>Ga0307318_10000001_pt1 | contig 2043247 bp, 1958 predicted proteins | sample ER_DNA_367_FD_194500 | JGI IMG/M metagenome (GOLD analysis project Ga0307318, IMG submission 194500) | Bulk soil microbial communities from the East River watershed near Crested Butte, Colorado, United States - ER_DNA_367 | ecosystem: Environmental > Terrestrial > Soil > Floodplain | place...
TACCCCCTCTGCCAAAGACCGTCGCGCAGCTGGTCGGCCCCCAGGGCTCAGGCGTGGTCTCTTGAGCCTTTGGCAGAGGGGGTACCCGACCCTCCGGCCGGGTGGCTAGAGCACGTCCCGCAGAGCAGCGTCTAAATCGGGATAGCTGAACTGGTAGCCCAGTTCCTGGGTCCGCTTCGGGATCACCCGCTGGCCGCCGCGCAGGACCTGGCCGAACTCTTTGCCGAATTTGAGGTCGAGGACGAGGCCGGGGACCGGCATCACCGCGGGGCGGTTCAGGGCTCGGCCTAGCGCCTTGGAGAAGTCCTTGTTGGTGGCGGGGTTGGGGGAGGATGCGTTGACGGTGCCGCTGACTTTCTCGTTGTCCAGCGCCCAGAGCAGGATCCCGATCTCGTCCTCGAGGTGGATCCAGGAGAGGTACTGCTCACCGCCGGCGAGCGGTCCGCCGACGCCGAGCTTGAACGGGGTCAGCATCTCCCTCAGCATTCCGCCGCGCTTGGTCAGCACCTGGCCGGTGCGGACGACGACGAGGCGGACGTCGGCGTTGTCCAGCTCGTGGGCGGCGGCCTCCCAGGCGACCACGACCTCGGAGTCGAAGCTGGAGCCGGGTCCGTCGCCCTCGTCGACTTCTTCGGCGCCGCGGTCGCCGTAGTAGCCGACCGCCGACTGGCTGACCAGGACCTTCGGCGGGTTCTCCAGGGCGGAGATCGTCTGCACCAGGTTGTGGGTGCCCTGGCGGCGGCTCTCCATGATCCGCTCCTTCGCCTCGGCGGTCCATTTCTGGTCGATCCGCTCGCCCAGCAGGTGGACGACGCCATCGACGCCCTCGAAGGCCACGGGGTCAGGGCGTTCCAGCGTCGGCTCCCACCTGTGCCACTCGACGCGGGGGTTGCCTTCGCGGGCGCGGCCGGGGTCACGGGTGAGGCCGACGACTTCGTCGCCGCGGGCAAAGAGCGCGTCACACAGCGCCTGGCCGATCGTGCCGCTGGCGCCGGTGACGAGGACCCGCAAGGGCTAGCTCGCCTCCACGGTGGCGAAGGTCCCGGTCTCCTCGTTGAGCCGGGCGATGCCGTCGCGCCTGGCCTCCTCGACCACCGCCTCGGCGACCTTCGGAGCGACTTCGCGGTTGAAGACGCTGGGGATGATGTAGTCCTCGGCGAGGTCCTCCTCGGAGACCGCCATCGCGATCCCCTTGGCGGCGGCGAGCTTCATCTCCTCGGTGATCGAGGGGGCGCCGGCGTCGAGGGCGCCGCGGAAGATGCCGGGGAAGGCGAGCACGTTGTTGATCTGGTTCGGGAAGTCGGAGCGTCCGGTGGCCATGATCCGCACGTAGGGCGCCGCCTCCTCGGGCATCACCTCGGGAGTCGGGTTGGCCATCGCGAAGACGATCGCGTCGTCGTTCATCTTGCCCAGTGACTCGGGCTTGATGATCCCGGGGCCGGAGAGGCCGACGAAGATGTCCATGCCCTCGATTACGTCGTCGGGCTGGCCCTGGATCACGTCCGGATTCGTCGTCTCGGCATACCACCGCTTGGCCCCGTTCATCTCGCCGGATTCGTAGTCCTCGCGTTTGGTCGAGACCGCGCCCTTGCGGTCGCAGCCGACGATCTGGGTGATCCCGGAGGCGAGCATCATCTTCGTCACCGCGACGCCGGCAGCGCCGAGCCCGACCACTAGCACCCGCAGCTGCTCGATCGGTTTGCCGGTGATCTTCAGCGCGTTGAAGAGCGCCGCCATCGTCACCACCGCGGTCCCGTGCTGGTCGTCGTGGAAGACGGGAATGTCGATCGACTCCTTCAGCCGGTCCTCGATCTCGAAGCAGCGCGGGGCGGAGATGTCCTCGAGGTTGATGCCGCCGAAGGTCGGCGCCATCAGCTCGACCGCGCGGACGATCTCGTCGGCGTCCTGGGTGTCGAGGCAGATCGGGAAGGCGTCGACCCCGGCGAACTCTTTGAAGAGCATGCACTTGCCCTCCATCACCGGCATCGCCGCCTCGGGGCCGATGTTGCCGAGGCCGAGGACGGCGCTGCCGTCGGAGACGACCGCGACGGTGTTCTTCTTGATCGTGTACTCGAAGGCCTTGCTGCGGTCGGCGTGGATGTCCATGCAGACGCGGGCGACGCCGGGCGTGTAGGCCATCGAGAGGTCGTCGCGGGTTTTCACCGGGTACTTGTTGCGCATGTCGATCTTGCCGCCCCGGTGCATCTGCATCGTGCGGTCGACGTAGTCGAGCACTCGCGCGCCCCGCGTCGACCCGATCGCCCGCAGGATCTTCTCCCAATGCTCGCGATCGGTCGCGTCGATCGTGAACTCCCGGACCCGTTTCCCCTCCGGCCCGGCCCCCGGCACGAGGTCGACCCCCTGCAGCTGCCCGCCCGCCTCGGCGATCGCCGCGGTCAGCCGCCCGAGCGGCTCTTTGCGCGCATCGAGCTCGACGCGGATCGTGACGCTGTACTGGGCGCTGACAGCCATGGGCGGCTATCGAATCAGATTCGCTTCGCGGGCCAGCCTCTTCCTCCCATAGGATCGCCGAACGGTGGGGGCGAGGTGGAGCAAATTCGTCGCGGTCCTCGCGATCGCGTTGGTCTCGGCGGCTTGCTTTGCCGCTGTTGCGGGCGCAGAGGGAGAAGAGGACACGGGCGGCTTCGGCGCCTTCCGCTTGAAGGGAACGAACGGCTACTCGATCCTCGTGCTGGCCCTCTCCGAACCACACTTCAAGCATGGCGAGGTGCTCGTATGGGCCGGAAACAAGGTCGATGCCGGGGTCCTCTACCTTGTGCCGGCGACCGTGACGGCGACGACCATCGATGCCGATCTCGGTGCTGTGGGGAAGCTGGCGCTGAAATTTGAATCGAGCGGGCCGGCCGAAAGAGTGCACGGGAGGTGCAAGCGGGCCGGGACGCTCCTCTTTGAACCTGGTGCCTGGGTTGGCACGGTCGACCTTGTGGGAGAGGAAGGGTTCACTCGCGTACAGGTGAGCAGGACCAAGGCGATCCCATCTCCCTTCTTCGAGGGAAGCTGCGGCTCCTACTCGATCGGAGAAACCTTCGGTCACCGGGCACATGGAGCACGCTTGGTGGCGCGCTCGCCAGCTCGGAAGCGCTCTCTGTTCCTCCAGGTGAACAAGAACCACCAAGACGCCCTCGTCCACGTGGAAACCTCGCTGGAAGAACGGCGGTCAGGGATGATCATCGACCGCGAAGTGATCAACAGCTATCCCGAGGGCTCGTTCACCTTCGATCCCGCGCTGAATTCCGCCTCGCTCTCTCTGCCCACCCCCTTCGCGGGTGACGCCACCTTTCACCGATTCGCCAGGCCTGCGAACCGCTGGACGGGCGATCTCTCCGTCGACTTCCCCGGCCGCGCCGATGTCCCCTTGGTCGGGAGCGCATTCAATGCAACCTTGGTTCCTGCAAAGCGCACCGAAGAGAAAACCCGATACGACCGCTCCCTGCGCCCTAACCCCTCTTCGTGGCCCTTGATGAGACCTCGCTTACCGCTTTTGTTCCTGCCTTAGGAGCGCGAAAAACGGCAGGTTAAGGGGGAGAGTCTCGAGGCCTGTCGCCTTTGTTACCTGGTGGGTAACAAAGGCGACATGCTCGACGCGCGAGTGGCGGAGATCGCCACTCGGCAGCATGGCATCGCCACGCTTCGGCAGCTGGAAGCAGCGGGTCTGAGTAGGCGCGCGGTGACGGGACGGGTTCAAAGTGGCCAACTCCATCGAGTTCACCGTGGCGTCTACGCGGTGGGACACCGCGCTCCCAGCCATCGAGCCCGCTTCATGGCGGCGGTCCTCGCCTGCGGTGACGGTGCGGTCCTGAGCCACACCTCCGCCGCGGTCCTCTGGGAGCTCCTCAAACCCATCGACGGCCCGATCCACGTCTCGGTCCCAACGACCTCCGGCCGCCGCTCCCGCCGCGGGATCCGCCTCCACCGCTGTCCCGCCCTCCAGGCGACCCGAGAGCCGTCTCCCTCACCCTCTTCCTTGCCAATTAGAGGAGGGCGAGGGAGACGGCTCACCACCCACCGCCACAACATCCCCGTCACCACCGTCCCTCGCACCATCGAGGACCTCCGGCGCTCCGAGCTGCTCCCACCGCACCTCCTCCGCCGCGCCATGCGCCAAGCAGAGATCAAAGGCCACCGCCTGGTCGGCCTCGAGAGCGACCGCACCCGCTCTGACCTCGAGGTCCTATTCCTCGACTTGATCCACCCCCACCGCGACCGCATCCCCCCGCCCGAGGTCAACGTCAAGCTCGGCCGCTGGACGGTCGACTTCCTCTGGCGCTCCCAGCGCGTCGTCGTCGAGACCGACTTCTGGAGCTACCACCGCGGCTCCGTCGCATGGCAGGACGACCACGCGCACGAGCTCGACCTGCGCAGCGCCGGCTACACCGTGCTGCGCTTCACCGACCTGCAGCTGGAAAACGAAGGCGAGCGGGTGATCAGGGATGTGGAACGCGAACTGAAGCGGGGGAGGCGCTGAAGAAGAAAGGCGCGCTAGCCGTCAGCCTCAGCCGTCGCAACCACCGGATGCTCCCCCGTCGGCGACGGGTCGCCCTCCTCGGGCTCGACGTGCAGCTTCGGCAGGATGCGGTCCAGCCAGTCGGGGAACCACCAGGCGCGCTCACCGAGGAGCTGCATGATCGCCGGCACGAGGACGGAGCGGATGATCACGGCGTCGATGAAGACCGCGGAGGCGAGGCCGAGGCCGAAGAGCTTGATGATCCGGTCTTCGCCGAGCATGAAGGCGGCGAAGACGGTGACCATGATCGCCGCGGCGGCGGTGATCACGCGGCCGGTCAGGGCGAGGCCGCGGGTGACGGCCTCGGAAGCGTCTTTGGTGTGTTCCCACTCCTCGTGGATCCGCGACATCAGGAAGACCTCGTAGTCCATCGAGAGCCCGAAGACGATCGAGAAGAGGAAGATCGGGAAGAAGGAGATGATCGGGCCGGTGCTGTCGACGCCGATCAGGCTCGCGCCCCAGCCCCACTGGAAGACGGCGACGATCAGGCCGAAGGCTGCCCCGATCGAGAGCAGGTTCATCAGCACCGCCTTCACCGGCACCCAGATCGAGCGGAAGACGATCATCAGCAGCAGTGCCGAGAGCAGGACGACGACGCCGATGAAGAGCGGCAGCTTCTCGGCTATCGCGTTGCCGAAGTCCTCGAAGATCGCGTTGACGCCGCCGACGTGCACCTGCGCCCCGGTCGCTTCCTCGACTGGCGGGATCGAGTCTTCGCGGATGCGGTCGAGCAGATCGGTGGTGTCGGCGCTCTGCGGCGAGGTGGTGGGGTAGAGCTGGAAGACGCCGACGGTCTTCGCCGGGTTCAGCGTCACGTCGGTGACGGCTTCGACGCCTTCTTCCTTCTGGAGTTCGGCGTGCAGCGTCTGCAGGACTTCGTCGTTGCCCTTTTCAGGAAGTTCGGCGGCGATCACAAAGGGCCCGTTGAAGCCCGGTCCGAAGCCTTCGGCGAGCAGGTCGTACGCCTGCCGCGTCGTCGTTCCCTCCGGGTCGGTGCCGGCGTCGTTGGTGCCGAGGCGCAGCGAAAGCGTCGGAATGCAGAGCGCGAGCAGCAGTGCCCCCGAGAGCAGCGCGGCCGTCCACGGGCGCCGCTGGATCCGGTTGCTCCAGCGCTGCCACCAGGTGCCTTCGTCGATGCTCCGTTTGCCGCGACCGAGGCCGGGGATCCGCAGCCGGTCGACCCGCCGCCCGACGATCGTCAGCAGCGCCGGCAGCAGGGTGAGGGCACTGACCATGGTGAAGAAGACCGCCAAGGCCGCGGCCACCGCCACCCCGTAGAGGAAGCTGAGGCCGAGGAGCATCATCCCCAGCAGGGCGATGATCACGGTAATCGCGGCGAAGAGGACGGCGCGGCCCGCGGTGTCGATCGCCGCGATCGCCGCCTGGCGCGGCTCAAACCCCTCCGCCAGCCCGTTGCGGAAACGGGTGAGGATGAAGAGGGCGTAGTCGACTCCGACGCCCAGGCCGATCATGAAGGCCAGCTGCGGGGCGAAGTCGGCGGTGTTGAAGACATGGGTGCCGAGAGTGATGAAGCTGATTCCCACCCCGAGGGCGAAGAGCGCGGTGACGATCGGCAGGCCCATCGCCACCACCGAGCCGAAGGTGAGCAGGAGGACGACGATCGCCGCCAGCAGCCCGATCGCCTCGGAGAAACCTTCTTCTTCTTCGCCACGGACTTCCTCGATCGGGGAGCCGCCGAGCTCGATCTGCAGCCCGTCGCCGGAGGCCGCCTGCGCCGTGTCCATCACCCGCTTCGCTTCCTCGGTGTCGAGGTCGGGCCCGGCGACGTCGAACTGGACGGTCGCGTAGGCGATCTTGCCGTCTTCGCTGATCGCGGCGGCGCCGCCGCCCTTGCCGTAGGGGCTGGCGACTTCGCTGACGTGCGGTTCCTCTTCGATTTCGGCGAAGACGCTCTCCATCTTCTTTTCGACGGCAGGCGAATCGATCCCGGCGTTCGCCTTGAAGACGATCTGCGCGGCTTCGCCCGACTGCGCCGGGAACTTCTGTTCCAGCAGGTCGAGCGCTTCCTTGGAGTCCGAATCGGGCAGGCTGAATTCTTCGCTGAAGTCGGCCCCGACCGCGCCGGAGATGCCGATCATCGCGACGAGGGCGACGATCCAGCTGATGATCACCGTCTTGCGGTGGCCGGTGGTCCAGGTGGCGAAACGTCGCATTGGCGCGGGCAACGTACCAATGACACCGGCGACCTGGTGTGAACGTCCTCACGCCTATCCCTTCTCTGTAGAAGCGATTTCGGTCCCTGAGCCGGCCTAGCTTCCTGCGCCACAACAGACAAGCGGCCGGGGCGACTGCGCTAACAGCCCCCCGGCCTTGGCACAGGAAGGCAGGCTTCCCATGCAGGACAAGGCTAAGTCAGCGGACCCCGCTGGCGAGGATCGGGAGTACGAACGGGCGATTCTCGCCCACGTCATAGAGGCACAGCCCGCGACGCTGAGGCTCTCGGACCTGATCCGCGAATTCGTCAGCACCGACGATTTCAGCGAGCGAGACGCGGTTGAAAGGGCCGTCAGAGAACTCGTCAAAGGCGGTCTCCTTTTCCGCTGCGAGGGCGCGGTGCTGCCGACCCGAACCGCCCTACGCGCCTTTGAGTTGTTCGTGGAGGCGGCGTAGATGGAGGCGGCAAAGCAGTTTGGCCGCAACCTCCATGCCGCTCGGCGACAGGCGGGGATGACGCAGGACCGGCTCGCCGCTGAGGCGTTCACGCACCGAGCGGCCGTGTCCCGGATGGAGAACGGCCACCAACTCCCGCGTCTGGACGACATGCTGTGGCTGGCGGCGGGAACCGGGGTGCAGGTCCGCGACCTGCTGCGAGGGATCGAGTAGCGATGCCCTCCGAACACATCACGTTCACGACTGTCACCGAGCGATTCGGCTGGAACCTGAAGATTGCTCGACAGCGGGTCGGCTTGACGCAGCAGGAGCTAGCCGCCCGCCTGGGCATGGAGTTCTCGTGCGACATTTCGGTCTGGGAGACCGGCAAGCAGTGCCCGCGCATTGACACGGTGGTGCGGCTCGCAGAAGCGCTGGAGATCGAACCCAGCGAGTTGCTGAGGGAGACCCGAGGGCTGGGACCGTCTAGCTAGCTGCGAATTAAGCGATGGCCGCTGCCCGCCAGGTCCACACCGGGACAGCGGCCATCGCTCAGTGCGAACTGAAGTCCAATTTGCGCTCGCCTCTCGCGCTGCTGATCAGCTCTTTTGCCGAAGGCTTCGACCGCTTGCTTGGAGGGAGGTAGAAAGGCCGTTCCTCGGCTTCTTTTTCCAGAGCGCTGAAGAGGCTCATCAGATCTTTAGAGAGCCCTGAAAGATCCGGTGGCCTCCCGTCCCGGTCAGCCGAGTCAATCAGTTCCCCTACGCGAACTACGTCCTCGACCTTTACCAGCACAATCTCGATCCCTCGCTCTTTCCGAGCGACAGCGGCACCCTCAATGGCCCCCTTCGAGAAGCTGAAGGCCACAAGGAAACCCTTGTGTTTGCTCTCTCTCCGTATTGCCGTCTCAAAGGCGTCGAGGTCGGGACGCCCTACTCGCTCTTTCTGCTTCACCTGGATCGGCAGACGCTCAAAGAACGAGTAGCCATCGATGCCCTTATCGGCCGTTTTTCGTGGCGACTGTTCGCCGAGGACCCGCTGGACGATCCAGTGCTGGAATTCAAAGGGGCCAAGCTGACGAAGGTCCTCCACCGACGCAGGCAACCCATGAACGGTGGGAGTGACCTTCTGCTTGGCGAGTCGAAGCTTCATAACCTCGACCGCCTGAGGACTTACGTCGATGCCAATCCATTTTCTCTTCAAGCGCTCTGCCGCGGCTACCGTGGTTCCGCAGCCACAGAAGGGGTCGAGGACAATATCGCCCTCTTTGGTGGTGGCCTGGATGATTCTTTCCAAGATGCCCTCGGGCTTCTGAGTTGGATAACCAACCCTCTCGGCACTCTTTGAAGACAGCCACTTCACTTGCGCGTCGATCCCCGCGGCCGTGCCCGTGACACAACCCTCAGTGCCAGGCGTAAACGACCACAGATCCTGAAGGGCTACCCCCGGAGCATCCTCCAGATAGAACTTGTACCGAGGCACCGGCTCGTCTTTCACCGGCCAGTGGATCAACTCCACCTCATCAAGCTTGTCGAGGCGCTTTGGGAGCGAATATTGGGCGAGATCATCCCCGGTCAGAGCTTTGTACTTCTCGAATACATACGCCGGAAGCGCCCAATGTCTGCCGACCTTCGTGGGGTTGTACCCGCGCCAGGGTTTGCGACTCTCGCCTTTTCGAGTTCCCGAACCCGTCAAGGCAACCTCTTGGTAGCGGCCCCGCGCGTCGAAATGGTCAAATTTCTCGCGGACGTATGCCTCCGTGTAAGGGCCAAACTGGGCGTAGAAGGGTGCCTGCTTTGACTTGCCGTAATAGAAGATGTTTTGGTGGATCGGGCCGAAGCGAGTCGTGGTCTTGTTTGAGGCCGTCCGTCGCCAAATGATCTCGTTTCGGAAGTTGCCGACCCCGAAAATTTCGTCTAGCAGAACCTTGAGGTAGTGGCCTGCGGCCTGATCGCAATGCAGGAACAGCGATCCGGTGGGTTTCAAAATCCGATGCAGTTGAACTAGCCGAGCCTCCATCCAATCGAGATAGACCTGGATACCTCCTTCCCACCGATCCGCAAAAGAGCGGACCTCCGCCTCATCACCCCAAATGACCTCGTAGATCCGATTCGAAAAGAAAGGTGGGTCGAGGTAAACCAGATCAATGCACTCCGCGGGAAAGCCGGCGAGCATCTTTAGGTTGTCCTCGCAGTGAAGGACGCTGGTTTCCATGTAGCTCACTGGCTGCACAGCAGCACTTCCTTTCCCTTTGAGGCAGGCCGTTCCTACTAGGCGGGTTTCTTGGGCGAACTCTTGCCATTCCTATTTAGGGTCGTCAAGGGACTTGACAACGATGCAGATGTCAAGTAGCTTTACAACATGCCACCGGCCAACCGCCACGAACCAAGGCGTGCGAAGTCTTCGACCTCCGACTACTCGGTCACCGAATTCCTAGCCGAGTTCCCCGACGACGCCGCCTGCTTGGAGCATCTCTGGCGGACCCGCCATGCGCCTGATGGCGAGCACGCCCACTGCCCGAAGTGCGGCGACGTGAAGCCCTTCAAGCGCTATGCGACCAAGCAGCAGCGCCAGTCTTGGACCTGCACGGCCTGCGGTCACCACCTGCACCCCACGGCCGGAACGATCTTCCACCGCTCCTCTACCTCGCTGCGGCTCTGGTTCCACGCGATGTACCTGATGACTAGCACTCGCTGCGGGATCTCCGCCAAACAGCTAGAGCGCGAGCTAGGCGTTCACTACAAGACCGCTTGGCGTATGTTCAACAAGATCAGGAACCACCTGATGGCTGAACCCGATCCGGCACCTAGCCTGCGCGGAGAGGTTGAGGTCGATGAGACCTCGTGGGGCGGGAAGGCTCGGCGCAAAATGACCTACGCGGAAGCGGCACGCTTCCGCGAGGCCAAGCCGACCGTGCTGGGAATGGTCGAGCGCGGCGGGCGTGTCCGTGCCCGCGTGATCGCCTCTCGGCGGGGCGAGCCCTTAAGTGGCGCTGTGCGGGCGAACGTCAACCCGGAAGCGATCCTCTACACGGACGATTGGATGGCCTACAAGCCCCTGTCGCGGGAGTTCGCCGACCACCGGGTGATCAACCACTCGGCAGGCACCTACGCCGTGGGCCACATCTACACGAACACGATTGAGGGCTTCTTCGGCAACCTAAAAACGGGGATGCGCGGCACCTACAAGTTCGTCTCCCGCAAGTGGCTCCAGTCCTACCTAGACGAGTACGCCTGGCGGCACAACAACCGCCATACCGGCCAGCGCTCGATGTTCCACGCCCTCGTCAGAGAGGCGGCGAACCAGTGACCGAGGCAGCGGCGGTCCGCAAGATCAAAGCGGCGGCGCGGAAGCGCGCCAAGGCCGACGAGGCGAAACGAGAGGCGACCGAGGATCTACGCCGTCAGTGTCGGGCAGCCCGCGAAGCGGGCATCCCCATCACGTTGATCGCTTCTGAGGCCGGTCTTTCTCGTCAGGGCGTTTACGACCTACTGGGGGAGCGACCTTCCGCATAGCGGCATCGAAGTCCCCTTTGGTCGGAACGGGGATCTCCAGCCCCTTGTCGGTCTTCTGTTTCTTGGCCACGGCCACAGGCTAACTTCTCGGCTGCTTCGCAAAAACCCGCCATATGCACAAAGCGTTGCCAGAGTCTTCGCAATATCCGAGCAAAAGGCGCGGAATGAGCGTCCGATTCCTCGGAATTCGACCATGGCAGCTTCCCGCAATATCCGGAAATTTGCCTCTCTGCGGGCCGGGTTCCGCCGCCGAGGCGCTTTCAATGGGAGCCGGACCTAGCCCAGTGGCTTCCCACCTCGCCTGAACAACGAACGGGAACCTCTGGGGCGGTGGGTTCGGAGCTTCAGCCACGACGTTGCAGGCCCCCTCCGAATTCCACCGTGAGCAGTAGCGACGCTCCTAGGTCCTTCTCCTTTTCATCAGGCAGCCTTTCTTGGCCGAGGGCTGCTCTGCGGACTGTACATCGTCCCACCTCGGAAATCGGCCGCATCTCGGCCGCAAAGTGGCAACTTTCGGCGTGCCAAGCGGGATCAATCCCTTCACCGGGAAGGCATTCGATCTCTTCTCTCAGGAAGCGGCGGTCTCGCTTTGAGGCTGTAGTCGGCCGTCCTCCTTGTAAGCGCTTCTCGCTCTTGGCTGACCGAAATCGCTTCTACATAGAAGGGATAGACGTGAACGTCCTCACGTCGCGGCCGGGGAATAGATTCTGCGGCAGATGCCCGAACCCCAAATCGCCCGCTTCCGCCGGGTGGTCAAGTCTGCTTACGCCTCGCTCGAGGCCCGCCGCCAGGAGGTCAACGACCTCAACGTCTTCCCCGTCGCCGACGGCGACACCGGCGACAACATGGCGATGACGATGCGCGCGGTGATGGAAGAGCTCGATCGTCTCGACGGTCAGGAAGTCGACGAGGTCGGCCGCACCGAGCTGGTCCAGGCGCTGGCGCGGGCGGCGCTGATGGGCGCGCGGGGCAACTCCGGCGTCATTCTCAGCCAGATCGTCCGCGGCGCCGCCGAGGAGCTGGCGTCCCGTCCCGGCGAGCTGATCGACCCGACCCTCGTCGCCGCCGCCTTCGCCAGCGCCGCCGACGCCGCCTACGATTCGGTCCGCGACCCGGCCGAGGGGACGATGCTGACCGTCTTCCGCGAGATGGCCCACTCGCTCTCCCGCCAGCTCGCCCACCTCGACCAGGAGAAGCAGCGGCTCGGCCGCGACGTCTCCGAAGAGGAGCAGGACGCGGTCCTCGCCGAGGTGCTGGAGCGGGCGATCGCCGACGGCGAGCGCGCCGTCGCCAAGACCCCCGAGCAGCTCGAGGTCCTGCGCGAGTCCGGGGTGGTCGACGCCGGCGGACACGGCCTCGTGCTGATCCTCGCCGGGGTCGTCGCCGGCCTCCGCGGCGACGGAGCCGAGGTTCCGGAGGTGGCGCACCACGAGGCGCCGCGCCGCAGCCTGCCCCACCACGAGGACAGCCGCTACCGCTACTGCACCAACTTCATCGTCTCCGGCAAGGGGCTGCAGGACCGCAAGTTCCTGCCGCGGCTGGAGGGGCTCGGGGACTCGGTCCTCGTCGTCGGCGACGACGTCACCCTCAAGGTCCACGTCCACACCGACGAGCCCGAGGTCGCGGTTGCGCTCTTCGACGGGGTCGGCGAGGTGACCAACCTCGACGTCGCCGACATGCGCGAGCAGATGGCCGAGCGCGACGCCCGTCTCAGCGGCCGCACCGGAGTCGTCGCGGTCGCTGCCGGCGACGGCCTGCAGCGGCTCTTCGGCGAGCTCGGCGCCCACGTCGTCCCTGGCGGGGAGACGCTCAACCCCTCGACCTACGAGCTGCTCGCCGGGATCCACAGCGTCGCCGCCGACGAGGTTCTCGTCCTGCCCAGCTCCTCGAACGTGGTGATGGCCGCCGAGCGCGCTTGCGAGCTCTCCGAGAAGCCGGCGCGGGTGGTGCCGGCGACCTCGCAGCAGGCGAGCCTGCTGGCGTTGGTCGAGCTCGACCCGGAGGCGGCGATGGCGGAGAACGCCGAGCGGCTGGGGGAGGCGCTGGTGGGCGTCGCCACCGGTGGCGTCGCTCCGGCCGCCCGCGACGACGCCCAGGGCCGCTTCAAGAAGGGCGACGCGGTCGGGTTCGTCGAGGGGGAGATCATGGCCTGGGGCGGGGCCGGCTCGACCCTCGCCAAGACCCTCGAGCACCTCGCGGCCGGGGCGGAGATCATCACCCTGATCGCCGGCGAGGGCGCCCCGATCCCGCTCGCCGAGCTCGACACCCACATGCCCGACGGGGTCGAGGTCGAGACCCACGAGGGGGGACAGCCGAGCTGGTGGTGGCTGCTGGCCGCCCAGTAGTGCGTGCCTTCGGCGGCGAGCGCGAGCTGGGCCGCGCCGAGCTGCTCGACGCCCCCGTCCACTGGCCCCGCCCCAGCGTCCTCGACCAGGGCCTCGGCGCCCTCGAGGGCATCGGCCCCAAGACCGCCGAAGCCGCCGCCGCGGCTGGCCTCCGCACCATCGGCGACCTCCTCTTCCACATCCCCAGGCGCCACCGCGACCTGAGGATCAGGGAGCTGGGAGACGTCACCCGGGGCGAAACCGCCACGGTTCAGGTCGAAGTCCAGGGCAAACAGCCCCGCCCCTTCCGTAAAGGCCGCCTCCGCATGGTCAGCGTCAAAGTCGGCGACGCTACCGACCACGTTAGAGCCACCTGGTTCAACCAGCCCTGGGTAGCTTCCAAGCTCACCCCAGGAGCCCAGCTCCTCCTAACGGGGAAACGATCCGCCCGAGGCTTCGCAGTGAACGAATGGGAGTTAGTAAGCGACGCAACTTCTGCGGGTGGCGAGGGCGCCGGGGACCCCGAGCATCCAGCGCAGGGGTCCCCGAACAGCCCTCGACAGGACCCGCAGCCAGAAACCCTGGTCCCAAGGCATCCCACCCCCGAGTCCCTCCGTCCCTCCCAACTCCGCGACTGGGCCAAGCAGGCAATCGAGCTATCGCCGAATGCAATCGAGGGCCTCCCCGCCAACCTCCGCGCCCGCCGCCACCTGGCCGCCCTCGGAGACACCCTGCAGACCATCCACTTCCCAAGGGAAGTAGACGACCTCGACGAAGCCCGCACCCGTCTCCGCTTCGAAGAGCTCTTCCTCCACCAAGCCCTCCTCGCCACCCGCAAGCGCACCCACCGCACCGCCCGCCCCGCCCCGCGCTTCGGCAAGCCGGGAGACCTCGTCGCCCGCTGGCTCGACTCGCTCCCCTTCGAGCCGACCGGCGACCAGCTGGAGGCCTTCGTCGAGATCGAGCACGACCTCGACTCCGGCGAGCCGATGCAGCGGCTGCTGATGGGGGAGGTGGGATCCGGCAAGACCGTCGTCGCCGTCTACTCGATGCTGCGGGCGCTGGAAGCCGGCTACCAAGCGGCGCTGATGGCGCCGACCGAGACCCTCGCCGAGCAGCACGCGATCACGCTCGGCAGACTGCTGGCCGAAGAGGCGACCCCGTTCGCGCTGCTGACCGGCTCGACCCCGGCACCGCGCCGCCGCGAAGCCCTCGACCGCCTCGCTAGCAATGAGCTCGGCCTTCTCGTCGGGACTCACGCCTTGATCGAGCCCACGGTCCGCTTCGCTCGCCTCGGCCTCGTCGTCGTCGACGAGCAGCACCGCTTCGGCGTCTCCCAGCGGCGGGCGCTGGACGAGAAGGGGGTGGAGGGGATGGCGCCCCACGTCCTCCACATGACCGCGACGCCGATCCCGCGCACGCTCTCGCTGACCGCCTACGGCGACCTCGACACGACCGCCCTGCACGAGCTCCCGGCCGGGCGCCAGCCGATCACCACCAAGCTCGTCGAGGAGCACCAGCGCGGCGAAGCCTTCGAGTTCCTGCGGCGGCGGCTGCGCGAGGGTCGCCAGGCCTTTGTCGTCTGTCCGCTGGTCAGCGAGTCGGAGAAAGTCGAGGGGAAAGCGGCGGCGGTCGAGGCCGAGCGGCTGCGTGCCGGAGAGCTGCGGGAGTTCCGGGTCGGCCTCCTGCACGGCCAGATGCGCTCGGAGGAGAAGGCCGAGGCGATGCGTGCCTTTGCCGCCCACGAGACCGAGGTGCTGGTTTCGACCACGGTGATCGAGGTCGGGATCGACGTCGGCAACGCGACGGTGATGGTGATCGAGGGCGCCGAGCGCTTCGGCGTCTCCCAGCTGCATCAGCTGCGCGGCCGGGTCGGCCGCGGCGAGCACCCGAGCCAGTGCCTGCTGTTCGCCGAAGAGGCGGGCGAGCTGGCCCGCCAGCGGCTGGCGGCCGTGGCGAATGAGGGCGACGGGTTCAAGCTCGCCGAGGTCGACCTCGAACTGCGCGGCGAGGGGGAGATCCTCGGGACTCGCCAGTCGGGCCTGCCGCGCTTCGCCGTCGCCAAGCTGCCCGAGGACGGCGCCCTGCTGATGGAAGCCCGGCAGGAGGTGCTGAAGCTGCTGCGCGAGCACGGATCCCTCGCCGACCCCGCCCTCGGCCCACTCCTCGACGCCGCCCACCGCCGCTTCGGCACGGGCGCGGCCGATCCGATTCCCTTATGAGGAGGCCCGCGTGAGAGTGATTGCCGGAGACCTCAAGGGCCAGCGCTTGGTCGCGCCCAGAGGCTGGAAGGTCCGCCCGACCTCCGACCGCGTCCGCGAGGCGATCTTCTCCGCTCTCGGCGAGCGGGTCGAGGGCGCGACCGTCCTCGACCTCTACTGCGGCACCGGCGCCCTCGCGATCGAGGCGCTCTCGCGCGGGGCCGAGCGCGCCGTCCTCGTCGACCGCGACACCCGCCCCGCCCTCGGCAACGTCCAGCGCCTCGGCCTCGGCGAACGGGCCGAGCTCGTCCGCGCCGACGTCGGCCGCTGGCTGGGGGAGGTTTCATCCGCTTCGTTTGCGGGGAAATTCGATCTCGTCTTTGTGGACGCCCCGTATAAACTCGCCGACCGCGTGGCCCAGGACCTCAACAACCACCTCCCCCGACTACTGGCAAAAGACGGCCGAGCCGTGGTCGAGAGCGGTGCCCGCCGGCCACTGCAGATCGACGCGCTCGAGCCGCTGCGCCAGCGCCGCTACGGCGCCGCCGACGTCTCCATCTACGGCGAGGCCGCACCGTGAGCGAACAGAACGGAACGGTCGTCTGCCCGGGCTCCTACGACCCGGTCACCAACGGCCACATCGACATCATCACCCGCACCTCGAACGTCTTCGAGCGCGTCGTCGTCGGCGTCGTCAACAACCCCGTCCGCAAGGCGAAGACGCTCTTCACCGCGGAAGAGCGGAGGGCTTTCATCGAGGAGGCGACGGCAGACCTGCCGAACGTCGAGGTGCAGATCTTCGCCAACCTCCTGGTCGAGTTCGCCCGCGACAACGCGGCGAAGGCAATCGTCAAGGGACTGCGGGCGATCTCCGACTTCGAGTACGAGTTCGAGATGGCGCAGCTGAACCGCAAGCTCGACCCGGGGATCGAGAGCATCTACGTGATCGCCTCGCCCCACTACAGCTTCCTTTCCTCGACCGGGGTGAAGGAGATGGCCACCTTCGGTGGCGACGTCTCCGACCTCGTACCGCCCGCCGTCGCGACCGCGCTGGGAGAACGCCTGGGCGACAGGTAGGCTGTGCCAGACCAGTCCGTCCACTTGGGCGTTGCCTTGCAAAAAACTGCTCGTTGAACACGATCTTCACCAAAACCCCCGCATACACGTAGGCTTACGACCTTCTTATGGACGTACTGGTCCTCATAGACAAGCTCGATGACGTAGTTCACAACGCCCGTCCGGTCCCCCTGACGGATCAGGTTCGCGTGGACCGAGAGGAGATCTACGACCTCCTCGACCAGATGCGGGCGACGATCCCCGAGGAGATCAAGCAGGCGCGGTGGATCGTCAAGGAGCGCCAGGAGATGCTGGCCGAGGCCAAACGCGAGGCGGAGCGGATCGTCCGCGAGGCCCGCGAGCAGCAGGCCCGCCTGATCTCCGACGAGGAGGTCACCAAGCAGGCCGAGCGCGCCGCCGACGAGATCGTCGAGGACGCCCGCAACCGCGAGCGCGAAATCCGCCTCGGCGCCGAGGACTACGCCGACGAGATCCTCAACACCCTCGAAGTGAACCTGCAGAAGTTCCTCGCCGCCGTCCAGCGCGGCCGCGACCGGCTTGCCGGCCGCGAGGAGGAACAGCCGCAGCCCGAGCTGGACCAGCAGCCTTAGCTAGAGCAGTGGGAAGCTGGGACGGGTGCCCCTCTCCCAGAGACCGTCGCGCAGCTGGGGCGCCTTGCTGGGCGCATCTGTGGTCTCAGGAGCCTCTGTGAGAGGGGCACCCGTCCCAACCGCCTGCTTCGAGTTCGCGGTGTCCACCGTTCCGAGATTCGGTGCCCTATAGAGGCCCAAAGTGCGGAAGGGCTGCGGCCCGACGGTGGCGGCTACTCGAGTTTCAGGTTCTTCAGGGCCGCCCAGCGGTCGTCGACGGGGGCCTCGTGCTCGTGGGGGTTGTCGTTGAGGGACTCGCCGCAGACGGGGCAGAGGCCGGCGCAGTCGGGGCGGCAGAGGATGCGGGTGGGAAGGGCGAGGATGGTGGCGTCGTGGGCCCAGCGGCCGATGTCGAGCTCGTCGTCGGAGACGTAGGGGCTGCGTAGTTCGGGATCGTCGGTCCCGGCCTGGTCGACCTCGCGCGCCTCGACCTCGAGGTCGAGTGCGGCCGGTTCGAGGCAGCGCATGCAGGGGCCTTCGAGGTGGACCGGGAACTCGAGGCGGAAGGCGAAGCCGTTGCTGGGCCGGGATACCTCGAGCCGCACCGTCGGCGCCCAGGGCTCGGGCTTGTAGGTCTGGGCGGCCAGCTCGAAGGGCTCCAGCGCCACCGGCGTCTCCAGTCGCTTGCCCTCGCCGTGGGCAAGGGTGAGGCGGGATAGGTCGATGATCGTCTGCGGCGCCTGTGACATGCTCCCGTCGAGGTTACGAGATGGGCCGATTCGACTGGAAACCCGACACCTACTCCGAGCTGATCCGCTCCGAGGTCCCGCGCTACGACGAGCTGCAGGAGCAAGCGATCGCCGCGATCCCGTTCCCGCCCGAGCGGGTGCTGGAGCTGGGGATGGGGACGGGGGAAACGACCCGCCGCCTGATCGAGGCCTATCCCGACAGCTGGGTGATCGGCCTCGACGCCAGCGCCGACATGGTCTTCCGGGCGCGCGAGAACTACGACGACGTGCAGCTGGCGCGGATGGAGGACCCGCTGCCGGAGGGACCTTGGGACCTGGTGATCGGCGTCCTCTCGATCCACCACCTGCGGGCCGAGCAGAAGCAGAACCTCTTCCGCCAGGTCCGCGAGCAGGCTCGCTCGTTCGTGATCGGCGACGTGGTCAAGGCCGGCGTCGAGATCGCCCCGATCGAGGCCGACTACGACTTCCCGGAGACCGCCGCCGACCTCGCCGAGTGGTGCGGGGGAGAGGTGGCCTGGGAGGCCGACGATTTGGCGGTTATCCGGGCCGTGTACTGAGGGTCCACTGCCCTCTCCCAGAGACCGTCGCGCAGCTGGGGCGGGTTGCTGGGCGCCGACGTGGTCTCAGGAGCCTCTGGGAGAGGGCAGTGGACCCTCTTACCCGCTACGATCCGCGGCCGATGGCCGTCCCGAAGAAGAGAACCTCCAGCGCCCGCCGCGACAAGCGGCGCGCCCAGCACAAGGCCGGTAAGGCGACGCTGAACAGCTGCCCGCGCTGCCACAGCCCGCGGCTGCCGCATCGGGTTTGCCCGACCTGCGGGACCTACGCCGGGCGCGAGGTCGTCGCGCAGCGGATCGCCGATCCTTCGGCGCCCCACACCCACGAGTAAGCGGTGACGCCCTCACGCGCGGTGACCGTGGCCCTCGACGGCTACGGGGCTGAGCAGGGATTCGACGTGCTCGCAGAGGGGGCGCGGCTGGCTGTTGCCGACGGGATCGGGGTGCGCGTGTTCGGCCCGCGGCGCGCGCTCGGGCTCGACGGGGCCGAGGGGATCGAGGTCCTCGACACCGCTGAGCACATCGGCAACGAGGAGGACCCGGTGCCGGCGGTTCGCGCCAAGAAGGAGGCGTCGGTCGTCCGCGCCGCCGCTGATGTCGCCGAGGGGAACTCCGACGCCCTCGTCAGCTGCGGCTCGACCGGGGCGACGATGGCCGCCGCCACCTTCGGCCTGCGCCGCCTCAAGGGGGTGCAGCGGCCGGCGCTCGCGGTGAAGATCCCGGTTCCCGGCAAACCGGTGCTCTTCCTCGACGTCGGCGCCAACGTCGAGGTCCGCGCCCAGCACCTGGTCCAGTTCGCCTTCCTCGGCGCCGCCTTCAGCGCCGCCGTGCTCGAGGTCGAGAACCCCTCGGTCGGCCTGCTCACGGTCGGCGAGGAGTCGGGCAAGGGGCGCGAGGAGGTGGTCGAGGCACACCGCCTGCTCAGCGACGCCCCCGGGATCGACTTCGCCGGCAACGTCGAGGGCCGCGACCTGCCCGCGGCCAAGGTCGACGTCGTCGTCACCGACGGCTTCACCGGCAACGTCTCCCTGAAGCTGCTCGAGGGCACCGCCAGGACCGTCGCCGCGGCGGTTGGCGACGCCGCCCGCTCGAACCCCGTCGCGGCGGTCGGCGGCCTGCTGCTCAAACCCGCCCTCAACGGCCTGCGGCGCGAGCTGCACCCCGACACCACCGGCGGCGCCATCCTTCTCGGCCTGCGCGGTATCGCCGTCGTCGGCCACGGCAGCTCCGGCGCCGAGGGGATCGCCAACGCCGTCCGTCTCGCCGCCCGCTGCGCCGAGGTCGACGCGGTCGGCCGCACCGCCGCGCTCCTCACCGCGGGCGGCGCCGGTCGTGGCGCCCTCGCGGGGGGCGGAGACGCGTAACGACCGTGATAAACAACTCCCGTAGATGAACCGCGACGAGGTACTGACCCTGGTCCGCGAGCACCTCGCCGAGGAGCTCGAAGTCCCGCTCGAGCGGATCGAGGAGGGGACGCGCTTCAAGGAGGACCTCGACGCCGACTCTCTCGACCTCTACGAGCTGGTGATGGAGCTGGAGGACAACTACGGCGTCACCGTCTCCGAGGAGCAGGCGACCCACATCAAGACCGTCGGCGACGCGGTCGGGTTCGTGCTGGAGCACGCGCCAGCCTGAGCCGGTGGCGCCGGACCCGGACTCTCCCGTCGCGGCGCTGGCAGCCTTGGTCGAGGAGCTGCCCGAGGAGCTACGCAAGCAGGCTCTGACCCACTCCTCCTGGACCGAGCGCCGGGTCGACTCCTTCGAGCGGCTCGCCTTCCTCGGCGACAGCGTCCTCGGCCTCGCCGTCGCCACCAGCGTCTACGAGCGCTTCCCGAAGCTGGCGGCGGGCGGCCTGACCAAGGTCCACAACCAGGCGGTCAGCGGCGTCTCCTGCGCCGAGGTGGGGACGGTGCTGGGGGTACCGGCGATGCTGAGGGAGAACGAGCCCGAGGGGCTGGTGGCGGCGATTCCGGCCGACGTCCTCCTCGACGGCGGCCGGCCGCTGCCGGAGGCGACCGAGGCGCTGATCGGCGCCTGTTACGTGGCCTTCGGCTTCGAGCGGACCGCGGCGGCGGTGGCGGAGGCGTTCGAGCCGCGGATCGAGCTCGCCTCCGAGACCAGGATCGATTTCAAGTCCGCTTTGCAGGAGCTTTTGGCTCAGCGGGGAGCGCGCGTAACCTATGAGGTGATCGCGGCGACGGGCCCCCCGCACCGGCGAACCTTCGAGGTGGCCGCGGTCGTCGACTCCGAGCGGGTCGGGACGGGGAAAGGGCGGAGCAAGAAGGCGGCCGAGCAGCTCGCCGCCGAGGAGGCTTTGGCGCATCTTGGGCATTAATGAAGCGGCCGTCGCGTCCGAGGGGACCGGAAGCATTTGGGCGATGCGAGGTGCCCGCGCATGTACCTGAGGTCGATCTCGATGAAGGGCTTCAAGTCCTTCCCCGAGCGCACGACCCTGGAGTTCTCGCCCGGGGTCAGCGTCATCGTCGGCCCCAACGGCTCCGGCAAGAGCAACATCACCGACGCCGTCCTCTGGGCGCTGGGCGAGCAGAGCCCGGGGGCGATCCGCGGCGCCTCGATGCAGGACGTGATCTCCGCCGGTGGCAAAGGGATCAGCCAGCGCAAGGCGGCCGAGGTCGAGGTGACGATCGACAACTCCGACGGTCGCGCCGCCACCGAGTTCTCCGAGATCGCCGTCGAGCGCCGGCTCGACCGCGCCGGCGACAGCGGCTACCGGCTGAACGGGGCCCGCTGTCGCCTCGCCGACGTCACCGACGTCCTCTCCGACACCAACCTCGGCCGCGAGATGCACTCCGTGATCAGCCAAGGCCGGGTCGAGACGATCGTCCACTCGAAGCCGCGCGAGCGGCGGCTCTTGGTCGAGGAGGCGGCGGGCCTCGGCAAGCACCGCAAGCGGCGGCGCCGGGCCGAGCTGAAGCTGCGCTCGGCGCGTGACAACCTCGATCGTGCCCTCGACGTCGAGCGCGAGGCGCGGGCGCGGCTGCGGCCGCTGAAGCGCCAGGCGCAGGCGGCCGAGCTGGGCGCGCGGATCGAGCGCGAGGAACTGGGCCTGCGGGCGCAGCTCGTTTCCGAGGAACTTCGCTTCGGTGCCGATCGCGCCGCGGCTGCGGAAAAGGCGGCGGCGAAGGCGCGGGGCGTGCGCGGGAAGCTGGAGGAGCGGCTCTCCGAGGTGGCAAAAAGGCGTGCGGCCGCCGAGGAGCGGTTCGCCGCCCGCGACCGCGAGCGGACCCAGGCCTGGGGCCTGTTGACGAAGCTGCGCGGCGAGCAGGAGCGGGTCGCGGTGCGGGTCGCCAACCTCTCCAGCCGTGAGACCGAGGTTGAGGCCAGCCTGGAGAACCTGCGGGCTGAGCTGGGGCCGCTGACGCTTGACGTGGGACCGGGCTCGTCTCCCGGAGATCGGGCGCGAAAGCTGGAAGAGGAGCTGGGAGAGATCGATGCTGGCCTGCGCACGGCCAGCGAGGGGCTCGGGGTAGCCCGCTCCGCCAACGCGGCCGAGTCGGCTCGCGAGGCGGCGCTGGGCCAGGTCCGCGACGGCGCCGAGCGCGCTTCCCGTCACGCCAAACGCGCCGAGGGCCTGCTCGGCGAGCGTCACCGCGAGCGGATGCGGGCGCGGCTGGCTGCGGGCGAGGCGCTGCTCGACGACGTGCGGAGCGCGCTGAAGGCGGCCGAAGGCGCTGGCGAAGCGATCCGCGGGCGGGTCGATCGGATCGAGCGCAAGGTCGTCGGCGGCGGGGACGACGGCGATGAGATCGCCGAGGAGCTGCGCGCCTGCTCGCAGCAGGAGTTCGAGCTGCAGACGCAGATGAAGGAGACCTCCGACGAGCTGACCCGGGCCGAGGTCGAGGCCGCCCACCTCGGCGACCGTCGGGCCGAGGCCGAGCGCGAGCTGGCTGCGATCGCCGAGCGGCTGGGGGAGGAGATCCCGCCCGCCGAGGAGACCCTGAGCGAGGAGGCGCGGACTGAGATCGACCGCAAGCTGGAGCGGCTGGAGCGGCGGCGGGCGCAGATCGGGCCGGTCAACCCGCTGGCCGAGCAGGAATACGACGAGGCCCGCGAGCACGTCGAGAGCCTGCAGGCGCAGCGCGAGGACATCGAGCGCTCGATGCGGGAGCTGGAGTCGCTGATCCGCGACATCGACGAGGAGATCGAGCGCGCCTTCGAGCAGACCTTCGAGGCGACGGCGAAGAACTTCGAGGAGATGGTCGAGCACCTCTTCCCCGGCGGGCGCGGGCGCTTGCGCCGGGTCAGCCTGCGGCCGGTTCGCGACGACGAACGGCCCGCGGGCGAGCAGGAGGCGCCGACCGACGCCGAGCCCGAGCCCGAGGAGGAGGAAGAGCAGCGCGACGAGCTCGGGGTCGAGATCGAGGTCACCCCGGCCGGCAAGTCGACGCGGAAGCTGCAGTTGCTCTCCGGCGGCGAGAAGTCCCTGGTCGCCCTGGCCTTCGTCTTCGCCGTCTTCCTCGCCCGGCCCTGCCCCTTCTACATCCTCGACGAGGTCGAGGCCGCCCTCGACGACGCCAACATCGACCGCTTCCTGCAGCTGATCCGCCGCTTCTCCGACCGCGCCCAGTTCGTCATCGTCACCCACCAGAAACGGACGATGGACGCCGCCGACGTCCTCTACGGGGTCAGCATGGGGGGGGACGGCGTCACCAAGGTGGTGTCGAGGCGGCTGCCGCGTGAAGTCGGCGAGGACAGCGAAGACGAGGGCGAAGCGCCGGGGCTTTCTGCGGTCGCTTAGGGAGGGGCGGGTACCCCTCTCCCGAAGACCGTCGCGCAGCTGGGGCGCGGTCGTACTGCGGAGCGTGGTCTCAGGAGCCTTCGTGAGAGGGGTACCCGTCCCTCCTAACCGGGCCGCTACCTTTCTTCGTCATGGCTACGACTTGGCAGGAGATAGTCGACCTGGGGGCGCGGGGCTCAGCTGCGGTCGCCACTGCGGAGGAGGCGCCTGAGGAGAGGAGAGGGGTCTTCAAGCGGCTGCGCGAGAGCCTTTCGAAAAGCCGCCAGGCGCTGACCGAGGAGATCTCGTCCAGCCTCTTCGACCGGATCGACGACGAGACCTGGGAGCTCTTGGAGGAGGCGCTGATCCTCGCCGACGTCGGGGCGCCGACGACGGCGGCCGTGGTCGAGCGGCTGGAGCACGAGGTCGAGTCCGGCTCCGTGCCCGCTGATGGCGTCGCCGTCCGCGACCGGCTGATCGAGATCCTCGCCGAGGTCGCGAGCACCGGTCGCGCCCCGATCGACCTCAGCGCCGAGCCGGCGATCCTGATGATGGTCGGGGTCAACGGCACCGGCAAGACGACGACGATCGGCAAGATCGCCTGGCACCTGAGCCGGGAGATGGGCCTGAGCGTGGTCATGGCCGCCGCCGACACCTACCGCGCCGCCGCTGCCGAGCAGCTGGAAACCTGGGCCGAGCGCGCCGGCGCCGAGCTCGTCCGCGGCGAAGAGGGCGCCGATCCCGGCGCCGTCGCCTACGACGCGATCAACGCCGCCCGCGCCCGCGGCGCCGACGTCGTCATCGTCGACACTGCCGGCCGCCTCCACACCCAGAGCAACCTGATGGAGGAGCTGGCGAAGGTGCGGCGGGTGATCCAGAAGCAGATCCCCGACGCCCCGCACGAGACCCTGATCTCGATCGACGCCACTACCGGCCAGAACGGCCTCCGTCAGGCCAAGGTCTTCTCCGAGGCGGTCGAAGTCGACGGCGTCGTCCTCACCAAGCTCGACGGCACCGCCCGCGGCGGCATCGCCCTGGCAATCGCCTCCGACCTCGGCATTCCGGTGAAGCTGATCGGCGTCGGCGAGACCCTCGAGGACCTGCGGCCCTTCGACCCCGGCGAATACGCAAAAGCGCTTCTGGTGGCCTGATCTCTAGCGCCTGGCTCGAACGGCTGAAACGCGCGCTGATCTGCGTAGCTCTCCTGATCACCGCGGCATTGCCATTGACCTCCTGCGGTGAGACCGATGTCCCGCACGATCCCTACTCCAAGGCGGAGCGGGAAACGCCCTCGCTGCCGGCCGATTTTCCCTCCTGGCGGTTCGAATCGCTGCGGCCGACGGCCCCCGGCCTGTTCGTCGTCACGGTTTCGCCGCCAGGGCGCCGCAACTCATGGGTGGTCGTCTTCGATCACGAAGGGACGCCCCGCTGGTGGTACCGCGCCGACACGCGGGTGCTCTGGGGCCAGGTTCTCGGCGACGGGAGCTTGGCCTGGGCGCGGTCCTACGGCGACGGCTACGGGCTCGACCCGCGGATGGCGCACGAGGTCCGATCCGAGTCGGGAAAGCTCCTGCGCCTGGTCAGGACCAAGGGGTCGATAGTCGACGGTCACGAGTACCGAGAGCTTTCCAACGGCAACGTCCTGCTCGACACCTACGTGCCCGAAAGCGCCGACCTGCGGCGCTTCGGAGGGCCCCGGCGGGCGGCGATCGTCTCCGCCGAAATCCAGGAAGTCGACCCGATGGGGAGGGTCCCCTGGCGCTGGAACTCGCGAGGACATATCTCGCTACGGGAGACGGGACGTTGGTGGCGGAGCGTGCTCAGCAACCCCCGGCGCCGGCTGCAGCGCGAGGCATACGACCCCGTCCACATCAACTCGATCGAGCCTCGCGGCGACGGCGAAGTGATCATCTCCACCCGGCACACCGACGCCGTCTACGGGATCGACCGCGCGAGCGGGGAGATCCGATGGAAGCTGGGCGGCATCCCCACCGGGAAGTCGTTGCGGGTGACCGGGGACCCGGCCACCAAATTGCTCGGTGGCCAGCACGACGCGCGGATCGACCGGAGCGGCCGGCTCACCGTCTTCGACAACGGCAAGGACCGACCGCGCCGACCGCGCGTCGTCTTCTACCGGCTCGACCTGAGACATGGCAAGGCTCTGTACCGGGGCCAGCTCAACGACCCGGAGGTGCAACGAAGCCATTGCTGCGGCTCGGCCCGCGAAACGAGCGACGGGGGCTGGCTCGTGAGCTGGGGCGACAACCCCCTGGTCACCGGTTTCGACCGCGAGGGGAGAATCGCCTTTCGGCTCCACCTTGCCTCCTCGACCTTCCGCGCCGTTCCCGCTCCCGAGGGAGCGACCAGCGTCGCCCGGCTGAGCAGGGGCTTGGCCGCGATGCGTGGCGCTCAGCGCGAGCCCGGCCGCTAGTTGGCCTGGCGACCCCTGCGGCGACGGGGCGTGGATCGGGTGCTGAGCTGTTTGCCGCGGCCGCCGTGGGACATCTCGAACTCGCGGACCAGACCGAGGTCCCCCGCCATGCGCCGGACGTCTTCCGCCTGGTCGCTGAGCACGAAGCTGACACCCGTCCCGCGGCGGCCCGCCCGCCCGGTGCGGCCGATCCGGTGGACGTAGGCATCGCGGTCCTCCGGAGCGTCGTAGTTGATGACGTGGGTAACCCCCTCCACGTCGATGCCCCGGGCGGCGACGTCGGTGGCGACAAGGGTTTCGACCTTGCCGTCCTCGAACCGGGCCAGGGCGCGTTCGCGCTGTCGCTGGCTCTTGTCGCCGTGCATCGCCACGGCTTCGATCTTGTGGCTGCGCAGCCGCTTCACCAGTCTGTCGGCGCCACGCTTGGTGCGGACGAAGACCAGGGTCGGGCCGCAGTCGACGTCGCGCAGCTGCTCGACCAGATGCTCGAGCTTCTCCCCCTGCGTCCCGACCGGCAGGAAGCGGTGCTCGATGTCGGCCTTGGCCTGCTTCGGCGCATGCGTGTGACGACGGGCGTTACGGGTGTAAGCGGCGGCCACCTTCCCGGTGGCGCCCTGCAGGGTGGCGGAGAAGAACAGCGTCTGGCGCTTGGCCGGAGTTCGGGAGACGATGCGGTCGACCGCTGGCTTGAACCCCATGTCGAGCATCCGGTCGGCCTCGTCGAGGACGAGGATGCGCACCCTGTCCAGGGAGACGACCCCGCGGTCGATCAGGTCCTCGAGTCGGCCTGGGGTGGCGACGAGGACGTCGGCGCTCCTCGCGGCCTTGATCTGTGGCCCGAAGCCGACGCCGCCGTAGACGGCGGCGATCTTCAGGCTTCGCGCCGCCGCCAGGGGGCGGAGCTCATCGACGATCTGGCCGGCGAGCTCGCGCGTCGGCGCCAGCGCCAGCGCGGTCGGCTGCCCTTGCTGCGGCGAGAGGCGCTCGAGCATGGGGATGCCAAAGGCCAGCGTCTTGCCGGATCCGGTTGGGGACTGGACGAGAAGGTCATGTCCGGCCAGCGCGTCGCTGATGACCAGCTGCTGAACGGGAAACGGGTTGGTGATGTCGCGACGCGCGAGCGCACGGATCACCGGCTGTGAGATGCCGAGATCGGCAAACGAAGTTATGGAAGTACTCCTGACTTGGGTGGTAAGGGAGATCCTGCGGCCCTAGGCACCAAGCGGTACGGAGAGGGAGACGGACCTCTCGGGTGGCGAACTGGCCGAACCCGACCTGGGCACCGTAGCAGGCACATCCGCCCTGGCGCCGAGCCTCTAAGCTGCTCGGGCATGTTCGACCAGCTCTCCGAACGGCTGCAATCGACCCTCTCCGAGGTCCGCTCGCGCGGGAAGTTGAGCGAGGGCGACGTCGACGCGGCGATGCGGGAGATCCGCCTCGCGCTGCTCGAGGCGGACGTCAACTTCAAAGTCGTCAAAGCCTTCACGAAGACGCTGAAGGAACGCTGCCTCGGCTCTGAGGTGCTGGAGAGCCTCGACCCCGGCCAACAGGTGGTGAAGATCGTCAACGAGGAGCTGGCCTCGCTGATGGGCGGCACCGGCTCGGAGTTGGCGATGGCCAGCAGCGGCCCGACCGTGATCCTGATGGCCGGCCTGCAGGGCTCTGGAAAGACGACCGCCTGCGCCAAGCTTGCCCAGTTCTTCGGCAAACAGGGCAAAGACGTCGCCCTCGCCGCCTGCGACGTCTACCGCCCCGCCGCGGTCGAGCAGCTGGTGACGATGGGTGGACGCGCGGGAGCGCACGTCTACGAGCGCGGCACCGACGCCGACCCGGTCGACATCGCCTCCTGGGCGCTCGACGAAGCCAAGGCCGAGCGTCGCGACGTCCTCATCGTCGATACCGCGGGTCGCCTCCACATCGACCAGGACCTGATGGCCGAGCTGGCGAAGATCCGCAAGCAGACCCGCCCGCACGACGTTCTCCTCGTCGTCGACGCGATGACCGGCCAGGATGCGGTCGGCGTCGCCGAATCTTTCGCCGAGGTCGCCGAGTTCGACGGCGTCGTCATGACCAAGCTCGACGGGGACGCCCGCGGCGGCGCCGCCCTCTCGGTTAAAGCCGTCACCGGCAAGCCGATCCTCTTCGCCTCGACCGGGGAGAAGATCGAGGACTTCGACAAGTTCCACCCCGACCGGATGGCGCAGCGGATCCTCGGCATGGGCGACGTCTTGAGCCTGATCGAGAAAGCCGAGCAGCAGGTCGACGAGGACGAAGCCGAGGCGCTGCAGGAGAAAATGCGGCGGGACCAGTTCACCCTCGACGACTTCCTCAAGCAGATGAAACAGGTCCGCAAAATGGGGCCGCTCAGCGGGATCATCGGGATGCTGCCGGGGATGGGGGCGATGAAGCAGCTGAAGAACGCCGACGTCGACGAGCGCGAGCTCGACCGGGTCCAGGCGATCATCCTCTCGATGACCCCCCAGGAGCGGGCCAACCCGGGGATCATCAACGGCTCCCGACGCAAACGGATCGCCAATGGCTCCGGGACCAAGGTCCAGAACGTCAACGCCCTGGTCAAGCAGTTCGACCAGATGCGGGTGCTGATGAAATCGATGGCCAGCGGCCGGATGCCGACGCCGCAGCAGATGGCCAATCTGGCTGGCGGGGGACAGCGCACGCCGCGCCCCAAGGCCCGTAGACGCTAAGCTGCCGAGCCGCTATGGCAGTCCGAATCAGACTTAGACGCGTGGGTTCGAAGAAGAACCCGATCTGGCGCATCGTCGTCGCCGACAAACGCTCCCCGCGTGACGGGCGCACGATCGAGACGATCGGCCAGTACAACCCGCAGACCGAGCCCTCGACGATCAACATCGACGAGGAGCGCGCGAAGCACTGGCTCGAGCACGGCGCCCAGCCGTCGGAGACGGTGGCGACCCTGCTGCGGACCAAGGGCATCAAAGCCTCCGGCAGCTAGTAGGTGGTCGGTCCCATGACCAGGCACACCTGGATGACGCGCCTGGCTCTGCGCATCTCTGCGTCCTCGGGCTTGCCTTTGCCGCCAGCAAAGACTGCGCCCTGCGTCCTTGATCTGCTTGGCCAGTCACGCCCCCAGGCGCACCTGGCCATGGAACCGACCACCTGCGGCCGATGACCGAGCTGCTTGAGTTTCTCGTCAAGGCCCTCGTCGAGGACCCGGAGGCGGTCACGGTCGAGGAGCTGGAAGAGGACGGCGACCTCGTCTACGAGATCAGCGTCGCCGAGGGCGACCTCGGCCGCGTGATCGGCAAAGGCGGACGGATCGCCAACGCGATCCGGACGATCGCCAAGGCGGCCGCGGTGCGGATCGACCGCCGCGTCATCGTCGACATCCTGGATTGAAGCTCGACGTCTTCACCCTCTTCCCCGAGGCCTTCGACTGGTTCCAGACCCAGCGCTCGGTTCAGAACGCGCTCCGCGAGGGCAACGAGTTCAACCTCTTCGACTACCGCGACTCGACCCCGCTGACCGCTGGCCAGGTCGACGACTCCCCCTACGGCGGCGGCGCCGGGATGGTGCTGCGGGTCGACGTCGTCGACGCCGCCCTGCAAGCGGCCTACGGCGAGGGGCCGCGGCCGCGGATCGTCCTGCTCTCGCCGACCGGGCCGCTGCTCGACGACCCGATCGCCGACCAACTCGTCGCCGAGCCCCACGTCGCCCTGCTCTGCGGCCGCTACGAGGGCTTCGACGACCGCGTCCACCGGCACCTCGCCGACGACGAGCTCTCGATTGGCCGCTACGTCCTCGCCGGAGGCGAGCTGCCGGCGATGGTCGTCGCCGACGTCCTCATGCGCAAGCTCCCCGGCGCCCTCGGCCACGAGGACTCCGCGGTCGAGGAGTCCTTCAGTCACGCCCTCGAGGGCATGCCCGAGTACCCCCACTTCACCCGCCCGCCGAGCTACCGCGGTTGGGACGTCCCCGACATCCTGCTCTCCGGTGACCATGGGAAAGTGCGAGAGTGGCGGCTGGAGCAGAGCCGGAAGCGAGCGAAGGAGTTCGGGAATCGTGAAGAGTCGGATCAGTAGTTTCGCCCTCTGTCTAGTCGGGGTCGTGTCGCTGGTCGCCCCGGCAGGCGCCGAGGCGGCCGTGGTCACCATCGGCAACACGGCCGCCGCGGTTGGCGGCGGCAGCAACGCCGAACCCCTGATGTTCATCAACTCCTCGCTGGGGTCCGTGGGCGGCAACGCGACCTCGCCGATCGACGGGGAGATCATCCGCTGGCGGGTCAACGGCTTCCAGGGGCCCTGGCGGCTGCGGGTGGTGACTCCCAACGGCGGCCTCAACTACACCGGGTCGGGAACCAGCGCCACCGAGAACGTCGCCGACCTCAGCGCCCATACCTTCTCGACCAGCCTGCCGGTCAAAGCCGGGCAGACGATCGGGATCGAGTCCACTGGCCCGGGGACGTTCGGCGCGGTTTCGGCGCCCGGCGGCACCTACGCGATCTTCTTCCCGCCGCTGGCCGACGGTGCCACGGGCGACGCCATCTCTTCCTCCTCGGAAGTGAACTTCACCTTCAGCGCCGACGTGCTGCCGGCACCGACGATCGCGGGAGCCTTTCCCGCCTCGGGCTCGGTCGCCGGCGGAGCGGCGGTCGCGATTCCGGGCAGCGACTTCGTCGACGTCAGGGCGGTCAGCTTCGGCGGTGTGCCGGCGACCAGCTTCTCCGCCCTCAACGAGGGAGTGGTCACCGCCGTGGCCCCGCGCAGCAAGGTGATCGGGCCTGTCCCGATCACCGTCACCACCGTGGCCGGGACCGCAACCTCGCCCCAGCCGTTCACCTACAAAGGGTGCAAAGTGCCGAAGCTGAAAGACCGCAAGCTGAAAGCGGCCAAGAAGCGGATTCGCAAAGCAGGCTGCGCGATCGGCAAAGTCCGCCTGCTCGACGGAGCGACGGCGAAAACGGGCTCGGTCCTCAAGCAGAGCCCGAAACCGGGCAAAGTGCTGCCGCCTGGAACCAAGGTCAACGTCAAGCTCGGCTAAGAGCCCTTTGGGCTACCATTCCGCGACCGCGCGGTTCCCGCACCTGGGTCCCGGCGGTTTTTTCTCGCAGCAAATCCTCAGCAACACACCCTCAGCAACACACATCCCATGAGCTCCGTAATCGACAGCATCGAGCGCGCCCAGCTGCGTCAGGGCCTGCCCAAATTCGACCCTGGCGACCGTGTCCGCGTCCACTTCCAGGTGATCGAGGGCAACCGCAAGCGGACCCAGGTCTTCGAGGGCGTCGTCCTCAAGCGCCAGGGCTCCGGCGTGCGCGAGACCTTCACGGTCCGCAAGCAGTCGTTCGGCGTCGGCGTGGAGCGGACGTTCCCGCTGCACTCGCCGAAGATCGAGAAACTCGAGGTCGCGGCGCGCGGCGACGTGCGCCGGGCGAAGCTGTACTACCTGCGCGGCCGCATCGGCAAGGCCGCCCGCGTCGCCGAGCGGCGCTGGGGGATCGACGACGACGTCGTCGCGGTCGCCGGCGCGGCGGACGGCGAATCGACCGCGGTCGACGCCGAGGGCGTCAGCCAAGAGGAGGTCGTTCCGGTCGAGACCGAGGATGTGACCGAGGCCGAGGCTCCCGCCGAGGAGGCACCCGAGGCAGAGACCGAGGAGGCCCCTGATGCCGAGGCCGGCAGCGAGGGGCAGAACGAAGGTGCCGAGCCGCGGCCCGAGGGCGAGGCAGAGCACGAGGCCGAGCCGGTAGCGGAGGCTGAGACGGACGCGGATGCGGCCGAGGCCGGGGAGACCGAGGACACTGCAGCGCCTGAGGATGCCGAGGACGAGGCGCCGTCGGGGGACGGCGACTCCGACGAGGACTCGGCAGCCTGAATCCCAAGATCCCGAAGCCGGAATCCAAAGCTGGCGGCCTGATCGAGCTGGTCGTCATCGTCGTGCTGGCTCTCGGGCTGGCGCTGGCGATCCAGGCCTGGGTCGTGAAGCCGTACCAGATCCCCTCGGGCTCGATGGAACCGACTCTGGACATCGGCCAGCGGGTGCTGGTCAATCGCTTCGTCTACCACTTCAAGGACCCGAAGGTCGGCGACATCGTCGTCTTCCACCCGCCGCAGGGCGCCGAAGGCGGGCCGGGCGAACAATGCGGCGTCAACCGCAACCAGGACGAACCGTGTCCTACCGCGACCGACCAGGAGGCGAGCGACAACTTCATCAAGCGGATCGTCGCCGGCCCTGGCGACACGCTCGCGGTCAAAGAAGGACACCCGGTCGTCAACGGCAAGATGGTCAGCGACGAGCCCTACATCAACCCCTGCCCTTCCTGCAATTTGCCGAAAGCGATCACGGTTCCACCCGATCACTACTTCATGATGGGCGACAACCGTGGGGCCAGCGACGACAGCCGCGAATGGGGTCCCGTCCCCCGAGACTGGATCATCGGAGAGGCCTTTGCCACCTACTGGCCCCCGAACCGCATCGGCGGGCTCTAAGAGCCCGAAGCCCGGGAAGACCCACCGCCGCCGGCTGGCGCGCAGTCGCCGCCTGTTCGCGTTCGACCGCGGATTGCAGAGCCGTTTCGTCGCCGGCACCGACGAGGCCGGCCGCGGTTGCCTGGCGGGGCCGCTGGTCGCTGCCGCGGTCCTGATCGATTACGAGCGCCTCTCGCATTCTGACCGCCGCGCCCTCAGCGGCCTGCACGACTCCAAGCAGATGACCGAGGAACGGCGGCTGGAGATGTACCCGTGCGTGCTGCGGGCGGCGGAGCGGGTCAGCGTCGTCGTCCGCTCGGCGGCCGGGATCGACCGCCGCGGCCTGCACGTGACCAACATCGAAGCGCTTTCGCTGGCGCTGGAGCGGCTGGCCCCAGGCGAGGACGCGATCTGCCTCGTCGACGGCTTCCGGCTCCATGACTGCACGGTCCCCCACCGGCGGGTGGTCAAGGGCGATGCGACGAGCGCCGCGATCGCCGCCGCCTCGGTGGTCGCCAAGGTGACCCGCGACCGCTACATGCGCGAGGTCGCGCCGAGGCACCCGGGCTGGGGCTTCGAGGAACACGTCGGCTACTCGACCCCGGAGCACCGCCAGGCGATCGAGGAAATCGGGATCAGTCCGCTGCACCGCCGCTCGTTCCAGTCAGTGGCGTACTCCCAGTTAGAGCTCGGCTAGAACGCGCCCTTGACGTAGTCGACGTCGACCGCGCGGCCGTGACGGTCGAGGGTGACGCCGACGGCGTCGAAGCGGATCTCGGCGTAGGGCGGCTGGTCGCGGCGTTCCGACATCCAGGCGGTGGCGAGGCGGCGGACGCGGCGCTGCTTGCGGGTGTCGATTGCGAGGATCGGCTTCTCGGGGCCGAAAGCGGTCCCCTCGCGCGCTCCCTTGACCTCGATGAAGACGAGGGTGTAGCCGTCGCGGGCGACGATGTCGAGCTCGCCGTAGCGGGTGCGGGCGTTGCGCTCGACGATCTCCCAGCCGACTGCGGCAAGGCGGCGGGCGACCAGGTCCTCGGCGATCTCGCCGGTGCGGCGGCGGGCGACGGTCATAGAGAGATAAGCGCCGGGCGGGACAAATTCTCCCCACCTGCGTCGCAAAGAATTTGCTTTTTGCGCGCCACGCGTGAATCGACGCCGCCTAGCGTGGCTGCCATGCTCGCCAACGCCCGCACCTTCACCCTCGACGGCATCTCCGCCCGCCCGGTCCGGGTCGAGGTCGACGTCCACCGCGGCCTGCCGAACTTCACCATCGTCGGCCTCCCCGACGCCGCCGTCCGCGAGGCGCGGGAGCGGGTGCGGGCGGCGCTGGTCAACTGCGGCTTCGAGTTCCCGCTGCGGCGGATCGTCGTCAACCTGGCGCCGGCGAGCCTGCGCAAGGCAGGGCCGGGGATGGACCTGGCGATCGCCGCGGCGCTGCTGAGCGCCTCGGGAGAGCTGGAGTGGGAGGGCCTTGCGCGAGTGGCGCTGGCCGGCGAGCTGGCGCTGGACGGCTCGCTGCGGCCGGTCCAGGGAGCGCTGGCGATGGCGGAGGCGGCGCGGGAGAGTGGGGCCGAGGCGATCGTGCTGCCGGCTGAGAACGGGGCGGAGGCGGCGCTGGTGGAGGGAATCGAGGTGGTCCCGGTCGAGGCGCTGGGGCAGCTGCCGGGGCTGGTCGCGGGGGAGTGGGACCCGCCGCGGCCCGAGCCGATGCCGTTGCGGCTCGATCCCCCACCGGGCGCGCCGGACCTCGCCGACCTGCGCGGCCAGCCGCACCTGCGGCACGCGCTGGAGGTGGCGGCGGCAGGCGGCCACAGCCTGCTCATGGTCGGGCCACCAGGAGCCGGTAAGTCGCTTGCCGCTAGCCGCCTGCCGTCGATCCTGCCGCCGCTTGCCGTCGCCGACGCGCTGGAGGTGGCGCGGATCGCCAGCGCCTGCGGCAGGCTCGACACGCTTCCCGGGGGCAGGCCGTTCCGGGCGCCGCACCACACGGTCAGCGCCGCCGGTCTGGTCGGCGGCGGCAGCCCGCCGCGGGCGGGCGAGGTGACGCTTGCCCATCGCGGAGTTCTTTTCTTGGACGAGTTGTGCGAGTTCAGGCGGGACGCCCTGGAGGCGCTGCGGGCGCCGCTGGAGACGGGAGAGGTAGCGATCGCCCGGGTCGGCGGCCAGCGCCTCCTCCCCTGCCGGTTCATGCTGGTGGCCGCCGCCAACCCCTGCCCCTGCGGGCGCGGGGAAACCGACCCCGACTGCACTTGCTCGCCATACGAGGTCCAGCGCTACCAGGGCAAGCTGAGCGGGGCGCTGGCCGACCGGATCGACATCCTCGCCGCGGTGCGGCAGCCCAGCGCCGCCGAGATCGGCGGTGCGCCGGGAGAGCCGTCGACAGCCGTACGGGAGCGGGTCTGCACGGCCCGTGAGCGCCAGGAGCGCCGACTCGGCAACGGCCGCTGCAACGCGGAGATGACCCCGGCCGAGGCGCGGGCGTGTCCGCTGGGGGAGGGGGCGGCGACGCTTCTCGCCGACCTCTACGCGCGCCAACGCCTCAGCGGCCGTGCCCACGACCGGGCGCTGCGACTGGCGCAGACCTTGACCGACCTGGCGGGACTGGAGGAGATCGGGGAGGAGCAGATGGCGCAGGCCCTGCAGATGCGGAGGCGCGAGCATGGCTGAGCCGCGCGCCTGCCTCGAGTGCCTGCGACGCTCCTGGCTGCTGGCTGACCTGGGTCCCTACGTGGAGCGGATCGCGACCGGCGAGGTCGGCTCGCGCTCGCCGGAGTTGCTGCGGCTCTCGAACGAGGAGCTGGTCGAGGTCGCGGCGCCGAAAGTGACGCGGCAGTTGCTGGCGCGGATCGCCGCGCTGCCGGAGGAGGGGCTGAACGAAGAGCTGTTGGCGGCCGGGTGCTGGGCCTGCTGCCGCCACGGCGACCTCTACCCGGCCTCGCTGCGGGACGCCGCCGACGCGCCGTGGGCGCTGATCGGCCGCGGCAGCCCGAAGCTGCTCGAAGGCTTGGAGCCATTCGAAACGGTGACGATCGTCGGCGCCCGCCGCGCCACCTCCTACGGCCGCGAGATCGCCCGCGAGCTGGGTCGGGAGCTGGCGGCCGCGGAGATGACCGTGGTCAGCGGCCTCGCCTTCGGGATCGACGGCTGCGCCCACCGCGGCGCCATCGACGCCGGCCGCACCATCGCCGTCCTCGGCTGCGGTCCCGACGTCGCCTACCCGGCGAGCCACCGCTCCCTCTGGCGCCGCATCTGCGAAGTCGGCCTGGTGATCTCGGAGTTCCCGCCCGGCGCCACCCCCTGGCGCTGGACCTTCCCCGCCCGCAATCGGATCATGGCCGCCCTCGCCGGGATGACCGTCGTCGTCGAGGCCGCCCAGCGCTCCGGGTCCCTGATCACGACCGACCTCGCCGCCGACCTCGGCCGCGACCTCGGCGCCGTCCCCGGCCCCGTCACCTCCCGCGCCTCCGCCGGCCCCAACGCCCTCCTCGCCAGCGGCGCCCACCTCATCCGCGACGCCCAAGACGTCCTCGACGCCATGCTCGGCCCCGGCCGTAGACCGATCAACCACGTGCCTCCCTCTCTGGACCCGGAGCTCGAAGCGGTCCTTGCTGCCGTTGAGTCAGGCGAGTCGACTTGCGATGGAGTCGCCGCCGTCACCGGCCTTCCGGGTCCCGTGGCCGCTTCGGCGCTGTCCCGCCTCGAGCTCCTCGGCTATCTCGCCTGCTCGAGTCTCGGCACCTACTCGCGGACGTTGGTCCCTTCAACCAACCAAGCGTCTCTTTAGGCTCCCGCTTCCATGGCTCGCAACGAACCACCGACTGCCCTCTCGATCGCCGGTTCCGACTCCGGCGGCGGTGCCGGAATCCAGGCCGACCTGAAGGCGTTTGCGCGCTGTGGCGTGCACGGGATGACCGCGATCACTGCGATCACCGCGCAGAACACTCGCGGCGTCCATTTGGTCGAGTTGGTCTCGCCGCAGGCGGTCTTCGCCCAGATCCTGTCGAGCGCAGAAGACATCGGAGTTGACGCGGTCAAGATCGGGATGCTCGGTTCTCCGGAGACGATCGACGCGGTTGCGGTCGGTCTCACCTACATGGGCGTCCAGCATGCACCCGTCGTGATTGATCCAGTGATGGTGGCCGAGAGCGGCGCTGTCCTCCTCGACGATGAAACCAGGGCCGCGCTGGTCGAGGTGATGTTTCCCATCTGCGATGTCGCCACCCCCAACATCCCCGAGGCGCGGGTCTTGACGGGGTTGGGGGAGGGGGCGAGCCAGGAGGAGCTGGCGCGAGGGGTGGTCGCGCTCGGTCCCAAGGCGGCGGTCGTCACGGGCGGGCACAGCGAGGAGCTGGTCGACCACTTCTTCGACGGGGAGCAGGTGGTCGAGATCCCGGGCGAGCGGCATCCGGACGGGGCGGCCCATGGGTCGGGCTGCACTCACTCCTCGGCGCTGGCGGCGTATCTGGCCCGGGGTGAGGAGCCGCTGGAGGCGGCTCGGAAGGCCCGGGCGATCGCTTCCGAAGCTGTCGGCGCTGGGCTCCGCGGAATCGGCAAGGGGTCTGGACCGGTCAACGCGCTCGGGCTCGAATGACCAGATTGGGCGCCTTGGACTCCAAACCGGGGCGGTCGCGCGCGCGGTGCCCTCAGTAGATTTGCCTGCCATGAGCACGAACGGCGATACCGCGACCAAGCTGCCCCGTCCTCGCTCGGCGACCGTCTTCGACGGTCCCGACCGCGCCCACTCGCGCGCCTATATGAAGGGGATCGGGTTCGACGACGACGCTTTGAGCCGGCCGACGATCGGGATCGCCAACACCTGGACCGAGGCGATGCCCTGCAACTTCCACCTGCGGGCGCTGGCCGAGCACGTCAAAGAGGGTGTGCGGGCCGCGGGCGGGACGCCGATGGAGTTCAACACCGTCGCCGTCTCCGACGGGGTGACGATGGGGACGCAGGGGATGAAGGCCTCGCTGGTCAGCCGCGAGGTGATCGCCGACTCGATCGAGCTGATGGCCCGCGGGTACCAGTTCGACGCGATCGTCGCCCTCTGCGCCTGCGACAAGACGATCCCCGGCTGCGCGATGGCGCTGGCTCGGCTCGACGTGCCCTCGGTGCTGCTCTACGGTGGCTCGATTGCCCCCGGCCACTGGCACGGCCGCGACGTCACCATTCTCGACATCTTCGAGGCGATCGGCGCCCACAACGCCGGCGACATGACCGACGAGGAACTGCACGAGCTGGAGGGCGTCGCCAGCCCCGGCGCCGGCGCCTGCGGTGGCCAGTTCACCGCCAACACGATGGCCTGCGCCTTCGAGGCCCTGGGGATCAGCGCCGGCGGCTCGGCGATGGTCCCGGCCGAAGACGACGACAAGCAGACGGTGGCGGAGAAAGTCGGCGAGCTGGTGATCAACGTCCTCGTCGAGGACCTGCGACCGAGCAAGATCATCACCCGCGAGTCGCTGGAGAACGCGATCGCCTGCATCTGCGCCTCGGGCGGTTCGACCAACGGCGTCCTCCACATGATCGCCCTCGCCCACGAGCTCGGGATCGAGCTGACGATGGACGACTTCGAGCGGATCTCGCGCCAGACGCCGCTCTTCGCCGACCTCAAGCCGGGCGGCCGCTTCGTCGCCACCGACCTCTACGCCGCCGGTGGCGTGCCGGTGATCCTCAAGCGCCTGGCCAAAGCAGGGATTCTCCACAGCGAGGCGATCACCGTCACCGGTAAGACGATCGGCGAGGAAGCCGCCGCCGCGACCGAGGCCCCCGACCAGGAAGTCGTCCGCCACGTCGAGAACCCGCTCAAGCCCGAAGGCGGGCTGGCGATCCTGCGCGGCAACCTCGCCCCGGAAGGCTCCGTTGTCAAGGTCGCCGGCACCGAGCGCCGCCAGCAGACCGGCCCGGCCCGCGTCTTCGAGTCCGAAGAGGAGTGCTTCCGCGCGGTCAAGGACCAGCAGATCAACCCCGGCGACGTCGTCGTCATCCGCAACGAGGGCCCGGTCGGCGGTCCGGGGATGCGGGAGATGCTGCAGGTGACCGCGGCGATCGTCGGCGAGGGGCTCGGCGAGAGCGTGGCGATGGTCACCGACGGCCGCTTCTCCGGCGCCACCCGCGGCCTGATGATCGGCCACGTCGCCCCCGAGGCGGCGAAGGGCGGCCCGATCGCGGCGATCCGGGAGGGCGACGAGATCACCGTCGACATCGACAACCGCAGCCTCAGCGTCGCCCTCTCCGACGAGGAGATCGCCAAGCGGGTCGAGGAGTACGAGCAGCCCGAGCCGCTCTACACCCGCGGCGTCATGGCCAAGTACGCGGCGACGGTTTCCTCAGCCTCGAGGGGCGCGATCACCTAGCCGACAGCGGTGTCCTGCGCCGCGCGCAGCGGCTGCGAGGATTCGATGAATTCTTCTAGCAACGGGTTGAACCGCTGCGGGCGCTCGAGCATCGGCAGGTGGCCGGTGCGCTCGAAGAGCTCCAGGCGCGACCTCGGGATCAGGCGGTGGTACCCGAGCGCCCCCTCGACCGGGACGATCTGGTCGCTCAAGCCCCAGACGACCATCGTCGGGATCTCGATTTCCGGCAGCCGCTCGCGGGTGTCGTAGCCCCAGATCTTCGTCAGCGCCTCGGTGAAGGCGGGCGCCTGCAGGCCGGGGCGCACCTGCTCGGAGAGCAGCTCCGGTCGCAGCTTGTTGGGGTTGCGGAAGAGGCGGCCGAAGGCGATCTTGCGGCCCCGCGGAGTCGTCCAGTAAACGCGCCGGTCGCCGCTCAGCATCGGGATCGCCGCTTTGAAGATGCGGGCGGCGGCGTCGAACGTGCGCCCCTGCCACTCGGCGAAGCTGATCCCGGCAGCGGAGATGAGGACGAGGCGGTCGAAGCGCTCGGGCTCCTCGATTACCGCCTCGGTGCCGATGAACCCGCCCATCGAGTTGCCGACCAGGGCCGCCACCCGCTCGATCCCCAGCCGCTCGCAGAAGTCGTGGACGAGGCGGCCGTAGTTGGCCATCGAGATTTCCCAGGAGGGCATCGGGCTGTCGCCGAAGCCGGGCAGGTCGATCGCGATCGCCCGGTGGGTGCGGCCGAAGTAGGGCAGGTTCTCGAGCCAGTTGCGCCAGCAGCCGGCGATCCCGTGGATGAAGATGATCGGCTCGCCCTCGCCGATTTCGACGTAGTTCACGTCCGGGGCCCCCGGCAGGTCGACCCGGTGCAGGTGCTGCCGCCAGTCGATCTTCATCCACTCCGGGTCCGGGTTGCCGTAGTCGGTGCCGGGGAAGGCGGGCAATGGTTGGCGCTCGGGCTCAGGCATATCCCATCCTTTCCAGAACCGGGATCTCCCGGATCTGCGGCGGCTGCAGGTGGTCCCAGAGGATCCCGCGCGGCCGGTCGTACTGACGGTCGATCTCGATCACCGCCCGCGGGGTCGCGATCAGGTCGCAGGGCAGGTCGTGGTCGGTGACCATCAGGTGCTGGCGGAGGATCTGGATCGGGTGGACGGTGGTGGCGACCGTGGTGTGGGTGTCGATCTTGCCGGCGTCGGTGAGGATCCCGTACTCAAGGTCGTGGTAGCCGCCGCCTTTGCCGACCCGGGCGCCGCTGAGGTTGACCGCGACCGAGCCGCAGAGGACGAAGTCGATCTCCGGCAGGTCGTCGAGGGCGACGACCCGGCCGTGCTTGAGCGCGCCCTTGATCGTCGCCGCCTCTTTCATCGCCGCCTTCGAGAGCCGCTTCGGCTCCAGCACCCGGAAGGGGTGGGGGTCGCGCAGGCGCGGCACCGCCATGATCATCGTCTTGCCCTCTTCGAGGGCGATCCGCCGGGCGTGGGTCTGCGGCGAGTCCGGATTGGCCTTGATCACCCGCGCCCGCTTCCAGAGCCTGTGTCCCGCGAGCTTCTCGGCGGCGAGTTTGGCGCCGGCGAAGTTCGGGATCCGTCCCTCGGCCCCGGGGAAGCGGGAAACGCCCTCCCGTTCCATCGCTTTCCAGACCTCGGCCCGGACCTCGTCCTTCGTGCGCATCGGCGAAAGATATCCGGCCCTGCTGCCGATAAGACCGAGGCACATGCGAAATTGCAGGGAAGAGCACTCGGCAGGCCGAAGAAGGCCGATGCCTAGACTTCTACCGACCGGCAACGCGACGTCCTAAGGGTTACTCAGTCCAGATGCGAACGAAGACTTCTATTGCGGCGCTGATTGCCGCTCTCCTGCTGGTGCTCGTGGTCGGGGGCGCCTACGCCTACGACAGCTCCCAGAAGGACCAGATCGCCGACGGGGTGACGATCGGAGGCGTCGACGTCAGCGGTCTCGACGAAGAAGAGGCAGCTGCCAAAGTCCGTCACAAGCTGCTGGCGCCGCTGCAGCATCCGCTCCAGGTCAAGTTCGACGGGGAGACCTGGAAGCTCCGCGGGGAGAAGCTGAAGATCCGCGCCGACGTCGACGCCGCGGTCGCCGAGGCGGTCGAAGACAGCCAGGAGGGAGGCCTGCCCGGCCGCCTGGTCCGCTACGTCAGTGGCGGCGAAGTCGACGAAAGCATCACCCCGCAGGTCGCCTACTCGGTGCCGGCGGTCAACCGCTTCGTCCGCCACGTCGCCGAGGAGATCAACCGGGAACCGCAGAACGCCGACGTCGAACCGAGCGGCGACTCGCTCGAAGTCGTCGCCGGCGAGCCCGGCCGCAAGCTGCGCGACAACCAGCTGGAGAAGGACCTGAAGGCGGCGGTCCTCAATGCCAACGCCCCGCACACGATCAAGGCTAAGGTCCACTCGATTGCGCCGGAAGTGACCAAGCAGGAGGTGGCGGCCGAGTACCCCTCCTACCTCACGCTCGACCGCTCCACCTTCACCCTGCGCCTCTGGAAGCATCTGAAGCTGGCCAAGACCTACACCGTCGCCGTCGGCATGGAAGGGCTGGAAACGCCGGAAGGGCTGTACGCGATCCAGGAAAAGGAAGAAAACCCGGTCTGGCACGTGCCGACGAGCGACTGGGCCGGCAGCCTCGCCGGGCAGACGATCCCGCCGGGGCCGTCGAACCCGATCAAGGCTCGCTGGATGGGCATCTACGAAGGCGCCGGCATCCACGGCACCGAAGAGACCTACTCGCTGGGCAGCGCCGCCTCCCACGGCTGCGTGCGGATGGCCATCCCAGACGTCGAAGAACTCTACGATCAGGTCGAAGTCGGAACCCCGATCTTTATCGGTTAGCGCCCGCGCGAAAGGACGCGGCGGCAGCGGGGCGAATGAAGCCTCGATGAACTGGGAGGCAGCCCTCAGCGCCTACGACCGCGACCTGCGCGCTCGCGGCTCGGCGGAGCGCACCCGCCGCGCTTATGGTGTCGACCTCGGCGGTTTTGCCGAGTGGGCCGGGGAGCAGGGGCTCGGGCCCGGCGACATCCGTCACCGCGACGTACGGCGCTATGGAGCCGGCCTCTCCAACGCCGGCGCAGCGCCGGCTACGGTGGCCCGCAAGCTCGCGGCGATCCGCGGCCTCTACGGGTACCTCGTCCGCACCGACAGGGCCAGCGCCAACCCGGCCGACCTCGTCTCCAGCCCGAAGCGGGCCGAGAAGCTGCCCCACGTCCTCACCACGGAGCAGATGCGCTCGCTGCTGGAGCGGATCCCAGCGCACACGCCGCTGGAGTTGCGCGACCGGGCGATGCTCGAGCTGGCTTACTCCTGCGGCCTGCGCTGCGAGGAGATCGTCAACCTCGACGAAGGCTCGCTGGACTTCGAGACCGAGCAGCTGCGGGTCCTCGGCAAGGGCAGCAAGGAGCGACTGCTGCCGGTTGGCGAGCCCGCCCAGCGGGCGCTGCGCCGCTATCTCGACAAGGGTCGTCACGCCCTCCGCGCCGACCCGCGCGAGCAAGCGCTCTTCCTCTCCAAGAGCGGCCGCCGCCTCTCCAACTCCGACGTCACCCGCCGCCTCGGCCTCTGGACCCGCGAAGCCGCCCTCGCCGCCGGCGTCTCCCCACATTCACTTAGGCATTCCTTTGCAACGCATTTGCTCGAGGGCGGGGCAGATCTGCGTACGATTCAGGAGTTACTAGGTCACGCGTCGATCTCGACCACCCAGATTTACACCCGAGTCGACGCCGCCCGTCTGCGTGACACTTACGCTGCAAGCCACCCCCGCGCATGAGCCAAACCCCCGCAAACGACCGTAGGATGCCCTAGTGGAAACGGGCGTGAAAGAGGTTGAGCTCCGCGACCTGTGGCGCCGCTACAAGGACAGGGGGGACGAGGGCGCCCGCGAGCGGCTCGTCGTCGCCTACTCGCCGATGGTCAAGTTCGTCGCCGGCCGCCTCGGCGCCGGCCTGCCGTCCCACGTCGAAGACGCCGATCTGATCTCCTACGGGCTCGTCGGCCTGATCGGCGCGATCGAGCGCTTCGAGCCGGAGCGGGGGATCAAATTCGAGACCTTCGCGATGACCCGGATCCGCGGCGCGATCATCGACGAACTGCGCTCGCTGGACTGGGTGCCGCGCTCGGTTCGCTCCCGCGCCCGCGAGATCGAAGCCGCCCAGGCGAAGCTGGAGCACGAGCTGCAGCGGGCTCCGACCGAGGCCGAGCTCGCCTCGAAACTGAACATGACCGAAGAGGAACTGCAGTCGGCGCTGCTGGAGATCGCCAACTCCTCCGTCTACGCGCTGGACGAGCTCTGGACCGTCTCCGACTCCTCCGGCGACCAAGTCTCGCTGCTGGACACGATCGCCGACGACAGCGCCGCCGACCCGCAGGAGGCGCTGGCCTCGACCGAGGTCAAGGACCTGCTGACCGAGGCGATCGGCGGCCTGCCCGAGCGCGAGCAGCTCGTCGTCGCCCTCTACTACTACGAGAACCTCACCCTGCGCGAGATCGGCGAGGTCCTCGGCGTCACCGAGTCGCGGGTCTCGCAGCTGCACACCAAGGCCGTGATGCGGCTGAAATCCTCTCTCCAGCAAGGTTAGATGGGAGAGGGCTGCTCGATCTGCGGCCGGACGATCCTCGCCGGCGAGCGAGTCCACGGCTTCTTCGAGGGCCGGGATCAGAGGTCGGTCTGCGAGCTTTGCGTCGCCCGGGCCGAGGGGCTGGGCTGGCGAGCCGGGAGCGAGCCGGAGCCCGAGTCAAAGGGGCACAGCCACGAAGGCCGCCTGCGCCGGCTCTTCCACCGTCGCGACCGCCGCCCGGGCGCGCCTGCGCCCACGCCGTCCACGGCTCCACGTCGGCGCCCGCTGCCACCCGTGGACGAACTCGGCTTCACCCCCTTCGAACGCGCGGTCGCCCGCTTCAACTCCAGCGAGGCCGGCCGCGCCGTCGCCGGCCTGACCCGCACCCTCGGGGCACCGCGAGCCTCAGTCGGCTCCTCGGCCGGCGCTCCCGAAGAGGTGCGGATCACGGTCGCCTGGGAGCTCTCCTGGTACCAGTGGAGCGTCGACATCGCCGACGAGCTGAGCCCGGTCGCCGAGCTCGGCAAAGGCGGCGAGGTCGAGCAGCTCGACGCGGCCGCGCGGCAGTGGAACGCCCGGGTCGAGCAGGACGGCCAGTTGCGCCTCGTCGGCGAACGGGCGCCGAGTCGATGAGCCGGGTCACGGTCAACGTCGACGGCGGCGCCCGCGGCAACCCGGGACCGGCGGCGATCGGGGTCGTCGTCCGCGGCGACGGCGAGGTGCTGGAGGAAGTGGGGGAGACGATCGGCGAGGCGACCAACAACGTCGCCGAGTATCGGGCGCTCTTGCGCGGGATCGAGCTCGCCGCGACCCACGGTGCCAGTGAGGTCGAGCTGATCGGCGATTCGGAGCTGGTGGTGCGGCAGGTCGAAGGCCGCTACAAAGTGAAAAACGCCGGGATGAAAGAGCTGCACGAAGAGGTGAAGCGGGCGCTGGGGGGGTTCGATTCCTGGTCGATCCGCCACGTGCGGCGGGCCGAGAACGCCGACGCCGACCGCCTCGTCAACCAAGCCCTGGATGGAGCCCTCGATGGCTGAGCCGATCGATCCCGGCGTCGACATCGGCCACGTCCACCTCAAGGTCGCCGACGTCGACCAGGCGCTCGAGTTCTACTGCGGGATCCTCGGCTTCGAGCTGATGCAGCGCTGGGGCGCCAACGCGGCATTCATCTCCGCTGGCGGCTACCACCACCACATCGGCCTCAACTCCTGGAGCTCGAAAGGCGGTTCGCCGCCGCCTCCGGGTACCACCGGCCTCTTCCACACGGCGGTCCGCTATCCGACCCGCCGCGCCCTCGCCGACGCCCTGCGGCGTCTCAGCGAAGCCGGCTGGCCGCTCGAAGGCGCCTCCGACCACGGCGTCAGCGAGGCCCTCTACCTCTCCGACCCCGACCAGAACGGCGTCGAGCTCTACTGGGACCGCCCACGCGAGCAGTGGCCGATGGCGCCCGATGGCAAAGGCGTCGAGATGGGCACTACTCCACTCGACCTCGACGACCTGATCTCCGAGCTGCGCGACAGTTCGTGAACCTAGCCTGGCCAGACGTCTAAGCCGACGCGAAGGCAGGGAGAAGCGTCATCAGGGCAGCCGTGGCCAGGGATACGACGGCGCCGTACTCGATTGTCGTCACGCTCCTCCGCTGCCTCGCGTCGGTGGGGGATGGATCATGTGGGAACGACCACAGGCTACCCATTAATCAGTAGGAGTAACCGACGGGCATCCAGTCGCGCGCTAATTCCTGGCGCACTGGAGTCCAGCCTGGCTCGCGAGCCGCATCGGCGACAAGCTGAAGTCAGCCGCCTTTGAAGATGAGGATCAGAGTGCCGGCGGCGATCACGGCGCTCAGGATCGCCGTCGCCCAGGTGAGGAGATGCAGACGTTTCTCCGATCGGCCCTCGAAACGCGTGCTCGTCTCCCGGTAGAGCGCCTCCAGCTTGTCGCTGAGGGCCTTGAATTCATCGGTGATGCCGAGGTGGTCGCGGAGCAGGCGGTAGCGCCTCCGGTAGGTCTCGGTCATGATTTCGAGGTCGTAGGTCTCATGCAGCTCCACCATCGCTTCGCGCTCGATGTCGGCGATCGAGCCGGGCTTGGAGCGATCGGAACGGGAGATGTCCCGGAAGACGCTGCGGATCATCCCGGTTGCCGTCGCCGCGCCGATGACCATGTAGGCCGTCAACCCGGCCTCGAGGAGCACGGAGCTTTCCAGGCCCTGCTGGGCGCAGCGATCGCCGACGGTAACGATGCAGCGGTTGGCGGGAAGAACGACCATTGCCTGCTCTTCGGTATCGACGAAGTCGCGGTCGAGGCGGTAGCCGTCCCGGCTTTGAGCCGGCATCTGGTAGGGCCAGGAAATGGCTGCGGAGACTTCGGCGAGCCGTTTTGGGAGGTCAGGTTTGCCGCAGGGAGTTTGCGGGTCCTCGGATGGGGGCTGGGCCGCTGCGCAGTTATCGTCGACGACAACCACCGAGGAGACACGGGAGGCCGAGAGGGTGGTTAGAACGTGGTCGCCGATCTCCTTCCTCGTCTTTTCGTCGGGAAGGGTGGACTCTCCCCCGATCATGCGCAGCGCCAAGGCGAAGAGAGTCGCCTCGGTGAATATCCGAAGGGTCAGCCTTCGGCGGTGGGAGTCGCTCTCACCCGCGCTCCTCGTCCAGGCTGCGGTCGCCGGCTGAATGCCGAGCGAGTTCATCGCGGGGCCTGCTGCGGCGGCCAGATAGTCGCCGAGCGGCCCCGATACTGTGAACGCGGGCCTGTTTTTGACGTCGAAGGCGGTTGCGAGCGGCCATTGGTTGCGAACCGAGTCGTGCATCTCGGGGCCTGACATGCGTCGCGTCGGGAGCTTTGCTGAAGAGGTGTCGCAGGGAATCAGGAAGAGGCTGAAAGAGAAGATCGGGCGGAAGCCCCGTGATCCGTAGACGTAGAAGAGCGAGAGCGCGGGCTGGGCAAACCAGCCGCCCAGCTCGGGTCGATCCCGCTCGTGGGGTTCGAGCAGGGCGTAGGGGAGGAGAATGTTGACCGTCTCGCGGGCCAGGGGTATTCCGAAGAGGCGGGAGCGGCGGTGGGCAAGAAGCTGGCAGAGGAGTTGCGACAGCGCGGTTCCTTCGTCTTCGTCTGCGCTGGGCCCTTCGGTCTTTTCGAGCAGGAAGTCCTTTTGATGGCTTTCCACGGCTCGGTCGATCCCGCCGATCACGAAGCCCTCCCACGGGTCCTCCGGCTTGGGCTGCTGGGGACACTCCCGCTTGCTCCAGGCGACCGGGTTCGGAAGCTCCTTTTCCTTGAAGGGGAATGGGCGTGGCTCGATCGTCGTCTGGCGATTGCGGACCAGAGCGCTGTGGTCCCACGGTCCATCGCCGCCTGCTCCCCAGCGGCTGTAATGCATCCCGGCCTCGCCGAGCGCGAATCCTTTGGCCTCGAAGATCTTCCGCAGGAGCCGATGGGCATCGGAAACGCCCTCTTCCGCGTACTGCGGCTGGAGCTCGCGGGGAATGCGCACCGCGAAGGAGTGCTGGATCAGCCCGGACAGTTCACACATGATCGGGTCAGCCCTCCAGGGACCTAGAGAAGGGCGCTGCGGTGCCGCTGCCGGTACCTTTCGCCTGCTCTGTCCTCTTGGGCGTCGATTGTGCGGTGGAGTTCGAGGAAGGTCTCTTCCTGCTGCTCGGGTGCCTGCTTCTCTGCGGCTTCGATCGCTTTGACGATGAGTTTGGCGGCTTCGATCTCCGCGGCGGGTTCGGTCGTTTTCTCTTCGGTTCCCCTTTCGAGCAGGTCCTTGAGAGACCGGAAACTGTAGGTGCCGAGAATGGTGATCCCCACCGCGAAGCCCACCCAGACGAGCCAGCCCGCGCTGCCGAGATCGAGTTCGGAGGCGGTGTAGGCGACCACCCAGAGTTGGCCTGCGGCAGCGGCCAAGACCAGAACGGCGCCCAGCAGTACCCCGCCGACGGTGAAGGCATCGCCTCGACTGCCGTCGGACCCCTTGTAGCTCTTGGTGGCCAGGACGACGATGGGGGCGGCGGCGACCAAGAGCAGGGCGATCGCCCCGCCAACGGTCGCCAGCGCGGTGAGGGCTTCGGCGTTTTCGCCGAGGAACGCCTTTGCCGTAGTGGCACTGAACAGGCCGCTCAGCAACGCCCCCGCAGCGGTCGCGTTGGTTGCCCAATTGTCGTTGAATTTCCAGGTCGCATCGAGCGACCCCAGAGGCTGATTGAGCTTGCGCCTGGCGTAGTCCTGTGGATCCCAGCAATAGCAGAAGAAAAAGACGCCGAGGATCAGAGCCGCGAGGAAGGCGATCAGGAAGGCCCACAGCTCGTGCCAGTCAGGCGGCATGTCACAACCGTAATCCCGAGCATTCAACCGTTGTCAAGTACACGAGGGTTTTCGAATCTTGCGGAGATCTCCGAGAGGGCGAGGTCGATCGGCCTCCGACCGCGGGCGGCCCTATTGTGGCCGCCCTTGTACGACGCCTCTCAGCACCCGGTCAACGGCAGGGCGCGTGCCCGACCGCTCCCGGATTGGCCCGCGGCCCGTCCTCTCCGCGCATGGCAGGAGGTGGCCACCGAGGCCGTGCGGGCGCACTCGGGCACGAGCTTCCTGGCCTCGGCCACGCCGGCGGCCGGCAAGACCACCTTCGGCCTGCACATCGCCCATCGGATGCTGAAAGCGGGGTTCGTCTCGCGCGTCGTCGTGGCCGGTCCGACCACCCACATCTGCCGCCAGTGGGCGGCCGACGCGGCCCGGTATGGGATCGACCTCGAGCCGAACCGGCCGAACTCGGACGGGCCCGAGTCGACCGACTTCCACGGCGTCGCCGTCACCTACCAGACGATCGCGGCCGGACCGGAGACGCACCGCTTGGCCGCCGGCCGCCGGCCGACCCTGCTGATCGCCGACGAGCCGCACCACATGGGCGATCAGGCCGCCTGGGGCCTGCAGACCCGCAAGGCCTTCGACGGCGCCCGCTTCCGGCTCTTGCTCTCGGGCACGCCCTTCCGCTCCGACAACTCGGCCATCCCGTGGGTCACCTACGACGACGACGGCCTCAGCCAGGCCGACTACGTCTACGGCTACCCGCAGGCGCTGGTCGACCGGGTCTGCCGGCCGATCACCTTCCTCCCGTACGACGGCGAGATGGAGTGGCTCTCGGACGGGCGGCTGCGCAGCGCCGACTTCGATCTCGTCCTGCCGGCAGCGGAGTCGGCCCGGCGTCTGCGGACGGCGCTGAACCCGGAAGGGGAGTGGATGGGCGAGGTGCTGCGCGACGGGGACGCCCGGCTGAGTGAGGTGCGCGCCGACGGGCACCACGACGCGGGTGGCCTGGTCATCGCCTCCGATCAGGACCACGCGCGGGCGATCGCGGCTCGGCTGGCAGCGATCTCGGGCGAGCGACCCGAGATCGTGATGAGCGACGAGCCCGGTGCCAGCCGTCGCATCGCCGACTTCGCCGTATCCGATCGGCGCTGGCTGGTCTCGGTCCTGATGGTGTCGGAGGGCGTCGACATCCCCCGCCTGCGGGTCGGGGTCTACGCGACCGCCGCCCGGACCGAGCTCTTCTTCCGCCAGGTGGTCGGTCGCTTCATCCGGGCGACCCCGGGACCGCGCCGGCAGATGAGCTACCTGCTGATGCCAGCCGATCAGCGGCTGAAGGCGCTGGCCCACGAGATCGAGCTGGAGCGTCGCCATGCCCTCGACCTCTCGCCGACCGGCGAGGAGGACGAGGTCGAGCTGGACGAGCCCGATCCAGAGCGGGGCGAGACCGGCGAAGGTTTCGCCGCCCTCAGCTCCGGCGGCGCCGAGCTGGACGAGGCGATCATGAGCGAGACCGCCCTGCAGCTCTTCCCGACCGACGATCCGAACCCGAAGAAGCCGATCCTCCCCGTCAAGCCCCAAGTCGAGCCAGCGGCCTCTGAACCCGAGCGAGAGTCGGCCTATGCGGCCCGCGAGCGCCTGCGTGCCGAGCGCAACCGCCTCGTCGCCAACGTCTCCCGCCGCACCAAGAAGTCCCACCGGGAGATCCAGGCCCGCATCAACCGCGCCACCCGAACGCGCTCGGTCGCCAGTGCCACCATCGATCAGCTCGAAAGAGGCAACGCAATGTTGCGCCGCGAGCTGTGGCGGTGAACAGCGGCTGAACGGATTCGAGCCTTCGATCCTCAGCTTACGGCTGAGATTTGCACTGCATCCATTTCGGCGTTTCGGCAATCGCGGTTTCGGTGCATTTGCGCCGCGGTCCTTCCACCAGCTGCGGTTCGGGCAAAAAGATCTGTTCGACTCCGCTTCCGGCCGCGCTGCCCTTCCACCTGTAGCCGCAGGGCATCGGCTTCGCATGTTCGCATTGAGGGGCGACCGGGCCGGTTATGTAGGTCACTTCGGCACCGAGCTGTAAGTGTGCTTTGACGCGCATGTCGTAGGCGAGCTGAAAGCGACTCGGCAGCGCCAGCTCGTCGCGTATCGTGAACATCGACGCCCGGTCGCGTTCGAATTCGTCGGCCGTCTTGCAGGAGGTCCACCATCGTCCGAGCAATCCGCTTCCGGCCGAGGCGTACCGGACCAGGCAATCCCAAGGTTTTGCGACCGTCCTGTGGATTTCGACCGCGCCGGCTCCGAACGCCTCGGCGACGGTTTTCGCTTCACTGGCTCCCGTTGCCCTCTCCGACTCACCGGTTGAGCTGTCCGCCTCGGATTTGCTCTTCTCCTCGCCTTTCTTCGCTTCCTCTTCTTCCTTGGCGCCGACGTCGGTTCCGGGCTCCTTAGGCGCTTCCTCGGGCGTCACCCCACCCCGTTCGCGGCTTGAGACCAGTTGTTCCAGCATCAATCTCTCGCGTAACGCCGCGTCGCCTCGCGACTCGAGCGGTCCGACGGCATAGGTGGCTCCTTCGCGTGGAACCTCCAACATCGCCATCCGTGACTTCTGATCTTCGTCCCTCGTTACGTTCTGGGCGAAGTAGATCGTCTTGTCAGTGGCAGCGATGTAGACGCCGGTGAGCCCGCTGTCGCTGGCGCCGCGCAGGATCGCCACCCCCTGCACGAACTTCTGCTGCTTCACGATCAAGATGCCGGTTGCCGCGGAGAAGATCAGGGAGGCGACGAAGACTGAGAGGGCCAGGGGCCAGAAGAGAGTGTCGGTTCTGTGTCCAACCGCCACACACCCGACAAGCAGCGTCACCGCAAGGATGATCAATGCAACCTTCGACCAACAGCCGAGGTGAGTGCCGAAAACGATGTAGGTGCCCGCGCCGACCGCCAGGCCGGCGAGGAGCGCCAGCGTGACCCACCGGATCACTCCCTCTGGATCGGCGAAATAGACCAGGAGGACGGCGACTAGGGCGATGCCGACGAAGATCATCGTCTCCTGCGCACCGAGGGCCAGCGACTCCCCCTTCGGCTGAACGCTGATCGCTTGGGTCGCAGGAATTCCGACCGCGTTGAAGCGGATCCAGGTCTCCGCAGCGCCGACCGCAACGATCGCCCCGGTGGCGGTGATCCCGGCGGCGGCAGCGCCGATCGCCTTCCATATGCCCGCGGCTAGTCCGTCACCACCCCCGCTTTTCTTTCCCTCCGGGGCGGCGGGCTCCGCGTGCTCGCAACAACACCCGCAAGCGGGAAGGCTGACCTCGGTAGCGCGCCGGCCGACCTTGACCTTTAGGCGGTTTCGAGCCTCGACCGCCTTGTCATTCGCCGCCGCCGCCGCGGCCTCTTTTTCGGTCGCTTCCTTGGCTTTAGCTGCGTCCTTGCGCTCTCGTAAGAAGCCCGGTTCCTGAAACAACGCCGCGATCGGGTGCTCACGGAAGCGGACAGGCGGCTCGTCCGATTCCACTCTGCCTGACGGTCGGTCTCCCACAGCCGGGACAGTTTATGCACTGACACCGTGAAATTTCTAGTTTGCCTGTGTCACTATTCGGGCCATGGCCGACCTGCCCTCCTGGTGGACCGACGCCGCGTCACCGTTTCTCTTCATCCTCATCGGCACGGCTGTCAGCCTTTACGCCACCGTCGTTCTCGAGCGTTCCAACCGCTTCAACGCAATTCTGCGAGAGGTCAATCACGCGCGGCGACGCGCGGAGTTATTCCCGTCCTCAGTATCGGATTTAGAGTTCATCCGGTTCGAGGACACCGGCAAGGGACAGCTGGCGGTTTTCTTGAGGCCGGTGCCCCAAAAGCCGACGGTCGACAGTGTGCATGTCGAGCCCGTCGACTACTTCTAGGCGGACGCGCCTGGTGCCGAGACAAACGGTTCGGTTTGTAGAGGACGGTTCGTTTCTGCAGATCAACCAGGCCCGTCGACGGTGCATCTACTGGCTGCTCGCAGCGCGGGATCCGTCGCCGCATACGATTTGCGCCTACGACAGCGATCTCACCAACTGCTGTTTGGGGCTTAGCTGCTCCCAGTCGCGCTCTCACAGAAAAAGCCCCGCCAGAGCGGGGCTTTCCTTCGAAGCGGGTGAAGGGATTCGAACCCTCGACCTTCTGCATGGCAAACGATCCACCTAGCAGCCGTGCCCGCAGTCTAGAGCCAAAAGGCCGAAAGCGTGCCGTTGAGAGATTCGGCTGAGTCAGGCACGGTTCCGCTGAGTTTGGGCAGCGAGAGCCGCCCGCTGCCCAAACGCCTTGATCTTCCGAATGGCCGCCGATCCTGGGCCTAGGCTGCTTTCATGCCACAGCAACGACTTTGGCAAGCGGTCGAGGCATTAGCAGTTAGCGCGGAGCCGATTCAAACGCGCCTTCATTGGGCTGGCGAATACCTCTCACCGCTTCGCCCTGACGATTTCGCCGCCGACGAGCGGGAGGAGTTCATAGCGTTGATGGACGCTCTCAACGCTAAGGATGCAGTCGGGGATGAGGGCACTCTGAAGGCAACGACCGCCTCTCTAAGCGATGGCGATGCTGTCGAGCTTGCTCGGCGGATAGTCGCCCTCGATGCTGTCTATCGGCCTCTCGGTTGATCGCGGGGCGATTCCGATGCCGTGTGTCTTCTGCGACTCGACCGGCCCCATGAGTCGAGAGCACGTCTTCCCAGAATGGATGCGGGAGTTGTTTCCTGATGTGGAGGAGGTCGACCACAAGCGGAGCCTTCAAGATTTGGTGGATGGTGGTCCTATGGAGGAGAATCGCTGGACGGGCGACGCCTTCTCGCAGACGGTGCGAGACGTTTGCGAAACCTGCAATAACGGCTGGATGAGCGACCTAGAGAACACGGTTAAGCCCTTGCTCTCCGGCCCGATTACAGATCAGCCCTGCAGCTACTCGATCACCGAGCAATTTGCCATTGCCGTGTGGGCCACGAAGACCGTCTTGGTGGCTTTGCGTGCGATCCCGAGGCAGCCCGAAGTGATCGGTCCCGCGATGTACAGATGGTTTGCCGAAAATCGAGCACCTCTGCCCAATAGCGTCGCCTGGATCGGCCGCTATGACGGGCGAGGGGAATGGCCGGTCAGCTTCAACCTGCACGCTGCGGGCTACGGCCGCAGCGATGAGCCCCAGCCGTCCTACGAGGAAGCCATCAAAGGATTCCATGCTGTCTTTGTGGCTGGCCATCTTGCCTTTTTCGTTTTCGGTATTCCCGACGGACCACGCGTCGATGGCAGTAACCACGCCAAGCGGGTACTGATCTGGCCAAACGCAGCGGGTGCGGTTGCGTGGCCTCCAACTGTCTCTCTCGCTGAGAGCGAATTGAAGTCAGAATCCGCGGAGTTGCCAGGGCGAACGGCCTAGTTGTGCGTCCCTCCGGCGCCACTCGTCCGCGGGGCGCTTCCGTCATAGGATCGCCCGATGCGGAAGGTGCTGGGGGTGCTGCTCGGAGTTGCGGCGACGCTCGCGGTCATTGGCTGCGGCGGCGGCTCGACGACCATCATCGAGAAGACGGTCGTCACCGAACGGGCGCCCGAGAAGACCTATCTGCCCGCCTCGGGGATCGTGGCGAAGTACGTCGAACCGGCCGAGTACAGCTTCTACGTCGACGGCGCGGTGGTCGGGACTGGCCTGACCTGGCAGGGCTGGGGGTCGCCCACCGCGACAGCCGCGGGCACCATCGACATACGCGACCCCGAAGGCGAAGGGCAGCAGGATCGCCTTCGCTTCCCCGGCTCGATCGAAGCCTCGGGGCGGGAAGAGTGCCGCGGCGCCGCCTACTACACGCAGGCCCTCGCGAAGCTCCCGCCGCGGGCGCCCTACCATCCCGAGGGGCCGATGCCGCTAGAGACGCCTTGTCGGTCCTCGGCCTCGCAGGGTCCGGTCCCAGCGCCCCCCGAATCTCGACCCGCGTCCGGCTCCGCGTCGTCGGATGAAGTGCGGTTCGCGACCCCGAGCGGCAACATCGAATGCAGCCTCTCGTCGGAAGCCGCGACCTGCGAAATCTTTCGCAAGCGCTTCACCCCTTCGGTCGCCAAGCCAGCCGCCTGCATGCTCGACTACGGGCATCGGCTGTCGGTCGATTCCAGCGGGACGGCGACCTTTGCTTGCTACGGCGATTCGATGCGAGGGATCGCCGACCGGACCCTGCCCTACGGGGACTTCCTGGAGCGCGGCCCGATGACCTGCAAGAGCGAACCTGTCGGAGTGACCTGCGGGACGAACGGCGGCGCCTTCTTCCTATCGGTCCAACGAGTCGATCTGAGCGGCTAGGCGCCCTCTCCGAGGTCGGCCTCCAGCTGGACCGGCCGTCGACGAAGGCGACTCCGACCGCGCCTATCGCTCCAGTAGATGCGCCCCAGCCGCAGCGTGTGCGCGCTCAACGAAACTCGCTACCGCGGCCTTGAAAGCCTCACGCGCCTGCTCGACCGCTTCCATCTGGGCATCGTTGGCATCTTCGATTCGAGGATTTGGCTGAGAGCGGAACCGGATGCGGCGCACGGCTCGGAAGCCTTTCAGCAGTGCAGCGCCCGCCTCTTCAAGCGCAGCCGTCGTGCTGGAGTCGGGACCGAATTGCACCCGCAGTAGGCCGATCGCCCGATCGAGTTCTCGACCCACCATCTCCAGGCCCGTCACCGACTCCGCACGCTCGGGGTGGGCGGGGTCGAACATCGTCGCGGCATGCCCCATCAGCGCGGCGTTGACCTCGTCGATCGCGTATTCGGCCCGGTGAAGGATCGCGGCCGTCTCGGCGAGAGTTGAGCGAACGCTTTCGCGATCGACCGTCTCTCGTTCGTGGTTGAGCCGCTGGCGCTGCTGCCAGACGCCTGCACCGATCGCGGCGAGGGCGATGATCGACGACAGGGCCACGGAGATTAGGCTCACTGCTTCCACGGTGGGGCGAACCTATCTTCGGCCGCGGATCGCAGTCTGAGCCGCAGCGCTTGCTCCCGGTCCTAAAGGGCAGAACCGGGCAGAATCGCCGCCTCCCCGAGGCCGGGGCGCCATGGGGCGACCCAAACAATTGAGGGGCACGCCGCAGAGCGCTGTCGCTGTCGCTCGTATTGGTCGCTATCTGTTTCGCCACTGGGCTTAGGGTGCTGCCCCCGGTACCTTGGCCGCCCCCTGCCGCTGCTCCATTGCCCTGGTGGGATCTCCCCGCGCGTGCCGTCGCCGCGCTTTGCCTGGTGCTGGCACTGACTGCTATCTCAGGCGCTCTCGGACCTCATCTCAGTGGACTGCTAGCGCCTTTTCCGATCATCACCAGCATCCTCGCGGTGTTTACCCATGCCCACAGCGGGGTGAATCAACTCGGCGTACTCCTGAGTAACTTCCTCATCGGCTTCTATGGCTTTGCTGCCTTTTGTTTTGCGCTCGCGGTCGCCTTGCCCGGACTAGAGACCGGTGTCGCCTTTGGACTCGCAGCGGCAGTGGCGCTCGCCGTGCAGGCACTCGTCTTCCTCCAGCGCTCGCGCCTTATACCCGCCCCCTCAACATCTTCTCTCTAGGCAACGCTGCGCTTTGGAGGTGGTGCCGTCCAGGCGCTCAAGCGTTGAAGCAAAACATTGATCGTTGACTCAGCCATCAAGATGTTCCGATGATCGCTTCGCAGGAAGCCATCGTCCTCGGCCCGCGCCAGCTGCTCTAGAAGCGGGTCGAAATAACCGTCGATATTGAGAATGCCGCATGGCTTTGCGTGGATTCCAAGTTGAGTCCAAGTTGCCGCCTCCAGAATCTCCTCAAAGGTGCCAAGCCCGCCTGGCAAGGCGATGAAGGCATCCGAAAGTTCAGCCATTCTCGCCTTGCGGGCGTGCATCGACGGCACCTTGTGCGTAGCGCTGAGGCCACGGTGGATCAAGGGGAGGGAGGTCGCCTCCGGCACCACGCCGATGACCTGCCCACCGGCAGAGAGGGCAGCATCGGCCACTGCCGTCATCAACCCGATATTCACGCCGCCAAATACGACTCCAATTTCGCGTTCCGCCAGCGCCGTACCTACCTCAACGGCGGCAGCCCGGTAGTTGGCCGAGGCGTCGGCCGAAGCGGCGAAAACACAAACCCGGCCTAACACGATTTCGCAACCCTAGCCTGGACGACTAAGCAATTCGTATCGCTGATTGGGCAGCAATGGGCAGCGAGAGCGAAAGTCATAGAGGTCGCAGCGGCGGCATGGGCCGCACCCGGAAACGGAAAAGCCCCGCCGGAGCGGGGCTTTTCGTAGAAGCGGCTGAAGGGATTCGAACCCTCGACCTTCTGCATGGCAAGCAGACGCTCTAGCCAGCTGAGCTACAGCCGCACGGGAGGCATTCTAGCTGTGGCGGCGCGGGCGGCGCGCTAGCCTGACCAGCGAGGGAGAAGATGCTTTTTCGCCAGATCATCCACGAGGACCTCGGCTGTGCCTCCTACTTCGTCGCCGACCGCGAATCCGGCGTCGCTGTCGTGGTCGATCCGCAGTGGGACATCGAGCCCTACCGGCGGCTGGCGGGGCTGCACGGGGTGCGGATCGGGCACGTGCTCGAGACCCACAACCACGCCGACCACGTCTCCGGGCACGGGCGACTCTGTCGCAGCACCGGGGCGACGGTCCACGTGCACGAGCAGGCTGAGGCCGAGCACCCGCACGAGCCTTTCCGGGATGGCTGGAAGCTGGAGCTGGGCGACCTCGTGGTCGAGGCGGTCCACACCCCCGGCCACCGGCCGGAGCACACCTGCTTCCTGCTCAGCGACAAGGGGCGCGCCGGGGCGCCCTGGGCTCTCCTCACCGGCGACTCCCTCTTCATCGGCGACGTCGCCCGGCCCGACCTCGCGGTCGAACCGCGGGAGGGCGCTGCCGACATGTTCCGTTCCCTGCACGAGCGCCTGCTGACCCTGCCCGACGAGGTCGAGGTCTGGCCCGGCCACCTCGGCGGCTCGCTCTGCGGCGGCTCCGGGCTCGACCTCAAGTGCTCCTCGACGATCGGCTTCGAGCGCCGCCACAACCGCGCCCTGCAGATCACCGACGAGGCCGAGTTCGTCGAGGAGCAGGTTGGCTCGCTCGGCGACAAACCGCCGAACGTCGAGCGCATCGTCGGGCTCAACCGCGGCCCCTTGGTCGAGGACTTCGGGACCCCCGCGCCGCTCAGCCCGCACGAGGTCGAGGAGCTGGTCGAGGAAGGGGCCGTCGTCATCGACGGTCGCACCAACGAGCAGTTCGACGAGGCCCATATCGAGGGTGCCCTCAGCGCCTCCTCCTACGACACCGGCTTCGCGACCAAGGTCTCGCGCGTGGCCCCGGAGGGGAGCGACATCGTCGTCGTTGCCGCCTCCAGCGGCGACGAGCGTCGCGCGGCGCAGATGTTGGCCTCGGTCGGGCTCGCCGTCCGCGGCTACCTCGAGGGCGGGATGACCGCCTGGCGCACGGAGGAGCGGCCGGTGCACCGGATCGAGCTGATCGACCCCGACGAGCTCGCCCGCCGCGTCGACGCCGACGGCGGTCCGGTCGTCCTCGACGTCCGCAACGCCTCCGAGTACGCCGGAGAGCACATCCCCGGCTCCCTCCACATCCCCTACGGCGACCTTGCCGGCCGCCTCGACGAGCTGCCCCGCGACCGCCGCATCGCGACGATCTGCCGCGGCGGCAAGCGCAGCGGCCTTGCTGCCTCGATCCTGCAGCGCGCCGGCTTCGACGTCACCCACGTCGGCAAGGGGGTGGGGGTGTGGCGCGCCGGTGGGCACCCGGTCGAGAGCGGCGAGCCGGCGCCCGCTTCGGCCTCGTAGCGACATCGCCCTCCGTCTTTCCGGAATTTGCGAAAAGCGAGTCGGGGTTGTTTATCCATTTCTTTGACTTTGGCCTGACATTTGTAAAACCCGCCCGTTTCTGTCGTGCACGTGCAACGGGCGTCGTGGTCGCTGACTGGTCGTCTGCGGCGCCCGTTGCACGTGCTGCATCTGCGCCCCAACCCTGAGAGAATCTCCGCGGATGGAGCGCTCGCGCCCCTATGACCTCGTTCTCTTCGGGGCGACCGGTTTCACCGGCGGCCTTACCGCCGACTACCTCGCGGCGCACGGGCCGACCGAGATGCGCTGGGCGCTGGTCGGTCGCAACCGCGCGAAGCTGGAGGCGGTGAAAGCGCGCCTGGCAGCAGCGTCGCCGCAGGCCCCCGCGCCCGAGTTGATCGAGGCCGATGCGTCCGACCCCGAGGCGATGCGCAAGGTCGCCGAGTCGACCCGAGTGGTGATCACCACCGTCGGCCCCTACGCCCTCTACGGCGAGCCGCTGGTCGCGGCCTGCGCGGCCGCCGGCACCGATTACTGCGACCTCACCGGCGAGCCCGAGTTCGTCGACCGGATGTGGGTCGAGCACCACGCCGAGGCCGAGCGCAGCGGCGCCCGCCTCGTCCACTGCTGCGGCTTCGACTCGATCCCGCACGACCTCGGCGCCTACTTCACGGTCAAGCAGCTGCCCGAGGGCGTGCCACTGACCGTCAACGGCTACGTCCGCAGCAACGCCAGCTTCTCGGGCGGCACCTACCACTCGGCGATCAACGGCTTCGGCCGGGCCCGGCAGACGCTGAGCGCGGCGAAGGAGCGGCGCGCGGCCGAGCAGCGCCCGAGCGGGCGCGAGGTCCACTCGGCGCCGGCGCGGGTCCGCCGCAACGAGCGGCTCGGCGGCTGGACCGTGCCGCTGCCGACGATCGACGGCCCGGTCGTCCGCCGCTCGGCCGCCGCGCTCGAGCGCTACGGCCCCAACTTCACCTACGGCCACAACATGGTCTCCAAGCACCTCGCCACCGTGGGCGCGATCGGCGCCGGGGTCGGGGCCGGCTTCACGCTCGCGCAGCTGCCGCCGACGCGGAAGCTGCTGCTGAAGATGAAAGCGCCGGGGGAGGGGCCGAGCGAGGAGAAACGCGAGAAGAGCTGGTTCAAGGTCGTCTTCGTCGGTGAGGGCGGCGGCAAGCGGGTCGTCACCGAGGTAAAGGGCGGCGACCCCGGCTACAGCGAGACCTCGAAGATGCTCGCCGAGTCCGGCCTCTCCCTCGCCTTCGACGACCTTCCCGCCAAGGCCGGCCAGCTGACCACCGCCGAGGCGATGGGCGACGCCCTGCTGGAGCGGCTCCAAAAAGCCGGCATCGGCTTCCGCGTTGTCGAAACCTCGGAGACCGGGTAGGGAAGCCGCCATGGACGATCAGCAGGTACTCGAGCGCATCGACAAACTGGTCCAGGAAGAGGAGGAGCTCCTCCACCGCCACGAGGGCGAGGGCCTCGACGACGACGAGCACGCCCGCCTCGACGAGCTGAAAGTCCAGCTCGACAAGGCCTGGGACTACCTGCGCCAGCGCCGCGCCCTCCGCCGCGCCGGCGACGACCCCGACGAGGCCAGCATGCGCGACGGCGGCACCGTCGAGGACTACGAGCAGTAGCGCCGCACGAATCCACCTGAGCGGCGCTAGGCTTCATCCCGCTTCCCGGCGCCTTGGCGGAGTGGCTACGCAGCGGCCTGCAAAGCCGTTTACACCGGTTCGATTCCGGTAGGCGCCTCTGAGTCCGGCAAGCGCATCTCATAAGTACCGTGGAAGCGAGTGCAACAATATGTCCGCGATGAAGCCGAAAGCTCCCGCCCCCCCGAAGACCGAGCGAGACAAGTTGCGCTTTGGCCTGCCCGGAAGCAGCACGGAGCGCAAGAGTCGGATCAAGGCTGCGATCCAGGCTAATCGCGAGACCCTGCGCCGCCTCGCCAGGTAGCCCTTGACGATCTACCTGGAGCTTGGCGATTACTGCGAGATCGCCGCTGAATTGCTCGGCACCACTCCCGAGCAGGTCGCTCGCTTGCCGAGGATCGCGCTTGCGGATTCTGCCCTCGCCGCACCTCAGGCGGGCTTCGGCGATCAGGACGCGTATCCGACGCTCGTAGAGAAAGCGGCGGTCCTGGTCGAGCATCTGGCCCGCAACCATCCCCTGCCGGACGGCAACAAGCGAGCCGCTTTCCTCTCCGTGTGGCTGTTCCTAGAAGCCAACGGCCGCCCCTTCGCGGGGGAAGATGCGGATACGGATGTTCCGATGGTGGAGAAGATCGCGGCTGGGGAAGCGACGCCCAACGAAATCATCAGATGGCTGGAGAGTCGCACCGTCGGGCGCTAGGGAGTCCAGGGGTCCGAAGGAGGCGCGGTCGCGCCGAAGACCAAGAATTCTCAGCGGACGACGCCGCTGCCGGGTCTACTCCGCGACTACCTGATGGAGCATCGGATCGCAGTCGGGGGGGCCTCCCGTCGACGCCCTCGTCTTTGGGGACAGCAAGGGCAAGCCGTTCCAGTCCGCGACGATCTACCGGCGAGCGGAATCGAGGTTGGAAGGCTCACGGATTGGGTCGGCTGCGGCTGCACCAGGCTCGCCCTGTCTATGCCTCATTCATGATCGCGGCCGGGGTCAACGCCAAGGCGCTGTCGTCGTTCATGGGTCATTCCTCGATCGAGGTCACGTTCGACCTCTACGGGCACCTGATGCCCGGAACCGAGCCGAGGTGGGGGCCCTACTAGATCGGTACCTTGGCGCTGAAGTGAAACCGGTGAAGGTACCGCTCGTCAAGCTGCGGTTAGGCGCAACTACGGTCCTTGGACGTATCCGCCGCTTGGCGGGCTACGGTGACGTTGTGAGGCCATGACTCTCGTCTTGAACCTGATCACGGAGTCTTGGGCGATTCAGGTGTCCGACCGGCGCTTGGTATGGCTGGACCAAGGCAAGATCGTTCGCAAGGACGATGAGCGCAACAAGGCCGTGGTTTGGTGCAATCGACTGGCGTTCGCGTATACCGGTTTGGCAGAGCTTGGTCCCAGGCGTGAGCCAACCGACGAGTGGCTCGCTAGGGAACTTGCCGAGTGGTGGTCCGCGGGCGATCAGAAGGAACAGGGGCAGGACGCGGTTATCGCAGCCATCATGGAGCGCGCAGCTGCTGCCATGAGGCGACCGCGCATTGCCCGGGGGATACCACCCCACTTGCGCCGTCACGCGTTCGTAGGAATCGGATGGGCCAGGTTTGATGGACAGGGAGGCATGGTTCCCTACATCGTCCAGATTCATAACGACCCCAACGAGGGAGGGGAGGGGGCTGCGGCTAAAGACGAGTTCGGATCCGCGATTCAGCATTTGCCGGAGGGAGAGAGATCAATATTTGTCAGCTGGGTAGGGCAAGAACTTTCTGATGCTGAGAGGCCTCTGCTTGACGATCTGAAACAGGGCGATCCAAGGTCAAAGGACTATGGCCCTTACGCGGCTGAAGTATTAGCGGGAATTGTTCGAGAGGTTGCCGCTCGGAATGAGTTCGTGGGCCGGGGACTCTTGATCAACGCGTTACCGAAATGGGCGATACACCCGGGGTCCACTGAGACTCTGCTGCTGGCAGGGGGACCCATGTGGGAAAACCTGTCCTTCTTGCATCTGCCAAGCGACGACGATGATCCAGTGATGCGCGGGCCTCGCTACGTCTGCGAAGGGCGTCAGATGGGAAACTTTCAAGTTTGGGTTCCCTCCGAAGAGGAGATTCAGCAGATGCAGGAAGGCGAGCCGCCTGGTCCGCCCAAGTAGCAGCTTGCGAAGCTGACCTATCACTGGTCCACGCTCGGGCAGAACCGCTCTAGAAAGCGGGAATCGGCATATGTACCGGCCTGCATAGCCGTTTACACCGGTTCGATTCCGGTAGGGCGCCTCTGAGTCTGGCAAGCGGAGTTCGGCTGGATGGAGCGATTTGCGCGACCTTGCCGGGACTTCTCCGACCATAAGGTGCTTCGAGCCGATGACGCGCCCGCACCCCGGAATCTTCGCCGCGAGAATTGCCCTCGTTTCCCTGACCCTGCTTGCGCTCTGCTCCGCTTTCGGCCAGGAAGCCTCCGCTGCCGGATGGGAAGAGCTGCCTGTCGTCCCGGCCCTCGAACCTCCTGTCCTCGGCCATCTCAAGGAGGTCGCGAGCCGCGGCGAGGCCTTCGGCAACCGTCCCGGGGTATTCGCCAAGGTCGGCGACAGCATCACCGTCTCGCCCTCCTTTCTGCAGGCGCTGGCGTGCCGGACGCCTCGTCTCGGGACCTGGAGCGAGTTGCGGGGGACGTTGGAATTCTTCGGCCAGACCGCGGTGCCTCAGGGCGCCGAGGACGCTCAGTGTCCGATCAGCAACAGCTACTCGCGCCTCGGCGTCGCCGCTGTGGGCGGATGGCGGGCGGTCGATGCCCTGACGCCGAGAGAATCGTTTCCCGAGTGCCAGGGCCTTCCCGCCGTCAGCTGCGAGCTACAAGTGCTGCGCCCATCCGTGGCCTTGATCATGTTTGGGACCAACGACCTCGAGGCCTTCACCGCGGTCGAGTTCCGCCGTGATCTCGCTCACGTGGTTCGGCTCGTCTCCGGCGCCGGAACGATTCCGGTGATCAGCACGATCCCGCCCCGGGCGCAACCGCGGTTCTCGCCGCGGGTCACGCGCTTCAACGCCGAGATCGCCGCGCTTGCCGAGAACCGGGCACTGCCTCTCTGGAACTTCTGGCGGCAGATGACCGATCCGGGGGTCCCCAACTCGGGCTTGAGCGACGACGGCGTCCACCCGAGCGCCCTCTGCCCTCCCTGTACCGCGGTCGACTTCCGGCCCGGCGGCCTTCGATATGGCTATGCCTTGCGGAACCTCGGGGCGCTCCTCGTCCTCGATCGCTTACGCCGCCAGGTCCCTTTGGAATGACGACGCCAGCCTGCGGCCCCCGCGGATCAACGCGTACGAGCCGATCGCCAGAGCGAGCGTGCCCAGCACCGTCAGCCCCCAGCGGAGGGGAATCGCCAGGCCGGTGGTGGAAAGCGAGCTCTGCAGGGCGACGAGGAACGGGATGTGGACCAGGTAGATCCAGAAGCTCGCGTCCGACAGGTAGCGCAGCACCCGCGACTCCTGGCGGACGTAACGGGCCAGCACTCCCCAGATGCCGAACAGGGTCAGCCAGCAGACGAGGCCGACGGTGAACAGCCCGTAGAGGCGCAGCTCGTCGATTTCGGCCAGCACTCCCGGGGTGCCGACGTTGCCGGTGAAGTCGCCGTTGTCGTAGAAGAGGAGGAAGGCGGGGACGGCGATCAGTATCCCCGCGCCGAGCCGCAGCCAGGCCCCGCGCTTCAGCTGCTCGATCAGATCGCTCTGGCCGCTGAGCAGCCAGCCGAAGAGGAAGAAGAAGCTGAAATACGCGAACAGGGTGGGGGCGGGGATCAGCGAGTTGGAGGCCGAGCCTCCCGCCACCCAGCCGGTCTTGGTGACCAGGATCGCGGCGCTGATCGACGACAGGGCCGGAATTCCCCACCACGATCTCATCAGGTAGCCGAAGCCGCGATTGATGGCCGCTCCCAGCTTCGGCGCTCGCTGGATCGCCAGCCAGATCCCGATCGCGACCAGGGAGATCAGCAGCAGGTAGGCGATGAACCAGAGGTGGCGGGGGGTCAGGCTGAAGACGTTGGTGAGGTCCAGCTCTCGTTTCGAGGGCAGCTCGCCCTTGCGCGGCCAGAGCGCCGCCGCGCCGATGACGAGGAGATTGGCCAGCGGCACGACCGTGAGCATCCCGACGAACAGCGGCAGCCCAAGCCGGCGAAAGCGAGCGCGCAGCTGGCCCGCCGCGGTCGATCGACTCAACGCGCTGGCGGCCAGGAAACCGGAGATGGCGAAGAACAGGGGCATGTGCCAGGTGTGGACGAACCAGACGACGGCGTCGACGATCCGGGGGTCCCCGTCGCCCTTCTGGACGTAGCGGGCGGCGTGGTAGGGGATCAGCAGGAGGATCGCCGAGACGCGGATGGCATCCAGGTGATGGCTGCGCTGACCGCCCTTCTCGGCCGTCAAGTCAGCACGTCCATCCGCTTGCGCAGCTTCTTCAGGCCCAGCCGCATCCGCCCCTTCACGGTGCCGTTGGGAAGATCGAGTTGGGCGGCGATCTCGGAGTGGCTCAGTTCCCCGAAGAAGGCCAGGGCGATCACCTCGGCCTGAGCCGCGGGAAGTTCGCGCAGGGAGAGGAGCATCGCCTCGGTCTCGCTGCGCGCCAGCACCTGATCCTGCACCGACTTCGACTTCGCGTCCGGCTTCTCGGTTTGCGTCTCGAACGGCTGCAGGGGAGGGCGAGCCGCGGCGGCGCGGTAGGAGTCGATCGCGCGGTTCTTGACGATGCTCATCGACCAGGCCTTGAAAGAGCCGTTCTCCGCGCGGAAATTCGCGCGGCTGGACCAGATCGCCAGAAAGCCCTCCTGCACGGCGTCCTCCGCGCGGCCGGAGTCCTGGCAGATCGCCCGCGCGAGCCGAAAGGCCCGCACGGCATGGCGGTCATAGAGCTCGGCGAAGGCATCGGTATCTCCGTTCTGAACACGAGCCATCAGCGCTTCGTCGCTTGGCGCCGACCCGTTGAGCGACAGCGACATCGGCTTCAGGCTGCCCCCGGGGGAGCCTCGAGGAAAAACAGCTCACAGGCGATTCCGGGGTTCGTCTGGTTCGCGCTCAGGAAAGCCGTGACCCGGCGGTCGGTGAGGCGTTCGATCGCCTTCGTGAACTCATCCTGGGCGCCTTCTTGAAAGGCGATCCGCCCGTCGATCACATTCTTGCCGGCGCCTTCGGCGACCTGGCTCGACTCGCCGCTGCTGAGGATGTCCTCGAGGACGCAGACGACGACGTTGTCGTTGATGTAGGTGGTGGCGGTGGTGCGCTCGTGGTCGTAGAACTCGGCGTAGAGCGCCACCAGGGCGGCCGAGATCGCATCGGTCAACGCCGAGCCGGCCAATGGGACTCCGTTGCTCGCCGTCACCCGGGACTCCTGAGAAGCGCACGCATGTTTCTCCTTGATGGCTGGTCTCCACAAGGAAGTCACGCGCGGCGCTGCCCCAATCGCGATGCTCGGATAGGACCTCGGGCACTGCCCTCCGCTGATTACCTACCCCTGCACGCCGCCTTTGACACGAGGCGGTAGTCCCGCGAGCTTGCGCTCTAGACGAGATCGGAGGGGTCCAGCACGAACACCTCGCACATCAGGTCGGGCTCCTGCTGATTACCGCTCATGAAGCCGATCACCTTACGTCCGGTCGCCTTTTCGACGACCTCCTCGAAGCGGTCGCGCATCAGCTCCTGGAACTCCATCCGCTGTTCGATCACGGCCGAGCCACGGCCGCCGTCGAGGAGGGTCTGCTCAACCTGGGTGTAGCCGCCGCGCAGGACGCAGACGACGAGGTCGTCCTGGTAGTAGGACTTCGCCTGGGTGGGACCGCGGCCGTAGAACTCCTTCAGCAGCGCGACCAGCCCGTCGGAGATCGCGGTCAGCTCGTCGCCGTGCTGGCGTTTGGCCTCCGAGGCAATCCGGCTCTGGGTGGAATCGCGGTCGGGTCGAGGAATACGACGATGGTAGTCGAGCGCGCTACGCTGCTTTCACCGTTCGTTGGGTTCTTCCACCCTCTGCCTCGCGCGCGTCTCCGGCCAGAGGACGAGAAAGAAGGTCCGACATGTCGGCCCCGACTCCACCCCTACGGGGTGATGAGTTGCTCGCCGCGGTGACCGATGCGATGGTCGCCTTGCACGAGCGCTACTACCACCGCGCGCCGGTGAGCGCCAAGACCCAGATGCTCGGGGAGGACCTCCTCGCCTGCGTGATGGGCGGCGTCTACACCGAGGTCGAGAAGACCATGATCGAGTTGCAGCGCGGCACCTTGGTCCAAGAGACGCGCAGCGCCTTCCAGCAGGCAATGCAGCAGAAGTTCATCGACAAGGTCGAGCTTCTCTCGGGACGAGAGGTGATCGCCTTCATCTCGAATTCCCACGTCGGTCCCGACATGGAGATTGAGCTGTTCATCTTCCGGGACGCCCCCGAGGCTGCTGGCTGAGCGTGCGCGCCCTGCTAGAAGACGCGCCGGAACAGGTAGATCGCCAGCAGTATGAGGATGATGATGATCAGGATCGTGACGATGCTCATTGCTCTCCTTCGGGTCAGGAATAGGGCTGCGCAGCTTCTTCCCCTGGATGTAGCTCGGTCAAACGTCCCGATCTAGAGGCGTGGGGCCGTTATGGCATAAGAGCGGGCCTGGGGGGTAGATCCCCGACAAAGTGCGAGCGGGGACCAGTCACGACGATTTCGAGACCCAGTACTGGCTGCGGACGGCCGCGGCTGGGAGCTGGGTGACGATCTTGATGTCGTTTGCCGGGCTCGTCTACCTGGCGTTCTTCGCCGATGCGGGGCATCGGCTGGGGCTGGGGGTGATGCTCGGGGTGATCGGCGCATCCGGTCTGCTGGCGCTGTTCGTCGTTCCCTGGCGGCGAATCGTCGCTTCGCCGTGGCGGGAGCGCGTCTTCCTCTGCTGGAGCCTCCTCACCGTGGTGATGATCTGGGCGCTGGCGATGGTCGACGGCGGTTCCGACAGCCCGCTCAGGATCGCCCTCTTCCTGCCGCTGATCTTCGCCTCGCTCTCGTTCCCGGTTCGCTATGTCGTCGCCACCGGGCTCGCCGCCCTTGTCGCCTTCCTCGTCCTCGCCGCCGCCGGCGACGTCAGCGGCGGCTACGTCCTCGTCTACTGCTCGGTTCTCGCCGGTACCGCGGCGATGGCGCTGTGGCAGGCGAACAACCACGACAGCTGGCGCCGGGAGCTCGCCCGCAGCTCGACGATCGACCCCCTGACGCAACTGCTCAACCGCCGCGGCTTCGCGATGGCCTCCGAGCGCGCCTTCACCGCGCTGGCCCGCTACGGCCGGCCGGTGACCTTGGCGGTGATCGACCTCGACTACCTCAAGGCCTACAACGACGAAAACGGCCACCAGGCCGGCGACGAGCTGCTCTGCTGGGTCGGGGAGCGGCTCGCGGGCTCGGTCCGGGCCGGGGACTCCGTCGCCCGGCTGGGCGGTGACGAGTTCGCGGTGCTGCTGCCCGACACCTCGCCCGAGACGGCGAAGCCGGTGCTCGACCGGCTTTCCGGAACATTGGCGAAGCGAGCGCCCCACTGCGTCGGAATCGCCACCGCGCCCGGCGAGGGGGGGAGTTTCGACGACCTCTACCGCACCGCCGACACCGCCCTCTATCAACGAAAGCTCGTCCGACCGCGCCGGGGCGAGCACTTTGTGGTTGAGCCGAATTAGGTACGGGCGTAGCCTTTACAGGGTGACTGAGAAGTCGGCAGGGGCTGACAACTCAACGAAGCGAGACCACGGGCGCGGAGCAATGCGGCTGTCTCGCCTCTACCTGGAAGCGTTGCGGGCTGCGGACGCGCCCGGCGCTTACCGGGTTGCTGCGGAGGCGCTGGGAGAGGGGATGGCCACGCCGGAGCTCTACCAGCGCGTGATCGCGCCGGCGATGCACGAGATTGGCGAGCTTTGGCAGCGCGGAGCCATCACCGTCGCTGACGAGCATCAGGCGACGGCCCTGACCAATCGGGTTCTGGCGGCCCTGCGCCCACCGCCAGGTGACGCCGCGACGCCGCGACGAGGGCGGGCCCTGCTCGCCGCCGTGGAAGGGGAGCAGCACGCCCTCGGGCTGCGGATGGCCGCCGACCTGCTCGAAGACGCCGGCTACGAGACGATCTATCTCGGGGCCGACGTTCCCACCGAAGCCCTCCTGCAGGCGGTGGAGTCGCTCTCGCCGGACCTGGTCGCGCTGACGGCGACGCTGGCGACGCTGGCGCCGCAGCTCGAAGTCGTGGCCAGCGAGCTGAGGCGAGCGCACCCGCAGCTCGACGTTCTGGTTGGCGGCCAGGCCGCGTCCCCCCGGATCGAAGGGGGGACGCTGGTTCGAGACCTCGAGCTGCTGCCCGAAGGGACCGGTTAGCTCCCCTTTTTGCGGGTATTTGGGGTCTGCTCACCAGTCGCAGTCCAATCCGAAGACCAGGGACCAGGAGGAAGAGATGGCTGAGAGGACCGGGGAGCGGACGCCCACCGACCGCGACGGCGATGGCGTGCGCGACCGCGAGGAGATCCGCGACGAAAACGTGGATCGCGACGGCGACGGGATTCGCGACGATCGCGAGCCGGGCAGGCGCGGAGGCGCGGCCGGGCCGGCTCTCGTCCGTGAGCGCCAACGCGACGAATACGGAGGCTTCAACCTCGGTGCCGCCTTCTTCGGCTGGCTGGTCGCGGTCGGGATCGCGGTGCTGCTGACGGCGCTGCTGAGCGCGGCCGGGGCGGCGATCGGGCTGACCGAGCTGAGCGAAGGCGAGGCGGAATCGAACGCCGAGACGATCAGCATCGTCGGCGGCATCCTGCTCATCGTCGTCCTCGCGATCAGCTACTACGCGGGCGGCTATGTCGCCGGGCGGATGTCCCGCTTCGACGGCGGGCGCCAGGGCATGGGTGCCTGGTTGATCGGGCTGCTGGCGACGGTTGCGCTGGCGATCCTCGGCGCCATCGCCGGTTCCGAATACAACCTCTTCTCGCAGCTGAACCTGCCGCGGATCCCGATCGACGAAGGCTCGCTCGCGGGCGGAGCGGCGATCGCGCTCGTCCTCGTCCTCGTGGCGACGCTGCTGGCAGCGATCTCCGGCGGCAAGGTGGGGGAGCGCTACCACCGCAAGGTCGACCGCGCCGGCTTCGAACCGCGAGAGGGCGAGGGTCGACGGACGGCGGCGGCCTAGCTCGGCCGCTGCCAGTTCGGCCGCAGGTAGGCCTCTTCGAAGCCCGCCTTGAGGATGTTGCGATAGCTCGCCGCCGGCCGCTCCGGAACCCGCTCTCCCGTCTCGACGAGGAGGGTCCGGCAGCCGGCCGCGGCGGCGTCGGTTATTCGCCGGCGCAGGAGGGCGGTCTGGCAGCCGCGGCCGCGGGCCTCTTCCAGGGTCGCGCCGATCCCCAGCTCGGCGATCCCCTCGGCGATCAGCATCGCCCCGCAGGCCTGGGCTTCGCCGCCGATCCTGGCGACGTAGCAGCGCCAGCCGGGGCGGCCGGGGAGGTGGGCGAAGAACTCCGCGCCCCAGGCGGGCATCCCGAAGCCGAGCGCGGCGATCGTCCCGAACGGCGCCTCGTCGGGAGAGCCCAGCTCCACCACCTCGACCCCGTCGGGCTCGGGGAAGCGGGGCGGGTGCGGATCGCGGACGAACTTCATCCAGGCGTAGGACGGCTCGAAGCCGTTCTCCCGCAGCCACGCCTCGGCCGCGGCACTGCCGGGCAGGCCGGGGGTGAGCGAGACGTAGGGGGTGGAACGCTCCTCGGCCCAGGCGACCGCCGCCTCGAGGTCGCGCTGCTCGGCCTCGGCGGTGCCGAGGACGAGGTTCATCATCCTCACCCGGCCGAGATCGCTGACCACCGTCGCCTGGATCGCCCCGAACCGGCGCCACTCGATGCCGCGCTCGGCGGCGATCTGGGCCGGAACCGATTCCCAGATCTCCCGCCAGAAGCGGCGGTCGATCCGGTCCAGCTCGGTCGAGTCGTAGGCGACCCCGTTCTTGGTCTTGCCGGTGCCCATCGAGTGGCAGCATAGGCTGCGGCGATGAGCGAGCGGGGATCCTCAGGGCAGGTGCCCAGCGACCAGGTGATCGTCCTCTTCGGGGCGACCGGAGACCTCGCGAAGCGGAAGCTGCTGCCGGGGATCTTCCACCTGGCGCAGGTGGGGCTGATGCCGGAGCGGTTCCAGATCATCGGCGCCGCCCGCAAGCCCCTCAGCAGCGAGGAGTTCCGGGATCTGGCGCGGGACTCGATCTTCGGATCGGGCCGCAAGCCCGACGACCCCGAGGTCTGGGAGCGGTTCGCCGAGTCGCTGCGCTTTGCCAGCGTGGGGGAGGGGCTCGGCGATCTCCAGCGGCAGATCGAGTCTGCGCGGAAGGAGCTGGGAGGGGATCCGGAGCTGCTCTTCTACCTCTCGCTGCCGCCGCAGGCGGCAGCCGGGACCGTCGACGGGCTGCGCGACATGGGTCTCGAGCCCGGCGCCCGCGTCATCACCGAGAAGCCGTTCGGCACCGACCTCGACTCCGCCCGCGAGTTGAACCGGCGCCTGCACGCCGCCTTCGCCGAGCACTGCATCTTTCGCATCGACCACTACCTGGGGCGGGAGGCGGTCCAGAACCTGCTGGCGCTGCGCTTCGCCAACGGCATGTTCGAGCCGGTCTGGAACCGCAACCACATCGACCACGTCCAGATCGACGTCCCGGAGACGCTCTCGATCGAGATGCGCGGCTCCTTCTACGAGGAAACGGGCGCCTTCCGCGACATGGTCGTCACCCACCTGTTCCAGGTGCTCGGCTTCGTCGCGATGGAGCCGCCGGTCTCGCTGGAGCCGAAACCGCTGGGAATCGAGCGCGAGAAGGTCTTCGAAGCGATGCCGGCACTGCGGCCGGAGGACGTCGTCCGCGGCCAGTACGAGGGCTACCGCGACGAGGACGGCGTCGCCTCGGACTCCGACACCGAGACCTTCGTCGCTGTCAGGGCGGCCGTTGACAACTGGCGCTGGGAGGGGGTGCCGTTCTACCTGCGCTCGGGCAAGCGCCTGGAGGAGAGCCGCCACCTGCTGACGGTCGCCTTCAAGCGGCCGCCGCGGCGGATGTTCCCGCTTGACTGCACTCAGATCGCCGAGTCCTTCGGCCACGACCACCTCACCTTCGAGCTCGGCGACCCCGGCAGCATCTCCGCCTCCTTCCTCGCCAAGGTGCCGGGTCCGCGGATCCAGCTCGGCGAGGCCCACATGCGCTTCAGCTACGCCGACACCTTCGGCGGCCCGGAGGAGGCGCTCGACCCCTACGAGCGCCTGATTCACGACGTCATGCTCGGCGACCGCACCCTCTTCACCAGCTCCGAGGCGATCGAGCGCCTCTGGGAGATCTCCCAGCCCGTGCTCGAGAGCCCGCCGCCGGCGATCCCCTACGAGCCCGGCTCCTGGGGGCCGAGCGAGATTGACCAGCTGATCGCCCCGCGCCGCTGGCACCTGCCCAGCGACCACGTCTAGCGGAACGGAAAAGGGCCCCAAACGGGGCCCTTTGTTTCCGAAGGACGTGCCACCAGAGAGCGCTAACCCGCTGGCTCGTCGGTCCTCAAGCTTTTGAAGTTGCCCTCCCTAAACACCGGAAAGGTCTGAAGGTTGCACCTCTTGCATCGACCGTTGCAAGCATTCCTTTAGCCACTACCCGCCTTTCTCCTGCCCATTGCTAAATTCCGAGTCCCGGGCGTTTAGCTCAGTTGGGAGAGCGCCAGCTCGACAAGCTGGAGGTCACTGGTTCGAGCCCAGTAACGCCCATCCTGGATCGCGCTACAGAGCCAAATCTCGGCCAGTGGTTCGAACCCAGTCCCTCGGCCTCAGGGACAGCGGCTCCTTGACGAGGGGAAGATTACCCGCCAACGCGGATCGAGCCCCATCCCGTAGACCACTCCGGGAGCGCCTCCCTGCGCGTGTAGCACCCCCCGCCCGAAACGGGGGCGGGGGGGTTTCTCTGTTCCGCGTGGGCGCCCTTTTTGTTAACTCGTCGGGAACACCCTCAAGGACCTGGACTTGCTGGTCCTAAGCGGACTTTTGGATAGCCGCTATCGGAGCGGTCTGCTCCACGCCTTCAATAGTCAACTGGCTCACCTCCTTTGCGCTTCGTTGCGCGTCGGGGACAAGCCAGAACGCTAGAACGATTTCTAGCGATATAAGGAGTTCTAGAAAGAAACCCTCAAAACTGCTCTAAAACCTCTTTACGATGGATCGGTCCATTACCAAAGAAGCGGAGGAGTGGTGCGAAAAGAACTGAGGTCAGGGACGGCATCTCCGCTCAAATCGCTAGGTGCGATTGTCGGCCACCCTCTACGAGCGAAGATTTGGACGGTCCTCGCTGAAGAGGTCGCAAGCCCGAATGAGCTAAGTCGGAGGTTCAGCGAGGAGCTCAGCGACGTCTCGTACCACGTCAAGGTGCTGCGGAAAAATGATGTGATTGAGCTCGTAGACAGGCGGCAGGTGCGTGGCGCCGTCGAGCACTTCTACCGCGCGATCCAGAGACCACTCTTTGACGAAGCCGATACTGCCTCTCGGTCACTAGAGAATCGGAACGGCTTCGCCGATCACGTCCTCCGGACCTTCTTCGCGGACGCGGTGTTGTCTCTGGGAGACGGGATCTTCGGCGAGCGGCCGGACCACTGTGTGGCCCGAGTCCCGCTGCTGGCGGATGAGAAGGGCTGGAGGAAGCTGGCCCTGATGTACGACGAGTTAATCCACCGTACGGTAGAGGTTCAGGCCGAAAGCGCTGAACGACATGCTCCCGGCGATCCGGGGATCAAGGTCACTGCCTTCGCGGCCCTTTTCGAGCGCATGTCCCCCTTGGAGGATCTCCCGCAGCGGTCGGGGGCCAGGGGGGCTAGTCCCACCTCCCATAAAGCTGGTGGCCAACGCGGGCCGCTCAAATCGCTAGGTGCGATTGTCGGCCACCCTCTACGAGCGAAGATTTGGACGGTCCTCGCTGAAGAGGTCGCAAGCCCAAATGAACTGAGCCGGAGGTTTGGCGAGCACATCGCCGATGTCGCATACCACGTCAAGGTGCTGCGGGAAAATGAAGTGATCGAGCTCGTAGACGGGCGGCAAGTGCGTGGTGCCGTCGAGCACTTCTACCGCGCGATTCAGCGACCTCTTTCCGATGAAGCCGAGACCGCGACTCGGTCAGTCGAGAACCGAAATGCTTTTGCAGACCACATTCTCCGGACCTTCTTCGCGGACGCGGTGTTGTCTCTGGGGGACGGGATCTTCGGCGAGCGACCAGACCACTGTGTGGCCCGAGTCCCGCTGCTGGCGGATGAGAAGGGCTGGAGGAAGTTGGCCCTGATGTACGACGAGTTAATCCACCGTACGGTAGAGGTTCAGGCCGAAAGCGCTGAACGACTTAGTCCCAACGATCCGGGGATCAAGGTCACTGCTTTCGCGGCTCTCTTCGAGCGCGTTACCCCTTCGGAGGATTCTCTGCAGCGATCTGGGGTCAAGAGAACTAGGCCCTCTTCCCGTAGCAGCGGCGCCGAGCGCGGGTGAGAGGGCTGTCATCCTCGAGTCTTTCGCGGAGGTACCCTGATCTATTCCGCGCCAGGTTGTGAATCGTTTGATGGGGGGTGTGAATTTCGGAATTCGGGCCCATGATTGCGAGCATGAGCGCGTCCTCTGTATCGTCATTGCTGGCGTCACCCGACAGTGCGTGGTCTAGAAGCGCATTCAGTTCTTCCTAAAGCTGTCGTTCGTCCCTCTCGGTGATCGCACTCATTTCCCCCTCCCCACAGACGGCCGCACCCATCGGTACGTAGCGCGAATCCGGGGCTCGCGACGAAGGTGCCGCTGTACTTCGCGAACCTGACGTATCAGGGATAGCCCCCCGTTCTGAATCTGCCGGACCCTCTCATGATCGATTCCGAGTTCTTCGCCGATCTCCCTCAGCGTGTGAGGCTTCCCGTCCAACATGCCCGAACGCATCCGCAAGATGTGCGCGGTTCGGTCATCTAGGTCGCTCAACTCTCCCTCACCGAAACTGTGTAGCTCAGGCTGCGGCAACTGCATCTCCGGTGTCATTTCCAACGCCCCCGCTACTCCGTCCGTTGAGCAGCGCGCGAGCGGTCTTGGCGGAGCTCATAACCACCTGGACCGGGGGCGAGGTCTATGCCGAGGTCAAGGAGTCTGTCCAGTCCTACGCCCAAGCCCTCAGCCAACCGCCGCAGGTTGCTCCAAGTGGTGTCCTGTTTGCCGCGTTCGATGGCGTTGATGGTGCTTCCAGACAGGCCTGCTCTGTCGGCAAGCTGGGCGGGAGTCAAGCCATTGGCCTGTCGCAGCTGGCGGACGGCGACACCGAGTCCCTCGAATCCGGCTAGGTCCGCGGCGGTACGTTCCCGCCGGTGGCTGCCTGTCACTGCTGGCCCTGGACTGGCAGCAAATCGACGTCCTGAAGACGGGCGCGATGGTATTTGACCTTAGCCGCGTCGAGGTTGCGGAACACCGAGGGGTGCTGTTCCGCCAAATAGGTTCTCCGTCTGAGGTCGTCAAGTAAGGCATCGACGGCGAGCGAACGCTCTGTGTCCTCTTTGTACAAAACAAGAATCGCGACTCTGACGGGGTGACCAAGGGCTTGTCTTTGTCTATAGCGTGACATCCCGACTTCCTCAAGGTAAGAGTCTGTAAAAGTGGGTGCGAGCTCCGTGGAAGGCTTCTCCGACCCTGTAAAAAACTCTAGACAAGGGGAAATCCGTGATGCTTACCTACCGTTAGAAGGTGTTCTACTCCGTGACGGTTACCCACCGCTACAAGCAGTTCTAGCGGTAGCGGTGTGCGTTAGATCGACTGACTCTGGCGAAACATTTCCATCCGCCGTCTGGGCCGCAAACACCGAGGCCCGAGCGCTGCATAGATGCCTTCAGCGACGCCGGGTGCCCGGCTTTCTACTGCTCAACGGACGATGGTTCGACAGCAGACCTGGATCCTGTTCCTCGTGATTCGAGTCGCTGGTCACTTCGGTTCTAGGTGCGAGCCGTCCCACTGGTTCGAGCCCAGTAACGCCCATTCTCGCGGTGTTTGTCACCCCGGGCTCATGGATCTCGCGGGGCTGCCGATAGGGGCTGCGCATGAGATTTACCGCGACGCCGCCGTGGTGGCTGCCCTTTGTCTCGCCGGCTGCGGCTCTGGATCTGGCGATTCCGGAAGCGGTGGGGTCCTGCGTGCGACCTTTTCCTCCTTCCCCGACTATCTCGATCCGGCGTTTTCGCACTCGGAGGAAGGGTGGACGGCGGTCTACGACACCTACGTGCCGCTGCTGACCTACCGGCACGCCGCCGGCAAGGCCGGGAGCGAAGTGATCCCGGGGCTGGCGCGGTCGCTGCCGGAGATCAGCGAGGGCGGCCTCCGCGTTCGCCGGGCGGTCAACTACGCCGTTGATCCCGAAGCGCTGGAACGGATCTACGCCGGCCAGGTCGTCGCCACCCAGCAGGTCCTGCCGCCGGGGATGCCGGGCTACAAGCACTTCGAGCTCTACCCGTACAACCTCGGCAAGGCGAAGAAGCTGATCGAGGAAGCCGACCCCGCCGACCGGCAGATCACGGTTTGGACCGATGACGAACGCTCGCAGGAAGAAGCCGGCAGCTACCTGGTGGAGGTGCTGAAAGACATCGGCTTCGAGGTGAAGCTGCAGGTGATGAACTCCGACAACTACTTCGCGATCGTCGGCAACCAGTCGACCTCGAACCTCGACATCGGCTGGGCGAGCTGGTTCCAGGACTACCCGCACCCGAACGACTTCTTCCAGCCGATGCTGACCGAAGAAAGCATCTTCCCCACCAACACGACCAACCTCGCCCGCTTCGCCGACCCGCAGGTGAGCGCGAAGATCGCCGAGCTCGCCGAACAGCCGATGAGCCCGCAAGTCGAAGCCGAATACGCGACCCTCGACCGCGAAGTGATGCGGCAGGCGCCGTGGGTTCCCTACGGAACCGGCACCCTCGGCACCTTCGTCTCCTCGGCCATCGACCTCGATCAGGTCATCTACAACCCGACCTTCAACCAGGACCTGACGAGCTTCCGCTTCAAGTGAGGCGGCTAGAACAACCCTTCGAACGTTTTGTCGCGGTAGAGCAGTTGCCCTGAGGCGCTGAAGGTCGCGACTCCGGTGACGAACCCTTCCGGCGGGTAGTACGCGACGAAGTAGCGGACGTTGTGCAGCCAGGCCTTGCGGCGCAAACGCTCCGGAGGCGCTTTGGGTCGGATCTCTAGGTGCTTGTTGTTGCTGAGCGTGATCAGGACTTTCGCCACTTCCCCGGGGACATTGCCGCTGAAGACGCGGTAGCTGCCGTCTTCGAGGAGATCATCGGAAGCCTCGATGTAAAAGCCGCGCCCAAGGTGGCCGCCGGCCGGGATACCGGTTCCCCAGCCCCAGTTCGTCGCGCCCTCCAGTTCGAAGTCCATGCCGAACAGCCACTCGCGGCAGCTCCCGTTGTTGCCGATCGTGGCGGTAACGGTCCAGTCATGACCGCTCGGACTCGTTCCTGAAGCTATTCCCACCTCATGCCTCTTGATGCAGGCTGCCCCCGCGGTTGGAGCGGGCAATAGCAAGGCGACCGCGGCCAGGAGAAGTGGGGTCAGCCGCCGGCGCACTGGCGCGATATTACTCAGTGACAGCCATAAAACAGGGGGTTTCTTCCGATACTCTGCGGCCGTGAGATCGGCGGGGAGAGTTCGTTTGGCCGCGCCGATCCTCGGCATCTGCTTCCTCGTGGCCTCTCACGCCGGGGTCGCTGTGGGGGATGAGGAACGAGAGAGGGAACAGGCGAGGGCGATCACCGACGGTCGCTTGCGCCCCGGGCACCTGGAGACCATCCGGGTAGTGGGCTTCCCCGGCAGGGGGGTCACCGAAGTCGCCTTCTTTCCGACTGCGATCTGCGAAGACGAATGCGCCGCCCGGTCCTTCCGAGGCGGACGGACCAACGCCAACGGGGCCGCGAAGTTCCGGGTGCACGTGCCGGGGACCTTCATCGAGCAGCGGAACCGCTCGGTCTATTTCCGGGATGGCGAACGGGTCGACCTTTCAGTGACCTGGGAAGGAGCGGGTCGCAGCTTTGCCGTCGCCGTCGCCGACCCCGAACCGATCATCGTCCGCACCCACGGTTCTCGACATGGCTGAACGGCTCCGCCCGCGGCGCCGCATGCGCCATCTCATGTCGCTGCTCGGCATCTTGCTCGCGCTCATCTGCGCGACGGCATTCGCGGCAGCACCTGCCGTGGGTCAATCGCGAGCCTCGGCGAAGGATCCTTTGCCTATCCCGGGCGCGTTCCGGCTGACGGGCAGCAATGGCTACACGCTCTACGTAATCGGCGTCGAGCCGCGCGATGGGCGCTCGGGGTCGGTGCTGATCTTCGCTTCCGCGAAAAACAAAGGCGTCAGCTACCGGGCTCCGGCGACGGTGACCGAAACCTCGATCCAGGCGAACCTCGGCGAGCTGGGGGAGATCTCGGTGAGCTTCCAGCGCACCAACCGCGCGACCAGCGTCCCCTGCGGCAAGAGGGCGATCCGCTTCGACTCCGGTCAGTACGAAGGGACGATCGCTTTTCACGGGGAGGAGGGGTACACGAGCGCCGAAGCGACCTCTGTACCTGGAAACATCGACTTTTTCCTCGCCGGGTTCTGCGGGGAAGGAGAAGTCATCAACGAAGTTTTCGTCGGCCCCTCCCGGCATTCCCCGGGTGCCGCGCTCTCCGTCCGCAACCCTGGCCTAGGTCCGGAGCTCAGCGTCAGGAAGGCGCGATCGGGTGCCGCGGCCAGCATCAGTGCTTGGACGAGGGAGTACACGAACGGGATCTCGATCGAGAGGTATGCGAGCCTGCGGGCGCCGAGCGGAGCGTTCAAGTACGACCGTCGCCTGCGGACCGCCACCCTTCGCCCGCCAGCGCCATTTGCCGGCAGCGCCCATTTCGACCTCGGTAAGAAGGCGGGTCAGCGGTGGAGCGGCAACCTGACCGTCGACCTGCCGGGGAGGGCCGGCCTTTCCCTGACCGGCCCTTCGCTCCGAGCGACTTTGTCCCCGTATAGATAGATAGACGAGGGATCCGCTTGACCTGAGGCTCAGGTCAGGGCCGGCAACTTCACCTCGGTGAGGCGGATGCTGTTGCCGGAGGGGTCGCGGAAGCCGCAGTCGATGCCGTAGGGGCGCTCTTCCGGAGTCTCGGTGAACTCGACGCCGCGGGACTTGAGCTGCTCGTAGTCGCCGCGGCAGTCGTCGGTGGTGAGGAAGACGGTGCCGGCGAAGCCCTTGGCCATCAGGGCCTCGACCTGCTGGGTGGTGTCCTCGTCCATCATCGGCGGGCCGGGGATGGCCATCAGGACGACGGCGACGTCCTCCTGTCCGGGAGGGCTCACGGTCAGCCAGCGGAAGTCGCCCATCTCCGGCAGGGTGACGTCGGAGCGGACCTCGAAGCCGAGCTTCTCGGTGTAGAAGGCGAGCGCCTCCTCCTGGTCGTGAACCCATAGCTGTGCGTTTGCGATCTTCATCGTTTCCTCCTGGTCGAAATCAGCTTGGGGGCGATGCTAGGTCCGGGCGGGCGGGCTGTCTTCTCGAAACGTGCGGTGTTGCGGGCGGGCGTAGGCGCGGACGATGCAGGCCGGGACGCGGGCGTGCGCGGAGGCGGGCGGAGCGGTCTCCCGGTACTCGGTCGGCGTCCTCCCGTACATCCGCTTGAAGCTGGTGGTGAAGGAGCCGACGCCCTGGAGGCCGACCTCGAGGCAGATCTCGGCCACCGAATGGTCGGTGTTGCGGAGCAGCGCCGCCGCCCGCTCGAGGCGCCTGGTCATCAGGTAGACGTAGGGCGACTCGCCGAAGGTGCGGCGGAACTCGCGACTGAAGTGCGCCTTCGAGAGGCCGGCGGCCTGCGCCATCTCCTCGACCCCGATCGGCTCCGTGTAGTGGGCATCGGCAAGGTCCCTGGCCCTGAGCAGATGCCGAGCGGGAGGTACGAAAGCCACCGTCTCAGTCTAGGCTCGCGGGTCTCGTGATCGGGACCTACGCAGCGGTGCTGGCGATCTGCGCGTCTTCGCTGGCGATCGGAGGGGCCGCGATCGGCCTCTGCGGCGGGCGCGGCTGGTCCTGGCTCTCGCCCGCGGTCGGCCTGGCGCTGCTCTGCGCGATCTGCTGGGGGACGGTGGGGCTGCCGGGGGACGGAGTGGCCTCGGCCCTCGTCGTCCTGGTGCTCACGATTGCTTCGGTCGCCTGGTGTGTCGCTTTCCTCCCGCATGGGGGGGAGGAAGTCGACATCCCCCTAGGACAGGCGCTCCGCACCGGCTGGCCGGTGGCACTGGGTGCCCTCCTCGCCGCCTCGCTCCCCTTCGCCGCCGAAGGTCACTTCGGCATCCTCGGCACCAGCTTCAACCCCGACATGTCCCAGCACCTCCTGGCCGCCGACCGCCTCGCCGACGGCCAGCCTTCCCAGCTCCTCAACCAGGGCTACCCCCTCGGCCCCCACGCGATCGTCGTCGCCCTCAACAAGGGCCTCGGTATCGGCCTCGTTCAAGGCTTCAGTGGCTTGACGGTCGCGGTGGCCGTTCTCGCTTCCCTGACCGCGATCGCCGCCTTCCGCGACCTCCCCGCGGTCCCCCGCACCGCCGGAGCCCTCGTCGTCGCCCTTGCCTACGTAGTTGCCTCCTACTTCGCCCAAGGCGCCTTCAAGGAGACGATGCAGGCGCTGTTCCTACTGGCCTTCGTCCTCGCCCTCCGCGAGTCCACCCGAGACTGGGCGGATTTAACCCTGCGCTTCGTCCCGGCAGCCCTAATAGCAGCAGGCAGCGTCTACTCCTACAGCTTCCCGAGTCTCGTCTGGCTAGGTCCCGCCGCCGTCTTGTTCCTAACCCTCTCTGCTGTGGGTGGCACGGTAGGGGGGACCATGTCTGAGGAAGCTTTAGCTACCGGAAGACATGGGGGGTCCCCTGCCGTGACAGGACCCGCAGCCCGAGCGCCCGGCCTCGCGGCTGTTGTTTTTCTCGTCCTGACCCTCCCCGAGCTCCCCCGCATGCTCGACTTCCACAGCTTCGAGACCTTCGACCCCAACGGCCCCGGCCTCGGCAACCTCTTCGGCCAGGTCTCACCGTTCGAGGTGATGGGGATCTGGCCCTCCGGCGACTTCCGTCTCGCGCCGGGGGATGGAGCGGTGCCAGCGGTCGGCTACTACCTGGGCATTGCCTTCGCCCTCGCGCTTTTCCTCTACGGCCTCGTCCAGCTTTGGCGCCGCCGCGAGACCGCGATCCTCGCCGGGGTGGGCGCCGCCGCCCTCGCCTATGCCGCCGCCCGCATCGGCGGCACGCCCTACACCGCCGCCAAGGCGATCGAGATCGCTTCGCCACTCGTCGCGTTGACGATTCTCCTGCCGCTGCTCAGCCAGATGGGGCGCGAAGGTCAACCCATGGTTGACAAAGGCGCCCCGCAACGGCCGTGGAAGCCTGTGGCGGCGGCGCTCTTCGCCGTCGCAGCGGGGGTCTGTTCCCTCCTCGCCCTAGCCAACGCTCCCGTCGGCCCGACCTCCTACTCCTCGAAGTTGAGCGAGTACCGCAGGGCCGTCGGCGAAGGGCCGACGCTCGTCCTTGCCTCGCCGCAGCTGCTCGAAGAGGAACACGGCGAACCGTTCCTCGCCTGGGAAATGCGCGGGGGACGGGTCTGCATCAAGTCGGCCGAGGAGGCCAAGGTGCCGCCGGGCGTCCGCTACGTGATCAGGGACGAAGACGGCTGGACCCTGGAGCAAGTCGAACCGCGCCCCGGCAAGAGCCCGTGCCCTCTCGTCGCCGAACGCCAAGCGCGGCAGGGACCCGCTCGCTGAAGTCCCCGTACCATTGCCCCGCATGGAGGCCGCGACCGAGAAGACCACCTTCACCCTGCCTGACGGCAAGCCGCTGGAGTTGCCGGCAGGGGCGACGGGCGCCGACGCGGCAGCCGCGATCGGCCCCGGCCTCGCCAAGGCCGCGCTGGCGATCAAGGTCGACGGCGAGCTGCGCGACCTCACCGCGCCGCTGCCGGAGGGCGGGGGGGAGGTCGCGATCCTCACCGACCGCGACCCCGAGGCGCTGGAGCTGATCCGCCACGACGCCGCCCACGTGATGGCCGAGGCGGTGGTGGACCTCTATCCCGGCACCAAGGTGACGATCGGGCCGCCGATCGAGCAGGGCTTCTACTACGACTTCGAGTTCCCGCCCGGGACCAGGATCACCGAAGAGGACCTGCCGAAGATCGAGGCGGCGATGCGGGAGCACATCGGCGCCGACGAGGAGTTCTCCCGCCGCGACGTTCCCGTCGCCGAGGCGATCGAGATCTTCCGCTCCCAGGACCAGGGCTTCAAGGTCGAGCTGATCGAAGACCTCGTCCGCGCCGAGGGCGTCGAGACCGTCTCGCTCTACCGCAACGGCCCCTTCGAGGACCTCTGCCGCGGCCCCCACGGGCCCTCGACCGGCCGCATCAAGGCGATCAAGCTCAGCTCGGTCGCCGGTGCCTACTGGCGCGGCGACGAGCAGCGCGAGAGCCTTACCCGCATCTACGGCACCGCCTTCTTCTCGAAGAAGGACCTGGAGGAGCACCTGGAGCGCCTCGAGCAGGCCAAGGAACGAGACCACCGTCGCCTCGGCCCCCAGCTCGGCCTCTTCATGCTGCGCAAGGAGGCGCCCGGGATGCCCTTCTGGCTGCCGAACGGGACGACGATGCTGCGGACGATCGAGACAGAGGTCCGCGACCAGCTGCGCAAGCGCGGCTACCAGGAGATCGCCACCCCGCAGGTGATGGACGAGAGCCTCTGGCACCGCTCCGGCCACTGGGACAACTACAAGGACGACATGTACTTCATGGAGGACGACGACCGCCGCTACGCGCTGCGGCCGATGAACTGCCCCGGCGCCTGCCTCGTCTACTCCGCCGACCGCCACTCCTACCGCGAGCTGCCGCTGCGGTTGGCCGAGTTCGGCCGCGTCTCCCGCAACGAGCGCGAGGGCGTGCTGCACGGCCTGCTCCGGGTCCGCGCCTTCACCCAGGACGACGCCCACGTCTACTGCACCGAGGAGCAGATCCCGGCCGAGGTCGCCTCGATCTGCGAGGCGATCGATGAGCTCTACGGCCGCTTCGGCTTCGAGGACGTCCACGTCGAGCTCTCGACCCGGCCGGAGAAGTCGATGGGCAGCGAGGAGCAGTGGACGAAGGCCGAGGCGGCGCTGGCCGAGGCGCTCGATAGCCAGGGCCGCGAGTACACGCTCAACCCCGGCGACGGCGCCTTCTACGGGCCGAAGATCGACTTCCACATCACCGACGCGCTCGGCCGCTCCTGGCAGTGCGGCACCTGCCAGCTCGACTTCCAGATGCCGGAGCGCTTCGAGCTCTACTACACCGGCGCCGACGACGCCGCCCACCGGCCGGTGATGATCCACCGCGCCCTGCTCGGCTCGATGGAGCGCTTCGCCGGGATCCTGATCGAGCACTACGCCGGCCGCTTCCCGACCTGGCTGGCGCCGGTGCAGGCGATCGTCCTGCCGATCTCCGACCGCCACAACGACTACGGCCGCCGTGCCTTCGCCGAGCTGCGCGAACTCGGCGTCCGCGTCGCCCTCGACGACCGCTCCGAGTCGGTCGGGAAGAAGATCCGCGACGCCTCGACGATCGGCCTCTACCCCTACATGCTGGTGGTCGGCGACCGCGAGGAGGAGAACGGCGCCGTCGCCGTCCGCTCCCGCTCCGACGGCGATCTGGGGGAGATGTCGCTGGCCGAGTTCGCGGCCCGGGTCGAGGCCGAGGCCGCGGAGCGCTAGCCGACCGGATTCACGAACCGCCCTTCTGTCTCTATACTGCGCCGAACTTGATCGCTGGCACGAACAATCACCGCCGCCGCTGAGCGCCCCGTGCCTGCCTACCGTCTCGTCCTCTTGAAGTCCCGCCTCCGATAGTGCCGGTCCCGCGTAGGTTCGATCGGCGCCCGCCAGAGCGCGACACCACCCGGATCAACGAGCGGATCCGGGTCCCGCAGGTACGCCTGATCGGCGCCGACGGCGAGCAACTCGGGATCGTCGACATCAACGACGCGCTGAAACGCGCCCAGGAGGCCGAACTCGACCTGGTCGAGGTCGCCCCCGGATCGAAGCCGCCGGTGACCCGCCTGCTCGACTACTCGAAGTACAAGTACGAGCAGGAGCAGAAGCAGAAGCAGGCGCGCAAGCACCAGCAGCAGGTCAACATCCGCGAAATCAAGCTGCGGCCGAAGATCGCCACCCACGACTACGAGACCAAGAAGGGCCACGTCGAACGCTTCCTCAAGCACCGCGACAAGGTCAAGGTGACGATCATGTTCCGCGGCCGCGAGCAGGCCCACCCCGAGCGCGGCCGCGACCTGTTGCAGAAGCTCTTCGAGGACCTCGACGGCCTCGCCACGATCGAGTCGGCGCCACTGCAGGAAGGGCGCAACATGAGCATGCTGCTCGGTCCCAGCAAAGAGGTCGACAAGCTCCTCGGCAGCGATCAGGCCGAGGGGGCCGCGGCTGCCGACGACGCTTCCAGCGACGCCGCGCCCGCCGACGACGCCGCGCCCGACGCTAGCTGAGGATCAGCTCGGCGATTCGCTCCGCGGCGTGCCCGTCCCAGAGGGGCGGTGGGCCGGGCGGAGTCTGGCGTCCCTCGGCAAGTACGCCGGGGATGCGGGCGATTGCGGCGGGGTCGAGTCCCAGCAGGGTGTTGGTTCCCGAAGTGACCGTCACCGGCCGCTCGGTGTTGTCGCGGAGCGTGAAGCAGGGGACGCCGAGGTAGGTCGTCTCCTCCTGGATCCCGCCGGAGTCGGTGAGGACGGCGCGGGCGTCGGCGATCAGGGAGAGGAAGTCGAGGTAGCCGAGCGGGTCGGTGAGGAGCAGTCCGGGGTGGTCGGGCTCGAGCCCTTCCATCATCTTGCGGGTGCGGGGATGGACCGGGAAGACGACGGGAATCTCGCGCGCCAGTGCCGCCAGCTGGGCGACGGTCTCTCCCAGCAGCGGGCCGTCGACGAGGGCGGGGCGGTGGAGGGTGACCAGCAGGTAAGAGCCCGGCTCGGCGCCGAGCCCCGCCGCCGAACCCGCGGCGCGGAAACGATCTTCCAGCGCCACCAGGGTGTCGATCATCGTGTTGCCGACCATGTGCATCCGCTCCTCGGGGATGCCTTCGCTGCGGAGGTTGGTGACCGCCTCGGGGCTGTGGAGGAAGAGCCACTCGGCGAAGCGGTCGGCGACGATCCGGTTCACCTCCTCGGGCATCGTCATGTCGAAGCTGCGCAGCCCGGACTCGATATGGGCGACCGGGACCCCCATCTTCACCGCGGTCAGCGCCGCCGCCAGGGTCGAGTTGACGTCGCCGGGGACCATCACCAGGTCCGGCCGCTCGTCGGCCAGGACCGGCTCCAGCCGCTCCATCGTCCGCGCCGTCTGTGCCGCGTGGCTGCCGGAGCCGACCTCGAGCATGTAGTCGGGCGCCGGCACCCCCAGCTCCTCGAGGAAGACCTCGGACATCAGGCGGTCGTAGTGCTGGCCGGTGTGGACGATCGCGTGGCGGCCCTCGGGGTGGCGCTCGCGCAGGGCGCCGATCACCGGCGCGGTCTTGACGAAATTCGGTCGCGTTCCAACGACGTAGAGGATGCGCATGCGGCGCCAGCGTACCCACGGCTGAGGCGCGAATGCTGCAATCGGCTGGACCAGCATTCCCGGGGGCGCAGCGGTCTGCTTCAATAGCGGACCGCATGCCGAAGATGAAAACCCATTCCGGCGCCAAGAAGCGCTTCAAGAAGACCGCCAGCGGCAAGCTGCGCGGCCGTCGCGCCTACTCCAGCCACATCCTGGAGAAAAAGTCGCCGAAGCGGAAGCGGAAGATGGCGAAACCGGTCGACATCGCGCCCAGCGACCAGAAGAAAGTGCGGACCCTGCTCGGAGGCGGCAAGTGAGCCGCGTCAAGCGCTCCGTCCACGCGCGCAAGAAGCGCCGCAAGGTGCTGAAGGAAGCGAAGGGCTACTTCGGCCGCAAGCACTCCTCCTACCGCTTCGCCAAAGAGCAGGTGCAGCGGTCGGGGATGTACGCCTACCGCGACCGGCGCAACAAAAAGCGGACCTTCCGCCGCCTCTGGATCACCCGGATCAACGCCGCCGCGCGGCTTGAGGGCATGAGCTACTCGGAACTGATGCACGGCTTGAACAAAGCCGAGGTCGAGGTGAACCGGAAGATGCTGGCCGATATCGCTGTGCACGACCGCGACGCCTTCCGCCGATTCGTGGAGCTAGCCCGGGAGGGTGCGGCCGCCTGAGGTCGCACTGACATTCCTCTCTCCCGGGCGGGCCGTTTATCGGCCCGCTTTTTCGTTCCAGGAGAAGAAATCAAGAAAGCGCCGAGAAGAAGAACCACCACCAACAGAACCACTAGATGATCGAAAGCCCCCAGAACGAGAAGCTGAAACTGGTCCGCAAGCTGCGCGACCGCAAGCACCGCGGGCGCGAGGACGCCTTCGCGACCGAGGGCGAGGACCTGCTCGAGGCGGGCCTGGCGGCTGGAGCGCAGCCGCGCTTCGTGCTCGTAGCCGCGGGATCGGGCCTCGAAGGCGAGGAGGTCGAGCCGGCGCTGCTGGCCGACGTCTCGTCCCTGGGTTCCGGCACCCGCGCGATCGCAGTTTGGCCCCTGCGGTGGGCAGAGCGGCCTGGCGCGCCGTCCTTCTACCTCCACGGAGTCGGAGATCCCGGCAACGTCGGGACGATCGTGCGGACCGTGGACGCACTCATCGGCAGCTCGGTCGTCCTGGGCCCCGATTGCGCCGACCCGTTCTCGCCCAAGGCGGTTCGCGCCAGTATGGGATCGATCTTCTCCTCACCGCCCGTCCAGGCGGGAATCGAGGCCACCCCGGAGCCCCGTGTCGCTTTGGTCGCCCACGGGGGGGAGGAGTTCGACACGCTCCCGGGCGCCGCGACGGTTTGCCTCGGCGCCGAGCGCGAGGGGCTGCCGGACGCGGTCGTCGCCCAGTGTGCTCACAAGGTCACGATTCCGCTGCGGCCTGGCGGCGCCGAGTCGCTGAACGTCGCCGCGGCGGCTGCGATCGCCGCTCAGCGGCTATCTTCGCTCGCCATGCGGGAGGTGCAGGCGGATGCTTGAGCGGATCGAAGCGATCAGGGCCGAGGCGGCTGGCGTGATCGAGGGCGCCGGCGGCTCCGCCGAGCTGGAGGAGCTGCGGGTCCGGTACCTCGGCCGCAAAGCCGAGCTGACGGGGGTCCTGCGCGGGATCGCCGAGCTGCCGCCCGAGGAACGGGGTCAGGTTGGCGGCGCCGCCAACCGCGCCCGCAAGGAGCTGGAAGCGCTGCTGGAGGCGCGCGCCGAGGCGCTCAGCTCCTCCGAGCTGGAGGCGCAGCTGGTCACCGATCGGGTCGACGTCACCCTGCCCGGGGCGCCGCCGCGGCCGGTCGGCCACCCGCACCTGATCGCCCGCACCACGCGGCTGATCGAGGACACGATGGTCGGGCTCGGCTACCACGTCGCCGAAGGCCCGGAGATCGAGCACGACTACTACAACTTCACCGCGCTGAACCACCCGCCCGGCCATCCGGCGCGGATGCTCCAGGACACCTTCTACGTGCAGTCGCACCCCGACGTGCTGTTGCGCACCCACACCTCGCCGATGCAGGTGCGCTCGATGGAGGCGAAGCCGCCGCCGATCTTCGTCGTCGTCCCCGGCAAGGTCTACCGGCGCGACTCCGACGCCACCCACAGCCCGATGTTCCACCAGGTCGAGGGCCTGGCGATCGCCGCGGGCCTCACCCTCGCCGACCTCCAGGGGACTCTGCTGGCGATGTGCCGGGCTCTCTTCGGCGACGACCGCGAGCTGCGCCTGCGGCCCCACTTCTTCCCCTTCACCGAGCCCAGCGTCGAGGTCGACGTCTCCTGCTTCCAGTGCGGCGGCAGCGGCGAGCTCGAAGGAGGCGAGCGCTGCAACCTCTGCAAGGGCCAGGGCTGGATCGAGATCCTCGGCGCCGGCATGGTCGACCCCAACGTGCTCGGCTTCGTCGAACCGCACGGCTATGACCCCGAGCAGGTCCAGGGCTTCGCCTTCGGGATCGGGGTCGAGCGGGTGGCGATGCTGCGCCACGGCGTGCCGGACCTGCGGCGTTTCTTCGACAACGACGTGCGGATGCTGGAGCAGTTCTCGTGAGGGTGCCGTACTCATGGCTGCGCGAGTACTGCGACCCCGGGATGGAGCCGGCGGCGCTGGCCGACCGCCTGGTGATGACCGGGACCGAGGTCGAGCGGATCGAGACCGTCGGGCCGGCCTCGGCCGAGGGCTTCGTCGTCGGCAAGGTCCTCGAGTGCGAGAAGCACCCGAAGGCCGACCGGCTCAGCGCCTGCATCGTCGACACCGGCGACGGCGAGCGGCCGATCGTCTGCGGCGCCCCCAACGTCGCCGCCGGCCAGACCGTGGCGGTGGCGCTGCCCGGGGCGACGATGCCGAACGGGATGAAGCTGCGCAAGGCGAAGCTGCGGGGGCTGCCCTCGGAAGGGATGATCCTCGCCGCCGACGAGCTCGAGGTCGGCGACGACCACGACGGGATCATGGTGCTGGACGGCGAGCTCGCGGCCGGAACGCCGCTGAGCGAGGTGATGCCGCTGAGGGAGACGGTGCTGGAGATCGAGGTGACGCCGAACCGCAGCGACTGCTTCGGCGTCCACGGCGTCGCCCGCGAGGTGCACGCGATCAGCGCCGCCCCGCTCGCCGAGGATCCCTGGGCCGAGGATGCGCCGGCCAAGGGCGAGGGGGAGGCCTCCGACTACGCCTCGGTCACGGTCGAGGTCCCAGAGCTGTGCCCGCGCTTCACCGCCCGCGTCTTCACCGACGTCACCATCGGTCCCTCGCCGCTCTGGCTGCAGCAGCGCCTTGCCGCCGCCGGCCAGCGGCCGATCAACAACGTCGTCGACATCACCAACTACGTGATGCTGCTGACCGCGCAGCCGCTGCACGCCTTCGACTTCGACGAGGTCCCGGGCGGCGAGCTGATCGTCCGCACCGCGAGCGAGGGCGAGAAGATGACCACCCTCGACGGCGTCGAGCGCACCTTCGACGCCGAGACCGTCCTCGTCTGCGACCGCGACGGCCCCTCCGGCGTCGCCGGGATCATGGGCGGCCGGCGCTCCGAGGTCTCCGAGGAGACGACGCGGGTCCTGCTCGAGGTCGCCTGCTGGAACGGGACCAACATCCTCCGCACCTCGCGGATGCTGGGGCTGCGCTCGGAAGCCTCGGCCCGCTTCGAGAAGCAACTGCACCCAGGGCTATGCATGCGGGCGCAGCGGATCGCCTCGCGGCTGCTGGTCGAGCTCTGCGGGGCGAAGATGGTGCCGGGGACGATCGACGTCGCCGCGGCGGCGCCGGAGCCGCGGCGGCTGGCGCTGCGGGCGGCGCGCGTCCACGGCCTGCTGGGGATGGCGATCTCCCAGGACGAGCAGAAGACCTACCTGGAGCGGCTCGGCTTCGCGGCCGAGCCGGATGGCGAGGACCTGCAGGTGACGGTGCCGCCGGAGCGCCACTACGACGTCACCCGCGAGGTCGACCTGATCGAGGAGGTGGCGCGGGTCCATGGGATCGACGAGCATCTGCCGACGACGCTGCCCTCGACCGGCGAGGCCGTCGGCGGCCTCAGCCGCGAGCAGCGCCTGCGGCGCCGGGCCGAGGACGGACTGCGGGACCTCGGCTTCGACCAGGTCGTCGGCTGGAGCTTCACCGACCCCGGCGAGGCCGAGCGTCTACGGATTCCCGCTGAGGACCCACGGGCGACCCCGGTCCTGCTCGCCAACCCGCTCTCCGAGGAGCAGTCGGCGATGCGGACGACCCTGCTCGGCTCCCTGCTCGACGTCGCCGCCAGGAACACCGCTCGCGGCAACGACGCCTTGGCGTTGTTCGAATCCGCCCGCGTCTACCTAACCGACCCGCCGACGGGACGAAACTACCCTCATATGGAGGGAAATCGTCCCGTCGACCCACTGGCGGGGCGTTTCGCCGGGGATCAATCGGCGCCGTTCGCCGAGCCGCACCGGCTGGCGGCGATCGCGGTGGGGTCGCTGGTGCAGAAGTCCTGGCGTGGCGGGGGCGAGACCGCGGACTTCTTCGCGCTCAAGGGCGTCGCCGAAGCGCTGGCGCGTGGGTTGGGGGTGGAGCTTGCTTTCGCCCCGGCCGAGGAGCCGTTCCTGCACCCGGGCCGCTCAGCTGCGGTCTCGGTCGGCGGCGCGTCCGCTGGCTGGCTCGGCGAGGTGCACCCGCTCGTCTGCAAGACCTGGGATCTCGACGCCGCCGTCGCCTTCGAACTCGACCTGGCGCCGCTCCTCGCCGCCTCGATCCTCGGCGAGGAGACCTACGAGGACGTCACCACCTTCCCCGCCGTCTACCAGGACTTGGCCGTGGTCGTCTCGACCGAGACCTCGTCTGCGGCGGTGCGCGAGGCGATCCTCGGCGCCGGCGGCGAGCTGCTGCAGGCGGCCGAAGTCTTCGACCTCTACGAGGGCGAGCAGGTCGGCGAGGGCCGCAAGAGCCTCGCCCTGAACCTCGAGTTCCGCGCCCCCGATCGGACCCTCACCGACGAGGAGGTCTCCGGCCTGCGGGAGCGGATCAAGGCGAAGCTGGACGAGATCGGGGGGACCCTGCGTGAATAAGCGCGTCCTCGTCGCCGGCGCCTCCGGCTTCACCGGCGCCCTCGCGGCGCAGATCGTCCACGACCACCCGAGCCTGGACCTGGTCGCCGCCACCTCGCGCAGCGACGCGGGCAAGCGGCTCTGCGACCTCTACCCGCGCTACCGGGCACAGGTCGAGCTGACCGAGCTCGACCTCGACGACCTGCCCGAGGTCGACGCGGCGATCGTCGCCTATCCCCACGGGGCGGCCGCGCCGACCGATGCGGCCCTGCGCGAGCGGGGAATCCTCGTCGTCGACCTCTCCGCCGACTTCCGGTTGCGCGACCGGAAGACCTACGAGCGCTGGTACGGCGAGCACGGCGCCCCCGACCTCTTCGGCACCGGCGTCTACGGCCTCACCGAGCTCTACCGCGATCAGCTGCGCGGGGCGGAGCTCGTCGCCACCCCCGGTTGCTATCCGACCGCGAGCGTGCTGGCGCTGGCGCCGCTGGCCGAACAGGGGCTGCTCTCGGAGGTCTTCGTCTCGGCGATGCAGGGCACCTCCGGCTACGGCCGCGCCAGCGACGACCTCGTCCACTTCTCGAACATGACCGAGAACGCTTTCCCCTACAAGACCGAGGGGCACCGGCACCGCCCCGAGATCGAGCAGGAGCTGGCGGCGCTCGGCAGCCCGGCGCCGGTCACCTTCGTCCCGCACCTGCTGCCGCTCGACCAGGGCGAGCTGGCGACCTGCTTCGCCACGCTCTCCGAGGGCACGTCGAAGGAGGCGATCCGCGACCTCTACGAGCGGCGCTACGGCGACGAGCCCTTCGTCCACGTCCTCGACGGCCCGCCCAACCTGCGGGCGGTCCGCGACACGAACGAGTGCCACGTCTACGTCACGGTCGAGGAGCGGGGGAGGGTGATCGCCTTCTCCGCGATCGACAACATCTGGAAGGGCGCCTCCAGCCAGGGCGTGCAGAACCTCAACCTGATGCTGGGGCTCGACGAGACGGAGGGGCTGAAGTGAGGGCGCCGGAAGCGGACGCGAAGCGGAGCATTCCGGCGAGTGATGGCTTCTTTCGGTCTAGGTGGGTCGATGCGCCTGACGGTGTCGAGGAGCTCGACCCCGCCCAGCTCGCGCCCGGCTTCCGCGCTGGCGGCGCCCACTGCGGGCTCAAGGGCGGCGGACGCACCGACGTCGGCCTGCTCGTCTGCGACGCCGAGGAGGTCAGCTCGGCCCTGCTGCTGACCCGCAACGCCTCGGCCGCGGCGCCGATCCGGGTCTGCCGCGAGCGCTGCGACGCCGGGGGAATCCGGGCCGCGGTCGTCAACAGCGGCAACGCCAACGCCGAGACCGGCGAACAGGGATACGCCGACGCCCTGGCGATGTCGAGCGTCGCCGCCAAACAGCTCGGGCTGGAGCAGCCGCAGGTCGCCGTCGCCGAGACGGGGACGATCGGCGTGCCTCTGCCGGTCGACGCCGTCCTCGTCGGCATCGCCGAGGCCGCCTCGACGCTCGCCCCCGACGGCGGCGGGGCCTTCTCCGACGCGATCCTCACCACCGACCGCTGGCCGAAGCGCTGCACCCTGCGCGCCGGCGGCGTGACGCTTTCCGCCCAGGCGAAGGGAGCGGGGATGATCGAGCCGAACATGGCGACGATGCTCTGCTTCGTCCAGACCGATGCCCTCGTCCCCGACGCCGACGCGCGCCTGCGCGCCGCGGTCGACGCCTCCTTCAACCGGATCACCGTCGACGGTCAGATGAGCACCAACGACACGGTGCTGTTGCAGGCCTCCGGCAAAGCCGGGCAGCCGCTGCCCGAGGGCCTGCTGGAGGCGGTGCTGATGCAGCTGGCGATCGAGATCGTCCGCGACGGCGAGGGCGCCGCCCGCACCGCCCGGATCGAGGTCAGCGAGGCCGCCAGCCAGGCCGAGGCCGAGCGGGTCGCCCGCGCGATCGCCAACTCGCCGCTGGTGAAAACGGCGCTGTTCGGCCGCGACCCCAACTGGGGCCGGATCGCCCAGGCCGCCGGCGCCGCCTTGGTCGGCGAGGAGCTGCCTGAGCTGGGCGCCGAGAACATCGACGCCGCCGAGCTCGGCGCCGAGGTCGCCGAGGCCGAGATCGGCCTGCGGCTCGGCCGCGGGAGCCACGCCGCCCACGTCTGGTTCTCCGACCTCGGTTACGAGTACGTCAAGCTGAACGCGGAATACACGACGTGAGTGCCACCACCAACATGAATCACATCAACACGAATCACCCCAACAACACCCGCTACGACAGCGGCAGCGTCGCCACCCTGCTGGAGGCGCTCCCCTACATCCGCGAGTTCCACGGCCGCACGATCGTGATCAAGTACGGCGGCGCGGCGATGCTCGACGACGAGCTGCGCGAAGCCTTCGCCACCGACGTCGTCCTGCTCAAGTACGTCGGGCTGAACCCGGTGATCGTCCACGGCGGCGGCCCGGAGATCACCCGCTACATGGAGAGGCTCGACCTGCCGGTTCGCTTCCACGAGGGCCTGCGGGTCTCCGACGCGGAGACGGTCGAGGTCGCGCAGATGGTCCTCGCCGGCAAGCTCAACTCCGAAATCGTTCAGCGGCTGAACCGGCACGGCCAGGCCGCGGTCGGGCTCTCAGGCGAGGACGGGAACCTGTTCGAGGTCTCGCCGGTGGCGAACGCCGAGCAGGTCGGCTTCGTCGGCTCGATCCAGCGGGTCGACGTGGACGTCCTCAACCACATCGCCGCCGACTACATCCCGGTGATCGCCTCCTCGGCCTCCGACCGCAGCGGTCAGTCCTACAACGTCAACGCCGACGAGGCGGCGGGCAAGGTTGCCGCCGCGATCGGCGCTCACAAGGCGGTTTTCCTCACCGACGTCGAAGGCTGGTTCGAGGACCCCGCCGACGAGGGCTCGCTGATCTCCCGCGCCAGCGTCGACGAGGTCGACGAGAAGCTGCCGAGCCTGGAAGGGGGGATGCGGCCGAAGCTGCAAGCCTGCGCCGACGCGATCCGCGGCGGCGCCCAGTCGACCCACATCATCGACGGCCGGATCCCGCACAGCCTCCTCCTCGAGCTGTTTACGGACGCGGGCATCGGCACCATGGTCACCCCGTGAGCGACGCCACCCACGAGATCGGTTTCGAGCAGGCGCGGGCGCTGGAGGAGCGCTACCTGATGCGGACCTACAGGCGGGCGCCGGTCGACTTCGTCCGCGGCGAGGGGGCGCTGCTCTGGGACGCGGAGGGCAAGCGCTACCTCGACTTCCTCACCGGGATCTCGGTCTGCTCGGTCGGCCACTGCCACCCCGACGTGGTGCAGGCGGTGCAGGAGCAGTCCCAGCGCCTGGTGCACGTCTCCAACCTCTTCTACACCGAGCCGATGGCGCGGCTGGCCGAGCGGCTGGCGGAGTCGAGCCTGGGCGGCCGCGTCTTCTTCTCCAATTCCGGGACCGAGGCGAACGAGTGCGCGATCAAGATCGCCCGCAAACACGCCCATCGCCGTGGGGTCACGGCGCCGGAGATCGTCAGCTTCGAGAGCGACTTCCACGGCCGTACCTACGGTGCGCTTTCGGCGACCCCTGGGCTGGCGAGGAATGAGGCGCTGGGCCCGATGCTGCCCGGCTTCCGCTCCGTCCCCCGCAACGACGGCGACGCCCTGCGCGAGGCGGTCGGCGAGAACACCGCCGCGGTCCTGATCGAGCCGATCCAGGGCGAGTCCGGCGTCTTCCCGATCTCCGAGGAGGCGCTGCTGGCGGCGCGGCAGGCCTGCGACGAGGCGGGGTCGCTCTTGATCTTCGACGAGATCCAGACCGGGGTCGGCCGCACCGGCTCGCTCTGGGCCTACGAGCAGACCCCGGTCCGCCCGGACGTGATCACCAGCGCCAAGGCGCTCGGCGGCGGCTTTCCGATCGGCGCCTGCGTCACCGGGCCGGCCGCGGCCGAGGTGCTGGAGCCCGGCGACCACGGCTCGACCTTCGCCGGCGGCCCCGTCGCCACCGCCGCCGCGATCGCCGTCCTCGACGTCGTCGACGACCCGGTCCTGCTGCGGCACGTGCGCGAGCTCGGCGCCTATCTCTGCGAGAAGCTGGAAGCGCTCGACGGGGTCGCGGAGACCCGCGGCCGCGGCCTCATGGTCGGCGTCGGCCTCGCGGAGGGAATCGACGCCGCCGCGGTCGGCGCCGACCTGCTCGAGCGGGGCCTCGTCGTCAACGCGCCGCGACCGGACACGCTGCGCCTGCTGCCGCCGCTGGTGATCGATTCCGACCACGTCGACATCGCGGTTGGCCTGATCGAGGAATCGCTTCTAGGCTTCTCCACTTCATGAGCCGCGGCGAAAAGCCCACCGACATCTCGAAGAAGCAGCGATCCCAGAAAGCCCTGCGCGCGGATACGGCGGAGCGCCTGGAGGCGATTGTCGAGGCCGCCGAGCGCGCCGCCGAGGGCGTGATCGACGACGCCGAAACGCAGGCCCGCCGCTACCTGGCGCAGGCCCGGGCCGAAGCCCACCGGATGGCCGTGGGGCAGGCCGGCGACCTCGGCGACCTGATCGAGACGCTGCTCGCGCAGGCGGTCTCCCTGCGGCAGGAGGCGGAGCGGCTGCAGGCGACGCTGGAAGAGGCGAAGCAGCGGGTCGAGCCGGGGGAGCACCGCAAGGCGCAAGCGTCCCCGGAGCCACAGGAGTCGGAGACCCCGCGTCTGCGTGCGGTTGCCGTCGAGGACGCCCCGGCTCCCGAGCCGGCACAGCGAGCCACGGACGCTCCGGGCGCCCGCCTGTTGGCGACGCAGATGGCGGTTTCCGGCAGCAGCAGAGAGGAGATCGCCGAGCGGCTTCGAAACGGATTCGAGATCGAGGACACCGACGCGATCCTCGACGCCATTCTCGGACCGGAGGAGCGGTAGACGATGCACGAGGACCCGACGCGACTGATGGGGGCCCGAAGACAGGGGCCCGGGCGGCCCCGGTGACCAGCGCCCGCACGGCAACATGCGCCTCCTCGTCGCCGGCCTGATCGCGGTGATCGTCGGCCTCCTGATTGCCGTGATCGTGATCGCCAGTAACGACGACAGCGGCGATACCTCGACGGTCCCGACCCTCGAATCGACTGAAACGACCGAAACGACCACGACCGAAGAGTCGACCACGACGACGGAACCGACGGAGCCAGAATCCGAAGAAGAACTTCCGCCCGAAGAAGAGGAAGAAGCTCCGGAAGAAGAACCCGAAGAAGTTCCTCCTCCTGAAGAAGAAGGCGGTTCTGGAGGTCTCGAAGCGCCGTAGAGGCTTTGTCATGTGGGGCATGACAGACTTCCGCCCCCGTGAGCACCGATCAGCCCCACTTCCAGCCGACCGCCACCTACGAGGCGGATCCGGCTAGCGTCCATCGCGTCCTCCTGCTCTATTCGGGCGGGCTCGACACCAGCGTGATGCTGAAGTGGATCCAGGACCACTACGAGGCCGAAGTCGTCTGCCTCACCGTCAACCTCGGCCAGCCCGGCGAGGACTACGGCGTGATCGAGGCGAAGGCGAAGCAGCTGGGCGCTGTCGAGTGCCACGTGGTCGACGCTCGCGAGCGCTTCGCCGCCGAGTTCGTCGCTCCGGCGATCAAGGCCAACGCCGTCTACGGCAACGGCTACCCGCTCTTCACCGCCCTCGGCCGGCCGCTGATCGCCCAGCTCGCGGTCGAGTACGCGCGGCAGGCCAACTGCGACACGATCGCCCACGGCTGCACCGGCAAGGGCAACGACCAGGTCCGGATCGAGGCCACCGTCGCCACCCTGGCGCCGGAGCTGAAGACGATCGCGCCCGTCCGCTCCTGGGAGATGGGCCGCGAGGAGGAGATCGCCTACGCCCGCGAAAACGGGATTCCGGTCAAGGGCGGGACCGAGGTCGCGCCCTACTCGATCGACGACAACCTCTGGGGCCGCTCCTCGGAGGGACGCTGGATCGAGAACCTCGACCACGCGCCCGAGGACGACGTCTTCCAGCTGGTGACGCGGCCCGAGGAGGCGCCCGACGAGGCGGAGACGGTGACGGTCGGCTTCGAGGCCGGGGTGCCGGTCTCGCTGAACGGGGAGCGGCTCGGCCTGGTCGAGCTGCTGGAAAGGGCGGCGGAGATCGGCTGCCGCCACGGCGTCGGCATCGTCGACCACATCGAGGACCGGATCGTCGGCCTCAAGGTCCGCGACATCTACGAGGTGCCGGCGGCGGCGATCGTCCTCACCGCCCACGAGGAGCTGGAGCGGCTGGTCGGGACGATCCACCAGAACCAGTTCAAGCCCGCGCTCGACCAGAAGTGGGGCTACCTCGTCTACGCCGGCCTCTGGTGGGAGCCGTTGCGCACCGACCTCGACGCCTACATGGACGCTGTCAACGCCCAGGTGACGGGCGAGATCGGCCTCCGCCTCTTCAAGGGCAGCGTGCGGGTGGTCACCCGCTCCTCGCCCAACGCCGTCTACGACGCCGAGCTGGCGACCTTCTCCGAGTCCGGTGGCCTCTTCGACCAGAACGCCTCACCCGGCTTCATCGAGCTCTGGTCGCTGCAGTCGCGGATGGCGCACCGCCTGCGCCAGCGGGGGGAGGGCTGATGTACAACCGCATCGGCATGAGCGCGGTCAAGTTCGCCTTCCGCTACCTGCGGCGGCGCTACCGTCGTGAGGCCCGGATTGCTTTGGGTGTGACGGCAGTCGCGGCAGCTGCTGCGGTTGCCTATGTCGCCACGCGCGAAGTCCCGGAAGGGTAAACGCAACTTCCCTTGCGGGTTATCGTCGACTTGCAGGGATTTCGAGGTCGGCTCGGTAGCCTCGCCGCTTCGTGCGGTCGCTTGAAGTCCGAAAAGATCTGCTGAGGATCGGCGCCGCGGCGTGCCTCTGCGCCCTGCTCGCGATCCTCGTCGCCACCGCCGGCAGGGCCGGCGCGACCGAAGCCGAGCAGCTGGAAACGAAGCTCGCCTCGGCTCGCGACGAGGCCAGCTCGCTCTCCGCGCAGTTGCAGACGACGACGGCCGAACTCGCCAGCGCCGAAGCCGAAGCCGAGGACGCGGCTGCCGAAGAGGAAGAACTGACCGCGCTGCTGGCCGCAGGTCGCGAGCGCGCCGCCGAACTAGCGCGCAAGCTCGAGGACACCCAGCACCGGCTGGCGGTCGAGAAAGCTCGGCTGCAGCGCTCGCGCCAGGTGTTGGCGGAGCGATTGGTCGCGATCTACGAGAGCGGCATGCCGAGCACCGCCGACCTCGTGCTCGGGGCCGGCGACTACGAGGACTTCGTCACCCAGAGCGACTACCTGCGGGCGATCTCGGAAGCGGACAGTGCTCTCGCCGACCGGGTCGCCGAAGTGCGGGCGGCGGTGCACCGGCGGGTGCTGGCGGTCGCCGACCTGAAGGCGGAAGCGATCGCCTACGACGAACGGCTCCAAGCCGCCCGCGAGGAAATCGCCGCGGTGCGCGCAGCGGCCCAGGCCGCGTCCACCCGCCTGCAGTCGCTCAGCGCCAGCCGCGAAGCCGCGCTGGCGACTTTGAAGACGGACATCTCCAGCTGGGTCGACCAGCTCCAGGAAGCGCGCCTGGCCGAATCGGAAGCCGAGGCCGAAGAAGAAGTCGGCCGCTGGCTCGGCGGTCCCTACTCGATCCCGACCTACATCGTGATGTGCGAGTCGGGCGGCAACTACAGCGCCCTCAACCCCTCCAGCGGGGCGGGCGGCGCCTACCAGATCCTCCCCAGCACCTGGGAACTCTACGGCGGCAAGGGTGAACCGCAGAACGCGCCGAAGGCCGAACAGGACCGGATCGCCGCCGAAATCTGGGCCGACTCCGGTCCCAGCGCCTGGGTCTGCGGTTAAGTGCCGTAACTAGCGCGGAAGTGTGCCCGGAAGGTGGCCTTGCCATCTGCCCGGCTTGCCATCATCGACGGACCTCGTGAGCACCGCGTCCGCCGTACATCTCCATGCCCACAGCGAGTACTCGCTGCTTGATGGCGCCTGCAAGATCGACGCGATGGCGGCGCGGGCCGCGGAGCTGGATCAGCCGGCCCTGGGACTGACCGACCACGGCGTCATGAACGGCGCCGTCGACCTCTACAAGGCCTGCAGGAAGCACGGGATCAAGCCGATCGCCGGGCTCGAGGCCTATCTCGTCGACGATCGCAAGGCGATCAAGGAGCAGACGCGCTACGAGCGCAATCACCTGACGCTCCTGGCCGAGACGAACGAGGGTTTCGCCAACCTCGTCAAGCTCACCTCAGCTGGCTTCCTCGAGGGCTTCTCCCGCGGCAAGGCCAACGTCGACATGGAGCTGCTCTCCCAGCACTCCAAGGGCGTGATCGCCCTCACCGGCTGCCTGCAGTCGCGCTTCTGCCGCCGCCTCGTCGAAGAGCGCGAGGACGACGCCCGCGCCCACCTCGACGACCTGATCCAGGCCTTCGGACCTGAGCAGGTCTACTTCGAGGTGCAGAAGAACGGGATCGCCGAGCAGGACAAGGCCAACGAGGGGATCGTCCGCTTCGCGCGTGAGCTGAACCGGCCGCTGGTCGGGACCGCCGACGTCCACTACCTGCGGCGCGAGGACTTCGACAACCACGCGGCGCTGCTCTGCGTGCAGACGAAGTCGACCCTGCAGATGCCGAAGATGAGCTTCGACACGAACGAGTTCTACATCAAGGACAACGCCGAAATGGCGGACTCGTTCGCCGAGTGGCCGGAGGCGGTGCCGGCGACGCTGGAGATCGCCGAGCGCTGCGAGATCGAGATCGAGCTCGGCAAACTGCTGCTGCCGCGCTACCCGGCCCCGGACGGCGAGGAGCCGGGGGCGATGTTGCGGCGGATCGCGATGGACGGCCTCCGCGCCCGCTACGGCGACCCGGCCCCCGCCGAGGCGGTCGAGCGGCTCGAGTTCGAGCTCGGGGTGATCGAGGAGATGGGTTTCGAGTCCTACTTCCTGATCGTCTGGGACTTCGTCAGCTACGCGAAGCAGAACGGGATCGCGGTCGGTCCCGGCCGCGGCTCGGCCGCCGGCTCGATCGTCTCCTACTGCCTCAACATCACCGACCTCGACCCGCTCGCCAACGACCTGATCTTCGAGCGCTTCCTCAACCCCGGCCGCAAATCGATGCCGGACATCGACATCGACTTCTCGGTCCGCGGCCGCGAGCGGATGATCCGCTACGTCGGCGAGAAATACGGTCGCGAATCAGTCGCCCAGATCATCACCTTCGGCAAGATGGCGCCGCGCGCCGCCACCCGCGACGCCGCCCGCGTGCTCGGCTTCGACTACGCCACCGGTGACCGGCTGGCGAAGCAGATCCCGGAGCCGATCATGGGCCGCAACCCCTCCTTCGAAGAGTGCCTGAGGCCCGGGCAGGAGCTGCGGAAGACGTACGACGGCGAACCCGACGCGAAGAAGATCATCGACGTCGCCCAGGGCCTCGAGGGGATCATCCGCAACAACTCGATCCACGCCGCCGCGGTCGTCATCGCCGATCGGCCCCTGCAGGAGATCGTGCCGCTGCAGCTGGCCGAGGACAAGAGCGCCCCCGCCGCCAGCAACGGGAACGGGAACGGCGGTAAGCCCGAGCGCCAGTACAAGATCGTCACCCAGTACTCGATGAACCCGATCGAGGAAATCGGGCTGTTGAAGATGGACTTCCTCGGCCTGCGCAACCTCGACGTGATCGAGGACGCGATCGAGATCATCGAGCGCTCTCGCGGCGAGCGGATCGAGCTCGAGTCGATCCCGATCGACGACGCCAAGACCTTCGAGATGCTCGCCAAGGGCGATTCGACCGGCGTCTTCCAGCTCGAGTCCGAGGGCATGCGCGAGGCGATGAAGAAGGTCCGCCCGACCGAGTTCGACGACATCGTCGCCCTCGTCTCGCTCTACCGGCCCGGGGCGATGGCCTATATCCCCGCCTACGCCAAGGGCAAGCGCAACCCGGAGTCGGTGACCTACCCCGACGAGCGGCTGCGCGCCTTCACCGAATCGACCTACGGCTGCGTCATCTACCAGGAGCAGCTGATGTCGATCGCGCGCGAGATGGCCGGGTTCTCGGGCGCCGAGGCGGACGACCTGCGCAAGGCGGTCGGCAAGAAGAAGCGCGACCTGATGGCGACGATGAAGGACAAGTTCATGAAGGGCCTGGCGGAATCCGGGACCGAACCGAAGGTCGCAGCCGACCTCTGGAAGCTGAACGAAGCCGCCGCCGACTACTCCTTCAACAAGTCCCACGCCGCCTGCTACGCGCTGATCTCCTACCGCACCGCCTACCTCAAGGCCAACTACCCGGCCGAGTACATGGCGGCGGTGATCTCCTCGGTGATGAACACCAAAGACAAGGTGCCCTTCTTCGTCAACCGCTGCGCGGAGATGGGGATCGACGTGCTGCCCCCCGACGTCAACTCCTCCGACCACTCCTTCGTCGTCTCCGAGAACGCGATCCGCTTCGGCCTCGACGCGGTCAAGAACGTTGGTCACGCGGCGGTCGAGGCGATCCTCCGCGCCCGCGAGGAAAAGCCGATCGAGTCGATCTGGGACTTCTGCGAGCGGGTCGACAGCCGCGCCGTGAACAAACGGGCGATCGAATGCCTGATCAAGTGCGGCGCCCTCGACTCCACCGGCGACAGCCGCAAAGGCATGCTGGAGACGCTGCCGGCGGCGCAGTCGGCGGGCCAGAAGGCGCAGGAGGACGCGCAGCTGGGCCAGGGCTCGATCTTCGACTTCGGCGAAGAGGCCGGGGGGGAGGCGCAGTCGCAGGCGCACCATCGGCCGCCGATCCCCGGCGCCGAGTTCGAGCGGGCGGAGATGCTGGCGATGGAGAAGGAGACGCTCGGAACCTACCTCTCCTCGCACCCGCTGACCGAAGTCGGGCCGGCGCTGCGGGCGCGGGTCGACTGCGGCCTGGCGCAGCTCGCGAGCAAGCCCGACGGCGCCTGGGTCACGGTCGGCGGCATCGTCGTCGAGTGCAAGAAGATCCGCACCAAGAGCGGCAACCAGATGATGTTCGCGACCCTCGACGACGTCGAGGGGCAGGTCGAGATGTTGGTCTTCAAGGCCGATCAGTCCGAGAGCGCCGAGATCATCCAGCCCGACGCCATCGTCCTCGTCCGTGGCCGGATCGACCACAAAGACCGCGGCGAGACGAAGCTGGTGGTGCAGGAGGCGCAGCGCTTCGAGCCCGACCAGGCCGAGATCGCCAGCGCCGCCAAGTTGGCGCCGGCGAAGTCGGCCCGTCCGGCCGGTCCTTTCGAGGTGCCGATCGCCCTCTCGCGCTGGAACGAGACCCTCTGCGACGAACTGAAGGCGATCTTCGAGCACCACAAAGGCGACGCCGAGGTCTTACTCGTCGTCGGCGACCGCCGCTTCAAGGTCGGCGAGAAGTACCGGGTCAAGCCCTCGGGGATGCTGCAGACGGAGCTGGACCACCTCCTAGGCGCCGCTGCCTTGGCTGCTTAAACTCTGGCGATGCCCGCAACGCGCACCACGGTCGGCGAGTGCCGCCAGTGCCGCTCCTTCTGCGACAAGATGGTCGAGCCGCGTGGTTGTGTCGAGCTCGGCTGCCGCTACCTCTACAGCTACGTCGACCGCCTCACCGGCGCCCAGTACCTCGGCTGCATGCAGGAGGTCTACGCGGCGGAGGTGGAGCTGAGCGCGGTGCTGGAGAAGGGTGGCTTCGGCGGCGTCAAGATGACCGGGGAGCCGTTGCCCCACTGCCAGTTCTCGGTCGAGCAGGCCTACGAGGGCGATGGCGAGTCCTACGGCTGCGTCAACCGCCGCTTCTTCGACTGCAGCGACCGGGGGCCCGAGGGCCTGCGCGCCTTCGACCTCCGCGACGTCCGCGACGGCCTGATTTAGGCACGTTCCGGTCGCGTCACGCTTGCGTGACACGACATCGTTCCGTGTAGACTTCGCCGCCATGGCTGATTCCTCCGTCGCCGACGTCGACGCGCAAGCACTGCTCGACGAGGCCAACTCCACGACCGGCAGCGAGGGCGAACCGAAGTTCACCCTCGAGCTCAACCAGGACCAGAAGGACATCCGCGAGTGGGTGCACGGCTTCGCCGAGAACGTCGTCCGCCCCGCCGCCGAGGAGTGGGACGAGCGCGAGGAAACGCCTTGGCCGGTGATCGAGGAGGCCGCCAAGATCGGCCTCTACAGCTTCGAAGCGGTCGGCCAGTTCTGGGCCGACGAGACCGGCCTGACGCTGCCGATCGCCAACGAGGAGCTGTTCTGGGGCGACGCCGGCATCGGCATGGCGATCATGGGCACGACGCTCGCGGTCGCAGCGATCTTCGGGCAGGGAACCCCGGAGCAGATGGGGGAGTGGATCCCCCAGTGCTATGGCACCCCGGACGACGTCAAGCTCGGCGCTTTCTGCGCGTCGGAGCCCGACGCGGGCTCCGACGTCTCCGGCATCCGCACCACCGCCAAATACGACGAAGCCAAGGACGAGTGGGTGCTCAACGGCCAGAAGGCCTGGGCGACCAACGGCGGCATCGCCAACGTCCACGTGATCATCGCCTCGGTCGACCGCGAGCTCGGCTCGCGCGGCCACGCGGCCTTCGTGATCCCGCCGAACACGCCAGGCTGCGAGCAGGGTGCGAAGGTGAAGAAGCACGGCCTCCGCGCCTCCCACACCGCCGACGTCCACCTCGACGACTGCCGCGTCCCGGGCTCCTGCCTGCTGGGCGGCAAAGAGAAGCTCGACGAACGCCTCGCCCGCGTCCGCGAGGGCAAAAAGGCCAAATCGCAGGCGGCGATGCAGACCTTCGAGGCGAGCCGGCCGACCGTCGGCGCCCAGGCGCTCGGGATCGCCCGCGCCGCCTACGAGTACGCCCTCCAGTACGCGAAAGAGCGCGAACAGTTCGGCCGGCCGATCATCGAAAACCAGTCGATCGCCTTCGACCTCGCGAACATGAAGCTCGAGATCGACGCCGCCCGCCTGCTCGTCTGGCGCGCCGCCTGGATGGGCCGCCAGGGCCACAAATTCGAAAACGCCGAGGGCTCGATGTCGAAGCTGAAGGCCGGGGAGGTCGCCGTCTGGGTCACCGAGCGCGCGATCCAGATCCTCGGCGGCAACGGCTACACCCGCGAGTTCCCGGTCGAGCGGATGCACCGCGACTCGAAGATCTACACGATCTTCGAGGGCACCTCCGAGATCCAGCGCCTGGTCATCTCCCGCGCGATCTCCGGGCTGCACATCAAATAACCAAGACTTACGGCGGGAGAGCAAGGGCCGGCTTCAAGGAGCCGGCCCTTGTCGCCTGCTCTATTTGGCTCTAGCGGGTGAGGGAGCACGGGTGCCCCTCTCCCAGAGACCGTCGCGCAGCTGGGGCGTCGTGCTGGGCGCGATTGTGGTCTCAGGAGCCTCTGGGAGAGAGGCACCCGTGCTCCCTGCTCGCGCAACCGATTTCTGGCACAGCGGGGTGGGGCGAAAGTCGGCTGCGCTTCGGATCGCGAACGATGCTGACGGCGTCGAGTCGGTTGGGCATCATGCGCATATGCCCTGCGTCTTTTGCGGATCGACCGAACCCCTGACGAAAGAGCACGTCGTTTCCGCTTGGATCGCCTCTCTCTTCCCTGACGTTCTTGACGCGGATCATGTGCGTCGTTTCGAAGAGCTCGACGGGTCGCAGGAGGAGAGGAACCAGTGGTCCGGCCCTCCATTTGCCTGGACCGTTCGAGACGTGTGTGCTGAATGCAATAACGGCTGGATGGCGGACCTTGAGGGCAAACCAATTCTCACGCCTCTAATCAAGGATCAAGCTCGCCCGTTGAGCCTTCCGGACATGATGGTCATCGCCACGTGGGCGACGAAGACTGTGTTGGTTGCCGGACTTGCCACGCCGGGTGAGCGGGACACGGCATCAGCTGAGACCTACGGCTGGTTCGGTGAGCATCGCCAGCCACTTCCCGGTGGGGTTGTTTGGGTAGCTCGATATTCAGGTGACGGGCAGTGGCCGTTTTCACTGCACCAGCATGGTGGATCGTTCGAGACCCGAGACGGAACCCGGTATCGAAATTTCCACGCCATATTGGCGATTGGCTATCTGGTTCTTGCGGTTTTTGGCCATGAGATTCCCGGTGACCCCCCGATCTCCGGATCATCTAGTCGCCGGCGTCTGCTGATCTGGCCGAGCACGGATCCAGTCCACTGGCCACCTGCCGAATCAATGACCGAAGCTATGCTGACGGCGGAGTCTGCTGAGTTGCCTGATCCAGCGAGCTGATTTCGCCCGGTCTATACCTTGCGCCGTTGGAGGCCTTCGCGCCTTAGGCGCTTCGCTGCCGTTACTTCGGCTTTGGAGGAGCCTTTCTTTTCTGGGCCGGGGGTCTCGAGGGTGGCGGGGAGACCCTCGAAGCGGGGCTCGGAGAGGAAGGCGGAGAGGCCTCGTTTGCCCATCTCGCCTTTGCCGATGTTGGCGTGGCGGTCGAGGCAGGCGCCGAGGGGGACGGCGGCGTCGTTGACGTGGACGGCGCCGAGGCGGTCGATTCCGACCTTGGCGTCGGCTTCGTCGAGGACGGCGCCGAGGTGGGCCTCGTCGGTGATGTCGTAGCCCTGGACGAAGAGGTGGCAGGAGTCGAGGCAGAGGCCGAGGCGGGGGCCGCTGCCGGCCAGATCGATCAGCTCGGCGGTCTGGTCGAAGTCGCGGGCCAGGAGGCCTTTGTGACCCGCCGTCTGCTCGATCAGCAGCGGGCAGGTGTCGGTCTCCTTCAGTGCCTCCGCGATCACTTTGGACGCTCGCTTCAGCGACGGTTTCAGGGGGTCGGTTTTCTGCGAGCCGGGATGAAGGACGACGCCCCTTGCCCCGATCCCGTCGCCGACCCGCAGCGCATGGGTGAGCGAGGTCAGCGACTTCTTCCGCAGCTCTTTGTCTTTGGTCGCGCAGTTGATCAGGTAGACGGCGTGGATGATCACCGCTTCGACCGGGGAGGCGTTCATCGCCTCGCGGAAGGCGGCGAAATCCTCGGCGGTGTGGTTCGTCGGTCGCCACATCCGCGGGCTCTGGTGGAAGATCTGGATAGATTCGCAGCCGCGTTCCCTGCCGCGCTCGATCGCGTTCGGCAGGCCGCCGCCAGTAGATACATGCGCTCCGATGAACACTCCAGATAACTCCCGTCTCAGGTTTGCCCCCTCGCCGACCGGTGCGCTGCACATCGGCGGAGCGAGGACGGCACTCTACAACTGGCTCGCCGCCCGCCACGACGGGGGGGAGCTGGTGCTGCGGATCGAGGACACCGACCGCGAGCGCTCGACCCGGGAGAACTGGGACCAGATCATCGACGCGATGGAATGGCTGGAGCTGGACTGGGACGTCGGCCCGGTCTCGCAGGCGGGGCGGGCGGACCGACACGCCGAGGCGCTGGGGCGGCTGCTGGAGTCCGGCCACGCCTACCGCGACCACGCCACCGGCAAGGACGTCGAGGCCTGGAAGGCCGAGCACGGCGCCGGGCGCGGCTACCGGGGGACTCCGACCGATGACGAGACCGCCGCAATCCGGCTGCGCGTCCCCGACGAGGGCGAGACGGTCGTCCACGACCTGATCCGTGGCCCCGTTGCCTTTCCCAACGCCAGCTACGACGACTTCGTCATCGCTCGCGCCGACGGTTCGGTCCTCTACAACTTCGCGGTCGCGGTCGACGACGCCGAGATGGGGATCACCGAGGTGGTCCGCGGCGACGACCACCTCTCCAACACTCCGAAGCAACTGCTGGTCCTGGAGGCGCTCGGCCACGAGCCGCCCCGCTACGCCCACCTGCCGCTGCTGCACGGCCCCGACGGCAAGAAGCTCTCCAAGCGCCACGGCGCCGCCTCGGTCCAGGAGCTGCGCGGCGCCGGCTACCTGCCGGCCGCGGTCCGCAACTACCTGGCGCTGCTCGGCTGGGGGACCGACGACGACACGACGCTGATGTCGACCGAGGAGCTGGTCCAGCGCTTCCGCGTCGCCGACGTCGGCAAATCCGCGGCGATCTTCGACGAGAAGAAGCTGCGCTGGCTGAACGGCCGCTTCATGCGGGAGATGCCGCTCGACGAGTACACCGCCGCGGTCGCCCGCCACCTCGGCCGCGAGGCCGACGAGCGGCTCCGCGGCGCCTGCGAGATCGCCCAGGAGAAAGCGCAGACCCTGGAGGAGGTCTGGCCGCTGATCCGCTTCCTCTTCGAGCCGCCGGTCGAGGACGAGAAGGCCTGGGGGAAGGTGATGAAGGAGGGGACCGGGGGCGTGCTCGAGGCCGTCGCCGAGGCGCTGGAGCCGATTGAGCCCTTCGAGCCAAGCCAGATTGAGGCCGCTCTGGCGCCGTTGCTCGACCGCTTCGACCTCAAGCCGGGCAAGCTCTACCAGCCGATTCGGGTCGCGATCACCGGCACCTCGATCTCCCCAGGGATCTTCGAGTCGCTCGCCGCGCTGGGCAAGGAGCGCTCGCTGGAGCGGATCCGTGCCGCTTCAGAGCGCCTCTCGCCAACCTGAGTCGCCCGAAATTGCTCCACAATTTTGGGGTCGGAAAGGGTCTTTGAGCTAAACCCCTGAGCGGTAGCTGCCGATGGGAGGGGTGCCAATGAGCGTCACCGCCGCCCAAAGCAACGGCAAGGTCCCCCTGCACGAGACCGCCAAATCGGGATCCCGCACCCCCGCCCCCGGAAGCCGCCTCGCCGAGGCGTTCGAGGCCGTCGAGCGCTTCCCGGTCCTGATCGAGTCGCGCCAGCGCGTGATCACCGCCGCGACCGCCGAGACCGCCCGCGTCGGCGAGATCGTCGAAGCGGTCGAGAGCGACGTCGCCCTGACGATCGCCGTGCTCCGCCACGCCAACCGTGGTGGCCTCGTCGCCGGCGGCATCGCCAGCATCCCGACGGCGCTGGAGGTCTTGAAGCCTGCTGGCGTCCTCGCCCTCGCCGGCACCGCCCCGAGCTTCGACTTCTTCGACTCCAACGGCGGCTGGGAGCTGAAGCCCGAGCGCTTCCGCGTCCACGCCCTCGCCACCCAGCGCGCCGCCGACCGTCTCGGCCGCGTCGTCGGCTGGGCCGAACGCGACGAGCTCGCGGTGGCGGCGCTGCTGCACGACGTCGGCCGCCTCGTCATCTCCCGCCTGCACCCCGGTTACAAGGTCTACTTCGACGCGATCTCCCGCACCCCCGAGCAGCGCCTGCGCGAGGAACGCGAGCAGCTGGGGATCGACCACGCCCTCGTCGGCGGAGTCCTCGCCCGCCGCTGGAACCTGCCCGCGCGCATCGCGGTCGCGATCGAGCGCCACCACGCCGATGACGCCGAGGGCCTGGCGGCGATGGTCGGGACCGCCGACATGATCGCCCACTACTGCCAGGGGGAGGCGATCGCGCCGGAGCGGCTCCGCGCCGGCGCCGAGCGCTGCGGCCTCAGTCCCGAGGCCCTGCGCGACCTCCTCTACGAGCTGCCGCTGCCGACTCAGGACGCTTCTCGGATCAGCGAGCCCTGCCCGCTGTCGGCCCGCGAGCTCGACGTCCTCCGCCACCTCTCCGAGGGCATGGTCTACAAGCAGATCGCCAGCGAAATGCACCTCTCCGTCTCGACGATCCGTACCCACCTCCACAACGTCTACGGCAAGATCGGCGCCGTCGATCGCGCGCAGGCAGTCCTCATGGCCCGCGACCGAGGCTGGATCTAGCGATGAGCCAGCAGTCCGCGGTGTCCACCGCAGCTTCGGCTGTGCAGAAAAGCGAGCAGCCCGCCACCTGGCGCCGTCGTTCGCTGGTGCGCGTCCGCCGCCCGGCTTGGGCTCAGGCGCAGAGCCCCCAGCGCCCGGTCAGTCGATAAGGCACTCGCGCACGGCGATCGCGACCGCGTGGGTGCGGTTCTTGGCGCCGAGGCGGGCGAGGGCGTGCTTGGTGTGGCTCTTCACCGTCTCCTCGCTGAGGTCGAGTTCGCGGGCGGCGACGGTGGTCGACTCGCCGTTGGCCAGCAGCTGCAGGATCTCGCGCTGGCGCCGGGTCAGCTTGCCGCGACTTCCTTTCGGCGGCACGTTGGGGTCGATGAAACGCTCTTGGGCAGCTGCGGCGTCGACTGCCCGCCGCAGCTCGGCTGGGCCGGCGGTACGGGCAACGTAGGCCGAGGCACCCGCCTGCAGGGCGGCGCTCGCCAGGTGCCGTTCGGGAATCTCGCCATGGGCGACGATGCCGAGGGCGGCGCTGGAGCGGTGCAGCATCCGGATCGCTTCTGGGCCCGAGATCGAGTTGCCGTCGCCGTTGCCGCGCCAGCGCATGTCGACGATCGCGACGTCGAAGTCGCCGATGTCGCGGACGAGGTCGAGCGCCTCGTCGCGCGTCGGCGTCTCGTGGACGACAAAACCATCCGCCAACGCCTCGCGGATCCCCAGACGGACGAGGGGATGACCGTCGATCACTAGGCAGTGTGGGGGCTCGCTCAGGACTGCTTCCAATCACTCGAGTGGCGTTCGCGGGCACTGTCGACTTCGAATGGCCTCCCGCGAGCCGATCCTACCCAGCCGAGGGGTGCGGTAGAAACCCCCTTGTGATCTCAATTACCTCAAAGAGCAGGTATGCCGTCGTCGCGATGGCGGAGCTTGCGAGGGCGGGGGAGCGGCCGATGCCGATCAAAGAGCTGGCCGAGCGCCGCGACATCCCCGAGCAGTTCCTCGAGCAGCTCTTCTCGACCCTGCGCCGCAACGGCCTCCTCACCAGTCACCGCGGCATGCGCGGCGGCTACACCCTCGCCCGCCCGGCCGAGGAGATCACCGTCCTCGAGGTCGTCCAGGCGCTCGACGGCAAAGTCGGCGACGAGGCCGACGAGGCTGGCGGCATCTGGGCCGAGGGCGTCACCGCCCTGCGCAAGGTCTTCGGCCAGACCACGATCGCCGAAGTCGCTCGCCGCGAGGCCGAAGAGGCGAACAGCGGCATGTATTTCATCTGAGCCCCTCCTTCGACCATCGCGGGCCGAATGAGCTCGATGACCGGCGCGGATGCGGCCCTTCCTCGGCATCCCCGGTAGCGCCGCTACCGGGGAGCATTCGTCATGACCGCCCCGCTTGGTCCTCGACCTCCCCGACCTCGCGCTGATCTCAGCCGGGGCTCAAGCGGGGACTAGGATGAGGCAACTCACCATGGAGCTGACTGCGCGCATTCGGATCGACAACGGCAGCTACTGGGCCGACGTCCCTGGGTTGCCCGGCTGCTTCGCGTCCGGCGATACCTTGGACGAGCTGATCGAGTCATTGCAAGAGGGAATTGCTCACTGTCTCGATGGCAAAGGGGAGCAAGGTGGACCGCTGCAGCTGGCGACTGCGACGCTGACGGATGAGACGCTGACGGCTGCGTGATCCCCGGTTAGACTGCTCCGCGATGGGGAGAACTGCTGCCACGCTCGTCGCCTCGTTTGCCGCTCTTGTCTGCCTGTTGGTGGGGACGGGGTCGGCTGTGGCGGCGCCGGCTGTGAATGGGGTCTTTCCGCTCAATTCGCTGGAAATCAACAACAAGATCGTCGCTGGGCCTGACGGGAACATGTGGGTGACGCTGGGGGAAGGGAAAGACGTCGCTCGGATCACGCCTGACGGGCAGATCCAGGAATTCGAGATCGAAGGGGTTGACAACGACGCCCAAGGGATCGCGCCCGGCCCCGACGGGAACATGTGGGTGCCGACGATCAACGAGGTGACGAAGTTCTCTCCCGCTGATCCGGAGGGGACCGACCAGGCATTCACCTTGACTGGCATCGCTGGCCAAGGGCAGATCGTCGCCGGTCCGGACGGGCGGATGTGGGTTGCCTCGCTCAACAGCGTCGTCGACTTCGATCCGGCCGATCCAGTCGGCACGGAACAGTCGCAGCTGATCGAAGGGACCCTGGGCCCGACGGACATCGACTCCGCAGGCCCCCTGCTGGCGATCAGCGACTTCGGCAACGCTCGCATCGTCACCTTCACCACCGGGGGCACCCAGGTGAACTACCCGCTGGCCGGCGGTTCGCAGGGCGTTGCTGGTGGTCCCAACGGCCAAATCGGCTTCTCACAGGCCGGCGTCCAGCCCGAGGAAGTCGGACGGATCGACCCGCCGAACGCCCCGCAGGGGAACCAGATCGACGGCGATCCCTTCGGCGTCGATCTCGGTCCTGATGGCGCCTATTGGTTCGCCCGCTCCGCTGCCGACGAAGTCATTCGACTGACGACGGACGGCCAGGTCACGATTCTCGGTGGCTTCCCGGAGAAATTCTTCCCCCGCCAGGTCGCCGGCGGCCCTGGGGGCACCGTCTGGGTGACGATGGAAATCCCGGGGGAAGGCATCGCCGCTGTCGCGCGTGTAACCGGCGTCGAACCCCCCGGCGGCAACAACCCCCCGCCTCCGCCGCCCGCCCCGCAGACCAAGATCAACAAGGGGCCGAAGAAGGTCGTCAAGACGACGAAGAAGAAGGCGAAGGTGAAGTTCCGCTTCTCCTCTTCGACTACCGGCGTCACGTTCCAGTGCGCGCTGACGAAGTTGAAGGGGAAAAAGACGAAACCCGCGGTCTTCAAGAGCTGCAAGTCGCCGAAGGTCTACAGGCTGCGGCCCGGCCGCTACCGCTTCCAGGTCCGCGCCGTCAACGGTGGCGTGCCCGACCCGACCCCGGCGCTCCGCAAGTTCAAGATCGTCCGCATCGAACGCTGATGCGGATCGGCGCCGAGGCCTCGGCCGTCGTCGGCAACACGCCGATGGTCCTGCTCGACCGGCTCTCCGAGGGGGCGGCCGGCGAGGTCTGCGTCAAGCTCGAGTACTTCAACCCGGGCGGGTCGGTCAAGGACCGGATCGGGGTGGCGATGATCGACGCCGCCGAAGCCGAGGGTCAGGTCCAGCCCGGCAAGTCGGTCGTGGTCGAGCCGACCAGCGGCAATACGGGGATCGCGCTGGCGATGGTCTGCGCCGCCCGCGGCTACGAGCTGATCCTCACCCTGCCGGAGGGGATGAGCCGTGAGCGCGGCAAGCTCCTGCGCGCCTACGGGGCCGAGGTCCGCGAGACGCCGTCGCTGGGCGGGATGAACGAGGCGGTGGCGCTGGCCGAAGAGATCCGCGAGCAGCGCAAGGGCTTCATGCCGATGCAGTTCTCCAACCCCGCCAACCCGGAGATCCACCGCCGCACCACCGCCGAGGAGATCTGGAGCGACACCGACGGCGAGATCGGCGCCTTCGTCGCCGGCGTCGGCACCGGCGGCACGATCACCGGGGTCGGGCAGATGCTGCGGGAACGGGCGCCCGACGCGCTCGTGGTCGCGGTCGAGCCGGCCAGCTCGCCGGTTCTCTCCGGCGGCAAACCCGGCCCGCACAAAATCCAGGGCATCGGCGCCGGCTTCGTCCCCGAGATCCTCGACCGCGAGGTGGTCGACGAGGTCCTCTCGGTCGGCGACGAGGAGGCGCTGGAGATGGCGCGGCGGGTGGCCCAGGAGGAGGGTGTGCTGGCGGGGATCTCCGCCGGGGCCAACGTCTGGGCTGCCCTGGAGGTCGCGAAGCGGCCGGAGATGGCGGGGAAGAGGGTGGTGACGATCGTCTGCGACTCGGGTGAGCGCTACATGTCCCTACCCTTCTTCTCACCATGAACCGCTGGAAACGTCTGCTCAAGGAGGTTCGCGCGGACGTCAAGGCTGCGCGCGAGCGCGACCCCGCGGCCCAGGGCGTCTCCACCTTCGAGATCCTCAGCAGCTGGGCCGGGGTGCAGGCGCTGCTGGCCCATCGCGGCGCCCACGCGCTGCTCGAAGCCGGGGTGCCGCTGCTGCCGCGGACGATCGCCTACCTGACCCGGGCGGTGACCGGGATCGAGATCCATCCCGCGGCCCGGATCGGCAGCGAGTTCTTCATCGACCACGGCTCGGGGGTGGTGATCGGCGAGACGGCCGTGATCGGCAACTGCGTCACCCTCTACCAGGGCGTGACCCTGGGCGGGACCGGGTTCCAGCGCGGCAAGCGCCATCCGACCCTCGGCAACAACGTCACCGTCGGCAGCGGCGCCAAGCTGCTGGGGCCGGTCGCGGTCGGCGACGGGGCGAAGATCGGCGCCAACACCGTCGTCGTCGAGGACGTGCCCCCGGCGGCGACCGTGGTCGGCAACCCCGGCCACCCGGTGAAACTCGAAGGCAGGCGGGTCGAAGGCCCCGACGCCGACTGGATCCACCTGCCCGACCCGATCGCCGAGGCGATCAAGGCCCTCTCTGAGCGGATCGCCGACGTCGAGCAGCGGCTGGCGCGGATCGACGGCGGCGACGGCCCCAGCGGCGACGTCGGCGACGCGACGAAGATCCAGCCCCGCACCGGCCGTTCCTCGGCCGGAGGCTGAGTCCGCGCCCGTCTCTATGCTCGGAGACGTGTTCCAGGAGGGTCATCCCGACACCCCCGCGCAGCCGCCCGAGGCGAGCCACGGCGCCCCGACCGAGCCCGGGGCCGACCGCGTCGAGCGCCTGCTGGCGGGGCTGAACCCGCCCCAGCGCAAAGCCGTCGAATACGGCGAGGGGCCGCTGCTGGTGCTGGCTGGCGCCGGCTCCGGCAAGACCCGCGTCCTCACCCACCGGATCGCCTACCTGCTCGCCACCGGCGCCGCCCGGCCGGGCGAGATCCTCGCGATCACCTTCACCAACAAAGCCGCGGCGGAGATGCGGGAGCGGGTCGGGCAGCTGGTCGGCCGCTCGGTGCGGGCGATGTGGGTGACCACCTTTCACTCCGCCTGCGCGCGGATGCTGCGCGTCGACGCCGAGCGCCTCGGCTACGCGAAGAACTTCACGATCTACGACCAGGCCGACTCGCTGCGGATGTTGAAACGATGCCTGACCGAGCTCGGGGTCGATCCGAAACGGTTCCCGCCGCGGGCGGTCCAGGCGAAGATCTCCGGCGCCAAGAACCAGCTGATCGACTCCGACACCTACAACGACTCCGCCTTCGGCGAATTCGAGGAGATCGTCGCCGAAGCCTTCCCGCTCTACGAGAAGCGGATGCGGGAAGCCAACGCGATGGACTTCGACGACCTGCTGGTCCGCACCGTCAACGTGATCGAGCTCTCCGAGGAGGCGCGCGAGCGCTGGCGCCGGACCTTCCGCCACGTCCTCGTCGACGAGTACCAGGACACCAACCACGCCCAGTACCGGCTGTTGCAGCTGCTCGCCTCCGAGCACGGCAACCTGATGGTGGTCGGCGACGAGGATCAGTCGATCTACGGCTTCCGCCACGCCGACGTCTCCAACATCCTCGACTTCGACGAGGACTTCAAGGGCGCCGAGGTCGTCAAGCTCGAGCAGAACTACCGCTCGACCCAGACGATCCTCCGTGCCGCCAACGCCGTCGTCGAGCGCAACCGCGAGCGGCGCCCGAAGGAGCTCTGGAGCGAAGGCGAGGAGGGGGCGCGGGTCCAGCTCAACGAGCTGACCGACGAGCACGAGGAGGCGCGCTGGGTTGCGGGGGAGATCGAACGGCTGGAGCAGGAGGACGGCGTCAGCCGCTCCGAGGTCGCGGTCTTCTACCGGACCAACGCGATGAGCCGGGTGCTGGAGGACACGCTGCAGCGCTTCGACGTCTCCTACCAGGTGATCGGCGGCACCAAGTTCTACGAACGGGCCGAGATCAAGGACGCGATCGCCTACCTCAGCCTCTTGGCCAACCCGGCCGACCTCGTCTCCTTCGGGCGCGTCGTCAACTCGCCGCGGCGGGGGATCGGCAACACCACCCAGGGCCGGATCGCCTCCCACGTCAACACGACCGGGCAGCCGGTCTGGGAGGTGATCGAGCGGGTCGAGGAGGTGCCCGGCCTCTCCGGCGCCGCGATCAAGGCGGTCTCCCGCTTCTACGAGACGATGGCCGGCCTGCGCGAACGGGCCGAAGAAGGTGGGCCGGTGGCGACGCTGTTGGAGGCCGTGCTGCACGAGACCGGCTACCTCGACGCGTTAGCGGCGGAGCGGACGATCGAGGCCGAGGGCCGCGGCGAAAACCTCGAAACGCTGATCGGCGGCGCCGCCGAGTTCGACATCGAGCGCGAACGCGAGGGGGAGAGCGAAGTCTCGCCGCTGGAGGAGTACCTGCAGCAGATCTCCCTCTACACCGAGCAGGACGGTCTCGCCGCCGAGGGCGAGCTGGTGACGCTGATGACTCTGCACAACGCGAAGGGGCTCGAGTACGACACGGTCTTCATCGTCGGCTGCGAGGAGGGCGCCTTCCCGCACATGCGGGCGCTGGAGGAGGGTGGCGAAGAAGAGGAGCGGCGCCTCTGTTACGTCGGCATCACCCGCGTCCGCAAGCGCCTATACATGACCTGGGCCCGCGAGCGGCGTCTCTTCGGCCGGGCCGAGCACAACCTGCCCTCGCGCTTCGTCGACGAGCTGCCGCACGAGCTGACCGAGCGCCACTCGACCGCCGCCCGCAGTCTCGGCACCAGCTGGAGCACCTCGGTCGCCAACGAGGTGACGCCGGCGCAGTCGATCGACCCCGGTCCGGCGCTGGAGCTGCAGACCGGAGACGACGTCGTCCACGCCAGCTTCGGCGACGGGGTCGTTACGGCGGTGGAGCCGGGCGGGGTGGTCGTCGTCCGCTTCTCCGGCGACGGCACCGAGCGCAAGCTGATGGCCGACTACGCCCCGATCCGGAAGCGCTGAGCGTGGGGGGCCGGGTCATCGACGGCAAAGCCGTCGCCGCCGCGGTCCGCGAGCGGGTCAAGGTCGACGTCGCCGCCTATGTCGAGGAGACGGGGCGGGTCCCCGGCCTGGCGACGGTGCTGGTCGGCGAGGACCCGGCTTCCCAGGTCTACGTGGGGATGAAGCGGCGCAACACCGAGGACGTGGGGATGCGCTCGATACATCACGAACCCGAGGCCTCAATCCGCGAGGAGGAACTGCTGGAACTGGTCCGCGAGCTGAATGAGGACGACGACGTCGACGGCATCCTGGTCCAGCTGCCGTTGCCCGCGCAGATCAGCGAGAACGCGATCGTCGCGGCGATCGATCCGCGCAAGGACGTCGACGGCCTCACCCCGATCAACGCCGGCCTGCTCGCCCACGGCGATCCGGGCCTCGTCCCCTGTACCCCGGCCGGGGTGATGGAGCTGCTGGCCCACGAGGGGGTCGAGCTGGAAGGGGCCGAGGCGGTGGTCGTCGGCCGCTCGAAGCTGGTCGGGGTGCCGGTCGCTCGCCTGCTGCTGCAGGCGAACGCGACGGTGACGGTCTGTCACTCGCGCACCCGCGACCTCGACGCGACCTGTCGCCGCGCCGACGTCCTCGTCGCCGCGGTCGGAGTGCCACGGCTGCTCGGCGCCGACGCCGTGAAACCGGGTGCGGTCGTGATCGACGTCGGCGTCAACCGGCTCGAGGAGGGCTTGGTCGGCGACGTCGACTACGAGGCCGCGGCCGAGGTGGCCGCCGCGATCACGCCCGTCCCGGGCGGCGTCGGCCCGATGACGATCGCGATGCTGCTCAGCAACACGCTCCAGGCAGCACGCATGCGAACGACCAACGGGTAGGAAACCCGGCTAGCGGCGTCGAAGTCCCGCCTGATGCAGATATAGGGTCGCGAGGACCCACCCCGAACTTCCAAGGAGGAAGAGATGGACGCGGACAGGCTGAGTACGGGGGAGAAGATCGCCGGCGCATCGGCCGTCCTTCTCTTCATCTTCATGTTCTTCGACTGGTTCAACGCCTCGGTTTCCGGCGGCAACGGCCTCTTCACGGCCAGCGTCGGCGGCAACGCCTGGGAAGCGTTCAGCTGGATCGACCTCTTGATGCTGGTGACGATCGTCGTCGCGATCGCGGTCGCGGTGATCCGGCTGACCGACGCGGTCTTCGAGCCGCCCTTCTCGCTCAATGCCGCGGTCGCCATTCTCGGCGGCCTCTCGGTGCTGCTGATCCTCTACCGGATCATCGACCCCCCGGGCGGCGGCGACATCGCCGGGGTCTCCGTCGACATCAGCCCGACCGTCGGCGCTTTCCTCGGTTTGATTGCCGCGGCCGCCATCACCTACGGCGGCTACCGGGCGATGCAGGAAGAGGGCACTTCCTTTGGCGACCTCGGCGACCAGCTCTCCAGCGGTCGCGGCGGTCACACCGGCGGCACCCCGCCACAGCAGCCGCCTGCGGCTACGCCACCGCCTCCGCCGCCCCCGCCGAGTTCCGGCCAGGGTGGTCCGCCGCCTCAGTAGCCACCCCTCTGGCGACCTGTTTGGCGAAGGCGATGATGGTCATCATCGGATTGACGCCAACCGAGGTCGGGAAGAGCGAAGAGTCGGCGACGTAGAGGCCGGCGGTGCCGTTGACCGAGCCGTCGACGGCACAGACGCCACGGCGCGGATCGGCTGCGATCCGCGCCGTTCCCATTGGATGGAAGGCCTCCAGCCGCAGCTCCGAGGGCTTGAAGCGGGTGGCCTCGAACTGCGGCAGGTCGCCGGCTTTCAACACCCCGGCGCGGGGGATGTTGGGGTAGACCTCGGTCGCCCCGGCGGCGAAGTGGACTTCGGCGGCGCGGGCGATCCCGAAGACGACGTGGCGGGCATCGTCCTCGTTCAGCTCGTAGCTGGCGCGCAGGGCACCTTCGTTGGCGAGGCCGACCGAGCCGTGGGAGCGGTCGCAGAGGTGGACGCCGATCGAGCCGACGTGGCCGAAGTCGAGCATCGAGCGCTGGTGTTCCTCGCCAGTCCCGACCAGCCAGGCGCCGCCGAAGGCGAGCGGGGTGAAGGTCGCCTCCAGCAGGATGCGGTGTTGAGCCTCCCACTGGTCGACGTAGTAGCTCTGCATCACGCCCTCCCAGCCGCGCACCTCCTCCTCGTAGCGAGCGCCGACCCAGCAGGCTGGATGGATGCGAAGGTGACGGCCGACCCGATCTCCGCCGAGCCCCGAACGCAGAAGCAGCTCCGGGGTGCCGAAGGCGCCGCCGGCGGCGATCACGGCGTGCCTGGCGCGGACGGTGAAGGGGCGCTGGCGCCCGCTGGCGTCGCGAGCCGAGCAGGCGATGCCGACCGCGCGCCCGTCCTCGACCAGGACGCGCTGTGCTTCCACGCCCGCCCGCACCCGGGCGCCGGCCGCGACCGCGCGCGGCAGGTAGCTGACGTGCATCCCCTGCTTGGCGTCGATCGCGCAGCCGAAGGGGCAGGAGCTGCACTGGACGCAGTTGCCGGCGTTGCGGTGGATCGGCCCGCCGCTGGCGCCGAGCGCTTCCGCGCCCTCCATCGCCAGCTGGCCGTTGCGCCCCATTTGCTCGGGGTCGAGCTGGGTCACTTGCAGGAACCCCTCGGCCTCGGCGTAGTCGGCGTCGAGCTCGCGCGCCCAGGAGAGCCCGAACTCCTGCCGCCAGTTCTCGAGGATCTGGTCCGGCGCTCGGAAGCAGGTCCCGGAGTTGATCACCGTGGTGCCGCCGACGACTTTCGCGACCGGGATCGGGATCGGCGGGCTGCCCGCGGCGATCGTCAGGCCGGCTTCGCGGTAGAGCGTCGCGATCGCCTCCAGCCGGTCGGCGGGGTAGTTGTCGCGGTGGTAGTGGTCGCCGGCCTCGAGCACGAGGACGTCGAGCCCGGCCTCGGCCAGCGTCGTCGCCGCGACCGCGCCCCCGGCGCCGGAGCCGACGATGGCGACGTCGCATTCCTCGCCCTCGCCGTGCGGGCGGGTGTCGCCGAGCGAGCCGGCCGGCTCGGGCAGCGAGCCGTCGGCGAGCGCGCACCCGATCTCGGTCCCGATCCGCGCCTCGACCGTCGGCGCCACCGCGTAGCCCAGCGTCGAGAGGATCTTCGCCATCATCAGCAGCTCGTGGTGCAGGGCCAGCCGCGAGCGCTCCAGTTTCGAGAGGAACTCGCCGGCCGCCTCCGGCTCCAGGCGGCTGAATCGCCAGGGGAAGGGCAGCCACTCGAAGGCGCGCAGCCCCAGCCGCAGACGCAGTAGGACCGTGGGCGAGAGCGAGCGCAGGAACTCGGCGACGGGACCGGAGACGTCGACCTCGCGCTCCGCCGCCGGCAGGCCGTCGATGCCCGGCGCCATCGCCGCGCAGATCGCGCTCAGGGTGCGCTGCTCAGCGGCCGAGAGCCCTGGCGAGCGCTGTCAACCGGGCGCGGCGGGGCGGCCGACCCGTCCCGCCAACATCCAGAGGTAGAGGGACATCAGCGCCAGGTAGCCGTCGACGAGGAAGTTGAGCAGGTAGATGAAGACTTCTTCCTGGATCAGGAAGAAGGCCAGCGATCCCAGCGAGGAGGCGGTCTTGCCGGCGGCGAGGACCAACAGCAGTGGCCGGTAGCGGACGACGTCGGCTTGGGCGACGAGGCAGATGCCGGTGATCACGACCATGTAGGCGAAGGCCAGCGCCAGCCACAGGTACTCCTGGGTGTGGGGGGCGCGGTGGTCGAAGCCGAACCATTCGCCGACGTCGGAGATGACGTCGAGGACGCCGCTGGGAACGGCGATGAAGAGGATGCCGACGACGGCGAAGGTGACGGCGAGCAGGCGCAGGTTGAAGACGACGAATCTCTCGGCCTTGGGACCCTGCATCGCCGGCACTCTAACTGGCTGGGCAGCCAGTTACCAAACCCACCTAGAATCGCGCCCGTGATCGAGCGAGAGCAGGTACTGCACGTGGCGAAGTTGTCTCGGCTTCGTCTTTCGGACGAGGAAGTGGAGACGATGGTGGGGGAGCTGTCGGGGATCCTCGAGCACGTCGACCGGATCGGGAACCTGGATCTGGAGGGGGTGGAGCCGACCTCGCACGTGGTGGCGCTGGAGAACGTGCTGCGGGCGGACGAACCGCGGCCGAGCCTGCCCCGCGAGGTCGCCCTCGCCTCGGCGCCCGAACCCCAGGACGGCGCCTTCCGCGCCCCCTCGCCGCAGGCCGAATAGATGTCGGACCTGTTGAACCTGACCGCCCTCGAGGCGCACGAAGCGATGGTCGCCGGCGATCTCGCCGCCGAGGAGTACACGGCCGCCTGGCGAGAGGCCGCCGCCGGCGACGAGCTGAACGCTTATCTGTGGCGCGACGAGGGCAGCGACGAGGCGAAGGCGATCGCGGTCGAGCGCGACTGTGTCGCCCCGATCGCCGTCAAGGACATCTTCACCACCGAGGGCGTCCCGACCACGGCCGGCTCGCGCATCCTCGAGGGCTACCGGCCGCCCTACACCGCGACCGCGGTCCGCAAGCTGGTCGAGGCGGGAGCGCCGGTCCTCGGCAAGACCAACATGGACGAGTTCGCGATGGGCTCCTCGAACGAGAACTCCGCCTACGGCGCCGTCCTCAACCCGTGGGACCGCGAGCGCGTCCCGGGCGGCTCCTCCGGCGGCTCGGCCGCGGTCGTCGCCGGCGGCCTCGCGCCCTGGGCGATCGGCACCGATACCGGGGGCTCGATCCGCCAGCCCGCCGCCTTCTGCGGGATCGTCGGCCTCAAGCCCACCTACGGCGCGATCTCCCGCTACGGGATGATCGCCTTCGCCTCCTCGCTCGACCAGTGCGGCCCGCTGACCCGCACCGTCTCAGACGCCGCCCTGCTGCTGGGGATCCTCCAGGGGAAGGACCAGTGCGACTCGACCTCGGTCGGGATCGAGGGCGGGATCTCCCTGCCCGGCCGCGAGGACCTCTCCGGCCTGCGCTTCGGCGTCCCGGTCGAGCTGCGCGGCGACGACTACGACAGCGGCGTCCGCGGCGTCTTCGAGGAGACGCTGCGGAAGATCGAGGACCTCGGCGGCGAGATCGCGGAGGTCTCGCTTCCAAGCAGCGAGCACGGGATCTCCGCCTACTACGTGATCGCTCCCGCCGAGGCCTCCTCCAACCTCGCCCGCTACGACGGCGTTCGCTACGGGATGCGGGCCGGCGGCGACGGCGACCTGATCGAGATGTACGAGACGACCCGCTCCGACTATTTCGGCCCCGAGGTGAAGCGGCGGATCATGCTCGGCACCTACGCGCTCTCCTCCGGCTATTACGAGGCCTACTACGGCCAGGCGCAGAAGGTCCGCACCCGGATCGCCGAAGACTTCAGCGGCGCCTTCGGCACGGTCGACTTCGTCGTCACCCCGACCGCGCCCTCGGTCGCCTTCAAGCTCGGCGAGAAGACCGACGACCCACTGGCGATGTACCTGAACGACTTCTTCACGGTGCCGATGAGCCTCGCCGGGATCCCGGCGATCTCGATCCCGGCCGGGCTCGCCGAGCCCGAAGGCGGCGGCCCGCGGCTGCCGGTCGGATTCCAGATCGCCAGCCCCGCCTTCAGCGAGCAGAAGCTGCTCGACGCCGCCTACGCGCTGGAGCAGGGGATCGGCTTCGACGCCCGCCCGGGAGGAGCCGCCGATGGCTGAGTTGGAGGCGGTGATCGGGCTGGAGATCCACGTCCAGCTGGCGACCAAGACGAAGATGTTCTGCGGCTGCGAACTGTCGTTCGGCGACGAGCCGAACGTCCACACCTGCCCGGTCTGCCTCGCCCACCCCGGCGTGCTGCCGGTCCCGAACGAGCAGGCGATCCGCTACGCGCTGCAGATCGGCCTCGCGCTCGGCTGCGAGATCGCCCCGCACTCGATCTTCCACCGCAAGAACTACTTCTATCCCGACAACCCGAAGGCCTACCAGATCAGCCAGTACGACATTCCGATCTGCGGCGCCGGCCGCCTCGGCGACATCCGCATCCACCGCGCCCACCTCGAGGAGGACGCGGCGAAGACGATCCACGTCGGCGAGTCGGGACGGATCCACGGCTCCGACGCCTCCCTGGTCGACTTCAACCGCGGCGGCACGCCGCTGGTCGAGATCGTCACCGAGCCCGACCTCCGCGGCGCCGCCGAAGCGGCCGAGTGGGCCCGTCTGTTGCGGGAGACCGTGCGCCAGCTCGGCGTCTCCGACGTCAACATGGAGGAGGGGAGCCTGCGGGTCGATGCCAACGTCTCGGTCCGGCCGACCGGCAGCGAGGAGCTGGGGACGAAGACCGAGCTGAAGAACATGAACAGTTTCCGCTTCCTCCAGCGCGGGGTCGAAGCCGAGCTGGCCCGCCAGCGCGAGCTGGTCGAAGCGGGGGGGACGGTCGAACAGGAGACCCTCCATTTCGACCCGGCGAGCGGCACCCTCACCTCGCTGCGCTCGAAGGAGGAAGCCCACGACTACCGCTACTTCCCCGAGCCCGACCTGGTGCCGCTGGCGCCGACCGAGGAGATGCTGCGCGAGGCTCGCGAGTCGCTGCCGGAGCTGCCGGCGGCGCGGATCGAGCGTTACGAGGGGATCGGCGTCCCCGCCGACGTGGCGCTGACCCTGGCCACCGACCCCCGCACGGCCGGCTACTTCGAGAACGTCGTCGAGGTCGCGGACGGGATCGAGCCGCGGATCCTGGCCAACTGGGTGACCGGCGAGCTGGCGGCGGCCCTGCGCCAGGCCGAGGTCGACGGCGGCGCCGCGGACTCCCGCGTCTCCCCTGACGCGATGGCGGCCCTCGTCCGCATGGTCGGGGACAAGAAGATCTCCCACGGCAGCGCCAAGACCGTCCTCGCCACCCTCGTGCTGGAGGGCGGCGACCCCGAGCCCATAGTCGAGCGCGAGGGCCTCGCCCAGATGTCCGACTCCGGCGAGCTCGAGGCGATCGTCGAGAAGGCGATGGCCGACAACCCCGACGCCGTCGAGAAGATCCGCGAAGGCAACAACAAGGCGATCGGGGCCATCGTCGGCGCCGTCATGCGCGAGACCAAAGGCCGCGCCGACGGCGGCGAGGTCAACCGCTTGATTCAAGAGAAGCTGTAGACGTTCTAGTGCCACTTGGCACTTTGTAACAACGTGTTACAAGCGTGCTAGGTTGAGGTCATGGCCTGGAACGTCGTGATCGCGGGTGGTGGCTTCGGCGGCGCGGCGGCGGCGCGGGAGTTGGAGCGGACGATGCCGAAGCAGTCGGCGCGGCTGACGCTGGTCAACGAGACGAACTTCGCGCTCTACACGCCGTTCCTTCCGGAGGCAGCGGCGGGGACGCTGGAGCCGCGGCACGTGGTGACGCCGCTGCGGGAGATTTTGAAACGGACCTACCTGCGCCTCGGTGCGATCGTCGGCCATGACCCCGAGGGCAAGACGGTGACGCTGCGGGCCAAGTACGGCGAAACCGAGCAGATCCCTTATGACCAGCTGCTGCTGGCGATGGGCTCGGTCTCGCGGGTGCTGCCGGTGCCGGGCCTGGCTCAGCATGCGGTCGGGTTCAAGAGCCTCGCCGACGCGATCTACCTGCGCAACCACGTGATCGAGACGCTGGAGGAAGCGAACGCGACCGAGGACCCCAGCAAGCGCGAAGAGCTGCTCACCTACGTCTTCGTCGGCGGCGGCTACGCGGGGCTCGAGGCGCTGGCCGAGCTGCAGGACTTCGCCGCCGACGCGATGGACAGCTACCCGCGCGCCCGCCTGCACGGCATGCGCTGGGTTCTGGTCGAGGCGACGAATCGGGTCCTGCCCGAGATCGACGCCGACCTCGGTGAATACGCGCTGCGGGAGCTGCGCGGCCGCGGCATCGACATCCGCATGGAGACGACCTTGGAGGAGGTCGGACCGGACACGGCGCGCCTTTCGACCGGCGAGGTGCTGCCGACGAAGACCGTCGTCTGGACCGCCGGCGTCGCCCCGCAGCCGATCCTCAAAGAGCTGAACGTGCCGTTGGACGACCGTGGCCGGGTCCCGGTCGACTCCCACCTGCGGGTGCAGGGGATGGACTCCGTCTGGGCGATCGGCGACTGCGCCGCGGTCCCGGACCCGGCTGGCGGCACCTCGCCGCCGACGGCGCAGACCGCGGTACGACAGGGACCGGTGGCTGCTCGCAACATCGCCGCCGAGCTCGGGATCGGTAGCCCCAGGCCTTACGAGTACCGCTCCGAAGCGGCCTTCGTCAATCTCGGCCGCTACAAGGCCGTCGGCAAGATCGGCGACCGTACCTTCCGCGGCTTCCCCGCCTGGTGGCTGGCCCGGACCTACCACATGAGCCAGATCCCGGGCGCGGCCCGCAAGTTCCACGCCGTCCTCGACTGGACCGCTGGCCTGCCCTTCCGCCGCGACATCTCCGAGGTCGGCTCGATCGGCCACCCGAAGCCGCTGCTCTAACTACTCGACCAGCAGGGTCGCCTTCATCCCCTTTTCCTCATGTTCTGGGAGGGAGCACCAGAGGCGGTATTTGCCGGCCGGGAGGTCGAAGCTGGCGAGGTTGCGCTGTTCGGAGTCCGTTTCGGGGATCTGCAGCGGCTCACCGTCGCCGCCTTCCAGTTGCAGATTGAGGTTGTGCGGGTCTTCGCCGCGGTTGTTCAGTTCGATTGTCACCGCGCCCGATTTGACGCTCGGGCGCGAGAGCACGAAGTAGTACTCGCTGCTTTTGACCGCGAGGCGGTTGGCTTCCAGTTCCGGTTCGGGCTCAGGCGCCGGGGGCGGTGGCGCCAGGACGGGCGGCGCGATTGGCGGCGCCTCCGCCCGCGGCGCGCAGGTCCACCAATGCCGCTTGCGGACGACCTTGCGCACCTTGCCATGCCGTCTCACCCGCTTCACCACCCGCTTCGAGTGTTTCGTCCAGGTGCATTCGCTCGCCTCTGCCGTCCCTGACAGCGGCCCCGGCATTGCGGTCGTCCTCGCCGCTATGCCCGCCAGAACCGTGGCGGCGAGGACGACCGCCACCAATCCCCGCCTCACGGCTTCACCAACACCGGTCGCGCGAACCCCGAGGCGCCGGGGATGATCGCCTCGGCGTCGAATTCGAGCCACTGCTCCAGCAGCGAGCAGTACATCGCCCGGAAGTCGCTGGTCACCCGCAGGTTGTCGTCGGCGTCGAGGCTGGAGAGGCCGGGGAACTCGCCGACCATCTCGCCTTTGGCCTTCGAACCGATGACGAAGGCGCAGCCGGCGGCCCCGTGGTCGGTGCCGAGCGAGCCGTTCTCTTCCGGCCGCCGCCCGAACTCACTCCACATCTCGACCATCACCCGGTCGGCGAGCCCGCGCGCCTCGAGGTCGCGCTGGAAGGCGAGGATCCCCTCGCAGGTCTCGCGCAGGTTGCTTTCGAGGTCGCCGGCCTGGTCGGCGTGGGTGTCGTAGCCACCGGGGGCGCGGACCGTCACCACCCGCATCGGCAGCCCGACCGCGATGTAAGCGGCGAGCCCGGCAAGCTTGTGCGAGAACCAGGTGTCGGGATATTCGACCGGGCTGCTGAAGTCGCCGATGCCGGCGAGGTCCTGGCGCAGCTTGTCGGTCTGGGCCGCGGCTCGGCGTACCTGCGACATGCCAGGCGAGTCCGAAGGCAGCGAGCCGAAGCGGGCGAAACTGCGGAACATCTCCGCTTCGATCGGGTCGCTGACTTGCGACCAGAGGTCGTAGCCGTCGACGCTGTCGATCGCCGCCACCGGCTTTTCCGCGGTCGCGATCATCGGCGAGAGCGAGCCGTCGAGCGAGAGCCCCTGCAGCGGGTTCTCTTCGTCGCCCACCGCGTCGAGGTAGCGGCCGAGCCAGCCGGTCCGGTAGCTGACCTGCAGCTCGCCGATCTCGTAATAGTGGCGGGAGGTGAAGTGGGACTGGTCGGGATGGTCGTAGCCGATCGCCGGGAAGGCGCTGACCTTACCCTCGCCGTGGAGGGTGGCGAGTGCCGCCGCGGCCGGGTGCCATTGCAGGTTCGGATCCTCGGCGAAGGAGGTGCCGGCCCCGGGCGGCAGCGCCAGGTTCGGCCGCAGCTGGGCGTAGCGGGAGTCGCCGACCGGCGCCAGCACGCTGAGCGAGTCGATGCCGCCGTCGAAGAAGATCGAGACGAGGATCTTGTCGCCCTGGGCGGCCTGGGCGATCCCGGTCTCGAAGGCCGAGAGCGGGATCTTCGAGGCGCCGTAGACCGCCAGCGCCAGGCCGGCGCCGCGGGAGAGGAACTTGCGCCGTGAGAGGCCGGTGCCCGCCGGCTCCGGCATACCCGGCTCGATCGCCGGCAGGCCTTTCCCGGCCTCGGCGGCGGCCGAGCGCAGCAGCTGCGAGCGGGTGTAGCCGCTGCAGCAGGAGTGGCTTCGGTTCGTGGCGCTCATTGCAGGATCAGGTCCGGGCTGACGCCGATCAGTTGCAGGAGGGCGTTCTGGCGCAGCGCCCGGTAGGGGCCCTTCTGCCAGCTGGCGAGGATCAGGTTCTCGCTGCGCTGCGCGAGTTCGAGCAGGGCGTCGCGATGCTCGCTCCTCAGTGCCGGCGAGCCCCAGGAGGCCAGCGCCCGGGCGAGCGCCTCCTCAGGCGTCTCGTCTTCGTCGTAGTCGTCGTTCCAGGCGTCGACCGAGATCCCCTCCAGCGCGTAGGTGACCATGTTCCAGCGCGCCCGCATCCGCGAGGTGTCGAGCCAGCGGTTGTCGTCCCAGCCGGAGACGTTGGGCGGCCAGAAGAGCCGCTGGCCGGCCTCTTCGCAGAGCCAGACCCAGGCCTCGGTGTCGACGTGGCGCCCGAGCCGGCGCAGCATCGTCGCCAGCTGCACGACCGGCGGCTTCACCATCGGCGGCCCTTCGTAGAGCTCGGGCCGCATCAGGATCTGCTCGAGGACGGGGCGGATCTGCCAGCCGGAGCCGGCGTAGGTCTGCTCCAGGCCTTCCCGCACGTCCGCCGTCGGCGTCACCGGGATGAAGTAGCTCCACAGCTTCTCGACGAAGAAGGAGGGATGGAGGGGGTGTTCGACGCAGAGGCGGCAGGCGTCTTCCCAGCTCCAGTTGCCGGTGCGGCCGAACACCGTCTTGTTACCGGTGTCGTGCCAGTTCGGCTCGAAGCGGAAGTTGTAGGCGCCGACGTCGCCCCAGTCGTTGCGCCAGCCGGTCAGGGCGCGGGCCTGTTCGCGGATGTCGTCCTCCGTGTAGGCGCCGCGATCGGCGCCGAGTGAGAACAGCTCCATCATCTCGCGGGCGTAGTTCTCGTTCGGCGCCCACTTGTAGTTTTCGTTCCCGTTCAGCCACTGCAGCATCGCCGGGTCGACCGTCACCGCCCGGAAGAGGTCGAGGAAGGAGCCGAAGCAGCGGCTGCGGAAGAGGTTCGACTGGTCGATCATCTGCTGCGTCGTCGAGACGTTCGCGTTGGAGGTCGCGAACCAGTCGTGGAGGATCAGCGCCATCCGCTCGACCAGCGGCTGGCTGGTGCGGACCATGCGTCGAGCCACCAGAGGTGGTCGTGTCCCCAGGCGTCGGCGGGGGAGAGCGGGTTGCCGTCGTCGTCGCGCGGCGCCGAGCCGCTGAGAAGGGCGGGGCCGCTGAGCCGGGTCAGCGACTGGACGGCGCCGACGAGGCCGAGGGAGGCGAGCTGCGCCGTCTGGCCCGAGACCGGGCCGAAGCCGGCGCGCTGCAGCAATCGCACCGCCTGCGGCTCCCCGAAGGGACCCTGGTAGGCGCCGACGGGACGGGGGTCGGAGGCTGGCGGCGCGGAGGGCGGGGCCGTGGCGGGAGGGGGCGCCTGGCGCGGCGGCTTCGGCCCCGGGCCGCGGAAGTGCCCGCGTTTGGGGTTGTGGTGGTGGCGGAAGACGTAGCCCTGGACGCGCCAGTCGCCCTGGCCGTCGAGGACCCAGCGGTAGTGCTTGTCCTTCCAGACGCGGCGTCGCTTACGCCGCCGTTGCTGCGGCCTCGCCTCGACTGGTTTCTGCTGCGGGATCGCCATGCACGCATAGGCCCCCGCGGGGCCTCACTGCTTTTTCGGCACCCCTCGGCGCCCCTTGAAGCCTCCGCGCCGCGGCTGGACGTTAGGTCCAAGCCGCGAACCGCAAGAATGGGTACGTGGAGTACCTCGTCATCGCCTTCTTCTTCGGCCTCGCCACCGGCATCGTCGGCAAGGGCAAGGGCAGCTCCTTCTTCATCTGGTTCATCATCGGCATGGTCATCCCCCCGCTCGGCCTGCTCGCCGTGATCCTCTACCGCGTCGACAAGGACGAACCCGAACGCCAGTGCCCCAACTGCCACAAGGCGCTGAAGCTCTACGTCCAGGTCTGCCCCCGCTGTGGAACCGACCTCTACCTGCCCGACCCGGGCGCGGTGCGGCACCCGGGCGTGCGTTAGCTGTCGGGGCGCAGACGGTCCGCGATTGCTCCGAGAGCCACCGCTCGCTCCGACATGCGGAGGGGCAGGAAATTGACCGATCGCTCTTCGATCACCGGCCCCTGCTCCCCGAGGGGAAGCATCTGGTTGAGTCGCGCGATCTCTTCCACTAGCTCTCTCCCGGGGGCCGTCAAAGGCACGATGAATTGGTCCGTCATCTGCAGTTCGCTGGCTACGGCCCGCCATGCGTCGAAATCGACTCGAGCCAGATTGCGTGCCACGAGGAAGGCGACGTAGCGATCGATGAACTCGAATGCGGAGGGGCCGAATCCCCATCCTCCGGCCCGACCCTCGAGTGCGGCATTCGCCTGCCCGACCTCGAGAAACAGGTCCATGCTGAAGTAAAGATTCCGGGCCAGCGTCGTGAGACCGTGGGAGAAGAGATCCAAGAAGCTCATGCTCAATCCCTGGTCCTCGTACCGGGCCTGACACATCTCGCGAGCGATCTCTTCGGGGACGGCTTTCGCTGCGGGAAGTGGACCCTCGAGGCTGAGGGCGCGAAGAACACCGTCTGCGTCGAAGGTGTTTGAGGTTTCCACCTCGACCGGGTTCTCGCTTCGGCGCAGAGCGCTTCTCGCGTCTGCCCAGATGGTGAGGTCGCTCTCCTCTTCGTGGAGGATCAAGATCACCGGGAGCGGAAACGTCGCCCAGTATCCGGCGTGCTTCTCGGAGACCTCGTGCAGAACCCGATCGCCGCGCTTGCGCCGGAAGTAGCTGGCACCCGATTTGACCTGGGCCGCGATCAGGCGACCGGTTGCCTCTCCATCGGGCGCGACGTGTTCGATCTGGCCGTCGATGCCGATGTCCTGGAGGGAAGTAGGGCGCCAAACGCATCGGGCGGCGAGGACCATGCGCTCCACCTTGTTGATCCCGTAGCGGGCGGTGAACTCGGTCTCCCCGATCTTTGGAGACATCTAGTTCTCCATCAACGCAGCCAGGTCCGCACGATCGCGTTGGCGAAGCCGGCGCCGTAGCGGAGGGCGGCGGGCTTCTTCGAGTGGCCGTGGAGGCGCTGTTCGACCGTGATCGGGACCTCCTTGGCGGGGATGCCGCGCTTGATCGCCTCGATCATGAACTCGGAGGTGTGGAACTGCTCCTGGCGGAGGACAAGCTGGGGGAGGACGGTGGTGCGGACGGCGCGGTAGCCGTTGGAGCAATCGGTGACGTGGGTGCGGGTGATCGCGGAGACGAGGCGGTTGAAGAAAACGATCCCGAGCTCCCGCGCGAAGTGGTTGCGGTCGGCGTGGCCGAGGACGCGGGAGCCGTGGGCCATGTCGACCTCGCCGTCGAGGATCGGCTTGACCAGGCGCTCCATCTCGTCGGGCCGGTGCTGTCCGTCGGCATCGAGGGTGACGACGATCTCGGCTCCCGATTCGACCATCAGCCTGTACCCGGTCCGCAGCGCCGCGCCGCCGCCGCGGTTGGTGACGTGGCGGGCGACCGCGGCGCCATGCTCGATGGCGACGTCGCCGGTGCCGTCGCGGGAGCCGTCGTCGACGACGAGGACCTCGGTGCGGACGCCGCAGACCGCGGGCGGGATCTGGTCGAGGACGGTGGCGATGTTGTCGGCCTCGTTGTAGGCCGGGATCAGGATCGCGATCTTGTCGCGGAACCGCTCCGGCAGGCTGGCCTGGCGGAACTCCTCCCAGGCCAGGCCCTCCAGCGCCGCCGCCAGCTGGCGGCTGTTCCGCGCTGACTGCGAAAGCGCCCGCAGCGTCAGCAGGAAGAGGACGAAGATCGCGAAGACGGCGAGGCCGAGAATGCGGCCGCCGTTGCCCTTCTCGAAGGAGAACGCGGAGAGGAGGCCGTTGACGATTTCGGTCCCGGCGACGAGCACGAGCCCGAGGCCGGCGGCGATCAGGATCAGGACGTCGGCGTTGCGCAGGGTGCGGCGACGGACGACCGCGTAGGCGACGAGGAAGATCGCCATCACCAGCCCAACGCTGCGCAGCGCGGTTAGCTCGGCGGGGAAGATGCCTGCTCTGGGGACCATTCGCGACCTGAGAATATGGCCGCGAGGGCGGATGACAGCGCCAAACCGGCAAGCGGAAAGACCAGCGTCATCAGCACCTCGTTGCGGCGCGGGGCCGCCAGGGAGACCGCCCCGACCGCGGTGACGAGGGCGATCGGGGTCGCCAGGACGATCAGCTCCCACCAGCGGCGGTGCAGGCCGAGGAGGACGAAGCCAGCGAGGCCGAGGATGACGAGCGCGATCTGGACGACGCGGCCCGCGGTCGTGCTCATCGCTTCGCCGACGCCGCTACTCCACATGCGGCCGACCTTGCGGACGGTCATCGCCAGGTAGCCCCAAGGATCTTCGTCGAAGTACTTGCTGAAGTTTTCCTTGCCGATCTTCCCGAGCGCCTCGTCGCGGGGAAGGTCGGGATGCTCTTTGGCGACTTCGTCGAAGAGCGGGGTGGGGTCGACACGGTCGAGGTCGATGGGAGTGAAGCTCATGTAGCGCTCGGCGAGGATCGCCTTGACCCGCTGGTATTCGCCGTCGGCTGGGAGATAGGTGCCGACGTAGAGCGCCTTGCCGCCCCCGGTCGAGATCGGCACGACGCGGTCGAGGACGACGAGGTTGCGGACCGTCCAGGGGAGGATCGGCAGGATCAGGGCGACCAGGAGGACGGCGGCGCCCGTGAGGCCGAGCCGCCATTCGCGAGCGTGCCACCCCCGCACCGCCGCGAGAAGGACGAAGGCGGCGCCGACGAGCAGGTACTCGGGACGGAACATGGCGGTCAACCCGAACAGGAGCCCCGGGACGAACCACACCCACCATGATGCGTGCTGTCCCCGCATACCGGGAACAACTGCGTCCGCTTGACGGTCACAGGCCCAGAGGAAGGCGAGGATCGCGGCCGGGAGGGTCAGCATCGCCGGCGGCTCGCTCATCAGCTCGCCCGTCGTGTGGAGGAACGGCGGGTAGACGGCGACCGCGAAGGCGGCGACGAGGCCGGCGAAGCGGCCGTGAGCCCGGCCGCCGAGCCGCCAGCCGAGGGCGAAGACGACGAGGATCGTCGCCACCCCGAGCAGCGCCTCGACGATCCGCGCCGTTCCTTCCCGCGCGCCCCCGGTCGCATAGAAGGAGGCGGCGTAGAGGAAGGGAGCCCCGGGCGACCAGTCGCTGGAGTCTTCGAATTCCGCCCCGCCGAAGCTCTGTTCCGTGTAGAGCGCCTTCGAGAGCGCGTAGTAGGCCCGCGAGTCGTCCCCCGGATGCTCGACCGGGTTGACGACCACATACGCCCTCACCGCCAACCCCAGCAGCGCGATCGCCCCCAGCGCGATCAGCGTCCGCTTGCCATAGCGCTGCGGCAGCGCACGGATCCAGTCGGCGAGGGCGGTCAAGAGGCGCTCAGGCTATCCCGCAGCCAGGCGATAGAGACAGGGACAAGCGAGGCCAGGAGCGGGACGATGACCAGCACCCGTCGCGGGGAGGCGACCAGCAGGGCGCTGATCGCAGTGATCGCGAGGAAGATCGAGCCGAGCAGGAGCGCCTCCCAGCGGCGCCGCCAGGCGAGGAGCGCGAGCCCGAGCAAGCCGAGGGCGACGAGCGCCCAGTGCAATACCTCCCAGCCTGGCTCGCGCATCACGTCACGGGGGCCGTGGGACCAGATGCGGCCGACCTTGGTGGCGACGAAGCCAGCGTATTCGAGCGGCTCGTCGCTGAGGTCATCCCAGAGCTGCTCCTTGCCCATCTTCGAGAGCGCCTGGTCGGTTTCCATTCCCGGGTGCTCCTGCGCGGCGAGCCGGGCGAGGATCTGCTCGAGGCGCAGCCGCTGCGCGTCCTGCGGCGAGAAGAGGTCTGGATGTTCGGTGACCACCTCCGCGCCGACCTTTTCCGGATCGCCGTCCGAGGGCAGGTAGGTGCCGGCGAAGAGGACCTGGCCGCCACCGGTCGAGATCGGGACGAAGCGGTCGAGGGCAGTGGCGTTGCGGAGCGTCCAGGGGGCGATGACGACCAGGGCCGCGCCGATGAAAACAGCAGCAGGTAAGAGGGAAGTGCGCCAGTCGCGAGGCAGCCCGCGGGCCGCGATTACGAGCGCGACCAACATCGCGATCCCGAGGTACTCGGGGCGCACTAGCGCCAACGCCCCAAACAGCGCGCCCGACAGCACCCACCGCGCCCAGCCCCCGTCCCAAGCCCAAAGTGCCGCTAGCACTCCACCCGACAACAGAGTCGCCGCCAGCGGCTCGCTCATCAGCATCCCCTGGTACTCCAGGAGCGCGGGGTAGATCGCCACCACGAACGCCCCCACCAGCGCGGGCCAGAATTCAGCGCTCGCTGAATTCGACCCCCTATGGGGGGTATTTCTCAGCGCTCGCTGAATTTTCCCACCCTTCTCAGCGCCGACACCTGCCGAACCGACCTCAATTGCTTCGGGTCGGTTCGGCAGGTGTCGCGTCAACCGCCTCCCAACCAGATACGCAAACAGCACGCTCAGCGTCCCAATCACCGCCAGCACCACCCGCGCCAGCCGTTCGTGCCCCCCGCCCGTCGCCTCGTACAACCCCGCCACGAACAGGGGCAGACCAGGCGAGTAATTGCTCGATGGCTGCGTCGCCCTGGCGCCGACCGTGAACCCCTCGCCTTCGCTCAGGTTCTTCGCGATCGCCGCGTACGCCTGGGCGTCGTAGACCGGCGCTCGGCCGTCCCAGGCTTCGCCGACCCGCAGTCCCAGCCCCAGCAGCACGATCGCCACCAGCGCCGCGAGCCCGATTCGGCCGCCGTTTCGCGCCGCCAGTCCACTTTCCATCGGCCTGATTCAACTAAGCTGCCGCCTTCATGCGAATCCTCATCCTCGGGGGCGACGGCTACCTGGGCTGGCCCACCGCGCTCCGCTTCTCGGCTCGCGGCCACGAAGTCTCCGTCGTCGACAACTTCTCCCGCCGCCGCTGGCACACCGAACACGGCACCGCCTCGCTGACCCCGATCGGGGAGCTCGACGAGCGCATCGCCGCCTGGCGCGAGATCTCCGGCGAGCAGATTCGCAGCTACATTGGCGCCGTTGAGGACGGCGACTTCCTCGACGAGGTCGTCGCCGAGACCAAGCCCGAGGTGGTCGTCCACTACGGCCAGCAGGCCTCGGCGCCGTTCTCGATGCTCTCGCGCGAGCGCGCGGTCGAAACCCAGCACGCGAACGTGATCGGCAACCTCAACCTGCTCTTCGCGATGCGCGACCACGTCCCCGACGCCCACCTGGTCAAGCTCGGGACGATGGGCGAGTACGGCCAGCCCGACATCGACATCGAGGAGGGCTACATCGAGATCGAGCACAAGGGCCGCAGGGACACGCTGCCGTATCCGAAGCTGCCGGGCTCGCTCTACCACTGCTCGAAGGTCCACGACTCGACCAACATCCACTTCGCCTGTCGCACTTGGGGCCTGCGCGCCACCGACCTCAACCAGGGCGTCGTCTACGGCGTCGAGACCGAGGAGACGGCCCGCGACGAGCGCCTCGTCACCCGCTTCGACTACGACGAGCTCTTCGGCACGGTGCTCAACCGCTTCTGCGTCCAGGCCGTGATCGGCCACCCGCTGACCGTCTACGGCGCCGGCCGCCAGACCCGCGGCTTTCTCAACATCCGCGACACCCTCGCCTGCGTCGAATTGGCGGCGCTGAACCCGGCCGAGGCCGGCGAGTTCCGCGTCTTCAACCAGTTCACCGAGCAATTTTCAGTGCTCGAATTGGCGGGGTTGGTGAAGGAGGCCGGCGAGCACCTCGGCTACGGCGTCGAGATCCAGCACTACGAGAACCCGCGGGTCGAGAAGGAAGAGCACTACTACAACGCGATCCACACCAAGCTGCTCGACCTCGGCCTGCAGCCGACCCTCCTCGGCGAGGAGCTGGTCGAGTCGATCATCCACGCAATCGAGCGCCACAAAGGCCGCGTGATCGAGACCGCGATCGACCCGCAGACCCGCTGGAACCCCGCCAAATCGCCTGCAGGCCAGGCCTAGCGCCGCTGCTACCATCGCCAGTTCCTATGCGGGCTGCTGACACGTTGATGGAATCCCTCAAGGCCGAGGGCGTCAAGGACGTCTTCGGGATCCCCGGCGGGGCCAACCTGCCGACCTACGACGCCCTCTACGACGCGGACTTCCGCCACGTTCAGGTGCGCCACGAGCAAGGCGGCGGTCACGCCGCCGAGGGATACGCGAAAGCCTCCGGCCGGGTCGGCGTCGCCTTCGCCACCTCCGGCCCCGGCGCCACCAACCTCGTCACCGCGATCGCCGACGCGATGATGGACTCGACCCCGACGGTCTTCATCACCGGCCAGGTCCGCACCGAGCTGATCGGCACCGACGGCTTCCAGGAGGCCGACATCCTCGGCGCGACGATGCCCTTCGTCAAGCACTCCTTCGCCGTCACCGACCCCCGCCAGATCCCCGAGTACGTCCACGAGGCCTTCCACGTCGCCTCGACCGGGCGGCCCGGGCCGGTGCTGCTGGACATCCCGCAGGACCTCTCGCGCGCCGACATCGACTACCTGCCGCGGACCGAGCCGGTCGAGCTGCCCGGCTACAAGCCCTCCACCGAGGGCAACATCAAGCAGATCCGCATCGCCGCGAAAGCGCTGGCGAGCGCCCGGCGGCCGATCTTCTACACCGGCGGCGGAGTGATCAACGGGAATGCCTCAGAGGAGCTGCGCGAGCTCGCCGACTCCGACCGCTTCCCGGTCACCTCGACCCTGATGGGCCTCGGCTGCTTCCCGGCCTCCAGCGACCGCTTCCTCGGCATGCTCGGGATGCACGGCACCGTCGCCGCCAACTGGGCGATGGACAGGGCCGACCTGATCGTCGCGATCGGCGCCCGCTTCGACGACCGCATCACCGGAAAACTGAGCGAGTTCGCACCGCACGCCAAGGTCATCCACATCGACATCGACCCGGCCGAGATCTCGAAGAACGTCGGCGCCCACATCCCGATCGTCGGCGACGTCAAACAGGTGCTGCCGAAGCTGACCCGCGAGTACCGGGCGCTGCAGACCGACTCCAGCCGCCTCGACGAGTGGTGGAACACCCTGCGCGGCTGGCAGGACGCGCATCCGCTCTTCTACGACGCCGGCAAGGACGGCGAGATCAAGCCGCAGTTCATGATCGAGGCGCTGCACCGGGCCAGCCAGGGCGACGCGATCGTCACCTCCGACGTCGGCCAGCACCAGATGTGGACCGCTCAGTACTACGGCTTCGACAAGCCCCGGCGTTGGATCAACTCCGGCGGCCTCGGGACGATGGGCTTCGGCCTGCCGAGCGCGATCGGGGCCAAGGTCGCCTGCCCGGACGAGGAGGTCGTCTGCGTCGCCGGCGACGGCAGCCTGATCATGAACGTGCAGGAGCTCGCCACCTGCGTGACCGAGCAGATCCCGGTCAAGGTCTTCCTGATGAACAACGGCTACATGGGCATGGTCCGCCAGTGGCAGGAGCTCTTCTGGGATCGCCGCTACAGCTCGGTCGACATGGGCTCCAGCCCCGACTGGGTGAAGCTGGCCGAGGCGTTTGGCGCCAAAGGCATGCGCTGCGAGAACTCGGCCGACCTCGAGGAGCAGATGGTGGCGGCGCTGGAGCACGACGGCCCGGTCCTGATGGACGTCCGCGTCGCCCGCGAAGAGAACTGCTATCCGATGATCCCCCCGGGCAACGCCGCCCGCGACATGGTCGAGGCGCCGCGGAAGGCGGTGAGCTGATGGAGGCCGGGACGCCCCAAGTCGTCAAACTGGAGGATCTCCATGTGGCCGGCCAGCTGAGCGGCCGCAAGCACATCCTCTCGATCCTGGTCGAGAACAAGCCGGGCGTGCTGGCGCGCGTCGCCGGGCTCTTCTCCCGCCGCGGCTTCAACATCGACACGCTCGCCGTCGGCCCTACTGATGACCCCAGCGTCTCCCGCATCACCCTGACCCTGGACGGGGCGGTCCACCCGATCGACCAGGTGACCAAGCAGCTGCACAAGCTCGTCAACGTGCTGAAGATCCGCGACATGGAGCCGGAGGAGACGGTCGCCCGCGAGATGGCCCTCTTCAAGGTCTCCTCGGCGGTCGAGAACCGGGCCGAGATCATCCAGTTCGCCGAGATCTTCCGGGCGAAAATCGTCGACGTGGCGCGGCGGACGATGACGATCGAGGTGACCGGCTCCGCCGACAAGATCGAGGCCTTCGAGCGGATGGTTCGCCCGCACGGCCTGGTCGAAATGGTCCGAACTGGCGAGATCGCTATTGGACGCGGTCACGACTAGTGACCTTCTCGGCGCGCTAAGTACTGCCGCCGCAAGGGGACGGCGCACCCTCGTAAGCGTCACCCGCGAGGTCGAGGTCGATGATCCCTGCGCGGCGGTCTTCGCCTCGCGGCTGGCCTCGGACCGCTGGTTCTGCTGGGAGCAGCCCGACCGGAAGTTCGCGCTTGCCGGACTCGGGGTGGCGCACGAGGCGAGCTCCCGCGGCGAGAGTCGCTTCGACGACGTTGCCGACGAGTGCCTGCGGGTCGGTTCCGGCGCCGTTTTCGACGAGCCGCGGGGGCTGCCCGCTGGTTCCGGTCCGGTCTGGCTCGGGGGCTTCGCCTTCGAGCCCGACGGCGGCGGCACGCCGACCTGGTCCTCGCTGGCGCCGGCCTCGTTGGTCCTGCCCGAGCTTTCGCTCTGTCGCAGCGGCGGCCGCACCTTCCTCACCGTCAACGCGGTCGTGCAGCCGGGCGAAGAGGGCGAGCGGCTGGGGGAGAGGTTGCGCTCGCGCCTCGCCTCGCTCCGCACCGACACGCCGCTGCCCTTGCTCGACCCCCACCCGACCGCCCACGCCGACATCCGCAGCGCCCGGCCGCCGCGTGAGTTCGAAGTCGCCGTCGAGGCAGCCACATCCCGGATCGCCGCGGGCGGGATGAGCAAGGTCGTGCTCGCCCGCGAGGTGATCGTCAGCGCCGGCGCCGCCCACGACCCGGCCGCGGTCTTCGGCGCCATGCGCGAGCAGTTTCCGGCCTGCTTCTGCTTCTGCTGCGGAACGCCCGAGGCCGCATTCCTCGGCGCCAGCCCTGAGCTGCTGGTCCGCCGCGCCGGTGCCAGCGTCTCCACCGTCGCCCTCGCCGGCTCGACCCGTCGCAGCTCCGACCCCGCCGTCGACGACCACCTCGGCGAGCAACTCCTGCGCAGCGACAAGGACCGGCGCGAGCAGCGGATCGTCGCCGAGCGGATCGTCCGCGCTCTGCGCCCGCACGCCGTCTGGGTCGAGGCGGCGCCCGAGCCGGAGATCGTCAAGGTGGCGAACATCCAGCACCTGGCGACGCCGGTGCTCGCCCAGCTGGCCGAGCCCCACTCGGCGATCGAGCTCGCCGGCCTCCTCCACCCGACCCCCGCCGTCGGCGGCGAGCCCTGGCCCGCCGCGGCCACGGCGATCGCCGAGCTGGAGGGCATGGACCGCGGCTGGTACGCCGCCCCCGTCGGCTGGATGGACGCGACCGAGGACGGCGAGTTCTGCGTCGCCCTCCGCAGCGCCCTCCTCCGCGACCGCGAGGCCCACCTCTTCGCCGGCGTCGGCGTCGTCGCCGGCTCCGACCCCGCCGCCGAGCTGGCCGAGACCGAGGTCAAGCTGGGGGCGTTGCTGCCGCTTTTGGCGGAGTAGGGTCGCGACATGAGTCGCGCCATCGCCCTCCTCCCGGCGATATGCATCGCTGTCTTCGTGGGCATGGCCCTACCCGTGCAGGCAGCCCCTCCGGAAGGCCCGCAGATCACTGTCTTAACCGAGGCCAAGGGCTCGCGGGACATCGTCACGATGGGTCCCAAGGGAGAATCTCCTCGGGCCATGATCAAAGAAGCTGGGTGGAGCCAGCAATCGTGGTCGGCCGACGGAAGCCTGCTGACGTTCGGGGCTTACGGAGAGTGGGACGGCGAAGTGGTCGCAGTGGCCGAAGCCAACGGTCCCGGGATCCGTTTCTTCAGGCACGCCACGCTCGAAGGCGGCAATCCGGTGATGGCGCCGGATGGACGGGCGGTCGCTTATTCGAACAAGGGCTCTATCTGGCTCCTCGATGTGATGTCGGGCTCGGTGGGGCGAGCGCCCCAATTCGAGGTGCGGTCGGCGTTCGAACCTAGTTCGTTCTCTCCAGATGGCTCGAAGCTCGCCGGGACGGTGGGTTGGCTGGGAAGCAGTGCGGTTGCCGTCGACCTGCGCACCGGTCACGTCTCGTTGCTGGCGCGGGAAGCGTCGGAACCCGTCTATTCGCCAGACGGATCGGAAGTGGCCTTCATCCGCTGGAAGAACTGGAGGAGGAGCTGGGTCGACGATGGCTCGCCGCCGATCGACGAGCTGCGGGTCACCCGGGTGGGCACCTTTCCCCGATCCAGGCTCCTGCGGCGCACTCGTAAGTTGCTCGTCCGGCCCAGCTGGGATCCGTCCGGACAGCGCCTCGCGTTCACCCGCACCCGCGTCGTCGAAAACGGCTACGACAACCCGAGGAAGGGCGACGCACTCATGGCAATCAACGCCGACGGCACCTGCCTGAAGAAGGTCTACACCGACCGGGAAGCGACTGTTTACGGCGCCACCTGGCAACCGGGGCCAGGCCGCGAGGCCGGACCGATCTCCTGTTAGCGCGGCAGGGCGCCGTGGACGCGGCGGGTGAGTTCGCGGTGCGCCTCGACGTTGGCGTGGCGGTCCGTCTTGACCTCGATCAGGCCGGTGCCGGCGGCGAGGGCGTCGGGCAGGTCCGCCAGCGAGTCGAGGCGGCGGTGGGGGAGGTCGAAGAGTGCGGCGGCCTTGGCGACGTCGACGCCGCGGGGGGTGCCGAGCAGGGCCTCGAACTCGTCGCTGTCGAGTGCCCCCTCCTGCGGCAGGAAGTGGAAGATGCCGCCGCCGTTGTTATCGATGACGACGATGCGGACTGGCGTCTCGACGTCGCGCAGGGCGGCGAGTCCGCCGATGTCGTGGAGGAGGCCGAGGTCGCCGCAGACGATCGTGGTCGGGCGGCCGCTGGCGTGGGCGGCGCCGATGCCGGAGGAGATCAGGCCGTCGATCCCGTTGGCGCCGCGGTTGGAGAGGAAGTGGACGTCGGTGCTCGAGGTGGCGAGGAAGGCCTCCTGGTCGCGGATCGGCATGCTCGAGCTGGTGTAGACGAGGTCACCGTCGCGGTGAGCGGCGCCGAGGGCGCGGTGCAGGGACGGCTCGGAGATCTCGGCGCCCTCGAGTGCCTCATCCAGCGTTGCCTGCGCCGCGCGCTCCGCGTTCATCCAGCGATCGGGCAGGGGGCGCTCCCGACCCTCCAGGCCTTCAACCCGTGCCGCCCAGCCGGAGGCGAGCTCGGTCGGGTCGGCGCGGAGGATCGCCGCCGCCCGGTTGGTTGGCTCGTTCCAGCCGCCGTAGGGGTCGACCACGATCTCGTCGGCGCCGCTGGCCTCGATCCAGACGCGCAGCGGCTTGCTGGTCGGCATCTCGCCGAAGCGGAGGATCAGGTCGGGGGCGACCGAGCGGGCGAAGTGCTCCTCTCGCAGCAGCAGGTCGTAGGCGGCGACGACGTGGGAGCGGTCGTGGGGGCCGCAGCGGAGCTGCGAGGTCGGGTCGGCGAGGATCGGGAAGCCGGCGACGCGGGCGAGGTGGGCGAGCGGCTCGCGCAGCTCGCGGTCGAGCTGGCGCCCGGCGACGATCACGCCGGAGATCGCGTTGCCGATGTGGCCGGCGACCTCGTCGAGGAGGAAGGCCGATGGCTCGAGGTCGATTTGGGTCACCGCGGTCAGCGGTCGTCCTTCGCGGCCCTTCAGCGCCAGCTCGTCGGTCGCCGTCACCGCGCCCTCGACCGGAACCGGCGCCAGCGGCTCGCGCCAGGGCAGGTTGAGGTGGACAGGCCCGGGCCGCGTCTCACCCCGCGCCCCGGCGAGCGCCCGGCAGGCGACCGAGCGGTAGTGGAGCAGGCCGCTGTCGTCGGCCACATGCGTCCCGACTTCGCAGAACCATCGGACCGAGGAGCCGAAGCTCTTGATCTGGTCGATCGTCTGGCCGGCCCCGATCCCGCGCAGCTCCGGCGGCCGGTCGGCGCTGAGGACGACGAGCGGGATACCCGATTCGTCGGCCTCGACCACGGCCGGGTGATAGTTGACGAGCGCCGTCCCCGAGGTGCAGAGCAGCGCCACCGGCTCGCGCCGCGCCTGCGCCGCGCCGAGGGCGAAGAAGCCGGCCGAGCGCTCGTCGACGATCACCTTCACCTCGATCTCCGGCTGCCGCCAAAGCGCCACCGCCAGCGGCGTCGAGCGCGAGCCGGGGGAGACAACGGCGAGTTGCAGCCCCCCGCGAGCAAGCTCCTCGACGAAGGCCGAGGCTAGGGCGGTGTTGGCGTTGGTGGGGTCCATGGGGCTAGAGGCGATGTGCCTGCAGGGCATCCTCGTCGATCTCGACGCCGAGACCCGGCCCTGAAGGCAGATGAAGCATCCCGTTCCGCAGCTCGCACTCTGCTGAGGCGATGGTGGAGGCGAAGAGGCGTTGAGTCGCGAGCCCGTGGGCGAGGTGCAGCCGTTCCGGGTGCCCGGTCTCGGCCAGGCTAAGAGCGGTCTGCGCCCCCGCCGCGATCCCGACCGGTCCGTCAAGGGCGCTGCTTATGTAGGCAGGGAGGACGTCGGCGATCCTCAGCGCTTCTTCCGGGCCCCCGGCCTTGGAGAGCTTGATCCCGGTGTAGGCGCAGGCGCCTTGCGCCGCGGCTTCCTCGGCCTCGTCGAGAGACGCCACGCTCTCGTCGGCCGCGAGGGGGATCGAAGTCGCCTGGGCCAACTCCGCCATCTCGTCAAGCGTCCCGACCGGCTGCTCCGCCAGCTCGATCCCATAGGGCTCAAGTTCGATTAGGCGTTCCTTGGCGGTTTCGAGATCCCAGGCCGCGTTCACGTCCACCCTGATCCGCGCCGTCGGCCCCAGCGCCTCCCGCACCGCCCGCACCATCTCCACGTCCTGACTATCGCGACTCCGTGATTTTCCTTGCTCTACAAGGTTTTTCACGGACTCGGCGCCGAGCTTCAGCTTGAACGTCCCGAACCCGTCCGCCGCCCACGCTTCGGCGTCAGCCGCGACCGCCTCCGGCTCACCCGCCACCAACGTCGCATTGCACAGAACCACTTCGTCCTCGCCGCCACTCTGGCCCGCCGCCCTCCTACCCAGCAAATCCACCCGCGCTACCGCCACCGCACAGCGAGCCGGCGCGCTCAGTCCTTCGATCTCAGCCGCCTGATCCTCCGCCCACTCTTCGAGTTCCCGCACCACCTGTCCCAAGGCAGTCCCGCCCCGCAACGACAGCGGCACCGCTTCCCCTAGCCCCACGACCCCGTCCTCGTCGCGGACCCGCAGCAGCACCATCTCGCGCTCCCGCAACGCCCCCCGCGCGGTCACGTACGGCCGCTTGAACGGCAGCGCGTAGGGGATGACCTCGACCGAGCTGAGGCGCACGGCCCGAGTCTCTCAGGCGGAGGCGAGCAGGCCGATGGTGACCAGCAGGCTGAAGACGCCCAGCAGGGCCCCAGTCGCCGCCAGGACCCCGTTCAGCGCCGGACCGTCCCTCCGCGCCGCCAGCGTCCGCGCCGGTTTGACCGCCAGCGGCGCCGCCAGCCAGCCGAGCATCGGCAGCGCGCTGGCGTCTCCCGCCCAAAGCGCGATCGGCAGCACCAGGAACCCCCCGGCGACCAGCACCGCGTACAGCCGCACCGCCGCCTCGCGGCCGATCCGCACCGCCAGCGTGTTCTTGCCGGCGCGGCGGTCGGTCTCGACGTCGCGGACGTTGTTGACGACGATGATCGCCGCGGCGAGGAAGCCGATCGAAATCGAGAGCCCCAGCGGCAGAGCGTCGAGTTCCTCCAGCTGCACGTAGTAGGAGCCGTTGACGGCGACCAGGCCGAAGAAGAGGAAGACGAAGACCTCGCCGAAGCCCTCGTAGCCGTAGGGCCGGGGGCCGCCCGTGTAGAGGACGCCGGCGGCGATCGAGAAGAGGCCGATCACGAAGATCCCGAAGCCGGCGACGCTCCAGAGGTAGAGGCCGCAGGCTACGGCGATCGCGAAGGCGATATAGGTCGCGACCATCACCCGCTGCGGGGTGACCAGGCCGCTCGCCGTGACCCGCACCGGCCCCAGTCGGTCGGCGGTGTCGGCGCCGCGCTTGGCGTCGGAGTAGTCGTTGGCGAGGTTGGTGCCGATCTGGATGAAGACCGAGCCGATCAGCGCCGCGAGGAAGGCGCCCCAGCGCGGTAGCTCCCCGGCCCAGTTCACCGCCGCCGCGGTTCCGACCAGCACCGGGGCGATCGCCGCCGGCAGCGTCCGCGGCCGCGCCGCCATCAGCCAGATCCTCATGCGCGGCGGGGGAACTGCGAGAAGTCGGGCTGTCGCTTCTGCTTGAACGCCTCGCGGCCCTCGGCGGCCTCCTCATTGCCGTAGAAGAGGAGGTTGGCGTCGTGGGCGAGCTGCTGGATCCCCGCGTAGCCGTCCTCGTGGGCGTTGAAGCTGGCCTTGACCAGGCGCAGGGCGAAGGGGGAGAGGGCGAGCATCTCCCGGCACCAGGCGACGGTCTCGCGCTCAAGGTCGGCAAGCGGGAAGACCGCGTTGACCAGGCCCATCTCCAGCGCCTCGTCGGCGTCGTACTGGCGGCAGAGCATCCAGATCTCCTTCGCCTTCTTCGTCCCGACCAGGTCGCGCAGCAGGGAGGCGCCGTAGCCCCCGTCCCAGGAGCCGACTCGGGGGCCGACCTGACCGAAGACGCCGTTGTCGGCGGCGATCGTCAGGTCGCAGCAGAGGTGGAGGATGTGGCCGCCGCCGATCGCATAGCCGGCGACCATCGCCACGATCGGCTTCGGCAGCCGCCGCATCTGCACCTGCAGGTCGGTGACGTGGAAGCGCCCGACCGAGGCGCCCTCGGCCATGTAGCCGGTGTCGCCGCGGACGGTCTGGTCGCCGCCGGAGCAGAAGGCGCGCTCACCGGCGCCGGTGAAGACGATCACCCCGACCTCGCTGTCCTCGCGCGCCAGCTCCATCGCCGCCGACACCTCGATCAGCGTCTGCGGCCGGAACGCGTTGAGCACCTCGGGGCGGTCGATCGTCACCTTCGCGATCCCGCTGCCGGTCTCGTAGCGGATGTCCTCGTACTCGCCGGGACCCGCGGTCCACTCGATCGGCGCGTAGAGCTGGTCCTCGGAGGGGGCTCCCTTGTGGCGTTTGGGCATGATGGGGACGATATCCCGATGAAGCTCGACGACTGGCTCTCCCAGAGATCGCAGAGCTGTCCCGACCGGACGGCGCTCCTCGCCGACGGGGCGGAGATGACCTACGCCGAGCTGGAGGCGGAGGCGACCTGGGTCGCGCGGCGGCTCGCCGCCCACGGCGTCCGCCGCGGCTCGACCGCGGCGTTGACGATGCACCCGCGCCGCGAGCAGGTCGTCCTCCTGCACGCGTTGATGAAGCTCGGTGCCGCCCTGCTGCCGCTCGGGCCGCGCCTCACCCCGGCCGAGCGCGCCACGATCGTCGGCGCCGAGGAGCCGATCATCGACCTCGACGACCCCGGCCAGCTGACCCAGACCGAGGCCGACCTGCCGCTGCTCGGCGAGCACGACCTGGACGACGTCTGCTGCCGCGTCCTCACCAGCGGTAGCACCGGCACACCGCGCCCGATCCCGCTCAGCTACGGCAACTTCCTCTGGAACGCGGTCGGCTCCGCCTTCAACATCGGGGTCCAGCCCGACGACCGCTGGCTCTGCTGCGTCCCGCTCAGCCACATCGCCGGCCTCGGCATCGTCATGAAAGCGGTCATCTACGGCACCGGCGCGGTCGTCCACGACGGCTTCGACGTCGAGCGGGTGGGGGAGGCGCTGGAGCGCGACGGGATCACCCAGGTCAGCCTGGTGGCGACGATGCTGACGCGCCTGCTCGAGGCGGGGGTCGACCTCTCCGGGCCGCGGGCGATCCTCGTCGGCGGCGGGCCGGTCCCGGCCGAACCGCTGGAAGAGGCGCTCGCCAAGGGCGCCACCGTCGTCCAGACCTACGGCCTGACCGAGACCTGCTCGCAGGTGACGACGCTGGCGCCGGCCGATGCCCAGCGCAAGCTCGGCTCGGCCGGGCGGCCGCTGCTGACCACGCACCTGCGGATCCAGGAAGGCGAGATCCTCGTCCAGGGCCCGACCGTCGCCCCCGGCAGCGCCGACCCCGACGGCTGGCTCCATACCGGCGACCTCGGCCACATCGACGAGGAGGGCTTCCTCTACGTCCGCGACCGGATCGACGACATGATCGTCAGCGGCGGCGAGAACGTGATCCCGGCCGAGGTCGAGGAGGTGCTGCTGCGCCACCCGCAGGTCGCCGAGGCGGCGGTGATCGGCCGCGAGGACCCCGAGTGGCAGCAGGCGGTGACCGCGGTGGTCGTGCTCGAGAGCGACGGCGCTGTTAGCCCCGACGAGCTGCGCCGCTATTGCGCCGAATCGCTGGCCGGGTTCAAAGTGCCGAAGCGGGTGGAGCTGGCCTCGGCGCTGCCGCGCACGCCTTCCGGCAAGCTGATGCGGCGGGCGCTCCGCTAGCCTGCCGCCTCATGCGAACCGACGACATCTTCTCCGACAAAGACGCTGATCTGGGCAAGCTCGACGGCAAGACCGTCGCCATCCTCGGCTACGGCTCCCAGGGCCATGCCCACGCGCTCAACCTCAAGGACTCCGGCGTCGAGGTCGTCGTCGGCCTCCGTCCCGATTCCTCCAGTCGTGCCAAGGCCGAAGCGGCCGGACTCGAGGTGCTCGACGTCGCCGAAGCCGCCAGTCGCGGCGACCTGGTGATGATCCTGCTCCCGGACGAGAAGCAGGCCGAGGTCTGGCGCGAGGAGATCGCCGACGGGATCGCCCCCGGCAACCTGCTGCTCTTCGCCCACGGCTTCGCAATCCACTTCGGCGAGATCGAGCCGCCCCCGGGCGTCGACGTCGGCATGGTCGCGCCGAAGGGCCCGGGCCACCTGGTCCGCCGCCAGTACGAGGAAGGCAGCGGCGTCCCCTGCCTGATGGCCGTCCACCAGGACGCCTCCGGCGAAGCCCACGACCTCGTCCTCGCCTACGCCTCCGGGATCGGCGGCGGCCGCGCCGCGGTCATCGAGACCAGCTTCAAAGACGAGTGCGAGACCGACCTCTTCGGCGAGCAGGCCGTCCTCTGCGGTGGCGCCTCGGAGCTGGTCCGCGCGGGCTACGAGACCCTGGTCGAGGCTGGCTACGATCCCCGCCTCGCCTACTTCGAGTGCCTGCACGAGCTGAAGCTGATCGCCGACCTGATGTACGAAAAGGGCATTCAGGGGATGCGCTACTCGATCTCCAACACCGCTGAGTACGGCGACATGACCCGCGGCAAACGCGTGATCGGCGAGGAGTCCCGCGCGGCGATGAAGCAGATCCTCTCCGAGATCCAGTCCGGCGACTTCGCCCGCGAGTTCATCGCCGAGAACCGGGCGGGCAACGAGAATTTCGATCGGATGCGGGCCGAGGGTCAGGGGCATCAGATCGAGGAGGTCGGGCACGAGCTGAGGGATCTCATGCCCTGGATCGATCAGGGGTTCAAAGACACGAAATAGGGGTTGGTGGGGGGAGGGACCCGGTGGGGGTCCCTGGGAGCACCTCCGCCGGGAGAGGATTGCCTCCCTGCTGTCGCCCGAAGGTCCCTGGCCCGGCTCCATGCGGAGTACCCAGGGACCCCCACCGGGTCCCTCCACAACAGCTTCCGTAGCACCCCAGCTCTCGTAACTCAGAAGGTCGCGACTCCCTTCGAAACAGCCCTCGTTGCTTTTTGAGAGAGCGGCTGGACCCTCGGCGTCAGCTAAATCCGTGTGGAAAGGGGAGGTCGGTGGGGGTCGTGAGGTACTCAGCATGGAGCCGGGCAACCGACCTTTGAGGCGTCAGCCCATCCACATCTCTCCCGGCGGAGGTGCTCCGAACGACCCCCACCGACCTCCCCTCAACCCCCAACCTTCAGCCTTTGATCGGCCCCCGCGGATCCGTCTCGCCCTCGGGCAACTTGCCGTCGCGGCCGACGTAGCCGTCTTTGCCACCTACACAGATGTAGATGGCGTCTTCGTTCTCGCTGAGGTTTTTGAGGCTGCGGACTACTTGGGGGGCGACCAGGGCGAAGCCGCCGGGGGTGAGGTCGTGCTTGGTGCCGTCGAGGTCGATCTCCATCCGTCCCTGGTGGACGAAGTAGAGCTCCTCCTGCTCCTCGTGGTAGTGCTTGCCGGACTCGTAGCCGGGCGGCATCACGATCGCGTTGACGCCGAAGGCGGTCACGCCGAGCTCCTTGCGGACCTTGCGGAAGCCCCAGCCCTCGCCGAGGTCGTCGAGGTTGGCGACCGCGTAGCCGTCGCCTTTGATCACGTCCGCCATCAGGACACCGGGGCCGGGGTCGCCGGCGCGGGCACGGTGCCCCCGCCGTTGGCCTTCTCTTCGCCGATCGGCGGGTAGTCGTCGGTGAGCAGGGCGACGTAGCCGTAGAGCCGGGCGTAGAAGCTGTTGACGAAGGTGAGGGCGTTGTCGACCCCCTGCGGTTGGTAGCCGCGGAAGACGATCGTCAACCAGGCGATCGCCGCCACCCAGAGGTGCATGTAGTTGACGGCGTAGGAGACGATCAGCATCGGCAGCGCCAAGATCAAGCGGAAGAACGCCTTCCAGCGGCTCTGCTTCTCGGCCCGGGGGGCGATGTTGACCCGGATCGGGTAGCTCGGGTCGTCGGCGAGGCCGAAGGGAGGCCACTCGTCCGTCTGCAGGTAGACCCAGGCGGCGAGCCGGGTGCCGAAGCGAACCACGCCGGAGTTGAAGTCGTAGAGCCATTCCGGATAGCGGCCGGTGAAGATGATCGCGACCCAGGCGAAGAAGTGGGTGAAGATGAAGAGGATTCCCCAGAAGAGCCCGACGATCAGCCACGGGATCGCCAGCAGCGGCCGGAAGAAGGTGGTCCAACGGTTCGGTTCCGGGTTGAAATCGGCTTCGTAGTTGACTGGATACATCTCTCTCCCTCGTCGTGGACGGCGCCCAAACGGCGCTGTCGAGCCTAACTCCGGGCTCGGCGGCAGCCACCGGCTTTGGTCAATAACCTGTCGAGCTCGATGGAGGCGCAGACGACCACGCAGATTCCGAGCGAGCTCAAGCCCGCCGACGGCCGCTTCGGTTGCGGGCCCTCGAAGGTGCGCCCGGAGGCGCTGGCGGCGCTGGCCGAGCGCTCGGACCTGATGGGAACCTCGCACCGCCAGGCGCCGGTACGCGACCTCGTGCGCCAGGTGCGGACCGGGCTCGCCGAGCTCTTCTCGCTGCCCGACGGCTACGAGATCGCCCTTGGCAACGGCGGCACCACCGCCTTCTGGGAGGCGGCGACGGCCTGGCTCGTGCGCGAGCGGGCGCTGCACCTCGCCTACGGTGAGTTCTCCTCGAAGTTCGCCAAGTCGACCGCCGCGGCGCCGTTCCTGCAGGACCCGATCGTGGTCGAGGCCGAGCCCGGCGACGCGCCGCAGCCGACCGCCGACCCCGCCGCCGACGTGATCGCCTGGGCCCACAACGAGACCTCGACCGGGGTCATGGTCGACGTCCAGCGCCCCGAGGGCGCCGCCGAGTCGCTGGTTCTGGTCGACGCCACCTCCGGCGCCGGCGGCCTGCCGCTCGACGCGATCCAGGCGGACGCCTACTACTTCGCCCCGCAGAAGGGCTTCGCCTCCGATGGCGGCCTCTGGCTGGCGGCGCTGAGCCCGGCCGCCATTGCCCGGATCGAGGAGCTCGACGGTGCCGACGACCGCTGGCAGCCGGCCTTCCTCTCGCTGCAGACCGCGCTCGACAACTCGCGCAAGGAGCAGACCTACAACACGCCGGCGCTGGCGACTCTGCTGCTGCTCAACGACCAGGTCCAGTGGATGCTGGGGCTCGGCGGCCTCGCCGGCTGCGTCGAGCGCACCTCGGATTCCTCCGGCCGCCTCTACGGCTGGGCCGAGCGCAGCGAGTTCGCCAGCTGTTTCGTCGCCGACCCGGCCAAGCGCTCGCTCGTCGTCGGCACGATCGACTTCGACGAATCGGTCGACGCCGCCGCGCTGGCCAAGGCGCTGCGGGCGAACGGGATCGTCGACGTCGAGCCGTACCGCAAGCTCGGTCGCAACCAGTTGCGGATCGGGATGTTCCCGGCGATCGACCCCGACGACGTCGCGGCGTTAACGGCTTGCATCGACTGGGTCGTCGCGAACGTCGAGGGGGTCGCCTCGTGAAGGTCCTGGTCAAGGAGAAGATCGCCGACACCGGCGTCGACCTGCTGCGCTCGCAGTTCGAGGTCGACCTCGGCCTGGAGATGTCCGACGAGGAACTTCGTCAACGGATCTCCCGGTACGACGCGATCCTGATCCGCTCGGCGACGAAGATGACGCCGGAGCTGATCGAGCTGGCCGACAACCTGAAGGTGATCGGCCGCGCCGGCACCGGCGTCGACAACGTCGACATCCCGGCCGCGACCCGCCGCGGGATCATCGTCGCCAACGCGCCGGAATCGAACTCGGTCGCCGCCGCCGAGCACACCCTGGCGCTGGCGCTCGCTCTCTTCCGCAACGTCCCGCAGGCGCACGAATCGCTCGTCGCCGGCCGCTGGGACCGGGCCAAGTACAAGGGCGCCGAGCTCTACGGCAAGACCCTCGGCGTCGTCGGCTTCGGCCGCATCGGACAGCTGGTCGCCAAACGCGCCCAGAGCTTCGAGATGAACGTCGTCGCCTTCGACAAGTTCGTCTCCGCCGAGCGCTTCAAGGACCTCGGCGTCGAGGGCTGCGACTCGATCGAGGAGGTGCTGGGCCGGGCCGACCTCGTCACCCTGCACACGCCGAAGACTCCGGAGACGATCGGGATGATCAACGCCGAGACGATCGCGGCGATGAAGGACGGCGCCCGCCTCGTCAACTGCGCCCGCGGCGAGCTGGTCGACCTCGACGCGCTGCTGGCCGGCCTCGAGTCGGGCAAGCTCGGCGGCGCCGCGCTCGACGTCTTTCCCTCCGAGCCCTTCACCGAGCACCCGATCTTCTCCCGCCCCGACGTCGTCGTCACCCCCCACCTGGGCGCCTCCACCGCCGAGGCGCAGGACCGGGCCGGGGTCGTCACCGCCGAACAGGTCACCGCGGCGCTGACCGGCGGTGTCGTCACCAACGCCGTCAACATCGCCGCCGTCCGCCCGGAGGCGATGGAGGCGCTGGCGCCCTTCGTCCCGCTCTGCGAAAAGCTCGGCCGCCTCGCCCAGGGCCTTGGCGACGGCAGTGTCGAGAAGGTGAGCGCCGAATTCCGCGGCCGCATCGCCTCCCACGACACCCGTCTGCTCGGGATCGCGGTGATGGCCGGGGTCCTCTCCGGCCATACCGAGGAGCCGGTCAACCTCGTCAACGCGCCGCAGATGGCCGAGGAGCGCGGGATCGACCTCTCCGAGACCACCGACGCCAGCGCCGAGGACTTCACCGAGCTGGTCAAGGTCCGCGTCCACACCGCCGACGGCGAGGTCGAGGTCGCCGGGACCAGCGTCGGCCCGCGCAATGAGCCCTACCTCGTCTCTGTCTGGAACGAGAGCTTCTACCTCCCCTTCGACGACCACATCGCCGTCTTCCGCTATGCCGACCAGCCGGGGATGATCGGCCGCGTCGGGACGCTGTTCGGCGAAGAGGGGGTCAACATCGTCTCCGCCGCCGTCGGCGCCGAAAGCGGGGGAGAGCGGGCGGTGATGGCGCTGACCACCGACGCCCCGGTGCGCTCGGAGGCGATCGAGAAGATCCTCGCCCTCGATGGCTTCTCCAACGGCCGCGCGGTCGACCTATAGCCAGCCGAAAGTCGTAAGGGGTTGTCGCCGCAACGTCGGCGCGAAAGAGTTGTTTCGTGGTAAGGGTCCTCGGGATCCAAGCCCAGGGAAACGATGAAGAAGGCGATCCTCATTGCGTTGACGCTGCTCGCGGCCTTGCCTGCGTTGCCCGCCCGTGCCGGGGAACCGGTCAACCTGCTGATCAGTGGCGGCAAGGAAAACAACGGCTTCCACATCGCTCTCAGCGCCGACGGGCGCGACTACGTGATCCTCTCGACCGTGCCGCTGGAAGTCGGCGGCAACCTCTGCGAGCACCCGGAAGAAATCCCCACCGAACTCGTCTGCACCGCGCCCGAGATCGCCGGCTTCGAAGTCAACTCCGGGGGCGGTTCTGACTCGGTCTTCTTCACCAGCGACATCCCGGTCCCGGTGACGATCCGCGGCGGGTCGGGGAACGATCGCCTCTTCGGAGGCGGGGCCTCGGACAAGATCGTCGGCGGCCCCGACGACGACGTTCTGGTCGGCAGGCGCGGGGATGACTGGATGCTCGGCGGCCCGGGTCGCGACCGCCTCAGCGGCGGCCAGGGCAACGACCAGCTCCAGGGCGGGCCGGGCAAGGACAAGCTGCTCGGCGGCCCGGGTCAGAACGGCCTGATCCCGTAGGCAGCGCTTCAGGCCGATTCGCGCACGGGAGTGCGCGACCCGATGACCCGGCCGCCGACGAAGGCGATCGCGACCAGCAGGCCGATCAACGAGAGCGCCGCGTCGAGCCGGAATCCGGCCTGGACCCCGTCGACGAAGGGCGGGATCGCGGCGGAGAAGACGGTGGTGGTGAGACCGAGGCCGATCGAGCCGCCGGCGATCTGGAACATGTAGATGATCCCGCCCGCGAGGCTGGTCTGGGACTCGTCGACCGAGGTGACCCCCGCCGTGGTCGCGGTGGGGATGAAGCTGCCGGCGCCGATCCCGAGCACGATCATCCCGGGGACCAGGGCGCCGTAACCGGAGCCCTCGTCGACGAAGGAGAGCAGCAGCGGGCCGAGCGCGATCAGGGCGGCGCCGACCACCGCCAGCGGCTTGGCGCCGAGGCGGTTGTAGAGGGGGCCGGCGGCGAAGGAGGCGAGGGCGAAGACGGCAAGGAAGGGGAGCATCCCCAGTCCTGATTCGAGCGCCGAGTAGCCGAGCTGTTTCTCCATGAACTGGGGCAGGTAGAGGAGGGCGGCGAAGAAGGTCCCGGCCATGAAGAGGATCGCGATGCAGGAGGCGGTGAAGCTCTCGTTGCGCATCACCTCGCGGGGGACGAGGGCGTGGGCGCCCGCCCGCCGCTCCAGCCGGACGAAGGAGGTGACGAGGACCACGGCCAGCGCCAGCAGCCCGATCACTTTCGGGTCGCCCCAGCCCCAGTCGTCGACCTGGTCGAGGGCGACGAGCAGCGAGACGATGCCGACCGAGAGGGTCGCGATCCCCGGGTAGTCGATTCGCCGCTCGCCGCTCTCCGGCTCCTTCACGTGGACCAGCAGGTAGGTGACCCCGACCGCGAAGAGGGCGATCGGGACGTTGAGGAAGAAGATCCAGCGCCAGCTCAGCTCGTCGGTGAGGAAGCCGCCCAGCAGCGGACCGACGGCGTTGCCGAGGCCGGCGGCGCCGATTATGATCCCGCCCGCCAGGCCGGCCTTCTCTTCCGGCAGCAGCTCGTAGGTCATGCCGAGGATCGCCGGCCACATCAGCGCCCCGCCGATCCCCATCAGCACCCGCGCCGCGATCAGCCAGGTCTCCGTCGGGGCGGCGCCGCCGAGCGCCGACATCGAGGCGAAGATCGCTGCGCCGACGAAGAAGGCGTTGCGGCGGCCGAACATGTCGGCGAGGCGGCCGCCGGTGACGATCATCACCCCGAAGGTCAACGCGTAGGCGTTGATCACCCACTGGATCGTGTTGATGTTGGTGTCGAAGTCGGCCTCCATCGTCGGCAGGGCGACGTTGACCGCGGTGAAGTCGTTGGCGATGACGACGACGGCAATCCCCATCGCGAAGAGGGCGAGCCAGTTGGTGCGTTGGGCGGAGGCGGTGTTCCCCGGCTTGGCGATGGCGGCAGCCTACGCTAAGGTTCGGAGCCGAATGAGCTTCCGGCTCGACAGCCTCGCGCTACTCCTTCTCCTCCCCCCTCGGGGGGAATAGCGCTGGGCGGCGCGATAGCCGCGAGAGACAAAGGCCATTCGATTCAAAGAGAGAAGGAGAGGTCCGATGGGACCGCAAAACGACACTAAATCCGACGCCGATCGCGTCCACATCTTCGACACCACGCTGCGAGACGGCGAGCAGTCTCCCGGGATCTCGCTGAACACGGCCGAGAAGGTCGAGATCGCCCAACAGCTCGCCCGCCTGGGGGTCGACGTGATCGAGGCCGGCTTCCCGATCACCTCGCCCGGGGACTTCGAGGCGGTGCAGGAGATCTCGCGCAAGGTGGAGGGGCCGACGATCTGCGGCCTGGCTCGCACCCACAAGGCCGACATCGACGCCGCCTGGGGGGCGATCAAGGAGGCAGCGCGCCCGCGCATCCACACCTTCATCTCGACCTCCGACATCCACATCGAGCACCAGCTGCAGACCGACCGCGAGGACGTCAAGGGCCAGGCCCGGGCGGCGGTGGCGCTGGCAAAGTCCTACTGCGAGGACGTCGAGTTCTCGCCGATGGACGCGACCCGGGCCGAGATCGAGTTCACCGCCGAGGTCTGCGCGATCGCCGTCGAGGAGGGCGCGACCGTCGTCAACATCCCCGACACCGTCGGCTACACGACCCCGGAGGAGTACGCGGACTACTTCCGGCGTCTGTACGAGCTGGCGCCGTCGCTGCGCGGCGTTGAGATGTCGGTCCACTGCCACGACGACCTGGGGATGGCGGTCGCCAACTCCTACGCCGGGGTGCTGGCGGGGGCGCGGCAGGTCGAGTGCGCGGTCAACGGGATCGGCGAGCGGGCCGGCAACTGCTCGCTGGAGGAGATCGCGATGCTGGTCGCCGTCCGCGAGGACGTCCACGGCCTCCACACCGGGATCAACACGCGGGAGATCGCCCGCACCAGTCGCATGGTCAGCCGCCTGACCGGCTACCCGGTGCAGCCGAACAAGGCGGTCGTCGGCCGCAACGCCTTCGCCCATGAGTCCGGGATCCACCAGGACGGCGTGCTGAAGGAGCGCAGCACCTACGAGATCATGGACGCGACCGAAGTCGGCCTGGAGTCGAACTCGATCGTTCTGGGCAAGCACTCCGGCCGCCACGCCCTGCGCGACGCGCTGGAGCAGCTGGGCTTCGTCGTCGAGGGCCAGGCGCTGAACAACGCCTTCAAGGCGTTCAAGGAGGTCGCCGACCGCAAGAAGCAGGTGACCGCCCTGGACCTGGAGGCGATCGTCTCCGACGAGATGCGCGAGCGCTCCGACGCCCACGAGCTGGCCTGGTTCGAGGTCGAGGCGGGCACCCGCAAGCCGCCGCTGGCCAAAGTCGCCGTGACCAAGCCGTCCGGCGAGGAGTCGGTCGGCGAAGCCAGCGGCGACGGCCCCGTCGACGCGATCTTCCACGCGATCCAGGACGCGGCCGGGACCGAGTGCGAGCTGGTCGAGTACAAGGTCGAGGCGGTGACCGGGGGAGAGGACGCCCTCGGCGAAGTGACGGTTCGGCTGCGCGCCGCGGGACGCTTGGCTACGGGCCAGGGAGTGGCTACGGACATCCTCGAGGCGAGTGCTCGTGCTTACGTCCGCGCTCTGTCGAACGCCCTGGAAGGGGCGGCGACTCGCGAGGCGGAGGCGGCGACTGCTGAGGCTGTGGTGGAGCGGACGCCGGGACCCTGAGCCGGGTAGGGGTGACGGTGCCCCTCTCCCAGAGACCGTCGCGCAGCTGATCGTGCTGCTGGGCCCGTTTGTGGTCTCAGGAGCCTCTGGGAGAGGGGCACCGTCACCCCCGGCACGCTCCGGCGTGCCTTTCGTATGAGAGCTGGCACGAACTGCGCACCACACGCGCGATGTTTCTCGGCAGGCTCAGTGCATGCCCGCCGAGTCCGTAAAAAACCTTGTAGAGCAAGGAAAATCACGGACTCGCGGAGATGACAGGGCGCTTTCGGAGCTGGCGCGACGGCAGCACGGGGTGGTGAGCCGGAGGCAGTTGCTCGACCGGGGGTGGACGAAGGAAGAGATCGATTGGCGGATCCGGAACGGTCGCCTGCACCGATTGCACGCGGGCGTCTACGGCGTGGGTCATCGCTCGATCTCGAGGGAGGGCTGGTTGATGGCCGCTGTACTTGCTTCAGGTTCCTGTGCCCTCTTGAGTCACCGCTCGGCGGCAGGGCTCTGGGGCCTCCGCGGGCACTCGAGCGGCTTGATCCACGTGACGGCGACGAGCAAGAGCACCTCCACGAAGCGAATCCGTCGACATTTCGCACCCGTGCCCGAGGACGAGCGGACGATCGAGGAGGGGATCCCGGTGACGAGCGTGCCGCGGACTACCTTTGACCTGGCGGCGACTGAGGACGTGGACACGGTCGTCGCGATGCTGCGGGAGGCGGAATATCGGGAGCTTTGGGACCGCTTGTCTCTCTGGGATCTGCTGGAGCGGTATCCCGGGAAACGGGGGTCGCGGAAAGTGCGTGTGGCGCTGGAGCGCTTGAAGGAAGAACCGGGAGGTCGCAAGCGCAGCAAGCTGGAGGAGCGCTTCAGCCCGTTCCTCCGTCAGTGGCACCTGCCCTTACCCCGCTACAACGACTGGATACTTCTCCCCGATGGCAAGCGCTACCAGGTCGACTGCCACTGGCCTGGCACCAAACAGATCGTTGAGCTCGACGGCTGGGCCGGCCATAAGGGCCGAGTCGCCTTCCGCGAGGACAAGGCTCGCGACCGCCGTCTTACCGCCGCCGGCTACACCGTCACCCACCTCACCTGGAACCAGCTGGACGACGAACCCGCCGCCATCGCCGCCGACCTACGAACCCTCCTGAAGAACAACAAAGCCGCCTGAGCCGGGCCGCTGCAACCTCTACTTGATCAGGTGGAGGTTGCAGCGGCCCGGCCCGAAGCGCTCCGAAGAAGAGCGGGACCCGGGCGCAGGGCCAAATACAAGCGTCCGTGATAACGTACAGCCGATGGCCCCCACTGTGACCAAGGCTTCCGCGCCCACCGACTCTCCCCGCGCCTCCGCCAAGGACCCCGCAACCTCCGTCGGTCCGCGCATCCGTGCCCTGCGGGATGCCATGGACTTCTCTCTCCGCGACCTCGCGGAGCGCTCCGGCGTGAGCGCCCCGATGCTCTCTCAGGTGGAGCGCGGCGAGACCAGTCCGACTCTGGCCGTCGCCGGCAAGATCGCGGCCGGGCTGGAGCTGACGCTGTCGCAACTCCTGCGCTTGGACGAGGGGCCGCACGTGGCGATCAGCCGGGCCGCCGAGCGCCGGCGCAGCGAGCGGGGGGGACACCGGTTCGAGGAGATGACGCCGCCGCTGCCGGGGCAGCGCGCCGACGTCTCCCTGCACGTCTTGGAGCCCGGGGCCACCACCGGGGGCGCCGCCGACCCGCCGATGCACGAGCCGGGGAGCCGCGAGACCGCGGTCGTCCTCGCCGGCACCCTGGCGCTGGTCGTCGACGGCAGCCGCCATGAGCTCGAGGAGGGGGACAGCGTCACCTTCGACGCCGACCTCCCTCACCATTTCGAGAACGAAGGCCAGGAGGCGACCCGCTTCCTCGCCGTGATCGCCGCCGGCCTCAGGAGGTCATAAGACAAATGCCAAAGACGATGTTCGACAAGATCTGGGAACAGCACGAGGTTTCGCCGGGGCTGATCTACATCGACCTCCACCTGGTCCACGAGGTCACCTCGCCGCAGGCCTTCGACGGCCTGCGCCTGGCCGGCCGCAAGGTCCGCCGTCCGGACAAGACCCTCGCCACCGCCGACCACAACACGCCCACCGACGGGACGATGGCGGCGCGGCTGATCGCCGACCAGCTCTCGCGCGTCCAGGTCGAAACCCTGGAGCGCAACTGCGAGGAGTTCGGGATCCCGGTCTACTCGCTCGGCTCCGACCGCCAGGGCATCGTTCACGTGATCGGCCCGGAGCTGGGCGTCACCCAGCCGGGGATGACGATCGTCTGCGGTGACAGCCACACCTCCACCCACGGCGCTTTCGGCTCCCTGGCCTTCGGCATCGGCACCTCCGAGGTCGAGCACGTGCTGGCGACCCAGTGCCTGGTCCAGAAACGGCCGAAGACGATGCGGATCAACTACGCCGGCGAGCTGCGCCACGGGGTCACGCCAAAGGACCTGATCCTGGCGACGATCGGCCGCCTCGGCACCGGCGGCATGACCGGCTACGCGGTCGAGTACGCCGGCCCGGCGATCGAGGCGTTGGCGATGCCCGGCCGGATGACGATCTGCAACATGACGATCGAGGGCGGCGGCCGCGCCGGGATGATCGCCCCCGACGAGACCACCTTCGAGTGGGTCAAGGGACGCCCGGCCGCGCCCGGCGATTTCGAGGCGGCGATGGCCCGCTGGCGCGAGCTGCCGACCGACCCCGCCGCCAGCTTCGACACCGAGGTCGAGATCGACGCCTCGGGGATCTCGCCGATGGTCACCTGGGGGACCAACCCGGGCCAGGTCGTCGAGGTCACCGACAGCGTCCCCGATCCCGATCAGATGGACACTCCCGCCGATCGCGAAGCGGCCGAACGCGCCCTCGCCTACATGGGCCTGGAGGCGGGCACCCCGATGACCGAGATCGCCCCCGAACGCGTCTTCATCGGCTCCTGCACCAACAGCCGCATCGAGGATCTGCGCGAGGCCGCCGCGATCATCGAGGGCCGCAAGGTCGCCAGCGGCGTCAGCGCGATGGTCGTCCCCGGCTCCCAGCAGGTGAAGAAGGCGGCCGAGGAAGAGGGTCTCGACGAGGTCTTCAAGAGCGCCGGCTTCGACTGGCGCGTCGCCGGCTGCTCGATGTGCCTGGGGATGAACCCCGACACGCTGGACGAGGGCGAGCGCTGCGCCTCGACCTCGAACCGCAACTTCGAGGGGCGCCAGGGCAAGGGCGGCCGCACCCACCTGGTCAGCCCGAAAATGGCCGCCGCCGCCGCGGTCGAGGGCCACTTCGTCGACATCAGGGATTGGAGCTGAGCATGAGGCCGATTGACAAGATCGAAGGCAAGGTGTCGGTCCTTGACCGCAGCGACGTCGACACCGACCAGATCATCCCCAAGCAGTTCCTCAAGCGGGTCGAGCGGACCGGCTTCGGCGAGTTCCTCTTCTACGACTGGCTGCGTGACGGCGAGATCGAGTTGGAGCCGAACCCGATCCTCGTCACCGGCGCCAATTTCGGCTGCGGCTCCTCCCGCGAGCACGCTCCCTGGGCGCTGGAGGACTTCGGCTTCGAGGCGATCCTGGCCCCGTCCTTTGCCGACATCTTCTACTCCAACTGCACCAAGATCGGGCTGCTGCCGGCGGTGCTGGACGAGGAGCACTGTCGCGCGGTCGCCGAGGCCGGCGAGGCGCGGATCGACCTCGACGACGAGACCGTCAACTGCGCCGCCGGCGTCTTCCAGTTCCAGATCGAGCCGGAGGTCAAGCACCGGCTGCTGAACGGCCTCGACGACATCGGCATCACGCTCGAAAACGACGGCGCGATCGACGACTTCGAGACCGAGCCGGCCGCATCGTTCGGCCCGGTGACGACGAGCCTGTGACGAAGCCGATGAACACCGGCGCCCGCGAGTGGGACGCCGAGACCTACGACGCCGTCTCCGACCCCCAGTTCGAATGGGGGATGGAGGTGCTGGAGCGGCTCGAGCTGCGCGGCGATGAGGTCGCCGTCGACGCCGGCTGCGGCTCCGGCCGGGTCACCGCCGAGCTGGCCGAGCGTCTGCCGGACGGCCGCGTGATCGCGGTCGACGGCTCCGAGGCGATGGTCGAGAAAGCCAAGGAGCGGCTCGGCGAGCGCACCGACTACCTCGTCTCCGACCTCGTTGACCTGGAGCTGGCCGAGCCAATCGACCTCGTCTTCTCGACCGCTACCTTCCACTGGATCGGCGATCACGATGCGCTCTTCCGGCGGATGCGCGCGGCCCTGAAGCCGGGCGGCCGCCTCGTCGCCCAGTGCGGCGGCAAGGGCAACGTCGCCGAGCACACGCGGGCGATCGCGACCGCCGCCGCGGACCCCGAGTACGGACAGCACCTGAGCGGCGCCAAAGCGCCCTGGAACTTCGCCGACCCGGAGGAAACCGAGCCGCGCCTCGCCGGTGCCGGCTTCACCGAGGCCCGTTGCTGGCTGCAGCCGAAGCCGGTCCAGCCATCCGACCCGCTCGCCTTCATCACCACCGTCACCCTGGGCCCGATCCTCGACCAGCTGCCAGAGGAGAAACGCCGGCCCTTCGCCGAAGCGGTCCTCGCCCAACACGAAGAACCGCTCGTCCTCGACTACGTCCGCCTCAACATCGAGGCCGTCGCCGCCTGAGCCGGACGCGTAGAGTCCCCGGACCTTGAACGGCGCCCCGCGCATAGTCGTCCTCCCCGGCGACGGGATCGGCCCCGAGATCGCCGCCGCCGCGCGCCGCGTCCTCGACGCTCTCGGCGAGTTCTCCTACGACGAGCGGCTGATGGGGGGCTGCTCGATCGACGAGCACGGGACCGCCCTCACCGACGAGGTTCTCGACGCCTGCCGCGACGCCGACGCGGTCCTGCTCGGCGCGGTCGGCGGCCCGAAGTGGGATTCGACCGACCCCGACGCGCCGCGCCCCGAGCAGGGCCTGCTGGGACTGCGCAAGGGGATGGGCCTCTACGCCAACCTGCGCCCGGTCCGGCCCAGCCCGGCCCTGGTCAGCGCCAGCCCGCTGCGCGAAGAGCGGATCAGCGGCACCGACCTGCTGGTCGTCCGCGAGCTCACCGGCGGCATCTACTTCGGCGACTCGGGTCGCGAGGGCGACGTCGCCCACGACACCTGCGAGTACTCGGTCGAGGAGATCGACCGCATCGCCCGCACCGCCTTCGACGCCGCCCGCCGCCGCGCCGGGGGCTCCGGCTGCAAGCCGAAGGTGACCTCGGTCGACAAGGCAAATGTCCTCGAGACCTCCCGCCTCTGGCGCGAGGTGGTCGGCCGCGTCGCCGGCGACTACGAGGAGGTCGAACTGGAACACCTCCTGGTCGACAACGCGGCGATGCAGCTCGTCTCCCGCCCCGCCGACTTCGACGTCGTCCTCGCCGAGAACCTCTTCGGCGACATCCTCAGCGACGAGGCGGCGATGCTGACCGGCTCGCTGGGGATGTTGCCCAGCGCCAGCCTCGGTGCCGAGGGCGCCCCCGGCCTCTTCGAGCCGGTCCACGGCTCCGCCCCCGACATCGCCGGCCAGGGCGTCGCCAACCCGCTCGCGACCTTCCTCTCGGCGGCGATGATGCTGCGCCACGGCCTCGGCCGCGGCGACGACGCCGACCGGATCGAGACCGCCGTCGACGCCGTGCTCGAGCGCGGCCTCCGCACCCCCGACCTCGCCTCCGGGACGCTCGCCCACCCGCCGCTGCCGGGGGAGACGGCGCCCGCCGAGAGCGAAGTTGGAACGGAGGAGATGACCGCGGCGGTCCTGGAGCAGCTCGGCGCCTAGCCGCCACCCTCTTGCCGCATCGCTAGAAGCGCGGCCGCCCATCGGGCATAATCCCCCGTCATGGATCCGGTCGAGCTGATCTGGCGCAACGGCGAGTTCCTCCCGTGGGAGGACGCCCAGACCCACGTGCTCAGCCACGGGCTGCACTACGGGACCGGCGTCTTCGAGGGCATTCGCTGCTACGAGACCGCCCGCGGCCCGGCTATCTTCCGCCACCACGACCATCTCGACCGTCTCGAGAAATCGGCCGAGCTCTACTACCTGGAGCTGCCGTACTCGGCCGAGGAGATTCGCCAGGCCACGCACGAGCTGCTGCGCCGCAACGGGCTCGAGAGCGCCTACATCCGGCCGCTCGCCTACCGCGGCTACGGCTCGCTCGGCCTCTACGCCAAAGACGCCCCGGTCGACGTGATCATCGCCGCCTTCCCCTGGGGCGCCTACCTCGGCGAGGAGAGCAAGAACGGCGGCATCCGCGCCAAGGTCTCGAGCTGGCGCCGGATCAGCCCCGGCGGCTCGATCCCGCACGCCAAGGCCTCGGGCTCCTACCTCAACTCGATCCTCGCCAAGACGGAGTCGACCAACGCCGGCTACGACGAGGCGATTCTGCTCGACGAACGCGGCTTCGTCTGCGAGGGCTCGGGCGAGAACATCTTCGTCGTCCGCGACGGCCAGATCGTCACCCCGCCGCAGGTCGCCTCGATCCTCGACGGGATCAACCGCAAGTCGGTGATCCAGATCGCCCGCGACCTCGGCTACACCGTGGTCGAGCGCGACGTCGCCCGCGCCGAGCTCTACCTGGCCGAGGAGGTCTTCCTCACCGGGACCGCGGCCGAGCTGGTGCCGGTGCGCGAGATCGACGACCACCCGCTCGGGCAGCCGGGCGAGATCACCCGCCACGTGCAGGCGAAGTTCGAAGACGCCCTGACGGGCAAGGCCGAGGAGTACCTGGAGTGGCTCGACTTCGTCGAGGCCTCCGCCGACCGCGGCTCCAACGGCTCCACCGAGGCTTCCGGCTCGGAGTCGATCGGGCGAATTACCCCCGCCGCATAAGCGGCCGGCGCGGCCTGCCCGCGCACGCCGGACCACCACGGTCCACCCGATCTTCTTCGACTCGAAAGGCAGCAATCAGATGGAACAGGTGAAGCTCTACGACACGACTTTGCGGGACGGGATGGGCGGTCGCGGGATGTCGCTCTCGGTGGGCGAGAAGCTCAAGGTTGCCCAGGCGCTCGACCGGCTCGGCGTCCATTTCATCGAGGCCGGCTTTCCCAGCAGCAATCCCAAGGAAGCCGAGCTCTTCGAGCGGCTCGGCGAGGTCGAGTACGAAAACGCGACGATCGTCGCCTTCGGGATGACCCGCCGCCGCGACCGCGCCGCCGCCGAGGACGAGGCCCTGGGCGTCCTGACTTCCTCCTTCGCGCCCGCGATCTGCCTCGTCGGCAAGAGCTCGCCGCTCCACGTCGAGAAGGTGATCCGGGTGACCCGGGAGGAAAACCTGGCGATGATCGCCGACTCGATCGCCTTCTGCCGCGATCAGGGCAAGCGGGCGATCTTCGACGCCGAGCACTTCTTCGACGGCTACCGCGAAGACAGCGCCTACGCGCTCGAATGCGTCGCCGCGGCGGCGGAGGCCGGGGCCGAGAACGTGACCCTCTGCGACACCAACGGCGGCAGTCTGCCGGGCTTCGTCGCCGAGGCCACGGCGGCGGTCGCGGCCGCCGTCGGTGGCTCGGTCGAGCTCGGGATCCACACCCACGACGACGCCGGCTGCGGGGTCGCCAACTCGCTTGCCGCGGTGGAAGCCGGAGCCCGCCTCGTCCAGGGCTGCGTCAACGGCTACGGCGAGCGCTGCGGCAACGCCAACCTGGCGACGATCCTGCCGGCCTTGCAGCTGAAGATGGGCTTCGAGGCCGTGACCCCCGAGCAACTGGCGAGCCTGACGCCGACCGCGAACTACCTCGACGAACTCTGCAACCTCACCCCGGACCCGGACCGGCCCTACGTCGGCCGCAACGCCTTCGCCCACAAGGCGGGCATGCACGCGGCCGGGGTCGAGGCCGACGCCAGCACCTTCGAGCACCTCGACCCGGCGCTGGTCGGCAACGAGCGCGACATCGTCGCCTCCGAGCTGGCGGGCAAGGCGACGATCCGCAGTCAGGCCGAGCGCGCCGGCGTCGAGCTCGACGACGCGGCGGCGACGCGCGCGGTGCAGCGGCTGAAGGAGCAGGAGCACCGGGGCTACCACTACGAGGCAGCGCCTGCTTCCTTCGAGCTGTTGCTGCGACGCGAGGCCGGCACCTACAAGCCGCTCTTCCGGCTCGAGAGCTTCCGCGTCGTGGTCGAAAAGCACGCCGACGGCGAGGTGACGACCGAGGCGACGATCAAAGTCGAGGTCGATGGCAAGCGCTACTTCCAGGCATCCGAGGGCAACGGCCCGGTCAACGCGCTCGACCGCGCCCTGCGCGCGGCGATCGCCGACCGCTACCCGCACCTCGCCGACGTCGAGCTGACCAACTACAAGGTGCGGATCCTCGACGAAGCCCACGGCACCGGCGCGGTCACCCGCGTCCTCCTCGACTCCGCCGACGGCGGCCGCGAGTGGGGGACGACGGGCGTCTCGGAGAACATCATCGAGGCCTCCTGGGAGGCTCTGGTCGACTCGCTGGAGTACGCCTTCCAGTGATCCCGCTCGCCCAGCCGGACATCGGCGCCCGCGAGGAGGAGCTGGTCCTGGAGGTGCTGCGCTCCGGCCAGCTCTCGCTGGGGCCGATGGGGGAGCGCTTCGAGCGCGAGTTCGCCGCCTGGCTCGGCGTCGAGGACGCGGTGATGACCTCCAGCGGCACCACGGCGCTGCACCTCGGGGTGCGGATGCTGGGGTGGGGCGAGGGTCACGAGGTCGTGACCAGCCCCTTCAGCTTCGTGGCCTCGGCCAACTGCCTCTTGTACGAGGGCGCGAAGCCGGTCTTTGCCGACGTCGAAGAGGAGACGCTCGGCCTCGATCCAGCTGCGGCAGCTGACGTGGTGGGAGAGAAGACGGTCGGCCTGCTGCCGATCCACATCTTCGGCTTCCCGGCGGCGATGCCGGAGCTGGAGGCGCTGGCGGGGCGGCACGGCCTCGGCATCCTCGAGGACGCCTGCGAGGCCCTGGGCGCGGTCGACTCCGACGCCCGCAAGGTCGGCGCCCGCGGCAACCTCGCCACCTTCGCCTTCTACGCCAACAAGCAGATGACGACGGGGGAGGGGGGGATGATCGTCCCCCGTGACCCAGGCGAGGCGGCCCGCCTGCGCTCCGAGCGCAACCAGGGCCGCGCCGTCGACATGGGCTGGCTCGACCACGACCGGCTCGGCTTCAACTACCGCCTCTCGGACCTCGCCGCCGCGCTCGGCGTCGCCCAAGTCGAGAAGCTCGATTCGCTGCTGGAGCGGCGGGTGGGCGTGGCGCGGATGTACGAGGAGCGGCTGGCGGGGCTGGAGGGAGTGCGGACGCCTGTTGCCTCGCGCGGCGCCGAGGTCCGCAGCTGGTTCGTCTACACCGTGCGCCTTCCGCAGGGCACCGACCGCGACGCGGTGATCCGCCGTCTCGCCGAGCGCGGCGTCGCCAGCAAGGCCTACCTGCCCTGCATCCACCTCTTCCCGCACCTGCGCGAGCTCGGCTACCGCGAGGGCCAGTTCCCGGTCGCCGAAGCCGCCGCCGCCGACTCGCTGGCGCTGCCGTTCTTCCCGGCGATGGAGGAGGCGCAGGTGGACCGCGTCTGCCAGGAGCTGGCCGACGCGCTCGGCCAGAGCCTCTAGCGGCATAATCGCCCGCCCATGGGACGCTTCCGCAAAGAGCCCGACCCGCGCTTCTGGCGCCTCAACCGCTCGCTCGCCTTCGACGCCTGGCTGGCGCCGTACGACCTCGACCAGTCGAAGGCGCACGCGCGCGGCCTCTGCGAGATCGGCGTCCTCAGCGCCGACGAGCTGACCAAGATTGAGGACGGCCTCGACCGGGTCCGCGCCCGCATGGCCGAGCACGGCTTCGAGTTCGAGCCCGGCGACGAGGACATCCACATGGCGATCGAGCGCCTGCTCGGCGAGGAGATCGGGCCGCTTGCCGGCAAGCTCCACACCGGCCGCTCCCGCAACGACCAGGTCGCCACCGACGTGGCGATGGTCGTGCAGGCGCACTCGCTGCGGGCGATCGAGCTCTGCGGGGCGGCGATGCAGCGCCTGCTCGGCCTCGCCGAGTCCCACAAGGACTGGACGATGCCCGGCTACACCCACCTGCAGCGGGCCCAGCCGGTCTACCTCGGCCACCACCTGCTCGCTTACTTCTGGATGCTCGCCCGCGATGTCCTCCGCTTCCAGTTCGCCCTCGACAGCGCCAGCGTGATGCCGCTCGGCTCCGGCGCCCTGGCCGGCGTCAACTGGGAGATCGACCGCGAGGCGGTCGCCGCCGACCTCGGCTTCGCCCACGTCAGCCACAACTCCATCGACGGCGCCTCCAACCGCGACTTCGTCCTCGACTACCTGAACGCGGCCTCGACCTGCGCCATGCACCTCTCGCGCCTCGGCTCGGAAATCGTCATCTGGAGCTCTGCCGAGTTCGGCTTCTGCGAGCTCGACGAGTCCTTCTCCTCGGGCTCCTCGATCATGCCGCAGAAGAAGAACCCCGACTCGGCCGAGCTGCTGCGGGCGAAGAGCCCGCGCGTCGCCGCTTCCTACCAGACGCTCCTCGGCGTCATGCACGCACTGCCGCTGACCTACGGCAAGGACATGCAGGAGGACAAGGAGCCGCTCTTCGACGCGATCGACACGATCGAGGCCTTGCTCGACGCCAGCGCCGGGATGCTCGACGGGATCGAGTTCGACCGCGAGCGGATGCTCGAGGCTTCCGGCGACGAGATGCTGGCGGCGACCGAGGTCGCCGACCTGCTGGTTCGTCGCGGCGTCCCCTTCCGCGAGGCGCACGGGATCGTCGGTGGCCTCGTCCGCGACGCGGTCGAGCGCGGAAAAAGCCTTTCTCAACTAACCCCGGAGGAGCTGCGCGAGCGCTCCGAGCACCTCGACGACTCCTACTACGAGGTGCTGCGGCAGAGCAGCTGGCTGGAGTCGAAGCGAATCGCCGGCGGCACCGGCTCGGCGCCGCTGGCGCTGCAGCTCGAGGAGGCGCGGCAGACGCTGGCGGCGGTCCAGACCCGGGTCAACGAAGAGCGAGGGTGAAGTCAGGGTCGAGAAGCCGGGCCCAACGGCTCGGAGAGCCGTTGGGGGCTGATTTCTATGACCGCTCGGTCCATGAGGTCGCCCGCGATCTGGTCGGCTGCACCCTCCTCTACGAAGGCCGCGGCGGCGTCATCGTCGAGACCGAGAGCTACGAGGCCGACGATCCCGCCTGCCACGCCTACGTCGGCCTGACCGAGCGCACGCGGGTCCTCTTCGGCCCGCCCGGCTACGCCTACGTCTACCTCTCCTACGGGATCCACAGCCTCCTCAACGCGGTCGCCGAACCCAATGGCGAGGCGGCGGCGGTGCTGATCCGGGCGCTGGAGCCAACCCACGGGGTCGAAGAGATGCGGGCGCGGCGCGGCGGCAAGGCCGATGCCGACCTCTGCTCGGGCCCCGGCAAGCTGACCGAGGCGCTGGGGATAGGCCTCGCCGACAACGAGCGCGACCTCACTCGCGAGCCCTTCCTGCTGACCCCACCGACCGGCGAGCGGCCGCGGATCGTCACCGGTCCCCGCATCGGCATCACCAAAGCGGTCGAGCGCCCCTGGCGTTTCTGTGCCGAAGGGAACCGCTTTGTATCCAAGCCTTGGCCAAGCCGCCCCCGGACGCGAAGCGGAGGAGGCGGCGCCTGACGTTTAACCCGCGGTGACGCCGCCACCGCCGCCCGACGATTCCGGCGTGGCTTCGGGGGCGGCTTCGGGAGTCGCTTCCGGCGTGGCTTCGGGAGTCGCTTCCGGCGTCACTTCGGTTTCCGGCGCCGGTTCGACTGCTTCCGGTTCGGGTTCCGGCGTCCCGTATTCGGTTTCCGGGGCGACGTAGCCTTCGGTTTCGCCCGGTTCGAAGTCCTCGCCTTCTTCCTTCGCGGCCTTGCGCGCGGCCGCCTCGGCGGCGTGTTCGGCCTGGATCTCGCGCCAGGCGGAGATCACCCGCGCCCAGATCAGGGCGGGGAAGGTGCCGCCCATCACCGGGCCGCCGTTGTAGAGCGTGGTCATCGGCGTCGTCGTATCGGGGTAGCCGACCCAGACGCAGGCGGTGACTTCGTCGGCGATGCCGCCGCAGAACCAGGCGTCGCCGTTGTTCTCGGTCGTCCCGGTCTTGCCCCACTGCCCTTCGACGCCGATCTGGGCGTTGGTACCGGTGCCGTTGGCGACCACCGTTTCGAGGATCCCCTTCTCGGTTTCCACCGTTTCCTGGTCGAAGACCTGGTCGTGCTTGGAGTCGTTGTCGCCGCCCTTGATCGTCTCGCCGTCGTCGTTGGTGACCTGGGTGAAGGCGACGGGGCTGTCGCCGGGCCGGGGGGCGAGGGTGCCGCTGACCCGGTCGCCGTTGTTGCCGATCGTGCTGTAGGCGTAGGTCCAGCCGAGCGGGGTGACGCCGAGGGTGAGACCGCCGAGGACCATCCCCGGGTTGGTCGAGAGCGGGTCGCTGTAGCCGGCCTTGTGGGCGGTGCCGGCGATCGCCGCGGTCCTGTCGCGCACGGTCTTGCCCTTCAGGCCTTCGAGTGCCAGGGCGGCGTAGATCGAGTTGTCCGAGTAGGTCGTCGCGCAGACGATGTCGCAGGAGCCGAGATAGGAGCCCTCGTCGTTGGTCACCCGGTACGTTTCCTGCCCCTTCTTGCCGAAGGAGAAGAAGCGTTCTTCGGAGGGGTAGACGGTATAGGGGGAGATCCCCTGTTCGAGCGCCGTCAGCAGCGTGAAAGGCTTGATCGAGGAGCCCGGCTGGCGGTGACCCTGGGTCGCCAGGTTGAAGGGCCTGGTGTCGAAGTCGGGACCGCCGACCATCGCCTTGATGCCGGCGTTGTGGTTGTCGATCACCACCACCGAGGCGGTCGCCGGCGAGTAGCCGAGGTAGGAGTTGACCGCTTCTTCGGCGGCTTCTTGGAGGCGCAGGTCGAGCGTCGACTTCACGGTCAGGCCGCCGAAGAAAGCTTTCGAGGCGCCGTAGCGTTCGACCAACTGCTGGCGCAAGTAGGCGGTGAAGTACGGGGCCCGGGAGTCGAGGCTCGGCGGCTCGATGCTGGAGTCGGGAGGGAGCGCCTGCTCCTGCCCTTCGCGCATCTGTTCTTCTGAGATGTACCCCTGTTCCGTCATCCGTTCGAGCACGAGGTTGCGGCGGGCGAGGGTGTTTTCGGGGAAGACTTTGGGGTCGTAGGCCGAGGGCGATTGGATGATCCCCGCCAGCATCGCCGCCTCCCAGGGCTCGAGCACCGAGGCGCAGGGCTCGGTCTGGGTCCCGCAGCCGGGGTGGGCGTTGCCGAAGTAGGTGCGCGCCGCCGCCTCGATCCCGTAGGCGCCCTGGCCGAAGTAGACCGTGTTCAGGTACTCGGTGATGATCTTGTCCTTGCTCCAGTGGCGCTCGAGCCGGTAGGCGAGCGCCGCCTCCTTGAACTTGACGAAGAGCGAGCGGTCGCCCTGCGCTTCCAGCGCGTTCTTGACGAACTGCTGGGTGATCGTCGAGGCGCCCTGGGCGGCGCTGGCGCTGAGGATGTCTTTGACGAGGGCACGGCCGATGCCCTCGAAGTCGACGCCGTTGTGCTCGTAGAAGCGGGCGTCCTCGATCGAGACCACCGCGTTCTTGACGTTGGGAGAGATCTGGCCGGAGCTGAGGAGGATTTTGTTCTGGTCGCTGGAGAGCGTCCCGATCTCTTCGCCGTTGGCATCGACGAGGACGCTGTTCTTCGCGGCCTTGTACTGGGCGAAGTCGTAGATCGCCGGCAGGTCCTGCGAGACCGCGGCCATCATGCCGAAGACCATCGAGACCACAGCCAGAACCCCGAGCCCGAGCAGCACGAAGAGGACGCGCAGCTTTTTCAGGCGCGGTTTCGATTTCTTCGGGGGCGAAGGGGGGCCCGGCGCGGTCGTCGGAGCCGGGGGGATGGGCGGGATCTCACCGCCGCCGCTTCGCCGTCGCTTTAGTCCTAGGACAGCCATCGAATGGGTCACGGCAAAAAACGGCTCGACGTCCGTGACGGACCGCCGAGCGAAGGCGGCAGTCTAGCATTGCCCGGATGCCGGATCTGACGCGAAACGCGGTCGACGTGCTGCCCGAGGGGCGACTCGCCGAGCAACTGGAGGAAGGCCGACCGCTGCGGGTCAAGCTCGGGATCGACCCGACCACCGCCGACATCCACCTCGGCCACACGGTCGTGCTGGAGAAGCTGGCCGAGTTCCAGCGCGCGGACCACCAGGTGGTCCTGATCATCGGCGACTTCACCGCCCAGGTGGGGGACCCGAGCGGGCGCTCGGCGACGCGGCCCGTGCCGAGCGCCGAGGAGATCGAGGCGAACGCGGCCACCTACCAGGAGCAGGCTTTCAAGATCCTCGACCGTGAGAAGACCGAGGTACGGCGCAACAGCGAGTGGCTGCGGATGGAGCCGGAGGCGCTGCTGGGCCTGCTGGCGCGGACGACGGTGGCGCGCCTGCTCGAGCGCGACGACTTCCAGAAGCGGATGGCGACGGCGCGGCCGATCGCGGCCCTGGAGCTGCTCTACCCGCTGCTGCAGGGCTACGACTCGGTCGCGGTCGAGGCCGACGTTGAGCTCGGCGGCACCGACCAGAAGTTCAACCTGCTGTTCGGCCGCGACGTGCAGACCTCCTACGGCCAGAAGCCGCAGTCGATCATGACCCTGCCGATCCTGGTCGGCACCGACGGCGTCCAGAAGATGAGCAAGTCGCTCGGCAACTACGTTGGCGTCACCGACGCGCCGGAGGAGATGTTCGGCCGCCTGATGAGCATCCCCGACGAGGCGATGCCCGAGTACTACCGGCTGCTGCTGGGCTCCGAGCAGCCGGCGAGCCCGCCGAACGAGGCGAAGCGGGAGCTGGGACGCCGGATCGTCGACCGCTTCCACGGCGAGGGGGCGGGGACGGGGGCAGAGGAGCACTTCAACCGCGTCCACGTCCAGCACGCGGTGCCGGACGAGATCCCCGAGATCGAGCTCGGGGACCACCGCGCCGACGGCAACGGCCTCGTCCACCTGCCTCGCCTGATCGCCGACGCCTTCGACGTCAGCAGCAGCGAGGGACGGCGGCTGATCCAGCAGGGAGCGGTCAAGCTCGACGGCGAGCCGCTGCCCGCGGAGCCCCTCGACCTCGAGACCGCTAGTCTGGACGGACGCGTGCTGCAGGTCGGGAAGCGGCGCTTCTGCCGCCTTAGGGCCACCCCCTAGGCAAACCGCCGGCCGCGCGCTATACTCATTCGTCCTTCTGGGGTTGCCGTAGGCAGCCCCGAGCGTCGAGAGCGGCGAGTCCCGCCGTAGAGAGCGCAGCGGTCTTTGAAAACTGAGCAGCGTGCATCTCCGCGGACTTCGGTCTGCGGAATGTTCAGCCCGACCCATTCGGTGCGCCAGCGTGCCGGATGGTCTTGATTTACCTCGTCATGTCGGTCGTCGTATTTGTGTACTCGGCGGCCAACTGAGATATGACAGGCTCTCTGTAGAAGTACATTTCACGGAGAGTTTGATCCTGGCTCAGGACGAACGCTGGCGGCGTGCTTAACACATGCAAGTGGTGCGACGAACCAGGGCTTGCCCTGGGGCAAAGCCGCGAACGGGTGAGTAACACGTGAGTAACCTGCCCCGATGACCGGGACAACCCGAGGAAACTCGGGCTAATACCGGATGTGGCGCACGGACGTAAGTCTGTTCGCTAAAGGAAGCTTCGGCCTCCGCATTGGGAGGGGCTCGCGGCCCATTAGCTTGTTGGTGGGGTAACGGCCTACCAAGGCAACGATGGGTAGCTGGTCTGAGAGGACGATCAGCCACACTGGGACTGAGACACGGCCCAGACTCCTACGGGAGGCAGCAGTGGGGAATCTTGCGCAATGCGCGAAAGCGTGACGCAGCAACGCCGCGTGGGGGAAGACGGCCTTCGGGTTGTAAACCCCTTTCAGGAGGGACGAAGGCTCGCCGGTGAATAGCCGTGTGAGTTGACGGTACCTCCACAAGAAGCTCCGGCTAACTACGTGCCAGCAGCCGCGGTAATACGTAGGGAGCAAGCGTTGTCCGGAATCATTGGGCGTAAAGCGCGCGTAGGTGGCCTCATAAGTCCGCTGTGAAAGTCAAAGGCTCAACCTTTGAAAGCCGGTGGATACTGTGAGGCTAGAGTACGGAAGAGGCGAGTGGAATTCCTGGTGTAGCGGTGGAATGCGCAGATATCAGGAGGAACACCAATAGCGAAGGCAGCTCGCTGGGACGTTACTGACACTGAGGCGCGAAAGCGTGGGGAGCGAACAGGATTAGATACCCTGGTAGTCCACGCCGTAAACGATGGGTACTAGGTGTGGGAGGTGTCGACTCCTCCCGTGCCGTCGCTAACGCACTAAGTACCCCGCCTGGGGAGTACGGCCGCAAGGCTAAAACTCAAAGGAATTGACGGGGGCCCGCACAAGCAGCGGAGCATGTGGTTTAATTCGACGCAACGCGAAGAACCTTACCTGGGCTTGACATGTTGGTGACCGCCGTGGAAACACGGTTTTCCTTCGGGACACCATCACAGGTGGTGCATGGCTGTCGTCAGCTCGTGTCGTGAGATGTTGGGTTAAGTCCCGCAACGAGCGCAACCCCCGTTCCATGTTGCCAGCATTCAGTTGGGGACTCATGGGAGACTGCCGGTGACAAACCGGAGGAAGGTGGGGATGACGTCAAGTCATCATGCCCCTTATGTCCAGGGCTACACACGTGCTACATTGGCGCATACAAAGGGCAGCAATACCGCGAGGTGGAGCAAATCCCATAAAGTGCGCCTCGGTTCGGATTGGAGGCTGAAACTCGCCTCCATGAAGGTGGAGTTGCTAGTAATCGCGGATCAGCAATGCCGCGGTGAATACGTTCCCGGGCCTTGTACACACCGCCCGTCACACCACGAAAGCGAGCAACACCCGAAGCCGGTGGCCTAACCGCAAGGAGGGAGCCGTCGAAGGTGGGGCCCGTGATTGGGGTGAAGTCGTAACAAGGTAGCCGTAGCGGAAGCTGCGGCTGGATCACCTCCTTTCTAGGGAGATTTCTCTAGAACGTCGACCGGGCTGGTCGCATCGACTTCGGTTGGTGCTGAACGCTGCTCAGTTTTGAGAGACCGCCTCCGGAGAACCCGGAGGTGCGCCTCGGTGGACCTTGAAAACTGCACAAGGCCAAAAATTCAGAACCCGCGCGACGTGGGTTCTGAGGGTATTTAATTATCGATTCACACACTTTTTAAGTGAGTGAGTCGCTCACCGTCAAGATAGTAAGAGTTTACGGTGGATGCCTTGGCACCAAGAGTCGAAGAAGGACGTGGACGGCTGCGATAAGCCGCGGTGAGGCGCTGAACAGCCATTGACCCGCGGATTTCCGAATGGGAAAACCCGGCACCGGTAATGCGGTGTCATCCGGCGGTGAATACATAGCCGTCGGAGGGGAACCGGGCGAACTGAAACATCTAAGTAGCCCGAGGAAAAGAAATCAACCGAGACTCCCTTAGTAGTGGCGAGCGAAAGGGGATCAGCCCAAACTGGATGAGTGTAAGCGGCACGCGTTGCTCATCCGGGGTTGTAGGGCGTCATGTCCAGGCTGTGCCGGCCTGGCGGCAGTTACAAAATCAGGTGTTAGCCGAAGCGAGTGGAACCTCGCACCACAGAGGGCAATCGTCCCGTAGGCGAAAGCATTCTGATCTGTCGATTGACGTTCCTGAGTAAGACCACACCCGTGAAACGTGGTCTGAACCTGGGGGGACCACCCTCCAAGGCTAAGTACTACTTGGTGACCGATAGTGAACTAGTACCGTGAGGGAAAGGTGAAAAGTACCCCTGAAGGGGAGTGAAATAGTACCTGAAACCGTAGACTTACAAGTGGTCGGAGCACCTTCGGGTGTGACGGCGTGCTTTTTGCATCACGAGCCGGCGAGTTACTCGTCAGTGGCAAGGTTAAGCGATGAGCGGAGCCGTAGCGAAAGCGAGTCTGAATAGGGCGACACAGTCACTGGCGGTAGACCCGAAACTGAGCGAGCTATCCATGGGCAGGCTGAAGCGGGGGTAAGACCTCGTGGAGGGCCGAACCGACCTAGGTTGAAAACTGGGCGGATGACCTGTGGATCGGAGTGAAAGGCTAATCAAGCTCAGAGATATCTGGTTCTCTCCGAAATATATTTAGGTATAGCCTCGAGTAATTGTGTTGTGGCCGTAGAGCACTGTTTGGATTAGGGGCCCTACCAGGTTACCGACTTCAGGCAAACTCCGAAGACCATTACATTTAACTCGGGAGTCAGTGTGCGGGGGATAAACTTCGTACGCGAGAGGGAAACAACCCAGACCATCAGCTAAGGACCCCAAGTGTTAGCTAAGTGGCAAACGATGTCCGAATGCAGAGACAACCAAGAGGTTGGCTTAGAAGCAGCCATCCTTGAAAGAGTGCGTAACAGCTCACTGGTCAAGTGTTCGGGCGCGGATAATTCAACGGGGCTAAAGCTAACCTCCGAAGCTATGGGTGTGCAGGCCTGCGGGTTCTGTACGCGGTAGGAGAGCGTTCCAGTCTGCGTGAAGCGGTGTCGTAAGGCCCCGTGGAGTGGCTGGAAGTGAGAATGCCGGCATGAGTAACGAAAGTGGGGTGAGACTCCCCACCACCGATTGTCCAAGGTTTCCTGAGTAAAGTTCGTCTGCTCAGGGTTAGTCGGGACCTAAGGCGAGGCCGAAAGGCGTAGCCGATGGCCAACAGGTTGATATTCCTGTACCACGTCGTTTCCGTTATGACCGATGGGGGGACGGGGAAGGGTAAGAGATCCCAGGCGATGGTCGTCCTGGGGCAAGCACGTAGCTAGTTGCTGTAGGAAAATCCGCAGCGGCGTTTTGACGCGAGGTGCGATGCCAGCTGGCTTACCGCCGGCGAGTCTCCGATCCCATGCCTCCAAGAAAAGCCTCTAGGCAGGATTCGCGTGCCCGTACCGATAACCGACACAGGTGGACAAGTAGAACATACTGAGGTGAGCGAGCTAACTCTCGTTAAGGAACTCGGCAAAATCGTCCCGTAACTTCGGGAGAAGGGACGCCCCGTTAGGGTGAACTCCATACGGAGGGAGCCTGAGGGGGCCGCAGTGAATTGGTCCAACCGACTGTTTACCAAAAACACAGGGCTCTGCTAAGTCGTAAGACGACGTATAGGGTCTGACGCCTGCCCGGTGCCGGAAGGTTACGTGGACTTGTTAGCGCTTCGGCGCGAAGCAATGAAACTAAGCCCCGGTAAACGGCGGCCGTAACTATAACGGTCCTAAGGTAGCGAAATTCCTTGTCGGGTAAGTTCCGACCTGCACGAATGGCGTAACGAGTTGGACGCTGTCTCAACGAGAGGCTCGGTGAAATTAAAGTCTCGGTGAAGATGCCGAGTACCCGCAGCTAGACGGAAAGACCCCGTGAACCTTTACTGCAACTTGATATTGGAGTTTGGGGTATCTCGCTCAGGATAGGTGGGAGACTGTGAACCAGTGGCTTTGGCCGCTGGGGAGTCACCCTTGAGATACCACCCTTGGTGCTCTGAGCTTCTAACACCGCGCCGTGATCCGGGCGGTGAACAGTGTCAGGTGGGCAGTTTGACTGGGGCGGTCGCCTCCTAAAGAGTAACGGAGGCGCCCAAAGGTTCCCTCAGCACGGTTGGAAATCGTGCGTAGAGTGTAAAGGCAACAAGGGAGCTTGACTGCGAGACCGACGGGTCGAGCAGGAACGAAAGTTGGGCTTAGTGATCCGGCGGTAGCAAGTGGAAGCGCCGTCGCTCAACGGATAAAAGGTACTCCGGGGATAACAGGCTTATCGGTTCCAAGAGTCCACATCGACGAACCGGTTTGGCACCTCGATGTCGGCTCGTCGCATCCTGGGGCTGGAGTAGGTCCCAAGGGTTGGGCTGTTCGCCCATTAAAGCGGTACGCGAGCTGGGTTCAGAACGTCGTGAGACAGTTCGGTCCCTATCTGCTGTGGGCGTTGGAGAGTTGAGAGGAGTCATCCCTAGTACGAGAGGACCGGGATGAACATGCCTCTGGTGTATCTGTTGTCCTGCCAAGGGCATCGCAGATTAGCTACGCATGGAACGGATAACCGCTGAAAGCATCTAAGCGGGAAGCCGTCCTCGAGATAAGCTCTCCCATCCCCTTGAGGGAGTAAGACCCCTGGTAGACCACCAGGTTGATAGGCCGGCGGTGGAAGCGCAGTAATGTGCGTAGCTGACCGGTACTAATGGGTCGAGGGCTTGACGGATATTTTTATCTACCCATCTGGTCTTGTGCGGTTTTCAAGCTCCACCGGGGCGGTCTCGCAAAATTTCCGGTGGCGCATAGCGAGTGGGAGACACCTCTTCCCATTCCGAACAGAGCAGTTAAGCCACTCAGCGCCGATGGTACTTGGGGGGCAACCCCCTGGGAGAGTAGGTCGCCGCCGGTTCTTCGTGTGTAGCCCGCGCCACGAGCTGGCGCGGGCTGCGTGCTTTCAGTAGCGGCGCGCTACGGCCCCGTCGAGCGGCTTGCGTAGCGCTGCTACGCGGCGCCACTCGCCGTGGCCGGATCGGCTTGCTCCTGCAAGCCCTCGCCATCGCGCCAGCACGCGGCCGGGGCTACCGTAATTGGTTAGCCCAGTTGCCTCGCGCGGCGCGGACCGCGGAATCCAGCTTCTTCAAGCAGGGTGCACTGGGACCTGCGATGAGCTGCACGCGTACGCGGCGAAACCGGACGGTCTGCGCAACCCTGGCGAGGGCTCCCAACGGGCTCTAGCCCGTACTCGCCGAGGGTTGCGAAGTCAATCAGGAGGTCGGCGGCGTCGGTCAGCCGGCCGGTGATTTTGGTCTTCGAATCGAACATGGGTTCGTACTGTAGGTCTACCCTCGGACGGGTTGATGAAACTGCAAGCGGGGTTGCATTGGCACCCTAAATTTGGCTCTGCACAGCCAAATCATCGGTCTTCGGCGCTGAAGCGCTCGATCAATTTGGCGACGAGGGCGGGACGCTCGACGTTGGGGGAGTGCCCGGCGCCGGCGATCAGGTGGGTCTCGGCGCCGGGGACGGCCTGCTTGTACTGATCGAGGGCGCGCTGCGGGTCGTTGACGATCTGCTCCTCGGCGCCCATCAAGACCATCAGCGGCTTGCCGGTGGCCGCCATCCGCTGGTCGAGCGCCTCTTCGCCGAGGAAGTCGTCGACGCCGCCGGGTGAGTCGTCGTAGGAGGTGTAGGTCATCCGCTTGACGTCCTCGACGAATTCGTCGGGAACGTCATAGCCGGGGGCGAAGGCGACCGCGAGGCCCTTGCGGATGGAGAAGTCGGGCTTGACTTGCCAGAGGAGCTGGCCGATCAGGGGCTGAAAGGCGAGGCCGGCGACGAAGCCGAGGTCGCCGTAGCTGTTGTCGGGAGGCATGTCGATGATGACCGCCCGGCCGACCAGCTGCGGGCTCTGTTCGGACAGCGCCACAGTTACTGACCCGCCAAGGGAGTGGCCGACCACGGTCGCGTCTTCGACTTCGAGCCGTTCCAGCGCCTCGGCCACCACCTTTGCCTGGTTTGGCGGCGTATAGCCGGACCCCGGCTTTTCCGAGCCGCCGTGGCCGAGTAGATCGACGGTAATCACCCGGTGCCGACGTTCCAACGGCGGGACGACCCCGTTCCACCAGTTCATCGCGCAGCTGAAGCAGTGGATGAGGACGATCGGGGAGGCGTCCCGCGGGCCGTGTTCGGCCACCTGCAGGTCTCCGTCGGCCAGCTTGAAGATCCGCCCGTCAGGTTCAGTGACCTCGGCCTTCTCGGTCCTGCCGTCGACCACGAGCATGTTGACGAGGAGCAGCGCCAGCACCGCCGCGACCACGCCGATAGCGATCTTCACTCGTCTCCCCATGGCCGGTCGTTACCCTAGCCGGAACCATGGAGAAGTTCGTGATCCAGGGCGGCGTTCCCCTCGCCGGGGAATTGACCGTCGCCGGCAACAAGAACGCGGCGCTGCCGATCCTCGCCGCCTGCCTGCTAACCGAGGAGGAGGTGCTGCTGCACCGGGTGCCGCGGATCCGCGACACCGAAGCGCAGATCGCGCTGCTGGAGAACCTCGGGGTCGAGGTTGCCTGGGTCGCTGACAACAGCGTCCGCCTCTGCGCCCGTGCGGTCGCCGGTGGCACCGTCGACGAGGAGCTCTCGCGCCAGATCCGCGCCTCCTTCCTGCTCGCGGGGCCGCTGCTGGCGCGCTTCGGCGAGGCGAAGATGCCGCCGCCCGGGGGCGACTTCATCGGTCGCCGCCGCCTCGACGCTCATCTCGACGCCTTCAAGGACCTCGGCGCCCGCATCGACGGCAGCCGCTGGATCGAGCTCTCCGCGCCCGCCGGTCTGCGTGCGTGCGAGATCTTCATGGACGAGCCTTCGGTGATGGGGACCGAGAACGCGCTGATGGCGGCGGCGCTCTGCCCGGGCCCGACCCAGATCTCCAATGCCGCCAGCGAGCCGCACGTCCAGGACCTGGCGCGACTGCTGGCGAAAATGGGAGCTCGCGTCGAGGGGATCGGCTCCAACGTGATGACCGTCCACGGCGCCGAGAACCTCGGCGGCGCCGAGCACACGATCTGCGCCGACCACATCGAGGTCGGCAGCTTCATGGCGCTTGCCGCGGCGACCGGGGGGGAGCTGCGGATCCGCGACGTCGAGCCGGACGACCTGACCATGGTCAGGCGTCAGTTCAAGCGACTCGGTCTGCGCTCGGAAATCGAGGGGACCGACATGCTCGTCCCGGCCGGCCAGCACCTGCAGGTCGAAGCCGACCTCGGCGACGCGATCCCGAAGATCGAGGACGGCCCCTGGCCGGCGTTCCCCGCCGACCTCACCTCGATCGCCCTTGCCCTCGCCACCCAGGCCGAAGGCGAGGTCCTGATCTTCGAGAAGATGTTCGAGAACCGTCTCTTCTTCGTCGACAAGCTTGTCGCGATGGGCGCTCGGATCACGCTGTGCGATCCCCACAGGGCGATCGTCAGCGGTCCGAGCCGGCTTCATGGCGAGCGCGTCTCCAGCCCCGACATCCGCGCCGGGATGGCGATGCTCATCGCCGCCTGCGCGGCGGAGGGGACCTCGGAGATCGGCGAGATCCGCCAGATCGACCGCGGCTATGAGCAGATCGACGAGCGCCTGCGCGGCCTCGGCGCCCAGATCGAACGCGTCTCTGCAGAGGTCCCTGCCTAAAAACGCCTTCGGCAGGGGAATTCCCACCGCCCGCGTAAGGTCAAGCCGATGATCCACCCGATTCCACCGGGAACGCGGGACGTGCTGCCCGACGAGATGCGCGAGCTGCGCAGGCTCAAGCACGCCCTGCTCGAGGTCTTCTTGGGGCGTGGCTACGGCGAGGTGGCGACGCCGGCGATCGAGTACGACGAGACGATGGCGCGAGGGGACGGCCGTGCCGCCCGCTCCTCCTACCGCTTCTTCGACGAGAGTGGCGAGCTCTTGGCCTTGCGCTCGGACATGACCGTGCCGATCGCCCGCCTCGTCGCCGGCCGCTACGCCGACGGCGAGCCTCCTCATCGCCTTTGCTATCTCGCCAGCGCCTATCGCGCTGTCCGTCCGCAGAGCGGGCAGCTGCGCGAGTTCGAGCAGGCCGGCGTCGAGCTGATCGGAGCCCCGGCATCGGAGGGGACCGTCGAGGTGATCGAGGTGCTCGAGGCAGCGCTCGACGCCGCTGGCCTGAGACAAGCCGTGATCGGGCTCGGCGACGCCGACCTCTACCGGCAGCTGCTGGAGGAGCTCGGGGTCGAGGGGGAGGCGCGGGACGAAGTCCTCGCCAGTCTCGCGACACATGACCTCGTCGGGTTGGAGGAGAAGCTCTCCGAAGCGGGGATTGGCGCCGAGCGGGTCGAGACGTGTGTGGCGCTTACCCAGCTGCGCGGCGGCAAGGAGGTGCTCGAGCAGGCGCGTGGGCTCGGCGGTTCCGCCGTCGAGCGGGCGATTTCCCGGGTCGGCGAGACCTATGAGGTGCTGGAGCGGCGCGGAGCCGCCGATCGCGTCCAGATCGACCTCGGTCTTCTGCGCGATCTCGGCTACTACAGCGGCGCGATCCTCGAGGTCTATGACCCCGCCCTCGGCTACGTCCTCGGCGGTGGCGGCCGCTACGACGGGCTGATGAAGCGCTTCGGACTCGACCTCTCGGCAGCCGGTTTCGGCCTCTACCTGCAGCGCGTCCACACCGCCCAACTGCAGGAGCAGGGGAGGGACCCGTCGTGAGCGCGCTGAAGATCGCGGTTCCCCGCGGCGCCCTCTTCGGGGGAACGCTCGACGTCCTCGACGGCGCCGGGATCGACACCGCCGAGCTGCGTGGCGACTCCCGCTCGCTGATCTTCGAGACCTCCGGGGTGACGTTGGTGACCGTCCGGCCATCCGACGTTCCCACCTACGTCGAGGCCGGCGCCGCCGACGTCGGCATCACCGGCAAGGACGTCCTGCTCGAGCAGTCCGACCGCGTCGTCTACGAGCTGCTCGACCTCGGCTATGGCCGCTGCCGCATGGTCCTCGCCGCCCGTACCGGCAACGACCGCCTGGCGGAAGCGCAGCGGCGACTGGGGAGGTTGCGGATCGCGACCAAGTACCCGCGGATCGCCGAGCGCTACTTCGAGTCCACTGGCCGTCAGGTCGAACTGGTGGAAGTCAAGGGTTCGGTCGAGCTGGCGCCGCTGGTCGGGCTCGGCGACGGCATCGTCGACCTCGTCGCCACCGGCCGCACCCTGGAAGAGAACGAACTCGAGGTGCGCGAGGAGATCGTCGAGTGCACGGCTCGCTTCGTCGCCAACCGCGTCTCCCACAAACTGCGCGCCGCCGAGATCGACGAGCTGACCGCGAAGCTGCGCCAGGTCAGCCGATGAGGACCCGGAGCTTCGAGTGGAGGGGCGCCTTCGAGACCGCCGAGGAGCTGCGCGAGTGGGCGGTCGAGGCCGCCCCTGCGGTCGATGTCACGCCGATCGAGCGCGAGGTTCGGAGCGGGGGGGACGAGGCGGTGCTGGAGCTGACGAGCCGCTACGACGCGCCGGGAGCGGCGCTGGGGGGACTGCGGGTCGATCCCGCCGACGCCGAGGCCGCTCTCGCCGTCGTCGAGCCAGAGTTGCGCGCGGCGATGGAGGCGGCGGCGGCCAATGTCCGCGCGGTCGCCGAGGCCCAGATCGGCTCCGAGCGGACGGTCGAACTGCCCGCCGGGCAGAAGGTGAAGCTGCGGGAAGTCCCAGTCGAGGCGGCGGGGGTCTACGCGCCCGGTGGCCGCGCGGCCTACCCATCCTCGCTCCTGATGTGCGCGATCCCGGCGCAGGTGGCGGGGGTCAAGCGGATCGCGGTCGCCTCGCCCCCGGGGCCGGACGGACGCGTCCACCCGTTGGTGCTCGCCGCCGCGGCGCTCTCTGGGGTCGAGGAGATCTACGCGATGGGGGGCGCCCAGGCGATCTTCGCGCTTGCCTACGGGACCGAGACGATCGTCCCGGTCGACGTCATCGCCGGTCCGGGAAACGCCTGGGTGCGCGAGGCAAAGCGCGCCGTCTACGGCCAGGTCGGGATCGACTCGCTCGCCGGGCCCTCGGAGCTGATGCTGATCGCCGGCCATGACACCGACCCTGAGTGGGCGGCACTAGACCTCTGCGCCCAGGCCGAGCACGGGCCGGAAAGCCCGCTGGTCGCGGTCGCCGTGGAGGAGCGGGTGCTGGAGGCGATCGCTGAGGCCAGCGAAGCGGCAGCGGCTTCCCGCCCCAGCGTCACCGAAGCGCCGCTGGCGTTGGTGCAAGTTCCCGACACCGAGGCGGCGATCGCGCTTGCCAACGCCTATGCGCCCGAGCACCTGGAGCTGCTGGAGACCGACGCGGCGCTGCTCGCCGATCGCGTCACCACCGCCGGCTGCGTCTTCGTCGGCCGCCACGGGGCCACCGCCTTCGGCGACTACCTCGCCGGCTCGAACCACGTGCTGCCGACCGGTGGCGCCGGCCGCTACGCGGGCCCGCTCGGCCCCGGTGCCTTCCGCCGCCGCATCTCCAACGTCGAGATCGACGGCGCCGCAACCGAGCTGGCGCCTTATGTCAACGCCCTCGCTCGCGCCGAGGGCTTCCCCGTCCACGGAGAGTCAGCGATGATTAGGAGCAACTGATGAGCCGCACTTCCGAAAAGCAGCGCGAGACCGCCGAGACCCAGATCCGGCTTTCCCTCGATCTCGACGGGGGGGAGGCGAGCGCCGAGACCGGCGTTGGCTTCCTCGATCACATGCTCGATCTACTGGCGCGCCATGGCCGCATCGGGCTGAAGGTCGAGGCCAACGGCGACCTGGAGACGGGCGCCCACCACACGGTCGAGGACGTCGGCATCGTCTTCGGGCAGGCGCTTGACGAGGCGCTCGGCGACCGCGCCGGGATCCGCCGCTACGGCTCGGCCCTGGTGCCGATGGACGAGTCCCTGGCCGAGTGCGCGATCGACATCTCCGGTCGCCCCTACTGCGACTTCGCCGCTGACCTGCCGGTGGTCTCGATCGCCGGCTTCGACAGCGAGCTGGCCGAGGAGTTCTTCCGCGCCGTCGCCAACAGCGCCAAGCTGACCCTGCACATCTGGGTCCGCTCCGGGACCAACGCCCACCACATGATCGAGGCCTCGTTCAAGGCCTTCGCCCGCGCCCTGCGGGTGGCCGTCTCGATCGATCCCGACGAGAGCGGCGTGCCCTCGACCAAGGGAACGCTGAGCCAATGAGCGCCCGGATCGCGATCCTCGACTACGGGATGGGAAACCTGCGCTCGGCCGAGAAGGCGCTCGAGCACGTCGGCGTGACGGCGAAGATCAGCCGCGACCCGGACGAGGTGCGGGCGGCCGACGGGGTGATCCTGCCCGGCGTCGGGGCGATGCCGCGGGCGATGGAGCGGATCCGCGAGTATGGGCTCGACGAGCTGGTCGCCGAGCGCCGCGAGGCCGGGGTGCCGATCCTCGGGATCTGCCTCGGCCTGCAGCTGCTGTTCGAGTCGACCACCGAGTTCGGCGGCTCCGACGGCTTGGGGCTGCTGGGGGGGCCGGTGGAGGCGCTGGAGGCCGAGGGGTTGAAGGTCCCGCACATTGGCTGGTCGCCGGTGCGCTGGGAGCGCGACTCGCGCCTGACCGCGGGGCTCCCGTCCGGGACGCCGTTCTACTTCGTCCACTCCTTCGCGCCGCGGCCGCAGGGCGAGGACCTGCTGGGGACCGCCGAGTACGGCAACCGCTTTGCCTGCGCGGGCGAGCGCGAGAACGTCTTCGGTGTCCAGTTCCATCCCGAGAAGTCGAGCAGCGCCGGTCTGCGCCTGCTCGCCAACTTCGCCGGCATCTGCGCCAAAGCGCCTGCAGCCGCCTGACAGCGCGTGATCCTCTACCCGGCGATCGACATCCGTGGCGGCCAGGCCGTGCGCCTGCTGCAGGGCGACTACGAGCGCGAGACGACGTACGACTCCGACCCCGTCGACGCGGCAAGACGCTGGGCCGACGAAGGCGCCGAGTTCCTTCATGTCGTCGATCTCGACGGCGCCAAGGCCGGGGAGCCGCGCAACCTCGAGGCGGTGCGGCGGATCGCCGAGTCCGTTGCTTGTCCGATCCAAGTCGGCGGTGGTCTGCGGGACGCTGCGTCGGTCTCCGCCGTCCTCGGGGCCGGGGCGGCGCGGGTCGTGATCGGCACCGCGGCGCTGCGCGACCCACAGTTCCTCGACGCCGCCCTGGCAGAGCACGGCGAGAGCGTGGTCGTCTCGGTCGACACCCGCGGCGGCAAGGTTTCGCTGCACGGGTGGACCCAAACCAGCGATGTCGAGGCGGCGGCCGCAGTTGCCGACCTCTCTCAGCGCGGCGTCCAGCGCTTCCTCTGCACCGCGATCGAGGTCGACGGGACGATGGAAGGCCCAGCGGTCAGGCAGTTGAACGAAATCGCCGCCGCGACGACGGCTCAGGTAATCGCCTCCGGCGGCGTCGGCGAGCTCTCGCACCTGGAAGAGCTCGCCCGGGAGAGCGCGCCGAACATCGAGGGCGCGATCGTCGGTCGGGCACTGTACGAGCGCAAGTTCACCATCGCCGCGGCGATTGCCGCCTTAACCTGAAGCCATGGCACTGAAGCGCGTCATCCCCTGCCTCGACGTCAACGCCGGGCGCGTCGTCAAGGGCACCAACTTCGTCGGTCTGCGCGACGCCGGCGACCCGGTCGAGCTGGCCGAGCGCTACGACGCCGAGGGGGCCGACGAGCTGGTCTTCCTCGACATCACCGCCTCGCACGAACAGCGGGAGACGATCGTCGAGCTGGCGCGGCGCACCGCCGACAACGTTTTCATCCCCTTCACGATCGGCGGCGGGATTCGCTCCGTGAAGGACGCACAGGCGGTACTCGACGCCGGCGCCGACAAGGTCTCGGTCAACTCGGCGGCGCTGGCGCGGCCGCAGCTGCTGACCGAGCTCTCCGACCACTTCGGCGCCCAGTGCGTAGTGATCGCGATCGATGCGAAGAGGGAGGGCGAGCCCCCCGTCTCCTCTTCGCCTTGCAGCGCGCCCGCCACCTGGGGCGTCTACGTCAACGGCGGCCGCAAGCGGGTCGAGGGGCGCGATGCGGTGGGCTGGGCCGAAGAGGCGGTTGAGCGCGGGGCGGGGGAGGTGTTGCTGACGAGCATGGATCGCGACGGCACCAACGACGGCTACGACCTCGAGCTAACGCGAGCGGTGGCCGACGCGGTGAGCGTGCCGGTGATCGCCTCCGGCGGGGCCGGCGAGCTCTCGCACCTCAGCGACGCGATCAGCGGCGGTCACGCCGACGCCGTCCTCTGCGCCTCGATCTTCCACTACGGCCACTACCGCGTGCGCGAGGCGAAGGAGCGGATGGCGGCCGACGGAATCTCCGTGCGGTTGTAACTCGGCGCCAGCATCCGTCGGATCGATCAACCTAAGACGTCTATGGAGGATCTTGGCGCGGCGCTGCGGCATGCCTACCCCGAGCTAGAGGTCGTACGGCAAGAGGCAGGGGAGCCGGTCTACGTGGTTGGGGGGGCGGTGCGTGACCTCCTGCTTGGACAAGCTCGGGCTGACGTCGACCTGGTCGTCGAGGGCGATGCGGCGGCGCTGGCGGCGCGGCTGGGCGGCGCGACCGTCGAGCACGATCGGTTTGGCACGGTCAAGGTCGCGGTCGCGGGGCACGAGGTCGACATCGCGACCGCGCGGACCGAGACCTACCCCGAGCCTGGCGCGCTTCCCGAGGTGACGCCAGCAGCAAGCCTCGAGGCGGACCTCGACCGCCGTGACTTCACGATCAACGCGATGGCGATTCCGCTCGCCGGCGAGGTGCGCCTGATCGACCCGCACGGCGGTCGCGAGGACCTGGAACGGCGCCTGCTGCGGGTGCTCCACGAGGGCTCTTTCGTCGACGATCCGACGCGGGCGATCCGCGCCGCCCGCTATGCCTCGCGCTTCGGCTTCGCGCTCGAGCCCGAGACCGACCGACTGCTGCGACAAGCGGACCTCTCGACGGTCTCCGCCGATCGTCGCCGCGCCGAGCTCGAGCGCTTGGCCGCCGAACCGAACGGGCGAGTCGGTCTCGGTCTCCTCGCCGGCTGGGGAATCATCGACCTCCGTCAGGGCGGAGTCGAGCTGATGGAGGCGGTCGACGATCTGCTCAAGGTCTCCCATTGGGACGAGCTGGTGCCGCGGGAGCAGGCGCTGATCGCGGCGGCGCTGGGGCCGGAAGGATCCGAGGACGTGCTTGCCTCGATGTGGTCGCCGAAACCTGCCGAAGCGGTCGAGCTGGCCGAGCGGCGGGACCCGGTCGAACTGATCCTGGCGCGGGCGATGGGAGCGTCCTGGCTAGATCGCTACCTGACTGTCTGGCGCAACGTCCAGCTGGAGATCAGCGGCGCCGACCTGATCGCGGCCGGCGTCCCCCAGGGGCCGGCGGTGGGCCGCGGCCTCCGCGCGGCTCGCCGGCGCAAGCTGGAAGGGGAGATCTCAGGGCGCGAGGCGGAGCTGGCAGCGGCACTGGGGGCCGCGCGGGCAGGCTGAGACGGTCTTTCTGCTTTGTTTCCGGCATGGAGTGGCGTGAGCAAGAGGGCGTGCGCTGGCTGGAGGTGGAGCTCGACGGCGCCCGCGCGGCGTTCTCGACCCGGCTCGGCGGCGTCAGCGAGCCGCCCTTCGACAGCCTCAACCTCGGTTTGCTGACCGACGACGCCGAAGCGAACGTGGTCGAGAACCGCCGCCGCCTCGCCACTGCCCTCGGTTTCGCCCCCGACCAGGTCGCCTTCGCCCGCCAGGTCCACGGCACCGACCTCGTCGAGCACCCGAGCGAGGTTCGCGAGGCCGACGGGCACGTCGTTCGCGAGCCTGGGATCGCGCCGCTGGTCTTCGTCGCCGACTGCCTGCCCGTCGTGCTGGCGGGGCCGAAGGGGGTGGCGATGGTGCATGCGGGATGGCATGGGCTGGCCGGCGGGATCCTCGCCGCGGGAGCCGAGGCGGTGGAAGCGACCTCGGCGGCGATCGGTCCTGGGATCGGGCCTTGCTGTTACGAGGTCGGTCCTGAGGTGCTGGAAGCGTTTTCCGACCTCGGCGATGGCGTCGCCGCAGGGAGGATGCTGGACCTGCCGGAGGTCGCCCGGCGGCAGTTGGCGCGGGCTGGGGTGGAGCGGGTCGAGTCGGCCGGGCTCTGCACTGGCTGCGAGGAGGAGCTCTTCTTCTCCCATCGCCGCGACGATGGCCGTACTGGCCGCCAGGCCGGGCTCGCCTGGCTGGAGGCCTGAGGTGGCGGAGCTGATCCACGACATCGAGATCGCCACGGTCAGGGCCAACCTGGAAGAGGTGAGAGCCTTCGCTGGCGAAGGTGTCGAGATCCTGGTTGCCACCAAGTACGTGCCGCTGGAGGAGATGGGGAAGCTGGCCGAGGCCGGGGTCGAGCTGGTGGGGGAGAACCGCCAGCAGGATCTCGCCGCGAAGCACGAGCGCTGGGGCGACGCCTTTACTTGGGACTTCATCGGCAACCTGCAGAGCCGCAAGGTGAAGCAGGTGCTGCCGCTTTGCCGGCTGATCCACTCGGTCGCCACCGACTCGGTCCTCGCGCAGCTGGAGAAGCACGCCGAGCCCGGAACCGGGGTCCTGGTCGAGGTCAACGTCTCCGGCGAGGCAGGCAAGGGTGGGGTCGAGCCGGAGGCTCTGGGGGACTTCATCGCCCGTTGCCCGGTGACCGTCGCCGGGCTGATGACGATGCCTCCGTTCAGTGCCGACCCCGAGCACTCACGGCCCTATTTCGCCCGCCTCGCGGCGCTCGCCGGCGAGCAGGGCCTGCGCCATCTCTCGATGGGAACCTCGCAGGATTGGCGGGTCGCGGTCGAAGAGGGAGCGACGATCATCCGCCTCGGTCACGCCCTCTTCGTGTGATTTCGCCTGAAATCTGGGAATAATCTGTAAAGGAGTCGGCCCACCGAGGCCGAATCAACGCGACAGATGGCCCTACGGGACACTTGGCATAGAGCGCTGGTCTACTTCGGCTTGGCCGAGGACCACGACTACGGCCCCGAATACGAGGAAGACTTCGAGCCCGAAACCGGGACCGAAGAAGCCTTCGAAGGCGGCCGCGACCGCGGCGAAGGACGCTCCTCCTCGGTAAGGCGCCTGCCGACCTCGCGCCGGCCCCGCCGCGACGAGATCGACGACATCTTCGCCGACGACGAGCCGATCGCCGCCAGCCGCACCCGCACGCTGCGTCCGGTCGACAACGGCGGCGCCGGGACCGATGTCCAGGTCCACCTGGTCATCCCCCGCAACTTCAACGACGCCCAGCAGGTCGCCGACCAGTACAAACGCTCGGTGCCGGTGATCCTCAACCTGCAGACCGCCGACCACGAGCTCGCGAAGCGGATGATCGACTTCTGCTCCGGCCTCACCTACGCGCTCGACGGCGGCATGCAGCGGATCGCCGAGAAGATGTTCCTGCTGACGCCCCGCAACGTCGAGGTCTCCGCCGAGGAAAAGGCGAGGCTGATCGACAAGGGCTTCTTCAACCAGTCATAGCGCTGGATAGTCTCCGCCCATGATCGTTGGGTTTGTGGGGTCTGGATCCATGGCTGCTGCGATGGCGCGTGGCTGGGTCGGTGAGTTCCAGGGGTTGCTGTTCTCCGACAGTGGTTCCGGGCGGGCTCGGGAGCTGGCCAAGCAGATGGGAGGGGAGGCCGTCTCCAACGAGGAGATCGCTCATCGCGCCGACCTCGTCGTCCTGGCGGTGAAGCCAAACCGGCTCGAGGAGGTGGGGCCGGAGCTGGGCGAGGCGCGCGAGGTGGTCTCGGTGCTCGCCGCCACTTCCTTGGGGCGGCTGCGCTCCGCGCTGCCGGACGCGCAGAACATCCTGCGGGTGATGCCGAACGTCGGGGTCGAGGTGCGCAAAGGAGTTCTCTGCGCGGCTGGTTCGGCAACCGACCTGATCTGGATGAAAATGGCCGTGTTGGGCCAGATCGTCGAGATCCCCGAGGAGGACTTCGACGCGGCGACGGCGGTGATGGGGTGCTCGCCCGCCTACCTGGCGCTCGCTGTCGAGGCGATCGCTGACGCCGGCGCCGCCGACGGGCTCGATCCCGAGCTCTCGCGGCGGCTGGTCGTCGAGACCGCAGCGGGCACCGCCGAGCTGCTGCGCCGCCACCAGCCCGCCGCCCTCCGCAAGGCCGTCGCCTCGCCTGGCGGCAGCACCGAGCGGGGGCTGGAAGCGCTTGACCGCGAGGGCGCCCGCCGCGCCTTCGAGGCGGCCGTGGAGGCCTCCCTGGAGCGGATGCGCGAATGATCCCCCTCGCGTTCAACCGCGGCGACGTCGCCGACTACGTCAGCGCCCTCTTCGTCGTCTACGTGATCCTGATCTTCATTCGGATCGTCGCCTCTTTCGTTCCCCGCATGCCCTACAACCCCTACCTGCGGGCGGTGCTGGACTTTGCCCAGGAGGTCACCGATCCCTACCTGAACTTTTTCCGCCGCTTCATCCCCGCGCTTGGCGGCGGCGGCTTTGCGCTCGATCTCAGTCCGATGATCGGGTTGATCGTGCTCTTCGTCGCCCAGCGGCTGGTCGTCAACCTGATCGCAGGGTGAGCGCCGCCACCGCCCGCGCCTGGAGCCTCGCCGGCGCCCTCTGCGGCCTGGTCTTTCTCGCCGACCAGGCGGCGAAGGCGGCGATCGAGGATCACCTCGTGATTGGCGAGGAAGTGGACGTGCTGGGTCCGCTGGGCCTGACCCTCTCCCACAACCGCGGCGTCGCCTTCGGCCTCGCTGGCGGCGCCGGCACCGGGCTGGTGCTGGTGACGCTGGGGGCGCTGGCGGTGATCGGCTACCTCTTCAGCCGCAAACCCGAGCGGCCGGGGATGTGGGTGGCGGTGGGGCTGGTGGGGGGCGGCGCCCTCGGCAACCTCGCCGACCGGATCCGAGCCGACGCGGTCACCGACTACCTGGACGTCGGTTCCTGGCCGCCGTTCAACCTTGCCGATGCGGCGATCACCTGCGGCGTCGTTCTGCTTGTCCTCCTCTACCTGCGCGACGCCGAGGCCGAGGCCGACGATGACTGAGCCTGGGCTGCGGGTCGTCCACCTCGACGAGGCCCTGGCGGTCGTCGACAAGCCAGCGGGCCTCGTCGTCCACCCGGCGCCCTCGCACCGGGGGCCGACCCTGGTCGACGAGCTGGCCGAGATCCTCGGGGGAGGGGCGGACCCGGAGCGGCCGGGGATCGTCCACCGTCTCGACAAGGGCACCAGCGGCCTACTGGTAGTCGCCCGGGACGACGAGACTCACGCGGCGCTGCAGCGCCAGGTGCGCGACCGCGAGGTCGAACGCGTCTATTTGGCCCTTGCCGGCGGTCGCCTCGCCTCCCGCACCGGGACTATTGACGCCCCGATCGGCCGGGCCTCCCGACAGCGCACGCGGATGGCTGTTTCCGGCGCCGCTTCCCGCCAGGCCCGGACCCACTTCACGGTGCTGAAGCTGCTGCCGCGGGAGACCTACCTGGAGGCGCGCTTGGAGACCGGCCGCACCCACCAGATCCGCGCCCACTTCGCGGCGATCGGCCACCCGCTGACCGGCGACACCACCTATGGCGGCGACGCCCGCTATGACCTCGAGCGCCAGTTCCTCCACGCCCACCGGCTCTCCTTCCAGCACCCCCGCACGGGGGAGCGGCTCAGGTTCAACTCGGCGCTGCCGGGCGACCTGGAGGCGGCACTGGAGGCGGCCCACGCCGAGTAGGCCTGCCTCTCTACAATCAGCGTTTCCACATCCAACCCTCGTCCGCTGGCAGAACCGGATCCTGCCTGGCCACCACCAGGTCCCGGGGAGCAGTACGGGGAGCTTCACCACATAAGGAGAACCACATTGCCTGAGGCAGAACTCAAAGAGCTGCTCGAGGCCGGAGTCCACTTCGGCCACCAGACGCGCCGCTGGAACCCGAACATGCGCCGCTTCATCTTCGGCGAGCTCGACGGGATCCACATCATCGACCTGCTGCAGACCGAGGCGCTGCTGGAGAACGCCCGCAAATTCGCCGGCGAGCTCGCGACCGGCGGCGGCACCGTGCTCTTCGTCGGCACGAAGAAGCAGGCCCGCGACACGATCCAGGAATGGGCTGAAAAATGCCAGATGCCCTACGTCAACAAACGCTGGCTCGGCGGACTGCTGACCAACTTCAACACGATGTCGGGCCGAATTGGACGCCTGCACGAGCTCACCGGTTGGAAAGAGGAGGGCAAACTCGACCTCCTGCCGACGAAGGAGCGGATGGGGATGGAGGCCGAACTGGCCAAGCTCGAGTTCAACCTCGGCGGCGTCCGCGACATGGATCGCCTGCCCGACGCCGTCTTCGTCGCCGACCTGAAAACCGAGGAGATCGCGGTCAACGAGGCCGCTCGCCTGCGGATCCCGATCATCGGCCTGGTCGACACCAACTGCGACCCGACGCCGGTCGACTACGTAATTCCCGGCAACGACGACGCGATTCGCTCCTGCCAGCTGGTCATCGGCACGATCGGCAAAGCGATCGAGGACGGCTCCAGCTCCTGGCGCGTGCAGGAGGAGAAACGGATCGCCGAAGAGATGGAGCGGCGCAAAAAGGACGAGGAAGAGCGGAAGAAACGCGAGGAAGAAGAGAAAGCTCGCGTCGAAGCCGAGGAAGCGAAAAAAGCGGCGGAGGAAGCTCAGAAAGCCGCCCAGGCGACTGCGGCGGCGCAGCAGAAAGCGCAGCAGGTGCAGGGCAAACCGGCTCAGGCGGCGGGCGGCGCGGGTCCTGTCTCCGATACGACCCCCTCGCAAAAAGGCGAGGGTGCCGCATCGTCGCCACCCGCGCCAGAGGCGTCGGAGGAGAAACCCGCTCCCACGGTTGCGGGTGAGCAGCCCGCCGCCGAGGACGCGCAGCCGTCGGAGGAGCAGCCTCCGTCACCGCCCGCCGAGAGCGCGGAGGCTGCCGAGAGCACCGAGCCGGCCGCTGAGGAGAAAGCCGAGAGCGAGGGGGACGCCAAATGAGCATCACTGCTGCTGACGTGAAGGCGCTCCGGGATCGGACCGGGGCGGCGATGATGGATGCGAAATCGGCGCTGGTCGAGGCCGACGGCGACGTCGAGCGCGCGGTCGAGCTGCTGCGGGTGAAGGGCCAGGCCTCCGCCGCCAAGCGCGAAGGCCGCGGCACCAACGAGGGCGTCGTCGCCTCCTACATCCACGCCAACGACAAGGTTGGGGCGATGGTCGAAGTCCAGTGCGAGACCGACTTCGTCGCCCGCAACGAGGAGTTCCGGGTCTTCGCCTACCAGGTCGCCCTGCACGCGGCGGCGACCGCTCCGCAGTACGTCTCGACGAACGAAATCGCCGAGTCCGAGCGCGAGGCCGAAAAGAAGGTCTTCGAAGAGAAGGCGCGGGAAGAAGGCAAGCCCGACAACGTGGTCGAGAAAATCGTCGAGGGTCAGCTCAACAAGTGGGCGAGCGAAGTCGCGCTGCTCGATCAGACCCATGTCAACGCCGAGAAACACGAGGGCAAGACGATCGAGGAGCTGCGCCAGGAGCTGGCGGCGAAAACCGGGGAGAACATCCAGATCTCCCGCTTTTCCTACTTCCGCGTCGGCGAATAGAGTCAGTCTTAGTGACCGACTCTTCCGAGCCGCGCTTCGGGCGCATCCTGCTGAAGCTCTCCGGCGAGGCCCTGATGGGCAGCCAGGACTTCGGCACCGACGCCGCCGAGGTCGACCGGATCGCCAAGCAGGTCGCGGCGGTCCGCGAGCGCGGGGTAGAGGTGGCGATCGTGGTCGGCGCCGGCAACATCTACCGCGGCCTCGACGGGGCGGCGAGCGGGATGGACCGCGCCACCGGGGACTACATGGGGATGCTGGCGACGGTGCTGAATGCGCTCACCTTGCAGGACGCGCTGGAGCGGGAACAGCAGCACACGCGGGTGATGTCGGCGATCGAAGTGCAGGAGGTCGCCGAGCCCTACATCCGCCGCCGCGCAATGCGCCACCTGGAGAAGGACCGGATCGTGATCTTCGCGGCCGGCACCGGCAACCCGTTCTTCACCACCGACACCGCGGCGGCGCTGCGGGCGCTGGAGATCCACGCCGAGGCGATTCTGATGGCGAAGAACGGGGTGGAGGGGGTCTTCGACTCCGACCCGGCGACCAACCCCGACGCGAAGTTCATCCCCGCGATCTCCCACAAGGAGGCGATCGAGCGCGGCCTGCGGATCATGGACTCGACCGCGCTCTCCCTCTGCATGGACAACGACTTGCCGATCTACGTCTTCAACATGGGCGACGAGGGCAACATAGATAGGATCGTTTGCGGCGAAAAAGTGGGGACGCTGGTCTCGAGCTCCCCCGCCGAGTGACGAGGACGGGAACCCTGTGGAGCTGATCGACGAACTGCTTGCGGACGCCAAAGAGCGGATGGCCAAATCGGTCGACTCCAGCCGCGGCGAGCTCGCCACCGTCCGCACCGGCCGCGCCTCGCCGCACCTGCTCGATCGGATCATGGTCGACTACTACGGCAATCCGACGCCGCTGAAGCAGCTGGCCAACGTCGCCGCCTCCGACGCTCGGCTGCTGACGGTGACGCCGTTCGACAAGAGCGCCCTGGGGGCGATCGAGAAATCGATCCAGGAGTCCGACGTCGGCCTCACCCCGAGCAATGACGGCAACCTGATCCGGCTGCAGATCCCGGAGATGACCGAGGAGCGGCGGCGGGAGATGGTCAAAGTCGTCCATGGCGTGGCCGAGGAAGGCCGGGTGGCGATCCGCAACGTCCGCCGCGACATCATGGGGGACCTGCGCGAGCTGAAGAAGGAGGGCGAAGCCGGCGAGGACGACGAGCGCCGCGCCGAGGCCGCCCTGCAGAAACAGACCGACGAGGCGATCGCCGAGATCGATTCCCTGCTCAAAGGCAAGGAAGAAGAGATCCTCGAAGTCTGAGGCGGGCCACCACAGCGTGACCGCAGCCAAGTACGTAGCGATCATCACCGACGGCAACGGCCGCTGGGCGAGCGAGCGGGGGCTGCCGACGGTCGACGGGCACCGGGCCGGCGCCGACACGCTGAAGGCGCGCCTGCGCGACGCGGCCGAGCTGGGGATCGAGGAGCTGACCGTCTACTCCTTCTCGACCGAGAACTGGACCCGCCCCGAGGAGGAGGTGCGGGGCCTGATGCGGATGTTCGGCGAGCGGATCGCCTCCGAAACCCCGGAGCTGAAGTCCGAAGGGGTACGGATGCGGTTCATCGGCCGCCGCGACGGGGTGGACCCGGGCTTGGTCGAGCAGATGGAATGGGCCGAACGGGAGACCGCCGCCAACGACCGGATCGTCCTCTTCGTCGCCTTCAACTACGGCGGCCGGGCGGAGATCCTCGACGCGGCGAGGCGGTTCGACGGCGAGAGCGAGGAGGAGTTCCAGGGGCTGCTCTACGCGCCGGAGATGCACGATCCCGACCTCTTGATTCGGACCAGCGGCGAGCAGCGCCTCTCCAACTACCTGCTTTGGCAGTGCGCCTACTCCGAGCTCGTTTTCCGCGACGAGCTTTGGCCGGACTTCGACCGGGCGGCGCTGGAGGACTGCTTGGGCGAGTACGAGACGCGGCAGCGCCGCTTCGGGAGCCGAGCGTGAAAATCGATCTCTTCGACGACGACGAGCTGTTCGACGAGGAGCCGTCGAAACCGGAGCGTCCGCGCCCGCCGCGCGAGCCCCGTCCGCGTCGTCGTCGCGCCAATGGTGAGACCGCGAAGCGGATCATCGTCGCCCTGCCCTGGATCATCTTCGCGATCGCGATCACGGTCGCGGGCGGGATTGTCTTCGCAGCGGCGATGATCGCGCTCGGCGTCGTCGCCCTGCGCGAGTTCACCGGCATGGCCAGCCGCTACCGGCCGCTGGTGGTTCCTGCTTACGTCAGCGTCGCCGCCCTCGTCCTCGCCGCCGAGTTAGGAACGGCGTTCAACGTCCTCTACGTTCTCGCCGCCACTTTCGCGCTGGTCTTCGCCTTCGTTGCCAGGGCCCAGCGGGGTGAGGGCGCCACCGCCTCGATGGGGGTGACGCTGCTGGGCATCGTCTGGATCGGGGTCCCACTCGCGCACGCGGTGCTGCTGCGAGGGCTGCCCGACCACGGCGCCGCGCTGCTGATCGACGTCCTCGTCGGCACCTTCGTCGCCGATACCGCCGCCTATGCGACCGGCCGCATGTTCGGCAGCCACAAGATCGCCCCCAACCTCTCGCCGAACAAGACCGTCGAGGGGCTGCTCGGCGGCTTCGTGATCGGGACCATGGGCTTCTGGTTCGCCGGCCTCTACCAAGACTGGCTCTCCGGCGTAGACGCCTTGATGATCGGCGCCGCCGTTGCCGCCGTCGCCCCGATCGGCGACCTCTTCGAGTCGATGCTGAAGCGCGACCTCGGCACCAAGGACACCGGCACCCTCTTCGGCCCCCACGGCGGCCTCCTCGATCGCCTCGACGCCGTCTTCTTCACCGTCGTCGTCGGCTACTACCTCGCGGTCGCGGTTGTTTATTGACGACAGGTCCACCTGCGATGCTCGGCCAATGCCGTGGACGCAGGCGATCTTCTACCGGGATGAGAAGGGCTCGGAACCGGTCGACGGTTCGCCAGCACCCGCTATCGAATCCTCTACCAGAGGTCCGGCAACCTGATCGTCCTCCTTCACGCCTTCGAGAAGAGTTCCGGAGCTGTGCCTGTGGCTGACAAGAAACTGGCTAAGCGACGGATGGAGAATTTCAAGAGGCGGATGGACGCGGATCCCCGCGTGCCTCCTCGGGCTGTGGGTCGCGATGCTCCTCCCAGCCGGAGATGATCCCAGGTATTTATCAATATGAATAAACTCCCCTATATGAGCGGAAGCGAAGATGGCGCCCCTGGTCCGAAAGGAAGGCCGGTCGCGGCAGCGGCTCATGGGCGGAGCCAGCGCAGTGAGGAGTACCGCGAGGCGCAAAAGGAATATGCGGCGATCCTAGAGCTGCGAAAGCGGAACTGGATTGCGGCGCACATCCGCGAACGGCGGTACGAGCTCGAGCTGACGCAGAGAGAGGTGGCAGCGCAGGCCGGTACTTCCCATTCGTTCATCTCGAAGGTCGAGGCGGGCGATCACATTCCGACTATCCCAGTCTTGAAGCGGATCCTTGCCGTGCTCGATGAGGAGCTGCTGATTGGCATCGAGCGAAAGGTGCCGGACGAAGAGCCCGAGCGCGAGGTCGCGCCGGCACCGGAACCTGCCGCCGCCTGATCGGGTCGCCGACACACCTCCGTATCCTCTGTCGGGCATGAAGAAGGTCCTCGTACTCGGGTCGACCGGGTCCATCGGAACGCAGGCGCTCGAGGTGATCGGGCGCAGCGACGAGCTGCAGGCCGTGGGGCTTGCGGCTGGCTCCGGCTGGAAGACGACGGTGGAACAGGCGGGCGAGCACGGGGTGCCGGTGATCGCCCTCGCCGACGCCGAGGCGGCGGAGCGGGCGCGTGGCGCCTGGAGCGGGCGCGTGCTGGCCGGCGAGGAGGGCGTGCGGGAGCTGATCGCGACGACCGAGCCCGACCTCGTCCTCAACGCGATCGTCGGTGCTGCCGGGCTGGGCTCGACCATCGTCGCCCTCAGCGAGGGGATCGACGTCGCTCTCGCCAACAAGGAGAGCCTGGTGCTTGGCGGCGAGCTGGTGATGGCGCTCGCCGAGGCAACCGGGGCGCGGCTGCTGCCGGTCGACTCCGAGCATTCGGCGCTGTTCCAGTTGATCCACGGCGAGGCGCCGGGGACGGTGGAGCGTCTGGTCCTGACCGCCTCCGGCGGGCCGTTCCGCGGCCGCGACGATCTCTCCGGCGTCAGCGTCGCCGATGCCCTCGCCCATCCCACCTGGCGGATGGGGGGGAGGATCACGATCGACTCGGCGACGCTGATGAACAAGGGCTTCGAGGCGATCGAGGCCCACCACCTCTTCGCGGTGCCCTACGAGCGGATCGACGTCGTCGTCCACCCGCAGTCGCTGGTTCACTCCCTGATCCACCTCAACGACGGCTCCTCGCTGGCGCATCTGGGCTATCCCGACATGCGGGTCCCGATCTCCTACGCGCTCAACTATCCGGACCGGGCGGACGTCGACGTGTCGCAGCTCGATCTCGCGACCGTCGGCTCCCTCACTTTCGAGCAGCCTGACCTCGAAACCTTCGCCTGTCTGCGGCTGGCCTTGGAAGCGGGTGCGGCTGGCGGTACGGCGCCGTGCGTGCTGAACGCCGCTGACGAGGTCGCGGTTGCCGCCTTCCTCGCCGAGCGGATCCCGTTCACCGGCATTCCCGCCGTGATCGAGCGGGTGCTGGAGGAGACGCCGGCCCAGCCGGTGACCCACTTCGACGACCTCTTCGCTGCCGACGCCGAGGCGCGCGAGCGCAGCGAAGAGCAGGTCCGGGGGTTGATGCTTGCATGAGCTGGTTCTGGGTCTTCGTCGGCTTCTGCCTGCTGATCATCCTCCACGAGGCAGGCCACTTCGTCGCCGCCAAGGCGACGGGGATGCGGGTCGAGCGCTTCTTCCTCTTCTTCGGGCCAACGATCTGGTCGTTCCGGCGCGGCGAGACCGAGTACGGGGTGAAATCGATCCCGCTCGGCGGCTACGTGAAAATCACCGGGATGAACCCCGAGGAGGACGTTCCTCCCGAGGTCGCCCACCGCTCCTACCACCGGCAAAAGGTCTGGAAGCGGATCGTCGTCGTCGCGGCCGGCCCCGCGGTCAACATCGTCCTCGCCTTCGCGATCCTCTTCGGCGTTTTTTGGGTCAACGGACAGTTTGAGGACACCCAGCGCATCGGAGAGGTGCGATCGGGAGCGCCGGCAGCCAAGGTCCTGCGGCCCGGCGACAAAGTCATCGCCATCGACGGCCAGCGTTTCGCCAACCTCAGCACGGAAGCGCGCCTGCGGAAATTCATCGACGTCGTCAGCTCCCACGAATGCGCGGGCCAGCAGGTCGACGGTTGCGCCACGCAGACCCCGGTGGAAGTCGAGGTTCTGCGGGATGGCGAGGTTCGGACCTTCTCGATCACGCCACGCTACGACGAGAAAGAAAAGCGTCCCCTGCTCGGTATTTCCTACGGTGCCAGGCAAATCGACGTCAGCGCCGGGACCGCCGCCAAGGAAGCCGGCGACGCGATCTGGGAAGTCGCCTCCGGCACCTTCCACGTCTTCACCCACCTCTTCGAATCCGAACAACGCGAACAGGTATCCGGCGTCGTCGGGATCAGCGACGTCGGGCACCAGGTGATCGAAAAAGGCCTCGAACGGGCGCTGCTCCTGCTCGCCTTCGTCAGCCTCTCCCTCGGCCTCGTCAACCTGCTGCCGATCCTGCCCCTCGACGGCGGCCATATCTTCTGGGCTCTGGTCGAGAAGCTGCGCGGCCGACCCGTCTCCCTGCGGGTGATGGAGCGGGCGACGATGGTCGGCATCGCCATCGTCCTCATGTTCTTCTTCCTCGGCCTCTCCAACGACATCGGCAGGATCACCGGCGAAGGCTTCGAAGTCCGGTAGCCCGGCTGTCGACCCCAATAAGCTTCGAATATGGCTTCCAAAAGGCAAATCTTCGTTGGCAACGTGCCGATCGGCGGCGGTGCGCCGGTCGCCGTGCAGACGATGACCAAGACCGAGACCGCGAACTTGGCGGCGACGATGGAGCAGATCCGCAAGGTCGCCGACGCGGGTGCGGACCTGGTCCGCTGCGCGGTGCCGCGCGAGCAGGACGCCGAGGCGCTGAAGACGATCGTCAAGGAATCGCCGATCCCGGTGATCGCCGACATCCACTTCAACCACACGCTGGCGCTGAAAGCGATCGACGCCGGCGCCCACTGCATCCGCCTCAACCCGGGCAACATCGGCGGCCGCGACAAAGTCGCCGAGGTCGCCGAGAAGGCCAACGCCGCCGGGGTGCCGATGCGGATCGGAGTCAACTCCGGCTCGCTGCCCAAGCACCTGCACGAGCTCGAGCGCGAAGCCCCCGTCGAGGCTCTGGTCGCTGCCGCGGTCGAGTTCGTCGAACTGATGGAGGGGCTCGACTTCGAGAACTTCAAGGTCTCGATCAAGTCGACCAACGTGCCGAACACGATCGCCGCCAACCGCCTGCTCTCGGAGAGGATCCCCTACCCGCTGCACCTCGGGGTGACCGAGGCGGGGACGAAATGGGGCGGCTCGCTGAAAAGCGCGGTCGGCCTGGGGACGCTGCTCGCCGACGGGATCGGCGACACGATCCGGATCAGCCTCTCGACCTTCCACGCCGAGGAGGAGGTCAAGGTGGCCTGGGAGATCCTCAAGGCGCTGCAGCTGCGCGAGCGCGGCCCGGTCTTGATCGCCTGCCCGACCTGCGGCCGCCTCCAGTTCGACATGGACTCCGTCGTGGCCGAAATCGAGAAGCGCCTTGAAGGCTACGCCGAGCCGGTCGAGGTCGCCGTGCTCGGTTGCGCCGTCAACGGCATCGGCGAGGCCAGCCACGCCGACTTCGGCATCGCCGGGGCGAAGAACGAGGGCCTGATCTTCGCCGGCGGCAAACCGCTGCGAAAGGTCCCGCAGGAGAAACTCGTCGACACCCTCTTCGAAGAGATCGACAAGTCACTCGACCGCGGGCAGGTCGAGTTCGACGAGGCCGAGTCCCGCGAGGGCGCCGAGTGGGTTGCCAACATCGAGCGCGAAAACGCCGGCGACCTCACCCCCGAGAAGATCGCCGCGATGGAGCAGGAAGCCGTCGAACGCGGCGAGTCCGACAAGGTCCTCCTCGACGAGGAGGCCTCGCCGACCGCGGGCCGCCGGTTCACGCGGGCCTAAGCGGTCAGACGCGGATCACTTCATTCCTTGAAAGAGGAAAAGTCGGCGTCCCGGGTCAGGACGGCTTCCTCATCCGTCGATCTCAGCTCCCCGGACGTCCCCAAGATCCTCGAGCAGCCCGGGATCGGCGGGGGCCTCTTCGACGATGCGGCGAAATTCTGACGAAGGCAGCCAGGGGTCGCGCTCCTGGGACGTGGGGCACGATGTCGGCGACCGGTCGCCCGGGGTCGAGTTCCGCAGCTCTCGGACGGAGACCTCTTTCGCCATGGCCCGACTGTAGCGCTGAGTGCGACAGTCGGGCCAGGGCTTAAGAGGTGCCGTTACTTCTTCGGCGTCAGCTTCAGGGTCAGTTTTCTCGTGACCGTCCCCGGGAAACCGCCGGTGGGGGTAAAGGTCACTGCAACTTTGAGCTTCAGCTTGCCTTTGTTGGCGAGGATTTTGCGAGCGCGTTTCGTCGGCTTGACCGGAAGCTGCAGAGTCCCCGGGCCGGTGGCCGTCAGCGTCTTGGCTTTGATTCGCCTCTTAGTCGTCTTCACGTCGGCGATCGTCAGCGTGCCGGCTCCGGGGACGGCGACCGGCAGCTTCGCGGTGCCTTTCTGCTTGTTAAAGCTCGGTTTGCCGAGGGCGACGACGTTCGACGGCGGAGTGCTTTGGATCGCTACCGCATCGACGCCCGCGTAGAAGTTGCCGCTGTTGTCAACCTCCGCGAGCCGTAGTCGCACGGTCTGCCCGGCAAAGGGCGTCAAGTCCGCTGAGTAGGTGGTGGGCCCCAGTTCCTTCGGATCGCCGCTCTTCGTCGCGAACAAAGTTCCGAGGACGTCGCTTGCCTCCAGCGAATAGATGTTTGCCGTCGGCTTGATCACGTCGATTCTGTACTGCTGATTGTCGGGCCCGAATTCGCTCGTGTGCAGGCTGTCGGGGGTCGGAGTGGTGGGGGCCGTGACCGGCGAGCGGTAATAGGCGATCAACGACAGCTGGTGGCTGTAGAACGGGTCCAGAGACACGTCTTGGTAGAGGATGTGCGTCCCTGCTCCTCCCTGATCGGTGATCGCCGCATAGGTTCCCTCCGGCGGTGGTGGGACGGGAGCGCCGCCGCGGGGAGATTTGGACCCGCTGTAGACGAACCAGTTGTCGAATGCCTCGAGCCCTGGGGGCTCGTTGACGGTCGTCCAGCCCTCCAGGCTGCCGGCCTCGAAGCCGCCATTGACGATCGCCGCCGCTCCGGCGCTGGTGGGTATGAGCAGAAAGGCTGCGATGGCGGCCCCGACCGCAAGAAACAGGTGGATACGGACACTGGCTCGGCTGCTCATGGTTCTCCCTCCGAAGGCGGACTCGACAGCCGCACCCTACGTCAACCGAGGGGCAGCGCCAATAGACTCGCCCGGCAGATGTCGCGCCTCTCCCAGACCTTCCTCCCGACCTTGAAGGACCCTCCCGCGGATGCGGAGGCGATCTCGCACAAGCTGATGGTGCGGGCCGGGTTGATCCGGCAGCTGGGGGCTGGGCTCTGGACCTATCTGCCTGCCGGCTGGCGGGTGCAGCGGAGGGTTCAGGAGGTCATCCGGGAGGAGATGGAGGGGATCGGGTGTCAGGAGATGCTGATGCCGGTGCTGCAGCCCTCCGAGGCCTGGGAGAAGAGCGGGCGGTATGCGATCCAGGAGCTGTTCAAGCTCGAGGATCGCAAGGGGTCGCCGCTGGTGCTAGCGATGACGCACGAGGAGGCGGTCACCTACCACGTGGCGCGGGAGGTGCGCTCTTATCGCGACCTGCCGCTGATGGTCTTCCACCTGCAGACGAAGGAGCGCGACGAGCCGCGGCCGCGGGCCGGGGTGCTGCGGACGCGCGAGTTCACGATGAAGGACGCCTACTCCTTCGATCGCGACGAGGAGGGACTGGCGCGTTCCTACGACCTGCAGGCCGGCGCCTACGAACGGATCCTCGACCGCTGCGGCCTGCGCTGGTACCGGGTCGAGTCCGACGTCGGGATGATGGGCGGCTCCGGCGCCGACGAGTACATGGCGCCCTGTCCGGCCGGCGAGAACGAGGTGGCGCTGGCGCCGGGCTACGCGGCCAACGTCGAGGTCGCCTCGGCCGAGCCGCAGCCGGTCGAGCTGCCGGCGCCGCTGGACGCGCCCGAGGAGGTCGACACGCCGGGCCTGACCAAGGTCGAGGAGGTGGCTGAGCACCTCGGCCTGCCGCGGGGCGCCTTCATCAAGACCCTGCCGATCGTCGTCGAGGGCCGCGGGATGGTCCTCGTCCTCCTGCGCGGAGACCACCGCCTCAACGAGATCAAGCTGCGGAACGGGATGGAAACGGACTTCCGCCAGGCGAGCGCGGAGGAGATCGAGGCGCAGCTCGGCCCGGTCGGCTACCTCGGCCCCGCCGGCAGCGGTCTGCCGATCATCGTCGACGAGGCGCTGACCGGCAACTCCTACGTCACCGGGGCCAACAAGCCGAACACCCACCTGCGCGGGGTCGACCCCTCCCGCGACTTCGAGGCCTACGCGATGGACGTGCGTACCGTCGAGGCCGGCGACACCGCCCCCGGCGGCGGCTCGATCGAGATCGAGACCGCGATCGAGGTTGGCAACATCTTCAAGCTCGGCACCCGCTACTCGGAGCCGCTCGACGCCACCTACCTCGACGAGAACGGCGCCGAACACCCGATCGTGATGGGCTCCTACGGGATCGGGCCGGCCCGGATCGTCGCCGCCTCGATCGAGCAGCGCGCCGACGAGAACGGGATCGCCTGGCCCCCGGCCCTGGCTCCTTGGCAGGTCCATCTGGTCTCACTGGCGAAGGCGGGGGAGCCCGAGCGCGAGGCCGCCGACAAGCTCTACGAGGCGCTGCGGGCGGCGGGCACCGACGTTCTATACGACGACCGCGACGCTGGTCCGGGGGAGAAGCTGACCGACGCCGAGCTGCTCGGCTGCCCGCTGCGGATCGTCGCCGGGCGCCGCGGCCTCGCCGAAGGCGTGGTCGAGGCGAGCGAGCGCGCCTCGGGTGCTGAGCACAAGCTGCCGCTCGAGGACGCCGCCGAGCGGTCGCTGGAGCTGCTCGGCGGCCTCGGTCGCTCCGATGGCTAGCCGCGACCCCTTCGGCCGCGGCCGCCTGCGCCGCCTCTTCGGGCTCGACCGCAGCGCGCCGCCGCCTCCGTCGACCCGCAAGGGCGAGCCGCTCCGCCCCTGGACGATCCCCAACGCGGTCGGCTACCTGCGGTTGGCGGCGCTGCCGGTCTTCCTCGTCCTCGCCTACGACACCGACGACGGCACCTCGGTGCTCTCGGCGATGGTCTTCTGGGCGATCGCCGCCGGCGACTACCTCGACGGCATCCTCGCTCGCCTCACCGGCCAGTACAGCCGTCTGGGGGCGCTGCTCGACCCGCTCGTCGACCGACTGACGATCCTCGCCGGCGCCGTCGTCTGCTGGAGCTTCGAGCTGCTGCCGCGCTGGGCGCTGGCGCTGCTGGCGCTGCGCGAGCTGGCGATGCTCCTGCTCGCCCAGTACGGGCTCCGCCACGGCGTCGACATCGCGGTCAACTGGCCCGGCCGGATTTCGGTCTTCCCGATCATGGGCGGGATCTTCCTCGCCCTGCTCGCCCCCGGCTGGGTGGCGACGGCGCTGCTGATCTGGGGCTTGGCGATGGCGATCGTCGCCACGGTGCTCTACGCGCAGACGGGCATCCGCGCGGTCCGCGGCACCCGGGCCGCAAGCTGACGCCCAGGTTCACCCGAACCTTCAACCTAGGGTTGAACCTTGGTTGAAGAGGCAGCTATGATCGGCGTCCGCGCAAACGGAGGCGACGCCTCCTCGAGTTAGGAGCACGATGGAGGAGACCTTTCCCGATCTCGGTTCCCTCAGCGACAAGGAGCTGAAGGACATGATCGACAACCTGACGGCGGAGGAGAACGAGATCTCCTACAAGCGTCGCGTCCTGCACGGCAAGATCGACATCCTGCGCGCGGAGCTCGTCAACCGCCTGCGCCACAAACGCGAGGCCGGCGAGTCGATGATCTCCGGCGACGACGTCGAGCAGCTGACCAAGATCCTCGCCGGCGAGACGCCGGCCCCGACCGAGGACGACCCCGCCGCCTGAGCGGGATTCCGATGGCCGTGCACTGTCCCGAGTGCGGGTTCGCCAACCCCGAGGGGGCGAACTACTGCCAGAAGTGCGGCGCCTACCTGGGCGGGCCGAAAGAGGCCGGCGACGACCCGACGACGATGACCTACCGGGTCGACGAGACCGGCGAGATGACGCCGGTCGACATCGACGAGGTGGTCTCCGAGAGCGGCGCCGCGCTGGTGATCCGCTCCGGCGGCGGCCGCGCGGGGGAGAGCTTCAGCGTCGCCGAGGAGCGGGTCAGCATCGGCCGCAGTCCCGACGCCGGCGTCTTCCTCGACGACGTCACCGTCTCCCGCAACCACGCGCTGCTGGTCCGCCGCCGCGACGGCCTCTACATCGACGACCTCGGCTCACTCAACGGCACCTACGTGAACCGGCGCCGGATCGAGTCCCATCGGCTCGCCGACGGCGACGAGATCCAGGTCGGCAAGTACAAGTTGAGCTACCTGGAGCGCTGATGGCCGTCTCCTCCGGACAGCCAACCCGCGCCGCCGAAGGCGGCAGCAGGCCGCGCAAGGCGCTGACGATCGGCGCCGTCTGCAAAATCCTCCAGAGCGAATTCGACGACGTCTCGATCTCGAAGATCCGTTACCTCGAGGACCAGAAGCTGCTGAGCCCGCGCCGGACCTCGGGCGGCTACCGCCTCTACAGCCAGTCCGACGTCGAACGGCTGCGGACGATCCTGCTCCTGCAGCGCGACGAGTTCCTGCCGCTGCGGGTGATCCGCCAGGAGCTCGCCTCCGGCGGCGACCTCGTCCTTCCTGACGGCGAGCGCAAGCCGGCGAGCGGTGCGGTGCGGCGGGCGATCCTCGTCGACACCTCCCGCGCCTACCTCTCGCTGGAGGAGGTCGTCGAGGAGACCGGGGCTCGTGAGGAGCTGGTTGCCGAGCTCGAGAACTTCGGGATCGTGCAGCCGGAGAAGCGCGAGGGGAAGACCGTCTACGACGAGACCGACCGCGAGATCATCCGCGCCGCCAACGAGCTCTCCCGGGTCGGGGTCGGCGCCCGCAACCTGCGCATCTTCCGCTCTTCCGCCGACCGCGAGGCGAACCTGCTGGAAGCGGTGCTGGGGCCGTCGCTGCGCTCCCGCAACCCCGAGCGCCGCAAAGAGGCGCTGGAAAGCCTCGAAAGCCTGGCGGCCACGGTGTCCCACCTGAAGCACCTGCTGCTCGTGAGGGACCTGCGCAGGCTCGCGGGCGAATAGGACGCTGCAAACCGGCGTCTGACGGCGTCCTCAGTCGCTCGCGTGCAGAGCACGCCACGCTCCCTGCGTCCTTGTCAGACTTGGTTTTCGCGTCCTAGATGCCCCGAATAACTAGAAAGCGGCAGGTCTCCGCCCCTCCTAGGGAGGTTTGGCGTCTGGTCTCCGACCCCTACAACCTGCCGCGCTGGTGGCCGCGGACGGCGCGGGTGGAGAACGTCGACGTCCAGCCGGGCGGCAAGCGGACCCAGTGGACCAAGGTGTTGCAAACCGGCGAGGGGCGCGGTGTTAGAGCCGATTTCCGCTGCGTCAGCGCGGACGAGGATGAGCGCTACGCCTGGGAGCAGGACCTGGCCGGGACGCCGTTCGAGCGGCACCTGAAGTCGTTGCGAGTCGAGGTCGGACTGCGCGAGCGCGATGGCAGAACTGAGATCAGCCTCACCGAGGAGCAGTCGCTGAAAGGGATGTCGAAGCTCGGATCGCCGCTGATGCGCCGCGCCCGCGGCGACGTCCTCGACGAAGCGCTCGATCGGATCGAGGAGGCGCTGGGATGAACCCGCGACGCGACGCGAAGTGGTGGGGGTGGGGAGACCCTGCGGTCGAACCGACGCTGGACGACGAGGCACTCGCGGTTCTTCGCGAGCGGATCGGTGAGCTGGAGCCGTGGCCGCTTGCCCGCGCACTCGAGGAGATCGAGCTACCGGCCTCAGAGCCATTGCCGAAGGTGTTGGTCGAGGCAGTAGGGGAGGGGAACGTCTTCCGGGGCGATGAGGATCGCCTGCGGCACGCGACGGGGCGCGGCTACGTCGACCTGGCGCGGCTACGCAACGGGGCGCTGGCGGCGGCTCCCGACGCGGTGGTGATGCCGCCAGACGCCGGGGCGCTGCGACGGGCGATCGAGGTCTGCGCAAACGAGGACGTCGCGATCGTTCCCTTCGGCGGCGGCACCAGCGTCGTCGGCGGGGTCGAGCCGCTGCGGGGTTCGCACGGCCGTCTGATCAGCCTCGATCTTGGCGCCCTGGGTGAGGTCGAGGTCGACCGTCGCTCGTTGACCGCCCGTCTCGGCGCCGGCTTGCGCGGTCCCGAGGCCGAGGCGGCGCTGGGGCGGGAAGGTTTGACGCTCGGCCACTTCCCGCAGTCCTTCGAGTACGCGACGATCGGCGGCTTCGCCGCCACTAGGTCCGCCGGGCAGGCTTCGAGCGGCTACGGCCGCTTCGACGCCCTGGTCAGCTCGGTGCGTCTCCTAGCCCCGATCGGGGAGATATCGACCCTGGAAACTCCCCACACGGCCGCGGGCCCGGCCCTGCGGGAGGTCGTGATCGGCTCCGAGGGAGTCCTCGGCGTGATCCCCGACGTGACCGTGCGGGTGCGACCCGCGCCGACGGTGCGTCGCTACGAGGCCTGGATGGCCGAGAGCTTCGAGGCCGGGGCGGAGATCGTCCGCGGGCTGGCGCAGGGACCTGGACTGCCGGAGGTGATCCGCGTCTCCGACGAGGAGGAGACCGAGGGGACGTTGGCGCTCTCGGGTCCGCGCGGCTTCAGTGGCCGCCTCTTCGACCGTTATCTCGGTGTCCGTGGCCGCCGCGGCGGCGCTCTCGTCATCGTCGGCTTCGAGGGCGACGAGGAGTCTGTCGCGCGCCGCCGCGCCCTCACCGTTCGACCCCTACGTAGCGGAGGTGCCGCCTATCTCGGCCAGGCCGCCGGCCGCGCCTGGGAGCACGGGCGCTACCAGGGCCCCTACCTGCGGGACACGCTGATGGGGATGGGAGCGATGGTGGAGACGCTGGAGACTTCGCACGCCTGGAGCCGCTACGGCGAGCTGCACGAGGCGGTAAGGAGCGCGATCCGCGAGGCCTTGCAGGCTCAGGGCACCCCCGGCCTCGTCTTCTGTCACCTCTCCCATGCCTACGCCGACGGCGCCTCGCTCTACTTCACCTTCATCTCTCGCGCCCGCCGCGGCGACGAGCTGGATCAATGGGCCGCGGTCAAGCGCACCGCCTGCGAGGCAATCGTCGCCCACGGCGGCACGATCACCCACCATCACGCCGTCGGCCGCGATCACGCGCCTTACATGGACGCCGAGATAGGCGAAACCGGTATCGAGGCTTTACGAGCGCTGAAGGAGCGCTTCGACCCGGCCGGGATCATGAACCCCGGCAAGCTGCTACTTGGGTAAGGGCCTTACCCCTTGCCCCTTCCGATCCATAGGGGCTATTCGCCCTCGCCGACGAGGGATCCGGTGATTTCGCCTTCCAGCAGGTGCTTGCCGACGATGAGGGGGTCCCAGGGTCCGTTTGGTCCCGCGCTGAGACCCTCTCGCCAGTCGTCGTCCTGGGCGACGTAGGTGACAAGAACGTTCGTTTTGCTGCCGTCTTCGAGGAACTGGAAGGGCTCGAAGGACGATTCGATGTCCTGGGTTATCCGCCCATCCTTGCCGGCGTAGTAGCTGGCGACCGGCATCATGTCGTGGCGGGAGCCCAGCTGCCAGATCACGTACTGCTCCTCGCCGGAGATCGGTTTTAGGCCTTGCAACCGGACCTTGATCAACGGCATGCCGTTGGGCTTCTTGTAGGAGATCGTTCCCGAGGCGTTGCTGCCGTCGACGGGCCGGAGGACGGCTTGCGTCGGTCCGGTGGCGGCGCTGCTCCCCGTTTCCTTCGTAGCTTCGGCGGAGGTACCGGCCACAGTCGTCGAATCGGAGCCTCCACATCCCGTCACAAGGGCGCACAGCGCCAAGGCGAAGATCGCCAGCACCGCTCTCCCCGGGTGACAAATATTGCTCATTACCCAGGAAGAATACGGTACGCAGAAGGTTTTGGAGTAAAGGATCTCCTGCGGCTATTCGGCGCCGCGGCCTCGTTGGGCTTCGAGGCGCTTCGCAGCTCCGACGATCGGTCCCCTGACGTCGCCTCGGAGAACTTCCTCCCCGGTGTAGGCGGGAGCCTGTTTCTCTTTCGTCGCCTCCCTCAGCGAGGCTTCCAGCCGCGAGTCCTCGGTGCGGGTAATCGCGATCTGGCCGAAGGTTTCGTTGGCGAGGTAGGCGAGGACTTCGACCGGTGCTTCGACCTGGGCGGCGAGCTTGCCGTCCTCGCCGACTTCGTTGGTCGAGGCCAGGGGCAGCATTTTCTCCGGCGAAGCCGCCAGCCAGATCGTGTAGGACTCGCCTTTGCCCGTTGCTTCGAGCCCTTCGGCGGCGACCTGCAGGGCCAGGCTTTTCTTCACCCGTCCGAAGATCGCGACTCCCGTGGCATCTCCGCCATCGGCAGCTTCCAGCGAAGCCTTGGTCACTTTCCGGCTGCCCTGTTCCGCGGCCGCTTCGAGAGCGGCAACCGTGCCTCCGCTCGATGCGGCCGAGGAGGTGGTCGTCGAATCGCCACCGCCATCGTCCCCGCTGCCGGCAAGAACGAAAACGACGAACAAGATCACGATCGCTGCTCCAGCAAGCAGCGCCCACAATCCCCGCCCCTCGAGCAGCTTCAGCTCCTTTTTCAAAGGAGGCTTCGGCTTTCCCTGAGGCAACGCAGCCCTTCGTTCTCCCTTGGGTAGCGCCGACTGCGGCTTGGGCGGCGGGGGTTCTCCCGCAGGAGCCTCCCCGTCTTTTGCGACGGAGGGAGAACCCCCGCCGCCTTCCCCCGGCTCCGGAATCGCGGGTGCCGGAATCCCTTCTGCTTCAAGCGCCGCCGCCGCCTCCTTTGCCCGCCGATGCACCTCAGCCGCGTCGACCCCCATTAGGGCCGAGAGATCTTCATACCCCTGCTCGCCGCGCTGGGAGAGCAGGCGCAGGATCGCCTTCTGGTCGTCGGACAGCGCCACCGGACCGGAAGCCTATTAGGGTGCGAAGCGTGAACGACGAGGCTCAGGTTAAGCCTGCGCATTTCGACGAGCTGGTCGGCACCGAGTGGCTCAGCGACGACCCCGAAGACGCCCGCGTGCGACTGCAGGTTCGCGACGAGCTGCGGCAGCCGTTCGGGCTGATGCACGGCGGCGTGATGTCGACCCTGATCGAGAGCATCTGCTCTCGCGCCACCGCTGGTGCCGTCTACGACCAGGGCATGGTGGCGATGGGGCAGTCGATCAACGTCAGCTTCGTCCGCCCGGTGACCGAGGGCGGGGTGGAGGTGCGCGCCCAGGCCCGCCACCGCGGCCGCACCACCTGGCTCTGGCAGGCGGAAGTGCTCAACGACGAGGGGAAGACCTGCGCCCTGGCGCAAATGACCATCGCCGTGCGCCCGCGACCCGGGGCTTAGGCCTCAGCCACCAAATCTGTTCGTGATCGGGAGTCGCCGGTCCTTGCCGAAGGCCTTTGGCGTGATCCGGATCCCCGGCGCCGCCTGGCGGCGCTTGTACTCGGAGCGGTCGACCAGCCTGATCACCTCGTCGACCGTCTCGGCCGGCACTCCGGCGGCGATGATTTTCTCGCGGCCCTCGTCGCGCTCGACGTAGGCCTCGAGGATGCGGTCGAGGACGTCGTAGGGCGGCAGCGAGTCCTCGTCGCGCTGGTCGGGCCGCAGCTCGGCCGAGGGAGCCCGCTCGATCACGCTCGCCGGCACCAGCTCCCGGCCCTCGCGCTCGTTGCGCCGTCGCACCAGGTCGTAGACCAGCCCCTTCGGCACGTCCTTGATCACCGCGAAGCCGCCGGCCATGTCGCCGTAGAGGGTCGCGTAGCCGACCGACATCTCGCTCTTGTTGCCGGTGGTGAGGACGAGCCAACCATGGCGGTTGGAGAGCGCCATCATCATGTTGCCGCGGATCCGCGCCTGCACGTTCTCGGCGGTGAGGTCGGGCTCAGAGGGTTTGGTCGGATCGCGCGGGACCGCCGCCTCGGGCTCGTGGAGGTGGCCGCTGAGCGCTCGCTCGTAGCTCTCCATCATCGGCTCGATCGCCACCTCGAGCAGCCCGCAGCCGAGGTTGGCGGCGATCTCGCGGGCGTCCCCCTGGGTCTCGGAGCTGGAGTGGGGGGAGGGCATGACGACGCAGGTGAGGCGGTCGGGCCCGACCGCGTCGGCGGCGATCATCGCCACCAGGGCCGAGTCGATCCCGCCGGAAAGCGCGAGGCCGACGTGCTTGAAGCCGTTCTTGCCGACGTAGTCGCGCAGGCCCAGGGTCAGCGCTCCGTAGACCTCGTCGAGGTCGCCGAGCGGCTCGGCCAGCGGGCCGGAGCTGGAGTGGGGGACTTCGCAGACCAGTAGCTCCTCCTCGAACTGGGCGGCGCGGGCGATGACGCTGCCGTCGGGGGCGGTGACGAGGCTCTGGCCGTCGAAGACGAGCTCGTCCTGGCCGCCGACGAGGTTGCAGAAGGCGAAGTAGGCGCCGTAGGCGCGCGAGCGCTGGCAAAACATCTCTTCCCGCTCGCGCCCCTTGCCACGATGGTAGGGGGAGCCGGAGGGGTTGGCGATCAGCCGCGCCCCAGCCTCGGCCTCGGCCTGTGCGGGCGGCCCCGGCGCCCAGACGTCCTCGCAGATCGTCAGCCCGACCCGCAGCCCGCCGAGGTCGATCGCCATCGGTTCGGCGCCGGGGACGAAGTAGCGCTGCTCGTCGAAGACCGAGTAGTTGGGCAGGCGGTTCTTGCGGTAGATCGTCTGGACCTTGCCGTCCGCCAGGACCGCGGTCGAGTTGTAGGCGCGGCGAAGGTCCTCATGGTCGGCGAGCGGCTCGGCGAAACCGACCAACGCCGTGATTCCCTGCGCCGACTCGGCTAACTCTTCGACCGCGCGCTGGTTCGCCCGCAGGAAGTGGCGCTTCAGGTAGAGGTCCTCGGCCGGGTAGCCGGGGATGCAGAGCTCGGGAAGGATCACCAGCTCGGCGCCTTCGTCGCGGGCGCGGCCGATCCACTCCGCCGCCTTGGCGGCGTTGCCGTCGACGTCGCCGACGGTGGGGTTGATCTGGGCCAGGGCCAGGCGCATCGCGGTGTCGCGCAGGCTATTACCCGAGGTCCCTGCGCAGAACGCCGGAGGTACTTTCGGCCGTCGTTAGGGTTGTCGGGGCATGCGGAACCGCCGGCGCCACTTGGTCGGGTCCTCGGCGGTGCTGCTCCTGGCCCTCGCCGCGACCGTCCCTGCCTCGGCCTCATCCCCGGCGACGGGACGAAAGTACCCCTATATGGAGGGAAATCGCCCCGTCGGCGACGCTCAGCTCACCTCGGAGGCGCAGAAGCCGTTCCTGGCGCCGCGCTGGCGGCCGACCGACACGCGCGACCCCAACCGCAACGCCTACTCGGTCCCGGAGGCACCGCTCTCACCGGCCTGCTCGCCGCACTTCTGCGTCCACTGGGTCGAGCAGGGCCTCGACGCTCCCGAACCGAGCGATCGCGACGGCGACGGGGTCCCCGATTACGTCGAGCGGGTGCTGCGGGTGGCCGAACGGGTCCACCGGGTCGAGAACGGGAGGCTCGGCTGGCGGGAGCCGCGCAGCGACGGGCGCCAGGGCGGCCGCAACGGCAAGACCGACGTCTACCTCTCCCAGATCGGCGGCGAACTGTTCGGCTACGCGGCGCCGGACCGCGGGCAGGTGACGAAGCAGCACCGGATCCCGCGCCGCCTGCACGGCTACCTCGTCCTCGACAACGACTACAGCGCCTTCGAGTTCCCCGGGACGAAGCCGCTGGCGGACCTGCAGGTGACCTTCGCCCACGAGTACAACCACATCCTCCAGTTCGGCTACGACGCCTACCAGGACCCCTGGTTCGCCGAGGCGAGCGCGACCTGGATGGAGGACCAGGTCTACAACGGGATCGACGACTACCTCCGCTACGTCCGCCGCTGGGTCAAGCTCTACGAAACGCCGCTGACGACCAACTCGATCAAGGAGTACGGGACCGCAGTCTGGAACCAGTGGCTGGCCCGCCGTTACGGGCCGGAGATCGTCCGCAAGGCCTGGGCGGGGGCGATCGACGCCAAGCCGGGCGGCTTCTCGATCGCGAGCTACGAACGAGCGCTCCGCTCCAGCGGCCCCTCCGACTTCGGCCGCGACTTCTCACGCTTCTCCGCCGCAGTGGCCGAGTGGCGCACCGGCAGGTCCTTCCGCGAGAGTCGCCTCTATCCCGATCCGCCCCGGCAGGGAAGCCTGCCACTGAGCGGCGTTCGGCTGACGCGGCTGCTCAACCACACGACTTTCCAGCTACTGCGGGTGCGGGCGCCGCGGGGACGCGCTGTTGTAGTCCACTTGGCGGCACCGCGCGGGACCGCCGCCGCGGTCGCCCTGGTCGGTCGCCGCGGCAGCGAGCGCCACGGGCGTCCCCTGGTGCGGGTCAGCTACAGGCGCGAGGGCGGGCAGCTGACGGTGCGCCTGCCCCAGCCTGGCCGCTTCAAGCGGATCACCGCGGTGATCGTCAACGCCGACGCCCGCGCCAGCGGCTTCAGCGTCGGCAACCTCGACTGGAACTACCTGACCGACGGCCTCCCGTTCGAAGTCAGCGGGCGGTTACAGCGATAAAAGCGCCTACGGCCGCGACTCGGCGGCGACCAGGCCGGCGCCGTTGGAGGAAGCGCCTGCGGCGGCTTTGCGCTTCTTCGACTTCTTCTTCGGAGCCGTGGCAATTACCTCTTTGGTCGCCGCCTCGAGGTCGAGGGCGAAGCTGTCGAGGTCGGCCATCGCGTCGTAGTCGCCGATCAGGCCGAAGTTGACCTGGCCGTTGTAGGACATGATCCCGACGCAGAGCGCTTGGCGACGAGCCAGCGGCACCATCGGGAAGATCGACTCCATCTTCCGTCCCAGCACGTAGAGCGGGAACTGCGGGCCCGGCACGTTGGTGACGACGAGGTTGAAGAAGCGCTGCGCCGGCTGCAGGCGCGCCGCCTGCGAGGCGATCGTCGAAGGGGCGAAGTCGGTCAGCTTGGTGAGGATCTCGGCCCCGACCGCCTGGCCGGAGGACTTGAGGTCGCCCATCTCCTCGGTCATCAGCTGCAGCCGCTCGACCGGGTCCTCGCACCAGACCGGCAGCGGGGCCATCATCGCCGAGATCCGGTTGCCGAGGGCGCCGTGCTCCTCGGCGGCACGGACGCTGACCGGGACCATCGCCCGCAGCTCCAGCTCGGTGGTGTCGTGGCCGCGGGCTCGCAGGTAGCGGCCGATGCCGCCGGCGACGATCGAGAGGATGACGTCGTTGACAGTGCCGCCATGTGCGTCCTTGACCCGCTTGAGGTCGTCGAGGTTGGTCTGGGTCATCTGGAAGCGGCGGTGGGGCCCGATCTCGACGTTGAAGACGGTGTCAGGGGCCGACATCCCCGCGCTGACCATCTTCGAGGTGGCGCCGACCCCTTTCAGCACCTGGCGCGGGCCGCGCAATGCGTAGCGGAAGCCGCGGTAGATCTCCTTCGGGCTGGTCAGCCGCTCCTTCCAGGCTTCGCTCAGCAGTTGCACGTCGGTCGGTTCGGGGCTGGCGAGCCAGGGCGGCGCCTTCTCGGGCGCGCCCGCCGGCTCGGGATCGAGGTCGAAGAGGACGGTGGTGATGTCCACCCCGGAGACGCCGTCGACGAGGGCGTGGTGGCTCTTGCCGATGATCGCGAAGCGGTCCCCGGTCAGGCCCTCGACCAGCCACAGCTCCCAGAGCGGCTTCGAGCGGTCGAGCTGCTGGGAGAAGATCCGGGCCGCCAGGTTGCGCAGCTGCTCGTCGGATCCAGGGGCCGGCAGAGCGGTTTGGCGCACGTGGTAGTCGAGGTTGAGGTGGGGGTCGTCAATCCAGACCGGCCGCCCCTGCGTCAGCGGGACGAAGCGCAGCTTCTGGCGGAAGCGCGGCACCAGGTGCAGGCGCGAGGCGATGTGGTCGCGGAACTCTGCGTGGGTGGGGGCTGCGCCCTTGAAGATCGAGGTCGAGGCGACGTGCATGTGGGCGCCCGAGCGCTCGAGGTGGAGGAAGGAGGTATCGAGTCCGCTGAGGCGTTCCGGCTTGGTCACCAGGTCATCTTCGCACACAGGTCCAGAGCCGGGTGAAGCACTGGATATCGCTTCTGGAGCCGATTCTGCCACTTACGTTGCATGTGGAGAATGTGTGCGTCTGCTCACATTTCCGCTCCGAGAGGCGTCCTAGCGTGTTCTCTTCGAAACGACCTGCCGAGTCCCCTCGCCTCTGAGCGCAGGGTCAGCGAACCAGCTAGGCAGCAGAAAGAGAGCGATACAGATGCGAATAGTCCTGCCCGCGGTGGCGGCTGTCACCGCGCTCACGATCGGCCTCGCCCCGGCGACGGCGCAGAGCGAGCGGAACACCCACCACGAGCGGTCGCGCTCCCACGTCTCCCTGCACCTCTCGACGCACTCGGTGCTGAAGGGGAACGGGCTGGCGGTGCGCGGCAAGGTGCGGCCGAGCGGCCGGCACCGGGTGAAGCTGGTCTTCCGCGGCCCCGACGGCGGTCACCGCGGCGTGACGACGAAGGCGAACGGGACCTTCGCGCTGCGCTGGGTCCCGGAGCGGACCGGCACCTACGGGGTCCGCGCCTACGGGGTGCACGACGCCCAAGTCCGCTCCTCCAAGAGCGAGCCGCGCAAGCTGACCAGCTACCGCCTCGCCGGCGCCTCCTACTACGGCCCCGGCCTCTACGGCAACGGCGTCGCCTGTGGCGGCACCCTGTTGCCCGGGACGATGGGCGTCGCGCACAAGACGCTGCCGTGCGGGACGAAGGTGAAGCTGCGCTACCACGGCCGCACGGTCACCGTGCCCGTCATCGACCGCGGCCCGTACGTGGCGGGGCGCGACTACGACCTCACCGAGGCGGTCAAGGAGAAGCTTGGCTTCCCCGGCGTCGGGACGGTCCTGGCGACGCGCTAAACGGCGGCGGACACTTCGCGGGGCGGTGTCCTCGGTCGGCCAAATAGCGCTGCTATTAGGCCTCCCTGCGTCCTAGCCCCGCTCGGTCCGGCGCCGTTTAGGCCAAGCCGAGCTGGAGCTGGCCTGGTGTCGGCTCCGGCTCGGCTACCTCAGTGCCGCCGAAGGAGGCGACGCGGACGCCGAGCAGGCGCACGGGCCGTTGCGGGTCGTAGGCGCGCAGCAGCTCGAGGGCGACCGGCCCGACGACCTCCGGGTCGTTGGTCGGCTCGCTGAGAGTGTTCGAGCGGGTGACGTTGGTCCAGTCGTCGAGCCGCACCTTGATTCCGATCGTCCGGCCTTCCAGCTCGCGCTTGCGCAGTCGCCGGCAGAGCTCCTCGGAGAGCTCGGCAAGGTGCCGCTCCAGCTCGGCCCGCTGGGTGACGTCGACGTCGAAGGTGATCTCGGTCGACTGCGACTTGGTCTCGTGTTCGGGCGTGACCGGCGTCTGGTCGAGGAGGTTGCCGCGGGCGTGAAGCCAGGCGCCCGAGCGGGGGCCGAAGGCGTCTTCGAGAGCGGGCCTCTGCCATTGCCGCAAGTCGGAGAGCGTCCGGATCCCCATCGATTCCAGTCGCGAGACCGTTTTCGGCCCGATTCCGGGGATCAGACCGGGGGAGTGGGTGGCAAACCGCTCCAGCGCCTGCTCGCGTGAGAGGACGACGAGCCCGGCCGGCTTCCCCAGCTCGCTGGTGATCTTCGCCAGCATCCGGCTCTCGGAGATCCCGACCGAGCAGGTCAGCTGCGTCTCGGTGCGGATCGCGGTCGCGACCCGTCGCATCGTCGCCTTGGGGGAGAAGATCCCGGTCAGGTCCAGATAGGCCTCGTCCAGCCCCACGACCTCCACGACCTCGACGTTCCGCCGCAGCACGTCCATCACCTGCCCCGACGCCTCCCGGTAGGCCGGGAAGTCCGGCCGCAGGTAAACCGCGTTCGGAAGCCGCCGCCGGGCCACGGCCGCCGGCATCGCCGAATGGATCCCCGCCAGCTTCCGCGCCTCGTAGCTGGCCGTCGTCACCACCGCCCGCGGCCCCGACCCGCAGACGATCACCGGCTTCCCCCTCAACTCCGGCCGCCGCCGCAGCTCCACCGACGCGTAGAACGCGTCCATGTCGAGGTGGGCGATCGTCCGCTCGAAGCTCACCCGTCGATGTTAGGAAGATGGAGGGACGGGACCAGAGAGGTCGCCAAATGCTCCCCGCGGGTCCGACGCGTGTTCAGCAGGCCCTGACGGTGCCCTTGATGACCCGCTTGATCTTCTTTTTCTTGGCGCCCTTTTCGAGGATCAGGGTGACCTTGGCCTTGACGACGTGGGTCGAGCCTGCGGCCATCGGGCCTGGGTTGATCAGGTAGCGGAAGGGCTTCTTCTTCTTGACTTTGAGTTTCTTGCCGTCGTAGATGAAGACGACCTTGGTGAAGTGGATCCTGCCGCCGAGACGTTTCTGTAGCTGTTTGCGCTTGCGTTTGCCGACGCCGGCGTAGAAACGCTGGCGGGATTGCAGGCAGCTCTTCGGCAGCCGCAGGATGATCAGGAAGTTGCCGACTTTCTTGACGAATTTCTTCGTCTTGCCCTTGTAGATCGGCGGCAGGGGCGGGGGGGAGGGCGGCAGGCCGGCGATCGGGGTGAGGTCGGCGAGTCGCAGGCCGGCGCTGTCCTCGAAGAGGACCCAGCCCGTGCCGCCGTCGTTGGTCGCCACTTCCGCGTTGGGACCGATCGCGTAGGAGCTTTCAAGATGGGCGACGTGGCTTTCAGCGGTGAAGTTGGCGCCGCCGTCGGTGGAGGTCCAGAGACGCATGACGAAGGCGTCGTCGCCGGCGCGGGTGCCCGGCCAGGCGACCACGACGCGGTTGCCGCTGGGCGACTGGGCGATCGCCCCGCCGACGAAGAGGTCGGTGGACGAGTCGACCGCTAGCGTGGTGGGCGCCTGGAAGGAACCTTCCTTGAAGTCGCGCACGTTGATCGCCTTCGGGTACTGGCTGCCGTCCCGGTAGTCCTCGGAGACCATGAAGAGCCCGGCCGCGCCGCTGGAGAGGTTCGGTTCGTAGCCCTGCGTAACCGGGATCGGGCCTTCCCAGTTGCCTTCGAGGGCCATCGAGCCCGCGCCCTTGTAGCGGTAGTAGAGGAGCGGGTAGGGCGGGTCGGAGATGTTCCAGTAGGCGATCACCGGGTTGCTGCCGTCCAGCCCCATGCTGGCGCCGGCGACGCCGCCGGTGCCGGGGTCTGCGAAGTCGAGTTCGCCGCCGACGTTGGCGGCGACCTGGTCGGTGCTGAAGCTGAGGCCGGAGTTGTAGGCGCTGGTCAGGAAGCTGCCCCCGGACAGGAAGACGTCGGTGGGGTCGGTCTTCGGCCAGAAGAAGTCGCGCTGGGTGCCGCCGTCGAAGCTGGCCCCGCCGTTGGTCGACGTCCAGAAGACGATGTCCTGGCCGAGGTAGCGCGGGGCGACGACGTAGACCGTGTCGGTGCCGGGCACGAGCACCGGGAACGCCCCGGAGACGCTGTCGAGGCTGTCCGAAGCTCCCGGGATTGGCAGGTTTTGCACGCTGCAGGACCCGCCCGGGGCGATCTTGCAGAACTTGACCGGCTCGGGCGAGGAGCCGTCGCCCTGCGAGGTCCAGGCGACGTAGGCGTTGCCCGCCGGATCCTCAGCCAGGTGGCCGTTGGTGATCGGGTTGGAATCGAGCGTGAAGAGGTTGTTCGCGCTCGCCGCGGACGGCAGGGCGGCGAGGACGAGTGCGGCCAGCAGGATCGAGAGAGCTCCCCAGCGCTTCACGGAGTTCACCCTAATGCCTGCAGTGGCGGCAAGCCACCTAGACTTCCGTCCGTGGCTTCCCCGGAGGCGAAGAACCTCGAGGCGATCTCCAAGGCGATCGACCAGCACAACGCGAACTGCCCTTTCCCGGCAGCGGAGGTGCGGATGAACCCCTTCGAGGTCGAGCGCCTGGGCTGGGACACGATCCGCGGCCTGCCGGTGGTCCCGGACGAAGCGGTCGGCACCGGCCGCTTCCGCATCGTCTGCTCACGCGACATGGAAGACGACGGCCTGGAGATCGTCGAGGCCGTCGGCAAAGAGCTGGAGACGGTCGCCCCGGTCCAGAACTGAGAGGCGCTAAACGTCGCTCGAGACGTTGATGCCTAGTTCGCTCATCCAGCTCTGGGCCTCGATGTTGAGCTGGCGGTACTCGCCGGTCCAGATCAGGATCCCCATCGCGATCAGGATCAGCCCGCCGACGGCGACGATCGCCTGGTAGTGGCGTTTGACCGCGGCGAAGGCGGTGGTCATCTGCGAGAAGGCGACGGCGGTGAGGAGGAAGGGGATCGCCAGGCCGGCCGAGTAGACGGCGAGGAGGAAGCCGCCGCGGATGGTCGAGTCCGAGAGCGAGGCGGCGGCGAGAATCGCGCCCAGGGTCGGGCCGATGCAAGGGGTCCAGGCGATCGCGAAGGCGGCGCCGGCGACGATCGGGCCGCCCCGGCCGACCCGCTCCAGCAGGGCGTTGACGTGCCAGTCGCGGTTGAGCCGGGTGAGGAAGAGGGAGCCGACGAAGAGCAGGCCCATGGCGATGATCAGCGCCGCCGAGATCTTCGTCAGCAGATCGCGGTTGTCCTTGAGCAGCGAGCCGAGGCCGGTCGCGGTCAGCCCGAGGACGATGAAGATCGCCGAGAAGCTGGCGACGAAGAGGAGGCTCGGCCCCAGGACCCGGCGCCAGCCGGCGCTCTCGAGCTCGTTCGCCGAGACGCCGCTGACGGCCGAGAGGTAGCCCGGCACCAGCGGCAGCACGCAGGGGGAGAGGAAGGAGACGACGCCCGCGGCGAGCGCGGCGAGGATTCCCACGCCCGTGGCGGGATCGGTACTGGCGGCGAGGGGCACCACTGAGCGGGGATTTTACCCACCGCCCGCTCCGAGCCGCTAGATTTGGCCAGTCAGCCAAACATGGGAGGAGCGAGGGCGTTGAGCAACAAGACGTACGTGATCGGGGTCGGGATGACCAGGTTCGAGAAGCCCGGGACCAAGGAGGGCGACTACCCCGACTGGGCCAAGGAGGCGGGGGAGAAGGCGCTCGCCGATGCCGGCATCCCTTATGAGGACGTCGAGCAGGCCTACGCCGGCTACTGCTACGGCGACTCGACCTACGGCCAGCGGGCGCTCTACCAGCTCGGGCTGACCGGGATTCCCGTCGTCAACGTCAACAACAACTGCTCGACCGGCTCCTCGGCGCTGTTCCTGGCCCGGCAGGCGGTCAAGGGCGGCGTCGCGGAGTGCGCGCTGGCGCTGGGCTTCGAGAAGATGGAGCCGGGCAGCCTCGGGGTCAAGTACACCGACCGCACCAACGCGCTCGACAAGCACGCGATGCGGATGTTCGAGATCCGCGACCCGGAGGCCTCGCCGCCGGCGCCGCAGATGTTCGGCAACGCCGGCCGCGACCACATGCAGAAGTACGGCTCCGAACCGGACCACTACGCCTGGATCGGCTGGAAGAACCACAAGCACTCGGTCAACAACCCCTACGCCCAGTTCCAGGACGTATACAGCCTGTCGGAGATCAAGGCGGCGAAGATGATCCACGACCCGCTGACCAAGCTGCAGTGCTCGCCGACCTCCGACGGCTCGGCCTGCGCGATCGTCGCCTCCGAGGCCTACGTCGACAAGCACGGGCTCTGGGGCCAGGCGATCGAGATCGCCGGCCAGTCGATGGTCACCGACCTCAGCTCGACCTTCGACGAGAACGCCGACTGCATGACGATCGTCGGCTCCGACATGTCGAAGACCGCGGCCGACGCCGCCTACGCGGAGGCCGGGGTGGGGGCTGGGGAAGTCGACGTTTGCGAGCTGCACGACTGCTTCAGCGCCAACGAGCTGATCACCTACGAAGCGCTCGGGTTCGCCGCCGAGGGCGAGGCGCACAAGCTGGTCGAGGAGGAAGCGACCACCTACGGCGGCAGCGGCCCCGTCGTCAACCCCTCGGGCGGGCTGATCTCCAAGGGCCACCCGCTCGGCGCGACCGGCCTGGCGCAGTGCTCGGAACTGACCTGGCAGCTGCGCGGCGAAGCCGACAAGCGGCAGGTCGAGGGCGCGAAGGTGGCGCTGCAGCACAACATCGGCCTCGGCGGAGCCGCCGTGGTCACCGTCTACAAACCGGCGGCCTAGGGACGGGCCCCCACGTGACTAGGAGGAGCACGATGGCGAAAGAGCGGCGTTCACTCAACGGCAAGGTCGTGGCGATCACCGGCGCCGCGCGGGGGATCGGCAAGGCGACCGCGCAGGCGCTGATCGCGAAGGGCTGCCGCGTCGCCATCGGCGACCTCCAGCTCGAGCTGGCCGAGCAGACGGCGGCCCAGCTCGGCGGCGGCACCGTGGCGCTGCCGCTCGACGTCACCGACCGCGGCTCCTTCGAGCGCTTCCTCGACGAGGCCGAGCGGCAGCTGGGCCCAATCGACGCGGTGATCAACAACGCCGGGATCATGCCGGTGACCCCGTTCGAGGAGGAGAGCGAGGCCTCGATCCAGCGCCAGCTCGACATCAACGTCGGCGGCGTCATCACCGGCACCCAGCTGGCGATCAAGCGGCTGCGCCCCCGCGGGACCGGCTACATCGTCAACATCGCCTCCCAGGCGGGCAAATCGGGAATCCCGGGGATCGCCACCTACTCGGGCACCAAGCACGCGGTCGTCGGTCTCAGCGAGGCGGTGCGGGCGGAGCTGCGCGAGACGGGGATCGAGGTCCTCTGCGTGATGCCAACCGTGGTCAACACCGAGCTGACCAGCGGCGTCGGCCAGAAGTGGGTGAAGCCGGTCGAGGCATCTGACGTGGCCAACGAGATCGTCGACGCGATGGAAGTGCCGCGCTTCGACGTCTTCGTCCCGCGCGCCAACGGCGTCCTCTACAAGGTCCTGGCGCCGCTGCCGCGCAGCTGGCGCGAGGCGCTGGGCAGGGCGATGAAGGTCGACAAGCTGATGACCGAAGTCGACCACAACGCCCGCCAGGCCTACGAGGAGCGGGCGGCCGCGAGCGGGCCCGGCCAACAGGCCGTGAACGCGGACGCCCCCGAGCCCGTACACCGTGACGTTGCCTAACAACGCGTCCGCAAAACACGAACGCTGAATCGAACCCCCTATAGGGGGCAAAACTCAGCGGAAGGAGCGAAACCAGTCATGGGAAGGATCTACGACGCCACCTGGGGCCGGATGTTCTCGGCTCTCTACGACCGCGCCTTCGAGGCCAGCGAAGAGGCGGGCCTGCGGGAGATGCGCCGCGAGCTGCTCTGCGAGGCACGGGGGAGGGTGCTGGAGCTCGGCGCGGGAACCGGCCTCAACCTGGAGCTCTACCCGCGCGAGGGCCTTGACAGCCTCACCGTGACCGAGCCCGACCCCCACATGTTCAAGCAGCTGCGCCAGCGCACGGAGAAGGACTGCCCCGGAGCGGATCTGGTCGAAGCCGGCGCCGAAGACCTGCCCTTCGCGGACGACAGCTTCGACACGGTCGTGGTGACCCTGGTCCTCTGCACGGTCCCCAACCAGCCCGCGGCCCTCAAAGAGATCTCCCGCGTCCTCGCGCCTGGCGGCGAGCTCCTCTTCCTCGAGCACGTCCGCGCCAACCACCCCGACCTTGCTCGCTGGCAGGACCGCCTCGAGAAGCCCTGGCGCTTCCTCGGCGACGGCTGCCACTGCAACCGCGACACCGTCTCCGCGATCAGCGCCGCCGGCTTCCAACTCGGCGACGTCGAGCGCGACGAGCTCCCCAAGGCCCCGCCGATCGTCAAACCGCTGGTCAAGGGGAGCGCCCGGGCCGTCTCCTAGGCTCCCGCGCGATCAACGCACGATAATGGCGGTTATGTCAACTCGGGCAGAGAGACCTGGATTGGCCTAGCGTGCTTCCTCGATCGCAGCTTCCAGCTCCTCTGCTGATTCAGGGAACCCCAGGATCCTGATCCCCCTCGTCTTTGGGCCTTTGACGGCGAAAGACGGCGTGCCGGTGAAGCCGAGGTTCTCGGCTTCTTGGGAGGTTTCTTCGACTTTTGCGTTCAGCTCGGACCGTTCCGCGTCCCACTTCGTCAGGTTCTGGACACCTGCGGCTCTAGCGACGGCCCTGAGAAAGGCGTCGTCGTCCGCGTAGCCCGAATTCTCGCCGCCCTGGTTGCTGTAGAAGAGATCGACGAAGCTCCAGCCGCGTCCCTGGGCCCCTGCGGCCAGCGCCGCGGCGCCGGCAGTGACCGATTCCGGGCCGATGATCGTGAGATTGCGGAAGTCGATCTTGACCTCACCCTTCCTGACCTCGGTTTCCATAATCGCGGGCAGGACCTCCTCCGAGTAGGCGGCGCAGACCGGGCACTGCAGGTCGCCGAACTCGATCAGTTCGACCGGTGCGTCGGGATCGCCGAGGAGCATCTCCTGCTGCGGGATTCCCTTCAGGAGCCTTGCCATCGCCACCTTGCCCTCGATCTGGGTGTCGCCACCGTCGCCGCTCCCGGAAGCGGTGATCACGATCAGGACGAGGACGACCGCTACGGCCAGGAAAGCCGCCCCAGCAGCGAGCTGCAGCAGGCGCGAGCGGCGAGCGTCGTCGCTCATCGAGGTCTCATGCCCGCTCGGGCAGCGCCTCGTCGGTTCCCGCGTAGACGATCAGGCGGGTAGCGCAGAGCCCGAAGAGGATCGTCATCAGGACGGCGCTGGCCAGACACCACTGGCAGACCGCCTCGAGCTTGAACAGCTCGACGTAGGTGAGGAAGACGCTGTAGCCGAAGCCGCCGAGAGCGAGGGCGAAGCCGGCGAAGCGCGCGAGGTCGTTGGCGAAGAAGGCGGTGGCCAGCAGCAGCACGTAGCCGACGATCCCGAAGACGGCGATGTTGACCCCGGCGACGTGGGACCAGGAGCTCTTGGCGACGGTCTCGCAGCCGCTGCCACCGGCGAGGCAGACGGGCGAGCCGCCGTTCGCCTCGGCGATCGCGACGTAGGTGGCGACGCCGATGCCCAAGGCGGCGACGAAGGCGATCGCCCGCTGGAGGTTGCCCTCGTTGAGGTGGCTCATCGCGCGGAAGATAAGGCTTCGGCGTAAAAGGCCGCTAAGGCGCGCGAGAGCTTGCCGCCCTGCCAGGCCAGTGGCGACTGCCCCGGCTCCTCGCTGACCAACCGCGCGTTCGGCAGCGCCTTCGCGTAGGCGGCGGCCGCCTCGTAGGGATGACCCGGGTCGGCGGCGTCGTTGCTGGCGACGACCAGCGTCGGGACCTGCAGCAAGCTCAGTTCCTCCATCGCCTCGAACGGGCGCGAGCGCGGCACCTCCCGCAGCGCCTCGGCAAGCGCCCCCGGGTGCTGTTGCAGCAGCAGGCGCTCGCGGGTGAAGCGCAGCACCGAGTCACGCCAGCGCGGGTCGCCGCCCTGTTCCGCGTCGACGTAGGCGACGAAGCCGTCGACGCCATCGGCCTCCAACGCCGCCGCCAGGCCGTCCCAGTAGTCGAGCGACGCCGGCTCGATCGCGCCCGTGTAGACCGGCCCGATCAACGCCAGGCCGGTCAGTCGCTCGGGATGGCGCAGTGCGTAGGCAACCGCGGTATGAGCGCCCATCGAGTGGCCACCGAGTAAGAAGCGCTCGCTTCCCACCTCCTCCTCCACCACCCGTTCGAGGTCTCCAACCAGCTCCAGGTATCCATAACCCTCCCCTGCCGGTGCCGGGTCCGACTCTCCGTGCCCCCGGGCGTCATAGGTGACGACGGTGTAGCCGGCGCGGGGCAGGGCGTTAGAGCCGTGGAGGACGTAGCGCCTGGCGGCGGTGATGCCGTGACAGAGGACCACGGGCGGCCCCTCCCCCGCCACCTCACCCTGCAGGGTCGGGCTCGGGCCCAGGGCGAACGGCCGCGCCTCGGCCGCCATCAACCGAGCGAGGCGACCGCGCGCTCGAGGTCCTCGACCGACTCGTAGGTGCTGCCGGTACGGGAGACGGTGCGGTGGCGGACGACGCCCTCGCCGTCGATCACGAAGATCGCCCGCTGGACGTAGCGGCCGCCAGGCGCGTCCTTGAGCTCGGTGAACCGCGCCAGCGGCCCGATCCAACCGGTGACGCCGTAGCTCTTCGCCACCGCCAAGTTCTCGTCGGCGAGCAGCGGCACGTTCAGTTCCTGCTCTTTCACCCAGTGCTCGTGCGAGTCGACCGACTGCGGCGAGATCCCGAGCACCTCGGCTCCGAGCTGGTCGAGCCGGTCGCCTTCGTCGCGGTAGGAGCAGAACTGCTTGGTGCAGACGGTGGTCGCGTCGCCGGGGTAGAAGGCGAGGATCAGGTTGCGGCCGCGGTAGTCGGAGAGCCGGTAGGTCTTCCCGCCCGTCCCGGGCAGGGCGAAATCGGGGGCAGGATCGCCCATATCTGGCTTGGCCACCCGGCCAGCTTACCGAGGCTCCGAGGAGCCCCTTTACCCCTGCTCGATCGTCACTTCTTCGATCAGGACCGGCTGTTTCGGTTTTTCCCCGACGGTTGGGACCTTTTCGATCCGGGAGACCGTGTCGTAGCCCTTGCTCACCTTGCCGACCAGCGCGTATTCGGGCGGCAGGCCGGCGTCCGGCGCGGTGACGACGTAGAACTGGCTGCCCGAGCGGCCCGGCGGCTCGGCCGAGCTCTTCGCCATCGCCACGATCCCTTTGGTGTAGGCGAGGTTGGGCGGCGGCTTCTCGTCGACGCTGTAGCCGGGGCCACCGGTGCCGGTGCCTTGCGGGTCGCCGCCCTGGATCACGAAGCCGGGGACGATGCGGTGGAAGGTGAGGTCGTCGTAAAACCCTTCCTTGGCGAGGAAGGCGAAGGAGTTGGCGGTCTTCGGCGCCCTAGCCGTGTCGAGTGCGATTTCGAAGGTCCCGCAGCTGGTCTTGACCACGGCGGTCGCGGTTTCGCCCGACTTCAGCACCTGTTTCGGCGCCTTGAAGCTGACCATCTTCGGTTCCGGAGCTTCGACTGCCTCGCAGCCGTCGGCGCCCGTCTTGGCCGCCGTCGAGCTCGAAGTGTCGTCGTCCGAGCCGCCGCCCTGGCTGATCAAGACCGCGGCGACGATGACTGCGGCGACCACCGCGAAAACGGCGAGGACGATCCAGCGGCGGTCGGGCTGCTGCTCCACGGGGCGGAACCCTAGTAAACGTTCCCGCAGAAAAATGGCCTCTCCCCCGCTCACGCCGCTCGCCGCCGCCGTCCTCCACGTCGGCGCGCCCGAGCGCATCCTCCAAGTCCAATGCGGCGACGGCGCCGGGGCGCTCTTCCTCGCCCGCGAGTTCCCCAGCGCTCGGGTCCGCGGGGTCGACCGCTCGGCTGAGGCGATTCACGAGGCCACCGCACATGTAGGCCTCGACCCCGAGGGTCGCGTCGCCTTCAAGCAGGGCAGCCCCCGCTCCCTCCCCTTTCCCGTCGACCAGTTCGACCTGCTGGTGGCGCTCGACGCCCGCCCTGCCGCTGCCGAAGCGGCGCGGGTGCTGCGTCCGGGCGGCTTTCTCGCCCTCGCGTCAAGCGATCAGGATGAAGCGCTCGGCGGGCTCGGCGGCGGGCTCTACAGCCGCCGCCTCAAGCGCCTGGGGTTCGAGCCGATCTGGGCCGAAGCGGCCGGCGACGGCAGCTTCTCTGTCTCCCGCCTGCGCGGCGGCGGACCCGTTGGCGGCGGGCTCTAGGCTGGGCGACCGATGGAGATCGCCGGGATGCCCCTGACCCTGCTCGTCAACCCCTCTTCGGCCGGGGGGAAGACGCTGAAGCTGCTGCCGCGGGTGGAGGCGGCGCTCGACGCCCGCCGCGCCGTCTTCCGGGTCGAGCGGACCCGCAGCCTCGAGCACGGGGTCGAGCTGGCGCTGCGGGTGATCGAGCTCGGTGAGCTGCCGGTGGTGGTCTCCGGCGACGGCCTGCTCGGCGCGGTCGGCGGCGCGATGGCCGGCTCGGATACCCCTCTCGGCCTGATCCCCGGCGGCCGCGGCAACGACCTGGCACGAGCGCTCGGCATCCCCGGCGAGCCCGAGGAGGCGGTCGACGTCGTCCTCGCCGGCCACAGCAGGCGGATCGACGTCGGCGAGGCCAACGGCAAGCGCTTCCTCGGCATCGTCAGCGTCGGCTTCGACTCCGAATGCAACCGGCTCGCCAACGAGACCCACTTCATCCGCGGCAACCTCGTCTACGCCTACTCGATGGTCCGCACCCTGATCGGCTGGCGCTCGGCCCGCTTCACGATCGCCGTCGGCGAGGAACGCAAACGGATCACGGGCTACTTCGTCGACGTCGCCAACAACAGCGTCTACGGCGGCGGCATGTACATCGCCCCGGAGGCGGAGATCGACGACGGCCAGTTCGACGTCGTCGCGATCGAAGAGGTCGGCAAGCTGCGCTTCCTGGGCGGCCTCAAGGACGTGTTCAAGGGAGCCCACCTCGGCAAGGACGAGGTCAGCACCTTCCGCACGCCGCGGCTCGAGCTCGACGCCAGCCGCCCCTTTCCCGTCTACGCCGACGGCGACCATCTCACCGACCTGCCGGTCTCGCTGCGGGTGCTGCCGCGCTCTCTCTCGATCCTCGTTCCCGGCGACGGGGAAGACTGATGGCGGCCACGGCAAACCGCCCGAATCGGGGGGGCTTATTCGGCGCCAAGCTCGCGCTCTCGCGGGCGATCGGCGCTGCCAGCCGGCGCAGCGGCCGCGGCGGCGGCACGACCCTGCCGGGGCGGGTGCTGCTGCGCCTGGAGCCGGAGGCGATCGCCCGCCTCGGGAAAGGTCTGGAGGGCAGCCGGACGATCGTCAGCGCCACCAACGGCAAGACGACGACGGCCGGGATGATCGCCGGCATCCTCGCCGCCGACGGCCGCCGACCCGTCCACAACCGCGCCGGCTCGAACATGACCTGGGGCGTGGCGACGGCGCTGCTCGAGCAGCGTGGGACCGAGGGCCTGTTCGAGGTCGACGAGGCCTGGCTGCCGCGGGTGAGCGAACAGCTGCAGCCGTCCCTGATCGTCCTCGGCAACCTCTTCCGCGACCAGCTCGACCGCTACGGCGAGATGGAGGCGCTGGCCGACGAGTGGGCGAAGACGGTGGCGGCGCGCGCCGGCCGGACCGAGTTCGCGCTCAACGCCGACGACCCGCTGATCGCCGACCTCGGCCGCGACGGCGAGGGGGCCCGGCGCAAGGGCGTTCTCTACTTCGGGATCGAGGACCCCTCGCAGGCGCTGCCGGAGCTGCAGCACGCCTTCGACGCCAAGCACTGCCGCCGCTGCGGTCACCCCTACGCCTACGAGCGTGCCTTCGTCGGCCACCTCGGCCACTACTCCTGTCCCAACTGCGGAGCCGAGCGCCCGCGGCCGGAGGTGGCGGCGACGGCGATCGAGCTGCGGGGGATGGACGGGTCTCGATCGCGGGTTCGGACCCCCTCCGGAGAGATCGAGCTGGAGCTGCCCCTCCCCGGCCTCTACAACGTCTACAACGCTCTCGCGGCGATCGCGGCCGGCCTCCGTCTCAGCGTCGAACCCCAGCGGATCGCGAGTGCTCTCGGCGAGATGCGCGCCGCCTTCGGCCGGGTCGAGACGATCCCGATCGGCGAAGTCCCGGTCTCGATCCTGCTGATCAAGAACCCGGCCGGCGCCAACGAGGTGTTGCGGACGCTGATGCTGGAGGGTCGCGAGCGCGGCCCGATCGACCTCTGGATCGCCCTCAACGACCGCATCGCCGACGGGCGCGACGTCTCCTGGATCTGGGACGCCGACTTCGAGCTGCTGTCCAGCGCCGTCCGCCGCGTCGTCTGCTCGGGGACGCGAGCGGCGGAGATGGCTTTGCGGCTGAAGTACGCCGGCTGGCCGGAGGAGGCGATCGAGGTCGTGCCGGGGGTCGAGGCTTCGTTAGACGACGCGGTGGCAGGCGCCGAGGGGCGTCTCTTCGCCCTCCCCACCTACACCGCCCTGCTGGAACTGCGCAAGCTGCTCTCCGACCGCGGCCTCGCCCAGGAGTTCTGGCGATGAACACGAGCGCGGCGGCGATCTGGCACGACGTCGAGTGCGGCAGCTATGGGGCCGACCTGCCACTCTGGGAGGAGTTGGCCGAACGCTGCGGCGGCCCGGTGCTGGAGCTGGGCTGCGGGACGGGCCGCGTCGCCCTGCACCTGGCCCGGCGCGGGCACGAGGTGGTCGGCCTCGATCGCGATCCGGAGCTGCTCGCGGTCCTCGCCGAGCGCGGTGCGGATCTATCGGTGCAAGCGTTGGAAGCCGACGCTCGCAACTTCGAGCTCGGATCGCCCGCCTCCCTAGTCCTCGCCCCCACCCATCTCCTGCAACTGCTCGCCGATTCCAGTGAGCGGGCCGAGTCCCTGCGCTGCATCGCCACCGCCTTGCGCCCGGGTGGGATCCTCGCAGCCGCGATCATCGAAGAGATGCCGGAGCCCGACGGGGCCCCTCCCCCTCTCCCCGACGTCCGCGAGGTCGACGGCTGGGTCTACTCGAGCCTGGCGACCGAGGCCGCGGTCGGCCCCGGAGAAATCGTCGTTCGCCGGCTCCGCCAGACGGTCTCGCCGCAGGGGTCGCTGCGCGAGGAACCGAACGAGGTGCGGATCGCGACCTTTGCCGCCGAGGTGCTCGAGGCGGAGGCCGAGCCGTTCAGCCTACTGCCGGCGGGCCGGCACGAGATCGCAGCCACCGACATCCACGTCGGCTCCCTCGTCGTCCTCCTGGAGAAGGCGGCCTGATGGAGCTCCGCGTCCTCAGCCTCTATCCGGAGCAGATGAACATCTACGCCGACCGGGGCAACATCCTCTTCCTCCAGCGCCGCTGCGAGTGGCGCGGGATCGACTTCGTCCACGCGGGCGCCGGTCCGGGCGATGCGGTCGACCCCGCCGCCCACGACCTCTTCTATATCGGCGGCGGCCAGGACCGCGACCAGCGCGCGGTCGCCGCCGACATGGTCGCGACCAAGCAGGGAGCGATCGCGGACGCGGCCGACGACGGCGCCGTCCTGCTCGCCGTCTGCGGCGGCTACCAGCTGCTCGGCCACAGCTACCAGCTCGGCGAGGAGAAGCTGCCGGGCCTGGGGATCGCCGACCTGGAGACCGTTCGCGAGCCGGGGCCGCGGCTGATCGGAAACGTCGCGATCGAGGCCGACCTCGGTGACGGCCCGAGGCTGATCGCCGGCTTCGAGAACCACGGCGGCCGCACCTACCTCGGCCCGGGCGCGCAGCCGCTCGGAAAGGTCGTCTCCGGGCACGGCAACAACGCCCGCGACGGCTTCGAGGGCGTCAAGCGCGACAACGTGATCGGCACCTACCTGCACGGCCCGCTGCTGCCGAAGAACGCCTGGCTCGCCGATCACCTGATCGCCCTGGCGCTGGAGCGCCGCTACGGCACCCGCCCCGACCTCGAGTCGCTCCCCGACGAGCTAGAGGCCGCCGCCCACGAGTCAGCGCGGCACGCGGCCCAGAGCGGCTAGCGCCCGGAGGACCCGAAACCGCCCTCGCCGCGAACGGAATCGGTGAGCGCGGCCGCCTCGACCGGCTCCGCCAACGCGATCGGCGTCAGCAGCAACTGCGCGATCCGGTCCCCCGGTTCGACCCGAAAGGTCTCGGCCGGGTCCGTGTTCAGCAGCAGCACCCGCAGTTCGCCGCGATACCCGGAGTCGATCACCCCCGGCGCATTGACCAGCGCGACCCCATGGTCGCGAGCAAGGCCCGACCGCGGCACCACCAACCCCGCATGCCCCTCCGGAATCTCCACCCCGACCCCGGTCCCAACGCTCCACCGCTCCCCGGGCCCGATATGCGCACTCTCACAGGCATAAAGGTCAAGCCCAGCATCCCCCTCATGCGCACGCGAGGGAAGCATGGCCCCCTCTTTCAACTTCGCCACAGGCAGCTGCACCCGCGGCAGCCTACCGGGGTCCGGGGGAGGGCTCGCCGGACCCTCCCCGCTTGTGTTCGTGCTCTCCCCCCCGGGACCCCGCCCCCGCCTCAAGCAACAGCCAGATCGCTGAACCGATGCAGCTCCGCCGAAGGAACCTTGGCGTGCACCAGCACCCCATCCTCGCGCTCAGTCCGCTCCAAGTCCCCCGCCACCTCGTGCAGCTCGTGCAACCGACCGCCCTCGGAGTACGGGATCAACAACTCCACCTCGGTCAGCGTCTCCTCGAACGCCCTCTCGATCCGCTCGCGCAGCTCGTCCAGCCCGATCCCCTCCTGAGCCGAGATCAGCACCGCCTCGGGATGGTCGAGCTCGGTCTCCTCGCGTTCCTCCGCGTTCAGCAGGTCGACCTTGTTGAAGACGAGCAGCCGCGGCTTCTCCCCCGCCCCGATCTCCTCCAGCACCTCGTCGACCGCCTGCATGTCGGCCAGCCGCCGCTCCTCCGGCGCCGAGGAATCGACGACATGGAGGATCAGGTCGGCGAGGACGGTCTCCTCCAAGGTCGCCTTGAAGGCCTCGACCAGCTGATGCGGCAGCTTTTCGATGAAGCCGACGGTGTCGGTCAGCAGGTAATCGCGGCCGGAGAGCTCGAAGGTGCGGGTGGTCGGGTCGAGGGTGTGGAAGAGGCGGTCGCGGACCTCGACCTCGGCTCCGGTCAGCGCGTTCAGCAGCGTCGACTTGCCGGCGTTGGTGTAGCCGGCGAGGGCGACCCGCGGCAGCGAGGAGCTCTCGCGCCGGGCGCGCATCACGCCGCGGTTCTTTTCGGTCTCCCGCAGGCGCCGCCGCAGGGCGGAGATGCGGTTGCGGGCGAGGCGGCGGTCGGTCTCGATCTGGCTCTCGCCTGGGCCCCTGGTGCCGATGCCGCCGTCCATGCGGCCGGCGCCGAGGCGCTCGAGGTGGGTCCAGAGCCCCCGCATGCGGGCCATGTTGTATTCGAGCTGGGCCAGCTCGACCTGCAGCTTGCCCTCGGCCGAGTGGGCGTGGTCGGCGAAGATGTCGAGGATGACGGCGGTGCGGTCGATCACCGGCACCCCCAGCGCCGCCTCGAGGTTGCGCTCCTGCCGCGGCGCCAGCTCGTCGTCGCAGGCGACCAAGTTGGCGCCGGTGGCGGCGATTTCGGCTTTCAGCTCAGTGAGGCGTCCGCGGCCGAAGTAGCGGTCGGGATCGGGCTGAGGGCGCTGCTGGGTCGCGATGCCGACGGTGGCGACTCCAGCGGTCAGGAGCAGCTCCCTCAGCTCGGTCAGCGGCTCCCCCTCGGTCCGGCCGTCGACGATGCCGATTGCCAGCGCGCGCTGGCGCGCCCTGCGACTGTTGCCGTTTTCCGAACCTTGCACTCAAGGGAATTGTACGGGCCGGCCCAAGGCGGATAGTGTCCCTGCCGTGAAGGTCTTCCTCACCGGTGGCACCGGTTTCATCGGCGGCGAGGTCGCCCGCCAGCTGCGCGAGCGCGGCGACGAGGTGGCCTGCCTCGTCCGCAGCCCCGGCAAGGCGGCGAAGCTGACCGAGCTCGGCTGCGAGTTGGTCGCCGGCGACCTTGGCGACGAGACCGCGATACGCAACGGGATGCGCGGCTGCGACGCGGTCGTCCACGCCGCGGCGATGTACGAGGTCGGGATCCCGGCCAAGCAGCGGCCGGCGATGTGGGAGGCCAACGTCGTCGGCACCGAGCGGGTGATGAAGGCGGCGCTGGAGGAGAAGGTCCCGCGGATCGTCTACGTCTCCACCGTCGGCATCTTCGGCAACACCCACAAAAAGGTCGTCGACGAGTCCTACGAGAACCCCGAGACCGACTTCACCTCCTACTACGAGGAGACCAAGCTCGCGGCCCACAAGGTGGTCCAGCGGCTGATCGACGACGAGGGCCTGCCGGCGATCATCGTCCAGCCCGGCGGCGTCTACGGCCCCGGCGACACCTCGCAGGTCGCCGACCTGTTGGAGCAGTTCTTCGCCGGCAAGCTGCCGCTGATGCCGTTCCCGGAGCTGGGGATCTGCATGACCCATGTCGAGGACATCGCCGGCGGCATCCTCCTCGCCCTCGACAAGGGCAAGCTGGGCGAGACCTACGTGATCAGCGGCCCGGCGACGACGATGCGCGAGGCGATCGAGACGGTGGCGCGGGTCAGCGGGCGCAAGGCGCCGAAGCGGGCGCTGCCGACCGGGCTGATGAAGGCGATGATCCCGATCGGGCCGCTGGTGGGGAAGGTGATGGGACAGCCGCCGAACCTGCGGGAGATCATCTCCTCGGCTGACGGGGTGACCTTCTGGGCGAGCTATGAGAAGGCCGAGCGGGAGTTGGGGTATTCGCCGCGGGGGATGGAGGAAGGTCTACGGCAGACGCTGGAGGCGGACGAGCGGTTCCCCGCTCCGGTCGGCTAGAGGGTCCGGGGAGGGGGTCCCCGGACAACAGCGGGGAGGGTCCGGAGACCCCCTCCCCGGACCCCTGAGACCGCGGCCGGGGTTCGGGTCATAAGCTGCGGCCGTGCGCGTTATCGACGTGATGCATCTGGGTCGCCCCCACGTGATCGGCTGTTGGGAGGTCGAGGGGGCGCTCGTGGATCCGGGGCCGGAGTCGTCTTTGGCGACGGTGTTGGAGGCAATCGGGGATGAGCGGCCGCGGGCGGTGTTGCTGACCCATATCCACCTCGATCACGCGGCGGCTACGGGAGCGCTGGTGCGGCGGTGGCCGGAGCTGGAGGTCTACGTGCACGAGCGGGGGGCGCCGCATTTGGTCGATCCCTCGAAGCTGCTGGCGAGTGCGGAGCGGCTCTACGGGGACAAGCTGAGCTACCTATGGGGGGAGATCCTGCCGGTGCCGGAGGAGAACGTTCGGGTGCTGCGGGGCGGCGAGACCGTGCTGGGGATGGAGGTCGCCTACACCCCGGGCCATGCCTCCCACCACGTCTGTTACTTCCACTCGGAGAGCGGCACCGCCTTCTGCGGCGACGTCGCCGCTTGCCGGATCCCGCCCTCGGACCTGATCGTGCCCCCCACTCCCCCGCCCGACATCGACATCGAGGTCTGGGAGGAATCTCTGGACACGGTCGCCGCCTGGTCACCCCAGCGCCTCGCCCTCACCCACTTCGGCGCCGTCGAGGACGACATCTTCGGCCACATCGAGGCGGTGCGGGCGAAACTGCGCGAAGAGGCCGAGCTGGCGCGGCAGATGGAGAAGGACGCCTACGACGCCGACAACGAGACCCGGATTCGCCGCCGGCTCGGCGAGGAAGGGATCGGCGAGGACACCGTCGACGAGCTCCTCCAGGCGGTTCCCACCGCCTACCAGTGGAGCGGTCTCGATCGCTACTGGTGCAAGAAAGCCGAGCGCGAAGCGGCCTAGCTCAGGTGCTCGCGCATCCGCTCGACCGCCTCTTCGATTCGATCGTCGGGGGCGGTCAGGGCGATGCGGAAGAAGCCCTCGCCGCTCGGCCCGTACATCGAGCCGGGCGAGATGACCACGGCGGCCTCCTCGAGCACCAGCTCGCAGAAGGAGGTCGAGGTGTGGCCCTCGGGCACCGGGGCCCAGACGTAGATCGTCCCCTTCGGCGAGCTGACCTGGACGCCGATCTGATCGAGCATCGAGACGACGAGGTCGCGGCGGCGGGCGTAGGTCTGGTTCATCCGCTCCAGGGGGCCGTTCGGCCCCTCGAGCGCGGCGACGCCGGCCATCTGGATCGCCTCGAAGAGGCCGGAATCGACGTTGGTCTTGAGGCGCCAGTAGGACTGGATCGCCTCGGTGTTGCCGAGGATCGCGGCGCAGCGCCAGCCGGTCATGTTGTAGCCCTTGGAGAGCGAGAAGACCTCGACGCCGACCTCCTTGGCGCCCGGCGTGGCGAGGAAACTGGGGGCCACGTAGCCGTCGTAGGTGGTCTCCGAGTAGGCGTTGTCGTGGACGACGAGGACCTCGTGCTCCCGAGCGAAGGAGACGACCTGCTCGAAGAAGCCGTCGGGGACGACCGCGCCGGTCGGATTGTTCGGATAGTTGATGAACATCAAGCGCGCCTTGGCGGCGACGTCGGCCGGAACTGCGCTGAGGTCGGGGGCAAAGCCCAGCTCCGGCACCAGCGGCAGCAACTCGGCCTTGGCGCCGGCGAGGATCGGCCCGCCGGTATAGACCGGGTAGCCGGGGTCGGAGGCGAGGGCGACGTCGCCGGGGTCGAGGAAGGCGAAGCAGAGGTTGTAGATGCACTCCTTGGCGCCGATCGCCGGGATCACCTCGCCGTTGGGGTCGATCTCGACCCCGAAGCGGCGGTCGTAGAAATCGGCGAAGGCCGCCCGGAACTCGTCGCGGCCGCGGTTGCTCGGGTACTGGTGGTAGGCCGGGTTCTCCACCGCCCCCTGCATCGCCTTGACTACATGCGGATAAGTCGGTTCGTCCGGGTCGCCGATCCCGAGGCTGATCACGTCGATCCCGGCAGCGCGCTTGTCGGCGATCTGCTGCTCGAGTTCCTGGAACTTGTAGGGAGGGATGGCCTCCAGGCGTTTAGAGGGGGTGGCGATGCCCATGGGCGCGGGAATCTATGCGATCTAGGGGGCCGCTTGCGGTCCCCGACTGAAGGCGAGTTACTCGCCGTCCAGCTCAGCAAGCGCCTGCAGCAGCTCCTGCGTCAGCTCGCCCCGGAAGACGGGCTCGGCCCAGCCGTCGAGGCGGACGTCGAGGTCGGGAGAGATCTCAACCTGCAGCTCGCCGCCTTCGAGCTCGACCACCAGCTGGTTGGGAGCGCCGCGGAGGAAGGCGGTGACGGCGGCGCCGCTGGCGCCGGTGCCGGAGGAGAGCGTCTCCCCCACCCCGCGCTCGAAGATCCGCGCCCGCACCCGGTCGCCCTCGACGGCGAGGAAGCTGACGTTGGTGCGGTTGGGGAAAAGCTCGTGGCCTTCGATTCCCGGCCCGATCGCTCCCAGGTCGAGCCCGTCGAGCTCCTCGGCCGGGACCATGATCGCGCACTGCGGATTGCCGATCGAGACGTGCTGGAACTCCCAGCTGCGGCCGCCGGAATCGAGCGTCCCGCGCCCGTCTTCGGGGCCCGAGGGGAAGTCCTTGGAGACCGTCGAGGCCTGCCCCATCGCGACTGAGCAGGTCAGCTCGCCGGTGATCGTCGGCCGGATCGGTCCGGCGACGGTCGAGATCGCGAACTCGTCCGCTTCGGTCCAGCCGTTGCGACGCAGGTAGAGGATCGCCTCGCGGGCGCCGTTGCCGGAGAGCTCGGCCTCGGAGCCGTCGGGGTTGAAGATCCGCAGCTCGGCGACGAACTCCGGGTCCTCGCTCTTCGAGAGCAGCAGGACGCCGTCGGCGCCGACCCCGAAGTGCTGGTCGCAGAGCCACTCGATTCGGGCCTCCGTCAGCTCCCACGGCAGCCACTCCCGCTCGAAGATCAGATAGTCGTTGCCCAGCGCCTGCCACTTCTCGAATTTCACGGGCAGCAGCCTATTGCCTCCGGCGACGGGCCGAAAATACGCCTATATGGAGGGAAATAGTCCCGTCAGCATCTGGGCTGCCACTTCGGCGTCGTTCATCCCAGTGCGGTCGACCGGCATGAGGTTGGGGATTTTCCGCATCCAGGTCAGCTGCCGGCGAGCGTAATTGCGGGACCTCTTCTTCATCTCCTCGATGTCGCCGGCGAGAACCTCGTCGAACCCAAGCGCCTTGCGAGCGGTGCGTCCTGGCCCGAACTCGTCAGCACGACGGGCCTCCTCGGCGGCCCCGGCGGCGACGATCGTCTCCGTCCGCGCATCGATCCGCTCATACAGCTGCTCGCGGTCCATATCGAGCCCGAAGATCGTCGTCGGATGCCGCGTCTCCGGCGACCAAAGCTCGGACTCCTCCGAATGCGGCGGCACCCTCTCCAGCGAAAGCTCCGCCAGCGCCGCCCGCAGATAAAGCCCCGTCCCCCCCACCACAATCGGCCGCCGCCCGCCCTCCAGCGCCTGATCGATCTCTCTGTGAGCGAGCGGCATGTAATCCCCAATCGAGAAGTCCGCCGTGATCGGCACGAATGAAAGCAACCGATGTTCCAGCCTCTTTTGCTCCTCTGCGGTCGCAGCCCCGGTGAGCGTCTCCAGCCCCTCATAGACCTGCAACGCATCGCAGTTGACCGCGACCGGATTCTCCCCCCGCTCTCGCAGCTTCTCCGCAAGCGCAAGCGCAACTCCGGTCTTCCCCACCCCGGTAGGACCGAATATCGCGACCACTGTCATGAGGGTGTCGGTGAAGCCTCGGAACGGCTTGTACTTTTTCGGCGCCCGGCCCTCGGAAGGCGCGAGCCAATCACCGAAAAAGTTGAGTGAGAGGCTTCACCGACACCCCACCCAACGTCTGCGAAGTAGCCGAGGTGATCTCCACGTCGACGAAATCCCCGGCTTCGGCCACTCCGTCGAAGTTGACAGCCTTCCCGTGCCTGGTCCGCCCCCGCAGCTTGGTCTCGTCAGTCCGGCTGGTCCCTTCGACGAGCACCTCCTTCGTCCGCCCCACGAACCGCTGCGCCCGCTCCGCCGCCCGCCGCTGCACCACCTCGACCAGCCGTTCCAACCGCTCGACCTTGACCGGATGCGGCAGCTGGCCGTCCATCGTCGCCGCCTCGGTTTCTCGCCGCGGCGAGAAGATGAAGGTGAAGGCGCCGTCGTAACCGACCTCCTCCGCCACTTCCAGCGTTTCCTCGAAGTCCCGCTCGGTCTCACCCGGGAAGCCGACGATGATGTCGGTGGTGATCGCGCAGTCGGGGACATGGTCGCGGATCAGCGCCACCCGGTCCAAGTAGCGCTCGCGGTTGTAGGTGCGGCGCATCCGTTTGAGGACGGTGCTGGAGCCCGATTGCAGCGGCAGGTGGATCTGCTCGCAGAGCGAGGGCAGCTCAGCGTGGGCGCGGATAACGTCCTCTTTCATGTCCTTCGGGTGCGGGCTCGTGTACCGAATCCGCTCGATCCCCTCGATCTCGTCCACGTGCCGCAGCAGGTCGGAGAACCCAATCCGCTTCCCCAGCGGCAGGTCGCGGCCGTAGCTGTTGACGTTCTGGCCCAGCAGCGTCACCTCGCGCACCCCGTCGAGGGCCAAGCCTTCGGCCTCGGCGATCAGCTCGCCGGGATCGCGGCTGACCTCGCGGCCCCTGGTTGAGGGAACGATGCAGTAGGAGCAGACGCAGTTGCAGCCCTGGGAAATCTGCAGCCAGCCTTGGAACTCGCGCTCGCGCCGGGTCGGCAGGTGCCCGGAGAAGTCCTCGAACTCGAAGTAGCCCTGAGCGGTGATCGAGTCGCTGTTGAGGAACTCCGCGAGCTTGTGGATCTGCCCCGGACCAAAAGCGACGTCGACGAACGGGAAGCGCTCGAAGACCTCCTCCTTCACCGACTGCGCCCAGCAGCCGCCGACGCCGACCACCCGCTCCGGGTCTTCGCTCTTCAGCCGTTTGGCCTCGCCGAGGTGGGCGATGAAGCGGCTGTCGGCCGACTCGCGGATCGAGCAGGTGTTGAAGAGGATCAGATCCGCCTCCCCCCGCTCGCTCGCCTCCTCGTAGCCGAGTGAAGCCAGCATCCCCCGCATCCGCTCGGAATCATGCACGTTCATCTGGCACCCGAAGGTGGTGACGTGGAACTTCTGGGCCATTACCGGCAGGGTAGCGGCGCGGGAACTACTTGACCGTCAGCGTGCCTTCCATGCCTGCTTCGGCATGGCCGGGGACGCTGCAGATGAAGGTGTAGGTACCGGCTTCGAGTTCGGCCGATACCTCTTCTTCGCCTTCGGTGATCGGGTCGAAGCCTGCCAGCTCTTTCCCGTCTTTCATGATCACCACGTTGTGCGGGATCGGCGAGGGGTTGTTGAAGTCGATCGTGACCTCGCCCGGCTTGGCGCTGAGCGCGGTCTTGTCGAAGGCGAGCGCGCTTTCGTCGGCGGCGAGTTCCAAGGTCGTGGAAGCCTGGGGCCCGGAGCTGGGCTTCGAGCTCCCCTGGGAGCCTTCCTTGCCCTGGGTCACGCCTCCCTTGCCCGAGGCTTCACCCTCGTCTTCCTTCGAGCCAGTGGTAGGACCGACCGGTTCTTCTTCTTCCGCTCCTTCCCCACCTTTTTCGGCTTCTTCTTCGCCCTCCTCGCGTTCGCCGCCGAGGGCGCCGCCTTCGTTGGAAAAGCCGCCAGTGCTCTCCTCTTTTTCGAGCTCTTCGTTGAACTTCGCGTACTCGGCTGCCTTGGCTTCGTGCTCTTCGCCGGAATAACGGACGGCGAAGGTGGAGGCGGCGGCCACGAAGATCGCGAACCAGAGGATGACAACGGGCAACGCTTTGCCTGGGAAATCCTTCGTTTTCAGGCCGACGAAGGTGACGAGCAGCGCCGAGACGGCAAGCACTGCGCCACAGACATAGAAGAGGGTCTCGTTGCTCATTGTGCGGCGGGGATCCTATAGAGATCGACGCCTGGCTCGCCGTGAGGCGAGAGCGCGTTAAGCGGCCCTCGCCTCGGCCTCGGCGGCAGGGGTCGCTTCCTCGCCCGGCGGAGCCGCTTCGCCGTCGATCCCGAGCGCGGCCCGGACCTTGGTTTCGATCTCCAGGGCCAGCTCCGGATTGTCGACCAGGAACTGCTTGGCGTTGTTGCGTCCTTGGCCGAGCCGGGTCTCGCCGTAAGAGAAGAAGGAACCCGATTTCTGCACCAGGTCCTGCTCCATCCCGAAGTCGAGCAAGCCGCCCTCGCGCGAGATCCCAACCCCGTACTCGATGTCGAATTCGGCCTGGCGGAACGGGGAGGCGACCTTGTTCTTGACGACTTTGACGCGGACCCGGTTGCCGACCGCCTCGGTCCCTTCCTTCAGGGTCTCGATGCGGCGGATGTCGAGCCGCTGGGAAGAGTAGAACTTGAGCGCCCGGCCGCCCGGCTGGGTCTCCGGCGAACCGAACTGGACGCCGACCTTTTCGCGGATTTGGTTGGTGAAGAGGCAGACGGTGTTGGTCCGGTTGAGGTTTCCGGCCAGTTTGCGCATCGCCTGCGACATCAGCCGCGCCTGCAGGCCGACCGTGGTGTCGCCAATCTGGCCGTCGAGCTCGGCTTTCGGCGTCAGCGCCGCGACCGAGTCGATCGCAACGACGTCGACAGCGCCGGAAGCGATCAGCCGGTCGGCGATCTGCAGCGCCTGCTCGCCGTAGTCGGGCTGGGAGACGAGCAACTCGTCGGTGTCCACCCCGATCGCCCGCGAGTAGACGGGGTCGATCGCGTGCTCGGTGTCGATGAAGGCGCAGACGCCGCCCATCGATTGGGCCTGGGCGATGATGTGGTTGACGAGCGTCGTCTTACCCGAGGACTCCGGGCCGAAGATCTCGACGATCCGGCCTCGTGGGACCCCCCCTATGCCCAGCGCCAAGTCAAGCGCGAGTGAACCGGTGGGAATCGCCTCTACCTTGACGGTGCCCTTGTCGCCCAGGCGCATCAAAGCGCCCTCGCCAAACTCTTTCCTGATGCCGCTGACGGTGTTCTCCAGCGCCGCGTCCTTCGCCTTCGCCTCCTTCGCGGAGACGTCGTTCAAGCTCACTTTTCTATCTGCCATCTCGATTCACCTCACTGCTGCCCTAGCCGGGCAGCTGGACTTGGGCCAACGGCACGTAGCGCGCACCGGTTGGCTGGAGTACAGAACGGTAAAGCGTCATCCGGCGGCAAATTCGCGCCTCCGACAGCTTCTCAGGAGGGTTTTCGACGACCGCGGGTCGTCGCGATCCCCGCCCCTCGGGACGAACCCGGGCGACGGTCACATGTGGCCAGAACGGCCGCTTCTCGTGCTCGTAGAAGCCCTTCTCGGCCAATCCTTGGGCGACGCCCGCCTGCAGGGCCTCGGCCCCTGGCGAGAGCACCGGCAGTGCGTACAGCCGCGCTCGACCCCGCGGCGGCCGCTGCTCGGGATCGAGCAGCTCCACCCAGGGCGCCGGGCCGGTGCGCTCCCGCACCACCTCGGCGATCGCCTCGATCTCCTCCTCCGGCCGGTGGCCGAGGAAGGCGAGGGTGACGTGGAGAGCCTCGGGAGCGACCGGGCGCAGGGCCGGATCGGCCAACGCCTCCCTCCCCCAAGCGACGATCCCCTCGCGGAGCTCGTCGGGCAGGTCGAGCGCGACAAACAGGCGCGCCCGTGGGCTTTTTGATCCCTGCTTGGCCACGGCGGCCACGCTAAGGGGCCGCCACGCACGGAACAACACCGCAAAGCAAATTCTCGCCTACGACTTCGTGCCTTCTTGCTCGCCGAGCAGCATTCGCAGCAGGTGCATCCCGACCAGGGCCGAGCGTTCGCGGATGTCGAGCCGCCCGCCGGGGATGACGGGATCGCGGGCGATCGCGGTGCCGTCGGCCAGGCGGGCGTTGAAGCAGACGTAGCCGACCGGCTTCTCCTCGCTGCCGCCGCTCGGCCCGGCGATGCCGGTGATCGAGACCGCGACGTCGGCGTCGAACCGCTCCAGCGCCCCGATCGCCATCGCCTCCGCCACCTCCGGCGAGACCGCGCCTTTGGCCTCGATCAGCTCGGGATCGACCCCCAGCAGCTCGCTCTTCGCCTCGTTCGAATAGGAAACGACGCCGCCGGCGAAGTACTCCGAGGCCCCGGCGAGGTCGGTGATCCGGGCCGCCAGCAGGCCACCGCTGCAGGACTCGGCCAGTGCCAGCTTGTGCCCGAGAAGGAGCGTCGCCACTTGGGCGTCGATCGTCTCGCCGTCGAGGCTGAAGGTCTCCTCGCGGTGGCGCTCGACCAGGCCTTCCCTCACCCCCTCCGCGACCGCCTCGGCCTCGTCGCGGTAGCGGACGTCGATCTCGATCTCGCCGCGGCGCAGGCAGGTGGTGATCTCGACCGCGTCGAGCTCGAGGCCGCCAGCCTCCATCTCCCGCAAGCTTTTCGCGATCTCCGACTCCGGCACCCCGAACATCCGCATCGTGTAGCCCCGCAGCGGCGTCGACCGGGCGAGCAGCTCCCGCACCGGCCCCGTCTCCACCGCCGCCCCCCACATCGGCTGCAGCTCGCGCGGTGGGCCCGGGAGGACGACCACGACCCGCTCCCCCGCCGGGACCACGAGCCCGGGCGCGGTCCCCACCGGGTCGAGCGGCACGGCCCCCTCGGGGACCATCGCCTGCTTGTGATTGGCCTCCCGCAGGGCCTCCGGATCGAGCCGGAAGCGCTGGGCGAAGCCGCTGAGGATCTCGGCGATCTTCGCCTCCATCTCCTCGTCGAGGACCATCCTGCGGCCAGCGAAGCGGGCGACGATCTCGGCGGTGAGGTCGTCCGCGGTTGGCCCGAGCCCCCCGGTGGTGACGATCAGGTCCATCCCCTCCGCCGCCATGAACCGCAGCGCCGCCTCGAGGTCGCCGGGACGGTCGGCGACGACGAGGATGTGGGCGACCTCGACCCCCTGCTCGGCTAGCCGTTCGGAGACCCAGGGGCCGTTGCCGTCCGCGATCCGCCCAGTCAGGACCTCGGTCCCGGTGACGAGGATGCCGGCGCGGATCACGCGGTCTTGGGATCGGTTCTGGCTCCTTGGGCGCATCGCGCCCTGACGCTACCGAACCGGAACCGCTTCCCCCACGTGCACAGGTGCCCTTTGATGCGGTGGCTTCGCCTTGCCGACGCCGCCCCCGCCTCCATCGCCGCTGGTAAGGCCGATCGCGATCAGCGCGGCGACGACGAGCGCGAGCACCAGCCCCGTGATCACCCGTGAGGGCACCTGCGGCCATTTCCTGCGACTGCGGACGACTCTGCGCGGATGTGGATCGATTCTCGGCAGCCGCTCTCCCGGCCGCGCCGAGCCACGCAGCCGCCGCTGTTCCTCCGCCAGCCGGTCGCCATCCAAGCCAAGCAGGGCACCGTAGGTGCGAATGAAGGCGCGAGCGTAGGTGTCGCCGGGAAGCTCGTCCCAGTCCTCGTCCTCGATCGCCTGCAGGTAGCGGACGCGGATTTTCGTCGCCTCCTCGACCTCCTGCAGGCTCAGCTTGCGCCGGGTGCGGGCTTCGCGGAGCTTGTTCCCGACTCCATCGTCCACGCCCTCATTTTGCGCTCCCGGGGCGGGATACGCAAAGACTTCCTATATGTCGTCGGACTCGACCGCGACCGGCTCGGGCTCAGAGTCGCCAGCGCCGAGCACCCGCGGCAGGTCCGCTTGGCCGATCAAGACCTGACGCGGTTTCGAGCCCTCGTAGCCGGAGATGACCCCGCGCCGCTCGAGCATGTCGATCAAGCGGCCGGCGCGCGTGTAGCCGACCCGCAGGCGCCGCTGGATCATCGAGACCGAGGCGGTCTCGGTCTGCACGACGAGCCGGATCGCCTCATCCAAGAGATCGTCGCTGTCGGGGTCGAAGTCGTCGTCGCGGTCCTCGCTCTCCGCCTCCTGCGGCGTCTCCAGCAGCTCCTCCTCGAATTCGGGTTCACCCTGCTTCGACCAGTGGCCGGTGATCCGGGCGATCTCGTCCTCGGTGATGAAGGCGCCCTGGACGCGGGCCAGTTTCGAGGTGCCGGCGCCGCGGAAGAGCATGTCCCCCTGCCCCAGCAGGGCCTCCGCCCCGCCCTGGTCGAGGATCACCCGCGAGTCCGTCTGCGAGGAGACCGCGAAGGCGATCCGCGAGGGGATGTTGACCTTGATCGTGCCGGTGATGATGTCGGTCGAGGGGCGCTGGGTCGCCAGCACCAGGTGGATCCCGGTGGCACGCGACTTCTGCGCCAGGCGGATGATCGAGTCCTCGACTTCGGCCGGGGCGACCATCATCAGGTCCGCGAGCTCGTCGATCACACAGAGGATGTGGGGCAGTGGCGCCTCTCCCCGCTTCTTCCGGACCTTGTTCAGCTCGGCCAGGTTGCGCGCCCGCGCCTCGCTCATGATCCCGTAGCGGCTCTCCATCTCCGTGATCAGGTTGGAGAGGACGTTGGCCGCCAGTCGCGGCGAGGTTACCACCGGCGTCAGCAGGTGGGGGACGTTCTCGTAGTGGTTGAGCTCGACCTGCTTCGGGTCGACCAGGACCAGGCGGACTTCGTTCGGCGAGGCCTGCATCAGGATCGAGGAGAGGATCGCGTTGACGCAGCCGCTCTTGCCCGAGCCGGTGGTGCCGGCGACGAGCACGTGCGGCATCTTCGCGATGTCGGTCCAAACCGCGTTGCCGTCGATCCCCTTGCCGAGCCAGGCGACCAGCGGCGAGGTCTTCTCCGGTCGGCCGGCGTAGATGTCGCCGAGGCGGACCATCTTGCGGGTGCGGTTGGGGACCTCGACCCCAACCGCCTGCTTACCGGGGATCGGGGCGAGGATGCGGATGTCGGTCGAGGCCAGCGCGTAGGCGATGTCGTTGGCCAGCTCGGTCACTTTCTTGACTTTGGTCCCGGGCGCGAGGCGCAGCTCGAAGCGGGAGACGTGCGGGCCGCTGACGATGCCGACGATCTTCGCCTCGACCCCGAAGTGGCCGAGGGTCTCGACCAGCTTGCGCCCGACCGCTTCGTGGTCGCGCGGATCCGGCCCTTTGTCGTTTTTCCCGCGCTCGAGCAGCTTCGGCGAGGGCGGCCGGTAGTCGATCTCCTCCGACATCGTCACCCCGCGCTTGGACCCCATCGGCGTCAGGCCGGCGTGGGCGCGATCGCCCTCGTCGACGACCGCGACAGCGTCCTCGGAGTCGTAGTTCTTCAGCTCGACCTGCTCGCCGACCTCCGGCTCGGACCCGCGGGGCTCTTCCTCGGTCGTCTCGGCGTCGAAGATCTGGGTGTCGAAGTCATCCTCCTCGGCGAGGGCGACGGTCGGTTCGAAGTCCTCGTCTTCCTCGGGGTAGGAGCTCATCACGTCGGTCGGGCCGGCCATGGTGGCGGCCTCGGCCCGCGCCTGACGGTGCTCGCGCCAGTCGGCGTGGGTCCTGGCGACCGTGCGCGCGGCGGCATCTCCGCCGGCGAAGGCACCGCGGAAGATCCCCCGCAGCCCTTTGCCGACCCCCCGTGCCAGGGCGGAGACCGAGGTCCCGGTCAGCAGCATCCCGCCGACGACCAGGAGCAGCACCGTGAAGATGCGGGCGCCAACCTGGCCGAAGAGGTAGGCAAGCGCGGTTTCGGCCCCGTAGCCGACCTTGCCCCCCTCCCAACCGAAGAAGAGGACGAAGACGAGGTAGACGCCGAAGGCGACGAGGAAGAGCGCGATCAGGTCGAGGTGGCGCTGCTCCAGCCCAGCCGGCAGCCGCAGCCCGGCTTTCGCCTTCCCTTTCGCTTTGCGTTTGGACGCAGCTTTCCTGCCTCGCGCCGATCCGGCGCGCTTCTTACGCACGAACATAGACCTCCGTTCGACGCCGATCACCGCACCCCTGCGAGCTAAATTCGGGTTAAAAGTCGCGCGGAGCGGCGTTTTCCGCGGCTACCATCGTTTCCGTGCTCTCAGAAGTCGACCAGATTGGCGGCCGCGTCCTCATCGTCGAGGACGACGTCGACATCGCCGACGTCCTCCGCCGCTCCCTCCGCAACGAGGGCTACGAAGTGCGCACCTCCGCCGACGGGGTCGAGGCGCTCGACGTCGCTGCCGGTTTCGTCCCCGACTTGGTCGTCCTCGACCTCGGGTTGCCGGGAATGGACGGAGTCGAGGTCTGCCGTCGCCTGCGCAGCGACGGCGACGTGCCGATCCTGATGCTGACCGCGCGGGCGGAGACCGAGGACCGGGTGACCGGTCTCGACAGCGGTGCCGACGACTACCTGGTGAAGCCGTTCGAGCGCAAGGAGCTGCTGGCGCGGATCCGGGCGCTGCTCCGGCGCCGCCCGCCGCGCGGCTCTGCCTCGCTCGAAGTCGGCGACCTCTGCCTCAACCCCGACACCCGCGAAGTCCGCCGCGGCGGGCGGGAGATCGAGTTGACCAACCGCGAGTTCGAGCTGCTCGAGTTCCTGATGCGAAACGAGCGCCTCGTCGTCTCCCGCGAGCGCCTGCTCGACGAGGTCTGGGGCTACGACCCGATGGCGGCGACCAACACGATCGACGTCTTCATCTCCAACCTGCGGCGCAAGCTCGAGGCCGGCGGCGAGGGTCGTCTGCTCCACACCAAACGCGGGGCCGGCTACGTCCTCAAGGCCTGACGTGCGGTCCCCGCGCCGGCTGATCCGCCCCAGGTCCTGGCCGGTGCGCTGGCGCCTGGCGCTCGTCTCCTCCGGGCTGACGCTGGCGATCCTCCTCCTCTTCGGCGGCCTGATCGGAAAGATCGCGACCGAACGGATCCGCGACGACTTCAACGGTGAGGTGACCAGCGCCGCCAAGATCCTCTCGGGGCAGATCCAGGTCGTATACCCCTTCGGCGGTAAACCGCAGGCGGTGGAAAAGCCGCAGCTGATCGACGCTTTCGCCCTCCCCGACGACGCTTCGGTCTGGATCTACGACGCGGAAGGCAACGTGGTCAACTCGAACGAAAACGCCGCCTCACTGGGTCCGCCGAAACGCGGCCTGACTGACTTCAACGGGATGCGGGTCGCGACGGAACCGATTCGCGACGAAACCAGGACGATCACCGGCTTCGTCCAGTATGGGCGCAGCCTCAACCACGTGGAAGCGACGGTCGACCGGGTCTGGTTGCTGATCTTCGCCGGGATCTTGGTGGGAACGCTGCTGGCCGTCGTCGCGGGCGTGGCCATCGCCCGGCGGGCGATGCGGCCGATCGCCTCGCTCACTGCGACCGCGCGGGAGATCGCCACCACCCGCGATCCCTCCAAGCAGATGCCTCGACCCAGGGCCGACGACGAGGTCGGCGAGCTGACGCTCACCCTGGAGGAGATGCTGCGCTCGCTCGACGCCGCCCGAGCCGAACGCGAGGGCGTGATGCAGAAACAGCGCGAGTTCGTCGCCGACGCCTCGCACGAGCTGCGGACGCCGCTGACCAGCGTCCTCGCCAACCTCGAGCTGCTGCAGCATTCGCTGGACAGCAGCGGCCAGGCGGACGACCGCGAGATCGTCGCCTCGGCCCTGCGCTCCTCGAAGCGGATGGGTCGGCTGGTCGGCGACCTGCTGTTGCTGGCCCGAGCCGACGCCGGGCGGCTCGAGGCGCACCGGCAGGTGGACCTGGCGGAGATCGCCGGTGACGCCGCGGCCGAGGCGGCGCCGCTAATGGGAGAACGCAAGCTGGTGGTTGACAACGAGCGCCCCCTCTGGGTCGAGGGCGGCCGCGACGAGCTGCACCGACTGGTGCTGAACCTGCTCGACAACGCGATCCGACACACCCCCCGCGACTCCTGCGTCGAGCTGAACCTGAGCGAGGAAGACGGGAGGGCGGTCGTCGAAGTGGCCGACGACGGTCCCGGTATCCCCGGGGAGATGCGAGCCCAGGTCTTCGACCGCTTCGTCCGCGGTACCGGCCCCGCCGACACCGCCCGCGGTACCGGTACCGGTCTCGGCCTGGCAATCGTCAGCGCCGTTGTCGCCTCTCACGGCGGCACCGTCGAAGCCGGAGAGTCGAAAACCGGCGGCGCCCTCTTCACCGCTCGCATTCCCCTCGTAAGCGCCGGGAAATCGAGCCCGAAACCTTTAAAGGCGCTTTAGGCCAGGCCCCTAGATTTCTTCGCGGACGAGACACATTGCCCGCCGAAGCTTCTCCCCAGATTCGCTTCGGCGGGCTTTTTCATGCGTGCGGCACAAAAAAGGCGCCCGTCTCTGGACGGGCGCCTTCGAACAGCAGGTACTCGGAGACTTACATCGCGCGCAGCGCTTCGCCGTTCCCGAGGTAGGTGGTGCCTTCGAGGATCGCGGTGTTGGTTCCGGCCGGAGACGGAACGCCGACGATCGAGTTGACAAACGGGTCGACGGCCCAGGAGAAGAGGATCCCCCCGCAGCCATTCGCTCCGGGTGCAGCAAACGAGTTGTCGACGAGTTTATTTTTTTTCAGGAACAAGATTTTTTCTTCGATGTTCCCGAATTCTCCCGGAGTCCCCGAGATGGGGGTATTGGGAGGCGGCGGTGAGGTGGTGCCGGTGGTCAGATTGAGCTGCACCGGGTTCGAGTTCGATCCGATGTAGCAGTTGCTGCCGAGGAACGGGTTGCTCAGCTTGACCTTGACCGGCAGGCCGATTGCGGTGCCCGACTGGAACAGCGCATTGATGAAGCTGATTTTCACCGACGAGGCCGACCCGGCCAGTTCGACCGTCGCGGTCACGCCCGTGAAGCCGTTGTTGATCGTTTCATTGAACAGATCCCTGAGGATCTGCGGCCACCAGGAGGGCGCCACGATGCCGGTCAGGCCGCCGGGAACGGGCTGCGCCGCTTTCGAGAGCACGACGCCGTCCGTCGGAGCGGTAAACGTGGCCGGCCCTGCGAGACCTTCAGGCGCAATCAGCCCGCCCCGCAAGTTGACCTGGTTTACGAGAGGAACGGTTTTTTTACCAACCGTGAATTGTCCGCCCGTGCTCTCAGCGGAGAGACAGAAGGTGACCGAGGCATTGCTCAGAGGGCAGGTGTTGAATCGCGCGTATTCCCCCGTGAATGCCGAAGCCGACGACGCCGGCACCAACATCAAGCCGGCGACAACCGCGGCTAAAAACAGCCTTTTCATGACTAGTCCTTTCGACTGGATAAATGCCGCCAGACAAGATGTCCAGCAGTGGAACTCCCTGTTCCAGAAATCGAGGGTGCTTGTACCAAACAGAAACCCTTATGTTTTGCCGCAAAGAGGCTCGAGCCCTGTCTCATGGGCTTCTATCCGTGCGCGGGTATCCGCACGCGCATTTTCGCGTTGGACAGTTAGACCTCAACCACAACCGGCAGGACCATCGGCCGACGGCGGAGGCGCTGCCAGACGAACTTGCCGATCGCCTCGTGCAGGTCTTCCTCGATCAGGTGGTTCTCGCGGCGGCCGGCCGAGGAGGCGTCGTCGAGCTGGTCTTCGACCAGGTCCTTGAGGTCCTCGACGAGGGCATCGGCTTCCTCGAGGAAGGCGACGCCGCGGAAGATCACCTCCGGGTCGGCGACGACGCTGCCGTCGTCGCTGGAGATCGTGGCTACGACGATGAAGATCCCGTCGGCTGAGATCTCGCGGCGATCGCGCAGGGCGGCGTCGTCGGGCTCGCCGATGTTGACGCCGTCGACGTAGATGACGCCGGCGTGGATGTCCTCGCCGAAGCCTGCCCCGGAGCCGTCGACTTCCAGCGGCAGGCCGTTGCGGCCCTGGAAGATGCTGTCGCCGTCGATTCCCACTGCTTCGGCCAGCTCGGCGTGCAGGCGCAGGCGCTTGTGGTCGCCGTGCACCGGCATCACGTACTTCGGCCGGGTCAGGTTCAGCATCAGCTTCAGCTCCTCCTGCCAGCCGTGGCCGGAGGCGTGGATCGGCGCGTCTTTGGCGGTGATCACGGTGGCGCCGATCTCGTAGATGCGGTCGATCGTCTCGTTGACCGCGCGCTCGTTGCCGGGGACCGGCGTCGCCGAGAAGACGACGGTGTCGCCGGAGTGCAGCTGCACGTCGCGATGGTCGTTGTTGGCCATCCGCCGCAGTGCCGAGAGCGGCTCGCCCTGGCTGCCGGTCGAGATCACGACGATTTTCTCGTCCGGGAAGTCCTCGATCTCACGCGGCTGGATGAAGATCCCCTGCGGCGCATTGGCGATCCCGAGGTTGGAGGCGATGTTGAAGTTCTTCCGCATCGAGCGCCCGACCAGAGCCACTTTGCGGTCCAGGCGCGAAGCGGCGTCGATCACCTGCTGGACGCGGTGGATGTTGGAAGCGAAGGAGGTGACGATGATCCGGCCCTTGCAGCGGGAGAACTGCTCCAGCAGCGCTGGGCCCACCGCCGACTCCGACGGCGCCACGCCCGGCCGGTCGGCGTTGGTCGAGTCGCCGCAGAGCAGCGTCAGCCCTTCCTGGCCCAGCGCCGCCAGGCGCGAGACGTCGGCCGGGCGGCCGTCGACCGGAGTCTGGTCGAACTTGTAGTCGCCGGTCATCAGCACCGACCCGGCATCGGTCTTCAGCAGGACCGCGCGCATGTCGGGGATCGAGTGGGCGAGGTGGATCAGCTCGAGTTCGAACGGCCCGCGCTTCACCCTCTCCCCCGGCGGCAGCTCCTGCAGCGGCGCCGACTCGCCGAGCTTGTGCTCGTCGAGCTTGGAGCGGACCATCCCGATCGTCAGCAGGCCGCCGTAGATCACCGGCGGCATCCCGACCTCGCGGAGGACGTAGGGCAACGCGCCGACGTGGTCCTCGTGCCCGTGGGTGAGGACGATCGCCTCGATGTCGTCGGCGCGCTCGCGCAGGTAGGAGAAGTCGGGCAGCACGAGGTCGATCCCGTGCATCTCGGCGGTTGGGAACATCAGCCCCGTATCGACGACGATGATGCGGCCGTCGTACTCGATGACGGTCATGTTCTTGCCGATCTCACCGAGGCCGCCCAGGGGCAGCACTCGCAGTTTGCTTGGCACTAGAAGTAGTTACTCACTCTCTTTGTAGATAGGTCTAACTGGCGATCGCGACGCCAGCGGCGTCGAGGCCGGCCTTGATGGCGGCTCGCTGCTCGGCGTCGGCGGATACCAGGGGAAGTCTGAGCCGGTCCTCGCACAGCCCCAGCATCGCCAGGGCCGCCTTCAGCGGGATCGGGTTGGTGGTGACGGAAGTCGCCTCGTAAGCGGGCGTGATCTCGGCGTCGATCTGGCGAGCGCGGTCGAGGTCGTCGCTCTGGGCGGCCTCCCACATCTCCCGCATCCGCTCGCCGACGATGTGCGAGGCGACGCAGATGCCGCCCCCGCCGCCGAACTCGAGCACGCGGAGGAAGGTGTTGTCGTTGCCGGCGAGGACCATGAGGCCCTCGATCGGGCCGAGCTCCTCGTCGTTGGCCTGCTTGACGGCGACGATGTTGTCGACCGACTGGCCCAGCTCGCCCAACAGCTCGGGGCTGGCGTTGATCACCACCCGCGCGGGGATGTTGTACATCACCATCGGCAGCTCCGGGACGGCCGCGGCGACGGTTTCGAAGTGGGCTCGGATCCCGGCCGGATTCGGCTTGTTGTAGTACGGGACGACGACCAGCGAGGCATCTGCCCCGGCCTCGGCGGCCATCTTCGTCAGCTCGCAGGAGTGGCGGGTGTCGTTGGTCCCGGTGCCGCAGATGATCAGAACCTCGTCGCCGACCTCATTCCGCACCGCCTTGAGAAGGTCGATCTCCTCTTGGTCGGTCAGCGTCGGGCACTCGCCGGTGCTGCCGGCGATCACCAGTCCGTGCGAGCCGTGCTCGAGGAGATGCGCCGCCAGGCGCCGCGCCGCGTCATGGTCGACCGCTCCGCTCTCGTCGAACGGGGTCGCCATCGCCGTCAGCAGTCCCTTGATCTCCTTCATTGCTGCAGGGTATCCCGTCGCGCGGCTCTAAAGCAGCTTCTCGAGGCCAACGGTGAAACGGTCGGGCAGCTCCGCGACCTTGCGGCAGGCGAGAACGACGCCCGGCATGAAGGAGCGGCGGTCGATCGAGTCATGGCGGACGGCCAGGGTCTGGCCGACGCCGCCGAAGATCACTTCCTGGTGAGCGACGAGGCCGGGCAGGCGGACCGAGTGGATCGGCTGGTGGACGTTTCCGCCGGCTGCGTCGATCAGCTCCTGGGTCCGCTTCGCCGTGCCCGACGGGGCATCGAGCTTCTTGTCGTGGTGGAGCTCGACGATCTCGCACTCGGGCATGTGCTTGGCGATCGTCTGCGAGACCTCCATCAGCAGCACCGCCCCGATCGCGAAGTTCGGAGCGACGAAGCAGTTGGCCTGCGATGCCTCGGCGGCGGTGCGGGCAGCGTCGAGGTCGAAGCCGGTGGTGCCGACGACGGTGTGGACGCCGGACTCCAGGCAGGCCTTGACGTTCTCGAGTGCGGTGTCGGGGACGGTGAAGTCGACGACCACGTCGGCCTCGGGCAGGACCTCGCTCAGCTCGATGCCCAGCGCCGGGTCGGCGCGGCCGCTCAGCTCCAGCCCATCGGCCTCTTCGACCGCTTCGCAGACGGTCGCGCCCATTTTCCCGGCGGCCCCCGCCACGGCAACATGGATCACCGAGGCACCCCCGGACGCGGAGCGGAGGAGGTGCCGACTGACGTCATGCCGCTACCAGCGCCTCGCTGACCGGCGCCAGCGCCGAGCGGAAGCGCTCTTCGCTGCCGCCGACGCAGGCAGCGGAGAGACGGTCGGCCGCGTAGAGCTCGCTCGCCAGCTCGGTCAGGTCGTCGACCTCGATCGCGTCGACCTTGGCCAGCATCTCGTCGAGGCTTTCGATCGGCAGCCCGAACAGGGTGGCGCGGGAGATTCGGGTCATCCGCGCCGCCGTCGACTCCGAGGAGAGGACGAGGCGGCCCTTGACGCTCTCCTTCGCCCGCACCAGCTCCTCCTCGGAGACCGGCTCCGAGCGCAGTCGCGCCATCTCGTTGCCGATGATCTGACAGGCCTCCTCGACGTTGTCCTCGCGGGTGCCGACGTAGGTGGCGACCATGCCCTGGTCGGTGAACTGCTCGTTGTAGGAGCCGACCGAGTAGGCGAGGCCGCGCTTCTCGCGCACCTCGCGGAAGAGGCGTGAGGACGTGGAGCCGCCGAAGATCGCGTCGAGGACGGCGAGCGGGTAGCGCCGCTGGTCGTCACGGCGCAGGCCCGGCGCCCCGAAGCAGATGTGGTACTGCTCGGTGTCCTTCTGCAGGAAACGGAGGCGGGAATCGCCGCTGAGGGGGGTCTCGCGGACCTCCCCCTCCCCCGCGCTCAGCGGGTTGACCAGCCGTTCCGCCAGCGCGACGATGCGGTCGTGGTCGAGGTGCCCGGCGGCGCCGACGACGATCTGCGGCGCCGCGTAGTGGGCGCTGCGGTAGGCCTCGATGTCCGGGACCGGGATCGAGGCGATCACCTCAGGTTCGCCCAGCACCCGGCGGCCCAGCGGGTGGTCGCCGAAGACGGCCTCGGCCAGCACGTCGTGGACGCGGTCCTGCGGCTCGTCGTCGTACATCGCGATCTCCTCCAGCACCACCTGGCGCTCGGAGTCGATGTCGGGGTAGGTCGGGGCCAGCAGCATCTCCGCCAGCAGGTCGAAGACGTCCTCGGTGTGCTCGTCGAGGAAGCGCGCGTGCAGGTGCGTGGTCTCCTTGCCGGTGGCGGCGTTGACCGAGGCTCCGAGCCCGTCGAAGCGCTCGGAGATCTCGATCGCCGAGTAGCGCGCGGTCCCCTTGAACAGCAGGTGCTCGAGGAAGTGCGAGACCCCGGCCTGCGCCGGGGTCTCGTTCCTGGACCCGGTCCGGACCCAGAGCCCGAGCGCGACGGAGCGGACCGAGGGAACCTCCTCGGTCACGACCCGTACGCCCGAGCCGAGCTCGCTGAGCTTCGCGCCAGTCAACTAGCCGCGGCGCTCGCGTTCACGCCCACCGCGTCCGCCCCGCTCGCGGTCGCGACCGCCGCGTCCACCGCGGTCGCCGCCGTTGCGCCGGCCGCCGTCGCCGGAGCCGACCGAAGCCAGTTCCTCGGGCGTTTTGCCCGCGACCGAGGGGTCGTCGGTGAGGCGCAGGCCGATCCGGCCCCGCTCCTTGTCGACCTCGACCACGGTGACGTCGATCTCTTCGCCGGCTTTGAGGACGTCGTCGACGGAGTCGACCCGCTCGCCCGGCTTCACGTTGGAGATGTGAAGCAGGCCGTCGGTGCCCTTGACCAGCTCGACGAAGGCGCCGAAGGTCGTCGTCTTCACGACTTTGGCGGAGTCGTAGCGGTCGCCGATCTCGGCCTCCTTGGTCATCGAGTTGATCCGGGAGACGCAGCCCTCGACCAGTTCGCCGGTCGGCGCGTAGATCCGCACCGTGCCGTCGTCCTCGACGTCGATCTCGGCCTCGAACTCCTCGCAGAGGGCGCGGATCGTTTCGCCGCCTTTGCCGATGACCGCCCCGATCTTCTCGGGGTCGATTTTGATCGACTCGATCGCCGGCGCGTGGATCGAGAGCTTCTCCCGCGGCCCGTCGATCGCCTCGGCCATCTTCCCGAGGATGAACTGGCGGCCCTTGTTGGCCTGGTCCAGCGCGTCGCGGAGGATGTCGAAGGTGACGCCGGTGATCTTGATGTCCATCTGCAGGGCGGTGATGCCCTCGGCGGTGCCGGCGACCTTGAAGTCCATGTCGCCGAGGTGGTCCTCGACGCCGGCGATGTCGGTGAGGACGATGTAGTCGTCGCCCTCCTTGATCAGGCCCATGGCGACGCCGGCGACCGGTGCGGTGACCGGGACGCCCGCGGCCTGCAGCGCCATCGAGGAGGCGCAGACCGAGCCCATCGAGGAGGAGCCGTTGGACTCGAGAGTCTCGGAGACCACCCGGATCACGTACGGGAACGACTCTTCGTCGGGAATCGTCGCCACCAAGGCTCGCTCGGCGAGGGCGCCGTGGCCGATGTCGCGACGCTTCGGGCCGCGCATGAAGCCCGCCTCCCCGACCGAGAAGGGCGGGAAGTTGTAGTGGTGCCAGAACCGTTTCGTGGTCTGCAGGCCGAGGGTGTCGATCCGCATGTCCATCCGGGTCGTGCCCAGGGCCACGTTGGAGAGGATCTGGGTCTCGCCGCGGGTGAACAGGGCGGAGCCGTGGACGCGCGGGGAGATGTCGACCTCGGTCTCGATCGGGCGGATCTCGTCCTGGGCGCGGCCGTCGGGGCGCTTCTTTTCGACGGCGATCGCCTTGCGGATCGTTTCCTTCTCGATCGAGTCGATCGCGGCCTTGACCTCGGCGACGCGGTCGGCGTCGACCTCGCCCTCCTCGTGGGCGGCGGCGTAGTGGCCGACGACCTCGTCTTTGACCTTGTCGATCGCCTCGTAGCGCTCGAGCTTGCCCTCGGTCGCGATCGCGTCGACAAGAGCCTGGCCATGCGAGGCGCGGATCTCGGAGAGCAGGCCCTCGTCGATCTGCTTCGCCTCGACCTCGATCTTCTCCTTGCCGACCTTCTGCTGCAGCTCCTCCATCACGGCGCAGAGCTTCTTGATCTCGGCGTGGGCGATGTCGAGAGCGTCGAGGATCTCGGCCTCGGTGACGCCGCTGGCGCCGGCCTCGACCATCAGGATCGCCTCGTCGGTGCCGGCGACGATGAGGTCGAGTTCGAGCTCCTCGTGCGTCTCCTCGGAGGGGTTGACGACGAAGTCGCCTTCGTGTTTGCCGATGCGGACGGCGCCGACGTGGGCGGTGACCGGGACCGGCGAGATCGCCAGCGCCGCGGAGGCGCCGTTCATCGCCAGGATGTCGTAGGGGTTGACCTGGTCGACCGACATCGGGATCGCGACCAGCTGCGTCTCGTAGTGCCAGCCCTTGGGGAAGAGCGGGCGGATCGGACGATCGATCATGCGCGCGGTCAGCGTCGCCTTCTCGCTCGATTTGCCCTCGCGACGGAAGAACGAGCCGGGGATTTTGCCCGCGGCGTACATCCGCTCCTCGATGTCGACGGTGAGGGGAAGGAAGTCCACGTCGCGCAAGCTGCCGACGGTGGCCGTGCAGAGGACCATCGTGTCGCCGGCCTGGACTACGACCGCGCCACCCGCCTGCTTCGCGAGTTTTCCGGTCTCGAAGGAAATCTGGCTGTCGCCGATATCCGCCGAGACGCGGGTTACGTCAAACATGCTCATTTAGTTGTACCTCCGGCCGCCCGGTTGGCGGCTCGTTGCGTTCAGAACTCTCGTTCTCTGTCACGCAGAAGAGTACAGGCATCGAAAACCGCTGGAGTGCCAGCTACTCCGGCGCGAATGCCAGATTGGAAATTGCGCCTGATCCGGGCCTCGACAGCCCCCTGGCGCCGATCGGACTCGAAACGGTCGAGATCCAGCCCCAAATCTTCCGCCCGCTGCCACAGATGCGGATCGTCAACCCGCCCGCGGTCGGCGTAGAGCGAGTCGACCATCTCGAAGAAGCGGCCCTGCAGGCCGGCGGCCTCGGCCGCCGCGTGCAGCGCCGGCGAGCGCGGATGCTTGCTGGCGACCGGGAAGTGGCGGAAGACGAGCCGCCCGGGCCGCTCGCGCAGCCGCTGCCACGCCCCGGCGCAGTGCGGGCAGCCGAGGTCGGCGTAGACGATCACCCCCTCCTCCCCCGCGCCGCGCACGTGATCGTCCGGCCCGACGGGCGGGACCGGGGCCGAGCCGAGATCGGCCATCGCGCTTAGGAGAGCGCGTCGAAGATGACGTTGGCGCCGGGGAACTCGCCCGGGTTGGGCGATTCGTAGGTCCAGGCGACCACCCCGTCCTCATTCACTAGAACGAGGGTGCGGTTGGCGAAGCCGAGCGGGGCGTCGAGGTAGGAGCCGTAGGCGCGGGCGACCTCGCCCTTCGGCTCGAAGTCGGAGAGCAGGGTGGTGTCGATCCCCAGTTTCTCCTGGAAGGCCTGGTGGGCGAAGAAGCTGTCGACGCTGATCCCGACCAGCTCGACGCCCTTCTCCGCGATCTCCGGCTTCACCTCCTGGTAGATCGAGAGCTGATCGCCGCAGACCGGGCTGAAGTCGCCGGGGTAGAAGACCAGCAGGACCTTGCGGCCCGCGTAGTCGGAGAGCGAGACCTTCTCCCCGTCCTGGTTGCGGAGGGTGAAGTCGGGGGCTCGCTCCCCGACCGCGATCATCGCCGCAGGCCGAGTTCTTTGACCAGGGCGCGGTAGCGCTCCAGGTCGGACTTTTCGAGGTAGCGCAGCATCCGCCGGCGCTTGCCGACGAGCATCAGCAGGCCGCGGCGCGAGTGGTGGTCCTTGGCGTGGGCGCGCAGGTGCTCGGTGAGTTCGTTGATCCGCTCGGTCATCAGCGCGATCTGGACCTCGGCCGAACCGGTGTCCTTGTCGCCCCGACCGTACTTGCCGATCAGCTCGCTCTTTTTCTCTTTCGTCAGGCTCATCTCACAAAAACGTCGCGCGATTCAGCGCGACGGCCGCTGGAAATTAGCACACACACGCCTGGCGTCCTCGACGTCGCGGTGCATCTGCGCGACCAGCTCGTCGACGTCGTGGTAGGCGTGCTCGCCGCGGAGGCGCTCGACGAAGGCGACGCGAAGGTTTCTCCCGTAGAGGTCCTCGTCGTGGTCGATCAGGTAGGTCTCGATCAGGACCCCCCTCCCGGACTCGAAGGTCGGGCGGACGCCGACGTTGACGGCGGCGGGGACGCCGTCGGCGAAGGCCGCGTAGACGCCGTGCCCGGGGTAGGCGAGGCGGTCGTCGGGGACGATGTTGGCGGTCGGGAAGCCGAGCTCCCGCCCCCGCTGGTCGCCCTTGACGACGGTGCCCTCGACCATGAACGGGGCGCCGAGGCAGTGCCGCGCCGCCTCCATGTCGCCGGCCGCGACGAGAGCGCGGATCCGGGTCGAGGAGACGATCTCGCCGTCGACCTCGACCAGCGGCACCACCCGGGTCTCGAACTCCGGGCGCGCTTCCAGCATCGCCGGGTCGCCTTTGGCCTTGGCGCCGAAGCGGAAGTTCTCGCCGACCGAGACCCGCTCGGCGGCGAGCTTCTCGACCAGGACGTGCTCGACGAAGTCCTCGGCGGAGCGGCCGGCGAACTCCTTGTCGAAGGGGATCACGACCAGCTCCTCGACCCCAAGGCCGTCGATCACGTCGCGCTTCACCCCGAAGGGCATGATCAGCTTCGGCGTCGCCGCCGGGTGCAGGACTTCGAGCGGGTGGGGGTCGAAGGTGAGGACGGTGTCGGCGCCCTCGATCACCGCCTGGTGGCCGAGGTGGACGCCGTCGAAGGTGCCGATCGCGACGTTGCGCGGCCGCGGCTCGACATCCGGGAGCGAGGTGACCTCGAGGCTCACCGCAGCGCCTCCGCCACCGCCGGCACCAGCTCCGCGACCCGCTCGGCCGGGACCTCTTCGCCGGCGTTCTCGACCCGGAAGGGACCGATCGCGGTGCGGCGCAGGTCGGAGCAGTAGGCGTCGCCGAGCGTCTCGACCAGGGTTCGCACGTAGGTCCCGGCCGAGCATTCGACCTCGAAGTGGGCGAACTCGCCGTCGCTGGAGAGGAGTTGGGCGCGGTGGACCTGGACGTCGCGCTCGGGCGTCTCCACCACCTCTCCGCGGTGGGCCTTCTTGTAGAGGCGCTCCCCGCCCACCCGCACCGCCGAGGTCATCGGCACCCGCTGGCGCACCGTCCCGGTCGGCAGCTCGAGCGTGTCGGGCACGCGGCCGGTCTCGGTCAGCTCGCCATCGGAGTCGCCGGTGCTGGAGCGCCAGCCGAGGCGGGCGGTCGCCAGGTAGGTCTTCGGCAGGCCGACGAGAAAGCGCTGCAGGCGAGTGGCGCGGCCGAGCAGGATCAACAGCAGGCCGGTGGCGAAGGGGTCGAGAGTGCCGGCGTGCCCTGCTTTCGTCCCCCGCTCGCGGCGGACCTTGGCGACGACGTCGTGGGAGGTCACGCCGGCCGGCTTGTCGTAGAGCAGAACGGTCCCGGCCTCGCCCGCCATCGTCAGGAGCCGAGCTGGGCGGAGACCTCTGCGGTCAGGAACTCGACCAACCGCTCGAACTCCAGGTCGGTGGAGAAGCCGGCGGCGCGCTTGTGGCCGCCGCCGCCTTGCTCGCGGGCGATTGCCGAGACGTCGACCTCGCCGGCGCTGGAGCGGAGGCTGACCTTGCGGGCGGCGCGGCCGCGGTCGCCGAGGTCGCGGATCACGGCGGCGACCTTGACCCCGTCGATCGAGCGCAGGTTGTCGATCAGGCCCTCGGTCATCTCCTCGCCGGCGCCGGTCGCCTCGTAGTCGGCCATCGTGATGTAGCTGATCGCGAGGCGCCCGTCGCAGTGGCTGCTGATCCCGTCGAGGGCGCGGGAGACGAGGCGGAGCTTCTCCAGCGGCACGTGCTCGTAGAGGCGGCGGTAGGTGTCGTCGACGTTGACCCCGGCCTCGATCAGGTCGGCGGCGACCCGGTGGGTGTGCGCGTTCGTGTTCTCGTACATGAACTTGCCGGTGTCGGTGATCAGGCCGACGTAGAGCGCCGAGGCGACCTCGGCGGTGATCTCGGCCCCGAGCAGCTTCGCCAGGTCGTAGACGATCTCCGCCGTGCAGGAGGCCCCGACTTCGACCAGGTTGAGGTCGCCGAAGCGGGTGTTGTCGTGGTGGTGGTCGATGTTGATGACGTCGTTGCCGCCCGCGGTCAGCCACTCGACCGGCATCCGGTCGATGTTGCCGCAGTCGAGGAAGACGACGGTGCGGTCGGCCATGTCGGCCGGCGCCTCGTGGAAGACCTCCTCCAGCGGCAGGAAGCGGTACTCGATCGGCAGCGGGAACTCCTTCGCCGCCATGAACATCACGGAGTCCTTGCCGAGCTGGGCGAGGACTTTGTGCAGCCCCAGCAGCGAGCCGAGGGCGTCGCCGTCGGGCCCCTCGTGGGCAGTGAGGAGGAAGCGGTCGCGGTCGCGCAGCTCGGCGGCGACCCGCTCCAAGTCGGTGGTGGCGATCTCCGGCACCGAGCTCACTCTTCCTCCTCCAGCAGCTCTGAGATGCGAGCGCCTTTCTCGATCGTGTCGTCGTAGCGGAAGGTCAAGGTCGGGGTCCGCTTCATCCGCGTCTCCGCCGCGATCCGTGACTGGATCACCCCGTGGGAGGAGCGCAGTCCCTCCAGCGTCGCCTCCCGCTCCTCCTCGGAGCCGAGCACGCTGACGAACACCTTGGCGGTGCGCAGGTCGGGGCTGGTCTCGACGGAAGTCACGGTCACGAAGCCGATACGCGGGTCACTCAGATCGTTTGAAATCGCCGCTCCCACGACCTCGCGAAGCACCTCGTTGATGCGCCGCATGCGGGAGCCGGCCATGCTACTCCAGGGTCTGCTCGACCTGTTTCGTCTGGAAGAACTCGAGCACGTCGTCCTCCTTGACGTCGGCGTACCCCTCGAGGACGATCCCGCACTCCTGGCCCTCCTCGACTTCCTGGACGTTGTCTTTGAAGCGCCGCAGGGAGCCGAGCTCGCCGGTCCAGATCACCGTTCCCTCGCGGATCAGGCGGACGCTGGCGGTGCGGACGGCTTTGCCCTCGGCGACGATGCAGCCGGCGATGCGGCCGACTTTGGAGGCTTTGAAGGTCTGTTTGACCAGCGCCTCGCCGATCGTCTCCTCGACCTCGACCGCATCCAGCAAGCCCTCCATCGCGTTGCGCAGGTCTTCGGTGATTTTGTAGATGACCGAGTAGGTGCGGACGTCGACGCCCTCGCGCGCGGCAGCGCGTTTGGCGTCGAGCAGCGGCCGCACGTTGAAGCCGATGATGATCGCGTCGGAGGCCGAGGCGAGCATCACGTCGGACTCGTTGATGCCGCCGGTCTGCGAGTGGATGATGTTGATCGCGACCCGCTCCTGCGGCACCTTCGCGAGCTCGTCCTGGAGCGCCTCCAGGGAGCCGGCGACGTCCGCCTTGAGGACGATGTTGAGCTCCTTGATTTCGCCCTCCTGGGCGCGGGCGAAGACCTCGTCGAGGCTGACCTTGCGGCCCTGGCGACGGGCGAGCGCCTCGGTTTTCAACCGGTGGGCCCGCTCCCCCGCCATCTGGCGGGCCTGGCGGTCGCCGTCCACCGTCTGCACGAACTCGCCGGCGTCGGCGACGCCGTCGAAGCCGAGCACCTCGACCGGCATCCCCGGATCCGCCTCGGTGACGGCTTTGCCGGTGAAGTCCTGCATCGCCCGCACCCGGCCCCACTGGGGGCCGGCGACGAGCGAGTCGCCGACCCGCAGGGTGCCGCGCTCGACGAGCACGGTGACGACCGGGCCGCGGCCGGGGTCGAGCTGGGACTCGATCACGTGGCCGGAGGCGGGCGCGTTCGGGTTGGCCGAGAGCTCCTCCAGCTCGGTGACGAGGAGGATCATGTCGAGCAGGTTGTCGAGCCCGTCCTTGGTCTTGGCCGAGACCTCGCAGAAGACGGTGTCGCCGCCCCACTCCTCGGGGGTGATCTCCATCTGGGCGAGCTCGCCGCGGACCTTTTCCGGGTTGGCGCCCTCTTTGTCGATCTTGTTGACGGCGATCAGCATCGGCACGTCGGCGGCGCGGGCGTGGTCGATCGCCTCTTTGGTCTGCGGCATGACGCCGTCGTCGGCGGCGACCACGACCACGACCACGTCGGTGACCTTGGCGCCGCGGGCGCGCATCGCCGTGAAGGCGGCGTGGCCCGGGGTGTCGAGGAAGGTGATCGTCTTCTCGTCGTGGTGGACCTGGTAGGCGCCGATGTGCTGGGTGATGCCGCCGGCCTCGCCCGCGGCGACCTCGGTCTCGCGAATCGCATCCAGCAGCGAGGTCTTGCCGTGGTCGACGTGCCCCATGATCGTCACCACCGGCGGCCGGTCGACCAGGTCCTCGTCGGCGTCGGAGAACTCCGGCTCCTCGGGCTCCTCGTCGGCGGCGTGGACGATCTCGATCCTGCGGTCGTACTCGTCGGCGATCGCCTTCACCGAGTCGTCGGTGAGGGTCTGGGTGAGCGTCGCCATCTCGCCCATCATCATCAGTTTTTTGATCACCTCGGCCGGGGCCAGTCCCAACGATTCGGCGACCTCGCGCACGGTTGCGCCGGAGTTGACTTTCGAGGCCTCGGGCTCGTCAGGGGTATCGGATTTCGCCGGCGGCTCCTCGAGCAACGGTCGGCGACGACGCCCCCCGCGTCGGCGCGGCGGTCGTTGCGGCGGCGGACCACCTCCTTGCTCGCGACGAGAAGCCTGCGAGTCGATCACCACGCGGCGTTTTTTCGAGGAGGCACCGCCGCCAGCGCCGCCAGCGCCCTGCTGAGGACCGGCCGGGCGCACCGGTTTGGTCGACGTATTACGGGCTTTGGGCGCAGCGGCGGGTTTTGCCGCGGGCTGCTGAGGCGCGGCTTTCGGCGCCTCTGGCGCTGCCGGTTTCGCGGCTTGCGGGGCGGGCGCTTTTTTCGCCTCGGCGCCGCCGTTGCCTTTCGCGGCGGAGATCGCCTTCAGCGCGTCGGCCTCCTCGACACTGGAGGCAGCGGCCTTCGCCTCCACCCCGGCCGCCTTCAGGGCGGCGAGCAGCTCCTTGGAGCTGACGCCCTGTGCTTTCGCGATCTCGTGAACCCGTTTCTTTGCCACTAAGCCTGCTCCGCCTCCTCAGCGACCGGTTCTGCCGCTTCGTCATCGTCCCCGAGCGTCTCGCCATCGACTTCCTCGGCTTCGGTCGCCTCCTGCTGAATGTCTTCTTCTATGGCCTCCTCGGTGGCGACTTCGTCGGCCGTCTCCTCCGGAGGAGCCGCCTCGTCCGCTGCCTCTGCCGTCTCCTCTTCGGGCTCGACGAATTCGGAGGCGGCGCGGTTGACGATCTCTTCGACCTGGCCCTCGTCGGCGTCGGGGTCGGCGAGGATCGCCACCTCGGCCTCGGAGACGTTGGCGAGGATGGCCGTCTGGCTGGTCTCGAAGCGCGAGAGCGCTTGGTGCTGCGGCAGGCCGCAGTAGGTCGAGCCGGGGATCGCCGCGTTCGGACAGCGGCGCCCGTTCGAGAGCACCGCCATGCAGCGGCCATCGAAGGTTTCCTCGCCCTCGACCTCGATCTCCTGTTCTTCGGAGGCGAACTCGGTCTCGGACTTGATGTCGACCCGCCAGCCGGTGAGGCGGGCGGCGAGGCGGGCGTTCTGGCCGTCGCGGCCGATCGCCAGCGAGAGCTGGTCGTCGGGAACGATAACCGTCGCTTGGCGCTCCTCGTCGTCGACGATCACCTCGCGCACCCGCGCCGGCGAGAGCGCTTTGGCGACGAAGCGGGCGGGCTCGTCGTTGTGGGGGATGATGTCGATCTTCTCGCCGCGCAGCTCGGAGACGACCATGCGGACGCGGGAGCCGCGCGGGCCGACGCAGGCACCGACCGGGTCGACCCCGTCGGCGTGGGAGACGACGGCGATCTTCGAGCGGTAGCCGGGCTCGCGGGCGACGCCGACGATTTCGACCAGCTTGTCGGCGATCTCCGGCACCTCGAGCTCGAACAGGCTTTTGATCAGCTCCGGGCTGCGGCGGGAGACGACGATCGCCGGGCCTTTGGTCGAGTCGGAGACGTCGGTGATTACGGCCTTGACCCGCATCCCGTGGTCGTAGCGCTCGTTGTAGACCTGCTCGGACTTCGGCAGCAGCGCCTCGACCCGCTCGCGCAATTGGACCAGCGTGTAGCGCTTGTCCGACTGCTGGATGATCCCAGTGATCAGCTCGCCGACCCGGTCCTGGTACTCGTCGTACATCATCTGCCGCTCGGCCTCGCGGATCCGCTGCAGGATCACCTGCTTGGCGGTCTGGGCGGCGATCCGGCCGAAGTCCTCGGGGGTGACGTCTTTGGTCTCGATCTGGTCCTCGTAGGGGGCGATCATCTCCGGGTCGAGCTCAGGGTCCTCCGGCTCTTTCATCTCCCCCGTCTCGGGATCGATTTCCGGCTCCTCCTGCTGCTCGGCGGCTTCGGCCAGCAGCTTCTCCTCCAACTCGGGAGGCAGGATCAGTTCGAAGACGCGGAAGTCGCCGGTTTCGTGGTCGAGGTCGACGCGGGCGTATTTGGCGGCGCCGGGGGTCTTCTTGTAGGCCGAGAGGAGGGCGTCCTCGAGGGCGTCCATCAACTTGTCGGCGGAGATTCCCTTCTCCTGCTCCAGCGCTTTGACGGCGTCGACGATCTCTTTGGTCACTGCGGGGACTCCTTGCTCTCGGAAGCGGTGGCGTTGCGGCTGTACTTCGGACCAGGGGACGAAACCTCGAGCGAATAATCGACCAACAAGTGCTTCAGGTGGTGCGTGACCCTTTCGCAAAGTGCGAGGTCGACTCCATCGGGGTGGTCGATGAAAAGGCGCAGCGCGTCGCTCCTCGGTTTCTCGAGGGCGACCAGCTCGACGCCGCCGTCCAGCTCGGACAGCCGCTCCTGGATCTCTTGCTCGGTGGGCTCGGTCATGCCTGGGTGATTCGGGGTGGAGGCGTAAAAAAAGTGGGCCAGGCCCACTTCTCGACACACCTAGAGGACAAAAAAGCTTGCGGCCAGTATAGCCCGCTCAGCTTCTCGGCCGGCTTGCTTTCTCCCGCAAGCGGGCGACTTCATCCAGGATCGCCTCCGCGACGGCGTCCTTGGAGTCGATCGGGACCTCGTTCTCGCCCTCCGCGGTGATCAGCATGACCGCGTTGCGCTCGCTCTCGAAGCCGATTTCCGGGTCGGAGACGTCGTTGAGGACGATCATGTCGGCCCCCTTGCGCTCGAGCTTGCCGCGCGCGCGCTCGGTTGCCTCCCCCCCGTGCTCGGCGGCGAAGCCGACCACGGTCTGGCCCTCGCGGCGCTGCGAGGAGAGAGCGGCGAGGATGTCCTCCGTCGGCTCCAGCGATAGCTCGAGGCGCTCCGAGCGCTGCAGCTTGCCCTCGGCGGGCGCAGCGGCGCGGAAGTCGGCCGGGGCGGCCGCCATCAGCAATACGTGAGCCTTGGTGAACTCCTCCTCGGCGGCGGCGGCGAGCTGAGCGGCAGTCTCAACATCGATGCGGTTGACGCCAGCGGGAGCGGGAAGGGCGACGTTGGCGGCAAGGAGCGTCACCTCCGCCCCGCGCTTCGCCGCGGCGGTGGCGAGGGCGATCCCCATCCGGCCGCTGGAGCGGTTGCCGATGAAGCGGACCGGGTCGATCGGCTCGCGGGTGCCGCCAGCGGTGACCAGCACCCGCAGTCCGTCCCAGGGGCGGTCACCAGTCGGCAGCGCGGCTTCGACCCGCGCCAGCAGTTGCTCGGGATCGGGCAGGCGACCGCGACCGAACTCGCCACGGGAGGCGAGCTTGCCTTCGTCGGGCTCGATCACCTCCACCCCGCGTTCGCGCAGCGCCGCCAGGTTCGCCTGCGTCGCCGCGTCGGCGTACATGCGGTCGTTCATCGCCGGAGCGATGAGCCGCGGCGCCGTGCAAGCGAGGAAGGAGGTGGTCAGCATCGAGTCGGCAGCTCCGGCGGCGAGCTTGGAAATCGTGTTGGCCGAGGCCGGGGCGACGAGGTAAGCGTCGCAGCGCCCGGCCAGCTCGAGGTGACCGATCGGGTCGTGACCGAGCTGCTCCTCACCGGGGAAGGCGCCGCGCAGCGGGTCGCGCTCGAACTCGGAGGTGAGGACCGGGGCGCCGACAATGCCCTCGAAGGAGGCGGCACCGACGAAACGGGTCGCCGTCTCGGTCATCAGCACGCGCACGCCGTGGCCGGCCAGCGTCGCCAGCCGGGCCAGCTCAAGCGCCTTGTAAGCGGCGATCCCGCCGCTCACGCCTAGGAGAAGCCGTGCCATCGGCCCCTAATGAAAGCGCCCCGCTGCTGGCGGGGCGCTGAGACCGCTAAGTCCGGTACTCGTATTTCAGTTTGCCCTCGGCGAGCTCTTCGAGCGACATCGAGAGGTAGTTCCTCTCGGCATTGGTCTCGACCATCGGCGGCGGATACTCCCCGAAGCCGCCCTCCCCGAGGTTGTGGAAGTAGCTGTTGATCTGACGAGCCCGCTTCGCCGACACGACGACGGCGGCGTAATGGGAGTCGGCGTGCTCGAGCAGCTTGTCTACGCGTGGTTTGATCATTCGGCGGCGGAGTCTAGCTCACGGCGGACGACGCCCACGAGGTCGGCGGCGGCACGATCGACATCGTCGTTGACGACGCAGTGGTCGAAGTCCCCCTGCACCGCCAGCTCCTGCTCGGCGACCTTCAAGCGCTCGTCGATCGCCTCGGCCGAGTCGGTGCCGCGGCCGGCGAGCCGCTCGCGCAGGACGGCGGGGTCAGGCGGGGCGATGAAGATCTGCACCGAGTCCAGCTCCGCCGCCCGCACCTGTTGGGCGCCCTGCACCTCGATCTCCAAGACCACCGAGTGCCCCGCCGCCAACCGTCGTTCGACCTCACTGCGCAGGGTGCCGTAGCGGTTGCCGCTATAGGTGGCGAACTCGAGGAAGTCACCCTCCTCTTTGCGTCGCTCGAATTCCTCGGGGGTGAGGAAGTGGTAGTGGCGGCCGTTTACCTCTCCCTGCCGCGGCGGCCGCGTGGTCGCCGAGACCGAGAGCTCGAGGTCCGGGACCTCCTTCAACAGCTCCCTGATCAGCGTTCCCTTGCCCACTCCCGAGGGGCCGGTGATGACGAAGACTTTGGCCATGCCGGCCGCGGATACTGACCGCTGCGGCGGTCGCTAACGACGCAACTGACTGATGAGCTCGGCGCGCTGGCGCTCGGAGAGGCCACCGATCGTCTTCGACGGCGAGATCCGGCACTGGTTGAGGATCCGGTTGGTCTTCACCCGGCCGTACTTGGGTACGGCGAGGAGCATGTCGAAGACCTTGGCGGTGAGGACGTACTCCGGTGGGTCGAGGAGGATCGTCTGGATGCTGGCCCGGTTCGCCTTCAGATCCTTCTTCAGCTTCGCCCGCGCGGTGCGAATGTCGTTGGCCCGCTTCAGTGCCTCCATCCTCTGATCGAGGGACCGTTCGGGCGCGGCGAGCGAAGATTTGACTGGCGAGGCCGTCATGTGGGCGGCGAGTATAGCCGCGGCTCGGGGCCGCGCAAGGTGACTACCGCAGAATCTCCCAAAATTCGTCTCAACCTCTAGTCGAGGTCGAGCAGTGCTAGGCGTGGAGTCGGTCCCGACACGCCGGTTTGCAGTTCTTTTGTTATCCGCGACCCCGCCCGGGGGTCGCGGAAGTTCTCGGTTCCGACCGCCGCCAGGGCTGCTCCCGCCGCCAGGAACTCGGCTGCATCGGCTCCGCTGGACACGCCGCCCATCCCAATCACGGGGATCTCTATCGCGGCCCTAACCGCTCGCAGTTGCTGCAGCGCGATCGGCCGAACGGCAGGCCCGGAAAGCCCTCCGTGGCCCGCGGCCAGCGCCGGCTCTTGGGTTAGGGGGTTGATCGCGCTCGCCTTCAGCGTGTTGATCAAAGACACCGCGTCTGCCCCGCCCTCTTCGGCGGCGACCGCCACCGCCTCGGGATTGGCGACGTTCGGCGTCAGCTTCACGATCATCGGCTTCTCGGTCAGAGGTCGCAGCGCATCCAGCAGCGCCTCCGTTTCGTCAGGGTTCTCGCCGACGATCAATCCCGAGTGGACGTTGGGACAGGAGACGTTCAGCTCGATTGCGGCGACCTCGTCCCTTGCAGCGATGGCATCGATCATCCGCGAGAAGTCCTCGCGGTTCGTCGCCATCGCTGAGACGATCAGGGGCACCGGCAGTTCGGCTAGCTGCGACAGGTCTTGATCGAGAAACCCCTCGAGGCCCTTATTAGGAAGACCGATCGAGTTGATCATCCCGGCGGGCGTCTCCCAAATCCGCTGCGGCGCATTTCCCGCCCGCGGCTCCGGCGTGATCGTCTTCGAGACGAAGGCGGAGAAGGGGAAGTCGTCGAGCAGGTCGTCGCCAAAGACCTTGCGGGCGGCGATCGCGTCGTAGGTGCCTGAAGCGTTGATGATCGGGTGGGAGAGGTCGATGCCGCAGAACTCAGGCATGCGCCACCTCCAGCACGGCATCGCCGCGGACGATCGGGCCGTCGACGCAGAGGCGCATGTAGCCGCCCTCGGGCGTCGGCACCGCGCAACCGAAGCAGGCGCCGAACCCGCAGGCCATCGGCGACTCCATCGCTAGCTCGCAGGCGACCCCGTGCTCGCCGCACATTGCCCGCACCGCCTCGAGCATCGCCGGCGGGCCGCAGGAGTAGACGACGGCGGAGCCGGCGTCGTCGCCGGCGAGCATCGTCTCCAGGAGATCGGTGACGTAGCCCCGGTGACCGGCATGGCCGTCCTCGGTGGCCAGTCGCACATCCGGACAGAGAGCACCTCCGGCGCAGAAGAGCTCGTTCAGTCCTCCGGAGTGCGCTTCGTTTCGGAAGCCGAGAAGAACTCGCAGGGGGATGCCTTTCTCGACCAGGTGGCGGCGCCAGATCGCCATCGGGGCGATGCCGATGCCGCCGCCGACGAGGATCGCGCCTGCGGCATCGGGGTTTACCTGCTTCGGGGTTGAGAAGGCGTTGCCGAGGGGGCCGGTGACCCAGACGTTCTCACTGGGCTTCAGGTCGCAGAGCCGGTCGGTGCCGGGGCCGACACCCTCGACGAGGAAATCGAGGCGGACGCCGTCTTTGGCCGAAGCGGCCTCTGCCACCGAGATCGCCCGAGGCAGGAAGGGACGGCCTCCGCCCTCCCCCCAGCTGCGCTCGCTGGCGAGCATGTAGAACTGGCCCGGCTCCGGCACCGGGCCCTCGCGGTCAATCAGGGAAAAAATCCGGTAGCCGCCGGAGACCTCGTTCTCCGCGACCTCGCAGAGCCGGCGGCCGAACGGCGCGGTCATCGCGCCTCCGCGGCCTTTGCCTGCCCGTCGTGGATCTCCTGCAGCGAGCGGACCTCGGCCTCGCCCTGCTTGCCGGCGGCGATCGCCCGGGCGGCGGCGGTGGCGCCGGTCATCGTCGTCACGCAGGGGATTCCCTGGCGGACGGCGGCGGTGCGGATCTCGTAACCGTCGGTGCGGGCCCCGGAGCCGGTCGGGGTGTTGATCACGAGGTCGCATTCGGACTTGCGGATCAGGTCGAGGACGTGCGGCGAGCCTTCCTGCAACTTGTTTATCCGCGTCACCGGAATTCCCATTCGCTCGATTGCCTGGGCGGTCCCGTGGGTAGCGATGACCTCGAAGCCCAAGTCGTGGAACCGGGTGGCGAGCTGGGTGGCGGCGGCCTTGTCGGTATCGGTGACGGTTATGAACACCGAACCCGACTCCGGCAGCCGCACTCCGGCCGCCGCCTGGGCCTTGCCGAAGGCGGTCGGGAAATCCGCGGCGATCCCCATCACCTCGCCGGTGCTCTTCATCTCCGGCCCCAGCACCGAGTCGGCGCCGGCGAAGCGGGCGAAGGGCAGGACCGCCTCCTTGACGCTGACGTGCTCGGGCAGGCCATCGGGCAGCTCCTGGTCGGCCAGCTTCTCCCCCAGCATCAGCCGGCAGGCGAGCTTCGCCAGCGGCACCCCGATCGCCTTGGAGACGAAGGGGACGGTGCGGGAGGCGCGCGGGTTGGCCTCGATCACGTAGAGCTGGCCACCGGCAACCCCGTACTGGATGTTGATCAGGCCGATGACGCCGAGCTCGAGCGCGATCCGCTCGCTGGTGGCGCGGATCTTCTCCAACATCTCCTCGCCGAGGCTGAGCGGCGGGATCACGCAGGCCGAATCGCCGGAGTGGACGCCGGCCTCCTCGACGTGCTGCATGATCCCGGCGACGTAGACCTCCTCCCCGTCGCCGAGGGCGTCGACGTCGACCTCGATCGCGTTCTCGAGGAAGCGGTCGAGCAGCAGCGGGTGCTCCTGGTCGGCCTTGACGTGCTTGGCGAGGTAGGTCTGGAGGTCCTCGGTCGAGTAACAGATCTCCATCGCCCGGCCGCCGAGCACGTAGGAGGGCCGGACCAGCAGCGGAAAGCCGACCCGTTCGGCGACCGCGGTCGCTTCCCCGGCCGAGAAGGCGGTGCCGTAGGGCGGCGCCTCGACCCCGAGGCGCTCGAGCAGCTCGCCGAAGCGGCCGCGGTCCTCGGCGAGGTCGATCGCGTCAACCGGCGTACCCAGCAGCGGCACGCCGGCTTCTTCCAGCTTGCGGGCCAGCTTCAGCGGCGTCTGGCCGCCGAACTGGACGATCACGCCCTCCGGCCGCTCCTGCTCGCAGACCGCGAGCACGTCCTCGGCCGTCAGCGGCTCGAAGTAGAGGCGGTTGGAGGTGTCGTAGTCGGTCGAGACCGTCTCCGGGTTGCAGTTGACCATCACCGCGTCGCGGCCGAGCTCGCGCGCGGTCATCGCTGCGTGGACGCAGCAGTAGTCGAACTCGATCCCCTGGCCGATGCGGTTCGGGCCGGCGCCGAGGATGACGACCGAGTCGTTGTCGCCACGGCGGATCTCGCTCGCCGGCGGGCTGCCGTCGTGGCGCAGGCGCTCGTGGCCTGAGTAGTAGTAAGGCGTCGCCGCCTCGAACTCGGCGGCGCAGGTGTCGACCGCCTTGTAGGTGCGGGCGAGGCCGTCGGTGCCGTCGCCTTCGGTCGCCAGCGCCTGCAGCTCGCGCAGGAACCAGCGGTCGACCATGCAGGCCTCGTGCACCGCCTCGACCTCCAGGCCGCGCTTGAACGCGGCGAGGACGAGATCGAAGCGCTCGGCACTCGGGGTCGCGATCTTCGCCAGCAGCTCCTCGTCGGACTCGGGGATCTCCGGGGCGCTGTCGAGCTCGCGCGAGCGCATCGCCTTGGCGAAGGACTCGCGGAAGGTGCGGCCGATCGCCATCGCCTCTCCCACGCTCTGCATGTAGGTGGAGAGGCGGCCCTCGGAGCCGGGGAACTTCTCGAAGGCGAAGCGCGGGATCTTGGTGACGACGTAGTCGATCGTCGGCTCGAAGGAGGCGGGGGTGGCGCGGGTGATGTCGTTGGGGATCTCCTCCAGCGCGTAGCCGACCGCCAGCTTCGCCGCCATCTTCGCGATCGGGAAGCCCGTCGCCTTGGAGGCCAGCGCCGAAGAGCGGGAGACGCGCGGGTTCATCTCGATGACGACGATCTCGCCGCTCTCGGGGTCGACCGCGAACTGGACGTTGGAGCCGCCGGTCTCGACCCCGATCGCCCGGATCACCTTGATCGCCTGGTCGCGGAGGTCCTGGTAGAGCGGGTCGGTCAGGGTCTGCGCCGGGGCGACGGTGACCGAGTCGCCGGTATGGACGCCCATCGGGTCGACGTTCTCGATCGAGCAGATGATCACGACGTTGTCGTTGCGGTCGCGCATCACCTCGAGCTCGAACTCGCCCCAGCCGATCACCGACTCCTCGACCAGCACCTGGTTGATCGGGCTGGCGGCGAGGCCCTCGGATACGACCTGGCGCAGCTCGGTCTCGGTGCGGCCGATGCCGCCGCCCTGGCCGCCCATCGTGAACGCGGGCCGGACGATCGCAGGCAGGGTGATTTCGCCGTCGGCCAGGCGGGACTCCATCTCCCCCAGGCTTTCGACCGTGACCGACCAGGGGATGCGGATACCGGCAGCGGTCATCGTCTGGCGGAACTTCTCGCGGTCCTCGGCGCGGCTGATCGACTCGGCGTTGGCGCCGATCAGCTCTACCCCCAACCGCTCCAGCGTCCCGTCCTCGTCGAGCGCCATCGCGATGTTGAGCGCGGTCTGGCCGCCGAGGGTCGGCAGCAGCGCGTCGGGGAGCTCCTTTTCGATGATCTTCGTCACCGGCCCCGGCAGCAGCGGCTCGATGTAGGTGCGGGTGGCGAACTCGGGGTCGGTCATGATCGTCGCCGGGTTCGAGTTGACGAGGACGACCTCGTAGCCCTCCTCGAGCAGGACCTTGCAGGCCTGGACGCCGGAGTAGTCGAACTCGGCCGCCTGGCCGATCACGATCGGGCCGGAGCCGATCAGAAGGATCTTCTCGATGTCCTCGCGTTTAGGCACTCTCGACCTCCCGCGCCCCTGCCAGGCGCTTCTCCAGGTTTTGACGGACCGCCGGCCACTCGTCGTCGACGACCGAGAAGTAGGCCGAGTCGCGGACGCCGGTCACCGGCATCAGCATGTGCTTCCCCGCACGCACGCCTTGCGGCGCCGGACACACTTCGCGGGGCGTCGTCCTCAGTCGCCCAAATAGCGCTGCTATTCGGGCTCCCTGCGTCCTACCCCCGCTCGGTCCGGCATCCGCCAGCCGCACGCGCGAATTCCGAGAAGGCTTCAAGCCCGAAGCGGTCACGCCCCTGCCGGGGACGCGAAAACCAAGCCTGCCAAGGACGCAGGGAGCGTGGCGTGCTCTGCACGCGAGCGACCGAGGACGCCGGCAGGCGCCGGTTTGCAGCGTCATCCGGCGCTCGCGGTGCTTCTCGATCAGCGGCTCGAGGCGGACAAGGCTCCCTTCGAGCGGAACCTCCGGCGGCGGCCAGATCACGCGGCGAGCTCCAGGAAGCGGTCGAAGAGGTGTCTCGCGTCGCGCGGGCCGGGGCCGGCCTCGGGGTGGTACTGGACGGTGGCGCCGGCGACGTCGCGGAGAACCAGGCCCTCGACCGTGCGGTCGTAGAGGTTCAGCTGCGAGAGCTCGGCGACGCCGAAGTCGGTGTCCCAGCGGACCGGTTCGTCGCCCTCGATCTTCGGCTCTCCGCCGGGCCCGACGACGGCGAAGCCGTGGTTCTGGGAGGTGATGTCGATGCGGCCGGTCTCCAGGTCCTTGACCGGGTGGTTGGCGCCGCGGTGGCCGAAGGGCAGCTTGTAGGTCTCGAGGCCGACGGCGCGGCAGAGCAGCTGGTGGCCGAGGCAGATCCCGAAGACCGGCTTCTGGCCAAGGAGACCGCGGACGGTGTCGACGACGTAGTCGAGGGCAGCCGGGTCGCCGGGACCGTTGGCGAGGAAGACGACGTCGGGGTCCTCGGCGAGGACTTCCTCCGGCGAGCTGGTGCAGGGAAGGAGCGTCAGCCGGCAGCCGTGCTCGCGCAGCTGGCGGACGATGCTGAGCTTGACGCCGGTGTCGATCCCGACCACGTGCGGGCCCTCGCCCTCGAAGCGGACCGGTTCCCCAGGAGTGACGGTGCGGGCGAGGTCGGCGCCGGCCATCGCGGGCTCGGCGGCGATCCGCTCGCGCGCCTCGGCTTCCGGCGTCTCGGCCGGGAAGATGCCGCCGCGCATCGAGCCCTTGTCGCGCAGGTGGCGGACCAGCGCCCGGGTGTCGACGCCGGAGACGGCGGGGACGCCGCAGTCGCCGAGCCAGTCGAGCCAGCCGCCCTCGGCGGTGGCAACGTCCTCGCGGTTCTTGGCGTCGCGCATGACGACGCCGCGGGCGTGGACGCGGTCGGACTCCATCGCGGTCGCCGAGACCCCGTAGTTGCCGATCAGCGGGTAGGTGAAGACGATGATCTGGCCCGCGTAGGAGGGGTCGGTGACCGACTCCTGGTAGCCAGTCATCGCCGTGTTGAAAACGACCTCGCCGGTGACCGCGCCATCGTGGCCGCAGGCGAGCCCATCGAGCCGGGTCCCGTCCTCGAGCAACAGGTAGGCGCTCATGCGGCGACTCCCAATGAGAAGGAGCGCAGGCGGAAGGCGACCGCTCCGGCGGCGACGGTCATCAGGACGCGACCGGTGAGGGTCTGGCCGGCGCACCATGAGTTGGCGGAGCGGCTCTCGTAGCCGTCCTCCCCCACCGTCCACTCGGCACCGAGGTCGTAGAGGACGACGTTGGCCTCCGAGCCCGGCGCCAGGCTCGGCCGCGGCAGGTCGAAGGGCTCGGCCCCCCCGGCCATCCGCTCGACCAGCAGCGCCAGGTCGATCACCCCCGGCAGGACCAGCTCGGTATGCAGGGCGGCGAAGGCGGTCTCGAGGCCGGTCACCCCCATCGCCGCCTGCTCGAAGGGGACGTCCTTTTCCTCCGGCTGGTGCGGGGCATGGTCGGTGGCGATGCACTCGATCGCGCCATCGCGCAGGCCCTCGATCAGCGCCTGGCGGTCGCGCTCTTCGCGCAGCGGCGGGTTCATCTTCGCCCGGTGCGGGTCGAGGTTGCGGACCGCCTCGTCGGTGAGGCAGAGGTGGTGCGGACTGGCCTCGGCGCTGATCCGCACCCCGGCGGCCTTGGCGGCGCGGACGACCTCGACCGACTCGGCGGCCGAGAGGTGCTGGACGTGGATGCGGGCGCTCTCGTAGCCGGCGAGGGCGGCGTCGCGGGCGACCATCGTCGACTCCGAGACCGAGGGGATGCCGGCGAGGCCGAGCGCGGCGGAGACCGGCCCCTCGTGCATGGCGCCGTCGCGGGAGAGCCCCGGGTCCTCCTCGTGCAGGGCGATGTTGCCGCCGCAGAGGTGCTGGTACTGCAGTGCCCGCCGCATCAGGCCGGCGTCGACGATCGGCAGGCCGTCGTCGGAGAAGCCGAGGGCGCCGGCTTCACGCAGCTCGACCATCTCGGTCAGCTCGTGACCCTCCATGTCCTTGCTGACGGTGGCGAGGAAGCCGACCGGAACCGAGGCGCCGGCGCGGGCTTGCTCGCGCAGGGCGGCGACGTCGGCAGCGGTGGAGACCGGCGGCGAGGTGTTGGCCATCGCGATGATTCCGCAGTAGCCGCCGGCCGCGGCGGCGCGGGTCCCGGTTTCCACGTCCTCCTTGTGCTCTTGGCCGGGGGTGCGGAGATGGACATGCGGGTCGAAGAAGGCGGGGAACGCGTGCAGGCCCTCAGCCTCGACCACCTCGGCGCCCTCGCCGTCGGCCTCGCCCGGCGAGGCGAGCGCGGCGATCTCGCCGTCGCGGACGACGACGTCGTGGACGGAATCGATGCCGGCGACGGGGTCGAGCACCGTCGCTCGCCGCAGGATCAGGTGCGCGTTCTCCCCCGGGCGCACGTCGAGGAGGTCGGTGAGGCTCATGCGGGGGTCCCGATCGGAGTCGGTTTGCTGCTTTCGCCCTCGCCGCTCGGCGCCCCCTCGGCACCGGCGAGGAGCTCGTAGAGGATCGCCATCCGCACCACCAAGCCGGCGGCGACCTGCTCGGTGATCAGCGACTGCGGCGAGTCGATCGCCTCGCCGGAGAGCTCGACGCCGCGGTTGACCGGGCCGGGGTGCATCAGCAGCTGGCGCGGCTCGAGGCGGCGGCTGTCGATCTGGAAGCTCGCCGCGTACTCGCGCAGCGAGGGGACGAAGCTCTCGCTCATCCGCTCCTTCTGCATCCGCAGCGCGTAGACGACCTCGGCCTCCCCGACTCCGTCGAGGCTGTAGGAAACGTCGCAGCCGAGCTCCTCGATCCCGCGCGGGATCAGGGTCGGCGGGCCGCAGACGGTGACCTCGGCTCCCATCCGGGTGAAGGCGATCAGGTTGGAGCGGGCGACGCGGCTGTGGAGGACGTCGCCGACGATCCAGATTCGGACCCCCTCCAGCGAGCCGAGCTTGCGGCGCAGGGTGTAGACGTCGAGCAGCGCCTGGCTCGGGTGCTCGTGCTTGCCGTCGCCGGCGTTGACGACGGAGGCCGCCGTCCAGCCGGCGACCATCTGGGCGGCGCCGGCGTAGGGGTGGCGGATCACGATCGCGGCCGGGTCGTAGGCGGAGAGGGTGGCGATCGTGTCCTTCAGCGACTCGCCCTTCTCGACCGAGGAGCCGGCGGCCTTGACCGAGACGACGTCGGCGGAGAGGCGCTTGGCGGCGAGGTCGAAGGAGCTGGAGGTGCGGGTGCTCGACTCGTAGAAGAGCGAGACGACGGTGCGGCCGCGCAGCGTCGGCACCTTCTTGATGTCGCGGCGGCCAACCTCGGCAAAGCTCTCGGCGCGGTCGAGGATCCCCTCGATCTCCTCGCGCGAGAGCTGCTCGATCGAGAGCAGGTGTTTCATCGGCCCACCTCCACGGGGTCGAGTTCGGAGATCGTCACCTCGTCTGTGCCGTCGATCTCCTCGAGGCGGACGTTGACCCGCTCCTCGCGCGCCGTCGGCAGGTTTTTGCCGACGTAGTCGGGGCGGAACGGCAGCTCGCGGTGGCCGCGGTCGCAGAGGACCGCCAGCTGCACGCGCTGGGGGCGGCCGTAGTCGAAGAGGGCCTCGATTGCGGCGCGGACGGTGCGGCCGGTGTAGAGGACGTCGTCGACGAGGACGACGGTGCGGTCGGAGAGGTCGAAGTCGATGTGGGAGGCGTGGACGACCGGCTGCTCGGTGGGCGCCTTGGCGCCGACGTCGTCGCGGTAGAAGGAGATGTCGAGGTCGCCGATAGGCAGCTCGGACCCGGTCAGCTCGCCGAGGAAGACGTGGAGGCGGCGGGCCAGCACGGCGCCGCGCGTGTGGATGCCGACGACCGCCAAGCGCTCCGAGTCCGGGTTCTTCTCGGCGATCTCGTGGGCGATCCGCCGCAGCGTTCGCCTCAGATCGTCGTGCTCCAGCACGACCTTCTCGTTCACTTCAGTGGCTTCCTTCCTGGCCTCACGGGACCTGGTTAAAGGACGGCCTCAATGTAGCAGCGGGGGCGGCGGCGGGTCGGGGTAGGCCCTTCCCGGAGAACAGCTGGGGAGGCTCCGGGAAGGGCCTACCCCGACCCGTCCCGGTCCGCGGCTCCGTTCGGAATGAGCTGAGGGGCACCTCGCTCCGGAAATGGCAGCTCGATGAGGTCGAAGTCTTTGGGGGCGACCGTGGGCTCGAAGACGTCCTTCGCCTCCTCGATCACCTTGCCGACGTGGTAGCGGGAGGAGATATGGACGAGGGCGAGCAGCTTCACGTGGGCCTCGGCGGCGACGGCGGCTGCTTGGCCGACGGTCGAGTGGCCGGTCTCGGCGGCGCGCTGCGCCTCCTCCTCGGCGAAGGAGGCGTCGTGGATCAGCAGGTCGGCGTCGGCCGCGGCGGAGACGGTGGCAGGGCTGGGCGCCGTGTCGCCGGTGATGACGATGGTGCGACCGGCGCGGCTCTCCCCCATCACCCGATCCGGAGTAACCGGACCAGCTTCCCCTTCGACGGTCTCGCCCCGCTGCAGCGCCGCGTAAGCAGGCCCTTCCGGCACACCGGCCGCAGCGGCTGCGGCGGGATCGAAGCGCCCGGGCCGCTCCGCCTCGACCAGCACGTAGCCGTTGGCACGCCCACTGTGGGCAGCTTCGAAGGGCTCGATCACGTATCCCTCGTGAGAAACAACATCCCCCGGCCCCAGCTCGATCAGGTCGAGCGTGTACTTGAGCCGGCCGAGAAACGGAGAGAAGACCTGGAAGAGCTCGGAGAGGCCAGGCGGCCCGTAGATCTTCAGCGGCACCTGGCGATCGGTGAGGTCATAAGTCTTCAGCAGCCCCGGCAGCCCCAGCACGTGGTCCGCATGGAAGTGCGTCAAATAGATCTCATCCGCCTGCACCAGCCCCAGCGAGCGCTGCATCTGCCGCTGCGTCCCTTCCCCGCAGTCGAAGAGCAGCCGCTCCCCCCCGCGCGCCACCAGCACGCTGGCCGTCGAACGCCGCGCCGAAGGCACCGAGCCCCCGGTCCCGAGAAAAGTCACCGCCAAATCCATCGGCGGCGAGCCTACGCGAAGTTCAAAGCGCGCCGGTCCTTTGTGCCGCTATCCGGAACAAATGACCGGCGCGCCCCCGATCCTGCCACCGCTAAGCTGCGGACACGCGCCCGTAGCTCAGCTGGATAGAGCGACAGCCTCCGGAGCTGTAGGCCACAGGTTCGAATCCTGTCGGGCGCGTCTCTTGTGTTGCGCTAGTTCTCGGCGGCCTTGAAGCGCGCTCGCCACTCGGCGGCGTCGAACTCCGCGGGCTCGGTTTCCGCCAGGAAGCGTTCGAGGGCGGCGATGAAGCGGCCGGGGCGCTCCAGCTGGGGGACGTGGCCGGTGTCCTCGAAGACCTCGAGGTGGCTGTCGGGAAGCTGGGCGTGGGTCTCGCGGGCGTGATCGGCAGGGATGATCGGGTCGTTCTCGCCCCAGACGATGAGGATGGGCAGGGTTTCGGCGAGGTAGAGCTTGTCGAGGGCGGCGACTCGCTGGCCCTCCATGCCGACGACCGAGCGCAGGGTGGCGACGAACGCCTTGCGGCGGTCGGGGTCGGTGAGGGTCGCGTAGCCGCGGGTGACTTCGGCGAGGTCGGCGTTGGGGCGCAGGCCGAGCAGGCCGAGGCCACGGCCCACGATCGAGCCGACCCTGCTTCCGACTCCCGCCGTGGCCGAGATGAAGAGCTCTGCCCCCGGCAGCGCCGCCGCCCGCAGGATCGGGCTGACGTCGGGGCCGAGGCCGCCGCTGGAGACCAGCACCAAGCGCTCGACCATCTCCGGGAACTGGTAGGTGAACTGCATCGCGACGCCGCCGCCGAGCGAGTGGCCGACGAGGGTCGCCCGCTCGTGACCGAGCGTCAGCATCAGGTCGCGCAGGGCGCTGGCGAGAGCGCCGAGCGAGTAGTCGCCGCCGCCCGGGGCAGAGGAGCCGTGGCCGGGGAAGTCGGGGGCGATCACGGTGTGGTTGATTGCCAGCGGCTCGATCACCGCTTCCCAGTTGGCGCAGGTCCCCGCCATCCCGTGGATCAGCAGCAGGACCGGACCCGAGCCGGCTTCGATGAAGTTCATCGGCCGCCCGTGGACCTCGACCGCGCGGGGCCTCACCTCGGTCATCTTCAGACGCGTCACTTTCCCTGCCACAGGGGGAACGTACCCCGAAGGCCGGTCGAGGTATCGCAGGCCGGCGATTCCGTGACCGATTCCAATACTGTCGCGCTGTGAGCGCCGCCCCCCAAGGCACCTCCTCCCAGGACTCCCGCCCGCCCCGCGGGGCCCTGATCGTGATCGCGGTCGGGCTCGTCGCCTGCCTCGTCGCCGCCCTCGCCAGCACCGGCAAGGGCGAGGGAGAAGCGGCCAGCCTCGAATGGGTGCAATCGGCGAAGGGGCCGGACTCCAAGGCTGTGCCGGTCCCCGGCGGCAAAGGCGAGATGCAGCTCACCGACACCAACATCCGCGCCACCGGCACCAACGTCAGCGGCTACTCGCTCTACATCGTCTCCACGGTCTTCAACGTCTCCGCCGGCGCGCCGATCGGCGACAGCAGCGCCCTCTGCACGATCAAGGCGCCGAAAGGCACCGAAGTCGCCCAGAGCGGCGGCGACCTGCGCGCCACCTACCCGCGCTCCTCCGAAGACGGCATCTACAGCCAGGAAGTGCCCGAAGCGGTGCGGATGGACTTCAGCTCCCACGGCGGCGAACTCGCCGAACTCGAAGTGCCCGACCGCCCCCAGCGCTTCACCACCGAACAGGGCGTGAAGGTCGAATGGCCCGAGTTCAAGATCGGCGAAGAGCGGATCAAGTACCTGATCGCCGGCAAACCGACCGAAGACCTGGCCCTCCCCTTCTTCACGATCTGGCGGACCACCGACATCCCCTCCGCCAAGTTCCGCTGCATGCTGGAGACCCGCACCGGAAAAGAAGCGACGGTAGAGACCCAGGCCGCGCTGCCGGACCGCTCGCCCCCGATCGACGAAGAAGCCGAAGAACTCAAAGCGGAAGAACGGGAAGAAGCGGAAGAGGAAGCCGAAGCAGGCGACGAGGGTTAGGTCTGCGCCAGCTTCACCCGGATCGTCGCTTTGGCCGGCGCCGGATCCACGTTCCCCGCCGAATCGATAGCCCGGACCCGGAATACGTGCTTGCCGACCTTGAGCTTCAGGGTCTTCGGTGAGACACAGACCCTGTAGGGGCCTCGATCGAGCTTGCATTCGAAGCGCGCACCCGCCTCCGAGGTAAAGCGAGCCTTCACTTTTCGGCGCTGCCCGGCTGATTTCACCGTGACCACTCGTTTCATCTGCCCGAGAGCGGTCTCCGGCGCAGTCGTGTCCTGAGGCGCCCCCGGCTGGGGATTCTCCTCATCGGTCGTGACGGGGCCAGTGCCGGAGATCAGCGAGACGTCGTCGACGTCGAAGCGCGCGCAGGCTTCGCTCATCATCGTGTTGTTGAAGCAGGTGAACTCGAAGGTGAGCGGGCGCGCACTCGCACCCGCGAGTGGAGCCGGTATCGGCACCACGACGGCGCCGAAGGTGTCGGCTGCCGAGGCGATTTCGTTGATCGTTTCGCCGGCGTACTTGACCTTCAGCAGCACTTCGAGTTTTCCGATCGCGCCGACGTCGCGGATTTCCCGGACCTTGAAGGAGAGGGATCCCGGCAGTTCCGGGACCGAGACCAGCTGCGTGATCGTGCCGACGGGGTAGGCGCCGGTGTTCGCGGGCACGCTGGTCAGCGTTTTGCTGGCGCCGTAGAAGCTGCCGGTGGCAGCGGGAAAGGCGCCGCAGGAGGAGCTGATCGCTTCGCAGCGCTCACCGCCCCCTTCGAAGGCCCAGGCCGATGAGCCGGTCTCGAAGCTGCCGTCCTGGATCTGCTCGGTCGCGGCCGAAGCGGCGGCCGGAGAGAACAGCAGACAGAGAAATACAAGCGCCCCCCTCACGCCCCACACTGTAGCTAGACGTCCAACGTCTCCTGCGGCGCCACCAGCAGCTCCGGTCCCTCGGCCATGCCTTTGCCGACCTTGTTGAGGGCGGGATTCGCCGGGGCGCTGGACATCCGCCGCGCGTCGAGCGGGCCGCACATCGCCACCGCGTCCTCGGCGCTCAGCTTCGGGTCGAGCCAGGCCGCCTCGGCCTCGGGGCTGGGCAGGATCGCCGGCATCCGGTCGTGGACCGGGGCAACGACCTCGTTCGGGGTCGTCGTCACCAGCGTGCAGGTGTAGAGGTAGCCGTCGTCGTAGCCGCGCTCCTCGGGGTCGGACCACTCCTTGCGGGTGCAGAGACCGGCGAAGGCGAAGGGCTCGCCGCCGTCGACCTGGAAGTGCCAGGGCTGGCGCGGCTGCTTCGGGTCCTCGGCCTTCATCCACTCGTAGAAGCCGTCGGCGACGATCAGGCAGCGGTGCCGGTACTTGTCGAGCAGCGGCCCGTAGGCGCGGCTCTTGATCAGGTTCTCTTTTTTCGCGTTGATCATCCGGTAGCCGACTTTGAGGTCCTTGGCCCAAACCGGGACCAGGCCCCAGCGCATCAGCCGCGCCTCACGCTTCCCCTGCTCGGCCTCCTCGGGCTCGGGCGAGGCGCGGACGACCAGCACCTCCTGGGTGGGGGCGACGTTGTAGCGGCCGAACCCGGGAGGTGCTTTCGCCTCTCCTCCGTCCTTGACGCTCTCTTTCGCCGGGCCCCCCGCACCACTTCGTTCCAGCGCTTTTTCCAGCTCGACCTCGAAGCGGTCGGCGATCTTCTTCGTGTCCTTGGTCGTGTTGGTGAAGCGCCCGCACATGGGGCTCCAGCCTAGCCTGCCGCGCCGGTCGCTTCCGGGCGCAGCTCGGCGTGGTCGCGGTACCAGTCGAGGGTGCGGATCAGGCCGTCGCGCAGCTCGACCTCGGGCGCCCAGCCGGTCGCCTCCCGCAGCTTGGCCGAGTCGACGAACTGGCGGTCGATCTCGCCGTCGGGGTTGCCGGTACCGAGGTATTCCGGAGCCAGGTCGGCGCCCGACACCTCGACGATCGTCTCCAGAACCTCGGCGACCGAGAAGGGTCGCTCGCCGCCGGCGTTGAACGCCTCCCCCGCACCGGGGCCGCCAGCGCCGACCGCGCTCTCCACCGCCAGGTAAGCGGCGACGGCGTCGCTGACGTAGAGGAAGTCCCGTTCGGGGCTGCCGTCGGAGCGGATCTGCGGCCGCCGCCCGTCGAGCACGGCGGCGATCGCCTCCGGGATCAGGCGCGAGAAGTTGGGGTCGCCGCCGCCGTAGATGTTGGCGAAGCGGGTCACCGCCACCGGCAGGCCGTAGGCGGGCCGGTAGCTGAGGGCGATCGCGTCGGCGGCCGCCTTGCTCGCCTCGTACGGGGAGGCGGGAGAAAGGCGCATGTCCTCGCGGTAGGGCAGTACCTCGCTGGGGCCGTAGGCCTTGTCGGAGGAGGCGACGATCACCGCCGGCACGTCGGCGCGGCGACAGGCCTCGAGCAGGCTCCAGGTGCCGCGAACGTTGATTTCGAAGGTCTGGGTCGGGTCCGCCATCGCCGGCCCGACCAGGGTCTGCGCCGCGAGGTGGAAGACGACGTCGAACTCGCTGGCGGCGATCGCCGCGTCGACCGCCTCGGCGTCCCGGAGATCCGTCTCCAGCAGCTGCACTTCGGCGGCGATCCCCTGCAGGACGAGCCCGGAACTGGGCGGCGGCGCCAGGTCGAGGACGGAGACGGCGTCGCCGCGTTCGAGCAGCGCCCGCGCCAGGTTGGAGGCGACGAAGCCATGGCCGCCGGTGACCAGCGAGCGCTTCACGCCTCCACCGCCGCCGCGTCCCAGATCCGCCAGGGCGCCCGGCCAGCGGTCCAGAGGTCGTTGAGGACGACCGCGTCCTTGTAGGTGTCCATGCAGTCCCAGAAGCCCTCGTGACGGAAGGCCCGCAGCTGATCGTCGGTGGCCAGACGCGAGAGCGGCTCGCGCTCGAGCACGCTCTCGGCGTCGAGATAGTCGAGCACGCCCGGCTCGAAGCAGAAGAAACCGCCGTTGATCCAGTGCTCGCTGCGCGGCTTCTCGACGAAGCCAGTCACCGCCTCGCCGTCGAGCTCGGCGACGCCCCATTGCAGATCGGGCCTGACGACGGTGACGCTGGCGAGGGCTCCGTGCCGTTCGTGGAACTCGAGCAGGGCGTTGAGGTCGACGTCGGCGACCCCGTCGGCGTAGGTGACGCAGAAGCGCTGTCCCCGCACCCCGTCCGCCAGCGCCGCGATTCGTCCTCCCGTCGGCGTATCGAGGCCGGTGTCGACGCAATCGACCAGGACCCCCTCCGGCCAGCGTTCCGCCGCGGCGAACTCCGCCACCGCTTCGCCCATGTAGCCGGTGGCCAGCAGGAAGCGACTGAACCCCTGCGCCGCGTAGATCTGGATCACGTGCCAGAGGATCGGCCGGCCGCCGATCTCGACCAGCGCCTTCGGTACCGACTCGGTCCGCTCGCGCAGCCGCGTCCCGCGGCCGCCGCAGAGGATGACGACGGGTGGCTTCACGATTCCGAGATTGTGGCCCCTATGGGGGCCCAAAGGTCGTAAAGGTGATCAGCCGCCAGCCACCGCAGGCAAAATGGTTACCTCGTCGCCATCGTTGATCGACGTCTCGAGGCCCTGCTGGAAGCGGATGTCCTCGCCGGAGACGTAGACGTTGACGAAGCGGCGCAGGTCGCCGTCCTGGGTGATGCGGTCGCGCAGACCGTCGTGGGCGTCGAAGACGGCGTCGAGCACCTCGCCGACGGTCGCGCCCTCCGCCTCCAGCTCGGCCTGGCCGCCGGTGGCGGCGCGGAGCTGGGTCGGGATCTTCACGGTGACTGACATGGCCGCCGATTCTACGACCGAGTGCGCCCGGGGGCGCGCAGGGTCGAGCAGATCGAGGACGCAGGGTGCAGCCCTTGCTGGTAGCAAGGGCAAACCCGAGGACGACGAGATGCGAAGACGATGCGCGTCATCCGGGTGTGCTCGGTCGTGGGATTGGTGGCCATTAGACGGCTACCTCCTGCGGGAACTCGGCCTCGAAGCTCTCAAGGGCGGGGTCGATCTCGTGCATCTGGAACGTATCGCGGGTGGCGTCGAGCGTCTTCAGCCCCTCGCCGGTGATGTAGACGACGACGCGCTCGCCCTCGGCGATTTCGCCCCGTTCGGCCAGCTTGCGCAAGACGCCGACGGTGACGCCGCCGGCGGTCTCGGTGAAGATCCCGGTCGTCTCGGCCAGCAGCTTGATCCCCTCGCGGATCTCCTGGTCTGAGACCGAGTCGACGCCGCCGCCGCTGCGCCGCGCCTGCTCGACCGCGTAGGGGCCGTCGGCGGGGTCGCCGATCGCGAGGCTTTTCGCGATCGTGTCGGGCCGCTGCGGCTTGCAGACTTCCCAGCCTTCGGCAAAGGCCGTCGCCACCGGGCTGCAGCCATCGGCCTGGGCACCATTGAAGGTCGGCTGCTCACCCTGGACCAGCCCGAGGTCGAGCCACTCCTGGAAGCCGCGGCCGAGCTTGGTGAAGAGCGAGCCGGAGGCGATCGGGCTGACGACCCGGTCCGGCAGCTTCCAGCCGAGCTGCTCGACGGTCTCGTAGGCGAGCGTCTTCGAGCCCTCGGCGTAGTAGGGCCGCAGGTTGACGTTGACAAATGCCCAGGGGTGGGTCTCGGCGAGCTGGGTGCAGAGGCGGTTGACGTCGTCGTAGTTGCCGCGGACGCCGACCAGGTTGGTCCCGTAGACGCCGGTCGCGAGCAGCTTCTGCTCCTCGAGGTTGGCGGGGACGAAGACGTAGGAGTCGAGGCCGGCCGCGGCGGCGTGGGCGGCGACGGCATTGGCGAGGTTGCCGGTCGAGGCGCAGGCGACGGTGTCGAAGCCGAGCTCCTTCGCTTTCGCGACGGCAACCGCGACGACCCGGTCCTTGAAGGAGTGGGTCGGGTTGGCGGCGTCGTTCTTGATGTAGATCTCGGCGTCGACGCCGAGTCGCTCCGCCAGGCGGCTCGCCTTCAGCAGGGGAGTGAATCCCGGCTCGAGCGGGTCGCTGGCGTTGCCCTTGAAGGGGAGGAAGTCGCGGTAGCGCCAGATCCCCTGCGACCCCGCCTGGATCCGCCGCTTGGCCTCCGCCGCGTCGAGCCCGCTGAAGTCGTAGGCGACCTCCAGCGGTCCAAAACAGTTCTCGCAGACGTAGCGGGCGTCCAGCTCGTAGGCGGTCCCGCACTCCTTGCACTTCAGGCTCTCTACTGACATCCGATCCTCTTTTCCACTTACGAAAAAACCTCGCCATCTGTGGGGCGAGGTCCGGATCGGACATCCCCCACATCTTCCAGGCCTTTGGCTTGCGACCTGCTGGAGTTGGCACCTGTCTCGGTCCTTGCGGTCCGAGATGGTTGCCGGGGCTTCAATGGGCCAGTCCCTCCACCCCTCTAGATGTGGCGCTTATGTACAGGCCAAGATACAGGAAAGGGGTGACGCCTGACAACCATTGCAGGCTGCAATCCACGTATTTCACGGCGCCCGTCTAACCTAGGCGGCACGATGACTCTGCCGCACGAGATCACGAGGGGGCTGGCCGATGCCGAACCTTCCGAAACCGAGGCTGCCCCGGCCTCGCAGCCGGCGCGGCGAGCTCGTCTCTCAGCCTGCGGCGCCTGAGCCGCTGAAGCCGAACGTCGAGCAGATCGACTCCAATGGCCTGCGCTGGGTCAACATCGAGTGGCCGGGATCGCTGGAGCGGAGCTGGTTGGAGGAGCATTTCGAGTTCCACGCGCTCGACCTCGAGGACGTGCTCTCGCGCAACCAGCGGCCGAAGATCGACGTCTACGACGACTACCTCTTCATCGTCCTCCACCTGCCGGTCTTCGACCCCCAGGCGGGGCGGCTCGGCGCCGGCGAGCTCGACGTCTTCGTCGGGCCCGACTACGTGGTCACGATCCCGAACATGCCGCTGCAGCCGGTCGAGTACCTGTTCGAGCGCTGCCGGGCGAAAGAGGAGCTGCGTGAACAGCTCTTCTCGCGCGGCTCCGGCTACCTGCTCTACCGGCTCGTCGACGACAGCTTCGACTACTGCTTCCCGATGCTGCGCAAGATCGGCAACAAGCTCGACGCGCTCGAGGACCAGATCTTCGAAGAGCGGGCCGAGGAAGTCGTCCGCGACATCTCCAACGTCAAGCAGGAGATCATCAACTTCCGCAAAGTCGTACGGCCGCAGCGGCCGGTCCTGCGCGAACTGGAGAGGGTCAAGCAGCGCTACCTCGCCTCCGATCTCGACTTGGAGATCTACTTCGACGACATCGTCGACGCCCACGAGCGAATCTGGGACATGCTCGAGAACTACAAGGAGGTCGCCGAGGCGCTCGAGGAGACCAACGAGTCGGTGATCTCCCACCGCCTCAACGACATCCTCCGGGTGCTGACCGCGATCAGCGTGATCATCCTGCCGCTGACCCTGATCGCCAGCGTGATGGGGATGAACACCTGGGTCCCGAGCCAGGGCCACGAGGCCGGTTTCTTCACCGTCCTGGCGGTGATGGCCATCGTCCTGGTCGGCACCGTCGCCTATTTCCGCCGGCGCAAGTGGCTGTAAAAGCGCCTCCGGCAACGGCCCGCTTCCATAGGATGCGCCGCCCGTGGCAAATTTCCGCATCTGGGCGCCCTGGCGCCTCGCTTACGTGAAGGACGCGTCCAAGGACATCGAGGAGGAGTGCATCTTCTGCGCCAAGCCGGCGGCGGAGGACGACGAGGCGAACCTGATCGTCCACCGCGGCGAGCGCTGCTTCCTCATCCTCAACCTCTTCCCGTACACGAACGGGCACCTGATGGTGGCGCCGTACGAGCACGTCGGCCGCCTGCAGGAGATCCCAGCGGAGACGCTGGCGGAGATGATGGAGCTGGCGCAGCGGGCGATGGACCGGCTCGAGCAGGTCTACGAGCCGCACGGCTACAACGTCGGCTTCAACCAGGGCCGGGTCGCCGGCGCCGGGGTCGAGCACCACATCCACATGCACGTCGTCCCCCGCTGGGCCGGCGACAACAACTTCATGCCGGTGATCGCCGACACGAAAGTGATGCCGCAGTCGATCGAGCAGAGCTACGAAGCGCTGAAAGGAGCGTTTTGAGCGACCAGTCCCCCCTGGCCCCGCCAGGAATTTTCAAGGCGTACGACATTCGCGGCCTGCACGGGTCGGAGATGGACGAGTCCACCGCCGAGGCGATCGGCCGCGCCTTCGCCCGGGTGCTGGGACGGCTGCGGGGGAAGGAGCCGAACCAGCTGCGAGTCGGGCTCGGGCGCGACATGCGGCTGACCGCGCCGGCGATGGCGGCCGCGGTGCGCGAGGGGCTCGTCGCCGAGGGCGCGACCGTGGTCGACGCCGGTCAGGTCGCGACCGAGATGCTCTACCACCTGGTCGGCTCGCGGGAGCTCGACGGCGGCGCCATGGTCACCGCCTCGCACAACCCGAAGGCCTACACCGGGGTGAAGCTCGTCCGCGAGGGGGCGCTGCCGCTCTCCGGCGACGCCGGAATCGGCGACGTCAAGGCGGAGATCGAAGCCGGGCTCGGCGAGGCGCCGGGCGGCGGCTCCGCCGAGGAGGTCGACGTCTGGGACGAGTACCACGCCCACGCGCTCTCCTTCATCGATGCATCGTCAGTGAAGCCGATGGTGGTCGTGGTCGATGGCGGCAACGGGATGGCGGGACCGATGGTCGGCCCGATTCTCGAGAAGCTGCCGCTGGAGCTGGAGGAGATGTACTTCGTCCCCAACGGCGAGTTCCCCGACCACGAGCCGAACCCGCTGCTGGAGGAGAACCGGCGGATGATCATCGACCGCGTCAAGTCGACCGGCGCCGACCTCGGGATCGCCTGGGACGGCGACGCCGACCGCTGCTTCTTCATCGACGGCGACGGCAGCTTCTGCGACGGCGACTTCATCTGCGCCCTGCTGGCGCGCTCGGTCTTGCAGAAGAACCCCGGCGCGACGATCCTCTACGACCCGCGCTCGAGCCGGGCGGTGCCGGACCTGGTCGCGGCCGAGGGCGGCCGCTCCGACCTCTCCCGCGTCGGCCACGCTTTCTTCAAGGCGCGGATGCGCGAGGAGGGCGCGGCCTTCGGCGGCGAGGTCTCCGGCCACTACTACTTCCGCGACTTCTGGAACGCCGACTCGGGGACGATCCCGGCGCTGCTGGTGCTGGAGCTGCTCTCGCTCGACGGCCGCACGCTGGCCGAGCTGATGGAGGAGTTCCGCTCCAGGTACTTCATCTCCGGCGAGATCAACTCCGAGGTCGACAACCAGGAGGCAAAGATGCGGGAGATCGAGGAGCGCTATGGCGAGGGCGCCGAGGTCACCCACCTCGACGGCGTCTCGATCGACTACGAGGACTGGCACTTCAACGTCCGCCCCTCCAACACCGAGCCGCTGCTGCGGCTGAACCTCGAGTCGCTGGTCTCGCGGGAGGACATGGAACGCCGGCGCGACGAGGTCTTAGGGCTGATCCGAGCGTGACCGCGACGCCGGAGCAGGCGCTCGAGCAGGCGGCGCTGGCCGGCATCCATCGCTTCGCGATCCCGACCCCGTTCGCGGTCGGGCGGGTCAATTGCTACCTCGTCGAGGACGAGCCACTAACGCTCGTCGACACCGGGCCGAACTCCGGCAAAGCGCTGGACGAGCTGACGGCGCGGCTGGCCGAGCGCGGCCATGACCTCGCCGACCTCGAGCTGATCGTCGTCACCCACCAGCACATCGACCATCTGGGCCTGGTCGAGATCCTGGTCGAGCACTCGGGCGCCGAGGTGGCGGCACTGGGGGCGGCGGCGCGGCGACTCGGCTCCTTCGAGGAGGACGCCGAGCTGGAGGACGAGTTCGCGGTCGAGGTGATGCTGCGCAACGGCATCCCCGAGGACGTGACCGTGGCCCTGCGCAGCGTCTCCCGCAGCTTCCGCGGCTGGGGTTCGCACGTGACCGTGACGCGCCCGCTGGAGGACGGCGGCACCCTAGAGCTGGGCGACCGGCGCCTCGAAGTCCTGCATCGGCCCGGACACAGCCCGTCGGACACGGTCTTCTGGGACGAGGAGCGGAAGATCCTCCTCGCCGCCGACCACCTGCTGCCGAAGATCTCCTCCAACCCCCTCCTCGCCCGCCCCCTCGACGGTTCGACCGAGCGCCCCCAGGCGCTCGTCACCTACATCGACTCCCTCAAGAAGACCCGGGAGATGCCGGCCGAGATCGTCCTCCCTGGCCACGGCGAGCCGATCACCGGTCACGCTGAGTTGATCGACTCCCGCTTCGCCGGCTATGACCGGCGCAAGGAGAAGATCCACCGCCTGATCGCCGAGCGGCCGCGGAACGCCTACGAGCTGGCGCAGGCGCTGTGGGGCAACGTCGCGGTCACCCAGGCCTTCCTCACCCTCTCCGAGGTGATCGGCCACGCCGACCTCCTCGTCAACGAGGGCCGGGTGCGCGAAGTCGAGGACGGCGCCGTAATTCGCTACGAGGCGACGTAGCTAGAGCTGCTGGCCGAGGGCGCGACCGAGGGCGGCGGCGGCAAGGCCCAGCGCAATGCTGAGCAGGACGTTGGTCACCGCGATCCTGCGCCGCCCAGCCTCCCCGATCCGTTGCGTCTCGACCATCCAGGTGGAGAAGGTGGTGTAGGAGCCGAGCAGGCCGGCCCCGAGCAGGAGTCGCGCGTCACCCTCGACGGAGGCCCCCGCCAGTAGGCCGAGGAACAAGGCGCCGCTGACGTTGACCGCGAGCGTCCCCACCGGCAGGTGGGGATGCAGGCGGTCGGCGACCAACAGGGTCAGCCCGAAGCGAGCAAGTGCGCCGCAGCCGCCGAGGAAGGCGACGCCGACCCAGACCAACCAGCTCACGCCGCCCCCTCCCGGCGCCCGAAGGCGGTCGCCGCCTGCGCCCCCGCCAGGCCGGCGATGAGGCTGGTCCCGAGGTAGAGAACCGCAAGCCCCACCCGCCCGGCGTCGATCATCTCCACCAGCTCCAGCTGCACGGTCGAGAAGGTGGTCAGGGCGCCGCAGAACCCCGTGGTCAGCAGCGGGCGGCGGTAGCTCGTGTGCGAGAGGGTCGTGAACCAGTAGCCGAGCAGAGCGGCGCCGGCGATGTTGACCGCGAAGGTCGCCCAGGGCCACTCCCCCGCCTCGGCGGGAAACGCTTCCGCGAGCCCGGCCCGCAACAGCGCCCCCACCGCTCCGCCGAAGAAGATCGCGCCCAGCTCCCGTCGGTCGATCACCGGCGGCAGACTAGGCGAGACAGATGTCGAACAGGCTTAACCCACCATGCTCTCGCCGATCTCGGTGGCGAGACCGGCGATCCGCTCGTTGGCCGCGAACTGGGCCGAGAAGACCAACGCGGCGCCAAAAATCTCGGGGCCAATCGGTTCGGGTTCCCCAGGCCGCGGTTCTTCCCCTTCGCCGATCGGAGGGATCGGCCACGGCGGCCACGGCGGGCAAATTTCCGGCACTTCGCCGTCGAACCCCTTCAGTAGCCTGGTTCCAAGACCCTCCTGGGCAATCTCCAGCATCTCGGCCTGACTGACGACCGCATATGCGAGCCGCAGCGCGCTGGTCCGTACCCTGGGATCGAGCGGACCCCAGAACTCGTCCACCACGTCGTGCCGAAACCGGGTCCGCATCAGCTCGATGAACCGCTTCGTCTCCACTGGCACTTTCTTCGCCTCCTTCGCGAGTCGGATGACTATGGCTCGAACCTATCTATGTATTTAGAAACCCTCTAGTAAAGCTGCGCCCAATACCCTCCGCCCTCGCATGAGCGCTCTCCGCCGCCGCAAGCCGGCCAAGAAACGGATGCTGTTGATCGTCAACCCGTATGCGACGACGGTCTCGGATCGGCTGAAAAACCTGGTGGTCTACGCGCTGCAGGGGCGATTCGACGTCGAAGCGGTCTCGACGCAGGCGCAGAACCATGCGACCGAGATCGGGCGGGAGGCGCGGGACGGGGGCTATGACGTGGTCGTCGCCTTCGGCGGGGACGGAACGCTGAACGAGGTCGCGAACGGGCTCGCGGGGTCCGACCTGCCGGTGGCGATCCTGCCGGGGGGGTCGACCAACGTGGTCTGCCGGACTTTGGGGATGCCGAACGACGTCGTCGACGCGACCGAGCACCTGCTGACGCTCGCGGACGACTGGCAGCCGCGCAAAATCGATCTGGGGATGGTCGACGACCGCTATTTCGTCTTCTCCTGCGGGGTTGGCCTCGACGCCAGCGTCGTCAAGCGGGTCGACCGCAATCCCACTCTGAAGGGGAACGCCGGGCCCTACTACTACAGCTGGGCCGGCATCTCCAGCTTCTACCGCAAGTACCTCCTCAACCCGGTGCGGGTGCGGACGACGGTCGACGGGGCCGAGCCGGTCGAGGGCATCACCACGATCGTCCAGAACTCCGACCCGTTCACCTACTTCACCACCCACCCGATCCGGGTCTGCGAGGGGATCGCGATCGACGACGGCACGCTCTCGATTGGGGTGTTGAAGCGGGCAGCACAGCGTGACATGCCGACGCTAATCACCCGCCTGTTCAGCGAGAGCAAACCCGCGGCCCGCCACAAGCAGGTGGTCCACTTCGACGACGTCACCCACGCCTTGGTCGAGACGGCCTCGGTCGCGAAAGACGGGACGGTGCGGCCGTTCCCGCTTCAGGTCGATGGTGACTACATCGGCGAGCGCGAGCGCATCGAGCTGCGGGTGGCGCCGAGCGCGCTGACGATCGTCGCCTGAGCTTCGGCCGGGGTCGGCGGCGGCACGAGCGGGGGCTCGTCTTTGAGCACCGTCTCCAGAGCGGCGCGAGCGGCCTCCCGGCGAGCGCGCAGGGCGTAGCGCAGAACCATCGCCAAGCGATAGGGCGCGACGTGGGCGAAGTGCTTGCGGCCGAACTGGAGGCGGGCGTAGGCGGACTGCGCTTCCATCGGCGGGGTGGCCGAGCGCTCGCTCTCGTAGTGGCGGATCGTCACCTGGGGTAGATGGGCGACCTCCCACCCGGCCGCCTTGAGGCGCCAACAGAGGTCGGTCTCCTCGGAGAAGAGGAAAAAGCGCTCGTCGAAGCCGCCGCAGGCGCGCAGGGCCTCGGCCCGGACGAGCATGAAGGAGCCGGAGGTCCAGTCGCAGCGGTTTTCGCGGTCGTAGCGCGCCGGGCCAAGCACCCGCTCACCGAGGAAGCGCCGCAGCAGCGGGACCCGCTCGACCGCGAGCGCTTCGGCGAGCATGTTGAGCGTCGAGGGAAAGCGCCGCATGCTCGGCGCCAGCTCCCCCCCGGTCCCCACCTGGCGCGCGCCGGCGAGGCCGATGTGGGGACGGTGGTCGAGGGCGGCGAGCAGTTCCGCGAGATCGCCGCCGAGGAATTCGGTGTCCGGGTTGAGGAAGAGGACGTAACGCGCGTCCGCCGTCTCGAGGCCGCGGTTGTTGGCGGCGCCGAAGCCGCGGTTGGCACAGCTGATCGTGCGAGCCGCGGAAAACTGCTCCTCGACGTAGGCGGCGGAGCCGTCGCTGCCGTTGTCGACGACGACGATGTCGAGGTCGATATCGCCAGCACTCGCGTAGAGGCTGCCGAGGCAGGCGTCGAGCCAGCGCTTGCCGTTGTGCGAGACGATGACTGCGCAGACGTCGTGCATACGAGGAATCAACGCGCGCCGGAAGGCGCACCTTGCGTCTCCGAACCTCGGAAAACAGGCTGGGTAGGGGGAGAGTTCGAGCCTCTCCGAACCTTGGGGGGTTATGGCACCCCAAATCTCGGAGGGTCAGAGTCAGGCAGCCTGGCGGTTAGCTCGGCTGCAGCACGGTGTGCTCACGCGCAAGAACCTCCTCGACCTCGGGTTCAGCGCGGAAGCGATCAAACACCGCGTCAGCAAGGGACGCTTGCACCCTGTATTCCGTGGCGTGTACGCGGTGGGACGCCCACACCTTGAGCGAGAGGGGCGTTGGATCGCGGCGGTGCTCGCTTGCGGCCCCGGTGCTGCTCTGAGCCATCGCAGTGCCGCAGCACTCTGGGGGTTGGCGACGGAGCACGCGGATTACATAGACGTCAGCGTCCGACGCTCCTCCGAAGCTCGGCTTCCCGGCCTGCGCTGCCATCGCCGGCCCGCCCTACCTACTGCAGAGATCACCACGCGCCGGGGCATCCCCCTTACCCAGCCAGTACAGACCTTTCTCGATCTCGTCGCCGTGATGGGACCGCGCGATCTCGAGCGCGCGGTCAACGAGGCCGACAAGCTCGACGTGATCGACACGGACGCGTTGCGCAAGGCGCTCGGAGATCGACCAGGCGAGCCCGGTGTAAGACCGCTGCGTCAAATCCTCGACAAGGACACCTTCCGCCTCTCTGACGATGAGCTCGAACGACTCTTTCGCCCTCTTGCCGCAGCCGCTGGGATACCGGTCCAGCTCACCAAACACGTCGTCAACAAGTTCGAGGTGGACTTCTTCTGGCCGGATCTCGGGCTGGTCGTCGAGACGGACGGCTGGCGCTACCACCGGACTCCGTCGGCGCAGAGTCGGGACGCGCTGCGTTTTCAGACACATGTGGCGCATGGCTTGACCCCGCTTCGCTTCTCTCACTACCAAGTGAAGTACGAACCGGCCCACGTGAAGGACGTCCTCATGAGAACGGCCGCGAACTTGCGCGCCCGACCTGCACCCTCACTAAGCAGGTAAGGGTGCAGGTCGGGCGCGCTCCAGCCGCGACAATCTCACCTCTCCGAGATTGAGGGGGCTATAGCCCCCCAAAGTTCGGAAGGGCTGGCTGGCTCCGGACTACACCCAGGCGCGCCGCTAGGATGCCGCCGCGATGACGAGCCCAGCCCTTCTCCCTTCCGACCTTGCACCAGGCCTACTAATTGGCGACAAGGTCGTGATCGGCGAGGGGACGATGATCGGGGGGCACGTGATCATCCACTCGGGGGTTCGAATCGGCCCAGGGGCGCGGGTCGGGGACCACGCGCAGATTCGGGGCGGGGCGGTGATCGGGGCGGGCTCCACGATTGGCAGCTACGTCTCGGTCGATCCTGGCGTCGTCGTTGGCGAGCGGGTCAGCATTCAGACTCGCTGCTACATCACCGGTGGCACCCGGATCGAGGACGACGTCTTCGTCGGGCCTGGGGTGACGTTGACGAACGACAACACGATGAACCGGCACGGTGCTGAGTTCGAGTTCGAAGGGCCGTTGCTGCGCCGGGCCTGCCGGGTCGGCGGCGGCTCGACGATCTGCCCGGGGATCGAGATCGGCGAGGAGGCGTTCGTCGCCGCCGGTGCTGTCGTCACTTCTGACGTTCCTGCCCGCACGGTTGTGATGGGCATTCCGGCCCGCGCCGTCCGCGAAGTGCCGGACGAAGACCTACTGCAGCACTGGCGCTGAGCTCGGGTTCCTCGCCGGCAAGGGGCGCGCCGGGTTGCCGACTACGGTCGCTCCCGCTTCGACGTCGTCGACGACCACCGCCCCCGCGCCAACCGTCGCCCCGGCCCCGATCCGCACGCCCCCGAGGATCGTCGCCCCGGAGCCGATGCTGGCGCCGCGCTCGACCACGGTCGGCAGCAGCTCCCAGTCGGACTCGTCCTGCAGCCCGCCCTCGGCGTTGGTCGCCCGCGGGTGCTTGTCGTTGACGAAGACCACACCGTGCCCGACGAAGACCTCGTCCTCGATCCGGACCCCGTCGCAGATGAAGGTGTGGCTCTGGATCTTGCAGGCCGCCCCGATCGCGGCCCCGCGCTGGACCTCGACGAAGGTCCCGATCCGGGTACCGGCGCCGATCGCGCACCCGTAGAGGTTGGTGAAGGCGTGCACCACCACCCCCTCACCGAAGTTGACGTGGTTCAGCAGTCGGTGAGGGGCGTCGTTCACCGGAGCGGTTGCGCGGGTCTCACCCATCGCCCTTCCAACGGCGCCGCGGCGCGCAAGCTTTCGATCGCCTCGCCCGTTGTTGATCCGTGGCCGTCCTCAGCGAACCCGCCGTCGACCCTCGGGCCTCGTCCGATCACACCTGCGTGGTCTTCGGCACCGAGTCGAAGCAGTTGCGCCGCCGCATCGAGACCTCCCTGCGCGAGGCCGCCGTGCTCTTCGCCGCAGGGCCTGAGGTTCTCGACAGCCTCGGCGAGAAGGACACCACGATCGTCATCCTCGTCTGCGACCTCGACCTGGCGGCAGAGATGGCGAAGCTGCGCCGCGCTCGCCGCGAGCTGCAGGGACTGCCGATCGTCGCCGTCTCCCCCCCGGCCACCGGGACCGGCGTCCGCCGTGGCCTCGATGCCGGCGCCGACGCGATCGTCTTCGAGCCGATGATCGAGTCGACCCTGGCGGTCACCGTCAGCGCCGTCGGCTCGGGCCAGTCGGTGGTGCCGCGGGAGCTGCGCGCCAGCGTCCAGCCACCCACCCTCTCCCACCGCGAGCGCCAGGTCCTCACCTACGTCACCAAGGGCCTGACCAACTCGCAGATCGCCGAGCAGCTCTTCCTCTCCGAAAGCACCGTCAAGAGCCACCTCTCCTCCGCCTTCGCCAAGTTCGGCGTCCGCTCCCGCCGCGAGGCCGCCGCCCTCTTCCTAGAGCTCGATCAACCAACTCCCAACGAGGTCATCACTTGAGCACCGCAACCGCCACGAACCCCGTCCTGCCGCTGGCCGCCACCGAGGGCACCAGCGTCCCCTTCATCCGCCTCGACAGCGCCTTCCCCGAGCTCTTCGCCGAGCTGATGGAGACTGTCGAGCGGATCGCCGCGAAGTCCGCCTTCACCCTCGGGCCCGAACTGGAACGGTTCGAGGAGGCCTTCGCCTCCTTCTGCGGCACCGACCACGCCGTCGGGGTCTCGTCCGGCACGGCGGCGCTGGAGATCGCCCTGCGGGCGCTCGGGATCGGCCCCGGCGACGAGGTGATCGTCCCCACCTACAGCTTCATCGCCACCGCCGAGGCGGTCAGCACCGTCGGCGCCACCCCGGTGATCGTCGACGTCGATCCGGAGACCGCGCTGATCACGGCCGAGATCGTCGCCCGCGCCCTCACCCCGAAGACGCGCTGCGTGATCCCGGTCCACCTCTTCGGCCGCCCGGTCGAGATGGACCCGCTGCTGGCCCTCTGCCGCGAGCGCGAGATCGCGGTCGTCGAGGACGCCTGCCAGGCGCACGGCGCCCTCTACCGCGGCCGCCCGGTCGGCTCGCTCGGCGACGCCGGCTGCTTCAGCTTCTACCCGACCAAGAACCTCGGCGGCTGGGGCGACGGCGGGGCCTTGGTGACCAGCGATGCGGAGCTAGACCACAAGGTGCGGCTGCTGCGCTCGCACGGCGAGGGCACCCGCCATCATCACGAGCTGGCCACCGGCACCCACCGCCTCGACACCCTGCAGGCGGCGATCCTCGAGGTGAAGCTGCGCCATCTCCCGGACTGGAACCAGCGCCGGCGCGAGGCCGCGGCGGCACTGCGCGAGGGACTGGAAGGAACCGCAGTCGCCTCCCCCGCGCCCGCGGCGCCCGACAGCGACCACGTCTACCACCTCTTCGTCGTCCGCTGCGCCGAGCGGGACGCGCTGCGCGACCACCTCGACAGCAGCGGGATTGCCAGCGCGGTCCACTACCCGACGCCGATCCACCTGCAGCCTGCCTACGCCCACCTCGGCCTCGGCCCCGGCAGCCTGCCGGTGGCGGAGCGGCTCGCTTCCGAAAACTGCTCCCTGCCGATCTTCCCGGCGATCGAGGACTCGCAGATCGCGGAGATCGTCGCGGCGGTCGAGAGTTTTGAAGTCCCGGCAGATAGCTGAGGCGCCTCCGGCGCAGGCACGGCGCGGTGGCCTCCGCGTCTGCATGGTCCACTACTCGGACTTCGTCGTCGACTCGCGGATCCAGCGCCAGGCGCGCGCCCTTGCCGAACGCGGCGACCGCGTCGACTGCGTCTGCATCAACGACGAGGAGGAGATCCCGGTCGGCAACGGCCAGATCGCCCTCCACCGCGCTGCCGCGGGCAAGCCTCGAGGCGGCGCCGGGGCTTACCTCAAAGGCAACCTGCGCTTTCTGCTCGGCGCCGCCCGCAAGGTCAGCGCCCTCGACCGGGAGGAACCCTTCGACCTGATCGAGATCCACAACATGCCCGACGCGCTCGTCTTCGCCGCCTGGCGGCCGAAGCTGCGGGGGACGCCGCTGATCCTCAACTTCCACGACACCTTCCCGGAGCTCTTCGCCACCCTCTTCGACCGCTCCCCCCGCCACCTGCTGGTACGCCTGGTCCGCACCGAGGAGCGGGTCAGCGCCGCGATGGCGGACGGCCTCGTCTTCGTCACCCCGGAGGCCCGCGAGCTGCTGGCCGGGCGCCACGTCTCCTCGGCGCGGACCCAGGTGGTGATGAACACCCCCGACGAGCGGGTCTTCGGCGAGCGGCGTGCACCCGCCGCGCCCAACGGCGAGGAGCTGCGCGTCGTCTACCACGGCGGCCTCGCCGAGCGCTTCGGGGTAGAGACGCTGGTGCGGGCGGTGGCGCAACTGCGCAGCCAGGGCAAGCGCGTTCGCCTCGACGTCTACGGCTCCGACGCCGAGGCGGCCCGTCGCATCGCCGCTCTCGCCGCCGACCTCTCCCCGGACGGGATCCACGTCGCCCCGCAACCGACCCCGGTCGAGCAGATCCCGGCTCGGCTCGAAGAAGCCGACCTCGGGGTCGTCCCCACCCTTTGCGACGAGTTCACCGAGCTGCTGCTGCCGGTGAAGCTGCTCGAGTACGTGCACATGGGCCTGCCCGTCGTCGCCTCGCGCCTGCCGGTGATCGAGCGCTACTTCGGCGACGACGTCCTCCTCGCCGAACCCGCCGACGTCGCCTCTTTCGCGGCGGCGATCGAAGGCGTCTCCCGCGCCCCCGAGAGCGCGCTCGCTCGAGCCGAAGGGGCTTCCGAGCGGCTCGCACAGATCGAGTGGCGGCGCCAGCGCGAGGGGTATCTCGACCTCGTCGACGGGCTGGTCGACCGCTCGCGGAGCGCTTGAGGTGCCACGGCTGCTGCTGATCACGCCCGCTCGCGACGAGGCCGCCCACCTGGAGCGGACGGTCCGCGCCGTCGCCGCCCAGACCAGGCCCCCCGACCTCTGGTTGATCGTCGACGACGGCTCGGGGGACGAGACCCCGCGGTTGCTCGAGCGCCTGGCGCAGGAGGTCCCGTTCCTGCGAGCGCTCCAGGCACCCCCTCGACGCCATGCCCCGGGAGAGGACGGGCTCGCCGTCGCCGCCGAGGCCGTCGCCTTCAACGCCGCCCTGGCCAGCGTCGATCGCGACAGGTTCACCCACGTCGGCAAGCTCGACGCCGACGTCGAGCTGCGCCCTGACTACCTGGAGCGGCTGCTGGAGCGCTTCGAGGTCGAGCCGAGCCTCGGGATCGCCGGCGGCGTCCTGCTCGAGCGCGAAGGGAGCAACTGGCGGCCGACCAAGGTCCCCGCCAACCACGTCCGGGGCGCCCTGAAGCTCTACAGCCGCGAGTGCCTGGAGGCGATCGGCGGCGTCCAGGAGCGCCTCGGCTGGGACACGATCGACGAGACCTACGCCCGCATGCGCGGCTTCGAGACCCGCTCGCTACCCGAGCTGCAGGCGCTCCACCACCGGCCGGTCGCCACTCGCGGTGGCGCCCTGCGCGGCCGCGCCCGCCACGGCCAGTGCGCCTACATCCTCCGCTACAGCCCCTGGTGGGTGGCGCTGCGCTCGCTCAAGGTCGCCTGCCTGCGGCCCCGCGTCCTCTCCGGGATCGCCTTCCTCTACGGCTACGCGCGCGCCGCCCTGCGCCGCGAAGGCAAGGTCGAGGACGAGCGGTACCGCCGCTTCGTCGCGCGCGAGCTGCGCGATCGTGTAACGACGGCGAAAGTTCCTACGTTTTTCATGCGTTCATAGCTCGATGGCCCTCGTCGAAATCGTCCGTGAGCTCTGGCAGCGCAAGGTCTTGGTCGGCATCGTCTTCCTCCTCGCCCTCTTCGCCGCGATCCTCTCCGCCTACCGCTTCTCGCCGGCCCCGCCGAGCCTCGAAAAGCGCTCCCTCAGCGTCGCCGCCGCCTCCAGCCAGATCCTCGTCGACTCGACCGACTCGACCCTGGTCACCGGCGCCGAAGCGGGCGAACTCGACGCCCTGGCGACGCGGGCGAAAATCTACGGCCAGTACCTGAGCAGCCTCGCGGCGCGCGAGGAAATCGCCAAGCTCGTCGGGATCCCGCCGGAAGCGATCTCGACCAGCGGCCCCTTCAGCCCCGCCACCGGCCAGCACGAATACGCCGCCCAGCCCTCCGGCGAACGGGCCGACGAACTGCTGCAGGAAGGCGCCGGCAACCGCCTCGTCTTCACCGCCCAGGAAGGCGTCCCGATCCTCACCGTCTCCGCCCAGGCGGCTACCACCGAGCGCGCCGTCGCCCTCGCCGGCGCCTCCTTCCAAACCCTGAAGAACTACGTCGACACCCTGCGAGCCAGCGGCAAACCGGTGCGACAGGGCGTCACCGTGCGCCAGCTCGGCGCCCCCGAGGGCGGCACCCTCGGCGGCTCCAACAACATGATCCTGATGTTTCTCGCCTTCCTCCTCGTCTTCGTCTTCGGCTGCGCGGCGATCCTCGTCCTGCCGACCTTCGTCGCCCGCTGGCGGGCGCTGAACAAGCTCGACCGTCCCAAGCCGGCGCCGGCGCCGCTCGAGCCGGTTGAGGACCCCGACCCCTTCGATCCCCGCCTCGCCAGCGACGAGTCCGACGAGCCGCTGGCTCCGCCCGCCACGACGCCGCTGCGCTAATGGAGGCCACGACCGGGTCCGGCCCTCTGCTCGGGCAGCCCGTCGGCTCGACGCGGCGGGCGAGCGAACGGGCGCTGCTGCGGCCGGCGAGCCAGACCGCCGACTGGCCGCGGACGACCAGGCTCCTCCCCTGGGCCCTCTTCTCGTTCGTGGCGATGCTCTGGCTGGTCCCCTTCGACAGCGTCAAGCTGCCGGTGGGCGGGCCGGTCGACGCCACCCTCGACCGGCCGATGCTGGTCCTCCTCGCCGGCGTCTGGTTCCTCAGCGTCCGCGCCGTCCGCCATCGCTGGCCGCTGCGGCTGAGCGCGATCCACTGGGCCTTCGCCGCCTTCACCGCGATCGCCGCCTTCAGCATCGTCGCCCAGGGGGAGACGCTCGTCCGCCTCGGCGAGATGGACCTGGCGACCAAGCAGCTCGCCCTGCTCGTCTCCTACGGCGTCTTCTTCGTCCTCGCCGCCTCGATCATCCGCGCCTCCGAGGTGACAAAGATGTTGAAGGCGATGCTCGTGCTGGCCTGCCTCACCGCTGTCCCCGTGGTGGTCGAGTACCGGCTCGGAATCAATCCCTTCCACGACTGGATCGGGCCGCTCTTCCCGGGCTACGTGCGGCCGGAAGGGATCGGCGGCATCGACTCGATCGGCCGTGAGCAGATCTTCGGCCCCAGCGTCCATCCCCTCGCCACCGCGGTGATGTTCTCGATGACCCTCCCCTTCGCCTTCGCCTGGCTGCTGGAGGCGAAGGAGCGCCCGCAGCGCCTTCTCTACGGCTTGGCTGTCGTTCTGCTGATCGCCGGCGCGGTCGCGACCCAGAAGAAGACGGCGATGATCGGGCCGCTGGTCTGCGTCCTCGTCCTCGTCGCCTACCGGCCGCGGCAGATGCTGCGGCTGACGCCGCTGGCGGCGGTGTTGCTCGTCGTCGTCCACATCACCGCGCCGGGTGCGCTGGGCGGCGTGGTCGACCAGTTCTCCCCCGGCTCCGTCAAACAAGTCGACACCACCCAGGACCGGGTCAGCGACTATGAGGCGATCACCCCCGACCTCGCCGAGCACCCCCTGCTCGGGCGCGGCTACGGCAGCTACGACCAGAAGCACCACCGCATCCTCGACAACCTCTACCTGACCCTGGCGATCGGGGTCGGTCTGCTCGGCCTGGTCGCCTACCTCTCGATCCTCCTCACCTCCTTCCTCGAGGCCAACCGCGTCGCCCGCTCCGGCGACCCCGACCGCGGCCCGCCGGCGATGGCCGCCTCGGCGTCGGTCTGGGTCGCCCTGGTCAGCGGCGCCCTGCTCGACTTCCTCTCCTTCCCGCAGCTGCCCTACCTGCTCTGCTTCATCTGCGCGATCGTCTTCGTGCTCGCGCACGACCGCAGCGGAAGGCTGAGCCTGTGAGCGCCTGCCCGGGCTGCGGGACGGTGAGCGAGCGCCCGGCGGTGCTGCTGGAAGGCCACGACCGGCTGACCGGCGCCCCGGGGCACTTCGAGGTCCTGGCCTGCCCGGCCTGCGGTCTCGCCTTCACCCACCCGCGGCTGCGCCCGGAGGACTTCGCGACCTACTACCCGGAGAGCTACAGCGCTTATGAGCCCAACCTCAGCGGCCGCCCCTCTCTGGGCGAACGAGTCGGCGACCTGCAGCGGCAGCTGGTGGCCCGCTTCGGCCCCTACCGCCGCGTCTGGAAGCGCCCCCCGGGCCGCCTGCTCGACGTCGGCTGCGGCGTCGGCGACCTCGCCGCCGTCTTCGCCCGCCGCGGCTGGAGCGTCGCCGGGATCGAGCCCTCGGCGGCCGCGGCCGAGCACGCGCGGGCGAACGGGGTCGAAGCCGTGACCGGAACCCTCGCCGACGCCCCCTGGGGAGCGGGCGAGTTCGACGCGATCCTCTTCAACCACTCGCTCGAGCACATCGACGACCCCGCCGCGGCCGTCGCCGCCGCGGCCCGTCTGTTGAAGCCTGGTGGCCTGCTGGCGATCGCCGTCCCCAACTTCGGCAGCTGGCACCGGCGCCTCTTCGGCTCCGCCTGGTTCCAACTCGACCTGCCGCGCCACCTCCAGCACTTCGACCGCGGCTCGCTGGCGGCCTTGGTCGAGGCCGCCGGCCTGCGCCCGGTCGAGACCACCGCCGCCTCGATGCGCCCGAGCCCGCTCGGCAGCTTGCAGTACGCGACGGTCGGGAGCCTTCGTTACGAGGGGCGCGGCTTCCGCCTCCTCGCCTGGGCGCTCGCCCCACTCCTATTTCTCAGCGACCGCCTCTTCGAGGGGGACTGCCTGCACCTCGTCGCCGAGCGCTAGCGCCAGCACCTCGGCGGTCCGCGCCGACCAGGAGTTGGCGGCGATGAAGCGGCGGCGGTCGGCCTCGGCGGCAGGCCCGGCAGCGAGCGCCAGTCGCAGGCCGGCGACGAAGTCCCCGCCCGGCGACACCCGCAGGACAGGGCCGTCGACGCGGCGCACCGGCTCGAGGTCGGTGGCCACGGTCGGCGTCCCCGAGGCGAGGTACTCGTAGAGCTTGAGCGGGCTCATCGCTTCGGTCAGCGGGGTGCGGCGGTGAGGCACGAGACAGGCGTCGGCGGCATGGGCGAGGGCGGCGACTCCCTCGCGAGAGACGGGGCCGTGGAGGACGACGTTCGGCTCGGCCAGGAGCGGCCCCAGGTGCGAGCGGTCGACCAGCGGCCCGACGAGGACGACCGAGCCCCGCGGCCAGGCCCGCGCCACCGCCCGCAACGCCGCGACGTCGATCCGGTCGTCGAGGGTGCCGACGTAGAGGAAGCGGGGCCCGGGCAGTCCGCCGAACCAGCTCGGCGCCTGCCCCGGCTCGACCCACAGCCGCGGGTCGACCCCGTTCGGGACAACCGCGGCCGGACCCTGCGGGTCGATCCGCTCGAGGATCGCGTTGCTGACCGCGCAGACCCGGCGGCCTCGCTCCCCCACCGCTCGGTATGCCGCCCGCAGGCCGTCCCGCCAGGGTTGATAGTCGCGGTGGGCGGCGAGGTCGTCGCTCGCGTAGAGCGTCACCGGCCCCGCCCACTCGAGCTCGGCCAGGCCGGCGAGCAGCGGCTGCGAGGTGATCACCGCCGGCCGCTCCAAGCCCGCCCGCTCTGCCACCCGTCGCAGCCGCTCGTCGTAAGAGGCATAGGCGCGCCGCAGGGCGGCGATCCCGGTTGGGTCCTGGCGCCGCAGGCGCAGCGGCTGCCAGAGCCGCGCCCGCTCGCTCGCCTCGAACCGGGCCGGGCGCTCGATCAGGTCCTTGACCCACTTGACGGGAGCGCTGCGGGGACGGTCGCAGATCAGCAGCCGCTCGATCGCCGGCTCGCGCAGCATCGCCAGCACCAACTGGTCCTGGGGGAAGCACATGCCGCGCCGCTGCGCCGCCGCCCAGGTCATGTCGTCGAAGGTGTAGATCGCGTGCTTCGCGCTCATCCGCACTAGAGAAACGCGTGTGAGCGGCCAACGCTTGCGCAAGTCGCCCGCCACATCAGCCGTTGGTCTTGCGTGAGGCAACCGGATCACGACCGGGAGGAGATCTCCCAGGAGGAGCTGAAGCGCGCCGCCGTCGCCGGCGTGCGCTGGACGACCGCGGCCCGGATCGGGATCGAGGCGATCACCTTCGCCGCGGCGATCGCCCTTGCCCGCCTCATCCCCCCCTCGGGGTTCGGCGAAGCGGTGGTGCCGCTGATCCTGGTGCCGCTGGCTGTGATCCTCACCTTCGAGGGGTTTGGCAGCGCCCTCGTCCAACGCAAGACGATCGAGCCCGCCCACGGCGAGGCGGCGATGCTCGCCAGCCTCCTCGTCGGCGCCCTCCTCACCTGCCTCGTCATCCTCCTCGCCCGCCCGATCGGCGAACCGCTCTTCGGTCAGGGACCGGCCCGCCTGTTGGTGATGATCTCGCCGGTCTTCCTGCTGGCCGGGATCGGCGCCGTCTCCCGCAGCCTGCTCTGGCGCCGGCTCGACTTCCGCCGCATCAGCCTGATCGAAATGCTCTCGCTGGGAATCGGATCCGCGACCGCCGTCGGACTTGCGGCGGGCTCCGGGCTCGATGCCCCGGCGATCGTCCTCGGCGCCCTCGCTGGCTCCCTGGTCACGACCGTCCTCCTCCTCTTCGCCGCGCCGCCGCCAGCGCCGCTCTGGCACCGCGGGGCGCTGGGGGAGGTGATGGCCTTCGGGGCGCCGGCCTCAGGCGCCGGCCTCACCTCGGTGGCGATCACCAACGCCACCCTCGCGGTCGCCGCCGTGCGCCTCAGCGCGGCCCAAGTCGGGATCTTCTGGCGCGCCTTCCAGCTCGGCGTCATCTACCAGGAAAAGATCAGCGGGATCATGATCCGGCTGGCCTTCCCGGTCTACTCGCGGACCAGCGACCTCGGCCAGCTGCGCAGGTTCCACGAGCGGGCGACGCGGATCCACGCGGCGGTGCTGCTGCCGCTGCTGACGCTGCTGATCGTCGTCGCCCCCGACCTGGTCCCCTGGCTCTTCGGCGAGCGCTGGGCGCCGGCCGCGGGCCCGGTCCAGATCCTCTGCGTCGCCGGGATGATCGCCGCCGTCCTCACGGGCTACCCGCAGATCATGCTCGCCGCCGGCAAGCCGCGGGCGCTCCTCGCCTTCAACCTCGCCCTGCTAGGTCTCTACCTCCTCGTCTCCTGGGTGGTCGCGCCGTACGGGATCACCGCCCTCGCGCTCGGCGTCGTCGGCGTCCACCTCGTCCTCCTCCTCGCCGTCTACGGCGTCCTCTTTCGCCGCGTCCTCGAAATCCCGGTCCGCCGCCTCGTCACCGACCTGCTTCCTGCCGTCGCCTGCAGCCTGCTCCTGCTCGGGGTCGCCTTCCCCGCGGCGGAGCTGGCGCGGGGACTGGAAGCACCGATACCCATCTTCCTGCTTGCCGTCGGCGCCGTCGGCGGCGCCGTCTACCTGGCTGCCCTGCGCAGCCTCTTCCCCCTCGTCTGGGACGACGTCGCGCAACTGACGCGGCGGGTCCTGCCAATCCCCAGCAACCCGATCGGCGTGCTGCGTGTGCGCCGCACGGCCCCCAGTGGGCCGTAGGAGGAACTTGATTCGGATGAGCGCCAGAACCGGCCGTATTTGGGACTTTCGACCGACCTTCAGCTGGGAAAATTGGACTGTGCGTCAACTGCTCGCCTGCGCGATCGGGCTGATCCTCCTCACTGCACTCCTCGGGCCGGCAAAGGCCGGTGCCGCGGTCTGCCCGAACCCGAACCCCGTCGTCAACGAGAACCAGTGCAAAACCGGGTCCTCGGCCTGGCAGGTCAACGAATACAGCAAAAACCTCGGCGGTTTCCCGACCCGGTCCAGCGTCGACCTCGGCGAAAGCGTGGTCCTCAAGATCGGCCGCAACGGGCCGACCTCGTCGACCCGGACGGTCAACATCCAGGTCTACCGGATGGGCTACTACGGCGGCACCGGTGGTCGCCTTGTCCACAGCGCCTCCAACGTCGCGATCAACAACGACTACACCTGCAAAACGATGGACCCCACGACCGGGCTCGTCGACTGCGGCAACTGGGCCACCACCTACACGATCCCCGGCAGCGCCCTGCCCGCCTCCGGCGTCTACCTGGCGAAGCTGACCGCCTCCACCGGCGACCAGACCCAGGTCGTGTTCACGGTTCGCGACGACAAACGGGCGACGCCCTCGAAGCTGCTCTATGTCCTCCCGGTCGCCAGCTACCAGGCCTACAACCTCTTCGGCGGCAAGTCCCTCTACTGGGGCTACGCGGGCGAAAACACCGTCGCCGGCACCGACCGCGCGGTCAAGGTCTCCTTCAACCGCCCCTACGAACAGGCCGGGGCGCAGCTGAACTGGTTCCTCGGCCCCGATTTCGAACTCCTCTTCTGGCTCGAGAAGCAGGGCTACGACGTCTCCTACAGCGACGACGTCCAGGTCCACAACGAACCGTCGCAGCTGCGAGATCACGACACGATCGTCGTCTCCGGCCACTCCGAGTACTGGTCGCTGCCGCAGTTCGACGGCTTCCTCGCCGCCCGCGACGCCGGCGTCAACATCGCCTCCTTCAGCGCCAACACCGCCTACTGGAAGGTCCGCTACGAGGACGGCAACCGCACCCTCGTCTGTTACAAGACCGTCCAGGGCAGCGGCTCCTCCGGCAACGGCACGGTCAGCGCCAACGACTGGGGCCCAGACGGCCTCCAGGGGACCGCCGACGACGCCCTCGGGCTCGACGGCAAAGCGGGGACCGCCGACGACAACCCCCAAAACTCGACGACCACCTTCCGCGACAACGGCGCGCCGCCCGGCGACCCCGCCGCGCCGCCCGGTGGCCGCGTCGGGCCCGACAAGCCCGAGAACCAGCTGTTCGGGGTGATGTACGTCGGCGACAACGACTCGAAAAGCTTCCCGCTGACGGTCCCGGCCGGCAACGCCGGCGACGAGTTCGCCGCCGACCGGATCTGGCGCAACACCGGCGTCTCCGAAAACACCACGACCAGCATCGGCACCAGGCTCGTCGGCTGGGAGTGGGACGCGGTCCCGACCCAGGCGCAGTACGTCTCGCGCCAGCCGGCGGAAGTGATCCGTCTCTCCAACAGCAACGTCCAGACCGCCGCCGACAACTCCTGGCTGCAGGACGAGGGACGGCTGCGCAACACCACCCCGCCCCCCGGCCAGCCGGGTACGGTCAACGCGGTCAAGTACACCGCCCCGAGCGGCGCCCTGGTCTTCGCCAGTGGCACGATGCAATGGGCCGAGGGGCTCTCCGAAGAAGCCGACGACCGGATCGAACAAGCGACCTACAACGTCCTCTCCGACATGGGGGCCCAGCCGGAAACGCCGGCAGGAATCACCCTCGACCCGGGCGGCTCCAACCGTGCCCCCAACGGCAGCTTCACGGCGACGCCGAACCCGGTCAAAACCAACACCCAGGTCACCTTCGACGCCTCCGCCTCGAGCGATCCCGACGGCACCGTCGTCAAATACGAATGGGACCTCGACGGCGATGGCAGCTTCGAGACCAGCACCGGGACCAACCCGAAAGCGACCCGCAGCTACACCAGCGAGGCGGAAGTCGGCGTCCGCCTGCGGGTGACCGACAACGGCGGCGCCAGCGACCTCGCCGTCCGCACCCTGACGGTGATCAACAACCAGCCGCCGACGGCGGCGATCCTGGCGACGCCGAACGCACCGCTGACCGGCGAAGCCGTGACTCTCAGCGCCGCCGGCTCGAAAGACGTCGACGGCACGATCGCCAAATACGAGTGGGACCTGAACGGCGACGGCAGCTTCGAGACCAACACCGGGACGACCCCGAGCGCCACCCACACCTACACCGTCGCCGGCGAAGTCGAAGTGAAGGTGCGGGTCACCGACAACGGCGGCAAGACCGGCACCGCGACGACGACGATCACCGTCGTCAGCAACGGGGTCAGCAACTACAGCCCGACCGTGCTCAGCACCCCCGGCCTCGCCCACTACTGGCGCCTGAACGAGACCTCCGGCACCAGCTTCGCCGACAAAGTCGGCACCAGCACGGCGACCAGCGTCGGCGAACCGACCCTCGCCGTTGCCGGCGGCATCCCCAACGACGCCGACAAAGCGGCCCGGTTCGACGGCGTCAACGACGCCGCCAGCGCCGCCATCGACCTCTCCAAAACCCACGCGGTGACGGTCGAGTTCTGGCTCAAGTGGAACGCCTTCAGCGGCGACGACCGCCTGGCGATGGAGCTGACGAAAAACTTCAACGAAGAAGCCGGCGGATTCCTCGTCGACCCGAACGCGCCGCAGCTCGGCGGCACCTTCGGGGTCGGCCTCGGTCTCGGCGGCTCCCGCAACAACGTCTTCTTCGCCCGGCCCTCGGCCAACGTCTGGCACCACTACGCCTTCGTCATGGACAGCGCGGCGCCAGCGGCCCAGCAGATCACCCCTTACGTCGACGGCAAACCGGTGACCTACACCAAGCTCGACTCCGGAACCGGCGCCGGCAACTTCGCCAACTCGACGCTGTACCTGATGTCGCGAGCGGCGAACCAGCTCTGGGGCCCTGGCGACCTCGACGAGGTGGCGGTCTATGACCGTGCCCTCGACGCGGCGACGATCGACGAACACTTCAACAGCGACGTCGCCAACCATCGCCCGCAGGCGAGCTTCACCGCCCCGCTCAGCGCCAAAGTCGGCGAATCGGTCGGCTTCGACGCCTCCGCCTCGAAAGACCCTGACGGCAGCGTCGTCAAATACGAATGGGATCTCGACGGCAACGGCAGCTTCGAGACCAGCACCGGCGCCACCCCGACCGCGAGCCGCAGCTACGCCAGCGGCGGCAACGTCGTTGTCGGCCTCCGGGTCACCGACAACGAAGGGGCGACCGGCACCACCACCCGCACGGTCACGGTCGAAGGCGAAGAACCGCCCGAAGAAGAAGTGGTCAGCAACTACAGCCCGACCGTGCTCGACACGCCTGGGCTTGCTCACTACTGGCGCCTGAACGAGACCTCAGGCACCAGCTTCGCCGACCTCGTCGGCACCAGCACCGCGACCTCGGTTGGCGGCCCGACCCTCGGCGTCGCCGGCGGCGTGCCCCACGACAGCGACAAGGCGGTCCGGTTCGACGGCGTCGACGACGCCGCCAGCGCCCCCGTCGACCTCAGCGGCAAAGGCGCCGCGACGGTCGAGTTCTGGCTGAAGTGGAATACCTACGCCAACGACGACCGCCTGGCGATGGAGTTCACGAGCAACTTCAACAGCGTCCCCGGCGGCTTCCTCGTCGACCCGAACGCACCGCAGTTCGGCGGCACCTTCGGGGTCGGGATCGGCAGCGGCGCCTCTCGCAACACCGCTTTCTTCACCCGGCCCTCGGCCGGGACCTGGCACCACTACGCCTTCGTCCTCGACACCACCGCCCCGGCGACCGAACAGGTGATTCCGTACGTCGACGGCCAGCCGATCGCCTACACCAAGGCCGACACCGGCACCGGCGCTCCGACCTTTGCCAAAACGACCCTCTACCTGATGTCGCGGGCGGCAAGCGAACTGCGCGGCGCCGGCGACCTCGACGAGGTGGCAATCTACGACCGCGCCCTCAGCGCCGCCACCGTCGCCGAACACTTCAACAGCGAAAGCGTCAACAAACGGCCGACGGCGACCTTCCAGGCGCCGGGCTCGGCCAAAGTCGGCGCGCCGGTGAGCTTCGACGCCTCGGCCTCCAGCGACGCCGACGGCGCGATCGCCAAATACGAGTGGGACCTCGACGGCAACGGCAGCTATGAGACCAGTACCGGCGCCACGCCCACCGCCAGCAGCACCTACGCGAAAGCGGCGGCGGTCAGCGTCCACCTGCGGGTCACCGACGACAAAGGCGCCACCGGCACGGCGGTGCGGGTGTTGACGGTCGAAGGCGAAGCCGGCGAAGAAGAAGGGGCCAAACAGCCGAGCTACGCCGAAGGGGTGACGGCGACCCCGGGCCTGCTGGACTACTGGCGCCTCGGCGAGGCGGTTGGCCCCGCCCTGCTCGACAGCGCCGGCTCGCACCCCGGCAGCGTCAGCGGCGAACCGACCCTCGGCGTCGCCGGCGCCCTCAGCGGCGACCCGGACACCGCGATCAGCTTCGACGGGGTCAAAGACGCCGCCAGCGCGCCGGTGCAACTCGGCGGCAAAACGGCGGTGACGGTCGGGTTCTGGCTCAAGTGGGACGCCTGGGCCAACAACGACGAACTGGCGATGGAGCTGACCGACAACTTCAACGGCACCCCGGGCGGCTTCCTGATCGACCCCAACAGCAGCTACGGCAGCTTCGCGGTCGGGATCGGCATGGGTTCGTCGCGGAACGTCTCGGTCTTCCCGCGGCCCACGGCCGGCGCCTGGCACCACTACGCCTTCGTCCTCGACACGCAGGCGCAGGCGTCCGAACAGGTGGTGCCCTACGTCGACGGCCAGCCGGTCGCCTACACCAAGGTCGAGAGCGGCACCGGCGCCGAACCGTTCGCCGACGCCACCCTCTGGATGATGTCGCGCGCCGGCAGCGGTCTCTTCGGCGCCGGCGACCTCGACGAGGTGGCGCTGTTCGGGCGGGCTCTGAGCGCGAGCGAGATCGCCGACCAATTCGCCCTCTCGATTCCCAACGCCGCCCCCGAAGCCTCCTTCTCGGCCTCGCCCAACCCGGCCCTGACCGGCGCCAACGTCACCTTCAACGGCGCTGCTTCGAAAGACCCGGACGGCAGCATCTCCCGCTACCTCTGGGACCTCGACGGCAACGGCAGCTTCGAGACCGACACCGGCAACGCCGCCAGCGTCACCCGCGCCTACCCCACCGCAGGCGATCGACAGATCGGCCTCAAGGTGGTCGACGGCAAAGGCGCGACGGCCAAAACCACCCGCACGGTGACGATCCAGAACAGCCCCCCGTCCGCCTCCTTCGCCATCTCCCCCAACCCGGCCTCGGTCGGCGCCACCGTCAGCTTCGACGCCTCCGCCTCCAAAGACTCCGACGGCACGATCGCCAAATACGAGTGGGACCTGAACGGCGACGGCACCTACGAGACCGACACCGGCACCACGGCGGCGATCAGCGGCTCCTACGGGACCGTCGGGGAACGGACGGTCCGCCTGCGGGTGACGGACAACGAGGGCGGCGTCACGACGGCGACGAAAACCCTGGTCGTCCAGAACGCGCCGCCCACCGCCTCCTTCACCGCGACGCCCGAAGCGGCGCCGACCGGGACCACGGTGACCTTCGACGCCACCGCCTCCAGCGATCCCGACGGCACGATCGCCAAATACGAATGGGATCTCGACGGCAACGGCACGTACGAGACGACCACCGGCGCGACGGCGAGCGCGACCACCGCCTACGCGACGCCCGGCGCCCGCACCGTCGGCCTCCGCGTGACCGACAACGGCGGCGCCACGGCGACTGCGACCCGCACCGTTACCGCCCAGAACCGCGCCCCGGCCGCGTCCTTCAGCGCCACCCCGAACCCGGTGCCGACCGGGACTGCGGTGAGCCTCAACGCCAGCGGCTCCAATGATCCCGACGGCACGATCGCGAAATACGAGTGGGATCTCGACGGCAACGGGACCTACGAGACCAATGCCGGGACCACGGCGACGATCAGCCGCAGCTTCGCGACGCCAGGCGAAAGGACGATCGGCCTCCGCATCACCGACAACAGCGGGGCGACGGCGACGGCGAGCGTGAAACTGAACGTCACCAACCGGGCCCCGACGGCGTCCTTCACGGTTTCGCCAAACCCGGCGCCGACCGGGACCACGGTCACCTTCAACGGCTCGGGCTCCAGCGATCCCGACGGCACGATCGCCAAATACGAGTGGGATCTCGACGGCAACGGCACCTATGAGACGAGCACCGGCACCACCAGCTCGACCAGCCGCTCCTACGCCGCTGTGGCGACGCTGACGATCGGGCTGCGGGTCACCGACAGCAACGGGGCGACGGCGACCACCACCCGCACGCTCACCGTCACCAACCGCGCCCCCATCGCCTCCTTCACGGCGACGCCGAACCCCGCTCTGACCGGCCAGACCGTCAGCTACAACGCTGGCGCCTCCAGCGACGCCGACGGCACGATCGCCAAATACGAGTGGGATCTCGACGGCAACGGCACGTACGAGACGGCTACGGGCACCACCGCGACCGCCAGTAGCTCCTACGCAACCGGTGGCAACCGCACGGTGGGGCTGCGGGTGACCGACAACCTCGGTGCGACGGGGACGACCACCCGCACCGTCACCGTCCGCGGGCCCTACGAGAACGCGGTCCGCTCGACCGCCGGCCTGGTCGACTACTGGCGCCTCGGCGAGACGTCGGGCACGTCGCTGGCCGACTCGGTTGGCAGCAGCACGGCAACGGCGCGCAACGGCGTCGCCCTTGGCGCCGCCGGCAACCTCACCCTCGACCCGAACACGGCCGCGAGCTTCGACGGCACGAACGACAACGCCGCTGCCTCGGTCAACCTCTCCGGCACCTCGAAAGTGACGCTCGAGTTCTGGATGAAATGGACCTCGAACACCAACAACGACGACCTCGCCTTCGAGTTCACCGCCAACAACACCAACAACAACGGCGCCTTCGTCGTCAACCCGAACTCGACCACCTCGAGCAGTCGCTTCGAAGTCGCGCTCGGGCGCAACGGCTCCCGCAACAACGTCTACTTCACCCGTCCCTCGGCCGGGGCCTGGCACCACTACGCGTTCGTGCTCAACACGACCGCGATCGCCGCCCAGCAGATCCTTCCCTACGTCGACGGCGAAGCGGTCTCCTTCGTCAAGGGATCGAGCGGGACCGGGGCCGGCAACTTCGCCAGCTCGACCCTCAACTTCATGTCCCGCAACGGCAGCTCGCTGTTCGGAGCCGGTGTCCTCGACGAGGTCGCGATCTACAACCAGGCCCTGACCGGGACCCAGATCGCCCAGCACTTCGCGGCCCGGTAGACCAACCGAGGGGCGCGACTCCCGCCCCTGAAGCAGGTTTCTTTCACGCCTAAGTCGTGCCTGGCCACGGCTGGCAGCTCCTACATGGCGGTTTTTGTCACCCGTAGCCGGGGTACTCCGTCCTGTACTCGTACATCTGTCGGTACGAGATGGGAAGAAGTTCTTAAGGGGTGGCTGGGTGCCGATTCATCAGCCCATGCCAAAGGAGCCGACGTTGCTTCCGATCAGTCGCACGATCCAATCGCGCCGCGCCGCGGTGCCTCTCGCCAGCGCCATCGCGCTCGTTGCGCTCGGCGTTCTTGCCTCGCTGGCGTTCGGCCGCGGACCGCTGCACGCGTTCGTCGGCAAGGCCGACGAGGTCCACGCCAGAGCGAAGAGCGGCGGCGGGCGCATCAACATCGACGAAGCGACCGCGGTCAGCCCTCTGCGAACGAGCGGAACCCGCTCCACGGAAACGTCGGGCACCTCCGGGACCAGAAAGGCGCCGTCCCCGGGCGGCGACGCCACGGCGCCGGAGACGACGATCTTCAGCGGCCCCGCCGCACTCACCGCTCTGACCAGCGCCAGCTTCGGCTTCAGCTCGAACGAGAGCGGCGTCACCTTCGGCTGCAAGATCGACAGCGGCAGGTGGAACCGCTGCAGGGCGCCGAAGGCGTACACCGGTCTGCTCACCGGATCGCACCAATTCGCGGTGCGAGCGACCGACAAGGCCGGCAACGTCGACACCACCCCCGCGACCTGGAGTTGGACGATCGCGGTCCCGCCGCCCCCGCCGATGGAAGAACCGCCGGTGGAAGAAACCCCGCCGCCGGTGGAAGAACCGCCAGCTGACACGACCCCGCCCGACACTTCGATCCAGAGCGGTCCCTCGGGGACCACCACCGCCACCAGTGCCGCCTTCGCCTTCTCGACGACCGAGGCCGGGGCGAGCTTCGAATGCAAGCTCGACGGCGGTAGCTTCGCCTCCTGCGTCTCGCCGAAGTCCTACTCCGGGCTCGCCGTCGGCTCTCACGCCTTCTCGGTCCGGGCCAAGGACGTCGCCGGCAACGTCGATTCGACCCCCGCCTCCCGCAGCTGGACGGTCGAAGCCGAAACGGCACCGCCCCCGCCTCCGCCACCGCCCCCGGACGAAACCTGCGACACCACCGTCTCCAGCGTCTCCGCCGCCCAGTCGAGCGTCGCCGGCGCCGCGGCTGGCTCGGTGGTCTGTCTCGCCGACGGAAGCTACGGCAAGGTCAGCCTGGAAGCGAACAAGGCGGCGCCCGGGGTAACCCTGCGGGCCGCCCACCCCGGCAAAGCGACGATCGCCGGCGCCAGCCTGCAGGGATCGAACCTGACCCTGGCCCGCTTCGTCTCCACCTCCAGCGTCACGATCCAACCCGGCGCCAAGGGGATGACGGTCGAACACAACCGGGTCACCGGCGGCGGCCAGGGGATCGACGGCTGTCCGTCTTCCACCACTACCTGCGACGACACGAAGATCATCGGCAACGAACTGATCGGCCCCTTCGGCGAGGACGCGATCCATCTCAACCGCTACCACGACGCCAACGGCGACGGGGTTGGGATCCTCGTCGAAGGCAACGAGATCACCAACGTGCGCGAGAACGGCAACCACTCCGACTGCCTGCAAACGGTCTGGGTCGGCGACCACATCGTCTTCCGCCGCAACTACCTGCACGACAACCGCTGCCAAGGCTTCTTCGTCAAGGACCAGGCCAGCCTCGGCGGCGTCTCCGGTCCGATCAACGGGATCACCGTCGAAGACAACCTCTTCCTCCGCAACGAGGAACCCTGCGGGCCGCCGCTGACCAGCTGCGGGCAGCCGATGTACTTCCAGGTCTTCGGCCCCTACTCGGCCTTCAAGATGAAGCGGAACACGATCTGGGGCGACGGCTACGACTCGATCGCCGCCTTCCGCGAGAGCACCGGCGCCGACACCCAGATCGCCAACAACGTGATCTACCGGCTCTGGACGGACACCAACATGAGCGGGATCTCGCTGAGCGAAAACACCCACTGCGTCCGCGAAGGCAGCTGGCCCTCCTCCCGTCCTGGCGAGACGATGGCCTGCAGCCTCTCCTTCGCCAACCCGAGCGCCGACGACTACCGCATCCCCGGCAGCAATCGCGGCGTCGATTGGGCGCCCGCGGAAGTTCACTACGGTCCCTGATCGTTGATCAGGGTGTGAGCAGAAGCTTCTCGCGCCGATCCCTGCCCGTCCTCGTCCTTGCCCTGGCCGCGATCGCGGCGACGATCGTGCTGCTGCTCGGCGACGACGGCAGGCAGGGGAACGCCCATGCCCGAGGTGCCTCCAACGCCCGGCACGGGGAGCACGAGCTCTGCGACGCCACGCTGGCCAGCCTCGAGGCAGTGCGCTCGCAGGCCACGGCCGCCGGCCCGGGGACGGTGCTCTGCCTGCGCAACGGCAGCTACGGCGAGCTCAGGATCGCGGTCACCTCCTCCGAGGCCGGCGTCACCGTCCGCGCCGCCCATCCCGGCAAGGCGACGATCGCCGGCGCCACCCTGCGGGGCTCGCACCTCACCCTCGCCGATTTCGACGTCGACGGGGACATCACGATCGAGCCGGGCTCGCGGAAGATCTCGGTCCTCCACAACCGCATCAGCGGCGGCTACTTCGGGGTCGAAGCCGGACCCACCACTACCACCTACATCTCCGACACGACGATCGCCGGCAACCGCTTCGTCGGCCCCTTCGGCGAGGACGCGATCCGCCTCAACCGCTACCACGACAGCGGCGACCGCGACCCCTACGGGGTCCTCGTCGAAGGCAACGAGATCACCAACGTCCGCGAGAACGGCAACCACTCCGACTGCCTGCAGTCGGTCTGGGGTGGCGACGGCCTCTACTTCCGCCGCAACTACCTGCACGACAACCGCTGCCAAGGCTTCTTCGTCAACGACCAGCCCGGGCCGGTGCGGAGGATCGTCCTCGCCGACAACCTGATGGTGCGCAACGGCGCCCCCTGCGACCCCCCCGAGAGCCAGTGCGGCCCGCCCCTGATCGTCCAAGTCTTCGGCCCGACCCGCGGCATCACGGTCAAGAACAACACGATCTGGACCGCCAGCAACGAGTCCCCCCTGGCCCTGCGCGAGGGACCGTTGGGCCGCGTCTCCTTCGACGGCAACGCGATCTTCCGCGCCTGGAGCGACTGGAGCGGCGGTTGGCCCCACTTCCGGCAACGGGGCGGCCTCGTCTGCCAGTGGGAAGGGACCCTGCCGCGGCTGAGCCGCGGCTCCCGCCGCGATTGCTCACCGCCTTTCGCCAACCCCGCGAAGGACGACTACCGCCTCGAGAGCGGCATCGGGGTCGATTGGGCGCCGGGTGACGAACGCTACGGACCCTGAACCGAGGACAAGAATCGAGCGGTCTGAACCGTTGGTGGGGTATGAGTACCACCGCGGTCGCGACCTCCCCACGGGTCGACACGAAGCCCGTCGCCCCACGGGAGGGCATGCGTGAGAAGCATGCGCACGCCGGAGTCGCGATGGCGGTGGCTACTCTCGCGATGGGCGCCACCTCCGGGATCCAGGCGCTGCTCTACCTCAGCTCTTTCGGGGTCAACGCCCGCACCGACGGCTTCTTCGTCGCCTTCGCGCTTTACACCAGCTTCGGCGTCTTCAGCCAGAGCATCAGGGTCACCGCCGCGCCGATGCTGGTCGGCGAGCGCCCGCGCCTGAGCCAGCGCCAGTTCGCCGCGGCACTGGTCGCAATCGCCGTACCGGTCGCGCTGGGGACGATCGCGCTTGCCGGACCCTTGGCGGGACTGCTGGCCCCCGGCGTCGCCGAGACCGGCCGCGGGGTCGCCGAATCGGCCCTGCCGATCCTCGGGCTGGCGATGATCCTCCAGCTCTGGGCGGCGGGTGGCGCCACCGTGCTCGCGGTTCGCGACCGCTTCGACCGCATCGCCGGCGCCTACATCGCCGGCGCCCTCAGCGGCCTCGTCGTCTACCTCGCCGTCTCCGGCCCGGCCGGGGAGCTCTCGCTCGGCTGGTCGATGCTGGCGATGGCCGTCGTCACCAGCGTCGCGATGCTGGACGGGGTCCGCGCCAGCCGCTCGCCGGGCGCCGAGGCGCACGCCGCACGCTCGGGCGGGTGGCTGCGTGCCGTCCTCCTCGTCCTCGGCAGCACCGCGGTCTACCTCGCCTTCAACGGGCTCTACGTGATCACCCTCGCCTTCGCCAGCAACTACGGCGAGGGCGGCGCCACCGTCCTCTCCTACGCCTACCTCTTCGCCAGCTACCTGGTCGCCGCCACCGGCTTCGCGCTGGGGATGTCGCGGATCGCCGACATGCGGCGCGGCGCCCTCGCCGACTGGCGCGAGGTGATCGCCGACACGGTGCCGGCCGGCTTCCGCTACTCGATGCTGATCGTCGCCCCCGCCCTGGCGGCGCTGGTCGCCGGCGGCGCGACCCTGGTCGGCGAAGTCCTACCGGCGAGCTTCGACGCCACCGCGGTCGACCAGTTGCGCGTCTTCGGCGCCCTGCTCGGTGCCTGGACGGTGGCGGCACTCCTCGTCAACCTGCTGCTGCCGGCGATGTTCGCGCTCGGGCGGGCGAAGCTCGTCAACGTGCTCGCGCCGGCCCTGGTCCTCCTCCACGTCGCCGCCACCGCGCTCGGCGGCGCCCTCTTCGGGATCAACGGGGTCGTCGGCGCCTTCTTCGTCGCCCCGGCCACCTTCGCGGTGACGCTGCTTCTGGTCGGCGCCGGACGGGCCAGCGACGAAATCGCCCGCGAGCTGGTCCGCGACGGACTGCGGTTCGTCCTCGCCGCGGCGATCTGCTTCGGGATCGGCGCCCTCGCTGGCGAGGCCGCGGGAGGCGGCTTGCCCGGGACGGCGGTCACGCTCGGCCTCGGCTCGCTGCTCTACGCGCTGCTGACCCCCTGGCTCGCGCCCGAACAGGTGCGCCTGCTGCTCGGCGCGCTGCGACCCGCCTCGGCATGAACGTCGCCGTCCGCACGCCGGCCGCCCGGGTCGGAAGCGCTTCGCGCGGGCAGGCGCTCGCCGCCAACGCCGACGCCCGTGCCGCCGCCGCCCTGGCGCTGATCTTCGCCCTGCTCGCCACCCTCAGCTGGCGCAAGTGGGGCGTCCCCTCGATCGACGCCGGGCACGAGCTGACGGTCGCCGCGACGATCGCCGAAGGCGGCGAGCCCTACCGCGACGTCCGCTACTTCTACGGCCCGGCCGGGGTCTACCCGCTAGCCGGGGCGTTCGCCGTCTTCGGCACCGGCTTCACCACCGCCTTCGCCTTCGGCCTCTGCCAGGCGGCGGCGATCGTCGGAGTCTTCTACGCCCTGGCGCGGCAGCTGCTGCGCCCGCTCCCCTCCTTCCTCGCCGCCAGCGTGGTCCTGGCGATCGGCTTCTCCGGCACCGCCTTCAACTTCGTCCTCCCCCACACCAGCTCCGCCACCCTGGGGGTCCTCTTCACCCTGTTGACCCTGCTCGCGTTCTGCCGCGGCCGCCTCGGCCTCGCCGGGCTGGCGATCGGTTGCGCCTGCCTGACCCGGCCCGAATTCGCCGGCATCGCGATCCTCGCCGCGGCCGCTTACCTCCTGGGAGAGGGACGCCAGCACGGCACCCGACAGGCGCTGCGGGCGCTGCCGCGGGTGGCACTGCCCGCAGCGCTCGTCGCGGTGCCGGTGCTGGCCTGGCTCGCCGCCGACGCCGGCGCCGCCAACCTCTTCACCGAGAACCTCTGGCCGGTCGACTTCCTCCGGGTCGGCGGCCTCAGCTCCCAGCAAGAGTGGGCGCCGCTCGACCTCGAGAGCTTCGTCGAGACCCTGGTCCGCGCGGTCGTCTACTGCGGGCTCCTGGCGGCCGCGATCGCCAGCGCGGTGATGTTCTCCCGCGCCGGCACGCGGAGCGAGCGGCTGCGGGCGCTGTTTCCCCTGCCCTTCGCTCTCGGGGTCCTGGTGTTCGCCGACCTGACGATGCGGTTCTTCGGGATCTGGCCGACGGCGCGGGACGGGGTCCAGTACGAGACCTCGCATCTGCTGATCGGGATGAGCTGGCTGCCGGCGCTCGGGTTCGCCGTCGCCGCCATGGTCGCGCTCCGCTTCCTGCGCCGCGCGTCCGCCCCGTTCTCCGCCTCCTGGGGGTTCGACCTCGCTCTCGTCGCCGTCGCGGCGGCGCTCGGAGCCCGCGCCTACGACGCCTTCACCGCCGAGGCCTCCTACGCGCCTTACTACGCAGCGCCGCTGGTGCTGCTGCTCGCCCTCTTCCACCAGCGCCTGGCCGAGCGCTGGCCGCAGGCGCGAGCCGTCTCCTACGCGGTCCTCGCGGCGGTGGCCGTCGGTCTCGCGGCCTACGCCCAGGTCGGCCTCTACCGCGATGACGACGCCACCGTCGACACCCCCCGCGGCAGCTTCGTCACCACCGCCGCCGCGGCCCCGGCCCTGCAGGAGACGATCGACTTCATCTCCTCCCACTCCGAGCCGGGGGAACCGCTCCTCGCCGTCCCCTCCGACGCCGGCATCAACTTCATGACCGGGCGCCCGCCCGCCCTCTACAACCCGATGTTCCTCCCCGGCCTGCTCGACACCCGCGCCGACGAGCTGGCGGCGATCGCCCGGATCGATGCCGAGGGCGTCCGCTACGCCGTGGTCAGCAACCGGCGCTTCGACGGCTACGGGTCCAGCTACTTCGGCGGCGACTACAACAGGCTCCTCGCCGCGAGAATCGAGCGCGAAGGACCGCCCGTGGCGGAGTTCGGCAACGGCGAACCGGCTGGGGGCACCAACCCGGCGACCTCCTTCGCGATCTACGAACTGACCCCGCCGCGCCAGTGAACGGCCCCGCCCGGCAGACCGTCGGCGTCTTCCCGGCCTCCGCCCATCGCAGCTCGCAGCGGCTACTGGCCGCTCTCGAGGAAGCCTTCCCGGTGAGCTTCGCGCCACGCGGGGCGGGCGAGCTGCGAGATCTCGACGCGGTCCTCGTGATCGGAGACGGCGAAGAGGCGGAGGTTGCCGAGGCACGGGGCCTGCCGGCGCTCCGTCTGCTCGCCCCCGAGCCGCTCGAGGCCGGAAGGGAGGCGTGCCAGCAGCTCGGCACCGCCGCCGCCCTCACCCGCCGCCTGCACGGAGCCGAGCTCCCCGACGACCGGCTCGAGAGCGCGCTCGCCATCGCGGCACCGTCCCCCGAGCGGGAGACGGTGATCGCCAGCAGCCGCGGGATCCCGACCTGGACCCGCCGCGATCGCCTCCAGACGGCGCTGGTCTTCCCGCACGAGCTCGGCCCCGAGGAGACTTTGCGGGAGCGGCTCTGCGAGCACCGCAGCGCCGCCTTGCTGCCGCTCGTCCACTTCCTCCGCGAGCTCACCGCCGACCAGGCCGAGGAGCCACCCGTCCTGCGTGCGGCGTTCCTCTTCGACGACCCCAACCTTCACTGGCCCTCCTACGGCTTCGTCGAGCTCGCCGAGCTCGGCGAGCATGCCCGTGACCACGGCTATCACGCCGCTCTGGCAACGATCCCGCTCGACGGCTGGTACGCCCATCCCGGCGCGCTGCGAGCGCTGCGGGAGAGCCGCGGCGCCCTCTCCCTGCTCGTCCACGGCAACGACCACTACGGCGACGAGCTCGGCCGCCTCCACGACGACGCCGAGGCGCTGGCCCAGGCGGCGCAGGCGCTGCGCCGCGTCCGCGCCTTCGAACGCCGCACCGGCCTCGGGATCGACCGGGTGATGGTCCCTCCGCACGAGCGCTGCTCCCAGACGGCCACCGTCGCCCTGCGCCGCTGTGGGTTCGAGGCGCTGACGGCGACCCAGCCCTACCCTTGGCTCGGCGACGGCGGCCGCTCATGGCTCGCGCATCCGCCTGAGGCAGGCCCGTTGGTCGGATGGCGCCCGGCCGACGACGCCGAGGGTTTGCCCGTCCTCCTCCGCCACCCCCTCGTCGGCCGCTCGCTGCCGGAGATGACGCTGCGAGCCTTCCTCGGCCAGCCGCTGATCCTCTACGGCCACCAGAACGACCTCGACGAGGGGCTGGACGTCCTCGCCGCGGCGGCGGCCGACGTCGAACGCCTCGGGCCCGTGCGCTGGTGCTCGCTCGGAGAGATCGCAACCGCCGCTCGCGAGATGGCCCCCGAGTCCAAGGCCCCCGCCGACGACGCGGTTGACCCCGATCTCGTCCCCCCACCCCGCCGCCGACCCCTGGCGGTCCCGCGCCGGATCCTCAGCGAGGGCCGCGACCGCCTGCAGCCCCTGCTCTCATGCGCCCGCTGAGCCGGGTTCCAGCCGCACCGGGGAACTCGCGTCCTCGACCAGCAGGCGCGCTTCGCCGCTGCCGTCGGCTGGGACCGTGAAGACGTCGTTGCCAACCGCGTAGGCGAGGGTCTGGTCGTCCAGCCACTCGGCCTGGTCGTCGACCGAGCGGGTCTCGGCCACCGGGTGGTCCTTCAGGGTGGCGACGTCGAGCACGTGCAGGCGCCAGCGGTTCTCGCCGCCGATCCGGCTCTTGTAGGCGATTTGCTCGCCGTCGGGTGAGAGCGAGGGGCACTCGACCCCGTCGCGCAGGACTCGCATCGACTTCGCGGCAATGTCGCCTTCGACCAGGTAGTGGTGCTCGCCGGTGGCGAGGGTCGCGTAGAGGCGGTTCGAGTCGTCGGCGAAGGTGATGCCCCAGAAATTGAAGTCGACTGCGTCGAAGGGCTTCCCGCCCTTCGTCACCTCGAACTGCTCGAGCTGGGCGACCTGCTTGCCGCTGGCCATCTCGAGGATCGTCGTCCGGGTCGAGAAGGCGGTCGAGGATCCGAGGTAGGAGTCGCCGGCGACGAAGACGGTCATCGCCCCGTAGCGGCCGTCGGCGGAGACGCGAGCGCGCGAGGGCAGTCCCAGCAGGCGGATCTCGTGCTGCGGCTGCAGTTGCGAGTCGAAGGTGCTGGCGGTGTAGTCGACGCCGGAGGGCGCGACGCCCATGCAGATGCCGTGGCCACCGGCGTAGTAGACGCGCTCGCAGGCCAGGTCCTTCGAGCGCCGGCGCACCTTGCCGTCCTCGACGACGAAGACGCCGCCGTTCAGGGTCGGGCTGGTGGGATCGACGGCGCGGACCATGACCGGAACTCCGGCGACACCGCCCGCCGTGGGCTTGGCGTCGGTCGTGGTCTGGCTCGGCCCGAGAGCGGCATAGACGACGTAGCCGCCGCCGAGCACCACGCAGAGCACGACCAGGAGGACGGTGATCTTGCCGCCGCGGCTATCCATCCAGAGCCGCGCTCTGGGCGCGGCGCAGCAGCGGGGCCGCCAGGGCGATCGCCAACGCCAGGGCGGCGGCGAAGCAGATGACGGCCGCCTGCAGGCCGACCGCGAACCACAGCGCACCGAAGAGCAGCGAGGAGAGCAGGCGTCCGAGGCTGATGACAGTAATCAGCAGGCCGATCCCGCTCGCCTGCAGCCGCTCCGGCAGCAGCGCCCCCGCGAGGGCGGTCAGCACCCCTTCGGTGGCGGCGAAATAGCCGCCGAGGGCAAGCAGGCTGAGGGCGAGGGCGAGATAGCCGACCGAGCTCATCATCAGCACACCGTAGGCGACGAAGAGGAGGGCTTGACCGGCAAGCAAAACCGGCACCTTGCCGATCCGGTCGGCGAGCTGGCCGACCGGGATCGCCAGCCCCATGAAGGCGATCGCGGTCATCACGTAGAGGAGCGGGAAGAGGGCCGGGTCGAAGTCGATGCTGCGCTGCAGGCCGACGTAGATCATCGCGTCGGAGACGCTGGCGATCGAGAGGCCCGCCGCGGCGATCAGGAGCGGCGCGAAACGCGGCTCGATCACCAGCCGCAGCGCCGCCCGGAACGAGGGAGCGGCGCCGTCGCGCGGCGCCCGGTCTGGCTTTCCTTGGACGTTGAGGACGAGGACGGCAAGGCCGAGGATCGCGAAGAGCGTGCTGACGACGAAGACGGCGTCGAAGCGAGCCGGAGCGACGAGGAGGATGCCGAAGGCGACTAGCGGCCCCAGCATCGCGCCGGCGCTGTCCATCGCCCGGTGGACCCCGAATGAGGTCGCGAGCCGGTCCTTGGCGCTGGAGAGCGAGATCAGCGCGTCGCGAGGTGCGGTACGGATTCCCTTGCCGACGCGGTCGACGGCGACGATCGCGCCGATCCCGCCGAGCGTATTGCCAGCGGCGACAAGCGCGACCTTCCCCAGGGCCGAGAGGCCGTAGCCGAGGCCGGCGACCCCCTTGGGCCGGCGCCAGCGGTCGGAGGCGAACCCGCTGGCGACCTGGACCAGTGCCGCGGCGCCGCGGTAGGTGCCGTCGATCGCCCCGAAGACGAGCGGGCTGGCGCCGAGGCTGAAGACGAGGTAGAGCGGCAGGACCGTCGCCACCATCTCCGAGGAGACGTCGGTGAGGAGGCTGACGAGCCCGAGCATCACCACGTTGCGCGGGACCCGCAGGCGGGCCGAGCGGGCGGCCCAGAGCCGCGGCTTCAGCAGGGCTTTGGAGGCTTCTACCTGGTACATGGCTTCGTTGGAGAGAGCCAGGCCCCGGTGGCAACCGACCCTCTAGGGGTTCAACGCGCCGACTAGTCCTTTTCTCGCACTTTCGGCCGCCGGCTGGCCGGAAAGCCCAAAGCGCTCGGCGACTTCGCTCGCCACCTCTTCAGCGAACCCCATCACCGAGTCGCCGTTGAGGAGGTAGGGGTAGATCTGCGCGTTGGAGGCCAGTGCCAGGCCCGGGACGCCAGACCAGATTGGCGCCACCCGCTGCTCCTCGCCGCGCCGCACCTGATGGACCGGCTCGACCAGCTTCGCCCGCTGCACGGTCCAGTCAACGACCTCGTCGCGGCTGAACCCGGGAGAGAGGCGAGCGAGGTAATCGGTGAAGCGACGGTAGACCGACTCGTCATCCTCGCTCTGCTCGGGCGCTTGCGGGTCGCAGTACTTGGGCAGGTAAACGAGCTCGAGGCCGTCGGTGTGGTCGGTGCCGAGCACCTGGGTCGTTTCGACGGCGCTGGTCAGCGGCGTCGGCTCGGTGATGTTGATCGCGTAGTAAGGGAGCAACCGCCGCCGCACCTTGACGATCGGGCAGACGACGCCGAGCCAGCGCTGGGGGTAGGGCGCCAGCAGTCCCTGGTGGCGCTCGGGAAGCAGGAAGCGCAGGGCCGGCGGCTGCAGGGTCGGGATCGTCAGGTCGAACTCGAGCGTCTCGCCCTCCAGCTCGACCCCGGTGACCGATCCGTCCTCGGCCAGGGCGAGCCCGGTGACCGGCGCCCCGGTCCGCGCCTCGACCCCGAGCTCACGCGCCTTGGCCACCATCGCGTCGATCAACCGCTGATGGCCGCCGACGATGTGGCCCATTTCCTCACCGCCTTTGCCGCCTCCGTTGCGCGCCCCCGACATCCGCCGGGTGCGGGCCCAGAGGTAGGTGGCCGGCAGTCCCGAGGGGTCGCCGTCGAAGCGGGTGTCGAGCAGCGGCTTCCAGATCCGCTCCCAGACCTGGTTGCCGCAGATCCGCCGCAGCCAGGTCTCGAGCGGGATCGTCTCCAGCTTCTCGTAGGAGCTACGCAGCTGGCACTGGGCGACGAACCAGCCCAGCCGCAGCCGCGCAGACGGGCTCAGGGGGGAAAAGCGCAGCAGGTCGCCGACACCGTTGAAGTCGTGCATCTCGCCATTCGAGAAGAAGCCGGCGCCGACCGGGGTGAATCGCAGCTGATCGCCAAGCCCTACCTCCTCGGCCATCGCGATCATCCGCTGATCGGCGGGGGTGATCACATGGTAGAAGCGGTCGACCTCGTGGCCGCCGAAGTCGAAGGTGCCGGCGAGGCCGCCGAGGCTGGGGCCGCGCTCGATCACCGTCACCCGCGCGCCCTGCTGGGCAAGGCGCAGTGCTAGAGAGACGCCGAGCACACCGCCGCCGACGACGCCGATCCGCGGGGCGGCAGCGCTCATCAGAACCGCGCTGCCGGAGCCGGCCTGCCTGCCGAGACGCTCTCGGTCACCGTCGCGGCGGCCGGCTCGGGCAGGCCCCTCGGCGCCGTCGCCTCGGCCAGCGGCGAGACCGGCGGCGGCTGGATCCGCCCCACCAGGTGCGCCGCCATCACCCGCAGGTAGGCGAGCACCGTCGGTTTCAGCTGCATCTTCGACTCGCCTTTGCGGGTCGTCCAGTCGTTCGTCGTCGGCACCTCGGCCACCTTGGCGCCGGCGTTGAAGAGCTTCAGCAAGAGCTCGACGTTGGCGGCGAAGCCGGGCTCGCGGACCAGCAGGTAGCCGTAGGTGTCGGCCGCTTTGCGCAGCGTCCCCGCCCGGTAGACCCGGTAGAGCGAGGAGAGCGTGTGCATCTCGCGCAAGCCGCCGAGGTAGCGGAAGGTGTTGGAGACCGATTTGCTCGCCGCCAGGCGCCAGCCGGCGACGCCGACGATCTTGCCGCCCGGCGCGTAGACCGAGGCGAGAACGACGTCGTTGCCCTGCTCGAACAGCTGCAGCATCCGCGGCAGGTCGGAGAGGTCGGAAGTGGTGTCGGCCTCGAGGGTGACGATCGCGTCGTCGTCAGAGGACTCCTTCAGGGCCGAGCGAATGCCGGTGTTGATCGCGGTGCCGAGGCCGCGGTTGACGGTGTGGGTGACGACGGCCAGGTGCATGTCCTGGGCGTGTTCGCGGATCACCTCGCCGGTGCCGTCGGTGGAGCCGTCGTCGACGATGATCACCCGCGCTCCCAGCTCGCGCGCCACCGGAGCCAGGTCGGAAAGCAGCCGGGGAATATTTTCGGCCTCGTTGTAGGCCGGGATCACGAAGCGGATCATGCGAAGACCTCCAGGGGCCGTGGGACGGGGATGTCGAGCAGCTCGACCGGGCGGCGAACGGCGGCCGACTCGCGCACCGCGAGCGCCGCGGCCAGGGCCTTGACGCCGTCGTGGGCGCTGACCGGCTCCGGCGTGTCGTCGAGGACGCAGCGGCAGAAGGCTTCGAGCTCGGCCCGCAGCGGCTCCGCCTTGGCGAGCGAGAAGCGCACCGCGGCGCCCTCGCCGTCGCCGCGCAGGACCGAGAGCCCGTCCCACTGCAGCGGCGCCGTCGTCGACTCGACGAACCAGACGTCCTGGGTGATGTAGCTCGCCCGCAGCAAGCCGTTCTCGCCGATCAGGGCGATCTCCCGCTTCTTCTCCGGGGTCAGCCAGTTGACGTCGAGCAACCCCAACGTCTGCGCCTCGCCCTCAGCGTCGAAGCGGGCCAGGCAGGTGAGCAGGTCCTCCTGGGAGCCGTGCTGGAAGCGGCCGCCATCGGCGTAGATCTCGTGGATCGTGCTGTCGAGGACGTACTGCATCACGTCGAGGTCGTGGGTGGCGAGGTCGATCGCCACGCCGGTGTCCTGGATCCGGGTCGGCAGCGGCCCGACCCGGGTCGTGTGGGCCCGGTAGACGCGGCCGAGGCGCTCGTCGGCGACCAGCTCGCGCAGCTTCTCCACCGCCGGGTTGAAGCGCTCGACGTGTCCCACCATCAGCTTGCGGTCGGCTTCGATCGCGGCGCCGCGCATCCGCAGGGCGTCGGGCAGCGTGGTCGCGATCGGCTTCTCGACGAGGACGTGGAGGCCGGCGGCGAGCGCCTCCAGCGCGACCTCGGCATGGTGCTCGGAGGGGCAGGCGACGGAGATCGCGTCGAGCTCGTCGGCGTCTTCGATCAGGTCGCGCCAGTCGGAGAACTCGAGCGCCGGCGAGCCGGCGAGCGCCCGGGCCCGAGCCTCGGGGTCGGGGTCGGCAACCGCGACCAGCTGGGCGCAATCGAGCTGGGCGTAGTTGCGGACGTGGAAGGCGCCCATGCGGCCACAGCCGATGACGCCGACTCGAAGCTGTTCAGACAAGGGACTCCTCCCGCGAGCGATCGAGGTGGGCGACGGTCAGCTCGGCGATCCGCTCGGCCGCGCGGCCGTCGCCGAAGATCGGCGGACGCTCGCTCGGCAGCGGCTTGGCGAGGGCGGCGCGGAACTTCCCGCTGTCGACCCCGACCAGCGTGTTCCAGCCGGTCGAGACGGTCTCGATCCACTCGGTCTCCTCACGCATCGTGATGCAGGGCACCCCCCAGAGGTAGGCCTCGCGCTGGACGCCGCCGGAGTCGGTCGCGATCGCCACGGCGTCGCGCTCCAGGGTCAGCATCTCGGTGTAAGTCACCGGGTCCCGTACCTCGACATTGCTGGGCACCTCGAGGTTCCAGGTCTCGATGCTCTTCCGCGTCCGCGGGTGCAGCGGGAAGATCACTCGGTGCCCAGCGGCACCGAGGCAGTCGAGCACGGCGCCGAGTCGCTCGGCGGAGTCGGTGTTGTAGTTGCGGTGGGCGGTGGCGAGGACGTACTCGCCCTCCTCGCGTCGCTCCGGCAGCCGCGGCATCGTCGCTAGGAGAACATCGGCGAGAACGTCGCCGGTGACGTGGACCGCACCCTTCACGCCCTCTTCGAGGAGGACGTCGCGGGCGTGCTCGCAGGGAGCGAAGAGCAGGTCGGAGAGCTCGTCGGTCTCGATCCGGTTGGCCTCCTCCGGCATGTCCTGGCGGTAGCTGCGCAGGCCAGCCTCGACGTGGATCAGCGGCACCCCGGCCGCCACGGCGGCGCGGGCCCCGGCGATCGTCGCGTGGGTGTCGCCCCGGACCAGGACCGCGTCGGGCTCGCGACTGGCGATTACGCGGCCGATCCGCTCCTCGGCGACGGCGACGGCCGCGGTGGGCGGCAGCGAACCGACGCCGAGGTTGAACTCCGGCAGCGGCAGGTGCAGGTCGGCGATCTGCAAATCGGACATCCCCGGGTCGTAGTGCTGCCCCGTGTGAACGAGGATCTCCTCGACGCAACTCGAGTAGGCGAGCGAGAGCGGCGCCGCCTGCACGATCTCGGGGCGGGAGCCGATCACGGAAACGATTCGGGCTGCCATGCGTAATCAACGCACGAACGGCCCGCGTCTTTTCGCCGCCACGGAAAAAAGTTGGCTGCCCGGGTGCCAAATCCCGCGGACTTCGGCCGCGCGGGTGGCGGAGCGCAAGTGTTCTGTCCCCGGCACCGTTGATTAGGGCGATGGAGGCCCACGGACTGACCCGCGAGGAGACGCTCACCGGGAGCGCAGCCCGGCGCCGAGCGGCGGAGGGTCTCCGCCGGCTCTTCGACGTCGTCTTCGCCGTGGCACTGATCCTGCTGTTGAGCCCACTGCTGATCGGAGTCGCCCTCGCGGTGCGGATCGACAGCCGCGGCCCCGCCTTCTTCCGCCAGCGCCGGGTCGGCTACCGGGAACGCGAGTTCACGCTCTACAAGTTCCGCAGCATGCGGGTCGACGCCGACCCACGCGGCCACAAGGAGTACGTGACGGCACTGATCAAGGGCGAGGACGAGCGCCCCGACGGCGGCCGCGAGAACCTCTACAAGCTCGCCGTCGACAACCGGATCACTCCCGTCGGGCGCTGGATCAGGCGCTGGAGCCTCGACGAGCTGCCGCAGCTCTTCAACGTCGTCAAGGGGGACATGACCCTGGTCGGGCCGCGACCGGCGATCCCCTACGAGGTCGCCGAGTACCCGGCCTGGTACCGCCAGCGCTTCTCCGTCAAGCCCGGACTGAGCGGTTACTGGCAGGTCAGCGGCCGCAGCGAACGCACTTACGAGGAAATGGTCCGCCTCGACATCGAGTACGCGAAGCGCCGCACGCTCGGCCTCGACCTCTCGATCCTTCTCAAGACCCCATGGGTAGTCCTCAGTCGAAAGGGAGCAGAGTGAATCCAGCAGGAGCAATTGGAACCTTGGTCGTCGGCTACGGCTACTGGGGCCCGAACATCGTCCGCAACGTCGTCGAGCGCCCCGAGTTCCGGCTGATGGGCCTCTGCGAGCTCGACGAAGGCCGCGCCGAAGACTTTCGCCGCCGCCATCCCGGGATCTGGATCGAGCCCAACCTCGACGCCGCCCTCGCCGACCCGCGGATCGAGGCGGTGGCGATCGCCACCCCGCCCCATACCCACTACAACCTGGTCCGCCGCGCCCTCGAGGCGGGCAAGCACGTCCTGGTCGAGAAGCCGCTGGCGCGGACGGCGGAGGAGGCCGCGACCCTGATCGCCGTGGCGGAGGAGCTCGGCCTGGTGATGATGCCCGGGCACACCTTCGTCTACAGCCCCTCGGTCAACGCCGTCCGCGACCTGATCCAGGGCGACGAGCTGGGCGAGATCTACTTCATCACCTCCTCGCGGATGAACCTCGGCCTCTACCAGCAGGACGGGGTCGTCCTCGACCTCGCCCCGCACGACCTCTCGATCCTCCTCCACTGGCTCGACCGGCCGCTGCTGGAGGTCTCGGCCACGGGCCGCAGCGTCTTCCAGGACGGCGTCCACGAGACCGCCTTCCTCACCCTGCGCTTCGAGGGCGGGACCCAGGCCAACGTCCAGCTCTCCTGGCTGGCGCCGCGGAAGATGCGGCAGATGGTCGTCGTCGGCAGCCGCCGCATGGTCCAGTACGAAGACACCGCCGCCGACGACTCGGTCCGGATCTACGACCGCGGGCTCGACTTCGCCGAGCCTCCGGCCAACTTCGGCGAGTACCGGCTCACCTACCGCACCGGCGACATGGTGGCGCCGCGCGTCCCCGCTTCCGAGCCGCTGGGCCAGGAGCTGAGCGACTTCGCCACGGCGATCCGCGAGGGCACGACGCCGGTCTCCAACGCCCACCTCGGGCTCGAGATCGTGCTCTGCCTCGAGGCCCTCGAGGAGTCGCTGCAGAACAGGGGCAAGCCGGTCGCGGTCCGCTCCGTCGCCGATGCGCTGGGCGCCGCTCGCTCAGGCCTCTCGGCCCCGATCGCCGGCGCGGACTAGGGTCCGTTCTCACCGTTCGGCGCTGTCTCCCGGTGCCGGGGGACGACGCCGAGGAACTCCAGCTCGGCTAGGTAGACCATCACTGCGTGGGTCGCCAGTCGGCTCACCGTGGTGTGTTGCCGACAGGCCTCCTGCGCGAGCCGGGCTTCGGTTTCGCGGTCAAGCGTAAGGTCGAACTTTGCCGCGGGGTCGAGGGGCGCTTTGAGAAACCGCGGCGCCGCGACGGGCTGGCGCCCGGCCTTGAGCTTGTACACATAGTGCAACAGTGCTTTCCGGGCGCCGGCCTCGAGGTTGCCGAAGTGGCCTTCGAGTCCAGTACAGGCGAGTTTTCCGAGTTCGACGTTGACCATCCGATCTAAAGAACTCGGCGAGGGTGGGCAACATTTCACCGGTTTCGGCGAATCCTCCTAACTTCAGCCTTTTGTGTCACACCGTTACTTTTTTGATCAAAACTGCGCGTTTGCAGGAAAATTGAGCCAGGCGCTCCTAATAGTCGAACTTTGTCTTTGACATTTCGCCGCAAGGGTGATCAGCTTTCGGCGAAATTTAGCCCGCGATATGCGGGTTGGACGTTTATACGATTCCCCAGTTTGCATATTTTTTTGAAAACCCAGTTTGGAGTGCATGCGGTGAGCATGAGGGAGAACCACAATGAGCAGCGCGTCCGAGGGCTCCGGATTGAGCCACGGAACCGGCAATTTGACGCAGGAGGCTGTGAGTAGGGCCAAGGCAGGAGAATCCGAGGGACTGCATTACCTGTACGTTCGCTACGCCGACGACGTCCTCCGGTTCGTAAACGGGCTGGTTCGCGATCACCACGAGGCTGAAGACATCACCCAGAACGTCTTCGCCAAGCTGATGAAGGCGATCAACAAGTACGAAGAGCGGGCGGTGCCGTTCGACGCCTGGATCCTCCGTGTCGCGCGCAATGCGGCGTTGGACCACCTGCGGGCAAAGCGTGCGATCCCGACCGAGGAGGTGAGGCTCGCCGACACCGGGCGCGCCCAGACCGCCCTCGACCGTGGCCGCGCCCTGCGCGAGGCGCTCGAAGCCCTGCCCGAGGACCAGCGCGAGGTGCTGGTGCTGCGACACATCGTCGGCCTCTCGCCGGTGGAGATAGCCGACACGCTCGACAAGAGCGAGAGCTCGGTCCACGGCCTCCACCACCGCGGTCGCCGCTCGCTGCGCACCAACCTGAGCGAGCTCGGGGCCGCCCCGGTGGTCGGCTCGCCCCAGAGCCGCTAGTCGCGGGTCCCGCCTTCGCCTGATTCGAGCTCGTCGAGGATCCGCTGGGTGACACGACCGGCGTCGAGCTCGGCCGCAAAGTAGAAGGCCGCGTGTTCGGCGAGCTGCTCGACCGAGACTCCCTGCCGCTCCGCCTCGCCCTCGAACTCGCGCCAGAGCTCCGTATCGAGCTCGAGCTCGACCGAGGCGTCCTTCTCCGTCTCGCTGCCGCGGAGGAAGTCGGGGTAAGGCCATGCAGGCCGCTGCGAGCCCCTCTCCCCGAGGTAACAGCGGAGAGCGCCCGCCATCGCCGCCGCAACCGGGACGTCGACGCCGCTCGTCAGGCCCTCGAAAGCAAGACGGCTGAGGACGACCGTCACTTGCCGCTTCTCCCCGTTCTCCCGGGCCACCTCGATTCCTCCCACAGTCATGGTCACGGTCAACGCTTACCCTCTCGACTGGTTTGGCGAACTAGCCAGCCTCCTTTCTATCCGATTTTCACCCTCTCGCGCCAGAAGGAAATGCTGGACAGCTAGTCGAGCAGACCCTGCCGGCGCGCGGCTTCCACGGTTTCGGACAGGGTCTCCTTGGCATGGTAGAGCGGTTTCCAACCCAGCTTGCGCCGAGCTCTCGAGGTGTCCATCAGAACCGGAGTGTCCAGCGCCGCCGCCCACTCGAGTTTCGAGGACGCAAAGGTGAGCCGACGCGCGGCCGCGGTGCCGAGGCTCACCGCCGGCCCGGGAACCGGAAGGGACCGCCAGCCGAGGGCGCGGGCGAGGTCGCCGACCCGGATCTCGCCCTCGCCCGCGAGGTTGTAGACGCCGGGCGGGCCCTCGCCGCAGATCGCCGCCGCCAGCGCTTGGGCGACGTCGTCATGGTGGACGAGCTGGAAGGGGATGCCGGGATCGGGCAGGACCGGGGCCACCAGCGGCAGCTTTTCGACGCCCCTGCGGACCAGCGGCACCGGATCCCCGGCCCGGACGGCGTCGACGGTCTGCTCGACCAACATCGTCGCCCGGGGCCCGGCGACGATGCAGGGGCGAAAGACGTAGGGGTCGACCTCGCTGCCCAGCAGCAGCTCCTCGAGCAGGTCCTCCAGCTCCGCCTTCTGGGCCGAGTAGTAGAAGCTCTCCGAACCACGGGCGGGGACGTCCTCGGTCAGTGGCTGCGGGTTATCGGGATAGAAGCCGTAGGCGGCGACCGAAGAGGCGTAGACGAGCCGCTTGACGCCGGCGCGGATCGCCGCTTCGAAGACGTTGCGGGTTCCCTGCAGGTTGACCTTGCGCGTCTCCTCGCGGCTGCCGAAGATCGCGAAGGCGAGGTGGACGGCGACGTCGACGCCGTCGAACAGCGCCGCCAGGGCACCGCGGTCGAGGATGTCGCCGCGCCGATAGGCGACCTTCTCCCACCCCTCCTCTGAAGGATCAAAAGGCCGCCGGGCCATACCCAGCACCTCCCCCACCTGAGGTCGGCCCTCCAACTCCGACATCAAGGGCTTCCCGATCTCGCCCGTAGGGCCGGTGACTGCGACGGCTAATGACATCTACCCCGCCCGGTCTGCCGCCTCAAGCGGCCGGGGTGACCCGATACGCATCGAATACCGAGTCGACGTTGCGGAGGCGGCTGATGCAGTGCTTCAACTGCTCGGTGTCGCCGACCTCGACCACGAACTTGTTTTTCACCATCGGGTGGTTGGTCGTGCAGGAGGCGCCGATGATGTTGATCCCCGCCTCCGAGAAGGTCCGCGAGAGGTCCTCGAGTAGGCGGGTGCGGTCGTAGGCGTCGATCTGCAGCTCGACCCGGTATGAAGCCTCGTTTTCGCCCTCCCATCGCACCTCGACGAAGCGCTCGGGAGCCCTTTTGAGGGCCTTGACGTTTTTGCAGTCGGTGCGGTGGATCGTGATCCCGCGACCGAGCGAAACGTAGCCGGCGATCTCGTCGCCAGGCACCGGCCGGCAGCACTTGGCGAGCCGCACGGCGACGTTCTCAACGCCCTTGACGATGATCCCGTAGTTGGAGGCGTCCTTCGTGCGGCGGGCGCGATCCTCGCGACCGACCGGCGCCCCCGCCGCGGGCTCCTCGACCCCCTCCCCCGCTTTCAGCCGCTGCATCAGCTTGTTGGCGGCGGTCTTGGCCGAAATTTTGCCTTGCCCGAGGGCGATGTAGAACTCGGTGCCTTTGCGGAAGCCCATCTCGCGGATCACGTCCGCCAGCAGGGCCGAGCCGGAGACTTTCTGCATCGGGATCCCGCGCGTGCGCAGCGCTTCCTCGAGTTTCTCGCGGCCGTCGCGCTCGGCGTCCTCGCGCCGCTCCTCTTTGAACCAGGAGCGGATCTTGTTGCGGGCGCGGTTGGTCCGCACCAGTTTCAGCCAGTCGAGCGAGGGGCCGCGCTTCTGCTTCGCGGTCAGGACCTCGACGATGTCGCCGGAGCGCAGCTGGTAGTGCAGCGGCACGATCGAGCCGTTGACCTTGGCGCCGACGCAGCTGTGGCCGACGTCGGTGTGGACGGCGTAGGCGAAATCGAGCGGGGTCGAACCAGCCGAGAGGTTCTTGACTTCACCCTTCGGGGTGAAGACGAAGACCTCGTCCTCGAAAAGGTCGACCTTGAGCGATTCGAGGAACTCGGTCGGGTCCTGTTCGCCCTCGGCCTCGACCAGCTGCCGCAACCAGGTCATCTTCTCCCGCTCGGGATCCCCTTTGCTGCCCTCTTTGTAGGCGACGTGGGCGGCGATCCCGTACTCGGCGAGCTTGTGCATCTCCTCGGTCCGGATCTGGATCTCCAGCGGTTTGCCCTCTGGCCCGATCACGGTCGTGTGCAGCGCCTGGTACATGTTGGCTTTCGGCATCGCCACCCAGTCCTTGAAGCGCCCGGGCAGGGGCTTCCAGAGCGAGTGGATGACGCCGATCGCGCCGTAGCAATCTTTGACCGAGTGGACGATCACCCGCATCGCCGTCAAGTCGAAGATCTCGTTGAACTCGCGGCCCTTCTTCGCCATCTTCGTGTAGATCGAGTAGAAGTGCTTGGCGCGGCCGGAGATCTCCGACTCGATCCCGACCTGCTCGAGCTCCCTGGCGAGGAACTCGCCCGCCTCGGAGACGAAGTTTTCGCGCTCGTCGCGCTGCTGGGCGACCAGCTGCTTGATTTCTTTGTACTTGCGCGGGTGCAGGGTCGCGAAGGCGAGGTCCTCGAGCTCCCATTTGATCGCGTGGATCCCCAGCCGGTGCGCCAGCGGCGCGTAGATCTCCAGCGTCTCGTGGGACTTCAGCGTCTGTTTCTGCTTCGGCAGGGCGCCGAGCGTGCGCATGTTGTGGAGGCGGTCGGCCAGCTTGATCAGGATCACCCTGACGTCGGTGGCCATCGCGATCATCATCTTCCGGTAGTTCTCGGCCTGCCGCTCGTCGCGACTCTCGAAAGTGATCCCGGTCAACTTCGTGACCCCGTCGACCAGCTGGGCGATCTCGTCACCGAACTCGGCTTGGATTTCCTCCAGGTTGGCGGTCGTGTCCTCGACCGTGTCGTGCAGGAGCGCGGCGCAGAGCGTCTCGGTGTCGAGCCGCATTCCGGCGCAGATCTGGGCCACCCCCACGGGGTGGGTGATGAACTCGTCGCCGGAGTAGCGACGCTGGTCCGCATGGCGCTCGCAAGCGAAGTCGAAGGCCCGCTCGACCCGGGCCCGGTCGATCGTCGCCACCGCCACCGCGGTGCCCCCGTCGGAGGCGCCGAGACCGGAGACGCCGTTGCCGTTGCCCGGCTCGGTCGCAGCCGAGTCGAACTCCTCGATCACCGCGAAGAGATCGGCGAGGAGCTCCTTGTGCTCTACGGCAGCTGAGTTTTTCCGAGAAATCGCTGGGCCTCCGAAAGCTGGTCGCTGTAGGCACGGAAAGCAGCCGAGCGCTGCAGATCCGTCCTTACGGAGGATACGACCCGGACCACCCCTGCGCCGCCCTGCGGCGATCCCTGCAGCAGCCCGAGCTCGCGGAGGACGCGGAAGCGGCGTGCTGAAGCCTCGGGACAAAGCGGATGACTGCCGGCCCCCGCAAGCGCCTCCCGCAGCCGCCTGCCGCGGGCATCGCCGGTCTGACGCAGCGTCCGATAGGTGGCCGCAACCCCCTCTCGCGTCGCCCACTGCTCGGCCAGCGCCCGCCCCGCGAACTCCAGCTCCGCCTCGGTCCAAGGGGCGTGGAGGAAGCCGCCTTCGGCGCAGGGCGATCCAATGCGCATCCGGTCCCCCTCGCTTCGAGGCGGATCGACGAGAACCACGTGCTCGAAGGCCGCGGCCAGCTCCGGGCATCGCTCCAGCGCCGCGTAGTCGGTCAGCGCCAGACCTGAGGAAGCACGGTCGACGAGCCGCCCGATCTCCTCGTCGCTACAGCGATGGCAGGCGATCAGCGCCGTCCCCCCGTTGAAGCGAGCCAGCCCGGTAGCCCCATTCGCCAACGCAGCCCGCCGCGAAGCATCCGCGCAGACCGCCAGCACCCCCGCCCCACTCGAAACGAGCTCCGCCAAGACCACCGTTACCGGCGCGTTCCCCTCCACCAACTGCCGCGCCCCCTCACGAGTCCGTGATTTTCCTTGCTCTACAAGGTTTTTCACGGACTCGGCGGTTGGGTCCGTCGATAGCTCGACTTCGAAGCGAGCCCACCAGGTGGCTTCGTCGCATGCGCACGCGTGTGGGAGACCTGGCTCCTCGGCTTCCGGCTCCTCCAGCGGGTGGAGTTCGCGTAGGACGACCCGCGGCTCGACCGAGCCGTTCCAGTGGTTGAGCTCGAGGCGAACGCTGGCGTCGAGCACGTCCTCGTCCTCGACCCCGAGGCTGGAGCGGCCGAAGGCGACCCCAAGGGCCCGGTGGGCGCCGCTGTGGAGGCTGAAGCGGGCGTGCTTGCCCTCCCCCATCGCCCGCACGTCGCTGACCCGGGCCGAGGGGACCAGCAGCCGCACCCCGGGGTTGCCCATCCCGAACGGCGCCAGCTGCTTCAGCTCTTCCGCCAACTCCAGCCCGAGGCCGACCCCGCCGACGATCGCGTCGACCTTTTCGGTCCGCCGCAGATCCTCGGGACTGAGGACCTCATTGGCATGCGCGGCGAAGGCCGCCTGGAACCCCTCCAGGCTCTCGGCGCTGATCTGCAGCCCGGCCGCGGCCCGGTGCCCGCCGAACCCCTCCAGGTGCTCGGCGCATGCCTCCAGCGCGGCGAGCAGATCGAAACCGGGAATGCTGCGCCCCGATCCGCGCCCGTTCCCCTCTTCGTCGAGCGAGATCACGACCACCGGCCGGTGATGCCGCTCGACCATCTGCGAGGCGACGATCCCGACCACGCCCGGGTGCCAGTCCTCGCCCGCCACCACGTAACCGCGCGCTTCCTGCAGCTCCTCCGGCAACTCCCGCCGCGCCGCCTCCGCGGCCGCGTCGACCTCGCGCTCGGTCGCCCGCCGCTCCGAGTTCGCTTTGCTCAGCTCGATCGCGATCGCCTCGGCCCGCTTCTCGTCCTCCGTGAGGAACAGCTCCACGCCGGCATCCGCCCGGTACAGCCTTCCCGCCGCATTGATCCGCGGCGCCAAGCGGAATCCCAGATCGCTCTCATCCAACCGCTCCGGCTCGCATTTCGCCGCCTCCATCAAGGCCCGCATGCCCGCTCGGCGACCGCGCCTGATCTCCGGCAGCCCCCGCTTGACGAGCGAGCGATTCTCGCCGATCAGCGGCACCACATCGGCCACCGTGGCCAGCGCCACCAGATCCAGGTGCACTGCAGGCTCGACGCCCAACGCACAAGCCAGCTTCCAGGCCACTGCCGTCCCGCACAGTGACGCGAACGGGTACCCACTCACTTCCGGGTGCAAGATCAAGCAGTCCGGCAGCTCAGCCGCCCGCTGGTGGTGATCCGTGACCACCACCTCCATGCCCAGCTCCCGCGCCACCCGGACCTCCGCGACCGAGGTGATCCCGCAGTCTACGGTCAGCAGCAGGCCCGTTCCCCGCTCCGACAGGCGCCGCACGTTCTCGTCAGAGAGCCCGTAGCCGTCCTCGATCCGGTTGGGGATGAACCAATCGCACTCGGCACCGAGCCCCCGCAGCGTCGAGACCGTCAGCGCCGTCGCGCAGACCCCGTCGACGTCGAAGTCGCCGTGGACGGTGATCCGCCGACCTCCCTCGATCGCGGTCCGAATCCGCTCGACAACCTCGTCCATTCCCGCGAAAGCCTCCGGCGGATGCGACTCGTCAGCGGCGAGGAAGGCCCGCGCCTGCTGCGGCGTCCGGTAGCCGCGCCGCACCAGGGTCACCGCGACCGGTTCGCTGACCTCGAGCTCGTCGGCGAGGGCGCGCGCCTCCGCGTACTCATACGGCTCGGCGATGAATGGAGCGGTAGCTGGGGGCACCCTTTCAGGCTGCTCTCAGCTTCGGACAGAAAAAGAGTTGCTCAAGCGGCCGAAACTGCAGCGAAATCTCAGCCGACGTGATCTTCGGAGCGAACGCCGATCGCGTAGACGATCGCCAGGCCGATCAACGTTCCCGGGACCGCGATCAGGGCCGTCGAGAGATCGGTGTCCCCGAGGTCTTTCCCGCTGATCTCCTGAACGATCAGGCCGAAGATGACCGAGCCCAGAACGGCGCCCAGGAACGCCCCAACGATCCCCTGCCAGAAGCGGTCCGGGAGGAAGACCGTGAAGTGCCAGAGGGCAATCCCCATCATGAAGAAGACGAGCAGTGCCATCAGCGAGACCTCCCATGCTTGCGGCGGGCTTGACGGCGGGCGCGCCGCTCGGCATTGCGCTGGCGTCGCTCGGCCGAGGCGGTCGCGGCCGCCTCGGTATCGCCGTTGTCCCGCGAGCTGGTGCCGTTGCCGGAGTCCTCCTCACGCTCGACCGTCGCGACCGAGCTTGGAGCGACCTCAGCTACCGGCGCCTCCACCGGAGCGGCGGCGTCGCCTTCCCGCTCGTCGTCGCGGCCCAATTTCGCCGTCTCGATCTCGTCGGCGTAAGCCGGAACCTGCCCCCCCTCGACTTCGGCGATCCGCAGGCGACGGCGGACGAAGCCGGGCTCCCGTTCCTTCCATGCGGTCAGCACCGGCGAGGCGATGAAGATCGAGGAGTAGGTCCCGGAGGCGATCCCGACCAGCATCGCGAAGGCGAAGTCCTGCAGGGTGGCGCCTCCGAAGACGAGCAGGGACGCGACCCCCAGCAGGGTCGAGAAGCTGGTCGCCAGCGAGCGCGTCAAGACCTCGCTCATCGAGCGGTTGACGATCTGCGAGAAGGCGGCGCGCGGCATCCGCGGGACGTTCTCGCGGATCCGGTCGAAGACGATGATCGTGTCGTAGATCGAGTAACCCAAAATGGTGAGGAAGGCGGCGACCGTCCCGCTGCTCACCTCTTTTCCGGTCAGCGAGTAGACGCCCGCCGTGATCAAGATGTCGTGGAAGATCGCGATCAGGACCGGGATCGCGAACTTCGGGTCGAACCGCAGCGCCACGTAGCCGGCGATCACCAGCAGCGAGAAGATCAGCGCCTTCAGCGCGCTGTCTGCTACCTGCTGGCCGAAGGTCGGGCCGACGCTGGTGCTGTCGAAGCCGTCCTCGACGATCCCAAATTCCGAGGCGAGCGCGGTTTCGGCGTCGCGGACCTGATCCGGTTCCAGCTGGTGGGACTGGATCTGGAAGACGTCCTTGCCCGGGAAGGCCTTGTCGTTGACGGCCTGGATCTCCTCGCCCTTGATCCCGGCTTCATTCAGCGCCTGCCGCACGCCTTCCTCATCGGTCTTGCCTTCGACCGCAACCGTGATCCGCGTCCCCGACTCGAAGTCGATCCCGAAGTTGAGCTGCTTCGTCGCCAGCGCCAGCCCGCCGATGATCAGGATCACGCCCGAGATCGAGAAGAACCAGCGGCTCGCGCCCATGAAGTCGAAGTGCCAGCGTTTGCCCTCGCCGGCGGCGCCGAGGACACTCGGCGAGCGCAGCAGCCGCGAACGGCTCATGCTGCCGAGCAGCGCCTGGGTGAAGACCACCGCGGTCAGCAGCGAGACGATCGTGCCGACGCCAAGGGTGAAGGCGAAGCCCTTGACCCCGGCAGTGGCGAGGACGAAGAGGATGAAGGCGGTCAGCAGGGTGACGACGTTGGCGTCGATGATCGTGCTGATACCGCGTTTGTAGCCGGCGGCGATCGCGCTCGACATCGAGCGGCCCGCACGCACCTCCTCCTTTATTCGCTCGAAGATGACGATGTTGGAGTCGGCCGCGACGCCGATCGTCAGCACCAGGCCGGCGATCCCCGGCAGGGTGAGGGTGATCGGGATCAGGTCGATCAGGGCGAAGAAGATCACCGCGTAGGCGCCGAGGGCGATCGAGGCGACGAGGCCGAGGAAGCGGTAGTAGAGGAGCAGGAAGATGATCACCAGCGCCAGCCCGACGACGCCGGCTTTGACGCCCTGGTCGAGGGCTTCGCTGCCGAGGGTGGCCGAGACCTGGGTCTGGCTGATCAGCTTGAGGTTGATCGGCAGGGCGCCGATCTGCAGGGTCGTCGCCAGTTCCTGGGCCTCGTCGACGCCGCTGAAGCCACCGCCGATCTGGGCGCCGGTGCGACCGTCGATCCCGTCGGGATTTTCTTCGAAATTGATGATCGGCCGCGTTTTGACTTCGTTGTCGAGGACGACGGCGAAGTGACCGGAGAGGACCGCGGCTTCTTCGGGGCTGACCGAGCCGAGCGTCCGGGCCTTCCCACGCTGAGCGATCTGGCGGGTGACTTCCTGGAAAGCCTCGCGACCTTCGTCGGTGAATTTGAAGCTGACGACCGGTTCGTTGTTTTCGTCGTAGGTCTGTTCTGGATCAACGAGGTCGTTCCCGCTCAGCGCGGGCTGATCTTTGAGCGCGTACCAACCCGGTTCGCCATCTTCGATCACCTGTTCGTTTTCGTCGGTCGGCAGCTCGGAAACCACCACCGTTCCCGGTGGCACTTCGAGGACGAGCCCGTCTTTGGGGAGTTTCTTGCCGGTCGGGGTGACGTAGAGGTCTTTTTTCGCCAGCTCCGGCCCGGCGAGCGCTTCGCTGGGATCGGTTTTGTCGAAGAGGTAGTAGCGGGGCCTGGCAACGGAGCAGTCCTCGCATTTTTCGACCGGCTCCTGTTCGGAGGCGAGTTTGACGGCGTCGTAGGCGGTCGGGTAGGCGCCGTAGGAGATCAGCCTTTTCACTTCGTTTTTGTTGACGTTGCGGCCGTCCTTTTCCCAGCGTTTTTCCGATTCTTTGACCAGCTTTTCCGGTGGTTCCCTCCCGGGCGTGCCGCCAATCGCTTTCTCGGGGCCAATCAGGTTCGGCTCCCAGTCGTAGTAGTAGAGCTGGGCGGTGGTGCCGACCTGTTCGGCGGCGCGGTTGGCGTCGGTGACGCCGGGAAGACTGACGGTGATCTGGTCGACACCGAGACGCGCGACCTCCGGCTCGGAGACGCCGAGCTTGTTGATCCGCTGTTCGATGATCGAGATCGAGTCGTCGATGTCTTCGCCGCTGATTTCCGCACCGGCTTCGGTCGGTTGGCCTTGGTAGATGAGCTCGAGGCCACCCTGGAGGTCGAGGCCGAGCTTCGTTTCCTTGCTGGCGATGACGATGCCGGAGATCGTCACCAGCCCCAGAACCAGGAGCAGGACGAGAAGGTGGCCGCGCCGGGTTCCCATCCGCTCAGCCCTCCGGGGTGAGGACGAGGAGGAGGCCGCCGTCGTCGTCGTAGGCAGGGAAGACGTCGGCGACCGCCTTCGCCGGCAGATCGCCCTCCGCATTGACCGAGACCCGCTTGCCGAGCGAACGCACGCCCCACTCCAATGAGGTCTCGATCGGATCGCTGACGCCGTTGCCGTCGGTGTCCGCCTCGGTGCCGCCGTCGCCGCCGTCGATCCAGTCGAGGCCGAGAACCTCTCGCACCGGGCGACCGATCACGTCCTCGTCGGTGAGTCCGGTCAGCTCGAAGCTGCCTTTGCCGGCGTCGATCACGCGTTCCTGCTTGTCGCAAACGAAAAAGGCAGCATTAGGAGCCGGATAATAATCGTCGAGTAATTCGAAGACAAAACCGAAGCCGCATTTCGAGCAGCCCTTCGGGCGGGTACTGAACCCCGCGGTCCGCTCCCCGCTCACCTCCCGGTGTCCGCAATTCGGACAGATGAAAAACGGCATGGTCGACAGGCTAGCTTGCCCGGCTCAGAAGAGGCTCGCCGCGCCTTCGGGGGCGGGGAGCCCGAGGTGCTCATAGGCCCGCTGCGTCAGCACCCTGCCCCGCGGCGTCCGCTTCAGCAGGCCCTGCTGGAGGAGATAGGGCTCGAGCACCTCCTCGATCGTGTCCTGCTCCTCGCCGATCGCGATTGCCAACGTTGAGAGGCCGACGGGACCGCCGCCGAACTTCGTGGCGAGCGTCTCCAACAGAGCCCGGTCGCTGCGGTCGAGGCCGCCCTCGTCAACCTCGAGCATCTCCAGGGCGTCGGCGGCGACCGCGGCGCCGATCCGGCCGCTCCCCTTGACCTGGGCGAAGTCCCGCACCCGCTTCAGCAGCCGGTTGGCGACCCGCGGCGTCCCCCGCGAGCGCGAGGCGATCGTCTCGGCCCCACTCGCGTCGATCTCCACCCCGAGGATGCCCGCCGAGCGCTGGACGATCAGCGCCAGGTGCTCGGTCGCGTAGTACTCGAGGCGGTGGGAAACGCCGAAGCGGTCGCGCAGCGGCGTCGTCAACAGGCCGGCCCGCGTGGTGGCGCCAACCAGCGTGAAAGGCGGCAGCGGCAGCGTCACCGTCCGTGCCCCGGCGCCCTGGCCCAGCACCACCGGCAGCTCGCCGTCCTCCATCGCCGGGTAGAGCGTCTCCTCGACCGCGCGCCCGAGGCGGTGGATCTCGTCGATGAAGAAGACGCTGCCCGGCTCCAGGGCGGTGAGGAACGAGGCGACGTCGGCCTTGCGCTCGAGCGCCGGCCCAGCGGTCTGCACCATCGGCACGGCCAGCTCGGCCGCGACGATGTGCGCGAGCGAAGTCTTGCCGAGCCCGGGCGGGCCGGCGAGAAGGACGTGATCCAGCGGCTCCCCCCGCTTCTGCGCCGCCTCGATGAAGATCGCCAGCTGGTCGGTTACCTGCGTCTGGTTGACGAAGTCTTCGAGGGTCGGCGGTCGCAGCGAGCGGTCTAGGTCCTCGTCCGGTGCCTCGGCGCGGGCGTCGTGGACCTTGACCTCGGCGTCGACCGGGACCGGCTCATTCTCGATCCCGGGAGTGCGGATCCGGTTGCCGCCGATGTCGGGTGGCTCGCTCACGCCGCATTCCTCGCCGCCGCGGCCTTGCGCAGTGCCGCCGCGACCAAATCCTCGGCCTCCGACCCGTCGACGCCATCCAGGAGCTGCTCGGCTTCGAGCGGCGCGTAGCCGAGGTTGACGAGGCCGTCGCGAGCGAGCGAGCGCGGATCGCCATTTCCCTCGCCGGCGAGCGCCACCTCCTCCTCCAGCGCTCCCGCCACTTTCTCGCGCAGCTCGACGATGATCCGCTCCGAAGTGCGCTTGCCGATCCCCGGAACCGCCTGAAAGCGCTTGGCATCCCCGGCCGCGATCGCCCGCAGGAGGTCGCGGGCGCTGCCGCCAGAGAGAGTTGCGATCGCGACCTTCGGGCCGACGCCGCTGACGGTGATCAACAACCGGAAGAGGTCCCGCTCCTCCTCGGAAGAGAAGCCGTAGAGGGCGAGCGAGTCGTCGCGGGAGATCAGCTCGGCATGGAGGAAAGCGTCGTTGCCCGCCGCGGGAACGGCTTTCAAGGTTTCTGAGGACACCGCCAGTCGATAGCCGACGCCACCGGCGTCGATGACGACGTGGTCGGGCCGCCGCACCATGACCTCTCCGCGAACCGCAGCGATCATCCGGCGACCCGCTCCCGGGCGACGTTGACCGCACTCCGGTGACCGTTACCCCCGCCGTGGCAGATCGCAACCGCCAAGGCGTCCGCGGCGTGATCCGGCTCCGGTGGCTCGGGGAGCCCGAGCAGGGTCCCCACCATCCGCTGGACCTGGCGCTTGCCTGCCGCGCCGGAACCGCAAACTGCCATCTTGATCGCTTGCGGCGTGTAGGCGAAGCAGCCGATACCGCGTTCGGCGGCGGCCAGCATCGCGACCCCGCTCGCCTGGCCGACGGCCATCGCCGAGCGCACGTTTTTGCCGAAATAGACCTCCTCGATCGCCATCGCCACCGGCTCGTGCCAGGCGAGCAGCTCGGCGAGAGAGCGATGAATTCGCTCCAGGCGCCGCTCTATCGGCTGGTCCGGAGTGGTCTCCACCACGCCGCCGTCGAGGGCGACCATGTGGTTCCCCTCGACGCGGACGATGCCGAAGCCGAGGTTGGCCGCACCAGGATCTATGCCCATCACTACCTGCATGGGTAGTGATTCAAGAAACCGCGTCGGATGCCTTCTAGGCGGCGAGTTTCTCCAAGACCTCAGCCGGGATGTCGAAGTTGGCGTAGACCTCGTCGACGTCGTCCTGATCATCGAGCGCCTCGAGCAGCTTCAGGACCCGTTCGGCGTCGTGGCCTTTGAGCTCGACGGTGCTTTTCGGCTCCGTCACCAGGCCGGCCGACTCGACCTCGATGCCTTCGCCCTCGATCGCTTCGCGCACGGCGGTGAGGTCGGTGGGCTCGCAGATCACCCGCAGCTCGTCCTCGTCCTCGCGCACGTCTTCGGCGCCGGCGTCGATTGCGCCGATCAGGTCGTCCTCGCCGTAGCGGCTCCCGTCGACCACGATCGCACCCTTTTTCTCGAAGATCCAGGCGACCGAGCCGGGCTCCCCGAGGTTGCCGCCGTGCTTGGAGAAGGCGTGGCGGATCTCGGCGCTGGCGCGGTTGCGGTTGTCGGTCAGCGCCTCGACCAAGACCGCGACGCCGGCGGGGCCGTAGCCCTCGTAGACGATCCGTTCGATCGCGGCGCCATCGGAGCCGGCGCCGGTGCCGACGTCGATCGCCTTCTGGATTTTGTCCTTCGGCATCGAGGCTTCTTTGGCCTTCTGGACCGCCGTCGCCAGGGTCGGGTTGCCGCTGATATCGCCGCCGCCATCGCGCGCCGCCACCGTGATCGCGCGCGCGAGCTTGCTGAAGAGCTTGCCGCGTTTAGCGTCGGCAGCGCCCTTCTTGTGTTTGATCGAGTGCCACTTGGAGTGCCCGGACATCGCCTGCCATTCTATGAAGTCGCCAGATGGCCATGAAGGAGAGAACCTACGGAGCGGGGCGTGGCCTGGCCGCGGCGCTGGTCTTCGTCGCGATGCTGCTGGCGGCCTTCTCGCTCTGGACCGCGATCCCCCTCAGCTGGGTCTACATCGCCTCCAAGCTCTCCGAGACCCAGTTCCCGGCCGGCGGCCCCTATGCGGTGGTCGTGATCGGGATCCTGCTCACCTTCCTGGTGGTCGCCTGGCTGATCGGCCGTCTCAACAACCTCTACATCCGCATCACCGGCACCAATCGCCTCGCCCCGATCCGGCCGACCTGGCTGAAGAGCATGCGCGACACCGGCCCGGCGCCCAGCACGGTGACCGTCGTCGAGGCGGTGCTGATGGCCTCCGTGATGCTCGCCGCCCTGGCCCTGACCCTCTGGTTCTTTTTCCTCGCCGGATCGCCCTTGCCGGACCAGTAGCGACCTAGACCACGAACTCCCCGTTTTCCTGCATCACCTCGCCGTCCACCTCGAGCCTGCCCCCTAGCCGCAGGTCGCAGACGAGGTCGGTGTGGACGGCGGACTCGTTCTCGCCACCGGACTCGGGGTAGCTGCCGCCGACCGCCATGTGGACGGTGCCGCCGATCTTCTCGTCGAGTAGGACCTCGCGGGTCCCTTTGCCGATCCCGTAGTTGGTGCCGATCCCGAGCTCGCCGAGCGTCCTCGCCCCCTCGTCGGTGTCGAGCAGCTTCAGCAAGTACTCCTCGCCGCGCTCGGCCGAGGCGTCGACCACCCTGCCGGCCTCGAAGCGCAGACGCACCCCCGAGACCTCGCGGCCGCCGATCACTGCCGGCAGGTGGAAGCAGACAACCCCCTCCACCGAGTCCTCGACTGGGCCGGTGAAGAACTCGCCGTCGGGCATGTTGTTGTCGCCGATGCAGGGGATGAACTTGCGCCCGGCGATCCCGAGCTTGATGTCGGTCCCCGGCGCCGTCACCCGTACCTCCTCGTGGCCCTCGATCCAGTCCGCCAGCCGCCGCGTCTCCTCGGAGGCGCGGTTCCAGGCTGTCAGCGGCTCTGAGTCCGTCGCCAGGCAGGCGCCGTAGTAGAAGTCTTCGTAGTCGGCCAGGCTCATCTCCGCCTCCGAGGCGTAGGCGCTGGTCGGGAAGAGGGTGTAGCACCAGCGGAACTCGCCCTCGGCGGCGCGCTTCATCGCCCGCGTCATCAGGTCGCCGGTCGCCGACTGGCGCAGGGTCTGCCGCTCGGGCGAGACTCCGGAGAGCTCCCGCGTGTTCGTGCTGGCCCCGACCGCGATCCGCACGTCGGCGTTGTCGACCATCCACTCGGCGAAGGGGGAGATCCATTCCAGCTGCCGGTCGGAGGCGTGTTTGAAGTAGGCGGCGATCTGGCCCTCTAGCGCCACGTTCAGCATCGGGTGGCCACCCGCCTGCAGCACCTCCTCGTAGACCGCCAGCAGCAATGGCGCCGCGGCGCTCTCGCCGTCGATTGCGACGACGTCGCCCTCCTTCACCGCGGTCGAGTAGCCGACCAGGATCTTCGCCAGGTTCTGGACCCGGGGATCGCCACCGCTCATCGCCCTACCTCCTCCCCCGCCCGTTCGCGGGCAGCCGTGGTCATCGCCATGAAGATCGCGTGGAACCGGGGGTCGTCGGTCAGCTCGGGATGAAAGGCGCAGGCGAGCACGCTCCCTTCTCGAATCGCCACCGGATGCCCCTCGTAGGAGGCGAGCACCTCCACCTCCGGCCCGCAGCGCTCGACCCAGGGGGCGCGGATGAAGACCGCCCGCAGCGGCTCGTCCCCCGCCCCCTCGACCTCGAGGTCGGCCTCGAAACTCTGCAGCTGACGGCCGAAGGCGTTCCGCCTCGCCGTCACGTCGAGGAAGCCGAGGTGCTCGGCATCGCAGACGATCAGCCCGGCGCAGGTGCCGAGGATCGGCCGACCCGCCTCGTGGTGGGCGCGCAGCGCCGGCTCCAGCCCGGCTGACTCGATCAGCTTGCCGATCGTCGTGCTCTCGCCCCCCGGGATCACCAGGGCGTCGAGTTCCTCGAGGTCATCCGGGACCCGCACCTCGCGCGGCTCGGCCCCGAGCTGGCGCAGGGTTTTCGCGTGGGCCTCGAAGTCGCCCTGGAGTGCGAGGACGCCTACCTTCAGGTCAGGCTCCGCGGTTCTGCAGCAGGGCGTCCTCGGCGGCGAGACCGGCGATCTCCAGACCCGGCATCGCCTCGCCGAGCCCGATCGAGGCCGCCGCCACGCGCTCGGGGTCGTTGAAGTGAGTGGTCGCCTCGACGATCGCCCGCGCCCGCCGCTCCGGATCGGAGCTCTTGAAGATGCCCGAGCCGACGAAGTTGCCCTCGGCGCCCAGCTGCATCATCAGCGCCGCGTCGGCCGGGGTGGCGATGCCGCCGGCGCAGAAGAGCGGCACCGGCAGGCGGCCAGCCTCGGCGACGACTTTGACGACCTCGAGCGGAGCCTGCAGTTCTTTCGCCTCGGAGGAGAGCTCCTCCGGGCCCAGCTGGGCCAGCCGCTTGATCCCCGTGGTGATCTCGCGCATGTGCCGCACCGCCTCGACCACGTTGCCGGTCCCGGCCTCGCCCTTGGAGCGGATCATCGCCGCGCCCTCACCGAGCCGCCGCAGCGCCTCGCCGAGGTTGGTGGCGCCGCAGACGAACGGCACCGCGAAGGCGAACTTGTCGATGTGGTTGTGCTCGTCGGCCGGGGTCAGCACCTCGGACTCGTCGACGTAATCGACTTCGAGGGACTGCAGCACCTGGGCCTCGGCGAAGTGGCCGATCCGGGCCTTCGCCATCACCGGGATCGAGACCGCCTCCTGGATCCCCTTGATCATCGCCGGGTCCGACATGCGGGCGACGCCGCCGTCTCGGCGGATGTCGGCGGGGACGCGCTCCAGCGCCATCACCGCGCAGGCGCCCGCCTCCTCGGCGATCTTCGCCTCCTCGGGGGTGACCACGTCCATGATCACCCCGCCTTTCAGCATCTCGGCCAGGCCGGTCTTCAGTCGAAACGTCGCGCGTTCGGTCATCGCGTCCAGATTACCTACCGGACGCGCGCGACAGCCCTGCCTCTGCGGCAGACGCCGCTACTTCAGTTTGTACGCGCGGATGCGGTCTTTGTGCGCGGCTTCGTCGCGGGCGTAGAGACCGTGCGCCATGCCCTGCACCAGCGCCATCAGCGCGGTGTGGCTGCGGGTGAAGCTGGGGCTGTTGGAGGAGAAGTAGAGGGTCAGCTCGGCGTGCTCCCCGACCTCCGACATCGTCGCGTCGGAAATCGCCAGGGTGCGGGCGCCGCGGTGGTGGGCCAGCTTCATCGCCCGCAGCAGCAGCGGGTGGGCGCGGCCGGCGGAGAGGGTGATGACGAGCGTGTTCTCGTCGATCCGGCCCAGTCGCTGCAGCGACTCGCCGCCGGTGCTGGCGACGATTTCGGCGCGGATGTCGAGCAGGCTGAGGGTGTGGCGCAGGTAACTGGCGAAGAAGGCCATCTGGTCGACGCCGACGATGACGATCCGCTGCGCGGTGGCGACCGCCTCGATCGAGGCTTCGACCTGCTCAGGGGTCAGCTTGCGCGCCGTTTCCTCGAGGTTCGCGTAGTCGGCGCTGAGCGATCCCTCCAGCTCGGAGTGGTCGAAGGAGAAAAGGGCGCCGCCGTTGGCGCTGCTGGCGGCGATCGTCGTCCGGTACTCCTCGATCGCGGCCTGCTGCAGCTCCGGGTAGCCCTCGAAGCCGAGGGCCTGGGAGAAGCGCACCACCGTCGAGGACGAGGTGCTCGCTCTCCGGGCCAGCTCCTCGGCGGTGAGGAAGGCTGCCTCGTCGAGGTGGTCGACGATGTAGCGGGCGACGTCCTTCTGGGAGCGCGAGAACTCGTCGAAGCGCTCCTGGATGTAGTCGGAAAGGCTTTTGAGCTGTGGGGACTTCGTTGCGGTCTTGGTCACGGCGGTCCATTTCGCCGAACCTGACCCTTTCCCTTCCGGCTTCTGGTTGGATTCGTCGAACATGACGCTAGAAACAGCCCTGCGCCTCACCAACCGCAACATGATCGTCTTCGATCTCCTGCTCGGCAGCGCCGCGATCGCGGCGCCGGCGGCGACCCTGAAGGTGCTCGGCCATGACGAGCCCTCGCCCGACGCGAAGCACCTCTTCCGCCGCTGCGGGCCGATCTGGCTCACCTTCGCCGCCGCCCACCTGGTCGCCGACCGCCGCGGCAGCGCCGCCGACTGGCAGTCGCTGGCCTGGCTGCGCGGGACCGAGATCGCCACCGACGCGCTCTGGTCGGCCTCGCCAGCGGTGACCCGACCAGGAGCGAAGCTGGGGCTGCAGCTGGCCGGGGTCGCCAACGTCGCAATGGCTGCCGGCTTCGCCTGGATGTCGAGGCGCCGCTGACGATGAGCCAGTTCGACGGCCTCCCGAGCATGCGCTGGAGCCTCACCGGGCTGAACGAAGAGGGCGACGAGGTCTGGCTGATCCGCGGGATCGCCCGCAAGCGCTACCACTGCCCCGGTTGTCACGGCGACATCCCGGTCGGCGAGGAGCACACCGTCGTCCAGTTCGTGCGCCGGCTCGGCGGCACAGACCACCACCACTGGCACCGGCGTTGCGCCGAAGAGCTGCTGGTCCCCGAGCTCGGCAACCTCCGCCGCGTCCCCGCCTCCGAATCGAGCCAGGCGCGGCTGGAGGCGCGGGGGCGGAGGCCGGCCGGCCGTCGAGATCGACGCCGGTGAGCTTCCCGCGCCGCCTCGGTTCGACCTACGCGCGCATCTGGCGCACCTATCGGGCTTGGACCCCGTCGCTTCTCGCCCTCGCGCTGGTCGTCTTCGTTCCCCTCGCCCTGCTCGACGCGCTGACGATGGACGTCGACCTCGACTCGCTCGACGTCACCAGCGGGATCAAATTGGCCGCCCTCGTCCTCGCGGTGGGAGTGATCACCGCCACCGGGCTCCTCGGTGAGGTCTTCTTCAGCGGGGCGATCGCGATTTCCCTCACCCACGCCCACGGCGAGAAGCCGCCGCCGTTGCGCGAGATCGCGGCCCGTCTCAACTACGGCCGACTGATCGCCGTCGACCTCGCCTATGTCGCACTAGTGGCCGTCGGGTTGCTGCTGGGGCTGGTCCCCGGCCTCCTCGCCTTCGTCTGGCTCGCCCTTGCCGGGCCGGTAGTCGAGCTCGAGGAGCGCTCGGCCAAGGGGGCATTGGCGCGCAGCATGCGGTTGGTCCGCGGCAACTTCTGGCTCGTCCTCTGGGTCCTGCTGCCGATCCAAGTCATCGGCGACGGGATCGGGCACCTCCTCGCCGGTCTCGTCCACGGCCTCTTCGGCCACACCTTCGTCGCCACCTGGCTGGCGGAGGCGGTCTCCGACCTCGCCCTCTCTCCGATCTTCGCCGTCGCCGCCGTCCTCCTCACCGTTGATCTCATGCGGGAGAAGGAGGGCACCGCCCCACCCGTCCACGCGGCTCCGGCGCCGGCATGACCACCGTCTCGATCTTCGCCGACTTCTGGGACCGGATCTCCGAGCACGAGCTGCAGGGGCTCTACCTCGTCCTCCTCGGCTTCCTCCTCTCCTTCGCCTTCATCCGCATGAGCACGCGGCTGCAGCGCAGCCCGCGGGTGCCCTGGTGGCCGGGCAGCATCGTCAGCGACTCAGGCGTCCACCTCCACCACCTCGTCTTCGGAATCGTCACGATGATGGCCGCCGGCGCCGGCGGGTTTGCCGCCTTCGGCAACAGCCCCTGGACCGAGATCTGCGCCTTCGCCTTCGGGATCGGCGCCGGCCTGACGATCGACGAGTTCGCCCTCTGGGTCTACCTCGACGACGTCTACTGGGCGAAGGAGGGGCGCAGCTCGATCGACGCCACCGTAATTGCCGCGGCGCTGATGCTGCTGGCGCTGCTCGGCTTCACCCCGTTCACGATCGAAGACGGGGACGTTAGCGCGATCCTCGGCACCGCCCTCAGCGCCCTCGTCGTCTTCGCCCTGGTCGCAATCTGCTTCGCCAAGGGCCGGATCATGCACGGCTGCATCGGCTTCTTCGTCTTCCCCATCGCCCTCTACGGGGCGTGCCGCCTCGGCAAGCCCCATTCGGCCTGGGCGCGGCGCCGCTACGGCGAGCGCCGGCCGGCGAAGCAGGCTCGCGCCGAAGCGCGCTTCCCACCCGACCGCCGCACCGAGCGCTTCAAGGAAGCCTTCCGCGACGTCGTCGGCGGCAAGCCGAGCGAGGGCCTGGCGGCGGCCAAAGAGGAGGCCTTCGCGGCGACGCGGGAAGCAAGCGAAGAAGTGCGCCAGCGGGCCGAACGAGTGACGCACCCCGAAGACCGCGGTGACTGAAGCCTCAGCCGGCCAGCCGAACCGGGTTGCCGTGGTAGCCGACCCTGGCTAGGAACCACTCCTTGCCATCGGGCCACAAAGTCAGCCGCACCTCCGCCATCTCACCTCCCGGCTCCATCCGCAGCCAGGCGAGCGGGTAGTTGGAGGTGGCCACCCGACCGGCCTCGCGCACGTTGCGCTCGAACTGACGACGTTCGTCCTCCGGCAGGTACTGCATGACGATCGAGTGGAAGACGACCGTCGCAGCTCCCTTGGCGGGTTCCGCGAGTCGCTCCGCGATCCATCCAGCAGCAGGAGCCTGCTCAACCTCGAGTGGCACCTCCTCCGCCACCGCCAGCGCAGCCCGCAGGCGTTGTACCCGGGCCTCCTGGTCGGGCCAGACGAAAGACTGCAGCGCCAGGCGACCCTCCTCACTCGAGGGATCGACTGGATTGGGATCGCAACCACGTCGCTCGACCACCTCGACCGGCCGCGCCGCCGGCGCCTCGCCGCTCAGCTCGAACTCGACTCGGACCGGCGATTCGGGGTCCCCCCAGCTGAAGCCGTCGGCCTCATAGCGGTAGTGGTCCCAGCGCAGGTTGAGTCCGCCACTGGCGCCTACCTCGAGTAGGCGCAACGGCAACCCAGCGCTCTCGACCACCGCCAGGAACCCCGGCAGCAGCGCCGCGCAGCGACCGACTTCGTTCGTCTGCACCGGGTGGTCGAGCAGGTCCCGAACCGCTTTGGCGTCATCGATGAGCGCTCTTCGAAAGGTCAGCCACCGCATGTCCGGCAACTCGCCTTCCAGGAAGCGCCTGTGCACCGCACCCAGCAGGCGCAGGGCCAGCATCGAGGCGGGCGGGTCGTCCTCGTGACCGCGCAAGACGTTGGCCAGGGGCCCATCGCTTTCGGTGTCGGCGGCGGCGCGCTCGAGCAGTTCCGCGTACAACGGCGAGCCCAGTCGGGCGCAGTGGCCGGCCTGAGTTCGGAGCAGCGAAGCGAAGTCTTGATCTATTTCCCCCGCAGCCTCAACCATCGCTCAACCTTAGCCGCGAAAACGAGTGCCTAGACTCGCCTCTGGAAGCATGCGCCACCGTGTAGTCACCCCGATCATGATCGCCCTCCTCGCCGTCGGCGGGAGCGCGATCGCGAGCGCTGAGACCGTTCAGAAGGATGGGTTGCGCGTCACCTTCGACGCCGATTTCGCCCCCCATACCCTCCCCCGGGACAAGCCAGCACCGGTCTCGGTCAAGATCGAAGGGAAGGTGGCAACCGCCGACGGCAGCCACCCTCCGGCGCTGCGCTGGCTCGAAATCAAGCTCCACCGCAACGGGCGGCTCGACGCGAAGGGCCTACAGACCTGCTCCGCTCCGAGCCTGCAGTCGACCAGCACCGCCACCGCGCTCGCGCGCTGCCGCCCCTCCCTCGTCGGCAAGGGCAGTTTCCAAGCGGTGGTCTCCCTGGGGAGAGAGATCCCGACGAGCGGGAGGATCCTCGCCTTCAACAGCCGCCGCCACGGCAAGCAGGCGCTGGTCCTCCACCTCTTCGCCAGCACCCCCGTGCGCTTCACCCTCGTGGTGCCGCTGACTATCGGCCACCTGAACGAGAAGCAGTTCGGCACCATCCTGCGGGCCAAGATCCCCAAGCTCGCGGGCGGACTCGGCTCGGTCACCGAAATCGACCTGACGATCGGACGGCGGTACTCCTTCCGCGGCCAGCGCCGCAGCTACGTCTCGGCTGCCTGCAGCGCCCCCAAGTCCCTTCCGGGCGGGGTCTTCAACTTCGCGCGAGCGAACTTCCGCTTCGAAGGGCACAAGTCGATCAACCCTCCTGCCCTGCTCCAGGAATGCCTGGTGCGGTAGCGGCCTAGAGGCCGAGGCCGCCGACACCGCCCTCGTCCCAGCCGAGATGGTGAGCGAGCTCGTGGCGCAGCGTTTGCTCGACCTGGCGCGCGAGCAACTCGCGGTCGTGACCGAAATCGCGTTCGAGCGTGTCGCGGTAGATCGCGATCCTGTCCTCATAGCGTTCCGCTGCAACGCCGTCGCCGAAGTACTCGCCGTAGGCGCGCCGCTCGGTGCCGAGGTCGGAGACGACGACCGCGACCCGCTCCAGCAGGCGCTGGAACTCTTCCGGCAGCGCGTCGATCGCGTCGGCCACCAGGGCTTCGAAGCTGTCCGGCTCAGTCTGATTCACTGCCGCACCACGTTAACCAGCAACCGATCTGGAGCAACTACATGAGCAAGAAGCTGCGCACCTTCTCCTCGCTCTTCGCTGTGCTGGCAATCGCCGCAGGGGGAGTCGTCTGGTCCGGCTGCGGCAGCAGCAGCGACGACGAAAGCAGCACGATCCGCGAGAAGGCCGAAAAGCAGGTCGAAGAAGGGACCAAGAAGGCCGAAGAAGCAGTCGACGAAGGCGTCGAAAAGACCAAGAAGGGCCTCGAAGAAGCCCGCGAAGAAGTCGAAAAGGGCGTCGACAACAAGACCGAGAAGAAGTTCGAAAAGGCCCAGAAGGAAGCCGAAAAGGGAATCGAAGAAGGCCAGGCCAAGGCCGAAAAGGGCCTCGAAGAAGCGAAGGAACAGGCGGAAAAGTACCTGCCCTAGGAACCGTCTCGTGAGTGGAGATCCCCGGTGGCCTCGATCGCGTCGCCGAGGATCTCCACCGAGCGCCGCAGCTGCTCGTCGGAGATCGTGAACGGCGGTGCAAGGCAGAGGATGTCGTCGAGGAGCCCGCGGGTGAGCAGGCCGCGCTCGCGCGCCGCGAACGCAGCGCGGCGGCCGCGTCCGGTCTCGATCGGCCAGCGCTGGCGGCTCTCCTGGTCGCAGACCAGCTCCACCCCTGCCATCAGCCCCGCCTGTCGGATCTCTCCGACTTCCGGGTGATTGCGCAGCGGGGAGATCAGCTCGGCGAGGGTCGCGCTCGCGCTCTGCACACGCTCCAGCCACCCCTCGTGCTCGATCGCTTCGAGGTTGGCGAGGGCAACGGCACAGGCGACCGGGTGGCCCGAATGGGTGAAGCCGTGCATCAGGTATCCCGGGCGCTGGGCCGGATCGCGCAACTCGTCCCAAAGCTCGTCGCTGACAATGACGCCCCCGAGCGGGACGTAGCCGCTGGTTACTCCCTTGGCAAAGGTGATCAGGTCCGGTGAGACACCTTCGTGATCACAGCCGAACCAGGTCCCGGTGCGGCCGAAGCCGGTGATCACCTCGTCGGCGATCAACAGCACTTCGTGGCGGTCGCAGATCTCCTGCAGGCGGGCCAGGTAGCCGGAGGGCGGGACGATCACGCCTCCCGAGCCGAAGACGGGCTCGACGATCACCGCCGCCACCCGCTCGGCGCCCAGCTCTTCGATCTTCTCCTCCAGCCTCTTCCCCTGGCAGACCGGGCAGCTCTCGGGCTCGCACGGGACCCCGGCCGGGCAGCGGTAGGTGTAAGGGGCCGGGACCTCGACGATGTCGGGCGCCTCGACGCCGAACTCCGCGTGGTAGGGGTGCAGCCGGGTCGCCGTCGTCGTCACTCCGGCGAGGCCGTGGTAGCCGCGGTCATGGGCCAGGATTACCGACTTGCCCGGCTTGCCGCGCCGTACCCAGTGGCGGCGGGCGAGCTTGATCGCGGTCTCGTTCGCCTCGCTGCCGCCGCTGACGAAGAAGACGCCGCTGAGGCCCGGCGGCGCCAGCTCGACGATCCTCCCCGCCAGCTCGATCGCCGGCGGCGAGGAGACGCCGCCGAAGGTGGCCGCGTACGGCAGGGTCCGCAGCTGCTCGTGCGCGGCCTCCACCAGGTCCTCGCGGCTGTGGCCGAGGTTCACCGTCCAGAGACCGGCCAAACCGTCGATCAGCCGCTGGCCGTCCTCCGCGATCAGCTCGCATCCCTCGCCCCGGACGATCACCAGCGGACCCGTGTCGGGCAGCTGGGAATGATCGGTCAAGGGGTGGATCAGATGATCCAGATCCCCCGCGGAATGATCTGGAGCGGACAAGAGCCCACCCACACTATTAAAGATTAGACAGGCTGTCTACGGTTCGCCGAGGGAGTTTTTTCTCCCCAGCGGGCTGCGAGGCGCCTCGTTCGGCGGCACCGAGCAGATCGCGTACCAGTGCAGAAGCGCAAGCTGGTATGCCTTCTCGTCGATCTCCTCCTGACTCGCCGTAACGTCGAAGGAAGCGAGGATCGACTCGATCATGTTGTAGGCGGCGCGAACGCCGAACTCGAGGTCGATGTCCTTGCGGATCAGACCGGCGTCTTCGTCGGCGGCGTGGACCGCCATGATCCAGCTGATCAGCGCATCGTCAGCAGCCTTGTTCGCCTCCTCCCAGCCGCTGCCGCGGAGGTTGCGGGCTACGGCAACGATCGGGCGCAGGTCCGCGTTCTTCACTCGCCAGCCCAGCGCCTCCCGCACCATCTCCTGGATCAGCTCGAACGAAGTCTGGCCTGAGCGGGCGTTTTCCCGCAGTCGCTGCGCGATCCGCGCGTATCCCGTCATGTAGTCGCTGATGATCGCCGCGAGGATGTCCTGCTTGTCGTCGAAGTTGTTATAGACAGTTGCCCGGGCCACCTGCGCCGCCCTGGCGATGTCGCCCATCGAAGTCTCGGAGAAGCCCCGCCGAGCGAACAGCTTGCGGCTCGCCTCGATGATCTTCGTCCTCGCGCGCGGCTCCCCGCGCCGCGGACGAGTCACTTTTGCCCCCTCTCGAGGCGATTGGTCAGCCCCTTCACACCAGCGAGACTATCCAATAGTTGTGATACGACCACGGCTAGTGCACTTCTTCGGGTAGTTCATACCAACGCTTGCGATCCCCGATCCGAGAGCGCAGCTTCCAGCCCCGCGTCTTGGGAACCGTGTCCAGTTCCTCTCGCAGTCGCATCAGCCGGCCCGCAACCTGCTCCGCGGCCGCGAAGGCGGGCAGATCTCGAGCGAACTGTGCGGTTCGCTCGGCAACCATTCCCAGGGTTCGCCAGAGCCCCCAGTCGGCGGCGCCCAGTGCCGCGATGTAGGTTGAGTTCACCCCCGTGTCGTCTTCGCTGAGGTCGTGGTCGGCGAAGACCGCGCAGAGGTCCAGGTAATCCTTCTCGTTGGTTTCCACGACCTGCAGCTTCAACACCGTCAGGTCCGCGAGTGACAAAGTCCGCGGAACCAGCTCCAGTCGCTTACGCAGGTCGATCCGGTGGCAAAGGTTTGCCTCATCGACAAAGACGTCGACCTGACGCTGGTTTCCCTCGTCCCAGAAGAAAAGTCGCCGGTGACCGTGGAGGGTGTTGAACTCCCGATCCGCCACATATCCGAGTGACCCCAGCAGCTCCGTCACCTCCTTCTTCGCCGAGCCTTTGGTGGCCAGGTCGATGTCGGCATACCCCCGTCGCAACGGCGGCTGTTGGCTGCTCGGGCAGAGGACGGCGACCGCGACCCCGCCGAGCAGGCGCAGCGGGACTTCGGCGGCGCCGGCGCTCTCCGCGATCCGAGTGCCCTCGCGAACGGGGTCCGCAAGCGGCTCCTGGCTCGCTGCGGTCACTACTCGGGTGGGATTTCCGCGGCCAGCTTGTCGACGTCTACGCCCTGGCTCTTACGGGCGCCGCGGGCGACGAAGAAGGTCAGCAAGGAGGCCACTAGGATGATCCCGCAGTCGCGGAAGAAGTGGCCCTTGTCGACCCCGAGGTCGGGGTAGTGCATGTAGATGTAGAAGATCCCGGCGAGGATGACCGCGACCAACGCCCCGGCTATCGCGACGATCGGGATGCCGAAGACGCGCTGGGTCGTCGCCGAGGCGCGCCAGATCTCCGGCCGCCGGTAGGGAAGCAGCACAGCCGAGATGCCCAGGAGGATCATCGTGATCGCCTGCAGCAGCACCGCCTCGAACAGCACTTCGAGGAAGCCTTCGTTGTTGGAGACCGCCCACCAGAGCACGAGGATGCTGAGGACGACCGTGAGGACGAGCGCGTTGTGCGGAGCGTGGGTGCGGGGGGAGACCCGGGCGAAGCGGGACGGCAGCATGCCGTCGAGCGCCCAGGCGAAGAAGGTGCGAACGGCGATCGTGATGTTGGGCAGGATCAGCAGCGGATAGGCGATCGCGAAGGTGAGGAAGAGCCACCAGGCGAGCAGGGTGCTGCTGCCCGCGATCGAGGTGAGGAAGGTGTAGTACGGCGGTGCCGCGAAGGGGTAGCTTTCGCCGAGGCTGTTGATCGCGACGAAGAAGTCGTGACCGAACTTCCAGAAGAAGATCGCCGCGAGGATCGCCGCGATCGCGATGTGGACGACCGCCGCCAGGCTCATCACCTTCATCTGGGTGGTGTCTTTCGCCCGCCTCACCTCGCCAGAGATGTAGAGCGAGAGCCAGCTGTAGAGGGAAAGGCTGCAGATCGCCGCCCAGGTGGGCCAGAAGTTGTCGAGGCTGAACGCCGGGCTCGTGTCCACGCCTTCCTTTTTGGCGTTGGCGATCACAGAGCCGTAGGTGTCGGCTTCTCCGGTCGTCGTCTGGGCGAACTGGTTGAAGCTGTTGACGAAGCCGTCGTGGCTCTTGAAGAGGAGGACGAGGAACACGGTCCCGAGGCCGAGCATCATCACCACCCAGAAGCCGTTCATGATCCGCGTCGTCCAGCGCCAGCCGCCACCGAGCAGGATCGCCGAGAGCACGATCAAGGCCGATCCGATCCCCATCTGCCACCCCTGGCTCCCGGCGACGTCTTCGCCGGCGTTGACGAGGGAGCTGCTTTCGCTGACCAGGCCCACCGCCGTCAGCGAGGGACCAAGTGCCACGGTGACGAAGGCGAGGGCGACGAAGGCGATCGAGAGAATCACTCCCGAGGTCCAGAAGAACGAGGAGATCAAGCCGATCACCGGATGGGTGATGCGGCCGACCAGCACGTAGTCACCGCCGCTGCGCGGGATCGCGGAGGCGAAGAGGCCGTAACAGACGCAGATGATCACGGCGGCGACCAGCGCCAGCGCGAACCCCAGCCAGATCGAGCCGCCCGGGAACAGCCCGAGGGTGAAGAAGATCGATACCGCGAGGAAGATCGCCGTCGGCTGGCCCGCCATGTTGAAGACGAAGGTCGAGAACGGTGAAACTTCCCGGACCAGACCCGTGGCTTTGCGCGCGTACGTTCCCTGCGGGCTCGCTGGCGCTACAGGACGCTCCCCCAACTCAGCCATCTCTCTCCCCTTCTCTCCCTTTGCGTCGATTCATCCTGAGACCAAGTAGTGATTGACCACACGGTCAGGTTCCAAATGCACCAGGCAACCATCCAGGTGACCGCTACCGTAATCGGAACCGGGGTTGATTGCCACCGTTCGCCCGATTTTCGTCACCCCCTTGCTCTCATGGATGTGACCGTGCAGGCTCAGTAACGGTTCCGTCTCCTCGATTATCTGTCGCACTGCGCGACTGCCGGTCGGCACCTCGTGCGGCCGCCCGCCCTTCATCACGTAGCGCAGTTCGTCGTCGACCTCGAAGGCGGTGTCGAGGCTGCTCTCGTAAGGCGGCACGTGGATGTTGAAGACCGCCCGCTCCGGCGTCTCGAGCTGATCGACCAGTCGCTTCAGGCGCAGGTAGATCTCCTCTTCGTCGAGCTCCCGCGGCGTCTGCCAGGGGGTCCGGTTCGAGTAACCGAAGGAGACCAGCTCGTGCGGGCCCAGCATCTCAACCCGCTCGTCGCAGGCGACGACACTCTCTCCGGAAGCGAGCACCTCGTCGATCGACCAGGGGTCGTCGTTGCCGGGGATGACGTAGGCACTGGTATCGGTGCCGCCGAGGCGCTCGTCGGCGAACCCGATCCAGAGGCGCAGCTCGTCGAGCAACACCTTTTCGAAAGCCTCTTCCCGCCGCGCCGAGTCCTCTGCCAGGAGCTGTGCCTCCTCGGGGTCGACAGTCAGCGGATACATCCCGTTGGTCGAGATCGCCTTCTGCATCTCGTCCAGCTCCTCGGCGGTGCAGGCGGACCGCTGCTCGCCGATCACCCGGGCGACATAGGAGCCGTCGCCTTCGCGCACGATCGGGACCAGCGCCTTGCCGGTCAGGTCCCCCCCCATCACCAGGGCGTCGGCGGGGTAATGGGCGGCAGCGTTGACGAACTTCTTCCAGCAGACGCGCGAGCCGTGGACGTCCCCCGCGTAAAAAAGACGCGTTATCGGCTGCTTCTGACGGCGTTTGAACATCGTCTCCCTCGGCTCCCCTCCCGGGGATGATGCGGGATCGGCCCGACGATCCGCGGCCCTGACCCTAATCCGAATTAGTCATAGTGTCTAGTTTTTGGAAAGAGCGAGCTCGCGGTAAAGCATGCGGCGCGCCGCCTCGGGGTCCTCGGTCGCCAGCAGGCCAGCCGCTGCCAGCACATAGCTCCCGTCGACCCTGAGCCGCGGGGACTCCGGTGCCAGCGAGCGCGGGGCGCGGCGTTCGAGCACCCGGCGGAGGATCTCCTCGCCGTCGCTCCGGTGGGCGAAAACCCCACCGGTACCCAAAAACAGGCCCGCCTCCCTCAGGTCGGGCCCGTCGCGGACCAGCGTCGGCGGCCCCGCTTCCCCTCGCGCCAGCAGCATCGTCCCGCAGTGCCGCCGCAGCGCGTGGGCGCCGCAACCGACGGCGAGCAGCGCCTCCAGTTCTTCCCCCCGCTCATCCTCCGGCAGCCACTTTGGATCCTGCTCCCTAATCGAGACAGCTTGTCGAATGGCCGCCTCTTCGACAGCGGCCTCCTCCACGATCCAGCGCTGGTCAGCGACCAAGACTCCCCCCGCCCCGGACCGCAGGCCGAGGTCCCCCTCGACCGTGCGCAGGGCCAGCGGCGGCGGCAGCAGCGGGTCCTCGATGCCCGGCGTGACGATCTCGGCGCTGCGGCTCGAGTGGACGTCGGTGGTGGCGCCGCCGACGTCGAGGACGACAACGTCATCCAGCAGCCGCGTTGCTTCGAAGACGGCCTCGGGGGTCGGCAGCTTCACCATCCGCTCGAACTCCGGGCTGGCGCTGAGGCCCTTGCCGCCGATCACGTGGTCGAGGAAGACGCGCAGGATCGCCTCCCGCGCCGATTCAACCTCGAGGCGCCCCAGCTCCGGCATCACGTTGCCGGCGACCACGGCCTCGGTCCCGGATGCCTGCAGCAGGGCCGCCACCTCCTCGGCAACCTCAGCGTTGCAGGCAACCACCGCGTGACCGCCGATCCCGCTATCGCCAAGGCGGCGGGCATTCTCCAGCACCAACTCCGCTTGGCCACCGTCAGTCCCACCCGCGAAGAGGACGATCTCGGGCCGCGCCGCCCGCAGCGCGCCTAGCTCCTCCTCCCCAAGGCTGCCCGAAACAACCGCCTCGACCCGCGCTCCCGCGTTCAGGGCAGCTTGCCGCGCCGCCGCCGCGGTGAGGTCGGCGACCAGTCCCACCGCCGCCACCTTGAGACCGCCACCGGCGCTGGAGACCGCGAGGCGGTGATCGATCGCAGCGCCGGTCCCGGCGTCGGCACGGGCCGCATCCAACGCTGCCGCGTAACCGTCCATCAGGTCGGTCTCGATGCTGGTCGGGGCCTCTCCCCCGCCGCACAGCCGCCCCTCGTCCGGGTCGACCAGCCTCACCTTGGTGTAGGTGCTGCCGAAGTCGGCGAGCGCGACGAGGCCCACCGTCAGGCGGGGACGGCGCGGCGGCGGTCGATCAGGGCGTCGACGAGGGCGTCGATCGTGCCCGGCGTCTCGATCCCGGTCGCGTTGAGGTCGCCGCGGACGTCGATCGGGATGTCCGAGCCCTCGACGTCCTCGTTCAGCACCCCGCCCATGAAGACCGGCACCTCGGCCGAGCCGGTACCGCGCAGGTCCTCCATCAGCCGCCGCCCGAAGGAGCGGGCGACGCCGTTGTGGGTGGTGATGACGACGGCGTCGGCGTCGGTCTCGATCACGGCTTTGACGATGTCCTCGGGATCGCGGTTGATGCCGAAGTCGATCACCTCGGTCCCCACCGCCGCCAGCGTCGAGGAGAGCAGGAACTCGGCGAACTCGTGGACGTCGGTCGAGGTGACGAGCACCTTCATCCCCCGGATCGCCTCCTCTTCGCGCCGGCCCTGCAGCTCGACCAGCAGCCGCTCCCGCTCTTCCATCGTGTTCCTGACCAGGTCCGTTTCCAGCACCGGGCGGCGGCCGCGGGGGAACTCCGGGTCCGGCTCGCCGGCGCCGAACAGCTCCTCGCAGCGGGTCGAGCCGAGGCGTTTCAGGACCAGCAGCAGCTGCGCCGGGTCGCGGACGTCGATCCCGGCAGCGTCGAGCCCTTTGATCGCGGCGTCGAAGAAGGCGCGCCCGCCGCGGACCAGCTCGTCGCGCATCGCCTCGATCTGCGCCCAGTCGACCACCGGCTCGACCATCGGCACGTAGTCCTCGAGCCGCCGGCTGATCGTCTGCACGGTCGCCACCTCCTGCCAGGTGGGAATCCGTTCGGTCTCGGTCACCGGCACCGCGATCGGCGCCGAGCCGAGCCGGTAGCGCATGTCGGTCATCTTCGTGAACAGGACGTCGGTGTTCAGCACCGCCATGTTGGCGTCGAAGTCCTCGGTGTTGCCGATCGTGTCGCCCTGCACGTAGGAGAGCGGGACCCGGTCCGGGTTGGCCTCGTAGAGGGCCAGCGTCACCGCCGACTTGATCACCGGGTTCTGGGTGAGGCCGCCCCACGAGGGCGAGTAGGCGGCCCCGATCAGCTCTTCGCTGATGTAGCGCTCGACCATCGCCCAGCCGATGTAGTTGGCGTAGTCGTGGAAGACCCCCGGGTAGCCGTCCTCGAGGTAGGAGTCGAAGACCACGCCCTCGTGTTTGAAGGCGGCCAGCAGGCCGGCGGCCTGCAGGGTGACCATCGTCTGGGTGACGTCGTCGTCGAAGTAGGGCCAGCGCCAGGAGTACTGGGAGAGGACGCCGATCGTGGTGATCCCCGCCTGCAGCGCGTCGAGGGCGTTTTCGACCGAGCCCGGGCCGCCGATCGTGTTGTCAGCGGCCTCCGGCTGGATCGGCACCGTGTGGGCGAGCTCCCACCAGTCCTGCTCGGTCATCATCACCGGCCCGGTCTCCTGCGGCGCCTCGGCGCGTTTGTCTTTCGGCAGCCCCATCCGCCGCTCGGCGATCAGGTTGAAGCGATCGGGCGGGCGGACCCCGCGGGAGAGGGCGTCCTCGTAGATGAACCCGAGCGCCTCGCGGGTGTCGGCCCAAGTGGCGAGGCCGACGTTCATGCAGGTGCAGGGGATGCCCTGCTCGCGGGCGCGTTCGCGCCACTCGCGCTCGGAGCCGACGCCCTTCTCCTCGCAGTAGGCGGAGCGGGCGCGCTCGACGCCCTTCGCCATCTCCTTGCCTTCGGCGACCGCGTGGTTGCCGTCCGGCAGGTCGGGCGGCAGCAGCGCGCTCAGGTCGACGTCGATCTCAGCCATCTTCGTTCCCTCCTTCGTCACCCGTCCAGGATCCAGCCGCCGCTCACCTCGAGCACCTGCCCGGTCGTGTACCCGCCGCCGTCGGAGGCGAGGTAGAGCACGGTTTCGGCGATCTCCTCCGGCTTACCCATCCTCCCCAGGGGAGTCATCGCCAGCGCTTCGTCGATGTGCTCCTTCGGGATCTCCCAGTCGTCCTCCCAGTTCGCCGCGATCGGGCCCGGAGCGACGGCGTTGACGCGGATCTCCGGCGCCAGGTCGCGGGCCAGGGCCGAGGTGAGGGCGCGGACACCCCCCTTCGCGGCGCAGTAGGTGACCGCGACCGAGTTGACGACGTTCTCCTGGTCGATCCCGTTGCCGTAGGAGCCGGAGAAGTTGACGATCGCGCCGTTGCCGGTCCGCTGCAGGTGCGGCACCGCCGCCTGGCAGACCCGGAAGGTCCCGAGCAGGTCGACGTCGAGCAGGGTCGCGAAGGCGTCGTCCTTCGACTCGGCGAAGCGGACGGCGTCCTCGGGATCGATCCGTCCGGCGGCATTGACGACGACGTCGATGCGGCCGTAGCGCTCAGCGGCCTCGGCGACGAAACGGTCCACCGCCTCGGAGTCCGTTACCTCGATCTGGCCGACGTGACCGCTCGAACCGGCGCCTTCGATCTCCTCCAGCGCGGCCCGGGCCGAATCCTCCGATGAGCGATACCCGAGCGCGACCGTTGCTCCCTCGCGGCCGAGCGCCCGCGCCACCGCGCCACCGAGAGCTCCTCCCGCTCCGGTGACCAGCGCAACCTTCCCCCCGAACCGTCGGCCGTCGTTCCACTGGGCCATCGCCCGTAAAAACTAGCCGGTACCCAAGCTCAGGGCGAGCCCCCCGACCGGGGGGCTCGCTCCAATTCGCTCAGGTGCGGGCCTGCTCTTTGACTTCCTGCGCGTTTTCCGCAGCGCTGTCTTTGAGCTCCTCGGCCTGCTCCTGGCCTGCGTCTTTGGCGGTCTGCATCGCTTCCTGGCCCACTTCTTTGGCCCCTTCTACCGCCTGCTCGGCGACCTGGCTCGCCACCTCGCGGCCGCGGTCGAGTGCCTCCTGGCCGGTTTCGACCGCCGTTTCCTTCACCTGGTCGGCGACCGGGCCGACCTTTTCGTCCTCGATCCTGGTGCTCGGGATCATCATCCCGGCGAGGAAGCCGGCGGCAAGGCCGCCGAGCGCGAGGCCGAGTGGGTTTTCCTGGGCGACCCCGACGACCTGGCGGGCGCCCTCTTTGACTTCCCCCCCGTCCGGAGTCGCTTCGCCCACTTTGTGGGTCGTTCCCTGGACCTGCTCGATCAAGCGCTCGCGCTTGTCGGAGATCGACTCCTTTACCCGGGTTTTGACGTCGGTCTTGTAGGCGAGCGCGTCGACGGTATCGCCCATTTCGGCGCGCGTCTCCTCTATCTCCTGGCGGATTTGGCTCGGTTCTTGGCCCATTGCACGTCCTCCTTCACGGTTTCGACGGTCTGTTCGGGGGCGGGTGGCATGCCCTTCTTCACGCGGTCTTTCCCGGTCAGCGCCAGGACCGCGGCGATTGCGCCGTAGATCAAGGTGACGATGAGGGCGGCAACCCAGAGGTCCATCGCCTTGTCGAGCAGGGCGAGGATCATCGTCGTCAGCGTTCCGGCCGCCAACAGGGCGAGGACGGCGGCGCCGCCGAACATGCCGGCGCCTTCGCCCGCCACCTTGCCTTTCTGGCTCAGCTCGGCTTTGGCCAGCTCGATCTCCTTGCGGACGAGCGTCGTCGTCTGCTCGGAGAGTTCTTTGACGAGCTCTCCGGTGGAGTGCGAGCGCAGCTCATTGCTCTCGCCGTTCATGGTGCTCACGGTGCGGCGGAGGGAACGGCCGGCTGCGCGGTCGCAGGCGGCGGGCTTACCACCGGCTCGACGGCGGCGCGCCGTACCGGCTCGGGGCTGGTCCGCTGCGGCACCTGGGCGGGTGAGCTGGTGCCCATCCCGCTGCGCTGCTGGTAGCGGTTGCGGCTCGACGCCTTGAGGAAGCGCGCGGCGAGGATGCCGACCGCCATGCCCCCGGCGAGCACCGCCCACGGGCGCTGCCGGCCGAAGTCCTCGACGTCTTCGAGCATCTCGTCGGGCCCTCGCTCTTTGAGGTAGGAGCCGACCTTCTCGGTCTGCTCAGCGGCACGATCGGCGAGTTTCGCCGGCCTGTCCTTGCCCTGTTTGCGCAGCTCCTCGCCGACCGAACGCAGGTCTTTGGCAGTGCTGTGCACCTGCTCCCCGGCTTTGGTGGAGCGGTCATCGATCTGCCGGCGAACGCTTTCCTGCGCATTGCCCGCCGCCTCGCGCGCTTTCTCCTGCGCCTGGCCGGCGACCTCTTGCGCTTTCTCCTGCGCTTCGCCAACGCTTCCGTCAGCCATCATCGGTCCTCCAGTAGTTGGATCTTGAAATTGCGGTGACTCACGGCCAGGTCCGAGGTTCGTCAACCTCGCCACTCCGCGGTCGCTGTTCCCAAGATCGGCTCGAACCTAAGCGAGACGGCGCGACATCGGGCTCACTGTGCGGTTACCCCCCGCTGCGATAGACAAACGACCCCCTTGGAATCCCCGACTGCCATTTTCGCCCGCTTCCTCAAGTTCGGCTGCCTCGCCTGGGGTGGGCCGGCGGCGCAGATCGCGATGATCAAGCGCGAGTGCGTCGACGAGGAGGAATGGATCTCCGAGCTGCAGTTCCAGCGCCTGCTTGCCGTCTACCAGGTGCTGCCGGGGCCCGAGGCGCACGAGCTCTGCGTCTACTTCGGCCGCCAGCGGGGCGGCAAGCTCGGCGGCTTCATGGCCGGCCTCGGGTTCATGCTGCCCGGCTTCCTGCTGATGCTCGGCCTCTCGGCGCTGTACGTCGAGGCCGACATCGCCGAGAACCTCGACGCCCTCTTCTACGGGCTGAGCGCGGCGGTCGGCGCCCTGGTGGCGCGAGCCCTGGTCCGGCTGGGGAAATCGTTCATCCGTGACGTACCGCTGGCGCTGATCGCGGGCGCCGGCTTCGCCCTCACCCTCTTCGCCGACGCCAGCTTCGTCCTGGTCCTGCTGGGGGGCGGGCTCGCCTATGAGGTCTGGCGCAACGCTCGCCGCTGGCTCGACCGGGCGGGCTCCTTCTCTTTCGGACCCACTGCGCTGCTTCCGATCCTCGCCGGAGCGATAACGATCTCCCTCGCCGGCGAAATCTTCCTCGAGGGGCTGAAGGCCGGGCTGCTGACCTTCGGCGGCGCCTACACCGTCGTCCCGCTCCTTCACGACAGCGCAGTCGGCGGCCACCACTGGCTCAGCGAGAGCCAGTTCGTCGACGGCCTCGCGATCGGCGGCATCCTCCCCGCGCCGCTGATCATCTTCGCCACCTTCGTCGGCTACCTGGCCGGTGGCCTGGTTGGGGCGCTACTGATCACCCTCGGCATCTTCATCCCCGCCTTCTGCTTCCCGATCTTCTTCCACCGCCAGCTCGTCGCGATCGCCGAAAACGACCGCCTGCACCTGTTCCTCCTCGGGGTCGCCGCCGGCGTCGTCGGCCTGATCGCCGCAGTCACGGTGGAAATCCTCGACGCCAGCGTCGTCGACGCCTACACCGCCGCGCTGGCGATCGGCGCCTTCCTCGCCCTCAACCGCTGGCACGGCAAACTGACTGTGCTCTACGTGGTCCTCAGCTGTGGAGCGATCGGCGCCATCCTGCAACTGACCGTTGTCTAGCCAAGGCTTCCGAGGCGGCGCGACCGGCTGCTGGCAGGGGATGGGCAGCCGGCCGCTGCCCCTGAGCCTCGGCGGGGAGGGTGCTCGTCCGGCTGGCTGACCGGCGCCGAAAGGGGCGAGGCGCCTGGTTTCCGCCGCGGTCGAGCACGATTTAGACGATAGACCCGGGTCACTCATCCGCGCGGATGGTTGAGCCCGCCCTGCGACTAGTTCATCCTCTTGTCATGGGAGAGAAGGGGGAAAAGCGAGACTGGCACCGGCAGCCGTCTGATTCGGCGGAAGGCATTCAGGCGATGCTGAACGCGCTGCCGGCGCTGGTCGGATACTGGGACAGCGACCTCTGCAACCGGATGGCGAACGACGCCTATATCGAATTCTTCGGCAAATCCCCTGAGGAGATGCGCGGAACTCACATGCGCGAGCTGCTGGGACCGGAGCTCTACGAGCACGCCCTCCCCTACATCGAAGGCGCGCTGGGCGGCGAGACGCAGCTCTTCCACCGGGAGATCCCCACCCCCTCCGGGGAGATCCGCTACACCCAGGCCTCCTACATCCCCGACGTCGTCGCGGGGGAGGTGCGCGGCTTCTTCGTCCTCGTCACTGACATCACCGAGCAGCGGCAGGTCGAAGAAGAGGTCGAGCGCAACCGGGCACGGCTGGCGGAGGCGGAGCGGATCGCGCGGATGGGCAGCTGGGAGTGGGACATCCCCGGTCAGCAGCTGACCTGCTCGGAAGGGCTCTACGACGTCTACGGCATCGAGGCAGAGGACTTCGACGGGCGATACGAAGGGGGCTCCCAGCACGTACATCCGGACGATCGCGAGATGGTCGAGCAGGTGATGCGCGATGCGGTCGAGAGCGGCGCGCCGATCGACTACGAGTACCGGATCATCAGGCCCGACGGCCGTGTCCGCCGCATCCACAGCCGGGCCGAGCTCACCGCCGACAGCGAAGGCCGTCCGCTCCGCCTCACCGGCACCGTCCAGGACATAACCGAGGTCCGCGCCGCCGCCGAGGTCCTCCACCAGACCGCCAGCGACCTCGGCCGCCGCGCCGCCGAGCTCCACCGCTTCCCCGAACGCTCCCGTGGCGACGAACTCACCAAGGCCCTCTCCCCCCGCCAGATCGAGATCCTCGCCCTCGTCGCCGAAGGCCTCAGCAACGCCGAGATCGCCTCCCGTCTGTACCTCACCGAGAGCACCGTCAAATGGCACGTCCGCAAGGTCCTGCGAGCGCTGGGGGTGGCGAACCGAGCGCAAGCGGTGGCGCGGTACCTGTCCCACTCCGTCCGGCCCTAACCGCTGACGGTCTTTTCGACTTCGTCTTCTTCGGTTTCTTCGAGCTGCTTCTCGGCCTGGTCGTCGACTTCGACCACGTTCTCAACCGCTTCGTCGAGCTCATCGACCGTTTCGGGAGTGCGGGATTCGACATAGGCGTAACCCCTTAGAGCTCTTTCGAGTTCTTCCAGCCTTCTCAGATCCTGGTCGGAGGACTTCAGGGCGATCAGCGTCAGGCTGCTCGACTTGCTGATTTCCGCGCCCTCCAATTCAGCCCCTATTTTCTCGGCCGCATCTCCTTCGAAGCACTCGTCCACGCCGGCGGTGAACACGAGTACCCTCTTGGTCGAGGGCGGCCCATCGACGCGCTCGGGCGTCTTGAAATCGTCCAGGGCGGCGATTACGGCGCTGGTCAGGTTCGGGCTGCCGCTCGGCTGCTGCTCCTGCGCGGTCCCCGCCACCTCGTCGGCCTGGTCGCTGCCGAAATCGACGACTAGCTCGCTGGAACCTCCGCATTCGGAACTGGTGCGACGAAGCGCCAGCCCCTCGTTGTCGAGTTCCCCCACCGCCTGACGGATCGCGCGCGTCGCGGCGTCGAGCTTCGTTTCCCCGTTGCCCGCGAACTCCTCGCCCATCGCCGAGGAGGTGTCGAGCACCACCTCCGTATAGCTCACCGGGGGGTCGGTGGAAAAGGCGCCGGCGACGACATCCCAGAGGCGCGGGGCACCGATCAGAGCCCAGATCGCGGCAACGAGGCCGACCACGGCCACCACCCCTTTGAACCAGCCGCGCTCCCAGAAGGGGCCTCTCTCTTCGCCAGTCGACACTGATCAGCCTCCGATCCGCGAGCACATGAAAAAGCAACGAGCAGAACATAAACGCCAGACCGGGATTGCTCTTGCGCGGAGGTTCGTACGCGCGTGTTTATGGGGCAGCCTGGACTCGAACCAGGGACCGACGGATTATGAGTCCGCTGCTCTAACCAACTGAGCTACTGCCCCGCAGGGCGAGCGTACCGCGAGGGACGGAGTCAGGCGCTGAAGAGCTGAGCGAGGGAGCGGCCGACGTCTGGTGGCTCTTCTTCGCCCTTGGCGGCCGCGGCGGCGCCCTCGGCGAGGGCCTTGGCGGCGTCGGCGATCTGGTGGTCGCGGCCGCCGCGGATCGTGCCGGTCTTCTTCGCTTCGGCGAGGTCGGACTCCATCAGGCCGGCGAGCTCGGCGAGGCGGCGGAGGCCGACGACGCTGGCGGTGCCCTTGAGGGCGTGCGCTTCGGCGCGCATCGTCTCGAAGTCGTTGGAGCCGGTGGCGAGGCCGGCGGAGATCACGTCGCAGCGCCGCTTCGCCTCTTCGGCGAACGACTGCAGCAGCTCCTCCTCGGTGGCGGCTTTCTCGTTCATGGTGCGATCGCCTTGTCGACGGCTTCGTGCATCAGCTTGAGCCCGAATGCTCCCTCAACCGCGTCTCGGACGACTCCCCGCCGGTCGATCGTGAAGAGAAACGGCTCGGTGGGCAGGTGGAAAGCCCGCACCTGGGGGCGCACTCCCCGCCCGGGGTCGTTGTCCTTGTAGATCTCCATCTGGATGAAGGCCGCCTCGTCTCCGTATTCCAGCTTTGCCTGCTCCGCCACGTCGACGACGGGGCCGCAGACCCGACTCTGGCAGAACTGCGGGGTCGCAAACAAGAGCACAATCGGTTCTTTTCCCAACGCTTCCGCGTAATCCACCTTGTTCAGAGTGCCTGGGGGGAGGCGAGTCGTGATCTTCGACAGACCCCCACCGACGTCCTGCGCCGTCGGCGTATGGATAACCGGCGCCCTTTGCCCGGGTTTCGGGATGCGGTGGAATTCGCCGACGACAGCGGCGCCCGGCAGCGGCGTCCCCTTCATTTCGCCGTCTTCCTTGACGAGCGCGGCGATCCGCCACTCGCCGTTACCGGGAAAAGGGAGCTCGCTCGAGTAGACCACGGCGGCAGCGTCGGGGTCTTCGACGGTCGACTTTGCGCGAAAAGCGGGTTCTACCGCCAGGCTTTCGATCGAGGCCGGGAACGGCCCCACGGCCGGTTGGTCGAGCGCCTGGGCTTCGGCTTTGGCCTCCGGTCCGCGGTTGCCGGACTTCGATTTTGCCCTGGGCTTTGGCTCTGGCACCTTGGCGTAATAGAGCGCGACCTCGGCGTCGGTCACCTCTCCCTCCTCGCGGTCGAAGACGCCGAAGGGGTAGCGGTTCTCGCCCGGATAGAAGACTTCGGCCGCTGGGTCGACGACCCACTCAATGGGCCCGTCGGCCGCCTTCAGCACCTGCCGCAGGGTCCGCCCTTCGGTCGCGGGGAACTCGGACTTCGGCGGCGCGGGGCGGCTTTCGGTGCTGGTTGACGCGTTTGCGGTCGAGTCATCCGGTTCCGAATCGCCGCCACAGCCGCTCGCCAAGGCGCCGATCGCGAGCAGGCAGAGCAGTGCCAGGAGCATGCGGGGGGCGCGCATCGGCGGCATGTTATGGAGAGATAGGGTGCCCGGGGTTCTCGACGAGAAGGAGATGAGATGGCGGAGCGAGCGGCATTGGTGACCGGAGCATCGAGCGGGATCGGCCTGGCGATCGCGAAGACGCTTGGCGAAGAGGGCTACGCCCTCACCGTCTCCGCCCGCCGGCCGGAGAAGCTCGAGGAAGCCGCCGCAGGGCTGCGCGGCGAAGGGTTCGAGGTCGAGCCGATCCCGGCCAACATGGCCGAGGAGGACCATGTCGTCTCCATCTTCGCCGCCCACCGCCAGAAGTTCGGGCGGCTCGACGTGCTCGTCAACAACGCCGGCGTCGGGATCGGGGCACCGATGGAGCAGATCCAGACCAAGCACCTCGACATGCAGCTCGCGGTCAACCTGCGGGCGCTGATCCTCGGCACCCGCGAGGGCCTGCCGATGCTGCGCGAGGCCGGTGCCGAGCACGGCAAGGCGCTGATCGTCAACACCGCCTCGATCGCCGGCAAGGGCGGCCAGGCCTGGCTCTCGATCTACGCGGCCACCAAGGCGGCGGTGATCAACTTCACCCAGTCGACCCACCGCGAGGCCGGCAACGCGGGAATCCAGTGCACGGCACTGGCGCCCGGGTTCGTCGAGACGCCGATGACCGAGTTCGTCCAGGGCCAGATCCCGCCCGAGGAGATGATCCGCCCCGAGGACCTCGGCGAGGCGGTGCGGTTCCTGTTGCGGACTTCACGCAACTGCCACGTCCCGGAGGTCGTCTTCACTAGGCCTGGCGAGGGACTCGATACCCCCTGAGGCTGATTCGGGCGTGAACGAGCGCCTGCGAGCACTGGTCGCCGCCTTCGGCGACGCCGGGCACGTTTTTCCGGCGATAGCGCTCGGCAAAGCGCTGGCCGCACGCGGTCACGAGGTCGTGATCGAGACCTGGGAGGAGCGGCGGCAGGCGGTCGAGGGCGAGGGACTCGGCTTCGCCGCGGCGGAGGAATACCGGATGTTCCCGCCGCCCGACCCTGAGTCGGAGGAGGGCCAGCACGCGGCCGAGGCGGCGCGGGCGCTGATGCCGCTGCTGGAGGACTTCCGGCCCCACGTCGTCGTCAGCGACATCCTCACCCTCGCCCCCACCCTGGCGGCCGAGCGGGCGGGGATCCCGCTCGCGACCCTGATCCCGCACATCTACCCCGTCGTCGAGCCCGGCCTCCCCTTCTTCGCGATCGGGCTGCGGCCACCACGAACCGGGCTCGGCCGGAGGATTTGGCGCTACGGCCACGACCGGGCGCTGCGGGTCGGTCTCGAACAGGGGCGGCGGGACCTCAACGTCCAGCGCGGCCGCCTCGACCTGCCGCCGATCGACCGCTTCCACGGCGGCATCAGCCCGGACCTGGCGTTGGTCGCCACCTACCCGCAGCTGGAGTACCCGCGGCAGTGGCCGGCCGGCGTCGAGATCACCGGCCCGATGACCTTCGAGCTGCCCCACCCGGACATCGAGCTGCCGCCCGGTGAAGGCCCGCTCGTCCTCGTCGCTCCCAGCACCGCCCACGATTCCGACAACCACCTGGTGCGAACCGCGCTGGCCGCCCTGGCCGGCGAGCCGGTGCGGGTGGTGGCGACGACCAACCGCGTCGCCCCCCAACACCCGATCCAGGTGCCCGCCAACGCCAAGCTGGTCGAATGGCTCAGCTATAGCCAGCTGATGCCCGCCGCCTCCCTCGTCGTCTCCCACGGCGGCCACGGCACCGTCGCCCGCGCCCTCGGCGCCGGCACCCCAGTCCTCGTCTGCCCGATCATCGGCGACATGAGCGAGACGGCGATGCGCGTTGCCTGGGCCGGCGCCGGCCTGTCCCTGCCGTGGCGCCTCTGCCAGCCGGCGCCGCTGCGGTGGGCGGCGCAACGATTGCTGCACGAGCCGAGCTTCAAGGCGAAGGCGCAGGAGATAGCGGTTTGGGGGCGAGAAAACGACGGGGCCGCGCGCGGTGCGGAGCTAGTCGAGGAACTAGCGCTGCAGAAGATCGCAACCGCCTAAGAAGCTCCGGGGGTGGGACTCGAACCCACAACCTCTCGATTAACAGTCGAGCGCATCTGCCAAATTGAGCTACCCCGGATCAATTTTGCGCTACCCCGGAAAGGGGCGTGCGTTGAGAACTTTAGCGGTCAGCGGTGGACACGCTCTTGACCCCCACCTCGACTTGAGCATGGCAGTTGGCACACAGAAGCACGCACTTCTCCGCCTCAGCGCGACTCTGCGCAATCCCACGGCTGAGCCCTCCCTCGGACAAATGAAACGACTTGTTTGAAGGATCCAAGTGATGGAACTGCAAGGCCGCCGGATGGCCGTCGAACCCGCAGAGCGCGCATCGTCCTCCAGCCTCTTCTACAAGCTTCCTCTTCAGTGACCGTCGCCGCTTCGAGACGGCTTCAGAACTGCAGCGTCCACAACGGAATCCGCCTTCGGGTCGCGCATAAAACGCAGTGTGGCCGTGCTTGCGGCATCTGAAGTAGGCCCGCTTCACGCCCTCCTTGCAGGCGGCACGCGTTTCCCTCAGACGCGCTGACCGCTCCGTCTCGAGACCGAGCTTGCGGAGCCAGTACCTGATGGTTGACCGCCCCGCCCCGAACTCATCGCCCATTTCTTGAATAGACGCCCCCTGCTCCAAGAGCTGAGCCAAGCGCTCTGGATCTACTTTCCCGTTCGGAGCGTGGGTCTCACTTCGAACCGCCTCCAGCCCGTGCTTCTTCAGCCAATAGCTGACCGTCGATTCGTGCTTGCCGACCTGCTTGCCGATCGCTTCCAGGGACATTCCCTCCGCCAAGCACCCTTCTAGGAACTCCTTCTCCATGGCTGCATTTTCTCAGATGATGCAGACAGAAAAATGCGGACGGAGTTGGCTATACGCTGCCGGCCGGGCGCTCCGCGTGGGCGATCCTCTGAACCAGGGCGGCGCGTTCGCGGCTGAGGGCGGCGCGGCGCTCGTAGTCACCGCGCTCGCCGGCGGCGGCGATCTCGCCCTCTAGGCGACGCTGCTCGAGGAGGAGGAAGTTCAGCTCCATCGCTTCGTGGGAGGCGGGCTCCTCGCGGGACATGATCACCAGTTCGGCGATCAGGCCGGAAAGCTCGGCGTCGTCGTGCGGGAGGTTCGAGGCGGGGTCCTCCGGATGCTCGCGCAGCCAGGTGGCGGCCCGCAGGCCGGTCGGCGAGAGGTGGGAGTCGGTCAGGCGCGCCAGGTACTCCCTGCCCTCGCTCGGGATCGCGATGCACATCGCCAGCAGCGCCCGCTCGCGGCGCTCGCGCGAGGTCAGCTCACCCTGGCGCCGGGGCGGCGGGGCGTTCCCGGTCCGTTGCGGGGCCGGCGCAGAAGGCTGCTGCTCCCGCCCGCCGCTGGCCGGAGTCGCGGCGACCACCCTTCCCATCACCATCGCCGGGTCAAGGTCGAGCCGCTCCGCCACGCGCCGGACCAGGTCTTCCCGTCCCGCCGTCTCCCCCATCCCCGCCAGCACCGGCGCCACCTCGCCCAGCGCCCGGTCGCGCTCTACCGGCGAGCCGACGTCAGTGCGACCGAGGATCAGCCCCACTTGGAACGCGGTCAGCTCCTCGGCCTCCTGCAGAAGCGCGCGGAAGCGCTCGGGACCCTCGGGCGCCGCCATCATCTCGGCCGGGTCCTCGCCCGCCGGCATCGCCGCCACCCGCAACCGCATGCGCCGTCCGGCGGCAACCCGCTGGGCCCGCAGCATCGCCTCCTGCCCGGCCGCGTCGGCGTCGAGAGCAAGGACCACCTCGTCGACCATCCCCGAGAGCGCCGCCACCTGCTCGTCGGTGATCGCGGTCCCCATCACCGCCACCGCCTCCTCGATCCCGGACTGGTGCAGGGCGAGAACGTCGGTGTAGCCCTCGACGACTACGGCGCGGCCGGCCTTGGCAATCGCCGCTTTCGCCTGCTCGACGCCGTAGAGGATCTGGCTCTTGTGGAAGAACTCGGTCTCCGCGGTGTTGACGTACTTGGCCCCCTGGTCCTCGCGCATCGCCCGGCCGCCGAAGCCGAGGACGCGGCCGCGCCGGTCGCGGATCGGGAACATGATCCGCTCGCGGAAACGGTCGTAGTCGCCGCCGCTGCGGCCTTGCTGGGTGAGCCCGACCCCGCGCAGCTCCTCGACGCTGAACCCGGCCCGCTGCCCCCGCACCAGGAGCTTGTCCCAGGCGCTCGGCGCGTAGCCGACGCCGAAGCTCCGCAGCACCTCCTCGCGCAGCCCCCGACGCGCCAGGTAGTCGCGCGCCTTGCCCGCCTCCTCGGACTCCCAGAGGTAGCTGGAGTAGAAGGCGGCGGCGCGGTCGAGCAGCTGCTCGAGGCGGCGGCGGCGCTGACGTTTGGCCTCCGCCCGCGGGTCCTCCTGCTCGCGCTCCAGCTCGACCCCGTAGCGGTCTGCCAGCAGCTCCACCGCCTCGGCGAAGTTGAGCCCGTCCTTCTCCTCGACGAACTTGATCACGTCGCCGCCGACCCCGCAGCCGAAGCAGTGGTAGAGCTTTTCGGTCGGCTCGACCGAAAACGAGGGCGTGCGCTCGTCGTGGAACGGGCAGAGGCCGGTGTAGCGAGCCCCCTGCCGCCGCAGGTCGGTGTGGGCGGAGATCACCTCGACGATGTCCGCCGCCTGCTTCACCCGCTCGACGCTGTCCTGGGAGATCAGCGCCATCAGAACCTCGACTCTTCCGGGACCGTGAGCTCGGTGAACTTGGCGATGCAGAAGCGGTCGGTCATCCCGGCGATGTAGTCGGTCACCCGTTGATGGTCGCCCGCCGTCGGGTCGTAGCTGGGGACCTCGCCCGGATTGGCGAGGTAGTACTCGAAGAGCCCGTGCATCGTCCGCTGGACACGGGCGTGCTCGCTGCGGGCCTCCGGCCCGAGGTAGACGCGGTCGAACATGAACTTGCGCAGGCGCAGCATCGCCCCTCCGACCTCACGCCCCTGCCCAATTTCCTCCGCCCCTTCGGAGTGGTCGACGAGGTCGCGGACCAGGGTGTCGATCCGCTGCGAGCCGGTTGGGCCAAGCAGCTCGATCTCCTCCGTCGGCAGGTCCTCGGGCCGCAGGATCCCCGCTCGCAGGGCGTCGTCGATGTCGTGGTTGATGTAGGCGACGCGGTCGACCAGCTTGACGATCTGGCCCTCGAGCGTCGCGGGCTTGCGCGAGCCGGTGTGGTTGAGGATGCCATCGCGGACCTGCTCGGTGAGGTTAAGGCCTTCGCCCTCGCGCTCGAGCACGTCGACGACCCGCAGCGAGTGCTCGTTGTGGCGGAAGCCGCCACCGCAGGCGCTGCGCAGGGCCGCGTCAAGCGCCTCCTCGCCGGCGTGGCCGAAGGGCGGGTGGCCGAGGTCGTGGCCGAGCCCGATCGCCTCGGTCAGGTCCTCATTCAGCCGCAATGCCCGAGCGACCGTGCGGGCGATCCCACAGGCCTCCAGCGTGTGGGTGAGGCGGGTCCGGTAGTGGTCCCCCTCGGGGGCGACGAAGACCTGGGTCTTGTGCTTCAACCGCCGGAAGGACTTCGAGTGGACGATCCGGTCCCGGTCGCGCTGGAACGGCGTCCGCAAGGGACTGTCCGCCTCCTCACGCTGGCGCTGCGCCGGATAGGACCGGGTCGCCCGCGGAGCAAGAAACTCCTCCTCCCAGGCGGAGATGCGGTCATCGAAGGCGGCGGTGGGGGGCACGTGCCGATCATACGGGCGCGCTGGTAGGCGACGGGGAGGGCCGCCCCGGACAACAGCGGGGAGGGTCCGGGGAGGCCCTCCCCGTCGCCTAGGCCGCGGCGCGAAGTTGTACGTGCGCGTGGTGCTCGAGCGTTTCAGTGATCGCCCGCTCCACCTGACGCAGAGCGGGCGCCTCGGCCCTTGGGGCCTCGCTGAGAGGCTTTGCGAATCCCTCGACCATGAAGCGGTGAGCGGCCTCGCTGAGGGGGAAGGCGCTGCCTTCGCAGCTGCCGCAGACGACCCCCCCGGCAGCACCGGAAAAACCGGCGAGATGGTCGGCCTCTCCGCAGCGGGCGCACGACGCCAGCTCGGGTGCGAAGCCAGCGACGAGCGCGAGCTTGAGTCGGAATGAGAGGGCGGTTTCGAGCTCCGCCGCGCACGCCTCACTCGGGTCGTCGAGCAGGCTCAGGTAGCGGCAGAGGAGGCTGTAGGCGGGCGGGTTGGGCTCGGCGGCGTCCAGCAGCCGCAGGACCGCGTCGCAGGCGCGGGCGCCGGCAGTGAGGGCCGCGCCGGAGCTTCGCAGCCGCGGGTAGCCCTCGACGGTAGTGGCGCTGGTCACCGTCATCAGGTCGCCGCGGCCTTCGTGGAGGATCAGGTCGAGGCGGAAGAACGGCTCCAGGCGGCCGCCGAAGCGGGATCGGGGTTTGCGCGCCCCCTTGGCGATGGCCCCGATCCGGCCGCGGCTTTTCGAGTAGAGGTGGAGGATGCGATCAGCCTCGCCGTAGCGAATGCTGCGCAGCACAACCGCCTCAGTCTTGACCGTAGATCCGGCCACGAAATCAAAGATGACCGATGGATCGGACGGAAACTCAGGAACGGGTGCGTCGACGCTTCGGCCGGCGCCGCAACCGCACCTGACAGCCCGGGCAGAAGTAGGTCGAGCGGCCGCCGACGACGATGCGGACGATCGTCCCGCCGCAGCGATGGCAGTCCTCTCCCTCGCGGGTGTGGACGAGGAACTCGTCCTGCATCGTCCCCTTCTCGCCGCGGGCATCGCGGTAATCGTCGATCGAGGATCCCCCGGCGTCGATCCCCGCCTCCAGCGCCGCGATGACGGCGTCGCGCAGCGCTTCGGTGTGCTCGGGCTTCATCGAGCCGGCAGGAGAGAGCGGGTGCAGCTCGGCCCGGAACAGCGCCTCGTCGGCGTAGATGTTGCCGACGCCGGCGACGCCGGACTGATCGAGCAGGAACGACTTCAACGGCGCCTTCCGCCCCGCCGCCATCTTCCCCAGCGCCTGCGGCGTGAACTCCGGGGAAAAGGGCTCGACGCCGAGCTTGTCGAATCGCGCCTCCAACTGGTCGTCGGCGAGCAGGAACGCCTCGCCGAACCGGCGCGGGTCGGTGAACCAGAGCTCGCGGCCATCGTCGAGGACGAAGCGCGCCCGCAGGTGCCGCTCCTCGGTCGAGCGCTCGCTCTCGTACAGCCGCCGCCCCTCGGAGGGGTCGAGCATCTCCTCTCCCTCGCGCAGGATCAGGTTGCCGGTCATCCGCAGGTGCATGACCAGCGTCCGCTCGCCGTCGAGCCCCATCAGGATGTACTTGCCGCGGCGACCGAGGCGCTCGATCGTGCCGCCGCTGACCGCCGCCCCCAGCTCCTCCGGCGGCACCGGCCGCGACCAGCGCTCGTCCAGGACCTCGAGCTGCTCGATCCGGTGCCCTTCGACCTCCGGCTCCAATTGCCGGACGACGGTCTCCACCTCCGGCAGCTCGGGCATGGCCTGAGTTCTACTCGATGACGGGGGCCTACTCGCTGGCGCGGGGGTGGGCGCTGAAGTAGACCTCCTTCAGCCGGTCGCCCGAGAGGTGCGTGTACATCTGCGTGGTCGAGATGTCGGCGTGGCCGAGCATCTCCTGCACGGCACGGAGGTCGCAGCCGCCGGCCAGCAGGTGGGTGGCGAAGCTGTGGCGCAGCGTGTGCGGGCTCATCTTGCCGGCGAGGCCGGCGTCACGGGCGTGGCGCTGGACGATCTTGTACAGGCCCTGGCGAGTCAGCGGACCGCCGCGGAAGTTGACGAAGAGCTTCGCCTCGTGACGATCGCCGACCAGCTTCGACCGGCCGCCGCGCAGGTATCCGTTGATCGCCGCGATCGCCTGGCGGCCGAGCGGGACCAAGCGCTCCTTCGAGCCCTTGCCGCGCGCTCGCAGGAAGCCTTCGCGCAGCTCGACGTCCCCCAGCTCCAGTCCGATCGTCTCCGAGGCGCGCAGCCCACAGGCGTACATCACCTCCAGCAGCGCCCGGTCGCGCAGCGCAGTGGGCTCGCTCCCTTTCGGCGAGGCCAGCAGCTTCTGCACCTCGGAGTAGTTGAGGACGTGAGGCAGTTTCTTCGAGCGTCGCGGCGCGCTCAGCGCCGCGGTCGGATCGTCGCCGATCAGCTCGTCGCGGCGCAGGTGCTTGTAGAAGGAGCGTAGGCAGGCCGCCTTGCGGTGGATCGTCGCCGCCGAACAGGCCGGCCGTCCCTCCCCCGTCGCCAGCTCGGCGAGGAAGTCGGCGATGTCGGCCCCGCTCGCCTCCAGCGCATCGCGCTCGTGGGCAGAGAGATATTCGCCGTATTGGAGGAGGTCGGTGCGGTAGGCGTTCAGCGTGTTCCGCGAGAGGCCGCGCTCCAGCTCCAGGTAGGAGAGAAAGTCGAGAACAAGGCTCTCGAAGCGCGCATCGGCACCCGGTTTCGCCGCCGCGGCGGGCGCCTGCGGCTTGATCGCGATCGCCATGACCGCTGAGTTCTCGCCGCGCGGTTACAACCCTTGGCCCGCAACGGACCGTGCGAGCACGGCGCCGGCAGCGAGCGGCGCGGCGAAAAAGAGTGGGTCTTCGGAGAGGCTACGGCCCATCGTCGTCGTCGGCAGGCCCGATGCTCCGTAGCCATCGAGGTCGGCAGTAGCGACAAGGGTCCGGTGGCCGAGTGGCTCGAGCGCCGAAGCGATCTCCGGCTCCCCATCCGGCACCGCGACGTCAACGGGAGCCAGCAGCAGCTCGAGGACGGTGCGGGTGTGGTGGCTGAGGCCCAGATGGCGCTTACGGGGGTCGGCGCTGGAGAGGCGGGGGGAGATCAAGGTCGGCAGACCAAGGCTGAGCGCGGCATGGGCGCTGTCGAGTGCGGCCATCCCGCCGTGACCGTAAGCGGTCTCGGAGCCAATGATCCCGGGACCGGGTCCGATGAGGACCGCGTCCCAACCGAGGGAATCAGCGGCGTCGAGGGCGCCGACGGTGCCCAGCGCCTCGCGCTCGCCTCCATAGGCAGGAGCAGCGGTGAAGTGGCCGACGAGCAGACCGCGCTCGCGCAGCTCCTTCACGTCGCGGGAAAACGACCCTGATAGCGCCCCTCCCCCCGTCTGCACGTAACCCAGCCTCAGATCCTGGGCCGCCTGCGCCACCGCCCAGGCCGCAGGCGCCAGGTGCCCGTGTAAGGGCAGGACAAGCACAGATGCAGAAGGACGAGGGCTCGGATCCCTTCTCTCCACCGGCTCGACCGGGTGCTGGAGCGAGGTGTAGTTGAGCTTCATCACGTGGGCGCCGCCCACTCCGCCACCCACCAGACCCCGCGTGAGGTTCACGTGCACGACGTCGAAACCGCCCGAGCCGAGCCCGAGGTCGAGGGCAGCGGTGTTGACGACCACCTCGTCGCCCTCGCGCATCTCCCCCAGCAGTGCCTCGTCGGCCCAGGCGCGGCGACGCTCCCCTTCGAGCTCGATTTCGAGCGGGCCGGTCGAGACGACCCGTCCCCGTCGCAGCTTCAGGCGGCCGGCCACTGGGACGCCGCTGACGCGGCCGCTTTGACGATCCCCTCGCAGACCTCGAGCATCTTGTCGAGACTGCGGGCCGGGACCATCTCGTCGGAGGTGTGAACCGAGTCGGTGCCGTTGGAAAGCAGGACGCAGTCGAAGCCGTCGCGGCGAAAGACGTTGGCGTCGCTACCGCCGCCGATCGCGACCCGCTGCGGCACCAGGCCCGCTTTTCTCAGACCCTCCTCGGCCAGAGCCAGCGCCGCCGAATCCTTCGGTACTCGATAGCCGCGGAATAGCTCTTCGATCCGCACGTCGACGTCGCAGTCGTGCTCGCTGGCCCCCCAAGCGCAGGCATCGGCGATCTTCCCCGCCACCGCCGCCGCCCGCTCGGCGTCGAGGCTGCGGGCCTCGGCGTGGATCGCGCAGTGGCCGGGGACGACGTTGCCGGAGGTGCCCCCGCGGATCAGGCCGACGTTGGCGGTCGTCTCCTCGTCGAGGCGCCCGATCTCCATCCGCGCTACCGCCGTTGCCGCGGCCGCGATCGCGTTGCTGCCGTCCTCGGGCTTGATCCCGGCGTGAGCCTCCACCCCGATGAAGTCGGCGAGGATCTTCTGCTGGGTCGGGGTCGAGACGACCACCTCGCCCACCGGCCCGGCATGGTCGAGGACGAAGCCGGCACGCGAGCGCAACTGCGAGGCGTCGAAGGCCTTCGCCCCCCGCAGGCCCTGCTCCTCGGCCACCGTCAGCACCAGCTCGATTCCCAGCGGCGACGGGTTTTCTACGTGCCGCGCGATCAGCTCCATGAAGACCGCGACCGCCGCCTTGTTGTCGGCGCCGAGGATCGTCTCACCGCGGCTGCGGAAGACGCCCTCGTCGTCCACCACCTCGACCTGCCCCCGGTGCGGGACCGTGTCGACGTGGGCGCAGAACATCAGCCAGCCCTCGCCGGTTCCGGCCGAGCGGGCGATGAGGTTTCCCGCCCCGGCTTCCGCTGCCACCGCCGCGTCGTCTTCGTCCACCTCCAGACCCAGCGCCCGCAGCTCGGCGGCAAGCGTGTCGGCGATCTCCCGCTCCTCCCCGGTGGGGCTGCGGATCTCGCAATAGCGAACGAATCTGTCGTGCAGCCGCGATCCCTCCACGGCTGGAAGGCTAACCCGAGCGGACTTCGGACTGCTCGACCTCGATCGCCTCGATCTCGCCGCCATCGGCGGACCGTTCGCCAGCCTGCCGGGCGGCGGCGCCGACGAACTCGCGGAAGAGCGGCTCGGGCCGGTTCGGGCGCGAGTTGAACTCCGGGTGGTACTGGGAGGCAACGAAGAAGGGGTGGTTGGGCAGCTCGACCATCTCGACCAAGCGCTCATCAGGAGAGGTGCCGCCGCAGACCAGGCCCTCGTCTTCGAGCCGGCGTCGCAGCTGGTTGTTGACCTCGTAGCGGTGGCGGTGGCGCTTGTAGATCACGGCCTCGCCGAAGATCTCTCGCGCTTTGGTGCCGTCGTGCAGTTTCACCGGGTCGGCGCCGAGGCGCATCGTGCCGCCCATGTCGGAGACCTCCTTCTGCTCCGGCAGCAGGTCGACGACCGGGAACGGCGTCTCCGGGTCGAACTCGGCCGAGTTGGCGCCGTCCATGCCGGCGACGTGGCGGGCGAACTCGACGACCGCGATCTGCATCCCGAGGCAGATGCCCAGATAAGGGATCGATTTCTCGCGGGCGATCCGCGCCGCTTCGACCTTGCCCTCGATCCCGCGCTCGCCGAAGCCGCCCGGGATCAGGATCCCGTCGCAGCCCTCGAGCTTCTCTGGATCGAAGTTCTCCGAATCGACCAGCTCGACCTTGACCTCGACCCCGTGGTGGAAGCCACCGTGCTCGAGCGCCTCGATCACCGACTTGTAGGCGTCGGCGAGCTGGACGTACTTGCCGACGACCGCGATCCGCACCTCGCCGCTGGCGGAGTCGGCGCGGCGCACCATCTCCTCCCATTCGGCTAGGTCCGGCGAGGGCGCCTCCATCCCGAAGTGGTCGAGGACCAGGTCGTCGACGCCCTCGGCGCGGAAGACGAGCGGCACCTTGTAGATGTTGTCGACGTCGTGGGCGGAGACCACCGCGTCGACCGGAAGACTGGCGAAGAGGGCGATCTTGCCGCGGATCTCGCGATCGAGCCGTCCCTCGGAGCGGCAGACCAGAGCGTGCGGCTGGATCCCGATCCGGCGCAGCTCGACGACCGAGTGCTGGGTCGGCTTCGTCTTCAGTTCGCCGGCGTGACCGACGTACGGGACCAGGGTCAGGTGCACGAACATCGCCCGCTTCGGGCCGAGGTCGGTGTAGAGCTGGCGGATCGACTCGAGGAAGGGCAGCGACTCGATGTCGCCGACGGTGCCGCCGATCTCGGTGATCACGAAGTCGACCGCCTGGGACTCGGCGACGATGAGGATTTTCTGCTTGATCTCGTTGGTGATGTGGGGGATCACCTGGACGGTGGCGCCGAGGTAGTCGCCGCGCCGCTCCCGCTTGATCACCGAGTTGTAGACGGCACCGGCCGTCACGTTCGAGGCCCGGGTCGCGTTCTCGTCCGTGAAGCGCTCGTAGTGCCCGAGATCCAGATCGGTCTCGGCGCCGTCCTCGGTGACGAAGACCTCGCCGTGCTGGAACGGGCTCATCGTCCCGGGATCGACGTTGATGTAAGGGTCGAACTTCTGCAGCGCCACCCGGTAGCCGCGGGAGACGAGGAGACGCCCGATCGCCGCCGCGGTGATCCCCTTGCCGAGGGCCGAGACGACGCCGCCAGTGACGAAAATGAACTTGGTGTCGCCTTTGCTCCCTGGACTCATGCTCTGCCGAGCGAGTCTAGCCAGCGCAGGGGCGGAACCGAATCGATCGTCTTCGAAATAGACCGCAACTCCCCGTAAATCGTCAGCGCCAGGACCGCCGCCAGGGCGACGAGACGGGCGTCGGCCCCCAAACTCGTCAGCAACCACACCCCCGCGACCGCCCCGATCAGGTTGGAGCCGGTGTCTCCCAGCATCGCCCGCTCGCCCAGGGTCAGCCAGGCGCCGACCAGGACCGGGCCGACGAAGATTCCCAGCAGTTCCAGCGGCTCGAAGGTCCAGGCGCCGAGGCAGAGGCCGACACCGAGCAGCACCAGCCCCTTCTCCGCCCGTCCTGGCCGCAGGTCGAGCAGGTTGCCCAGGTTAGTAGTCAGGATCAGCAGCGCCACGTCGGCGAGGTAACGCCAGTCTTCGAGCCCGCGGCCGGAGACGACGTAGGCGGCCAGCGCCAGCGCCCCGATCGCCTTGATCGCCCCGGTCGAGAGCGAACCCGCCCGCAACGCAGCCCAGTGGCCTCGCCAGCCGCGGGGGGTCTCGGCGACCTCCCCTCGCCCCAGCGAGTCGTCGAGGAAACCGAGGAAGGCGATCCCCAGGAGGTAGGGCAACCAACGGCGCAGCTCCGGCTCCAGCAGGTCGAGGTCGGCGCGATCGTCGAGGAAGGCGAGCGGCGCCAGCGCCACCAGCGCAGTCGTCGCCAGCACCGCCCCCAGCGGAAAGGCGAGCAAGGCGCCGCGGTAGTTCTCCCGCACCAGGCCGGCGTCGCGCAGCCCGCGGGCGCCGGCCGGGACGATGAACAGCGAGATCGCGAAGGCCAGCGGCAGCCCGACCCAGTACACGCCCTATTCGCCTTCGGTCAGAAGGTCGGGCAGCAGCTGGTCGGCGCTCGCCTTGACGCCGAAGCTTCCGTCGGCGCCGAGCAGGGCGAAGACCGTCGCCAGCTTCCCGGCCGTCAGGTCGACGTCGTCGACGCTGGCCAGGCCGCTCGCCTGGAAAAAGGAGATCGAAGAGGAGTCGTCGCTGGAGGTCTCCACCCCGACCGCCGGCCGGCGGGTGGCGGCGATTCCGCCCACCAGCGCCGTCTCCAGCTGGTTCGTCTTTTCGCGCAGGACGGTGCCCATCTCTTCCGGCTGGTCGCGGACCACGATCACCCCGTCAAGGCCGCCGAAGCTGCCGCTGGCGCGCGAGAAGAGGTGACCGCGGACGACTTCCGGCAGGGTGCCGCCGATGACAAGCTGGCGCCCGAGGCCGGTGCCGAGTTCGGTCAGGGCGTCTGGGTCGGTGCGAAGTGCAGAGAGCCTGGTTTTGGCGAGGTCTTCGGCGAGCCCGTTGACGTCGACCGGCTCGCGCACCACCCCCACCCCAATCAACCTGCCTCCCGTCGGCCCCAACGCCTCCTCGACTTCCTCGGTGACGGGGCTCGGCAACCCACCGAGGGCGACGATCGCGTAGCGCCTGCCTTGTAGCCGTTCCCGTACCAGCACCGGGTAGACGCGTTCGGCGAACTCATCGGAGCGGTTGAGGTCGGCGTTCAGTTCGTCAGCCCGCGAACGCGCGTCCTGAAGGTTGCCGACGAGGCTGTGCTCGAGGTCGCGACGGGTGTTGTTGAGCGCGTCGCCGCCGAACTCGGCGCCGATCAGGATCCCCACCGCCAGGGCGATGAAGACAGCGATCAGGGAGGTGGCGTGGTAGCGGGCGGAATAACCCATTGACCAGCGAAGGCTAGTGCCAAGATGCTGCCGGAGGCGCTTTTAGTCGATGCCCAGCCAGATCCGGATCTTCAGCCAGACCAGTTCGAAGACATCGTTCAGCGCCGGCGAGGTGATGACGAGGATCGTCACCAGGACGAGGAAGGCGACGACGAAGAAGGCGAGCGGCGCCAGGGTCGAGCTCGGGTTGTAGAGCCGGCTCACTCCCTTGGCGTCGACCAGGCGCTCGCCGATCTTCAACCGGGTGAGGAAGGTCGAGGACATACCGCCGCGCTTGCGATCCAGGAACTCGACGAGATTGAAGTGGGCCCCCACGCTGACGATCAGCGCCGCGCCCTTCTCGTGCGCCATCAGCATCGCCACGTCCTCGCTGGTGCCGGCCGCGGGGACGACATTGTGGTCCAGCCCCGCCTCCAGCAGGCGATCCCGGCCCGGGGCGCGACCGTCAGGGTAGGCGTGGACGATCAGCTCGGCCCCACAGCCGAGGGCGGCGTCGCTGGCGGAGTCCATGTCGCCGAGGATCATGTCCGGCCTCAGACCCGCTTCCAGCACCCCGTCGGCGCCGCCGTCGACGGCGACGATCAGCGGCCGCACGTCGCGGATGTAGGCGCGCAGGGTCTTCAGGTCGCGGCGGTGGCGGTCGCCGCGGACGACGATGAGGACGTGGCGGTCGCGGAAGGAGGCGCTGGTCGCCGGGAAGGCGATGTTGCCGGTCAGCAGATCGGTCTCTTCGCGCACGTGGGCGACCGTGTTCTCGGCGAATTCGGCGAGCGCCTCGTCGATGCGGGCGCGGTGCTCCTGCATCTCCCGCTCGAGCTCGCCGACCCGCAGGACGCGGCCGCGGGCGACCTCCTCGTCGCCGACGTAGACCGCCTCGCCGACGATCCGCACGCGGTCCCCGTCTTTGAGCCGCTCGAAGAGGTCCGCCTCGGGAGCGTCGATCAGCCTGATTCCCGCCCGCGCCAGCATCAGCGGTCCCGCGTTCGGGTACCGCCCCTGCGAGGAGGGTGAGGCGTTGAGGACGGCGACGACCTCGGCTTCGATCAGCTCCTCGGCGGCGATCCGGTCGATGTCGACGTGGTCGATCACGGCGATCTCGCCGGCCCGCAGCCGCTTGACCAGGTGCTTGGTCCGCTCGCCCAGACGGGCGACTCCTTCGATCGGCGCTTCCGGCCGCACCCCGTTCCTGCGACCGAGCAGGGGAAGGCGGCGGCGACTGGCGGTGGCCATCAGTTGAGGTTAAGCGAAGCGGGCGGGACGCAACAAGGGCATTTTTCGTTCAAGCGGCAAGCAGCTCGCGCGCATGCTTCGTCGCAGCCTCGTCGGAATCCTCAGCACCGAGCATCCGCCTGATCTCGGCGACGACCCCCTCGCCCTCCAGCCGCTCCACCGTCGCCAGCGCCTGCTCGCCGGCGACGTCCTTTTCGAGCCGGAAGTGGAGGTCGGCCAAGGAGGCGACCTGCGGCAGGTGGGTGATGCAGAGAACCTGCCGGTCGCGTCCCAAGGCCTGCAAGCGCTCACCGACGACCCGCGCGGTCTTGCCGCCGACGCCGGCGTCGATCTCGTCGAAGACCATCGTCCCGGCGCTGGCCGCCTGACCCAACCCGCTCAGGGCCAGCATCACCCGCGAGAGCTCGCCGCCAGAGGCGGCATCGCGCAGCGGCGCCGGCTCTATCCCGGGGTTCGGAGCGACCCGCAGCTCGACCGTCTCCCGGCCAGAGGAGCCGAAGCCGTCCGGATGCGGTTCGAGCACGACTTGCAGGGAGGCGCCGGCCATCGCCAAGCGCTCCAGCTCCTCGGCGACTCGCGCTTCGAGCGGTCCCGCTGCGGTTTCACGACCAGTACTGAGGGCCTCCGCCAGCTCCGCCCGTCGCGCTTCGGCCTCGACCAGCGCCGCCTCAGCCTCGGCGCTCCGCTCCTCGGCACCCTCGAGCCGGCCGATCTCCTCACGACAGCGCTCGGCGTGCGCCAGCACCGACTCGACGCTGCCGCCGTGCTTGCGCTCGAGCCGGTCGATCGCTTCCAGCCGCTCCTCGATCGCCTGCAGAGCACCGGGGTCGGCCTCGACCCCCTCGGCGTAGTTCCGCAACTCGGAGGCGACGTCGTCCAGCTCGACCGCCAGCGCCGCCACCCGCTCGGCGACCGCGTCGAGGTCACGATCAAGTCCGGCGGCGCCCTGCAGCGCGGCTTCGGCCTGTGCCAGCGCCGCAGCGGCGCCACCACCGTCCGCATCGGCACCAGCGAGACCGGCATGAGCGATGACAGCCGCCTCGCGCAGGCCCTCCGCGTGGCGCAGCCGCTCCCGCTGCGCGCCCAGCTCGTCCCGCTCCTCCGGGACCGGGGCCACCTCCTCGATCTCGGAGAGCTCGTAGCGGTAGAGGTCGAGATCTCGCTCCCGCGAGCCTTCGCGCTCGCGCAGCTCCGCCAGCTCGGCCGCCAGCCGGCCGCACTCGCGGTGAGCCTCCTGATAGGCCCGCCGCAGCTCCAGGTGCTCGGGTCCGACGAAGCCGTCGAGGATCTCCAGCTGTGCCGAAGCGATCGTCAATCGCCGGTGCTCGTGCTGGCCGAAGAAGGCGAGCAGGCGCCCGCCGAGCAGCTTCAGGTCGGCGGCCGTGGCGGCCCGCCCGGCGACAAAGGCGCTGGTGCGCCCCCCGGCCGACACCCGCCGGCCGAGCACCACCTCTTCGGCCCCCTCCGGCAGCCGCTCCGCCAACTCGGCCAGCTCCGGCTCCTCCAGCAAGCCCTCGGGCAGGTCGAAGACCCCCTCGACCCAGGCCTCGGAGGCGCCTGGGCGGACGATCTGCGCCCGCGCCTTGCCGCCCATCAGCAGGTCAAGAGAGTGAGCAAGCACCGTCTTGCCCGCCCCGGTCTCGCCGGTGATCGCGTTCAGTCCCTCCCCCATCCGCAGCTCCGCCCGCTCGATCAGGAGGAGGTTCTCGATCCGCAGCTCACGCAACATGGAGTCTGTGTAGCAACGCCCGCGGACCGACTTGCGCGGTTCTACCCGCTAGTTGCGGCTAACCGAGCGCCAAGCCCGCGACGACCGCGCCGACGACACTCGCCACGATGCTCGCGAAGCCGATGATCATCGTCCGCTGCATTGCATCGAACCGCTTGTTCATCTCGGACTGCAGCGCGTCGAATTTGTCATCGACCCGCTCGAATTTTTTGTCGATCCGTTCGAACTGCTTGTCGATCCGTTCGAACTGCTTGTCGATCCGTTCGAAACCCTGTCTCGTCTCCACCCGCAATTCGCGGATGTTGACATCGACGCGGTTGAAGGCTTCGTCCAGCCGCTCGTCGCTCCATCTCCCTCTCTCCATCACAGCCATGATTCAACCCTACGAAGTGTGTTGTCACGGAGGGCGCGCAGAACGGAAATTCTTTGGAGAATTTCTCGCGCGAAACTGCGTCAGTCGCCCGCCGGCTCACTCGGCCCGTCCGTCGGCTGCACGAAGTCCTCGGACCTGACGAGGAGGAAGCCGCAGACGGCACCGGCGAAGGAGACGATCGCGGCGATCAGGATGATGTCGTTGAAGCCGCTGACGAAGGCGACGTCGGCGGCGTGCACGGCTTTCGCGCGGATCGCCGGGGGCAGCGGCAGTTCGGCCACCGCGTGCGAGCCACCCGAGGCGACTGCTTCTCCGAGTCCACCCGGGGCGTTGGGCAGCAGCTCGCCCAGCTTCGAATCGACCCGTCCCTGGAAAACCGCGCCGAGACCGGCGACGCCGGTGGCGATCCCGACCTGGCGGAAGGTGGTGTTGATCCCGGACCCCATCCCGGAATTCTCGACCGGGACGACGGCGATCGCCGCCTGCCCGATCCCCGGATTGGTGGTGCCGATCCCGATCCCGGCGAGAACGAACCCCACCAGCAGCGTCGTCCAGGTCGAATCGACCGAGACGCCGTGCATCAGCAGCAGCCCGAGCCCGACGATCGTCAGCCCGGTGCCGAGCAGGATCCTGATCGGCACCCGGTGGGAGAGCGAGCCGGAGATCGGGGCAACGACGAAACCGAGGACGGTCAGCGGCAGGAAGCGCAGGCCGGCCTCCAGCGGCGAGTAGTCGAGCACGCCCTGCATGTAGATGGTCAGGTAGAGGAAGAGGGCGAACATCCCCGCCGAGAGGCAGAAGGCAACCGCCGAGACGCCGTTGAAGGCGGGCTTGCGGAAGAGGGTCAGGTCCAGCATCGGGTGGTCGCTGCGGCGCTCGATCGCGATGAAGGCCGCCAGCAGAACGGCGGCGCCGATCAGGCAGGCGAGGATCAGCGGGCTCCCCCAGCCCTCCGGGTTACCGCGGATGAGGCCGAAGATCAGCAGGAAGAGCGCGGAGGAGAAAGTGACGAGGCCGGGGAAGTCGATCGGCTCGGGGTCCTGGGCGGAGACGTTGACGATCTTGCGCTCGGTCAGCGCCATGGCCGCGATCCCGATCGGGACGTTGACGAAGAAGATCCACTCCCATCCGAAGTTCTCGGTGAGGACGCCGCCGATCAGCGGCCCCACCGCGACCGCGCCGCCGACCGTCGCCCCCCAGACGCCGAACGCCGTCGCCCGGTCTTTGCCGTGGAACTCCTGTCCGATCAGGGCGAGCGAGGTGGCGAACATGCCGGCACCGCCGACCCCCTGCAGCCCCCGCGCCAGGTTGAGCAGGGTCGGGTTCTCGGCGATCCCGCAGAGGAACGAGGCGAGGGTGAAGACGCCGAACCCGATCGTGAACACCCGCCGCCGACCGAGCCGGTCACCGAGCGATCCCGCGGTGAGGAGGAAGGCCGCCAGCATCAACGAGTAGGCGTCGACCACCCATTGCAGGCTCGAGAGGCTGGCGTCGAGTTCCCGCTGGATGTCCGGCAGGGCGACGTTCACCACCGTCACGTCCAGCAGCAACATGAAGGTCGCGACCGAGACCAGGACCAGGGTCCACCACTTGCGCTCCATCAGACCGCCAAGTGCCCGAACTTCTCGCGGATGCGGCCGTAAAAGCTGGTGCCTGGGAGTTGCGCCAGGCGGCTGACGGAATCGAGGAACCGGACTTCAAGCGAGGCGCCGGCGGCGAGGTCGGCGATCTTGCCGCCGTCGACGGCGACCTCGACCGGCTCGCGCTCGGGGGCGTTGACGACGTGGAGGACGTCCCCCGGGGCGACGACCAGCGCCCGCGCGGTCAGCGAGTGCGGCGAGATGTAGCTGACGACGTACCCCTTCACTCCCCAGGCGAGAATCGGACCTTGGTTGGCGAGGTTGTAGCCGGTCGACCCGGCCGGAGTGGCGGCGACGAGGCCGTCGCAGCGGACGTGCCCCACCTCCTCCCCGGCGATCCGGTAGCTGAGCTCGGCGACGCGGTCGTGCGGGCGCCGGGCGAGGGTGATGTCGTTCAGCCCCACCTGCTCCTTGCCATCGACCTTCACCTCGAGGCCCGGCAGGTGGACGGTCTCGATCTCGCCCGCGAGGGCACGGCGGATCCCGGCCGCCGCTTCGTCGCGCTCGACCGCGGCGAGGAAACCGACGGTGCCGAAGTTGACCCCGAAGACCGGCACCTCGGTATGGGCGTAGCGGCGCAGCGCGTGGAGGATCGAGCCGTCGCCGCCGAGGACGAGGCAGATGTCCGGCACAGTGTGTTCGGCGGTGACGTCGACCCCCTTGCCCGCGGGCCCGTGCTTCTGCAGCTCTTGCTCGGTCGCCGCCAGCCGCCAGCCCATCTCCTGGGCGACCTCGGCGGCGACCGCAACAGCTTCGGAGGCGCTGGGCGGGTGAGAGTGGGTGATCAGCGCGGCGGTCTTCACTCGTCCCCCTCGACCGCGAGGATCGCCTCGTCCAAGTCCTCGACCTCCGGGCCGGTGCCGCCGCACCAGACGAAGGTCTCGCGATTGCCCTTCGGGCCCGGGAGGCCCGATGAGGCAAAGCCCCGGATCGGCAGACCGATTCCACGGGCGGCTTCGGCGACCCCGAGGATCGCCTCACGGCGATCGGCGGCGGCGCGGACGACCCCCCGCCCCACACGCTCTTTGCCGAGCTCGAACTGCGGCTTCACCATCGCCAGCACTTCCCCTCGCGGCTCCAGGCACCGCGCCACCGCTGGCAGGACCTTGACGAGGGAGATGAAGGAGACGTCGATCGTCGCCAGCGAGGGTACGAAGGGCAGATCCGACGGCTCCATCGCCCGGGCGTTGAGGCGCTCGATCACGTGCACGCGGGGATCCTCCCGCAGACGCAGGTCGAGCTGACCGTAGGCGACGTCGGTCGCGGCCACTCGAGTCGCGCCACGCTGCAGAAGGCAGTCGGTGAAGCCACCGGTCGAGGCGCCGACGTCAAGGCATTCGCGCCCGGCAACGTCGATCCCCAGTGCCACGAGACCGTTCTCCAGCTTCGTCCCACCACGGGAGACGTAGCGCGGCCCCTCGTCGACGATCAGGCTCGCGTCCGGCTCGACCAGCTGACTCGGCCGCAGCGCCACCGGTCCGTCCTGCCCGATCCGCACTTCGCCTGCCCGCACCGCACCCGCTGCCGCCGAGCGCGACGGGAAGAGGCCGCGATCGGCCAAAACCGCATCTATCCGGGACTTCTTCACGGCGAGAACGCTACCGAGCCCCTCCGCAACTGGTCTTTTATTCGAGCCTCAGAAAGAGATGGCACATTCAGGGCGACCGCTTACCGAATTTGATCTGGTCATCCAGAGCAAATCGGGTAGAAACGCCGCAGAGTCCGTCAATTGCAGCAACTCTGTGACCCCACTCACACACAAGTCGCACATACGTTCGTACGCTGTTCAAGGATTCGCAAGAGGAAACCGATCAAGGAGCACAACCAAAGACTTCAAGGCTGATCCCCGCGTCGACATATCGCCTCGGTGCTTCCCACACCGACGCACTCGACACAAACCGGGCTCACCTACCTCCCACGGATCCACACATATATAGAGATACATATCTCTCCTCCCTGTAGTAACCCCAGAAGCGCCCCACCTCCCCCGGTGGGGCGTTTTCTGTTGTGGGCCAATCTCGATGCGCTTTGTGGCACGATGGCCACGCATGCCGGATTGCTTTGTGATCATGCCGATCTCGACGTCCAAGGACGCGGCAGGGGATTACGGCGGGGACGACCTGCACTTTGCTCATGTACTCGATCATCTTTTTGTGCCCGCGATCGAGCGAGCTGGGCTCGAGGTCGTCAAGCCGATCATCAAAGGTGCGGATCTCATCCACGCCGAGATCGTCAAGCAGCTCGAGGAGGCGGACATGGTTCTCTGCGACATGAGCGGACTGAATGCGAATGTGTTTTTCGAGCTCGGCATCAGAACCGCTCTAGACCGACCCGCGGCTCTCGTCAAGGACGACAAGACCGGCCAAGTGCCGTTTGACGCCAGCGTGATCAACCACCACACCTACGACAGCTCTCTTTCTCCCTGGAAGCTGGAGAAGGAGATCCAGACCCTGTCAGAGCACTTGAGCGAGACCAGCCAACGAGCGGGGGGACGGAACGGCCTGTGGCGTTACTTCGGGCTCACCCAACGCGCCGAGCCGGCCGAGATCGAGAACCCCTTGGAAGAGAAGATTGACCTCGTGCTCGAAGAGGTTGCCGCGATCAAGTCGAGCCGTGGCCGCCCGGCGAGCGCCGACATCGGAACGGAGAAGATCCTTCAACTTCCAGAGGTTCCACCGGACACCGAAGGGATCAAAGACATCGCCCCGCGGCTCGACGAGGGTCTCGTCAAGGCCCTCGCGGATGTCGTCCTCTACTTGGGCAGTCTCTTCATCAAGCCTCGCCTGTTGGCCGCAGAGGGCTCCAACGTCGTGCTCGATCTCGGGCCCTACATCATCCTGGAGAGCCAGCGCAGGGAGGCCGTAAAGGTCGGGCTGGATGCCGGTCTTTCGGTAACGCTCGTTGGTGGGAAGACGCCAAATCCTTAACTGACGCTGACGGCCCCGGTGGCGGCCGCTTCGGCCACACATTCGAAGTCCCTTTCATTCTGATCGGCGTAGGTCTCGGCGAAGCGCGCCAGCGCCTTGTCGAAGGCATCTCCGCTGCCCAGATAGGCGGCGATGCCGATGCGGTTACCGGAGCGGGCGTGGGCTCGGGCCAGGGCTTGTCCGCAAAGGGAGGCGTAGATCGTCAGGTCCGGTGGCGACATCCGTTCGACGTCCGCCGAGCCCTTGCCGTCCCAGAGCTGGCGAACGTAGAAATGGCGTGGCTCGTCGTCCAAGCCCTTGGTCGCGATCCAGCCGAGGAAGACGTCGCCTGCCGCCTGCATCAGGCGCTGCCCCTCCACCACCCGGCGACCGTGGTTGCGATAGGGGCTGGCGCCGACGTAGGGCTCGAGGACGGAGGCAGAAGCTTCCTTCGCCTGGAGGAAGAGTGGATCGTCGGAGTCCCGACCGAGCAGCAACACGACCCAGGCCCGCGTGCCGACGCTGCCGACCCCCACCACCTTGCGGGCGGCGTCGACGAATCGATAGGAAGAGGCGAGGCGCCGACGATCGTGGGTCAGCGACTCACGATATGCGACCAACACCGCCTCCAGCTGCTTCTCGGCGTCGGCGTCGTCGGTCAGCTCGTCGAGCGGGGTAAGCAGTGGTGGATCGCTGACGATTCGCAGCCGGCCGTTTTCTTCATAGGTCAACTTGCCGAGCGCGCGCAAGCTGTCCTTCGCTGCCGCCTTGGCGAGGTTGCGCTCGACGCGGCGGTAGCGCCCCTCCTCCACCTGCGAGCGCAGAACCTCCAGCGCTGGCTCGACGTCGAGCCGCGAGTACCAGACGTCGACGTTGCGCATCGCCGCGAACTCGCGCATCGACCTCCTGTAAGAGCGGACGGCGGCGAGCGTCGCCCGCTGCCGCTTCTTCCTCCCGAAGCCGCGCTGCCGACCGGCGATCGCGATGCTGGCGGCCAAGCGCTTGACGTCCCACTCGAACGGGCCGCGGCAGGTCTCGTCGAAGTCGTTGCAGTCAAAGACCAGACGTCGGTCGGGGGCCGCGAACACCCCGAAGTTCGACAGGTGGGCGTCGCCGCAGAGCTGTGCGTCGAGACCTACCTCCGCGGTCAGCGCCAGGTCGGCGGCCATGACCGCCGCGGCTCCACGGAAGAACGCGAACGGCGAGGCGAGCATGCGGCCGTAGCGGATCGGCACCAGCTCGGGAACGCGGCTCCGGTCCTGCTCGGCCAGGATCTGCCGAGGATCGCGCTCCCCGGGTTCCCACTCACCGTGGCTGGAGCGCGACACGGCGCCCCTGGCCGCCTTGCCATCCGCCGCAAGGCGAACCGGATCGAACTCGATGCTCGCATCTGCCATGAGGCGCAGTGTCCCCCCGCGGAAGCGACAACGCAACCAGGAGAAGGGTCCGGTTGATCGAAGTACGACCGAGTTCTATGGTCGTTCCTGCACTCAGTGAGTTGTCGGTAGGGGCGCTGTCTGCAAGCCAATCGAAATTCAACCGGAGGGAGAATCACATGGAGAGCAGCAGCGCCGAAAGGCGCCGGGTCGAGGAACGGCAGCCGACGGGATGGACCGTCTTCGCCGGCGTCCTCCTGTTCATCGTCGGGTCGCTCGATGCGCTGTGGGGCCTGGCGGGGATCCTCAACGACGAAGTCGTCGTCGTCGGTGGCCAGGGCGTGATCATCGCCGACGTCACCACTTGGGGATGGATCCACTTCATCCTCGGCTCGATCGTCGCCAGCACCGGCCTCGGCCTCTTCGCCGGCGCCGATTGGGCACGCTTGGCGGCGATCTTCTTCGTCAGCGTCAACGCCATCGCTCAGATCGTCTGGTTCCCCGCCGCGCCGCTGTGGGCGTTCCTGATGATCATCCTCGACGTCACGATCATCTACCAGCTGACCGCGCGCTGGGAGGAATAGGGCTTCATCGCGGGGGGCCGTGAGGCCCCCCGCCCTGCTCTTCATTGCTTAGGTCCTTTTCCTCTGCTAAAAGCTTCTTGTTGAATGGAGCGCTGCTTGCTCCATTTGCCGCGGAAGGGTTCGCGGCGTACCCATACAAGGAGAAAGGACCAGTCAATGAGAAGGCTACTTCTAGCCGCGGTCTCGCTTGTCGCCGTTCTGGCGCCGGCGTCTTCGGCCACGGCAGCACCATTCCATCCGACCGGGGAATTCGCGCAGTTCAACTATTGCCCGCTCGGCCGGACCACGCTGACCGCGTGCTTCCGCTCGGAAACCACTTCCGGGTTCACCACCCTGGGCAACAAACCGGTTCCGATCAAAAATCCGGTCGTTTTGCAGGGCGGCCTCGAATACGGGGACCTCTCGGAAACGGTTCCGCTGATCGCGGCGCAGGATGGCAACACCCTGACGAAAGCGCCGCAACCGGTCCCCGGCGGGTTGCTGGGCATCACCGCCCCCAGTTGGTGGCCGTCGGTCCTGCGTGACCTCTTCAACGAAACCATCAACAACGGCTTCACCGGCGTCACCGCCACGATGGAGCTGGCCGGCCCCGCGAGCTCGGTGAAAATCAACTCGTTCGCAGTTCTGATCCAGCAGGGGATCGCGTTGTCGATGCCGGTGAAAGTCAAGCTGAGCAACCCCTTCCTGGGGAGCAACTGCTACATCGGGTCCAACTCGAACCCGATCAAACTCAACCTGACGAGCGGCACCACTTCGCCGCCGCCTCCGAACCAGCCGATCACCGGCGCCTCAGGGACGTTCCAGACCAACGAATTCGGGACGATCCTCACCGGCACCGATTCCAAATTGGTCGACAACTCGTTTGCCGCTCCTGGCGCCAACGGCTGCGGCGGGCTCCTGTTCTCGTGGGCCGTCGACCCCTTCGTCAACTCGATCGTCGGGGTTCCGTCGCCTGCGGGGACGAACACCGCCGTGCTCGAAAACGCGCGAGTTCAGCTGGCTGAACCCGCGGCTGTCCGCGCCAGCGAATAGCCCTCAGCACGGCACACCCGCCGAAGCGAAAGAGCGCCCGCCATTGCGGGCGCTCTTTTCTTTTCGCAGGGGGATCGGACCCGACGCCCTGCAGACGCGCCTCGCGCCCCGACCTAGGAGGCGGGCGCGAGAGATCCGATTCCCCAAGCGGATCCACACATATAGAGCGCGTCCCTCCTCCCCTTGGTGATTTTCCCCAGAAGCGCTTGGCTATTGCCTGCTTCTACACCGGAGAGACTGGCGCAGGCTAAACGATTGCGCCATTTGAATCAATCCTCAAAAGTGATTAGGACAAGTTAAGGGGTCAGCGCCGGTTGCGCGCTGGGCAGCGAGCTGAGCACGCGATCGGCAACCGACTCGCCGGTCAGGCCGACCTCGGCCCGTAGCAGCGCCGGCTTGCCATGGGTGACGTAGGAATCGGGGAGCCCGACCCGGAGGACCCGCGCCCGCTCGCCGAGCGCCTCGGCGAAGGCGTCCTCGAGGTGCTCCAGCACCGCCGAGCCGAAGCCCCCGGGAAGGACGTTCTCCTCGATCGTCACCACCAGCTCGTGCTCGCGCGCCAGGCGCTCGGTTAGATTCGTGTCGATCGGCTTGGCGAAGCGCGCGTCGGCGACGGTCGGCTTCAGGCCGTGCTTCTCGAGGATCTCGGCGGCTTCGCGGGCGACGGTGACGCCGTAGCCGTAACCGAGCAGAGCCACCCGCTCACCCTCGGCGAGAACCTCTCCCCGGCCGATCGGCAGCAGCTCCGGCTTCGCCGGCAGCTCGGCCCCCTCCGCCGCGCCGCGCGGGTAGCGCAGCGCCGCCGGGCCGTCGTGGGCGATCGCGGTGTGCAGCATGTGGACCAGCATCGCCTCGTCGCGGGGCGCCATCACGACCACGTTCGGGATCGGGCGGAAGTAGGAGACGTCGAAGGCGCCGTGGTGGGTCGGGCCGTCGTCGCCGACGAGGCCGGCGCGGTCCATCGCGAACGTCACGTCGAGCTCCTGCAGGCAGACGTCGTGGACGATCTGGTCGAAGGCGCGCTGGAGGAAGGTCGAGTAGATCGCGCAGACCGGCTTTGCCCCCTGCAGCGCCAGGCCGCTGGCCAGTAGGACCGCGTTCTGCTCGGCGATGCCGACGTCGTAGTACTGCTCGGGCAGCTCGTCGCAGAGCTGCTGCAGGCCGGTCCCCCCCGCCATCGCCGCGGTGATCCCGATCACCCGCTCGTCCGCCTTCGCCTCGGCCACCATCGCCTCGGCGAAGACCTTCGTGTACTGAGGCGGCGAGCCGGCGGCGGGCGGCTTCTCCAGCACCTCGATGCCCTCCGGCGAATCGGTTTCGGTCACCGGGACCGGTTTCGGGGCGGACGCCGGCATCCCGTCGACGATCGACTTCGGCTTCGCCGCGTGCCACTCCTCCATCGACTCCAGACCGCCTTCTTCGGCCGGGGCGAAGCCTTTGCCCTTGACCGTGTGGACGTGGACGACGACCGGGCGGTCGGCTTCGAAGGCCTCGCGCAACGCCTCGCGCAACGCGTGGACGTCATGGCCGTCGATCACGCCCATGTAGGCGAGGTCGAGCTCCTCGAAGAAGAGCCCGGGCGCCCAGTAGGCCTTGATCGCCGACTTGATCTCCGGGCCCAGGCGCTCGATCCGTTTGCCGAGGCCGAGTGGCAGCTTCGTCAGCCGGTCCTCGACCCCCTCGCGGGCGTGCCAGAGGCGCGGGTTGAGGCGGATCCGGTTGAAGTAGCGGGAGAGGGCGCCGACGTTGGGCGAGATCGACATCCCGTTGTCGTTGAGGACGATCACGATCGGCGTCTGCAGGCCGCCGGCCGCGTGCAGCGCCTCGTAAGCGACGCCGCCGGTGAGGGCGCCGTCGCCGATCACCGCCGCTACTTTGCCGTCGGTGCCAATCCCCTTGCGCATCGCCTCCTTCAGCCCGACCGCGTAGCCGATCGAGGTGGAGGCGTGGCCGGCGCCCATGATGTCGTGCTCGGACTCGGGGATCGAGCAGAACGGCGCCAGACCGTCGTACTGGCGGATCGTCGGCAGCCGGTCGCGGCGGCCGGTCAGGACCTTGTGCGGGTAGGCCTGGTGGCCGACGTCCCAGAGCACCTTGTCGCGGGGCGAGTCCAGCAGGCTGTGCAGGGCGACGGTCAGCTCGCAGGTGCCGAGGTTGGCGCCGAAGTGGCCGCCGATCTCGCCGATCGTGTCGATGATGTAGGTGCGCAGCTCCTGCGCCACCCGCTGCAGTTGCTCCTCGTCGAGGCCGTGCAGGTCCGTGGGGCCTTCGATCCCCGGTAGCAGCGGCTCTCTCGTCTCGTCTTGGGTGCCCTGGGTGGGGGGCTGTTCGCTCATTCGTTCCTCGTGAAGATGTAGTCGGCCACGCGCCTCAGGTCGTCCGTCTCGCCGTCGGCCTCGGCCAGAGCCGCGGTCGCCTTGGCATGCGACTCGGCAGCGAGTTCGCGGGCCCGATCGAGCCCGAAAAGGCTGACGAAGGTGAGTTTGCCATGTCTCTCGTCGCTTCCATGTGGCTTCCCGAGCTGCTCGTCTGACTCGGTCACGTCGAGGATGTCGTCGACGATCTGGAACAGCACGCCCAGCTCCTCGGCGAAACGGCGATAGGGCATTGTCTCAGGTTCCGAGGCGCCCTTGAGCAAAAGGACCGTATTCACGCTGGCGGCGATCAGCCGGCCGGTCTTGAGGGCGTGCAGGGCGCGCAGCCCCTCGGCGTCGGACTCGGCTCCGATCACGTCCACGTACTGACCCCCGACCATCCCGTCGACCCCGGTCGCCGATGCCAGCTCGCGCAGCGCCGCCAGCACCCGCGCCGGCTCGCCCGGCTGCTCGCAGAAGAGGCGCACCGCCTCGGCGAAGAGGCCATCGCCGGCGAGGATCGCCACGTCCTCGCCGAACTTGACGTGGGCGGTCGGCAGGCCTCGGCGCAGCTCGTCGTCGTCCATCGCCGGCAGGTCGTCGTGAATCAGCGAGTAAGTGTGGATCAGCTCGATCGCACAGGCGACCGGGAGGAAGCGCGCCGGATCGGCGGCGAGGGCTCGGGCGGTCGCCAGCGCGAGCACCGGCCGCACCCGCTTGCCGCCGGCCAGCAGCGAGTACCGCATCGCCTCCTCCAGGCCCGCCGTTGCGTCGGCAGTCGAGAAGCTCAGGTTCGCGAGGGCGTCGTCGACGAGCCCGCGCAGATCGTCGGGATAGCTCAAGTGCTTACTCGGCGCTCGCCTGCTGCCGCGCCTCGCGGTTGGCCTCCTCGACCGCCTCGGCCGAGAGGTCGGCGGCCTCGGCCGCGAGCTGGGCGGCGACCTCGTCGCTCGCCTCCTCGGACTGCAGTTGCGCGGTGATCTCGCGCAGGCGCTCGGAGATCTCCCGCAGGCGGACGCTCATTTGGCCGGCTCCCGCTCGCGCGCCACCGCGCCGAGGATGCCGTTGACAAACTTCGGCGCCTCCGCCCCGCAGTACTCCTTGGCGATCTCCACCGCCTCGTTGATCGCGACCTCGGCCGGAGTGTCGGTGAACTCCATCTCGTAGAGGGCGGTCCGCATCACGTTCATGTCGAGCGGCGCGATCCGGTCGACCGTCCAACCCTTGGCGTGGGCGGCAATCACGTCGTCGAGCTCTTCGCGATGGGTGTCGACCCCCGCGGCCAGCTCCCGCGTCAACGGCCGCGCCTCGTCCAGCAGCTCCTCCAGCGGGCGGCCGGTCACGTCGCGCTGGTAGTTGACGAAGACGGCGTCCCGCCGCTGGTCGGATCTGCGCATAGGGGCATTGTTTCAGCGCTGGAGGCCGGGCCGTTCAGGCGCGAGAGATGTACTCGCCGCTGCGCGTGTCGACCCGGACCGATTCGCCCTCCTCGATGAAGAGCGGGACCTGGACGACGACGCCGGACTCCAGGGTCGCCGGCTTGTTGCCGCCGCCGGAGGCGGTGTCGCCTTTGAGGCCGGGGTCGGTCTGGGTGACCTTCATCTCGATCGCGCTCGGGACCTGGACGTCGCTCGGCTGCTCGTCGACGAAGAGCACGTCGACCTCGGCGTTCGGCAACACCCACTGCATCGAGTCCCCCAACTGCCCCTTGGGGATTTCGATCTGGTCGTAGTCCTGCGAGTCCATGAACACCGCGGCATCGCCCGAGTCGTAGAGGTACTGCATCTTTTTCGATTCGGTCCGGACCGGGCGGAACTTCTCCCCCGCCCTGAAGGTTTTGTCGATCACCGATCCGTCCTCGATCCGCCGCAGCTTCGTCCGCACGAAGGCCCCGCCCTTGCCCGGCTTCACGTGCTGGAACTCGATGATCTTCCAGATCTTCCCGTCGATCTCGATATGGGTCCCGTTCTTGAATTGGTTGGTGCTGATCGTCATCTCGGCGGCGAATCCTAGACGGCGGGCTCAGGAGGACGTCGCAAGGCGCCGTACTGCTTCCTCGGGGTCGCGGAAGACCTCGCCGCGGACGAAGCGATCGTTGCTGACGTCCCAGATCCAGGCGACGGGCATGTCGCGGATGCCGAGCGCGCGGCTGCGGGCGTAGACGCGGCCGCGGACGAGGAGGGAGCCGCCGTGGTTCTCGACCACCTTGGGGTTGATCAGCAGCTCGTCCCAGGCGCGCTCGACGTCGAGCAGGTACTCGTGCAGCCCCTCGGGACCGGTGTAGGGGGCGTCGCGGCCGATCTGCTCGGCGGTGCCGATCGGGAAGAACTCCATTTTCTCGTCGCAGACAGCGACGATCTCGTCGAAGTCGCGGCGGTTGAAGGCGTTGTAGAGGCGCTCGACCATCTCCACCTCGGAGTTCGAGGCCGGTGCCTCGTCGGCGGAGGCGGGGGCGATGGCGATGATCGCGGCGTCGTCGTCGAGGTCGCCGCCGGTGAACTCGTGCAGGGCGCCCTCGATCCGCTGCGCCCCCAGGGCCGGGCTGCTGACTCCGGCGAGGACGGCGCGGAGGCGGTCCTCGCCGAAGCGGCCGTCGCTGCCGCCGGCGTCGGTGACCCCGTCGGTGATGACCACCAGCTGCTGGTCGCGATCGACGGCGGTCGCCTTCATCGTCCAGGTCTCGTCGGAGAAGGCGCCAAGGACCGGGGCCGGCTTGCAGGCCTCGCTGACCGAGTCGCCGTCGATCAGCAGCGGCGGCGGGTGGCCGGCTACGGCGAGCCGGACCGGGTCGCGGGGATCTTCCGACATCGTCATCGCGGCGACGCTGCAGAGCGCGGCGCCGCTGCGGGCGAGCAGCTCGCGGTTGAGGGTTCGCAGGGCGACGACCGGGTCGCCGGTGATCGCAGCAGCGGTCCGCAGCGTGTAGCGGGCGTGGGCGGTGACCGCGGCGGCCTTGGCGCCGCGGCCGGTGACGTCGCCAACCACCACCATCCAGCCGCCGGCGATCCGGAAGGCGTCGTAGAAGTCGCCGCCGATCTCGTTCTCGGCGCCGGCCGGGCGGTACATCGCCGCCACCGACCAGCCGGGGATATGCGGCAGCGGCGGCGGCAGCAACCCACGCTGCAGCGTCTCGGCGATCTCCGCCCGTTCGCGCTCGCTGCGCGCCAGGTTCGAGAAGAGGCCGGCGTTGTCGAGGGCGAGGGCGACGCGGCCGGCCAGGACGCTGACGAAGCGGACGTCGGCTTGGGTGAAGCGGCGTTCGGAGTGCCCCACTCCGACCGTCAGCAGCCCGGTCGGTCGGCCGCGGGCTCGCAGCTCGACGGTGACCCCGGAGCGGATCCGCAGGCTCTTGAGGAACTGGAAGTCCTCCTCGTCGGCGGCGACGTCGCGGAGGTCGGCGTCGTCGACGTATTCGAAGAAGCGGGGCTCGACCCTGGCGTGAGTCGCGGCGCTTGCCATCCGCTCCTGCAGGGCGGGCGTGCGGTTGGCGAGACCGGCTTCGCTCTCTTCGGCGTTGGGACCGCTGGCGCGCACTACTGCCCGGCGCACCCGTCCCTCCTCGATCATGTCGATCGCGCAGAAGTCCCCGAGCTCGGGAACGAGGATGTCGCTGATCGCGTCGAGCGTCTCCTCCAACGAGCCACCCTCGTCGACGACGTGGGCGATGTCGTCGAGGATCTGGAAGCGGCGGTTGACCCTCCGCACCTGGACCGCGGCCAGCGCGCTGAAGACCGCGGCGACCACCACTGCGACGAGGGCAATGGCCGCGAAGGAGATCATTCGCCGCCGGTGCTGGTGGTGAGGCTGGAGGCGGCCCCGCCGCTGAGAACCCGGCGCACCAGGGACGGGAAGAGGATGCGGAGCATCGCCGTCAGCGCGTAGGGGCGGGGGACGTAGCGCTCGGCCTTGCCGCCGGGGCCCGCCTCGTAGATCGCCTCGGCGACCTTCTCCGGCCTGGAGACGATCCAGCGGGTCAACGCTCTTTCCCGCAGCTCGGTCGCCGGGAAGCCCTCGGTGCGGACGAACCCGGGCAAGACCATGCCGACGTGGACGCCGTGCGGCTTCTCCTCCGCATACAGCGAGTCGGTCCAGCCGGCGAGGGCGAACTTGCTGGCCGAGTAGGCACCGGTGCGGGCGCGGGCGACGCGGCCAGCGGTGCTGGCGACGTTGACGATCGCGCTCGGGGAACAGGCCCGCAGCAGCGGCAGCAGCGCCTCGGTGAGGCGGACGACGGCGTCGAAGTTGAGCTCCATGTGGCGGCGGACGTTCTCGTAGCCGCCCTCCTCGAAGCTGGCGCGCCAGGCGGCGCCGGCGTTGTTGACGAGGAGGTGGAGCTTGCCGCCGTGCTGGGCCTCGAGGTGGGCGCGAACTCGCTGCGGGGCGTCCTCGCTGGTGAGATCGACCGCTAAGTAGGTGGCGCGGCAGGGCAGCGACTCCGCCAGCTCTCGCAGCAGCTCCTCCCGCCGTGCGACGAGGACCAGCTCGGTGCCCGGCTCGCGGGCGAGACGGATCGCGGTCGCCTCCCCGATCCCGGTCGAGGCACCGGTAACCAGAGCAACTCTCCCAATAGCCATCGCGCTCACGCTAACCGAAATCCAGCGAATGCAAGGATGGCGCCGTGGAGAGCGCGCCCGAAACGCACCACTCGCGCCTCAGCGCGGCGCGCCGCGAAGGCGAGCGGGTGACGCCGCTGGAGCTCTTCTTCGACCTCGTCTTCGTTCTCGCGATCACCCAGTGCACGGCGCTGATGTCGCACGACCAGACCTGGTCGGGGCTGGCCCAAGGTCTACTGATCCTCGGCGTCCTCTGGTGGGCCTGGGTCGGCTATTCCTGGCTGACCAGCGTCATCGACCCCGAGGCCGGGGTGGTCCGCCTCGTCATCTTTGCCGCGATGGCGGCGATGCTGATCGTCTCGCTCTCCGTTCAGGAGGCCTTCGGCAACCTCGCCCTCACCTTCGCTCTCGGCATCGGCTTCTACCGCACGGCCCACATCTTCCTCTTCTGGTTGGCAGGCGCCGACGACGAAGATCTGCAGCGCTCGGTGATCGGGCTTGCCGTCAGCACCGCGGTCGCGGTCGGCATCCTCCTCCTCGCCTCCCTCTTCGACGGCCTCGCCCAGGGCGCCCTGTGGGCGTTGGCGATCTTCCTCGACATGGCCGGCCCTTACTTCTTCGGCGCCGAAGGCTGGAAGCTCGTCCCCGGCCACTTCGCCGAGCGCCACGGCCTGATCGTGATCATCGCCCTCGGCGAGAGCATAGTCGCGATTGGCATCGGCGCCTCGGGGGCGCTCGACCTCGGGATCGGCACCGCCGCGGTGCTCGGGATCTTCCTCGCAGCGGCGCTTTGGTGGACCTACTTCGACGTCGTCGCGCTGATTTCGGCGCGGCGGCTCGGCGAAGCCGAGGTCGGCCGGGTGCAAAACGAACTCGCCCGCGACTCCTACTCCTACATCCACCTGCTGATGGTCGCCGGGATCGTCCTCATGGCCTTCGGGATGAAGGTGACGATCGGCCACTACGACGAGCACCTGCACGACGTCCCCGCTTTCGCCCTGCTCGGCGGCCTCGCGGTCTACCTGCTCGGCCTCGTCGCCTTTCGCTGGCGCCACGTCCACTCGCTCAACCGCCACCGCCTCGGACTGGCGATCGTCCTCCTCTTCCTGGTCCCGGTCGCAACGGCGCTGCCGGCGCTGGTCTCCGTCGCGGTCGCCGTCGTCTTGATTTGGGCGATGATCGTTTACGAGCACCGCGGCTACGGCCCTGGGCGCGACCAGCTTCGCCGGGAAGCAAGCGCGGCCCACACTTAGGCATACTGCGCGAACCTTTTGAGCACTCCAGTCCTTCTCGACAAACTGCTGCGCGCCGGTGCCCCCTCGGGCTACGAGGGACCGGCTGCCGAGATCTGGCGCGAGGCCGCGTCCTTCGCCGACGACATCAGCGTCGACGGGATCGGCTCGACGATCGCCCGTGTCGGCGAGGGTTCGCCGTTGCTGGCGGTGGTCGGCCACATCGACGAGATCGGGCTGATCGTCACCCACATCGACGAGAAGGGCTTCCTCTGGTTCGCCCCGGTCGGCGGCTGGGACCCGCAGATCCTCGTCGGCCAACGGGTCGAGGTCCGTGGCAAAGACGGCCTCGTCCCCGGCGTCGTCGGGCGTAAGCCGATCCACCTGCTGGAACCCGACCAGCGGAAGAAGGTGGTCGAGCTGAAGGGCATGCACATCGACATCGGCGCCACCGACCGCGAGGAGGCCGAGGCACTGATCCGGGTCGGCGACCCAGTGGTGATTGCCGCGGAGCCGATGCCGGTCGCCGGCGAGCGCCTCGTATCGCGGGCGATGGACAACCGCCTCGGCGCCTACGTCGCGCTCGAGAGCCTGCGCCGCTGCGCCGAGGGGGACGGTCCTGGCGGATCGTTCGCAGCCGTCGCCGCGGTCCAGGAGGAGATCGGCCTCTTCGGCGCCCGCACCGCTGCTTTCCATGTCCGTCCCGACATCGCGATCGCCGTCGACGTCACCCACGCCACCGACGCCCCCGGCGTCGACGAGAAGGAGATCGGCTCCCACCCCTTCGGCTCCGGCCCGGCGATCGGCCGCGGCTCGACCCTCTCGCCGAAGGTCTTCGAGCTGCTGGTCGAGACCGCCGAGGCCGAGGGCATCGAGCACTCGATCAGCGCCAGCGGCCGCGGCACCAGCACCGACGCCGACGTCCTCCAGATCTCCCGCGCCGGCATCCCCACCGGCCTCGTCTCGATCCCCCTCCGCTACATGCACTCCCCGGTCGAGATGGTCGACCTGCGCGACGTCGAGGCGACGGTGGAACTGCTGGCCGCTTTCGGCCGGCGGTTGAGCAGCGACTGGGACCTGAGTCGCTGAAGCTCCAAACCGGGTCAGAGCGCTGAGAAGTTCATCTCTCCACCGAGGAGCTGACGGAAGCTGTCGCAGGAGGGTGCCGGTGGGGGTGTCCCGGGTACTCAGCATGGAGCCGGGCCGACTCCCCTTGAGGCGTCAGCAGTAAAACGCTCCTCCCGGCGGAGGTGCTCCCGGGACACCCCCACCGGCACCCTCCCCGCCAGCTGCGCCTAAGCGACGAGCTCAGGCTCGTAGTCGTCGAGGTAGACGAGGTCGCGGCCGGCGGCCTTGGCCGCGTAGAGGGCCGCGTCGGCGCGGGCGAGGAGGTCGTCGCAGTCGACGGTGCCGGGCTCGGCGACGGCGACGCCGATGCTGAGCGAGACCGCGACCCCGACCGGGCGGCGCTCGCGCACCTCGACCCGGAGGCGCTCGGCGATTTCCAGCGCGTCATCGTGACCGGCGCCAGGGAGCATCACCAGGATCTCCTCGCCGCCGACCCGGTAGATCGAGTCGCCCGCCCGCAGGGCCGCCCGCATGGTGTAGGCGACGTCCTGGAGGACGGCGTCGCCGGCGGCGTGCCCGAACTCGTCATTGACCCGCTTGAAGTGGTCGAGGTCGCAGAGGAGGAAGGCGTGAGAGAGACCCGCCTGGGGATCGCAGGGCTGGCCGTTCAGCTCCGAGAGCCGCTGCTCGAGCGCGTTGCGGTTGAAGAGTCCGGTCAGCGGGTCGAGGGTCGAGCGGCGTCGGTGGGCGCGGTCGGACTCAACCAGGGCACCGCTGAGGATGACCGTGCTGAGGATCAGCGCCGCGATCGCGATCAAGAGATCACGCTGCTCCCAGGCCGCCTGCGGGTCGGGAACGACCGCGGCAACGAGGAACAGCGCAACCACGTAGACCGTCCCGATCACGATCCCCCGAGTCTCGAAGCGGAACCCGAGGGTGGCGGCGGGGAGGGCAAACCAGACGAGGACGGGGCTGGTGGCGCCACCGGTGGCAAGGGCCGAGGCGGCGATCAGGGCTGGCAGCGCCGCCCAGGCGCCGGCGATCCAGAGCGCCGGGCGCAGGCTTTTCCGCATGAAGCGGTCGGCGATGGCGAAGCCGGCGAGCCCGAGGGCCAGCAGGGCGATCCACCAGTAGCCGAGCGACCTCCCTCCCGCCGCCAGCAGCGCTACCGCAAGAATGCCGAAACAGGCGACCCGGTAACGATGGACTCGTCTCTCCATGTCGAGCAGGCGCTCGCGGCGAGCTTCCTCGTGGATCGAGACCAGGGTGTCTCGGGGCTTCCCCATGCCCGGGCATCGGCAACGGCGGCCACGTCGCTTGAATTTGAATGATTAGCGACGGCCTCGTGAACGCGAAACTCCAGCGTTTACTCGACCAGCTGCAGCTCTTTTGGCAGCGAGCTGAGATTGCGCAGGCCGTCCTCGGCCACGACCACGAGGTCCTCGATCCGCACGCCGAGGCTCCCGGGCAGGTAGACGCCAGGCTCGACGGTGACGACTTCGCCTGGGGCGAGCAGGTCGTCAGAGCGCTGCGAGAGACGCGGCCCCTCGTGCACCTCGAGGCCGACCCCGTGGCCGAGGGCGTGGCCGAAGCGCTCACCGTAGCCGGCGTCGTCGATCAGCTTGCGGGCGGCGGTGTCGACGTCCTCGCCTTTGACCCCGGCGCGGATCGCCTCCAGCGCCGCCGCCTGCGCCTGGCGGACGACCTCGTAGACCGCCCGCGCCTGCTCGCCGGGCTCGCCGGTGGCGAAGGTGCGGGTCCCGTCGGAGCAGTAGCCGTCGAGCTTCGCCCCCATGTCGAAGACGACCAGCTCCCCCCGCCCGATCTCCCGCTCGCCGGGCTCGGCGTGCGGCAGCGCTCCGTTGGGCCCCGCAGCGACGATCGCTGGGAACGAGGGGTCGCCGCCAAGCTCGCGAATCCGCGCTTCGGTCGCCCGCGCAACCTCGCGCTCGCGGCGCCCAGTAAGGCTTTGTTCGAGCGCCCAGCCCCAGACCGCGTCGGCGAGCTTGGAGGCCTCGGCGATCGCCGCCAGCTCCTCGTCGTCCTTGACTCGGCGCAGATCCGCGACCTTGCCCCCAGACGCGACCATCTCGATCCCCTCGCCGAGTTTTTCCTTCAGTTTGCCCAGCAGGCGCACCGAGACCTGGTCGTCTTCAAAGCCGACCCGACCCTCCAAACGGTCTGCGATCCCCATTAGCCAGTCGTTGCCGATCGTCAGCGACTCCCAGCCCTCGACCTCGGCGGCGGCGCGCTCGGTGTAGCGGAAGTCGGTGAGGAAGAGGCGGACGCCCGGGCCGCAGATACAGGCGCCGTTGGTGCCGGTGAAGCCGGTCAGGTAGCGGACGTTGGTGAGATCGGTGACCAGGTAGCGGTCGAGCTCGGCCTCGACTAACAACCGCTCGAGCCGGTCGCCGCGGCCGCGCATCAGGAGGCGACGCCCAGCTCGCGCGCCAGCAGCTCCAGCGCCTCGCGGTATCCCTCGGGCCCCTTGCCGGCGACCTTGGCGAGGACCAGGCCGTCGAAGACCGAGAACCTTCTCCAGTCGTCCCGCGCCTCGACGTCGGAGAGGTGTACCTCGACCGTCGGCAGCCCCGTCAGCTCCAGCGCATCGGCAATTGCGCGGCTGTAATGGGTCCAGGCGCCCGCATTGACGATCGCCGAATCTGCCAGGTCAGCCGAGCGGTGCAGGTATTCGCAGAACTCTCCCTCGGAGTTGGTCTGGAAGAAGATCGGTTCCAGCCCCAGCTCATGCGCCCAGTCGGAGATCCGCCGCTCCAGCTCGCTGAGCGAGAGGCCGCCGTAGATCGCAGCGTCCCGCCGCTCCAACACGTCGAAATTGACCCCGTGCAGGACGGCGACGCGGTTGCTGACGGTGGTCATCAGTAGAGCTCCTCCACGGCTTCACGGACCTTAGCCGGGTCGAGTAGGGCGCCGGTGCGGGGTTGGCCCGGCTGGGAGAGGAGGACGAAGCCGACCCCGGCCGCGGTGCGCTTCTTGTCCTTCTGGAGGGCGTCGAGGATCGCGTCGACCTGCACCCCCGGATCGATCCGAACCGGCAGCTCATGACGCCGCAGGATCTCCTCTACCTCGTCGCGCAGGTCGGATGCCTTTGAGAGGCGCAGCGCCGCGAGCAGCCCCAGCCCGATCGCTTCGCCATGGCGGTAGCGGCTGTAGGCGCTGGCGGTCTCGATCCCGTGGCCGACGGTGTGGCCGAGGTTGAGGACGTGACGGAGGCCGGCGTCGCGCTCGTCGGCGGCGACGACCGCGCACTTGTATCGGGCGCAGGCGAAGACGACGTCGCCGAGGTCGCCGGGGTCGAGCTCCTCGATCCTCCTCACCCGCTCCCACAGGGCCCCGCCAGCCAGCAACCCGGTCTTCAGCGCCTCGACGAAGCCGGCCGCGAGCTCCTCCTGCGGCAGCGTCTCCAGCGTGGCGGTATCGGCGAGGACGGCGGCTGGCAGCTGGTAGGCACCCGCGTAGTTCTTCCCCTCAGGCAGATCGACGCCGGTCTTGCCGCCGTAGGCGGAGTCGACCTGGGAGACCAGCGTCGTCGGCACGTGGACCACCGGGACCCCGCGCTGGTAGAGGTGGGCGCAGAAGCCGGCGAGGTCCCCGACGACGCCGCCGCCGAGGGCGACGAGATGGTCTTCGCGGGTCATCCCGTCCTGGGCGAGCTGACGCAGGACCTCCTCCGCCCAGGCCATCGTCTTCGCCCCCTCCCCCGGCGCAACCTCGACGGCGGCTGCCAGCGGCTCCAGCCGCGAAGCGAAAACCGGACCCACCTCCCGGTCGGTGACGAGGAAGCGGCGGCTCTCCAGCGGCCACCAGCGGCTCGCGAGGACGTTGGCCCCGACCAGGACGGGGTAATCCCCCGAAGCGCTCGACGCCCAAAGCAACCGCGTCTCCTCTGGCATCTTCGCCAACGCTTGGAGCGCCGGTAGCGCCCGCGCGACCACGCCCTCATCGGCCATCGGCACAACCGCGTCGGCCAGCTCCTCGTAGAGCGGCAGGCGCTCCGCCAAGAGCCGCTCGACGTCGGCTTCGCTCGTGGCCAGCGGCCGCTCGGTGCCCTCGATCCGGCGCCAGGCCTCGGCGGCGTCGATCTCCAGGAGGACGACGGTGTGGCGGTCGAGCGCTTTGCGCACCCGCTCGGAGAGGACGCTGCCGCCGCCGAGGGCGATCGCGCCGCCGTCGGCGTTCTCGAGCAGGGCGCCGACGACCTCCGCCTCGCGGGCGCGGAATGCCTCCTCCCCGTCCTCCTCGAACGCCTGGCGGATCGGCTTGCCGAGCTCGGCTACCATCAGCTCGTCGATCTCGGTCGTCTCCAGGCCGGCCGCGCGGGCGGCGGCGAGCGCGGTGCTCTTGCCGGCCCCCATGAAGCCGATGAAGACGATCGCCGGCTTGCTCACGGCTCAGCCCCGGAAGTCGATTCGCTGCTTGTAGGCCGCTACCGCCTCGAGCACGTCGTCGATGTGGTCGCCGCCGAACTTCTCGCGGTAGCAGCGGGCCAGGGTCAGGGCCACCATCGCCTCGCCAACGACGCCAGCTGCCGGGACGACCGAGGAGTCGGTGCGCTCGCGCAGCGCCTGCGCCGGCTGCTTGGTCTCGGTGTCGACCGAGCGCAGGGGCTTGGTCAGGGTCGAGATCGGCTTCACCGCCGCTTGCACCGAGAGCGGCTGGCCGTTGGTCATCCCGCCCTCGAGGCCGCCGGCGTGGTTGGTTTCGCGGAAGTAGCCGTCCTTCTCCGACCAGAAGATCTCGTCGTGGGCCTCGGAGCCGGGGCGGCCGGCGACGTCCCAGGCTTCGCCGATCGAGACGCCCTTGATCGACTGGATCGAGGCGACGGCGCCGGCGAGGCGGCCGTCGAGACGGTCTTCCCAGGAAATGTGGGAGCCGAGGCCGGGGACGAGGCCGAAGACGACCACCTCGAAGGTGCCGCCGAGGCTCTCGTTCGCCTTGCGCAGGCGGTTGATCTCCTCGACCATCGCTTTGCTCGCCTCCAAATCGAGGCAGCGGACCGGGTCGTCGTCAACTCCGGCGAAGTCCTCCGGCTTCAGGTCGGGCCGCTCGGCCGCCTTGACCGAGGCGATCTGGAGGACGTGGCTGTGGACCGAAACGCCGAGCTTGGCGAGGAAGGCGCGGGCGATCGTGCCGGCGGCGACGCGGGCGGCGGTCTCCCGCGCGCTCGCCCGCTCGAGGATGTTGCGGATGTCCGAGTGGCCGTATTTCTGGGCGCCGACGAGGTCGGCGTGGCCCGGCCGCGGCAGGTGCACCTCGTCGGGGGAGAAACCCTCGACCGGCCACGGGTTCATCCGCTCCTCCCAGTTGGCGTAGTCGCGGTTGGCGACCAGCAGCGCGATCGGGCTGCCGAGGGTGCGGCCGTGGCGGACGCCGCTGCGGACCTCGACGGTGTCGGTCTCGATCTTCATCCGGCCGCCGCGCCCGTGGCCGAGCTGGCGCCGCGCCATGTCGCGGTCGAGCGCCTCGCGGTCGAGCTCCAGGCCGGCCGGCATGCCCTCGACGATCGCCACGAGCCCGGGCCCGTGCGACTCCCCCGCGGTGGTGAAACGGAACGTCGTCATCGCGAGGAAGGCTATCGGCGGGCCGCGGCCGCGCGCATCACGTCGAGGTCCGGTTCCCGCCCGGTCCAGATTTCCAGCGAGCGGGCACCCTGCTGGACGAGGATCTCGAGCCCGTCGACGATGGCTGCACGCGCCCCTTCGGCGGCTTTCAGCAGCTTGCTGCGGTGCTCGCCGTAGACCATGTCGACGACGGTCTGGTGCTCGGTGAAGCCCCCACGCTTCAACGGCAGGTGCTCGAATGGGTCCTCACCCTGGAGACCCGCGGCGCTGGTGTTGACGATCAGGTCGAACTCCTCCTGCCGCGGCGCCAACACCGGCTCCCCGCCGAGCTCGGCGCAAATCTCCTCCGCCCGCTCCGGGGTGCGGTTCCAGACCACCACCTGCGCCCCTTCCCAGAGCAGCGCCCAGAGGACTGCCCGGGCGGCGCCGCCGGCGCCGAGCACCAGCGCTCGCTGGCCGCGCGGTGGGTCCGGTAGCGAGGCGAGCAGCCCGTCGGCATCGGTGTTGTGGGCCTCAACACGCTTGCCGTCGAAGACGAGCGTGTTGGCGGCACCGATCTGCTGCGAGGCTTCGCTCGCCTCGTCGGCTAGGGCCAGCGCCGCCTGCTTGTGCGGGACGGTGACGTTGACGCCCGCGTAACCGACTTCCGCCAGCTCCTTGACGGTCATCTCGAACGCCTCCGGCGCGGCATCGATCGCCTTGTAGCTCCAGTCCTCCAGCCCCAACGCCGCCAGAGCCGCGTTCTGCATCGCCGGCGAGCGCGAATGGGAGACGGGGTGGCCGAGCACCGCGAGCTTGGGCACGGCTATTCCCCGGCTGCTTCGGAGCAGGTGTCCGGCGAGTTGCCGCCAGCCGCTTCCCGGGCCGAGTTGTACTTCTCGACCGCGGCTTCGAATTCGGCTTCGGTCTTGGCGAAGGTGAGCTTGCCGCAGGCGCCCGGCGTCGTCACGTAGAAGAGATAGTCGGTCTTCGGCGGGTGGGCGGCGGCTTCCAGCGAGGCGAGGCCGGGGTTGCTGATCGGCCCCGGCGGCAGGCCGGCGTTGGTACGGCTGTTGTAGGGGGAGTCGATCGCCAGTTCGGATTCGGTCAGCGGCTCGGTGTAGTTGCCGGTCGCGAAGCGGATGGTCGCGTCGATCCCCAGCGGCATCCCTTCGTGCAGGCGGTTGTAGATCACCGAGGCGACGAGGCCGCGCTGGCCGTCGACCCCGGCCTCGTCCTCGACCATCGAGGCGATCGTGACCACGTCGAAGACGGTCAGGTTCTTCGACTTCGCGTATTTCATGTCGACGCCCTCGAGCCGCCGCCTGAAGTCCTGCAGCTGCAGCTGTACCAGGTCCTCGACCGGGGCGTTCGGCTTCAGTTCGAAGGTGTCGGGAAAGAGGAAGCCTTCGAGGTCCTTGGCGTTCTTGCCGCCGTATTCGGCGGGGTCCAGGTACTTCGACCTGATCGTCGCCTTCGTGTAGTCGCCGGGGACGCCAGCTTCCTCGACCAGCTGCGCCGCCTGAGAGCGGGTATAGCCCTCCGGGATCGTCACCGCGATCGTGCGCTTTACAGGCGGCGTCGAGAGAGCGTCGATCGCGGCGCCGTAGCTCATGTTGTGGGCGAGGGTGAAGTGGCCCGAGTAGATCTCCGAGCGTTTGCCGGCGAGGGTGACGCGGACCTGGAACAGGGTGGAGTTGTCGATCACGTCCTTGCCGCTGAGCAGGTCGCCGACTTCGCTGACGCTGGAGCCCTTCGGAACCGTCACCTGGACCTTGCCGCTGCCGTCGCCGTGGAAGGGCTGGAAGAGCGAGTTGAGGAACCAGAGGACGAAGAGCGCGGCGATCACAGCGAAGATCAGAAAGGGATGGTGGCCGACCCTCGCCAACGGGCTGCCGCCGTCGCGCTTGGGTCCCTGACCCGCTTTGCCGTTGCCGGCGACCACTGGCGGGGGCGGGGCTTCGGGCTCTTCGTCCCAGAACTCCTCCTCCGGCGTTGGCGGGGGCGGCGGTGGAGGCGGGGGCGGCGCGGCCGGTTTCGGCGCAGGAGGCTCAGCGACCGGCTTGGCGGCGCGCTTGTTCCTCTTTTCCTCGCGTTCGCGGCGGCGCTGCTCGCGTTCGCGGGCGGCGGGATCGTCCGGATCCGCGAACGGATCGTCTTTGAGCCAGTCGTCGCTCACGGCCTGCTCGCCAGGTAGGACTCGAGCAGGTGCGCGGCGGCGATCGAGTCGCGGGCGGCGGTGGCGCCGCCGCGGCGGCTGGCGTCGGCCATCCGCGAGGTGAGGCGCTCGTCGTAGGTCTCAACCGGGATCGAAAGCATCGCTTCCAGTTCCCGGCAGAAGCTGCGGGCCAAACCTGCCTGACTGCCCTCCTCCCCGCTCAGGTGCACCGGCAGGCCGACGACCACTTGTTCGACCCCGTGCTCGTCGACCAGCTCGGCGACTGCGCGCGCCTCCGGCGGTTCGATCACCGGCAGCGGCGTCGCCAGGGTGCCGCTGGGATCGGAGAGGGCGCAGCCGATCCGGACCGTCCCGTGGTCGAGGGCGAGCACCCGCATGCCTCTCAGCCGAGCTCTCGCTCGACCGCGGCCCGGGCGGCCGCCAGCGCCTCGTCGAGCTTCGACGGATCCTTGCCCCCGGCCTGCGCCATGTCGTCGCGACCGCCGCCGCCGCCGCCGACGATCGGCGCGATCTCGCGGATGATCGATCCGGCGGAGATCCCCTTCTCGACCGCGTCCTTGGAGACGAGGGCGACGAGCCCCGCTTTGCCGCCGAACTCGCTGCCGAGGGCGACGACCGAGGGCTGTCCCAGCTTCGACTGCACGCGGTTGGCGAGGTCGAGCAGCTGCTTCGGGTTCGCCTGCAGGCTCTCTTTGACCACGGCGGCGACAATCCGCCCGCCCCCGGGCAGGTCGCCTCCGCGGCCGGCCAGCTCGTCGGCTTCGCCCCCCAACTGCTCGCGCTGCGCCTTCTCCGCGCCGACACTCGCTTCCTTCAGCTGCTCAGCAGCACGGCGGGCGGCGGCGACGGGGTCCTGCGGGTTGCCGAGCAGCTCGCCCGCCTCCTGCAGCTGCGCCGCGCGCTCGCGGAAAAAGTCAATGGCCGCAGGACCCGTGATCGCCTCGACCCGGCGGACGTTGGCGGCGCTCGACCCCTCGCTGGTGATCTTGAAGATGCCGACCTCGGCGGTGTTGGCGACGTGGGTGCCGCCGCAGAGCTCGCGGGAGACGGTGTCGACCTCGACCACCCGCACCCACTCGCCGTATTTCTCGCCGAACAAGGCCATCGCGCCGAGCCGTTCGGCCTCCTCGCGGTTCATGTTCATCCAGCGCACCGCCCGGCTCGCCTTCACCCACTCGTTGACCCGCTCCTCGACGTCACGCAGCTCCTCGGCGCTCAACGCCTGGCCGTGGGTGAAGTCGAAGCGGAGCTTGTCCGGACGCACGGCGGATCCGGCCTGGCGGACGTGGTCGCCGAGGCGCTCGCGCAGCGCCGCGTGCAGGAGGTGGGTGGCGGTGTGGTTGCGCATCGTCGCGTGGCGAGTCTCGGCGTCGACTTCGGCCTCGACCGGCGTACCCGGCTCGATCGCCGCGTCGCCCGTCTCGACCTCCAGCGCCTGGTCTTCGCCGAGCCGGTAGACGTCGACCACGCGGGCCTCGTCGTCGCCCCAGCGCAGGACGCCGGAGTCGGCCACCTGGCCCCCGCCCTCGGCGTAGAACGGGCTCTCCTCCAGCTTCACCAGCGCCTTGCCCTCGGCGGCCTCGACCGCGGCGAGGCCGGTGGTCGCGCGCAGGGTTTCGTAGCCGACGAAACTCGTCGGCGGCGCCCCTTCGGCGAAGGCCATCACCCGCTCATGGGTGTTCTCGGAGCCGTGGGCGGTGGCGCTCGCCATCCGCGCCCGCGCCCGCTGCTCCTCCATCAGCTCGTCGAAGCCCTGGTCGTCGACCGAGAGGCCCGCCTCTGCCAGCAGCTCCTTGGTCAGGTCGTAGGGGAAGCCGTAGGTGTCGTGCAGTTTGAAAGCAGCCGCCGCGTCGACCCAGGAGGTCTCGGCCTCCTTCGCCTCGGCGATCAGCCGCTCCAGCAGCTCGGTCCCGCGCTCGAGCGTGCGGCCGAAGCTCTCCTCCTCGTCGCCGACCCAGCGTTCGATGCCGGCCTTCTCGGCGACCAGCTCGGGGTAGGCGTCTCCCATCAGCTCGATCGTCCGCTCGGCGAAGCGGCCCAGCCAGGGGGACTCGAGGCCGAGGGTGCGGCCCTGCTGGATCGCCCGGCGCATGATCCGGCGCAGGATGTAGCCGCGGTCCTCGTTGGAAGGGACGACACCGTCGGCGATCAGGAAGGCGGCGCCGCGGCTGTGGTCGGCGACGATCCGCATCGCCCGGGTGACCACCCCGCCCTCGTCGTAGCGGCGCCCGGAGAGCTCTTCGGCGAGGTCGATCAGCGGCCGCACGTGATCGGTCTCGAAGACCGAGGGCACGTCCTGGAGGACCGCCGCCATCCGGTCGAGCCCCATGCCGGTGTCGATGTTTTTCATCGGCAGCGGCGTCAGGGAGCCGTCTTGGGCGAGGTCGTAACTCATGAAGACGTGGTTCCAGAACTCGAGGAAGCGGTCGCTGTCGTCGCCGGGACGGTCGCCCTCGGCGCCGAAATCGAGTCCGCGGTCGAGGTAGAGCTCGGAGCAGGGACCGCAGGGGCCGGTCGGACCGGCCTGCCAGAAGTTGTCCTCGCGGCCGAGGCGGACGATTCGCTCCTCCGGGACGCCGGTGGCCCGCCAGATCTCGATCGCCTCCTCGTCGGGGCCGAGGCCGAGCTCCTCGTCGCCGCCGAAGACGGTGACCCAGATCCGCTCCGAATCCATCCCGAAGCCCTGGGTCGAGAGCTCCCAGCCCCAGGGGATCGACTCCGCCTTGAAGTAGTCGCCGAAGCTCCAGTTGCCGAGCATCTCGAAGAAGGTCATGTGGCGAGCGGTGTTGCCGACCTCCTCGATGTCGGTGGTGCGGAAGCATTTCTGCACGTCGGCGAGGCGCGGCGCAGGCGGCTTTTCCCGCCCCAGGAAGTAGGGCTTGAACGGCTGCATCCCAGCCGTGGTCAGCAGCACCGAGGGGTCGTGTACCGAGGGAACGAGTGAGGCCGAGGGCACGATTTTGTGCTCGCGTTCGGCGAAAAACGACAAATAGGTCTCCCTGATCTCCTGCGCCCTCATGTTAGGAAGCCTAAATATTTGTTCGATTCCGGGCGGTGTCGGCCAAGTTCGCCCTTACGAGGCGCCGATAGGGACGTTTCAGGAGGGACTTGACCGTTCGACTTTGTCGGAGGAGGCAAAACAGATGAAGCTGCGCACGATGCTCATAACGGCGGTGGCCGTGTTCTCGATGGCCCTGGTTCCCGCGGTCGGCATGGCCGACGGCCCGGATTACCAGCCGGAAGGCCCGAACTACGAACAGCCGAACCACCCGCCGCAGGGTCCGAAGGCCGCCCCGAAAGGCAAGGCCTACGGCTACTACTGCCGCGGCCAGAGCAAGAAACACGTGAAAGGCGAGAAGGGGACCGCCTTCAGCCGCTGCGTCAAAGCGATGGCGCAGGCCGACAAGAACGACAACCTGAACGCGAAGAAGGCCTGTAAGACGCTGAGCAAGAAGCACGTCAAAGGCGTGAAAGGGACGCCGTTCACGAAATGCGTCCAGGGTGTCAACCAGATGCGGCGCGAAGAGGCCGCGACGGTTAGCGCCAGCTCGGTCGCGTAGAACCGCCGCGAAGCGGCAACTACGCGATGGTGCCGTGGCCGACGATGCGATCGCCGGCCATGAGCACCGCCGTCTGGCCCGGGGCCACGCCAGGGAAGGCCTCGGCCAGAGCCACTTCCAGGGAGGAGTGCCGTCCTCTCCCCGCTGCCGAGACGGTGGCGGGGAGGGCGCGGGATCGGTAACGGAGCTTGACTGAGTCGACCTCGCTGCCGTCGCGGTGGAGGACGGCGTCGCGGACGCGGACGCTGCGCTTCTCCAGTTCGGCGCGGGTGCCGACGGTGACGGTATTGGTGGCGGCGTCAGTGGCGAGCACGTAGAGCGCCTCCGGAGCGGAGACGCGGATGCCACGGCGCTGGCCGACGGTGAAGTCGTGGTGGCCGCGGTGGCGGCCGAGGGTGCGACCGGCCGAGTCGACGATCGCCCCCTCCCGCTCGCGCAGGCCGCCGTGGCGGCGGAGGAAGCCGCGCTTGCCCTGGCCGGCGAGGAAGCAGAGGTCCTGGCTCTCCGCCTTGCGGGCGACGGCGAGGCCGTGGCGGGCGGCGATCTCCCGCACCTCGGGCTTGGTCAGCTCGGTCAGCGGGAAGCCGAGGTGCGAAAGCAACTCGGTCGGTAGCGCCGCCAGCATGTAGCTCTGGTCCTTTGCGCCGTCGGCGGCGGTCGCGAGCAGCGGCCCCTGATCGTCCTCGACGATCCGAGCGTAGTGGCCGGTCAGCAGCCGCTCGGCCCCGAGCCGCTCGGCGAGGTCGACCATCGCCGCCAGCCGCACCTCGCCGTTGCAGAGGATGCAGGGGTTCGGCGTGGTGCCTTCGGTGTAACCGCCGATGAAGCGATCGACGACACGGCGGCGGAAGTCCCCCTCGAGGTCGAGGGTGAAGTGCGGGATCCCCAGCTGGTGAGCGAGCGCGCGAGCGCCGAGAACGGCCTCGGGCGAGCAGCAGGCCTTCGCCCCGTCGGTCTCCGGATCGGTCCAGAGCTTGACGGTGATGCCGACGACCTCCGCCCCTTCCTCGCGGGCGAGGAGGGCCGCGACGGCGCTGTCGACGCCGCCGGACATGGCTACTGCGAGGCGCTTCCGCTGGGGGGATTGCCCACCCCTGCTGGGTGAGGTGGGCAATCCCCCTGAGTCCGAGACGGTCAGGTTCAACGGCGAAGACGCAACGCCCTGCAAAGCCCGGTGGAGTGCGTCCGCGGCCAGCTGCGCCGCGTGCCGCTTGGCGGGCGTGAGGCCACCGATCGCCTCATCGACGGTGTCTATGTCGATCAGAGCAGCCTCGAGAACAGGAGAGTCATCGACCATCTCGGCCACAGCAGCGGTGGCGGCGCGAGTGGCACCGCAGCCCTCGGCGTCGAAGGTGACGCTGTTAATGCGACCGTCGGAGACCAAGAACGAAAGCCGCGAAAGGTCGCCGCAGGCAGCTCCACCCGCGGCACCCGTGAAGGCGCCATCGGCTGGCGGCCCCAGCCGGCTCTCATCCTGCAAATAGGCCTCAAAGATCTCTCGATCCATCCAACGAAGGGTAAGCGCTCGGCCGTCCCTCAACCCGAACCCGCACTCGCAGGGCCATCACCCACACCTACTTGCCGGGTGGGTGTGGGTGATGGCCCTGCCCAAGCGCCGCTTTGAGATCCGCGATGATCTCGGCCGGTTCCTCGTGAAGAGCGCGCCAGGTGACGTGCATAGTCCTCCAACCCTCGGCGACGAGGATGCGGTCGCGCTGGCGGTCGGACTCGAAGCGCTTCTTCGTCCCGTGGACGCTGCGGCTATCGAGCTCGACCGCAACCCGCTCGGCCTCCCAGAGGGCGTCGAGCTGGAAGAACCGCCCGCGCACCGCGAGGTCCGCGTTCATCCGCGGTCGCGGCAGGCCGTAGGCATCGATTAGCATCAAGAACGCCTCCTCGAAGTCGTTGCGGGTGAACCCGACGGGCTCCGGCGACTCCAGCAGCGCCCAGAGGGTCCGCGTCCCCCTGCGCCCCGGATACCGCTCCAGCAGCGCCGGCAGCGACACCCGGTCCCGCAGCCCCCGCGCTTCCGCCTCGTGCCACGCCCGCTCCAGTCCCCGCAGGTCTAGTACCGCCGCAAGGTCAAAGACCGTCCGAAATGGCGAGGTCACGGGGATTCCATCAACCACGGCACGCTCATCGTCAGGCACGAAGCCCCTGTGGCTGACGATGCCATCCCGGACGACGCGCGCACCGGGCCGCATGACGTCAACTCGTTCGCCTGCGGGCGGCATCAGGCTCCATAGCCGCGCCGCCGAGCGATGGCTCAGGAGCGCTCCTTCACCGCAAGCCAACACAGCCGCCATCCATCGGCCCTTGCGGGAGATCCGTCGCGCCCTGAGTACATAAACGCCGCGATGAAGCTCGTGAAGCCGCCTCTGCTCCAGGCGCCGAGCGATTGCCCTCCTCCCCATTCCCAACGCCAGCAGTTGCTCCCGCCCCACGACTCCATGTTGGCGCCGCGCCACCCCCTCCACCTCTCGCTCAAGAATCTCAGTGGTTAATTGAGCACCGATACGGTGCTCAATTCGCCTCTCGTTTTGCATGCCCCCAGCGTGGGGCAGATGGGCGCACGCGTGGTGCGCACTTTGGGGCGATTGGGTCGCGGAAGTGCAACGGAAATCGCGTTTGGACATGGCGGCTCGGTGGTACCTTTCCCACAGGCTCGAACCCGTACGAGAGCCGTCTCACCGTTTGACCCAACACAAACGGCGCGGGAGCTGGAAAGTCTCCGGTCCCCTTGGGGGCAGGAGCAGGCACCCACCTTCATTTGAAGGGATCAAAGCCAGAGGCGGCAACGGCGGGTTGGGGCCTTTTTCGTGCCCGCGGCCCCTACGAGAAGGCTTCGTCCTCGTCCAAGTTCGAGAGGTGCCACTCGGCTTCGCTCCAGCGGTCGGGCGGGACGCAGAGGGAGATGTCGCCGCGGCCGAAGCGGTCGAGCGGCCAGTCGGAGGTGAGGACGGCCTCGATCCCGGCCTCGACCAGCGCTTGGTGCCAGGCGCGGGCGGTCCTCAGGTCGCCGAAATCGCGCACCACCTCCCAGCTATCGAAGCTGGGATCGTCGACGTGAACCGGCGTCTTGCCCGGCCCGGGAGCCGGTCGCCACCTGCGGGGGATCCAGTCCCGCAGGCCCATCTCAATGCCCGGGGAGTTTGGGTTGGTGGATGCCGATGCCGAGCTCTTTCAGCTGCAGCTCGTCAACCGGGGCCGGGGCGCCAGTCAGTAGGTCGAAGCCCGAGGCGGTCTTCGGGAAGGCGATCACGTCGCGGATCGTCTCGGCGCCGTAGAGGCGCTGGACGATGCGGTCGATGCCGTAGGCGATGCCGCCGTGCGGCGGCGCCCCGTACTGCAGTGCCTCGAGCAGGAAGCCGAAGCGGGCGCGGGCGGTCTCGGCGTCGATGCCAAGGGCGCCGAAGACGGCCTCCTGAATCTTCGCGTCGTGAATACGGATCGAACCTCCGCCCAGCTCCTGTCCGTTCCAGACCACGTCGTAAGCCTGGGCGCGGGCGGCGCCGGGGTTCTCGGGGTCGAACTCGTCCGCCGGGGCGGTGAAGGGATGGTGGAGCGCGTCCCAGCGCTTCTCCCCCTCGTTCCACTCCATCAGCGGCCAGTCGACGATCCAGACCAGGCGGTCCTCCTCCGGGTCGATCAGGTCGAACTTCTCTCCCAGGTCGAGCCGCATCTGCCCGAGCACGGCGTTGACCACCTCCGGCTTGTCGGCGACCAGCAGCAGCAGGTCCCCCTCCTCTGCTTTTAGGCGCCGGTTGAGGTCGGCCAGCTCCCCTTCGCTGAGGAACTTCGCGGTCGGCGAGCGCCAGCCCTCGCCCTCGCGGAAGGCCCAGACCAATCCCTTCGCCCCCAGCTCCTGGGCGCGGGAGATGAGGCCGTCGAGCTCGGAGCGAGGCATCTCCCTGCGGCCGGCGTTGAGGCCGCGGATCGAGCCGCCGCCGTCCAGGACCGAGCGGAAGACCTTGAACTCGGTCTCGCGCAGGGCGTCGCCGAGGTCGACCAGCTCAAGGCCGAAGCGGAGGTCGGGACGGTCGGTCCCGAAGCGGTCCATCGCCTCGTCGTAGCCCATCCGCTGCATCGGCAGCTCTACAGCCGGCCCCCCGGCGCGGTCGAAGACATGGGCGAGCAGGGCCTCGTTGACCGCAATCACGTCCTCGACGCCGACGAAGGACATCTCGACGTCGAGCTGGGTGAACTCGGCCTGGCGGTCGGCCCGGGTCGCCTCGTCGCGGAAGCAGCGGGCGACCTGGTAGTAGCGCTCGAAGCCGGAGACCATCAGCAGCTGCTTGAACAGCTGCGGCGACTGCGGCAGCGCGTAGAAGGAGCCCTGCTGCTGGCGGCTGGGGACGAGGAAATCGCGGGCGCCCTCCGGGGTCGAGCGGGTAAGGACCGGGGTCTCGACGTCGACGAAGCCCTCGCCGTCGAGGAACTCGCGCATCGCGGCGACGACGCGGTGGCGCAGCAGCAGCGCCTCTCGCATCTGCTCCCGGCGCAGGTCGATGTAGCGGTACTGGAGCCGTTTGTCCTCGCCGACCTCGCCGCTGAAGCCCTCGACCTGGAAGGGCGGCGTCTCCGAGCCGGCGAGCAGCTCGGCGCCAGTGACCAGCAGCTCGACCTCGCCCGTCGCCAGCTCCTTGTTGACCGTCTCCTCCGAGCGCCGCACCACCTTGCCGCTCGCGCTCAGCACGTCCTCGGCCCGCAGCTTGTGCGCCAGCTCGAACGCCTCGCCGGAGCTATCCGGGTTGAAGACGAGCTGGACGATCCCGGTGCGGTCGCGGAGGTCGATGAAGATCAGGCCACCGTGATCGCGGCGGCGGTTGACCCAGCCGGCGACACGTGCCTCGGAGTCGACCTTCTCCGGCAGCACCTGGCCGCACCAGGTGTCGCGGTACCCGTTCGCGCGCAGCGGCGGCGCCTCCGTGCTCAACCCTCTCCTCCCGTCATCTCGTCGACAAGGTTGCCGGGATCGGCGGCGCGCTGCTCGCCGGTCTCCATGTCGCGGAGCTGGGCGCCGCCGTCGGCCTCGAGGATGAGGACGCGGGCGGCGCCGATCCGGTTCGCGTGTTTCAGCTGTCCCTTGAGGCCGCGCCCGGCGAGGTCGACCTCGGCCGAGAGCCCGGCGTGGCGCAGCTCGACCGCCAGCGCCATCGCCCGGCCGCGCTGGCCGGGGTCGGCGATCGCGACGAAGGCGTCGCGCCCCGCTGCCGGCACCTCTTCGTCGAGCGCCAGCAGGATCCGCTCGATCCCCGCGGCGAAGCCGACGGCCGGCGTCGGCGGCCCGCCGAGTTGCTCGATCAGGCCGTCGTAGCGGCCGCCGCCGCCGATCTCCGACTGCGCCCCGAGCGCGTCGCAGACAAAGGAGAAGATCGTCCGCGTGTAGTAGTCGAGGCCGCGAACCAGGGTCGGGTCGACGACGTAGGCGATGCCAGCGGTGTCGAGCAGGGCCCGCACCTCGGCGAAGTGCTCGGCGTCCTCGCCCTCGAGCCGGCCGACGATGGTGGGAGCGCTCGTCATCACCGCCCGCGTCCCCTCGTGGTCGGAGTCGAAGGCGCGCAGCGGGTTGACGTCGATCCGCTCGCGCACGTCCTGCGAAAGCTCCCCCTCGTGGGCGCGCAGGTGCGCCTTCAGGTCCTCCAGGTAGGCGCGGCGGGACTCGAAGGAGCCGAGGCTGCCGAGCCGCAGCTCCACCCCCGGCACGCCGAGCTCCCCGAGCAGGTCGGAGAGGAGCATGATCACCTCGGCGTCGGCGAGGGGCGAGTCGGTGCCGATGCACTCGATCCCGAGCTGGTGGAACTGGCGGTAGCGGCCGGCCTGCGGGCGCTCGTGGCGGAAGAAGGGGCCGAGGTAGGAGAGCTTCACCGGCTGCGCCAGCTTGTGCATCCCGTGCTCGAGGTAAGCGCGGCAGATCGAAGCCGTCCCCTCCGGGCGCAGGGTGAGGCTGCGTTCGCCCTTGTCCTCGAAGGTGAACATCTCCTTGCGGACGATGTCGGTGGACTTGCCAACGCCGCGTTCGAACAGCGCCGTGTCCTCGAAGGCCGGCGTCGCGATCGGCTCGTAGCCGGCGCGGGCGAAAGTCGCGGCGGCAGCGCGTTCCAGCCGCGCCCGCGCCCGCCCCTGCTCAGGGAGGACGTCGAAGGTCCCGCGGGGTGCCTGGAATTTGCTCGCCATCGTGCGGGCGACCTTAGTCCAACCGGCCCGGGCTAACGCGCCAGCGAGCCGAGGAAGGGGTTGGTGGCGCGCTCGGCGCCGAGGGTGGTCAGTCCCATGTGGCCGGGATGGACGACGGTCTCGTCGGAGTAGGTGTCGAGCAGCTTGCCGAGCGAGGCGAGCAGCGTCGGTCCGTCGGCCCCCGGCAGGTCGACCCGCCCGACCGAGCCTTGGAAGAGGACGTCGCCGGAGAAGATCGCCTCCTCGCCGCGGACCGCGTAGGTGACGTGGCCCGGGCTGTGCCCGGGGGTGAAGACGACGTCCAGCTCCAGCCCCGCCAGCTCCAGGGTCTCGCCGCCGCGGAGGACCTCGTCGGCCTCGTAGCTCTCGAACGGGCCGAACCCCTCCCAGGGAACGAAGGCCATGATGTCGGCGAGGATCGGGACCTCGATCTCGGGGCAGTAGACCGGCGCCCCGGTCGCTTTCGCCACCGGCGCCACCGCGCCGATGTGGTCGAAGTGGCAGTGGGTGAGGAGGATCGCCTCGACGCGGGCCCCGGTTGCCTCGACCGCCGCCAGGATCCGGTCCGCCTCCTCACCCGGGTCGACGACGAGCAGCCGGTCGCCGCCCCGGGGCCGGAGCAGGAAGCAGTTCTCGGCGACGGGGCCGACCGTGAGCATCTCGACGTCGAGGGCCATCGAACTACTGGTCGCCGCCGCGCATCCGCGCCCGCTCGCGCCGCCGCCACATCGCCATGTCGATGAAGTAGCCGGCGGGGACGTAGAAGACCAGCATGAAGGCACCGAAGAGGAGCGAGGCGACGACCGCCTTTTTGAAGATCAGGATCAGCAGCACGGCGAAGATGACGGCGGCGAAGAGGCCGCGGAGGAACGAGCTGCGCCAGGTCGGCGGCAGGTCCTGCTGGGGGGCCGGCTTGCGGCGGGAGCGGGCGCGCGCTTTTGCTTCCTCGCGGCTGCGGGGGCGACCGCTGCGGGGCTTGTTGTCGATCCGCCCCCCCTGGGTGCCGCGGCGCTTGCGCTGGCGCTTCTTCCTCGTCTGGGCCATCGGCTCCGAAATCTACCTACCGGTCGGTCGCCTCGGCGAGCCGCGCCTCGATCACATGCTGTTTCGGGTCGAAGCCGCGCATCGGCACGTCCTCCGGGTAGCCGGCGAGCGCCGCCCGCGGGATCAGGCCGACCAACTCGGCCTCCAGCGGCCGCGCCCCGAGCGGCGCCGCCAGCGCACGCACCCGCTCGACGACTTCGCCAACGGGGACGGTGAGCGGATCGTGGACGTTGGTCGAGACCTGGGCGCGGCCGCTGGAGAGGAGCAGCCCGATCGCCCGCACTCCCGTCGGCCCTCCCCCCGCCTCGCGCAGACCGGCGGCGACGGCGCGGGCGACCTCGACGTCGTCGCTGTCGAGCTCGACGTTGAAGGCGGCGAGCGGCGGCCGCGCCGTCACCAGGGTCGCACCCGCTTTGCGGTGCGGCAGCTCGGGTCCGAAGTCCGGCCGCAGCTCCCCCGACTCCATTCGCAGCCAGAGCTCCGCCAGGCCGCCGTTGCGGAAGTAGGCGCGCTCGGCCCGGCCGGGGTCGCGCGCCAGCTCGCCGTAGAGGAAGACCGGGATGCCGAGGCCGCCGATCTGGGTCGCCGCCGCGACCGCCTCCTCGCGCGCCGCCTCGTGGTCGCCAGGGTCGAACCAGACGACCGGGCAGACGTCGAGCGCGCCAATCGCCGGGTGGGCGCCGAAATAGCGGTCCATCTCGATCGTCTCCGCCGCCTCCTCGGCGCCGCCGGCGAGCGCCTCGACCAGGGCGCCGCCGCTGCCGGCAAGGGTGAAGACGGTGCGGCCGTGGTCGGGGTCGGTATGGCGGTCGAGCAGGGTCACGCCCCGGGTGAAGGCCCGCTCCAGCCGGCCCAGTCGCTCCTCGTCGCTCCCCTCCGAGAGGTTCGGCACCGCGAGCAATGGCGGCATCTTCCAGGCGCCTCAGACCAACAGGTCGCCGCCGCTGACGATCGTCTCGCCATCGATCTCGACCGTCGGTTCCAGGACCACGCAGTCGAGGTGGACAGGGACCTGGACCGTGCCCCCGATCGCCGCCGAAGCGCCGAAGGCGACGTGGCAGGTGCCGAGGATCTTCTCGTCCTCGAGGATGTTGCCGGTGAGGATCGCCTCTTCGTTGGTGCCGATCCCGAGCTCGGCGACGTTGGTCCCGTCCTTGCCGTGGACGGTGAGCAGCTCCATCAGCCGGGCGCCGTCCTCGCCGCTCGCCTCGACCAGGTGGCCCTCGCGGACGGTCAGCGCAACCGAGGTCTCGAGCAGTCCGATTTCGGCGATCGAGCCGTCGACGACCAGCGTACCTTCGGTGGTTCCCTCCAGCGGGGCGATGAAGCCCTCGCCGCAGGGCAGGTTCCCGAAGGCGCCGCGGTTGCCGAGTTCGCCGGCGTCGACGATCCCCTGGCGCCCTTCCAGCCCAATCCGCAAGTCGCTGCCGTTGCTGCAGGTGATCCGTACCTGCGAGCCGCGGTTGAGGGCGGTGACGATTGCCCAGCCGCGGCGGCGGATCTCCTCCAGGTCGCCGGTCATCAGCCGGCCCAGCATCTCCTCGGTTACGCCGGGGAGAGTGCCAATGCGTACCCCGGCTTCACTTGCCGCTTTGCGCGCAGCGGTGTGGGAGAGCGACTGGATCGTCGGGGCCAGGACGACGTCGGCCGCGGCCATTGCGGCCGCCACCGGTCGGGGCGGCTCGGCGGCTGCGGATTCACGCTCGGAGATGACGGCAAGGGTCGCGTCGGCGCCCTCCCCCTGCGCCTCGATCCGCATCAGCGCCCCAATCTCTTCCGTCACGGGGTTGCAGACGACCAGCACCTCCTCGCCCGGCGAGATCCCCATGCACTGCCGGACGACCGTCTTCACTGCCCTGTCCAGTTCCGCGGTCATCGGGCAACCCTACTCCTGCCGCATGGAAGCTGCACCCGTTTCCCCTGCAATCGCGCCATTTGCAGCACATTAGAAAACCACACGTGATTAATCGCTACCCCTTGCAGATCACTCGTCGTCATGCCGGTGTCCAATGGCCCACCTCTCAAGCCAAATCAACCCGACCAACACGACCCCGAAGGCGACAAAGGGCGGGAACCACCCCTCCGGCCGTAAAAGCACCAGCGAGCCCACCGCAAAAGCATCCGCAAGCAGGAGGAATCCGACCAATACCGGCCGCATCGCCGCCCACCCATCCTGAGGAGGTCCACCGCCTTGCTGCACCGCTACGATCCCCCTCCCCGCCGGAGTAGCTCAGCTGGTTAGAGCAGCGGAATCATAATCCGCGTGTCGGGGGTTCGAGTCCCTCCTCCGGCACTGCCGCAGTGGCCCGACACGCGGATTCAAGCGGTCCTCCTGTCAGTCGCCGGCGGCGACGTGAACCTCCACGGTGCCGGTGCCCGTGTTGGCCGTCTTGATGAAGACCAGGTCGGGGAAGCCCCAGTCCTGGAAGCGCGCCACCGTCCAGGCGCCGTCTTCCTCCGGCGCGAACGTCGTCCCGGTATCGAGGATGTGCTGCTGGAAGTGCGAGGCGCCGGAGGCCACGTGCACCTCGACCGTGCCGGTGTTAGTGCCGGAGGTCTCGATGAAGACCAAGTCCGGGATGCCGTCCCCGTCGAAGTCGGCCAGCAACCAGGTGCCGTTCGGGCCGGGCGCGGTGAACGCCGTCCCCACCTCGAGGATGCGTTGCTGGAAATTAGACGCGCCGGAGGCGATGTGCACCTCGATCGCGCCGGTGTCCGTGTCGGCCGTCTTGATGAAGATCAGGTCGAGGATGCCGTCCCCGTCCCAATCGGCCATCAGCCAGGTGCCGTCGTCCTCCGGTGCGAACGTCGTCCCCACCTCGAGGATGCGCTGCTGGAAGTTCGAGGCGCCTGAGGCCACGTGAACCTCGGCGGTGCCGGTGCCGGTGTTGGCCGTCTTGATGAAGATCAGGTCGAGGATGCCGTCCCCGTCCCAATCGGCCATCAGCCAGGTGCCGTCGTCCTCCGGTGCGAACGTCGTCCCCACCTCGAGGATGCGCTGCTGGAAGTTCGAGGTGCCGGAGGCGATGTGCACCTCGACCGTGCCGGTGCCCGTGTTGGCCGTCTTGATGAAGACCAGGTCGGGGACGCCGTCGTGGTCCCAGTCGGCCATCAGCCAGGTGCCGTCGTTCTCCGGTGCGAACGTCGTCCCCGTCTCGAGGATGCGCTGCTGGTAAGGCGTTATGGCAGGCGGGGTGTAGTCGGGGCCGCGGGTCCAGTCGCTCTTGAAAGCCGGCCCCGTCGGACCCGTGGTGAGCACTTCAACCGCCTGGGAGTAGGACTTGTAGTGCACGTTGTTCCCCAAGCGGCCGTTGTAGTCGATCCATTCAGGCACACCCGCCTTGGTGAGCACGAGAGTCGGCCGCGTCTGCCAGTGAAGCCCGTCGTCGTCGGTGTAGTCGTGCCCGAGGGGGAACGATTGCAACGGCCATTCGCCGGCGCTGGGGTACATCTCGTGCGAATGCCAGGCTGAGTACACGGTCAGCGGCCTGATCTGGTTCAGCTGCAGGTTGCTGAAGCTGAACGGAGGTTCCGTGACATACCTGGTGTTGCCATGGGCGTCGAACTCGACCCCCAGCAGGTTGACGCCGGAAGCATCGACGGTCACCCTCGCACCAACCCGCATGACGTCGCCGAAGTGCTGTTCGAAACCTCCACCCGAGATCACCGGAGCAAGGGGCTGAGCCGTCCAGCTGCTGCCCACCATGGCACCGTTGTAGGCGCAGAGGAAGTAGTAGCTGATCAGGAAGTAAGGCGCGCCTTCACCGGTGGTCACTTCCGAGATATGGGCGTAGCAGGCGGCCCCGCTGCGAGGGTTCGGCACGCTCCCGGGGACCAGTTCTCCCGTCAGGGTCTCCAGCTGATAGTCGGAGAAATAGAAGGACCCCCAAGGGTTGGGATGGGAGTAGGTCGCGTGCTCTCCGGGAGCGGCGGCCATCGGCCAGAGTCCGTATTCGGTGTTGGTGTCGCCTCCGGGATCGGCCTTGGTTGCGGCGACCAGGTCCGACGGCGTGAGCGGGCCGACATTCACCACATTCATCGAGGAGGGAATGTAGATCGCCCCGCCACTTACAGACCAGCTCAAGTCACCACGCCCATAGGTGAGCTGGCTGCGGGCCAGTAGCCACTCCAACGTGCAGGGAAAGAATTCCTCTTTTGAGTGAAAGCGGATCTCCGGCGCAAGTAGCTGCGCGATCCACTCGACGTTGACGGGGGCGGAGTCAGTTTCCCCCATAACTGCGGGTGCGGGCGATTCGATCGTGGACATGCTCTGCTCCTTCGTCAGGCCTTCAAGTGGGGAGGTAGCTACCCAAAACTTGGTACCTACATTCGAGTACTTAGAAGAGTTTGTGCAATCTGGACCAATTTGCGTACTTTTAGGTACCCAAATAGCTCTCCTCTGAGGTCCAGCGACGTAATACGGCACCCCGAGGCCGAAAATACGGTGGTTTCACTGATGTGCGGGGGGTCTCGCCCGCCTACCTTCACTGTGCAAGTCGAAAGCACACGAATGGAGGCAACAAATGCAGCTCTACGGAATCTTTCGTCGCAACGGGTGGCGGACCCCGCAGGACCTGGAAGTGGCCGGGAAGAAATCGGCCGAAGTGGGCGATGAACCGGGGTCGGGGGTGCGGTGGATCCGCAGCTACGCGCTCGGCGAGGAGAGCGGCGAGGTCGGCACGTTCTGCGTCTACGAAGGCGAGAGCCCGGAGACGGTGCGCGCCCATGCGGAGGCCGCGGGCCTGCCGTGCGACGAGATCGTGCCGATCCTCGAGACGGTCATCGTCCGGCCCGATCCGGTTCCGGCGACGCATTGACCTGGCTGCGGGGCGCTTTTGTCAACCAATGGTTTGCAAAAGCGCCCCGCATCTCACGCCTAGACTCAAACGTCGATGAGTGAGCGCAGTCCCTTGGTCGGTCGCGAAAGCGAGCTCGCAGAGCTGGCCGAAGCGGCCGAGGGGGCGCGACTCGGCCAGGGCTCGATCGTCCTCCTCGCCGGCGAGGCCGGCGTCGGCAAGAGCAGCCTCGCGGAGGCGGCGACCGACGGCTTCGACGTGATCCTGCGGGGCGCGGCCTCGAACGGGGTCACGGTCTCCTACGGGCCGATCGTCGACGCCCTGCGCTCGCGGCTGCGCGTCGAGCCCGAGGCCCTCGCCGATTGTGGCCCGCTCCTCCCCCACCTCGCCCTGATCCTTCCCGAGCTCGGCGAGGCAGCCGCGGAGAGCGAACGCACCACTATCTTCGAGGCCGTCCGCTGCGCCTTCGCCCACCTCAGTGCCGAGCGGCCCGCGGTCGTCGTCCTCGACGACCTGCAGTGGTCCGACGAGACGACGCTGGAGCTGCTGGCGGCGCTGGCGGAGCCGCTGCGGCAACTCCCGGTCCTGGTCATCGCCGCCTACCGCTCCGACGGGCTGCCGCGCGACCACCGCCTGCGCTGGCTGCGCAACGAGCTGCGCCGCGGCGGTGCCCTGCGGGAGCTGGCGCTGGAGCCGCTCGACCGCCCCGCCGTCGGCGAGCTGATGCGCGAGCTGCTGCCCGAAGCGCCCTCGCAGGCGCTGGTGCGGACGGTCCACGACCGCACCATGGGATCCCCCTTCTTCGTCGAGGAGCTGATCGGCGCCCTGCAGGCGCGGAAGGCGCTGCGGCCGGGCCGTCGCGGCCTCGAGCTGACCGAGCAGGACGAGCTTCCCGTCCCGGACTCGATTCGCGAAGCGGTCCTCGTCGGCATCTCCGATCTCTCCTCCGAAGCTCGCGAAGCGGCGGAGACCGCCGCCGTCCTGGGACCCCATTTCGACCTCTCGCTCGCCGCAGAGCTCACGCCTGGTCCCGGGCTGGCGGAGCTGGTCGAGACCGGCTTGCTGGAGGAGCGCGAGGCCGGCAAGGCCGTCTTCCGCCACGCCCTTGCCCAGGAAGCCCTCTACGCAGAGGTGCCCTGGATCCGCTGCCGCGACCTCCACCGCCAGCTCGCCGAGCTGCTGGAGGCAAGCGATGGCTCCAGCCTCGAGATCGCCACGCACTGGCGCGGTGCCGGCAACCTCCCCCGAGCCCGCGAGGGCCTGGTCCGGGCGGCGCGGGAGTCGGAGGCGCTCCACGCCCACCGCGATGCGGTGCGGGCAGCGCGCGAGGCGCTCGAGCTCTGGCCCGAGGACGAGTCGGAGGAGCTGCGGGCGGAGACGCTGGAACGCTACGGGCGCTGCGCTGAGCTAGTCGGCGAGCTGGCCGAAGCGACCAAAGCCTGGCGAGAGCTCGCCGCCTCCTGCGACCGCCGCCGCGACGGCCTCGGCTATGCGGAGGCGCAGCGGCGTCTCGCCGCCGTCTACGACCTCGGCGGCGAACGGGAGCAGGCGTTCGCGGCGCGGCGGCTCGCGGCCGAGGCCTTCGCCGCCGCCGACTGCCCGGCCGAGGCGGCGCTGGAGCGGCTGGCGATGGCCGACCACCACCGGCGCGGCGGCCGTTACAGCGAAGCGATCGAGCTCGCCGAGCTCGCGGCCCAGGAGGCACGGGCAGCGGAGCGGGTCGACATCGACGCCCGCGTCCTCGGCCTGCGCGGCGTCGTCGAGGCCAAGGGCGGCGACTTCGAGCGCGGCCTGGAGTCCGTCCGCGCCGGCCTTGCCCTCGCTCTCGAGCACGACCTCACCCCGATCGCCGCCGAGCTCTACCAGCGCCTCAGCCTCGTCCTCTACGACGGCGCCGACTACCGCCAGGCCGAGGAGGCGCTCGACACCGCCCTCGACCTCTGCCGCACCGACGGCGACGCCGGGACCGAGGTCGCCTGCGTCACCTGCCTCGTCTACGTACTCCGCGAGCGCGGCGAGTGGTCGCGCGCGTCGGAGCTGGGCCACGAGCTGATCGACGCCGACACCGCGGTCTGGGTCGCCGAGGGCTTGCTCGGGGCGATCCACGCCTTCGAAGGCAAGCTCAGCGCCGCCCGCCGCCTGCTCACCTCCTCGCGCGCGGTCTCCTCCGCGGTCGGCCACTACAACATGTTCATCGACTCGACGACGGGCCTGGCGATCGTCGCCGCCGCCGAAGGGCTCGAGGACGAGGCCGCCAGCCACTGCCGCGAGCTGCTCGCGCGCTGGGAGGAAAGCGAGGACCACCACTACGCGGTCTGGGGCGTGCGCTGGGCGACCAGCTGGTTCGCCCGTCAGGGGCAACGGAAGGAGGCGCAGCTCTGCGCCGCCGCGCTCGGCAGGATGGCGGCCGAGGGCGGGCACGACGACGCGGTCGCGGCGCTGGCGCAGGCGGTCGGCGAGCTGGCCCTGCTGGAAGGCGACGCCGGCACGGCCGCCGAGAACCTCTCCCGCGCCGTCGAGCTGCAGCGCAACCTGGCGACGCCGCACGAGCGGGCCCAGGTCGAACTCCGCGCCGGCGTCGCCCTCGCGGCGGCCGGCGAGCGCGAGGCGGCGCTGGAGCGACTCTCCGACGCCTACCGCTGCGCCGCCAAGCTCGGCGCCCGGCCACTGGCGGCGGAGGCGGCGAAAGAGGTGGCGGCGCTCGGCGAGTCGGTCGCCCAGCGACTTGGCAGCCGCGCCGCCGCGGCCTCCGATGGAGTTCAGCTGACCCGCCGCGAGCTCGAGGTCCTCCGCCACGTAGCCGTCGGCCGCACCAACCGCGAGATCGCCCAGGAGCTCTTCATCAGCCAGCGCACGGTCGACATGCACGTCCGCAACCTGCTCGGCAAGCTCGACTGCCGCTCCCGGGTCGAGGCCAGCCACCGCGCCGGCGAGCTCGGGTTACTGAGCTAGGCCTCCTTCAGACAAGCGGGTTCCCAAAGCTGCGGCTAGGGTCGGGTAGAAGATGCCCGACTACTCGAAAACGCCGCTGCAGGACTGGGGCGAGCTGATCTCGTTCTCGCCAAGCACCGTCCTGCGCCCGACCAGCATCGAGGAGCTGAAGGGGATGCTGGAGCGGGTGCACCGGGGCGAGATCGGCAACGGCCGCGTCCGCGTCCCGGGAAGCCTCCACTCCTGCTCGGAGATCGCCGTCGGCGAGGCGGTCATCGACGTCTCCACCTTGCCGAGGAGCATCGAGTTCGAGAGCGGCGACACCGCGGTCACCGTCACCGCCAACTACTCCCTGCACGAGTTCCTCTTCGAGCTCGGGCAGCGCGGCAAATCGATCACCGCCACCGGCGGCACCGACCACCAGACGCTCGCCGGCCTGATCTCCACCGGCACCGCCGGCGCCAGCAGCCGCCACGCTCTCTACGAGAAGCTCGAGTGGGTCGAGCTGGTCACCGTCGACGCTTCAGGCCAGGCGGTCGAGCGGCGGATCTCCCGCGGCGACCCCGATTTCCCGGGGGTGATCTGCTCCCTCGGCCTGCTCGGCGTCATCACCAGGGTCAAATTCCAGCTCGTCGACGAGCTCTTCTTCGACGTGACGATGAAGATCGTCCACCTCGACGACGTCCTCACCGATCTCGACGCCACCTCGGCCAGATACGACTTCTGGCGCGTCAACTGGATGCAGAAGAGCGACAAGGCGCTGCTGTGGGCCGCGACCGCGGTGCCGTCGGCCGCCTCGAAGCCCGACGGCGACTATCCCGAGGAACGCTCCGAGCAGGTGCTCGACTTCGTCTTCAAGGCGATGGACGAGATCGCCGACACCGGGCCGCTGCTGAACCCGGTCCTCGAGGGGATCTACGAGGTCCTCGCCCTCACCTATGACGAGTCCCGCGTCACCGGCCCGCTGCGCAACATGCTCCCGGTCGACCGGCGGGCGCCGCTGCGGGTGGCGATGGCCGAGTGGAGCTTCCGGCCGCGGGACCTGCAGCGGCTGATCGGCGAGTGCCGCGACTACTTCGACGAGGCCGGCTGGCCGAACATCCCCACCGAGATCGAGCTGACCAAGGTCGACGGGGCGCTGATGTCGGCCTGGAGTTGGGACGACGTCCCCTACGTCGTCAAGTTCAACTGGATGTACCTGACCGAGGTCTGCCGCGCCCCCGGCGAGAAGGAGGAGATCTACGCCCACCTCCGCGGCCTCTGGGAGCACCTGCGGCGCGAAGGCGTCCCCTTCAAGGCCCACTGGGGCAAGGTCAACTTCATCGACCCCGAGTTCGTCCGCCAGAACCACGATTGGGACCGGTTCCGGCCCCTGATCCGCCCGATCTTCCTCAACGACTACCTCGAAGAGAGGCTGGGCCCGCAATGAGCAACGGCACTGCCGCACCCTCGTTCCCCGGTTTGATCGACATGCACGCCCACCCGGGGATGAACGCCTACTTCTGGGGTCGGGACCTACGCAAGCACTACTTCGCCGGCAGCACCTTCAACCCCCTGGCCAGCCTCACCGACTTCGAGATGCTGCGGAAGGGCGACGTCAGGGTCGTCTGGTCGATCAGCCACGTGCCCGAGCAGGAGTACTTCCGCAACCCGCCGATCCGCCTCCTCGCCCACCTGACGCCGGGCGGGCGCAAGATGCTGAAGCACGACGCCTGGGAGATCACGCTGCGGATGATGGACGCGATGGAGCAGCAGGTCGCGCGGGCCGACGACGAGTTCGCGTTCGCGCGCTCCAACGCCGAGCTCGACGCGGCGCTGGCGGCCGGAAAGCGGGTCTTCGTCCACACGATCGAGGGCGGCCACCAGATCAGCGCCGGCCTTCCCGAGGGGGACGTCCAGGGCCGGCTCGACCGCCTCGAGCAGCTGGCCGAGCGCGGCCTCGCCTCGCTGATCCTCGCCCACCTCTTCCCCAACGACATCGCCGGCCACAGCGAGTGCATCCCGGCCAAGCAACACAAGATCCTCTTCTGGAAACTCGACACCAGGGTCGACGACTCCCGAGGCCTGACCGAGACCGGCCGAGCCGTCGTCAAGCGGATGGCCGAGCTGCGGATCATCCCCGACCTCACCCACTGCTCCCCGGCCTCGCGACGGGACGTCTACGACCTCGTCGGCAACGAGATCCCGATCGTCGCCACCCACATCGGCGTGCAGGCGCTGAATCCCGTTCCCGTCAACATGAGCGAGGAGGACGTCAAGGCGATTGCCGCCTCCGGCGGCGCCGTCGGCGTCATCTTCATGCCCTATTGGCTGGAAGCGTCCCACCCTGGCCCCGGCCTCGAGGCGATTTGGCGGACGATGGCGCAGATCAACGAGTGGAGCGGCGGCGAATGGCAGCACGTCGGGATCGGCACCGACTTCGACGGCTGGACCGACCCGCCCGACGACTGCAAGAGCGCCGGTGAGCTCCCCCGCGTCCGGGAGATGCTCGAGAGCAAGGGCCTCGGTCGCCCCGAAGTCGAGGCGGTGCTCGGCTCTAACGCCCGGCGCGTGCTGCGCGACGGCTGGCGGTAGCGGCCGGTCCCCGCCTGGGAGACCCGTTCTTGCGACCGACGGAAAGACCGATGCCAATGCCGGTGAAAACCGAGATCAGGCATAGCCCTACAAATCCAGCACCGGGACCAGCGTCGACGTTGTCCAGCAAGATCGCCAAACCCACTACGGCCATCAGCGGAACGGCAAGCAGCAGCACCCGAAGCACAGCTCGATTGTAGGTCACGTCATTACCTCCATCAGAAGAGCAAGTACGCCACAGGCGAGACCTGCAAAGAAACCAATTGCCGTCGCTTGTTCCACCTCGGGCGCGGCCCTCTCCGCCAGCACGGCGGCATAACGGGACGCGGCCGCAGCGAACCCAGTCGTTGCCACCAGCGCCGCGACGAGGTCCGAAATCGCTTCCGTAAACATTCCAGCTGATACCAAAGTTTCCACCTCAGACATAACATTACAGCATGCATCGGACAAAACGCTTCCCCCTCAGAACAGTCTTCTGGATTGGCATCATCGCCTTGGTCGCTATGTCCGGTTGCGGCTCCAGCTCGGACACCGCCTCCAGCCCTGACGGCAACCGCTACTTCGGCGACCACCCTGGGCAGGAAGCTTCGAAGGCGGCGATCGGTGCGGATGATTGCCAGGTGCTGCGGCGGTCGGTCGAAGGCGTCGAGGACGTGCGGGTGGGCGCGGAATCGGAGCCCTCTCCCCCGTCCTCGCGCTGCCTGATCTCCGGGCGCGGGCTGCACGTCTCGGTCTACCTCGACGCCTCCACCGCAGCGCGGCAGCGCTACTTCAACCGGATGGTCGAGCAGGTCCAGTTCTACGGGACCGAGCCGGCCAAGCGGCCGCACGCGGTTGCCGGCGTCGGCGACCGCGGCGCCTACGAACACAGCGCCAGCTGGATCCCCGCCTTCAGCACCCTCTACGCGGTCCGCGGCAACAGGTGGCTGACCGTCTCCTACGCGGCGACGGGGGTGCCGAAAGACGTGCGGAAGGAGCGCGCCGCCGCGCTCGCCCGCCGAGGTTTCAGGCTGACCGCTCGCTAGGCGGGGCCTCGAGCATCAGCGTCACCGGGCCGTCGTTGATCAGGGCAACTCCCATGCACGCCCCGAAGACGCCCTTTTTCGCCCCCAGCCGCTCGCAGAAGCGGTCGTAGAGCGGCTCCGCCACCTCCGGCCGCGCCGCCTCCACGTAGCTGGGGCGGTTGCCGCGACGGGCATCGCCGTAGAGGGTGAATTGGCTGACGCAGAGCACCTCGCGATCGCCGAGCGGCTCGTTCATCCGCCCCTCGGCGTCGTCGAAGATCCGCAGCTTGCGCACCTTCTCGGCGAGCCGGTCGGCCTCGTCCTCGCCGTCCCGGACCCCCACCCCGAGCAGGATCAGCATCCCCGGCCCGATCTGAGCGACCCGGTCGCCCTCGACGTCGACCGCCGCCTGGCTGACCCGCTGGACCAAAGCCTTCACGCGGGCGAACCTAGCGCAGGCCCGGCCGGATCAGCGACCGAAGCGGAAGGTGGCGCGGCTAGGAATGGCCGGGCGGTTGTGGATCTGGTGGTGGTGATGACGGTGCTTGCGCCTCTTCTTGACGCAGCGCACCTTGCCGTGCACCCGTTTCTTGCGGAAGCCTTTCTTGCAGCGCTTCCGGTGCGGTTTGGCAACCACCGGTGGAGTCGCGGTCGGCGGCGTCACCACAGGCCGCGGGATGACCGGAGTGGCATTCGACCCGAGGTCGGCGTCGATCCCCGTCGTCGTGTTACCGGCGATCAGCGAAAGCGGATTCGCCTCTTCCCAGGTTGCTTTGTGATCCCAGAACTGGATCGATTCCGTGACGTAATCGAAGAATTCGACCTTGTACTCGTCGCCAGGGAGGCCATTGATCGCGTAACGACCGTCCGCGCCGGACAGCGCGCACCTGATCGCGCCTTCGGGGTCGGTGCTCCAAGCGCAGACTTCCGCTTCTTCGACGGGCGACCCGCCGAGACGCACCTGACCTTCGACGCCGGCCGCCGGCAGCAGGTCCGCTTCGATCCCGGTTTCGACCGCCCCGAGGGTCACCACGACCGGATCGGATTCCCACCAATGCGACCGATGGTCGTACCACTGCGGCTGGTAGTTCTGCCCCAGGGGCCAGAATTCGATTTCGTAGGCGCCGGCCGCCATGCCTTTGAGCGCGTATTCACCGAGGGAGTCGCTTTCGGTGCAGCCGCCGAATTCTTCGCTGGAGATGGTCCAGGCGCAGACGAGGACTTCTTCGAGCGGATTGCCGGTCCCGGCCTCCTCGACGGTGCCTTCGACCCGGCCGCCGACGACCATTTCGGCGTCGATTTCGGTGACGTCGAACGCTCCGACCAGCACCGGGTCAGCTTCCCACCAGCCCTCCTTGCCGTCGAAGAACTGCGGCACGTAGTTCAGGGGGCGACCCCAGAATTCGACCGCGTATTCGTCGGGATCGAGTTCGCCGATCGTGTATTCGCCGCTGGCGTCGGTCTCTTCGCAGATCCAGGTTTCCCATTCTTCGGAAAGCGGATAGGCGCAGACTTCGAGTCCCTCGATCGGTTCCGCCGTCGAGGCGTCGGTGACCGTGCCGGAGATCGATCCGGCCGCTTGCGCCGCCGCGGGGGCGATGGCCACCAGGCAGAGCAAGGCCGCGAGCGCCAGAACCGCCGCTCGTCCTCTACGGATAGAGACCTCCCCAGAAGTCAAGGCGCGGCAGTATATATGGAAACCTCAGACGTACCGATTAGCCTTCCAGCGCCTCGACCAGGGATCCGGCGTCGTAGGCCCCGTAGAAGCGCACGCCGTTGACGAAGAAGGTCGGGGTGCCGGTGGCGCCGCTGGCTTCGGCCGAGGCGACGTCGCGGGCCACTCGGTCGCGGTAGGCGCCGGAGTCGACCTCCGCCCGCATCCGCTCGACGTCGAGGCCGAGACCCTGCCCGACCTCGAAGATCACGTCAGGCGAGAGCCGCGGCTGGTTGGCGTAGAGCTCGTCGTGGAACTCCCAGAAACTCCCCTGCGCCGCCGCCGCCTCGCTCGCCTCGGCGGCCAGCGGGGCCAGCGGGTGGCGCTCGGGGATCGGCAGGTGGCGGAAGCCGAAGAGGAGGCGGTCGCCCAAACGCTCGCGTACCCGTCGCAAAACTGATTGGGCGCCGAGGCAGAAGGGGCACTGGAAATCGCCGAACATCACCAGCTCCAGCGGCGCGCCCGGCTCGCCGCGCACGTGATCGAGATCCTCGAGCGGGGGTGAGAGCAGGTCGTCCACGTCGCCCTTGATGTTATGTGCGCGTGCACGACGTCGAGTCGATCCTCGTCCTGGTCCTGGCCGCGGCCCTGCTGGTCCGCCTCGCCGACTACGGCAAGATCCCCGCCCCGATCGTGCTCGTGATCGGCGGCCTGGCGATCGCCTTCATCCCCGGCCTGCCCGACGTCGAGCTCGACCCGGACACGATCTTCCTCGTCTTCCTGCCGCCGCTGGTCTACGCGGCGGGCTGGCGGACTTCGCCGCGGGAGCTGCGGACGGTGATGCGGCCGCTGGCTTTGCTCTCGGTCGGGCTCGTCTTCCTCACCGCCGCTGTCGTCGCCCTCGTCGCCCACGCGACCGTGCCGGGACTGAGCTGGGCCGAGGCGGCGGTGCTCGGCGCTGTCCTCGCCCCCACCGACACCGTCGCCGCGACCTCGATCTTCCGCCGCCTCGGCGCCCCCGAGCGGGTGCGGCTGCTGGTCGAAGGCGAGTCGATGATCAACGACGGCACCGCGCTCGTCCTCTACCGGATCGCGATTGGGGTCGCGACTGGCGGCGCCTTCAGCCTCGGCGGCGCCGCGCTCGAGTTCCTCGGCGTTGCTACCGGCGGCATCGTCGTCGGGCTCACGATCGGCTACCTCTCCGACCGCATCCTCGAGCGCCTCAGCGAATCGGACCTGACGATCATGCTCTCGGTCCTCACCGCCTACGGCGCCTACATCGGCGCCGAGGAGCTGCACGTCTCCGGCATTCTCGCCGCGGTCGTCGCCGGCGTTTACGCCGGGTATCGCTCGCCGCACACCCTCGACGCCGACGTCCGCCTCAACGCCGTCGCCTTCTGGAGCGTCCTGGTCTTCGGGCTCGAGATCACCCTCTTCGTCCTCCTCGGCCTGCAGTTGCCCGACATCATTGACACCCTGGAAGCGAGCTCGACCGGCGTCGACGAGCTGCTGCTGCCGGTGGCGGCGATCGCCGCGGCTTCGCTCGCCGCCCGCCTCCTCTTCGTCTTCGCGATGCGTGGCGATGCCGGCGAAACCGCGGGACAGCGCTTCGCCGTCGGCTGGAGCGGGATGCGCGGCGCCGTCTCCCTCGCCGCCGCGCTGGCGGTCCCGCTCAGCGTCGACGGCCGGCCGCAGATCATCTTCCTCACCTTCGCCCTGATCCTGGTCACGATCGTCGGCCAGGGCCTCTCGCTGCCCTTCATCGTCCGGGCGCTCGGCCTGGAGAACCCGCGCCGCTGGTCGGACGAAGAGGCGGTGGCGCGGATGGAGGCGGCGCAGTCGGCGCTCGACCGCCTCGACCAGATGGAGACCGACGAGCGCGCCAGCGAGAAGCAGCTGCTGCGCCTGCGCGACCTCTACCGCGCCCGCTTCCGCATGTGCCAGGCGGTGCTGGGCGGCGAGGAGCCCGACGTCGCCGCCCGCGAGCAGCGAATCGCCGACTACGGCGAGCTGCGGCGCGAGCTGATCGGGGTCGAGCGCGAGGAGCTGCTCGAACTCACCAGCGCCGGGCGCCTGCGCAACCAGACCCTGCGGCAGATCGAGCGGGATCTGGACCTCGAAGAGGCCCGGATCCGGGCCTGAGTGGCCCGAGAAATGTGCCAAAGACCGCCTCTGAAGAGAGAGGCGGCCCTTTGGCTTGAGTCAGGCACGCTGACGGGACTATTCGCTCACGACGAAGAGTGCTACTGGTTTGGTGATTTCATATTCCCCATACCAAAACGCTTCTTTTTCGCACAGTTTGTCGGAAGCGGCTTCGTTGAGCACGGGATCCGCGTTGAACACGTCGATGACAGCCGGGCTGCCGTGTTCGACTTCCCCGAGAGGGGTGTTTTTGGTCACCCAGGTGCATTTCATTTTGCCGAAAATCGTGTTGCACTGGGTCACGAATTCCTGGCCAGTGCCGATCGCCGTCCCGTTACCGGTTTCGGGAAAGGTGGAGACGTAATAGGTTCCATCTTTCAGCACTAGCATTTCGCAGTTGCTGCATTCGGTGAAGGACAGGTTTTCGACGGTGACTTCAGGAGCGATGCCTTTTCCGCCTTCTTTGGTCACTTTGCCCGCGAGCGTCGATTTGTTGCATTCGGCGACCGCAAAGGTGGTGTTGATCCGAGCCTTTTTTTTAGCCCCCAGCTGCGAGCTCAACGCTTCACCGTTTTTGAGGATGGAATTGCAGGGTTCCGTATAGTTTTTGCAGAGGATGCCCGCGGAGGCGGTGCCCGCCCCCACGACCGTCATCAAGGCCGCGGTCGCCGCAGCGGCGAAGCCCAGCATCTTGAGGCACTTCATGAGTTCTCCCTTCCGGCGCCATAACAGGGGCGCCGTTTTTGCATCGTTCCTGAAGGACTGACTTCAGGAACGCAGGGAGTTTTTTACCTCTGCCCGTCTAAGAAATCAATGTTTCATGCGGTTCAGGCCCAAAGAAGGCGCGAGCTCTCTCCGCGACCAAGGCCGGCATCTCGTCGGCGATGAAGTGACCGCAGCCGTCGACCTTCTCGACCTCCATCGCCTCGGCATGGCGCTCGTAGCCGGCGAGCAGCTGATGGCGTAGGGCGGCGTCGCCGGTGCCGAAGAGGAGCTTGGTGGGAACGCTCAGGCGGGCGTCGGCGTAGCGCCCGCGACCGATCGCCGGCGCCTCGCGCAGATTGAAGACCCGGTACATCTGCACCGCCGCCCGCGCCCGCGCCGGCTCGGTAAACGTGTCGGAGAAGGCGTGGATCGTCTCCTGATCCCAGGCCTCTTTCTGCACCGATCCCCCGACCAGCACTTTCGGCACGAACTTGCCGCTGCGGTGAAGCCGGTAGCCGACCCCGGGGCTGAGAATCAGCCACTGGTACCAGAAACGCCACAGGTGCGGCGCCATCTGCCGCATCGAGGTCCACGGCGGCAGGATGTTCAGCGAGAGGTACTTGTCGAACCGCTGCGGCGCCTTCAGGCAGAGCAGGAAGCCGATCCAGCCGCCCCAGTCGTGGCCGACCAGCTTCACCCGCTCGAACCCGAGCTCGTCGAGGACGGCGAGGACGTCGTCGGCCAAGTCCTCCTTCTCGTAGCCGTCCTCCGGGGCGTCGGACCAGCCGAAGCCGCGCAGGTCGAGTGCGATCACCCGGTGGCGGTCGGCTAATGCCGGCATCAGGTGGCGCCACTCGTACCAGTGCTGCGGCCAACCGTGGAGGCAGAGGACGACATCGTCGCCGGACCCCGCTTCGGCGTAGTGGAAGCGGACGCCCCGGGCCGTCACCCAGTGGTGGGAGACGCCCTCGATCTCAGGTGGCTGGCTCACCAGCCAAACACCCTAATGATCTGGGGCTGAGATGAGGCGGGCAGGGCGACCGGCTGCGCGCCGGGAGTCGCGCCGGTCGCCTACCCCTTCCGCTCAGCGCAGCGCGGCCGCCGCTGCCGCCTGGCGAAAGTCGTTGAGGATCTCCTCCATCGCCCCGACCTCGCAGGGGACACCTTCCGGCCAGTCCTTCTCGGGATGCTCGTGCAGCGTCTTCAGCCCGTTGCCACTGATCACCGCGACGACGGTCTCGTCGGGGCCGAACTTCCCTTCCTGGGCCAACCTCGCGGTCGAGGCGATCGTCGTCCCCCCGGCCGGCTCGGTGAGGATGCCCTCGGTCGCCCCCAGCAGGTCGATCGCGTTCCAGATCTCCTCGTCGGAGGCGGTCGCCGCCGAGCCCTCGCGCGAGCGGACCGCGTCGACGACCAGGTTGCCGTCGCCGGGGGCGCCGATCGCCAGCGAGTGCGCCGCCGTCTCCGGCGTCTGGGTGACGATCTCGCCACCGCCGATGATCGCGGTAGCGATCGGCGAGCAGCCGCTGGCCTGGGCGATGTCGATCTTCGAGTGAGCCGTGTCAGCCAGCCCGACCTTCTCCATCTCCACCAGGCCCTTGTGGACGCGCGAGGAGAGGGTGCCGCCGGCGGCCGGGATCACGAAGTGGTCCGGCGCCTGCCAGCCCAGCTCCTCGACGACCTCGAAGGCCATCGTCTTCGCCCCCTCGGCGTAGAACGGCCGCAGGGTGATGTTGGCGAACTCCATCCCGGTCGCCAGGGCCAGCTCGCGACAGGCGCGATTGGCCCCGTCGTAGTTGGCGTCGAGCTGGATCACCTGGGCCCCCATCGCCCGGCAGGCCTTCGCCTTCCCCTTCTCCATGTTGCCGGGGTAGAAGATGTAGGGACGGGCGCCGGCCTGAGCCGCCAGCGCGGCGACCGCGGTGCCGACGTTGCCGGTGGAGACGCAGCCGACCTCGTCTTTGCCGAGCTCCAGCAGGCGGGCGATCGCCATCCCCACCACCCGGTCCTTGTAGGAGAGCGAGGGGCGGTTGGTCGAGTCGTCCTTCAGGTAGAGGTTGCTGAGGCCGAGCTCGGCGCCGAGCCGCTCGGCGTGGATCAGCGGCGTTTTGCCGGCGAACTGGGTGACCCGCTGTTGGGCGCGGCGGTTGAGGATTGGCAGCAGCTCCTCGAAGCGCCAAATGTTCCAGGGGCGCTCCCCCAGAGGGCGCTCGGCAATCCGCTTCTTGGCCAGCTCGTAGTCGTAGTCGACGTCGAGCCCTTCGCCGCAGGCAGGGCACTTGAAGGCTTTGTCCAAGAGCGGCGTCCGGTAGCCGCACTCGCGACAGGCGAGTTCGGTGGCACAGGAACGGGTCCGGAGCCCGTAGGGCTCGGTGCGATGCGGGTCGACCGCGTCACTCATGACTCCTCCTTTGCCGCCGAGGCCTCGGCGTCGTTCCGGTTGATCGCACGGGTATAACACATGGTCCGTCACCGCTCAACGGTTTCTGCGCATACCGGCGAAGATTCCCAAGCGGATTCCTCTCAGGAAGGTAGCGGAACCTGATGCGGGTGCAAGGGGTCTGAAGCCTTCCGTCTGTAGAGTCTCTGTCCGCAGCCATGAAGGATCGAAATCGATGACCCCGCAGGAGCGCTTCGCCGTCAACCTCCGCAAGGCCCGCACCGCGGCCGGGATTTCGCAGGAAGAGCTCGGCTACATGTGCGACCTGCACCGCACCGAGGTATCTCTTCTCGAGCGGGCGGGACGGGAGCCGCGGATGGCGACGATCGTCAAGCTCGCCGGGGCGCTGAAGACGAGCCCGGGCGAGCTCTGCACCGGGATTGGCTGGTTGCCGAAAGCGAAGCGCTTCGACGTCAAACAGCCCCCGCGGGGCTAAGAGCGCCAACGAGCGCCGCTTCGCGACAAGGCAGCGTCCCCCGACGCTGCCTACATACCCCTGAAAAGAGAGTGAAGGGAGGCGGGGCGACGTCGGCCGAGCCGACGTGACCAGGATCCGTCATGACGCTTGATCCTGGCTCAGGATTGGTCCTCCTTTGCCACCCCAAGGCGGTTTCCCATATCCGAGAGCCCCGCCTCCTTCACCGGTTGATCGCCCGGCAGAAGCATTCATAACAGCTTTATATGTATCAATCAAGGGTGTTTGCTCAATCGCCTGGAATTGAGCGTAGTTTGGCTCAGGAGGCGGGAGTAACGCGGGGGGCGACCGGGATTTCGGCGTCCTTAGGCCACGTCTCCAGCGCCTCCGCAGTGTCCTCCACCCCGGCCGCGACCAGCAGTTCCTCGGCGATATGCGGGGCAAACGGGATCAGCGTGCGGGCCAAAAGTACGAGCGCGGCAAGCTGAGCCTCGGCGTCGGCGCGGTCGAGCTGGCCGCGCCGCTTGACGACCCGCTTCTCGAAGTCCTGGATCCGCTCGAAGAGGCGGGTGATGTTGCGGATCGACTTGTGCATCTGCAGCTGCTCGGTGTCCTCGGTGATTTTCGCCAGCCCGTTCTCGCACCATTTGCGCAGGCGGTCGCGCATGTGCTCGGTGTCGGCGGCCGCCTCGAGGTCGTGCTCGAGGCCCTCGAGCGCGGCGACCCGCTCGTGGGTGTAGTTCCAGAGGCTGCGCAGGAAGCGCGAGGCGAAACGGACCGCGCCGTCGCTCCAGTTCAGCGTCTTCGCCGGCCCGGCCGCGTAGAGGACGGCGACGCGGACGGTGTCGGCCCCGTGCTGGGCGACGAGCTTGTCGGGGTTAACGACGTTCCCCAGGTGCTTGCTCATCTTGCGCCCGTCGGCGATCACCATCTCGTGGAAGAGGCAGCCGGCGAACGGCTCCCCCTCCCCCATGAAGGCGAAGGGGCCGATGTCGCGCAGGGCCTTGGTCACGACCCGCTGGTCGAAGACGAAGCCGCCGCTGTCGTTGCCGGCGACCAGGCGCTCCGACGGCAGCCACTCCTGCAGCTCAGGGTGGGTGAACATCTGCTCGGCCCGGCTCTCGGGCGGGACCGCGGCCGGGACCCAGAGCCAGAGCGCGTCGAAGTGGCAGTCGAGGGTGTCGGTCTCGCGCTTGGCGGCACCGCCGCACTTGGGGCAGTCGACGTCGACGAAGTCGGGGCGCTCGGCGAGCGGGTTCCCTTCACCGGTTGGTTTCAAGTCGCGCGGGAGGACGACCGGCAGGTCCTGCTCGGACACGGGCACCGGGCCACACCGCTCGCAGAGGACGACAGGAATCGGGCAGCCCCAGGCGCGCTGGCGCGAGATCGAGAAGTCGTTGGCGCGATAGCGGGTGGCCTCGCGGGCGTCCGCCACGGGCTCGGCGGCGAGAGCCTCCTCCCCGTCCTCGACCGGCTCCGGCACCGAGACCCGCTCCAGCCGCTCGGCGATGTCGCGGTCGGCCTCGTCGACGGCGGGGATGCCGAGGGCGACAGTAGGCCCGAAGCGGGCGTCGACGATCGGCGAGACGACCACCGGCAGCTCCGATCCGTCCGGTCCGGCGATCGAGGCACCGGTGTCGACCAGCGGAACCGAGCGGGCGTCGCGGGCGCTGCGCTCCCAGCCGCCCGATCGCATCTGCTCGAGCTGCTCGCGCACACCCTGGTCGGCGATCCAGGCGTCGACGTCGGGATGGCGCGGCGAGAGCAGGACGAAGCTCGCCAGGCCGGCGAACTTGCGGTGCGGGGTGAAGGCGGTGAGACCGCGGGCGCGGTCACCGAGGTCGACCTCGATCCCGTCGCTGCGGCCGAGGATGTAGCGCTGGGTCGCCAGCGAGAGGTCGTCCCACTTGCCGCTCTCGGCGAGTCGCTCCGTGTTGCGGTCGTTCTCCTCCAGGTAGGGGGTGATGCGCAGGAACCAGGTCGGGCGCCGGATCAGCCGCACCTCGTTGTGGCAGCGCCAGCAGCGCCCGTCCTCGACCTGGATCGAGGCGAGGGTGGTCTGGCAGGTGTCGCACCAGTCGACGGTGGCGTCGGCGCGGTAGATCAGGTCGTGCTCGAGCAGGGTGAGGAAGAGCCACTGCGACCAGCGGTACTGGCTCTCGTCGGAGCTGTAGAAGGCGCGGTCGTAGTCGAAGGAGAAGCCGAGGCGCTTCATCTGCCCCAGCATCCGCTCGCCGCACTGCTCGACCCACTCGGCCGGGGTCGTCTCGCGCTCGATCGCCGCCAGCTCGGCCGGCAGCCCGAAGGCGTCGAAGCCGAAGCCGAAGAGGACCGCGTCGCCGCGGCCGCGGCGGAAGCGCGCGTAGGAGTCCCCGATCGAGTAGTCGCGGACGTGCCCCATGTGCAGGTTGCCCGAGGTGAACGGGCTCGAAGGCTTGACGTAGACCCGCTCCTGGCCCTCCTGGGGTCGCGGCGCCGCGAAGTCCCCCCGCTGCTCCCAGACCTGCTGCCGCCCGGCCTCGATCGTCTGCGGGTCGTATTTGGTTTTTCCACTCACCCCTTCAATGATGCCTGAGGGTCCGAAAACCAAGCAGATCGTGGGACGCAGGGAGCGTGGCGTGCTCTGCACGCGAGCGACCGAGGACCCCGATATGCGCCGGTTTGCAGGGCCCTCAGTCGAAGGCCCACAACTTGTTCCCTAGGAAATTGAACGGCATCGCCACTGCGACGGCGATCGCCTGGGCGGGAAGCTCGCCCATCCCTCCCGCGAGGAGCAGTTCGAGCGCGACCAGGTTGACGCCGAGCGAGGCGACGCTGACGACGAAGAAGCGGGCTGCCTGGAAGTGGGCGGGGTTCTCGCCGGGGCCGAAAGTCCAGTGGCGGTTCCAAAAGAAGTTGTTGCTGACCGCGACGAGGAAGGCGCCGATGGCGGCGGCGAGGTGGTGGATGTCGAGGACGCCGGCCAGCAGCGCGAAGACGGCGAGGTTGATCAGGTAACCGGAGCCGCCAACGATGCCGAATTTGGCCAGCTGCCACCAGCTCGCCGGACGGCGGGAGGCGGCGCGGATGCGGAGGGCAAGTTCGCTGGTGGGCGACATCGAGAACGGGTCAGATTAGCGACAAGAGCAGGCGTTAACGGAGATCTGCGTAGTCTTTCCCGCCGTGCGAACGAGGACCGCAACCATGGCCGCGGTGGCGCTGGCCGCCATCGGCGTGGCGCTCGCCCTCGTCTTCGGCGGCTCCGAGAGCCCGAACACCGCCAAAGCCGAAAGTTCCGCCGTCCCCGGCGCTCCCACGGTGGAAATCGTCTCCCCCCGCAACGGCGCCCGCCAGGGCAACCGCGCGATCGTCGTCAAGGTCCTCGTCGAGAACTTCCAGCTGGCGCCGCGCCACCTCGGCGGCGAACCCCAGCTGGGCGAGGGCCACCTGCGCTTCAGCCTCAAGCGGGTGCCCGACTGCGTCTACCCGAAGAAACTCGAAGACGCGATCAACAGCCCCGTCGGCAAGGGCCGCCTGCTCGGCAGATCCTTCGACTACGCCGAGCACGCGGGGCCCAACGGCGTCCTCGCCGAGCGGATCGGCTCCGCCGGCAGCTACTCCCCCGCCACCCGACCGGAGATCTACTACCGCGCCCTCCAACCCGGCTTCTACCGCCTCGTCGTCAACCTCGCCCAGAACAACGGCATGACGACCCAGTTCCACGACGTCACCAACTTCCAGATCCTCCCCCGCCCCGGCCACGGCCCGAAGCCGTGCCCGGCCGGCAAAGTCCCCAGCGCCAAGGCCGCGGCGCGCCTCAAATAACCAGTCCGAAAACCCTCGCCCCGCGAGGGTTTTACGTCAATACTTCACTTTGTATAGTGGGTAGGTGCGCACTTACCGTCGCTTGATGGGATTCCTGCGTCCCTACCGGGCGCAGCTTTGGGGCTCGCTGGTCTTCGCCTGGGCGGCGATGGGGATGACGGTGCTGATCCCGTGGCTGATCGGCGAAGCGGTAAACGCGGTCAAGGAGGAAAACAAGCCGGACCTGCTGCCGCTGGCGCTGGCGATCGTCGGCGCCGGGATCCTGCGGCTGGGGCTGACGGTGGTTCGGCGGGTGGTCGCCGGCAAGGTCTCGCTGGCGGTCGAATTCGACCTGCGCCAGCAGTTCTACGCCCACCTGCAGCGGCTCGACCTCGGCTTCTTCGACTCGCAGCAGACGGGGCAGCTGATGTCGCGGGCGACCGTCGATCTGCAGTCGATCCGCTTCTTCCTCGGCTACGGGCTGATCTTCATCACCCAGAACCTGCTGACGATCACCCTGGCGGCGGTGGTGATGATCGCGATCAACCCGCTGCTGGCGCTGGTGGCGCTGATTCCGGCCCCGTTCGTGATCCTCGCCGCGACGAAATACAGCCAGATCTCCCGCCCGGCCCAGCAGGAGGTGCAGCAGCGGATTGCCGAACTGACCGCCGAGGCGGAGGAGAACGTCTCCGGGATCCGCATCGTCAAGGCCTTCGCCCGCGAGGAACACCAGCTCCACCGCTTCCAGCGCGTCGTCGCCCGCGTCTTCGACCAGAGCATCTACACGACCCGCGTCCAGGCTTTCTTCTCGCCCTTGATTGGACTGCTGCCGCAGATCGGGATCGCGCTGGTGCTGCTGGTCGGCGGCCGCGAGGTGATCGACGGCAACCTCAGCCTCGGCGCCTTCGTCGCCTTCTACACCTACGTCGCGATGCTCGCCGGGCCGATGCGCTCCCTCGGCATGGCGCTGGGGATGGCCCAGCGGGCCGTCGCCAGCGGCAACCGCATGTTCGAAATCCTCGACCGCGAACCGGCGATCCAGAGCCCGCCGGGGGCGCCGGCGCTGCCGGCGGGCGGCGGCGCCGTCGAGCTGCGCAACGTCACCCTCCAATACGGCGGCCGACGGGACGAAAACGGTCCTATACGGACCGAAATCGGCCCGTCGGCGGAGGTTTTGGCGGCACCGGCGCTCTCCGGCGTCGATCTCTCGGTCGAGGCCGGGAAGACGGTGGCGCTGGTGGGACCGTCGGGCTCGGGGAAGACGAGCCTGGTCGGGCTGATCGCGCGGCTCTACGATCCGAACGAGGGAACGGTGCTGGTCGACGGCGCCGACGTGCGCGACGTCGACATCGAGTCGCTGCGCTCGCAGATCGCCTTCGTGGCCGACGACAGCTTCCTCTTCACCGCCTCGGTCGCCGAGAACATCGCCTACGCCCACCAGGACGCCTCGCTCGAGCAGATCGAAGCCGCTGCCCGCCGCGCCCAGGCCGACGCCTTCATCCGCGAGCTGCCCGAGGGCTACGAGACCCGGGTCGGCGAGCGCGGGCTCACCCTCTCCGGCGGCCAGCGCCAGCGGGTCGCGATCGCCCGCGCCCTGATCGCCGACCCGCGCATCCTCATCCTCGACGACGCCACCTCCTCGGTCGACGCGACCACCGAGGCGGCGATCAAAGCCGGGCTGCGGGAGGCGATGGCCGGGCGGACGACCTTCATCATCGCCCACCGACTCTCCACCGTCTCGCTCGCCGACGAGATCGTGGTGATGGACGACGGTTCGATCGTCGACCGCGGCACCCACGAGGAGCTGCTGGCGGGATGTGGCTTCTACCGCGAGATCGCCGAGCATGGCCTCGCCGACTCGGTCTTCCTCCAGCACGACCTCGAGGAGCGCGAGGAGGTGGCGCGCCTGTGAACGGCGGCGGCAGGATCGGCAACATCGGCCGGCTCTTCGCCGACCTCTGGCGCCTGGTCCGCGGCGAAGACCAGCGGGCGCGCAAGGTGCGCTGGATGATCGGTCTGCTGGGGCCCTACCGGCGGCGCGTGATCCTGATGTTCACCGCCCTGCTGCTGGAGACCGGCGCCGCCCTCGCCCCTCCCTACCTCCTCGGCAAAGCGATCGACAGCGGCATCAGCGCCGGCGACGTCTCCGCGCTCGACTGGATCGTCGCCGCCTTCGTCTTCGCCACCGTCCTCTACGCCGTCGCCACCTTCTGGGAGACCTACCTCGTCGGCTGGATCGGGACGCGGGCGCTGCAGGACCTGCGCGAGCGGATCTTCACCCACCTGCAGTCGATGTCGATCGGCTTCTTCACCCGCCGCAGCCCCGGCGTCCTGATCTCGCGGATGACCAACGACGTCGAAGCTCTGAACCAGCTGGTCACCAACGGCCTGGTGACGATCTTCTCCAGCACCCTGACCCTGGTCGGGATCGTCGTGATCATGCTCTTCCTCGACGTCAAGCTGGCGCTGATCACCTTCGTCACCTTCCCGCTGCTGGCGGTGGCGAGCGTCGTCTTCCGGATCGTCTCCGCCGGCACCTACCGCGCCACCCGCGAGCGCATCGCCGCGGTCACCGCCTACCTGCAGGAGACGCTCAGCGGTGTGCGGGTGGTGCGCAGCTTCGGCCAGGAGCCGCGCCACGTGGCGGCGATGACCGCTCTGAACGAACAGAACCGCGACGTCAACATGAAGACCGTCTACCTCAACGCCTCCTACTTCCCGGCGGTCGAACTGCTGGCGGCGGTGGGCACCGCGGTGATCCTGCTGTACGGGGGCAGCCAGGCGATCGACGGGGCGCTCGAAGTCGGCGTCGTCGTCGCCTTCGTCGGCTACCTGACCCGCTTCTTCGAACCGATCCAGGAACTCTCCCAGCTCTACACGACCTACCAGCAGGGGATGGCGGCGCTCGACAAGATCTTCGACCTGCTCGACACGGAGCCCGACATGGTCGACGCGCCGGGCGCGATCGACCCGGGGACGCTGCGCGGCGAGATCGAGCTCGACGGCGTCTGGTTCTCCTACGCGGAGCAGACCGCCGCCGAGGACGGCGCCGGCGACGATCCCTGGGCCCTGCGCGACGTCGACCTCCACGTGCCGCCGGGACAGACCCTGGCCCTGGTCGGCGCGACCGGCGCCGGCAAGTCGACCTTCGCCAAGCTGGTCGCCCGCTTCTACGACCCGCAGAGGGGGATCGTCCGCGTCGACGGCCACGACCTTCGCGGCGTGCAACAGCGGGCACTGCGGCGCCAGCTCGGAATCGTCCCCCAGGAGGGCTTCCTCTTCAGCGGCAGCGTCCGCGAAAACGTCGCCTTCGGTCGGCCGGAGGCCTCCGAGGAGGAGATCGAAGCGGCGATCGCCGCCGTCGGCGCCACCGACTTCGTCATCCGCCTCCCCCAGGGCCTCGACACCGAAGTAGGGGAGCGGGGCATCCAGCTCTCGGCCGGCCAGCGCCAGCTCCTCGCCTTCGCCCGCGCCCTCCTCGCCGAACCCCGCATCCTCATCCTCGACGAGGCCACCTCCAACGTCGACGTCCGCACCGAGAAAACGATCGAGCGCGGCCTCGAGCGCCTCCTCCACGGCCGCACCGCCATCGTCATCGCCCACCGCCTCTCCACCATCCGCCGAGCCGGCAAGATCGTCGTCCTCGAAAACGGCCAGATCGCCGAGCAGGGAACGCACGACGAGCTGATCGGCGCGGGCGGTCCCTATTCGAGGTTGTACGGGGCGTGGGCGGATTCTTCGGCTGCTTGAGCGTTGGAGGGGAGTCGGGTGGGGGTCGTTCGGAGCACCTCCGCTGGCAGGGATGCCTTCTGCTGACGCCTCAAGCGAGAGTGGGCCAGCTCCATGCTGAGTACCTCACGACCCCCACCCGACTCCCCTGCGAGTGCACATCCACCTGCCCCCTTCTGGAAACCGGCGGCGCTCCCAGCGAGTCCGTGAGATTCCTTGCTCTACAAGGAAAGGCACGGTCTCGATGAATCAGCTGAGGGTCTTCCTTCGGTTGAGCTGAATCAGGACGGGCCGGTGGGGGTCGTGAGGTACTCAGCATGGAGCCGAGCCAGAAACCTCAGGGCGTCAGCAGGAGGCGCAAATCTCGGCGGAGGTGCTCCGAACGACCCCCACCGGCCCGTCCCCAACCACTCAGATCAACCAGGACCGACTCCACCCGATTCGCCACCGGTTTCCGGCGCCGGTTCAGGTGCTTCGGGACCGCCCCCCGCGCCGCCGGTTTCCGGGGCTACTTCTTCTTCGGGCACGATTTCTTCTTCGGGGGCGGGTTCTTCGTATTCGGGTTCGACTTCGACCCCGCCTTCGGCTTCTTCGCCTTCGAATTCTTCGCCGCCAGGGGTGCCGCCGCCCGCGGGGGTCGGGAGGCCGGGTTCGTCGCTGCAGTCTTCGAAGCCGTAGATCGCGGCCTGGGACTGGAATTCTTCGAGCGCCGACGCGGCTTCCTGGCCTTTTTCTTCGGCCGTCGCCACGTCTTCGCGTTCGGCCGCGAGTTTCAGTTCGCCCTCGACTTTGGCCAGCTCTTCAGCCGCTTCCATGAATTTGGCGTAGTCGCCGCTGTCGCCTTCGGGGGTTCCCAGTTCCTGCAGGCGTTCGACCATGCCCAGGTAGAGGTTGGCGATCTTTTCGCTGTCGCCGGCCGCTGAGGCTTCTTCGGATTCAGAGGCGCTGAGCGCGCCAACGGCGGCGTTGACCTCGGCGCAGATCCCGTCGCCCTCCTCGATCAGTTCCTCTTCGGTCAGCGCGGCCGGTTCTTCGACGGTCGGGGCGGTGGTGGTTTCCGTGTCGTCTCCCCCGCCGCCACAGCCGGCGATCAGCAGCGCCGCGAGGACGGCGAGTACGAGGAGGAACGTCTTGTGACTGGATTTCGGCATTGGGCGCGAAGCTAGCAAAGCGATTAGACGCTTTTGCAGGGAGTTAGGGGCGTGGCGATTTACTGCGGCCCAGGGACTCGAACCCCGACTACCTCGTCCAGAGCGAGGCGTGCTGCCATTACACCAGGCCGCAACGGCGTTCCCCTCAGGATAAGGGACTCAGGTGAAGGGGGTACGCTCGGCGATCATCTGCCGGGCTTCGGCGAGTTCTTCGGAGCGACCGACGCTGAGGCAGCCGGCGACCCGGTCGCCCTGCAGGTACCAGACCGAGAACTCGCCGCCCTCGCGGTCGCCGCGCCAGACCTCGCGGTCCCACTCGTAGGCGGGGCCGACGTACTCCATGCTCGCCCAGTCGGCGAGGTCGCTGAAGAAGTAGGGGACGACTTCGTAGTCGGCGTCGGCGCCGACCATGTTGGCGGCGGCGTGGATCCCCTGCTGCATCGCCACGTCCCAGTGCTCGACGTGGATGCGGCGACCGTGGACGACGCTCTCGTAGGAGCAGCAGTCACCGGCGGCGTAGATGCCGGGGACGGAGGTCTCGAGCTTCGAGTCGCAGACGATGCCGCCGTCGCCGGCCTCGATCCCGGCCCGCTGGGCGAGCATCGCGTCGGGGCGCACCCCAGCGCCGACGATCACCGTGTCGCACTCAACGCTGAGGCCGCTCTCGCAGACGACCGCCCTCACCCGTCCGTCGCCCTCGAAGGCGCCCAGGGTCTCGCCCCCGTGGAAGGTCACTCCGTGCTCTTCCAGCTGCCCCTGGAACCAACGGCCCGCGTCCTCGCCGAAGGTGCGCGAGAGCGCCACGTCCTCCATCGCGACGATCGTGCACTTCGTCCCCTGCGCGGTCAGCGAGGCCGCCACCTCGCAGCCGATGTAGCTGCCGCCGATCAAAACGACATGGCTGGCCGTCTCGGCGTCCGCGCGAATGGCATCGGCGTTGCCGAAGGCGCGCAGGTAGTGGATTCCCTCGTTCTCGGCCCCCTCGACGCGGAGGATGTTGACCATCGCCCCGGTCCCGAGCAGCGCCTTGTCGAAGCCGACCTCTTCCCCGCCCTGGATCTTCGCCGTCCGCGCCTCGGTGTTTATCCCCATCACGTTCTTCCCGGTCATCAGCTCGACCCCGTTCTCCTCGTACCAGGAGCGGCCGCCGTTGACGTGGGCGTCCTCGCGGCCGGCGTCGCCGCGCAGGTACTCCTTCGAGATCGGCGGCCGTTCATAGGGCGGCTCCGGCTCGCGCCCGACCAGCAGGATCGATCCATCCGAGCCGCGACGGCGTAGCTCGGCGGCGCAGTGGGCGGAGGCCATGCCTCCCCCGACCAGCAGGAACTCGACTTGACGATCGGCCATCGCTACCCCTTTAGTGTCCGATCTGGTGGCGGTCTTACCCGCCGCTGGCGCCGTTGCCGTTGCCCTCCGGCCCAAAGAGCACCTTCAGGTCCTCCTCCTTGCCCGGGTCGAGCACGGCGAGGATCTCGTCGCCTTCTTGCAGCACCGTGTCGGCGTTGGGGACGAAGCCCTTGCCTTCGCGCAGGACCGAGATCAGGAGGCTGCCTTCGGGCATCTGCAGGTCGCCGACGCGGCGGCCGGTGACGCCGGAGTCCTTGCCGAGCAGCATCTCGATGATCTCCAGCTGCTCCTCCTGTAGGTCGAGTAGGTGGACCAGCCCGTACTCGGGCACCTCGTGCTCGAGCAGGCGCAGGATCAGGTCGGTGGCGGAGACCGAAGGTTTGATCCCGAGCAGGTCGAAGTGGCGACGGTTGCGCGGGTTGTTGACGCGGGCGATGATCTGGTCGACCAGGTACTTCTCCTTCGCCACCTGGCAGATCAGCATGTTGTCCTCGTCGTCACCGGTAACCGCGATCACCATGTCGGCGCGCTGGATCCCGGCCCGCTCCAGCACCCAGAGCTCGGAGGCGTCGCCGTAGGAGACGTTGTGCTCGAGCTCCTGCTCGACGGTCAGGTAGCGGCGGCGGTCGCTCTCGATCAGGGTCACCTCGTGGCCCTTGTCGAGCAGCTCGCGGGCGAGGTTCCAGCCCACCTTCCCCGCGCCGACGACGATGATGTACATGCTCCCGTTCCTCGTTTCCTACGCCGCCGCCGGCGCGTCGTCGGGGGAGCTGCCGCGCTCGGCGGCGCTACGCACCTCGCCCTCCAGCAGGTCGATCGCGACCCGGGTCGGGCAGACCGTGTTCAGGCCCTGGCGCTGGTACCACTCGGCCCGCAGCGGGTCGAGCACGCGGGCGATCACGGTCGGCACCTCGTAGCGGCGCTGGGCGATCTGGGAGATGACGATGTTGGTGTTGTCGCCGTCGGTGGAGGCGATGAAGACGTCGGCGTTCTCGATCCCGGCCGCCTCCAGCGCCTCGGTCTCCAGCCCGGCGCCGACGGTGAACTGGCCGCCGAGGTCCTCCCAGCTCTTCTCCAGGCCGACCTCGAGCCGCGCGTGCGACTCCGGGTCCTCGTCGAGGCAGGAGACCTGATGCCCCTCGCGGAGCATCGCTCTGGCAACCGAGGAGCCAACCCGGCCGCAACCGACGATCAGAACGAACATGGCGCGGATACTAGTCTGCTGCGGGCGACTGACCGGGTTCAGGGGGAGCCGTGAGCAGCACCCGGCAGGGGGCTTTCTTCAGCACGTACTCGGTCGCGGCGCCGATCTCGGCCGGCTTCGCGGCGCCGATCCCGCCGAGCACGCCGCCGCCGCGGATCTTGGTCGGTGCCTCCCCCCCGATCACGATCGCTTCGGCGTTGCTGCGGCGCGCCGCCTCGAGGATCCCGGCCCCGACCTTGCGGGCCCGGATCACGTCGGTGACGACCTCGACGTCCTCGTACTCCTCCCCCACCTCGCGCGCCCGCTCCAGCGCCCGCCGCGCCTGCTCCTCGCGCTCCCTCGGCAGCGTCGCGTCGAGCGGTAGCGTCAGCGGCACCTCGATCACGTAAACGACGTCGAGCCGTGAGTCGTGACCGCCCTTCGGCGTGCCCGCCTCCGCCGCCGCCAGCCGCCCCGCGGTGGCGACGATGTCGTCGTCGAACTTGGTCCCGAAGACCGGCACGAGGATGTTGCTGAATTCGATCTCCGGCACCTGCTTGGTCAGCGCCCGCTCGGTCACCGAGACCCGCTTGGTCAGGGAAGTGCCCTCGAAGACCTTGCGGTAGACGACGTAGAAGGTGAGGCCGAAGGCCATCCAGCCGAGCCCGACCCAGCGCGCGGTCGAGTGGTAGGCGAGGACGCTGAGGAAGGCGAGGCCGCTGACGATCGCGGCGAAGATCGCCGGCAGCGGCAGCTCCGCCGGCCCCCAGGCGACCCCCATCGGGATCCGGAAGGGGCGGCGCTTTTCCGGCTTCTTCACCCGCAGGCGGATGATCGAGAGGTGGGCGATCGTGATCGCCAGGGTGGCGCCGAAAGCGTAGATCCCGGCCAGCAGCTTGACGCTGGTGGGGACGACGAGCCCGATCGCGATCAGGCCGCTGAGGACGATCGCCACGTATGGCGTCGCGGTGCGGCGGTGCAGCTTGCCGAGCCAGCTGGGGATCTGGCGGTTGATCGCCAGCGTGTAGATGTGGCGGGAAACCCCGAGCATCGAGGTGCTGGCGGCCCAGATCAGGACCGGGGTGGCGACGAGGGCAACCAACCAGCGCATCGTGTCGGCGACCCAGGCCGGTTCGTAGGCGGAGACGATCCCCAGCACCGGCTCCTCGACGAACTCGCCGCCGAGCGCGGTATGCGGGCCTTCGGGCCCGCCGACTACCGGTACCGCCATCAACGCGATCGCCGCCATCCCGGCATAAACCAGCGGCACCCCGATTGCCCCGACGATCGTCACCCGCCGCAGGTCCTCGCGGCTGACGTCGATGTCCGGCGCGAGGTCGGAGGCGGCCTCGATCCCGGCGTAGGCCAGCATCGCCACCACCGCGGCGTAGACGATGTCGCGGAAGCTCGGGTCGGTGAAGAGGTCGAGCTGGTCGGTGAGCCGATCGGGGTGCATCACCGCCAGCAGGCCGACGACGATCACCGCCAATTGCAGGCCGAGGTCGGCGAGGGCGAGGAAAGTCAGCGCACCTTGCCGCTCACGGCCGGTGATGTTGTAGATGTTGAGCACGCAGACGAAGGCGATCACCGCCGCCGCGATCCCCACCTCCCAGCCCGGCTGCGCGAAGTCGCCGCTGACCGGCTCCAGGTAGTGCGGGACCGAGATCGCGGCCAGCGCGATCACGATCAGGTAATCGATCAGGATCGCCCAGCCGGCGATGAAGGCGATCAGCTCGTTGAAGGCGTGGCGGGCGAAGGTCGAGGAGCCGCCGCGCTCGCGGAACATCGCCCCGCCCTCGACGTAGGTGAGCGTAGTGAGGCCGAAGAGGAGGCCGGCGGCGAGGAAGATCAGCGGCGTCAGCCCGAGGCCCTTGTCGGCGACGACGCCGAGCGCGAAGTAGATCGAGAAGCCGACCGCCGAGTAGGCAGCGGCGAAGAGCGCCGGGACGCCGAGGCCGCGCATCAGCACCGGCTCCGAGCGCGGCTCCTGCGGTCGCGGCGGTCGGTTGCCGTCGCCCGGCGGCGGCCCCTCTGGAGCGCTCACCGCTGCGCCCTCGATCCCAGCCAGAGCCGTCCGACGCCGACCAGGAGGAAGGCGATCCCCATCAGGAAGCCGAGCGAGGCCGGGCCACCGCCGTTGGCGAGGGTGACGACCAGCACCGTCAGCCCGATCGCGACGAAGGTGAACGAGAAGGCACGAACGGCGCCGCGATAGACGCGATCGCCGCTCATCGGGTTGCCTCGGCCAGGGCGGCGCCGGGGATCGCCGGTGGCTTGTCGGTGGGGTCGGAAACGACGATGACGCGGCAGGGGCGCTCGCCGAGGACCGTCTGCAGGGTCTTGTCGTAGAGCGGGACGCCGTTGCGGTAGCGGAGCCCGATGACGATCGCCTCCGCCTTGATCTCCGCCGCCTCGTCGGCGACCGAGTAGCCGGCCTGGCCCGGCCGCACCCGGGCGACGTGGCCGGTCACCCGCTGGCCGCCGATCAGTTTCGCCTCCTCGATCTTCTGCTGCGCCTCCTCTTCCCGCTCGGGCATCTCCGCGTTCAGCGGCAGGTTGGTCGGCACGGTCATCATCGAGTGGACGTGGATGCCGCGGCGGCGCTTGCCGGCGAGCTTGACCGCCGTCGCCACCATCTCCGGCGAGAACGATTCGTCGTCCTCGAAGCCGACGAGGACGCTTCGGTACTCGACCTCCTCGACCCCGAGCGGCTCCGGCAGCACCACCTTCACGGTCTCGGTCAGGGGCAGCTTCTGGTTACGGCGGTAGAGGACGTAGACGGCGACGCCGAGGACCATCCAGCCGAGCCCGACGACTAGGGTGCGCGGGTTCAGGGCCATCACGACCAGCCAGGCGATGAAGGTGCCGAGGCCGCCGAGGACGGCGCTGACCGGGACCGAAACGCCGAAAGCGCGGACGTTCAGCGGCGGCTTCCAGGTGCGTTCGACGTCAGGGTGCTTACGCCGCAGTTGGATCACGGCGACGTGGGCGATCGTGAACGAGAGCATCGCCCCGAACGAGTACATCGTCGCCAGGAAGTCGGTCTGGCCCGGCAGCAGGGTGACGATCGCGATCACCGAGAAGATCAGGATCGCGATGTAGGGGGTGCGGTACTTCGGGTGGACCTGGCGCAGTCCCTCCGGCAGCTGGCGGTGCTGGCCCATCGAGTAGGTGAGGCGGGAGACGCCGATCAGGCCGGCGTTGGTGGCGATCAGGAGGATCACCGCCGCGAGGACACCGACGTAGTAACGGAGGATTTCGGTCGGGAGGTGGGCGAGGCCGAGGTTCTCGACGATGCCGAGGATCGGGTCGTCGGCGAAGGTGCTGCCGAGCTCGGTCGCGTAGTTGCCGGCGGCGTCCTGGGTCACCGGCATCGCCGAGAGGGCGACGATCGGGATCAGCAGGTAAAGCGCCAGCACCGCGACCACCGTGAAGCCGACGCTGCGGGGGATCGAGCGGGCCGCTTCCTTGGCCTCCTCGGCCATGTTGGAGATCGTCTCGATCCCGGTGTAGGCGATCATCCCGACCGCGATCCCGAGCAGGAAGTCGGTCCAGGTCGGGGCGACGCCGAAGTGGACGTTGTCGACCAGGATCTGCGGGCTGAGGACCAGCACCAGGCCGATGCCGACGAGGATCACCTGCGTGGCGAGGTCGGCGATCGCGAGGACGAGGTTCAGTTTCGCCGACTCCTCGGTGCCGCGGATGTTGATCAGGGCGAGGCCGACGATCAGGACCGCGCCGCCGACGATGTCGCCCGGGCTGTCGCCGAGCCAGGGCCAGAAGACGGCCAGGTAGTGGGGCACGAAGAAGGCCGAGATCGCGACCGTGATCGTGTAGTTGAGCATCTGCCCCCAGGCGGCGATGAAGCTGACCATCTCGTTGAAGGCGTGGCGGGCGAAGCTGGAGGAGCCGCCAGCCTCGGGGAACATCACCGTCGCCTCGGCGTAGGTGGCGGCGGTGGCGGCAAAGATCAGCCCGGAAATGACGAACGCGACCGGGGTGAGGCCGAGGGCGAAGGCGGCGGTGACGCCGAGGGCGTAGTAGATCGAGGAGCCGACGTTGCCGTAGGCGGCGGAGAACAGCGCTCCGACGCCGTGCACGCGGCTCAGGGACTCGTCTCTGGGGATCCGCTGGGCCATCTATGAGGAACGGGTACGGGTCACTCAGACCGAATATACGGACGCGGCTGGCGCCCTTCGCACGCGGGCGCGGCTCAGCTCGGCGGGCGAGTTACAGCCGCAGAGGCCGAGGGTCAACTCCAGCTCGGCCCGCAGCAGGCCGAGGACGGCGGCGACGCCCTCGCGGCCGCCCGCTGCCAGGCCCCAGAGGGCGGGCCGGCCGACCAGGACCGCGTCGGCGCCGAGGGCGAGCGCGGTGGCGACGTCGATGCCGCGGCGGACGCCGCCGTCGACCAGCAGCGTCCCCCGTCCCTCGAGCGCATCGGCGACCTCCGGCAGGGCGTCGGCAGTGGCCAGGCAGCGGTCGAGCTGGCGGCCGCCGTGGTTGGAGACGACGACGCCGGCAGCGCCGTGCTCTAGCGCCAACTCGGCGTCCTCGGCGGTGACCAGGCCCTTGACGAAGACGGGGATGCTGCACTGGGAGGCGAGCTCGGCGACGTCGTCCCAGGTGAGGGCGTGGTTCATCAGCGCGAAGGTCTCCTCGATCGTCAGCGCCTTCTCGCCACCCGTGGCGGCAGTGAGACTCGGCGTCCCCAGCTCCCGCGGCAGCGTGAAGCGATTGCGGCGGTCGCGCTCACGGTTGCCGCCAGGCGGGGCGTCGGCGGTGACGAGGATCGCCTCGAAGCCGGCCTCGATCGCCTCGTCCATCAGCGCCCGGGTCACCCCCGCGTCCTTGAAGGCGTAGAGCTGGAACAGGTGACGGCCCTCGGGTGCGGCGGCGGCGACCTCAGCCGGGCGGGTGGTCGAGAGCGTCGAGAGGCACATCGCGGTGCCGGCCTCGGCGGCGCCTCGGGCCATTCCCGCCTCGGCTTCGGGATGCGCCATGCGCTGGTAGGCGACCGGGGCAACGAGGATCGGCATCGCCATGGACTTCCCGAGCAGCTCGCTCCGCGACGAGACCTCGCGCACGTCGTTCAGCACCCGCGGCCGCAGACGCCAGTTCCCCCAGGCCGCGACGTTCTCCCGCAGCGTCAGCTCGTCCCCGGCGCCGCCGGCGAAGTAGTCGCGCGGCCCCTGCTCGAGCTTCGCTTCGCCCTCGCGTTCGGCGTCCGCGACGTTGATCCAGTCTGAGACCACGGCGGGAACCTACTCCGCTTCAAGGACCGGGCCACAACACCCTCTACTTGCTGGGTAGAGGGTGTTGTGGCCCGGTCCTATGCTGCCCCCCGATGAACCCCACGTCTGCGCAGATCCGGCGCCGTAGGGCTACGGCGCTTATCGTCCTCGCCGTGTTCGCGACCGCCGCCGTCTACCTCGCCCTCGCTGCCACCGTCTTCGCACCGGTGGACGAGCACGGAGCGCGGGTGGTGCACATGGACGTCCGGAGCAAGGCGGTGGGCCGAAAGCTTGGGGTGAACGTGGTGGTGCCGGCGAAGACGAGACCTCGGGGCGACCGACCGCTGCTCATCTTCCTCCACGGCCGCGGCGGCTCAGACGAGACGTTCGTCGGCAACGAGGCTGTCTACGAAGGACTGGCGAAGCTCGGGCGCAAAGCGCCCGTCGTCGCCTTCCCCGACGGCGGCGACCACAGCTACTGGCACGACCGCGGGGAAGGCAGGTGGGGCAGGTACGTGATGCGGGAGGTGATCCCGAAGGTGGAAAAGCGCTTCGGCACCGACCCCCACGCGGTCGCGATCGGCGGCATCTCGATGGGCGGCTTCGGCGCCTACGACCTGGCGCTACTGCACCCGCATCGCTTCTGTGCGGTCGGTGGCCACTCGCCGGCGTTGTGGTTCGACAGCGGCGAAACCGCGCCCGGCGCCTTCGACAGCGCCGCCGACTTCAACCGCAACGACGTCGTCGGCATGGTCCGCGGCAACCCTGACGCCTTCGCCGGGATGCGGGTGTGGAACGACTACGGCGACGCCGATCCGTTCCGCGTCTATGACGAAGGCTTCGTGGACTACCTGCGTGCCGATGGCGCCGAACTCAGCGCCCACTCCTGGAGCGGCGGCCACGACGGCGCCTACTGGACCCGCCACTGGCCGGCGTACCTGCGCTTCTACGCCAACTCGCTAGCTAGCTGCGCTTAGTCAGATCCCAGTGTCGCTTTTGTCTCGCATAGGGCGACAAAAGCGACACGCCCACCTCAGCGACCAGGAGAACCGGCAGGCGGCACGCTTCGGGGAGGCGCGGGGCCCCAGCTTTCGCGGCCGTCGGTAGTCGCGATCGGGATCTTCGGGCCGGCCATCGCGGGGGTGTCGAGGGTGACGTCGGCCACCGCCTTCACGCGCGAGAGCACCTCGCGCACGGCGCTCTTGCGCCCCTGGAAGCCCCAGCCCTGCAGGTCGGCGGTGAGGCCGGTGGCGTCGATCCCAGCCGCGTCGGCAAGGTAGAGCGCCCGCGGCATGTGGAAGCCCTGGGTGACGACAACCGCGCTGCGAACCCCGAAGATGCTCCGCGCCCGCACCATCGTCGCCCAAGTATCGAACCCCGCGTGATCCTCGAAGACGTCCTCCGGCGCCACCCCGTCCCGCACCAGCGCCTTCCGCATCGTGTCCGGCTCGTCGTACTTCCAAGTCCCGTGGTCACCGGACACCAGCACCTTCTCCACCTTCCCCGCGTGCCACAACCGAGAAGCCTGCTCCACCCGAGCCGCCAACATCGCACTCATATCCCCATCCGGCTCCACCAAAGCCCCCGGCACGATCGCCACTTCCACCCCCGGAACCTCAGCAACCTCCGAGGTGGAGTCTCCACCCTTCGAGAGCACCCAAGCATTGGCGCCCAAAACCAGCAGCACCAAGACCACGCCAAGCCCCAAAGCAGCTTTAAAGAACCGGGGCCATCTCCTCCACGGGTACAAGATCACCTTCCGCACCCCCGAAACGCTACTTCGAAGAGGGGTCGTGTGCCCCTCTCACAGAGGCTCCTGAGACCACAATCGCGCCCAGCAAGCCGTCCCAGCTGCGCGACGGTCTCTGGGAGAGGGGCACACGACCCCTCTCCCAAACCCGTTCGAACTCCTAGAAGTGAACGATCGGGATGATCAGAATCGCGACGATGTTCGCCACCTTGATCATCGGGTTGATCGCCGGCCCAGCCGTGTCCTTGTAGGGATCGCCGACGGTGTCGCCGGTCACCGAGGCGGCGTGGGCCTCGGAGCCCTTGCCGCCGTGGGCGCCATCCTCGATCAGCTTCTTGGCGTTGTCCCAAGCACCGCCGCCAGCGGTCATGCTGACCGCGGCGAAGAGGCCGACGACGATGACGCCGATCAGCAGGCCGCCGAGCGCATCGACGCTGAGCAGGCCGACTATCACCGGGACGACGATCGGGATCAGCGCCGGCAGGATCATCTCTTTCTGAGCGGCGGCGGTGACGATCGCGACCGTCTTCCCGTACTCGGGTTTCTCGGTCCCCTCCATGATCCCGGGGTGCTCGCGGAACTGTTTCCGCACCTCCTCGACGACCTGACCGCCAGCGCGGCCGACGGCCTCGATCGCGAAGGCGGCGAACAGGTAGACCATCATGCCGCCGATGATCAGCCCGATCAGCACATCCGGACTGGAGAGGTTGAAGAGGCCGTTGAGGTCGAAGCCCGAAGGCGCCTCCTCGGCCAATTCGCTCTTGAAGGCGGCGAACAGCACCAGCGCGGCGAGCGCGGCGGAGCCGATCGCGTAGCCCTTGGTCACGGCCTTGGTCGTGTTGCCGACCGCGTCGAGCGGGTCGGTGACGTTGCGGACGTCCTCCGGCAGCTCCGCCATCTCGGCGATGCCACCAGCGTTGTCGGTGATCGGCCCGAAGGCGTCGAGGGCGACGATCAGGCCGCAGAGCGAGAGCTGCGCCATCACCGCGATGCCGATGCCGTAGATGCCGGCGAGCTCGTTCGCGCCGAGGATCGCGAGCGCGATGACGATCGCCGGAGCGGCGGTCGACTGATAGCCCTGGGCAAGGCCCTGGATGATGTTGGTCGCGTGCCCCGTCTCGGAGGCCTGGGCGATCGTCTTCACCGGCCGGAACCGGGTCGACGTATAAAATTCGGTAATCACGAACAGCAGCGCCGTGACCGCGACGCCGATCACCGCGCAGAGCCAGAGGTCCCCGACGCTGACCGCACTGGCCGCAGCATCGGCGAAGCCGAGCTTGACCGGGTCGCTCATCAGCCAGTCGGTGATCGGGTAGAAGGCGGCGATCGAGATCAGCCCGGCCAGGATCACGCCCTGGTAGAGAGCGCCCTCGACGCGGTCGGATTTCGTCCGCACCACCAGCGCCCCGATGATCGAAGCGATGATCGCGACGCCGCCGATCACCAGCGGGTAGATCGCGACGTTGCTGGCGTAGTCGCCCGTGAAGGTGAGGACGCCGAGCAGCATCACCGCGACCGTGGTGACCGCGTAGGTCTCGAACAGGTCGGCCGCCATGCCGGCGCAGTCGCCGACGTTGTCGCCGACGTTGTCGGCGATCACGGCCGGGTTGCGGGGATCGTCCTCGGGGATCCCCGCCTCGACCTTGCCGACCAGGTCGGCGCCGACGTCGGCGGCCTTGGTGAAGATGCCGCCGCCGAGACGGGCGAAGACCGAGATCAGCGAGCCACCGAAGCCGAGGCCGATCAGTGCGTCGACGGCCTCCTTGTCGGTGCTGCCGATGAGGATCAGGAACCCGTAGTAGCCGGCGACGCCGATCAGCGCCAGGCCGACGACCAGGAGGCCGGTAACCGAGCCGCCCTTGAAGGCGACGTCGAGCGCCGGCGGCACGCCGCCGCGGGCGGCCTCGGCGACGCGCGCGTTGGCCCGCACCGAGACGTTCATCCCGATGAAGCCGGTGGCGCCCGAGAGGGTGGCTCCGATCAGGAAACCAACCGCGGTTTCCCAGTTCTGCAGCACGAGCAGCAGGACCGCGATCGGTATCGCCAGGGCGGCGATGATCGTGTACTGGCGGTTCAGGTAGGCCTGTGCGCCTTCCTGGACGGCGCCAGAGATCTCCTGCATCCGCTCGTTGCCGGGCGACTTCGCCAGCAGGCGTTGGGTAACGAGAAGTCCGTAAAGAACGGCGGCGCCCGCACACACAAGTGCGACGACCACGCCGTATTCGGTCAGAAAGTCGGTCAAGTTCCTATTCCTCCGGTGGTTTTAGCGGCGCGGGAGTCTATAGAGAGGGCCGGAAGGCCTGCTGTGACCCCGAATAGGTACGTCGGGTCTCGGCAACCCCGTCCCTATATATGTCCTCGATCGAGACTCCAGAATCGAGGGCCTCGCGCGCCCGCTGGGCGCCGTTTCGCTCCGGCAGGCTCAGGTCCAACCCCAGCTGTGCCCGCGCCGGCTCGGTCCAGGCCAGCACCTGCTCGAGCAGCGAGCGCGTCGGCACCTCCTCACCGCGGCGGAAGTCGATCATCCGCCCACCGGCGCCGTGGCGAATCGCCCGCCAGAAGTTCTCCTCGATCTCTCGGTCGGCCAGCGGCGCCCCCCGCATCTCGTAGCCGCGCTCGTCGTAATCGAGCGCGGTCTGGGCGATGCAGGCGGCAATCAGCCCCGCCAGCTGGAAAGACTCCTCCCCCCGCGTCTGGGCGTCGCAGATCCGCACCTCGACGGTGCCGAAGCTGTGGTGCGGCCGCACGCTCCACCACAGCTGCGTCGACTCGACCACCGAGCCGAGCCGCTCGAGGGTGTCGACGAAGCCGGCGTAGGTATTCCAGTCGCGGAACGGCGAGGGCACCCCGCAGCGCGGGAAGGTGCGGGTGAAGATCTCGCTGCGGACGCTGTGCAGCCCTGAGTCGCGGCGGTCGAGGAAGGGCGAGTTGGCCGAGACCGCCAGCAGCAGCGGCAGCAGCTCCCGCAACCAGTCGCAGACCGCGATCGCCCGGTCGGCACCGCGGACGCCCATGTGCAGGTGCAGGCTCCAGGTGTTGTTGCGCTGCGCGACCCAGCCGAGTTCGTTGCGAAGCCGGTTGTAGTGCGGGGTGTCGATGATCCGCTGGTCGAGGTAGTTGGCCCAGGGGTGGGTCCCCATCGCCCCCAGCGCCAGCCCCATCCCGCCGACCAGGTCGAAGAGCCGCGCCCGCCGCTCGCGCTGGCGCTCGACGGCTTCGGCGAAGGTCTCCGAGCGCCCGGAGCGGATCTCGACCTCGGCCGCGATCAGCTCCCCCGCCGCCGCCTCGGCCAGCACCTCGTCCTGCCGGCAGGCCGCGATCACGTCCTCGAAGCGGTGCTCCAGCTCCAGCGTCTGCGGGTCGAGGATCGCGAACTCCTCCTCGAGGCCGATCGTGAAGTCCTGCGAGGACTCGAACTTCTCGCGGGCGAGATCGAGGTCCAGAGCCAAGATTCGAGATTAGGCGAGGTAGAAGTAGAGCGCGTAGAGCAGGTCGACGGCGGGGCTGGAGGTGTGGACCGTCACCTCCGGCGGCACCTGCAGCAGCTGCTCGGAGTAGTTGAAGATGATCTTCACCCCGGCTTTGACTAGGCGGTCGGCGACGTCCTGGGCCGCCTCGGCTGGGACCGCGAGGACGCCGACGACGATCTCCTCCTCGGCGACGACTTCCGGCAGGTCGCCGATGTCGCGCACGGCCAGATCGCCGATCTGGTTGCCGACGACGCCGGGGTCGCTGTCGAAGACGGCGACGACCTGGAAGCCGTGGTCGGCGAAGATCGAGGAGGTGGCGATCGCCTGGCCGAGGTTGCCGGCGCCGAAGAGGGCGATGTTGTGCTGGCCGGAGGTGCGGAGGATCTTGCGGATCTCCGAGACCAGCGAGTCGACGTTGTAGCCGACCCCGCGCTTGCCGAACTTGCCGAAGCCGGAGAGGTCGCGACGGATCTGGGTCGGATTGATGTGGGTGTACTCGGAGAGCTCCTGCGAGGAGATCGTCTCCCGCCCCATCTTCCGCGCCTGGGTCAGCACCTGCAGGTAGCGCGAGAGCCGCGCCGCGACGCCCAGCGAGAGACGCTCGCCTTCGACCGGGAACGCCCCTGCGGCGTCGAACTCCTCGATCACCTCGACCATGCCCCCACAGTATCGAGCCTGGCTGTGAGGGCATCCCGGTCGAGGATCAGCTCCGAGACCTCGACCCCGTCGACCTCGACCACCGGGATCCGCTCGAGGTGGCGCCGCAGCAGCAGCTCGTTGCTCTCGATGTCCACCTCGTGGAGGTTGAAGCGGTAGCCCTCGGCGTGCAGGGCAACGATCTGCTCCAGTGCTTCCTCGCAGAGATGGCACCCCGGACGGGAGTAGACGACGACGTCGGCCATCGCTCAGTGCCGACGGGCCGATTTCCCGCCATATAGGGGTACTTTCGTCCCGTCGGCGGGGCGGTCGCCCGTGGCGAAGGCGTCGTAGCCGAGGTAGTCGGGGTACGGGATCGGCTCGACGTACCGGGCGGCGGAGCCGATCATCGCGGCGTTGTCGGTGCAGAGGGTGATCGGGACCAGCTTCAGCCGTACCCCCATCTCCTCGCAGAGGCGGCCGACCGCCTCGCGCAGGGGCCCGTTGGCGGCGACGCCGCCCCCGAGGGCGACCGCCTCCCACTCCCCTTTCTTCAGAGCCCGCCTCAGCTTCGTCGTCAGCTGCTCGACGACGGCGGCCTGAAAAGAGGCGGCGAGATCGGCGCGGCGCTCTTCAACGCCCTCCGGGCCGAGCTCCCTGCAGCGGTAGAGGACCGCGGTCTTCAGGCCGCTGAAGCTGAAGTCGAGACCGGGATTGCGGGACATCGCCACCGGCATCTCGAACGCCTCGGGATCCCCCTGCTCGGCCTCGCGTTGAACAACAGGTCCGCCCGGATAGCCGAGCCCGAGCAGCCGGGCCGACTTGTCGAAGGCCTCGCCGGCGGCGTCGTCGAGCGTCTGACCGAGGGTCTCGTAGCCCTCGTGGTCGCGGACGCCGGCGAGCAGGGTGTGGCCGCCGCTGGCGATCAGGCAGAGGAAGGGCGGCTCCAGCGGCTCGGGCTCGAGGAAGTTGGCGGCGACGTGGCCCTGCAGGTGGTCGACCGGAATGAAGGGCAGCCGCCGCGCCGCGGCAATCCCCTTGGCGGCGCTGATCCCGACCAGCAGCGCCCCGATCAAGCCCGGGCCGGCGGTCGCGGCGACAGCCTCGATGTCGTCGAGCGTCACCCCGGCCTCCCCCAGCGCCGCGTTGACAACAGGCTCGACCAGCTCCAGGTGGTGCCGCGCGGCCACCTCGGGAACGACGCCGCCAAAGCCCTCGTGGGCTTTCGCCTGCGAGGAGATCACGTTGCTGAGGATCCGCGCGCCGTCGAGAACGGCGGCGCAGGTGTCGTCGCAGGAGGTCTCGATCGCCAGCAGCATCAGTCAGCCCTCATTCAAGTGACTCGATCGAGCCATCTCAATCGAGCCACATGATCAGCGCGTCCTCGCCGTTGTCGTGGTAGTAGCGAGGGCGGACGCCGGCGGAGCGGAACCCGAAGCGTTCGTACATCCCGATCGCGCGGTGGTTGGAGACGCGAACCTCGAGCGTGAACGGCAGCGTCCCTTGCGACTCCTCGATCAACCGCCGCATCAGCTGCCCGGCGACGCCGCTGCCGCGACGGTCGGGGGCGACGGCGATGTTCATCAGGTGCCAGACCTGGTCGTAGCGGGAGCAGATCACGTAGCCGAGCAGCTCGTTGCCGGCGCTTGCCGCAAGGCAGATTCCCGACGGCTTCGAGAGCTCGAGCACGAACATCGCCAGCGACCAGGGGGTCGGGAACGAGCGCCGCTCGATCGAGATCACCGCCGGCAGGTCGCTGTAGGCGAGCCGGCGGATCTGGACCTCTCGGCTCAGCTCACTTTGCTCTTTGTGAAGCGTCTCGCTCACGCCACCGCTCCGCGTCTGGGGGTCTGAGGTAGATCGGGGCGAGCCCGTCGGTCTCCGCTCCGTCCGCCGCCGCCAGCGCGCAGAGGTGCCGCGCGGCGACCCGCTGGACGGGATCGGAATCGTCCGCTATCCGGACGCCGTCTCGGGCCAACTCGTGACGGAATCGTACCGCCCCCGAGCCGGCGACCGAGGGCGTTTCATCCAGCTCCGCCACCCGCTCGGCCAGCTGCTCGGGCCGGTAGACCGCGGGCTCCCAGATCCGCGACCCGTCGGCGTCGTAGAGCGCTGCGAAGACCTCGCCGCGCCAGCCGTCGAGCACCGGCAGGCGCATCCCCTCGCCATTGGCCTCGCCGATCCCCGCCGCGAGGGCGTCGAGCGTGCAGACGCCGCGCACCGGCAGCCCGAGGCTGACGCCGAGCCCGCGGGCGCTGGCGATCCCGACCCGCAGGCCGGTAAAGGTGCCCGGACCGAGCCCGACCGCGAGCAGGTCGACCCGCTCCCAGCCCCCGGCCGCCGCCGCGGCGCGCTCGACCTCCTCCAGCAGCCGGGTCGCGTGCAGGGGCCTTCCCTCGGGGGAAAGCCCCAGCTGCGACTCGTGCAGGACCTCGCCGTCGCGCCAGGCGCAGGCGACGGTGTCGACCGTCGCGGTGTCGAAGCCGACGACTACCAGGGGTGCGCTACCCCGTCACCGTGAAAGCCCAGGAACCGACTTTCTTGCCTTTGACGTACCAGCTGACGACGTGCTTGCCGGGGATCGTCGAGGTGATCTTGTTGACATAGAGGGTCCCCTGTTCGGCTTCCTGAGCCTGGGCGCAGAGGTTTTTCCCGCTCGGGAACTTGACGCAGACGCTGTAGGAGACGTCGCCGGCGAGGCTTTTGAAGAAGGCGCCCTTCTTGGCTTTCTTCGGGCACTTGTGGGCGGGCTTGGCGTTGCGGGAGACCCCGCAGCCGACGTAGTGCTTGTAGGCGGCCGCGCTGGCCGAAGCGGGCACCGCCGTGATCAGCAATCCACTCACCAACATCACCGCCGCGAGCGCCTTCAGTCCCTTCATCCCGTCCTTGCCTTTCTCGTCGAATTCCGAGCGCCGATGCTAGCTGGCGCACCTATCCCTGAACACTTTCGACGCCAGTTTGGTGCGCCCCTGCCGCTCCCCTACCCACCCCAGTCGACTTCGATCCGCCGCCGCTCCTCGTCGACGTGGGCGAGGCGGACCTCCAGGGCGGGGCGATCGAGGCGGCCGGAGCCGGCGCCCGGCCACTCGACGAAACCGACTCCCTCGGGGCGCAGGTAGTCGTCGAGCAGGGCCGGGTCCTCCCCCTCCAGCGTCTGCAGGCGGTAGAGGTCGAGGTGGGAGACCGGCAGACGGCCGCCCTCGTAGCGCTGGCCGATCGTGAAGGTCGGCGAGGTGACCGGCCCGGGGACGCCGAGGGCGCGACAGGCGCCGCGGACCAGGGTCGTCTTCCCGGTCCCCAGCTCGCCGGAGAGGAGGACCACATCCCCCGCCTCGAGGCGGGTGGCGATGCGGGCGCCGAGCTCTTCGGTCTCGGCAGCGCTGTTCGTCTCGACGACCTCCGCGAACATGACCGCTACTTCTTATCCGAAGAAGCCGAGCTGATCGGCAGGCGGCGGGGGTGACCCGTCGTCGCCCGCTTCGGCCTCGGCAATCTCCTCGGCGCTGGGCACCGGGTCCGGCAACGGCCGCTGCAGCAGCTCCGGGATCGTCGCGAAGTCGCCCCGCAGCGTCTCCTTGACCGCGGGCGTGCGCAGGGCGGCGGCGGGATGGAAGAGCGGCAGCAGGTAGACGGTGCGGCCGCCGAGGTCGCGCACCTGCGGTGTGCCGCGGACCTTGGTGATCCCGGTTGGGCTGCCGGTGAGCAGCTTGGTCGCGAAGTTGCCGAGCGTGCAGACGACCCGCGGCTCGATCAGCCGCACCTGCTCCCAGAGGTAGGGCTCGCAGGCCTGGATCTCCATTGGCTGGGGGTCGCGGTTGTTGGGCGGGCGCGACTTGAGGACGTTGGCGATGAAGACGTCGTCGCGCTGGAGCCCGATCTCCTCCAGCATCTGGTTCAGCAGCTGGCCGGCGCGGCCGACGAAGGGCAGGCCTTGGCGGTCCTCTTCGGCCCCCGGCGCCTCGCCGACGAACATCAGGTCGGCGTCGGCGTTGCCGGCCCCAAAGACGGCCTTGGTCCGGGTCTCGTAGAGAGGGCATTTGGTGCAGCCCTGGACCTCTTTGTAGAGCTCGACCAGCCGCTCCCGCCGATCCGCGGCGCTGGCGCTCATGGCTTCTCCCCCGCCGCCCGCCGCTTGCGCGACTCGGCCATCCGGTCCTGCCGCGCCGCCTCCCGCTCCCGCCGCCGCGATTCGTCCGAGCGCACCCCCGCCCCGCGCGGCTGGCGGCCAGGCGGCGAGACAGACGAGAGAAGCCGCCGCGTGCGCCCAGAGCCACAGCTCGCACAAGCGACCGCGCCACCCGCCGCGACCAGCTCCTCGAAACGCGCCCCGCACTCCTCGCACTCGAACTCGTAGATCGGCATGCCGCCCCATCGTAGTTCGCCGCAACCCGTCTGCCCGATTCGAATACTCTGCGCGCGATGAAGGCAAGGGGATTGCTGGGGGTTCTCGCCTGCACGGCGGCCGTGCTGTCGGCGATGCCGGCGACCGCCAGCGGCGCGACTGGGAAGGCGGCGGAACTGAAGGTGGGGGGATTTGAACTCAAGGCTCCCGGCGGTTTCGAAATCGAAGTCGAGAACGTGCGGGAAGGCAGCCAGCGTCCCATCGTCGGCATCAATGTGAAGGCCGGGCTGCTGCAAACCAGCTATGACGTGCGAGCGGAGGGGGGGCCGGGGCTCCACGCCACCTTTGGCTCGCTGGGCCAGCTCGACGTCAGCTTCGAGCGCCAGAGGAGGGTGGTCGAAAGACCGGAAGCGGGCTGTAGGTGGGTGTTCGAAGAGGGGATCTTCCGCGGCTCCTTTCACTTCGTCGGCGAGGGCGAATACGTCAGCAGCGAAGCCGTCGACCCGAAGGGGTCGATGCTTCGCCTTCCCGACGGCTTTTGCGGCTTCATGGACGACCGGCGAGCCCGGCCGTTCCTGGGACTGGAAAAACGTGTCCTCCAAGCGCGGACGGAAGAAGAAGGCCGCGTCGTCTCCTTCGCGGCCTCACAGGAAGAGTTCGTCCGGCTGGTCTCCTTCAACGCCTCGCTGCGGGAACGAGTCGACGGGATGAACATCGAGCGCAGCGCCGAGACGCACGCCCCGAAGAGCGCCTTCACCAGCACCGGGAGAACCCGGGCCACCGTGCACCCACCGAAGCCGTTCAGCGGCAGCGCCCAGCTGCGCGATCCGGCGCACCAGCCCGCCAGCTGGACCGGCACGCTCTCGGTCTCCTTCCTCGGCGCCCCCGAGATCGCCCTCGCGGGCGAAGCCTTTAAGGCCCAACTCTGCCCGCGGATCTCGATCCTCTCGAGCTGCCTGAAAAGCCGCTAGAAGCGACGTCCGAGTTTTCCAAGTCGAATACGCTGCCGTCCGATGAAGCCCGATGGGAGAGTTGGCGCGCTGCTCGCCTGCGCGTTGCTGGCGCTGGGGCTGCCCGCGGCGGCTAACGCGGGGCAGCACGCGATCGTCAAGCACAAAAGCCTGGAAATGGAATTCAATTTGCCGCGCAAGAACGGGTATTCGATCTCGGTCCTTACCGACGGCCACCGCCAGGTCCGCGTCAGGGTCGCCAACGAAGAAAACGTCCTCGCCTCCGCCACTTACACCGCTCTCGGCCGCGTCACCCGCAAGGGCATCGCGGCCGACTTCGGGCGCTTCGGACAGATCTCCCTCCGCTTCCGCAGCAAGTCACGGGTACGCGGCCATGGGCTGGAGAAGACGCTGCCGCCGCCGCTGCGCCATGGGTGCAAGGGCCGGGATCCGGTCCGCGAACACGGCGTGCTTACCGGCAACTTTCGGTTCGAGGGCGAGCACGGCTACGTTCGCGCCGCCGTCCATCGCATCAGGGCCACTCTCCTTCGCAGCTACAAGCAGGTCTGCAGGTGGAAGTCGCGCGCCCGGGCCGGGGCCAGCGCGTCCGCTCGACCCAAGATCGAGGCGTTGATGATCACGCTTGCGGCACATCGCCAGGGGGTGGCACGAGACCTCTTTGCGATCTCCATCCCCCTCCCGACCAAAGACGAGAAACACCCCGAAGGGGTGACGATCGCGTTCGCGCACCGTAACGAGAAAGTCGGCCGCGTCGGCACGAGCAAGGAGGCCTTCATCTCCGACGACGTGGTCGGAATCTCCGCGACCCCCCGCGGCAAGAAGCCGCTGGTTGCAGAAGCGAAACTGCCCTCACCGTTCGTCGGGACCGGCACCTACCTCGAGGAACCCGGCCAGGAACCCTCCTGGAGCGGTGATTTCGGCGTCCACCTGCCCGGCAGCGGCCGTGTACCGCTGACCGGCGACGAGTTCGATTTCGCCTTCTGCCGCGCCATCTCCGATCGGGAATTCCACCGCTGCGGCGACAGCCTCGACCTTTCTCACAGGCCGCTTGCGCTCTTCCCGCAACGCCTCAGCCGCCTACTCGCTCAGGGCAGCGGCTCCCACTCCCAGCCCTTGGCGCTGGCCAGGCTCTCCTCGCTGAGGTAGCGACGGAACTCGTCGAGCTCGGCCGGCTCGACGCTGTAGACGTGCTGGGGCTCGGGGAAGTGGCGGCTGCGGACCTCGCGGCTGTAGCGGCTGACCGCCTCGACCATCGTCTCGTGGACGTCGGCGTAGCGCTTGACGAATTTCGCCATGTGGCCGGTGGTGATGCCGAGCAGGTCGTGGAAGACGAGTACCTGGCCGGAGGTGCCGGCGCCGGCGCCGATCCCGATCGTCGGCACCTCGAGCTTCTTGACGATTTCGTCGCTGATCGCCGAAGGAACCGCCTCGATCACGATCGAGAAGCAGCCGACCGACTGCAGGGCGAGGCAGTCCTCGAGCAGCTTGATCGCGCTCTTGGCGCTCCTGCCCTGGGCTTTGTAGCCGCCGAGGGCGGTCGCGGTCTGCGGGGTGAGGCCGACGTGGCCCATCACCGGGATGCCGGAGTTGACGATCGCCCGGGCGCGCTCGACGATGACGCCGCCGGCCTCGAGCTTCACCGCCTGGCAGCCGGTCTCCTTGATCAGGCGCTGGGCGCTGCGGATCGCTTCCTCGTTGCTCGCCTCGTAGCTGCCCATCGGCATGTCGCCGACCATCAGCGGCGTCTTCAGGCCGCGGCGGACGGCCTTGCCGAGCATCACCATCTCGTCCATCGAGACCATCTCGGTCCCGGGGTAGCCGAGGACGACGTTGGCGGCGGAGTCGCCGACGAGGACGACGTCGACGCCGGCCGCCTCGGCCACGGTCGCCGAGGGGTAGTCGTAGGCGGTGACCATCACGATCGGCTCGCCGTTGGCCTTCATTTCGGCCAGGCGCGGCAGGCTGACCGGTTTGCGATCGGAGGAGGGAGCGGTGTGGGAGCGGCCGCCGGAGCTCATTTGAGCAGCACCTCCGGGTGGCTGTCGATCGCGATCGGCTCGTTGTCGTCGTTCACATGCACGACGACCGGGTCGTAGCGCTCGAGGTCCTTCTCGTCGTAGGAGCCGAAGGTGGCGACGATGATCTTGTGGCCGGGCTCGACCAGGTGGGCGGCGGCGCCGTTGACCTGCATCGTCCCCGAGCCTGGCTCGCCGTCGATCACGTAGGTGACGAAGCGGGAGCCGTTGTCGACGTCCCAGACGTAGACCTGCTCATTGGTGATCATGTCGGCGCCGGCCATCAGCTCGGTGTCGATCGTGATGCTGCCGATGTAGTCGACGTCGCAGTCGGTCACCGTCGCCCGGTGAATCTTCGACTTCAGCATCTGTCTCTGCACAGGGGTCCCCTTTCGCGGGCTAGGTGTCGCTGCTTGCGGTTGGTCGGATCAAGACGTTGTCGATCAGGCGCGCGGCACCGACGCGGGCGGCGACGGCGACGAGCACGGGACGGTCGGCGAGCCGCTCGACCGGCTCCAGCGTCTCCGCCTCGCGGGCCTCGAGGTACTCGGGCTCGATCGCCGCGGCGGCGAGCTCGCGGCGGGCGGCGTCGAGGCCGGCGGCGAGGGAGCCGGCGTGGGCCTCGCGCTCGGCCGCTGCCAGGGCGCGGGAGAGCGCCGTCGCCCGCTCGCGGTCGGCCGGCTCGAGGTAGGCGTTGCGGCTGCTCATCGCCAGCCCGTCGAGCTCACGCACGGTCGGCAGCACCTCGATCCGGACCGGGAAGTCGAGGTCGCGGACCATGCGCCGGATCACCACCGCCTGCTGCGCGTCCTTCTGACCGAAGTAGGCGACGTCGGGGCCGACGAGGTTGAAGAGCTTGGCGACGACGGTGGTGACGCCGCGGAAGTGCTCAGGACCGCGGCGGGCGGGGTCGCCGTCGAGGACGTCGGTAAGTGGGCCGGTGACCTCGACCACAGTCGAGGCGTCAGCCGCGTAGACCTCATCGACGGGCGGCGCGAACACGAGGTCGGCGCCGGCCTCGCCGGCGAGACGCAGATCGCGCTCCTCGTCGCGCGGGTAGCGGTCGAGGTCCTCCCCCGGGCCGAACTGGGTCGGGTTGACGAAGAGGCTCATCACCACCAGATCGCACTCGGCGCGGGCGGCGCGGATCAGCGAGAGGTGCCCCTCGTGCAGGTAGCCCATCGTCGGCACCAGCCCGATCGTCCGCCCCTGGCGGCGCGCCGGCTCCAGCGCAGAGCGGAGCTCGGCCTTCGTGCGCAGGGCGGGGGCGGCCACGGTGGGACGAGGGGTATCGATGAGGAGATTGGGGTTCATAGGTCCATGCCCTAGGGGTCACGGCCAACGACGGAAATTATAGGCGTACTTCGGCACGTTCTTGACGATCTCGTACCGAAAAGATTTCCCATCCAATGATCCGGCGAGTGGCGGCTTCCGCAAGTTGGGGAAACCACCCATCCCCTGGAGGCAGATATGAGCTCAGAGATCGAAGCAGTTGTGCGGGAGGCGGAGCACGAAGCGACGGAGGCGCTGGAGGGCGATACCCGCCTCGGCTTCCTCAAGAAGGCCGGCCTCGCCGGCGGCGGCCTGGTCGGCGGCGGTGCCCTGCTCAGCGCCCTCACCCCCGCCGCGGCGATGGCTGCCGGAAAGGGGCGACCGCCGGCGAAATTCGGCAAGGGCGACGTCGGCATCCTCAACTACGCCCTCACCCTCGAGTACCTCGAGGCTGCCTTCTACAACGAGGCGACCGCCAACAACAAGAGGAAGACCTTCCTCAAGGGCGCCCAGGAGCAGGCCTTCCTGAAGCGGGTGACCGCCGACGAGAACGCCCACGTCGCCTTCCTCAAGAAGGCGCTCGGGAGCAAGGCGGTGAAAGCGCCGAAAGTGGACTTCGGGGCCACCACGTCCAGTGCCTCTGCCTTCCTCAAGACCGCGGTGGCGCTGGAGAACACCGGCGTCGCCGCCTACGCCGGCCAGGCGCTGAACATCAGCAACCCGGCCTACGTGGCCGCGGCGCTCTCGATCCACTCGGTCGAGGCACGGCACGCCTCGGTCGCCGGGCTGTTGCTGAAACCGACCCCGGCCAGCCAGGCCCCCAATGGCGCCTTCGACGAGCCGCTGACCGCGGCGCAGGTGTTGAAGGCCGTCGAAAAAACCGGCTTCCTCCAGTAGTCACCCCCCGGGAGCGGCGAAGTCGATCCTGCGGATCGGCTTCGCCGGCGCCCCGGCCGCGATCGTGCAGTCCTCGACGTCGCGGTTGACGACCGAGTTGGCGCCGACGACGCAGCGGTCGCCGACGCTGACGCCGCTGGTGACGACACAGTTGACCCCGAACCAGCAGTTGGCGCCGATCCGGACAGGCCCCTTGCTGGTGAAGCCCTGCCAGGTGATCGGTTTCTCGGGGTCGTCGTAGCGGTGCTCGGCGTCGCCGACGAAGCAGCCGTTGGCGAACATCGTGTGGTCGCCGATCGTGACCCTCTCCTGGGCGGCGATCATCACGTTGCGGTTGAGGAAGCAGCCCTCGCCGATCTCGATCCGCGCCTCCGGCGCCAGCGTCAGCCAGCAGCCCGGCTCCAGCAACGTCCCCCCGCCGATCGTCAGCCGGCCCTCGTCGAGCGCCTCAAGGATCTCCCCCTCGACCGGGTGGCGGACGAAGAACCCGCCCCGGGCCGCGTGCCGGTTGATCCGCCAGCGCCGCAGCAGTTGCCGGTTGCGCTCGTACCAGCGCCGCTTCTGCCACCAAAGCTTCCAGCCACCCATGGAGCCGTAGACTCGCAGGCGTGACGGACTTGCGCGGCGGCATCGACCTCGGCGGCACCAAGATCCAGACGGCGATCGTCGACCGTCGGGGCGACGTGGTCGGGCAGGCGCGGCAGCCGACGCCGACCAGCGGCGGCCCCGAGGACGTGGCGGCGTCGATGGCCGAGGCGCTGCGCGAGGCGGCGCAGGAAGCGGGCGTCGAGCCCGCCGAGCTGGCCGGCGTCGGCGTCGGCTCGCCCGGGGACGCCGACGAGAAGACCGGCGTCGTCTCCTCGGCGAAGAACCTGCCCGGTTGGGAAGGCAGCTTCCCGCTGGCGGAAAAGCTGAAGGAGACACTGGGGGCCGAGGTCAAGGTCGGCAACGACGTCCAGGTCGCGACCGAAGCCGAGTTCCACCTCGGCGCCGGCCGGGAGTTCCAGAGCCTGCTCGGTGTCTTCTGGGGGACCGGCGTCGGCGGTGGGCTGGTGCTCGACGGCAGGCCGTGGCTGGGCCGCGGCGCTGCCGGGGAGATCGGCCACGTGGTCGTCAAACACGGCGGCGCCAAGTGCCCCTGCGGGCGCAAAGGCTGCCTGGAGGCCTACGCCGGCCGCTCGGCGATGGAAGCCGAGGCCAGGCGCCAGCACGAAGAGGGCCATAAGACCGACCTCTTCCACCTGATGGAGAAGCACGATAAACCGCGACTGACCAGCGGCATCTGGGAGCGAGCGCTCGACCACGGCGACCGCCTGGCCGAGAAGCTGATCGAGCGCGCGGTCGAGGCACTGGGGACGGGGATCGCCTCCGCCGTCAACCTGATCGACCCCGAAGCGGTGATCCTCGGCGGGGGGCTCGGCGTCCGCTTCGGCGAGCGGCTGATGGACCCGCTCTGCGAGGAGATGTCCAAGCACCTCTTCGTCGACGAGCGGCCGCCCGCGGTCCGGGTTGCCTCGCTCGGCGACCTCGGCGGCGCGATCGGCGCCTCCCTGCTCGTCTCCCGCTGAGATGCCCGCCCGCCCGAACGGGTCGACCGCGACGCGGCTGCGGGTCCTCCGCCCCGCCCCCGGCGTCCTCGCCTTCTACGACGGCCGTGTTCCCGGCTACCGCTTCGCGCCGCGACCGAACTGGATCGACGAGGGGGCGCTGGCGTTGGGGACCGCCTGCTTCGCGATCGTCGAAGGCGACGAGGCGCTCGTCTACGACACCCGCACCACCCCCGAACACGGGCGCGAGGTGCGAGCGGCGCTGGAAGCCGAGGGCGTCGGCCGTTTCACGGTCCTGCTCAGCCACTGGCACCTCGACCACGTCGCCGGCAACAGCGCCTTCGCCGACTGCGAGGTCATCGCCACCGCCCGCACCGCGGAGCTGCTGGCGCGGCACCGGGATGCAATCGAAGCGGGCGCGCACGAGGGACCGCCCGGCATCTGCCCGCTCGTCCTTCCCACCCGCACCTTCGAGGGTCGAACCGAGCTGCGGGTCGGCGAACGCAGGCTGGAAGCGATCCCGGTCAACGTCCACAGCGACGACGCCGCCGTCCTCTGGGACCCGGAGGCGCGGCTGTTGCTGGCCGGCGACACGGTCGAGGACACCGTCACCTACGTCGAGGAGCCCGAGAACTTCGAGGAGCACCTGCGCGATCTCGACCGCCTGCTGGCGCTAAAGCCCACTGCGATCCTGCCCAGCCACGGCGACCCGGAGGCGATCGAGAGCGGCGGCTACAGCCGAGACCTGATCACCGCCACCGAGGATTACATCCGCCTCCTGCAACGAATGCCGGACGAGCCAGAGCTTCGAGAGCTACCGCTGCGCGAGCTGCTCGCCCGGCAGCTGGCGGCCGGCGACCTTCGTTACTTCGAGCCCTACGAGCGCGTGCACCGCGAGAACGTGCAGACGGTTCTAGACGCGGCCTGAGGTCTGGCGCTGCTGGCGCGCCACCGCGTCGACCAGGACCGCCAGCAGCAGGACGCCGCCCGTCACCATCAGTTTCACCGCCGAGGAGAGCGAGAGCAGGTCCATCCCATTGGAGATCGAGCCGATCACCAGTGCTCCCAGCAGCGCCGTCCAGACCGAGCCGCGGCCGCCGAAGAGGCTCGTCCCGGCGATCACCGGGCCGGCGATCGCCAGCAGCAGGAGTTCGTTGCCGCCTGAGTTCTGGTTGACCGCGAACAGCCGCGAGGCGGCCATGACGCCGCCGATCGCCGCCATCGTGCCGGCGATCGTGAAGACCGCGATCCGCACCCGGTTGACGTGAATGCCGGCGCGCCGCGCTGCCTCGGCGTTGCCGCCGACCGCGAAGACGTGGCGGCCGAAGGTGGTCTGCTTGGCGACGTACTCCATGCCGACGACGAAGGCGAGCAGGATCATCACCGCCAGCGGCACGCCGCGGTCGGAGTTGAGGATCGCGACGGCGGCGATCACGATCGCGGCGAGGAGGACGAAGCGGACGATCTGCGAGATCGCGTTGGTGTCGCCAAGACCGGCGGCGACCCGGCGCCGGTAGCCGACCGCGAGCGCCGCGCCGTAGGCGCCGATGATCACCGCGGCGAAGATCCAGCCAACCGTGTCCGAGTAGAAGATGTTGGCGAGGCCGGTGATCTTCGGGTCGTTGATGTTGAGCGAGCCCGTCTTCCCCAGCACCTGCAGGAGCGCCCCTTCCCAGGCCAGCAGGCCGGCGAGGGTGACGACGAAGGAGGGAACGACGAAGCGACTGAAGAGCGACCCCTGCAGGCATCCGATCGCGGCGCCACAGAGGACCGCGGCGGCGATCGCCAGGTAGGCGTTCCAGCCATGGTTGACGCTCAAGACGGCCATCACCGCGGCCGAGAGGCCGCTGACCGCGCCGACGGAGAGGTCGATCTCCCCGAGCAGGAGGACGTAGACGACGCCGACCGAGATCAGGCCGATCGTCGTGATCTGCAGCATCAGGTTGGTCAGGTTCTCGGCCGAGAGGAAGCGGTCTTCCTGGACCTGGAAGATGACCGCGATCACGACCAGGCCGAGCACCACCCGGACCGAGGAGAGATCGCCCTGGACGATCCGCCGCACGGTTTCCCCGGTGGTCGGGCGGCGCTCGTTCGTCTCCTCGGCGGTCGCCGCCTCGGCCGCGCTCACGACTTCTCCCCCTCCTCCCCATGCTGGTTGCGCTCGCCGTTGTCCCCGAGTCCGGTGATCGCGCCGACGACGTGCTCCTCGGTCGTTTCTTCGGCTTTGAACTCGCCGGCGGCGCGGCCGAGGCGGAGGACGAAGACCCGGTCGGCAACCGCGAAGACGTCGGCCAGGTTGTGGCTGATGACGACGACGCCGAGGTCGCGCTCGCGCAGGCGCCGAATCAGCTCCAGCACCTGTTTGGTCTGCGGCACGCCGAGCGCCGCGGTCGGCTCGTCGAGGAGGACGACTTTGGGATCGCCGAGGAGCGAGCGGGCGACGGCGACCTGCTGGCGCTGGCCACCGGAGAGGGTCCCGACCTCGCTGCGGAGGCTGGGGATCGTCACCGCGAGGTTCGACAGCAGATCGGCGGTCTCGTGCTCCATCTTCACCTCGTCGAGCTGGCGCGAGACCTGGCCGGGCCCCGCGGAGACCTGCTCGCGGCCGAGGAAGAGGTTGGCGACGACGTCGAGGTTGTCGCAGAGCGCGAGGTCCTGGTAGACGGTCGCGATCCCGAGTTCGGTGGCGTCCTGTGGGCCTTTGATCCGCACTTCCTCGCCCTCGAAGCGGATCGTCCCCTCGTCGGGAGAGTGGATGCCGGCGATCGCCTTGACCAGCGTCGACTTGCCGGCGCCGTTGTCGCCGACGAGGCCGATCACCTCGCGGGCGTGGACAGCGAAGTCGACCCGGTCCAGAGCCTGGACCGGGCCGAATCGCTTGCTTACTCCCTCCAGCTCGAGGAGTGGAGCGCCGTCAGCCATCTCAACCGGAGATTCCCGCTTCTTTGCAGTCGGCCGCGTAGGGGCCGGTGCAGAGTTCGGAGGCGCTGACGAACCCGTCTTTGATCACCGTGTCCTTGATGTTGTCCTTGGTCACCGCGACCGGTTCGAGGATCGCCGAGGGCACGTCGGTCTTACCGTTGTTGACTTCTTCGCTGACTTTGTCCTGCGGCAGTTCTTCGCCGTTGCCGAGGGCGATCGCGAATTCGGCGGCGATTTCGGCCTGCGGCGGGATCGCCTTGTAGATCGTCATGAACTGCTGGCCAGCGAGGATCCGCTGCAGGCCGGCGACGGTCGAGTCCTGGCCGGTGACGGGGATTTCTTCGGGGTTGAGGCCGGCGCCTTTGAGCGCCGCGATCGCGCCGCCGCCGGTGTCGTCGTTGGCGGCGTAGATGCCGTGGAACCCGTCCTTGCCGAGCGCCGTGATCGCCTGCTGCGCCTCGCGCTGGGCGTTTTCCGCGGTCCAGCCGGGGGTGTCGTATTCCTTCGCGACTTTGACCCCCGCTTCTTCGAAGCCCTTGCTGGAGCCCTTCTTGAAGAGCGCCGCGTTGGGGTCGGCCGGGTCGCCGTTGATCTTGATGATCGGCCCGCTGGCGTTCCCGTCTTCTTTCAGTTTTTTCGCCAGGGTTTCGGCCTGAAGTTCGCCCACTCGTTCGTTGTCGAAGGAGACGTAGGCGTCGACTTCGCTGTTTTCGATCAGGCGGTCGTAGCTGACCACCGGCACGTCCTGGGCGTTGGCGCGTTCGGCGATCGCCGCCGCCGATTTCGAGTCCATTGGATCGAGGACGAGGACTTGGGCGCCTTTGGTCAGCGCCGCTTCGCCCTGCGACTGCTGCTTTTCGGCATCGCCGCCAGCGTTGAAGTAGATGACTTCGCATTCGGGGCACTTTTCTTCGACCGATTTTTCGAAGTCAGGCTTGTCGTTGGTTTCGTAGCGGGGCGTTTCGTTTTCCGGCAGCAGGAGGGCGATCGTTGCGCTGCCGCCACCGCCACCTCCTTCGCCACCGCCGCCTCCGGTCGTGTCGTCGCTGCTACCGCAGCCGGCGACTAACAAACCGAGAGCGAACAGCGCGCATCCGATTACCACAAGCGGTCGCAACAACGCTGGTCTGGACATGACCCTCCTCCTCAGGGATTGGCACTCGACCCATACCCCCGTGCAGACGTTTCATTCACCCGCGCGGCCGGGGGAGGTAAATCCTGGCCAACCAGCAGTAAGGAGTGCCCAACCGTTGGCCTAGGCGGCCACTGGTTCACGCCTGCGGCGCTTCGGCTTCGCCGGCTCGACCAGCTCGGCGAGAAAGCGGCCAGTGTAAGAGCCGGTGACAGCGGCCACCTGCTCGGGCGTGCCGGTGGCGACGATCTCGCCGCCCTCTTCCCCGCCCTCGGGCCCGAGGTCGACCAGCCAGTCGGCGGTCTTGATCACGTCGAGGTTGTGCTCGATCACGACCACGGTGTTGCCGGCGTCGACGAGGCGCCCGAGGACGTCGAGCAGGCGCTGGACGTCGGCGAAGTGGAGGCCGGTGGTCGGCTCGTCGAGGATGTAGAGGGTGTCGCCGGTGGCGACTTTGGAAAGCTCGGTCGCGAGCTTGACCCGCTGCGCCTCGCCGCCCGACAGCGTCGTCGCCGGCTGGCCGAGGCGGATGTAGCCGAGGCCGACGTCGTTGAGGGTGCGCAGGCGGCGGGCGATCTTCGGCACGTTCTCGAAGAACTCGACCGCCTCCTCCACCGACATCTCCAGCACGTCGGCGATGTTCTTGCCCTTGAAGCGGACCTCGAGCGTCTCGCGGTTGTAACGCTTGCCGTGGCACTGCTCGCAGGGCACGTAGACGTCGGGCAGGAAGTGCATCTCGATCTTGATCTGGCCATCGCCTTTGCAGACCTCGCAGCGCCCACCCTTGACGTTGAAGCTGAAGCGGCCGGGCTTGTAGCCGCGCGCCCGCGCCTCCTGGGTCTGGGTGAAGATCTGACGGATGTGGTCGAAGAGGCCGGTGTAGGTGGCCGGGTTGGAGCGCGGGGTGCGGCCGATCGGCGACTGGTCGATGTTGATGATCTTGTCGATCTGATCAAGGCCGTCGATGCCGTCGTGCGAGCCCGGCCGCAGCTTCGCCTGGTGGAGGCGGTTGGCGACGGCGTGGTGCAGGGTCTCGTTGACGAGAGTCGACTTGCCCGAGCCGGAGACGCCGGTGACGCAGCAGAAGACCCCGAGCGGAATCTCGACGTCGACGTCCTTGAGGTTGTGTTCGCGGGCGCCGCGGACCAGCAGCTCGCCGGTCGGCCGACGCCGCTCCTCAGGCACCTCGATCTTTTTCTTCCCGGAGAGGTACTGGCCGGTCAGCGAGGCGGGGTCCTTCGAGACCTGCTTCGGGGTCCCGGCGGAGATCACGTGGCCGCCGTGCTCGCCGGCGCCGGGGCCGAGGTCGACGAGGTGGTCGGCGGCCATCATCGTCCCCTCGTCGTGCTCGACGACGATCACCGTGTTGCCGAGGTCGCGGAGGCGGTCGAGGGTCGCGATCAGCTTCTCGTTGTCGCGCTGGTGGAGCCCGATCGAGGGCTCGTCGAGCACGTACATCACCCCGACCAGGTGCGAGCCGATCTGGGTCGCGAGCCGAATCCGCTGCGCCTCGCCGCCAGAAAGGGTGCGCGCCGAGCGGTCTAGCGAGAGGTAACCGATGCCGACGTTCTCGAGGAAGGAGAGCCGCTCGGTGATCTCGCGGACGATCAGCCGCGCGATCGCCCGCTCGGTCTCGGTCATCTCCAACTCGCGGATCCACTGCGAAGCGGCGTGGGCGGACAGGCCGGTGTACTCGGCGATGCTGAGGCCGCCGACCTTGACCGCGAGGCTCTCCGGCCGCAGCCGGGCGCCGTGGCAGGCCGGGCAGGGCTGCTCGGCCATGTAGCCCTCGATCCGCTCGCGGTTGGACTCCGAGTCGGTCTCTTCGTAGCGCCGCTGCAGGTTGTTGACGATCCCCTCGAAGCGGACCTTGTAGGAGCGGCGGCGGCCGAAGCGGTTGGTGTAGCTGACGTGGTGGCGCTCGTCGCCGGTGCCGTAGAGGAAGATCTCCCGCTCGTCGGGCTTCAATTTCGACCAGGGCTTGTCGACGTCGACGTCGTAGGCCTCGGCGACGGAGGCGATCAGCCGCTTCCAGTAGGCGCTGATGCCGCGGTTCCAGGGCTGCAGGGCGCCCTCGGCGAGGGAGAGCGTCGGGTCGGGGACGACCAGCTCCGGGTCGATCACCCGCTGGAAGCCGAGGCCGTGGCAGCGGTCGCAGGCGCCGTGGGGCGAGTTGAAGGAGAAGATCCGCGGCTCCAGCTCGGGAATCGAGCTGCCGCACTCGAGACAGGCAAACTGCTCCGAGAAGAGCATCGTCCCGCCGGGGTGCTCGGCGTCCTTGCTGCCGGCGGCGCCCTTGCCCTCGACGATCTCGACTTCGACCAAGCCCGCGGCGAGACCCGCCGCCGCTTCGACCGACTCCGAGAGGCGGCGCCGCAGGTCCGTCTTCATCACCAGGCGGTCGACGACGATCGAGACGTCGTGTTTGTACTTCTTGTCGAGCTCGATCTTCTCGTCGAGGCGCAGCAGCTCGCCGTCGATCTTCGCCCGCGAATAGCCCTCGAGTCGCATCTGGTCGAGCAATTTCCCGTACTCGCCTTTGCGGCCGCGGACGACCGGGGCCATGACCATGAATTTCGTTCCGTCCTCCAGCGTCATCAGCCGGTCGACGATCTGCTCCTGGGTCTGGCCGGTGATCTCCTCGCCGCACTCGGGGCAGTGCGGGGTCCCGATCCGCGCCCACAGCAGCCGCAGGTAGTCGTAGATCTCGGTCACGGTGCCGACCGTCGAGCGCGGGTTGCGCGAGGTCGTCTTCTGGTCGATCGAGATCGCCGGCGAGAGCCCCTCGATCGAGTCGACGTCGGGCTTCTCCATCAGCCCGAGGAACTGCCGCGCGTAGGCCGACAGCGACTCCACGTACCGCCGCTGCCCCTCGGCGTAGATCGTGTCGAAGGCAAGGCTCGACTTCCCGGAGCCGGAGAGCCCGGTGATCACGATCAGCGCGTCCCGCGGCAGCTCGAGATCCACGTCCTTGAGGTTGTGCTCCCGGGCGCCGGAGATGACGATTCGCTCAGAGGCGGCCACTCACCCCGATTCTAGCCAGGCGAACAGATGTTCCCCAAGGGTCCCGGTCCTTTGTATCGCTATGCGGGACAAAAGACCGGCGCACTCAGCCCAGGGCTGCGGAGAGTCGACGACGGTAGTTCTTCGCCTCGGGCCAGGCGGGATCTTCGGAGAGGATGCCGACGATGGCGCGGCGGAGGTCGTCTCGGCTGTGGTTCTCCGACCGCCCCAGCTCCTCGATCAGGGCGTCAAGGGCGCCTTCGCGGTTGCCGCGCTCGAGAGCGGCGAAGGCGTCGGTGGCGACGCCAGCCTTGGCGAGGCGGACGCGGGCGGCGATGCCGGCGGCGGCGAAGTCGCCCTCGTGGCCCTCGACCGCCTCCAGGGCCTCGTCTTCGGCCCCGCGCTCGAGGCGCGCCCGCGCCAGGGCGACGGCGATGTCGGTGCGGCGCGGCTCCAGCTCGGCCGCTTCGCGGAGGGAGAGCTCGTCTCCCGCCGCCAGCAGCTCGTCCGCCCGCGAAGGGACGAGGGAATCGAAGAAGGCCTCGACCCGGGCCGGCGGCAGGGCGCCGACGAACTCGTCGACGACGTTGCCGTCGCGGAAGGCCTTAACCGCGGGAATCCCCTGGACTTTGAACAGCGCCGAGAGCTGCGGGTTGGCGTCGACGTCGAGCTTGGCGAGGACGACCTGGCCCTCGCGGGCGGCCTCCGCTTTCTCCAGGGCAGGGCTCAGGGCCTTGCACGGGCCGCACCAGTCCGCCCAGAAATCGACCACCACCGGCAGCTGCCGCGAACGCTCAAGTACCGCTCTCTCGAAGTTCTCTTCGTTGACTGGTAAAGGCATTTTCCGAGCTTAAGCCCCGATTTCGGTTGACCAAGCCCGCCAAGGTTTCGCGGGGGTGACAACTTGGGACTACACGCTGGTTTTCAAGTACCCGCGGTCATCCCGTCCAAGTCGCGCCGCAGTTCGCGCAGCTCGTCGCGGATCCGGCCCGCCTCCTCGAAGCGGAGGTCGTCGGCCGCCGCCAGCATCTCCTCCTCCAAGGCCACGATCGTCTTCTCCAGCTCCTCGGGGCCGGCGAAGTCCTCGGCGCGTTTGCGCCGCCTCTTGCGCGGCGCCCGGTCCTCCATCGCCAGGAACTCGCTCATCTCGGAGATGCCTTTGCGCACGGTCTCCGGCGTGATCCCGTGCTCCTCGTTGTACGCGAGCTGGATCGCGCGGCGGCGGTCGGTCTCGCGCATCGCCGCCCGCATCGCCTCGGTCTCCTTGTCGGCGTACATCAGCACCCGCCCGTTGACGTTCCGCGCCGCCCGCCCGATCGTCTGCACGAGGCTGGTCTCGCCGCGGAGAAAGCCCTCCTTGTCGGCGTCGAGGATCGCCACCAGCGAGACCTCGGGCAGGTCGAGCCCCTCGCGCAGGAGGTTGACGCCGACGAGGACGTCGTACTCGCCAAGACGGAGGTCGCGGATGATCTGGATCCGTTCCAGGGTGTCGACCTCCGAATGCAGGTATCGCACTTTCACTCCGTACTCGAGCAGGTAGGCGGTCAGGTCCTCGGCCATTTTCTTGGTCAGGGTCGTGACCAGGGTGCGGTCGCCCTGCTCGGCCACCCGCTTCACCTCGTTCATCAGGTCGTCGATCTGGTTCCGCGTCTCCCGCAGCTCGATCTCGGGGTCGACGATCCCGGTCGGGCGGACGATCTGCTCGACCGTGCGGCTGGCTTCCGCTTTCTCGAACGGACCCGGGGTCGCCGAGACCATCACCAGCTGGTTCACCCGCTGCAGGAACTCGTCGAATTTGAGCGGCCGGTTGTCCATCGCCGAGGGCAGCCGGAAGCCGAAATCGACCAGCGAGGTCTTCCGCGAGCGGTCGCCCTCGAACATGCCGCCGATCTGGGGGATCGTCTGGTGGGACTCGTCGACGAAGACGACGAAGTCGTCGGGGAAGTAGTCGATCAGGGTGTGCGGGGGGCTGCCGGGCGGGCGGCCGTCGAGGATCCGCGAGTAGTTCTCGATCCCCGAGGTGAAGCCGAGCTCCTTGATCATCTCGAGGTCGTACATCGTCCGCTGCCGCAGCCGGTGCGCCTCCAGCTGTTTGCCTTCCGTTTCCAGTTCCGCGGTCCGCGATTCCAGTTCGGCGCGGATCTCGTCGACGGCGCGATCGACGGTCTCGTCTTTGGTCACGTAGTGCGAGGCCGGCCAGACTGAGACGTGGTCGATCACGTCGAGGACCTCGCCGGTCAGCGGGTCGAAGTGCTGGATCCCCTCGATCTCGTCGCCGAAGAGCTGGATCCGGTAGGCCGACTCGGCGTAGGAGGGCATGATCTCCAGCACCTCGCCGCGGACCCGGAAGGCGCCGCGACCCAGCACCTGGTCGTTGCGCTGGTACTGCATCTTCACCAGCTTGCGGAGGACGTCGTCGCGGTCGATCTCCTTGCCGACCTGGAAGAGCTGCATTTTTTCGTTGTAGACCTGGGGCGACCCGATCCCGTAGATGCAGGAGACCGAGGCGACGATGATCACGTCGCGGCGGGCGAACAGCGCCGCGGTAGCGGCGTGCCGCAGCCGGTCGATCTCGTCGTTGATCGAGGAGTCCTTCTCGATGTAGAGGTCCTGGGCCGGGACGTAGGCCTCCGGCTGGTAGTAGTCGTAGTAGGAGACGAAGTACTCGACCGCGTTCTCGGGGAAGAACTCGCGGAACTCGTTGCAAAGCTGCGCGGCAAGCGTCTTGTTGTGCGCGATCACGAGGCTCGGCCGCTGCACCTCGGCGATCGTCGCCGCCATCGTGAAGGTCTTGCCGGTGCCGGTGGCGCCGAGCAGGGTCTGGAAGCGTTCGCCCTCGCGCAGCCCTTCGGCCAGCCCGGCGATCGCCTTCGGTTGGTCCGCCGTCGGGGTATAGGCGGGGTTCAGCTTGAACTCGGGCACGGAGAGAACATAGCTGGCGCATATGCTGGGCCTTCGATGAGGCTCTCGCGCTCGCTCCTATCGGCTTTCTTCGCCTTCACCGGGACCATGCACTTCCTGCGGCCGCGCTTCTTCGAAGCGATCGTGCCGCCGGCGATCGAGGCCCGGAAGCGGGAGGTGGTGGCGATCAGCGGCGCCGCCGAGATCGCCGGCGCAGCCCTCGTCCTCCCCCCTGCCAGCCGCCGCCTCGGGCGCTGGTGGCTGCTGGCATTGCTGGTCGCCGTCTTCCCCGCCAACGTCCACATGGCGGTCAACCCGGAGCAGGTCCGCGGCCTCGATATGCGCAAGTTCCCACGCTGGGCGCTTTGGGCGCGCCTGCCGCTGCAGCCGCTGGCGATGGCCTGGGTCTGGCGCGCAACGCGCAACTGAATACAATTCGTGACAGAACTCGAATGGACCACCGCGACCGCTTCTCCGTGAACCTGCGCCAAGCCCGGCAGGACGCCGGCATCTCCCAGGAAGAGCTGGCCGAACGCTGCGAAATCCACCGCACCGAGGTCTCGCTGCTCGAGCGCGGCGGCCGCGAACCGCGGCTGGGAACGATGGTCAAGCTCGCCACTGCCCTCGGCACCACCCCCGAAGCCCTCTGCTCCGGAATCGCCTGGAACCCGCAAGCGCGCGAGTTCAAGATCGACGACCCCAGCTAACCGCGCGCTGAGCGCTGGCGCTCAGGGCAGTCCGAGCCCGCCGAGCCCTCCCGGCAGCAGCTGTTCGATAACGCCTTGCGCCGGCCCGAGAAAGCCCTGGGCATCGCCGAGGAACCCTTGCGCGTCGTTGATGATTTCGATCGCCTGTTCGAGCGGAATCCGCTGCACGGCCTGCCGCAGCGGCACCGCGATCAGCGGGCTCAACGCCCCCGCTTCTTCGGCGTCGTCGACGGCGCGGACGAGGCCGGCGCGGATCGCTCTCGCCAGCTTCTCGTCGTCGATGCCATAGCGCTCTTCGAAGCGTTCCCGCCGCTCCAGCGTCGTCAACGCCAGGGCCAGGGTCTCGCGGGTGACGCCGAGCTGGCAGGCGGCGCCGTCGAGGGCGGAGATCGTGAACTGGTTGGCGATCTGGCCCAGCGTCTGCGGGTCGCTCCAGGGCCGCGGCTTGCAGGGATCCTGCACCTGCTTTGGCTCGTAGCTGGAGCCCCCGGCCGCGAGGTAGGCGCCGACGAGGAGCAGCGCGGCGACGATCGAGCCGAGGATCAGCGCCTTGCCGCTCAGGTTCCCCGTCCGCTCGCTCACAGGTCGACCCTCCGCGAAAGGCCGATCGGGAAGAGGGCGATCAGGCCGAGCAGCGCCGCGAGCAGGAACGAGGTGCTGAAGGCATGGGTGGCGCCGCGGTCGAGCTGGTCCTGGAGTTCGGACTGCAGCTGGTCGACTTCGGCCCGCTGGCTCGAGTCGTCCGGCTTCGGCTCGAAGGCGGGGCCGATCGTCGGCACCTTCCCCCGCTCTTCGTCGAGCCGTTCGCTCACCTTCTCCGCCAGGTCGATCTTCAGCAGCGGGTTGACGGGAGAGTCGAGGATCACCGCGGTGCCGGCGTTGATCGCGTCGTGGCGCTGCTCTTCGATGTCGGCGGTGAAGATCGGCGTCAGCAGCAGCAGGCCGATCACCACCCCCGCATGACGCGAGGAGATCGTCCAGCCGCCGTGGATTGCCTGCGGCGCCCTCCCCCCCAGCGCCGTCTCGGTCAGGGCCGAGAGAACCAGCGCCAGCCCGAACCCGACCAGGACCTGCGGCGGCAGCGTCAGCGCGATCGTCGCCTTCGGCAAGAACGCCAAGCCAGCAAGTCCCCCGGAGACGAGGATCGCCCCTGCCGCCGCCCGCGAGCGCTCGTCGCCCACCCGCTCCGCCAAACGGCTGCCGAGGATCGCCGCCAGCGGCATCGCCGAGACGACGGCGGCCGCTTCGATCGGGCTCAAGCGCCAGCCTTCGATCAGCAGCAGGACCAGCAGGAAGAGCGCGGCGGCGATAGCCGCCGAAACCATCGCCAGGGCCAGGTTCGCCCAGAGATGGGGTCGACCCGTGCTCCGCACCTCCGCTTCGATCACCCGCGTCGCCGCCTCGTGCTTGGCGACCGCGAGGATCGGCACCGCGGCGGCCAGCGCCAGCGGCACCTGCAGGAGGAAGATCGACTGCCAGGAGACGAGCTCGGTCAGCAGGCCGCCGACCGCGGGGCCAAGCGCCGCCCCGGTCGCCCCCGCCGCCGCCCAGACGGTCGCCGCTCGCCGCTCCGAGCCGACCGTCGCCGGCAGCAGCTCCAGCGCCGCCGTCACCGCCGCGGCGCCGCCCAGCGCCTGCACGCAGCGGGCGACGATCAGGGTCGAGAGCTCGTCGGCGAGCCCACAGGCGAGCCCGGCGCCGGCGAAGATCGCCAGCCCCACCGCCGCCGTCCGCGCCGGCCCGACCCGCCGCGCGACCAGCGCCGCTGGCACCGCCGCCAGGGCGATCACCAGGTTGAAGGAGACCAGCACCCAGGTCACCCCGGAGACGCTGGTGTCGAGTTCGCGGTAGATCTCCGGCAGGGCGAGGACGACGATCGAGGAGTCGGCGAGGACGAGGCCGACCGCCAGTGCCAGCGCCGCCACGCGCGGCCTACGGGATTCCGCCATAGCCCAGCTCCGTTGCGTACTCGCGGCGGTACTCGTCGCGCTTCTCCAACACCTCTTCTACGTAGGCGCGGGTTTCCGGGAAGGGAATCTCCTCGACCGTCAGCCCCGCCCCGCCCCACTCGTCGGCGTTGCCGGGGCCGGCGTTGTAGGCGGCCAGCGCCGCCGCCTCGTCGCCGTCGTAGCGATCGAGCAGTTCGCGCAGGAGGAAGGTCCCGTAGCGAATGTTGATTTCAGGATCCCCCAGATCTCGCAATTCGAAGGTGGTGGCATCGCTGTTTTTGGCGATGGTGTCGGCTGCTTCGGGAGTGATCTGCATCAGGCCGCGCGCCCCCGCGCTCGAGGTCTGGTCGCTGAACTTGGACTCTGAGTAGATCACGGCGGCGATCAGGGCGGCGTCGACTCCCTTCTCGTCGGCCTGCTGGCGGATCACGTCCTCGTGGCGCAGCGGCAGCGTCAGCTCCTTCAGGGCGTGGTCGAAGGCGCCGCTGACGGCAAGGGCAACGACGAACACCCCGATCAGCGCGGCAACCGCACCGAAGGCGAGGAACCGGCGTCGGCGGAGCGCCTTCTTCCGCTTCATCGCCGCAGCTTTTCGAGCAGCGCGGACAACCTCCGCTCGAGCTCCTCCACGCTGCCGTCGTTGGCGATCGCGTGCTCGGCCCGCTCGGCCTTCTCCGGCTGGGTCAGCTGGCGCGCCTCGCGCTCGTCGACCAGCGCGTGCCCGCGGGCGGCGGCGCGCTCGCGCCGCACCTCGTCGGCGGTGACGATCGCGACCGTGGTGTCGAAGGCCCTGTCGCTACCTGCCTCGAACAGCAGCGGTACCTCGACCACGGCGACCTCCGTGTCCGCGGGCAGGGAAAGCAGCCACTCCGCCGTCCGCTGCTGCACCAGAGGGTGGATCTGCTGCTCCAGCCAGGTCAGCTGCTCGGGGTCGGCGAAGACGATCTCGCCGATCATCGCCCGCTCGATCTTCCCCTCGGGCGCGACCTCGGGCCCCCAGCGCTCGACCAGGCGGTCGCGCAGCTCCTCGCTCTCCAGCAGCTCGTGGACGACAGCGTCGCTCGAGAGCGTCGCAGCGCCGAGGCGCGCGAACGCCTTCAACGCCTCCGACTTACCGGCGGCGATGCCACCGGTGAGGCCGATCTTCAGCGGCGCCATCGACTGGCGCCGATCAGGACTGCTCGGACTCGCCCGTCTGCGCGTCGTCGTCCGAGGACTCTTCGCCGGCTGCCTCGTCGACGCTGTCAGGGGAATCCGGGCGCTCCTGCACCGATTCGCCCTCCTGGTGCTCGCCGGGATCCTCCTCGGTGGTGCCGTTGGCCTCGGCCACCGGAGCCGGATCGGCCTCCTCGGAAGCCTCGACCTCGGCCGGCAGCTCGCCCGGTGCCTCTTCGCTGGGGGCCTCCTCGGCGGCGGGCTCCTCCGCAGCCGGGGCCTCCTCGACGGGAGCCTCCTCGGCAGCCGGCGCCGCGGCTTGCGCGAATGCATCGGCCATCTGACCCGTGGGCGGCGGTGCCTGCTCCTCGGCCTCGGCGGTCTCGGCCTCCTGGCCGCCTTCGGCCTGGGCGATCTGCTCGCCGAGCCCGGCCATCGCCATGTTCTGCCCCTCGACCCGCTTGATGCTGAGCGAAAGACGGCGCCGCTCTTCGTCGATCTCGAGGATCTTCACGTTCAGCTTCGAGCCCGGCTCGACGACTTCGCTCGGGTTCTCGACGTGGTGGTCGGCGAGCTCGGAGATGTGAACCAGCCCCTCGACTCCGGGCAGGATTTCGACGAAGGCGCCGAAGGCGACGACCTTGGTCACCGTGCCCTCGAGCACGTCGCCGCCGCGGTGGGTGTTGATCACCCGCTGCCACGGGTCCTCCTGGGTCTGCTTCAGACCGAGGGAGATCCGCTGGCGGTCGCGGTCGATGTCGAGGACTTTGATCCGCACCGTGTCGCCGATCGCGACGACTTCGGAGGGATGGTTGACGTGGCTCCAGGAAAGCTCGGAGATGTGGATCAGGCCGTCGATCCCGTCGAGGTCGACGAAGGCGCCGAAATCGACGATGTTGGAGATCTTGCCTTCGACGACCTGGCCCGGCTCCAGGCGCCCCAGAATTTGCTCGCGAACCTCTTTGCGCTCCTCCTCGAGTACGGCGCGCCGCGAGAGCACCACGTTGTTGCGGCTGCGGTTGAGCTCGATCACTTTGCACTCGAGCGTCTGGCTCATGAACTCGTCGAGGTTGTGGACGCGGCGGATGTCGACCAGCGAGGCCGGCAGGAAGCCGCGGACGCCGAGGTCGAGGATGAGACCGCCCTTGACGACCTCGATGACGCTGCCTTCGACCGGTTCGCCCGAGTCGGCGGCGACCTCGATCCGGCGCCAGGCCTTCTCGAAGCGGGCGCGCTTCTTGGAGAGAATCAGGCGGCCCTCGGAGTCCTCCTTGGTGAGGACAAGGGCATCGACCTCCTCTTCCAGCTCGACCTCCTCGTGCGGGTCGACCGACTTGCGGATCGAGAGCTCGGTCGAGGGAATGACCCCCTCGGCCTTGTAGCCGATGTCGACGAGGACCTCGTCTTTGTCGATCCGGACGACCTTGCCTTTGACGACGTCGCCCTCCTCGAAGGACACCATCGTCGCCGCGTAATTGGGGACGATCTTGCCGTCGATGTTGAGGAGGAGCCCCCCAGAACCCTCGACGGGGGTGGCGCTGGGCGCAGGCGTCATGGTCTCGGTCGCGGACACGGCGGCGAATGATGGCAGAATCCGGGCCGATGCCGGTCCGAGCCACCAAGCGCGGCGACGAACGCACGCCGCTGGACGGCGAGCGCGACGTCCTCGTCTGCGGTGCCAGCTTCGCCGGGCTGGCGGTAGCGCGCGAGCTGGCCGGCTCCGGAGCCGACGTTTTGATCGTCGATCGCTACGAGATCGGCGAGCGCCAGACCTCCGCCTGCGGGATCCCGACCGAGTGGCTGCGGCGGCTGGGGCTGATGGATGCCGAGCGCCAGCGCTTCGACACGCTGGTCATGCACACCCCCCACGGGACCGCCCGCTACCGGCTGCCCTGGACCTTCTCCACCTTCGACTACCGCGAGCTCTGCCAGCTGCTCTGGCGCGACTGCGACGCCACGTTTGAGACTGCCAAGGTGAACGGGCGGGCGCCTGCCGCCGCAGGCGGCGCTGTTAACGGCCAGGTCGCCGTCGGCACCGACCGCGGCACGATCTCCGCCCCGCTCGTCGTCGACGCCCTGGGCTGGCGGCGGATGCTGGCCACTGGCGACGGCTACCAGCCGCCCGACGCCCCGCTCTCGCGCGGGCTCGAGGTGCATCCGGCCGGCGAGTGCGAGGACCTCGAGATCTGGATCGACCGCAAGTACGTCCCGGCCGGCTACGGCTGGTCCTTCCCGGCCCGCGACGAGCTGCGGATCGGGGTCGGCTCCTTCGACCCCCGCTTCCACGTCAAGGACACGACCGTGCTGTTGACCGAGGACCTCGGCAAGGAGCCGAACGAGTACCAAGGCAACTGGATCCCCCACGAGATCCGCCGCGGCACCGAGGGCGGCGTCTTCTTCGTCGGCGATTCGGCCGGCCACTGCCTGCCGCTCAGCGCCGAGGGGATCCGCACCGCCCTCTACTTCGGAATCGCCCTGGGACGGGAGCTGCGCGGGGTGGTCGAGGGGCGGCAGAGCCGCGAGGAGGCGATGGAGACCTACGCCGCTTTCCACGACTCCCACGAGTGGAAGTTCAAGTGGATGCTGCGGGTGCAGAAGCTGGTGCCGCGGGTGCCGCCGCGGATCCTCTGGCCGCTGATCCGGCTGCTCGGCGCGAAGCGGTTCGTCGACTGGTCCTTCGGCCACTACCTGCAGATCGCGCCGCCGGAGTACGCCGACGGCGGCCGGCCGGGTGGCTCAGCGCACGACCAGGACGGTGCCGGCCAGCAGCAGGACGACGCCGAGGATCCGCTCCGGGCTGAGCGCGACCTCGTCCAGGCCGAACAGGCCTAGCCGGTCGATCGCGACCGAGGCAGTGAGCTGGCCGAAGACGGTGGCCGCGGCGACCCCGCCGGCCCCGATCGCGGAGACGGCGACGAGCGCGTTGAGGACGTAGAGGGCGCCGAGGAATCCGCCGAGCAGGTAGTACCAACTGACGTCGAAGGTGCTGGTGAGGCCGCCCGCCTTGCCGCTGAGGACGACCACCGTCGCCAGCGCCAGGGTCCCGACCAGGAAGGAGACGAGCGCCGCCGCCATGCTCCCGGTCGCCCTCCCGAGCTCGGCGTTGATCGGCGCCTGGGCGGCGATCAGACCTCCGGCGACGGCGGTGAGGAGCACCGCCAGACCCCTATCCATGAATTTCTTCGCCCTCTCGCGTGATCTTTGCCGTGGACATGTGTTGGTCGATTAGTGCGGGGTTTGAACCTTCCCGCTCTCTTATCAGTAACGCAGAGGAGTCGACCAGTCGATGCAGGGAGAAGCGATCCGATGACCCCACCGCCCGCAGAGCAGTTTGCCGCCCGCGTCTTCCTCGGACCGACCCTGCGGGCCCAGCCCGACCGTCGTCTCGTCGACCTCGTCCGCGACGGCTACGACGCCGCCTTCGAGGAGATCGTGCGGCGTTACCGACGCCCGCTCGACCGCTTCGCGGCGGCGATCGTCGGCGGCCGCTCCGAGGACGTCACCCAGGACGCCTTCTCGAAGGCGCTGCTGGCGCTGCGCGGCTCCAAGGCGGAGATCGAGCTGCGGCCCTGGCTCTACCGGATCGTCCGCAACACGGCCCTGAACGACCTCCGCGACCGTGGACCGGTGATCGAAGAGCTGGTGGAGACGCTGCCAGGGGGACGCAGCGCCGCCGCCGAGGTCGAGGCGCGGGAGGAGCTGCGCGACCTGATGCGGCGGCTGGGATCGCTGCCGGAGCCGCAGCGGGCGGCGCTGGTGATGCGCGAGCTGGAAGGGCTGAGCCACGAGGAGATCGCGGCGGCGCTCGGCGTCAGCGGTGGCGCCGCCCGTCAGGCGATCTTCCGCGCCCGGGCGGCGCTGCGCGAGGGGCTCGGGCTGCTGATGCCGCTGCCGATCGTGCGGGCGCTGGCCGAGCACGGGGACGACGCCGCCCGAGCGGGCGGAGCGCTCGCCGGCGCCGGCGCCTCCTCGGCCGGGGGGGCAGCGCTGGGCGGACTCGGCGGCGGAGCTTTGAAAGCGGGAATGGCGGCGGTGCTGATCGCCGGGACGGTCGGGGCGGGGGTGGCGATCGATCACCACCGCGGCGACCGTCCCGGCCCGGAAGCGGCCGAGGCGGCGACGCTTCCCAGGGGAAGCCAGGACGGCGCTCGCCCCAATGGTGGAAGCGGTGAAGGAGCCGGAAGCCAGGGAGCCGAGGACCGCCACGGCGACCGCCGCTCGGGCGACGACCACGGTGGCGAGAACCGCAGCGGCCACGGCGGAGGCGGAGGTGACGGCCTCGACGATGGCGACCGCGGTGGCGCGGGCGAGCGGTCGGGTCATTCGGGCGGAGGCTCAGATGGCCCTGGCGGAAGTGGCGACAGTGGCTCCAGCCCCAACTCCGGTCCCGAATCGCTCTCTGACGGTCATCACGGGAGCGACGACGGAGGCGGGGACGACAACAGCGGCTCGGGTTCCGGCTCAGACGACAGCGGCTTCGACGACCACAGCGGTACCTCAGGCGGCTCCGGCGACGACGGCAGCCTCGATAGCGGCGACAGCTCCGGACCCGGCTCCGGCGAGATCGAGCCCGAGCCCCAACTAGAACCCGCACCGGTGATCGAGGACGGCGGCAGCAGCGGCAGCGATTCGGGCTCCGGCAGCGACAGCTCCGGCGAGGGCGGCGGCGACCTCAGCAGTGGCGAGACCTCCGGCTTGGACGGTTGACCGAATTCGCGTGATCTTCGCGTCGCGCTCGTGTTTCAGCGTCAGCCAGTTGTTACTCAACCTAGGAGGAAAGGCATGACCCCGAAGAAAGCACGGCGATCCCGCCTCGGCATGACCTGGTTCGCGCTGGCGCTGGGAGCGCTTGCGCTCCTGGCCATGCCCGGGCTGGCGGCCGCCAAGGACCGCAACCACGACCGCATCCCGGACCGCTGGGAGAAGCGCCACAAGCTCTCGCTGAACGTCAACCAGGCGCGGCGCGACCAGGACCGGGACCACCTGCGCAACCGGGCCGAGTTCCTCGCCGGCGACGACCCGCGCGACCGCGACAGCGACGACGACGGCACCGTCGACGGTCACGAGCAGGCCGGGACGATCGCTTCCTTCGACGAGGCGACGGGACGGCTGGTGATCGACCTCTTCGGCAACGACACGGTCGCCGGCCTGGTCACCGACCAGACCGAGATCGAGTGCGAGGACGACTCCGGCGCCACCGTCAGCAGCGAGGGCTCCGACAACGGCGAGGCGGAGCCGGGAGACGACAACGGCGGTGAAAACGAGGTCGGCGACGACCACGGGGACGACGGCGAAGAGGTCGGCGACGATCATGACGGCGACAACTCCGGCCCCGGCCATGACGGCGACGACGACAACTCCGGGCCGAGCGACAACTCGGGTCCCGGCCACGAGGGCGACGATGACCATGACCGCCTCTGCACCACCGCGGAGCTGATTCCCGGCGCCGTCGTCGAGGAGGCCGAGCTGAAGATCGAGAACGGCCAGGCGATCTTCGAGGAGGTCGAGCTCTCCGGCAAAGAGGTCTAAAAACGCGGCGTACGCCGCATTACTTGGCGTCGAGCCAGTCCCGGCCGACACCGACGTCGACCTCCAACGGCGGATCGAGCGGGTAGGCAGCGCACATCTCGCGCTCCACCAGCTCGGCCGCCGCTTCCATCTCCCCCGGCGGGCCCTCGAAGAGGAGCTCGTCGTGGATCTGGAGGACGAGGCGGGTCTCCCCCCCGGCCTCCCGCAGCGCCCGCTGGCAGCGGACCATCGCGACCTTGATGATGTCGGCGGCGGTGCCCTGGATCACGGTGTTGACGGCGAGCCGCTCGCCGAGGCGGCGGGTGTTGGGGTTGCCCGAGCGCAGCTCCGGGATCGGTCGGCGGCGCCCCATCAGCGTCTTCACGTAGCCCTCCTCCTGGGCCCGCTCGATCACCTGCTCGCGGAAGGCGCGGACGGCGGGGAAGCGCTCGAGGTAGCGGGAGACGAATTCCTCGCCCTCCTTGCGGGGGATGTTGAGGCGGTCGGAGAGACCGAATCCGGTCAGCCCGTAGACGATCCCGAAGTTGACCATCTTCGCCTTCGAGCGCTGGCTGACGTCGACCTCGTCGCGCTCGATTTCGAAGACCTCGGCGGCGGTTGCGGCGTGGACGTCTTCGCCCTTGTGGAAGACGTCTTTCAGCACCCCCTCGTCGGCGACGTGGGCGAGGACGCGGAGCTCGACCTGGCTGTAGTCGGCCGAGAGGAGCTGCATTCCTTTCTCGGCGACGAAGCAGGCGCGGACGGGGCGGCCGATCTCGGTCCGGATCGGGATGTTCTGCAGGTTCGGGTTGGTGCTGGAGAGGCGGCCGGTGGTGGTCGAGGCCTGGTTGAAGGTGGTGTGGACGCGGCCGGTTTTCGGGTCGATCAGCTCCGGCAGGGTGTCGAGGTAGGTGCTCTTCAGCTTGCTCAGCTCCCGCCACTGCTCGATCTTCTCGACGATCGGGTGCTCGTCGCGGATCTGGGCGAGGACGCGGGCGTCGGTCGAGAAGCCGGTCTTGCCGCGGCGTTTCTTCGTCAGCCCGAGCTTCTCGAAGAGGATGCGGCCGACCTGCTGCGGCGAGCCGATCGTGAACTCCTCCTCGGCCAGCTCGAAGATCTCCCTCTCCAGGGTGGCGATCCGCTCGCCGAAGCCGGCGCCGACCTCGGCCAGCCGCTCGGCGTCGAGCTTCAGCCCCTCGCGCTCCATCGCCGCCAGGACGCCGACCAGCGGCAGCTCGACCTCGCGCAGGAGTTGCTCCAGTCCCAGCTCCTCGATTCGCGGCCGCTGCACGGCGGCGAGGGCGGCGACCAGCTGCGCTTCCTCGGCCGGCTCGAGGCCGGGCTCGAGCTCTTCGCCCAGCGCCATCTGCCCGTCGTCCTCCCCCTTCTCGGCCGCGGCGCCCTCGGCGAGGCCGATGCCGGCGTCGGCGGAGAGCTCGACGAGGTCGTAGGTGCGGCGCTGCGGCTCCAGCAGGTAGGCGGCGATCATCGTGTCGTGGTCGAGGTTCGGCTCGATCCCCTCGCGCGCGGCGGCGGCGAGGAGGCCGTGGCGGCCACCGCCGAGGGACTTGGCGTCGTGGGCGGCGAAGGGCTTCGTCCCCAGCGCCACCGCGAGCTCGTCGTGGCTATTGGCGCCGGCAAGGACGCGATCGCCTTCGGCCGCGGCCCAGCGCTCGCCCTCGATCGCCAGCGCCACCGGCCCCTCCCCCAGGTCCTCCGGCTTGCCCGCGACCGCCTCGACCGCGAGCTCGGTCTCGACCTTGCGGCCGGGCACCGCATCGCCCTCGGGCAGCGCTTCTTCCAGCCGCTCCATCACCGCCCGCAGCTCGAACTCGCGCATGAACTCACGCAGGACGCCGCGGTCGGGTTCGCTCGACATCGCTTCGCCGAGGTCGACGCCGGTCTCGATGTCGTACTGCAGCGTCGCCAGCTGCTTGGAGAGGCGCGCGTCGTCGGCGTGGTTGGTGAGGTTTTCCTTGCGTTTTTTCCCCGAGATCTGGTCGACGCTTTCCAAGACCGCTTCCAGCGAGCCGAACTGCTGCAGCAGCTGGGTCGCGGTTTTCTCGCCGATCCCGGGGACGCCGGGGATGTTGTCGGAGGTGTCGCCGCGCAGGCCCATCAGGTCGCAGATCAGCTCCGGCGGCACCCCGTAGCGCTCTTCGACCGCGGCGCGGTCGTAGATCTTGGTCTCGGTGATCCCGCGCGAGGTGCTCATCACCCGCACCCCCTCGGTGACCAGCTGGTAGGCGTCGCGGTCCCCGGTCACGACCATCACCTCGATCCCCTGCTCGCGCGCTTGTTTCGTCAGCGAGGCGATTACGTCGTCGGCCTCGTAGCCGTCGACCTTGACGTTGGTGTAGCCGAAGGCCTCGACCAGCGGCATCAGGTGCGGCCACTGCTCCCGCAGCAGGTCCGGGCGCGGTTTGCGCTGGGCCTTGTAGAGGTCGTAGGTCTTCTCGCGGCCGCTCCAGCCGGCGTCCCAGGCGACCACCACCCCCTGCGGATGGTGTTCGTCGATGATTTTCACGAGCATCGAAGCAAGGCCGTAAATGGCATTGGTCGGTCGCCCGTCGCTGGTCCCGATCGACTCGGGCAGGGCGAAGAAGGCGCGGTAGGCGAGGCTGTTGCCGTCGATCAGGAAGAGCTGTGGGGCGTCGGCCATCGGCCGCCACTTTATGGCTCAGGCCTGACCGGACTCCACCAGGTCGACCAGCACCCTCACGACCTCGGGATCGAACTGGGTGCCGGCGCAGCGCCGCAGCTCCGCGATCGCCGCCTCGGTGTCCATCGCCTTGCGGTAGGAGCGGGTGGTGGTCATCGCGCTGAAGGCGTCGCAGCAGGTGACGATCCGGGCCTCGACCGGGATCTCCTCGCCGGCCAGCCCGTCGGGATAGCCGGAGCCGTCGAAGTCCTCGTGCGAGGCGCGGACGATGACGCCAACCTCGGCGAGGACGCCGCCGATCCGCTTCAGCATCCGCTCGCCCTCGATCGTGTGCTGGCGCATCACCTCCCACTCGGCGTCGTCGAGCGGGCCTTCCTTGTTGATGATCTCGTTGGGGACGGCGATCTTGCCGACGTCGTGGAGGAGGGCGGCGAACTCGACGTTGCGCCGTTGCTCGAAGCCGAGGCCGAGGCGGTCGCTGACCGCGAGCGAGAGCTCGACGACGCCGCGGCTGTGACTGCCGGTGTAGGCGTCGTCGGCCTCGACCACGTCGCCGAGCAGGAGCGCGGTGCCCTGGTAGGCCTCGCTCAGGGTCAGCGCCTGGTCGATCCGGGTCTGGCGCTCGCGGGAGAGGACGGCAAGGACGAGGCCGAGCGGGATCACCGCCAGGCAGATCGCCGGCCCGATCTGAAGGGCCGCGACAGCAGCCAACAGCCCGATCGGGGCAAGGGCCGAATCGAGGGCATAGACGGGGGCGATCATCCGCAGCACCTCGGCCGCGCGGGCGCCGTCGATCAGGCGGGCGCGGATCGCCGCGGCGGCGAAGTCGAAGCCGAACTGGGCAAGCAGAGCGAGGAGGTAGACGGGCCAGTCGATCCAGGAGAAGACCTGGGCGCCGGCGAGGACGAGGACCAGCGCCGGCCCGACCGCGTGCCAGCAGTCGCCGAAGACGTGAAAGGCCCGGGAGACGCTGGTGCTGCCGCTGGCGTAGTCGAGCAGGCGGCCGAGCGCCCAGCTGAGGCTGACGACCAGCGGCACCACCGGCGTGGGCAGGAGGAAGAGCATCGGCACCAGGACCAGCTCGGTGGGGACGGTGTAGCCATCGGCGATGTCGAACTTCGCTCGGCAGGCGATTACGTAGGCGACGACGAGAGCGACCAGAGGCGCCGCTTCGAGCGACCGCGGGGAATCCATAAACACGGCCATGCCGACGGCGACCAGCAGGAAGCCGGCACCGGCGACCTGTTCGACCAGGCGCTCGCGGCCTTCGGCAGCGCTGCGGGCGCGGCTGCGACCGCGGGCGAAGAGCTGCTCTGGAGTGGTTGCCGGGTTTACGGTTGCCATGGGCGCAGGAGGGTTTCTGGACGAATCCCCGACATGTATCGGCGGCTTTGCTCCGTAAATGAGCAGGTTTTCCACTTTTTCGGCCCAGTGGCGTCCCAAAAACTAACTAGACACTCGGTCTAACACGGTTTAGTGCAGCCTTCAGCGCGCCGATGTTCGGCCCACATAAGTGCAGATGTGAGCTGAATAAGGGCAAACCTGTCGCGAGGCAGGGACGCAAAGTCAGAGGTCTCCCTCCTGGGAGACGGCTCGGCCGCCAGCTTGGTTGTCAAGACCAGGCTTTTTCGCCTGCGACCAGGAGGTTTACCCAAAGTGAAGTTGAACTCGTTGCGCAAGCTGATCCTCGCCGTGGTGGCGGCCCTCGCCGCCATGGCTCTGCCCGCAACCGCCGCCCAGGCCTGCTCCTACAGCGGAGCCGAGCAGGTCTTCCAGCCCTGGGGCGACACCAGCCACTACGTCCTCGCCCCCGACGGCGGCTTCGAGGCCGGTGGCCTCGGGTGGTACCTCGGAGGTGGCGCGAAGGCGGTCGAGGGGAACGAGTCCTTCTTCCTCAACGACGCCGCCGACAGCAAGTCGCTGGCGCTGCCGGCCGGAAGCTCCGCCGTCAGTCCGCCGATCTGCATGTCGATCGATACCCCCCACTTCCGCCTCCTCGCCCGCAACACCGGTGACCCCGCCTCCTACCTGAAGGTGGAAGCGACCTACCTGCTGCTCGGGCTTATCCGCACCAAGACCGTCGGCACGGTCAAGGCGGGCTCAACCTGGGCGCCGACCCAGCAGCTGTCGACGGTCCTGACCCTCTCCACCGTCGTCGGCACCCTGATTCCGAGCGCGATCCAAATCCGGATCACGCCGGTAGGCAGCGGCGGCAACTGGCAGGTCGACGACGTCTACATCGACCCCTTCGCCCGCCACTAGCGCCTCGAGTACCAGTCCTCCTGTTCGAGAGCCCGGGCGACGTCAGCAACGACGCGCCCGGGCTCTTTTTCGAGCTGCTGGTCGGTGAAGCGCAGGACGGTGTAGCCGGCGCTGCGGAGATCGAGGTCGCGCGAATGGTCGTCCTCGAAGGCGATTGAGCCGCGGTGGTAGGTCCAGAAGTCAGTCTCGACGATGACTCGCTGGGAGGACCAGAGGAAGTCGACGGTCCAGCGGCCGAGCTTGACGTTGACCTCGGGGCGCGGGATGCGACCTCGGTGGGAGTGGATCAAGTCGAGGAAGAGGGTCTCGAGGTCACTGCGGGTCCGGTCGCTCTCGACGGCTTCGAGGCGATGGCCCTTGACCTCGGCTTGACGCATGGCGCGGCGGAGGAGGTGCGGTGGGAGCAGGGATGAGGTGCGGAGGTCCTCGATCGTTCGAGGGACGGCGGTGACAGGGATGTTGTGGCGGCGGGTGGTGAGCCGTCTCCCTCGCCCTCCTTCACTAGCTAAGGAGGAGGGCGAGGGAGACGGCTCTCGAGGCGTCTGGAGGGCGGGACAACGGTGGAGGTGAATTCCGCGACGCGACTTGCGGCCAGAGGACGTGAGGACCGAAACGTGGACCGGGCCCTCGATGGGCCTGAGGAGCTCCCAGAGGACCGCGGCGGAGGTGTGGCTGAGAACGGCGCTGGGGCCACAAGCGAGAACGGCGGCCATGAAGCGCCCGTGGAGGTTCGGTGCGCGATGTCCCACGGCATAGACCCCTTGGTGAATCCGGTGCAATCGGCCCCTCGTCGCCCTTTCGGAGATCGCAGACCTACCGAACCCCAAGGCCGCCAGTTGCTTCGCGGTCACGACTCCATGCTGCCGCGCGGCGATTCTCGCGATCCCCAAATCGAGCGTGTCACTTTTGTTCGGCATATCCGAACAAAGGCGACAAGCCAGTGACCTCTCCCCCTTACCCCGCTGTTTTTCGCGCTCTTTGGAGCGCTGGAGACTGCTAGGCGGCCTTGGTGACCTTGCCGGCCTTGAGGCACCGGGTGCACACGTAGGCTCTGAGGGGGCGGCCGTTCTCTTGGATCCGGACCTTCTGCAGGTTCGGGTCGAAGCGGCGCTTGGTGGCGACCATCGAGTGGCTTCGGGAATGGCCGAACGCGGGTCCCTTGCCGCAGCTGTGACAGATCTTCGCCATCGGTCGCGGGATGGTACCGGGTTCAGCCGAGTTGGCGCTTGAGGAGGGCCATGCGGGCGACGGTGAGGGCGGCGTTGCGGCCCTGGTCGCGCTTGTCGCCGCCGGCGCGGGCGAGGGCCTGGTCCATGTTGTCGCAGGTGATGACGCCGAAGGCGCAGGGGACGCCGCTGGCGAGCTGGACGTCTTGGATGCCGCGGGCGGCCTCGGCGCAGACGAAGTCGTAGTGGTCGGTCTCGCCGCGGATGACGACGCCGAGGCAGGCGACGCCGCCGATCTCCATGCCTCCCGCCTGTTTGGCGTTGCGGCGACGGACGCCGTCGATGATCGCGTTGGCGGCGAAAGGGAGCTCGTAGGCGCCGGGGACCGAATGGTGGGTGACGTTGCCGATCGGGACGCCGGCCAGTTGGAACCCGTGATCGGCGCCGTCGAGCAGGCGCAGCGCCAGGTCCTCGTAGAAGCGGCCAACGACGACCGCGAACTCCAGCTGCCCCAGCTTCGCCTTCTCCTCGTCGGAGAACTGCTCGAGGAACGCCCCCGCCTCAGCCATCGCCGTCCCCGGCATCGCGCGCGATCTCGTCGTGGATCATCTCCTCGTCGAGGGCGAGCCCCTGGTGGTGCAGGGAGTGGCCCATCTTCTCGCGCTTGGTCCGCAGGTAGGCCTCGTTGTGGGCGTTGGGGACTGATTCGATCGGCACCTGCTCTGAGACCGAGAGGCCGTAGCCCTCCAATCCGACGATCTTTTTCGGGTTGTTGGTGAGGATGCGGATGCTGGTCAGGCCGAGGTCGCCGAGGATCTGGGCGCCGATCCCGTAGTCGCGCAGGTCGGCGGGGAGGCCGAGCTTGAGGTTGGCCTCGACGGTGTCGGCCCCTTCCTCCTGCAGCTTGTAGGCCTTGAGCTTGTTCAGCAGGCCGATCCCGCGGCCCTCCTGCGAGAGGTAGAGGAGGACACCGCGGCCCTCGCGCTCGATCATCGAGAGCGCCGCTTCCAGCTGTTCGCCACAGTCGCAGCGCATGCTGTGGAAGACGTCGCCGGTGAGGCACTCGCTGTGGACGCGGACGAGCACGTCCTCGGCCCCGTCGACCTCGCCTTTGACCATCGCCACGTGGTGTTTGTCATCGACCAGCGAGCGGTAGCCGACGGCCTTGAAGTCGCCGAAGGCGGTCGGCAGACCGGTGTCGACGACCCGTTCGACCAGCTTCTCGGTCCGGCGCCGGTAGGCGATCAGCTCGGCGACCGTGATCATCTTCAGGTCGTGCTTCTCGCAGTAGGGGACGAGGTCGGGAACTCGGGCCATCGTCCCGTCGTCGTTCATCACCTCGCAGATCACGCCCGCGGGCGTGAGGCCGGCGAGGCGGGCGAGGTCGACGCTGGCCTCGGTGTGGCCGGTCCGCTCCAAGACCCCGCCGTCTTTGGCCCGCAACGGGAACATGTGGCCGGGGACGACGATGTCGCGTGGGCCCGAATCGGGGTCGATCGCGACCTGGATCGTGTGGGCGCGATCGTGGGCGGAGATCCCGGTGCTGACGCCTCCCGCGGCCTCGATCGAGACCGTGAAGGCGGTCTCCAGCGGCGCCTCGTTCTTCGCCGTCATCAGGTTGAGGCCGAGCCGTTCGCAGCGCTTAGCGGTCAGCGCCAGGCAGATCAGCCCGCGGGCCTCCTTGGCCATGAAGTTGATCGCCTCCGGCGTCGCGAACTGCGCCGCCATCACCAGGTCGCCCTCGTTCTCGCGGTCTTCGCCGTCGCAGACGACGACCATCCGGCCGGCGCGGATCTCCTCGATCGCTTCCTCGATCGACGCGAACGCGCTCCCGCCCGTCGCCGCCCCGTCCTCTTTTCGCTCGGTCTCCGCCATCTTGCTCACGCCTGCTCCTTTCGCGCGAATGGTGACATCAATCGCTCCACGTACTTGGCGACGACGTCGCACTCGACGTTCAAACGGCTCCCCACCTGCACTTCCCCCAAGTTCGTCCGATCGAGGGTCTCCGGGATCAGCGAGACCTCGGCCCAAGAAGCGCCCAACTCCGCGACGGTGAGGCTGACCCCGCTGAGGGTGATCGAGCCCTTGTCGACGACGAACTGAAGAAGCTGGGTGGGGAGGGTGACTCGGACGCGCTGGGCAAACCCGTCGTCCTCAGTCGACGCCACGGTTCCGACGCCATCGACGTGCCCCTGAACGATATGCCCGCCAAGACGATCTCCCACCTTCATCGCCAGCTCGAGGTTGACGCGGGAGCCCTTCTCGACCCCGCCGAGAGCAGTGACCTGGAGGGTCTGGTTCATCGCCTCCGTCTCGATCCGATCGCCGTCGACCGCGGTTGCGGTGAGGCAGCAGCCGTTGACGGCGATCGAGTCGCCCTCGCTGATTTCGGGAGCGAGCTGGGTGAGGACGTGCAGACGGGCGCCGTCGTCGTCTCGATCGACCTTCGCCACGCTGCCCACGTCTTCGATCAGTCCGGTGAACACGTCACCACTCCCTGTAGCGGGCCGTGATCAATACGTCGTCACCCACCTGGTCAGTAGAGGTTTCAAGAGCAACCGATCGATGAGCTGCGCCGTCGCCGCTGTTCGGTCCGCCGAGAAGCATTGGGGCGATGAAGGTACGGGATTCGTCGACTTGGGCAGAAGAAATGAAAGAGGCTGCCAAGGTCTTGCCGCCCTCGAGAAAGAGGCTCGTGACTTCGCGGCGGCCGAGCTCACGGAGGGCGGACTCGACGTCGGTGGCAATGAGGATCTCCGCACCTGCTTCCTTCAGAGAGCTGGTGCGTTCCTTCGGGGCGTCGGAGGAGGAGACCACGAGAACGGGTGCTTGGTCGAGGGTCTCGAGGAGTTGGCTGTCCAGCGGGAGGCGGGCCTGGGAGTCGAAGATGACTCGCTTCGGCTGGCGGGCTCCGTCGACGCGGGCGGTCAGGAGGGGGTCGTCGGCGAGGGCGGTGCCGATGCCGACGGCGATCGCGTCGTGTTCGGCGCGCCAGCGGTGGACGAGCTCACGGCTCTCCGGGCCGGAGATCCAGGGGCTGTCGCCGCGGGCGGTCGTGGTCTGGCCGTCGAGCGACATCGCCATCTTCAGGACCACGAGCGGTAGTCCGGTGCGAGCGTGCTTGCGGAAGGGTTGGTTGAGGCGGCGCGCTGCCGTCGCCTCGGCGCCGCTCGCGAACGCGACCTCCACGCCGCCGTCGCGGAGGATGCCGGGCCCGCGCCCCGCGGCCTTCTCGCTCGGATCGTCGGAGGCGATCACGACTCTTGCTATCCCGGCCTCGAGGATCGCCTCCACGCAGGGCGGCTGCCGCCCCTGGTGCGCACAGGGCTCCAGCGTCACATACATCGTCGCCCCAGCCGGGTCCTCCCCCCGCTCCCGGCAATCCGCCAACGCCGCCCGCTCCGCATGCAGTCCACCAAGCTCGGCATGGAACCCCTCGCCGATCATCCGGTCGTCCCGACCCACGAGCGCTCCCACCAAGGGGTTGGGGCTGACGCGCCCGCGCCCACTCTCAGCCAGCTCGAGGGCCCGCCTCAAATGAGCCTGATCCATGGCAGTAAGCTGGGGATTCATGGTTGATTGACTCGTCAATCAGTCTACTCTCCTCGCGCGGCGGCAGGCGCGGGATCAGGGAGCGCGAATACGCTGGGAACGATGAAGCTCATCATTCAGATCCCCTGCCTCAACGAGGAAGAGACCCTTCCTCAGACGATCGCCGACCTCCCCCGCTCGCTCCCCGGCATCGACCAAATCGAGCTGTTGGTGGTCGACGACGGCAGCACTGACCGCACCGTCGAGGTCGCCCGCGACTGCGGGGTCGACCACATCGTCCGCCTCACCAACAACAAGGGGCTCGCCGCCGGCTTCCAGGCTGGGCTCGACGCCTGCCTCAAACTCGGCGCCGACGTGGTCGTCAACACCGACGCCGACAACCAGTACCGGGGCGCCGACGTCGCCAAGCTGGTCGCGCCGATCGTCGCCGGTGAGGCCGACATGGTCGTCGGCGACCGCCGCGTCGCCGAGATCGACCACTTCTCCGGCTCGAAAAAGAGCCTGCAGCGGCTCGGCAGCTGGGTCGTGCGGCGCCTCTCCGGGACCGGCGTCACCGACGCCACCTCCGGCTTCCGCGCCTACAACCGCGAGGCGGCCCTGCAGCTGCTCGTCGTCGACAACTTCACCTACACGCTGGAGAGCCTGATCCAGGCCGGGAAGATGCTGGTCGCCGTCGACGAGGTGCCGATCGGGACCAACCCGAAGACGCGCGAGTCCCGCCTCTTCGCCTCGACCGGCGCCTACGTGCGCCGCAACGCGCCGGCGATCCTCCGCATCTACGCCCGCTACGAGCCGCTGCGCGCCTTCGCCACCGCCGGCGCGGTCGTCCTCGTCCTCGCCCTCTGCGCCTGGCTGCCGTTCCTGCTCGACTGGATCTTCAACGGCGACAGCCAGGGGCACGTGCAGTCGCTGATCCTCGGCGCCGTCCTCTTCATCGCCGCGATGCAGCTCTTCGCCCTCGGCGTCATCGGCGATCTCCTCGCCGGCCAGCGGGTGATGACCCAGCGCGTCTTCGAGCGGGTGCGGCGGGTCGAGCTTCAGCTCGGGGTCGAGCCCTCCCACTACGAGCGTGGCGCCCGCACTGCCAGTCGCGAGAGCGCCGAGTGAGCGAGCCGAAGCGCGGCGAAACGGCCTCCAGCGCCGAGTACGGGAAAACCGCGAGCTTCCTCGCGGTCGGCGTCGGCCTCACCGGAGTCATCACCTACGCCTACTTCCTGATCGCCTCGCACACGCTCTCGAAGCTCGACTACGGGCAGATCACCATCCTCTGGTCGGCGGTCTTCATCACGATCTCCACCCTCTACCGGCCGGTCGAACAGCTGCTCAGCCGGCACGTCTCCGAGCGGCTGGCGAAAGGCGAACCGCTGCGGCAGGAGCTGCGCGTCGCGGCGACGATCCAGATCGGGCTGGCGCTCTTCTTCGCCGTCGTCGCGCTGCTCCTGCGCGGGCCGATCCAGGACGACCTGCTGGAAGGCAACGAAACCCTCTACTGGGTCTTTTTCGGCGCCGTCCTCTTCTATGCCGCCAGCTACTTCGCCCGCGGCTTCCTCGCCGGCCAGCGCACCTTCGGCCTGTTCACGGCCCTGATCCTCTCCGAGTCCTGCTTCCGCACCCTCTTCGCCGTCCTCGTCGCGGTCAGCATCCTCAGCGGCCAGTCCTGGGTCGCGGTCGGGATCGTCGCGGCGCCGAGCCTCTCGCTGATGGTGGTGCCGTTCGCGTTCGCGCGGCGGGCGAAGAAAGCGCAGACCAGACCGGCGCCCGCCGCGCCCGGAAGCGAAGCTGAGGACGCGGCGGATTTATCGGAGTTCACGATGAAAGAGGGGTCGGGATTCGCCGCGGCCGTGCTGGTGATCATGTTCAGCGAACAGGCCTTCCTCAACGCCGGGCCGCTGATCACCCGCGGCCTCCAGGGAGCAGAGGCGGCCGGCTTCATCTTCAACGTGCTGATGCTGGCGCGGGCGCCACTGCAGCTCTTCCAGGCGGTCTCGACCAGCATCCTCCCCCACCTCACCAACCTCCACACCTCGACCGCGCCCGAGAGCGAGCGCGAATTCCACCGCTCGGTCCGCGGCGTCCTCCTCGGGGTCGCCGCCTTCGCCGCCTTCACCGCGCTCGTCGTGCTGATCGCCGGCCCGAAGCTGATGCAGATCGCTTTCAGCGACAAGTTCGAGTACGACCGGGCGGGACTGCTGCTGGTCACGCTCGGCATGGGCCTCTACCTCGCCTCGGTCACCGTCAACCAGGCCTGCCTCGCCCAGGGGCAGGTGCGGCGCGCCGCCGCCCGTTGGATCGCCTGCGCCGGCTTCTTCATCCTCTGGAACTTCCTCCCGATCGTCAGCGACGAGTTCCGCCGCGTGGAGATCGGCTTCGCGCTAACGGCGGGTGCCCTCTTCGCCCTCCTCTACCTCGTCTACCGTCGCCCGCACGGTCGCCCCGAGGACATCCCGCGCGAGGGCTCGACCGAGGAACTCGAGCTGCGGCTCGCCTCGATCGACGAGAACACCTGAGTCGGTTCCTTTAGGTTCCCTCGATGGGTGCCCACGACGCCGAGCTGATCCTCGCCGCGGGCGCGCTGCTGGCTGCGGGCATCGTCGGCGCCCTGCTCGCCGACCGCATCCGTGTCCCCGGCCTACTGCTGTTCCTGGCTCTGGGGATGCTCGCCGGCTCGCAGGGCATCGGCGGGATCGAGTTCTCCAATTCGGAGCTGGCGCGGACGCTGGGCACGATCGCGCTGATCCTGATCCTCTTCGAGGGCGGGCTCACCTCCGGCTGGTCGGAGATCAGGCCGGTCCTGGGGACGGCTGCCTCGCTGGCGACGGTCGGCACCGTGGCCACCGCCCTCATCACCGGTTTCGCGGCGAAGCTGATTTTCGATCTCAGCACCCTCGAAGGGTTGATCGTCGGAGCGGCGGTGGCGGCGACCGACTCGGCGGCGATATTCGCCGTGCTGCGCCGCTCGACCCTGGAGAAGCGATTGGCGCGCTCGCTGGAGGGGGAGTCGGGGATGAACGACCCGGTCGCCCTGCTGCTGGTGATCGGGTTCATCGAATGGATCCAAGAGCCGGGCTACGGCTTGGCGGACATGGCCGGCCTGCTGGCGCTCAAACTCGGAGTCGGCGTTGCCGTCGGCCTCCTGGTCGGCCGTCTCGCGGTGACAGCGCTGGATCGGGTGCGGCTGCCGACCGACGGGATCTATCCGGTGGCGACGATCGCGATCGCGGCGCTCACCTACGGCCTTGCCGAGGTCGCCCACGGCTCCGGGCTGCTGGCCACCTACCTGGCGGCGCTGGCCCTTGGAGGCGCCAATATCCCCGCCCGCCGCACCGTCGTCGCCTTCCACGAGGGGCTCGGCTGGGTTGCGCAGATGGCCCTCTTCATCCTCCTCGGCCTGCTCGTCTTCCCCAGTCGCCTCGACGAGGTGGCGTTGAAGGGACTTGCGCTCTCGGCGGTACTGATCCTCGTCGCCCGCCCGCTGGCGACCTTCGTCGCTACCGCCTTGGCGCCATTGAACGCGCGCGAGCGGGTGATGCTGGGGTGGGCCGGCCTCCGCGGCGCGACCCCGATCTGGCTCGCCACCTTCCCGGTCGTCGCGGGGATTGCTGGCGGCGAGACGGAGTTCGCGATCGTCTTCTTCGTCGTCGTCACCTCCACCCTGGTCCAGGGCGCCAGCTTCGAGCCCCTGGCGACCCGCCTCGGGCTAACGACCGACGAACCGGCGCTGCCGCGGCGGCTGCTGGAGTCGGGCCGGATCCGCCGCATGGGCGGCGACGTGATCGCCTACCGACTCCCCAAGGGCGCAGCCGCTGCCGGCCACCCCGTCCGGGACCTGGAACTCCCGCGAGAGGCGCTGGTCAACGTGATCGTCCGGGATGGCGACGCCCTGCCTCCACGGGGTTCAACCGAGCTGCGCGAGGGCGACGAGCTCCACATCCTCGTCCGCAGCGAGCTCCGCGACGAGGTGGAGCAGCTGACCCGCAAATGGACCAAGGGCCCGATCGGCAAACCAGCCCCACCCCCGCTCCCCCGCCGCGGCGCCTCCCAGGTCTTCACCGTCCGCCCAGCGCACGACGACGGCGAGCTCGGCGAAGAGGTCGACGGCATCCCAATCGCCTCCGTTATGCGTGACCGCAGCGAGCGCGGCGCCTACCTCGTTGCATTAGCCGACGGACGCTACGCAGTGCTCGGTGCCGGCCTGGTCGCGATCGGAGGCCGCCGAGTCCTCGCCGACTGGTGCTCCCGCCGCGCCGAACGCCCCGACGTAGACGCTTCCGAACGAGCCTGGTGGCAGGAGGTCACCGGAGCCCTAATCGCTCGCGGCTGAGGGCGCGGGGGCGCCCCTCCTGGGTACTCAGCATGGAGCCGCGCCACAATCCTCCGGGCGCCAGCCCATCCACGCCCCTCGCGGCGGAGGTGCTCCCAGGAGGGGCGCCCCCGCGCCCTCTCCAACCGCTAAGAAGCTCCCGCAGCCTCAGCGATAGCGATATAGGCAGCCGCAGGATCATCAGCCTTGAAGACCGCCGACCCCGCGACGAACAGCCGCGCCCCGGCCGCTGCCAACGGCCCCGCCGTATTCACGTCGACCCCACCGTCGACCTCGATCGCCGCGTCGCCGACCAGCGGCAACAGGCGCTCGACCTTGTCGGGCGAGGTCTCGATGAAGGATTGACCCCCCCAGCCGGGGTTGACGCTCATGCAGAGGGCGATGTCGGCGAGCCCGCGCAGCTCCCGGACCGCCTCGACGGGGGTGCCGGGGTTGATCGCGATCCCGGCCAGGCAGCCGAGCTCGCGGACCGCCGTCAGGGTGCGGTGGGCGTGCGGCGTCGCCTCCTGGTGGAAGGTGATCGAGTCGGCGCCGGCCTTGGCGAAGTCGGCGATCTGGCGCTCCGGCCCCTCGATCATCAGGTGCACGTCGACGGCGCCGCCGGCGTCGTGGACCTGGTCGGCGATCCCGCTGAGGACCAGCGGCCCGATCGTGATCGGGGGGACGAAGTGGCCGTCCATCACGTCGAAGTGGATGACCCGCGCGCCGGCGTCCATCACCTCTTCGACCTGGGCTCCTAACTTGCCCATGTCCGCCGAGAGGATCGACGGCAGGACACGAGGCTGCGCCATCAGCTCTGCCATCCGCCCAGTCACGGGCCGCAGACTACTGAGAGCGGGCGGACGCGCTCATGCCGAACGGAGCATCGAACTGCCGCACGACTGACATTCCATGTCAGCGGTGTTCGTCATCCGCGCGATCGTCTGGTGCTCACCGCAGTTGGGGCACTGGGAGACGAGTTCGAAGCGGCTGAGGCAGTTGACGCAGCGCAGACGGCCCGGCAGCTGGGTCGGGCGCAACCACGGCTCGCCGCAGTTGGGACAGGGCGCACGGCCGAGGGGATTTGTCTCCCCTTGATCTGACTGGTTGGGGTGGCTCATGCCTTAATCATTACGGGTCAGCCGTCATCCCTGACCAGGCGGGCGATGAAGAAACCGGTGGTGCGGTCGCGATCGGGCCGCAGCTGCAGGCAGCGGGGCTCGGTCGGGGAGGCAAGCGCAGGCGTCACAGCGCCGAGGTCGTCGAGGCGCAGCGGCGGCACCTCCCCCGCCGCGGCCGCGCGCAGCAGGCCGGCGATCCGCTCCTCGTTCTCGCGGCGGGAGATCGTGCAGGTCGAGTAGACGAGGGTGCCGCCCGGGCGCAGCAGGCCGGCGGCGCGTCGCAAGAGCTCGTCCTGGATCCCGGTCAGGCGCCCGATCGCCTTCGGCGACTTGCGCCAGCGGGCGTCGGGGCGGGAGGCGAGCGTGCCGAGGTCCGAACAGGGAGCGTCGAGGAGGACGCGGTCGAAGCCGGCTCCGGCCTCGGCCTCTCTGGCGTCGGCCTCGATCACGGTGATGCCGTGGAGGCCGAGGCGGCTCGCCTGGGCGGCGACTTCGCCGGCCCGGGCCGGGTCGAGCTCGACCGAGATCACGGTGGCCCGATCGCCCGTCCGCTCGGCGATCTGCCCGGTCTTGATCCCGGGCCCGGCGCAGAGGTCGAGGATCTGCTCGTCGGGCTGGGGGTCGAGGACCTCGACCACGGCCGCCGAACCGCGACTCTGCGGCGTCAGCTCCCCGGCCGCGATTGCCGCCGGCACCGCCTCCCCGGTCCGTCCCTCGATCACGATCGAGTCCGGTGCCGCCAGCGGCCACTCGGCCTCGGGCAGGTGCGCCTCGACCCCCGCGTCGCGCAGGCGCGCCAGCATCTCCTCGCGCCCGCTCCGCAGCGAATTGACTCGCATCGCCACCTCGGCCGGTCGATTGGAGGCGGCGAGGACGCCGCGCGCCGCCTCCTCGCCCAGCTCCCGCCACCACATCTCCGCCAGCCACTTCGGAGCCGAGTCGGCGACCGCGGCGGCGGCCGGGGTCGAGTCGTCGGCGAGCAGCGCCGTCGTCAGCTGGACGCGCTCGCGGACCGCGCGACGGAGGATCGCGTTGGCGAAGCCGGCGGCATGGGCGGCGCCGGCGCCCTTGACCAGCTCGACCGCCTGGTCGACGGCGGCATGGTCGGGGGTGGCGTCGGCGAAGAGCAGCTCGTAGAGGCCGAGGCGGAGCGCTGCCAGCACCGGTGGGTCGAGCGGCCTGGTCGAGCGGCCCGCCAGGCGTTCGATCGCGACGTCGCTGGTGCCACGCCGCTGCACGGCGCCGTAGGCGAGCCGCTGGGCTTGGGCGCGGTCGCGGCCGAAGAGGCCGAGGCGGTCGGCCTCGGCGCGGAAGGCGCGCTCGGTGAACGCGTTCTCCTCGAAGGTGGCGCGGACGGTCGCGTAGGCGAGCGCCCGCGCCGGCGAGACGCGCCCGCTCGCCACCCCCTTGCCGCCGCCGCTCACGATCCCGGCAGCGGGTGTCCGCGCAGGTAGGCGTCGGCCGGCATTGGCTTGCCTCCGGCCGGCTGCACCACCTCGAGCTGCAGCGAGCCCTGAACAGCGCCGAGCAGGAGCGCGTCGAAGTGCAGCTCCAGCCTGCCCGGCTCGACCTGCTCGTCGACGGCCTTGGCGCGGCGGACCCCCAGGCGCTCGCCGTCGGGAAGCTCCAGATAGGCGCCGACGTGCGGGGTCAGCGCCCGCACCTTCGCCGCCAGCTCGCTCGCCGGGCGCTCGGGGTCGAGGCGCCGCTCCGGCGCCTCGATCTTCTCGGCATAGGTGACGCCGGCCTCGTCCTGCTCGACGAACTCCAGCGCGCCCTCCGCCTGCAGGTCGAGGGCCCGCACCAGGAGGTCGCCGCCAACCTCGGCCAGCCGCATCGAGAGCGCCGCGAAGTCCTCCTCCGGGTCGATCGGCACCTCCTCGACCAGGGCGACGGGGCCGGAGTCGAGCCCCGCGGTCAGCTGCATCACGCAGACTCCCGTCACCTCGTCCCCGGCCATCATCGCCCGCTCGATCGGGGCGGCGCCGCGCCAGCGCGGCAGCAGCGAGGGGTGCACGTTCAGCATCGGGAACTCGGAGAGGAGCGGCTCGCGGATCAGCTGCCCGAAGGCGCAGACCGCGACGGCCTCCGGCGCCGCGCCGCGAATCCGCTCCAGCGCCGCCTCCTCGTTGACGTTCTCGGCCTGCAGCAGCTCCAGCCCCAGCTCCCGGGCCGCCACCGCCGCGGGAGGCGGCTTCACCTTGCGACCGCGACCCTGGCGCCGGTCGGGCGGGGTGACGACCAGGGCCGGGCGGTGGGGCGAGTCGGCTAGCCGGCGCAGGACCGTCGCCGCGAACTCGGAGGTGCCGAGATAGGCGGTCTTCACGCGTCGGTGCGAGGCTCGCGCAGCTCGTCGCCCTCGTCGATCTCTTCCTCGGAGGAAGGGCTGTAGCTGCCGCCCTCGCGGAGGGCGCGCAGCGCCGCCTTGCGCTGTTCGCGGACCGTGCGATCGAGGATCAGGACGCCGTCGAGGTGGTCGATCTCGTGCTGGAGGACGCGCGCCTCGAGGCCGGCGGCCTCGATCACGATCGGCTCGCCCTCGACGTCGCGACCGCTGAAGCGCGCATACAGCGGCCGCTCGACGTCCATCGAGACCCGCGGCAGGCTGAGGCAGCCCTCCTCGGCGACCGCCATCTCGTCCGAGAGCCACTCGACCTCGGGGTTGACCAGCGCGGTCGGCTCGCTTTCGGGGCCGGCCTGGAAGACCAGGAGGCGGCGGAGGGCGCCGAGCTGGGTGGCCGCCAGGCCGATTCCGAGCCCGTCCTGCATGATCCCGATCATCCGCTCGACCTCCGACCGCAGGTCGGCGCCGAAGTTGGCGACCGGCGAGGCTTTGCTCTTGAGCACGGGATCGCCGAACTTGACGACGTGGGCGAGGGCGGCTTCACGTCGCTCCAGCAGCTCGACTTCGAGCCGCTGCTCCTCGGTCTCACGCTCCTCGGTTTTCACCTCATCGCTCATCCGGGCTGAGTCTAAAACGCCAGTCCTTTCTGATACTTCCTGCGCGAAGAACAGATGAGAAGACCGCGGATCGCCATCGTCACCTGCTTCGGATACAACGCCCACAAGGCTGACGACAAGCTGCTGCGAGAAGCCCTGCAGGCGCGCGACGCCGAGGCGGTGAACGTGATCTGGGACGACAGGAGAGTCGAGTGGGGCGGCTTCGACCTCTGCCTGGTCAGCTCGACCTGGGACTACGACGACAAGCACCAGCAGTTCCTCGAGTGGACGCGGCGGGTGGAAGCCGAATCGGTGCTGCGGAACCCGGCCGAGCTGATCGCCTGGAACAGCGAGAAGACCTACCTGCGAGAGCTCGGCGAACAGGGCGTGCCGGTGATTCCAACGGTCTGGGTCGAGCCGGACGCGGGCGGCGACGCGGAGGCGATCCTCGCCGAGCGGGGCTGGGAGGTGGCGGTCGTCAAGCCGGTCGTCGACCTGGGCGGAAGGCACCTGCGGCTGGCGCGGATCGGCGACGGGGAGGCGCAGGCGAACCTGGAGAAGGTGCTCGCGCGAGGCGAAGCGATGGTGCAGCCGTTCCTTCCCTCGCTGGAAACAGATGGCGAGCTCTCGCTGATCTTCATCGACGGCGAGTTTTCACACGGGGTGCGCAAGCGCCCGGCCCGCGATGAATTCCGGGTCCAGTCGGCGTGGGGCGGGACGGCGGAGCGGGAGGAACCGGGGGAGGCCGAACGAGAGGTCGCCGACCTAGCGCTCTCGCGGCTCGCAGAGGCGCCGCTTTACGCGCGCGTCGACCTCGTCGCCGGTCTCGAGGGCGAGCCGCTCCTGATCGAGCTGGAGCTGATCGAGCCCAACCTCCACCTGGACGCGTATCCCTTCGCCGCCTGGGTCCTGGCCAAAGCGGCGCTACTGCGGGTCGACGTCGACGCCGAGCGCGACGTCCTTGAGTGAGCGGTCGGCGGCCCGGCGCTCGACCGCATCGCGCACCGCGGCAATAGTGCCAGCCCGATCGTCGGCCTTGATCAGGATTCGGCGCCGGTGGCGGTTGCGGACCCGGAACATCGGCGCCGGGCCAAGCAGTTCGGAGCCGTCGGGGAGGGCGCGATCGAGCTCGCGGGCGAGGGAGATCGCCACCTCGTCGAGCTTCGGCTCGGCTTCGGAAGAAAGGTTGATCCGCACCAGGTGCGAGTAGGGCGGGTAGTGGAGGATCCGCCGCCGCTCCAGCTCGAGCTCGAGGAAGCCGGCAGAGTCGTGGCGGGAGGCGTGCTCGATGCTGGAGGCGTTCGGCGCCAGGGTCTGGACGATCACCTCCCCCCCGGCCTCACCCCGGCCGGAGCGACCGGCCAACTGGGCGACCATCGCGAAGGTGCGCTCCTCGGCGCGGAAGTCCGGGAAGCGGAGGGTTGCGTCGGCGTCGAGGATCGCGCTCAGCGTCACCTCGGGGAAATCGTGTCCCTTGGCGACCATCTGGGTGCCGACGAGGACAGCGCTGTCGGCTTCGTCGAAGCGGGCGAGGATGCGGGCGTGGGCGCCGCGCTCGGCGGCGGTGTCGGAGTCGAGGCGGAGGACCGGCATCGGGTCGAGGCGCTCGGCCAGCAGGCCCTCGATCCGCTCGGTGCCGGCGCCGGCGCGCGAGAGCGTGGTCGAGCCGCACTCGACGCAGGCGCGGGGCTGCGGCTCGGAGTGGGCGCAGTGGTGGCAGACGAGGCGGCCGCTGTGGCGGTGGACGATCAGCGAGACGTCACAGTTGGGGCAGCTCCAGTGGTGGCCGCAGGAGCGGCAGGTGAGCCAGGGGGCGAAGCCGCGGCGGTTGATCATCACGATCGCCTTGGCGCCAGCGGCGCGGACGCCCTCCAGCGCCTCCCAGGTCTCGGCGTGGACCGGGCCGGAGCGGGGGTCGACGCAGCGCATGTCGACGAGGTGGACCGGCGGCATCCGCCGACCGTCGACCCGGCGCGGCAACTCCAGCCGCGGCAGCTCCAGCCAAGTCTCCGGCCGCGGCGTCGCGGTCCCGGCGACGAGGACGGCGCCGTTGTCTTCGGCCCGTTTGCGGGCGACGGCGCGGGCGTCGTAGGTGGGGTCCCCCTCCTGCTTGTAGGAGGGGTCGTGCTCCTCGTCGATCACGATCAGGCCGAGGTCGCGGACCGGGGCGAAGGCGGCGGAGCGGGGACCGACGCAGACGCTCGCCTCGCCGCTGCGCAGGCGCCGCCACTCGTCGTAGCGCTGGCCGGCTGAGAGGGCCGAATGGAGGACGGCGAAGCGGTCCCCGAGGCGGGCGCGGAAGCGAGCCACCGCCTGCGGCGCGAGGCCGATCTCGGGGACGAGGACGATCGCGCCCTTGCCGCGCTCCAGCGCCGCCTCGACCGCGGCCAAGTAGACCTCGGTCTTGCCCGAGCCGGTGACCCCGTGGAGGAGCAGCTGGCGCGGGGCCTCGGCCTCGCCGTCGAGGGCGGCGACGAGGGCCTCGACGGCGTCGGCCTGCTCGGGCAGCAGCTGCGGGCGGGCGGCGGTGCCGGAGAGGCCCGGCTCGCCGGGGATGCGGCGCACGGCGGTGCTGCGGGTCGCGATCAGTTCCCGCTCCTCCAGCCGCCTCAAAGTGCCGCGGTCCGAGCCGACGGCCGTCGCCAGCTCTCCGCTCGACATCTCCCCCGCCCGCAGCGCCTCCAGCACCGCCCGCTGCTTGGCGCCGAGGCGCTCACCGTCGTCGAGGGCGGCCTCGCCGGCGGGGAGGATCGCGGCCCGCAGCTCGGTCTTGGCCCGGGTCGTCCGCCCCGCGCTCCCGGTCCCGGTCCCCGGCGGCAGCACCAGCTGCAACCCCCGCGAGGGGGTCGAGCAGTACTCGCGGGCGACCCAGAGGCCGAGCCGGACCAGCTCCGGGGTGGCGCCGGCCTCCAGCGCCTCGATCGGCTCGGCGAGACGCTCGAGCGGCAGCTCGGAGGCCTCGGCGACCTCGACCACGACCCCGAGCAGGCGCCGCGGTCCGAAGGGGACGCGGACGACGCTGCCGACGCCGAGGTCCTCCATCGCCTCCGGCCGGCGATAGTCGAAGGGGCCGCGCAGGGCACGCGCGGTAGTCAGGGGCTCGATTCGGAGAATCGCCACCGACCGAGGTTATGGACGAGGGAAGATGCCCCAGCGCGGAGTTCCCGCACTATCGGCCAGTTCGTTGCGAGGGCGCCGTTCGAGGCCATATCCTGGCCCGCATGAGCCTCAACCTCCACCCCGGCGAGCAGGTGATCTTCGAAGGCCACCCCTCCTGGCGGGCGATCCTCGGCTTCTACCTCAAAGGCGTCCTGGTCGCCATCGTCCTCGGCTTCATCGCGAACCTGATCGACGGCGGCGCAACCACCTTCGTCGTCGTTCTCGCCATCCTCGCCCTGACCCTCCTGATCGGCTTCGTCAAACGGGTGGCGACGACCTACACGATCACCAACCGCCGCCTCAACATCAAACGCGGGATCGTCTCCAAAGAGGTCCAGGAGACCCGCCTGGAGCGGGTCCAGAACGTCAACTACCGCCAGTCCGTCTACCAGCGCCTGATGCAGATCGGCGACGTCGACTTCGACACGGCGGCAAGCGACGACTACAACTTCGTCTTCAACGGCGTCGCGGACCCTGGCGAGGTCGTGGAAGCGGTCGACAAAGCCACCGGCGCCTTCACCGCAGGCTCACACGGCCTGGGCGAGGCCCAGCCGCCCGGTTCGCCGAGCGCCAGCTAGCCCTTCCGAACTTCGGGGGGTCATAGCCCCCTCAACCTCGGAGAGGCGAATTGCGGGTTACGCCGGGGCGGCCTCGGCGCCGGCAGCCTGCCGCAAAGCGTCGGCGCGGTCGGTCTGCTCCCAGGTGAAGTCGGCGTCGCCGCGGCCGAAGTGGCCGTAGGCGGCGGTCTTCTGGAAGATCGGGCGGTGGAGGTCGAGGTACTCGCGGAAGGCGCCGGGGCGCATGTCGAACTCGGCTTCGACCAGCTGGGAGATCTTCCCGTCGGAGAGCTTGCCGGTGCCGAAGGTCTCGACCATCAGGCTGACCGGGTGGGCGACGCCGATCGCGTAGGCGACCTGGACCTCGCAGCGCTGCGCGAGGCCGGCGGCGACGACGTTCTTGGCCACGTGGCGGGCCGCATAGGCGGCGGAGCGGTCGACCTTGGACGGATCCTTGCCGGAGAAGGCGCCGCCGCCGTGGCGGGCCATGCCGCCGTAGGTGTCGACGATGATCTTGCGGCCGGTGAGGCCGGCGTCGCCGACCGGGCCGCCGATCACGAACTTGCCGGTCGGGTTGACGAGGAACTCGCCCAGCAGCTCGTTCTCGTCGAAGCGATCGGGGACCTCCTGGCGGAGGACCGGGAGGACGACACTCTCCCACAGCTCCGGCTTGATCTGGCTCTGCGAGTCGACGCCCTCGTCGTGCTGGGTGGAGATCAGGAGCTTTTCGACGGCGACCGGGCGCCCGTCGGCGTAGCGGACGCTGACCTGGGTCTTGCCGTCGGGGCCGAGGTAGCCGAGGCTGCCGTCCTTGCGCACCGCCGCCAGCCGTTCGGCCAGCCGGTGGGCGAGGTGGATCGGCATCGGCATCAGCGCCTCGGTCTCGTCGGAGGCGTAGCCGAACATCATCCCTTGGTCGCCGGCCCCGGCGACGTCGAGCTCGTCGTCGTCGCTCGGGTCGACTTTGGTCTCGTAGGCCTGGTCGACGCCCTGGGCGATGTCGGGGGACTGCTCGTCGATCGAGACGATCACCGAGATGTGGTCGCAGTCGTAGCCGTAGCCGCCGCCCTGGTAGCCGATCTTCCGCACCGTGTCGCGGACGATGTCCGGGATGTTGAGGTGGACGCTGGTCGAGATCTCGCCCGAGACCACCGCCATGCCGGTATTGACGAGGGTCTCGCAGGCGACCCGGCCGCCCGGGTCCTCGCTCATGATCGCGTCGAGGACGCCGTCGGAGATCTGGTCGGCGACCTTGTCCGGATGGCCCTCGGTGACTGACTCCGACGTGAAGAGGTACTCGCCCTCGGCGAGTGGCTTGGAAGTAGGCATCGTCGAAGCGTAGACGAATTCTGACCGGCGCATATCGGCGTCCTCGGTCGCTCGCGTGCAGAGCACGCCACGCTCCCTGCGTCCTTGATCTGCTTGGTCAGGAATATCGTCTACGCCCCGACGCAGGCACGAAATCGATCACGAGAGGGACTCCCTCCAGCTCATACGTTTCCCGCATCCGGTTCTCCAGGTGGTAGGCCCAGTCGCGGACGATCAGGCGGCGGTCGTTGACCTGGATCGCGATCCGCGGCGGGCTCTCCCCCACCTGGGCGGCGTAGTAGAGACGCAGGCGCTTGCCGCGCCGGGACGGCGGCGGATGCTTGGCGACGACGTCGCTGACGAAGTGGTTCAGCTCCGGGGTCGGGATCCGTTCGGCGGCCTTGTCGGCGAGTCGCAGCGCTCGCGGCAGCAGGGCGCCAACGTTGCGTCCGCGCGTCGCCGAGACCGTGATCACGGCCGGCCGCAGCCGCAGCTTCCGCTCGACCCGCGCCCGCGCGTCGTCGATGTCGGCCTCGGTGACGTCCCACTTGTTGAGGCAGAGGAGGCTGGCGCAGCCGGCTTTCATCGCCATCTCGGCGACCCGCAGGTCCTCGGCGGTGACCCCCTCGGAGGCGTCGCAGACGACGATCGCGACGTCGGCCCGCTCGACCGCCCGTTCCGAGCGCAGCTGCGCGTAGTAGTCGACGGTGCCGGCGACCTTGGAGCGGCGCCGCAGCCCCGCCGTGTCGACGAGGACGACCGGGCGGCCGTCGACCTCGAGCCGGGTGTCGATCGCGTCGCGGGTGGTGCCGGCGAGGTCGGAGACGATCACCCGGTCGGAGCCGAGGAAGGCGTTGACGAGGGAGGACTTGCCGACGTTGGGGCGGCCGATCACCGCGACCCGGGTCGACTCGTCGTCCTCCTCCCGCGGCGCGCGCTCGCCGAGCGCGGCGACGGTCGCGTCGAGCAGGTCGCCGGTGCCGAGGCCGTGGGTGGCGGAGACCGCCAGCGGCTCGCCGAGCCCGAGCGCGTGGAACTCGGCGGCGATCCCGAAGTCGTTGGCGCGGTCGGCCTTGTTGACGACGACGAGGACCGGGACGTCGCCCCCCCGCAGCGTCTTCGCCAGCTCGGCGTCGCCGGCGCGGAGGCCGGCGCGGCCGTCGACGACGAGCAGGATCGCGTCGGCTTCGGCGATCGCCACCCGCGCCTGCGCCTGCACGTCACGCGCCAGCTCCGCCTCGTCGCCGAGGTCGATCCCGCCGGTGTCGACCAGCTCGAAGGCGACCCCGTTCCACTCGGTGGCGAGCCGCTTGCGATCGCGAGTGACGCCGGCCTCGGGCGAGGTGACCGCCTCGTTGCCGCCGACCAGGCGATTGACGAGGGTGCTCTTGCCGACGTTGGGAAAGCCGACGACGGCGACGGTCGGCGAGCTCATGCCAGGCCTCGCTCGCGAGCGAGGGAAACGATGCGGGCGACGACTTCGTCGAGGGTCAGGCCCGTGGTGTCGAGCTCTTCGGCGTCGTCGGCCGGGCGCAGCGCCCCGTGCTCGCGCTCGGTGTCGCGGGCGTCGCGTTGCCGTTGCGAGGCGAGCACCGCCTCGACCTCCTCGCCGGTCTCGGCCGCCCGCCGCCGCGCCCGCTCCTCGTCGGAAGCGGTGAGGAAGATCTTCAGCGGCGAGTCGGGGCTGACGACGGTGCCGATGTCACGCCCCTCGGCGACGTAGTTGCCGGTAGCGATCAGCTCTCGCTGGCGACCGACCATCGCGGCACGGACGCGCGGGTGGACGGAGACGCGGGAGGCGGCGGCGCTGACGGCGGGGGTGCGGATTGCTCCGCTGACGTCGCGGGCGCCGAGCAGGACGCGGGGACCATCGAAGTTGATCTCAAGGCCCTCGGCCAAGACCCCTAGCCCTTCGCCGTCGTCCAGCGACTCACCCTGCTCCAGCGCCGCCAGCGCCACGCAGCGGTACATCGCCCCCGAGTCGAGATAGGTGAACCCGATCTCGCCCGCGACCGCGCGCGCGACCGTGGACTTGCCGGCCCCGGCGGGCCCGTCGATCGCAATCACCATGGCAGCAGCGTATTCGTCGTTCAGCTGGCGAGGAGGGAGCGGAGGTCGGACTCGAAGCCGGGATAGCTGACGGCGGCGGCGTCCATGCCGACGACCTCGACGCCCTCCTTCGAGGCGAGGCCGGCGACGGCGCCGAGCATCGCGATCCGGTGATCGCCGTGGGAGTCGATCGTGCCGCCCCGCAGGCCCCCGGTCCCCTCGATCACCATCCCGTCCTCCGTTGGCTCGACGTGGCCACCCAGCGCCCGCAATGCCGCGGTCACGGTCTCGATCCGATCCGACTCCTTCCGCCGCAGCTCCTCGGCGTCGCGGATCGTCGTCGTCCCCTCGGCGAAGCAGGCGGCGAGGGCGACCAACGGCAGCTCGTCGATCGCGAGTGGGATCTCGGCCCCGCCGACCTCGGTGGCTTGGAGGGGGGCCGGCCGGACGCGGAGGGTGGCGATAGGCTCACCGCCTTCGTTTAGCTCCATGAACTGCTCCACGCTGGCGCCCATCCGCTCAAGGATCGTCAGCAGACCAGTACGGGTGGGGTTGACACCGACTCCTGCCAAAACCACGTCGCTGTCAGGTACGAGAAGACTGGCGACGATGAAGAAAGCCGCTGAGGAGATGTCCGCGGGGACGACCAGCGGCCCCGGTGACAGCCGCTCCACCGGGCGGATCGCAACCGAATTACCTTCTCGCCTAACGGTGGCGCCAGCCGCCATCAGCATTCGCTCGGTGTGGTCTCGGCTCGGCGACGGCTCGATCACTCGCGTCCCGCCCTCAGCCAACAGACCGGCAAGGAGAACGCAGGACTTGACTTGAGCGCTGGCAATCGGCATCTCGTAGGTGATGCCCTGGAGCGGGGCCCCGTGCACCTCGAGCGGCGGGAGACGATCTTCACGGGCGCTCAGGTCAGCACCCATCTCACGCAACGGGACCGCGATCCGGTCAACTGGACGGCGCCGGATCGAATCGTCACCGTCGAGCGTCCACCGGCCGTCCTCCTGCCCAGCCAGCCATCCCGGCAGCAGTCGCAGCAGGGTGCCGGCGTTGCCAACGTCGATCTCTGCCGGACCAACCTTGCGGAGCCCCACCCCGCGGACCCGCACACTGAGGTCCGGGGTGCCATGCAGGTCCAGCGGAGGACCGTCCCAGCCGTCAGGCAGCCCCATCGCCATCCAGACATCTCGAGTTACGGCTTCCGTTTGAGCCCCGAGCGCCTCCACCGCCTGCAGGGTTGAACGGGTATCAGCGGCATCGAGATAGCCGTCGATCAAGACCTCCTCTTCCCCCATCGCCGCGATCAGCGCGGCCCGGTGGGAGATCGACTTGTCGGCTGGCGGACGTAACCAGCCGTACAGGCGACCTGAAGGTGCAAACCGGGTGCTGCTCATGGGGCGACCCTACGCGTCGGGGGCGTCGAGGACGCTGACGGTGTGGCCGAGCTGGCGGACCAGGCCGGCCGCCCTGTTCGCCTGCTCGTCGCCGGCGACCCAGAGCGAAACGGCGCCGGAGGTCATGTCGGGCGCCGGGTGCAACGCCATGTCCTCGATGTTGACCCCGGCCTCACTCAGCGCCAACGCCAGCTCGGCGATCGTGCCGGGCTTATTGGCGACGACGATCCGCAGCTCGCGCAGCGGGCCGCTCGCCGATTCGGATTCGAGCAGCTGGTCGCGGTCCTTGCCGGCGGCGGCGTGCCAGGCAGCGAGCGCCTCGCGATCGCCCGCGCGGATTAGTGCCGCCGCCTCGCGCAGGCGCTCCGCGACCGAGTCGACCGAGGCCGCCACCGCCTCGCGGTTGTTGGCGTAGATGTCGGCCCAGATCGCCGGGTTGGAGCCGGCGACGCGGGTGGCGTCGCGGAAGCTCGGACCGACGTCGGGAAGGCGCTCGGAGTCGCGGGTCAGCGACTCGGCCGCCTCGGAGGCGAGCGCGTTGGCGAGCACGTGCGGAAGGTGGCTGACGGTCGCCATCAGGCGGTCATGGCTCTGCGGGTCGATTGCCTGGGGCCGCGCGCCCAGCGCCGAGAGCGCCCGCTGCAGGCGGTCGTAGAGGAGGCCGCTGGAGCGGTCTGTCGGGGTCAGGTACCAGCGGGCGCCCTCGAAGAGGTCCTCGCGAGCGTTCTCGACCCCCGCCGTCTCTGCCCCCGCGAGCGGGTGGCCACCGATGAAGCGCTCGTCCTCACCGAGCGCCGCGACCAGCTCGCCCTTGGTCGAGCCGACGTCGGTGACCGCGGTCTCCGGCCCGGCCGCGGCCAGCGCCTCGCGCGCCTGTCCCGGCAGCGCCGCCACCGGCGCGCAGCAGAAGACGAGGTCGGCGCCCTCACAGGCCTCGGCGAGCGAGCCGGCGCCCGCGTCGACCGCGCCCAGCTCGACCGCCCGCCGCAGCCGCTCGGGGCTGCGCCCCCAACCGACCACCTCCGCGTCCAGGCGCCGCCGCGCGGCGAGCCCGATCGAGCCTCCGATCAGGCCCACCCCGAGGACAGCGATCTTAGTGCGCTGCGTCATGACCACGGCCAGCATATGACGAGACCCAGGCGTCGCCAGGCAAGGACGCAGGAAGCCCGAATGGTGGTGCCATTCGGGCGACCGAGGACGCCGCTTGGCGGCGATCTGGGGCCGTCATATGCGGCTCGGGGTCATGACGCAGCGTACCTGCGGAGGCGAGCACCTTCACGCGCCGCGCCGCGCCTCCACGGCCGAGGCGAACCGCTCCAGGGCCGAGGCGGTGTCCTCCCAGTCGATGCAGGCGTCGGTGATCGACTGCCCGTAGGTCAGCTCCTCGCCCGGGACCAGGTTCTGCCGGCCCTCGACCAGGAACGACTCCAGCATCACCCCGACGATCGCCTTGTTGCCGTCGGCGACCTGGTCGGCGATGTCGCCGGCCGCGAGGAACTGCTTCTCGGGATCCTTGCCGCTGTTGTCGTGGGAGGCGTCGATCACCAGCCGCTCCGACAGCCCGGCCACGCCGAGCGTCACCAGCGCGTCTTCGACCTCGGGCGGGTGGTAGTTCGGGACCCCGTGGCCGCCGCGCAGGATCAGGTGGCAGTCCGGGTTGCCGGTCGTGTGCAGGATCGCCGGCATGCCGGCGTCGTCGATTCCGGCGAAAGCGTGGGATGCCGCCGCCGCCCGCACCGCGTCGACCGCGATCTGGATGTTGCCGTCAGTCCGGTTCTTGAACCCGATCGGCATCGAGAGCCCGGAGGCGAGCTGGCGGTGGGTCTGGCTCTCCGAGGTGCGCGCCCCGATCGCCCCCCAGGCGACGCAGTCGGCGATGTACTGCGGCGTGATCGGGTCGAGGAACTCGCAGCCGATCGGCAGCCCGGTGTCGACCACCTCGAGCAGCAGCTTGCGCGCGATCCGCAGGCCCGCGTTGACGTCGCCGCTTTCGTCCAGATGCGGGTCGTTGATCAGCCCCTTCCAGCCGGTCGTCGTCCGCGGCTTCTCGAAGTAGACCCGCATCACCACCAGCAGGTCGTCGCGCAGCGCCCGCGCCGTCGCGCTCAGCCGCGTCGCGTACTCCATCGCCGCTTTCGGGTCGTGGACGCTGCACGGCCCGACCACGACCATCAACCGCGGGTCCTTCCCCTGCAGCACGGCGCGCACTTCTTCGCGACCGCGGATCACCGTCTTCGCCCGCTCCTCCGTCAGCGGCAGCTCCGCGAGCAGCCGTTCCGGCGGCGCCAGCTCAACGACTTTCGCGATCCGCTGGTCGCGGACGCCGTCTCGTTTCGCCCCCTCCATGCCGATGAACATTTTGCCTTCGCCTTTCTCCAAACCAAGGAAATCGTACTTTCTGGTCGCCCGCTGCCGGTTTGGGTCGGCGTGCGCGCGACGAGGAACCTGAGGACGGCGCCCGGCCGGAAGACCTGAATCTTCGGGCGACCATGCGGCCGCCGGCCAGAGCGCCTAGCTAAATCGCCAATACCAGCGCGTGAGGTGGCCGCGCGCATCGGCGCCGGCTGGGGCGCCATTCGCATTTATGGCGTCGTTCGACCTCACGATCAAGAGGTTGTACCACGGGCGCGGCTTTAGTCAAGTAATTCCGAGAGGGCGCGGAGGAAGCGCTCGTTCTCCTCGGCGGTGCCATAGCTGACCCGGATGTGGCCGGGGCCACCGAGGGCTTTTCCGGGGCGGACGGCGATCTCTCGCTCGGCGAGACCGGCGATCACCGCGGCCTCGTCGGCGTCGCCGAGGTCGATCCAGGAGAAGTTGGCGTGGGAGTCGGAGGTGCTCAGGCCGATCCCGCGCAGCGCCTCCTCGACGGTGAGGCGGGCGGCGACCGTGCTCTCGACCCGGCGCAGGACGTCGTCCTGGTGCAGGATCGCCTCCGCCCCGGCCGCCTGGGCGAGGGCGTTGACGCTGAACGGCTGGCGCACGGCGTCGACCGCGGCGCGGAACTTCGGCGAGCCGATCGCGTAGCCGACCCGCAGCCCGGCGAGGCCGTAGCACTTGCTGAAGGTGCGGAGGACGACGAGGTTCGGGAAGTCGGCGAGCAGGTCGAGGGTCACGTCGGGGTCGTCGTGGGTCTGGAACTCGACGTATGCCTCGTCGAGGATCACCGTCACGTGCGGTGGAATTCGCTCGCAGAAGGCGGCGATCTCGGCGGCGGGGATGTGGGTCGCGGTCGGGTTGTTCGGGTTGCAGACGATCAGCAGTTGGGTCGCCGCCGTCACCTCGGCCGCCATCGCGTCGAGGTCGTGGACGTCCCCCTCGGCCAGCGGCACGCGGACCTCGCGGGCGCCGGTCAGCGCCGGCAGGTACGGGTACATCGAGAAGGCCGGCCAGGCGTAGACGATCTCGGCGCCCGGCTCGCAGAGCGCCTCGGCGGCAGCGAGGAGGATCTCGCAGGAGCCGTTGCCGACAGCGACCCGGCTCGGCTCCGTCTCGTAGCGCTCGGCCAGGCGCCGGCGCAGCAGCGTCGCGTCGGGATCGGGGTAGCGGTTCATCAAGCCGGCCGCGGCCGCCACCGCCTCGACCACCTTCGGGTGCGGCGGCGTCGGCGACTCGTTGGAGGCGAGCTGGGCGATGTTCCCTGAGGCGATCGCCTCGGGCGCCTGCCCGGTCGGAACCCCGGCCTGGTAGCCCGGCATGCGGGCGAGCTTCTCGGCGAAGGTGATCGTCATCGCGAGCGATTGTGACGGACGAGAGGCGGAACGCCTCTACTGCGCCGCTTCGAGATCGACCCGCAGCTTCTGCGCCTCGCCCACGTAGACGTGGACCGGCTGGTGCCCCTCCGGCGCGTAGAAGTGCAGCATCACCCGGATCACCCGCGGCATCGACCCCGGCACCGGGATCTCCCGGCAGCACATCAGCGGCACCATTGTCAGCCCCAGGTCCCGCGCCGCCACGGCGGGGAACTCCGCGTCGAGGTCATCCGTGGTCGTGAACAAGCAGCTGACCATCGCCTCCGGCGCCAGCCCGTTCCGCTCGATCAGCTCCCGCATCAACTCCTCGGTCGCCGCGAGGATCGCCGCCGACTCGTTCGCCTCCGCCTGCACCGCGCCGCGCACCGCGAAAAGCCGTTGCGCCGGCGCCTCGTGATGCCCGTGCTGCATGTCGCCATTTCGGCCCACGGAGCGCATCTTTCCAGACGCAGAGGGGGCGAGTTTCACAGCGGTGTTCCTTATGGACCTATGCGGTCCAAAAAGAACACCGCTCGTGGTCACCACCTAGCTGAGGTTGCGGCTCGGCAGCATGGAGTGATTTCGCGACAGCAGCTCCGGGCTGCAGGCGTGACCGATCGGGAGGTTGCCCGCGCCGTTCAAGCGGGGCGGCTACACAGGGTGTATCGCGGGGCTTATGCACTTGGCCACCCCAAGGTGAACGAGAAGGGACGGCTTCTAGCCGCGACTCTGGCGTGTGGGAAGGGTGCGGTCATCTCGCATCGAAGCGCGGGAGCCCTGCTGAGGGTTCTCGACAAGGGACCAGTGGTCATCGACGTCATCGCGCCTCCCGAGCGGGGCCGAAAAATCGACGGCATCCGCTTTCATCGCGTTCGTCCGCCGCTGCTGGAGGAGACCGGGACGGTTGCGGGCATCCCTTGCACGAGCCCGGCGCGGACGTTGGTGGACCTCGCGGGGACGGTCGGCGACCGGACGCTGCGGAGCTGCTTCGAGCGGGCGGCGAAGCGGAAGCTGCTCGACATCCCGGCGATCGAGGCGTCGATGGATCCCGGCCGGCGCGGGATGCCCTCCCTGCGAGTCCTCGTTGACGAATGGCGACAGGCGGCGCCCGTGGCGAAGAAGGGCAAGCTCAAGAGCCCGCTGGAGGCGAAGGTGCTGCCGCTGGTCCTGCGGCGCAATCTCCCCGCTCCGAACCTCAACGCTCCAGTCCAGATCACCAACGGCCGCATCGAGGTGGACTTCCTCTGGTCCGACGCCAAGTTCGTCGTCGAGGCCGACAGCCGCGACTTCCACGCAACCCACATCGCCTTCGAGCGCGACCGCTGGCGCGACCGGGAACTGATGCGAGCGGGCTACGCGACCCTGCGCGTCACCCACCGCGAAGCGGAACAAGAACCCGAAGCCATCGCGGAGACCGTTGTCACGACCCTCGCGTCCCGCCTTCCCTCGGCGCTCCGCACCTCCCCGAGCGGCGTGGGGTGAGGAGCAGAGTCCCCCTCCCCACCTGCAAGTAGGAGGGGGACTCTGCTCCTCACCCCGCAGCCGCCTCGCGCAATCGAGCGATCTCGTCATCCGAGAGGCGACGCGCGGCCCCCACCTTCAGGCCACCGAGCCGCAACGGCCCAAAGGAGACCCGCCGCAACTCCACCACCTCGTTTCCGACCGCCTCCAACATTCGCCGCACCTGGCGGTTGCGGCCTTCGCGCAGCGTCACCTCGATCTCTCGATCGCCGAGGCGCCGCACCTTCGCCGGCGCAGTCGGCCCATCCTCGAGCTCCACCCCGCCGCGCAACCGCTCGAGGTCGCGATCCGCGATCGGAGCCCGCAACCGCGCCCGATACGTCTTCGGCACCTCGTACCTCGGGTGCGTCAGACGGTTCGCCAGCTCGCCGTCGTTCGTCAGCAGCAGGAGCCCGGTCGAATCCGCGTCGAGCCTCCCCACCGGATACAGCCGCGCCTCCGTCTCCACCAGCTCCACCACCGCCGGCCGCGCTCCCGGCTCCCGCGCCGTCGAGACCACCCCCTCCGGCTTGTTCACCACCCAGACCTCGCGCGCCTCGGCCGCCACCGGCGCGCCGTTGACCCGCACGTCGTCCCCCGCCTCGACGTCCCGCGCCGGGTCGGTCACCACCTCACCGCCGACGGTCACCACCCCCTTGGCGATGATCTCCTCAGCCTTCCTCCTCGAAGCGACGCCCCCATGGGCGAGGAACTTCGCCAGCCTCACGGTCGAGGAGCCGGGGGTGGGGTTCGCCGGACCCTCCCCGCTGTTGTCCGCCGAACCCCACCCCCGGCTCCGCCCGCGATCACTCCGCGCGCTGTTCCCCGGCCTTCAGCAGGCGCTCGCGCAGGTCGCGCTCGTCCTCGGGGCTGGGGTCGAAGCGGGAGGGGTCCGGCAGCTGGTCGAGGCCGCTGAGGCCGAAGAGGCGCTCGAACAGCTCCGAGGTCTTGAAGATCGCGGCGCCGAACTGGGAGCGGCCGGACTCTTCGATCAGGCCGCGCTCGGCGAGGCTGGTGACCGCCGACTCGGAAGTGACGCCACGGATGCGGGCGATCTCCGGCCGGGTCACCGGCTGCAGGTAGGCGACGATCGCCAGCGTCTCGGCCTGGGCCTGGGTCAGCGGCGGGGTGCGCGGCTTGGAGAGCAGTCGCCGAGCGGCTTCCTCGCTGGCGGGATCGCTCGCGAGGCTGAAGCCGCCGCCGACCTCGCGCAACACCACCCCCCGCTTGCCCTCGGCGAGGTCCTCGCGCAGCAGCTCGATCGCCTCTTCGACCTGGCCCTCGGTCACCTGCGCCGCCTCGGCCAGGTCCTTGACCGCGACCGGCTGCGGCGAGAGGAAGAGCAGCGACTCGACGGTGCGGGAGAGATCGCTCATGCGCCCTTGTGCAGCGCGTCGGGAACCGCCTTCTTCACCCGAATCGGCCCGAAGGCGCGATCCTGCTCCCAGGTGATCTCGCCCTTGCGGTAGAGCTCCAGCAGGCCGAAGACGGTGACCGCCTGGGTCAGCCGGTCCTCGTTCCCGAACTCCTCGTCGAAGTCGAAGCTGGAGCGGCTGCGGAGGACGTCGCGGAGGGCGCGCAGGCGACGCTCCAGCGAGACGGTCGGGCGGATGTGGCTGATGTCGACTTCGGGCGGCTCGGTCAGCAGGTCGCCGAGGGCGGCGCCCAGCGCTTCCGGGTCGTAGACGGCGACGGCGGCCTCGACCGCGACCCGCCGCAGCTGCGGCGGCAGCGGCGCCGAGCGGTAGAGGTAGCCGCGCTGGCTCTCGAAGCGGTCGGCCAGCACCTTCGAGGCGTCGCTGTAGCGCCGGTACTCGAGCATCCGCGCCAGCAGCTCCTCGACCGCCTCCTCCGGTTTCAGCTCCTCGAGATCTTCCTCGGGGCTCGGCAGCATCAGCCGTGACTTCAGCTCCAGCAGGGCGGCGATGAGGACGAGGAACTCGGTCGCCACCTCGAGCTCCAGCTCGCCCTCGCGCTCGAGGTGCTCGACGTAGGCGACGACGACCTCGCCCAGCTGCAGGTCGAGGAGGCTGATCTCCTCGCGCAGGACGACCGCCATCAGCAGGTCGAACGGCCCGGCGAAGACGTCGAGGTCGAGATCGAGGTCGAGATCGGCTACGGCCATTGCGCCCAGACTAGAGCGGAGGCGGGACGGCGGCGGCCGGTTACCTGGCTATTTGGGCGTTTGAACCGGGCCGTAGCCCATGCGCTCGCGCACGTCGGCGAGGACCGGGGCGGCAAGCGCCTGGGCCTTCTCGGCGCCGATGCCGAAGATGCGGTCGAGCTCGGCCTCGTCCGGGCGCAACTCCGCGTAGCGCTTCTGGACCGGCGCCAGGTACGCGACGACGGCCTCGGCGACCGCCTTCTTGAAATCGCCGTAGCCGGAGCCCTCGAACTCGCTCTCGACCTGGGCTTGGTCGCTACCCCGGGCGACGGCGAGGATGTCGATCAGGTTGGTGATCCCCGGCTTCTCCGGCGAGCGGATGATCTCGCGGCCGGAGTCGGTGACGGCGGAGCCGAACTTCTTGCGGATCGCCGCGGGCTCGTCTAGGACGAGCACCGTCCCCTGCTCGGTCCCGCCCGTCGTCGACATCTTCCGCTCCGGCTCCTGCAGGTCCATGATCCGGGCACCGACCTTCGGGATCACCAGCTCCGGGACGACGAGGGTGTCGCCAAAGCGGGCGTTGAAGCGGCGGGCGATCTCCCGCATCAGCTCGACGTGCTGGCGCTGGTCGTCCCCGACCGGCACCTCGGTCGCCCGGTAGGCGAGGACGTCGGCGGCCATCAGCACCGGGTAGTAGAAGAGCGCCGCGGAGGCGAGTTCGCGGTCCTTGCCGACCTTTTCCTTGAACTGGTGCATGCGGTTGAGGTCGCCGTGGGCGGTGACCGCCGAGAGCAGCCAGGTAAGTTCGCTGTGCTCGGGGACGTCGGACTGGCGGAAGAGGATGCAGCGCTCGGGGTCGAGGCCGGCGGCGAGCAGGATCGCGGCGGTGTCGTAGACGCGCTCGCGCAGTTCGACCGGGTCGTAGGGGACCGAGATCGCGTGGAGGTCGACGATGCAGAAGATCGCCGGGTCGCCGCGGTCCTGGCCCTCGACGTACTGGCGGATGGCGCCTATGTAGTTGCCAAGATGCTTGCGGCCGGTCGGCTGGATGCCCGAGAAGATGATGGGTTTCGGCATGAGGGACGGAGCCTATTGAGGGGGCCGGGATGGGTGTCCGTTGGTGGGTGGAGGCGCCCGGGGTGGGGCACCCTCGCCCGGACAAACGGCGGCCTAATTGAGGGATTGGCGAAACTCGCAGGGCCAGTAGCCAAGCGGGTTCGCAGGGTCGGTGAGTTCATGGATACCTCGCTTTCCGGGCGGTCTACCCCAACTCGTCGAGGATGCCCTGCAACGCGCCCAGACGAATCTCAAGCCGGGTCAGAGGCGCGGACACGTCTTGGCCTGCGGCGATAAACCTTTTCGTCAACTCTTCGGGAGCATGTTCGCTGAGGAACGCGACGACGCTGTCCGCCCACTCGGCCGTTTCTTCAAGTTCTGGCCTCCCAATGCCATATTGCATCACGCTGAACCTATGGAGAAGTTCGGTGCCCTTCCGGTGCAAGTCCTGAAGAGACAGACCGACGTTGACCGTCTTGATCTCGGGCTGCTCCCACGTTGCCCGTAGTTCGTTCCGCTGGCGCACCGGGGCAGCCGCAAGCTGGCAGGCGAACACGACGACGACGGACAAGAGGATCGCCACCGCTGCGGCCAAGATCGGAACGGCCACCTGCGTCGTGGTCGGTTGGCCCTCCTGTGCAATCAGGGCGAGCGCGGAGAAAATGGCAGTCACGAGCGCTCCTCCTATCTGAAAGGCGGTGCTTTGGTAGACGCCAGCAGCGTCTACCTTCGCCCGCTGCCAGGCGCTTTCGGTCAGATTGGGATCAGCCATGAGGCCGACCCTATCGGGAGGGATCAGCGGAGACGTTGGAAAGCGGCCGCCCCCCGAGAAGTGTTTGCCAAGGCGGGGGGCGGCTGATTCTCAGAGCAAGCAACCGGAACAGTAGAAGCGACCTCAGACGGCTTGGCGACTCTGCCAGTTCCCAGTTAGTGTCTTCTACGATCCCTAACTTGAAGCGTTCAGCCCCTACCCAGGTCGGACCCGCCAAGGCCCGCCTGCCACAGGGGGACGCAAGCAAATGAAGGAGGCCAAATGGCCGTAGTGAGTCCGTGGCACTCGATCCTGCAGAACGTGCACCACAACAACACCGAGTGCAACACCGGAAACAACATTGAGGCGGAGAACCGCCGCGACGGAGACGGCGGCAAGCCGCTCTGTCAGGAGTGCGCCGGACTGGCTTAAGTAGCCAGCCGGAACGTCAACTCCCAATTTGGCGCTGCTGGCTCCCGGTCTATGACCGGCCAGCAGCGCCGTAGCGCCCCCACGGGGAATCGGCGCTGGAGCGCGAAGGCGAGCGCCCGCAGCCCCTCGGAGCGGTCCCCATGGAATCGGATCGTCGGCTCGGGATACGCATGTCCCTCGCCGCCTTCGCAGGACTCGAAGGTCTCAAAACCCGCGTCAGAGAGCGCTTCGACATAAGGCGCGATGCCCGGATCAAGGGGCGGATCGTAGATCCGTTTGCTGGCCACGGAGGTGTTCCTTTCGGTGCAGGTATTGGAGGACGGGAGTACCGATTTTTGGCTTTCTAGAGCCGTTTTCCGTCCGAACCTGCCCGTAGGCTTCCGTCTACAAATCGCAAAGGAAGACCCCCGCGAAGTTGGCGCTTCCGGGGGTCAGGACCACAGAGGTATTGGCTCCGTGGACGTACCCAAGGTAGCACCGCAACCCGCGTCGGTTGCGCAGCTTGAGAGGCTTCTCGAATCTCCCGAGATTCAGCGCTTGATTGCTGAATTGACGGAGACGAGATGGACCGGTAGGCCGGGATATCCGGTTCGGACGATGGTCGGCATGGCGCTCGCCAAGAGCGTGTATGCGTTGCCGACGTGGACGAAGGTCGTCGCCCTGGTGGGCGAGCACTGGCGACTCCAGCGCGTCCTCGGATGCGAGGGCGAACCGCCGAGCAAGTGGGCCGCTTACCGCTTCGCTGAGAAGCTCCGCGACAACGGCGAGAAGGTGGAGCGCTGCATTGACTCGGTGGTTGAAGGGTTGAAGGCGAAGCTGCCCACTTACGGGACCGACCTCGCCATTGACGAAAGCGACATGCCGGCTTATGCGAACGGCCAGCGCGACATCGGCGAGGTCAAGGTGCCACGGCGCTTCTCCGACCCCGACGCAAGCTGGGGACGCCGCTCGGCTATCTCCACCCGCAAGGGCGGTTCCTTCTACGGCTATCGCCTGCATCTTGCCGCCTGCGTGGCGACGGGTCTTCCGGTTGCGTGGAAGGTCGAAGGCGCGAGGGAGAACGAAGGCCGGTTCGCTGCGGTGCTGATCGACGAAGCCAGACGGCGCGGGTGCATGGCTGACACGGCAGCGATGGACCGGGGTTATGACTCCGGTCCGGTGCATGAGGAATGTGCCGAGCGCGACTGCCTGCCGATCATTCCCCTCAAACAGACGACCGGCGTCAAGCGCGGCGACCACCTGCCACCGGAGTGCAAGCACGGCACTTGGAAGTTCGCCGGGTCGGACCGAAAGCGCGGCGCCTCGAAGTGGCGTTGCCCGAAGGGGAAGTGCAAACCGGCCTCGACCTGGATCAAGGCCGACCGGCTCCACCCGCTGATCCCCTACAAGTCGAAGCGCTGGAACAGCGCCTACCGCAAGCGGGTGGCGGTCGAGCGCGAGTTCGGACGGCTCAAGCACGAATGGGGCCTGAAGCCCCTGCGGGTCCGTGGCCTTGAGCGCGTCCGACTCCACGCCGACTTGACGGTCTTGACGAAGCTCGCCTGCGCGCTTTCGCGCGCGAGGGCAGCGCCTACCTGATCCCTCGCAGCAGGTCGCGGACCTGCACCCCCATTCCCGCCGCCAGCCACACCATGTGATCCAGACGCGGGAGTTGAAGCCCGTTCTCCATCCGCGACACGGCGGCGCGGTGCATGAACGCCTCAGCGGCGAGCCGGTCCTGCGTCATTTCTGCCTGCCGCCGTGCCGAGTGGAGGTTGCGGCCGAACTGCTTTGCGGCCTCCATCTACACCGCCTCCACGAACAACTCAAAGGCGCGCAGAGCGGTTCGGGTGGGCAGCACCGCGCCCTCGCAGCGGAACAGCAAGCCGCCTCTGACGAGGTCTCGGACCGCCCTTTCCACCCCGTCACGCTGGGCGAAGTCGTCGGGTGCGGCCAGTTCGCGGATCAGATCCGAGAGCCTCAGCGTGGCGGGCTGGGCTTCGACTACGTGAAGCAGAACCGCCTTTTCGATCTCGCGGTCCTCGGCGGCGTTAGAGCCTGCCTTAGTCTGGTCGTGCAAGGGAGTTCACGCTCCTTTGTCACGGCCGGGGGCTGTTTGCGCAGTCGCCCGGCCACTTTTGATTTGGACCGGGCGAACCTATGGGCGCTCAGAGAAAAAGGCGAGCGTTTCGCCAATCGAAACGCCAATCCCTCAATTAGGCCGCCGTTTTGAGTATCCGCCCGTTCGAGGGTGCCCCACCCCGGGCTTCAATCCGTACCGGCTGATGCTGGCAGCTCAGACAGTTTCGGGGGCCGTCCCTGCTTTTTCTTGTTGCTGTGGAGCGCAGTCGCCGTCGGTGGGGTGGCCGCACTCGCCGGCTTGGGCGGAGCCGCGGCTGGGGATGGAGCTGGAGCTGACTTTTCTTTTCGGGTTCTCGATGCCTAGGCCGGAGGCGATGCCGCCGAGGATCATCAGGGCGGCGGCGATGAGGACGCCGAGGTGGAAGGCGGAGGTGGAGGCGGCGGCCGCCGCGTCGGTGAGGGGGCCGCCCGGGACGTTGCCGGCGATCGCGTCGAAGCGGGCGGAGATGACGGCGCCGAGGACGGCGATCGCCAGCAGGCCGGCGACTCGGGAAACGCCGTTGTTGATCCCGGAGGCGATGCCGACGTGGCGTTCCTCGACCGAGTCGAGCACGGTCGCGGTCAGCGGCGCCACCGTCGCCGAGAGGCCGAGGCCGAAGACGAGGATCGCGGGAAGCACCTCAGTGACGTAGTCGGCGCCGGCGTCGACCCGCAGCATCAGCAGCAGGCCGAGGCCGCCGACGATCGGCCCCGCGGTCATCGGCAGCCGCGGCCCGGTGCCGGAGGCGACGCGGCCGAAGCGCGGCGAGAGGACGAAGAGCAGGACCGAGATCGGCGTCGTCGCCAGGCCCGCCTCCAGCGCCGAGTAGCCGGCCACCTGCTGGAGGAAGAGGCCGACGAAGAAGAGACCGCCGATCAGCCCGGCGTAGGCGGAGAGCGTGGTCAGGTTGGCGACGGCGAAGTTGCGGATGCGGAAGAGGCCGAGGTCCATCATCGGGTGGCGGGCCCGCGCCTCGCGGAGGACGAAGAGGGCGAAGCAGAGGACGCCGCCGAGGAGCGGGATCCAAACCAGCGGGTCGCTCCAACCGTGGTCCGGCTGTTCGATCAGGGCGTAGACGGGGCCACCGAGCCCCGCCGCCGAAAGGGCGATCCCGGCCCAGTCGATGCCGCGAAACGCGTCCGGGTCGCGGCTCTCCTCGACCGCGTGCAGGGTCAGCATCACCGTCGCCGCGATCAGCGGCAGGTTGACCCAGAAAATAGCCCGCCAGGAGGTGAGGCCGATGAGGGCGCCGCCGCCAGCCGGGCCGATCACGGTCGCGATCCCGGTCCAGGCGGTCCAGGTGCCGACCGCCTTGCCGCGCGCCTCGCCGGCGAAGGTGGCGGCGACGATAGCCAGCGATCCCGGCACCAGCAGAGCGCCGGCGATCCCCTGCAGCGCCCGCGCGCCGACCAGGAACTCGACCGTGGGGGCGATCGCACAAAAGACCGAGGTAACGCCGAAAGCGACCAGCCCGACGACGAACATCCGCCGGCGCCCGAACTGGTCCCCGAGCGAGCCGCCGACCAGCAGCAGCGAGACCATCGTCAGCATGTAGGCCTCGACCACCCACTGCTGCCCGGAGAGGCCGGCGTCGAGGTCTTCGCTGATCGCCGGCAGGGCGACGTTGACGACGGTGCTGTCGAGGAAGACGACGGTGGAGCCGAGGATCGTCGCGATCAGCGTCAGTCGCTGGGAGCGGGACACGCGACGAGTCTGGCAGGTGCATCGACCGGGCTCCGGACCTCTGGCGGGCCCTCGTTCGTATAGAGGGCATGAGGAAGGGACCGACCGCGATTGCGACGTTGCTGCTGGCCTTGGCCCTGATCCCCGCCATGGCCAGGGCCGACGGCTTCGGGCTGCTCGGCGCCGCGCACTACCTCGGCGACCCGCCCTACCGCTACGTCGCTCTCTCCCCGCACACCCGCCACCCGGTGACGGTGGTCGAGCGGATCGATACGCGGGACTCGACGGTCGACCGCTGGTGGTACCTGCGCGGGACCTGGTACCTGCCGGCCGTCGCCTACGACGGCAGCGCCGCGGGGTTCGCCGACGGCAAGCTCGTCCTCACGACCTCGCCGCGCCGCTATCCACCGAAGCGGACCGGGTTCGCGATCCTCGACACGCACCTCTTCCTCCGCCACCCGCCCACCGGGAACGCCCCGGAGCACGCGATCACCCGCTTCAGCCTCCGCGGCGCCTACGGGTTCGACGCGCTTTCCCCCGACGCCTCGACGATGTACCTGATCCACAACTTCTTCGACAAGCGGCGCCGCGGCCGCTACGAGGTGCGGGCGCTGGACCTGGCGAGTGGCCGGCTGCAGCCGGGAGCGATCGTCGATCCCGAGGAGCCGGACGAGCGGATGCAGGGCTCGCCGGTCAGCCGCGCCGCCAGCCCCGACGGCCGTTGGGCCTACACCCTCTACACCGGCAGCGAGGAGACCTTCGTCCACGCGCTCGACACGGTCCGGGGCCGCGCCGTCTGCGTCGATCTCCCCCAGCTCGAGTTCCTGCGCGAACCGTTTCAGCTGCGGCTGCGGCTCAGCGAGGGCGGAGACGAGATCCTCCTCTACAGCCGCGACACCAAAAACGCCCCCGACGGAACGTTGCTGGCGGTCGACACCGGCTCCTTCGACGTCCGCGAGCCCGTCTGGATGCGTCTCGGCCTCCCCGCTAACTTCCTCCAGGTCTTCTGATGGTCGCGCTGCTGGCAGCCCTCGCCCTCCTCGCCCCCGCCCCCCGCGAGGCGCCCGGAAACATCCTCCTCCGCGAGACGATCGTCGGCCACTCGCTGCAGGGGAGGACGATCAAGATGCGCGAGTACGGGGAGGCGACTTGGAGCGGCGAGCTGCTCGTCTTCGGCTGCATCCACGGCGACGAGTGCGCGGCGAGGGGGATCCAGCCAGTGACGGGCGGCTGTCCCGACCCCAGCGCCGATGTCTTCGTCGTCCCCAACCTCAACCCCGACGGGACGGCGGCGCGCTCGCGGCTGAACGCCCGTGGCGTCGACCTCAACCGCAACTTCGCCTCCGGCTGGCAGCCGATCAGGGTCCGCGGCGACCTTGAATACTCGGGGCCGCGACCGTTCTCGGAGCCGGAAACGCGGCTAGCGCGACGGCTGGTGCGCGAACTGCGGCCGGAGGCGACGATCTGGTTCCACCAGTACCGGGGCGGACGGCGCCCGTTCGTGCGCGCCTGGGGGCCGAGCGTCGAGGCTGGTCGCCACTTCGCCCGCCTCGCCCAGGTCGTGTTCCGGCGCCTGCGCTGGCCCGCCGGCAGCGCCCCGAACTGGCAGAACCACACCTTCCGGGGGTCCTCGTTCGTCGTCGAGCTGCCGCGCGGCCGATTGTCCCCGGCGCTGCGGGAACGGCTGGCGAAGGCGCTCGTCCGCATGGGCCGGTGGGTGAGAGAAGATTGAGATGCGGAAAGGGGATGGCGCTTGCGAGCTGAGAGCAGCGAGGACGAACGGCGACTCGTGCGCGAAGCGCAGGCCGGCTCGGGGGCCGCGATGGCGCGGCTCTACTCGCTGCACTGGCGCGGCGCCTACCGCGCCGCCTACCTCGTCGTCCACGACGCCTCCGCGGCCGAGGACATCGCCCAGGACGCCTTCCTCGCCGGCGTCGCCGCGCTCGACCGCTTCGACCGCCGCCGCCCCTTCCGGCCCTGGCTGCACCGGATCGTCGTCAATCGCGCCCTCGACTGGGCGCGGCGCGAGGCGCTGCGGCGGCGGGTCGACGGCGCCGAGTCGGTCTTCGAGCCGCTGCCGCCACCCGAAGAGATCGGCGGCGAGCTGATGGCGGCGCTGAAGGAGCTGCCGGCCGAGCAGCGCGCGGTGGTGGTGCTGCGCCACCTGCTCGAGTACACGCCCGGAGAGATCGCGCGGATGCTGGAGCTGCCGCGGGGGACGGTGAACTCGCGGCTGCGCCGCGGGCTCGACCGGCTGCGCGAGGCGGCCGAGGCGGATTCGTTCGCGGAGGAGGGTCGATGAGCAGCGACCGGATCGGCCGCGCGCTACGGGCTACCGCGATTCCCGAGCCGCCCGAGGCCGAGGAGCGCGGTCGGCGAATGGTCGCCGCCGCTTTCGCCGAGCGAAAGAGCAGCGATGCGAGCGGCCGCTCCGAACTTTGGGGGGCTATGACCCCCCAAACCTCGGAGAGGCGGCCCCTCCCCCGCCTCGCGCTCGCCCTTGGCATCGCGACGCTGCTGGCAGCGCTGCTGCTCTCGCCAGCCGGCGCCGCCGTCCGCGACTGGGTCGGCGACGTGGTCGAGAGCCCGGCGCCGAAGCCCGAACCCGAGCTGGCGCGGATCCCCGGAGGGGGCCGCCTTCTCGTCCAGAGCGCGGTCGGTCCTTGGGTCGTCCAGCCGGATGGCTCCCGGCGCCTGCTCGGCGACTACGAAGAAGCGACCTGGTCGCCGCGCGGGCTCTTCGTCGCCGCGGCGAAGGGCCGGACGCTGAGCGCGGTCGAGCCTGGCGGCACCCCGCACTGGTCGCTGACGGCGGCGGCGCGGGTGCGCGATCCGCGCTGGTCCCCCTCCGGGTACCGGATCGCCTACCGCGCGGGGGACGAGCTGCGCATCGTCGCCGGCGACGGCACCGGCGACCACCTGGTCAACCCGGACACGGCGCCCGTCGCCCCCGCCTGGTCGCCCTTCGGGACCCCTGAAGTGGCCTACGTCAACGCCGAGGGGCAGCTGCGGATCGCCGGCAGCGAGAAGAGCGCGAGCCGCTCGGGAGCGCCGCCCGACATGGCCGGCGCGGCGGCCGGCCGCGACGTCACCCGGATCGAATGGGGCGCTGAGGGGCGACTGATCCTCGAGGTTTCGCCCAGCCAGCTCCACCTGCAGAGGATGCGACTCTCAAAGCTCGAAGGACGATCCGAATTCGGCCCCCGGACCGAGCTTGCGATTCCACCCGGGACGAGTGTCGTCGACGCCGCGCTCGCGCCCGAGACGCAGGCGGTCGCCACCGTCGTCACGCACTGGCGGGACCACGGCACCAACAGCGAGGTCCTCGTCTTCCCGCCAGGCGCCGCGAAGCCGCGAAGCCTCCTCACGGTCCCCGGCAGCCTCGGTGAAGTCGCCTGGTCCCCGGACGGCCACCGCCTGCTCGTCGCCTGGCCCGGCCCCAGCCAGTGGCTCTTCCTCCCGGTCGGCCGCGCCAGGCCACGAGCCGTGGCCAATATCTCCACCGCCTTCGCTCCTGGCGAGCGATCCGCGAGCTTCCCCCGAGTCGAAGGCTGGTGCTGCGCCCGCTAGAGCTCGCGCAGTTGCGCAGCGGGCGTGAAGAAGTGGCGATACGCGAGCAGGGTGGCCGTGAGGGCGGAGATCGAGACGCTGCCGAGCAGCGTGTAGAGGAGGATCAGCTGCAGGCGGACGGCGTCGGTGGGGCTGGCGCCGGCGAGCAGCATCCCGACCATCGTCCCCGGGAAGAAGATCAGGCCGGTGGTCTTGGTCGAGTCGACGAGGGCGATCATCCCCGAGCGCAGGGCGCGGCGGACGGTCGGCGCCGCGGCTTCGCGAGCGGTGGCGCCGAGCGCGAGCGTCGCCTCGATCCGCGCCCGGGCGTCGGCCATCTCGTCGCCAAGGCGGTTGAGGGCGACGGCGCTGGCGGTCATCGCGTTGCCGATCACCATCCCGCCGACCGGGACCAGGTAGCGCGGGGTCGGGTCGAAGATGCCGAGGGCGACGACGAGGCCGAGGGTGCTAGCTCCGGCCAAAGCGAGCGCGATCAGCAGCGGGCCGAAGGAGTCGGGGACCTTGGCGGCGCGGTGGCGGGCGGTGATCGCGCCGAAGAAGACCATCACCGCCAGCAGCAGGAGGACGAGCCAGATCGTGTCGGCGTCGAAGATCAGCTTGATCGCGTAGCCGACCAGGGTCAGCTGGACGATCGAGCGGCCGGTGGCGACGAGGATGTCGCGCTCGAGGTCGGCGCGCTGCCAGAAGGAGATCGCCGCCGCCAGGGCGACCAGGACCAGCGAGGCGGCGACCTGCCAGAGGGCGACGTGGATCGAGGCGCTCACGCCGGCATCTCCACTACCTGGTCGCCGAGCCGGCGCGCCTGCTCGGGTTCGTGGCTGACGAGGACGATCGAGACCTCCTGCTCGCGCCGCAGCTCCGCCAGCGCCGCCTCGATCCGGTCGCGGGCAGCGTGATCGAGGGCCGAGGTCGGCTCGTCGAGCAGCAGCACGGTGGGACGCTGGGCGAGCGCCCGCGCCAGCATCGCCCGCTGCTGCTCGCCGACCGAGAGCTGGCTGACGTCGCGGTCGGCGAAGGAAGGGTCGAGGCCGGCGCGGGCGAGGGTCGCCTCGACGTCGAGCCCCTCTCTCGCCAGCTCGGCCGCGTAGCGCAGGTTCGACTCTACGGTCCCGTCGAGCAGGGCCGGGAGCTGCGGGACCAGGGAGACCTCTCGCCGCAGCGCCAGCGGCTCGTAGGCAGTTATCGACCGGCCGCGATAGGCGATCTCGCCGCGGTCTGGGTCGGCGAGCCGGTTCAGCAGCCGCAACAGCGTCGACTTGCCGACCCCGGAGGGGCCGACGATCGCGGTCGAGCCCTCGGGAATCGAGGCGCTGAAGGAGTCGAGGACGGCGCGCCCGCCGCGCTCAACCCCCACCTCTCGCAACTCGAAGAGCACCGCGGCATGATCCCGCATCGCAAGATGCCTCTCGCTGTGCCCACCTCTGTTGAGCGAGCGCGTTTGCTTGAAAGAATCCGGGTAAGGAGCCCAGGGGAAGGAACGACACCGATGGCAAGAGCGATTTGGAGCGGAACGATCAGCTTCGGGCTACTGAATGTGCCCGTGCGCATGTTCAGCGCCGTGGCGCGGCGCAACATCGCCTTGCGCGAGATCCGCGAGTCCGACAGCGCCAAGATCAAACACCGCCGCGTCGCCGAAGGGACCGACGAAGAGGTCCCCTACGAGAACATCATCAAGGCCTATGAGCTCTCCCCCGGCCAGTACGTGCCGCTGGGCAAGGACGACCTGGCGGCGCTGGCGCCGGAGAAGACGCGGGCGATCGACGTCCAGGACTTCGTCGACATCGAGGAAATCGACCCGATGTACTTCGACAGCCCCTATTACCTCGGCCCCGCCGACGGCGCCGAGAAGGCCTACTCGCTGCTGGCAAGTGCGATGGAGAGCTCGGGCAAGGCGGCGATCGCCCGCTTCGTCTTCCGCAACAAAGAGCACCTCTCGGCGATCCGCGCCTCCGACGGCGTGCTGACGCTGACCACGATGCGCTTCCACGACGAGGTGGTGCCGCCGTCCGATCTCGACGACGCCCTCCCGGACAAGAAGCCGAAAGTCGCGAAGAAAGAGCAGCAGATGGCCGAACAGCTGATCGACTCGCTCAGCACCGAATTCGAACCGAACAGCTACCGCGACGAGTACCGCGAGCAGCTGCTGGCGCTGATCGAACGGAAGGCCGAAGGCAAGGAGATCGTCGCGCCCGAAGCCGAGGAACCGAAGGCGACCAAAGCTCCCGACCTGATGGCGGCACTGGAGGAAAGCATCGCCGCGGTCAAAGACAAAGGCAGCGGCGGCGGCAAGAAAAAAGCCTCGAACTCCAAAGGCAAAGCCGCCAAAGGGAAAGCGAAATCCAAAAGTAAAAGCGCTTCGCGGTCCAAAGCCAAAGCCGCGAAATAAGCTTTTTGGCCGTGGGCGAGACGCGGCAAGTCGATGTCGAAGGCAAGGAGCTGCGGCTCTCCAACCTCGACAAGGTGCTCTACCCGGAGACCGGGTTCACCAAGGGCGAGATGGTCGACTACTACGCCAAGGTGGCGCCGGCGATCGTCCCCCACCTGAGCGGCCGCGCGGTGACGCTCCGCCGCTTCCCGGAAGGGGTCGACGACCTCGACGCCGCCTTTTTCGAGAAGCGCTGTCCGAAACACCGGCCGAAATGGGTGAAGACGGCGAAAGTGCAGGCGGGGCCGCGGGCGGGCGTGATCGAGTTCTGCGTCTGCGACAGCCTGCCGACGCTGATCTGGATGGCACAACTGGCGGCGCTGGAGCTGCACCCCTCGCTCTCGCTGAGCCGAGCGCCGAAACGGCCGACCGTGGTCGCCTTCGACCTCGACCCGGGTCCGCCCGCCGACATAGTCGACTGCTCGAGGGTGGCGCTGCGCCTGCGCGAGGTGTTGGACCAGCTCGAGCTCGAGTGCTTCGTCAAGACCTCGGGCTCGAAGGGCATGCAGCTCTACGTCCCCCTCAACACGAAGACCTCCTACGAGGAGACCCGCCCCTTCGCCCAGGCGCTGGCCCAATTGATCGCCAAGCAGGATCCCGAGAACGTCCTCGCCAAAATGGGCAAAAAGACCGACCGCAGCGGCAAGGTCCTGATCGACTGGTACCAGAACAACGAACGCAAAACGACGATCTCCGTCTACTCCCTCCGCGCCCGCGAACGCCCCACCTGCTCGACCCCGGTGACCTGGGAGGAGGTCGAAGCGGTGGCGGAGTCAGGCGACGGCTCGACCCTCGTCTTCGAGGCCGGCGACGTCCTGGAGCGGATCGAGGAGCACGGCGACCTCTTCGCGCCGGTACTGGAGCTGGAGCAGGAGTTGCCGAAGCTTTGAGCCCGCGGACGGGTTGATGAAGTCGTGAAGCGAATTTCAGCCATCTCGGTCCTGCTGCTCGCGCTGGCGCTGCCTGCATTCGCCGCCGCCTCCCCGGAACCGCCACCCCCGGGGACGCCGCCGTCGCTGACCGGCCTAGAAATGACCGAGCGAGTGATCCTCTCGCCGACCACGCCAAAGAGCACCGACTCGAAGCTGCCGCGGAAGACGATCTTCTCCTTCTTCCTCAACCAGAACGCGACCTTCAGCGTCGTCTTCAAGCAGATCCGCAAGGACGGCACGCTCGTCCGGCGCGGAGCCTTCACCCGCGATGGCGTCACCGGGAAGAACAGGGTCCGCTTCGAAGGCAAGCTGCCGAAGCCGAAGGGCGGCGTCCAGTTCCTCACTGCCGGGCGCTACCGAGCCTTCTTCAAGGCGAGCAACGAGTTCGGCACCTCCCCGGAAGCCTCGATCGGGTTCCGCGTGTTCCGCCCGAAGAACTAGGCGAACTACTGACGTAGGAACGAACGCTTCGAGCACTTGACCTCGGTCGGGCGATGTGTGAGGTTCGACCGTCGATGGCAACCATCTTGCTTTCACTCGACCAGTGGGCAGACATCGCCGTGATCCTCACCGGCCTCGGGGTCCTGCTCGTCTTCTACCAGGTGTACAAAGCGCGGCAGGACAGCGAAGTCGAACTCGTGACGGGAATGACGACGATGATGCTCGAGGTCGACCGGGCGTTGATCGAATACCCCGAGATGCGCCAGTACATCGGCGGTGGCAAGCGCGCACCGAGGAAGGATCAGGTGGAGCGGGAGCGGGCGCTGGCGGTCTGTACGGCACTGGCCAATGCCCTCGACCACGTCGTCTTTCACCTGGGCTATATGAACGACGACTCGCAGCGCGCATGGCGCATCTACATCGCCGAGACCTATGCGCGAAGCCCAGTCCTTCGCGACCTCCTCGCGGCACATCCTGACTGGTGGCCGGGCCTGCAGGGCCAGGTCTGCGGCCTGGCTGCTTAGAGCTGCTGCCGGACGACCGGCTGCCTCGTCGCTTTGACCTCGTCCAGTCGGCGGACGGGGGTCGTGTAGGGGGCGTTCTTGGCGAGGTCGGGGTTGGTCTCGGCCTCGGCGAGGATCCGGTCGATTGCCTCGGCGAAGGCGTCGAGGGACTCCTTGGTCTCGGTCTCGGTCGGCTCGACCATCAGGGCCTCGTCGACGAGGAGGGGGAAGTAGACGGTCGGCGGGTGGAAGCCGAAGTCGAGCAGGCGCTTGGCGAGGTCGAGGGTGGCGAGGCCGAGCTCGCGCTTCATCGGCTTGCCGGAGAGGACGAACTCGTGCATGCAGTGGCGGTCGAAGGCGATCGGCAGGCGCTCGCCGGCGCGGCCCTCGGCCAGGCGCGCCTTCAGGTAGTTGGCGTTGAGGACGGCGGTCTCGGAGGCCTCGGCGAGGCCGTCGCCGCCGAGGCTGAGGATGTACGCGTAGGAGCGGACGAAGACGCCGAAGTTGCCCTGGAAGCCGCGCAGGCGGCCGATCGACCTCGGCCGCTCGAAGTCGAGGTCGAAGCTCGGGCCGTGGCCGTTGGAGCCCTCGCGGCGGACCACCTGCGGCCGCGGCAGGTAGGGCTCGATCCGGTCGGAGACGGCAATAGGGCCGGCGCCGGGGCCGCCGCCGCCGTGCGGCTGGCTGAAGGACTTGTGGAGGTTGACGTGGACGATGTCGAAGCCCATGTCGCCGGGCCGCGAGTGCCCCATCACCGCATTGAGGTTGGCGCCGTCGTAGTAGAGGGTGCCGCCGGCCTCGTGGATCAGCTTCGCGATCTCGGCGATGTTTTCGTCGAATACGCCGAGCGTGTTCGGGTTGGTCAGCATCAGGCAGGCGACCTCGCCCTCGTTCTCGGCCAGCTTCGCCCGCAGGTCGTCCATCTCGACCCCGCCCTGGTCGTTCGTCGCGACTTTGACCACCTCGTAGCCGGCCATCGTCACCGAGGCCGGGTTGGTCCCGTGCGAGGTATCGGGGGCGAGGACCTTGGTCCGCTCTTCGCCGCGGTCGGCGTGGTAGGCGCGGGTCAGCAGCAGCCCGGCGAGCTCGCCGTGGGAGCCGGCGCTGGGTTGGAGGCTGACGTGCGGCAGGCCGCAGATCTCGCTCAGGGACTCCTGCAGCAGCCACATCAGCTCCAGCGCCCCCTGGGCGCGGCGCGGGTCCTGCGCCGGGTGCAGGCGGGCGTGACCGGGCAGCGCCGCCACCCGCTCGTTGAGGCGCGGGTTGTGCTTCATCGTGCAGGAGCCGAGCGGGTAGAAGCCGCTGTCGAGGTCGAAGTTACGGCGCGAGAGCCGGTTGTAATGGCGGACGATCTCCGGCTCGGCGATCTCGGGAAGGCGCGGCGGCTCGGAGCGCAGGAGGCCCGAGGGGATCAGGTCCGCGAGCGGCTTCTCGGGCACTTCGGTCGCTGGCAGCGTCGCGGCGCGGCGCCCCGCCTTCGACTTCTCGTAGATCGTCTGGGCCTTTTCAGCCTGCATCGGCGTCTCGGTCAGGGCCATCAGGCAGTCCCCCTGGTCAGGGGCGCGTCGCTTTCGCTTTGCGAAAGCGACTCATCATGCTCGGCGGCGACGGCGGCGCCCAGCGCCTCAGCCAGCTCGTCGATCTGGGCTTTCGTGCGGCGCTCGGTGATCGCGACGAGGAGGCCGTCCCCGAACTCCTCGTACTCGCGGCCGAGCGGGTAGCCGGCGGCGATCCCGCGTTCGGCAAGGCGGTCGAGCACCTTCTCGACCGGCGCCTCGAGCCGGACCGCGAACTCGCGGGCGACAGGCGCCTCGTGCAGCGGCTCGACCCCGTCGACCGCGGCCAGCCGCTCGCGCGCGTAGGCCGTGCGCTGGACCAGCAGCTCGCCCAGCTCCCGGAAGCCATGCCGTCCCAGCCAGGCGAGGTGGACCATCGCCCCCAGCGCGTTCAGCGCCTGGGCGGTGCAGATGTTGTTGGTGGCTTTCTCGCGGCGGATGTGCTGCTCGCGGGTCTGCAGCGCGAGGACGAAGCCGCGGCGGCCTTCGACGTCCTCGGTTTCGCCGGCGATCCGTCCCGGCATGCGGCGGATCTGCGCCTCGGTCGCGCAGAAGAAACCGAACGAGGGACCGCCGAAGTCGAGCCGGTTGCCGAGCGGCTGGCCCTCGCCGAGGGCGATGTCGGCGCCGCACTCTCCCGGCGGCTTGAGGATCCCCAGCGTCATCGGGTCGCAGGCGACGATCAGGAGCGCTCCGTGCTCCTTCGCCGCCGCGCCCAGCGCCTCGACGTCCTCGACCGCGCCGAGGAAGTTCGGACTCTGCAGGAAGACCGCCGCGGTCTCGCCGTCGACCGCCTCGGCCAAGGCCGCGGCGTCGGTCAGCCCGCCCTGGAGCCCGACCTCGACCACCTCGGCGCCGTAGCCGACCGAGTAGGTCGCGAGCGTCTCGCGGCTGTGCGGGTGGACGCCGCGGGAGACGACGAACCTGCGGCGCTTGGTCGCGCCCATCGCCAGGTAGCCGGCGGAGGCGACCGAGGAGGGCCCCTCGTAAAGCCCGGCGTTGGAGACCGGCAGGCCGGTCAGCTCCGACATCGCCGTCTGGAACTCGAACATCACCTGCAGCCCGCCCTGGGAGATCTCCGGCTGGTAGGGCGTGTACGGGGTGAGGAACTCCGAGCGCGAGGTTATCGCGTCGACGATCGCCGGCACGTAGTGGTCGTACATCCCCGCCCCGACGAAGCAGACCTGCGCTTCGGCGTCGGCGTTGCGCTCGGCCAGCGCCGCTAGCCGCTCGTAGACCTCGGCCTCGCCCATCCCGTCCGGCAGCGCCAGCGGCCGGCCCAGGCGCAGCGACTCGGGGATCTGCTCGAAGAGCTCGTCGGCGGAGCCGACGCCGATCGCGTCGAGCATCTCCCGCCGGTCGTCCGAAGTGGCGGAGGTGTAGCGAGTCACGTAGCTAAGGCTAGGGAACGAGGTGGCCGGGCTTGGCTGTTATCGGTCCAGCATCTTGCGGTATTCCTCGACGCCGAGCAGCGTCTCGGCCTCCTCCGGCGAGGTCAGCCGCACCTTGACCAGCCAGCCGCCGCCGTAGGGGTCCTCGTTGATCTGCTCGGGAGTGTCGGCGAGCGCGTCGTTGACCTCGACGACCTCGCCCGACAGCGGCGCGATCACGTCGGAGACCGCCTTCACCGACTCGACCTCGGCGTAGGAGGAGTCTTTCTGGATCGTCGCCCCGACCTCGGGCGGGTCGAAGAAGACGACCTCGCCGAGCGAGTCCTGGGCGTACCAGGTGATCCCGAAGGTGGCTTGGTTCCCCTTGATCCGGGCCCAGTCGTGTTCCTCGTGGTAGCGGAGGTCGTCGGGGTAGGTGGCGTCGGCCAACGTTTCAGCTCCTTTTCGCGTAGAGAGGCTTGGAAGCTATCCGGGCGGGGCGGCGCTTGCCGCGCACGTCGATCTCGATCTCGGTCCCGACCTCCCCGAGCTCCGCGTTCACGTAGGCCATCCCGGCGCCGAGCTCGAGCGAGGGCGAGAAGGTGCCGCTGGTGACGACGCCGGCCGGCTCGCCGCCGTGGAGGACCGGGTTGCCTTCGCGCGGGATCCCTCTGCCCTCGATCTCGAAGGCGACGAGCGTCTCGTCGGTGCCCTCGGCGCGGGCGCGGGCGATCGCCTCCGAGCCGATGAAGCCGGTCTCCTCCTTGGAGCACCATCCGAGCCCGGCTTCGATCGGGTTGCGTTCCGGCGACAGCTCGTTGCCGTGCAGCGGGTAACAGACCTCCAGCCGCAGGGTGTCGCGGGCGCCGAGCCCGCAGGGGACGACGCCGGCGTCGAGCAGCTCGCTCCAGATAGGCGCCGCGACCTCGGGGTCGATCAGCAGCTCGACCCCGTCCTCGCCGGTGTAGCCGGTGCCACAGACGAGCGCCGGGCGGCGGCCGACGCGGACGTGGGAGACGTGGAAGCGCGGCGGCAGCTCGATCCCCAGCGCGCTGTGCAACACCTGGCGCGCGTGCGGACCTTGGACCGCGAGCATCGCGTAGCGGTCGGCGACGTCGCGGACGATGACGTCGAAGGCGCGGCTCTGTCGGCCGAGCCAGGCGAGGTCGGTCTCGTGGTTGGCGGCGTTGGTGACGATCAGGTAGCGGTCGCCGCCGAGCCGGTAGACGAAGAGGTCGTCAAGGACGCCGCCGTCCTCCTGGCAGAGGCACGAGTACTGCGCCCCGCCGATCGCGATCTTGTAAACGTCGTTGGAGAGCACCCGCTGCAGGAACGCGAGGGCGCCCGGTCCCTCGACCTCCACCTCCCCCATATGCGACACGTCGAACATCCCCACGTGCCGCCGCACCGCCGAGTGCTCCTCCCGGATCCCCTCGTACTGCACCGGCATCTCCCAGCCAGCGAACGGAACAACCTTCGCCCCAAGGGCCTGATGCTGCTCAAAGAGAGGAGTGCGACGAGACTCAGCCACGGACTCCGAAGCCTATTCGTGCAAGGGCACCGGGTGCCCCTCCCACAAAGGCTCCTGAGACCACAACCGCGCCCAGCACTCCGCCCCAGCTGCGCGACGGTCTTTGGGGGAGGGGCACCCGGTGCCCCCCGACCTACTCTTTGAGGAAGCCCGGCACATCGATGTCGTCCTCCGAGACCCGGAGTTTCCGAATCTCCGTGTCCTCGGCCGACACCCGCGGGCGACTCTCGTAACGACGCCGCACGCGCTGCGGCGACCGCGCCAGAAGCTCGAAGCCCTCGAAGCCGGTGGCGATCACCGTCACCCGGACCTCGTCTTTCATCGACTGGTCGACGACGGAGCCGAAGATGATGTTGGCGTTGTCGTCGGCCTCGGCCTGGACCAGCTGCGCGGCCTCGTTGACCTCGAAGAGGCCGAGGTCCTCGGGACCGGTGATGTTCAGCAGCATCCCGGTCGCGCCTTTGATCGACTCCTCGATCAGCGGCGAGGTGATCGCCGCCTTGGCCGCGTCGAGCGCGCGGGCCTCGCCGGAAGCCGAGCCGACGCCCATCAGGGCCGAGCCGGCGTCGCGCATGATCGTCCGCACGTCGGCGAAGTCGAGGTTGATCAGGCCCGGGATCGTGATCAGGTCGGTAATTCCCTGGACGCCCTGGCGGAGGATGTCGTCCGCCTGGCGGAAGGCCTCGAGGACGCTAGTGCGCCGCTCGACCGCCTGCAGCAGCTTCTCGTTCGGGACGATGATCAGGGTGTCGACTTTGTTGCGCAGTTTCTCGATCCCCTCGAGCGCCTGCTGCATCCGCCGTTTCCCCTCGAACTCGAACGGTTTGGTCACCGCGCCGACGGTGAGGGCGCCGATCTCCTCCTTGGCGATCTCGGCGATCACGGGAGCGGAGCCGGTGCCGGTGCCGCCGCCCTCGCCAGCGGTGACGAAGACCATGTCGGCGCCCTTCAGCGCCTCCTTGATCTCGTCGCGGCTCTCGGCCGCCGCGCCGGCGCCGACCTCGGGGTTGCCCCCGGCGCCGAGGCCGCGGGTCAGCTCCTGGCCGATCGAAAGCTTGATGTCGGCGTCGCAGGCCTGCAGCGCCTGGGCGTCGGTGTTGACGGCGACGAACTCGACGCCCCTGATTCCGGCGTCGATCATCCGGCTGACGGCATTGGTGCCGCCGCCGCCCGCGCCGACGACCTTGATCACTGCCAAGTAAGTGGATTCCATCTTGAGTTGAGCCCTTGTTCCGTCCGAGCCTTCAGCAACACTCTAGGGTTCGAGTTGCCGCTTCAAGCACGGAAATTGCGCTCAACGTAGGGCATTCCTGCTCCTCTGTCAAACGCCCGCCAGTCATCCTGCAGCCTCCATATCTCGACCATTACTTGAGGGTTGAGCCACTCTCACCCTCAGGTCGAGACTTTTCGACGCCGCTCTGCAAAGCCCTTTCTCAGGCGTTTGAAGAGGTTCAGGGTGGGCTCGGAAGTTCATGTCCCGAGCCCTCGTATACGGGGCGGCTCGGCGCGATCACGTTTACATAATCGAGCGCGGTGACGGAGGGGTCGGCGAGGACCGCCGCCGCCGCTCGCCACTTCCGAGCGGCTTGGGTGGCGTCGCCGAAGCGAATTTCGATCCCCGTCGTCAGTTCGACGTCCACCCCGCTCTCGCCGAAGAAGCTGCGGGCGACGTAGGGGCGGAGGGCGTCCGGGACGGCAGCGAGCACCCGCACCTGTTCCAGCGCGGTCCCTTTGACTCGGCCCCCTTTGGGAACGTCGTCGAGGGGCAGTTGCGGCAACGGCGGATCCTCCGGCAGCGGCAACCAGCGGACGGTTGACCCGTTCTCCGCGACACCAACGGCTTCGTCGCCTTCGCCGATCGTCGCCGTCAGCTTGGGGACGAGGACATGGGGCTCGGCCGAGCCTTCGCGGACGACGAACCAGTAGACGCCGACGGCGACGATCAATACCGTCGCGAGGCCGATCAGCAGTCGCTGGCGGCTCACAGCTCCCAGCCGTCCGGCCAGCGCACCTCGCCGAGCACCTGCACCTCCGGCTCCAGCTCGACGCCGAAGCGCTCATGGACCCGACGCCGCCCCTCGGCCATCAGCTCGAGCACGTCGGCGGTGCTGGCCTCCCCCATGTTCTCGACGAAGTTCGCGTGCTTCTCGGAGAAGCGGGCGCCGCCGTGGCGGAGGCCGCGGCAGCCGGCCGCCTCGAGCAGCTGCCCGGCCGACCTTCCTTCCGCCCGTTCGTCCTCGGGGTTCTTGAAGGTCGAGCCGAAGGTCTTGATCCCCGAGGGCTGGGCCTCGCGCCGGCGCTCGCGCATGCTCGCCAGCGTCGCCTTGATCTCCTCCGGGTCGGAGGGCTGGAGGTGGAAGGAGGCGCGGGCGACGACTTCCCCCTCGCGCAGGTTCGAGTGCCGGTAGGTGAAGCCGAGCTGATCCGGTGCTCGCCGGGCGGTCCCGGCAGCGGTGCAGATGTCAACCCACTCGAGCACCCGCGCCAGCTGGCCGCCGTAGGCATTGGCATTCATCCGCACCGCGCCGCCGGCGGTGCCGGGAATGTTGACCCCAAACTCGAGGCCCGAGAGTCCCCAGCCGGCCGTTTTCGCCGCGGCCGAGGGAAGCCGGGCGCCGCCGCCACAGAGGACGCGGTCGCCGTCGCGCTCGATCGTCGCCAAGGAGCCGCCGAGCTTGAGGGCGAGGCCGCGGAAGCCCTCGTCGGCGACGAGGAGGTTGGAGCCGGAGCCGATCACGCCGACGGCGATGCCCTCGGAGTCGGCCCAGCGCAGGACCGAGACGAGGCCGTCGAGGTCGCGTGGATGGGCGAAGAAGTCGGCGGCGCCCCCGGTCCGCACGGTCGTAAAGCGCGCCAACGGGTGGCCAGCTTTCACTCCCTCGGGCGGCGCGGTCACGATACGGCCTCGGTGACCAGAGCTTCGCCGAGCCTGAAGACGTCCCCGGCGCCGATCGTCACCAGCACCGCGCTCGAACCATCGACCTCCTCGGTGCGATCCAGGAGGTCCACCAGGGCGCGCTGCGCCAGGTCCGCCGTCGGCAGCCACCAGACCGGCATTCCCCCGCCCCGCTCCGCCGCCGCCTGCGCGACCTGGAGGCCGCTGACGCCGGCCAGCTCGCCCACCGGCTCCTCGCGCGCCGGGTAGACGTCGAGGACGATCGCCTCGTCGGCGAGGGTGAGGGCGGCGCCGAACTCCTCGGCCAGCGCCTTGGTCCGCGAATAGAGGTGGGGCTGGAAGACGGCGACCAGGCGCGAGGGCTCCTGTTCGTGCAGGGCCGAGAGCGCCGCCCGCACCTCAGTCGGGTGGTGCGCGTAGTCGTCATATATGGAGACCGGCCCGCGCTTTCCCTTCAGCTCGAGGCGACGGTGGACGCCGCGGAAGCCGGCGAGTGCCTTGGCGACCTCGGCGCCATCGAAGCCGGCCAGCTCCAGGGCGGCGATCGCGGTGCGGGCGTTGCGGCGGTTGTGCTCGCCGGGCACCGCCAGGCCCAGTTCGGCCGGGCCGGGTGACGCGCCGTCGAAGGTGGCCACTTGCTCCCCCGCTCCCTGCAGCCATCCCATCCCTTCGTCCCCTGGCACAACCAGCCCACGCGCCGGCCCGGCGAAGGCTTTGAACGCCTCGTGCAGCTCGGTCAGGGAGCCCCAGCGCGAGTGGTGGTCCATCTCGACGTTGGTGACGACCGCGACCTCCGGTTGCAACCGCAGGAAGCTGGCGTCGCTCTCGTCGGCCTCGGCGACGACCCACTCGCCCTCGCCCCAGCCGGCGTTGGCCGCCTCGCCGTCCGGCCCCAGCCCTGGGACCTCGCCGCCGACGAAGAAAGCTGGATCGGCGCCGATCTCGCGCAGCGCCCAGCCGGTCATCGCCGTCGTCGTCGTCTTGCCGTGGGTGCCGGCGATCGCGATCAGCCGCTTCTCGGCGCAAAGCTCGGCTAAGAGCTGGCCGCGGTGGATCGGCTCGATGCCGCGCTCGCGGGCGAGGGCGAGCTCCGGGTTGTCGGCGGCGATCGCGGTCGAGACGACAACCTCCGCCCCCTCGGGGAAATTGGCGGCGTCGTGGCCGACGACCGGCTCCAGCCCCGCCTTGCGCAGGCGCTCCATATAAGAGGAGTCGGCGCGGTCGCTGCCGGTGACCTGGGCGCCGAGGTGAGCGCAGACGAGCGCGAGCCCGCTCATCCCCGCCCCGCCGATGCCGATGAAGTGCAGGCGACGCCCGGTCCACTCGCTCATCCGATCGCCTCCAAAACCTCGGCGGCGATGCGACGGGCGGCGTCGGGCTTGGCGAGGGCACGGCTGGCGCTGCCCATCGATTCGAGGCGCGTCGGGTCGTCGAGCACCGCCGCAACCTCGGCCTGCAGGCGCCCGGCGTCGAGCTCGGCGTCGGGGATCACCGTTGCCGCACCGCCGTCCCGCATCCATTCGGCGTTGGCGGTCTGGTGGTCGGCGGTGGCGAACGGATAGGGCACCAGGATCGCCGGCCGGCCGACGGCGATGACCTCGAAGATCGAGCCGCCGGAGCGAGCGAGGACGAGGTCGGCGGCGGCGAGGGGGTCGCCGAGGTTCGGCTCGTACTCGAGCAGCGTGTAGCGGTCGTGGCCGGGCGCAGCGGCGAGCCGCCGCTCGACCTCCGTGTAGTCCCGCTTGCCGGTGATGTGAAGGACGTGGAAGTCGCGGCCCTCGCCCTCGGCGAAGGCTTCGACGGCGGCGAGGTTGATCGACCTAGCACCCTGGCTGCCGCCGAAGACGAGGAGGCAGCGGGCGTCCGGCGCGATCCCGAAGCGCTCGCGCGCCTTGGCGCGGTCGCCTTCCAGGACCGCTCGCGGGACCGGCCGGCCGGTGACCAGGTAGCGGTCGCCCTCCCTGCCCTCGATCGGGAAGGCGAGGCAGACGCGGCGGGCGCGGCCGGCGAGCAGGCGATTGGCGAGGCCGAGGTGGCTGTCGGCCTCGGTCAGGACCAGCGGCGTCCCGGTCAGCACCGCGGCCAGGCCGGCCGGGCCGGCGACGTAGCCGCCGCCGCCGACCACGGCGTCGGCGCCGCGCCGGCGCAGGACCTTGCGCGCCGCAGCGACGGCGCCGAGCGCCTCGAAGCCGGCCCGCACGGCCTTCAGTGGGTTGCGGCGGTCGATCCCGCGTACCTTGACGAGGTCGATCTCGTAGCTCGCCGCCGGCACCAGCTCCGCCTCGATCCGCCCGCGCGCACCGAGGAAGCTGACCTCGGCGCCGTTAGCCCGAAGCTCGTCGGCGACCGCCATGGCGGGCACGACGTGCCCCGCGGTTCCCCCCGCCGCCACTACTACCTTTGGCTTTCCTGGCACCTTGAGCTCGTTTCCTTTCACGCGCGGGTGAGCGGCCGCCCTCGATGGCGCGCAGTTTGCCAGCGCGGGTGGGCGTCGAAGCGCGCGCCGCCGTCGATCGCCCGCCGCGGGCGACGTTGAGGATCAGGCCGACCGCCAGCAGCGTCGCCATCAGGCTGCTGTTGCCGTAGGAGACGAAGGGCAGGGGCACGCCGGTCAACGGCGCCATTCCCATCACCGCGAAGAGGTTGATCGTCGCCTGCACGAGGACCAGCGAGGTGAGGCCGGAAACGAGGATCTTCGCGTAGGCGTCCTTCGCCTTCTGCGCCGTTTTCAGCCCGGCGTAGCCGAACATCCCGAAGAGGCCGACGACCGCGGCGATCCCGGCGAAGCCGAGCTCCTCGCCGATCACCGCGGTGATCATGTCGGTGTGGGCCTCGGGCAGGTAGAAGGCCTTTTGGACCCCGTTGCCGAGCCCGTCGCCGAGCAGACCCCCGGAGCCGAGGGCGATCTTCGCCTGCGCCGCCTGGAAGCCGGCTCCCGACGCGTCGGCGGTCGGGTTGAGGAAGGAGGTGAGGCGCGCCATCCGGTAGGGCTCGACGACCGCCATCAGCAGCGCGAGGACGCCGATCACCAGGGCGATCTTGCCGAGGTCGGCGGGGCGGGCGCCGGCGGCGACGAGGGTGGCGGCGACGGAGAAGCAGATCACCATCGTCGTCCCCATGTCCGGCTGCAGCATGATCAGCAGGCAGGAAGCGCCGACGACGAGGAGGAAGGGCATCATCCCTTCCAGCGAGCGCACCCGTTTCGGCTTCCGCGCCAGGAGATCGGCGCCGTAGAGGATCAGCGCCACCTTGGCCAGCTCCGATGGCTGGATCTGGAGGAAGCCGCCGCCGATCCAGCGGGTGGCGCCGTTGACTTCGGTGCCGGCCACGAGGACCGCCATGAGGAGGAAGATCGAGCCGCCGAGCAGCAGCGGGGTGATCTCGCGTATCACCCGCAGCCCGTGGCGCGAGGCGAACCACATGATCGCGAGGCCGACGGCGCCGAAGAGCAGCGTCCGCTTCAGGTAGAAGGCGCTGTCGGAGAGGCCGCCGTCTTGGAGGATGCGGGTGGTCGAGCTGGCCGAGAAGACCATCACCGCCCCCAGCGCCAGCAGGCAGAGGGTTGCGGTGAGGAGGATGTTGTACTCGGCGGGCAGCGGGCGGGATCGCTTCTTCGGCTTCGCGCGCTTGGCGGGCGCTTTCGCCTTCTTCGCGCTCACCCCAGCCCCCCGACGATCTCGCGGAAGCGGTCGCCACGTCGTTCGTAGTTCTCGAAGGCGTCGAAGCTGGCGCAGGCCGGCGAGAGCAGCACGACCTCGCCTGGCTGAGCCATGCCAGCCGCGCGGCGCACCGCGTCCTCGAGACCGTCGCAGCGGTACAGATGAACACCGGCCTCGGCCACCGGCGCCAGCTCGCGCGCCATCCGCTCGGTGGTGGCGCCGATCAGGTAACAGGCGGCAGCGCGCTCGGCCAGCGGCTCGACGAGCGGCGCGAACGGCTCGTCCTTCTCGCTGCCGCCGAGGATCGCGTGGACGCCGCCGTCGAAGGCGCGGATCCCGACCGTGGCCGAGGCGACGTTGGTCGCCTTCGAGTCGTTGACGAAGCGGACGCCGCCGATCTCGGCGACCGGCTCAAGCCGGTGGGGGACGCCGGCGAAGCTGCGCAGCCCGGCCCGGACCGCCTCGCGGTCGATCCCCATCGCCAGCGCCGCCGCCGCAGCGGCCATCGCGTTGGCGACGTTGTGCTCGCCGAAGAGGCCGAGCTCGGAGACCGGCAGCAGCGGCTCGCCGTCGTAGAAGATCGTCCCTTCGGCTACCGCGACCTCGCAATCGGGAGCATCACCGACGCAGAAGGCGACCCGCCGCGCGCAACCGCCGAGGTCGGTGTCGGCGAGAGAAGTATCGTCGGCGTTGTAGACGGCGACGTCGTCGTTGCCCTGGTTGGCGAAGATCCGCAGCTTCGCCGCCAGGTAGTGCTCGAGGTCCCCGTGGCGGTCGAGGTGGTCGGGGGCGAGGTTGAGGAAGACCGCGCACTCCGGGGCGAAGGCGACCGTGTCCTCGAGCTGGAAGCTCGAGGCCTCACAGACGACCGTCGTGTCGTCGTCGACCTCGCCGACCAGCTCCGAGAGCGCGGTGCCGACGTTGCCGGCTACCGCGACCGGCTCGCCCGCGGTCCGATAGAGGTGTCCGAGCAGCTCGGCCGTCGTCGTCTTGCCGTTGGTGCCGGTGACGGCGACGAACCGGTTCGGCAGCGCCCGCCAGGCCAGCTCCATCTCTCCCATCACCTCGATTCCCCGCTCCAATGCCGTCGCGATCACCGGCGCCTCCCGGGGAACCCCCGGGCTCTTGACGACGGTCCGCGTCCCCTCGAGCTGTGCCAATCCATCCGTATCCAGGAAGACTTCGACGCCAGCCCCCTCCAGCCCTGCCGCCCCCTCGGGATGCCCGGAATCGACCGCCCGGACGGTCTCCCCCCGCGCCGCCAGCAGCCGCGCCGCCGCCTGGCCCGAGCGAGCAAGTCCCGCAATTAGGAAAGAGCCTCGGGGGAAGGGGGGGCGAGTTTCTTTGGGCTGGACCCTTATAGACACATGCCACAGCTTCGCGACGCCCCCGGATACCCCTCCGCCCTATTACCGCCTGGTCGTGATGTACGCTTATACACCATGAATCGCCGCACCCAGATCTACCTCGACGAGGAACAGACCGCAAAGCTCGACGAGCGAGCCGCCGCCGAGGGGACCACGCGCTCCACCCTGATCCGACGCGCCATCGACGCCTACCTCGCCCAGGAGCTGGCGGACGCGGCCGCCTGGCGCGAGCAGTGGCAGGAGGCGGTTGCGGAAACGGCGGGAATAGCTCCCCACCTCGAAGAGGGCGTCGAGTACGTCGACAAGCTGCGCCGCGCGGAAGCCGAGCGATCCAAGGAACTCTGGCGATGACCGTCGTCCTCGACACCACGGTCCTCGTCGACCACCTGCGGGGGTCCTCCCTCGCGGGTGAATACATCGCCGCACTCGGTGCTCCGCCGTCCTGTTCGGAGGTAACCAGGGCCGAGATCCTTCGAGGCCTGCGTTCCGAGGAACGACGGGGGGCAGAGCGGCTATTCGCGCTGATCATCTGGGTCCCCGTCGACGAGAAGGTGGCCCGCCGAGCCGGGGAGCTCGGCCGCCGCTGGCGCCGAAGCCATCCCGGGATCGGGGTCCCGGACCTGGCGATCGCCGCCACGGCCGAATTGCTCGAAGCCCAGCTCGGCACCAACAACCTCAAGCACTTCCCGATGTTCGAGGGCCTTCGCGCCCCCTACTGACGGGCGAACTCGCGGATTTCCCCGGCCAGCGCCTGCGGCTGGTCGATCGGGATCAGGGTGTAGCAGTCGGGCAGCTCGACGTAGGTCGAGTTCGGGAAGGACTCGGCCAGGCGGCGGCCCTCGGAATTGGGCATCATCGTCCCCTCCTCGTCCCAGACGACCAGCACCGGCCGCTCGAAGGAGCGGAGCTGCGGCGTCGCGGCGCGGATCTCGCGCTTGCCGTGGCGGACGTCGCGGACGTAGCGGCGGGTGTCGCGGCGGATCTCCCGCCGCTTCAGCGGCTGCAGCCAGCGGTGCATCAGCTCGTCGGGGACGCCGCGCTTGCTCATCCGCCCGTAGGTGAAGGGCAGTTTCCGCAGCGTCGGCGAGGAGAGGGCGAAGCGCATCACCCCGAAGCCGCCCGGCAGGAAGCCGGAGAGCGCCGCGATCTGGCCGGCCACCCCGGGCGGGTAGTTGCGGTCGGTCTCGCAGGAGATGAGGACGAAGGCGCCGACGCGGTCGACCCCACCGTGGGAGACCATCGTCTGGGCGCCGCCCCAGTCGTTGAAGCAGACGACCGCGTCGCGCAGGTCGAGGCGCTCGAGGAACTCGGTGACGATCCGCCCCAGCCCCGGCAGCGAGAGGTCGGCATCGGGGCGCAGGGGCTTGCGCTGGGCTCCCAGCGGCAGCACCGGCGTCAGGCAGCGGAACTCCGGCGCCAGCTCGGCGACCACCCCGTCCCAGAGGCTCTCGTCGTGCGGCAGCCCGCCGACGAAGACGAGCGGCCTGCCCGCGCCGCCGGAGTCGCCGTACTCGATCGGACCCGCGCTGACCTCGATCTCCGGCACCACCGGATCATGTCATTAGGGGGCCTAGGACCCGATCGACTGCTGGTACAGGGTGAAACCGATCCCCGAGCAGACGGCGGCGATGATCCAGAAGCGGAGCATGATCTTCGTCTCCGACCAGGCCATCATCTCGAAGTGGTGGTGCAGCGGCGCCATCAGGAGGACGCGGCGGCGGAAGGTCTTGAAGGCGAAGACCTGGAGTAGGACCGAGAGCGCCTCGATCACGAAGATGCCGCCGATGATGATCAGCAGGACCTCGGTCTGGGTCATCACCGCCAGCGCTCCGATCGCGCCGCCGAGGCCAAGCGAGCCCGTGTCCCCCATGAAGATCGAGGCCGGGAAGGCGTTGTACCAGAGGAACCCCACGCAGGCGCCGACCAGGCAGGCGGAGAGCAGGGCGAGGTTCTGCTGCTCGTTGGCAACGAAGGCGATCGCCGTGTAGGCGAGGAGGACGATCGCGCAGGAGCCGGCGGCGAGGCCGTCGAGGCCGTCGGTGAGGTTGACGCCGTTGGAGGTGCCGGCGATGACGAGGAAGACGAGGACGAAGTAGAGCGCCGGGCCGAGGTCGATGCTGCCGTCGCCGATCCGGAAGTAGAGGGTCGGCTCGAGGCCGACCTCGTGGCGGGCGACCCACCAGAGCGCCAGGGCCATGATCATCTGGCCGATCAGCTTCCAGCGGCCGGCGAGGCCGAGCGAGCGCCGTTTGACGATCTTGATGTAGTCGTCGGCGAAGCCGAGCACGGCGCAGCCCATCGCCACCCCGAAGACGGCCATGCTCTGCGCGTCGCGATCGGAGAGGACGAGGAAGGGGACGCAGATCGAGGCGAAGACGATCAGCCCGCCCATCGTCGGCGTGCCGGCCTTGGTGTGGTGCTCCTGCGGTCCGTCCTCGCGGATGTGCTGCCCGAACTCCTTCACCCGCAGGTATTCGATGAATTTGGGACCGAGGAAGATGCAGATCAGCATCGCCGCCATCCCCGCGATCAGGACTTCGCCCATCAGCCGTCCTCCGCCGGGACCAGGTCGGCGAGCTGCTCGGCGACGGTCTCCAGACCGGCCGAGCGGGACCCCTTGATCAGGACCGCGTCGCCGGGTTCGAGCTGTTGGGCGAGGAATTCCGCCGCCTCGCCGGGATCGGCGACGAGCTCGTCGGGCTCGTAGTCGCGGGCCGGCAGGCCGACGCCGACGACGAAGTCGATGCCCTGGGCGCGAGCGTGCTCGCCAACCTCACGGTGGTAGCCGGGCGAGTCGGCGCCGAGCTCCCCCATCTCGCCCAGGACCGCGACCGTGCGGGTCGCTTCGAGGCTGGCGAGGTGGTCGAGCGCCGCGCGCATCGACACCGGGTTGGCGTTGTAGCAGTCGTTCACGAGGACGATGCCCCCCGGGAGCTGCAGGCGCTCGCCGCGGAAGCGGGAGAATCCTATGTCCGCGGCCCGGTCGGACATCCCGGCAAGGTCGGCGCCGAGGGCGACGCCGGCAGCGATCGCGGCAAGGGCATTGGTGAGGTTGTGGGCCTCGGCAAATGGGAAGTGGAAGCGCTGGCTGCCAGCAGGGGTCGAGACCAGAGCCTCGGTCACTCCCTCGTCGACTTTGACCTCGGTTGCCTCGATGTCCCCACCCGGACCGAAGCGCAGCAACCGGGGCGCTCGCTCCAGGTGCGGCTCCAGCGCGCCGGCCTCGACCGGCGCCACCGTCGTTCCCCCGGGCGGCAGGTCGTCGAGGATCTCCGCCTTCGCCGCCGCGATCGCCTCGACGGAGCCGAGTAGCTCGACGTGGACCGGGCCGACGTTGGTGATCACGGCCACCTCCGGCTCGGCGATCGCCGCCAGCTCGGCGATCTGCCCCTTGCCGCGCATCGCCATCTCCAGCACCAGCGCCTCGGTGTCGTCGGGCGCTTCGAGGATCGTCAGCGGCAGCCCGATCTCGGTGTTGAGGTTCTCCTCGTTCGCGTGGACCTTGCCCGGCAGCAGCGCCCGGGCGATGTCCTTGACCGAGGTCTTGCCGACCGAGCCGGTGACCCCGACCACGCGCGCGCCCAGCGCCCGCCGCCAAGCCCGCGCCAACGCCTGCATCGCCGCCAGCGGATCCTCGACCACGAACACCCAACCCCGGCGTTCTCCTTTTATCGGTCCCTCCCCGACGAAGGACGAACGCCAGTCGGGTGAAGCGACGGCACCCCAGGCACCGGCCTCGATCGCTTGGGGGGCGAACTTGCCGCCGTCGTGGCGGCTGCCGGTGAGGCCGAAGAAGAGGTCGCCGGGGCCGGCCTGGGTGGAGTCGATGACGGCGCGGCGCGGAGAGGTCGGCTCGCCCTCGGCGACGACCTCCGCGCCGAGCTCGGCGGCGATCTCCTGCGGGGAGAGCTTCATGCCGGGCTTCCCAGCTTCCAGAGCTCCTCGCGGGCGACCTCGCGGTCGTCGAAGGGGATCTTCCGCCCACCCTCGAACTCCTGGCCCTGCTCGTGCCCCTTGCCGGCGATGACGACGGTGTCGCCGGGCGCGGCGCGGCCGAGCGCCAACGCGATCGCCTCGCGCCGGTCGACGATGATCTCCAACTCGGCAGCACCCTGCGCCCCACCCGCAACTTCGGCGACGATCGCCTCCGGGTCCTCCGAGCGCGGGTTGTCGGAGGTGATCACGGTCAGGTCGGAGAGCTCGGCCCCGGCCCGTCCCATCTTCGGCCGCTTGTCGCGGTCGCGGTCGCCGCCAGCGCCGAAGACGGAGATCAGCTTGCCGCTGGTCAACCGCCGCGCCGCCCGCAGGACGTTCTCCAGCGAGTCGGGGGTGTGGGCGTAGTCGACCAGGACCGAGAAGCCCTGGCCCTCGTCGATCGGCTCGAACCGCCCCGGCACCCGCGCCGCCCGCGCCAGGCCGGCAACGGCGATCTCCTGGCCCACCCCCATCGCCTCCGCCGCGGCAAAGGCGCCGAGCGCGTTGGCGACGTTGAAGTGACCGGGGAGGCCAGTGCGCAGCTGCAACTCGCCGACGCTGAAGCTGGCGCCGGAGGCGTCGAAGGAGACGTCGCGGGCGCTGTAGTCGGCTTCGGCGCCCTCGGCGGAGAAGGTGACGCACTCGAATTCCTCGGCCAGCCGGCGCCCGTAGGGGTCGTCGACGTTGACGATCGCCGTCTTCGGTCCTGCCTCGAACAGCTTGCGCTTGGCGAGGAAGTAGTCCTCCATGTCGGTGTGGAAATCGAGGTGGTCCTGGGTCAGGTTGGTGAAGATCGCGACCTCGAAGTGGATCGCGTCGGCGCGGTGCAGCGCCATCGCGTGCGAGGAGACCTCCATCGCGCAGGCTTCGTCCCCGCCCTCGAGCATCTGCCGGAAGGTCTTCTGCAGCTCGATCGCCTCCGGCGTCGTCCGCACCACTTCCTTCTCCACCCCCCCGACGATCTGCTTAACGGTCCCCAACAACCCACACGAATAGTCCGCCCCCCGCAAGATCTCCCGCACCAAGAACGCCGTAGTCGTCTTCCCATTGGTCCCCGTCACCCCGACCACCCGCAGCTCCCGAGTCGGATCCCCAAAGAACCGAGCCGCCAACGGCGCCATCGCCGCCCGCGAATCCCAGACCACCACCTGCGGCACCTCCAGTTCCGTCAGCTCCCTCTCCACAACCAGCGCCGCAGCGCCTTCCTCAACGGCTCTGGGGCCAAACTCGTGCCCGTCCACTTTCTCGCCGACTACGCAGAAGAACAAGGTCCCAGGCTCGACCTTGCGGCTGTCGTAAGCAAGGTCCCGAACCTCTACCGAGCTGTCGCCAACCACGCGGGCGCCCGGAATTTCTGCGACCAGCTCGCCCAGTCTCATCATCCGAGCCCAAGTCTAGGAAGGGAGCCGGGTGCCCCTCTCCCAGAGGCTCCTAAGTCCACATCGGCGCCCAGCAGGGACGCCCCAGCTGCGCGACGGTCTCTGGGAGAGGGGCACCCGGCTCCCAATCCCAACAAGGTCATCCTCATTCCTGAGGAACACCCAAGTAGGGCAGCGCGAATTCCGCGATCCGCCCAAAAGCAGGCGCCGCCACCGACCCACCGTAAATTTCCCCCTGCGGCTCATCGACGATCACCGCCGCCAGCAACCGAGGATTCTGCGCCGGCGCAAACCCGATGAACGAAGCCACGAAATTCGTCTCCGAGTAACCCCCGTCTTCAGCCTTCTCCGCGGTACCGGTCTTCCCCGCCAGCGTGTACCCAGGAACGCTCACCTCAGAAGCCGTACCACCGGGCGCCAGCACCCCCTCGAGCATTTCCCGAACCTCCGCCGCCACCTTCGGAGAGATCACCCGCTTCCCCCTCGGCTCCTGCACCGGTTCCTCCCCGATCTTCTTGACCAGCTGCGGCGGCCGCAGCCTGCCGCCGTTGGCGATCGCCGTGTAGCCGGCGACCATCTGGATCGGGGTGACCGAGAGCCCCTGACCCATCGCCTCGTTGCCCAGGGTCGAGCCCGAGTATTCGTCGAGGTCGAGCAGCAGCCCCTGCTCCTCGGCCGGGTACTGGATCCCGGTCGGGCGGCCGAAGCCGAAGCGACGGATCCACTTGTCGAATTTCTCTTCGCCGACCTTGATCCCGATCGTCGCCGCCCCGACGTTGGAGGAATGGGCGAGGATCGTGGCGACGCTCATCGATTCGGTGCCGCGCGGGTGAGAGTCTTCGATCGTCCGGTCGGCGACCTGGAGCACCGGCGGCAGGGTGAATTCGCTCGTCGGCGTGACCACTTTTTCCTCCAGCGCCGAGGCGACGGTGAAGGCCTTGAAGGTCGAGCCCGGCTCGTAGGTGAACCCGGTCGCCTTGTTGAGCAGGTCCTCGTTACTGACTTCGGAGAGGTCGCCGGGGTCGACCGGGGGCCAGTTCGCCATCGCCAGGACTTCCGAGGTCTGGGGATCGACGACGATCGCCGTCGCCCCCTTCGGCGAGTACGTTTCGCCGACGCCGTTCAGCGCCGCTTCGGTTTCGCGCTGGATCACCGGGTCGAGCGTCAGCTGGACGTCTTCGCCGTCCTCGGCTTCCTGCACCGTTTCCAGCCGGATCGGCTCGCCGAGGGCGTCGTTGACGATCCGCCGTTCGCCGTCCTCGCCGCCGAGCACGTCTTCCTCGCCCGACTCGAGTCCGGTCAGTCCCTCGTTTTCGGACCCCACCGCGCCAATCACCTGCCCCGCCATCTCCCCCTGCGGATAGGTGCGGCGGGTGTCGGGCAGCTGGCCGATCCCTTCGATGTCGAGCGCTTCCACCTTGGCGGCGGTGCCGAGGTCGACTTTCTGGGCGATATACGAGAAGCCACCTTCGGCCGTCAGCGCTTCCAGCACCTCGTCCTTCGGCTCTTTCAGGATCGGCGCCAGCTGTTTCGCGGCGGCCGGGGGGTTCTTCACCTGGTAAGGCGTGGCGTAGATCGTCGCCGCGTCTTCGGAGGCGGCGAGCTTGTTGCCGCGGCGATCGAGCAGATCGCCGCGCAGGCCGGGGACGGTGACGACCTCGGTCTGCTGATAGCTCGCCTGCGAGGCGAGGCTGGCGCCCTGCACCCCCTGAAGCCAGAAAGCGCGGCCGACGATGAGGAGGAAGCAGAGGAGGAACCCGCCGAAGAGGAGCCCGATCCGGCGCTCGATCAAGCGCATCGGGCGGCTCTCAGCCCCCGGCGGCCGCGAGGCGGTTGGCGGCGGTGGCGACGTCGGCGGGCTCGAACTCGATCAGCCGCGGGTCTTCGGTGGTCGGCATCGCCAGTCCCAGGGCGGCGCCTTCGTTGCGGATGCGGGCGGTGCTGAAGTACTTGGCCTCGCGGCTCTCGAGCATCGAGTTCTCTTTTTCCAGGGCGGTGATCTGCTCGTCGATCTTCCCGGCCGAGGCGGCGAAGCTGAGGGTGGCGACGTTGAGGGCGACGATCCCGACGAGGAGGACGCCGAGGACGGCGATCCAGGCGCGGCCGCGGGTCATCCGCACGACCAGGCTCGAGTCCGGAAGCTGGCTGACGGCGACGGCGGTGCGGCCGGCGACGACCGCGAGCTTGGGGCGGGTCGTCGGAGGCGCGCGTTTCGGCGCTGGTCGGCGGGCGGGGGCCTTAGCTGGGGCCGGGACGGCGCGGGCGCGCTGCGGTTTGCGCGCCGGAGCTTTGCGTTTCGGCGGTTTCGTCCGCGACGGCGCCGGTGCGGGCGCGGTGGTGCTGCGGCGGGCGGGAGCGGCGACGGCCATCAGGCGGTCCCCCCCAATGGTTGCTCCGCGGCGATCTTCCGCGCCGCCCGCAGGTGCGCTGAGCGCGAGCGCGGGTTGCTCTCCGCCTCCTCCGGGCCGGGGGAGACCGCGCGGCGGGTCAGCAGCTCGGCCTCGGGCTCGTGGCCGCAGACGCAGACGGGAAGCTCGGGCGGGCAGACGCAGCCGCGCGCCTTGGCGGCGAGGAACTGCTTCACCGGCCGGTCCTCGAGCGAGTGGAAGGAGATCGCGGCGAAACGACCGCCGATTTTCAGCTGCGACCAGGCGAGCGGCAGCATTTCGTCGAGCGCCTCGAGCTCGCCGTTGACGGCGATCCGGATCGCCTGGAAGCTGCGCTTGGCCGGGTGGCCGGCGCCGAAGCGCGCGGAGGCCGGCATCCCGGCCTTGATCGCGGCGACCAGCTCGCCGGTGGTCGCGAGCGGGCGGCGGGCGACGATCTCGCGGGCGATGCCGCCGGCGTGGCGCTCCTCCCCGAAGCGGCGCAGGACCGTGGCGATCCGCGCCTCCGGCCACTCGTTGACGAGGTCGGCGGCGGTGAACTCCTGCCGCGTGTCCATCCGCATGTCGAGCGGCGCGTCGTAGGAATAGGAGAAGCCGCGCTCGTAAGCGTCGACCTGCATCGAGGACATCCCCAGATCTACATAAACCATGTCTGGGCGGATTCCTTCGCCCTCCAGGGCGCGGAGTCCTGCCGCGAAGTCGCTGCTGATGAAGAGGGTCCGACAGGGCGCCTCGGCGGCGAAGCGGTTGAAGCGCTCCTGCGCGGCGGGATCGCGGTCGATCCCGATCAGCGTCCCCTCCGGCCCAATCAGCTCGGCGATGCGGCGCGCGTGCCCGCCGCCGCCGAAGGTGCAGTCAACCGCCACCTGCCCGGGCTCCGGCGCCAGCAGCGAGACCAGCTCCTCGACGAGAACCGGCGCGTGCTCGCTCATGACCACCTCGACGGGACTGAGCGCCCGCCCATCCCTGCCGACGGGACGATTTCCCTCCATATAGGGGTACTTTCGTCCCGTCGGCAGCGGAGGGGCTGGATAGGTGTAGGCTGCGGCGGCATTCAGTCTCATGATCACGCGGTGCCGGCGGCGGCGAGGCTCTCGGCGATTTCGGGGGCGGCGGCGTCTAGCTGTTCCTCCTGCTTGGCCCAGGCTTCGGCGTTCCAGATCTCCAGGTACTCACCCGTGCCGACGACGACGCAGTTGCCGTCGAGGCCGGCGTGCTCGATCAGCGGCTTGGGGACGCGGATGCGGCCGGCGCTGTCGAGCTTCTCGTCGAAGGAACCGCCGTGGAAGCGGCGGCGCAGGGCGCGGGCGTCGGCGCCGAAGGGGCTGTGCGGGGAGAGGAAGCGGTCGGAGAGCTGCTCGAACTCGCTGGTCGTGTGCACCCAGACGCAGGGGTCGAAGCCCTTGGAGAGAACGATGCCGTCAGCAAGCGAAGCCCGGAAGCGAGAAGGAACGGTGAGGCGGTCCTTGGAATCGAGGCTGTGCTCGTAGAGACCCCTGAACGCCACTGTGGCGAAGTCCTTTCTAGCGGGAGACCCAAAAAAGAGTTGGACCGGAGTGATGAGGTGGGAGGAGCCTCACCACCCCGGTCCTGGGCTTCAACTCGATCGCCACAATAACCCACTCTCCCCCACTTTGCAACACGACCCCCTACTGCAACCCCGTTTGCATCCGCCGAACAGCGCGCTAGGTTGCGCTCGTGGCCACTGAGGAGACGCAACCGAAAGTCGAGGAAGCGGTGGGCACCGGCCGGCCGAACGACGCCAACGACATGCGCGGCTACCACTTCGGCCGCCTGATGCGATCGCCGCTGACGCTGGTCCTGATCGCGATCCTGACCGCGTTGGCCTTCGTCGCCTGCCTCGTCTTCGTCAGCGCCCTGATCGGCGCCGGCGCCGCGATCGCGGTCCTGCTGCTCGGGATCCTCGTCGTCTTCGTGATCGCCGACAAGCGGGCCGCCGACGACTTCTTCGAGGTCTACGCGGCGAACCGCGGCCTGACCCTGATCCACGGGCGCGGGCGCCTGCCCCAGGCGACGCCGCTGCTGAAGAAGGGTGACGACCGCTACACCGAGCGCACCCTGACCGGGCCGCTCGCCGACGGCTTCGACGGCACCCTCGCCCTCTTCACCTACGAGGAAGAGACGCGCGATTCCGACGGCGACACGCAGACCAACTACTACCGCTACACGCTCGGCCTGGCCGAGGTGGCCGAGTGCGCTGGCTTCGTCCCCGAGCTCTACTGCCAGCGCAAGTTCGGCCTGCGAGCGTTGGAGAAGTTCGAGGACGCCTTCCGCGGCAACAAAGAGCGGGTGAAGCTGGAGAGCGAAGACCTGCTCGACAAGTACGAGATCTTCGCGACCAAGGAGCAAGATGCGGTCTGGCTGCGCCGGCTCTTCTCCCCCACCTTCATCGTCTGGCTCGCCGACGCCGCCCCGGACAAGTTCGCCTTCGAGCTCGTCGACGGCACCCTCTGCTGCTACGTCAGTGGCCACAAGGAAAACGCCGCCGATCTCGACGGGATCGCCGCCGCCACCGGCGCCGTCGCCAAACGGCTGCGGGACGAGGCGATCGAGTAGCTAAAAGCCAACCAGGAGCTTGCCGGCGTTGGCGATCAGGCCGGCGGTGATCATCAGCAGAACCGAGGGGACGAGGACCAGGGCGACGACGAGCTGGATCTTCGGGGCGGCGCGGGCGGCGCGCTCCTCGGTCGCGCGGCGGCTGTCGCGGCGCAAGGCGGTGGCCTGACGGCGGAGCTGATCGGCGAGCGGCGAGCCGAACCGGCGCGAGCGCTCGATCGCCGCCACCAGCGTCGCCAGCTCGCCGCCCGGCACCCGCTGCCGCAGCGACTCGAGGGCGGCGCTGAGGGGAACGCCGGAGGAGATCTCGGCCACGGTCAATCGCAGCTCCTCGGCCAATGGTCCCTCCCCGGCTCGCGCCAGTTGCTCGATCCCGGCAGCCGGACCTCGACCGGAGGCGGCGCTGACCGCAAGCAAGTCGAGGGCGTCGGGCAAGGCCGCGAGCAAGCGGCGGTGGCGCTGGCGCGCCCGACGCTCGCGGAGGACGTCGGGCGCGAGGAAGCCGGCGACCGGTAGCCCAACCACAACCAACCAGACGGTCCGCCCGGGAGCGGCCGGCGCCGCCAGCAACGCCACCGCCCCACCCATGACGGCGCCGAGCAGCTTCCGCGGCAGCAGTGCCGGTACCCGGACGTGCTGTCCCACCCTGACGAGGAGCCGTTCCAGCGGCAGCTCCCTCACCGCCGCTGCCGCGAGCAGCACCGCCACCGCCGCCAACAAGCCAGCGCCGCTCACTCGACCACCTGCGAGAAGCGTCGGATCGCGAAGAAGCCGGCCAATTGCAGCGCCCCGGCGAGGGCCAGCAGCACGGCGGCGGGAGGAGAGGCGAGCAGGGTGGCGAGGAAGCCCGGCTGCAGCAGCTCGGCGAAGAGGGCGCCGCCAGTCGGCATCGCCACCACCAGCAGGCCAGTGAAGCGGGCCTGCGCGGTTGCCGAGCGGGCGTCCTCGGCGACCCGCTCGCGCTCGGCGGCGCCGTCGGCGAAGCGGCGCAGGAGGCTGGCGAGGTCGCCACCGGCGAGGCGCTGGCTGAGCAGCGCGGCGGCGAAAGCATCGACCCGCTCCGAGCGCATCCGCCGCCGCCAGCCTTCGAGCGCCTCCCCGGTGGCGGCGCCGAGCTCGAGCTCGCCCGCGAGACGCGCCAGCTCCCGCGCCGGCGGCCCGTCCAGCGAGGTGACCGCACCGGCGAGCGAGGCGCGCAGGGAACGACCGGCGCTGAGCGAGTCGGCGATCGCCGTCGCCACTTCCGGCAGCGAGCGCTCGACGGCGCGGCGGTAGCGACGGCGGCGACTGCCGATCGCCCAGCCGACCGCGGCCGGCCCCGCCACTGCAAGCGGCAACGCCAAGGCCATCCCGCCGAGGAACCAACCGCCGGCGATCGCGGCACCGGTGCCGAGCAGCGCCAGCCGCCGCCGCTCGACGGTTGAGGGCGCGTACCCCTCCTCCCCGGCCCGCCGCAGCGGCTCCAGCGCGAAGCGCAGCCAGCGCGCCACCTCCGGGCTGGCCAGCAGCGCCTCGCGCACCGCCAGCGCGGCCAGACCCCCGGCAGCGGCCGCGATCAGGACCGGCAGGATCAAGCGACCTCCGCGATCTCGGTCACCCGGCGCGACCCGTCGGCCCGGCGCTGCAGGTGGACGACGAGGTCGATTCCCCGCCGCACCTGCTCGGTGACGGCCTCGTGCGGCAGCCCCACCCCCGCCATCAGGACCAGGGGTCTCGAGCCGGCGCAGGGCGTCGTCGGGCGAATTGGCGTGGATCGTCGAGAGCGCCCCCTCGTGGCCGGTGTTGAGCGCGGTCAGGAGGTCGAGCGCCTCGACGCCCCGCACCTCGCCGATCACGATCCGGTCCGGCCGCATCCGCAGCGCGTTCCGCAGCAGGTCCCGGATCGTCACCTCGCCCCGGCCCTCGACCCCGGCCGGTCGGCTCTCGAGCCGGACCACGTGGGGCTGCTGCAACCGCAGCTCGGCCGCGTCCTCGATCGTCACCACCCGCTCCGCCGGGGCGAGGAATCCCGAGAGCGCGTTCAGCAGCGTCGTCTTCCCCGAGCCGGTGCCGCCGCTGACGAGGACGCTGCGGCGCCCCGCCACCGCGGCGGCGAGCAGGGCCCGCTGCTCGGGGGTGAGGGTCCCGAGCGCGACCAGCTCGTCGGGCCCGGGACGGTCGGCGCCGAAGCGGCGGATCGAGAGGGCCGGTCCGTCGATCGCGAGAGGTGGGATGACGACGTTGACCCGGGAGCCGTCGGCGAGCCGCGCGTCGACCATCGGGCTGAGCTCGTCGACCCGGCGCCCGAGCGGGGCGAGGATGCGCTCGATCGCGTTCCGCAGCTCCTCCTCGCTCTCGAAGGACACCTCGGTCGCTTCGAGCAGGCCGCGCCGCTCCACATAGACGCGATCCGGCCCGTTGACCATCACCTCCTCCACCGCGGGATCGGCGAGCAACTCCTCCAGCGGCCCCAAGCCGACGCTGTCGCGGACGATCCGCTCGACCACCTTCGCGCGCTCGGCCGGTGGCAGGACGGCCGCGTGCTCGTCCACCACCTCCCGCGCAGTCTCGGCCAGCTCCTCCCTGCTCGCCGTCCCGGCAGCGGCGGCAACCCTGCGTCGCTCGACGATCCGCGCCCGCAGCGCCGCCGCCAGCTCGGCGATGTCACGCTCGCGCACCTCCATCAGCCCGGGATCACGGTGACGCTGCGGGCGAAGCTCTGGGCGGCGATCAGCCGCAGCGCCTGCGGACGGGTCAAGCCGAGGGTGACCGTGGCTTCGCCGGGGGCGCCTTCGCCACCGGGCGCCAACGCCAGCAGCGGCACCGCCGCCGCCGCGACGTAGGTACGCCCGTTGCCGGCCCCGCTCGGTTCGGTGGTGACGACGACGTCGACCTTCGAGCCCACCGGCTGGACGCCTAGAGCCGAGAGGGCACCGGCGCCGCTGACGAGCACCTCCACCGGCCGCTGTCCCCTCCCGAGAACGCCACCGGAACGCGACGCTTGCGCCGAGCGCAGCAGGGTCGCGAGCACGTAGGAGCCGCGTGAGATCGTGGCGGTCGGAGTGAGACCCACGGCTTCCCGGGGCGCCGCCAACGCAGAGGGAGGCGCGAAACGCACCGGCACCCGCCGCACCTCCAGTTGCTCGCTCGCGACGCGCGGGTCGATTACCCGGTTGGTCGGCAAGTCAGCGGTTGCGATCAGGACCGGCCGCAGCTCGCCGTATCCCCTGACCACGCTGTCTCCGTAGCCGTCGGCGATCGTCGCCGCCCCGGCCGCGGCCAATGCCGCCGCGAGGAGAAAGGCGGTGGCGCGAGTTCGGCGGCTCAACGGTTTCCTCCAGCCAACGGCAGCTCGAGACGGGCTTCGGTCCCACAGGGGGACCGGCGCAGGCGGAAGCTGCCGCCGTGCCTCGCCGCTACCCGTCGCACGATCCTCAACCCGTGCCCGTGGCGGCAGCGGCCCGCGAGACGGGCTCGCACGGGCAGTCTCCAGGGCTGGCAAGCGCTCTCGCCGCCGCCTCCGTCCCGAACGACGAGATGAAGTCGACCGCCCCTGGCGCCGACCTCGACTGCCACCGCCCCCGCCCCGTGCACGAGCGCGTTGCTGATCAGGTTGTCCAGCGCCGGTGCCAGCTCCGCCCCCTCGGCTCGGAACTCGGCATCGCAGCCGCTCCAAATCAGGCTCAGGGAGCGACCGGCAGCGGCGGCTTGGGGGCGCCACCGCTCCACCGCCGCCTCCGCGAGGAACCTCAACGGCACCGGCCGCGTCGGCGGCGGCAGGGGGCCTCCGTTGATCTCCCGATCGAGCCTCTCGACCGCGGCAACAGCCATCTGCAGACAGGATTCGGCCCGCTCGCCCTCCGTCGACTCCTCCGGCAGCGAGAGCGCCAACCCCTGCAGGGGACGGCGCAGCTCGTGCATCGCCTCGTTCAGCGAGGTCCGCCGCCGCCCCTCGCGTAGCGCGGTGATACCGCTTGCCATCGCGAAGGAGGCGGCGATCGGCAACCCGCCCGCCAGCTCGGAGAGCTCGAGCAACATCTCAGCCGCGTTCCCTTGCTTCGGTCATGAAGGGATAAGGATCCGGCGCTGCCTTTCTCTCCCCCCCTCAGGCTCCCGCAAGCCGCAAAACGCGGAGTCGACAGCGTCGTGCAGCGCACCCGTCCCCCGAAGCGGTCTCGGCCAGGCGCATCGGGAGGACGGGCGCGACCAGATAGACCCTAACCCCCAACACGCTGGTTCCCAAATCTTGGCGACGACTGCAGCCGAATAAAGCAGTCGATCTCTTTTACTGCATTTTTCCCTATCGGGAGCGGTTCCAGCGGAGCGTTTTGGAATACTTGTCTAGTAACTCGGGTGTTCCTGCCACCAATGTCTCCCCCGCCCGAGCGAGAAACGGAGGTCCTCCTTTGCCACAGTCCCGCACGTCACCAGAGGGCATTACGCAGCAGCTTGCGAAGGCTCTTGCCCACCCCTTACGCGTTCGCATCCTCAGTTCCCTGCACAAAGGGATCTCGAGCCCGAACCAGCTCGCCCAAGAACTCGGCGAGCCGCTGGGCAATGTCAGCTACCACGTCAAAACCCTGCTCGAATACGACTGCGTCGAGCTGGTCAAAACCGAGCCGCGCCGCGGTGCCGTCGAGCACTTTTATCGCGCCACCGACCGCGCCTTCCTCAGCGACTCCGACTGGGGCAAGATCCCAGCCTCGGCCCGCAAGGGCATCTCCGGCTCGATCCTCGAGTCGATCGGCCAGAGCGCGACTGAGGCGATGGCCGAGGGCACGATCGAGGGCCGCAAGGACTCCCACCTCTCCGACACCCCGCTCCTGCTCGACGCGCAGGGCTGGAAGGACCTCAACAAGGTCCTCGCCGAAGCGGTGAAGAAGGCCGGCGAGATCCAGAAGGAAGCCGGCAAGCGCCTCGACAGCAAGGCCGACGGCATCCCCACCAAACTCGCGATCATGCACTTCGAGGTGCCGGTCGCCGAGACGCCCAAGGCGAAGGCGAAGAAGTAAAGCCTTACTGCGCCCCTGGTCGAGCCGCTCGGCCAGGGGCGTTCTTTAGATCGTTAGAGCGGGGCGACCGCCGCGCGGTCTTTTCCGCCTCTCTCGCCTCCTTCTCCTCAGTCCAGAAGTCATGAATCATCAATGGCACCACGACGAGAGAGGCGATGTAGAAGCACCAGAATGGTGCGTCGAACGCAACTAGGAGAAGGCCGGTCACCAGACCGGTGACAATGATCCGCACTAGAAAGCGATTCGATAGATAGGGCGAGTGAGGCTCTTGGGAATTCATTGTCTGCAAGTCCAGTGTAGCTTACCTAGTCCCTAGCAACACAGCGAGCACGAGCAGCAAGCTGAGGACAAAGCCAGCTGCCGTTCCCTTGAAGCCGCACGCCTGGACCTTCTTCTGAGGGCTCCGGCCGATGACTGCGATGGTGATCCCTGCGGCGCTGCCAACGCCGCTCGTGCTGATCACGACTCCAACAAGCTTCAGAACGATGTCGAAGATTTCCGCTTGAGCCACCGGTTACCTCGCTAGCCGTTGATCAGGCGGTAGCCGATTCCCCAGCAGTTGATGACGAAGCGGTGGCCCTCGGGGTCGAGTTTGCGGCGCAGGCGGCTGGCGTGAGAATCGAGGGTGCGGGTCTTCGAGGGGCCGCGGTAGGCCCAGATCGCGTCCAGGAGCTCGGTCTTCGTGTAGACGCGCAGGGGGTCGGCGGCGAGGACGCGGAGGAGGGAGAACTCCTTCTTCGCCAGGTGGACCTCGCGATCGCCTACCGTGACCCGGCGGCGCAGCGGGTCGATCACGAGGTCCCCGACGCGGCTGGGCCCGTCGTTGGGTTCGGTGCGGCGGCGGAGGACGGCGCCGATGCGGGCGCGCAGCTCGCTGTAGACGAAGGGCTTCGTCAAGTAATCGTCGGCGCCGGAATCGAGGCCGCGAACCTTGTCGGTGTCGCCGCCGCGACCGGTGAGGACGATCACGGGCAAGCGCGGGTCGAAGCGGGAGTCGATGCCGTTGGCCTCGCGGATCTCGCGCAGGACGTCGAGGCCGGAAGCGTCCGGCAGCGAGAGATCCAGAAGCAACAAATCTGGATGGTTGTAGCGACAGAGTCGCAGCGCGTCGGAGGCGCTGGGCGCGGGCATGACGCCGAAACGATCGGCGGCGAGGTGCTCGCAGAGCAGGTCGAGGGTTACGTGGTCGTCCTCGCAGACGACGAGGCTGGCTATCTCTTCTCTTTGGGGAAGCATGCGGACCTAAGGGCTGGGCGGGGCAGACTCTCCCCCTCCGGCACCGAGGGAATCTCCAAAACCGCGCAAGCTCCGCGTTGCCAGAGGACGCGGCGCGGCGGTACTCGACGCTTGATCGAGATCACCGCGCCATCGGCGTCGAGGAAGAAGACGTCAAGGGAGAAGCGCATGCCGAAGGTGTGGACGCTGGCGCAGCGCGGGATCAGCAGGCCGGGGCCGGCGTCGCCGCGAGCGCGAAAGGCAAGGCCCCTCAGCCTGGTTCGGAAATCCTTTGCAACGGGGACGGTGGGATGAAGATGGTCCATGCCCCTATAAGGGACCTCGCCCGAGATCCCTCCCCCGCCGCCTAGGATCGACCGATGCCGAAAAAGCCCAAAGTCGCGATCTTCAGCCCGAACCCGATGGTCTCGATCGCGATCGAGAGCTTCAGCGCCGACGGCGGCGACGACATCCACGTCCACCCCGCCGGCCAGGGCGTCTGGGTGGCGCGAATGGCGGCCGAGCTGGGGGCCGAGCCGGTCCTCTGCGGCTTCATCGGCGGCGAGGTGGGGACGATCCTGCGACCGCTGCTGGAGCAAATGCCGATCGAGCTGCGGCTGGTCGAGACGACGGAGGCGAGCGGCATCTACGTCCACGACCGCCGCAGCGGCGAGCGTGAGCCGATCTCCCAGAGCGCGGCGTTGCCCGCCTCTCGCCACGAGGTCGACGACCTCTTCTCGGTCACCGTCGCCGCCGCCCTCGACTGCGACCTGCTCGCGATCTGCGGTCCTTACCCCGAGAACACGGTGCCGCTGGAGATCTACGGCGGGCTGGTTGCCGACGTGAAGGCGAACGGGGTGCCGGCGATCGTCGACCTCTCCTCGCCCCGCCTCGACAGCGCCCTCGAGGGCAAGCCGGACCTGGTCAAGATCAACGACTGGCAGATCGCCGGCTTCATCTCCGGCCCGGTCGACACCGAGGAGCGGATGCGGGGGGCGATGGAACAGGTGCGCGATAAGGGCGCCGAGAGCGTGATCGTCACCCGTGCCGGCGAGCCGGCGCTGGCGCTCCGCGACGGCGGCTTCTGCGAGCTGACGCCGCCGAAGTTCGAGCGCGGCTCCCGCGAGGGCTGCGGCGACTCGATGATGGGCGCCCTGGCGGCGACTATTGCCGCCGACCGCGAGTGGGAGGACGTCCTCCGCCTCAGCGCCGCTGCCGGCGCCACCAACTTCCTCCGCGCCGGCCTCGGCACGGGATCACGGAAAGTGATCGAAGAGCTGGCGCCCCGGGTCCAACTGCGCACGCTGGATTAGAGCAGTGGCTCAAATGGGGTCTCTAGAGGCTCGCCGTTGACGATCGCCTTGGGGGCGGTCTCGGCGATCCACTCCATGTGCGGCGCCAGCAGCTCGACCTCGCGCAGGCGCTCCAGCGCTGGGGAGATCCGCACCGGACGGCCGCCGAGCACGGTGTGGGCGTCGGTCGAGAGGACGTGGACGAGGCCTCTCTCGGCCATCGCCAGCATCCCCTTCGCCATTTTCTCGCGGAGGAAGAAATCGGCGGTCGCTTGGATCAGCGCCCCCTCGGCGACCAGCGCCGCCATCCGCTCGAACATGTCGGCCGAGAGATGGCGCTCGGGGTGGGCGACGATCGTCCGGTAGCCGCGGTCGGCCAGGTGCTCGACCCGCCGCAGCAGGCTGTCGTCGAGCGGCCCCGGCGCCGGCTCCAGCAGGATCCAGTTGCCGCTCCCGAGGGCGACCAGCTCCAGCTCCTCCTCGCCCAGCCCCTCCAGGGCGGTCTCCGCTACCTCGCCGCCGCGGAGGATCTGCACCGCCACCAGTTCCCGCTCCAGCCGCTCGTTCAAGCCCCGCACCCGCCCCGCTAGCTCCTCGATCCGGACATCGTGGTCGTGGCGGATGTGCGGGGTGGCGCAGACCGCTTCGATCCCGTCGGCCTCGGCCTGGCGCGCCATGGCGACGCTGTCGTCGGCGTCGCGGGCGCCGTCGTCGATCGCGTCGAGGATGTGGCAGTGCAGGTCGATCACGGCGTCTCCCTCCGGGCTTCTACCCAATTCGACCCTGAAGAAGTGCAACTTCGGGGCCAAGGTGCAACCAGGCGTTCAGCCACCGCCCCGAACCGGCACGTCTCTACGATGATCGGCAAGATCATGGACCTGCTGACGCCGGGCTTGCGTCAGCGGACTGGCTTCAACTCATGGATAAAAAGACGACCCGCAGAGGGAATTACGAGTCCGGCTCCGACTACGTGCTGGAGTACGGCGAGCTCCGCTTCGCTTTCAACGAGGAGGATTTCGGGCAGCGCGTCGAGCAGGCGGCGGTGAAGCTCCGCTTCGTCGACCAGGGACTCAGCGGCGAGGAGCTCGACGACCTCCTCGACCTCGCGGTCAGCGGCGAGATCGCCGAGCCCAGCTCACGCCTCGGCGAGCACATCAACGAGAACTGGGAAGACCTCGTCGGTCCTTCCAATCGCAGTCTCGTCCACTGGATCCGCCGCCTCGTCTTCCGCGGCGCCTGGCTCGACCAGCGGGTCAAGGAGGGCGAGCTCGACGTCGTCTTCGACGAGCGCACCCAGACCTTCGGCTACGTGCAGCCGGACCGCAGCGACGAGCTGATCGAGCTCTCCAAAGAGCCGTCGTGGCGGCGAATCGCCTATAGACGCTAGGCGTCAGTCGCCGTTCGGGCGCTCTAGAGCAGCCACAACCGTTAAGGATCCACCACCGGCGGAACCCTGGGCACGGCCGGCGTCGAAGAACTCCTTCGCGGCTTCGGCGTCGCCGTAGGCCTCGCCGAGGCGGGTGAGGGAATCGACGAGGAGGATCACGTCTTCGCCGCGGCCCGCGCGGGCGGCGGCCTGGCCGAGCGCGTCGCTGGCGTGGCGCGGCTGGCCGGCGGAGACGATCTCCGCCTGCGGGGCGTCGCGCTTCCAGTCGGCGAGCTCCTCGGGGCTGGGGTCGATCAGCAGGGCGACGGGATCCGGGCCCTTGCTATCGGCGGCGAGGTCGGCGGCGACGCTGCGCAGCAACGCCGTGCAGCCCTCGCGGGTCTCGGCGAAGACGAGCGCCTGGCGGCCGGCCTCGGGCGGCAGCAGCAGGCCCTGCAGGGTGACCCCCTGCTTGCTGCGGCGCCCGAAACGACGGCGCCGGCGGCGGCGTGGGCGCGCCGGCTCGGCGGCAGGCGCCGATGCCGCTGCGATCGGCTCGGGTGCAGGTTCGCGCTCGGCAGCTTTCTCGGGACGATCGCGCCGCTGGCGCGGTTTCTCGGCAGCCTCTTTTTCGGGCGCCTCGCCCTCCTCGATCTCGTCGGAGACGGCGGGCGAGCCGGTGCGGCGGCTGCGTCGACGGCGACGCGGCCGCTCGGCGCGCTCGCCCCCCTCGGTGCCGCGCTCCTCACGCTCGTCACTCGCGCTCTCGGACGCGCCGCTGCCGTTGCCCTCGGCGAGCCGGTCGACCAGCTCGCTCTTGCTCAGCATCCGGTACTTCTCGACGCCGGCTTCGGCGGCCAGCGAGTGCAGGTCGGACAGGGGTTTTTTCTCCAGCTCAGCCTTGTTCATCGGGGCCGCAGACTATTCGACCGAGGCGGCGGGCGACCGGCCCAGCGTCGCGGCGGGGTCGGTGCCCTCCTTGGCGGCGACTGCCAACCACTCCTCGGCCTCGCGCGAGCGCTGCCGCCGTCCCCACCCCAGCTCCGCTCCCAGCGCGTCGGCGACCGCGCGCACCGCCTTTGCCGTGCGCACCTGCGGCGCCGCGAGGATCGCCAGCCTGGTCCGACGCAGGAGCACGTCCGCGACGCTGCGCGCCTGCTCGGAGCGCGCCGCCAGCACGACCTCGGCCAGCAGATCGGGGCGCCCGGGGACGATCGGCTTAGCCAGCCTCGGGTCCGAGCGGGCGATCTCGAGGACGCGGCGGGCGGCGTGCCCGTAGCGGAAGGCGAGCTGCTCGACCGCCTCCTCCCCCACCCCCTCGGGCGCCTCCAGATCCTCCGGCCGTGCCTCCATCCCCAGCGGGATCTCATGGGTGTGACAGGGAGCCTCGCGCCCCTCGCGCTCAACCAGGCGGTCGACCGTCTGCTTCGCCATTCGCCGCCACGTCGTCAGCTTGCCACCGGTGATCGTCAACATCCCCGACGAGGTCTCGTAGAGCTCGGCTTTGCGGGAGATGTCGACCGACTTGCGCGGGTCGCCGGTGGAGATCAGCGGCCGCACCCCGGCGTAGGCGCCGACCAGGTCGCTCTCTCCGATCGCGGTCCCGAAGAACTCGTTGACCGCGTCGAGTAGGTAGGCGACGTCGTCGGCGGCCGGGCGCGGGTGGGCGATGTCGCCCGCGAAGTCGTTGTCGGTGGTGCCGACGAGGGTGCGCCCGTACCAGGGCAGGGAGAAGATCATCCGCCCCTCGCCGGCCGGGACGATGCAGGCGGCCTTGCCCATCGGCAGCTGCTCGGAGTCGATCAGGAGATGGGTGCCGCGACTGGGCGCGATCCGCGGCACGTCCTCCTCCCCCAGCAGCTCCTCGGGCCGGACCTGGTCGGCGAAGACGCCGGTGGCGTTGACGACGTGGTCGGCGCCGACCTCCATCCGCTCTCCCGAGCCCTCCTCGACGAAGGCGACCCCGGTGGCTTTGCCGTCCTTGGAGAGGACCTCGGTCACCTCCGCCCCGTTCAGCATCACCGCGCCGAAGCGCTCGGCCTCGCCGAGGACGGTGAGGACGAGGCGGACGTCGTCGGTCTGGCAGTCGTAGAAGAGGTAGGCGTCATGCGGTTCGCGCGGGCCCAGCGCCGGCACCAGGTCCAGCACCTCGTCGCCGTCGATCGTGCGGTGGCGGTCCGGCGACCAGTAGTAGTCGTCCTCGAGCTCGCGGGCGGCGCGGCGTTCGCGACGGCTGCGGCCGGCGCGACTGGTCGCCATCACGTCGTACATGTTCAGCCCGAGGCCGAGTTTGCGGTCGCGGCGCTCCTCGCCGAGGGCGGCGACGAGGAACGGCGTCGGGTAGACCAGGTGCGGGGCGAGGCGGACCATCAGCTGCCGCTCCAGCAGCGCCTCGCGGACCAGGCCGAGGTCGAAGTTCTGCAGGTAGCGGAGACCGCCGTGGACCATCTTCGAGGAGCGGCTGGAGGTGCCGACCGCGTAGTCGCCGCGCTCGAGCAGGGCGACCGAGTAGCCGCGCGAGGCGGCGTCGAGGGCGACCCCGGCGCCGGTGATGCCGCCGCCGATCACAACCACCTCGAAATGCTTGCCGGCGATCTCCTCGATGGTGCGGGCGCGGGTCAGCATCAGTTCAGGTAGGTGGTGGTGCGGTCGGCGCCGGGACGCTCGGGCGGCGGCTTCTCCTGGCGCGGGTGGCCGAGGTGGAGCAGGCCGACGAAGCGCTCCTCCTCCGGCAGGCCGACGGCGGCGCGCCCCTCGGCGCCGCGGAGGATGCCGGGAGTCCGCCAGTAGCCGGCGTAGCCCCGGGCGTGGGCGGCGAGGAGGACGATGTAGGAGGCGGTGGCGGTCGCGTGCAGGTCCTCTTCCTCCTCGACCGGGTCACCGCTGAGGACACAGGAGGCGACGATCAGGGTCGGGGCGCGGCCGAGCTTCGCCGCCCCCTCCGGCCCGGCGGCCTCCTTCAGGCGTCGCAACGTCTCCGGACCGATCACCCGGAAGCGCCAGGGAACGGTGAGGTTGTGGTTCGGCGCCCAGCTCGCCAGCTCGAGCAACTCGTCGATCTGCTCCCGTGGCAGCGGCTCCGGCCCGAAGGCCTTGTGAGTGCGGCGGGTGCGAATCGCGGTCTCGACGTCCATCCGTCGAGGGTATAGACAGACCCTTCTGGAAGCCGTCGGTAGCTACAGGCCGTAGCGCCAACGCATCCAGCCACGACGGCCGGCGAGGCCAGCTCCGAAGAGGACGCAGCCGGCGAGGAGGCCGAGAAGGATGGCGCCGGCGGTGCTGCTCGAGTCACTTGCGCTCGTTTCCGCGGCGGGCTCGCCCGATGCCTGCGCACCGGAGGTGTCGGGGAAGGTGCCGATGTCACCCTCGGGAGCTGCGCCGCCACTGCTGGGAAATTCCGGCAGCGCCCCAGCCCCTGCACCGGCGCCACCACCCGAGGAACCCGATTTGCCCGCCGATCCCGCGGGAGAGTTTCCGAAGAATTTCTTCAGGTCCTGAGCGGAAGGAGCGGAACCGGAAACCGATGGCGGCAGGCTGAGCGACGGGGAGACGCCGCCCGCGTTGGAGCTCGTGTTCGCCTTCGGCTGCTTCGGCTTCGGCGCCCGCGGCGGCGCCGCGATCGGGTAGTACTTGCCGGTGGCGGCGACCAGGACCTGACCGGTGACCCAGACCGGCGTCTGGTTGGCAACCTCGGAGGCGGTCTGGTCGGGGTTGGCGTAGCGGTAGGAGCCGTCATCGCGCTGGTTGTGGGCGAGGTACTCGGGGGCGCTGACGCTGCCGCGCCGGAAGGAGTCGGGGTTGCCGCCGACGGCGAGGATCCCCTGGATCGCCCAGGCCGTGGACATCGTGTTGACGGTGCCGTTGCCGCCGAGGGGGAAGCCGCCGCCCTTCTTCTGGGCCTGGTGCCGCAGGTAGAAGAGGCCGTGGCCGGCGGCTTTGGAGTCCGGCGAGAGCGCCTGCATGACGGCGCCGGTGCCGTCGGTGGTGCTGGGGGAACCAGGGGTATCGCCCCAGCCGCCGTCCTCGTTCTGGACCTTGCGCAGCCAGTCGAGCGACTTCTGCACGCCCTCGATCCCCGCCGCGCGCAGCGCGATAACGGCAAAGGCGGTCGAGTTCGGCCAGCCGTGGTAGGAGCCGTTGTCGCGCCGGCTCGCCAGCAGCTCTGCGACCAGGTTGTGGTCGGCGAAGTTACGTGGATCCACCCCGGCTCCCTCCAACGCGAGGATCGTGCGAGCGAGGTCCCCGGGGCTGCCGATTGAGCCGATTTCCTTGCGCAGGAAGTCGACCGGAGTTCGTCCTTTGGTCGAGGTGACGTCGAGCGGGTTGCGGCCCGCGGCCTCCAGTCCCAGCATCACCCAGCAGGTGGTCGCGGTCCCCGATTCGTCGCTGGCCGAGGGGCCAAAGCCGCCGTCGGCGTTCTGCACGGACTCGAGCCAGTCGGCGGCCTTGGTGACGGAGGCCGCGTGGGCGGGTGCCGGCGTCAGAGCCACGAGCGCGACGAACAGGAAGGCGGCGACCCCGCCGCTGCGGAGCGCGCCGCCGAGCGGACCCTGGCGACTTGGCGCCCTGGCGGGCGCTCCCCGCTCCCATTCGAAGCGCTGGCGGAAGCGCACCAACATCCGCACCATCGCCGGGCCGGCGACCAGCGCCAAAACCACGTTCCCGAGCACGTGCGCGATTTCGAACGGGATCGCCCGCCCCTCGAGCACGAGGAAGTGCCGCCACGATAGGTCCCCACCGTACGTCGCCATCAATGAGAAGTTCATCAGAGCGCCGTACAAAATGCCAGCAAAACCGCAGGTTGCCGCAAGGGCGAGGCGGCCGGCGTCGCGCGTCCCCAAGGCAAGGACCGCCCCGAGGACCCCGCACAGCCCCCACCCCGCCATCTGCCACGGCGTCCACGGGCCTTGGCCGAACCAGAAGTTGGAGACGAGGGCGGCGAGGGCGCCGACGGCGAAGCCGGGGGCGCCGCCGAGGGCGTAGCCGGCGAAGATGACGATGTCGGTCGTCGGCTTGACGTTGGGGAAGGCGGCGAAGGCGATGCGGCCGGCGATCGCCAGGGCGGCCAGAGCGGCGACCAGCGCCACCACCTGCGCCGGCGGCCGCGAGCGCTCGTACCAGGCGAAGCCGGCGAGGATGACGAGGCCGACGACGAGGAAGCTGGCGACCTCCCAGGTCACGGCGCCTCCTCCCGCAGCGCCGCGGCGCCCTGCTCGGGCGTGACCACGCCGGGCAGGTCGAGGACGCGGGCGACCTCGGTGGCGAAGTACCAGCCACCGGAGAGGATCTCCGCCATCGGCCCGTCGGCGATGACGACGCCGTCGCCGAGGAGGACGACGCGGTCGGCGAACTCGGAGGCGAACTCGACGTCATGGGTGGCGACGACGACCGCGGCGCCGCCTGTCGTCAGCGCTTTGATCAGGTTCACGAGCTCACCTTTACGCGCGTGGTCCATGCCGCGGGTCGGCTCGTCTAGGGCGACGAGGCCGGGTAATTGCTCGCCTTCCATGCGTCCGGCCAGCGCGATTGCCAGCGCGAGGCGCTGGCGCTCGCCGCCGGAGAGGTCGCGCGGGTCGGCGTCCACCTTCTCCTCCAAGCCGACGACCCGCAGCGCCGCCAACCCTTCGTCTCCCGGCAGCTCGTCGCCGACGCGCTCTCGGACCAGGTAGTCGCTGGGGTTCTGGGTGAGGAGGGCGATGGAGTCGACCGAGAGCTTCCCCGCGACCGGCTCGTGCAGGCCAGCAGCGGTCCGCAGCAGCGTGCTCTTGCCGGCGCCGTTGCGGCCCATGAGGGCGACGCGTTCGCCGCGGTGGATCGTCAGCTCCACGCCCTTCAGCACGTCCCGAGGATCTTCGCCGCGATCCAGCTCGACCCACAGGGCGGAGGCGCGAAGGGTTGCGGGTTGGGAGGGCGGGACCCCCTCCTCTCTCAACTTGCTCGGGTGTGGCGTGGGTGGCCGTCCCAGATCGGGCTGCCCGAGAAGTACAAGCCGTTCGGAGGGGGTCCCGCCCTCCCTTCGACAGTCATCGAGAGTTCGGCGGGCGACGCGAACGCCGATGGGAAGAGGCTCGATTCCAGCCAAGGAGAAAAGACGGGCTGCCGGAGTCTCAAGGGCGGGGTCGTTGTCTTGGGACCAGGCGAGGAAATCGGTCGGTGGGCCGTCGAAGGACAGACGCCCTCCTTCCATCGCAAGCACGCGGTCGGCGGCCGCGAGGCAGCGCTCCAAGCGGTGTTCCGCGAGCAGGACCGCCACCCCCCACTCCTCGTTGAGACGTCTCAGGAGCCAGATCAGCTCGTCGCCGGCGACTGGGTCGAGCTGCGACGTTGGCTCGTCTAAGAGAATCAGGCGGGGGCGGGTGACCAGGGCGGCGGCGAGGGCGACGCGTTGGAGCTCTCCTCCGGAGAGGGTGTCGACGGTGCGGGAGAGGAGGTGCGGGATCGCGAGGGCTAGCGCCACCTCCTCGACGGCGCGGGCGCGGTCGGCGGGGGCGTCGCCGCGCATCTCCAGGGGGAGCTCGACCTCGGCGGCGACGGTGGTCGAGACGACCTGGGTCTCGGGGTCCTGGGCGAGGTAGCCGACGGCCGCGGCCAGCTCGCCGGGGCCGGAGGCGATCGCGTCGAGGTCGGCGACCCGGACCTCGCCTTCGATCTCGCCGCCGTGGAAGTGCGGCACGAGGCCGCAGGCGGCCTTGAGCAGGGTCGACTTGCCCGAGGCGGAGCGGCCGGCGAGGAGGACGAATTCGCCCGGCGCCACCTCGAGCGAGACGTCTTCAAGCGCCGGAGTCGGAGCCTGCGGGTAGCCGTAGCTCAGTCCGCGCACCGCAAGCGCCGGCGCCGCCCCGCGCCTGATCGCCAGCTCAGACACGCGCCACCTCCGCCCCCCTCTGCCGACGGGACGATTTCCCTCCATATAGGCGTACTTTCGTCCCGTCGGCGGGCTGGGCCGCTCGGCGCTTCGGCTTGCGCCTCAGCGGGGCGAGGCCGCTGAGGGCGACTAGGGCGCTGAGGGCGAGGGTCGTTGCGCCGAGGCCGATCTCTACGGCGGGATAGGTCTGGAAGTCGTCGGCGCCGAGGGCCTTGCCGACGATTGCGGCGGCGAGGAGGAGGGCGGCGACGGCGTAGAAGCGGCGGTCGTAGCGGGAGCGGGTGCGGCGGTTGCGGGCGCGGGGGGCCTCGAGGCTGTAGCCGCGCAGCTCGAGGGTGGCGGCGACGTCGACGGCGCGGTCGAGGGAACCGGCGAGGAGGCGGCGGGCCAGCGGCGCCTTGCCGACCGGAGCGGCGCCGGGGCCGCGAAGGCGGGCGGCGTCACGGAGGCGGGCGGCGTCGGCGGCGGCGACCGGGACGAGGCGGGAGACCAGCGTCGCCGTCAGCGCCGAGCGGCCGGCCAGCGGTCGCAGCACCCGCAACACCCGGTCGGGGTCGACGCAGGCCGAGTAGACGGCGGCGGCGACCATCGCCACCCCGGCGCGGAGGCCGCCGGAGAGGCCGGCGACGATCGCCTCGAAGGTGACGTCGACGCGGCCGACGAGCGGCCAGTCCCCGAGGCGCGCCACCACGGTTTCGCCGCGATCGACGACGAGGGCGTTGACGACGACGATCAGCAGCGCCAGGGCGAAGCCCATCTTCAGAGCCACTCGCACCGCGCGGCGCGCTCCGGCAAGCAGGCCCGCCACCGTGGCAGCAACCCCCGCCGCGACCAGGACCAGCGGGTTCGAGTAGAGGAAGGCGACGGCGACGATTGCGCCGAGGTAGGCGACGGCGGCACCCGGCGAGGCGAGCTGCAGCGGGCGCGGTCGCGGCTGGTAGGCGAAGGGGGATTTCACCGCTCCTCCAGCGGCAACGGCACCGTCTTGCCGCCCTCGATCGCCACCGCGTAATGGTCGCGCAGGTGATCGGCGTCGAGGGATTCGGCAGCCACCCGAACCGCCGCCGCCGTCCCACCGGTCACCACCCAGACCGGCAGTCCGCCATAGCGGCTGGTGGCGGCGACGAGCCCCGCGTCGGGGCCGAGCTGGCCGGCAACCTCTCCCCCCGCGTCCATGACCGTCAGCCGGTCGCCTTCGAAGTCCGCGAACACCCCGCTTTCGGCAGGGCCGGCTTCGATCAGGTGGGCGATCGGGTCACGGCCGACCCACTTCCAGGGGCCGACCAGGATCGGCACCGTGTCCTCGGTAGGCGTATCGACGATCTTCGCCCCTTCGCGCTTAAGCGCCGCCCGCACCTCGCCGCACGCCGCACCTCCTTCTTCGCATTTGACCTCTACCTGGGAGGGCAGACCCGCGACTCCGTCGCTGAATGGCGCCGGCCAGGATCCAACTACCGCCGGGACGTGGTTGACCGCCCCCCAGTCGCGGTAGTCCCACCAGATGCTCTCGCCCCCTTCGAGGTCAGTCTCCGCCGCGCCCACCGGCCATTCGACCCCGTCGACGTAGAAGAACCAGTCGTAGGGATCGCCACCGCGCTGGCCCTCGGCGACGCCCTCGATCGAGTGGACGAAGCCGCCGCCGTAACGGGTCTCGATCTCGGCCTCGCCTTCCAACACCCGCATCACCGTGTCGGACTCCTTCGCCTCGACCGAGGCGTGGAGAACCGGCACCGCGCCGTATTCGCGCGTCACCGTCAGCCGCACAGCGCCGACGTCGGCGCCGGGACCGAGGCCGCAGCCGGCGGTCGCGAGCGCCGCGCAAACGAGCGCGCTCACGACCGCCGTGCCGCGGCGAGGGGTCATTTAGGGCACTTGCCCCCGACGCAGACCGGCTCGCGGGCCGAGGGGATCTCCCCCGTCGCGCGGGCGATCAGCTTCGCCGGCTTGCCCAGCGTCACCGTCGTGCGGCCGTCGGCGCCGGTCGGCTGCTCCGCCCCGGTCACCTTCGCCCCGGCCTGCGGGCTCTTGCGGCCTTTTTCGTCGTAGGCCCAGACCCGGACCGTGAACGACTTCCCGGCCATCGCCGAGTCCGGCGCGCTCAACGCCAGCTCGTCCGGATATTCGAAGTCCGGGGCTTCGGTCTTCGACAGCGCCCACAGCACTTCGTCCCCGGCCCTGATCTTCGCCACCTCGCCGCCGACCTGCAGCGACTCGTGGTTGATCTTCAGGTACCAGGAGGAGCTGCCCTTGGCGACACTCGACCCGATCCCGCAGAGCGCGAGGCCGAAGTCGAAGTGGTCGCTGATCGAGAGCGGCCGCAGCGCCGGAATCGTCTTCGCGCCGCTGGCCAGCAGGCCCATCGCGGTGTTGCCCTTCAGCTGCACGGCGTCGCCGCTGCCGCCGGTGCCCGGCCCGAAGCAGGTGGCCTTGGGGCTGGTCTTGACGGAGACGTTCGCGCTCGCGACCGTCCTTTCGGCGAGCACCTTGCCGCCCGCGCCAACGACGCGCAGGTCGGCCCGCAGCCCCTTGGCCGCGGCGCCCGCGGTGAAGGCGAACGTGATGGACAGAGCCAGCGCGCAGACGGCCGCCAGCCGGAACGGGGTGATTCTTGGCATTTACGCCACCCTTTCCTCGAGGGTTGATTTGGCTAGGCCGGGGACAGGTCTCCTGGCTTCCGGGATCAGGGAGGACGCGCCTTCCCGGAGACGAGGTGTCGCCTCCAGTGGCTGACGCGGTTGCGCCTGCGAACTCCTCCACCCGGTCACAGTGGCGGGACCACGCCGGACTTGCACCGGACTTCCCTTGACCACCGACCGATATGTACGCGGCGAGTCTATCCCGCCGCGGCGTCAGGGTATGAGCACCGTGCCGCACCCGCACCGCACGCCCGGCCGCCACACGCACTGGCGGGTCGCCCGCCACCGGCCACGGCTGCTGCGCCTGGGCGGCCTCGCAGCACTGCTGGCAGTGGTCGGCCCCGGCATCCTCGCCGGCCTCTCCGACGACGACCCGGCCGGGATCACCACCTACTCGATCCTCGGCGCCGACTACGGCTACGAGCTGCTCTGGGTGCTGGCGCTCTCGACCGCGGCGCTGGTGGTCTTCCACGAGGTCGGGGTGCGGCTCGGCGTGGTCACCGGCAAGGGGCTGCTGACGCTGGTGCGCGAGCGCTTCGGCCGGCGCCCGGCGCTGCTGGTCGCCTCGGCGCTGGTCGTCGCCAACACCGGGACGATGTGCGCCGAGTTCGCCGGCGTCGCCGCCGCGAGCGACCTGCTGACCGGGACCAGCCGCTACGTCAGCGTGCCGCTGGCGGCGATCGCGATCTCGCTCCTCGTCCTGCGCGAGAACTTCCACCGGGTCGAGCACCTGCTGCTGGCCCTGAGCGGCGTCTTCGTCGCCTACGTGGTCGCCGGCGTCCTCGCCGACCCCGACTGGGGCGGGGCGGCGCGCGGCCTCGTCGTCCCCAGCATCCCGCTCGAGCGCGAAGCGCTGCTGGTCGCCGTCGCCACCCTGGGGACGACGCTGGCGCCCTGGGGCCTCGCCTTCATCCAGTCCTACGCGGTCGACAAGCGGCTCGGGGTCGAGGACCTGCGCTACGAGCGGGCCGACGTCATCGTCGGCGCGCTCCTCACCGGCGTCATCGGCTTCTTCGTCGTCGTCGCCTGCGCCGCCACCCTCCACGCGCAGGGGATCGGCGTCGAGGACGCAAGCGACGCGGCGCGGGCGCTGGAGCCGGTCGCCGGCGACGCCGCCGCGACCCTCTTCGGCCTCGGCTTCCTCGGCGCGGCGCTGCTGGCGGCGGCGATCGTCCCCCTCTCCACCGCCTACTCGATCTCCGAGACGCTCGGCCGCCGCGCCGATCTCGACCGCGGCTTCCGCGAGGAGCGCACCTTCTACCTCAGCTTCGGCGCCGTCACCGCGGTGGCCGCGGCGATCGTCCTCATCCCCGGGGCGCCGCTGATCGAGCTGCTCTTCCTCACCCAGGCGCTGAACGCGGTCCTACTGCTGGTCCTGCTGCCGTTCATCCGCTCGCTAGCCAAGGACCGGGAGCTGATGGGAACAAACGCCTTGGGCCGCTTCGACCGGGTGACGACGGCGCTGGCGCTGGCGCTGGTCGCCGCCTCGGTCCTGGCGCTCGGGGTCCTGGCGCTGCTCTAGCCGAAGGCGTTTTTAGACGCGCGCCGGGATCCGCTCGGCGTACATCCGCCAGAAGAAGATGCCCGCTCCGCCGGTGCCGGCAAGGATCGAGAGCGATGGGACGATCAGCTCGATCGGGCCACTGACGAGGCCGACGGTCAGTGTAAAGACGGCCATCGTCGCCACCATCACCAGGACCGCGAGCACGGCGACGAAGCCCTTCCGCACCCAGCCGAAGCTGCGGCGTTCCTCCTGGGCCATCCGCAGTTCCTCGCGCTGGTGCTCGAGCTCGATCTCCTGGGACGTCCGCAGGTCCGAAGCGTTCGCCGGCAGATCATGCTGAAAACTGCGGTCAACTCTATTGTGCAAAAACTTCTGACCGTGCATATATGCGTTTTCCCGCTCCCGTTCCCGGGTTTTCGCTTCCCCCGCACGTCCCCACGAGGCCCCAACCCCGTCGAATGAAGGTAGACCGGGGCCCGGAGTCTTGTCAAGGAATAGAGCAGTTTTCTGTAAACGGTTGACTAGCTAGACGGCCAGCAACAGGTCCAGGACCATCATCACCGCGGCGCCGACCGCGATCCCCAGCGTCGGGCCCGCCCATCGCCGTCCCTCGTAGGCCTGCGGCAGCAGCTCGATCGCGATCAGGCTCAACATCGCCCCCGCCGCGAAGGCGAAGGAGAACGGCAGCAGCGCGTTGACCTCTTCCACCGCGAGGTAGGCGATCACCGCCCCCACCGGCTGCGGGGCGCTGGTCCCGACCGCCGCCCAGAACTGCCGTGCCCGCCCGTAGCCGGCCGCCTCCATCGGGATCGCGACGCTGGTGCCCTCGGGGACGTTCTGGATCGCGATCGCGAGGATCACGAACAGCCCCAGCCCCGCCCGTTCGGAGGCGTAGGCGGTGCCGACCGCGAGCCCCTCCGGGAGGCTGTGGACGAAGAGGACGGCGAAGACCAGCGCCGAGGTCCGCGCCGACGGCCCGCTACGCCCCATGAAGACGGAGTCGTGGTCGAGCCGGCTCCGCGCCACCCCCAACAGCACGCCCCCCACCGCCAGCCCCCCCACCAGGTCGAGGGCCGAGCCTTCTTCGGCGGCGGGGAGCAGCAGCCCGACGATCGAGGCGACCCCCATCACCCCAGCCGCCAGGCCGAGCAGGAACGGCGTCAGCGCCGCGGCGCGGGTGCCGAGGAACCAGACCGGGACCGCCCCCAGCCCAGTCGCCAACGCCGTCCCGCAGGCGGCGAGGAAGAGGACGAGGAGGTCGGGCATCGTCCCCACGCTATTCGTCGCCGAGGAGGCGACGGCGGGCTTCCGCCCTTGGCTCTTCCTAGTGAGCTTGGCGCCGGCGGCGGCCGAGCAAGCGGACGGTGCGGGCCGGGCGGGGCACCCGGAACATCGTCAGCTGACTGGAAAACGGCTCGGCCGCCGCCCGGCGCCGATGCTCGCGATCTGAGCGCTCGGTGGCGCCCAGCACGAGCAGGGCCTGGCCACTCTCCACGACGGCCGAGCGAAGCAGGCGCTCGTGGCCGCCGGGACAGCGCCGGGTACCGTCGACGCAAACACAGCCGGAGTCCTCCAGCACCTGGGTGTGGTAGCTGATTTCTCCACGGCTGAGTTGGGGGAGAGCGGCGACGATGTCTGTGATGCTGCGCGGCCGCTCCGCCCCTTGCAAAACCCTGAGGATGTCGCGCCTTGTGGGATGGTTGAGGGCGTCCTGGAGTTGGGGCTCCAACGTTGCCACCAAATCCGCCGCCAGGCGTCCGTCTTCGACCAAGACCCCCGCGTCGCCCATCTCTCCCCTCCTCCGGGTGGTTACCTAAAACATCACGATCACTAAGAGATCGTTGCGGAAGCGTAGAAGCGGACACCCGCAGTTACGAAGGCAGAATCCGGCAGTAATCGGGCGACGCGGATAGCGGCGGCTACTTCAGGCGGCAGAGATAGACCCCCTTGGTGTGATGATTTTCGTCCAGCCCCTGGGTCAGGTCCCCCTCGTACTCCCCGTAAAGAGCGACGCACTCGAGCCCGGCGGCGTCGATCGCTCCGCGCACCTGCTCCTCGCTGAAATGGCGCTGATGATGAACGTGGGCCTTCCCCGGTTGCCCCGGCACCTCGAAGCGCGCTTCGGCAAAGGTCCCGGGTGCGACCTCCTCAGGCGACAGCTGGCCCTGCCAGATCAGGCGCTGTCCGTCATCCTCGACGACGACTTCTTCGCTGAAGAATGTCCGGTAGGTGACGAGCGTGTTGAGGTCGAAGAGAGCGATTCCGTCCGGCGCGAGGTTGCGGCTCATCCCCGCCAGCGTCGCCTCCACTTCCTCGACCTCGAGCAGGTAGTTGAAGGGGTCGCTGACCGCCCAGATCAGGTCGAACTCACCCAGTTGCGGCAGCTCGCGCATGTCCGCCTCGACCAGCTCGGCCCGGCCGCCGGCCCGCGCCCGCGCCCGCTCGAGCATCTCCGGCGAGATGTCGCAACCGGTGACCTCCCAGCCCCGCTCGAGCAGGCCGATGAAGCTGAGACCGGTGCCGCAGGCAACGTCGAGCAGTCGGTTGCCCCCGAACCCCGCTTCTTCGGCGACCGAGAGTAGACGTCCCGTCCATCGCTCATATTTGTAGTTGCGATTGAACTCGTCATAGACCGGCGCGTAGAGGTCGTAGGCCTCCTTCGCCGCATCCCCCGCTACCCATTGCTTTTGCATATCTCCTCTTTCCTCCGTTTCCCGAAGCAAAAAATCGCGGCCCCCCCCGGGCGATCAACCTGTCGAAGAAGGCCGCGATCCACTTAATTGCCCTTGCTGTTGCTCGCCATGGGCAGCACCGTTTGCTTTGCGTCGAGTTTCATCCTGCTCACCCCCTTTCACAAGATCCGACGTTTATAGGAGCATGATTTATCGCTGGCAAAATCGGTCACCAATCCCAAATTCGAAGCAGGACTTTGGGGAAGAAAGATTTTTTGAGCGAGAAGAATTAGTCTTTGTTCTGTACTCAGCGTCTATTGAGGAGGAATCCAGGTGACGCGGGCGGTCGGAGAGAGAGAACCAGCAGCGTTCGGAATCAGCGTGCGGACGGCTCGAGCGCTTGCCGATCCCTGGCGATTTCGGATCCTCACCGAGGTCACCTCGCGGCCTCTCAGCCCCTCGCGATTCGTCGAGGAACACGGCGGCGAGCTGACCCACGTCGCCCGCTGCTTCCGCCAGCTGGCCGAGTGGGGCTACCTCGAAGTGGCCGAAGAGCGTCCGGGCCGCCGCCGCGGGGCGGCGATCGAGCACATCTACCGCGCGATCCGGCGTGCCCAGTTCGACGCCAATACCTGGGAAAGCGTCTCCCACTCCGATCGCTACAGCGTCACCCGCTCGATCCTCGACTCCTATCGAACTCGGATCAGCGAAGCGCTGGAGGCCGGCACCTTCGACCAGGAGGTGGACCGCCACCTCTCATGGGAGATCATCGTCCTCGACAAAGAGGCTTGGCAGGAGCTGTGCAGTCGACTCGACCTCATCCAAGGGTCCCTCGCGGAACGTGAGCTCGAGGCGGCCAAGCGCCTTGCGGTGAGTCGCGAAGAAGAGATCCCGGCAACGGTTGGCCTTGCTGCTTTCCGCTCGCCAGGAGAGCCAACACCGAAGGGCGGCGCCAACGGCCACTTGGAGCTCGGGGTACCGATGATGGGAGCTCACTACGTGCTCGGGCCGAAGCTGGCCAAGGCCCTCTCCAACCGCTGGCGCTGCCGGATCCTGATGGAGGTGAGCATGCGCCCGCAGAGCCCCTCCCAGTTCGTCGAGCAGGTCGGCGGCTCGATGACCCACGTCTCCCGCTGCTTCCGCGAGCTCGCCAAGTGGGGCTACCTCGAAATCCTCGAAGAGCGCAAAGGCGGTCGCCGCGGCGGCGGCGTCGAACGAATTTACAAGAGCACCCATCGGCCCTACTTCGACGCCCCGACCTGGAAGAGCCTTCCCCGGGTTATCCGCGAAGAGATCTCTCCCTGGTTCCTCAACACCTACTTCGACCACGTCGGCGATGCGATCGAGCAGGGAACCTTCGACGCCGACCTCGACCGTCACCTCACCTGGCAATCCGTCGTCTTCGACCGCGAGGCCTGGACAGGGATCGGCAGTGAGCTCGACGAGGTTCTGGCCTGGCTGCCGGAGCTGAAGGCCCGGGCGCTGGAACGAACCGAGGACAGCGACGAGCTGATCACGACGACGGTGGGGATGGCTTCGTTTCGCTCGCCCTCGGGGAAGCGCGCTCCCTCGGACGTTTGACGAGCCGCCGCGGCGACATCCGTCCAGACCCTGAATTCCGCGCGTAGGGTCCCGCCACTTCGCCCGCCCCTGGTAATCGGGGCGGCTTGTTCGATCAACGAGGCAAGGGGAGGAACTCGATGCGCAAGGGACTTTGGCGGCAGGTGCCGGCGCTGGCGGTTGCGGGCTTGGCGCTGGTGGCGGCGCTGGGCGGCACGGTCTACGCGGCCGGGAAGATCAGCGGGCGGACGATCAAGGTGAAGTCGCTGCCGGGGAACCGGCTGGCGATCGGGTCGGTGCCGGGGAACCGGTTGAAGCCGGGGGCGATCAAGGGCTCGGCGCTGGCGCCCGGCTCGATCACCGGGATCCAGATCGACGCCTCCACCCTCGGCCAGGTCCCCTCAGCCATCCACGCCGACGTGGCGGAGTCGGCCCGTGACGCGGAGACGGCGCTGAACGCGGTCAACGCCGAGAACGCACGGACCGTCAACGGCTACGAAGCCGGCTGCAAGACCGGCACCCGCGCCTTCGCCGGCGCCTGCTGGCAGAGCGCGGCAAGCGAAAACGCGCTGAACGCACCCGCGGCGGCGGCGGCCTGCGCGACCCAGGGCGGCGAGCTGCCCGAGGCGCTGGCGCTGGTTGCCTTTTCCCAGCAGCCGGGGGTGGCGCTGGCGACGGGGGATGAGTGGAGCGGGGATCTGACGAACCTCTCGGGGCTCGATGTCTATGCCCTAGTCACGGTGTCCTCGAGCGGCCAGGTCAACTCTGCTGCGTCTTCATCCGCCAAGAAATTCCGCTGCGTCTTCCCCTTGCTCGGTTGAAACAGGTTCCTCTTCTATTCTCAACGCGATGTACCCGCACTGCGGCAGCGGTACATACCGGCCCGGCCTGCTCACTCCAGTCCTCGCCCTGGCGCTGGTGCTGCTGTTCATCGCCGAAGCGGCCGAGGGCTCGGAGCGCTCCGAAGCCGCCCGCGTCCGCAGCTACTGGACCGCGGAGCGGATGGAGAGCGCCCGCCCGCTCGACCTCGTGCTCGGGCGGGACGGCGAGCCGCGCCTCCGCCTCGCGACCCCGACGTCACCGCTCGCCGGCGCCAGCTTCGCGGGTGTTCCGACCCCGACGGAGCCGCCCTACTCCGCCAACGGCCGGCTTTTCATCCGGGTCGGCGAGAGGCGCGGGTACTGTTCGGCGACGGCGATCGACAGCCCCACCCGACGCCTGGTTCTGACCGCCGGCCACTGCGTCAACGAAGGCGGCGAATTCGGTGGCCACCGCTGGTACCGGGACCTCCTCTTCGTCCCGGCCTACAGCGGCGAGAAGAGGCCCTTCGGCGCCTTCCCGGCCCGACGGGGCAAGGTCTTCGCGCCGCCGCAGTGGACGAACCACGGCAATCGCGACTTCGACCTCGGCGCCTTCCTCACCGCTCCGAACCAGCGGGGCGAAGCGCTCGCCGACGCGGTCGGCGGCGGCGTCGCGATCGCCCTCGAGCGCCCGCGCCAGCAGGAGTACATGACCTTCGGGTACCCGCACAAGTTCAGGTGGATGCAGACCTGCACCGCCCGCTACGCCCGCGACGACCGCTACGCCTTCCACTTCCCCGGCCCCCCGACCTTCGGCGTCGCCTGCCAGTGGGTCCCCGGCGCCAGCGGCGGCGGCTGGCTGATCGAAGACGGGACCGCGATCAACGGCCTCAACTCCTACGGGCTCCTCGGCGTGCTCGGGACCACCTACGGTCCCTACTTCAGCCGCGAAACCGTCGGCAAGCTGGTCGCAGGGCTCTAAAAGCGCCCTCGGCAAGAAGCGCTCAGCTGGCCTCGAGCAGGCGCCGGTAGTAGCGGTAGTCGCGCCGCTCGGGACGCAGGTTGCAGGCGAGGGCGAGGTGGTGACGGGCGCGCCGCTTCTGGCCGGTCTTGCTGAGGGCGCGGCCGAGGCAGAAGTGGGCGAAATCGTTGACCGGGTGGGACTCGACCACCGCCTCGAACTCGGCCGCGGCCGGGGCGAAGCGGCCGGCGCGGAAGTAGGCGCGGCCGAGGGCCTCACGGACCGAGGTCTTCTCCGGCGCCCGCCGGGCGGCCTCCGCCAGCGGCGCGGTCGCGTGCTCGAAGTCCCCGTCCTCAAGCAGCTCGAGGCCGCGACGGTAGAGCGTGTAGGTGGGCTCAGCAGCGCCTTCCGCGGACATGCACCAAGTGTAGGAGGCGGGTGAAACGTGCTCCCTAGCAGGGCAAAAGAGGCGGCCTGCTACCTTAGGTAGACGAGTTCGGCAGCGTCTTGCCACGCCGACTCCGCGTTCTATGAGCACTATGACTGCGAAAAAATGGACCTGCGATCAGTGCGGGGTGACCGTCAGCCGCCTCGGCGGCGAGAAGGTCGAGCTGCCCGCGAGCTGGGCGAGCTCGGCCGAGGGCACCTTCTGCCTGCTCTGCCGCCGCGAGCGCGCCGCCCAGGCCGCCCTCGACGCCGCGCCGTCGGGATCCCTCGAAGACCGCGCCAAGCTCCGCCGCGCCGCGCTCGTCGAGTTCGAGGTCCGTCGCCGCCCCGGCCACGGCAACGGCGAGATCGCCAAAGCCTGCCGCTCCTCCGTCGCCGCGGTGGTCGCGGCGCGCAAACGCCTGAAGATCCCGGCACCGCAGTAGCGCATCGGATTCCCGACACACCCGGGTGCGCTTAGAGCCGGCTGCGCCGCTACACCTGCGTGCGCTCGGACAGGTCGGCGAGCAGGGCGTCCATGCCGGCTTCGCCGTGGACGCGGCGTTGGCGGTCGGCGCCGTTGCCGTCGCTGAGGATGCGGTCGATCTCTTCGAGGGCGTCCTCGCCGCCGAGGTCGCGGGCGTAGGTGCGCGCCTCTTCGAGGGTGCCGCGGGCGACCTCGGGGGCCGGGGCGGCGGTGCTCTCGTCGACCATCAGGCGGGCCTCGAGGCCGTAGCGCTCGGCCTGGAAGTAGGACTCCTCGATCGCCTCGCGGGTGAGGCCGGGGGCGCTGGGGCTGTCGATCTCCTTTGCCGCCAAGGCCTGGATCAGGGCCGCGATCGCGGCGTTTTGCTCCGGCCGCGGCTGCACGTCCATGCCGCGCACCTCGACCGTCCCCAGGTTGGGGTGCGGGCGCACGTCCCACCAGATGTAGGTGTAGTCGGAGACGCCGGCGGCGGCGATCAGCTGGTCGGCGACGCGGAGGAAGTCCTCGTAGTCGCGGAAGGCGCGGGGCAGCTCGAAGCGCGGGTAGGTGCGGACGGCGGCGGCGCGGGCGCTGGCGAGGCCGGAGTCGGCGCCGTCGCGGAAGGGCGAGTTGGCGGTCAGCGCCGCCAGCAGCGGCAGGTGGTGGCGCATCGCGTTGGCGACGGCGACGGCGGTTTCGGGGTCGGGGACCCCGACGTGGACGTGGAGACCGCAGGGCGGCGTCGCCAGCAGGCTCGCGAGGTCCTTCTTGACGCTCTCGTAGCGGGCTTTTTCGACCAGTTCCGGGTCGCCGCTCTGGGCCGGGTAGAGGCCGGAGCCCATCAGCCGCGCGTCGGCGGCGGCGACCGCGCGGCGCACCTCCGCCAGCTCCTTCGCGGCCTGGCCGGCGTCGAGACAGACGCCGGTCTTGAGCTCGATCTGGGTGGCGAAGATCTCGGTCGAGACAGCATCGCGATGCGCCGGCTCGATCCGCTCCAGCACCTCCTGGCCCTCAGCAACGAGCCCGCACCCCTCGTCGACCAGCAGCAGCTCCTCCTCGACCCCGATCGTCAGCGGCGTCGAAGAGCCGAACTTGTGCTCGCGGCCCGTCGTCTCGTCCTCGGTTTTAGATGAAGTCCCCATTGTGCTCCCGTGAGGCGAGCTACCCCAGCGCGAACCTTCTTTAACCCCCACCTATCCTGGCTCGGGTGCCAACCTGGGGGCGACTCGACGTGCTGCGGGAACCGGACTACCGGCGGCTCTTCCTCGGCCGCACGACCTCGCTGGTCGGCGACGGGATGGCGCCGATCGCGATCGCCTTCGCCGTCCTCGACCTGACCGGCTCGGCGACCGACCTCGGCCTCGTCTTCACCGCCCACGCCGCGGTGATGATCGCCCTGCTGCTCGTCGGCGGCGTCGTCGGCGACCGCGTCTCGCCGCGAATCGCGATGCTCGGCGCCGACCTCACCCGGGCGGTCTCGACGGCCCTTCTCGCGGCCCTGCTGCTGACCGGCAGCGCCGAGATCTGGCAGCTGGCGCTGCTCTACGCGATCGACGGCGCCGCCACCGCTTTCTTCAACCCGGCCTCAACCGCGATCGTCCCTCAGGTGGTCCCCGGCCAGCGGCTGCAGGAGGCGAACGCCCTGCTCAACATCTCCCGCCACGGCGGCAAGGTGGTGGGGCCGGCGGTGGCCGGGGTGCTGCTGGCGCTGGGCTCGCCGGGAACCGCGCTCGCCGTCAACGCCGCCACCTTCGCGGTCAGCGCCCTCTGTCTGCTCGGCGTCCACGCCCCGAAGCTGCCGGCCAAGAGGGAGCCGGCGTTCTTCTCCGAGCTGCGGCACGGCTGGCGCGAGTTCTTCAGCCGCAAGTGGATGGTCGCGATCGTCGTCTCGGCGGCGGTCAGCAACGGGATCTTCTTCCCCGTCTTCCAGGTGCTCGGCCCGGTGGTCTCCAACGAATCGCTCGACGGCTCCAGCTCCTGGGCGCTGATCATGGCGCTGTTCGGCGTCGGCGGCCTGCTCGGCGCGGTCGCCGCCCTCTCGCTGCGCCCGCGCCGGCCGCTGCTGGTCGGCGAGGGCTTGATCTGCCTGATCGCGATCCCGGCGCTGCTGCTGGCGATCCCGGCCTCGACCGCGGCAATCGCCATCGGCGCCCTCGTCTCGGCCACCACGGTCGGCTTCGGCGAGGTCCTCTACGACACCGTGGTCGCCCAGCAGGTCCCACCCGAGTCGCTCTCGCGGGTGATCGCCTACGACTGGTTCGGCGCTCTGGCCCTGGAGCCGATCGGCCTGGCCCTGGTCGGCCCCTTGGCGGCGGGCCTCGGCACCTCGACCACCCTCTGGCTCGGCGCCGCCGTGATCACCGTCGTCCAAGCCTGCGTCCTCCTCGTCCCCAGCCTCCGCCACCTGGAAGCGCGACCGGAGGCGCCGACGCCGCTCCCCTTGCGCCCGGTCGAGGCGGGCGACTGATGAGTGCGCCGGTCTTTTGTGCCGCTATGCGGAACAAAAGATCAGCGCACTTTGTTCAGAGCGTGCGCAGGACCGCTTCGGCGGCGTTATAGCCGCAGATGCCGTGGGCGCCGGGGCCGGGTGGGGTCGCGGCGGAGCAGATGAAGAGGCCGGGGGCGCCGGTCCAGTAGGGGACGGGGGCGACGCGGGGGCGGAGCACGGTCTGCAGGGGGGTGTTGGCGCCGCAGAGGATGTCGCCGCCGAGGAAGTTGGGGTTGGCGGCCTCGAACTCGGCGGGAGTGCGGGTGGCGCGAGCGACGATGCGCTCGCGGAAGCCGGGGGCGAAGCGTTCGACCTGGTCGAGGATCGCCTCGGTGGCGTCGCCGTCGTAGCCGGCGGGGACGTGGGCGTAGAGCCAGAGCGGGTGCAGGTCGCCGCGCGAGCGCTGCGGGTCGGCGAGGTACTGCTGGCCGACGAGGACGAAGGGGCGCTCCGGCATCCGGCCGCGGTTGATCTCCGCCTCGGCGTGGACGAGCTCTTCGAAGGAGCCGATCACGTGGACGGTGCCGGCGCGGCGGGCCTCCTCTTGGACCCAGGGGACCCCGCCTTCGATCGCGAGGTCGAGCTTGAAGGCGCCGGGACCGTGCTCGAAGCGGCGGTAGGCGCGGGCGACCCGGGCGGGCAGGCGGTCGCCGGCGATCTCCAGCACCCCGCGAGGGGCGAGGTCGAAGACGACGGCGTCGGTGTCAGGCAACTCGTCGAGGGAGCGAACGGGTCGCCCGGTCTCGATCCGGCCGCCGTGCTCGCGGATCACCGCCGCCCAGGCATTGGCGATCGCGATCGAGCCGCCCTTGGCCACCGGCCAGCCGCAGGCGTGGCCGGCGCAGGTGAGCGCCATCCCGATCGCCGAGCTGAACGGGCGGCCGAGCGGCGCGTAGGCGTGGGCGGCGACGCCGCCGAAGAGGGCCGCCGCCTCCGGCGTCCCCAGGTAGCGCGCGAGCGCGGTCGCCGGCAGCGCCGAGGGCAGCCCGAAGCGCACGAGCCGCAGCGGGTGGCGCGGGACGTGGATCAACGGGTGGTAGATGTCCGCGGTCAGGGACTCGAAGCTCTGCGACGGCGCACCGAAGACGCGCTTCCAGCGGGCGCCGGCCTCCCCCAGCCCGGCCGCGGTCGCCTCGAGGGAGCGCAGCATGGCCGCGCCGCCGCCGCCGTCGAGCGGGTGGGCGAGGTCGACCTCCGGCCAGGCCCACTCCAGCCCGTGCCGCTCCAGTTCGAGCCCGAGGCCAATGGCCGCTGGCGAGGAGACGACCATCGGGTGGGTGGCGCTGCACTCGTCGTGGAGGAGCCCCGGCTCGGTCAGCTCCGAGCTGCGGGTGCCGCCGCCGATCGTCTCCGCGGCCTCGATCACGGTCACCTCGACGCCGCGGCCCGCCAGCGTCGCCGCGCAGGCGAGCCCGTTCGGGCCGGAGCCGACGACGATCGCGCTACTCATGGTGGACCGGGAAAGGCTCGTCGCCGACCAGCCAGGGCTGGCGGACGACCATGTCGCGGACGTCGACCCAGCCCTCCTCGACGAGCCCCTCAGCGGCGTCCCAGATCCGGTAGCGCTGACGCTGCAAGTGTGCGGGCTGGGACTCCAGCGTCACCACCCGCAGCTCCCTCGGGGAAAGACAGCAGCGCTCCTCCACCGCGGCCAGCAGCCGCTGGTCGTGGAAGTGGCCGTCGCCGAAGTTGTAGCCGAGGACGACGCCGGCGACGAGCTCGCCCTCGCGGACGCTGTAGTCCTCGACGTCGTCGACCGCCCGCAGCGCCAGCGCGTTCAGCGCCCGCCCATGCGAGTGCATCGAGCGGAAGGCGAGGCCTTTGTAGACGAGCACGTCGATCATCTCCGCGTCGTAGAACTTCTCCAGCTGCCTGGTGACGATCGGCGCCGCCTTGACGACGTCGCGGTCGAGCTTCTCCTCCGCCCCCTCCTCCCCCTCGCCACCGCGGCGGAAGAGCCACTGGCTGGTCGCCCAGTTGCCGGCGTAATAGCGCATCGAGGGCAAGAAGGAGACGAGGTCGGGCCGGAAGTTCCCCAGCAGCGGCAGGCCCACGCAGATCAGTCCCAGGACCACCAGCAGCAGCGGGTCGTCGATCGAGGACCAGGGGGCGTCGGCGTAATGGCCGAAGAGGAAGAAGAGGCCGAAGATCATGAAGACGTTCCACTCCAGGGGAACCGCCAGCGGGAAGGTCGAGAAGATGTGGACGTGGAAGAGGACCATGCCCGCTAGGGCGAGGGTCCCGAGCAGGCCGCCCTGGGTCAGCAGCAGGACCAGCGGCAGGGTGAACTCGGTCAGCGTCCCGAGGTGGGCGTCGAGCTCGCCGAGCCGCGAGGGCCGCAGGTCCTCGGGGTGGTCGCGGTAGAGGCGGCGCTTGAACGCCTTCGATTTGTTCCACGGCGTGTTGCTGATCATCACCGTGACCACGAAGGGGAAGTGGCGGTTCAGCTTCGAGGACGCCGCGCCCCACCAGATGCAGAAGAAGACGAGCTGGGCGGCGATGACCACGTTGGTCAGCGGGAAGAGGAAGATGATCGCGAGGCTGCCGTAGATCTCCGCCCGCGCCGCCAGGAACGGGACCTTGTCGCGGAGGCCGAGGGCGGCGAGGAACGCCAGCAGGACGCCGACCGCGGCGGGCTCGAGGACGTCGCCGCCTGAGAGCAGCAGGTAGAGCACCGATGCCAGCAGCCCCGCGTAGAGCCCGACGTCGAGCCAGGTCCGGGTCGTCCCCCGCGTCCCCGGCACCTTCCCCGGCCAGGGCGGCAGCCGCGTCGTCCCCGGCCGCAGCCAGTAGAGGAAGCCGCCGACCATCGGGCTGAAGCGCAGGGTCAGCGGCAGCGAGCCGGCGCCGAGCCCGAGCACCTCCCAGAGCATCGTCCAGACCACCGCCTTCTGGAAGACGATCGGCTCGTACCAGGCGGGCCAGCCGCTGGTGGCGAAGATCAGCAGCGCCCCGAGCCCGGCGTAGGCGAGGACCTTGAAGACGTAGAGGAAGTAGACCGCGACCGGCGTCCCGAACCCGTTCAGCGCCCAGTCCTGGGCCAGCGGCTTGATCCGCTCCAGGTGCGAGAGGCGCCGCCACTCGGAGACCTCGAACGGCGGCGGTGCGGGATCGAGCAGGCCCATGCCCGGCTCAGCCTAACCTCCGCTGTCATGGCCTACCGCCGCATCCTCGCCCAACCCAACGTCCTCGCCCTCTGCGCGGCCTCGGTGCTGGCGCGGCTGCCGGTCGGGATGGGGTCGGTGGCGCTGGTGATCTTCCTCCACGACCGCACCGGCTCCTTCGGCGTCGCCGGGCTCGCCGCCGGCGCCTTCACGATCGGCCTCGGGGCGACCTCGCCGCTGCTCGGCCGCCTGGTCGACCGGCGCGGCCCGCGGCCGGTGATCATCCCCTTCGCGCTGGTCGCGGCGCTCTCCCTCGTCCTCGTCGTCGTCCTCACCGAAGCCGGCGCCGGAACCGCGGCGCTGGTCGCCGTCTCCGGCCTCGCCGGCGGCTCGACGCCACCGATCGGCGGCCTCCTGCGCCAGCTCTGGCCGCGGCTGGTCGGCGAGGACGACCTCGTCGGCGGCTACGTGATCGACTCGCTGCTGATCGAGGTCTTCTTCGTCGCCGGCCCGCTGCTGACGGGCGTGATGGCCGCCGTCATCGACCCCGCCTCCCCCCTCTTCGCCGCCGCCGGCCTCGGCTTCCTCGGCGCCCTCTGGTTCGCCGCCGTGCCCGCGGTCGGCGCGGTCGAGCGCGCCGCGACCGAGCACCGCACCCGCGCCGGCGCCCTCGCCTCGCCGGCTATCCGCCTCCTCGTCCTCACCGGGGTCCCGATCGGGATCAGCTTCGGCGTCTTCGACGTCATCTACCCCGCCTTCGGCTCCGACCACGGCAACTCCGCCCTCGGCGGCCCCTTCATCGCCGCCACCGCGATCGGCTCGGCGGTCGGCGCCCTCGTCTACGGCGCCCAGGCGCACCGCTTCCGCACCCCCGCCCAGGGCTCGATCGCGCTGGCGGTCTACCAGCCGCTCGCGGTCGCACCGCTGCTGCTCGCCGACTCCAACCTGGCGATGTTCCTGCTCGCCCCGATCGCCGGCAGCTACATCGCCCCCGCCAGCAACCTCCGCAACCAGATCGCCCAGGCGGCGATGCCACCCGGCACCGGGACCGAAGCCTTCACCTGGCTGGCACTCTCGCTGACCGTCGGCGCCAGCGCCGGCGCCGCCCTGGCCGGGCCCTTGGTGGAGAGCAGCGGCTGGCGCGCCGGGGTGCTCCTCGCCGCCGGCCTGCCGGCGCTCTGGCTGCCGCTGATCCTCCTCCGCCGCGAGCTGCTGCACCGGGCGGTGACGGCGGAGCGCTCCGCGGCCTGAGAGCTACGCGGCGGCGAGAATCCCGATCGGCCGGGCGATCCGCGGGGGGATCTCCGAGGGCTGGGGCAGCTCGAAGCGCGGGTGGGCCTGAGCCGGGGCACTGCGCAGCGTCGCGACGCCGAAGAGGACGCCGTCCGGCTCGCGGAAGAAGAAGCAGCGGTAGCCGTCGCACTCGATCAGGCGGCTGACCGTCGCCCCCATCCCGATCACCCGCTGCCGCCAGGCGCGCTCCTCGCCCGGCCGGCAGGCCCAGGCAACGTGGCGGACCGAGCCGGCACCTTCGACCGGACGGGACGGCGGCGGCGCCTCGGTCTCGTAGCGCACCGCCCCGGTCCCGGCGCCGACCCGCCACGCTCCCTTGCCGCAAGCCTCGAACCCCAGCCGCCCCGCCAGCAGGTCCCCGCTCTGGACGCTGTCGGCCGCGTAGGCGCGAACGCCGGTGAGAACCAGGCCTAAATCGCCCGGCGTTCGTCCTTTCCGCGGAATAGGTGGGGAAAGGACGAACGCCGGAGGGAGTGTGAGCTCGTGCTCGAGGCCGTCGGAGTCGCTGAAGCGGAGGGCGAGGGGGTCGCCGGCGCCGTTGAGCCAGGCGGTGACGGCGACGCCGGCGCGCTCGAGGCGGCGGCGCCAGTGGTCGAGGGCGGCGGGAGCGGGGACCGACCACCGCAGCCGGTGGACGAGGCCGCGACCGGCGACGCCGGGGGCGGCGCCCGGGGAGACGACGAAGCTCAACACTCCCCCGCCCCGCTCGGGACCGGCGCTGAACGCCAGCGTCCCATCGCCCGCGTCGGCAGCGGCCTCGAGACCCAGCAGGCGGCCGTAGAAGTGCTCGCATTCACGGCGCGAGGAGGCGATCGCGGAGACGTGGTGGAGGCCAAAAAGGTTCATTCGGATCCGAATTGTATACTTTTCTTATCGACAAACTTCCTAACATCCTCTACATCCACTCCCACGACACCGGCCGCTACGTCCAGCCCTACGGCTTCCCGGTGCCGACGCCGAACATCCAGCTGCTGGCCGACCAGGGTGTGCTCTTTCGCAACGCCTTCTGCGCCGCCCCCACCTGCTCGGGCAGCCGCGCCTCCCTCCTCACCGGCCAGTACTGCCACAACAACGGCCTACTCGGCCTCGCCCACCGCGGCTGGGAGCTGAACGACTACGGCCAGCACCTCGTCCACCCCCTGCGCGAGGCCGGCTACCGCTCGGTCCTGATCGGCGAGCAGCACATCTCCGAGGACCCGGAGGTGATCGGCTACGACGAGGTGATCGAGGTCGACAGCCACCACGCCGCCGACATCGCCCCGACCGCGATCGAGCGCCTCGGCGCCACCGAGGCGCCGTGGTTCATGTCGGTCGGCTTCTTCGAGACCCACCGCACCTACCGCGTCCCCACCTCGGTCCGCGACACCCTCTACTCGCTGCCGCCGGCGAACCTGCCGGACACGCCGGAGACCCGCGCCGACATGGCCGCCTTCAAGGCCAGCGCCCGCTCGCTCGACCAGGGGATCGGGGCCGTCCTCAACGGCCTCCACCAGCTCGGCCTCCAGGACAGCACCCTGATCATCTGCACCACCGACCACGGCCTCGCCTTCCCGGGCGCCAAGGCGACCCTGTACGACCGCGGGATCGGCGTGATGCTGATCATGCGCGGCCCGGGCGGCTTCCTCGGCGGCCGCGTGCTCGACGGCCTCGTCAGCCACCTCGACATCTACCCCACGCTCTGCGAGCTGGCCGGGATCGCCGAGCCGCCCTGGCTGCAGGGGACCTCCCTGATGCCCCTGGTCCGCGGCGAGACCGCCAAGCTCAACGACGTCCTCTTCGCCGAGATGACCTACCACGCCGCCTACCAGCCGCTACGCGCCGTCCGCAGCGAGCGCTTCAAGTACATCCGCCGCTTCGACGACTACGACCGCCCGGTCCTCGCCAACTGCGACGACAGCGCCAGCAAGAAGATCCTGATGGAGGCCGGCTGGGGCGACCAGCACGTCCCGGAGGAGCAGCTATACGACCTCCTCTTCGACCCCAACGAGCTGAACGACCTCTCCACCGACCCCACCCGCCAGCAGATCCTCACCGAAATGCGCGACCGCCTGCTCGAGTGGATGCGCGCCACCGAGGATCCGCTGCTGGACGGCCCGGTTTTGGAGCCTCCGGGCGCCTGGTCCAACGACCCGCGCCAGGCGAGCCCGAACGATCCGACCAGCGCGGCGGAGCGCTAGCGCCCCTCATTACGAAAGTTCCCGGCGAACGACCTCGATCAACCCGAGCCTGATCTTCTCTGCGAGCGGATCGAGGAATCGGTCGATGATCGGCCGCCAGTCGTCCCCCTTGTCGACCGCGAAGGCGGAGGCTGCCAGGAGGTGCGTCGAGAGCTCCGCCAGCCTCTCCGCGGTGAGCGGGATCTGCGAGATCTGGTCGTCCGTCTCTTCGGGGAGAGCGATCGTTCGCAGCAATCCCTCCAGGGCCCCGGACATCGGCGAGGCCTCGAGGAAGTAGACGAGGTGGGGGATCCTGCGGTGGGCGAGGCGCAGCCAATCGACCACCCCCGGCGAGTCGAAGATCGAGACGCCGTCAACCTCGAGCTCCGGGAAGGCGAAGAAGATCGTGCCCTGGAGCTCGCGCGCCTCCTCCGGATCGACCGCCGAGCCGAGCATCTGCTCCAGCGCCCCCATGTTCCCCGAGGCGACCCAGTCGGCTGGAATGTCGAGCTCACGCAGCATCGGCCCGCAGCCCCTCGAGGTCCTCTTCGGCGATCGGCCGCTTGCTGCCGTCCTCGGAGACCAGCTGGAAGTCGAGCTTCGCCAGCTTGTACTCGTGGCTCATCTCCCCTTCGTGCAGTTGCACCTCGAGGCGTCGCATCTCCTCTTTGTGCTCGTAGCGGCGTTCCACGATCTCCTTCACCCCTTCGACGATCTTCGGCCCTCCCAGAGCGACGATCAGGGCTATCAGCAGTGGTTCCTTCATCTCCTCGTCGTCCTCGTCCGCAACGGCTTCGAGCTGGGCCTCGCCCCCGAGCGCCTGCTCGATTTCCCTGCGCAGCCACTCCAGTTCCTCGGGCTGGCCTTCGATGATCAGGTCCATCGTCATTCCTTTCCTCCGGCGATGAGTGGTTCGAGCGTGGTCCCGTCGGCTTTGACACGGTGCCGGGTGGTCTGGGCGAAGAAGTCGGGGAACTCGCAGGCCTCGGGCTGCGACGGCACTTTGATCCATCCACGGCAAAGGCCGGTGGAGTTGTAGGCGCAGGAGAGGTGAGGGCACTTCGGGTTAGGCCCCGCTTTGCCCGAGAGGATCTCCCGCCACACCCACCTGCTCTTCAGCCAGAGGCTCGTCATCTCGCTGTAGGAGATGCCGTCCAGGCCCGGTACCTGCGTCCGCCCCAAGACCGGCGCCAGCGCCAGCAGCGTCGAGCCCTGGGGGAAGTCGGGGTCGTCGAGGGCGATCGTGATGGCTGGCGGCAGGTAGTCCTGCAGGCGCGGGTCATAGGAACGCTTGCGGCGGTCGAAGAAGCGCTCCGGGTATCGCAGCGCCTCCCGTGCCACTCCCCGCTGGTCGTCCTCGCCTTCGAGGTCGAGCTTGGTCAGGGGAGCGACCGGCAGCTGCGGATACCTCCGCACGATCTCCGCAAAGGTCTCGGGATCGATCGCTCCATAGGGGTCTTCCCACTCCGGGCTCTGCATCGAGAGCTTGTCGGCGGCGACGCTCCCGTGCTTCGACCGGAGGTCGGCGAAGAGGAGCTCCTCGAGCTCCTCGTCGTCCATCTCGAGGCGTTCGAAGAAGTCCGCGCCTTCGTGCATGATCGTCGCGAAACTGCCGAAGAAGGTGTCGAGCGGCCGCGTCGAGCGGAACGCGACCCTGACCATTATCGGCAGCAGCCGCAATGCCGCATCGTCGCCGAAGTGAATCGCGAGAAACGAGAAGAGTCGGGTGTAGCGCGGCTGCTCGCGCAGCCAGCGGCGGAAGGCGCGGCCGAGCCCGCGGCCGGCGACCTCCGCCCGGTACTGGAAGACGGTGGCATCTCCCTCGACCAGGTCGCGCTCGGTGAGCACCCCCCGCCTCACACTGTCCTCGACCGCCTTGAGCTCAACGCCGTCCTCCCTCACCACGGCGCGGACCGCGACCGTGCTCAGCAGCGAGGAAAGAGCCCAGTCCTCGTCCATCTGGAAGGTCAGCGGCAACGGGTAGGACGCTGGGTTCGCGCTGAGGTAGAAGGCGGGGGCGACCATCGTTTTCCCGCCCCTGACCGCTCGCAGGTAGAGGGCGGGATAGCTGAGCAGTTGCAGGACGTGCGCCCACTCGTGCAGGACCAGGTGCCGGTGCCTTTCCCAGGCGTATAAGTAGAGATCCTGCTTGAAAGACTGCTCGCGAGGCCCGAGGCGAGCGGCGCGAACGAGCTCCTCGAACTCGGCATCGCCCCCCCGCAGGGTCAGATGGACGCAACCGCTCACCGAATCGACATACGAATGAGCGCGGGCCGTCACATGATGACTCTAAAGCGTTAAAGAAACTTTCTTGTAACGCCAGCAAACCGGTCAGTCCATACCCTAAGGGGATTCGAACCCCGGTTTCCGGACTGAGAATTGCCTCTGGGAGTCGTTTGCGGCGATCCAGAATGACTCCGTCCAGATAGTTCAGTCGAGTTGGATTCCGTTCAGTGGAGTCGGGGACATATTTCGGGACACGCTTTCGGCCCGCCCCTGAGGCATCGGACGCGCGAGGTAGCCTTGTTGAGATGCCTCTTCTTCCCAGAAGATCGGACCATGTCCAAGACAAGCTGCATCGGCTCGAAGAGCAGATGCGGACGATGAACTCGAGGATCGACGAGATGGCCGAAACCTTCGAGTCGCGCCGCGCCGACGACGAAGCTGCGGCCGTCGCCGCCGAGCGCATCCGCAGCGGCGCCGTCGATCACAAAGAAGACGGCGCCGAGGCGCTGGCCAAACTAGGCATCGAGATCCCCGCCGAGGAATGACCGGCAAAGCGCCCGGCGCAGTGGGCGTGACCTTCGCCAACGGCGTCCTTGACGACGTTGCGGAACTGACCACTCCGGCCGCCGATAGTGACCAAGCCGGCAAAGACGAAGCCGAAGCCCTGAAGCGTCGCATCGCCGAGCTGCTGGTCGAATGCAAGTGGAACCCGTTCATCGGCGAGCTGATGGGTCCGGGCCTCCATCCCGAGCTGGCCAACTGCCGCCGGGTTCGGTTCGACATCCCGACTCACAAAGCGAAGCCCCGTTTTCGCCTGATCTACCGCAACGAACCTACGGACGGCGCCCCTGCTGAGTGCCACTGGCTGACCGTCGCACCCCGCACCGGCCTTCAGGCCCACCGCCGCGCCCGACAGCGCTCATAACCCATATTTCGCTGCACCGGCAAGAAGCGAAGGAGGCGACAACTTGTGACTGTTAATTTTTCCACCACGGCGGCTCCTCCCCCACCCACATCTCTATTCCTTTGATCTGCATCCCCTCGTCGATAACCATCGGGCCATAGGACGCGGGCGGCGCCGAAAGGTCAGGGGGCAGGTAAAGGAAGCTCATCTCCCCCGACATTGACGACCACGCCTTGAAATGGTCAGCGAGTCCCCGCGGAGCAACCGGGGGCGTTGGCGACGAGATTCCTCCCTCTTGCCCAGGCACTGGCCTAGGGACTGAAATGACCACCAACCCCTTGCCAACGCTGGTATTTGAGCTGGCGAAGTCACGCACAGCCTCGGCCACAATGCGAGCAGAGACAGCGACCGAGGGGGTACGTGCCAAACCCCGCGTGATCTGACGAATCAGCCGTTCACTCCGTGAGCGGGAGAAAACCTGGCCAGCCGTCCAAGCGCCGACGGGCGGACCACCCCGGAAGATTCCGTGTCTGTCTCGGTGGGGGTAGAACCAGCGAAGCTCGAAGGAGTCCTCCGCCTTCGGCAACCAGCTCCGACGCCCGGCGAAGTTCGATACGAGGGCGACGTACGGCTCCAACTCTCCGGGGCCTGACTTCATCACCCCCCACCCACAGCCGATTATTGCGAGGCGTTTAATCGCCCGGTTCAAAGGAACCGAAGCGAACTCTCGGGTCCCAACGTCTCGAAGGCGAACGAGAGAGTCCTCACGATTATCGCCTTCGGCCATCGTCTCCATGATCCACTCGTCCGTCGGCTTGCCGGCAACCTCCGCGATTCCCGTGTAGGCGAACGCGGCTTGCGGAGAGCGCAGATCGGCAACAGCCTTGTTCGCTCGGTCGGTAACGGGCCGCCCGGTTTTGACATCCGTTAGGCGCTGATCCGAGACGAGGATCAAGGCGTCTGAAACCAGTGCTGCGACAAGGAGGGTCAGGTTCTGCCTCTCTCTTTAGGATCAGCAATCAGGCCAACGGACTCATTAATGAGGCCCACCGGGATCTCCAACACGTTCTCCCGGCTCACCGATCTGCATGCCAACCGCTCCGTCGATTATCCATGACCCGGCAATTTGACTTCCTGCGATTTCGCTCGCTCGGGGGCCAAAGTCGAGGCCGGTACCAGCAACTTTTAGCGTGACCTCCACGGCAGCAACCGGGAACTGGATGCCCGCACTCTTGATCGAGTCGCGGTGGGAAAGATCGGGTATGGGAAAGCCGCTTCGCTCCAGGCGCTCGACAACATCGCGCGGCAAGGAGGGAAGCGGGTAGCGCTCTTCGAAGTCATCGGCAGTCTGGATCTCGCGGAACTCGACCTTCAGGTGGTCACCATTCGGGTACTTCGCCTCAACCAGCCGGCCTGACGGCGGGCATCGAATCTCGGCCTCGTCGGCGCCGGGGGTAATCCAGAGGTTGTCGACCATGACCATTCGAGGCTCGGCGGCCATCGACGGCATGTTCACATTCAGCAAAAGCCGACCGGAGTCATCGCGGTTGAAGTAGATGACGGGCACGTTCTCGATCTGCACCGCGATCGGCACCCGGACGTAGAAATTGCCGCCGATCACGCCCAGTAGTTCCTCGCGCATCCAGTTGAAGCGGCCCTGCAACAAGTGGGCGCGATCACGGCCCGCCCGCTTCAACTCACGCAGCTGCTCCCGCGTGAAGGCTCCAGCGTCAGCCTGAGCGTGGTGCTCGCGGCAGAGGGCGATCATTCCTGCTGGGTCGTGATGATGGCGCTCGGCCCAGGGTGGGTCGAAATGGTGCCAAGTCAAGTAGGGGCTGCCGCAACCCTCGACCGGGCAGCCGAATCCGACCTCCGCGGCAAGCGTTCGGATGACGTCAACGGGTGGTTGTCGACCCAGGTCGTTCACCAGCGAGCCTAGCCCGCAGGCGGCCGTCACGCGCCACCAAGGTCGAGACTTTGCCCCCTCCGTTGCCCTCGCACGAAAGCGCCGCCTCTTAAGGCGGCGTTTGGCTCTACATCTGAGATACCGCTACGGGGATTCGAACCCCGGTTTCCGGACTGAGAATCCGGCGTCCTAGTCCCCTAGACGATAGCGGCGAGGATGCAGGGCATTTTAGCGAGCCGGAGGGTGGGGGCGCGAGACGTCGGTCACATGAAAGGTCCGCAAGGCGGGGAGAGGCGCGGGGGGCGCAACCGGTAAATTGCCTCTCCCGCGCGGCTGTGGCGGAACTGGTAGACGCGCACGGTTCAGGTCCGTGTGGGCGAGAGCCCGTGGAGGTTCGACTCCTCTCAGCCGCACTCCTCCCTTGTGAATCTGTCTGAGGCCCCGCTATAGGGGGACTGAGACAGATGCGGGCTTCGATGCCCGGGCCGCGTTGCCGACGATCTCCTCGACGAAGGTCGGGTAGAGGGCACGGGGCATGTCGTGGCCCATGCCGTCGATCAGCTTCAGGCGGGCGCCGGGGATCGCCTTGGCGGTGGCGCGGCCGCCGGAGGGGTTGACGAGGAGGTCGTTTTTGCCGTGGATGACGGCGGCGGGGAGGCGCAGCTTGCGGAGGGCGGCAGTGCGGTCGCCGGAGGCGGTGATCGCGTGCAGCTGGCGGGCGATTCCGGCCTCGCTGTGGCCGCGGTCGAAGGAGAGGGCGGCGATCTCGCGGATCCGCTCCTCTTCAAAGGGGTAGCCGGGGGAGCCGATCACCTTGAAGGTCTTGACGACGCGCTCGATCGCCGCCTCGCGCTCGCGCGGCGGGTTGCCGAGCAGGAGGCCGAAGGTTTTGTAGCTGGGGTGGCCGACGCGGCGGCTGCCGGTGGTCGACATGATCGAGACGAGCGAGCGGACGCGGGCGGGGTTCTCGATCGCGGCGGTTTGGACGATCATCCCGCCCATCGAGGCGCCGACTAGGTGGGCGGACTCAATCCCGAGGTGGTCCATCAGGCCGAAGGTGTCGGCGGCCATGTCGTGCAGCAGGTAGGGGGCGCTGCCGCGGCGGCCGATCAGCATGTCGAGCGTGCCGGGCGCGCCGGCGTCGCGGAGCTTGGTCGAGCGGCCGATGTCGCGGTTGTCGAAGCGGACGACGCGGAGGCCGCGCTCGGCGAGGATCCCGCAGAACTCCTCGCTCCAGGCGATCATCTGCGTCGCCAAGCCCATTACCAGCAGCAGCGGCTCCCCGTCGGGGTTCCCCATCTCCTGGTAGCAGAGCTCGATTCCCTCGTTGACAGGGGCGAACTGCTCCTCTGAGAACCCGTGCATCCGAAAATCGTACCCAGACTGGCTGGTCAGCCAAACGTTCTCCGGTAGAAAGGGCGAGTGCGGACGGCGATCATCTCCGACCTCCACCTCGGCGTCGCCTCCGACGAGGACGTGCTGCGCGACCCGGCGGTGCGGCGGATCCTGCTCGAGGAGATCGCCGGAGCCGACCATCTCGTCCTCCTCGGCGACGTCGTCGAGCTGCGGAACCTCCCAGTCGGGCCGTCACTGGCGTGCTCCCGGGCCTTCTTCGAGGAGCTCGGGGAAGCGCTGGGGGAGGCCGAGGTGACGCTGGTCCCAGGCAACCACGACCACCGCCTGGCCGAGCCGCTGCTCGACGACCTCTCGATCGCCGGCGGCCCGCCCCTCGGCCTCGAGCACCACCACGCCCCCTCCCCAGGACCAGCGGCACTGCTCGACGAATGGCTGGGACGGACCCGGCTGCAGATCGCCTACCCCGGCGTCTGGCTGCGCGATGACGTCTATGCCACCCACGGCCATTACATGGACGTCCACCTCACCCTGCCGCGGGCAGAGTGCATCGCCGCGGCGCTGATGGCCCGCTTCGCCGGCCCGCTACCGACGCGGATGACGCCGAGCGAATACGAACGGGTGCTGCGCCCCTTATATGGACTCGCCTATGGCCTTGCCCAAGTGCTGCCGATCCGGCGTCGCCGCAACGGGCCCTTCGAGCGAGCCTGGGAGGTCCTTGCCGGGGAAACGCGGAAGCAGACGCTCGGCGCCCGGGCCGCGCGTGCCAGCTTCCCCCTGGCGATCGGCGCCCTCAACGGGCTCCTCCGCGCCGACTTCCAACCCGACGTGACGACGCGGGCGATCTTCCGCAGCGGCGTCGAGGCCGCGAGCGAGATGGCGGCGCGCCTCGGCCTCGACGACGTCCACGTGATCACCGGCCACACCCACCGCGGCGGCCCCCTCCCCGACGAACCCGAGTGGCTCCTCCCGGGCGGCGGCCGCCTCCACAACACCGGCAGCTGGGTCTTCGCCTCCGCCTTCCACCAGCCCGGAACCCCACCGAACTCCTACTGGCCCGGCACCGTCACCTGGCTCGAGGGGAACGAGCCTCCCCGCCGCCTCCAGCTCCTCCACAGCTATTCCCACGAGGAGATGAGCGACCTGATCAACCGGCCCGGCTAGGGACCCGGGGGTGGGGGTCGCCGGACCCTCCCCGCTGTTGTCCGCCGACCCCCACCCCCGGGTCCCTCACCCAAGCCAATCGGCGATGATCGCGCCGATCTCCGGCCCCGCGTCCTCCTGCAGGAAGTGCCCCGCGTTCTCGACCGGACGCGGCGGCGGGAAGTTGAGCTGCGAGGAGACGCGCTCGCCGACCGCGAAGGGCAGGACCGGGTCGGAGTCGGCCCAGAGGACCAGCGCCGGCCGCTCGTCCTCGCGCAGGGCGTCGGCGACCCGTTTGCCCTCGGCGGCGCCGGGGGCGTCGGGCTCGGTCGGGAGGATCAGCGGGAAGGCGCGGGCGCCGGCCTTCGAGGGGCCGTCTATATAAGGGGCCTCGTAGGCGGCGATCACCTCGTCGCCCGGATCGTTCTTGCAGCCGCCGCGGACCAGCATCCCGACCGGGACCTCGTCGCTGTTGCGAACGAACTCGCGGAAGGCGAGCCAGACCTCGCTCATCTTCTGGTGGCCGGTGAAGGGGCCGGTCTCCATGATCACCAGGCGGCTGATCCGGTCCGGGTGCTCGACCGCCAGCCGCAGCCCGATCGGCCCGCCCCAGTCGTGGACCACCGCGGTCGCGTTGCGCAGGTCGAGCTCCTCCAGCAGCGCCGCCATCAGCTCGACGTGGCGGTCGTAGGTGTACCAGCCGACGTCGGTGGGCTTGTCGGAGCGGCCGAATCCGGCGTAGTCGGGGGCGATGCAGCGGTAGCCGGCGTCACGCACCGGCGGGATCACCTTGCGCCAGAGGAACGACCAAGTTGGCTCGCCGTGGAAGAAGACGACCGGCTCCCCCTCTCCCTCGTCGAGGTGCGCCAGTCGCAGCCCGTCGAGCTCGCGATAGCGGGACTCGAACGGGTAGTCCGGCAGCCCTTCCAGAAGCTCGTCCGGGGTGCGGACGGCGTCGACTGGCATCGCTGCATCCTATGCCGAAAAGGGATTCTTGACTCAAATCCCAGGAATCCAGATCAGGATTCCGGACTTTCTCGGTCGACTTTGTGCTACTGTGCCCGCCTCATTGAGCAGTAAGTTGCTCAAGAACGTAAGTTAGTCGACATAGGAAGGAAACTTTTAGATGCGGAACGCTCGCACTACCCGGCGGCGCAGCGTGAAGGTCGGCCTCCCCGCCGCTCTTCTCGTACTGCTCCTCGCAGTCTTTGCCGCTGGATGCGGCGGAGGTGACGACGACGCCACTGGCGCCTCGGGCGGCAGCGGCGGCGGCAAGCTCGACGTGGTCGGCTACTCCACCCCCGAAGCCGTCTACACCGAAGCGCTCGAGCCCGCCTTCGAAGAAAGCTCCAAAGGCTCCGGCGTCAGCTTCAGCAACTCCTTCGGCGCCTCCGGCGACCAGAGCCGTGCCGTCGCCGCGGGACAGCCCGCATCGGTAGTCCACTTCTCCCAGGCCGGCGACATGGAACGGCTCGTCGAAGAAGGCGAAATCGTCGCCAAAGACTGGGACCAGAACAAGTACAAGGGCATCGCCCAGAACTCGGTCGTGGTCTTCGTGGTCCGCAAGGGCAACCCCGAGGGCCTCGAGACCTTCGACGACCTGCAGAGCAAGGACGTCGAGATCATCACCCCCAACCCGTTCAGCTCGGGCTCGGCCCGCTGGAACATCATGGCCGTCTACGGCAACGCGATCGAGGCCGGCAAGTCGCCCGACCAGGCGCTGGACGAGGTCCGCACCGTGCTCGAGAAGACCGTCGCCCAGCCGGGCAGCGGTCGCGACGCGCTCTCGGCCTTCACCCAGGGCCAGGGCGATGTCCTCCTCAGCTACGAGAACGAGGCGATCAAGGCCGAAGAGGAGGGCGAAGACGTCGAGTACGTCGTGCCCCCGGCGACGCTCCTGATCGAGACCCCGATCGCCGTCACCAAAGACGCCCCGGAGCCTGCCGCGCAGGACTTCCTCGACTTCATCTGGTCCGATGAAGGACAGGAAATCTGGGCCGAAAACGGTTACCGGCCGGTCAACCCGAAACTCGTCGACGAGAAGCAGTTCCCGACCCCGAAAGACCTGTTCCACATCGCTGACTTCGGCGGCTGGGGCAAAGTCAACGACGAGTTCTTCGACGACGAAACCGGCTCGGTCGCCGAGATCGAGAAGGAACTCGGGGTCTCGACGAGCGGCTGATGGAGGCACACCCGGCAAACCTCCCCGCTCCCAGCCAGCACCGGGCAGGCATCCGCCTGCCCGGTCTCGGCGTCGGCTTCGGCGGCGGCATGGTCATGCTCTATCTGAGCTTGATGGTGCTGCTGCCGCTGGCCGCCGTCGCCAGCGAAGCCTTCTCCCTCGGCCTCGGCCACTTCTGGGAACAGGTGACCTCGCCGCTGGCGAAGAAGTCGCTCGAGCTGACGGTCGTCTGCTCGCTGATCGTCGTCGTCGTCAACGGCTTCTTCGGCACGATCCTCGCCTGGCTCCTCGTCCGCGACAAGTTCCCGGGCAAGAGCATCATCAACGCTGTCATCGACCTTCCCTTCGCGCTGCCGACGATCGTCGCGAGCCTCATCCTGCTGACGCTCTACGGCGCCGACAGTCCGCTCGGGATCGACCTGGCCTTCACCCGGACCGCCATCGTCGTCGCCCTCTGCTTCGTCACCCTGCCCTTCGTCGTCCGCGCCGTGCAGCCGCTGCTGCTGGAGATGGACCGCGAGATGGAGGCCGCGGCGGCCTCGCTGGGGGCCGGCAACTTCACGATCTTCCGCCGCATCATCTTCCCCAACCTCTTGCCGGGCCTCGCCGCCGGAGTCGCGCTGGCCTTCGCCCGCGCCCTCGGCGAGTTCGGCTCGGTCCTCCTCTTCGCCGGCGGCAACCCGGATACGACCGTCTCCTCGGTCTTCATCCGCAATCAGGTCGAGTCCGGCAACGAGGTCGGCGCCGCTGCCGTCTCGGTGGTGCTGCTGGTCGCTTCGCTGCTCCTGCTCGCCTCCGTCTCGCTGATCCAGCGCTGGGCGATCCGACATGACCGCGGCTCGACGGACTTCGTCGTCGCGGTCGAGAACAAGGACGTTTCGGGAGGCGGTGCCTGATGGCCACCAATCCCGCCAGCCGCTGGGGCCTGCGGTTCCTCGGCCTCGGCTACCTGACGATGCTGCTGCTGATCCCGCTGGTGATGATCTTCTACAAGACCTTCGAAGAAGGGATCGGCCCGCCGCTCGACGCGGTCACCTCCCCCGACGGCCTGCACGCGCTGAAGCTGAGCCTGCTGATGGTCGTGATCGCGGTGCCGCTGAACACGATCTTCGGGATCGGCTGCGCGCTGCTGCTGGTCCGCCACAAGTCGAAGTTGAACCCGTTTATCGACGCGGTCATCAACCTCCCGTTCGCGGTCTCCCCGGTCGTCATCGGCCTCTCGCTCTACCTCCTCTACGGGACCGGCGGTTGGTTCGCCTTCCTCGGTGAAGAAGGAATCAAGATCCTCTTCTCGGTGCCGGGGATGGTCCTCGCCAGCATCTTCGTCTCGCTGCCCTTCGTCGTCCGCGAGACGGTGCCGGTGCTGCAGGAGATCGGCACCGACCAGGAGCAGGCCGGCCAGACCCTCGGCGCCAACGCCTGGCAGACCTTTCGGAAGATCACCCTGCCGTCGATCCGCTGGGGGGTCGCCTACGGCGTCGTTCTCACCACCGCCCGCGTGCTGGGCGAGTTCGGCGCGGTGACGATCGTCTCCGGCTCGATCAACGGCCAGACCCAGACGCTGCCGCTGTTCGTCGAGAAGCAGTACGCCAACTTCAACTCAACCGGCGCCTATGGCGCCTCCCTGGTGCTGGCGCTGCTGGCGCTACTCACCCTGTTCGCAATGAACCTGCTGAAACGAAAGGAGGACGCCTGATGGGAATCTCAGTCGAGGGAGCAAACAAGAGCTTCGGTGACTTTCAGGCCCTCAGCGACGTATCGATCGAGGTCCCGGACGGGTCCCTGACTGCTCTGCTCGGGCCCAGTGGCTCGGGCAAGTCGACCCTGCTGAGGGCGATCGCCGGGCTCGAGGACCTGGACTCCGGCCAGGTCACCATCAACGGCGACGACGCCACCCGCAAACCGCCGCAGCAGCGCGGCGTCGGCTTCGTCTTCCAGCACTACGCCGCCTTCAAGCACATGACGGTGTACGACAACGTCGCCTTCGGGCTGAAGATCCGCAAGTGGGACAAGACGAAGACCTCGGCTCGCGTCCACGAGCTGCTGGAACTGGTCCAGCTCGACGGCCTCGCCGGCCGCTTCCCCTCCCAGCTCTCGGGCGGGCAGCGGCAGCGGATGGCGCTGGCCCGGGCGCTGGCGGTGGAGCCACAGGTGCTGCTGCTCGACGAGCCGTTCGGCGCCCTCGACGCCAAGGTCCGCAAGGACCTGCGGACCTGGCTGCGCCGCCTCCACGAGGAGATGCACGTGACGACGATCTTCGTCACCCACGACCAGGAGGAGGCGATGGACGTCGCCGGCCAGCTCGTGGTGATGAACGAGGGCAGGGTCGAGCAGTCCGGCACCGCCGACGAGCTCTACGAGCACCCCGCCAACGAGTTCGTGATGAGCTTCGTCGGCGAGGTCAACCAGCTCGGCGACCACTTCGTGCGCCCGCACGACATGGAGGTCGTCCTGGACGCTGATGAGCGCACCCAGGAGGGCCTGGTCCAGCGGATCGTCACCCTCGGTTTCGAGGTGCGGGTCGAGCTCGTCCTCTCCGACGGGACCGAGGTCTGGGCGCAGCTGACCCGCGCCGAGCTGCAGCGCCTCGAGCTGCGCGAGGGGCAGATCGCCTACCTGCGCCCGATCCAGGCCAAAAGCTTCAACGGTTCGTCGCCGTCCAATCCCGACGGGGCCTCGACTCCCCTCGGGTCTCACGACGGCGGCGACGCAGGCCTACCTGCAGCCGTCTGAAGGGGCGACGGGGTGGGGCGTCTTCTTGCCGGGTGACGCCCCGCCCCAACTCGCCACCCTTCAACGCGATTCTCGTCTAAGCGGAGTGTTCGCGAGAAGCTAAACGCTCTCGCCAACGGCGAGGAAGCAAAAGCCTCAACGCCTCGCCGAAAGTCATTCCAGGTTCCACGACGATCGGGCTCGGCCCTCTTTTCGGCTGCACCCTGGAAGTTCTTTTTCTCTGCTCCGCCATCGTGGAAATCCTAGTAGGCCGCCGCGATGGCGATCATCCAGAAGGCAACCTCGAGGGTCAGCAGGGCACTACCCGCCTGAAAGAGCACTGCGAGTTGCCTCAGACCTTCTCGGTTCTCCTCGCAGCTGTCGTTGATGTAGATAGAGAGGTCCCTCTGTAGCTCTTCGATCGGGGCGACTTCCGGCGCCTCTATATAGGTCTCGATCACCTCGCGCGGATCAGCCCCTCCCTCCCACTTTCGCGGCCAGAGGACGGCAAGCGAAGCCGCGGCAACAGCGACGAAGCAGAGAAGGGCCAAGGACGACGAGAGATTCAGTCGGCCACCTCGCAAAGCTTGAGCTCCCAAGAAGGAGGTCGCGATGGCGGAGACTGAGAAAAGCAGGCCCGCTCGCGTTCGAAAGCTCTCGATGACGGCCTGCTGCTCTGAACGAGCTCGCACCGCCTCGTCGTAGGCGACTTTGTAGAGCTGGTCGCTGCTCACTCATACCTAAGGGATTTGAGGCGCATTCTCTCCCCCTTGGACCCATCACTCCCGCACTCTCCGCCTTTTGTTATTCTTGACTTAGTTGGTCCACAAAGCAAGAAAGGAGACAGAGTGACCAAACGAGTTGCGACTACGACGTTCCGCTCGAGGGGCCGGTTGACCGGGCTGGTGCGGGACGACTACCCGGCCGGGACCGGGCAGAACCGGACCACGCAGGCGGACAACCGGGAGTCGGCGCTGGACGGGGCCGACGAGGCGCTCTTCTACCGGGCGCGGTTGATCTTGGGGGACGGCCTCCCCCGCCCCCAGCGCTGAGCCATGGCCGACAGCGCTGAGTGTCCCGGCTGCGAAACCTGAGCCCGGACCGCGTCGAGAAGACGGGTCCGGGCTCTTTCGCGTCAGCTGCCTTTCTTGGAGCTGCTGTCGTCTTCGAACTGCAGCGGTTCGTCGGGCTGCGGGTAGGCCTCGACCGCGAGGTTCCAGCTTTTCAGCGTGAAGGTGACGTTTTTCGCCCCCGCGTACTGGACCGCGATCGTGTGGCCGCCTTTGGTCAGCACCGCCGTCTGCACGACCGTGTTGAGGATCGGCACCGGGGTCGGCGAGCCCGCCGTCGAGGGCAGGAAGTTCACTTTCCCGGTCGCCTGGCCGTCGACCAGGATCTGGATCGGGCAGGCCTGGTCCGGGCCCGGTTTGGACGCCGTGCAGGTGCCCTGCCCGGAGAAGGTGATGATCGCCGAGCTGACTTCGGCCTTGGTCGCGAACGAGGTGAACGCGGTCGGGATGAAGCCAGCGGTGGTCGCCGAGACGGGCCCGAACTGGGCGGTGCCGGCGGCGATCCCGACGACCGGCGGCTTCGGCGCCGTCGCCTTCGCCACGAACAGGTTCGAGGCCGCCTTTTTCTTCAGGTAGAGCTTCGACGCCTTCTTGTTCGTGACGAACACCTTCGCTGCCTTCTGGCTGGTCAGGAACGACTGGGCGACCGAGGGCACCACCGTGACCGAGACGGCGACGGCCGCCGCAAGCACGACGACGGTCGCGGCTCGGGGGGTGGACAGTCTTCTCTTCAGCAATTGGTCCTCCATGTCTGCGGCCTCCGCGCGGCTTTCATCGGTGCCCTCGGCGGCCTTTATTGACTAAGTGAGTCAATAAAGTACAGAAGCTGCTACGGTTTCGCGACCAAGCTGGTCAACAAACTCAGTTACCCGGCAGGAAAGGACTCAACCCCGCATGAGAAGCAAGACCCTCGCCATAGCCGCGATCTCCCTCCTGGGGCTCGCCGCGCCGGCGTCGGCCGGTGCCGTGACCCTGATCGGGTCCGGCTCCGTAGCCGCGCAGCCCGTGCTGCAGGCCCTCTTCGCCACCTACACGAAGAAGGTCAACAAGAAGGTCCATTTCGTCTACACCGCCAACGGCGGCAACGCCGGCGTCAAAGACGTCCAGAACGGGACCAGCCAGTTCGCGGGGCAGGCCCGTACCCCCCTCCCCAGCGATGCCGGGACCACCTACATCAAGATGTTCCTCGACGGCCTCTGCATGGACGTCAACCCGAAGAACAGCCTCAGCAACATCACCATCCAGCAGACCCACGACATCTATCGCGGCCTGCTGACCAACTGGAGCCAGGTCGGGGGCTCTAACCTGACCACGACGATCGACCCGGTCGGCCGCGACACCAACGGAGGGACCTACAACTTCTTCCTCCAGGCGGTGCTCGGCAACGAGCCGCCCGCGTCCAACGTCAACGCCCTCACCGCCGACGGCCTCGTCGTCAACGCGGTCAAGCAGGATCCGAACGCGATCGGCTACGCCGGCCTCGCCTGGCAGAAGAAGGGCCTCAAGCCCCTCAAGGTCAACGGCGTTCCCTGCGTCCCGGGCAAGATCAGCGTCGAGCCGCTGAAGTACCCGCTCTCGCGCTACCTGTTCCTCGTCCTCCCGGGCGACGGCAGCCAGAGCCCGAAAGCGCTGCTCAAGTTCGTCGACTGGGCGCGGCGTAGCAAGCTCGCCGGTTCGGTCATCTCCAAAGCCGGCGGCGTCCCCGCCTTCAACAAGAAGTAGGCCTTGGAGGAGCAGTTCGAAACGGAGTACGGGCCGAAGTGGTCCGACCGGCGCGTCGAGCGGATGCTCGGCGCGCTGGTCTGCACCGTCGTCGGCCTGCTGCTGGCGATGATCGCCACCGTCCTCGTCCGCGCCTGGCCCTCGTTCTCGCACAACGGGCTCGCCTGGTTCGGCCCCGGCGGCAACGTCGACGACCAGCTCAACGCGATCTTCCTCTCCGGCCAGAACGGCCTCGAATACGTCTACACCTTCCACGCCTGGCCGCTGCTCTGGAGCACGCTGCTGATCACCGGCGGCGCCGTCCTCATCTCCCTCTTCTGCGCCCTCTTCGTCGCCGTCTTCATCGTCGAGTTCGCGCCGCGGTGGATGAGCGACGTGCTGCAGCCGGTGATCAGATTCCTGGCCAGCGTCCCCTCGGTGATCTACGGCCTGATCGGGGTCGTCGTCCTCGTCCCCTTCATCGGCAACCACCTCGTCACGGAGACCCAGAAGGCCTCGGTCGCCGGCGTCATCTCGCTCACCGGCTACAGCCTCCTGGCGGCGACCCTGGTGCTGACGGTGATGATCGCGCCGATCATGGTCTCGATCTTCAGCGACGGCCTGCGGGCGGTGAAACCGGGCTGGCTCGAGGGCTCGCTGGCGCTCGGCGTCAACCGCTGGCGCACGACCTGGAAGATCGGCGTCCGCAGCGCCCGCCCGGCGATCGTCGCCGGCACCGTGCTGGCGGTCGCGCGGGCGATCGGCGAGGCGGTGATGCTGGCGATGATCTCCGGCTCGGTCGGCTTCGCCCCCAACCCGGCCGACGGCCTGATCTTCGTCTACGAGCCCTCGCGGCCGCTGGCCCCGACGATCGTCAAGAACATCGACCAGCTGAGCTCGCCGCCGGCCAACGCGACCCTGTTCGCGATCGCCGCCGTCCTGCTCTTCTCGGCCGCGACCTTCTCCCTCACCGGTTACCTCGCCCGCCGGGCGATGAGCAAATACGGGACGGCGTGATGCTGCTGCTGAAAGGCAAGGAGGGTAAGGACAAGGGCGCCGTCGAGGGCACCGCCACCTGGGCCCTCGCCGACCGCGTCGGCCTCGCGATCTGCTGGGCGCTGGGCCTGCTCTTCTGCGCGATCGCGGTCGCGATCGTCGTCTACCTGCTGGTCCAGGGGATCAAGTTCCTGCGCCCGGAGATGCTCTGGACCCCCGCCGCGGCCGGCTTCTCCGAGGCCGAAAGCGGCGGCTTCTCCGACGCCCTCTTCGGGACCCTGATCGTCGCCGTGATGGGGATTGCCGTGGCATTGCCGACCGGGATCGCGCTCGCGGTCTGGCTGGTCGAGTACGGCCGCCCGGCGCCGCTCGCCCGCGTTACCGAGATGACGATCGAGGCGATCGCCGGCATCCCCTCGATCGTCCTCGCCCTCTTCGGCACCGTGATCTTCTCCTCGACCGCGCTCGGCTTCCTCAGCCGCACCTCCGAAGGGGTCGTCTTCGGCCGCTCCTTCTTCGCCGCCTCGGCGATGCTCTCGCTGGTGGCGCTGCCGCTGATCGTCGCCAGCGTCCGCGAGGGGCTGAACTCGATCCCGCGCCACGTCCGCGAGGCCTCCTACGCCGTCGGCAAGACCAAGGCGGCGACGACCCGCCGCATCCTCCTCCCCACCTGCCGCCCGCAGGTGGCGACGGGGGCGATGCTCGGCCTCGGCCGGATCATCGGCGACACCGCGATCATCGTCGTCCTCCTCGGCGCCACCCAGAACTTCGCCCCGGTCGAAGGCGTCGGCTTCCCCTTCGACTACCTGCGCGGGGCCGGCACCACCCTGACCAACTTCGTCTACGAGGCCTCCCCCACCGGGAACCTCAACCAGCCGCAGAAAGCCTACGCGGCGGCTTTCGTCCTGCTGCTGATGGTCCTGGCCCTGAACGCGGCCGTCGACGTCGTCCATCGCCGCGCGAGAAAGGTAGGAACGTGGAGTCACTGACCTCACCGCCGCCGATCCGGCGGCTGCAGCTGGACCCGGAGCCGGCGACGGAGGTGCTGCCGCCCGCAGCCGGTAACGGCCATGCCCCCCAGCAGAGCGGCTTCACCACCGCCAAGCGCTCGGTAGGCGCGCCCCAGTTCTCGATCCGACGCATGGAGATCGACGAGGTCTCGGTCCACTACGGGGCCAAAGAGGCGGTCAAACGCGTCTCGCTGCCGGTCCGCCAGGGCGAGGTCCTGGCGCTGATCGGGCCCTCGGGATGCGGCAAGACGACGCTCTTGCGCTCGCTCAACCGGCTCACCGAGCTGACCTCGACGGCGCGGCTCAGCGGCCGCATCCTCCTCGACGACGTCGACATCACCGAGATCGAGCCGACCCTGCTGCGGCGGCGGGTGACGATGGTCTTCCAGCAGCCGAACCCGTTCCCGATGAGCGTCTTCGACAACATCGCCTACGTCCTCCGCGAGCAGGGCTCGCGGCGGGCTCGCAAGAAGACGCTGGAGCCAAAGGTCCACAGCGCGCTGGACCGCGCCGGCCTCTTCGAGGAGGTCAAGGACAACCTCGACCACCCGGCGCTGAAGCTCTCCGGCGGCCAGCAGCAGCGGCTCTGCATCGCCCGCGCCCTGGCGGCCGAGCCGGAGGTGCTGCTGCTCGACGAGCCCTGCTCGGCGCTCGACCCGAAATCGACCGCGGTGATCGAGGACCTGATCGTGAAGCTGCGCGACGACGTCGCCGTCGTCATCGTCACCCACAACCTGCAGCAGGCCTACCGGATCGCCGACCACGTCGCCTTCATGTACCTCGGCGACCTGGTCGAGTACAACAGCGCCACCGCGCTGTTCGGCTCGCCACGCGAGCAACGGACCCAGGAGTACGTGAGCGGTGCCTTCGGTTAAACGCAACCAGCTCGCGGTCCTCGCCCTCGCCGGCACCCTCGCGGTCGCCGGCCTGAGCGGCTGCGAGACGACCCAGGATAAGGCCGCCGCCCACCGCGCCGAATCCGAACGGATCCTCGAGGCACGCGCAAAGCGCCAGCAGGCCAGAAAGGACCACAAAAGCCACGCCGACGGGCCGAAAGTACGCCTATATGGGGGGAAATCGTCCCGTCGGCGGGAGGGGGAGCAATGACGGAGGTCATACGGAAACCGCAGGCGTTCGAGCCCTGCGAGGAGTGCGGGGCGGCGATGGACCCGCAGCAGCGCTACTGCGTCAACTGTGCGGCGCGGCGCGGCAACGGGGCCAACCCCGCCTCGCGCTACTTCGCGACGATGAGCAAACGGGCGCGGCGCCCGCTGGCGCGGCCGGCGGCGAAGCAGGCGCCGACCAGCCGCGCCGCCGCGGTCGGCTTCTTCGCGCTGCTGCCGATCGCCGTCGCCCTCGGGGTGATGGTCGGCCGCTCAGGCTCCGGCGAGGGCAACAGCGACGCGCTGCTGCAGGCGCTGCGCGAGCGCCAGGCGACGGCGGTCGCGGCCGCCCCGGCGACCACCGCTGCCACGCCGAAAGCGAAAAAAGCGGCCAAAGGCGACAAAGCGAAAGCCAAAGGAGAGGGCAAGGTCATCGCCCACACCTCCAACGGCGACGTCCACGAAATCACCAACTTCAAGGCGTCCAAGCAGAAGGAAGAAGAAGACACCCGGATCGTCGCCGAAAACCCCGAACAGACGGGCGAGAACTACATCAAGGCGCAGCAGAACCTGCCCGACGTGATCGTCGTCGGCGGCGAAGGCGGCAGCACCGCCCCGGCGCCCTCGGGGGTGGAACCGTGAGGCGGCCGCAGATCCCCGAGCGGCTGCGCAGCCTCACGACCAAAGCGCCGGAGAAACCGGCGAATCCGGAGCCCCCGCCCGAGAACAAGGAGCTGCTCGCCCAGCGCGACCGGCTGCTGGAGAAGTTCACGGTGATGCAGGCCGACCTCGGCGGCGCCTTCTACGAGATGGCGATCCGCGATCACGTCCGCCTCGACGTCCTCACCCGCAAAGCGGCCGAGCTGCAGCGGGTCGACGCCGAGCTGCTCGCGGTCGAGCGGCTGCTCGAGCTGGAGCGCTCCGACGCCGCCGGGCTCTGCCCCAGCTGCGGCTCCCCCTACGGCCCCGCCGTCCGCTTCTGCCCGCAGTGCGGTCACTCGCTCACCCCCGAGGCGGTGGCCGCGTGAAGCTGCTGCAGAAAGCGACGGCGGCGGCCGCCAGCCTCACCGGCAAGCGGTTCTCGCTGCTGGTCGCCTCCTCCCTCGTCGCCACCTCCGGGATCGTCGCCGTCGGGATGAGTGGCTCCGGCGGGCTCAGCCCGATGGAAGCCGCCGCCGCCCGGGCGCTGATGGAAGAGGAAGCGGCCGTGGTCGCCAGCGCGCCCACCACGGCGCCGGAAGAAAGCTTCGAACCCACCTCCTCCCCCGAAGCAACGCCGAGCGCGGAAGCGGCTTCCTCCGGGCCGCTTCCCGCGCCGGCGGCCGCCCCTGCAGCCACGCCCGCGCCCGAACCGGAAGCGCCGGTCGTCCCCTCCTCCGAACCGGAAGCGCCCGAAGCGGGGCCGGTCAAGCACGTCTTCCTCGTCTCCCTCGCCAGCCCCGGTTACGAGGCGGCTTTTGGAGCGACTTCGCAGATGCCCTACCTCTCCGGCGAGCTGCGGCCGCAGGGCGTCCTGCTGACCAACTACTCGCTGCTGGACAGCGCGCCGCTGCCGAACAGCTTTGCCGCCGTCAGTGGACAACCACCCACCGAGGCCAGCAAGGCCGGCTGCCCAGAGGTCGAAGCATGTCTCTACGACGTCGAAACGCTGACCCTCGCCGACCAACTCGTCGGCGGCCGCTACAGCTGGCACGGCTACTTCGAGGGAATGACCGACAGCGAAGGCAAGCCGGACAACTGCGTCCAGCCCGACCCTGCCGCGCCGGGCGCGGAGACCGCGGGCGGTTACTCCCCCAGCCTCAACCCCTTCGTCTTCTTCCACACCCTGCTCGACCTCGGCGACTGCAACGAAAACGACGTTCCCTTCGACGAGCTCGCCGGCGACCTGAAGAAAGCGGACGCGACCGCCAACTTCTCCTACCTCTCCCCCAACCTCTGCAACGCGGGATTCCGCGGCAAGTGCCCCGCGGGGACGCCCGACGGAGCTGCAGCCGCCGACGCCTTCCTCGCCAAAGTCGTGCCGGAAATCCTCGCCTCCCCGGCCTACAAGGCCGACGGCCTCGTGATCGTCAGCTTCGGCGCCGCCGACCCGGCGCCGCTGGCCGACCCCGCCGCGGCGCCGGAAGACCCGAAGAAAGTCGGCGCCCTGCTCCTCTCCCCCCTGCTCGCCCCGGGCGGCGCCGACGCCGCCCAGTACACCCCCTACTCGCTGCTGCGCTCGATCGAGGACCTGTTCGCGTTAGAAGCGCTTGGCAAGGCCGGGGGCGCCAAAGTCCACTCATTCGCCCCGGCCTTCACCGCGGGCAACGGCGGTGACTGAGATATGGCACGCTTCGCGGATGAGCGCGCAGGAGCAGCAGGGTGAGCCAATCACCCAAGAGGGCCTGGAAGAGCTGAAAGCCGAACTCGCCGAGCTGGAAGGCCCGGCCCGCAAAGCGATGGCGGCCCGGATCAAGGTCGCCCGCGAGGAGGGCGACCTCAAGGAGAACGCCGAGTATCACGTCGCCAAAGAGGACCAGGCCCACATGGAGACCAAGATCAAGCGGCTACAGGAACGGCTGCGGAACGCGGTCGTGGTCGAGGTCTCCGCGCTCGACAGCGACTTCTTCTCCTTCGGCCGCACCGCCGAGGTGCTCGACGAGTCCAAAGGCGAGAGCAACGAGTGGACCCTGGTCGGCTCGACCGAGGCCAACCTCGCCGAAGGGCGCCTCTCGGCCGAGTCGCCGATCGGCCGTGCCCTGATGGACGCCAAGGTCGGCTCGACCGTGACCGTGGAGACGCCGAAAGGCGACCGCTCCTTCAAGGTCCTCAAGCTGGTCTCCTGAGGCGCGGATGCTGAGGCTGCGCTCCTCCGTCGCCCACCACCGGGCCGAGGAGTTCGGGACGCTGCTGCGCGACCTCGAGGGGGTGCGGCGCATCGTCCGACAGGCGGAGACGGAAACGTCCGAGGAGTCCTACGTCTTCGTCGCCGACGTCGAGCCCGCCGTCGCCGACCGCTTGATCGACGAGATCCACGCCCTGGGGCTCGGCGTCGAGGACTACGTGCTCAGCAAGGTCGACGTGATCGCGCCCCAGCACCGCCACCAGCACGGTGATTTCGGCTCCGACGGGTTCGCCTGGATCGAGGTGATCGGCCAGGCGCGGGCCAACTCCCGCCCGCTCGCCCGCTACCTGGCGCTGATCAACGTCGCCGCCGTGATCGCCGCCCTCGGCGTCATCACCTCGAGCTCGATCCTGATCGTCGGCGCAATGGCGGTCAGTCCCGACCTGCTGCCGATCTGCGCCACCGCCGTCGGCATCGTCAGCCGCCGTTACGGTCTCGCCCAGCGTGCCTTCACGACCCTCGTGCTCGGCCTGGGCCTGGTCGTCGTCACCGCGATGGTGCTCAGCGCCCTGCTCAACTGGGCCGGCCTCCTCCCCGACGGTTTCGCGGTCGAGCAGAGCAGCCTCTCGACCCTCGCCCACACCGATTATTCGACGGTGCTGATCGCGCTGGCGGCCGGCGTCGCGGCGATGCTCTCTTTCGAGACCCGCGCCAGCGCCGCCGTTGGAGTCGCGATTTCGGTGACGACGATCCCCGCCTCCGCCTACCTCGGCGTTGCCCTCGGTGGCGGCGGCATCGAGCACGCGCTAGGCGCCGCCGTGGTGCTGGCGATCAACGTCTCGCTGCTGATCGTCTCCGCCACCCTTACCCTGGCGGTCCAGCGATGGCTTCCAAATCGCTCTGGGGCTCCGATCTAGACGGGTCCGCCAACGGTTGTGACCATGGCGCCGGCTCCGGGCGGCGCTCGTCGTAGACCACCCCGGCTCCCGAGAAGCGGTCTTCCCAGGCGCGCCGTCGCTCGCCGAAGAGGACGCCGAGGAACCCGATCCCGAAGCTGAGGACCGAGAGACCGAGGCCGACTAGGCGCTTGAAGCTGCGCCGAGGAGGCAGACGCCCCTCCTCCAGGCGAACCCCGAGGAATCGCATCCCCGGCGTCTGCCCGGCGAGGGACCAGAAGCCGACCAGGTAGATCGCGCCGAAGGAGAGCCAGGCGGTGGAGCCGATCGCGATCGCGAGCCCGCTGCCGCCTTCGCCGTTGCCGCCGAAGACGTTGGCGAGGAGAGTGATCAGAGCAATGAACGCAGTGAAGGCGAGGTTGACGAAGACGCCGTCGACCACCATCGCCAAGCCGCGGCTGACGAACCCGGCGCGGTCGGTCGGCAGGGTTCGAGGCTGGCGGAAGAAGATCCGGCGCACGATCCGCTCGAAGCGATCGTCGAGGCGGCGCGCGAGGTTCCCGATCGTCCGCCCGATGTCCTCCACCAGACCCATCCCCTGAGCGCTGATCGCCGCCCGCACCTCGGGGGCCTCGGCTATCCGCTCGACCAGCTGCTGTGCCTGATCGCTGGCCAGCAACCGTTTCCAGACCTCGTCGACGAGCTCGGAGTCCATCGCCTCCAGCAGTGCCTTCTTCACGGCCTCGCTCTCCAGCGCCCCCTCGACCGCCTCCTGGACCACCGGACCTTCGAGCACCCGCGCCATCGCCCGCTCGACCGCCTGGCTCTCGACCGCGGCGACGATCGCCTCCTCGGCGGCAGCTTCGACGGCGCGGTCGATCCCAGTCGCCTTGGTCACCGTGCGGGCGCCGCGGACGCCGACGCCTAGCAGGCGCGACGGAATCGGAGACCTACCGTTCCGGGACGCTCCGTTCTCCATCTGTCGACCCTAACCGCTCCAGCAGGCGATCCAAAAGCTCTGCTTGAGCGGGAAGGATCTTCTGCCGCGCCGTCTCGAGGTCGAACCACTCGGCCTTGTCAACCTCGGGAAACTCCTGTTCCTCACCGCTGCGAGGGGGCCATTCCATGCTGAAGGTGTTGCTGGCGAGCTCGGCGGGGTCGAACTCGGCCTCCGCTGCCCAGGCCTCGACGACTTTTCCCGCCCGTTGCTTGATCGAGCCGAGCTCGATCAGCTGCTCCGGATCAAGTGGCGGCGCCTGGCCCAGCTCCTCTTCCAGCTCGCGGATCGCGCAGGCGCGCGCTTCCTCCTCCCCCTCGATCTGGCCCTTCGGGATCGTCCAGGCGCCCTGGTCTTTGCGGCGCCAGAAGGGCCCCCCGGGATGGACGAGGAGAAACTCGACCTCGCTCTCCTTGCCGCGGCGGAAGAGGAGGATGCCGGCGCTGTGCTTGCTCGCCATCGACCCGAGTCATACCTGACTCGGGTCGATGGAAGCAGGGTGGGTGCCGCGGCGCCAGCCGCGGCGTTTTACCCGAGTTTGTAGGCGATCAGTTTCGCGACCTGTCCTTCGGCGGTCGGCAAGCCGGCGCCGGTGACGAGCATGTCGCCGCTGATCATCACCCCGGCGTTGCTGCCCGACGGCAGCGCCGCCTGCCACAGTTCCCCGCCTTTGGCGGTGTCGAGCGCGTGGACCACGCCGTCGGCGGTGGTCGCGAAGACGACGTCGTTGGAGACAACCAGCGAGCCATATGCCGGCTGCGACATTTCCGCCGTCCAGGCGATCTTCCCGGTGGCGAGGTCGAGCGCCGCAACTTCCCCGGTCGCCGCGCTTTCTTCGCTCGTTTCGCCGCCGTTGACGAGGGTCAGCGAGTGGTTGACGATCGGCACGTAGATCCGTTTGTCGTCGGCCGCGGCCAGGGCGACCACGCCGCCGATCGCGCCCGGGAACACCTCGCCGGGCTTGATCTTGTCGTATTCGCCCTTCATCGCGTGGATGTTGTCTTCGTCGTGGCCGTTGTGCCTGCCGACGCTGGTCCGCCAGACCGGCTTGCCGGTCTTCATGTCGACCGCGACGACGAAGCCGGACTTGCCGGAGCCGACCGCCACGTCCTTGCCGCCCGCTTTGGTGATGATCGGCGAGTTCTGGAAGTCCCAGTCGTAGATGTTGTGCGGGGTCTCCTGGTAGTACCAGACGAGCTTGCCGGTTTTGGGATCGAGTTTGACCAGCGAGTCCGCGTAGAGGTTCGGTCCCGGCCGGCTCGAGCCGAACGGTTCGCTCTGGGTCCCCGGCAGCGGCGCCGGGTTGCCGGTGCCGGCGTAGACGAAGCCTTTGCTGTCGAAGGAGGGCGGGTACCAGAGGCCGCCGCCGGAGTTCACCTTCGGCTTGCCCCAGAGGCTTTTCGGGACCGTGTCCCAGTGCCACAGTTTTTTCCCGGTTTTGCCGTCCATCGCCCAGAGGGTCCCGACCCGGCCGGGTTCGTATTCAGCCGACGGCGTCTCCGGCACCGTCGAGACGTAGACCCGGCCGGCGTCGACGCCGGGGGCCATGTCGATCGGCCCTTCGAGGTCGACCTGCCAGGCCGTCTTGCCGGTTTCCTGGTCGAGGGCGAAAGCTTCCGTGGCGGTCGCACCGTAGACGTGGCCGTCGGCGACCGCGAGCCCATTCGGCCCGTGGCTCGGCGATTCCCAGTTCTTCGTCCAGAGGACGTCGCCGCTTTCCAGGTCGATCGCCTGAACGTTGGATTCGAGGTCCTGCGAGTAGATCACCCCGTTGACGATCACCGGCGTCGAGGCATAGCTGCCGTAGACACCGACGCCCTTGATCGGCATCGACCAGGCTTCTTCCAGTTCAGAGACGTTGCCGGTGTTGATTTTGCTTTCCGCCGCCCGGGTGCTGGCGGCGTCGATGTTCGAGAGCGCGTCGCCTTTGAAGTTGGCGTCTCCCGAGGAGGACCCGGAATCCGACGAAGAGCCGCATCCGGCCAGGACCGCTCCCACTGCAATCACCACCGCGAGCAGCGGCAGCCTCCAGAACCTAGACGGAATCGACATCCCAACTTCCTCCCTAATCGAGTAATAAGGACTTGTCTTCTATCGTTTCAGAAACCCCTGCAAAAGGGATATCCAACTCGTTGAGCAACGGCTGCAGGACGCGGTTGGCGAGCAGGCCGAGGCTGCCGAGGTTGGCGAAGCCAGGGCCCTGCCGCAGGCCGCCGAGGCCGGGGATGTGGAGGCGCGGCCGCACTCCTTCCAGTTCCAGCCCGCGGCCGATCGGGACCTCGGATTTCGGCGGGCTGTCCCAGAGCGGGCCGCACTGTTCTTCGACCTCGTCGCGGACGGCGTCGGGAAAGAGTCCGCGCAGTTGCCGCAGCAGGTCGAAGCCGGTGCAGTTGATGACGAAGTCATAGCGCTGAGAGCGCTCCCCATCAGAGGGGCTGTCGAATTCGAGCAGCGCCGCCTCGCCGTGCTCGGCGAGGGAGACGTGCATGGCGCGGCCGCAGATGAAGGAGAGGTGGTCGTCGTCGGCGATCCGCTCCAGCACGCTCATATCGAAGACGCCACGGTCGCAGTGCTTGACGAAGTCCCGCCGCGTTTCTACGTCGAGGTGTTCCCACTCGACGTTGTCGGGGTCGGCGAAGACGCGGTTCTCGAGGAAGCTCTCGCCGCGGCTCAGCGGCAGGGTCGGGGTGTAGACGGTCAGCCGCGCGGCGGGGCGCAGGTCGCGCAGGAAAACGAGGGCGCTGAGGGCGCTCTCGCCGCCGCCGATGATCGCGATCTCGACCTCCTCGTCCTCCGGGACGCGGGCGAATTCCTCGCGCCGGCTGTCGCAGTGGAAGACGCGGGACTCGACCTCGGGGTCGTGCGGGAAGTGGCGGTGGACGCCGGGGCCGGTGAGGACGAGGGCGCGGCCGCGGTGGCTCTCCGGATCCTCCGGCCGCCCCCGCTCGGCGACCTCGACCTGCCAGCTCTCGTGCCCCTCGGCGAGCGCGACCTCGGTCACCCGGCCGTCGTAGATAGTGATCCCGTTGGTCGCCCGTTCCAGTACCCAGCCCAGGTACTCGCCGTAGTCCTGGTGCATAACCGAGGGCGAGCCGGAGTTGACCCAAGCCGCGTATTCGTGCCGCTCCATCGCAAAGCGCTGCCAGGTAAACGGCAGCAGCGCCGCATCGATCTCGTCGCCGACCGCGCCGAACTGACGGCTGCTCTGGTACGGGAAGCCGACGTCCTTGATCGGCGGGATCGCCAGCGGCTCCTCGCCGGAGGTCATCCCGTTCCGCCCCAGCCAGGAAGCGGCGGGCTCGGTTTTCTCGATCACCGTCATCGAGATCTCGCCCAGGCCGAGGGTGTTGATCGTGTGCACCTTGGCGGCGATCGCAGCCGCCTTGGCCCCGGCCCCAACGATGAGGATGTCGCTCTCGCTCATCTCTCTCCCCTCAGACCGGCGCCAAGGGCCGCGGCCCGGCCGGCTCGGTTTCCCTCGGTTCGGCGATCACCAGCCCCTTCTGATCGGGGGCGAAGGAGATCGCGCTTTTGCGCGCCCGCTCGGCATCGTTCTCGACCGCCCGCAGCTCGGTCGTCTCGAGGACGATCCGCAGCACCCGCTTCATCTCCATTTCCGCGTAGCTGGCGGCAAGGCAACGGCGGACGCCACCGCCGAAGGGGATCCAGGTGTAGGTGCCGGGCTGTTTGCCGACGAAGCGCTCGGGCAGGAAGCGGTGGGCTTCGGGGTAGTGGCGCTCGTCGCGGTGGATCAGGTGGATGCAGGGCGCGACCGTGGTTCCGGCCGGCAGGTCATAGCCGCCGAGCCGCATCGGCTCCAGCAGGTTGCGGACGACGACCGGGACCGGCGGCCGCAGCCGCAGCGTCTCCTTGACCGCAGCGTCGAGGTATGCACCATCGCCCCCGATGACGTCGTCGCGCAGCTTCTCCAGTTTGTCGGGGTTGCGCAGCAGCCGCTCGAAGGTCCAGGCGAGCGTGCTCGAGGTCGGCCCGTCGGAGAGCAGCGTCACCAGTTCGTCGCGCAGGTCCTGGTCGGAGAGCGGCGAGCCGTCCTCGTACTCGGCCCGGACCAGCATCGAGACGACGCCGAGTGAGCCGCCTTCCGGTTCGGACTTGCGCCGCCGCACCTCCTCCATCACCGCCGCCTCGACCGCGCCCATCGCCTCCCGGTAGCCACGGCTGCGGATCACCCAGCCGGGGCCGAAGAAGGCGAGCATCGCCAGGTTGCGCGGTTCGTTCATCCAGGTGGTGAGGGTGCGCAGGCTCTCCCGCAGCGGCTGCAGGCGCGCCGACCCGGAGTCGGGGCCGAACACCGCCCTCATGACGACGTCGAGGGTGATGTCCTGCATCCGCGGCCAGAGCGCGAACGGCTCCCCCACCGGCCAGCGCTCGATCTCCTGCCGCGCGACCTGGGCCATCATCTCCGCGTCGGCCTGCACCGCGGCGCCGTGGAAGGAGGGCAGCATCAGCTTGCGCCGGGTCATGTGTTCGGGTTCTTCCAGCAGCATCACCGAGCGCGGGCCGAGCAAGGGCCCCAGCAGCGGGTTGGCGGTGTCGACGCCGACCGCGCGACCGGCGGTGAAGATCTTTTTCACGTCGTCGGGGTCGGAGAGGATCACCCAGTCGCCGTAATGGCGGATCCGCAGCGTGAAGATGTCGCCGTAGCGACGGTGGCACTTTTCCAGCCAGGGCAGCGGCCGCTGCGTCCAGCCGACGGCCTGCAGGGCGCGGGGCAGGCGCGGTCCGGGCGGCAGCGCGCTCACGCGGCGTCCCTCCCATCCTGCGTTGCCAGCTCGTCCATCAGCTCGTCCTCGAGCCGACAGGTGGTCCCGATCAGGAGCTCGAAGAGGTCGGAGCTGAACTGAGGCGGCAGGTCGTGCTCGGCGCCCCGAGCGAGGTAGCGCTCCCGCACCAGCTTCACCCGGTCGGGCTGCATCATCGGGATCTCGTGCTCGCTCTTGTAAACGGCGACTTCGCGGCAGATCTGCAGGCGCTCGCCGAAGAGCCTGGCGACCGCGTCGTCGATCTCGTCGAGACGGCGGCGGAAGGGCTCGAGTCCATTGTCAACGCTCATCGTCCCTCCTCTCCCAAGAGGCCGGTGGCGAAGGCGTGGCTGCAGGCGGCGAGCTCGTCGAGGGCGTAGCCGCCCTCCTGGATTACGCAGACAGGCAAACCGGAGCGGGCCAGCAGGCGGCCGATCTCGGCGAAGATCTCGGGCCGGAAGCTCCAGCCGCCGTGCGGGTCGCCGGCGACGGTGTCGTAGCCGAGCGAGACGACCAGGGCGCGGGCGATCTCGGAGAGGTCGTGGATCGAGTGCGCCACCTCTTCCAGGTAGGTGTCTTCGTCCGGGCTCTCGGTGAAGGCGACGGCGCGTTCGCCGGCCATCCGCGGCAGCGGCGTCCCCGGCGGCAGGTTGGTGACCGGCGCCGCGTGCAGCGAGTGCAGGGCGGCGACGGGGCCCATCCGCTCGACCAGGGCCGAGGTCCCGTTCGGGTAGTGGAGGTCGAGGTCGACGATCCCGACCGGCTTGATCCCACCCTCGTTCAGCCGCCGCACCGCCGCGACGGCGTTGTTGAGGTAGCAGTAGCCGGCGTGGAAGGCGGGGCCGGCATGGTGGCCGGGCGGGCGGCAGACGGCGTAGGTGAACCGCGCCCCGTCGAGCAGCCGCTCGGCGGCGGTGACCGAGGTGCGGATGCCCTCCAAGGCCGCTGCGACCAGTGCCTTGTTGACCGGAATGTCGGGCTCGAGCCCGGGCGGGGCGAAGTCCGGCATCACCACCGGCTCCTCCGTCTTCAGATCGGCCAGCGCCCGCAGGTACTCGGCCTCGTGCAGCGCCTCCAGGGTCCGCTGCACGTCCTCGTCGGCGGCGTCGGCCTCGACCGGGCGCACCCCCGAGTGGCGGACGAGGCCGGCGCGCAGCTCGACCAGGCGCAGGTTCGAGTCCTGGCCTTCGATCAGCCGTTCTCCTTCCCGCACCCAGAAGGCGGCGTCGCCGCTGCCCTGGCGCTGCTCGATCATCAAGAGCTCACTCATCTAGGAGCCTCCGCATCCGCGGCCCGAGGTGCTCGAACCCGTTGCGCTTGTAGAAGGACTCGGTCGAAGCGATCGCCGCGAAGGTCTCGCGCGGGAGGCCGACCTCGAGCCGGCTGACGCCACGCGTTCGCGCCTGGGACGCGACCGCCTCGACCAGTTCCGCCCCAACGCCGCGACTGCGCCAAGCCTCATCGACCCAGAGGTCCTGGATCGTCGCGTAGACGCCGGGAACGTGTATCGCCCGCTGCCAGCTGGCGCTCAAGACGCCGACGATCTCCCCGCCGGCCTCCGCGATCAGCACCGAGCCCCCTGCCGGATCCTCCAGCAGGGCGCGGACCTCAGTTTCAAGCTCATCCGAAGACGGGCGGCGGCCGCCGAGCTCGTCGAGGAGGGCGCCGACCGCGGCGGCGACCCCCTCGACGTCTCCGGCATCCGCCTCCCGAACCGTCAACTCGCTGGCGGCCGCTTCGGTCACGCCGCCTCCGCCTGGCGGGCGACCGGCTCCAGCTCGACGCTCCAGGCCTCGCCCTGGGCGTCGCTTCCGGTGACGGTACGGGCGATCGCCGCCATCGGCGCCCGCGCCTTGAGGAGAATCTCGTCGAACTCCTCCTGGGGATCGCTCTGCATGACGATCGCCCCGCCGGCGCCGATCGTCGTCCGCCCCGGCCGCATCACGATCGTGCGGATGACGATGTTGAGGTCGGTGGTCCCGTCGGCGCCGAAGTAGCCGATCGAGCCGGAGTAGACGCCGCGCGCCTCCTCCTCAAGGGTGTCGATGATCTCCATCGTCCGCTCCTTTGGGGCGCCGGTCATCGAGCCGCCCGGGAAGGTGGCGCGGACGCAGTCGACGGCGCTGCGGCCGTCCTCAAGCCGGCCGACGATCGTCGAGACCATCTGGTGGACGGTCGCGTAGGGCTCGACCACCATCAGGTCAGGAACGTGGACGCTGTCGACGTCGCAAACGACGCCGAGGTCGTTGCGCAGCAGGTCGACGATCATCAGGTGCTCGGCGTAGGTCTTCTCGTCGCCTTCCAGCTCCTCGCGGCGGGCGGCGTCCTCGGCCGGGTCGTCGACCCGCGAGATCGTCCCCTTGATCGGGCGCGCCATCACCTGGCGCGCGCGGTCGACCGAGATGAAGCGCTCGGGCGAGGAGCTGACCACCGCGTATTCGCCGAAGCGCAGGAAGGCGGCGAACGGCGAGGGGTTGCTGCGGCGCAGCTGCCGGTAGAGGTCGAAGGGCTCGGGACTCGCCGTGGTCGAGAACTGGTCGGTGAGGCAGACCTCGTAGGACTCGCCGGCGAGCAGTTCGGCCTGCGATTTTTCGATGTCGGCGAGGTAGCGTTCGCGACCGCGGCCGGACTGGAGGGCGACGTGGGCGCCCGGCTCGCTCGGCGGCGCCAGCGGCCGCTCCGCGGGCGGCTCGGCGATCGCCGCGGCGATCAGCTGCTCGGCGGCGTCGAGCCAAGCCTCGGCCTCCGGGTCCTCGCCACGGCAGAGGGCGAAGACGTAGGTCTTGTCTTTCGTGTGGTCGACGGCGACGACGCGATTGGCCAGCATCAGCGCCGCGTCGGGCATGTCGGAGCTGTGGACGTTGGGCGAGCCGCAGTCGGCCTTCAGCTCGTAGCCGAGGTAGCCGACGTAGCCGCCGACGAGACCGCGGTCGACCCCCTCGGGCGGGTCGACCTTGATCCGGCCCAGCTCCCGCTGCAGGTAATCGAAGATCGACTTGTGCTCGACGGTCTCGACGCCGTTGCGGTCGACGGAGACCTCGCCGGCGTCGACGTCGTAGCTGACGAAGCAGCGATCGGCGCCCGCGGTGGTCCCCATGTAGGAGCACTGGGCGAGCCAGGTCGGGGCGTCGGCGCTGTCGAGCCAGAAGGAAGGATCGTGCTCGGCGAAGAGCTTTTCGTAGACGTGCTCGGTCGGCGCCTGGCCCTCCAGCGTCCGCATCCGCAGCTCCAGCTCGCCTTCGGCGTCGTCCTTCTCGACGACGCGCGGCGCCCGTTTGACCACCTGCGGTGCGATCGTCGCCCGTCCCGCCGGCCGCTCTTCCGAGCGCTTGTGGTTGGCCGCCAGCTCGAAGAAGTTCTGGGCGATCTTCAGCCCGTACTCGGTCGAGATCGACTCCGGGTGGAACTGGACGCCCCAGATCGGCCGCTTCGTGTGCTCGACTCCCATCACGACGCCGTCGTCGGACCAGGCGACGATGCTGCCTTCCGGGCCCGGCGGGCTGGTGATCGCCAGCGAGTGGTAGCGAACCACCGAGAAGCCCTGCGGCACGTCCTTGAACAGGCCCTTGCCTTCGTGCATGACGCGGCTGAGGCGGCCGTGCATCGCCATCGGCGCCCGGTTGACGGTGCCCTCGAGCAGGTTGCCGATCCCCTGGTGGCCGAGGCAGATCCCGAAGACCGGGACTTCGCTCTTGCGGAGGATGTCGCTGCAGACGCCGAAGTCGTGCCAGCGCGAGGGGTGCCCGGGGCCGGGCGAGAGCACGATCGCGTCGAAGTCCATCCTTGTCAGCACCCGCCAGGAGACGGCGTCGTTGTTGACCACCATCGGCTCCTCGCCCGAGGCCGCGGCCAGCAGGTGGAAGACGTTGTAGGTGTAGGAATCGTGGTTGTCGACCAAAAGCGTTTTCACGTCAGGCTCCCTCTAGTCCCAGGCCGCGCAGGCCCTGCTCGAGCACCGGCTGCACGACCGCCTCGACCTCCGGTGCGCGCTCGTCTTCTCGGTACCAGCGCGCGAAGTGGGAGAGGTACTTGGAGAGCGGGGCGACGTCGAACTCCTCGACGGCGCTGCGCAGGTGCACCCGGTAGTGCTCCGACTGGACCACGGCGAAGCGGTAGTCCGGGTCCTCGGCCGGACGCTCGCCCTGGATCTCGCTGGAGGCGTGGTGGGCCTGCGCGCGCGCCAGGTCCCAACCGAGGCTCCCTTTTCCTTCGACCAGAAGCTTCTCTTTGCCGAACCGGACCTGCTTGGTCGTCGGCTGCAGGAGGAAGTAGCCGAGCGCGACCTGCGCCGGCACCGACTCGGGGTGCGGGTGGCGCGCCATCTCCTCGGCGAACTCGGGGCTCTGCTTCAGCTCGTCCTCGAGCCACTCGACCAGCTCGTCGATCAGCAGCGCCCCTTTCTTCGAGGAGCTGATCGATTCGTTCTCCCGCGCGACCATGCCGTGGAAGATGTCGTAGGTCGGCGGCCCTCCCCCGCGGGCGGAGCCGTTGCCGTTGCCGTTCTGCAGCCCCATCTCGTCGATCAGCTTGCGGCGGCAGGTGACGTGGGCGACCCACTCGTTGCCGCAAACCTGCATCGAGATCACGTCGTCGAGCTCGTCGGCGGCGGCCCAGTAGGCGAGCGCCCGCATGTGCTGGGTCGGGAGGCCGTCGGAGCGGACCAGCGGCATCTCTTCCAGCTCCTCGCGTTCGGTCTCGTACATGACCATGTCGTCGCCCCAGCGTTTGGTCAGGGTGCCTTCGGCGAGGCCCTGGTTGGTGAACTCGCGCACCTCCGGCAGGAAGTCGGACTCGTAGATGACCCTGTCGAAGGTGATGCCGAGACTGGCGAGCGTCTTGCGCTGGCCCGAGACCACCCAGGAGCGCGTCCGGGACCACAGTTCGAGCGCCTTCTGGTCGCCCTCGAGGACGCGCATCATCAGCTCGTCGGCCTTGTCGTCGTACTGGGTCGACTCGCGCGCGACCGAGTCCTCGGCGCCGTCGTCGCCACCGCCGCCGTTGCGGCTGGCGGTGACGTAGTCGGCGTAACAGAAGCCGACGAAGTGGTCGCTCTTCTCGTCGGCGTCAGGGCCGGAGTCCTCGCCGGCGCGGGTGGCGACGCCCGCCATCGCCTCCCCCATGCTGCGGCCGACGTCGCAGATCAGGCTGCGGTTCTCGACCCGGGCGCCGGCCTGCTTCAGCGCCCCGGCGATCGCGGCGCCGACGGCGAGGTTGCGGAGGTGGCCGATGTGCAGCGCCTTGGTCGTGTTGGCGCCCCAGAAGTAGACGGCGTAGCGGTTCTCGGCGGCCATCTCGGCGAGATCGGCCTCCCCCTGCTTGCCGGAGCTGATCGCCTCGCCCTGCGCCTCGATCCACTCGTCGCTGAGCTTGGCGGTCGGCTGCTTGCCCTCGCGGTCGATCGAGGCGACCCAGGGCTCGGCCTCGATCCGGTCGAGCGCCGCCTTCGCCTCCTCGTCCTCGCGCCAGTCGCTGCCCTTCGGCAGCCGCGGGATCAGCATCAGGTCGAAGCCCGGCTCCGGCCGGTAAGGCGCCCGCGCCGCCCACAGCGCCGTGCCGCTCTCGCCTGCCGCGACTTCGTCGAACCTGTTGAAGATGTTCTCGCCCATAGCCTTGATTTCGAACGTTTTGCTTTCGAAGTTGGTTGTCCGAAATGCACCCGCCGGGGCTCGAACCCGGATCTTTGGCTTACAACGCCAACCCTTTAACCGATTAAGGCACGGGTGCTAGCTATGTTTCCCTGCTCCCTGAGCAAAACCCTGATTGCTCAAGCGCTGCGGCAGCATAACCATGGATGCTTGTCTAAGTCAAATAATTTGATTAAAAGCCTGGAAACTGCCCTAAACAGCCCACAAAACAAGCCTGGCGCTTTATGCGTCGCTATGGGCGCATAAAGCGACAGCCTTAAATCTGAGCGAGCAGTGCGGCACGAGCGCGGGCAAGCTGCTGCGGCCCCAGCTGGATGTGCCCATGTCGTTTAACCGAAGCGCTGGCAACGCCAATGTCTCGCAAAGACGGCGCTTGCTCAACGGGCACCGAATGGATGCAGTGGACCTCAGTGACCCATCCCCACCGTTTCCAGTCATCCGGCTGAGCATCCGGATCTTCTCGCACTCGCTCGGGTTCGAATTCAGCCGCCCGCGTTACTTCGACAATGGCCGGACACCCACGCCCGACGACATAAAGAACCAGCAGGTCCCCCTCTTGGTAACTCGGTCGAAGGATTGGCCTGTCGCCCTCGCGCAGAAGATGGCGGTCGCTGACCCAGCCATGAGAATCCCACCACTCCGGCCCCCGCGTCTCCGTACGGTCGTAGATCATCTTCAGCCAAATGCCGCTGCGTTGTTCCGGCGTTCCTTCAAGAGCATCCTTTTGGCCCAGGTCTGGTCCAACTGCCGAGCGTTGCCTCCCCTGACGCCGGCGCCGTGGAGGGCACTTCTCGATCTCCTCCGGCCCAATCGACTCTGCTTCCTCCCACCACCGCAAGGCAATCTCCTCAGCCTCTCGTACTTGAGACCGTGAGAGCACTACTCCCAACTCCGCACTGGCGCGCACGTCTTCTCCCCCCAACCCCCGGACGGTCAAGTTGCCGGAGCCAATCAGGCCCCAGCGCCGGTCAACCAGGCTCACCTTCGCATGCAGATTCCTCCCGCTGCGAAGCTCCCAGCCTGCTTCCGCCAACTCGAGCAGTCCCTGAGGATCGAGCACCCCCTGCGAGGTCGCTGCCGGTGAAAGACAAGTCAAGAGGCGAAACCGACCTGCGCCGGAGGCAGCAGTCCTCAAAACGACCTGGTGGGCCACCTCCGCAGAGAGGAATGGGCTAGCGATGAACACTTCGCTCGTCGCTGCTTGAAGTCGAGCGTAAAGCTCGTCTCTCGACCACTCGATCACCGACTTCGAATTTGCACGAGGCAAGGCGCGTTTTTACCTCGGCCTTTGCTTTTGCGTGTGGACGTCGAAGCCAGCCGCTTCGAGTCGCTCTTTGGCTTTACGACCGACTTTCTCCGGGAACATCCTCCGGCGCTTCCAGGCAAGGTTCTCGACCGTCAAGTCCAGTCGTTCCTCTCGCCAAAGGCGCTCAAAACCGTCGGTCATATCCTTCGCGAGCACGTAGCGGAGTACCAGTTCTGCGGGATCACTATTCGCTACGTCTTGGAGGTAACGAGCGGGGATGTAGTCGAACTCTTTGGTTTCCTCCCCGATCCGCAGCAGATCCGCCATGAGGATCTTCTTGTTCTCTGCTGAGACCGCCACCTAATGACCGTAGTCGATTGCGTCTGCTCAGCCAACCGCTCAGGCTCGCCCAGCCTCCAGCAAACGGCTGAGGAAACGGCGGGTCTCCTTGCGCTGCGGCGCCTCGAGGACCTGAGAGGGCGAACCCTGCTCCAGGATCCGGCCTTCGTGGAGGAAGGCGACCTGGTCGGCTACCTCGCGGGCGAAGGTCATCTCGTGGGTGGCGATCAGCATCGTCATTCCCTCGCTCTTGAGGTCGCGCACCGCTTCAAGGACCTCACCGACCAGCTCGGGATCGAGGGCGCTGGTGATCTCGTCGAGAAGGAGGACGCGGGGGCGGCCGGCGAAGGAGCGGGCGATCGCCACCCGCTGCTGCTGGCCGCCGGAGAGGTTGTCGGGGCGATCGTCCTCTCGGCCGGCGAGGCCGAAGCGGGCGAGCAGAGCCCTTCCCCGCTCCTCCGCCTCGGCGCGAGAGGCGCCGTGGGCGCGGCGCTCGCCAAGCATCACGTTCTCCAGCGCGGTCATATGGGGAAAGAGGTTGTACGCCTGGAAGACGAGCCCGAGGCGGCGGCGGACGTCGACGGGGTCGACGGCGGGATCGGTGATCGTCTTGCCGTCGAGGAAGACGTCGCCGTCGTCGACCTCCTCGAGCAGGTCGACGCAGCGCAGCAGGGTCGACTTGCCCGAACCGGAGGCGCCGATCAGCGCCATCGCTTCGTGTTCGCGCACGGTCAGGTCGATGCCACGCAGGACCTCGCGCTCACCGAAGGCTTTGGTGATGCCGCGCAGCTCGAGAACGGCTTGGCCGTCGCCGGCGCTCATCGCACCGCCCCCTCGGGCCCGCCCATGCGGTCGACCAGCCGGGCGGTTGGGACCGTTACCGCCAGATAGAGCAGCGCGGCGGCGACCAGCGGCGTGAAGTTGAAGAGCTGCGACTCGATGATCTGCGCTTCGCGAAAGGCCTCCAGAGGGCCGAGGATCGAGATCAGAGCGACGTCCTTCTGCAGGGCGACGAAGTCGTTCAGCAGCGGCTGCGGGACCCGGCGAATCGCCTGCGGCAGAACCACGTGGCGCAACGTTTGCGTCTCGGTCAGACCAACCGCGAGCGCGGCGTCACGCTGGCCACGATGCACGGAACGGATCCCGGCTCGGTAGACCTCGGCGACATAGGCGCTGTAGGAGAGGGTGAGGGCGATCGCCCCGAGGACAACCGGCTCGGTCGGCACTCCGCTCAGCGCCAGGGCGGGGACGCCGAAGCCGATGAGGAAGATGAGCAGGATCGTCGGGATGCCGCGGAAGAGGTCGACGAAGGCGATCGCCAGCAATCGCAGCGGCAGGAGAGCCGGCGAGCGGGAAACTCGCACAAGGGCGACTACGAGGCCAACCGCCAAGACCGCCACCTCGATGATCAGGAACAGCTTCACGTCGAGCCAAAAGGCCCGGAGCACATCCGGGAACGATTCCCTGAAGACCTCCCAGTTGAAGAAGGTCTCGCGGACTTCGGGCCAGCCTGGACTGGTCAGGATCAGGGCGGCAATGCCGCCGAGGACGACCACGCTGGAGACGGCCGCGATCGCCTGCCCGCGGCGGTGGCGGCGGCGCTTCGCCGCCTCTCGTTCGAGGCGACGATCCGTCGGCATCAGCTCAATTCAGGAGCGCCGGCGGCCTGGCTCATCCAGCGCTGGGTGATCTTTTCCAGCTCGCCCGAGCTTTCCAGCTCTTCGATCGCCTGCGAAACGCAAGCAGTGAGCTCGGAGCCCTTCTCCAGCAGCGCTCCCCACTGGTCGCCGCCGGGGGCGCTGAACTGGCCGACCACGGTGGCCTCCGGGACCTGGACCGCGGTCAGGTAGAGCGCCGTCGGCAGGTCGACGACGACGGCGTCGATCTGCTTGTTCTTCAGTGCCTGGACGACGTCGTTGGAGTTGTTGAAGACTTCCGGCCTGCTGCTCGGTGCGATCTCGGCTTCGGCGGCTTCGAGGCTGGTGGTGCCGATCTGAACGCCGAGGTTCGCGTCCTGCAGGTCTTCCAACGATTTGGCTCTTGCCGCGTCAGAGTCCTTCAACGCCACCACCGCCTGGTTGGCGGTGTAGTACGGGGCCGAGAAGTCGACCGCTTTCTCGCGCGGCGGCGTGATCGAGATCTGGTTGACGTCGAAGTCGAAGTCTTTGGGACCGGGCGCAAAGGAGGAGTTGAACGGCTCGACCGTCCACTTCACCTTGGCTTTCGAAAAACCGAGCTGGTCGGCGATCGCATAGGCGACGGCGCTCTCGAAGCCTTCGCCGTTGGTCGGATCGTCGTCTTCGAAGTAGGGCGGGTAGGCGGGCTTGTCGGTGGCGACCGTCAGCACGCCTTGCTCCTCGGTCGGTAGCTGGCCCGCCTTGCAATCGCTCGCGCTCGCCGAAGCGGCGGTGCCGGTCGTATCGTCAGAGCTGCCGCAGCCGACGGCCACGAGGGCAGCGAGCAGGAGGAGGGGCAACGCAAGCTTCTTCATGGTGGCTCCTAGCTAGGGCAGCGGCAGGACGCGGAACCCTACCTTCTTGGCCGGCGACTGCCCGCCCGCAGCGTCGGTTGCGACCACGGTCGCCCGATAAGAACCCGGAGGCAGCGGTTTCCCCTTCAGCTTGCCGTTCCATTTCCGTTTGTTGGCACCGGCTTTCGCCTTCTGCGTCAGGAAACCGACCCGCTTGAACCGCACCGGGCGCCCCTTCTTCTTCAGCTTCCGCTCGATCGTGAAGCGGACCCTCGCGGCCTCGTTGACGGTGTAACGGAAGCGGGTGCCGAGCTTGAGTTTGCCCTTCTTCGCCCCCTTGACCTTCGGCGCGAATCTCTTCGGCACCGCTTTGGGCTTCCCCAGCGCCGGCAGGGTGTCGGCGCTGCCGCTGGCGGTCGTGGTCGCACCGCCGGGGCAGACCGTGCTCTGGCCGTCGTAGTAGTGGCGGGCGGCGCAGCCGTTGCGGTCGAAGACGGAGAGGGTGACGTTGTAGACGCCGGCTTGTGCGTAGGCGTGGGTCGGCGTCGGCCCACCGTCGGTCAGCGTCGCCCCGTCGCCGAAGTCCCAGTCGTAGCGAGCGGCGTTCGTGGACCCGCTGGCGTCGAAGCGGGTCGCGTCGCCCGGAACCGCGGTTGGACGGTGAAGCGCGCGACCGGCGTCGGTACCGGCTGGAAGGTCACCGGCAGGCGCTCGCCGCCGCCGAAGAGGACCCTGGTCGGAAGCTTGGTCAGGGCGCCGTCGGCGCCGATCGCGGCCACCTCGAGGACGAATTCGGTCCCATCCTCGTGGTAGTAGACGAGGTGGCGGCCGTCGGGAGAGACGCGCATCGATTCCGGTTCGGTGACGCTCAGCCCGCCCGGCAACAGCGTCGGCGACCCGTCCTCGGCGATCGCCACGGTCCCGATCAGATCGGCGTTGGTGTCGATCAGGAAGGCGAAACGGCCATCAGGAGTGACGGCGGCGCTTCTCCCGGAGGAGCCCGGACCGTATTGCGCCGTAGTGCCCCGCTGGGCCAAGCCGCCGTCGGCTCCGATCGCGAGCACGGCCACTCCCGGTTCCCCACCGGCCTCGACGTACACGTAGAGGTAGCGCTCGTCGGTTGAGATCGCGAGGCCGCTCGCGCCGGGCAAGGGCGTCATCCCAAGCGGCGCCAGCCCGCCGTCGGACTGGATCGCGAAGCGCGACACCCCGGCGCCTTCAGCGGCGAAGAGGAAGCGTCCGTCGGACGAGACCGCCACCTCGTAGGCGTTCCCGGGCAGCGGCGTCGGCGGGCCCAACGGAATCAGCGAGCCATCGGCATCGACGGCGAAGCGGTGAACTCCTTCGGCGGGATGGCCGCCGAATTCGCGCGTGCCCGCGTAGGCGAAGCGACCATCGGGGGTGATTGCGAGCGAGGTGACGGAGGCTCCCGTTGGAGTTTCCGCCGCCAGCCCGAAGATCCCGTTCGCGGGAACCGAGTACCCCTGGACACCGCCGTCGCCGACGAAGAAGCCGGTCGCCGCACGGCCGCCGTCGGGGGTGAAGGCGAGCCGGCGCAGGCCGTCCGACGCTCCCGCCGTCGCGCCTGGGAACGGCGAGCCGGGGATCGGGGTCAATGAGCCGTCAGTGCTGAGGTCGAAGCCACCGATCTCTTCCGGGGGACCGGAGCCGTAGTTCGGGATGTAGAGGCGGGCCGCCGTCGCGGTGCTAGCGACGAACCAGGTCCCGAGAAGGGCTCCGAGGACAAACAGGACGAGGCGACGGGACACGCCGCGAGCCTATACGAGCGAGCGCTGCTACCGGGGAGGATTCATTTGGGAACGTCGGGGTATTAGAGTTCCGCGCAACCACCCCAAGGTTGTTTGTCTACCGCCCCCCACCGTTCTCGGATCGGGGGGCGGTTCCGTATTTGGCCTCGAGGTCCTCGGCGAGCGCGGCCAGAAGCGGCAGCGGCACCTGCAGGCCGTCGGCGATACGGCGGACGTTGCCCCAGGTCGGGTTCACCCTGCCGGACTCGATGTGGGAGATCCAGGTCGGGTGGATGCCGACCGCCAACCCCAGCGCTTCCTGGCTCAGCTTCACCTCGCGACGGAGTTGGCGGATGGCCTTGCTGAGGCCGACTTGGGGATCTTCTTGCCGCGGCATCTAAGGAAGGGAATTTGCCTCCCGCCCCCGCGTCCATAGAGGCAGGCTCAATTTTTCTCCGCGGTGCCGCAGGCGAGGACCCAGTTCAAGGGGGCGGTCTCTCGCGGGAGCGAACACGAACATATGTTCGCATACGGCGCCTCCTATTAATAGGGCAGATCAGCCGGCTTCTTCGCGCGCCTGCTGTAACTCCGCTTCCACAGTTCCCGTCTGATTCGGGATTTCCAGCCGTTTTTCCAGGATCGGGATCGCCTCGTCAGGGCGGCCGCTGAGGCGTAATGCGTTGCCGAGGTTGAAGAGCGCGTAGGCGTAGCTGAGGTCTTCGCTGCCTTCCGGAAAGGCGGCGACGGCTTCTTCGAGCACGGGGACCGCGGCTTCGTATTCGCCGGCCTGGATCAGCGCGAAGCCCTGTTCGTTGAGCGAAGCGCCGTCGGCGGAGCTGCCTTCTTCAGGGGCGGGAGAGGATTCCGAGGATTCGGGCTCGCTGGATTCTTCGACGGGCGCCGGAGCCGAGGCGGTCGGCTCGCTTGCCGCAGCCGCACCGGAGCCCTTTTGCTTCTGCTTGTTGGTCTGCTTCGCCTTCCCGGCCTTGGCCTGCCGCGGCTGCCTGCCGTCATCTCCCCCTCCGGTCAAAGCCACGGCGGCAATCGTCCCAACCGCGGCGAGGAAGGCGAGCAGGGCCACCAGCGCGCCCCAGCGGCTGCGGCGCGAGCCGGTCCCCGTCTGTCGCGCGTAGGCGGGGGGAGTTGACGGTGGCGATTCAGCCACCGCCACCGGCTCCCTCTCGAACACCTGCGTCGGCTGTTCGAGCGCCGGCTCCGCCCGTTCGAGGCGGGCGAGAGCCTGCCGCGCCGAGCTCGGGCGAGCCGCGGGGTCTTTCTCGGTCATCGACCCGACCAGGTCCCCGAGAGCGCGCGAGCACTTCCCCCCGCAGGCGCGGAGGACGATGCCGAGCGAGTAGAGGTCGGAGCGCTCGCTCGCCGGCTTCCCCTCCATCACCTCGGGCGCGGCGAAGCGCTCGGTAGCCATGATCAGCCCGGTCCTGGTCATCGCCGTCGCGTCCAGGGGCCGCGCGATCCCGAAGTCGATCAGCTTCGCGGTCCCGTCGGGTTCGACGACGATGTTGCCGGGCTTGACGTCGCGATGGAGGATGCCGGCGCCGTGGATGTGGGCCAGGGCGTCCAGCATTTCCCGCGCCAGCTTGTCGCAGTCGACCCCCTCCCCCCGCCCCAGCAGCGCCGCCAGGTTCTCGCCGGGGACGAACTGCATCACCAGGTAGGGCCGTTCGCCTTCTTCGGAGAAGTCGTAGACGCCGACCAGGTTCGGATGCGAGAGCCCGGCCGCGGTCTGCGCCTCGCGCCGGAAGCGGGCGACGAAGCCGGGGTCGGCGGCGATCGTGTCGGCCAGCACCTTCACCGCCACCGGCCGATCCAGCACCTCGTCGTGCCCGAGCCAGACCGCGGCCATACCGCCGCGCCCGAGCGTGCGCTCGAGCCGATAGCGGTCCTTCAGCAGCTCCCCGGTGCCGATCGTCGCAGCCACGCGTTTCTTCTACCCAGATCGAGGGAATACCTGCCGCATGGACGTGATCCTCTTCATCATCGGCCTCCTGCTGACCGGCCTGATCGTCGGCGCCCTCGGCCGCCTCTTGCTGCCGGGCCGCGACCCGATGACGATCTTCCAGACGATCATGCTCGGCATCGCTGCCTCGCTGGTCGCCGGCCTGATCGCCTACTACGCCTTCGACGAGAAGGAGGGCCCCGGGTTCCTCTTCTCGGTCCTCTGCGCGATCGGCCTGGTCTACCTGGTGCGGAAGCTGCGCGAGCGCGACGCCGGACGCACCCGCTACTAACTCAGCCGCGCAGCGCCCGCAGCACGACCCCGGGCCGCAGGCTGACCTTCGGCCCCAGGACCATCGCGAAGAGGGTCAGCGCCAGCCAGGGTCGCAGGTGCGGGCCGATGCGGCGGATGCGGCCCTCGGCGTCGAGGTCGAAGACCATCGCGTCCGTCATCCGCACGCCCAGCAAGCGCGCTTCGCCGACCATCACCCGCCGTGCCCCGTCGCCGACGGGATCGGTCCAGCTCAGGCCCTTCAAGCTGCCGTAGACGCCGGTGAGGAGGAACTCGACATCCTCCTGCCCGCGGAAGACCATCCGTCCCGAGATCGGCGAGACGACCTCGACGTCGGGAGCGCAGGCCGCCATGATCCCGCCGATGTCGCCCACCTCGGAGGCGCCTCGGTAGCGCTGGACCGCGTCGTCCATGGGGGCAACCATAGGTGACTCGCGGAAGGCAAGGGGGGCGTCCTACACCTCCACCGGAAATTGCTGGGCCGGGTCAAATAGCCTCGGGATCCCTGCCGAGGAGCTCGGAAAGCTCACCACTTCCATGCCGCAGTCATAGCGAAGCAAGGAAAGATCCCGCCAACCAGAGCCAAGATCTTCCCCCAGCTTCTGCGGTATCCCGGCGAGCCAGTCCACCCTTGATTCGCCGCCTTCTATTCGCACTACATAGTCGATGAACTCATCCGAAGCAAAAGCTCCGAAGAACTCGCGGAGGGTCACCAGGAAGTAAGCGGCAGATGCAAGCTGCATCCCCAGTGCTTTGATCTTCACCCTCTCCTCGAACAGCTCCGCTCTCTCGCCGCAGGCGTCGAGTGGGATCAGGAATTTTGAATTCGTATCCGCACAGGCCCTGCGAAGCGATGCGGCCGTGACCTGTGCATCCTGCAGGTGGTCCAGCCACTCGACCAAGACTCTTACAGCGGCATCGGAGCGGTACTTTCGGGCGGTCACTCTTGCCCCGCTGAGCTTTGCGCCCAGAGACGCTTGGGACATCATTACTGCCGCCCTCTGGACACTCGTACCCCGCGGCAGCTCTACCAGCTTGCGCGCGGCGCGGATTAAATCTCGCGGCAGCCCGCCCGAAATGCAGTGAACCAGACAGACGAAGGGCCGGGGTAGCCCTACGATCCTCCGGGCGAGAAGGGATCGAGATCCCTCGAACGAGAGGTAGGGAACCCAAATCACCTCGTCAAACGAACTATCGAAAACATCCCGGATCGGCAGTCCCCGCCGCTCGAAGTAGCTCATCGCGTCCTCCGAGATTGAGATCAGGAAGAAGCAGCCCGGCACTCGAAATACAACCTTGATCTCGTTCAGGAATTTACGAGCCGTCTCGTCGTCCATCTTGTCGAGCTCATCAATGCCTATCCGAACCTGACGCGTTTGCGAGATCTGTTCGAGAAACCGTCGGAACGAGTCGACGATTTCAGGAAAGCTCATCTGTCTTTCCGCCAACTCGGCTCCTCCGCTAAGGGACGACTCAAACCCGAGAGAAGATTTGAACGACCCCGACCAGCCGGAGGAGAACGTGCGTTGGAACCAGATCTGCTGCAACCAGGCCAACGCGGTTTGACCGTCTTTGGTGCCCGACTCGAGCAGCTCCCTGGTGAGGCGGCGCCGACGCCGGCGAGGACCTTCGCGAAGCTGCGAGGAGACCAACAGCGCCATACCCACTGCGAAGAGCGCCACGGCAGCGATAAGCGGGACAAATCGATGCAGCGGACTGAGGGTCGTCATCCCCTCGAAGAGCATGGCAAATGCGGCAAGCACCAACGCCACTCCGATGAGGAGAGGCAGTGAAGCGAAGTCACTTCCCTGACCATCCACGCCAACGATCGGCTGATCCCGTCCATGCAACTCAGCGACACGGCGTGGGCCGACAACCTCCGCGCATACCTTGGCGAAGAGGTGGAGAACGAAGTCCCGCGGGTCGTAGTCAACCGGCGCGTCCACCAAAGTTCCAAGCGTATCCTCGGCTTGGTCCGCTTCGGAGCAAAGTGCCCGCATCAAGGTGCTCTTGCCGGCGCCACGTGGTCCGGCGAGCCCGATCGCCCCGCCCGGCATCGCTTCGTCCTCGATCAGGTCAAGCAAGCGCCCTTTGGCGTCAGTGGGAATCTCGTGTTTCGGATCGTCCACCTCCGCAAGACCCCCACGATCACCGAACTGAAGCGCAATGACGTAACTTGACTGCTGCGCCTCATTGATCTCCTCGCGCACCCAGCCTGCAACTCCCTCCCGCAGCTGGGTTGAGTAAGACCTCGCGAAGGCGTCGCCGGTCTCGGCGACCACTGCGGCCCCGGTGAGAGCAGGAACCCGGGGGGCAAATCTGAACAAGAGAATGACGCCAAGGGCGAGAGCGAAAAAGCCAGGGGTGGTGAAGAAAAGTCCTTCCTCTCCCTTGAGAAGCGCAATCAAGGATTGGACGCTGCTCGCGAACCCGGCGAGGAAAATCAAGAGGGTGGCAAGAAGAGGCGGCATTCGCAGGAATAGCCAGCCCACCCTCCACGCGTACGCGGGCAGGAACTCGCCTTCTATACGTTTCAGTTCTCGCCGACGTTGATCCGCTCGCGCGAGCTCGAGAGCCCTCCAAGCGGGATCGAGAGGAGCCAGGATCTGATCAGCGTCCCGGAGGGCGACCTCTTGGAGTCCCCCCGGAGCAAGGCCCACCGACTCCGCAATCTCCCCCAGCCCCCCGCCGAGAACTTGAGCCAGGCTGATTTCCAGCAACTCGGTCCGCCCTTGGCGGTCCCTCTTCTCATCTGGAACCTGCTTCAGCGACTCCTCTAATGCATCCGTAGATTCGGCCATGACGGCCAAACCTAATAGAACCAAGCGTTCCTAGATGGTTCCAAAAGTCCAAGCCACTGGCGCCGCCGCCGCTTGCGCCGTAGGGTGGGCAAGTCGACAGGGATGCTTACGGAACCTGGGAGGGGCTGATGACGCAGTTGCGGACGACGGACTTGGGGGGGCATCGGATGCTGGCGGTGCTGCTGTCGCTGGTGGGAGTACTGCTTGTCGGGGCGGCCAGCGCGAACGCCGCCGAAGAAGAAGTCGACGGCACCCCGCCGACGATCACCAACGGCGTCCTCAGCCCGAACAGCCTCCCCTCCTCCGGCGGCAATGTCCAGATCAGCGTCGACATCATCGATCCCAGCGGCGTGCAGAACACCACCGCGCAGGTCTACGGCTCCGACGGCAGCTACCAGGCGATCACGCTCTACCAGGGGTCCGGGGACACCTACTACGGCACGCTTGAAGCACCGGCCAACTACTCCGAAGGCACGCTCAGCTACAGCGTCGAAGTCCAGGCCTACGACCTCTACAACAACTACAACAACAGCTTCATCGGCGAGGTCCAGGTCGAAGGGCAGCCGCAGTTCGACGAAGCGCCCTGGATCTCGACGACCGAACTGTGGCCACAGTTCCTGCCGGCCGAAGGCGGCACGGTGGCGATCTCCGCCGAAGCCGGCGACAACCGTGGGCTCTCCGCCGTCTACGCGCTGATCACGCCGGTGAGCGGTGGCGCCAGCGCTGAAGTCGGCCTCAACGGAGTCAGCTCCAGTCGCTTCGAAGGCAGCTATGAAGTGCCGGCGAACCTGGGGCCGCTGGCCGTCGAATACCTGGTCGAAGTCGTCGTCGAAGACGACATCGGCCAGCAGGGCCGCGCCTCGGCGGGCACGATCACGGTCGAAGCGCCCCCGCCGCCCCCGAGCGCCGGCCTGCTCGAGGTCTCGCCGCTCGAACGCTCCTTCGGCCAGGTCGCGATCGGCAAGGAGGCGACGCGCGTCGTCTTCGTTCGCAACCTCCCCCGCAAGGGCGGCGAGCCGGTGGCGGCGACGGCGCGGCTCTTCGGCTCATCGGCCTTCTCGCTGCCGGGCGCGCCCGCGGGGGGCATTCACTTCGTCCTCGCGCCCGGCGAGAAGCGCTCCTTCAGCGTCGCCTTCCGGCCGACCAGCGCCGGCGAACAGGCGGCGATGCTGGAAATCGCCCGCGACGACGGCGCCCAGTCGAACCTCGGCGTCAGCCTCGTCGGCCGGGGCGTCGCCAAGCGGTGACGTCCGGGGCGTGACGAGTGTCATGCGCCGGCGCGGTGAACGAGCCTAGGCTCGCCCCTATGGAGAAGGACGCGATCGTCGTCGGGGCCCGCTGCGCGGGCTCGACGCTGGCGCTGGAGCTGGCTCGCGCCGGGCTGGACGTGGTGGTCGTGGACCGCGACCGGTTCCCGAGCGAAACCATCTCCACCCACCTGATCTTCCCCAACACGCTCGCTCGCTTCGAGGAGCTCGGCGTCCTCGACACGCTGCGGGCGGCGCACGCGGTGCCGCTGCTCGGGTTCCGGCTGCTCGCCCTCGGCCACGACATCGCCGGGGACTTCACCCCGGTCGGCGGGTTCGACCGCGCCGCGGCGCCGCGGCGCGTCGCCCTCGACGGGGCGATCGTCGACACGGCGCTGGCGGCCGGAGTCGAAGGGCGTTTCGGCGAGCAGGTGGTCGACCTGGTCGGCAGCGGGACGGAGGACGATCCGGTCCGGGGCGTCGTCCTCGCGAGCGGCGAGGAGCTCCGGGCGAAGTGGGTCTTCGGTGCCGACGGGAGGGCCTCGACCGTCGCCGGCAAGCTCGGCATCGAGAAAACCCGCCCCCTCGCCGGCGAGGTCTCCTACCTGATGGCCTACTGGCGGGGCCTAGGCGACGATCCCTACGCGACCTCGGCGATCCACCGCGACGAGATCCTCAGCCGCTGGGCGGGCGAGGACGGAACGCACCTGCTCTGCGCCTGGGGCGACCCGGGGTTCACCCGCGGGTCGAAGGAGGAGCGGCTGGAGCGGTACCTGGCGCACCTCGAGCGCTTCCCGGAGATCGTCGCGCCGGAGGAGCTGGAGGGGGCGGAGATGATCAGCGACCTGATCGTCGCTCCGGAGTCGCTGATGCGCGGCTACTTCCGCAGGCCGAGCGGCCCCGGCTGGGCGCTGGTCGGCGACTCCTGCCACTTCAAGCACCCCGGCACCGCCCAGGGCATCGGCGACGCCGTCGCCCAGGCGGGTTACATCGCCGCGAGTCTCGCCGGCGACGATCCCCAGCTCGAGGGCTACGAGGCTTGGAGCAACGCGCGGGCCGCCGAGCACTACGAGTGGTCCTACGCCTGGGGCCAGTTCCCCAGCCCACTCTCGGAGGCCCTGTTCAAAGGCTGGGCGAGCGAGGCCGACGCCGCCCAAGACATGCGCGACTCCTTCAGCCGCCTGGTCGATCCGTCGCAGGTGATGAGCCAGGAGCGGCTCGGCCGCTGGTTCGGCTGAGGTCTCTACCTGGCCAAAGTGCCGTAACGCTCCCCCGCTGGCTGGCGCGCGGCGGGGTGCAGCCGTACGGAGTCGAGCCAGAACCGGGAGCCGACCCGCAGCTGCAGCAGGGCCGAGCGCAGCAGCGCCTCGCGGCCGGGGTCCCAGCCGAAGCCGAAGAGGCGGCGGATCTGCGGCGGCAGCAGCCCGACCGAGATCAGCCTGATCGTCTCGGTCAGGGGGATGACGGCCGCCCTCTGCCAGCCGGAGTAGGGCGGCTCGAGGATCATCGCCTCGGCCACCTCGCGACGCTCGTCGGAGATCCAGAGGCTGCCGTCGTCGAGGCGGCCGTCGACGTAGTCCTCGAGGCCGGCGTGCGTGGCCGGCATCGAGTCCGAAGGGAGCCCCAGCAGTTCTCCCACCTGCCGGTATTCGCTCCAGTAGCGCTCGCGCTCGTCGGGGTCGAGCGAGCCGAAGATTCGCTCGTAGTAGACGAGCGCGGAGTCGGCCAAGGTCGCTAGCACCCATAGCCCCAGCTCAGGGTCCGCGGCGTCGTAAGGCGTCCCCTTCGAGACCGGGCCGTAGTCGGCCGGGGTCCTCCCCTTCACCCGCCGGTGCATCGCCTGCACCACGCGGCCGGTCTTCTCCGCCTCCTCCTTCGTTCCGAAGTAGATCCGCGACATCCGCTCGTCGGTCCGTAGCAGCCGCGCCTGCGGGTCGTCGAAGATGATCGAGTGACGCTGGAACCCCACCACCGCCAGCGGATCGCAGGCCTGCATCAGCAGCGCCCGCACCCCCGAAAAGAGCACCAGCCGCTCCCGGTGCAGCCGCCGCACCATCGAGTCGGCAGGGAAGAACCCGTCCACCTCCTCCGCCTGCGCCACCCGCTCCGGCGCCAGGCCAGGGATCAGCGAGAGCATGTCGGTGGGACGAAACACTTCAACAACGGTAGCCACCGCGACCAGCGAGCTAGTGCCGCAAGTATCTATCCACTCAACGGCCCTTCCGCACCCATCGAAGGATTGCCCGAGAGTGCGCGAGGACGGTGCCGTCGGGGAGCTTCAGCGTCGGCAGCTTGTCGGTGCCGGTCTCGGCTTCGAGAGTCTCCCGCGACCCTTTGCGGAAGAACGGGATCGGGTTGCCGTGCCCCGCGATCACCTTCTCGTACTCGATCCCTTCCTCCTTGAGGGCTTCCTGGACGCGCCGGCAGGGGTGGATTCGCGGCCCCCCTTCGTCGCCGTGACAGACGTAGAGCGTCGGTAACTCGGGCATAGCACTCCTCCTAGTCAGTGAAGGCTGGGTCGGTAGACGAGCTCCTGGATGTTGCCGTCGAGCGTCCGTTGCTCGAGCAGCTCCAGGTCGAAGTCGGCCGCACCCTGGAAGATCGGGTCCAACCCAGTCTGACCGGTGATCACCGGAAAGAGGGTGACCTGCAGTCGGTCGACCAGGCCGGCGGCCATCAGCGCCCGGTTCATCGACAGGCTCCCGTGGGAGCGCAACGGCACCTCGGACTCCTCCTTCAGTCGGGCGACGACGTCGACGGCGTCACCGCTCACTACCGTCGCGTCCGGCCAGTCGAGGGGCTCTTCCAGCGTCGTCGACACCACCGTCGCCGGCAGGCTCCTCATCCGGCTGACCCACGGATCGCGGACCTCGGACCCCTCGCTGCTCTCGGCGAGCATCCGCGCGAACAGCCGGTACGTCTCGGCCCCGAAGACCATCCGCTGCTCCTCGCCGTACAAGGCAAGGCGATGGTCCAGCAACTCGGGCCCCTGCTTCCCCCAATAGCCGCTCCAGTCGGCGCTGGCCGAGCCGTAGCCGTCGAGGCTGGAAAAGACGTCGAAGGTGTAGGTAGCGCTCATGTCGTTCTCCTCAGGTAGAGAGTTGCGGTTCACCTAGGCGACGAAGGAGCGGGGTGAAAATCGACACGAGATTGTGAATCGGGGAGACAGGATTTGAACCTGCGACCGCTCGGCCCCCAGCCGAGTGCGCTACCAGACTGCGCCACTCCCCGTGGGGGCTTCATTTTGACGGATTGGCGGGCACGGTGCTTGTGGGAACGTCTTGTCTGCCTTGTATGTTGCTGCCCATGAGGCGATGCGGACGCTGCGAAGAGGAGAAGCCGGTGGAGGAATTCGCTTGGCGACGGCGGGCGCGAGGGCAGCGGGACAACTACTGCCGGCCGTGCCGGGTCGATTACCACCGGCAGCACTACCTGGCGAATAAACCGCGCTACATCGCCCAGGCGCGGCAGCGCAAGAAGGCGCTGCTTGAAGAGCGGACGCAATATCTGGTCGCTTTCCTTCGCGAGCATCCCTGCGTCGACTGCGGAGAGGGCGACCCGATCGTCCTCGAGTTCGACCACCTCAGAGACAAGAAATTCTCGATCTCGGAGGGGGTCCAAGGGCGGCGCTGGAAGGACGTCCTCGACGAGATTGCAAAGTGCGAGGTGGTTTGTGCAAACTGTCACCGACGCCGCACCGCGAAACGGGGCGGCTTCCACCGCGCGGCGGTAGCTCAACGGTAGAGCCTCGCCCTTCCAAGGCGATGACGCGGGTTCGAGTCCCGTCCGCCGCTTGCTCTTAAAGCGCCTCGCCTCTCTGCCGATGAGAGGGGCGATGCGCGTTGTTCTCTCGATGCTTGCCGCTTGCGCCCTTGCCTTGGGGCTCACTGGCTGCGACGGCGCAGGCGGCGATTCCGCCTCGGGCGCGGGTGGCTCAGCCGCGACTGGGGGCTCTTATGTCGACTGGCCCCTCTTTGGGCGGGTGCCGGCGCGGACGCATTACCTGCCGGCGGAGGAGAAAGCGCTGGACCCGCCTTTGAAGGAGGCGTGGTCGGTCAACACGCACGCGCTGATCGAGTTCCCGCCCGCGATCCACGACGGGGTCGCCTACGTGATCAACAAGTACGGGAACGGGAAAGCGGTGCGGCTGCGGGACCGGAAGGTGCTCTGGGAAATCAACGTGCGGCCGAGCGACAAGGGGAAGCCGAACTTCGTCACCGCGCCCGTCTATTACGAGGGCGTCGTCTACGGGGCGTTCTTGAACGGGAACCTGGCCGCGGGCGACGCGAAGACGGGGAAGAGACTCTGGGTCCGCAAGCTCGGGGCGCACCTCGAATCCTCGCCGCTGGCAATCGATGGCAGGCTCTACCTCGGCACCGACACCACGGACCTGCTCGCCCTGCGCGCCTCGGACGGCAGCACGCTGTGGAAGTTCAACGCGCCCGGGGCGATCAAAGCGAGCCCCAGCTACGACGACGGCAAGGTCTTCTTCGCCGACTACCAGAGCAGCATGTTCGCCCTCGACGCGAAAAGCGGCAAGCTCGTCTGGCGTAGCAACACGAGCAAGGTCCCGCCCTACGGCCGCGGCGGCTTCTTCTCCTCCCCCGCCGTCGCCTTCGGCCGCGTCTACGCCGCCCGCGACGACGGCACCGTCTACGCCTTCGACGAGGGGAGCGGCGAGGTCGCCTGGTCCTTCGACGCCGGCGCCCAGGTCTACGGCTCACCCGCCGTCGCCCAGGTCCCCGGCACCCCACCGACCGTCTACATCGGCGCCGAAAACGGCCGCTTCTTCGCCCTCGACGCCCGCACCGGCAAGGTGCGCTGGCGGCGCGACGTCGGCGGCCCGATCCCCGGCACCGCCACCGTGATCGGCCACACCGTCTACACCTCCAGCTTCAAGACCCGGGAAACCAGCGGCTTCGACGTCCACACCCACCTGCGCACCTTCCACATGAAGGAGTCCGGCTACACGCCGATGGTCTCCGACGGCGAGCGCCTCTACCTGATCGGCTACTACGACCTGATCGGGCTCGAACCGCGCTAAGGGATCGGGCTGTGGGCGCGGCTGGCGTCGAGCTCGAAGATGCGGAAGTCGGTGCCGAGGACCGGCTGGGAGACGTTGTGGACCGGGGTCTCGCCGATCAGCCCGTCCGGTGAGCCGGCGTGGGCGTGACCGTGGAGCACCAGGTCAGGGCCGTGCTCGAGGATCGGCGCCGCCAGCCGGTCGGAGCCGAGGAAGACCCAGATCTCCCGCGGCTCCCCCTCCAGGGTTTCTTCGGCCGGCGAGTAGTGGAGGAGGACGATCCGCAGCGGGCAGGTCGCGACCTCCCGCAGCCCCTCGTCGAGCGCTTCGACTTCCGCGGTCGCCTCGGCGTAGACGGCGCGGAGCGAGGGCTCGCCGAAGTCCGGCAGGTGGCGCGGCGCGAAGCCGCCGACGAAGCCCTTGACCCCGACGATCCCGACCTCGACCCCGCCGGCCTCGCAGACGGCAGCGCTGCGCTCGAGCATTTGAACCCCGCCCGCCTCCAGGCGCTCGAGGATCGCCCCGGCTTCGTCGGCGTGCCAGTCGTGGTTGCCGAGCACCGCGTACACGGGCGCCTCCGTCTCCGCCGCCGCCGCGCAGAGGATTTCCGCCTCGTCGAGGCGGCCGTGGCTGGTCAGGTCGCCGGCGACGAGGACGAGGTCGACGTCGTCGCCGAGCGCCGCGAAGGAGGAGACGATCGCCTCCCGGTTGGAGTCGCGGCAGTGGATGTCCCCGGTGGCCGCGATCCGCAGCCGCTCGCTCCCGGATGAAGAAGTCACCCCGCTCCCCTACCCGCCCCGCCGCGCGTTTATCGGAGCCGTGGACGGGGCACCGAAAGGGGGCATGGCGGAGAACCTGGGCAAGAGCGAGGTCGCCCCTGAGCTGACCGAGAGCCTGAAGCGCTCGGTCGCGGCCCTAGAGGGGCAGGGGATCCCCTACCTGCTGGGCGGCGGGCTCGGCTGCTGGGCCCGCGGCGGGCCGCCCTCGAGCAACGACATCGACCTGATGATCAAGCCCGAGGACGCCGAGCGCGCCCAGGAAGCGCTGGCTGAGGCCGGGATGCGCCCGGAGACCCCGCCCGAGCAGTGGCTGCTCAAGGCCTTCGACGGCGAGATCCTCGTCGACCTGATCTTCGAACCCTCGGGGATGACGATCGACGACGAGGTGATCGCCCGCGGCGAGGACATCAGCGTGATGGCGATGAACGTCCACGTAATGGACCTCAACGACCTCCTCGTCACCAAGCTGCTCGCCCTCGACGAGCACAGCGTCGACTACGGCGACCTGATCCTCATCACCCGCTCCCTGCGCGAGCAGATCGACTGGCAGCACCTGCGCGAGGCGACCGCCACCAGCCCCTTCGCCGTCGCCTTCTTCGCCCTCGCCGACGGTCTCGAGATCTGCCCGGCCGCGTCCCGGCCGGCCGCGGTCGAGAGCTAGCCTGAACCCGCATCACTTCATGAGAGGATGGGCAGATGATGATCAGACAAAGTTGGTTTAGAAGTCAGGTGGTGCGCCTGGGAGCCCTTATCGGGGGGCTTTTGCTCACTGTCCTCTCAATCGCACCAGAGACCCGCGCGGTCACTCGCCTCGCGAGCTTCCATGACTGTGGAGACATCCCAACCCTCACCACTTGGGACATCCGCGCAAAGCGTGTTACGTGTCATAAGGCAAAGCGGGTAGCTCATGCATATGTATCCGCAGTGGGCGGCGATGGCGGCTCTACCCAGGATGTTCTGGGATTCCACTGCAGAATCTCCGGCTACTACGGAGACGGGGCCTACTACCGCTGTGCCGCTCAAGGCCATCGCGTTGTGCGCTTCACCAGAGGTGGCTGAGTAGGTTCAGAAGTTGTTTCGCCTCAGCGGTGGCAGGGCAGGTAGGTGCCGGGGACCGGCGCCTTCAGGACCAGCAGGCCGTCCTTGGCCTTGGTCGTGAACGGCAGCGCTTCGGTGACCGGGACGCCGTCGGCATCGGCCAAGACCCAGTTGCCGCCGGGACCGTGGTCGCTGATCGTCAGTTTGGCGCCCTGTTCGATCGGCACTTCGTCGAAGCGGGCGACGACGATCTTGTCGCCGCTCGGGCAGGACGCGTAGACCGAGGCGGAGGTCAGCCGATCGGCGGTGATCGTCCAGTCGTCGAGGTAGGTGCCGCTGCGGTTGCGCCGCACCGCTGGAACCGCGACGGTCTCGCTCGGCTTCTCGCCCGAGTCGAGCGATTCGATCCGCAACCTGGCGTCGCCCGGGTCTTCGAGACCGCTTTCGACGTAGCGGTCGAGCGCTCCCTGATCGCAAACGACCATGTAGATGCCGCTGGTCGCCGGCTTTTCCCAGTCCGAGCATTCGTCGATCGCGTTCTGCAGCGGGCTGGCGCCGTCCCGAAGCCGTGCCGGCACCCCGGTGCTCTCCTCGACCGTTTCTTCGCCGAGCCCGTCGCGCCCACCCGGGTCGGCGACGCCGCGGCACGGTTCGACTTCCTCGCCGCCGTACTTCTGCTGCCAGAGCGGGCTCTTCGGCGCGTCGGCGATGAGGAACTTGTTGCTGCCTTCGTAGACGCCGAGGCCGCCGTTGCGATGGCCGAAGAGCCCGTGCCAACAGGCCCAGCCGACCCGCGAGAGGTCGATCAGCGGCGTCACTTCCGGCAGCAGGTGCAGCTGGCGCACCGGGTCGCAGGTCGGGTGGTCGTCGATCAGCCCCTTGACGTCGAGCGGCCGCACCTGGCCTTCGCAGTTCTCGTAGGTGGCGTGGCTGCCGCGGGCGGCGAAGGCGCGCGGGTGCCCTTCCGGCCGGCTCAGCGCCTCGTCTTCCCAGGGGAAGGCACGGCCCTCTTCGTTATGGCGGTTCATCCAGACGTATCGCGGCTCTTCGCTCTGCGCCGAGAGCAGGACGCCAACCGACTCGAAGTCCGCCTCGTGGAACCCGCCTTCGGCGAGGCCGTCGCCGACCGGCTGGTAGTTGAAGGGGTAGAAGAACCAGTACTGGATCGAGATCGGCCCCTTGCCGTCCTGCTCGCGGTTGACGAGGAAGTACTCGGTCGCGGTCGACTCCGGGTCGGCGCTGCCCAGCGCTCCGACCATCTGGTCGTGCTGCTCGTCGACGTCGTTGTCGGCGGCCGGGAACTCGAGCGACTCCCCTTCGCCGCCGATCCAGGGGAACTGCCCGGGCGTGCCGAGCCGCAGGCAGCCTTCGCCGCCGCCACCGCCGACGCGACGGCAGACAGAGGCGCGCCGGTCCCGGAACGAGAAGATGGTGCCGACCGGGATCGGCCAGAAGCCGTCGTTGCGATCGACCACCAGCTCCGGCTGGTAGCGCTGGGCGAGCTGGCGCTGCCAGCTCGGTCCGGGCGGCTGCTTCCCAGTCATCGCCGCCTTCATCTCCGGGGTGGGCGCGCAACTGGGCACCCGCTTTTCCGGATCTTCGTCGCCGCGGTCGTCGAGCAAGCGGTCGCGCAGCGCCAGCGCCCGCGGCTCGACCAGGTCGACCGGCTCCAGCGGGCCGAGCGCTTTCGCCTCAACCCGATCGGCTGCGAGCGGCGCGATCGCGCCGCGGCGGGGACGGTGGTTGCCGGCGCTGCCGTCGAGGACCACGTGCGCGAGCCAAACACGGTCGTCGCTTTCGCCGACGTAGGCGCCGCAGACGACTTCGCCGTTGTCGAGGACGACCGCGACCGGCTGCAGTTCGGGCGAGTCGAGGCCGTGGAGGAAGGCGGCGGCGCCGGCGAACAGCGGCACCGAGACGAGCACCGCGAGCCCGTAGGGGGCGAAGCGATCACCGGAGGCGGCGGCGACGCCGAGGCAGAGGAGTCCGAGCAGGACCGCCGTGGTGGCGACGCCGGCCAGCCAGAGCTCGTCGCGGACGAGGAGGACGGAGACGATCGCGAAGCCGCTCAGGGCCAGGGCGATCCGCGGCACCAGCAGCGAGCCGAAGTCGTCCGCCCTCCACCCCACCCCCGGTGCGGCGAGCCCTCCGGGGGCGGCGAAAAGCAGCGCCGCGATCGCGTAGGGAACGAGGATCAGCAGCGTGCGATCGACGCCTTCGGCGTGGAAGGAGAAGTAGAGGGCGAAGGCGAGGAAGGCGAACGGCAGCAGCTTGAAGAGGCGAGCGCCCCAGCTCTCCTCGCTGTGGACGAACGCTGTCCACTTGGCTTTCAGTCCCTCCCAGATGCGTTTCCCCTGCGGGTCCCTCGACCCCGTTTTCAGCGGGTCGTTGTTGCGCCGCCACTCCAGCGCCCGGTCGACGAGGTAGTGGAGGAACAGCGCCGCCACGACCAGGCCGGCGAAGATCTGCCGCTGCTGGTCGGGACGGAAGTCGCCTATCCAGATCGTCGCCAGGAGCCCGGCCAGGCCGATCGCGACGAGCCCGCGGCGGGTCGTCCGTACCTCGCGCCCCTTGGCGTCGAGCAGCCAGGCGAGGGCGGCGGCAACCAGTCCGAGGCCAATGAAGATCGCCAGGGCGACGGCGCCGGTGGAGACGAGTTCGCTGGCCGAGACGGAGCTGACCGCTTGGTCGGCCGGCAGGTTCGCCGACCAGAAGCGCAGCCAGAGGATCGCCCGACCGGCGAGGCCCGCCACCACGACCAGGACGCCGAAGACCACCGCGACCCCGAGCGCGATCAAGATCAGGTGCCGGGTCGAGAGCTGCACCCCGCGGCTCCGCAGCTGCGGCGGCGCGCGGCGGGAGCGGGTCGGGTCCTCGGGCCAGGTCGCGCGCAGCAGCATCAGCGCCCGCGCCGCCAGCAGCAGCAGGGCGATCAGCAGCGGCAGCGCCAGCCAGAGCGCGAGCAACTGGCGCCAGGTGGAGTGCGGATCGGGCTCGAGGATGACCCCGGCAACGACGGCGTAGGGCGCCAGCACCCCCGCCACGACCCAGCCGCCGAGCGTCTTCGGGCTCGGAAGACCGCCCTCCTCTTCTTCGGAGCCGGGGGCCGGCGCGGGCGCTTGGAAGTCGAGCGCGGCCGCGAGCGGGGCCGCCACCCGCCGCGCGATCGCCTGGTGGCCGGCCTCGTTCGGGTGCAGGGTCCCGGCCGGATCGTCCTTGGCGATCGCTTCGGGGAGGGTTCGTACCCAGCGCCGTTCCTTGGCGCAGTAGCCGTGGTGCTCGAAATCGGCGGCGATCCCGCCCACCGCCTGCCAGTCGTTGCGCTCGGCGGCCTCCCGGACCTTCCGGTTCAGCGGCCGCAGCAGCTCCTCGTAGGCCCACTGCGCCTCCTCGTGAGTGGTGAGGCCGGGGCCGTCCCGGCAGAAGTCGCCGAACTCGTCGTGGGTGGGATCGAAGTACTCGGTGATGTAGACCGGCGCGCCGGGGGCGGCTTCCGCGAGCGCTTCGCCGAGTTCGTCGTAGCTGCCGCCGAGCGCACGCAGCCTGGGCTCGATCGCCCGTTTCGAAGCCGCCTGGCAGTCGCCCGGCAGCGCGCACTGCTTGACCACGCCGGAGAAACGGACGTCGTTGGCCCCGACGCTGAGCAGGACCGCGTCCACCGCCGGCCCCTCGTCGCCGCCGGCGAGTTCGCGCAGCCGGTCGACCTGCGGCAGGTACGGTGCCCCGCCCGGCTCCAGTTCGATCCCGTCGTAGGGCCCGAGCAGGCCCGCGTCGATTCGCGCCCCCGAGCAGGCGAGGCTGACGAAGGTGATCGAGCGCCGCCGGTCGACTTTGCCGAGCTGGTTGGCCGCCTGCTGAAAGCCCGCGGCGGCACTGCGATGGCAGGGGCGGTCGAGCCAGCGGCTCGGCTGTTGCGGTTCGGGGTTCCCCTCGCCGGAGGCGACCGAGTCGCCGAGGGCCACGATCAGCGTGTCGTCGACCTCCACTCGCGCCACCTCGGCCCGGTTGCGAGCGAGGACCTTGATCAGGTGCTCGCCCTCCCCTTCGACGTCGAACACCGCCCCACAGCTTTCGCCTGCTTCCAGCTGCCGCGGCTCCGCGGTCTCCCCGTCGACCCGCCAGGTCGCCCGCTCCAGCTCCGCGCAGATCGCCGCCGAAGGCAGCGCCCGCACGGCGAAGGTGTCGAGGTCGGCCGGCCGCAACGCGCTCGCGTCGTCGATCCTGCCGTCGCCGTTGGCGTCGCCCCCATAGCGATCGATAACCGTCCAGCCCATCCCGGTCGGATCGGGCGCGGCAGCAGCCCCTCCCGCCTGCACGACGAGGACGAAGAGGGCGCCGAGAAGCCCCGCTAGAAGTCGGTGAGACCTGAGCATCAGCGGCGCCAACCTTCCACAACCCAGCGGACGACGCAACCTCCGGTACCGAATCAGGACCGGGTTCTCTGGCTCAGACTCCGCGCAGGGTGAAGCGCACGCGCGCGCCCGACCCACCCGGCGCGAGCCAGATGCGTCCCCCGTGGGCCTCGACGATCGCTTTCGCGACCGCCAACCCGAGGCCGGCGCCGTCATCTCCCCGCGCGGCATCGCCGCGGTAGAAGGCCTCGAACACACGGGCGGCGTCGGCGTCGGCGATCCCCTCCCCCTCGTCGTCGACCTCGACCTCGACGCCCTTGCCCTGGGCCCGTGCTCGCACGGTGACGCTGCCGTCGGCGGGGGTGTGGCGGATTGCGTTCTGGATCAGGTTGAAGAGGACCCGCTGCACCTTCTCGGGATCGGCGGAGGCGACCAGCGAGCCCTCCGGCAGTTCGGCGGCGACCCGTACCCCGCACGCGTCCGCCTGCGCCCGCATCGCCGCCACCGTCTCGTCGATCAGGACGCCGAGCTCCACTTGGCGGATCGTCCAGGAGATCTCCCCCGCCTCGATCCGCGAGAGCTCGAAGAGGTCGTCGACGAGGTCGCTGAGGACGCCGACGTGGGTGCGGATCTCCCCCAGGTAGCGCTCGCGGGTCTCCCCCGTGGCGACGCCGTCGTCGATCGAGTCGACCAGGAGCCGCAGCGAGGCCAGCGGCGTGCGCAGGTCGTGCGAGGCGGCCGCGACCAACTGCCGGCGGGCCCCCTCGATCTCGCGGTTGGCGCGCTCTTCCATCGCCAGGCGGGCGGCGAGGGCGCCCGCGAGGGCGATTCCGGCAGCGGCCAGCAGGGCGAGGGCGATCTGCTCGGCGCCCATGCCGTGCGGGACCGCGACCGCGGCGGCGCCGGCGAGGAAGGCGGCGATCGCGATCGCGATCGCGCGTCTCATCTCCGCTCCCCCCTGTTCATGCCTTGAACCTGTAGCCGACGCCCCAGATCGTCTCGACGAAGCGCGGCGCGGCGGGGTCGTCGCCGAGCTTGCCGCGCAGGCGGCGGATGTGGACGGTGACGGTGCTGGTGTCGGTGAAGAACGGGTATTCCCAGACCGCCTCCATCAGCTGGTCGCGGGTGAAGACCCGGCCGGGGCGGGCGGCGAGGTAGGCGAGCAGGTCGAACTCGCGCATCGTCAGGTCGAGTTCGGCGCCGTCGAGGAAGGCGCGTCTGCTCGCCGGCTCCACCCGCAGCGCTCCGCGCTCGATCGGCGGCTCCGCCTCCTCCTCCGCGCGCGGCGGCGCGACGCGCCGCAGGACCGCCTCGACCCGGGCGACCAGCTCGGCCGGGGAGAACGGCTTCACCACGTAGTCGTCGGCGCCGTGGCGGAGGCCGACGAGGCGGTCGGACTCCTCGCCGCGCGCGGTCAGCAGGATCACCGCCACCCGCTTGCCGGGCCGCTCGTGCAGGCGGCGCAGGACCTCGATCCCGTCGAGACCGGGCAGCATCACGTCGAGGACGACGAGGTCGGGGCGGTGCAGCTCCGCGAGGCGCAGCGCCTCGGGACCGTCCATCGCCCGCTCGACGCCGAAGCCGGCGCGCTCGAGATAGCTGCCGACGACCTCGACGATCGTCGGCTCGTCGTCGACGACGAGGACGCTGCCGTTGCCGCGGTCGGCCATCGCCGGGATTCTCCCGCCTGCGGCCTCGCTAGCCAAAGGTGAAGGCATAACCCATCACCCCCGGTTCGGGTTCGAGGCGCAGCAGGTGCTCCCCGACCTCTGGCAGGTCGACGAGCTCGTAGAGGCGCTGCGAGCGGACGGTAACCGCACCGCCATGCACGTCGGAGCCCGCAGCGGCCCCGATCGGCTCGCCGTCGAGCGTTACCCGGACCTGCCGCAACCGCCCGTCGGTCGTCCCCAGCACCAGGTACACGCGCCGAGCGTCGAAGTCGAGTTCGAGCGAGCCGCCGGCGGCGGTCGCCGAGTCGAGTCCAATCCGCCAAGGACCGCGGTAGGCGAACTCGTTCAGCCGCACCTCGGCCGGGGCGGTGAAGTCGTGCAGGCCCGGCGAGAGCTGCGGGTTGGTGAACCGTTCGGCCCGGGCGGCGCCGAGGTAGGTCTCCGGCGTCGTCACCCCCGCTTCGGCTTCGATCCCCTCGGCGCCCGCCATCCCCTTTCCTACCCGGTCCCCCGCTTCGGCCAGGAGCTCGCGGATCACCCGCTCCTTCTCCCCGTATTCGCCCTCGCCGAAGTGGGCGTAGCGGACCCGGCCGCGGGCGTCGATGAAGTACTCCGCCGGCCAGTACTGGTTGGCGTAGGCCTCCCAGGTGCGCAGTTCGTTGTCCTGGGCGACGGGATAGCGAATGTCGTTGCGTTCGATCGCGTCCTCGACGTTGCCGGGGTCGCGCTCGAAGGGGAACTCGGGGGAGTGGACGCCGACGATCGTCAGGCCGTCCTTGCGGTAGCGCTTGTCCCAGGCCTTCAGGTAGGGAAAGGTGCGGATGCAGTTGATGCAGCTGTAGGTCCAGAAGTCGACGAGGACGACGCGGCCGCGCAGCTGCCGCAGGGTCAGGGGCCGGTCGCCGGGGGTGTTGAACCAGTGCTCGTTGCCGACGAATTCCGGCGCCTTGCCGAGCACCGGCAGGCCGGAGGCCTGGCCCGGCGGCGGCGCCTCGCTCGCTTCGAACTTGACCGCGTGGCCCTGACCGCGCAGGTCGGCGAGCGCGCTCTGGGCCGAGGCGCTGTCCTCGAGGGCTTCGCTCGGGTTGACGAGGAAGCTCGGGAGGTCTGAGGCGATCGCGTTCTGGAAGCGGATGTCGTAGTTGCCGAGCATCGCCAGGCCGACGACGACCATCACCGCCCCCATCGCGACCTGCAGGCCGACGCCACGACGGGCCAGCGGCGCGATCGCCCGCCTGCCGCCCAGCATCAGGAAGTAGAGGACGGCGGCGGACCCGAGCCCGTAGCTGAGCGCGACGGCGAGGCGGCCGGCGTCGAAGGGCTGCGCGGCGGAGACGGTGATCACGCCGGCGAGGATCGGGCCTGCGCACGGCGCGTAGACGAGGCCGAGGCTGAGGCCGACGAGGACGCCCGACCAGAACCCCTCGCCGCCGCGCCGGGGGCCGCCGGCGCGGGCGCCGAGCCGGCTCAGCCAAGCCTCGACGCGCGCTGCCAGCGGCGGCGCCATCAGGGTCAGGCCGAAGCCGATCAGGACCGCGATCGCCAGCCTGCGCAGGAGGTCGTCGGGCAGCCCCAGGGCGGCGATCACGTAGACGAGGGCGACGGTGGCGAAGGTGAAGGAGATCGTCAGCCCGGCGACGATCCCGAGCGGCCGCCGCCGCCCACCGGTGGCACCGGCCGAGAGCGCGACCGGCAGGACCGGCAGGACGCACGGCGACAGCGCCGTAGCCGCGCCCGCGAGGAACCCGAAGAGGACCAGCAGCACCATCAGCGGTCCTTCATCCCCTCGTCAGCCATCAGCAGCGCAACCGCCCTTCCGTAGCCCATCGTCGCTCCCTCCGGTTGGTGGACGGAAACGACGCTACGGGGAAAATGTGACAGGGGAAGAAACTCCCGCTGAGGAGACGGGGCACCTAGGACTCGAACCTAGAATCGCCGGTTTTGGAGACCGGTGCCTTAGCCAGTTTGGCCAGTGCCCCAGAGGTTAAATCGTAGTCAGCTTTGCTTCAGGGTGAGGCTCTTGGTCTTCTTGGCGGCGATGCCGGAGGTCGGCTTGAAGGTGAGCTTGGCCTTGACCTTGGCTTTGCCGAGCTGTTCGAGCTGGGCTTTCGTCGCGCCCTTGGCCTTGATCGTGATCTTCAGCTTCTTCGCCTTCTTGGCCTTCTTCTTCGTCTTCGCGAGACCCTTGCCGGAGACGGTCAGGGTGCCGGCGCCGGGAACCTTGACCGAGAGGGTCGCGGTGCCTTTGGCCTTGTTCAATTTGACCCCGCCGAGCTTGATCTTCGGCTTGACCACCTTGACTTTCGCCACTTGGGTGGCCGTCCCGCCCTGGGGCGCGGTGGCGGTGAGGGTGACTTCGTAGGTGCCGGGTTTGACGTTCTTCGGGGCTGAGGCCTTGACTTCGCTGGTCGCGGTTGGGGCGCGGTGCGAGGTGGGGTCGAGCGCGCCGGGGACGAAGGTGGCGCCGGTACCGACCTTGGCTTTGCCGCCTTTCACGGACGTTTTCGCGCTCAACGCAAAGGTCGACGTGGTCGTGGTACTGGCGTAGTTGAGCTTGAACTTGACCGGCGCGCTGCCGCCGAGGAAGACCTGCGTTGCTTTGGTCGGTCCCGCGATGCGCAGGTCGCTGGTCCCAGCTTGGCTCTGCTGGTTGGTGCCGAGGCAGATGGCGGAATCTTTTGGATCGCCTTCGCTCCGCACGCAGTGAACGGGTCGATCGGCGGGGAATTCGCCATTAACGCCCCGGAAGCCCATGGCGATGGCTGCGGTGAACGGACCGGCGAAGGGACTGCCGTCGGTCGCGACAGGCAGCCCGAAGTCCGCGTCGACGGACCATTCCCGGGTGGCTCCGTTGATTTCCTGGACCGGCCCCGACAGGTAGCCGACCCCCTGCAACCCGCTCGGAGGCCATGGACCCCCGACCAGCTGCCTTTCCTCCGGTTTGGCTTCCGATTCGTCGAGGACCTGCTGAATGCTCGGGGATGCGGCGGCCATCTCACTGGCGACTTGTTCGTTCAGCGTGAAGACGATCGGAGCGCTGCTGGGAGAGGTCGCCGTGATGGTCTGAGGCGGCGTGGACCGGGGTGGCACCGCGATGCCGAGCAGGTACTGCACCGTTTCTTCGTCTTCCTCCGGTTGACAGTCCGGGATCGAGTTCGTGCAGATAACGAAGTGCACACGGGCCGACCCGATGCCGCCGGGCTGGCTGACCGAGAGGCTGTTCGGCTTGAAGTAGAAGCAGCCGCTCAACGCGAGGACGAGGGCCGCGAAGGCGGCCAGCGCGACGAGCGGTTTAGTGGGACGGCGCAGGCGAGACACGTGGGGCTCCTCCGATCAGTTCTTCTTCAGGGTGATGCTCTTGCTCTTGACGACGGCGATGCCCGAGGTCGGCTTGAATGCGATCTTCGCCTTGACCCTAGCCTTGCCCTCCTCGGCGAGCAAGCTCTTGGCCTTCCCCTTCGGCTTGATCGTGACTTTCAGCTTCTTCGCCTTTTTGACTTTCTTCTTCACTTTGACGAGTCCTTTGCCGGAGACGCTCAGGGTGCCGGCGCTGGGGACCTTGACTGAGAGGGTCGCGGTGCCTTTGGCCTTGTTCAGCTTCACCCCGCCGAGCTTGAGCTTCGGCTTCGTCACCTTCAGGGTCGCCACCTGGGAAACGGAGCCGCCCGCGCCAGTCGCGGCGGTGAGGGTGACGTCGTAGGCGCCGGGCTTCGCCGTCTTCGGAACGGTCACGGTCACCGAGCGCGTTTCAGCCGGCGAGCGGTGGGTGTTGAGGTCGAGCGTTCCGGGGGCGAAGTTCGTACTCGACAGCTTCAGCGTCGCCTGCGGGAGCGTCGAGCTCGCCGACAGGCCGAAGCCGGGCGGGGGCGAGACGGTGCTGGCAAAGTCGAACGGGTAGGCGATCGTGACCTTGCCGCCGACGAAGGCCGAGGCGGGGGCAGGCGGCGCGATCTTCAGGTCGGAGGTGCCGATTTCGGCGAAGGCGCTCTCGCCGCAGCCCGCGGTCGGGTCTTCCATCCCGACCCGCTCGTAGCAATCGACCGGCCGATCGGCGGGATGCGTGCCGTCGACCTTGCGCCAGCCGAAGACGACGAGGGCGGAGAACGGCCCTCCGAAGCTGCCGCCGTCGGCGGCGCTCGGCAGGCCGAACTCGGTATCGATCGACCATTCCCGGATCTCCCCTTTTTCCTCGTCGAAGACCGACGAGAGATAGCCGGCCGACTCCGTCCCCTCCGGTGGGTAGGTGCCTTCGCCTTCGAACTCCTGAGCGAGGTCCTGCAGGGCCTTCGTCACTTCTTCGTTGCGAGTGAAGGCGATCGGGGCGCCGGCACCCTTGGGGACGGCGGTGATCGTCTGCGGCGCGACTGAGCCCTTCGGCACCGCAATCGCGAGCATGTACTGCGACTGTCCTTCGTCTTCGTTCGGCCCGCAGTTTTCGTCGGGCCCGATGTCGGTGCAGAGCTCGAGGTGGGCCTTCACCGGGCCGATGCCGGCCGGCTGGCTGAGCTGCAGCGACTCCGGCTTCAGGTGGGCGCAGGCGCTCAGGCCCAGCGCGAGGACTGCGAGAACAACGAGAACGGGCAACGACTTCAGACGGGGACGCAGACGGGACAAGACACGCTCCTTTGGTATGGCGGGCGCGCCAATCCTCCCAAACAGTGCGGGCGGAGGGACTTGAACCCCCACGGGCCGAAGCCCACCAGGACCTAAACCTGGCGCGTCTGCCAAATTCCGCCACGCCCGCGTGGCTGGGCCGGGTGGCCCTTAACGCGGGGGCAATGCCGCCGCGTCGCTGACAGATTCTATGATCGGAGCCGTGGCGGTAGGAGAGCTAAGGCCCGGCTACGAACTGTGGCGGCCGAATCGGGAAAAAGCGAGCTCGGTCACGACCAAGTTCGTCGTCGTGCTGCTGCTGGCGGCGACGGCGGTGCTCGCGGCCCTGGTCGCGCTCGGCGGCTGGCCGCTTTTGAAGGGCGGCAGCGGGATGGGGATCGTCTGCATGATCTACGCGCTCCTCTACGCCTTCTTCGCCTTCCTCGTCGCCCGTTGGAGCCGCGGCATCCTGCCGGTCGCGGCGGCGCTCTCGATGATCCTCGCGATCTTCTGCGCGGTCGGGGCCGAAAGCTGGTTCAACCGGGACCGCGCCGGTTTCGACGAAGCGGCCCTCAGCTCCTCGTTGATCGGGGTGCTGGTGATCATCCTCGGCCTCCTGCAGATCGTCCTCATCGCCGCCTGCCTCTACGCCTTCAACCAGGAGTGGCACGTTGAGGAGGAGCGCCCGATCGGCTCCGGCGAGGACTACGGGGCCGGCGCGGGCCAGCCGCAGCCTGCCTGATCCGGCTTTATCGTTCGGGCTGAGCCGGAGTGGCGGAATTGGCATACGCGATCGACTCAAAATCGATTGCCCTTGCGGGCTTGTGGGTTCGAATCCCACCTCCGGCATAAGTGGACGCGGCTAACGGGGAGCTGCTGTGGGAGCCGTCGGCCGAGCTGGTCGAGCGCTCGCGGTTGTCCGAGTTCACCCGCTGGCTCGAGCGCGAGCGCGGCCTCTCCTGCGGCGACTACGGCGACCTCTGGCAGTGGTCGGTCGATGACCTTGACGGGTTCTGGTCGGCGATCTGGGAGTTCTTCGAGGTGGAGGCGGACGGCGACCCCTCCCCCGTCCTCGCCTCGCGGGAGCTGCCGGGCGCGCAGTGGTTCCCGAACACGCGGCTGAACTATGCGGAGCACGTCTTCCGAGGAAAAGACGACGACGAGACGGCGATCCTCCACGCCTCGGAGCTGCGCGAGCTGGACGAGCTGAGCTGGGGGGAGCTGCGACGGCAGGTCGCGGCGACCGCGGCGGGTCTGCGCGCGCTCGGGGTCGAACGCGGCGACCGCGTCGTCGCCTACCTGCCGAACATCCCCGAGGCGATCGTCGCTTTCCTCGCCACCGCCTCGATCGGCGCGGTCTGGTCCAGCTGCTCGCCCGACTTCGGCCCCGCCAGCGTCGTCGACCGCTTCGCCCAGATCGAGCCCAAGGTCCTCTTCGCGGTCGACGGCTACCGCTACGGCGGCAAGGACTTCGACCGCCACGAGACGGTGGCGCGGTTGCAGGAGGCGATGCCGAGCCTGGAGCGCACGGTCGTCCTTCCGTACCTGAGTGCGGATCCCGACCTCTCCTCGTTGCGCGACGTGATGCGCTGGGAGGAGCTGCTGGCCCAGGGCGACGGGGCCGAGCTGAGCTTCGACCGTGTCCCCTTCGACCACCCGCTCTGGGTCCTCTACTCCTCCGGCACCACCGGGCTGCCGAAGGCGATCGTCCAGGGCCAGGGCGGGATCCTGCTCGAGCACCTGAAGAAGCTCAACCTCCACGTCGACGCCCACCCCGGCGACCGCCTCTTCTGGTTCACGACGACCGGCTGGATGATGTGGAACTTTCTCGTCTCCGGGCTGCTGACGCGGGCGGCGATCGTCCTCTACGACGGCAACCCCGGCCACCCGGACATGGGGACGCTCTGGGACCTGGCCGAGCGCGCCGGGGTGACGATGTTCGGGACCAGCGCCGCCTACATCGCTGCCTGCATGAAGGCCGAAGTCGAGCCCGGCAGCGGCCACGACCTCAGCGCCCTCAAGGCCGTCGGGTCCACTGGCTCCCCCCTCTCGCCCGAGGGCTTCGACTGGATCTACGAGCACCTCGGCAAGGACACCTGGCTCTTCTCGACCAGCGGCGGCACCGACCTCTGCACCGCCTTCGTCGGCGGCGTCGCCACGCTGCCCGTCTATCGCGGCGAGCTGCAGGCGCGGGCGCTGGGGGCGGCGGTGGAGGCCTGGAACGAAGAGGGCGAGCCGGTGGTCGAGGAGGTCGGCGAGCTGGTCGTGACCGAGCCGATGCCCTCGATGCCGATCTACTTCTGGGGCGACGAGGACGGCAGCCGCTACCGCGAGAGCTACTTCGAGATGTTCCCCGGCGTCTGGCGCCACGGCGACTGGCTGGAACTGACCCGGCGCGGGACCGCGGTCATCTACGGCCGCTCGGACTCGACGATCAACCGCGGCGGAATCCGCATGGGGACGAGCGAGATCTACCGCGCCGTGCTGAGCATCGAGGAGATCGTCGACGCGTTGGTCGTCGACGTGCCGCGCCCCGGCACCGATGGCTGGATGCCGCTGTTCGTGGTGATGCGCGAAGGCGCCGAGTTGGACGAGGATCTCCCGAGGGAGATCGCGCGGCGGGTGCGCGAGCAGTGCTCCCCCCGCCACGTCCCCGACGAGGTCTTCGCGATCGATGAGGTTCCCCGCACCCTCAGCGGCAAGGTGCTGGAGGTACCGGTGAAGCGGATCCTGATGGGCGCGCCCGCCGAGAAAGTCGCCAGCCGCGACTCGTTGGCGAACCCCGAGGCGCTCGACTACTTCGTCGCGATGGCCAAGCGGCTCGCCGTCTGAGCGAGGATCCGCGCCACGTACTCGGGTTCGTAGCGCACCTGCTCATGGGTGAAGCGCAGCTGGGTCAGTCCGGCCGCCGTGTGGGCCTGGTCGCGCAGCCGGTCCCGCGCCTGCTCGGCCGGCGTGCGGTGGTAGCGCAGCCCGTCCGTCTCGACGACCAGCCCCAGGTCCGGCCAGTAGAAGTCGACTTCGAACTCGTTGACGAACTGACCGGTGAGGGGGACGGGCAGACCCGCCTGGCGGGCGAGCGGCAGAAACCGCCGTTCCAGTTCCTCTTTAGTGAGACGAAAGGTGCGCCGGTCGAGGATGTGGCGAAGGCGAGCGACCCCAGGCTCGCCTTCACGCTGTTCAAGTGCCGCACGTAGCTCGGGTGGATGCACGAGGTCATATTTGTCGGCCTCGTTGACCGCCCGCTCCGTCCCTCGCCGATCAAGGCGAAGCGACAAGTCAACCAGGGTCTGAATTGGAGTCGTGACTGGGATCCCGTGCCGGGTGGAGCAGTCCTCGGGCCAGAGAGAAGGGCGGCGAAAGATGCGAAGACCTGGTCGGCGGCGTTGGTAGGAACTGTGGACGGAGACCTCGATTAGGTCGCGCTCTTCAGTGCCGATGCACCAGAGGGCTGCCGCACTCGAATAGCTGAGAACCGCTTTCGGTCCACAAGCAAGGACTGCGGCCATCCACCTCCCTTTCGATCCCACCGAGCGACGGCCAACGGTATAGACGCCTTGGTGGAGCCGATGCAACCGCCGACTCGCGAGCCGATGCTCGATCCCCTTCGAGGAGTAACCGAGCGCAAGTAGCTGCTGACGCGAGACAACTCCATGCTGATCTTCGATCAGATCCCAGGTCGCCCGCCTTAAGCCCCCCTCGGGAAAATTCAGCGGACGCTGATTTTTCGACCCCATAGGGAGTCAAGTTCAGCGTCCGCTGAATTCTCCCCGGGGCGCGGGAGGGGTTTGCGGAAGGTGCGGGGACTTCAGACCATGCCCAAGCCGCCGCTGACGCCCAAGGTCTCGCCCGTCACGTACGAAGCGTCGTCGCTCGCCAGGAACGCCGCTGCCGCCGCTACCTCGTCGGGCTGGCCGAGGCGGCCCATCTGGGTGCTCGACTTCATCGTCTCGATCACCTTTTCGCCGATCTCGCCGAACTCCTTGGCGCCCATCAGCAGGGGGGTCTCGATCGGGCCGGGGGCGATCGCGTTGGCGGTGACGCCGTAGCGGGCGGCCTCGCGGGCGATCGCCTTGGTGAAGCCGATCACGCCGGCCTTGGCGGCGCTGTAGGCGGCCGAGCCCTTGGAGCCGACCCGGCCCGCCTCGGAGGAGATGTTGACGATGCGGCCGTAGCCGCGCTCCTGCATCCCCGGCAGCGCCGCGTGGGTGCAGTTCATGACCCCGCCGAGGTTGACGTCCAGCACCTGCTCCCACTGCTGCTGATTGACGTAGACGAAGAAGCCGAAGTTGTCCATGCCGGCGTTGTTGACGAGGACGTCGGGCTCGCCGACGGCGGCGACGGCGGCGCGGGCGGCTTCGAGATCGGTGACGTCGAGCTCGACCGCGTGGCCGGCGATCTCGGCCGCGACCTTCTCCGCCCCCTCGAGGTTGAGGTCGCCGACCCAGACCTCGGCGCCCTCGGCCGACAGCCGCGCGGCGATCGCGGCGCCGATGCCGCTCGCCCCGCCCGTTACCAGCGCCTTCCGTCCCTCGAGCCTCATGCGCGGAGCAGCATAGACTGCGCGGCCGTGACCCCGGGCAGCGAACCGATCCCGATCATCGGCGGCACCGGTGCCCTCGGCGCCGGCCTGGCGCGACGCTGGGCCAAGGCGGGCGTGCCGGTCGTGCTCGGCTCGCGGGACGCCGGCCGCGCCGAGGAGGCGGCCGCGAAGGTCCGCGCCGACGTTCCCGACGCCGACGTCACCGGCCTGCAGAACGCCGAGGCGGCGACGAAGGGGGAGATCGTCTTCCTCACCGTCCCCTTCCGCGCCCAGTCGGAGAACCTCAACAACCTGCGCGAGGCGCTGCGGCCCGGCCAGCTCCTGGTCGACTGCACCGTCCCCCTCGCCGCCGCGGTCAGCGGCAAGGCGACCCGCTCGCTCGGCGTCTGGCAGGGCTCGGCCGCCCAGCAGGCGCAGGAGATGGTCCCCGACGGCGTCACCGTCGTCTCCGCCCTGCACACCGTCGGGGCACCCACCCTCGCCGACCTCGACGCCGAGCTCGGCGAGGACATCCTCGTCTGCGGCGACAAGAAGGCCGACAAGGCGCGCGTCGCCCGGCTGATCGAGCTGATCCCCGGCCTGCGCGCGGTCAACGCCGGGGCGCTGGAGATGGCGCGGATCGTCGAGCAGCTGACGCCGATGCTGATCTCGGTCAACACCCGCTACAAGGTCCACGCGGGGATCCGCCTCACCGGCCTGCCCGACGGCGACCACTGGGCCTAGCGCGATGCGCGTCGCGCTTCTCGCCGGCGGCACCGGCGGCGCCAAACTCGCGGCCGGGATGCAGGAGGAGGTCGGGAACGACCTTGCGGTGATCGTCAACACCGGCGACGACGTCGAGGCGCTCGGCGTCCACGTCTCCCCCGACCCCGACCTCGTCACCTACTGGCTCAGTGGCGAAATCGACGCCGAGCGCGGCTGGGGGATCCGCGACGACACCTTCACCGTCTTCGAGCGCCTGAAGCAGCTCGGCGCGCCCAGCTGGTTCGGCCTCTCCGACCGCGACCTCGCCGCCTGCCTCTACCGGCGCGAGTTCCTCGACGCGGGCGGTCGCCCGACCGACGCCCAGGCCCAGATCGCCCGCGGCCTCGGGGTCGAGGCGCGGGTGCTGCCGATGGCCGACATCCCCGTCCGCACGCAGGTGATCACCCCGGCCGGCCCCCGCGCCCTGCAGGAGTACCTGATCCTCGACGGCGGCCAGCCACCGGTGGAAGGGGTGCGGCTGGAGGGGATCGAGGCGGCCGAGCCGACGCCGGAGGCGCTGGCGGCAATCGCCGACGCCGAGGCGATCGTCCTCGGACCCTCCAACCCGGTGATCAGCATCGGCCCGATCCTCGCCGTGCCGGGGATGCGCGAGGCGATCGCCGCCTCCCCCGCGCGGGTCGTCGCCGTCAGCCCCTACGTCGCCGGCGAGGTCGTCAAGGGCCCGACCGACCGCTTCATGGAAGGGATCGGCCGCCCCACCACCGCTGCCGGCGTCGCCTCCCTCTACGCCGGGCTGATCGACGCGATGGTCGTCGACGAGGGCGACCCGGACCCGCCACCGGCCGAAATCCCGACCCTGGCCACCCAGACCCTGATGGAGGGCGCCGCCGGCAGGGTCCGCCTGGCCCGGACCGTGCTCGACTACGCCGCTACCCTCGCTGCAGGTTGAAAGCAACCGCGGTCCTCCCCGTCAAGCGCTTCGATGCGGCCAAGCAGCGGCTGGCCGCTGGGATCGACGGGGACCGCCGCCGCGAGCTGGCCGGGGCCATGGTCGCCGACGTCCTCGAAGCGGTCGGAAACGCCCGCGCGATCGAGCGGCTGATCGTCGTCACCGGCGACCCGCTCGCCCAGGAGCTGGCCGCCGAAGCCAGCGCCGAGATCGTGCCCGACCCCGAGGACGCCGGCCACGTCGAGGCCGCACAGGCGGGCATCGCCCGGGCCGAAGTCGAGGGCGCCGAACGGGTCGTGCTGCTCGCCGGCGACTGCCCGCTGCTCGATCCGCGCGAGCTCGACCGGCTGCTGACCGGCACCCCGCAGCGCTACGTCGGCATCGTCCCCGACCGCCGCGGCAGCGGCACCAACGCCCTCCTCCTCAGCCCCCCGGACGCGATCGTCCCCGCCTTCGGCGAGGGCAGCTGCGCCCGCCACGTCGAGGCCGCCCGCGCGGCCGGCCTCCCCTTCGGGATCGAGGAGCTGCCCTCGATCGAACTCGACCTCGACACCCCCGCCGACGTGATCGCGCTGACCCGCGAACTGGAGAAGGACCCGAAGCGAGCCCGCCGCACCGCCAAGGCGCTGGGGATATGAGCAGAGAGCTTCGGCTCCTGCCCGTCGAGGGCCTGCCCGAGGTCGAGGAGGGAATGAAGCTCGGCGAGCTGATCGCCGCGCAGGCTGAACTCGAGGCTGGTGACATCGTCGTGATCTCGCAGAAGATCGTCTCCAAGGCCGAGGGACGGGTGCGGCGGCTGGCGGAGGTGGAGCCGTCCGAGCGCGCTCACGAGCTGGCAAAAGAGCTGGGTAAGGAGGCGGAGCTCGTCGAGCTGGTTCTCTCCGAGAGCCGCGAGGTGCTGCGAGCCGAGCGCGGGGTGCTGATCACCGCAACCCATCACGGCTTCGTCTGCGCCAACGCCGGCATCGATGCCTCGAATTTGCCCGACGAGCGAACCGTCTGCCTCTTACCCCTGGACCCCGACGCCTCCGCCCGCGCCATCCGGGCTGAACTCGCCCCCGCGTCCGAGGGGTCCGGGGTGGGGGTCGCCGGGCCCTCCCCGCTGTTGCCCGCCGACCCCCACTCCGGACCCCTCCCACCCGCCGTCCTCATAACCGACAGCTTCGGCCGAGCGTGGAGGTTGGGCCAAGCCGAGGTCGCGATCGGCTGCGCCGGCCTGACCCCTCTTGACGACTGGCGCGGACGCACCGACGCCAACGGCCGCGAGCTCACCGCGACCGCGATCGCGATCGCCGACGAGGTCGCCGCCGCCGCCGACCTCGTCCGCGTCAAGGACTCCGGCATCCCGGCCGCGATCGTCCGCGGCTTGCAGCCGTACGTAATGGCGGAGGACGGCCCCGGTGCCGCCGCCCTCCGCCGCCCCGCCGAAGAGGATCTCTTCCGCTAGCTAGTCCCGGTCGCGGTCCTTGCCGACCGCGTCCTTCACCTTGTCCGTCGCCTTGTCGATGCCGTCCTTGACGGCGCCGGAGGCCCGGTCGGCCTTGCCTTCGTTCTTCAGCTCGTCGTCGCCGGTCAGGCTCCCGGCGGCCTCCTTGACACGGCCCTTGGCGTCGTCCTTGTTGCGGATCTCGTCGCTCATGCATCCCTCCTTGGCTGGAAATGGGTTGCTTTCAGCTACCCGACCCGGCCACGTTGAGAACCGCGGCGCCGCGGAAGCGACCGGCGCGGAGGTCGTCGAGTGCCTGGTTTGCCTCCTCCAGCGAGTAGACCGCGATCTCGGCCTCGACCGGCACCTGCGGCGCCAGAGCGAGGAACTCCTCGCCGTCGCGACGGGTCAGGTTGGCGACCGAGCCCAGCACCCGCTCACCCCACAGCTCGGCGTAGGGGAAGGAGGGGATGTCGCTCATGTGGATGCCGGCGCTGACGATCCGGGCGCCCTTGGCGCTGGCCCGCAGCGCCGCCGTCATCAGCGCCCCGACCGGAGCGAAGACGATCGCGCCGTCGAGCTGCTCAGGCGGCGCCTCGCCGGAGCCCCCCGTCCACTCGGTGCCGAGCTGTCGCGCGAACGCCTGCGTCTCGGTGTCGCCGTCGCGGGTGAAGGCAAAGACCCGCCGCCCTTCGTGGACGGCGACCTGGCAGAGGATGTGGGCGGCGGCCCCGAAGCCGTAGAAGCCGATCCGCTCCGCCTCGCCGACCAGCCGCAGCGCCCGGTAGCCGATCAGCCCGGCGCAGAGCAGCGGCGCCGCCCCCAGGTCGGACAGGTTTGGTGGGATCGGGAAGCAGAAGCGCGCGTCGGCGACCGCGACCTCGGCGTAGCCGCCATCGACGTCGTAGCCGGTGAACCTGGCCCGGTCGCAGAGGTTCTCGCGGCCGCTGCGGCAGTAGCGGCATTCGCCGCAGGTCCAGCCGAGCCAGGGGACGCCGACCCGGTCGCCGGGCGCGAACCGCTCCACCTCCTCCCCGACCTCGCGGACGACACCGACGATCTGGTGCCCCATCACCAGCGGCAGCTTCGGCTCGGCCAGGTCGCCGTCGAGGATGTGGAGGTCGGTGCGGCAGACGCCGCAGGCGCGGACCTCCAGCTGGACCTGACCGGGACCGGGAGCGGGCTCGGGCAGCTCAGCCGGCCGGAGCGGCTGCCGCTGCTGCTCGAGGACCATCGCCCGCATAGGTCTCGATGATCTCGTACAGCGTCGTCCGCTGCGCGGGTTCCCGCCCCGCCGCCCGCGCGGCGGCGATCAGCTGGTCGGGCTCGAGCCGCACCCCGTGTTGGGAGCCGGCCATGCGGGAGATGTTCTCCTCCATCAGGGTGCCGCCGAGGTCGTTGACCCCCCAACGCAGCGCCTCGGTCGCCCCCTCCAGGCCCATCTTCACCCAGCTCGCCTGCAGGTTCGGGATCGTCCGCCCCAGCGCCAGCCGGAAGGCGGCGGTGTGCTTGAGGTTCTCCGCCATCGAGATCTCCTCGATCCCGTGCGTCCGTCCCAGCATCGTGTTGAAGGGGATGAAGCTGAGCGGGACGAACTCGGTGATCCCGCCGGTCCGCTCCTGCAGCGCCCGGACGACGCGCATGTGGCGGGCGAGCTCGCGCGGCTCCTCGATGTGGCCGAACATCACCGTCGAAGTTGAGCGCAGCCCGGCGCGGTGCGAGGCTTCGATGATCTCGACCCAGCGGTCGGCGGGAAGCTTGTTCGGCGAGATCCGCTGCCGGACCCCGTCGTCCAGCACCTCCGCCGCGGTCCCCGGCGTCGACCCCAGCCCGCATTCGAGCAGGTACTCGAACACCTCCAGCGGCCCCTTCCCCGACCGCTCGCAGGCCCAGTTGATCTCCATCGGCGAGTAGGCGTGCAGGTGCAGCTGCGGCGCCACCTCCTTCGCCAGTCGCAACCACCGCCCGTACTCCTCCAGGGACAGATCGGGATGAATCCCCCCCTGCATGCAGAGCTCGGTGGCACCGAAATCGACCGCCTCTTCCACCCGCGCCGCAAAGTCCGCCTCGTTCACTTCATAAGCATCCGGCGACCGCTTCCCCTGCCCGAACCCACAGAAGGCGCAGCCGACGACGCAGACGTTGGTGAAGTTGATGTTCCGGTTGACGACGAAAGTCACCGTGTCCCCTGCCAGCTCCGCCCGCAACTCATCAGCGGCAACCCGCATCTCCTCGACCACCTCCGGCCGCGTCTCGGCGAACAGCGCCGTCAACTCGTCCTCAGTCAGCTCCAACCCCTCACGACCCTTCGCGATCGCCCGCGGAGCAAGATCCGGCTCGATCTTCTCTTCGCTCCTGCGACCCGAGCCCTTCCGGGGAATGAACGACCAATACTTCAGCTTGACCACGTCGAGGACCCCCTGCTCCATCCACTCCGGGTCCATGTACTGCGGGTACACGCACAACCGCTCCGTCAGCGCATACCCACGAGGCGCCAGCTCCTTCCGCACCTGATGCGGCGAAGGAAACGGCTCCTCCGGCGAGATGTGATCTCCGTTCGCGGACAGCCCACCCAGATCAGTGGCGCCGGCCTCAACCAGCTCCGGCCAGAACTCAGAAAGGTTCGGCGGCACTTGCACACCGACATCAGGCATCAGCCGTTTGCACTCCGCAATCAGGTGCTTGATCTCGTCGATCGAGACCTGGGAGGCCCAGGCTGGGAGGGGCGACGGGGGCACCCCCTCCAGACACATCTCGCTATGGCTCGATGTTGAGTGTCTGGAGGAGGTGCCCCCGTCGCCCTGCCATCGGATTTCGGAGTTCTCGTTGGCGATGTCGGCGACCTCGGCGCCGTAGTAGCGCGGGTGCGGGACGAAGTTCTGGAGGATCACCTCCTGTAGGTGGCCGTGGCGGGCATGGCTGGCGGCAAGCGCTTCCAGTGATTCGATCCGCTCCTCAGGGGTCTCACCGATCCCGGCAAGGATTCCGCTCGTGAAGGGAATCCTCAGCTCTCCGGCAGCTTCGATCGTCGCCAGCCGGGCCGCCGGGTGCTTAGTGGGCGAGCCGGCGTGCACCGTCTCCATCAGGCGCTCCGAAGTGCTCTCCAGCATCAAGCCCTGAGAAGCGGTGACCTCTCGCAGTCTCGCCAGGTCCCTCTTCTCCAGCACGCCGATATTGGTGTGCGGAAGCATCCCCCGCTCCAGCGCCCGCTCGCAGGCCCAGACCACGTAGCTGGTGAAGTCGTCGTGCCCCCAGGTCCTCAAGCGTTCGGCGACAACCGGGTTGACCTCGGGCCGCTCCCCGGTCAGCACCAGCAGCTCCTTGGCGTTCCGTTTGACCGCCTCATCAAGCTGCCGTTCGACCTCCTCCGGCGCGTGGACATGCGCCTGGTGCGTCGCGAAAGCGCAGTACTTGCAGTAGCACTGGCAGGTCCGGCTCAGCGAGAGGGTGAAGTTGCGGGAGAAGGTAACCCGGCGCACGCGCCCAAGCTACTGCAACGGCCCGGCAGGCAAAGAAAAAGCGCCGCCCGGGTGGGCGGCGCTTTCGAAGCTGCTCCGGCTCTGGACCTAGCTGGCCGGTTTGTCGCTGGTCGGGGTCGCCCGTTTCGGGACCGGCGGCCGCACGTGCTCCGGCGGTTCGGTCGGCGGCAGGCCGCCCGGCTCGAGGACGAAACGGTAAACGCCGGCTGCGGCGAGCGCGCCGACGATCGGACCGACGACGAAGGGCCAGACGTCGCCCCAGGTGCTGCCGACCAGGGCCGGGCCGAACCAACGGGCGGGGTTGAAGCCGGCGCCGTCGAGCGGGCCGATCACCATGACCAGGAAGCCCAGGGTGGTGCCGATCGCCAGCGGCGCCCACTCCTTGAAACTCTTCTCCGAGTAGACCGCGGTGAGGATGACGAGGACGAGGACGAAGGCTCCGATCGCCTCGACGATGAAGCCGGCGAAGTTACCGGCGAGCAGGCCGCTGACTTCGAGGGCGCCGTAGTTGGTGGCAAGCCCCTCGTCCTTCAGCAGCGCCTTGGTCAGCAGGGCGCCGAGGACGCCGCCGGAGAGCTGGGCCAGCATGTAGATGACCCCGTCCAGTGGCCGGATCCGGCGAATCACGATCGCCGCCAGCGTCACCACCGGGTTGAAGTGCCCACCGGAGACGACGCCGAACATGACGATCAGCCCGAAGAGCAGGAAGGCGTGGACGAGGCCGATGACGGCGAAGTCAGAACCGAACTGCGCCTGCCCACCGGTCGAGACGAACAGAACGACGACACTGGTGATGAAGAAGACCAGCAGCAACGTGCCGATCAGCTCAGCTAGATATGCGGCTAGACCTCTCTCCTGCACTGTTTCCTCCTCGATTCCCGTGATCAGGTAAGCGGCGGCAGTCTACTCACATTCGTTGGATGGAATAGGTTTCCCGCCGCATGAGAAGGACTGTCGCGCTGCTGGCGACCGTTCTCGCGCTTGTCGGCCTGGCCGGCTGCGGTGAGGACGGTGCAGAACCGGGCGTGCCGAAAGGCGCGACCCTCGTGCTCGATTTCGTCCCCAATGCCGTCCACAGCGGCATCTACGCGGCGCTCGCCCGCGGCTACTACGAGGACGGGGGAGTTTCGCTGCGGGTGCAGGCCCCGGGCGAATCGACCGACGCGCCGAAGCTGCTCGGCGCCGGCAAGGTCGAGTTCGCGATCCTCGACGTCCACGACCTCGGGATCGCCCGCGAGCGCGGCATCGACCTGGTCGGCGTCGCCCCCCTGGTCCAGCGCCCGCTCGCCGCGGTCCTCGCCCGCGCCGACGGCCCGGTCGGCCGCCCGCGCGAGATGGAGGGCCACCGGGTCGGCGTCACCGGCCTCCCCTCCGACGAAGCGGTGGTCGCCTCCGAGGTGGAAGGCGACGGCGGCGACCCGGCCCAGGTCGACGAGGTGACGATCGGATTCAACGCGGTCGCCTCGCTGGCGGCAGGCAAGGTCGACGCCGCCACCGGCTTCTGGAACGCCGAGGGAGTGGCGCTGAAGTCCCAGGGCGTCCCGATCCGCACCTTCAAGGTCGACGAATTCGGCGCCCCTCCCTACCCCGAGCTGATCCTCAGCACCTCCCGCGAGACCCTCGACGACGATCCCGAGCTGGTCGACGCGGTCGTCGCCGCCACCCGCCGCGGCTACGCCTTCACCGAGCGAGATCCCGACGCTGCCTTGAAGGCCCTGGTCGCCGCCAACCCCGAGCTCGCAGTCGCCGAACAGCAGGCGCAGCTGAAGGTGCTGCTGCCGATCCTCCAACCGCGCCCCTTCGACGAAGCGGTTCTCCAGGAATGGGCCGACTGGGACCTCCAGCACGGCTTGCTGGAAAAGCCGCTAGACGTCGAGCAGGCGTTTCACCAAGTCGGGTAGTTCGCGGGCCATCCGCGAGCGCGGCACCGCCAGGTCCACCCCAGCGGCCTCGGCGGCTTCCTTGGTCTCGACGTCGACGTGGGAGTAGTAGCCGAGCACCGGCATCCCCAGCCCGACCAGCGCTTCGGGGTTCTCGACGTCGAGGTCGGCGACGATCAGGTCGATGCCGTCCCAGGTGGTCTCCTCCAGCGAAGGCGAGGAGACCACCTCGTGGCCGGCCGCACTCAAGGTCTCGGTCACTTTGCTGCCGAGCATCAAGTCGGTGGAAATGCTGAGGACGCGAGCCACGAAACCCTCTACAGAGACCGGCGCTGGCGGAACTCTTCGCGCACGCTCTCCGGCCGGCCCCACATCTGCACGACCTCGGAGCGGCCCTCGCGCACCTCGGCGACCCGCAGCTCCCCCCGCACCCCGGCCTCGTCGAGCTTCTCCAGCACGCCCAAGACCGTCTCGGCGGCGGCGGCGTGGCCGAAGCTGTGGGCAACGAGCAGCCGCCACTGCCAGCCCTCGCGCGGGTACTGGTAGACCTGCGCGTTGACCTGGCTCAAGGCGACGGCGGTGTCGACGTAGGCCGATTCGTCCTCGATCCGGACGTCGACCTCGAGGTCGGTCCAATCGGGCGGCAGGGTGTCGAGGATGCGCTGGAAGTCGGGCGCCAGGGCCATCGCCAGAAGCCTAGCTGCCGAAGAAGAGCTGGAAGAGCAGGAAGCCGTTGAGGGCGATGATCAGAGCCGCGAGCACGCCCGCGAGAGCGCTGAGCCAGCGCGGGTTGACGAGATCGCCCATCACCTTCTTGTCAGCGGCGATCAGCAGCAGCGGCACCAGGGCGAAGGGGATGCCGAAGGAGAGGACGACCTGGCTGCCGACGAGGGCGTCGGTCGGGTCGAGGCCGATCGCGAGGACGAAGAGCGCCGGCGCCAGGGTGATCGCCCGCCGCAGGAAGAGGGGGATGCGGCGGCGGATGAAGCCCTGCATCACCACCTGCCCGGCCATCGTCCCGACCGAGGAGGAGGCGAAGCCGGAGGCGAGCAGGGCGATCCCGAAGACCATCGCCGCGTTGTCGGAGACCAGCGTCCCGAGGTTGTCGTAGGCGCCCTCGATCGAGTCGACGTCGGTGAGGCCGCTGGTGTGGAAGAGCGCGGCGGCGACGATCATCATCGAGAGGTTCACGAGGCCGGCCAGCGAGAGGGCGATGACGACGTCGACTTTCTCGAAGTTGAGGATCCGCTTCTTCTCCTCCTCGTTGCGGCCGACGATCCGCCGCTGGGTCAGGGCCGAGTGCAGGTAGACGACGTGCGGCATCACCGTCGCGCCGATGATCCCGGTTGCGAGGAGGATGCTCTCGGTGCCGGCGAAGCCGGGCAGGAAGAGGTGCTTGGCCACTTCACCGCCGTCGGGCGAGGCGTCGAAGAGCTCGTAGACGAAGGAGGCGACGACGATTCCGACCAGGACCGTGATCCCGGCCTCGAGCCGGCGGAAGCCCATCCGCTGCAGGGCGAGGATCGTGAAGGCGCCGATCCCGGCGATGATCCCGGCCGGGAAGAGCGGGATCCCGAAGAGCAGGTTGAGCCCGAGCGCGGCGCCGACCACCTCGGCGATGTCGGTCGCCATCGCCACCAGCTCGGCCTGCAGCCAGAGGCCGATCGAGGTGCGGCGCGAGAAGCGCTCGCGGCAGAGCTCGGCCAGGTTCTTCCCGGTCGCGATCCCCAGCTTCGCCGACTGGGTCTGGACCAGCATCGCGATCAGGTTGGCCGAGAGGACGACCCAGAGCAGCAGGTAGCCGAACTGGGCGCCGCCGGAGATGTTGGTGGCGAAGTTGCCGGGGTCGATGTAGGCGACGGCGGCGACGAAGGCGGGGCCGAGGAAGGGCCAGACGCGGCGGACACCGCGGCGGCGCCCCTCCAGCGAGTGGCGGGCGGCGCGGGCGACCGCGGCCTCGCCGGGGAGAACGTCCTCGACGTCGGCTTCGCGGGAGCGGACCTCCTCGACGACCGCCTGGCCGGGCGGGGGCTTCACCGCGCCCCCCAGGTCGGCGGCACCAGGTCGGGACCGGGGATCGGGGTCCCGTGCGGGTCGTGGCGCGGTTCGCCGAGCTTGGCGGCGATCAGCTGCTCCAGCTCCTCGGAGATGTAGTGCTCCAGGACCTCCGCCTCCTCGTGGACCCGGTCCTCGGGCATCCCCAGCGCCTCGGAGAGGTAGGCCTCGATCAGGCGGTGGTGGCGGATCACCTCGAGGGCAACCTTCTCCCCCGCTGGGGTGAGGCTGACGCCGCGGTAGGGCATGTACTCGACGAGGCCGAGCTCGGCTAGCCGCTTCAGCATCGAGGTCGCCGTCGCCGGGGTCACCTCCAGCCGCTCCGCGACCTCGCCGTTCAGCACGAGCCCGTCGCGCTCCTGCGAGATCGCGTAGATCGTCTTCGCATAGTCCTCTATCGCCTGAGAGTTAGACACGTCTAAAAGAGTTTGACACGTCTAAAAGATGGATGCGCTGTGGGGCGGGTGGGTGACCCCCTCTGGGCACATCTCGCTATGGCTCGATGTTGAGTGCCCCGAGGGGGTCACCCACCCGCCCATGCGATCGGCTTCTTAGACTTTGGAGGCAGATGACTGAGGCACCGAGCGTTGAGATAGATGCGCAGTACCGGCAGCTGCGGGAGGAATGCGGGTTGGTGGAGTGGCCCGGACGGGGGTTGCTGATCGTCAGCGGGCCGGAAGCGGCCGAGTACCTGCAGGGGCAGCTGACCAACGACACCGAGGCGATCGAGCCGGGCCAGTGGATCTACGCCGCTCTGCTGGATCGCAAGGGACACATGCAGGCCGACATGCGGGTGCTGCGGCCGGGCGAGGGGCCGGAGCTGTGGCTGGACCTCGAGCCGGAGGGGCTGGCCGCCGCCAGCCGACACCTGCAGATGTACAAGATCGGCCGCGAGGTCGAAGTCGTCGACGCGAGCGAGGACCACACGCTCCTCTCCCTGATCGGGCCGCGGGCGAACGAGATCGTGCGCTCAGTCGCAGGCGCTTCCCTCCGGACCGACGCCGGTGTCGACCTAATCGTCCCCCCCGCCGAGCGCGACCGGGTGCGCGACGCCCTGCTCGACGCCGGCGCGGTGGAGGTCTCCCCCGAGGCGGCGGAGATCCTCCGAATCGAGGCCGGTCGCCCCCGCTTCGGGGCGGAGATGGGAACGGAGACGATGCCGGCCGAGGCCGGGATCGTCGAGCGGGCGGTCAGCTTCACCAAGGGCTGCTACATCGGCCAGGAGACCGTCGCCCGCCTCCACTACAAGGGCAAGCCGAACCGCCACCTGCGGGGGCTGAAACTGAGCGCGCCGGCGCGGCCCGGCGCGGCTCTGCGGCTGGGCGAAAAGGAGGTCGGGACCCTCGGCAGCGCCGCCCTCTCCCCCGCCCTCGGCCCGATCGGCCTGGCAATCCTGCGGCGCGAGGCGGAGCCGGGCGCGACCGTCGCCGTAGGTGAAGATGGCGTTACGGCTGCAGTAGTCGCCCTCCCCTTCGGTTAGATTCAGCCCCGATGGGCGCCGGAGGATTGAGAGCGGCGGCGATTGCCGCCCTGATCGCAGCGACCGCCCTGCTGCTCGGCTGCGGCGAATCCCGCCATGCCAACCAGCAGCGGCCGAACGTCTCGACCCGGGTCAGCGTCACCGTCAACGGCCGGGAAGTGATCGTGCAGCCGGTAGAAATCGGCAAGCGCGCCGAAGCGACGCAGGAGATCCCCCAGAACGTCGAACACTCCGAGCCGCCGATCAAGACGAAAAAGCCCCTCGACGTCGTCTTCGTCACCGCCAACCAGACCGCGACCGACATGAAACTGAAGGTCCGCGGCAACGGCAGGGAAAAAGAATCGGAAACGATCTTCGCCCGCAGCCCCGGCAGCTTCCAAGTCAGCCTCCCCACCGGCTCCTACACCGTCTCGGTGGTGGGGATGCCGGGGGCGCGGCCCGCCCACCTGACGGTGGGCGAGTACCGCGCCTCCTCGCAGAACGACGTCCTGCTGCCTTAGTTCGGGTTGTTTGGCCCGCCGTGGAGCGCGACCGGCGCTCCCTCGACGCCGCCAGCTAACTCCTGGAAAGCCCTCAGTGTGTAGTTGCCTGTGAGCGTGACCGGGAGGTGGTTCATGATCCCGCCGACGCCGCAGATCATTTCCGGTCCTGTGCGTTTGGCTGTGAACTGCGCTTTGACTGTGGCCAGAACGTCACCAGGGGCACCGGCGACGTTGTGGTAGATGCCGGCCGAAACCGGTCCCTGCCCCGCGATGTCATAGGTGCAGAGCGGCATGTTCGCCGCGTGGGTGAACCCGTTTTCGTAGACGTGGATTTTGATCATCTGTTCGGCCGGGCAGATGATCGAGACCCCGAGTTTCCCTGTCCCCGCCGGCTGTTCTGTCGTGCCGGGCTGGCTGACGCCGAAGTTGTAGTCGCAGCCGTTCAGTGTGACTGTGACCGGCATCGCCCCCGGTTCGGAGGTGCAGCCGGCGTAGACCGGAGTCAATGTCACCGGGTCGGTCGCGCCCGGGATTGTGCCGTTGAGGTTCGCTACTTCGCAGCCCACCACTTTCAGCGGTCCCACGCCGATGTCGAACGTCGGTCCGACGACTTGGTTGCCTGTGATGATCGCCGGGTTTGCCCCAGCTGTCAGCTGTCCTGTCGCACCCTGCGCGGGCGCCGCCAGCGCGACCATGGTTGCCATTGCCCCGAGAGCTAACCCGAGGGACTTCAGCATGCGAGTCATTTTTGACTCTCCCTTCTATTGATTGCTAAACAAATCTTTCACAAAAGGGATGGTCGTCCTGAGGTTTCTGAAGAAGCCGCTGCAAGCGGCGTTTCAGATTCGGAGTTCTGTCTGAGGCCCTCGCCAGGATGAGCCGATGATCCTTCTCACTCTCATCTGCCTCATCGGTCTGGTCGCTGCAGCCATCTACGCCGCCCAGCAGGCTGCCGCCGCGAAGTCCGCGACCCACAGGACCGAGGCGCTGGAGTCTGAGCTCTCAGAAGCTCGGATGGCGGAGGAGCAGCTGGTGGAGCTGAAGATGGAGCTACGGGGCCGGGAGGAGCAGCTCAACGCCGAACAGCGCATCGCCGCGGAACGCAAGGAGGAGCTGGGTCGCCTACGCGAGGAGCACACCCACGACCGCCAGGTCGTCCTCGATCAGGGCAATGAGATCAAACGCCTCAAAGAGTGCATCGACCGGTTCCAGCAGAAGCAGGACGAGCTTGCGAAAAGCACCCTTGGCGCAGCCGAGAGCAACCAGCGGATAGAGAGCACGCTGATGGACTGGACTCGCCAGATCGCCAGTCCACAGGGCCGTGGCGCCTTCGGCGAGCTGGCGCTCCGCAACCAGCTTCTTTCCCTGGGGCTGGAGGAGGGCAGGGACTTCTTCAAGCAGGTGACCCAGGAAGCCGGGCGACAACGAGTCGATTTCGTCGTCCAGCTGGGCGAGTCAGTCGTTGCTATCGATTCCAAACTCGCCAATGATCCAGGCCTGAACGGGCTTTCCGAGGCCCTCGCCGCCGGTGATCCGGAGCGCCTTAAGCAGTTCGGGCGAAAGCTGCGCGAGCACGCCAAGGCGTTGGCGCGCAAGGACTATTGGAAAGGCTTGGAGAGGAGTCCGAGCCTGACCTTCATGTATGTCCCGATCGAGGGCGCGATACACGCACTCGCGGCCCTCGACGATTTCGACGCAACCAAGTTCTTCAACGAAACGCGGGTCTGCGTGATCACGCCGGCGCAACTGGCGATCTCGATGATCCTGGTCGCCGAGGTATCTCATGCCGAGCGAAAAGAGGAGCACATCGAAGAGCTGTTGAGCCGGGGCTACACCATGGCCGAGGCCATGGGCAACTTCCTCGATAACTACGCCAAGCTGGGCAAGAAGCTCGGGGAGTCTGTCGGCGTCTTCAACGGGGGTGCGGCGATGGTGACCACTCACGGCCAGGTCTGGCAGCAGATCGTGAAGCCCCTCAGCGAACTTGCCCCGAGCAAGTCCATCGAGCCCAAACTCAAGGAGCTGGAGCCACCACGCGAGGACGTCGTCGATTTGGCCGAGCGGTATCGCGGCACCAGCGAAGAGATGCGCCGCTCCTCCGAAGCCGCCTAGAGACGGCGTCCCCGGCGCTTAACTAGGATTCGCCTTCCTACTAGACGACCTTTGGAGGAGCCGAGTCTTGGCCGTTGACACCAGCACCGTTGCGAAGTTGGACGTGGAGCCCGGGACCCTGCCGGAGACGATGGCGGCGTGGGTGATTCGCCAGGAGCGCGAGGGCGAACCGAAAGACGCCTTCCAGCTCGAGCAGATCGAGGTCCCCGAGCCCGGCGCCTTCGAGGTGATCGTGCGGGTGATGGCCGCCGGCGTCAACTTCAACAACGTCTGGGCCTCGCTCGGCGAGCCGGTCTCGATCTTCGGCTACGGCGACCACCCCGAGTTCGGTCACCACATCGGCGGCTCGGATGCCTCCGGCGTCGTCTGGAAAGTCGGCGAGGGCGTCACCCGCTGGAAAGTCGGCGACGAGGTTGTGATCCACTGCAACCAGGCTTCCTACGAGGACGTCGAGGTCCACGGGCTCGACCCGATGGCGGCGCCGAGCCAGCGGATCTGGGGCTACGAGACGACCTGGGGCTCCTTCGCCCAGTTCACCAAAGTGCAGGCGCAGCAGCTGCTGCCGAAGCCGCGCAACCTCTCCTGGGTCGACTCCTCCTCCTACGGCCTCACCTACTTCACCGCCTACCGGATGCTGATGGACCAGTGCAACCTGCAGGCCGGCCACAACGTCCTCATCTGGGGCGCGGCCGGCGGCCTCGGCGTCTTCGCCGTGCAGCTCTGCAAAGCCGCCGGGGCCAACGCGGTCGGCGTCGTCTCCTCCGACGAGAAGGGGGAGCTGATCAAGAAGCTCGGCGCCGTCGACTACGTCAACCGCAACGAGTTCCGCGAGATGATGCGGACCGACGGCAACCTCACCGACCCCGCCGCTGACAAGGAGCGTTTCAAGGGCTCCCGCGCCTTCGCCAAGCGGGTCAAAGAGATCCTCGGCGACGCTCCCGACATCGTCTTCGAGCACGTCGGCCGGGCGACCTTCCCGACCTCGGTCTTCACCGTGAAGCCGTTCGGCAAGGTCGTGATCTGCGGCGCCACCTCGGGCTACCAGCTCGACTTCGACGTCCGCTACCTGTGGATGAAGCAGAAGCAGATCATCGGCTCCCACTTCGCCAACGCCTACGAGTGCATGCGGGCGAACCAGCTGATGGCCGAGGGCAAGGTGCGACCGGTGCTATCGGAAACGATGGGCTTCGACGGGGTTCCCCACGCCCACCAGCTGATGCACGAAAACAAGCACCTCGGCAAGATCGCGATCCTGGTCGGCGCCGAGTCCGAGGACGAGGGCAAGTACGAGGACGGACCCGGCGCGATCCGGGCGGAGGTGGGTGCCTGATGGAGGTCTGCACGCTCGACTGGCACATTTCCCCCTTCCGGGCCGACCGCTTCCTCGACCTCTGGGAACCATCGGCGGCGAAGGCGCCCGCCTACGGGGCCAAGAGCTGGTCGCTGACCCGCTCGACCGACGACCCGCTCGCCTTCCGCCAGACGATGGTCTGGGAGAGCCGCTCGGACTTCGAACGCTACTGGTACTCGGAGGAGATCGAGCAGGCGCGGGCGGCGATCATCGACCTCTACGACATCCCGCTGCTGCCGGCCTGGCACATCCTCGTCGCCGCCGAGTAGTTGCCGGCGTAGCCGGCGCTTTCAACAGCGCTCCAGGGGCGCCATCGTCAGCCCCGCGCCCTCGAGCTGCTCCCAGTAGTGCTCGGCCGGCTCCCGCGGGCCAGTCCAGACGGTCGCCTGGCCGCCGTTGTGGATCGTGTCGGCGATCCGGTAGCCCTGGTCGAGGGAGACACCGGGGATCACCCGCGCCAGCGTCTGGGCAACGTGGTCGAAGGTGTTGTGGTTGTCGTTGCGGACGATCACCCGCCAGTTGCCGCCAAGGCCGGAGTCGGGGCCGGCAGTCCGCGGGCGCTCGATCGTGCTCGTCGACATCGTCAGGAATTATGGCCCCGCGGAGACCTGCTGCAAGGGCAAGTGGTGGCTAGAACGGGCTCGGAACCCGGACGACGACATCGTCGACCGAGGCGACGACCCCGTTGCCGTTCTTGATCGTGCCGACGACGACGGTCGAGTTGCGGCCGGTGAGGTCGCCGGCGCCGTCGTCTTTCGCTTCGCCGACCAGGGTCTTGCCGACGTAGGCAAAGAGGCGGGCCTGGCCTTTATCGGGGCCGCTGGTGACGTTGACCGCGCGCAGTCGCAGCTCGTTCGCCTCGTTTATGCCCTTCACTGCTTTCTCGTTCTTGGCGATCGCGAGGTATTTGGAGCCCTCGCCGAAGACCTTGACCAGCTGCGCCTTTTTCTGTCGCGGGAAGACCAGGAGCTGGTACTTGAAGCCGTCGCCGGCTCGCAGCTCGAGGCCAAGGAACGCCTTGCGCTGGAGGTTCTCCGGGGTGCCGCTGAGCAGCCGCTCGGTGGCGGCGATCTCCAGATCGCGCCCGAGCACCGGGGTGCGGAAGGAGCAGGCGGCGGTTTTCTTCCCCAGCGTCACCCGCATCGCGCCGTTGGCGCCGGCGCGGGCGCAGTTGCGGCCGGAGAGCTTGACCAGCTGGCTGCGCTGGGCGAGCGACTCCATGCTGTTGCGGTAGACGCCGATCATCGCGCCCCCCGCAATGGCGCAGGCAAGCGCCGCCACGGCCAGCGCGGCGAGGAAGGTGGCTGCAAATCGGCCCTTCACGAGTCGCCAGCCTAAACACAGCAGGGGTCGAAAGATGCGGCGCGGGGGGCGCTGAACGCTGGATTTCGGCACCCAAATATCATTCAGCGCATGAGCGACCACCGACTTCCCCAGCCTGACCGGCCGTGGGTGATGCGCACCTACGCCGGCCACTCCGACGCCCGCCGCTCGAACGAGCTCTACCGCAAGAACCTGGCCAAGGGCCAGACGGGGCTCTCGGTGGCCTTCGACCTGCCGACCCAGACCGGCTACGACCCCGATCACGTCCTCGCCCGCGGCGAGGTCGGCAAGGTCGGCGTCTCGGTCGCCCACAAGGGCGACATGCACCAGCTGTTCGACGGGATCCCGCTCGACGAGATGAACACCTCGATGACGATCAACGCCACCGCCGCCTGGCTGCTCGGCCTCTACGTCACCGTCGCCGAGGAGAACGGGGTCGACCGCTCGCAGCTGAAGGGGACGACCCAGAACGACATCATCAAGGAGTACCTCTCGCGCGGCACCTACGCCTTCCCGCCCGAGCCCTCGATGCGGCTGATCGCCGACATGGTCGCCTTCAGCGTCAACGAGGTGCCGAGCTGGAACCCGACCAACATCTGCAGCTACCACCTGCAGGAGGCCGGGGCGACGCCGGTGCAGGAGATCGCCTACGCGCTCTCGACCGGGATCGCCGTCCTCGACGAGGTGAAAGCGCGTGGCCAGGTCGCTGACGAGGACTTCCCCAAGGTCTTCGGCCGCATCTCCTTCTTCGTCAACGCCGGCATCCGGCTGGTCGAGGAGATCGCGAAGCTGCGGACGATGAGCGCGCTCTGGCAGCAGATCGGCCGCGAGCGCTACGGGGTCAGCGACGAGAAGATGCTGCGCTTCCGCTATGGGGTGCAGGTGAACAGCTTGGGCCTGACCGAGGCGCAGCCGGAGAACAACATCCAGCGGATCGTGCTGGAGGCGCTGGCGGTGACGCTCAGCCGCGATGCCCGCGCCCGGGCGATCCAGCTGCCGGCCTGGAACGAGGCGATGGGCCTCCCCCGCCCCTGGGACCAGCAGTGGAGCCTGCGGATCCAGCAGGTGCTGGCGAACGAGACCGACCTGCTCGAGTACCCCGACATCTTCGAGGGCTCCGTCGTCATGGACGGCCTGGTCGCCGAGCTGACGGAGGGGGCACGGGCGGAGATGGCCGTGGTCGAGGAGCACGGCGGCGCCGTCAACGCCGTCCCCTACATGAAGGCGCGCTTGGTCGAGAGCCACCGCGAGCGGGTGGCGCGGATCGAGGCCGGCGAGCAGAAAGTGATCGGCCAGAACAGCTACACCGAGACCGAGGACTCGCCGCTGACCGCAGGCGCCGACGGCGGCATCCTCACCCCCGACCCGGAGGTCGAGCGCGAACGGGTCGAGGCCCTGCGGGAGTGGAAGGCCGAGCGCGACGAGGACGCGGTCAAGGCCGCGCTCGAGGATCTCGCCAAGGCCGCCGCGGACGACAGCGTCAACATCATGCCGGCGACGATCGCCGCCGCCAAGGCGGGCGCGACCACCGGCGAGTGGGCTCACACGATGCGCGAGGTCTTCGGCCCCTACCGGGCGCCGACCGGCGTCGACGGCGCCTCCGCCCCCTCCGACCGCGAGCAGATGGAGGAGATCCGCCACCGGGTCGACGAGACCTCGGAGAAGATCGGCCACCGGATCAAGATCCTGGTCGGCAAGCCCGGCCTCGACGGCCACTCGAACGGCGCCGAGCAGGTGGCGCTGCGCGCCCGCGACGTCGGCATGGAGGTGATCTACCAGGGCATTCGCCTGACGCCCGAGGAGATCGCCGAGTCGGCGGTCCAGGAGGATGTCGACGTCGTCGGCCTCTCGATCCTCTCCGGCTCCCACCTGGAGCTGATCCCCGAGGTAGTGCGCTTGCTGCGGGAGGACGGCCTGGAGGTGCCGGTCGTGGTCGGCGGGATCATCCCCGTCGCCGACGCCGAGCGCCTGCGCGAGGCCGGGGTCGCCGGCGTCTACACGCCGAAGGACTTCGACGTCAACCGGATCATGGGCGAGATCGTCGAGCTGGTCGGCCAGCGGGCCGGCGCCGGCGCCGCTGCATAGCGCCCAACCGCCGCTCTCGCAACAATGAAGCGATGAGCGAGCTGAACGGGGAGCGGTCGGCCTGGCTGCGGTGCTACCGCTGCTGGTCGCAGAACCTCGAGATCCAGATCCACTACGACGCTATCCGGCGCGTCGACCCCGAGAGCGGGGCGCTGACGGACGGTGTCGACGAGGTGCAGGAATCGGTCGTCCAATGTCTCGACTGCATGCACGACCAGCCCCACCTCAGCTTCGAAGGCGACCACGTGGTGCCGACCGAGCGCTGGGAGCGGATGGTCGCCGGCACCCCCTGGGTCGCCTCCTGCACCGTCACCGTCGACCAGGACCGGGTCGAGAGCTGCAGCGGCCCGGAGGCGATCGAGTTCCTCACCTACGGCGCCTTCGGCGACGCCGGGGTGCGCGAGTTCTTCACCCACGTCCGCTTCCACAAGCACGACGACGAGCAGATCGTCATCCACCTCCTGGTCGAGCTCTACGCCCGCTCCGCCCAGGAGGCGACCGACGTGCTCGAGGAAGCCGCCCAGGGCCAGCTGGAGATCACCTCGCTGGCCGAGGAGTCACGCCCGCCGGCTCACGCCTCGGGCGAGGCGCACTAGCAGCGGCTGTACAACTTCCAGGACGGGTTCTCGGTAACGAGGTGCGCTCGCGGCGGCGCTCGCGCTGAGCCGTAGTGAAGCTCGGCTTCCGCGCTGGCGGGGACGAGGTAGTAGCCGCGATCCACTTGTTCGCCTTCTCCCGCAAGCGCGAAGTCATCCGGAGAAAGGTCGAGCCAGAAACCGAGGCGAGGGACCGCCTGCACGCCGGGAACGGAGATCGGCTGGCAGTCGGAGGCGAAGCGGCCGGAGTCGGCCAGCTCCCGGAGGTCGTCGCCGATCTCCTTTTCCTCTCGCGCGACGTCGCCGACCTGGGCGACATCGCGCTCCTGCCGCGGGGCGGTGACGAGGAAGGCGAGCAGGAGCGCCGCGGCAATCACCTGCCAGCGGCGGCGCCAGGCCGCCTGCTCCGGCCCCAGGAGGCGCCAGCCGAGCAGGGCAACCGCGCAGAAGACGCAGAGGAGCGCACCCCCGAGCATCATGTAGCGCGAGATGATCGCCAACCCGGCGCCGGCGAGGATCGCGAACGCCACCGCCGCCAGGGCCAGGGCGGCCAGGGCGACGAGAGCGCGCCGGCGCAGGAAGGCGAAGGCCAGGCAGATGCCCACCGCGGCCGCCAGCAGCCCCGCCTCGCTGGTCGTCTGGACGAGCTGGTGCGGCGAGTAGGTGAACAGCTCCACCGGCCCGGTGTGCCGTTCCAGGATCGCGACGGTGTCGCGGGTGGCGGTGAAGGAGTAGAGCGGTTCGCCGGCCGTGATCCAGTCGAACAGCGCCCAGAGGACCGGGGCGGCAAACGCAAGTGCGCCCCAGGCCAGGACCTGCCGACCGTCGGCTCCCGGGCGTCGGCGCAGGGCCCATCCCCCCCGCTCCGGATCCCGCTCCAGCAACAGGTAGGCGAGGTAGGCGAAGGAGAAGAGCCAGGCCTCCGGCCGCAGCAGGCCCGCCGCGGCCAGCAGCGCCAGCACCGGCCAGCCCGCCCGCGGGCGGCGGCTCTCGACCAAAAGCGCCCCGAGGACGAGGGCGAGGTACGGGAGGTCGACGAAGCCGCGCAGGCCGTTGCTGAGGAACGGCACGCGGGTGAGCACCAGCAGCGCCGCGACTACGCCGATCGGCCGGTCGAACCAGACCGTCCCCAGCCGGTAGACGAAGTAGGCGACGGCGGCCAGCGCCAGGTAGGCGAGCACGGTCGTCGCCGCGACGGCGCCGACCGCTCCGAGCGGCGAGACCACCACCCCCCAGAGGTCCGCCAGGGGGTGGGGCGTCGGCGTGCGCGGCCCGTAGGCCGGCCCGCCGCCGTCAGCTAGTTCGCCGCCCCAGAGCAGCGCGTAGAGCGTGTCGTAGTTGGGTTCGCCGTCGGGGAAGAGCAGCCAGAGAACCGCCGCCAGCGCGGCGATCCCCAGCAGAGGTTGGATCTTCCGGCCGGCGATTACTCGACGTTGTCGGCGGCCGGTTCCGGCGAGGTGCCCGGGTTCTTCTTCGGGACCAGCACCAGGCGCTTGAACTCGGCAACGAGGACCCCGTCCTGGTTGAGGACGCGGGTGTGGACCTTGACGATGCCGCGGTCGGGCTTCGATTTCGACGGCTTCACGTCGAGGACCTCGGTCTCGCAGAAGAGGGTGTCGCCGTGGAAGACCGGGTTCGGGTGGCTGAGTTCTTCGGTCGCCAGGTTGGCGATCGCCTTGCCGGAGACGTCGGAGACCGACATCCCCAGGGCCAGCGAGTAGACCAGCGGCCCGACGACGACGTTGCGGCCCTGCTGGGAGCCGCTGGCGTAGACGTCGTTGATGTGCAGCGGGTGGTGGTTCATCGTGATCAGGCAGAAGAGGTGGTCGTCGGCCTCGGTCACGGTCTTCGCCGGCCAGTGTTTGTAGACGGCGCCGACCTCGAACTCCTCGAGGTAGCGGCCGTAGCTGTGCGCGCCGCTCGCCTCGCGCTCGGCCTGGTCAGTGGTCAGCTCGTACGTCTCGCTCATGCTTGCTCTCGTCTCCTTCTGGTAGGCGGCGCGCGATGCTATCGGCCGCCGTGGGGGCTCTGCGCGGCCGTCCCGTAGACGGCGACGTAGGTGACGCCCGTGGCGACCTTGAACTCGCGGCGCGGGGAGCTGCCGAGCTTGCGCCCGTCCTTGAGCCAGCGCAGGAAGCGCAGCGCCTTGCCGTTCTTGCGGATCGTCTTCGGGGCCGCGATAAAGGTCTTGATCCCGGTCTCGACCTGCGCGACGAAGGGAGCCTTGCGCTGGACGCCACCGAGGCGCAGCTTCACTCCTGGCGGTCGCGAGACGAGCCGCACCCGCGCGGTCTTGGGCGGCGCCGGCGGCGGCGGCTTGACCTCCCCTCCGTTCGGAGGCGGCTCCTCAGCCGGCTTCGGCACGAAATGGGCGACGAGGTCGACACTGTCGTCGCTCGTCACTTCGTGCACCCGGGCACCGCCGTCGGACCAGGACGAGAAGAGGTATTCCTGCCCGCCGACCTGGGCGCTGCTGGGGGCGGCGACGGTCACCGTGCCGCCCGCCGTGGTCGTCGACGAGAAGGGTTCGTCGAGGGCGATGCCGTCGATCGAGATCGGAATGCCGGCCGGATCGGAGGCGACACCGACTTCGATCAGGCGCGGATAGATCTCAACCGCCTCGGTGTCGGTCATCCCCCGCGAGTCGGTCACGGTCAGGACGAGTTTCAGATGAAACGGGAACTCGTGCTGCCCCGGCGTGAAGCTCCCGCTTGGCGAAGAACTCGAACCCGTTGCAGCGTGTTCGTGGCAGCCATCCGGGCAGTGCACCTGGCGGAACTCCCAGTGAGCGCTGAGACCGGAGCCGAACGTCTCCCCAGCGGGGGCGGTAGCCGCGGCTTCGTAGTCGATTTCTTCACCGATTGCCCATTCGAGGTTTGCCACCGGCGCCGAAATCGAGGCAACAGGGGGCCCTTTGTCTCCTGGGTAGAGCGTGATTTCGTCGACGTCAGTGTGGCCAAGGTCGTCACTGACCCGGACCCTTATGGTCACGTTCACGGCTTCGGTGTACTCACGTGCCACATCCGCTTCGGTGCCGTCGTCGAATTCACCATCGCCGTCGAGGTCCCAAGCATAGGAGAGGGTGTCCTCCGGGTCGGGATCGCTGGAGGCGGCGGCGCTGAATTTCACTTTCAGCGGCGTCGCTCCGTAGGTGCTTCCCTCGACGATGTCGAGTTTGGCGGTAGGTGCCTTGTTGGTCTGGATCTGGACGATGCTGTTGCCGTAGAAGTTGGGGATGTAGAGGGCTCCGTCGGGGCCGGCGACGACGTCGACCGGGGTGAAGACCGGGTCGTCTTCTTCGTGCACGAGGAAATTGGCGACCGTCGAGGGGTCAGGAGCTCCGCCAGCGCCCGCTTCCATCGTCCAGATGCAGCCGCGGGCGGCATCGGAGAAGAAGAGGGCGCCGTCGTAGGCGGCGGGGAAGGCGTCTTCAACAGGCACGCCTGCGTCCTCGTAGAAGGCGAGGCCGGCGACCGCCGAGCCCGCCTGGGGTTTGCAGGCGTCGCCGAGGAAGAGGCTGCCGTCGTAGCCGGGGGTGTTTTTGTGCGGGTAGGCGAAGAACGGCGCTTTCACCGAGCTTGGGTTGTTGTAGAGGGCTTCGCAGAGCGGTTTGTGGGTTTCCCCTTCGGCCGTTTTCCAGCGCGGCATCTGCAGGCTGCCTGCCGGCCCACCCTCGTAGCAGGGCCAGCCGAAGTTGACCCCGGGGCCTGGCAGCGTGAAGCGGTTGATCTCCTCCCAGAGGTCCTGGCCGACGTCGCCGACGTAGATTTCGCCGCTGCCCGGCCGCAGGGTGAAGCGGTAGGGATTGCGCAGGCCGTTGGCGAGGACGCGCTTCGCCGCGACGTCTTCGACGCCACCACCGAACAGCGGGTTGACGCTGAACGGGTTGTCGACGAGGGCCGCGCCCGTTTCCCGGTCGACCCGGATCACCGAGCCGCTGTAGTCGGTCGGGTCGCCGGGGGTGGCGGGCGTCCGCAGGTCCTGGGCGCGGAGGGAGCCGCCTTCGTAGGGCGGGTCGTTGCAGGGATTGCCGAGCTGGCCGTAGTCGATCGAGCCCCAGCTGGCGCCGTCCCCGCCGCTCATAAGCAGGGCGCCGGAGCTGTCGAACTCGATGTCGCCGATCGAGTGGCTGGTCACCTGCTGGCACCAGCTGTTGACCAGCACCTGCTCGGAGCTGGGATCGACCGGGCCGCCGACCGCGACGCTGGTCGCGGGATTGATTTCGACCCGGGCCAGGCGGCCGCTGGCCAGGCAGTCGATCGAGAAGTTCGTTTCGTCGCAGCTGTCGCTGCCGTCGGCGTTGTGGGTGTGGGTCGAGTCGTCGGAGTCGCCGCCGATCGGGGCGTCGTAGGTGTAGCTGAGGTAGACGAAGGGCTCGGTGGGGTATTCGGGGTCGAGCTTCATCCCCAGCAGCCCGCGGTCGCCCGCCGCCAGCACCTTGTCGGTGATCGCCAGCACCAGGGTCGGGGTCGGGTCTTCGATCGAGTCGAACTCGAGCACGAAGCCGTTGCGCTCGGCGACGAACATCTTGCCGTCGGGAGCGAAGTCGACCGTGGTCGGCTTCTGCAGGCCGTCGGTCCAGGTTGGGGACGTCGCTTCCGGCAGGGGAAGATCGCGGGCCTGGAACTCCGGCGGCAGGTACATCGCGCTCGCCGCGGCCGCCCAGACGCACGCCACGGCAAGGAGAACCAGCGCCAGCACCGAAAGGGTGGCGGCACCCAGGATCGCTCTATTCGTCGTTCCCCCTGGCATCGACAAGCATTGATTATCCGGCATATAGGCTCCCCGCGATGAAAATCGGAATTATCGGGCTCGGTTATGTAGGGCTCCCGCTCGCCACCGCCTTCGCCGAGTCCGACTGCGAGGTCATCGGCCTCGACGTCGATCAACTAAAGGTTGACCAGCTAAACGCCGGCCGCAGCTACATCGAGGACATCCCGGACTCGGTCCTGGAGCCGATCATGGACCGCCTGCGGGCGACCACCGACTACGCCGAGCTGGCCGAGTGCGACGCGGTGATCATCTGCGTGCCGACGCCGCTCAGCGACGCGCGGGAACCGGATCTCAGTTACCTCGAAGACTCGGCGAAACCGCTGGCCGAGGTGCTGCGCGCGGGGCAGCTGGTGGTGCTCGAGTCGACGACCTACCCCGGCACCACCCGCGAGCGACTGCTGCCGATCCTCGAGACCTCCGGCCTCACCGCCGGCAGCGACTTCCACCTCGCCTTCTCGCCGGAGCGGATCGACCCCGGCCGCACCGACTACACGGTGAAGACGACGCCGAAGCTGGTCGGCGGCATCACCGCCGAGTCGACCGAGCAGGCGCGGCAGCTCTACGCGCAGATCTGCGACATCGTCGTCGTCCTCACCAGCCCGGAGGCGGCCGAGCTCTCGAAGCTGCTGGAGAACATCTTCCGCTCGGTCAACATCGCCCTGGTCAACGAGTTGGCGCAGCTCTGCGACCGGCTCGAGATCGACGTCTGGGAGGTGATCGACGCGGCCTCCAGCAAGCCGTTCGGGTTCATGCGCTTCGACCCGGGCCCGGGGATGGGCGGCCACTGTCTCCCGGTCGACCCCTTCTACCTCGCTTTCAAGGCGCGCCAGCACGACTTCTACCCGGAGTTCATCGAGCTCGCCGGGAAGGTGAACCAGGCGCAGCCGGGCTTCTGCGTCGAACGGGTCGAGCGAGCGCTCAACGGTGTCCGCAAGCCCGTCAACGGCTCCCGGGTCCTGATCCTCGGCGTCAGCTACAAGGGCGGCGTCGGCGACACCCGCGAATCGCCGGCGCTGAAGATCATCGGCCGCCTCCAGGACCTCGGCGCCGAGGTCTCCTACCACGACGCCTTCGTCCCTGAGCTGAAAGGACACGGCCTCACCAACGCCGAGCTCGACGAGGGCCTGCGGAGCGCCGACATCGTCGCCATCGTCACCGCCCACCCCGGCATCGACTACGAGCAGGTCGTCTCCCAGGCCCCCTTGGTGATCGACTTCCGCGGCGTCACCCGCGAGATCGAGGCCGACAACCTCGTCCGCCTGTAGCGACTCCGAACTTCGGTGGGCCATAGCCCCCCAAATCTCGGCGTCAGTGGACTTTGCGGAGCCGGTTCCGTTCCTCTTGCTTTTCCACGACCTGGGCGATCAGCTTGACGACGTTTGAGTCGCCATTCGCCTTGATGTGACCGGTCTCGACCGCGCGGCGGTAGCTTTTCAGCGTCCCCTTCTCGGCCAGCTCGTTGAACTGGGGACGGTCGATCTCGACCAGCACCCGCTCGTCCTGAGCGAGGTCCTTGGTGATCTTCGGCCCGGGCAGCTCTACCCGGTAGAGCTGGATGTCGTGCCTGGCTTTCAGCTCGAGGCCGAAGACCAGCTTCAGTTTCTGCAGGGCCGGGACTTCGGCCTGAAACCGCTCGACGGCGGTGCGGATCAGGTCCGAAGTCGAGGCCATGTCAGATGCTCCCGATCAAATCTTGTGCCGCTGTAGGAGCTTCTTGCCGATCACCATGCGCTGGATCTCGCTCGTTCCCTCGCCGATCAGCAGCAGCGGCGCGTCGCGGTAGAGGCGCTCGATCTCGTACTCCTTGGAGTAGCCGTAGCCGCCGTGGATGCGGAAGCTTTCTTCGACGCAGTACTTGCCGCACTCCGAGGCCAGGAGCTTGGCCATCCCGGCCTCGAGGTCGGAGCGCTCGCCGGCGTCCTTCATCCGCGCCGCTTTGCGGGTGACGAGGCGGGCGGCCTCGAGCTGGGTCGCCATGTCGGCGAGCTTGAACTGGATCGCCTGGTGCTTGGAGATCGTCTTGCCGAACGTCTTCCGTTCCTGGCTGTAGCGGAGGGCCAGCTCGAGGGCGCGCTGGGCGATGCCGACGCCGCGGGCGGCGACGTTGACCCGGCCGACCTCGAGCGCGTCCATCATCTGCACGAAGCCCTGGCCGACGCCGGCCTCCTCGCCGCCGAGCACCCGCTCGGGGGGGCACTTGTAGCCGTCGTAGACGAGCTCGGTCGACTCGACGCCCTTGTAGCCCATCTTCTTGATCTTCGGCGGGACGTCGAGGCCTTTGAAGTCGCCCTCGTTGGTTTCCTTCCAGGCCTCCTTCTCGGTGATGAAGCAGGTCATCCCCTTGTAGGGCGGGTCGGCCTGGGTGTCGGTCTTCATCAGCACGAAGACGACGCTGGAGCCGAGGCCGTTGGTGACCCACATCTTCTGGCCGTTCAGCTCCCAGTTGCCGTCCTCGCCCTTCTTGGCGGTGGCCTTGATGCCCTGGACGTCGGAGCCGACCTCGGGCTCGGAGAGCGAGAAGGCGGCGCGGATCTCGCCGGTCGCCATCTTCGGCAGGAAGTACTCCTTCTGCTCGTCGGTGCCGAACTTCATCAGCAGGTAGGAGCCGATGAAGTGGGTGTTGACGACGCCGGAGATCGAGATCCAGCCGCGCGAGAGCTCTTCGACGATCATCGCGTAGGTCGTCAGGTCGAGCCCCATGCCGCCGTACTCCTCGGGAATCGTCACCCCGAAGAGACCGAGCTCTTTCATCTGCTCGACGATCGGCTCCGGGAAGGAGTCCTCGTGGTCGTAGTGCTCGGCGTTGGGGATGATCTGCTCGTCGGCGAACTGGCGGACCATTTCGACGATGGCTTCCTGCTCGTCGGTCATTTCGCGGTAAGCGGCGGTGTCTACGGCCATTGCTCCTGCTTCGGTCGGGATGGTCGGAATGAAGTTTTGGGCTAGCGCGGCGCCGCGGCAGCGGCGGCGCTCTGGAGAGCCAAGGATATAGACGCGGGGTCGATCCCGGGATCGACCGCCCGCAGCGGCGCGGCCGCCTTGAGCAGCATCTCCTCGTACTCGCGCTCGGGATCGGAGCCGAGGACGATGGCGCCACCGGCACCGACCGTGGCGCGGCCGCCGGCGAGGACGATGGTGCGGATCGCGACCGAGAGGTCGGCGGCGCCGCCGAGCCCGAACCAGCCGATCGCGCCGGAGTAGGGGCCGCGGGCGGCGCCCTCGAGCGCGTCGAGGATCTCGGTCGTGCGCTTCTTCGGAGCGCCGGTCATCGAGCCGGGCGGGAAACAGGAGCGGACGGCGTCGAGGGCGGACCCGTCCGACCGAAGCTGGCCCTGCACTGAGGAGACGAGCTGGTGGACGGTCTCGTAGGTCTCGACCGCCATCATCTCCGGGACGGAGACGCTGCCGACCTCGCAGACCGCGCCGAGGTCGTTGCGCAGGAGGTCGACGATCATCAGGTTCTCGGCCCGGTTCTTCTCGTCGGCGGCGAGGGCGATGGCGAGCCGGGCATCCTCCTCGGGGCTGTCGCCACGGCGGCTGGTGCCCTTGATCGGGCGGGCTTCGGCTTGGCCGTCGCGGTTAACGCGGAGGAAGCGCTCGGGGGAGGAGCTGAGGACGGCGAGGTCGCCGAGGCGGAGGTAGGCGGAGAAGGGGGCGGGGTTGGCGCGGCGGAGGGCGCGGTAGAGGTCGAGGGGGTCGACGTCGAGGTCGAGCTGGAGCTGGTTGGTGAGGCAGATCTCGTAGCTGTCGCCTTCGAGGAGGTGGTTAAGGGCGGTCTCGACGTCCTCCAGATACTGCTCGCGGGACCGTTCGAGGGTCATGGCCGTGGGGGGCGCGTCGGGGGGGTATACGGGGGCCACAGCGGGGAGGGCCCGGCGAGACTCCCCCGACGCGCCAGCCGGAGCCGTTCCTAGATTCGTCAGGCGCTCAGCCGTAGCGTCTAGCCAGGCGTCTGCCGCTTCCTCTTCACCGAGCTTGTGGAGGGCGAGGAGGTAGGTGGCTTCGTCCTCGTGGTCGAAGACGGCGAGACGGTCGCTGAAGATGAGGGCGGCGTCCGGGTGCTCGGAGGTACGGGGAGACGCATAGCCGCACTCGGACTTGAGCTCGTAGCCGAGGTAGCCGACGAAGCCGCAGTCGAACTCGAAGGGGAGGTCGGGAAGCTCGACGGGACGGAGTTCGTCGAGGCGACACTGAAGACGATCGAGCAGCGGCTCCCCCTCCCCCGCTTCGTGCAGCACAACCTCGGCATTGGGACCCGAAGCGTCCCCCATGAACGAGAAGCGCCCTCGCTTCCCCGGTCTACTGCTGTCGAGCCAGAACGCGTATTCGCTGCTGCCGTACAGAGAGTTGAAAGCGGCCTCGGGTTCAGGAAGAGCGTTAACCCGCCGAACCCGAAGCTCGAGCGCGGCGCGGTTGCGGGGGGCGGGGTCCCCTCGCCAGACACTCAACATCGAGCCATAGCGAGATGTGTCTGGAGAGGGGACCCCGCCCCCCGCCAAGCCGGTCAGATCGCGGAAGTTCTCCAGCAGGCGCCTTCCATACTCGGTGGCGATCGACTCGGGGTGGAACTGGACGGCGTATTGGGGGCGCTCGCGGTGTTCGAGGGCCATGGGGATGCCGTCGGCGGTGGCTGTCTCGCGGAGGGTCGGCGGCAACGGGCGGGCCAGGGCGAGGGAGTGGTAGCGGGTCGCCTGGAACGGGCGGGGGATGCCGGCGAAGAGGGCTGTGCCGTCGTGCTCGATCGAGGCGATGCGGCCATGCATCGGCTCCGGGGCGCGCTCGACGCGGCCACCCTCCACCCAGCCGATCCCCTGCAGGCCGAGGCAGACGCCGAGCAGCGGACGCTCGCAGTGGCGGATGGCGTCGGCGCAGACGCCGAAGTCCTCGGCGCGTTCCGGGCGTCCCGGCCCCGGGGAGATGACGACGTTGTCGAAGTCGAGGCGCTCCAGCTCGGCCCAGCTCGCCTCGTCGTTGCGGACGACGAGCGGCTCGCGGCCGTTCACCTCCGCCAACAGCTGGAAGAGGTTGTAGGTGAAGGAGTCGTAGTTGTCGATCAGCAGCGTCAGCATCGATCTGGCCGCGCAGGCAAGATACCCCCGTGACCGCGAGCGACTGGCGACCGGATCCCGCGAAGGGCGTCTTCGAGTCGTTGCTGGTGGTCGGTGGCGAACCGGTCGAGCTGGAGGCGCACCTGGCGCGGCTGGGGCGGACGCTGGCGGAGGTCTACGGCGCCGAGCTGCCGGCCGAGGTCGGCGAACAGGTGCTGCCGGTCGCCGCCCCCTTCGAGCTCGGGAGGCTGCGGGTAACCGTGGTACCGGCAAATCCTGGCCTCGAGATCGAGATGGCTGCCCGCCCCCTCGACCCGGCGCTCATGTTCCCCACGACCGGCGCGGCCCTGCGCCAAGTCGACCGCCCCGGAGGCCACGGCCCCCACAAGTGGGTCGACCGCCGTGGCATGGAACACCCCGACGACGGCGCCGGCCAGCTGATCCGCGATGGCGACGAACTCCTCGAGGCCGGATGGGCCAACCTCTTCGCCGTCCGCGAGGGGGTTATCTGGACACCCCCCGCCGACGGCCGCATCCTCCCCGGCATAGCCCGCGCGGCCCTGATCGAGATCGCCACCGAAGAAGGCCTGCCCACCTCCGAACGCCCCCTCCACGCCGAAGACCTCTACACCGCCGAAGAGACCTTCCTCACCAACTCCGTCCGCGGAATAGAGCCAGCAACCTCCCTCGACGGCACCGGCCTACCGGGCTGCGGCCCCCTCAGCCATCGCCTCGCATCCGCCCTCCGCCGACGCTGGCGCCTACCTGAGGCGCTCCCAGTCTCCGCAACCGCCCAGAGAGCCGGTCAGCCCGCTCGCTGAAGCGGCGGAACCTGACCTCGAAGCGCACCGGAGCCTCTTCGGACGGCTCCTCATCTCCATCTCTGCCGGGGGGTGGCGCGGATTTGGGGGACCGCCCCCCGCCAGTTGCGGGGGGTGGTGGAACCAAATCGGCGACAGGACCCGCCGGCCCGACAGCCTGGTCAACCGCTGCGGGTGCCTGAGGCTGCGTCCGAACGACCTCCGCAGTTCTCTCTGCCGCATCCGCGGCCCGTTTCGCTTCCCGAGCCGCCTCGATCGCCATCTCGCCGACCTCCCGCACCCCCTCCTCAGAGGCCCGCGCGATCACCAGCGCCTCGTCGATCCGCGCTTCCAGCTCGGCAATCGTCGGCACCGCTGCCCGCGGCACGATCCAGTCCTCGGTGTTATCCCGCTGCGTCCCCTCGATGAGTGAGCAATTTACGGTCGTCGCAGGCGGCAAAAGCCGCGCGCTCATTTAGATTTAGCCGCCCGAACTTCGAAACGACCCGAGGAGCACGTTGAGACACCCCAGAGACTTCTTCCTGCCGCAGGCGATCGGCGCCCCGGAGCCGCTCCGCGAGATCCCCGTCAAGCCCTCGCGGATGATCCACTTCCTCGACTTCTCGAACGAGAAGATGGTCGCCAAGGCCGGCGCCATCGCCGAGAAGACCGACATCCTGCTCGGCAACCTCGAGGACGCGGTCCCGGTCGACCGCAAGGAGGCCGCCCGCGCCGGGCTGATCCAGGCGGCGAAGGAGAACGACTTCGGTCAGACCTCGCTCTGGACCCGGGTCAACGCCCTGGAGAGCCCCTGGGTGCTCGACGACCTGACCGAGCTGGTGAGCGAGATCGGCGACCAGCTGGAGACGATCATGGTCCCCAAGGTCGAGGGCGCCTGGGACATCCACTACGTCGACCGCCTGCTCGCCCAGCTGGAGGCGAAGGCCGGCCTCGACCGGCCGATCCTCGTCCACGCGATCCTCGAGACCCCGCAGGGCGTGGTCAACCTGGAGGAGATCGCCAACGCCAGCCCCCGCATGCAGGGGATGAGCTTCGGCCCGGCCGACCTGGCCGCGGCGCGGCGGATGAAGACGACCCGCGTCGGCGGCGGCCACCCCGGTTACCGCGTGATGGAGGACCCGGACGACCCGGAGAACCCCGAGGCCGACCGCGTCAGCGCCCAGCAGGACCTCTGGCACTACTCGATCGCCCGCATGGTCGACGCCTGCACCTCCGCCGGCATCCTCCCCTTCTACGGCCCCTTCGGCGACATCAAGGACACGGCCGGCTGCGAGACCCAGTTCCGCGCCGCCTTCCTGATGGGCTGCGTCGGCGCCTGGTCGCTGCACCCGGTCCAGATCGGGATCGCCAAGCAGGTCTTCAGCCCGCCCCCGGACGAGGTCAAGTTCGCGAAGAAGGTGATCGAGGCGATCCCCGACGGCCGTGGCGTCCACATGATCGACGGCAAGATGCAGGACGACGCCACCTGGAAGCAGTGCAAGGTGATGGTCGAGCTGGCGGAAATGCTCGCCGAGAAGGACCCAGAGCTCGCCGAGGCGTATCGCTAATACGCAGTCGCAAGGGCTTTCCCCACTATTGGGGAAAGCCTATTTTTCCAAAGATTGATCCCCTAATCTGCGGGAAACGGTTCCCCCCGTTGCAGCTGCTCATGTGATCCGAATTTGCTGCCGATACGGATTTTGCGCTGACAACCGCAACCCCTACTCCGTTTCGGACTTACAGATAGACCCCCAGTCCTCTCTCCCCTCCCAATGAACTCTTCCACCGACGTCTCGTTCGATCCCCCTTTCAAAGCCCAGGCGAACACGCGGGAAGCCCTGGTTCAGGATCGCCCCACCCTCGGCGCGATGCCGATGGCAAAGCGGGGTCCCGGCCTCTGGCTGCTGCCGCTGGTCGACCTGGTCTCCTCGTCGGTGGTGCTGGCCGCGGTGGTGGCGCTGACCGGGGTCGCGTTCGTCCCCGCCTTCCCCGTCGCCCCGCTCGCCCTCTGCCTCATCTACCTGGCGCTCGGCGTCTACGGGCCGCAATCGGCGCGAGGCGACGAGAACGGCGCCGGCTGGCCGGTCATCCGCTTCCTGGTCGCCGGGGCGTTCGCCTGGAGCGCCTCGCTGCTGACGCCCCTCAGCAGCATCGAGCAGCTCGGGCTCTGGGTCGGCTTCATCGTCCTCGACAGCGCCAGCCGCACCCTCCTCACCCCTTACCTGGAGCGCCATAACCCGCAGGAGCGCTGGGTCTTGGTCGGGGACGAGGACGTCGCCGAACGCCTGCGCGCCTACGCGCCGCTGCGCAAGTACGCCCACGTCGTCGGCACCGTGCCGCCGACCGAGAAAGACCCCGGCACGGCCGGCCGCGTCGCCGCCCTCGAGGTGGTCGAGCGCTACCACGCCGACCGCGTCGTCATCTCCAGCCAACACGCCGACGACGAAGGGCTGCTGGAACTGGTCCGCGCCTTCAAGTCGATCGGCGTCACCGTCAGCCTCCTGCCACGCCCCCTCGACCTGCTCGAGGCGCAGTCGGCGACTCCGAACCGCGTCGGCGGCGTGCCGCTGATCGAGGTCGAGGCGCTGGCCGCCCGCGGCGCCATCCCCTACAAGGGCCCCGACCGCCGCGCCACCCGCAAGACCAAGGTCAGCGTTGTGGTCCCGGCGATGAACGAGGAGAAGAACATCGTCCACGTGCTGCGGGAACTGCCCGAGGGCCTGCACGAGGTGATCCTCGTCGACGGCAACTCGAAGGACAACACCGTCGAAGCCGCCCAGCAGGCCTATCCCAGCATCCGCGTCACCACCCAGAGCGGCCGCGGCAAGGGCGACGCCTTCCGTACCGGCTTCGCCGCCGTCACCGGCAACCTCGTGGTGATGCTCGACGCCGACGGCTCCGCCGACCCGGCCGAGATCCCCCGCTTCATCGCCGCGCTGGAGGCCGGCGCCGACTTCGCCAAGGGCTCGCGCTTCCTCGAGGGCGGCGGCAGCGCTGACATCACGAAGCTGCGCAGCCTCGGCAACTCAGTCCTCAGCGGCACCGCCAACGCGCTTCACGGCACCCACTTCACCGACCTCTGCTACGGCTACAACGCCTTCTGGGCCCGCTGCCTCCCCTTCATCTCCCTCGACGTCCCCGGCTTCGAGGTGGAGACGCTGATCAACCTCCGCATGGCCTCGTCCGGGATGAAGATCACCGAGGTGCCGAGCTACGAGAAAGAACGGCTTTTCGGCCAGAGCAACCTGAAGACCTTCCGCGACGGCTTCCGAGTCCTCGGCACGATCTTCAAAGAGGCCCGCCGCAGCCGCAGCCTCCACCGCGGCCGCCCTACCGCACCGGCGACCGACGTCGCCAAGCAGCAGAGCGACAGAGTCGCTGCGTAAAGGGCGCCGGCGCCTTTAGCGGCTCGGCGGCGGGACTGGACCGGTGCCGCCGAGCTTGCCGTAGACGTTGGGCCGGAAGGCGCCGCTGCGGATGCCCGCGCGGAAGGCCCGCTTCGCTTTCCCCGAGGAGGTCTCCAGCGGCCAGTGAGTGCCGCGATCGTTGACGTCGTACCAGATCAGGCCGCGGACCTTGCGGTAGCGGTTGCGGACCAGGTTCAGCATGTTCTTGATCCACTTCGCCTTCGAGCCGCCGCGATCGGTGGAGGCGATCTCGCCGATCACCATCGGCTTGCTCGGCGCGATCTTCTTGGTGATCAGGCGGTAGGTCGAGTGGTAGATCTTGGTGAAGCTGTACCAGCCGGGGGAGCCGCGCCGCTCACCCCAGTTGAAGCCGTCGAGGCAGGTCCAATCGACGTAGGAGTCGCCGGGGTAGAGGGAACGGAGGTTCCGCAGGTGGCCGGTGGTGTCGACGTTGGGGCACCAGACCCAGGTCGCGTTGTTGGCCCCGACCTGGGTGAAGATGTCGTGGACGTGACGCCAGGCGGTGACGAATTCCCCGGGCTGGTTGCCGTTGACCCCCTCCGACCAGGAGAACCAGAAGCCGTTCATCTCGGGGTCGAAGCGGAGGAAGAAGGGGTGCCCCCACTCCTTCGCGCCCAGCGCCCAGTTGCGGATGAAGGTGTCGTAGCGGCCGCCGATGATGTCGGCGAGCTGGAAGTCCGGCTGCTCGAGCACCGATGGCATCGACTGCGACCCCCAGCTGTAGAAGGGGATCGCCCCGTACTCGCGGATGTTGTCGAATTCGTCGGCCGGGAAGCGGAAGTAGAAGCACGGCGAGACGTTGCAGTCGGCGAAGGTGCTGGAGAAGGAGATGATCGAGAGGCCCTTGCCGGCGACGCTCTGGAACTGCTGAACGGGGGTCATGTCCCAGGGTGCGGCGGTGCCGGTGATCTGCTCCCCGATCGTCGCCCCCCAATAAAGGGACCTCGGCTTCTTCGCCGCTGCCGAGCCCGGCAGCGAGACGAGGAGAGCGCAGGCGACCGCGGCCGCCGCCACCTTCCAAAGCCTGTGCGCCTTCTCTTTCTTGACCTTCAAGGTTCCTATTTAACCCCTGTGCAGCCCAAAGGCTGCGCTGGACCGGTGGATAATGCGTCGTTATACGGCCCGCGTGGGGCCGTGGATCAAGGTTGGGGCGGGATTGGACTTACGTTCAGTTCCGCGTAGCGGTTCGGCTGGTAGACGCCCTTGGCGATCCCTTTGGCGAAGGCGGCGGTGGCTTTGGGGGAGGTCTCGATCGGCCAATCGATGCCGCGATCGAAGGCGTCGAGCCAGATGAAGCCGCGGACCTTCGGGTAATTGCGCGGCAGCGAGCTGAGCATTTCCTTGATCCAGAGGGCCTTGTGACCGCCTTTGGTGCCGGAAGCGAGCTCAGCCAGCATCACCGGCTTGCGCTTGGCGACTTTCGTCGTCAGGTAGCGGTAGCTGGCGGAGAAGATTTCGTCAAAGGTCCGCCAGGGCCGCGCTTTCACCCCGTTGCGGCCCCAGTTGTAGCCATCGAGGCAGGTCCAATCGACGTAGGCGTTGCCCGGGTAGAGCGACTTCATGTCGGTGTAGGCGCTGTGGGCGTCGGCGAAGGGACACCAGACCCAGGTCGCGTTGGTGGCGCCGACCGCGGTGAAGAGGTCGTGGACGTGGCGCCAGGCGGCGAGGTAGGAAGCGGCGGTGTTGCCGTTGACGCCTTCGGACCAGGGGAACCAGCTGCCGTTCATCTCCCAGTTGAAGCGGAGGAAGAAGGGGTGGCCCCATTCCTTGGCTTCCTGGGCGAACTGGGTGATGTAGGGATCCTCCTTGCCGGCCGCGAGCGCCGCCAGGCGGAATTCCTCCGGGTGCGCGGGCGAGGATTCGGAACCCCAGCTGAAGAACGGGATGGCGCCGTAGCCGCGGATGTTTTCCATCGGCTCGTTGGGAAACTCGTACGGCGCGCAGGGCGAGCGGTGGCAGTCGTAGAAGGGCGAGGAGAACTGGATCAAGGAGAGGCCCTTGCCGACCAGCGTCTGCAGGATCGTGACGCCGCCCATGTCGAAGGGCGGATTGACCCCTGTGATCTGGTCGCCGATCCAGGCGCCCCAGTAGATCGGCTTCGGCCGCGGCTTCTTCTTCGTGGCGCTGGAGTGGGCGGCCGGCTGCTGCGGATCGGCTCCCGCGACCGGCGCCCAAAAGAGCGCCATCAGGAGCGAACCGACGAGCGCGACGACCGCCAGCACCGGGGTGGCTCGGTGTGATCGATTCATCGGCGAGCAGCAGAGTGTAGGGACCGGGCCCGCTGGCCTAACCGGCAACCGGAATCGGGCCCCCCGCGAGGTTGCCGTAGGAGTTGCCGACGAAGACCGGGTTCTGGATCCCGCGCGCGAAAGCCGCGACCGAAGACTGCGAGGACTCGATCGGCCAGTCCATCCCGTCGTCCAATTTGTCGAACCAGAGGACGGCGCGGATCTGGGGGTACTCGGCCGGGATCCGCGCCAGCGCGTCCTCGATCCAGGCTGCCTTCGAGCCGCCGTGCTCGGTCGCGCCCATCTCGCCGATCATCATCGGCTTCGAGGGGGCGACTTCGCCGACGATCTCGTCGTAGGTGTCGCGGTAGAGCTGGTCGAAGCTGCGCCAGCCCTTCGGCGAAGCCGGGTTGGTGCCCCAGTTGTAGCCGTCGAGGCCGGTCCAGTCGACGTACTCGTCGCCGGGGTAGAGCGAGGAGAGGTCCTGCATCGAGCCGCCCGGGTCGACGTTGGGGCACCAGACCCAGGTCGCGTTGGTCGCGCCGGCAGCGGCGAAGATGTCGTGGACGTGGCGCCAGGCGGCGACGTAGGTGCCCGAGCCGTTGCCGTTGACGCCCTCCGACCAGGGGAACCAGTTGCCGTTCATCTCCCAGTTGAAGCGGAGGAAGAAGGGGTGGCCCCATTCCTTGGCTTCCTGGGCGAACTTCGCCAGGTAGCTGTCGTAGGCGCCGCCAGCGACGTCGGCGAGCTGGAAGTCCGGCTCGTTGAGGCTCGAGGGCGTCGACTGCGAAGCCCAGGTCAGGACCGGGATCGAGCCGTGATCGCGGATCAGCTGCAGCGCCCCGTCCGGGAAGGGGTAGAAGGAGCAGGGAGAGCGGCCGCAGTCGGCAAAGGGCTGGAAGAAGTTGACCAGCGAGGCGCTGCGTCCCGCCATGCTCTCGAACTTGGCGACGGCGTTCATGTCCCAGGGCGCCTGCATCCCGGTCACCTGGTCGCCGATCGTCGCCCCCCAGTAGATCGGGCCGGCGCTGCCGCTGGCGGTGGCGGTGCGGGGCACGCAACGGGCGCGCTTGCGCACCAACTTCACCCGCTTCGCGGTTCGCGGGCACTTGACGGGGTTGAGCGCGCGAGCCTTCCCCAGGTGGGCGTGGCCACCGGCGACACCCCCGCGGGCCTGCGCCAGCGAGGCGCCGGCGCCTAGGAGGAGCAGCATCGCGAGGAGGGCGAGCGCCTGCAGCACAAGAGGGTAGATCGGCTTCGCGGCCATACAAGGCCATCGGCCTCATTTGCCCGCCTTGCAGGCGTGAGAGCCAGACTGGACGTTTGTTCGGTTGACGCCGGGCGCTGACTGTCAGCCAGCCGGCAGGATCGCGCTGGGGCTGAGGCTGGCGAAGCTGTTGCCGAGGTAGGTCGAGCCCTGGATGCCTTCGGCGACGGCGCTGGTGGCGGAGGAGGAGGTCTCCACCGGCCAGTCCATGCTGGAGTCGAATTTGTCGAACCAGAGGAGGGCGCGGATCTTCGGGAATTCGGTCGGGATCCGGGTCAGCATGTCCTTGATCCAGGCCGCCTTTGAGCCGCCGTACTCGCTGGACGCGACCTCGGCGACCATCATCGGCTTCGACGGCGCGATCTTTTCGGTGATCTGGGCGTAGCTCGAGCGATAGAGGTCGCGGAAGCTGCGCCAACGATCGGGCTTGGCGGGGTTCGTCCCCCAGTTGTAGCCGTCGAGGCCGGTCCAGTCGACGTAGTCGTCGCCGGGGTAGAGCGAGGAGAGGCTCTGCTGGACGTTGTCGGGATCGACGTTCGGGCACCAGACCCAGGTCGCGTTGTTGGCCCCGACCGCGGCGAAGATGTCGTGGACGTGGCGCCAGGCGGCGACGTAATCGCCCTGGTGGTTGCCGTTGACCCGCTCCGACCAGGGGAACCAGTTGCCGTTCATCTCGAAGTTGAAGCGGAGGAAGAAGGGGTGATTCCAGGCCTTGGCGGCTTCGGCGAAGCTGCGGATGAAGGCGTCGTAGTTGCCCGCGGCGACGTCGGCGAGCTGGAAGTTCGCCTCGTTGACGCTCGAGGGGGTCGATTGCGAGGCCCAGCTGAGGACCGGGATCGAGCCGTGGTTGCGGATCAGTTCCAGCGCCCCCTTGGGGAAGGCGTAGAAGGAGCAGGGAGAGCTGGAGCAGTTGGCGAACGGCTGGTAGAACTGGACCATCGAGACGCCCTTGTGCGTCATTTCCTCGAACTTGGTGACGGCGGCCATGTCCCACGGCGCCTGGGTGCCGGTCAGCTGGCTGCCGATCGTCGCCCCCCAGTAGATCGGACCAGCGCTCGGGCTCGGGGCGGGTTCGGGAGTCGGTTTGGGTTCCGGGGTCGGCTCCGGCGCCGGGGCGGCGTTGGAGACGGTGACGGTCACTTTGGTGGTCGCCTTCACGCCTTTGGCACCGTAGGCGGTGGCGCCGAGGGTGTGGGACCCGTTCGCGAGCTTAGTCGTGTCGAGGCTGGCGGCGAAGGGGGCGCTGGCATCGGTCCCCTGGACGCTGCCGTCGACGAGGAATTCGACCTTGCTCGGAGTGCCGGCGACGACGCCGATCGCCCAGGTGACGGTGCCGCTGACGGTCTGGCCGCTGGCCGGCGAGGTCGTCGCGATCGTCAGCGTTTCCTTGCTGGAATCGGCGTTGGGCCGCGAGGCGGACGTGGTCGTCGTAGTCGTGGTCGTTTCGCCGCCCAGCTTCTTGGCCGGGCCGATGCCTTCGGCGGCGAAGGCCCCGGGCGCGAACGCGGCGGTCGTTCCGACGAGGGCGATGACCGTGGCGAGAAACCGGGAACGGAGCATGCCCCGGTCATCGACTCACCCCCGCCCGGCTTCAGTTACCCCTGACTTGCTGGACGTTGTGCCTAAGGCTGGATGCGCAATTTTAAGTACCGACCCGTAGAGGTCGAGCAGCGCCGCCGCGCACTCGTCCCACGACGTCAGCTGCGGCGAGCCCTGCGGCAGCGGCTTCGCGAGCTCCTCCAGCGCCGCGGTGGCGATCTGCTCGGGGGTCGAGTCGAGCGGGATCCCCCGCCCCATCCCGTCCTCGGCGACCTCCCGCAGGCCACCGGCTTCGGCGACGAGGAGGCGGCGGCGGGCGGCGGCGGCCTCCAGCGCCACCAGCGGGTGGCTCTCGAACTCGCTCATCAGCACGACCAGGGAGACGCGGCCGAGCAGCGCCGCCATCCCCTCCGGGTCGCCGGCGGGGACGCTGGTGATCTCGACCCGCTCGGCGACGCCGAGCTCCTCCGCCTGCCGGCGCAGCTCCTCTTCGTGGGGCCCTTTGCCGACGATCAGCAGCCGCGCCCGCGGCTCGCGCTCCAGCACCAGCGGGAACGCCTCCAGCACTCGGTGGTGGCCCTTGTAGCGCTCGAGCCGCCCGATCGAGGCCAGGGTCGGCGCCTCTGGGTCGGCGCCCGCCAGCTCGGCGCCGGAGAAGCTGAGGTCGGTGCCGTTGGGGATGAAGGCCCAGCGCTCGGGAGGGACGCCGAGGGCGGCGCCGTACTCCTCGATCTCGAAGCGGGCGATCGCCACCAGCCGCGCTGCCCGCCGCAACAGCGGCCGCAGCAGCCGCATCTGCAACCCGCGCGAGCGGTTGCGCAGCTGCGAGGAGTGGCCGCCGCCGTGGAAGGTGACGACGTAGGGGACGCGCAGGGTCAGCGCCCGCAGCATCGCCAGCGGGGCGACCAGCGTGTGGTAGCTCTGGAGGTGGATTAAGTCCCACTTCTCCCGCCCCATCTCGCGCCAGAGGCCGGGGGCGAAGAAGTAGTCGCGGCCGGGCGGGTAGGCGCGGACGGTGCGGATCCGGACCCCGTCGCGGGTCTCGGTCGTCGCCCCCTCGGCCTCGGGGTTGCCGCAGAGGACCTCGACGCGGAGGCCCGCCGCGGCCATGCGCCGGCTCACCTCCATCACGTGGCGCTCGACGCCGCCCTGCCCCAAGGGGCTGCGGGGGGTGACCATCAGCACCCGCGGCCCGCCGCCGTTGGCGCTGGCGCCGGGGTGGGCACTCTCGGTGTCGTCGGGCTGGGCGATGCCGGTCCGCACCCGCAGGTAGTCGGCGCTGGTCGCGGCGAGGCCGACGAGGATCATCGCCGCCCGGCCGAGGCCGGCGAGGTTGCCGCGGGCCGCATCGCCGATTCCCCCCAGGACGCCCAGCGGCAGCGTCCGCCGCACGTAGGAGCGCTCGGAGGAGAGCCCGTCGTCGCTGCCGACCATCCGAGTCAGGACCGCCTTCGAGCGGCCCTCGGCCCGGCAGCGGTCGAGGAAGTAGCGGACGGTGCCGCGGGAGGGGGGGACGACGTGTTCGACCTCGGCGCCGGGGTCGTAGAGGATCTCCGCCTCGGGCCAGCGCTGATGCACGCGGATGCTGAGATCGGTCTCCTCGCAGCCGACCGGCAGCGTCCCCACCCGCCCGAGGTCGTGGCTGAAGCCGCCGACCTCCTCGAGGGCGTCGCGGCGGAAGGACATGTTGGCGCCGACCAGGTTGCGCACCGGCGAGAGCTCCTGCGGCATCCCCGAGTGGGTGCAGCCGACGACCCAGTCGAACTCGGGCGGGAACCAGCCCGGCTTGCCCTCGAGCCAGCGCGGGCGGACGGTACCGCCGGCGCCGAGCACGCGGGGGTCGGCGTAGGCGCCGGCGATCCGCCGCAGCCAGTCGCGGTCGGCAATCGCGTCGTCGTCGAGGAAGGCGACGACGTCGCCGCTGGCCTCGGCGACGCCGGTGTTTCGAGCGCCTGAGAGACCCTGTCGCTCGCGGTTGGCGACGACCTTCAGCTGCGGCCAGCGGCGCTCGGCCTCGGCCCGCAGGTCCGGGGCGTGGTCGGCGACGAGGATCACCTCGTGCGGCGCCTGGCTCTGCGCCAGCAGCGACTCGATCGCTTCCCCCAGCACCGGCAGGCGGTCGAGGGTGTAGGCGCAGATCACCACCGAGACGCTGGGCAGCTGGGGGCGCTCGCTCGGTTCGGCGCCAGGGTTCATCGGGGCGATTCTGGCAGGACCGCCTCTCGAACTGTGAGAATCCGGGCGATGCGGGTTCTCATGCTGGCCCAGTCGGTGGCCCCTATCGTCGGTGGAGAGGAGCGGGTCGTCGAGGACCTCAGCGCCCAGCTGGCCGCCAGGGGGCACGAGGTCTCGATCGCGACCCTGCAACAGCCGGGCGCGCAGCCGGGGATGATCGGCGGCGTTCCCGTCCATGCCCTGCGCAGTTCCAGCTACCGGCTCCGGGCCCTGCACCGCGACATGAGTCGCCGCCACGCCCCCCCAGCCCCCGACCCCGAGACCGTCCTCGACCTCAAGCGCCTGATCGAGGAGAAGCGGCCCGACGTCGTCCACGCCCACAACTGGCTCGTCCACTCCTACCTACCGCTGCACCGCCGCGGCGACGCCGCCCTGGTCCAGTCGCTGCACGACTACGGCCTGCTCTGCGCGACCAAGCGCCTGCTCCACCGCGGCTCGCAGTGCAGCGGCCCGGCGCCGTTCAAGTGCGTGCGCTGCGCCGCCGACCACTACGGGGCGCTGCAGGGGACGATCGCGGCGGTCAGCGTCCAGAACCGCGACTCGAAACTGCGGCGGCTCGTCGACCTCTTCCTCCCGGTCAGCGAGGCGGTCGCCCGCCTCTGCCGGCTCGGCCCGCGGGAAGCCTGGCGGGTCGTCCCCAACTTCATCGGCGAGCTGCCCGCCTCCCCCCCGCGCGACCCGCGGCTCGACGGCCTGCCGAAAGAGCCGTTCATCCTCTTCCTCGGCGACGTCACCGTCGACAAGGGCGCCTGGAACCTGGCCGAAGTCCACCGCCGCATGAGCAACCCGCCGCCGCTGGTGATGCTCGGGCGCAACTTTCTCGACGAGCTCGACAACCGTCCCGGTATCCACGTGCTCGGCCCCTGGCCGCACGAGCTGGCGATCGAGGCGTTGCGCCGCTCGCTGTTCAGCGTCGCGCCTTCGATCTGCCCGGAGGCGTTCGGGCTGGTCGCGCTGGAGGCGGCGGCGGTCGGGAAGGCAACGGTCGCCTCCGACATCGGCGGCCTCCCCGGCGTCGTCGTCCACGAGCGCACCGGCCTGCTGATCCCGCCCGGAGACCGGACGGCGATGCTGGCCTCCCTGCAGCGCCTGATCGACGACGCGCCGCTGCGCGAGCGGCTCGGCGCCGCCGCCCAAGAGCACGCGAAGGGGTTCTCCCCGGAAGCGGTGGTGCCGCAGTTCGAGGACGCCTACCGCCTGGCGATCGAGGCGCGTGGCTCGCGCCGCGGCGCGGGTGCCCGGTAGGCCGTGGCCGCGGCCGCCTCGGTCCGAAACCGGCTGCTGCTGGGAACGGCGCTGCTCTTCGTCTTCCGTTTCGCGATCTCGCTCGTCCGCACCGGCCCCGTCCTCGTCGCCGACGAGATGGGCTACCTCGGCAACGCCCGCACGATCGCCGGCCAGCTGCCGGCGCAGATGGAACTGGCGCCCTTCTACCGCGGCGGCTACTCGCTGCTGCTGGCGCCGATCGTCGGCGTCGTCTCCGACCCCGAGATCGCCTACCGCCTCGCCCTGGCCCTCAACGCCCTGCTCGCGGCGCTCGTCTTCCCGCTGCTCTACCTGCTGCTCGAGCGCTTCGCCGGCGTCGATCGCCGCGTCGCGCTCTGGGCCGCCTTCGCGGGGGCGGCATTCCCCGCCGTCACCGTCCTCTCCCAGGTGGCGATGTCGGAGAACGCCCTCTACCCGCTGGTCTGCGCCTGGCTGCTCTGCTTCGCCGGCTTCCTCGCCGCCGGGGAGCGACGCTCCTCGCTGCTGTGGGCCTGCGGGCTCGGCGCCAGCACCGGCGGGCTCTGGGCGGTCCACAACCGGATGCTTGTCGCGGTGGCGATCACCGTGCTGGCGGTGCTGTGGCTGGCGGCCCGACGCCGGGTCGACCGCGGCCCTGTCGGGATCGTGCTCGGGCTGATCGCGCTGGCGATCCTCGGCACCCACCTGCTCGACGAGCACCTGATCGGCGAGAGCTATGGACCCGCGGCCGAATCGGAAGCCTCCAACCGCCTCGACGCGCTCAGCCACGGGCACGGCCCGCTCACCGCCCTTGCGAACCTGATCGGTCAGAGCTGGTACCTGCTGGTCGCGACCTTCGGGCTCGCCGCCCTGGCGGCGGCGGACTTCTTCTCCCGCGGCCGCGCAGCGCTTGCGCCGCGGCAAAGGCCGTTGGGGGTGCTGCTCCTCTTCACGGCGCTGCTGCTGCTCGTCTCCGCCGCCGCCTTCCCCGAACGGACCCGCCCGGACATGCTGATCTACGGCCGCTACACCGAGGTCGTGGCTCCGGCGCTGATCGCCTTCGGCTTCGCCGCGCTGCCGCGCTGGCGCTCGCTCCTGCGCCCCCTCCCATGGCTGCTCGGATACGCCGCCTTCACGGCGCTGGTGGTGCTGATCCGCGTCAGCGTCGACGACCCCGAGGCGGCCAACCGCTGGAACATCTCGGCCCTGCCCTTCGTCACCGTGCAGCTCGGCCCCGCGGTCCTGCTCGGGGCGGCGCTCGTCGCCGCGGCCGGCGCCGTCCTCCTCCTGCGCCTGGGCCCGAGCCGGCCATCAGCGGCCTTCGCCTCGATGATCGCCCTCTTCCTCGCCGTCACCGCCTACGGCGTCTGGAACCCGGTGCGCAGCTCCCAGCGCGCGGTCTACCCGAGCGGCTGGAGCAGCCCGCAGGCGGCAGTCGATCGGGAAGGCATCAAGACGCTCGGCTACGACCTCGGCGCTTACGACACGATCGGCCTCTACGCCACCCAGTGGTACACGCCGGAGACGAGCTGGACGCTGTTCGAAGGGGAGCCGGCAGCGAAAACGCGTTTCGTGATCGGTTCGCAGGACTGGCCGGCGGAACACCCGCGACGGCCGGCGACCGAGCTCTGGCGGGACGAGGGCCGCGACCAGGTCCTCTGGCGGCTCGGGCCGCGGGAGCGCGGCGGATGAGCGCGGCGGTAGGCGCGGGGGGGCGGGCGCGGGCTTGGATCCAGAGCCACCTCAACGACCAGCTCTACCGGACCGGCTACCTGCTGATCGTCGGCACCGGCATCACCAGCCTGCTCGGAATCGTCTTCTGGGCGGTGGCCGCGCGCGCCTACTCGGCCCACGACGTCGGCACCAACGCCGCCGTGATCTCGGCGATGACGCTCGTCTCCGGCGCCTGCTCGCTCGGCCTCTCGGCGGTCCTGGTCCGCTACCTGCCGATCGCCGGCACCGCGACGAAACGGCTGATCGTCGCCAGCTACGGGCTGACCACGGCCCTCTCGCTGCTCTTCGGCGCCGCGACCGCGCTGACCAGCGACCTCTGGTCCTCCGACCTCTCCTTCCTCAGCGGCGGCGCCTGGCTGGTCGGCTTCACCCTCGCGACCGCCGCGACGACGGTCTTCACCCTCCAGGACAGCGTCCTCACCGGGCTGCACACCGCCCGTTGGATCCCGCTCGAGAACTCGCTCTACTCGATCGGCAAGCTGGTTTTGCTCGGCTTCCTCGCCGCCCTCCTCCCCAGCTCTGGGCTCTTCGTCGCCTGGACCCTGCCGCTATTGCCGGCGATCCTCGTCGTCAACTACCTGGTCATCAAGCGGTTGATCCCGCGAAACCGCTCCGAGGGCTCACTCGACCGCCGCCGCGTCTTCGCGATGGCGGCCGGGAACTACGGCGGCAACCTCTTCAACCTCGCCGCCAGCCTCTACCTGCCGGTCCTCGTCGCCAACCTCGCCAACCCCACCCAGGCCGCCTACTTCTACGTGCCCTGGCTCTTCTCGATGTCGCTGCAGCTGATCGCGCTGAACATGATGACCTCGCTGACCGTGGAGGCGGCGGTGGACCTGCCGCAGCTGCGGCAGCTGGCGCGGCGGGCGCTGGCGCAATCGCTCCGGCTCAGCCTGCCGCTGCTGCTGGTGGGCGCCGTCGCGGCGCCGCTGATCCTCCGCGTCTTCGGCAGCGACTACGCCGAGGACGGAACCTCGCTGCTGCGCTGGCTGATGCTCGGCGGGGTCCCCAACATCATCGTCGCCCTTGGGATCACCGTCGCCCGGATCGAGCACCGCGGCGGCGTCATCGCGCTCGTGCAGGGACTGAACGCGGCGTTGATCATCGGCATCAGCGCCCTGCTGGTCCCCGACCACGGGATCGAAGCGGTCGGGGTCGCCTTCACCGTCAGCCAGACGCTGCTGACCCTGCTGCTGGCGGCGACGATCCTGCGGCCGCTGTTGAAGCGCGGCTAGCGGGACAGCTTGCGCGCGAGCAGGATGCCCCGCGCCGCGGCCCGCCGCCCCAGCAGGCCGAAGACGAGCGTCGCCAGGGCCCGCAGGTCCCAGGGCCGCCGGCGCAGCGCCGCCAGGCCGTAGCGCAGACCCTTTCCGCGGTCGCCGAGCAGCAGCGCCTGCATCGAGGCCACCCGCAGCAGCTCGCGGTACTGCCGCGGGCCCTCGCGCCGCAGCGCCTCGCCGTGCTCGCGCAGCGTCGTCTCGGCCATCCAGAGCTGGTCGGGGGCCTCGGCGAGCAGGCGCGGGATCAGTTCGGCGGCGCTGGTGCTGCGCAGGTAGCTGTTGGCGGCGTCGCTGTGCTCCCTGCCGAGCACCTCCGGCAGGCAGAGCGTGCGCTCGGCGCGGGCCAGGTTGAGCTCGAAGAGCAGCTCCTGGGCGCCGCGGCGGCCCTCGATGTAGGGGGTGCGCTCGAAGGCCGCGCGGGCGATGCAGCGGCCGGCGTCGTATCCCCCCTCCTCCTCGACCCAGCGGATCCGCTCCTCGTAGCCGATCGTCGCGGCCGGCATCGTGTGCGGCGTCACCGAGCCGTCGTCCCAGAGCAGCTGGCTGCGGATGACCCGGACGTCGGGCGGCAGCTCGGCGATCACCTCGCGCAAGCGCTCGAGCGTGTGCGGCAGCAGCTCCCAGTCGCTGTCGACGACGACGACCCACTCGCCGCGGGCGTTCTCGACGCCGGCGCGGCGCGCCGGGTTGATGCCGCGGTTCTGCGGCAGCAGCACCGGCTTCAGGCGCGGATCCTCGTAAGTTCTTAGGACCGCGGCGGTGTCGTCGGTGGAGCAGTCGTCGACGACGACCAGCTCGAAGTCCTCGAAGCTCTGGGCGAGGCAGCTGTCGAGGCAGCGCCGGATCAGAGCCCCGCGGTTGTAGGTCGTGACCACGACCGAGAAGAACGGCGAGGCCACCGTCCGGTCCGGCTCAGGCGGAGCGGATCAGCGCGTTGATCTGGTCGTCGCTGCCGACCCAGCAGTCGACCTCGTAGCCGTCCCCGAGATGCTCGGCGACGTCGACTCTGGTCGTTTGGTTCCAGATCAGGAACCGGCCGTCCTGGTTGTCGATGTTCCACATATGGATGCCGAAGTAGCCGTTGCGCTCCCCCTCGCACGACATGTGGTGGAGGGCGACGACCCCGTCCGGCTTCGCGACCCCGATCATGTTGCGCAGCACCAGCAGGGGGTCGGCGGTGTGGTCGAGGGCGTTGGCCATGAAGACGAGGTCGAAGCTGTCCTCGCCGAACTTGGAGATCAGCTCCTCCCCCGAGCAGCGGACCGGCGGCACCGGGGGCTCGATCCCGGCCCGGCGCAGGTCCTCGACGTACTCGTCGGCGAGGGCGTCGCTGGCGGTCACCTTCAGCTCCTTGCCGGGGTAGGCCTTGGGGACCGAGGTCAGCGGGCCGGAGCCGACGTCGAGGATCGCGACCGTCGGCTTGTCGAGCGAGTCGAGGGCGCGCTTCATGCACTCGTCGGCCTTGGTGCTGTTGGGGTCGAGGCGGTCGGCGAAGGCCTCTTTGGCCCCCGGCGCCATCAGGGCGTCGCGCCAGAACCCCGACTCGTGCCCCTTGCGCAGGGACCAGCGCTCCTGCAGAGACCGGCTGCGGTCGCGGAGACGCTGCAACCTCCCCGCCGAGCGCACCGCCAGGCCGGTGAACCGCTCGTGCCGCCTCAGCATGCTGCGAAGCTCTGCTTTCACCGGCGCCACCTTACAGGCAAATGCAGCGGCAGCAGCAGGGCTGACCGCCGACGACCAGAACTATGCTCGGAGCGGTGACGAAGACGACGTTGGACAGGCCGGAGACGGCGCCCACGGCAGCCGCGGCGACGGAGGTCGAGACGATCCGGTTGCAGCCGACGAAGGGCTTCAGCCGGGTCCTGGCCCCGCGCGAACTGTGGCGCTACCGCGACCTCGCGGCGCAGATCGCCCTGCGGGACATCACCGTCCGCTACCGCCAGACCCTGCTCGGCGCCGCCTGGGCGGTGCTGCAGCCGATCGGCTTCATGGTCGTCTTCGCGCTCTTCTTCGGCAAGCTCGCTGGCGTCAGCACCAACGGGCTCCCCTACGCCCCCTTCTACCTGGCGGCGCTGGTGCCTTGGACCTTCTTCGCCAACACCCTCCTGCTCGGCTCCGACAGCCTCGTCGCCAACTCCGCCCTGGTCTCGAAGATCTACTTCCCGCGGATCTTCATGCCGGGCGGGATCCTCGTCGCCGGCTTCGTCGACCTCGCGATCTCCTTCGCGATCCTGCTCGTGATCGTCTTCGCCTGGGGCCTCACCCCCTCGGTGGCGATCCTCGCGGTGCCGCTGCTGGTGGCGATCGCGGCCGCCACCGCGCTCGGCGCCAGCACCCTGCTCTCCGCCCTCAACGTGCGCTTCCGCGACGTCCGCTACGTCGTCCCCTTCGGGATCCAGCTCTGGCTCTTCGCCAGTCCCGTCGCCTACCCGACCAGCCTGATCGGCGAGCCCTGGCGGACGATCTCGGCGATCAACCCGATGGTCGGAGTCGTCGAAGGCTTCCGCTGGGCGACGCTGGGGGCCGGCCCCGCCCCCTGGGACCTGATCGGGATCTCCGCCCTCTCGGCCCTGGCGATCATGGGCGCCGGGCTCGCCTACTTCGACCGCGTCGAGCGCGGCTTCGCCGACTACGTCTGACCCGATGACCGCGACCGCGATCGATACCAGGGAGCTGGGAAAACGCTACCGGCTGGGGCTGCACCAGCGGGGCTATGGGACCCTCCGCGAGGCGATCTCCGGCGCCTTCCGCAGACCCGAGAAGCCGGCCGAGGACGCGGGGGTCCTCTGGGCCCTGCGGGACCTCTCTCTGCGGGTCGAGCCCGGGGAAGTCGTCGGCCTGATCGGCCACAACGGCGCCGGCAAGAGCACCCTGCTGAAGATCCTCTCCCGGATCACCGAGCCCTCGGCCGGCTACGCCGACGTGAGCGGCCGCGTCGGCTCCCTTCTCGAGGTCGGGACCGGCTTCCACCCCGAGCTGACCGGGCGCGAGAACATCTTCCTCAACGGCGCCATCCTCGGGATGAGGAAAGGGGAGATCCGCGCCCGCTTCGACGAAATCGTCGAGTTCGCCGAGATCGAGCGCTTCCTCGACACCCCGGTGAAGCGCTACTCGAGCGGGATGTCGGTGCGCCTCGCCTTCGCGGTCGCGGCCCACCTCGAGCCCGAGATCCTCCTCGTCGACGAGGTGCTCGCGGTCGGCGACGCGGCCTTCCAGCGCAAGTCGCTGGGGAAGATGACCGAGGTCGCGAGCCAGGGCCGAACCGTCGTCTTCGTCTCCCACAACCTGGCGATCATCCAGGCGCTCTGCGAGCGCGGGATCCTTCTCGAACGCGGCGAAGCGGTCGCCGACGGACCCGTCAAGCCGACGATCGACCGCTATCTCAGCGGCCTCGAGCGGGCGGCCTCCGACGACCTCCTCGAGCGCAGCGACCGCGATCGCCGCGGCTACCGCGACACGATGATCCGCCGCGTCGCGATCCGTGACGAGTCCGGCGGCCCTCCCGACGTGGTGGTCTCCGGACAGGCGGTGACGATCGCGGTCGAGGTGACCGAGCCGGTGCCCTCGCTCGAGTGCAGGCTGACGATCGCCGACAGCCTCGGGCAGCCGCTGACGACGATGGACAGCGAGGTCTCGGCCCCGAACGACATCCGCGCCACTACGCCCGGCACGCAGCTCGAGTGCCACCTCTCGAGCCTGCCGCTGCTGCCCGGGCGCTACCGGATCGACGTCCTGCTGAAAGCCGGGCGCCAGATCCAGGACGGGCTCCAGGCCGCCGGCTTCTTCGACGTGCAACCCGGCGTCGTCGACGGCCGCCCGGTGCCGCCCAGCGGCGCCGATGGCGACATCGTCCTTCCCCACCTCTGGCGCCTCCCCGCCTAGCGTCAGATTTCCAGCGGGCCCGGCTTGTAGCGGCCGAGGATCGCCTTGCAGCTTCGGCGCGAGTCGATCTTCTCGGGGCCGAGCTCGGCGTCGTAGAAGTAGAGGCGACCGTAGTCGATGGTGAAGCTGCCGTAGCCTTCGCCGCCGTCGACGCCGACCCGCCGGCCACAAGAGACCTCGACGCTCTCGTGCACCGGGTAGGCGGCACGGACGGCGCCACCTGAGCGGACCTGCAGCGCCCCGCCCATGTCCCAAGAGCGGTCGAAGACGGGGATCCCGGGGGCGGCCTGCGCCGGGTAGCCGAAGACGAGGACGATGCTGTGGTCGGGCAGCGGCAGCAGCTCGGCATCGAGGTCGTCGAGGATCGCCGCCTGCTGCTCGGCGGCCTGGCGCCATTGCGACTGATCGTCCTCGAGGCTGATCGCGTAGCCGGCTCCGAGCACCAGGGCGACGACCAAGGTCGCGATCCCGGCCCTGCGCGGCGAGCGCAGCAGCAGCTGGCAGGCGCAGGCGATCGTCGCGTAGACGAGCAGGCAGATCGCGAACCCGGCGAGGACGTTGACGCGGTTGTTGATGCCGCCGTCGCGGGGATAGAGATGGCTGCCGAGGAACATGAAGTAGGCCCCGGCGGCGGCGAGGAAGCCGATCAGCATCCAGCGCGGCCAGCCTTCCAGCGTCGTCTCCCGCAGCGGCGATTCGCCGCGGCGGCGCAGGCGAAGGGCGAGCGCGGCAACGACGAGCGCCGCGGCGAGCAGGACCAGAGCCTGCGCCGGGCGACTCATCGAGCCGAAGGGCTGAAAGGCCGAGGAGAGCAGGAGCAGCGCCTCGCGGACGAAGTCGGGCAGGTCTTCGAGCCGGCCCCGGACCGTCGCCACCGGCCGCGCCGAGGTGGTGGCGATCAGCGAGTAGAGGAGAGCGGCGAAGACGATGGCGGCGTCGGCGGCCCAGGCGCGCAGCGCCACCCGCCGCTCGGTGCGGCCGAAGTAGAGGAGCCCGGCGAGGAGCGCGACCGCGGCGGTCACCTCGTAGGTGAGAACGCTGAGCAGGTAGAGAAAGGCCGCCAGCGCGTGCATCGCCGTCCCCCGCCGCCGGCTGTGCGCGAAACCGCGCACAGCCACGGTCAGGGCGACGAAGAAGACCGCGACCGAGACGCTGTTGACGCTGCCGGTCGCCCAGAGCCGCGAGGAGTCGGCCCAGGGGAAGAGCAGGGTCAGCGCCGCGATCACGCCGGCGTGCAGCGGCGCCATCCCCAGGGTCCGCAGGAGGACGAAGAAGGCGATCGAGGCGAGCACGCCGATGACCAGGGCGAGGATCAGATGCGACTCGGCGTTGGTCCCGAACACGGCCTGAGGGAGCGGCATCAGCGCCGCGCTGAGCGGCCGGCCGCCGAGGAATTCCCGCTGCTGCTCGAAGCTGTGGACGTAGCGCGGGGATTCGGCGAACTCGTAGTCGGCGACGTGCGCCCAGTCGTCGGAGTAGAAGCCGCCATCGGTGACGAAGCCGCCGTAGGCGAGCACCCCGAGGAGGGCGATCAGGGCGGCGGCGATCAGCCCCTCGCGCAGGCTCGGCCCGCGGTTCGACTGCAGCAGCCGCTCAGCCACCGGACCAGCCACGCGGTCTGCCGGAGGACCCCCAGAGGGTCGCTTCGACGATTCGTCGTGACTGGTTTTCAGGTGCGATGCCCGCGAGGGCGGCTCCGAGCCGCGCTCGCAGGTTGACGTCGCGCGAACGCGCGACGGCGAAAAGTTCGTGGCGAGCTTTGGAGTCGCGCCTGGCGACGGCCTCGATCGCCGCCTGTTCGAGCGCTCGTCCGCGGTGGTGGGAGACGGCCTGCTCGGCCGCGCGCCGGACCGGCCGGTCCAGCCCCGTCGTCGCCGTCGCCTTTTCGAGCACGTAGACGCGTTCGCGCAGCGTCTGCGCGCGGCCGGAAGTGAGGCTTTCGCTGCCGAGCCTGTACTCGAGCAGCGGCTCGTCGACGAGGCCGGCTTCCGAGCCGGTGAGGATCAGGCGGATGCAGACGTCCCAATCCTCCGCGGTCCGCAGGGACTCGTCGTAACCGCCCAGCTCCAGGAGCCGGCTCCTCCGCATGGCAGGACAGATTACGAAGCAGCGCTCGAGAATGGCTTGCGCCTGTTCCTGGAGAGCAAAGGGGGTGTTTTCGCCGAAGCGGCCGACGACCTCTCCGGAGCTCGAGAGGTGGGCGTCGGTGGCGAGGATGTCGAGCCCCGGCCGGGCGGCCGCGAGGTCCGCCAGCCGCTCCAGGCGGGTCGGCGCGTAGACGTCGTCGGCGTCGAGCGGAACGACGAACTCGGCGGTGGCGGCGGCCAGCAGCCGATTGCGGGCGGCGGCGACGCCGCGGTGCTCTCCCGCGATCAGCCGGATCGCCTCCCGGTGGGGCTCGAGGGCGGCGGCGAGGTCGTCGCTGGAGCCGTCGTCGCAGACGATGATCTCGCTCGGCGCCCGCGTCTGGGCCCGCGCCGAGGCGATCGCCTCCCCGATCGTCGCCGCGGCTTCGTAGGCCGGAATCAGGACCGAGAACCCCGGCGCCGGCGCGGCCACCTCAGCGCTCCCCGAAGAGAAGGTGGAGGAGGAAGCGCGGCAGCGAATCTTCGGCGCGGACCTCGAGCCGGGGAATCCGCAAGGGCTCCTCGCCCTGGCCCGCGAGCCGGGGCTCGACCGTACAGGCGGTGGCGAAGCCGGCCTCGCCAACGGCGGCGACCACCTCCTCGTCCAGCTCGCCGTAGGGGTAGGCGAAGTCGGGAACGGGTTTCCCGAGCCGCTCCGTCAGGTCCTCGCGCGAGCCCCGCAGCTCCTCCGCGAGGCGCTCGGGAGGCAGAGCCGGCAGCGCCGGGTGGGTGCGGGTGTGGGCGCCGAAGCGGACGATCTCCGCCTCCATCTCCTTCACCTGTTCCCAGCTCAGCAGCGGCCGCTGCTTCAGGGCATCGCCCGTGGACCAGTCGTTGACGCCGCCGAGCTTGCCGGTGACGAGGTAGATCGTCGCCTTGAACCCGTGCCGTCGCAGCAGTGGCAGGGCGACCTCGAGGTTGTCGCGGTAGCCGTCGTCGATCGTGATCGCGACTGCGCGGCGCGGCGGCAGGCGCCCGGCTCGCAGGTCCTCGGCCACCTCGTCGAAGAAGACGGACCGGTAACCGAGCAGCTTCAGCAGCCGCAGTTGGCGGGCGAAGGCGCGGCGGGGGACGACGTAGCGGTCGCCCTCCTCGCGCTCGCCGAAGGCGTGATACATCAGCACCGGGACCCCGCGCGTCATCCGCTCCCAGCGCTCGCGGTCGACCGCCCTGCGGACGCCGAGCCAGAAGGCGTAGCGGGAGACGAAGTAGAACCAGACCCGCCGCCGCCCCTCCCCCGGCAGCAGTGCCCCCAGGCGAGCCAGCAGGCGGGGCGGCAGCCGCAACGCCAACGCCAGCCGCCGCAGCGCCACCTCGCGGCGGCTGGTGGCGAGGAACCAGCCGAAGAGCAGCGCCTGCATCTCCGGGTAGGGCTCGAGCAGGTCGAGCTGGGCCCGCCCCTGGTGCAGCGAGTCGGCGAGCAGGCGGTCGCAGCTCTTGCAGTCGTCGTGGACGGCGTGGGCGCGCGGGAGATAACGAATCTCGCAGCCGTGACGGGAGAGCAGGTAACCGATCTCGATGTCGTCGCCGGCCTCCCGCTCGCGGAAGCCGCCGATCGCCAGCAGCGCCTCGCGGGGCGCCGAGAGGTTGCCGGCGTAGGTGGCGGTCCAGTCGACCTCGCCCCGCTCTAGCCGCTCGAAGTGCTCGTTCCAGGTTTCGGCGAAGACCGCCGAGTACCAGTCGCGGCCGCGGGGAGCCGCCTGGGTGAGGTTGCCGATGCCGAGCACCGTGCCCTCGCGGTGGCCGGCCAGGTGCTCGGCGAGGAACTCGGGGCCGGCGATCACGTCGTCGTCGATGACGACGCACAGCGGCGCGCGGGAGGCCTCGATCGCCGCGTTGCGAGCGGCGGCGCGGCCGACCTCGCCCGGCTCGACCACCCTCAGCTCGAACGGAGTCCGCAGTTCACGCAGCATCTCGGCACTGCCGTCGCTGCTGCCGTCGTCGCCGACGACGACTTCGAAGTTCGCGGGGTCGAGCGTCTGCGCAGCCAGCGCCTCCATGCAGCGCCTCAGCATCTGCCGCCGGTCGTGGGTGGCGAGGATGACGCTGATCTCCGGCGGCAAGGTGCGGACACCATAGAGTCCCGGCCGGGATGAAAAAAGCGCGCGCAGCCATCTCCCTCATCGTCGGGCACATGCTCGAACTGGCCCGCAGATGCGGCTGGCTCGTCGTGATCCCGCTGCTGCGGGCCCGCGCCCGCCGTCGCCTCGGGTCGCTGCAGGCGGGCGCGGCGACGATCGTCACCGTCAACTGGAATTCCTGGTCCCACCTGGCGGTGCTGATCGACCTGGTGACGCGACGCAGCCCGCCTGGGACTCGGATCGTCGTCGTCGACAACGGCTCGGAGGACGCGCGCTCCCACCGGCCCCGGGACGAGAACGTCCGCACCGTCCTGCTGCCGCTGAACATGGGCCATGACTTCGCCCTCGACCTCGGCGTTCTCCTCAGCGAGACCGAGTACGTGGTCACGCTCGACGTCGACGCCTTCCCCGTCCACGGCCGCTGGCTCGAGGAGCTGGAGGGCGCGCTCGGCGACGGCGCCGAGGTCGCCGGGGCCCGGCTCAACCGCGAGTACGTCCACCCCTGCTGCTGGGCGATGCGGACGGCGCGCTTCGTCGAGCAGGGTCATTCCTTCCGCTCCAACTACCGGCCGCGCGAAGAAGGACGGGACGCTTCGGGCGACGTCGGCGAGGAAATCTCCCTCCGTGAGGCTCCGGCGGTGAAGTTCTACGACGTCACCAGCCAGCGGGGCCCGGGCGACGTCGGCACCGTCTTCGGCGACCTCGTCTACCACAACTTCTACGCGACCCGGTTCAGCGCCACCGAGGGCGGGACCCTCGACGGGGTCGTCGCCGCCGACGACCCGGCCCGAGCCTGGGAAGAGGCGCTAGCCCGCTACGCGGGACCCGACCGCGATTAACGCGTTCGGGCGGCCGAAGCTGATCCCGAGCCGCTCCAGCCGCACCGCGGCGGCAAGGAAGGGGAAGGCGAGGAGGCGGACGAGGAGGCCTCTGTCCTTGATCCGGTCGCGGATCTCCTGTGCTCCGGCGGCGAGGCTGCGGTAGGTCGGCCGCACCGCCACTTCCTCCAGGCCGGCCTCGCGCAGGGCCGCTTCGAGCTCGGCGGCGGTGTAGCCCTGGCGGACCTGCTCTCGCCAGGTGCCGGGGCTGCCGGAGAGGACCGGCTGCCAGTCGCGCTCCGGCACCTGGACGACGAGCACGCCGCCGGGCGTCAGGGCCCCGACCATCATCTGCAAGGCGCGGCGGTCGTCGGGGATCTCGCTCAGGCACTCGACCGCGAGGACCGCGTCCGCGTCGCGCTCGGGCAGCGGCTGTTCGAGGTTGCCGGGGAGGAACTCGGCATTGCCGAGCGAGCGGTCCCGCGCCCGCTGCCGCGCTCCCGCGAGGAGGTCGGCGCGGAGGTCGATCCCGAGCAGGGACCAGCCGCGGTGGCGCCTGGCGATCGCCAGGGTGAGGAGGCCGTCGCCGCAGCCGGCGTCGAGTACCCGCAGGCCGGTCCCGCTGCCGAATCGGCGCTCCAGCTCGCGCTCGGCGAGGGCGAGCCGCAGCCGCCGCGCGGGCGCCATCAGCGCCAGCCGCTCCTCCAGGATCGCCCTCACCTTCTCGCCGATCGTCACGATCAATCTCCCTTCGCCGCCGGCGCCCTAATCCCGCCCCAGCTCCTCTTCGACCAGGCCGAGGAAGGGGGCGGCGCGAAGCGCCTTGGGGGACGGCTCGCCGGGGGCCTCGAGCTGCAGGTGGCGGTAGTCGCTGCGGCTGTGGACGATCCAACAGAGCAGGCGCAGGCGGCGGAAATCCTCCGCGGAGATGTCCAGCGCGGCCTGGTACTCGGCAATCGCTCGCGCGACGACGCGGCCGTGAGGGGTCCCGGGATCGAGCAGCCGAGCGTAAGACTCGCGGGTGCGTCCGCTCTCGAGGGCGCGGTCGAGGACGAAGGCGCAGTTGGCGAGGAAGTAGACGAGGTCCATCCCCGGCAGGCCGTCGGGCTCGGCCGACTCCCAGTCGAGCAGCGCCGGCTCCCCCGCTGCCGTGAGGAGGACGTTCCAGGGAGAGCAGTCGCGGTGCTCGAGCGTGGGCGGGAGCTCGCCGAGGCCGTCGAGCAGGCCCCGAGCCCGGTCCAGCGTCCGCGGTTCGAGGACGCGCCCGAACTGGCGCTCGAACGTCGCCAGCGGTTCCTCGACGAGACGCCGGCGCCAGTCGGGCGCGGGCGCGCGGCGATCCGGAGACGCCAGCTCGACCAGGAGGCTCGTGACCGCCAGCGCCGTCTCTTCGAGGTTGTCCGGTCGCAGCCGGCCCAACAGCATCTCCCCCGCCACCGCCTCCTCGACCACCGCGAGGCGACCGTCCCGGCGCCCCCTGCCGCGCAGAGCGGGCACTCCCCTCAGCCCGGGTCGCTCCTCCTCCAGCCGCCGCAGCACCGCGGCCTCCGTTTCCAGGCCGGTCTCCGCCTCCGGGACCCGGGCGAATTTCACCGCCTCGGTCGGGGCCTCGGTGCCCGGCTCGAAGCCGAGGCCGACGGCCTTGTTGATGCTGCGGTGCCCCCCGGTCAGCAGCAGGAGCAGCCGCGAGGGCGAGAGCGGCAGGTCGTCTTCGGCCACCGGGCCGGGCCGGCGGCCGACGACGTAGAGCGGCGCCAGCAGCCCGCCCGCCTTGACGAGGCGCCAGAGGGGGCGCAGCGCCCTGCCGGAGAGCGAACCGGAAACGCGGGTGGCCAGCAGGTAGCGCACCGCCTCGGGCGAGTCGAGCGGCAGCCAGAACTGCGGCAGGCGGTGCGGCAGCGGGCCGGCCCAGTAGACCTGAACGTCGACCAAGCCCGCTTGCTCGGCGCGGCGGCGGGCGCGCCTGGCGCCACCCGGCCGCGGCAGCCGCCAGTGCGCGAAGAGCTCGGCCCCGGGCAGCAGGAAGCGCCAGTCGCGTCGCCGCAGCAGGGGGTTCCGCCGTGACTCGGGCAGCCCCTCTCCTTCGGCTGGCGCTTCACCCAGCAGCTCGCGATAGACCCCCGTCACCCGCGCCGCCATCCGCTCGCGCGTCAGGTCTTCCTCCACCCGCTCGCGCGCCCTGGCTGCCAGCTGGCGGCCGAGCTCCGGATCCCCCAGCAACCGGCGCAACGCCGCCGCTAGCGCCTCTGCCTCGCCGGGCGGCACCAGCAAGCCGCTACGGCCGTCCTCGATCAACTCGTCGGTGCCGCCGATCGCCGAAGAGACGACGGGGATCCCAGCCGCCATCGCCTCGAGCACGGCAAGGGAGGAGCCCTCGTAGAGGGACGGCAAGGCGAAGACGTCGGCGGCGGCGAGCAGTTGCGGCACGTCCTCGCGCCGGCCGAGGAAGCGCACTCGGCCCTCGAGGCCCAGCTCGCGCGCCAGCGCTTCCAGCCCTTCCCGCTCCGGCCCGTCGCCGGCGAGGAGGAAGCAGGCGTCCGGCACCTCGGCGGCCGCCTCGAGGAGGACGCGGTGTCCCTTCTGCGCGTCGAGCCGGGCCGGCGTCAGCACCAGCGGCCGGGTGGCGCTGCCGCCGAGCTGCTCCCGCAGCCCGGGCGGCGCTGCGACAACGGTGCGCTCGACGTCGACGGCGTTGTAGGAGACCTCGATCTTCGCCGTCGGCCAGCCGAGCCGCTCGACCAGTTCGTCGGCGATCGCGCGGGAGACGGCGAGGTAGCGGCCCACTCTCCCCGCCAGCGCCCGCAGCTGCCGGTAGGCGGAGCGGTTCGGCGGTTCGTACTCGCCCACCTGCACCGTTCCCAGCACCGCCGGCACCCGTGCCAGCACCGCCGCCGCCAGCGCCCACTTGCAGGCGACGGGGGAGCTCATGTGGGCGTGAAACACGGCCGGGCGCTCGCGGCGCAGCAGGCGCACCAGTGCCGGCACCCGGCGAGCACCTACCAGCCCCAGCGGCAGCGGCGCCACCCGCTGCACCGGCACCCCGAGCGTGGCCGCCCGCTCGGCCAGCGGCTCGACCCCGGGGGCGTCGTCGAGCAGCAGCGTCGGCTCCCAGGCCGCCCGGTCAAGGGATTCGAGCAGCATGAACATCGCGTTCTCGGCCCCGCCGAGAACGCGGCTATCGGTGTAGAAGAAGGTCGATTGGGCCACGCTTCAGCTCACTCGCAAGCTTCGACAGCTCGCCCTCGTCGTTTGATTCGCGCAGCGCCGCGTCCACCCCTGCCCAGAAGGCGTAGTCGAGGACGGGCCGGTAGAAGAGCGGAAAGCGCCAGCCGCCGAGCCGCTCCAGCAACGAGAAGAGGGCGAAGACGGCGGCAGTGGTCCGCGGCGCCCGCCGGGTCAGCCCCAGCAGCAGCGCCCGCACCGCCAGCCACGGCCGCGAGCTGTCGTAGGGCATCGCCAGCCGCAGGTCGGCGAACACCTCCGGGTGGCTGCGGGCCATCAGCACCGTCGTCCTCCCTTTCTCCAGGGTGTCGCGCTGCAGGCCACCCAGGTCCTTGCCGTATTCCTGGTAGGCGAGGGCACCGGGGTCATAGCCAAGCTCGATCCCCGCCGCGCGCAGCCGCAGGGAGAGCTCGACGTCCTCGTTGCCGTAGATGCCGAAGGACTCGTCGAACCCGCCGACCTCGCCCATCACCTCGGTCCGCAAGGAGGCGTTGCCGGTGTAGAAGGAGCGCGGCAGGGCCAGGTGGGCAGGGTCGGGGAGGCGCGCGAGGTGGCGGTCGAACTTGTCCTTGACGTAGCGGGCCGCATGCGAGCTCCCCTCCTCCAGCGCCACCGGGACCGCCCCGAGCACGCAGCGGCGCGAGCCGGCCGGGTGGTGGGAGCGATGGCGCTCGACGAACTCGGGCACAACCTCCATGTCGTCGTCGAGGACGATCGTCACCTCTCCCGCGGCGGCAGCCAGGGCGGCGTTGCAGGCCGCGGCCCGCCCCCGCGCCCCAGGCGAGACCCACCGCAGTTCGTAGGGAGCGTCAAACGCCTCCAGCATCTCGATCGTGCCGTCGGTGGAGGCGTCTACGGCGACGACCACCTCGTAGGAGCCCCGGTTGGCGCTCTGCTGAGCAAGCGAAGCGAGAGCCCGACGGAGCGCGTCGCGGCGCTGGTGGGTGGGGATGACGACGCTGACGACGGGGTCAGCCATGGCTCGGAGCCTCCACGGCGGCCCGCGCCTCTTCGTAGACGGCGGTGAGCCGCACCGCCCACGCCTCGGGGCTGTGGTGGCGCTCGGCGAACTCCCGCGCCCGCTCCCCCAACTGCCGCCGTCGCCCTTCGTCAGCAAGCAGCGCCGCCGTCAGCACCGCGATCTCCGCCTCGCTCTCGGCGACCGCGAGCGGCGGCTCTTCGTCGAAGCCGGTGTATCCCTCGGTGCCGCGGGGAGTGGTGACCACGGCCTTGCCGGCCGCCATCGCTTCCAGCACCTTCATCCTCATTCCGCCCCCGGTGCGCACCGGCGCCATCACCACCGCCGCGGCCTCGAGGTGGGGCTGGACGCTGGGAGCGTCCGGCACCAGCTCGACCCGCGGTCCGGACAGCTCGCGCACCTCGGCGCTGGGGGCGGTGCCGACGATCCGCAGCTTCGCCTCCGGGCAGCGTTGCACTACAGCCGGGAGGATCTCCCGCGCCAGCCAGACCGCGGCGTCGCGGTTCGGCGGGTGGGCGAAGTTGCCGACGAAGAGGATCGTCCCGGCGACCTCGCGGGCGGGATCGACCCGCGGCGGCAGGACCATGCCGAAGGGGTTGACGCGGACGCGGGGGGCGACGTCCGGCGCCAGCGCGCCGACGGCGTCGGCGTCGCGCCGGCTGAAGACCTGGACGCGGTCGAAGCGCTGCCAGGCGCTCGGTTGGAACCCGCGCCAGCGCCGCCAGTCGAGCTCGCCGAACGCCCAGCCGGGCCACTGCCGCGGCGGGCCGGGGCGCCAGTCGACCGGGCGCGGCTGCAGCACCTCGTGGTGGGTGAAGACCTTCGCCACCCCCGACGGGTAGCGAAAGACGGACATCGCGCTGTCCTCGACCGCGATCACGTCGAAGCTCCGTTCGGCGCCGAGCCGGTCGAGGATCCGCTGGATCCCCGGGTCGGCGTACCAGACGGTACGCCAGGGCCAGCGCCCCCGCGCCCACCGCGCCGCCATCCGCAGCTGGCGGAGGCGCCTGCGCCCGCCCGGCGGCGGTCGGCGGCGGTCGGCGACGTGGAGGTCGAGGTCGGCTTCGCGCAGCGCCGCCAGGCCCTCCTCCTCCCCGGCTTCGTCGCCGACCGCCGTCACCAGCGTCAGCTCGTGGGCGCGGCTGAGGCCGACGACCTCGGCCTGGAGGAGGACGGGGATCGCCCCGCCGCCCTCGAGCCGGGGCACCATCGGAGCGACCAGCAGGACCTTCATCCAGCCAGGGCCGGTCCCGTGCGCGATCCGGCCGCGATCACCTCGCGGTAGGTCTGCTCGAAGCGGGGCAGGATCGAGGGCGCGGTGAAGTTGTCGGCGCGGATCGCCGCTTGGCGGGCGAACTCCTCGCGCCGCTCCGGGTCCTCGATCAGCTCCTTCATCGCCCCCGCCAGGGCCGGGGCGTCGCCCTGCGGGACGAGGATCCCGGCCGAGTCGCCAATGATGTCGACGTGGCCGCCGAGCTGGGTGCCAACCACCGGCCGCCCGCGGTTCATCGCCTCCGCCACCGTCGCCCCAAACGGCTCCGGCAGCAGCGAGGGCATCACCCCGAAGAGCGCCCGGTCCCAGGCCGCCATCACGGCGGCGTGCGGGACGTCGGTGAAGATCACCGCCTCGGCGGGGAAGTGCTGGGGGGAATCGCGCTCGTAGGTCCCCATCAGGACCAGTGGCGGCGGCGACTCCAGCTGCGCGTAGGCGTCGAACAGCGTCTCCAGCCCCTTGATCTTGCGGAAGGCGCCGACGAAGAGGATGAACGGCTCCCGCGGCAGCCGCTCCAGCACCGCGGCGACCTCCGGGTCATCGCGGTCGACAGCATCGGCCGGGCTGATGCTCTGGAAGCTCGGGATCGTCACCCGCAGGACGTCCTCGGGCACCCCCTTGCCACCGAAGAGGTAGTGGCTGGTGACGTCCTGGACGTAGGTGCTGACGCTGTGCAGGCCGGTGATCTTGCGGGCGACGATCGGCCGGCTCGCGTAGACGCCCGCGGTGGCGATCCAGCCCTTCGGGGCGCCGTAGTAGTCCTGGGCGCAGGCGGTGCACTTGAGCGGGGCCGGCCCGGAGCACGGTTCCACCCCCTTGCGCAGCAGAGTCCGGGTCGCGCAGAAGTAGCCGTAGTCGCGGGCGGAGACCAGCAGCGGGATCCGCCGCCGCCCGATCGCCGCCGCCACCGAGAAGGTGATCCAGCCGTAGGCGTGGATCAGGTCCGGCTCGAACTCCTTGATCGCGCGGCGGATGCCGCGGACCGTGACCGGGTCCGGGAAGGGCGGCTGGTGCCGCTGGTGGTTGCTGCGGACGAGGGCGGGGATCGCGGTGCGCAGCTGCCGCACCCGGTAAACGTCGACCTCCCCTTCCCGCTCCAGCTCAGGCAACCCCCCGTGCCACTGGGAGACGACGGCGACCTCGTGGCCGCGCTCGGTCATCCCCTGCGCGAGCAGTTGCGCCTGCCGGTGGGCGCCGCCGATGAAGGGCGGGTAGTAGTCGCTGGCGAGCAGGACCCTCATGCCCCCGCCGCCCCAGATCCACCGGCCTCGCCGGCGCCCCGCTGCAGCCGCCCGAGGACGCCGTTGAGGCGTCGCCTCCGCTCGGGGAAGAGGAAGAGCTCGGCCAGCGGTCGCGCGAGGGCGCGCGGCGCCGCGGCCATCGTCGTGAACCAAGCAAGGAAGAGCGTTTTCATCGACCAGGAGACATCGGACCGTCGCTTTATCGCCCGGGTGGCGTCGGCGAGGAGGCCGGCGCGCCCGTCGGAGGAGATCGGGTGCTGCTGCGGGTCCAGCCTAAGCGAAATCAGGCGATTGGCCAGGTCGGCGACGGAGAGGATGCGAGAGGGGCGCGACAGGCCCTGCTCGTCGGCGAGTCGTTCCAGCGCCCGCGTCGTCGCGGCCGCGAAGCGGATGCTTTCGCGCACGTGGTCGAGGCTCAACTGCGAGCGGTTGAGCTCGTAGCCGTTGCCGCCGTGGACGCGGTAGTCGGCGCAGACCCGGTCGAGGTAAGCGGCCCGGCCGAGCAGGGCGGTGAGATGGACCAGGTACCAGTCGGCACCGCAGCGAGGAAAGTCGGCGACCGGGATCGGCAGGATCCGGCGGATCGCCTCGGCGGCGAACGCCGTCCCCCCTCCCGGCAGCCACGGCAGGTCGAAGGGATGCGCCAACTCGGCCCCCTGCACGTCCCCCTGTGGGGGGCTGAGATGGGGCACCGGCTTCGTCTCGCCGGTGGGGCGGCCGACGGCGTCGACCACCTCCATCCGGAACTGGACCTTGGCGAGGCCGGGGTCGGCGGCAAAAGCCGCGGCGACGGCGCTGGCGGCGTCGGGACGGAGGCGGTCGTCGGCGTCGAGCAGGACCAGCACGTCGCCGCGGCAGCGTTCGAAGCCGGCGTTGAGCGCCGCGGCCTGACCGCCGCGGTCCTGGAGGACCACCTCCACCCGGCCCGCGAAACCTTCCAAGATCGTCCGCGACTCATCGGTGGAGCCGTCGTCGACGGCGATCACCCGCACGGCCGGGTGGCTCTGGGCACAGGCGCTCTCCAGCGCCTCGGCGAGGAAGCGGCCGTAGTTGTGGTTGGTGACCACGACGTCGACGGCAAGCTCGTCCCCAACGGGGCTCATCTCGCTTCGTCCGGCAGCCAGCTGGTGACTCGGCGATAGACCCGCTGCGGCTTCTCGTCGCGATAGAGCGAGGCGGTCACCCGCCGGCCGGCGAGGTCGGGGTCCAGCGCGAACTTGAATCGCTGTTCCTCCCCGGGCTCGAGCGTGAACCGCTTGACCACGCCTGAGTCGGGCTCGGTCCGCACGTAGAGGCGATAGGAAGTCGGCTCCTGCTCGTTGCTGCTGATCCCAACCCGGGCGCGTTCGCCGTCCTGCGACGGCAGCATCCAGAGCGCGGTGAAGCCGTCGGCGTTGGAGGCCGTGACCGGGATCTGCGCCACGACGATGGCACCCACCGCGGCAAGTCCGCCGACCGCGAAGAGGGCGGCATCGAGCGGCGCCGGCGACAAACGTCGGCGTGGGCGGGAGGATTTCCGCGGCGGCCGGCGCCGAATCGCCGCCAGGCGCGCGGACGCGAGGACAACGACGAGAAGCAGAATCCCCCAACTGAGCGCGCGGATCCCACCCGGCATGTAGTTGAGCAGGAGGCTGCCCAGCACCAGGACGGCGAGGCTGAGGGCGAGGGTCAGCAGCGCCTGCCGCGGCGCGTCGGGACCGCTGCGACCGAAGATCGCCGCGGTGAGCACGTAGCCCGGGAGGACGAGCGCGAGCGGGATCGCCGCGATCAGGGCGATCGACGGCAGCGGCGAGAGCAGCGCCACCAGGGTGCAGACGATGGCGGCAGTGCAGGCGAACCCGAGGTCGCGATGCCCCCTCACGGCCGGCCCTCGACTTCGAAGAGCGAGATCCTGCCGCTGTTGTAGAGGCGGGCGACGGGCACCCGCGTCCACTTTCGGACGACCTGCCTTCCATAGAGCTCGACGTTGCCGTCGACGGTGAAGTAGATGCCGCGAACGGAGTCGGGGGCGATCTGCCGGCGGTCCGCGATCAGGTAGCGGTAATTTTCGTCTTCGAGTTGCGGCAACTGCCAGTCTTCGAGCTCGACGCTGGCGAGGATGTCGTGGACGTCAGGATTGGTGCCGCCGTACGCTTCCCGCTGGGTCGGGGTCAGGATCAGCCGCGCATCCGCTTCCGGGGCCGCGATTTTTCCCTCCGGCAGGTACTCGGAGACCCAATGGGAGGCCGCCAGGGGCTCGGAGACGATTTCGTCACCGTGTGCCTCGGCGCGGATCGGCTGTGCAAGCTGCTGGTCCCAGGGCCAACCCGAGATCGCCCCGCCGACCATCGCCAGAGCAAGCGCCGCGGCGAGCCCCGTTCTGATCAGCCGGCCAGCCGAGCCGAACAGCTGCAGGGCGCCGAGCGCGACCACGAAGGCGAGGCCGATGAAGAGGAACTCGCCGGCGCGGTTGCCGGTCTCCCAGGCGGCCGGCGCGAAGCGCAGCAGCAGGGTGAAGAAGAAGCCGACGGCGGCGAGTGCGAAGAGGAGCGCGAACGGCCGCCTGGGGAAGTGGCGCCAGACAGCCAGCAACCCGAAACCCGCCCCCGCGGCGAGCACCATCACCCCGAGCAGGGAGATCAGGCGGGCGAGGACCGGCGTCACCGGCGCGGTCGAGGCGGGCGACTCGAAGAGCTTCCTGGCGCCGCCGCCCGAGGCCGTCTCGAAGCTGCCCTTGACGGCGTCGGTCAGCACCGGCCCCAGGTAGTCGACGGTCGAGTGGGCGGCCGCGAACAGCCAGACCAGCGCCAGGGCGAGCGTGAAGGCAGCGAAAGGCCAGGGGTTCGCCCGCGGCACCCCGAGCACGCGATAGAGGATCGCCAGCGCCCCGAAGAGGATCACCAGCGCGTAGGAGGTGAGGTGGTGGGTGGGGACTATCGCCGCGATCAGGATCCCGATCGCCACCGTCCAGGACCCGGTCCGGGTGGTCCCGCCCGCCTCGCGCTCGACGAAGGCGGCGAGGACCACGACCAGCAGCGGCAGGGAAAGCGACTCGTAGGAGAACTGGGCGTTGAAGAAGAGGAAGTTCGGGGTCGCGGTGTAGACGGCGACGGCGAGCCCGGCCAGCCGTGCCGAACCGCTGATCCGCCCGAAGAGGAGGAAGAGGGCGATCACCAGGGTCAGCTTCGCGGCGGCGACGAGTATGGTGCCGGCGACGTAGGAGGAGGCGTCGCCGAGGAGCATCAGCGACGAGGTCGCCCCCTCGAGGCCGGGATAGCGCGAGATGATCGGGATGTTCGGGTTGGACTCGAAGAGGTGATGCGCATCGACGATCTGCCCGGCGCTGTAGGCGTGGACGAGCTCGTCGGGGAAGGTGAAGAGCAGCGAGTCCCGCACCGCCTTGACCCCGTACAGCGCCAGGCCGAGGAGGCAGACCTGGAAGAGCCGCTCCGCCGCCGAGGCCTCGCGCGAGGTGAGGCGGTAGAAGATCGGCAGGACGATCAGCAGCAGACCGAGCCAGTAGATCGCCGTGGTGGTCGTCTCCGTTCCCCGGGCCAGGGCGTTGGCGAGCGAAACGAGGAGCAGGCCGACGCCGGCCGCGCAGAAGGTCCTAGCCGGCCAGGAGACAGCGGTCACTCGCGCAGAGCGACGCTCGCCGCCTGCCGGTTCGGTGGTTGGTCCCGGCACGCGGCGAGTGTACGGCTAGGCCCGGCTCCATCCGCCGCAGCAGACGGAGTATCGACCGGGCGGCTGGCTCAGCCCAGCCGCCGTTCGAGTGCCTCGAGCTGAGAACTGACCTCAGCCGGCAGCTTGTCGCCGAACTTGGCCAGGTGCTCTTTGACCTGTGGCAACTGCTCCTTGACCAGGTCGAGGTCGACGCTGAGCAGCTCCTTCATCGCCTCCTCGGAGATCTCCAGCCCCTCCGTGTTGATCTCTCCCGCGGCCGGCAGCAGCCCGACCGGGGTCTCGACCGCCTCGCCTTCGCCTTCGCAGCGGCGGAAGACCCACTCGAGGACGCGGCTGTTCTCGCCGAAGCCGGGCCAGAGGAACTTGCCGTCGGCGTCTTTGCGGAACCAGTTGACGTAGAAGACGCGCGGCAGCTGGGCGGCCTCGCGCTGGCCGATCTTCAGCCAGTGGGCGAAGTAGTCGCCCATGTTGTAGCCGCAGAAGGGCAGCATCGCCATCGGGTCGAAGCGGAGCTGGCCGACGGCGCCGGCCGCGGCGGCGGTGGTCTCCGAGGACATCGTCGCCCCCATGAAGACCGCGTGCTCCCAGTCGAACGCTTCCTGCACCAGCGGCACGACGGTGGCGCGGCGGCCGCCGAAGAGGAAGGCGTCGATCGGGACGCCGGCGGGGTCCTCCCACTCCGGCGCGATCGAGGGGCACTGGGAGGCGGGGGTGGTGAAGCGCGCGTTCGGGTGCGCGGCGGGCGTCTCGGACTCGGGGGTCCAGTCGTTGCCGTGCCAGTCGATCGCGTGCGCCGGCGGCTCGCCGGTCATCCCCTCCCACCAGATGTCGCCGTCGTCGGTCTTGGCGCAGTTGGTGAAGATCGTGTTCCGCTCGATCGTGTCCATCGCGTTCGGATTCGTCTTGTGGCTGGTGTTCGGGGCGACGCCGAAGAACCCGGCCTCGGGGTTGACCGCGTGGAGGCGGCCGTCCTCGCCGAATTTCATCCAGGCGATGTCGTCGCCGACGGTCTCGACCTTCCAGTCGGGCAGGGTCGGGACCAGCATCGCCAGGTTGGTCTTGCCGCAGGCCGAGGGGAAGGCGCCGGTGATGTACTTGACCTTGCCCTCGGGGGAGGTCAGTTTGAGGATCAGCATGTGCTCGGCGAGCCAGCCCTCGTCGCGGGCCATCGCCGAGGCGATCCGCAGCGCGAAGCACTTCTTGCCGAGCAGGGCGTTGCCGCCGTAGCCCGAGCCGAAGGACCAGATTTCGCGGGTGTCCGGGTAGTGGACGATGTACTTGTTGGCCTCGTTGCAGGGCCAGGAGACGTCTTCGACGCCCTCGGTCAGCGGCATCCCGACCGAGTGGACGCAGGGGACGAACTCGCCGTCGGAGCCAAGCACGTCGAGGGCGGCCTTGCCCATCCGGGTCATGATCCGCATGTTGGTGGCGACGTAGGCGGAGTCGGTGAGCTGCACGCCGATCTCGGAGATCTCCGAGCCGAGCGGACCCATCGAGAAGGGGACGACATACATGGTCCGGCCCTTCATCGAGCCCTTGAAGAGCTCGTTCAGGGTCGCCCGCATCTCGGCAGGTTCGCGCCAGTTGTTGGTCGGCCCGGCGTCCTCCTCCCGCTCGGAGCAGATGAAGGTGCGGTCTTCGACGCGGGCAACGTCGCCGGGGTCGGAGAGGGCGAGGTAGGAGTTCGGGCGCTTAGCGTCGGAGAGCTTCTCGAAGGTGCCGGCGTCGATCAGGACCTGGGCGAGGCGGTCGTACTCCTCGGCGCTGCCGTCGCACCAGTAGACGGAGTCGGGTTCCGTGAGAGAGGCGATTTCATCAACCCAGCTGAGCAGCTTGGAGTGGGTCGTCAACTCGTCCGGGGCAGTGGTCAGATCGCTCATTCGCCTCTCTCTAATTCTTCGGTTTGAGGCCGATCATCGAGATGTCGGCATCCTTGTTACGAATCTTCAAGATCGCTACTTCCCGCCTGTCATCGACAAAAATCACGTCGCAGGTAAACGTCGCGCCCGGGTCTACAGACTGATCTGAGGGGCAATCGACGGCCTTGATCTTTTCATGAATCGAGTCTTCTAGCGAAGCCTGGATCGTGTCCTGGAGCTTTTCCCGACTGACAACGGTGCCGCATCCAGGCAGCGCCACAGCGCCAAAAACCAGCATCAGCACGAGGAAAACGGAGGACCGCAAGCGGATCTTCCGCCCGGGGGAAGCGGGAAGCACCCGCGGCAGTAAAGCAAGGGGGGTCGACATTGCCGGGTGACTTGGGGTGCGCGGGGGTGGGGGGGGGGTCGCTGGGAGCACCTCCGCCGGGAGGGGCGTTTGCCTGCTAGCGCCTCAAGAGTCGGTGGCCCGGCTCCATGCTGAGTACCCAGCGACCCCCACCCGACCCCCGCTTCCGGCACTCCAGCAAAGGTCTTAGGGGGAGCTGGGTTCACCGAGACCGCAAAAACCCTTCCTGGAGAAGGAATTTTGCGGTCTCGCGGTGGTGGGGTGGCGAGGTTGGATAGGGTTCCGCGCCGCTGATGCGCTTTTACGAGTACGAGGCCAGGAAGATCGTTGAGTTGGCGGGGATTCCCGTCACGCGGTACGGGTTCTGCACGTCTGCCGACGAGGCGCGGAAGGTCGCCGAGGAAATCGGCGGGCCGGTCGTGATCAAGAGCCAGGTGCTGACCGGGGGCCGGATGAAGGCCGGCGGCGTCAAGTTCGCCGATACGCCCGACGAGGCCGCCCAGCACGCCGAGGAGATCTTGAAGCTGGAGATCAACGGGCACATGCCGCGCGGCGTTCTCGTCGATCCCAAAGCCGAGGTCAAGCAGGAGTACTACGCGGGGGTCGTCTGGGACGGGACCGCGAAGAAGCCGCTGATGCTGTTCAGCGACATGGGCGGGATCGACATCGAGGAGGTCGCGGAAAAACACCCGGACCACGTCGGCAAAGGCCACGTCTCCAACCTCCTCCCCGTCTCCGACTTCGAGGCCAAGCAGGTCGTCGCCGCCACCGGCGTCACCGGCTCGCAGCTGAACCGGGCGACCCCGGTGCTCGCCCGCCTCGCCCGCCTCTTCCGCGACAACGACATGACCCTCGCCGAGATCAACCCGCTGGCCGAGCTGACCGACGGCAGCTTCGTCGCCCTCGACGCCCACATGGAGATGGAGAACGAGGCGGTTGGCCGGCAGAAGAAACTCCTCCGCAAGGAGCTGGCGATCGCCGAGGACGACACCCGCGAGACCTACGAGCCCTCCGACTTCGAGAAGAACGTCAGCGCGATCGACGCCGCCGATCACCGCGGAGTGATCCAGGGCAAGGACCACGGCTTCACCGGCAACCTCGGCCTCGTGATCGGCGCCGGCGGCGGCTCGCTGACCCTGACCGACGCGGTCCGCAACCAGGGCGGCCAGCCGGCCAACTACTCGGAGATCGGCGGCAACCCCTCGGTCCAGAAGGCCTGCGGCCTCGCCAAGGAGGTGCTGGAAAAGGACGGCGTCGAGAAGATCGCGGTGATGATGTCGATCGTCTCCAACACCCGCGTCGACATCGTCGCGCGTGGCGTGATCAAGGCCTGCCTCGAGCTCGGCAAGGACCCCGGCGAGACGATCGCGATCTTCCGCATTCCCGGCGCCTGGGAGGACGAGGGCTTCAAGATCCTCGAGAAGTACGGCGTCGAGTACTGCGACCGCTCGGTCTCGATGTGGGAGGCCGCCGGCCGCGCCGTCGCCAAGATCCAGGGAGCGCCGGCATGAGCATCCTCCTGAACAAGGACACGACCTTCATCGTCCAGGGGATCACCGGCCGCGAGGCGGTCAACCTGACCAAGGAGTGCCTCGACTACGGCTCCAAGGTCGTCGGCGGCGTCACTCCCGGCCGCAAGGGCCGCGAGGTCCACGGCGTCCCGGTCTTCGACACCGTCGCCCAGGCGGTCGAGCACCACGGCGGCCCGATCGACGGCTCCGTCGTCACCGTCCCCCCCGCCTTCACCAAGGACGCCGTGCTGGAGGCGATCGAGAACGGGATCAAGCTGATCGTCGTCGTCACCGAGCGGATCCCGCGCGGCGACGTCGCCCAGATGGTCGAGCTGGCCGACATGCGCGGCGCCCGGATCATCGGGCCAAACTGCCTCGGCCTGATCGTCCCCGAGGTCTGCAAGATGGGCGGCATCGGCGGTCCCGCCAAAGACGCCGCCAAGGCCTACCAGCCCGGCCGCGTCGGAGTGATGAGCCGCTCGGGCGGGATGACCACCGAGATCTCCTCCTCGCTGACCCAGGCCGGCCTCGGCGTCTCCACCGCCGTCTCGATCGGCGGCGACGCGATCATCGGCTCCACCTACGCCGAGCTGATGCCCTACTTCGAGGCCGACGAGCAGACCGAGGCGATCGTCATCTACACCGAGCCCGGCGGCCGCATGGAGGCCCAGCTCGCCGAATGGGTCAAGGACAACAACTCCCGCCTCCCGATCGTCGCCTTCATGGCGGGCAAATTCATGGACGACGAGGAGATGAAAGGCATGAGCTTCGGCCACGCCGGCACGATCGTCGAGGGCAAAGAGGACACCGCGACCGAGAAGATCGCCCGCCTCGAAGCCGCCGGCATCCGCGTCGTCGAGCGCATCGACGAGATTCCGGACGTGGTCAAGGAGAAACTGGGAGCGACCGCCTGATGCCCGAGCAACTGAACCCCGATTCAATGAACAAGGTCTTCATCGACATTTCCGTCGAGGACAGCATCAAGAACGATGCCGCGATCGCCGCGAAGCTCGAGGAAGTCTGCCCCGTCGACATCTACAAGGACGTCGACGGCACTGTCGAGATCGTCGACCCCAACGTCGACGAGTGCGTCCTCTGCCGCCTCTGCATCGAGGCCAGCCCCCCGGGCACCGTGCACGTCAAGAAGCTCTACGACGGCACCGAGCTCTCCTAGCTCCCGGTTTCCATCCCTGAATCACGAAGACCCGCCGAAGCGGGTCTTTTTCGTGCGGGGGAGCTACCCCCGGAACGGTTGATAACCGTGGTCGAGGCTAGCCCTCTGCACCAATCCCGTCAAGAGGGGAGAGTTTTCGTCGCTGGATCCTTATAGAGGTGGAGGATGAAGCGGCGAGGCGCCGCGAACGGTTGATAACCGTGAGTCCGGAGTCGCTCTCCGGATGGGGTTCGAGTCCCCCGTCCTCCTCACGACTTGCTGTCGGGCAGGGAACGACTGGAGAGGCCGCCACGTCATGCGGCCGATGGGTAGCTCCCATCCGATCTCCAGCCTTGCCCGGCAGCTTGATCTTGTGGCGTAGAGACCGTCGGCAGGTGCGTTCCTTGCAGCCACTACATCGAGCAAGCGCCGGGCGCCGTGCCGTCAAGAAGCCCTACGACGGACCGAGCTTTCGTAGAGCCGCTCCAAGACCCTTGAATCACGAAGACCCGCCGAAGCGGGTCTTTTCGTGCGGGGGAGCTACCCCCGAACCGCTTGACACACGTGGCTTTGAGCGTACTCCCTTGCCCTCTTCTTCGTCAAAGGGGGGGAGAGTTTTTCCTGCTGCCGCCTTATAGAGGTGGAGGACGAAGCGGCGAGGTGCCGCAACCGCTTGACACGCGGAAGTCCGGGGTCGCTCCTCGGATGGGGTTCGAGTCCCCCGTCCTCCTCACGACTTGCTGTCGGGCAGGGAACAACTGGAGAGGCCGCCACGTCATGCGGTCGATGGGTCGCTCTCATTGAATCTCCAGCCTTGCCCGGCAGCTTGATCTTGTGAGGTCCATCACGTTACGTCGGTATAAATTTATATTGCGGTAACGTTTGCACCGATGGATGCATCGGTTCGCACTCGGCTCTCGCGGGACGACCGCATGGAGCAGACGCTCGGGGCGGCGCACGCGTTGTTTGCGGAGCGTGGGTACGCGGCGGTGACGATGGACGAGATCGCTTCGGCGATCGGGGTCACGAAGCCGCTGCTCTACAACTACTTCGGCAACAAGGAGCGGCTCTACATCGCCTGCATGGAGCGGGCGGGCGACTCCTTGATCGCGACCATCGCCGAGGCGGTGCGGGAGACCGAAAACCCCGCCGACGCGCTCGGGGCCGGCGTTCGCGCCTTCTTCTCCTTCCTCGACAGCGACCGCTCCGCCTGGGCGGTGCTCTTCGACGAGACCCTCCCCCAGGCCGGCGAGGTCTTCGAGCGGGTCGCCGCTTATCGGGGGCAGATCCTCGACCTCGTTTCCGCCTCGCTGCTGGCCCAGCTGCCGATGCGGCGCCGCGAAGGCGCCAAGGTCGAAGTCGAAGCCCTCTCCACCGCCCTGCTCGGCGCCTCCGAGGCGCTGGCGCGCTGGTGGCTGCGGACCGAGGCGATCACCGCCGAGGACGCCGCCGCCCTCCTCGTCTCCACCGTCGAGCCCGGCCTCCGCGGCCGCACGACCCCCACCCCCACTTCCAACTCATCCCAAGGAGGACCCTCCCCCAAATGAACGCCAAAACCCGCAAAGTCGCCGTCGTCGGCGGCAACCGGATCCCCTTCGCGCGCTCCAACAGCGTCTACTCGCACGCGAGCAACCAGGACATGCTGACCGCCGCCCTCGACGGGCTGATCGACCGCTACGGCCTCCAGGGCGAGACGCTCGGCGAGGTCGCCGGCGGCGCCGTCCTCAAGCACTCGCGCGACCGCGACCTCACCCGCGAGAGCGTGCTCAGCACCCGTCTCGCCCCCGAGACCCCCGCCTACGACGTGCAGCAGGCCTGCGGCACCGGGCTGGAGACGACGATCCTCGTCGCCAACAAGATCGCCCTCGGCCAGATCGACTCTGGGATCGCCTGCGGTGCCGACACCACCTCCGATGCGCCGATCGCGCTCAACGAGGACCTGCGCGAGACCCTGCTCGAGGCCAACCGCGAGCGCTCGACCGTCGGCAAGCTGAAGACGCTGACCAAGGTCCGCCCCGGCCACATCGTCCCGGCGATCCCCCGCAACGAGGAGCCGCGCACCGGCCTCTCGATGGGCGAGCACTGCGCGATCATGGCGACCGAATGGGAGATCGGCCGCGAGGAGCAGGACGAGCTCGCGGTGAAGAGCCACAAGAACCTCGCCGCCGCCTACGACCGCGGCTTCTTCGACGACATGATCACCCCCTACATCGGGCTCGACCGCGACCAGAACCTGCGGCCGGACTCGAGCATGGAGAAGCTGGCGAAGCTGAAACCGGTCTTCGGCGGCCCCGAGGGGACGATGACGGCGGCCAACTCGACCCCGCTCTCCGATGGCGCCTCCACGGTCCTCCTCGCCTCCGAGGAGTGGGCGAAAGAGCGCGGCTTGCCGATCCTCGCCTACATCACCGAGGCGCAGACCGCCGCCGTCGACCACGTCCACAAGCGCGAAGGCCTGCTGATGGCGCCCGCCTACGCGATGCCGCGGATGCTCGACCGCGCCGGCCTGAAACTGCAGGACTTCGACTACTACGAGATCCACGAGGCCTTCGCCGCGCAGGTGCTCTGCACCCTGAAGGCCTGGGAAGACGAGGAGTTCTGCACCGAGAAGCTCGGCCGGAAAAAACCGCTCGGGCCGATCGACCGCGCCAAGCTCAACGTCAACGGCGGCTCGCTGGCGGCCGCTCACCCGTTCGCCGCGACCGGCGGCCGGATCGTCGCCAGCCTCGCCAAGCAACTGAACGAAGACGGCAAAGGCCGCGGCGTGATCAGCATCTGCGCCGCCGCCGGCCAGGGTGTCGTCGCGATCCTCGAGGCCCCGGGAGGTGCCAAGTAACGATGGCTGACCGCTACTCACAAGTTGTCAACGCGCCGCTCGTCGGCACGATCGCCAAGCAGCTCGGGCTGCCGCAGCCGGTCTCGCTCGACCGCTACCAGGAGGGCCAGCCGGTCGTCGCCGGCCCGGTGCTCTACGACGGAGCGCCCGCCGGGCGCCTCGGCAAGGCGATCGCCGGCATCCTCGACAGCATCAAGGCCGAACGGGCCGGCGCCGAGGGCAAGGCAAAGGCGCTGGTCTTCGACGCGACCGGGATCGCCGACTCGACCGAGCTGGTTGAGCTGCAGCGCTTCTTCTACCCGGCGGTCGCCCGCCTGCAGCGCAGCGGCCGCGCCGTCGTCCTCGGCACCCCGCCCGAGGAAGCCGGATCGGTTCCGGCCCAGATCGCCCAGCGGGCGCTGGAGGGCTTCACCCGCTCGCTCGGCAAGGAGATCGGCGGTCGCGGGTCGACGGCCCAGCTCGTCTACATCGAGCCCGGCGCCGAGGACCAGCTGGAGTCGACGCTGCGCTTCCTCCTCTCGCCGAAATCGGCCTACGTCTCCGGACAAGTAATTCGGGTCGGGGTAGGCGTCGCCCCGAGCCCGCAGATCGACTGGGAGCAGCCGCTCGCCGGCAAGGTGGCGCTGGTCACCGGCGCCTCGCGCGGGATCGGCGCCGCGATCGCCAACACCCTCGCCCGCGACGGGGCCGAGGTCGTCGGCCTCGACATCCCCCAGATGTCGGCCGACCTCAAGGCGGTGACCGACGCGATCGGCGGTCGCTCGATCGAGATCGACATCACCGCCGACGAGGCCCCCGAGACGATCGCCTCCGAGCTCTCCGACGGGGTCGACGTCGTCGTCCACAACGCCGGCGTGACCAAAGACCGGACGATCGCGAAGATGCCGGAAGAGCGCTGGGCGCAGCTGATGGAGATCAACCTCTCCTCGGAGGAGCGGATCAACGACGCCCTGCTCGGCAAGAAACTGCTGAACGGCAACGGGCGGATCGTCGGCGTCTCCTCGATGGCGGGGATCGCCGGCAACAACGGCCAGACCAACTACGCCTCCTCCAAGGCCGGCGTGATCGGGATGGTCGAAGCGATGGCGCCGGAGCTGGCGAAACGCAAAGCGACGATCAACGCGGTCGCCCCGGGCTTCATCGAGACGCAGATGACCGCGGCGATGCCGATCGGCCCGCGCGAAGCCGGCCGCCGGCTCTCCAGCCTCTCGCAGGGCGGCCTCCCGGTCGATGTCGCCGAGACGATCGCCTGGTTCGCCAGCCCCGCCTCAACCGGCGTCAACGGCAACGTCGTCCGCGTCTGCGGCCAGAGCCTGCTGGGGGCGTAACGCATGGCGAAGACCCTCGAAAGCTCCCCCAGCATCCTCCCGCTCTACGCGCGGGCGGCGCTGCCGATGATCCCCGGCGCCTCGCTGCTCCCGTTCGTCCCGGGCGGGGGCGGCGAGATCCCCGACGGGCTCGAACTCGAGCTGGCGGGGGTCGTCGCCGAGCCGGAGGACGTCGCCGCCTACGCCAAGGTCTGCGGCTTCGCCCTCCGCGACACCCTCCCCCCGACCTACCCGCACATGCTCGCCTTCCCGCTGCATATGGCGGTGATGAGCGACGGCTCCTTCCCGTTCGGGGCGGTCGGCCTCATCCACGTCGAGAACTCGATCGCCCAGAAGCGCCCGATCGGGATCCACGAGGAGATGACGATCCGGGTGCGGCCGACGAAGCTGCAGCCGCACCCGAAAGGGAAGACCTTCTCGCTGGAGACCGAGGTCCTGGTCGATGGCAAGGTGGTCTGGGAGAGCGTCAGCACGATGCTGCGCCGCGGCAAGTCGAATGGCGACGCGCCGAAGCAGGAGAAGGGCTTCGATTCCCTCCCCGCCGACGCGCCCGCCGGCGCCGAGTGGAAGCTGCCCGGCGACCTCGGCCGCCGCTACGCCGGCGTCTCGGGCGACCGCAACCCGATCCACATGCACTCGCTGACCGCGAAGCCGCTCGGCTTCCCCGGCGCGATCGCGCACGGGATGTGGACGAAGGCGCGGGCCCTGGCCCAGCTCGAAAGCAAGCTGCCCGACAGCTTCGAGGTCGAGGTCCGCTTCCGCAAGCCGGTCTTGCTGCCGGCGCGGGTCGAGTTCGCCTCTGCTGTTCACAGCGCTGTTCAGGGCGAGGAGATCCTCTTCGCCGTCCGCGACGCGAAGAAGGGCACGCCCCACCTCGACGGTCGCGTGCGGCCGTCGAAAAGCGCATCGCAATCGAAAACCAAATCCAAATCCGCCAAAACCGGAGGGAAGACCAAGTGAGCACCACCACCGAGAACAAGGGGATGGCGGAGCGCAGCATGGGCTACGGCCTGCGGGCGCTCAACCGCCTCGCGGGCTCCGACCTGCTGGACCGCATCCGCATCCGCAAGCAGGTCGAGCAGGCCCTCTTCCAGGGGACCAAGAACGGGTTCAAGGGCGCGACCGCGGCCGGCCGCACCTTCAAGGCGGCGCAGAAGCTCGGCAAACCGGCCCGCCAGAAGAAGGGCAAGTCGACCGGGCTCTTCGACCTCACGCCCGACGACGAGCAGCAGATGTTCCAGGAGGCGGGGCGCGCCTTCGCCGAGGACCAGATCCGCAAGGCGGCGCTGGAGGCCGACGAGAAGCGGGAGACGCCGAAGGAGATCCTCGACCAGGCGAACGAGCTCGGCGTCAACATGCTCGGCGTCCCCGAGGAGCTCGGCGGCGTGATGACCGAGCAGTCGGCCGTCACCACCGTCCTGATCGGCGAGGCGCTCGCCCACGGCGACATGGGCATCGCCTACGCCGCCATGGCCCCCGGCGCGGTCGCGACCGCGATCGGCCTCTGGGGCAGCGCGGAGCAAGAGGCGACCTACCTCCCTGCCTTCACCGGCGAGGACATTCCCGCCGCGGCGCTGGCGATCCTCGAGCCGCGGCCGCTCTTCGACCCCTTCCAGCTAGAGACGAAGGCGAAGAAGAAAGGGGACGAGTGGGTCCTCAGCGGCGCCAAGTCGCTGCTGGCCCGGGCCAAGGACTGCGAGCTGTTCGTCGTCGCCGCCGACGCCGAGGGCATCGGCCCGGCCCTGTTCGTGGTCGAGTCCGGCGCCAAAGGCCTCTCGATCGAGGACGAGCCGGCGATGGGGCTGCGCCCCGCCGCCACCGGCCGCCTCCTGATCGACAAAGTCAAACTGCCGGGCAACGCGCTGCTCGGCGAGGGGAACGCCAAAGCCAAGGACTACGCCGCCTGCGTCAACCGCTCGCGGATCGCCTGGTGCGCGCTCGCGAGCGGGACCGCGCAGGCCGTCCTCGACTACGTGATCCCCTACGTCAACGACCGCCAGGCGTTCGGCGAACCGATCTCCAACCGGCAGGGCGTCGCCTTCGCCGTCTCCGACATCGGCATCGAGTCGAACGCGATGCGGCTGGCGACCTACCGGGCGGCGAGCCGCGCCGACCGCGGCGAGAGCTTCGGCCGCGAGGCGGCGATCGCCCGCAAGCTCTGCACGACGAAGGGGATGAAGATCGGCTCCGACGGCGTCCAGCTGCTCGGCGGCCACGGCTTCGTCAAGGAGCACCCGGTCGAGCGCTGGTACCGCGACCTCCGAGCCGCGGGCGTGATGGAGGGCGCCCTGCTCGTCTAGGCCTCGCCTGGAGAGCGAAAGGAAACCATGATCAACCTCGAGATACCGAAGAAGTTCAAGCCGCTGGCGAACCAGGCAAACCAGGTCGCCACCGAGGTGTTCCGCCCGATCTCGCGCAAATACGACGAGGCCGAGCACTCCTACCCGAAAGAGCTCGACATGCTGGCGTCGCTGATCGACGGCATGAACGAGGGCTCCGACATCGGCGGCGCCGGTGCCGCCGGCGTCCGTCGCGAGAAAGCCGCCGACGGCGAGAACCGCAACGGCTCCAACCTCTCCACCGTGCTCGGCATCATCGAGCTCTGCTGGGGCGACGTCGGCCTGCTGCTCTCGATGCCGCGCCAGGGGCTCGGCAACTCGGCGATCGCCTCGGTCGCGACCGAGGAGCAGCTGAAGCGCTACGGCGGCAAGTGGGCGGCGATGGCGATCACCGAGCCGGAAGCCGGCTCGGACTCCGCCGCGATCCGCGCCACCGCCGAGCTCGACGGCGACGAATACGTCCTCAACGGCGAGAAGATCTTCGTCACCTCGGGCGACCGGGCCGACCTGATCGTCGTCTGGGCCTCGCTCGACCGCTCGAAAGGGCGGGCGGCGATCAAGTCGTTCATCGTCGAGCGCGACAACCCCGGCCTGAAGCTGGACCGGCTCGAGCACAAGCTCGGGATCCGCGCCTCCGACACCGCCAACTTCACCCTGCAGGACTGCCGGGTGCCGAAAGAGGCGCTGCTCGGGGACCCGGAGGTCAAAGAGAAGGGCTTCGCGGGCGTCATGGAAACGTTCGACAACACCCGGCCGCTGGTCGCGGCGATGGCCGTCGGCGTCACCCGTGCCGCGCTCGAAGAGACGCGGAAGCAGCTGAAGAAGGCGGGTGTCGAGATCGACTACGACGTCCCCGCCAACAACCAGCACGCCGCCGCAGCTCGCTTCCTGGAAATGGAGGCCGACTACGAGGCCGCCTGGCTGCTCACCCTCCAGGCCGCCTGGATGGCTGACAACTCGAAGCCGAACTCGCTCCAGGCCTCGATGGCGAAGGCGAAGGCGGGGCGCACCGGCGTCGACGTCACCCTTGGCTGCGTCGAGCTCTGCGGCAGCATCGGCTACGGCGAGAACGAGCTGCTGGAGAAGTGGGCCCGCGACTCGAAGATCCTCGACATCTTCGAGGGCACGCAGCAGATCCAGCTCCTGATCATCGCCCGGCAGTTGCTGAAGAAGACGTCTGCCGAACTTCGGTAGCCAGGTAGGTAGGCGTAGCACCCGGTACCCCTCCCCCAGAGACCGTCGCGCAGCTGGGGCGGGGGTGCTGGGTGCCTACGTAGTCTCATGAGCCTCTGTGGGAGGGGTACCGGGTGCTACTACGATCCGCAGCTTGAATCTGATTGAGGATCTACTGGAGCGGTCGCCGGCTTCGCGGCTGGGGATTGTGGCGATCGATGCTGAGGGGAATCGGCGGGATCACTATTTCGGGGAATTGATCGCGCAGTCGGCGGGGCTCTCGGGGGCGTTTGCTGCTCGGGGGGTTGAACGAGGCGACGTCGTGATGACGTTGGTGGGGAATCGGATCGAGTGGGTTTTGACGCTGCTTGCTTGTTGGCGGATGGGGGCGGTGGCTCTGCCTTGCAACACGATGCTGCGGCGGCACGATCTGGAGCATCGGGTGGCGGCGGCGAATCCCAAGCTTTGCGTGGGCGAGGAAGGGCTGTTGGCCGAGATGCCCGAGGGGGTGCCCCTGATGACGATGGCTGACGTTGCTCGGGCGCTCGATGAGGACCAGGCGCAGGAGACTCCCGCCGCGGTTGAGGAGATGGACGGCGAGGATCCGGCTTTGATCGTTTTTACCTCTGGCACCACGGGAGAGCCGCGGGGGGTTGTGCATGGGTACCGCTATCTGATGGGCCAGCGGGTGCAGGCGGAGCATTGGTTCGGGTCGCGGAAGGGGGATCTGGCCTGGTGCACGACTGCGACGGGGTGGTCGAAGTCGGCTCGGAACGTGTTTCTCGCGCCTTGGGTCACGGGGGCCGCGGCGGTCATCCACGACGGGCGGTTCGACCCGGCCGAGCGGCTCGACTTCGCGGCGGCGCTGGGGGTCGACGTGCTCTGCCAGGCGCCGACGGAGTACCGGATGCTGGCGCGGCGCACCCAGTTGCGGCCGCTGCCGAAGCTGCGGCGGATGGTCTCGGCTGGGGAGCCCCTGGACCCCGAGACGATCGCGGCCTTTCGCGAGGCGACCGGGCTCGAGCCGGCCGACGGCTACGGGCAGACCGAGACCGGGCAGGTCACCGCCAATCTCGTCGGCGAGCCGGTGCGGCTGGGGTCGATGGGGAAGACGCTGCCGGGGATGGAGACGCGGATCGTCGCGGGGGAACTGCAGCTGCGCGCCTCCTCCTCCCCCACCTTCTTCTCGCGCTACCTCGACGGCGAGCGCTTCGAGGGCGAGTGGTGGGAGACGGGCGACCTCGTGCGGGAAGACGAGGACGGCTACCTCTACTTCGAGGGCCGCGGCGACGACATCATCCTCTCCTCCGGTTACCGGATCGGCCCCACCGAGGTCGAGTCCGCCCTCCTCTCCCACCCCGCCGTCGCCGACGCCGCCGCGGTCGCCGCCCCCGACCCCGAGCGCGGCTCGGTCGTCCGCGCGATCGTCGTCCTCCGCGACGGCACGCCCGGCAACGGCGCCGACGACACTCTCGTTCGCGAGCTGCAGGAGCACTGCAAACGCGAGACCGCCCCCTACAAGTTCCCCCGCATCGTCGAGTTCGCCGACGAGCTGCCGAAGACCAGCAGCGGCAAGATCAAACGGGCGTTTTTACGCGGGAGCTAGCCCCTCGGCGACGTCTGTCGGCCTGCCCAGGTGGTACCCCTGGGCCATGTCGACGCCGTACTCCTGCAGCAGCCCCCGCGTGGCCTCGTCCTCGACGAACTCGGCGATCGTGCGCTTGCCGAGGCCGCGGGCGATGTCGACGATCGCCTTCACGGTCAGCTGGTCGGCGTCGTTGCGGGGCAGGTCGCGGATGAAGGCGCCGTCGATCTTGATCACGTCGAACGGGACCTTTTGCAGGTAGGCGAAGGGGCCGAAGCCGGCGCCGTAGTCGTCGATCGCGACTTCGCAGCCGAACTCGGTCAGCCGGTCGGCGAAGCCGGCGGCGGTCTCGTAGTCCTCGACCCGCGCCGTCTGCGTGATCTCGAAGGTGCAGCGGGCGGGGTCGGCCTCGCCTTCGTCGAGCCTGCGTTCGATGAATTCGAGCACCGAGAGGTCGGTGACCGAGGCCCCGGAGATGTTCATGTGCAGGGAGACCGGCGAGCCGGCCTTCTCGCGCTCGCCGATCAGTTCCAGCGCCTGGGTGACGACCCAGCGGTCGAGCTCCTGCACCATCCCGGAGCGCTCGGCGACGTCGATGAAGTCGGCGGCGGGCAGCAGCTCGCCGCTTTCGCCGGTCATCCGAAGCAGCAGCTCGTAGCGCTCAATCCCGCCGGAGGCGAGGCTGCGGATCGGCTGCGTCGCCAGGCGCAAGCGGTTCTGGGTGAGGGCGTCGCGGATCCTGGCGCTGGTGGTCTGCGGCCGGGGCGGGACGGCCCCGTCCTCACCCGCCGCATGGAAAAGGGTGATCCGGTTCCGCCCCTCCCCCTTCGCCTCGTACATCGCCTGGTCGGCGGCGACCAGCACCGACTCGGCGCCGACCTCGCCCTGGCCGCCGAACATCGCGATCCCGACGCTGATCGTGGCGCCGTCGATCTCGGAGTTGAGCGGCATTCCCTCGGCGACCTGGGCGCGCAGGTCCTCGCCCAGCTGCAGAGCACCGCCGGTGTCGGTCTGCGGCATCAGCACCGCGAACTCGTCGCCGGAGAGGCGGGCGACGATGTCGGTGGCGCGGACCCGTTCGCGGAGAATCCCGGAGACGCGGCGGATCAAGGTGTCGCCGGCCTGGTGGCCGAGGCGATCGTTGACCTCCTTCAGCCCGTCGATGTCGATCACCATCACGGCGCCGCGGCCGCCGTAGCGGGCGGCGAAGGAGACGTATTGGTCGAGCTCGGCCCGGAACCGGCGCCGGTTGACCAGACCGGTCAGCGAGTCGTGGTCGGCGAGAAAGCGCAGTTCGGCCTCGGTCTTCTCGGCCCGCTCGAGGGCGCCCTGGATCACCGCCCGGTCCTCGGGTGCCAATTTCGACAGCACGGCCTCGACAGCCGGGTCCGACTGCCCCTGTCCCTGGTTGTTCTTCACGAGAGTGACGGTATTCGGTTACCCAGCGGGAAAGGATTTCTCTCCCATAAACGGGAAACCCAGCCCAAGTTTCCGTGAGTGCCAACACCCAATACTTGACTTGTCCGCTCGCGGGTAGGTTGAGAGCGATGCCGAACCGCCTCGCGCAGCAGACCAGCCCCTACCTGCTCCAGCACCGGGACAACCCGGTCGACTGGTACCCGTGGGGGGCAGAGGCGCTGGAGCGGGCGCGCGCGGAGGACAAGCCGATCCTGCTCTCGGTCGGCTACTCGGCCTGCCACTGGTGCCACGTGATGGAGCGCGAGTCCTTCGAGGACCCCGAGACCGCCGCCTACATGAACGAGCACTTCGTCAGCGTCAAGGTCGACCGCGAGGAGCGCCCCGACGTCGACGCGATCTACATGGAGGCGGTGCAGTCGATCACCGGCCACGGCGGCTGGCCGATGACCGTCTTCCTCGACCCCGACGGCGTCCCCTTCTACGGCGGCACCTACTTCCCGCCCGACGAGAGCCGCGGGATGCCGAGCTTCCGGATGGTGATGGAAGCCGTGGTCCACGCCTTCGAGACCCAGCGGGAGGAGATCCGCGAAAAGGCGCCGGTTGCACGGGCGCGGCTGGGAGCGATCGGCGAGGTCGAGCCGCGCGACCCGCCGGGCAGTGCAGACCTGGAGGAGGCGGTGCAGCGCCTGCTGGGCGCGGCCGACCGGCGCAACGGCGGCTTCGGTCACGCCCCCAAGTTCCCGCCCGCCTCTTCGCTGGAGCTGCTGATGGCGCGCGGCGAGACCGAGCACGTCGAGCTGACCCTCGACCGGATGCTCGCCGGCGGCATCTACGACCAGCTCGGCGGCGGCTTCGCCCGCTACTCAGTCGACGCCGTCTGGCTCGTCCCCCACTTCGAGAAGATGCTCTACGACAACGCCCTCCTCGCCCGCGCCTACCTGCACGGCTGGCAAGTGCTGGGTCACGAGCGCTACCGCCGCGTCTGCGAGGAGACGCTCGACTGGATGCTGCGCGAGATGCGCGGCCCCGAGGGCGGCTTCTACTCGGCGCTCGACGCCGACTCCGAGGGCGAGGAGGGCAAGTTCTACGTCTGGACCGAGGAGGAGATCCGGGAGGTCCTGGGCGAGGCTGCCGAGGCGGTGATCGAGCACCACGGGGTCAGCGAGCGCGGGAACTTCGAGGGAAAGAACATCCTGCATCTGGCCGAGGGAGCCGATGGCGAGGAGCCCGAGCGGCTTGCCGGGATGCGACAGGCTCTATTCGAGGCGCGGGCGCGACGGGTCTGGCCCGGACTGGACGACAAGCGGCTGACCTCTTGGAACGCGCTGGCGATCAGCGCCCTGGCCGACGCCGGTGCCGTCCTCGACCGCGAGGACTACCTCGACGCCGCCCGCGCCTGCGCCGAGTTCGCCCTCGACCAGCTGCGGGATGACGACGGCCGCCTCCTCCGGACCTACAAAGACGGCCGCGCCCACCTCAACGCCTACTTGGAGGACCACGCCTTCCTGCTGGAGGCACTGCTGACGCTGTACGAGTCGAGCTTCGAGCAGCGCTGGTTCGAGGAGGCGCAATCCCTGGCGGAGACGACGATCGACCGCTTCGGCGACCCTGAGCGCGGCGGCTTCTACTCGACCTCCTCCGACCACGAGGAGCTGATCGCCCGCCGCAAGGAGGTCGGCGACCACCCGATCCCCTCCGGCAACAGCTCGGCAGCGATGGGCCTGCTGCGCCTTGCAGCGCTGACCGGCGAGCACCGCTACGAGGAGGCCGCCGAGGGGGTCTTCCGCCTCTTCGCCAAACCGGCCGTCCAGCACCCCGACGCCTTCGCCCACCTCCTCCGCGCCCTCGACTTCCACCTCTCCCCCACCCACGAGGTCGCCGTGGTCGGCGAAGAACTGGACGACCTCGCCGCGATCGCCCGCGACAAACCGCTCTTCCACCTCGTTCTTGCCGGCGGACCCGAGGGAAGTGAGTCGCCACCACTCCTAAAGGGCCGCACCACTGTCGACGGGCGCCCCGCCGCCTACGTCTGCGAGAACTTCACCTGCCAACTCCCCGTCACCGGCCCAGACGAGCTACGCCGCCAGCTCTGACGGGAGGAGGGGTGTCCCCCTCGGGACACTCAACATCGAGCCATAGCGAGATGTGTCCAGAGGGGGACACCCCTCCTCCCCCAACCCTCAGAGGATGGGCAAGAAATTCTCGATCTCGTACGGCGTCACCTGAACGCGGTAGTCGTCCCATTCCTGCCGCTTGATCTCAACGAAGCGCCGGAAGGTGTGCTCGCCCAACGTCCGCAGCACCAGCTCGGACTCGGCGGCGATCTCGATCGCCTCGCCGAGCGTCGCCGGCAGCTGCTCGATTCCCTGGTGCGCCAGCTCCTCCTGGGAGAGGTGGTAGAGGTTCTGCTCCATCGGCTCCGGCAGCTCGTAGCCCTTCTCGACCCCTTCCAGCCCCGCCTGCAACATCGCCGCGAAGCAGAGGTATGGGTTAGCGGCGGGGTCGGGGCAGCGCAGCTCGGCCCGGGTCGCCCCCTCCTTGCCGGGGTGGTAGAGCGGCACCCGGATCAGCGCCGAGCGGTTGCGGCGCGACCAGGCGAGGTAGACCGGCGCCTCGTAGCCGGGAACGAGGCGCTTATAGGAGTTGACCCACTGGGCAAAGAGGGGCGAGATCTCCCGCGCGTGCTTGAGCTGGCCGGCGATGAACGACTTCGCCACCGGCGAGAGGTAGTAGGGGTCGTCCTCGTCGTAGAAGGCGTTCTTGCCGTCGCGGCTGAGCGACTGGTGGACGTGCATCCCGGAGCCGTTCTCGCCGAACAGCGGCTTCGGCATGAAGGTCGCGTGGTAGCCGTACTTCATCGCGTACTCCTTGACGACGATCCGGTACGTCATGCAGTCGTCGGCCATCTCGAGCGCGTTCTTGTAGCGCATGTCGACCTCGTGCTGGGAGGGGCCGACCTCGTGGTGGGTGTACTCGACGTGGATCCCCATCTTCTCCAGCGCCAGCACCGTCTCCCGGCGCAGATCGGAGCCGGCGTCGAGCGTGGTCAGGTCGAAGTAGCCGCCCTCGTCGAGGGGCTCAGGGGTCCCGCCCTCGGGCTTGGCCGAGCGGAAGTAGAAGTACTCCAGCTCCGGGCCGATGTTGTAGGCGTCGAAGCCCATGTCCTCGGCCCGCTTCAGCGCCCGCCGCATGATCCAGCGCGGGTCGCCCTCGTAGGGGCCGCCGCCGGGGACCTGGACGTCGCAGAACATCCGCGCCACCGCATCGTCCTCGGGTCGCCAGGGGATCAGGGCGAAGGTCGAGGGGTCCGGCACCGCCAGCATGTCGGACTCCTCGATCGGGTTGAAGCCGGTGATCGAGGAACCGTCGAATCCCATCCCCCCTTCGAAGGCGTCCTCCAGCTCGGAGGCGTTGACCGAGAAGCTCTTCAGCTGGCCCAGCACGTCGGTGAACCAAAGGCGGATGAAGCGGACGTCGTGCTCCATTACGAGCTGGATGACGTCGGCGGCGCTGCGGGGTTGATCGGCCATACCTGCTGCTCCTTGCTGGGGAAGGCCGCAACGATAGGCGAATGAACCGGAGCGGTGCGGATCGCCGTATTACGGGTAGAGAAATGTGATCCAGCGCACCCTTGAATCCGTCCCCTGAACGAGGTATAACTTACGTCAAGTAAGTAAGCGGCTAAAAGTAAAGTAAAGGCCACGTAAGGGCTCTGTAAAGCGATTGCCGCCCCATCAGCAGAGCCCAGAAGCGAGAAGCCCGTGACGGTAAAAACCGCAGTAAGCAGGTTCCAGATCCACGACGAGCTGACGGCGCCTGATGAGAGCGCTCCTCTCATCAAGAGCATCCAGGCCGCCGGGGGCGCGGTGACGAAGTTCGTTGGCGTGCTCGCCGGAGCACCGGCCGTCCTGCGCGCGTACACGCGGATGCGCTCGGAGCTGCGCGGCGGAGTCCTGCCGCAGGCGACGAGGGAGCGGATCGCGCTCGCTGTTGCCGAGTACCGAGAGGACAACTACAGCATCGCCCAGCACGCGAAGTCGGCGCGGCGGGCCGGGCTGGGCCTCGACGAGGTCTCCAAAGCCCGCAGCTTCACCTCTGCTGACCCGAAGGAGGCAGCGCTCCTCACCTTCCTCAAGGAGACGCTGGATCCGGAGGGGCCCCCGCCTCTCCACCTCCACGAGGAGGCGCGGGAGATCGGCTGGACCGACGAGGAGATCCTCGAGGCGGTCGCGCACCTGGCGCTGAACGAGTTCCAGAGCCTTATTGCTAGCGCGGCTGCTCTTCCTCAGGACCAAGGTGGTCCGAGGGCGCTCCCCCCTGTCGCCTAGGCGGCGGCAGAGGGGCCGAGTGCCCCTCCCCCAGAGACCGTCGCGCAGCTGGGCGGGGTGCTGGGCGCAATTGTGGTCTCAGGAGCCTCTGTGGGAGGGGCACCCGGCCCCCAAACCAGCGTAGGTAGCCTGCTACCGCCCCTCTACGAGCGTTGCGGTGTAGAGAAGCCGCGCGGTGGTGTATTTGCAGCCGTAGGTGCGGCGGGTGCCTACTTTTTCTTGGGGCTCGCCTTGGCGGATGTCGGTGGCGTTCTTGCAGGCGCCCTCTTCGCGGCTGGCGCGCCAGACGTTGTTGGTGGTGAGGTCTTGGGCGAAGGTGGGGGCCCAGGTGGGGACCGTGAGGCCGACGATGTCGCCCTTTTCGACCTCGAGGTTGGCGCTGAACTTGACCGTCTGGCCGAGGTAGGGCGAGAGCACCTTGACCGAGCCCTGGCGGCGCAGGTTGTAGCGGGGTGGGTTAGTGCCGGGGACGCGGCGGAGAATTGCCAGGCGCGCCTGCGGCGGAGTGCCGAAGAAGCCGTTGAAGAAGGTCCGCTGGCTGTTGGTCGGCTGGGCCAGGGTCAGCGTCCAGGCCTTGATCGTGCCGTCGTGGGGGACGGTGAACGGCAGCCTGGTCTGGCCGTTGTTGACCTGGAAGCCGGTGACGCTGCCGACCGCCTGACAGGGCAGGTCCGGGCAGGAGGGATCGGGCTCGGTCGCGGTCTGGCCGAGTATCACCGTGGTCCGACCGGGCGCGGCATCGCCGTCATCGGTCGCGAGGCTGAGGAGGAGCAGGGCGACGGAGCCGATCAGGGCCAGGGCCAAGCAACGCCCCTTCCAGGCACCCTCTGTAGCGACTCCTCGCGAAAACCTCGACATGAACGCTGCTCCTCTCGTCTTTGGACCCTGCGAAAAACGCAGCGTAGCCTTCGGAGCGGCCGGAGAGAGCAGCCTCAGTCGGTGCGAGCGCTGGTGGCGTCGTCGAGCGCGATCGCGTAGCGGACCCGCCCCACGCCTTCGAAGCCAAGCGCGTCACTGGCGGCTTTGGTCAGGTCCCAGGCGCGCCCTTGCACGTAGGGGCCGCGGTCGATCACCTGCGTCACCACCGACTTGCCGTGGTAGACGAACTTGACCGTGGTGCCGCAGGGCAATTTCTTGTGCGCGACGCCCAGGGTTCCGGGTCGCAGCGTCTGTCCACAGGCGGTCTTGTTGCCCCAGAGGCCGGGTCCGTACCAGCTGGCACCGCCGTAGCGCCAGGCGCCAAAGGTGTATTCGCCTGCCTCTTCGGCGGGCGGGTCATAGCTGGAAGCACCCCCGGTCGCCGCCTGCGCACCGGTGACAACCCCGGCGAAGAGGGCGAAGAAGGCAGCGAGGGCAAGCGCCCAGCGCACGGAGTTTTGTCGAATCGTCTGCATCTCTTTCCAGGCGCTTGCGGGGTTAGCTGTCGGGCTCGCGCTGAAAGAGCTGCGCTACGCGGCCATCGCCGCGACTCGCCCCAACTACTTGGGTCCCCCGCTCCTCGCGTTATGTAGGCGAAGATTCAGCGGAAGTTGGCGCCAGATTAGCAAACGCTAAGACAGAAAAGTTGCGTTGTCCCCTCAAATAGAAGAGGCCCCCTTTCGGGAGCCTCTTCCGTAGCGGGCCTATAAGCCGGATCCTGTCTCGAGCGGCCATCTATCTCTGCGGCCTACCTGGACCTCGCCGAGCCGGGTCGACGGTCCTGCTTGGCCTTGCACCGGGCGGGGTTTGCCTGGCCGCCGTGTCACCACGACGCCGGTGCGCTCTTACCGCACCATTTCACCTTTGCCTGTGCGCGACGCAGCTGCAGTCGCGCCATCGGCCGTGTCATTTCTGTGGCACTTTCCCGCGGGTTTCCCCGGGTGGGCGTTACCCACCGCCCTGCCCTGTGGTGTCCGGACTTTCCTCGAGGGGTTTTCTCTCCCCCCGCGGTCCGCTCGGCCCGCCCCTCAAGGGTAGCTCGGAAGCGCGTTTTCGCAACGGGATGCCGCCCGCTGGTGCCGACGGGCCGAAAACGCTCCATATAGGCGTACTTTCGGCCCGTCGGCGGGGAGCGACGTAGACTCGCCGCGATGCGAACGGCTGTGTTCACCGGCGCTGGGAGCGGTCTCGGGCGCGCGATCGCCGCGGAGCTGATCGAGCGCGGCTACCGGGTGCACGTAACCGACGTCGACGCCGGGGCCGCCGACCGAGCCGCTGCGGAGCTGGGCGCCGAAGCCCGCGGCTCCGCCCTCGACGTCCGCGACGAGGCGGCCTGCCGCGGCCTCGCCGACTCGATCGGCCGCACCGGCTCGCTCGACCTCTGGGTCAACAACGCCGGCGTCTTCTTCAGCGGCGTCCCCTGGGAGCAGAGCGCGGAGCGGCGGCAAACGATGCTGGACGTCAACGTCACCGGCCTGATGAACGGGACCGTCGCCGCGCTCGGCCCGATGCGATCTGCCGGCCATGGCCACGTCGTCAACGTCGTCTCCCTCGCCGGGATCGTCGCCGCCCCGGGCGAGGTCGCCTACTCGGCCACGAAGCACGCGGCGATGGCCTTCACCCTCGGCACCCTCTTCGACCTCCGTCGCTCTGGCGTTAAGGGGATTCAGGTCTCCGCCGTCTGCCCGGACGGAATCTGGACGCCGATGCTCGAGGACAAGCTCGACGACCCCGACGCGGCTCCCTCCTTCTCCGGTCGCCTGCTGACCGCCGAAGAGGTGGCAAAGGAAGTGGGCAAGCTGACCGAGCGTCCCCGCCCGATCCTCATCGTCCCCCGCTGGCGCGGACCGTTCCTGCGCCTCGTCGACCTCTTCCCGCGGCTATCGCTGCGGCTGTTGCCGCTGGTGATGCGGGACGCCCGCCGACGACAGCGGCGCTACAAGCGTTTGATCGAAGCGGGCCGGTGGCCCTGACGAGGTCCAGACGTTGCTAGGCAAGGACGCAGGGAGTCCGAATAGCAGCGCTATTTGGACGACCGAGGACGCCGCATAGCGACGTCTGGGGCCGTCAGGTCAGACCTTCCGGAAGACCCCGACGACCTTGCCGAGCACCCGTGCCTCGGTGGTGATGATCGGCTCCATTTCCTCGTTTTCGGGCTGGAGCCGGATGTGGTCTTTTTCGCGGAAGATTCGCTTCACCGTCGCCTCCTCGCCGATCAGGGCGACGACGATCTCGCCGTTGTTGGCGTCGTCGCTGGGCCGGACGATCACGTAGTCGCCTTCGATGATGCCGGCGTCCTTCATGCTTTCGCCGCGGATCTGGAGGATGTAGTCGCCGTCCTCGCCGCCGATTACGTCGGGGACCTCGAGGTACTCCTCGATGTTCTCTTCCGCCAAGATCGGCTCACCGGCGGCGACCTGCCCGATCAGCGGCAGTCCGCTTTCCGAGCTGATCGTCCGCTTTGCCCTTTCATAGAGCAGCTCGATCGCCCGCGGCTTCGAGGGATCCCGCTTGACCAGCCCCAACTTCTCCAAGTTCGCCAAATGAGCGTGGACCGTCGAAGACGAGTGCAGCCCGACCGCTTTGCCGATCTCCCGCACCGTCGGCGGGTAGCCCGTCTTCGCTGCGTACTTGCGGATGAAGTCGAAGATCTCCTTCTGCCTCTTGGTCAGGTCCAGTTCCATCGTCTCTTGACGTTCCTCCGGTGCCGGGTTGTCCAACGCGAACAGCCGCAAATTGCCTTCGAACACTTGTTCGCAAGGCTACCGCCTCCCCCGGACACCCGCAACCTCCGCCCTCCCCCTGCACGCAAACATCTAGAATCGAGCGCCCTCAAGCGGCTGTGGCGGAACTGGTAGACGCGCAAGGTTGAGGGCCTTGTGCCCCTAACGGGGCGTGATGGTTCGACTCCATTCAGCCGCATCGAAAGCCCCCGCAAATCGGGGGTTTTCGTCTTTCTGGGTTTGCCACCTAGAAGTCTTTCGTCTGCGGTGCTTCGGACCATTTCGGACCAATTTCAGGGCGGTAAAATGGCTCTGTAGCGGGGTGGCGCCTTTGAGCCGAAGGTCGTGTAAAGGCCATGAAGACCAAACCGCGCCGCGCTCACGGAACGGGATCGCTGTATCCGGTAGTCGGCTCTGGAGGCCGGGAAACCTGGTACGGGCGCTGGTACGTCGGCAGGAAACGCGTGCAGCGTCGCATCGGGCCCAAGCGACGGCGTGGCGACGCAGGCGGACTCACCAAGACAGAAGCCGAGACGGAGCTGCGACGCATGCGGATGGCCACGGAAGAGTCCCCGCCGCCGGAGACGACCGTGACGGTCGACGAAGCAGCCGGGCACCTGATGCGCCATCTGGAGGCGATCGGCCGCCGGCCCACAACGCTCGCCACCTACAGGTCCATCTTTCGATCCCACCTGCAGTGGAGCGTGGAGGAAGTCGACCTCGAGCGCTTCACGAGGCGCGACGTCGAAGAGCTGGATCGAGTGATGCGGCGCAAAGAATTGGCGCCGAAGACCCGCCTCAATGCCCTCAAGCTGCTCTCGGAGATCTTTGCCTTCGCCAAGCGCCAGAGCTGGTGTCGGCGAAACCCGTGCGAACAGGTCCAATACCCCCGGGTCGAGCCAACCACCGACATCAGGTTCCTCACCGAAGTCGAGCTCGTCGCTCTGCTCAAGGCAGTCAGCATCGAGGAGGAGCCGCTTGGGCACACGGACCGGGCGATGTTCCTGACCGCCGCGCTCACTGGCCTTCGGCAAAGCGAGTTGCTTGGGCTGGAGTGGCGCGACGTCGACTTTGCCGCCGAGAGGATCCGGGTGCGGCGCACCAATGTGCGGGGCCACCGGGGACCGCCGAAATCGCGCTACGGCTCGCGCTCGGTGCCAATGGCGCCACAGGTCGCGGCCGCCCTTCGCCGGCATCTAGACTGATCTCGACACCGGGATCGACAGGATCTGGTCTTCGGGCATCCCCTCACCGGCAAAGTCCTCAGCTACTCCGCAATCGACCAGCGGTTCAAGAGGGCGCTGCGAGCAGCCAAGGTGCGTGAGGTGCGCTTCGAGGATCTGCGCCATACCTTCGGGACGAGGCTCGCGGCAGAAGGGGTGCCGATTCGAGATACCCAGGAGTGGATGGGGCACGAGGACATCAGGACGACACAGATCTATGCCGCCTACGAACCGCGAAAGCACGAGGCAAAAGTGGCCGGCGAATCGTTTTCCGAAGTGAAGCTGGACCCCTGAAGCGCTCAAGCACCGAGACCGGCAATACCCAGACCGACGCGCTCGGCCGCCTGGGCGAGGTCTCGATCCCAGGTAACTAGAACCACGTCCTCGTCGCCGAGTTCGAGCGCGGTGGCGAGGTGGACCGCGTCATAGCCGCGCAACGCCAAGTCTTCGGCATTCTCGCCGGCGCGATTGGCGATCTCCCGATCCACGCCCACCGTGACCAGCTCCGCGTGGAGCTCCTCGAAAGCAGCAAGTGCCTGTCGGTGTCCCTCTTCTCCGAGGCACCCCAGGCAACGGGCAGCTGCCAGGGCAGCTCGTCCCTCGCAGCTACATGGTGAGAGGGTAAGCACTGTGGCCCTACCTCCGGCCGATGGACGACCGGCTAGCGGTCGACCTGATTGGCCAACAGGGTCTCGATATGCTCCACAGCGTCCGGAAGCTTGGCAACGACCGTGGCTCCCGCCGGAACCCGGGATTGGGCTCTCTGGAGGTAGTGGGAGAACTTGTTCTCAGTAACGACAAGGTCGACGTAGCCCGCCGCGCAGGAGAGAAAATTGAGGTCGAACAAGTCGTTGGGCTCCCAGCGATCCTGGGCGTTCCTCAAGCGGTGGTAGATCACCTCATGCTGGCGACCGAGGTACGGCATCCGTGAAAGATCTCGCTCAAGCCCTTCGGCGAGCCAGAGTTGAAATGCCTTATCTCCAGCATCGACCAGCGCGGCCGCAGCGGCAATCTCCTTGTGCAAATCCGCGATCAACATTGCTCGGGTGTTGATGCGAGCATGCTCTTTCGGCACGCGATGAGCGCGCATAAACTCAGCGAGCCGCTGATGCTTCTCACCCCAGCCGGTGGCCATCTGTAATCCCTCGACCATGGGCAAGGCCTCGTCGTCCACCAGAGTCGAAGCGATGGCACTCGCGGTGGTGATGTCCTGAAACCATTGCGCCCACTCGACGGGTACACCCTCGGCGACTTGCAGCGGCTCGGGCGGAGTGGCGGCGGCTACACCTGGCTCAAGGGTGACCACTCCGTCGGCCACAGGCTCACCGCCCTTAAGGGATCTCCGCAACTCCGCGCTGCGAACTGCGATCGGACTCCGCATTTGCCAGCCCGCTGAGAGCTGCAGCATCACGGTCCCAAGGTCGCGGCGCTGAGGGCCCGCCAACTTGGTCGTCTCGACCATGTTTGCTGCGGAGAGCGGCAAGATGATTGCGCTGGCCCTCGTCCATCCAAGCAGTCGCTCGACCGCCTCTTGCTCGCCCTTTCCCAGCTTCTCGGGGGAATGCAAGTACTGGGCAGTGGCGATCCAGTGCAGCTGGTCGAGATAGACCACAGGACCATGCGGAGTCTCATTCGGCGCCTTGCGGTCGGGCAGCCGAATTCTTGCAGTGTCACCATGGCGCAAGGCTAGGCGCAACTCCCTCGCGGCGGGCAAGTACAAAGACGCGCTAACCCCGACCTCCGGTGCTCGGGCCTCACTCTCTAAGCGCTCTTCGAGAACCTCTCCACTATTGGATTCAACTCGCACCAGACCAAGCTCATAGTCGATCCCCATGCTGCGGATAGCAGAAAGTGGAGGGGGCTGCGCGTCGGCGGCGCCCGGGACGGAAGAAGAGCCGGCGAACACTCAGAGCTTGGAACACTCGTAGTTCGGCTTAATCACCCTGTTGAAATAACTACCCACCGACTCGGCATTGAGCAGCTCTTCGAAAGCACCCTCGTCGGCACCGGAGTAGACATAGGTGTCGCCGCCCAGGAAGCGGACATAGATCGCACCATTGTCAGCGTCGTACCCGACGGCTTCAATATTCGAGGAGTCGACCATTTGCATCTCGGGCTCAGACATATTTCCTTTCAGGTCTCGGTAGCCGAGGTAGATTCACGGCGCCAGTTCCTGACGGCCGCGCGATAGAGATTGGAGTCAGGTCGGTCGCCCGAAAGCCAAGCGGCAGGTAGCGGTGGGTCCTCGCCGACGGGCTTGCGGATTGCTTTATCGACGCGGATTCGCGAGGGGACTTGGAGCGCGTCACCCAGCACGAGCGCCTCGCCGGTTCGCAGGGCCGGTAGGAGCTCGGAAAGGTCGCCGAGGTCGTCGGGAATGGTCGAGGCGACGGCGGCGAGATCGCGCTGGTTAGTGACACGTAGGGCGATCATCGTCCCGCACTGACTAAGGACGGCTGAGTCGACATCCGATGGCCGCTGGGTCACCACCATCAGGCCGACCCCATACTTGCGACCCTCCTTGGCGATCCGCGACACAACCCGGTTTGCGGGACCTTGGCCATTGTCGGGTAAGAAGCGATGGGCCTCGTCGAGGACCACGAGCAGCGGCTGCTTGCGGCCGCCCACATCGAGATCCATCGCCCAGAAGAGGGCGTCGTAGACAAGACGCAGCATGGTGCCGACCACGGTGCCGAGCACCTCCGGGGGGATTCCGGAAACATCGAGGACCGTGACCTGCTTGTCGCCACCCACCCACTGAGCGAGGAGAGTGTCGATGTCCTTTTCGGCCTTGCCGTCGAGGTCTGGGTGAAGCGGGTCATCGCGGTCGAACATGAAGTTGAAACGACTGTCGCGCAGGCGGCTGTTTAGGAGGTCGAGTTGTCGGGAGATCGGAAGCTTTTTGGCTGGCGCGTAAGGGGCGACTGAACCCATTGCCACGTCGGGGAACCGGGGTGGCCGCAACGCTTCGGCGTCGCCGGAGTCAAGGGGATCTTCGCGATCAGCCTCGGTCTGCTGACCGCTCTTCTTGTAGCTCGCGCGCTGTTCGGTCTCCAGTTCGAGCCAGAGCTTGCGAATACTGAAGGGCACCGGCGTGTCGGCAGTGATCGCCTCTGGAGGTGGCGGCTCATCGAGGTGTTGGGACGCCTCGCGCTTCATCTGCGCCACTCGGTCGCGCAAGGCTTCGAGCGCGAGGGGCTGCATCTCCCCCATCGCGAGCTCTACCAACTCGTCGAAGGGCAACGCCCAGTACGGCACACGCAAGATCTCGGCACCTTCAGGCGGGCTCGCGCCGGTGTGAATAACCCGCCCCCTGTCTCCGACAGAAGATCCGTACTCGCCATGGGCGTCTATGACGAGGGTTCGAGAGTTTGGAAGGTCGCCCGAGGAGAGCGCATCGAGGACCACCGCTACGAGGTTCGACTTGCCGCTACCGGTAGAGCCGACGATCGACGAGTGGCGACTGACCAGGGTCGAGAGCTGCAGGCGCGCCGCCAGTCCGCTTGAGCTGGCGATGCGGCCGACGACGATCGCGTCCTCCCCGCCGCTCCCACGGTAAATGGTTTCAAGATCGTCAGAGGTGACGAGATGGACCTCATCCCCGATCGTCGGGTACTGGCCGACGCCACGATCGAAATAGCCCCCTACCGCCTCCCCGAATAGAGAGACGCTCATCCAGCGATAGCTGTCCGCATCAGCGTCTTCTTCTGGAGCAGGGATCGGTGCCGGTTCCTCCGCGGGTTGAGGCGGGGCCGCATCCGCGCCCACCTGGGTGCAGATCGCATAAAGGTCCGTAAAGCCAAGCGGGATTCGAACGAAGGCTCCGAGCTGACCGACACGGTAGGACTCACCCTCAACTAGGACCAGCGTCGTCGGCAGCCCTTGCAAGCGCACCCGCACGATGGCGCCGCGGACCGAAGCGACCCGGCCGATGAAGGTCGGGGCGGTGCCATTCCGCTCACGCATCATGCCCCGTGATCGAATCGAGAAAGCGGGCGAGAACAGCAAAGTCGCCGAGTCGCATGCGCCCAGTCAGCGAGACCTTGTCTTTGTCGGGCTCTGCGTCTGAGTCGAAAGGAATGTCAAGCAGATGTCTGGTTCGATCAGCAACCGGCTCGTTTAGGCGCCAGTCAGCCCGCCTCCCCCTCACGACGGCAGTCTCGGGCCCGTGGACGATCAAGTTGTGGTGGCGATTCGCCGCCTTGATCAAATCGTGCTCATCGCCCACCTCCTTGAATTGCAGAGCAACTACGTGGGTGCGATCCCGTGCCTCGAGAGCGTCGAAGATCACCTCGTTGATGTGCTCGTCGCCAAATGAGTATCCAGTAGTGACCAGCAGGGTCTCGGTGTCTCGATCGAGAACGTGGCGAAGGTGCTCAAGGATCGCGACGTAAGGCTGCTTGCGCGACTCGTCGTACTTATGGTCGGAAGGGAAGATCAACTCTCCCTCGGTGCCTTCGGCGCCGCGAACGATCCGCTTGCCTTCGTCAATGTTCTCCTCCCAGTGCCAGTTGACTGAGCCGTGGATCTTCCACAGCCGGGTCCAGTTGCGGGCCGGCGCAGCCTCGGGATGGAGCAGACTGGCCGTAGAGAAGAACGGCTGCCTGGAGCCGACGAATCCGTCAAAGACCGGCGCGCGCTCTTCCTCGAAGCCTCGCTCGAGCAAGGTGTCGTAGTTGGTCGTGAAGACCTCAACCGCGACCTTACGCTCAATTCGCGTCAGCCAGCGGCCAAAAGCCCGGTGCGGCAGTTCTCCGGGAAAGCGGCTCTCTTGCGGGTTTGCGGCGGTGGCGATCGTCTTGCGCAACTCTGCCTCGATCGCGACCAATTTGGGGCGACTGACACCGGAGAGCTTGTCGGCATCGGTCATTGCGGCGATCTTCTCTCGCACACTTGAGAGCACGTCCTCGACGGTCGCCCGGCGCCCGTTCTTCTCTTTCAGCTCATCGCCAATCAACTCGTAGGCAGCGTGGTACTCGTCGCCAAGTGATGCAACTGCCTCGTTGCAGCGGCGGGCGAGCTCCGCCAAAGCAGGGATCAGGGGGTCCCCGTCTGATCCCCTCGCCGCGCAGGAAGCCCCGGCGCCGATCAAGAAGGCGAGGGGCTTGTCGTGGGAGCCGAGGCTCTCGCGTAGCTTCTCAATCTCCTTGCGCGGATCATGGTGGTCGCCCATTGACCTGAAACCTAATACTCAGTGGGTACCTGTGGGGAACCAGCACTAGCCGAGCATCAAAGATCTCGTAAGCGGACCTTTCGGGGCCGGGGTCAACTTCGAACCTCAGTCCTCGAGCTATGAGCCAACTGTCAGCACCCCAAAGCCCGATAACCCCGTCTTATGAACACCGCTGGAACCGGCTCCGAAGATCCTGGCAGGACATAGCTCGCCCTTTCTCAATCGCTACGGCCAGAGCCGCTTGAGCCCGCTCTCATAGACCCCGTAGATATAGGGGCCGGATTTTCGGGCTTGACGAAGGATCCGATCCCGGTTACTGACGAAGCGCTCGATCTGCTCCGCTCCACGTAGCTGGGCACTCGTCAGACAGAATGCTCGTACTTCCGCCTCGGTGAGAGCGTCGCGCTCCGCCGGCCGGCGGCGGATGGCGTCGTCCTTGGTCAGCACGATCCAATCGTTCTTCCCTGCGTCCCGCAGCCAGACCTCGTCGGCAAGACGCTGGGCGCGCTTCTCTCCATAGATGTCTGCCATCGAATGAACGGTCAAGCCCACGTCGCGTAGCGCTTCGACGATGCTCTTACCAAGACTGCGATCGACGAAGAACTCAGGCTGCTGTTCGGTTTCCTGGGCCATCGCCGCCGACTATCGGACGTGACCCTCCTTTCGGGAAGGCCTTCAGGCCGCCGCTCGGGTTGCGACGCGGATCACGTCCTCGACCTCGGCGGACGCCACGCCGAAATCGGTGGCGATCTCGCTGACGGAGTCGCCCGCCTGGAAGCGATCGACGAGATCCTCGACGCGAGCGCCGCCGCGAACGAGAAGGGGCAAACCAAATGCCACGCGTGGGTCGACCACAACCTCCGCGTGCTCGTAGGTCGGCAGCCTCACCGAGTTGGCCCAGCCATCTCCTCCGTAGTGGATGCGCTTGAGGTAATCCTTGACGACCCCGGTGAACTGACGCTGCTGGGTGCGCACAACAGTCAGGTCCATGACCTCGCGCTCGCCGCTCTTGTTGGCATAGTCAAAGAGCACCTCCGCCCCGTCGGTGTAGAGCTGCTTGGAGGCCAAGGCGTGCTCAACGCCGATCTCCTTCGCCAGCACCTCAACAGCGGGACGAATCCTCTGGAGAGGAACGCCGGCGCGCCGGAAGCTCGAGAGAACGAAGGCCTCGGCGAAACCGATGAAGGGGACAGTCGCCTGTCGTCCTCTGGACGGGAAGCAGGTGATCAGGGGGTATCTGGCTCCCTGGGAGCGAGCCCACCAGTGGACCGTCGACTTGGGAACATCGAGGTAGGCGGCGGTTTCACGCAGAGTGAAGATCGCATGGGCAAGACGCGGATCATCGCCGCCGATCCCGCCTTTCGTTTTCATCGACTTGCTGATGAAACTGCCCTCCGACTCTTCGTTTCTGCGTCAATTACCGATCGTAGCGACGGGCGCGGTCAGGGGATAGCTTCTCGAAGCGGCGCAGCTATCCCCCGCGGTATTCAGCTTCGCCAGTTACGCCGTTGGGCCTGCCGTCCCCCATCTCGCGACGCACTCAGATCCTAGATCCATCGTGCGGAAGGCGATCAGCAAGCAGGTCGAAATAACGCTGGCGCATCCACGCTTCGCGATCACCGATCACGTACAGCCGGCGCTTGGCGCGGCTGACCGCGACGTTCAACAGGTTAGGCCTGCTCGCCGCCCAGGCTCGTGCCCCCTCGCGGGCGGGATCTGAGCCGAGGACGAGAATCACGATGTCGGCCTCCTTGCCCTGCGCGGTGTGGATCGTTCCCGCCCTCAGACCCGAATGCGAGCGGGCGCGTTCACTGAGTTGCGTGGCGACGTCCCGAAAGGGCGCTATCGCCATCACCTGGGAGAAGCTGAACCCGATCTTTCCGAGGTGGGCGAGGATCCGGTCTACCGCCTCTCCCTCGGCCGGGATCCAGTGGCCGCGTGAGGTATCGGAGCGGACATCGATCCACTTGCTCTGCGGAAGCGTCGGGTAGCGCTCCGCGAACGCCTCAGCCAGGGCAGGGTCGGTGGCGTCGACCATCAGCCCGTCGTAGGCGATCTCGTTGGAGATCTCGAACATCGGACGGTCGCAGCGGCGATGAACGCTCAGCGGGGCCCCGACCCACACCTGCCCTTCGGGTCCTGGCAGGCTCGTGCCCAGCCGGTTCAGGCGGTCGGCGAGGCTCTGAACCGAGCCCCGCCCCGTCAGCCACTCCTCCCCCACCCCGTAGTGCCCGCGGATCGCCTGCTCGGCCCGGAAGGGAATCGAGGTGATCGGCTCCAGCTGCAGCGGGTCGCCGATGATGACCGCGCGCCGGGAACGCCAGAGCGCCCCGACCACGTTCTGCGGGGTGGCCTGGCCGGCCTCGTCGACCAAGAGCCAGCCGAGTGCCTCGGGACCGAGGGGGCCGAGGAGGCGTGAGACCGAGGCAAAGGTCGTCGAGATCACCGGAACCAACAGGAAGAGGGCCTGCCAGGCGGCGAGCGCCGCGTCGGCCGATAGGTCCGAAGGGGCGTTTCCGGAGAGGATCTCCATCGCCCCGTCGAGGCTCTCGCGCATCGGCCGGGCGGCGTGGACGAGGAACGCCTTGTGCAAGGCGAGCGCAGCCAGGAAAAGCTCGCTGCGCGCCTCATTCCATTCGTTGTCGCTCCACGGCGCCCGCAGCTCGCGTGCCCGGCGGTCCTCGAGCCACTCGGCGTCTGGCAACGAGGCACCCAACTGTTCGCGGTAGCGCGCCAAGGCCTCCTGGCACTCATCGTGTTCGCGTTCGGCGGCGACAACCGCGGCCTTCGCTTCGGCGACTTCTCGCACCTCGTCTTCCAGCGGCCGCAACTCCTCGCGACCCTCCGCCAGCCTCGCGTCGAGCTTCGAGACCTCGGCGGCAAGCCGGCGATCGTGCTCGCGCCACTCGGCGCGCGCCCGCAGCCTGAATACCGAGGGTCGAAGTCGGCGCAACTCCTCGCGCTCGCCGACCCGGCGCTCGCGCTCCTCCTCACTGGCCTGCAACGAGAGCGTGATCTGGTCGTGGCGCGGGCGCGAGGACTCGACGCGCTCGGCAGCCTTCCGCTCGACCTGGAGTGCGATTTCAAGATCTGACTCCACCTCCCTCAGGCGGTCGAGCTGCCTGTGCACGTGCTGGCGCCTATCGCGAATCGAAGCTGCCCGCCCGCGAGCCCGCCCGAAGGCCGCAACGGCATCGGCCCAGGAAGGCCCCTCGGGATCGACCTCCCATCCCTTGAGGAGATCACGGAGACCGGTGGGCGGGGGCGGGCGATCCCCACGCTCATTGTGTTCGGTCCAAAAGACGGCGTTGACGAAGTCCTTCCGGTTTTTGCTGTTGCCCAGTCGCGCCGCGACCAGAGCCCAGGCCTCCGGCTCGGGTAATCCTCGCCGGGCGCTCTTCCTGTCTCCTGTCCTCATCGCCCTGTCGGCGAGTGTCGGGAAGTAGTCGATCTCCTGGGCGCGCTCACCCCAGACGGTGTCGATCGCCTTATCGGAGGGCATCTCGAGGGTGACGTTCTCGACCGCGCCGTTGTTGCTCGAGGCCACGATGAGCTCGAATCCCGTGAGCTCGGGGCGCAGGCAGTGGACGGTGCGCTGATAGTGCGTGGTCTTCCAGCGCTTGGGCTCCTCGAGGAAAGCGTCTGCGGGATCGCGCAGCAGCGCCAGTCGTTCTGCTCGTTCGGTCACCAGCCCGGCGACCAGATCCCGGAGCATCGTCGTCTTCCCGGTTCCCGGCGGACCATTGACGGCAAAGAGGCCGCCGCCCCGATCCTTTGACGCCACCGCCTCGTTGACGGCAAGCTGCTGGCCGAGGGCAAGCGGGTGATCCGGGCTCGCGGGCCAGCGGCCAAGCGGAACATGCTCGGGAGCAGTCGCGAGCCGGACCTCGGTCAACTCGGTCCGCACATCGATCCGGGCATCGGTCTCGATCTCAGCGTTGGGCCTCAGGTACTCCCCCAGCGCCGGTCCTACCTCTCCCCGATCTTCGGCGCCCGCCACACGAGCGAGGTCGTCGGCGATGAAGCTGTTCAGGAAGTCGTGCTCGACCGTCTCGGCGCTCCGTGCTGCGACGATTTCGCTGCGAACGCGCACGCCCTCGGCCCCAAGCGCTTTAGCCACCCCGAGCTCCTTAGCGGCGGCGGCGAGACACTCCGCGAGAGAAGACTGCCGGAGCACGGTGGGATGCTTCTTCCCGTCTTCCCAGCCGAGGTAGATCTCTTCGAGGCGCAAGGCGAATTGGCCTTCGATGTCGGCGAACCCCTCGAGCCAGTCGGCGGCCGTCGGACCGGGATCGAGCGCGCGCCCGGTTGCCCACGCGCATGCCGAGAGCACCACGGAACTCTCCAACATGATGCCCCCATCGGAGACCGCGAAGGCGAGCAATGCACTGGATCCCGAAGGCCTCTCCTCGAAGCTGTCGGAGTCAGCGGGAAAGACGCCCTTCAGCACCTCGAAGACGTTCTCGCGCGGAAAGAGTCCGAGGTAGACGGTGTGGCGCCAAGTTTGCCCGTCCTTCAGCTGCTGGCGACGAAGCGGGTGGCCTGCCTCCCATGGCAGCGGCTGATCGGCCTCAATGTCGAACACATTCTGGGACGGCCGAGCCGCCGGTATCGCCGGCGGGCTGAACATCTCGACGGCTCGCCAAAATTCGATCACCTTCCCCCGCACGGCCCCGACGATATCCGGCGCAAAGACTGCGGACCGCTTAACGCAGCTATCCCTCGCTGAGCGCGGGGTTCGGATCCACCCAGTCAGGATCGCGCCGCCTGCGCCAGCGGGCAAAGCCGCCGAACGCTGCCTGCCGACTGAGGCCGTGGGTCAGGCACCAGTAGATGCTGTCGCCGTCCAGGGACTCCGGCGCTTCCAGCAGGGCACGTTTCAGCGACTCTCGGTCGGCGACTCCCGGAGGCTCCGCTTCGCGGTCTTGGTCGTATCTCCACGCCGAGGAGCTGGGATCGCTGACCAGCTCGATGAAACGCTCTACGACATCCGGCCACCAAGGCGACCCGAACCAGTCCTTGTAGGAAATCCCGGCCTGCACCGCGAGGACGCTGAGGACGTAGAGAATCCCCCGCCGCCGCTCGGTCCCCTCGACGATCGCCAGCGCCTCCTCGACATCGACCGCCAGGCGCTCGAACTCCTCTCCGCAGAGCCCTCCGACGGTCAGATTTCCTGGCAGCTCGCGGTCGGGATCGGTCAGCGCCGCCTCTAGGCCGCTCCAGTCGAATCCGTCATCCCCGATGAATCCGGACACCACCCGCGTGGTGGCGATGTTGAAGCGCATCATCTGCGAATCGGGGAAGCCGCCGCTTGGATGACTCCCGGCGTGCAGATCCTCCAGCGAGGTGTTTCGCCAAGCCCGGAGAGTGAGACCTATGGCAGCGAGCTGCTGCATCTCCCGGCGATCACGGTCAGGGTCAAGACCGAGGTGCTCGCCCATGAAGTCGACCACCTGCTCCAGGGTGGGCTCCTCGATCCGCATCTACTAGCGGCCACCCCGGCTCGCGGCGGCTCTGCTCACCGAATCGAGCATTCAGCGCAGCCCCGCGATCCGGGCCTCGACAACGCTTCGAATTCGATCTCGAATATCGCGCCGGCCGCTCCCGAGAGAAGCCTCCCGCTCGAACAGACCAAGCGATTCGGAGAGGACCCCGACCCACAGCGACTCGCCGATGAGCTCGTGCGGCTCGAGTCCCGACGGGCCGCAGCTCGCAGACCACTGCTCGTAGAGCGAGGGCGATCGACGTTCACGTTCCCCGAACAGCCTGCGCAGTGGCCCCGGCCCCCGGCGCTTGACCTCTCTCGCAGTCAGCTCGATCTCCGCGCCTAGCCAGACTTCCAGCGCGATGTGGCGAGCTCGCTCGAGACTGCCGATCTCCCCGCCCTGTCTGAGCCGATCACCTAACAGTGATTCCGTTTGCTGAGTGACCTCGGCCATTCGCCAGGGCGGCCATCGGGCTCCCTCCTCCGCGGGCTCCAGGCAATCGAGGAAGAGTCCGTGGAACATCGTGCAACGCGGACAGATGCGGCGGGCCATTTCATAGTCGGGCTCGAAGTGGTGATTCCGCGGCGGCCCGGCTTCCGTTTTCTCCTGCTCGACCTGTTGCCTGTATCGAGCCAGGGCTTCAAAGTGCTGAAGCCACTCGCCCCGCCACGCCCGCTCCCAAGGCCTGGTGGCGTTCCATCGCAGGGTGATCTGCCTGCCGCAGGCAGTCAGCGTGCCAGGCGTTGCGCGCGAGACGCCTTCCTCATCGGGAAAGAGATGTCCGTCGGGGAACAGGTGAAGCGTTCGGGGGTGCTGCGCTGAGTAACTCGACCAGACAACGTGGTCGCACAACTCTCCGCGCACGCCGACCTGACCCAAGAGCCAGGTCATGAGCGACTCCGACGCTGCTGCGGAGAAGGCGCTGAGCTTCTCAGCGAGCCGCCCGATCTGCCTCGTGGCGTCGATCTCCTTGGACACCGACAGCTCCGCCTTGCCCAGCTCCTCGCGGGAGCGAAGGTAGGCCCGATACTCCTCGAGCAGAGAGGCGTCATCCGAGCTTGAATGCTCAGGGGACGCCAGCAATCCCGCAGCCGCCTCACTCACCGCCTGCTGAATTCGCTTCGCCGCGTCCCTCTCACGCGGCACCCGGTTGACTTCGAGAGCAGGGGCAATCGGCGGAAGGCCTGCCCACAAGCGGACCCGGGCGATCGCCGCGCCGCGGTCGGCATCGCCGACCCGCGAGCGTCCCGAGGCCAGCTCAGAAGCCCGCTCCTCAATCACGTCGGGTACCGACCGAGCGAGCTCTTCGAAGAGCTCGCGCCATGCTTCCATCGGTGCCGAGACTCCGCCGCCATCGTCGACATAAGCCAGCTCATGAAGCTCGCTTGGGTCCGTCGAGCGGCCGAGCTGGGAGAGAACCGCCTCCAAGGTCGCCTGGCTGTAGATGTCGGTGTCGCCGGTCGCAAGGTCGCAGAGGATCTCCATTGCCAGCCGGGAGACGTGGTCCACCGGATGACCGCGATCCAGCTCGGCGATGCGGAGGTCTCGCTCGCGCCGCTCCTTGGCGTGCGCCAGCTGGTCGGGCTCCCAGAGCGACGACGCGAAGACGTTGACGGTTTGTCCCGTTTCTGGGCCACTCAGCATCTCGACGCTGACACGTGGCCCCCGACGCCCTCGGACGATTACATCCTCGAAGTTCTCGGCGGGATCCTGCCATCGCCGGCAACACACGAAGCGATCGCCGGGCGAGCAGTCACCGGCGCTTCTGCCGCTGCTCACCATGGTTCCTGCAGCGCACCCCCCCAAAGTCCAAGTAAGAATCCTGCGGTCACCTTACTTGCTTCGCTTATCCGCTCACGAGTGCCGGGTGACCATTGGCTCACGATCTCCGATGACATTCAACCGGCGTTTCCCCGATAACCGCGATTCTGCGCCCTACCCCGCCCCGCCCCTCCCTCTCAGTAGGCAGGCTTTAGCCCGGAGATCACCCGTGCCCACTGGTCGACGCCGAAGTCCGCAGCGGCTAACCGTCGGTGCCGCTGTCGAGCAGGGTCGAAGCGGAGCAAGAGCGCATCTGCTCTCCTTTTTCTGGCGCGGGCGACCTGGTCTGCGCCAACCCGTCGAGCGGCGATGTCCACCTTCACGGGCTCTGGTGCGCCGCTTCAAGAAGGCGCTGAAGGCCGCCGGGTGCGGAAGATCCGCTTCCACGATCTGCGCCATACCTTCGGCGAGTGCACGGGCCTAGGAAACGGTGTCGAGCAGCTCGCGCAGTTGCCCCGCCTCATCCGCCGCTTGGGATGCATCGAAGTCCTGCAGCCGGACCACTACTTGGTCAAAGCTCGGTCTGGCGAAGCATCTCGGCTGCCCCTCCACGCTCATCAACTGTTCGGAGGAAGTCGAGGTTGCAAAACGGGGGACATCACCGCGACGCAACGCTGCAAGCTCAGCCGAGGCGAGCCCGCCAGGTTCCTCGGTCGCTTTGGAGTCGCGCCGCTTCACCAGCTCGCCCAGGCCATCGGTCTTACCGCGCAGCGCCGCTGCGGAATTGCTGCGTGCCAACAGCCGCTGATACTCGGCGGTGGGACGAAGGAGCACCCGGACCTGCTGGTCCTCGAAGGCTGCAAGTGGGCCATCGTCAGCAAGAAGACGGGGCTTCAGCTGGGCCACGAATTCGCCCGTGCTTAGATAGCCCTTGAGGAGTCCATCGGGGCATACGCGTTGCAACGACTCGTACGCATATGCAACGCCCTCGTCAATCGCATCTCGTCCTTCAACTTCCAAGGTCATGGCGTCCGAGTTAACGTGAGACCAGACAAGCCTCCCTGGTTGGGGCAAGTCAGTAGGCCGGGGCCCCAGCCCACTGATGTCCACCGAGCCGTTGCCAACATGGAGCAGCCCGGTGGCTGCTAGATCGCCCGGCTGGGCGGGGACGCGAATCTCTGCCAGATACTCACGCCGGAAGGTGGGATGCATGATGCACTCTGCATCGATCAGGATCGGCGAGCAAGCCGAAGCGACGATGTTCTCGAAGTGACAATCGATCCCGTGCAGCAGTTGGACGAGGCAGAGCAGCGAACCCGCGCGACGCGAAAAGGCTGCCTTATTTTCGAGGGTATGGGTCGATAGTCGTGCCCTGCGCGACCAGCCATACTCACCGCGGTTAAGGACGTCAACCGCGAGTGGGGCATCAATAAGTCCCTCCTGACTGCACCAACGAAGTAACTCGTTGAAAGCGGCCTCGAGCCCCATAGCCCGCGGCTTGTAATAGGCACCCCTGCCCCCGCGAGCTCTGACGAGGACCACCGATCGGCCGTTGTCATGCGGATCCGAAAGACCCGCTGTAAGACCAGACGGGCCGTCCCCGCCGAGAAACCCGGCCGCCCCCAGCAGCGACCAGTCCGCCTCGATGCGATCGAGCAGATCAGCCGCAAAATCCACCCACTGAGCAATGGCGGTGGCGATCACTCCAGGCGCGTGTTCGTACTCGGACAAAAAGCTCTCCAGTCCGCCGCTCTGTAGTCCACCGGCGAACTCGAGGTAGAGACCTCTGCTTGGGACCGGGTGGCTCTTGAGCCTCAGCAGTTCCAGGCGGGACAGTTGACTATCGCGAAACAGGGCAAAGTCGAGATAAAGGGCTTGCCCAACCCTGGTCGCCAAGCGGCGGTACAGGTCGACTAGGAGGTCCTTGCGCAGCTCTCGTGAATTCTCAAAGGGACACCTGCTGCGCCGCTCGAGCTGCTGATAGCCGATCGCCGCGATCGGCTCCAGCACCTCGGCAAAAGGAATATTGCGTACGACGGCTGAGGACGCCAAGGCCGATATTGAAGCGCTCGACCCGTGGCTGGAGGACGGAAGCCGAGCCAGCTCACCGAGGGCGCTCTCGCGGACTTCCGAGAAACGAGTCAGGAGTTCGAACCGTCGGACTAGGCCTTATTCACCCACAGCGTGCCCGAGTTGCTGCAGGTGCCAAGAACTTCGCCGTATGCCGCCTTTGAGCAGGTCCCGAAGATCTCGTCGGCCAACTCATCCTCGGAGAGTTCATCGGCTACGCCCTCCGGAAGGTAAGGCATGACGAGGGTGGTCGTGTTCGGCCCGTCTTGGACAAGCTGTACATCGAGCTCGCTGGACAGCTCGACGTCGAGAAACTCTTCAACCGCAGACCGCGGATCGTCAATCAGTCGCTGACGAAACTCCGCATCCTTGTAGGCGCGGGCAAACAATTCCGCCTCGAGTTCCCCACCTCTTTTCTTGCCGTCACTCATACTTATCCTTCCGTTCGAATTGCTTCCGGCCAGTCTATGGCGTGGCGGACGCCGGGAAAAGTTCCCGGCGGGCCATCGCTGGCCAGCAGCTAGAACTTCAGGCATTGCTCGGCGGCCGGATCGCGGGAGTACGCCTGCTGCTAGCAGCCGGTGGCAACCAAAGTCACCGGTACTACCGCTCTCTCGTCTCCTCTCTCGCCAGCACGAACGCCAGCAGGCTTGGCTCCTGCTGGCTGGCAGCTAATGAAACCGACGACGCGCTGGCGTAGCAAGCGTACGCGCGTGGCGACCGCGGGACTCGAGCTGCGCCATCTGTCTCGCCTGCGGCTCGGAGGAATACCGCCCCCTCGCCGACAACCACTTCGACCTGATCCTCGATCTCGGTGCGAACGTCGGCGCGGCCACGATCTGGTTCCACGAGCACTTCCAAAGACACGGATCATCGCCGTGGAGCCAGACCCCCCTACACGCCCTCCCCTGCTGCGCGGGATACCGGCACCTCGACGGGGTCACGGTCGTCGAGGCAGCCGTAAGCCGCGATCAAGCCCCAGATCTTGCGGACCCTTTTGCGGACCTCCAAATCGCTAACCTGCGTGACTTCAGAGCACCTCAGGACACCTAGGAGCGCTGAATGGAACTGAAATCGCCCAAAGCCGCAAGGTTGAGGGCCTTGTGGGTGGAAACACCCGTGATGGTTTGACTCCATTCAGCCGCATCGGAAAGCCCCCGCTAGTCGGGGGTTTTGCGTTTTTTAGGGATGAGCGGGCGTGTTCCGGTTGGGCAGCCGTGCGCCAGTCGATGCGCCAGTCAGGTCGCCCCCACGCTCTGCGGCATGCTTGTCGCCCTGCGACTTGGCATCTGGGAATACAGCCTCCATGAGAAGGGCGGTGTACTCCCGGGCGCGCTGCTTCGCCTCCGCTTCGATCAGGTCATAGGAGGGCTTCGGGAAGAACACGAGCGCCGCCAAGACCAGCGCCGGAACGAGGCGCGGCCAGAGATACCGGCCTAGAGCGATGGCGTCGAAGGTGTCCACTCGCCTGAGCCTAGGCGGTGCCCCTGCGGAAAAACGGCGCTATGCCGCCTCGCGAGCCGCCGCCATATACGCATCGACCAACTCACGAGCCTGATCCCGAGCGCCGGGCATCAGGTATCCGTACCGGGAGAACGTCTCCTCAATGGCGGCGTGCCCCATGTCCTGAATCGCCTTGGGGTTGGCTCCAGCGTCGATCAGCAGCGGGGCAAAGGTATGTCGGCACTCGTGAAGAGCCATGGCCGAAGCGCCTGCCGAAGCTCTCCCTTCTCGCCTTCGCTTTCGTTGGCCTGGTTCCAAAAGCGCTTAGCGCGGTCGCCGACGGTCTTGGGGTCGAAGGGCTGATCAGGACCTCGACCGAAAATGAGTTCCGGACTACCCGCCGCTCCTTGAGGTATGGACGCAAGACCGCGAGGAGGGGCACCGCCCGCGTCCCCGCCTTGGACTTCGGAGGGATCGGTCCCCCCTCTTGGTCCAATGAGCGCTGGATATGGATCTCCGACCGCTTCAGGTCACAGTCAACCTTGGCATCGGCCGGAGAGAGCCGGAGATAACTGAGCTGGTTTTGGCTTTGTGGCGCGAAATCGGCTCTGCCAAGCGGCCCGTTTTCAGCTTGAGGGCCTCGTGGGTGGAAACACCCGTGGAAGTTCGACTCCTCTCAGCCGCACTCAAGGGGTACAGCGAATGCGGGGGGCGTGGGATTGGACGAACCGGGCCAGCTCGGGGACTTCACCTGCCGGGGCCGCGAAGACGCGGGTGAAGGTCTCCTCGTACTCGCAGACCATCACCGGGCCGAGCAGCTCGTCTGCCTCGGGGGCGTCGAGGTAGTCGTGGTTGAAGAGCCAGGCGAAGTAGTTCATCCCGTAAGCCTCTTCGGCGACCGCCTGGTAGGCGGCGGTGCTGATCCGGGTCCGCTTGCCGGTCTTCAGTTCAGCCAGCTCGTCGCTGTAGGGGACCTTGGCGTAGATGGACTCGGTCATCGCCGTCTGGATGCCGGCCAGCAGCCCGAGTTCGGTGGCCACCTTCGCCTGGCGCTGCGCCTCGGCGCTGCCGCGGACCTGGAAACCGTTGAAGATCAGCGCAGCGATCAAGGAGAGGAGCGCGACGAGAACCGACCATCGCGCCCAGATGTCTTTTTTCGACTCCATGGCTAGGAGCAGGCCTCGGTGCGGCTGCGGCCATACCGGACCGCCACGCGCCTGATCGGCTTGAACGAGAGGACGGCCGAGCAGACTTCCGCGGCGTCCTCCCTTTCGTCCCCCTCCAGCGTGGTCGAGATCACCGCCCGACGGTGCCTCACGTCTACCATCCCCAGTCTCACCGACCAATCCTCGCCCGCGAAGTTGTGCGCGAGATAGGCGCGCAGCGCTATCTCCGCCCGGTTGGACGGGACGGGCACTATCTCCGGGGCGGCGTCGCCAGACCCTCCGCACCCGGTCGCGGCGAGCAGGAGCAACGCCAATACGAGCGGGAACCCCCGCTTGACCATTCTCATCGTTGTTCCCTCAAAAAATCAAAGGTCAGTTTGCTTCCAGCTCCCGCTCCATCTCTTCCGCTAGGAGAACGTGACGGTACGGACCTTTTTCGCGCAGAGCCGCGATCACGCTCCGCCGCGTCTCCTCGTCTCTGTTCTGGCTCAGCTTCCGCTTCAGCTCGAAGCGGTCGATCGGGATACGGAGGCCGACGGTGCCCTTGGCGATCGGGGCGGCGTATTCGGGCTCGAGGGTGGCGGGGTCGTCGAGAGGGCGCTCGAAGTGGGCGACCAGGCGGGTTAGGACTTGGAGGTTCTCGTCCTCGTCGAGGATCTGCGGGGTGCCATGAAGGTGGGCGACGGTGAAGTTCCAGGTTGGGACCTTGCGCTCCTGCGGCGAGTACCAGCTCGGCGAGATGTAGCCGTGGTGGCCCTGGACGATGACGAGGACCTCGCCGCGGTCGATCTCGAGGACCTCCTCGTCGGGGCGGCCGAGGTGGGTGAGCAGGGTGAGGCCGTCCGCCTCCTCGTCGAGCAGCAGCGGGTAGTGGGAGGCGCGAAGGCCGGCGCCGGTCGCGGTCACCAGGGTCCCCCAGGGGTGCTCGCGGACGAGCTCGCGGACCAGTTCGGGGTCGTCGGAGGCGAAAAGCCGGTTCGGGCGCATGGGGCATGATCCCACCCCAAGCCGGACCGTCAGGCGAAGGACTCCGGGCGCACCAGCAAGACCGAAGGTCTCTTTGGGTCGTGCAGGCGCAGGTAGAAGTAGGCGGTACCGGCGCGGCCGAGCAGGAGGCTGTCGGTCTGACCGTCGTGGACGCCGAGCGGCCAGGGCGCCCCGGTTTCCAGGTAGCGGTCGATGCCGGCGCTGGCAACCTCGTGGGTGAGGGTCGGCTCTTCCTCGAAGAGTGCCGCCCCCTCGGCGAGCACCTCGCCGTTGCCGGCGAGACCGTGGCAGAGCGAGTAGTTGCCCGAGTCGAGCTGGTGGCGGAGCGACGCCGAGGTGGTCTCGAGGGCGATGCGCGCTTCCTCCTCGCACCCGTTGCGGACGCCGAGCTCGCAGGCCCGCAGTCGCGAGAGGGCAATGCCGGGGGCGCCGTGGCACCAGAGCGTCGTGCAGGGCGGCGCGGCGTCGGCGGGCCAGTCGCGCAGGACGTGCTCGCGCAGATCGGGCCAGTTGCGAGCCTGGGGGTCGAAGAGCGAGCGCTCGTAGGCGAACGCCGCCTCGGCCGCGGTTCGGAACTTCGCCTCGCCGCTGGCCCGATGCAGCTCCAGCAGCGCAACCCCGATCCCGGCAGCGCCATGCGAGAGCCCGGTCAGGTTGCGACTCTCCGGCGATGAGATCGAGGGCCACGAAAAGCATTCGCCATCGCGGTCGGCCGCGCCCAGCAGCCCCTCGCCGAGCGTCGTCGCCCGCTCGAGCGTCGCCTCGGCGATTCCCAGCTCGCGCAGCGAGAGCAGGCACAGGATGCCGCCGGCGCGGCCGGCGATCAGGTCGTTCTCGAGCGGCTCGGTCTCGTGGTCGAGCGCGCCCACCAGCTCCCCGGCCCGCTCGAAGAGAGCCGGCTCCCCCAGCAGCTTTCCGGCACGCGCCGCGCAGAGTGCGATGCCGAGCTGCCCGCCGTAGGCGCCCAGGCGCGAGGGCGCGGAAACCTCCTCCGCCCGGGTGAGGCCGTGCGCGAGCGCTCCCATCGCGACTCGCTTCAGCTCGGGCTCCCCTTCGCCCTCGGCGTCGAAGAGCTCGGCGAGGACGAGCCCCACCCCCGCGGTACCGCCGTAGAGATCGGGGCCGAAGGAGGAGTAGGTCATCAGGATCCTCCCTTCCGGTCCTTCGTCCGGCATCCCGCCGACCCAGGAGCAGCGCTCGCCGCTCCAGATCGCCGCCGCGGCGACCTCCCGGCCAAGGCGCAGCGCGGCGTCCAGGTAGAGGTCGTCGCTCACGACACGGGCTCGTAGTCGTCGGCGGAATCGGCATTTAGGTAGGGACGCTCGAAATCGACACCGCGCTCGCCGAAGGCCTCCTCGACCAGCGCCAGGCGCTCCTCCCCCGTCTCCTGGCCGAGCTCGAAGGCCCGCACCATCGCCTCGGCCAGCAGCCCGCAACGGTCCATCCCGAAGCTGTCGCCGCCGGGTGGATCCTCGGCGACCCCGAGGCCTTCCCCAAGGGGTTTGGTCAGCGCCGGGGTCCCCGGCCGCAGGTGCTCGGCGACCGCAGCCCGCACTGCCGGCAACAGCTCCGCCACCTCGGCTCGCAGCCGCTTGGGCGTGTAGAGCACGCCGGCGTCGCAGCGCCTGTAGAGGTCGGGGTCGATCAGGACCTTGAGGCGGAACGGCAGGCCGGCCTCGTTGAAGAGTCGCGTACCGGCAGCGACCAGGGCCTCTCCCCCGCGGCTGTTCAAATGCCAGTAGTGGCGGACGAGCGGGCCTTCGCCGCCCAGATCCTCGTTGCCGAGCGCCATGTAGAAGCCTGGCGAGAGGCGCAGCAGCTCGGGCGGCATCCGCACGCTCACCTCGGCGTCGGGTTCGGCATTCCCGTCGCTCACCTCCTCGGGGCGCACCCAGAGGCTGAGCCCGTGCCGCCGCACGACGAGCCGCCCGTCGCCTTCGCTGCGCACCACCCTCCACCCCGCCTCGCGACTGCCCGTGCCGTGGTTCGCCCGCGACAGCGAGTCGATGAAGGCCGAGGCCCCGTGGGGACGAACGACGACACGGCTGACCTGCTGAGGCACGGCCCGACCGGTGCAGTAGAAGCTGCCATAGAGCTGGCCCTGCACGCGATCGCAGAGGTAGGCCCGTGCCGCCTCCGCACCCATCTGCGCGATCGTCTCGGCCGGCAGCGGCGCGACCGGCTCGCCGTACCAGGAGAAGCTCGTCGGGGTCTCGATCCGCAGCGCCTCGAACGCGGCCTCGACCACCCGTCGATAGAGGCTCATGCCGGTGCGGCCGCGAGGCCGAGCAGTTGATCCGCCGCGACGGCGGGCCGCTGCATCAGGTTCGACCCCAGTTGCAGGTGCAGGATCGCGGCGCTGTTCAACCGCTGGTCGAACTGCGAAGCCTCGAAGGCGCTCTGGATCAGGCGCGCGCCGGCGTAGGAGACCGTCCGCCGCAGCGGCTCGTCAGCGAGCAGTGGCTGATCCTCGCTGGCCCGGGCATACGCCTCGCACAAGGCCCGAAGCGCCGGCTTCATCGCGTCCAGCGGAAAGCGGGCAAGGGCAGGGAACCGCTCCGGCGGCTCGCCGCCGATCGCCGGGATCGAGAACAGCCAGCTGCTGAGGTACTGACTCAGGACGGTGCCGAGATCCCAATGCGGGTCGCCGGCGACGGCCAGCTCCCAGTCGACCAGGTAGAGACGCTCGTCATCGGCGACCAAGAAGTTTTCCCACTTGGCGTCCTGGTGGATCAAGGTCTCGACCCGCCAGCCCTGGCGCAGCTCGTCGAGGCACTCCCCCAGTCCCTCGGCGTTCTGGACTATCCCGATCAACTCGAGGTTCGCCGCGCTGGCATCGCGGAAGACGCCGGTGTCGGGACGGTGGATCGAGAGCACCCACGGCGTCGGCGCCTGCGGATAGGTCTCCCGCATCTCCCGGTGCAGGGCACCGAGGGTATCCCCGAGCTGCTCGCCGAGGTGCCCCGGGAAGGTCTCCTGCCGGGTCTGCCGCGTGCGCAGGTCCTCGGCCCCCCGCAGCAGCTCCAGGACCAAAAGGCCCTCCTCGGCGTCATAGCCGACGATCCCCGGCAGGCGGGCCTTCACCTCATCTCCCCTCGCGGTCACCTCCTCGAGCACCGCGGCTTCGCGGGCCACGGTCGCCGCGCCTTCCGCGGAGCGCCCCTGCTTCAGCAGATAGGAGGATCCGCCGTCGACCTCGACCGCGAAGTTGCGGTTGCGGCTCGAGACCTCGCGGACCACGACCCCGCCACCGACCACCGCCTCTGCGGTCAGCAGACCGCGGCGCAGCAGGTACCCGGCGACCTCCTCATGCCCGAGCACCCGCTGCCCGACCTGATCGCGCGTCTACCGCTGGGGCCGGAACGGGCCGATCTGGTTGACGATCGGCGTGTCGACCGTCCGGATGCCCGTCTCGGGAGGCGGACACACGCCCACCGATTCCGGCTGGATCGTCGTCTCGATGCACGGAACGCCCGGACTGATGCAGCGGAGGGTCTGTATCGGGTCGCAGAGCATCGGGTCGGTGGGACAGCGCACGTTCACCGAGATGCAGACGAAGCCCCGCGACTGGCACGGGAGTTGGCGCGTCACGCAGGGGATGTTGTAGCTGACTTTGCACCCCAGATCGGTAGGCAGGATGCAGGCCGTCCGGGCGAGCGAGGGTCTGCAGACGGTGGCGATAGTCGCTTCGAGCGTCCCCAGGCCAGCAGCCGGTGCCGCCCCGGCGAGGTTGCGCTGGGCAATCGTCCCGCCGAGGAATTCCGCCTGCACCTCCTGGGCCCCGGGCGAGCCGTGGGTGAGCGTCGCGGTTGGATCGACCCAGAGGATCGTCCCCGCGTCGTCATCCAGAGTCTTGCTGTGGAGGATCGCGTCGTTGGGGACGTCGACGTAGCTGCTCAGCTCTTCGTCGAGCCAGAGGCGGGTCGATTTCGAGTCGGCCGCGGGCCCCGGGTAACCGAACAGCCTCGTCGCCGGTTTCGGCGGTTGGCTCGGGTCGGAAGCTAGAGCTTCGACCAGGGGGTGATACGGCACACCTTTATTCCGTCCCGACCGTTTTTGGTCCGCCATAAGAACTCTCCAGTTTTCTTGGAAGTATTGAGCAGTACCGATCAACCTATGCGAAGCCCAAGCTTCAAGTCAAGGAGTTTTCTCGCTTGCTCACGCGCGCTCGCAGGGGGAATCCCAACTGGGGCAAGGCAGGTCCGTGGTTTCGACCAGCGGGCAGATCCACTCCACAGATCTGCACTCGCGGGTGTGGCATTCCCGCAGCGTCAGCGACTGCGGCAAGAGACAAGGCGGGTTGTCGGTCCAGGTAACTTCGCCCCGCTCGGAGAGGGCCACCGGAACCACGGTCTGCACGCTGCATCCGAGATTCGATTCGGTTATCGCGCCGCCGAGGAACTTCGCCTGCACCTCGTGCGACCGGGCATCGGAGTACTCGAGGCGGGCCTCCGAGTCGACCCAGAGGATCGTCCCCCTGTCGCCGTCGAGCGTTCGGCTGTGGAGGATCGCAGTGTCGGGAACGTCGACGAACCTGCTGAGGTCGAGGTCCAGCCAGAGACGGGTCGACTTCGAGTCGGCCGCGGGACCCGGGTACCCGAACAGCCTCGTCGCGCGTTTCGGCGGTTGGTTCGGGTCTGGCGCGAGCGCTTCGACCAGGGGGTGGTAGGGCACGCTCGAGGCACTGCGCGGGCGTTCGCGGTCAGCCATCGGAACCTCCTGGACGTTCAGATATTCATTAGTACCCAAACGACCCTAAGCGATCGACCGCGCAAGTCAAGCCTTGGAACTGCTGTCGGCCCCCGGCGAGAAGGTCACGGCGAACGGGACCCGAGGGCCATGTCGATGAACGGCCCCAGCAGCTCGGCTGCCGCGCTTGCCGCTTCCTCGGCCGACTCTCCCGGCGTCGTCACGTAGCTGATCGAGAGCCGCACCAGCGCCTCGGCCAGCAGCTTCACGTCCGCCTCCGGCGCCTCCGGCCAACCCTCCTCGATCACCGCGGTCAGCCGCGCGGTCGCCCACTGGACGACCGGCAGACCCTGGGTGGTGACGAAAGGCAGCATGCCGCCGGTGCCGTCGTCGCTGAGCAGGATGCTGATCAGCGGGTCCTCGCCGGCAGTGCGGAGGAAGTGCTCGAGCGCCGCCAGGACCGCTGCGCGGGGATCGTCGGTGTGCCCGAGGACCGCTTTTTCGACCCCGTCCATGAACCGTTCCGCCTCGTGGATGACGAAGGCGAAGCCGAACTCGTTGCGGTTTCCGAACTCGTTGTAGAGGGTCTGGCGGCTGACCCCGGCGCCGCTGGCGATGTCCGCCATCGTGATCTCCGACCAGGGCTGCTGCCCCAACTGCTCGCGGGCGGCGTCGAAGACGGTTTTGCGCAACAGCTCCCGCGTCGCCTCCTGATAGGGGGTCCTCCCGTTCGACATCCCCCTTATCGTGCCAGCGGCGGCAGTCAGGCGTCGGCCGAGACGGGTTCGAAATCGATCTTGTCGCGAACGCCGCAGTCGGGACAGGCCCAGTCGTCCGGGACCTCGCTGAACGGCGTCCCCGCCGGGAAGCCCTCGCGCGGGTGGCCCGCCTCCTCGTCGTAGACGTAACCGCAGCTGGGGCAGCGCCAGGCGCTCATGCCGCCGCCCGTCCGTAGCGCTCGAGCACCCGGCCGAGCCGGCGCGGTTGGATGTTGCACTTGGTCACGTCGCCGTCGTAGTGGTCGAGCAGGCGCGGGTCCATCACCCGGCGCCAGAGCGGCGGGAACCAGGCGAGGACGATCATCCCCGCGTAGCCGGTCGGCAGCTGCGGCGCCTCGTCGACGTGGCGCAGCGCCTGGTAGCGGCGGGTCGGGTTGGCGTGGTGATCGGAGTGCCGCTGCAGGTGGTAGAGCAGCACGTTGGAGGCGACGTTGTTGCTATTCCAACTGTGCTCGGGACGGCAGCGCTCGTAGCGTCCGTCCTCGCGTTTCTGCCTCAACAGGCCGTAGTGCTCGAGGTAGTTGACGACCTCGAGCAGCGAGAACCCGATCACCGCCTGGACCAGCAGGTAGGGCAGAACGATCGCGCCGAAGGCAATTCCCAGGCCGGCGAAGAGGATGATCGTCATCGCCCAGGCACCGAGGATGTCGTTGTGGAAGCCCCAGTGCGACTGCCCCAGCCGGTCCAGGCGGGCGGCCTCGATCTGCCAGGCCGAGCGGACGCTGCCGATGACGGTGCGCGGCAGGAAGGCCCAGAAGCTCTCCCCGAGGCGCGAGCTGGCGGGATCCTCGGGGGTGGCGACTTTGACGTGGTGGCCGCGGTTGTGCTCGATGAAGAAGTGGCCGTAGCCGGTCTGGGCGAGGGCGACGCGGCTCAGCCACTTCTCCGAGCTGGCCCGCTTGTGGCCAAGCTCGTGGGCGGTGTTGATCGCGATCCCGCCGACCACGCCCATCGTCAGCGCCAGCCCGATCGCTTCGACCAGGTTGAGGTCGCCGCTCGACCACATCCAGCAGGCGAAGACGAGACCGGCGTACTGGATCGGGATGAAGAGGTAGGTGCACCAGCGGTAATAGCGGTCCTGCTCGAGGAACTTGAGGACGCTGTCAGGGGGGTTGACCGAGTCCCTTCCGATCGCCATGTCGAGCAGCGGGAAGACGACGAAGACAAGGACCGGGCCGAGGAACCACATGCCGCCGAAGTCGGTCAGCGACCAGTAGAACCAGGCGAAGAAGGGCGAGAGCGGGACGACGATCCCCAGCAGCCAGGCGTAGCGCTTGCCGTCGGTCCATTCAGCCGGATTGACCTCGACATCGTCGTGGTGGTGATGAACGTGCTCCGCGTGTGCCTCCACAGGCTCCTCCTTGTCAATAGCCCCCCGAGTCGTCGCTGATCTTTACACAAATCTCGGATGTGTCAAGAGCGCCTACAGCGCAGCACAAAATGTCCGCAGAGACGGACGTGAACCAAAGTGAGGAGGAGGCGCTTCTAAATCTTCAGGAGCAGGAAGGTGTTCAGCACGAACAGGACGCTGAAGAAGACCGTGGCACGGTCGAGGTTGCGCTCGACCATCGAGCCGCCGCCGAGGCCGCTGCCGCCGGCGCCGCCGATGCCGAAGGCACCCGAGAGGCCCGCGTCTTTCCCCGAGTGCAGGAGCACGAGGAAGATCACGACGATGGCGATGATCACCTGGATGACGGCAAAGAACGTGAACACGGTGGAGAAAGTCTAGCCCTGCTCGATTTTTTCCGGCTCGTGGGGGTGGGACCCGTTGCCGTTTCCGGCCCCGTTGCCGTTCTCCCGGTCGAGGATCTCGATCGCCTCGCGCCGCAGCTCCGCATCGAGCAGGGCGAAGTCCTCGTCGGAGAGCTTGCCGGTGGCGTGGTCGAGCTCGGCGTCGCGGATCTCCCGGTACTTCGCTTCCTTGCGGGCGTCGGCTTCGGTGCGGACGAGGGCACCGCGGCGGCGGCCGCGCGAGGGCCAGAGGGCGATCAGCGCCCCCGCTAGGGCGATCAGACCGCCAATCCACATCCAGGTCACCAACGGGTTGACGATCACCTTGAAAGTCGAGGGTGCGGTCGTAGCGAGGAAGGATTTCGCCACCCGCTCCGCTGCCCCGCTCTGCACCTGTTCGATCTGGGAGAACGCCTGCGCCCGCAGGGAGGGGTTGGCCGCCGCGGCCTGCATCAGCGCCCGCAGCGCTTTGCATTGCTGGGGCGTTCCGGGTGCTCCCCTCACGCATTCCCGGAAGCCCTTGTCGGCCAGCCGCACCCCGCGCTGGACGTCGACGACGTTCGGCTGCTCGGCGATCCAGAGGTCGTGCCCGAGCCCCGTACGCAGCCCAACCTCGCTGGTCGCCTCGCCGGCGAAGTAGGTGCTGATCAGCCCCTGCTGTTCGCCGGTGGGGCGGAAGAAGCGACGGCTCGGCCGCAGGAAGCCGACCACCTCCCCCCCTTCTTCGATCCGCAGCACCGAGCCGAAGGTGAACTTCTCCTCGTCGACCGCCATCGTCGGCTTCACGTAGGTGATCGTGCGGCCGTCGACGGTCGTGCTCTCCCCCGGCCGCAGCTCGACGTCGCGGTTGGTCTGGAAGCTGGAGGAGGCGGCGACGCCGATCAGGAGGACGATGACGCCGACGTGGACGATGTAGCCGCCGTAGCGGCGGCGGTTGCGGGAGACGAGCCCGACCAGCGCCTGCGGTCCCGGCTCGCCACTGAGCTGCTTACGCGCCTGGGCCCCGCTCCAGAACTCCTGCGCCAGCCCGGTCAGGGCGAAGGCGGCGAAGGCGAAGAGGGCCAGCGCCCAGAGTTGGCCGGCGGCGTCGGTGAAGACCGCCAGCAGCACCGTGACCACGGCGGCGACCGCGAGCGGGATCCGGAAGACCCGCTTCGCCGACTCCCAGCTGACCCGTCGCCAGGCCAGCAGCGGCCCGATCCCGGTGAAGAGGACGAGCCCGATCGCCAGCGGGGTCGTGTAGCGGTCGAACCAGGGCGCGGCCAGCGAGGCCTTCTCGCCGGTGAAGAGTTCGGAGATCAGCGGGAAGAAGGTGCCCCAGAAGATCACCGCGGTCATCCCGACCAGGAGCAGGTTGTTGACGAGGAAGATCGACTCGCGCGAGGCGAGCGAGTCGATCCGCTTCTCCGATCGAAGCTCGTCGAGGCGGCTGACGATCAGCGCGGTCGAGCCGACGAGGACGACGGCGATCAGGCCGAGGATGTAGGGGCCGACGGTGTTGTCGCCGAAGGCGTGGATCGACTGCAGGACGCCGGAGCGGACGAGGAAGGTGCCGAGCAGGGCCATCGAGAAGGTGCCGACGATGAGGCTGGCGTTCCAGACCTTCAGCATCCCCCGCTTCTCCTGGACCATGATCGAGTGCAGGAAGGCGGTGCCGAGCAGCCACGGCATCAGCGCCGCGTTCTCGACCGGGTCCCAGGCCCAGTAGCCGCCCCAGCCGAGCTCGGTGTAGGACCAGCGGGCGCCGAGCAGGAGCCCGAAGCCGAGGAAGGTCCAGGCGATCAGGGCGAAGCGGCGGGTGGCGCGGATCCACTCGGCGTCGATCCGGCGAGTGACGAGGGCCCCGATCGCGAAGGCGAACGGAACCGTGAAGGCGACGTAGCCCGAGTAGAGCATCGGCGGGTGGATCATCATGCTCGGGTGCTGGAGCAGAGGGTTGAGGCCGACCCCGTCGACCGGTGCCGGGTCGAGCGTGGCGAAGGGGTCGACGTCGGGGGCGAACAGCATCAGCCCCGTAAAGAAGGCGGCTACGCCCATCATCACCGCGGTCGCCCACGGGACCAGCTCGCGCAGCTTGTTGCGGGTGGCGTAGAGGGCGGCGCTGGCGGCGATCGAAAGCACCCAGGCCCAGAGAAGCAGCGAGCCCTCCTGGCTCGACCACATCGCCGCCAGCTTGTAGCCGGCGGGGGTCTCGATCGAGGAGTGCTGCTGGACGATGTTGAAGGAGAAGTCGTCGCCGGCGAAGGCGAGCTCGATGATCGCGACGCAGGCGGTGAGCAGGCCGCAGAAGGCGTAGACGACGCGGCGCGAGAGCCGCAGCCGGCGCTCGTCGCCATTGCGCCCGGCGAGGGCGAGGGCGCCTGCCGCGAGGGCAGCGAGGAAGGCAAGCCCGAGGAGGGCGCTGCCGAGGCTAGCCATCAGATTTGGTCGTGAACTTCGACGGGCACTTCGTGATCAGGGTTTCCGGCTCGCCGACGAAGCCGGCGCTCTCGACGGTGCCCGTGAGGACGATCTCGCGCCCGCCGCGGAAGGGGTCGGGGACGGCTCCCTCGTAGGTGACCGGCAGGCTCTCCCCATTGCCGTCGCGGTCGACGACGCGGAAGGCGATCCCGTTGCCGTCGCGCTCGATCGAGCCTTTGACGACCTTGCCGGTCAGCTGGGCGCTGGTCCCAGGCGCGGCGTTCACCAGTTCCGAGGGCTCCTTCGCCCCGGTCGCGGCCGAGAAGGAGGTGTAGACGAGCGCCACCGCGAGCAGCACGGCGACACTGAGCGCGACGAGGAGCCGGATCTTCCGCTTCCGCTGAGGGTCCACAGGCAAGCCGGATTATCGCAACTGCGAGAATCCGGCCCATGGCCGACGATCCAGTCCTCTTGATCACCGGCGCCAGCAGCGGCATCGGCGCCGCCACCGCGCGGGCCGCCGCCTCCGGTTACCGCCTGGTGCTGGCGGCACGGCGCGAGGAGGAGCTGCAGGAGCTGGCCGCCGAGCTCGGCGGCGAGGAGCGGGCGATCGCCGTCCGCTGCGACGTCACCGAGTGGGACCAGGTCGAGGCGATGGCGGCGACCGCGCTGGAGCGCTTCGGCCGCATCGACGCCGTCTTCGCCAACGCCGGCTTCGGCGCCGCCCGCGGCTTCCTCGAGGAGTCCCCCGAGCACTGGCGCTCGATGGTCCTGACCAACGTCTACGGCGTGGCGCTGACGATCCGCGCCACCCTCCCCCACCTGCTCGAGCGCGGCGACGGCCACTTCCTCGTCACCAGCTCGATCGCCGGCCGCCGCGTCCTCCCGGGCTCGCTCTACTCGGCGACGAAGTGGGCGGCGACGGCGATCGGCGAGGCGCTGCGCCAGGAACTGCGGCAGATGCACGACAACCACGGCATCCGCGTCACCCTGATCGAGCCGGGCATGGTCGACACCCCCTTCTTCGACAACCGCCCCGGCAAGAGCGCGCTTAGCGACGACGACATCGCCCGCGCGGTGATGTTCGCACTCGGGCAGCCCGAGGGGGTTGACCTCAACGAGATCCTGATCCGCCCGATCACCCAGTCGAGCTGAAAGCGCTAGAGCGGCGAAGAAGCCTCGAGGGCCAACGCGAGTCGCGCTACCCGCGCCTCCACGATCGCCACCGGCATCCAGCCGGTTAGAAACCGCTCGTAGGCCTCGAGCGCGCGTCGATCGGCCCCTTCGTCGACCAGCGACGGATCCGCCCGAATGTCTGCTGCGTCGACGAAGGCATCGGGGTCCTTGACGAGATCCTCGAACACGTCCAGCACCGGCTCGAACGCCTCGCGGGAGCAATTCGCCTGGAAGCAAACCCTGGCGGGCGCCCCGATCCGCTCCTCCATCGTTCCGATGAAGGGCGCCAGGTCTTGCCGCTTGAAGCCGGAGAGGACCCGCGCCACGTAGTCCGGGTGCTCCATGTATGCCAGAACATGATCCCTGCCGTATTTGAGGTTTTCGGTCAAACCTGGGTGCTTTCGCCTCAGCGCTTCGTCCATCGGCCCATGCAGCTGCGCCAGTTGCACCAATACCTCCGGACGCATGGCTGCCCGCGCCAGGTCAAAGCCCGCGGGCTCTCCCTGCGGTGCCGCGCGAGCCATCAGGGCAAGCGCCAAATGCACACCGTTGACCATCCAGATCTTGCGGTCCTTGCGCGCGTCGAACTCCTCGACAACCTCAACCTCTTCCAGCCGACCGAGGGCCTCGAGCAAGGCGAGTGAGCGTGGGGGCTGCTCGAAGACCAACTCACCGAGTGGATGCGCCAGGATCACCCGCCGGTTGGTGTCGTCCCGCTTCTCCTCTTCACGGCACATCCGGTTGACGACCGTTTTGAGGGAAACGATCCCGTTCGCCTTGCAGATCTTTTCGATCTCCTCGTAGACCTCGTGTGGCGAGTTCTCGCAAGCTGCGAAAACCGTCTCCGCCCCCGCGGGTCTGGCTTCCAAAAGTTCCACCACCAGGTCGCGACGATCGACGATCGCATCCCGCAGGGTGCACGTCACCAGGAGCGGCTCGTCCTCTTCAACCATCGCCCTGAAGGCCGGGCTGGCGTCGGCCAGACGGTCGGGTCCCTCGACCAGGTCGACCGGGCGCGTCTCCTTCTCCCCCGTGCGCGAGTTCTCCTGGACGTACTCGGCGGGCCCGTCGTCTCCAACCCGTCCGATGATCGCCACCTTGAAGCCAAGGGCAAGCGTGCAGGGGATCAACAACCCATGGGCGAGCGCGCTCGGTCCAATCTGAACATGGTTCATCGCTTCGTTTCCACCCCTGCCAGGCGGCCCTGGATTCTCAATAGAAACTACTGGGGGTTTCTATCGAAGTACGCCGCTGAACCCAAGCTCGAGCTGAGCAGCCAGCTCGGCCCAATAAGGGCCACATCGAGAACAGTCGGAAACGTGCTTTCGCATACGCTCCGCCATCTCGAGGCCGAGCAGTTCTGCGGCCTGGGGGGAGGCGAGCATTTTCAGCCGCTCCGGGGATACATGCGGGCTGGTCTCGCTCAAGAATGGATTCGACTCGTGGATCCGACGGGCCCTCTCACCCTCAGGTCCATCGAGGCATCGCGTCGCCGCCTTCCAGCCTTGTCCGATCTCCCCGAGCCAAAGGTAGAAGCTGGGGGTCTTCCCCTCGGCCATGATCCCCTTGACAAGGCTGAGGTCTTCACCGGCCGCGTCGTAGAACTGGGAAGCGCCCTTCAGCGCCGCCCGCTTGTCGAACCGGAGGTCGAACCCCTTCAGCAACTCCTCGACCCATTCCATGTATTCGGTGCACATCGCCAAGCGCCGCGGGGTCAGTTTCTCGTCGAATTCCTCTTCCTCGGTTTCGCACCCGAGGTGATGGAGAAGCTCCTCCATCTGCCAGCCGGTCTCCGATTGGAGCCTGCCCACGCACACGTAGACGGTCTTGAAAAGGGAAGCCCGACTTGGTTCCTTCGCCGTCCACTTGACCAGCAGCTCGTCGTAGAGCAGGAGTTTCCCGACCTGGTTGAGAGTAGGCCGTCGACCTTCCTGCTCTGAAGTCATGCGTTGATCGGCGCTACTCATCTATATGACTTTCGGTCGTGGCCTTGAGAGCCGAATTACCCATCTGTTCAACGGACGAACCTTCGATGCCTTTGCACCGATTCATTCCAGCAACAGGCCGGGGGTAGAAATGTTGCGACCTCCCCACACCCGGCTCCCGGATCGTAATGCGATCGATCCCGTTACTCAAGGTTCTTTGTTCAGCTGAGAACGGCCCGACACCCATAGAAGGATTGACGCGACCCTATCCAATAAGCCAGTTGCCAAGCGGTGTGACGGCTCCCTCAGCCCCTTAACGTCGCTTGGACGAGCCGCCAGTAGCCGCGCAGCATCGCGCGCGCCGGCCATGCGCGCGCCAAGGGCGAGATCAAGGCGGAGTCGAGGTCTGGGGTCAGCGTCGCCGCGAAGGCGCGGGAGCTGACCCTTCGCTGACGCTGGACCGCGCGGCGCTCGCGCAGGAGCCGCGGCAGCCAGCGGACGAAGGCGAGGTTGGCGCGCAGCTTCTCCCTTCCCCAACCACCCTTGGCCGCCACGAGGAGCAGCGCCAGCTCCGTCGCGAGCAGCGCCGGCGTCAACAGCGCCAGCAACGTGCCGGGATAGGTGCGGACGAGGAAGGCGAGCCGGTTGCGCTCGAGCCAGAACCACTTCTGCGCGTTGGCGCCGAACTCGTAGTCGTGGGCGACGACCGCGGCGGGCTCGATCCCGACCGTGCCGCCCGCCGCCCGCAGTCGCACCGAGAGGTCGACGTCCTCGTGGTACATGAAGAACTCGGCGGGGAAACCACCGACCTGGCGCCACTCGGCCAGCGGGATCGCCAGGCAGGCGCCAGAGGCGACACCCACCTCGCCTGCCGGCGGCGCCTGGTCGAGAGGCAAACCGTGACCTCCCGCCCAGGTGATGCCGGTGAAATGCAAGGGGTTGCCGGCGGAGTTGATCCGCTGACCCTCGCCGTCAGCGACCAACGCCTGCCAAGCGGTCCAGCCGCGTCCCTCTAGCCAAGGGCGGCGGATCGCCTCGCCGAAGCCGGGCTGTGGCGCCGCGTCGGGGTTGAGGACCACCAATAGGTCGCCGCGGGCGACTTCGGCGCCCGTATTGGCGCCGCCGGCGAAACCAGCGTTGCGCCCCATCCTCACGATACGCGCCTCCGGGGCCAGCTCACCCACCGCCTCGGCGCTGCCGTCGCCGGGGTTGTTGTCGACGACGATCAGCTCGTCGTCATCGCCCAGCTCGGGGAGCAGGGCGGGAAGGGTCCTCTGGAGATCGCCGCGGCTCTCGTAGGCGACGATCAGGACTGAAAGCGTCGGGCGCACCGACGCGGAGGCTATTCGGCTCTCCGCGCCGGTGCGACTGACTTCGAGAACGGCGCTCCTGCTACTTGCCCTTCTTCTTGCCGCAGGAGACGACGTTCAGCTTGAACTTGTTGTTGTTCTTCTTCTTGCCGTTCTGACCCTTCATCTTCACGATCGCCCGCTGCGAGTCCGCGCAGAGGTTGGTCGAGTTGACGAGGAGGCCCTTCTTGCCGCCCTTCATGTCGAGGACGAACTTGGAGACCGGCACGTCGGGCACGCGCCGGAAGACCGTCTTCAGGCCCCCGGTGCTGCCGCTGCTGATCACGCCGCGCAGGTAGACCTCCACCTGGCCGCGCAGGTCGACGAGCAGGTCCGGCAATTCGTTGTTGGAGGACACGAGGAACACCTTGCCCTTCAACGGCTTCTTCAGGAGCGGCGTCTTCGCCCAGGCCGACCCGTAGACCGAAGCCTTCGGGCAGGTGTGGGAGGCCAGCTGCGGCCGCGTGCAGACGGTGCCGATGTGGCCCTGTTCGAGGAACAGGGATTTCGGCATCGTCACCGCCGTGCGGGCGATGTTGGCGTCGCCCTTGCGGGCGCCGAGGACCGCCTTCAGACGCGGGTACTTGTTCCGCACCGTCGGGCCGAACAGCTTGATCCTCAGCTTCGGCTTGAAGCCGAGCTTCTTGCACCCCGTCGCCTGGAACGGGTCGTTGACGCCATAGGAGCTGAACGCTCCCCGGTCGGCGGGATTGGCGCCACCGCCGTCGATCGTCCCCGTCGTCGCCTGCGCGTCGCAGTTCGTCGGGTTGAGCATGAACTTCTTGCGGTAGAGGTCGATGTCGATCTGCCGCAGGTCCAGCTTCACCCCGCCGAAGACGTCGGGGATGGCGTCGGAGACGGCGTTGACCTGAGCCGTCTCCGGGTTGATGTTCAGCGCCACCCGCACGACCACGACGCCGAGGTCGAACGGACCGGCCAGCGCCGGGGTGGTGGTGACCAGGGAGACCGGAGCGCCCTTGTACGGGCCCGCCAGCCAGACGTTCCCCGGCAGTTTCAGCGGGTTGTCGCCGGTGCCGGAGACGGTCGTGACGGTGCCCAGGAAGCTGTCGCCGGGACAACTCGGGCTGTCTGACTCCTGCCTGCCGCTCTTTCCTTCGGCGGCCGCGATGGCCTCCTCCGGGCAGTACGGGATGCCGCGGAGCTTGCCGGTCAGCCCCTTCGGCAGGGTGACGTCGACGACCTTCAGCTCCTGCTCGCCGTCGCGTCGCGCGATGCGGACGTGGAAGGGCGAGTAGGCACCGCCTTTGGTGCTGTCGGCGTTGGCTTTGTAGGTCGGAGCGAACTTCCGCTCCGCCATCGTTTTCGGACAGGCGCCACCGGTCGGGTCGGTGCTGAGGGTGACCAAGGATTTGACCGGCTTCAGTTCACCGGGCCGCGCCCACGGTTCGAAGCGGCTGGTCCCCTCCGCCGAGCAGATCGGCGGGCTGGTCAGCACGTTTTTCGCGCCGTCGAAATGGACCCGGATCGATTCGAACGGAACCTGGGGCAGCCCTTCCGGCAGCTCGCCGGCGAACTCCCCGGTCAGCTTGTCGTTGAGGACCGCCGTCAGCTCACCCGTCGTCTTGTTGGCCTTGACGTGGCCGATCAAGCGGGCGTTGATGTCCTCGTGCTCGCTCTTGGCTTCGAGCAGGATCCGGAACTGGTCGCCCGATTCGGGATCGCGGCTCATCTGCTCGCCGACGTAGACGTCGCCGATCAGCGGCTCGCTCAGCGGCGGAGACTCGACTTCGACGCTGCCGATGTCGGACGCGGCCGGACATTCGTTGTCCATCACCCGGATGCCCTTCTTGAACTGGGCGTCGGTGCAGGCCACGAGACCATTGGCCCCGGACGGGTTGATGCCCATGCCCTTCGGCAGCACCACTTCCGCTTTGCGGACGTGCGACTGCGAGATCCCTTCGGTTCCTCCGTTGCGGACTTCGCCGCCTTCTTTGGCGGGGTCGAACGGAAGCGTGGTTTCCACCGTCGCTGCCGCCGGCGAGTCGACCGCGTTCGTGCCGGGGTCGACTTTGACACCCGGATCGAACGGGACTTTGTCGCAGCCGGTCGGCTCGATCCCGGGCGGGAGCTTCGCCTCCCACGGCGTCGAGCCCTCCGGGAAGGTCGGGTTCGGTTCGCCCCATGACTCTCCCCGGAACCAGGTCGAGTAGAGGTGCGGCCACTCGTTCGGGTCGAAGCAGGTGGTCGGCAGGGTGATGTGGGCGCCGTCACCCGACTGGCCGAAGGCGACCAGACGGCTTTTCAGGCTCGAGAACGGAGCGGAGGGCGCAGGGAGTTTGATCGTGAAGTACTCATGGAAGTCGCTCTCCCAGGCAACACCGCCTTCGAGTTCGATGACCCTGGTTCCTGCGATCACGAAACCAAGGCGAGCCGGTTCGCCATCGTCCGGCACGAGGTTGTAAACGGGGACTCTCGTCCCTTTGGCGGGATCCGGTGAGATGACGAACCCTTTGGGGAGAGTGCTTCCCGGCGGGAACGGAGGCGATGGTGCCGGCACGACGCCCGCGGTGTTCACGACCAGCCAGGTTTCGTTGCGCCCGACGATCGTGCTGGGGTCACAGGCCGGAACGAAGGTTTTCGGTGCGACTTCGTTTCTGAAATCAGCCCGCGAGCACTGGGGGCTGCTCTGCGGATTCTCGGTGAATCCCGGGGGAAGATCGACTCGCTCCGTTTTCAGCACCCGGCCCGCAAAGGGGGGCGTATCCGCCGGATCTTCTTCCAGCGGCATGAGGATCCCGACAGGGGAGGGTTCTTCGGTGTGCCTGATGATGTACTGGTCGAACCCGAACGGGGGGTGACCTCCAGCCTGGGTGAAGAAGAGCTCCGGGGTAGCCGAAGAGCAAAAGGGTTTGGTGGTATCCGTCGGTTTGGTGGGGATCGGCGTTTCCGGCACTTCGCCCACCTGGTTTTCGTAACACGTCCCCGCCTGGAAGCCGTCTGCCGGCGTCGGCGGTTCGTGCTGCGGTTCGATCACATCGCCGGTATCCGCCGCCGCCGTCGCTGAGAGCGAAAGCAGAAGCCCGAGACACATCAGAAGCAGCGCAAGCGAGCGCTTTGACATTAAGTCCTCCTCGTTTTTCCCTTAACGAGGACGCCCCCTGAAGCGCCCTGGTACTGCCCTCCCGCGAAAAACATTACACGGTGCCGCCCGCGTTTCAAGTAACTCTCGCTGTTACTACCCGGGTAACCGCGACACCAAACTGTGACATGACACCAAAATGTGTCATGTCAGTTCTACCTACTTCTTTTTCTTGCCCTTGCGACCGCAGGGGGTGCGCAACTTCGGCTTGCTGTTGGCTTTCTTCCCGTTCTGGCCTTTGATCCGGATGAAGGCCCGGACCGGCTTTGCGCAGAGATTGGTCGAGTTGACCAGGAGGCCTTTCTTGCCGCCCGGCAGGGTCATGACGAACTTCGTCACCGGCACGTCCGGGACGCGGCCGAAGGTGGTGCGGATGCCGCCGCGGAAGCTGTCGATGCGACCGACGAGGTCGATGTCGACCTGCCCCTCGAGGTGGGCGACCATGTCCGGCAGGGTGTTGTTGGACGAGCGCAGGTAGACCGGTCCTTCCAGCGGTTTCCCGAGCAACGGCGTGAAGGCCCGGGCCTTGCCGTAGATCGAGCGCTTCGGGCAGTTCTCCGCGGCGAACTGGACCCTCGTGCAGACGGTCGCCAGGCTCGCCTGGTCGAGGAAAAGCGCGTGCGGCAGGGCCACCGAGGCCTTGCGGATGTTCGCGTCCTTGCCCCGCGCCTTGAGGACCGCGCGCAATTTCGGGTGCTTGGCCCGCTGGGTCTTGCCGAACAGGCGGATCTTCAGCTTCGGATGGAACTTCAGCTTGCGGCAGCCGCTGTTCTTGTCGTAGTCGGCGGTGACTTTGAAGGCGGAGTAGGAGCCCGGCTGCAACGGGTTGGCGCCGCCCCCGTTGATCTCCCCCGCCGTCGCCCCCTTGCGGCAGTTGGTGCCGTTGAGGGTGAACTCGTCGCGGTTGATGTTGAGGAAGACCGAGCGGATGTCGAGTTTGGTGCCGCCGTAGACGTCGGGGATCTCGCTGGTCTTCGGGTGGATCTGCGCCGTCTCCGGGTTGAGGAAGAAGGGGACACGAACGACGACGTTGCCGAGGTCGAACGGCCCCGCCAGCGCCGGCGTCACGACCAGGAGCGAGAGCGGCGCGCCCTTGTAGCGACCGGCGAGGTAGGCGTCGCCCTCGATCTTCAGCGGGTTCGGCCCGGTGCCCGCCTGCACGACGGCGGCGCCGACCCTGCTCTCCTTCGGGCAAACGGGGTTTTTCTTCTCCGCCGCGCCGGAGCGCTTTTCGGTTTTCTCGATCTCCTCCGGCGAGCAGTAGGGAACGCCCTTCAGCTTCGCGGTCGCCCCTTCCGGCAGGGTGATGTCGAGCCCTTTCAGCTCCTGCTGGCCGGGCGGGCGAGTGATCCGAGTCGAGAAGGGGGTGAAGGTTTTGACCTGGTCGCTTTTCGGCGTCGCGGCGAAGCCCGGAGAGAAGGGGCGACCGGCCATGGTCTTCGGGCACTCGCCGCCCCCCGGCGCTTTGGCGAGGTCGAATTTGCTCGACGGCGTTGCCGCGGCGTTGCCGGACCAGGGCTCGAGCTGGCTGGTGGTCGTGTTCGGGCCGCAAGTCGGCGGGCTGCTCAGCGCCGCCTTCGGGCCGCCGTCGATACTGAGGCGGAAGGTGGTGAAGGGAACCTGCGGGAGCCCGTGGGGCAGGTTGTCCGCGTTGCCGCCCCGGGTCACGGCCTTCGCCGGTTCGTCGAAGACGGCGGTCAGCTGCCCGGTCTTCGCGTTGGCGACGACGTTGCCGACCAGCCGCACGGAGATGCCGTAGCGGGCCGACTCGGCGGCGACGAATATGCGGAACTCCTCCCCCGATTCGGGGTCGCGGCTCTTCTGCTCGCCGACGTAGATGTTGCCGGCCAGCGGACCTTCCGGCAGCGGCGGCGACTCCACCGTGACGGTTCCTATCTTCGAGGCTGCCGGGCAGGCGATCGGGTTCCGCGTCCCCTTGCCGAACTGGGCGTCGCTGCAGGCCTGCAGGCCGTTGGCGGCGGACGGGTTCAGGCCCATCCCGGCCGGCAGCGTCACCCGCGCCGTTCTCATCGTCGAGGTTTCCTGACCGCCCGCGCTCGGTTCGATCGGCAGCTTCACCTCGGTCGTCACTCCGGCCGGCGAGTCGACCTGGTTCGTCCCGGGGTTGACGCCGATCGTCGGTTTGAACGGGATCGAGTCGCAGTCTTTCGGGCTCGTCCCTGGCGGCAGCTTCGCCTCGACGAAGGGCGATCCGTTCGGGAAGCTGGGGTCCGGGTTCTGCACCGAGTCGGCGCGGGCGTAGGTCGAGTAAGTGTGCTCGAAGGCGCCGGTCGGCTGGAAGCAGGTGCTGGGGTTGGTGAGGAAGTAGCCGCTGGCGGCCGAGCCGGCGCGACCGTTGAAGATCAGCCGGTTCTTCAGCAGTTTCACCCCGGAGACCTTGGGCACCTGGATCGTGAACCCCTCGTGGAAGTCGGACTCGTAGGCGACGTCGGCTTCGAGGTAGATGTCGCTGGGCGGCAGCAGCGGCAGATCCGGGACCGGTTCGACCGTGAAGCCGAAGCGGGCGGGCTGGCCGTCCTTCGGCTTCAGGTTGTAGACGGCGGCCGTGATCGGCACCGGCGGCACGATCGGGGCTTCGGGCGAGACGGTGACGATGCTTTCGCCGACTTTGGTGTTCGCCGGGCATTCTTTCGGGTGCGCGGCATCGCAGCGCGGGACGGCGCCGGGGTTGACGCTGAGCCCGACGGGGAGGTCGACCCGCAGCGTCTTCATGTCGACTTCCGGTTCTTCGTGCAGCAGATCGGTTTTGTGGCGGACGATGAACTGGGTTATCCCGAACGGCGGGTGCCCGGCGGCGGTTTCGTAGAACTCGGCTTTGCTGCTGTCCGGGGCGCAGGTCGGGGTGTTGCAGGTCCCGGCCTGCCAGCCGTCGCTCGCGTTGGGCGGGTTGTGCTGCGGCGAGAAGACGACTTCGCCGGCCTGCGCCGCAGGGGCGATCAGGACGCCGAGGAAGACGGCAAACGACAGCATCTGTGCGACGGGTTTCCTCACCTAGCGAGGCTCGTACCCCACTGGACAGACTGTTAATCGCTAGCGCTTGTGCTTCTTCTTGGCCTGGCGACAGCTCGGCGTCTGCAGCGGCAGCTTCTTCACCTTCAGGGTCTTCCCGTTCTGCCCTTCGAAGTTGAGGAAGGAGCGGTTGGGGTGGCCGCAGAGGTTCTGCGAGTTGACCAGGAGGCCTTTCCTGCCGCCCTTCATCTTCAGCGTGAACTTGCTCACCGGAACGTCGGGGACGTTGGAGAAGACGGTCCGCATCCGCCGCTTCGAGGAGCTGATGACGCCGCGGAGCCGCACGTTCACCTGCCCCTTGAGGTCGGCCAGCAGATCCGGCAGTTCGTTGTCGGAGGAGACGAGGTAGACGGGACCGGCCACCTGCTCGTCCAGCAGCGGGCTCTCCGCCCACGCGTATCCATATATGGAGCGCTCCGGGCAGGCGGCGGCCGCGAGCTGGACGCGGGTGCAGACGGTGCCGATGTGGCTCTGGTCGAGGAACTGCGAGCGCGGCAGGGTTAGCGCCGCCCGCCTGATGTTGGCGTCGCCGGCGCGGGCGAGCAGGGTCGCCTGGAAGGCGGGGTGCCCGTTGCGCCGCATTTTCTTGCGGTTGCCGATCAGCTTCGTGAACAGCTTCGGCTTGAAGTCGAGCGCCTCGCAGCCGCGGGCCTGGAAGGGGACGCTGACACCGAAGGCGCTGAAGGCCGCCGGGTTGGTCGGGTCCCCCCCGCCGCCGTTGAGCACCCCGCTGGTGGCGAAGGGTTCGCAGCTGGTCGGGTTGAGGGTGAAGTCGGGCCGGTCCATCTTCAGGTCGACCGAGCGGACGTTGAGCAGGGTGCCGCCGAAGACGTGCGGGATCGGGTCGGCGACCGCCCGGATCTGCGCCGTCTCCGGGTCGACGAACAGGGCCACCCTCACCACGACCGTGCCGAGGTCATACGGACCGGCCGTGGCGGGGGTGACCACTGCGAGGGAGAGAGGAGCCCCGTGGTAGGGGCCTGAGAGGAAGACCTTGCCGTCGATCTTCAGCGGCGAGGAGCCCGTGCCGGCGGCGACCGCGGCGGTGCCGACCTGGCTCGCGGCCGGGCAGCTCGAGGCCGCCTTCTCCTCGGTGCCGGACCTGTTGGCGGCGGCGGCGAGCGCGTCCTCCGGGCAGTAGGGGATGCCGCGCAGCTTGCCGGTCATCCCCGGCGGCAGGACGATGTCGGTCCCCTTCAGCTCCTGTTGCCCGTCGGGCCGGGTGATCTGGATCGAGACCGGGCTGAAGGCGCCGGCCTTGGCGCTTGCCGGTCCGGCCGCGAAGGTCGGCGAGAACGGCCTCTCGGCCAGCGTCTTCGGGCATTTGCCGCCGGCCGGGCTGTCGCTGAGGGTGAAGCTGCTGCTCGGGGTCGCGGGCGGGTTGCCCGACCAGGGGGTCATCACGGCGCTGCCTTTGTTGGGGCCGCAGGTGGGCGGGCTGCTCAGCACCGCCTTGGGCCCGCCGTTCAGCTTCACCACGAACTCTTCGACCTGCGACTGAGGCGTGTCGGCGATGGTGGTGGTCAGCTGGCCCGTTTGCGGATCGGCGCTGACGTGTCCGACCAGGCGGACGTCGATGTCGTAGCGCGTAGAGACCGCGTTGATGAAGATCCGGTACAGGTTGCCCGAGGTCGGGTCGCGGCTGAGCTGTTCCCCCACGTACACGGGCCCCTTGAGGGCCGGCCCTTCTCCGTTCTCCTCCGGCAGCGCCGGCGAGTCGATCGTCACCGTCCCCACCTGCGAGGCGGCCGGACAGGCGACCGGGTTCCTCGTCCCCTTGCCGAACTGGGAGTCCTTGCAGACCTGCAGCCCGTTGGCAGCGGAGGGGTTGAGGCCCATCCCCAGGGGCAGCGTCACCTTCGAGGCTTTCGTCGTCGAGGTCTGCTGCCCGTCGGCTTCTTCCAGATGGGGGATGTCGATGTCGACGACCGCCGCGGCGGGAGAGTTCGTCTGCGAGGTCCCCGGGTCGAGGTCGAGCGCGGGGTCGTAGGGGATCGAGTCGCATTCTTTCGGCGAGGTGCCCGGCGGGATCGGCGACTCGAGCGCCGGTTCGGCGCTCTGCGGCCAGACGTATCCGGGTTCGGCGAATTCCTCGTAGGAGCCGGCGAGGAGGTAGGTCGAGTAGATGCTGCCCGATTCGACGAAGGCTTCTCCGAGGCAGGTGCTCGGGGTGGTGATGAAGGTGCCGTCCCCGGCGCGGCCGTTGAAGACCAGCCGGTTTTTCAGGATCGCTCCGTTGTCAGCACCCAGGAGGCCGCCCAGCGCCTCCGGCAGGGCGGCCGGCACCTCGATCGTGAAGCCCTCGTGGTAGTTGCCGGACCAATCGGCGTCGCCCTCCAGGTAGATCTCGTTGCCGGCGAGTTCGAGCCCGAAGCGCGCGCTCTCGCCTTCTACTGGGACGACGTTGTAGACCGCGGCCTGGAGAGGGATCGAGCCGCCGAGGAGAGGATCGGCGGCGGTGACGTAGCTGTCGCCGACGTGCGATTCCGGCGGGCAGGTGGTGGGATCGGCTTTGAAGGTGGCGAGGGGACAGCGCTCCGTGGCGCCTGGGTTGACGTTGAGGCCGACCGGCAGGTCGACCCGGACCCGTGCCAGTTCCGCGTCGGGCGTCGGACCCAGGGTCCCGGGGCTGTTCTTGACGATGAACTGGGTGAAGCCGTAGTTCGGATGGCCCGCAGCCTGTTCGAAGAACCAATCCGGCGTCTCCACCGAACAGACTTCCGCCCCGGGCGCTCCCGGGTTGGCGGCTTCGGTGGCGCAGGTTCCCGCCTGCCAGCCGGAGTCGACCTGCGGATCGTGCGGGTCGATCGGCGGCGCGATCACGTCTTCCGTGCTGGCGAAAGCCGTCCCCGTGATCAGGAGCAGCAGACAAGCGGTGAAGACCGCAGCAAAGAGCGATTTAGACACTGGATTTCTCCTCCCAAGAAGCATCCTCGACGAAAAGACTACCCGAAATTAATGACTTGAATCAGTAATTTTGGGTAATATCGGCTCATGCCAACCCAGAACGGACATTCCCCCCACCCCATCTCTGCAAACGGCGATTCCTATGGAAAAGCCCCGGAAAATGGCTATAACGCCAACAACGGGCGTCCCGCACTTCCCGTCAACTGGGAGCGGCTCGCGCGGGCAACCGCCCACCCCCTCAGGGTCTCCATACTCGAAATTCTCGGTATCGACGGCGGTCGGGTCCTCTCCCCCAGCGATCTCAGCCGCGAGCTGCAAATTCCCCTCAGCAACACCAACTACCACGTCACCGAGCTGGCGAAATCCGGCTTGATCGAACTGGTGCGGGAGCGGCAGGTGCGCGGCGCGACCGAGCACTTCTACCGCCTGCCGGAAGCCGCGGCGACGGCCGGCCGCGAAGACGCCGAGGAAACCGCAGAAGGCGGAGAAGACAAAGACCCGGTCGAAGAAGCGAGGCGCGCCTGGGCGATGGTCTAGCCACGCCCAGGCAACCAGTCGCTACGCATCCAGCTCGATCGCTAGCTCGTATTTGTCGACGCCGACGCGCTGACCCATACCTTCGCCGGGTGGACTCATCGAGTTCAGCGTCGCGTCCCCCTGCCAATAGTCCTCCTCGGTCTCGAAGAGGGTGATCGCCATCGCCTTACCGCCCTCGAGGTCGTGCAGAACCCAGAGCTTCTTCACCGGCAGTCCCTCCGGCGGCCCTGACTCCGCGTCGGCGCGGATCTGCTCGACGCTGGCCTTCATCGCCTCGGCGTCGGCCCCCTCCCAACGCACAACCCTTGCGTACATAGCTTCCTCCTGTCCTGGTTGGGGTGACAGACCAAGCGGAGCACGTTCCCAGGACTAAATCAAGCGCTACTCCCTGTCGATTTACGAGCATGGCAACCGAGCGCACGGCCGATCAGCTGCGGGCGGTCATCCGCACCCAGACCGAGATCGCGGCTAGCGACCTCGACCCAGAAGCGATCATGCAGTTGATCGCCGAACGAGCGCAGGAGCTGACCCGCGCCAGCGCCGGGTTGATCGAGCTGCTCGAGGACGACGAGATGGTCTACTCCGTCGCCACCGGCGAGGCCACCCCCTTCCTGGGCATGAGGCTGAAGGCCGGGGCAAGTCTCTCCGGCCTCTGCGTGCGGGAAGGCAAGGTGCTCCACAGCGAGGACACCAGCAGCGACCATCGGGTCGACGCGGCCGCCTGCCAGCGAGTCAACGCCGCCTCGATGCTGTGCGTACCGCTATCCCACCGGGACGAGACCGTCGGCGTGCTGAAGGTCTACTCGCCCGAGGCCAACCACTTCGACGCCGGCGACGTCGAAACCCTCGAAATGCTGAGCGAACTGATCGCCGCCCACCTCTCCCACGCCAACCTCTTCGAGGCCGAGTCCCGCGAGAGCCGCCGCGACGCCCTCACCGGCCTGCTCAACCGCCGCGCTTTCGAGGAGCGCCTGCCGGTGGAGCTCGCCCGCGCCGCCCGCCTCGGCCCCGTCTCCCTCTGCCTCCTCGACCTCGACGGCTTCAAGGGAGTCAACGATCGCCTCGGTCACCCGGCCGGCGACGAGGTCCTGCGCCAGGTCGCAACCATCCTCGAGGGCTCCCGCGTCGCCGACGACTGCTTCCGCATCGGCGGCGACGAGTTCGCGATCCTGATGCCCGGTACCAGCAACGACGAGGCCCACGTCGCCGCCACCCGCCTCGCCGAAGAAGTCCGTGCCGCCGCCCTCGGCCAAGGCACGATCAGCACCTCCTTCGGCATCGCCACCACCGTCGACCGCGACGCGGAAGTCCTGCGCGCCAAGGCCGACGTCGAGCTGCTGGATGCCAAGGACCGGCTCTACGAACGCCGCACCGACGACTAGGGCTTACGGCCGAAAGCGCTCTGCCCGATCCTGAATGGCCTTGGCGATCTCCTGCGCCGGGGCCTCTGCATGCTCTCCCTCGCGCGCGAGTCGCGCGGCGGCGTCGACAACTCCGTCCACGAACGGGGCCACGCGTTGGTCGAGAAAGCGCGAGGCGAAACCGACCTCATCGGCGACCCTTTCCCAGGCTCGCCTGTCGACCTCTTCCAGGTGGATTGCGCCGTCGATCGACATTGCCAGTCGCGTAGTCAGTTCCGGGTAGGCCGCGGTGGAGAGGAGGTCGTAGAAAGGGGCCAGGCTGGGGGCGGGCGAGTCGTAGAGCAGGGAGTAGTTCTTCCCGTGGGCATCGCAGTTGCCGATCAGGACGTTGAAGACGAGCGCCAGCCAGAGCTGCAGCCGGTCCCGAGCCGGCGCCGCCGACTCCTCGTCGATCAGGTGCATGCTCTCGCGAACCCCGGGGCCGCCTTCGTGCTGGTACTTCTCCACGTACAGCCTCCCCAGTGCTTGACAGAAGTCCTCTTGGTGAAGACGGCGGATCGGCTCCTGCGTGAGGTCTCGGTCATAGCGGGTGACGATCAGGAATGGCAGGCCTGAGGTCGTCTCGGCTCGCCGGACCTGGGCCACGTTGAGACCGACCTCCTCCGCCAAACGCATGCAGAAGAACTCGTTCGCCACGAGGCCGGGGAACCGCTCCGGCTCCGGCTTGAGGATGTGAGTGGTAGGTCGCCGAGAGCCGTGCGGCAGCGCGAAGCCATCCTCGATCTCGACGACGGGGAGCTTGCTCTGCGCCCCCGCCAAGGACATCCGCACCTCACCCTCCTCGTCCACCGCGAGGGGGCGCTGCGGCAACTGCCTCAAGACCTCGTCGAGCTTCGCGGTGGAGAGAACCTGGAGGTCATCCGGCTCGGCCTCGCCGTCTTCTTCATCGATGGGCAGGAGCGTTACCGCACCCGCGACATCGCCGCCGAAGCGCTCGAGCAACTTGTAATCGTTGGCTGCCGAGATCCCGGTCGCGAGAGCGACCTGCGCCCGCACGTCCTCCTCAGGCAGCAGGTTTCCGAAGAAGGCGAGGCAGTCTCGATGCGGATAGGCCTCCGCCCTGACCGGCAGGTTCACCGAGAGGGGCGGCCCGTGGGCCTCCACGTAGGACTGGTCGTAGCGAAACTGCAGATTGCCGTTGTCCTTGCGGAGCAAGGTCCCGGCGAACCTGCCGTTCAGCCGAACTTCAAGAGCCGGCTTCACCACGCGTCTCCACCCCCACGTCGAGGCCAAGCGCCCGGGCCGCATTAAGCGCGATCTCGAGTTGGACGGTCTCCTTGCCCCCCTCGAGCTGACCGATGACCTTCCGGTTGACCCCAATCGCGAGGGCGAGATCGTCCTGCGTCAGCTTCAACTCGCCGCGGCGGTCACGGATGGCAGCGCCTAGGGCGGAAGGAGAATTGGCAGGACGCATGGGGGGAACATAGCATCGATGAGACCGAACGGTCGCATATTGCGTTGTAGGCACCAGCGGTTACATGAATGGGACCGAACGGTCGCATGTGGTGCTTTGGAGTCCGAAAGGCGGGGGTTGGGACCGATCGGTCCCACGGGGAAGGGCCCTCCCAAGCGCAACCGATGCCGGAGAAGCGGACGACGGGGGTCGAACCCGCGACCTCAAGCTTGGGAAGCTTGCGCTCTACCAACTGAGCTACGTCCGCGTGCCGGTTGATTCTAGTCGCGGGCGGGCTGCCGGGAGGCGCTGGGATCTAGTCTTCGGCGTCTGTGAGCTTTCGCTCTGTGATCGCGGTGCTGGGCGTGCTGGCCGTCGTCGGCCTGCTCGTCTTCGGGCTGGCCATCAAGGGGGGCTCGGGGCTGGAGGTCGGGGACCCGGTGCCGACCTCGGCGCTGCCCGAGCTCGAAGGCGGTGGCTCGCAATCGCTGGCCGACTATCGCGGCCGCTGGGTGCTGGTCAACTTCTGGGCCTCGTGGTGCGAACCGTGCCGCGCCGAGGCGCCGGCGCTGGAGAAGTTCCAGCGCCAACACCGCGGCCCGGGGTTCGCGGTGCTCGGGATCGACACCCGCGACCTCAGCGGCGACGGGCGCGACTTCGTCCGCGAGTACGGCCTCTCCTATCCGCAGCTGCGGGATGGGAACGGCGGCGCCGCCCACGACTACGGGACCACCGGCGTGCCCGAGACCTTCCTCGTCGACCCGAAGGGCAAGCTGCGCCTGCACTTCCCCGGGCCGGTCAGCGAGGAGACCCTGGAAAGCTCGGTGGCGCCGCTGCTGCCGGAAGGAAAGTCGTGAAGGCTCGCGCCCTCGTCGCCACGTTGATCCTGGCGCTGCTGGCGCCGGCAGCCGCGGCCGGCGAGCAGGCCTCGCTGACCGAAATCGAAAAGCAGGTGATGTGCCCCGTCTGCGGCACCCTGCTGCAGCTGGCCGAATCGCCGCAGGCCCAGCGCGAGCGCGTCTTCATCAACCGGCTGATCGACGAAGGCAGGAGCGAAGCGGAGATCAAGGACGCGCTCGTCGCCGAGTACGGCGACGAGGTCCTCGCCCTGCCGCCCGACTCCGGCTTCAGCCTCTCCGCCTACGTGGTTCCGATCGTCGCCCTGCTGGTCGCGGCGGTGGCGCTGGCGATCGGGGTGCTGCGCTGGCGCCGGGCTGGAGGCGGCTCCGGGAGCGACAAGCCCGGGGCGCGGCCGGCAGGACCCAGCGAGCGCGACTCCGAGCGGCTCGACGCCGATCTCGCCCGCTACGACCTCTGAACCCAGCCCGCCCCTGTAACCGCGATCGACCCTAGGGCAGGCAGCGGCAGGCGGCGAACGGCGGCGCGAACCGCGCGGCCCCCACCGCCCTTGGCCTCTTCCTCGAGCAGACCGGCAACCGCCGCGTCCGCTTGCGCCGCGGCGGCGAGGCAGGGGCCGGGTTCGCCAAGCACAGGAGGCGAGAGCAGGAGGATTAGCTCGTAGGCCTCGCGCAGCTTCCCAACCATGTGGGAGAAGCTCTGCAGGCCAAGCAGCGTCTCCGCCTTGGTCGCCGGGCGGCCGGCGCTGACGCAGACGAGCGGGTCGGTGAGGCCGCTGGCCGCGGGCCCGGCGAGGACGATCGGCTGCAGGATGTCGGCCGGTTCGGCCTCCCAACGCAGGTACTCGTGCAGGCCGGGAGTGGCGGCGAGGCCGATCTGCGCCGCCAGCCGCGGCTGCGCGAGACCGCAATCGACGAGGATCGTGCGCCGGACGGAGGCGCTTGCGGCGGCGGCAAGACCGACCGCCGCCATCGCCGGCTCGCCGCCCTCCCCCGTCACCAGCACCACCCGATGAGATGCCAGCTGCGGCAGCGCCTCGCCGAGCCGCTCGAAGTCGCCCCGCCGCAGCGACCACGCCGCCGCGCCCGGCGCGGGCCCGGCGATCTCCGCCAGCACCGGGAGCCTGGCGCGGCCCCGCAGCATCACATCCGCTCGGGAGCCGAGATACCCAGCACGTCCAGCGCGGTGGCGATCGTCCGCTTCGTCGCCAGGCAGAGCGCCAGCCGCGAGGCTTCGACCCCCTCCCCCTCGGCCCCGACCACCTGGCAGTCGCGGTAGAAGGCGTGGAAGTCGGCGGCGACGGCGGTCGAGTAGGCGCAGATCCGGTGGGGGGCGCGCCGCGCCGCCGCCGCCCGCACCTCCTCCGGGAACTCGAGCAGCCGCTTGACCAGCACCTTCTCGCTCTCCTCCAGCGGCACCCGTTCGCCCACCGCTCCCGGCTCGGCTGAGCCACCCTCCCGCTCCGCTTTGCGGAGGATGCTGGCGATCCGCGCGTGCGCGTACTGCACGTAGTAGACGGGGTTCTCGCTCGACTGACTGCGGGCCAGCTCGAGATCGAGGTCGACCGTGGTCTCGTGGCTGCGCCAGAGCATGAACCAGCGAGCGGCGTCGACGCCGATGTCGTCGATCAATTCCTCGAGGGTGACGAAGTCCCCGGTGCGCTTCGACATCTGCACCCGCTCGCCGCCTTCGACGATGTGGACGAGGCTCATCAGCAGCGCCTCGAAACGCTCGGGGTCGCCGCCGAGCGCCTCGATTGCGGCGCGGATCCGGGTCACGTAGCCATGGTGGTCGGCGCCGAGGACGTCGACGAGGCGGTCGAAGCCGCGCTGCAGCTTGTCCCAGTGATAGGCGATGTCCGGCGTCAGGTAGGTCGCCTCGCCGTTGGAGCGGATCAGGACCCGGTCCTTGTCGTCGCCGGAGTCGGTCGTCCGCAGCCAGAGGGCGTCTTCGTGGCGGTAGGTGTGACCGCGCTTCTCCAACTCGGCGAGCGCTTCCTCGACCTCTTCGTTGGCGTAGAGGCTGCGCTCCGAGAACCAGTTGTCGAAGCGGACGCCGAAGCGCTCGAGCGTGCGCTCGGACTCCTTCAGCACCTCCTCGATCCCGCGCTTTTCGAGCGCCTCCCGGTCGGAGGGAGCAACCCCCTCGGCCTCGAGGCGCTCGGCGATCTCCCCCACGTACGCGCCGGCGTAGCCGTCCTCGGGCGGCTCCTCACCGCGCATCCGCGCCGCGATCGAGTCGGCGAAGCGGCCGATCTGGCTGCCGGCGTCGTTGACGTAGTACTCGCGCTGCACCTCGTGGCCAACGGCCTCCAGCAACCGCACCAGCGAGTCGCCCAGAGCGGCATTGCGGGCGGTGCCGACGTGGATCGGCCCGGTCGGGTTGGCGGAGACGAACTCGACCAGGACCTTCTCGGGGGTCTCGGTCGGTCTCGGGCCGAGGTCGTCCCCCGCTGCCAGCAGCTCGCCCAGCGCCCGCAGATACCAGGAGTCGGCGAGGAAGAAGTTGACGAAGCCGGGCCCAGCGACCTCGATCCGCTCGAGGTCCGGTGCAAGGCTGGAATCGCCCTCCAGCTCCCCCTGCAGCCGCTCCGCCACCGCCCGCGGATTGTCGCCGAGGGCGCCGGCCAGCAGCATCGCCGCGTTGGAGCTGTAGTCGCCGAGCTCGGGCTTCGGCGGGCGCTCCAGGGTCGGGCGCGGCCCGGTCGGCTCGCCGTCGCGCAGGGACCGCGCGGCGGCCTCGACCGCGCCCCGCAGCGCAGCGACTGGATCGGTAGGGGTCACGGGGCAATCGTATGGACCGACGGCGAACCTGGGTACGCTGCCCGCTTGCGCGTAGCCGTCCTCAGCGACATCCACGCCAACCGGCAGGCTCTGGAGGCCGTCCTCACCGCGGTCGACGAGGCCGGGGTCGACCAGGTCTGGTGCCTGGGGGACCTGGTCGGCTACGGCGCCGACCCCGACGCCTGCACGGCGCTGGCCCGCGAGCGCTGCAGCCTCTGCCTGGTCGGCAACCACGACCTGGCGCTGCTGGGGGCGCTCGACGTCTCGACCTTCTCCGAGGCGGCGGCCGCGGCGGTCGCCTGGACCCGCGAGCAGGTCGGCGAGGAGACCCTCGAGTTCCTGGCGACGCTGGAGCCGACCGCCTCGCAGAACGGCGTCGGCCTCGCCCACGCCTCGCCCCGCGATCCGGTCTGGGAGTACGTGCTCTCGAGTGACCAGGCCGAAGCCGGTCTCGATGCCCTGGAGGAGCGGGTGGGCCTGATCGGCCACTCCCACATCGCCCTCTTCTTCATGCGCGCGCCAGGAGCGCGCCGCGGCTACGCACAGGGCGCGCAGGCGAGCGACGGGACGGAGATCGAGATCGCCGAGGGCGAATGGCTGCTCAATCCCGGCAGCGTCGGCCAGCCCCGCGACGGCGACTCCCGCGCCGCCTGGCTCGAGCTCGACACCGAGCGTTGGGAGGCCCGCTACCACCGGGTTCCCTACGACATCGAGGGAGCCGCGGCGGCGATCCGCGCTGCCGGCCTGCCGGATGTCCTCGCCGAGCGCCTGGAGGTCGGTCGTTGATCGCAAAATGCAGGGCAAATATCGCTGTCGGACCTTTGTCTAGACTCGGATCATGGCCCGGCTGAGCGCAATTTTCCTCGCCTTCCTCCTCGGCGCCCTCAGCGCCCTGGCTTTGGTCTCCTGCGGCGGCGGCAGCGACGCCGAGCTGTTGCCGGGGACGACCGCCGATCAGATCGAATCGAACCTGGACCAGGTGCAGGCCTTGGCCGGCGAAGGAGACTGCATCGGCGCCGAAGACGCCGTCGCCGAGGTGACGGCTGAGGTCGAAGAACTCCAGAACGTGGACCTGAAGCTGAAGACGGCGCTGGAAGAAGGGACGGCGAAGCTGAGCGCGGTGGTCGGCCGCTGCGAAGAAGAAACCACCAGCGAGGAAACGGAACCATCGCTGGAAACGACTGTTGAAGCTGACGAATTGGAAGCAGAAGAGAAGAAGCCGAAGCAGGACAAGAAGGCCGAAAAGGAAGAAGGGGAAGCCGGGGAAGAAGAAAAAACCGGGGAAGAAGGGCCGGACCTGCCGCCGCCGTCGAACGGCAAAGGCGAAGAAAAAGGCCAGGGCGGGGGCGAAGCGCCGGCTGAAGAAGAACCGGAAGAAGAAACCCCCTCCTCCGGTGGGGTAGGTCCCAGCGTGGGAGTCGAAGAAGAATGATGGAGGCAGGCGCGGGCACCCTCTCGGGGCGCTACGAGACCGGCGAGAGACTCGGCAGCGGGGGGATGTCGAACGTCTACAAGGCGACCGACCGCATCCTTGAGCGCACGGTCGCGGTGAAGATCCTCGCCGAGCACCTCTCCGACGACGAGCGCTTCGTCGCTCGCTTCCGGCGCGAGGCGCTGGCGGTGGCGAAACTGATCCACCCCAACATCGTCCAGGTCTACGACACCGGCAAAGACGAGGAGCGCCACTACATCGTCATGGAGTACGTCGAGGGCCGCTCCGGCGCGCAGATCCTGCAGCGGCAGGGGCCGGTCGAGCCGGAGATCGCGGCGGAGATTGGGATCCAGGCCTGCGCCGGGCTCGACTACGCGCACCGGCGCGGGATCATCCACCGCGACGTCAAGCCGGGGAACCTGATGGTCGTCGGCGGCCCGGTCGGGGGCGGGGAGATGATCGTCAAGCTGACCGACTTCGGGATCGCCCGGGCGATCGAGCAGACCCGGATCACCCAGGTCGGTTCGGTGGTCGGCACCGCCGCCTACCTGGCGCCCGAGCAGGTGCGGGGCGAGGAGGCGACGCCGGCGACCGACGTCTACGCGCTCGGCGTCGTCCTCTACCAGTTCCTCACCGGCCGCCTCCCCTACGAGGGCTCCTCGCTGGCCGAGCTGGCGGTGCGCCAGCAGAACGAGAAGCCGCTGCCACCCGACACCTACAACAGCGAAGTACCGGAGACGCTCGGGGCGGCCGTGTTGCGGGCGCTGGAGGGCGACCCGAACCGGCGTTACGCCAGCGCCGACGAGCTTGCCGCTGGCCTGCGCCTGGGAATGGAAGGCGGCGACGTGACCCTGCCACTGGAAGAGGGGACCGCGGCGACCAGCGTCCTCGGCAGCGACACCGCCGCCACCCGCGACATGGGCCGCGACACCGCCCAGACCGAGTACCGCCCGGCCCAGTCGCAGACCCGGCGCCCGCAGCCGCGGGTGGCACCCGCCCCAGCTCCTCCCCCAAGAGCAACCGCCCCTCCACGTAAGCGGGGCGCTTTCTCCCGCTTCGCCCGCTTCGTCTTTGCAGCTGTGGCCTTAGTCCTTGTAGCTGCTGCAGTAGCAACCGCCGTAATCGTTACGACCGATAAGGCAGCAGGGGTCAAGGTGAGCCGGGTCGCCGGCGACACCATCGACAAGGTCGTCGAAGAAGTAAAAGAACTGGTTCGGAACAACACCGAATAGGTGGTGATTGGGGAGGGTGGACCCCCTCCTCACTCAACTTGCTCGGGTGGATCGTCTTGCGCCGTCCGAGACTGCTTCTGCCCGAGAAGTACAAGCCGTTCGGAGGGGGTCCACCCTCCCTTCTCAAGCGTTCCAGGGTGCTGCTCCGCCCAAGATGGAGGAGCGATAGCTGTCGAAGGTGCCATTCTCGATCGCCTTGCGGGCATGAACGGTGAGCTCGCGCATGTAGGTGAGGTTGTGAATGACGATGAGGCGGACGGCGGTCAGCTCCTCGGCGCGGGAGAGGTAGCTGACGTAATCGCGGTCGTGGCGCTGGCAGGTCGAGCAGGGGCAGCCCTCGACAAGGGGCTCGCGGTTGCCGACCCACTTGCCCTTGCGCATGTCGAGGCGCCAGCGAGTCTCGGGCGAGGGCGCGAGGGCGACGCCGTGGCGGGAAAGGCGGGTGGGGACGGCGCAGTCGAAGACGTCGAGGCCGAGGGCGATGCCACCGAGCAGGTCGTCGACCTCGCCGATCCCGAGCAGGTGCTTCGGGGCCTCCTCGGGAAGGAGCGGGGCCGTCATCGCCAGCACCGCCGCCATCTCCTCCTTGTCGCGACCGAGGGTGCCGCCGATCGCGAGTCCGTCCACGCCGGCCTCGGAGACGGCCTGGGCCGATTCCCGCCGCAGGTCCTCGTGGGTCCCGCCCTGGACGATTCCGAAGACCGCCTGCCGCTCGAGACCGTGCTCGCCATGCCAGGCGAGGCAGCGGTCGAGCCAGCGGTGGGTCCGCTCGGTCGAGCGGGCGGTGTACTCGCGGTCGGCATGGAAGGGCGTGCACTCGTCGAAGACGAGGGCGATGTCGGAGCCGAGCTGTGCCTGCACGCTCATCGAGACCTCGGGCGAGATGAACAGCTCGGCGCCGTCGCGCGGGGACTGGAAGCGGGCGCCCTCCTCGGTGATGTCGACCTTGGAGCCGTGATCGCCGGAGCGACCGCTTCCCTTGACCTCGTTGGCGACACCACCGTGGGCGAGCGAGAAGACCTGGAAGCCACCGGAGTCGGTGATCAACGCCCGTTCCCAGTTCATGAACCCGTGCAGTCCGCCGGCAGCGGCGATCCGCTCCGGTCCCGGCGAGACGAAGAGGTGGTAGGTGTTGCCGAGGATCAGCTGGTAGCCGAGCCCGGCGACCTCCGCCGACTCCAGCCCCCGCACCGTCCCCTTCGTCGCCAGCGGGATGAAGGCCGGCGTCTCGATCGGGCCGTGGGCGGTATGAACGACGCCCGCGCGGGCACTGCCGTCGCGGGCGTCGATCTCGAACCTCAAACGCTGCGGGTCGTTACGCACGCCCGCAGCGTATTGATCCTGCTATTTGACGAATTCGCGGACCTGTTTGTAGACGGTTTCGTCGCTCACCAGGGCGCTGTGGGTCAGGCACGCCGTTTCCGTGTTGGTCGCGCCGGAGAGGGCGACGCTGGAGTCGGGGTTGATGATTTCGTCGCAGGGCGACCACCAGGTGCCGTAATTGACGGCGCCGGGGGTCTCGTCGGTCGCGTTCAGTTCTTTGAGGAAGGTCGAGCCGATCCGCATCTCGATGCAGGAGGTGCTGCTGCAGAGGTTGGCGAATTCGGTGCCGTGGTTGGGGCCGCCGAGGGAGACCCAGTCGTCGACCTTGGCTTCACCGCCGAGGTTCTTGATGTAGTAGCGCGTGTTCAGCGATCCCATTGAGTGGGCGACGATGTCCACCTTGGTCGCGCCGGCGTTGTTTTTCAGCAGCGTTTCCACCCGCGATTTGACTTCTTCGGCGTCGACTTTGTTGGATTGCGAGGTGTTGTAGCTGTAGGCGCTGAGCGCCGATTTGGCGTAGCCGTCTTTTTCGAAACGGCCGATCATCGTGTTCCAGACCGAAGCGGTCTCCGAGTAGCCGTGGACGAAGAGGATCGGGTCCTGGGCGAGCGAGGCTGCCGGCGCGAGCGCGGCTCCAGCGAGGTAAACGGCGAACGCGGATGCGAGCGCCATGAAGCGTCCCTTCATGCGTCTCTCCTATCTGTAGAGAAAGAGCAGGCGCCCCCTGAAGCGCCTGCCGTAACTAGACGAGCGAGTTAAGCAGAGTGCTTGAACCGTTTAAAGCGGTCGCGGGTGACTGCTTCGACGCGTTGTCAGGCGAGCAGCGAGCGGCCGGTCATCGCCTCCGGCTGGGGGATGCCGAGGAGGTCGAGGGCGGTCGGGGCGACGTCGGCGAGGATGCCACCGTCGCGGAGGTCGAGGCCTTTGGCGGTGACGATGAGGGGGACCGGGTTGAGGGAGTGGGCGGTGTTGGGGGAGCCGTCGGGCTCGAGCATGTGGTCGCAGTTGCCGTGGTCGGCGGTGACGATGCAGGCGCCGCCTTTGGCGGTGACGGCCTCGACGACCCTGCCGAGCTGGGTGTCGACGGTCTCCACCGCCTTGACGGCGGCGGGGATCACTCCCGTGTGCCCGACCATGTCGGGGTTGGCGAAGTTGATGATCCCGAAGCGGTAGTTGCCCTCGCCCCAGTGGGAGACGAAGGTCTCTGCGGCGCCCGCGGCGCTCATCTCCGGCTTGTGGTCGTAGGTGGGGACGTCGCGCGGAGATTCGACCAGCGCCCGCTCTTCCCCCTCGACCTCCTGCTCCTTGCCACCGTTGAAGAAGTAGGTGACGTGCGCGTACTTCTCGGTCTCGGCGACGTGGAGCTGGTTGCCGCCAGCCGCGGCAATCGTCTCCGCCAGCGTCGTCGCCGGCCGCTGCTCGGGGAAGGCGACCGGATAGGGCCAGCCCTTGCGGTACTCGGTCATCGTCGTCAGGTCGAGCGGGGCGGCGTCGCGGGGGAACTCGTCGAAGCCCGGTTCGGCGAGGGCGCGGCTCATCTGCCGGGCGCGGTCGGGGCGGAAGTTGACGAAGAAGGCGACGTCGCCCTCGGCGGCGCCGTCGTAGTCGCCGATCACCGTCGGCTTCACGAACTCGTCGGTCTCCTCGCGCTCGTAGGACTCTGTGATCGCCGCCGAGGAGCTGGGCGCGTGCAGGCCCTGGGCATGGACGATCGCGTCGTAGGCGAGCTTGGTCCGCTCCCAGCGGGTGTCGCGATCCATCGCGTAGTAGCGGCCGCTGACGGTGGCGACCCGGCCGGCGGCGCGCAGCCAGCGCTCCAGTTCCTCCAGGTAGCCCTTGCCGCCGTGGGGGAGGGTGTCGCGGCCGTCGGTGAAGGCGTGGAAGACGACGTCGGGGACGCCCTCCTGGGAGGCGAGCTCGATTGCCGCCTCGATGTGCTCCCAGCCGGAATGGACGCCACCGTCGGAGACGAGGCCGAGGAGGTGGAGTCGGCCGCGGGGGCTCTGGCGGGCGCGCTCGCAGGTGGCGAGCAGAACCTCGTTGTCGAAGAAGCTGCCATCGGCGACGGCATCGTCGATCCGGGCCAGGTCCTGCTTGACGATCGCCCCGGCCCCGAGGTTCAAGTGTCCGACCTCGGAGTTGCCCATCTGCCCCTCCGGCAGGCCCACATCGGGCCCCTGTGCGGAGAGCTGAGTATGGGGGAACTCGCTCCAGAGGCGGTCGAATACCGGCGTCTCAGCGAGCGAGATCGCGTTGCCCGGCCCCGGCTCGGCCAGCCCCCAGCCGTCGAGGATCACGAGAGCCAAAGAAGGAACGATCATGACGAGGTCCAGACGTTGCCAGGCAAGGACGCAGGGAAGGCCGACGAGGGGAGCGCACCAGTTGGTGCGTGACCCGAGGAGGCCGACCGAGGACGCCGCATGGCGGCGTCTGGGGCCGTCATGACGCCTCGACGATGGCCGCGAAATCCTCAGCGTCGAGACTGGCGCCGCCGACCAGAGCGCCATCGACGTCGGGCAGCGAGAGCAGCTCGGCGGCATTAGCGGGCTTGACCGAACCGCCGTAGAGAACCCGCACCTTGTCGGCTGCGGCGCCGCGAGCCCGCAGCACGTCGCGGATGAAGGCGCAGGCCTCTTGAGCCTGCTCGGGGGTGGCGGTGCGGCCGGTGCCGATCGCCCAGATTGGCTCGTAGGCAATGACCACGTTCTCGATCTGGCCCGGCTCGATCCCGCTGAGGTCGGCCTGCAGCTGGCGCTCCAGCACTTCCTCGGTCTCGCCGCCGTCGCGCGCCTGCTCGCTCTCGCCCACGCAGAGGATCGGCTCGAGGTCGGCGGCCAGTGCCGCGGCGACCTTGCGGGCCAGCGCCTCGTCGGTCTCGTTGAAGTACTGGCGCCGCTCGGAGTGGCCGAGAACGACCGCCTCGACGTCGAGCTCGACCAGCATCGGCGCCGAGACCTCGCCGGTGTAGGCGCCCGAGTCCTCCTCGTGCATGTTCTGGGCGGCGACCTTGACCGCGGTCCCGTAGCGCCGCTCGACCACCGCGGTCAGTGCCGTGAACGGCGCGCAGATGACGACGTCGCTCTGGGTGGCGGCGATCCGCGGCAGCAGCGCGTCGACGAACTCGGCCGCCTCGGCGACGGTCTTGTGCATCTTCCAGTTGGCGGCGATGTAGGGGGTGCGGTCAGGCATTCGCGGTCTCCTCTTTGGCATCTAACAGGGCCTCCACGCCCGGCAGCTTCTTTCCCTCCAGCAGCTCCAGCGAGGCGCCGCCGCCGGTCGAGACCCAGTCGACCTCGTCCTCGAGGCCGAACTGATTCAGCGCGGCGACGCTGTCGCCGCCGCCGACCACGGTCGTCCCCGGCGCCTTCGCGACCGCCTCGGCGACGGCGCGGGTGCCGGCGGCGAAGGGCTCCATCTCGAAGGCGCCCATCGGCCCGTTCCAGAGGACCGTGCCGGCGCCGGCGATCGCCTCGGCGTAATTGGCGGCGCTGCGGGGACCGATATCGAGGCCCATCCAGCCGTCGGGCACCTCCACCCCGTCACTCGCTTTGCGCTCAGTGTCGGCGGCGAACTCGCGCCCGAGCACCAGGTCGACCGGCAGCCGCAGCTCGCAATCGGACCCCTCGGCCCGCTCCAGCGCCTCTTTCGCCTCGTCCTCGCCCTCGGCGAGCGAGTCGCCGACCGGGATCCCCTGCGCCTTGAAGAACCCGAAGCACATCGCGCCGCCGATCAGGATCTCGTCGGCGACTTCGAGGAAGCGGTCGATCACCCCGACCTTGTCGGAGACCTTGGCGCCCCCGAGGACGACGACCAGCGGCCGCTCGGGCGAGTCGACCACCTTTTCCAGTTCGGTCACCTCGCGCTCCAGCAGCAGGCCCGCGTAGGCGGGCAGGTAGTCGGCGACGCCGACGGTGCTGGCGTGGGCGCGGTGGGCGGCGCCGAAGGCGTCGTTGACGTAGACGCTCGCCAGCTGGGCCAGGTTTTCGGCCAGCTTCGGGTCGTTCTCCGTCTCCCCGGGCTCGAAGCGGACGTTCTCCAGCAGCAGCACGTCGCCGGGGCCGAGGGCGCCGCAGGTGAGATCGACGTCGCCCTCGATCACCCCCGGGGCCAGCTTCACCTCGGTCCCCAGCAGCTCGCCGAGCCGCTTCGCCACCGGCGCCATCGAGAGCGCCGGGTCGGGCTCGCCCTTCGGGCGGCCCAGGTGCGACATCAGGATCAGCGCCGCGCCGCGCTCGCGCAGCAGTTCGATCGTCGGCAGCGCCGCCCGGATCCGGGTGTCGTCGGCCACATGACGACCTACCTCCTCCGCTTCGCGTCCGGGGGCGTGATCCGCCAGGGGGACGTTGAAGTCCACCCTGACGAGGACGCGGCGGCCCTTGACCTCGGCGTCGCGGACGCTTGCCTTGTCGAATGCCATCGGCTGCTCGGCGCGAGCGGTTAGGGCAGGACCTTGCCGGCCAGCTCGACGCAGCGGTTGGAGTAGCCCCACTCGTTGTCGTACCAGCTGACCGCCTTCACCAGCTTGCCGTCGCCGATCACCATCGTCTGCTGGGCGTCGAAGATCGACGAGTGCGGGTCGCCGACGATGTCGGTGGAGACGAGCGGATCCTCGGTGTAGGAGAGGATCCCCTGCAGCGGGCCGTCGGCCGCCGCTTTGACCGCGGCGTTGACCTGCTCGGGGTTGACCGCCTCCGGGGTGGTGAAGGTGAGGTCGACGACCGAGCCGGTCGGCACCGGGGCCCGCATCGCGAACCCGTTCAGCTTGCCGTTCAGCTCCGGCAGCACCAGCCCGACGGCCTTGGCGGCGCCGGTCGTGGTCGGGATCAGGTTCAGCGCCGCGGCGCGCGCCCGGCGCAGGTCCTTGTGCGGCATGTCGTGCAGGCGCTGGTCGGCGGTGTAGGCGTGGATCGTCGTCATCAGGCCCTGCTCGATCCCGAAGGCGTCGTTGAGGACCTTCGCCAGCGGCGCCAGGCAGTTGGTGGTGCAGGAGGCGTTGGAGATGACGTGGTGGTTCTCGGGGTCGTAGTCGGAGTCGAAGTTGACGCCGAGGGCGACGGTCACGTCCGGCTCCTTGGCCGGGGCGGAGATGATCACCTTCTTGGCGCCGGCCTCCAGGTGTTTGGCGGCGTCGGCGCGGGCGGTGAAGAAGCCGGTCGACTCGATCACGACGTCGACGCCGAGCTCGCCCCAGGGCAGCTGAGCCGGGTCGCGCTCGGAGAGGACCTTGAGCTCGTCCCCGCCGGCGACGATGTTCTCGCCGTTGACCTCGACCCCGCCCGGGAAGCGGCCGAGGATCGAGTCGTACTTGAGCAGGTGGGCCATCGTCGGCGTGTCGACGAGGTCGTTGACGGCGACGAAGTCGATGTCGGCGTTCGCCTCCTTGGCGGCGCGGAAGACGTTGCGCCCGATGCGGCCGAAACCGTTGATGCCGACCTTCACAGCCATGAACCAATTCCTCCTATTTGTATGTGGGGAAGCCGATCCTAAGGACTCGGCGCTTCCGGCTCCGCCCAGATGATCTAGTCGGAGCCGATCGTGATCTCGATCTCGTACCCGTCGGGGTCCTTGAGAAAGGCGGAGTAGGAACCCGACCCGTGCGAGCGCTGCTCACCCGGGTCCGAGACGCTGACGCCGCCGGCTTTAACCCCGTTCTCCCAGGCCGCCTTGACCGCGACGATCCCCAGCGCCGAGAAGCTGAGCAGGCCGAAGCCGGGCTGGGGATCGTGCTTGCCGGAGACGAAGAAGACGGGCTTGGCGATGCCCCAGCCGATCGTCTGGTCCTGCTCGAAATGGCGTCGCCAGCCCAGCGGGGCCAGCATCGAGTCGTAGAAGGCGGCGCTGCGGTCGAGATCGCCGACCTCCAGGAGGACGTGGTGGAGCATTGAGTCATGGAGGCTATAGGGGCGCCTCCCGGCAAGGTCGCCCGGCTCAGCCCGAGCGCGGAGTCCAGCGGAAGTAGCGGATCGCCAGGAGGAGGCCGGCGATTCCCCAGAGGGCGACGATCGCGAGGTTGTCCCAGGAGACGGCGGAGCCGCCGGCGGGGACGTAGGCGTCGAAGAAGGCGTCGAAGAAGTGGCGGACCGGGAAGAGGTCGGCGAAGGCGATCACGCCGTCGGGGAGCTGGTCTTCGGGGATGAAGACGCCGGAGAGGAAGTAGAGCGGCAGCAGCAGGGCGTTGACGATCGCGGCGGCGGCGTCCTGGGAGGGGATGACGGCGGTGAGGGCGATGCCGAGGCAGCAGAAGGCGGCGGCGCCGATGACGAGAGTGATGAGGATCGCCGGCAGGCGGTCCCAGGGGACGTCGGCGCCGAAGAGGGCGCCGATCGCCGCCAGCAGGACCAGCATCATCAGGGCGACGACGATCGAGTTGCCGACGCGGCCGGCGATGAAGACCCAGGGCGGCATCGGGGTGCCGCGGCCGCGCTTGAGGCGGCCGTCTTCGCGGGCGATCACCAGGGTCATCGCCAGCGTCTGCATCGTCGCCGAGATGATCGCCAGCGACATGATCGCGGGCACGTAGTAGGTGGTGGCGTCGATCCCGCCGCGGACGTCGACGTCTTCGCCGCTGAAGACGACGGCGAGGATGAGGAAGAGGATCACGGGGAACATCACCGTGAAGAAGACCGAGGCGGGGTTGCGCCAGAAGGCCTTCTGGTCGTAGCGGAACTGGTGGCCGACGAGGGCGAGGCCGCTCACGAAAAGCGCCTCCCTTCGGTCGGCAACTCCGAATCGGCGGTCAGCTCCAGGTAGACGTCCTCGAGCGTTGGGCGGGTCACTTCGAGGCCCTCGAGCTCCTCGTCCTTGGCAAGCGCCGCGGCGGTCAGCTCGTGCAGGGTCTGCACCGGCGTCGCCGTCTGCAGGACGACCTCGCGCCCCTGGGAGCGGTAGCGGATCGTCGTCTCGCCGGCGTCGCGTTCGCCGAGGTCCTCGGGCGTGCCCTGGGCGACGATCTGGCCGGCGGCGATGATCGTCACCCGGTCGGCGAGGCGCTGCGCCTCGTCCATGTAATGGGTGGTGAGGAAGACGGTCTTGCCGAGGTCGCGGAGGCCGGCGATCACGTCCCAGGCCTGGCGCCGGGCGGAGGGATCGAAACCGGTCGTCGGCTCGTCGAGGAAGAGCAGCTCCGGGTCGCCGACCAGGGCCATGCCGACGTCGAGCCGGCGCTGCTGGCCGCCGGAGAGCCGGCCGGTCCTCTCGTCGGCTTTGCTCTCCAGGCCGACCAGCGCGATCACCTCCTCGCTCGGTCGCGGCGCTCGGAAGTAGCCGGCGTAGAGGTCGATCGACTCGCGCACAGTCAGGTACGGATCGAGGCGGCCGCTCTGGAGGACGATTCCGATCCGCTCGCGCCACTCGCGTCCGGCCCGCTCGGGGTCCTCGCCCAGCACCGTCACCTCTCCCCCGCTGCGCTTGCGGTACCCCTCGAGGATCTCGACCGTCGTCGTCTTCCCCGCCCCGTTGGGACCGAGGAAGGCGAAGACCTCGCCCCGATTCACCTCGAGGTCGATGCCGCGGACAGCCTCGGTCTCGCCGTAGCTCTTCCGCAGGCCCTTTATGGAGATGACGGGATCGGGCAAGGAAGGCGATTCAACCAAGCTCAACGTCGCGGTGCTTGACCCGCACGATCACGTCCTCGCGGCCGGCGAGGTCGCGGCGGATGCGGTCGGCGACGGTGATCGAGCGGTGGCGGCCGCCAGTGCAACCGACGGCGATCGTCAGGTGGCTCTTGCCCTCGGCGACGTAGGCGGGGACGAGGAACTCGAGCAGCGGCAGCAGGCGGCCGTAGAACTCGCCCGCCTGGGTCCCCTGCTCGACGTACTCGCGCACCTCCGCATCCATCCCGGTCTTCGGCCGCAGCTCGTCGACGTAGTGCGGGTTCGGCAGGAAGCGGACGTCGAGGGTCAGATCGGCGTCGCGCGGCGGCCCGTTCTTGAAGCCGAAGGTGAGCAGGGTGAGGGCAAGCTTGCCGGTCTCCTCCTGCCCGAGCAGCTCTTCGGTGATCTGGCGGCGCAGCTCGGCCCCGGTCAGGTCGCTGGTGTCGATCACCTTGTCGGCGCGCTCGCGCAGCGGCGCCAGCAGCTCGCGCTCGGCCCGGATCCCCTCGACGATTCGCCCTTCCGGCGCCAGCGGGTGCCGGCGCCGGGTCTCCTTGTAGCGATCCAACAGCACCTCCTCGTCGGTCTCGAGGAAGAGGACCATCGGCCGCAGCCCTTCGCTCTCGAGGTCGACGAGCACCTGCAGCAGGCCGGCGAAGTATTCGCCGCCGCGCACGTCGGAGACGACCGCGGCGCGCTCGACGCCGCTTCCTTCGTGCCGGAACAGCTCGCCGAGCCCGGCGATCATCCGCGGCGGCAGGTTGTCGACGCAGAAGTAGCCGCCGTCCTCGAAGGCGGCGATCGCCTCCGACTTGCCGGCTCCCGAGTGGCCGGTGATGACGACCAGCGTCACCTTCTTGGCCATCGCCACCTCAGTTGGTTCGGTTGAGCTGCTCATGGATCTCGCGGCCTACTTTGCCAGGCAGACCGGGCACCGCCTCGAGCTCCTCGCGGGTGGCGGCGAGGAACCGCTCCGGCGTGCCGAAGTGTTGCAGCAGGGCGCGCTTGCGGGCGGGACCGATGCCGGGCAGCTCGTCGAGGACCGAGCCTTCGAGCATGCCGCGGTCGCGGCGACCGCGGTGGTGCTCGATCGCGAACCGGTGCGCCTCGTCGCGGACCCGCTGCAGCAGGCGCGAGGCCTCGGAGTCGGCGGCGAGGTCGAGCGGCTCGGAGCGGCCGGGGACGTAGACCTCCTCCAGCCGCTTGGCGAGGCTGACGACGGTGACGCCGCGTTCGGTGAACGGCTGCAGCGCCCGGACCCCCGCCGCCAGCTGGCCCTTGCCGCCGTCGATCAGGATCAGCGAAGGGAGCGAGGCGAAGCTGGGGTCGCGTTTGGCGTCGTGCGGGGAGAGATCGGCCTGTTCGAGGTAACGGGCCATCCGCCGCGAGAGCACCTCCTCGATCGAGGCGAAGTCGTCGGGGCCGCCGTTGCCGGTCCCGCCCTCGCGCAGGTCGCCGCGGACTTTGAAGCGGCGGTAGTCGGACTTCTTCGTCGCACCGCCCTCGAAGACGACCATCGAGGCGACGGTGTGCTCGCCGCCGATGGTCGAGATATCGAAGCCCTCGATCCGCACCGGCAGCTCCTCCATCCCCAAGGCCTGCGCCAGCGCCGCCAGGCTCTCGATCCGGCGCGAGCGCCGGTGCTCGCGCCGCAGCCGGTCCTGGTCGAGGGCGAGCTGGGCGTTGCGCTCGGCCAGCTCGCGCAGCCGCCGTTTGTCGCCGCGCTCGGCGGCCCGGACCTCGACCGGCGCCCCGCGGCGCTCGCTCAACGCCTCGGCCAGCAGTCCGGCGCGGTCGCGCAGGTAGGGGCCGACGATGATCGTCCGCGGCATCGAGGGCGAGGCCGAGTAGTACTGGGAGATGAACTCCTCGGCGACCTCGGCCGTCTCGCGTTCGCCTTCGTTCTCCAGGTAGAAGCTCTGGCGCTCGGCGAGGATCCCGTCGCGGACCTGGAAGACCTGGGCGTTGGCGTCGGCGCCCTCGACCGCGACCCCGATCAGGTCGGCGGTCCCCATCGCGGGGCCGGCGACGCGCTGGCGCTCGAACAGCGAGCGGATCGCTTTCAAGCGGTCGCGGTGCAGGGCGGCGCGCTCGAATTCCTGCGCCTGCGCCGCCGCCTTCATCTTCTCCTCCTCCTCGCGCTCGACCTGGCGGTAGCGGCCGGAGAGGAAGTCGACGATCGCCTCGACGTTGCGGCGGTACTCCTCCTGGCTGATGTACTCGACGCAGGGCGCCCCGCAGCGCTTGATGTAGTAGTCGAGGCAGGGGCTGCCGGAGCGGCGGCCGGGCTCCTTCCCCTCGCAGGTGCGGAACTGGAAGAGCTTGCCGAGCAGGTCGAGCGTCTCCCGCACCCGCTTGGCGCTGGAGAAGGGGCCGAAGTAGGCGCGACCGGAACGGTGCTTCTCGCGGGTGAAGTAGACGCGCGGGTATGCCTCGTCGAGGCTGACGGCGACGTAGGGGTAGGACTTGTCGTCGCGGAGGCGGATGTTGAAGCGCGGCCGGTGGCGCTTGACGAAGCTCTGCTCGGTCAGCAGCGCCTCCGCCTCGTTGGCGGTGACGAGGCTCTCGATGCGGTCGATGCGCGAGGTGAGGCGGGTGTTGCCGCCCGAGAAGTGGGAGGAGATGCGTTTGCGGATCGAGCGCGCCTTGCCGACGTAGAGCAGCTCGCCGTCGCGGTCGTAGAAGAGGTAGACGCCGGGCTGGTCCGGCAGCTCCTTGCGCTGCTGGGCGATCCGCTCGGCCCGCGAGAGGGCACCCTCTCGCTTCGCCTTGTCCCTGCCTTTAGCCATCCCTCTAAGGGTAGGCTGCTGGCCACTCGGCCAACCACCGCCACGAGGGAGAGAGATGACCACGGAGACCGTCAACCCGCCGCAGCTGAACACGATCCGGATCGAGATCGACGGCGAGATCGGCACCCTCACCCTCGACCGCCCCGACGCCTTCAACGCGATGAGCCCGGAAATGATCGGGGAGATGACCGTCGCCTTCGCCTGGCTCGCCGACCGGGCGCCGCTGCGGGGGCTGATCATCACCGGCGCCGGCAAGGCCTTCTGCGCCGGCGGCGACGTCACCTGGTTCCGCAAAGGGGTCGAGTCCGGTGAGATCGACCTGCCTTCCGACGTGCGGCGCGGGGCCGAGGTCCTGCACCAGGCGATCATCGACCTGCGGCGGATCCCCTACCCGGTGATCGGGGCGATCAACGGGCCGGCCGCCGGGGCGGGCTTCTCGCTGGCGCTGGCCTGCGACATCCGGATCGCCGCCAACACCGCCTTCTTCGCCCCCGCCTACGGGCGGATCGGGGCCTCGCCGGACGGCGGCATGACCTACTTCCTGCCGCGCGTGGTCGGGCCGAGCAAGGCATTGGAACTCCTCCTCGACGATCCCAACCTCAGCGCCGAAGACGCGCTGGAGCTGGGGCTGGTGAGCGAGGTGGTCGGCGCCGAAGAGCTGATGCAGCGGGCGTGGGTGCGAGCCGGGGAGCTGGCGAAGAAGGCGCCGCACTACGTGCGGATGGCGAAGAAGCTGGTCGGGGTCAGCATCGAGAACAGCATCCACGACCACCTGCAGTTGGAGCGCCACGGGATCGCCGACTCGATGGCGACCGAAGACCTCCGCAACGGGGTCGAGACCTTCTTCAGCGGCGGCACGCCCGAGTTCCACGGCCGCTGAACCGGGTAGCGCCTCTTTACGTATCGCGACTAGATTGCGTCGAGACCTGTCCTTGCGGGAAAGGAAAGAAATGAAGAAGCTCCTCACGCTGTTCGTCATGCTCCTCGCCGCCCTCGCGCTTGCCGCCTGCGGAGGCGGCGACTCGACGAGCGGCGACACCTCGCCGGCGGCAGGCGCCGTCGAAGACGTCGAAGAAGGCGCCGAAGAAGCGGGCGAAAAGGCAGAAGAAGCCGGCGAAGAAGCCGAAGACAAGGCCGGCGAAGCCAAGGACGAAGCCGAAGGCGGCTCCGAAGGCTCAGGCGCGGCTCTCGACGTCGAAGCCGACCCCAGCGGCCAGCTCGCCTTCACCACCGACGAAGCCTCCGCCAAGGCGGGCAAGGTGACCGTCAACTTCACCAACTCCTCCCCCGTCCCCCACGACGTTCGGATCGAAAGCTCCAGCAGCGAAGAGCTCGGCGGGACCGAGGTGATCAGCGAAAAAAGCGAATCCGCCACGGTCGACCTGAAGCCGGGCGAATACACCTTCTTCTGCTCCGTCCCGGGCCACCGCCAGGCCGGCATGGAAGGCACGCTGACGGTCGAATAGCGGCAGCAAGCACAGCGGTGTGCTTTATCCCTCTATAGCGGGGAAAAGGCACACCGCTGTGGTTCAAGGCGGTGAGCTGAATGGTGCTCGGAATCATCGGACTGGCGATCGTGGCCCTCGTCGCAATCGGCGAGTGGTACCTCTACGACCGCTCGCTCTGGTGGCACGACGACAAGCGCGACCCGCGGAACTTCCCGCCATAGACTTGGCAGGACCGCAGCAGAAGGAGGCCACCGAATGGACAATCGAGATCTCGCCCCAGGCGAGGGCAAACCGCGCATCGCCTTCGTGCAGTCGTGCTGGCACAAGGACCTCGTCGACCAGATCAAGAAGGGGTTCGCGGCCGAGATCGGCGAGCTCGGCGTGCCTGAGGCCAACGTCGACCACTTCGAGGTGACCGGTGCCTTTGAGATCCCGCTCCACGCTCGCCGCCTCGCCGAAGCCGGCACCTATGACGCAATCGTCGCGGCCGGACTCGTGGTCGACGGTGGCATCTACCGCCATGAGTTCGTCGCCGAAGCGGTGATCGGCGGCCTGATGCAGGTACAGCTCGAGACCAATGTGCCGGTCATCTCGGCGGTCCTTACCCCGCATCACTTCCACGAGCACGAGACCCATCGCAGCTTCTTCTTCGAGCACCTCGAGACCAAGGGGGCCGAGGCGGCTCGCGCCTGCGCGCACACCGTCGCCGCCCTTGCGCGCCTGCCAGTGGCGAGCTGAAGTTCGTGCCTACGCCGCGGCCATAACGCGGGTGACGCTGTCGCCGACGAAGCACGGCTTGTCGGCGCCCTCGACCTCGAGGGTGAAGCGGGTGATCACCTCGTACCAGTCGCCGCCCTTCTCCTCGACCGAGACGACCTCGGCTTTGGCGCGGATCTTGGAATTGACGGGGACGGGGGCGGGAAAGCGGATCTTGTTCCAGCCGTAGTTGACGCCGAGGGCGAAGCCGGTGGAGCTGATCAGCTCGGTGCGGAAGCCGTCGACGGTGGCGAGGGTGAGGTTGCCGTGGGCGATGGTGGTGCCGTAGGGGCTCTCGGTCTTTGCCCGCTCGGGGTCGACGTGGATCCACTGGTGGTCGCCAGAGAGCTCGGCGAAGGCGTCGATGTCCGCCTGAGTGATCGTCCGCCACTCGCTCGGGCCGACCTCCTGGCCGACCAGGGTCTTCATCCCCTCAACTCCTTGCACCTCCGCGGCTGGCATCGGCGCGCAGTCTATCCGCGAGACCGCAAAAACCCTTCTTGAGGAAGGGTTTTTGCGGTCTCGGCGTTCAGTCGGTCCAGAACTCCGGGTGGAGGGAGCCGTCGCCGTCCTTGCGGGGGCCGAAGACGAGCACCTCGAGCCCGTCGTCGCCGGCTTCGAAGGCGCGCGTCACCTCGGGCGAGACCCGGATCGCGTCCAGGCGCTCCACCTCGATGATCTCGTCGTCGAGTTTGAGCAGCCCGTGGCCGCGGACGATCACGTAGACCTCCTCGGCGTCCTCGTGCCGGTGGCCGAACGGCTGCCGCTTGTTCGGCTTCAGGCGGTGGAAGCTGAAGCCGGTCTCCTCAGTTTCCAGATCGCCCTTGGCAAAGCGGGCCTCCATCTTGTCGGCGTGGCCGAAGTCGGCCGCCGAGTCCTTGACGTCCTCCAGCTTCTTGTGGGTGAAGGGGTTGCGCATCGAGATCCTTTCGGTCGCTGACGACAGAGGCAGGCTACCCCGGGGCAGTAGCCTTGACGCGTGGCCGGTCCCGTCAGTCGCGTCCTCTCCAGCAGCCAGCTCGCGACCCTGGCCCGGCACGGGGAAGAACGCAGCGCCGAGGTCGGCGAGAGGCTGTTCGAAATCGGCGACGAGACCTATCCCTTCATCGCGATCCTCGAGGGCGAAGCGGCGGTGCTGGACGCGGCCGGGAACGAGATCGTCCGCCACGGCCCGTCGGGGTTCCTCGGCGAGATGAACCTGCTCTCCGGCCAGACCGTCTTCCTCACCGCGGAGGTGACGAAGCCGATGCGCTACATCGCGGTCGAGCGCGAAGAGCTGCGCAAGCTGCTGCTCGAGGACGCGCCGCTCTCGGACATCCTCCTCTCGGCCTTCGTGCAGCGGCGCGAAGTGCTGCAGCAGCGGCAAGGGATCGGGGTCGAGATCGTCGGCCCGCGCGATTCGGCCTCGACGCGGCAGCTGGTCGACTTCGCGAAACGGCAGCGGCTGCCCTTCACCTGGACCGACTCGGCGGACGATGCCGAGGCGGCGCGGGCGCTGGAGGGCTTGGAGCCGACCGAGATCCCGCTGGTGCGGTTGCCGGGCGGCGCCGAGCTGCGGGCACCGAGCGACGGCGAACTCTCGCGGGCGCTCGGCATCGGCCTGGAGCTGGGATCGCGCGAGGAGGTCGACCTGCTGGTGATCGGCGGCGGTCCGGCCGGCCTCGGCGCCGCTGTCTACGGCGCCTCCGAGGGACTCGACACGCTGGTCGTCGAGAGCACCGTGCTGGGAGGACAGGCGGGGACCTCGCGGCGGATCGAGAACTACCTCGGCTTCCCGGCCGGGATCACCGGCAGCGAGCTGACCAGCCGTGCCGTCACCCAGGCGCGCAAGTTCAACGCCCGCACCGCGACGCCCTACCGAGCGCGGGGGCTGGAGCCCGGCGACGGCCGCCACCTCGTCCGACTCGAGGAGGGAAACGAGATCTCCGCTCGGGCGGTGGTGATCGCCACCGGGGCCGAATACCGGAAACTCCCGGTCGCGGACCTCGAGCAGTACGAGGGACTGAGCATTTTCTACGCCGCTGGCCCACCCGAGGCTCAAATCTGTGGCGGCCAGCGGGTCGCCGTCGTCGGCGGCGGCAATTCGGCCGGGCAAGCTGCGGTTTGGCTCGCCCGCGGCGGCGCCCTGGTCACGCTCCTGCACCGGCGCGCCGATCTGGCGGAGACGATGTCGAGCTACCTGCTCGACGAGCTCGACCGCTTTGGGGTCAACGTCCGTGACCGCAGCGAAATCACCGAGCTGCACGGCCACGACGGCAAGCTCGAGGCGGTCACCCTCACCGACGGCACCCGCCTCCCCTACTCGTTCCTCTTCCTCTTCCTTGGCGCCTCACCGTGCACCGACTGGCTCGGCGAGGCGGTCGACCGCGACGAGAAGGGGTTCATCCGCACCGGCGCGGAGATCGGCGCCGAGGGCCTGCTGGAAACCAGCGTCCCCCGCGTCTACGCCGCCGGCGACGTCCGCGCCGGCTCGATCAAGCGCTGCGCCACCGCCGTCGGCGAGGGGGCCGCCGTGGTGCGGTTCGTACACGAGCACCTGGCGCCAGCGACGCCCGCGCGCTGACGCCTCAAGCCGGCAGTGGAACCGACTGGACTTGCGAGGCCAGCTCGCCATTCGCCCAAACGTGGATGACGAACCCCGGTGGATCGATCCACTCGATCTCGTCGCGGTAGTAGTTGGGCAGAACCTGGAGGTAAGTGCTGGGGGCGGCGAGGACGGGGCAACCGCCCAGAGTCGAGGTGGCGATGCGGTGTAAGTGGCCGCCGACGATCGCGCGCAACTGTGGGTGCCGTGCGACCACCTCGCCAAGCGCTCCGCGATCACGGGGGCCGAGGTTGATGGCGTCCCACTCCGCCACTCCGGTTGCCAGGGGCGGGTGGTGCACCGCGAGCAGCGTCGGTCGGGCCGGTTGTGCAGCCAGCTCCCGATCCAGCCAGGCGAGCCGGTCCGCGTCGTAGCTGCCCGGGTCGCGACCGGGAACGTTGGAATCGAAGAGGACGAGCCGCAACTCACCCACGTCTACGGAGTAGCTGACGGGTTCGTCGCCCGCGCCCGGCAGGTCGAATGCCCTCCGAATCCGCCCACGGTCGTCGTGATTGCCCGGCAGGACGTGGAGCGGCGTATCAAGGCGCGCCAGCATCTCTCGCGCGACCAGGTAGTTCTCCTCGGCTCCGTCGTCAGTCAGGTCGCCGGATACGAGCACCGCGTCGGGCCGGTTCGGCAACCCCCGCACCGCCCCGATCACCGCATCCAACCGCGGGATCGGGTCGACCCCGTTCTCGCTACCGCCGACGTGGAGGTCGCTGAGCTGGACCAGTAGGACCGGGTCGGTCATCGCTCGCGACATCTTGCTTCAGAGGAGGAATCGCCACGGCCTTCCCCTGCCGGATGAGCTCCTCGACGTCCCATCCTTCCTCCGCCTCTCGAACGAGCTTCTCGATGAACTCGTCGGTGATCGGCTCACCCTTGATCGTTTCCCCGTAGGTCTTCTTCGGCTCCATGGTCATTTCCTAGGCAGCAGGTTGGCATATTTGGGCCGCATCTTCATTCCGTGAATCGCTAACTCGGATTCGTCTGGCTGGAGAACCGTTAGAACCTCCAATAAGTCGGCGTTCCTCGCTGGGCCAAGGTAAAGGCGAGCTCCATCTTCTCTCGGGATCACGCGGATCGGGTTCCTCATCGCATGCTCGATATCGGCAGTGGGAACGCCGTGCTTCAAGGCGCTGGCGTGAACCCGCCGCATTTTCACGACGCGGAAGGTCATGCCACCAACCGCACTTCGAAGCTCGGCATCGCGATCGCACCGGCGCCGCCGATCAGGGCGAGGATGCGGGTGACGTAGGCCTGGGTCTCGGGGTAGGGCGGGATGCAGTGGCAGGCTTCGACCGGGGCCGGGCCGGCGTTGTAGGCGGCGAGGGCGAGTTCGGGGGAGCCGAACTGGTGCAGGAGGTCGGACATCAGGTGGGCCTCGGCGTCGATGGCGGCGACGGGGTCGTAGGGGTTGGTGAGGCCATAAGCAGCAGCGGTCGAGGGCATGAACTGGGCGATGCCTTGGGCTCCTGCGGGCGAGCCGACCTGCGGGTCGAAGCCGGACTCGGCCATCAGCTGTCCCGCCATCAGCGCTGGCGGCACGTTCCAACGAGCGGCGGAGCGGAGGATCGGCTCGCGATACCGGGCCGGGACGAAAGACGGGAGGCTGGTGGAGGTGGCGGCGAACGTGGTTCCTCCTCCACTCGTGGACACCGCTTCACCAGCCGGTGAGCACGGTGCCGGGCCGGCATCGAATCCGTAGTGCCATGCCTCCCATGAGTAACGCTGGGTGAAGCCAAAGCGGCTGGCGTTGGCTGCCAACCAGCCGTAAGCGGAGGACGGGCCAAGGTCGAGCTCGGTCGCGCAGCGGTGCAAGGAGTGGCCGGGCGGAGCGACCCAGGTGGGGTCGGGATGGGCGGCGAAAAGTTCCGCCTGCTCGGCGTCGGAGCGGAAGCCGGAGACGACCATCAGCACGACGCCATCGGCACGAGCCGCCGACGCCATCTGGTCGTAGGCGGCAGCGACGTCCGGACGCATCCCCTCGCCGTCGCGGAAGACCAGTGGCCCGCCGTAGCCACCCCCGGTCGCCATTCCAGTACCACCCGAACCGACGGCTCCGTATAGCGCAGCGGCTTCGGCTACCGCGGACGCCTCCACCCGGTGGCCGCCGCTCTCACGCAGCCGGGCGACGATCGTCGCCTTGGCGCGCACCGGCGCGAACGAGCCGGCGTCGGGAAAGCGGAGGACGACCCGTGCCGGGTCCACCTCGTTCTCCCCCGCCGCGTCGAGCGCCGCCGCCCGTGCCCGTGCCAGGTAGAGGGACTTGTCGATGTGCTCGGGGTTCGGGCGCCCGTCCGAGAGCCGCTCCGGCGACAGCAGCCGCGGCAGGTCGTCGCGCATCGAGCGCACCGCCGAGATCGCGACCAGATCGGCGGACCGCTGCGCCCGACCTTTGCCAGTGACCGCGCCGGCGATCGCCACCAGCGCCAGCGCCGCCGCAATCAAGGCCAGCGACCCGCCGAGAGCGAGGATCAAGGCCTGCCCAGACTCACTCCGAGCGCGCTTCATCGCTCCGGTCCGCAGAGGCGCCGCACCAACCGCTCGGGCAGCCCACCAGACGAGCCCGACGGCAAAACCCCGAAAAGCGCCCGGCGCTCCGCGACCCAGCTGAGGCGGCGCTTCAACACTCCGACCGCCAGATCCCGGCCCAGCAGGTCCCGAGCGACCAAGGCCACCAGGGAGCGGTCCGCTTCCAGCTCCGCGCGAAGCAGGACGCCACTGGGCCGCAGGCTCGGAATGGCGAGTGCCGGCTGCAGCAGCTGTGGCGGGACGTGCAGGACCGTGGGCCCGTCGCGCATCACCGTCGCCGCGGCCGACATCGCATCCAGTCCCTCGTCCTCGGCCGGCACCGACAGATGGCAGACCTGGCCGCGGGCGGCGACCCGATGGTCGGGCAGGTGAGCGGCCAGCCGCTCCTCCAGCTTCTGCGCGGCCGCCGAGGCGACCAGCGTCGGCCGCGGCGCCCTGCCCCCGACGTCGACCAGCAGCGTCGCCACGTCGACCTCGGCGCGGGCGCATGCGAGTGCCGCGGCGGCAGCGCAGGAGCCTTCGGCCGCACCGACTGCGCTGGCGAGGAGAATCCTTCCCTTCGCCAGCGGATTGACGAAGACGGTCATCGCGCCGGCCTCGCCGCGGCGCTGCTGCTGACGGTGAGTCGGTCGGCGAGGGCATCAATCGGCGATGGCGGCCGCAACCGCACCGAGACCTCACCGCCCTCGACCGCCACCTTCACGTCGTCCTCGGCCCACCCCGGGAGAGCGTCGCGAGCGGCATCGGTGGCCGAGCCGCCCGAGGCGAGCGCCAGCGCCCCGGCCTCCGCCGCCCCGTCGGCCAACGTCATCGCGTAGCCCGCGACCAAGAGCTGCAGCGCCACCAGGGCCGCCAGCAGCAGCGCCGGCAGCGCCGCGACCAGCTCCACCGTCGCCTGGCCGCGCTCAGCCATCGCCCGGCTCCAAAGCGCTCTCCGCCTCTACCCGCAACCGCGGCAGGGAGGGAATCAGGCGCGGCACCTCGACCCGCACCTCTACCCCGTCCTCGTCCACCACCTTCGCCCCGGAGCGCATCGAAGGCGGGAGCGCCGAGTGGGCCGCGTCGGAGGCGTCCCCGCCGACCAGCGCCGCTCGCGCCCCCGCCCGCGCGGCCACGCCCGCCGACCAGAGCGCCTGGCCGGCTAGCGCGATCTGCGCGACCGCCAGAACCGCGAGCAGCAGGAACGGGACCGCCGCGACCAGCTCGACCGACGCGGTCCCCTCCTCCCCGTGCGCTGCTTCCCCGGCTCCTGACGGCATGGGGCAACCGTGCCGAGACAAAGCGCACCCGTGGTGCGCAGATCGCAAAATCTTCGACTCGACTTACGGACGCATTCGTAAACTGAGGGCATGCGAGCCGCCCGCAACGTCGCGATCGTCATGCTGCTGGCCCTGCCGGTCGCCTTCCTGCCCCGCGGCGACAACTTCGCCGAAGCGCTTCTGACCGCGCTGACGTTGGGCCTCCTCACCGGGATCGCCTGGACCCTCTACGTCTTCAGCCGCGAGAACCAGCTGACCCTGGCGACCCTCAGCGACGGGCGCCGCACGATCCTCTACAGCGGCTTCGGCCTGATCGCCCTGCTGATCGCCGGCAGCGACAAGATGTTCTCGACCGGTGGTGGCACCCTGCTCTGGATCCTCCTCTTCGCGGTCGCGGTCGCGGCGATCTGGCGCGTTTGGATGGAGGCGAACACTCTCAGCTGAGGTACCTCGTAGGGGCCCTACTTGTGGGTCATGACGATGATGCCGGTGGCGACCGCGCCGGCCACGCAGAGCAGCGCCACCGCCCCTACCACCGCGGCGGCCGTGGCGGCCACCGGCCGTTCGCTGCGACTCAGCTCGGTGAACTGGCCCGCGCCCCAGATCCCCAACGAGAAGAGGAAGGTGACGCCGATGCCGGCGATCACCGAGGCGGCGATCGTCTGCAGGAGTTCGTCGGTGTGGACGATCGTCGCGATCATCCGCCGGCCGCCGTGACCGGGGCGCCGCGCTGGGCCCGCCGCGCGAAGGCGGCGACGACGAGCGAGAGCGCCATCAGGGTGACCAGGATCGGCCCCAGCGCTCCGGTCCCGAAGATCCGCGTGAAGCCGTAGGTGAGGGCGCCGATCGCCGCCGCCGCCGGCAGCGTCAGCAGCCAGGCGACGAAGATGTTGCCGGCGACTCCCCAGCGCACCGCCGAGAGCCGCTTGCCCGCGCCCGCCCCCATGATGCCGCCGTTGATCACGTGGGTGGTCGAGAGCGGGAAGCCGAAGTGGGTCGAGGCGAGGATCACCGCCGCGCCCGCGCCCTGGGCCGAAAACCCCTGCGCCGCGTCCATCTTGATGATCCGGGTGCCGGTCGTCTTGATGATCCGCCAGCCGCCGCTGTAGGTGCCGAGCGCGATCGCGGTCGCCGCCGAGGCGATCACCCAGAACGGCGGGTCGGCTTCGGCGCCGAGTTCCCCGCTGGCGATCAGGGCCAGGGTGATGATCCCCATCGTCTTCTGCGCGTCGTTGGTCCCGTGCGCGAGCGCCAGCAGCCCGCCGGAGACGATCTGCCCGTAGCGATAGCCGCGGGTCACGATCCCCGGGCGCTGCCTCCCCACCACCCGGTAGGAGATCCCGATCGCCGCGCCGGCGACGAGGAAGGCGAGGATCGGGGCGACGACGGCCGGGATCAGGACCTTGCCGACCAGCCCTTCGGCGATCACCGCATCGAAGCCGACGGCCGCCACCGCGGAGCCGACGACGCCGCCGATCAGCGCGTGCGAGGAGCTCGACGGCAGCCCGAAGTACCAGGTGATCAGGTTCCAGGCGATCGCCCCGATCAGTCCGGCGAAGACGATCGTCGGCGTGATCACTTCGGCGTCGACGACGTCCTTGGCGACGGTCGCGGCGACGCTGATCGAGATGAAGGCGCCGACGAAGTTGAGCAGCGCCGCGAACCCGATTGCCACCGACGGCCGCGCCGCCCCGGTCGAGATCGAGGTGGCGACGACGTTGGCGGTGTCGTGGAAGCCGTTGGTGAAGTCGAACGCCAGCGCCGTAGCGATGACGATGATGAGGATGACGTCGCTGTCCACGCTTACCCCCTCGTGAGGAGCCTCAGGCGTTGCCAGGCAAGGAACTCGCGCTGGCGCGCTCGCACCCCGCCTTCGGCGGGGGTCGCGAAGCGTGCTCCGCACGCGAGCGACCGAGGACGCAGCATGGCGACGTCTGAGGCCCTCACGAGTTTTTGATGACGATGCCCTCGAGGATCTGCGCCGCCGTCTCGGTCGCGTCGATCGCCTCCTCGAGCACCGCGAACATGTCCTTCCAGCGGATCACGACCATCGGGTCGATGCCGTTGGAGAAGAGCGAGGCGACGGCGTCGCGGGAGATCCGGTCGCCGTCGTTCTCGAGCCGGTGGATCTCGATCCAATACTTGTCGAGGTCCTTGAAGGTCGGCAGCTGCTCCAGCCCCATCGCCAGCTGCTCGCAGGAGGCGACGAGGACTTTGGTCAGCGCCTGCGCCTGCTCCATCGGCGCCTCGATCTTGTAGAGGCCGAGGAAGTCCGCCGCCTCCTCGGTGAAGTCGACGATGTCGTCCATCTGCGTCGCCAGGGCGTAGATGTCCTCGCGGTCGATCGGGGTGACGAAGGTCGAGTTCAGCCGTTTGACGATCTCGTGCGTGATCTGGTCCCCCTCCTGCTCGGCGATCACGATCTCGCGCGAGAGCGCCCCGCTCTCGGGCCAGGTGTGCATCATCTCGTCGAGCAGCTTCGCTGCCCGCACGGAGTTCTGCCCCGCCTGGATGAAGAGGTCGAAGAAGGTCCTATCGCGAGGGAGGAGCGAGAAGCGCGCCACTCCTTCGCATCCTAATCACGTGACAGGCGTCTGCGGCTTCTCGGGCGGTGGCGCCGCGAGGTGCTCCGCGGCACGTGCGGAATGTCTTGCCATCAGCTCGTCCTGCACGTTGCGGGCTTCCCCGTCGGGCTGGCGCCGCGACCACTCGCCCTCGGCGTTCAGCTCCCAGGAGCTGGCGTTGTCGGCGAAGCAGCGCTCGAGCACGTCCATCAGCTCCGCCTTCAGGGCCGCGTCCTCGACCGGCGCCACCAGCTCGACGCGGCTGTCGAGGTTGCGCGGCATCAGGTCGGCCGAGCCCATCAGCACCCGCGTCTCCTCGCCGCGGCGGAAGGCGTAGATCCGCGAGTGCTCCAGGAAGCGACCGAGGATCGAGCGCACGGTGATGTTCTCCGAGACCCCCTCCACCCCTGGCCGCAGGCAGCAGATTCCGCGCACGTTGACGTCGATGCGGACGCCCTTCTGAGAGGCCTCGTACAGGGCCCGGATGCAGCGGGCGTCGACGAGAGCGTTCATCTTCAGCGCGATCCGCGCCTCTTCGCCGGCTTCGTGGGCGGCGGCGGTGCGCTCGATCTCGGCGACGATCTGGTCCCGCATCGTCGTCGGCGAGACCAGCACCTTGCGGTACTCGGCCGGCCGGCCGTAGCCGGTGAGGAAGTTGAACATCTCGGCGACGTCGGCGCCGAGGTCGGGGTCGGCGGTGAAGAGACCGAGGTCCGTGTAGAGGCGGGCCGTTTTCGGGTTGTAGTTGCCGGTGCCGACGTGGACGTACTCGCGCACCTGCTCGCCCTCGCGGCGGGCGACGACGATCGCCTTCACGTGGGTCTTCAGGCCCGGGATCCCGTAGACGACGTGGACGCCGGCCTCCTCCAAGGACTTCGCCCAGTGGATGTTCGCCTCCTCGTCGAAGCGCGCTTTCAGCTCGACCATGCAGACTGCCTGCTTGCCGCGTTCGGAGGCGCGGATCAGCGCCGGCACCAGGGCCGAGTCGTCGCTGGTCCGGTACACCGTCTGCTTGATCGCCAGCACGTCGGGGTCGGCGACCGCCTGGGCGACGAAGCGCTCGACCGAGACGGCGAAGGAGTCGTAGGGGTGGTGGACGAGGAGGTCGCGCTGGCGGATCTCGGCGAACATGTCGACGGCCTCGTCGTCCTCCCCCTGCAGCCGCGGCTGGGTAACGGGGGTCCAGGGCGGCCAGCGCAGCTCGGCGTGGCCGGGGACGTCGGCGATCGCCTCGAGGTCGGCGAGGTCGAGCAGGCCCTCGATGTCGTACACCTCACGGTCTTCCAGCCGCAGCGCCTCGACCAGCTGCGCGCGCAGTTTCGGGTTCATCCCCGAGGCGACCTCGAGCCGCACCACCTCGCCGAAGCGGCGGCGCCGGATCTCGTCCTGAACCGCCTGCAGGAGGTCGTCGGCCTCGTCGGAGACGGTGAAGTCGGCGTCGCGGGTGACGCGGAAGTAGCCGTGGTCGATCACCTCGATCCCCGGGAAGAGGGCGTCGAGGTTGGCGGCGATCACCTCCTCCAGCGGGACGAAGGTGAGGCCGCCGTCGCCGAGCGGGAGGAAGCGACCGAGCAGCTCCTTCGGGACCTTGACGCGAGCGATGATCTCGTTGCCGCTCTCGGTGTCCCGCAGGAGGACGCCAAGGCTGAGCGAGAGGTTGGAGATGTAGGGGAAGGGCCGGCCGAGGCCGATCACCAGCGGGGTCAGCGCCGGGAAGACCTGGTGTTTGAAGCGGTCGTCGATCTCCCCCCGCTCCTCATCGGTGGCCGTCTCCAGGGTGACGATGCGGATTCCCTGCTCCTCCAGCGCCGGCCGCAGGTTGCCGCCGAAGCATTCGCAGAGGCGGTCGTCCAGCTCCAGCACCCGCCGCTGGATCGCGTCGATCTGCTCGGTCGGGGTGAGGCCGTCGGGGCCGCGGGCTTCGATCCCGGCGTCGAGCTGGTCGAAGAGGCCGGCGACCCGGACCATGAAGAACTCGTCGAGGTTGCTGGCGTAGATCGCGCAGAAGCGGACCCGCTCCAGCAGCGGCACCTCCGGGTCCTCCGCGAGTTCGAGGACCCGCTGGTTGAAGTCGAGCCAGGAGAGCTCGCGGTTGAAAAGGAGGGCGGGATCGTCGATCGATCCATTATGCGGCACGGGCTACGACCTGCGGACGCGTTGCGGACGCGGCGTCGAGCGCGCGGCGGTAGCCGGTGGCGAGCTGACCCATCGAGCGCTCCCAGGAGCGCTCGCGGGCGGCGCGGGCGCCAGCCTCGCCGAGCTGGCGGCGCAGCGCCGGCGAGGAGGCGAGTTGCAGCAGCGCCCCGGCGAGGTGGTCGGGGTCCGGGGGGCAGAGGAGGCCGGTGTGGCGGTTCTCGATCAGCGCCGCCGGCCCGCCTTCGGCGACGGCGACGATCGGCAGGCCGCTGGCCGCCGCCTCGAGGATCACCTGGCCGTAGGTGTCGGTGCTGCTGCAGAAGAGGAAGGCGTCAGCGCTGGCATAGCCCCGCGGCAGCTCCTCGCCGCCGAGCCAGCCGAGGAAGGTGGCGCGGTCGCCGAGCCGCTCGCGCAGCTCCCCCTCCTCGGGGCCGCCGCCGGCGAGGAGCAGGTGCAGGCGGGGGTCGGCGGCGTGGGCGCGGAGGAAGGTCTCGGCCAGCAGGTCGACTCCCTTCTCGCGGGTCAGGCGGCCGGCGTAGAGGACCTTGATCTCGCCGGGGAAGGCGTCGCGGTCGGCCTTGGCGGGGTCGAAGCGCTCGACGTCCACCCCGCGCTCCCAGCGGCCGACCCGCCGCGCGTCGGCACCGAGGGCGATCACCGAAGCATCGGCCGAGGGGCTCGGGGAGAGAACCGCGGCGGGGGCCGAGTAGAAGGCGCCGAGGCCGGCGCGGGTCAGCGCCTCCAGGGCCCCGTCCTGGCTTCGCATGCCGGCGTAGGTGGCGATCTCGGTGTGGTAGCTGGCGAGCAGGGGGACGCCGGTGATCCGGCTCATCAGCGTGGCGCCGATCCCGGCCGGGCCGGGGGCGGTGACGTGGACGAGGTCGTAGGAGCCCTCGGCGAGGGTCTCGACCAAGTCGGGGAGACCGGGGACGCCGAGGCTCATCCCCTCGTAGAAGGGGATCTCGAGCTCGGCCGCGGCCGGCAGGCGGCGATCGACGCCGGGGTCGGTGCCGACGATGTCGACCTCGAAGCCGGGGACCCCGCGCTCGCGGATCTGTTCGATCGTGTGAGTGACCCCGTGCATCGACCCGATCCCGTCGGCGATCACCGCGACCCGCTGGCGCTCACCGCGCCGATCCCGCAGCTTCGCTTTCTCGGCCCCGAGGAAAGCGGTCGCCGGCGCATAGGGCACGGCCGGGACCAGCGCTTCGAAGAGCCCGTTGACGGCACCGGGAAAGTCGCCACCCGCCACCGCTCGACTGCCCTCGTCGACCACCCGCCGCAGCCGCCGCTCGTGGATCCGGCGAGCGCGCCGATAAAGGTCGGCGTGGGAGAACTCGTCGCTCTGTAGGTACGCGATCAGCTCGGGGCCACGGACCTCCAGCCCCACCCCATCCAGCCATGACTCCAGCAGCGCCCGAGCGTCCTCGGGCCCGACGTCAGCAGCAATCTTCCCCTCCCGAGCAGCCCCCTCCCGAATCACCCTCTCCGCCATCTTCATGACAGCGGTCGGATCCGGCCCAGCGGCGCCCGCTTGGACGGGCGGGGGCCCCTCCCCGGACCCTCCCCGCTGTTGTCCGGGGAGGGGTCCCCGCCCGTCCCCCACGGCCAGAGCCCTAGTCGCTAGGGCCATCGCCGCATGCGCCCACTTGGCGGCGCTGCCCTGTTCCCCACCTGCTTCGGCGTCCCCGCGCGGGAGGTGGCCAAGGAACTCTTCCGGCGTCGCGGCCGCGGGCGCCTCGGTGTAGGTGCGGCCGATGTCGACGCCGGCGTGGTCGTCGGAGCCGCCGATGCCGGTGCCGCCATGCGTCTCGGTGTAGATCGCGGCCGGCATGTTCAGCTCGGCGGCCCGAGAGCCGTTGCGGACCTCCCAGATCGGGAAGAGCTCCGCCAGTCGCCGCCGGTGGCGCCGGGTCAGCGGCGCGGCGACATTGAAGAAGGGGTGTGCCAGGGCGCAGGCGATCCCCTGCCCGTGAAGGTAGGCGGCGCAGGCTTCGACGTCGCCGGAGTGCGCCTGCAGCCACTCGTGGTCTCCGGGAGTGATCCCGTAACAGAGGACGTGAACCGCCTGGGGCTCGCCGGCGAAGCGGGCGGTCAGCTCCTCGGAGACGAAGCAGTCGGGACGATCGGCGAGCTCGAGGCAGCCGTCGATCGTGTCGTGGTCGGTGATCGTGACGAAGTCCATCCCCCGCCGCTTGGCGAGCTCGTAGACCTCCCGCGGCGGCGTCGCGCACTCCGGCAGGCCCAGCGAGCGCTGCACGCCCAGCTTCGAGAAATGCGATGCCGTCGAGTGGCAATGCATGTCAACACGGGAAGTCATCGGTGCTCTCCCTATCTCGGTTCCTTTTTCCACTCACAGGGTTCGCGATCAAGGGGCGCCGGATGTGAAAAGGCCGATAACGCAACCGCGCCGCCAGGGAGGGATGGCCCTGGCGGCGCGGGTACTACCGGTCGTCTGCGGCGCTTTTGCCGCTTGCGGCGCTTTTAGAGCGAGGAGGCAGCCCTCAGTCCGGCGTCTTTGACCACCTTCGGCAGCGGCGCGAAATCGAGCGCCGCACCGTATTTCTGGCCAATCGTCAAACAGTACTTGGCGAACTGCTGCAGGAAGCCCTTCTGGGGGGCGTCCCGGGGGACGATCATGTAGGTGAAAGTCGAGATCGGGTAGGCGATCGTCGCCTTCTTGGGGGGGTCGGTGATGCTGATCGTGTTGCTCGGCCCCAGCTTCTTCACGGTCGAGGCCGCGCTGGCGATGTTGGGGATGTTCGGGAGGGTGAACTTGCCGGCCTTGTTCTGGATCGCGGCGGCGTGGACGCCTGCCGCGATCAGGTAGTAGGCCGAGATGTAGCCGATCGCTCCCGGCGTTTTCGTCACCGTTGCGGTGACGCCCGCGTTGCCTTTGGCACCGACGCCGGCGGGGAAGCCGACCGTCGTCGCGTACCCGACTTCTTTCTTCCAGGCGGGGCTGACTTTCGACAGGTAGTTGGTGAACGCGTTGGTGTCACCGGAGCCGTCGCTGCGGAAGACCGGGGTGATCGTCAGTCCCGGCAGCTTCACTCCGGGGTTGATCGCCTTGATCTTCTTGTCGTTCCACTTCGTGATCTGCCCGAAGTAGATCGCGGCGAGGATCTTGCCCGTCAATTTCAGCTTCTTGACGCCGGGGACGTTGTAGCCGACACCCGTCGCCGAGAGCGCCCAGGGGATCTGCACGCAGTTGTTACAGGCACCGGCCTGTTCGGGCGTCAGCGGGGCGTCGGAGGCGCCGAAGTCGACCGTGCGGGCGGTGATCTGCGCGATCCCGGTTCCGGAACCGACCGCCGAGTATTTGACGGGGATGCCTTCTTTGATTTCGAAGTTGCTGATCCAGTTCGCCATCAGCGGGGCTACCAGCGTCGAGCCGGCTCCCGTCAGGCCGGCGGCCGAAGCGGCGGCGGGCGCGACCGAAGCCGTGCCGCCGACCGTCGCGACCGTCGCGATCAGCGCAGCGAGCAACCTATTTCGAAGCAATGCGGGTCCTTTCGAGTTCGTTTTCACACCCGCAGCCTCGCCGCACCGGGTCGCGAAAATGTTTCAATCCCGTAAACCCTTCTAGTAACAACACTGTTACAACCGCGCCGATGTGACTACTTAGCCTGGCGCGATGGCCACGGCCACCCCAACCGTTCGCGCCGGGTCGCGCGGCGCCCGGGTCAGTTCGCTGCGGCGGCGGCTCGACCGCGTCGCTGATCGGGCCCTGTTCGGCATCTGCCTGCTGGCGGCGCTGACCGCCGGGGCGACGATCCTCCTCGTCGGCTGGCAGATCGTCGACGGGGCCTCGCCGGCGATCTCGAAGTTCGGCTTCGGCTTCGTCCACGAAACCGTCTGGCAGCCCAACTTCGGCCTCTTCGGGGCCGATTCGCTGCTCTACGGCACCGCGGTCACCTCCTTCTTCGCGCTGCTGGTTGGCGGCCCGATCGCGATCGCGATCGGGCTCTTCCTCACCCTGCTGGCGCCGCGCGGGGTGCGCGGCGTCGTCGGGCCGCTGGTCGAGCTGCTGGCCGCGATCCCCAGCGTCATCCTCGGCTTCTGGGGGCTGCTGGTGCTGGCGCCCTTCGTGCAGTCGAAGGAGCCCTTCCTCCACGACAAGCTCGGCTTCGTCCCCCTCTTCGGCGCTCCCCAGACCACCGGCCTCAGCGTCTTCACCGCCAGCCTGATCGTGACGATCATGGTGGTCCCGATCATCGCCTCGATCTCCCGCGACCTCTTCGCCTCGGTGCCCCCGGAGCTGCACGACGGGGCCAGCGCCCTCGGCGCCACCCGCTGGGAGGTGGTGCGGGGAATCGTCCTCCCCACCACCGCTTCGGGGGTCGTCGCCGCCTGCCTGCTGGGTCTCGGCCGCGCCCTCGGCGAGGCGATCGCCGTCTCGCAGGTGATCGGCGCCGGCAGCGAAATCGAGACCTCGCTGTTCCAGCCGGGCGACACCCTCGCCTCGCGGATCGCGCTGCAGTTCCCGGGGGCGCTGACCGAATTGCACAAGGCCTCGCTCTTCTACTGCGGGGTGATCCTGCTCGCGATCGGGCTCGCCTCGAACCTGCTGGCGCAGTGGGTCGGCCGGCGCTTCGCCTACGCCGGGGCGGTGGACAAGTGAGCGCCGAACCGGGCTTCGACCCGGCCGCGCCGTTAACAGCTAGCGGCAACCTGTGGCGGCGGCAGCTCGTCAGCCGCGCGGCCGAGATCGCCGCCACCGCGGCGGCGGTGCTGGCAATCGCGGTCCTCGCCATCGTGATCTGGACCGTCGCCGCCCGCGGCGCCAGGGCAATCGATCTCGACTTCGTCTTCACCGGCTACCCCACCGGCGTCGGGCCGATGCTGCTGGGGACGCTGGTGATCACCCTCGTCGCCACCGCGATGGCGATGCCGCTGGGCGTCCTCATCGCCCTCTTCCTCACCGAGTACGGAGGATCGCGCGGGGCCGGCCCGCTGCGGCTCACCCTTGACCTGCTCAACGGGCTGCCGTCGATTATCCTCGGCCTCTTCGTCTTCGCCCTGCTGGTCGATCACAAGCAGCAGTCCGGGTTCGCCGGCTCGGTGGCGCTGGCGATCATCGAGCTGCCGCTGATCGCCCGCGGCTCCCAGGAGGTGCTGCTGCTGGTGCCGAAGGGCCTGCGCGAAGCCTCCGACGCGCTCGGAGTCGCGCGCTGGCGCTCTGTCCTCACCGTGGTCCTGCCGACGGCGCTCGGCGGCATCGTCACCGCCACGGTCTTGGCGGTCGCCCGGGCGGCAGGAGAGACGGCGCCGCTGATCCTCGCCAGCTCGGTCTTCGACCCGAAGAAGTTCTCGATCAACCCCTTCGAAGCGCTTCCCAACGTCCCAACCTGGATCTACAAACTCTCCGAAGAAGGCAACCCCGAAGGCTTCACGGAAGCCTGGGGGATGTCGTTGCTGCTCGTCTCCTTCATCCTCTTCGCGAGCCTCGGCGCCCGGGCGCTGCTGGCCCGCAGCAAAAGAAAGCTGAGCTCATGACCCAAGCAGTTCCCTCCCGCCTGCGAATCCGGCCGGGCGACGCCGCGACCGCGGCACCCGCCGCGGTCTACGCGCAACACCCGGAGCTCGTCTTCGACGCCCGCGGCGTCTCGATCTTCTACGGGGCCAAGCAGGCGCTCGCCGGCGTCAACCTGGGGATCCAGCGCGGCCAGATCACCGCCCTGATCGGTCCCTCAGGCTGCGGCAAGACGACCTTCCTGCGCAGCCTCAACCGAATGAACGATTCCGTCCCCGGCTTCCGCATCGAGGGACAGGTCCTCTACCACGGGCACGAGCTCTACGGCGGCGCCGTCGACCAGGTCGAGGTGCGGCGGCGGATCGGGATGGTCTTCCAGAAACCGAACCCGTTCCCGAAGTCGATCTACGACAACGTCGCCTGGGCGCCGCGCAACCTCGGCCTGCGGCGCGGCCTCGACGAGCGGGTCGAGCGTGCCCTGCGCGGCGCCGCCCTCTGGGACGAGGTCAAGGACCGGCTCAAGGACAGCGCCCTCGGGCTCTCCGGTGGCCAGCAGCAGCGGCTCTGCATCGCCCGCGCGATCGCGATCGAGCCCGACGTACTGCTGCTCGACGAGCCCGCCTCGGCGCTCGACCCGATCGCGACCGGGGCTATCGAGGAGCTGATGCACAGCCTCAAAGGCCGCTTCACGATCGTCATCGTCACTCACAACATGCAGCAGGCGGCGCGCGTCGCCGACCGCACCGCCTTCTTCAGCCTCGAAACGGGCGGCGAGAAGCCGGTGGGGACGCTGATCGAGGTCGGCGAGACCGCCCGGATCTTCGCCGAGCCCCGCGACCCGCGCACGCGCGATTACGTCACTGGGCGCTTCGGTTAGGAGCGTTTGCGGAGGGGGAGGGGATGGGCACCCCTCCCGGGTACTCAGCATGGAGCCGACCCAGAGAGCTTTGAGGCGTCAGCCAGAACCGGAACAGTCGGCGGAGGTGCTCCCGGGAGGGGTGCCCGTCCCCTCCCTACCGATCACCTCCTGAGGATCTCCTCGCCAGAGACCTGGGCCAGCAGCGGCTTGCCGCACTGCCAGCAGAAGGTGGCGCCGCTGGAGTGCGGCGCGCCGCAGCCGCCGCAGGAACCGGCGGTCCCGGTCTCGTCCAAGCGCAGGATCCGCTCGACCTCGCTCAGCTCGGCGTCCGCGTCCTGCAGCGGCACCGCCTGCTTGACGATCAGCTCGACGTCGATGCTGTTGCGGACCGCCATCTCGTAGACGAGGCCACCGAGGTCCCACTGCAGCTCGGCGACCCGGGCGGCCAGCTGCTCGCGGCGCCGCTTCAGGTCGACGACCGCGTCCTCTCCCTGAACAGTGCTCATTCGAAGAACGTCCCTTCGAACTTGCCGTTGTCGCCGCAGCCGGCGACGCCGGGGTCGCAATCGCCGCCGAGCTGCTGCTCGGGCGGGGCGATCTTCACTCCCGGGGCCGGTTCGAAGACTTCTTCGGTCGCCTTGCTGGCGCCGCTCTTGCCGGTCGAGGCCTTTTCCTTCGCCTTCTTCACCGTCGCCGATTTCGGCTGGTTGCCACCTTTGGCGGCATCAGCGCCAGCACTTCCCCCCGTCGAAGCGGTCGCGGTCGGCGCTTCGGTGCCGCCGACGCGGATCACCTGCGGCGCGGCAGTGTTGCTCATCCCGCTGTTGCCGGAGCGACCGATCAGGACGCCAACGCCGATCGCGAGGACCAAGGTGGCGACGACGCCGACCAGCGAGGAGCTGGCGGAGATCGAAGGGCGCCGGCGCGGCGACGGCCCGGGAGGGGGCCCTGCCGCCGCCGCGACCGGCTGCGGACGCTTGCTCGCGTCCATGTAGGTGACCGCGTCCATGATCGGCAGCCGCGGCTCCCCGCGCCGCTGCCCGCAGGAGAGGCAGTAGCGCTGGTCTGGGAGCAGGGACGATCCACAGCTGGGGCAGGCGTCGGACACGAGGGGCATCTTCATGCGGTCCCCCGCCCCGCATGTTTAGGAGTTGTAAAACGGACTCAGGATCTTCACAACCTCCCAACCATCCGCGGCGATACTCGCGCTGCCTTGACCCCGAAGAAGGACCAACAGGCCCTGCCCGCCCCGTGGGCCCTGGCGATGGCTGTGCTGGCGATGCTTTCGCTCGGTGTCTTGATCGGCTCCGTCACCCGGCACCTCTCCGAGAACGCCGGCTTCACCACGGTCCTGGTCGAAGCCGCGGAACAGGCCGAGGAAGAAGCCGCGACCGCAGAAGCCACCGGGAGCGGGGCGGCTGAAGTAGAAACGGCAGGCGGGGAAACCGCGGTGCCCGCGGCGACCGCCTCGACGATCCCGACGGAAATTCCGCTGGTCGAAGAGCCGCTGCCGGATGCCCCGAAACCGGAAGTGCCGCTGGTCGAAGAAGAACTGCCGACCGGCTTGCCGGAAGTGAAACACGTCTTCTTGGTCGTGCTGCCGGAAGGCGGCTACGAAGAGACCTTCGGCAAAGCGTCGAACTCGAGCTTCCTCTCGCAGGAGCTGCCCGAACAGGGCGAGCTCCTGAGCAACTACTACGCGGTGACCAAAGGGGGGCTGGCGAACCAGATCGCGCTGCTCAGCGGCCAGGGCCCGACGCCGGCGACGGCGGCCGGCTGCCCCACCTACGGTGATGTCCTCCCCGCCACCGAAAGCCCCGAAGGGCAGATCGAAGGCGACGGCTGCATGTACCCCACGGCCACCAAGACCCTCCTCGGCCAGCTAACCGAAGCCAAGCTCGGCTGGAAGGCCTACCGCGAAGGAGCGGAAGGCTGCCCCAACCCGCCGCCCGACGCCGCGAACCCCCTCCTCTACTTCCACGCGATCGTCGATAGCCCAGAGTGCGGCGAAACGAACGTCGGCCTGCCGCAGCTGACCACCGACCTGCAGTCCCCGGCCGCCAAGTTCCCGGCCCTCGCCTACCTCTCCCCCGCCCCCGAAACTCCCGCCGAGAAGTTCCTCGAACTCGTCGTCCCGGAGATCAAGGAATCGCTCGCCTACAAGGACGGCGGCATGATTGCCGTCACCTTCGCCCAGGCCCCCCAGGAAGGCGAAGCCGCAGACGAAAGCGGCTGCTGCCTCGACCTCGACTTCCCCAACCTCCCGGATGCCGGCAGCCAAGCCCCCGCAACCGGCCCCGTGCACGAGCACGGCGGTGGCGGCCGCGTCGGCCTTCTCCTCCTCTCCCCCTTCATCGAACCCGGCACCACCAGCGAGGCTTACTTCAACCACTTCTCGCTGCTGATCACGATCGAGGAACTGTTCGAACTGGAACGGATCGGCTACGCCGCCGAACCGGCCCTGACCGGCTTCGACGAATCGATCTTCAACGCCGCCGGCTGAGCTACGAAACCGCTAAGCGCGGATCTTTTCTTCGCTTACTTCCCTTGAAGGGGGAGAGATCTCGGACTCGACCCCTTGATGAATCATGCTTGGGCTTAGAACCCGGATTCTCATTCGACTTCTCATTTCTCTTTGCCTGGCAACTGCATTCCTGACTTCAGCGACGGCACCGATCCCGGAGGACTTGCCGGCGCTCGCGTTTCAGCAGACCGGCCTCTATCGATTGGAGATCGCGCTGCTGGTCTTCTACGGCAGCCTTTTGATCATCACCCCTGCCCTCTCCGGTTTGGCGTGGGGACGACTACCCACGGAGATCTCAACCCGCGGCGCCAAGTTTGCGGAGAAGGCCGATCGCTCGGCGGAGCTTGACGAAGCAGAAATCAAAAAATTGGAGTTAGCACTGAAGAAACTCGCCGACGGACTTGGCGAGGTAAGGATCGAAATCCATCAGCTGAAGATGCGAGGTGACGATAAGTGACCAACAGTAGATTCGACACGATGGACGAACAACGACAGCGAGACAAAGCTCAGCGCCTGGCCGATACTTCGACCGTCCTCGACTTCGAGACCGCGTTGGAAATCGTGAGGCACAGGCCGGCCGAAGCTGAGGAGCTGCTTCGACTACGAGACGAAATCGCGGAGCGGCAAGCTGTGCGTGCCCGCCTTCGCGAGGAACGCCGGTTAGCTTTCATCGAAGACTTCGGCTAAACCGCGACGCGCTCGGCAGAACCCTCGAGGCTGCCGTTCAGCAGGTCGAGGATGACTCCCTCGCGGAGGCCGCCCTTGCCGATCTGCAGGGGCTGGCCGAGGAGGTCGGAGAGCTTCTCGAGCAGGAGGACGCCGGTGGGGAGGATGCGGACGCGGGTCGGGTCGAGCTCGAAGCGGCGGCCGACCTCGGCGGCGGGATCGCCGCAGAGGACGCGGATGCCACGCTCCAGGGTCTCGTATTCCAGCACGGCGCCGACGAGGCGGCGCAGCGAGGTGGCGGAGCCGCCGACGGCTACGGCCTGGGCCGGGCGCTCGATCTCCACCCCCTCGAAGATGTCGTCGATGCGGTCGCGGGTGCGGCGGATTTCCGCGGCCGAGGGGGGATCGGAGGAAAGTAGCTCCTCGGCGAGGTTGCCGGAACCGACCGGCCAGGAGCGGACGCTCTGGACGCCGCCGGGGACGGTGCCGAGGATCACCTCGGTCGAGCCGCCGCCGATGTCGACGACGCCGACAGTCCCCTCGGGGGCGTGACCGAGCGTCTTGGTGGCGCCGATGAACGAGAGTCGACCCTCCTCCTCCTCGGGCAGAACCTCGATCGGGACGCCGGCTGCGGCGCCGACCTCCTCCGCCACTTCCTCGCAGTTGCGCGCGTCGCGCACGGCCGCGGTGGCGACGGCGCGAATCTCCTCCGCACCCATCTCCCGCGCCAGTCGCACCTGGGTCGCGACGACCTCGCCGACTTCGCCGATTTTCTCCGCCGAGATCCGGCCCTTCTTGTCAACCGCCTTGCCGATCCGCGTATAGGCCCGCTGCTCCATCACCTTCTTCAACTGCCCATCCACAGGCTCGGCCACGAGCAGCCGAGTGGTGTTGGACCCAATATCTATGGCGGCGCAGAGAGTCACAGGTATCCCCCGCATGTTCCCAGGGGAGCCGGATCCGACACGTGAAGGGGGTCGGGTGGGGGTCCCCTGGGTACTCAGCATGAAGCGGCGCCACCACGGAATGGGGCGAAAGCCCCAGCGACGATCCTCGCGGCGGAGGTGCTCCCAGGGGACCCCCACCCGACCCCCTCCGCCCCCTACGACGGCTGCGAAGCGTCCTCGAACTCCCGGAACAACCCCGTAACGACGAAGGCGACCTGCTCGCCAATGTCGACCGCATTGTCCCCCACCCGCTCGATCGCCCGCGCCGACAGCAGCATCGTCATCGCCCACTCCCGCTTGTCGGCCTCGTCGCCGATCTCCAACGCCAGGTGGAAGCACTCGCGGTTGAGCTCGTCGACGACGTCGTCGCGGCGGACCAGGTCCCGCGCCATCTCGACGTCGCGCTGCTCAAAGGAGCGCTTCGCCTGCGTAATCAGGGTTTTGGTCTGCCCGCCCATCTTCAGGATCAGCTCGACCATCCGCGGGTCGGCCGGCGCGTAGTTGCCGGTCAGCGGGATTACCTTGCAGACGTTGACGCACTGGTCCCCCATCCGCTCGATGCTCTTCAGCACGTGCAGCAGAGCTGAGATCAGGCGCAGGTCGGTCGCCACCGGCGACTGCGTCGCCAGCAGCGTGATCAGGCTCTGGTGCACCTCGAGATAGCGGCCGTCGATGCGGTCGTCGTCGGCGATCACGACCTGGGCCAGCTCGACGTCCTGGTTCTCGACCGCTTCCATCGTCCGGGCGAGCGCGACGCCGACCAGGTCGAGGCCGCCGAGCGCACTCGCCTCGAGCTGCTCGAGCTCCTCCTGGTAGTAGACGCGGACGCCCTCCGGCATCAGCCGACCTTCCCGGAAACGTAGTCCTCGGTCCGTTTGTCGGCGGGGTTGGTGAAGATCTTCTCGGTCGCGTCGTACTCGACCAGCCGTCCCCAGCGGTTTTCCTCGTCGGCGTCGAGCTCGACCATCAGGAACGCGGTCCGATCCGACACCCGCGCCGCCTGCTGCATGTTGTGAGTGACGATGACGATCGAGAACTCCTCTTTCAGCTCGATCATCAGGTCCTCGATCTTCCCGGTGGAGATCGGGTCGAGCGCCGAGCAGGGCTCGTCCATCAGGATCACGTCCGGCTCGACCGCGATGCAGCGGGCGATGCAGAGTCGCTGCTGCTGGCCGCCGGAGAGGCCGAAGGCGTTGCTTTTGAGCCGGTCCTTGACCTCGTCCCACAGCGCCGCCCCGCGCAGCGCCTTCTCGACCACCTCGTCGAGCCCCTCCTTGCGACCGAGGATCCGCGGCCCGAAGGCGACGTTGTCGTAGATCGACTTCGGGAACGGGTTCGGTTTCTGGAAGACCATCCCGATCAGTTTCCGCACCTGCACCGGGTCGACGTTCGGCCCGTAGAGGTCCTCCCCGTGGTAGAGCAGCTCGCCCTCCACTTCGGCGGTGGGGATCAGGTCGTTCATCCGGTTGAGGCAGCGCAGCAACGTGCTCTTGCCGCAGCCGGAGGGCCCGATCAGCGCCGTCACCTCCTTGTGGCCGATCTCCATCGAGATGCCCTTGACCGCGGCGACGCCGCTGTAGCGGACGTCGATTCCCCTCAGCTCGAAGACTTTTTCCCGGGTCTGGGGGGCGGCCGCCTGGCGGAACTCAGGGCGCACCGAGATCTTTGGCGTCTGCTCGGTCAACACACTCACCTACCACCTTTGCTCGTAGCGATTTCGCAGCCAGATCGCGAATGAGTTCATCGCGAGCAGGACCACCAACATGACGATGACCCCCGCGAAGGCCAGCGTTTGAAACTCGTCCTGGGGACGCAGGGCGTAGTTGAAGATCTGCACCGGCATCGCCGAGTAGCCGTCGCTCCCGAACGGGGTCGGGTCGAAGGTGACGAAGACGGTCGCGCCGACCAGCAACAGCGGCGCCGTCTCCCCCAGGGCGCGGGAGACGGCGAGGATCACACCGGTCGCGATCCCCGGGATCGATGCCGGCAGGACCTGGCGGCGAATCGTCTGCCACTGGGTCGCGCCGAGCGCCAGCGAGCCCTGGCGGATCGAGTCGGGGACGGCGCGCAGCGCCTCGCGCGAGGCGATGATCACCATCGGCAGGACCAGGAGCGCCAGCGTCATCGACCCGGCGGCGAGGATGAAGCCGAGGTCGAGCGGCCCGCGGACGATGAAGGCGAGGCCGAGGATGCCGTAGATGATCGAGGGCACCGCCGCGAGGTTCTGGATGTTGACCTCGATCAGCCGGTTCCACCAGCGCGAGTTGTCGGCGTACTCCTCGAGGTAGATCGCGGCGCCGACGCCGATCGGGACGATCAGGACGAGCACGCCCGCGATCAGCTGCAGCGAGCCGATGATCGCCGGCCGGTATCCCGCTTTCTCCGGGAACGCGGTCGAGGGAGGGTTGGTGATCAGGTCCAGGCTCAGTGCGGAGGAGCCCCTGACGAACGCCTGCACCAGCAGCGCCGTCAGTCCGGCGAGGGCGATCGTCACCGCGAGCAGGAGCAGGCCGGCGAAGATGGCGTTGCGGATCACGTCGCCCCGCGGCTGATCGCGCAGCATCGCCGCGGTCGTCGCCCGGGCTCCGGCCACGGCCAATCGGTTCCGCGATGCCCCCGCCCCGGCCTCCATCACTCGTAGACCTCCCGGTACCTGCGGACGAGGCGGATGCTGACCACGTTCATGAGCAGCGTCAGCAGGAAGAGGAGCGCCCCGACCGCGAAGATGCTCTTGTACTCGATGGTCCCGGTGCCGATGTCCCCGGTGGCGGTGGTGGCGATATAGGAGGTCATCGCCTGGATCGACTCGACCGGGTTGAGGGTGAACTTCGGGGTAGACCCGCCGGCGATGACGACGATCATCGTCTCCCCTACCGCGCGGGAGATCGCCAGCACGACCGAGGCGACGATCCCGGAGAGAGCCGCGGGGAAGACCACCCGAGTCGCCACCTTGGCTTTGGTCGCCCCGAGTGCGTAGGCACCCTCGTGCAGCCCGCGCGGCACCGCCCGCATCGCGTCGTCGGAGAGCGAGGCGATGATCGGCACCACCATCAGCCCGATCCCGAGCGCCGCCGCCAGGGCAATGAACGGTTTGCCGTCGGCGCCGCCGAGGAAGTCCCCCGGCCAGAGCGGCACGATGACATGGGGAAGGAGAAAGCTGACCGCGAAGATGCCGATCGCGACGGTGGGAATGCCCGCCAGCACCTCGAGCGCCGGCTTGATCGTCTTCCGCACCCGCGGCGAGGCGTACTCGCTGAGGTATACGGCCGAGCCGAGGCCGACCGGCACCGCGAACACCATCCCCCAGAGGGCGACGTTGAGGGTGCCGGCGACGATCGAGAGGACGCCGAAACTAGGCGGCTCGAACTGGGGAGTCCAGTCGACCCCGAAGAAGAACTCCTTGGCGGGAACGATCTCGAAGAAGCCGATCATCGGACCCAGCAGGGAGAGGATGATCGCGGTCGTCGTCAGGACCGAGAGCAGCGCGCAGAGAGCGAGCAACCACTTGATCGCTCGCTCCCCATAGCGCTTGCTCTCGGCCTGCAGCACGTTCCTAGGCGCCGATCTTTTCGGCGGCTGCTTCCGATTCGGCCAGCTGCTCGTCGGTCAGCGGCACGAAGCCGAGCGATTCGGCGACCGAGCCGGCGTTTTCGAGGTAGTACTCGATGAACGCCTTGACCTCGGGCTTCTGCAACGCCTGCTCGCTCGGGTACATGAACAGCGGCCGGCTCAAGGGCGCGTAGCTGCCGTCCTGTGCGGTTTCGACCGACGGCGGCACGCAGCCTTTGCCGTTGTCGACTTCGAGCGCTTTCAGGTTGCCTTCGTTCTCCGTGTAGAAGGAGAAGCCGGCGTAGCCCATGCCGCCAGGCGACCCCTCGACGCCTTTGACGGTGGCGTTGTCGTCCTCGCCGACGTTGTTGTAATCCTTGCGGCTTACTCCCTCTTCGCCGTTGATCGATTCGGTGAAGTAGTCGAAGGTGCCCGAGTCGGTGCCGGGGCCGAACAGCGCCAGCTCCTCGTCGAATTCCTCTTCGACCCCCGGGATTTCGCTCCAGTTGCTGATCTTGGAGTCGGGGCCCCAGATCGCCGCCAGCTGGTCCACCGTCAGGCAGGAGACCGGGTTCTCGTTGTTGATCATCACCGTCAGCGCGTCGGTGGCGACGTGGACGTCTTTGTAACCGACCCCGCCCTTCTTGCAGGCTTCGACCTCTTCAGGCTCGATTTCACGCGAGGCATCGCTGATGTCGGTCTCGCCGGCGCAGAATTTTTCGAAGCCGCCGCCAGTGCCGGAGGTCCCGACCGTGATCCGCACGCCCGAGTTTTCCGCCATGAACTGCTCGGCCACCGCTTCGGTCAGGGGCGCCACCGTGCTGGATCCGTCGATCCGGATCGAGCCGGAGAGATCGCCTCCGCCGCCGCTGCCGCTGGCCGTTTCGTCGTCGCTGCCGCCGCAGGCGGCAACGCCGATCGCGAGGGTCACCGCGGCACTCAGCACCACGAACCACTTAGAGCTGGTCAACTCTTTCTCCTTCGGGTCGATTCACAGTTGGCGCCACCCTCGCAGCGGGCACCAAGCAGCTTGTTACGCGGCTGTGTCGAGCATGTGAAAAAGATGTAAAAGCGCCGAACAACGTCAGCCGTCCGGCGAGAAGCGGTAGCCGATGCCGTTGTGGGTGTGGATCAATTTGGCATCGGGAAGCGCTTCGCCGAGCTTCGCCCGCAGGCGGCTGACGTAGACGTCCACCGAGCGATCGTCGCTGCGCGGCTCCCCGCCCCAGACCTGGGCGAAGAGCTCGTCGCGGGTCATGATCCGCTGCGGGTGCGCGGAGAGGGTGACGAGCAGCTGCAGCTCGCGGACGGTCAAGCTGAGCGGGCGGCCGTCGACGAGGGCCGCGTGCTGTTCAGGCTTGATCTCGAGCCGTCCCATGCGTGCGAGCATGGCGACGGGTCAGGGGCGCGCGGTTATCCGGCCGTGAAGGTGTTGTGAACGGGTTGTGAAGAGAGCCCGGCCTTGGTCTCGACCTCCGCCTGCTGCTCCGGGGCGGGACGCAGCTCCTCGGCGACGATGCCCGCCGGTTCCGGGTCGAAGCGGTAGCCGATGCCGAAGTGGGTGTGGATGTACGTCCAGCTCGGCGAGAGGCTCTCCAGCTTCTTGCGCAGCTTGCGGACGAAGACGTCGACCGAGCGGTCGCCGTGGGCCATCGCGTAGCCCCAGACCCGCTGGTAGATCTGCTCGCGCTCGAGCACCTGGCCGCGCTCCTCGGCGAGCAGGTAGAGCAGCTCGAACTCGCGCCGGGTGAGGTCGAGGGCCTCGTCGCCGACGAAGGCCTGGAAGCGGTCGGGACGGATCTCCATCTCGCCGACCGCGAGCGGCGCGGCCTCGTGCTCCTGGCGCCCGCGGCGTCGCCGGCGCGAGACCGCTTCGAGGCGGGCGATCGCCTCCTCGGGGTGACAGGGCTTGGTCATCCAATCGTCGACGCCGAGCCGCAGCCCCTTGACCCGCTGGGCGACGGTGGAGCGGCCGGTGCAGACGACCAGGCCGAGGTCGGGCAGCATCTCGCCGATCCGCTCGAGGTAGGCCCAGGCTTCGTCGCCGAGGACGACCGGGTCGACCAGGAGGGCGTTCAGCTTCATCGCCACCAGGTCGCGCGGCGGCACGGGGCCGGTCTTCTGGCTGAGGTGCCAGCCGGCCGCCTCGGCGCGGCGGGCGAGAACGGTGACGAAGCCGCTGTCGGTGTCGAGGACGGCGATTCGGATGGACAGAGTGTATGCACCCGCGGGGGCGTTAACCCCTGCGTTCACAGGATTTTCACAGGTGCGCGCAAAGCGCCTCGAATTTGCGGGGAGCGGGTGGAAGACGCTTTAGAACGTCGCCGGCCGCAAGCCGGTGGCGATGATCAGCAGGATCGCGGCACCGGCGAAGTAGCGGTAGAGGACGAAAGGGCGGTAGCTGGTCGTCCGCACCAGGCGCAGGAGGAAGGAGATCGCGAAGTAGCCGGAGACGGCGGCGGCGATCGTCCCCACCACCATCGGGCCGCCGACGCCGGGCGGCAGCCCTTCTTTGGAGGCCTCCAGCGCCTTGTAAGCGGTGGCGCCGGCGACGGCGGGGATCAGCAGCAGGAAGGAGAAGCGGGCGGCGGCGTCGCGGTCGAGCCCGAGCCAGCGGCCGGCGGTGATCGTGATCCCCGAGCGCGAGGTCCCCGGCGCCAGCGCCAGCACCTGGGCGAGGCCGATGTACCAGCCGTCGCGCAGCTCGGCGTCGCCGAGGTTGCGGCGCTCGGGCATGCGGTCGGCGTAGCCGAGCAGGAAGCCGAAGAGGATCAGCTGGATCGCGATCATCCAGGGCTCGCCGAGGTGCTCGTCGATGAAGCTGGAGCCGAGGCCGCCGGCGATCACCGCGGGGACCGTGCCGATCGCGATCGCCACCGCCAGTTGCTGCTCCTGGGTGCGGATCGCCCGCTGCCGCGCCGCCTGCACGAAGCCGCGAATCAGAACCACCACCTCGACCCGAAAGTAGGCGATCGCGGCGATCAGGGTCCCGGCGTGCAGGGCGACGTCGAAGGTCTTGTTGAAGGTCTCGTGCTCCTGCAGGAAGGTGTAGTCCTGCAGCCAGGGGACGATGATCAGGTGGCCGGAGGAGGAGATCGGCAGGAACTCGGTCAGTCCCTGGACCACCCCCAGCAGCAGAGCCTCGAGGTTGGACATCGCGGGGGATCCTATGCCTCGCGACCTAAGGTTGCGCTAAATTCCCGCCCCGTGAAGCGCACCGTCGCAGCCCTGCTCTCGATCTGGGCCCTGATGCTGGCCGCCGCCCCGGTGGCCCTAGCCGACGAGGGAGTCGGCCTCGCCGGCCCGACCACCGACAAGACGGTGACCTTCTTCTGCTTCGGCGTGATCTTCTTCTTCGCCGCCCTGGTGATCGTCCTCTCGCTGATCCAGAACAAACTGGAGAAGCGCAAGGAACAGCGCCGCTCGGATCTGGCTCGCTTCAACTGAGGCGACTAGGTCTCCCTTTTTTTGGATCCGTTCATCGATGTCTATCGATGAAGTGATAACTTCGCGGCGATGACGGACCTGCCGGTGATCAACTGCTGCACGCCGCTGGCCGGCAGCTCGCTCGGCGAGAAGCAGGCTGGGGAGCTCGAGCTGGTGATGAAGGCATTGGCGGACCGCAACCGCTTGCGGATCGTCAACATGCTGCTGCGCGCCAACGGCGAGAGCGTTTGCGTCTGCGAGTTCGAACCGTTCTTGGGACTCGCGCAGGGGACCGTCAGCCACCACCTCAAGGTCCTGGTCGAAGCCGGTCTCGTCGAACGAGAGGGCCGTGGCACCCGCAGCTACTTCTCCCTCGTCCCCGGCGCCCTCGACGCGGTGCGCGAGGTTTTCGCCCCCGCGGCCGCCTGCTGCTGAGGCGATGGTTCCGCGCCCCAACCTCGCCCGCCGCGCCGCCGCCGAGGGGATCGGGGTTTTCGCCCTCGTCTTCGCCGGCTGCGGCGCGATCGTCGCCGAGGCCGAACACCCCGGCAGCCTGGGGGTGGTCGGAATCGCAATCGTCTTCGGGCTCGTCGTGATGGCGATGGTCTACGCCACCGGCCACCTCTCCGGCGCCCACCTGAACCCGGCCGTGACCCTCGCCTTCACCCTCACCCGCCACTTCCCCCGCGCCGAGGCGGGCGCCTACCTCGGCGCCCAGGCGGTCGGCGCCCTCGCCGGCGCCGCGCTCCTGGCCGCCGTCTGGCCCGACCAGCCGGCTGCCCTGGGAACCACCCTGCCCACCGTCGGTGGCGGCAGCGCCTTCGTCTACGAGGTCGTGCTGACCGCGTTCCTGATGTTCGTGATCATGGCTGTCGCCACCGACACCCGCGCGGTCGGCGCCGCGGCGGCGATCGCGATCGGCGGCACCGTCGGCCTCGACGCCCTCTTCGGCGGTCCGGTCACCGGCGCCTCGATGAACCCCGCCCGCTCGTTGGGACCGGCGCTGGTCTCCGGCGAGCTTCACGACCTCTGGATCTACCTGCTGGCGCCGCCGCTGGGAGCCGCGCTCGGCGCTCTCGCCTACCAACTGGTCCGCGGCGAGCATCCCAGCGAAGCGGCAACGGAAGGGGCCTGATGGCCCGCGCCCTCTTCGTCTGCCTCCACAACGCCGGCCGCTCGCAGATGAGCGAGGCGCTGTTCACCCAAGCCGCCGAAGGGCGACACGAGGCGCGCTCGGCGGGGACGACGCCGGCCGACCGGGTCCATCCCGAGGTGGTCGAGGTGATGGACGAGTTGGAAATCGACCTCAGCGATCGCCAGCCACGGAAGCTCGCGCGCGAGGACGCCGAGTGGGCCGATGTGGTGGTGACGATGGGCTGCGGCGACGAGTGCCCCTACATCCCCGGCAAGCGGTACATCGATTGGGACCTGGCCGACCCGAAGGGCCAGGCGGTCGAGGCGGTGCGGGCGACGCGGGACGAGATCGAGCGACGAGTGCGGGCGCTGGTCGCGGAGCTGGACGGCGGCGAAGCCGCGCTCTAAGAGAGGCGGAAGCCGGAGAGCAGGCGTTTCTCCGTCTCGCCCTCGACCTTGGCGATCACTTCGACGCGCCCCTCCAGCGGGGTGTCGCGGATCTTCGTCGCCAGCAGGTCGTCGACCTGGAAGATCCCGGCGCTGTTGTTCAACTGGATCTCGATCCGCACCGGCCGCTCCTCCCCCGCCCCGATCCGGACCTCGTCGACGGCGGCGGCGGAGATCGCGTGGATGCCCTCGTGGCCCAGCTCGATCGGGGTGCGGATGCGGCCCTGGGCCATGTCGAGAGCGTCGGCGACGCGGACGACGCCGGCCTCGAGGGTGTAGGGCTCGCCGCGGCGGCGGTGGCCGATGATCGCGTGCAGGATCTCCGAGGCGACGACGGTCCGCTCCGGCTCCTTGTAGGCGTCGGCGAGGAGGCGCCCGAGGGCGCCGTTGGCGAGGAAGAGCGAGTAGGCCTCGTGGTCGGCGCGGTGGATCGACATCCCGGTGTCGTGGAGGAGGGCGCCGCCGGCGACGACCACCTCGGCGTCGCGATCGCGCATCCCATGGTCGGCGACCATTGCCGGCTCGACCCCGGCGCGCAGTAGCAGCCGCAACAGCCGCAGGGCGATGTTGAGGACGATCTGCATGTGGACCCAGGAGTGGTCCGACATCCCCAGCCGCTCGGCGTGGACCTGGGTCATGTACCACCAGGCCCGCACCTGCTCGTCGGAGTTGACGGCGTCGAGGAAGCTCTCGAGCTTGCGGTTGCCGCGCGTCGGCGCCCGCACCCGCGCCTCCGCGATCGCCTCTTTCGGCGGTTTGCGTTTCGGCCCCTCGGCGTCGGGCGCCGGAACCTGCTCCTCGCCGGTCTCTATCGGCTCCTCAGCCATCGCGCGCATCGTAGATGCGCCGCAGGCGCTTTACCCGCAGATCGGCCAGGGGCTGGAGCCGGAGGCGGCGTAGAGGAGGGCGGCGCGGTAGTCCTGCTCAGCCTCGGGGGCCGCGGCCGGATCGCCGCTGCCGCCCATCGATTCCCAGGTGCCGTAGTCGAACTGGTATTTGCCGCGGTAGGTGCCGTCGGAGGAGACCGCCGTCGGGTCGCCGCCGGACTCGCAGGAGGCGATCGATTCCAGCGTCGCCATCGAGACGCCGCCGGGCAGCTCTTCGAAGGCTTCTTCGCGTTCGCGTTCGCGGCGCCGCTCGGCCGCGCGTTCTTCGGCGCGGATGTCGGCGGCGATCGCCTTGACGATGCGATGGAAGCGGTTGACCGGCCGCTGCAGCACCGCGGCCGGCGCCACTTCAGCCTGGCCGACGCTTGGGCCTTTGGTCTCTCCCTCCCCACCTGCAGCCAGCGCGGCCGCGGGGAAAGCGAGCAGGATGAACAAGATCGGCGTGAAATGTTTGCGTTTTGTGAGCAAGCGCGAAACCGTGAGGGTTCGCGCCGCTTATGTGTGTGGCCGCCATCACACTTCGTCTTCTGCTCGCGCGGATCCGCACGAACTCAGGCACAAACACCTGCGGCGCCAAGGTGACTCTGGTCGCAAATTTGCGGTGATGGAACGCTAGTTGATGGCCCGACGGAGTTCCCGGAACGCGCGATCGAGGATCGGCCCGGACTGTTCGGCAAGGCGACTCAACTTCCGCGACTGACCCCGGGCCTTCCTAATGGCAGCTCTGTTTCGCCTCAGCGTGCGTTCGACCCGCTCATCCAGTTGCTGATCCGTCATAACCGCTCCTTTCTCGAGCCAACATGTCGTGGAGTCCCTCGATCAGTTCGTCCGATTCATCCATGTGCTCCGTCAGTTCGGCCACTTCTTCTTCTCTCGCCAGAGCTGCCGTTCGCCAGAAGCTGACCTGCCCTTCGATCTCACTGACCGTCGTCTCCGAAATCTCGAACGGACCGGCCCGTCGCAGCCACTCGCCGTTCTTCATGCGTATGGCAGTGGAGACGACGATGAAGACACCGCCGAAGGCCAGAACGGCGGCGGCAGAGATAAGCAGGAGGCGCGCCGCCCAGACCACGCCTCGATTGTCGAAGACGTTGTCGACGAAGTCCGGGTTCCGCGTCACCGGCAGGTCGGTGGGGTACAGACCCTTGGCGAGCAGAGCGATGCCTACAGCAGAAGCCGCGACGAAGGTGGCCACCAGCGCGACATGGCGAGGCTCACCTCCTCCATGCGTCGAGCGGGTCTCTGCCGAATCCACCATCTCGGCGAGACTACCAATTTTCTCAGACGAAACGTTTCAGACTGCTTTTGCGATCAGCAGGCGCAGGTCTGGCAGCCGCCGGAACGACTTCACCTCGGCCTTGCCGTAGCCGCTCTCCCCCATCCACCGGGAGACGTCCTCGACGGTGTAGGTGTCGGCGCCGGAGGTGAGGTGGAAGAAGAGGCCGAGGACGGAAGCGAGGTTGGCGCGCTGGCCGCCCGGGCGGTCGTAAAGGTCGAGGACGCAGAGCGGGGCGCCCGGCCGCAGGACGGCGCGGATGCGGGCGAAGAGAGCGCGGATCTGCTCCGGCGAGAGGTGGTGGATGATGTTGAAGCAGAGGGCGCCGTCGTAGTGGCCGTCGTAGTCGACCTCATACATGTCGCCGACCAGGTAGCGAACGCGCTCGCCCATCCCCGCCTCGGCGACGATCTCTTTGCCGACGTTGGCGCTACCCGGCAGGTCGACGATCGTCGCCCGCAGTCCCTCGTGGCGGCGGCAGAGCGCCATCGAGAACTCGCCGTGGGCGCCGGCGACGTCGAGGATCGAGTGCGCCCCCTTAGCGAGCGGGATCGCCTTCGCGACTTCGGCGCTGGAGAGGCGCGCGATCTGGTACTGGCCGCGGATGTAGGAGCGCCAGTAGGGGTCATCCGGGCCTTTCTCGTGCAGCTCGACGTGCTTGCCCTCGCGGACCAGGTCCTCGAGCCCGGCGTACCAGTCCCAGTAGTAGGCGGTGTCGGCGAGGAAGTCCCCGAGGTAGGTGTCCGAGCGCGGGTCGAGCCATTTGCGCCCGCTCTTGGTCAGCTCGTAGCGCCCGTCGGGCCGCTGCGCGACGTGCTTCATCGAGGCGATCACGTCGAGGACTCGGATCGTCCCGGTCGGCTGCAGGCCGAGGTGCTCGGCCAGCTCGGTCGGCTCCCGCGGCCCCTCCGCCAGCGCCCCGAGGATCCCGGTCCGCTGCGCCACCTGCAGCGAGCGCGCCACCGGCATCGCGTACATCGCCTCGCCGATCGGCGTCGGCAGCTGCCCGAGCATCAGCCCGAGCCGCTCGACCGCTCCGTCCGGAATCGCTCCTAACCGCATCGCCGTCAATCTATCCGCGATCATCGACGGATGGGAGACGCGCCGACTTCGAGGCTGCTGCTGGCCTGCCCCGACCAGCCGGGGCTGATCGCCCGCGTCAGCGGCTTCCTCGCCGAGTCCGGCCTCAACATCGTCGACGTCGACCAGCACTCGAGCGCCGAGGGCCGCTTCTTCATGCGGATGGTCTTCGACCACGTCCCCGAGGCCGAGCGCGAGGCGCTGGAGCTGCGCTTCGCCCGCGAGATAGGCGAGCCCTTCGCGATGGACTACGGGTTCCACGACGCGGCGCGGACGAAGCGGGTCGCGATCATGGTCAGCCGCGAGGACCACTGCCTCTCTGACCTGCTCTGGCGCTGGCGCAACGGCGACCTCGGCGGCGAGCTGGCCGCGGTCCTCTCCAACCATCCCGACCACGCCAACCAGGCCGAGGCGGTCGGCCTCCCCTTCCACCACGTGCCGGTCGACCCCGCCGACCGCCCCGCGGCCGAGCGCCGAGCGCTGGAACTCCTAGAAGGCGTCGACCTCCTCGTCCTCGCCCGCTACATGCAGATCCTCTCCCCCGAGTTCCTCCGCGAGCTCGGGGCCCCGGCGATCAACATCCACCACAGCTTCCTCCCCGCCTTCGTCGGCGCCGACCCCTACCACCGCGCCTACGAGCGCGGCGTCAAGCTGATCGGCGCCACCGCCCACTATGTCACCGCCGATCTCGACGCCGGCCCGATCATCGCCCAGGACGTCACCCGCGTCGACCACCGTGACGAGGTCGCCGACATGATCCGCCTCGGCCGCGACGTCGAGCGCCTCGTCCTCGCCCGCGCGGTGATGGCTCACCTCGACGACCGCGTCCTCCTCGACGGGGAGCGTACGATCGTCTTTTAGATGACCGCGCTGCCGCCCGGATCCCGCGCCCCCGCCCTGGTGCAGGGGCTGCGCTACGTCCGCGACCCGATCGACTTCCTCTCCAGCTTCCAGCGGCGCTACGGCGACATTTTCACCGTCCGCTTCCCCTTCTACGGCCGCATCGTCTACGTCGCCGGCCCGGAGCTGGTGAAAGAGGTGTTCACCGGCTCCCCCGCCGTCTTCCACGCCGGCGAGGCGAACGCGGTCGTGCTGGAGCCGGCGCTGGGGCCGCACTCGATCCTCACCCTCGACGACGAGGCCCACCTGCGCCAGCGCAAGCTGCTGCTGCCGCCCTTCCACGGCGAGCGGGTGCGCCGCTACGGCGAGCTGATCGAGGAGGTGACCCGGCGCGAGATGCAGACCTGGCCGGTCGGGGAGCCATTCGCGCTGCGCACCCACACCCAGCGGATCACCCTCGCGGTGATCCTCCGCGCCGTCTTCGGGATCAGGGACGAGGCCCGTGTCGACCGCGCGACGGAGCTGATCGACCGCTTCTCCGCCCGGGTGACGACGATCATCAGGTTCCCCGTCCTCCGCCGCGATCTTGGACCCCGCAGCCCCTGGCGGCGCTTCCTCCGCGCCCGTTCCGAGCTCGACGAATTCATCTTCGAGGAGATCACGCTGCGGCGGGCGGAAGAGGGGAATGAGGAGCGGGAGGACGTCCTCTCGCTGCTGCTGCGGGCCCGGCACGAGGACGGCTCGCCGATGTCCGATACCGAACTGCGCGACGAGCTGGTCACCGTGGTCGGCGCCGGCCACGAGACGACCGCCACCGCCCTCGCCTGGGCTATCGAGCGGCTCCTGCGCAACCCGCGCGCGCTCGGGCGCCTGCGCGCGTCGGTCAGCGCCGGCCGCAGCGACTACCTGGAGGCGACGGTCAAAGAGACGCTGCGGGTGCGGCCGGTGATCATCGACGTCGCCCGCAAGCTGACCGCCCCGGCGATCATCGGCGGCTACGAGCTGCCGGCCGGCAGCTTCGTGATGCCGGCGATCGCCAGCCTGCACCGGCGCGAGGACTTCTTCCCGCAGCCGGAGGAGTTCCGGCCCGAGCGTTTCCTCGATAACCGAACCGAGAACTACGCCTGGATCCCCTTCGGCGGCGGCGTCCGCCGCTGCGTCGGCGCCGCCTTCGCCGAGTTCGAGATGCGCATCGTCCTCCGCGAATTCGTCACCAGGGCGGCGCTGCGGCCCCCCGATCCCACCCCGGAGAAGGTGAGGATCCGCAACATCACCCTGGCCCCACACCACGGGACCCGAGTCGTCCTCGAGCGCCAGCTCACCCGCCCCGACACCGACTTCGCTCCCGACTTCGCCGCCGCGGAGCGAGCCCGCACCTAATCCCGACTCTCCGATTCGCAGATTGAGGCGGTTTCGCCAAGGAACAATGGGTCGGGGCTGATCGTCGACAAAGCTTCTTCGAGTGCCTCCGCGCATTCAGGACCCACCCCGCTTTCGAGAAGACCTTCGACGGTCGCTCGGAAGATCTCTCTGTATTTCTCTTCCCGTTGCAAGACAAGCCTCTGAATGCAGATTTCCTCATTTTGACCACTCTTCTTCCAGCACTGAGCCCTAGCAGCGATAGCCCCACGGCGGTTAGCCACGCCAAATTTATGTTCGGCAACAGCGATCGCCTTGGCATCGGCTGGACTCGTAGTCGAAGACGAGCCGCAACCGGCGAGGGCAGTCGCGGAAAGCAGCAGTACCAGCGTGACTACGTAGGTAGCCGGTACCTGCGTCTTGCGCGCTTCTGAGGGCCTTAGGCGTCTCATCCGCCGAGCTTGAGGCTGAGAGGCCGAAGGTGCGGATTGCCGAAAACACCAGGCGCCTTGCCAGCCTTCATCCCTGGCGGCGTCAGCAATGGCTGAACCAGGGTCTGGGTGAGTTTGTGGCGGCCAGCCGAGACCAAGCCGATCGACCGGCCGGAGATACTGTTGTAGACAGGGGCGCCACTGTCGCCACGCTGAGCGGGGTGATTGAAATGCACCCAGTAACCATAGTGCGCCACTCCATCAAATGCTCCTGCCCAAAATGAGGTGCGCCCGATCACTTCACCGCAGGAGACCCCGGTCATGACACCGGAAAAGCATAGTTCGTCGCCTTTCTTTGCCGTCCCTGCTGGCTCAGTCGGCAACAGACCCCCATTGGAAGCCCATATACCTTGCGGGACGACCTCGGTGTCTTCGACTCTGATCGCCTCTGCATCGGTGGTAGGAGATTCGTCCAGCACGCGGTAAGCGCTCCGCGTCACTTCCTCTCCCACTTTTTTCCAGTGACTTTCATCTAGATTGTTAGAATCGATCGACCGGTAGACGCGCTTTTCCCACGATATCGGATTGCAGTGACCGGCAGTGAGCACGAAGAGGCGCCAAGGCTTGCCTGGCACCTCATCCGCTCTGTCTTTGGCGCCAAAGCCCGCGGTGCACGTCGCGTTGCCGTCATGTTTAGGGGGGGAGTCGGCAGTGTAGTGGCGAGTGAAAATTCCGTCCCCGGCTCGCATCCTGCCCTCGTTCCGGTAACGCCCTCCCAGCAAGCTCCCCTCTTTTTCTTCAAATTCGACGGTGATCGGTGCGTTTATTCCGAACATCTGGTGCAGGGTACTTTCAACCTGGGCGATATTCGGCGTGCCGATTTGAACGGTCCTTCCAGCCTCGTCGGCCTCCACGCTGACGATCTGTTCTCGCAGAGTTGGACTAGATTCGATTGCGCTCACCACTGATTCTGAAGATGCCTGCACGGCGAGGTAAGAAGAGGTCGGAGTGCTCGGATAGACCTGTAGCCTTTCCCCACCCACGAGGGATAGAGACGCCACGAGGCTCGCGAGACTTTCAGCCTGGTTGGCAGTGAAGCCGATATGCATGATTCCCCCGGCCCGGTGGTCGAGGTAGTACCCCGCGAAGGTACTTGGGCTCGTTTCTTCGATCCAGCGGTTGATCCGTTCCGCGTCAAGGTTGTAGAACCATGCGCGATATTCCAGCTCGGCGATGTCGAGGGGCCGCAGCGGAACTCCCCAGCGTTGCCATGACGCTCTAGCTACGGGGTCGCCTTCATACCACGCGTTGATGAGATTGAAGATTCGTTCGTTCCTCTCAACCTCATTCGCGACCGGAAAGACGATCTCCAATCCATGCTCTTCTCGAAACTGAAGCACGTCCGCGAACCTAGGAGGAACAGGAGTGCCTTGTGCCGGCGGTGGAGGTGGCTCGGGGATGTCGACCCAGAATCGCTCGCTAGAAGTTTGTCCTAGTCGATCAGTAATCAATACTTCCAGGTCGAGCCGTCCGGGCAGGTTCAGTTCCGTATTCATGACCCACTCACTCAGCACCGTTTTGCACTCAATCCCCGGATCTTCGGTCTGCTCGCAACTCGTCTCATGGACGAGTTGGCTTCCCTCTGCAATGACTTGGACTGAGGCAATTCCCTCCTCGGAGTGGCCTTGAATGTCCAAGTATTGATCGCCGGGGAGCAGGCCATCCTCTTTGTTGCGGTTTTCATACATCCCGCCAGCCAGATCGTTGAAGACAGGCGGCTGAAGCGCGTTCCACCACTTGAGAACGGACCCGTCTTCGCCAATGTCGTAGGTGATGTGCGGGGCATCCGAAGGCACCACCACGGTGCGGCGCGGAAGATCGCTGTATTCGAAGGTAGTGGTCTTGGATGGATCGGCCCCAGCGGGGTCGACGGTGACCGACTTGACCCGGCCGTCAGCCTGGTAGGCGATCGAGCCCCAAGTGCCGTTCGGAAGCGTGACTTTGGTCATCCGGCCACTAGCGTCGTATTCGTATTTCATTTCGCCAGCGGGGCCTTTGTGGCCGGTTAGATCGTCGCCGACGTGGGTGTAGGTGTGGGTGCCGGCAGCGTTACCGCTGACTTTGCTGACCAGAGCTTCGGGGGTTTCGACCGTGATCTTGGGGTCGCCGTCTGAGAGGTCAAGGGGCGGCGCCTGGGCCTGGCAGTAGTTGCCGAGCATCCACTTCTGGATGCGACCGACGGTGACGTCGGTGACCCAGATGTGTCCCTGGCTGTCGCTGGTGATCCCCATCGGTAGGCCGAGGAAGAGGGAGCCTTCGGTGAAGCCCGAGGATCCGAACTGACCGACGTATTCGCCTTTGAGGTTGAAGCGCTGCACCCGGTTGTTGCTCTGATCGCCGACCCAGACGTTGCCGTGGCTGTCGATCTCGATCTCGTCGGGATGGTTGAACTGACCCGGGCCACTGCCGGCCGTGCCGAAGCTGCCGAGGTAGCTCCCGTCGGGTTTGAAGGCCGTGATGCGGTTGTTCAGCCAGTCCGCGACCCAAACGTTCCCTTCCGGATCGACGTCGAGGCCGGTCGGTTCGCCGAGCTGTCCGGTGCCCGAGCCTTTGGAGCCGACGACTTTGAGGAAGTTGCCGTTCTCGTCGAACTTCTGCAGGCGGCCGTTGTCGGTGTCGGAGACCCAGATGTTGCCTTGGAAGTCGGTGGTCACCGCTTCGGGGGCCGTGAACTGGCCGTTTCCGGTCCCCGCCGAGCCGAACTTCGAAAGGAACTGGCCCGAGGGGTCGAACTTCTGGATGCGGTTGTTGGCGGAGTCGACCACCAGCAGGTTGCCATCGCGGTCTACCGTGATCGAGGTCGGCTGGTTGAACTGGCCGTTGCCGGTGCCGAGCGAACCGAATTTCGCCAGGTATTTCCCGCTCGTGTCGAACTTCTGGATCCGGTTGTTGTTCTTGTCGACCACCCAGAGGGAGCTACCGGCCAGGGCGATGTCCGCTGGGGCTTTCAGCTGGCCGTCCCCGGTGCCGCTCGAACTGAAGGAGGAGACGTAGGCGGGTTTTTCGACCGGGACCAGCCATTCCTGGATGCGGTGGTTGTTGACGTCGGCGACGTAGAGGTGGCCCTTCGAGTCGGCCGCGATCCCCAGCGGGAAGGCGAAGCTGAACTGCCCCTGCCCCGTCCCGCTCGAGCCGAACTTGCCTTTGAACTGAGCCGAGAGGTCGAACTGCTGGATGCGGTTGTTACCCTGGTCGCCGACCCAGACATTGCCGAGCTTGTCGATCTCGATCTCGTCGGGATGGCTGAACTGGCCGTCGCCGCTGCCGAGCGAACCGAACTGGCTGAGGAATTCGCCGTTGCCGTTGAAGCGGGAGACCCGGTTGTTCTGCCAGTCGGCGACCCAGAGGTTGCCGGAGGAATCTATGTCGAGCCCGGTCGGTTCGCCGAGCTGACCGGTTCCCGAGCCTTTGGAGCCCGCCGCTTTCACGAAGACCCCTGCAGAGGTGAACTTCTGCAGCCGGCCGCTATAGGTGTCGGAGACCCAGATGTTGCCGCTCGCGTCGATCGCGATGCCTTCGGGGCCCGAGCCCGCGAATTGGCCATTGCCGGTGCCAGCGGACCCGAATTTCGAGAGGTAGATGCCCGCTGAGGAGAAACGCTGGACACGGGCGTTGCCCGAATCGGTGACGAGCAGATCGCCGTTGCTCGCGATGGCGATCGCCGTCGGCCGGTTGAACTGGCCGTTGCCGGAGCCAAGGGAGCCAAATTTCGCCAGGTATTTGCCCGTGGCGTCGAACTTCTCGATCCGGTTGTTGCCCCTGTCGACGACCCAAAGGTTCCCCTGCGAGTCGACGGCGACATCGGCGGGGGTTTTCAACTGCCCGTCGCCGGCGCCATTTGTGCCGAAGGAGCGGCCGAAGGTGGGGGTCGTGATCAGCTGGGACTCGGGGATGTCGGGTTCCGCGGAGAAGGTGGCGGGGTCTTCGACCTCGATTTCGGCCAAGTCGCCACCTTCGTAGGAATAGTCGACCTTGGCGTAGCCGTCGGTCAGGAGCGCCTCCGCCTGTCCTGTGGAATCGAAGGAGACCGAGGTAGCCGATTCGCCGCTCTCGTCGGTCAGCTCGTAGCCGCCACCCGCCTTCTTCTCGATCGTCGCCTGCAGGACAGGGTCGAATTTGCTGGCGCCGACCTCGGTCGGCAGCGCCACCTTGTCTTCGATCGCACCGCTGGACTCGACGACGTCGGCTTGGCTGGAGCTGAGGGGGTCGAGCTCGGGCGTCTCGGCCAAGGTCCAGCCGTCGCCCCACTCGGTGTTCTCGGCGCTCGGCAGCATCGAGTTGTAGAAGCGTTCGACCTCGAGATCGGCGCCGGCGCCGCTGATGTCGATGTCCTGCTCGCGGTAGACGAGGTTGCCGTTCATCACATTGACCGCGAGTTCGGGGCGAGCGGGGTGCTCTTCTTCGGCTTCGCTGCCTGAGCCGTCGGGGAGCGGGAAGTACTGCATGACGTACTCGTCCTTCATCCCCGTGGCGGGGAAGTATTCGAACTCGATTTTCCGTTCTTCCACGTTGTCGACCTGATCGCGAACCTTGACTTCGAGGGTGTGATTGCCCGCGGTGGTCAAGGTGCTCAGCTTGAGTTCGTAGGTCTTGCTCATCGGCCGGCTGTCTTCGGTCGCCGTCTGCGCCGTCCACGGGACGCTCTGTTTCACCCCGTCGAGGAAGACTTCGATGTTCTTGACGCCCGATCGCCTCGTCAGGTTGGTCTGGTTGCTTCCGTCCGTGGCGGCGATATTGAGGTTGTAGACGGGGAGAGAGAGTTCGTCCCCTTCTCCGGGCAGATGCTCGCTGCTGCCACCCTCGTTGGTCGCTTGGGCGAGCTGGCCGCTCAAGGTGACTTCTGGCGGCGTGCGGTCGACCTTGGTAGTGAATTTCGGCCCCGCGGCCGCCTTGCCCGACGGATCTTCGGCGGCGACGCCATTTTCGGTGACTCCTTGGTTGAAGCTGAGCCCCGTGAGGCTGAAGTTCACGCTGGTGTTATTTGGACACCGATTGCCGTAGAGGCCGGTGCAGCCGGTGAATCTTGGGATCGGACCTTTGCCATCGACCGTGATTGACGCCTTGTAGATGCCTAACCCCTCATCGGCGGCATTGACGCCAACCGTGATCGAGCTGGTACCGCTCAACCATCCGCTCGATGGGGTGACGGTCGGCGCGCTGACGACGGGGGGCCACTGGTCGTCGATCCAAAGCGCGACTCCGCCTGCGTAGGTGTAGCGGTTGCAGCCGATCCAAACGCCGTTGCCGGTGCCCATCCCGATGATGAAGGCCTGCCCGTTGCCGTCGAGGCTGTAGGTCCCCGTTTTGGCTTTGTCGGTGACGACCGGATTCCAGACTTCCCCCGGTTCCCAGAGCATCCCGACGTAATCGTGGGGCTCAGAGGAGGTGCCGCAAGATTCATCGTTCCGAAAGAACGGCGTCAGCCAGGCATGGGTGATGTAGGTCTTCGCGTTCGCGGTGCTGTAGGACCACTGGCCGAACTGTTTCGCGCCGTAGAAGACGTTTTTTTCAGAGCTGATCATCAGGCCCGCATGCGAGCCTTCCCAGCAGCAGATCCAGCTCTTGAGCTGAGAGTTGTTGGATTTGTAGACCCAGGCTCCGTTCGTGAGGGCGTCCCATTTGGCGTTGGTGAGGTACCAGTTGCTCGGGTTGTTGGCCCAGTCCTCGATCACCGGATCAACAAGGATCGGGGCGGCGTAATCCCCGCCTCGGTGGTCGACGTGGAGCACGATCGCATTGGGCTCCACGGTCAGCTCCACCGGCACCTCCGTTCCCTGGGCGTCAGTTGCGACCGGCCTCGCGATCCGGGTGAGAATCTCGTCCTGCCGGACCACCTCGGCACCACCGCTGCCGTCGGACCGCAGTTTCGCGCCGTCAGGAACGTCGATTGCGAAGCGGAGATCCTCCGGGCTCGCTTCAGAGCGAAGCAGGTTGAAGAGCTCTACGCCGCCCGAGGTCGGCGCGGCCAGCAGGTCGGTGTCCGGGAGGACATCGGAGTAGAAGAGGCTCTTGTCGCCGAAGCGCCGCGCCACGGCGGGATCGGCGGCTGCCTGGGAGATCGCAAAGCCTTCTTCGCCGACCTGGGCAGCTTCGTCGGCTGCGAGCGGCAGCGTGAGATCGACGAGGCCGTTGTCGGGCTCATACCCTTCCGGGGTAGCTTCAAGGCTCAGCTCGACCTTGGCCAACTCACCGTTCTCGTCCTCGGCGCGGACGGGAATACCGGCATCGAGGAGCGAGTTTTCCCCGTCCTCTTTGACTGCCGCGGCGGTCTCCTCCAGCGGCCGGATCAACTGCGCGTCGCTAAGGAAGCGAGCCGGGTCGTCGTTCAGCGCCTGAAGCTGTTCATCGAATGCAGTCCGAAGCAGTTCTTCAGACGCCGAAGCCGAGATATCGGCAAAAGCCCTCCACGATACGTCGCGCTGGTGTTCAGCTTCGGGACTTTCAAGCCATTCTTCGTGTTTGGCTTCTTCCTCGGCGACAGCTTCGAGGTCGACCGGGACGATGCGGTCCCCATCGAAATAGCGTTCGGGGTCGTCTCCGGATGCTTCCAGTCCTGGTTCCTGAAGCGCGTCGCGGGGGGCATCCGACGCTTAGGCGCCTGATGCCACCCAGATCACAATGAGGAGAAAGGCGAGCGCAGAAAGGAGTAGACCGGCCTCTACGCCTTGGACCTTCCGCCGACTTACTGGCACATCTCCCCCTGTCTCAGCAGTTGCATTCGTCCAGGGGGAGGAACGGTCCCGCTGAATCTCAGGGGAACCCAACACTAAGCAGATATATTTTCAATACCAATTATTTAGCTTAGTTTGGTTTTGGTAAATATTGAAGGTGCTGTTGATCATTTTGTCTAGTTGGTTATTAGCTGCCACGGCCCGCCGTGACTGCCGCCATCCTTCCTCCTGGACAGCGTGACTCTCAGCGGTACTCAAGCCTCGGCAGCCGCCTGAGCTTCCTCCCACTCCGCGTACAGCTCTTCGACCGCGGCTTTCGCTTCTCCGTGGCGCTTCGTCGCCCCCTCGACCCGGCCCGGGCTCGACCAGGCCGCGGGGTCGGCGAGCTCGTCCTCGAGTTCGCGCAGCTTCGCCTCGGCCCGCTCGATCCGCTCCTCCAGCTTCGCCGCCTTGCGGGCCGCTTTCTGCGCGGGCTTGGTGGCGCTGTACTTGTTGCCGCCACCGCGCGGCTTGGTCGCCGCCTGCGCCTCGGCTTCTATTTCGTCTCGACGCGCCTGGTACTCGGCCCAGCCGGTTGGGTGGCTCTCCAGCCGACCGCCCTCGCAGACGAGGGTGCGGCTGCCGACCGCCTCCAGCAGCGCCCGGTCGTGGGAGACCAGCAGGACCGCGCCCTCGAACTCGGTCAGCGCGTCCTCTAGCGCCTCGCGGCTCTCGATGTCGAGATGGTTGGTCGGCTCGTCGAGGACGAGGACGTTGGCGCCGGAGGCGACGAGGATCGCCAGCGAGAGCCGCCGCTGCTCGCCGCCAGAGATGTCGGAGAGCTGCTTCTCGACCTCCGCTCCGGAGAAGAGGAAGCCGCCAAGCAGGGCGCGCGCCTGATTCTCGGTCAGCCCCGTCTCCCGCTTCGCCGCGTCGAGCACGGTGCCGCCGCCGGCCGCGGTCTCGGCGTGCTGGGAGAGGTAGCCGATCTTGACGTTGTGGCCGGTGCGAACGCTGCCGGCGGCCGGCTCGCGATCGCCGGCGAGGGTCTCGATCAGGGTCGTCTTGCCGGCCCCGTTCGGCCCGACCAGGACCACGTGTTCCTCGCGCTCGATTTCCAGGTTCGCCCCCTCCAGCAGCGTCCGCCCCGGCACCTCGAGCCTGCCGTTGACCAGTTTCAGCACCACCCGCCCCGGCCGCTCCGGTGGCTTGAAATGGAAGCGCAGGTTGCGGTTGTCGCGCTTTTCGCTCACCGGCCCTTCGCGCTTGGCCTTCTCGATCATCTTCACCCGCGACTGCGCTTGGCGCGCCTTCGTCGCCTTGTAGCGGAAGCGCTCAACGAAGCGCTCCATCCGCGCAATCTCCGCCTGCTGGCGCTCGATCGCTTTGCCGAGCGCGATCTGCCGCGCCGCCTGCTCCTGGCGCCAGGCGTGCCAGGGGCCAGCGAAGAAGCGGGCGCGGCCGGCCTCCAGCTCCAGCACCGAGGTCCCGACCGCCTCTAGGAACCAGCGGTCGTGGGCGACGAGGACGACGGCGGCGTCGAGGTCGACCAGGTAGCGCTCGAGCCACTCCAGCGAGGGAATGTCGAGATGGTTCGTCGGCTCGTCGAGCAGCAGCAGGTCGGGGCGGGTGGCGAGGGCGCGGGCCAGGGAGGCACGGGTCAGCTCGCCACCGGAGAAGGTGTGCAGCGGCCGCTCGGCCTGCTCGGCCTCGAAGCCGAGACCGCGGAGGACGGCGAGGACGTAGTCGCGCCAGCGGTAGCCACCGCCGGCTTCGAGCCGCTGCTGGGCGGCGGCGTAGGCCCGCATCGTCTCCTCGCTCGCCTCGCCCCCCATCTCCCCCTCCAGCCGCTCCAGCTCGGCCTCGGTCTCGAGCATGTCGGTGCGGCCGGAGAAGACGTACTCGCCGAGCGCCATTTGCGATTCCCGCGGCGGCCGCTGATCGTGCAGCGCCACCCGCGCCCCCCGCTGGACCGCCAGCGAGCCCGCATCCGGCGCCAGCTCGCCCGCCAGCACCCGCAGCAGCGTCGACTTGCCGGCGCCGTTACGGCCGGAGAGCGTCATCCGTTCCCGCGGCTCCAACTTGAAGGAGACCTCCTCGAAGAGGAGCCTGCCGCCGACGTAGACGTCGAGCGAGGTTGCGGTCGCGATTGCCATAGAGGGATCAAGCGTAAGCTGACGGCGTGGAGCGAGACGAGCTGCGGGCGATCCAGGCACCGCTGAAGGAGCGCTACGAGCGCTCGCCCGAGAGCGCCGTAGTCACCCTCGAAGCCGAGGGGACCCTTGGCGAAAGCGTTTCCTGCTCGGTGCAGACGGGACGGGCGGTCGCCGAGGCCGGCCTCCATCCCGCCACGGGCGGCGACGGCACCCTGCTCTGCTCGGGCGACATGCTGCTGGAGGCGCTGGCGGCCTGCGCCGGCGTCACCCTGCGCGCCGTTGCCACTTCGCTCGGGATCCCGGTCGAGGGTGGGCGTGTCCACGCCGAGGGCGACCTCGACTTCCGCGGCACCCTCGCCGTCGACCGCGAGGCGCCGGTCGGCTTCCGCTCGATCCGCCTCCGCTTCGAGCTCGAGACCGACGCCGACCAGGACCAGCTCGAGACCCTGCTGAAGCTGACCGAGCGCTACTGCGTCGTCTTCCAGACCTTGGCAACGCCGCCAGAGCTGTCGGCGACGATCGCCTAGTCGAGCCTCGCCGCGATCTGCTCGACGGTTCCACGCCCGGCTTCTTCTTCAGGAACGAGACCTGCAGCTTCCCCTTCGATTTCTCCACCTTCTTGGGATCGAACGGCCGCCGCCCCGCCACCGCCGCGATCTCCTCCCCGCTGCGCAGGAACACCGGCACCTCGTAGGCAAGCCGCTCCCCCAGCTCCGCTTCCACCCGCGCCGCCAGCTTCGCCTCCGCTTCCCGCTTCGGCGCCGCGAAGATCACGTTGCCGCTGGCCCGGAAGGTCGACACCTCCTCGAACCCCATCTCCTCGAAGTGCCGTCGCAGCTCCTCGTTCTTGATCCGCCGCCCACCCAGGTTCATCCCGCGCAGGACAAATGCTGGAGGGATCGACAACAAGTTGCACCTAGCTCCGGCGGAAGCAGACGGCGCGCGGCCTGTTCCGCGGTCGACGCTTCTTCGCGTTCCTGCGGATCCTCTCCAGGTCCCTGTCCAGCCGCCACTCTGTCGGCGTGCGCAGACCCTTCGCCTTGTTGCAGTGCCGGCAGGCGGCGACGAGGTTCGCCGGAACCGTCCGGCCACCTCGCCCCCGCGGGGCCACGTGGTCGACTTCGGCGGTCTCCTTACCGCAGTACGCGCAGGTCCAGCCGTCGCGCTCGAGGACGGCGCCGCGCAGGATCGGGTGGATGCGTCGCTGGGCCGGGTCGGAAGCGGCCGGGTCCCAGTGCAGGAGCGGATTGGAGGCTGAGGGAATTCGCATCGAGGAGAGAACCGCCCTACCGCGGTCTCCTAGGTAGACCCCCGGACCGGACCGGAGTTGCGGTCGGGGCAGTCGGATACCCGAGCCGTTGAGCAAGGAAACCGAAATGCCAATCGGTCTCTAGCGCTGTTCGCGGAGGCCGACCTCGCAATCGGGCACCCAGAATTCGCAGTGGTGGGCGCAGAGGCGGCGAGGCGGGTCGATCGGCTCGATGTTGTGGGCCTGTCGCAGCGGAATGCTGCGATGTTCGTCCGCCACGTCGGGGGCGGGATGGCCCCGTGGCTCCTCGATCAGCTGAACTCCGGGGCTCACGGACACGTCCAAGACGAAGCCGGCGATGTCCTCGCAATCAGCGGTTCGGCCCTTGACCCACGAACCCAGTTCGCAGTGCGGATAGCGGACGAATCGCAATGCCGCCCTCAGACCCGACAGCTCTGCCACGCTCCAAACTGCGATACCAAGAGCGCCGAGAAAGCCGACTGCGCTCTTTCCCTCCTCGGAGTCGATCGCCGTGCTGCCGACGGCGAAGAACAGGGCTACGAGAACGACGAGCCCGAGGTAGACCACAAGCTCCGAAACCATTCGGTGCAGGACCCAATAGCGAGCGTAGTCCATCCCCCGCCCCTCCCGGTGAATCTCGGGACGACAGGCGGGTTCGTTATAGACACCCTCCCGGAAAGGGCGGATCAGGTACCAGTCGACCGAGCTGGAGACGAAGACGCCCAAGGGAACGGCCAGCAGGCTGATGCTCGCCACCACCGCCTCTCCGTCCTGCAACGGAGGCCCGACGAGCTCAAGCCCGAGGGCGAGCTGCAGCCAGGCGAGAGCCGCGGGAAGAACGAGCCCTCCGAAGAGACAGCTGAGCATCACCCGGTCTTTTCCCCGTCGGTCACCGCTGCGAGGGTCGCCCTCACCCCTGACCAAGAACCGGTAGCGAGCGAAGAAATACAGCCAGAACAGCAAGCCGATGACCAGGAAGACACCCACCGCGAGGGCCACCTCTTGGCCGAGGACGACGAGGGTCGCAAGGGTGACCACTGCCGTCACGAATGCCTGGATCTGCACATACGGTCGCGGCTTCATCTTGGTACGGCAATTTATTTGCAGCTTCGGTCGGGTCCCTCTGGGGACCCGACCGGCTGATGGAGGCGCCGAGATTCGAACTCGGATCCGCGGACGCGGTGCGAGGGTGTCTACAGGTTTAGCTGGCGCTTGATTCTCGTCTCCCGGGGTCCGCGCCAGCGGGCACTGCGGGAGATAAAGCCCCTTTGATGTTCCCTGGCGGTCAGGGCGGTCCGCCTGGGTGAGCCCACTTCTGAAGCCGGTGCCCCTCCCCGTGGGCGAGGGAGGACCGACTCTCACAGCGCTTAGCTTCTAACTAAGCGGCGAGGGCGAACTCATGGTCCGCACGTATTGGTTTGTGCTGGGGTTTAACGAGGCCTCCAGCAACCTCGACCTGCAACCGTTCGCACGAGTCGACCACGTCGAAGCCTGTCGCCCCCGTGCTTGGAATGCCTGATGATTGTAGGTGACCTGGGTTACCGACCCTGAGGGGTCGACCTGAAAGGATGCGCCCGATGAGCGAGCACAGCTACGACGCGATCGTCCTCGGCGCCGGCCCCGCGGGCGAGGTCTGCGCCGGCCGCCTCGCCGACGCCGGCTGGAAGGTGGCGATCGTCGAGCGCGACCTGATCGGCGGCGAATGTTCCTACTACGCCTGCATGCCCTCGAAGGCGCTGCTGCGCCCGGCCGACGTGCTGGCCGAGGCGAAGCGGATCCCCGGGGTCCCCACCGGCCACGGGGAGCTGGAGGCCCCCGCGGTCCTCGCCCGCCGCGACGAGGTGATCCACGACCAGGACGACTCCGGCCAGCTGCCCTGGCTGGAAGAGCGCGACATCGACCTGATCCGCGGCAGCGCCCGCTTCGACGGCGAGCGGCGGATCGCCGTCGACGAGCACACCCTGATCGCCGAGAAGGCGATCGTCGTCGCCACCGGCAGCAAGGCGGCAATGCCCCCGATCGAAGGGCTCGACGAGATCGACCCCTGGAACAACCGCAACGCGACCACCGCGAAGCTGCTGCCGGAGAGCCTGGTCGTGCTCGGCGGCGGCCCGGTCGGCAGCGAGCTGGCGCAGGCCTGGGCGAGCCTTGGCACCGAGGTGACCCTGGTCGAGGGCGGCGAGCACCTGCTCTCACGCGAGGAACCGTTCGCCGGCGAGGAAGTCGCCGAGGCGCTGCGGGAACGGTTCGGGGTCGACGTCCGCACCGGCTCGAAGGTCGAGAGCGTCGCTGCCGGCGAAGGCGGGCGCGGCATCGTCGCCCGCCTCGACAGCGGCGAGATGGTCGAGGCGGCCGAGATCCTGATCGCCGTCGGCCGCACTCCCCACACGATCGACCTCGACCTCGAGGCCGCGGACGTCGAGCCGGACGCCCACGGCTTCCTCGCAACCGACGGGCGGATGCGGGTCGGCGGCCGCGACTGGCTCTACGCGATCGGCGACGTCAACGGCCGCGCCCTCTTCACCCACATGGGCAAGTACCACGCCTGGGTCGCGGCCGAGAATCTGCTCGGGCGGGAGACGGAGGCGGTCGCCGAAGGCATCGGCTCCCCCCGCGTCACCTTCACCGACCCCCAGGTCGCCGCCGCCGGCAAGACGCTCGAGCAGGCGAACGAAGCGGGGATCGACGCCCGCGCGATCGACGCGCCCACCGACGGTACGCCCGGCGCCAGCTTCCAAGGCAAGGACACCGGCGGCACCTCACGCCTGATCATCGACCGAGCGAAGGAAACGATCGTCGGCGCCACCTTCACCGGCTTCGAGACCGCCGACTTCCTCCAGGCAGCCACGGTGGCGATCGTCGGGGAGATCCCCATCTCCAAACTAAGGCACGCAATCGCTCCCTATCCGACCCGGAGCGAGGTCTGGCTCAAGCTGCTGGAGAAGTACGAAGACGATTGACGGAGCCGGGAGAGGGGTCTCCCGGACCCTCCCCGCTGTTGCCCGGGAGACCCCTCTCCCGGCTCCCTAGACCGTCGACCGTTGCTTCAAGTCGTCGAGCAGCTCAACCGGGAACCCCGCCACCTGGTCGAGGTCGTCGACCGACTTGAAGCCGCCGAGCCGCTCGCGGTGGGCGAGCAGGCGGGTCGCCTGGGTCACCGAGAGGTTCTGCTCGCGCAGTTGCTCGAAGGTGATCGTGTTGAGGTTGATCTGCTCGCCGTCACCTGCGGGCGCGCCGAAACCGGGCGCCGCAATGGGCGCGGAAGGCTGCTCGGGCGGGGGCGGTGGAGTCGGGGGCTCAGCCGGCGCCGGGGGCGGGGTCGGCGGTGCGAATGACTCCGCTGGCGGCGGAGGCGGGGTCGGCGGCGAGAAGGACTCCGCTGGCGGCGGGGGCGTCGCCGGGAAGGACTGGGTGTCGGCCGGCGTGGGCGGTGGCGTCGGCGGTGCGAAGGACTGCTGCGGCTCCGGCGCGGGAGGCGGGGGCGGTACCGGCGTTCCCCCGCCCTGGACCGATTGGACGACGTTCTGCTCGGCTTCGGCGGCGCGCCGCTCGGCCTCGCGCGCTCGCTCTTCGGCTTCGGCGACGCTGCGGCGCATCTCCTCGAGGCGGCGGTCCTGCGCTTCCTCTTCGGCCCGGCGCTGCTCCAGCCGTTGCGCCTCGGCGGCGCGCTCTTCGGCGGCCTTGGTCCGCTCCTCGATCTGGCGCAGCTTCTCCTCGGCCTCTCTCATCGCCCGCTCGCGCGCCTGCCGTTCGTCCTCGAGCCGCTGCTCGGCGGTGCGCAGGTCGACAGGGGGAGCGGGAACGCCCTGTGGGACACCTGCCTGGGTGTCCTGGATCGGCGCGCCGCCAATCTGCTGCTCGGCCTGAGCGCCGATCCGCTGGGTCTCGGCTCGAACCTCCTCGACTTTGTCGCGCACCCGCTGCTCGGCGGCGTGGGGGTCGTAGTCGCCTGGCGCCGGCGTGCCTCCTGGCACCGGCGGTGGCGGGACCGAAGGCACGGCGGTAAGGCCGCCGGCCTGGGGCTGCGCGGTCGTCGCCTCCTCCCACGGCGGCAGCTGCCCCGAGGGCGGGACCTGGCCACTGGCCTGGGCCTCGGCCACCGCGCGTTCGTTTGCTTCGCGGGCGGCCGCCAGACGCTGCTCGGCCAGCGCCGCCTCGCGCTTCTGCTTGCCGGTGCCGATCTTGATCCCGAAGAACTTGCGCTCCTTCGGTGCTTCCGGCGCCGCGACGGGGGCGCCAGGGCTTTCAGGCGCCGCGGGAACGGGAGCCGAGCCTCCGCGCTTCTGCGCCTTGCGCTGCGCCCGCTCTTCCTTGCGGCGCTGCAGCTCGGCCTTGCGGGCTTCGCGCATCTGCAGTCGTTTCTGCTGCTGTTCGGCGCGCTGGCGGCGCTTGCGGTCTTTGGCCGACTCCCCGGCCGGGGCCTGGCCCACGACCGGAGGCGGCGCCGAGACGCCGGGCGGAGGCACCGACTGCCCGGGCGCCGCAGGAGGCATGGCGGCCGCGGCGGGCACCGCTGCCGGAATGGCGGTGGTCTCCGCAGTCGGAGGAGCGGCGGCTGCCGGAGGCGCTCCCGGCGGGGGGGTCTGCGGGTTCGCCGCAGCGGCACCCGGACCGGCAGGCTGGGTGGCCTGCTTCCTTTCCTTCTCCTTCGCCCGCCGCTGGCTGATCCGCACGATCAGCAGGAGCAGCAGGATCGCCGCCAGCAGCGCGGCGACGAAGTAACCGGTGTTGTCGCTGACGTAGTCGCTCGCCTTTTCCGGGAAGGAATCGGCGCCGGCCTGCGCGGGGGCCACCATGAGCACCGCGATGATCCCAGCGGCGGCGGCGGGGAGGCTCTTCCGGGTCCGCATTGCCCTGCATCCTTGCATGTGATTCGGCAGTTTCAACTTCAACGCATCCTTCCCTTGAACTCGCGCTCGACCTCTCTGCGAACGTCCCGGTCGGCAATCTCCCGCCGCCGGTCACGACCCTCCTTGTTTCGCGCTAAAGCCAGCTCCACCTTCGCCCGCGGCCCTTTGAAATAGATCCTGGTTGGGATCAGGGTCAGGCCTTTCTGCGCGGTTTTACCGACCAGGCGCTCGATCTCCTCCTTGTGCAGCAGCAGCTTGCGCGGCCGCTCGGCGGCGTGGGCGTCGACGGCGGAGTACTCGTAGGGCGGGATATGCAGCTTGCGAAGCCAAACCTCGCCTTCGTCGACGACCGCATAAGCGTCGGTCATCTGCGCCTTGCCGCTCCGCAGTGCCTTCACCTCCGAGCCCTGGAGGACGATCCCCGCCTCCATCTTCTCGACCCACTCGAATTTGTGGCGAGCGCGCCGATTGGTGACGACGTCCCCGGAGGCCGGCTCGCGTTTCTTCTTCTGCTTCTTGGCCATTGACCTAGTTCGCCTCACCCGCCGGCTCCAACTCGGCTCGGCCTCGCGGCGCATCTACCCCGGCGACACGGACGGATATCGGATCGCCGAGTCGCACTCGCGCCCCGGACTCGCGCCCGACCAGCGCCACCTCGGCCTCGTCGAGCTTGTAGTACTCGCCCGGCAGCCGCCGCGCCGGCAGCATCCCCTCGTAGACGTCGCCGAGCTCGCCGCCGAAGGAGACGAAGGCGGCCGAGCGGATCACCCCCGAGACCTCGCCCTCGAAGACCGCGTCGAGACCCCGCCCGCCGAGCTCGCGTTCGAGCAGGTAAGCGGCGCAGACGTCGTCGGCGTGGCGCTCGATCTGCATCGACTCCCGCTCCCGCGCCGAGCTGTCGGCGGCGGCGTCGCGTGCCTGCGCCAGGGTCGGCGCCTCCTCCCCCTCGCCGAGCAGCGCCAGCAGCGCCCGGTGGCAGACGAGGTCCGGGTAGCGGCGGATCGGTGAGGTGAAGTGGCAATAGGCGGAGCTGCCGAGGCCGGCGTGGCCGATGTTCCGCTCGCTGTAATAGGCCTGTTTGAGGGATCTGAGCACGAGCGAGGTATACGCCTCCTGCCCGTGCCCGCGTCGGGCGGCCTCGCGCCGCGCCAGCCGGCTCGCCTCGGCGGCCATGTGGCCGGCCTCCTGCGGTGAGAGCCCGCGGCCCAGCGGCGGCGTCGGCACGCCCAGCGCGCTCATCTGCTCGAGCAGGCGCTCGACCCGCGCCGCGTCGGGCTGGGCGTGGACGCGGTAGATCGCCGGCACCCGCTCGCGCTCCAGCAGCTGGGCGACCTGCTCGTTGTTGAGGATCATCAGCCGCTCGATCAGCCGGTGGGCCTCGGTCTGGGCGACGCCGTGGGCACGGATGACGTTGCCCTCGGCGTCGAACTCGAACTCGGGCTCGCTGGACTCGACGTCGAGGCTGGAGCTGCCGCGGTGCTCGCCGAGCCCGGCGGTGACCTCGCGGGCGGCGGCCAGCGGTTCGGCCACCTCGTCCGGCGCCTGCGCCCGGCCCGCGAAGATCTCGTCGAGCCGGTCGTAGTCGAGGCGGACGTCGGAGCGGATGCGGCTGCGGTAGAAGCGCGCCTTCCGCGGCCGCATCCCCGGCCCCAGCTCGACCTCGGTCGTCACCGCCAGCCGCTCCACCCCAGGCGCCAGGCTGCAGGCTTCGCTCGAGAGCGCGTGCGGCAGCATCGGCTCGACCGCCCCGGGGACATAGGTGCTGTTGCCGCGCCGCCGCGCCTCCTGGTCGAGCAGCGATCCTGGCTTGACGTGGGCGGCGACGTCGGCGATGTGGATCCAGACCCGGGCGCCGTCACCCTCGAGCTGGGCGGAGACGGCGTCGTCGAAGTCGCGCGCGGTGGCCGGGTCGACGGTGAAGGTCGCCAGCGCCGTCAGGTCGCGCCGCGGCCCGCTTTCCCGCTCCGCCCACTGCGCCGCTTCCCGCGCTTCCCCCTCGATCGTCGGCCGAAAGCCGCGAAACCCCAGCTCGTCCTTCAGCAGCGCCTCGACCGTCTCCCGCGCCGACATCAGCTCCGGGCCTGGCCGGCGAGGACGCCGAGGGCGCGCCGTTCGGCCTCGTCGGCTTTCGTCTTCGGGTCGTCCTGGACCTTGACGTCGGGGTGGATCCCGTGGCTCTCGGCCAGGTTGACGCCCTTCGGGGTGAAGTATTCGCCGACGGTCAGCTTCAGGGCGCCGCCGTTGGCGAGCGTCTGCTCCTCCTGGAAAACGCCCTTGCCGAAGGAGCGGGTGCCGACCACCTCGGCGCCGCCCTCGTCGGCCAGCGCCGCGGTGAGGATCTCCGCCGCCGAGGCGGTGCCGCCGTCGATCAGGACCACCAGCGGCAGCTTCGAGCGCCGGGCGCCGCTGGTCTCGTAGGTGCTCTCCCCCTGGCTGCGCGATTTGGTCGTGACCACGACCTTCCCTTCGGGCAGGAACAGGCTGGCGGTCCGCACCGCCTCCTCGAGCAGGCCACCCGGGTTGTGGCGCAGGTCGAGGACGATCCCCTTCGCCCCTTTCCCTTGGACGCGGCGCAGCGCTTCGGCGAGCTGGCCGTGGGCGCCTTCGCTGAAGCTGAGCAGGCGCACGTAGCCGAGCTTCTGCCCGTCGACGGTCTCGACTTTGCGGCTGACGTTCGGCAGCGTCACCTCGGCCCGGGTCAGGGTCAGCTGCCGCACCTTGCCCCTCCCCTCCTTGCGGACGCCGATCGTCACCTCGGTCCCTTCCGGCCCTTTGATCTTCTTCGTCGCCTCGCTGCTGCTCTCGCCGGCGATCGACTTCCCATCGACCGAGACGATCAGGTCGCCCGCCGCGAGCCCTGCCTGCTCGGCGGGGGAGCGCGGAAAGACGCTCGCCACCCGCAGGCCCTGCTTCACCCCGACCACGCTCAGCCCGATCCCCGAGAAGTGCCCTTCGATCTGCTCGTTGAAGGCAGCCAGCGCTTCCGGCGAGAAGTATTCGCTGAAGCGATCCCCGTGACGCCGGCGCAGCTCGCGGACCATCCCCTGCAGCGAGGCGTTGCCGAGCTCGGTCTCCCCCACCGGGCGGTAGTAGCTGTCTTCGATCGCTTCCGCCCCTTCTGCCATCAGCCCGGCCGGTTCTTCGACGAAGGCGTCCCGCAGCGGTTCCGGCAGCGAGCGCGGGTGTCCGCCCAGCCAGAGGCCGGCGGCCGCCACGGCCACCAGCGCCACCGCGAAGGCCACGGCCCCGCGTGCGTTCACGACCGCCTCAGACCTTGAGGAAGCGCCGCAGCGTCACGCCCGAGCCGATCGTCGAGACGACGATCGAGGCGGCGAAGAGAATCGCGACTAGGGCCGGGAAACCCAGGGTCGAGGTGTTCTGCGCCGAGAGGACGCTGATCGAGCTGCTGAGGGGGTCGACGACGGTGATCTTGCCCAACCACAGGATCAGTATGGCCAGCAGGCCGCCGACGAAACCGACGACCACCCCCTCGATCATGAACGGCCAGCGGATGAACCAGCGGGTGGCACCGACCAGGCGCATCACCTCGACCTCGCGGCGGCGGGTGTAGATCGAAAGCCGGATCGTGTTCCCGACCAGCATCAGCGAGGCGAGGATCAAGAGCGCCGTGATCACCGTGAGGACGATCTTCAGCGCGCTCGTCACCTGCTCGATCTTCTCCGAGGACTGCTGGCGGTCGAACGATTTGACGATGATCCCGGAGATCGGCTGCCCCTTCGGCCCGTTCGGGTAGACAGCGGCTTCGATCGAGGGCAGGTTGGCGGCGTCGTCGGCCTTGACTTCGAAGCTGTTGGGCAGCGGGTTGGTGTGCAGCTCTTCGACGATCGTCTTGTCCTTCAGTTCGCCCTTCAGCGTCGCCAGCGCTTCGTCCTTGCTGATGAAGGTGACTTCGGCGACGTGCGGGATCGCTTCCAGCTTCCCCTTCAGCGAGGCGATTTCGGCTTTGGTCGCGTCGTCGTAGAGCTCGTACTGCACGTTCAGCTGGTCGCGCACTTCCTCGCTCTTGCCCTGCGCGGTCTGGAAGATCGGGATCAGCATCCCGAGCAGGACGACGGTGACGACCGTGGTCACGATCGCCGCCAGGCTGGGGGCGCCGTTGCGCTTCAGCGCACGCAGAGCCTCCTGGAAGAAGAAGACGATCCGGTTCATCAGCTCAGGGGGTCGTGGTCGGAGTGCCCGTTGGTGCGCGGCTCGCCTTCGGCGCCGACCCCCATCTCGGCCCGCATCCGCAGGCCAAATTCGGTCGTCGACTCCTCGGTGTAGCCGCCGGAGACCTCGTCGCGGACGACGCGACCCTCGAAGAGCTCGACGACGCGGCGCTGCATGTTGTCCACCATCTCGCGGTCGTGGGTGACGACGACGACGGTGGTCCCGGCCTTGTTGATCCGGTAGAGCAACTGCATGATCCCGATCGAGGTGACCGGGTCGAGGTTCCCGCTCGGCTCGTCGGCCAGCAGCAGCGGCGGGTGGTTGACGAAGGCGCGGGCGACGGAGACGCGCTGCTGCTCGCCGCCGGAGAGCTGGTCGGGGTAGCTGTGGAGCTTGGTCGAGAGGCCGACCAGCCGCAGCGTCTGCGGCACCTGCTCGCGGATTTCGGCGCGGCTGGCCCCGATCACCTGCAGGGCGTAGGCAACGTTGTCGTAGACGGTGCGGTCGGGAAGGAGCTTGAAGTCCTGGAAGACGGTGCCGATGTTGCGGCGCAACTGCGGGATCTTCTTCTCCGGCAACTTGCCGATGTCTTTCCCGGCGATTTTCACCGACCCCTCGGTGGCGGTCAGCTCGCGAATCAGCATCTTGATCAGCGTCGACTTGCCGCAGCCGGTCGGGCCGACGAGGAAGACGAACTCGCCCCGCCCAATCGCCAGGTTGACCCGGTCGAGCGCCATGTGGCCGCCCGGGTAGATCTTGGTCACGTCGTTCAGCTCGATGATCGGCGCACGGCGCCCGCGCGGACGCCGCGGCTCCTCAGAGCCCTGGTTTTTCTTCTTCCGAATCGCCATGCGTGGGTGCCTTCTGCGAGGACAGGGTGACTCCTCCGCCACCCCGACCCCGCAAGATCTCGCCCACGCAGGCGATCTTTCAGGCCTCGGCTAGTCGACCGAGAAGGACGTCGGCCCTTCGTGGTCGGCCGTAATTGTGCTTGTGCCTTTGTAGGTGCCGTTGGCGAAGGCACCGACTTCGGCACAGCCGTTGTCGAGTTCGTAGAAGATGCCTTCAAGTCCGAAGTGGATGACGACGTCTTCCGCTTCTGTGTTGTCTGTGTAGAGCAGCTGCCCCAGTTCGTTCTGACCTGGGACTGTCAGATGGCAAACGGGTTCCGATGTGATTTCGAAATCGATTTTGTTGTCCGGGCAGACGACGTCCATCCATCCGCCGACCACGTCCATTTCTTTTGTCATGCCGGCGTGCAACACGAAATCGCAGCCGTTGTTGGTGACGTGGACCTGATTGCCGCCGATTTTGCAGCTTGTCCCGTAGTTAGGGACAACTGTCATTGTGAACGCGGCCGCTGCCAGTTTGCCGTGGAAGGTCGGGGCGCATTTCATCACCCCGAGCACCGTGGTGAATTCATGCGCGACCGCCGTCGTGCCTGTGATTGTCGCCGTGTATTCGCCGGCTGTGAATTCGCCGGCCTCTGACTGCGCCGGTCCGAGGGCCGCCATCGCGCAGAACGCGAGCAGCGCCAATACGGCCGACCTGAGCTTGCGAGACACCTTCATGACTCCTCCTGTTATTTGGATCGCCCCGCTCCCGGGACGATCCTCGCGCAGGAGAAGCCTTTAGTCAAAGAAGATTGCGGTATTACCCGATCGCGACCATGCGCTCGATCGGGATCCGCGCCCGCTCGGCGATCTCCGGGGGGACACTGACCTCGAACTTCATCTCGCGCAGGGAGTCGCGCAGCTTCGGCAGCGTGATCATCTTCATGTACTTGCAGGTGGCCATCCGGTTTGCCTCGATCAGGTTCGCCTGGGGCGCCGCCTGCTGCAGCGGGTAGAGCATCCCGTTCTCGGTGGCGACGATGAACTCGCCATCGGGGTGCGCTTCGACGTGCTTCTGCATCCCCGAGGTCGAGAGCATGTGGACGCCCTCGGGGTCGATGTCGCCCGCGGCGACGTACTCCATCGCCTGGGTCGAGCAGCCGCACTCGGGGTGGATCAGGAACTCGGCGTTCGGGTGTTCGGAACGGGTGCGGGCGATGTCGAGCGGCTTGATCCCGGCGTGGACGTGGCACTCGCCGTCCCAGATGTGGAAGCGGCCGCGTCGCTCGGGTTCTTCGACTAGCCCGGTCTCGCGCTCGACGAAGGCGCCGAGCCACATGTCGGGGCCGAAGAGGATCTCCTGGTCGGGCCCGTGCTCGGCCCAGATGTGGCGAACGACGTCGACGGCGTTGGAGGAGGTGACGCAGTAGTCGGTCTCTGCCTTCACCTCGGCCGAGGTGTTGACGTACATCACGACCAGGGCACCGGGGTGTTCGGCCTTCCAGGCGCGCAGCTGGTCGGCGTCGATCGAGTCGGCCAGCGAGCAGCCGGCGTCGAGGTCGGGGATCAGCACCGTCTTCTGCGGCGAGAGGATCGAGGCGGTCTCGGCCATGAAGTGAACGCCGCAGAAGGCGATCACCTCGGCTTCGGTTTCGGCCGCCTGGCGCGAGAGGCCGAGCGAGTCGCCGCGGTAGTTGGCGACGTCCTGGACCTCGGGCAGCTCGTAGTTGTGGGCGAGGATGACCGCGTTCCGCTCTGCCGCGAGCAGGCGAATCTCATCGCTGATCTCAGCGATCTGCTCCGGGCTCAGCTCCGGCCCGAAAGTTGGTTGGATCGTCGGGAGCTCCTGCATGAGCCCTTCCTTTCCTGATGTTCGCCGGCGGGACTGGGTCCGGACCGGTCGAATGAACGTCTCAGGAGTTTAGCCGACGAAACCCTCCGTCTAGCCTGTCTGGGATGCCGGAGCTGCCTGAGGTCGAGATCGTCGCCCGCCGCCTCAACAGCGCCCTTACGGGCAGTGCCCTGGCAGGAAGCGAGGTGGAATCGGCGCTGGCGCCGGGGATGAACGTGATGAAGACCTTCGCCCCGCCGCTGGAAGCGCTGGTGGGAAGGGAGGTGACGAGGGTGCGGCGGATCGGCAAGATGCCGGTGGTCGAGTTCGGCGAGCTGGCGCTGTTGGTCCATCTGATGTCGGCGGGACGGCTGCGGGTCTTCGACAAACGCGCTTCGCTGAAAGACAAGGCCTCGCGGGTGCTGATCCGGCTGACCGACGGCCGCGAGCTGCGGCTGCGCGAGATCGGGACCAAGCAGCGCGCCTGGGCGAAGCTGCTGCCGAGCGAGGCTGTGGCCGAGGACGAGATGGTCGCCAGCCTCGGCCCGGAGGCCTGGCCCCCTCCCCCGCTCGACGAGTTCGCGGCGGCGATCGACAAGCCGCGCCACCTGCACCCGCTGCTGCGCCACCAGAAAGACATCGCCGGGATCGGCCGCTCCTGGGTCGACGAGGTCCTCTGGGAGGCCCGCCTCTCGCCGTTCAAGAAAGGGTCCGAGCTCGATGCCGAGGAGGTGGAGCAGCTGCACGCAGCACTACATGTCCTCGGCGACGCAATCGATCACTACGAGCAAACGATCGGCCCCGAGGTTCCGGACAAGATTCCGATGCCGCTGCAGGTGCACAAGCGGGAGGGAGAGCCCTGCCCCCGTTGCGGCACCACCATCGAGGCCGTCTTCTTCTCAGAACACCAGACGAACTACTGCCCTAAAGAGCAAACGAGCGGGCGGGTGCTGAAGGATCGACGGCTCTCGAAACTCCTGAAGTAACAGGAGCTGTGGCTCCCCCTAAGCCAACTCCAGGAGCATTGAGAAATCTAGGGTGGCGGCAGAGTGGGTTAACGCTCCGATCGAGATGAACTCGACCCCGGTCTCGGCGATCTCGCGCACGTTCTCCAGGGTCACCCCGCCGGAGGCCTCCAGGGAAACGCCGTCGGCACCGCCGGCGTTCTCGTCGCGGAGGGCGACGGCTTCGCGCATCGAGGCGGGGCTCATGTTGTCGAGCAGGAGGCGGTCGACTCCCATCCCGAGCGCGTAGGCGGTCTCGTCGAGGTTGCGGACCTCGACCTCGATCGCCTTCTCGGGCTGGGCGGTGCGGGCAGCGTGGACGGCTTTCGCCAGCCCCCCGGCCGCGGCGATGTGGTTCTCCTTGATCAGGATCGCGTCGTAGAGGCCCATCCGGTGGTTGATCCCGCCGCCGGCCGCGACCGCGGCCTTCTCCAGGTGGCGCAACCCCGGGGTCGTCTTGCGGGTGTCGAGGATCGTGGTGCCGGTCCCGACCACCGCCTCGGCGTAACGCGCGGTGAGGGTGGCGACGCCGGAGAGGTGGCCGAGGAAGTTGATCGCGGTCCGCTCAGCGGCGAGCAGGGCGCGAGCGCTGCCGCTGGCAATCAGGACCTCGGCCGGCACGTCCTCGCGCCACTGGCCCTCGACGACGAGGTTGTCGACGTCCTCGACCCCGCACTGCCGCATCGCCTCACCAACGACCGCGAGCCCGTAGACGACGCCGGGCTTTTTCTGCACGATTCGGGCGCGGGCGCGGGCGCCCTCGGGCACCGTCGCCTCGGAGGTGATGTCGCCTTCGCCAAGGTCCTCGACCAGCGCCCGGCCGACCAGCTCCTCGATTTCCTCCGCTAGCTCGATCATCGCGGCAGCCTATATCTCACGTTTCGGTGGGCCAGCACGTTTAATCCCACAGAGTGACCGCGCTGCCGCCGTTTCAAACCGTCCTGGACGAGCATTCCGCCGCCGTGATGGCGATCTTGCGGGGGGCGGTCGGCCGGGACGGGGCCGACGACTGCTTCCAGGAGACCTTCCTGGCGGCGCTGCGCGCCTACCCCCAGCTCGACGACACCAGCAACCTCCGTGGTTGGCTGCTGACGATCGCCCACCGCAAGGCGATCGACCACCACCGCGCTCGGGGCCGGGCGCCGGTCCCGGTGGCGGAGGTGCGGGAGGTCGCGACCGAGGACGGCATCCCCGAGCGCGATCCCGGCCTCTGGGCCGCGGTCGGGACGCTGCCGCCGAAGCAGCGGGCGGCGGTGGCGCTGCGTTACGGCAGCGACCTTCCCCATAACGAGATCGCTGCCGCGCTCGGCTGCTCGCCGGAGGCGGCCCGCCGTTCCGTGCACGAGGGCCTGAAGCGACTGCGAAAGGAGCTTGCATGACGACTGCAACCAAGGCGCCGATTGAGAAGCTGAAGGCGAGGGCGGCCGCAGAAGGGTTGCTCGACGTCGCCTACACCACCACCGATTCCCCTTATGGCCCGCTGCTGCTGGCGAAGACCGAGCGCGGCCTGGTCCGAGTCGGACTGCCGAACCAGGACGCCGACGAGCTCCTCGTCGACCTCGCCGCCCGGGTCTCGCCGCGGGTGCTCGAGGCACCGCGGGAGCTGGACGAGGTCCGCCGCGAGCTCGACCTCTACTTCGAGGGCAAGCTCGACCATTTCGACCTGCCGCTCGACTGGCGCCTCAGCGGCGGCTTCCGCCAGCGCGTCCTGCGGGCAATTAACAGAATCCCCTACGGCCAGACCCGCAGCTACACCGAGATGGCGCGCAAAGCCGGCAACGAACGCGCCGTCCGCGCCGCTGGCACTGCCTGCGGCAGCAACCCGATCCCGCTTGTCGTCCCCTGCCACCGCGTCCTCCGCACCGGCGGCGCCCTCGGCGGCTACGGCGGCGGCCTGCCGATGAAGCAGGGCCTGCTGGAGCTGGAGGGCGTCCTAGACGGAAAGCAGAAGCCCTAAAGCAGCCCCGCCGCCGCTCCGATGAAGGGACGGTGCGCAAGCTCCTTCCCCTCCTGCTCGTCCTCCTGCTGCTCTCGCTGATCGCGGCGGCCGCCTCGGCGCACGCGCTGAGCGTGCCCGACCTCCCAGGCGAACCCGTCCCCGCCGCCGAAGACGAAGCGGAAGAACCGGAAACCGAGGAAGGCGACGAGCCCGAAGCCGAAGAAGATGGCTGCGCGATTGAAGACGAAGAAGACGTGCAGCTCTGCGCCGAAATCGCCGCAGAAGAACGGGAATCCGAAGAAGCCGAACGGCATCGACCCCGGCATCGAGGAAAACATCATCGCCACAGGAGCAAGTCCGTTCACCGGCGCCACCACCACCGATCGCAGCACCACCGAGCTAACCGAGCAAGTCACCCAGCCAGATAGCGGCTTCGCGCAGGTGGGCCGGGTCGATCTGGTGACCGAGGTCGGACTCACGGTAAGTCAGGTCGAGCCCACCCTCGCTGAGCAGGTCCCGCGCCCGTTCGGCGAACTCGACCCCGATCACCGGGTCGTTGCGGCCGTGGCTGACGAAGGCGCGGGTCTCGGTGCGGTCGGTCAATGACGGCTTCCACCCCTCGACGGTGGGGACGAAGCCGCTGAAGGCGAGGATGCCGGCGACCGCGGGCCGGTCCGCCCCGAGCCCCATCGCGTAGCTCATCACCGCGCCCATCGAGAAGCCTGCGAGCACGGTCCGGTCGGGGCCGATCCCCGTCTCCTCCCAGAGCCCGTCGTGCAGCTCGGCCAGCGCCGCCCGCGCCGCCTCGAAGCTCTCCCGGTCCGGGTAGCCGACCCGCGGCACCAGGTACCAGTGGTAGCCGGGCGATCCCGGCAGCCGCAGCGGCGCCCGCGGCGTCACCACCCGCAGCCGCCGCTGCGGGTCGAGCAGGTCGGCGAGGCCGATCAGGTCGCGCTCGTCGGTGCCGCGGCCGTGGTGGAGGACCAGCAGCCCCTCGGCCTCTTTGCCCGCCGCCCGCTCCAGGTGGAAGAGCGGCGCCATCTAGCTGGCCGAGGCGGCGGCGGTCTTGTTCAGGTAGTCGCGGACGAACTCGTCGATGTCGCCGTCGAGGACCCGCTGCACGTCGCCGACCTCGTGCTCGGTGCGGTGGTCCTTGACCATCGTGTAGGGGTGCATCACGTAGCTGCGGATCTGCGAGCCCCAGGCGACGTCTTTGACCTCGCCGCGCTGCTTGGCCAGCTCTTCGGAGCGTTTGCGCTCCTCCAGCTCGATCAGCTTCGAGCGCAGCAGCTGCATCGCCACCGCCTTGTTCTGGGTCTGGGAGCGCTCGTTCTGGCACTGGACGACGACGCCGGTGGGGACGTGGGTGATCCGCACCGCCGAGTCGGTCTTGTTGACGTGCTGGCCGCCGGCCCCGGAGGCGCGGTAGGTGTCGACGCGCAGGTCCCCCTCGTCGATCTCGACCTCGACGCTGTCCTCGACCACCGGCCCGACGTCGACCTGGGCGAAGCTGGTGTGCCGGCGGGCGGAGGAATCGAAGGGGGAGATCCGGACCAGGCGATGGACGCCGCGCTCGGCGGCGAAGAGGCCGTAGGCGTTCTCGCCGCGGGCGATGAAGGTGGCGGACTTGAGCCCGGCCTCCTCCCCCGCGGAGGCCTCGACCATCTCGACCGCGAAGCCGCGCCGTTCGGCCCAGCGCAAGTACATCCGCAGCAGGATCTCGGCCCAGTCCTGGGAGTCGGTGCCACCGGCGCCGGCGTGGACGGTGACGACGGCGTCGCCGGCGTCGTACTCGCCGGAGAAGAGGCGCGCCTCCTCGAGCTCGGCCAGCCGCCGCTCGACCGAGGAGAGTTGGGAGTCCAGCTCCGCCGCCATCTCCTCGTCCTCGGCCGCCATCTCGGCGAGGTCGCCGAGGTCGGCGACGTCCCTCTCCAGCCCCCGGAACATCTCCAACCGCTTCTGGGCACGGGCATGCACGGCCGAGGTCTTGGCGGCGGTCTCCTGGTCGTCCCAGAAGCCCGGCTGCCCCATCTCTTCCTCTAAGCGGCCGGCTTCGGCCTCTAGCGCAGCGGGGTCAAAGGTAGTCCGAGAGCAGGGACAGCTGCTCCCGGACGGCGGCCAGGCGAGGCGCTACGGGCTGCTGCGCAGTATCGGCCATGGGCACAGGTTATTGGTCGCGCCGGCTCAGCTCGGGGTGCGGGCGGTGATGATCCAGGTCGAGGCAGGGGCCCAAATGCCGTCGGATTGCTCGAAATCGGCGATCGCGGCCCTGATCTTGGCGGCGATCTCGGGGCGAATCTCGTCGACGCGGTCCCCCCAAAGGCGGAGGATCTCCCCGGCCGGCCCGAGGGCCATGCCGAACTCGACCGCCTGGTCGAGGGTGGCACCCACCTTCATCGGCAAATCGCAGCGCTGCAATCCGATCTCCTCGAAGCCGGCGATCTTCAATTGCTCACTGACGGTGTCGGCGTTGGCCATCGAGAAGGGACCCGGGCCGCAGGTCGGTTCGTCGGTCTCCTCAGGATGCTCGAGGTACTCGTCGACGATCTCCTCGGCGCGCCGGACCCACTCGTTGTCGAGCTTACGCCGCCAGACGACAGCGGTGAAACGGCCGGCCGGCTTCAGCGCGGCGCGGATGTTGCGCAGGGCGGCGACGGGGTTGGCGAAGAACATGATCCCCATCCGCGAGAAGGCGTAGTCGAACTCCTGCGGCAGCTCCAAGGTCTGCACGTCGGCGAGCCGGAACTCGACGTTGGCGAGGCCGGCTTCCTCGGCCTCCCTCTGCGCGGTCTCGATGAACGGCGCCGAGACGTCGACCCCGAGAGCCGAGCCCTCGGGCCCGACCAGCTCCGCCAGCCGCTGCGTGGTGTCGCCGAACCCGCAGCCGATGTCGATCGCCCGCTCGCCCGGTCGCGGCGGGTTCGACCCCATCGCCACCTCGCCATGCGCCCCGAGGCCGCCGGTAGTCAGGTCCCGGTACTTGAGGAAGATCTCGAAGAGCGGCCCGCTCCAAGCCTCCGTGGCCTCGGCGTTGTCGGGGGCGACCGAACTCATCCGATCCATCCTAGGCCGCCGCCGCGCCCCTGGCTAGGGGTGGACGAAGCGGTACTCGCGGAGCGCCTCGTCGCGGCTGTCGTAGGGGCGCCAGCTGCGGATCTTGTGGTCACGCAGCTCGAAGGCCCAGGCCATGATGTCGATGCCGGCGACGCTCTCGTCCTCTTCCCAGTGCCAGCGCCGCAGGATCAGGGCCACGGCGCGACCGCCGCCGCCCTCGGTCCCGTCCTCGTAGAGCTCCTCCAGCTCGATCGTCTGCTGCACCCCGCCCGGCGCCCGCGTCGCCCAAACCCGCGCCGCCTCGACCCCCTTCCGCAAACCGCGACTGGCGTGCAGTTCGACCTCCGGATCGAGCACCGCCACGAACGCGTCCAGGTCCCGCTCGTTGAACGCCCGAATGAACTCGCGAACTGGGTCAGTCATCCCCTCTCCTCCGAATGACGAACGGCCGCGAAAAGCAAGCAGGTCGGTGGACGCAGGGAGCGAGGTGAGGGGAGCGCACTGTTTAGTGCGTGACCCGATCCGCGCGACCGAGGACGCCGAGATGCGCCGCTTTGCAGCGGCCGCGCCCGTATCCCGTCAAGCTCCGTGGCACTTCTTGAACTTTTTTCCGGAGCCGCACCAGCAGGGGTCGTTGCGGCCGATGTTCTCTTTGTCGCCCTTGACCACGGTCTCGACCACCTCGCCGTTGCCGGGGGATACGGCGCCGGCCGCAGCGACGTCGGAGGGGTTCGCGCCGCTCGTCGCGGCGACCTCGGCCAGGGCCGAAGGCTGGTTCTCGGCGGTGCCGCCGGAGTAGGCGAGGTTCGCCGTGCTCCCTTCGCCTTTGCCGGCGGCGACGGCTTCCTGCCCCGGCTGGACTTCGATTTCGGCGCGGAAGACCAGCTTCGAGAACTCGTCCCAGATCGAGTGCAGCAGCTCTTCGAACATCGAGTAGCCCTCGTTTTTGTAGGCGACGAGGGGGTCGATCTGGGCGAAGCCGCGGAGGTGGATCCCTTCCCGCAGGTAGTCCATGTCGAAGAGGTGTTCGCGCCAGCGGTTGTCGATCACCTGCAGCAGGATCGAGCGCTCCAGATAGCGCATCAGCTCCTCGCCGAGCTGCTCTTCGCGCTCGTCGTAAGCGTTCATCACGTCGTCGTCGAGGGCGTCCTTGAGCTGCTCGCGGTCGACCGTCTCCGGCGCCAGGCTCGAGACCTCCACGCTGACCGGCCAGATCTGACGCAGCTGCGTCTCCAGCTCCTCCAGGTCCCAGTCCTCGAGGACGTCGCCAGCGGTGTACTCCTCGACCAGGCGCTCGACGACCGCCTCGAGTTCGTCGCGGGCGTTCTCGGAGATGTCGCGGCCTTCGAGGATCTCGCGGCGGTATTTGTAGATCACCCGCCGCTGCTCGTTCATTACGTCGTCGTACTCGAGGACGCGTTTGCGGATCAGGAAGTTCTGCTCCTCGACCTTCTTCTGAGCGTTCTCGACGGTTTTGGTGAGCATCTTCGCTTCCAGCGGCACTTCGCCGCCCTCGTCGTCCGTCGGGCCGAGTTTGTCGAGGATGTTGTAGATGCGGTCGCCGGCGAAGAGGCGGATCACGTCGTCTTCGGCGGAGAGGAAGAAGCGGGACTCGCCGGGATCGCCCTGACGCCCGGAGCGGCCGCGCAGCTGGTTGTCGATGCGGCGGGACTCGTGGCGCTCGGTACCGCAGATGAAGAGGCCGCCGAGCTCGCGCACTTCCTCGGCCTCGGCCCTGCACTGCGGCTCCAGCTCAGCCGTCTTCTCGGCCAGCGCCTCCTCGTAGCCCTCGCTCTCGTGGGTGATCCCCTGCTTTTTCAGCTCGGCGATCGCCAGGTGCTCGGGGTCGCCGCCGAGCTTGATGTCGACGCCGCGACCGGCCATGTTGGTGGCGATCATCACCGCGCCCTTGCGGCCGGCCTGGGCGATCAGCTCGCCCTCTCGTTCGGCGTGCTCGGGCTTGGCGTTGAGCACCGCGTGTTTGATCCCCTGCCGCTTCAGCGCCTCGGAGATCATCTCCGAAACCTCGACCGAGACGGTTCCGACCAGCACCGGCTGGCCCTTCTCGTGGCGGCTGACGATTTCGTCGATGACGGCTTTCCACTTGCCGTCTTTGGTCTTGAAGATCTGGTCGTTTTCGTCGGCCCGGACCATCGGTTTGTTGGTCGGGATCTCGACCACGGGCATTTTGTAGATCTTCATGAACTCGGTCGCCTCGGTGAGGGCGGTGCCGGTCATGCCGGAGAGCTTGTCGTAGAGCCGGAAGTAGTTCTGGAGGGTGATCGTCGCCAGGGTCTGGTTCTCCTCGCGGATCGCCACGCCCTCCTTTGCCTCGACCGCCTGGTGCAGGCCCTCCGACCAGCGCCGGCCCTCGAGGATGCGGCCGGTGAACTCGTCGATGATCATCACCTCGCCGTCGATCACCGCGTAGTCGTCGTCCTTCTTGTAGAGCGACTCGGCCTTCAGCGCCTGGACGAGGTGGTTGACGAGGCTGCCGTGCTCGCCAAGGTAGAGGTTGTCGACGCCGATGAATTCCTCGGCTTTCTTCACCCCGCGCTCGGTCGGCGCCACCGTCTTGTGTTTTTCGTCGTACTCGTAGTCGTACTCGGCCTCGGTGGTGTCGCGGGACTCGCCCAGCGATTTCAGCTTCTGTTTCGCCGGCACGCCCTGCATCTGTTTGGCCAGGCGGGCAAAGGTGTAATAGGTCTGGGCTGCCTGTTCGGGGGCGCCGGAGATGATCAGCGGCGTCCGCGCCTCGTCGATGAGGATGTTGTCGACCTCGTCCACGATCGCGAAGTTGTGGTCGCGCTGGACGCAGTGCTCGAGCGCGTCGGCCATGTTGTCGCGCAGGTAGTCGAAGCCGAACTCGGAGTTGGTCCCGTAGAGGACGTCGAGCGCGTATTTGCGCTGGCGGGTGGCATGGTCGTCGGGATCCTGAAGCGCGTCGACGCTGACGCCGAGCGCGTCGTAGATCGGCTTCATCCAGTCGGCGTCACGACGGGCGAGGTAGTCGTTGACGGTGACCACGTGGACGCTTTCGCCGGCAAGGGTATTGAGGAAGACGGGCAGGGTCGCGGTCAGGGTCTTTCCCTCACCGGTCCTCATCTCGGCGATGCCGCCGTCGTGAAGGACCATGCCGCCGATCAGCTGGACGTCGTAGTGGCGCTGGCCGGTGGTCCGCTTCGAGGCCTCGCGGCAGAGCGCGAACGCCTCCGGCAGGAGGTCGTCGAGGGCCTCTCCGTCCCGCGCGCGCTTGCGCAGAGAGTCTGCCTCGGTGCGAATTTCCTCGTCGGAGAGCGCTTCCATCTCCGGCTCGAAGCGGTTTATTGCTTCCGCGCGCTTCTGGTAGGACTTGAATTTCCGTCCCTCCCCCGCACGCAGCGCCTTCGTTACAAGGTCCATCGCCGGCATTGGTCAAGAGTAGCGGTGCCGGATTAATTGCCCCTTGCTCCCTTCCGCCGAGGGGGCTAGTCTCGTGCCAGAACCCACAAGGAGGCACTCATGCGGATAGAGATTCGGGGCCGAAACGTCGAGATGACGGACGAGCTGCGTGAGACGGTGCGGAAACGCTTCCAGCGGCTGGGACGACAGGTCTCGCCGCTCGCGACCTTGGAGGTGGTGCTCTCGGAGGAGCGCAACCCGCGGGTTGCCGACAGCCAGGTGGCGGAGGCGACGTTCTATCTGAAGGGAGTGACGCTGCATGCCCGGGAGTCCAGCCCGGAGATGACCCACTCGGTGCACGAGCTTGCCGAAGACATCAGCCGGCAGGTGAAGAAGCACCGCGACCTGCGTCGCAAGCGCCGTCGTACGCGGCGGCTTGTCGACCAGATGCGAGGCCGCCCGGCCGAGGCACGGCCGTAGGGCCGCGGAGAGCCAACTAGAGGCGCCGGGCAAAGGTCACCGCAACCACACGGGACGCCCCTCCGGCCCGAAGCGCGCGAGCGCAGGCCGAGAGGGTCGCCCCGGTGGTCAATACGTCGTCGACCAGGAGGGCGCTACGCGGAGCGGCGCCCTTCGCACCGATGCGCGGCGGGTGCCCGACCCGCTCCGCCCGCCGCTTCCCGACCTGCCTGCCCCCGCCCCGCCGTTCCAGGCACTGGGAAAGCGGCGCTTCCAGCCGTGCCCCCAGCGCGGCGGCCAGCTCACCGGCCGGATCGAACCCCCGCCGCCGCAGCCGCGGCGGCGATGGCGGCACTGGCACGATCGTCCCACTCAACATGTGCGCAGGCGCCAACCACTCGATCCGTTCCGCCATCAAATCCGCGACCGTCAGCAGCCGCCGATACTTCAGCGCCGCCACCAGGTTCCGCGCCACCCCTTCGTAAGAGGCCGAAGACCAAACCCGATCCAACCCAGCCGGCCCGTTCCCCATGAACGGATCCGCATCCGCCAACCGCCGCCCGCACCGCGTGCAAACCACCGCCTCCGACCGACAGCTCCGCCCGCAGGAAGCACACAACGCCGGCACCAGCGCCACCCCAATCGTCGGCAGAAGATCCATGCCCCGACCCTGCCGAGCCAAAGCGCACCCGTGGCGCGCACAAAGCAAATTCTTTGCGCCAACTCTGCGTCAAGAGGGTGCCGGTGGGGGTCCCTGGGTACTCAGCATGGAGCCGCGCCTAACCGCCCGAGGCGTCAGCCCAGAAACGAATCACGCGGCGGAGGTGCTCCCAGGGACCCCCACCGGCACCCTCCCCTCCGGCCGCTGTTAGGGACGAGCCCCTGCGATCGCGCCGATCAGAACCTGCCGCGCCGGGATCTTGGCGTTGGGGAGGGCGATGACCTCTTTGAGCCGCGCCCCGTCACCGACCTTGACGTTGTCGCCGATCACCGCCGGGCCATCGATACGGACGTCGTCGCCGATCTCGCAGCCGGGGCCGAGGAGGACGGGGCCGAGGAGGTCGGGCTCGCCCTCCATCCGTTCGCCGCTGCGGTAACCGTCGACCAGCTTCCCCTCCTGGTCGACCTCGACCGCCCCCGTGAGGGCGTCGACGTTGCCCTCGCGCAGCTCCTCGAGGTTGCCGATGTCGTTCCAGTAGGCCTCGATCTCGTGCGAGTAGAAGGGGACGTCGCCCTCCAGTAGGCGCGGGAAGACGTCCATCGCCCAATCGGCGAAGCCGGCCGGGTCGTCCTCCCCAGCCGCCTTGCTCGTCCCCGGCTCGGGGAAGAAGTCGAAGATCTCCTTGCGGAACATGTAGATGCCGCAGTTGGCGAGGTCGGAGAGCGCTTCGGAGGGGTCCGGCTTCTCCTGGAAGCCCTGGATCCGCCAGTCGGCGCCGACGATCGCGACACCGAACTGGCTCGTGTCCTGCACCCGCTTCATCGCCAGGGTGGCGATCCCGTCGTGGGACTCGTGGAACTCGCGCATCGCCGTCAGGTCGATGTCGGTGAGCGCGTCGCCGCTGATGATCAGGAAGGAGTCGCCGAGAAACCCGGCCGCGTTGCGGACGCCGCCCGAGGTCCCCAGCAGCTGCTCCTCGCGGCTGTAGGTCAGCGAGACCCCACAGCTGCCGCCGTCGCCGAAGTAGCCCTCGATCAGGTCCGGGAACCAGTGCAGGTTGGCGATCGTCTCGGTGAAGCCGTGGCGGGCGAGTAGGCGGAGGATGTGCTCCATCACCGGCTTGTTCAGCACCGGGACCATCGGCTTCGGCATCTCGTAGGTGATCGGCCGCAGCCGCGTCCCCAACCCCGCTGCCAGCACCATCGCCCTCACGCCGCCATCCCCTCCTTCAGCTTGTCGATCGCAACGATGCTCCCCGGGTCGACGCCGCGCAAACTCGCCATCTCCATCGAGACGAGGTCGCCGAGCAGGGTCGACCAGAGCAGCCGTTCGACGCGGTTGGAGCCAGCGGTCTCCAGCCGCACCACCGTGACTCCTTCGGCCTCGATCAGGTCGGCGGTGAGCTCGAAGCGCTGGCGCTCGCGCGGGTGCTGGTCGCAATCCTCCAGGAAGACCGCGGCCATCGGCCCGGCCCCCGCGTCCGGCGACCAGCCGCAGATCTCGTTGTGGTCGGCCTCGGGCAGCTCCGAGTAGAAGGCTGGCGCCTTCGCGTTCTCGTTGATCTGGGACTTCCACCGTCGTGCGACCGGCGTCGTCAGGTCGCTGCCGTAGATGACGGTGGCAGCGCCATCGAGGGCCGCAGCCACCTCTCCCGCCCGCCCTCGCAGCTCGTCGAGGCGGACCTCGAGGAAGGCCGCGGCGGCGTCGATCTCGGTGCGGATGCGGGGCCCGACGCCAGCTAGGGCCGCCGCCTCGGCGGCGATCGCGAACATGTAGGCGACGGCGAACCGCGGTTGGAAGATCCCGGGCAGCCCGATTACCGGCACCCCCGCCTCGCGCGCCCCCTCGACCAGCTGGCCCCCGGTGCTGGCGACCAGCCGCCGCGTCCCCAGCACCTCGGCGGCCTCGAAGCAAGCGAGCGTCTCCTCGGTATTGCCCGAGTAGCTCGAGCAGAGCACCGTCCACTCCGGCGTTGCCCAGCTCGGCAGCTCGTAGCCGCGGATCGAGACCATCGGCTTGGTCAGGCGGTCGCCGAGGGCGGCGGCGGCAAGATCGCCGCCGATCGCCGAGCCACCCATCCCGCAGATCATCAGCCCCGCCGAATCGGCCGGCTCCAGGCGAGCCGTTTCGACCCGCCAGAGGGCGTCGCGGAGCTGGTCGGGAAGGCCGAGAACGTCGTCGAGCAGGTTGCTCATCAGGCGGGGACTCTTTCATCCCGGCCGACCACCGCGTTGACGAGCTGGGCGCCCGGCTCGACCTCGGCGCCGGGAGCGAGGATCGATCCGCGCACGAGCGCGTCGCGGCCGACCGTGCAGCCGTCGAGCAGGACCGAGTCCTCGACTTCGGCTCCGCGCTCAACGCGGCAGCCACCGGCGACGACGGCACGGGGGCCGACATTGGCCTCCTCATCGATCGCCGCATCGCCGGCGACAAGCAGGCCCGGAGCGGTTGGCCGCACCTGCGTCTCGACCCGCTGCTCGAGGATGTCCCAGCTCGCTTGCAGGTAGCGCTCGGGCGTTCCGATGTCCATCCAGTAGCCCTCGAGCAAAAGCCCGCAGAGGCCGTCGCCGACCAGCCGCGGGAAGACTTCGCGCTCGATCGAGACCGCCTGCCCCGCCGGCGCCAGGTCGAGCACCGAGCGCTCGAGCACGTAGGCGCCGGCGTTGACCTGGCCGGGAACCGTCTTCCCAGTCTTCTCCAGGAACTCCAGCACCCACCCGTCTTCGTCGCAGTTGACCAGCCCGTAGGCGGAGGAATCGTCGACCGGGTGCAGACCGATCGTCGCCCTGGCGCCGCGCTCCTCGTGGGCGCGGACCAGCGCCGAGAGGTCGAGGTCGGCGAGGACGTCGCCGTTGAGGGCGAAGAAGCGGTCCTCGAGCCGGTCGCCGAGGGCGTCGGCGGCAAAGCGGATTGCCCCGGCGGTGCCGAGCGGTTCGGGCTCGGCGACGTAGGTGATCTCGACCCCCGCCCGCTCCTCCTCGCCGCCCAGCGCCTCGCGCAGGACGTCAGGCAGGAAACCGCAGGCGAGGACGACCTCGGTGACGCCGTGGCCCGCGAGCCACTCGATCGCGTAGGCGAGGAAGGGCCGGTCGACCAGCGTCACCGCCGGCTTCGGGATGTGGGTGGTCAGCGGCCGGAGACGCGTCCCCTCTCCCCCGACTAGGACGATGGCCTGCACTAGGAGGCGGGCGCCGGCTTCGGTGAGTTCACGGTGCGGCCAATCCCCTCGTACTCGAATCCGGCCTTCGTCAGAGCCTCGGGGTCGAGGAAGTTCCGTCCGTCGACGACCAGGGCCCGGTTCATCCGCTCGGCGGCGGCGGCCCAGTCAAGCTCCGCGAACTCCTTCCACTCGGTCACCAGCACAACGGCGTCGGCGCCCTCCAGCGCCCCCAGCGCCGAGGTTGCCATCTCGACCGAGCCGAGCAGCTCGGAGGCGCGTTCGGCGGCGACCGGGTCGTAGGCGACGACCTCCGCCCCCTCGCCCTGCAGCCGCGCCGCCAGGACCAGGCTCGAAGCCTCGCGCATGTCGTCGGTGTCGGGCTTGAAGGCCAGTCCGAGCAGTGCCACCCGCTTGCCGATCAGCGAGCCGAGGTGCTTCTCGAGCTTGCCGACGACGCGGCGCTTCTGCAGCTCGTTGACCTCGATCACCGCGGTCAGCAGCTGGAAGTGGTAGCCGGTGTTGCCGGCCAGCATCTTCAGGGCGCTGACGTCCTTGGGGAAGCAGCTGCCGCCGTAGCCGATGCCCGCCCGGAGGAAGGAGCTGCCGATCCGCTCGTCGAGCCCCATCCCCTGCGCGACCTGGCCGACGTCGGCACCGACCTCCTCGCAGACGTTGGCGATCTCGTTGATGAAGGAGATCTTCGTCGCCAGGAAGGCGTTGGAGGCGAGCTTGATCATCTCGGCGCTGGCGACGTCGGTGCGGAGGATCTCGCCGCCGAGCGGCCGGTAGAGCTCTTCGACCGAGCCGGCCGCCGCCTCGTCGCCGGGGTCAGCGCCGATGACGACGCGATCGGGGTTCATGAAGTCCTTGACCGCGGTCCCCTCCTTGAGGAACTCGGGGCAGGAGACGTAGGAGAGGCCGGGCATGTCGCGGCGGATCGACTCGCCGGTTCCGGCCGGCACCGTGCTCTTCATGATCAGGACGTGGTCGCTGTCCTCGGGCAGCTCCTGGACGACCGCGCGCACCCGCGAGAGGTCGGCGTCGCCGGAGTAGGTCGGGGGCGTGTCGACGCAGACGAACAGCAGCTTCGCGCCGGCGAGGATTTGGTCCATGTCGGTGGTGAAGGTGAGCCGCTCGGCGTTGCGCTGCAACAGATCCTCGAGGCCGGGCTCGTGAATCGCCACCTCGCCGCGGGAGAGGGAATCGACCTTCTCCTGGACGATGTCGCGGGCGATCACCGGGTGGCCGAGCTCGGCGAAGCAGGCGGCGGTGACGAGGCCGACCCAGCCGACCCCGATGACTCCGACGGTGCTCTTCTGCTCGCTCATCCCCTGCTCCTTCCAGCCTTGTGCTGCTTCTTCTTGTGCTTCGGGATGATCACCTTCGCCGACCGCGCCATCCCGATCATCTGATCGTTGCTCAGGGTTCGCAGCAGGTCGTTGGAGATCCAGTAGGCGTTGTCCCCACGCCGCCAGGCGACCATCTTCACATTTTCGCCGTCGACGTAGATGTCGTACTCACGCCCGTTTATCGTCTTGGTCAGGCTTGGATCCTCAAGAATGGGCGGATTCGACCAGCCGCGGATCCCCTGCACCCCGAAGTAGTGGATGCCATCGGACATTTCCGCGACCATCACCATCCGATAGGCGACGTGGCGATTGCCGTCTTCGTCCTTGAGGTTGTAGGTGTAGGGGTCGACGACCTTCTCGTAGGGGTCGCTTTCGACGAAGCGGGTCTCCGGGGGCAGCCGGGTCGGGTAGTAGATCGGGAAGAACCCGCGGGCGCGGCGGGCGGCGATCTTCCCCTCCGCTTCCCCGGCTTCGCGCGCCGGCACGAGACCGTCGCTGCCGGCCTTGACCACCTCGACCTTCGGCTTCTTCGGCTTGCTCTTGTGCTTCGACTTGGGTTTCTCGTGCTTCTTCTTCCGGCCAGCTTCAGCTTCTTCACGCTGCCGGCGCTGGGCCGCTTTCGCCTCCTGCACCGTCTCGCCGCCGAGGAATTCCTGCACCGCTTCTTCGACCGCGCTTTCGGTCGTGTAGACGAAGCTGGGGCTGAGTTCGGCGGGGAAGTGGACCTCGTTGATCGTCGAGTTGCGGGAGGCGGCGAGCAGTTTCAGCACTTCCAGCAGGGTCTCCCCGTCACTGATGTCGGAGGTCGTGTAGTCGGTGAAGGCCTCGACCAGTTCGCCCTGGTCGAAGACGATGTCCTTGACCGAGATCCGCGAGCGGGCGGCGCTGAGGAACTCCTGCTGGCGGGCGGAGCGAACGATGTCGGTGTCGGTGTGCCGGTAGCGCACGTAGTCCAGCGCTTGCTTCCCACACATCAACTGGTAGCCCGGCTGGACGTTGATTTCGGCGTACTGTTCGGAGGGGGCCACGCCTTCGTTGGAGTGGTAGTAACGGCGGTCGACATCGACGTAGACGCAGCCGATCGCGTAGACGCCCTGGGCGAAGCCGAGGAAATCGACGTTGACGACGTGGTTGATCGGCAGCCCGGTCAGCTGCTTGACGGTCCGCAGGGTCAGCTTGGTGCCGCCGTAGGCATACGCTTCGTTGAACTTGCCGGTCCCGTAGCCAGGGATTTCGACTTTGAGGTCGCGCGGGATCGACATCATCGAGATCAGACCCTTGTCGGGGTCGAGCCGGACCAACATCGTCGTGTCGGAGCGGCCCGGGTCTTCCTCTTCGTTGGCGCGCTTGTCGGAGCCGATCACGAGGAAGGTCTGGGCACCGCCGTCGCCGGCGTCGGCAAGGAACTTGTTCAGTTTCTTCTGCAGCTTGTCGTTTTCGGGCCGGATCGCGTTGGCGATGCTGTCGAGGTAGAGCAGGCTCGCCGCCGCGGTGGTCCCCGCGGAGACGGCGACGATCAGCACTGCGGCGAGGAGGAACCGCCACCAGAATCGCTTCGGCTTCGGCGCCGGCTCGCCGTCTCCGCTCGGCGGCGGCTTCTTCGGGCTCCAACCCGGAATCGGCTCAGTCATCGCTGAGCCGGTCCGGGATCGCCCGCAGGAACGACTCCAGCGCCTGGCGGTAGGTCTCCAGCGAGGAGACCGAGACCCACTCGCCGGGGCCGTGGTGCCCCGCCCCGACCGGGCCGAACTCGACCGCTGGGACGCCCACCCGCAGGAACGAGACCGCGTCGGAGGCGCCGTCGCGCCCGACGCTCATCGGCTCCCCATCGTGGTGCTCGGTTGCCGAGGTGCGCAACGCCCGCACGAAGGCGGAGTCGCGGTCGACCGTGGCCGGCGGCCGCGTCAGCAGCGCCTGCACCTCGATCCCCCGCAACTCGCGCACCTGGGCGAGGATTTCCTGCGGATCCTGGTCCGGGAGGTAGCGAATGTCGACGTCGATCACGCATCGGTCGGGCACCTTGTTGAGGGCATCGCCGCCGACGATCCTCCCCAGGTTGATCGACGGCCGGTCGAAGAGCTCGGAGCTGTGCCGGGCAAACGGTAGCGACTCGATACTGCGGAAAACGTCGATCGCGTTGAGGACGGCGTTGTCGCCGAGCCAGGGCGTCGCCCCGTGGGCGGCCGTCCCCCCCACCTCCAGGCGCAGCGCCAAGACCCCCTTGGCCTCGATCCCGATGTGGAGGTCGGTCGGCTCGCCGGTGATCGCGAAGTCGCCGGTGAAGCCGGTGTCGACGAGGTGGTCGGAGCCGCGCTCTGACTCCTCCTCGGACTCCTCGTCGCCGACGATCCCCAGCCGCACCCGCACCCGGTCCTGCTCGGCCATCGCCGCCGTCACCATCATCATCGCCGCGACCGCGCCCTTCATGTCATAGGCGCCACGGCCGTAGAGCTTGTCCCCCTCGACCCTGGGGTCGAATTGCTCGCTGTGGGCCGGGACTACGTCAATGTGCCCGTGCAGGACCACCGTTGGCGCATCCGCCGGCCCGACCTCCGCCATCACCACCGGCAGCCCCCGGACCTCGTCCCCCCTGGTCTCGATCCCCCGAGCTTCCAGCCACCCTTGGATGAACCCGGCAGCCTCCGAAATTCCATCCGGCTCACAGGTCTCGAACGAAATCAACCGCTGCGCAAGAACCACCAGCTCCTCACTCATGCGCCCGAACCCTAGCCCGAAGAACCACCGCGCCCGGAGAGGGGAGCGGGTACCCCTCCGCAGGAATGTTCGGCGAAATGCAATCTGATTCATGCGCGGCGGAGCCGCGCAGCATGTTCTCCCCGAAGCGCAGCGAAGGGGAGGTCAATTCCGGAGGAGGGGTACCCGCTCCCCTCACGCCCCGGCAATCGAAAGAAAAGCCTCGGCCCGGTCCTTGTCTTTCTGCGCCCGGGCGTGATCGGCGCTGCCCTCCTCGGACTCCGAGAGCCGCTGCTCCGCATCTGCGAGCTGCTCTTTCAGGGCGCCGCTGTCGAGCTCCTCGGGCGGGATTGCCTCCTCGAGCAGGAGCCGGGCGCGGTTGCCGTAGACCTGCAGCCAGCCGTGGGCCTGGGCGTAGCGCTTGGTCTCCGAGTCGGAGACGTGGAGGCGGAGCTCGGTCGGCCGCAGCGCCGCGAGCACGGGCGCGTGGTTGGCGAGGATGCCGATTTCGCCGACCTCGGTCCGGGTCGAGACCTGGCGCGCTTCACCGCTCCAGACCTCCCCCTCCGGGGTCAGGACCTCGACGTCGACCATGTGCTCCGCCGCCATCGGGACTCCTTACGCCGCGGCGCCGGACTTGGCGTTCTCGAGGACCTGGTCGATCGAGCCCTGCATGTAGAAGGCGCCCTCGGAGAGGTCGTCGTGCTCGCCGTCGAGGATCTCGCGGAAGCCGCGGACCGTCTCGGCGACCGGCACGTACTCGCCGGAGCGGCCGGTGAACTGTTCGGCGACGAAGAACGGCTGCGAGAGGAAGCGCTCGATCTTGCGGGCGCGGGAGACCGTCTGGCGGTCCTCGTCGGAGAGCTCGTCGATGCCGAGGATGGCGATGATGTCCTGCAGCTCCTTGTAGCGCTGCAGCACCTCCTGAACCTCGGTCGCGGTGCGGTAGTGCTCGTCGCCGACGACGTCGGGCTTGAGGATCGTCGAGGTCGAGTCGAGCGGGTCGACCGCCGGGTAGATCCCTTTCTCGGAGATCGACCGCGACAGCGCCGTGGTCGCGTTGAGGTGGGCGAACACCGAGGCCGGAGCCGGGTCGGTGTAGTCGTCGGCGGGGACGTAGACCGCCTGGATCGAGGTCACCGAGCCGCGGTCGGTCGAGGTGATCCGCTCCTGCAGGCCGCCCATCTCGGTCTCCAGCGTCGGCTGGTAGCCGACCGCCGAAGGCATCCGGCCGAGCAGCGCCGAGACCTCGGAGCCCGCCTGGACGAAGCGGAAGATGTTGTCGATGAACAGGAGCACGTCCTGGCCGCCCTGCTCGCGGTAGTACTCGGCCATCGTCAGCCCGGAGAGGGCGACGCGCAGGCGCGCGCCCGGGGGCTCGTTCATCTGGCCGAAGACGAGCATGGTCTTGTCGATCACGCCCGACTCTTTCATCTCGAGCCAGAGGTCGTTCCCCTCGCGGGAGCGCTCGCCGACGCCGACGAAGGCGGAGAGGCCGGAGTGCTCCTCGGCGATGTTGCGGATCAGCTCCTGGATCAGCACGGTCTTGCCGACGCCGGCGCCGCCGAACAGCCCGACCTTGCCGCCTTTCGCGTAGGGAGCGAGGAGGTCGATGACCTTGATCCCGGTCTCGAGGATCTCCTGCGTCGGGGTCAGGTCGGAGGCCTTCGGGGCCGGGCGGTGGATCGGCCAGCGCTCGCCGTCCTCCAGCTCGGGGCCGTTGTCGATCGGCTCGCCGAGCAGGTTGAAGATGCGGCCGAGGGTCGCGTCGCCGACCGGGACCGTGATCGGGCCGCCGGTGTCGGTGACGGCGGCGCCGCGCTCGATCCCGTCGGTGGCGTCCATCGCGACCGCGCGGACGCGGTCGTCGCCGAGGTGCTGCTGGACCTCGCAGACGAGGACGGCCGATTCGCCGTCGCCGTCGCCGCCGCTGGTCTCGATCGTCACCGCCGAGAAGATCTCCGGCAGCTTGTCCGGGAAGACGGCGTCGATGACCACTCCGGTCACCTGCTCGACGCGCCCTACGTTGGTTCCGTTTCCGTTGCTCTCAGCCATGGGTTCCTTTTCTCGTCGCCAAATTCGATTCGTCGTCTAGCCGAGCGCCTCGGCGCCGCCGACGACCTCCAAGATCTCCTGCGTGATCTCCGCCTGACGGACCCGGTTCATCTCCAGGGTCAGGTCGCCGATCATCGTCTCCGCGTTCTCGGCCGCGTTCCGCATCGCGGTCATCCGCGCTCCCAGCTCCGAGGCCGCCGACTCCAGCAGCGCCCGGTAGACCGAGATCGTCACGTACTCCGGGATCAGCCGCGCCAGCAGCTCCTCCGGATCGGGCTCGTAGATCCACTCCGAGCGGCTCTGAGCCTGCTCTGCCTCGGTTTCCTCTTCGTCGGCGGCTTCCTCGTCGCCGGCGCCCTCGCCGATCACCTCGGCCTGCTGCAGCGGTAGCAGCGTCTGGCGCCATACGTGCTGGGTCAGCGGCGAGACGAAGCGGTTGTAGATCAGCTCGACCCGGTCGAGGTCCTCGTCGACGTAGCGCGCGGTCAGCGCCTCGCCGATTTCGCGGGCGTTGGCGAAGGCGGGCCGGTCGGTGAAGCCGACGTAGGAATCGGTCACGTCCATCTTGCGGAAGGTCAACGCGGAGACGCCCTTGCGCCCGACCACGGCAAAGGTGGGCTCGGCGCCCTCCTCGCGGACTTTCTGCGCCATCCGCATCCCCTCGCGGATGATGTTGGAGTTGAAGGCGCCGGCGAGACCGCGATCGCCGGTGACGAGGACGATCCCGACGCGCTTGACGTTCTCCCGCTCTTCCAGGACCGGGACCCGCGGGATGCCGCCGGCCTGGGCGGCGGCGCGGCGGGTCAGCTTTCGCATCCCCTCGGCGTAGGGCCGCATGTCGGAGATCCGCTGTTCGGCCCGCCGCAGGCGCGCCGCCGCAACCATCTCCATCGCCCGCGTGATCTTGTTGATGTTCTTGACCGACGCGATGCGGTTCTTGACTTCCTTCTGCGTTGCCATAGCGGAGCTCCGGGCGGACTAGGCCGGCGTCGCCTCCTGGGAGCTGTCGGACTCTTCGGGGTTGCCGGGCTCGCCCGGGTCCTCGTCCTCGACCCCAGCGGTACGGGCCGGGGCCTCGCGCTCCTCCTTGGAGTGGACGCGGTCGGACTCGCCCTCCTCGAGCGGATCGCCGTGCTCGTCGAAGTCGGGGCCGAAGTCGTCGACGAAGTCGGCGATCGCCTGCCCCAGCTCCTTCTCGTCGTCCTCCTCGAGCTTGCCGCTCTCTTCGATCCGGCCCAGCAGCTCCGACTTCTCGGAGTGCAGGCGGGTCCGCAGATCGGCGAGGAACTCGCCGACGCGCTCGACTTTGATCCGGTCGAGGTAGCCGCCGGTGCCCGAGTAGATCGAGGCGACCTGGTCGCCGACCGAGAGCGGTTCGCGCTCTTTCTGTTTGAGGAGCTCGACCAGCCGTTCGCCGCGGGTCAGCGCTTTCTGGGTCTCGGCGTCGAGCTCGGAGCCGAACTGGGCGAAGGCCTCGAGGTCACGGTATTGGGAGAGGTCGAGGCGCAGTTTTCCGGCGACCTTCTTCATCGCCTTCGTCTGCGCGTTGCCGCCCACCCGCGAGACCGAGATGCCGACGTTGATCGCCGGGCGGACCCCCGAGAAGAAGAGGTCGGACTCGAGGAAGATCTGGCCGTCGGTGATCGAGATCACGTTGGTCGGGATGTAGGCGGAGACGTCGGAGGCCTGGGTCTCGATGATCGGCAGCGCCGTCAGCGAGCCGCCGCCGAGCTCGTCGTTCAGCTTCACCGCCCGCTCCAGCAGGCGCGAGTGCAGGTAGAAGACGTCGCCCGGATAGGCCTCGCGACCGGGCGGGCGCCGCAGCAGCAGCGACATCTGCCGGTAGGCGGAAGCGTGTTTGGTGAGGTCGTCGTAGACGCAGAGGGCGGCTTTGCCGTTGTAGAGGAAGTACTCGCCCATCGCGCAACCGGCATAGGGGGCGATGTACTTGATCGGCGCCGCCTCGTCGGCGGGGGCGGCGACGATGATCGTGTTCTCCATCGCGCCGTTTTCCTCGAGCGTCTCTTTCAGCTGTACGACCGTCGACATCCGCTGCCCGATCGCGACGTAGATGCAGATCAGGTCCTTGTCCTTGTTGTTGATGATCGTGTCGATCGCGATCGCGGTCTTGCCGGTCTGGCGGTCGCCGATGATCAGCTCTCGCTGGCCACGGCCGATCGGGATCATCCCGTCGATCGACATCAGCCCGGTTTGGACGGGTTCCTCGACCGGCTGGCGCTGGACGACGCCGGGGGCTTTGAACTCGGCCGGGCGGGTCTCGGTGGTGGCGATCTCGCCGCGGTCGTCGAGCGGGCGGCCGAGCGGGTCGACCATGCGGCCGAGCAGCGCCTCGCCGACCGGGATCTCGAGCAGCTTGCCGGTCCGTTTGACCGTGTCGCCCTCGACGATCTCGTCCCAGCTGCCGAAGAGCACGGCGCCGACGTTGTCGGCCTCGAGGTTCAGCGCCAGGCCGGTCACCCCGTGGGGCAGCTCGAGCATCTCCAGCGCCATGCAGTTGTCGAGCCCGTGGATGCGGGCGATGCCGTCGGCGACGGACAGAACCGTGCCGACCTCGGTGAGGTCGGCGGAACCGGTCTCCAGTCCCTCGATCCGCTCTCGCAGGATGCTTGCGATCTCGTCGGGCTTGATCTCCATCGGGTGCTCTCTGCCTCCTTACGCCGCGGTGGCGACGCTCTTTCGAAGTTTCTCCAGGCGACTGCGGATGCTGGCGTCCAGGACCATGTTGCCGACCTGGAGGACGATGCCACCGAGGATGTCGCCGTCCACCTTGCTGGACAGGTCGACCTCCTCCCCGGTCTGGCGTTCGACCTCCTGGCCGATTTTCTCGACGACGGCCGGGTCCAGCTCGACGGCGCTGGTGATGGTGACGTCGATACGGCGGTTCTCTTGTTTCCAGAGCTCCTCGAACTCGCGGCGGATGCGGAAGATCTCCGTCATCCGCTGCTTGTCGACGAGCAGCTCGAGGAAGTTGATCAGCTCGGGCTCGGCGCCCGTGATCGCCCGCTCGATCCCCTCCCGCTTCTCCGTCGAGGAGAGGTAGGGGCTGAAGAAGAAGACCTGCAGCTCGCGGTTGTCGTCGACCTCGTCGGCCACTTGGGCGAGCTGCTGCTGCAGCGCGTCCAGCTTGCCTTTGTCGCGGCCGACCTCGAAGAGCGCCTCGGCGTATACGCGAGCTGCGTCGGCCATGAGCTAGTTCTTCTCCGACCCCGAGAGCGTCGAGAAGTCGACCTCGCCGAGCGCCTCCTCGACGAGGCGCTTCTGGTCCTCGGTGTCGAGGGATTTGCGCGTGACCCGCTCGGTGGCGAGCACGGTCAGGTCGGCAACCTCCTGGCGGATCTGGTCGAGCGAACGGCGCGTCTCCGCCTCGATGTCCCGCTTAGCGGCCTCGACCAGCTCCTCGCGTTTCTCCTTGCCGGCCGCCGCGGCCTCGGCTTCGGCGGTCTCGGCGGACTTGCGGGCGCGGGCCATGATGTCGTCGGCCTGCTCCCGCGCCTCGGCGAGGCGGGCGCGGTACTCCGACAGCAGCTCGTCGGATTCCTTGCGCTGCCGTTCGGCGGCGTCGATCGACTCGCTGATCATCTTCGCGCGTTTGTCGAGCGCTTCCTGGATTTTCGGGAAGGCGACCTTGCTCAACACCCACATCGTGATCAGGAACAGGACCAGCGTCCAGATCATCAGGCCGAGGCCCGGGCTGACCAGGAAGCTACCGCCGCCTTCCTCGCCGTGCTCGGCCGCCTCTGCGGCCAAGGGGACTATGTAGCCGAGCAGCTCCATCGACCTAAGCGAGGAAGAACGCGATCAGACCGAAGATGAAGGTGTAGAAGGCGACCGCCTCGGTCAGCGCGAAGCCGAGCCAGCGGATGCTTTCCAGGTCGCTTTTCATCTCCGGCTGGCGGGCGACCGACTCGATCTCCTTACCGAAGATGAAGCCCACGCCGATGCCGGCGCCGATCGAACCGAGCCCGGCGCCGACGCCGAGGGCGATCGCTTTGCCGGCGCTTTCCACGGCTTCGCTGGAGACCTCGGCAAGAGGTAGAACGGTGGGATCCATCGAGTGTTGCTCCTTTTCTAGTGGGAGGCGGAGGTCGCTCCGCCGATGTAGATAGCGCTGAGGGTCGAGAAGATGAATGCCTGCAGGGTGGCCACCAGCCCGACCTCGAAGATGAAGAAGGCGAAGGCGAGCGGGAAAGTAAGCGCCCCGAGGGCGGCGATCCCCAGCAGCACCGCCAACCCGCCGCCCATGAAGAGCAGCAGCAGGTGGCCGGCGAGGATGTTGGCGAAGAGACGAACGGAGAGGGAGATCAGCCGCACGAAGTGGGAGATCACCTCGATCACGAAGATCGCGCCCTTGCCGACCGGGCTCATCTCCTCCAGGCCCGGGGGCAGCCAGCTCTTGAAGTAGGGGCCGACGCCCTTGGACCGGATCCCCTCGACGTGGTAGGAGAGCCAGACGACCAGCGTCAGCACCAACGGGATGGCGATGTTGGCGGTGGCGGCGTAGATCGCGAAGGAGGGGATCTCGAGGCCGCCGATCGAGAAGGTGTGCTCGGTGTTGGTCGGCAACGGCAGGAAGCCGAGCATGTTCGAGAACCAGATCCAGAAGAAGAGGGCGCCGATGAAGGGGAACCACTTGCGCGCCAGCTCGCCGTGGAGGCTGCCGCCGGTGATCGTGTTTTTGGTCAGGTCGTAGGCCATCTCGACCGCCGCCTGGACCCGGTTCGGGCGGTCGACCATCCGCCGCGCGATCCAGACCATCACCGCGATCGTCAGGAGGCTGGCGAGGAACAGGTAGAGCACCGCCTTGTTGATGCTGAAGTCGATGCCGGCGAGGTGGATCGAGACCCACGGTTCGAGTTTGAACTCGTTCTGGGGCTTGAAGGCTTCGTTCTTGCCGTCGTTGCCGAAGATCAGCAGCAGCAGAATCGACACAGCCAGGTAGATGCCGAAGCCGATGAAGACCTTCGCCTTGGTGCTCACGCCGCTCCCTTGACCTCGGGCTGGTCGTCGAACAGGTGCGTCAGCCCCTGCGCGGCGAAGGAGATCGTGAACAGGGCCAGCAGGAGGAGGGCGGCGGCGAGGCCGGACTCCCGTTCGGCGACCCCAACCAGGAGCACGCAGGTCGCCATCAGCCAGACGCGGCCGAGGCCGCTGCCGGCGACGATCCCCATCGCCTTCTGGCGGTTGCCGGCGGCCAGCTCCTGCTTCATCCGGCGCTGGGCGAGAACCTGGATCCCCCGCTGCGTCAGCCAGGCAGCCGCCGCCACCGCGTACCCGAGCAGCGGCAGGTCGCCGACCAGGAAGACGGCGAGCGCGACGAGCAGCGCGATTAGATCGACGTACTTTGGAGGAGACATAGATCAGGAACAACAGGAACAGCAGCAGGAACGGCAGGCAGGAAAGACAGGAAAACGCCCAGCTCGGGGCAGAGCGGGCGCACAGGTGACTATATAGAAGAGACCCCTGGAATGGCTCTGTGGAGCCACTTCGTGAGGGTTGACACTACCGCCGAGCAGTTATTTGATCGCCTCGAACTCGCCCGTCTCGGGATCGACAGCCGGGAAGGTCCCAGTTTCAAGCTCCTCTTCGACGGCGCGCTCGACTTCCCCGGCCTTCGGCTCGGGGGCGCCGGCCTGGCGGCGCAGGGTGACCAGTTGGCGGAGGCGGGTCTGACGCAGCTTGAGGATCTCCAGCACCTCGACCAGGTAGACGCTGGCCGCCAGGGCGAGGACGCCGAAGAGGGCGATCACCGTGGTCCAGAGCGGGTCGAAGTTGCCGTGGTCGTCGCTGTAGGGGACGAAGCGCAGCGCCAGGGCGAGGAGCGCCATCACAGCGGTCCAGCCGTAGAGGTAGAGCAGGGTGCGGCGTTGGGAGAAGCCGATGTCGGCCATCCGGTGGTGGAAGTGCCAGCGGTCGGCTTTGTAGATCGGTTTTCCGTATTTGAGCCGCTTGGCGACGACGAAGCCGGTGTCGAGGATCGGCACCGCGAGGATGATCAGCGGTAAGAACAGGGCAACGACCGCGTTCGTCTTCAGCGCCCCCTGCACCGCCACCGCCCCGAGCAGGTAGCCGAGCAGGTTGGAGCCGGTGTCCCCCATGAAGGTGCTGGCCGGTGGGAAGCCCCAGCGGAGGTAGCCGAGGGCGGCGCCAGCGGTGAGGGCGGCGAGGACGCCGGCGGCAGTGCGGTCGAGCGAGAGGGCGATCGTCGCCAGGGTGACCCCGGAGATGACGGCGACGCCGGCGGCGAGGCCGTCGACGCCGTCGATCAGGTTGATCACGTTGATCACGGCGACGATCGCGATAACCGTGCCGACGTCGCCGAGGTGGACGACCCCTCCCCCGGGCAGGGTGAGGAGGTCGACGGTGCCCGGGGTGAGGCGGCCGAAGAAGGGGAAGGTGAAGTTGTCGACGGTGACCCCGGCCGCGACCGGGATGACGACGGCGGCAGTCTGGCCCAGCAGCTTCACCGCGGCGGAAAGGTCGAAGACGTCGTCGAGGACGCCGACCAGGGCGATCGCCACCGCGCCGATCAGGATCGCATGGCTTTCGCCATCGCTTGGGAGCCAGACGAGGCCGGCGACGAGGACGCCGCCGAGAATGCCGAGGCCGCCGAGCTTTGGCGTCGGGGCGAGGTGGAGCTTGCGCTCGCTCGGGTAGTCGATCGCGCCGACCCGCAGCGCCAGCCGCTTCGTCAGCGGCACCAGCAGCAGCGCGAGCAGGCCGGCGACCAGGAAGGAGAAGAGGGCGTCGGCGTCAGTTGGCATAGCGGTCGAACCAGAGGGTAAGCGCCATCAGCCCCCAGATCTGGCGGCTGAGATCCTCCTGACCGGAGATGTGCCGGTCGAGGATCGGGGTCACGGCGGCCGCATCGAGCAGGCCCTGGCGCTCGATCGCCCCCGGCGCCAGCACCTCGCGAGCGAACGGCTCCAGCGGTCCCCGCAGCCAGGCCGCGAGCGGGATCGAGAAGCCCTGCTTGCGGCCGTGGACGATCTCCTTCGGCAGCAGCGGCGCCAGCGCCTTCCGCAGCAACCGCTTCTTCGAAAAACCCCGGACCTTCATCCGCCGCGGCAGCGAGAAGGCGAACTCGGCAACTCGCTGGTCGAGGAAGGGGACCCGCAGCTCCAGCGAGTGGGCCATGCTGAGGCGGTCGGTCTTGACCAGGAGGTCGTCGACCAGGTAGATGCCGAGGTCGACGTCCTGCATCCGCGCCAGCGGATCGGCGCCGGCCGTCTCGGCGTAGCGCTCGCGGTAGAGGTCGAGCGGGTCCCAGGTCGAGGCCTTGGCCCCGGCGAGCTCGACGCGCGCCCGCGGATCGAAGATCTCCTTCCAACCGTGGTGACGCTCCAGCGGCGACAGGGCGGCGGCGCGGGCGAAGCGCCTGGCTTTGTAGTCGAACCCGACCCGCTCGTGGCGGCTCGGCAGCGCCTCGGCCAGGGGTCGCGCCAGCGGCGCCAGGCGGCCGACGCGGCGGGCGAGGAGGTCGGCGACGTAGGTGTAGTAGCCGCCGAAGAGCTCGTCGCCGCCCTCGCCGGACAGGGCGGTCTTCACGTGCTCGGAGGCGAGCTGGGAGACGAGGTAGGTGGGCAGCGCCGAGGAGTCGCCGAAGGGCTCATCGAAGGCCTCGACCAGCCGCGGCAGCAGCTCGACCGCGTCGGGGCGGAGGACCAGCTCGTGGTGATCGGTGCCATAGCGCTCGGCGACGAGGCGGGCGCGGGAGAGCTCGTCGAAGCCGGCCTCCTCGAAGCCGATCGAGAAGGTGCGCAGCGGTTCGCCAGTGTGGACGCTGGCGAGAGCGGCGAGGCCGCCGGAGTCGACGCCGCCCGAGAGCAGGACGCCGACGGGCACGTCGGCAACGAGGTGGGCGCGGACGCTGTGGTCGAGGACCTCGCGCAGCTCCACCGCCAGCTCGTCCTCGGAGCCGCTCCGCGGCGACTCCCCGGGCACGGGTCCCGGCCGCGCGTAGCGGCGCGTCTGGAGCTCTCCCCCCTCCCAGCTCAGCAGGTGCCCCGGGGGCAACTTCCGCGCCTCCTTGAAGATCGTCAGCGGCGCCGGGATCGAGTTGAAGGCGAGGTAGGCGGAGACGGCCTTCGGGTCGATCTCCCGGGAAAAACCGGGCTGCTCGAGCATCGCCTTCAGCTCGGAGGCGAAGGAGAGGCTGCCGGCGACGTGGCGGTAGTAGAGCGGCTTGATCCCGAAGCGGTCCCGCGCCAGCAGCAGCCGGCGGCGGCGCTTGTCCCAGAGGGCGATCGCGAACATCCCCCGCAACCGCTCGACGAACCCGTCCCCCCACTCCTCGTAGCCGTGGACGAGAACCTCGGTGTCGCAGTCGGTCGCGAACCGGTGCCCCCGCCCCTCGAGCTCCCGCTTCAGCTCGCGGTAGTTGTAGATCTCCCCGTTCTGGACGACGACCGCCGAGCCGTCCTCGTTGGCGATCGGCTGGTGTCCGTGGGCGAGGTCGATGATCGAGAGCCGCCGCGCCGCCAGCGCCACCGGCCCCTCGCAGAACATCCCGTCGTCGTCCGGGCCCCGGTGCACGAGCCGCCCGCTCATCCGCGCCACCGCCTCGAGGTCCGGCGCCTGTTCAAGGCTGGCAGTTCCACATATCCCGCACATCTGCGGGAGTCTCGCAGCCGCACTGGCGGGCAGCGGCGTGCCGTCCTCAATATCTGGGTTTTCGAATCGAGAACCTTGCGATATGGGTGGCGTCGGTTACCCCGGCAACTCCACCCCAAGACGGACTGAGGCCCGCATGTGCGGGCCTCAGTAGCAACACCTACGGACTACTAGTACTTAAGGGTTGGTGATAGTAAGCCCTTCTTTGTTCAGGTTGTCTGTATAGAGGTTGAAGGCCATCTTCGTGATTTTGCCTGTTTCCGGGCAAAGTCCGTTTGCATTCAGCCTGATGAAGGGCGGTTCTTTTTCGACTTTCAGTGTCGCCGGAGCCGTACCTGTGGTGAACGAGCCCGTGACCGGTTTGCTTTCCTCGCTCCCGTATTCGCAGGTCACCTCGGCACCGAGGATACTTGTGAATGTGAGGACGAACTTCAGCTGTTCGACCGCCCCTGTGCAGGCGCCGCCCTGCAGCTGCCATTCATCGGCGGTTTTGGTGTTCGAGATACACCAGTGTTTGCCGGCTTCGAGCGTGGGGATCTTGACTTTGACTTCACCAAGACCGCTGGTGCAGTCTTTCCCACCTGCATTGTTAAAGGAGGCTGCCGAGATTGTCCCCATCAACGAATTCGCTCCGGTGCCACCGGTGTTTGCGTGGACGGTCCCTGTCATCCAGTTTTCGTTGCATGTGACGGTGGTGCCGCCGGCGACGAACAGTGCGTGTTCCTCGTTCAGAGCTGTGATTTTCGTTCCGGTTGCCAGCGTGGTGGCGCCGTGCTTCAGCGTCACCGCGGAGGCCATTGCCGGAACCATCGCGAACGCGCCCAGCGCAACCAAGGCCGAGCAGATCGCAAGGATCTTCCTGTGCATTAGGTACTCCCTTTCTCTTCCGAGCCATTGGCTCGGTGTTTGCTGTGTTCGCTCAAAAAGAGCGGACCTTTCCTCACTTTCCTATCGGCGCAACCTCAGTGGTGTCAAGGGAGGGTTTAAGACCATCTGCTGCGCGGAAACAGAAGTCTGTGTCAAGCCGCGGTAGCGCTGCTTGATCTCCCTGCAAGTGCCGACAGCTAGCGTTAACAGGCGACATTTGTCACTCCGCTGGATGTGTCCAGAGATGATCGGGCCGTTTTGCTGCTCCAGATCATTTTTTTTGATTAACTAACTCCATGGTGACTTCAACGCAGAACCTCTGCCATAGCGTCTTCCTGGCGGTGGCATTCATCGTTGCTGTCTCCGTGCTCGCTGCTGGTTGTGGCAACGGGGACAGCGAGACGGGAGCAGCGGAACCGCAGCAGTCCAAGGCACAGTTCCTCCAACAGGCGAATGCAATTTGTCGTCAAGGGCTCGAAGAGAAGGAACGCAAGTTGGTTGCAGTGGTCGAGAAGGAAGGAAAGAGCCCGTTGGAAGGCGACTCGACGCAGCTGGAAAAGTTGTTTATCAGCGTCGTCGTGCCCGTGTACGGCGACCTGATTTCTGAATTGACGAGCCTGAGTCCGCCAACCAAGGACAGCGCCAGGGTAGAAAGGACCTGGAACGAGTATGAGGCGGCTCTGGAAGAAGCCGAAGCCGATCCCAGCAAAGTCGTCGGCGAAAACGTCTTCGATTCGGCAAATGAGGCATCTGCCCAATACGGCATGGATGCCTGCTCACTGTAGTTTCAGCCGCTCCGCGGGACAAGGCCCGGAAGGGGTCTTGTCCCGCTGTTGCATGGACAATTAGTTCTTAAGGGTTGGTGATAGTAAGCCCGTCGTGAGTCCCGCCGTCTGTATAGAGGTTAAAGGCCATCTTCGTGATTTTGCCTGTTTCCGGGCAAAGTCCGTTTGCATTCAGCCTGATGAAAGGGCGGTTCTTTTTCGACTTTCAGTGTCGCCGGAGTCGTTCTCGGCTCGGTGTTTGCTTTGTTCGCTCAAGAGAGCGGTCCTCTCCACAGGTCCTATCGGGGCGACCGCGGCGGTGTCGAGGGAGGGATCGAGGGCGTCTGCTGCTCGAAACCAGAGCGCTCTCTCGAGGAGCTGGTAGCTCTGTCTGATCTCCCTGCAAGGGTCGATGGTCGCCGGTACTAAACGACATTTGTCACTCCGCTGAATGTGTCCAGGTGAATCGGGTTGCTCTTCTTCTCCCGATGCAACGGAGCGCGAGCAGGACACAAGGCCTTCCGAGGCGTGAGATACTTCCGTTCTCTTCCGAGCCCTTGGCTCGGTGTTTGCTGTGGATCCCCCGGGATGCGTTCGCGTTCCGGGGGGTCCCCGTTCGCCCCCCAAGAGCGGGCCATCGCTTGGGTCAGGAACAGTGAAAAGCCCGGGGGATGTCTGTCCCCCGGGCCTGAAGCATCATTCGTGCTGGGCTTAAGCTAACAAGCTGGTTCCGATTCGGGGCAAGCGGTCACGGCCCAAGAGCCATAGCCGTAGCTTTCGCTGCCGGGATTGACGGGCGCGAATTCTCCTATCCAGCCACTGTTTCGGTTGGCGGTGGCGGAGATCACTTCCTGAGGACCCGTTACGTTGTTCAATTCTTGGACATAGATGCAGAGATTGCCAGGGGCCGCCTGCGGATTGACGGCGTTGCCTTCGCACTCTGGAGTGGTGGTTCCCTTTGGAACGAAATGGTCATGGGGAAAGGGAACCAGGCGCAGCGGGAAGTTGATTTCCAGATATGCACCGAAGCCCAGGGCAGAGAAGGCCCAATCACCAGTAGAGGTTTGTTCCGGCGGCAGGATCGTTTCGGTCGGCCCAGGAGGACCTTCAGGACCTGGTTCCCCCGGTTCCCCCTGCGGTCCGCGGTCTCCCTTGGGTCCAGCGGGGCCTGGCGCCCCCTGCGGACCCGCCGGCCCCTGTGGGCCGGTTTTTCCTTTGAGCTGCTTTTGCACACCGGGCGAGATTTGGCTCAGCTTCTTGATGATCACTCCTTTTGCGAAGGCCACGCCACCGAGTGCAACCACCAGGGCGATAATGGCAACAACCAAAGATGCGGCCCCAAACCTGTCCTTCAATCGAAACATCATTCCAACCTCCCTCTAGCGTGTGTTACAAAGCCCCCAGCCTCATGCCTCTACCTTTTTGCGCACCCTGCCCTAAGCGCTGGACGCACCCTTACCACCCCCCCGTTGTGAGCTTTCATCCGCACCGTAGCCCGGTGTTCGCTACGGCAGGTATCGGTGGAATTGGTGAGAAGGCTCTTTTTCCCTCCGCCCATCTGAAGGACAAACTTCGTGATCGGAGCGTCAGGAACAGCACCGAAGCTGGTGCGGATGCCGCCGTTCCTCGAGTCGATTCTCCCGGCTACGACGATCTCCAATTCGCCCCTCAGGTCCATGACCAGATCTGGCAGGGGGTTGTCGGACGAGCGGAGGTAAACGGGGCCGGAGAGCGGTTTGTCCAGCAGGGGCGTCCAGGCCTTCGCCCTGCCGTAAACCGAGCCTTTGGGGCATCTACGTGCGGCAAATTGCTTCCTGGTGCAGATCGTGACGATGTGCTCTTGGGCAAGAAACTCGGAGTGCGGTAAGGCCACCGACACCGAGCCGATATTGGCGTCGTGTTTCCGAGCCTTGACGATTGCCGTGAGGGCCGGATAGCCGCCGCGTTTGGAACTGCCGGAGAGCATCAAGGTCAACTTCGGCTTGAACTTCAGTGACCTGCACCCGTCAACCTGGAAACGGGACGAGGGAGTGGCGATCGCTCCGGTGGTGGCGGTGATCCTCGACGTGACCGCCAGCTCCGAGCAGTTGGTCGGATTGAGAGAGAATTCCGGGCGATCGATTACGACGTGGACCCGGCGGTAGACCGCGGCTACCCCTTCGATGTATTGAGGCAGGGGATCGGTCTCGACCGTCGCCACCGCGGTCTCTGGATCGACCTGCAAAGCCGAGCGAACCGTAACGGTCCCAAGATCAAATGGCCCGGCCTGGGCGGGGACGACAGTAACGATGCTGAAGGGCGCGCCTTTGTAGGGACCGGCAAGGTAGACCGCCGTCGGCGCCTTGCCCGCCTGAGGCAGCCAAAGGGGACTAGAGCCTGGACCGACCGCAATACTGAGATGGCCGATTCTGGAGCTGAAGGGACAAGCGCCCGAAGCAACTTGAGCATCGGGACAGGGATCGACGCCCTTGAGCTTGGCAAGCTCGCCCTTTGGAAGGGTGACCTCGAGAGCGGCGAGCTGCTGTTCGTGGTCTTCGCGAGTGAGATCGACGACAAGCGGAGAGAAGGCTCCGGCGATAGGGCTGGTGACGCCGGCTTCCAGCTTCGGGGAGAAACCCCTGGCGGCGCAGCCTTCGTCGATCGTCATCAGCGAGTCCCCGTTGACCGCGGGGTCGCTCGAATGGGGCGTGAGTGAATAGGAAGTGTGGTAGGTGCCGCAGACGTCAGGATTCTTCAGCGGCGCCCTGGGACCGCCCCACACGTTCAAAGAGATCTCTTCGATCGGGATCTGGGGCAGGTCCGAGAAAACAGCGGTTAGCCGGCCGGAATTGTGATCGGGCTGTATCTCGCCCGGAATCTTCACGTGCAGACCCAGCTCGTCGGTCACCAGCCAGAGGCCGAATTGGTGGCCGGGCCTGGGGGTGCGCTGGTAAATCGCTCCCTGCAGCCGGTGGGAGATGGGCGGCGAGGTGAAAGTGACGGTGCCGAGCTTGGAAGCGTCAGGGCATTGGGCGTCTACTTCTTCGTGGAAACCCACCTGATCCTCCGAGCAGGCCGCGATGCCGTCTGCTGCTCCGGCAGCGATCGCCATGCCCTCTGGCAGGTTGACCCTCGCTTCGCGCATGGTTGCGGTGGAGGGCGAGTCGACGGCGGCGCTTGGCTGCTGGGGCAGGTGCAGAGTCGTTTTCAGGCCGGTCGGTGCTCCGGCTTCGCGGCTGATCGGGGTGGCTTCGAAGGTCGGGGCGAAGGGCAGCCCTTGACAATCGGTGATCGGATCCATCGGCGCTGCCGCGGTGAAGACTCGGCCGGGTATCTGGTAGGTCGTGAGACTGAATCCGACTTCCTGGCCCTGACAGGCCGAGGGGTTGGTCATGAAGGCAATCGGCGGTAACCCGCTCGCGCGTTTGCCGCCAGGAGCTTCACAGGCGGTGCCAGGGCAGACGTTCGCTTCGCCCGACGTCAATCGCTGTTCGTCATGGGCGGGATCGGCGGGATTGCCCCAGATGATCGTTTCGACAGCTTCCGCCGGTTCCACGCCCGGTGCGCTGTGGATCGTCGCGGTGAGCCCATAGTCCCCAGCGGTCCGAACCGAGAAGTCGATGAAAATCGGGAAGCCGGCGACGTCCATACCGAACCTGGCGATTTCCCGATCAGGGTGGGGAAGTGCGAGGTTGAAGACTGGATAGGTGAGCTTCCGGTGGGGCACAAGGGTCACGCGGCTGATCCCGACCTGGGAATCCGTAGGGCATTCATCGGAGGTGAGATCGCCGGTGTTGCAGCGGGGGGTGAAATTCGGATTGCCGTAGGTGCCAGGGGGCAAGGTGATCACGACGTCTTCCATCCTGGCGTCGAGAAGTCCGTCGAGTGGATTCAATGCGAAGCTGGTCGTCAGGTCGGGGTGCCGAGCTGCCCCGGTGAGGGATGCCTCGGCGGCAACCGACTTGATCCCGAAGTCTTCGAATTCACCACTCGACGCTACCGGGCCAGCGGGGCTCGAAGAGCCGGCCGCAGAAGACGGCGGCTCCAACGTTGGCGAGTTCGTCGTGAGCTGCGATCGATCCACTGCACTTTGAGCGGCCCTTCCGAGAATTGCCCGCTTCCCGCTTTTCTTGGCGCAGCGCCTGTGGTTCTTCGCCTTGCGGTGGCAATGTCGATGCCTCCGCTGCCGCTTTTTCCTTGGGACGAGATTGCCGGCGCCACTCAAACTCGAGGAGGTGGGCCCAGGAAGCGCAGGCGGGGGAGTCAGTGGGGGGCGGCACCCATCTTCGAGGCATACCGCGGGCGGCGGGATCTGAGCGAAACCGCCGCCCACCCGCGCATCGTAGATGGTCGAGGCGCCGCCCCTCCCCGATTCCGGCGCCAACTCGTCCTGGGAGCGGAAGAAGACGTTGCTCCCGTCGCGATCGACCCCTAAGAGAACGTTGGGATTTTGGACGCCTCCGAATTCTGGGTATACCGCGGATTCTCCGGAGGTGATGAGATCTACTTCTGGCGTTCCTCCGTTCGCCGCTTCATGCCACCCATAGATGTCGTTGATGCCGTCCACGTCTTCCGGAACCAGGGCTTCGCCGGTTTCGAAGAAGACCCGCGCACCGTCCTCGCTCAGGTTGTTTATGACGATCGCCGCACCAGCCACCTCGTTGTCCTGAAGCCCGGCATCGGCAGTTGCCGGCGTCCCGGCCGGATTGCACGTCACGCACACGAGGGTTCCGCCTTCCTCCTCGTACCGATAGATCTCGATATGGCCGGCGTTGTCGTACGTGGTCAGCTGCCGCTGAGTCTCGAAGACGAAGACCTTGCCGTCCGGCGTGGTCCGGGACTGGTCCAAACCTGGCCCGCTGCCGCTGACAGGCGACACCGCAGCCGTCCATTTCGCCAGCAGCTGGAGATCTCCCGCCAGCACAGTGGTGACATATTGCGGCGACCCTTCGGTCCAGGCGTACAGGTTCGGCTGCCCCAATTCACCTTTGGAGCCGTCGAGCTGCTGCTCAGAGATGAAGTAAACGTGGGAACCGTCAGCGGAGACGTTGACCATCTGGGCGTCGGCCCCCGAGGTCACCCCTTGGTCGACGTTGGTTTCGGTGTCGAATCGGTGAATGTCACCATCGCTAACGTAGAAGAGGTAGTGGCCGTCCTCGGAGATCCCGCCAAACACGGCTTCCTCCTCGGTGATTTTCGCGGTCGTGGTGTTTTCGATTCGCGCATAGAGAGTGCCATTGATCTTGAAGGCGACCACCGTGCCATCGGCGGCAGAACCCTGGTAGACCGCGTCTTCCCCGGCGCCGGGGGTGATGTCTCCCGGCAACAGCGATACCACTCGGGTAGGGCCGTCGGGGGTGCGGTCGTAGATGGCCCCGGTGCCGGTGGGCGGAGCCTCTGGCTCGAGCTTCTTGACCGAGCAGGGACGGAATTTGTTGATCGCGATCGCACACCAGCCGCTCCCCGATGGCTGTTTACCGGTGCTGAAGATCACGTGCTCGCCGCCAGGAGCGATGAAGCGGCCCTGCGCCAGCTTTTCTTTGCCGAGACTGCCGATCCCCGTAAGCTCGAAGTTCCCATCGGGGTCGCCGAGATAGTCCGCATCACCTCCTTCGTACAAACTGCCGAAGTCGGTTCCCGGTTCTTCCACGACAGGTCCAACATGCACGAAGATGTAGCCGTGGTCGGCAGACAGGCCACCGACGTATGGCAACACCGCTTCATTTCCGAATGGAGTCGCGTGCCGCGTGATCTTCCACCCCGAAGCGGCCCGTTCCACTTGGTAGATATCAGTTCCGATCAGACCATTGCCCCCGGACGGGTTTGGCAGGGGCGTTCCCCGGGTGGCAAAGACAAAGCTGTCGCGAAACGGGCTGACGGGTTCCGTCGGGAATACGTCTTCGCCGCCTGAGTAAAACTCGACCGAACCGAGGAGTCGTCCGTTCGAATCGGGAGGACTGACCAGCTCGTAGACTCGGCAGTCGGGAAGGTCGGCGGAGGGGCCAGTGCGGAACGCTTCGTTAGGACAAGCGGCCGAGGCCGTCGCCGGTGAAAGCGACAGGCCCCACAGGATGTAGCCCACGCATACCGTATGCATGACACCCCTGCTTCCGAACCGCCGAATGGCTGCAGCAAGGCGTGTCTGCACCATCTTCATCTACAGTCCCCCTCCCCTCATTTTTCCCGTCCCGACTATAAGGAGTCGCCGAGACCTGTCAACGAGGGGGTGAGTGACTCAGATCGCTAACTCGGCAAGAGTGACCAGGCAGATCGCGTACCGGGATTGCGACGTGATCAGTGCTTGGGAGGTGAGGTGATAGCGGGGCCGCGGCCCAGGACCTTCGCCACCGTGGCGAAGAGAACTTGGAAGTAGAGGGGGACGGAGCGGTCGGCGATGTACTCCATGTCGTGGGCGAGCTTGTCGGCCCAGGTCTCCTCGCGGGTGATGCGGGTCTGGGCGAAGCCGGTGACGCCGGGGCGGACGACGAGGCGCTGCCAGTACTGGGGGATCTCGCGGCAGAGCTCGGCATAGAAGGTGGGACGGATCGGGCGCGGGCCGACGATCGACATGTCGCCGCGCAGCACGTTCCAGAGCTGCGGCACCTCGTCGAGGTGGGTTTTCCGCAGGACGCCGCCGATCCGGGTCCGCTCTTCCTCGGTCCGCCGCGTCAGCTCCTCGCCGTAATAGGGCCCGAGGCGGGTTTCCGCGTCCGGCTTCAGGGTGCGGAACTTGTACATCCAGAAGAGGTGGCCGGCCTTGCCGACGCGGGCGCCGCGGTAGAGGACCGGGCGGCCGGAGTCGAGCGCGATCACCGCCGCGATCAAGCCCAGCAGGGGTGAGAGCACGAGCAGGATCGAGGCCGAGATGAGGACGTCGAGGGCCCGCAGAACCGGGTCGATCGGCCGCGGGTCGCCTTCCGCCGCGGGCGCGACGAGTTCTTCGAGGCCGGGCTCGGCCTCGGGCAGCTCGCTCAGGAAGGCGTTATGGGATGGGGCTCTTCGCGCAATGGTTGGGCTCCGACGGTACCGAGGATGGTCTCGATTAGAAGGGCGGGATCGCGCCGTGTGGGGGTCGTCTCCGCGCTGCGCTTCTGCAGCTCGACCGCGCGCGAGTCGGTCAGCGGGCGCAGGCGGCCGGAGCGGATCAGCGCTTCGTCGACGCCGCCGAGGCGGCCGCCGTAGGTCGTGTAGACGGGGGTGCCGAGAGCGGCGGCCTCGCGGTTCATCGTCCCGCCGGCGGAGACGACGAGGTCGGCGAGGGCAACCAGGCTCTGCGCCTCGACCGCGCCCGGGGGGACGATCACCGAAGGCAGCCTCAGGCTGGTGATGAACTCGCGTTGCGCCTGCGTCCGGGGCAGGACCACCGCGTGAACTCCCTCGTCGCGGCCGAGGCGGTCGAGGACCTTGGGGAAGAGCGGGTTCGACTTGCGGTGGTAGAGCGAAACGTCGGGCGGCGGGCGGACGATGACGACGACCCGCTCCTCCTCGACGCCCAGCTGCCGCAGCGCCTCTTGGTCGGGCTCGAAGTCGTAGAGGTAGTACTCCTCCTTCAGCCCCGGATAAGGGAAGTACTTCTCCTCGGTGACGCCGAAGCGGCACAGGCGGTCGAGCGGGACCGAGTCGGGGAACATCACCCGCCGGGCGAGCCGGCAGCCGATCCGGTGCTGGGTGACCGCGTACTCGTAGTCGTGCATGTTCGCCTCGGGCACGCCAAGCGTCTTCGCCGCGATCGCGAGGTCGTTGGAGCCGTGGGCCAGTGCCAGGTCGAAACCGCGGCCGCGGCCGAACTTCAGCATCCCGGCGCTGCGCGAGGCGAGGCTGTAGGCCTTGCGCAGGCGCGAGGCGCCACCGTGGCGACCGATCGGCGTGTGCTCCATTCCGTGGAGCGCCAGCAGCTGCTGGGTCTGGGCGTAGTCGCGCGAGGTGATCTCGACGTCGTGCCCTTCGGCGCGCAAGCGGTCGATGATCGGGCGCAGCACCAGGACGTGCGCCGGGGCGCTCATGTCGACCCACACCTTCAAGGTCTTAAACGGTCGCAGCCAGCTCGGCGTAGAGCGGGAAGCGGTCCATCAGGGCGCCGGTGCGGGCGCGCAGGTCCTCCTTCGAGGACTCGAAGTGGGGGCCGAGGGCGGCGACGATCACTTCGGCGATCTCGGTCATCTCCTCCTCGCCCATGCCGCGCGTCGTCAACGCCGGGGTGCCGATCCGCAGGCCCGAGGGGTTCATCGGCGGCCGCGGGTCGAAGGGGATCGCGTTGCGGTTGACGGTGATCCCGACCTCGTCGAGGCGATCCTCCCCGGTCTGGCCGTCGAGGCCGGTCGGAGTGAGGTCGACGAGGACGAGGTGGACGTCGGTGCCGCCGGTGAGAACCGGGACGCCGCCAGCTTCCAGCCCGGCCGCGAGCGCCTGAGCATTGGCGATCGTCTGCCGCTGCCGCTGGCGGAACTGCTCGGAGGCAGCAATACGGAGCGCCACCGCCTTGGCGGCGATCGTGTGCATCAGCGGCCCGCCCTGCTGGCCGGGGAAAACCGCTTTGTCGATCGCTTTCCCGTGCTCCTCGCGGCAGAGGATCATGCCGCTCCGCGGCCCGCAGAGCGTCTTGTGGATCGTCGTCGTGACGACGTCGGCGTGCTCGACGGGGTTCGGGTGCTCGCCGGCAGCGACCAAGCCGGCGAAGTGGGCCATGTCGACCATCAGCTTCGCCCCGACCGAGTCGGCGATCTCGCGGAAGGCGGCAAAGTCGAGCTGGCGCGGGTAGGCGGACCAGCCGGTGACGATCAGCGCCGGCTTGTGCTCCTGCGCCAGGCGCTCGACCTCCTCCATGTCGACGAGAAAGTCCTCGCGGCTGACGTGGTAGGGCACCGGGTCGTAGAGCTTGCCGCTGACGTTGATTTTCATTCCGTGGCTGAGGTGGCCGCCGTGGTCGAGGGCAAGGCCGAGGAAGGTGTCCCCAGGTTCCATCAGCGCCATGTAAGCGGCGTTGTTGGCCTGGGCGCCGGCGTGCGCCTGGACGTTGGCGTGCTCGGCGGCGAAAAGGTTTTTCGCGCGCTCGATCGCCAGTTCCTCAGCGACGTCGACCTCCTCGCAGCCGCCGTAGTAGCGGCGGCCGGGGTAACCCTCGGCGTACTTGTTGGTCAGCACCGAGCCGACCGCCTCCAGCACCGCCTGCGGGACGAAGTTCTCGGAGGCGATCATCTCCAACGTCCGCTGCTGGCGCTTCAGCTCCGCCTCGAGCACCCCGGCGATGTCGGGATCGACCTCGGCGAGGGGCGCGGTCTGGAAGTTGTCGGGCACTTCAGCCATCGTCGGCCGACGATAGCAACGGGTAGGGATATCCTGGCCGCGGTGAGAAGCCGCATCTTGCTCGCTTTGCTGGCGCTGACGCTCGCGCTGGCGCTACCGGTCGTCGCCGCAGCCGCGGTCGACAATCCCTGCGAGAGCGCCGAAGCGCGCTTCCTCCTCTGCCCGAACCTGCGGATCGCGCCGCCGAGCGAGATCTACGCGCAGAAGGTCGACGGCCACGTGCTGCTGCGGGCCACGAGCGACGTCCGGAGCCGCGGCAAGGGCCCGATGGAGCTGCACGGGCGCCGCGACGGGCCGCGCTCGATGAAGACCACCCAGTGGATCTACAAGAAGGGCGGCGGCCACCTCACCCTCGCCACCGAAGCGAAGCTGCACTTCACCTACGTCGGCACCTACTTCGGCGGCTCCTACTGGAAGGTCCACCAGCTCGCCAACTTCGAGCTGCGCCGGGTCGGCCCCGACGGCGAGGTCGGCGACGTCGTCCGCACCAGCCCCAAGCTCAACTACTGCCTGCGCGACCTCACCCACACGCGCCCAGGGCGCCGCTCACCCTCGCACTGGGTCTACCCCGGCTGCAACCAGAACCCCTTCCAGGACCGGGTCCGGCTCGGAACCTCGGTCGGCTGGTCGGACATCTACCCCGCCGCCTACCACCAGCAGTGGATCGACGTCCGCGGCCTGCGCGGCTGCTTCGCCTACCGGATGATCGTCGACCCGAGGGAAAACCTCTTCGAGTCGAACGAGGACGACAACGTCTCCCAGCGCCTTGTTCGCCTGCCCTACCCCGGGCACCCCGGCTGCTGACGCCGACGGGACGAAAACGGTCCTATACGGACCGAAATCGTCCCGTCGGCCTTTAGCCGAGCCCGACCGAGGCGAGCTTGCTGGCGAGGTCGCCGGGTGAGAGGGCGCCGTCGCGGAGGATGCGCCAGCCGCCGTCCTCCTCGATCGCGGTGATGTCGACGACCGTCGACGGCAGGCCCGGCAGCTCGCCGCCGTCGATCGCCAGGTCGGCGCCATCGCGGATCGACTCGGGAACGTCCTCGAAGTGAGCCGGTGCCGGCTCGCCGCTGAGGTTGGCCGAGGTCTGGAATATGGGACACATCGTCCCCGCCAGCGACCCGCCGATCAGCCGGATTCCCAGCTGCTCGGGGTCCTGCCGGCAGGCGAGCGGGTAGCGTCGCTGCGGGTTGGCGACCACCAGCGTCACCGGCCCCGGCATCAGGGCGCTGACCGCCGCTTTGGTTCGCGGGCCCAGCTGGGAGACCAGCTCACGGATCGCCAGCGGCGAGAAGTACATGACCGCCGAGGGTTTGCCGTCGTCGCGCCCCTTCAGCCGGTGGATCTTCGCGATCGCCCCCGCGTCGAGCGGATCGCAAGCGAGCCCGTAAAGGCCGTCGGCGGGGAAGACCGCGACGCCGCCAGTCGCGATGGTGCGTTCGAGCGCCTTGCGAGCGACGTCGGCTTCGCCGCTGCGGAGTCGAATCGTCTCGGTCACGCGACCGCCCCCGTCCAGCCGATGACGACCCGCTCGATCCCAGCGAGGTCGCGTCGCGTCTCGATCCGCTCGAAGCCCACCTCCCGCATCAGTGCCCCGACCGCCTCGGCCTGCCCCTCCCCCACCTCGACCGCGAGTGCTCCGGTCTTTTGTTCCGCATAGCGGTGCAAATGACCGGCACACCCCGGGATCAGGGCGCGATAGGCGTCCAAACCGTCGGGACCGGCGAGGAGCGCCTCGCGGGGCTCCCACTGGGTGACCTCGGGCTGGAGCGAGGGCCAGTCGCGCTCGGCAACGTAGGGGAGGTTGGCGAGGACGAGGTCGAATTCCCTGTCGTCGGGCAGGGTGCCTTCGAGGAACTCGACACGATCGGCGAGGCCGAGACGTTCGGCGTTCGCACGGGCGACTTCGAGCGCACCGGGCGACGTGTCCGTTGCGGTCGCCTCGCAGGCCGGCAGCTCGTCGGCGACCGCGAGCGCGATCGCACCCGAGCCGGTGCCAACGTCGAGCACGCTCGCCGGCCGCAGCTCCAGCGCCAATTCGACCAGCAGCTCGGTCTCCGGGCGGGGAATCAAGACTCCCCGGTCCACCGCCAGCTCCAGGTTCCGAAACCCTTTGCGCCCGAGGATGTAGGCGACCGGCTCGCGCCGCAACCGCCGCCGCACCATCTCCCCGAACCGCCGCCCCGCCGACGCCGGCACCTCCGCGCCGCCGTCGGCGATTAGCGCAGAGCGCTCGCACCCCATCGCCTCACCCAGCAGCAGTTCCGCATCCAGCCGCGGCTCGTCGACCCCAACCGCCTGCAACGCGTCAACGCTCGCCTCCAGCGCCTCACGCACCGATGCGCCGGTCATCGTCGCCACGGCTCAGGCGGCCGAGGCCGCGGCCTCGAGGCGCTGCCGCTTCTCCTCCGCCGACAAGGCATCGGTGAACTCGCCCAGTTGCCCCGCCAGCACCCCCTCGAGGTTGTGCGAGGTGTGCTTGATCCGGTGGTCGGTGACCCGGCCTTGGGGGAAGTTGTAGGTGCGGATCTTCTCCGACCGCTCGCCACTACCAACCTGGGCCTTGCGCTCGGAAGCGAGCTTCGCCTGCTGCGCGGCCAGCTCGCGCTCGTACAGCCGTGCCCGCAGTACCCGCATCGCCCGCTCCTTGTTCTGCAGCTGGGACTTCTCGTCCTGCATCGAGACGACGACGCCGGTTGGCTTGTGGGTGATCCGCACCGCCGAGTCGGTCGTGTTGACCGACTGGCCGCCAGGTCCAGAGGAGCGGTAGACGTCGATCTGCAGATCGTTCTGGTCGATCTCGACCTCGACGTCCTCGACCTCGGGCAACACCGCGACGGTCGCGGTCGAGGTGTGGATCCGTCCCTGCGACTCGGTCTCCGGCACCCGCTGCACGCGGTGGGTCCCGCCCTCGAACTTGAAGACCGAGTAGGCGCCCTCGCCCTTGACCTCGACGGTGACGTCCTTGAAGCCACCGGCCTCCGAAGCGGACTGCGAGAGCACTTCGGTGCTGAAGCCGCGCTCTTCGGCGTAGCGGCTGAACATCTTCAAAAGGTCTCCCGCGAACAGCGCCGCCTCGTCGCCACCGGTGCCGGCGCGGATCTCGACGATCACGTTCTTGGCGTCGTTGGGGTCGCGCTCGACCATCGCCAGCCGGATCTCCTCTTCCAGCGCCTCGAGCTGCCCGGGCGCCTCCTCGACCAGCTGCCGCATTTCCTCGTCCTCGCCCTCCGCCAGCAGCTCCCGCGCCCCCTCGAGATCGTCGCGCAGCGTCCGCCACCGCGCCGCCAACTCGCTGGCAGGCTGCAGCTCCCGATATTCGCGCCCAACCTCCGCATACCGCGCCCGGTCGGAAATCACGTCCGGATCGGACATCTGCCTCTCCAAGTCAGCGAACCGACTCTCTATCTGCTCAACCAACGACTCGATCATGGGCACAACATAGCTACGGCGCGAGTACCCAGGCGGGGGTGGGGCCCCTCTCAGGACACTCAACATCGAGCCATAGCGAGATGTGTCCGGAGAGGGGGGCCCACCCCCGCCCTCTAAGCCACGATCTCAATATGCGGCTTTTTAGCCGCCTCCTCAGGAGTCTCACGTGCAAGCACCGCGTTCAGAGACGCGATCGCCACCGCCAGCTGCTCTTCGTCCGGCTCGCGCGTGGTCAGGTTCTGCAGCATCAGGCCCGGCCACATCACCGCCCGCACCCAGCGTTTGCGGCGGTTCTTCCCCGCCCACTTGATCACCTCGTAGGAGAGGCCGGCGATCAGCGGGATGCCGAGGATGCGCGAGGCCAGCAGCCAGTACCAGGCGGGGAGGCCGATCGGGGCGAAGACGAAGATCGCCAGCACCATCACGATCAGCAGGAAGCTGGTCCCGCAGCGCGGGTGCAGGCGCGAGTAGAGCTTCGCCCGCGAGGGCACCAGCTCGTCTTCGGCCTCGTAGCAGGAAATCGTCTTGTGCTCGGCCCCGTGGTACTCGAAGACCCGCCGCAGGTCGGGCATTTTGCTGATCGCGAGGATGTAGCCGATGAAGATCGCGGTCCGCAGGACCCCCTCGACCAGCCAGAAGAGCAGCGAGGAGCCGAGCTGGTCCTTGATCAGACTGGTGAGACCGACCGGGACGACGAAGAAGAGGCCGACCGCCAGCAGCATCGAGAGGGCGATCGTCAGGCCCCAGATCCAGCCGCCGATCTCCTCCTTCTCACCTTGCTCGTCCTCCTCCAGCTGCGCGTTGGCGGAGATCGCCAGGGCTTTGAAGCCGATCTTCAGCGACTCGCCGAGGGCGACGACGCCGCGGATCACCGGCAGGCGCCAGACGCGGTGCCGCTGCGCCCAGGGAACCAGCTGCTCGGACTCGACCTCGATCTGCCCCTCGGGAGTGCGGACGGCGACGGCCCAGACCGAGACGCCGCGCATCATCACGCCCTCGAGCACCGCCTGGCCGCCGACCGGGGCGTCGCGCTTGGCGACCAGTGCCCCGTCGGGCATGCGCACGGGATCCCCTCCGTTGCCAGAGGGGGTTTCGTGGGATGCCAGTGCCGAGCCCGACGCGGGGCTCACGGGCTACTTCCCAGCCCTGTGCTTGGCGGCGCGGCGCTGGAAGCGCTCGACTCGACCGCCGGTGTCGACCAGCTTTTGCTTGCCCGTGTAGAACGGGTGGCACTCGGAGCAGAGCTCTACATGCAAGTCCTCTTTCGTGGAGCGCGTGTAGAACTGGTTGCCGCACGAGCAGTGCACGTTGGCAAGCGTGTAATTGGGGTGGATTCCTGCCTTCATCTCCACCAAGTCTAGAGAACCGCGCAAGCCATGCCGATACGCCTATGTGCGGAAAGCGATTGCGGCAGTCCTCTTCGGCGGCGCGGCCCTGGTCATCGTCCACGATTGGATCGGGATCGGGGGCGCCAGCCTCGACACCGCGATCAACGGCGTCGTCTACGACGCGGTCGTCGTCTGCGCCGCCCTCGCCTGCCTGACGCGGGCGTTGCGGGGTGGCCCTGAGCGCGCCGCCTGGTTCGCGATCAGCGCCTCGATCTTCGCCTGGGCGGGCGGCGAGATCTGGTGGACCCTCTACATCGAAGGGAACCCCAGCGCCCCCTATCCCTCCCCCGCCGACATCGGCTACCTCGCCTTCTACCCGCTGGCGGTGCTGGGGCTGTACCTGCTGGTGCGCGCCCGCGCCGTCGAGCTCGACCGCCGGCTCTGGATGGACGGGTTGATCGCCGCGCTCGGGACCGGGGCGCTGGGCGCCGCGCTCCTCTTCGAATTCGTCGCCGATCACACCAGCGGCAGCCCGATCGAAGTCATGACCACCCTCGCCTACCCCTTCGGCGACGTGGTCCTGGTCTCGCTGATCGTCGGCATCATCGCCCTGACCCGCTGGCGGCCCGGACGGACCTGGACGCTGCTGCTCGGCGGGCTCGCGGTGATGGCCGTGGCCGACGTCGCCTTCACCTTGCAGGCCTACGAAGCGAGCGTCCCGGGCGGCGACTGGGTCGAACCGATCTACCTGCTCTCGGCGGTCCTGCTCGGGGCCGAGGCCTGGCAGCCGCAGGCGGACCGGATCCTCCCCGACGCCCGCTTCGACGGCTGGCGGGAAATGATCGTGCCGGGAATCGTCGCGGGGGCGATGATCGTCCTCGGCGTCCTCCAGTACCTCCACAGCTCCAGCGCCCTGACCACGATCCTCTGGTCGCTGACGATGCTGGCGGTGATCGGGCGCCTGGCCCTGAGCCTGCGCGAGAACACGCGGCTGCTGGAACAGGTCCGGACCGATCGCCTGACCGGGCTCGGCAGCCAGGCGCGGATGCAGATGGACTTGGAGCTGCGCGAACGCTCGCCGGGGACGCCGCTGACCGTGGTCCTGCTCGACCTCAACGGCTTCAAGCGCTACAACGACTCCTTCGGCCACCCGGCCGGCGACAAGATGCTGGCGATGCTGGGCAAGCGGCTGATGGCGGCGCTCGGGGCGAATGCGACCGGCTACCGGCTCGGCGGCGACGAGTTCCTGGTCTTGGTCGAGGGCGGCATGGTTGAGCTCGGGCTGGAGCGGCGCGACGAACTCGCCGTCAGCGCCGCCGAAGCGCTCACCGCCAGGGGCAAGGGCTTCGACCTCAGCGCAGCCTGGGGGGTCGCCTCGGTCCCCGAGGAGGCCGACTCGCCAGCGGAGGCGATGCAGCTCGCCGATGTGCGGATGTACGCGCAGAAGGAGTCGCGGCGGCTGGCCTGGTCAGTCGAGCCGATCGACAGCGAAGCTCTCCAGCAGCGTCGTTAGGACCGCGGTCACCTCGGCCCGGCTCTGCGGTCGCTCGTCGCGGGCGAGCAGCATCGCCGCCTCGTCGAGCGCTCCCATCAGCAGGTGGGCGGTCGGCTTCACCGGCAGCTCGCGGATCTCCCCCGCCTCGATTGCCGCCGCCAGGCTCGCTTCGATCAGCCCGAGGCCGTTAGCGGCACCGATCTCGCGCCAGCGCTCCCAGCCGAGGACGGCGGGGGCGTCGTGGAGGGCGATCTGGCGCAGCTCCGGCTCCGCGCACTCGTCGAGGAACGCCTCCACCCCGGCCTTCATCGCCTCCAGCGGGCTGTGCAGGTCGGAGCCGAGGACGACCCGCGCGACCCGCTCGGTCGATTCCGCCTCGATCCGGTTGTAGACCGCCTCGAGCAGGCTCGCCTTGTCGCCGAACTGGTGGTAGAGGGCGCCCCGAGTGACGCCGGCGGCGCGGACGATCTCCTCGGTGCCGACGTCGTCGTAGCCGCGCTCGGTGAAGAGGCGGCGGGCGGCGGCGATCAGGGCCTCGCGGGTGGTCTGCGTGCGCTGGGCTTGGCTACGCCGCTTTTCAGATTCTGGACTTACAGACATGCAGTATGTATGTTAAGAGAGAACAGCAGCCAAAGGAAGGGGCCGCATCGTGACGGACCAGCGCAAGGAAGTTCAACTTCCCCAGGGAACGATTCGCTACCGCGAGGCGGGCGAGGGAAAGCCGATCGTCTTCGTTCACGGGTACCTGGTGGACAGCCGCCTCTGGAATGGCGTCGTCGATCGCCTCGCCGACCGTTTCCGCTGCATCGCTCCCGACTGGCCGATCGCGGCGCACCAGGTGGCGATGAGCCCCGATGCCGACCTCTCCCCTCCCGGGATCGCGAAGCTGATCGCCGACTTCCTCACCAAGCTCGAGCTCGAGGACGTGACGATCGTCGGCAACGACTCCGGGGGCGCCATGTCCCAGGTGCTTGTCACGAGCCATCCCGACCGGATCGGCCGCCTGGTCCTGACCAACTGCGATACCCATGAGAACTTTCCGCCGGGGATCTTCAAGGCGATGCCGCCGCTGGCGAAGCTGCCAGGCGGAATGTTCCTTCTCTCGGCGCCGTTCCGAATCGAAGCCGTTGCGCGGCGCGCTTTCGCGCCGTTCGCGAAGACCAAGATCCCAGACGAGCTGATCGCTTCCTGGATGCAGCCGGCGACGACCAACTCCGGGGTGATGCGGGACGCGGCCAAGGTGACCGCGGGGATGAACAAGCGCCACACGCTGGCCGCGGCCGAGAAGCTGCGCGGCTCTGAGCTACCGATCCTCCTCGCCTGGGCACCCGGGGACAAGTACTTCCCGATCAGCTACGCGGAACGTCTCGCGGGCGAAGCCGGCAACGCGAAGCTGGTGCGGATCCCGGACGCGAAAACGTTCGTAGCGCTCGATCAGCCGGGGCGACTGGCCGAGGAGATCGCCGAGTTTGCGGCTTCCTCATAGAAGCCGGAACGAACAAACGTTCCCAAACAATCGCAAAGAGCATATTTTTCGTCCGACGGGCGGGGTGAAACTTCCACAACCCCTACAGGAGGACGGAGCGCGATGTCCAAGCAGATCTTCGACCAGGATCGCCCCCGCAGCACGATGGCCCAGAGGCTCGACGAAGCCTTCGCCGGCTGCGAAGAGTGGACCGTGATCGCGGCCCCCCGCCGCCGCAGCACCCTCGACTTCGTCCCCAGCGCAGCCAGCGCCACGCGCATCTTCGACGGCGCGGCGCTGCTGCAAACGGAGGAAGCCGAAGCGCTGTAGGCGCTGCTCAGTGGTAGCGCATAAAGAGGAACCCGCCTCCGAGGCCTGCCGCACCCATAAGGAGCACGGAAGCTCTTGCTTGCATTTCTGAATCCGCGCCCAGGAGGGCGAGGCCGTTGATGACGACGACCTGCGCCAGCACCGCAGCGATGCCAAATCCGATGAGAGCGCGCCGTTCAGTCATTATCCCCCTTCACAGACAAAAGCTTACCACCTTCCTAGTAGGATGACAGCGATGGCAATTACAAATCCGAACAGCCCGCCCGTCGCCACGCGCACCTCCTGCTCCTCCCTGCGCGCGAGAGCGGCCGGGGCTTGCAGCAGGAAGCCGAAGATCGCGATCGACGCCGCCATGAAACCCGCCGCGCTGGCAGCGTCACTGACCATGATCGACCCGACGGGAAGCACCCGCCGAGCCTAGGCGGCAGACCCGCACGCGTGGCGCGCGGATCGTGCCTTTAGTGGAACGTCTTGCTCAGGTCTCCTGGTACAGCGGGCCGTCGCCGCCCTCGGGCAGCGTCAGGCGGCCGCCCTTGGCGGTGATCGCGCCGCACTGGACGCAGTTGGAGGCGGTGACGTGGACGTCGACCTCGGCGGCGCCGTTCCCCAGCTGGTCCTCGGGGATCTCGTAGACCTGGGCCGGGCACATCGAGACCCAGGTCTGGGCGACCTCGCGGGGGACGTGGCTCTGGATGCGGACGTGGTTGGGAGCGTCGTCGCGAGTGGCGTTGCCGGAGAGGAAGACGCTGTCCAGCTTGTTGAAGGTGAGCTCGTTGTCGGCTTTGGGGTAGGTGTCGCCGGCCTTGCCGAGGTCCATCTTCACCTCGGAGTCGTGCTCCTGGCTCCAGTGGCCGCCCGGGAAGGCACCTTTGGTGATCGTCATCGCCGAGGCGATCGCGCCGCCCATGAAGAACCCTTTCGAGAACGGCTGGCGCATGTTGCGCGACTGCTTCAGGTCCTTCTCGATCAGCGACTTGCGGACCTTCTCGTCGTAGGCCTCGAAGTTGACCGAGTCGATGTCCTGCTTCAGCGAGTCGACGATCGTCTCCGCCGCGTACATGCCGGCGTGCATCGCGTAATGGACGCCCTTCAAGGTCGGCACGTTGACCATGCTGGCGGCATCGCCGGCGACGACCATGCCGGGGACGGCGAGGCGCTTCGGCATCGCGAAGTAGCCGCCCGAGGGGATCGTCTTCGCGCCCCAAGCGACCCGCTGGCCGCCGTCGATCAGCTTCTTGATGAAGGGGTGGGTCTTCAGCAACTGCAGGGCGTCGTGGACGGAGAAGGTCGCGTCCGTGTAGTCGAGGCCGGCGACGAGGCCGATGCAGATCTTGTCCTCGCCCATCGGGTAGATGAAGCTGCCGCCGAACTCGTTGAAGCGCGGCGATTTGCGTAGCGGCCAGCCCATCGTGTGGATGACGCGGTCGAGCGGCTCTTTGACCTCCCAGACCTCTTTCACCCCGAGCTCCCACCGCATCGGGTCGGCGCCGTGCATGTCGAAGTAGTCGTAGGCGGCGTAGGTGAGGTGGCCGACGGTGCCCTCGGCGAGCACGGTCGCCTTGGCGACCACGTCGGACCCGGGCTCGAAGTTGGCGAGCTCTTCGCCCTCCTTGCCGCGGCCGCGGTCTCCGGAGCGGACACCCTTGACGATCCGATCCTCGACCAGCAGTTTGGTCGCCGCGGTCTCGCTGAGGATGTAGGCGCCGGCTTCTTCGGCTTTCTCAGCCAGGAAACGGCCCAGTTTCGAGACCGAGGTGACGTAGTTGCCGTGGTTTTTGAAGTTCGGCGGCATCGGCTTCAGGGGCAGCGCCGCTTTCTTGGTCAGCAGGTAAACCGCGTCCTTGGTGACCTCCTGGTAGACCGGCCACTCCTCCTTCGGCAGGTTGGGGAAGAGCTCTTCCATCGCCGAGGGCTTCATGTTCGCCCCGGAGAGCAGGTGCGCGCCGGCGACTTTGCCCTTCTCGATCACCGCGACCGGGACTTCGCCCAGCTTCTCGGTCAGCTCCGGCTCATCCTCGAGCAGCTGCAGGAGCTTGTTCGCGCAGGCGAGCCCGGCCGGCCCGCCGCCGACGATCGCGACCCCGACCTCGATCCGATCCTCGGGCGCGTCGGTCGGCGGACCGATCACGTCGTTGGAGTCGAACGGCGGCGGGAACTCAGCAGGTGCGACGGCGGGCATCTTTGACTCCTTGGGGTCTAAAAGGAGACCGAGCCGAAGCTCAGCCTCCCCTCTTGGCTTTGATCGCCTCGGTCAGCTTGGGGACGATCTTGTGGAGATCGCCCACCACGCCGAGGTCCGAGAACTCGAAGATCGGCGCGTTCGGGTCCTTGTTGATCGCCAGGATGTTCTCCGAGTTCTGCATCCCGACCTTGTGCTGGATCGCCCCGGAGACGCCGGCGGCGAGGTACAGCTTCGGCGCCACCGTCTTCCCGGTCTGGCCGATCTGGGCCGCGTAGGGGTACCAGCCGGCGTCGACGACCGCGCGGGTCGCGGCGACGGCGCCGCCCATCGACTCGGCCAGCTGCTCGCAGAGCTCGAAGCCCTCTTTGGCGCCGAGACCGCGACCGCCGCCGACGAGGATGTCGGCGTCCTCGATGTTGACGTCGGCGCCGCGCTGCTCGCCGCGCTGGACCAGCTTCGCCTTGGTCGACCACTCGGAGACCTCGACGTCGACGTCGACGACCTCAGCCGTGCCGCCGGACTCGTTGGCGTCGAAGGCGTTGAGGCGGCCGATGATGATGCCGGGCTCGGAGACGTAGCCGACGTCGGCGATCTCGGAGTCCTGCAGGATCGGGCGCTCGACCACCAGTTTGCCGCCGTCGACCTTGACCGCGGTGACCTCCATCGTCACGCCGGCGTTGAGGCGGGCGGTGAGGCCGGCACCGATCTCGAAGCCGAGCAGACCGCCGCCGAACAGGGCGTAGGAGATGCCGTTGTCCTGAATGACCTTCGCCATCGCGTCGACGATCGGCTGGGCCAGACCCTCGGGCACGTTCTTGGCCCGGTAGACCTTGGCGGCGCCGTAGTTGCCGAGCGAGGCGCAAGCGTCGTCGGCGACCTCACCGACCACCAACGCGGCGGCCTCGCCGCCGATTTCACCGGCCAGCTTGGCCGCCTCGGAGATCGCTCCGAGCGAGTTCTTGTTGAAGTTGCCCCCGTCGTCGTGGAGGGCGTAAACCAGGATCCCTGCCATCTAGATCAGCTTCCTCTCGTCGAGCCACGCGACGATCTTTTCGACCGTCTCGTTGGTGTCCTCGTCCTCGATGATCTCGCCCGCTTCCTTGGCCGGAGGGGGGTTGAGACCGAGGACCTGCGTCTTCGAGCCGTCCTGGCCGACCTGGCCGGCCTCGATGCCGACGTCGCCAGTGGCCTTCGAGTCGAGCGGCTTCTTTTTCGCGCCCATGATCGCTTTCAGGCTCGGGTAACGCGGCTCGTTGATCGCGTCGCCGACGCTGATCACGGCCGGCAGCTCCACCTCGACGGTGTCGTAGCCGTACTCGGCCTGACGCTCGCAGCGCAGTTTGCCGTCGCTGACGTCGATCTGGATCACCTGGGTCAGCGAGGGCATCTTCAGGTGGTCGGCGACGACGGCGCCGATCGTGTAGCACTCGCCGTCGTCCGACTGCTGGCCCAGCAGGACCAGGTCGGGGCTCTCGGACTCGAGCACTTTCGCCAGCGCGTAACCGGTCGCGCAGACGTCGGAGCCGGCCAGGGCGTCGTCGGAGAGGTGGACCGAGCGATCGGCGCCGAGGGCGACGGCCTTGTGCAGCGCGCGGACCGCGGAGCTCGGGCCCATCGTCACCGCCACGACCTCCTCGACCGGGATCGCTCCACCCTCCTTGATCTGCATGGCCGCCTCGAGGGCGTGCGTGTCGAAGGGGTTGAGGTTTTTCTCGCCGCCGCGGTCCAGTCGCATCGTGCTTGGGTCGATGCGCTTCTGAACGGCGGCGTCCGGGACCTCCTTGACCAGGACGCAGATCTTCAAAGCAAAGCCTCCTTGGGGACGATTCTCAGGTCTTTCGCGGGGCGCGATGTTAACGCCTCGGCGCGGTTGACTGACGAGTCAATCAGGATGATACCCCGATCGGACGGACCTATGCACCGATCCGTGTCAAATGTCACGGAGCGCTTGAGAGCGCGGAATCAGCCTTCGGCGTGGCGGGCGCTCGCTCGCTCCTGGATGAACTCGACGATGTCGTCGGTTCCAGCGCCGGGGGTGAAGACCTCGGCGACGCCGAGGTTCTTCAGCTCGGGGATGTCGTCGGCCGGGATCGTGCCGCCGACGGTGACGAGGACGTCGTCGACCCCCTGGGCCCGCAGCAGCTCGACGACTTTCGGGACCAGGGTCATGTGCGCCCCGGAGAGGATCGAGAGGCCGACCGCGTCGGCGTCCTCCTGGATCACCGTCTCGGCGATCTGCTCAGGGGTCTGGTGCAGGCCGGTGTAGATGACCTCCATGCCGGCGTCGCGCAGGGCGCGGGCGATGATCTTGGCGCCGCGGTCGTGCCCGTCGAGACCGGGCTTGGCGACGACGACGCGGATCTTGCGTGCGGTTGCTGCCTCCATCCGGCCGGAACCCTAGCGCGAACTTGGCTAAGCGCCGCGCCGCCGCGGGAAGCGGGAAGGTGGCGGCATCCGGCGGCGGGCGGCGACGCGAGAGGCGCCGAAGCCGGCGACGGTGGCGAGGAAGGTGACGGCGAGAGCGACGAGGCGACGGCCGAGGCGCTCGAAGCGCAGGGTCTGCCAACCCTCCTCGCGGGCGATCGCCGCCAGCGGCGGGTCGGGGTTGACGGCGACCGGGTTGCCGACCGCGCGCAGCATCGGCAGGTCGGAGAGCGAGTCGGAGTAGGCGTAGGACTCGGTCAGGTCGATCCCGTGCCGCTCGGCAAATTCCTCCATCGCCGTCACCTTGCCCTCGCCGTAGACGAAAGGGCCGTCGAGCCGCCCGGTGAAGCTGCCCTCCCCGTCGACCTCGTAGCGGGTGCCGATGCCGCCATCCATCCCCAGCACGTGGGCGAGCTGCTCGACGACGCCGTTGCCGGCGGCGCTGACGATGAAAGTCGGGCGGCCGGCGTCCTGGTGGGCGTAGACCTCTTCCAACATCTGCGGAAAAACACGCGGCAGGATCGCCGCCATCACTTCCGGCCCCATCCGGTCGATCGTCTTCTCGGAGACGCCGGTGATCAACTCGCGGGCGACCTTCAGCACCTCGGCGGTACGGGCGTCAGTGGTACCGCGCAGCCGGTAGCGCAGGTGCTCCCAACCCCACCCGACCAGCAGCCTGCGATTGACGATCCCCTGCTTGGCGGCGATGCGGGCGAACTGCATCCCGCTCGACCCCGCCATCAGGGTCTTGTCGAGATCGAAAAATGCTGCTGCCTGGCTCATCTACGTCCCTCGAACGGCCGCGAAAACCAAGCAGGTCGGGGGACGCAGGGAGCGAGGAGAGGGGAGCGCACTTTTTCGTGCGTGACCCGATCCGAGCGACCGAGGACCCCGAGATGCGCCGGTTTGCAGTGGCCGCGCTAGCGCGAGGCCACCTCGATCACGATCGCATCTCCCTGGCCACCACCGGAACAAATGGCGGCTACACCCAACCCGCCACCTCTGCGGCCGAGCTCATGAACCAGGGCGCCGACGATGCGGCTTCCGGAGGCGCCGATCGGATGGCCGAGGGCGATCGCGCCGCCGTTGACGTTGACCTTCTCCTCGTCGACGCCGAGCATCCGCACGCTGTTCAGTGCGACGGAAGCGAAGGCCTCGTTGATCTCCCAGAGGTCGACGTCCTCCGGGCTCTTGCCGATCTTTTCCAGCGCCAGCTTCGAGGCGTTGGCCGGCGTTTTCGCCAGGTACGGGAAGTCGTCGGCAACGGTGCCGTAGGAGAGGATCCGCGCCAGCGGCGTCTTGCCTTCCTTTTCGGCCCACTCCTCGGAGGCGACGACGATCGCGCCGGCGCCGTCGTTGACCCCGGGGGCGTTGCCGGCGGTGTGGGTGGCGTCGGGACCGCCGATCGCCTTCAGCCCGGCCAGCGTCTCCAGGGTGGTTTCGGGCCGGATCGCCTCGTCGGCCTCGACGACGCTCTCACCCTTGCGCGACTTGACGGTGACGCCGACGATCTCTTCGGCGAGACGGCCGGCTTCGGTCGCCTCGTGGGCGAGCCGGTGCGAGCGCTCGGCGAAGCGGTCCATGTCGACGCGGGTGATCTCGAGCTCGTTGCCGACCTCGCTCGCCTCGTTGATCATCTGCTTTTCGGTGAAGGGGTTGGTCAGCCCGTCGTGCGTCATCGCGTCGAGGGCCTGCACGTCGCCCATCCGGAACCCGAAGCGGGCGTTCGGCAGCAGGTAGGGCGCCTGGCTCATCGACTCCATGCCGCCGGTGACGGCCACGTTGGAGTCGCCGGCGCGGATCGCCTGGTCGGCGAGGCCGAGCGAGCGCATGCCCGAGGCGCAGACCTTGTTGATCGTCTCCGAGGGGACCTCCTTCGGGATCCCGCCCTTGATCTGGGCCTGGCGCGAGGGGATCTGACCCTGGCCGGCCTGCAGCACCTGGCCGAAGACGACCTGCTCGACCTGCTCGGGGGCGACGCCGGAGCGGTCGAGGGCGGCCTCGATCACGGTGCCGCCGAGGTCGGTGGCGTCGAGGGAGGAGAGACCGCCGCCCATCTTGCCGAAGGGCGTGCGCGCGGTTCCGAGAATCACTGAGCTGGGCATCTACTGCCTTTCCTTTCCGAAGTTCGCTGGCCTGGCCCCTGTCCGCCAGGTCCAGCGGATGACGATACCGACAGGGCGTAGACTCGCGGCCGATGAGGGTCGGAGTCGAGCGGGGTGAGCTGAAGGACGTCGGGGCCGATCTCCTGGTGGTCGGGCTGGCGACAGGGGGCGAGCTGCCGGCGTCGATCGGAGCTGCCGGGGGTGCCGACACGGCCAAGGCCGACTTCAAGAAGCTCTCGCTGCTGCGCCCCGACGGCTTCCCGCCGACCCTCGTGATCGGCCTCGGCAGCCGCGACGACCTCGACGCCGAGAAGCTGCGCGTCGCCGGCGCCATCGTCGCCAAGGAGGCGAAGCGGCTCGACGCTAGCTCGCTCGCCTGGGCGCTGCCGGAGAGCGAAGACGACCCTACGGCCGCGAGCGCTCTGGTGACGGGCACGATCCTCGCCGCCTACAGCTTCGACCGCTTCAAGTCCGAGAGCGACGACGAAGCGCCCCGCCTGGAATCGCTGACGCTGCTGGGCCCGGCCGAGGTTGCCGAGGAGGCCGGCACTGCGCGTGTCATCGCCGAAGCCCAGAACCGGGCCCGCGACCTGCAGAACACCCCGGCCAACGTCGCCACCCCCGGCTTCCTCGCCGCGAGAGCGGAAGAGATCGCTGCCGGCCTCGACTCGCTCAGCGTCGACGTCCTCGGCCGCCCCGAGCTGGAGCAGAAGGGGATGGGCGGCCTGCTCGCGGTCAGCCAGGGCAGCGCCGAGGAGCCGAAGATGATCGTCCTGCGCTACTCGGGCGGCGGCTCGGCCCCGACCCTCGGCTTGATCGGCAAGGGAGTGACCTTCGATACCGGCGGGATCTCGCTCAAGCCCGGCGCCGGAATGCAGGAGATGAAGATGGACATGTCCGGCGCCGCCGCGGTGCTGGAGACGGTCGCCGCGATCGCCGAGCTCGACCTGCAGCTCGACCTCGTCGCCGTCGTCCCTTCGACCGAGAACATGCCCTCGGGAACCGCGATCAAGCCGGGCGACGTCATCGCCCAGTACAACGGCAAGACGGTCGAGGTCAACAACACCGACGCCGAGGGGCGGCTGATCCTCGCCGACGCCCTCGCCTACGCGGCCGAGCTCGGCGCCGAGCGGCTGGTCGACATCGCCACCCTGACCGGCGCCGTCGAGGTCGCCCTCGGCTCCACCTATGCGGGCCTGATCTCCAACGACGACGAGCTCGCCGCCGCGGTCACCCGCGCCGCCGAGGCGACCGGCGAGCTGGCCTGGCGGCTGCCGCTTCATCCGGAGTACAAGGAGCTGATGAAGGGCACCGTCGCCGACCTCTCCAACCTCGGGAAAAAGCGCAAGGCCGGGACGATCACCGCCGCCTCCTTCCTCGAGGAGTTCGTCGGCGAGACGCCCTGGGCCCACCTCGACATCGCCGGCAGCGCCTGGGACGTCGGCCGCGAGTACGTCGGCAACGGCGCCAACGGCTTCGGCGTGCGGCTCCTGGTCGAGCTCGCCCGCCAATACGCTGAATAAAAGCGACTTCGTCAAAAGCGACTTCGCCAAGGCTCGTCACCCCAGGATCATGCAGGTGGCGACGCCGTGGGCGAGCAGCTTGCCGCTCTCGGCGGCGGTCAGCGTCGCCTCGGAAGTGGCCTGTCTCCGTCCGCGGTAGAGGACAGACGCCTCGCAGAGGACGCGACCGGTGTCGCGGGTCAGCGGCCGCACGAACTTCGCCTCCAGGCCGAGGGAGGTGTAGGCGACCCCTGCCGGCAGGGTCGTGTGGACGGCGCAGCCGAGGGCGCTGTCCAGCAGGGTCGCGGCGTAGCCGCCGTGGACGACCCCGATCGGGTTGTAGTGCTCCTCGCCGGGTTCGCCCTCGAAGACCACCCTCCCCTCCTCCAACTCGACCGGCCGCAACCGCATCGTCACCGCGATCGGGGGTGGCGGCATCTTGCCGGTGACGACCGCGGTCATGTACTCCATCCCGGTCATCGTCGCCCCGGCCGCCGCCGTCGGCACCGGGTCCTGCCAGACCAGGGTGCGGCTGCGGGAGTTGCCGGGGTCGTCGGCGGCAAAGGCTTCTGCGACCTCCGCTGCCGAGCCTTCGGGCGCCGTAACCACGCCGTTCTCGCTCACCGGACCTCCAGCCTCTGGACGTCCGCGGTGCGCCGCGGGCGCCGGGCGCTCGCCGGGTAGTGCAGGTCGGCGCTGATCTCCGCCTCGCTGATTGCGATCCGCGGACCCTTGGGACGCCGGTGGTGCCTGTGTCGTGGGATCAGCCTCATCTGAGGGCCTCCATTCGGCTTGGTTGCATGAAGCAACTCTGTACGTGACGACCCTACCGCGGTCAGTTGCTTGATGCAACTCAGTGTGCGAAGATTCACACGTGCTGCATCGCGACTACCCCGGCCTCGACTGCTCCGTTGCCAAGGCGCTGGAGGTGATCGGGGAGCGCTGGTCGCTGCTGATCGTCCGCGCGGTGATGCATGGCAACCGCCGCTTCGGAGAGATGCAGGAGTCGCTGGGAATTGCTCGCAACGTCCTCTCCGCTCGCCTCCAGCGCCTCGTCGACGAGGACATCCTCGAACGGCGCGCCTACCAGGAAAGCCCGCCCCGCTACGAGTACTTCCTAACCCAGAAGGGCCTCGACCTCTGGCCGGCGCTGATCGCCCTGCTCAACTGGGGCGACCGCTACTCCCCCAGCCCCGAGGGCCCGCGACGGCTGATCGTCCACAAGCAGTGCGGCGGTGCCGTCAGCGAGCGCGGGATCTGCGAAAGCTGCGGCAAGGTGCTGACGGCGCGCGACGCCAAGCAGGTGCCGGGCCCAGGGGCGAAAGAGCCTGCGGGCAAGGCCTCGGCAGCCGTCTAGGGCTCCTGGCCGGCAGAAGCTGACATCAGCGGGATGGTCGCCTTGACCTGGGCCTCGACTTCCTCGTGACCGAGGGCGGAGTTGCTTGCTTCGATCAGCTCCACCGCCGCCTCGGGGTCTCTCTTCACCATCGCGACGGCACGACTCAACGCCGAGATGAAATCCCGGATCGCTCGTGGTTCCTTGGCCACCCGGTCGGCACGGGTTATCACCACCAGTTCGTCGTATGAAGGGATGCCGAGCTCCTGCACTCGCCTGACCACCGGCCTCGCTCCGTGTTCCCGGAGCGCGATCCCCTCGATGTTCCAAGAGCCGCCGAAGATCGCGTCAGCCTTTCTTTGGAGCAAGGTGGGCACCAACTCGTAGGCGACGCGCTGCACCTCGACGTCTTCGAGTTTCAGGCCCGCCTCCGTCAGCACGCTCTCGAGCAGATCTTCCTGATAGGGAATGCCGGGAACGGCGATCGTCTTGCCCTCGAGGTCGTGAATCCCACGGATCTTCGACTTCTTCAGCCAGATCATCGCCGCGGTGGGTTAAGAGATCAGGCTTCCTATCGCAACGACCGGAGCGCCGTTTGACTTGGCGAGCGCTACCTGGGGCTGCTGCGTCAACCCGAGGTCGTCGGTGGCACTGGTGACGTACAGCCCCAGTTCGTGAAAGAGCCCGCGATCGATCCCCATCTGGATCGCCACGTTGGCGGCGTCGAGAGGCCCGTCGAGGGTCACATGCAGCTCCCGAGGGGTCAGAGGCACCGTTTCGAGGCTGTCAGCATCTCTACCGCCGCCGCACCCCACCATCAGAGCGGCGGCTACGATCACTCCAGTAAAGAGACACCCCTGCCTCATTACTCAAATCATACGAAGTTATCTCCAAGCGGCACGAGGAGGAACCATGGCGACGGCGGCTGGACTTCAGGTCAAAGACAAGATCTTCATCGGCGGCGAGTGGGTCGAGCCGATCGGAGCCGATCCGATCGAGATCGTCAACCCGACGACCGAGGAGGTGCTGGGGACGATCCCGGGGTGCACCTCCGTTGATGCCGATCGGGCCGTCGACGCCGCTCGCGGCGCCTTCGACTCTTGGTCGCAAACCCCCCGCGAGGAGCGTGCCCGCTACATCACCGCGATCGCCGAGGGGCTGAACGAGCGCGGCGACGAGATCGCGGCGACGATCACCCAGGAGCTGGGAATGCCGCTGAAGCTGAGCCGGATCATCCAGGTCGGCCTGCCCGCCTCCCAGTTCGCCTCGATGCCGAAGCTGATGGAGGAGGTCGCCTGGGAGGAGGAGATCGGCAACTCGCGGGTCCTGCGCGAGCCAGTCGGGGTGCTCGGCGCGATCACGCCCTGGAACTACCCGCTGAACCAGATCGCCGCCAAGGTCGCCCCCGCCCTCGCTGCCGGCTGCACCGTGGTGCTGAAGCCGAGCGAGGTGACGCCGCTGAACGCCTTCCTCCTCGCCGAGGTGGTCGAGGCGGCCGGGCTCCCAGCCGGGGTCTTCAACCTCGTCACCGGGACCGGCCCGGTCGTCGGCGAGGCGATCGCCGCCCACCCCGGCGTCGACATGGTCTCCTTCACCGGCTCGACCCGCGCCGGCCGCCGCGTCTCCGAGCTCGCCTCGGCGACCGTGAAGCCGGTGGCGATGGAGCTCGGCGGCAAGTCGCCGAACGTGATCCTCGACGACGCTGACCTCCAGAAGGCGGTGCCGGACGGCGTCGCCAAGTGCTTCCTCAACAGCGGCCAGACCTGCAGCGCCCTGACCCGGATGCTGGTTCCTCGCCAGCGCCTCGCCGAGGCCGAGGAACTGGCAAAAGGGGCCGCGGAGACCTTCACTCCTGGCGATCCGTTCGAGCCCTCGACCCGACTCGGTCCGCTCGTCTCCGAGGTCCAGCGCGAGCGCGTCCGCGGCTACATCGAGAGGGGCATCGAGGAGGGCGCCCGCCTGATCAGCGGCGGCGCCGAGCAGCCCGAGGGCCTCGAGCGCGGCTTCTTCGTCCGGCCGACCGTCTTCTCCGAGGTCGAGGCCGAGATGACGATCGGGCAGGAGGAGATCTTCGGCCCGGTGCTGGTGATTCAGCCCTACGAAGGCGAGGACAACGCCGTTCGCATCGCCAACTCGACCGAGTACGGCCTCGCCGGCGGCATCTGGTCGGCTGACAAGGAGCGGGCGATCGCCGTCGCCCGCCGCATCCGCACCGGCCAGATCGAGATCAACGGCGGCGCCTTCAACCCCCTCGCTCCCTTCGGCGGCTACGGCCAGTCCGGCCATGGTCGGGAGAACGGCCGCTACGGGATCGAGGAGCTGCTGCAGGTCAAGAGCCTGCAGCTGTAGAGAGTTCAGCCTTCGGGTTCGACGATCAGCTCGTCGACCGACGGCTTCTTCTTGATCATTTCTTCCTCGTTCAGCCAGTCGATCAGACTCTGGAGCCGGGCCGCGCTGACGCGGGCGCCCTGCGAGAGCAGGGGCAGGGTCTGCCTGACTTCGACGGCTCGCGCCTGGGGACTGACCGCCGGGTTGCGTTCACCATCGGCTTCCATCGCCTTGATGGCCTCCGCCGGGTTACTGACTGCCGCAGTGGACCCTTTCGCGAGTGCAGAGACGAGGTCGCGGACGGTCTGTGGGTTTTCGGCCGCCCAATCTTCCCGGGCAACCAAGACCAGTTCTTCGTAGTCAGGAATCCCGAACGTTTGGACCGGCTTCACCACCGGCTCCAACCCATGCGAGCGGAGGGCCGCTCCCTCCACGTTGCCGGAACCACCAAAAATCGCATCCGCGTGCCCGCTGACCAGGCTGGGGACGAGGTCGTTATCGACGCTCCTCACCTTTACGTCATCGAGCGTCAGCCCCCCTTGCGCCAGGGCGATTTCGAGGAAGTCCTTCTGGAAGGGGAGGCCGGGAATCGCGATCGTCTTCCCCTTCAGGTCGGCAACGCCTCCGATGCCCGACTCCTGGGGCCAGATCAGCGCCGCAGTGGGATGCGGGACGAAGCTGCTCACGATCACGATCGGCGCCCCCCTATCCCTAGCCAATACGACTTCGGGGCCGTGAGCGACCCCAACGGAGTCTTGGCCTTTCACCACGTCCGGGATCGAGAGCTTCGGGCTCGTCGGGCTTAGGGTCGTGATCGCAAGCTGCGCCTTCGTGAAGTAGTCACGCTCTTCGGCCATGGGGAAGGCGATCGTTTCCGCGGTATCCCAGCCGTCCATCGCTACCCACATCGCCCGGTCCTGCCGCTGGGGCGGCAGGGCCTGCACGGTCGTCACCGCCGCCTTCGCCGAAGAAGCTTCCTTGTCGTGCTCGCCTCCACTATCGCTTCCACAGCCACCGAGAAGAGCCGCTACGAGAGCCGCAATCCCAAGAAGAAGGAATCCTGATGCGTAACGTGACTTCGCCATCATCCCAAGGTGTTGGTCATCACCGTTGCCACCGGCAACTTTTCCCGTATCAGGTGCTGGTCGTACATCCAGTCGATCAGCTTCCGAGCAACGTTGAGATCCATATGGCCGGTGCGGGAGAGCATCAAACCAGTCGTTTCAGCCTGCGTCTTCGCCACCGCCCCAGCAGGAGGAGGACTTTCGGTTTCGGCGATCAAACCCGCAGAGGCCTGCGGGTCTTCCAGCGCTGCGGTGGCACCTTTGGCTACCGCCCCCATGATCTCGCGAACTAGCTGAGGATCATTCGCGACCAACGCCGGTCGGCTTACCATCACGGATTCTTCATAGGGAGGAATCCCTAGAACAGCAGCCGATTTGACCACCAGTTTCAGCTTCTGCGCTTCCAGCTCGATTCGCTCGTCGTTCAGCGAAGCACCGAATATCGCGTCGGCACGACCGCTGGCAAGGGCGGGCACCAGTCCGGAATCGATCCGTTCGACCTTCACGTCTCCGAGGCTCAAGCCTTGATGAGAAAGCACAGCCCGCAGAAGCCCTTCTAGATATGGGACCCGGGGAACGGCAATCGTTTTCCCCTTCAAATTCGCGGCCGTGGGGATACCCGAACCTTGTGTCCAGATGATCGTGGCAGTGGCCAACGGGATTACGCTGCCCACGGCGACGATCGGGCGCCCTTCCTCCTTGGCGATCACGACCTGCGGCATCGGCACGATCCCGAAGTCGTCTTCACCCTTTGCCACGGCACTCACCGCACGGTTCACCCCCACCGGCGCAGCAATCCGCACGTCGAGCCCGGCTTCCTCGAGATAGCCCTGTTTCTCAGCCATCAAGAGGCCAAGGTCGTCGGGGCCTTCGATTTGATGAAGGGTGACCGGCACCTTTTCCGTAGATGCCGAGCGATCGGGTTCGACGTGAGCACTGGCGTTAGCGTCTGCTTCCTCCCCGGTCCCTCCTCCGCAACCCCCCAGAGCCATCGCGATCGCTACGGCGAGGAAGCTCGTATAAAGGCTTCTCATTACTCAAACTCTAGTTTGCAAAGTTCCTACGGCGTCTCCAGGAATTTCTCAGAAAGCAGCTCGGGGGCTTGCGGTTCGCTTTCGACAAGGCCTTGTGCGTGCATCCATTTGACGAACGCGTCGGTCTGCGCGGAGTCCATCTGGCCGGATTCGGACAAAAGGGGAAGCGTCGCCTCGAACTGAGCCCGCGTGGTCTCAGGGGTAGCTTCCGGGCTGTCCTCGTTGCTTTCTTCGACCACCTGCATCGCTTCCTCGGGATCTTCCAGGGCAGCCCTGGTGCCGCGAGCCACGGCTGACATGAAGCTCCGGACCAGCTGCGGATCCTCTTCCACGAAGTCTTCTCTGGCGATCAGAACCAGCTCTTCGTAATCCGGGACGCCCAGCGTCTGAACCTTTTTGATCACCGGCTTTGCTCCCCGCGCTTCGAGCGCGGCCCCCTCGAGGTTCCAGGTACCACCGAACAGGGCGTCCACTTGCCCGGTGAGAAGGGAGGGAATCATCTCGTAGCCGACCCGCTTGACCTTCACGTCCTCGAGCCCGAGCCCGGCCTGTGCCAGGACGCTTCCCAACAACCCTTCCTGGAAGGCGACGCCGGGGATGGCGATGGTCTTCCCCTTCAAGTCTTCGAGGGAATGGATGTCGGACTTCTCCAGCCAGATCAAGGCGGCCGTGGGCTCGGAGATGACGCTTCCGATGGCTACCACGGGAACTCGCCTGTCCTTGGCGGCAATCAGCTGAGGTTGCTGCGCTATGCCGATGTCATCGATTTTCGTATTCACGTAGAACAGCGGCCGGTTCGGTTCCACTGGAGAACCCGTCGCGACTCGGAGGCCGACATCTTCGAAGTACCCTCGCTTCTCGGCCATCAAGAGGCCGACGTTCTCGGCGCCATGGCGACCATCCAGCGTTACAAGCACTTCTGGCGGCCTCTCGGCGACTCTCCCCGCAGTTGCGTTATCGCCATCTGCCCCGCACCCACCTAGGAGCATTGCGGCAACCGCGCATGCTGCGATAGCACAACGAATATTCACTATTCGGATTCTATGGCTGATTACTGGCCGGGTGGCGTGGCGGTGATCTCTCCGCCGCCTCGACCCGCTATCTCCCCCGCCCGGCCGGCGCTCTCGCCAATCCCGAAGTGGGCGCAGATGGTCAGCTCGTGCTCGCGCCGCAACGGCCGAGTCGGGTCGACGACCGGAGCGCTGCGGATCGCGTCGGCCTCCTGGGCGACCCAGACGCCGAAGGGGGCGCCTGCGCAGTTGGAGAAGGGGACAGCGACAACGCGGGCACGGCGACGACGGCCGAGGCGAGCGATCAGCCAGGCGGGCTCACCACTCTCGGCGTCAACGTAGAGGCCTTGGACCTGACCGATCGAGCTGCCGCCCAGGTCAGCGACGTCGGCGCCGAGCCAGCCCCTCGCCTCGGCAGCGGAGATCGGGGCGTCCTCACTCATCGACGTGCTTCTCCAGCAGCTCACTCGCAGCCGTCGCCGGGTCGAGCTCGCGCCGCACCACGCGGTCGAGCAGTTCCGCCGTCCCCGGGTCCTCGGAGACCGTCTGTTCGAGGCGGCGGCGCATCCGCGAGGTGGCGATGCCGAGGACCTCGCTGCGCAAGTTGCGGGCGCGGCGCTCGGCCAGCGTTCCCGCTCCCTCGATGAACTGCCGGTGCTCGTCGATCGCCACCGCCAGCTCCGGGACCCCCTCCCCGCGAGCGGCCTCGGTGCGGAGAATCGGGACCTTCCACCCCTCGGGATCCTGCGAGAGCGCGAGCACGCCACGGACCTCGCGAACCATCGTGTCGGTCATCGGGTGGTCGGCCTTGTTGACGACGATCACGTCCGGGATCTCCATCACCCCCGCCTTCAGCGCCTGGATCGAGTCGCCGGAGCCGGGCATCAGCGCCAGCACGATCGTGTCGGCGTGGTCGACGATGTCGATCTCCGCCTGGCCGACGCCGACGGTCTCGATCAGGACGTCGTCTTTGCCGGCCGCGTCCATGATCAGCGCCACCTGCAGGGCCGCCTCGGAGAGGCCGCCGAGGGCGCCGCGCGAGGCCATCGAACGGATGAAGACGCCGGGGTCGAGGAAGTGGTCGGTGAGCCGGATTCGGTCGCCGAGCAAGGCGCCGCGAGTGAAGGGGCTGGAGGGGTCGATCGAGAGCACCGCGACCTCGCGCTCGACTTTGCGCAGCTCACCGGTGAGGGCGCCAATCAGGGTGCTCTTCCCCACCCCGGGCGGGCCGGTGAAGCCAATGATGCGGGCCTTGCCGGTGCGTGGGTAGACCTCGCGGACCAGCTCCCAGCCGATGGGGTCGTCGGACTCGATCAGCGTGATCGCCCGCGCCAGTGCCCGCTTTTCGCCAGCGAGGAGGCGCTCGGCGAGCGGGGCTGATTTGGCGACGTCGGCCAAGGGCGGCCCAGTCTAGGCCGCGGCCTCTAAAGTTGCCCCGCCGTGCTCCGCTTCCTGGCCCGCAACCGGATGCTGACCCCGCGCCACGCGCGGCTCTTCTGGCGTTATCTCTGGCGGCGCCTGCTGACGCCGGCTGGCCGGCGCTGGCGCTCGGACGGGCCCTTCTTTCTCGGGAAGGGCTTGGAACTGAAGATCGAGCCTGGAGGCGAGATCCGCTTCGGCCGCTTCGTCTGGATCGGCGACGGGACCAAGATCCGCTGCCACGAGGGAGTCGTCGAGGTCGGCGCCAAGACGGTGATGGGCCAGGAGTGCACGATCTCCGCCTACCAGCGGGTTCGAATTGGCGAGGAGTGCGTGATCGCCGACCGGGCGATGTTCATCGACTTCGACCACGGCGTCGTCGAGGTCGAGCGTCCGATCCGGCTCCAGGGCATCTACAAGCGCGACGTCGAGGTCGGCAACAACGTCTGGATCGGCTACGGCGCCTGCATCCTCCGCGGCGTCAGCGTCGGCGACAACTCGGTGATCGGGACCAACGCGGTCGTCACCAAGGACGTTCCCGCCAACGCTGTCGTCGGCGGCATCCCCGCCCGGATCATCCGCATGCGCGAGGCACCGCGAGAGCTGCGCTGGGAGCGCCCGGTCGAACCGGACCCGACGGCCTGGACGACGATGCAGCCGCCGGAGTATGCAGGCCACAGCGAGTAACGGCGAACCGCCGGCCTGGATCAGGCCGGCGGAATGTCAGTCTTGGCGAAGTCGTTGCCGGTGAATAGCAGGGGCTCGTCGGCGACGCGAGCAGCCGCGTAGCTCATGCAGTCTCCGAAGTTGAGGCCAGCAGGGTGCCTGCCCTTGCCGTATCGGATGAATGCATCCGTAGCGGCTCGCCAGTGGCGCCCGTCGAAAGGAAGAACCTCAACTTTCAGATCGTCCAGGAACTGCTCCACCAACGCTTCCCCTTCGGCTCTAAATCTCCCCAGCGCGACCATCACGGTCTCGAACAGGGTCGGCGCGCCTATGGCGAGTACCTCCGTTCCTCGAGAGCCGCTTGCAGTTGACTATGACCGGGTTCCTCTCGAAGGACGGCCAATACGGCAGAGCTGTCGAAGACCAACCCTCCGCCGCTCATCACACACCCTCCGGTCCGAAACCGAGGATGTCTTCCACTTCCTCCTTGGTGAGGTGCTTGCCCCGCTCCTCCTCAGGAATGCGCGGCCAGATCTCCGTTTCGAGCCACTTCTGGATGTTCTGGGGTCTTCCCTTAAGTCCTGATCCCATCTCCAACCTCTCCTTCTTCTCCCGCAATGCCTCGCGCACGGCGTCCTCCTTCGTCTTGCCGGTCATCTCGCCTACCTCGGCTGCCAACTTCTCCGTCTCCGTGTCCTTGATGTTCAGGGCCATGACGGGATCGGGTTAAAGCTACTCCGATTCTCGCCGGAATTCGTTGTCTGCAAGAAGTCTATCATGTCTGAAATGTATTGTCTGGCTGACAATGGATCGAGTGAGGAACAGTGCCTGCATGCCAGCCGACGGGAGACTTCGATCGGAGGAGGTGGCGGTGAAATTCGGCCGCAACCTCTTTCGCTGCCGCCGCCGGGCGGCGATGTCGCAGGAAGAGCTCGGGAGGCTCGCCTCCTTGCACCGGACGGAGATCGGGATGCTGGAGCAGGGCACCCGCCTAGCTCGCGTCGACACGCTGATGAAGCTGGCCGGCTCCCTCTCTGTCTCCCCTCTGGAGCTGCTCGACGGCATCCACTGGACCCCGGCCAGCAGCGACGCGGGAAGCTTCACGATCAGCGATCGCAGCCTCGCCGCCCGGCGGCGGCGCGACAGCTGCTGACGCGCTTTTACGCGGTCTTGGCGCCAGCCAGCTCGGCGTAGACCGCCGCCGTCTGCTCGGCGACGTCGCCCCAGTCGAAGCGGCGCAGGTGCTCGTAGGCTTCGGCGACCAGGCGGCGGCCGAGCTCGTCGTCGGAGAGGACCCGGATCGCGACCTCGGCAAGGGCTTCGGGATCGTGGGCGCGGAAGCGCAGCCCCGCCTCCTCGTGCGGGACCACCTCGCGCAGGCCGCCGGTGTCGGCGACGATGCAGGGACAGCCGGAGGCCATCGCCTCCAGGGCGACGAGACCGAAGGGCTCGTAGATCGAGGGGACCACGGTGAGGTCGGCGATCCGGTAGAGCGAGTGCAGCACGTCGTCGCCGATCCAGCCGAGGAAGGTGCCGTGGTCCATCAGCCCCAGCTCCTGTGCCTGGCGCTTCAGTTCGGCCTCGTGGGTACCGGAGCCGGCGACGAGGAAGCGCGTCCCCGGCGCCTCTTCGAGCACCCGGGGCATCGCCTCCAGGGCCAGCTGGAAGCCCTTCTCGTAGACGAGCCGGCCGATCAGCAGCACCAGCTTCTCGTCGGGCGCCGCGAACTCCGAGCGCAATCGCGCCAGCTCCGCCTCCGGCTGGGCCGGCAGGTCGTCGGGGTCGATCCCGTTCGGGATCACGCTGATCCGCCCCTCCTCGACGCCGAAGATGTCGGCGACCTGTTCGCGCATGTAGTGGGAGCAGGCGATGACGCGGTCGGAGCGGTTGGTGATCCAGCGCTCGACCCCGTGGATGTAGGTCTGCGGGTGCTTGTCGACCCAGCCCTGGTGGCGACCGTACTCGGTCGCGTGGATCGTCGTGATCAGCGGAGCGTCGAAGCGCTTGGCGAGGTGGTCGCAGGCGTTGGCGACGAGCCAGTCGTGGCCGTGGACGAGGTCGTAGCTGTAGCGGTCGCCGAGCTCGACCCCGGCGGCGAGCATGTCGGAGTTCATCCGTTCGATCCAGGCGACGAACTCGCCGAGGTCGGTCGGCCGCTTCGGCTCGCGGATGCGGTGGATGATCACGCCACCGCGGCGCTCGGTCGCCGGCGACTCCTCCCCGCCGCGGGTCAGCACGTGCACCTCGACGTCGCGCTCGACCAGCGCCTCGGAGAGCTTGCGCACGTGGCGGGCGAGGCCGCCCTCGATCAGCGGCGGGTACTCCCAGGAGAGGATCAGGACGCGGGTCAAGTTCGGTGGCGGTTCCGGGTGGCTTTACCTGGAGTTGGCTTCTATGGCTCCAGGAGCGGAGCGAGGCTGAGGTCCGGGGCGAGGGAACGCATACGGGGATCGGTGGGGCGGTCGCAGTCTATGGCCTCCAAGAGTGCCCGTGAGTGGTCGGTCGCCCGCAGGTATGCGTAATCACCGGCTTGCTTGCGCTGATCGAGAAACGCCCAGTCACTCGCCTGGGTGGCGAGCAGCTCGCGCGCGGCGCGTTCGAGGCAGTCGCCGCGCAGGCCCCCGGACACAGCCCGCAGCAAGCGCAGCTCCATTCGGCGGGCACCCCAGGCGAGGTCGGCCACTGGCGGCGAGTCCCAGGTCGTCAGGTCCTTGTCCTCCCCCCAGGTCGAGGCACGCAGCGGTCTGTCAACCGGGTCGTGCTCCTCCAGCGCCCGCGGCACGGTCAGCAGCCGGATCCCCGCGGCCTCCGCCCCCTCGAGCACGCCTCGCAGCCAGACCGGGCCCTCCGACCACCAGTGTCCGAGCAGCTCGGTGTCGATCGCGAAGACGAGCAGGCCGCGGTGGCCGCGGGTCTTGGCATAGGTACGCAGGCGCTCCGCCGCGGCGGCGAGGAACTCCTCGGCCTGGCGCCGCGCCACCACCTCCGCCGCGTCGGGCTCGTAGGCCCCACCCCCGACCCGCCAGATCCGGATCCCGCGCAGGGATTTGCCGGCGAATTGGGCGTGCGCGGGATCGGATGGGTAACCGTCGAGCGACCAGAGCCAGGAGATCGCCTCCCAGTCGATCGGCAGCGCCACCGGGCCCGCCTCGGTGCTGACCGGGGCGAGTGCCTCCAGGGGCTCGGCGTGCCGGCTCTGGTCGACGCAGAACCAGCGCACTCCCTGCTCGGCCAGCTCCCGCTCAAGGCCCGGGACGTAGGCGCACTCCGGCAGCCACATCCCGCCGTCCCAGCCGAAGCGGCGCCGATGGGAGCGGATCCCGGTCTCCAACTGCAGCCGCACCCCCTCCCGCGTCGCCAGCAGCGGCAGCACCGCATGGGTGGCGGCGGAGGTGGCGAGGGCGACCCGGCCCTCCGCCGCCGCCCGCTGGAAGGGGACGAGGGGGTTGCCGTCGGCGGCGTCGAGCTGCTCCAGCGCCCGCGCGTACCGCCGCCGCTCGCCCTCGCAGGCGGCGCGGCACTCCTCCGGCACCTGCGGCAGGTCGGCTTCGGCCGCCTCGATCCGCCACTCGACCAGGAACCGCCGCAGGCGCTCGGCGGCCCCTGCGTCCTCGAGCTGGTCGGCCAGCACCGGCGTCACCGTCATCGTCAGGTCCCGCGCCACCTCCAGCACCGGCAGGTAGGAGCGGATCACCGCGTCGAACAGCCACTCCTCGCCGAAGGGGTAGGTCCCGAAGCCCTCGACGTAGGGCATGTGGCTGTGCAGGACGATCGCCAGGTCCCCGGCGGTCCCCTCTCGGCTCATTACTCGGTGTGACAGACCGCGAGGAAGTCGAGGGAGCGGTCGAGGTCGCCTGCTTTCAGGCGAAAGTCGGAGGCGGCGATCGCCGGGGTGAAGCGGTCGTAGAAGGGCTTGGTCAGCCGCAGGGCTTTGTGGACCGAGTCCCAGCCGAGCTCGATCGCCAGCTCGTGGGCGCGCAGCTTGCGGGCGTGGAAGAGGCCGAGCATCTCGACCCGCGGGAAGTGCGCCTCGCAGAGCGCCCGGAACTCCTCGGCCCGGTACTCCTTCACGTGCCAGGGGTTGTCGGACTTCTCCGCCCCGGGGGGTGCCAGGGTCAGCAGGTTCGGGGTGGAGACGTAGGCGACGCCGCCCGGCGCCAGCATCGACTTGAAGTGCTCGAGGATCGCACCGGGATCCTGGACGTGCTCGATCGTCTGCAGGAAGACGACCGCGTCGCAAGGCTCGGAGAAGCTTTCGACCAGGTCGCGCTTGAAGCGCAGGTTCAGGCGCGGATAGCGGAGCCGCGCGTGCTCGTGCGCTTCGGGATTGGCGTCGACGCCGACGACGCTCGCCGCGGTCCCGGCCAACACGTCGGAGCCGTAGCCCTCGCCGCAGGCCATGTCGACCACCCGCTGGCCCCGCACTCGCTCGGCGATCCACTCGTAGACGACCAGATGGCGGCGGAACCAGTAGTTCTCCTCGGGCACGTCGGGCAGCGTCCGCTCGCCGGTCAACGGCAGCGGCGGCACCCCGGGCGGCTGGTTCGACTGGAGGTAGTGACGCTCCACGAGCGGGACGCTATTAGAGTTCCCGCCTCATGCCAGCCTCCCCCACCGCCACCCACGAGCACATCAAGGACGTCAACACCCGCTACCACGACGCCGCCGCCCACGAGTACGACGCCAAGTGGGGCATCGACTTCGGCGCGGTCGGCCAGCGCCAGGTGCGGCTGAAGCTGGTCAAGGCGTTGGGCGGGCTGAACGGCCGCTCCTTCGGCGACGCGCTGGAGATCGGCTCCGGCACCGGCTACTTCTCGCTCAACCTCGTTCAGCTCGGGGTGATCGAGCGGCTGACCGCGACCGACATCTCGCCGGGGATGCTGAAGCAGCTGGCCTCGACCGCCGAGGCGCTGGGGCTCGAGGGCGTGACGACCGTCGAGACCGAGGCCGAGGTCCTGCCCTTCGAGGACGAGAGCTTCGACCTCGTCCTCGGCCACGCCGTCCTCCACCACATCCCCGACCTCGACAAAGCTTTTTCCGAATTCCGCCGCGTCCTGCGGCCGGGTGGGATGATCGCTTTCGCCGGCGAGCCCTCCCGCTACGGCGACCAGCTGGCGGCGCTGCCGAAGCGCGCCGGTCTGGCCCTGGCGCCGGTCTGGCGTCGCGTCGTCGGCGCCCACGTCCGCACCACCCCCGAGCACGAGCAGTCCGAGGGTCACTCGCTCGAGGGCGAGGTCGACGTCCACGCCTTCGCCCCCGCCGACCTCCGCCGCCTGCTCAAGAGCGCCGGCTTCGAGCAACGACATGTCGGCGGCGAGGAGCTCCTCTCCAACGCCTGGGGCTGGGGGCTGCGCACGGTCGAGTCGAGCGCCGAGCCGGAATCGATTTCCTTCCGCTGGCGCCGCTTCGCCTTCAACAGCTACATCGCCCTGCAGAAGGTCGACACCAAAGTGCTCGAGCCCTACCTCCCGGCCGAGCTCTTCTACAACCTGCTGGTCTCGGCCCGGAAGCCTGCCTAGCGGCCGTCGATCAGGCGGCGGGCCCGCTCGCCGCACAGGTTGGCAATCGCCTCCAGCACGGGGTGCGACCAGCCCTCCTGCTCAGCGTCGCGAAGGCAGGTTTCCGTCGCAGCGAGAATCTCCCTTGACCAGCGTTGAACGAACCTGGGCAGCGTTCCGCCCAGGCCGCTTTCGGCACCCAGGCGCTCCCAGCACAGGAGGTCGACGCGAGAGGGGTCGTCCTCTCCGCCGATTGCCATCGCCAGCCGGGGAGTCAGATCGTCGTAAACAGCCGTTGAGACGACGTCGTAGAGAGGAGCCAGACGAACACCGGTCGCGGGCTCGTAGAGCAGCGAGAAGTTCTTGCCGTGCGCATCGCTGTTGCCGAGCAGAAAGCAGGTCAGCACTGCGCGGACGAAGGCGTTGACGTCGAGTGCGATGCGGGAGCTCGGCTGCCTCCTCAGCAACGCGATCACCGATGACACCGATGGCCCGTCGTCAGCTTCGTACTTCTGGGTCGGCAGCAGGCCGAGGGCCTGACACATGTCCTCTTGGTGAAGACGAACCGTCGTGCCATCGGCGTCGAGGGTGCGATCGAAGCGCGCGCTGTACAAGCATCGAATGCCGTCGATCTCGAGCAACTCAGTCGTGGCAGCATCATTCCCAGCCGCTGCCGCGACTCTCATGCAGAACGCCTCGTTGACCGCTAACGCCTCGTACCGCTCGTGCTCCGGCTTCAGCAGGCAGTTACTGGGCGCCCCTCCGAGCGGTTGAGCGAACTCCCCCGTGGGAAGACGAACGAGGATGAGCTTGTCCTGAACTCCGCCCAGGCTCAGGCGCACCCCCCCGGAGTCGACGTCGATGCCGAGGGGATTGCGCGGAAGGTCGCGGAGCAGCTCGCCGAGTTGGTTTTCGCTGAGGGGGCGAGCTGCGGCTTCCGGCGCCCGAGACGGTCGATCCTCAGGCAGAACCGTCACCGCCCCGGCGCAGTCAGCACCGAGCGCCGCCAGCATGCTGAACCCATCTGCCTCGCTGATCCCGAGCCTACTGGCGATCGCCGATCGCACTGCCCCCTCCGGCAGTAGGCCCTCGAAGAACGGAGCCGCCCCACTCGGCTTGAATCGCTCCTCGCGCAAGGGCAGGGAGGCCGAGAGCCTCGCCAGCGGATCGCCCCAATCACCCTGCAGCGCGTTCCCGTTGTACGCGAAGCGGTAGCGCGAAGGCCCGGTCCGCTCCAACGATCCGATCGGCCTCCCCCGCAGGAAGACGGAGAGCGATCCGCCACGGCGAGACAGGGCCCAGCGTGATCGCCTCTGTTGGGACGGCTGGCTCACTCGACCCTGAACTTGAGGCCGAGCGCGGCGAGGACAGGAAAAACCGTGTCCAGGCGACTCGTCGGCTTGCCGCTCTCGATCTGATGGATTGCCCTGGTGCTGACGCCGGCCGCCAGAGCCAGCTCGTCCTGGCGCATGCCCAGCTCCTCTCGAGCCCGGCGCACACTCGCGCCTATGGACCGAGCATCAGCCTCAGCGATCTCCAGTTTGTGATGCACAATCGTGCATTTTACTCGATTTCCTAGGTCGAAGAGGACTTTTATGCGTGATCGTGCATATTCTTCCTATTTGCCCTCGCCAAGTGGGTGATATGAACGATCGTGCATCTATCGCTTCCGTTCGCCCGACGTCCGCGCCCGGAACAGCTTCACCCGGTAGTCGAGCCCCTTAAGGCGACGTTCGCCGACATAGGAGTAATCGAAGCCGTCGTCCGCGGCTTCTTTGGTCGCCTCGTCGAGGACGACGCTGCCGGGGCGGGCGACGTTGGTGATGCGGCTGGCGAGGTTGACGGCGCGACCGTAGTAGTCGCCCGACTGCGGCAGGGTCGGGCCACTGGCGATGCCGGCGCGGAGCCAGGGGAACTGCTGGCCTTCCTCCTCGGCGGCGTGGATCAGCGCCAGCGCGGCTCCGACCATCGGCGCCGGCTCGGGCGAAATCAGCATCACCGCGTCGCCGATCGTCTTCACCAGGCGCACCGGCGGCTCGGCGACCGCGGTCGCCATCTCCTCGAGGCGGCCGGCGACCATCCCCAGCTCCTCGGGGGCGATCTCCTCGCCGAGGCGGGTGAACTCGACCAGGTCGGCGAAGCAGACGGTCAGCTCGACGGCGCCGCCCAGCTCCCCCGCGGCGAGGTCGGTGGCGCCGATCACGTCGCGACGGATCTGTTCCAGCAGGTGCGACTGCAGAGCGTAGACGACGGTCGGCCCGGCCAGCGGCAGCATGAATTTGGCGGCGGCGGCGAAGCGCAGGGCGAGGTCGCGCTCGGTGTCGCCGGGCTGGGTCAGGGTGCGGATGATCAGCTCGCGGTTTGCTTCGGCGATCCGCGCCGTCCCCATCCCGATCGTCCTCGCCACCTGCAGCATCCCGTCTTCGGGCAGCCCGAGGGCGAGGAACTGTTTCATCGCCCGCGCCGCCTCGACGTCGGCCTCCGTCCCCAGGCGCTCGTCGGGGTCGGTGACCGGAATCCCGAGGGCGGAGCGGAAGCGCAGCAGCATCTCAAGGTCGACGTCGGCGATCTCGGCGACTTCGCGGGCGGTGTAGCGCGGCCCCTCCCCCGCCAGCGCCCGCTCGACCGGGAGCAGGGTCAGCCGCCCCGCCGCCACCGCCTCCTTCAGCTCCTCCAGCGAGCAGCCTTCTCCCGCCAACTGTTCGAGCAGCTGCAGCCGCGCCTGTCGCGGCTCTCCCTCGACGCCCTCCAGCAGGCCCTCCGCCTCGAAATCGATCTTGGGCCCGCCCGCCATCAGGCGAATTGTTCCGGTTCAGTCGGCGTAGGCGACGGCGCCGCTGCGGCGGGGGTCGCCGCCGCCGCTGAGCTCGCCGCTGGCGGGGTCCCGCGCGACCGCTTGAACGCCGCCGAAGAAGAGGTTGAGCGAGGGCCAGCGGGCGACATCGAGGCCGCGCCTCTCCATCCGCGTCAGCGCCTCGGGATCGACCCCTTTCTCCGCTTGGACGATCCCCTGCTCGAAGTGCAGCCGCGGTGCCTCGATCGCCGCCGCCACCGGGTACCCCTGCTCGACCGCCCGCACCACCGTCTGCAGGATTGCCGAACGGATCCGGTTGGAGCCGGCGCTGCCGAGGGCGAGGACGATCTCGCCGTCGCGCAGGACCACCGTCGGCGCCATCATCGACGGCACCCGCCGGCCCGGCGCGATCAGGTGGAAGCCGGCCGGATTGAGGTCCTCCTCGCCGAGCATGTTGTTGAGGATCACCCCGGTCCCCGGCACGAGGACGCCCGAGCCGGAGCCGTTGGAGCAGGTGACGCTGGCGCAGTTGCCGTCGGCGTCGAGGACCGAGATGTGGGTGGTCGAGCCGAGCAGGTCGGCGGCGGCGAGGTCGAGCCCGATCGGGTCGAGGAAGCCGACCTCCATCCCCTCCTCGTAGAGCGACTCGGCGAAGGCGAGGTCGCGGCGCGAGTTTGCCGCCTCCATCGCCGCGACCAACTGCTCGGGCCCGCTGCGGGGTCCGAGGCGCTCGAGCAGGCCGAGGCAGTAGGAGATCAGGATCCCCCCGGAGGAGGGCGGCGGGTTGGTGAGAACTTCGGTGCCGCGGAAGGGGGTGTCGATCGGTTTGCGCTCGATCGCCTCGTAGGAGGCGAGGTCGCCCGGGCCGATCAGACCGCCGGAGCCGACGACGAAGTCGCTGATCGCCGCCGCCACCTCGCCCTTGTAGAAGAGGTCAGGCCCTTCCTCGGCGTAGCGTTCGAGCGCCTCGGCCAGTTCCGGGAAGACGAAGACGTCCCCCTCGCCGAGGCGCCGTCCATGCGGCGCGTAGAGCTCCCGGGTCCCAGTGATCCGCTCGTGGATCGGGCCGAGGATGTCGAGGATGTAGGCCTGCCCCGGGTTCACGGGGGCGCCCCCACGGGCCAGCTGCACTCCCGGCCCGATCAGCTCGCCCAGCGGCAGCGTCCCGAAGCGCTCGAGCGCGTGGGCGAGGCCAGCCGCGGTTCCCGGCACCCCGCAAGAGGCGGGGCCGACGTAGAACGTCTGCGTCGTCTCGGCATCGAAACGGATCGGGACCGGGACCAGCTCGGTCGTCCGCTCGATCCCGTCCAGTCCCGGCGCGGCGACGAAGAAGTCGATCAAAGTGGTTTCCCGGCCCTGGTGGACCATCATGTGGCCGCCGGCGCCGAAGCCGGTCAGCGGGCTCTCGACCGCAAAGGAGGCGAGCACCGCGCAGACGGCGGCGTCGACCGCGTTGCCGCCCTCGCGCAGGACGGCGGCGCCGGCCTCGGCGGTCAGCGGGTGCCCGGCTGCGACGACTCCCTTCATCGGCCGGTTTTACCGGTTTGCGTCAGCCAGGGAGAAACTCTGGGACGTCGATGCCGAGCTCGCGGTCTCCCCCGCGCCCGCGACGGCCGGCGTCGGCGTCTTTGGTGCGGCGGATCGTCGGCTCAGCGGCACGGCGCTGCGGCTGCGCGCGACCGTCGAAGCGGGTAGCGACGACGGTGACCCAGATCTGCTCGGAGAGCTCCTCGTCGACGTTGGCGCCGAAGATGATGTTGGCATCGGGGTGGGCGGCCTCGCCAACCACCTTGGCGGCCTCGGAGACCTCGACCAGCGAGAGGTCGGCGCCACCAGTGATCGAGAGCAGGATCGAACGGGCGCCGTCCATCGAGGTCTCGAGCAGCGGCGAGGAGATCGCTTTTTCGGCGGCGAGGACGGCGCGGTCGTCGCCGTAGGCCATCCCGATCCCGAGCAGAGCCCGGCCGGCTTCGGACATGATCGACCGCACATCGGCGAAGTCGAGGTTGATCACGGCGGGCAGGGTGACCAGGTCGGAGATCCCCTGGACGCCCTGACGGAGGACGTCGTCGGCGACCTTGAAGGCCTCGACCATCGAGGTCTGCTGGTCGAGGACGTCGAGCAGGCGGTCGTTGGGGACGACGATCAGGGTGTCGACCTCGGCGGCGAGCTCCTCGATCCCCTTGTTCGCCTGGTCGCCGCGGCGGCTGCCCTCGAAGCTGAACGGCTTGGTGACGATGCCGACGGTCAGCGCTCCGACCTCGCGGGCGAGACGGGCGACGACCGGGGCGGCGCCAGAGCCGGTGCCGCCGCCGGCGCCGGCGGCGACGAAGACCATGTCGGAGCCCTTCAGCAGGCGCTTGATCTTGTCCTGCTCCTCGAAGGCGGAACGGTGGCCGACCTCCGGGTCGGCCCCAGCGCCGAGCCCGCGCGTCTGCTCGTCGCCGATGTGGACGGTGACGTCGGCGACGCAGAGCTGCAGCGACTGCAGATCGGTGTTGACGGCCATGAACTCGACCCCGGGGATCCGGGCGTCGACCATCCGGTTGACCGCGTTGACGCCGGCCCCGCCGACGCCGACGACTTTGATCACCGGCTGGTGCGGCTCGCCGCTTCCCGGCGGCTCGTAAGCAGGCTCCTCGCGCCCGTAGCGCGGATTTTCGGTCGAGAACGACTGTTGCTCCCGTCGCGGCCGCGGCTCCTCGTTGAAGACCCTCTTCAGTCTTTCGGGGGCCGACTCGGCCGAGCTCTCGATCTCTTCCTGGTCGTAGAGGGTCGGAGCCTCGTCCTGGGTCAGAGACACGTCGGCCGAAGTCGCCTCTCCCGCGGGTGGCGCGGTAGGGGGGACCATCTCTGAGGAAGCTTTAGCTACCGGAGGAGATGGGGGGTCCCCTGCCGCGACAGGACCCGCGGGCCGATCACCCTCGTCCTGCCGCCGTTTAGCCTCCGCCGGATCGTCCCTGCCATACCGCGGCGCCTCCGGCGGATCGATCGGGGCGTCCTCGGAGGTCGACTTGAAAAGGTCGGAAAGCGGTCCCTCGCGCATGCTTGCGCGCTTGTTACGCCGAGCCATGGGACAGAACCTCCTTCGCCAGATCCCGGTAGTAGTTCGCGGCGCTCGAACTCGAATCGTACTTGAGCACGGAGGCGCCTTTGACCGGGGCCTCGGCGAATTTGATCGCCTTTTTGATCCGGGACTGGAAAACGAGGTCGCCGAAGTTCTCCTCGAGGATCTCGATCGCCTCCTTGGCGTGGATCGTCCGCGAGTCGAGCATCGTCGGCAGGATCCCCTCGATCTTGACGTCGGGGTTGAGGTTCTCCTGGATCATCCGCAGCGTGTTCTGGAGCTGGACCAGGCCGCGCATCGAGAGGTACTCGCACTGGACCGGGACGATCACCTTGTTGGCGGCGGTGAGCGCGTTGATCGTCAGCAGGCCCAGGCTCGGCGGCGTGTCGATGCAGACGAAGTCGTAGTCGCCGGAGACCTCTTTCAGAGCTTTCTCCAGCGAGCGCTCGCGGCCGATCTTGGTGCTCATCGCGATCTCGGCGCCGGCGAGGTCGATCGAGGCGACGGCGATGTCGATCTCCCGTTTGACGATGATCTCGGAGATCGGCATGTCGTTGACGAGGACGTCGTAGAGGCTCTTCTCGACCTTGTCGGGGTCGATCCCCTGGCTCATCGTCAGGTTCCCCTGCGGGTCGAGGTCGATGCAGAGCACGCGGTAGCCGGACTCGGCGAAGGCCACGGCCAGGTTCAGGGTCGTCGTCGTCTTCGCGACCCCGCCCTTCTGGTTGGCGAAGGCAATCACCTCGGCCGTCTTCACCGGCTCCTGCTCCGCCGCCTCTTTGTCCGCCAGGAAGTCCAACCGGGTAGGCGCGATCAGATCAATCGCCTTCATCCGCCCATCTCCCTCAGCCTCAGGAGACTCCTCCTCCTCGGCGTTGAGCGCTGGCTCTTCGGACGGCCCCTCTTCAGCCACAATCTCGGACGGCGGGCTCTCGGCGGCTCCTCCCGCGGGTGGCGACGATGCCGAGGACTCTCCCGCTAGGGAGAGCCCGGTATCGGAGACAGGACCCGCGGGCCGGGGCGCATCGTCCCTAATCTCGTCCCTCTCAGGCACAGCCTCTTCCATCTCCTGCAGCTCATCGACGATCGGCTGCTCCTCGTGAACCTCGACGGGAGCGGGCTTTGGCTTCTTGCGGCTTAGAAATCCCATTGCGCGGATATTCGTATGGGACCCCGCTTTTCCTGCCGCCCTCCGAAATTGCTAGGAATCAGCCAATCCCCGACCTCTTAGACAAGCGGCTCGTAATCGTCACCGGCAAGGGCGGCGTCGGCAAGACGACGGTGGCGGTGGCGCTCGGGCTGCGCGCCGCCTCCGAAGGCAAGCGGACCATCGTCTGCGAGGTCGCCGCGCAGGAGAACGCCTCGCGGATCTTCGATCACGCCTCCGTCGGCTTCCACGAGGTAGAGATGGAGGAGAACCTCTGGTCGATCTCGATCGACCCCGACGAGTCGATGCGCGAGTACGTGCTGCTGCAGCTGAAGGTGCGGGCGATGCGGGACATGCTCTTCCGCAGCCGCATCTTCAACTACCTCGCCGCGGCGACGCCGGGGCTGAAGGAGCTGGTGACGATCGGGAAGATCTGGGAGCTGGCGCAGCTCGACCGCAAGGTGAAGAGCGGGCGCAAGTACGACCTGGTGATCGTCGACGCGCCGGCGACCGGGCACGGCGTCGGCTTCCTGCAGACGCCGCGCACCTTCGCCTCGATCGCCCGGGTCGGGCCGATCCACTCCCAGGCCCAGCAGCTCGACCGCTTCATCACCGACCACGAGCACACCGGGACGGCGATCGTCGCCCTGCCGGAGGAGATGCCGGTCAACGAGTCCGTCTCCCTGGAGAGGGACCTGCGCGACGAGGTCGGGGTCGCGGTCGACCGCGTCTACCTCAACGGCCTCTATCCGGAGCGGTTCAAGAAGGCAGAGGCGGAGAAGCTCTCGGCGCTGGCCGAGAACGAGAACGGCGCCCCCAGGGCGGCGGCACGGGCGGCGCTCTCGGAGTACGGGCGGGCAAAATCGCAGCGCCAGCAGCTCTCACGCCTGAAGAAGGGCGTCACCGCCCCGGTGAAAACCCTGCCCTTCCTCTTCGAGCCCGAGCTCGACGTCGAGGCGGCGCGCAAGCTGGCGGGGAAGCTCGGCTGATGGCCTCCCTGCACGAAGTCCTCGACGGCAAGTCGATCTGCATCTGCGCCGGTTCGGGCGGAGTCGGCAAGACGACGACCTCGGCGGCGATCGCGACCGGGATGGCGGCGCAGGGGCTGAAGGTCTGCGTGCTGACGATCGACCCGGCGAAGCGGTTGGCCGACTCGCTCGGGCTCGAGGAGCTCGGCAACGAAGCGCGCCGCGTCGACCCCGCCCTGATCGAGGAGCAGGGCGTCGAGATGAAGGGCGAGCTGTGGGCGATGATGCTCGACGCGAAGGCCACCTTCGACGAGCTGATCGCCCGCCAGGCGCCCGACGAGGAGTCGCGCGACCGGGTGCTGAACAACCGGATCTACCAGCAGATCTCCAGCGCCCTCGCCGGCTCGCAGGAGTACATGGCGATGGAGAAGCTGTTCGAGCTGCACACTGAAGGCGAGTTCGACCTCCTCGTCCTCGACACGCCGCCGACCCGCAACGCCCTCGACTTCCTCGACGCGCCGAAACGTCTGACCCAGTTCATCGAGGGCAAATCCCTGCGCGTGTTCATGAAGCCGACCGGGCTGGCGGCGAAGGTGACCGGCCGCGGCGTCTCCGTCGCCCTCGGCATCTTCAAGAAGATCGTCGGCTTCGACCTGATCGCCGACCTGGCCGAGTTCTTCAACGCCTTCAGTGGCATGGTCGACGGCTTCCAGGCACGCGCCAAGCGCGTCAACAAACTCCTCGCCGACCCCGAGACCTGCTTCCTCGTCGTCTGCGGCCCCCAGGGCGAGCCGATCGACGAGGCCGTCTACTTCCACCGCAAACTCGTCGAGGCAAAGCTCCCCTTCGGCGGCGTCATCGTCAACAAGGTCCACTACCCCGCCGACGAGCTGAAGGCCGAGGTCGAGGACCTCCCCGCCGCCCTCGCCGACAAGCTCGACGACCCCAACCTCGCCAAGCGCGTCGCCGACAACTTCGCCGACTACCAGGCCCTGGCCGAGCGCGACGCCCGCAACATCGACCACCTCGCCAACGAGCTCCGCACCAGCTGCGTGATCCGCGTCCCCTACCTCGACGAGGACGTCCACGACCTCCACGGCCTCACCGAAATCGACCGCTACCTCTTCGCCACCGCCGAGGAGCGGGTCGAGATGGCGGCCGGACGGGCTTAGACCCTTCGAGCCTGACCGAGCAGATCAAGGACGCAGGGAGCGTGGCGTGCTTTGCACGCGAGCGACCGAGGACGCCGATATGCGAAGTGTCAGGCGCGGCGGGAGTACTCGAACTCGAGGTGGCTGACCTCCCAATCGGCGTCCTCGGGGACCGGGAAGAGGTGGCGCACGCGGGGGGTGTCGATCTTCTCGCGGTGCTGGATGTCGCGGTCGGAGTCGGCGGGCCAGTCGATCGTCTCGCCGCGCGAGTCGGAGACCTCCTCGAGCCAGGGGGTGGCGGTGATCCTGATCTCGTCTTCGGCCGGGACCGGCTCCATGATGCGGGTCTCCTGCTCCACGTACTCCTCCTCCGGTAGTTCGTCGACGGGCAGTTGAAGTTCGGCGGAAGGCAGGGGCTCGACCGCTGCGATCGAGATCTCCTCCGGCTCGGGCTCGGGCACGAGGTCCGGCTCCGGGGCCGTCTCCTCGGCGGAGACCATGATCTCGGCGTCGCCTTCGGCGAGGCCGCTGACGATCAGGGTCTCGTCGGCGACGGTGCTGAGGTCGTTGCCGAGCTCCCCCAGCGCCGCCTGGCGCAGCAGCCTGCGGGCGTTCTCCTCGAGCCAGGTCGCGAGCGCGACGGCGCCTTCGACGGGACGGCCGTTCATCATCGCCCGCTCCAGCCCGAGCACCTCCTCGACCCGTTCGCCGGCCTCGATCCGGTCCATTCCCTCGTCGGCGATCAGGGCCGCCGCGCGCAGCGGCAGCGAGGCGCCAACCGGGCCGTGGCCCTCGAGCACGGCGCGCATCGCCAGCAGGTGGTCGCTCAGGCCCTCGAGCGCGGTGGGGCGCTCGCAGCCCATCTCGAAACGCCCGACCGCCCAGGTGAGGGCGTTGTCGGGGTCCGGCCGCGCCTCCAGCGCGGCGCAGAACTCGATCAGCTCCTCGGCCTCCTCCTCGCTGAGACGGTAGCCGCCCGGGCGGGTCGCCGGGGCGCCGGTGGCGATCCGCCGCCAGCAGCCCTCGCCGGTGGGGGCGAACGCGTAGGGCCCGAGCCCGATGCCGCCCCCCTTGAACATCCGCATCACGCTGATCAGCTCACGCAGCTGCATCAGGGCGCTCTCGACCCCGCCCTCGGAATCCTGCTCGGCGACGGCCAGGTACTGCGGCTCCCAGGCGGCGCGGCCCATGCCCTCGCTGCGCATCGCCTCGACCGGCGCCTCGATCGAGGCGGCGCGGACGATGCGGACGTCGTGCGGCAGCTGCAGGCGCGGCATTGGCATCCGCAGGCCAACGAGCGGGACCATCAGCACATCGGCGTCGTCGGCGTCGCGGGATTCGGCATCGAGAGTCGCTAGCGCCGCCTCGAGCCGCTCGCGATCAAGTGCGAAACCGGCAGATCCCTCCCAGAGCTCGGCGAAGAACGTGATCAGCATCAGCTCGGCCCGGGCGCCGGGGTCGGCGGGAACGCCCTGCCCCCGCGCCTCCAGGTACGAAGCGGCGACGCCCGCTTCCAAGGTCGCCTCCCGTGCCGCACCGAAGCTCGGCAGCGCACGCAGCTCCTCCGCGTGCTCGCTGACGTAGCGCCCGGTCATCGGCACGTAGCTGTAGAAGGCCGAATCGTCGCCCGTGTCGGCGGCGACGTCGAAGGGAATCTCCTCCCCCATCGCGACCAACGAGCTCAGCCGCGTCGCGGCTTCAGTGGCAAGTCTTTTGATCGATTCGTTGAGGAGGAAATCCCGCACGGCTCAGGCTTCCGCCCAGGCGTGAACCCTCCTGCGCCTGCACGAACGCTTGCAGACGGTAACTAGACGGCGGCGGGCTGACGCGCGTCGGCGGCGTCGCCCAGGAGCCAGCGCATGCCGTAGCTGCGCATGTCCTCGACCAGCGGCACCAGTGCCTTGCCCTTGGCGGTCAGCGCGTACTCGACCCGGGGCGGGACCTCGGGGTAGGTGTGGCGCTCGACAATGCCCTCCTCCTCCAGCGCCCGCAGGCGCAGGGAGAGCGTGCGGGGGCTGATGCCCTCCAGCGAGCGCTCGAGCTCGCAGAAGCGGGCGCTGCCCTCGGCCAGGTCGCGGATCAACAGCAGCGTCCACTTTCCGCAAACGACTTCGGCGGTCTTGCAAACGGGGCAGGTGGAGTTGCTCTCGGCACTCATGATCAAAGGGAGACGGGCGATCAACCGATCTCGCTTCAACAAGTGTAGCGCCATGGCTTCACTTACTGAAGCCTTGGAGAAACCGCGCTGGGATCAGTATTTGCCGGTGACTACCGGGACGATCCTGAGGACGTTGATCTTGTAGCGGACGTGGTTTTCGCCGTATTCGAAGATCTCGGGTAGCCCCGGTTCCAGTTCGATCAGCTGGCAGCGTCCGGTCCCCGAGACGCATTTCCCTTCGCCGAACACGGCGGAGACGTCTTCGGAAACCATGAACAGCGGCAGGTGGTTCTTGCTGCCGAGCCCCATGTAGGTGACGACAGGGGCTTTGGCTCCGGGCAGGGGCGCGGGTGCGATCACCTTCTTCCGATCTTCGGGCTCGGACTGTTCCACCGTCCCGTTCGGCTTGGTCGTCGCCTTCACGATCCGCACGTTGACGGCGAAGGTGAAGATGGTCAACTGGCCAGGCCGGACCGTCGTGCCTTCGCTCGAAGGCGTTTCGGAACCGCCCGAGGAGACTTCTTCCGAGCCTTCGGAGGTGGTCGTGGTGGTTTCGTTCAGCTCGGAGCCCTTCAGGACCGGGCCGGTGTAGTGCTGCTTGAAGGGGTTAGCTGGCTTCTGGTGCCGCAGCCGCTCCTTGTAATCGCGCAGGCCCGGCGAGGACTTGACGACCGTGAGGGTCTTAGCGGAAGTCTGCGCGATCCCGGGACTCTTGGCAGGTGGTGCCGGCGGCGGAGACTCTTCGGCTTCGTCCTTGAGCAGAATCGGGGCAGCAATGATTGCGACAAGGATCAGCAGGATCACCGGCAGCAGCCGACGGTCGCGAAGGTCGTAGTAGAGATCCGCGAGGAACGGCGGGACCTTCGTCTCTCCACCCCTGAACTTGGGCATCTTCAGATCCGGGCCAATCCGCTTCACGGCGTCCCTCCGATCGTCGTCGAGACCTGCGTGGTTGAGGGTTCGGGGCTGCTCGGGGTGGCGCCAGCGGTAACGCCCTGTTCGGGCGGGACCAGGAAGGTGGTGACCTTGAATTCCCCTTCCAAGGCGGGGAATTTCTTGCTGGTGTCTTCGGTCAGAGTGAAGCCGTTGATCGTGACCAGACGCCCCGTCACCTCGACCTTTTCGTTGTTCGACTGGACGAGCGAGTCGAGTCCGTGAATGAAGTCGGCGACGTTGAAGAAGTTGCCTTTGAAGGTAAGTTCGTAGGGCATCACCGCTAGCCCCGCCGGCCCGATCGAAGCCCCGATCGGCATCGTTGAAGCGGCGACCTCGGTCGGCGAGACGAAGGAAGAGGGCTGACCCGGTTCGGGGGGCGGCACCGCTTCGGGCGTTTCGGCTTCGCCGTCACTGGAGGGCGTCAGGACAAAGGTCTCGAAGCGCACGCCGGAGCTCCTCGCTATGCGGCTCAGCTGCACGATCAGGGAGGCGGTGTCGTCATCGGCCGGAGCCGCCTTGCCGAGCACGACGAGGTCGCGATAGGCGCCCGGGAAGGCCTTCCGCGCGGCAAGACCCTGCTGCACTTCAACCTGGTGGGCCGAGAGCAACTGTTCCTGTTTCGTCACTTGCTTGTCGAGCTTGCTGACTTCTTCTTTCTTCGGGCTGAGAAGCAGCATCCAGAAGGCAACCGCGAGGGCGACGACAGCAAGCATGGCGACGATGATGCGATTGCTCGAGCTCATCCTTCTTCGCCTTCCGTCGATTCGGTTTCGGTAGAAGTCGTTTCCGCGTTTTCCGTTGCGGTCGCCGGGGCTTCGCCTTCGCCTTCCGCGGTGACCGGAATCGGAGCGGCGTCGAAAGCAACGACGATGCTGAATTTGGCGATGTATTTGCGGGTCCTGCATTCGTTCCCGCCCTCGGATTCCCCACCCTCCGAGGAAGCTTCCCCTTCTTCTTTAGTGGGCAATTCCGAGGAGGCGACGGCCACACGAGTGACTCCATCGATGTCCTTCAGCACGGTGACGAAGCGGGCAACCGACTCCTGGCCGACGGCGCAACCTTCAAGTTCCATCGCAGGGCCGGCGATCGAGCCCCGCAGACTGCCGCCACCACCCCCTTCGTCTTCGCCCGAAGCCGAAGCGGTGAGTTCGGTCAGCCAGACGTCGGCGGGCAGGACCAGCGAAAGTTCGCGTACCACGCGCTCCCAGTCGAAGCGGCTGTTGGCAAGACTGGAGATCGTGGTCAGCCGCTCTTCGTGCAAGGTCTGGAACTGCACGTAGGGCGTGAGGCGACGGGCTTCCTGCCTAGCCGCCGCGTCTTCGCGCTTCAGCTGTGCAACTTCACCTTCCCGTTCGGAAACCTGATTGCCGGTCATTACCAGCAGGGCGACGCCGGCGAGGATCGCGACGAGGGCACCAATGAGGATGTAGGGGATCGGGCCGGTCCGCATCGGGGCGCGGGCGCCCTGGCGCATCTCGGAAGGAGTCAGGTCGATCGGGCGCATGCCTCAGCTCTCCAGTCCCAGGCCCATCGGCAGCACCAGCCGCGCGGCGATTGCCTCGTCGAGCCCGCCCAGTGCCGCCGGACGCGGCGCGGAGATCGGCAAACCGACCTGCTCTTCCATCGCCGGAGCGAGCCCCTGGATGGCGCTCCCCGTACCGCAGAGAACGACACGAGAGACGGGGACGGCGCTCTCGAGGGCACGGTAGTAGTCGAGAGAGAGGCGAAGCTCATCGACCATCGCGGCGACCCCCTCTTCGTTCGTCCGCCGGGCGGCGGCGAGGGTCTCGGGATCTCCCTCGATCCCGGCGAGCGGAGTCTCCAACCCGACGTAGAGCAGCCACTGCTCGGCGTGTTCGGGGTTGAGGGCGCGCTCGGTCGAGAGACGGGCGACCATCGACTCCATCCCGGCGCCCGAAACACGGGTGAAGAGACAGGAGCGGTCGCGGGCGACCGCCAGGTTCATCACGTCGCCGACGTTGCAGTAGAGGATCGACTCCTGGGGGGCGGGGGAGCCCTCCTCGGCCTGCGCCGGCTGCGCGGCAAGCGGCGCCAGCGCCCGGATCATCCCGAAAGCGGAGAGGTCGATGCCGGCAGGCTCGAGACCGGCGCGGCGCAGCGGCTCGAGGAAGGAGGCGACCATCTCGCGCCGGGCAGCGACGACGACGACGTCGACCTGGGGGGCGGCCCCTTCCTCGGCGGGAACACCGCCGACCACCTGGTGCTGCAGCACCGCTTGGTCGAGCGGCATTGGGATGTGCTCCTGGGCCTGGAAGCGGATCGCCGCCTCAATCTCCTTCGGGTCCTCGATCAGCGGCAGCCGCAGAGTGCGGACGATCACTCGCTGGTTGCCGATCCCGAGTCGGACCTGCTTGGGCAGCTTGTGCCGGGAGTAGAGCTCCTTGACCGCGGCGGTGAGACCGCTGGGATCGATCACCTCGCCCTCGTGAAAGACGCCGGGCCGCAGCGGCTGCACCGCCGAGGCGGTCAACTGGGTGCTGCCGTTGACCGCGACCTCGGCCACGGCGACGCTGCCAGCCTCGATGCTGAGGCCGGCAAGGTTGCCGCTCTTCTTACCGCGGCGCAGCGCGCCCAGCGATCCGAGCGAAGGCTTCGGAAGGTTGATCGGTTTCGTCAGTTGCATGGGAATGGCGTTCGCTCCGAGGCGGAGCGCATTCCCTGAATCGGCAGATTCCGCCAAAAACTTTTGCCGTGCAACTACCTGAAACTAGGAGAAAGTCGAGAGATACAGGTCGACCAGCTGATCTCCCGCCAGCAAGCCGACTACGCCGCCAGTTGCAAGAAACGGCCCAAAGGGGATCGCCTGCTTGCGGGCGGCCGCTCCCTGGCGAGCGATCATCGCCAAACCGACGATAGAGCCGAGCAGCAGCGCGACCAGGATCGCGGGGGCGACGTTGCGCCCCAGGTAGAGGCCCATCAGCGCGGTCAGCTTGACGTCGCCCAGGCCCATCCCGCGGGGATAGGCGAGGACGACCAGGAAGAGGATTCCGCCGGCCCCCACGGCGGCAATGACCCGTTCCGGCAGGCTCGAGGGATCGCCGATCGCGGCAATCGCCACCCCGAGCACCGCCGCGACGAGGAGGATCTTGTTGGGGATCACCCGCCGCTCGAGATCGGTCAGCGTCACGGCGAGCAGGGTGAAGACGAAGACGAGCCCGAGGGCGACTTCGGTTGGGTCATCCCAGAGGACGGCGACGGTGACCGTCCAGAGGACCGCGAGGGCAAGCTCGGTCAACGGGTAGCGAGGGGAGATCGGCTCTCCGCAACAACGACTCCGGCCTCGCAGCAGGGCCCAGGAGACAACCGGCACGTTGTCGTACGCGGCGATCTGGGCGCCGCAGTGGGGACAGTGGGAGCGCCCCCCGACGACCGATTCCCCACGCGGAACTCGGTGCGCGACGACGGTAAGGAAGCTGCCGAAGATCAGCCCCCCGACGAAGGCGAGGGCCAGGGCTGCGGCCAAGTCTCAGCCCCCGTCGATCGGCGTGCTGGTGTCGACCTCGATCCGGGTCGGGGCTTGTGGATGGTCGTACATGAAGGAGAGCGCGTCGGCCGGGGTCGATTGGCGTTCGACACTGAAGGCGACGCCGAGCCGGTCGCCAGCGGGGATCGTATGCGGGGCTCCGCCGAGGGTCATCGTGAGGATTTTCGCTTTCAGTTCGGTCGTCCAGATCGGCGATTCGAAGTAGGTCCAGTAGGGGGTCCCACCAAGCGAGTCGGTCAGCATCGTGTCGGTCGCCACCGGCGGCGACCCAACTTCGTGCCGTTTGAAGAGGTAGATGCAGAGTTTCCCCGAGGACTGGGCTTTGTTGATCGACTGGGTAAAGACTTCGAGCGTCACCTTGCCTTCTAGAACGAAGCTTTCGGCCATCGGATCGGTCACCCAACGGTGAACCTGCGACTCGGGGTTGGTCGTGCCCGTCGGGGTGTAATGGCAGCCGTTGGTGTCGTCTTTGCGAATCTGCACGCCGACGCCGGCGTCGGGCGAGGTATCGAGGTAGGAGTCGTTGGCGTAGTCGTACTTGAGCGGGTTGTTGATGTCTGCGGGATCGGGATCGGGTGGGCTGCCGAGCAGGAGAGCATCGGGGGCACCCTTGGTCGTGCCGGTGTGCGGACCGCTGGCGCAGGTGCCGAGGGTGTTGTGGAGGAGGTGGTTGGCGGTCGGTTCCTGGCGCGAGGTCGAGCCCGATGCCGAGCACGCCGTGTCGGTGAGGAAGAACTGCTGGGCGGTGACCACTTTTCCGTTGGCCCCGGCGAGGGGGTCGTTTTCTTTGTTGTCGGTGGGGCTGACGAAGTTCGACTGCACTTCGACGTAGCCCCGTTCCGCCGCCTGGTTGGGAGGCGTGTCGAGCCGCACCGCGACGACGATCTGTTTGTAGTCCTGTTTGCCGGGGCAGCTCGCTTCCGAGCATTTTTCGTCGTTGCGCCAGACGATGTACCGGTAGACCCGGCCGCTGACGTCGCCGCTGGTGAATTTGGTCGGCCCCGGGTTGACGGTGCCGCCGGTGACGTGCCCGCCGCCGTAGAGGCTGCCGCCGTTGACGACCAGGTTGCGGTAGTTGCCGAGCGGCTGCCGCGAGAGCGCGAAGGTTCCGTTGTTGACGCGGCTATTCGGGCTGTTGGGATTGGTCGAGGTAGAGGGCGACGTGGTGAGGGCGAGGTTTTTATCTTCCATGCTCCGCAGCAGCTCGAGTTCCTGTTCGGCGTACTCGAGCGCGACCTGGCTGGCCTCAGCCCGCTGAGCGTTGCGGGTCGCGGCGGACATCAGGGTGAAGGTGGTCATCGACGCGATCGAGACGATCAAGACCGCTACCAGCACCTCGACGATCGTGAACCCTGCCTCTCTATCTCCACGCGCGATCATCAGAACGCGAGAGTGGCGTTGCGAAGGCTGGCGCCGCTCGAGATCACGAACGGCGACCCACTGCTGGTCTGGTCGGGAAAGCGAAGGGTCACTTTGACGTAGGTGGCAGTAGCGGGAGTTGAGTTACTGGGCACGTAGGTGAAGATCTGATTGCTGATCAGGCCGCTGAAGGCCGGCTTCGCAACTCCGCTGGTGCTCGCTTTGGTCGTCTCTTTGCGCGTGCAAGCGGTGGTCGAGCATTCGTAGGTGATGCGACATTCGATCGCCGGGCTGCCCGCGGCAAGCGCCGTCGACCCGCCACAGGTGCCGTGGCGGACATAGCCGTCGAAGACGAGTTTGCTCGGACCGCTTCCTTCGACCACCGCTCTGCCATTACGAAGTTCGTGGGTGAGTCGTTCGAGCATCCAGCGGGCATTGCTGACGTTCTGGGCTTCTTTGCTGATTTTCGGCTGCTGCCGCACAGCGCTGATCACCAGGGAAGCCACTGCTCCCATGACGACGACGCCCATCATCGACGCGACCAGGAGCTCGACGAGGGTGAACCCTCCCTCCCCACTCTGCTTGCGCATGCGCGCGATCACCCGCGCACCACCTTGAACGCGCGCTTCAGCGGACGTGGAGCGGGAGTGCCAACGGCGTTGACCGCCTTCACCGCGAAGACGTGGCGACCGAACTTCAGCTTTTTCACTTTGGTCGGCGAGGTGCATCCCTTCCAAGGCTGCTTATCGACGCGACAGAAGAAGTTGGTGCCCGGCTGACCCGTGAGGTCGGCGAAGCGGAAGACCGGCCGCCGCTTGCGGGTCTTGAAGGCGGGGCCGAAGGTGATCTTCAGCTGCGGCACGACGTAGACGATTCCATTCTTGCCGCCTCCCGGCGTCTTGCCACCGGGTTTCGTGCCCGTGCCCCCGGTTCCGCCGCCGGTCGGAGTTTCGCCACCGCTGCCGCCTCCACCACCGCCGGATCCTTCTTCCGTCGGCGGCGGGGGTGGGTCTTCCTGCTTGTAGGTAATCGCGGAGGAGCAGACGGAAACCACGCCTTCGGATTCGGCCGTCGCCCTGTAGCTGGTGGTCGAACCAGGGGCGACAGGAACGGTGACGGTGAGGCCGGGGCTGGATAGCTGCGTCGCGGTGCCCTGGGCGACCGGTTCGCCCGAGCAGTCGGCGGTCTTGTAGACCTTGACCAGCGATCCCGCGGCGGCCTGGCCAACGATCGCCGGGGTCGTCGACGGGTTCGGGGAAGTTGGGTTGGTTTTTTCCAGCGCGGGTGGCGGCGGTCCGATCACCAGATCGGGCGAGTTCTTCACCGAGACGAGGAGGGTGCCGGATTCGGTCCAGCCGTAGACGTCCTGCTCGCCAGCGAAGTCATCGTCGAAGGTGAGCCGCTCCTGGGTGGTGAAGAAGGCGCGCGAGCCCGTGGTCGAGACCCCACGCAGACCGGCGGAGAAGGGGCCGTTGCCGCCGACCTGACCGCCGGAGACGAGGGTGGTCTCACCGCCCGAGCGCATGTAGACGTCCTGGCTGGAGTCGGCGTCTTCGGCGACCAGCGGCTCGGCCGTGGTGAAGAAGATCTTCGAGCCGTCGTCGGCCGCGCCGGCGAAGATGGCGCTGAATTCCCCCTCGCCGCCATCCGGCCCGACCGAGATCAGGGTCGTGGTCCCGCCGGACCGCAGGTAGACGTCCTGGCTGAAGTCGGCGTCTTCGGCGACCAGCGGCTCGGCCGTGGTGAAGGCAACGAGGTGCGGCCCGGAGAGCGACACCCACTCGAAGGAGGCCGGGACCGCGAGGTTCCCTTTGCCGGCTTCGCCCGCCGAGACGAGAGAGGTCGTTCCGCCCAAGCGCTGGTAGACGTCCTGCGCGGAATCGGCGTCGGCCGAGAGAAGCGACTCGCTGGTCTCGAAGAACGCGGCGCCACCGTTCGGCGTGGTGCCGGCGAAGGTGACGTTGAAATCCCCGTTGCCGCCGTCGGGCCCGGTCGAGGTGAGGGCGACCGCTCCTTCGGACCAGTCGTAGATGTCCTGGGATTTGTCGGTGTCGGCAACCGGAAGGACCCGGTCGTTGGTCTCGAAGAAGACGTGGGATCCGTCGGCCGACGCGCCCCCGTAGGACGGTTCGCAGTTCTGTCCGACCGAAAGGTCGGGCGGGCAGGTCCCCGGCACCGAGACCAGCGCGGTGGTTCCCTCAGCGAGATCGCGAGCGTAGATGTCGGATTCGCCGGAATCGATATCGGCGTTCGCGAGCTTTTCGCTGGTGGTGAAGAAGGCCCGGCTGCCGCTGTCGTCAGTGCCGCGGAACTGCGCGTCGAGTTCTCCGCCCGTACAGGGGACGCAGCTGGGGTCGGGAGCGGAGACGAGTCGGGTCGTTTCCGCGCCGAGGTCGCGTACGTAGACGTCGAAGGCGTTGTCCTGATCTGCCGATTCGAGCCGCTCGCTTGAGCCGAAGAAGACGACGCCGCCGTCAGGGGCCACTCCCCCGGGGAGGAAGCTGGCGGCGAAGGCGCCGTTGCCGCAGCCCTGGCCGGCGCAGCCGCTGCTCCCCTGCGAGACCAGGACGGTCCGGTTCTGAACCAGGTCGCGGAGGTAGACGTCTTCCGCCTGGTCGGTGTCTCCGGGGACCATCGGCTCCGCGGTCGAGAAGAAGACTTCGTTGCCGTCGCTCGACATCCCGTCGAAGGTGGCGGGCTGGGCATCGTTGCCGCCTCTCGGCCCGATTGAGACCTCGCGGGTCAGGTATTCGCCGAGCCCGCTGTCGAATTCCCTCACGTAGACGTCGAGTTCCTGGTCGGTGTCCCCCGGGACCATCTGCTCTTTGGTGCTAAAGACCGCGGTCGAGCCGTCGGCCGAGTTGCCGTCGTAGAAGGCGGGGGCGGCAACCGCGCTCTGGGCGCAAATCCCGCAGAGCACAGCCCCCAGCAGCAGATGGACGATCGATCTAGGCATCGAGTTCAGGTATCGGCTGGATCGGGGCATCCGTTTAGGCGAAATTTGGGATGAATGGCCGAAAAAGCGCGAGGGGCGGACCAGATGGCCCGCCCCTCGCGATCGCTTCTCAGACCTCGCTCTGGACTATTCGTTCCAGAAGCCGGTGCTGGGGCAGCCGCCTTCTCCGCCCGTTTCGCAGGGGAAGGTCAAGGTGCCGCTTTCGTTTTCGACGCTGAAGACCTGTTCAGAGTTGCTGCCTTCGATGCTGATGGTGTAGCTGTCTTCGGTCGAGGTGACTTCGGTGAAAGCAGCGTTGCTTAGCGTGGGCTCGATTTCGATGAGCGTTGCTTCTTCACAGTCTTCGTAGCTGCCGTTGTTGTCGGTCGAGCACGTCTCCATCGCGACCTGCGCGGAGTGCGCGTACTCCTTGGCCTTGGCGTCGCCGGCCTTGTCTTTCTGGTTGAAGAACGCCGGCAGCGCGATCGCGGCCAGGATTCCGAGGATGAGCATGACGACGAGGAGCTCGATCAGGGTGAAGCCCGCCTCGCTGTCGCCGTTGAGCCGGGCGCCTACTTTGGCCCGGAGATTCTGGAGAAACATTAGTGACCTCCTATGGTCCTAATCGTTTGCGCCAGAGCCCCGTCGCATGAAGCCACGTGGTGTCTGTCGACCCCGGTGGTAGCCCGGCCAACTCCAAGGGAGTCCCGACAGCTTTGCGCCCCCGCCTCACAGCGAGTTTGCCTTTGGCACCGAAGCACTGGCAGATTCATCACCTGCCCTTCATCGGCCGGCTGCTCCGAGACTTGATCCCTGAAATTGGGGTGGCGTTGCCCGAAAAATCGGTTTCCTGGACCCCCCGTCCAGAGGGCAACGCGAAAACCGATGACGGCTTCAGCGGATCTTTTCGTAGATGCTGAACAGCGGTAGGTACATCGAGATGACGATGAAGCCGACCATGCCGCCGACGAAGCAGATCATCACCGGCTCGATCAGGGCGGTCAGCGCCTTCACCTTGGCGTCGACCTCGGCCTCGTAGAAGTCGGCGATTTTGGAGAGCATCGTCTCCAGCTGACCGGTTTCCTCGCCGACCGCGACCATGTGGCCGACCATCGGCGGGAAGATGTCGTGGCGTTCGATCGGCCCGGCCAGCGAGCCGCCGGTCTTGACCGATTTGTAGACGTCCTCCATCGCTTTCTCGACGACGATGTTGCCGGCCGTTTCGCCGGTGAGCTTGATCGACTGCAGCATCGGCACACCGGAGGAGACCGAGCCGGAGAAGGTGCGCGACCAGCGGGCCAGCGCCACCTTCTGGATCACGTCGCCGATCTTGAACGGCAGCCGGAGGATCAGGCGGTCCCACTGGTCTTTGCCGCTTTCGGTCTTCTTCCAGCGGAAGAAAGCCCAGAAGCTGAGGACGATCCCGGGCAGGAGGATGAACCAGTAGCCGGTGAGCAGTTCCGAGAAGCTGACGCAGAGCTGGGTCGGCGGCGGCAGCCCGCTCGCTTCCTCCGGGTGTTCTTCGGCGAGTTCTTTGAAGATGTTGGCGAAGACCGGGATCACGAACATCACGATCGCGACGAGGACGATGACCGCAAACCCGAAGACCAGCGCCGGGTACATCATCGCCGATTTGACCTGGCGCCTGAGGGCGTCGGTTTTCTCCACCTGGAAGGCAATTCGGTCAAGCGCCTCCTCGAGGCGACCCGACTGCTCGCCGGAGCGAACCATCGCCCGGAACAGCCGATCGAAGACGCGCGGATGGCGCTCCATCGCCTGCTCCAGGGTGCTGCCGGCTTCGACGTCCTCGCGCATGGAGGCCGTCGCCTCTTTGATCTCCTCGTCCTGAGTCTGTTCCTCGAGCGTGTGCAAGGTGCGCAGCATCGGCATCCCCGAAGCGACGAGAGTCGCGAACTGGCGCGAGTAGACCGCAAGCTCGCGCATGTCGACGCTCTTCCAGCGCCGCATGATGTCCTCGATCTTGATCGGGTTGCTTTTTTCGCTGACGTCGAGAACGATCAGCCCGCGCTGGCGCAGTTGCTCGGAGACCTGTGCCTTCGAGTCGGCTTCGAGCTCGCCCGCCGTCGCCGTGCCGGCGACGTCCATCGCCCGGAAGGTGAAGGTGGTTGCGGTCGCCATCGTCTATCCGCCTGAGATGTAGGAGGGCGGTGCCGCCGAGGGAGCCTGACCGCCCAGCGGCTGCGTGTAGTCGGGGGCGGCAGTCGGCATCACGGCCTCCTCGCCGCCGAGGACGCGTTTGAGCTCCTCCGGCACCGAGGAACGCTGTTCGGCCAGCGACCGGCTGACCTTCCCCGCCCGGACGAGGCGCGCTAGATCGGCGTCCATCGTCTGCATTCCGATCGCGCCCGAAGTCTGCACCGCGGCGTAGATCTGGTGGGTCTTGCCCTCGCGGATCAGGTTGCGGATCGCCGGCGTCGGGACCAGAACCTCGGTTGCGACGACGCGGCCCATGCCGTCGGCAGTCGGCAACAGCTGCTGGGTGACGATCCCCTGCAGGGCGATCGAGAGCTGGGCCCGCACCTGTCCCTGCTGCTCGGGCGGGAAGACGTCGATGATGCGGTCGACGGTCTGCGCGGTCGACTGGGTATGAAGGGTGGCGAAGACGAGGTGGCCGGTCTCGGCCGCGGTCAGGGCGGTGGCGATCGTCTCCAGGTCCCTCATCTCGCCGACCAGGATCACGTCGGGGTCCTCTCGCAGGGCGGCCTTCAACCCGAGGGAGAAGTCGTCGGCGTCGGAACCGATCTCGCGCTGGTTGACGATCGACTTTTTGTGTTGGTGGAGGAACTCGATCGGATCCTCGATCGTGAGGATGTGGTCCTGCCGCTCGCGGTTGATCACGTCGATCATCGCGGCCAGGGTCGTGCTCTTGCCCGAACCGGTCGGGCCGGTGACGAGGACGAAGCCGCGTGGTTTCTGAGTCATCTCGCGCAACACCTGCGGCACCCCGAGCGAGTCGAGGGCGGGGATGTCCTGGGGGATCAGGCGGAAGGCGGCGCTGACGGCGCCGCGCTGGAAGAAGCAGTTGACGCGGAAGCGGGCGACGCCGGGGATCGCGTAGGCGAAGTCGAGCTGTTTCTGCGTCTCGAAGCGTTTGCGCTGGTCGTCGTTGAGGATGCTGTAGACGACCTCGCGGGTGTCCTGGGTGCCGAGGACGGGGAAGCCGTCCATCGGCGTGATCTTGCCCTTGTCGCGAATCGCCGGCGGGAAACCGGCGGTCAGGTGAACGTCCGAGGCCCGCGCCTCGACCATCCGGCGCAGCACCTCAGAGAAGTCGAAGTTCATGGGCTCTAGATCGGCCTTCTAGGCCGATTCCTTAAGCGGTGACACGAAGGACCTCCTCGAGGCTGGTCTGCCCCGCCCGCACCTTCTCCACCCCGTCCTCGCGTAGCGTGCACATCCCCTCTTCGCGGGCGGCGGCGGCGATCTCCGCCTCCGGCGCGTGGGCGACCGCCATCTCCTTGATCCGCTCGCTCAGAGCCATCACCGAGTAGAGGCCGACCCGGCCTTTGTAGCCGCTCTGGTTGCAACGGGCACAGCCGACCGGCTCGTAGGCCTCGAGCTCGGCCGCGGCACGGAGACCCGCTTCCTCCAGCGCCTGGATCGGGATCACGGCGCGGCGCTTACAGTGGCTGCAGAGTTTCCTCGCCAGCCGCTGGGCGACCACGCAGTCGACCGCGGAGGCGATCAGGAAGGCCTCGATTCCCATCTTGGTCAAGCGGGTGATCGCGCCCGGGGCATCGTTGGTGTGGAGGGTCGAGAGCATCATGTGCCCGGTCAGCGCCGCCTCGATCGCGATCCGCGCGGTCTCGCCGTCGCGGATCTCGCCCACCATCACGATGTCGGGGTCGGCGCGGAGGATCGAGCGCAGCCCAGTGGCGAAGTCGAGGCCGGCCTTGCGGTTGACGTTGATCTGGTTGATCCCGTTGATCTGGAACTCGACCGGGTCCTCGATCGTGATGATCTTCTTCTCGACGTGGTTGAGGTCGCCGAGGGCGGCGTAGAGGGTGGTGCTCTTGCCCGACCCGGTAGGACCGGTGACGAGCACGGCGCCGTAGGCCTGGTGGAAGGAGTGCTCGAAGCGCTCGCGCGCCGAGCCCTCCATCCCGAGGTCGTCGAGCGAGCGCTGGGCGTTGTCGGTGTCGAGGATGCGGATCGTTGCCCCCTCGCCCTTCTGGGTCGGCAGGGTGGTGATACGCAGGTCGACCCGGCGGTCCTCGACGTTGACGCTGACGCGACCGTCCTGCGGCACCCGTTTCTCGGCGATGTTGAGGTCGCTCATGATCTTCACCCGCGAGATCACCGCGTTCACCATCCGCTTCGGCACATGCGCGGCCTCGCGGAGGACGCCGTCGACTCGGAACCGAACGCGCATCTCATCCTCGGCAGGCTCGAAGTGGATGTCGGAGGCCCCCTCCCCCGCCGCTTGGCCGAGGATGCTGTAGACGAGCTTGATCACCGGCGCGTCTTCGGCGCCGACCTGCATGTCGGCGACCTCGGCCAGCTCGTCTTCGGCTTCGTCTTCCTCGTCGGTGGCCTCGGAAACAGCGCTCTGCAGCGTGTTCAGCCTGCCCAGCAGCGCCTCGACGTCCTCTTCTGCGGCGACCGCGACCCGGCAGTCGAGCCCGGTGGCGATCTGGATGTCATCGATCGCGAGGACGTTGGTCGGGTCCGCCATCGCCACTAGCAGCGTCTCTTTGTCGATGAAGCCGACCGGGATCGCCTGGTAGCGGCGGGCGCTGTTGACGGAGACGAGGTTCGCCGCCGCCATATCGACCTGGTAGGCGGTGAGGTCGATGTGATCGAGTCCGTAGCGCTCGGCGACCGCGCGGGAAAACTGGTCGGCGCTGATCGCCCCTTGCTCGAGCAGCAGCCGCTCGGGGGGACGGCCGGCAGTCCGGGCCTCTTCGATCGCCTGCCGTGCCCGTTCGTCGTTGACGTAGCCGAGATCGACGATGACGTCGGTGACGAAGCCGCTGGAGCGGCCGCGGGTCTGCGGCGGCGTCAGGCCGGGAGTGCCACTAGGTTCCGGCTCGAGCGCGGGCGCGGTGGAATCTCCGGAGGTCGGGACCGGCCGCAGGTGGCTCGGGAAGTCCCTGGAGTCCATGCTCACGGGTGGTAAGGAAGCGTCCCGCCGTGGTATCGAGCGTCGACCACTGCCTGGACGACGGCTTGCGCGCTCTGGAATCCGTAGTGGACCGTTGCCGGGTCGTACTGGCGGCTGAGGTTCTTGGGCCGGATCACGACCAGGGCGGGAACGCGGCTGAGGTCGACGCCCTGGGCGATCGAGACGTAGCGGACGAGCTGGTGGATCGGCACGACGAAGGTCGCGACGCCACCGATCGCTTCGAGCTTGGCAACGGATTCGGTCACCAGCCGGTCGTCGATGCCGCCGTCGCGGACGAAGAGGATCGCAACGGTGTTACCGGCGTCGACCGCGTCGACGACGGCGCGCGGCGGCGGCGGGACCGCGCCCGGGCCCGAGCCCGGCGCCGGCAGCCGCAGCGGCTGCTGGCCCGCTTCGAGTTCGGAGGCGACCGCCGCAACCGCGGCATCCGCGGCGGCCGAACCGCGTTCTTCTTCTTCGGCTTCGCCGCCACCGGCTTTGCCGAGCAGGAAAACGGCGGCGAGGACCAAGAGGACGCCAATCAGCGCGACCTGCGCCATCGGGTTGTCGTTCAGCTTCTCTCTCATACGTTCGCCTAAGAACCATTCGGCCGCGAGCGGCCGAAGCTTGAGCGCCGCGAGGGACCGCCCGCGAGGCGGCTCAGCAGTTGGCGTTCGGCGGCGAGGCGGTGGCGCCGGTGCACTCGACGTAACGGGTGCGCGTGAAGCGGCCGGCGTAGGTGATTTCCGGTTCTTTGATGTTCGGGTCCGACCGGAAGTACGGGTTGCCGTTGAGGGTGATTGATTTGGCGGCGAACATCCCGACCCATTCGGCGTTGCCTTCGAGGTCGACCTGACTCTGCGGCGCGTAAAGCATCAGGTGGTTGGTCCCCGAGTTCGCGCCGATCTTCACCGCGCCGTTGCCGAGCACGTAGATCTGGGGGATTTCGTAGAGGCCCTGTTTGGGGTTGTAAGCACTCGAAACGAGGTTTCCGTTGCCGCCGATGTTGACCTGGGTCGCCCCCGACGCCAACCCGCAGTGTTCGGGCGTGTCGATGAAAATCCGCGCGTGGGCGCCAGCCGACATGTAGACCGTGCCCGGGCCGACTTCCAGCTTGCAGATGAAATAGTCGCCGCCATTCATCGTCAGGGTCCCGTTACCACCGACGTTGATCGTCCTGGTTTTTTCGGTCCAGGGGTTGCTTTTGGTGTAGGTGTCGCTCTGCCCGACGTAGGGCCCTGAGGTGCATTTCTGCGCCAGCATGCAGTTGGCGTTTTGGGTGGCGAGGTTCGCCGGCGGGACGATCGGCGGCAGCTCGCGTTCCTCTTCGGTTTTCACTCCCGAGCAGCTCGGCGTCGGGGCGCCTTTACCGACCCCATGGCGCTCATCTCCGCAGATGGTTCCCGCCCCGCCTTTCTGGGTGATGTAGCCGTTGGTGCCGATGTCGGCTTCGATTTTGAAGTCGCCTTTGACGGTGATGTCGTCCTGGCCGATGAATTTCTCGTCGGCGAAGACACCTTGGCCTTTGTTGGTCATCAGGGCGACGTTGACCCGCCTCCGCACCGTGCCGGAGGAGCCGACCGAGACGACGTTCAGCGCTTTCCCGGTGCCGGCGTAGGCGCTGACCGCGTAGCTGTAGGTGGCACCGCCGACCGCTTCGGTGGTGGTTGCGGGACACCAGCCGCTGACCGGAGTCTGGTATTCCCCGTTAGGCCCGATACAGGGATGGGCGACCGTGAGACTCGGCAGGTAGCGATTGAGCCTCAGCAGGGCGATGTTGGCGCCGGCGTCGGCGGCGGCAATCGCTTCCTTGGAGTCGTGGTCTCGCTTGGTCCCCTGCTGGACGTCGACGGTTGACATCACCGCGACGCTGGAGATCGCGAAGGTGGCGATCAGCGCCATCAACGCCGTCGGCACGGCGATCCCGCGCTCGTTCCTTCGCAGGTCGCGGACAAGCAAGATGAAGCGGTCGATGGCAATCATTCGCGTCATCTCATCGTCAATCCGGTGTCCGGGCTTGAGGGCACGCTCTGTCGTCGACCCCCACTTGGACGCCCGATCTACTCAGTTGCGGGTGCGAGCTGCTCGATTCCGCTCGCGCGCTGGCCGCCCGCCGCCAGCATCAGTTTGAAGTCGTGCGGGTTGGAGGCGAACTCGAGGGCGACGTCCTCGGCGACCTTGCCCTCCATCACGTAGTGCATCAGGGACTGGTCGAAGGTGCGCATGCCGTAGTACTCGCCCTCGGCGATCACTTCGGTGATCTTGCCGGTCTCCTCCGGGTTCATGATCAGGTCCTGGACGCGGCCGGTGACGATGAGGATCTCGGAGGCGGGGACGCGACCGTCGCCGCTGATGTCGGGGACGAGGCGCTGGGCGATCGCCCCCTTGAGGGTGGCGGCGAGCATGACGCGGGCCTGGTGCTGGAGGTGGGGCGGGAAGAAGTCGACGATGCGGTTGATCGTCTCGGTCGCGTCGAGGGTGTGGACGGTCGAGAGCACGAGGTGGCCGGTCTCGGCCGCGGAGAGGGCCGTGCGCACGGTCTCCTCGTCGCGCATCTCGCCAATCAGGATCACGTCGGGGTCCTGGCGCAAGACCCGGCGCATCGCCCGGGCGAAGCTTTCGGTGTCAGAACCGACTTCGCGCTGGTTGATGATCGAGTTTTTGTCCGGGTGCAGGTACTCGATCGGGTCCTCGAGGGTGACGATGTGGTCGGTCCGGGTGCGGTTGATGTGGTCGATCATCGCCGCCAGCGTCGTGCTCTTGCCCGAGCCGGTGGTGCCGGTGACAAGGATGATCCCGCGCTGCTCTTCGGCTAGTTTCGTGACCACTGGCGGCAGCCCGAGGTCGTCGACCGAGCGGATGTCGAAGGGGATCGCCCGGCAGACGATCGAGATCGAGCCGCGCTGTTTGAAGGCGTTGACGCGGAACCGCGAGAGCCCTTTGATCGCATAGGAAAAGTCGGCCTCGCCGCATTCCTCGAATTCGGTCATCGACCGCACCTCGGCCATGTCCTGGAAGGCCTTTTCGGTGTCCTCCGGCCGCAGCGGCTCGTAGCCCTCGAACGGAGCCAGCTCCCCGTGCATCCGCGCGGTCGGCGGCACCCCGACCTTGACGTGCAGGTCAGACCCCTCCCGCTCGATGAGCTTCCGCAGCGCTGAGTCGATGTCAAACATCTCCCCACCCCTATCGGCGGGCAAGCGAGCTCACTTAAAGCGTGGGCGAGCCCGGTTCGGCGGGGGGACGGATACCCCCTCCACAAAGGCTCCTGAGACCACAGCGGCGCCCAGCAGCACGATCAGCTGCGCGACGGTCTTTGGGGAGGGGGTATCCGTCCCCCTCCCCGCTACCGAACTACTAAGCGACCTCGCGGAGTTTCTGCGCCTCGCCGAGCGACTGGAGCTTTTTCAGGCTCTGGTTCTCGATCTGGCGGATCCGCTCGCGGGTGACATTGAAGGTGCGGCCGACCTCGTCCAGGGTCCGCGGGTGCTCGCCGCCGAGCCCGTAGCGGAGTTCGAGGACGCGACGCTCGCGGTAGGAGAGATTCTCCAGCGCTTCTTTCAGCGCCTCTTTGGTCAGCAGGTCCGCGGCCCGGTCAAACGGGCTCTCGGCCTTCTCGTCGGCGATGAATTGGCCGAACTCCGACTCCTCCTCGTCGCCGACCGGCTTCTCGAGGGAGACCGGAGCCTGGGCGGAGCGCTTGATCGAGTCGACCTCCTCGGGATCGATCCCCGTCACCTCGGCGATCTCCTCCGGGGTGGGCTCGCGGCCCAGCTCGGTGACCAGCTTGCGCTCGGCGCGGCCGATCTTGTTCAGCTTCTCGACGACGTGGACCGGGATCCGGATCGTCCGCGCCTTGTCAGCGAGCGCGCGGGCGATCGCCTGGCGGATCCACCAGGTCGCGTAGGTGGAGAACTTGAACCCCTTGCGGTAGTCGAACTTCTCCGCCGCGCGGACCAGGCCCAGCGTTCCCTCCTGGATCAAATCGAGAAAGGGCAGACCCTGGTTCCGGTAATTTTTCGCGATCGAGACGACTAGGCGCAGGTTCGACTCGACCATTTTCTGCTTCGCGTCGAGGTCGCCGCGCTCGATCCGTTTCGCCAGTTCGACCTCCTCCTGGGCGGTCAGAAGGCGAACTTTGCCGATGTCCTTGAGGAACAGCTGCAAGGAATCGGTGGTCATGTCCGGTTTCAGGTCGAGCGCCTGTTTCTGGCGGCGGCGGCCTTTTTTGCCGGTGTCGGCGGGAAGCGCTTCGGCGGCGGCTTTCTGCGCCGGGTCCATGTCCTCGACAAGCTCGATCCCCGACTTCTCGAGGTGGCCGTAGAGGTCCTCGACGTCAGACTCGTCGAGATCGACCTCGGAGACCGCGGAGGCGATGTCCCCAAAAGTCAGAACCCCGAGCTGCTGCCCGCGATTGATGAGGTTTTTGACCTCGTCCAGTTCCTGAAGCTCTGCTACCAGCATCCGTTCTTACTCGTTTCCCTTGCGCTCGTTGTTTAGTCCTGGCGATGAAATACCGTCGCGAGCCGAAAGTCGCGCCGGACCGACAAAAAACGGACCCGAGAGATCTGGTCCGCGAAGTAGCGTCTACATCGTCATTGTGCCCTGTTGGGCGGCGTCTGCATCTAGGTCAAACGCCTGTTCGCATGGTACTCGCTTCAGTTTGTGAAGTCAATGCCCAGCTCCCTACGCCACCCGACCCCCTGGCTGCGCGCCTTCTGGCAGCGTGCCTACCGCGAGAACGTCACCGGGCTCTCGGCGATGGTCGCCTACAACCTGATGCTGGCAGTCTTCCCCTTCGCCCTCCTGGTGCTCTTCGTCTTCGGCCAGGTGCTGAAGATCGAAGGGGTCGAGAGCAGCGTCCTCGCCGACCTCCAGCGGCTCTTCCCCAACACCGAGCAGCAGACGCTGACCGACGCCCTCAACCGGATCGAGAACAACACCGCGACGATCGGGATCGCGGCCTTCGCCGGCTCGCTCTGGATCGGAGCCTCCTTCTGGGGGGCGATGGACACCGCCTTCTGTCGCATCTACCACGTCGAGTGCCGCAGCTGGGTCGAACAAAAGCGCTTCTCCTTCGCGATGTTGGCCGTCGTTCTCCTCTTCATCGCCGCCAGCATCTTCGTCCCGACCCTCGAGAGCGCTGTCGTCAACAGCACCGACCGTCTCCCGCTCGGGCTCTCCGACATCAAGGCGATCGACACGATCCTGCTCCTCACCGCGGCGCTGCTGGTCACCTTCGGGATCTGTGCGGTGATCTTCTGGGCCGTCCCCAAAGGCCACATGCCCTGGCGCGCAGTCTGGCCCGGCGCCCTCTTCGTCACGCTCGGCGCCGGCCTCGCCAACTGGCTCTTCCCGATCTACCTCTCCAACGTGTCCAGCCTCTCGCGCTTTGGCTCGACGCTCGGCTTCATCCTCATCGCGCTGCTCTGGTTCTACGTGCTCAGCCTGGCGCTGATGGTCGGCGCGGTGATCAATTCCTTGCGCTTCGAGTACCACGACACTGGCGAACTGCCCTACTTCTCGAAGCTGGAGCCGCCCTGCGAGGGCTGCGCCGAGAAGTGACCGGTAGAGCCAGCGTTCAACGGCCCTCTTCCACTAGTTAAAAACTGTCGTATCCTTCTTCGAGGACCATGGCGGCACGATTGGACTGGCCGTCCAGCCAACGCACAGGGTGGAAAAATCCCCATTGATGCAAAAACATCGGAGTTCTGAAACCTCCAGCAGCGTCCTGCGCCCGACCACTCCCACCGACATCGTCAACCAGTCGCAGCGCCAGCGGATCATCGACGCGATGATCGAGTCCTGCGCCGAAAAGACCTACGGGGGGACGACGATCAGCGACATCGTCTCCCACGCCCACATCTCCCGCACCACTTTCTACAAGCACTTCGAGGACAAGCGGGCCTGCTTCGACGCCACGATCGGCTTCTGCATCGAGCAGCTGCAGGGTGTGGCGGCGGCCACGCATGCCGCCGGCGACGCTCCTGGGGACGCCGCCCGGATGGCGGTGACGGCGGTGGTCGAAGCGCTGGCGGCCCGCCCGGGTCTCGCCCAGCTTCTCGCCGGCGACGCGATGGTGGTCGACCCGAAGGTGATCGAGCGCTATCGCAAAGCGACGGTGCCGGCGCTGGAAGTCCTCTGGGGCGGAGGCGGGAACGTCGAGTCCCATACCGACCCACGCCTCGCCTTCGGCCAGGCCCAGGTCCTGATCCTCAACCAGATCGCCACCGGCCAGCCCGAGCGCCTGCCGGAGCTGCTTCCCGAGCTCGTCTATCTGGCGGTCAGTCCATACGGCGGCCACGAGGAAGCGCTGCGGCAGTCTCGCCTGGCCGGGAAAACCGAGACCAGCGGTACCGCGTCGCGGTGAGCCATTACCCCGAGGACCTGCGCCAGTGGCGGCTGCCGCGGGGGCGGCACGGACTGCCACGCGAGCTGGTCGAGCGCTCGCAGCGGGAGCGGCTGCTTGCCGCCGTCGTCCGGGTGACGGCCGCCAACGGCTACGAGTCGACCACCGTCGGCGACATCCTCGGCGAGGCCGGCGTCGGCCGCGAGAGCTTCTACGAACTCTTCGACGACAAACTCGACTGCATGCTGGCCGCCCACAAGATCCTCGTCGACGATCTCGAGCAGCGAGTCCAAGCCGCTTACGGCGAGGAGGGCCCTTGGCCGGAACGGATCCGCAAGGCACTGGCGGTGACGCTCGACTGGTTTGCCTCCGACCCGACGATCGCCCGCTTCACCCTGGTCGAGCTGAGCACGGTCGGCCCCGCCTTCCGGCCGATCTTCCAGGCCGAGTACGCACGCTTCACCAAACTCCTCGACGACGGGCTCGGCGACGACGGGCCCGACCCAGAGCTCTCGCGCGCAACCGGCCTCGCGGTCGGAGCGATCATGGCCCGCATCTACGAGCAAGTCGTCTTGGGACGGGCAACCGAACTACCCCAGCTCCTCCCCGACCTCACCTACGAACTCCTCGTCCCCTTCGTCGGCGAAGAGGTAGCGCGGGCCGAGCAGCAGCGGGCGGCCGGCTAGCCGCGCTCGGCGAGGGCGGCGGCGAGCGCCTGTCGCAGCGGCGTCCGCTCAACAGCCGGGAAGAGCTCCATGCCTGAGGGATCGCTGACCACGGTCTCGGTCGCGAGGCCCTCGATCAGCGGCTTGGCGACGCCGGCGTCGACCGGAGTCACCAGGCCGATCCAGAAAGAAGAGATGGTCGGGGTCAGAAGCGGCACGGTGATCCGCAACGGGGGGTTGCGGCCAAGGGCCCGCGCCAGCTCGTCGATCATGCCGCCGTAGGTGGTGACGTCGGGACCGCCGATTTCGATCTCCCGCTCGACTGGAAGATCGAGGTCCGCGGCGGCGGCGAGATAGGCGATCGCGTCGGCCACGGCCACCGGTTGGGTTCGGGTGGCGACCCAGCGAGGGGTGACCATCGCCGGCAGGCGGCGGACCAGGTAGAAGGCGGTACGGAACGACTCGCTGCCGGCGCCGAGCACGGCGGCGGCGCGGAAGTAGACGACGGGCACCTCGCCTTGCTGCAGCGTCTGCGCCGTGCGGTGGCGGCTGTCGAGGTGCTTGGACCCCTCCCCCAGGCCGCCGAGGTAGACGATCCGCTCGACGCCCGCCCTCGCCGCGGCGGTTGCGAAGTTCTTCGCCCCCAACTGGTCGCGCTCGGCGTAGTCGCCGTCGGCACCCCGCCCCATCGAGTGGACGAGGTAGTAGGCGACCTCCACTCCCTCCAGCGCCGGAACGAGCGTCTCCGCCTCGAGCACGTCGGCCCGCACGACCTCGCCGGCGTCCTTCAGCTCACTCGCCTGCTCCGGGCGCCGCGCCAGCGCCCGCACCTCCCGCCCTTCCTCGCGCAACCGCTCGCACAAGAGGCCGCCGACATACCCAGTTGCTCCAGCGACCGCGATCACGCCGCTCAGCTACCCGAGCGGCAGAAATTCAGCCGTACCTCTCGCCGATGATCTCGCGGAGCTTGGACCGGTCGTGCCGCGCGTGGACCCGCCGCACGGTGCCCGAGCGGGAGCGCATTACCAGCGACTCGGTGGTGGCGCCGGGGCCGCGGTAGCGGACGCCCTGGAGGACGTCGCCGTCGGTGACGCCGGTGGCGGAGAAGAAGACGTCGTCGCCGGAGCAGAGGTCGTTGGCGCTGAGGACGCGGTCGAGGTCGTAGCCGGCGTCGACCGCTTCCGAGCGCTCCTCGTCGTTGCGCGGCCAGAGGCGGCCGATCAGCTGCCCGCCCATCGACTTCAGGGCCGCGGCGGAGATCACGCCCTCGGGCGTGCCACCGATCCCCCAGAGCAGGTCGACCGGCGAGCGTTCGCTCACCGCCAGCAGCGAGGCGGAGACGTCGCCGTCGGTGATCAGGCGGATCCGGGCGCCCGCCTCGCGGACTTCCTTCATCGCCTGCTCGTGGCGCGGGCGGTCGAGCATGACGACGATCACGTCGCCGACCGACCCGCCCTTGCGCTGGGCGATCAGCTTCAAGGTCTCAGGCAGCGGCCGGTCGAGGTCGAGCAGATCGGCGATCTCCTCCCCGCCCGCCATCTTTTCCATGTAGACGCAGGGGCCGGGGTCGAACATCGTCCCCCGCTCGGCGAGGGCGATGACGGCGATCGCGCTCGGCATCCCCAGCGCGCAGAGGCGGGTCCCCTCCAGCGGGTCGACGGCGATGTCGACCGTGGGCAGGCTGCCGTCGCCGATCTGCTCGCCGTTGTAGAGCATCGGCGCCTCGTCCTTCTCTCCCTCGCCGATGACGACGGTGCCGTCCATCGAGACCGAGTCGAGGACGTGGCGCATCGCGTCGACCGCGGCCTGGTCGGCGGCGATCTTGTCGCCGCGGCCGACCCAGCGGGCCGAGGCAAGGGCGGCGGCCTCGGTGACGCGGACGAGCTCGAGAGCGAGGTTGCGGTCGGGCTTGGCCGCCGAGCGGGCGGTCCCGGCCTCCTGATCGGTGGACCCCATGTGGGCGAGAGCCTATTTGAAGTCGCAGCTCGGATGAAGCCGGGGCCTGGACGTTTGCCCCAATCGAAATCCGTGCACGTCGACAATTTCTCCTAAAGATCGTTGAGCGGAACGTCGATGCGCGATCAATGGAGGCTGCCGAGCTTGCAAGGCTGGGGCATGAGCTGAGCGCACGCACCGACGAGGTGGTGGCGCGGATGATGCAGCGCTCCGCCAAGTCGTCGAAGAGACTGGCGAAGGTCGTCGAAGACAGCTTCGAGGACGTCGGCACCGTCTCCACCGTCGCCGTCGCCCGCTGGATGGCCGGCGAGGGCGAAGCGGTGGCCCGCGAGGTCGGGCAGGAGTCGTGGCGGATCTTCGCCCAGCTCGCCTCCCAGCAGGAGGCGGCCCTGAACGAGGTGACGAAACGCTGCCTGCGCTGGCGCGACTGCACGCTAGAGGTGCTCGACGAGAGCGCTGTCGAGCTCGGCCTCGGGCTGGAGACGCTGGCGCGGGCGCGGGCGATGGTCCAGCGCAGCCTCGACGTCACCCTGGTGCGGATGTGCCAGTCCTTCGAGGACGAGCGCCAGCGGGCGCACGAGGAACTGACAAGCCGCGAGAAGGAACTGGTCTTCCTCGCCACCCACGACGCCCTCACCGGGCTTCCGAACCGGACCCTGATCCTCGACCGGATCGAGCAGACGCTGCGCCGCTCGCGCCAGAACCAGGAGCCGGTGGCGGCATTGTTCGTCGACCTCGACAACTTCAAGGCGATCAACGACTCGCTCGGCCACGGGATCGGCGACGAACTGCTCTGCGCGGTGGCCGAAAGGCTGGAGGGGGTGATCCGGGACACCGACGCGCTCGGCCGCATGGGCGGCGACGAGTTCGTCGTCGTCGCCGAGGGGCTCTCGCTGGCCGCCGGGCCGGAGCTGATCGCCGAGCGCCTGCTGGAAGCCTTCAACGAGCCCTTCGCCCTCGGCGAGGAAGGCGAGACCCTGGTTCACGTCAATGCCAGCATCGGAATCGCCACCGGCGTCCGCGAAACGGCCGAAGAGCTGCTGCGCGACGCCGACATCGCCATGTACCGGGCCAAGTGGGGCGGCAAGAGCCGCTACCTGGTCTTCGAGTCAGGGATGGAGGACGAGGTGCAGTCGCGGCTGGAAACCGAGATGGACCTGCAGAGCGCGCTCGCCCACGAAGAGTTCTTCCTCGTCTACCAGCCGACCTTCGACCTGCAGACGATGACCCCGACCGGGGTCGAGGCGCTGATCCGCTGGCGGCGGCCGGGCCGCGGCGTCGTCGAGCCGGAGGAGTTCATCCCGCTGCTGGAGGAGTCGAAGCTGATCGTCGACGTCGGCGCCTGGGTCCTGCGCGAGGCCTGCGCCCAAGGGGCGCGCTGGCAGCGGGAGGGGCGGCCGCTGGGGCTCTCGGTCAACGTCTCCCAGCTGCAGCTCGACACCGACGAGCTGATCGAGGACGTCAACGTCGCCCTGGCCACCAGCGGGCTGCGGCCGGAGGCGCTGACGCTGGAGATCACCGAGACCTCGCTGATGAGCAACGCCGAGGAAACGGCGCGGCGGCTGAACGAGCTGAAGGCGCTTGGGGTGAAGATCGCCGTCGACGACTTCGGCACCGGTTACTCGTCGCTCTCGCACCTGCGGCAGTTCCCGGTCGACGTGCTGAAGATCGATCGCTCCTTCGTCTCGCAGTTGGCCGAGGGCGGCGAGAACGAGATCCTCCTCCACACCCTCGTTCAGCTCGGCAAAGCGCTGGAGATCGAGACGACCGCGGAGGGAATCGAGCGCCCGCAGGACCTGACGCTGATCCGCGACAAGGAGTGCGACAACGGCCAGGGCTTCCTCTTCACCCGGCCGCTCAGCGCCCAGGACGCCGACTCGTTCTTCAGCCAGTGGTCGCCGAGCCGGCGCTTCGAGCTTCGCAACGAGCGCCCGGACGACGATAGGGTCCCGGTCGATGGATTGCCGCTGGGGCCTGACGCTGCCGTTGCCGGGACTGACGCTCCCTGACCACGAGGAGCACGTCCGGCGCGCCGAGGCGGCGGGCTACACCGACCTCTGGACCGGCGAGACCGCGGGGCCGGACGGGTTCACGCCGCTGGCGCTGAGCGCCGCCTGGACCGAGCGGGTGCGATTGGGGACCGGGATCGTCGGCGTCTTCCAGCGCGGCCCGGCGCTGCTGGCCCAGCAGGCGGTGGCGCTCAGCGACGCCTCCGAGGGCCGGTTCATGCTCGGTCTCGGCTCCTCCTCGGACCGGATCGTCGAAGGCTGGAACGGGATCCCCTTCGAGCGGCCGCTGACCAAGGTGCGGGAGACGCTCGAATTCCTCGACCCGGTGCTGGGCGGCGAGCGCAGCGAGACCGGTTTCAAGCTGGAAACGGCGCCGCGCTTCGAGGTGCCCATCGTCCTGGCGGCGCTGCGGGGCAAGATGCTCGAGCTGGCGGTCGAGCGGGCCGCCGGCGCCTTCACCAACTTCCTGCCGCTGTCCGGCCTGCCGAAGGTGACCGCGCAGCTGGAGGAGGCGCCGAACGGCTTCGAGCTCCTCTGCCGCTTCTTCTGCATCCCCGGCGAGCGCGAGCAGGTCGAGCCCCTCGCCCGCTTCATGTTCTCCTCCTACATCACCGTCCCGGTTTACGCCGACTTCTACCGCTGGATGGGCTTCGGCGAGCAGATCTCACCGATGGTCGAGGCCTGGGAAGCCGGCGACCGCCAAGCCGCCGCCGCGGCAGCCCCCTGGGAGCTGATCGAGGACATGTTCATCTTCGGAACGCCCGAGCAGATGAAAGAGCGCCTCGGCGAATTCGTCTCCGGCGGCATCACCCTCCCGATCCTCACCCCGATCACGACGCCGGACAAGCTGGGGGAGACGATCGAGGCGCTGGCGCCGACTGAGTAGCGGGGCGGTTAGCTAGGAGGGAGCCGGTGGGGGTCGTTCGGAGCACCTCCGCCGAGAGGGGCGTGGATGGGCTGTCGCCTCAAGGGTTTGCGGCTCGGCTCCATGCTGAGTACCTCACGACCCCCACCGGCTCCCTCCGCGATCGCCTCGGTAGACGCCGGCTACTCGTTCTGGAGTTGGGATTGCTGTTCCGCGAGCCGCGCGTAAGCATCGGGGCGTCGCGTCGTCAAGAACGGGAACAGCTCCAACCAGTCTCGACGTTGATCTAGATCAAGATCAGCCACCAGTACGGCGGGTTTGTCGCGGGAGGCCTGGGCGAGGATGCGGCCGTAGGGGTCGGAGATGAAGGAGGAGCCGTAGAAGGTGAGGGGCGGCTCTTCGCCGATGCGGTTGACGGCGACCATGAAGACGCCGTTGGCGATCCCGTTGCCGACGATCACGTGCTGCCAGAGCGGCTGGGTGTCGAAGTCGGGATGGTCGGGCTCGGAGCCGATCGCGGTCGGGTAGACGAGGACGTCGGCGCCCTCGAGGCTGTAGGAGCGGGCGACCTCGGGGAACCACTGGTCCCAGCAGGTCGGCAGGCCCAGTCGCACCTCGCCGAGGCCGACCAGCGGGAAGGCCTCGGTGTCGCCGGGGCCGGGCCGGAAGTAGCGGTCCTCGTGGTAGCCGGCGGTGATCGGGATGTGGAGCTTGCGGGTGCGGGCGATCAACTCGCCGCCGGGCGAGACGACGATCGCGGTGTTGAAGCCAAGGCCGTCGTCGCTGTCCGCGCGCTCGTAGAGCGAGGCGTGGACGTAGGTGCCGGTCGCGGCGGCCATCCGGGCGACGAACGCGAAGGTGCGGCCACCGGGCAGCTCCTCGGGCTCCGCCCCGGCGGCTTCGGGGCCGGCCGGATCGACCGCGAAGTAGCGGCTCAGCGTCAGCTCCTGCAGGCAGACCAGCTGCGCCCCCTCCTCGGCGGCGAGGTGGATCGCCTCTCCCAGCGCCGCCTCATGCTCCTCCGGATCGGGGTGCCAGCGGTGCTGGACGGCGGCGATCCGGAACGGCGGCCGGCTCGGCTCCCGCGTCCGGGCGAGGGACTCGGGCGGGTCCGGGGCGCGGATCAGGCGGATCTCGTCCACTGGTTCAAGATAGTGGGAGGTGACTGTGACCCACAAATCGACGCCCGCCGAAGACGGCTTCCGGATGCCGGGCGAGTTCGAGCCGCACAGCGGCTGCTGGATGGCCTGGCCGGAGCGCACCGACAACTGGCGCCTGGGGGCGAAGCCGGCGCAGGAGGCCTACGCGGCGGTGGCGGTGGCGATCGCCGAGTCTGAGCCGGTGACGATGGCGGTCTCCGACGGCCAGTTCGAGAACTGCCGGGCGCTGCTGCCCCCGCAGGTGCGAGTGGTCGAGATCTCGACCGACGACGCCTGGATCCGCGACCACGGCCCGACCTTCCTCGCCGACGGCAATGGCGGGCGCCGCGGCGTCGACTGGCACTTCAACGCCTGGGGAGGGACCAACGGCGGCCTCTACTTCCCCTGGGACCGCGATGAACGGGTCGCCCCCAAGGTGCTGGAGGTCGAAGGCGCCGACCGCTACCGCGCCCCGATCGTGCTCGAGGGCGGGGCGATCCACGTCGACGGCGAGGGGACCGTGCTGACGACCGAAGAGTGCCTGCTCAACCCGAACCGCAACCCGGAGCTCTCGAAGGAGCAGATCGAGCGCGTCCTGCTCGACTACCTGGGCGCCGAGAAGGTCGTCTGGCTCGGCGCCGGCGTCTTCGAGGACGAGACCGACGGCCACGTCGACAACCTCGCCTGCTTCGCCCGCCCCGGCGTCGTCCTGCTGACCTGGACCGAGGTCGAGGACGACCCCCAGCACGCGATCTCCCGCGACGCGCGCGAGCGGTTGGAAAACGCCACCGACGCCCGCGGCCGCTCCTTCGAGGTGGTGCTCCTCCCCTCCCCCGGCCCGCTGCAGATCTCAGCCGAGGAGGCCGAGGGCGTCGACGCCGGCGAGGGCACCCAGCCGCGCCGCGCCGGCGACCGCATGGCCGCCTCCTACGTCAACTTCTACCTCGGCAACTCGCGGATCGTCTACCCGCTGCTCGACCCGCGGCACGACGAGGAGGCGGCGGCTATCCTCCGCCGCTGCTTCCCCGAGCGCGAGGTGGTCGGAGTGCCGGCGCGCGAGATCCTCCTCGGCGGCGGCAACGTCCACTGCATCACCCAGCAGGTGCCGCGAGGCTGAGGGCGTAATCACCGGCCGCGTCGGTGAACCAGCCGCGGAGCTCGAGACCGGCGCCGTCGTAGGCGGCGGCGATCCGCTCGCGGGTGAACTTGGTCGAGATCTCGGTCCGCATCTCCTCGTCTGCGGCGAAGTGAATCTCGAGGTCGAGACCGTCGAGCCGCACGTCCTGGTCGGCGAGCGAGCGCAGGCGGATGTCCATCCGCTCCGCCTCGGGGTCGTAGCGGGCGACGTGCTCGAAGGCGTCGAGGTCGAAGTCGGCGCCGAGCTGGCTGTTGAGGACCGCGAGGACGTTCTTGTTGAACTCGGCGGTGATGCCGGCGGCGTCGTTGTAGGCGGCCTCGAGCCGGGCCTTGTCCTTGATCAGGTCGGTGCCGAGCAGGAGGTGGTCGCCGGGACCGAGCAGGGCGCGGATCCGCTCGAGGAAGGCGTGGCGCTCGCGCGGGTAGAGGTTGCCGATCGTGCCGCCGAGGAAGGCGATCATCCGCGTGCCGGAGCCGTGCGGGACGCGCTCCAAGTGCTGCTCGAAGTCGCAGACCATCCCGTGCACGTTGAGGCCCGGGTACTCCTCGACCAGTTCGGCGGCGGTGCGCTCGGTGATCTCCTCGGAGATGTCGACCGGGACGTAGGTGTCGAGATCGCCGCAATCCCGCATCGCGCTCAGCAGGTGGCGCGTCTTCGCCGCCGAGCCGGAGCCCAGCTCGACCAAGGTTTCGGGGCAGCCGGCGGTGGCGTGGATCTCGCCGGAGCGGGTCGTAAGGATCTCCCGCTCGGCCCGGGTCGGGTAGTACTCGGGCAGCTCGGTGATTTGCTCGAACAGGAGCGAGCCGCGCTCGTCGTAGAAGTATTTCGGCGCCACCTCCTTCGGGTAGGCGCAGAGGCCCTCGCGGACGTCGCGCGCCATCTTCGCCGCGGCGTCGCCGTCGAGGTGGACTTCGATCGCGATCGTCATGCGTCCCTCGCGCAGCGGATGCCGGAGAAGGTCTGGTTGCGCTGGGGAAGGTCCCAGTTGCGGAAGCTCGGGCGCGCGACCCGCGGGTGCGTCGCCCAGGAGCCGCCACGCAGCACCTTGTAGGAGTCGCCGAAGAAGACCTCGGAGTACTCGCGGTAGGGAAAGGCCTCGAAGCCGGGATAGGCGAGGAAGTCGGAGGAGGTCCATTCCCAGGCATGGCCGACCCCCTCGAGTTGCGACCGCGCCGCCTCCCACTCGAACTCGGTCGGCAGCCGCTTGCCGGCCCAGCGAGCGAAGGAGTCGGCCTGGTCCCAGGAGACGTGGATCACGGGATGATCCGGGTCGATCGGGTCACGTCGGCCGCGGGCGGTATCGACCCAACCTTCACCGTCGCGCTCCCAGTACAGCGGCGGCTCGCCTCCCGTCTCCTCCATGAACTCGATGTACGCGCCGTTGGTGACCGGAGTTCGATCGATCTCGAATGCGTCCAGCTCGACCCGGTGCCGCGGGCGCTCGTTGTCGTAGGCGAAGCCGCGATCGGGGGAGCCGATCTCGTACGTGCCGCCTGCGATGAGGATCGACACCGGGGTGTGGGGCATCTCTCGAACGGGCGGATACTCAAAGCGTCGGGCCAATCGGCCCGACGCTTGTCCGGGCGAGAGATGCCCCACGCCCCGGGGCGCTTCGTAGCCCTCGACCAGTTGCAGCAGCTGCAGCATCGTCTCGTTGTGCTGGAGCTCGTGGGCGAGCAGCATCTCGTAGACGAACCCTTCCCGCAGCAGCGGGTCCTCGACGTCGGGACCGATATCCACACCCTCCAATACGTCGAGGGTCCGCGCGCGGACGTCTTCCATGTAGGCGCGCAGCTCGGCGTCGCGCAGGATTGGCAGCTCCCCGCGGACCTTGCGCGGGTTCTCGATCGCGTCGTAGAAGCGACCCAGCTCCCCGTGCAGCGGCTCCCGCCCACCAACCCTCTGCACCAACCACAGCTCCTCGAAGTTGGCGATGTGCCCGAGGTCCCAAGCCAGCGGGCTGAGGATCGGCGAGTAGACCGTGTTCAGCTGCCCGTCGTCGAGCGGCGCGACCAGCGCCAGCGTACGCTCGCGGGCCTCGCCCAGAGCGTCCGCGATCGCTGCCTTCGACTGGGAGAACACATCGGCCGGGATACGAAGACCCTAGCGCCCCTTGCGTACTCCCTTGTGAACTAGTCGGTTCCCTCCGCCTCGGGATCGAACCAGACCTTCTTCAGCCAGGGCGGAGAAATCGCGAAGGTGTCGCCGCTTTCCGTGGCTATCTGCTCCAGCGGGATCAGGTGGACGCGGCGGCCAGGGGTGAAGCGCTCCGCATCGTCGAACTCGAACGTGCTGCCGGCGTGGCTGCCTCCGGAGACGAAGAGGAGCCCGGTCTCCGCGCCCCAACCCTCGTGGGGGATCTTGCCGGTGTCCGCGCCCCAGTTGTAGGGGCTGCGTTCGTAGTTGTAGCCGTTGTGGGAGGAGGCTCTCTGCTCGACCTCGCCATCGGGCCCGAACCGCAGCTGCACGCCCTCCCAGTCGTCGTGGTGGTAGCCCTTCTTCCCCACCACCGGCATCTCCCGCAGGGTCGCCGAGTCGGCGTAGTAGGTCCAATATTGGACATAGAGATACCCCGCCCGATCGCCAGAGCAGTCGGCGCCCGGCGTCTCCCTTCCCTCGCGGCAATCGACCACGTGGACGAAGACCGTCACCGGCAGCCGCTCGTCGGTCCGGTTCACCAACCCCTCCCCGCCGCTGTCGCCGCACTCGCTGCTGCGGCAGCGGCGGAAGTCGACGGGCACCGCCCGCGAACCCGCCTCGAAAACCAGGTTCGGCATGTGCCGCCGCACCAGCTCCCCCACCTCGCTCCCGTAGGCGGCAATCAGCGCCGGCTCGTCCCCGCACCCGTCGGCCACCGCCGCCGCGCAGAGGATCCGGTCGGCCACGGACCGCGCCAGCGAGGCCCCCGGCACCCGCACCCCGGCCGCCACCATCCCCAGTAACAGCAGCGAGACGAGCGTGACCAGCCCGACCCACTCCACCGTCCCCTGCCCCCGCTCCGACCGCATGGGCCGAACCTAGGGAGGAAGTTCCTACACGTGTGTGTACGGCGTGCCAATTGACGCGCCGAGGTGTCGAGGCTTTGTGACCTCGGTTAGAGGTTGCCGATCTCGGCGGCGATTTCGCCGGCCGCGGCTTTGGCGTCGGCGAAGAGCATCGAGGTGTTGGGTTCGTAGAAGAGGTCGTTGTCGATGCCGGCGAAGCCGGGGCTGAGGGAGCGCTTGATCACGATCACCTCTTGGGCCTCGGAGACTTCGATGATCGGCATGCCGGCGATCGGGGAGTCGGGGTCGTTTTTCGCCGCCGGGTTGGTGACGTCGTTGGCGCCGACGACCACTGCCACGTCGGTGCGCGGCATCTCCGGGTTGATCTCCTCCATCTCCTTCAGGTTCTCGTAGGCGACGTCGGCCTCGGCGAGAAGGACGTTCATGTGGCCGGGCATGCGGCCGGCGACCGGGTGGATCGCGTAGTTGACCGTGACCCCGCGCTTTTCCAGCTCGTCGGCAACCTCTTTGATCGCGTGCTGGGCCTGCGCCACGGCGAGGCCGTAGCCGGGGACGATCACGACCGAGTCGGCATAGGCGAGCTTGATCGCCGCGTCCTGGGCGCCGATCGAGACGTGGGGCTTTTCCTCGCCCGTGCCGCCACCGCCGCCCGAAGGCGCGCCGCCGAAGCCGGAGAAGAGGATGTTGGAGACCGAGCGGTTCATCGCCGTCGCCATCTCCAGGGTGAGGATCGTTCCCGAGGAGCCGACCAGGGTGCCGGCGACGATCAGGGCGACGTTGTCCAGCGCGAAGCCGGCGGCCGCGGCGGAGAGGCCGGTGAAGGCGTTCAGCAGCGAGATCACGACCGGCATGTCCGCCCCGCCGATCGGCAGGACGACGAGGTTGCCGAGGATCGCCGCCAGGACCAGGAGGAGGATGAAGAGGCCCTGCGAGGGCGACTCGTGGTCGACCGCGAGGACGACGGAGATGACGACGATCGCCAGCAGGAGGAGGGCGTTGATCACCTGCTGCCCGGGCGCGGCGATCGGCCGGGTCGGGATCAGGTCCTGGAGCTTGGCGAAGGCGATGTTCGAGCCCCAGAAGGAGACCGAGCCGACGATCCCGGCGAAGATGACCGGGATCAGCTCGTCGAGCGGGAAGTCCTCGCCGAGCGAGATCCCGTGGCGGATCTCCGACCAGGCGATCAGGGCGACGGCGCCGCCGCCGACCCCGTTGTAGAGGGCGACCATCTGCGGCATCTCGGTCATCTGCACCCGGATCGAGGCGATCACCCCGACTGCGGTGCCGATTGCAAGGCCGAGGAAGATCAGGCCCCAGTTGCCCATTCCGTCGAGCAGGAGGGTGGTGACGACCGCGACCGCCATGCCGCCGGCGGCGATCAGGTTGCCGCGTTTAGCCGTGGTCGGGTGGGTGCCCTGCTTGATCCCGATGATGAAGAGGGAGAAGGCGACGATGTAGAGGGCGGTCGCCGCGTCGCCGCCCGGCTCGAAAACGGCCTGGATCATTTGCCGTCACCCTCGACTTTTGGGCGCGGTTTCCGCGAGAACATGCCGAGCATGCGGTCGGTGACCATGAAGCCGCCGACGATGTTGATCGCGCCGAAGGCGACCGCGATCGTCCCGATCACGTACTCGAGCCCGTCGTCGGCGTAGCCGAGCACGATCAGGCCGCCGAGCATGACGATGCCGTGGATCGCGTTGGTCTGCGACATCAGCGGCGTGTGCAGGGTCGTCGGGACCTTCGAGATCACCTCGAAGCCGACGAAGACGGCGAGCACGAAGATCGTGATCTCGGTCATCAAGTCCATTACTTGGCGGCCCTCTCGTTTTTGATCTCGCCGTTCTGGGTGATGCAGGCGGCGGCGATGATGTCGTCCTCGAAGTCGACCTGTGCGGTGCCCTCGTCGGTGACGATCAGGCCGAGCAGGTTCTCGAGGTTCTTGGCGTAGAGCTGGGAGGCCGGCGCCGGCATCTCCGAGGGGAGATTGCGGGTGCCGATCACTTTCACCCCGCCCTCGACCACGGTCTGGCCGGGCTCGGTCAGCTCGCAGTTGCCGCCGGTCTCGGCGGCGAGGTCGACGATCACCGAGCCCGGGGCCATGTTGCGGACGCCCTCGGCGGTGATCAACAGCGGCGCCGGGCGGCCCGGGATCGCGGCGGTGGTGATGATGATGTCCTGTTTCGCCGCGTTTTCGGCGAGAGCGTCGCGCACCTGCGCGTTCTCCTCCTCGGTCAGCGGCCGGGCGTAGCCGCCCTCCCCCTCGGCGTCGGGGATGAAGTCCAGTTCCAGCGGCCGGCCGCCGAGCGAGGCGATCTGCTCCCAGGCGGCGCGGCGGATGTCGAAGCCGGTGACGATCGCGCCGAGGCGCTTGGCGGTGGCGACCGCCTGCAGTCCGGCGACGCCGGCGCCGAGGACGAGGACCTTGGCCGGGGGGACGGTCCCGGCGGCGGTGGTCATCATCCCGAAGAAGCGGCCGGACTCGCGGGCGCCGATCAGGGTCGCCGCGTAGCCCGCGGCGGCGGCCTGTGAAGAGAGCGCGTCCATCGCCTGGGCCCGGGTCGTCCGCGGGATCGCCTCCATCGCGAAGGCGGTGACCCCGGCGCTGGCCAGCGCTTTGTTCGTCTCGGCCGCAACCCAGGGGTTGAGGTGGGAGATGAAGATCTGGTTGCCGTTCAACTTGGCGATGTCGCCGGCCTCGGGGACGGCGACGTGGAGGACGACGTCGGCCCCCCAGGCGGCATCGGCGGCGCCGACCGTGGCGCCGGCCTCCTGGTAGGCGGCGTCGGTGTGGCCGGAGGCCTCGCCGGCCCCGGACTCGACGACGACGTCGACGTGCTCGTTCTTCGTCAGCGATTTGACGACATCGGGGATCAGCGCGACGCGGCGCTCCCCAGCAGCAGTCTCTTTCGGCACTCCAATCTTCATGGCGCGGCGCGGGAGGATATGCGATTCGGGCGAAGCCCGGCGCGAAGCGCGTTTTATGCAGACACGCCGACCAGCGACGCGAGCCGCTCCAGCGTGTGCCGCTGCTGCTCGCGCTCGACGTGAACCGGCGAGCAGATCAGCCGGTCGATGCCCGCGCCGCGGAAGCGCTCGATCCGCTCGGCGACCTCGGCCTCGGTCCCGACCAGGGAGGTCGCCTCGACGATCTCGTCCGGCATCGCCTCGAAGGCGCCACCGCGGTCGCCGTCCTGGAACCGCTGCTGGACCTCGTCGGCGACCTCGCCGAAGCCGAAGCGGTGGGCGAGGTCGACGTAGAAGTTCGTTTTGCGGCTTCCCATGCCGCCGAAGTAGAGGACGAGCCCGGCCTTGACCACGTTCTTCGCCGCCTCGAGGTCGCCGTCGATCGCCACCTGCAGCGAGGGGCTGACCTCGAGGTCGGAGCGCTGGCGGCCGCCCTTGGCGAAGCCGGCCTCCAGGTGCTCGCCCCAGGTCTCCTCGAAGGCGTCGACGCTGAAGAAGATCGGGATCCAGCCGTCGCAGATCTCCGCCGCCATCTCGACCGATTTGCGCCCGATCGCGCCGACGAAGACCGGGATCTCGTTGCGCAGCGGGTGGAAGTTCAGCTTCAGCGGCTTGCCCTCCCCCCCGGGCAGCGGCAGCGTGTAGTGCTCGCCCTGGTGGTCAACCGGGCCTTCGCGAGCGATGATCTCGCGCACCACTTCGATGTACTCGCGGGTCCGCCCCCACGGCTTCGCGTAGGGAACCCCGTACCAGCCCTCGGAGACCTGCGGGCCGGAAGGGCCGAAGCCGAAGAGGAAGCGGCCGCCGGAGAGTTTGTCGATCGTCGCCCCGGCCATCGCCGCCGCCGCGGGCGGCCGCGCCGGCACCTGCATGATCGCCGCGCCGAGGTTGATGGTCTCGGTCTGCGCCGCCAGCCAGGCGAGGACGCTGACCACGTCGGAGCCGTAGGACTCGGCCGCCCAGACCGACTCGTAGCCGAGGCCCTCGGCGGCGCGGACGATCTCCGCCGCCTCCTCCCCGGCGGGGCCGATCCCCCAGTAGCCGAGGTTTAGTCCGAGCTTCAGGCCCATAGCTTCCGCACCCTATTGAATAGGGAGACTTATGGGTAACGGCCAAACCAGCGTGGACCAGGGACTCTCCAGCAGCGAGGCGGCCGCGCGGCTGCGCAAGCTCGGGCCGCCGCCGCAGAACGCTTCGCGCTCGCTGGCGAGCATCGTCGCCGCCAACGTCTTCACGCTCTTCAACGCGATCATCGCCGGCTTCTTCGTGCTCGACCTCGGGCTCGGGCTGTATGCGGATGCGCTGTTCGGGGTGATCGCGGTCGTCAACTCCGGCATCGGCATCTACCAGGAGAAGAAGGCGAAGGAGACGCTGGACGAAATCGCCGTCCTCGTCGCCCCCCATGCGCGGGTCGTCCGCGACGGCGAAGTGCTGGAGCTGATCGCCGACGAGGTCGTCCCCGGCGACCTGATCGAGGTCGGGCCCGGCGACCAGCTGGTCGCCGACGGCGAGGTGGTCGCCTCGCGCGGGATGACGATGGACGAGTCGCTGCTGACCGGCGAGTCCGACGGGATCAAGAAGGAGGAGGGCGACCGCGTCCTCTCCGGCTCCTTCTGCGTCTCCGGCTCCGGCCACTACGTCGTCGACGCGGTCCGCGAGGAGAGCTACGCGGGCAAGATCGCCGGCGAGGCGAAGACCTTCCGCCACCCACCCTCGCCGCTGCAGGAGGAGGTCAACCGGGTGATCATCGCTTCCACCTACGTGATGGTGCCGCTGGCGATCGTCCTCGTCCTCAGCCTCAAGCTCCGCAGCGTCCCGCTGCACGAGGCGGCCCAGATCGCCACCGCCGGCCTCGTCACCCTGATCCCGGAGGGCTTGGTGCTGCTGATGAGCGTCACCTTCGCGGTGGCGGCGAAACGGCTGGCGAGGCGGGGGACCCTGGTGCAGCAGATGAGCGCGACCGAGAGCCTCGCCTCGGTCGACACGATCTGCGTCGACAAGACCGGCACCCTGACCGCGGGCAAGCTGCGGCTGACCGGGGTCGAGTACGCGGACGGGGTCGACCCCAAGTCCGGGGCGGCGGCACTCGGTCGGTTCGCAGCCAGCGCCGGCAACCGCAACCAGACCCTGGAGACGATCGCCGAGGAGTTCCCCGGGGAGGCGAAAGCGGTGCGCAGCGAGGTGCCGTTCTCCTCGGAGTGGAAGTGGAGCGGGGTCTCCCTTGACGGCTCGGGCGACAGCGCCACCTACGTGCTCGGGGCGCCGGACGTCCTCGCGGAGTCGGGGGCGTTGAGCCTGCCGCCGCGACTGGCGGAGAAGCTGAACCAGGAGACGGCGGCGGGGCGGCGAGTGGTCGCCTTCGGCCAGACCGGCGAGGCGCTGCCCGAGGACCCGGCGGCGAACGGGGCGCCGCGACTGAACCCGCTGGCCCTGGTCGTGCTGGAGGAGACGCTGCGACCCGACGCGGCGGAGACGATCGCGACTATGCGCGAGGAGGAAGTCGACCTGAAGCTGATCTCCGGCGACGCCGCCGCCACGGTGACCGCGGTCGCCTACGCGGTCGGCGTGCCGCAGGACGCCGGCGTCGTCGAGGGCCCCGACCTGCCCGAGGACGAGGAGGGCCTGGCGAAGGCGGCGATGGAGAACACGATCTTCTGCCGGATCAAGCCCGAGCAGAAGAAAGCGCTGGTCGGGGCGCTGGTCGCCAGCGGCCGCTACGTGGCGATGATCGGCGACGGCGTCAACGACGTGCCGGCGCTGAAGCGGGCGCGGATGGCGGTCGCGATGGGGTCGGGGACGCAGGTGACCAAGGGCGTCGCCGACGTCGTCCTGCTCGAGGACCAGTTCGAGCGGCTGCCGGAGGCGGTTGGCGAGGGGCGGAAGATCGCCCGCAACATCCACCGCCTCGGCCGCCTCTACCTGACCAAGACCGTCTACGCGGCGGCGCTGATCCTGCTGGTTGCGGTGCCGGGGTTCGCCTTCCCCTTCCTGCCGCGGCACCTGACCGTCGCCGCCCTGCTGACGATCGGGATTCCCTCGTTCGTACTGGCGCTGATGCCCTCCGACGGACCCCTCTACCGCGGCCGGCTGCTGCGGGCGCTCGCGGCCTTCGCCGTGCCTGCCGGGCTGGGCACCGCGCTCGGCTCGATCCTCTCCTTCTTCCTCGTCGACACCGTCGCCGGCGCCAGCCTCGAAGCCGGCCGGACCGCCGCGACGACGACCCTGATCGTCCTCGGGCTCGCCTTCGTCCTCCTGCTCGAGCGCGGTCCGGGGCGCGAGCACATCGCGATCCAGGGCTACATGCTGGTGATGGTGATCAGTCTCGCCGCCATCTTCGCCCTGATCCTCGGGATCGCCCCCGTCCGCGACTTCTTCGACATGGTGGTGCTCAGCTCGACCCAGTGGTTCCTCGCCCTGTTCTCCGCCGCAGTGGGGCTGATCATCGCCAGCGTGATGTGGAAACTGCCGCAGATCGAACGACTGGAAGTGCCTGAGGAGCGGGTAGAAGCTGAGGAGTGAGCGCTCCTCCCTATTCCCTCGAAGCGGACTGCGCGGACGAGGCGTTCGAGCCTGATGGCCAGCCGCGGCCGCTCTACCGTGAGCTGCTGGAGGAGCTGGGGCGGCGGGACCTCGCCGAGCTGCAGGAGCGGATCGAGGCGAAGGTGGCCGAGCGCGACCTCACCTTCGGCGAAGACCGGCCGATTCCGATCGACCCGGTCCCGCGGCTGATCGGCGCCGAGGAGTGGGAGCGGCTGGAGGTGGGGCTGCTGCAGCGGGCGCGCGCCCTCAACGCCTTCATCGCCGACGCCTACGGATCGCAGCGGATCTTCGAGGCAGGCGTCGTCCCGCGCCGGCTGCTCGAGACTTCGGAGGGGTACGCGCCGGCGATGGCGGGACTGCTGGACTCCGAGGTGCCGCCGGCGACGGTGGCGGGGCTCGATTTGGTCCGCGGGGCCGACGGGAAGCTGCGGGTGCTGGAGGACAACCTGCGGATGCCCTCGGGCGCCTGCTACTCGCTGGCGATTCGCGAAATCCTCGAGCCGGAGCTGGACGACGTGATCGAGCCGCGACCGCTCGGCGGCTACCTGGAGAAGCTGGGCGAGGCGATCCGCACCGCGGCGCCCACCGACCGGGACGAACCGTTTGCCGTCGTCCTCTCCGACGGCCCCGAGAACGGTGCCTGGTACGAGCACGAGCGGGTCGGGCGGGAGCTGGGCCTGCCGATCGTCACCCCCGACCAGCTCGAGACGAGCCGCGGGCGCCTGTTTGCCCGGATCGCGCGCAACCGCCACCAGGTCGACGTCCTCTACCGCCGCCTCGACGCCGACCAGATCACCGAGGCGGACGGCAGCCCGACCCCGCTCGGCGAGCTGCTGCTGCCGGCACTGCGCTCGGGGCGCCTGCGCTGCGCCAACGCCTTCGGCACCGGCCTCGCCGACGACAAGCTCGCCCACGCCTACGCCGAGCGGATGATCGAGTTCTACCTCGCCGAGGAGCCACTCTTGCGCTCGATCCCCAGCTACGACCTCAGCGACGAGGCCGCCCGGGAAGAGGCGATGGAGCGACTGGACGAACTGGTGATCAAGCCGCGCGGCGGCTTCGGCGGCCACGGGGTGACGATCATGCCGCGGGCGAGCGAGCCGGAGCGCAAGCGGGCGCTCGCGGTAGTGCGGCGGCGGCCCGAGCACTTCATCGCCCAGGAGCCGGTCGCGATCTCGAGCCACCCGACCGTCCGCGGCGGCAAGCTGGTGCCACGGCGGATCGACCTGCGCCCGTTCGTGATTAGCGGCGCCGGTGGGCAGGCGGCGATGATCGGCGGGCTGACTCGGTTTGCGCAGGGCGCCGGCGAGATGATCGTCAACAGTTCTCAGGGCGGCGGTTGCAAGGACACCTGGGTAGTGGAGAATCCCGGGGCATGAAGCGAGGCGCTGAGCATGGGCGGCCCCTGATCGGGGTGACGACCTCGGAGGTGCGGGAGCCGAAACGGATCCAGCAGACCCCCGAGAGCGAGCCGAAGGTCCGCGAGATGGTCCTCGGGCTGACCTACCTGCGCGCGATCGAGGCGGCGGGGGCGCTGCCGATGGTGGTCCCGCCGCTGCCGGAGGAGGCGATCGCGTCGCTGCTCGACCGGCTCGACGGCATCTGCCTCTCCGGCGGTCCCGACCTCGACCCAGATACCTACGGCGCCTCCCGCAGTCCGGACCTGGGGCCGACCGAGCCGGACCTCGACCGTTTCGAGCTGTCGGTGGCGCGCTGCGCGGACGCACGCGAAATCCCGATCCTGGCGATCTGCCGCGGCACCCAGGCGCTCAACGTCGCCCGCGGCGGCTCGCTGATCCAGCACCTGCCGGCGGTCTCCGAAGAGATCGCGCACCGGCAGCCGAACCCCGGCAACGAGACGAGCCACACGATCGACGTCGAGCCGGGAAGCCGTCTGGCGGCGGCGCTCGGGGACGACGAAGTGGAGGTCCGCGACGAGCTCGACGTCAACTCCTTCCACCACCAGGCGATCGAGCGGCTCGGCGAGGGGCTGAAGGTGACGGCACGGGCGCCAGACGGGACGATCGAGGCGGTCGAGGATCCCTCGCGTCCCTTCCTGATCGGCGTCCAGTGGCACGCCGAGACCTTGGTGCACCGCACCTACGAGGCGGCGTTGTTCAGGCACTTCGTGGAAGCCAGCCGGTTGAGCCCGGTCGCGGCTTAAGCGTTCTGCGGCGGTAAGACGAACTGGGAGACGATCAGGTTCGCCGCCAAGCGCGGCTCGGTGCCCTCGCGGCGGCGCTCGATCCGGACCTCGATCACGACCGTGCTCTTGCCGACGTGGAGGGGCTCGGCCCGGGCCTCGATCTCGTCGCCGAGGATGCCGGCGGCAAAGACGTTCAGCTTCAGCTCGATCGTCGTGAAGTTGTGGCCGGGCGGGATGCAGCGGAAGGTCGACCAGGCGGCGACGGTGTCGCCGAGCGCGGTCCAGACGCCGCCGTGGACGAAGCCACCGGGGTGCAGGTGGCGCTTGTCGACGACGATGCTGCCGCGCGCGTGCGAGTCCTCGACCTCGAGCGGCTCGATCCCGAGATCGCCGGGGAAGCTGCCGGGCAGGAACGCCCGGACCGACTCCGGCGTGATCATCGAGCTCGGGTGCGAGGCGTCGTTCATCGCCGCGGCAGCCTCTCATAACCAACAAGATCTACGGATCGAGGCCGAAGCCCTCCAGCCCGTGGTCGCCGTAGGGCTCGTCGCGCTCGCGCACCGCCTCGCGGAAGCCGGACTCGGCGGCGCGGCGGACGAAGGCGTGACCCTCCTCGGTGTGGCGGGCGATTCCGTCGAAGAAGGTGCCGAGGACTTGGGTCTGGGTCAGCCCCTGGGCGTGGACGGTCTGGTTGACGAGCAGCTTCATCATCACCAGCTGGTTGACCGGCATCCGCGCCACCCGCTCGAGCAGGCGCTCGAAGCGCTCGTCGAGCCGGTCGGCCGGCGCCGCCTCGGTTGCCAACCCCCACTCCGCCGCCTCGGCGCCGGTCAACGAGTCGCCGGTGAGGAGCAGGCGCTTGGCCCTCATCGGCCCCAGCCGGCTCGCCCACATCGCCGTCGTCGGCGAGCCCCAGACGCGAGCCGGCGGGTAGCCGATCTTCGCGTCCTCGGCGATCACCAGCAGGTCCGAGCAGAGCGCCATGTCGGTGCCGCCGGCGACGCAGTAGCCGTGGACCTTGCAGAGGACCGGCTTCTCGGAGTGGAAGAGGCTCATGAAGCCGCGGACGTTGCGGCTCATGAACTGGTAGTCGGTGACCGGGTCCCAGTTCGAGTCCGGCGCGTGATTGGCGCCGATCACCGCCGGGTCGAGCGGCGAGCCGGGTGGGACTTCGCCGCCCTCCCCCAACTTGCTCATGTCGCCCTCGGCGGAGGCGACGAGATCGTAGCCGCCACAGAAGCCGCTGCCGTTGCCGGCAAGAGCGATCGCGTGCACCTCAGGGTCGAGGTTCGCCCGCTCCACACAATCAGCCAACTCGACCGGCATCCGCGGAGTGATGCCATTCCCTCGCTCGGGACGATTGAGAGTGATGCGAGCGACTCGGTCGCCGCTCTCGTAAGTCAGCGTCTCGAGTCGCATCGCATCAACCTGCGAACAGCTAGTTGAGCCTTTCCACGAGCATGGCCTTGCCCTGGCCTCCGGCGACGCACATCGTCTCCAGGCCGACCTGCTTGTCGTCGGTCTCGAGGACGTTGAGCAGGGTGCCCATGATCCGGGCGCCGGTCATCCCGAAGGGGTGGCCAAGGGCGATCGCGCCGCCGTGGGTGTTGAGCTTGTCTTCGTCGATCCCGCATTCGGCCATGATCGGGATCACCTGGGCGGCAAAGGCCTCGTTCAGCTCGACGGCGTCGACGTCGGTGATCGACATCCCGGCGCGGTCGAGCACCTTCTTGATCGCGCCGATCGGGGCGACGCCCATCAGCTCCGGCTCGTTGCCGTGGGTGGCGGCGGTGATGATCCGGGCGCGCGGGGTCAGGCCCAGCTCCTTGGCCTTCGTGTCGCTCATCAGCAGCACCGCGGCGGCGCCGTCGTTGAGCGGGCAGGAGTTGCCGGCGGTGACGCCGCCACCGCCAAAGGCCTCGGGCAGTTCGGAGAGCTTCTCCAGGGTCGAGGAGGCGCGGGGGCCGTCGTCCTTGGTCACTTCGTTGCCGTCGGGCAGCTTCACCGGGACGATCTCGCGGTCGAAGAAGCCGTCCTCCTGCGAGCGCACCGCCAGTTCCTGCGAGCGCTGCGCGAACTTGTCCATGTCGGCGCGGCTGACCTCGTACTTCTTGGCGACGTTGACGGCGGTCTCGCCCATCGCGATGTAGGCGTTCGGCTGGCCGTTGTTGCCTTTCAGGTTCTCGTTCTGGTCGGCCTCGCCGGCGGGCTCGGTGCGCTCGTTGTAGCGGCTGACGAACTCGACGCCGACGGCGAGGTAGGCGTCGCCCTCACCGGCCTTGATCGCGTTGCCGGCGTGGCGGATCGCATCGAGGCTGGAGGAGCAGTAGCGGGAGACCGTGACCCCGTTGACCTCCTGCGGCAGCTTCTCGCTGAGCAGGGAGATGATCCGGGCGAGGTTGAAGGCCTGCAGGCCCTGCGGCATGCCGACGCCGCAGAAGAGGTCTTCGATCAGGGCCGGGTCGACCTCGGGGTTGCGCTCGAGCAGCTGGTCGACCACGTAGGCGCCCATCTCGTCGGGGCGCAGCTGGGCCAGCGACCCCTTGAAGGCACGTCCGATCGGCGTGCGGATGGTGTCGACGATGACTGCTTCGGGCATTCCTCTATCTCCTATAAGCGTTGGAAGGGCTTGGGACCGCGGGGGCAGGGTAGTTGACGGGCGACATGGACGCCTCGTGCGAATTCACACAAAGTTTCCCGGCAGCGTCGGGAAGCTGCGTTACATTCGCCTCAATCCACCTCGCCCGTTGCGCGAGATTTGCCGTTCGCGGCAAGAAAGGAGGGCCCCTTCATGCCTGAGGGTTACTGCGTCAAGGAGCGCAAGAAGGTCGAGATAAAAGACGCCAAACAGGTGACGATGAAGAACGGTCGCCCGGCGATCCAGGGTGTCTGCCCGGACTGCGGGACGAAAATCTTCAAGATCGGAAAACTCGAATAGGCCCTCTCTGAGAGGAATTTGAACCCGGCAACGCCGGGGAGCGTATGCCGGGTCGGATGATCCAGCTTGGAAATTCGACCCGGGGCGCGCTCAGCCGCGAACGCGACGTCCGCGAGGCCTACGCCGCCCACTCCGGCGAGCTGTACGGCTTCGCGGTTCGTTCGCTGGGGGACTCCGGCCTCGCCGAGGAGGCGGTGCAGGAGACCTTCGTCCGCGCCTGGCGCGCGGGCGATCGCTTCGACCCGAAGATCGGCTCGCTGAGGACCTGGCTCTTCGCGATCCTCCGCAACGTGGTCATCGACCTGGGACGGGCGCGGGCGGTGCGGCCCGGCGTTGCCGAGGGCGGCGTCGAGCCCAGCGTCGAGCCGCTCGACGAGGCGCTGCAGGCCTGGCAGATGGAGGAGGCGATGCGCCGGCTCGGCGAGGACCATCGGCGGGTCCTGGTCGAGACCTACTACCGCGGGCGGCCCTACGCCGAGGTGGCTGGGGAACTGGGCGTGCCCGAGGGCACGGTGAAGAGCCGCGTCTACTACGGGCTGCGAGCGCTGCGGGTCGTGCTCGAGGAGATGGGCTATGAAGACTAGGAACGAGTGCCGGGAATGGCGGGAGCTGCTGGGCGCCTACGCGCTGGGACACCTGGAGGGTGACGAGCGGGCCGGCCTGGAGGCGCACCTCGAGGGCTGCGCGGGCTGCCGTGAAGAGCTGGCGGCGCTGGCACCTGTGGCGCGGATGCTCCCCCATGCCGACCCCGCCCGTTTCGGCCCGGCGCCGCAGCCGCCGCCGGAGCTGGGGCAGCGGATCGCGACGACGATCGAGGCCGAGAAGCGCCAAGGGGAGCAGCGCCGGCGACGGCGCTTCTTCAGCGGCTTCGCCTTCGGCGGCGCAGCGGCGGCCGCAGTGGCGGCGGTCCTGCTCCTTTTCGTCTTCGGCGGCGGCAGCGGCGAGGACCCGGCGCAGCAGGTCCGGTTCGCGAACCTCCCCGCGGGCATCACCATCGACGCGACGCTGGAGCCCCACGCCTACGGCACCGAGATCCACATGTACGTACACGGGGTGCCCTCGGGAACGCTCTGCAAGGTGTGGCTGCGCGGGCCGAAGGGCGTCTCCTATCCGGCCGGGACCTTCCGTTACCGCTGGGGGGACGACTCCGACGCCGTGCTCAGCTCGGCGCTCGACCTCTCGCGCACGCGGGCGGTCGTCGTCGACACCGGCAAGCGCACCTTCATTGCCCCGGTGAGCTCGCCGGTGGCGGCGCTCAATATCCCGAAAGAGGAGGAACCGACGTGAAGAAGCTCATCTACGCCTTTTGCCTGACGGTCACGATCGCGCTCGCGATCGCCGGCTGCGGCAGCGGCGACTCGACCAGCTCCGGCGGCGCCTACAGCGGCAAGGGCGGGGGCGGCAAGCCGGCCTCCGAAACCACCGAAGCGAGCGCCGAAGCCTCGGATGACAGCGTGGGCATCGTCTCCGCCGCAAAAGTCGGCGACCTCGGCACGATCCTCGTCGATTCCGAAGGCCGCACCCTCTACGACTTCCACAAGGACAAGGGCTCGAAGTCCGCCTGCTACGGCGCCTGCGCCGGGGCTTGGCCGCCACTCCTGACCGAAGGCGACCCCCAGGCCCAGGGCCCCGCCGACCGCAGCATGCTCGGCACCACCAAGCGCAAGGACGACACCGTCCAGGTCACCTACAACGGCTGGCCCCTCTACACCTACGTCGGCGACCAGAACCCCGGCGAAGCCAACGGCAACGACATCGACCAGTTCGGCGCCGAGTGGTACGCCCTCCAGCCCAACGGTCAGGAGCCCGAGGACTGAGCACGAGCGGGGAGCTAACCCGCTCTAGCTTCGCTAAAGAGGTCTCAATTAGTCCAGTAAAGTCCGCCGCTAGTCAGGGATGCGATTCAAAGGGGAACTGAACGTGATGCGAATCGGCTTTGTGCTCAACCTGCTGACGATGGCGGCAATCGTCCTCAGCGGGTGCGGCGGCGGCGGTGAGACGACCGCGGCGGCGACTTCCACCCGTGAAGAGACCACCACCAGCACGACCACCACGGTCGAGGAACAGCCGAAGAAGCCGAAACCTCATGCGTGGGGAGCGATCTTCGGAGCGAACTCCGAAGACTCGGGGATCGTCCTCTTCGATCTCTCGGGCCACGCCCTCTACCGCTTCGACAAAGACAAGGGCTCCGTTCCCTCCTGCTATGGCCGTTGCGCCAAGCGCTGGATCCCGGCCCTCACCGAAGGGAAGCTGCGAGCCGTGGACGTCCCCAGGGAGATGGTCGGCACGACCAAGCGCAAAGACGGGACCGTGCAGCTGACCTACGACGGGCATCCTCTCTACACCTTCACCGGCGACGCGCAGGGAGAGACCAACGGCTTGGGCGTTGAAGCATTCGGGGGGAAGTGGTACGCGCTGCGCCGAAGCGGCGAGGACGTGGGGGGCAACCGCTGAAGAAAAAACGATCGTTCGAGTAGTTTTCTCCATGTGGTGATGGGTGGGAACGGAAGAACGCGGAGGATCATCTGCTTGCTTTGCCTGCTCGCCGCGGTCGCGGTCGCGATCTCCGGCTGCGGAAGCGGCGACTCGACCGGCTCCGGCGGCGCTGGCGGCGACACGGTCGAAAGCAGCTCGGGCGGGAAGGAACTGACCCCGGTAGCGGGCGGCCCCGAACCCGAAGGAGGCGTGGTCGGCGTGCTCAGCGTGAGCAAGGTGGGCGGCCTGGGATCGATCGTGATCGACCGGGGCCTCCACACCGTCTATGTCTTCGACAAAGACAGCGAATTGACGTCCTCGTGCTACGACGCCTGCGCCGAAAGATGGCCGCCGATGATCACCCAAAGCGGTCCGATCGCCAGAGACGGAATCGACGTTTCCAAGCTGGGAACCATCGAACGCGAAGACGGCTCTATGCAGGTCACCTACGCGGGACAGCCTCTCTACGACTACCTCGGCGACACGGCCGCTGCAGAAGCCAACGGCAATGGCATCGAAGCGTTTGGAGGACAGTGGAACGTGATTCGAACCAGCGGCGAAGCGCTGGTCAACCCGAAAAAGGGTGCCTGGGGGGTCGTCTTCGGGGCCAAAGGCATAGAGGTAGGGCCGATCCTCTACGACCTCTCGGGTCACACCCTCTACACCTTCGACAAGGACAAGGGCACGACGTCGACTTGCTACGGCGCCTGCGCCAAGGCCTGGCCTCCGGCGCTGACCGAAGGCAAGGCGCGAGCCGGTGGCGAGGCCATACCCGGCAAGGTCGGCACGACCAAACGCCGAGACGGCACCATTCAGTTGACCTACGCCGGCCATCCGCTCTATACCCATGTCGGCAATGAGCAAGCTGAAGTCAACGGCGCCGGCAGAGGGGTCCGCGCCTTCGGCGGCCGCTGGTACGCGATCCGGCCGAACGGCGAAAGGCCCTGAGGAAGGCGTTCAGTCTTCGGCGACGCCGCTGAGCTTGGCGCGCTTGCGGTAGGAGATCGAGGGCGGGACCAGCTCGCGGATCTCGGCGAGGAGCCGAGCGGAGAGGGCGCCGGGGTCCTCGTCGGGACGGGGTTGGCCGCCGACCGGATCGAAGAAACGGATGCGGATCCGCGGTCGGCGGGGAAAGCCGGTGAGGTCGCTGGTGCCCTCGATCGCGACCAGGGTGACGTGCGCCTCGGGAACCTCGAGGGCGAGGCGGCCGACGCCGCTGCGGGCGCGCAGGACCTTGCCGCGGGAGCGGGTGCCCTCGGGGAAGACGCCGATGCAGGCGCCTGCCCGAAGCGTCTCGATCGCTTTCGCCAGCGCGTCCTTGTCGCCCTTGCCCCGCTGGATCGGGATCTGCCCCATGCCGTTGAGGATCGGGCCGAGGCCACGCACGTCCCAGAGCTCGGATTTGGCGAGGGCGCGGATCTGCCGGCGCTTGAAGGCGGCGATCCCGACCATCACCGGGTCCCAGTGGCTGTCGTGGTTGCCGAGGATCAGCAGCGGCCCTTGCTCGGGCAGCGCCTCCAACCCCTCGACCTCCATCCTGCCCCACCAGGCGACCGGCCGGTTGACGGCCATTGCCAGGCTGTAGGTGCGGGTCCGCTCGCGCATCGACCCGGGAGTTCTACTCGATAGCCTCGAACGCGGTGACGACGGAGACGCAGCCCGGCGCGGGAATCGAGGTCGAATCCCTCGTCCGCGAGTTCAAGAACGGCCCGCGGGCGGTCGACGGCATCGACCTCGAGGTCGCCCAAGGAGAGATCTACGGCTTCCTCGGCCCCAACGGCGCCGGCAAGTCGACGACGGTGCTGATGCTGACCACGCTCCTCCCTCCCACTTCCGGCACCGCCCGGGTCGGCGGCTTCGACGTCGTCGAGCAGGGACCGCAGGTGCGCGCCTCGATCGGCGCCGCTCTGCAGGAGGCCGCCCTCGACCCGCTGCTGACCGGACGCGAGCACATGCGCCTGCAGACCGCCCTCCACGGCCTCGGCAAGGCCGAGCGTGAAACGCGCGGCAGCGAGCTGCTGGAGCGGGTCGGCCTCGCCTACGCCGCGGACCGCAAGGTCGGCGGCTACTCCGGCGGGATGAAACGCCGCCTCGACCTCGCCCTCGCCCTCGCCCACCGCCCCCGCATCCTCTTCCTCGACGAGCCGACCACCGGCCTCGACATCCAGAGCCGCACCGCGCTCTGGGAAGAGGTCGCCCGTCTCGCGGCCGAGGACGGCGTCACCGTCTTCCTCACGACCCAGTACCTGGAGGAGGCCGACGCGCTTGCCAACCGGGTCGGAATCATCGACCACGGCCACCTCGTCGCCGAGGGCACGCCGGCGGAGCTGAAGGCGGAGATCGGGCGGCCGACGGTCGAGGCCGTGCCCCGCGAGGAGGGAGAGCGCGAGCGGATGACCGCCGTCCTCTGCCGCTTCGGCGAGAGGGCCGGCTCCTCGCCGCGCGGCGTCGCGGTACGCCTGGAGGGTGGTGAGTCGCAGCTGGCCGAGGTCGTCCGCGCGCTCGACTCCGAGGGGATCGCGATCGAGCACCTGCAACTGCACGCGCCCTCGCTCGACGACGTCTTCCTCGCCAAGACCGGCCGCTCGCTCGAGGGCGCCGGCGAGGAGGAGCCCGCGGACGCCGAACCGGAGACGGCCGCGCCGGCGTGAGCTCCTCGCTCGGCAACCAGATCGGCCAGCTCGCCCGGCGCTCGATCATCCGCACCCTGCGCCAGCCGGCGCAGATCGTCCCCGCCATCGTCTTCCCGCTCTTCCTCCTCGCGGTCAACACCGGTGGGCTCAAAGACGCGACCAACCTGCCCGGCTTCCCGACCGACTCCTATCTCACCTTCATCCTCGCCGTGCCCTTCATCCAGGGCGCGCTGTTCTCGGTGATGAACTCGGGCACCGACCTCGCCCGCGACATCGAGACCGGCTTCCTCAACCGGCTCGCGCTGACGCCGCTGCGCGGCGCCGCCCTGCTCAGCGGACTCCTCGCCGGCGCCACCGTCCTCGGCGTCGTCCAGGCGGTCGTCTACCTCGCGGTCGGCCTGATCGCCGGGGCCGAACTGGCGGCGGGCGCGGCCGGAGCCCTCGTCCTCGTCCTCCTCTCGGTCACGATCACCGTCGCCTTCGGCACGATCGGCCTCTTCGCGGCGCTGCGCTTCGGCTCCGGTGAGGCGGTCCAGGGTCTCTTCCCGGTCTTCTTCGTCTTCCTCTTCCTCTCGGCGATGACGCTGCCGCTCGACCTGCTGACCACCGACTGGTTCCACACGATCGCCAGCGTCAACCCGGTCACCTACCTGCTGGAGGCGATCCGCTCGCTGCTGATCGAAGGATGGGAGCTTGACGCCCTGGCGCTCGGGTTCGGGATCGCGGCGGCGATCGGGACCCTCGGGATGCTGGCCGCGAGCAGCGCCCTGAAGACGAGGCTGGTGCGAACGTGAGCGAGCCGCGAACCGCAGGGATCGCCGCCGTCGCCCGCGGGGTGGCCTGGCGCAGCATCCACAACTTCCTCACCAACCCGGCCTTCCTGGTCCCGGCGCTGATGTTCCCGCTCTTCTTCTTCGTCTCCTTCGCCGGTGGTCTGGCGGCGATCGAAAACGTCCCGGGCTTCGACTTCCCCAGCGGCTACACCGCCTTCCAGTTCGTCTTCGTGCTGCTGCAGTCGGCGGCCTTCGGCGGCGTCTTCACCGGCTTCGCGATGGCCCGCGACTTCGAGAGCGGCTTCGGCCGCCGCTACATGCTCGCCGCCAGCCACCGCAGCGGCATCGTCCTCGGCTACGCGCTGGCGGCCCTATTCCGCGCCTTCGTCACCTGGGCGGTGCTGACGACCGTGGCGCTGGTGGCGGGGATGGAGATCGCCGGCAGCGGCGGCGAAATCGTCGCCCTCTACGCCCTCGCCGTCCTCGTCAACGTCGCCGCCACCCTCTGGGCCGCCGGCGTCGCCCTCCGCGTCCGCTCGATCCAGGGCGGCCCGCTGATGCAGTTCCCCACCTTCCTCGTGCTCTTCCTCGCCCCCGTCTACGTCCCCCTCGACCTACTAAGCGGCTGGATCCACGCGATCGCCTCCGTCAACCCGATCACCGCCCTCCTAGAGGCCGGCCGCGGCCTGATCTCCGGCGACCCCGTCCTGGTAGGAGCCGCCTTCGCCATCGGCCTCGCCCTCTCCCTCCTCTTCGCCGCCTGGGCCAGAGGAGGCCTCCGCAGCGCCGAAGCAGCCGGGTAACAGCTGAATCATTCCCGCGGCTGGACCGCCGGGGATGGGGTGCCCTCGTACGGACACTCCCCAAAGCGAGCGAAGCGAGCGCGTCCGGTAGAGGGCACCCCATCCCCGCCCCGCCCCGCATCCTTCAACCAATCCGAGCTACCTAAGTGACCAAAGTCACTCCCCCGTCACACGCCGACGGCGAACCTCATCTTCTTGGCTCTCTGCGCTGAAACCCGGCAATTAGTGGCAGATCAAACTTGACGATCTAAAGTGTCTTTCGTGACGCAGAGACCCCTGGAGCTGATCCTTGCCCGCAACCTGATGTCGGCTCTCTCGACCCCAGCCTTCCTGGTCGACGAGGGCGGCCTCCTCGTCTTCTACAACGAAGCCGCCGGGATGCTGCTCGGCAAACGCTTCGAGGAGCTCGGCACCGTCGGCCCGCAGGAGTGGGGCTCGCTCTTCGGCCCCTTCGACGAGAGCGGCGAGCCGATCCCCTACGACGACCTGCCGCTGGTCCGCGCCGTCCGCGCCGGCCGACCCGCCCACGCCGAGCTGACCGTGCGCTCGACCGACGGCACCCAGCACGACGTCGAGGTCTCCGCTTTCCCGATCCAGACCCCGCACGGCTCGCAGGGCGCGATCGCCGTCTTCTGGCCCTCGCTGGCGAACGGCAACGGAGCCGGGCCAGCGTGAAGGTCAAGCTCTGGGGAACGCGGGGTTCGATCCCGGCCCCCGGGCCGGAAACGATCCGCTACGGCGGCAACACCTCCTGCGTCGGCGTCACCCTCGCCGACGGCTCGATGCTGGCGCTCGACGCCGGCACCGGCATCCGCTGCCTCGGCCTCTCCCTCCCGGACGAGCCGACCCGCCTCCACATCCTCCTCACCCACCTCCACCTCGACCACATCCAGGGCCTCGTCTTCTTCGCCCCCGCCTTCCGCCCGCAGACCGAGATCGTGATCTGGGGGCCCGCCTCCCCCGAGGCCTCGCTGCGCGACCGCATCGCCCGCTACATCTCCGCCCCGCTCTCGCCGGTCGAGGTGCGGGAGCTGCCCTGCGACGTCTCCTTCCGCCACTGCCCGGAGAGCGAGTGGGAGATCGGCTCGGCCCGGATCCGCTCCGCCTCGGTCTCCCACCGCGGCCCCACCCTCGGCTACCGGATCGACGACGGCGACTCCTCGCTCGCCTACATCCCCGACCACGAGCCCGCGCTCGGCGCCGACCTCGAGACACTGGAGGAGGACTGGATCTCCGGATACGAGCTCGCCCGCGACGCCTCGCTGCTGATCCACGACGGCCAGTACACCGACGCCGAGTACCCCGACCACGTCGGCTGGGGCCACTCGGCGACCTCGCACGCACTCAGCTTCGCTCGCCGCACCGGCGCCGAGCGCACCGTCCTCTTCCACCACGACCCGCTGCACTCCGACGACCAGCTCGACGCCCTCGCCGCCGAAGCGCGGAAGCAATGGGTCGACCTGGGAGGCGACGCCGCCGCGGTCGAGCTCGCCGCCGAGCGGGTCGAGTACGAGCTACCAGCGCGGGCGGCCAAAGCTCTAGCCTGAGCGGGTGCCCCCCGCCGAGAGGATCGAGGCAGCCGCGGAGCGCTCGCCGCTGGTGCGCAGCGCGCTCGAGCAGGCGCGGCGCGACCACGAGGGCCAGGTCCGCAACGGCAGTGGCGGCATGCCCTACGTCAAGCACCCGATCAGCGTCGCGGCGTTGCTCGAGGAGCGCGGCTACCGCGACGAGGTGCTAGCGGCGGCGCTGCTGCACGACGTCGTCGAGGACTCCGACACCGGCCTCGACGAGCTGCGGGAGAAGTTCGGCGAAGAGGTCGCGGGGATGGTCGGGGCGCTGACCGACGACGAATCGATCGAGGAGTACCGCCAGCGCAAGGCAGAGCACCGCGAACGGGTGGCGGCCGCGGGCGAGGAGGCGCTGGCGATCTACGGCGCCGACAAGCTGACCAACACCCGCACCCTGCTCGGCGCCTACGCCGAGGAAGGCGAGGCGGTGCGCGACGAGTTCAAGGTCCCGCTCGAGCTGAAGACGGAGATCTGGGAAGCCGACCTGGCGCTGCTGCGCGAGAAGGCGCCGGAGCTGCCCTTCCTCGACGACCTCGAGACCGAGCTCAGTCGTCTTCGGGCTTGCCTAGAGGCTCCTGCCCCGCCGAGAGGCTGAGGCGGCGCTGCAGCGGCAGCCCGAACCAGAAGAAGCCAATGACGAGGGTGGTGGAACCGGCCATCAAGATGGTCGCGGTGCTGCCGAAGAGGTAATCCGTGATCAGCATGACCGCCCCGGTCATGGCCAACGCCAAGAAAAAGAGACCGATGATCGAGAAGCGGTTGGAGTAGTAGACGAGTTTGCGCTTCTGCTGGTAGCGGAAGGTAATGCGGTGGTAGGCGGTCGGCGAGATCAGCATCACCGCCGAGATCGCGGTGCAGACGAGGGTCCCGAAGTAGGCGCCCTTCTGGAACGGGGTGATCTTTTCGAAGCCCTGCTGGAACGGGACCGCGAGCAGGAAGGCGAAGAGGACCTGGACGCCCGGCAGGGCGACGCGCAGCTCCTGCAGGAGCTCGGCCAGGTTGCGGTCGAGGCGTTCCTCCTCGGTCTCGTCGCGACCCGAATTGCGCTCCGGTTGATCCTTCTCCGTGGAGTTCCCGTTCTCCATTGCAGGACCATATGGCAATCGAGACGGCGATCGTCCTCTTCAACCGGGACCTCCGGGTCCACGACCATCCCGCCCTGGCCGCAGCGGCGCGGGCCGATTACACGGTGCCGCTCTTCGTCTTCGACCAGCGGCTGCTGGGGTCGCGCTTCGCGGCGCCGAACCGAGTCGCCTTCATGCTCGAGGCGCTGCGGGACCTCGACGAGGCGCTGCGCAGGGCCGGCAGCCGGCTCTTCGTCCGCCACGGCGACCCGGTGCGGGAGGCGATCGCGGTCGCGAGGGAATGCGGGGCGACCGCGCTCCACGTCAGCGCCGACTGGAGCGCCTACGCGCGGGCGCGGGAGGAGCGGCTGGCGCGAGCCTGCGCCGAGGAGCGGATCGAGTTCACGGCGCACCCGGGGGTGACTGTGGTGCCGCCCGGGGCGGCGACGCCGGCCAGCGGCGACCACTTCAAGGTCTTCACCCCCTATCACCGGGCCTGGGGCCAGTTGCCCTGGCGAGAAGGAGCAGGCGCACGGCGCGGGCTCTCGACGCCGAGCAGGCTGAAGGCCGGCCGGCTGCCCTCGCTCGACTTGCTGGTCAACGGGCAACCCTCACCGGAACGACTCCCGGGCGGTGAGCGCGAGGGACGGAAGCGGATGAGGGCCTGGCTCCGCGACGGCCTCGGCGGCTACGAGGACCGCCACGACGACCTGCCCGGCGACGGCACCTCCCGCCTCAGCGCCTATATCCGCTGGGGCTGCGTCTCGCCACTGGAGCTGGCGCGGGAGGCGGGCGGGCGGCGCGGCGGCGCTGCCTTCGTACGGCAGCTCTGCTGGCGCGACTTCCACCACCAGGTGCTGGCGGCAAACCCGTCCCTCCCCCACCGCGATTACCGCCCGCGTCGCGATCGCTGGTCGCGCTCGAAGCGCGCCTTCGAGGCCTGGCAAGAAGGCCGCACGGGCTACCCGCTGGTCGACGCGGCGATGCGGCAGCTGGCCGCGGAGGGCTTCATGCACAACCGGGCGCGAATGACCGTCGCCTCCTTCCTCTGCAAGGACCTCTACGTCGACTGGCGCCCCGGCGCCTGGCACTTCTGGGACCTCCTGACCGACGGCGAGATCGCCAACAACGCCGGCAACTGGCAGTGGGTGGCGGGGACCGGCAACGACACCCGTCCCAACCGCGTCCTCAACCCGGTGCGCCAGGCCCAACGCTTCGACCCCGAAGGCCATTACGTGCGTCGCTACCTGCCGGAGCTGGAACAGGTCCGCGGCAGGGCGATCTTCGAACCCTGGCGGATGGAAGGCTTCGAGCGCCTCGACTACCCGCCGCCGCTCGTCGACCACGACGAGGCCGCGGCGGCGTTCCGAGCCCATCGCGGCGGCTGACTCGGCATAGGATCGGCGGATGGGACGACTGGCGGTGATCCTCGGCAGCAACGCCCTCGGGCCGGGTGGGGAGGAGATCGCGGCGGCGGCGGCCGAGCAGGGGGCGGCGATCGTCCAGCGCCACAGCAGCGACGGCGTCTTCGTCCTCCCCCACGCGATCGACCACGCGGCGACGCTGCGACCGCTGGTCGAGCAGGGGTGCGACCGGGTGCTGGCGATCGGCTCGGTCGGCTCGCTGCGGCCCGAGGAGCTCGGCGTCGGCGACCTCGTCTGCCCCGACGATTTCATCGCCCTCAACCTCGGCGGCTCGATCTTCGAGGACGCCCGCGCCCATTCCGCCCCCGGCTTCGACCGGCGCTGGCGCGAGGAAGTCATCGCGGCCTGGAGCGAGGGCGGGCAGGCGCCGCGCGACGGCGGCGTCTATTGGCAGGCGCGGGGACCGCGCTTCGAGACGCCGGCCGAGATCCGGCTGATGGCGGCGCACGCGCACGTGGTCGGGATGACGATCGCCTCCGAGTGCGTCGTCGCCGGCGAGCTCGGCCTCGACTACGCCGCCCTCTGCGTCGTCGACAACCTCGCCAACGGCCTCGGCGAGGGTGAGATCAGCGTCGAGGAGCTGGAAGCGGACCGCCTGATCAACGCCGAGCGCCTGCGCGAGGGCCTGGCCGCGGTGCTGCCCCGGCTCGGGGCGGTGGGCCGATGACGCTGACGGTCGAGAACGCGCTGCTGGATGGGGAGCGGGTCCGGGTTCGCTGCGAGGACGGGATGATCGCGGCGATCGGCCCCGAGGTGACGCCCCGACCGGGCGACGAGACGCTCGACGCCGGCGGTGCCCACCTGCTGCCGCCGCTGGTCAACGGCCACACCCACGCGGGGATGACTCTGTTCCGCGGCTCTGGCGGCGACCTGCCGCTGATGCCGTGGCTGGAAGAAAAGATCTGGCCGATCGAGGCAAAGCTGACCGACGAGGACGTCTACTGGGGCGCCCGCCTCGCCTGCGCCGAGATGCTCCGCACCGGCACCACCCGCTTCTGGGACATGTACTGGCACCCCGAGGCGACGGCGCGGGCGGTCGCCGACGCCGGCCTTCGGGCGACGATCGGGGCGCCGCTCTTCGACCTCGGCGGCAGCCCGGCGCAGCTGCGCGAGATGGCCCACCGCGGCTTGGAGGCGCTCGCCGACTGCGGCCCGCGGGTCGCCCCCGCCCTCGCCCCGCACGCGATCTACACGGTCAGCGAAGAGTCGCTGCGCTGGATCGGCGAGCTCAGCGCCGAGAAACAGCTACCGGTGCAGATCCACCTCTCCGAGACCGAGAAAGAGGTCCAGGACTGCCTCGCCGAGCACGGCGAGCGGCCCGCCTTCTACCTCGACCGGGTCGGGCTGCTGAGCGAGCGCTCCGTTCTCGCCCACGGGGTCTGGCTCGACCCCGACGAGCTGGCGCTGGTGGCCGAGCGCGGTGCCACCGTCGTCACCAACCCGGTCGCGAACATGAAGCTCGCGGTCGGCGGCGTCTTCCCCCACCACGCCGCCCGCACCGCCGGCGTCGCCGTCGGCCTCGGCACCGATGGCGCCGGCTCCAACGACTCGCTCGACCTGCTCTCGGACCTGAAGACCTTCGCCCTCCTCCAGAAGCACGCCGCCGCCGATCCGACCGCGATCGACGCCGCCGAGGCCTGGGCCGTCGCCACCGGCGCCCGCGCGCCCCGGCTCGGCGCCACCCCGCTCGAGCCCGGCGCGCCCGCCGACTTCGTCCTCATGCGTGCCGACTCGCCCGAACTGGGTATCGGCGAGCTGATGGCCGATCTTGTCTACGCCGCCACCGGCGCCGCCGTCGCCGGGGTCGTCGTCGCCGGCGAGGTGCCGATGCGCGACGGGGAAGTCCCGGGGCTGGAGGAAGTCGTCGCCCGCGCCGCCGAGCGCGCCCGGCGCTTGGGCCTCCAGCCGTAGCCGAGAGCCGGCGACTCGACCGTGACATCAAAGCTTGCGGTAATCGAAAACCGCCTCTAGAATCGGCTCGTCCCTGCGAAGACCGGTTGAAGCCCTCGACACGAGCGCTCCCTCTTGGCAAGGGACGGACATAGCTTCACGTCGGTGCGCCGATACGGCAAAGAGCCATCGCTCTACGGGAGGCGCGGCCCTACAAAGGAAAGCACCTGACGCGAAGCAGCCAGCTCATAGCCTTGCCCAGAGCTGGTGGCAGGTGATAAATGGCAAGCGATTGATCGGAGTGCAATTTCGTTCTAGTCGCACGAGCTGATTTCCAGGCAAGGTGGGAACGGCAAAGCGTGCGCCAAGGACAGAAATTGCTTTTCCCGCAGCCTCGCAAGAGGGCCGTTCCCAAACCCCCAGACCTGGCGCCGGATCTCTCCAGCCCGGAGAAGATCCAGCTGTCGATCGATCAAAACCTGGCGCTCTTCTTCGACGCCAAACGCCGCCAAGAGCAGAACGCGGCCGAAGCCGGGCGGATCGAGAACGACAGTGCGCAGTTCACTCTATTCCAGAGACGCGTTCTGTTTGCTTTCGAAATCGCGATCACGGTGATCTGCTTGATCGCCTTGGTCTACTTCGGCGCGACCAATCCGGAATCGATCCTCACCCTGGTCAGCGGAGGCGGTTCGCTGGCGGGGATCGCCTCGCTGCTGACTCGGAAACGGCGAGAGACCACCTCTGCGTGAGCCGGCCACAGACGGGGTATAGGCTCGCTCCAGTGGCAACCGGGGAGCCCACTGCCGAAGCGCAGCCCAGCTCAGAGGCCTCCTCGGTCCGCTACGAGGAGGCGACCAAACGCTATCCCGGCGCCTCCTCCCCGGCCGTCGACAGGCTGACGCTGGAGGTCCCGGCAGGCGAGATCTGCGTCCTCGTCGGGCCCTCCGGCTGCGGCAAGACGACGGCGATGCGGATGGTCAACCGCACGGTCGAGATCAGCGAGGGGGACGTCCTCGTCGGCGACGGCTCGGTGCGCGACCGCGAGCCAGCGCAGCTGCGACGGGAGATCGGCTACGTGATCCAGCAGATCGGCCTCTTCCCCCACCGCACGATCAGCGAGAACATCGGCGCCGTCCCCCAGCTACTCGGCTGGAAGAAGGAGCGGATCCGCGAGCGCAGCGCCGAGCTGCTGGAGCTGATCGGGCTCGACCCCGAGCTCGGGGACCGCTACCCGGCCCAGCTCTCCGGCGGCCAGCAGCAGCGCGTCGGCGTCGCCCGGGCGCTGGCGGCGGACCCGCTGGTGATGCTGATGGATGAGCCCTTCGGCGCGATCGACCCGATCAACCGCGAGCGTTTGCAGAACGAGTTCCTCCGCCTGCAGGCGGAGATCCGCAAGACCGTCCTCTTCGTCACCCACGACATCGACGAGGCGATCAAGATGGGCGACCGGATCGCGGTGATGCGCGAGGGCGGCCGGGTCGAGCAGTACGCGACGCCGGCGGAGCTGTTGATGGCGCCCGCCAACGAGTTCGTCGAGGACTTCGTCGGCGCCGACCGGGCGCTGAAGCGGCTGGCGCTGATGCGGGTCGCCGACATCGACCTCTGGGAGGCGCCGCTGGCCTTCGTCGGCCAGGCGACCGGCGAGGTGCGGGCGAAGCTGGCGGCGCCGGACGTCGAAGTCCCCCACGCCCTGCTGGTCGACGGCGAGCGGCGACCGCTCGGCTGGCTCAGCGAGCGCGATCTCGCCGGCGACACCGTCCCCAGCCGGCCCGACTCGCCGCTGGGTCCGGTGCTCGACCTGGACGACGTGATGCGCGACGCCCTCGCCGACCTCCTCCAGGGCGAGGCCCAGTACGCGCCGGTCGTCGACCGCCGCGGCGCGATCGCCGGCGTCCTCTCGGTCGAGATCATCTCCGAGTTCCTCGGCTCGCCGGAGGCGAAGAGCGACGAGCACCCAGCGGTGGAGCGGCCGCATGACTAGCCCGATCGTCCTCGCGGCGGCGGGTGAAGTCGGGGGCGACTTCTTCAAAGAACGCACCTCCGGCACGTTGCCGTGCCAGGCCAACGAATCCCATCTCTTCTGCTTCGACTGGGCGAAGGAAAACATCGACCGCTACGGGACGCCGGCGCAGCAGCACCTGGAAATCGTCCTCCTCTCGGTCCTGATCGGCTTCGTCGTCGCCTTCGCGCTGGCGCTGTTGGCTCACCGGACGCGGTGGCTGCAGCCGCCGCTGCTTGCCACCACGGGGGTCCTCTACACGATCCCCAGCATCGCCTTCTTCTTCCTGCTGCTGCCGCTGACCGGCTTCGGCAGGGACACGGCGGTCATCGTCCTCTCCGCCTACACCCTGCAGATCATCTACCGGAACACCATGCTCGGCCTCGACAACGTCCCCGACTCGGTCAAAGACGCCGCCCGCGGCATGGGGCTGACGAACCGTCAGATCCTCTGGAAGGTCGAGCTGCCGCTGGCGACGCCGGAGATCATCGCCGGCTTGCGGGTGGCAACCGCCAGCACGATCGCGATCACCACCCTCGTCGTCCTGATCAGCGCCGGCGGGCTGGGGACCGAGATGTACGGCTCGAACTTCAACTTCCCGACCGCGATCCTCATCGCCGTCGCGATCATCGCCTTGATGGTGCTCGCCTTCGACCTCCTCCTGCTGACGGCACAGCGGCTGCTGACGCCGTGGCGAAAGGTGAAGCCGCGGTGAACGCCCATCCTCTCGTCGCTTCCTTCAGCGGCGCCGTCGAATTCATCTTCACCCCGCAGGAATCGAACGTCACCGGGGGCAAGGAGGTCGGCGGCTTCGACAAGACGATGGAACTGCTGGTCGGTCACATCGAGGTGACGGTGCTCGCCCTCGCCATCGCGCTCTTGATCGGATTGCCCCTTGGCCTCTATCTCGGTCACAAGGGGAGGGGCGAACTCGTCGCCGTCGGCATCGGCAATGCCGGGCGGGCGATTCCCGAGCTGGCGGTGATCGCCCTGGTCGCGACCCTGGTCGGCATCGGGATGAGGAACGTCGCACCGGCCCTGGCGCTGCTGGGCATCGCCCCAATCCTCAACAACGCCTACGTCGGCGTCCGCCAAGTGGATCCCGCCGCCGTCGACGCCGCTCGCGGAATGGGCATGAGCGAGCTCAGCATCATCCGCAAGGTGGAGCTGCCGCTGGCGGTGCCGACGGTGATGGGCGGCATTCGCGGGGCCGCGATCGTGATCGTCGCCACTGCCACGATCGCGCCCCTGGCCGGAGTCGAATCGCTTGGCGACTTCATCCTCAACCGCAACGTCTACGGCGAAAACGGGCTGCTGGCCGGGGCGATGCTCGTCGCGCTCCTCGCCCTCACCATCGAGGGTTCGCTGGCCCTCCTGCAGCGCCGCCTGACTTCCGACGGGCTGAAGGTAAAGACTGCGTAACACAGACTCGCCAATCCACCCCAACTAGGAGGCAATCAGTGAGGATCGATCAGACGAGAGTGCGGGTGCTGCTTGCGGCACTGGCGGCGCTCGCGCTGACCCTTGGCGTCGCCGCCTGCGGCAGCGACGACAGCACCACTTCCGGATCCACCGAAGGTGGCGGAGGGGGCGCAATCCAGTCCAACCCCGACAACGGCAAAGTCAGCCTGACGATCGGCTCGAAGAACTTCCCCGAACAGGAAATCCTCGGGGAAATCTACGCGCAGGCGCTGACCGCGGCCGGCTACAAGGTGAAGAGCGCGCTCAACCTCGGCTCCGAAACGGTCGCCCTGAAAGCGGTGAAGGGCGGGCAGATCTCCGGTTACCCGGAGTACGCCAGCACCGCCCTCACCTCGTTCTTCGGCCTCGAACCCGAAGAAGTGCCCGCCGACGCGACCGAAGCGTGGGAAAAGGCGAACGAAGAATTCGAAAAGGAAAACCTGCAGGCGTTCGAACCGACTCCGTTCGCCAGCGCCAACGCCGTCGGCACGACCAAGGAGACCGCCGACAAATACGGGCTGAAGACCGTCTCCGACCTCGAAGGCGTCTCCGAGAAACTGTCCCTCTTCGGGTCGCCCGAGTGCCGCCAGCGGATCGACTGCCTGGCCGGGCTGGAAAAACTGTACGGGCTGAAGTTCAAGTCGTTCACGCCCGTCGACATCGGCCTCCGCTACACGGTGCTGGAAAAGGGTCAGGCTGACCTCTCGATCCTCTTCACCACCGACCCGCAGCTCTCGGCCGAGAGCGACAAGTTCGTCATCCTCGAAGACGACAAGGAAGTCTTCCCGGCTGGCAACGTGATCTTCGTGACCACCAAGCAGGTCGCCGAAGAAGCGGGGCCGGACTTCGAAGAGACGATCCTGCAGGTTCAGGAAGGGCTTGACCTGAAGGTCGTCCAGGAGCTGGATGCTCGGGTCGAACTCGAAAAGGAGACGCCGAAGCAGGCGGCTCAGGCTTACCTCGAATCAGCGGGGTACGTCGGTTAGGTAGCGGTTGGGCGAGGGCCGGTGGGGGTGCCCCGGGAGCACCTCCGCCGGCTGGATCGCCCCTGGCTGACGCCTCAAGAGTCGGTGGCCCGGCTTCATGCTGAGTACCCGGGGCACCCCCACCGGCCCTCGCTGCGAGCTACGCGACGGCGTGTTCGCCCGTTGCGGATTCGTGGCGGCCTTTGATGTGGCTGAAGCTGAGGTGGGCGGCCCAGGCCGCAGCTAGGCCGCTGATCCCGGCCAGGACAAGGGCCACGCGGGGGTCATAGCTCTCGGCCAGCCAGCCGGTGAGGGGGGCGCCGATGGGGGTGGAGCCGAGGAAGACGACGGAGTAGAGGGCCATTACGCGGCCTCGCATCTCGGGGGTGACGGCGAGCTGGAGGGTGGAGTTGATCGTTGCCGCGAAGGTGACGGCGGCGGCGCCTAGGAGGGCGAGCATGACTATCTCCAATGCGAGGCTGGGCATTGCGGCGGCGAGCAGGGCGGAGAGGCCGAAGGCGAGCGCGCCGCCGGCGATGAGGCGCGGACCGGTGTGGCCGCGGTGGCCGTTGACGAGGGCGCCGGCGATCGAGCCGACGGCCATCGCCGAGACGAGGCTGGCGTAGGTCATCGCCCCGGACTCGAAGCTGAACTTGGCGAGCAGCGGCAGCACCACCTGGAAGTTGAAGCCGAGCGTCCCGACCAGCGCCATCAGCGCCAGCGGCACCATCAGCTCCGGGGTTTTCCTGACGTAGCGGAGGCCGGCGCGAATCGCACCGGGCTCGGGCTCGGCGACCGGCGCCGCCTGCAGCCGGGCCGGGTCCATCCCCCACAGCGCCAGGATCATCGCCACGAAGGTGAGCGCGTTGAGGCCGAAGCAGGGGACGACGCCGACGGTCGCGATCAGGATGCCGGCCAACGCCGGGCCGACGATCCGCGCCGCCTGGACGATGACGCTGTTGAGGCTGACCGCGTTGACGACCCGGCCGGGGCCAACCATCTCGTAGACGAAGCTCTGGCGGGTCGGGTTGTCGACCGCGTTCAGCGAGCCGAAGGCGAAGACCGCCAGGTAGACCATCCACGGCGTGACGACGCCGGCCGCGGTGACGGCGAAGAGGCCGAGCGCCGGCACCATCATCAGCGCCTGCGTCGTCATCAGCAGCCGCCGCTTCGGGATCCGGTCGGCAAGCAGCCCGCCCCAGGCGCCGATCAGCAGCATCGGCAGGAACTGCAGGGCGGTGGTGAGGCCGACGGCGACGCCGCTGTCGGTCAGGGTGAGGATCACCCAGACGGCGGCGACGGTCTGCATCCAAGTGCCCGAGAGGGAGATCAGCTGGCCGGCGAAGTAGCGGCGGTAGTTGGGGACCTGCAGCGAGTTGAACGAGTGACGGAGGGCGGCGCTCACCCTCGGTCACCCTCCCGCATCCGCTCGAGAATCTCGGCCGCGCGCTCGAGCGTCTCCACTTCCTCGGCCGTGAGGTCCTTCATGCGGCGGGCCAGATAGGCGTTCTTGCGGCCGCGCAGGCGCCGCAGTCGCTCGCGGCCGGCGCCGTTGACGCTGACCAGGGCGCTGCGCCCATCCTGCGGGTCGGGGGCGCGGTCGATCAGCCCCTCCCGCTCCAGGCAGCCGAGGGTGCGGGTGATCGTCGGCCGTTTCACCCGCTCGATCGCGGCGATCTCACTCGGGGTCAGCGGCCCGTGCCGCTCGATCGTCGCCAGCGCGGCGGTCGAGGTCGGGGTGAGGCCGCTCGTCTCGGCCGCCGCCTCCTGGCGCAGGCGCCGGGCGGTGCGGACGATCGCGGTCCGCAGGTGCGCGGCGCGCTCGGCCAGAGGTGGTTGGGTGCGATGCTCGGTCGGGTTCATCATCATGATTAGCGTTGGTAATTAGTTTAGCAAACTAGTTGTGTGACCAAAGTGACTGCACCGGGAACTTTCCTGCGCTTACGCTTTGCGAGATGGCGGCAAGAGCCGAGTACGACGTAGCGATCGTCGGCGCCAGCCTCTCCGGCTGCACGGCGGCGATCTTGCTCGGCCGCGCCGGCGCCAAGGTCGCCTTGATCGAGAAGAGCCCCGACCCGCAGGCCTACAAGCGCGTCTGCTCGCACTTCATCCAGGCCTCGGCGGTGCCGACGATTGAACGCCTCGGCCTCTACGAGCCGATTCTCGAGGCGGGCGGGCTGCGCTCGCGCTTCCACTCTCGGACCCCGTGGGGATGGATCGAACCGACCGAGAAGCGCGAGGCCTACTGCCTCAACCTGCGCCGCTCGCTGCTCGACCCGATGCTGCGGGAAGCGGCGGGCGAGGAGCCGAACGTCGAGCTGATGCTGGGCCAGAGCGCCGGGCGGCTCCTCCGGGACGGCGACGCCTTCAGCGGCGTCGAGGTCCGCGACCGCGAGGGGAACGAGCGGGAGGTCCGGGCACGGCTCGTGGTCGGCGCCGACGGCCGCGACTCCCACGTCGCCGAGCTGGCGGGGGTGAACGAGAAGACCCTCCCCCACAACCGGCTCGCCTACGGCGGCTACTTCGAGGGGCCGAAGCCGCGGTTCTGGCCCGACAGCGCCGTCTGGCTGCTCGACCCCGACATGGCCGCCGCCTTCCCCACCGACGGCGGCCAGGTCTTCTACATCGCGATGACTCACAAGGACCGCGCCCCCGAGTTCAAGGCCGACCCCGAGCGGGCGCTGGTCGAGCATGTCGCCGGCGTACCCGAGCCGCCGCCGATCCGCGAGAGCAAATGCGTCGCCCCGGTGATCGGCAAGATCGAGATGCCGAACCGGATTCGCGGACCGATCGCCCCCGGCCTAGCGCTGATCGGCGACGCCGCCCTCGCCACCGACCCGATCTTCGGCGTCGGCTGCGGCTTCGCCTTCCAGTCCGGCGAATGGCTGGCCGACAGCGTCTCCCCCGCCCTGCAGGGAGTCGAGTCGCTCGACAACTGCCTGCGCCGCTACCGCAAGCGCCACCACCGCCAGCTCGGTTTCCACGCCCGCGTCATCCACGACTACTCGACCGGCCGCAAGTTCGACCGGTTCGAACGGGCGATGATCTCGACCGCGATCCGCGATCCGCAGGCAGCGGCGCTCTTCGAGGCCGTAGGTACGCGGCGGATAACGCCGCCGCAGGCGCTTGTCCCGATGGCCAAACGAATCGCAATCGCTAACGTCCGGCGCCTGGTGAGCGCCGGATGACCGACCAAGCCGAGGCGCGCGACAAGCGCTGGATCGCGCTGATCCTGCTCTGCTCGGCCCAGTTCGTGGTCGTGCTCGACGCCTCGATCGTCAACGTCGCCCTGCCGACGATCGGCGAAGCGCTCGAATTCACCGAGAGCAGCCTGCCCTGGGTCGTCAACGCCTACGTCCTCACCTTCGGCGGCTTCCTCCTGCTCGGCGGCCGCCTCGCCGACCTGCTCGGCCGCCGCCGCGTCTTCATGTTCGGGCTCGTGCTGTTCGCGATCGCCTCGCTTTTCGGGGGCCTGGCGAGCAGCTCCGGTCAGCTGATCGCCGCCCGCGCCGTGCAGGGGCTGGGCGCCGCAATCCTCTCCCCCGCCGCCCTCTCGATCGTCGCCACCACCTTCCGCGACGGCGCCGAGCGCAACAAAGCGCTGGGGATCTGGGGCGCGGTGGCGGGCTCTGGCGGGGCCGCCGGCGTCCTCCTCGGCGGCATCCTCACCGAATACCTCGGCTGGGAGTGGGTGCTGTGGGTGAACGTGCCGATCGGGATCGCCGCCGCCGCCCTGGCACCGCGGCTGATCGCCGAATCCCGCGCCGAGCAGGAGGTGCGCACCTTCGACGTCGCCGGGGCGATCACGATCACCCTCGGCCTCTCGGCCCTGGTCTTCGCCCTGCTCGACGCCGAAGACGCCGGCTGGGGCTCGGCCCAGACGATCGGGGTGCTCGCCGCCGCCGCGGTCCTGCTGATCGCCTTCGTCGCGATCGAGCGCCGCTCCCGCGCCCCCCTCGTCCCCTTCTCGATCTTCCGCCTGCGGACGATCACCGGCGCCAACGTCGTCGGCATCCTCGTCGGCGCCTCGCTCTTCTCGATGTTCTTCTTCATCTCGCTCTACATGCAGCAGGTGCTCGGCTACAGCGCGATCGAGGCCGGGCTCTCCTACCTGCCGCTGGCGGTCTCGATCATCCTCTCGGCCGGGATCGCTTCGAGCCTGGTGACCAAGGTCGGCTTCAAGCCGATCCTCGCCGCCGGCATGGTCCTGATCGCGATCGGCCTCCTCTGGTTCTCCCAGATCAGCCCCGATGGCACCTTCCTCGCCGACATCCTCGGCCCCTCCCTCTTCGCCGCCGTCGGCCTCGGCTTCGCCTTCGTCCCGGTTACGATCGCCGCCGTCTCCGGCGTCGAGGACCGCGAGCAAGGGTTGGCGAGCGGCCTGATCAACACCTCCCAGCAGGTCGGCGGCGCCCTCGGCCTCGCCGTCCTCGCCGCCATCGCCAACTCCGAGATCGGCAACTCCCGCGACCCCGCCACCCTCACCGACGGCTTCTCCTCCGCCTTCCTCGTCGGCGCCGGCTTCGCGATCCTCGGCCTCCTCGCCACCCTTCTCCTGATCCGCAACGCCGACAGCCGCGCCCATGTCGAGCTGGGGGCGGAACCAGTGACGGAATCCAGCTCTTAAGTCGCGTCTCCGAACCAAATGACACAGAAGTGTCATTTCTTTGAGCCAATTCAGTAATGCCTATTGAAGTAGCGGATTTCGTCCCTAGGATCGGCAGCCGGAGGGTGATGGAGGCGGGTGCCTCCACGTGTTTGACAACCACTGTGCCCGGCCAACCCCCGGGTCCGGTTCGAGTCCGGCGCCCTCCGCAGACATAGACCGTCGGAGCAGCTGGGTCAGGGCGTGTTCTGCCGTGGTACCTTGAGGCAGGTTGTCAAGCACGTGCGGGGTGGTTCCCCGCTTCACCAGACTCGACCCGCTCCGGCGGGTCTTGTCGTTCTTAGAGCCGACTAGGCCTCTCCGGCCAGCAGCTTCACCGCGTCCATGGAAGGTGAGAAGAAGTATCCGCCCGCCGTGGTGATCACCCACCTCAGCATCGTCAGGTGATGATCCGGCGGCAGGGTGAACTGGGGCTCCGGAACGTCTTGCGAGGTGATCGGGTCTCGGCCGTCCCCTCCCTGGGGAAAGTCTGGTTGATTCGCCCACTGCGTCTGCAAGAACTCGAAGCCGCGTTCGATCGAGGCTTGGTAGCAACCGAACAACAATCCTCGATCCTGATGGTCAGGTGGCGCCCCTTCGCCCGATACGCGGGCTCGGTTGCCTCGAAGTCGGGGCCGTATGGGATCCCGCGGCGCAGGATGCGATGGCTCTCCGCTTCCTCCTTGCCCGGCGGGTTCTCGTTCCTGGGGTACATCTTCCGGATATGAGCTGCGCGGGGAACAAGGTGCCCATCCACGTCCTGGGGCTCGAACTCGAAGTTGTTGATCTTCTCGTCCTCCAGGATCGAAGGGTCCTCAACCGATGGATCGGCAACCTGGGGGTCGAAGTTGGGGTCTTGGTCGTGGGTCACCTCTAGAGGGGCGCCGCTCTTATAGCGCCCCACCAACTTGGCCTCCATCAGATCCCGGCGCAACCCAGTCTCGGCAGACGCCCTTCGAATGAAGTCGTTGAAGCCTCCTACGTCTTGGCGAAGGCGGCGGAATACGAAGAAAGAGCCGTTCACCGCCCAAGAGGGGAACTGCGGCGGCGGCGGGGCGGGAACCGGCTGATAAGCACCGGGGGCCTGAACTGGCGGCGGCGCATTCCCCGGTTGGGTCGGATAACCGAGGATGAACTCCCCAGCCGGGATCATCTCCTGCCCAGGCTTGGGCTCGTCAGTGAGGCCGGTCACGCCTGGCTGTGAAATGCCGTCCCTGAAGCCAAAGTGCTCGTGGCTGTGATTGTCGCCGGGTCTGGCGTGGCCATCGAAAGACCCGACCTCTTCCACCCGGGAGGCATGGGTGTGGTGGCTCAACTGAGTCTGCAGGCGGTCAATGTCTTCAGCCTGATCGGCCGCAAGGATGGCGAGGGCATGAACCTCTTCCTGAAAGGGAGGCACCCAATTATTCGGCGCGCTTTCGTCGACATCTCCGAGATGAGGAGCTCGTGCCGGCATCCCTTCGCGAAATGCCAGCTCGAAGAGATCTAATTCCGGAGCCTCGAGCAATTGCAGACCAGGGAGGGAAAGAAGCAGGTTGAACCAGCGTTTCGGCTCGGGATCCCTACCTCGATTGCGGTTCCACTTGAAACTGCGATTGGCCTCCGCAATTTTCTCCGCCGTGTCTATCTCCCGCCGAGCTACGTGAAGAAATCGTTGCCCAGATGCTTTGTCTGGGAAGCGGAGCAGCACAAAGCGCTGGTGGGGTTTGTTGAAGCCGGCGATATTGCCTTGGATCTGGTCCAAGGCGAGAGCCTGGCCCTCGGCACCTGCCTCCATCGTTCCACTCCTTCCAGATCAGAGTTGAAGTGGCGAAGGTACTGGACAGGTACATATAAATACCTAAAGGGAGCGGCTTTTTACGGCAGTTTGCGGAAGAACGAGGGTTAACTCAAGAGGACGTCGAAGCAGATCCGGATGGACGAGCGCAGCATTCGCTGGCGGGAACGGCTGAACACGCCGATGCTGATCGCGGCGGCGCTGACGGTGCCGATGGTGGCGATCACCGAGTCGAAACCGGGCGGCACGGTGGAGGACGTGGCGGTGATTCTCAACTGGGTCGCCTGGCTCGCGTTCCTGTTCGAGCTGGTGGTGATGCTGAGCGTGGCGCCGGATAAGAAGGCCTGGCTTCGGCGCCATCCGCTCGACGTGGTGATCGTGGTCCTAACGCCGCCGGTGCTGCCGGCGGGGCTGCAGAGCCTGCGGGCCCTGCGGCTGCTGAGATTGCTGCGGCTCCTCCGCTTGGCTCAACTCTCCCGCGAGGTCTTCTCCCTTGAGGGCGTCCGCTTCGCGCTGCTCCTGGCGGTTCTGACGATCGTCGCCGGCGGGGCCGCCTTCACCGGATTCGAGAAGCAGCAGCACCTCAACTTCTGGGAGGGGAGCTACTGGGCGCTGACGACGATGACCACGCTTGGGTCGAACGTCTACCCGACGACGACCGGCGGCCAGATCGTCTCCACGGTGATCCTCCTCATCGGGATCGGCTTCGTCGCCCTCCTCACCGGCTCCTTCGCCCAGCGCTTCCTCGCCCCCGAAATCGCCGAGATCGAGGAGGAGCTGGAAGAGGAGCAGTTGAGCGCCGAGGCGTTGGCGCTGCGGGAACTGAAGAGCGTCCAGGAGCAGCTGCAGGCGCTCGAGGTCGCGATCGAGCGGATGGCCCATGCCCCGAAGGGGCGCAGTTAGTCGGCCTTCGCCTGCTCCTCGGCGATCTTCGACTCCAGCTCCTTCATCACTTCCGGGTCGCGGAGGGTGGTGACGTCGCCCAGGGCGCGGCCCTCGGCGATGTCGCGCAGGAGCCGGCGCATGATCTTGCCGGAGCGGGTCTTCGGCAGGTCCTCGGCCCAGACGATCCGCTTCGGGCGGGCGAATTTGCCGATCCGCTCGGCGACGGTGCCGCGAATCCCCTCGACCAGCTCATCGCTTTCGGCCTTCTCCCCCCGCACGGTGACGAAGGCGCAGATCGCCTGGCCGGTGTCCTCGTCGGATTCGCCGATCACCGCCGCCTCGGCGACGTCGGGATGGGCGACGATCGCCGACTCGACCTCGGCGGTCGAGAGGCGGTGGCCGGAGACGTTGACGACGTCGTCGATCCGGCCGATCACCCAGAAGTAGCCGTCCTCGTCCTTGCGCGCCGCATCGCCGACCAGGTAGCGCTCCTTGCCAAACCGCTTGAAGTAGGTCTCGACGAAGCGGTCGTCCTCTTTGTAGAGACCGCGCAGCATCGAGGGCCATGGCCGCTCCAGGACCAGCAGTCCCTGCCCTTCGGACATTGGCTTCCCCTCGCGCTCGTCTACCACCGAGGCCTCGACCCCCGGGAAGGGCGTCGTCGCCGAGCCGGGCTTGGTGGAGGTGATGCCCGGCAGCGGCGTGATCATCATCGCGCCGGTCTCGGTCTGCCACCAGGTGTCGACGATCGGGCAACGGCCACCGCCGATCACCTCCCGGTACCAGAGCCAGGCCTTGGGGTTGATCGGCTCCCCGACCGAGCCCAGCAGGCGCAGCGAGGAGAGGTCGTGTTCGGCCGGGATCTCAGCGCCCCACTTGATGAAGGTGCGGATCGCGGTCGGCGCCGCGTAGAGGATCGTCGCCTCATAGCGGGCGACGATCTCCCACCAGATCCCCTTGTGCGGGTAGTCGGGCGCCCCCTCCCACATCACCGAGGTCGCCCCATTGGCGAGCGGGCCGTAGACGATGTAGGAGTGGCCGGTGACCCAGCCGACGTCGGCCGCGCACCAGTAGACGTCGGACTCCGGCTTCAAGTCGAAGACGTAGCGGTGGGTGGCGGTGACGCCGGTCATGTAGCCGCCGGTGGTGTGGAGGATCCCCTTCGGCTTCGCCGTCGAGCCCGAGGTGTAGAGGATGTAGAGCGGGTGCTCGGCCTCCATCGGCTCGGCCGGACACTCGGGGTCAGCTGCGTCCATTACCTCGTCGTAGAAGACGTCGCGGCCATCGGTCATCGGCACGTCGATCCCGGTGTGGCGGACGACGACGATCTTCTCCAAGGCGTGGTGGTTGGCCATGTGCTCGTCGACCTGCGGCTTGATCGGCGCCGTCTTGCCCTTGCGGCGGGCGCCGTCGACGGTGACCAGCGCCTTCGCTGCGGAGAAGTCCATCCGCTCGGCGACCGACTCGGCCGAGAAGCCGCCGAAGACGACGTTGTGGGGGGCGCCGATGCGGGCACAGGCGAGCATCGCGACGACGACCTCGGGGATCATCGGCAGGTAGATCCCGACCACGTCGCCCTTTTCGACGCCGAGGTCCTTGAGCGCGTTGGCGAAGCGCTGGACGTCGCGGTGGAGGTCGGCGTAGGTGACCTCGCGCTCCTCCCCCTCCTCACCGCGCCAGTGGTAGGCGACGCGGCCGCCGTTGCCGGCCTCGACGTGGCGGTCGAGGCAGTTGTAGCTGGCGTTCAGCCTCCCGTCCGCGAACCACTTGTAGAAGGGCGGGTTCGAGTCGTCGAGCCCCTGCGTCGGCTCGACGTCCCAGTCGAGCAGCCCCTTCGCCTGCGCCGTCCACCAGGCCTCGGGGTCGGCCGCCGCCTCCTCGTAGACCTTCGGGTCGCTCCAGAGCGCGTTCGCCCGGAACTCCTCCGGCGGGTCGAACCGCTCAACCTTGAGGAGCTCCTCCAGCTTCCCCTCCAAATTCATAAAACAAAAGTACCTGAGCGTGCCTGACCAAGCAGATCAAGGACGCAGGGAGCGTGGCGTGCTCTGCACGCGAGCGACCGAGGACGCCGATATGCGCCGGTCAGGTGCGCTCAGAGTCCTGCTGGGTGCCTGGCGATGAAACCTTCTGGCGAGTCCACCCAGGGGTCGTGCCAGCGAGGGCCGGGACCCCCGACCGTGTCGAAGGCGATGCCGGCGACGACCATCCAGGCGTGGCCGGAGTTGGCGTAGACGGTGATCCAGCGACCTGGGCCCGGTTCGCCCCAGGTCTCGAGGCCGGTCGAGTCGAGCGGGCTTTCCAGCAGGCCGCCGCCGTGGAGGGCGTAGCTGACCGCCCCGGAGCAGTCGTAGCCTTCGGATTCGAAGGAGCCGTGGCCGCCACCCCAGATATAGGGGGTGGTGGCGATCGCGTTGCCGGCTGAGATCACGTCCTTGACCGCCTGCGGCGCCGAGGCCGGAGCGCTGGCTTCGCTTTCGTTGATTACCTGCGCTTCCTGGCCGGGGTTGAGCGGCGCCGGCATCTGGCCGGTCGTCGCGTCGCCGCCTTCGGAGGCGACCTGTTCGGAGATCACCGAGAGGTTGTCGCTGAGCGCCGCTTCGCGCGATTGCAGCTCGTCCAGCGCTTCCTGGCGCGCTGCCTGTTCGGCTTTCAGTTCGTGGAAGCTGGCCGCGGCTTCGGCGCGGCGCTCGGAGACTTCCCGCTCCTTGGCGGCGACGGCGTCGCGCACTTCTTCGATCTCCGCCCGCTGCTCGTCGAGCCGTTCGACCGCTCCGCGGACCTGGTCGCGCAGCGTCTTCACCCGGTTGACGACGGCGTCGTCGTATTCCTGGATCTGCCGCAGGTACTCGGTCTGCGCCGCCATCTCGTCCCAGTCTTCGGATTCGAGGATCGCGTTCAGCATGTCCGGCGAGCCCGCCTCGTAGATCGCGACCAGCCGCTCGCTCAAGACCCCGAGCGCCCGGTGCAGCTTCGCCCGCACTCGCTCCAGGTGCGCTTCTTCGGCTTCCAGCGCCTCGGTCGCGGCGTCCAGTTCCGCCTGCTTTTCGGCCAGCTCGGCCTCGACCGCTTCCTGTTCGGAGCGCAGCTTCGAGACTTCTCCCAGCTTCGCGTCGATCGCCGCGTTCTGTTCGGCGATCGAGGCCGCCAGGTCTTCCTGCTGGTCGCGGACGCCTTCGAGCTTGTCCCGCGTTTCTTCGAGCTTCTCCTGCGGGTCAGCCGGCGCGCTGCCCGCCCAGGACCCGGCCAGGACGCATAGAGCCGCCAGAAGCAGCGCAGCAAAGATCAAGGCACGGCGCCGAGCCGTGCTCGTAGAGGAGCTGAACAGCACGACGGCGCAGGCTAGCGAAGGCGCCTAAGCGCTCGGGAAGTGGTCGATAATCCGCAACTTCCCTTGCAATTTGCGGGTTTTGGAGGAATCCGGGGGTCGCCCTCGACCCCCGGACCCGAAGCGTGGTTAGGCCAGCAGCTTGGCCTTCGCCTGGTCGAACTCCTGCTGGCTGAGGTCCCCTTTGGCCTTCAGCTCGGAGAGCTTGTGCAGCTCGTCGGCGGACGAACCGGCGTGCGCCTGCTGCTGGACGTATTCGTCGAAATGCTTTTTCGCGTCGGCCTGGGCCTGGATCGTGCGATCGCGCATGCCGCTGCCACGGGCGATCAGGTAGATCAGCGAAGCCAGGAACGGGATGACGACCAGGAACAGACACCACCCCGCCTTGCCCCAACCCGACAGCTCGTGGTCACGGAAGAGGTCGGTGAGGATCGTGATCAGGATCCAGATCCAGATCACGAAGAAGAACACCTCGAGCGCGATGAGGAGGAGTTCGCCAAAGCTCACATCGGCGATTGGGAGTGGCACGTTCGTTCCTTTCGTTTTTTGCAGCGGCTGTCACTCGCCGCCTCCTACTGCTCCCCACCCTACTCGGGCCTCCTCTCGGGCGCCTCCGCAGGCCCCAGCTTGATCGCGAAGAGCACGATCGCGACCGAGGTGGCGAGGTTGAGGCTGGAGACCCCCTCCCGCATCGGAATCGAGATGCGCGCGTCGGCGCGCTCGAAGACCTCGCCGCTGAGCCCGTGGCGCTCGGTGCCGAAGGCGAGGAAGGCGCGAGCCGGCATCTCCTCCGGCGCCAGCTCCTCTCCCTCCGGGTCGATTGCCAGCAGCGGCCGATCGCTCGCCGGCAGGGACTCGACCTTGGCGACCGGCAGCGCGAACTGCAGGCCGGCAGCGCCGCGGACCGCGTCGGGGTGCCAGGGGTCGTTCTCACCGGTCGTGAAAACACCGGCCGCGCCGGCCGCTGCCGCGACCCGGATGCAGGCGCCGATGTTGCCCATGTTGCGCGGGTCCTCCAGCAGCACCGCGGGATCGGGCGCCGGGGCGGCCAGCGCCGCCGCGGGATCGACCCGCGGGCGGCGGGCGATCGCGGCGACGCCGGTGTGCGGGACCAGCGGCACCAGGTCGGCCAGGGTCTCCTTGTCGACCAGCTCGACCTGCCCGCCGATTCGCCCCGCCATGTCCGGCGCCAGATCCGCCGCCATCGCCTCCAGCGCCGGTGGGTCGGTCGCCACCGCCTCGACCAGCTCGGCCCCGAACCGCAGCGCGTGCTTGAGCGCGTGGAACCCCTCGACGACGGTCAGCTCGGGGTCGCGGCGGGCGGTGCGGAAGCGAACGGCGCGTTCGTGCTCTTCGCGGCCCATCCGCGCATCATTACTCGGCGAGCGGAGCCTCCGCCAGCCGGTCGCGGCCGCCGGCCTTCGCCAGGTAGAGCGCCTGGTCGGCGCGGGCAAGCAGATCGTCGATCGACTCGGCGTAATCCCAGTAGGCGAGGCCGGCCGAACAGCTCTGCCCCATCGGCGTCCGCTCCCGCAGCCGCTCGACGATCTCGGCCGCCTCCTCGGGTGACGTATCGGGAAGGAGGACGAGGAACTCCTCGCCGCCGAAGCGGGCGATCGTGTCCTCCGCCCGCAGCGCCGAGTCCCAGGCCTTGGCGCAGGCGCGCAGGACTTCGTCGCCGGCGAGGTGGCCATGTGTGTCGTTGTAGTTCTTGAAGTGGTCGATGTCGAGGATCGCGACGCTGAGCGGCGAGAGCGAGCGGCGGGCGCGGGCCATCGCCTGCGGCAGCTGTTCCTCCAGCGCCCGCCGGTTGGGCAGGCCGGTGAGGGCGTCGCGGCGGGCCAGGTCGCGGACCTGGTCGAGCAGGTCCTCGCGTTCGGCCTCGATCCGCTTGACCTCGGTGATGTCGGCGGCGCGGGCGTAGATCAGCGACTCGTCGGGCGAGAGCTGCGAGCTCCAGCGCAGCCAGTGCCAGGTGCCGTCATTGGCCAGGTAGCGGTTTTCGAAGCTGAGGGTCTCCCCGCCTTCGAAGAGGCCGGCGGCCTCGGCTTCGGTCCGCTCGCGGTCGTCGGGATGGACCCGCTCGACGAAGGGGACCGCGCGCAGCTCGTCGAGGCTGTAGCCGAGCGCCTTCGTCCAGGCGTCGTTCAGCTCGACGAAGTAGCCGTCCATGTTGGCGGTGCAGAGCATGTCGCGGGAGAGGTCGAAGAAGTGGCGGGCGCGCTCGTCGGCGCGGGCGCGGCGGGCGACGATGCCGGTGATCAGCAGCATCACCACGCTGAGCGAGATCAGGGTGAAGAGCCAGCGGGTCAGCGGCGAGTACCCGGCCGTGTTTTCGACCAGGAGGAGGACGGTTCCGTAGGCGACGAGCAGCCAGGCGAGGTGCGCGGCGACAATGCGGCGCGGGAAGTAAATCGAGGCGACCAGGGTCGACCAGACGAAGATCGTCCCGTACTGGCCGACCGCGATCCCGCTCTCGTAGATCAGCAGCGAGGTGATGGCGGCGACCCCGGCGAGGATCGCGTGCACGCCCCAGCTCGGCACCTTGCCGGCCAGCGCCCAGACGATCCCGCCGGCAACCACCATCGCCAGGGCGGTGAGGATCAGCGCGGTTTCGTCGCCGCCGCTCGGGTGCGGCAGGACCAGGGAGATCGCGACGAGGGCGGCACCGGCGACGAGAAGCGCGGCGCAGGCCCGCGCCCGGGTACGGGAGACCGGGCGGATGCTTACCCGATTTTGGGGAGTTGCCATGCCAGGGGCATCGGCAAACGCTCGCGTTTACTTTAGGTACGGACCACCTGGAACTGGCTCATCAGGCCATGGTCCTCGTGGTCCAGCATGTGGCAGTGGACGACGAACTTGCCGGTGTAGTCGGAGAAGTGACCGGCAAGGAGAATTTTTTCATTGGGGTAGACGAAGAACGTCTCCTTGAGGCAGTCTTCGTAGCTGGGCGGCTTCTTGCCGTTGCGCTCCAGCAGGTACCAGTCGGTGTGGTGCAGGTGCATCACGTGGGCGACGTTCGTCTTGTTGACGATTTCCCAGGTCTCGGTCGTGTTCAGCTTCGGGGTGGCCTCGACGTGGGCGGGGTTGAAGGTGCGGCCGTTGATCCGCCAGGTGGTCTTGAAGAAGCCGCCGATCGTGATCTCCCAGCGCTTGTCCGGCTTGCGGTTGGCCTTGAGGGTCCAGGCGGGCAGCGGCCGCAGGTGCCGGGGGACGTGGCTGCGGTCGCGGACGCGCTCGCTGCCGACGCGGAACTGCATCACCGAGCCGTTGTAGGTGTGGGCGCCGAGGGGGTTGCGGCCGGCGTGGCGAGCGCTGCTGCGCAGCTCGACGGTCTCGCCGCGGGCGCCAGCGAAGTCGACGATCACCTCGACCCGCTCGGCCGGGCCGAGGAGGATCTCGCGGCGGCGCACCGGCTTCGGCATCAGCCCGCTCTCGGTTGCGATCTGCAGCATCGACCCCCCGTTCGAGAGCTGCAGGTTGTAGCTGCGGAAGGAGGAGACGTTGAGGATCCGCAGGCGGTAGCGGCAGGCGTCGACCCAGTCGTGGGGCAGGTAGGCGCCGTTGACGAGGACGGTCTCGCCGAGGATGCCGTCGGCGGGCGGCCGCTGTCCCTTGAACGGGTCGGTCAGCTGGTTGTGGCGGTCGAAGGTGCGGTCGCAGATCATCAGCGGCAGGTCGCGGTCGCCCTCCGGCAGTGCCAGCGCCTCCTCGAAGGCGTCGTCGACGATCCACATCCCAGCCATCCCCTTCCAGGTGTGGGGAGCGGTGCGGTCGAGGCGGTGGTCGTGGTACCACTGGAAAGAGGCGCGTTCGGGCTTTCCACCCTCCATCAAGTCGTAGACGTAGGTTTTGCGCCCGCCCGGCTCGAGCAGGAACTCGTTGCCGGACTCGCGGGGGGAGAGGCCCTGCGGGATCCGGCAGAAGGCCGAGAGCGGCTGGCGCTTGGTCAGCCCGCCCGGGTAGCCGTCGAACTGGGTGCGGTTGTGGCCGCCGTGGAGGTGGACCGAGAGCTCCCCCGCCTTCTCCCCCAGCTCGTGGTGGAAGGTGACGCGGGTGCGCTGGCCGGCGCGGCGGCGGATCGTCGGCCCCGGGAAGCTGCCCCCGAAGGTCCAGAGCTTGGTCTTGCGACCGGGGAGGATCTGCTGCTCAGCCTCGCGGATCGGGATCCGGATGTGGTCGTCGCGGAGGACCGGTGGGATCGGCAGCCGCGAGCGGAACGGAGCCGCCGCCAGCGCCGCCGACGGCTCCGCGCTCAGCGGCAGCGGGCCGCCACTCCTCCCCCGCAGGGGAAGGAGGGCGGCGAGGACACCGCCGCCGAGGGCGCCGAGGAAGGTTCGGCGCCCGAAGCGGCGGTGCGGAGCTGAGGGCTGCCCAGCCGTACCGCTAACTGGTCGGCACCGGCAGCGGGGCGACCGGCGCGACGACGTTGACCTTGCCCTGCATCCACGGGTGGACGGCGCACATGTAGTAGAGCGTCGTGCCCGCTTCGGCGGTGACTTCCTGGGAGAAGTGGCCGCCCTTCTTTTCACCGCTGAACCACGAGTCGCCCTTCTTGGCCTTGGCGTCGCCCATCGTGCTCCAACCGGCGGGGCCGGCTTTGGCCGGGTTTTTCGTGATCTTTTCGGTTTTCGGGTTGAAGCCGTGCCAGATCGCGATCGCCAGGCAGATGTGTTTCGGGGCGAAGCAGCCCTTGCGCGCTTTCGGGGTCTTCGGCAGCGAGCCTTTGGTGACCAGCGAGAAGGTGTGGGGGCCGACCTGTTTCGGCTTCGTCTTGTTGACGATTTCCAGCTGGTCGCCGACGGTGACCGATTCCGGCCCCGTGAACTTCAGCTTGCCTTTGGTCAGATCCATCGAGATGACGTCGGTGACGCCGGTCGGGGTCGCCGCGGCGGCGGTGCCGGCGAAAGCGAGCGTAAGGGCGGCCGCCGAGACCGCGAGGACCAGTGCCCGCAGACGGGCGCGTCGGGAAAGCGTGCTGTGCAAAGCGTGCCTTTCTCTAGGAAGGTCGAGTTGGCGGCATCTTATGCGACGCCGAGGGACGCCCGATAGCCTTTTGGGGTGCCAACTTTCCTCCACACCTGTTACCGCATCGGCGACATCGACCGCTCGGTCTCCTTCTACGAGAAGCTGGGCTTCGAGGAGGTGCGGCGAATGCCGATCGGCGAGGAGGCGATCAACGTCTTCATGGCGCTGCCCGGCGAAGACCCCCGCCTCGAGCTCACCTACAACCACGGCGTCACCGAGTACGACCACGGCAGCGGCTACAACCACATCGCCCTCGGCGTCGAGGACCTCGACGGAACCCTCGCCCGCCTGGCCGAACTAGGCATCGAGCCCGAAAAGCCCCCCTACCGTCCCGGCGGCCGCACCGAGGGCCACCGCATCGCGTTCGTCAAAGATCCCGACGGCTACAGGGTGGAGCTGATCGGAATCTAGGATGGCCGCCAGCGGCCAGCGGCTTTGACCGCCTGTATCGCGTCTACCCCCACAGGACACTCAACCCTGAACGTAACCCGTTCTCCAGCCTTTATGTCCTCCTTTGCCACGAGCGCTGATAGGCGTTTCGTCCGACACGAACGCGGATTCCGCAGAGAGAGCCCGACAGAAGTGGCCTCGCCGAAGTCGAGCATTTCCATAAACCTGCCGGGCCCGGCGTCCGCCAGCTCAACCATGTCCTCCTTCGTTTCAACTGCGAACGAAAACTCCTCCGCCCATGCTTTCGGTTGGAAGTGGACGAGGGCAACGTGCTTGCCCTCGCGCCCGCGCTCCACGGCAACCAAGAGGTTGTCGTCACCCAAGCTATGCGATTGCGCTGGAGCTCCGGTGATCGCGGCGTCAAATGCGGCCATCCACTCCTTTTGCGTCATGCCTGGTAGATCGATGTAGAGCTTGTCCTCCAAGAATCTCGGAACCCGTCCGATGTTCTCCAGCAAAACCGGCGCGACGAAGTCGGGGCGAATGCCTTCGATCTCGTCCATGATGGCTGAGCGCAGCTCCCGCTTCACCCAGGGCTTGGTGATGGAGACTTTCGACAAGAACACGAAGAACTTCTCCGCTTCGTCGATTCCCTCGGCGATCTTCTCAAGCAGGCTCTCCCCAGCCACGATCTCGAACTTGTCGATCCAAATAGCGTGGTCGGGATAGTCAGCGGCCAGCGCCGCGTGGATGATCTCCACGGTTTGCACGTCCTCATGCGCGTAGCTGAAGAAGGCCTTGGCCAAGGACGTCAAATTATCGTAATGACGGGATATCGAAGAAATGGCTTCACCAGGACGCGCCATCCATCAACCATTGTTTTTAACGCACCCCGACGGCTACCGGATTGAGTTGATCGGGAATAGCGGCATTCAGTTTTCAACACACCCGGCTGTGTCAAAAATCGGATGCGCTGCTCAAGCTCACTCCGTTTGAGTCTTCTGGACCCGGGATCAGGCTCATCCGCGAGAAGACCGACCGTCGCGTCGGGCTCCTTCTCGCTGTCGCAGCCATCACCATCGCGGTGATCGTCGCCCCCTTCGGGTCCTGGCGACCGGCTTGTCTACCTATTTGCGGCTGCCGGTCTGGTCGCCGGTCTAGAAATAGACCGGCCCGGGATCCCGGACGCCGCGCGTTGGGTCTGCTGGGCATCGCGGGTGGTTCGTCTCCCTGGTGATCGCGGGCTCTGCTCCTAAAGAGAGTCGCCTGGATGGCACCGTGACCGAATCGCCGTTCCGAGATTTGGGGGCCCATAGGGCACCAAAGTTCGGAGAGGCTGGATGCGCGGAGGAGGTTGGAGGGGGACGAGTGACTGGTTGAGCCTCGTCCCTGCTGCGCCCGTGACTCCCTCAGTGGGGGCCGGGGCAGTGCGGGTGGTCGTTGTCGCTGGCGCAGGGCCCGCTACCCGGGTGGAAGTGACCGGAGTTGCCGGCGCTGTTCGGACCGCCGAACGCGGCCGCGGGACCAATCGCCATCAGGGCGATTGCCGCGGTGAGAGCCGCCAGCTTGCGGATACGCATGCTCATGTGGACCTCCTTCTTGGATGGACCTCGCCTTCGTCCCTCATTTCGGTACGAAGCGATTTCCCTTAAATGGCGGCTACCCGAACGTTCGTCGAGTATGCGTTTGAACGCGAAGCGATCGGGAATCGAGCCTCAGCCAGGACTAACGCCGCCGCCGGGCGCTGGCGCGGGCGCGGGCGCGGGTTCAGGCGCCGGGGTCGGTTCGGGCGTCGGTTCGGGCTCCGGTTCGGCGGTGTTTTCTTCGCCGCCGCCGTTGTCATCGCCCTTGCCCTTGCCTTCCGATTCTTCGGATTCTTCTTCGTAGCCTTCGTAGGTTTCTTCTTCTTCGTAGCCGTCGTAGCCGCTCGAAGAGGTGTGTTCGCTATCGAGGCCCTCGAGGTCGGGGGCGGAGCCGGTCTCGAATTCGGGGCAATCGCCTTCGACCGCTTCCGACATGTAGTTGGCCCAGATTGGGCCGGCGGTGGGACCGCCGAAGCCGGTGTATTCGCGGCTGGTCGGGTGGCCGACCCAGACCGCAGTCGAGAAGAGCGGGGTGAAGCCGACGAACCAGGCATCGGAGTGTTCCTCCGAGGTACCGGTCTTGCCGGCGGCGCTGGAGCAGCCCATCGTCGTGTAGCCGGCGCCGGTGCCCTGGGTGATCACGCCCTCGAGGATGCGGGTCACTTCGTAGGCCTGGCCCTCGGTCAGCACGCGCTTGCCGGAGTCTTTCTCGAAGTCGTCGACTTTGCCGTCGGGGAACTCGACTTTGCTCACCGCGGTCGGATCGTGGTGCACGCCGCCATTCGCGAGGGTCGCGTAGGCGTCGGCCATTTCCAGCGGGGTGACGCCGATCGCCAGTCCGCCGATCCCCTCCGCCGGGACAGACTGCAGCGGCGATTCGATCCCCATTTCATGCGCCGTCTCGGTCACGTTCTCGGAACCGACGTCGAGGTCGAGCTGGGCGTAGACGACGTTGACCGAGGCCCAGGTTGCGCTTTCGAGGTTGTAGGTGCCGCCCCCCTCCCCCTCCGAGTTGTTCACCGTCCAGGTGCCGCCGCCGGGAATCTCGAGCGTCATCGGCGAGCTGCCGCTGTAGTAGGTGGAGCCGGGGTCGATCCCCTGCTTCACGGCGGTGGTGAGGACGAAGGTCTTGAAGGACGACCCCGGCTGGCGATGCGCCTGCCAGGCATAGTTGAACTGGGATTCGTCGGGGTTGCCTTCGGTCGAGGCGAGGGCGACGATCGCGCCGGTCTTCGGGTCCACCGAGGCAAGGCCAGCGGCGGGGCCGCCTTCGGGGTAACAGACGGAGCAGTAGTTTTCGACCGCGTATTCGGCCTTCGCCTGCAGGTCGGGATCGATCGTCGTGTAGGCCTTGAGTCCGCCTTTGCGGACGGTGTTGATCCCGTACTCCTCGATCAGTTCGTTCTGGACGAGGTCGAAGAGGAAGGGGTCCTTGATCACCTGGTACTTGTCGCCCGGGTTGAGGCCGAGGCCGTGGGTGCGCGCGGTGCGGTATTCGTCGCCGGTGATGTAGCCCTGTTCGTGCATCACCTGCAGCACCTCGTTGCGCCGCTTCAGCGCCGCTTTCGGGTCGAGGAAGGGGTTGTATTCGGAGGGTGCCTGCGGCAGCCCGGCCAGCAGCGCCGCCTCGGTCAGGTTCAGCCTCTTCGCCGGCTTCGAGAAGTAGGTCTGCGAGGCCGCCTCGGCGCCGACCGCAGTCTGGCCTTCGACCGTGCCGTAGGGGGCGCTGTTGAGGTACTGGGTGAGGATCCAGCCCTTGTCATGGGCTTCCTCGAGCTCGCGCGCGAGCGAGGCTTCGATCAGCTTTCGTTTGAGCGTGTTTTCCGGGTTGTGGATGTAGAGGTTGCGGACCAGCTGCTGGGTGATCGTCGACGCTCCCTGGACCGCGGCGCCGGCCTGCAGGTCCTTCCAGGCCGCGCGAACGATGCCTTCGTAGTCGAGGGCGCCGTGGTCGTAGAAGTTCTTGTCCTCGATCGCGATCGTCGCGTCGCGCAGCACCTGCGGCTGCGCCTTTTCCGGCAGCGGCTGGCGCACGTTTTCGGAACGGATGAACCCGATCAGGCTGCCGTCGGCGGCGTAGATCGCCGACGAGCGCCCCTTCTGCACCGGCTTCAGGCTCGAGAGCGCCGGCGCCGAGTTGTAGACGTCGATCGCCCAGGCCGCGGCCATGCCGCCAGCGACCAGCACCAGCGCGGCGAGGATTCCCAACGGGATCGCGAGCTTGTGCCAGATGGGATGGTGCGGCTTGCGTCGCCGCCTGCGTACCCGCGTGGCCATTCGTCGCTGATTGTACGGAGCCGCGGGCCCGGGCCGCCCCGCTGGCGAGCGGCGCGCAATCCCGCTTGCCATCCCGATAGGCTCGCGCCCGGCAGGTTCTTGTTCAAGGGAGATGGAGGCAAAGTGAAACTCGTAATCGGGATCGTTCGCCCCGAGCAGGCGAACCAGGTCCTCGAGGCGCTGCACCGGGCCGAGGTCCGGGGCTTCTCGATGAGTCGCGTGCAAGGGCACGGCGGCGAGATGGACCGAGTCGAGACCTACCGCGGGACCACCGTGCAGATGGGTCTCTCGGAGAAGGTCAGGTTCGAGGTCGCCGTCAGCGACAACTTCGTCGACCAGACCGTGCAGGCGCTCTGCGAAGGCGGTCGCACCGGCGAAGTCGGTGACGGCAAGATCTTCGTGGTGCCGCTCGAGCACGCGGTGCGGATCCGCACCGGAGACAGCGACGAGGGCGCCGTGACGCCGGTGAGCAAATGAACGGCGTCGACACCGGAGATACCGCCTGGATGCTGGTCGCGACCGCGCTGGTGCTGTTGATGACGCCGGCGCTGGGTCTCTTCTACGCCGGGCTGGTCCGCTCCAAGAACACGCTCAACACCTTCATGATGAGCATCGCCGCGATCGCGGTCGCGACGGTCACCTGGGCCGCGGTCGGCTACTCGCTCGCCTTCGACGGCGGCGGTGACCTGATCGGGGGTCTCGGCAACGCCTTCATGAGCGGCGTCGACTTCGCCCCGCGAGAAGGGACGACGATCCCCGAGCTCGTCTTCTTCGCCTTCCAGGCGACCTTCTGCATCATCACCACGGCGCTGATCTCCGGCGCGGTGGTCGAGCGGATGCGGTTCGGGCCGTTCCTCGTCTTCTCGGCGCTGTGGTCGGTCCTGGTCTACGCGGTGATGGCGCACTGGGCCTTCGGCGGCGGCTGGCTGATCGAGGGCGGCACGCTCGACTTCGCCGGCGGCGTCCCGGTCGAGATGGCCTCCGGCTTCTCGGCCCTGGCGGCGGCGCTCGTAGTCGGAGCGCGCAAGGACTACGGCCGCCAGGCGCTCCTCCCTCACAACGCCGTCTACGTCCTCCTCGGCGCCGGGCTGCTGTGGTTCGGCTGGTTCGGGTTCAACGGCGGCAGCGGCTTCTCGACCGGCGAAGGCAGCGTGCTTGCCTTCACCAACACGCTGCTCTGCCCGGCGGCGACGCTGGTGGTCTGGTTCGCGCTCGACCTCTTCCGCGGCCGCAAGGTCACCGCGATCGGCGCCGCCACCGCGATCATCGTCGGCTGCGTCCTGATCACCCCGGCCGGCGGCTACGTCAGCCCCGGCTGGGCGATGCTGCTGGGGGCGCTGGGGGCGTTCCCCAGCTACGGGATCATCGTCTGGCGCACGCGGACCCGGGTCGACGAGACCCTCGACGTCCTCGCGGCCCATGGCACGGCCGGGTTCATCGGCATCCTCTTCATCGGCTTCTTCGCCCAGGAGAGCTGGAACGGGGTCTCCGACGGGCTGCTCTACGGCAACGCGGGACAGTTGCTCGACCAGGTCTGGGCGGCGCTGGCGGCACCGGCCTACGCCTTCGTCATGACCTTCCTCCTCCTCAAGCTGGTCGGCGCGGTGATGCCGCTGCGGGCGACCGACAAAGAAGAGGCGGGCGGCATGGACGTCAACCAGCACGGCGAGGAGGCCTATGTCACGGGTGAGGGAGCGATCCTGCTCCTGCCCGAGGAGCGCCTCGGCGTGCCGGTCTCCGATCCGGGATAGAGGTGGTTGGGGGGTCGGGGGCACTCCCTCCAGACACATCTCGCTATGGCTCGATGTTGAGTGTCTGGAGGGAGTGCCCCCGACCCCCCGTTAGGCTCAAGCGCGGATGGCGACCGAGGTTGTTCAGGTGCTGACTACGGCGGGTTCCGAGGGGGAGGCTGCGCGGATCGCTGAGCTGTTGGTGGAGCGGAGGTTGGCGGCCTGCGTTCAGGTGATGGGGCCGATCGTCAGCCGCTACCGGTGGCAGGGGGCGGTCGAGGAGGAGCGGGAGTGGCAGTGCCTGGCGAAGACGACGAGGGCGGCCTACGAGGCGGTCGAGGCGGCGATCCGGGAGGTTCACTCCTACGACGAGCCGGAGATCGTCGCCACCGAGATCGTCGCCGGTTCCGCCGGCTATCTCGCCTGGATCGAGCAGAACGTCAGCTAGGGCGAAAATTCAGCGATCGCTGAACTTTGGCCCCTATAGGGGGTCTTTTTCAGCGTCCGCTGAATTTGGCCAGGGCGGCTACGCGCGGAGGCGGTAGCCGCGGCTGAAGAGGCGCAGGTTGACGAGGAAGAGGGCCGCGGTGGCCGCGGTCAGGGCCAGCAGCGAGAGCCAGATGTTGACTTCGGTGTAGCCGACGAAGCCGTAGCGGACCAGGTTGATCATGTAGTAGATCGGGTTGAAGTGGGTCAGGGTCTCGTAGGGCTCCGGCAGCAGCGCCGCCGAGTAGAAGACGCCGCCGAGGAAGATCAGCGGCGTCAGGACGAAGGTCTGGGCGAAGGCGACGTCGTCGAACTGTTCGGCGCGGACGCCGATCAGCACCCCGAGCTGGGAGAAGAAGAAGCCGACCAGGAAGAGGGACGGGATCAGGACGAGGACGTGGTCGACCGGGAGGCCGACGAGGACGACCGAGACGAGGAAGGTCAGCGTCGCCACGATCAACCCGCGCATGAAGCCTCCGAGCGAGAAGGCGAGCAGCAGCTCGGCCGGCGAGGCGGGCGAGGAGAGCTGGTCCTGGATCGCCCCCTGGAACTTCTGCTGGAGGATCGAGGAGGAGTTGTTGGAGAAGGCGTTGGTCGCCCAGGCCATCATGATCAGGCCGGGGATGACGAAGACGACGTAGTCGATCCCGTGCAGCTTGTCGATCCGGGAGCCGAGGGCGGCGCCGAAGACCGAGATGTAGAGGAAGGTTTCCAGCAGCGGCGCCCCGATCGTCTGCTTCTTGATCTTCATGAAGCGGTTGACCTCGCGGCGCCAGAGCGTCGCCAGGCGAATCTGCGCGGTGCTCACGCCTCCACCTCCGGCGCCGTCTCGATGTGCGAGCGGGAGAGCTCGCCGCGGCCGACCAGCGCCAGGTAGGCGTCCTCGAGGTTGGCCACGCCGAAGCGCTCGGCGAGCGCCTCGCTCGTCCCCTCGGCGACGATCTGCCCCTCGGCGATGAAGGCGATCCGGTCGCAGAGCTGCTCGGCCTCCTCCAGGTAGTGCGTGGTGAGCAGGATCGTCGTCCCCTCCTGGTTGATTTTCTGGACGTAGTGCCAGAGCTCCAGCCGCAGCTCGACGTCGACGCCGGCGGTCGGCTCGTCGAGGATCAGCAGCCGCGGCCGGTGCATCATCGCCCGGGCCAGGATCAGCCGCCGTTTCATCCCGCCCGAGAGGGTGCGGGTGCGCTCGTCCCTCTTCTCGGTCAGGGAGAAGGTCTCGAGCAGCTCCTGGGAGCGCTGGCGCCGTTCCTTGCGCGGCATCCCGAAGTAACCGGCGTGGTAGTCGAGCGTCTCCGCGACGGTGAGGAACCAGTCGACGTTCGGCTCCTGCGGCGCCAGCCCGACCGCCTGGCGGGCATCGGCGTAGTGCTCGCTCGCGTCGTTGCCGAAGATCTCGATCGAGCCACCGGTCGGCTGCGCGAGGCCGGTCGTGCAGTGGATCAGCGTCGACTTGCCGGCCCCGTTGGGCCCGAGCAGACCGAAGAACTCGCCCTCCTCGATCTCCAGGGAGACGCCGCGCAGCGCCTCCACCCCGTTCGGGTAGCGCTTCTCCAGCTGCTTGATGTCGAGGGCCTTCATGCGAGGGCCGACTCTAACCAGCGAAGGGAGCGGGCTTCTTCAGCGGCGCCAGAAGCGCCAGGCGATGCGGCGGCCGTCGACGAACCAGACGACCTTGTGCCAGCCGACGACCGAGGTCGTGATCTTGTTGACGTAGAGCGTTTCCGCTTCGGCTTCCTGGTGGCGGGCGCAGAGGCGCCGCTTCGTCGGGAAGGTGATGCAGACCGAGTAGGTCACCGGCTGGCTGCTGCGGATGAAGGCGCCAACCGGGCGGCGGTGGCCGCATTCGTGGGCCGCTCGCGCGTATTTGCTCAGCCCGCAGGCGACGTAGGCGCGGATCCGCGGCCGGGCTTCTTCGGGGGGTTCGGGCGGGGGCGGCGGTGGGGGATTTTCCGTGCTGTACGAGCAAGGGCACGGAAGGTCCTCGCAGGCGACGCCGTCGTCGTCGCCGTCGAGCCGGTAGGGATCGCCCGGCAGGAGGTATTCCTGCGCTTCCGCCTGGTTCGAGAAGTCGGCGCAGTCGTAGTCGAGCGCTTTCGCGTCGGGCGGCGAAGGGACGGCGGCAAGCGCGGCGGCGAAGACGAGGAGGACGAGCAGGCGTTTGATGCGGCGATCTTAAGCGGTACCTCCCTGAGTACCCGGGGAGTTTCTACCGCTGCATCAGGCGATGCGGCGTCGCGGACTGCGGGTCCCGTATAAGTCACACCCGTGCCCGCGCCGCTGCTCGCCGTCGATGCGCCCTCGATGCTGTTCCGCGCCTTCTACGCGCTGCCGAGCAAGATCACGGGGCCGGACGGGCGGCCGGTGAACGCGCTGCTGGGGACGGCGAACCTGATCCTGCGCGAGGTCGAACTGCACCAGCCGCGGGCGGTCGTGCTCTGCTTCGGCCCCGACGCCGCCGCCTACCGAACCGAGCTCTACCCGGCCTACCACGCTGAGCGCGATGAGGCGATGCCCGAGGAGCTGCCGCACCAGTTCGCCGACTCGCGCGAGTTCTTCGAGGCGTTCGGCTGGACGGTGGCGGTCGGCGAGGACCTCGAGGCCGACGACCTCCTCGGCACCTACGCGAAGTTGGAGGCGGAGGCCGGCGGCCACGCACTGCTGCTGACCGGCGACCGCGACATGTACCAGTGCGCGAGCGAGGACGTGACCGTGCTCTACGTCCGCACTGGCGGCAAAGGCGGGGGCGCGGAAGAGGTTGGCCCCAAGGAGGTGCGCGAGCGCTACGGGATTGACCCCGAGCTGGTCCCAGACTTCATCGCCCTGCGCGGCGACCCCTCTGACGGGTTGCCGGGCGCCAAGGGCGTCGGGCCGAAGACCGCGGCGGAGCTGTTGCGGACGCACGGCTCGCTGGAGGCGATCCTCGACAGCGCGATCCGCGAGCGGCGGCCGGCGCTGCGCGGGGCGCTGATCGAGGGCAAGGAGGACCTGCTCAAGTTCAAGGACATCGCGACCCTGCGCGACGCCAAAGTCAAACGACCGAAGGATCGGCCGACCGACTGGCATGGAGCCGCCGAGGCGGCGCGGGCGCGGGGGATGAAACGCCTCGCGGCGCGGTTAGAAGCTCAGGCGGAGTAGCCCCCAAGCCGAGACCACGGCCCAGACGCCCTCGAGGAGGACGAAGCCCCACTGGGCGGCGGCGACCGCAAGCACCGCGAGGATCGCCGAGCCGGCGAGGTTGAGCGCGAGGTAGAGGCGCGAGTCCGGGCGCATGCGCTCGAACTGGACCGCCGCGAAGGCGGCGAGGATCAGCAGCGCGCCGACGATCTGGATCGCCTGGTCCACCCGGCGAGCCTATTGAGCGAGTACGGTCGCCCCGTGGACCCCGCCTTCCTCCCGCTCTTCGAGCAGCGCCAGCTGCGCAAGCGCTGGCGCTACGTCGGCGTCTTCGCCGAGGAGCTGATGCTCTGCGCGGCGCGAGCCGAGGTCGGGCCGCTGAGTCAATCGTTCTGGGTCCTGCTCGACCGCTCAAGCGGCCGGCAGTGGAACCACACCGCGCTGCGCCCCGGCAGCAGGGAGGTGACGATGGAGGGACCGCTGCTGGAGATCGACGGGCCCGACCTGCGCGCCTCCCTGCGGCTCGGCGAAGTCGCGCCGATCGAGGCCACCTGCCCCAGCGGTCGGGCCCTCGCCTGGACCCGCAAGCGGGTGGGAATGCCGGTCGAGGGGACGGTCGAGATCCCTGGATATCGCTGGGAGGTCTCAGGCCGCGGAGTCGACGACGAATCAGCCGGGCACCACCAGCGCCACACCAGCTGGAACTGGTCCGCCGGCGTCGGCACCGCGAGCGACGGCCGCCCCGTCGCCTGGAACCTAGTCACCGGGATCAACGACCCGCCGCACGGCAGCGAGCGGGCGATCTGGATCGACGGCGAGCCGACCGAGCCGCCGCCGGTCAGCTTCGACACCCCTGACGCGATCGAGCTCAGCGAAACTGAAGCCCTCGGCTTCTCAGGCGAGTCCGAACACACCCACGACGACAACTACTTTCTGATCCGCTCCCGCTACCGCCACCGTTTCGGCAGCTTCTCCGGCTTGCTCGGCGGTGTCGACTTGAGGGAGGGTCTGGGAGTGATGGAGGAGCACGATGCTGTTTGGTAGGCGCGGGCCGCGCAGGCTGAGCCGGATCCAGATCGCCCTGCTGCAACGCTCGGCCCGCAGGGGCGAGCGCTACGTCGTCGGGTACGAGTTCCCGGACTACCTCTGGCCGCGGGTGGAAAAGCGCCTGCCGGAAGCGAGCGCCGCGGAGATCGAGTTGGTCGAGCGCGGCCTACGCGAGTGGTTCGTCTGCTGCGCCTGTCGCTTTCGGACCGCGCTCGGGATGCCGTCGCGGGCAGTCGACGAGGCCTGGCACGAGTTCATCCTCGACACCCGCACCTACAGCGCCTTCTGCCAGGCCGCGTTCGGCGAATACCTCCACCACACCCCGGACGAGGCGATGAGGACGCCGATGGGGAGCGCCCTCGGCGAGACCGTCCGGGCCTGGGACCGATCGGATGCCGGCCGGCAGGAGGAGTCGGTCCTCTGGAACTTGGACGAGAGGCTGGGCCTCGACGAGCCGCTCGGCATCGACGAGACGCAGCTCGCCGCGGCGCGCGCCCGCAGCCCCTACCCGGCTGCGGCGGCGGGCTGGGCTGGCGCGGGATACGTCGGAGCCTGCTTCGTCGGTGGCGGCGGCGAAGGCAGCGGGGGTGGCTGCTCGGGCGGTGGGGACTACTCGGGCGGTTGCGGAGGGGGCGGTGGCTGCGGCGGAGGGGGCAGCTAAACCCGGTGCTCCGGGTTCGGGAGGTCGAAGCGGCAGCCCGAGTCCCACTCTTTCGGCTGGTTGCCGTGGGCGGGGATGCCGCCGGCGTCCTTGAGGATGCGGGCCATGTGCATCAGGTTCCAGGCGGCGAAGGTGGTGTTGCGGTTGGTGAAGTCGTTGTCGGGGCCGCCGGAGCCCTCGTCGAGGTAAGAGGGGCCGGGGCCGGCCTCGCCGATCCAGCCGGAGTCGGCCTGGGGCGGGATCGTGTAGCCGAGATGCTGCAGCGAGTAGAGGACGTTCATCGCGCAGTGCTTGATCCCGTCCTCGTTGCCGGTGACGATGCAGCCGCCGACGCGGCCGTAGTAGGCCCACTGGCCTTTGTCGTTGAGCAGGTGCGAGTTGCCGTAGAGGCGCTCGATCACGTGGGTCGCGACCGAGGACTTCTCCCCCAGCCAGATCGGCATCCCGAGGACGAGGATGTCGGCCGCCATCACCCGCTCGTAGATCGCCGGCCACTCGTCGCGCTCCCAGCCATGCTCGGTCATGTCGGGCCAGACGCCGATCGCGATCTCGTGGTCGATCGCCCGAATCGTGTCCACCTCCACCCCCTGCGCGCGCATCACCGCGATCGACTTGTCCATCAGCCCCTGCGTGTTCGAGCTCTCGGGGCTGCGCTTCAGCGTGCAGTTGACGAACAGCGCCTTGAGGTCGGAGTAGTCGGTCTGGGGCATGTTGGTCGTGTCTTCCTTTCGGTCGGCCGGCGCCTGGCGGATCACCAGGTGTCGACGAAGCGGTGGGCGCCGGGCGGGCGGCTGTTCCCGGCCGCGGTCAGGGTGGAGGCGATCAGGCCCCGAGTCTCTGCCGGGTCGACGACGTCGTCAAGCTCGAACAGCGCCGCCGCGTTCAGCGCCTTCGCGTTTTCTTCGGCCTGGGCGGTGAGGTCGCGGACGCGCTGCTCGCGCTCGGCCTCGTCGGCGATCGCCTCCAGCTCCTTGCGCAGCGCCAGCCGCACCGCCCCCTCCAGGCCCATCGGGCCCAGGTGCGCGCTCGGCCAGGCGAGCGTCAGCAGCGGCTCGTGCAGGCTGCCGCCGACCATCGCCTGGGCGCCGAGGCCGTAGCCGCGGCGGAGGACGACCGCGACCAGCGGCACCCGCAGCGCCGCCCCGGCGACGAGCAGGCGCGAGGCGTGGCGGACCAGCCCGGTCGCCTCGGCCTCGGGGCCGACCATGTAGCCGGGGGTGTCGACGAGGGAGACGACAGGCAGACCGAAGGCGTCGCAGAGCCGCAGCAGCCGTGCCGCCTTGTCGGCCGCCTCGCTGGTGACCGCGCCGGCCATGTGGCGGGTGTCGTTGGCGACGATCCCCAGCGGCCGGCCCTCGATCCGCGCCAGCGCCGTCACCATCTCCGGCGCGAAGCGCTCGCGCAGGAAGGTGACGCTGCCCTCGTCGCAGAGGGTCTCGACGATCGGCCGCGGGTCGTAGGCGCGGCGCTTGCGCTCGGGGACGAGCTCCCGCAGGCGCTCCTGGTCGGGTTCGGGGCCAGGCGCGGTCGCGCCCTGGAAGTAGGCGAGGAGCTTCTTCGTCGTGGCGGTCGCCTCCGCCTCGTCGGCGACGGCGAGGTCGACGACGCCGTTGGCGGTCTGGGTCGCGATCGGCCCGACCTCGTCGGGGTGGACGTCGCCGAGGCCGCCGCCGGCGATCATCGCCGGCCCGCCCATCCCGAGGCTGCTCCCCTCGGTGGCGACGATCAGGTCGGCGCAGCCGGCGATCACCGCGTTGCCGGCGAAGCAGCGGCCGTGGACGATCGCGATCCGCGGCACCAGCCCTGAGAGCTTCGCCCAGAGCGCGAAGGCGCGGGTGTCCAGCGCGGAGACGACGGGGTAGTCGGTGTCGCCGGGCCGCCCTCCCCCGCCCTCGGCGTAGAAGACGACCGGCAGCCGCATCCGCTCGATCAGCTCGAAGAGCCGGTCCTTCTTGCGGTGGCCGAGGGCGCCCTGAGTCCCGGCGAGGACGGTGTAGTCGTAGGAGAGGACCGCGCAGGCGGCGCGCTCAGGGTCGAAGAGGTCGCCGTTGACGCGGGCGGTGCCGCCGATCAGCCCGTCGGCGGGGGTGCGGGCGATCAGGTCCTCCAGCTCGCGCCGCCCCCGCTGGGCGGCGATCGCGTAGCGCCCGTACTCGACGAAGGAGCCGGGGTCGACCAGGTCCGCGAGGTTCTCCCGCGCCGTCCGCCCGCCGGCCGCGTGCCGCTTCTCCACCGCCTCGGGCCGCGCCGCGTCCTCGGTCAGCCTCCGCCGCGCCAGCAGCTCCGCCAGATCGTCTCGCTCCCCCTCAGCCACGCCGGAATCCTAGGCCGACGGGACGATTTCGGTCCATATAGGGACGTTTTCGTCCCGTCGGCGGGAGTTAGCCGCGGATCGCCTTGCCGACCAGGTGCTTGAGGCGGGTGCGGTCGCGCTGGGTGAGGTTCCCCGGCATGCCCTTCGACTTCTTGATCAGGTTCCAGAACTCGGTTTGCTCGCGCGAGGTCAGGTTCTGCTCGATCCGGTCCTGCCCCTTCTTCAGCAGCCAGAGGCTGACCACCCAGACTTTCGCCCACGGCACCCGCTTCCAGAGGTGGGGTGCGGCTTTTCGGGCCAACCAGAAGGGCATATCGTTAGCGACCTATTCGACGACTTCGACGGTGCCGTGCATCGTCGGGTGGATCTCGCAGAAGTAGGTGAAGGTGCCGGCTTCCTTGAAGGTTTCCGAGCCGGTCTTGCCTTTCTCGATCGTCCCGGTGTCGAAGCTGCCGTCGTCGGCGGTCGCGGTGTGGGGGGCGGTGTCCTGGTTCTGCCAGTTCACCTTGCCGCCGACCTGGACCACGACCGGATCGGGCTGGTAGGTGAATTCGACGATGTCGACCTTTTCCGACTTCGCCGCCTCGCCGCTCGGGGCGGGTTCGCTCTCGGTCGATTCCGGTTGCTCGGCGGAGGATTCTTCGCCGTCGGCTTCCTGTTCGGTGACGGCCGATTCGGCTTCAGAGGTGGAATCGGAGCCGCTGTCCCCGCACGCGGCAAGGCCGAGGGAGAGGGCGACCAGGGCAGCGAGGAACAGCGGCTTCAATCCCATGTGGACTTTGCCTACCCGGTTGGCGCCAGACGAATCAGTCGGGGCGCGGATCTAGGCTGCCGTCCGTGATCACCGGGCCCCGCGGACGCTGGGTGGCGGTCGCGGTCTGGCTCCTGCTCGGGGCCGCCGGCCTGCTCGCCCACACCCACATCGACGACGTCACCGCCGCCGGCCAGAGCAGCTTCCTCCCGGCCGACTCGGAATCGACGCGGGCGCTGGCGGCGCTGCAGGACGTCTCCGCGGGGGGCGGCGAAGAGGTGCCGGTGGTGATCGTCTTCGAACGGCGCGGCGGCCTGCGCGGCGCCGACCTGAAGGCGATCGGGCGCATCGGCGACGGGCTCGGCCGGCTGCGCATCACCGGCGCGACCCCGATCGTCGACCCCTTCTCCGGCGAATACCGCAACGAGCTGTCCAAGGTGGCGCGGCTCGCCAAGGGGATCGGCCCGGTCTCACGCGACGGCGAAGCGGCGCTGCTGGTGCTGGCGATCGACGCCGAGGACCGCGGCGCCATCGTCGACGGCGTCGAGCGGATCCGCCGCTACCTGAGCGCGCACGAACGGCCGGGGCTGCGCGCCTACGTCACCGGGCCGGGCGGGATCGCCGCCGACCTCGAGTCGATCGCCGCCGACGCCGGCCGCACCCTGCTGATCGCCACCCTCGGCCTCGTCCTCCTGCTGCTGCTCCTCGTCTACCGGGCCCCGGTACTGGCGCTGCTGCCGCTGCTCGTCGTCGGCCTCGCCTACCTGGTCGCGATCGGCATCGCCTATCTCTTGATCGAGGCCGGCTGGATCGTCGTCAACGCCGAGGGGACGATGCTCCTCTTGGTCCTCGTCTTCGGCGCCGGGACGGACTACTCGCTGCTGCTGGTCCACAGGTACCGAGAAGAAGTCTCGCTGGACATCGCACTAAAGGAGACCCGGCCGGCAATCCTCGCCTCCGGCGGGACCGTGATCGCAGCGATGCTGTGCCTCCTCGTCGCCGATCTCGAGTCCACTCACTGGCTGGGGCCGGTTCTGGCGATCGGCATCGCAGTGATGCTCGCCGCCGCCTTCACCCTCCTCCCCGCCCTGCTGGCAATCCTCGGCGACCGCGCCTTTTGGCCCGCAGACCCCGCCCGTCCCGGGGGTCAGGGGGCCCCCGGAGGAGCCTCCCCAAATCTGCGACGGAGGGGGCCCCCTGACCCGCGCCCAACCGTCTGGGAACGGGCCGCCGACCTCGTCCATCGACGCTCCTCCCGAATCACCCTCGTCATCCTCGCCCTGCTGGCCATCCTCTCCCTCGGCAACCTGACGAATCACGGCACGCTCGGGTTTGGCCAGGGGGTGACGAAGCCGACCGACTCAAGCCGCGGCACCGAAGCGCTGGAACGGCACTTCCCGGCCGGGCTCGGCTCGCCGCTGACGGCGGTGGTCGGAGCCGAGGAGGCACCGGCCGCCATCGCCGCGCTGAAGCGGCTGCACAGCGTCCAACTCGCCCTGCCGACCCCCGTGCCCGCCGACGCCGACAAGGCGGTCGTCCTCCTCGTCCTCCGCGACAACCCCTACGGCGACGCGGCCGAAGTGGCGGTGGAAGAGATCCGCGAACGCCTCCACGTCGTCGCCCCGGGCGGTCTCCTCGGCGGCATCCCGGTCGAGAACCTCGACGTCGAGCAGACCAACGCCAAGGACACGAAGCTGATCGTGCCGCTGGTCCTGCTGGTCGTCGGGCTGATCCTGATCGCGGTGCTGCGGGCGCTGGTCGCGCCGGCCTATTTGATCGCGACCGTGGTCGCCTCCTTCGCCGCCACCCTCGGCCTCGCGACCTTCGCCTTCACGGAGGTGTTCGGGATGGAGGGGCTCGCCTTCAACCTCGAGCTGATGGCCTTCATCTTCCTCGTCGCCCTCGGCGTCGACTACAACATCTTCCTGATGACTCGGGCGCGCGAGGAGGCGGCCGCCCGCGGCACCCGCGAGGGCGTTCTTGCCGCCCTCACCACCACCGGCGGCGTCATCACCGGCGCCGGCCTGATCCTCGCCGGCACCTTCGCCACCCTCACCCTGCTGCCGCTGGAGGAGCTGGTCCAGATCGGCGCCACCGTCGCCGCCGGCGTCCTCCTCGACACCTTCCTCGTCCGCGCCCTGCTGATCCCGGCGATCACCTACCGGCTCGGCGAGCGCGCCTGGTGGCCTTCGCGAGTGCCTGGGCGCTCGCCTCAGTAACCCGGGCTGCGCTTCATCTGGTGTCGCTCGCTGGGGTGGGCGCCGCCCTTCTCCTCCAGCGTCGCGCAGGCTTCGGCGACGTCGTCGGCGAGGCGGTCGACCTGGGAACGGCCCAGCGTCTCCTTGACCAGGGCCCGCATCACCTTCACATCCTGCGCGTCGGGCGGCATCGTGTAGGCGGGGAGCATCCAGCCGCGCTCGGCCGAGAGCTGCCAGGAGACGTCGAACTCGTCGTAGCTCTTGCCCTCCCGCAGCTTGAAGGCAACCAGCGGCAGCTGCTCCTTGTCCGCCCCGATCAGCTCAAAGTTGCCGTTGTCCTCAAGCTTCTGCGCCAGCGCCTTCGCGTTCTGCTCCATCGCCCCCATCACGTGCGCGTAGCCCTCCCTGCCCAGCCGTACGAAGTTGTAGTACTGCGCCAGCACCATCGAGGCGCCGGTGGAGAAGTTGAGGGTGAAGGTGGCGTCCGTCTTCCCCAGGTAGTTCTCGTAGAAGACGAGGTCCTCGGCCAGGTCGCTCTTCTCGCGGAAGACGAGCCAGCCGATCCCCGGGTAGACGAGCCCGAACTTGTGGCCGGAGACGTTGATCGAGCGCACCTGCTCGAGCCGGAAGTCCCACTCGGAGTGCGGGTAGAGGAAGGGCCAGACGAAGCCGCCGCTGGCGGCGTCGACGTGGAGCGGCACGTCGAGCCCGCGCTCGTTCTTGATCTGAAGCAGCAGGTCGTTGATCCCCTGGATGTCGTCGGCGTGCCCGGTGAAGGTGGTGCCGAGGACAGCGGCGACGCCGATCGTGTTCTCGTCGATGTGGGGCTCGACGTCCTCGGGCCCGATCACGTACTTGTCCTCGCGCAGGCGGACGATCCGCGGTTCGACGTCGAAGTAGCGGCAGAACTTTTCCCAGACGACGTGGACGTCGCCGCCGAAGACGAGGTTCGGCTTTTCGACGCCCTTCCCGGCCGCTTCGCGCCGCTGCTTCCACTTCCACTTCAGCGAGAGCGCGCCCAACATAATCGCCTCCGAAGAGCCCTGGGTGCGACAGCCGGTCGTCTCCCCCGGGGCGTGGTAGAGGTCGGCGAGCATGCGGATGCAGCGCTGCTCGATCTCGGCCGTGATCGGGTACTCGGCGTGGGCTATGAAGTTGCGGTGCAGGTTCTCGCTGACGATCCGCTGCGCCTCCGGCTCCATCCAGGTGGTGACGAAGGTCGCGAGGTTGCGCCAAGGGTCCCCCTCCAGCACCAGTTCCTCGTCGACCAGCCGCATCGCGTCGAGGGCCGGCATTCCCTTAGGCGGGAACTCGCGATCGGGGGCGTCCTCGACCAAGAACCGACTGCCGTAGAGGTTGTCCATCGCCGGCAGTCTGCCCCAGGGTCCGGATGGCCCTTCAGCATGTAAGGGCGACTTTGTTCGCGTGGGTGATTGTCTGTGTGGTGATCACCGAGAATGTTTCGGGCGCCCCGCCCGCGTCGTTGTTCGCAGCCAAGTCGTGAATCGCGCCGGTTGTTGTCACTTGAGTGAAGCGCTGGTACCCGGCTTTGACAGCTTCAAAGGTGATCGAGTTGCTGCCTCTTGTTTCGCCGCAGTTCGAGTTCTCCCAATGCCCGATGAGATCTCCCGTCACTGTCTTGGTGCCGAAAAGTCCACAGGTGAATGTCATGCTCACCCCTGTGAACAGGATTCCAGGTGTTCTGGTAGGCAACGGGTCCAGGTAGACGTCGTGATACGTCACCGTGTTGGTGCTGACTGTGCCTGTGGGTCCGGAGCCGCTGCAGTGGAACCCCCAGATGGTGTCTTTGCAGTTATGGAAGGTGAACTGAGCCGTGCCTGTCGAGCTGTTGTTCGGCTGGCTCATGGTGCCGGTGGACGACGCGCATGTGAAGAAGGAGCCGCTCGCGAACTTGAGTTCGCTGTTCCCGACTACCGTAATGGTGGAGCTGCAGGTTTCCGTCAGGCAATGGACCGGAAATTCCCCCGCTGAGGCGACGGCCGGGAAGGCCGCGAGCGCGAGAGCGCAAAGGGTCCCTGCCGCCAAGATCTTCAGCTTGTTTCTCATGGTCACCTCTCCTGTTCAGCTAGCCAAGCTCGTGGAGATATCGCTAACCGACCGGAGGAAAATAGTCAAGAAACTTTGTTTGATGGCCTGTTTTGGAATCGGCCCGGCGATCTGGGCGCACCGCCCAGCGGCGACGCGATCGTCGTGCTCGCGGTGCGGAGCGATTGCCATCGTCATCCCAACTTCGGCCCCGCCTCGGGCGCGAAGCTGGAGGCGCGGGAGGAGCGGATCGACCAGCAGATCGACGCGCGCGACGAGCGAATGAAGGAAAGGGACGATTGGCCCGAGGAAGCCACCGAACAGAACGGCCATTGACTCCCGCCCGACCGGCGATAGGTTGAGCGGGTAGATCAGATTTCTTTTCCAAAAGGGGGCCCAATCGATGAATGAGCAAGCCGAGGTAGGACCAATCGATTACGTCTTGATCGAGTGGCGCGGCCGGCAGCCGAACGGCGAAGCGATGCCGCACCTCATCGATCTGGTCGACCGCGGCCTGATCAGGGTCCTCGACGTCGCCTTCATCGCCAAGGACGAGGACGGCTCGGTCGCCGGCCTCGAGCTGGCCGATCTCGGCGACGGGGCGGCGGAGCTCTCGGTCTTCGCCGGCGCCTCCTCGGGCCTGATCTCCGACGAGGACATCGGCGAGGCCGCGGGGGCGCTGGAGCCCGGCACCTCGGCCGCGCTGCTGATCTTCGAGAACACCTGGGCCGCGCCGTTCGTGGCGGCGGTCCGCCGCTCCGGCGGCGAGCTGGTCGCCAGCGGCCGCATCCCTGCCGAAGACGTCCTCGCCGCGCTCGACGCGGCCGAGGCCAACGCCTAGAGAGAGGACACCCAATGCCAGGACTACTTCGAGGCGTCGCCCGCACCGCGGTCATCGCCGGCACCGCCACCTCGGTCAGCAACCGCGTCTCCAAACGCCAGGGGGAGCGCTGGTCCGCGCAGGAACAGCAGCAGTACGCCCAGGAAGCCCCGCCGCCTCAGGCCGCCGCTCCGGCCCCCGCGGGCGGTGGGGACTCGATGATCGACCAGCTGAAGGAACTCGGGTCGCTGAAAGAGCAGGGGATCCTCACCGAGGAGGAGTTCGCCGCCCAGAAGGCGAAGCTGCTCGGCTCCTGAAAGCCCGGCCGGCGCCGGGTCAGTAACTGAGCGAGTAGAAGAGGTGGGCGACGCCGTCGCCCTGGACGACCCGCGTCTGCTCCAGCTTCACGCTCGGCGGTATGCCGTCGAAGAGGCGGACGCCGTCGCCGAGGAAGACTGGGACCTGGTTGACGATGATCTCGTCGAGCAGGCCGGCGCGGATCGTCTCCTGGATCGCCTCGCCGCCGCCGCCGATATGGACATGGCCGTTGCCGGCCGCCTCGCGCGCTTGGGTGACGGCGCTCTCGATCCCCTCGGTGACGAAGTGGAAGGTGGTCTCGCCGAGGGTCAGCGGCTCGCGCTCGTAGTGGGTGAGGACGAAGACGGGGACGCCGAAGGGCGGCTCGTCGCCCCACCATCCGTTCCACATCGGCTCGGTCCATGGCCCCCGCACCGGGCCGAACATGTTGCGGCCCATGACGACGGCGTTGCTGTTGGCCGAGGCCTCGCGGACGAGGTCGTCGCTGACCCCGCCTTCGCCGCCCTCGCGGCCGTGGATTTCCTGGAAATAGCGGGTCTTGAAGGCCCACTCGTGCAGGGCCTCGCCGCCTTCGCCGAGCCCGTGCTCCTCGCTCTGGTGCGGTCCGGCGAGGTAGCCGTCGGCGGAGATCGAGATCTGGCACTTGACCTTGCCCATCGCCTTCCACCGTAAGCGATCGGGCAGCGGGGCGCTTTTGCGTCCTCCTGGTACGGAAATGCGCCCCTTGACGCGGAAACTATCTCCGCTATCCTTCTTGAGGACTAACTACAGAAAGTGGACTTGGTTATGACCTATCGGCTGATACCGCTGGACGAGGCGATCGTCTTCCCCACCGTCACCGCGACCCTGCCGATCGACGTCGGCGACGACGAGCGCGTCTTCCTGATGCCGCGCCGCGCCGGCGAGTTCGGCCGCGTCGGCGTCCTCGCCGAGGTGATCGAGATCGGGCTCTCGCGCCGCGGCCGCCCCGTCGCCACCGTCGTCGGCCTCCACCGCGGCCTGATCGCCGGCGGCGCCGAGCCGGGCGACGGCGAGACGCTGCGGGTCGAGGTGCAGGAGATCCGCGACGGCCACCCCGATGACGAGCACACCCGCGAGCTGCAGACCGAATACCGCGCCGTGGTCGAGGAGATCCTCGAGCACCGCGGCGACGACGGCCGCATCGCCGCCTTCCTGCGCTCGATCGACGAGCCGGGCGCGCTGGCCGACACCTCCGGCCTCTCCCCCGACATCCCCAACGAGGGCAAGCTGCGCCTGCTGGAGACGATCGACGTCACCGCCCGCCTCGAGCTGGCGGTCGAGCTGCAGCGCGAGCGCCTGACCGAGCTGCAGGTGCGGGAGAAGATCCGCGACGACGTCGAGTCCGGCGCCCAGAAGCAGCAGCGGGAGTACTTCCTGCGCAAACAGATGGAGTCGATCCGCAAGGAGCTGGGCGAGGACGAGGCCGACCTGATCGCCGAGTACGAGCGGAAAATCAGCGATGCCGAGATGCCCGAGGCGGCCGCCGAGCAGGCCGAGAAGGAGCTGCGGCGGCTGGAGCGCCAGGGCGAGCAGTCGCCGGAGAGCTCGATGATCCGCAGCTACCTCGACTGGCTGATCGCGGTGCCGTGGAGCAAGCGCTCCGAGGAGTTCCTCGACCCGGCGCACACCCGCGAGGTGCTCGACGCTGACCACGCGGGCTTGGAGGACGTGAAGAAACGGATCACCGAGTTCATCGCCGTCCGCAAGCTGCGCACCGAGCGCGGGATCGAGGACGACGACAGCCGCGCCAACGGCGCGATCCTGACCCTGGTCGGCCCCCCGGGGACCGGCAAGACCTCGATCGGCGAGTCGATCGCCCACGCCCTCGGGCGCGAGTTCGTCCGCATCAGCCTCGGCGGCATCCGCGACGAGGCCGAGATCCGCGGCCACCGCCGCACCTACATCGGTGCCCTGCCGGGCCGGATCATCCGCGCCCTGCGCGACGCCGGGACGATGAACCCCGTTGTCCTCCTCGACGAGGTCGACAAGGTCGGCGCCGACTGGCGCGGCGACCCCTCCGCGGCCCTGCTCGAGGTGCTCGACCCGGCCCAGAACGACACCTTCCGCGACCACTACCTCGACGTCGAGGTCGACCTCTCCGAGGTGGTCTTCATCGCCACCGCGAACCTGGTCGACACGATCCCGGCGCCGCTGCTGGACCGGATGGAGCTGATCTCCTTCGACGGCTACACGACCGAGGAGAAGCTGGCGATCGCCCGCGGCTACCTGCTGCCCCGGCAGCTGAAGCGGAACGGGCTGAAGCCGGAGGAGGTCGAGGTCTCCGACGAGATCCTGCGGGCGGTGATCTCCGAGTACACCCGCGAGGCGGGCGTGCGCCGGCTCGAGCGCGAGATCGGCAAGGTGATCCGCTCGGCGGCAACGAAGATTGCGAGCGGCGAGGCCGAGGGGAAGATCGTCGTCGACTCCGACGCCCTCCGCGAGGCGCTGGGGCGGCAGAAGTTCTTCCAGGAGTCGGTGGAGCGGACCGCGATCCCGGGCGTCTCCACCGGCCTGGCGGTGACCGGGACGGGCGGCGACATCCTCTTCATCGAGGCGACCGCTATGGACGGCGACAAGGGCCTGGTCCTGACCGGCCAGCTCGGCGACGTGATGAAGGAGTCGGCGCGGATCGCCCTGTCATACGTGCGAGCGCACCGCGAGGAGCTCGGGATCGACGCCGAGCGTTTTTCTCGGGAGTTCCACCTCCACGTCCCGGCCGGGGCGATCCCCAAGGACGGCCCCAGCGCCGGCACGGCGATGACGACCGCGCTGGTCAGCCTGCTGACCGGGCGGCCGGTCAAGCACACGGTCGGGATGACCGGCGAGGTCACCCTGCAGGGCCGGGTGCTGCCGATCGGCGGCCTCAAGCAGAAGGTGCTGGCGGCCCACGCGGCCGGGCTGACCGAGGTGATCCTGCCCGAGCGCAACCGCGGCGACCTCGACGAGGTGCCGGAGGAGGTGCGCGAGCAGATGACCTTCCACCCGGTGATGAGCATCGACGAGGTGCTGGCGCTGGCGCTGGAGCCGGAGCAAGAAAGCTCGACGGGCCGAAAGTACCCCTATATGGAGGGAAATCGTCCCGTCGGCAGCGATGGGGCGACCGGGTAGGGCTGTGTCCCCGCGATGTCGCAGCTGCTCACCGGTGCCGCCCGAGATGCGGGCGGCCGCCGGCGTTCTCGAGCGCCGCTGGACGATGGCGACGATCTACGCCTGCTCCAGCGGCGCCGCCCGCTTCAACGAGTTCCGCCAGTCCCTCCCCGGCGTCTCCCCCACCACCTTGTCCGAGAGACTGGAACAGCTGGAGGCGGCGGGCATCGTCGAGCGCCACCTCATCCCGGGCCGCCCGCCCCACACCGAGTACACGCTGACCGCCCGGGGCGAGCAGCTAGCCCAGGCCGTCGCCGCCCTGCTCCGGCACTGAGGCCGGCTCCTCCCGCTCCCTGATCTCCAGGAGGCGGAAGTAGAGGACCGAGGCGACCAGGGCCGCGATCGGCGCGGTCACCGTGGTGCCGAGGACGGAGAGGACGATTGCGAGGATCTCGCTGTCGGCGATCGCGTTGGCTAGCAGGGCGAGGGCTGCCCCGACGACGGCGGTGATGAGGAAGGTGAGGACGAGCACGCCCAGCACCGGCCAGCCGCTGCCGCGCACGAGTTGCCGCGAACGGCCGAGGGCGTCGAAGACACCGCGGCGCTCGACCACGATCACGGGGGCGGTGACCGCCCAGATCGTGATCAGGTAGAGGCCGGGGACCACCAGCAGCAGGAAGCCGATCCCGGCACCGACGCCGATGATGAGCCCGGCGCCGAGCAGGGGGAGCACGACCGGCGCCACCGAGCGCATCAGGTCGCTGACCGAGCTGTCGCGGCGCCCGTCTTGAACGTCTTGAACCAGGCCGACGACCATCCCTTGGTAGAGGGTGGCGACGACGAGCGAGAGGACGATCGCCAGCAGGAACCCGACGACGACCTCTTCGGTCAGGGCTTCGAGGATCGCGACTCCGAGGAAGAGCCAGAACGCCACCGGCAGCAGCACCCCCGCTTGGTCGCGGTAGATCGAAAAGACTTCTCCGAGCGTGTCGCCGACGCTGAGCTTCGTCTTCATGCGGTGCCTTTCGCCCTCACCGCCGCCGCCCCTCCCAATTACCAGGAGTTGGTGGGAGTATTCGTCTCCATGGACGCATCTGAGCAGTCGGGCCACCAGGTCGAGGAAGAGCGCTTCCGGCGCCTGATCGACGTCGGCAGCAGCTTGCTCTCCGAGCTCGACCTGGAGGCGGTGCTGAAGTCGGTCGTCGACGCGGCCCGCGAGCTGACCGGCGCCCGCTACGCCGCCCTCGGCGTCCTCGACCCCGAACGGCGCGAGCTCGAACGCTTCATCAACGTCGGCATCGACGAGGAGATCCGGCGCGACATCGGCAACCTGCCGCGCGGTCGCGGCGTCCTCGGCGAGCTGATCCGCGAGCCGGCGCCGCTGCGCCTGCGCGACGTCAACTCCCACCCCCACGCCTACGGGTTCCCGCCTGGGCACCCGCCGATGCACTCCTTCCTCGGGGTCCCGATCTCGGTCCGGGGCGAGACCTACGGCAACCTCTACATGACCGAGAAGCAGGGCGCCGAGCAGTTCGACGAGACCGATGAGGAAGCGGCGATCACCCTCGCCAGCTGGGCCGGAATCGCGATCGAGAACGCCCGCCTCTACACCAGCCTTTCCGAGCGCGAGGCGGAGATCGAGCAGGCGCTGAGGCGAGCCGAGACCTCGGTCGACATCGCCCGCACTGTCGGCGGCGAGACCGACGTCAACCGCGTCCTCGACCTGATCGTCAAGCGGGCGCGGGCGCTGGTCGACGCTCGCGCGCTGCTCGTCCTCCTCCGGCGCGGCGACCACCTCTACGTCGCCGCCCGCGCCGGCGAAGTCACCGCGGACCTCAACGACCTCGAGGTCCCGCTCGACGATGCCGTCTTCGGCGGCGCGATGGAGGAGCGGGTCTCGCAGCGGCTCGAGCGCGGCTCGCCGCCCTCGAAGGCGCGCCTGCGCGAGCGCCTCGGGGCCGAGGCGGCGCTGGTGGTGCCGTTGCTGTTCCGCGGCCGCGCCGTCGGCGTCCTCGTCGCGCTGGACCGCGAAGCCGGGGGCGTCGAGTTCGACCAGGAGGACCTGCGCCTCCTGCAGTCCTTCGCCGCCAGCGCCGCGACCGCGGTGGCGACGGCCCAGACCGTCGAGTCCGACCGCCTGCTCCAGCAGGTCGAGGCGGCCGAGAACGAGCGCCAGCGCTGGGCCCGCGAGCTGCACGACGACACCCTGCAGGGCCTGGCGGCGATCAGGATCTCGCTGGCGACGGCGCTGCAGAGCAAAGGCGACCGGCGCGAAGCCCTGATCGAGAGCGCGGCCGAGGAGGCGATGGCGCAACTCGAGGGTCAGATCAACGAGCTGAACCGGCTGATCAACGACCTGCGGCCGGCAGCACTGGAGCGACTCGGCCTCGCCGGCGCCCTCCAGGCGCTGGCGGAAGAGACCGGCGCCCGCGGCGGCGTCGCCGTCGAGGTGGAGATCGAGATCGGTGAGGCGCCGGGCGGCGACGAGGAGCGACTCGTCTACCGGCTGGTGCAGGAGGCGTTGACGAACATCGTCAAGCACGCGTCCGCCGCGCGGGTGGAGGTGAGCGTGCGGGAAGAGGACTGCGAGATCGAGATTGTCGTCCGCGACGACGGCGAGGGCTTCGACCCGACGTCCTCCAGCGGCGGCCGCGGCCTGATCGGGATGCGCGAGCGGATCGAGCTGCTCGGCGGCAGCATCGAGGTCACCTCGGCGCCCGGCGACGGCACCGCGATTGCCGCCACCGTGCCGCTATCTGAAGGTTCCTAGCGCAAACCGGGGCGTGGGGGTCGATGGGGGTCGTTCGGAGCACCTCCGCCGCGTGGATCGCCGGCTGCTGACGCCTCGAGGATTGCCGGCGCGGCTCCATGCTGAGTACCTCACGACCCCCATCGACCCCCACTTCTAATGCGCTGAGGTGAGAGCCCCCCTCAGCCGCCGTCGCGCTTGGCGTCGATGACGCCGTTGGCGATCGCGAAGCGGACTAGCTCGGGGCGGGACTCGAGCCCCAGCTTCTCCAGCAGCTTCGAGCGGTTGACCTCGACCGCGCGGACGCTGAGGTAGAGCTGCTCGCCGATCTCGCGGTTGGTGTGGCCAAGTGCCAGCAGGCGCAGCAGCTCGCGGTCGCGGTCGCCCAGCTCCTCCAGCGGATCGGCGCCGAGCTGCGCGACCGCCCCGCCGAGCTCGGGGTCGATGTAGGAGCCGCCAGAAGCGGCGGCGCGGATTGCCGCGGTCAGCTGTCGCTCGGCCGCTTGCTTCAGCACGTAGCCGGCGGCGCCGGCGCGCAGCAGCTCGCGCGCCCGGCGCGGGTCGCTCTGCATCGTCAGGACGACGATCGCGGTGTCCGGCGCCTCCTCGCGCAGGCGGGGGACGTCGCTCGCCGGCTCGGCCCCCGGCATCTGCAGGTCGAGGACGAGGACGTCGGGGCGCCGGTCCCGGGCCAGCCTCTGCGCGGCGGGCGCGTCGGCGGCCTCGCCGATCACCCGCAGGTCCTCCTCGACCTCCAGCATCGCCCGCAGGCCGGTCCGGATCACGTTGTGGTCGTCCGCGAGGACGACGGTTATCTGCTTTTTGCCGCTCTCCATCCTGCCTCGCGAGCAGTCTCCCATGCCCGTCCTCAGGGCGAGATCCCGCACCGGAGATTGTGGGTTTCGGCCGATGGGAACTGGGCTCGCCGGGTCGATCCTTAAACCATGAGAATCCTGCTTGCCCTGGGGGGAACCGCCCTCCTCCGCCCCGGTGAACGCGCCTCGACGCCGAACCAGCCCCGCAATATCGAGACCGCGGCGAAGGCTATCGCCGAGCTCTCCGACCACCACGAGCTGATCGTCACCCACGGCAACGGCCCCCAGGTCGGCCACGCGCTGGAGGTGGCGCTTCGCAATGCGCTCCCCGACCGCGATGTCGTCAGCGTTCTTACCCAGGTGGTGGTTGCCGGCGACGATCCTGCCTTCGAGCCACGGGCGATCGCCGAGATCCGCAGCATCCGGGCCCTCGTCACCGCTGGCGCGCTCGTCATCTGCGCCGGCGGCAGCACCACCCCGGTAGCGATGGACGGGCTGGGGACGCTCTACGGCGTCGAGGCGACCGTCGACGAGGGGCTCACCGCCGCTCTATTGGCGCGGCGCCTCGACGCCGACCTGCTGTTGATGCTGACCGACGCCGATTTCCTGCAAGCCGCGCCGAAGGTCGAGGCCGGACGCCGCTTCGCCGAGGCAACCGGCCGACGCGCCGCGATCAGCACCCTCGGGAATGCGGCGCGAGCGGTTCGAAGCGAAGCAGGAACACAGATCTCGGCTGCGACTGCCGTAGGGCCCGCTCATCCTTGAAGGCACCAGTTATCGCGACCGCCGCACCCTCACGACTAAGAGGATGAACTGGTGTCGGGGTCGCAATAACTGCATGTGATCGTCTCCCGTTACAGGGAGCCGGACATCCGGGTTCGCCCTCATCTGCCGCTGCGGAGTCACCGCAACCCCGTTACGCTCGCTGCGTGAGCCCTGGGCAGGAGGGAGAGACGATCACCGTGCTCCTCGTCGACGACCATGCGGTCGTGCGGGGCGCGCTGAAGGCGCTGCTCGAGGGACAAGAAGACCTCGAGGTAGTCGGCGAGGCGGGGGACATCGGCTCGGGGCGGGCAGCTATCGCCGAGCAGCAGCCGAACGTGCTCGTCCTCGACGTCAACCTCCCCGACGGGCTCGCCGTCGACGCGCTGCCCCAGCTGCGCGAGGCTTCGCCGCGGACCGAGGTCGTGCTGCTGACGATGGAGCGCGACCTCACTCTCGCCCGCCGCGCCCTCGAGGCCGGCGCCAAGGGCTACCTCTTCAAGGACTCCGCCCACCTCGAGCTGATCGAGGCCGTCCGCGCCGCCGCGGTGGGCGAGCAGCACCTGGCCCCCGCCGTCGCCGCCGGCCTCGACGGCTCAACCGGCGCCGAAGAGCGCCCCCTCCTCTCCCCCCGCGAGATCGACGTCCTCAGGCTGATGGCCCTCGGTCACACCAACCGCGAGATCGGCGAGCAGCTCGACCTCAGCGTCCGCACCGTCGAGACGCATCGGGCACATGTCCAGCAGAAGCTGGGTCTGTCGAGCCGGCCGGAGCTGACGCGGTATGCGTTGGCGAACGGATTGATCGACACCTAGGGGGTGAGGGGAGTCGGGTGGGGGTCGTTCGGAGCACCTCCGCCGCGTCGATCGTCACCTGCTGACGCCGCTGGCGTTGCTGGCGCGGCTCCATGCTGAGTACCTCACGACCCCCACCCGACTCCCCTCTCTCTCCTCCATACCGCGACCTTCGGAGAGGGTGCCGGTGTCCTCGCAGGATTGTTCGGCGATATGCAATCTGGCTCTTGCGCGGCGGAGCCGCGCAGCATCTTCTCCCCGGAGCGCAGCGGAGGGGAGGTCAATTCCGGAGAGGGATACCGGCACCCTCCCCCACGCGGGTACATTCCTGCCGATGCTCTTCTTCAGCCATCCGGCCTGTCTGGAGCACGATCCGGGCGAGGGGCTCTATGGGCATCCGGAGCAGCCGGGGCGGCTGCGGGCGATCGAAGCGGCGCTGGCGGCGCGGGACTGGCTGGGCTGGGAGCGGCGGGAGGCGCCGGCCGCGTCCGAGGAGGAGCTGGCGCTGGTCCACCCCCGCGAGCACGTCGAGGCGATCCGCGAGCTCTGCCGCGCCGGCGGCGGCGCGATCGACGCAGACACCTTCGCCGGCCCGGCCTCCTACGAGGCGGCGCTGCGCTCGGCCGGGGCCGCCTGCGCGATGACCCGGGCGCTGCTCGCGGGGGAGGCGAAGGCCGGCTTCGCCGCCGGCCGGCCACCCGGCCACCACGCCGAGCCCTTGCGGGCGATGGGATTTTGCCTGTTCGACAACGTCGCCGTCGCGGCAGCGCTGGCGATCGCCGAGCTTGGCGTCCAACGGGTCTTCATCCTCGACTGGGACGTCCACCACGGCAACGGCACCGCCGAGATCTTCCGCCGTCGTGCCGACGTCCTCTTCGCCAGCATCCACCAGGGCGGGATCTTCCCCGGCACCGGGGCTCGCGAGGACACCGGCAGTGGCCCTGGCGAGGGCTTCACGATCAACCTGCCGGTCCCCGCCGGCAGCGGCGAGGACGTCTGGCTCTCCTTGCTCGAAGACGAGATCCTGCCGGCCGCTGCCGAGTTCGAGCCGCAGCTGGTCCTGATCTCCGCGGGCTTCGATGCCCACCGCGCCGATCCACTGGCCGAGTGCCAGCTCGAGGCTTCATCGTTCGCGCGGATGGCATCCCTAGTGCGAACCGCTGCCGAGGGCTGGGGCGCCCCGGCCGGCGCCGTGCTCGAGGGCGGCTACGACCTCGAGGCGCTCGCCGACTCGGTGGTGGCGACGATGGGGGCGTTGGCCGGAGCGGAGGGCGAGTGACCGAGCTACAGCACGTCGAGATCGAGCCGGCGCCGCTGGACCGCTTCCGGCCGCTGCTCGGCGAGCGCTGGGCGGAGATCGAGCGGGCCGCGGCGGGCGCCCGCGAGACCTTCGACACGCGCCGGATCTGGCACGTCAACTCGACCGCCCAGGGCGGCGGCGTCGCCGAGATGCTGCGGGCGCTGCTGCCCTACGCGCGCGGCGCCGGGGTCGACACCCGCTGGGTGGTGCTGCCGGAGACCGACGGCTTCTTCGCCGTCACCAAGCGGATCCACAACCGCCTGCACGGCCACGAGGGCGACGGCGGCGAGCTGGACGAGGCGGCGCGGCAGTCGTATGAGCGGGCGCTCTCCTGGTGCGCCGAGGAGCTCCAGCGGCTGACCGAGCCCGGCGACGTCATCTACCTCCACGACCCCCAGACCGCCGGCCTCGTCCCGGCGATGCGGAAGGCCGGCCTCGCGGTCGTCTGGCGCTGCCACGTCGGCGTCGACCACCCCAACGAGATCGCCCGCGAAGCCTGGGACTTCCTCCGCGGCTACGTCGAGGCCGCCGACGCCTACGTCTTCTCCCGCCGCGCCTACCTCTGGGAGGGGCTCGACGCGGAGCGGGCCTGGTTCATGCCGCCGGTGATCGACCCCTTCGCGCCGAAGAACGAAGAGATGGACGAGGGGCGCGTGCGGGAGGTCCTGGCGCGGGTCGAGGAGAAGGCGACGATCCTGCAGGAGGGGCCGGTGCCCGATGGCGCCCCCGTCGTCACCCAGGTCTCGCGCTGGGACCGGCTCAAGGACCCGCGCGGGCTGCTGGAGATCTTCGAGCACCACCTCGAGGAGCCCGATTCGCACCTCTGCCTGGTCGGCCCGGAAACCGCGGGCGTCAGCGACGACCCCGAGGGCGCCGCCGTCTACGAGGAAGTCGCCGAGCACTGGCGTGGGATGAGCGACGCCTGCCGCGCCCGCTCCCGCCTGATCAGCCTGCCGATGGCCGACCTGCGGGAGAACGCGACGATGGTCAACGCGCTGCAGAGGCGCTCGCAGGTGATCGTCCAGAAGAGCCTCGCCGAGGGGTTCGGCCTCACCGTCGCCGAGGCGATGTGGAAGGCGCGGCCGGTGGTCGCCAGCCGCGTCGGCGGGATCCAGGACCAGGTCGAGGACGGCCGCACCGGGATCCTCGTCGACGACCCGCGCGACCTCCCCGCCTTCGCCCGCGCGATCGAGGCGGTCCTCGCCGACCGCAACCGCTGCTCGGAGATGGGCGCGGCCGGTCGCGAGCGGGTCCGCGACAACTACCTCGCCGTCGACCGCTTGCGCGAATACGTCGACTTGGTCGCCAGCCTGCTCGAGCGCTAGCGGTCCGGCCGCGGCACCACCAGCACCGGGCAGGGCGCCTTGTGGACGAGCTGGGTCGAGACGGAGCCGAGCAGGACCCGCATCACCGGGCCGTAGCCGCGCGAGCCGGCGACCAGCAGGTCGGCGCCGATCTCCTCGCAGGCCGCGGCGATCGTCGCCCCCGGCGTCCCGGCGAGGGCGCGCCCAGTCGCCGCCAGCCGTTCGTCGACTCCCTTCACGGCCCTGGTCACGATCGGCCCCGCCTCGGGCGCGATCGCCGGCGTGTACCCGGTTGCCCCGGGGACGACGGCCGGTGGCGCGGCGACGGTATAGACGACAATCGTCGCCCGACAGGCCAGCGCCAGGGCTTCGGCCCGCGCCAGCGCCGCTTTCGCCTCCTCGGTGTCGTCGTAGGCGACGGCGATCGTCCGGAACGGCCCGTGCTCCTCCTCCGCGAGCCCCCGCGGCGCCGTCATCACCTCGCAGGGGGCGCCGTGCAGGAGCCCGTCGGCGACGCTGCCGATCAGCGTCCGCCCGACCGGCCCGCGGTGCGGCGAGCCGACGACGATCGTGTCGACCTTCTCGCGCTCGGCCAAGTCGTTGATCACCCCGGCCGGGGAACCGCCGCCGAAGGCCCGGGTCTCGACCTCCAGCTCCCCCAGCCGCTCGCGCGCCTCGTCGAACAGCGGCTGCGCCCGCTCGGCTTCCTCTTCTTCGAGGATCTCGTAGGGGATCGGCAGCGGCCCGTAGGGCAGGACGGTGACGACCATGACGTTGGCGCCGGTGGCCTCGGCGATCACCCGCGTCAGCTCGAGCGCGTCGCCACCGCCATCGCTGCCGTCGTAGCCCACCAGCAACTGCATCGCTTCCACCTTAAGCCGCACCTTCGTTCTTCACCTGCGGGAAACCCACAGGCCGGCGCGTGGCTCTTCCCGGATGGGTAGCAGCCAAGCCGCCTCGACACTTTTGGGGATGAGCCAGTCACGAGTTCCCAAGGTCTTGATCGTCGGCGGCGGCGTCGGCGCGCTCGAGGCCGCGATCGCTCTCCGGGAGCTCGCCGGCGAGAAAGCGCGGGTCGAAATCTGCGCCGGGCGCGGCGAGTTCGTCTACCGGCCGTTCGCCGTCGGCGAGCCCTACGGCGCCTCCCGCGTCCTCCGCTACGACCTCGCCGACTTGGCCGAGCGCTGCGGCGCGGAGCTGCGGCTGGAAAACATCACCTCGGTCGACCCAGCGCTGCGCTGCGCGACCACTCACGAGGGCGAGGAGATCCCCTACGACTATCTCCTCGTCGCCTGCGGCTCCCGCCTGCTCTGGTCGGTGCCCGGCGCGACCACCTTCTGGGGCGTCGCCGACGAGGGCGAGATGCTCGAGGTCGTCAGCCGACTCCGCGAAGGCCGACTGCGACGGCTGATCTTCACGATGCCCGGCGGTCACGGCTGGGCGCTCCCGGCCTTCGAGCTCGCCCTCCTCGCGGCCAGCGAAATCTCCCGCCACGGGATCGCCGGCACCCGCGTCACCGTCGTCACCCCTGAAGACGGTCCGCTCTTGATCTTCGGCCGTCGCGCCTCCGAGCAGGTCGCCGAACTGCTCGCCGACCACGACGTCGAGGTCCTCACCGGCACTCACCCGGTCAAGTACGAGCACGGCGCGCTGGCGGTCGTCCCCGGCGAGCCGCTCGAAGCCGACGCCGTCGTCAGCCTGCCGCGCCTCGAGGGCCGCCACATCGAGGGCCTCCCCTACGACTCCAGCGGCTTCATCGCGGTCGACGACCACGCCCGGATCGCCGGCCTGTCCCACGCCTTCGCCGTCGGCGACGTCACCAACTTCCCGGTCAAGCAGGGCGGCATCGCCACCCAGCAGGCCGACGTCGCCGCCGAAGCGATCGCCGCCGAACTCGGCTGCGAGGCCGAGGCCGACCCGCTCGACCCGGTCCTGCGCGGGATCCTCTGGACCGGTGCCAAGCCGCGCTACCTGTTCGGCTGGCTCGGCGGCGGCCACGGAGAAACCTCGGTCGCCAGCGAGCGGCCGCCCTGGCCGATCGACAACCCGAGCAAGGTGATCGGCCGCTATCTGACGCCGTTCCTGGCCGAGCTGCAGGCGTCTAGCCGCGCCGAGCCATCTTCAGCCGCAGGCTGAAGCTGCGGCTCTTCGGCACGCCGCCGCTGGGCTGGAAGGTGACGGTGAGCCCCAGCCGCACGCTGCCCGTCCGCTTCAGGATCCGCCGCTTCGCCGCCTTCGGCAGGACCCGAAGCACCACCTTGCCAGCGGCCGCGGCGGTGCGGGTCTGGGGGACGCCCCCGTCGAGGCTGACCGAGCCGGGGCCCGGGACGACGATCGTTACCGTGGCGGTACCGCGCCGCTTGTCGAGCCGGGCTTTGCCGATCGTGAAGGAGTTGCTGGGCAGTAGCGTCGTCGCCGACCCGGAGCCGGGGTCGGAACCGTCGCCGCCCGAATCGCCGGGCGTCCCCGAGGTTCCGGGGGGCGGTGGGGGTGGCGGAGGCGGGGGAGGCGGCGGCGCGTTGGGTCCCGGCACGGTCTTCGCCTGGACCACGTCGCCGGCCCCGTTGAAGCGCTTCCAGACCATCGCCAGGGTCCCGTCCTCGCCCCAGGCCGGCAGCGCTTCGCCGGCGCCGCGGCCGGCCGCGGAGAGGTTGGTCGTGCTTCCAGCGCTGCCGTCGGCGGCGAGATCGCGTCGTTGGACGATCCAGTTGCTGCCGTCGAAACGGCTCCAGAGCACGGTCGCGTCGCCGGCCGGCGACACCGCCAGCTCGGGCTCGGCGGCATCGCGGCCGCTGGAGGAAAGCGAGACCGCGCTCGCGGCGGGCACGCCCGCCGCGCTCACCCGCCGCGCCTGGACGATGAAGTTGCTGCCGTCGTAGCGGTCCCAGACGGCGGTCGCGATCCCAGCGGCGTCGATCGCGAGCTGCGGCTCGGCGGCGCTGCGGCCGCTCGCGGAGAGGTCGAAGACGGCCCCGTCGAAGCCGCCCGCGGGACTCAACCGCCGTCCCTGGATCAACCAGTTGGCGCCGTTGAAGCGGTTCCAGACCACCGTCGCCTCGCCGTCGGGGCCAAGCGCGACCTGCGGTTGGATCGCGCTGCCGCCGGCGACGGAGAGGTTCACGGGCGCCGGCGCCAGCGAGCCGTCCGGTTCCACCCGCCGCGCCTGCACGACCGATTCTTCGCCTTCGACGAAGCGACTCCAGACCGCCAGGGCGCTGCCGTCGTCCGCCACCGCAACCTGCGGTTCGACCGCGGCCCTACCGGCTTCGGAGAGTCGCTGGGCGGGCGATTCGGAAGTTCCATCGGGGGCAACCCGTCGCACCTGGGCCAGGTAGTTGAAGCCGTCGAAGCGCTTCCAGACGACGGTCGCTTCGCCCGCGGGAGAGACGTCGAGCTGGGGGTCGAACGCGTTCTGACCCGATCCCGAAAGCGTCCGGGTCGCTTCCTCGGGCGTCCCGTCGGCGCCGATCCGCCGCTCCTGGATGCGGAAGTTGGCGCCGTCCCAGCGCGTCCAGGCAACAGTCGCGGTCCCGTCCGGTCCCACCGCCACCTGTGGGGCCAGCGCATCCCCACCCGACGCTGAGAGCTGCACGGTGGCGCCGCGATTGCCGTTGGCGGCGATCCGACGCGCCAGGACCCTGAACTCCGAACCGTTGCGGGAGCTCCAGACCACGGTGGTCGTACCGTCGTCGGCGACCGCGGCGTCCGGCCCCGCCGTCATTTCCGCCGCCGAGGAGAGATCCTCCGCCCGCCCCGCTTCGCCGGCGCCGGTGGGCGGCGGCGGAACCTTGGTCAGGTTCGGCAGCGAGACCGGGCCGGGGACGAAGAGGCTGCTCTGGATCCCCCTGCGGAAGCTCTGCTGCGCCGGCGTCGAGCTCTCGATCGGCCAGTCGGAGCGCTTCCCTTCCTTCTCGAAGTTCCAGTTGAACCAGAGGAAGGCCTTGATCTCCGGGTGGTGCGGCAGGTAGCTGGTCAGCACCTCCCGGATCCAGTCGGCCTTGTTGCCGCCAAGCTCGCTGGCGGCGGTCTCGACGATCGCCACCGGCTTCGTCGGCGCCACGGTCCGGAGGATGTCCAGGGTCCGCGAGAAGGTCTGCTCCGGCGTCGTCCACCTGTCCGGCTGGGCGAGGTTGAGGCCCCAGTTGTAGGAGTCGAGGCCGATCCAGTCGACGTAGGCGTCGCCGGGGTAGTAGGGGGTGGGATCGGCAGCGGGGTCAGACCAGACGCTGTTCGAGACCCAGGTCCAGGTGACGTTGGTCGCGCCCTGCCCGACGACGAGGTCGTGGAAGCGCCGCCAGGCCTCGACGAACCTCGGCTGGCGGCCCCAGGGGTACCAGGCTCCGTTCATCTCCCACCAGGGGGCGAAGAGGAAGGGGTGCCCCCAGGCTTTAGCTTCCTGGGCCCATTTTTTGATCGCCGCGTCCTGTCCGCCGTCGGCGACCTCGTCGATCGAGTGGCCCCCCAGGCCCATCGTCACCAGCGGGATCGCGCCACGGGCATGGGTGAGGTCGAGCTCTTCCTTGTCGAAGGTGGCCCACACCTGGCTCTGGTTGAGGATCGCCACCTTGCGGCCGGCGTGGCGCTCGAAGAGGTCCCAGGCCTGGGCGCTGCGGGGCGCGTCGCCGCTCAGGCCATAGGGTTGGCCGCTGATCGTCGCGCCGAAGTACATCGACGCCTCGGCGCTGCCGCCGATCCCGAGCAACAGCACCAGCGCGCAGGCGCAGCCGACCATCGCGCGGACAACACCTCCCTGGACCATTGTTCGATGCTGGCGAAAACGAGACGGTTCGTCAAGTATCACGATCTGCTCGAGACGAGCTGCCATCTAAGGCGCCGGGGTGGTCTTCGCCTGGACCACGTCGCCCGCCCCGTTGAAGCGACGCCAGCTCGTCGCCAGGGTCCCTCCGCCCCAGCCGACGATCGGATCGCTGCCTCGCCGCCCGGCGCTCGAGAGGTTCTCGGTCGCGCCGAGGGTGCCGGCAGCGGCGAAGTCCCGTCGCTGGACGATCCAGTTCGAACCGTCGAAGCGGCTCCAGAGGACCGTGGCCTTGCCCCCGGAGCCGAGCGCTATCTGGGGGTCGACGGCATCGCGACCGATGGCGGAGAGGACGACGGTCGCCCCGAGCGCTCCGGCCGGGGCGATGCGGCGGGCCTGGATCGCGAAGCTCGTGCCGTCGAAGCGGCTCCAGGCGATCGTGCTCGTCCCGTCCCCGCTCACCGCGACCTGCGGCTCGGCCGCGTTGCGGCCCGTCGCCGAGAGGCTCTGGACGCTCCCCACCAGCGCCCCGCTGGCAGAAAGACGGCGAGCCTGGACGATCGAGTTGGCGCCGTCGAACCTGGCCCAGGCGATCGTGACGGCCCCGAGCGGGTTCACCGCGACCCGGGGCTCGACCGCGCTCTCGCCCACCGTCGAGAGGCTCGTGGTCGTCGCCGCGGGAACGCCGTCCGGTCCCACCCGTCGCACCTGGACGATCGAGTCGGAGCCGTCGAAGCGGGTCCAGACGACCGTCGCCCTGCCGTTGCCGTCCACCGCCACCTGCGGTTCGACCGCGTCTCTCCCAGCTGCCGAGAGGGTGCGGGCAGAGGCCTCGAGCGTTCCGTCGGCGGCGATCCGCCGCTCCTGCACCAGGTAGTTGCTGCCGTCGAAGCGCTTCCAGACGACGGTCGCGACGCCGCCGGGGCTGACCGCGACCTGCGGCGCCGCCGCATCCTGTCCGCTTCCCGAGAGGGTCTTGGTGCTTTCCTCGGGAGTACCGCTCGGCAGGATTCGCCGCGCCTGGACCAGGAAGTTGGTGCCGTTGGAACGGACCCAGGTGACGGTGGCGGTCCCGTTCGAGGCCACCGCGACCTGGGGATCCAGGGCGTCCTGTCCCGAGGCCGAGAGCTGGCGGATCGGCCCGCGGGTGCCAGAGGCGGTGATCTGCCGCGCGAACACGGTGAAGGTGCCGCTGCCGCCGCGGGAGCTCCAGACGACCGTGGTGGTCCCGCTGCCGGAGACTGCGAGGTTCGGCCCGGCAGCCGTTTCCGCTGCCGCCGAGAGGTCGGCCGCCTGGGCGGCGTCGCCGGTCTTGGCCTGCGGCGGCACGACCTTCGTCAGCCACGGCAGCGAGACCGGGGCAGAGGCGAAGAGGCTGCTCTGGATCGCCTTGCGGAAGCTCTGCTGCGCGGGCGCCGAGCTCTCGATCTGCCAGTCGAAGCGGTTTTCCCCCTTCTTGAGGTTCCAGTTGAACCAGAGGAAGGCCTTGATCTCCGGGTGGTGCGGCAGGTAGCCGGTCAGCATCTCCCGGATCCAGTCGGCCTTGTTGCCACCAAGCTCGCTGGCGGCGGTCTCGACGATCGCCACCGGCTTCGTCGGCGCCACGGTCCGGAGGATGTCCAGGGTCCGCGAGAAGGTCTGCTCCGGCGTCGTCCACCTGTCCGGCTGGGCGAGGTTGAGGCCCCAGTTGTAGGAGTCGAGGCCGACCCAGTCGACGTAGGCGTCGCCGGGGTAGTAGGGGGTCGGGTCGGAGGCCGGGTCGGACCAGAGGCTGTTCGAGACCCAGGTCCAGGTGACGTTGGTCGCGCCCTGCCCGACCACGAGGTCGTGGAAACGGCGCCAGGCGGCGACGAAATAGGAGTTGCGCCCCCAGGCGTACCAGGCCCCGTTCATCTCCCACCAGGGTGCGAAGAGGAAGGGGTGGCCCCAGGCCTTCGCTTCCTGCGCCCATTTCTTGATCGCCGCGTCCTGGCCGCCCTTGGCGACCGATTCGAGGCTCGTCCCCTTCAGACCCATCGTCACCAGCGGGATCGCGCCCCGCGCAGAGGTCGCATCCATCTCGTAGCTGTCGAAGGCCGTCCAGTCCTGGCCCTGGAGGAGGATCGCGACCTTCCTGCCGGCATGGCGCTCGAACAGATCCCACGCCTGCATGTTCCGCGGCGCGTTGCCGGTCTGGCCATAGACTTCGCCGCTGACGGCCGCGCCGAAGTAGGTCGAGGCGCCAGCCGCCGGGATTGCTGCGAGCAGCAAAGCCAGTGCGCACAAGCACACGAGCCCCACCCTGACAAGCCCTCCCTGGACCATTGTTCGATGCTGGCGAAAACCCGACGGTTCGTCAAGTGACCGCCCGCGCGCCTCTTACGACTAAGGCTTTTTTTCCGAACCTTTGCCCTGGTCCGTGGGCACCGCAGCGGGGGCTTCAGTCCTCGTCGTCGCCTTGGCTGCTTTCGCTGGGGGCGGAGCTTCCGGCGCCGCCCCCTTCGGAGGGTTTTCGGGCGCTTCCTTCGCTGGCGGCGGCTTTGCCGCCGGAGGGGCAGGGACGGTCGGCTTTTCCACGGCCCCCGCGCCATCGCCGTCCTCATCCTCGTTCCGGTTCTCGCCCTCGTCCTCGAGGCCGGGATTCGGTTCGCCTGCCGGCTTGTGCTCGATCGCGGTTCCCTGCCCTTCGGTGGCCGCCTCCGGGTGCTGCTTTTCGTGCTCGGCGCCAACCCCCTCGACCGGCGCCTGAGCTTTGGAGTCCGCATGCGAAGTCGCCTGGTGATGGCCCTGGCCGTGTTCCCTGCCCGCCGCCGCGGTAGCGGAAGTGCTGCCGGAACCCGCCGCCTTTCCATTCGCTCCACCCGCTTTGTGATTGCCCGCGCCCGCGGCCTGACCCGCGGCAGCGCCGGCCGCGCCGTCGGCCGCGGTCCCGTGCCCGGAGGAGGCGTTGGAGCCCGGCATCGCCGGCCCCGACTTCTGGCTCTGCTCGCCCGGCAGGCCGAGGTGGATGACGCCGCTGCGGTCGGCTGCGGTGACGCCAACCGCGGCAACCACCGCCACCGTCGCGACCCCTTTGACCGCGGCCGACGTGGCGATCGTTTTCGCCGCCCCGCCGCCCAGCGTCGCGGCCAGGCTGCCGCCAGCTCCGGCGCCGGCACCGCCCGCCGCGGCCTGCGAGCCGCCGAGCAGGCCCTGCAGCATCCCCGCCGCCGCCACTGCCGGCAGCGGCGAGAGCGCCGCGAAGTCCTTCTGGCGACTCTTGATCTCGTCGCCGAAGCCGCGGCAGTGGGCGCAGGAGCGCAGGTGCGCGCGCACGTCGCGGCGCCGGGTCACCCGGCCGTCGCCTGCGGACAGCGCTTTGGTCACCGCCTCGCAGCTCATCTCACGCCCTTCCTCCATCTGCCGCAGGCTCTGCCGCGCCTCGTAGAGGGTCTGCCTGGCAACCGCCGCCGAGGTGTCCACCGCGGCGGCGATCTCGTCGAAGTCCAGCCCTGACATCTCCCGCATCACCAGCACCTCGCGCTGGCGCTCCGGCAGCTCGTGCAGGTCGGTGAGCAGGCGCCGCAGCCGTTCCCGCGTCGCCGCCTCCTCGGCCAGGCCGTAGCCCGGCGCCACCTGCTCGACGTCGAGCTGGCGCGTCTCCCGCCGTCGCCGCAGCAGGTCGATCGACTCGTTGTGGGCAATCCGGTACAGCCACGGCTTCAGGTCGATCTTGCGCTCCTCGCCCGGCAGCGCCCGCAGCACCTTGATCATCGTGTTCTGCAGCGCGTCCTGGGCATCCTCGGGATTGCCGACGATCGCCAGGCAGAACCGGTAGAGGGGCTGGTGATAGCGACGGAAGATCGCCGCGAAGGCACGCTCGTCCCCCCCGACCGCGCGCCGCGTCAGGCGCTCGTCCGAGAGCAAGCTGCTGAAACCCAGCGTTGCTGCTGCTTCGCTCATTTCTCGATCTTCCCATCGCGGGCCATCCGATCAAGGGTAGGGGCGTGCCGACTACCTCTAAACGGATGGCTACTCACTCTTGTCAGCGCCTTTCTGGAAACACCAGAGGACATAGGACCTGACGTTGTTCTTCTCTCCCCGTTTGTTAGGGAAATCAGTCCAATGGCGGGTGACACCGCCTGCCGAAGAGGAGGAAGAAGGGAAATGGTTGGTGCGCTGATCGGGCTGCTGATCATCGTCGCGATCGTGCTGGTGCTGCTGAAGGTCGCCGTCGCCGGAGGGATCCTTGGGCTGATCGCGCTGATCCTCCTGATCCTCCTCCTGCTCGGGCGCATCTAAGCGTCCGCCTCGACCAGAAAAGACTCCTTTGGTTATCGCCCGGGCGGCTGGGTAGCGAGAGGGCCATGAGCGAGCTTCTTCTAGGCCCCCTGATCCGCCACGTCTCCGAGACGGAGGCGACGGTCTGGGTCGAGACCTCCGAGGCCTGCGAGGTCGAGGTCCTCGGCCACCGCGAGCCGACCTTCCGGGTCGAGGGCCACCACTACGCGCTGGTCTGCGTCGGCGGCCTCGAGCCGGCCAGCCGCTACGAGTACGAGGTCAAGCTCGACGGCGAGGTGCGCTGGCCGGAGCCGGGGTCGGACCTGCCGCCGAGCGCGATCCGCACGATCGACGCCGACAAGGACCTCAACGTCTACTTCGGCTCCTGCCGGGTCGCGGTCCCGCACGAGCCGCCCTTCGACCAGCCCAAAGACGTCAGCGAAGAGGGGCACGAGTACGACGCGCTGTGGGTGCTGGCGCTGCAGATGTCCGAAGGCGACCGGGACACGTGGCCCGACCAGCTCTTCCTCCTCGGCGACCAGGTCTACGTCGACGAGGGCTCGCCGCGGACGCGGCAGAAGATCCGCGAACGGCGCGGCACCGACACCCCGCCCTTCGACGAGGTGACCGACTTCGAGGAGTACACCTGGCTCTATTGCGAGAGCTGGGAGGACCCGTTGATCCGCTGGCTCTTCTCCAACGTCTCGGTCTCGATGCTCTGGGACGACCACGACATGAGCGACGACTGGAACATCTCCCGCGGCTGGCTGCGGGAGATGCAGCAGAAGTCCTGGTGGCACCGGCGCGTGGTCGGCTGCATCTCCAGCTACTGGATCTACCAGCACATCGGCAACCTCTCCCCGCGCGAGCTGGCCGAGAGCGAGCTCTACCAACGGATGCGCGGCAACCAGACCGGCGAGGAGGAGCTGTTCGCCTGGGCGCACCGGGTCCAGGCGATGGGCGAGGGAACGCGGTGGACCTTCTGCCGGGACTTCGGCCGCACCCGGGCGATCTTCGTCGACGCTCGCGCCGCGCGGGTGCTGGAAGAGGGCCGGCGGGCGATGGTCGACGACGAGGAGTGGGAATGGATCGTCGAGAAGAACGACGGGGACTTCGACCATCTGATCGTCTGCACGACGATCCCCTGGCTGCTCTCCCCCGCCTTCGACCGGCTCGAGGCCTGGAACGAGCAGATGGTCGAGGGCGCCGCCTGGGGCAGGCCGCTGGCCTGGGCGAGCGAGAAGCTGCGGCGCGAAGTCGACTTCGACCACTGGGCCGCCTTCGGCGAGTCCTGGGCGAAGCTGCGCGACCTCCTGCACGAGGTCGCCTGCGGCAAGCACGGCAAAGCGCCGGCCTCGGTCGTCGTCCTCTCCGGCGACGTCCACCACGCCTACCTGGCCGAGGTTGGCTTCCCGAAGTCCTCGAACGGCGCCGCGGCCGAACGCGCTCCGGTCTTTCAGGCGGTCTGCTCGCCCTACCGCAACCCGCTCGACGAAAACGAGCGCCGGGTGGTGCGCTGGGGCTTCGGCCGGCCGCTCACCGCCGTCGCGAACCTGCTGGCGAAGGCGGCCGGGGCGCCGGACCCGGGGATCCGCTGGCGCACCCTCGAGGGCCCCTACTTCGACAACCAGGTGGCGAGCCTCCACATCGACCGCCGGGCGATCTCGATGCGCCTCGACAAGACCGTGCCCGGCGAGAACGGCGGCAAGGCCCTCGAGAAGACCTTCTCCCGCCGCCTCGCCTGAGTTCAGACCCTCCGAATCCGGGTAGCAGGGGCGCGGCTTCATCTACAGGAGGCGCTGCTTTGGGAGTCGAACAGGTGCGGTGGATGCTTGGTGCGTTGGCGGCGGCGGTTCTCGCCGTCCTGGTCCTGGTGCCGTCGGCTCGCGCTGACTTCCCCTCGCTCTACGGCGGCGACCTCGGCTGCGCCGCGCAGGCCGCGAATGGGAACGTCCGACTTTGCGGCGGCGAGACGACGACCTGGGACGGGAAAACGCAGATCGACGTCAACGTCGTCCTGCCGCCGATGCCGAGCGCCGGCGCTGACGGCCCGTACCCGCTGATCGGCGTCTTCCACGGCTGGGGCGGCAGCAAGATCGGATTGGAGGACGCCCGGGTACAGGACTGGGCCGAAGCGGGCTACGCCGTCTTCAGCATCAGCGACCGCGGCTGGGGAGACAGCTGCGGCGGCCAGGACCCCGACCGCATCTCCGAACCCGAAGCCTGCGCCGCCGGCTACAACCACCTGCTCGACAGCCGCTACGAGGTCCGCGACGCCCAGTACCTGATCTCCGTCCTCGCCGACGAAGGCGTCGCGATTCCGGACAAGATCGGCGCCACCGGCGTCTCCTACGGCGGCGGCATGTCGATGGCGCTGGCGGCGCTGCGCAACCGGACGATGCTTCCCGACGGCTCCCTAACCCCGTGGAAAAGCCCGGCCGGGACGCCGATGGAACTCGCCGCGGCGGTGCCGCAATGGCCCTGGAGCGATCTCGCCTACTCGCTGATGCCGAACGGCAGCACCCTCGACTACCGCGCCGACAACCCCTACCGGGGCCCCGACGGCAAAGCGCCGATCGGGGTCGAGAAGGCCTCCTACGTGACCGGCCTCTACGGCACCGGCCTCGCGACCAGCAACTACGCCCTTCCGGGGACGGACCCCGGCGCCGATCTCACCACCTGGTACGGGCTGATCAACGCCGGCGAGCCCTACGACCCGAACCCGCTGGCGACCTCGATCGTCGCCGAGATCACCGCCCACCACTCCTCCTATTACATCGACCACTCCCAGGCCCCGGCGCCGCTGCTGATCCAGAGCGGCTGGAACGACGACCTCTTCCCGGTTGACGAGGCGCTCCGCTTCTACAACCGCACCCGCGCCCAGTACCCCGGCGACCCGATCTCCCTCTTCCTGATGGACGACGGCCACGCCCGCAGCCAAAACAAGGCCGCCGACGAGGCGCTCTTCCTGCAGCGCGAGAACGCCTGGTTCGACCACTACCTGAAGGGCGCCGGGCCGGCGCCGAGCTCGAGCGCCGAGGCGCTGACCACCACCTGCCCCAAAGCGGCGGCCTCGGAAGGGCCCTTCAAAGCCGCCACCTGGGACGAGCTCTCGCCGGGCGAGGTCCGCTTCGGCGGCGCCACCGCGCAGACGGTGCTGCCGGGGGCGGGCGATCCCACCATCGGTGCGACCTTCGACCCGATCGCCGGTAAAGATCCCTGCGCCACCGCTGCCGGCGCCAACCAGCTCGGCACTGCCAACTACCGCATCGCAGTGCCGGCCCCCGGCTTCACCCTGCTCGGCTCGCCAACCGTGATCGCCGACCTCGCCGTCACGGGCACCGACTCCGAGCTGGCGGCGCGCCTGCTCGACCTCGGCCCCGACGGCAAAGAGCGCCTCATCGCCCGCGGCCTCCTCCGCCCGCGCAGTGGTAAAGACGTCGTCTTCCAGCTCCACCCCCAGGGCTACCGCATCGCCGGCGGCCACACCGTCAAGCTGGAGTTGCTGCCCTCGGACGCCCCCTACGCCCGCCCCTCCAACCTGCAGGCGCCGATCACGGTCTCCAACCTCGAGCTGCGCCTGCCGGTTCGCGAGCAGGCCGGGGCCGTCGGCGGGCTGGTCCAGACCCCGGCCGCACCCGGCCGCACCGCCCAGCCTTTGATTAGCACCACCACCCCAATCGGCACCACGAGCCTCGCCGGCCCCCTCCGCGCCACCCGCAAAGCCATCCGCGCCCCGCTCCGCTGCGGCGGCGGCCCCTGCAGAGGCAACCTCGCCATCGCCCGCGGCAAGCAAACCTTCGCCCGTGGCTCCTACTCAATGGCCGACGGAGCACGCCGCTCCACCCAGCTCCGCCTCACCCGCGCCGGCCGCAAAGCCCTCGCCAACCGCCGCCGCACGGGCAACCGCTCCCTCCCAATTCGTCTCCGCCTCAGCGATGCCGGCCGTCCCGCCCCGGTCGAGCTCTTCCGCCGCCTCCACCTCTAACTCAGTCGCGGACCCTCTCAGAGGTCATAGGCGCAGGGACCCACGCCGAATCGTCCTGCATGGGCGCACTCAAGTACGTCTTCGATACTTGATTGCAATCTATATTTGAGCTACATTTACTGCATGCACTCAATTGAACTCTCCGAGCCGATCTATAAGCGCCTACTTCAGAGAGCCATCTCCTTCGAGGACCGGCCGGAGGATGTGATCCTGCGGTTGCTGGAGGACACGGAGGGCTCTGCATCTGCCGTAGATCCGACCTTCCAAGCCAGTCGCCGAGCCGCCCCCGGCTCGGTCCTCCCTGTCGAGGAATATTGGGTCCCGATCCTCGAAGTTCTCGTGGAGGCAGGGGGGCACGCGCCCTCCAACGACGTGATCGATGCCCTAGAGGAGCGCATGAGCAACGTACTCGCCGACCGGGATCGCGAACGCCTGAAATCTGGAGAAATCCGCTGGCGGAACAGGGCCCGGTTTGCCCGCCTGCGGATGAAGGAACGGGGGCTCATCAGCGACACCTCACGCCGCGGCATCTGGGCAATCACTCCCCTTGGCCATCAATACCTGGACATGAGGAAAGAGTCCTCGGATTAAGCCATGCTGCGCACCTCGGACATCTCCGCGACTTCCGAGTTCGAACTCGAGCACATGCGCGAAGACCTTCGGGACCGTCGCTCCTCGAGGTATCGCAGGAACCTCCAGACGACCGCAGTCGCCCTTAGCCAGACCCTGGGGATCCTGCTCTCCGCCGCAGGACTTGCCCACTTCTTCGGGTGGTTGTAGCCCTCCGCTAGCTGACCGCTTCGGCAGGAGCCGGCAGCTTCGCTTCCTGGCGCCGTTCCCACCAGGCCCAGCCGGCCATCACGGCGCCGGCGTAGAGCCAGCCGAGGAGGACGTCGAAGAAGTAGTGCTCGCCGGTCGCCATCAGCGAGAAGCCCATCGCCAGCGGATAAAGCAAGAGGAACGGGCGCAGCCAGCGGCGGCGGACCCTGTTCCAGAGGAAGAGGGCGACGAGGGTGGTGAAGGCGGTGTGCAGTGAGGGCACGGCGGCCACCATGTTGCTGCTCGCCTGGCCCTTGTCGATCAGCGAGGCAGTGCCGATGCTGATCACCTCCCAGCCCCTGCCGCCGCTGCGCTGGATCGGTTCGATCAAGCCCATTTCGCTCGCCATCCAGGGCGGCGCCGCGGGGAAGGCAATGTAGGTGGCGAGGCCGCAGAGGGCCAACGTGACCAGGCGCCGGATGAAGCGCTTGAAGGCGAGCCGGTCACGGACCCAGAACCAGCCGGCGAGGGCGAAGGGAACGATGAAGTAGGAGGTGTAGACGAGGGTAAAGGCGACGTCCCACCAGCTGACGGCGTAGGGGTTGTAGATCCTTTCCTGCAGCCAGACGGTCGGCACCTGACCGCCGAAGACGAACTTGTCGAAGTCGATCATCGGGTGGTAGTGGACCCCGATGCCCATCGAGTCCGCCGTCCCCCGCGTCAGGTCGTAGGCCCAGAGCACGGCGACGATCGGTAACCAGTCGATTCCGATCTGGAGGATTTCCCGCGGCGGCCGCCCGATCGAGGCGCAGGCCAGCGCGCCGCAGATCCAGAGGATCACCAGCTCCCGCTGCGTCGGGATCCCGTGGGCGGCGCTCCAGAGGACCAGCACGAGCAGGTAGAGGCCGAGCGCGTAGGGACGGAGCCGCGCCCAGGAGGCGAAGCGGAATTCGGCGGCGCGATCGGCCGTCGCTTCGGCTGACTTGCCGGTCGGCATCCCGCCCAGCCTAAGCGAAGTTCACCGCTCGTTAGCCTCCGTCGGGATGTCCGCTGATATCGCCCACCCGACCGAGCTGCTGATCGGCGGCGAGCAGGTTGCCGGCAGCGGCGAGCGACTGGCGGTCGAGAACCCGTTCACGACGGAGACGATCGTCGAGCTCGCCGCCGCCTCGCCCGAGCAGATCGACGCCGCCGTCGCCGCCGCTCGCGAGGCCTGGCGCGGCTGGTCGCGGATGACCGCGGGGGAGCGCTGCGAGCTTCTACACGAGGTGGCGCGGCGGCTGCGCGAGGGCGCCGAGGGGCTGGCGCGGACGATGACCGCCGAGGGCGGCAAGCCGCTGATCGAGAACCGCGACGAGCTCGAGTGGACCGCGGCGGCCTTCGACTACTACGCGGAGATCGGCCGCGACAGCGCCGGCCGGGTGATCCCGCCGATCGAGACCAGCCAACTGGCGATGGTGGTCAAGGACCCACTTGGCGTCGTCGGCTGCATCGTCCCCTGGAACTACCCGCTCCTTCTCCTCGCTTGGAAGGTTGCCCCGGCGCTCGCCGCCGGCAACTGCGTCGTCGCCAAGCCCTCGGAGCTGACCCCGCTCAGCACCCTGATGCTGGCGCCGGTCTTCGACCACCTGCCGCCCGGCGTCGTCAACCTCCTCGCCGGCGCCGGCGAGGTCGGCGCCGCGATCGCCTCCCACCCCGACGTCGACTGCGTCGCCTTCACCGGCTCGGTCGCGACCGGCAAGAGGGTCGCCGAAGCCTGCGTGCCGCGGATGGCGCGGATGAACCTGGAGATGGGCGGCAAGGACGCCTTCATCGTCTGCGCCGACCTCGCCCCGCAGCTCGATGTCGCCGCCCGCGGCGGCGCCTGGGCCGCCTTCCTCAACGCCGGCCAGGTCTGCACCAGCGCCGAGCGCTTCTACGTCGCGCAGGAGGTCTACGACGACTACGTCGAGGCCTTCGTCGACCACACCCGCAGCCTCGTTCTCGGCGACCCCTTCGAGGTCGCGACCGACGTCGGCCCGATGGTCTCCGACCCGCAGCGGGCCAAGGTGGTCGCCCAGCTGGAAGACGCGACTGCAGCCGGAGCCGAGGTCCTCGTCGGCGGCGACCGCGGCGGCCAGGAGCGCGGCCACTTCCTGTCTCCCGCGGTCGTCGTCGGCGCCGCCCCCGACAGCGCCCTCCTGCGCGAGGAGACCTTCGGCCCGGTCGCGCCGATCGTCCCCGTCTCCTCCCTCGAGGAGGCGATCGAGCTCGCCAACGGGACCGAGTTCGGCCTCGGCGCCAACGTCTACACGGCGGACCTCGAGAACGCCGTCCGCTGCATGCGCGAGCTCCGTGCCGGCACCGTCTGGATCAACGACCCGCTGACCGACAACGACGCCGGCCCCTTCGGCGGCTTCAAGCAATCGGGATTAGGGCGGGAGCTCGGCCGCGAGGGCCTCGAGGCCTTCCAGGAGACCAAGCACGTCCACATGGAGTCGCGGATCGAGCGCAAGGAATGGTGGTACCCCTACAAGGAGTACGGAGCGAGCTAGGTTCGCTGCTTGCGGGTGATCAACCAGCTCACCAGCGCTGAGAGACCGGTCATCGCCGCGAAGGGCACGGCGCTGACGTCGATCCCGATCACCTTGCTGGCGATCAACAGCAGGACGAGAACCAAGACGGCGATCGCGATCCGGGCGATCCCGACGATCAGCAGCCCGACCGCCTCGGCCCCTCGCGCACGAATGCCCGCAACCACGGCATCGGTCATCTCGGTGCGAATCGGGCGGGCCGGCGGGATCAAAGGGTCAGACCTCTAGCTCCACCTGCTGTCCGAGCACGCGCGCTTCGAGCAGCGCGCCCGCCCCCTTATCGGTGAGGGCGACTTCAGGGCCCTCGCCCTGCTCGAGCAGCTCCCGGTTTTTTAGGTCTTCCACTCTTGCCAGGAGGGCGTCCCTGTCCAAGGGCACCCCCTTTTCCCGGGCGAGCTCGAAGCAAGCATCCAGGTTCCGGATCGGCCCGCTCGCAAAGAGCTCGAGGACTTCCCGCTCCGCCATGTCCATAGCCCCACTGCTGATCAGCTGTTGGACCCTGCCAACGGAGAGGCCGGTGATCTCTCGGGCCTTTTGGCGGGTCATGCCGTCGGCATGCCGGCGCAGCATCGCGGCCCTCTCTTTGGCGGCTAGTTCGAAGCGCCTCTCCGTTTCCCGGAAGCGCCGCTCGGCTGCCGCCACCTCCTGTTCGGCCACGTCCCCTTCGTGCTCGGGGGAGAACAGCTCGTTGAGAATCTGATCCCTTTGTTTCCAGAGCTCGTAGGGGACATGCACCTCCGCGACCGACCCTCCGTCGCGAAGGACCGTTCCCTCCTCCAAGCACCACCCCAGCAGCTCTGGCGCAGCCGCGATCGCCGCTCCCTCCACCACGACCCGCTCGACTTCCCTGTCGCCGTTGATGACGAACTTCGGGGAGAAGCGCTCGGTCAGGGTTACATCGCGAGCCCCAGGGACGGGAATCCAGGTCTCGACATAGCGCCATATGCCAGCCGGATCCCGCACCACCTCCCTCTTTCCCAGGAGGGTCCCAGGCAGCTCCTCATCCCCGAAGAAAAACTTATTCACTCAAGAAGCCCTCTTCTACCAATTCAATTCACTCAGCTGAACGAAAGACTACAACACTCTATGTCAGGAGGAGAATCTAATGAACAGTTTTTCTTGACTATGTTACCTTGCTAAATATTAGTTTTCCCCATGGCAGAGCCTCCTCGCGGGGAGGCGAGGAGGATGAGGACTCCCCAGATGCCACCTGAAAGGTGGCAGGAACCCGCGGCTATTGGCTCAGGCTGCTCGCGTCCGCGGGGCGCGGGCTTCGGCCTCGGGGTCGCTGGCCGCGAAGGCGCCGAGGCCGAGAACGCCGAGGATCAGGTGGAGGAAGTTGTCCTCGGTATTGATCGGGACGAAGCCGAGAATCGACTCGTGGCTGCCGATGATGAAGCCCCAGATCGCGACGACGATGTAGACGGCGCCGAAGGCGAGGGCGTAGGTGCGCGAGGCACGCGGCCCCGACGTGAAGGCGAGCAGGCCGATGACACCGCTGGCGACGTGGATGAGGTTGTGCCAGGCGTTGACGTCGAGGATGCCGAGCACCGCGTCGACGTTGCCGGGGCTGCCGAAGGAGGCGCTGTAGAAGAAGCCGATGATGCCCGCGACCAGCAGCACGGCGCCGATCAGGCCGGCGTAGAGGCTGGCGGGGGTGTAGTTGTCGTACCTGTCGTCGTCGCGCATAGTGGCGGACTACCCCGGCGCGGCCAGGTTCGAAACGCCTTACTTGAGCTGAAAGCTGGCCAGGTCCTGGGCGTAGATCGGGCTGACGACTAGCTCGCCGAGATCGACCGAGTCGGCGACGAAGGTGCCGAGCGTCAACGTTCCAAACGGAGCCCACGGCGCCTGCTTCATCACCGTGCGGTCGAGCGCTGCGTATTCGCGTTCCTGCCGCGGGCCCAGCTGCTGGCGGCCGAGCTCGCGGATCTTGCGGTCGACCGCCGGGTCGGCGAAGTGCGCATAGTTGGTGTTGCCGTTCGGAACGATGCTTTCGCTCGAGAGCTGCGGGCGGAAGAAGTCACTCGGATGTGGGTAGTCGAGGAACCAGTTGTTGAAACCGGTGTCGAGGTTCGGCGTCTCGGCGTTGCCGATCAGGGTGAAGTAGTTCGCCGCTCCGACCACTTTCAGCGTCACGTCGAAGCCGAGTTCCTCGAGGACCTGCTCGTAGTATTCGCCCGCTTCGTCGGTCGGCGGTAGGTCGAGCGTCCAAACCGTCACCTTGCGATCGGCCGGGTCCGCCTTTTCGACCAGCCGCTTCGCCCGCTCGGGTTCGTAGGGGTAGAGCTCGAACCTGCGGTAGCCGGGCATATGCGCCGGCAGCACCTGCTGCGTCCGCCTCAGGGTGCCGGCGAAGATGCGTTCGAGCGCCGCCGGGTTGACGGCGTAGTTGACCGCCCGCCGCACCCGCAGGTCGTCGAACGGCGGCTGCTGCGTGTTCATCCAGAAGTAGTAGACGCTGATCGTCGGGTCCTCGCGGAACTGGGTGCCCTCGAAGCGATCCCGCACGTCCGCGTAGCTTTCCGGTGGCGGCGGGTTCTTCATCCAGTCGACTTCGCCGCGTTCGACCTCTTCGACCTGGGTCGTCGGATTGCTGCGGACCTCGAACTCGATCTTGTCGACGTGCCCGTCGGGGAACTCCGGCAGCGCCGGCCCGTTCGCCTTCGCCCAGTAGGGATTGCGCTCGTATTCCCAGCTGCGGCCGGGACGGACGGCGGTGATCATGTAGGGCCCGGTCGCCGGTGGCGGATGCTGCGTCTGGTCCTCGGCCGGGGTGCTCGGCGGCACCGGCGCCGCGAATGGCAGCGCCAGCACGTAGCTGAAGGTCCCGCTCGGCTCGAGCAGGTGGATGACGATCTTGCCGCTGCCGTCGTCGCTCTCGATGCCGGCGATCCCGCCCTTCTTCGTCTTCGCGAACCGTTCGGCGCCGACGATCCCCATGTAGAAGGAGGAGCCGCCGGAGTTGAGTCGGATCAGCCGTTCGACCGCGAAGCGGAAGTCCAAGGCCCGCACCGGCGAGCCGTCGGAGTACTTGAGGCCCGGCCGCAGGCGCAGCGTGTAGCGGCGCCCACCCTGGTCGATCTTCGGCAGGCTCTCCGCCAGGCCCGGGATCAGCCGGGTGCCGGCGCTGCCGCTCGCGGGCGGGTAGGTCAACAGCGGGATGTAGGTGTCGTGCATCGCCGTCGTCCCTTCCAAGGTGAAGGAGAGCGCCGGGTCCAGGTAGTCGGGAAAGGAGGAGTAGGTCCCGCGCAGCGTTCCGCCGCCACCGGAGCCGTTGTCGCCGGAGCCGCAACCGGCCAGCGCCAAGCACGTCAGCAATGCGATTCCTCTACGAGTGAGCAGTGAGCGGAGCATCCTCATTCCTCGATCGGTCCGTGTTCGGACTGATATTGGCGCAGCGTCTCTTCAGTTGAGTTCCCAGGCATTCGCAACCTACCTCTTAAGGTACTTGCGAAGTCCTCAATCGCCATCTGCAGGATCCCCGCCCGCACCCGCAACGCGTGTGGCCGGTCCTCCTCCGCCGCCTCGTCGGCCAGCTCGGCGAGGAAGGGCAGCAGCCCCGCCAGCGCCCGCTCCTCGTCCTCGGTGCGGAAGTAATGGGTGATCGGGAAGTGGATGACGTCGCGGCGGGTGCGGATCAATTGCTCGGCGAAGCCGGCCAGCATCGTCTCCAGCAGCTCGGGGTCGGCGTCGGCCAGCTTCTCCCCCAGCCGCTCCTCCGTCTTTTTCGCCAGCAGCACCTCGTGGGCGAGGGAGTCGCGGCGGGAGATCGAGCCGTAGATAGAGATCAGCCAGGAGATGCTGGCGGTGAGCAGGCCGAGCCCGAACATCGTCTCCACCGGCCCGAGGATCCGCAGCAGCGAGGAGGCCGGAGAGATGTCGCCGTAGCCGAGGCTGGTGAGGTTGACGAGGGAGACGTAGAGGGCGTCGAGGAAGCCGGAGTGCTCGGCCGGGTCGAGAGCCTGGTCGAAGTTGAAGCCCTCCGGCAGATGGGGCAGGAAGATCAGCGCCCAGCCGAGCGCCAGCAGCGCCGCCCAGGTGGCGACGACGGCGACGTAACCGAGCGGGCCGGCGAGGAGGCCGATCGTGCTCGGCCCGCGCGGCAGCTTCCGCGCCATCCAGGCGACCCCCCGCACCACCCGCCGCGCGACCATCCCGCGGCCGAGCGGGTGGAAGAGCACGTCGAAGATGTCGCGCAGGGCGAGCAGAACCAGGGCGATGCCGAGGACGGTCCAGACGAGATCCACACAAAAGACGCTAACCGAAGCAGCGCAGGGGAGCGGAAGCGGACGACGGCGCCGCCCGCTTCCGCAAAGCTGCCGACTAGCCGCTGACGATGAACAGCGGGTTGGGCGAGGTCACTTCGTATTCGGACGTCCAGCTCGCGGTCGACGAGCAGAGGAAGCCGCCGCCGATCTTGCTGAAGCTGACGTTGCTCGCTTTCGCCTTCGCCGGGTTGCCCCCGGACACGGAGAGCGAGACTTTGCTCGCTTCGTATTCGCAGGTGGTGCCGCCGCAGGTGAATTTCCCAGCCGCGCCTTTCACCGACATCGTGCCGTTGCCGCCGCTGCCGGTAATTTCCGCCGACCAGGGCGTTTTCAACGCCGAGGTGGTGCAGGAGCCGAGGCCCGAGGTGCAGTTTTTCCAGGTCACCGAGCTGATTTCCCCGGTTACCGCACCGGCGCCGCCTTCACTCGTCGTTTTCCCGCTCATCGTCGATTCCGTGCAGGTGATCGTCACGAACCCGGAGCTCATCACCGATTTCGTCCCCGAGACGAGCTGCGTTTTGATCGAGGTGCCTTTCCCGTAGGTATTGCCCACGGGACAGGGTGAGGTGTTGACCGAGCAGAGCTTCGTCGCCGAAGCCGTACCCGCTCCCAAAAAGGCCATCGCCGCCATCGCTCCGATGACGAGCAAGCCGAACATCTTCATGGACTTCATTTGGTGCCTCCCATTTTCTGAAGCCCTGCCTACCGGCGCTCCCACGCACCGGATGTGGCAGGTCTAACAGAAACGGCGCTGTTCCTCAAATAATTTTGAGCAAATGTCGCGCAAGGAGCGCGTTAGGGTTCCTATGCCTTTGCCTCAACGATGTGGATGGCGGCAGCGGCGGGGTCAGCTCCGGCCTCCCCGGCTGCCGGATGCTCGTCGCATCGGTGCAGCCGAACGTCCTTGAAGCCGGCGCAGCGAAGGGCCTCCTCGGGCGTAACCGCGCCGCTGTCGTAGGCATGGACCTGGCCGCGAACGAAGGCGCCGAGAATGTGGGCGAAGGCGCGCTCAAACAGACCGCGGTCGGGTGCTGCAAGTCGTAGGTCCGCCAGATAGACGCCGCGGTCGAACCGGGCGAGCAGCCTCGCCAGGCGCGCCCAGAGCGTCTCGACCGTGTCGGCGTCGAGGTAGGACAGCAACCCCTCCGTCACGATCGCCAACCCCTGTGCCGGATCGAGGCTGTCGGCCAGGGCTTCGAGGCTGCCGGGGCCGCTGTCGCGAAGGACGTCGACCTCGACGACGCGGTGATGGTCACCGAGCGATCCCATCCGCTCCAGCGCCTCGCGCTTGCGCCGAGCCATCGCCGGCAGATCGGCCTCGACGTAGGTGAGCCGATCGCCGTAGCGCTCACTGAAGCGCCATCCCCGGGGCGACATCCCGCAGGCGGCCTCGAGCACCTGGGTGACGCCGTCCTGGATCAGGTCCTCGAGGATCGAGTCGATGATCCGGTGGCGAGCGAGGAGCAGCCCCTCCAAGGTCGGGCCGCGCAACGACTTGCTCGCCGCTAGCGGCAAGGCGAGCGCGCCGTGGAACACCTGTCCCTGCCAAGTCCGCAGTTGTGGATGGGAGAGCCCGTTCCTGACCCAGGTCTCCCCCGTGTAATGGGCGGTCGGCGATACCCCCGCGGATCCTTCGCTCTCGGCCATGGAGTCATTCTCCCTGCCCCGGGCGGCGGCTTCATCCCGGCCTGTGTGCCATCCAGGCTCCCCCCACCTCTCGCATCAGCGCCGGGTACACCACCAGGTAGCGGAACGGTTTGATCAGAGCCATGTAGGCCCGCCCGAAAGCGCCGCGCGGCTTCACGTAGACGGCCATCTGTCCCTGGTAGCGGCCGTCGCCCTTCTCGACCCAGGCCAGGTGGACGACGCCGTGGACGGTCTTGTTGCCGATCTCGGCGGCCGCCTCGCGATCGGTGCGGTAGAGGGGAATGAAGGGAAGCGAGTCGAAGTCGAAGCCGGCAGTGGTGTCTTGTAGGTCGGCGGGAAGGCGCCCGCGCAGGGAGGTTTCGTCGGTGCCGGGGATCGGGAGGCCGGCGTCGCTCTGGTCGGCGGGCGAGGAGATCTCACCGAGGTCGAGCCAGGCGCCGAGACGATCGCGCAGGTTCCAGAGGAAACGGGCCGCTGGGTTGTCCGTCCTCGTCGGGTCCATGGATCCAATGAACTCCAGGAAGACGTCGAAGTCCCCGGCACCGCCTTCGACGGGCAGAGCCCAGACGTCTTCCAGGGTGAAGTCGGGGACGAGCTCGTGGATCCGCAGCGGGCTACGTTCATGCTCGGCCTTCAGCAGCTTCATTTCGTGCCTATCCATACGGTCTCGTATGGAAACCTAGTGGAGCGGCCTCCGATCTGTCAATACGGTGCCGTATAGATTCACCCGATGGCGAAGGTACGCACCCCGCGCGGGGCTTGGATCGAAGCGGCGCTGCGGGCGCTCGCGAGCGGCGGCCCAGAGGCGATCAGGATCGAGGCGCTGGCGGCAAGCCTCGGAGTTTCCAAGGGCGGCTTCTACTGGCACTTCAAGGACCGGGCGGCTCTGCTGGAAGAGATGCTCGACAGCTGGGAGCAACGGGTGGTGGGCGACGTCATCGCCGAGATCGAGAGCGAGCCGGCTGAGCCACGGGACAAGTTGCAGCACCTCTTCGCGCTGGCCTCCTCCGCCTCCGGCTTGATGCCAATCGAGCTGGCGCTGCGGGACTGGGCCCGGCGCGACGAGGGCGTCGCGGCACGGTTGTACCGGGTCGACAACCGGCGCATGGCCTACCTGCGGGAGCTCTTCGCCCCCATCTGCCGCGACGAGGACGAAGCCGAGGCCCGCAGCATCCTCGCCTTCTCGCTCTTCATCGGCAGCAACTTCATCCTCGCCGAGCACCCCGGCAGAAGTCGGGCCCAGGTGCTGCGACTGGCGGACGATTACCTGCTCGGCGAATCCGGGGCTGACGGCGCCGGCTAACTTTCGAGCGATGCCGAAGGTCTCCACGCCCCTCTCGATCCTCGACCTCGCCGCGGTCGGGCGCGAGGAGACGGTGGCCGAAAGCTTCGCCGGCAGCCTCGAGCTGGCGCGGCTGGCGGAGCGCTGCGAGTACCGGCGCATCTGGTACGCCGAGCACCACAACATCTCCTCGATCGCCTCCTCGGCGACCGCGGTCCTGATCGCCCATATCGCCGCCAAGACCGAGACGATCCGGCTCGGCGCCGGCGGAGTGATGCTGCCCAACCACTCGCCGCTGGTGATTGCCGAGCAGTTCGGGACCCTGGAGACGCTGCACCCCGGCCGCATCGACCTCGGCCTCGGGCGAGCGCCGGGAACCGACCAGCGCACCTGGATGGCGCTGCGGCGCGATCCGGGGGCCAGCGACCGCTTCCCCCAGGACGTCGTCGAGCTGCAGAAGTTCCTCGGCGACGAGAGTCCGCTGCCCGGGATCAAAGCGGTCCCCGGCCGCGGCACCCACGTCCCCCTCTACATCCTCGGCTCCTCCCTCTTCGGCGCCGAACTGGCGGCTGAGCTGGGCCTGCCCTACGCCTTCGCCTCCCATTTCGCGCCCCGCTTCCTGCACGAGGCGCTCGAGGTCTACCGCGACGGCTTCAAGCCCTCTCGGCAGCAGCCGGAGCCCTACGTGATCACCGGCGTCGGCGTGATCGCCGCCGACACTTCCGAGAGCGCCGCCGCCCAGCTCGAAGCCGCCCGTCGCGTTCGTGCCCGCGCCCTCTTCGGCCGCGGCCGCAAGCTGAGCGAGGACGACGTCACCGCCCTGCTGGCCTGGCCGCAGGCGGTCGCCGTCGACGAAATGCTCGCCTGCACCGCCGTCGGGGTCGCCGACGAGGTCACCGCCTACCTAGAGAGCTTCGCCGCCGACACCGGCGCCGAGGAGCTGATGACGGTCCACTACTCCGACTCGGTCCCGAACCGCCTACGCTCGGTCGAGCTCACCGCCTCATCCGGATGACCAGTCCTACGAAGAAAGCGACGGCCAGCATGAACGACACCAGTCCCTCCCTGCTGATCGACGAGCGGATCGCGGAGCTCGGCGACTGGCGCGGCGAGACCCTCGCCCGCGTCCGCGGCCTGATCAAGGAGGCCGACCCCGATGTGATCGAGGAGTGGAAATGGCGCAACCCGGTCTGGTCCCACGAGGGGATCATCTGCACCGGCGAGAGCTACAAGGACAAGGTGAAGTTGACCTTCGCCAAGGGCGCCTCCCTCGAGGACCCCAAGGGCCTCTTCAACTCCAGCCTCGGCGGCAACACCCGCCGCGCGATCGACATCGGCGAAGGCGTGGAGATCGACCCGGAGGCGCTGAAGGACCTGATCCGCGAGGCCGCCGCCCTCAACTCTTCGGGGAGCTGAGATGGGCAAGCTGATCGCGACCACCCAGGCAACCCTCGACGGCGTCATCGACCCGGTCGGCGAGTGGGTGCAACCGGACGGAGACCACGGCCACTACTCCTTCGAACGCCAGGCGCAGTCAGGCGGGCTGGTCCTGGGCCGCAAGACCTTCGAGGGCCTGGCCGCCTACTGGCCGAGCAAATCAGGCAAATGGGCGGACATGGTCAACGCGCTGCCGAAGTACGTCGGCTCCGCCACCCTCTCCGGCGACCTGCCGTGGAACGCGACCCTGCTCGAGGGCGACCTCGAGGCCTCGATCCCGAAGCTGAAGGACGAGGTCGACGGCGACCTCTTCATGCACGGCAGCGGCGAGTTCGCCTACGCCCTCGCCGAGAAGGGCCTGGTCGACGAGTTCGAGATCTACCTCAACCCGCTGGTCTGGGGCGAAGCGAACCTCCACGTGCTCGGCGATCGCGGGACGGTCCGGATGAAGCTCGAGGACGTGAAGCGTTTCGACTCCGGCGTGGTCCTCCTCACCTACCTCCCGGACGCATGACGATCGAGCGGATGGACCACGTCGGCATCGTCGTCGACGATCTCGCTGCCGCGATCGAGTTCTTCGTCGAGCTCGGGATGGAGCTGCAGGGAGAAGGGTCCGGCGAGGGCGACCTGGTGGATCGCATCGTCGGCCTCGACGGCGTCGAATCGGACTTCGCCTTCCTGCAGACGCCAGACGGCCAGGGGAAAGTCGAGCTGGTGAAGTTCAACTCGCCGCCTGCCGTGGACGGCAACCCGCAGGCCCCGGTGAACGCGACCGGCCTTCGTCACCTCACCTTCGCCGTCGACGACGTCAAGGCCGTCCTCGCCAGGCTGGAGGCCCGCGGAGCCGAGCTCGTCGGCGAGCTGGTCCGCTACGAGGACATGTACTGGCTCTGCTACGTCCGCGGCCCCGCGGGGATCGTCATCGAGCTGGCCGAGAAGATCGACTGAGCGTCGTGCCGTTCACGCGCAGAAACCTCAAGCAGGACCTGGAGGACGTCGGCTCCAACTTCGACGGCGCCCCGGGCCTGGAGTTCCGCTTGGCGACCAAGGCCCTGGAGCTGGAGCAATCCGGCCTCGGCTACCAGCGCATCCCGCCCAACTACCGCTTCCCTTACGGCCACACGCACGAGAAGCAGGAGGAGGTCTACCTCGTCCTCCGCGGCAGCGGCCGGATGAAGCTCGACGACGAGATCGTGGAGTTGAGGGAATGGGACGCCGTCCGCGTCGCCCCCGGCACTTGGCGAGGCTACGAGGCCGGCCCGGAGGGCCTAGAGATCTTCGTCATCGGCGCCCCCAACCTCGGCGAGGACCCGCGCGACGACGTCGAAGGCCAGCGCGACTGGTGGAGTGACTAAAGCGCCAGGCTATGAACGCAGCTTGATCCTGCGCTCCTCCGGCTCATACTCGTAGCTCTGGATGCTCTCCGACTGGACTAGCGCAATTGCTTCGTCGATGGCGGAGAGGGGGACATCGAACCACTCGTTGGCCTCGGCGACGATCTGGTGATTTTGCTCGAACCAGATGTCGAGGCGGGCGGCGGCGAAGAAACCGTGCAGGATCGCCTCAACCGGCTGGGCAGCTACGGCGGGAAGAGAGTAAGACGCGACCGTCTCAACCGGCGCTCCCAGGAACGTTGCGTCGCTCTTCGAACCGGCGACTCGGTGCTCCACGGTCTGCGTGGTAGAACCGATCTTGTGGACGTTTCCGAACGCGGCGAGCTGCGGGTCGTCGGAGAGCGAGCGAAGGACGTAGAGGTAGCCCATCTTGGTCTCCGTCTCCAAGCCCATCCGCTCCAGCGTTACCTCGCTGGGCTCGGTGACGCGGCGACCGTCCTTATAGAGATTGCTGGCGAGTGACTGCATCAGCAGGTTGGATTCGGTGCCGTTCTCGAAGATGCAGCGGGTGCGGGCGTTCGCCTTGCGGATTCGATCGAGCTCCAGGTCCTCCATCTCGGCGACGTAGAGCAAGACGCCGTTGAGAACGAAGAACTTGCCGGACTCGATCTCGATCGGGTTGCGAAACGGAAGCAGCTTGCGACGTCCATTACGCAGCTCCGCGTGACATGCCTTGAACAGGTGCTCAAATCGATCGAAGTCCTGCGCGGGACGGCGCCGGGCGATCTGCTCGGGCATCGTCTGGGTCTTCGGCACGTGCTCGAGGTCGAAGATGTCTCCGGCACCGTCCAGGAGGCCGAATGGGTCGGCAGCGAGGGCGTCATCGACCGTCTCCGGTGGCGAGTCGGGAATTTGCACTGGCTCCGGCTCGGGCGGAGCTTCCCCGAGCAGACCGAGGTCGTCGGCCCCGCGCAGCGCCGCCGCCTGATCCTCATTCTCACGAATCGCTTGAAGCCGCATCGCCAGCTTCGCCTCCGTCATGTCGGTCGGCGTCCGCTCCGGCTCTCTGCCATTCGCACGGGTGAACTCGGCGATCTCTTCGAAGGCAGCAACCAGTCGATCGTCGGCAGTCAACGGCGCACGCTTGGGGGTGGGCTTGAGAAGGTCGTACTCATCCTCCGCCAGCATCTGCAAAAGCGTCTCGCGGTCTAAGGTCATTGCGGCTGGACGTTCTGCTCACGAACCTCGCGCTGCATATAGAGCAGCGCCTCGGCCATGCGGCGCTCCTGCGGATCATGGGAGCGGATGTCCGGTCTTTGGCCTCCGTGTTCTTTCACGAAGAGGTTGATCTTCGGCCAGAGCAGCTTGGCCTCCTCTCCAGTAATGGCCAGGCGCGTCGTATCGATCGCGTCCTGGATCACCTTCAGCACCTGCTTGGTGACACTCTTGGAGAGAATCTCAAACGCCTTCTGAAAAGGATTGACCTGGTCGATCAGGTCGATGTGCAACTCGTTGATGTTGACGAATTTGCCGGCCATCAGAACGAACTTCCTGTCACCGACCTCCTTGATCTCGCCGTTCTTGACCACTGAGTCGACGACGACGTGCTGGCGAACCTCCTCGACCTCCGCCTCGTCGAGGTTCGGATAGACCTCACGGATGATCTTTGGAATCAGCACCTTGTTCATGACCTCGGGGTCGATGTTGCCCGGCATCGCCTTGAGCATCTGCTGGTCCTGGAGAATCTTGGCCTTGAGGTCGTTGATGTCTGCTTCGACGATGTTCTTCACCCGCTCGGTTGAGGGTTCCTTGAAGCCGCCGATCTTGAGGTCGCCTGGCGACGGGGGCGTCTCGTCTCCGGTGCGCCGAGGCTTGAAGTTGAAATTGGGCGCAAGCACCTGCTCCATCAGCAGCGAGGCAGTGATTGCCTTCAGCATGTTGTTGACCGCCACCTTGACCTCGTCATCTTCAGCGTCGGGTTGGGCGATCAGGTTGGTGAACTGGGCATGCGCCTTGTTGGATGAGTCACGGGTCGCGCGGCCGATGATCTGGATGATCTCCGTCAGCGACCCGCGGTAGCCGATCGTCAACGCGTGCTCGCACCAAGGCCAGTCGAAACCCTCCTTCGCCATGCCCAGGGCGACGATCAGATCGATGTCGTCGACCTCCTCGATCTGGCGCAGGTAGTTGACGATCTTGTCGCGCTCGCGGGGAGCGTCGTTGACGAGGTCGGCGACCCTGATCAGCTTGCCATCGCCACTGCGCTCGATGGTGATGACCCCGGTCTCGGGATCTTGGCTGACGATCTTGCCGATGCTGTCGAGAATCGAGTCGACCTCGGCGACCTTGTCCTTCAGCGACTCGCCTGACCCGACGTGTGGGATGTGGAGGATCGTCTTGCGGTCCGTGTCAAGCACTTCGTGGACGGCATCGGTGTAGCGGCCCTGGTAGAAGTGATAGCCGATCCCGAGGCTTTTGAGGTAGGTGTACCCGTTCAGTTGCTCGTAGTAGTTGTAAGTGATCTTGGTGAACTTCTCCTCGTCATCTGGCAGCAACACGGGGGTGGCGTCACCACGGAAGTAGGAGCCGGTCATGGCAACGATGTGCGCGTCGGTGTTGCGCATCACCGACCGAAGCAGCGCCCCGAGACGGCTGTTCTCGTCAGAGGAGACGTGATGGAACTCGTCGATCGCCAGCAGCGTGCCGTTAAGCGTCTCCTCGTCGATGGCGTCGTGGGCGAAGCGCAGCGTCGCGTGCGTGCAGATCAGCGTCGTATCCGTGCTGGCGAGGAAGTCGATGACTGCCTGGACCTTGCCCTGATCCGAACCAGGCAGACAGAGGTTGTTCTGCTCCTCCACTTCCCAATCGGCGAAGAATCCGTGGTCGGTCAGGTTCGTGCTCGCAAACGATGCTCCGATCGACCGCTCCGGCACCGCGACGATCACCTTCTTCAACCCCTGGTTGAAGAGCTTGTCGAGCGCTAGGAACATCAGCGCCCGCGACTTCCCGGATGCCGGTGGCGCTTTCAGCAGCAGGTATGGGCTGGTTCGGGCTGCGAACGCCTTGCGCTGCATGTCTCGCATCCCAAGCGAGTCGGTCCTGGTGCTCTCGCCCGTTCGCGCGTACGTGACATCGACGAGATTAGGCATCCGCTCTCTCCAACGCTGCCGCAGAATCAGACTCGGCCGTGGTGGCAACCTCATACATGTTGAACAAGATCTCTAGGCGCTCATCATCGGATTGGAATGGCCGCTTCCGGTATATCTGATCAACTGCCGCATCCAAGAACTCGTGGACTTCCCGCAGGTCGTCCGGCATCTTCTCCGGGTCATACAACTGTGCCAGGGTTTTTTCCGAGTACCGCTCTCGGATCGAAAGCACCTCGAACGCCCGCTCCGATAGCAAGTTTCGCGATTTGTCCGGCAACGGGGGGACCGGGAAGGTGTTGTAACAGAGCTTCCCAGAGTAGCTGTACCGCGTCTCAAGCCGCCCACCCACTGATCGGACCCAGGCCATGTGCATTCGCGAGTGCAGCAGCCCAAACAGCCACGCGTCTGCCCCGTAGACGACATAGAGCCGGTTGGACGCAACGCTCGACGAAGTCAGATACCCAAGGGGTATGTAGTCGCGCTTCTCCGAGGAAACGGCTGGGATTACCACAGCATCTCCGTCCCTATGCACGCGATAGTCGAAACGATGCGGTGAGCCGGCTACGGCGGCCGCGGACCGGCCGCGCTTCCCGCGAGCGTCGCGCACCAGGCACAACCGCCGCGCGATCTCAGGAATAGCCGCGGCGCTGCTGGCGTCGTCATCTGGGATCCACAGGCAATACCTCTCTACACCGTCGATCAACTCATTTGATCCGACGTAGCGCTTTATGAACGGCGCCGCTGCAGGCGCCGTTCGCAGGAGCTCTTCCCGTTCCACGGGAGAGAGAAGAAGGTGACCCCCATCGTTCGGTCGACTCCCCTGCGTAATTGGCGGGAAGACTGCACAGAGCGGGCGCGGACGAGCAAAGACAATGGTCTCGCGGGCAGACGGCGCAAGGTAAGCGTTGATGTGGCGAACCAATCGGCGACCCTGGCCTACATAGAGCGCACGCGGCTGAGGAGCCGGCTTGGGAGCAAGCCCTACGACCACACAAGCCACACCCGCTTTCCCTTTCGCGCTGTTGCTCCACTTGAACGACTCGTGCGCAAACGCGATCTCGACGTCGTAGTCAAAGACGCTCGGCCACAGCAACCCAACCTGGTTGCCTTGGCAGACCGAGTTGGTTGAAACGAATCCGAGCTTGGCGCCTGTCGCGTGTACATACTCAGCACCCTTGACGAACCAGATTGAGATGTAGTCCAGGTTGCCGGAGTACCGCTTTGGCCCAAGTGCCTCCACGAGGTCTGCCTTGTTCTCCGGCGACTGCATCTTCCCGCCGCGATATGGGGGATTGCCAAAGACGAAGACCTCGTGATCCGTGGCTGGGCAAACTTCCTCCCATCGAGCAAGGGCCGCGTTGGCGCACACGATGTTGCCCGTATCCCGCAGTGGAATCAAGCGGATGTCCGCGCCGAAGCGCTCTTTGAACTCGACGTTCATCTGGTGTTTGGCGAGCCACAGCGAGAGGATTGCGATCTCGTGGGCGAAATCATCGATCTCGATCCCGTAGAAGTTCTCTAGCTTGATCTTCGAGTCTTCGAACAGCGTCAGCAACGCCCGCGGGTCGACTTCCTGAAGCCGCTCGAGGATCCGGTGCTCCAGCTTGCGCAGCTCCTTGTAGGCGATGACCAAGAAGTTCCCAGAGCCGCAAGCCGGGTCGAAGCATTTGATCGAGGCGATGCGATCGTGCAGCCGGGTCAGTTTGGTCTTGGTGTCCGCGGCGTCGAAGGCCGAGTGCAGCTCGTCCAGAAACAGCGGTCGGATCACTTTCATGATGTTCTCGACCGACGTGTAGTGCATCCCTAGGCTCTCTCGCTGGCCAGGGTGGATGACGGCCTGCATCATCGATCCAAAGATGTCTGGATTGATCTGCGACCAGTCCAGAGTCCCGCAGTCGAGGACGAGGGACCGTGCCTTGGCCGTGAAACTGGGGGCGCTGGAGTGACGTTCGAAGAGCTTGCCGTTCACGAAGCCGAACCCGAGTAGGTGCGAGGGATAGCCGATCCGCTTGCTCTCCTCGGTATTCAAGACGTCGAAGACTTGATCGAGGAGCTCGTGAAGGCTTTTGCCGTCCTCGCGGCTCAGAGACCCGATGGCGTTGGTGAAGCTGCCCTTCGCGAAGACCCCCGTGTCCTCGGCAAAGAAGCAGAACAGGAGTCGCGAGAAGAAGACGTTCAGCTCGTGGATCTGCTCCTCGGTTTCGACCTCGTTGTGCTTGACGATCTCGTCATAGAGCCTCGCCATCTTCTCGGCGGCTTTGATGTCAGCCAGGTTCTGGTTCTCGATCTGGGTCTTCTCGATCCCGGCCCAGGGGAGGAAGAAAGCCACGTGGTTTTGGAGCTCCTCGACCTCGACGTCAAGGGCGTCGCCGGTCTTCAAATCCGCGGCGACGAGCCTTGACCTGTTGCGAGCGATCGCGAAGCGCGGCCGCTCGCGACGAACCCGCTCCTCCGCCTTGGCGGCATCAACCAAGGCGTAGAGCTCCTCGTCGGAGCAGTCGAACGACCGGAAATAGACCTTGTCCCTCCACAGGTACTCGCCCTCCTGCTCCGACCTGTTGTAGGACCCGGTACGCAGGCGGGTGATCGATGCCTTCGGGATGCCGTAGGCGCGCAGCAACTCGAAGAGAAATTCGCCCCCTTCAAGGGCCTTCACCGCCGCAACTCGCCCCTCAATCTCCCGGAGGTTCATATCGATCTCCAAGCGGCCATGGGTGACGAAACCTTATTTCGGAATCCCGATGGCTCCCCAAGCTACGTGGCGATGTTGTCGATCCGGTGGGCGCCACCGGGGCCAGCGATAGGGCATCCCCGTAGGGCCTTCGAGCCGAATACGTCCCGGTTCGAGCCATCGATCTGTCCTAGCCTCGCTGTGGTGACGAAGGACAGTGGAGAGCGGCGGGGTGAGCGAAGCGTCCGTGAAACTGGGGGCTTGCTGGCTCTCATGACCTGGCTTTTCTGGGTGGTCTCGGCAATGGGCCAGACCGAAATCGCCGGGGCCGCCCAGCTGCGGCGGGATCGGGGCTTCGGCGACGACGGGGTCGTTCGGGCGAGCTTTGGCCCGACCTTCGAGGAAGGCCTGAGCTTCACCGCGCCGTCACTCCAGCCGGATGGCTCGGTTACGGCGCTGGGACAACGAGGCGGGTCGAGGCGGTCGCACGTACTTTCGAGCCTGGTTCGTTTCTCCCCAAGCGGCGAGTCGAAGCGGATCCGAAGCTTTCCGCACACCACCGTGGCGATCGCCCGTGACGCCACGGGGGGCTGGGTGCGGATCCCCAGTTTGGGAGGGATCAGCGAACGCGTCGAACGCCTCGAACCCGACGGACAGGTCGATCGCAGCTTCGGGCATCCGCTCGGGAAGCGAGGCTGGGCCAGTGACCGGGCGGGCTTTCAGATCGACACGCTCCTGCCACTTCCCTCGGGCGAGGTCCTCGTCGCCGGCGGCGAAAATGTCGCGCGCTTTCGCGGCGACGGCAGCCTCGATACGGAATTCGGCAGGGAAGGGCCGGGGTCCGAAGGCCGGACCTATGCCTCGCTGGGGAGGGCCGTCCCAGGCCTGAGCGGAGAAGTAATCGCGCTGCTGGCGGCAGGCGAAGGCCGCACGGTCGTCGTCACGAGCAAGCCCGAGTCTCAGGGGGAAGGGGGGGCGCACTCCCACGTGCTGGTGCTCGATCGCTCCGGGCAGCTCGACCCGGACTTCCAGACGGCGGTCCTCAACGAGGAGGTCATCGCCGCGCAGCCGCGCGCCGACGGCGGGGTCGTCCTTCTCGGGGCCAGGAAGACTGCCTCCGTCGCCGGGGTCCGCTGGATCTCGGGGGCCGACATCTTCGTCGCCGAGCTCGACCGGGGGGGCCGGCTCGACCCGGGGTTCGGCGGCGGCGGTGTTCTCCAACTCCACATCGGGACGATCGACGAACCGCGCTCGCTGCTCGTTCTGGCGGACGGTTCGATCGCGATCGGCGGCTCGGTCGTCGACGCCGCCCACCGATGCCGGCTCCGCTTCGGGATATGCGACAAGCTCCCCTTCGTCGCCCGCCTGACGCCGCACGGCTCGCTCGATCGCGGGTTCGGATCAGCCGGCGTGCGCCGGCTCGGCGAGCTCCCCGGGACCTACTCGTCGCTCCCGCCCGAAGGTGTTCTCGGGCTGACGGAGACGACGGCCGGGGGTCTGATCGCCGCTGGCGGATCCGGCCCGGACGCTTTCGTCGTCCGCCTGACCCCGCGGGGGAGGCCTGACAGCCGGTTCGGAAAGGAGGGGGTCGCGCGCGAACGCCTCCGGCACCGCTCCGAAACGACCGTGCACTCGATGGCATTCGATTCCCGGGGGCGCCTGCTCGTCGCCGGGCTGACGAACGCCGGCGCGGCGGAATCGAACCGCAGCACCGTCTTTCGGTTCCTCCCGAACGGCCGCCGCGACCGAAGCTTCGGCGGCGGGCGCGGCTTCGCGCAGCTTCGTGACGAAGGAGAAGCGCTCGAACTGGCGCCTGATCGCCACGGCGGTACCTACGTCCTGAGCCGCGGGTTCGGGGACGAAATGTGGATCGCGCATCTCCGAAGGAACGGCGCCTTGGACCGGCGCTTCGGCACCGGAGGCTTCGTCGAACTGCAGCTCTCGGCGCAGGGCTCCACGGAAGCCGAAGGCAGCTCTGTTCGGCTGCATCATCTCTTCGCCCGGCTCCCCGGCGGCGGCCTGATCGTCGTCGGTCGATCCTCAAAGCGCGGGCGGGAGGGCTTGCTCGAGGTGAGGCGGCTCTCCGCAAGAGGGCATGCTGTTCGGTCCTTCGGAGACGACGGCGTCCTTGTCCTTGGCGGGCCGCGTCTCGAGTCGCTGCTGGCCACCGATACGGAGATCAGCCGCGACGGCGACATCATGATCACGGGAGCGCTGCCGAAGCCCCCTCGCGAGGACGACGGTGGCGAACTCTGGGCCCGTCGCCTCGCCGTCGTCAAGATCCTCCCGGAGGGCCGGCTGGATCACCGCTTCGGCCACGGTGGAGTCGCCACGCCGCGGGTCCGCGGCGCCACCCGCGCCCGCACGGTCCTCGAGGCCGACGACGGATCGCTCCTCCTCGCGGCCCAGCACTGGTCCTACGCCCCCACCTACCCGAAGCTCAGGCCGCTGCTCCTCCGCCTCGATCGAGACGGCCGCCTCGAGAAGCGGTTCGGGGCAGCGCCGACGCGGGGCGAAGAGCGCTATGAAGCCGCGGCCCACGCCAAGCGGATGCGTCAGTTGATCGTCGCTGGCAAAGAGGTGCTCCTGGTCTCCGAAGACCTCCCCTCGCTTCTCGCCTATGACCTCGATGGTCGCTGTGAGGGCTACCTTCCGCTCTCGCGCAGAGGAGGCGTGAGGACGACGGCGGCAGCGGCGGCGGGTCGGGAGGTGATCGTCGCCACGCACCCATTTTTCTCCACGGGTTTCGGGATTGTGCTCCGCGCCTTTCGTGCGCGTTGAGCAATCCGGAGAGGGATCCTCCTTCGAATGATGGTCGGGCGATAGTTCTCGCAGGCGGAGAGCCATTCCAGAAGTCTTCCCCTGAAAAGAAAAGCGCGCCCGACAGGCTTCGAACCTGTGACCTTCGGGTTATGACCCGAACTTTGGGATCGGCTGGACTACGTGGAGCTTGGTTTCAACCGGAATCGCGATATCGAACTACGTGGAGATCGGCTGGGATCTGTGGGGCATGTTGCCCCATTTGTTGCCCCAGTAACGGGCCGCGAGTGCAATGGGGCCTTCCCGAGTGGCCTCTACGACGACCTGCCTGCGACCGGCGCGAGCTTCCCAGCCCCTCCCGTCCTCCCAATCGGGGAGGTGCCCGCGACCCTCGGGTTCCCACTCGGACGGTCCGCTTTGAGCCCGGAACTTTGAGATTCGCTGGTCGCGTGTAGCGCAGTCTTGCGCGGTTTCCGCTAGATCGAGCTACGCGAGATCGGCTGAAATCCGAAGGGGCGTCGCCCATTCCTCGCCCCAGACCCTTCCGACCCACAGACGTTAAACGCGCGCATAGCGGCACCGAGCTCAGGCGAAACCGCCTTGGCGACCCTAGTCCCGAGCACGACCAAGGGCCAATAGAACTGCTTCCACCGCCCCTTCCACTGACTCGTGCTCCCAGACTCGCACCACAGTCCATCCAGCATCTCGCAGTGCCTCGTTATTTCGCACATCACGTTCGGCATTACGGCTGAGCTTTGCTTGCCAGTAGTCGGTGTTGGACCTGGGAATGTGGCCGTGGAGCGGGCAGCTATGCCAGTAGCAGCCGTCAATAAAGACCGCCACGTACTGGCGCGGGAACGCGATGTCCGTACGAACGCCGCGCGGACCGCCGATCCGGATATGCAGATCCTTGCGAAATCGCAATCCCAGTCGATGCAGCGCCGATCGGACCGCTACCTCCGGAGCCGTATCGCGAGAACGATTGCCCCGCATGACGGCCCTAACGGCCTCCGGGGTGTCGGCGAAACTAGGCCTGATCACGGCGTTCACACCGAAAGCATGTCAAAAAGTGTCGACTTTGCAACGTCATTCGCACGCACTATGCTCAGCCAATGGATAGGCAGGCTGTGGTCGAGGGCGTTGCGCAGGAGGTTCTCCGCTTTGCCGCAAACCGACGGAAAAAGCTGGAAGCCCTACAGCACTCGACGATGGCCGAGAACCCCTTCCTAAATCCGCTGATCATGGAGATGAATGGCTATGAGACCCTCGCCGATCTAGCTGATTTCGTTATCGGTGGTCACCTCTCAGAGGGCCATGCCACCGGCTTTGGGAAGCTTGTTGACGAGAGGATTGTGCCTCATGTCTTTGGGACCATAAAGCTCACGAAATCCTTTCGTAAACAAAATAACCCCTACGACGCCCCAATGTTTGGGGTAATCGATCACCTACGCCCCAAGCCAGATGGAACTCAGGATCTTCTGCCCCTGAAGGCTGGGCGATGGAGCATTCAGCTCGGTCAAGCGTTGAACATGAACCACAGTTTCGCCCGCTTGCTGGACGAGAGGGAAGCGGGCTTCATTAATTTTGATCGCATTGTCATCGGTGTTCTCTATGGAACTGCCGGCAAGCTAACGGATAAGTTTCAGATTGCCCGAGGGGTCGGGCCACATGACGTAATCGATATCCAACAGCATGTAGACATTCGAGCTGGCCGAGAGTTCTGGTCGTGGCTCAACGAAGACATCGATGAGACCCAAGAGTGGGTCATGGATGGTTTCCTTCTAGGCATTCGCACCTCTAGGGAACAGCTTGGGCCCGCGGCTGATCTGATTGGTGCCTATGCAAGATCCTACGAGGCGAAGCTTTCTCATCACGTCAAAGGAGACGGCTCAATTGATTGGCATGGGCTGCTTCGCGAAATTAACGGCTAGCTTGATTGAGCAACAGCCCGTGATTCTGGCTGAACGTAACTATGACTGCCGGCAAGAGCCTTTCCATCGCGCCACCAGCTTCGAGTCCGCACATGCGGACGCAACTGCCTAACCCGGCTAGGGCTCATTGCGCCTTTCTTGGCAGGCGAACATGTATCAATCTGGCCTAAAAGATTGCGGGCTACCTCCCCGGCGACTTTCCCCAAGCGCACCGGAACCGCATTGCCAATTTGCCTCATCTTCTCAGTTGGGGTACCAACAAACCGCCACTCACGCGGGAACTCCATGACGGCGGCGCACTCACCCACAGTCAGCGCTCGCAACTCCGTAGGATGACACATGCTAGTAGCGGCATGATTTGGCATCGTCTGGATGGTTGGACACGGAAAGTCAAATGAAAGCTTGCGCCAAGTCGAACTGCGACCGCCTTTAAGGTAATACTGCTTTCCCATCGCTTCTTTCTGTACGTCCTCAGGCAAGCTTCGCCAATTCCCTCCGGCCGGAACCATCGAAAGGTACCTGAGCTTTCTCTCACTGAAGTTCATGATGCTCGGGTCGGGATCAACAAAGTCACCAGAGATCGCATCCCCAAGAGTTGAGAACGGGGGAAGTCCATCTTGAGGCCGGTTGCTGAACTGAGGCTCTGGAAAGTCGGCCTCCAGGTTGAAGCGATTCCCAACACAGATCACTCTCTCTCGCAGCTGAGGAGCCCCATAGTTGACGGCGTTAACCACAAAACAGTCGAGGCGATAGCCGACTTTCTCGAAGCACTGAATAAGGTGCTTTAGCAGCGTTCCATTCTCTGCCCCTGGAGTGATGGGCATGGAGTGCAGTCCCCGCACGTTCTCCATGAGAAAGATTTTGGGTTGTAGTTCGTCTACGAGTCTGACGAACTCAAAGACGAGCCGGCCACGATGGTCCTTAAGCCCCTTACGGCGCCCAAAGACACTGAAGGCCTGGCATGGAGGGCCACCAGCTAGCAGGGAAAGATCGTGCAGATCTGAAGCAGCTGCCTCTTCAAAATCTTCACGAGAAAGATTCTCGATGCTTTCCGTCAACAAGGGAATACCAGGGCGATTGGTTCTTATGGTTTCGACGCAGGCGCTGTCAATCTCATTGCAGACCACTGGATCGAACCCGACCTGCTCTAAGCCAAGGTCGAGACCCATCGCGCCCGTGAAGAGCGAGACATATGGGATTGACCTGCCAGCGGCCTTTTTTCTAGAGCCCACGGGGCAGATCCTAGGAGGTACGGCCGACGCTGATTTGGGGCAGGGTTCCTCTGCGAGCCGGCACAGATAAGGACCATCCGACAGCCTGGGCGGAACGGGCATGGCACGGGATCGTCCCGAACCTTCCTGCTCCGACGGCGAGACCATCCCGATCAACCCTCGGCGCAAGCGTCAAATCAACCTCTCTCGAAGCTCACGTTGCCCCAGGCGTTGCCCCATGGGCGATTCTAAATCCCTTGTCTGCGCCCCAGAAAACACAAAACCCCCGCAAATGCGGGGCTGTCGTGAAATAGCGGGGGCGGGATTCGAACCCGCGACCTTCGGGTTATGAGCCCGATCCAGAGGCCCGAATGACTACGTGGGGCACGGTTTCAAGCGGTTTTCGCGAGATCGAACTACGTGGAGATCGGCTGGGATCTGTGGAAGTTCTTGCCCCATTTCTTGCCCCAGAAGGGCAAGAACGGAAGGTAGGGGTCACCCGCCTTTACAAGACGCAGGCATTCGCCGCTTGCCTGCCGAGACCAATCTGTTCAGGATCTTGAGCAGGGGTCGCAACTCGCGGATCACCTCTCTTGGTTCCCGCTGCGGCAGCGCGATCCGCACCTTCCCACCGGGGGCTTTGACTACGTGGGTGATCAGATCGGCAGAGCCTTTGGGCGCAGGGTAGCTGCCCGCGTTGGCACGAAGGCGGGCGCCCCTTAACGCCGCTCGCAGGCCGCTCCATGCTTTCTGGCGAACGTCGAACCTCGCCGCGCAGCTTCCCAATCTCACTCTCGCCTGGCGGTTCTTGAAGACGACGAGCGAAGGCCGGAGACCACCAATCCCGCCTTCCTGGCGATAGGAGATCAGGCGCCGCGACGGGGCCGGGAGTGGCAGGGTTTTCGATGGGGGCTCGATCGTGTAGACGACGTTCGCGCTGCCGGTCAGCCCGTCTTTGGAAGTCGCCGTCACCGTGAAGGCGTGCCGACCTACCGTTGCAGTGTCGAGAGGCGCCCCGGAGGGACGTCCATCCTGGTCAACGCAGGAGGCGATCCCCAAACCCCCGGCTCCGTTGGCGCAGGTAAAGCTGGTGGCTACCGCCTGTCCCCGCGTGTAGGTCGCGCCGTCGACCGGGATCGCGACAGAGGCCGTTGGCGGCGCTTGCACCGTCAGCGTGAAGCCTTGTTCGGCGTCGGGCAGAGCGCCGTTCGAGGCTTTGATCGTGATCGGATAGCTTCCGCCCGTCCCGGCTGCTGGCGTGCCCGACAGGCGCGCAGTTCCATCGCCGTTGTCGACGAAGGTCACGCCGCTGGGCAGAGCTCCAATCAGCGACAGAGTGGGCATCGGCAGGCCAGTCGCGGTGACAGTGAAGGTCCCCGACCTGCCGACCTGCAAGGTCGCCGCAGCCGCGCTGGTGATAGCCGGCGCGACAGGCGGGTCCTGCAGCTCGAACGCCCCCACGTCGCAGACGCTCTTGCCGTTGTCAGGCCGCGGCTCGCCTCGCTGATCGACTTTGGTGGGGCATTTAGCCACCGGCACCGCGTCGACCGCTGGGCTCGACGGCGGCAGGGCTTGCGTCTCGGTCGGGCCGCCGCTGTCAGCAAGGGGTTCCAGCAAGGGGTCAGCGGAGGGCAGATCGAACCCGCAACTCGTATCGCTCGGGGAGGGTCCCTCGAGGCTGTAGCTGGACACGACCGCCGGGGCGTCGCAGTTCGCCGCCCCGGAATTCCCCGAGACGATCGTCGCTTTCGCGGTGACGGAGCCTTCTTGACCGATCACGTCGGCAGCGGTGTCGATCCCGGCGCCAGCACCGCCGCTACCGACCGTATTGCTGCTGATCGTGACACCCGCCAGGCTCATCGACATACCGCTTACCGCGACCGCGCCACCCCTCCCACTCACGCCACTGCCGCCCGCGCCATTCCCGACCAGCGTGCTGTTGGTGAGGTAGGCCGACCGGCCCGACACCGAATCAGCGTCGATCGCGCCGCCGACACCTCCGCCGCCCTGCCCACCAGCGGTGTTTTCGGCGAAGGTGCTGCCGGAAACGGTCAGGGGGCTGACGTTGTTGAAGTTGCGGATCGCACCTCCGAAGCCGAAGGCCCCTTCCCCGCTCCCACCCTGCCCGCCCGCGGCGTTGCCAGTGAAGGTGCTGTCGGCGACCGTCAGCGAGCTGAAACTGTTGATGGCGCCCCCAGCGCCGGCACCGCTGCCGGTGCCCACGCCGCTCCGACCACCAGCAACGTTATCCGTAAACGTGCTATTGGCGACTGTCACTGGCCCGGTTCCACTTTCGCCTTTGATCGCGCCGCCCTCACCGCGACCGCTGAGACTGCCGCTGCCGCCATCGCCTCCTGCTTTGTTGGCGACGAAGATGCTGTCGGAGACTGAAGTCGACGATGCGAACTCGGACACAAAGAGCGCGCCGCCGAGGCCACCCCCGCTACCGGCTGCTGGCCCGCCGACACCGCCGACACCCCCGGCCCCGCCGGCCCCGCCGGCCCCGCCGGCGCTATTTTCTTTGAAGCTCGTGCGAGAAACGGTCACCGGGCCTTCGCTGCCGTGTTCGGCTGCCCCACCAAAGCCGATGCCGCTTTCCGGCCCCTCGCCGCCCGCTCCGCCAGCCGCATTGGCGCTGAAGCTGCTTTCAACGATCTCCAGCGACGGAGACTGTCCGGACGGCCGCGAGACATAGATCGCTCCGCCGATACCGAGGCCGCTCCACCTCCCGCTGCCCCCCGCCCCGCCCGCGGTATTGCTCGTGAACTCAGAACCCGACACCTTCAGTGCGAGGCCGCCGGACTTCTGGATCGCGCCACCGGCGCCGCTTCCGCTCTGCACACCACCACCGCCGTTGCCGCCGGTGGTGTTTTCGACAAAACTGCTCTCCACGACCGTGAGTGACTCTCCAGCGTCCCAGATCGCCCCCCCGGAGCCGAGGCCGCTTCCCCATCCCGTACCGCCAAGCCCACCGGCGACGTTGGCGCTGAAGCTGCTTTCGGAAATCGAGGTTGGGCCGGAGGCCGGGGAGACGTAGATCGCACCACCGTGGCCCTGGTTGCTGTCATCGACGCTACCTCCCGCTCCGCCGGCCGTGTTGCCGGCGAACGTACAGCCGGACACCGTCAGCGAACCAGCGCTTTCGGTGTAGATCGCGCCTCCTTCCCTGGGCGCGGCACCGTCGGCGAGCGTCAGACCAGAAATCGAGAGATCGCCGCTGCTGACCGTGAAGATCCGGCTGCCGTGATTGGCGTCGATCACGACCTCGGCAGCTCCCGGCCCTTCGATCGTGAGGCCCTTGTCGATTGCGATGGCGCCCGAAGTTAGGGCGATCGTCTGACCCTTGAGGCTCGTATCGAAGGTGACGGTGTCACCAGCGCCTGCCGCAGCGATTACCGCTCGAAGCGATCCCGGCCCCGAGTCGCTGGCGCTCGTGACCATGACCGTCCCCGCCCGTGCGCTGGCCACCAAGCCCGACAGGCAGATCGCCGCCACCATCGCTGCGAGCATCAGGCTCACCCGCCAAGGCGTGTAGCGTCGGCGGCCGCGCGCCTGTTCCGCCGTCATCAGTTTCCCGGCCCCTGCGAACCCATCGGTCAGATAATGGCAAACACGGGCGTCTGTGCAACGATTTGACTACGCAAGTCCAGTATCGAGTCTTCGCGCGCAGCGACTCAGGACACCGGTTTCCAGGGACCGACCGCCCCTTCAACTGCAGTTGCCGCTTCCCATCGCACTCCAACGGAGGGATGGAAGCGACCTTCGGGTTCCTACAAGGACGGTCCGATTATGAGCCCGATCCAGAGGCCCGAATGACTACGTGGGGCACGGTTTCAAGCGGTTTTCGCGAGATCGAGATCGGCTGGGATCGGCTGGAGTCTGTGGGGCTGCTTGCCCCATTTCTTGCCCCAGGAGCTTGCCGATCTCGGTCTCCGAGCCCGTCTGCCCGACCCGCACGCGAATCGTGACCGCCGAGCCGGCGGCCCCTGTTCGGATGAGCGCCAAAGATGCAGCTATGGACGTGCCCTGAGCAGGCTCAGGGTTCGGGGCTCCCTGGTGACGCATAGCCGCCCCATTCGATCCGCGGCCCTGGGTGAGGAGAGTCATCGACCAGTTGCTGGCCGATTTCCTTTCCGCTTGCATCGAGGGCGATCACTTCGGTTGGTCCGCGGCTTGGCTCAGCGAGCAAGACGAAGCCGCCATCGACCCCAGAAACCCGGAGCGGCGGCCCGGAGGTGTAGGTGAGTTCGACAGTGCTCACCGATTGAGCCGCGATTCCGAACAGTGGGACGTGGCCCTGAGAGTCGGCGTGCTGCATCGCCCCTGGACCGAGGACATACAACGGGGCGTCGCCGAGTTCCGCCGCGCTTTCGAAGCCCATGCCGAAACCGGTGTCGCCGAGGTCAAAACTCAGGCCGCCGGAGGGGCCGATATAGGAATAGAGCTTGTAGCCGCCGGCTTCGGCGATCACCCGCGGTTCCTTGGTGATGCCGTGTTCGTAGAAGTATTCGGGCGCTGCTTCACCCGAGCTCAGAGAGCTGCCAGGAGCGTCGGCGGAGTCGCCGCCTAGCCAGCCGGCGAAATTGCCGCCGACGCTTCCCCCCGTCTCTTCGATCGCCGCTCGGGTGACCGGCACCGAGTAAAGGGTGGCACCAAGAAGCGCCAGCGCCGCAAGCGCCTGCAGGGCGAAGCGTGGCCGCGCGGGTGCCAGGGCGAAACGCCGCGATGGCTGCTTCCTTCGGCTCGCTTGTGCGACCACGCGGGCTACGAGGTCCTCATCCGGCTCCATATCCCGAACCGGAGTGAAGGCTGCTCTAGCGAGAGCCTCATCATCATGGGAGAGCATGGTCAACCTTCCTTTAGGTCGAGCGTAAGCGCGACGAGTTGGTGATCCGCACGAAGCGATTTGCGGCCGCGAGATAAAAGAGCGTGGACGGTCCCCACCTGGCAGCCGAGGGCGGCGGCGATCTCGGCATCGGGGAGGTCGTGGACGTAGCGAAGCGCAAGCGCTATGCGTTGTCTTGCCGGCAGTCGTGAGAGGGCTTCGACCAGCGTGTGCCGCGCGGCGAGCGTGGAGTCGATGTCGCTGTCTGGGGTCGCCCCAGGGAGGTCTTCGTCCAGGAGCGCGAGCGGCGTCTCGATTTCCCGGGTGCTTCGCTCCTTCTTCAACCGGCGCATTGCGTGACGCACGACTATGCGATGCACCCAGGCATCGAAGGCTTCGGGGTCGCGGAGCTTTCCCAGCGAGTCCAGGGCGTCTACGGCAACCTCCTGGGCGACGTCCGCGGCGTCCTCCCGACTTCGCATCAAGGCAGATGCGGTACGCAGGGACAGGCGAAGCGCACGGCGGGCCAGCGGCTCGGCCGCGTCGCCATCGCCCGCACGAAAGCGCCGCACCTCGTGGGCGACGAGTTCCCGTGTTTCGCTTGGGTCAGCGTCCATCTATTGCTCTAGTGGCGGAAAGACTGAGAAACCTTGCAAGGCTGGCAAGAATGTTCAGCGCGCTTGAGCAGTGTGGCGGGCCTCTCGACGCCTCGTGCGATCTCTGAACGGCGGCTTTCTGGGCCATCCCGTCATAGGGCTTTCGCTGTCCGAGCTCGATCAGGGCGATCGCCTATCGCGACAGCGAGGCTCGTGCGCCCAACTCGGTTTGGCTGAGCTCGGCACGCCGACGGCAGCACAGCGTGATCTCAGCTCCCATAGCGCAGTTCAAACACGATTTCGCGCACGCCCCGCGAGCTGCAGCCTCAACTCTGACTATTCGCCGGAGGCGGCCGGCCGGCTCGACTCGGCTTCGAAAGCCGAGTCGAAGCAACGAAACCGCGTTCGTTCCTGCAGGCACGCGAGCTGCAATCGCATCGCTTCGGCTTCCGTGATCGTCTTCCCTCGATAGAGGTAGGTGCTCGAGGTCGGAACCGTCGGCGCGAACCCTGCCGGGTCGCCCTGGGCCCGAGCCTCCGCTCGGGACCTCGGCGAATGGCTCGGGCGTGCTCGGCCGCCGATTCGCGCCCGTTCCCGCCCGGTTTCGTCGTAGCCGACGATCTCGATTCGGCCAAGATAGGGGACGACGACGGCGAAGAACCGACCGGCCAGACCCGCCTGCCGATCAGTGGCGCTTTCCGTGCGCTCGCCCCTTTCGCCGAGGACGCTGATGCGGGCGATCTCATCGGAAACCAGCCCGTAGACCACGCGTTCGTCGGACCCTTCCGCCAGTGGATCGGCGACGAGCAGCCCGAACGGCTGCGATGAGGTGGGGGCGTCTCCGCAGCCATAGGAGGGGCCCCGGTCCTCAAGGCGCAGTTGCAGGCACACCTCTCCGGCAGAGGGGGGGATGCCGGCAAGGTCGGAGATCGAGACGGGCTCGACCCTGTAGGTCCCGCGGTCGGTTTCGCCTTCGGCGATCGGGAGGAGTCCGGTCGCCGCCGCGGCGCCCGCTGCGAGCACCAGAGCAGCCACGGCGGCGGCGAGGAACCACCGTCGCCGGACCCGGCGACGCGGTGCGGCACCGCGCCGCGCGGCGCGGACCAAGAGCTGCTCCAAGCCCGGCAGGACGGCCGGTTCGGGCAGACGAGGGTCGGTCTTGCCGGTCATGGCTGCTCCTTCCCTTGAAGATCACGGCGCAGCGAATGCAGGGCGCGCGAGACGCGCTGGCGGACGACCGCCTGCGAGCACTCGAGGTCTTCGGCGATCTCTCCGTAGTCGCGTTCTTCGAGGACACGCGAGCGGACCGCCTCTGCCTGGTCGGGGGGCAGTCGTCCCAGCAAGTCGTTGATCACCTCTGTCTGGCGCGCTGCGCCGGCCAGCTCCTCGACCCGCTCGATCGCCTCGTCGGTGAGGACGAGGGGTTCGGCGGATATGCGCTGCCGCGCCCCTTCCTCAACCCGGCCGCGGGCGCGGCTGGCGGCTAGCTTGTTCTTGGCGATTCCGTAGAGCCAGGCGACCGCCGGCGTCTTCCCCGGCTTGAACCGCCGTGAGGAACCGAGGGCGGCAGCGAAGGTCTCGGCGGTGAGATCGGCTGCGACCTCCGCCGAGCCCGTGTGGCGAAGGTAGTAGACGAGCATTGCTCGCTCGTGGCGACGGTAGAACGCCCCGAAGGCCTCCGGATCGCGGCGCGTGGCCTCCAGCAGGTCCTCGTCGGTGCGGTTTTCGAAGGGTTCCACTACCTGTTCCTCTGTCGTGGGCAAAATCTGTGACAGACCGGAGCGCGAGCAGCGCGCCTACCGGCCGGCAGCTCGGGTCGACCCGCCCCTCAGCCGTCGCGGCCGAGAACTTCAAGGCATTCCTCGCGGCCTTGGCGGGGCATCTCCGGGTTCTGCTTCAAAGCCGACCGGCAGGAGAACTTTGCCGCTTGGACCAGATTGGGTATTTCCGATTTCGCGTGGCCGAGCACCTGCCCGTCAGCGCCTCGGGCGGTCACCTCAACACTGCCGCCTCGCGCGGCCCGGTCGAAGAAGCCGACGAAGAAGCTGAAGGGAGGCCCGAGGTGGAAACGGTGGCGGAGGTCGGCGGGGACCGGGCGCAGCTGGACCGCAACCGGGCGACCGTTCACCTCGGCCTCCATAGCGGTTACGGCGGGGCCGACTCGACCCGTGACGTGGAAGAGTTCCTCCGCCAGGCGCAGGTCGCCTTCAGCTCGGTAGGCGTGGTCGTAGCCGCCGCCCACCCCGTTCCAGCTGAATTCACGGCCCGCCGGCAGGACGCCGCAGCCCTGGCCCGACAGGCTGCGCCGTTGGGTCAGGTCGAGCTGGAAACAGGGACCATGGGGACGGGTCGGGCGATGCGGCGGCGATTCCGGCTCGCTGAGGATGAATTCCCAGCGACTTCGCTCTTCGCCGGTGACCGGGCCGACGATGAGGACGAATTTGTCCCCATGCCATCCGCCGGGCCCGCCAAGCCCCCAGCTTTCGTTCAGCTGGCGCAACGCCGGCGGGCCGCCCGGCTCGCCGGGACCGCTGAGACCGATCTGCTCGCCGACCCAGTTGGCGACGGCACGACCCGGGGCGGTGAAGGCAACCACTGCGGCAAGCGTCGCCAGCGAGGCGAGGGCGACCAGCATCACCGCCGACAGGTGCGACCTGCGCGGGCGGGACACCGCATCCGGCAACGGCTCTCCCGCTACCGCGTCGTGCAGAGCGACGCGGTCCCTCCCGATCGCTGAGCTCCTCTGACCGGGCGGGACGGGGTTAGCGGCTCCGAGCGCCTCGTTCAGATCCCGTGCTCTCATCGCACCCCTCCACATTCGAGTTCCCCGGTTTCCGGCCGCTCGGGCTCCACCGCCGCCATGGCCTCGCGCAGACGGCGACGAGCACGGTGGAGCCGGCTCCGAGCCGCAACGGTGCCGATGCCGAGAACCCGGGCGATCTGCCGGGGAGCCAGCTCCTCCCAGCCGGCGAGCAGCAGCAGATCCCGATCCGCTTCGTTCAACGTGCCCAGCGCCCGCATCACCGGCGCCCCGCTCTCCCCAGCCGGCGGCAGTGCAAGCGCGGCCGCCGTCAGCTCCAACCGCAGCCGCTGAGCCAGCCGCGCCCGCCTCAGCTCGCCGCGACGCTGATTCGAGAGGGTCAGTCGGGCGACGCCGTAGAGCCAGAGCCGCGCCTCCGCCCCATGCGGTACCTCGCCGAGCCGGCGCCATGCGACGAGGAAGGTTTCGGCAACGAGGTCGGCGGCGTCCTCGGCGACCGGGACCCGCCGCCGGGCGTAGGCCAGAAGGTCGTCGGCGTTCTCCTCATAGAGAGCGACGAACCGCCGCTCTGCGAGCTCCCGCGAGAGGCTCGACGAGTTCTGATTCTTCGTCCGCATCGCCGAAGCATGTCCGCTTGGTCGGGAACGTTGCAGGTCCCACAGTTCGGTGCGTGATTCCCCCGGAGAATGAGGGGCACAACAACTCCGAGCTGGCGCCGCCTCGATCAACACCGGCCACAGTGGAAAGCCGCCGCGCCTCCCTGATTCCGGGGATCGGGTCGCGCGGCCAGAAGCGACATCGAGGGAGCCCATTTCTTGCCCCAGCGACCAGCGGCGGGGTACCGAGAGTGGCCTCAGATTGAGGGTGTGCTCTCCGAATCGGCGTCAGCCCCGGCAGCGTTGCGAGGAGCGGTAGTGGTGACCTGTCGGCGCCCCGTCGGGCGCAGCGAATTCAGAATCTTTGGAGCGGGTAGCTGATGGGATCGGCGGTGAGCGCAATGCCTAGCTCGAAATCCAGAAAATCGGCTTCGACGAACTCGCAGCTTCTCTGCCGCGCCTTCGGGCACAAGGAAGCGAATGAGTGAAGGTCGTGCTCGAACCGTAGCCCGTGAAGCCCTGGGGACGGCTGCGTCGAAGCTCTGGCTGATCCCGCTCGGCTGCCTTCTCGCGGGGGCGGCGCTCTCCTTCGCGACGACCGCGATCGACAGCGCCAACGGGTTCGACCTGCTGCCAAGCACCCTCACCGGTTCGCCGAGCGCGGCCCGCCAGATCCTCGCGACGATCGCCCAGTCGACGGTGCAGCTGACGGGGCTGGTACTCAGCCTCAGCTTGGTCGTCATTCAGCTCGCGATGGGGCAGTTCTCGCCGCGGATTGTCCGCTCGCTGCTCAACGACCGCCGTAGCCAGTGGGCGATCGGCATCTTCGTCGGGACCGTCGCCTTCACCCTCCTCTCGATCCGCCGGGTCGGCGAGGGCGGTGAGGTTCCCGGGCTGACGATGCTGGTCGCCTACCTGCTGGCCCTCGCGAGCTTCGCGGCTCTGCTCCTCTACATCCATCACATTGGCCAGTCGATGCGCGTCGCCGGCTTGATCGACCTGGTCGGTGACGATCTGCGGGACGAGCTCGACAACCGCTACGGTGAACCGCTAGCCGATGAGGCCGGGCGGTCGGCGCCGGGCGTAATCCCCGCCCGCCAACCCGGGGTGATCTGCGAGGTCGATCGGGAGCGCCTGGTCGAGCTTGCCGCCGCGGCTGGCTGCCGGCTCGAGCTGGTGCCGATGATGGGGGACTTCGTTCCATCGGGGGCGCCGCTGATCCAAGTCGAGGGCGACGCCGGACGGCTCGACCGCATCGCGGTGGAGAGGGCGGTTGTCCTGGGCGCCGAGCGGACCCACACCCGGGACCCCGCCTACGGCTTCCGCAAGCTCGTCGACATCGCTGAGCGCAGCATCGCCCAGCCCTTCGACGATCCGACCACGGCTGTGCAGGCGATCGACCGGCTCCACGACTGCTTGCGCCAGCTCTCCGGCCGGCGACTGACCAGCGGTGAGTGGCGCGACCGTGAGGGCGTCGTCCGCCTGCGCGCCCGCCAGATCACCTGGGAGGGCTATGTCCGCCTCGCCTTCGAGGAGCTGACCCTCGCGGGCGCCGGCTCGCCGCAAGTGGCCCGGCGCCTCTTTGCCGCCCTCGACGACCTGCTCGCGACCGCCCCCGCGAACCGCCGGCCGCCCCTGGAACGGCAGCGCGAACTGCTCTCGGCGGCAGTCGATGATGCCTATGACGATCGGCGCGCGGTCGAGTCCGCCCACATCCCCGACATCCAGGGCATCGGCTCTGGCACCGACGTCGCGGCGCCGCCGGGAGAGGTGGAGGGGATCACGCGGTGACGGCGGTCCTGGGTCGCCTTGCGGTGAAATAGCGGGGGCGGGATTCGAACCCGCGACCTTCGGGTTATGAGCCACGCGAGCTGCCACTGCTCCACCCCGCATCGTTAGCCGGTTTTCGTGCTTCCTTGGCTTCACAAAGCCAAATCCGCCTCCCGGTCTATTCCGGTTTCGTCCGGTCTATTCCGGCCCAATTCGCCCCCGTCTGTTAGATGGCTGTTAGATGGAATCGGGGGCCTAATCAGAGTGCATCGCGAGCTGCGGACAGTCAAGGCCACGCATAGCGGGACGCCGCAGACGACCAGTCAGCGACCACGACGCCCCGCTACGCCTGACCCTAGTCGGCGTCCCTCCCGGCAGCTTCTTGCTCCTCAATCTGACGCGCGATCTCAACCAAGGACACGCCAAGGGCGCGCACGATCTTTTCGACCGTGGACCAGCTCGGATTGACCATCCTGCGCTCGATGTAGGAGACCGTCGTCACTGAAAGATCGGCATGGCGCGCGAGCATCTCCTGCTGGAGTCCCTGAGCTTCGCGCAACCGCCGTATGACTTGCCCGAGGGCCGGATTCGGAAGCGACGACTCAGCCACCATCGGACCCCTCCAACTGACTCAGTACGTCCTCGCAGGTAGCGCGCACGAACTCGGAGTGATCGAAGTTCGCTCGGAATGCTTCCTGCTCGGCTCGTTCGTCCTCGTGCCGCTGCTGCGCTTCCTCGCCCAGGCGGGCCAGGGTCCGGCGCAGATCATCGACCGGCACCGTCAGCGTCACCGGGCCGGGAACGTCATCGCCCCAGCCGATACCGCCCAGGATCAAACGGAGGTCGTCAAAGAACTCGCGCGCCAGCCGGTCGGCCTTCTCAAGGTCTTTTTCGTCCTCGTACGCCAGCCGCAGATCGTCAATCCGGTTCAAGTGGGCTAGCAGCTCGCGGTAGAGGGCGTCCCGCTGCTCGCCCGTGATGGAGATCCCGTTGCTCATTCGGGGGAGCCGGGAGCGGTGACGACCGCTTGGGGTGGCTTAGGAAACTCGTAGAGAGAATCGTCACCGCCCCCGGCTGGCTGTGGGTGGAGGCGTACCGCCGAGACTTCAAGAACCCCGGCCTGAGTCAGGACTTTACAGTGGTACCGCGTCAGATCGGCAGAGGCTCCGATGATCGCGGCCAGGTCACGAACTGCGAGCGGTTGTTGCAGTCGAATCAATGATTCGATGATTGCCAGCCGGTGCGGATCAAGTAGGTTCGGGATCAGCGTTTCCCAAACGTACTGCTCCTGGGCCGGGTCTACGGCTTCGGCTGATCTGTTTACTGTTGATACGTTCATGGTGGTGACTCGACCGACGCGCCGGGAACGGGTTGTTGTCGTGATCAGGGCGTGGTCGGGCAGGGAAGACCGAACCAGCCGACGCCCCCGGCTTCGGCCACCTACCCCTGGTGAGATTGATAGGAAGGTGTTGCGTCGGTCGAGTCGGGGGCATACTCCCGCTCGATTAAACCTGAGTCAATCGGTATGGGCCGGTCATTCAGTGATTGCCGACCTGACATGCGCGCTGGGCATGAGATAGCCCCTTCCGGCCGCGCTGGAAGTATTTGACGTTGACGAGCATTGAGGTCGTTTCATCCCCGGATCGCTCCTCGGATTCAGTCTCGATCTGCTCATACTCTTTGAGATACCGGAGGTTCAAATCCTCCGCGTCTTCCCGACCTTTGGAGTCGAGGTTGTACCAGTCCCAATAGCAGCAGGCGTGGGGGTCGGCCAGGCTTCCGGCGTAGAAGCCCGCCATAACCTCCGCGCTGCCGGACTGGAGGATCGCGCCGGTGATGTTCTGTCGCTGGAGGAAAGGCAGCTTTTCAAACTCGTGTTGCTGGTAGCACGAAGTCTCGACCGCGCGGTACCAGTAGAGGGTCATGTTCCGTTTGCGTTCTTCGTCGGCGATTTCAATGGACCCGTCATCGAGCATTGCCGAAAGGTGGCTATGAACGTTGTTCAAGGGCTCGTCGATCATTTCGGCCAGCTCGCCCGCCGTGTGATCGCCCTCGTTCAAGAGGATCAAGATGTGGACGCGAGTCTTGTGAGCGAGGGCGAACTGTACGACCTCCTCAATCCGCTTTCGGGCCTTCCGGGCCTTCTTATCCTTCCGCGCTTTTTTGGCTTTACTCGCCGCCTCCTTTACCACCGCTGATCCCTCCTTCGGTTGCTCGCATTACCTTGGCTACTCAGCAAGCTTGAGAGCATAGAGGCGGGCTCAAGATTCACGAAGCCGTTACAGCTCGGGGATCGCCAATTGTTCACCGCTCGGTAAAAAGTGGAGAAGTTTTTAGCATTGGCTGGACACCCCGTCGCATTGGGAACGCCGGGGGCGAGTCCGAGGGGAGGTGAGAGCCGATGAAGGTCCAGCCAATGACCCCGTTTCCGGGGCATCTGATCCACAAGGGCGCGTAGGCGTGTCCGGGCCGGGGTCGGCGGGCATTCCATAGGCCGACCCCGGCCAAACTTCACGGCACCGACGCCGCGGTCCGAGCGGTCTTGCAACGGTGGGATCGGTCCAGCCGCTTAGACGGGACCGCCACCGTGACGCGGGCCGGTCCGATGGAAGCAACGGTGTCCAACGTCCAGCGTCCAGCGGCGTCGGTCCGATAGACGTAGGTTTTTTCGTGGCCCGGTGCCGACTCGATGGCGACGTGAAACAACCGCCGCTGCCGACAGGCTGCTTTTGGGGACGTGATCGTGACGACCATCGTTTCGCCGGTTCCATCGACGCCGCCCCCGTTCGGGGTCGCCGCGAACGTCACCCGGCTCGGGTAGCTGGTGATCTCCCCCATCACGGTTGCTTGAGCCGAGCTGGTCAACACAATGACCGCGGCTATCACCAGCAGCAGCATCCCTCTCAATTTCAGACCTCCGTCACCTTGGGTTGGGTACGACCTAAGTCCTTTAGGCCGGGGTACTTTAGACCGTGGACCGATAAGCCGCAAGACGAAAGGCTGCCGCCGCGATGGCACGCTCGCGCGCCCAAGCCTTCGGGGACGCTCTCCGGCAGCTCCGAGAGGAGCGAGGATTGAGTCAGGAAGCAGCGGCCCTCGCTTGCGGGATCGACCGCGCCTACTTCGGCAAGCTGGAGCGCGCTGACAAGGTGCCGACGCTCACGACGCTCTGGAAGATCGCTGACGCGCTGGACACGCTGCCATCGGACCTGCTGGCGCGAGCCGAGCGACTTCTGCAGAAGTGACCTTGCACGCCGCCGTTACGGTCGATATACCTTAACCCGTCGTGCGGCAATCTCGGCTCGGGGGTCTGCTTAGTTCGCGACAGGGCAGCCTCCGGCCGAGACTCGCGTCAGGGCAGCAACCGAATCAGCACGTGAAAGCCGATCACGATCACCGCAACCCAAACGGCGGCATTGAGAAGCAGGAGCCCGAGGACGATCCCCGCCAGCGGCAGGGTGACGACCAGGATCACCAGCTCGGCTGCAACGCACAGGACGAGCCCGCCGCCGCCCGGCCGAACGGAGGACCACAGCAGCAAGTGACAGGCCGCAGCGACCGCGACGGCGACGACGACGACCAGGAGCAGGACGACGCGATGGCCATAGAGGAGCGGCAACAGATCGGCGAGGGTGCGCCGCCCGATCAGCAGCAGGCCGCTATCCAGAACGGAGAGCGGGACGAGCCAGGCCGCGAGCGTCACCAGGGCGAGGGCAGCTGCACAACCCCAAGCGAAACCCAACAGGCGCGATTCCAGCCACACTGGCTATTCAGCCTCCCCGAGCAGCAGGGGCGCGACTCCAGCTAGGGGAACGGCGTGGAGGAGGCGGGCCGCGACCGGCTCCCCCATCCCCTCCCGTCCGGCCCAGCGTAGGAGTTGCGAGCTGATCCGCTCGCGCCGCACAGCACCGTTGACGACGAAGACCACGAGCGGGATCGGTTCCTTGGCCTGCGCTTTGGCGAGGGCAGCGCGGCAGTAGCGGCGAGCCTTGGCGGCGATGGTTTTCGGGACGCTTTGCGTGCCTTGGTCAACCTCAAACCAGGCTAGGCGCGTTACTCCGGCAAGATCGAGCTCGGCATAGCCGTCCGGCTTCAACCGCTCCGGCCCCTCGCTGCCGACGAACTCCCACCAGCAACCCGGCTCGCCACTCCAACGGATCGGGACCGCGGCAGCGCGAGCGGCAACGACCAGGGCAACGTGCAGATCGGCGGTCGCGAGCTGGTGCGCCCGGAGGGCGGTACTCCCGTCGGCGGGACGCCGCCGCGGCCCAGCCTCCCGCCCCTCCCGCTGGGCCAGGACTCGCGCCCCCGAGGTCGTGAGGGCATAGGTCGCGGGCCGCGACCCGCCGCCCGCCTGCCCGACCTGACGCCGCTCGGGGTAGAGAAACCCCCACCGCACCAGCCGCCGCAGCGTCCGGCGCGTCAGCTCGTCGCGGCTGGCAGCCGTGCCGTGCGGAAAAGCCAGCTCCCGTACGTGGGCCGTGGTCAAGACGGGTTCCTGAAACAAAAGCTCGAGGACAGCCAGCGAGCGGGAATCCAACTGTTCCGGGGAGGGCCGTAGAACGTCACCGCCACGGCGCGGCTGGGATCGCAGGTCCGATGCGGGTTTCGGCTGCCGGGGAGCGGTCACGAGCGCAACGACGAACACAACGCCGCTACTGCGGGCGCGTGCCGATCGCCTCCGGGTCAATGGCCGATTGGACAGGAGCTAGGCGATCGCGCAAATCGTCTTCGACCGCGGCCCGAGGTCGGCCGTACCGCTGGCGGGATTGTTCCCGAATGGCGGCGGTCGAATCACGGACGGTTGGCGGAAGCGGCAGCGTTCGGCCGGTGAAGGGCCGCGCGGTCGACGGGCCGATGGCGAGCCTGATCGCGACCTCAAAGGCCCCGAGGCCGACTAGATCAATCGGCTCAAGCTCCGGCCCGAGGCCACGGCCGAGGATGCTTGCCTCGCTCTCGTCGGTGGCCCACACAACCCGGCTGCGCGCGTTGACCAAAAGAGCCTGACGAAGCGCGGGCGGGCATAGCTGGATGCTCTGCGAGGCCAGCAGCATCCCGAGGCGCAGCTCGCGAGCGGTCGCGAGCATTTGCGAAGCATCGACGCCGGTCCGTAGGAACGCCTGCACCTCGTCAATTGCGAGAAGCGTGTCCGGCCGGTCCGTCTCCGCCATCGTCGTCCGGCGAAGCACCGCCCGCCAGATGCGATCCACGATCAAGGCTCCAAACAGCTCCGCTCCTGCGGGGACGCGGACCAGGAGCAGCCGCCGCTCGCTGAGGATGCGGTCGAAATCAATCGTTGACTCCGGCTGCGCGATGATCGGCGCGAGGTCGGGGCGCAGCAACGGTCGCAGCCGACCGACGACCGGCGCGGCGATGTTGAGCTGATCGGGCACGGTCCGGCGATTGAACTCATCGAAGAAGCCCCGGACGAATGGATCGCGCACATGGTCGAGCCATTGATTACGCGCGGCGCGGTCGAGCAGCAGCCGCGGTACGTCGGCCAAGGTCGCACCAGGGATCGACGCGGCGAGATAGATCGCGTTGTAGGCGACGTCGGCGGATCGCTGGCCCAGGTCAGGATGCAGCTCGCGCAGCACCCCGAGGATGCCGCTGGCGACCGAGGCGGCATCGCTGCCGGCAACGCGGTCGAGAAAGTTGATCGCCGGCGGATAGTCCCGCTCGCGTTCCGGGTCGAGGATCACGACCCGCGCGGCCTCCCGATCCGGCAGGCGCGACAAGAACGATTCAGTGGCCCCGCCCTTTAGCGGCTCGATCAGCACCACGCCGCACCCTTCGTTGGCCGTAGCTAGTGCCTGCTGAACGAGGAGCGTGGTCTTGCCGACGCCGGTCGGCCCGATGCAGGCCAGGTGCGTTCGCGCGTCTACGGTCCGAAGCGCGATGCGCCGCTCGGGACCCGCGTTGCTCACCGCCAGGACCCGACCGTCCGCGGCAACGGTCTTCGGCGGCGTGAGGCGGCGGCTCGGGAGTACCGGCCCGCCGACCGCCCGCAGGGCTTCGGCGTCGGGTCCGAGCATCGCCGCCAACTCCTCCCCGCCGACCAGGGCCGGGGCAAACCAGCGATGCTCGCGACCGATCAGCTCGGCGCGAGCCCGTCCCGCCAGAAAGACGCGATGCTGCGTGACGAAGGCGCGGGGTCCGGCGAACTGCCGGAAGCTCGCGACCAGGGCCGCAGTGATCGTTGCCGAGCTGGCGGCAACCGCCACGCTCACCCGAAACAGGGGCGCGGCTGCCTTGGCGCGGAGGGCCGCGGCGCGGTCCCGATCAACGTAGGCCGTGGCGAAGGCGTCAACCACCGAGGCTGACCGCCGTCCCTTAGAGGCGGCGAGGAGCTTGGCCTGCATCCGCAGGGGAGCTGGTGAGAGGACAAACTGCACGATCCCCACCTGTCCCCCGCCGAGGCGAGCCAGCGGCGCGACGATCCCCGCCAGGCCCGCCCCCTCAAGGCGAAGCGGCGCGCGCTTCGCACCGAGGCTCAACCGGACGAACTGATCTACGGATGGCAGGGCGGGCCGACGCTCCTCAATGCTGCCGCCGACCAGCGAGCTTTCTAGGGACGCGCGGACCAGTCGGCGCAGCGGTTCACTAGACGCCCACACTTGCACCCGGACGCCGCGCTCGTCGCCCACGCATTCGACTGCGATCCGATCAGGAGCGCGAAAGAAGGACGGCGGGGCCATCAGGCCATGCAGCCGGAGGAGTAGGGGCTCCATCACGTCCGGCCGCACGTCCCGCGGAAAGCGGATCGTCAGCACGTCCATCATGCCGACGCCTCCCCCGGCTGTTCGTCGTCGCCAACCATCCCCTCTAGCCGCGCGCCCTGGTGCTGACCCATGCTCGGGAGCAGATGGCCGTAGCGGTCGAGCGTCGTTTGGATGCTGGCGTGCCCGAGCTGGTACTGGATCAGCTTGGGATGCGCGCCGCTCGCGATCAGGAGCGTCGCGAAGGTATGGCGTAGATCGTGCCAGCGGACGCGAGGCAACCCGGCCCGCTCCAGGGTCGGGTGAAAGTGTCGCTGGACAAGGTTGCGCGGGCAGGTGAATGTTCCCTCGCGGTTCGTGAAGATCAGATCATCCGGCCGCGCCTTCGACGGGCGGGCGGCGCGAAGCGCGTCGAGGAGCTGCGGTCCAAGGTCGATCCGGCGTATCCCCCGGACGGACTTCGGCGTGGTGATTTGCTTCTTCCACACGCTCCGGTTGACGCAGAGCTGCGAACGCTGCCAATCAATGTCTCCCCATTGCAAGGCCAACAGCTCGCCGCTCCGCAGGCCACAGAAGATCGCAATCCGATACAGCAGCTCGTACTCCGGCTCGGCCTCGGCGAGGAACCGCCGCACCTGTTCCGGGGTCAGCACCTTCATTTCCTTATGCACCACACGGGCGCGCTGCACGTCGGCCGCGGGGTTATTCGTCAGGTATCCCCACCGCACCGCATCGCTGAGCATTTTCCGCAGCGGCACCAAGAAGTTGTTGGCCGTCTTGGGAGATTTGCCGGACGCCAAAAGCTTCGCGATGAACTCTTGGATCATCCCGGTTTCCAGCGCAACCAATGGATAGTCGCCAAAAGCCGGGATCAGGGCACTTCGCAGATACCGCTCGTACCCGTCATAGGTGCTTGGCTTGACCCGCGGCCGCGCATACTCGGCTAGCCACTTCTCAGCGAACTCTGCAAACGTCGCCTGCTTTAGCTCGCGGAACGTGCCGCTAAACAATTCCTCCGTCCGGGCCGCGAGCAGCCGTTCGGCCTCAGATTTGGTCGGCCCCGCTTTCTCCCATTTCTGTTTACCGTTGGGAAGCCGGTACACCGCGTACCAGGATCGGGACTTGCCGGAGGCTCGTTTAACGACCGTTCCCCTAGCCATCGCGCCGCTCCCTCCCTGCGCACTCGCTTAGCCAGCTCTCGACCTCGGACACCTTGAAGCGGAGTAAGCGGCCGACCCGGTAGCAGGGAATCTCACCGCGCGCCGTCCGTTCGTAGATGAACGACGGCGGAACGTCGAGCAGCCGCGCGATCTCGGCGACGTTGACAAAGGGCTCGCGGCTGGTGGGTGGCTTGGTGGTCACTATCAGGTTACCTGCTAACTGTGGTCCGATTAAAGGCGGCTGAATCTGCCGCCTCGGTTCTAAGTTATCAGGTCAGGTGATAGGAGTCAACGATCCGGTGTCTCCCGCGAGCAGGGACACCCGCCGCGCGACCACCTCCAGCGGGACCGTGAAGTGATCCGCCAGCTCGTACGCATCGGGGGCGTCTATTTCAGATAGTCGCCGGGTCAACTCAAGCGGCGGCACCAGGAGGTAGGCCGCGAAGTCGTCCGCCTGCCGCTCGCTGCGAATGAAGCCAACCCGTCGCGCGCCGGGATGAAGCCGGTTCCCCGTATGCAGAAAGTGATGCCCCAGGCCGTGCGCCAACAGGGCGCGGGCGTCGGCAGCCGTCAGGTTCGGCGCGAGGACAATCGCGCGGCCCCCACCCTGCCGCTTGCCGCCGATATACAGCTCGCGGTACTTCCCCGGCAAAGGCATTTCGTAGACGGCGAGCCCGATGGCGTCAGCCACAGCCCAGGGGTCGCGCCCGTATCTCGTAACTACTGACTTGGCGGCTCGCTCGACATACGTCACGACACCCCCCGGCTGCCGCTGCCACTACGCCGCCGCTGGCGATCTTTGATGCGCTGCTGAATGGCGAGGAGGTCACGGCGATCCCGGTCGGTCATATCGTCGCTTATGTCTTTCAGGAGGACGGTGGAATCGGGGTCTAAGCCCATGCGCTCGTACTCCAGTCGATCCCGTTCGTCTAAGAGGTAGCTAGCGTCCGGCCCGAGGGCTTTAACGATCTGCTCCAGACGGTCGCGTCCCGGCAACCACTCGTCGGCCTCCACCGCGGCGAGGTACGAGTACGCCACGCCCGACTGCTGATGCAGCCGGTTTCGTGACCACCCTCTCGCTTCGCGAAGGGCAACGAGTTTTGCGCCAAACGTTTCCATCAGGACTCCTGATAACAGAGTAGCCGCCGCCAGGACGGCGGGTCAAGAAACCAGGGATTGACAGCCTCAAAATCCAGGCGCATAGTGATCGGCTGGCTTCGGCTAGCAGTCCTCGCCCTTTACCAGGAAGCCCTTTCGCGACGTAGCCGCGTGGTGACGAATCCGCCGCCGCACGGCTGCGCCGCAGCACCCCCACCAGGGGATCACCTTCAACAGGAAGGAGCCCAATGGCTTCCCCCGATGAGGAGGCGATCATCGCCAACTACGCCCGCGCCTCCACCGGCACTCTCGACGCTCGTTCTTCCTCGCCACCCCAGCGTCCCATGAGTCCCGAGAAAGCCGCACACACCGCAGCCCTCGCTAAAACCTGGCGACAGAGCTGAGCGGCAACCCCCGGCCGGAATCTTCTAAGTCACTGACGACGAAGATTCCGGCCCTTTACTTCTCTCCCGGTGACTCGGGAAGCGTGATCGGCAACCCGGATCGCATCGTCTAAAAGTCCCAAATCCTTCAGCACCCCAACCCACCCTTCATAGACCGGCAGTAGGTCTAGGGGAGATATCTCGGGTCCGATTCGCTCGCGGCCAAACTCATCTGCCGCCCTGAACGCATCGACCGCGCGGTGACGAGTCTCAGTGTCGTTACTCATTGACCAGCACAGAGCCCGGGCCGTCATGGCTTGGAGCAATGCCCGGTCGTAAGGAAACTCCGTGATGACCTCAATAGGGCCGTCAGTAGTCAGCAGGGCATACCCCTCGTCCGCATAGGCGGTCGCTTCCTCTACCTGTGCCTGCGACAGATCGCCGGGGCGGTCCGTGATGCAGAGGGCGAGAAGGATCAGCCAATCGCTCGCGTATGCGTGGTCGCGCCGCATATCCAGCAGGGTTCGCAGGTGCGGCTCGGCCTCCGGGTACCGCCCCAGCGAGCAATACAGCCCGGCTAGTTCGGATCGCGCATGAATCGCAGCCTCGTCCTCCGCTGGCAACAGCTCAAGTGCCGCGATCAATGCCGAACCTTGTTTGTTCGGTTCATCCAAGACCCGCGCGCACACAGCAGCCATCCAGAAAGCGAACCCCAAATCGTCGCCGTGTACCTCCCTGGAATGGATCGCCGCCTCTAGGTGATCGGCAGTTTCCCGGTCGATGAGACCTTCGCTAAACCGATGGCGACCTTGTTTCAGCCGATCCATTCCCCCCATCGGGGCGAGAGTCTAAGTCTCTTGTTAGATGGCTGTTAGATGGAGGCGTTTTTTGGGTCCGTTTTTGGAGCTGCTTGGGACCACAAAAAAGCCCGCTGTAGCGGGCCATACTGCTCCTATAGCGGGGGCGGGATTCGAACCCGCGACCTTCGGGTTATGAGCCCGATCCAGGGTCCCGTCTCACTACGTGGGGCACAGTTTCAAGCGGTTTTCGGGAGATCGAGCTACGTGGAGATCAGCTGGAATCTGTGGGGCACCTTGCCCCATTTCTTGCCCCAACGAGCGGCCGGCGGCGGCGCCCTGACCGTCAGCGCCATCGGATAGACATCGCGGAGATGGCAGAGACGATCTCCCAACTGCTGGCCACCGACGCCGCGCGGGTCAAGCTCGGGGCGCGGGACATCTCGACCGCCGAGGCCGAGCAGCTACCGCGCAACCGCCACGCGACGGCGCGCAATCCTCGCGGCAGCCGGGAGGAGGGCGAGCGGCTCATGCTTATCGGGCAGACGGATGGCGGGCGGGTGCTCACGTTGGTGATCGAGCGCACCCTCGAGCCGACGACGTGGTTAATCGTCACCGGCTGGCCCGCCTCCGACCGCGAGCGTAAGATCCTTGATTGAGATGGCCAAGGATCCTTGGAGAGACCCTGATCCACAGCCCGGTGACTTCGACGCCGAGTTGGACCGCGCCCAGATCGAGATCCACGAGGGCAACCCCGACGCAAAGCTGTCGATCCTCGTCAGCGTCGAGGGCGATGACGCCAAGCGGCTAGAGCGCATCGCCAACGAGCGCGGTCAGCAACCCGGCGAGGTTGTCTCCGAGCTCCTGCGCAGCGCCTGAGACAGATTCTCGTCGGCACGACGCTCAGTGCGACTCGCGACAGCGCCACGGATGATCGGCCGGCTTCTCCGCTCCCGCTTCTCGCGCCAAACAGCGCCATGGTCCCCAGGGCTTGCGGCTAGTCAGGCGCCACACCGATCGAGGTGATCTCGTACCAGCCGATCTCTACCTCGCCAGCGCTGGTTCCGATCGTAATGCTGTCGGCGCCGTGAGTTACGAGGAACCCGGCGTGCTCCCCCAGTCCCACGCCCTGTGACTGCGACTCGGTCACCACCGTATAGATGAATCGCCGTCCGGCCTCAGCAGCCTCAATCCTGGTAAGCGCGTCTATGATCTGTCGTGCGACATCTGGGTCGATTAGAAGGCCCACTCGACAAAACGATACGCGGCTATTCGATCTTTTGGGTCCGGCGCTTGGGGTTCTTCTGCGGGTCTCGGCATAGACGCCCGGTGGCCATCAGCTCTTTCGCGCGACGGCAGTTCGCAACCACCCTGGCGCATAAAGGCCGCGGTCAAGGCGAGTGATCACGTTGTAGAAGTAGTAGCCACCTTGAGAATAGGCATCGATCATCGTCCTTTTACCTTTGGGCTTCATATGCTTTGAGAGTTGATCGATTGCAGCTGCCCTGATCGAGTCAGAGTTGTCATCAAGCAGCGGCAAGAGGACTTCAATTGACTGCTTGCTCTCCACGCCCTCCATTACCTCAATCCCAAGCTGGCGCAAAGAATTATCGTCGTTTTCGATTAACACCCTGGCGATTGCGACCTTATCCTCGGCGAGGGTGACGGCTGCTTCGGCAGCTTCGCGACGGGCCTCAAAGTAGAGTTGGCCCGCGGCATCGACTATTCGGGGGGCCTCGTCGGACTCGCCGAAGCGAGCTAGCAGCCTGACCGCCTGCAGGACGATGTCGTGCTCATTGGCGAAGAGGAGCATCCGTCCGTATTTGGCGTCGCTTGGTTCACCCCGCTCGCACAGGACTCGGAGCGCCGCTGCTTGGAAGCGCTTCAGGGTGAAGGGGTCGAGGTTCTTATAACTCTCGAAGTGCTCATTAAGTTTCTGCTCAACCAGCTCTTCAAGCTGGGGTCTCTCGACATGTTGCGCCAAGGCTGGTCGAGTCTTGATGATCGCCGTTTCAATCGCCTCGCGAAGCATGGCGTGATGCTCTTCACGGATCTCGGCAAATTCGGAATCGAGATCAGCCCGAGCCCTCTGGGCTGCTTTCGGCCCACCACTCAGGCCAAGGGCAGCGTAAACGTGCCACCCATCACCGCCGATCCACTTGAGACGGTCTTCGAGTTGCTCGCGGCTCAGGTTCCGTAGATAGGCAAGCTGCAACTCTCCGCTGGCGTGAAAGTCGAGGTCGCTCGTCTGGATCGCCTCTTCGGCGAGCGCTTCATCGACTTTCCATCTACGACGGGGTCGCGATTTCAAAGGCCTGGTCGCGAAGCTTGGCGTTTTTGTCTGAGAGAAGGTGATCGAGGTCCTTCCGACGCAGCCGGGAGGAGCGCTCGAGGCCGCGAAGACAAAGCAAGCGCGTGCGGATGTAGGAATTGGAGGCAAGGCCTTCACGAAGGGTGGAGGTGGGTAGCTTCTTCGGATTGGCGAGGAGAATGCGTTCGGCGTTCTCCGAGTGGCTGAAAGGGTCAGCGACAAGAGCTTTGAGGGCGGCGACCGGGGTCTCGCGGGCGCGGATTTCTAGCTGGGCTTCCGCACTGTCACGGCCGAGCTTTGCCTTGATATCTCGCAGGAGGCGCAGATCCCCCTTGGCGCCAAGCAATCTCAGGGTGGCGTTGCGAATCTGGCCCTCTTCAGAGTCAAGACCGGCGCTGACGAGCGATTTAACCTGACTGCGGGCGAGCTTTCGCGGCGCTCGGGCAAGCAGGTTTAGCGCTATGGCCCGTAGCTCGGTATCGGGATCGGCAGCGGCAAGCTCGATCAGCATCTCGTGAACCTCGGCGGCGCTTGCACTGCGAAGCCAATACCAGCCCGGTGCGGTGTCGGAGTCGAGATGAAGGATGACGCTGCGGAAGAGGTGGCGGATCTCCTCTGGCGAGAGCCGTAGCTCAGCACGGGCGCGGTAGAGGCCGTTGAGCTCATGGACTCCGTAGACCGAGCTAGAAGTGAATGCGGTGAGTGCGGTCGAAACGGCGAGATGTGCACGGCGGATCGCCAGTGCTGGAGGTAGATCACAGTCCTCCTCGCGACCGAGAAGGGCGGAGCGCACCTGAGCAAGAGCGCTGGCCGCCTGGATAGCGGCACCATCGCCTTCATGGCCTTCGGATCGTTCGGCCTCCGCAGGGCCAATCGGGCCGGCGGCAGGCTCCGGCGCGCTTTCGGAACCCGGCCGCGGCATCACACCCCACTCGATGGCCTGACGTTCGAAGATTGGGAAGGAAGCCGCTGGATCAGAAATATCAAGCGGCTCATAGGTGGGATTGATGTTCGAGTGAACTTTCACCCCTGGCGCTCGAAAAACCTGGATTCGTCGGCGCAAGAGAGGCAGGCTCTTGGCCCGGCCGATCTCGTCGGCGATGTTGGGGCGTGAGCGGATCTCGCCGTCTTGCAGGCGGTCATCTGGGGTAAGCAGGGCGACGAACATGTCGGCGCCTTGGAGGAAGTAGTCGACCTTCGTTTCGGGATCGGAGTCAGCGTCCGCGGGGACCGGCATGTCGCCAACGAGGATCGCGTTCATTCCAAGTGACTGAATGTGGTCCCGAAAAGGAACCGCAACCTGCTCTTTGAAGACGGTGGAGTGGCTGATGAAGATCGTTGGCTTTGCGTCGAGCATGAATTCAGCCTATGGGTGCCCAAGGCGGGAACGGCTATGTACCGGACAACCCCCCAACTACTGGCCTTGCCTCACTTTCCGTCCGACAACTGCTCGACGACGAAGGCGGCCACGGGGGTTCTCTCCCACCCCTCGAACCCATCAAATCGCCATCCCTCGCTGGACGCCCGGCTGCCCACCTCCACCAAAGCCTGTGCCAGCACTACGTCTCCATTTTCGAAAAGCTCCCCCCGCAAATCTCGATCCGCAACGATTCGATCGGCAATCGGCTGAATGCGTTCCTGTCTGAAGCGCGCAAAGTTGGGGTAGAAGACGCGTCCATCAGTGTCCTTGGTGGCGTCGATCGCGACCAGATTTGAGAGTAGGTCGAACTGCGCCAAATCCGTGAAGATCCCATCATCGTCCGCCTGGACGCCGTCAGGGCGGAGACATTCCAGTCTTGCGACGACATTCCGAGCGAGGCTCAAGAGGCTCAAGGAGACTTTCTGACCACCATCTCGTTCCTCCTGAAGGTGGTCAGCCCGGGATGCCATCGTTAGCGCGTGCCGGAGCCAGTTTTTGTCGTAGCCGTCTTGGACCAAGGGCTTGGGCAATTGCAAGGTGAGGGTGCGAACCGCCTCCCAGCACTCAAGTCGCGTAGCCAGCCCACCCAGAGCAAACACGCGCTCGATCACGGCCAACCAGACACGAGGACCGACCTCTTGGGGGTCGATGTGCGTGGAATACCCGAAACGGCGGACGTCCCCTTCTCCAAAAGCCAGCGCGTAGATTTTCACGAGAGCCTGAACAACCCGATCGAACCACTCATCTTGCTCGTGGAAGAGAAGCGTCGCTGCCAGACACGTCAGTCGATCCAGCAGATCGGTTAGACCGCTCTCAAGGTCTTTTCCCTCGATGAGCGCTCGGGCCCGGGCTACGCCTTCGTTCAGCAGATAGCTGAAGCCGACGGTATCGCCATCCCTTGCCAGGTCGAGAGTGACCCTTGCCAAATCGCTCGGGTCAAGCTCAAGATTCAGGTGATCTAAAGGGGGGCGCCCTCTACTTTCTCCTGCAGCGACGGTTTGTTGCTCATGATCAGCAACGACCGTCGTTTCCCCGATTTCGTCGAGTTCTACTTCTCGGCGACGAATTCCGTGCTGCTCCTCCAACCACCCGGCTTTTGCTCCCTCTATGCGCGTCTTGATCACTTCCTCGAAGCCTCGCCTGGTGATCCGAACGCTGCGGGTGCCGTCCCTCCAGAAGACGTCTCCTTCACGAAAAGCGACCACCTCCTTCCCATCGTCGCGCGTGTACTTCCCATCGCCTTTGAAAAAGGTGCAGCCGTCGGGGCTAGGCAGGACACAAAGCAGGACAACCTTGTTACCGGCAAGAGTGAAAACCTGGACTCGAAGATCAATGCCTTCTAGGTAGCGTTCGAGCTTCGGCGCCAAATTTGCCTCGTCAAAGCTCCGCTCATCTACATCATCCATAGCGCCGGTCGGGGTTCCTCGGTCGTCCACCCCAAGGACGATGTAGCCCCCTTTAACGCGCATTGCCCCTACGTGCTTAGCGAGCTCAACTGCCCCGGCTTTCTCCCCAGGATCGATTCGCGACTTAAAGTCGAGCTCGGGATACTCAGCACCGAGGCTCAGCAGTTGAGCAACCTTCTCGCGATTTACGACACCGTCAACGACAACTGGGGAGCGGGTCGGCGTTGATGCCATGACGGGCGATGCTAGTACTGCTTCCAAGGCGCTTGGATTGCGACTCAGGAGGCCGGAAATCGACCTCTCTCAGACCTCACCTTGCCCCACAGCTTGCCCCACGGTCGACCTTGCACCCTGTTGTCTGTAAGACAATAAAACTAAAAGGCCCGCGTTTGCGGGCCTTTTGTCCTATAGCGGGGGCGGGATTCGAACCCGCGACCTTCGGGTTATGAGCCCGACGAGCTACCTGGCTGCTCCACCCCGCGGCGGACTTGTGATGGTAGCAATGTGGCGGGGGTGATGGGGCGCTTTGGGTGGGGGTGGCGGGGCTTTTGCGCAGGGGTCTTCGGGACGGCGCGTGGGTCTAGAGTGGCCGGGTGACTGAACGGGGAAAGAGGGTCGCGGTCATCGACGTCGGGACGAACTCGACGCGGTTGCTGGTCGCTGATGTCGACGGGGGCGTGGCGCCGCTGGAGCGGCGGAGCACGGTGACGCGGCTGGGCCGAGGGGTCGATCTTTCGGGACGGCTGGCAAGCGAGGCGATCGAGGACGTCTGCGCGGCGATCGACGGCTATGTAGGAATTCTTCAGGAGCTGGAGGCCGAGACGGTCGAGGTGATCGCAACCAGCGCGGTGCGCGACGCCGACAACGGCAGCGCCTTTGTCGCCGAGCTGCGGGAGCGGTTCGCGCTCTCGGCCCGAGTCCTCGACGGCGAGGAGGAGGCGCGACTCACTTATCTGGGCGCTACCTCGGAGGCGCTGCCGAGCGAGCCGACGCTGGTGGTCGACATCGGCGGTGGCTCGACCGAGCTGATCGTCGGCAAGGGCAGCGAGATCTCCTTCCACGACTCCCTGCAGGCCGGCGTCGTCCGCCATAGCGAGCGCTGCATCAACAGCGACCCTCCCACCGCAAGCGAGCTGGAAGCGCTGGCGAGCGACGTCCGCGGGCTGATCGCCGACTCAATCGGCGAGGGGATCGAAGCGCGCCGCGGCATCGCCGTCGCCGGCACCCCGACCTCCCTGGCCGCGGTAGTGATGGAGCTCGAGCCCTATGACCCATCCCGGGTCCACGGCCACGTCCTCGCCCTGCCGTCGATCCAGGTGATTCTCTCGCGGCTCGCCTCCCTCCCCCTGGCCGAGCGGGTCGAGGTCCCCGGCCTCCACCCCGACCGGGCGCCGACGATCGTCGCCGGCATCGTCATCCTGGTTGAGACGATGCGCGCCTTCGACCTCGAGCAGATCACCGTCTCCGAGCACGACATCCTCTACGGAACCGCCCTCGTTGCCGCTCAAAAATCCTCGCCGTACTAACTGGACACCGTGTCTTGTCCAGAAAGGACAGAACGGTCAGCGAAGCTTAGGAAGTACGAGAAGTGAGTAGCGTCAGGTCCCCTATACTCGGTAACTCGTCCAGGTCGCCGGTAGAAGTCGAGTACTGGCGGGTACATACTGGATGAACCGGGGACGAGGTGGGGCTGAGCTTCATCTTGTACTCCGGATATAGGGCTTGGGCGATTGCCGCATCATGGCGCCTCCCGCCGTCTGGGCCCACCAAATAAAAGGCTCCTTGAAGACGTACCCCTGCCCGTCCTGAGGGGCCACCTGAATCGGCCGTCAGAGATGACGGCCGATTCTATTTCTGGCTCCCTTAAGCCAGATTCGACTTGCGGGGGTAGGCGACCTCGGGGTCCGTGAGGACGTTGACCAAGGTCGGCCGGCCGGAGGCGAAAGCGCGCTCGAGCGCCGGCTTCAGCTCACCCGGCTCGCGGACCAGAACTCCGTCGCAGCCGAGCGATTCGACCAGCCGGTCGTAGCGCGTCTCCGGCTGCAGCTCCGCCGCCACCGAATAGCCGTAGAGGAACTTCATCGGGTGGTGCTCGAGCCCCCAGATGCCGTTGTTGCCCATCACCCCGACAACGCCCAAACCATGACGCGACATCGTGTCGAACTCCATGCCGGCAAAGCCGAAGGCGCCATCGCCCAAAAGCAGACAGACTTGGCGGTCGGGATGGGCGATCTTGGCGCCGATCGCCTGCCCCGGCCCGGCGCCCAGACAGCCGAACGGACCCGGGTCCATCCAGCAGCCCGGCTCGAAGGTTTCGATGAAGCGACCGGCGTAGGAGACGAAGTCGCCGCCGTCGCCGACGACGATCGCGTCACGGTCGAGCACTTCGTTCAGCTCGCGATAGACCCGGACCGGGTGCAGCGGCGAGCGCTCGTCGTCGAGCTCATCCCGCTCGGCCGCCCGCTTCTCCTCCTCAACCGCGCGCAGCTGCTCGAGCCAGGCGCTCGTCCGCGGCGCGTCGACGCCGGCCGCCTCGCGCAGCGCCGCCAACGTGGCGCGAACGTCGCCGACCAAGTCGACCTCCGGCGCCCGGTTGGCGACCAGCGCGTTCGGCGCCATGTCGAGGCGGATGATCTTCGTCTCCTCGCCGAAGCTGCCGCCGAAGCCGAGCCGGAAGTCCATCGGCACCCCGACGACAACCGCGACGTCGGCGCCCTTCAAGCCCATCCCCCGCGCCCGGCTGAAATAGAGCTCGTGGTCGGCGGGCAGACAGCCGCGCCCGAGGCCGTTGAGGAAGACCGGAATCCCGAGCGCCTCGGCCAGCGCCCGCAGCTCCTCCTCGCCACGGGCCCAGTAGAGGCCGGTCCCGGCCATGATCGCCGGCCGCTCCGCCGCCGCCAGCAGCGCCGCGGCCTCCTCGACCCCGCTCGCCGGTTCGGCCTGCTCGATCTGTCGCGGCAGCGGGATGTCCGCCTCGGCCTCCGTGAAGACGACGTCGAGCGGATAGTCGACGAAGGTCGGGCCGGTCGGCGCCGCCGCGGCCAGGTCAAGAGCCCCCGCGGTGACCGGTGCGATCTGCGCCGGATCCTTGACCGTCTCAGCCGACTTGACCAGTGGCGAGACAAAGGGCAGGTGGTCGATCTCCTGCAGCGAGCCCGAGCCCCAGCGCAGCTCCGGTGCCCGCCCACCGAGGACGCAGATCGGCGAGCCGTTGGCCTGGGCGCTTGCGAGAGCGCTGATCCCATTGGTCACCCCGGGACCGGCGGTCAGCCCCGCCACCCCGACCCCGCGGGTCGCCTTCGCGATCCCCTCGGCAGCAAAGGCAGCGGTCTGCTCGTGGCGGACGTCGACGAGGGAGATCCCCTCCTCTTTGCAGCCGTCGTAGATCGAGAACAGGTGCCCGCCGGAGAGCGTGAAGAGGTTCTCCACCCCCCGGGACTTCAAAGCCTTCGCGACCAGCCTCCCGCCGTGCTCCGCCATGGCCGCAGGATATTGGCTGGCCGGCCACGAGGAGGATCGACCTAACCGCGTGTGCGGCTGGCGGATGCCGGACCGAGCGGGGGTAGGACGCAGGGAGGCCGAATGGCAGCGCCATTTGGTCGACTGAGGACGACGCCCCGCGAAGTGTCCGGCGCCGCCAGGCGTGCGCGGGGTTAGGTCGATCCTCCTCCGGTTACCATCGCCTGGCCCGGGTGGCGAAACTGGCAAAAGCAGCGGCCTTAAAAGCCGCCGCCCCCTCGGGGGCTTGCGGGTTCGAGTCCCGCCCCGGGCACTTCCAGAGCCAAATCTGCGCCTTCCCTGCAATTTGCGGGTTTTCCGGCTTCCTAAAAGGGCAATAAAAACTTTGCGGGGGCGCAACTTCACCCCTGTTACCGTGTCCTTAGTCCCTGGAACCGTCCTTCCACCGGGAGAGCTCTTGGAGGCATCAGCCCTAACTCACGCCAGTCGCCGCGGGCTCCTCGCCCGCCGTTCGCCGCTGCTCAAGCTGCAGGGCGACGAGAAGCTGATCGCGATGGCGCGGGCCGGCAACCCCGGCGCCTTCGAGACGATCGTCGACCGCTACCAGGGCCGCCTGCTCGGCTTCTGCCGCCAGATGCTGGGCTCGACCGAGGACGCCGAAGACATCCTGCAGGAGGTCTTCGTCAACGCCTACCGGGCGATGCTCGCCGACGAGCGCGAGATCAACCTCCGCCCCTGGCTCTACCGGATCGCCCGCAACCGCTGCCTCAACTACCTGCGCAAGCCGAAGGCCGACGCGCAGGAATCGATGGACATGGTCCCCGAAGTCGACGCCGCCTCAACCGCCGAGCGCGTCCACAACCGCGAGGAGTTCCGCCAGATCCTCGCCGACGTCAACAAACTTCCCGAGACCCAGCGCTCCGCCCTGCTGCTGCGCGAGATGGACGCCCTCTCCTACGAGGAAATCGCCGCCGCGATGGACACCACCGTGCCCTCGGTGAAGTCGCTGCTGGTGCGGGCGCGGATCTCGCTGACCGAGGCCAGCCAGGCGCGCCTGCTGACCTGCGGCGAGGTCCGGATCGAGCTCTCCGAAGCGGCCGAGGGCCTACGCAAGGCCTCCGCCCCGGTCCGTCGCCACGTCCGCGAGTGCGACGAATGCGCCGACTTCCGCTCCCAGCTCCGCTCCAACGAGAAGGCGCTGGCGGCGCTCTTCCCGGTCGGACCGTTGATCGCCTTCAAGGGCTTCATCCTCTCCAAGCTCGGCCTCGGCGGGGCCGGTGGCGCGGGTGCCGGCGCGACCGGTGCCGGGACCGCCACCGCGGGCGCCGGAGCGGTCGGCGGCGTCGGTGCTGCAGCCGCGATCGGCGGCGGCTCAGCAGCCGGAGGGCTCGGCGCGCTCGGCGGTGCGCTCGGGACCAAGGCTGTTGCCGGAGTCGTCACCGCTGCCGTCCTCACCGCTGGCGCGGTCGAGGTGAAGCAGACGACGACCACGCCGGTCGAATCCGGCAACAACGCTCCGGCTCTGGTCCAGGGGACCGGGACCGCCACCCTCTCCACTTCCGAAGCAGCACCCGCGATCGCCGCTCACACCAAGGCCCCGGCCGTCGAGCCGGTCGCGGAAGCGCCCCCTGTACCTGCGCCCACCCCCGTCGCCGAAGAAGAAACCGCTGTCCCGGACCCCGCTCCCACCCCCGCCACCGAGGACGAAGAAGCCGCGGGCGAGTCCGCCGCTGACGACGAAGTCACGATCGGGGACGAGACCGCGGCGATCGACGGCGCCAAACCTTCTGAAGAAGTCGCCGGCGCCCACGGGGGCAGCGGCACCGTCGTCGTCACCACCAGTCCGCCGCCGAGCGAATCGCCTCCTCCCCCGCCCTCGAGCGAACCGAGCAGCCCGCCGCCGAGCAGCAGTCCGTTGCCCCCGGTGGTCGTGCCCCCGGTGGTCGTCGAAGTCCCCCCGCCACCGGCGCCCGAACCGGCACCGCCCGCCGAACAGTCGGCTCCTTAGCTAGCCGAGGCCGATGACTTTGAGCCGGCGCATCAGGCAGGTGCCGGCGAACTGGCGCGTCTCCTCCAGCGAATAGCCGAAAAGCTCGAAGTCCTCGCCCGCGTTCTCCGCCCAGGGCGGCTGCAGCACGCCGTCGGCGAGCGGCAGCGCCTGCTCCAGGGTCCGCTGGATCGCCTGCTTGTAGCGGTCGTCCTCGCGCGCCTTCTCGCGGAGGAAGACCGAGCCGAAGGCGACGTGGCGATGCTCGTCGCGGGCGACGTTGGAGAAGCCCTCGACAAAGGCCGGCAGCGTCCCTTCGCGTTCGTTGAAGTCCATGATGAAGTGCTGTCCGGTCAGGGCGAGCATTCCCTCGATCACCATGTGGTAGAGCGTCACCGCCTCGACCAGGGCCTCGACGTCCTCCGGCTCACTAGATAGACGGTCGGTGCGCTCCTTCAGCATCCCGTCGAAGAGGGCGCCGAACTTGTGGTTCAGGTGCGCGGAGGTCTCCGCCAGCATCTCGCTCAGCTGATCGGACTCCAGCACCCCGACCTCGCGGTAGAAGCGCTCGAAGAAGCGGACGTGGCGGGCCTCGTCGGCGATCTGCGTGCAGAGGAAGATTTTCTGGTCCTCGGTCGGCGCCGCCCGCATGATCGGCCCCAGCTCCTCGGCCACCTTCTGCTCGCCGATGAAGAACGATGACAGCCCGTACATGCGCTGGAAGCGCTCCTCGGGACTGATCCGCTCGTGCCAGTCCTCGCGGTCGCGGCTGAAGTCGAGCTCCTGCGTCTGCCACTGCTGCCGCTCCCAGAGGTCGTAGAGCTCGGCGTAGCTGAGCAGCTTGATCTCCGAGGTGCGATCGGCGGCCTCGTTCAGCGCCGGGTCCGCCGTCGCCTGGAAGTCGGAGCGCTCGGTCCGCGACTGCGTAGCCATCGGTCGAGCCTAACAACGCCCTGGCTGTCTGGCCAGTTTTTTTGCCGAATCTGTCCTCAGGCTCCGTATACGGAGCACTTAGACAGAGTAGGTCTCACCTGGCTTTAGGACCACGACCTGGGACGAGGTCTGGGACTCGACGTCGGACTTGAAGGCCTCGACGTCGATCTCGATCGCGGGGAAGGTGTTGTAGTGGATCGGGATCACCGTGCCGGCGCCGACGAACTCGCAGGCGACGACGCCGTCGTGGCGGTCCATCGTGTAGTGGCCGCCGATCGGCAGCAGGGCGACGTCGACCGGGTTGCGTTCGGCGATCAGCTTCATGTCGCTGAAGAGGCAGGTGTCGCCGGCGTGGTAGACGGTCTTGCCGCCGATGTTGATCAGCATGCCCGTCGCGGTCCCGATCGCGGTCCCGTGCTCGGCGCTAAACAGCGCCTCTTCGTGGCCGGGCAGGGTGCTGGTGTGCCAGGCGGGGACGAGCTTGATCCAGCCCCAGTCGAACTCGACCGTGCCGCCGAGGTTGGGGTCGCTGAGGGCCTCGATCCCGCGCGCTTTCAGCCATTCCGCCAGCTCGACGATCGCGACGCAGTGGGCGCCGGTGCGTTTGGCGACCGGGACCGCGTCGGCCATGTGGTCGGCGTGGCCGTGGGTGATCGCGATGACGGTCGGCTCGACCTCCTCGGCGGTGGCGACCGCGGCCGGGTTGTTGGGCTTCAGGAACGGGTCGACGAGGACGGTCGTCTCCCCCTCGCTCAGCTCGAAGCAGGAATGCCCGTGGTACTTGATCTCCATCGTCAGCTCTCGCCTCCCGGTTCACTGGGTTTGTCTAGCTCTTCTTTCAGTGCCCAGCCGACGGCGACGCCAACCATCATCCCCATCCTCGCCTCCTCGGCGAGCAGGGCGCGGACCGCGGCGACCCGCTCCTCGGGATCGGGCATCGTCGCCGCCTTGAGCGTCTCGTTTTCGTGCGGCTCGCCAAACCAGCCGCCCTCGGCCAGGGCCGTGGCCAGCACCTTCTGCAGCTGCGGCGCCGCCCGGGCGACGACCCGCTCGGCCTCGGAGAACCGCTCCGGGTCGAGCAGCCGCTCGATCGCGGCCTCGAACTCCTTCTCGTCGGGATCAGACACGCACGGAGCCTAGTCCGCCCGCGCTATTCAGCGCGTTGGAAAGCCGTAGCTGCGAAGCCCGCCAAGGCCCCGATGACGCCACCCGCCAGACCGGCCACCCAGTCGGCGGTGGGGGCGAAGAGCGGCAGGAGGATGATCACGACCGCGCAGACGGCGACGCCGATGACGTCGAGGTCCTCGCCGATCTCCCCCCGCACTTCGGCGCGGCGGATCACGAACCAGGCGGCCAGCGCTCCGAGCGCCATCCCGTTGCCGCCGGAGATGAAGGTGACCGGGTCGGGGCTGGCGGCGGCGTCGGCGGCGATCATCCCCAGCGTCCCGCAGGCGATCAGCAGGATCGCCGTCCGCACCGTGCCCAGCCGCCGCTCGACCCCGGTGCCGAAGATCGCCAGCGCCAGCCCGACGACGAAGAGGAAGCCGGTGTCGACGTAGGCGAAGGGGGCGGTGAAGTAGCGCCACCAGTCTTCCTCGAAGGGGATGACGAGGCCGCCGAAGTTGCCGATCGGGTCCCCGGTCGCCTTCTGCAGCACCAGCAGGACCGCCGAGGCGAGGATCGCGGCGATCGTCGCGTAGGGGCGCTCGCCGGAGGCCTCGAAGCTCGCTCCGCCCAGGCGCGGGCGGCGGCGTCGACGCTTGCGCGGCTCCCGCGCCTCGAGGGCGTCGCCGCGTCGCTCCAGCTTCGGCGCCCGCTTGCGTAGCCGCGCCCCGCAGTAGGGGCACTCGGTTACGTAGGGACTGACCTCGCTGCCGCAGTTCTTGCAGATGACGCTGAGCTCAGTCTCGCTCATCCACCGAGGATACCCGCCGCCGTTCGATTCCCCCTTGGAATGCGCGATACTGCCTTGGCAACCGACTTCTTGGAGGAAATTGACGTGGAGCTGAAGAGTCTGACCGAGCAGAAATCGCTGCTGGAGGTCCTGCCGCCCGGGAAACGGGCGCGTCTGCACCGACTTCTGTTCGAGTTCGGCCCGGGAAACGGCACCCTGATGCTGCTGCCGATCGACCAGGGCATCGAGCACGGCCCGCGCGACTTCTTCCCCAACCCCGCCTCCAAGGACCCCGATTACCAGTTCCGGCTCGCCGCCGAGGCCGGCTACTCGGCCCTCGCCTGCCAGATCGGGATGGCGGAGAAGTACTACCCCGACTACGCCGGCCGGGTGCCGCTGATCCTCAAGGTCAACGGCAAGACCGACGTCCCCTCCTCCTCCAAGGCCTTCTCGAGCTGCAACGCCAGCGTCGAGGACGGCGTCCGCCTCGGCGCCGACGCGATCGGCTACACGCTCTACGTCGGCTCCCCGCGCCAGGACGAGGACCTCGCCCAGCTGCGCCGCGTCCGCGAGGAATGCGACCGCTTCGGGATGCCGCTGGTCGTCTGGTCCTACCCGCGCGGCGAAGCGATCGAGGGCAAGGGCGGCCAGAACAGCTTCTACGCGATCGACTACGCGGCGCGGATGGCGATGGAGATGGGCGCCGACGTGGTCAAGCTCAACATGCCGAAGGCCGACCCCTCCAAGGACAAGGACGCCCCGGCGCCCTATAACGAGATGGAAGTCGACCAGACCGAGGCAATCCGCCAGTGCGTCGAATCGGCTGGGCGGGCGCTGGTCGTCCTCTCGGGCGGCTCGAAGACCGACGACGAGACAGTCCTGCAGAACACCCGCGACGTGATGGCGGCTGGCGGCTCCGGCGTCATCTTCGGCCGCAACGTCTGGCAGCGCGAGTGGAGCGAAGCGGTCTCCATCGTCGAGCAGATCAAAGAGAGTTTGCTGTCTAACGTGAGGCGTACGCCGTAGGCGCCTGCAAATCGGCGCATCTCGGGGTCCTCGGTCGTTCGGATCGGGTCACGCACTAGAAGTGCGCTCCCCTCACCTCACTCCCTGCGTCCCCCGACCTGCTTGATTTTCGGCGCCTTGCCCGGGGAGAGTTTTTCTTTCCCCGGGCTTAACGTCATATGCGTTCACGAGGTAGCGTCGTACATTTAGTTCTTGCCGCGCTCGTATTGCTGCGGCCGTGGGAGGAGTTGGGGCGCGACGAGGGCGCGACGAGCGCCTGGGCGTATGTGAGCCGGGTCGTCGACGGCGACACGGTCGAGGTGCGCCTGGACGGGGCCGAGGAGGACGTGCGCTACATCGGCGTCGACACCCCCGAGACGGTGAAGCCGGACACGCCGGTGCAGTGCTTCGGGCCGCAGGCCTCCAGCTTCAACCACCGCTTGGTCGAGGGCCGGCGGGTGCGCCTCGTCTTCGGGGTCGAGCGGCGCGACGTCTACGGGCGCCTGCTCGCCTACGTCTACCTCGACGGCCGCTTCGTCAACGCTGAGCTGGTCCGCCGCGGTCTCGCGCGGACGCTGACGATCCCTCCCAACGACCGCTTCGCGGGGCGGCTGAAACGGCTCGAGATAGCGGCTGCGCGGGCCGGGCGAGGGCTCTGGGGCGCCTGCTGAATTGTGAGCGGAGTGTGAGCCGTGCAAGATCTTTTGCTACGGTGCCGCCTGGCCCCCGGGCTCCTTCCTTATGAGAATGCGACAGAGCATCTCCCAGTTCGAGACGGCGTTCGAGCAGGAGACCTACCTCGAGCGCCGCCGGCGCGAGCAGCTGCGCCGCCGTGCGGCGAATCGCTCCCGGGCGCGAAAAATCAACCGCGTCGAGCAGGAGGGGAAGGTCCGTTTCAGCGTCCTCGCCGTCTGCCTCACCGTCACCGTCGTCGTCGTCGTCGTGGCGATGTTCGAGGCCCTCGCTTTCTTGATGGCCTAGCTTCCCCCCTCTCGCCGCCCCCGAATGCCCTCCTTCAATAGACTCGCGCGCCGATGGCTCGACGCTCGCTGAAGCCGCAGCTAAACCAGATCCGCGCCTGGGTGCAACAGGGCCGGACCGACGCCTGGATCGCCCACCAGCTGGAGATCAGCGCCGGTGAACTGCGCGAGTTCCGCAAGCAGTACGACCTCTCAGCCGACGACGAGAACGCCGGCGCCAGCGAAGTCGACCTCCGCGACGAGATCGAAGCGGAGATCGAAGCCGCAACCGAGGCCGAAGAGGCGGAAAAAGCCGAGCAGGCCGAAGCCGAGGATGAGGGTGAAGGCGACGAGGACAAGGATGAGGAGCGCGAGGAGCGGGCCGAGGGCGGCAGCGGCTCCGGACGTCGTCGTCGTCGCCGTCGCGGCCGTCGCGGTGGGCGCAGCCGCCGCAAAGAGCTGGAGGCGACCTTCGACCACGGCGAGACCGACGGCTACGGCCTCTGGCTCGACGCCGCCGTCAAGGACAACCCCGTCTACGCCGAGCACTGGGCCGGCAAGCGCGACGTCACCGTCCGCATCGAGGCCGACCAGATCGTCATCCGCCGCGCCGGCGAGCCGCAGAACAACGAGAACGGCAACCAAGACGATTCAGACGAGTAGTTGTTCGTCTGACCAAGCAGTGCAAGGACGCAGGGAGCGTGGTGTGCTCTGCACACGAGCGACCGAGGACGCCGCAATGTGCCAGTCAGACGGGCAACTGGCGCCCGCCAGCGAAATCCGTAGCGCCTCTTAGGTAAAGCCAGAAGGCGGCGTCCGTCAGCGCCTGCGCCTCGCCCTCGATCGCCGGGGCGACGTCGAACGCCACCTGCTGCGCCCAATCGGTGCCCTGGCCGTAGAGCTCCGCTAGGTCGGCGGCGGTGAAGGTGGGGCCGATCCGGCGCCGCAGCTCGTCACGGACCGCGTCGACGACACCATCGGCCAGCCGCCGCTCGCGCTGGTCCTCGATCTCGCGGTAGGCGCGGAAGCCGCTCTCCCATTCGAAGAAGGCATTTTCGACCGGGTACGCCATTGGCCGAGGTTACCCAGCGCAGCCCGCCGGCAATCAGGCGGCGGGGGTCTGCGGGATTTCGCGCAGCGGCTCGTTGGGGGGACCGCAGGCGTCCGGGTCGAGGTCGCCACGCACCTCCCAGACGGTGACCGGGCCGCTGCGGAGGACCGGCCGCACCGCCTTCTCCCCGCGCAGCCAGCGCGCCTCCGGCGAGGCGACCGGGTCGGCCGGGCGGAGGAAGTTGAGGAAGGGAGCGGTGACGAGGTAGTCGAGGTCGGCGTCGTTGACGGCGGTACGGAAAGCGGCGCAGGTGGGGATCGCGTTGAAGGCACCGTGAGGGTCGTCTTCACCGAGGTAGCGGACGCGGTTGCTGAGGTCGGTCCCGTAGAAGCCGTAGCCGGCGAAGCCGGCGGTGGTGCCGACAAGGCCGATCCGCGCGTCCTCCACCTCGCGCGCCCAGCGGTAGGCGCTGTCGAGGTGCATGCCGGGGATCCGTTCCTCGGCGCTGCCTTCGTTGGCAAAGCGGTGGTCGAGGTAGTGGCGCTGGAGGGGGTAGCCGATCGCGACCAGGCCGATGACAAGGACTGCTGCGCCGCCTGCGAGCAGGGCTATTCCAGCGCCGCGATTCCGCAGGTAAAGCAGCAGCGCCGGCACCGAGACGACGAGCAGGACGAGGAAGAAGGCGAAGACCCGGCCCTTGTCGTGGAGGGCGTCGTCAGGACGATTGGTGACGAGGAAGACCAAGACCAGCGCGCCGGTCAGCCCCCACTGCCGCCGCGGGCCGTCCAACCAGCGGTTGAGCGGCAGCAGGACGATCCCGGCCAGCAGGGCCGGGATCACGTAGCGGATGTTGATTCCGAAGCCGACCGGTTCCCCCTCGGCGCCGGCGGCGCTGAGTGGGGTGAAGAGGTAGGCGAGGGCGCCGAAGAGAGCGACGGCGCCCACCCAGCGGACGATCCTGTCGCGGCCATGGAGAACGGCGAGCAGCGCCGCGGCGACGGCGCCGAAGACGACCAGCGGCCAGAGCGCGCCGAAGGCCTCGTGCAGCCCCGGCCCGAAGTACTCCCTCCAGACGCCGGTGTCGGTCGCGTAGTGGACGATGTTGAAGTCCGGCCGCCCCTCCTGCAGCCGCTCCGGGTGCGGCAGCGAGATCGGCCCCAGCTTCTCCACCTCCGGAATCGGGTTGCCGGCGACGACCAGGTTCCGCAGGTACCAGAACGCCCCGCCAGCCAGTGCCGCCAGGAACCACCACCCCGCCGCGGCCCGCCGCTTCCCCCGCGGCGACAGCACCACCACGGCCACCGTCAAAGCCCCCGCCATCGCCAAGCCGGTGACGCGGGTTCCAGCAGCGAGACCAGCAGCCAACCCCGCCGCCGCAATAGCCCAGCGGTCCCAGCCATCTCTGCGCTGCGACCACGCCTCGACCAAGATCGCAATCGATGCCAGCAGCAGCGCCGCAGCCATCAAATCGTTCTTCGCGGCCCCAGGGTCCCGAACCACCAGCGTGTGGCACTCGAGCAGGATCGCAGCGGCGATCACAGTTACGGCTCCGCGCCCATAGGGGCGGCCGACACAGAAGGCGGCCAGGAACGCGACGGCCAGCCACCCGAAGTTCAAAAACAGGCTGAGCGTGTCCCTCCCCGTCAGCAGGATCCCCACCGCGTGCAGCAGCTCCGAGTTCTGTGGGTAGAACCAGTTCGTGAAGACCGTCTCGACGTGATGCATCCCCACCACCGAATGCGTCTGCACCATGTCGACAGCGAACGGCAGGTGGTACCAGAGCGAATCGAAGTTGAAGATCCCCCGGTCCCAAGCATGCTGCGCCGTAACGCCCCAACTGAACACCGTGGCCGCAATCACCGCCCACATCACGAGCAGCGGCCAAGGCGCCCCTCCCGTGGGTGGCACGGTAGGGGGGACCATCCCTGAGGAAGCTTTAGCTACCGGAAGGGATGGGGGGTCCCCTGCCGTGACAGGACCCGCGGGCCAGAACGCCACCGTCCCTGCAACCAAAAGCGCGGCCCCGATTAACGCCCCCGCATAGAACAACCCAACCGTCCCGAGGATCTCCGACAACCAGATAACCAGCGCCACCCCGACGATCGACTCGACCAACCGCGCTGGCGCCCCCTCCCAGGTAGGCAACAAACGCCCCCGCAGCCGATATGCGCTGAACCCGACCGGCACGACGACCAGGGCCAGCTGGGCGACTCCCAGGAGGTAGCCGCCGAGGTCAACCATGGGAGGCTCCCCGCGGGGCCGTCAGCCGCCGAGGTTGCCGTGGATGACCACCGGCGTCTCGCCTTCGGCGATCATCCCCTGGGCGCGCGCTTCGTGATCCACGACGAGCGGGTCGTCGGCGGACTGGATGCGGTTGTGGAGGCGGCGGTTTTCCTTCAGCAGCCCGTGCAGCTTCGCTTTCGCGGCCGTGGTCCCCGTGTAGGTCTTGACGAAGTCGACCGAGGGCCCGAGATAGGAGTAGAGGACGGCGACGAGGACGAGGGTGAGGGCGACACGGCCGACCCGGTCCCACTTGATCCGACTGCCCCCCCGGCGCGCGGCGGGGCGGGTTTTGCGGGCGGCGGGACGGCGGCGGGCCGCCGAGCGGGAGCGGCTCGCCTGCGCACGCGTTGCCATACCCGGAGCTACGCGGCCGGGCCCCGCTTTCCTGCATTTAGGAGCGCTGCTGGGTGAAAGCGTTCAGGCCGGGGAACCTGGCCGCAGAGCCCAGCTCCTCCTCGATCCGCAGCAGCCGGTTGTACTTGGCGACGCGATCGGAGCGCGAGGGGGCGCCGGTCTTGATCTGGCCGGCGCCGGTGGCGACGGCGAGGTCGGCGATCGTCGTGTCCTCGGTCTCGCCCGAGCGATGTGAGATCACCGCCGTGTAGCCGGCCTCGCAGGCCATGCGGATCGCCTCCAGCGTCTCCGAGAGGGTGCCGATCTGGTTGACCTTGACCAGGATCGAGTTGCCGACGCCGAGCTCGATGCCGCGGCGCAGGCGCTCGGGGTTGGTGACGAAGAGGTCGTCGCCGACAAGCTGCACCCGCTCGCCGAGGCGCTCGGTGAGGAGCTTCCAGCCGTCCCAGTCCTCCTCGTCCATCCCGTCCTCGATCGAGACGATCGGGTAGCGCTCGCAAGCGTCCTGCCAGTAGGCGGCCATCTCCTCGGAGGAGAGGGTGCGGCCCTCGTGCTCGAGCTGGTAGGAGCCGCCCTCGAAGACCTCGCTGGTCGCCGGGTCGAGGGCGATGAAGACGTCCTGGCCGGGCTCGTAGCCGGCGGCCTCGACCCCGGCCAGCACCGCCTGCAGCGCCGCCTCGTTGGACTCGAGGTTGGGGGCGAAGCCGCCCTCGTCGCCGCCCGCGGTGGAGAGCCCCTGCGAGGAGAGGGACTTCTTCAGCGCGTGGAAGACCTCGGCCCCGACCCGCAGGCACTCGGAGAAGCCCTCCGCCCCGGCCGGGACGACCATGAACTCTTGGAAGTCGACCGAGTTGTCGGCGTGGGCGCCACCGTTCAGCACGTTCATCATCGGCACCGGCAGCAGGCTCGGCTCGCCGCCGCCGTAGAGCTCGGCCAGGTAGCGATAGAGCGGCTGCTCGGAGTCCGCCGCGGCTGCCTTCGCGGCCGCAAGAGAGACGCCGAGCAGCGCGTTGGCGCCGAGGCGGCCCTTGTTCGGCGTTCCGTCGAGCTCGATCATCGTCCGGTCGAGGGCACCCTGCTCGGACACCCGCGCCCCGGTCAACGCCGAGGCGATCTCGCCATTGACGTTTGCCACTGCCTGGCTGACGCCCTTTCCCGCCCAGGCGTCGCCGCCGTCGCGCAGCTCGACCGCCTCGAACTCGCCGGTCGACGCCCCGGAGGGCACCGCCGCCAAGCCGCGCGCTCCCGACTCCAACACCACTTCCACCTCGACGGTGGGGTTGCCGCGCGAGTCGAGGATCTGGCGCGCGTGGATAGCGGAAATCGTGCTCACGGGCGCGCCAGTCTAGTAGGGCTTGGCGAAACCCGCGTGTGCGGCTGGCGAGCGCCGGACCGAGCGGGGGTAGGACGCAGGGAGGCCGAATAGCAGCGCTATTTGGCCGACTGAGGACGACGCCCCGCGAAGTGTGTCCGGCGCCGCCAGACGTGCGCGGGGATTTCGCCAAGCCCTACTCATCATCGCCAGCGGCGGCTTGGCGTGCGCTATTCGCCGGTTTCGGCGGGAGGCGCTTCCGGCGGAGCTTCGCCTTCGGGCGGTGCGGCGCCCGGGGGCACTTCGCCGCCAGGCACGACTTCGCCCTGTTCTTCGCCTGCCGATTTTGGCTGCGGCCGCTGCGGGAACGGTTCGCCTTTCGGTTTCGTCGCCGTCACCTTCCCCGGGAGAGTCGGCGAAGTCGGCGTCACCGGCGCGGGGCATTCTTTCGCCGGGGTTTTCGGGTCTTCTTCATAGCAGGCCGGCGAGGCGTTGGCGGGGCGGCCGTCGCCGACGTAGTTGCCGCATTTCGAGATCAGGAAGTCATCGGCGCAGACAGTGCGATTACTCCACCTGGCTTCGAAATCGGCGATGAATTCCGAGAGGTATTCCTGCTGCGTCTGCTGGCCCAAGGTCGATTCGATCTGGGCTTTCGATTCCGCCAAGGTCTGAACTTTCTCCGGCGTCAATTTCACGACTTCGACTAGGACCCAGTTTTTTTCGAACTTCACCGGGCCGACGAGTTCGCCGGTGGGGCTGTCGAAGATCGCGGTTTTGAGCGGACCTTTGAGGAATTCTTCGGTGATCCCTTCCTGCAAGCCGCCTTTAGCGGCGCTGGTGGGATCGCTGGAGTATTTTTTCGCGACTTTTTTCCAGCTCGCCGGCGAGCTGTCTTTTTCCAGCGCCGCTTTCGCCGCTTCCACTTCGTTTTTGTCTTCGTTGAGGATGAGGCGGACGTCGCGACTTTCTTTGGTCGTGAACTGAGTTTCCTTTTCCGCTTCGTAATACGCCTCGATCTCGTCGCTGGAAGGTTTCGGCGCTTCAGCGTTGACCTTTTCCTGGATTTCTTTGGTGAAGATCTGCAGTTCGATCAGATCGTTCACTTCATCCTGAGTGAAGTTCGATTCCTCGAGGAATTTCTTATAGGCCTTTTCCGTCGGGAAGTTCTGTTTTTTGATCGTCGCGAGTTCGTCTTCGATCTGTTTTTCAGTTGCCGAGATGTCCATTTCTTCGGCCTGACCGCGGATCCAGACAGCTTCGATCTGTTCGGTTATCGCGGCTTCCTGGGCTTCTTCGTATTTTTTCGACCCCGGTTTTGGCTTTTTGCCTTCGCTGTTCTGACGGTCGATCGCGCGCTTGACCTGGTCTTCGCTGATGTTGCCAACGTCGCTGGGGACGTCAGAGACGTGAATCGCGTCGCCGGAGGCAACGCTGGGACCGGTCAGACCCTGGGCAATCGCGAAGCCGACGAAGAGCAGAATGAAGAGAGCGCCGAAGAGGATCAGCGCGAGGCGCTGCCGCCCGGCGGCGTTGCCGCTCTGCGGCGCTTTTCCGCCTCGGCCCGATCTACCCCTCTGGCCCGCTTTCGCTCCCATCGAGCCGGCAGCATAGTCAAAACCGTTCGCTTAAGCAGGCTTTAGCCAGTGCGGAGCGCGCTTCACGCGGTGGCCGGCTCGGCCACCCGCCGCGCCTCGCGCAGTCCCTGCGCCATCGCCAGCACCGCGGCGAGGCGCTCCTCCGGGTCGCCGGCGACCCGGATCGCGGCGGTCTGCTCACGCCATTCGTAGAGCGCACCCTCGACCTGCTCGGCCAACACCCCCGCCGCCTCGGAGTCGAGCTCGACCCCGGTGACGCTGAGGCGGCCGCCGCGGAACTCGACGCTGCGGGCGCCGGCGAGGCCGAGCTCGATTCGCGCCTGCTGCAGCTTCAGCAGGTTCTCGGCCTGCGGCGGCAGCGGCCCGAAGCGGTCTGAGAGCTCGTCGCGGATCGCCCGCAACTGTCCCGGTTCGCGGGCGGCGACGATGCGACGGTGGACGTCGATCTTCGCCGCCTCGAAGGGGACGAAGGTGGCCGGCAGGTAGGCGTCGACGGGGACGTCGAGCCGCACCGGCTCCGGCGCCTCCTCCCGCTCCTCGCCGCCCTCGGCGGCCATCGCCACCGCTTCGTCGATCATCTGGCAGTAGAGCTCGAAGCCGACCGCGGCGACGTGGCCGGACTGCTCGTCGCCGAGCAGGTTGCCGGCGCCGCGGATGTCGAGGTCCCGCATCGCGATTCGGAAGCCGGAGCCGAGCTCGGTGTGGTCGGCGAGGGTCGAGAGCCGCGCCGCCGCCTCCTCGGTCAAAGCCTCGGCCGAGGGGTAGAGCAGGTAGGCGAAAGCGCGCTCGCGAGAGCGCCCGACGCGGCCGCGGATCTGGTAGGCCTGACTGAGCCCGAGCTGGTCGGCGCGCTCGACGATCAAGGTGTTGGCGGTGGGGATGTCGAGCCCGGACTCGATGATCGTCGTCGTCACCAGGACGTCGGCCTCGCCGCGGAGGAAGGTCAGCATCGTCTCCTCGAGTTGGTGCTCGTCCATCTGCCCGTGCGCTTCGAGGCAGCGCGCGCCCGGCACCAGCGCCCGCAGCCGCTCGGTCGTTTCCGGCAGCGAGTCGATCCGGTTGTGGAGGACGAAGGCCTGGCCCTTGCGCTCGATCTCGCGGTTGATCGCCTTGCCGACCAGGTCCTCGTCGTAGGGGCCGACATAGGTGCGGACCGGGCGGCGGCCCTCGGGCGGGGTCTCGATCACCGAGATGTCGCGGAGGCCCGCGAGGCTCATCTGCAGGGTGCGCGGGATCGGCGTCGCCGAGAGCGACAGCACGTCGACCCTCAGTTTCAGCTGCCGCAGCAGCTCCTTCTGCTTGACCCCGAAGCGCTGCTCCTCGTCAACGACGACGAGGCCGAGCTCCTTGGCGCGGACGTCGCGGCTGAGCAGCCGGTGGGTGCCGATCAGGACGTCGACTTTGCCCGCCTCGAAGTCCTTGAGGACCGCTTTGACCTCCGCCTGGGGGCGCAGCCGGGAGACGCCCTCGACCCGGAACGGCAGGTCCGCGAGACGCTCGCGGAAGGTGCCGAAGTGCTGCTGGGCGAGGATCGTCGTCGGCACCAGGACCATCACCTGCTTGCCGTCGGAGGCGGCCTTGACGGCGGCGCGCAGCGCCACCTCGGTCTTGCCGAAGCCGACGTCGCCGCAGACCAGCCGGTCCATCGGCCGCTCCGACTCCATGTCGGCCTTGACCGCCTCGATCGCTTCCATCTGGTCGGCGGTCTCGCGGTAGGGGAAGGCGGTCTCCATCGCGATCTGCCATTCGCCGTCGGGCGGGAAGGCGTGGCCCTTGCGGGCGCGGCGCTCGGCGTAGAGGTTGAGTAGCTCGCCGGCCAGGGCGCCGGCCGCTTTGCGGGCTCGCGCCTTCATGTTCTGCCAGCGTTTGCCCCCCAGGGCGGAGAGGGTCGGTTCGCCGCCGGCGCCGACGTAGCGGCTCAGCTTCGCCAGCTGGTCGGTGGGGACGTAGACGCGGTCTTCGCCTTTGTATTCGAGGTAGAGGTAGTCGCGGGTGACGCCGCCGACCTCGCGGGTCTCGAAGCCGGCGAAGCGGGCGACGCCGTGGTCCTCGTGGACGACGTAGTCGCCGACCCGCAGTTCTGAGAAGGCAAGGCGGCCGCGGCCGGCCCCGGGCGCCGGCTCCTCCGTGCGGCGGCGGTGGACGAGGCGGCGGAAGGGGTAGACGGCGAGCTTCAGCTCCGGGCTGACGAAGCCCTCGCGCAGGCGCGCCTCGGCGAAGGAGAGCCCGGGGTCGGGCGAGACGCGGCCGCCTTCGAGCAGGCGGGCGTCGAGGCGGTCGAGCCCGTAGCGGGCGCGCTCGGCCTCGCCGCGGCTCTCGAAGGCGACGACGGTCCGGTAGCCGGAGCGGACCAGTTTCTCCAGCTCCGACTCGGCCTCTTTGACGCTGCGGGCGGGAGACTCGGCGCGGGTGGCGCGGAAGGCGTCCTCGTCCTCCTCGCCGACCCCGGTCAGGGACAGGGCCGCGCGCTCGGCCAGCGGCGCCGCGACGTCTACGTAGAGGTGCTGGGCGTCCGCGGCGTGCATCGCCGTGGTCACGTCCTCCCAGTGGTCGCGCAGCGCCGGCTCGATCTCCTCCTCGCCCACGAGCACCACTGCAGCGGCGTCCGGGACGAACTCCAGCGGCGCCCGGAAGTGCTCCAGCGGCAGCGCTTCGGCCAGGTTCGGGTGCTCGCTCCCCTCCTCCTCGGCGGCCATCGCCGCCAGCTCGGCCAGCTCGCGGTGCTCGGCGTCGAGCTCGGCCGCCGGCGCCAGCTCGACCCGCTCGGCCTCGCCGAGCGAGCGCTGGGTGAAGGTCGAGAACCAGCGCATCGACTCGACCTCGTCGCCGAAGAGCTCGATCCGCACCGCCCGCTCCTCGGTCGCCGGGAAGACGTCGAGGATGCCGCCGCGGACCGCGAACTGGCCGCGCTCCTCGACCTGCTCGACCCGTTCGTAGCCAGCGCCGACGAGGTCGGAGGCAACGGCGTCGAGCTCGATCTCCTCTTCCAGCGCGATCGCGAACCCGGCCGGGCGCAAAGAGGCGTCCGGGACCGCCTCGGCCAGCGCCGTCGCCGAGGCGACGACCACCGCGTCGGCCTCGGCCCCGAGCGCGTCGAGGGCGTCGATCCGCAGCCCGACCAAGTGCGGCGGCGGCGTCACGTGCGAGGCGTAGCCGGTCCCGCGCGAGGGATAGAGCCGGACCCGGCGCGGGGCCAGGTAGGCCCGCAGGTCGGCGGCGAGGTCGCGGGCGGAGCGGTCGTCGGAGGCGACCAGCAGCGCCGGCCGCTCGGCCAGGCCCCGGTCGTCCTCGAGCAGCGCCGCCAGCAGCAGCGGCCGCAGCATCGTCGAGGCCCGAACCGTCGCCCCCTCCCCACCCTCGGCCGCCCCCCGCACGCGCGAGGCGAGCGCGTGCACGCGCTCGTTCTCGGCGGCGATGTCGATCAGCGGTCTGAGACTCATGGCAGGACGAACGCCCGGAGCGACGCTCCGGGCGAGCCGACCGATTCTAGGGAGCGGCCGCCGCCGGCCGCACGCCTATTTCAGAACCTTAAAACTGCGCTTCGCGGGCGTCGGATCGACGTTGCCGGCCTTGTCGATCGCGCGGACCTTGAAGACGTGCTTGCCGGGCTTCAGCTTCTTGTATTTCTTCGGCGAGGCGCAGGGCTTGAAGGGCTTGCGGTCGAGTTTGCACTGGAAGGTCGAGCCGGCCTCGGTCGAGGCGAACTTGAACTTGACCGTCCGCTTGTGGGTTTTCTTCGGCGGGCCTTTGAGGATCTTGGTGTCGGGCGGCGTCTTGTCCTTGGGGTTGCCGCCGTTGCCGCCGTTGCCTCCGCCATTCCCGCCGCCGCCACTGCCGCCGCTGTTTTCGGCTGCCGCGGCCACCGGCGTCGCCAGCTCGGAAGTACCTCCAGACGTGTTGGTCTGGGTGGCCGTCACCAGCGTGCCGGCGGGGATGGCGCTGGAGAACGCCGCGCTCCAGTTGCCCGATCCGTCGACGACCGTTTCCGCCAGGAACGCCTCCAGCTCTCCGGCTTCGGCATTCGCCTTGCGGAACACGCGGACGGTCGCGCCCGGCTGTGCCCCCGAACCGGATGCGCTCGATTGTTTCGCGCTGCCGATCGCCGGCGGTTTGATCCCTTCGTTGGGGCCGTTGGGTTCGGTCCCCGGTTCGGTGGAGATCAGGTCGATGAAGGGGCCGTTGTTTTCGCTGCCGACGTTGCGGCCGACTTCGTTGTTTTCGGTTTCGAAATCTTCGATCTCGATCGCGGGGCCGCCGCTCTGCACGATCAGGTTCTCCTCTGATTTGGAGTCGCCGCCGATCTGATTCGCCGACACGCCGATCGTGAGGAACGGCTGCACCCGGATTCCCGCAGAGCCGGATTCGAGCACTTCGTTGCCGATGACGAAGTTGTCGTCGTTTTCGAGCAGCATCCCCTGCTGGCTCGCGCTGACGATGGCGTTGTTCGCGATCAGGTTGCCGTGGGCGCCGACGAACCCGTAGGTGTAGATCCCGATCCCCGGATCGACGATTTCGTTTTCTTCGATGAAGGCGCCCACGCTGTGCTGGGTGATCCCGACGCCGGTGCCGACAATCGCGTTGCCCTGGATCTCGGTCTCGTGGTTCAACCCCGAGATTCCTTCGGAGCTGACGTTGACCCCTTCGCTCGGCGGCGACAGCGGGTCCCCGGCGCCGTTGAGGCCGATCTGGTTGCTGTCAACCACCAGGTCATCGGCGGAAGCACCGGCGAGGACGCCGATGAAGCCGCCGTTGATGTGGTTGCCGTAGCCGCTGCTCGAACCACCGATCGAGGCTTCGTCCGCATCGCCCACCAAGACTCCTCGCTGTGCGTTCGGGATCGCGGTCATCCCGGTCACTCCCAGGCCGATGTGGTTACCGGCGACCAGGGTCGGCCCGCTCGCCGGTGCCTCGTTGCCGCCGTTCCCAGCCAGGTCGACGCCGTAGGAGATCGCACCCGAGATCAGGTTGCAGCCTCCGTCGCAGGTGGACGTAGCTCCGGCTTCGGCGGTCAGCTGCTGGCCGATTTCGTTGTTCTTCGCTTCGAAACCGAGGCCCGCCGTGGAGTCGGTGACCTCGATGTTCTTGGCGTTGCCCATCTGCGTCGTCCCGTCAGGCGCGACGCCGAAGAAGTTGCCGCGCACGATCGCCCCGCTGGCCCCCTCGATGTCGAGGCCCTCGAGGTTGTTGCCGGCAATCACGTTGCGCGCCGTCGTCGCGTTACCGCCGATTTCCGCGTCGTCGGAGCCGGGGTCGATGAAGATTCCCGTGTTGTTCGCTTTCGCTTCCGCTTTGAGGTCGACGCCGATCCAGTTGTCCTTGGCGACGAATTCCTGGGATTCGTTGATCACGTTGATGCCGGTAAGGGCACCGGTGATCGCAAGCCCTTCGATCCAGACGTTGTCCCCTTCGACGATCAAGCCGAAGTTGCCGGTCGGGCCGCTGACCCCGGCGCAGGGGCCGGCGACCAAGGCCTCGGTCGTGCATTGGCCGTTCGAATCCCCCCGGATCTGCAGTTGGTCGGTAATCGCCGGCAACGGCGTCGCCAGGTTGATCGTGTCCGCCAGCTCGCCATTGAAGACGCTCGCTTTGAAGACGATCTGATCGGCCACGCCGGTCGTGCCGTTGGCGACTTCGATCGCTGCCCGCAGGCTGCAGCCACCGGCGTTCGTTTCGCACGGGGCGCCAGCGGTTTTGTCGGCTTCGTCGGCGGTGGTGGTGACTTCGTAGCTGAGCGCCGAGGCGGCGGCCGGAAGCACGAGGATGGGCAGGACGACGAGAAGCGCCAGGGCGGCGCGGCGGAAGAAGATCATGCGGCCGACCCTATCCCGGCCAGGCGGATGCCGAAAAGGTATGGCCGAACGGCCTAATCAGTCGCGAGTGGGCAGGCCGGGCCCGCTGCGCTGCCACTCGACCTGGCCGCGGCCCTCGGCGGCGGAGCGGCCGACGACGTCGTCCCACTCGTGCAGCATCCGCTTCAACTGGGCGGTCGCCTCCGGTGGGTGGGCAGCGACCTCGGCGGCGAGCTCCAGCGCCGCCTGCTCGGTGCCGGCGGCGGGGGCGACGCGGTTGACGAGACCGAGCCGCAGCGCCTCGTCGGCGCCGACGGTGCGGGAGCTGAGCAGCAGGTACTTGGCGGCGGCGAGGCCGCAGAGGGTGACGAGCCGGGCCGGGCCGACCGGCACCCCGAGCGCCGCGCCGGGGAAGCGCATCCGCAGGTTGGCGCCGCCGACGCGCATGTCGCAGGCGATCGCGATCTCGGCGCCGCCGCCGACGACGTCGCCGTGGCAGGCGGCGATCGTCGGCTTCGGGAAGGCGACGACGGCGTCGTAGAGGTCGGCGAAGAGCTGCATGCGGCGGACCTTGCCCTCGTCGTCGAGCTGCTCCCTGACGTCGGCCCCGGCCGAGAGTCCGAGATGGTCGGCGGAGCTGACCACCAGCACCCGCACCGCCTCGTCGCCGCGGGCCACCGCTATGTGCTCGAGCAGCTCCAGCAGCATCTGGGTGTTGATCGCGTTCCGCGCCTGCGGCCGCTCGAGGCGGATTACCGCGACGCCGTTCTCGTCAACCGAGTAGCTCGTAACCTCCTGCTCGGGGACTCCCCCGTTCTCTGCGCTCATGACTCGGAAGCTATCCGCTCGACCAACCGCTCGGTCTCCTCGGCGGCATCGGCGACCAACGCCTCGACCTCGGCCTTCGGCTCGCTGAAGCGACCGAGCACGTAGGCGGAGACGATCTCGGGGTCGGTCGAGTCCGGCCGTCCAACCCCGACCCGCACCCGCCAGAACTCCGGGTCGCCGAAGCCGCGTTTGAGGCTCTTGAGGCCGTTGTGGCCGGCGAGGCCGCCACCGAGCCGGCTCTTGATCTCCCCGAACGGGAGGTCGATCTCGTCGTGGACGACGACGACGCGGTCGAGCGGCAGCTTCAGCGAACCGCGCGCCGGGCCGGCCGAGGTGCCGGATTCGTTCATGTAAGTCCGCGGCTGCAGCAGCGCCACCCGCGGGCCTCCAGGACGGATCCGCCCTTCGGAGATCACCCCGTTGAACTTCTGCTTCGGCTTCGGCAGCTCCCAGCGCTGGGCCAGCTCGCTCGCCACCGCGAAGCCGACGTTGTGGCGGGTGCGCTCGTACTCCGGCCCGGGGTTTCCGAGCCCGACGATGAGAATGCGGTCCCCCTGCTCGCCGCCCTCGCGGCGGCGGAACAGCGACAGCGGTTACTCGCCCTCGGAGTCGCCGCCCGAGTCGCCGCCCTCGCCCTCGGCGGCCTCGCCCTCGCCAGCCTCGCCCTCGCCGACCACCTCGGTCTCCTCCTCGACCTCGGGCGCGACTTCTTCGACGCGCGGCGGCGAGAGGGTGACGATGGTGATCTCCTCGGGGTCCTCGGCGACGAATTTGACCCCGTCGGGCGCGGTGACGGCGGAAAGCTGAAGGGTCTCGTTGACTTCCATCGCCGAGACGTCGACGGTGATGTTGTCTGGGATCTCGGTCGGCAGCGCTTCGATCGTGATCTCGCGGGTGACGTGCTCGAGCACGCCGCCGCCCTTGACGCCGGGGGCGTCCTCGACGCCTTCGAGCTCGATCGCGACCTCGGCCTGGATCGCTTCGTCGAGTTTGACCTGCATCAGGTCGAGGTGCTGGATGCTGCCGCGCACCGGGTGGTGCTGCTGCTCCTTGACAACGACCGGGACGGCTTTGCTGCCCTCGATCTCGAGGTCGAAGAGCGCGGCGCCCTCGCCGAAGAGGACGCGCACGTCCCGTTCGCTGACCTGGAACGCTTTCGCGTCTTTGCCGCCCGCGTAGACGACCCCCGGAACGACGCCGTCGCGGCGCATGCGGCGCGAGGCGCGGGAGCCGAAGTCGGCGCGGGGTGCGGCTTTCAGAGTGGAGCGTTTGCTCGCCATCGGACGGGAGAGGATAGAGAAAGCCGCCGCGAAGGGGCGCCTGTGGCAACCTTGGCCACCGATGGCCGACGAATCGAAGATCCCCAAGGGGCGGGTTCGCCGCTCCGCCAAGCTGGGCTCGATCGTCGGCGCACAGGGCGCCCGCTACGCCGCCACCAAAGCCGCCAACGTCGGTCGCTCCGAGGACGAGAGCAAAGAGAAGCTCGAACAGCGCCACCTGGAGACGGCGATGAAGATGGTCGGCGCGCTCGGCCAGATGAAGGGCGCGGCGATGAAGCTCGGCCAGTTCGCCTCCTTCATCGACACCGAGTTCATCCCGGAGGAGTACCGCGACATCTACCAGGAGCAGCTGGCGAAACTGCGCACCGACGCACCGGCGATGCCCTGGGAGAAGGTCGAGAAGGTGCTGGAGGAAGAGTACGACGGCGAACCGCTCTCCGAGCTCTTCGCCGAGTTCGAGACCGAGGCCTTCGCCGCCGCCTCGATCGGCCAGGTCCACCGGGCCGAGCTGCTCGACGGCCGCGCGGTCGCGGTGAAGATCCAGTACCCGGGGATCGCCGAGGCGCTCGACGCCGACCTCCGCAACGCCGGCACGCTGGTGCGGCTGGCGCGGGCGCTGGCGCCGGGGCTCGACGCGAAGGCGATCGCCGAGGAGATCCGCGAGCGGGTGATGGAGGAGCTCGACTACGAGTACGAGGCCCAGAACCAGCGCACCTTCTCCCGCGCCTACCGCGGCCACCCCTTCATCTACGTGCCGGAAGTGGTGACCCGGCTCTCGCGCCGCCGCGTCCTCGTCACCGAGCTGGTCCGCGGCCGCAACTTCGAGGAGATCAAGGAGCTGCCGCACGAGGAACGCAGCCGCTTCGGCGAGATCGTCTTCCGCGGCAGCATCGGCTCGATGTTCAACGTCCAGCACTTCAACGCCGACCCCCACCCCGGCAACTACATCCTCATGGACGACGGCCGGGTCGCTTTCCTCGACTTCGGGATGACGAAGAAGCTCGACCGCGAGCAGATCCTGCTCGAGCAGCGCGCCTTCGACGCCGCCTCGCGCGACGACCCGGAGGCCTTCCGCCAGGCGCTGCATGACCTCGGGTTCATCAAGAAGCCCTCGAAGCTCGACGCCGAGCGGCTGCTGGAGCACATGGGCGCGGTCGGCGGCTGGTACATCGAGGACCGCGAGATCGAAATCACCCCTCGCCGGGTGATGAAGATCATCGAATCGACCCACGACCCGCGCTCGGAGTACTACGACCTGATGCGGCGCGAGTCGATTCCGGCCGAGGAGCTGATGGGACGGCGGATGGAAATCGGCGTCGTCGCCGTGCTCGGACAGCTGCGGGCGAAGCGCAACTGGCACCGGATCTTCCGCGAGTGGGTCTACTCGGACCCGCCAGAGACCGAGCTCGGCAGGGAGGAATGGGAGTACTTCGAGGAAAGAGGGCTAAAGCGGGCGCCCGGGCTCGCCGAAACCCTCTGAGTCCCGGAACGAAGGAGGAACGATGCGCAGGATCAAACGCGGCTGGGGTCTGACCAAGAAGAGCTGGGCTCTGCTGAGGGAGCACCCGTCGCTGATCCGCTTCCCGCTCTACGGCGCGGTGGCGACCACCCTGCTGGCGATCGTCTTCCTCGGACCGGGGCTCTACCTCTGGGACGAAGACCAGCTGGCGGGGGCGATCCCGCTGATCGCGCTCGGCGTCTACGTCCTCAGCTTCGTCGGCTTCTACTTCAGCGTCGGCCTCGCCGCCTGCGCCGACATGATCTTCCGCGGCCAGGAGGCGTCCGTCGGCGACGGGCTCGCCGTCTCGCGCCAACGCCTCGCGCAGATCAGCGGCTGGGCCGCGGTCGCGACCGCGATCAGCCTGGTCATGGGCGTGCTGGAAAACCAGGGCGGGACGCTGGGCACCGTCGCCGCCCGGCTGGTCGGGATGGCCTGGTCGCTCGTCTCCTTCATCTCGGTGCCGGTGATCGCAATCGAGGGCACCGGCCCCTTCGAGACGATCAAGCGCTCCGCCTCGCTCTTCCGCGAGCGCTGGGGCCAGCAGATCACCGGCAACATCGCGATCGGCGCTGCCGTCTTCCTGCTCGGGGTGCTGCCAGCGATCGGGCTGATCGTCGTCGGCGCCGCCGTCTGGTCCTCGGCCTCCTTCCTCGGCGCCCTGCTGGTCATCGTCGGCGCCCTGGTGCTGGCGATCGCGATGCTGATCTCGCGCGCCCTCAGCGGCATCTTCGGCGTCGCGCTGTACCGCTACGCCCTCGACGGCGAAGTCGTCGGCGGCTTCACCCAGGAGGACCTGGAGTCGGCGGTGGAAGGTCAAAGGCCGCCGCTGGGGCAAGTCGACGCCCCCCGGTGCGACCCCGGGCACGGTCTAGGGCGCCACTCCGAGCTTCGGGGGGCTATAGCCCCCTCAATCTCGGAGTTCCCGGAACAGCCGCGGGTCGTTCGAGCAGATCCCGTCGACGCCCATGGCGATGAGCTTCTCCATGCGGGGGAGGTCGTCGACGGTCCAGGCGATCAGCTCGACTCGGGCGAGCTTGCAGATCCGGGCGAGACGCGGCGTGACCAGCGGGTGGTAGACCCACATCGCCTCGACCCCGAACTGCGGCAGTTTCTGCGCCGCGAGACCGGGCAGGCGGTGGCGCATCGCCACCATCGCCGCCAGGATCGGGGCCTTCGCCCAGCGCTTCGAGTTCCAGTCCTTCGTCACTTTGGGATAGGTCCAGCCGCGCCGCAGGGCCGGTTGCAGCTCGAGGATCCGGCCCAGCGTGTGCAGCTCCATCGTCGAGATCATCGCCCGCTCGATCAGCCCCCGCTCCTGCAACGCCGCGACGACCTCCTCCTCCCTGCCCGGCAGCTTGATGTCGAGGTCGATCTCGACCCGGTCGAGCGGCGGCTCGAGGAAGGCGTCGAGCGCCTCGGTCAGCTTCAGCGGCATCCGCCGCTCCGCGTCCTCCCAGTCGTGCGCGATTACCAGCGGATGCCGCTGCTCCAGCGGCAGGTGCGCGTCCGGCAGCCAGAGCACGTCCATCTCGATCGTGTCGACCCCGGCCTCGACCGCCGCCCGGAAGCTCTCGACCGTGTTCCCGGGCGCGATCAGATCCGCCCCCTTGTGGCCGACCAGGCGAATTTTTCTCTCCGAAGCGCTAATTCTCACGCGCTTCTCCGTCAACCGAACTCCTTTGGTTTCCGCTTGAGCGGTCGGCAAGGCGAGACATGGTGGCTGGGCGACTAGGGCCAAGCGGGGCGCCGCTGACACGACCCCCGCATAGCGACGCTATGCGGGGCGTCGGGGAGGTGGCGAATCCGCGCCGGCCATAGGCGTCCAGACGCCGTGGCTCGCCGCAGCCGCCCGCTCAAAACAGTTGGTTCTCCCCCGCGAAGATCTCGCTCACCGAGTCGTCGGTGAAGATGCGGCGGATCGAGTCGGCGAAGGTGCTGGCGGTGGAGAGAACGGTGATGTTGTCCGGGGCGTCGGGGCGGAGCGGCAGGGTGTCGGTGACGACGATCTGCTCGATTGCCGAGCTCGCGAGCCGTTCGTAGGCGGGGCCGGAGAAGACACCGTGGGTGGCGCAGGCGATCACCCGCGCCGCGCCCTCGTCGAGCACGGTCTGGGCGGCGGCGCAGAGGGTGCCGGCGGTGGCGATCATGTCGTCGACGAGGACCGCGGTCTTGCCCTTGACGTCACCGACCACGTAGCCGATCTCCGCCACCGCCTGGGCGGGGCGCTCCTTCTCCATCACCGCCCAGTGGGTGCCGATGCGGCGGGCGAAATTGCGGGCGGTCTTCACGCGCCCGGCGTCGGGGCTGACGATCACCAGCTCGTCCTGCAGTTCCTGGTCGATGAACCACTGGGTCAGCATCGGCATCGCCGTCATGTGGTCGACCGGAACGTGGAAGAAGCCCTGAACCTGGCCGGCGTGGAGGTCCATGGTGAGGACGCGGTCGACGCCGACCGCCTCCAGGCACTTGGCGACGATCCGGGCGGAGATCGGCTCGCGCGGGGCGGACTTCTTGTCCTGGCGCGCGTAGCCGTACCAGGGGAGGACGGCGATGATCCGGTGCGCGGAGGCGCCCTGGGCTGCGTCGATCATCGCCAACAGCTCCATCAGCGCGTCGTTCGGAGTCATCCCTTCCTGCTCGTTGGCGCAGGTCGACTGGACGAGGAAGACGTCGGCGCCGCGGATCGATTCCTCGTAGCGGCAGTAGACCTCGCCGTCGGCGAAGGTCTTCAGCGTCACCTGGCCGAGGTCGAGCCCGAGCTTGCCGGCGACTTTCGCGGCGAGGTCCATCGAACAGCGGCCGCCAAAGACCATCATCTTCTTCGTGTAGTCGTGGTCGATGCCAGTCGCCACCTGCGGGCGCTCCTCGATCATGCTCACGCGTCTTTGTCCTCTCGCATCTCGGCCGCCTTGCGAGCGGCGTATCCGTCGATGTTCCGTTGCGCGTTCTCGCTGACGGCCAGCGCCCCCTCGGGCACGTCGTCCTTGATCACTGCGCCAGCGCCAGTGTAGGCGGCGTCGCCGACTTCTACCGGTGCGATCAGCATCGTGTCGACGCCAATCCGCACGTCGCGGCCAATAACGGTCCGGTTCTTGCGGAAACCGTCGTAGTTGGCGGTGATCGTGCCGGCGCCGAGATTGCTGCCGGGGCCGATCTCGGCGTCGCCGACGTAGGAGAGGTGAGGGACCTTGGTGCCCTCCCCCACTTGCGAGTTCTTGATCTCGACGAAGGTGCCGGCCTTGGCACCGTCCTCGAGCAGGGCGCCGGGGCGCAGGTAGGCGAAGGGGCCGACCGAGCAGCCGGCGCGAACGTCGCACTCGACCAGGTAAGAGTGCAGGACCTTGGAACCGGCGCCAACCGCGGTGTCGATCAAGGTGCTGAGCGGGCCGACGACGGCGCCCTCGGCGATCGCGGTCTCGCCCCTCAAGGTGGTCCCGGGCTCGATCCGGGCGTCGGCGGCGATCTCGACGCCGGCGTCGACCCAGGTCGAGGCGGGGTCGACGATCGTGGCGCCAGCGAGCATGTGGGCCTCGAGCAGGCGGCGGCGCCCCTCGCCCTCGACGGCGGCGAGGTCGACGCGGTTGTTGACCCCCATCGTCACCGCGAGGTCGTCGGCCTTGTGGGCGAAGACGGCGTGGCCGGCCTCGCGCAGGGCCGGGAAGACGTCGGGGAGGTAGTACTCGCCCTGGGCGTTGTCGTTGGAGAGGCCCTTTAGGGCGGTCGCCAGCGGAGCGGCGTCGAAGGCGTAGGTACCGGCGTTGATCTCGCGGATCTCCAACTGCCAGGTCTCGGCGTCGCCGGCGGCTTTCGCCTCGACCACCCGCTCGACCGCGCCGGAGGAGTCGCGGACCACGCGGCCGTAGGAGCCGGGGTCGTCGAGCTCGATCGTCAGCATCGTCGCGGCTGCCTCGGAGGAGGCGTGGGCCTCGAGCAGGCCCAAGATCGTCTCGGTCGAGATCAGCGGCACGTCGCCGGAGAGGACCAGGACCGTCTCGCTTTCCTCGATCAGCGGCAGCGCCGCGCGGATCGCACCGCCGGTGCCGTCGGACACCGGCTGCTCGACGGTCTCGACGCCTTCCGGTAACCCAGCAGAGAGGTCGCGGCCCGGCGAAACGATTGCCGCGACGCGGCCGGCCCCGGCCTCTCGCGCAGCAAGGATCGGCCAGGCGACCATCGGTCGCCCGCAGACGGGATGCAGCATCTTCGGGGTGGAGGAACGCATCCGCGTCCCCTCCCCCGCTGCCATGACGAGGGTGAGAGGCGAGCTCACTTCGCCAATCGTATGTGCTCAGGCGCGCTTCGCGAGGTCTTTGCCCAGCAGTGCAACGGAGGTCAGCGTCCAGCCGGCGAAGATCAGGTCGATCCCGACGAGGAGGCCGATCGCCCAGTCGGCGGAGCTGGGGAACTCGGCGAGGATGAGGATGCCGATCAGGAGGCCGGCGATGCCGCTGAGCCCGAGCAGGCCGGCGTTGGGCTGGCCGCGGGAGATGAAGGCGATCGTGGTCCGGGTCAGGCCCATGAAGAGGAAGTAGATGCCGAGCACGAGGGTCAGCGTCAGGGTGCCGTTGTGCGGTTCGACGATCAGCCAGATGCCGACGACGACGGTGAGGATCGCCCAGATCAGGCGCAGCACCAAGGTCCCGACCGAGTGGGCGGAGAAGGCCCCGGCGACCATGACGACGCCGACGAAGAGCAACAGCCAGCCGATGAAGATCGCCGTGCCGACCGAGGCCACCGCCGGGACCAGGATCGCGATGGCGCCGAGGACGATCGCCAGCACCCCGACGAACATCAGCGGCTTCCAGCTGCGGCTCAGGCCCTCGCGGACCTCCGGATCCAGCGACGCTCCTCCGATCTCCATAAAGAAGAAGCTAGACGCCCGCGCGGACGCCGCTGCCGCCCTGGCGGCGCAGTCAGACCTTGCGGTAGCGGGCGTCGACGATCGAGTACGCGCCGAACCCGATCAGCCCGGCGGCGACCAGGCCCAGCAGGGCGGGGCCGTAGGAGGCGTGCGCGAGTTCGCGCAGGGCGCCGTCGAGGCCGACCGCCTCCTTCGGGTTGTAGTCGAGCGCGGCCTTGAGCAGGCCGTAGCCGATCAGCGCGAAAACGACGGCCCGGGCGACGTGCCCGAAGACGCCGAGGGCGGTGTAGCCCTTCTCCACCCCCTCGCTCATTTCCTCCGTTTTCGCGTCCTCGAGGAACTTCCGCGACAGGCCCTTGTAGGCCTGGTAGACGGCGACGCCGATCAGGATCGCGCCGGCGACACCGACGATGACGGTGCCTCCCGACCACGCGAGGACACCGCCGGTCGTTTCCTTCGTCGATCCCGATCCGCCGCCGGATGAAGTGAGGATTCCGATCGCCGCTATGCACAGAAGCCCGTAGGCGATGCCGCTGTCCAGCGCCGAGATGCGCTCGAAGGTGCTGTCGCGCTGTTCGGCGCCGTGGCCGACAGCCGCCCGAATCAGCCGCCAGAGCGCATATCCGCCCAGGCCGACCGCGACCAGGAGGAGCAGCAATTCGCCGAACGACTGGTGGGCGATCGTCTGCAGCGCGCCCTGCTGGTCGGTCGCCTTGCCGCCGTCGCCGAGCGCGAGCTTCAGCGCCAGGACCCCGATCACGCCGTAGACGACGCCGCGGGCGACGAGGCCGGCCCGCGCCAGCCAGCCGAGCGTCTTCGCATGGGCGAGCTGCTCGCCCTGGCCCTTCGCCTTGTCGCCCAGGTCCCGCGCTCCCGATCCCACGTCCGTCTTCATCTCGCTCCGTTCCCGTTTCGGCCCGAGCGCGGCACGCAGACCGTGATCGCGTCGGCTTCGACGTCGACCTTGAACTTCTTCACCTTCTTGCGATCGCCGCCGTCGAGCTCGTAGCGGACCTTGCGGTCCAGCTTCACCCGCACCTTGCGGGCCTGGGTGACCCGCACGAACGGCGACTTCTCGGCACTGCCGAGGGCGGTGCGCGCGGTCGCCCGCACCAGCTGGACCGGACCCTCGGAGGTGAGGACGCCGACGTCGAGCTTGCCGTCGTCGGGGCGCGCGTCGGCGAAGACGTCGATGCCGCCGAAGAGCTCGCCGACGTTGCCGACGAGGATGCAGCTCGCCAGCCCCTCGTACCAAGGGGTGTCGTCGACCTTGATCTTCGCCTCGAAGGGCTCGCTGTTGAGCTTCGCGGCGCCGCCGACCACGTAGGCGGCGCGGCCGAGCCGGTCCTTGAGGTCGTCGGCGCCCTTGATCATCGCCGCGTCGAAGCCGGCCCCGGCCATCACCGCGAAGCGCTCGCCGTCGAAGCAGCCGACGTCGAGGCGGCGGCGGTCGCCGTGGAGGGCGACCTCGACCGCCTGGCCGATGTCGCGCTCGATCCCGAGGTGGGTGGCGAAGAGGTTGGAGGTCCCGGCCGGGACGATCGCGAGCGGGACGTCGCTGTCCTTCAGCGCGTTGACGCAGCGGCGGACCATCCCGTCCCCACCCCAGGCGATCAGCAGCTCGGCGCCGTCCTCCAGCGCCTCCTCGACCGCGGCCGGGGCGCGCTTGCTCTTCGGCACCTCGGTCCAGAGCGGGTCCTCGACGCCGGCCTCCTCCAGCGTGCGCCGCAGCTCCGGCAGCCCGCCGCCGACCGTCTTCCCCGCGTGGGCGACGACGGCGACCTTCATGCCCGGTGCCTTTCCGCGGCCGCGCCGGCGGCGCGGCAGGCAAACAGGAGGACGAGGATCGCGCCGATGCCGACGAAGACGCCGCCGGCGACGTCGAGCGGGTGGTGCATCCCCTCGTACATGCGCGAGAAGGCGACGAAGGTGACGATCAGGATCACCGCGGTCCAGGCCAGCGCCTTCTTCAGGCTGCTGGTGAAGCGGGTGGTGAGGAGCAGGACCAGGCCGGCGTAGACGGCGATCGAGGCGGCGGTGTGGCCGGAGGGGTAGCTGGCGTCGGGCTCCAGGCCTTCCAGGCGGTGGACCGAGGGGCGGTCGCGGGGGACGGCGATCGAGGTGACGCGGTAAGTGGCCGACTCGATCGCGAGGACGAAGACCGCGAAGGCGGCGATCAGCCAGTGGCGGAAGTAGGCGCAGACGAGGGCGACGATGCCGACGAGGATCGGCAGCACCGGGGCGCCGCCGACCTGGGAGCCGATTTCGGCGAGCGTGGTCAGCGTGCCGCTGCGGTTTTCGGCGAGGGTGTCGTTGAAGCTCTCGTCGGTGGCTTCCAGCCCGAGGCCGCCGTTGCTGACGAGGACGTGGACGACGATCCAGGCGAGCAGGATCGAGGCCACGGCCAGGACCAGGAAGCCGGCGAGCGCCGCGAGGAAGAAGACGAGGGCGGGATGGCGCCCGTCGAGCGCGGTGGCGAAGCGATCGGGCAGGCTGCCGGGGCGAGCCTCGAAGATCGGGACCGAGTGGCGGTTGCCTGAATGCTCCCTCGCAGGGGCCGCCGCGCGTGATCTCTCCTCTACCGCCACGCCCGGTCTATCCCCCAGACGCGCCCATACTATGCATCGGCCTCTTTGAGCAATCGCTGGTTTTGATGCCGTTTGCGGGGTAATTCCCCTTTCTGATGCCGTTTCTTCTTCTTCTACTGATTTCCGTCCTTGCGGGTCTGGGAGCCGCTTTCCTCACCCGTCGCTACCCCGGCGGCGCCACCGCGCCGGCCGTCGTCGAGGTGGCGCGCGAGGCGGGCGAGCACGCGACGGGGCAGGCTGCGCAGCGCGCGGCGCGGGCGGCTCGGCTCGATCCGGAGAGGGCGACGGGCCTGGCGCTGACGCTCGCGCTCCTCGTCATCTTCGTCGGCGGGGTCCTCCTGGCGCTGCTGGCGGTCGTCGTCCGCAGCACCGACGCGCTCGCCGGCATCGACAGCGGCGTCGCCGAGTGGGGCGACCGCCATACGAGCGCCTGGACGCACGACGCCCTCACCCTCGTCACCCAGCTCGGCGAGACCTGGCTGGTAGTCGTCGTCGCGATCGTGGTCGCGGGCGTCGAGCTCGCCCGCACGCGCAGCCGCTGGGTGGCGCCGTTCCTGCTCGCGGTGATCCTCGGCGACAAGCTCCTGACCGAGGCGGTCAAGCAGCTGATCGACCGCGCCCGCCCGGAAATCGAGGCCGTCGCCGCGACCCTCGGCCCCTCCTTCCCCAGCGGCCACACCTCGACCGCCGCCGCCTCCTGGGCCGCCTTCGCCCTCGTCGCCGGCCGCTGGTGGGGCCGCCGCTCCTTGCCTGCCCTCGCCGGCACCGCCGTTGGCATCGCCGTCGCCGTCGCCCTCAGCCGCGTCTTCCTCGACGTCCACTGGCTGACGGACGTCCTCGGCGGCCTCGCCCTCGGCTGGGCCTGGTTCGCCGCCTGCGCGATCGCCTTCGGCGGCCGCCTCCTCAGCTTCGGCGCCCCCGCTCAGGCGGCGGGCCGCGGCGCCGCAGAAGCCGCGTCGGCCGAGCCCCCCGAGGCCGCTTCCCGCTCCCGCTCGTAGAACTTCACCCACTTACGGACGGCATTGTCGGAGACGCCGTACTTGCGGCCGGCCCAGCAATAGCCATGAGCCTCGATCTCGGCTAGGAGCTGGTCGTAGGGCGGACGACTGACGCGTCTGGCAGATCGCCCTGCCCGCCCGCGTACTTTCGAGCGGTCCCAGCGGGTCCCGCAAGCGCGAGAGCAGTAGCGCTGCTCCGGTCTCCCAGGAACGAAAGTGGTTCCACAACGACGGCAGGATCGCTTCGCTTTCTCTACGCGGTTCTTCCGCCCACAGTGGGTGTCCAAAGTGGCGGCGCAGTTGGGGCAGACGATCCTCAGGTTCTCCAGGCGGTGATCGTTTCGAACTCCGTTGATGTGGTCGAGGATCATCCCCATCGGGCGGCCGTGCCACATCTCACCCTGGCCGCACATCTCGCATACCGGCTCCTTCAGTCCCTCTTGGAAGAGCCGTCGCTTTACGTGCTGTCGGGAGTAAGTCGAGTTCTCAACGAGCACCTGATCCATGGGACGCGCGGGGTGACGGAGGTTTCCTTCCACCGCCCGCGCCGAATCGAAGTGGTCGGTGGGGATCTCCCAGAGGGCCGCGTATTTCTTGAGCACGCGCCAAGCGCCGCCGGAGGGGCAGCGTCCCAACTTACGGAGGCTCTCGGCCCAAGAATGGGAACTGGCTATCGCCTCCCGCGCCTGTGCCTCCGTGTAGCTGACCCTCGAACCTGGCATGACTGAAGTTTGACAGGTGATGCAGACGGAAAGTTGCGACTGGGGAGCCCGGGCTTGAACCGGAAATTCGACATTCAAAGTGTCGCGTGTTGCCGCTTACACCACTCCCCAACGGAGCTGTCATCAAGCTTAAAGCGCTTTCGTCTACTCCTCCGTCGCCCGAGCCACCTTGCCGCCTTTCGCCCCCGGCTCCATCGCCGGTCCTCGCGGCGAAGCGATCCCCAGCACGCGCATCGCCTTCAGGCCGAGGCCGAGCTTCTCGCGGCCCTCGGTGGCGCTGACGTCGTGGCCGCAGAGCTCGCGGACTCGCTCGAGGCGGTAGCGGATCGTGTGGCGGTGGGTGAAGAGCTGTTTGGCGGTGGCGGCGACGTTGCCGTCGTTGTCGAGGTAGGCCTCGACGGTGGCGACGAGCTCGGTCTCGTACTGGTCGTCGTACTCGTTCAGCGGCTGGACCGTCTCGGCGTAGAAGCGTTCCAGCTCGGCCGGGTCCTCGCTCATCGCCGGCAGCAGCAGGCGGTAGGCGCCGGTGTCCTCGAAGGCGAGCAGGGCGCGGCCCTCGGCCTCGCCGACGTTGACCGCGAGCTGGGCCTCGCTGCCGGCCCGATAGAGGTCGACGGGGTCGGCGCAGCGGCGGCTGCGGCCGGTGGTCAGGTGGAAGCCGGAGAGGCTGTCGTCGAGCTCGCGCGCCAGTCCGGCCGCCGCCCGCGCCAGGCGCTGGTCGTCCTCGGCGGGGACGATCGCGGCGATCTCCGCCGCCGCCTCGCCGCCGTCGCTTGCCGCCAGCGCGCCCGGGGCCAGAGCGCGCAGCGCCCGCTGCGCCAGGACCAACACCCGCTCGCGCCACTCCCCCGTCTGCGCCGCCCGCGGCGCCGCCCGCAGGACGACCACCCCGGCGCCGCGGTCGAGGTCGGCCCCCAGCTCGGAGGCCTGGGCGACGATGTCGCGGCGGTCGGTCACCTCGCGCCGCAGCACCGCCCGCACGAAGGCCCCCGCCGCCTCCTCGCTCTCCCACTCGGGCGAGCGCGAGCGCTCCAGCTCCAGCGCCAGCAGCGTCGTCACCATCCGCGCGATCACCGGGTCCGGCGCCTGCTTGGCGCGGTAGCGCAGCTCCCCCACCGCGGTGTCGGCGACCCGCAGCTCCACCGTCGTCACTCCCTCGCCCCCGGAGAGCAGCTTCTGCTCCTGGTCGGAGGAGGCGCCGGCCACCGCCAGCACGGCGCTGGAGCGGTCGATCAGGGCGACGCTGGCGTCGAGCAGGCGCGCCGCCGCGCGGGCCACCGCCGGCAGGCCGGCACCGGACTCGACCGCTTCGGAGAGCGCCTCGAGCAGCACCGCGCGGTCGCTTGCAGGGCTTTCGCCCCCTTGTTTCGAGGTGGCCTGCATCCCGGCATTATCCGGGACGGGGCCTGAGAGCTAGACCTCGGTGGAGAAGTAGACGATGACCAGCCCGATCACGACACCCCCGATGATCAGCGCCGCGAGGACGAAGACCGAGAGGAAGCCCGCCGCCGCCTTCTCCCAGATCCGGCCGTAGGCGCTCAGCGCCGGCGAGAGGATCAGGGTGACGAAGACGACCAGGCAGACGGCCGCGGCAATCCCGTAGAGCAGGTACTGGTGACCGAGGTCGGTCAGCGCGAGAGGCATCACTGCTCTGGATTCTGCCGCACTTGCGAGGCGACCAGTCCGACGGCCGCGCAGAACGAGAAGGCGACGGCGCCCAGGGCCCAGCCGGCGCTGACGTCGGAGAGGTAGTGGACGCCGAGGTAGACGCGCGCGAGCCCGATCAGCGCCGTGAGGACGAAGCCGGTGACGACGACCGCGGTCGCCCGCGCCATCCCCGGCCGCAGCCGCAGGACGATCGTCACCGCCAGCCAGAGGTAGATGACCGAGTGGGCGGCGTGGCTGCTGGGGAAGGACGAGCCGGAGGCGGAGACGAGCGGATCCTCCGGCCGCGGCCGGTCGACCGAGTCCTCAAGCCCGATGAGCCCGAGCTGGGTGATCGTCATCCCGCCGAGCAGGACCCAGAACTCGGCCCAGCGCCGGCGCCACGCCAGCAGCGCCGCCCCGACGACCGCCAGCGCCCAGGTGAAGCCGGCCGAGCCGAGGAAGGAGATGACCTTGGCGACGCTGGTGAGGACGCCGGCCTGGATGTGGCCGACGAGTTCGGCCGCGGTTTCGTCCCCCGGCGTCGGCCCCGGGTCGCCGCCGATCAGCACCGCGTAGGAAACGAGCACGAACAGCGCCACCGCCAGGGTCGCCATCAGCGAGGTGAATTCGAGCCCGAAGGTGCCGCCCGGGGTGACCCGGTCCCAGAGGAAGCGGAGCTCGCGGCGGCGGGCGAGGTCGACCAGCCAGCGGGTGACGGCATGGCCCTCCATCCAGCGCACCGCCCTGCCCCGGTTCTCCTCGACCCGTAGCCAGCGGACGAGGAAGACCGTGCCGGCGACGATCGCGATCAGCGTCGCCAGCAGGAAGGCACCGCGGGCGGCGTAGTGGCCGGCGGTCTCGATACTGCGCGAGAAGAAGTAGCCGACGAGGATGTGCAGCGAGGCCCAGAGGCCGGTGCCGAGGATGCTGTAGGGGACGAAGGCGCGGTACCCCATCCCGGAGCTGCCGGCGATGAAGGGGGCAAAGGCGCGGACGAGGCTGATCCAGCGGCCGATGAAGATCGTCTTGCCGCCATGGCGGCCGAAGTAGTCCTCGACTTTCTCGAAGCGCTCGTGGCTGATCCCGACGCGGGGGCCGTGCTTCAAGACGAACTCGCGGCCGAGGCGGCGGCCAAGGAAGAAGCTGGTCGTGTCGCCGAGCCAGGCCGAGAACCAGGCGATCGCGATCAGCAGGTAGATGTCGATCGCGCCCTGGCCGGCGACGGCGCCGCCGAGCAGCATCACCGTCTCGCCGGGGACGACGAGACCGACGAAGGCGCCGGTCTCGGCGAAGGCGAAGACGGCGACGATCAGGTAGGTCCAGGCGCCGAGCGTGTGCGAGAGGTCCTCGAGCAGCCCCTGCAGGTCGAGGTGGCCGAGCTGGCGGCTGATGAAGAAGTAGATCGCGCCGACGACGAGGACGGCGGCGCCGATTTTCAGCCGCTTGCGGTTCTCTCCGCCCCCTCCCTCGCCCGGCAGCTTCATCGCTCAAGTCTCGCGTGTCCGGCGGCGCAGACGATCGCGTCCTCGGCGTCGAGCGATTCCGCCGCGGCCTTGGCGGCGGCGAGGTCGGGGAAGAGGCCGACGGCGGTCGGGCCGGAGCCGCTGAGGATCGCCTTCGGCGCGCCCGCGGCGCGCAGCGCCGCCAGCGCCTCGCCGACATCCGGGCGCAGCGAGAGCGCCGCCAGCTCGAGGTCGTTGACCAGCAGGTCTGGGTAGTCGAGCGGGGAGGCACCGGCGCCGGCGACCTGCCGCAGCCGCGCCGCCAACTCCTCCAGCTCCGCGTCGCTGCGCCCGAGCCCAAGCCGGTCGGCCTCGGCGAAGACGGCGGCGGTGCTGAGGCCGCCGCCGCCAGGCAGCAGGACGACCGCGTGCTCGGCCGGCTCCGGCAATGGCTCGACATGCTCTCCGGCGCCGCGGACCAAGGCCAGGGCCGGACGCAGCTGCGAGGGCACGTCGGCGCCGAACTCGGTCGCCAGCTCCGGCAGGTCGGCGACCTCACCGGCAGCCAGTCGCAGGACCGCGGCGGCGTCGCCGCTGCCACCGCCGAGCCCGGCAGCAACCGGAACCCGCTTCTCGATCTCGATCCGCAGCGGCTCGTGCTCCCAGCCGCGCTCGCGCAGTCCGGCCAACGCCTTCGCCGCCAGGTTCTCCCCCTCGACGCCGGGACAGACCACTTCGTCCCGCTCGGCCGGCGAGACCTCGATCAGGTCGGCCAGCGCCAGCGGCTCGAACAGCGAGCAGAGCTCGTGCAGCCCGTCCTCCCGCGCCCGCCCCAGGTAGAGGCAGAGGTTCAGCTTCGCCGGCGCGTGCAGGAGCATCAGCCGTGCAGCTTCACGGAGAGGGCGGCGAATTGCTCCGGCGCCAGCGCCTCGGCGCGGGCGTCCTCGGGCAGGCCGAGCTCGGCCAGGGCGGCACGGGCCGGCGCCAGGCTGCCCGGCGTGGCGTGCTCGAGCGAGCGCGCCAGCGACTTGCGGCGGTGGGCGAAGGCGGCGCGGATCAGCGCCCTGGTCTCCGGATCGGCGCCGGGACCGGTGCGGCGCAGGCGCAAGATCGCCGAGTCGACCCGCGGGCGTGGGCGAAAAACCGCGGGATCGACCGCCCGCACCAGCTCGACTTCGCACGCCAGCTGGGCCACCGCGCTCGGCGACCCGTAGGTGCGGCTGCCTGGTCCCGCTCGCAGGCGGTCGGCGATCTCCCGCTGCACCATCACCGTCCAGCGCCGCAGGCTCGGCAGCTGCTCGATCGTGCGCAGGATCAGCGGCGTCGCCACCGAGTAGGGCAGGTTGGCGACCATCGCGGTGGGGGGCGGCCGCAGAGCCGCCAGGTCGAGCTTCATCGCGTCGCCCCAGTGCAGGTCGACGTTTGGCAGCGCCGCGATCGGCGCCAGCGCCGGCTCCAGGCCGCGGTCGATCTCGACCGTGTGCAGGTGCGCCGCCGCGGCGGCGAGTCGCCCGCTCAGGACCCCTTCCCCCGCCCCCACCTCGAGGACGACGTCGTCGGCCGCCAGCTCGGCGTCGCGGACGATCGCGTCGAGCAGGTTCGGGTCGGCGAGGAAGTTCTGCCCGAGCCGGACCATCAGACCATCTCCCTACCAGTCGAAGAGCGTTCGGGCGTTGGCCTCGACCGTGCGCTCCAGCTCCTCGTAGGAGACGCCGCGCACCTCGGCGATCGCCCGCGCGGTCTCAACTACGTAAGCGGGCTGGTTGCGCTTGCCGCGCATCGGCTGCGGCGCCAGGTAGGGCGCGTCGGTCTCGACCAGGATCTTGTCCTCGGGAACCTTGGCGGCGGCGAAGAGCAGCTCCTTGGCGCTGGGGTAGGTGGCGTTGCCGGCGAAAGAGCAGTACCAGCCGCGCTCAGCCGCGTCGCCGACCCGGTGCGGCGCCGAGAAGCAGTGCAGGATCACCAGCGCCTCGCCGGCCTTGGCGTCGAGGGTGTCGAAGATCTCGTCGGTGGCCGCGGTCTCCCCCTCGGGATCGCGGGCATGGATCACGATCGGGAGCTTCAACTCGCGGGCGATCTCGATCTGCGCCGCGAAGGCGCGCCGCTGGTCCTCCGGCGCCGCGGTGTCGCGGTAGAAGTCGAGCCCGGTCTCGCCGATCGCCCGCACCTTCTCGTGGGCACCGAAGCGGCGGATTTCCTCCGCCGCCGTCTGGTCGAAGCCGGTGGCGTCGTTCGGGTGCCGGCCGACCGAGGCGAAGACCGCCTCGTGCCGCTCCGCGCTCGCCACCGCGACCGGGTTCGACTCCGCCCCCATCCCGATCGTCATCATCCGCTCGACCCCGGCCTCCAGCGCCGCGGCGACGAGCTCGTCCTCGCTGCCGTCGCAGAGCATCAGGTGGGTGTGGGAGTCGATCATCGGGAATCGGGACGAGTCAGCCTATCCTCGGGAGATCGTGGCCCGCCTCCGCTTCCTCCCGCTCCTGGCCGCACTCCTTGCGCTCGCTGCGCCTGTCGCGGCGGCGGCAAGTGGACCCGGCGTCGACCCGGCCCACGCGCTCCGCTCCTCGCATCTGGCCGTGATCGTGCTCGAGAACCGCGAGTACGAGGAAGTGGTTTGGAGTCCCGAAGCCCCCTACTTCAACCACCTGATCCAGCGGGGGGCGCTCGCAACCAACTTCTACGGGGTGTCCCATCCCTCGCTCCCCAACTACCTCGCCCTCCTCGCCGGCGACACCTTCGGGATCGACGAAAACTGCACCGACTGCGTCGTTTACGGCCCCAACTTGGCGACGCAGCTCTCCCGCGCCGGCATCTCCTGGCGCGCCTACATGGAGGGCATGCCCACCCCCTGCTTCACCGGCGCCAGCTCCGGCCGCTACGCGAAACGCCACAACCCCTTCGCCTATTTCCCCTCCGTCACGGCGCTGCCGCGGCGGTGCAGCCGAGTGGTGCCGGAGACGCGGCTGGTCTCCGACTTGGAACGGCACCGCCTGCCGCGGTTCCTCTGGCTTACCCCCGACCTCTGCCACGACGGTCACGACTGCAAGTTCAACGCAGCCGACTACCACCTCTACACGCTGGTCCCGCGGATCATCCGCCAGCTCGGCCCCCGTGGCCTCTTGATCGTCACCTTCGACGAGGGCACGAGCGACGCCGGCTGCTGCGGCTCGCCGGGCGGCGGCTCGATTCCCACCGTCCTGGTTGGACCGGGGGTCCCGCAGGGAGAGCTGATCCCCCAGCCCGCGAATCACTACTCACTGCTGGCGAGCGTCGAGGACTACTTCGGCCTGCCGCGGCTGCGGAAGGCCGCCTTCGCCGAACCGCTGGCGCCGGCGTTGTTCAAACCGACGGAATAGGCTCGGAGCAATGCCGGACCCCGCCGACTACTACCGCGAGATCTACCTGCGCGGACTCGGCGGCGAGACGCCGGCGATCCCGGTCGCGGTCGCCGAGCTCGAGCGGGAGGCGATGGCGGCGATGGACCCGAAAGCCGCCAACTACGTCGGCGCCGGAGCGGGCTCGGAGGAGACGATGCGGGCCAACACCGAGGCGTTCGGGCGCCACCGGATCGTGCCGCGGATGCTGCGCGACGTCGCCAGCCGCGACCTCTCGACCACGGTCCTCGGGACGGAGATGCCGGCGCCGCTGCTGCTGGCGCCGATCGGCGTCCAGAAGGTCGTCCACGACGAGGGCGAGCTGGCGACCGCCCGCGCCGCCGCCGCGGTCGGGGTGCCGATGATCGCCAGCACCGCCGCCCACTTCTCGCTCGAGGAGATCGCCGAGGCGGGCGGCGACGCTCCGCGCTGGTTCCAGCTCTACTGGCCCAATGACCCCGCCCTCGCCCGCAGCATGGTCGAGCGGGCCGAGCGGGCCGGCTACGGCGCCATCGTCCTCACCGTCGACACCTTCATCCCCGGCTGGAAGCCGCGCGACCTGCAGCAGGCCTGGCTCCCGTTCCTCAACGGCATGGGCGTCGCCAACTACTTCCAGGACCCGGTCTTCCGGTCTGCGCTCGAGAAGCCGCCCGAGGAGGACGTCGGCGCCGCCACCGGCCACTTCCTCGGCGTCCAGGCCAACCCTTCGCTGAACTGGGATGACCTCTCGCAACTGCGCGAGATGACCTCGCTGCCGATCGCGATCAAGGGGATCCAGCACCCCGACGACGCCCGCGAGGCGGCGCGGCGGGGGATCGACGGGATCGTCGTCTCCAACCACGGCGGCCGCCAGGTCGATGGCGCGATCGCCTCCCTCGAGGCGCTGCCGGCGATCGCCGCCGCGGCGGGAGACGACCTCGCGGTCCTCTTCGACAGCGGCGTCCGGGGAGGCGCTGACGCCCTGAAGGCGCTCGCCCTCGGCGCCGACGCCGTCTGCCTCGGCCGCCCCTACGTCTGGGGCCTCGCGCTCGGGGGCCAGGCCGGGGTCGAAGCCGTCCTGAAGATGGTCCTCGCCGAGCTCGACCTGACGATGGCCCTCTGCGGCCTCACCCGGCCGGCGCAGATCGGGCGGGAGCTGCTGGTCAGCCCCTCATTTTACGAAAGTAAACTTTGACATTCAGCTTTTCTCTTCTTAAATTTGACTGCCGGGGAAGACCCCGATCCCAAAAGGCAGGGGAAGGGAGACTCAGCATGTCGAGACGAATCAAGGGGGCCGGAATCCTCATCCTGGCCATGCTTGCATTTGCTGTTCCCGCCAGCTCCGCCTCAGCGGTGGTCGCGGAATTCGCGGCGGCCAGCTACTCCTCGACCCTCACCGGTACCCAGACGTCGGAACACGTCTTCTCGACGAAAGGGGGGCAATTCAAATGTAAATCGGCGAGCTTCTCCGCCGTCCTCATCGCAGAATCACCGACTTTGCCACTGGCAACGCCAGGCTATGCAAACTGCACCCGCGGCGTCGAAGCCGTAACGGTGACCATCAATGGATGCACCTACACCCTGCAGGCCGGGCTCTCTACCGGGGCCGGCAAATCTTCGGGAGGCATGAAAATCGTCTGCGGCGAAGGTAAAGACATCGTCCTCAAAGCAGCTGGGGGTTGCGAAGCGAAAGTCCACGCTACCCCGGAATGGGTCGGGTTCAACAGCTACGAAAACAATGGAACCTCCGACTTCGACGTCACCTTTGCGAGCGAATTCGCCTACATGCTTAACAACAAATGCGGTGTAGCCGAAGGCAATTACGCAGGCGGAACGCTAACCGGCAAATCCACAGTCAAAGGAAGCACCGGGTCAGTCCAGATCACGCCCTAGGCAGCGTCGATCCTGGGGAAGAGCGGCGGCACCCGCTCGACCCCCTGCCCGCCCTCGCGCGAACCGAGTTCGGCGAGACCACGCTCCTCTTCGCCCAAGGCGGAGAGGAGCGTCTCGCTCGCCTGCGGCAGGTAGGGGATCAGCAGGAGCGTCACGACCCGGAGGCCCTCGACCAGGTTGTAGAGGACTTCGTCGAGGCGCTCGGGGTCGGCCTCGTCCTTGGCCAGCACCCACGGCTGCGTCTCCTCGACGAAGCGGTTGAGGCGGCGGACCAGGGCCCAGACGAAGTCGAGCGCCTGGGTCAGCTCGGCCCGGTCGAGGAGGCCGCTGAAGCGGGCGGCGGCGCCTTCGAAGTCCTCGGCCAGCGTCGCGTCGACCTGGGCGACCGGGACGACCCCGTCGCGGTAGCGGTCGACCATCGCCAGCACCCGGCTGGCGAGGTTGCCGTAGTCGTTGGCCAGCTCGGTCTCGTAGCGCTGCTCGAAGCCGGCAGTGGAGATCGAGCCGTCCTGGCCGAAGCTGACCTCGCGGAAGAGGTAGAAGCGCAGCGCGTCGGCGCCGAAGCGCTCGATCACCGCAAAGGGGTCGAGGACGTTGCCGAGGCTCTTCGACATCTTTTTCTCGCCCATCAGCAGGTAGCCGTGGATCACCATCCGCCGCGGCGGCTCGATCTCGGCGGCGAGGCAGAGCGCCGGCCAGATCACCGCGTGGAACTTGAGGATGTCCTTCGCCATCACGTGCAGGTCGGCGGGCCAGTAGCGGTCGCTCAGGTCCTCCCCCTCGCGGGCGAACTTCAGCGCCGTGACGTAGTTGAGGAGGGCGTCGAACCAGACGTACATCCGCTGCTCGGGGTCCCACGGCAGCGGCAGGCCCCATTTGAGGCTGGGACGCGAGAGCGAGACGTCTTCGAGCCCGCCTTTGATGAAGGAGAGCGCCTCGTTGCGCCGGAACTCCGGCACGACGAAGTCCGGCCGCTCCTCATAAAGCCCTTCGAGCTGCCCCTGGAAGGCCGAGAGCTTGAAGAAGTAGTTCTCCTCGCGTTCCTTCTGCAGCGGGATCTCGTGGATCGGGCAGGTGTTGCCCGGCCCCAGCTCCCGCTCGGTTTTGAAGTCGGCGCAGCGGGGGCAGTACCAGCCTTCGTAGACCCCCTTGGTCACCCAGCCGTTGTCGTAGACCCGCTGCATGATCTCCGCGACCCGCTCCGTGTGCCGCGGATCGCTCGTCCGGATGAAGAAGTCGTTGGTCGCGTCGATGATCGGCATCAGCCCCTCGAACTTCGCCGCGTTCGTGTCCGCCAGCTCCTGCGGCGTCACCCCCGCCTTCTTCGCCGCGTTCTCGACCGGCTCCCCATGCTCATCGGTCCCGGTGAGGAAGAAGACATCGTCCCCCCGCTGGCGATGGTGTCGAGCCAGCACGTCCGCAGCCATAGTCGAATACGCGTGCCCGAGGTGGGGCTCCGCGTTGACGTAGTAGATCGGGGTGGTGACGTAGAAGGAGGCCTGGGCCATCGGTAGTGATCAAGCTATAGGAGCCCTAATTAAGAGGGGGGCCAAAGAGCTTTTCGTCAAAGCCGAGGCAGAGGGTCTGGCTCTGAATCGCCCCCTCCACCGGTGTGATCCACCCGCTTTCCCCACTGAATCATGGAGGCAAGGGCAACTAAATGAGGATCCCGTCGCATTGCCTCCCGTATGTCTACGACCATTTGAACCAGCCCGATCCTGGCAACTTCGGAGAGAGCCGCCATGGAATCTGCGCCCTCATGAACGATTTGATTCCTCTGGGTGTAGCAGTGCATCCACCAGTAGAAGAGAGGCGACTCGGGGTCGTCTGGCTCTGATGGAACGTTCAACAACCGGCATAGATGCACAGACCGGTCATGGAATGGGCCCTCCAACAAGTTCTTCAGCTTCGGAGGATCTACGCGGCCCTCTCCGATCACGCTCAGCATCGTCGTAATGAACAACTCTCCAGCGGTGGCGTAATCGATCACTGCCTCGCGATCGCGACTCGCCCGTCGAGCAGAGCCCGCCCTTTGGACTAGCTCGTAGAAAGAGGAGAGTCCTTCTTCTGATGCAACGATCTGCAGCATCCGCTCGACTTGATCCATCTCCGCTAGGTCGTATCTGCGGACATCCTCCGGATATTTACGGAGGTGGAACAACTCGCTCTTTCCATGCCTCAGCTTTCCATTGGCGATCCCTACGGGGATAACTGGGATGGCAGGAGCAAGGTCTCCAACAGATAGTGGCCGGACGCGGTCGTCATAGAGGACACCCAAGCTGATCAGCCAGGCGTTCAGATTCCGAAGGGCCGAATTCAATCCTCGCGATAACGGATCCGCCTCAAGAAGGGGCGGGTCATCCCTGACAGGAACGTAAACAGCGACGACGGTTCTCTGTAACGGGAAGGGCTTCCCGATGATCCCTCGCACGACTTCCTCGCGTCGGGCGTTTTCGTCCTCGTCGTTCTTGATATCTAGATGAAGAGAGCCGAAGGCGAGGTCGGACGCCCCTAGCGGCAGTTGACCAGGAACTTCGACCGTGCGGAACCTCAGACGAGCCGGCAGCACTCCATCTCTTGACTTGCCTCCTCTTTCTGCCGCAATCTCAACCTCATAGTCGTCGGGAATTCCTAGCTCCCACGGCAACTCAAGGATGTAAGCAATCTCCGCCAGGGCCTGTGTCTCGCTACCGCCGCGCCTCGCGACCCGTCAGCGCTTTGTAGAGGTCGTTCGCCCGCGTGCCCGTGAGGGCGGCGACGACGCTGGCGGCGGCGCGGGGGCGGGCGCCGGACTGGACGAGGTGGCGGAGGGCGTCGACGGCGAAGCCGACGTCTTTGTCGTGCTCGGAGGAGGCGGCGGGGGCGATGACGAGGACGAGCTCGCCTTTGACGTCGCCGCGGAAGCGGCGGGCGAGTTCGGCGAGGGTGCCGCGGGCGACCTCCTCGTGGACCTTGGTCAGCTCGCGGCAGACGGCGGCGTCGCGGTCGGGCGCGAGCGAGGCGAGGGCGGCGAGGGACTCGCCGACGCGACGCGGCGACTCGAAGGCGACGACGGTCTCGGCCGAGCGCAGGACCCGCTCCATCTCGCCGGCGCGCCGGGGGAGGAATCCCTCGAAGCGCCATTTGTCGGTCGGCAGGCCGGAGGCGACCAGCGCCACCGGGATCACCGAGGGGCCGGGCAACACCGTCACCTCGAGCGCGCGGTCGATGCAGCGGCGGATCAGCTTGAAGCCGGGGTCGGAGATCCCCGGCATTCCCGCGTCGGAGACGAGGGCGACGACGTCGCCGCGCTCGATCCGCTGCGAGAGCTCGACCGCGCGGGCGCTTTCGTTGCCCTCGTGGAAGGAGACCAGCCGCGGCGCCGGGCGGATCCGCAGCTTGTCGAGCAGGCCGCCGGTGCGGCGGGTGTCCTCGCAGGCGATGAAGTCGGCGCTGACCAGCGCCTCGCGGACCCGCGGGGTGACGTCGTCGAGGTTGCCGATCGGGGTGGGGCAGACGACGAGGCAGCCCGGCATCAGGCGCCCGCCTCGGCCAGCTCGCGTCGCGCCATCGCCGCGGCGCCGATCATGCCGGCGTCGTTGCCGAGCGTCGCCTCCAGGATCGGCGTCTCGTTCATCGGCCGCAGCGCCCGCTGGCGGATTTCGCGCCGCGCCGGCTCCAGCAACAGGTCGCCGGCGGCGATCACCCCGCCCCCGACGACGATCGCGTTCGGCTGGAAGACGTTGGCGAAGCTCGAGCAGGCGACGCCGAGTCGGCCGCCGATCAGGTCGAAGACGCCGACGGCCAGCTCGTCACCGGCGAGCGCCGCCTCGGTCACCGCCTTGCCGTCGATCTCCCCGCCTTCGGCCAGCACCTTGCCCAGGGCCGAGTCCGGCGCGCTTTCGGCCGCCGCCCGGCCCTCGCGCCCGAGCGCGGTCCCGGAGGCCAGCGACTCGACGCAGCCGTGGTTGGGGCAGTTGCCCTGGCAGGGCGGCCCGTCAGCCTGGATGACGACGTGGCCGAGCTCGGCGCCGGCGCCGGTCGAGCCGCGGTAGATCTCGCCGTCAAGGATGAGGCCGCCGCCGATCCCGGTCCCGACCGTCAGCATCACCATGTGCGGCTTGCCCTGGGCGGCGCCGTAGAGGTACTCGGCGAGGGCGGCGACGTTGCCGTCGTTGTCGACGAAGACCGGCAGGCCGACCCGCTCGCTGACGATCTCCCGGATCGGCAGGTCGGCGAGCGGCAGGTTGACGGCGGAGACGGCGACCCCCTTGTCGTGTTCGATCGTCGCCGGGATGCCGAGCCCGACCGCAGCGACGTCGGGCCGCGCGTCCCGCGCCTCGGTGACCTCGCGGACCAGCAGCTCGACCAGCTCGTCCTCGGTCTGGCCGGTCGAGGCCTCACGCTGCTCGTAGTGCGGCTCGGTGTCGGAGAGGACGCCGATCAGCATCTTCGTGCCGCCGAGATCGACCCCGATCGTTTCCGTGCCGCTCACGAGGAGGGAGAGGCTGGGGGGCGAATGACCGAGTCCATCGCCATGATTTCTAGCCCTTCATGAGCCCCGACGGCGAGCAGCGGCCCCCCGAGCCGCCCGAATACAAGGTCTACCGCTCCCGCAAGGGGCTGTTTTCGCGCTTGAAAGGCGCGGATCTGTCGTCCCTGCGAGATCGTGCAAAGTTGCCTTCACGCGGGCCGCGCCGGGAGAAGGAGCCGCGCCGGCCGGGCGCGCCGCGGGCGCCCTTCAACGTCCGCCGCGTCCTCAAATGGGTCGGGATCGCCGCCCTCGCCTGGATCCTGATCAGCCTCATCGCCTTCGGGGTCTCGGCCCAGATCCAGTCCTTCAAGCTCTCCGGCGAAGCGCGCGACGCCCTCCACGGCAACCCGTTCCTGCTGTTCAAGCCGCAGACGATCCTCGTCCTCGGCACCGACGCGCGGCCGCCCGGCAGCAGCGACAAGGAAGTCTCCGAGGAGTGCTTCGAACAGCAGTCGAAGGGCGAGAAGCCGCACGACCCCTGCTTCGAAGGCGAATTCCGCGCCGACACCCTGATGCTGGTCCGCGCCGGCGGCGGTGCCTTCCGCAAACTCTCGATCCCCCGCGACGCCTACGCCGAGATTCCCGGCTATCCGCCGGAAAAGATCAACGCCGCCTTTGCCTACGGCGGCGCCGCCCTGCAGATCAAGACGATCGAAGGGTTCCTCGGGATCGAGATCGACCACGTCGCGATCGTCGACTTCACCGGCTTCGAAGACCTGATCGACGCGGTCGGCGGGGTCACGGTCGACATCCCGGTCAAGCTCTGCGCCGACATCTCCGGCGGCGCCGGCGGCGGCCAGGGCGGGGTCACCCTGCGCCTGCACAAGGGCGAGAACACCCTCGACGGCGAAAAGGCCCTCGCCTACTCGCGGGTCCGCCACGTCAGCGAATGCCCCGGTCCCGGCAAGAGCGTCTACTCGCTCGGCGGCTACGACGACCTCGACCGCGAGAAGGCCCAGCAGGAAGTGATCAACGGGATCAAGGACCGCCTCACCGACCCGCTCCGCCTCCCCTACAACTTCATCCACGGCCCGATCATCGGCTGGGACGCGCCGAAGGCGTTCGTCAGCGACATGGGCTTCCTCACGATGCCCCAGCTCGTCCTCGCGGCCGGGATCGGCGGCAGCGCTCCGGCCGAAGTCCTCTGCAGCGAGGGCGAATGCGGCGAAGGCCCGGGCGGCTCGCTCGAAGTACCCGAGTCGGTCCGCCAGAAGGCCGTCAACAAGTTCTTGAACGGCTAGCGAGTGGTGAATTAGTGCCGCTATAGGGGCGCTAACTCACCAATCGTCAGTCAGTGGGGCGCCTGGTACCCACCAGGGCGGAGACGATCAAGGCCGTGAAGCCGGCGGCGAGGGAGCCGGCGGTGACGCTGAGATCACCGGGGGAGGACTGGCCGGTGGCGAGGACTTCGACCGCGACCCACTCGCCGAGGCCGAGGACGATCAGCACGACGAGGGCGTAGATCCGCGCCGCCAGCGTGTACCACCGCGCCATCGTCCGGTCGTCGAGACGGCGACCGGCGAGCTCCAGCTGTAGGGGCGACTCCGGCGCCGGCTCGCTGCCGGCACGGGTGAAGTACCGCTGCTCGATTGCCAGCGCCAGCAGCAGCACCGGCAAGATCTGCGAAACCGCATCGAAGTACTCCTTCTGAGCCGTGCCGTCGACCACCAGCGCCGCCACCGCGAAGGCGATCACCGGCGCGGCGATCGCGCCCACGCCGAAGGCGAACCTCCAGACCAGGCCGACCCGAACCTCGCTCGACATCGAGCGCTCAGTCCGCGGTCGACGCGGCCGGCTTCGAGTCGGACTTCGACTCGCTCTTGCCGGAATCCGACTTCGAGTCCGAGGAGCCCGAACCGCCTGAGTCGCCGCTCGACTCCGAGCCGCCGTTGCCGCCGCCCCGCTTCGTCCCGTAATCGGTGTTGTGGAAGCCGGAGCCCTTGAAGTGGATCGCCGGCGGGGTCAGGACCCGCGAAGCCGGGGCGCCGCACTCCTCGCACTTGTCGAGCGCCTCGTCGGTCATCCGCTGGATCGCGTCGAAGACGTGGCCGTTCTCGCACTTGTACTCGTAGATGGGCATGGCGCGGCGTGATTATCGCAGCCGCTACCGTTCCCGCCATGGCGACCGAGCAGGGAACGCGACCGACCGAGGTGACGATGGAGGAGATCGTCGCGCTGTGCAAACGGCGCGGCTTCGTCTTCCCCTCCTCGGAGATCTACGGCGGCCTCGGCTCCACCTACGACTACGGCCACTACGGCGTCCTGCTGAAGAACAACGTCAAGGCCGAGTGGTGGAAGGCGATGCTGCAGGAGCGCGACGACATCGTCGCCCTGGACTCGGCGATCCTCCAGCATCCCCGGGTCTGGGAGGCCTCCGGCCACCTCGAAGGCTTCACCGACCCGTTGGTCCAGTGCCTCGGCAAGTGCAAGAAGCGCTGGCGCGAGGACCACCTCCGCGAGGCAGTCGAAGCCGAAGGCGGCGACCCGAGCGCCGAGCTGCGCTGCCCCGAGTGCGGCGGCGAGCTCTCCGAGCCGCGCCAGTTCAACCTCATGTTCGAAACCCACGTCGGCCCCGTCGCCGAGGAGGGCTCGACCGTCTATCTGCGCCCGGAGACGGCGCAGGGGATCTTCATCAACTTCAAGAACGTGCTCGGCTTCGCCCGCAAGAAGCCGCCGTTCGGGATCGCCCAGGTCGGCAAGTCCTTCCGCAACGAGATCACCCCCGGCAACTTCATCTTCCGCACCCGCGAGTTCGAGCAGATGGAGATGGAGTACTTCGTCCCCCCCGCCGAGGCGGAAAGGTGGCACCAGCACTGGATGGCCGAGCGCGAGCGCTGGTACACCGAGCTCGGGATCCGCCCGGACCACCTGCGGGTCCGCGCCCACGGCGAGGACGAGCTCTCCCACTACTCCTCGGCGACCAGCGACATCGAGTACCTCTTCCCGATCGGCTGGTCGGAGCTTGAGGGGATCGCCAACCGCGGCGACTTCGACCTCACCCAGCACGCCAAGTTCAGCGGCGAGAAGCTCGAGTATTTCGACCAGCAGACGAAAGAGCGCTACGTCCCGCACGTGATCGAGCCCGCCGCCGGCGCCGACCGTGCCACCCTCGCCTTCCTCGTCGACTCCTACGAGGTCGAGGAGGTGGAGGGTCGCCAGCGCACCGTCCTCCGCCTGCACCCGCGCCTGGCCCCGGTCAAGGTCGCCGTCCTCCCCCTCGTCTCCAAGGACGGCCTGCCGGAGAAGGCCCGCGAGATCTTCGCCGACCTCCGCCACCGCCTCCCGACCGAGTTCGACGAAGGCGGCTCGATCGGCAAGCGCTACCGCCGCCAGGACGAGATCGGCACCCCCTGGGGGATCACCGTCGACCACCAGACGATGGAGGACGACACCGTCACCCTCCGCGACCGCGACTCCCTCGAGCAGGTCCGCATCCCGATCGAGGGCTTGGGCGACGAGCTGGTCGGGCGGCTGGAAGCACCCTGGCGCAGCCCGAAGCTGGGCGGCTGATCCTCAAGGCAGCTCGCGGTCGAGCCAACGGACAAAGCGGCGTGAGAGCTCCAGGCCTTCTTGGACGTCCTTGTCACCGAGGGGAATTAGTCCGGATGCTTTCGCCGGGCTGATACCCATCGCTTCCAGTCTTTCCTTCGCCAACCTGTTCTTCTTGTATTTCTCGGTCATCTCGCCGAGACGGTGAACAATGGAATGCCGAGTCGTACGCAGAAGGTCGAGCTGCTGCCACTCGGTGAACTCCTTTGGGTTGACGCCGATCCCGTACTTCCACACTTCCAAAGCCTCTTCCCAGTTCCCCTTGCTCGGAATGCGATCCCATTTTTCGTGGAAGAGGAAATCCACGAGCGGTTGGAGATCGGGAACGGCGGTTAAGTCAGCCAGCCGGAAGTGGAGAACGTCTTCGCCAAAATCCATTACGAAGGCCTCGAGTATTGATACGGCCCGGACCAAGGTGACTTCGCCCAAGGTCCTGGCATCAACCGAAACTCGCACCGGAGCTCGCGCCAACCGGGCCGGCACCCGCCTCCTGTAAATGCCAGGTCGTAGGCGCGGCAGTGAGTGAGAAGGGGGTGTCGCCTTCGCCGAGGCGAAGAACGCGCCCAAGGCATTGAGTCGTTGCAGCGCCAGGACAGGCTGTGCTCGCGCTTCCACCGATACCGCTTTGCCTTGAGACATCAGAGGACCGCGGACCAGTCGCCGGGCTCCCACGTCGCGATCGTCTGCAGCAGCGGTTCTCCCGGTCCGAGCGCCTGGATCCACTCCTGCCCCCACCTCGGCTCGGCGAGTCTGACAGCAGCGACCAGGTCAGCCCGCACCGGCGCAGGCGCCCGCTCGAAGATCGAATTAAAGGCCTCCTGCCCAGGGATCAAGCCCCTTTGCGCCAGGGCCAGGGCACAGCGCCCGCGAACGAACCAGGGCTCGTCCTCGCCGTTCAGCCACTCGTCTATCTTCTGGCTCAAGCGATCCGGGACGATCGCCTCGTCGCTCCTCGTCAAGGGATCGAGCAACCACCCCCTGACCCAGGGGACAAGATCGTCTCGTTTCTCGAGCAACGCGCCCACGGCTTTCAGCATCTCCTCCTCGGCGTCGGTGCCAATCAACTCCCGCAGGTAGAGCGAGACATGCCTGGCGTACGCCCGCCATTTGGTCGCCAGCTCCTCGAGCCGTTCCAAGGGAGCGAGCGAATACTCCTTTGCCAGCACCGGCAGCGCCTGCTGGAGGATGCGCACGTTGACGCGATAGGGATCAGGCTCGGTGTCGTCCATAGCCTGGTGGAACAGCGCCTCGACCGCCCTCGGGTCCGCGTCGCTGATCTCGAATGCCGCAAACGCTTCGGGGTCGAACCCGTAAAACGTCAAGCCGACGTTTTCGATGGTCGCCTCGGCAAGCCGCTGCGTCAGAGTGTCAACCCACTCGGCGTAGGTTTCCCGATCGACGAACCGGTTCTTCTCGTGGTTCAACACCAAGCCGCGGCCGCGGAGCAAGGTCTCGAGGTCGCGTAGGAGCAGGAGTGCATGCTCCTCCCCTGCCGCCCCGATCAAGAAGTCGTCGTTGTAGCGCCAAGCCCTGACGCCACGCCTTGCCTGGTCTCGATCGATGGCCGAGAGATAGAGATCGGCGAGCACGTCAGATGGGCGTGGACCTTGCGGAATCCCGAACTGCCTCCCGACCAGCATCGTCAACGCCTGACCGATCCCGTCAGCGAGATCGACGTCGCCAGTCCAATCGACGATGTCCCGTACCAGCTGATCGTGGTCGACGTACTCGTAGTAGCTGGCAACGTCAGCAAGGCCCACGAACTCGATTGCGTTGTCTTCCAGCGGATACCGCTCAAAAGCCCGCCGCTCCCCTTCGTCGGGCTCCGCCAGAGACCGGAGGTTCAGGCGCTCGATGTCGTCCGCCAACTCCTGAGCAAGTAAATCGATGAGAGCCTGAAACAGGACACGCTCCAAGAAAGACAGATGCGGTACCGGCCGATAGCCCGGCCGCTGCCTGGGAACCCAGACCGTCTCGGCCTGCGGAAACTCGAAATCCAACCGAAAACGCGCGCCAACCCACTGCACGTAGGAGTCGAGGTCGTGCAGAGCCGCCTCTGCCTCCAGGCGGGAAGGAAAAAATTCGCCCTTGGCAGGAGCCGCCCGCTGGGTCGCAACGGAGAGATCCAACCGGTCGAGAAGCTCAGGAGATAGTTCCATCACTCAAAGCCTATTTCCATTACCGACCAGCTCGGTGGGATTAGGCTCGCCCCATGCAGCCGCCCAGCCTCTACCGCGACCGGGACTTCCGCCTGGTTGCCGGCTCCGTCGGGCTCTCCGCGCTCGGGGATTGGGTCGCGATCGTCGCCACGTTCGCGTCCCCGAGAGCCTGCACGGCCGCGCCTTCGCCGCCTACAACGCGATCCGCAACACGGCCGAGCTTGGCGCCTTCGCCGCTGGCGGCTTCCTCGTCGCCGCGATCGGCCCGCGCGGCACCCTCCTCTACGCCGGCGGCCTCTCGGCGCTGGTCGGTCTGATCGGCTTGATTGCACTCGTCCGGCTAAAGCAGGAGGCTCCCGTTACCGAAACCGCACCAGTCCCCCCGAACTAGGAAACGGAGATCCATGGCCTACGAGATGAACATTCGCGGCACCGAGCACGAGGTGAAGGTGCGCAACCCCTGGGCCGTGGCCCTGCTCCCGTTCGTCACCTTCGGGATCTACCACGTGGTCTGGTGGTACAAGGTCAACAAGGAGCTGAAGGCCTACGGCGAGGCCAAGGGCTACGACCTCGGCCAGAACCCGACCAACTCGCTCCTCGCCCTCGTCCCCGGCTTCCTCATCATCGTCCCGCCGCTGGTCAGTTACTACCGCGGCACCAAGCGCGTCCAGGGGGCCTCGAAAATCGCCGGCCGCGAGCCGGTCAACGGCTGGATCGTGCTGGTCCTCTACCTGCTGCTCGCCCCCGGCATGTGGTTCTACCTGCAGAGCTCGCTGAACGAGGTCTGGGAGCAGGAGGCCGAACCGTTGCCGGGCCAGGATGCCCCGCCGGCGCCCACCGACGCAATGCCGCCCCGCATAGACGACCAGGCCTAAGAACCGAGGTACTCGAGGACCCGCTGCGCGTCTTTTTCGAGCGCAGCGGCGTCCTTCTTCTTCACCTCGCCCAGGTGCTCGATCGTCACCTTGCCGCCGGCGAGGCCCCAGCGGGCAACCGCCCGGCCATCGACCAGGGCGAAGGGACGGAAGATGCCGTTCGTCGTCACCAGCACTTCGTGCGGGCCGACGACTTCCTCGCGAGAGGTCCAGCCGAGCAGCAGCGGGTCGAAGGCGCCGAGCAGCCGCGGCGGCGGCAGCGGTGCGGGATCCGGGCTGCCCTTCAGCTCGACGAGGCCGTCCTCGCGCTGCACCAGCTCGGAGGCGAGCGCGGCGAGGCCAGCGCGGGCGTCGCGCAGCGGCAGCCCCGCCCAGCGGGCGAGATCGCGATCGTCGGCGGGGCCGTGCCCTACCAGGTAGCGGCGGGCCAGCTCCGCCACCGCCCTCTCTCGGTCCACCGGCGCCTGATCGCCGAGCCAGTCGCGGACGAGGACGTAGGCGTGCTGCTTGCCGAGCATCGGCCCGCGGACGAGGATCCCCCAAGCGGCGGCAAGGAACATCAGGTGGATGAACGCCTGCCCCTCCGTCCGCACGCCGGCAGCGTCGAGCCGCGCCCGCAGGTCCTTCCCGCTCAACGGCCCCTCCTCGGCGAGGGTCGCTTCGATCGTCTTCATCGCCTTCTCCCCGGCGCCCTCGGGAATCCCCTCCTGCTGCAGCCGCCGCTTGCAACTGGCGAGATGGGTCGGCGCCGTCAGCGCGTGCAGCCACGGGTAGTCCTCGCTGCGGACGAGGTGGAGGGTGCCGCGATTGAGCCAGGTGATCAGCAACGAGCGCTCCTCGCTCAGCGCCCGGTCGACGTCGGCCGCCGTCACCCCTTCGGTCCGCGCCCGCACCGCCAGCCGCGCCCCACGCGGATCCTGCCCCTGCACCGACAGCAAACGCTCCGCCACCGCTTCCGGCGAGCGCAGTGGCTCGCCCGACAGGGCTTGTGCGGTCAGGCGTTCGGCAATCGGAGCGCGCGGCACGGACCGATGATGCCGCTTCGAGCCGAAGCTAGTTGATCGCTTCGAGATCGACGACGAAGACGAGCGTTTCGTTCGGCGGGATCGCCGGCGGGGAGCCAGCCGAGCCGTAAGCGAGTTCGGGCGGGATGATCAGTTCGCGGCGACCGCCGACCTTCATCCCTTCGATCCCTTCTTCCCAACCGGGGATGACCAAGCCAGCGCCCAGTTCGAAGGGGAACGGTTCATTCCGCGACCAAGAGGAGTCGAATTCTTTACCGCTCTTGTAGTTGACGCCGACGTACTGGACCGTGACTTCGTCGCCGGCTTTCGCGGCCGGGCCGCTGCCTTCTTCGAGGTCATTGGTGACCAGTTGCTTCGGCGGCGCGCCCTTTTGCTTCTTCACCTGCGGCTTCGTCTTCTTCTTCGGCGCTTCGGCTTGTTCCGTGGCCGTGCTTTCTTCGCCCGTAGACGACGAAGTCGTGGAATCGTCGCCGCCGCAGCCGCCGATGACGAGCGCCAAAATCGCAAAAACGATCAGGAGTAGTCTCCGCATCGGCGGCATCCTAACTGGAAGATGATCCCCGCGGGCGGCGCCTTGGTAGCCCCTCTGCCTCAGCGGCGCTGATTTTGAGGATCACGCCGCGCTCGTAGATGTCTCCCACCTCGGGAGCGTCGACGAACCGGCGGCCACCCGGCCCCCAGTTCGTGTCAAAGAGGATCCCGTCGAACATGTGCGCCTCGGGGGCGGCAAGGACCCGGACGACGCGGCCCAGCTTCTCGCCGTCGCTGGAGAAGACAGGGATCCCTCGCTTCGCCACCAGGTAGGAAACGGGGTGGCCGAGATCGTCCATCGCGGGCGAGCCTAGCGAACCCGATTCGCGGTCTAGACTGGCGCCGGGAGCAACTTCGTCCGGGAGGAAGAGATGGGCTTGAATCTCGCTTCGATCGTCACCGAGAGCGCCAGCAGGGAACCGGCCGCCGTGGCCGTACGCCTCGGCCCGCTCGAGCTGCCCTATGCCGAGCTCGACGAGCGCAGCGCCCGGCTGGCGACGCTGCTGCGCGAGAAAGGCCTCGAGCAGGGAGACCGGGTAGGGGTGATGCTGCCCAACGTCCTCGAGTTCCCGGTCTCCTACTACGGCGTCCTCCGGGCTGGCGGGGTCGTGGTGCCGATGAACGTGCTGCTGAAGCGGCGGGAGATCGCCTTCTACCTCGAAGACTCCGGCGCCAAGCTGCTGCTCGCCTGGCATGGCTTCGGCGAGGAGGCGCGGACCGGTGCCGAGGAGGCAGGCGCCGAGCTGATCGAGGTCGAGCCGGCGTCCTTCGCCGAGCTGCTCGGCGAGCACGAGCCAACGACGGAATTGGCCGAGACCGACGAAGGCGACACGGCGGTGATCCTCTACACCTCCGGCACCACCGGCAAGCCCAAGGGCGCCGAGCTGACCCACTTCAACCTCCACCGCAACGCCGAGATCGCCTCCGAGACCACCTGCGAGATCAAAGCGGGGGACGTGGTCCTCGGCTCGCTGCCGCTCTTCCACTCCTTCGGCCAGACGGTGAGCATGAACGCCTCGATCCGGGTCGGCGCGACGCTGACCCTGCTGCCCAAATTCGATCCCGGTGAGGCGCTGGAGATCATGCAGCGCGACCGCGTCACCCACTTCTACGGGGTGCCGACGATGTACGGGGCGCTCCTCCACCACCCCGGCCGCGAGGACTACGAGACCTCCTTGCGGATCTGCATCACTGGCGGCGCCTCGATGCCGGTCGAGGTCCTGCGCGGCTTCGAGGAGGCGTTCGAGTGCGAACTGCTGGAGGGCTACGGGCTCTCCGAGACCTCGCCGGTCGCCAGCACCAACCACCCAGGCCGGCCGCGCAAGCCCGGCTCGATCGGGACCCCCCTGCGGGAAGTCGAGATGAAGGTCTTCGACGAGGACGACAACGAGGTGCCGCAGGGCGAGGTCGGCGAGATCGTGATCCGCGGGCACAACGTGATGAAGGGGTACTGGGAGAAACCCGACGCGACCGCCGAGGCGATGCGCGGCGGCTGGTTCCACACCGGCGACATGGCCCGGGTCGACGAGGAGGGCTACTTCTTCATCGTCGACCGCAAGAAGGACATGATCATCCGCGGCGGCTACAACGTCTATCCGCGCGAGGTCGAGGAGATCCTCTACGAGCACCCGAAGATCCGCGAAGCCGCCGTGCTCGGCGTCCCGCACGACCAATGGGGCGAGGAGATCGGCGCCGCCGTCGTCCTCCACGTGGGCGAGGAGCTGGCCCCGGAGGAAGTCAGCGAGTACGTGAAGGAGCGGATCGCCGCCTACAAGTACCCGCGCCTGGTCTGGTTCATGGACGACCTGCCGAAGGGGCCGACGGGGAAGATCCTCAAGCGCGAGATTGAGGCTCCTGCGCCAGCCGAGCCTGGCGCAACGACCTGACATCTGATTTACTCAGACGCACCCGAGTATTAAACCGGTCTATTCGGGTCGTCCAGCAGCGCGCTCAAGGGAGGCGCCTGCGCTCAACACATAGGAGAGAAAATGGTCAGCAAACGTCTGACGGCGTTCGCTTGTGCGATCGCCCTCTGCATCACCGGTACCGCTCTCGCACCCGCGAGCTCGATTGCACAGGATCCGATCCTTTTCGTCCACGGCTGGTCGGAGAGCTCCTCACTCTGGAGCACGATGATCAAAAATTTCGAAAAAGACGGATACCCGAAATCGTATTTGAGCGCTTACAGCTACAACACCTCGACCTCGAACAAAACGTTGGCTGAAACCGAAGTCAAATCGAAGGTCGAAGCGCTGAAGAAAGCGACCGGCGCCGCCAAGGTCGACATCATCGCCCACTCGATGGGCAGCCTCAACACCCGCTGGTACGTCAAGTTCGTCAGCGGTGGGGAAGCGAATGTCGACGACTGGGTGTCGCTCGGCGGGCCCAACCACGGGACCGACACGGCGAACTTCTGCTTCAGCGCCGCCTGCACCGAGATGCGCGTCGGCTCGACGTTCCTGGCGGAACTGAACGCCACCGACGAGACCCCCGGCGCCGTCAACTACGGCACCTGGTGGTCGCCCTGCGACGAAATCATCAACCCGGACTCGAGCGTTGCTCTCTCCGGCGCGACCAACACCAAAACCGCCTGCATGTCGCATACCGCGCTGACGACGGACAGCACCGTCTACGCGCAGGTCCGCGAATTCATCAAATAGACAGGTAGGTCCAAGCGGGACCCTGGCCACGACCCAGGGTCCCGCTTTCTCATAAGGAGGAAGCACATGGCTCGCAAGCGACTGACGGCGTTCGTCACCGCGATCGCCCTCTGCATCACCGGCGCGGCCCTCTCGCCCGCCAGCTCCCTGGCCCTCGACCCGATCCTCTTCGTCCACGGCTGGAACGGGAGCGCCTCGAACTGGAGCACGATGGTCGCCCGCTTTGAAAAAGACGGCTATCCGAAATCGTATTTGAGCACCTACACCTACGAAAGCAGCTCGAGGTCGAACCGGACAATCGCCGAAGACGACGTGAAACCGCGGGTCGAAGCCCTGCTGAAAGCGACCGGCGCGACCAAGGTCGACATCCTCGCCCACTCGATGGGCAGCCTCAACAGCCGCTGGTACATCAAGTTCCTCGGCGGTGAAGGGAAGGTGGACGACTGGGTCTCCTTCGGCGGCCCGAACCACGGCACCAAACAGGCAAACATCTGCTTCACCACCCCGTGCATCGAGATGAGGCAGAACTCGACGTTCCTCAACGAACTCAACGCCGGCGACGAGACGCCCGGGGAAGTCAACTACGGCACCTGGTGGTCGCCCTGCGACGAATTCATCAACCCCGCCGAAAGCGTCATCTTGAGCGGCGCGACGAACACGAAAACCGCGTGCATGTCGCACCTCTCGCTGGTCAGCGACGAAACGGTCTACAAACAGGTCCGCGAATTCATCAAATAGCGGGACCCAGATTGAAGTATCTACCGCGATCCTGGCTAGCTGGCCAGGATCGCGGTAGTCTCCTTTGACCCGCATGCGACACCAAAAGGAGACAAGATGAGCGTCGCCTCTCAGCGCCTGATGGACAACATCACCTACGAGGACCTCTATCACCGCTGGGAGCAGGGCAACTGGAGCGCGATCGAGATCGACTTCTCGCAGGACCGTGCGGGCTGGGAGGCGCTGAGCGACATCCAACGCCGCTCGGCGATGTGGATCTACTCGATGTTCTATTACGGCGAGGACCGGGTCGCCGACACCCTCGCCCCCTACGTCACCGCCGCTCCGACCGAGGAGCAGTCCTACTTCCTCGCCACGCAGCAGGTCGACGAGGTCCGCCACTCGGTCTTCTTCCACCGCTTCTTCAAGGAGGTGATCGGCGTCGGCGGCGAGTCGATCGAGCAGACGCTCTCCTCCACCCTGCCGCAGCTGAACTGGGGGTACCGCGGGATCTTCGACCGCCTCGACCGGATGGCCGCGGAACTGACGAAGGACCGCTCGGTGGCGAAGTTCGCGCAGGCGATCACCCTCTACCACCTGATCGTCGAGGGCAGTCTCGCCCAGCCCGGCCAGCACTTCATCGAGGACTTCTTCGCCTCCGAGGAGACGATGCCCGGCTTCAGCGCAGGAATGGCCAACGTCTCCCGCGACGAGCAGCGCCACATCGGCTTCGGCGTCAAGGTCCTCTCCGAGCTGCTCGAGGAAGGCGCACCCGGCTGGGAGGAGAACCGCGCCGCGGTGATCGAGCTGCTGAAAGAAGTCCTTCCCTACATGCCCGGCGTCTTCCAGCCGCCGAACCTCGACCGCTCCTACACCGAGTGCTACGGCTTCTCGCTCGAGGACATCATCGCCTTCGGCTTCAAACTCGTGCGCCAGCGTTGGCGGACGATCGGCTACCCGACCGAGGAGATGCCGCCCGGCGTCTTCCCCTTCGACCCGGACAAATCGGAGGAGGAGATCGCCGAGGAGCAGGTGAAGATGCTGATGGGCGGCATCGTCGGCAATCCCGGCACGAAGGCGCCCGAAGCCTCACCCGAGCTGCAGCGCCTTCACTTCGACATCCTCACCCGCGTCGCCAACCCCAACGCCGCCAACGGCTCGCCCTTCGTCCTGCAGTGGCGCTTCACCGACGCCGAACCGTGGCACCTGGTCCTCGACAACGGCTCGACCCGCGCTGAGGCCGGCGAAGCCCCTACCCCAAACGTCACCATTGAGGCGAGCTGGGCCGACTGGATCGCCTCCGGCAAGCCCGACGCCGACCGGCTGAAGATGATCATGCAGCGCCGCATCCGCCCCCGCGGCAAGGTCCGCGACATCGCCCGCCTGCGCAAGGTCTTCGGGTAGCGCTTCGCAACCCCGCCCCTGACGCGGGGTTGAAGAAGCGACTTGGTCGCTCACGCTCTTTTCAGGCAGATGACCGCAGGCGTCCTGGCCTGCTTCGCTTTGCTCGCCTTCGCTGACGGGGCAGCCGCCGCCGTGGTGGAAGTCAGCGAAGAAACGATCGAGATCGAATCGACCGACGCCACTCGCGCCGTTCTTCGCTTCACGGCGGAAGGGGGCGAGAGCAATCGAGTGAAGATCGAGATCGCCGCGAGTCAGGAGCGAATGCTCGACTTGCGGGTGGTCGATAGAGGGGCGCCGCTCCGAGCCGGGGCCGGGTGCACCGGGGGAGGGGCGGCGGGCAGCCCGGCTCATTGCGCGATCCGCGAACCTCGCCACGTCGAAGGCGAACCCTGCGCCCCCAAATACTGCGTCATCCCGATCCCGGGGACCGGGGCCGTGGACTCGATGGAGATCGTGCTCGGCGACCGCGACGACGTCTTCAACGCCGGGCGCTTGACCGGCATTCTCGACCGCGCCTTCGAGATGTCGGTCACGGCAGGGCCTGGAGACGACTGGATCAAGACCGGTGGTGGCGACGACACGATCAACCCCGGATCCGGGTTCGACAGGGTTCACAGCGAATGGGGCCAGGACCACGTCGACGTGACTCCATCTCCGGACGGTCCCGACGTCTATAACCTCGGAGGCGAGGTCTACAACCCGTCCCGTTACGGGGCTGACGAAGTCGACTACAGCAAGCGCTCCACCTCGGTCAGGTGGAACGGCTTCAAGGGCGTGGTCGAAGGCGAGGGCGACAAGCTGAACGGCGTCGAAAACGTGGTCGGCGGCAGTGGCGACGATTTCTTGCGAGGGGACGAAGCCGAAAACTTCATCCGCGGCGGCCGCGGCGACGACGTGATCCTCGGCGAATACAACTTCGACGAAATCCTTGGCGGCTCCGGTGCCGACACCCTCTACGGAGGGCTACACCCGGACGTGCTGGAGGGGGGCGCCGGCAACGACCGCGCCTTCGGAGGGCCGGACTTCGACGCGATCAAGCTGGGGGACGGGAGTGATCTGGCCGTCGGGGGTGGAAAACGCGATCGAATCGGATGTGGCTCGGGGTGGGACCAGAGCAGGGGCGTGGGCGACCGGCTCGCCGGCTGCGAGGCCATGCGCCTCCCCAGCGGTCGCAACGGCTTGAACCTCGAGCAGGACGCGAACTAGGAGATCGGAGGGCGGCGGTCCGCCCAGGGGCGCTCGGCCTCGATCTGGGCGGCGAGCGAGAGCAGCGTCGCCTCCTCACCGCGGCGCGCGATCACCTGGAAGGAAAGCGGCATGCCCTCGGAGGAAAGGCCGGCGGGCACCGCCATCGCCGGGTTGCCGAGGTGGTTCCAGGGGACGCAGTAGGGATAGAAGCGGCTCATCCCGAGCACGGTCTGCAGGGCGCCCTTGCCCTCCCAGCGCCGGACCGGCAGGGCGGTGCCGCCCATCACCGGCGTCACCAGCAGGTCAAAGTCGGCGAAGATCGCGTTGACGCGGGCGCTGTCGGCGGCCCGCCCCTCGCCGCGGGCTTTCTCGTAGAGACTCCGGGGCAGGAGCCCACCGAGCCGGCCGAAGCCGCGGGTGCGGCGTTCCAGCCGCTCCGGGTGCGGCACTTCCTTGACCGTGTCGGCGACCCCGCCGAGGAAGCGGGCGGTGATGTTGTTGCCGATCAAGCCCCAGTCGGGGTCCCGCTGGGAGACGTCATGCCCGAGCCCGCTCAGCAGCTCGGCGGCGGCGGCCGCGGCGCCTTTGGCGTTGTCGTCGACGGTCGGGGGCATCGCCGCCCGGGGGGCGAGGGTCGACCAGGCGATCTTCAGTTTCCCGGGCGCCATTTTGACGGCCTCGACGAACGGGCGCTCGGGTGGCGGCGGCGCCTCGGGCTCGCGCGAGCCGCCTGAGACGACGTCGAGCCAGAGCGCAGTATCGAGGACCGAGCGGCTGAGGCAGCCTTCGACCGCGAGCCCGCCCCAGCCTTCGAGCTGGGGATCGAGCGGCACGCGGCCGCGGCTCACCTTCAACCCGAACAGACCGCAGGAGGCGGCGGGGATCCGGATCGAGCCGGCGCCGTCGCCGGCCGAGGCGATCGGGACCAGGCCCGCCGCCACCGCCGAGCCCGAACCGCCGCTGGAGCCGCCCGGCGTCCGCTGCGGGTTCCAGGGGTTGCGGGTGACGCCGTAGGTCGCCGACTCGCTGAAGCCGCAGATCGCCATCTCCGGCAGCAGCGTCAGGCCGACGATGATCGCGCCCGCCTCGCGCAGGCGGCGCACCATCTCGGAGTCCGCCTTGGCCGGCTCGCTGAAGCCGTCAGTCCCGTGGGTGTTGACCTCGCCGACGACGTCGACTTCGTCCTTGATCGCCACCGGCACCCCCAGCAACGGCCGCTCCTCCCCCGCCTGCACCCGCGCCTCCGCCTGCTCGGCTTCCAGCAGCGCCTTCTCGGCAAAGACCTTCCGAAACGCGTTCAGCTCCGGGTCGAGCCGCGCGATCCGATCAAGCGATAGCTGCACCAGCTCCTTCGGAGAGAGCTCCCCATTCCGAACCATCTCCGCCTGTTTTGCCGCTCCCGCGAACGCAATCTCGTCCCTATTCATGGCCCCCATCCTATTGGCCAACCAGCCAGGCCCGGTCGAGGGTGCCGGGTGGGGGTGCCTGGGTACTCAGCATGGAGCCGCGCCACCAGGCCCGGGGCGGGAGCCCCAACCGCGATCCTCGCGGCGGAGGTGCTCCCAGGCACCCCCACCCGGCACCCTCGACCCCTAAGCCTTGACCGGCTCGGGCTCCGCCTCCCCGCCCTCGAAGCTGAGATCGGGGAGCAGCCGGTCGAGCCAGCTCGGGAACCACCAGTTCCAGGATCCCATCAGCTTCATCGCCGCCGGGACGAGGATCAGGCGGACCAGGGTGGCGTCGAGTGCGATCGCGACCGCGCAGCCGACGCCCAGCTCCTTGATCGAAGGCACCCCGGTGAGGACGAAGACGGCGAAGACCGAGGTCATGATCAGCGCCGCCGAGGAGATCGTGCGGGCGCTGGTCGAGAGCCCCTCGGCGACGGCCCGCTCGTTGTCGCCGTGGACCATGTAGCGCTCGCGGATCCGCGACATCAGGAAGACCTCGTAGTCCATCGAGAGGCCGAAGACGATGGCGAAGATCAGCGGGATGTTGATCGTGTCCAGCGCCCCCTGGCTTTCGAAGCCGAGAACGCCGTCGAACCAGCCCCACTGGAAGATCGCGACGAGGACGCCGAAGGCCGCCCCGATCGAGAGCAGGTTCATCAGCACCGCCTTCAGCGGCAGGATCAGCGAGCGCAGCATCACCATCAAGACGAGGAAGCTGAGCGAGAGGACGAAGAGGATGATCTTCCACATCGAGCCGCCGACCTGGTCGCGGACGTCGTGGCTGCGGGCGGTCTCGCCGCCGACGTTGACTTCGGCCTGCTGCGCCAGCGCCGAGGCGGGGACGACGGTGTCGCGGAGGCGGTCGACCAGCGCGGTCGCGGCGTCGGACTCGCTGGGCGCACTCGGGGTCGCCTGGACCAGGACGCTGTCGCCAGCGTAGGCCGGAAGCCCGACCCCGCTCACCCCGGCCGTGCCTTCGAGCTCCCGCATGAAGCCGACCACGGCCGCTTTGTCCTCGCCGTCGACCGGGCCGTCGAAGCGGGCGACGACCTGGATCGGGTCGGTGCCGCCGCCGAGCCGGTCGGAGGCGAGTTCGCTGCCGACGCGGACGTCGCTGTCCTTCGGGAACTGGGCGAGCGCTTCGGTTCCGGTCTCGAGCGAGAGCAGCGGGCTGGCGAGGAACAACAGGACCGCCGAGGCGCCGACGATCGCCGTCCACGGCCGCGCCATTACCCGTTCGGTCCAGGCACGCCAGAAGCGGTTTTTCTCCGTCGCGACCTGGGCCGCGGTCTTGCGCCGGTAGAAACGGCGCTGGAAGAAGCGCTCGACCCGGCCGACGATCCCGCCCGGCAGGACCCGGTCGCCGAGCATCGCGATCAGTGCCGGCAGCAGGGTAGTCGCGGTGAGGATCGAGACCGCGACGACGGTCATCGCCCCCAGCGCCATCGAGCGCAGCGCCTGGTTGTCGACCATCCACAGCCCGGCGAGGGAGATGATCACCGCGAGGCCGGAGAAGGTGACGGCGAGGCCCGAGGTCGAGAGCGAGCGCGAGCGCGCCTCCGCTTTCTCGGCGCCCGCTTCGCGCTCCTCGCGGTAGCGGGCGAGGATGAAGAGCGAGTAGTCGACGGCGACACCGATCCCGATCATCGAGGCCATGTTGGTGACGAAGACCGAGGTCTCCAGCTGCAGCGAGAAGAAGTAGATCAGGGCCCCGGTGACCAGGACGCTGACGAAGCCGAGCGCCAGCGGCAGCGCCGCCGCGGCGAGCGAGCCGAAGACGACGAGAAGGATGATCGCGACGATCGGGAACCCGGTTTTCTCCGCCTTTTCGAGGTCTTCCTTGGAGATTTCCTGCATCCCCGCCCAGATCGTCGGCTGCCCAACGAGGTAGGGCGTGACACCGGCGTCGGCGCTGCCCGGCTCGAGGTCTTCGCGCAGGGTCGCCGCGGGATCGATCAGCTCATCCGAGGAGAGGTCGCTGCGCAGCGGCACCAGGACCACGTCCGTGCCCTGCAGTTGCCGCCGCGCCTCTCGCGCCACTTGCGGCGGCAGGACCACGTCGTCGAGCGTCGCCACCTCCTCCTGCACCCGCGCCACCGCCGCGTCCCGCTCCGCCGCACTTGCCCCTGGCGCCGCCTTCAGCACCACCGCAACCCCGTCCGCTTGCGAGCCGAAGTCCTCCTGCAGCGATTCGCTCACCTTCATCGACTGGCTGCCGGGAACGTCAAAACCGCCCCCGGTCAGGTGATCGGTCTGTTTCGAGGCGAACGGCAGCGCGAGAAGAACGATCAGGACCCAGGCCGCGACAACCGAGCGCCGCCGCCGCCCCAAGAACCCCGCCAGTGAACTCATCGCGTCTCGCATAACCGTCTCCCTCGTCGCCGGGTTGTCTTACAAGAAGCCTCCCCCGCGACCGGGAACCAGGTCTGTGAGGCCGGTCACTTCGTGAGCCGCATCACTCGCCGCCATACTTCCTCGCGATGATCGTCGACTGCGCGGCCTACGAGGGGGGACGGCGGCGGCAGGGCACGCTCTCGATGGAGCAGGCCGGGGAGGCGGCGAGCGAGGAGGGGACTTTCGTTTGGCTCGGGGTGGTCGAGCCGAGCGAGGAGGAGTTCAAGGCGGTGGCGGCCGAGTTCGGGCTGCACGAGCTGGCGGTCGAGGACGCGGTGCGGGCGCACCAGCGGCCGAAGGTCGAGGAGTACGGGGAGACCGTGCACGTGGTGGTGAAGACCGCGCGGTACGTCGACCCGAAGGAGGTGATCGAGCTCGGCGAGATCTCGGTCTTCGTCGCCCCTGACTTCGTGATCACGGTGCGGCACGGCAAGGCCGACCTGGCGCCGGTGCGCGAGCGGCTCGAGCAGCGGCCCGACCTGCTGGAGAAAGGGCCGGGCGCGGTCCTCTACGCGATCGCCGACCACGTCGTCGACCGCTACATCGAAGCCGCGCACGGCTTCGACCAGGACGTGCGAGAAGTCGAGCTGCAGGTTTTCGGCGAAGGCCAGAACCCGACCGAGCGGATCTACAAGCTCGAGCGCGAGGTGCTCGAGTTCCAGGCGGCGACGGCGCCGCTGGCCGAAGCGCTGGAAGAGCTATGCAGCCGCAACTACCCGGTCGTCCCCGAGGACCTGCACGAGTACTTCCGCGACGTCGAAGACCACCTGGCCCGGGTCTCGACCAGGATCGAGAACTTCCGCCAGCTGCTCGACAGCGCCCTGGAAGCGAACCTGACCCAGGTCTCGATGCGCCAGAACGAAGACATGCGGAAGATCTCCGCCTGGGTCGCGATCGCCGCGGTGCCGACGATGGTCGCCGGGATCTACGGGATGAATTTCGAGACGATGCCGGAGCTCGAGTGGCGCTACGGCTACCCGACCGTGGTCGCGATCGTCCTCGCGATCTGCCTCCTCCTCTACTGGCGCTTCAAGCGCGCCGGCTGGCTCTAACAGCGCCGGCTGCGGCGGCAGGGCTACTCGGCCCCGAGCAGGTACCGCGCCGAGGTGACGCCGACGGCGAAGGCGCTGGTGGTGTCGCGCGAGGGATCCGAGAGCGCTTGCAGGGCGAAGCCGTCGCCGAGGGCGAAGAGGTAGGAGACGACGTCCTCGGCCGGGTGGCGGAGGCTGAGCACGCCCTCCTCGTTCTTGCTGTTGAGAACCTCCGCCACGTGCGAGCGGGTGCGCTCGAAGAGCTGACCGACCTCGCGCTGGATGTCGGGGTTGCGGCGGCCGGCGCTGAACAGCTCATAGAGGAGGAGGAAGAAGCCCGGTTCGTTCTCGATCACCTCGGTGAGGCTGCTGACCAGGGCCTCGATGACGTCGTCGACGCTCTTTGCCGGCGCCAGCCGCTCGTCGAGGCGTTCGACCCGCAGCTCGCTGTCGCGGCGGACGACCTCGACCAGGAGCCGCTCCTTGGTCCCGAAGTAATAGTGGAGGAGGCCACGGCTGACGCCCGCCTCGCGGGCGACGTGCTCGAAGGTGGAGCCAGCGGCGCCGCGGCGGGCCACGGAGTCCCGCATCGCGTCGACGATCCGCTGCGCCTTGTCGCCGCTCAGCTCCCGCTCTTTGGTGGCCGCCTCCATCCGGCGGTCTTAAGAACCGTTGATGCTCGTCGTGGAGGTGTACTCGAACTCCTCTTCGGCGCCAAAGAGAGCGTCGAGGACAGCCTTGCGCGCCCCCTCGCTGACGGCGAGCGCGATCACCGCGCCAACGATCGCGATCAGCAGCAACCGTCCGATGCCGCCCTTGCGCTTCTTCGGCTTGCTGCGCAGGGACTCGGAAACTTCCTGCAGGCTCTCGGCGGCCTTGCGGAGGTCCTTCTGGACCTTCTTGTCGCTGGTCACCGCCTGCACGGTGCCCTTGCCGTTGCCGGTCGCGCGACCGTAGGCGCTCTTCGCATTCTCGAAGGCGTCTTTCAAGCTTTCGCGCAGGTCTTCGTCTTCGATCAAACGCTGCACGTAGGGGTTTTCCCGGGCCGTCTCGTAGATGTCGCCGGCGCGCGCCGCCTTGGTCTTGCTCATGCCTTCTCCTCAGTGGATTCCGTGGCCGTCACCAGAATAACCCTCTACCCAGAGTGAGCGTGGCCAAGCAGGCCAAGGACGCAGTGAGCGCCGTGTGCTCTGCACACAAGCGAGCGAGGACGCCGGGATGCGCCGGCCACGGTCATTCTGGCCCCACACCGTCGAGGAGCACCCCGTTGTTCCGGAAGTTCGTCTCGGCGTTGTTCAACCCCCGCAGGCGCAGCGGCGCCAGTTCCGGACCAGCCACCCGGTAGCGGCGGATGTAGAGCTCGCCGGCCTTTTCGTAGGCGACTTCGCGAAAATGGGGGCCGAGCAGTCGCTGCGGGGGCGGCGGCGCCTGACCCAGCGAGATGAAGTTCACCTCGCGCACCAGCCAGTCGTAGCCTTCGGAGGGCTTCAACTGGATCGCGCCGTCCGAGGGCTTGTCCTGGAAGGCGCCATCGGTGAGGTACCAGCGCAGCGGCGCCTCGCCGATCACCCAGGTGACCGTCGCCCGCGGCCCTTCGGCCTTCCCCAGGTGGTCGGCGACCGCCCGCCAGTCGGGCCGCTGCAGGTCGGGGTCGGTGCTGGCCCAGATGCAGAAGCCGAGGGAATAGGCGACGAGGGCGACGGCGATCGCGGCTCCAAGGTGCCGGGCCCGCTCCGCCGACAGCGCCACGGCGATGCCGGCCAGCAGCGGCACCACCGCCGGGAAGAGGTTGCGGGCGAGGACGAAGTCCTTGCCGGTGAAGAAGACCGCGAGGAAGAGGGGGATGCCGACGGTGGTTGCCACGACCGCCAGCGGGACAGAGGCGGCGCGGCGCTCGGCGCGGGTGCCGCGCCAGAGCAGGAGGGCGAAGGCAGCGGCGACCAGGACCAACGGCAACAGGGCGGGCCCGACCCGCTCGGCACGACCGATGATGTCGCCGGTCTCACCGACCGCGAAGGTGATCGCCGCTTCGCCGAGCCGGTGGCCGAGACTGAACTTGCCGATCCATTCGGCGTGGCCGTAGGACATCTGGTGGATCGCCAGCGGCGCCAACAGGACGACCGCGAGGGCAACGATCCAGAGCCCGGAGAGGATCGCGCGTCCGCGGCGACGCGCCAGCAGGACGATCTCGGCGATGAGCGGGAAGACGGCGAAGTAGTGGGTGGCGAGGGCCAACGCGGAGAACACCCCCCATGCGACGAAGTCGCGCTTTTCGTCCCGCCGCTCCCCTCTCTCCAGCGCCCGCACGCAATAGAGCAGCGAGAGCGCGCAGAAGAGACCGAGCAGGGCGTAGGCGCGCGCCTCCTGCGAGTACCAGAGCAGCATCGGGTTGAACGCGACCAGCGCCGCCGCGAGGACGCCGGCGCGGGCGCCGCGCAGCTCGCGAGCGATGAGATAGGCGACCGGGATCGTCGCCACCCCGGCAAACGCCGATAGCGAGCGCAGCCCCCACTCGCCGTTCCCGGCCACCTGCGTCCAGATCCAGGCCAACGCGTAGTACAGCGGCGGCGCCGACTCCGAGAAGCCGACCGCGTCCATCGCGTGGCCGAAGCCGACCCGCAGCACCCGGCTGGCGGTGACGACCTCGTCGTGGTGGTAGGGCTGGACGCCGAGGGTGGCGAAGCGCAGCACTGCCCCGAGAAGGGTCAGCCCGGCGACGATCCAGAAGGCGCGGGAGCGGTTGCGCACTAAGAGAGGGCGACGTCGAGGGCTTGGGAGACCTCGTCGACGTAGGCGAACTCGAGGTTGCCGAGCTCGTGCTCGGGGATCTCCGCCACGTCCCCCTCGTTGCGGCCGGGGACGATCACTTTCTTGATCCCTGCCCGCTGCGCCGCCAGCGACTTCTCCTTCAGCCCGCCGATCGGCAGCACCTGCCCGGTCAGCGTCACCTCGCCGGTCATCGCCACGTCGTTGCGGACCGGTCGGCCGCTGACCAGCGAGGAGAGCGCCACCGTCATCGCCACGCCCGCCGAGGGGCCGTCCTTCGGCACCGCCCCCGCCGGCACGTGGACGTGGACGTCGTGTCCGGCGAACCAGTCGCCCTCGACCTCCGGCGCGATCTCGGCGCAGTGGCCGCGCACGTAGGAGAGCGCCGCCTGCGCCGACTCCTTCATCACCTCGCCGAGCTGGCCGGTGATCGTCAGCTTGCCCGAGCCCGGCATCGCCGTCGCCTCGATGAAGAGGACGTCGCCGCCGGTCGGCGTCCAGGCCAGGCCGGTGGCGACACCGGGGTCCTTGGTCCGCCGCCGCTGCTCGGCGAAGACGCGGCGGCGCCCCAGCAGCTCCCGCGCTTTTTTCCCGGAGATCCGGACCTTGCCCTTCGCCTTGCCCTCGGCGACTTCGCGGGCGACTTTGCGGCAGACGGTGCCGATCTGGCGCTCGAGGTTGCGGACCCCGGCCTCGCGCGTGTACTCCTCGACGATCGCGGTCAGGGCCGCGTCGGCGAACTCGATCTGCGAGGGCTTCAGGCCGTTCGCCTCGATCTGCCGCCGAACCAGGTAGCGGCGGGCGATGTGGCGCTTCTCCTCCAGCGTGTAGCCGGCCAGTTCGATCGTCTCCATGCGGTCGAGCAGCGGCCCCGGGATCGTGTCGAGGACGTTGGCGGTGGCGATGAAGACGACGTCGGAGAGGTCGAACTCGAGGTCGAGGTAGTGGTCGCGGAAGCTGTCGTTCTGGGCCGGGTCGAGGACCTCGAGCATCGCCGAGGCGGGGTCGCCGCGGAAGTCGGAGCCCATCTTGTCGATCTCGTCGATCATGAAGACGGGATTGCGGGAGCCGGCGTCGCGCAGGGCGCGGACGATCGTGCCGGGCATGGCGCCGATGTAGGTGCGGCGGTGGCCGCGGATCTCGGCCTCGTCGCGAACGCCGCCGACCGAGATCCGCTCGAACTCGCGCCCCAGCGCCTTCGCGATCGATTTGCCGAGGCTGGTCTTGCCGACCCCGGGCGGGCCGACGAAGCAGAGGATCGGCCCCGGCGAGGAGGGGTTGAGCTTGCGCACCGCCAGGTACTCGAGGATCCGGTCCTTGATCTTCTCGAGGTCATAGTGGTCGGCGTCGAGGACCTTACGGGCGTGCTTCAGGTCGAGGTCGTCCTCGGTCTCAACAGACCATGGAAGCTCGGTCAGCCACTCGAGGTAGGTGCGGATGACGCCGTGCTCGGCCGCGGCGGGCGGCAGTTTCTCCAGCCGCGCGAGCTCCCGCTCGGCGGCTTTCAGCGCCTGCTCCGGCAGCTGCGCCGCCTCGATTTTCTCCCGCAGTTCGTTCGCTTCGGCCTGCTGCTCGTCCTCTTCGCCGAGCTCCTCCTGGATCGCTTTCAGCTGCTGGCGGAGGAAGAACTCGCGCTGTCCTTTCTCCATCTCCGACTGCACCTGCGACTGGATCTGGCTGCCGAGCTGGACCACCTCGAGCTCGCGGGCGAGGATCCGCGAGAGGTGGCGCAGCCGCTTGGCGACGTCGACCTCTTCCAGCAGTTTCTGCTTCTCCTCGGTGCCGATCTTCAGCGCCCCGGCGATCAGGTGGGCGAGCACGGCCGGGTCGTCGATGTTGGCGACCGCCATCTGCAGCTCCTCGGGCAGGTAGGGGATCTGCTCGACGATCTCGGTGAAGGTCCCCTGGACGTTGCGGCTGAGCGCCTCCAGCTCGGCGCTCGGCTCGATCACATCCGGCAGGGCGCTGATCCGGGCCACCATGTAGGGCTGCTCGGCGAGGAAATCTCCCAGCCTCACCCGCTGCATCCCCTGGACGAGGATCCGCAGGGAGCCGTCGGGGACTTTGACCATGCGGGCGACGGCGCCGACGACGCCGACGCCGTAGAGGTCGTCCGGCCCCGGAACCTCGTTCTCGGGATCGCGAGCGGTGACCATCGCCAGCATCCGGTTGGTGCCGAGGACGTCGTCGATCAGGTGGATCGAGCGCTCCTGGCCGACCGCCAGCGGCGCCAGCGTTTCCGGGAAGGTGACGGTGTCGCGCAGCGGCAGGACCGGCAGCGCCTCCGGCAGCGGCTGGTTGGCGCGGAGCGCGTCCTCCGCGTCGAGCGGGGAGTCGACCACTTCGAGGACCGGCGTGCCCTCCATCACTTGCGATCGATCGGCACCCGGCGGGCGCTCTCGTTGGGGTCGCGCAGCGGCAGGTCGATTCGCAGGATCCCCTCTTCGTAGGTGGCGCTGGCGCGCTCGGCGTCGACCTCGACCTGCAGCTCGACGACGCGGCGGAAGTGGCCGGAGGGGATCTCGATCTGCTGGTAGACGCGGCCCTCGGACTCCTGCACGTGGCGCTCGCCGACGATCGCCAGGTGGCGGCCGCTGACCTCGATCCCGACCTCGGAGAGCTCGACCCCGGCGAGGTCGACCTTGACGATCGCCCGCTGCGGTTCGCCGCAGTAGTAGACGTCGACGTTGGGGGAGAAGCCGCTGGCGCGGCGGGTGACGTAGCGGGTGCGGCTCCAGGTGTCGCCCATCACCTGGTCCATCTCGCGGCGCATGCGGGCGAAATCGGCGAAGAGGTCGCGCTGGGGCATCGGGTGAAACTTACCCCGGCTGCGGAGGAAGCGATCAGGCGGTGCGCGAGGCCCAGCGTGGAGCCCGCATCAGCAGCACCGGCTGACGTGGTGGGACGAGGCCCTCTGGTCGGTTCGGCCGGAAGGTGGTGCAAGCCTCGTTCAGCTCCAGGGCGCAGAGGAGATTTTTGCGGAAATAGCAATCCTCACAGGTCGGCGGCTTTGGCTTGCGTGGCACGGCCGGCATGTTTGCATCCGAGCCGGGTAAGCGCGAGGGCCGTTTCCGCAAATCGGCACCTCTTTGAAACAGCTTCGTCACAGCTTCCCTGCGTCTTGCGGGAACCCGGGCGGCCAGCGCTAATATCGAAGGCGATGGAGGGTCATTCCCGGACCGAGAAGCTCTCCGCTTCTCCCCCACTTTTCAAGAGCGACTTCCTCAACTTCTTCTCCCGCGTCCACCCCGCGGTGCCGGCGATCGTCTTCGTCCCGGTGGTGGTGGCGATGGAGTGGATCGGGGCCGATCGCGGCTACGCCGCCTGGCAGCTGGCGCTGCTGACCCTGGCCGGGGTCGGCGTCTGGACCCTGACCGAGTACTGGCTGCACCGGCTCGTCTTCCACTGGGAGCCCGACAACGCCTTCGGCCGCCGCATGCACTTCATCATCCACGGGATCCACCACGACCATCCCAACGACAAGATGCGGCTGGTGATGCCGCCTTCGGTCTCGATCCCGTTGGCGGCGCTCTTCTTCCTCGGCTTCCGGGCGCTCCTCGGCGACGCCGCCTTCCCCCTCTTCGCCGGCTTCCTCGTCGGCTACCTCTTCTACGACTACACGCACTACTACGTGCATCACTTCGTGCCGAAGAACGACTTCACGAAGCGTCTGCGCGAACACCACATGCGGCATCACTTTCAGGACCACAGCTACGGATATGGGGTCTCCTCGCCGCTTTGGGATCACGTCTTCAGGACTTATCCGAAGAAGCGGAGCAAGTACCGCGCTTAGTTGGGGGAGGGTCCGGTGGGGGTCCCTGGGAGCACCTCCGCCGCGAGGAACGTTTATTTGGCTGGCGCCCCCAAGGTCAGTGGCGCGGCTCCATGCTGAGTACCCAGGGACCCCCACCGGACCCTCCTGTCACAAAGGTTCATGCTGTTTCGTCTAGGGGGCATGGACACGAAAAAGAAGAAAGCTTTGGTTGTCGGTGGCGGGCCCGCGGGGTTGACGGCGGCGGGGCGGTTGGCTGAGGGTGGCTTAGAGACGGTGCTGCTGGAGGGCAGCTCTCACCTTGGGGGGAGGGCTGCTTCGGAGTGGCGGGAGGGGTTCTTCCTGAACCAGGGGCCGCATGCGCTTTATGTGGGGGGGCCGGCGCGGCGGGAGCTGGAGGCGATGGGGATCGAGCTGGATTGGTGGCAGCCAGCTTCGGCGGCTTCGGTGTTTCCGCGGGAGGGGAAGGCGAAGCGGACGCTTGGCGGGTCGGCGCAGCTTGGGCGTTGGTTTTTGGGGCTGCAGCGGACCGAACCGGAGGAGCTGGCGGGGATCTCGGCCGCCGAGTGGCTGCGGCGGAGCCTGCGGTCGGAGCGGGCGCGGGCGAGCGCCGAGGCGCTGGTACGAGTGACGACCTTTGTCGCCGACCAGGAGAGCCTCAGCGCCGATGTGGCCGCAACCCAGTTGAAGATCGGGTTGTTGCCTGGTGTCCGGTATCTGCGGGGCGGGTGGCAGTCGCTGGTGGATGCTCTCGCCGCCAAGGCGGAGACGAGCGGCGCGACCTTGCGAACCCGTGTGGCGGCGCGCAGCGTCCAGCGAAGCGCCGATGGCTGGACCGTCGCGCTAGACGAGGAGACGTTGCAGGCCGACCTCCTCGTCGTCGCCGGCGGCGGCCCCGACGCAATGGCGAAGCTTCTCGGCGAGAGGGCACCCACGGCTCCCGGCCCGGCCGCGGAGCTGAGTGTGCTCGACCTGGCGCTGCGGAAGCTGCCGCACCGGTCCCGGCGCTTCGCTCTCGGAGTCGACAAGCCGACCTACCTCTCCAGGCACTCTCCCCCCGACCAGCGGGGCGGCGTCCTCCTCAGCCTTGCGAGCTACGCGCGGGAACCGCGGACGGCGCTGGAGGAGCTGGCGGACACGGTGCAGCCCGGCTGGCGCGAGCAGGTCATCTTCGACCGCTTCCTCCCCCGCATGCCCGCCGTCTCGGCGATCTCGACGCCGGCAAGCGGGGGTCTCGCCGGCCGGCCCGCGGTCGATCGGGGCGACGGCCTCTACCTCGCCGGCGACTGGATCGGGCCGGAAGGGTGGCTGGTCGACTCGGCGATCGCCAGCGGCGCCGCGGCCGCGGCCGCGGCGCTGCGCTCCCAAGTTCCCGTCGCGGCATGAACGGAGACGCCTTCGTCGCCTGCCGCCCGCGGCTGCTGGGCATCGCCTACGGGCTGCTCGGCGAGCTGACCGAGGCCGAAGACGTCGTCCAGGACACCTGGCTGCGCTGGGACCAGGCCGACGGTGACGCTGTCCGCAACCCGGAAGCCTTCCTCGTCACCGTCACCACCCGGCTGGCGCTGGACCGGCTGCGGTCGGCACGGGCGCGGCGGGAGGTCTACGTCGGTCCCTGGCTGCCGGAGCCGCTCGTCACCGAGATGGAGACGCCGGAGACGAAGGCGATCGAGGCGGAGCGGCTGAGCTTGGCGCTGCTCGGCGCGCTGGAGCGGCTGAATCCGGTGGAACGCGCTGTCCTGGTGCTGCGGGACGTCTTCGATCTCGAGTACGCCGAGATCGCCGACATCCTCGAGCGCACGCCGGCCAACGTGCGGCAGATCGCCAAGCGCGCTCGTGACCACGCCGGCGACGCGACCCGGCAGCGGCCGGTGGACGAAGAGGAGCGCCAGCGCCTCGCTGATGCCTTTCTCCTCGCGGCCGTCTCCGGCGACGTCGAGCAGATCCGCGAGCTGCTGGCCGCCGACGCGATCATGTACACGGACGGGGGCGGTGTCGTCACCGCCGCCCGCAAGCCGATCTACGGCGCCGACAAGATCGCCCGCTTCATGGTCGGCGTCCAGCGCAAAGAGGCCTACCCCGACGATCCCGTCTTCACCCGCGTCCGCGTCAACGGCGACCTGGGCGTGCGCATGGACAGCGAAGCCGACGGCTTCCTCAGCATCGTCGCGGTCGAAGTCGCCGACGGGGCGATCCAGAGCATCCGCTTCTTCAACAACCCCGAGCGCTTCCCGGTCGAGCTACCCGCCTCGAGCTGAGCGCAGCGCCAGCTCCAGTTCGAAGCGGGCGTCGGGATCGTCGAGGTCGTCGCCGAGGAGCTCGCGCAGCCGGGCAATCCGGTAGCGGGCGGTCTGCGGGTGGACGTGGAGCTCCGCGGCCATCGCGACGGCATTGCCGTGGTGGCGAACGTAAGCGAGCGCCGTCTCTCGCATGCGCACTTGTGCGCGGGGGGTGAGGCCTTCGAGCGGCGCGAGTCGTCGATCGGCAACGAGGGAAGTGAGTTGGGCGTTGCCGGCGAAAAGGAGGTCGATGAGGTGGTCCTCGGTACGGAAAAGATCGCTGCCTTCGACCACCCCTGTCTCCACCGCGAGGAGGAGACGCCGCGCGAGGTCCCAAGACCTGGCCGCCTGCCCCGGCTCGATGGCGGGTCCGAGGGCGAGGACGGCCCCCGCCGCCAGGCGCCGGATCTGGTCCAACCGTCCTGGCCCCTCCGGGTCGGGGAACAGGACACAGCCGGTCCCTCCGAGGACCGTGACCAGGGCGTCGGCGGGAAGGCGGCCGGCGATCGCGCCGAGGTCGTCGTCAGCGCACGCTGCCGCCGCCAGCTTCACCGGCAACTGCCAGCCGGCCGATTGCGCGAGGGCGGCTAGGTCCGCTGGTTCCGCCGGCGGGTCTCGCAGCAGCAGCACCGCCAGCTCCTGCCGTCGGCGGCGGCGCAGGTCCTCCACCGCCGCCTGTGCCTCTGCGTAGCCCTCGACCGAGTCGGCCGAGAGCTCGTCGATGTAGGCGAAGATCGCCTCCGCCAGCAGGGCCAAGGGCTTGGCCTCCAGTTCCGCCCGTCGGCCCGCCTCCGCGATTCGTCGCCACGCCACCCTGGCTCCGATTCGGTAAGCCGCCTGCAGCGAGTCGAGGGTGCGGCCGACCCGCTGCTCCCCACGTCCCAGCTCGACGTAGACCTCCCGCCCCGGCTCCCTCCCCCGGTCCGGGTCCCGGATCAAGGCGACGAACTGGTGCAGGGCCTCGCTGACCCCGGTGCGGATTCCGCGGCCGAACCGCCCCTCGAGCGGCCGCGCGTACTCGGGAACCTGACGGGCGATCGTCTCGAGGATCTCCTCGGTGATCGCCGGCAGCTCCGGCTCGATCACGTCGGCGATCCGCGAAGGAAGCGCTCGCCATGGCTCAGAATCAACCGTTTTTGGCATCTATCTCACAATTTTAAGTTATGAGACCGGCGTTTCTGCACCAAAAGATCTTCTCCAGCTTCGCCAATCTTCTACCCATGCACGAGATGAGCCGCACCGAGAAGATCGTCAACCTGGGCGCCGTCGTCGTCCCCTTCCTCGCCACGCTGCTGGCGATCGTCCTGCTCTGGAACAGCTGGGTGAGCGCTGCCGACCTAGTGATCGCCGCCGTGATGTACCTGCTGACCGCGGTTGGAATAACGGTCGGCTTCCACCGCCTCCTCACCCACCGTTCCTTTCAGACCTTCAAGCCGATCGAGTACCTGTTCGCGATTCTCGGCTCGATGGCCGTGCAGGGGCCGGTCATCTCCTGGGTCGCCGACCACCGCAAGCACCACGCGCACACCGACGAAGAGGGCGATCCCCACAGCCCCCACGTCAGCCCCGATGGCGGGGTGAAGGGCATGCTCTCCGGCCTCTGGCACGCACACAGCGGCTGGCTGATGTCCTCGCAAGGGCGAGCGGGCTGGAAGAAGTACGCGCCGGATCTTCACGAGGACCGCGGGATGCGAATCATCAGCCGCCAGTTCCCGCTGTTGGTGTTCGCGAGCCTCGCGCTTCCAGCCTTGGCCGGCTTTCTCGTGGCCGGAACTCTGGTGGGTGCACTAACCGGCTTGCTCTGGGGCGGGTTCGTCCGCATCTTCTTCGTCCACCACGTCACCTGGTCGGTCAACTCGGTTTGTCACTTCCTTGGGCATCGCCGCTTTGACACGGAAGACCATTCCACGAATGTTTTCTGGCTGGCGCTTCCGTCGCTGGGAGAGTCATGGCACCACAATCACCATGCCTTCCCCCGCTCCGCCGTCCACGGGCTAAAGCGATGGGAGCCAGATCCCTCGGCGGCAATCATCGCGACGATGGAGAAGCTGGGTTTGGCTCGAAACGTTGTTCGCATCTCACCCGAGCGCCAAGCAGAACGGGCGGCCCAAAACTAGACACATCTCTGAAATTTTCCGTTGACTTCCGTCCTGTCAATGTCACAGTGTGTATGACTCTGAAAGACTCCGGTGCAGCCCCCAGTCTTTAATTTGGATGGAAAGGAACTAGATGCCCCCTACGACCAACCACCTCGACGTCGCCCGCGAGGCTCTGCAGAGAACCGTCCGCGAGCTCGAGGATCAGCTCAAGCAGGCTGAGCAAGCGCTTGCCGCGCTTGGCGGCAAAGCCACCCGCGGTCCAGGCCGCCGCCGCGGCCCCGGTCGCCCGCCCGGCAGCTCCAAAAAAGCGACCGCAAGCGCCGGTGCGCCACGCCGCCGCCGTAAACGCCGTGGCGGCACCCGTGCCGACCAGGCGGTGAAACTGATCGAGGAGAACCCCGGGATCAGCGCCTCCGACGTCGCCAAACAGATGAAAATCAAGCCGAACTACCTGTACCGAGTCCTCGGCGACCTCGAGAAAGAGGGTCGCGTGAAAAAGGACGGGCGTCAGTACCACCCTGCCGGGTAGCTAATCGGTACTCACGGTTACTGAAAAAAGAGGCCGGCTTGCGCCGGCCTCTTTTCATGCCTGATGTCCGTGAGGACTAGACCAATCCGAGCTGACTGACGGCGTCGCGCTCCTCCTGCAACTCCATCACGCTGCGGTCGATCCGCTCGCGCGAGAACTCGGGCACGTCGAGGCCCTGGACGATGCTCCACTCACCGCCGCTACAGGTACAGGGCACACCGCAGACGATGCCCTCGCCGATCCCGTACGAACCGTCGGCGGGGACGGCCATCGAGACCCAGTCGCCGTCGGGGGTGCCGAGCACCCAATCGTGAACGTGGTCGATTGCCGCGTTTGCGGCCGAGGCGGCGCTGGAGGCGCCGCGGGCATCGATGATCTCGGCGCCGCGTTTGGCGACCCGCGGGATGTACTCGTCGGCGATCCAGGCTTCGTCGTCGACCGCGTCCCAGGCACTCTGACCCTCGACTTTCGCGTTGACGAGGTCGGGGTACTGGGTCGGCGAGTGGTTACCCCAGGCGGTCATGTTGGTGACCGCGGAGACCGGCTTGCCGAGCTTGTTGGCGACCTGCGAGATCGCCCGGTTGTGGTCGAGCCGCATCATCGCGGTGAACCGCTCACGCGGGACGTCGGGGGCGTTCGACATCGCGATCAGGCAGTTGGTGTTGGCTGGATTGCCGACCACCAGCACCTTGACGTCGTCGGCGGCGCCGGCGTTGATCGCTTCGCCCTGTGGCTTGAAGATGCCACCGTTGGCCTCGAGCAGATCCGAGCGCTCCATGCCGGGTCCGCGCGGGCGGGCGCCGACCAGGAGGCCGATGTTGCAGCCGTCGAACGCCTGCTTCGGATCGTCGGTGATGTCGATCTTGCTCAGCAGCGGGAAGGCGCAGTCGTCGAGCTCCATCGCGGTGCCCTCGGCCGCTTCGAGCGCCTGGGGTATCTCGAGCAGGCTCAGCTCGACAGGGGTGTCGTCGCCGAGCATCTGACCGCTGGCAATCCGGAACAGCAGCGCGTAACCAATCTGCCCGGCGGCGCCGGTGACGGTGACCTTGACGGGGGTGGTGCTCACTAAATCCTCTCCTCGAGTCGGGGGTTTGGAAGGTTTGGGAAGGCTGTTACGCCATCGCCCGCTGGAGGTTCTCGTCGATCGAGGCGAGGAACTCCTGCGTGGTCTGGTACTCCTGGTCGCCACCCACCAGCAGCGCCAGGTCTTTGGTCATCTTCCCGCTTTCGACGGTCTCGACGCAGACGCGCTCCAGCGTCTCCGCGAACCGCGAGACCTCGGGGGTGTCGTCCATGCGGCCGCGGGCGGCGAGCCCGCGGGTCCAGGCGAAGATCGATGCGATCGGGTTGGTGGAAGTCGGGTTGCCCTGCTGATGCTGGCGGTAGTGACGGGTGACGGTGCCGTGCGCGGCCTCCGCCTCGACGGTTTTCCCATCGGCGCTCATCAACACGCTGGTCATCAGCCCCAGCGAGCCGAAGCCCTGGGCGACGGTGTCGGACTGGACGTCGCCGTCGTAGTTTTTGCACGCCCACACGTAACCGCCCTCCCACTTCAGGGCGGCGGCGACCATGTCATCGATCAAGCGGTGTTCGTAGGTGAGGCCGGCAGCCTCGAACTCCTCTTTGAACTCGGCCTCGTAGATCTCGGCGAAGAGGTCCTTGAAGCGACCGTCGTAGCGCTTGAGGATCGTGTTCTTCGTCGACATGTAGACGGGAAAGCCGCGGTCGAGGCCGTAGCGCATCGAGGCGCGGGCGAACTCCCGAATCGACTCGTCGAGGTTGTACATCGCCATCGAGATGCCGCCGCCGGGGAAGTCGTAGACGTCGAGCTCGACCGGCTCGGAGCCGTCCTTCGGCGTGTAGGTAAGGGTCAGCGTCCCCTCCCCCGGCACCACCAGGTCGGTGGCGCGGTACTGATCGCCAAAGGCGTGGCGGCCGATCACGATCGGCTTCGTCCACCCCGGCACCAGGCGTGGGATGTTGGAGATCACGATCGGCTCGCGGAAGATGACGCCGCCGAGGATGTTGCGGATCGTCCCGTTCGGCGAGCGGTACATCTCCTTCAGGCCGAACTCCTCGACCCGCGCCTCGTCGGGGGTGATCGTCGCGCACTTGACACCGACCCCGTGGCGCTTGATCGCTTCCGCCGCCTCGACCGTGATCTTGTCCTCGTTCGCGTCGCGGCTCTCGATCCCGAGGTCGAAATAGATCAGCTCAAGGTCGAGGTAGGGCAGGATCAGCTGCTCTTTGATGAACGACCAGATGATCCGGGTCATCTCGTCGCCGTCGAGCTCGACGACAGGTTTCTCGACCTTGATCTTGGCCACGAGGCGCGATGCTATCTAGGTGGCGCCCTGGCTGACCGGCCAGGGCATGCGACAATCAGCCCCGGATGGCAACCGTCGAACGATCGACCTTCGGCAACCACGAGGTGGTCAACCAACCGCCGCCGCTGGTCGACTACAACGTCTTCGAGAGCGACGCCGTCCTGGTCGAGGCGGTGAAACGAGAGGGCGCCGAGTGGGACCGGGAGCGGATCGCCGCTGCCGGCGAGTACGCCGGCAGCGGAGCGGCTCAGGAACTCGGCCGGCTCGCGAACGAGAACGGGCCGAAGCTGAAGACCCACGACCGCTACGGCAACCGGGTGGACGTACCCGAGTTCCATCCCGCCTGGCACGAGCTGATGGGCGTCGGCGTCGGCTTCGAGCTTCACTCCTCTCCCTGGAAGGACCCGCGGCCGGGCGCCCACGTCGCCCGCGGCGCCGCCTTTATGTGCATGTCGCAGGCTGAGGCCGGGATCGGCTGCCCGATCTCGATGACCTACTCGGTGATCCCGGCCCTGCGAACGCAGCCGGAGCTGGCCGCCGAGTGGGAGCCGCGCTTCCTCTCTTCCACTTATGACCCCGCGAACGCGCCGGCGTCCGAGAAGGCGGGAGCGCTGGCCGGGATGGGGATGACCGAGAAGCAGGGCGGCACCGACGTCCGCGCCAACACGACGCTCGCCCGCCCGGTGAACGGCGGCGGCCCCGGCGCCGAGTACGAGCTGACCGGCCACAAGTGGTTCATGTCGGCGCCCCAGTGCGACGCCTTCCTCGTCCTCGCCCAGGCCGACGGCGGCATCTCCTGCTTCCTCTTCCCCAGGTGGACCCCCGATGGTGTCCGCAACCGCTTCCGCCTGCAGCGCTTCAAGGACAAGCTCGGCAACCGCTCCAACGCCTCCAGCGAGATCGAGTTCGACGCCGCCTCGGCCTGGCTCGTCGGCGAGGAGGGGGGCGGGGTGAGGACGATCATCGAGATGGTCAACCACACCCGCCTCGACTGCGTGCTCGGCGGCGCCACCGGAATGCGCGCCGGCGTCGCCCAGGCGATCCACCACACGACTCACCGCTCGGTCTTCGGCCGCGAGCTGGTCGAGCAGCCGCTGATGCGGAACGTCCTCGCCGACCTCGCGATCGAGTCGGAGGCGGCGACGATCTCGGCATTGCGGCTGGCGCGCGCCTACGACGAAGCGATCGCCGGCGACGAAGAGGCCCAGAACCTGAAGCGGATCGCCAACGCCGTCCTCAAGTACTGGATCTGCAAGCGCGCCGTGGTCCACGCCGGCGAGGCGCTCGAGTGCCTCGGCGGCAACGGCTACGTCGAGGAGTCGGGGATGCCCCGCCTCTTCCGCGAGAGCCCGCTCAACTCGATCTGGGAGGGATCCGGCAACGTCCAGTGCCTCGACGTCCTGCGGGCGATGGTGAAGTCGCCCGCCGCGCTAGAGGCCTTCTTTGCCGAGGTCGAGGAGGGCGCCGTCGCCGAGCCGCGCCTCCAGTCCTTCACCGCCTCCCTCCGCGAGGAGCTCCCCGGCGACCTGGAGACGATCGAGTCCCGGGCCCGCCGCCTGGTCGAGAAGATGGCCCTCGCCCTTCAAGCCTCCCTCCTCGTCCGCTACGGCGACGAAGCCACCGCCGACGCCTTCTGCGCCTCCCGCCTCTCCGGCAACTGGGGCCAGGCCTTCGGCACCCTCCCGGCAGGGACCGACTTCGGTCGGATCATCGAGCGGCACCGCGCGACTGTCTAGCTCACCAGGTTCCGAGCTGACTCCGGCGCTGGTCCAGAAGCCGAGCGACGCGATCCATCACCTGACGCGGTTCCCGTTCAAGACGATGACCCGTGACGCGAGTCAGCTCGATGCCGGCCAGCTTCAGGTCCTCGTCGCGCTGCCGGTCTTCCTCGAACGGCTCGTGCGCACCATGCGTCGCGTAAACGTCGAGTTCGACCGCGAACCGCAGCTCCGGCCAGTAGACGTCGAGCTCGTAGCCGGCGACATTGAAGCCGGTCACGGGCCGCGGCTGCCCACCCGCCTCGAGGAGCCGCAGGAACTCCCGCTCCAGCTCCGAGCGGGTGAAGCGCGGCGGCTCATAGACGGCCATGGCGCGTTCGAGCGGCAATACGCCCCGGTGGCCGCCATTCCGAGCAAGGACAGAGCGGAACTCGGCGAGGTCGAAGACCTCCAGCTCCTCGGAGCGCCGAATGAGTCGGCGCAAGGTTCGGAATCGCACCCCCGCCGCGAGGTCGAGCGCGGTCCGAGCGACAGAGGTGACCGGAATGCGCCCCTCCAGACCCCTGTCGGCATCGGTGAGGGTCCGCGAGTGGTGGATGCGAATGCCATCCCGCCGCCTTCGCGGAACCGGCGTCGTCACATGAATCGGGACTGGTCGAGTTGAGAGGAGGCCCAGCAGCCACCCAGCCGAGTAGTGGCTCAACAGTGCATCAGGACCTGATGCCAGCACTGCCGCCAAGCATCGTCCCTCCAGCGAAAGATTCGTATGCCCCACCGCGAAGACCCCTTGATGGAGTCGATGAAGCCGCCCATTCCCCACCGCCCGTCGAACCGAGGAGTGGGAGTAACCAAGCCGTTTGAGCTGGCGAATCGAGACAACTCCATGCTGTCGCCGAGCTAGAACCGCCAATTCCCGTCCCCGCGGCAGAGGTTTTGTGCCCATAGCGGCAATAAGCTCTGCCGCCGGGGAACTCTCCCCCCTTCTAGCCGGAAGTCGTAGCGTCCCGAAGCGCTCGCCCGACCTGCTCGATCGTGATCACGCCGCTGAGGCGGCCTTCGGCGTCTACCGCCATCAGGGCGCCGAGGCGGCGGAGGTTTTGGTTGGCGAGGAGGGAGTCGAGGGGGGCGTCGTCGCGGACGAAGAGGCCGATGTCGTGGTCGACGTATTCGGAGACGTGGGAGTTGGCCCGGGAGATCTCGGGGACCTCGTCGGCACGATCGCGCTCGATCAGGCCGAGGAAGCGGCGGCCGGCGTCAACGACGGGAAACCAGGGCCAGCGGTAGCGGAGGAAGTACTCGTCGAGCGCCCGTTCGACGCTGAGGTCGCCGGGGATCGTCACCGGCTCGCGGTCCATCACGTCGGCAACGCGGACGTCGCCGATGCGGTCGGTCAGCGCCGTCTGCATCGCGGCGCCGCGGGCGGAGCCGTTGATCACCATTCCGATCAGCGCCAGCCAGATCCCCCCGAACGTGTTGCCGCTGAAGGCCCACGCAATACCAAGGCCGATGAAGAGGTAACCGAAGACGCGCCCCAGATTGGCGGCGAAGCGGGTGGCCGAGTTGCGGTTGCCGGAGCGGTACCAGGCAAGCGCTTTGGCGACGCGGCCGCCGTCCATCGGATAGGCCGGCAGCAAGTTGAAGACGAGGACGAGGATGTTGATCGTCACCAGCCAGGCGACCAGCGCCATCAGCCCGGAGACGTCGGAGCGGGATTCGAGCACCACCGCCTCCCAGAATCCGGAGGGGCCTGCCGCCAGGGTGCCGATCCCCGCCAGCACGATCGCGATCGCCGCCGTCACCGCTGGCCCCGCCAGCGCCACCTTCAGCTCGGTACCGGGGGAGTCGGCTTCGCGATCCATCCGCGCCATGCCGCCGAAGATCCAGAGTTGGATGCTGGAGATGCCAATCCCGTTGCGCATCGCCACCACGGCGTGCCCGAACTCGTGCAGGAGGATCGAGCCGAAGAAGCCGATGGCGCTGAGCAGTGCCAGCAGGAACGGCCCGCTGCCGGATTCGCCCAGCAGGTCTTCGAAGAAGTTGGTCATGTAGAGGATGACCACGAAGAGGACGAGGAACCACGACCAGTCGACCGTGACCTTGATCCCGCGGAAGTGGAAGAGGGTGATCGACCCACCGCCGAACATCTGCCCATGGTAAGCGGCTAGCTTCTTCTCCGATGTCAGGCGAAGCGATTTGGCTGCGGGAGCGGCTCGAGGAACTGGAGCGGATCGAGCGCCCGTCCGCCTCCGACGGTGAGCGCCAGGCGGCCGAGTGGCTCGTCGCGCAGTTCGCCGAGCTGGGCGCGGAGGCCCGGATCGAGCCCGAGGATGCGCACGGGACCTACTGGTGGCCGCTCGGGATCGGCGCCGGGCTGGGGGCGCTCGGCGCGGTCGCGGCGCTGCGCGGCCGGCGCCTCTTGGGCACCCTGCTCGGGCTCGTCGGCGGGGCCGGGATGGCCGACGACTTTCCCCCGGGCGAACGCCGCCTTCGCCGCTTCCTCCCCAGGCGCACCACCTACAACGTCGTCTGCGAGCTCGGCGACCCGACCGCCGAGCGCACCGTCATCCTCATTGCCCATCACGACGCCGCCCACTCCGGCCTCGTCTTCCACCCCGCGATCCCGGAGCTCGCCGCCCGCCTGGGCCTGACCGAGAAGACCGACACCAGCCCGCCGCTGATGGCGCCGGTGGTCGGCGGACCGGTGCTGGCGGCGCTCGGCGCGGCAACCGGCAGCAAGCTTCTCTCCAAGATCGGCCTCTTCCTCGGCCTCGGCTCGATCGCGGCGATGACCGACATCGGCCTGCGCAAGTCGGTGCCGGCAGCAAACGATAACGGGACCGCGGTCGTGGCGCTGCTCGAGCTCGCCCGCCGCTTCCTCGCCGATCCTCCGCAGGGGATCCGGGTCGTCCTCCTCTCCACCGGCTCGGAGGAGTCCTTCAGCGAGGGGATCAAAGCGTTCGGCGAGCGTCACTTCGACTCGCTGCCCCGCGAGAGCACCTTCTTCCTCTGCCTGGAGACGCTCGGCGCCACCCACCTGCTGGCGCTGCGCGGCGAGGGCTTCCTGAAGATGCGCGACTACCCGCCACGGGCGCTGGCCTTCGTCGAGCGCGTCGCCGGCGAGCTGGGGATCTGGCTCTACCCCAACCTCCGCACCTACAACGGCACCGACGGCCTCGAGCCGGCAGCCGCCGGTTACGAGACGGTCGCCCTCTGCAGCTGCACCGACCACAAGCAGCCGGGCCGCTACCACTGGCCCAACGACGTCGCGGCCAACGTCGACTTCTCAACTCTCCAAAGAGCGATTGCCCTCTCCGACGAGCTAGTCCGCCGTCTCGGCAAGCACTGGTTGTAGCCACTGAGCGGCCCAGGTGGGAGGCGGGGTGCCCCTCCCCGGACAACAGCGGGGAGGGTCCGGGGAGGGGCACCCCGCCTCCCCCCACCGCCAAACGTGACGAATTGCAAAGTGACGAATCCCGACTACGCAATCGGGATTCTCCGCTATAGCATCCGCGCCCGTGCCATCCCATGACGTACTCGTAATCGGGGCCGGGCTCGCCGGCCAGCGGGCCGCCCTCGCCGCCGCCGAGGAAGGCGTGTCGGTCGGGATCATCTCCAAGGTTCACCCGGTCCGCTCTCATTCCAACGCCGCCCAGGGCGGCATCAACGCCGCGCTCAACCCTGGCGACTCCTGGGAGTCCCACGCCTTCGACACGATCAAGGGCTCCGACTACCTCGGCGACCAGGACGCGGTCGAAATCATGACCCGCGAGGCGCCGGAGGAAATCCTCCACCTCGAGCACCTCGGCGTCACCTTCCACCGCAACGAGGAAGGGAAACTCGGCACCCGCGCCTTCGGCGGCGCCTCTGCCGCCCGCACCTACTACGTGGCCGACATCACCGGCCAGGCGATCATGCACGTGCTCTACGAGCAGCTGATGAAGTACTCCGAGCAGATCGCCCGCTACGAGGAGTGGTTCTGCAGCTCGCTGGCGATCGACGAGAACGGCGAGTGCTGCGGCGTCGTCACCCGCAACGTCGCCGACGGCTCGATGGAGCTGTTCCAGGCGAAGTCGGTGATTCTCTGCACCGGCGGCAACGGGATGGTCTGGAAACCGTCGACCAACGCCCTGATCTGCACCGGCGACGGGATCGCGATGGCCTACCGGGCCGGGGCGAAGCTGATGGACATGGAGATGATCCAGTACCACCCGACGACGCTGGCGGGCAAGGGCTTCCTGATCACCGAGGGCGCCCGCGGCGAGGGCGCCCACCTGCTCAACGCCAAGGGCGAACGCTTCATGGAGAAGTACGCGCCGAACAAGATGGAGCTGGCCTCGCGCGACGTCGTCTCCCGCGCCGAGCAGACCGAGATCAACGAGGGCCGCGGCTTCCCGGACGGGACCGTCGCGCTCGACATCACCGTCGTCCCGAAAAAGCGGGTGCACGAGGCGCTGCGCGAGATCGTCCTCGTCGGCCGCGACTTCGCCGGCGTCGACATCACCCGCGAACCGATCCACATCAAGCCGGGCAACCACTACACGATGGGCGGGGTCAAGACCGACGTCGACGGCCGCACCGACATCCCCGGCCTCTACAGCGCCGGCGAGACCGCCTGCGTCTCCGTCCATGGCGGCAACCGCCTCGGCGCCAACTCCCTGCTGGACACCCTGATCTTCGGCAAGCGCAGCGGCCGCGACGCCGCCGCCCGCGCCAAGCGGATCGACTACGCCCGCGCCTCCAAGCAGGTACTCGAGGACGAGGAGAACCTCGTCGCCGACATCATCGGCCGCGAGAAGGGCTCCGGGCGCCGCATCTCCGAGATCAAGCTCGAGCTGGGCCAGACGATGGACGCCAAAGTCGCGGTCTTCCGCGACGAGGCCGGGATCACCGAAGCGCTGGAGACGGTCCGCCGGCTGAAGGAGGAGGCGAAGACCGCCTACATCGACGACCACGGCAGCGTCTTCAACCAGGACTTGATTGCCGCGATAGAGCTGGGGTACATGCTCGACAACGCCGAGTGCACCTGCGTCGCGGCGCTCGAGCGCAAGGAGAGCCGGGGCGCCCAGTACCGCACCGACTTCCCGGAGCGCAACGACGAGGAGTGGCTCAAACACATCGACCTCGAGCGGACCGATGACGGTCCCGAGATCTCCTACTCCGAGGTCACGATCACCCAGTGGGAACCGCAAGAGAGGACCTACTAATGGCCGATTACACGATCAAAGTCCGGCGGTTCCAGCCCGAGAGCGGCGAGGGCCCCTACTGGGAGGAGTTCAACGTCGACCTCGATCCCTCGCTCTCGGTCCTCGACGGGCTGCTGCAGGCGAAGGACCGCGAGGACGGCTCGCTCGCCGTCCGCTGCTCCTGCCGCGCCGCGATCTGCGGCTCCTGCGGGATGAAGATCAACGGCCAGTCCGGGCTCGGCTGCAAGACCCAGATCGGCGAGGCGCAGGAGCTGGCCGACAAGCAGGCGAGCGCCACCGGCAAGGGCGGCGAGGGCAACTCGATCGTGATCGAGCCGATGGGGAACATGCCCGTGATCAAGGACCTGATCACCGACATGGAGTCGACGCACTGGACGAAGATCCGCCGCGTCACCCCCTGGCTGCTGCCGCACGGCGAGCCGCCCGAGCGCGAGTACATCGTCGAGCCGGAGTCGATGATCGACATCACCCAGTCGATGGCCTGCATCCAGTGCGGCGCCTGCGTCTCCTCCTGCCTCTCGATGGAAGCCGACCCCGGCTTCATCGGCCCGGCGGCGCTGGCCAAGGCCTACCGCTTCGTCGGCGACCCGCGCGACGCCGAGACCCACGAGCGCCTGCATGACCTCGCTAACGACCCGCACGGGATCTACGACTGCACCCACTGCTTCAGCTGCATCGACGCCTGCCCGAAGGGCGTGGCGCCGATGGACCAGATCATGCGCCTGCGCCGCAAGGCCGGCGAAGAGGGGATCGACGACCCCAACAGCGGCCACGACCACGAGATCGCCTTCGTCAAGATCATCGAGAAGAAGGGGACGCTGGACGAGTCGCTGCTGCTGCAGGAGTCTTTCGCGCCGGGCTTCAAGGGCAAGCTGAAACCGAACAAACGGGCGATCCGGGAAATGCTCGGCTCGATCCCGACGGCGATCCGCGGGATCAAAACCGGCAAGATGCGCTCGCTGCACAAGCTGATCCCTGGCGTCCACAAGAAGCTCCCCGACCAGGACGACGTGAAAGCGATCTACGCCCACGCCGAGGAGCACAGCGAGGAATTCAACCTCTACATCAAGGGCGAGGAGGGCGAGCTCGCCGAGGAGAACGTCGAGAAGGGCATCGAGCGCTCGACCGACCCGGACACGGCCCAGGAGGTCAAAAATGGCTGAGAACATCAAGGTCGCCTACTGGCCCGGCTGCGTCTCCCGCGGCTTCACCCCGGAGCTGCACGGCTCGATGGCGCTGGTCGCCGAGAAGCTCGGCTGGGAGCTGGTCGAACTCGACCGCGCCAACTGCTGCGGCGCCGGCGTCATTGCCGAGCACAACCAGGAGCTCGCCGACACCCTCAACGCGCGGACCTTCGCCCTGGCCCAGCAGACCGGGCTCTCGATGATGAACATCTGCTCGACCTGCCAGGGCGCGCAGTCAGAGTGCCAGCAGCGGCTCGACGCCGACTCCGCCTACCGCGCCCACATCAACGAGACGCTCTCCGGCCAGGGCCTCTCCTACGACAAGGACGCGAACGGCTTCACCAACAAAAACTTCCTCTGGCTGCTGGTCGAGGACTACGGGCTCGACCGCCTGCGCGAGCAGGTCGTGCGCCCGCTCAGCGGCCTCCGCGTCGGCCCCTTCTACGGCTGCTACATCGTGCGGCCGAAGGAACGGCTCGGCTACAACGACTACCCGGACCGCGACGTCTACCTCGAGCAGGTGATCGAGGCGCTCGGCGGCCAGGTGGTCGAGTACGACGGCGCCCGCAAGTGCTGCGGCTTCCCGGTGATCACGATGGCCCGCGAGACCTCGCTGCGCCAGGCCGGCACCCACGTCGGCGACGCGATCGACGCCGGCGCCGACTGCCTCGTCACCCCCTGCCCGCTCTGCCACCTCAACCTCGACCTGCAGCAGCCGGAGGCGGCCAAGGTCGTCAACCGCGACCTCGGCCTCGCCGTCCTCCACCTGCCGCAGCTCGTCGGCCTCGCCCTCGGCGCCGAGCCGAGCGAGCTGGGGATGGGCAAGCACATCGCCTCGACCCGCTGGGTCGAAGAGCGCCTCACCGCCGGCGCCGCGGCTTAGCCGCCGCTGAGTCCCACCCGCCGGGCCAGCCACCTCGCGCCGACGGTGTCGGTGAGGCCGTGGGCGACGATCGAAGTGATGATCGCGATCGCGGCGACGTCGAAGATCAGATCCTTGCCGTCGACGCTTGATTTGAAGACGAAGAGGGCGAAGAGCATCGAGGCGACGCCCTTGGGGCCGAACCAGGCCATGAACAGCTTCTCCGACTGCGGGATCCCGGTCCGCAGGAAGGAGAGCATCACCGCCACGGGCCGGGCGACGAGCAGGGCGAAGAGGACGAAGAGGACCAGCGGCGGCACGTCGTAGTGGAAGCCGGTGGCGTAGATGAGACCGCCGAAGACGAAGAAGGTCAGCACCTGGAGGATCGCGCTCGCGTTCTCGGCGAACTCCTCGAACCCCTGCGGCACTTCGCGCTCGCTCGCCCCCATCGCGATCCCGCAGACGAAGGCGGCGATCAGCCCGTTGCCGATCGTCACTTCGGCGAGGCCGAAGGCGAAGAGGGCGAAGCCAACCGCGTAGATCCCCTCGAAGCGGGGGGTGATGCCGCCGCTGGGCAGGACGTGGTGCAAGCGCCCCGCCCCGACGCCGAGCGCGATCCCGATCGCCGCTCCGACGGCGGCCTCGCCGACCAGCATCAGCGCTTCGGCGCCGGCGTCGCCGCCGGGCGAGGCGAGGACGAGGAAGAAGAGGACGAACGGCAGGGCCAGCCCGTCGTTGAGGCCGGACTCGAGGTTGAGCGTGTGGCGGACCTTGCTCGGGACCAGGCGCGAGGTGACGACGGCCGAGGTGACGACCGGGTCGGTGGGCGAGAGCACCGCCGCCAGCAGAAACGCCTCCGCCCAACTGAGGTCCGGGAAGAGCAGCTTGGCCGCCAGGGCCAGCAGCCCCATCGTGATCGGCATCGCGATCACCAGCGCCCGCGCGGTCGGCCCCCAGTGACTGCGCAGCAGCTCCCGCTCGACGAACATCCCGTCGGAGAAGAGGGTGAGGATCAGAGCCAGCTCGACCAGCTCCACCACCGCTTCATCGGTGGCGTCGACGTCGACCACCCCGGCGAGGGCGAGGGCGAGGCCGAGAACGACCGAAAGGACCGACGCGGAGAGAACCGTCCCCTTCATCACCCCCGAGAGGGCGGCGACGATTGCGAGGAGGCCCCCAAACAGCAGCAGGGCCTCGGCGAAGGTGATTCCCACGCTAGCTCTGGTTGCCCAGGAGACCGCGCTCGGCCAGCAGCTCCGCCACCTGGACGGCGTTGGTGGCGGCGCCCTTGCGCAGGTTGTCGCCGACGATCCAGAGGTTGAGGGTGCGCTCCTGGCTGGGGTCGCGGCGGATGCGGCCGACGAAGACGTCGTCGTCGCCGGCGGCGGCGAGGGCGGTCGGGTAGCCGCCGCTGGCGGGGTCGTCGATGACCTGGACGCCGGTCGCCTCCGCGAGCAGCTCGCGGCACTCCTCCGGCGAGAGGTCCTCGCGGGTGCGGACGTTGACGGACTCGGAGTGGCCGGCGATCACCGGCACCCGGGCGCAGGTAACGGAGATCCCGACCTCCTCGCCGAAGCCGAGGATCTTGCGGGTCTCCGCCATCACCTTGCGCTCCTCGGTCGTGTAGTCGTCGCCGTCCTTGAAGACCTCGACCTGGGGGAGGACGTTGAAGGCGATCTGGTGCGGGTAGATCTGCGGCGCCGGCGGCTCCTGGCCGTGGAGGACGGCGTGGGACTGGTCGCGCAGCTCTTCGATCGCCCGCTGGCCGGTGCCGGAGACCGCCTGGTAGGTGGAGATGACCAGGCGCTCGAGCCCGACGGCGCGGTGGATCGGCGCCAGCGCCATCATCATCACCATCGTCGTGCAGTTGGGGTTGGCGACGATGCCCTTGTGGCCCGCGGCCGCATCGGGGTTGACGCCGGCGACGACCAGCGGCACGTCCTCGTGCATGCGCCAGAAGCTGGTGTTGTCGACGACGACGGCGCCGGCCTCGACGAAGCGCGGCGCCCACTCGGAGCTGACCGAACCGCCAGCGGAGGAGAGGATCACGTCGAGGCCCTGGATCGTCTCGTCGTTCAGCGGCCGCACCTCGAGTTCGCCGCCCTGCCACTCGATCCTCTTGCCGGCCGAGCGCTCGGAGGCGAACGGGATCACCTCGGCGCTGGGGAACTGCCGTTCGGCGAGCACGTCGAGGATCGTCGAGCCGACCGCCCCGGTCGCGCCCAGTACGCCAACTTTGTAGCCGTCGCTCATCCGCGCCTCCGCGGGCTCAGCCGGCGACCGTCGGCCGGTGGCCGGGGCCGGTCGGGTCTTCGGGCTGGACGGCGTCCTCGCCGAGATCGAAGGCCTTGTGGAGGACGTTGACCGCTTCAGCGACGCGGTCGGCGGCGATGACGCACGAGATCTTGATCGGCGAGGTGGAGATCATCTCGATGTTGATCCGCTCCTCGCCGAGGACCTGGAAGACCTTGGCGGCGACGCCGGGGTGCGAGCGCATGCCGGCGCCGACGATCGAGACCTTGCCGATCTGCTCGTCGGTTAGGACCTCGAGCGAGACGTCGCCGAGGGCGGCGATCGTGTCCTTCGCGGTCGTCAGGTCGGCGCGGTCGACGGTGAAGGAGAGGTCGGCGAGCTTGTCGTCGCCCACCGGCTCGTTCTGGATGATCACGTCGACGTTGACGTTGGCGTCGGCGAGGGCGCCGAAGACGCGGCCGGCCACTCCGGGCTCGTCGCGCAGGCCGGTCAGGGTGACCCGCGCCTCGGAGTCGGAATGGGTGACTGCGGTTACGAAAGGGTTCTCCATCGTCTCTTCCTCTGAGACGACGAGGGTACCGGGACCGTCCTCGAAGCTGCTGCGGCAGTGGATCCGCACCCCGTGGTTCCGCGCGTACTCGACCGAGCGCAGCTGCAGGACCCCGGCGCCGGAGGCCGACATCTCGAGCATCTCCTCGAAGGAGACGCGGTTTAGCTTGTGGGCGTCGGGGACGATCCGCGGGTCGGCGCTGTAGACGCCGGAGACGTCGGTGTAGATCTCGCAGACGCTGGCGCGGAGCGCCGCCGCCAGCGCCACCGCAGTGGTGTCGGAGCCGCCGCGGCCGAGCGTGGTGACGTCGCGACTGTCGGTGGATACGCCCTGGAAACCGGCGACGAGGACGATCCGGTCCTGCTGCAGGGCCTCGGAGATGCGGTCGGCACGGACGTCGATGATCCGCGCCTTGGTGTGGGAGGAGTCGGTGACGATCCCGGCCTGGGAGCCGGTCAGCGAGATCGCCTCGTGTCCCATGTCGTGGATCGCCATCGCCGCCAGGGCGCATGAGATCCGCTCACCGGTCGAGAGCAGCATGTCCATCTCGCGGGCGACCGGCCGCTCGGAGATCTCGTGCGCTTGCTCGACCAGTTCGTCGGTGGTCTTGCCGCGGGCCGAGAGCACGGCGACGACGCGGTTGCCCGCCTCGCGAGCAGCGACGATCCGCCCTGCGGCGCGCTTGATCTGCTCGGCGCCGGCAACGGAAGTGCCGCCGAACTTCATCACGACGATGTCGGAACCATCCCCAGTCATGGAGAGCTGAGGATAGTCGGAGACCGCGCCAGGCAACGCCCGGCAAAAGACCTACTCGGCCGCGCCCCCGAGGTTGCCGAGCATCGCCTGTTCGGCCATCCGGATCAGCCCCAGGCCGCTGTGCGGCCGCATGTCGCTGCTCCGCACCCGCACGTGCGAGCCGTGCGGACCCACCACCTCGACGATCGTGCAGACGTCGCCGATTTCGCAGTCGTCGCCGTAGTCGTTCTCGATCGCCTCCATCTGTTCAGCCACGACCCGGCCGACCTTGCTCTGGTCAAGCGACATCTCGGACCCCTTCCTGACTGGTTGCCGTTCGAATTCGGAAGCGTTGACCATAAGTGATGAAGACCACACCTGCAGATATATCAATTCGATATATAGTGGCGATAGATGGAGCAGCTGAACGCCACCGCCTACGTGATCCTTGGCTTCGTCCGCAATGAACCGCGCTCCGGGTACGAGATCAAAGCGCTGGTCGACAACTCGACCCGGTTCTTCTGGGCGGCCAGCTACGGACAGATCTATCCCGAGCTGAAACGGCTCTCCGAAGCGGGATTGATCGCCGGCAAGGACGTCCCTACGGGGGGTCGCAAGCGGACGGTCTATGAGATCACCGCGGACGGCGAGGAGGAGCTGCGGGCCTGGTTGCGACAGCCGCCGCAGACCTTCGAGATGCGCGACGAAGGGCTGCTGAAGCTGTTCTTCGCCAACGCGCTGCCGCGCGAGGAGGCAGTAGAGATCTTGCGCTCGATGAAGGCGCAGCGGCTCGCGATCAACGAGCGGCTGCGGGCGATCGAGCAGCTGAAAGGTGAGATCGAGGACCCGTTCCCGATGATCGTCTTGCGGGGCGGGCTCGAGTTCACGGAATGGTTCGCCGAATGGTGCGAGCGGATGGAGGCGCAGCTCCTCGATGCCGCTCTCGAGGAAAGGAGCAAGTGATGTTCGACTCCCTGGCAAGGCTCGCGAACAGCAGGGCCAAGCGGATCGGCCTGCTGGCGATCGTCTTCTTCCTGGTTGCCGGCGCGGTCGGCGGCTCGGTCGCCGACCGGCTCGACCCCTACGGCGCCGACGACCCCGATACGGAGACGGTGCAGGCGCAGGAACGGCTCGAGGACGCCGGGCTGCGGGTGCCGGCGGTGATCGCCGTGGTCGAAGACGCTCCCGTCGCGAACCCCGCGACCAAGCAGCGCGTCGTCGCGCTCGAACGCGAGATCCGGCAACGCTCCGACGTCGCCTCGGTCAGCGGCTACTACGGCACTCGCTCCCCCGCCTTCGTCTCCCGCGACGGCGACGCCACCTACTTCGCGGTGGCGCTGAAGGCGACCGAAGACAAGGAGCTGCAGGAAGTGGGCGCCGACATCGCCGAGGAGCTCGCCGAGGAGCCCGGGGTCGTGGTCGGCGGCTTCGCGGTGGCCCAGGAGCAGGTCAACTCACAGGTCGAGGAAGATTTGAAAAAGGCCGAGATGCTCGCCTTCCCGCTGCTCTTCCTGCTCTCGCTGCTCTTCTTCCGCAGCCTAGTCGCCTCGGTGCTGCCGCTGATGATCGGTGGCCTGGCGATCGTCGGCACCTTCCTGATCCTGCGGATCGCCAGCGAATTCGGCTCGATCTCGATCTTCGCGCTGAACCTGACGACCGCGCTCGGGCTCGGGCTGGCGATCGACTACAGCCTCTTCATCGTCTCCCGCTACCGCGAGGAGATCGCCAAGAGCGGGCCGGGCCTGGAGGCTATGCGCCGGGTGCTGGCGACCGCCGGGCGCACCGTCTTCTTCTCCTCGCTGACGGTGGCGGCGGCGCTGGCCTCGCTGCTCGTCTTCCCGCAGCGCTTCCTCTACTCGATGGGCCTCGGCGGCTCCCTGGTGGCGCTGTTCGCGGCGCTGATCTCGCTGACCGTGCTGCCGGCGGTGCTGACCCTGCTGGGAACGCGGGTCAACGCCGGCGCGCCGAAGTTCCTGCAGCGGCGGGCTGAGGCCGACGCGCGGCCGGCCCACGCGGGCTTCTGGTACCGGCTCTCCCGCTTCGTGATGCGGCGCCCGGTCCCGGTGGCGACCCTCAGCGCCCTCTTCCTGATCATCCTCGGGCTGCCCTTCTTCGGGATCAAGTTCAACACCGTCGACCCGACGGTGCTGCCGGAGTCGGCGAGCGCGCGACAGGCCTACGACACCGTCAGCCAGCAGTTCCCGCCCTACCACGACACGCCGATCTGGCTCGAGGTCGAGGGTGGCGGCCCGAAGGGGGCGGCGCAGGTCGCGGCGGCGGTGCGCGAGGTCGACGGGGTCGCCGAAGTGGCGCCGCCGCAGCGGCTGGCCGACGGCGTCACCGCGATCCAGGTCGTCTCCGCCAACCCGTTCGTCTCCGACGCGAGCCAGGCGACGGTGAAGGCGATCCGCGACCTCCCGGTCCCGCCGGGGACCACGGTCGCGGTCAGCGGCGCCAGCGCCGACTTCGTCGACTTCCAGTCGAGCCTGGAGAGCCACATGCCGATCGCCCTGGCGATCGTGATCGGGGCGACGCTGGTGATCCTCTTCCTGATGACCGGCTCGGTGGTGCTGCCGATCAAGTCGCTGCTGATGAACTTCCTCAACCTCAGCGCCGTCTTCGGGCTGCTGGTGCTGATCTTCCAGGACGGCCGGCTCGAGGGCTTCCTCGACTACACGAGCCCGGGGGCGATCGAGCAGACGATGCCGATCCTGCTCTTCGCCGTCGCCTTCGGCCTCTCCACCGACTACGCCGTCTTCCTGCTCTCGCGGATCAAAGAGGCGCGCGACAACGGCGCCTCGGACTCGGAGTCGGTGGCGATCGGGCTGGAGCGGACCGGCCGCATCGTCACCGCAGCGGCCCTGCTCTTCGCCGTCGCGATGGGCGCCTTCGCCACCTCGAAGATCATCTTCATCAAGGAGAACGGCGTCGGCACGGCGCTGGCGGTCCTGATCGACGCCACCATCATCCGCGCCCTCCTCGTCCCCTCGCTGATGGAGCTGCTCGGCAAGTGGAACTGGTGGGCCCCGGCGCCCCTGCGCCGGCTGCACGAGCGCTGGGGGATCAGCGAGTCCGAGACCGGCCCGCCCGTGGCTGCAACGCAGGAGAGCTGAGCGTGGTCTACCGGGCAATCGTCAAGCGCAAGGCGCGGGGCATCTTCGACGCCCTGAGCCGCGGCGACGTGGAGGCGGTGACCGCCGACCTCGCCGAGGACGTCCACCACGTCTTCCCCGGCGACAACGCCCTCGGCGGCGAGCGCCACTCCCGCGCCGCCTTCGAGGTGTGGCTTCGCCGCCTCTACCGCCTGATCCCGGAGATCGAGTTCGAGGTCCAAGACGTCGCCGTCCGCGGCTGGCCCTGGAACACCGCCGTCGCCGTCGAGTGGATCGACCGCGGCCGCGCCGCCGACGGCACCCCCTACGTCAACCAGGGCGCCCACTGGATCCGCCTCCGCTGGGGCAAGGCGGTCGAAGTCCACGGCCACCTGGACACCGAAAAGCTCACCAGCCTCCTCGACGAAATGGCCGCCGCCGGCATCGAGGAGGCCGCGGCGGCACCTGTCGCGGGCTGATCGCTATCCGCGCTTGCCGCCCTTCTTCCCCTTCTTGCCGCACTTCGTCTTCACCATCGGCTGCAACGAGCGCTGACGGCCGTTCTGGCCCTCGAAGGCGGCGATGGCGCGGTGTTTGCCATTGCAGATGTCGGTGCTGTTGACGATCAGCCCCTTCTGTCCCCCCTGCATTTCCAGGACGAACTTGCTGACTGGGGCGTCGGGGACCGATTCGAAGGTGTTGCGGATCCGCCCATTCAGCGAATCGATCCGCCCGACGAGGTTGATGTCGACCCTCCTCGAGCCCAGGGCCGCCACCAGGTCCGGCAATTCATGATCGGAGGAGCGCAGGTAAACAGGGCCCTTGAGCCGTTCGTCGAGCAGCGGCGAAATTGCCCGGGCCTTGCCATAGATCGATGCCTTCGGGCACTTTTCGCCGTTGCCGCCACCGGCATTGAACTGAACCCGCGTGCAGATCGTGCGGATGTGGGCCTGTTCGAGGAACGCTGAGTGCGGCAGCGTCACCTGGGCGCGACCGATGTTCGCGTCCCCCTTACGGGCCTTGACGACCGCCCGCAGGCGCGGCTCGTCGCCCCTCTTGGTGCCGCCCGAGAGCCGCAGCGACAGCTTCGGCTTGAAGCCGAGGCTGGCGCAGTCAGAAGCCTGAAAGGGCTCCCCCACGACGGCCGCTTGGCCTTCCGTCGATCGCACGGAGGCAGCTACGGACATGCGTTCGCAGCTGGTCGGGTTGAGGACGAATTTATCCCTGTCGATCAGCACCCTGATGTCACGCGCATGAACCACGATCCCTTGCAGGATGTGCGGGATCGGATCCGAGTTGCTGCCGTCGGAGGTGACCTCGGCGGTCTCCGGGTCGATCCGCAGCGCCTGCCGGATCACCACGTTCCCGAGGTCGAAGGGACCGACCTTCGACGTGGTGATCGCCACGATCGAGATTTTGGCGCCCTGGTAGGGACCCGCGAGGTAGACCTTGCCGGGAGCGTAGGTGAGGGACGGGCCGACGCCGGCTCCCACCAGAGTGCGCCCGAGTTGGGAAGTCGCGGGACAACTCGGGTCGTCGAGCTCTTCCTGACCCCCCCGAGGACCGGTTCGGCCCTTGGCGGCGGCGATCGCCGCCTTGGAGCAGAACGGGATCCCGGCCAATTTGCCGATCACGCCCTTCGGCAGCTTCACCGAGAAGCGGCTGAATTCCCCTTCGCCGTCCTGACGGGTGAGCTGGATGTCGAACGGTGAGTAGCTGCCGGCGACATTGGAAGCCGTGCCGGCAGTGAGGTCCGGATCGAACGGCGGCGTCCCACTGGGACAGGCGCCTCCGTTTGGACCATGGTCGACGGTGAAAGAGCTGGTCCGCTCGACGATCTCGCTCGGCAGCGGAGCGTCGGGGTTCGCGGCGGACCAAGGCGTGAACCTGGTCACTACGTCGAAGGCGCCGCACTTGGGCGGCATCACCAGCGGCGCCCGCGCGCCATCGCGGAAGTGCAGCTCGAAGGTCTCGAACGGCAGCTGCGGCAGGTTGTCGAACACGGTGGTGACCCGCCCGGTCTCGGGGTCGAGCTGAACCTGCCCGGCCTGTTTCACCAGGATCCCCCGCTCGGGGATCTTCGCCACCACATACAGTGCCAGCAGCGAGCCGAAGGGGTTGTCGAAGGGCTCTGCCACATATATGGCGCCCTTCGCTTCCTCCTCGAGCAGCGGCGTCTCCACTTCGACGCTGCCGATCTTCGAGGACTCGGGACAGCCCTGCCCCGGGAGCGAGCCTGCCGTCTCCCGCGCGTAGTCCGCCGAGCTACAGGCACCAAGCCCGGCGGCTTGAGACGGATTCACCGTCATTCCCTCCGGCAGCGTCACCTCCACCTTCTTCGCCTGGCCTTCGGCGGCTTTCGCTTTCGGGTCCAGAAGCCCGGCGTTGGGCATCCCGAGTTCGAAATCCAACCCGGTTGGGCCGCCAGCCTGCTCACCGCTGGGCGCAGCGTCAACCGATGGATCGAACGGCACCTGGTTGCAGGCAACCATGTTGCCGGAGACCGATTCCGCCTTCTCGACAACGCTGCCGATCGGCACGTTCCATGGTTCGACTTCGGCCTTGAAGTCGAGTGGGGTGGCGCAGGAGACGGGCTGGCGGAGGAAGGCCGTTTCCTCGAGGCCAGCTGGGCGTTCGCAGGGCCCGAGATCCACGAAGTAGACGCAATTCCAGCCGCGGGCGTTGTCGTGCCGAGAGTCACCGGGAGTGCCCCATAGGGTCACCGTGCTCGAGAGGAGTTTCGCGACCTGGGTCGCGTTTCGAACCGAACCGATGATCCGGTACCGATCGTCAGGGTCGACTCGGGTATCGATGATCGCCGAGGCACCGGCGGCCATAAAACCGAAACGTGCCGGCTCGCCTGGCTGGGGAGGCAGGTTGAAAACTGGAACCGCTAGGCGGATCAAGCCGAAGTTGGTTTCTTCCACGACCGTGACCGCGGCAACGCCTATCGCGCTGCTGTCAGGACATTCGTTGACGAAGTTGGTTGCCCGGAGGAAGGAGATGACCGGGCATTTGGGGATGTCGCTGGTGTTGCCGACAAGCCCTGCCGGCAGCGGAAAACGCAGGTTGCGGGGAATCGCCGGCTGCTCGACCGTATTTCGTCCTCCATTGGTCTTACCCGAGTTGAGCTGGATCGTCGTCGTCAGCTGGAACGGATGGCGGCCGGCATGGCTCGTCGGAGCGCCCCCCTCTTCTTCGGATTGGGCCGAGAAGCGCTCGATCCCGAACGGAGTCGAGGCCGGGCTTACCTTGATGTCCTGAACTGCTGAATCGCTCGGCGCATTCCCACCGGCGATGGTCACTTCCCCTGCCGCTCCCTGAATCGGGAGTTCGCCAACGAGACTGACGAGAACTTCGACTTCGATTGCTTCGTAGGGAGGCAGCTCGCCTTCGAAGATGCAGGAGACTTCGTCGAGCGTTTTGATCTCGCAATCCACCGGCCCACCGCTGCCCCGCGCTCCCGCGATTGCTTCCACACCCGTCGCTTCCACTCCTTCCGGCAGCTGATCGAGGATCGTCACAGGAGTCGAGCTGGCGTCAACCGGCTCGTCACCGAGGTTCGTGAAGGTGAGCACCAGCCGACCGCTGCCCCCCTCTTGGAGGACTCTGCTGGTCGCCGATCCAAGACGCGGCTCCGTCGGGGTGAGGGTTATCGTCGGCACAGAACGATTCGGCACGGTCACCTGGAAGGGATCCCCCCCGACAGGACCGCCGCTCACCTCAACCGCATTGGTTCCAAAGACTGCTTCGAGAAGAGTTTCCAACTGAGCGGCGGTTTCAGTCGGGGGGAACCCGACGAGGAACCCGCAGAAGGTCGCGCCGCCGGAATTGGCGGTTCCCAAGCAACCGACCACGTTCCCTCCGATTTCGATTTTCGCGGCTACGCCTTCGAAGGAACCAAAGATGCCGACTTCAGTCCTGATTTCCTGCCGGCTGTCCTCCGGTTCCCAGAGGTTCGTCGGTCGGCTCCCGGTTAGAACCTGCCACCACGGAGAAGGCGCGGCGGAAGCAGGGGCAGCCGGAACTGCCAGGGTGGCAAGCGAGAGGACGGCGAGCAGAGCGAGGGTAAATCGCTTGAGGCGCGCAAAGGCATGCTCGAGGACTCCTTGGTTGCGAAGTGGTCGGGTGCGCAGGGCTTCTTTGCGATCGCTCCTCATCGGCTAGCCCTCCTGTCCTGGCCGGCTCGCTTGTGATGCCGCTTGTGCTTGTGATGCCTACGCACGCATACCGCCTTCCCCTTACGGCGAACCTTGCGCTTGCCCTTGGGGCAGTGCTTCACGTTGCCCGGCCCTTTGAGCGAGGCGCTGCCGGGGGCGACGGGGCTAGGCGAGGTGACGAGGGGCTGGCAGGCTTCGCCGACGCATTCCGTCCGGGAGGGGAGGAGCGCGGGGACCCCGTTCACTCGAGCGTCATAGACGTCGAACGTCGCATCTTGGTCGGGCACATTCAGCTGCGCCGCAGTGAGGAAGAAGACGTCATCGCCGCTCTTGCTGGCGTCAAGGAACGCCGCATCCACTTCACCCGTCCCCGAAGAGATCAGCGAGACGCAGCCGCTGGCGATGCGGGAGGACGCCGCAGCGCCCGAGGAGTTGGTGCAGTCACCGGCTCCTTCCGGCTCGTACTGGTAGATGTCCCACTGGCTGTTCCCGTCGGCCGCGACCAGCGAGTCGACCGCATTGAAGAAGACGCGCCCGTTGTCGAGCACGGCCCGAGGTGAGTAGAACACGCGCGAGAGCCCGATGTCGGATATGGGCGGCTCGGGAAGCATCGCCGCGACTTCCCTCCCGCGCCACTGGAAGCGAGGATCGACCTGCGCGAGTTCCCCAACCAGCTCGCCGCTGGGCGCCGCTCCGGTCGGATCGCATGAGATGCAGTCAAGGCGATCAGCGGCTGCGTCGTAGCGGAAGACGCGCTCGACTGGCTCGCCGCTCGCCGCATCGAGGTTGTCCTCGCCGGTGAGGCTACGCTGCGACATGAAAGAGAGGTAGCGCCCACCCGGGGAGGTGGCGGCGCTCAGTTCGGAGGCAGCTTCCTGCTCCCCCCCCCAAGCGTTCTGGTCTTCCTCGGCAAGGGTGGCGATGAACCGGACGCCCTGACCCTCCTGCCAGAGGTAGAGGTTCGGCGCGCCGGAGGCAGCGGTGGCACCAGCGCCGTTGGCTTCGTCATCGAGCACACCTCGAACAACGAAATAGATCGCCGAGCCATCATCGGCCACCCCCGACGCCACGCCCAAGACTTCGCTGCTTTCCCCGGAGCCGGCCATCGGCGCGGTGATATCGACGAGACTGCTGCAGCCAGTTATTGGCGAACCGGCCGGAATCTCGCAGCGGTAGAGATCGCTTCCGCTCGGGCTGGCATTCTCGGTCAGCTGCTGAGGGTCGCTGAAGAAGACGACGGTGCCATCTGCGCTGGCCCCTTGGAACGTCGGCCGCGGTTCGTTAGCTCCATTCACGCCCGACTGGGCGTCTATCCGGATGGTTACTTCGTTGACGCTGTCCCGCAGGTAGAGCCCGGTGATGTCGTTGGCGGTCGTCTTTCCCGCCTCGCCCGTGCTCCAGAAGACGCGGGAGCCATCGTCGGAGACCGCGTGGCGGAGCGACATGTGTCCCGAACCGAGCAGATCGGTGGCAACCATCTCCCCACCTTCCGCCGCCGGAAGCACGCTGAGCGGATGCAGGTCTCCCCCCACCCACAGGTAAAGGCTTCGGGCGGGAGCCGGGGGCGCCCCCGCGACGAGCGGCGCTTCGGAGCTGAGAACGATGTGGCTGAGGTCCGCACTCCCCCCTGCGAAATCGACACGGCTGCCGAATTTGGTTCCCGCGGGGACGTTTCCCGCATGAACGAGCGGCGTATATACCCCGGGTTCGGTGTTCTCCCGCAGATAGGGAGTCTTTTCGGACGCTTCCGATGAGTGCGGGGTATCGGTCCGCGGGTCCAGAAGCGCGCTCGAAAGATCGCTGCTGAAAAGCTTGTACTCCCCGCCAGCGCCAAGCGGTATCGCCACCACTCGCTCGTTTGGAGGCGTGAGGTCTTTCGATCGCCATCCGTCCGCCATCCGCCGGGAGAGGACGCTCGACGCTTCGAAGGCGCGACTCCCGTCGGGGAATTCTTCGACCGGGCCCAGCGTGGGGTAGGTGATCCCTTCGCCGTTCGCAGCGGCTTGGACGTGCGCGACCTGCGCACCGTCCGGCACCGCCCCCTGCTTGTCGATCGGCGTGACCAGCTCCCAGGCACGGGAATCGCTCAGCTCGAAGCCGACGCCACTCGGCTGGGTGGTGAACACGTGATCCCCTTCGGCTGCCAGATTGTCCCCGTGTTCGTTTTCGGCGAAGACGCGGTAGTGGTAGGTCGTGTTGGCCTGCAATCCGGTCAGGTTCTGCGAGACGACGACGAACTTGTGACCGTCGCCGACGCTTGCCCCGCCTGCAGGAACGCTCGCGCAGGCGCTCGCGGAGCAGTATTCGAAGTAATACGTGGTCTCGGCTCTGCTCGGATTGATCCGTGCCCTTAGGGTGGCCGAGTCTGCGGTGATGTCAAGGGCCGCCACTCCCTCCACCCGGGGAGGACCCGGAAGAACCGGGTCCCAGAAGATCTCTACTTGCGAGAGGCCGCTGCTGGGAAGGTTGGAGACGAAGACCGCTTCTTCTTGGCTGAAGATCGCCACTCCTTCTGAGCTCTCGACCTCGCCTTCTTCGCCCACTCCGGCAAAGGTCGCTAGCAGCACGCCGTCTTCGTTGTACCAGGCGATCTGGGGCTGTGATTCAGACAGCTCCGCGACGTAGACGTCGTTGGTCGCAGGATCAACTGCGACGGTCCAGGAAACCCTCGGATCCAAAGGTTCGGGATCGGCGGTGTAAATCGTTGCCGAGGTAACGGAGGATTCAGAGGGCGAGAACCTGAGGACAGTGTCTGCCCAGCGATTGACGTAGACGTTTCCGTTGCCGTCCACGGCGATGTTGCCCGCAGACGTCACCGAGAATTCCGTAATCAATTCTCCAGAATGACCGTAGATATCGACGCCGCTGTTGTAGTCGCTTGCGTAGATGTTGCCGTTGGCGTCAACCGCTACCCCCAGGAGTTCAGTCCCGGGACCATAGGGGATGGCATTGTTTCCGGCTCCTGGTCCCGCCGTGAATTCAGACGGTTCACCATCGGAATGGAAGGCCAAGAGCGATCCTTCCGTGGTCACGTAGATGTCGTGACTGACCGGATCGACGGCTACTTGGGAGCACCCGTTGCAGAAGAAGGGGGAGAGACCGGTGATCGCATTGCCGGAGATATAAGGAGCCGCGCCTCCGAAGCTGACTGCATGGCCTTCGGTGTCGAACTTGAACAGTGAGCCAGCGGTGTGGTCGAGCACGTAGACGAAGTGATCCTGCTGGTCGACGGCGATCGGTCCCGCTCGTTCGAACCCCGTCGCTTCGGTTCCATCCGGGCCAAAGCTGGAGTGGTAAGGAGGCGGTTCTGCCGCGAGCGTGGGCGACGCGCCGCACAGAGCAAATATCAAGCATCCCGCCAGTGCAGCTACACCTTTGGTCAGAGCATCCTTGCAGAACCCCTGCATCCCGTTCCCCCTTTTGATGACCTCGCCGTTCGAACAGAAGCACGGACGGTTCCCGAACTCGACCATAACCCCCCGGCACAGGGTGCTAAGAATTTGCATCCGAACTTTGATAGGTCCATCCGCCGCACTCCTTAAATATCCAAAAGCGCGAGACCGCATCTGCGGCCTCGCGCTCATTTAGCTCAGAACTTGGAGCGTGGAACTACGGGCAGGTGATGGTCTGGGATTTGGGAAACGTCACCGTTCCTGTGCCGTCCATCGATGCTGTCCTGGTTACGCCAGTGAATGTATCTTTGGCGGACAGATCGTAGACCGTCCCGGTTGTTGTGATCTGCGTGTATTTTTGAACACCTGTCGACGACGACGCGAAATTCAATCCTGCGGTAGTGGCCGACGTGCCACATCCACGCTCGATTTCGCCAACGATGCCATTGCCTTCCACATCGATAGCGATAAACCCGCCGCAGGTGAAGCTGGCGAAGTGATTGTTATTGGCTGTGATCAGGATTCCCGGCAGTCCAGCAGGCTGATGCGGGGGACCCACTACTGTCGGCTTTTGAGCTGTCGACTCAATCATGATGTTGTCGAATTTCAGGTCTGTCGTCTTGATCGTGCCGGACGCCTGTCCTGAGGTATTGCAATTGAGGGTTCCGAAGGGCGACGGCACCGTGCAACCAGTGAAGGTCAGTGTGAGTTCTTCGCCCGTCGTCGAGGTCGTGTATTTCCCCGAGCCCGTGCTTGTCGTGCAGGTCACCTCGCTCACTGATTCGCCTTCCGAGTTGGGACGCAGTGTGAGGGTCGTGGCCCCGGAATGGGTCGTGAATTTTTCAATCGAGCTCACGCTCCACGTGCCCGCCGACGCAGCGGCCGGCAGCGCGAACATCGCTGCGCTGACCGCCGCAAGGGCAAGCAGCATCAACTTCTTGTTCATGGTTTACCTTCCTATTGGCCGGCCAGAAGAACTTTCAAGGGCTCTTCCAGCCGGAGTGATTGGTGGGTCGGGTAGATCGTTTGATCTCCCGGCCCTTCTTGTACGGCGAGATGCATAGCCTCGCCGCCTCAGGCCGGTCAAGAAATTTTGCAACGGGGCTTCCCGGGCCCCCAGAGCGCTCCGGTTTTGCCCTGCAAGACGCAGGACGCTGAGATGTCGCTGCCGCGCTTTGGCGCGCACACATGCGCAAGTTGTCACCCGCGCCGATACTCACGCGTACCGAAGTGTGCGATGCTAGGGATGTCCTCGAGCAACTTCGCAGCAGTCGCTGCTTGAAGATCGGAAGCCCTGGCTACCCGTTGAGGCTGGGAATTAGGGGCAGGAATCGCTAACGCTGACGAAACCAAGGCCCAAAGCCGAATGCGCTAGGGGGCGATTCACTTGCTCGGGCTCCATTTTCTCAGTAGGTCCACGTGACTCGGTCGGGCGCCGAAGCTCTGTCCTTGCTTGCGGCCCCGCTTCACGTTCACGCGCTCGAAGCCCTGCAACAGGGCCCGATGGAGCTGCTCGAGCTGCATCAGGCGGTCGGCTCGCCACCGGAGAGCACGATCCGCATGTACACGCGCAAGCTCGATGATCTGGGGCTCCTGGAGCGTCGCCGTCGCCAGGAGTTCCCGGCGACGGCTGAGTACCGCCTCACACCGGCAGGGGACTCCCTCCTAACCGTTGCATCCCTCCTTCACGACTGGCTCCGGGAAGCTCCCGGCGGGCCGATCCAGCTCGGCAGCATCGCCGGGAAGAGCGGGACCAAGGCCCTGATCGGCGGCTGGTCCTCGAGCATCGTGCGAGCCCTGGCGGCATGCCCGCTTTCGCTGACCGAGTTGAGCATGCTCATCCCAAGGAGCAACTACCCCTCCCTGGGACGGAAGCTGGGCGCGATGCGCAGTGCGAAATTGCTCGAGCCCCAACCCGGGGACAGCCGGGGCACTCCCTATGGAGCAACCGAATGGCTACGGCGTGCAGTCATCCCCCTTACCGCCGCGATCGCTTGGGAGCTGAAATTCCTGCCCGAGCAAACCGCTGCGATCAGCCCGCGGGACGTCGAGGCGTTGTTCCTGCTCGCGATCCCGCTGATGTCGCTTGCCCCTGAGGTCACCGGCAGATGCCGCCTTGCGGTCGAGATACGGAGCGGAGAGCCCTCAACCTACGCCGGCGTTCTCCTCAGCATCGAGAGAGGGGCGGTGGCCTCATGTTCTTCGAACCTCCAGGGAGAGACTCATGCTTCCGTCTCCGGTCCTCCTGTCGCCTGGGTACGTCAGATGAATGGAGGCCCTAGAGGTCAACTCGACGTCAGCGGTAACCAATCCCTGGCGGGAACGGTGACGACCGCCCTCCGCGAGATCCCGAAAACCTAGGCAAGAGCCTTTTAGGCAAAGGCTTGAGCGGCGCGGCGACGCAGATCTGAATTCAGCATGCCGGTCACCTCGCTCGGCATGTGCCCGGCGGAGGGGACGGCGGCGCCGATCAGGCCGTCGGCGCGGAAGCCGTAGAGGGGGGCGACGAAACCGAGCTCGCGGATCTTGCGGACCAGCTTGACGGCGCCCTGAGTGTCGGCGCCGGGGCCGCAGAGGACGATCGCGGTGGGGTCGAGGGCGTCGAGGGCACGGCCGAGGCGGTCGTCGCCGAGCTCGTTGGAGAGGACGAGGACGCGGAAGCCAGCGCGGCGCAGGGCGAGGTCGAGGGCCTGGGTGTGGACCTCCTCGGCGTCCTGTCCGTGGCTGGAGTCCAGGAGCAGGATCCCGGCCGGGCGGGAGGCGGCGGAGGCGAGGCGACGGGCGCCGTGCAGCCAGCCGGTCGCCCAGCGGGAGGCGAACTCGAGCTCGGCCTCGCGCTCGGGATCGGCGGCGAGCTTGTCGATCGCCGGCAGCAGCAGCTCCTCGACCGTGCGCTCGAGCGATCGCAGGGCGAGGCTCTCCTCCACCGCGCGGTCGGCGGCGGACTCGTCGAAGCTCTCGAAGGCGGCGAAGAGGCTGCCGTCGTTGGCCGGCGCCGCCTGGCGCTGGCGCGCCAGCTCGATCGCCGAGGAGATGTTGCCGGTCTCCGCCAGCGCGTCGCGCAGCGCCTGCAGCTCGACCAGCTCGTAGTTGCGGTGGTTGCCCTGGGTCCGCTTCGGCGTCGGATAGCCGTAGCGGCGCTCCCAGCTGCGCAGCGTGTTGGGGCTCACGCCGAGGACTTCGGCGGCGGCGTTGGTGCGGATTCCTGGCATTGGTTAAAGAGGTCGAACGGGTGGACTGCGCGTCTATTCGACGCAGGGAGAGCATTCTCCCACCGGATTTCCGGGTTTACACCGGTTATCGACAGATTTCGCAGGAACTGTTAGCGATCTTGCAAGGCGCCCACGCCTACGGGCTGCCCAACCGCGCGTGCGCGCCACATTGCCGCGTCGGCCTTGTGCAGAAGTTCTTCGGCGTCGGCGCCGTGGTCGGGGCAGGCAACGACCCCAGCCGAAATGGAGATCCGCAGCCCCCCCGCCCGCTCGAGGTCGTCGAGCTGACCGAGCAGCCGCTCGCACATCTGCACCCCTTCGACCGTGCCGATGTTGGGCGCGAGCACCGCGATCGCGTCCTCCTCGAGGCGGAAGGCTTCGTCGACGATGCGGACGCTGTCGCGCAGGGCGGCGCCGACGATCGAGAGCACCGTCTCCTGACCGCCGGCGACGTCGCCGGGACGGGTGCCGGGCCCGGAGGCGTCGAAGACGGCCAACCCAAACGGATGCCCATACCTACGGTTCGTCTCCAAGAGCTGCTCCAAGCGCCGGCGCATGTGACCCGGCTGGTAGAGGCTGGGGAGTTCTTCGACCTGCTCCGGAACCAATGCTGCGCTCCCGTTCGTGGGCGCCCGGGTGACGTTCGCCGGCCCCTCCCCGCTGTTAGGCCGCCGAACGTCCGGGCGCCCTCCCGCGCCCTGGGCAGCTTCGACGGCGGCCGCAGTCACCGAACCAAACTCCCCGGCGAGATCCTGGGCAGCTAGCGCGAAATCCTCTCCATTGGTACCGATCTCTTCGTGCAACGTGCCTAAAAGATCGGCCTGCAGCTCGGACACCTTGAGGGCGATGCGGCTCGCCGGCGAGGCGTCATCCCTGCGGCGTCTGAATCCCGACTGGTCGGCCACGGAGTGACCTTGGCGAAAGCGGCGGACGGTCGGCTCTCGAAAAGCCGCTATTTGCGAGCCGACGCTTGTCCAGGACGGATGTCCGGTCCCGCTTATTCCAGACTTCTTCGGCCCGCGAGCGCCTTGCCCAGCGTCACCTCGTCGGCGTGCTCGAGGTCGGCGCCCACCGGCAGGCCGCTGGCGAGCCGGGTCACCGTCACCTGGCCGCGCAGCAGGTCAGCGATGTGGAGGGCGGTCGCCTCGCCGGTGGTGGTCGGGTTGGTCGCCAGCACGACCTCACTGATACCGCCGCGCTCGACGCGGCGCCGCAGCTCGCCGATCTTCAGGTCTTCGGCGTCGACGCCGTCGATTGGGGAGAGCGCCCCTCCGAGCACGTGGTAGAGGCCGCGGTATTCATGGGTGCGCTCGATCGGAATCACGTCGGCCGGCTCCTCGACCACGCAGATCGTCGTCCGGTCGCGGTTCTGGTCGGCGCAGATCCGACAGAGGGGACCCTCAGCGAGGTTGAAGCATTCCTCGCAGAGGCCGACCTTCTCCTTGACTTCGCGGATTGCGTCGCCAAGGGCGAAGGCCTCTTCGTCGGGCGCACGCAGGAGGTGGAAAGCGAGCCGCTGCGCGGTCCGCTGGCCGATCCCCGGCAACCGCGAGAGCTCGGCGACGAGACGCGCCAGCGGTGCCGGGCCCTCGCTCAACCGCCCAGCATCCCGCCGAGGCCGCCCATGTCGCCGCCGGCGATGCCGCCCATTTTCGAGTTGGCGAGCTCCTGAGCGGCGCGCAGGCCCTCGTTGACCGCGGCCTGGACCATCTCCTGGAGCAGCTCCGCCTCCTCGGGATCGATCGCCTCGGGATCGATGACGATCTCCCGCAGGGTCAGGTCGCCGCCCATCTTCACCTTGACCATGCCGCCGCCGGCGCTGGCCTCGACGACCTCGTCTTTCAGTTTCTCCTGGGCCTCCAGCATCTCGGCCTGCATCTGCTGGGCCTGTTTCATCAGGCCTTGGATGTCGAAGCCTCCGGGACCGCCTCCACGTGCCACCTAACTGACCTCCTCCGCGTCGAACTCGCTCTTCAGTCGCTCCAGCAACTCGTCCTCGTCGATCTCCTCGCTGCCCGGCGCCGGCGTATCTGGCGGCGCCTCTCCCTCCAGCAACACATAAGCAGGCCGCAACCCCTGTCCCGTCACCGCAGCAAAAGCAGCCGCCACCGTGTCGCGCTTCTCCGGACTGTCAGCGTTCTTTTTCAAGAACTTCATGCCGGGAGGGAACCCAACCTCCAGCGCTCCTTCATCAAAACTGACCGGCCGTGCTCCTTCGAGGGCTCCAGCAAGAGCAGGTGCGGTCTCCTGCAGCTTGTGGAGGACCGATGGCCAAATCCGCTGGATCTCCTCGAGGGAAAGATCCTCACTCTGAGGAGGACTCGGCTCCGGCACCGGCGGCGCTTCAGCCTCTTCTTCTTCGGCCGGAGGTGGGTCGTCCTGCGGCGGGGTCTCTGCCGTGACAGGACCCGCGGGCCGAGCGCCCCCGCTCTCCAACCTCTCGATCCGCCTCAGCAACCCGGCAGTGTCCGGATCGAGATCCGGTCGCGCCGCCTTCAGCAGGGCGATCTCCACGGCCAGTCGGGCGTCATCCCCCTCGCGCACCGCAGTGAGCGCATCCGCCAGCTCGTCGATCGTCCTCACCAGGTTCGCCGGCTTGATCGCGCCGGCCTGGGCCTGCATCCGAGCCGTGTCGGTGGCGGTCACTACGAAGCTGGTGGGGACTTCGCCGGTGGTCTGGGCGATCAGGAGGTGGCGGAGGTGGGCGAGGAGGTCGCGGGCGAACTGCGAGGGGTCGCGGCCGGAGCCGGCCATCTTCTCGACCCCGAGCAGGACCCCCTTGGGGTCCTCGGCGACAACCGCGTCGACCGCATCGAAGAGCAGGTCGGCGTCGGCGGCGCCGAGCATCTCCAGCACGTCCTTCAGCTCCACCTGGCTGCCGCCGAAGGCGACGAGCTGGTCGAGGGTGCCGAGGGCGTCGCGGAAGCTGCCGGAAGCCGAGCGGGCGATCATCGCCACCGCCCCCTCCTCGATCTCGATCGACTCGGTCGCGGCGACCCGGTTCAGGACCTCGGAGATCTGCTCCAGCGAGGGGCGCTGGAAGTCGAAGCGCTGGCAGCGGTCGGCGATCGTCGCCATCACCTTGTGCGACTCGGTGGTGGCGAGGACGAAGACGGTGTTCGGCGGCGGCTCCTCGAGCGTCTTCAGGAAGGCGTTCCAGGCCTCTTTGGTCAGCATGTGCGCCTCGTCGAGGATGTAGACCTTCCAGCGGCCGCCGGTCGGCGCGTAGGCGACGCGCTCGCGCAGGTCGCGGACGTCGTCGACGGAGCGGTTCGAGGCGGCGTCCATCTCGATCACGTCGACCGAGGTGCCAGCAGCGATCGTCACGCAGGACTCGCATTCGCCGCAGGGGGTCACCGTCGGGCCGCCGCGCTCGCAGTTCAGCGACCTCGCCAGGATCTTCGCCATCGAGGTCTTGCCGGTGCCGCGAGAGCCGACGAAGAGGTAGGCGTGGTGGACCTTGCCCCCCTCGACCGCGTTGCGCAGGGTGCGGACGACGTGGGTCTGGCCCACGACCTCGTCGAAGGACCCGGGGCGGTGGCGTCGGTAGAGGGAAGTCGACTCGCTCATCGGCTCGAAAGGCCAGTGTATCCACGGGTCGATACGGTCCCCGCCGTGCCGAACCGGGCCCGCAACTGGCTGACGCCCGCCGCCTGGGTCGCCGGAGTGACGGCGGCACTGCTGCTGCTCTTCCCCTACGGCTTCCCCAACTACGACACGATCTACGCGCTGGTCTGGGGCCGGGAACTCGCCCACCTCGAGAGCCCCGACTACGGCGCCGCGCTGCCGCCGACCCCGCACCCGCTGACCGACCTGATCGGCCTGGTCTCCACCCCGCTCGGCGAGGGCGCGATCACGGTGACGATGATCGTCGCCTACCTCTCCCTCGCCCTGATCGGCTACTTCGTCTACCGCCTCGGCGCGATCTGGTTCGACCGCTGGATCGGCGCCGTAGCCGCCGCGATCGTCCTCACCCGCGCCCCCTTCCTCTCCAACGGCCTCCGCGCCTACATCGACCTCCCCTACATAGCCCTCTGCTTGGGAGCACTCCTCCTGGAGGCCAAGAAGCCAAGGTCCGGCTGGCCCGTCCTCCTCCTCTTAGCCCTAGCCGGCCTCCTAAGACCCGAGGCCTGGGGCTTTGCGATCGCCTATTGGCTGTGGCTGGCTTGGAACAAAGACCGGTCGCGAGTTGAGCTTGGCTGGCTTGCGGCACTGGCCCTGGCGGCTCCGGTGCTGTGGATTCTCTTCGACACGATCACCGCGGGAGAACCGCTCTATTCACTCACGGGCACGCAGTCGACCGTGGAAACCCTGCACCGCCATACCGGCCCGGTGGACGTGGTCCTCTACGGTCCCCGCGCCCTCGGCGAAGTCCTGCAATGGCCCGGGATGGTCGGCGCCCTCGGCGGGATCGTGCTGGGCTACCTCTATCTGCGTCGCCGCTCGATCCTCGGCATCTCCGCCACCCTCCTCGCGCTGCTCGCCTTCGCTTTCCTCGGCGTCGCTGGCCTGGCGATCATCGCCCGCTACACGATGTTGGCGGCGGCGATCCTCTCGATCTTCGTCGCCCTCGCGCTGCTCGGCTGGCGGCTGCTCGAGCCGGACCATCCCGCCCGGCGCGCCTGGCAGGTCTTCGCCGCCGTGGTCGCCCTGATGTTCCTCGTCTGGCTGCCGAACCAGTGGGACCTCGACTCTCGGGTCGACACCGACCTCACCAACCAGGCCCAGATCGAGAGCGACCTCACCGATCTCGTCGACACCGGCGCCTTCGAGCCCCTCTGCGGCAAGATCGCCGTCCCCAACCACCGCGCCGTCCCCCGCCTCGCCTTCGGCCTCGACGTCGAGCCAACGCAGATCGTCAGCGCCAGCGAGGAAGGGACGCCGAAGCACGGCTACTTCGTCGCCCCCGCCAACTCCTTCGTCATCCACAACTTCATCCTCGATCCCAACGATCCGACCAAGGCTTCATTCCCGCCGCCGCAGGGGTTCAAAGAGGTCGCGCGCAACGACTCTTGGATCGTTTACCGCCGTTGCTGAGGGGAATCGCGCCGCCGATTCCGATCTTGCCGGCGCGGACGCCCTTCGCCTTTCTCGCTTTGCAGTGGCGGGGCCGCGGCGGATTGCCCGGCGCAGGCGTACCCGGCGGCATCACGACTTCGGCCGGCCCGGTGCCGGTGCCGACGTCCCCGACGGTGCCGATCCACCCGTAACCCTCGTCGTCGACGATCAGGCAGAAGGCGTCTTTCGGCGCGCAGGAGACTTCTTCGAGGCCTTCGTGGTCGAACAGTTCCTTGCCGCTCCAGGTGGGATCCCCGGAGGTCCCATCGACTGCGGAGACCGCCCATCCCCAGTCGCTTACGGCGACGCAGAGGCCGCCTTCGTAACTGCAGGAGATGGCTTTGAGCAAGGGAGCGTCGGTGCTCTCGTAGGACCAAGGAACCGGCGGGTTCGGTGGATCCAGGGTGGTCGAGATCGTCCCGCTCCCCATCGCGGCGGCGCAGAACCACCAAGCCGGGCAGTCGAGGCCATCGATGCTGGGCCCGGCACCGTTGTTGAAGTCGGCCGGATTGCCGGCGAAGGATTTGAACCAGGCATCTTTGTCGTCCTGCGGACTGGAGGAGGTGAGCACCGTGCCGACGTCGCCGCCAACCGCGCAGAGGCCCCAGAAGGGACAGGAGACCTCTCGCAGTTCGTTCGGGCCGAGGCGCCAGTCGGGCAGTTCCATGTCGGTCGCCGACCAGGTCCCGGCCCCCGCCAGAGGTTCGTGGCTCAGCAGGACTTCGTCGCTGCCGTTGACCGCGGCGCAGAAGAAGAATTCGGGGCAAGCCGCGTCGAGGGCGAACGGCATCGAGACGCTGTTCCAGGCCGCCGGCCCGCCGGTGGGGTCTTCCGAGTAGAGCAGCGTCCGGTTGTAGGCGCGGGCGAAGCACCATTCTGGGGTCTTGCACTCGACCTGTTCCAGCTCCCCGTCGGTGATCTGGGCAGCGGTCCAGCTCCCGGGCACGGTCGGTTCGGTCGAGGTGTAGAGCGTGCCCCGTGGCCCCGCGACGAGGCAGAGGTCGGGCGCCGGGCAATCGACCGAACGCAGGTTGGTGTTCCCGTCGGTCGCGGTGTAGCTCCAGGCCATCGCTCCCCCAGCCGGTTCGGTGGAGGTGAGAACGGCCCCCGACTGCAGGACGGCGGCGCAGAAATCGCTCGAAGGGCAGCTGAAGCCGGCGAGGTCGGCGGGAGCTCGCAGGGCGACTTCATCCCATTCCGGATCACTGCCGTCCGGGGCGTCCGAGGTGGCGATCCGCGTGTTGAAGGCGGCCGTCGCGCAGAAGGCGGTCGTGGGACAGGCGAGGAGGGCCCCGAAGGTGGTGCTTCCCGGCGAGTCGACCCAGGTCGCCGCCCCGCCCTCGGGTTCGTCAGAGACCACCACCCCGTGGAAGGTGGTCGCCGCGCAGAAAGAGGTGCTCGGGCAGGAGACGTCCCAGACGCCGAAGAGGCCGGTGGCGCTCCAGCTGCCGGCCGCGGGATCGGGCGAGGTGAAGAGGTCTTCGTCGGTCGCCGCGACGCAGAGCGAGGAGCTGGGGCAGGAGATCGCGAGTACCTCCTCCCCCGCTTCGATCTCGGTCCCTTCCCAAGCGCCCGCCACAGTCGGTTCGTCGCTGACGAAGACGTTGCCGCCCGCGTCGCCGGCGACGCAGAAGGTCGCCGATGAGCAGGCGATCTCGGTCAGGGCGTATTCGTCGTCGATGGCAATCTCGGTCCAGGCGCCCTGCTCGGGTTCCTGCGAGAGGAAGACGTTCCCGGCCGTGTCTACGGCAGCGCAGAAATCCGTCGCCGGACAGGAGACGGCCGTCAGGTCGGCGGGTTCGGGAGCGCTGACCTGCGCTTCGGTCCAAGCTTCGATCCCCCCGGTCGGATCGGTGGAGTAGAGGAACCTCCCTTTTGCGCCGACTGCCACGCAGAGGCTCGCGCCGGCGCACGAGATGTCACCGGCGCCGGCGAAGGAGTGCTGGGATCCCGAGGCGATGCCCTGCGGTGGAGACCAGTTGAGGACCGGTTTGGCGACGGCCGCGGTCACCTGCAGGCCCATCAAAGCGGCGAGGGCGAGGACAAAGGCGACAAATCGGGTCTTGATCACTTCACAAGCCTAGGCGCAAAGGCAATACCTCGTGTCGGAGCCGGCGAGTGGCAAAAGGTGCGCTCATGAAACCATCAGACGATGGCGGCGATCGAGCTACGCGACGTGGTCAAGACCTTCGGGCCGATCACAGCGGTCGACGGTCTCGACTTAGAGGTGCCGGAAGGCATCTGCCTCGGGCTGCTGGGCCCGAACGGCGCCGGCAAGTCGACCACGATGCGGCTGCTGACCGGCCAGGCGATCGCCGACTCCGGCCGGCTGCGCGTCCTCGGCTATGAGCTCCCTGCCGAAGCGAAGACCGCCCGCGGCCAGATGGGGGTCGTCCCCCAGCTCGACAACCTCGACGTCGACGTCACCGTCGAGGACAACCTGGCGATCTTCGCCCGCCTCTACCGGGTCCCCGACGTCGGCGCCGCGATTGAGAAAGCGCTCGCGATCGCCCGCCTGCAGGAGCGGCGGCACGACGCGGTCGACGAGCTCTCCGGCGGCATGCGGCGGCGGCTGCTGCTCGCCCGGGGCCTCGTCCACGAACCGCGCCTTGTCCTGCTCGACGAGCCGACGGTCGGGCTCGACCCGCAGATCCGCACCGAGCTGTGGACGCTGATCGGCGAGCTGAAAGCGAGGGGGACGACGATCCTGATGTCGACCCACTACATCGAGGAGGCCGAGCGGCTCGCCGACGAGGTGGCGGTGATGCACGAGGGCAAGATCATCAGCCGCGGCCGCCCAGTCGAGCTGATCACCGAGCACGCCGGCCGCCAGACGGCCGAGGTCTACGGGCCGCCCGACCGACTGGCGGAGGCGCGCGCCGAAGCGGAAGCGCAGGGGCTCTCGGTGCGCCCGGCCGGCCCGGCGATCGCGATCGTCGGCTCCGAGCGGGCCGACGGGCTCGTCCCCGACGACGCCGTCGTCCGCGCCGCCTCGCTCGAGGACGTCTTCGTGCTGCTGACCGGCGAGGAGGCCGACTGATGGAGGCGGCGACGCAGACTGCCCCGGCGCCCCGCAAGCTGCGCCGGCTCGAACGGGCGGCGATCGCCGGGGTGATGAGCCGCGAGGTCGCCAACTTCCGCACCTACTGGAAGGGCACGACCTTCTCCAGCGTGATGGAACCGCTCGTCTACCTGCTCGCCTTCGGGCTGGGCCTCAGCGCGACCCTGGTCGACGAAGTCAACGGCGTCCCCTACATCGAGTTCGTCGGCACCGGAATGGTGGCGACGGCGGTGATCTTCTCCAGCGCCCTGCCCTCGATGTTCGGCACCTTCGTCAAGCACCGCTTCCAGAACACCTACGACGCGATCCTCGCCGCCCCGGTCGACGTCGAGGAGCTGGTCAGCGCCGAGATGCTCTGGATCGCGACCCGCTCCGGCACCTACGGCTGCGTCCCGCTCCTGGTCACGATCGCCTTCGGCCTCGACCCCGCCTGGGGGATGCTGCTGACGCCGCTGTTCTGCTTCGTCACCGCCCTCGGCTTCTCCGGCTTCGGGGTGGCGATGGCGGCCACCGTCGCCAAGATCGACCAGTTCAATTACGTCACCGCGCTCTTCGTCACCCCGCTCTTCCTCGTCGCCGGCACCTTCTTCCCGATCGACGGGCTGCCCGAATGGGCGCAGGTGGCAGCACAGGTCAACCCCCTGCACCAGCTGGTCGAACTGGTCCGCGGCGGCGCCTTCGGCTTCGAGTGGCAGGACACCCTTCGCTTCGCCTTCCTCGTCGCCTTCGCGGCGATCACCTGGCGCGTCGCGATCCACCAGATGCACAAGCGCCTGATCGACTGACTATTTATGGACCGTGCACCCGCCTCTGAAGCGAGGCCACCGGGCGTGTCCGTCGTTTTAGGCTCGGGTCGGGCTCGCCTGCGGCACCCGCGGCATCCGCTTAAGGCTGCTTCCTTCCGGACCTGACCTGATTCGCGTGCCCACGTCGCGCAGGACCCGGCCGTCAACGCCGCCGCGACGCACTGACCCCGACGGTCAGCTCCTCGGAACGGTAGTCGGCCCCGCTAAGCGGATTTCGGGTTACAGGGCACCGCTGATTCCCCGCCTAGCACGGTCCACCCGGGATCCTAGCGGGCGCTCGGCTTAGGATCAGCGCCGTGATCACGGTCGACACCGACTCCTTCTTCGCGATCGTGGTCGTCGCGGCCCTCTCCGCGGTCCTCGTCGCCGCCGTCCCCAAGCGCTTCGCGCCGCCGGTGGTGGTGCTGGAGCTGGTGCTCGGGATCGTCATCGGCCCCCAGGTCCTCGACCTCGCCCACTCCGACGACTTCGTCAACTTCTTCGCCGACCTCGGTCTCGGGATGCTCTTCTTCTTCGCCGGCTACGAGATCGACTTCGAGCGGATCAAGGGCAGGCCGATGCGCCTCGGCGCCCTTGGCTGGGCCCTCTCGGTGGCGATCGCCTACGGGCTCGGCGGCCTGCTGGCGGCGGCCGGGATCGTCGTCTCCTTCCTCTACACCGGCTCGGCGATGGCGACGACGGCGATCGGGACCCTGATCCCGATCCTCCGCGACAACGGCGAGCTGAAGACCCGTTTCGGCACCTACCTGCTGGCGGCGGGCGGCGCCGGCGAGTTCGGCCCGATCCTGCTGGTGACGCTGGTCCTCTCCACCACCAACCCGCTGCACGAGGCGGCGATCCTGCTCGGCTTCGTCGCTCTCGCGATCGCCCTCGCCCTGGTCTCGGTCCGCTATGCCTGGCGCGGCTGGCCGGCGCTGGAACGGACCTTCGAGGCGAGCAGCCAGCTGGCGGTGCGGGTAACGGTGGTGCTCGTCTTCGGCCTCGTCCTGCTCGCCGGCCAACTCGGCCTCGACATCCTCCTCGGCGGCTTCGTCGCCGGGATGATCACCCGCCTGGCGCTGAAGGGTCACGAGCTGGCGGTCTTCGAGTCGAAGCTGACCGCGGTCGGGTTCGGCTTCTTCGTCCCCTTCTTCTTCGTCGCCAGCGGCATCGAGTTCGACCTCGCCGCCCTCGGCTCGGCGGAAGCGATCGGGAAGCTGCTCCTCTTCTTCGGCCTCTTCCTGGTCGTCCGCGGAGCGCCGGCGCTGCTCCTGTACCGCGGTGTCCTGAATGCGCGCGACCGCGCCGCCCTCGCCTTCTACAGCGCCACCGAGCTGCCGCTGGTGGTGGCGATCACGACGATCGCTACCACCGAGGGGCACATGCGCACCTCCACGGCAGCCGGCCTCGTCGGCGCCGCCATGCTCTCGACCCTGATCTATCCCTTCGTCGGCATGGCCCTCCGCAAGGACTCCCCGACCGAGGATGAGCCTGGACGCCCAGCGGCCACCGGCCCTACAATCCCCGTCCCGGGCGCGTAGCTCAGTGGGAGAGCGCTCGCTTCACACGCGAGAGGTCGCTGGTTCGAAACCAGCCGTGCCCATCGAAATCCGCTTTCCAGAGCGGAATTTTCAGGGGTGGTTCTAGACCAGTCGCGGATTTGGCTCTGTAGCTCGAAAGAAAGCCAGGCTCGGGAACCCGAGGAGCCAGGCTGATGGCAGTGAGTAGAAGTGCATCTGGACCAATAGCCCGGGGCCGTTGGAGCCCGGGCGGCATATCCACTGCGTGGATAGGACCGCGCAGAGATCACCAGACCTCGAAGCCGCCCCAGGCCGGTTCCTCGATCAGTCCGAGGAGCTACGAATGGGTCTCTCTACCGAGCAGTTGATTTACGAGGCGATCGAGTGCAACCACGCCGGGGTTGGAGGCTCGACGCTCAAGCGCTACGGGGACCACTTGGTCCACTTCGCGCAGTACCTCGCCAGCGTCCACCGTTCCGACTTCTACAAAGCCAATAAGAAGCAGGTCCGGCTTTTCATGGGCCACTTGGAGAAGCAAGGCGGCGCCAATCCGGACGCCGCCCGTCTGCGCTGCGAGTGGTGCAAGGCGCGCGGCTACCCCGATGGGCGAGAGGGTCCGGGCTGGTCGGCGTCCTACCGCAAGAGCTACCTGTCGGCCCTGCGGTTCCTCTACCGGCACTTTCAAGCGGACGACGAACTGCCCGACATCGATCCCACCGTCCTCGAGTCCTCGCCGAAAGTAATCGTCAAGCGAGGCTACACGCCGAACAAGGAGGAGATCAAGCGCCTACTGGAGACCGACGGTCCTCCCCGAGCCGTGCTCCTGGCGCATTGGCTCTTCTACGCGCCGTCGCGTCGCAAAACCTACGCCGACGCCCGTTGGCCCGACATTGACCTCGACTCGGCAGAGTGGGAAGTCGTCGGCAAGAACGGCAAGGTGGACATCTTCCCTCTGGCCCCTCCCCTCATCCGCGCCTTCCGCGTCTACCGTCGCTGGCAGCTCTCCGAGGCAGAACGCCACCCGGCGATGCGCGATGCCCTCAGCGAGCCCGAGACTGCATACGTGCTCCTGACTCAAAGCGGCAAGAAGACCAGCCCATCGACGGTTACGAAGATCGCGACCTGGCATGGCATTCGGGCAGGCGTCGGCCTGAAGAAAGCAACCCCCGGCATCGACGCAGTCGATGGAATGACCTCCCGCGTGACCCCTCATTGCTTCCGCCGAGCCTGGGCTACCATCGCCCTAAATGACGAGGAGAACCCGACGCCGATTGACGTGGTTTCGGAGGTACTACGGCACAAGGAGATCGCAACGACTCGGCGCCATTACGCGCCCACGAAGTCAGATAGGGCACGTGCGGCGCTGGTCGGGATGCGGGTGTCTTAGGCCGCGGCCCAGTCGGAGCAGTTGCCAGCGGCTCCCCAAAGAAGAGGGGCGCCGAAGCGCCCCTCTGTGTCTCCGGAACCGCTGCGCTGCTAGTGGCGGGGCGGGTCGCGGTCGTCGCGATCCGCGTCATACGGCTCACGGGAGCCGGACTTCGCGAGGCCGCGGCTAATCATGTAGCCGACGGCGACGATGGCGACGTAGAGCCACGCCTGGCGGGCGATGAACTCGTCGGTGCCGGGGTCGGTGTCGCCGCCCTTGATCATCGCGGCGGCGATGAGGATGCCGACGATGACGGCGACCATCGCCCAGAACTCCGTCGTCTTGAACGCCTGTTTGGTCTCGGTGGAGAGGCGGTGGACGACGCCGCGCCTGGCGGAGCGGTCGCCGACGCCTTCGTTTCCGGCTCGCGCCGATGCTGACTCCATGGTTGGTCCTCCTCAGTGGGTTTCGGGTTCCGGGTCCGGCGCGAACCTTGGGACGAGACCGCGCGACTCCGGGTAGGGAAGCAACCCCGACACTGTCTTCCCCGACTGGTTGGCGCTGCGGGGAATCCACTCGGGACAGGCCCCGGGTACCCCTGCCTTTGAGCGGAGAAACTTAAAATCCCTGCGCATGGGTCTCACTCAACGATGCAGAACGACCAGGGAACCGTCTGCGCGTGATCTCCGCGCGAGCGGCTTTTGGGCTAACCGCTGAGTGGCATTCGCATGCGGACGACCGTTCCACCCTGGTTGCCGGCGCCGATCTCAAAGGAGCTCGACAGCTGGGAGATGAGGCCGAGCCCCATCCTCATGCTGGTCTCCTGTCGATGCAGGGTTGGCCGCAAGCCCGCGCCGAAATCTCGGACCACGATCTCCAGCTCCCCTTCCTCGGGAGACGCCTCCACCTCGAAGCGGCCCTCCCCCTCGGGGTAGGCATGCCTGACCACGTTCGTGCAGGCCTCGGTGACGATCGTCTTCAGGTCCCCGAGCGCAGGTTCCTCCATGCCGAGTGCCTCGCCGAGGTCGGCCACGGCAGCGCGAGCCTCCGGGACATTCTCGGGTCGGGCCTCGTAGTTGAGAGAAAGTTTGTCTGCCTGATGCATCCGGTGAAGGGTAGTAGCCGTAGTCCCATTGAGATTGCCGCGAAGGCGGCTAGGCAAACGTGATCTTTCAAGCGGGTTTCTTGACCGCGGGGGTTAGACAGAGCGTAATGAGGGCCATAAGATGATCTTGCGATGAGCGATCCCCACTCCAGAGATGGGGACGGTCCGCCGCTTCCCCTGCAGCGTTTCCGCGCGAGCTCTGAGCCGCGGGACGGCTGCGCAGTCATAGCGGTGCGGGGCGAGCTTGACATGCACACGGCCCTTGACCTGGCGCCGTTGCTCGACGAGGCATCAGGGGCCGAGAAGCGGATCGTCCTCGACCTCTCCGATTGCAGCTTCATCGACTCCACGGGGATCGCTCTGGTGCTGAACGCAGACCGGCGTCTCAGCGACGCCGGAATCGAGTCAGGGATGACGCTCTGCGGCCTGCAGGGACAGGTGCGGCGGGTACTGGAGGTCGCCGGCGTGTCAGCAAGCCTTCGGGTGTCCCCCAGTCGCGACGCGGCGCTTTCGCGGCAGCAACCGCGCTAGCTCCGGCCCGTATTAGGCCCACCTCAGAGCGCCAGAACCCTCGGCGCTCTGAGTCAAGCTGACCCGGACCCGCCCGGCTCCAGATGGAAGACCTCTACGGACACGTCCTCCCTCGTATTCGTTGCGCTGTTGAACGCCCGGACCTTCCGGTTCACGATCTCTTCGACCGCCCCGCAGAATTTGTCCTCGGTGGCGTGCTGGAAGTAGAGGCGGGTGTCGCGAAGCCGCTGATGCTCCCCCATCTCCGCGAGCCGGCGCTCGGCCGGCGTGAAGCTGTCCTCGAGGGTGCAGACGACGATGTCGGGACCTGCGAACTCGGTCCTCGCCTTGGTCGGCCCGCGCCCGAACTGATCTTTATAGAGGCGAACCATCGCCCGGGAGATCTCGGCGCGAACCGAAAACTGCTCGTCGACGGCGACATTGCCGTCTAGGGCTACGGAGCTACTCGAGCCGTTGACTGCTGCGGGGCTCTCGCTCATATGGAACTCAACTTTTCCCACCCTCTGAATCGAGGTCGCTCGCGAGGAGGAGGGCGGATAAAGAAACCCAACAAACGACTGCTTCTCGATCCATTCTATCGGGGCGACCTAATTGCCCCACCGCGAGAGGCAGAAGTGGCCGGTCGCCCGGAGGTTGTCCGTTCTGAACCGCCTACGTGCGACCGGCCAGGGCGAGGAGCGTTCCTCCGGGACAACCTACCCTTGGACGCTATTGGCAACCCGGCGGCCGATGAGGCTTTCCGAATCAACCCTCAGCTGATCCCAAGGCCAAGCAGGCCCCAGCACAACGAGGAGTCGTCGAAGTCGCGGTCGCGCATCGCTGTCGACTATGGGACCAAAGCGCAGCGTGGACCCCTGGGGCGGGGATAGGGACCTGGGTAGTCGTCACGCCGTGGCAGATTCCGGTCTCACTGGCGCACCCAGTGGCGCACCGCCCGCTTGACGGGGACCGACAGCGAGATGAGGGCGGATTCTTGGCTCTACAACAGAAAACGCCCCGCCGGGGGAGGCGGGGCGCTGCTGGGGTTACTACAGGGAGGAGAGAACTGGCGGAGGGGAGAGGGACGGCCGCATTCGGCTACCTGATGCGGCGCTCTCTCCGGTTATCGCCGATTGAATCCGGCCAGGAAGCTGGCTGACTGGCGCACCACTGGCGCACCCAGCGCCCCGCATAGAAACGCACCACGAACTGATCCAGGTCGAGAACGATCCGCCCAGTCAGGAGGCCGGATGCTTCGACGGCGACGCCGCCAGACCCGCGCCGGCCGAATAAAGGGAAGGCCAAGAGCCTACGCCTTTTGACGACTTCCTTTCAGGCGAACAAGAACCCGAGCTTAAGGTTCATCAAGATTCGTGGCATCTTATGAACGGGATATCCGTCAGCAGAGCCCCGTTGCCGTCGTAAGCTCGAAGCCTTCTAATGCAGACTGGCCCAACAAAGGATCGCGTCAGATAGGCAAAGGGTTCTAAGCCTGCCGACTCAGCAGCATCCAACCCTATGTGTCGGACGCGCATCTTCTGGTACCCGCGGGCTGCGAGGTTAAGGCTCACGCGCTTCGTAGCTGAGACCATAAGGGCAGTAAAGACGGTTAGGCGTTGCTTTCCGGCGCCCACGGCCAATCGTTCGAACAGTGGAAGATCGCCTCGAACCGAGCCGCATTCCTTTGATTCACTCCCGGCGGTCCTCGATTGAATGGAGGTTTCCAAACAGGCGGAGTGGAGGCCTCGGGAGGTCGGTCCGACCGAGACCGACCATGCAGTTCCATGGTGAAATCCATGACCGAGCTGTTGCGTTTCTTTGCCCGTCGCGAGAGCAGCGAAAGCTCCGAGACATCCAATCGTAACGAGCGTCAGCCAGAAGATCCTCATTAGCACGCAACCCCTCGATTCATCGTCAGCAATCAATGCAAGTCGTGTTGTGGTGGCCGACGTGGCCGCTGTCCGTTACCCAAATATATAGCGCTAGTCCTGATTGGTGAATGTACCATATATGGTTCGCCTTGCTTCCGTAGCCCCAATTCCATTCGCCGTACGGAGAAAGATGTTTACCGTGTTCGACAAACTTGCCTCCGCCGTCTTTCGTCGGCCCCCACCAGACGCACTTTCTTGCAGGGTCGACGAAATAGTCCCCCTCAATCGCGGCTCCCAGGTCCCAGTGATCCACCATATTTTTCTTCGCACATTCTATGTGTTCAGTAGAAGATCCCCTGTGCTTCGCCCATACCCCTAACACGCGGTAGTAGTCGCCGCGAATGCCATAGCTGAAGGCCATCTCGTCGCTTCCCTCTTCTCCTGCGAATGGGTTGCCGCATTTTCCGCCTGGACGTAGTTTTGGCGCGTCTCCGGCTACATCTGCAACGCGTTCGCATTGAATCCACCGAAAGTGCTTATGTTCAATGTCATCTTTTGATCTAGCGAGCAGAGGTTCGCCGATGTCACTGACTTCGGCCTCCGCCACTGAAGCGGGTTCCGGCGCCGATTCGTAGTATTCGCTGACGAGGCCACCTTCCTCTTCTGGAGCGATTTCGCCCGAAGGCGCCTCTAGGAACATCGTTTCGAAGCCCCCCTTCCAACCGGTTCCTGCAACTACCGGATAAACAAACGGCGCTCCGCCATTTGCTGAGGTGTCTTGGTGATGCACAATTAGAGTGACCACGTTAGCGGCACTGAGTTCCAGAGTGGTTGGCACAGTGCTCCCAATCGCATCGTGCGCGGGCGTCACTGAGATGTTGACCGCAGGGTGGCGCGGTTCCCCCTTCCACCAAACCTGCAAGGTCTGATCATTGACCTCTTCGATTTCCATTTCCGGGTTGAGATTGAAACGCCAAGAGAATGACTGCGGCGCGCTCGCGTCCCGGATTGCCTGGAACATCATCGTTCCGTCGAAAAGCGGATGCGTCACCGTGTCCACTCCGGCTGAACTCGTATTGGAAGACACCGCCGCTGCATCATTCTGAAGAACCCCTTCAGAGGCTCCCGAACTGACGGAAAGTGGTTCGATGACCATCGGTCCTTCGGCCGTTTCAAGAGTCGTTGCCGCCCCGGGAGCGGTTGGAGTAGTCGTTACTAGCGGGGCTCCGGTGCTTTGGAATACGCCTTCAACTTTGTCAAGGCCGGGTGGTTCAAACGGAAGAACTGAGTCCACGGCTGACGAGGGATAGAGAATGACGTCGTCTGAGGTTGCTTCAACGGCTTCAAGAGTATCGGCAGCCTCGGAAGCTGAGATGTGTCCTTCCGGGTCAAGGTTGATCGTCCAGGTTTTTTTCCTGATGTTGCCGGCTAGGTCTTCACCGACCATCACCGCTTCATGGGCACCGCCGCTGTAAGGGGTCATGTCGATCCAGAAGGTCTTAGATTTCGGGCATCCGCCCGCTTCGCAGGTCTGCGCGAGGCTTTCCCCGACTAGAACACCGTCGATCAGGAATCGGATCTGCTTGACGCCATAGCCGCCTTCGTCGGTCGCGTCAGCGGTGGCGCTGCGGGTTCCCTCCTGCACCCAGCCCTCGGGGGCGCCGGGAAGCGCGCCGGACAGAACGAGCTGAGGCGCGGTGGTGTCCCGTTCGATTTTGATCGACAGCGTTTTGGTCGTCGAGCGTCCTGCCGCATCGGTGGCTTTGACTTCGACCGTGTGAGTCCCGGCCGGTTTACTGCTCGAGTCGAGGGTCCATTCCCTCGTGATCGAGCAACCGCTTGACGGACAGCCCGGGGAGGAGCTGTCAACGGTGACGCCATCGACCTTGATGCTCGTGCTGGCAACGCCGGACTTGCGTTCTTCGGCCGAGCCCGAGTCGGTTGCGCTCACTTTGAGTTTGTAGGTGGGTCGCGTGTTGCCAAGCGTGGCCTGTTCGGTCATCGTGCCCGAGAGCGCGACCGCCGGCGCCTGCAGGTCCCCATGGGTCTCGACGGTGAGCGTCTTTTCGGTTTTCAGACCGACCCCGTCGGTGGCGATCACGTCGACTTTGTGGCTGCCGACCGAGTAGTTGTCGGCTTTCATCACCCATTCGCGCGCAAGCGAGCAGTTCTTGCCTTCCGCGCAGCCGGGGTTGTAGGTGTCGGCGGTGGCGCCGTCGACTTTCACTTCGGTCTTGACCGCTCCGGACTCGACGTGGAGGTCCGCGTGTTCCCAGCGGACGATGCGGTGATTGCCCGCGTCGGCCACGAGCAGCTTGTTGCCGGGGAGGATCTCGATCCCGCGGGGTTCGCTCACCTGGGAGTTCAGGGTGCCGGTGGAGGCATACTGCCGCAGGAACGATCCGTCGGGCTTGAAGACCTGGACACGGTTCCTGATGCCGTCGCTCGTCAGGATGTTGCCCGAGGGGGCGACCGCTACGTCCTGCGGGTTTTTGAACTGTCCCGGTTCGGTGCCTTCGGTACCGAAGGAGAAGAGGACCGACCCGCTCGAGCTGAGCTCCATGATCTTGTTGGTGCCCTGGATAGCCACCCAGGCGTTGCCGTACTCGTCGAGGTCGATGCCGAAGGGCAGGGCCACGCCGCTTGAGGGCTGCGGGATCGAGATCGTTTGCGATAGCGATCCCCCAGCGGTGTACTTGTAGACCTTCTTGTTGTTGGGGTCGGTCACCCACAGCATCCCGTCCGGGGCAAACGCCAGGTCGAAGGGTTCGTAGCTGGGCGTCGAGATCGTCGACATGACCAGGCCGGTGAACGGGTTGAACTGGTCCACGCGTCGCCCGCTCGACTCCGCGACCCAGAGGCTGCCGTCGGGGGTCACGGTGATCCCCCGCAGGCCGCTGAAGGGGCCTTCGCCAGGTCTTTCGGTGATCTGGCGAACGTAGGTCCCGTTCTTGTCGTACTTGACCAGGCGGTTGTTCGTCGTGTCGGCGACCCACACGTTGCCTTCAGGGTCGGTAGCAACGCCGAAGGGCCGTTCCAGCTGCCCGGTTCCCGTGCCGGCGGTGCCGATCGGCGCAACGGCGGTCGGCGAGGCTTCATCGCCGTCCTTGACATCGAGTTTCAGCACGTACTGGGCGAGTTTGGTCCCTAGCGTTTTCTGTTCGGTCAGGGCGCCGGAGGTTCCGAGTTCGGGCTGCTCGCGGTCGATCTTGATCTTCGTTTCGAACGCCGGGGACCAGTGGCCAATTGGATCGACTGCATAGATATTGACCCAGTTTTCCCCCTGAGCGATAGCGCCCGGGTCGTAGAGCAGCCGTTTGGTTACCTGAGTTGACGTGCGCGGGCAAGGGGAACTGGCAGCCCCGCTACACCCAACGGTGATCATGCCTTCCCCCTTCCCCCCTCTTGCCGCCGCATACTTGATGCGTAGATCATGGATTCCCAGGCCGTAGTCAGAAACTTCGTAGGCGATGGCCGTGCCTTCCTGAGTCGAAACCCACTCCGGCACGTTGCCCAGATTCAGGCCCCATTTCGGGGCGTCATCGTCGGCAACTTCGACCGTTGCATTACCGACGAAACCCTGCCGCGGGTAGCTCGTTGATTCATAGGTTGCGAGAGCAAAGCCACCGTTCTTAATGTCGCGGTATTCGCCAGAGCTTGACAGCGTAGGAAGGGTGACTCCGTTGTAGGCGCCTTCCCAGCCACCATGCTGAAGATAGGAAGTGAATTCACCTTTGTTTTCGTCCCAAAGTCCAGCCATTAGGTAGGGGTGGCTATGAACTGGGCTGTCTTCTAGAACGAAGTAAACCTGCGAGAGCGTCATAGTCTTGATGTAGGTGGTGGGTGGTTGATTCACCCCCTGAGTTTCTTTGTCGGTGAAGTAGCGAGGGACGTAGTAGTTCCAGCTCATCGAGGTACCCGGTGCCGTGGCGCCGGCCGAGGACCGCAGAGCTAGACCGCTTCGCATCTGTCCTCCGATGGTCCCGATCCACCCGGGTTTGAAGACATTGCTGTTGGAGGTGTAGGAGCGCCAGTCGCTGTAGATCCCGGTCGTGTTGTTGTTGTTCATCCACGAGTAGCTCTCGAAGACGGGGTCGACGAGGATCGGGTATGCCGCATCTCCTCGGGGGGTGGCAGTCAACAAGATCGATGACCCCACGGTCTCCATGCTGACCTCGACGGGGTCACCATTCGCGTCAACGGCACTAGGAGGGCGCGCCACGAGAAGCGGCTGCCCACCCGCCGCCTCGACGATGGCACCGCCGTCCTCGGTCTCGCGGAGAGCCGCGCCGGCCGGCAGGTCCAGCTCGAAGCGCTGGGTGGTCGGGGCGGCCGGCGAGCGCAGCTGGGTCAGCGTCTCGACGCCGGTCGGGGTAGGCAGGATCGAGATGTCGGCGTCACCTGCGACGTTGGGGTAGAAGGCTGCCGCGTCGGAGATGGTGGAGGCTTCGCGATCGGCAACGTCAGCGATGCCGATGCTGATGCCGACTTCCGGCATGTCGATTGCCTGAGAGAGAGAAGCCGGGATCTGGACGGCAACAAGGGGGTTCGAGGGTGAAAGACCAGCGGCTCCTTCGTCCTCGAGATCGAAATTGACCACTTCCTTTTCGCCGTCTTCGTTCTCCACGCGGAGGGGGAGGAGCGAACTCAGAAGGCCAGGCTGGCCTTCCGGTTGCTCGGGCGGCACCACGGCGACATGGTCGGAGCGAAACGCCTCGACTTCGAGATCCCCGTATATGCCCGCCTGTTCGTCGAGGGCGGAGAGGAAGACCGAGGTGAGGAGGTCTTCGGCCTCGGCGCGGCCAAGATCGGTGTGTGGGAGTTCTTCGGCCGCAGCGGGGTCGGTGTGGGGCTCCGTGCTCAACACTTCGCTGCCTTCGGTGAGAGCTTTCAGGTCCTCGGCAGAGGTTGGAGTGGGCAGCGCGGACGATTCGAGGTCGGCTCCCTGCTCTTGGGCTCCGAGGGCGATGCTGCTGAACACCACGAGAAGCAGCAGGGCGGCTGCACATAGGGCCAAGACCATCTGACGCCGACTGCTGTTGCTGCTCCGGATTGACTGCTTATCGGACACACTGCCCCCTGTCTAGCTGTTTCAGGTCCAGGGGGTATCTCGTTGGGAACCCGCTGGTATCGGCGGGAACCCAATCGGAATAGAAGACCGAAGTCCATACCTAATAGTTGGCCCACTTTTCTGCTGACCTTTCCCCAACACAAAAAAGACTCGCATCTACACTTCGGTTCTTTGTCTGGGCCGCTATCAAATAGCGCCGTTGGTCCTGACTTCGCCTCGCTGAATGACGGGTCTTGCTCCTATCGACGACCAGACGCCCTTACGAACTCGGTGATTTCTGCGATGTATGGCTGCTCGAACCACTGTGCGAGGGCAGTGGGAATGCTTGCTATCACCCCCGAGACCGCTTCGAGGGCTGCTGCGTCAATCAAGGTCTGCGTAAGCTGATCCGTGACCGCATAGCGAACCCCCCGACCGTGTCTGGGTGCCCCGTCTACCACTTCGACTAACCCGATGCGGACTAACTCCTTAAGGTGGAAGTCGTAGACTCTCGCGCGGATGCCCCTGCCGATACGGGATCTCGACAACTCGGTGGGCGACATAGGCCCGTCAGCATGTAGGCCGAGGAGGATGCGCGGGCGGGCGGGGTGCCGCAGGATCCGCTCGATATCAATGGCCAACTCTTTCTTTCGCTCTGCCGCCATCACATGGTGGCGCGGGGAAAGATGGTTTTCCCTGCCCCTGAAGAGATCGAGAGACGGCTGCCGTCGCTGGGTCCGGGTTGCTTTTTATCGCAGCTCATACGATCCCAGCAGGGGCTCCGGCAGCGCGCCGACGGAGATTGCTTGGCTCAGACGCGCCACGTCTACGCCGCTTTCTCGCTCGCCTCTGACTCTCTTTCTTGATCATCCATGCGGGCGGCTGCTTCATTAGGGGTGGGCGGTGTCGGTCAACGAGGACGGCTGGAGCTCCGTCGACCTCGATCCCGCGTCTTTTCAACCAGGCCCTATCCATGCTCAGGTTCTGGTGCACGAAGGCAACTACGGGCTCGGCTGCTTCGAGTTCTCCAAGAAGGTTCAAGAGCACAGTGACTGCTTCCTGACGAGTGAACCCGTAGATCTCAAAACGGGGGTCAAAGGTGTAGACCCGCAGTTCTTCCTTCGGCTTTCGCGGCATGGACGAACCAAAGAGTAACCGTCAACTCCGTTGACGATTGAGCCGTCAGGAATGTTGACGATAGATACCGGATATTTAGATTGTGAAATCTTGACCCAAACTCTAGTGTGCCCCGAGGTGTTGGGGAGGGTGCCACAGGAAACAGACAAAGTGAGCTGCCCAGATGGGGTTGGTGTCATCGCGGGAAGGTCCGAAACCCCGAGCGACTGGAGGGTTGGAGTGCTGCTCATTAATGGCGGCCTGTGGATCGGCTGGGAGCGTGAAACGGAGCTAATCGAAGCGGCCGGAGAAAGGGAGCTAATCGAACGCAACCGGAGAGATGAAGAAACCGGGGAGGCTCATAAAGCCGATCCAGGGGGATACAAGAAGACTTAGCGCGCCCACTCCCTCAGATGTGTTCTGCGGGCGTGCTGGGACGGGGAAGCGCGCGGGCGTTGACTGGACGTCTGTCTTCCCCCCTACACCTTCCACCTCTATCCCAAGACGGTGCGAAGACAAAGAGACAAGAGCAAGAGAGGGTCCGGTTGGCTTTGCCGAGTCGCGGACCCTCTCTTAGTGTGGGCTCTGGTCTGATATTCGGACACAAAGGTCCGAGGAAGCAGGCCGAAGGCCAAGGACCGCCTGACAGGCTTCCCCTGGGGATTGCGAAAGCCGACGTTGGCGAGAGGGCCCGGGAACCAACCCGCGATTCGCCTGACACCCCCTGGTAGCTATGTCCCTTGGGGCGATTCGTAGCCGTAGATAGAGACCGTGAATGGTCGGCGCTCCATGAAGTCTGGAGTGCGATCTTTGCTGGTCGGTTCGAGCCCTTCAAGCTCGTCATGCACCCGCATGAGGATCTCATGGGCTTCTTCCCACCCCTCCTCATCGAGCCGAGGTTTGTAGTTGGCGGCGAATCTGTTTAGACGAGCGTCAAAGGTGCCGTATTCAAGAGCCTTCCACGCGCGCTCTAATCCTTCGTTGAGGATTTTGATGCTGATCCCGTTGCGAGCTGGGAGGTCCAGCTTCTCCCACATCTCCGGGGTAATGAGCATCTTGGTCTTTCCCCGGTAGATCTTCTTGACCGCACCTCGCACTTGGATCGTGTCGTGAAGTTCGGCGCAGTCCAACTCACAGAGTTTCTTGAGGTGGTAGGCGATTTTGTTGCGGGGCTCGCCACTGATCCTCTCCAAGTCGGCAGCGGACGTCGGGCAGTCATTGATCTTGGCTAGCACCCAAGCCCTCAACGGATCGCCAAGAGCCTTCTGGAGCTGCGCGGCTCGGGCTTCCTCTTCGACTAGTGCCGTCTCCACAGGTGCTGGTCCCCTCCTCGAATACCGACCGCAAAATTGATCGGTCGAGCGTACTTAGGGATACCAGAAATGGCAAGTCACCCGACCCGTCAAATCTGTTGACGAAAAACCTTCTCTCGCGGAACCTCTCGCGTAGGGGCTCTGGCGCTTGCGCTCGGAGCAGGTCTACGGATCACAGGAAGGGAGGTGCAAAAACCATGAAGATCGCCAACGTCGATGCGACGATCCCGGCTGTGTCCATCTCGAAGATGGGCTAGCCCCAAACATCGGGTTTGGGGAGCGCCCACGTAGGCGCCCCCCTCCCCCGGTGTCCATCTCTCAATGAACGCAACCCCGGGGCAAGCATCGCGGAAGCCCCGGGGTCGAGCCGAGAGTAACCCGCAGTTTTGTTGACGAAAAGCTGCCCCAACCGGAGTCAATCTTCGTGCAGTTCAGGAACCCTGCACTCTGGGTACCAACGCCAGATCGAAAACGAATCCGCAATGCGCTCGGGGAGACCGCTCATTGGACCGCCTCTCAGCGTCTCCGCTCGGCCGGCTACCGACGAGGAGATCGCAGCCTTGAGGATTCAGGCCGCGCGCGAACATGGAATCCCGTCCCTTCTAGTCCCCAGCGACGACTACCGACAGTCAGTCCCGAGGATTCAGGCTCCTGACCTTTCGAGGTAGGAGTAGCACTCCTCTCCAGTCTGAAATGCAGCTATCTCTCGGCCCAGAGAGAGACCCCCGCCTCCCTCAACAGCAGAACCCCTCACGCACTATCACTAAGAGTGAACAGCCCCCTGCGAGTCGCCGCGCCGGGGTAAGATCGGATGAAGAAGATGCGCGCGTTCAAGCTGACCGAGCGCGATCCGCGCACCGGATGCCGGGAGCTGAGGATCCAAGGCGATCTTGACCTCGCCGTCACCGAACAGCTAGAAGACGCGCTCGACAGCGCCACGGACTGCCAGGAGATTTGGATCGACCTGTCCGAGTGCGACTTCATCGACTCAACCGCCCTCGCCATCTTCGTCAACACCTACGCGCAGATGCGCGAAACCGGCCGTCGCTTGTTCCTCTACCACCCCAGCGCCCAGGTCGCCCGCGTCCTTGAGGTCACGGGGCTAAACCGCGACGGCCTGGTGATCGAGCAGCCCCATTCCTAGGGCTCTCCCAGTTTTTCTGGACGGATTACCCGGGGACAGATTGGCCCCTGACGGCATTTCTGCGGCATGGGAGCCGCAGAACACCAGCCGCCGCCCCGGGTCGGCAGCTGATGCTCTCGGCGGGAAAGCTCGGCCGAGGCCAGGAGCGCTACTACCTGGAGAAGGTCGCCGAAGGCGCCGAGGACTACTACTCGGGCGAGGGCGAGCAGCCGGGGCAGTGGGCCGGAGACGCCGCCGCCGAGCTTGGTCTCTCGGGGGAGATCGAGCCTGATCAGCTCGTCGCGATGCTGACCGGGCGCAACCCGGCCACCGGGGAGCCGCTCGGCCTGCGCCACGTCGAGGGCGGCGCTGTCCCCGGCTTCGATCTCACCTTCTCGGCGCCGAAGTCGGTCTCGCTCACCTGGGCGCTCGCCGGACCCCCGGCCGGGGCGGAGGTCAAGGAGGCCCACGCCGCCGCCGTTGCGGCCGGACTTGACTACCTGCAAGAGGTCGCCTGCTTCACCCGGCGCGGCGCCGGGGGTCACGAGTTCGTCTCCGGCAACGGCTACCTCGCCGCCGCCTACACCCATCGCTCCTCCCGCGCCGGCGATCCGCAGCTGCATACCCACGTCCTCATCGCCAACGCGACCAGGGGACCGGACGGCCGCTGGACCCGCCTCTACCACCCCGGCATCTACGACCACCTCAAATCCGCCGGCTACATCTATGAGGCCCACCTGCGCGACGAGCTGACCCGTCGCCTCGGGGTGCGCTGGGGCGAGGTGCGAAACGGCATCGCCGAGATCGAGGGCTTTGACCCCGACCACCTGCGCGCCTTCTCCACCCGCCGCGCCGAGATACTCGAGGCGGCGGGAGGCGAGAGCGCCTCGGCCCGGGCGATGCAGGTCGCGACCCTGGCGACGAGGGAGGCCAAGGACACTGAGATCGCGACCGAGAGCCTGCGCGATCTGTGGCGAGCCAAGGCGCAGGAGATCGGCCTTGACCGCGAGGCGATCCACGCCACCTTCGGCCATCAGCGCCAGGCGCCCGAGGGCCGGGTCTCCCTCGCCGAGGTGGAGCGCTCGCTGACCACCCACGCCTCCCACTTCGACCGCCGAGGCGCGATCCAGGCCGTCGCCGACAACCTCCCTGCCGGCGCCTCCGGTCCCGAGGTGGTCGAGCTGGCAGACGCCGTCCTCGCCCGGCCCGAGGTGGTCCGCATCGCCGAGACCCCCAAAGGCCCTCGCTTCACGACGCGGGAGATATGGGAGCTTGAGCAGCAGGCGCTCGCCACGGTCGAGCAGATGGCGCTGCCCCAGGACTGCGGGACTGTCTCCGGGGTAGTCGTCTCCCGCGTCCTCGCCCAGCGGCCGAGCTTGAAGCCTGATCAGCGACGGTTGGTCGAGCGGCTCCTAGCCGGGGGCGAGGGCGTCGTCGTGGTCATCGGCGAGGCCGGGACTGGGAAGACCTACGCTTTGGCCGCCGCGGCCCAAGGATGGTCAGCTCTACCGAACGGCCCCGAGCTGAGGGTCGCGGCGCCGACCTGGCGCGCCGCGAACGTCCTGCGCTCCGAGGGCTTGGGCGCGACCAGCGTGGCGCGGCTCTTGGCCGAGCTTGACCGCGCCACGGCGGCGGGCGGACAGGCGCTCGCGCGGGGCTCGGTGCTGGTGGTCGATGAGGCCGGGATGGTCGACTCGCGGGCGATGGGGCGGCTGATCTCCCACGCCGAGCGCGCGGAGGCCAAGCTTGTCTTGATCGGCGACCCCGCCCAGCTCGGGGAGATCGAGGCGGGCGGGCTGTTCGCCGCGATCGCGGCGAGGACCGAGCCGGTCGTCTTGGACGAAGTAGTCCGCCACCGCCACGACCTCGACCGGGACTCAGCCAAGCTGATCCGCGAGGGACGAGGACGCGATGCGGTGGCGTCCTACTTCAAAAACGAGCGAGTCACCGTCTCCGACGATCCGCTGACTCGCCGCGAGGTAATGGTTGCAGACTGGTGGCAGAGCTTCAGCCAGGGCGAGGACGCGCTGATGCTTGCAAAACGGAACGCGGAGGTCCGCGAGCTGAACGCAATGGCACGGGAGAGGAGGGCCGCCGAGGCGAGGCTCGGCGCCGAGGAGATCGTGGTCGGCGAGGCTTCCTTCGCGGCCGGCGATCAGGTCATAACCAGGATCAACGACCAGCGTCTCGGTGTCTTCAACCGCGAGAGGTGGCGGATAGCGGAGGTGGACGCGGAGTCCCGGCGTTTGGTGTTGGACGGAATCGACACCCGGGGGCGGGTGTGTGTCGATTCCGTCTTCCTGGAGCGGGTAAACCCGAGGGACGGGGCGCCGGCAATCGAACACGCCTACGCGGCGACGATCTACCAGGCTCAAGGAGCCACGCTGGATTCGGCGTTCGTGATGGCCGACCCCTCGATGACCCGCGAGGAGTTCTACGTCGCGGCCTCCCGCACCCGGGGCGAGACCTTCCTCTACGCGACCCCCGAGGTACAGGCGGCGCGGGAGGAAATCGCCCCGCCCTCGCCCTACCTGCGAAGTGGCCTAGACCATATCGCCGAAGCGGCCGAGCGCTCCGGGGCGCAGACGGCTGCGATGGACGAGGCCCTGCGCTCGCGCTTCGCGCAGATGCCCTCCGATCAGCTCGCCTCCCGGCTGCGGGAGCTGCGCGCCGAGGTTGGCGCCGAGCATCAGGACCAGGAGGCCCACCGTCGCCACGCCGAGCGGGTCAAGGAGAACGAGCAGCGGATCGAGCGGATCGAGCGGATCGAGGAGGCGCGCGAGGGGCTGCCCGGGCCGGGGCGGCGGGAGCGGCGGGCAGACCGAGCCGAGCGCGAGCGCAGCGAGCGCGATCTCGACCTCCGCGAGGCCTTGGCGCGCGAGGAGGCAGAGCGCTTGGCGGCCGAGGCGCGCGAGCTGCCCGACGTTCGCCACGAGGCCCGAGCCGAGGGAGCAGTGATCGAATCGGTCCTCGCCGACCGCGAGCGGCTCGCCGCTACGGCTGCCCGGATCTCGCCGCCCGACTACATCACCGCCGAGCTGGGCGAGCGGCCTGCCGATGCCACGAAAGCAGCGGCGTGGGACAAGGCCGTTAGGAGAGTCGAGGGCTACCGGCTGAGAAACGGCGTGGTGGACAGAGGCACCGTGCTCGGACCGAAGCCGAGAGATCACGCAGCGCAGGTAGAGCACAGTCGGGTGAGGGAGCGCCTCGAGCGCGCGCAGCGGGAGCTTGGTCTACAACGCCAGCGAGCGAGCACCCGCTCTCTCGACCTGACGCCATGAGAATTCTCAAGGGCGGCGGATGAGAACCCCCATCTTCTCCTGAGTCAGAGCCCCGGGGCCTATAGAGTCTGGCTTGAAAGCGAGCCTGGTTCTTTCGGTTCGCGATCTGGTTCAGAACGCTGGTTCGAAACCAGCCGTGCCCATGGCCCTAAACCTGTGGGTCTTTGGTCTCGTCGGAACCGCCATCTGCGCCAGGGGGGGTTTTTTCTTCCCCTTCCTCCACACCGCCTCCCGGAGACCATTTGTCGAGGCCCTCGAGGGGACGCTCCCGGAGGAGGAGAACAGCCGGGGAGATCGCGAACAGGGCGAGGACGAAAATGATGACGGGAATCGCCGCATCGCTTATCTTGCCGGCGGGTGCCAAGTGGAGAAGGATGTAGCCAATCGTGAGCATGCTGAAGATGGTCGTTATCACCAAGGCGATCAGAGCGGCATCGGCAAGGCTTCTCCATCTCTCCATGTGTGCCTTGATCTCACCCGCTATCGCCACGCCTTGACCGGCTAGGGCGACCCTCTTCTTCGCCATCTCGATGTCTTGGCCCAGCAGCTCGACCTTCTTCTCTTCCAGTTGCGTCCGCGCGGTCCGCAGTGCCGCGTCAGCCGGGGTCAGCCCTCCCTTGACCTCAAGCAGCGCCCGGGCGACCGAAGGTTGTTCGTCTGCGGGAAGAACATCGAGCAGAATCAGCTCTGGAGCGAAACTCCACTCGCTCCTGCGAGCAAAGGCGGACCGCTCCTCGTTCAGCTTCTTTATCTCCTTTTCGGCGAAACGGCTGCGCTCCGGAGCGGCGAGGTAAGCCCACAGCTTGGAGGGATCCGGGAAGACACTGGCGGCCGCGGCAACAGTCGCGGCTGGGCTCGGTGCCGGCGCCGGGGTAGAGGCCGCAGCGGTGGCGACGGTCCCGTTCCCCCCACCGGCACCGTCTCCTCCCTTGGGAGGAGCGGGAGGGCTGGCCGGTACGTCGGAGGCCTGGGGCTCCTTAGCCGGTTCAGCGCCGGAATTACCGCTTGGGGCTGGTGGCAAAAAGCGCGAAAGATCGCCTGGGCCCACTGACGGGAGCAGCATCATCGCGAGGTCGCCCTCCAGAAGGCCGTGGCTCGAGAGCTCCTCGTACACGGGGAACGGGGTCTCCCCCCTGTCTTGGTCTCCGGGCTCTACCTCCAGCCGCACCACCTTGGTCTCGGCGGGGGCCCATCTGCTTGCGGCGACGTCGATCGTCCAATCGGTCTTCGCGAGAAACTCATCGAGCCTGTGCCGATCGTCCTCATCCGCAATCGGAACCGCGACGTAGTAGGAGAGGGAATCTGGATGCGGCGTTTCCGACATCGAGTACTCCTTGAGTACCAAAGTGGATCATGAGCATACTTCCCTTCACCCGCCCTGTCTACGTCCTCGAACGAACGCAGACCGTTTCGTCGCCGATCGCCGAGGTCTTCGACTTCTACGGCGACGCGCGCAACCTCGAGCGGATCACGCCGCCCTGGCTCGGGTTCGAGGTGACGACGCCGGGGCCAATCGAGATGGGGGTGGGGACGTTGATCGAGTACCGGCTGCGGCTGCATCGGGTGCCGGTGCGGTGGCGGACGCGGATCGAGGCTTGGGAGCCGCCGCGGCGGTTCGTCGACGTGCAGGTGAAGGGGCCCTATTCGCTTTGGGAGCACACGCACGAGTTCGAGGAGGACGGGCCGGAGGCGACGGTCATCCGCGACCGCGTCCGCTACGCGATCCCGTTCGGGCCGCTCGGCGAGCTCGCCGAGCGGGTCCTGGTGCGGCGGGACCTGCGGCGGATCTTCGACTACCGGCGTGACGCGGTCGCGCGGGAGCTGGGGTAGACGCCCGGCTACGGTTGCTGCAGCACCGAGAGCGTGTTCCCCGACGGGTCTTTGAACCAGGCGATCTGCGGGCCCGGCCCGCGGACGATGCCCTTCTCGTCGTGCTCGAACTCGGGGTAGCGCTCGATGTCGATGCTCCGCTCACCAAGCTCCGCGACGGCGGCGTCGACGTCCTCGACCTCGAAGTTGAGGATCGTGTAGCTGGGCGGGGTCATCTCGGCGCTGAGGTACATGAAGACGTCGTAGCCGTTCGCCAGGTGCAAGACCGCCACGCCGAACTGCTCGTCGAGCACCTCGACCCGGAGACCGAGCGCCCCCTCGTAGAAATCGCGCGCCGCGTCCATGTCCTCGACGGCAAAACCGCTGGTCGCTTTCACGTCTCCGAGCATCTCGCCTCACTCTAACGGCGGAGACTGGCGCCTGCGCTTTTTTTCTCCGGTCTGCCGCTTCTGCTCGAGTCGGCGCTGGCGGGAGGCTCGGGTCGGCTTGGTCGGACGACGCTTCCGCCGCACGCGCAAACCTGCGGCGAGCTTCGCCGCCAGCCGCCTTAGCGCCAGGTCGCGGTTGCGCGACTGGCCGCGGGCGTCCTGAGCGACGGCAGTGACGACCGGTCCGAGTCGCTCCAGCAGCCGCGCCCGCTGCGCCCCGCTGAGCGACTCCGAGGCCTCGACGTCGAAGACCGCTTCGACGCGGGAGGCGGTGACGTTCGCGTGCTGACCGCCGGGGCCGGAGGAGCGGCTGGTGCGCAGCTCTATCTCCCCCAGCGGCAGCGACAGCCCGCCGTTGATCCGCAGCTCCGCCACGAACTCAGCCCGCCAGCTCGGGGATGTGGTCCTCCAGGTGCCGGGCGATCGTCTGTCGCACCCAGCGCTGGGTCTCCGCGTCGGCCATCCGGTAACGGCCGAGCAGCATCTTCTGCTCGTCCAGGGGCAGGCCCGCGATCTCCCAGCGGACCGCGAGCCGCTCGAAGAGGACCTCGTAGCGCCGGTGCCAGGCATCGTCCTGCGAGGTGGCTGCCCCGGCCGGGGGCTCCCCCACCTTGGCGATCGTGCCTGCGCTCAGCGTCTGACGCAGGGTCAGGACGTTGCCCTCGGCGTCGGTGTAGTCGACGGTCGGCGCCTTCTCCCGCGGCCGCCGCTGCTTCTTCCGCTTCGCCACCGTCAGGCCATCTAGGCGAGGGCGTCGATCTTCTCGGCGAGCTCGAAGTCGCTCGCGGTCAGGCCGCCCTCCGAATGGGTGGAGATCGTGACCGTGACGGTGGCCCAGGAAATCGCCACGTCGGGATGGTGGTTCATCGCCTCCGCCGGCTCGACCAGGCTCTCGACGAAGCGAACGCTGCCGACGAAGTCTCCGCGCTCGAAGCTCTTCTCGATCGCGTCGCCCCGCCGCTCCCAGCCGGCGAGCCCCGCCAGCTTCTCCTCCACCTCCGCGTCACCGAGCAGCGCCACGCGCTTATGCTGGCAGGCGGACGATGAGCGCGCAATCGGAGAAGCCCACCCTCTGGCAGATCGACATCTCGCACTACGCGGAAAAGGTCCGCTGGGCGCTGGAGTACAAGGGCGTCGACCACGCTCGCCGCTCGCCGCTGCCGGGGACCCACATCCCGATCGCCCTCTTCCTGACCCGCGGGGCGCAGCCGACCCTGCCGGTGCTGCAGGTCGACGGCCGCACGATCGGCGACTCGACCGAGATCATCGCCGCCCTGGAGTCGATCTACCCTGAGCCGCCGCTCTACCCGATCGACGCCGAGGAGCGGGCGCGGGCGATCGAGCTGGAGGACTGGTTCGACGAGAACCTGGGGCCGCAGGCGCGGCTGCTCCCCTTCTACGAGCTGATCCAGGAGCCGGAGATCTTCGCCGAGGTCGCCGCCGAATCGGTGCCCGGCCCGCTGGGCAAGGCGAAGCCGGTGGTCGGCGCCTACGCCCGCGCCTACACCAGCCTCCGCTGGGGCGCCAACAGCGGTGAGGACGCCGAGCGGGCGCGCGAGGCGATCGTCGCCGCCTTCGACAAGCTTGAGGCGGAGCTGGAGCAGGGCAACGGCGAGTTCCTCGTCGGCGACGCCCTCTCCGTCGCCGACATCACCGCCGCCTCCCTCTTCTACCCGGTGGTCGTTCCCCCCGAGGGCCCGCTCGATCCGAGCCTCCCCCGCCCCCCGGCCTTCGACCGCTTCCGCCAGAGCCTCAGCGACCGCCGCGGCTACCGCTGGGTCGAGGAGACCTTCCGCCGCCACCGGCACCGCTGAAGAATTTTCAGAGAATTTACCTTCTCAGACAATATGTTGCATTTTCTTCGCTAGGCTGCTATCCATGCAGATGATGGCCCCGCCAGAAGATGCCCAGAAGGAGCGCTCTGCTCGGATCGACGAACGATTTGACCGGGTCGATGAACGAATCCTCGACCTCGACCAGCGGGTAACGGCAACCGCCAAGGAAACCGTCCGCCAAATCAAAGAGAGCCGAGAGGAAACCGTCCGCCAAACCAAAGAGAGCCGCGAGGAAACGGCCCGCCGAATCAAAGAGAGCCGCGAGGAAATGGCCGTGCGGTTCGATCGGGTGGAAAAGGACGCCCGAGAACTTAAAAAGAGCGTGGAAGCCGTCCAGACCAGCATCGCCTCCCTGCACTCCACCCTCACGCGAGGCAGCTTCGGGTTGGCGATCGTCTTCGCCTCAGCGCTTCTCGTCAAAGGGTTCTAATCAGCCGCCGATCGGGGCCCTGGGGTTCGCCCCCCAGAAGACGACGGTGCCGAGCATGCCGATGATGTGGACGGCGACGATGTTGAAGACCATCGACTTGGCGGTGGCGGTGCCGACGCCGACGGGGCCACCGGATGCCGTGTAGCCGTAGTAGCAGCCGACCAGCACGATCACGGTCGACATCACCATCCCCTTGACCAGGCTGAAGATCAGGTCAGGAGGGCTCTGGTACATCCAGAAGATCAGCAGATAGCCACCAGCGGAGACGTCGCCGACCTGGTTCACCACCGAGAGGTAGCTGGCGGCGTAGATGATCCCGATCCCGAACAGGTAGAGGAAGGGGAGCGCGATCCAGGCCCCCAGCAGGCGGGTCGCGCAGAGGAAGGTCACCGGTTGGATCCCCATCACCTCGAGCGCGTCGATCTCGTCGGAGATCCGCATCGCCCCGATCTCGGCGACGATCCCGGTCCCGACCTTGGCCGCGAGGATGTAGCCGAAAGCGTAGGGCAGGCCCTCGCGAAGGTCGCAGTAAGCCGAGAAGAGGCCGGCCAACGAGGGAGCGCCGATCGAGCGGTTGAAGTAGGCGCCTTGAAGGCCACACTGGAGGCCGAGGATGAAGCAGAAGGCCCAGATGATCAGGGCCGAGCCGAAGATCAGGATGCCCGCCTGTCGCAGCCCCTCGCCGAAGAACTTGAAGACCCGGCCCGAGTAGACGAGGCCGGCGACCCTGACGCCGAAACGGGCGATGTCGCCGAAGGAATCGAGCCAGGAGCGCGGGATGTCGAGCCAGCCGATCATCGGACCGCCTGCAGCTCGGGGTTGGTGGCGAGCAGGATCGAGCTGACGACGAACTGGAAGAAGAAGACGGCGACCAGCGAGATCACCACCGCCTGGTTGACGGCGCGGCCGACCCCGGCCGCCCCGCCCGAAGCCGACATCCCTTTGTAGGAGCAGACGATCGCGACGATCGCCCCGAACATCGTGCACATCATCACCGAAGACCAGATGTCGGTGATCGTGGCGTTGGTGAAGAGCGTCGCGAAGAAGCCGCCGAGCGGCTGGTTGTAGAGGAGCTCGGCGGCGATGCCGGCGCTAAGGCCCATCACGATCGCGAAGATGTCGAGCAGGCCGGTGATGACCATCAGCGCCAGGAAGCGCGGCACGACCAGGTTCTTGACCGGGTCGACGCCGAGCACCTGGAGGGCGTCGAGCTCCTCGCGGATCTTGCGGGCTCCCAAATCGGCGGTGATCGCGGTGCCGGCGACCCCCGAGACCACGACCGCGGTGACCAGGGGGGCAATCCAGCGAATCGCGATGACGACGAAGAAACCGCCGAGCCGGTCGAGGGCGCCGAACAACGAGAGCACCCCCGCCGCTTGCAAGCCCGGCGCACCTAAGTTGAGGGCGAAGGTGGAGACAAGGAGCGGAAACCAGGAGAGTTTGAGGACGAAAAGGAGCTGCCAGACCAGCTCCTCGCCGTAGGGATAGGGCGGCCTCACCGCCGAGATCAGCGTTTTGACGGTGAGGATCATCATCACCCCCACCTGCTCGAAGACGTTCTTGACGGGCAGCAGCCCGCGGCTCATCGCTTCGCCCGCCACCGGCTCATCGCCCTCCCCAGGGGGCCACGACTGCTCGCCCGCCGCCGCACCTCCTGCTCGCTCTCCCGCTGCGCCGCCGCCAGCTGCGCGATCAGGGTGTCGCGCGTCTCCTCCAGCTCCTCGACCCCGGCGACGTGGGCAACGGCCCGCCTCGGCGCCGTCGCCAGGTCCTGCTTGAGGTGGCCGGTGTAGCTCGCCAGCTCGGCCTCGAGCCGGGCGATCTGCCGCCGCAGCTCCTGCCGCACCTCCAGCGTTTCGCTCTCCTCGGGCAGGCTGGCGCAGGTCATCGCCACGATCGCCAGATCGCGCGGCCCGAGCCCCGCCTCATGGGCCTGCCGCAGCGCCTCGGCAGCGATCTCTTCCAGCTGTGGCGCGGCCTCCACTCCCTCGGCGACGAAGGTCCCCTGCCCATGGCGGGTAACGACCAGGCCATCGGTCTCCAAGGCCTCGTAAACCGCCCGCACGGTGCCGACGTTGACCCCGGCCCAATCGGCGAGTTGGCGGAAGCTCGGCAGCCGTTCGCCGGCGCCCAGCTCCCCGGTGCGGATCAGGGCCCGCAGGCGCCAGCCGAGCTGCAGTCCCACGGGCAGCTCGTCATTCGGGTCGATCGCAAAGGGGTTCGACTCAAGCTGTGCCACTGGATCGCACAGTATCCGCAGGTACTGTGCGAGTCAACTCACACAGCGCTGCCGCCATCCTCAAGGAGTGAGGACGATCTTCAGCGCTTCGCGCTGGTCATAGATCTCGTAGGCCTCGGCAGCTTGGTCAAGGGGCATGTGGTGGGTGACCAGCGGCGAGGGATCGAGCTTGCCCGCCTCCATCAGCGCCAGCACCCGGTCGACGTGGGCGATCACGTTGGCCAGTCCTAGCCGCAGCTGCAGGCCCTTGAGCCAGGCGAGGCCGAGCGGCACCTCGCCCTTGCCGGCGTAGGCGCCGATCCCGGAGACGGTGCCGGCGTCGCGGGCGAGGCTGACGGCGAGTGCCAGCGGACCCGGGTCGCCAACCGCGTCGACGACCACGTCCACCCCCAATCCTTCGGTCGCCGCCCGCACCGCCTTCTTCGGGTTCTGCTCAGTCAAATGCAGCGGCGTCGCCCCGAAGCGCTCGGCCATCCCCAGCCGTTCCTCGACGGTGTCGACCGCGAAGACCTCGACCGCGCCGCCCGCGACCGCTGCTTGGACGGCGCAGAGACCAACCGGCCCGAGGCCCAGCACGGCCACCGTGTCGCCGGCCTTCATCTCGGCGTGGGCGACCGCGTGGTACCCGGTCCCCATCACGTCGCCGGCGAAGAGGGCGACGTCGGCCGACATCCCCTCCGGCACCCGCCGCAGGGTCAGGTTTGCCCGTGGCACCAGCAGCAGCTCCGCCTGGGCGCCCTGCAGATCGCCGAGGTTGGCGCCGTGGCCGAAGGTCTGGCCGTTGCGGCAGCGGTGGTAGTCGCCGCGCAGGCAGGAGGCGCAGGTTGCGCAAGCGGTGTGGAAGGTGCCGAGAACGCGGTCGCCGACCGCCACCCGTTCGACCTCGTCTCCTGCGGCGACGACGGTGCCGACGAACTCGTGGCCGATCGTGAAGCCGGGCTCGACCGGGACCCGCCCGTGGTAGATGTGGAGGTCGGAGCCGCAGATCCCGCTCGCCTCGACCCGGACGAGGGCGTCGTCGCCAGCGGCGATCTCGGGATCGGCCTTCTCCTCGACCCGCACCTGCTCGGGCGCCTGGAAAGTGACAGCGCGCATGCGCGCGCAACGCTACCGCAGCGCTCATCCGGAGACCCGCGCGTGCGGCTGGCGAGTGCCGGACCGAGCAGGGCTAGGACGCAGGGAGGCCGAATAGCAGCGCTATTTGGCCGACTGAGGACACCGCCCTGCGAAGTGTCCGGCGCCGTCAGACGTGCGTGGGGGTCTCCGGATGAGCGCTTAGTTGACGCCTGCGACCTGGAAGCGGCTTTTTTCGCCGCCCGGGCTGGCGGTCTCTTCGATCCGCGCCTCCAACGCCAGCTCCTTCTCGAAGTCGGCCGCCTCGCCGTGCTGGAAGGAGACGTCCTTGCCCTCGAGCAGCTCGATGAAGATCTCGACGAAGCGGGCGTCGAGCTGTTTGCCGGCGACCCGCCGCAGCTCGACGATCGCGTCGTAGCTCGACATCGGCGTCCGGTAGGAGTCGCGCGCGGTCATCACGTCGTAGGTGTCGGCGACGGAGATGATCCGCGCCAGCTCGGGGATTTCGTCCCCGGCGAGACCCCGCGGATAGCCTTTGCCGTCGATCCGCTCGTGGTGGGCGAGGATGATCTCCGCCACCGGGCCGTAACCGTCGAGCGAAGAGACGACGCGGGCGCCTTGCTGCGGGTGGCGCTTGATCAGCATCCAGTCCTCGTCGGTGAGCGGCACGTTGGCCTTGAGGATGCGGTCGGGAAGGATGAACTTGCCGATGTCGTGGAGCAGCGCGGCGATGTGGACGAGCTCCTCCTCGCGGCGGGAGTAGCCGGCACGCTGGGCGATCGCCCGCGAGTAACGGGCGACGGCGGCGCTGTGGCGGGCGGTCATCTGGTCCCGCAGGTCGAGGGTGCGCAGCATTGCGCTCAACATCCCGACCTGGAAGCTGGCCAGCTGCTTGCTGCGCAGCTCCAGCTCCTCGGCCCGCTGCTGGGAGACGAGCAGCGCCCCGAGCAGGTACTGGAAGGTGACGAGGACGACGCCGAACATCGCGACCCCGGCGAGGCCGAGCTGGACGTAGAGGTAGGCGACGCCCACGGCCATCAACGCGGCCGCGAGCTCGGATGGCAGCAGCGGGATCAGCGCCGTCCGCACCTTGTTGAAGAAGGAGCTGCGGTCCAGGTAGCAGGAGTAGGAGGCGATCATCGTGAAGTTGATCGCCAGCGCGACGAGGAAGACGGCGAAGATCAGCCCGTAGAAGGCAGCGTCGTTTTCGCTGATCTGGGAGGAGACGACGATTTCGTGGAAGGCGAAGCTGCTGACCAGCGGGAAGGTCGCGTAGGTGAGGACGTTGTTCAGCAGGTAATGGCCGGCGTCGCGCCAGCGCAGCCAGCCGGCGAGGATCGTCATCACGCCGATCAGCGCCGCCGGGGCGCCGCCGAGGAAGACCATCGCCAGGACGAGGGCGAGGAAGCTGCCCGAGATCTTCACCTTCGAGGTGGTGCTGATCGCGGTCAGATCGCTGAAGACCGAGAAGCCGAGCAGGATGCAGAACAGCGGCAGGTCCCAGTTTGCTTCCTGGGAAAGCCCGATCGCCGCGGCGGCGACCAGCGCCAGGGCCGCGATCATGGTGGCTATCGCTTTGCGGGTGGGACGGGACTCGGCCATCTGTTTGATTCGTTCAACTGGGGGAAGCTTCGGGAGGAACCCGCCTATCAATTCACGAGCCCGTCCTTTTTCCCTGCGCAACCCCCATGGATTTGAGGGTTCCGCTATTTGGGAACTCCAAAGTTAGACCGGTATCAGGGGATCGGCAACATCGTTTAGCTGGATGGCCAATTTCGCCCAGAATCGAATTCTCGTCCGATTGAGCGGACCGCGCTCACGCAGGGAACTATCGGCCGACCCCAAAAATGCAGAAGGGCGCCCCCATCCAGGACGCCCTTCTAGAAGCTTGGTGCAGGTCTTCGATCAAGTGACCTGCTGAAAGAACTTAGTGACGGTAGCCCATGTTTCTTGCCCCTTCCGTAGTCGTTGAAGCCCGCAACGTTGTGCGCTGCATCGTGGAAACCTCTCAATTGCTGGTCACTTTGTAGCACAGCTTGGCGGAAACTTGTGCATCTGCAGGAAAAGTTGTGCAGAAATGCAGTAATACGCCTGGCCAACCCATGCCCCCCCCACGCCTAACCGCCCCCCTGCGCCGGCCCCTCTTCCGGCGGCTTGCCGCGTCCTATGCGCTAAACGAGCTGGGGGACTGGATGGGGATCATCGCCCTCTCGGTTCTGGTCTTCGATCGCACCGAGAGCGCCCTGGCGACGGCGGCACTCTTCCTCGGGACCCGCTTCCTGCCCGCTCTTTTTGCGCCCGTCCTCGTTGCGCACGCGGAGAAGCCCCCACCCCGCTTTGCGCTCCCGGTCATCTATTGCGGCGAGGCGGCGGCCTTCGGCGCCCTCGCCCTCCTCGCCGACCATTTCTCCCTGGCGGCGGTGGTCGCCGTGGCCGCCATCGACGGCGCCCTCGCCCTCGCCGGCCGCGCCCTCACCCGCGCGGTCGTCGCCACCGCTCTGGAGCCGAGCGGGGAACTGCGCGCCGGCAACGCGATCCTCAACGTCTTCTTCACCGGCGGGGCGGCGGTCGGGCCCGCGCTTGCCGGCCTCGTCGTCGCCGGTTTCGGGGTGCAGTCGGCGCTGCTGTTGGACGCCGTGTCTTTTTACGCCGTCGCCTGGATCCTCTTCACCGCGGGGTCGATGCCGCAGGCCGAGCCCGAACCGGGGCGGATGCGCGACCGCGTCCGCGCCGGGCTCGCCTACATCCGCGAGCAGACGACGCTGCGACGGCTCCTCCTCGCCCAGGGGCTGGCCTTCGTCTTCTTCGCCGCCGTGCTCCCGGTCGAGGTCATCTACGTGAAGGAGACGCTGGGGTCGAACGACACCGGCTACGGCGTCATGCTCGCCAGCTGGGGGGCGGGGATGGTCCTCGGCAGCCTTCTCTTCGCCCGGCTCCGCCAGGCCTCGCTGGGCCTGCTCCTGCTCTTCAGCACCCTCGCCGTCGGCGCCGGCTACCTGGGCCTCGCCGCCGCGCCGACCCTGGCAGTCGCCTGCGCGGCTTCGGTTTTCGGCGGCGCCGGCAACGGGATCCAGTGGGTGACGGCGATCAGCGCCGTGCAGGAATTGACGGCGGAATCGATGCAGGCGCGGGTGATGAGCGTGCTCGAGTCGATCGGCGCGGCGATGCCGGGGGTCGGGTTTGCCGTCGGCGGGATCATCGCCGCCCTGGTCAGTCCCCGGATGACGTTTCTTGTCGCAGGGGCCGGGGTAATGGGCATCGTTGTCGTCATGGGACCGCTATTGAGGGGGAAATGGCTGGAAAGCCACGAAATATCTGTAAAGCCGTCGCTTGACGGCCTTGACGACGTTGTGCTGGAGTTGGTCCCCGGGTCTACCGGAAAACCGAAATCGGAGGAGATGCGTTGAAGAAGCTAGGAGCACTCATCGCAGTTCTGGTCCTTGCAGCGGTCGCGGCACTTGGATTGGCCTCATGCGGCGGCGGCGACGACAGCACCTCCGGCGGAGGCGGCGGCCAGAAAGGCGGCACCCTGAACGGGACCTACGCTTCCTTTCCCGACTACCTCGACCCGGCGCTCTCCTACACGGCCGAAGGATGGACGGCGATGGCCGACGTCTACATCCCGCTGCTCACCTACAAGCACGCCAACGGCGAGGAAGGCAGCGAAGTCGTCCCGGGCCTCGCCGAAGACCTGCCGAAAATCAGCAACGGCGGCAAGACCTACACGCTCAAACTCCGCCCCGGCCTCAAATACTCCGACGGCACCCCGGTCAAAGCCTCCGACTTTCCCTTTGCGGTGGAACGGATGATCGAGCTCAACTCCGGTGGCTCGCCCTTCTACCTGACGATCGAAGGGGCGGAAGAATTCGCCGAAACGAAACAGGGGCCGATCCCGGGGATCGAAGCCGATGACAAGACCGGCGAAATCGTGATCAACCTGGAAGGGCCGCGAGGCACCTTCACCAACGAGCTCGGCCTGATGTTCGTGGCGCCGCTGCCGCAGGACACGCCGGTCGAAGACCTCTCGGCCGACCCGCCCCCCGCCACCGGCCCTTACATGATCACCAAATCGCAGCCGGGCAAGGGCTGGGAATACGAGCGCAACCCCTACTGGGCGAAAGCCAACGGCGAAGCGATGCCGGAATACCCCGAAGGCGTGGTCGACAACGCCAAGATGACGATCATCCGCAACCCGGAGACGCAGGTCGACGACATCGAGCAGGGCACCTACCAGTGGATGCAGAACCCGCCGCCGGCCTCGCGCTACGCCGAAGTCAAGGAAAAATTCGAAGGCACCCAGTTCCGGGTCGAGCCGACGATCAGCACCTATTACTTCTGGATGAACATGACCAAGCCGCCGTTCGACGACGTGAAAGTGCGGCAGGCGGTCAACTACGCGGTCGACGCGAAAGCGCTGGAAAGGATCTACGCGGGCCAGATCGCCGCCACCCAGCAGATCCTGCCGCCCGGGATGCCGGGCTACGAGAAATTCGAACTGTACCCGCACAACCTGGACAAAGCCGAAGAACTGATGAAAGAAGCCAACCCCTCGGACATGGACATCACCGTCTGGACCGACACCGAAAGCCCGAACAACGAAGCGGGCGAATACTTCAACGAGGTGCTGAAGGAACTCGGCTTCGACACGACGCTGAAACAGATCAACGCCGACAACTACTTCACGGTGATCGGCAACCAGTCGACCCCCGACCTCGATGCCGGCTGGTCGGACTGGTTCCAGGACTACCCGCACCCGAACGACTTCTTCCAGCCGCTGCTGGCGGGAGAAAGCATCCTGGCGACCAACAACGGCAACTTCGCCGAATTCGACGATCCGGCAATCAACAAGAAGATGACCGAACTGGCCGAAGAACAGCTCGGGCCCGAGCAGGAAACGGCGTACAAGGAAATGGACAAGGAAATCATGGAACAGGCGCCGTGGGCCCCGTACGGGACGCGGACGCTGTCGACCTTCGTGTCCGACGAAATCGACCTCGAAAGCGTCATCTTCAACCCCACCTTCGGCCACTACCTGACCAGCTTCGAATTCAAGTAGCGCGCCAGGGGTAGAAGAACCGCGTGTCTACCGAACCGAGCGCAGAGCGAGGGCCCTGGTCCCTCGCTCTGCGGCGGTTCCTGCGCAACCGCCTCGCGGTCGCCTTCCTCGGCGTCTTCCTGGCGATCATCGTCTTCGTCCTCGCGGCGCCGCTGTGGGCTGACCACGTCGCGCACACCGGCCCGAACCAGGAGCACACGGTCGAACAGATCACTGTCGACGGCGAAAAAAAGGACGTCGTCTCGGTTGAAGGCAAGCCGATCGGCCCGCAGTGGTTCGGCGCCGACGGCAAGTTCTTCCTCGGCGCCGACAGCCGCCTCGGCCGGGATGAGATGGTGCGGCTGATGTACGGCGGCCGCACCTCGCTGCTGGTCGGGATCACGGCCGCCCTGATCGCCACCATCCTCGCGATCGTCCTCGGGCTGCTGGCCGGCTACTTCCGCGGCTGGGTCGACAGCCTGATCGCCCGAATCCTGGACACGATCTGGTCGCTCCCCGTCTTCCTGATCGGTCTCTCGTTCGGGATCGCGCTCGCCGTCGGTGGCCTCGACCTCGGGTTCGTCGAGCTCTCCGGCGGCTCGCTCTGGATCCCGATCCTGATCATCAGCATCTTCACCGTCCCCTACATCGCCCGGCCGATCCGCGGTGAAGTCCTCTCGTTGAGCCAGAAAGAGTTCGTCGAAGCGGCGATCGCCCAGGGCGCCAGCCCGGGCCGGGTGATGTTCACCGAGATCCTCCCCAACCTCGCCTCGACGGTGATCGTCTTCTTCACCCTGATGATCGCCAACAGCATGCTCTTCGAGGCCGGTCTCTCCTTCCTCGGCGCCGGCGTCCAACCGCCGAACTCCTCCTGGGGGACGATGATCACGACCGGGGTGGAGCTGCTGAGGATTCAGCCGCTGCTGGCGATCCTGCCCGGCACGATGATCATGCTGACGGTGTTGTCGCTGAACATCGTCGGCGACGCTCTGCGCGACGCGCTCGATCCGCGCGGCAAGGCGAGGCTGGACGCGGCGCTGCAGTTCGAGGCGCAGGCGGGCGCCGGGGGCGGGGCGACGATCTGATGGCCCGCTTCGTCGCCAGGCGCCTGGCCGGGATGGTCGCGGTCCTCTTCGCGGTCTCGGTGATCGTCTTCGTCGTCTTCATGGTCCTGCCGAAGCAGAACCCGGCGCAGACGCTGGCCGGGAAGAACGCGACCCCGGTGCTGGTCAAGAACATCGAAGAGGAATGGGGATTCGACGAATCCCTGCCGCAGCAGTACCTGTCGATGATGGAGAAGATCTTCACCGGGGAACTGATCCAGTATTCGCCGCGGCTCCCCGTCCTCGACCTGATCGTCGAAAAAGTTCCGGCGACCTTCTCGCTGACGATCGGGGCGGCGCTGATCTGGCTCTTCTTCGGTCTTCTGCTCGGCTACCTCTCGGCGATCCGCGCCGGCGGCTGGCTCGACCGCATCCTCACCGGCGTCTCGATCGCCGGGATCTCGATCCCCGTCTTCCTGCTGGCGCCGGTGCTGATCTTCGTATTCGCCAACAAGCTCGAAATTCTCCCCAACGGCCAGTACGTGCCTTTCGAAGAAGATCCGGTCGAATGGCTGAAGCACCTGATCCTGCCCTGGATCACCCTCGCGGTTCTCTCAATCGGCTTCTACAGCCGCGTCCTGCGCTCGAACATGCTCGACGTGATGAACGAGGACTACGTGCGGACGGCGCGGGCGAAGGGGCTGAGCGAGCGGCAGGTGATGACCCGGCACGTGCTGCGCAACTCGCTGATCCCGGTGATCACCCTCTTCGGGCTCGACTTCGGCGCCACCATCGCCGGTACCGCGATCATCACCGAAGCGATCTTCGACATCGACGGCGTCGGCAACTACGCGGCCGATGCCGTCCAGAAATTCGAACTGCCGCCGATCATGGGCGTGGCGCTCTACGGCGCCTTCTTCGTCGTCCTCCTGAACACGATCGTCGACGTCGTCTACGCCTACCTCGATCCGCGGGTGCGGCTTGGGGAGAGCGCCTCGGCATGAGCGCGCCGCTGCTCTCGGTCAAAGACCTGCGGGTCGGCTTCGCCACCGAAGCGGGGGTCATACAGGCGGTCGACGGGGTCAGCTTCGACCTGCGCCCGGGCGAGGTGGTGGCGATCGTCGGCGAGTCCGGCTCCGGCAAGAGCGTCACCGCGCAGACGATCATCGGCCTCACCCGGGCCAACAACGCCCGCATCGAGGGCTCGGTCAAACTCGGCGGCGAGGAGCTGACCAGCGCCGGCGACGCCGCGATGCGGCGCCTGCGGGGCGAGCGGATCGCGATGGTCTTCCAGGACCCGATGACCTCCTTCAACCCGGTCTACCGGCTCGGCGACCAGATCGTCGAAGCGATCCGCGCCCACCGGCCCGACACCTCGAAGAAGCAGGGGCGGGAGCGGGTGGTGGGGCTGTTCGAAGCCGTCGGCATCCCCAATGCGGAGCAGCGCATCGATGACTACCCGCACGAGTTCTCGGGCGGGATGCGGCAGCGGGCGATGATCGCGATGGCGCTGTCGCTCGAGCCCGAGGTGCTGATCGCCGACGAGCCGACTACCGCGCTCGACGTGACGATCCAGGCGCAGATCCTCGACCTGCTCGCGCGGCTGAACCGGGAGCGGAACCTGGCGACGATCCTGATCACCCACGACCTCGGCGTCGTCGCCGAGGTGGCCGACCGGGTGCTGGTCATGTACGCCGGCAAGGTCGTCGAGGAGGGGACGCTCGACGAGATCTTCTACGACCCCCAGCACCCCTACACCTGGGGCCTGCTCGGCTCGCTGACCCGGATCGACCGGCCTCGCCCCCACCGGTTGCCGCAGATCGCCGGCTCACCACCCTCGCTGCTGGACCTGCCCAAGGGCTGCCCCTTCCGTCCGCGCTGCCCGCACGAGTTCTCCAAGTGCCCGCAGTACCCGCCACTGGAGGCGCGACTGCCCGATTCGCCCGGCCACCGCGACCGCTGCTGGCTGACTCCGGAGGAGAAGCGCGAGAAGCGGCAGGTGGAAGGCCAGATCGGACTGGAAGCGCCGCGCGAGGTGGGACAGGCGTGACCGAGGCCGGTAAAGGCGGCGGCGCCTCCCTGCTCGAGGTCACCGACCTCGTCAAGCACTTCCCGATCAAGCGCGGAATCCTGATCGACCGCGAGGTCGACCAGGTGCGGGCGGTCGACAGCGTCAGCTTCAAGGTCGAGCGAGGGGAAACGCTGGGGCTGGTCGGCGAGTCGGGCAGCGGCAAGTCGACCGCCTGCCGCGCCGTCCTGCAGCTGATCGAGCCGACCTCGGGCTCGGTCGAGTTCGAGGGCCGCGAGATCGCCGGCCTCGGCCGCCGCCAGATGCGCCCGCTGCGCCGGCAGATGCAGATGATCTTCCAGGACCCCTATGCCTCGCTGAACCCGCGCAAACGGATCGGCCAGATCGTCGGCGACCCGCTGAAGCGCCAGGGCGTCGCCTCGGGCTCGGAGCTGCGGCGCCAGGTGCAGGAGCTGCTGGAGCGGGTCGGCCTCTCCAGCGAGCACTACAACCGATTCCCGCACGAGTTCTCCGGGGGCCAGCGGCAGCGGATCGGGATCGCCCGGGCGCTCTCGCTGAAACCGAAGCTGGTGATCTGCGACGAGCCGGTCTCCGCGCTCGACGTCTCGATCCAGGCGCAGATCGTCAACCTGCTCGACGACCTCCAGGACGAGTTCGGGCTCGCCTACCTCTTCGTCGCCCACGACATCGGCATCGTCCGCCACATCGCCGATCGGATCGCGGTGATGAACGAGGGCAAGATCGTCGAGCAGGGAACCGCGGACCAGGTCTGCGAGAACCCGAAGGACGAGTACACGAAGAAGCTCTTGGCGGCGGTGCCGATTCCGGATCCGCGCGAGAGCCGCGAGAGGATTCGAAACGGTTGAGGCTTGGGGGGTGTGGGTCTCCCTCCCCGGACACATCTCGCTATGGCTCGATGTTGAGTGTCCTGGGAGGGAGACCCACACCCCCTTGCCACAGTTTGCGTAGGGTCGCCGGAGATGGGTTTGCCTTTGTCGCCTCCGATCAAGCCGCAGCTTGCGCTTACCCGCAAAGTGCTGCCGGAGGGCGAGGAGTGGGCGTACGAGCCGAAGCTCGACGGGTTCCGGGCGATCGTCTTCGTCGACGGTGAGGAGTTCTATGTCCAGTCGCGCGGCGGCAAAGACCTCAACCGCTACTTCCCCGAGCTGAGCTTTGCGCCGGGGCGCTGGGTGCTCGACGGCGAGCTGGTGATCCGCGACGCCGAGGGGAACCTGGAATTCGACTCGCTGCAGGAACGGATCCATCCGGCGCAGTCGCGGATCGAGCTGCTCTCGAAGCAGATCCCGGCCGGCTTCGTCGTCTTCGACCTGCTCGCCGAGGAGGACGAGGTGCTCTGCGAGCGGCCGTTGCGGGAGCGGCGCGAGCGGCTCGAGGCGATCGCCGAGAAGGCGGGACTCGAGCTGACGACCCTGACGACCGATGCCGCCCAGGCCGACGAATGGCTGAACAGCATCGAGGGTGTGATGGCGAAGGACCTAAGCGCGCCATACGAGCAGGGCAAGCGCCGCGGCATGGCAAAGGTCAAGCGCGAGCGGACGATCGACTGCGTCGTCATGGGCTGGCGGCCGGGCAAAGAAGAGGGGACCGTGGGCTCGCTGATCCTCGGCCTCTACAAAGGAGACGAGCTCTGCACCGTGGGGCACATCTCCGGGTTCTCGAAAGCGGCGAAACAGAGCATGCGGGCGATGCTGGCGCCGCTGGAGACGGGGAAGAGCGGGACGGCGGAGCCGAGTCGGTGGACCGGGGGCAGGGACTTGGAGTGGGTGGAGCTAAGGCCGGAGCTGGTGATCGAGGTGGGGTATGACCACGCTGCTTCGGGGCGGATTCGGCATGGGGCGCGGTTTCACCGGTTCAGGGACGACAAAAAGCCGTCCGAGTGTCGGTTCGAGCAGTTGGATGAAGGGACGGCTTAGAACAGGGCCTGCTGGCGGGCGGGTCCTGTCACGGCAGGGGACCCCCCATCCCTTCCGGTAGCTAAAGCTTCCTCAGGGATGGTCCCCCCTACCGTGCCACCCGCCCGAGGAGTGGATTTGGCTGACGGTTTTGGTTTGGAGCCATTGGCTGGAGATCTCCGGACGCGGGAGCGGCCCCAGGGTTTGAGGGCTCGGGTGGCGTGCTTGCGCTGCTCGGGGCGCATGTAGGCGCGGTCGCTGTAGAGGGCCTCGTAGCGAGGTAGGAGATCGGGGCGTTTTGCCTCCAGCCAGGCGAAGAAGACATCCTTGACCTCGCCGCGGAGGTGGAGGGCGACGCCGCCTAGGAAGGTGGCGCCGGCTTCTTTGGCGCGCTCGAGGATTGGCTGGACCTGGGCGGGGTCGTCGTTGATTCCGGGCATCAGGGGGGCGATGAGGACGCCGGAGTCGATGCCGCGGGAGCGGAGCTCGGCGACGGCGTCGAGGCGGGCGGCGGGGCTAGGGGTGTGGGGCTCGGTGGCGCGCCAGGCTTCCTCGTCGAGGGTGGGGACGGAGAGGTTGACCGAGACCGGCAGCTTCTTCGCCATCCGCTCGTAGATCTCGATATCCCGCAGGACCAGCGGCGACTTGGTCAGGACCGAGACCGGCGTCTGCGCCTCCTCCAGCGCCGCGAGGATCTCGGGCATCATCCGGTAGCGGCTCTCGACCCACTGATACGGATCGGTGTTCGTCCCCAGCGCCACCAGCTCCCGCTTCCAGCTCGGCCGCCTCAACTCCGCCCGCAGCAGCTCCGGCACGTTGACCTTGACCACGATCTCGCGCTCGAAGTCGCGGCCAGCCCCCATGTCGAGGTAGGTATGCGTGCGACGGGCGAAGCAGTTGTGACTCACCACTCCATCAGCGATGAAGTCGCCGGTTTCGGTGGTGATGTCATACATGTCGATCTGCCGACCCAGTGGCTCGATTTCGGCAATCCGCAGCTTTGCGTCTGACTTGATGGCAATACCGTTGATGGATCTCTTGCGCGAGATAGCGGGATCGATGTGCTGGAAAAGGCGCATCTGCTGACGCAAGCCTCCAAGCAGCCGCACATTCCGGGCACCGCAAGAGTTCGGCTTCTCGATTCTCACATCGAACCCCAGGCTCCTGATGCTCGCAGCGGTTCGCTCGATGATCGCCTCGTCCTTATTGCAGACCCGAAGGGACTCATTTCGACTGCCCTCCGCATCGAAGATTACAGCCAGGAATCCTCGCGTCCACTCGGGATCAGGGGAGCGCGGCCAACGGATCAAAGAGCGGACGCGGTCTACTCCATCTTTCGAGGAGGTCCTGATAGCCCGCATCGGGCGATGTCGGTCGCTTCCCTGAAGAAATTGGAATTCTCGGGTTGGGACTCCTGAGACCGCTAGATATCCCCGAGCCCTATCCATCGCCTCTTGGTCCGCTAGGGCCAGGCGAAACCGATGGTGATCGCACCGCCCTCCCCCTCTACGGACATAGGAGTAAGAGCCGTGGCCATCGCCTCGGATCATCCCGCAGAGATATCCGTGGCGATATTCCTCCGTGGCTTTTAGGGACGGACCGAAAGAGCCGAGCCCAAGCATCTTGTTGTCCAGCGTCAAAAAGGGTCTCTGCCCGGATCCCTGTTCAGCTCCGGTGACGTACTTCCAGCCCCGATCCGTAAGGAAGCGGTGGTCACCGCTAGCCACCAGTTCCGTTCCATCCTTGAGAGCCACGCGGTAAGCCTCCTTCCGCGTTTCCCAGTGGGCCTTGACCTCCGTCACCTCGTAGCGTCTGTAGCTGCCACGACGGACCGTCCCATAAATACGGTCTCCAACCGCCAGCTCCGCCAGCGGGCGAGTAGTTCCATCCGCCATCAGGATCGGGGTCTCGCCGACAAGGCAATAGGCGCAGGCATGACTGCAGCCCCTAAAAGGGTTGACGGTCCAGCTGAATCCGTAGCGACTGCCGGCCACGTGGTTCAGCGCCGACTGGGCGCGCACCTCGTGGAAGTTGATCCCCATCGCCTCCGGGGCGTCGAAGGTCCTTACGACCGTGCCCGTCCCAACGCCGGGAAGACGAAGGTCGTTCTCAACTCGCTGCTCATCCCATCTCATACGAACACATGTTCGCACATTGGAAAGCGGCGCATCCGACTTTCGCCACAGCCCGCCGTGTCAAGAATCGGCTACGGCAACTCGCCCCTGATCACGTAGCGGAGAACGTCGACGACCTGCTCGGCGGTGCGGGCGGTGGCCTGGGCGGCGCGGTCGACCTCCTTCAGGGCGTGGTCGAGCTCGCCGTCGTGGAGGGTGACGATCGGCTTGCCGAGAGCGGCGGCGTAGCCGGCGTCGAAGGCGGCGTTCCACTGGCGGTACTTGTCGCCGAAGCGGACGACGACCACGTCGGCGTCGCGGATCAGCGTCTGGGTGCGGATCGCGTTGACGCCGGCGCCCTTGTGGTCGCGCCAGAAGGTCTCGCTCTCCTCCCCCAAGGTGCCGGTGCCGGCATCGTCGGAGGCGGCGTGGTCGGTCACCGGCGCCGAGAAGGTCACCGGTAGGCCCGCCTCCCGCACGCCCGCTTCGATCCGCTCGCGCCAATCGCTGTGGATCTCCCCCGAGAGGTAGACGTTCCAAGTCCGCTCGGTCACGAGGTTGATCCTAGAGACCGGCGAAAGCCGTCTCAGGCGCGACAGTGGTTATCCCTGGTTCGCCGGCCCCTGTCCTGGCCGATGGTCTCTCTGGCAGTCTTGGGCGGGAGGCACTGAGCGGTACCCGAGCCGATGACCGAAGCTGCCCAAAGCCTGATCGACGCGCTGGCCCTTGGCGGCCTTTACGCGCTGATCGCCGTCGGGGTCGCCTTGATCTACACCGTGATGGGGATGATGAACTTCGCCCAGGGCGAGTTCATCATGCTCCCCGCCTACACCCTCTACGTGCTGGCGGGGCTGCCTTTCGCGGTCGCGATCGGCGCCGCGCTTGTCACCGGAATCGCGATCGCCGTCCTCGCCGAGCGGGTGGCCTTTCGCCCGGTGCGAAACGCCGATCTCTCCGCCCAGCTGGTCACCTCGCTTGCCGTTGCGACCATCCTGCAGAACGTCGTCAGCGCCTCCGTGGACGCCCGCGCCCAGTCGGTGGCAACGCCGGCACTATTAAGCGAATCGAGCCAGGTCGGGTCCCTCTCGGTGCCGAACCTCGAGATCCTCACTCTGGCACTGACCGTGATCGTCCTCGGCGGCCTCGGCTGGCTGCTCTACCGGACCCGCATCGGCCTCGAGATGCGGGCGGCGGCGGAGAACTTCGAGATGGCCCGGCTGCTCGGCGTCCGCGCCAACCGCGTGATCGCGATCGCCTTCGCGATCAGCGGCGCGCTCGCGGCCGCCGTGGGGGTGCTGATCGTGATGCAGACGGGCCAGGTCTCGCCGACGATGGGGCTGACCCCGGTCCTAGTCGGCTTCATCGCGGTGGTGATCGGCGGCTTCGGCAGGATCTCCGGCGCCGTGGTCGGCGGGCTAGTGCTCGGGGTCCTCTCGTCCCTGCTTGGTACCTACCTGCCGGACGGCCTGGTTCCGTTTCGGGACGCAATCGTCTTCTCCCTGCCCGTCGCGATCTTGATCGTGCGGCCGCAGGGCCTGCTCGGCGCGGCGACCGGAGAGGCGCGCATATGAACGGCCGGCGACTGCGCTCCCCAGCTTCGGCGGCCATCTCCCTCGTCGTCCCACTCGTCCTGGTGGCGCTGACCGCCGTGGTCGGGGCAAGCGGCACGCCCTCTTTCGAAGGGACCGTGACGCTGATCCTCTGCAACCTGGTCATCGTCCTCGGCCTGCAGGTCTTCATCGGCAACAGCGGCGTCTACTCCTTCGGCCAGTTGGGCTTGGCGGCGGGTGGCGGTTACGTCGCTGCCCTGCTCACGATCCCGGCAGCCTTCACCGCTCTGCAGGCGCCCGACCTGCCGAAGCTGATCGCCGACGCCCAACTCGGCCCCGTGCCCTCCACTCTGATCGCCGCGGCGGCTTGCGGGCTGCTGGCGCTGGTCGTCGGCTGGCCGCTGATGAGGACCTCGACGCTGGCGATCCCGATCTCCACCTTTGCCTTCCTGATCGTCGTCTATAACGTCCTCGCCAATTGGGACCCGGTCACCGGCGGGAGCAGCGGCCTCATCAGCATCCCGAGGACCACCGACGTCACCTCAGCCGGACTCTGGGCCGGCGCGGCGGTCGTCGTGGCGCTCGCTTTCAAATGGTCGGCAAGCGGCTACCGGCTGCAGGCGACCCGTGAGGACGAGGTGGCGGCGCGCTCGATCGGCATCGGCTTGATGCGGGAGCGGCTCCTGGCGTTCACGATCAGCGGGATGCTCTGCGGGGTCGGCGGCGCCCTGGCGGTGCACCAGTCCGGCGTGCTCTCGCCCACCACCTTCTACTTCGCCGCCTCGGTGACGACGATCACGATGCTGGTGGTCGGCGGCGCTCGCAGCGTCTTCGGGGCCGTCATCGGAACCGTCGCGGTGGCGACGGTCAACGAGCTGCTGCGCAACGTCGAGGAAGGCGCCCACGTGCTCGGGCCGTTCTCGCTCGGGGAGACGCCGGGCCTTGCCGCGATCGGCCTCGGGCTGATCCTGCTGGTGACGATGATCGCGTTGCCGGAGGGACTGAGCCGTGGTCGCGAGGCGGGTGAGCTCGAGCCGATTCGTCGTAGGCTGCGCCTGCGAGCGCCAGCGACGTCTCCCGCAACGGCGGCCGACCAGCCAAGACCGCGGTCCGCCCGAGGATCATCCGGGGGCCTTCGCGCCGAGGGTGTCTCCCTTGCCTTCTCCGGGCTGCAGGTGCTGAGGGGAGTTGACCTGGAGCTGCCCCCCGGCGAGGCGCTCGGGCTGATTGGCCCCAACGGCGCCGGCAAGACGACGCTCGTCAACGTCCTCAGCGGTTTCCAGACCCCCGATTCCGGCAGCGTCCTGCTCGACGGAGTCGACGCGACCGGCTGGTCGCCGGCGCGGCTTGCGCGGGCGGGGCTCGGCCGCACCTTCCAGGCAGCGCTCCCCTTCGCCGGGCTGACCGTGATCGAGAGCGTCGCCGTCGGTGCGATGGGCGTCGGCGTCGGCCGGCGACGCGCTGTGGGAGCCGCCGCGGACGTGCTCGAGCGCCTCGGCCTGGGCGAGCAGGCGCAGAGCCCCGCCGGCTTGCAGCCGCCGGGGAACCAGAGGCTGTTGGGCATCGCCCGCGCACTGGCCACCGGCCCGCGCCATCTGCTGCTCGACGAGCCCGCCGCGGGGCTGAACGACGAGGAGCGCCGGGAGCTGGTGGCGATCCTGCGCGGGGTGATCGAGGACTTCGGCTGCGCGATCCTGCTGATCGAGCACGACATGAACGTGGTCATGGACCTCTGCTCGCGGGTGCAGGTGCTGGACGACGGCGAGACGGTCGTGGTCGGAAGCCCGGAGGAGGTCCAGGCCCACCCCGCCGTGGTCGAGGCCTACCTCGGCACGTCCTACGCGGCGGGCGCCCATGCTTGACCTGCGCGGACTGAAGGTCGCCTACGGTGGAGTCGAGATCCTCCACGGCGTCGATATGAGTCTCGGGGAGGGGGAAGTGGTCGGCATGGTCGGCCCCAACGGCGCCGGCAAGAGCTCGCTCTTGCGCGCGATATGCGGCCTCACGCGTCCAAGCGCCGGCGAAATCAGCTTCGAGGGCAGGCTCCTGCACGGGCTCGCGCCGGAGGAGATCGCCAGGCTGGGAATTTCGCTGGTCCCCGAGGGTCGGCAGATCTTCGGCACCCTGACCGTGGCGGAGAATCTGCGCCTGGCGGCAAACGGCAACGGGAGCGAGGCAATGGAGTCGGTCCTGGAGCGACTTCCAATCCTGGGGGAGCGAGCCGGACAGCGTGCCGACCGTCTCTCGGGCGGCGAGCAGCAGCAGCTCGCGGTAGCCCGGGCGCTGCTGCGCAAGCCGCGGCTGCTGATCCTCGACGAGCCCTCGCTCGGCCTCGCGCCGAAGACGATCGACGTCGTCTACGGGCTGCTCGAGGAACTTCGCACGGAGGGAGCGACGATGCTCCTCGTCGAGCAGAACGCGGCGCGGACGATCGACTTCTGCCAGCGCAGCCTGGTGCTTGCCGGCGGCCAGGTCCGCGCGAGCGGCGGGCGCGAGGAGCTGCAGCGCGACCCCGCGGTCCTGCGTGCTTACATGGGTAGACAGCTATGAATGCCGGAGAAAGAGATGGCTGATCAATCTTCGTCTGTGCCGAGCGGGGAAGACCTGATGCTGGCGCTGCGCCACTGCTGGCAGCCGGTGGCGAGGCTGGAGGATCTCGCGGACGGACCCCAGCGAGCGATCCTGCTCGACGAGCCCCTCGCCGTTTTCCTCACCGAGGGCGGCGGGCCGGCCGTAGTCGCCGATCGCTGCGCTCACCGTGGCGCCCTGCTCTCGATGGGCAAGGTCTGCGGCGACAGCATTCAGTGCCCCTACCACGGCTGGGAGTGGGCGGGCGACGGCTCCTGCACCCGGATCCCCTCGCTCGCCGATCAGCGCCAGATTCCGCCGCTGGCCCGAATCCCGTCATATCCCGCCAGAGTCCAGTGGGGGCTCGTCTGGACGACGCTCGAGGAGCCGCTGACCGACCTGCCCGATGTGCCCTGGTTCGACGAGGACAGCTGGACGTGGGGCCACGGCACCCCCTTCGAGCTGCCGGTCGCCTTCGGGTTGATGATCGAGAACTTCCGCGACGTCGCCCATTTCGCCTTCGTCCACGAGGCCACCCTGGGTCCGCAGCCGGCGGTGGTGGAGCCGCTGCACCCGGAGAGGAACGGGTTCGAGGTGACGCTCCGCCGGAAAATGGAATGGGGAGACGATGTAAGCGTGGCGGCGGGGCCGTTGCAAGAAATGGGCTACCACTCGATCGCGCCCAACTTCACGTCGGCGAGGCTGTTCAGCAATGAAGGTGAGCACTGCCTGCTTCACGCCGCCCGCGCCGTCAGCGCGACCGAGTCGGTGCACTACTGGATCAAGGCAGGCCTCGAGAACTACGACCAGGAGCGCCTCGAGAAAGCGATCGCCTTCGAGGCCGGCGTCTATGCCGAGGACGTGGCCGTCCTCTCGAAAGTCCAGCCGCCCGAGCTGTCACTGGATCCGAATGCGGACGTCAACACCCTCGCCGACCGGTACACCCTCGCCTACCGAGAGGCGTTCGCCGATTTCGTCACCCAGGCGCTCGCCAAGCGCGGCGCTCTAGCCGCGCCGGCGGCGAGCTGATCTCATTCGCCGTACTCGGGGATGAACTGCGGCTTGACCTTGGCCACCAGCTTCGGCTTGCCGTTGGAGAGGACGTACATCGGCCAGATCCGGCTCGGGTAGTGGTCGTCGGCGCTGTAGGTCATCTTCCCGTTGATCGTCTGGTGGGGCTTGGCTTCGAGAGCATCGGCCAGCACGCTGCCGCTGACGCTGTGAGTTTCTTCGATCGCGCCGAACATCAGCTGACCGGCGGCGTACCAGGCCAGGAGGTTGGTCGCGATGTCGGTGTCGATTCCAGCTTTCTCCAGGTGGTCGAGCAGCTTTGCGCTGGCCTTGTTCGGCGGGTCGTAGCTTGATCCGTTCGAGGTGAAGTAGATGTCTTCGGTGTTTGGAATGCCCTTCACCCAGAACAGGCCGTCGAAGGCCGTCGGCCCGTAGATCGGCAGGTCGACTCCCGCGGCGCGGATCTGCTTGATCGCCGCGGCACCCCCGGGCGGATAGGAGCACATGACGACGGCGTCGGCATCGGAGCTTTTCAACTTGCTGATCTGGCTCGAGATCGAGGCGTCGGTGTTCTCGAAGTCGACGGAATCCGCGATCGTGCCGCCAAGCTCTTCCCAGCTCTGCTCGAAGCCGGAGCAGGCCGCCTTGCCGTAGATGATCGTCGTGTCCCGGAAGAGGAACGGGTGCCTGATGCCCTTGTCGTACAGGAACGAGGCCCCGGCGCTCACCTCGCTGAGGAGGCTCGGATTCGAGCTGAAGGAAAGGCGGCCCGACGTCGGCGGCCCGAAGCCCGGCTCGTTGACGATCGCGAAGTTGAGCTTGTCGTTTTCCTCGGCGAGGGGGGACCCGGCTGCCGCGGTCAGCCCCTCGCCGCTGAAGGCGAGCACGTCCGCACCGTCTTCGATCACCTTCTGCACCGCCAGCACGGCCTGCTGCGGATCGGAGCGGGTGTCCACTTGGATCACCCGCAGCTTGTGGCCGTCGATCCCGCCGCGAGCGTTGGTTTCCTTCGCGAGCTGTTCGAGGGCGACGATGGCGTCGTCGTAGACCGCCATATAGCCGGTCTTGGCAATCGCGGCGCCGATCACTATTTCCTCCGGGAGGCCCGAGGAGGACGAGGCTTCATCCGGCTCGCCACTGCCGCCGCACCCGCCCAGCAGAGCCAAGACGAATATCAACAGTAGAGGGGGAAATTTCGCGATCTGGCGCATCGACATTCCAATTGGGGACTGTGGAGGTTCTGGCGTCGGCATCCTAAGCATGTGCGCTCAATGGCCTTGCCCCCGCCCCCGCTCGAGCGAGGTGGCAGCCTCGTAGTGAAGCTGTGAGATGTCGCTGCGGGCGAGAATGCGGGTCAGCTCGACAGGCCGTTCCCCGCCTTGATCCGGGGACAACCCGTACTGGAAGAGCCGGCTGATGAAGATAGGATCCCCGGTTCGGGCGCCGAGGGTTTTGGCGGTCCAGGGGCCACAGGAGGAACTCTCGAACGAAGCATCGATCCGGCCAAGCCTCGGGGACTCTCCGAGGAGGGGCTGTTCACCACCCTGAAGCGAGATCGCGGCGCCCAGCAACCAAGGCACCCGCCCTACAGGGAAAAAGGAGTCGATCAAGCAGATCGGTTTGTCGATCCGGAGAAGCGAGGTGACCTGAGCGACGGTCTCCCCCTGGGAGACGTCGAGAAAGTCGGCAATCGTCTGGTCATTGGTTTGCCGGCGAATGCGCAGAACCGCGATCCGTGACTGGCTGAAGGGATCCTCCCGCAGGGAGCGGATCAAACCCCTGATCGGCACCCGGCGCTTCGGCGCGGAGACGTAGGTCCCTGAGCCGCGACGGCGATAGATGTCGCCGTCGCGTTCGAGCAGGCTGAGGGCCGGACGAACGACCGCACGCGAAACGCCGAAATACTCTTCGATCTCGCGCTCCGAAGGAAACAAGGTGTCGGGCTCCCAGCCACCCCCCTCGAGCCTCTGCTTGAGGATCTCACCAAGTTGGTAGTAGAGGGGTACTTGGCCGCCGCGCTCAGGCCGGCGGAGCCCAGCGAGGCCGATCAGAGACGGCCGTTTGCGGCGGCCGCCCGAAGCGGGATTCCCAGGTACCAATCAACTCACCGAGCGGCCTACTGTTCGAAGATATACCACTGCCCCGAGGGTAGGTGATCATTGGCCGTGTAGCCAATGGGACCCAATACCGTCGGTGATCGAAGGGTGCGCCGCATCGGAAAGACATCCTAGGTAGAGCTACCGCCGCGCCACCGTGCGCACGGTCTCAGACCGCCTAGTTGTTACGACAGGAACCACGCCGGCCGTTAGGCCGGCGTGCTGGCGTCGGCGGGAATTGTCACCCCGGCCGTCTGCTCCTCGAAGTGCTTGCTGAGCATCGTCACCTGTCCCTGATAGTTCGAGCCCAAGTCGGAGCCGTAGAGCCGCTCGGCCGCAGCCGACATCCACTCGAGGCCGAGCTTGCAGACCGGCTGGCGGTGCTCAACCATGAAGGAGACGTCGCGGGCGCGGACCTCGAGAGCGGCGCGGCTGCCGTGGCGCCCGCCCTCAGGGTCGTAGCCGAACCCGGGGTCGAAGAAGCCGGCGTAGTGCGTCCGCAGCTCCCCCGCGGTCGGGTCGTAGGCCATCATCTCGGCGGCGATCTGAGGCGGGATGCAGACTCCCTCGGCGGAGAGGAGGAGGTAGAAGATCTCCGGCTCGAGCACGACCTTGCTGCCGGGCTCCGGGTAGACCGGGTCCCAGTAGTCGGTCCAGCGATAAGCGCGAATCCGGGAGAGGTCGACCGGGAGGCTGTTCTTCTTCGCCCGATAGCCGACCACCCTGTCCGTCGGCCCGGAGAGGTCGAGGCTGAGGAAGAGACCGTCGGAGACCGCCATCTCCGACTGGCGCAAAGCGTGCGAGTCCAGGTAGAGCAGCGGGAACTCGTCCTGCAGCTCGCGGATTTCCCCGTCGGAGAGACGCACGTCACCTCGGGCCAGCCGCAGCTGGTTGAGTGAGAGTCCGGTTTTCACCTGGATCGCGAACGACCGCGGGACGATCTCCAGGTAGAGCTGGCCTCGGTAACCGGCGCGGATGTCGTCGAACCGGTGGTGCCGGTCGGTGATCACGCGCGTGAAAACGTCGAGGCGCCCGGTCGAGCTCTTCGGGTTCGCCTTCGCCCGTACGTCCTCGGGCAGGTTCAGTTCCTCGATCAGGGGCACTAGGTAGGGGCGGTCCCGCTCCAGCACCGCTCCGTCGCGGAGGTCAACGCGCTGGAAGGCGAGGTCGTCGACCTTCTCCTCGACCGTCGAGTCGACGTCGGGGAGGAAGGAGCAGCGCAGCGCCCAGGCGAAGTCGCCGAGGCGCAGGTCGATGCTGGCAGGCTGCACCGCCTGCGGCCGGATCCGGTACTCACCGGAGCCGATCCACTCGGCCTCGATCGCCTGGTTGAGTGCTTGCGAGGGAAGAACGCCGCGCCGGAGCTCGCTCATCCCGCGGAGACTATTCGCCGTGCCTCCTCCGCGCCCATGTAAGAGGCGAGGGTGAACTCGAGGATCTCCGGAAAAAGCTCACTCAATCGCTCCCCTTCCCCTCCGAGGATGCGGCGACCGAGCAGGGAGGCGATGCCTCCGATCACGGCCTCGTCGGTGGCCTCTGGCACTTCCTCGCCCACCTCGAGGCGGGGAACTCCCCTGCTGAGGACGCCAACGAACGAATCCAGCGCCGCCTGATAGCGGTCATAGACTCCGCGTCCAGCTCTCAGCCCTTCGACCAGAGCCATGCTGGCGAGAGCCGGTTCCCGGTCGAACAGGTCCAAAAGCGCAGCGATCGCCGTGCGCACGCGCTCCGGCCACGCCCTTCCCTCCGCGGCCTCGCAAGCTGCGAAGACCTGCTCGCGAATCCGCTCGATCGCCGCGTCGTACGCTGCGACGAAGCAATCGTCCTTGCTCTCGAAGTGCTTGTAGAAGTCGCTCTTGGAGACCGCCGCACGCCGGCCAATTATTGACACCGTAGTTTTTTGATACCCAACCTCGTATAGAGCTTGAGTGAGGCCGGCGATCAGCCGCTCGCGTTGATTTCGAGCGACGAACTCCGGCGAGAGTCCGTGACGTCCACGCGGTAAGCGGTCCATTCCAGTAACGGAGTCTGCCACCGTACTGTCACTTTCGCCTCCCGGTGTCCACCACCTTTCCGACACCGAGGTACGGCGATAGGACGAACTGGGACAGTTCGGGGAGCAGCTCGGGCGCCTGCTCGGTCTCGCCCCTGCGGATCTGCAGTTGGATGATCCAGGCGACCCCTCCGACCAGTGACTCCTCGATCGTCTCCGGCAGGTCGGCGCTCGGCGGCGCGCTCTTGCGGAAAAGCTCGACGAAGTCACGCATCGCAGCGTCGTAGAGGCGGGCCGAGCTCGGCGTGGCGGAGATCGCCTCGACCATGCACATCCGCGAGGCTGCGGGATGAGCGGCGATGAAGTCGAGTAGCGCCTCCAGGCCAGCGACGATCCCGGCCTCCGAAGATCCGTCGACACTCCCGCAGGCCTCTTCGACCGCGAGCCGCATTTCGGCCAAGGTGGTATCGATCGCCGAGAGGAACAGATCCTCCTTGCCGTCGAAGTTGTCATACAAGGTCTTGCGGGCTACCGCGGCTCTACGAACGATGTCGGCGATCTTCGTCGCCTCATAGCCGTTCTCGGACGTGAGCGCGGCAATCGCCTCCATCATGCGGCGTCGCTTGTGGCCGGCGACGAACTCCCGGGGCAATTCTGGGCGGATCGAGCTCACCCCCTCGCCTCCCCCCGGGTGGAAGCGGGATCTTCAAAAATAGGGCCGGTACCCAATGAAGTACGAAGCCCCCCAATGTTCTGGTACCGTGAGAAAACTTGCATTGTTTTTAATAGAAACCTGTGAGTACTCCGGTGGCCTACGATCGAATTCAGCTGAGCCAAGAGAGCCTTCTCGCTGCGATTGGTGATGACTGGCCCCCCGAGCAGATCGAGGCTGCGCTGGATCTTCTTTCCAACAGCAGCGGCAAATTTCCGTCTGGCGTCCGCAAATTTCCCGCCGACCTCATTCGCGCGATCCAGCGGGAGCGCTTGATCGTAGCGATGCTCAACGCCGCGGCCGAGTTGGGGTATCTGGAAACCAACGTCCAAGACGTGATCGATCGAGCCGGCGTCTCCCGGCCCACCTTCTACGAGCACTTCTCCAACAAAGAAGACTGCTTCTTGGCGGCCTTCGATACTAGTGCCGAGCGGCTGCGCAAGAAAGTCGATGCCGCCGTCCGCAAGGGGGGCGACGTTTGGCGCGATCGCATCCGCTTCGGCCTCGAAGCCCTGCTTCGATTCGCCAGCCGCGAGCCAGATACGGCGCGCACGATGGTGGTCGAGGCGAGAGCTGCCAGCGCCGTCGCAGTTAAACGCCGTGTCGAACTGATGGACGAGTTCGCTCGATGCCTCGAAAACCATGCGCAGGAGCTCCTTCCCGGGGGCCACGCGCACAACGCGATGACCGCCTCCGGGATCGTGGGCGGCGTCGAATCCCTGCTCTATTCGCGCCTCTGCAAGCAGGAGTACGACCAACTCGAGTCGCTTTTGCCCTCGTTGATGTATTTCGTCGTACTTCCGTACGAGGGTCATGAGGCGGCGGGTGAGGCTTTCGCGGTCAACTAGATCCAGAGTACTAAAATTGGACAACAAGTACAGCCCTTTCCTGGGTTGCATCACTTAGTGTCGAAGAGGGCAAATCTGGCCGCTCGCATCGCCTGACCGCCCATCCCCCCTCTTGGATTTCCCGATCTTGGCTCGGTTGTATCGCTCGGGCGATTCCTCGCGCGCGCGTCTGCATCACTTCGCCCCGTAGACTCCATCGCTCCGTAGTTTCTCCTGGAGGGGTGCCGGAGTGGTTGAACGGGGCGGTCTCGAAAACCGTTGGCCCTCGTAAGGGGGCTCGTGGGTTCGAATCCCACCCCCTCCGTTGAGCGTGCGGTTCTCAAGGCCCGCCGCGCCGCTGCCGAAGAAACCGCGTGGACGCAGGCGAGCAGACCCGTCTTGGGCGTTTCTTCGACCGCCACCCGCGGCTCCTGCGGGTGCTGGCGCTGGTCGCGCTCCTCTGGGGCGCCGGCTACCTGACCTGGCGCGTCGGCTGGAGCGGCGAAGGCGCCAACCCGATTGCCTTCGGGATGCTGCTGGCGACCGAGGTCTATGGCCTCTACGCGCTGGCGATCCTCGCTTGGTTCTCCTGGTCCCGGCCGCCGGCGAAACGCCCGGCGACGACGCCGGGGCGCAAGGTCGACGTCTACGTCTGCACCTACGACGAGCCGGCCGAGGTGGTGATGGCGACCCTCGCCGGTTGCCGGGCCCTCACCTATCCGCACACGACCTACCTGCTCGACGACGGTCGCCGCCCGGAGATGCGTGAGCTGGCCGAGCTGGCTGGGGCCGAGTACCTGACCCGGCCGGACAACTCCCACGCCAAGGCGGGGAACCTGAACGCGGCGCTCCCGCGCACCGACGGCGACCTCGTCTTCGTCCTCGACGCCGACCACGTGCCGATGCCCGACGCGCTCGACGCGCTCGTCGGCTACTTCGACGACGAGCGGATGGCGATGGTCCAGACCCCGCACGACTTCTTCAACCACGATTCGGTCCAGCACTACGTCGTCGGCCGCCACGAGCAGTCGCTCTTCTACCGCGTGGTCTGCCCCGGCAAGGACCGCCACGGGGCCGCCTACTGGTGCGGCTCGGCGGCCCTGATCAACCGCCACGCCCTGCTCGAGATCGGTGGCGTCGCCACCGAGACGATCGCCGAGGACTTCCACACGACGATCCGGCTGCTGCGCCACGGCTGGCGCAGCCGCTACCACGACGAGGTCCTGGTCCAGGGGCTGGCGCCACACGACCTCGACGGCTACCTGCTGCAGCGCGACCGCTGGGCCCGCGGCAACCTCGCGGTCTTCAGGCTGCCGGAGTCGCCGCTGCGAGCGAAGACCCTCAGCCCCATGCAGCGACTCTCCTTCCTCGCCAGCCTGCTCGCCTACCTGGCCCCGCCGATGCGGCTGTTGCTGCTGCTGACGCTCGGCCTCGTGCTCTGGACTGGCGAGCTGCCGATGAAGATCAGCGTCGCCGCGCTGGCGGCGCTCTGGGTCCCCTACGTCCTCCTCAACCTCGGCGCCGGCTCCGCCCTCGCCCGCGGCTACATGCGCGTCCCCGAGTCGGCCCACTACGAGCTGCTGACGATGGAGATCTACACCCGCGCCCTACGCTGCGCCCTCGTCCCCGGCAAGACCGCCTTCAAGGTGACCCCGAAGCAGGGCCGCGACGGTGGCGGCCTGCACGCGGTCGGCAAGCTCCACCTCGTCCTCTTCTGCACCGTGCTGTTGGCGGCGGGGACGCTGATGCGCCTGCTCGACCTCGCCGGGGTGGGGCCGCTGCCGGACCTGCCGGGCATCGCCGCCGTCGTCGTTCCCCTGCTCGGCCTCTACGAGCTGCGGCGGCTGCTGGCGACGCTGACCGCCGTCGGCCGCAGGCGCCAGCGGCGGCTCGTCTACCGCTTCGAGGGCGACGCGCCGGCGAACGTCTACACGCCCGAGTCCCACACCAGCGCCCGGCTCGTCGACGCCTCGGCCGCGGGGCTGGGAATGGTGGCGAAAGCGCCACTCGCGACCGGCAGCGAGCCAGCTGTCCTGCTGACGCTGACCGACGCCGCCGGCGACGCTCACGAGATTGCCGCCAAAGTCGAAGTCCGGACCTGCCGCGAAGCGGATGGGCAGTTCCTGATCGGGGCGACGATCCTCGAGATCGACCCCGACGCGAGGTTGCGGTTGATGGAGTGGTGCTACGTCGTCTGCAGCCACGAGCGCCTGCGCGGCCGGCGTCCTGCCGCCCCGATCCCCGAGGCGGAGGCGATCGTCGTCTCCCTCGACGACTACCGCGAGGAGCCGCTGCCGGCGCGCCCCTCGATCCCGGCTCTGCGCCAGGCTTGAAGCGCTACTCTTGATTTGACGCGGCGGTTCCCAGAGCCTTCGCGAGGGGAAATGGAGAGGACCGGCACTATCGGCCAAGAAATGCCGGCCCTCCCACGCTGCAACGAAGCATCGTCAGAGAGAGCTCCATTACATCGCTGAGTATAGAGTTGACCTCAAACCGGTCGACGTATTCCCCACCAAGGAACGTGCACGTTCCGGAACAACGGAGAGGGTGGGATTCGAACCCACGAGGCGGGTTAACCCCGCCCACGCGATTTCCAATCGCGCTCCTTAAGCCACTCGGACACCTCTCCGGGTCCCCACAGGGTATCGGCGGGCTAGCCGCGGCGACTGGCGAAGAACCCGCGCAGGAGCGCGGCGCACTCGGCTTCGCGAACTCCGGCGACGACCTGGGGACGGTGGTTGAGGGCGGGCTCGGCGAGGACGTCGAGGACACTGCCGGCGGCGCCGGCCTTCGGGTCCGGCGTCCCGTAAACGACCAGCGGCACGCGGGCGAGGACGATCGCCCCCGCGCACATCGCGCAGGGCTCGAGGGTGACGAAGAGGGTGGTCTCGGGGAGGCGCCAGCCGCCGAGCTTCTCCGCCGCCGCCCGGATCGACAGCAGCTCGGCGTGGGCGGTGGGGTCGCGGCGCAGCTCGCGCTCGTTGCCGGCGCGGGCGAGCAGTTCCTCGCCGCGGAAGACCGCCGCCCCGATCGGCACGTCCCCATGCGCCTCGGCCTTCCGCGCCTCGGCGATCGCAACCTCCATTCCGGCCTCGAAGTTGCCCGCGTCCACGATCCGGGAGTATGTCCGCCGACAACTTCCGCGGCAGCGCGGTGTTCGCACCTAGAGACGATGAGACGACTTCTGCGCACCCTCCTGCCGCTGGCGGCGATCGCCTCCCTGGTCCTTGCCTCAGCGCCCGCCCAAGCGGCGAGCGGCGTCGCGCCGGCACGCGGCGTCGCGCCCCGGCAGCTGCTGGTCAAGTTCGAGGGGCAGCGACACGGGCAGGCGTTTAGGCTCGCCCCCGGCGTTGGCGTGCGCGAGGCCGCTCGCGCCCTGCATCGCAACCCGAACGTGGTCTACGCCACCCCCAACTACATCGCCACCGCCTCGGCCTCGGCGCTGAACCCACCCCCTTATGACCCGGATCCACCCCCGTACGACCCGAATGACTCCGGCGGCCTGGAAGGGGTCTCCCCGGAATCATCCAACAGCGCTGGAGCCTGGATCTACAAGCAGTGGAACTTCCTCGGGTATGACCCGTCGGCGGCGGACGGGATGCCCGTCTCCCCGGGCGGGATCGATGCCCCGGGGGCCTGGCGCAACCTGATCGAACGTGGTCGGCCGGGCGCCGCCGGGATCGTCGTCGCCGTCCTCGACAGCGGCATCGCCTACCGCTCGCTCGGGACCGGCTTCCGCCGCAGCCCCGACCTCGGGCCCCACCAGTTCGTCCCCGGCTACGACTTCGTCCAGCGCGATCGGGTGCCGCTCGACGAAAGCGGCCATGGCACCCATGTCGCCGGGACGATCGCCGAGAAGACCAACAACGGCACCGGCGTCACCGGCCTCGCCTACCGGGCGCGGCTGATGCCGGTGCGAGTGCTCGACCGCAACGGCTTCGGTAACGCCTTCGACATCGCCAAGGGGATCCGCTTCGCTACCCGGCACGGGGCGGAGGTGATCAACATGAGCTTCAACTTCGCCTGCGGCAAACGGGTGCCACTGGTTGACGAAGCGCTGCGGGAAGCCTTCGAGCGGGGTGTCGTCACCGTCGCCTCGGCCGGAAACCTCGGCTCGGAGAGCTGCGTCTCGGCCCCGGCCACCGGGCCGCGGGTGATCGGCGTCGGCGGCACGACCGAGGGCGGCTGCCTCGGCGACTACTCGCTGGCCGGCGAGGCGATCGACCTCGTCGCCCCCGGCGGTGGGGTGCCGCAGAGCCGCTGCCCCTCGGTCGCGGCACGGCCGATCTACCAGGTGACGCTGCAGCCGAAGAGCACCAAGGAGTTCGGGGTCCCGGCCAACTACGTCGGCACCTCGATGGCCGCCGCGCACGTCTCCGGCGTCGCCGCGATGGTCCTCGCCAGCGGCGCCGTCAACCCGCTCCTGCCGCCCTTCAAGCAGGTCGAAACCGTGGCCAGGAAGCTGCGTCAGACCGCGCGGGACCTGGGCCTGCCGCGGACCGAGCAGGGAGCGGGCCTGGTCGACGCAGGCGCCGCCTCGGGGACCTTCCCGGTCTTCGTAAAAGTCCGCTGATTGCCCCCTGCGGGGGCGCTTCTAGGTCGTTCTAACGATGATGACGCTGCAGGGGGCGTGGTGGGAGACATTGTTGGGGACGCTCCCCAGCAGGTAGCGGCGGGCTCCCGTCATCCCCTTGTTGCCGACCACGATCAGGTCGGCCTTGACCTCTTCGGCGACGTTGAGGATCGCGTCGGCGGGGTCGGCCTCGACCGGGTGGGTCTGGACCTCGACCCCCGCTTCTTTCGCCTCCGCGGCGGCGGCGTCGAGGACGATGTTGACGTCCTCGCGCGGGCCGAGCTCGTAGTGGACGTCGGCCGGCGCTTCCTGCTGCTCGGCCTGGACTCGGCGGCCGGGAGCCGGGGAGTAGGCGCTGACGATGCTGAGCTGGGCGCCCGACAGCTTCGCCAGCTCGATCGCCTGACTGACCGCCTCGCCAGCCGTCTCGGAGCCATCGGTCCCAACCACGATGCGAGTGAACACGCCGCCTCCTTCGTCCGGATCCTGAACCCGGTCGATACTAATCGCTCAGCGCTCGTGCTTCGCAGGCAGACCGCGGAAGCCGTCGCCGAGGATTTCGTTCGGCGTCGTCGCCAGCTGGTAAACGGCGATCACCATCGCCAAGAAGAGGCAGACGACGAGGACGACCATTCCCGCTCTCCAGATCCAGGGCACGGGGGAACCCTAGCCAGCGGCGTTAAGGTGGGGGCCGATGGCGCTGGAGAAGGTCGCAGACGGGGTTTGGCTCCTGCGCGGGGACTTCCGCGGGGCAATGAACATCTACTTCCTCGAGGACGGCGACGGTGTCGTCCAGTTCGACGCCGGGACCAAGGCGATGCGGAAGAAGGCGAAGGCGGCGGCCGAGGAGCTGGGCGGGCTGAAGCGGGTGGTCCTCGGGCACGCCCACGCCGACCACCGCGGCACCGCCCCCTACATGGACGCGCCGGTCCTCTGCCATCCCGACGAGCGCGCCGACGCCGAAAGCGAGGCCGCGATCGCCCCCTACATGGACCTCTCGCAGCTGCCGGTGGCGTGGGTGCGCTGGCTCTACCCGTTTCTGCTGCGTCGTTGGGACGGCGGTGGGGTGCGAATCGCCGACACCGTGATCGAAGGCGACCGGGTGGCCGGCTTCGAGGTCCTCCACTTCCCCGGGCACGCGCCGGGGCTGATCGGGCTCTGGCGCGAGAGCGACCGGGTGGCGCTGGTCTCCGACGTCGTCTACCTGGTCGACTCGACGCGACTGAAACCGCTGCCGGAGGGCGAGGCGAGCGTTCCCCACCCGGCCTGGGCCTGGGACCACGCGAGGGCGAAGGAGTCGCTGCGGCGCCTGGCGGCGCTGGAACCGCGCGTCGTCGGCGCCGGGCACGAGCATCCGCTGCGGGGCGAGAACCTGCGGGAGACGCTCGAGCGGGCCGCCGAGAAGTACTGAAACCGCCTCCTGCCATAAGTTCCAGCGCCTGATGATCGCGACCTACGCCTCGGCGGCGCTGATCTGCGCCGTCTCGCTGCTGGTCGGCCGCGCCGTCCTCTCCCTCGCCGCCAGGCGGGAGTGGTCGTGGCTGGAGCCCGCGGTCGGCCTCGGCGCCGTGCTGACGGTGACCGGCCTGCTGGCGCGAGCGCCGGGTCACGGGACCTCGGCGACGCTGGGGCTGGTGGCCCTGATCGCGGTCGCGGCGCTGGTCGTCTGGCGAATCGGCGTTCGTCCTTTCCGCGGTATAGCTCCTGAAAGGACGAACGCCGGGGCGGTTTGGTGGGAAGGGCTGCCGGTGGCGCTCGTCATCGCCCTCGTCTTGGCGATCCCGTTCGCGGTCAGCGGCCGCTGGGGGCTGCTCGGGGTCGGCTTCAACAACGACCTCGGCCTCCACCTCGCCTGGGCCGAGTGGCTGCGCAGCGGCTTCGGCCCGGAACCCGATCCCGGGTACCCGCTGGGCCCCCACGGCCTCGCGGTGGCGACCGCGGTCGTCCCGGGCATCGGCCTCGGCCAGGCCTTCCTCGGCGAGATCGTCGCGATCGGCGTAATGACCGGCCTGACGGCCCTCGGAGCCCTACGAACCCTCACCCCCACCCGCCGCACCATCGCCGCCGCCCTGGTCGCCCTCCCCTACCTAGCCGCCTCCTACTACGCCCAAGCCGCCTTCAAGGAGTTGGCAGAGGCGTTGCTCGTCCTCGCCTTCGCCATCTACCTCACGACCTTCGATGCCCGAGCAACCCCAGCGGCCGGCAGCCAGGCCAGGGGGGGTCCTTCGCCAGACACTCAACATCGAGCACGGCGAGATGTGTCTGGCGTGGGACCCCCCCTGGCCTGGCTCCTCCCCCCTCTAGCCCTAGCCGGCGGCATCTTCTTCAGCTACAGCTTCGCCGGCATCGCCTGGCCCGTAGCGATCGCCGCCCTCTGGAGCCTCACCCTCCCCGAGGTGCGCCGGGCGCTGCGCCCCCGATCGCTGCTCCGCTTCCTCCTTCGCCCCGTCACCCTTCTGACGATCGCCGTCCTCGCCGGCCTCGCCATCCTGGTCACCGTCGTCGGCCCCTTCGGCTTCGCCAGCAGCTTCAACAAAGTCGCCGGCAGCAACACCTACGGCCCGGTCTCACCGCTGGAGGCGCTGGGCATCTGGCCCGCCTCCAACTACCGCCTCGACGCCGCCGGCGGTGCCCGCCTCCCCGGCCTCGCCGGCACCATCGCGATCCTCGCCCTCCTCGCCGGCGTCGCCTGGTGGGCCCGCCGCCGCGAGCTGACCATCCCCATCGCCCTCGGCGCCGCCTGGCTGCTCTACCTCCTCTCCCTCCCCTCGGCCGGCGACTACAGCCAAGCCAAGGCCCTGATGATCATCTCCCCCCTGGCGGCCCTGGTGATCGTCCGCCCGCTCCTCGAGGAATTCCCCCGCCTCGGGAGCCGGGGGAGGGGTCTCTCCGGACCCTCCCCGCTGTTGTCCGGGGAGACCCCTCCCCCGGCTCCCCTCCGGGCAGCCTGGACCGTCCTATCAGTCGCCTTCATCGCCGGCGCCGTCTACTCATCGTTCCTCGCCCTCCGAGACGCCCCCGTCGGGCCCCCCGGTCACGGCTCCGAGCTACAAGCCTTCCTGCCGATCTTGCACGGCCAACCGGTGCTCTACGCGGGGCAGGACCGCTACGCCGCCTACGGGCTGCTGGGGGCCGACACCCACGTGCCGCTGGTCGAGTTCCCCGACGACGCCGTCTCGCCCAACCCCGAGAAGCCGTTCGACACCGGCGACGCCTACAGCCCGATCGACTTCGACTCCTTCTCGCGGGGGACGCTCGACCGCTTCCCCTATGTGATCACCAGCCGCGCCGCCTGGAACAGCCAGGCACCGCCGAACTTCAAGCGCGTCGCCAGCACCGATTCCTACGTGCTCTGGAAGCGAACCGGACCCACCCCCGAAGATCGCCACGTCCTGCTCGAGGGAACCGAGGCGGGCGCCTACGCCGGCTGCGCGGCGCCGGAGATCCGCATCCTCCTCGCTGCCAACGGGCACGCCGGCCTCTTCCCCGATGCCGTGATCGGCCATAAAGACGACTGGGACGGGGGCAGCATCCTCGGGCTCGACGCCGAGACCTCGCAAACGCTGCAGCTCCCCGCCGGCAGCTGGAACCTCTCGCTGCAGTACTTCTCCCCCTTCGGCCTCACCCTCTCCGCCCCCGGCTTCAGCGAAGAGCTGGCGGCCGCTCTCGACGGCCAGCGCCCGAACACGATCAGCCTCGGCAACAACGGCCAGTTCTGGTCGGCCGGCCGCTACGAGAGCAAGGGCGGCAGCGTCCGCTTCACGGTCGCCACCGAAGACGCTTCAACTCTGCAGAGCCTCAGCGGCTACACCGGCAAGGCCTACCTCGGCGAGCTGGTGGCGGTCCCGGCCGAACCGCACCGCACGGTGCCGCTCGCGGCCGCCTGCGACCAGTGGATCGACTGGTACGAAGCCGCCGAAGCGCCTTAAGCGGCCTTCGACTCCATCCGTTCGGGGGAGACCCGGACCACATCCCAAGCCAGGCCGACCTTCTCGAGCCCGTCGATGACTAGGGCCGAGACGTCCACCTGGTACCAGCGGAGGCCGTGGGTGGCGGAGGTCGGGAAGGCGTGGTGGCTGTTGTGGAAGGCCTCACCGAGAGTCGGGATCGCGATCAGGGCCAGGTTGCGCGACTCGTCGGTGGTCTCGAATTCGCGCTTGCCGAAGGTGTGGCAGAGCGAATTGATGCTGTAGGTGAAGTGGTGGAGGACGAAGACGCGGACCAGGCCGCCCCAGAGCAGGCCGGTGAGGCCGGCGGCGATGGAGCCGCCGATGATCCAGCCGAGGAAGAAGGGCAGCAGCAGGCCGAGGATCGCCCAGTAGATGAAGGTGCGGTCGACCCAGTTGATCACCGGGTCCTTGATCAGGTCCGGTGCGAAGCGTTCCTTGTTTCCGCGCTGGGTGTGGATGAAGATCCAGCCGACGTGGGCGTGGAAGAGACCCTTCATCGCCCCCTTCCAGCCGCCGCCGTGGTCGACGTGGGGGCTGTGGGGGTCGCCGTGTTCGTCGGAGAAGGTGTGGTGCTTGCGGTGGTCGGCGACCCAGGAGATCACCGGACCCTCGATCGCCGCCGAGCCGAGGATCCCGAAGAGGCCGCGTAGCCAGGGGGAGGTCTTGAAGGAGCGGTGGGTGAGAAGGCGGTGGAAGCCGACCGTGATCCCGAGCCCGGTGAGGAGGTACATCCCGAAGAAGAGGAAGACGTCGGTCCAGTTCAGGGCACTGCCCCAGACCTGCCAGCCGGCGACGATGACGGCGATGAAGGGGACGATCGTGACCAGGCCGGTGATGATCCGGTCGCGGGTCTCGTTCTCGACGGGCTGGATGTCTGATGGAAGCGGTCCGACGGTCGTCATAAGGGGCGATGATAGGGGTCGCGGTCCTGGCCTCGCGGCCAATCGCTTCTGGGTAGGCTCCCCCGCGATGCCGTTCGCAAACACCGCGCCGCTGCGGCGGGAGATCGAGACCCGCCTCCCCGAGCGGCCCTTCACGATCGAGTTCTGGGACGGATCGAGCGTCCCTTCCACCGCCGCCGACGGCGGCCCCACCTTCAGCGTCCGCTCGCCGCGGGCGATCGCCCACGCGCTGCGCGCGCCCGGCCAGCTCGGCCTCGGCCGCGCCTACGTCAGCGGCGAGATCGAGGTCGACGACATCGACAAGGTGATCCGCGTCCTCGACGGCTGGCAGCCGCCCTCGCTCGATAAAACCGACCAACGGGCGCTGATGCTGGCCGCGGTGCGGGCGATGGGGATCGTCAAGCCGCCGCCGCGGCCGGCGTCGGAGCTGCGCCCCAGTGGCAAGCGCCACAGCAAGGAGCGCGACGCCCGCGCCGTCCGCCATCACTACGACGTCTCCAACGAGTTCTTCGAGCTCTTCCTCGGGCCGACGATGGTCTACAGCTGCGCGATCTGGCGCGACGGCGAGATGAAGACGCTGGAGGAAGCGCAGGAGGAGAAGCTCGACACCGTCGCCCGCAAGCTGCAGATCAAGGAGGGCGAGCGCGTCCTCGACGTCGGCTGCGGCTGGGGCGGCTTCCCGCTCTGGGCGGCGACCAAGTACGGCGCCAACGTCGTCGGCATCACCCTCTCGCCGCCGCAGGCCGAAAAGGCGCGGCAGCGGGCCGAGGAGGCGGGGGTCGCCGACCGCGTCGACATCCGCGTCATGGACTACCGCGACCTGCCCTCGCTGGGCGAGAAGTTCGACGCGATCGCCAGCATCGGCATGGTCGAGCACGTCGGCTCGGCCAACATCGACCTCTACGCCGAGACCCTGGCCAGCCTGCTCGATTCCGGCGGCCGCCTGCTCAACCACGGCATCACCCGCCTCCGCCACACCGACCCCGAGGCCGGCGACTTCTCCGAGCGCTACGTCTTCCCCGACGCGGCGCCCCTCCACCTCTCCCGCAACCTCCTCGCCCTCGAACGCGCCGGCTTCGTCGCCCACCACGTCGAGGACTTCGGCCCCGACTACGCGAAGACGCTGAAGCACTGGGCCGAGAACCTCGACGCCAACCGCGCCGAGGGCGAGCGCTTGGCCGGCGCCGAACGGATGCGCGTCTGGCGCCTCTACCTGCGGATGGCGAGGAACGGCTTCGAGAACGGGTTCTTGAACATCTACCAAGCCCGCTGCTCCAAGGCCGGCTGACCGGCGCATCTCGGCGTCCTCGGTCGGTCGCCTGCGGGTCACGCACCAGAGTGCGCTCCCCTTGTCTCCCTTCCTGCGTCCTTGACCTGCTTGGTCAGCCGGCCTTGGAGATTCTTCAGATCGGGAAGCTCGACGCCACGTTCTCGAGTGACCAGTCGGCGCCGGCGTCGGTGAGTTCGTCGGCGGCGTAGGAGCCGGTGGCGACGCCGGCGACGCGGATGCCGGCGCCGTGGCCGGCGCGGACGTCGCGGGGGGTGTCGCCGACGGCGATCGTCTCGGCGGGGTCGAGGGGATGGCCGGAGACCTGCTCGCCGCGCTCCAGCGCCTTCTTCGTCAGCTCGGTGCGGTCGCGCGAGTCCGACCCGTAGCCGCCGAAGGTGAAGTAGCGGTTGAGGTCGCCGCGGGCGAGCTTGATGTGGGCGGCGGCCTCGATGTTGCCGGTGACGACGCCGAGCAGGATCCCCGCTTCGACCAGGCGCGGCAGCAGCTCCTCGATCCCCTCGATCACGAAGTAGCCCTCCGATTCGGCGACGGCGTCGGCGAGGTGGCCGAGGTAGCACCCGATTGCCTCCGCCCGCTCCTCCGCCGACCCGGGCCGTTTCAGGACCTCGCGGAAGACGATCTGGGCGATTTCCGGATCGGTCATCCCCGCGTGCGTGTGTTCCTCGATATTCGCCTCGACCTCATACAGCTCGAGGAAGGCGCGCTGCCACGCAACCGCTCCCGCGCCACCGGTGTGAAGCAAAGTCCCGTCAATGTCGAACAGCACCGCCTTGATCACGCGCGGCAGCCTATCCGCGGCCGGCGGCGGCTCAGTGCTAGCTCTCCAGCAGGTCTTTCTGGGCCAGCGTGTAGAGCAGCCCGAGGGACGGGAGGACCACCACCGCGGCGACCGCGAAGACGATGAAGATGATCGTCATCGTCGGGTCGGGGGCGGCGGCCTGGTCGATGCGGAGGCTGGTCGGCAGCAGGTAGGGGAACTGGGCGACGCCCCAGCCCCAGATCAGTGCGATCACCGCGCCGGCGGCGAGGGGGCGCAAGGGGCGGCGGCCGCCGCGGACGAGGACGACGAGCAGGGCGGCGCCGCAGAGCAGCGAGAGGATCACCAGCGGCAGGCCCTGGTCGGTGAGGCGGTCGAAGACGTAGCGGGCTTCGGAGTGCAGGGCGAAGAGGCCGGCGAGCGCGAAGGCGCCGGCGACCACGGCGGCGCCGAGCGCGCGGCGCTCGAAGTAGCGCTCCAGCTCGTGGTCGCCGCGGCGAGCGTCGCCGACGAGGAAGACGGCGGCGAGGTAGGCGCCGGTGGCGACGAACATCGCCCCGATTAGCAGCGGCAGCGGCTGGATCCAGCTCGAGAAGGCGTCGCCGTTGCCCTCGGCGGGGACGTTGCCGGCGGCGATCGCGCCGACCACCGTCCCCATGAAGAACGGGGTGAGGACCGAGGAGATCGCGAAGGTCGCACCCATCGCCCGCCGCTCGCGCAGACCGACGATCGACTTGCAGAAGGCGAAGCCGGCGCCGCGGAGGACGATCCCCAGCGCCGCCAGCGCGATCGGCACGTACAGGGTCGAGAAGATCGCGCTGAAGGCCGTGGGGAAGGCGGTCCAGAGGACGACGAGGACGAAGATCAGCCAGACGTGGTTCGCCTCCCAGACCGGCGTCAGCGAGCGCTGGATCGCGTCGCGCGGCCGCTGGCCGCGCTCGTCCCAGCCGGCGACCAGGTCCCAGAAGCCGCCGCCGAAGTCGGCGCCGCCGAAGAGCGCGTAGAAGGTCGCGCCCACCCAGAGGATCGCCGCCGCCGCGTCGGCCTTGCTCACGACCCACCCCCGTCGACGGGCCGATTCCCCTCCATATGGGCGTATTTTCGTCCCGTCGGCGATGAGGGGGCGTAGGGAATGTCGCCTTCGCGGTCGGCGCCCGCCTCGCGCCAGCGGCGCGACATCGAGCGCAGGACCAGGACGGCGCCGGTGCCGAGGCCGGCGTAAAGGAGCAGGACGAGGGCGAAGCTGAACCAGATCCCCTCGGCCTCGGTGACCGCTTCGGAGGTACGCATGTAGCCCTGGACGATCCACGGCTGCCGCCCGACCTCGGTGACGATCCAGCCGCACCAGAGGGCGACGATCGCGCCCGCCCCGGAGACCGCGACGGCGCGGAGGAACCAGGGCGTCCGCGGGATGTCCCGCCGTTTCCACCAGACGAACCCGAACCAGGCGCCGAGCGCGAGCAGCGCGGTGCCGATCCCAACCATCGCGTCGAAGGCGAGGTGCAGCATCGTGTGGGCCGGCGGCTCTTCGTCGTCGGGGATGTCGTTCAGCCCGGTCACTTCGGTGTCGGTGCTCCAGCCGACCAGGAAGGAGTCGAGGCCGGGGATCCCGATCGCCCCCTTCACCCCGTCGTCGGTGCAGACGCCGCCGAGGTACTCGGTCTGGTTGTCGCCGGTCTTCTCGATGCACTCCATCGCCGCGAACTTGGCCGGCTGGTGATCGGCGACTTCGCGCGCCGCGGTGTCGCCGACGAAGAGCTGGATCGGGGTGGCGATGCAGGCGATCGTCAGCGGGATCACCACCCCCAGCTTGTGCAGGCGGTCGCGCCGCCCCTTCAGCATCCCCACCGCGTAGATCGAGGCGACGAGGAAGCCGACGACCATGTAGGCGGCGAGGACCATGTGCGGGACCTCGTAGCCGGTCGCCGGGTTGAAGAGCACCTTCAGCGGCTCGACGTCGACGACCTTGCCGGCGCTGTTCAGGGTGAAGCCCTGCGGCTGATTCATCCAGGAGTTGGCGGCGACGACCGAGAAGGCGCCGCCGATCCCGGTGATCACCATCGGCACCCCGGCCCAGAAGTGCGCCCACGGCCGCAGCCGCTTCCAGCCGTAGATGTAGACGGCGAGGAAGATCGCCTCGAGGAAGAAGAAGATCCCCTCGATCGCGAAGGCGATCCCGAAGACGGAGCCGAAGCGGTGCTCGAACTGCGGCCAGAGCAGGCCGAACTCGAAGCTGAGGACGGTGCCGGTGACGGCCCCGACGGCGAAGGTGACCGCCATCGCCTTCGACCAGCGCCGCGCCAGCTCCATCGCGTCGTTGTCGTCCTTTTTCAAGCCGAGGTAGTTGGCGACCAGGATCGTCGCCGGCAGCGCCACCCCGAGGCAGGAGAGGACGATGTGGAAGCCGAGGGTGAAGGCCATCTGCTCGCGGGCGGCGAGCAGATTCGACATGCTGCTCACGCCCCCCGCTGCGAGCGGTAGCGCCGGATCAGCGCGTTGGTGGAGCTGTCGTGGCGCAGCTCGGGCTCGGAGCCGGACTCGAGCTCGGGGATGATCGCCTTCGCCAGGGCCTTGCCCAGCTCGACCCCCCACTGATCGAAGGAGTCGATCCCCCAGGCCGCCCCCTGGGTGAAGGTGCTGTGCTCATACAGGGCGACCAGCGAGCCCAGCGCCGCCGGCGTCAGCCGCTCGGCGAGGATCGTGCTCGAGGGCCGGTTCCCCTCCATCACCCGGTGCGGGACGACCGCCTCCGCCGTCCCCTCCGCCCGCACCTGCTCGGGGGTTTTGCCGAAGGCGAGGGCTTCACCCTGGGCGAAGACGTTCGACATCAGGATGTCGTGGTGGTTGCCGAGCGGGTTGAGCGAGTTGGCGAAGCCGATGAAGTCGCAGGGGATCAGCCGCGTCCCCTGGTGGATCAGCTGGTAGAAGCTGTGCTGGCCGTTGGTCCCCGGCTCGCCCCAGTAGACCTGCCCGGTCTCGTAGTCGACGTGGGCACCGTCCAGGGTCACGTGCTTGCCGTTCGACTCCATCGTCAGCTGCTGCAGATAGGCGGGGAAGCGGTGCAGGTACTGGTCGTAGGGCAGGACCGCCTGGGTTTCGGCGCCAAAGAAGTCGGCGTACCAGACCGAGAGCAGTCCCATGATCAGCGGCAGGTTGGCGGCGGTCGGCGCTTCGCGGAAGTGCTCGTCCATCGCGTGGAAGCCGGCCAGCATCTCGGCGAAGCGGCCGGGGCCGATCGCCAGCATCGTCGAGAGCCCGATCGCCGAGTCCATCGAGTAACGGCCCCCGACCCACTCCCAGAAGCCGAACATGTTCTCGGTGTCGATGCCGAACTTCGAGACCTCCTCGGCGTTGGTGGAGACGGCGACGAAGTGCTTGGCGACCGCGGCCTCATCGCCGCCGAGGCCGGCCAGCGACCACTCCCGCGCGGTGCGGGCGTTGGTCATCGTCTCCAGGGTCGTGAAGGTCTTCGAGGAGATCACGAAGAGGGTGGTCTCGGGGTCGAGGTCGCGCGTCTTCTCGGCGAAGTCGGTGCCGTCGACGTTGGAGACGAAGCGACAGGTCAGCTCCCGCCGCGAGTAGTGCTTGAGCGCCTCGTAGGCCATCACCGGCCCGAGGTCGGAGCCGCCGATGCCGATGTTGACGACGGCGCGGATCGGCTTCCCGGTGTGGCCGCGCCACTCGCCCGAGCGCACACGCTCGCAGAAGGCGGCCATCCGGTCGAGCGTCTCGTGCACCTGCTTGACCACGTCCTCGCCGTCGACGATGAGCGAGCGCTTGCGCGGCATCCGCAGCGCCACGTGGAGGACGGCGCGGTCCTCGGAGACGTTGATGTGCTCGCCGGCGAACATCGCTTCGCGGCGCTCGAAGACGCCGCGCTGCTGCGCCAGCCCGCCGAGCAGCATCAGCGTCTCGTCGGTGACCCGGTTCTTCGAGAAGTCGAGGTAGAGCCCGGCCCCCTCGGCGACCAACCGCTCCCCGCGCTCGGGGTCCGCGGCGAAGAGATCGCGCAGGTGCCTGCCGCGGATCCCCTCGTAGTGCTCCTGGAGCTGTCCCCAGGCCGGCGCCCGGCGCAGCGCCGAGGGCTCGGTCACCCGGCCTTGACCCCGCTCTGGGACCCGATCGTCTCCAGCATCTCTTCCCAGGACTTGTTGAACGCCTCTTTGCCCTCCTCCTGAAGGCGGGTGGCGAGGGCCGCGACGTCGATCCCGGCCTCGACGAACTCGGCCAGGACCTGCTCGGAGTTGCCGCCGTCCTTGGGGAAGAGGTCGGTGACCTGGCCGTGGTCGGCGAAGGCGTGCAGGGTCGGCTCCGGCATCGTGTTGACCGTCAGCGGCGAGGCGAAAGCCTCGATGTAGAGGGTGTCGGAGGCGTCGGGGTCCTTGGTCCCGGTGCTGGCCCAGAGCAGCCGCTGCGGCCGCGCGCCCTCGTTCATCAGCCGCCGCATCCGGTCGGATTCGAGCAGCTCGTTGTAAGCGCGGTAGGCGCGGCCGCCGATCGCGATCCCGAGCCGGTTGACGAGGTGGTCGGGCACGTCCTTGCCGACGGCGACGTCCCAGCGGCTGATGAAGAGCGAGGCGACGGAGGCGACGTCGGGGTCGAGCCCGGCCTCGATCCGCCGCTCGATCCCGCGCATGTAGGCGTCGGCGGCGCCGAGGTACTGCTTGTCGTCGAAGAGCAGGGTGACGTTGATCGGCACCCCGGCGAAGATCGACTCCTCGATCGCCTCGCGGCCGGCCTGGGTGCCGGGGATCTTGATGTAGAGGTTGTCGCGTTCGCCCTTGGCGTGGAGCGCCTTCGCCTCCTCGATCGTCGCCGCCGCGTCGTCGGCGATCAGCGGCGAGACCTCGAGCGAGCAATAACCATCGACTCGGGACGTGCGGCGGTGGACGTCGGCGAAGAGGTCGCAGGCGTCGCGCAGGTCGGCCAGCGCCAGCTCGAAGAAGACCTTCTCGTTCTCGTTGGCGCCGACGCCCTCCCCCGCCGCCGCCTTCGGCGCCAGCTCGGCGATCTGGTCGTTGTAGGCGTCGCCGCCGGAGATCGCCTTGTCGAAGATCGACGGGTTCGAGGTCAGCCCGGTGACCGAGAGGTCGCGGATGTAGCCCTCCAGCACCCCTTCGCGCAGCATCGGCCGCGTGATGTTGTCGAGCCAGAGGCTCTGGCCCAGTTCGTGCAGGCGCTGCGTCGGCTTCATCTGGAGCCTCCTAAGTCGTTGATTTGGCCGCCCGCTCGGCGACCTCGCGCGCCACCTTGGTGACGTTGTCGACGGTGAACCCGAACTCGGCCTCGACGTCCGCGAACGGAGCCGACTGTCCAAAGGTACTCATACCCATGATCGCGCCCTCCGTACCGACGTACCGCTCCCAGCCGAGGGTCGATGCCTCCTCGATCGCGACCCGGGCGAGTACGTCCGGCGGCAGCACCTCGTCGCGGTAGGACCGGTCCTGCTTCTCGAAGATCTCCCAGCAGGGGAGGCTGACGACGCGGCTGCGGATCCCCTCTCCCGCCAAGCGCTCGTGGGCGCCGAGGGCGAGCTGGACCTCGCTGCCGGTGGCGATCAGGATCAGCTCCGGCTCCCCGTCCTCGGGGTCGGCGAGGACGTAGCCGCCGCGCTGGACCCCCTCGGCCGAGGCGTACTTGGAGCGGTCGAAGACCGGCACGTTCTGCCGGGTCATCACCATCGCCACCGGGCAGTGGGTGCGGTTGAGCGCGATCTTCCAGGCCTCGGTCACCTCGTTGGCGTCGGCGGGGCGGATCACGTCGAGGTGCGGCATCGCCCGCAGGCCAGCGAGCTGCTCGACCGGCTGGTGCGTCGGGCCGTCCTCGCCGAGGCCGATCGAGTCGTGGGTGAAGAGGTGGATGACCGGCAGCTCCATCTGGGCCGAGAGGCGGATCGCGGCGCGGCCGTAGTCGGAGAAGGTGAGGTAGGTCGACCAGAGGGGGCGCAGCTTCGCCGTTGACATCCCGCTGCAGGCCGCGGCGGCGGCGTGTTCGCGGATCCCGAAGTGGACCTGGCGGCCGTCGAAGCTGCCGGGCTCGTACTGGTCGGCGTCGCTGAGCCGGACCGAGGTCGAGTCGGTGAGGTCGCAGGAGCCGGCAATCAGCCACGGCACCTTCGCCGCGATCGCGTTCTGGACCTTGTTCGAGGCCTTGCGGGTGGCGAGGCCCTTCTCTTCGTCGGCCTCGAAGCTGGGCAGGTCGGCGTCCCAGCCGTCGGGCAGACCGCGCCGCTGCATCAGCTCCAGCTCGGCGGCCTTCTCGGCGTTGCCGCTCTTGAAGTCGTTGAACTTCCGCACCCACTCGGAGTGGGCTTCGGCGCCGCGCTTGCCGATCACCTCGTCGAAGCGCTCGCGGACGCCGTCGGGGACGAGGAACTTGGCGTCCTTCGGCCAGCCGTAGGCCTCCTTGGTCAGTTCGATCTCCTCTTCGCCCAGCGGTTCACCGTGGGCCGACTCGGTGTCCTGCTTGTTCGGCGAGCCCCAGCCGATGTGGCTGTCGACGACGATCAGGGTCGGGCGGCCGGTCTCGGCCTTGAACTCGTTGAAGGCTTTACCGAGGAGCTGGGTGTCGTTGGCGTCGCCGACCCGGATCACGTTCCAGCCGTAGCCCTCGAAGCGGCTGAGGACGTCGTCGGAGAAGGCCAGCGCCGTGTCGCCGTCGATCGAGATGTGGTTGTTGTCGAAGATCCAGCAGAGGTTGTCCAGCTTCAGGTGCCCGGCTAGCGAAGCCGCTTCGTGCGAGATCCCCTCCTGCAGGCAGCCGTCGCCGGCGAGCGCGTAGGTGTCGAAGTCGAAGAGCTCGGCGCCGTAGGTCGCGCCCAGCCACTTCGAGGCCATCGCCATCCCGACCGAGGTGCCGACGCCCTGGCCGAGCGGGCCGGTGGTCGTCTCGACACCGGTGGTCCAGCGGTACTCGGGGTGGCCCGGGGTGCGCGAGTGCAGCTGGCGGAAGCTTTCGATCTCGTCGATCCCGCAGGCCGGCTCGTCGAGGACGTTGTAGTCGGCGTCGACCTTGCGGACGCCGGCGAGGAAGATCATCGAGTACAGGAGCATCGAGGCGTGGCCGGCCGAGAGCACGAAGCGGTCGCGGTTCGGCCAGACGGGGTTCGCCGGGTCGTACCGCAGGTGGTTCTGCCAGAGCTCATAGGCGACGGGCGCCAGCGACATCGGCGTCCCCGGGTGCCCGGAGTTCGCCTTCTGGACGGCGTCCATCGAAAGGGTGCGGATCGTGTTTATGGCGAGCTGATCGATGTCCTGAGTCATGGAGACCGATCCTAGCCCGAAAGGCTTACCGAGAGACCGCGCGGCACTTGGACCTTCGGCCACTCTCGATCATGCTGGGCAGACATGGATGCTACCTGAAATTATTCTTTCTGTATAGATAGAACAGAGAAACTATAGTTGCAGTATGTCAAGAGAGGTGTCCTATTCTCCGCAGACCCTGGAAGCTGCCCACCTGCTGGGTCAGCGCATCCGTCTCGCCCGTCGCGAGCGGCGCTGGACGATGCGGGAGCTCGCCGAGCGGGTCGGGGTCAGTGTCCCCACTATGCGGAAAATTGAGCGGGGCGATCCCAGTGTCAGGCTCGGCCTCGCCTTCGAGGCGGCGACGCTGACCGGGGTCCCGCTCTTCGACGCGGACCCCTCCCGCCTCTCGCTGGAGCGAGCCCGGGTGGAAGATCGCCTCGCCGTCCTGCCGCGCTTGGTGCGGAAGCCGACTGAAGTAGACAATGACTTCTGAGTCACAGCAGGTCTTCGTATGGACCTGGCTTCCCGGCCTCGCCGAGCCGGTCGTAGCGGGGCGTCTCGATCCCGTCGGCCCCCTGGTCAACTTCACCTACGGGCGCAGCTACCTGGAGCGGGATGACGCGATCCCCCTGTACCTGCCCGAGCTCCCCCTCGGAGCGCAGCAGATACCTCCACGCGTGGGTGCGATCGCTGGCTGCATCGCCGACGCCGGCCCCGACGCCTGGGGGCAGCGGGTCATCCTCAACCGCCTGACCGGAAGAACCGACGCGGACCCGATTGAGCTGGGACCACTGACCTACCTGATCGAGTCCGGGTCAGATCGGATCGGCGCACTTGACTTCCAGGTCTCCCCCACCGAGTACGTCCCCCGCTCGGGGGAGCACGCTTCCCTCGACCAACTAGCCGAGTCGGCGGAACTGATCGAGAGGGACCTGCCGCTGCCCCCGGAACTCGAGCTGGCGCTCCTCCATGGCAGCTCGGTCGGCGGGGCACGCCCGAAGGCGTTGGTGGACGATGGCGAAACTGCGCTGATCGCGAAGTTCAGCTCGACCACCGACACCTATCCGGTGGTCAAAGGGGAGTTTCTGGCGATGGAGCTGGCGCGGCGGGTAGGTCTCGACGTATCCCCGGTTCGACTGACGTCGGCGCACGGGCGCAACGCCCTCCTGGTCGAGCGGTTCGACCGCCCCGGTAAGGGCAGGCGCCGCGCGATGGTCTCGGCATTGACGATGCTGGGACTAGACGAGGCGAGTGCCCGCTATGGCAGCTACGCAGCACTCGCCGACCAGATCCGGGCTCGCTTCACCGAACCGAAGGCGACGCTGCGGGAGCTGTTCTCGAGAATCGTCTTCAACGTCCTCTGCAGCAACACCGACGACCACCCCCGCAACCATGCTGCTTTCTGGGATGGAGAGGCGCTTTCACTGACCCCCGCCTACGACATCTGCCCGCAGCCGCGCAGCGGCGGGGAGGCGGCGCAGTTGATGGAGATCGGGCGGGACCGCTGGCGGATGAGCCAGGTTGCCGGCTGCGTCGAGCGCGCCTCCACCTACCACCTCTCCGAAGCCGAGGCCCGGGAGATCGTCGACAACCAGATCGCGACCATCGAGGACAAGTGGGACGAGGTCTGTGAGCTGGCTGAGCTGGGCGAGGCAGCCCGCGCCGCATTTCGAAATCGCCAGTTCCTCAATCCCTACTCCCTGCAGGACTACAAACGCAAGAACTAGTCAGGGCTCGATGCGGGTGACGGTGCCATCTCCGTTATTTGCGACCCAAACCGCGTCGCCGCCGACCGCGACCGCGCCCGGTTCGGGGCCGACCTGGATCGGCGCCCCCTCGACCTCGCCGCTCTCGATGTCGATCTTCCGCACCGCGTCGTCTTCGCGGTCGGCGACCCAGACGGCGCTGGTGCCGCCGTCGATTCCGCCTGGGTGGCCCTCGACTTTGATCCGCTCGACGACCTGGAGCGAGAGCGGGTCGAGCTTGGAGACAAGACCCGCGCGGCTGCTCGCCACCCAGACGTAGCCGCCGGCCACGGTCACGCCTGCCGGACCGCCCCCGACCCGGATCGGGTCGCTGGTGGCGAGGGTCGTCGGCGCGATCCGGCGGACGACGTTGGCGTCCGCGACCGTCGCCCAGACGCTTTCGGCTCCCCAGGCGAGTCGCAGGCCGGGCGCCTGGGGCGGCAGGCCGCGGCCCCGCGGGGCGATCTCGCCGGCTTCGGCGTTCACCGCCGTGATCCCCTTGCCATCCTCGTCGGCGACCCAGACGCGCTGTCCGCCGAGGGCGATCGGCCCCGGTTCGCCGGGCAACGGGATCCGCTTCAGGATTTCGCCGCTGAAAGCGTCGAGGCGCAGCAGCCGCCCCTGCCGGGGGTTCGTCACCCAGGTCCACTTGCCGCCGACGGCGACCCCCGCGACCCCCTTTTCGACTTTGTGCGGGCTGCCTACGACCTCGCCCGTCTCGGGGTCGAGCCGGGTCACGGTCCCGTCCTTTTCGCTCGTCACCCAGACCGCCTTCGGTCCCGCGTCCAGCCGCAGCGGCGGCGTTCCCACCTCGACCGGCGCCGAGACCTGCGGCCCGTCGTCACCCAGCAACAGGAAGAGGACGGCGGCGACCATCGCGGCGACGAAGATGACGACGCCGCCGAGGATCCAGGCGGTCGCCCGTCCGCCGAGCCGGCCGAAGAAGCCCTGCGAGGGGTTGGGGACGGTGCTGCGCTCGCTGCGGTCCTCGGAGAGGACGGCGGTCGGCCGCACCTCCGAGCCCTCGGCGGCACGGGCGGCGGTGATCAGGGCGCCCGCGGTCGGGTAGCGCTGGGCCGGGTCCTTGGCGACCGCGCGCCGGATCGTCGCCTCCACCCCGTGCGGCATCTGCGGCGGGGTGTCGGCTTCCTCACGTTCGAAGGGCGGGATCCCGGTGATCGCCTCGTAGAGGACGCAGCCGAGCGAGTAGACGTCGGCGGCGGGGCCGATCGAGTCGCCCCGCCACTGCTCCGGCGACATGTAGGCGGCGGTGCCGACGACGGAGGCGCTGGAGGCGGCGCCGCTCTCGTCGACGGCTTTGGCGAGGCCGAAGTCTGAGAGGTAGGCGTGGTCGCCTTCGATGAGGATGTTGTGCGGCTTGACGTCGCGGTGGACGATCCCGGCGGCGTGGGCGGCGTCGAGCGCGTCGGCAATCTGGGCGAGGTAGTTGAGCGCCCGGTGCGGGGGCAGCGGCCCCTCGCGATCGATCAGCCGGCGCAGGTCGCCGCCGCGGACGAGGCGCATCGCCACGATCAGCTCGCCATCGACCTCGCGCGAGTCGTAGACCGGGACCACCGATGGGTGCTCGAGCCGAGCGGCGAGGCGGGACTCGCGCAGGAAGCGCTCGCGGAAGCCGCGGCGGTCGACCAGCTCGCGGGCGATCACCTTCAGGGCGACCGGCCGGTCGAGCCCCAGGTGGGTGGCGCGGTAGACGACTCCCATCCCGCCGCGCGCGATCTGCTCCTCAATGCGGTAGCCAGCAACCTCGTCGCCAATAGAGAAGTCCCCCACCCGGCCGTTATAGCCGGATGGGGGACGGGAACGCCGACTGGTCGCTGCGGCTGCGCCGATAGGCGCGTTTTTACCGGCGCTGGGGCACCGGCTGCCAGTCGATCACCGGGCCGAGGACGGTGCCGTCGCCTTCGTCGAAGTTGTAGCCGGAGGCGAGCTGGCCCTGGCGGCGGGTTTCGACGTTGATCGAGACCAGCTGCTGCTCGTCTTCGGCCTGGACGAAGGCGGCGACGCGCTTGCCGTCGGAGGAGAAGACGGAGCTCGTCGTCGACTGGTCCGGCAGGGTGCTCAGCTTGCGGGCTTTGGTGCGGCCGATCTTCTTCGCCCAGAGGCCCTGAGCGCGGCGGAAGATCAGCATCTTCCCCTCGGGGGAGACGTCTTCGACGTAGGCGGAGCCGACGCCGGCGACCTGGGGCTTCTGGCGGGTGCCGTCACGGCGCATCGTGTAGATGTCGGCGTAGGCGGCCGGGCCTTCGCTGCTCTCGCCGCGGCTGTAGATGACGCCGCCAGCGAAGAAGCGCGGCGCGAACTCGTCGATGCCGTTGGTTTTCGTCAGCCGGGCCAGGCCGGAGCCGGTCGGGCGGATCGAGTAGACGTCGTCGTTGCCGCCTTCGGCACCGGCAGTGGTGCGGACGAAGACGATCAGCTTGCCGTCGGGGGAAAACGCTGCGTCGTGGTCGTCGCCGCTGCTGGTCAGCGCCCGCAGGCCGCCGCCGGTCGCCCCGACGGTGTAAAGGCTGGCGGGGCCGCCGAGAGCACCGCGCCGCTCGAAGACCACGTAACGCCCGTTGGGGGCGACCTTCGGCAGCGAGTCGACCTCGGGGCCGCTGGTCAGCTGGCGCTGGCCGGACCCGTCGGGCCGGACCGAATAGATGTCGCCGCCGCGGGCGAAGGCGATCGTGCGCCCGTCCGGCGAGAAGTTCGGTTCGGTGTCGGTCGGGTCTTCGGTCAGCTGGTTGAGGTGGCCCTCCTTGACCGCGAAGAGCCCGCCTTTGGCGACGCCTTCGACGGTCGAGGCTTTGGAGAAGACGACCGCGCCCGAGTTGGACGCCGCCGAGGCCGCTGCGGGCAGTGCGAGGGCCAGCAGCGCGGTCAGTGCGATCAGAGTCTTCTTGAACATCGGATGCTCCTTTCGAGCAGTGAGTGAGTCGATGCACCCATGCTCGGGTCCGGAGCCGTGCCGGCCAATGACAGCCGCTTCCCCCATCGGGCCACGGGTGGCCCGATGGGAGTCAGCTCGGAGAAGGAGGGGCGCCCCTGCTCGGAGCACCTCCGCCGAGAGGATTGTCTGCTGGCTAACGCCTCAAAAGTTGTGGCTCGGCTCCATGCTGAATACCGATCAGGGGTGCCCCTCCTTCTCCTCTACACGCACCATCGGGACGGTCACCAACACAGCAGCGCCGTGACAAAGTGGTCGACCTAGGGCGTCTACCGGCGGAAGTCGGAGGGTGTCGGTGGGGGTCGATCGGTACTCAGCATGGAGCCGCGCCAGCAGCCTCTGAGGCGTCAGCCGCTACCGCTTCTCGCGGCGGAGGTGCTCCGAGCGACCCCCACCGGCACCCTCCTTCACCGAGACCGCAAAAACCCGCGGTGTACACGCTTTTTTGCGGTCTCGCGAAGCTGGTGCTCAGCGGGGCCGGTCGAGGCCGAGCTCGATGACCCGGGCGGCGATCTGGCGGGGGCGGTCGCGGCCGGCGTCGCCGGGGACGTCGAGCTTGGCGGCGAGGGCGTCGAGGCGGCGCTGGGCGGTGCGCTCGGAGACGTGGAGCTCGGCGGCGATCTCGGCGCGGGTGGCGGGGCGGCCGGCGAAGGCGCCCTCGCTGCGGTAGGGGGCGACGAGGGCGGCGGCGGTCGCCCGCTCCTCCTCGCTGAGGGCGACGGCGGGCTCGGAGGCGGCGACGGTGGCGCCGACCGGGGTCACCGATCCCGTCTTCACTTCGAGCCGGTGGCCGCCGACGATCAGGGTGTCGCCGTCGCGCAGGCGCCGCGGCTTGTCCAGGGGCTCGCCGTTGAGCGCGGTGCCGTTGCGGCTGTCGAGATCGGTCGCCATCAAGACGTCGCCGCGGCGCTCGATCTCCAAGTGGTTCCAGGAGACCGCCTCGTCCTCGAGCACCACGTCGGCCTCCGGCGAGCGCCCGACCACCGTCCGCTCGCCGCTCAGCGCCACCGAGTGCGGCGCCTCACCGCTGGAGGAGATCCAGAGCCGCGGGTCCATCAGCCGAGATTAGATCGGTGACGGGACGATTCCCCTACATATAGGGGTACTTTCGTCCCGTCGGCGGATTAGTAGCGGTAGTGGTCCGGCTTGAAGGGGCCCTCGACCGGGACGCCGAGGTAGGCGGACTGCTCGGGGGTCAATTCGGTCAGCTCGACGCCGAGCGCGGCCAGGTGCAGGCGGGCGACCTTCTCGTCGAGGTGCTTGGGCAGGACGTAGACGTTCGGCTCGCCGCCGTATTTGTCCTCGCGCTTGCCGAAGAGCTCGATCTGGGCGATCACCTGGTTGGTGAAGGAGTTCGACATCACGAAGCTCGGGTGCCCGGTCGCGTTGCCGAGGTTCAGCAGCCGGCCTTCGGAGAGGACGATGATCGAGCGGCCCTCGGAGAACTTCCACTCGTCGACCTGCGGCTTGATCGTGATCCGCTCGGCGCCGGAGCCTTCCAGCGCGGCCATTTCGATCTCGTTGTCGAAGTGGCCGATGTTGCCGACGATCGCGTTGTGCTTCATCCGCCGCATGTGGTCGAGGGTGATGATGTCCTTGTTGCCGGTGGCGGTGACGAAGATGTCGGCGGTCTCGACGACTTCGTCGAGCGTCCGCACCTCGTAGCCCTCCATCGCCGCCTGCAGGGCGCAGATCGGGTCGATCTCGGTGACGATCACGCGGGCGCCCTGGCCCCGCAGCGAGTCGGCGCAGCCCTTGCCGACGTCGCCGTAGCCGCAGACGACGGCGACCTTGCCGCCGATCATCACGTCGGTGGCGCGGTTGATCCCGTCGACCAGGGAGTGGCGGCAGCCGTAGAGGTTGTCGAACTTGGACTTGGTGACCGAGTCGTTGACGTTGATCGCCGGGAAGAGCAGGTCGCCGGTCTCGGCCAGCTGGTAGAGCCGGTGGACGCCGGTCGTCGTCTCCTCGGTGACTCCCTTGATGCTGGCGGCGGCGCGGGTCCAGCGCTGCGGGTCCTCGGCGAGCGAGCGCTGCAGCGTCTGCAGGACGATCTTGAACTCCTCCGATTCGGCGGAATCCGGGTCCGGGACCGAGCCGGCCTTCTCGAACTCGACGCCCTTGTGGACGAGCAGGGTGGCGTCGCCGCCGTCGTCGAGGATCATGTTCGGGCCCTCGCCGTCGGGCCACATCAGCGCCTGCTCGGTGCACCACCAGTACTCCTCCAGGGTCTCGCCTTTCCAGGCGTAGACGGGGATGCCGGCCGCGGCGATCGCCGCGGCGGCGTGGTCCTGGGTGCTGAAGATGTTGCAGCTGGCCCACCGCACCTCGGCCCCGAGCGCGACCAGGGTCTCGATCAGGACCGCGGTCTGGATCGTCATGTGGAGGGAGCCGGTGATCCGCGCGCCTTTCAGCGGCTGGGCGGCGCCGTACTCCTCCCGGGTCTGCATCAGACCGGGCATCTCGACCTCGGCGAGGGAGATCTCCTTGCGGCCGAAATCGGCGAGGCCGATGTCGGCGACCTTGTAGTCCTGGGTGTCGGTTGCGGTAGCCGTGCTTGAAGTCATCGAAGCAATGTAGCGTGCCGGTCGTGAGCGCGGCGGACACGGAGAAGCGGCTTGCCGCGGAGGCGGCCGCGGAGCTGGTCGAGAGCGGGATGACGGTCGGCCTGGGCACCGGCTCGACGGTCGCCCACCTGCTGCCGGCGCTCGCCAAGCGCGGCCTGAGTGACATCCGCTGCGTCGCCACCTCGATCGCCACCGAGAAACAGGCGCGGGAGCTGGGGATTCCAGTCGAGGAGTTCGACAGCCTCACCCGCCTCGACATCGCGATCGACGGCACCGACGAGGTGACCCCGGACGGCTGGCTGATCAAGGGCGGCGGCGGCGCCCACCTGCGCGAGAAGGTCGTCGCCGCGGCGGCCGATCGGTTCGTCGTCGTCTGCGACTCGAGCAAGCCGGTCGAGGCGTTGAGCTGGCCGGTGCCGCTGGAGCTGTTCGGCTTCGGGGCGGCCTCGACGCTGGAGCGGCTCGGTTCTGACGTCAAGCTGCGGGACGCTCCGCGCAGCCCCGACGGCGGTGTCATCGCCGACTACCACGGCCCCGGCCTCGACGACCCGGCGGCGCTGGCGGCGCGGCTGGAGGCCGATCCCGGCGTCGCCGCCCACGGCCTCTTCCCCCCGGATATGGTGAGCGCGGTTTTCGTGGCAAGGGGAGACGCCGTGGACCGCACCAGTTTCAGCTGATCCCAAAGGAGAGCCAATGACCGACTTCAGCGGGCTGGCGATCGCCGGCCGCATCGCCACCCCCGACGATTCCGACTGGGACCAGGCCCGGCAGGCCTGGAACCTCGCCGCCGACCAGCACCCGGGCGCCGTCGCCTTCGTCGAGAGCGCCGAGGACATCGCCGCGGTCGTCCGCTTCGCCGCCGAGAAGGGCCTGCGGGTGACCGCCCAGGGCAGCGGCCACGGCGCCCTATCGCTGCGGCTGCCGGAGGACGCGATCCTGGTCAAGACCGAGCGGATGCGCGGGATCGAGGTCGACCCCGAGGCGCGGACGGCGCGGGTCGAGGCGGGCGTGCTCTCGCTGGAGCTGGCCGAAGCGGCGGCCGCGCACGGCCTCGCGTCGCTGCCCGGCTCCTCCCCCGACGTCTGCGTCACCGGGTTCACGCTCGGCGGCGGGCTGAGCTGGCTCGGCCGCCGCTACGGGCTCGCCTGCAACAAGCTGCGGGCAGTGGAGCTGGTGACCGCCGATGGCGAGCTGCGGACGGTCGACGCCGAGAACGAGCCCGACCTCTTTTGGGCGCTACGAGGAGGCGGCGGCGACTACGGGATCGTGACCGCGCTGAAGGTTGGGCTGGTCCCCCTCGCCGACGTCTACGCCGGGGCGCTGATCTTCCCGGCCGCGGTCGGGGCGGCCGGCGTCCGCGCCTACCGCGACTGGGCGGCGGGAGTCTCCGAGGACGTGACCTCGATCATCCGCTTCCTGCGCCCGCCGGACATCCCCGACGTCCCCGAGTTCCTGCGCGGCAAAGAGCTGCTGGTGATCGACGCCGCCTGCATCGGCGACCAGGCGGCCGGCGAAGCTGCGATCGCCCCGCTGCGCGAGATCGGCGAGCCGGTCCTCGACACCTTCGGCCAGATCCCGGCGCCGGGCCTCTGCAAAATCCACATGGACCCCGAGCAGCCGGTGCCCGGCTTCGGCCACCACCGGGTCCTGCGCGAGCTCTCCGACGAGACGATCGACGCCTGGGTCGCCGCCGTCGGCCCCGGTTCGGGCACCCCGCTGCTGCTCTCCGAGCTGCGCCAGCTCGGCGGCGCCCTCGGCCGCCCCGACCCCGACGGCGGCGCCCTCTCCCACCTCAACGCCGGCTGGGTCATGTACGGGGTCGGGATGGTGATGAGCCCGCAGATGGGCGAAGCCGTCAGCGCCGGCCTCGACCGCATGCACGAGGCGATGGAGCCCTGGGCCGCCGACGGCGGCTACTTCAACTTCTCCGACCGCCCCTGCGACACCGACGCCATCCTCCCGCCCGAAGTCTGCTCCCGCCTAGTCGACGTCAAGCACCGGTACGACCCCGACCGCCGCATCTTCGGCAACCACGCGGTCTCGCTGGATTCGGCTGTATAGGGCATGCCTGTCGCCTTCCTCCCGACCTGTCGGGGGAAGGCGACAATCAGGGTGGGTTGGCGGCTGAAATCTCCGCGAGCCGCCGGTAGGAAGGATCGTCCTTGCCGACGAGGTCGCCGACCGCCTTCAGCGCTGCATCTACATCCTCAGGAGTGGCCAACGCGACCTCCTCAATATCGCCCCAGTCCCTGGTCCGCGCAAAGAACGACTTGAAGATCACCAGTGAGGCACAGTCAAGGACCGGAATCTGGGTGCCCTGCAGATCCACCCAAACCACCCCGTTGGCGACCTCCTCATGCAGGGGCAGATTGTTGAGGAAGACATCAATGGGAACACCCTCCCAAAATAGACGCGTCTGACCGTCACGGACAGCCTTCCCCACATCGTCCTCTTCCACCCGCACCCCCTCGGGGAGCGCCGCCACGACATCCGCCGCCTTGCTGGCATCTACGAAGATGTTGACATCAAGATCTCGCGTCCCACGCGGCTCCTGAACGCAGTAGGCGAGGGCGATCGCCCCACCAAAGGCGTGAGGGATCGAGTGGGCCCTCAGCGCCCCGTGAATCGCCAAGAGCTTTTCGACGAGCTCGGCATTCATACGGAGTCGGAATTGGCCAGACGGTCCTTCAGCGGCGGGTAGGACATCTCCGCGCGCGGACGATAAGGAAGTGCCTCGGCGAGGCCAAGCACCTGGTTCAGGATCCTGCCTGCCCGTTCGGGATCAACAGGAGGCTTGCGATCCTCCAACTTCAATCTCCCTCCGGCGGCAGCAACGATCCGTAGAAGGGCATCGGCGCCGGGCTCGCGGTGCCCACGCAAGTAGGCGTTTAGGACAGATCGGGGCAGACCCGCACGACGGGCGACCTCGGCCTGGGTCAAGCCGCTGATCGCAAGAGCCTCTTCTAAAAGCGATACGGAAGACACCAAATAATGTTAGCGCATCCGCTAACATGGTATTCAGGCAGTATTAGATCGGATCCAGGTATTTTTTCCTGCATGCCGGAGACCGATAGCCCGCTGGCTCGACTCTCCCGGCTCCGACTTCCCGATGACGTCGAGGAGATCATTGGTCTGGACCCTCCAGGGAGCCAGCTCGCCGATGACTTAGGAGATGCGGAGTTCCGTCAGCTGGCACTCGTTCGCAAACTCTGGTGCAGCCTGGCCGAACCCGGTCCCCTTCTCGAGGTCTTGGTCAGGCCGGCAGATGACAGCCTGGGGGATGACAGGTTCTGGGCCCTCTTCTCACAGCTCGGAGTCCACTACAGCCACTACGCGATAGCTGCATCCGCTGCCGATCCGATGACCTTCTTCCGATGGATGTCAAGCGAGCAGTGTGTTGACCCGGGCGAAACTCCCGACCTGGATGGGAGATTCGAGAATCTGGATGCTTACGCCAATAAGCCCCTTTCCGACGAGGATCACGAATTCCTGACGAACCTCAGGATCGAGGCGATTCGACGGATGACGTCCAGTAAAGCCGCAGCAGACGTCAAGCGCTTTGACCGTTCGCAACTGGCGTTGATGATCTCCCACGCTGCGCACAAACTGTCTAAAACCTCGGCGGAAGTCGCGCAGTTGGATTTCAATCTCGAGGCGACTATCTTCGGGGACCTCAAGTCCGTTAACGATGACCTCCGTGATTTACAGGGTCCCGCGCAGGCCATGGTCGAGTACCAGCTTGGCCAACTCCTCGCCTATGGGGAGTTCATCTACGTTGAACATCCCGCTCGTGGAAAAACCGCAGAGGACAGCGTTTTCTCGGACCGCTGGCTGATCGAGCTCACCGAGATGGCGAGGCGGGACGACAGGCTGAGAAAAATCTATGGCCAAAAACAGCTCGCAAACCAGTACGAGCGAAACTTGGCGTTGCTCTTCCAGAGCCTTGGCTTCGTTACGGTGCCCGCGCTCTCCGGTGAGGAGGCGGCAGATCTGCTTTGCATCGGCAAAGGGGAAGATGAGCGGTTCACTTTCCTCGTCGACGCAAAGTCGAGCAAGAGCCCTTACTCGTTTCCAAAATCAGACCAGAGGGCCCTCTCCGACTACGTTCGTCAAACCAAGCGCTCCCTGTCAGATCTACCTGCTCTGCGGTGTGTCCTGCTGGTCGGCAACGGACCGGCCGGGACGGTCGGGGACAAGCTCGCCGCCTTGACGGCCACGGTCGACCTGCCCCTTCGTTTCATATCTACCGGCAATCTCGTTCACCTGCGAAAAGAGTCGCCGGGCCCGGTACCTCCGAGCTTCTTCCTAAAGATGCTCCTCGACAGTGACCCCGTGATCGCCAGGGCGGATCTCGACCGGCTCTTGGAGAGACAGTCCAGTCAGGACCGCGCATATGCTGATTTCGTGCGCGAGATGAGGAGCATTAGTAGCTCCTGAGGGGCGGCACCGGCCGTCCGCTGCTACCCCCCCGCCGCAGCCTCGTCAGCAACGACCAACATGTTCTCGTTCCGCACCCGTCCCGCCGGGATCGACCCGTCGCCGGCCAGGAGCTTCTGAAGCGGCTCGCGCTTGTCGGGGCCGGTGACCAGCCAGAGGATGCGGCGGGCTTGTTCGAGGGCGGGGTAAGTGAGGGTCATGCGGAGGTGGTCCTGGTACATCTCGCCGGTCATCGCGACGCGGCGGTCGGTGACCTCGAGGACGGGGTCGTTGGGGACGAGGGAGGCGGTGTGGCCGTCGGGGCCGAGGCCGAGGTGGACTAGGTCGAAGCGGTCGGGCAGGGTGGCTTCGTAGTCGCGGGCGGCGCTGTCGAGGTCGCGCTGGGTGACCGGCATCGGCCGCAGGGTCGACTGGTGGTCCATGGAGAGGCCGAGGACCATGTGGGTGAGGTTGCGGGCCTCGTCGCCGGGGGCGGCGACGCGCTCGTCGACCTGGAAGAGCTCGGTCCGGTCCCAGGGCATCTGCTCGAGTTCGCCGAGGATCGCCAGCATCGCCCAGGGGGAGCGGCCGCCGCTCATCGCCAGGGCGAAGCGGTCACGCTCGGCGACCGCGGTCGCCCCGGCCTCGGCGATCAGCTCGGCGGCGCGGCGCGAGGCCGCCTTTTCGTCGCCGGCGACCTCGAGCTCGATCGGCACGCTCAACTCGCCTTCTCGTCGTGGCCGCCGAACTGCTTGCGCATCGCCGAGAGGACTTTGTCGCCGAAGTCGCCGAGCCCGCGCGAGTAGAAGCGCTCGTGCAGGGCGGTGGTGAGGACCGGCGTCGGTACCCCCTCGTCGATCGCGGCGATCGCCGTCCAGCGGCCCTCGCCGGAGTCGGAGACGCGGCCGGTGAACTCCTCCAGGTCGTCGGACTCCCGCAGCGCCGCCGCGGTCAGGTCGAGCAGCCAGGAGCCGATCACGCTGCCCCGCCGCCAGACCTCGGCGACCTCCGGCAGGTCGAGGTCGTACTGGTAGTACTCGGGATGGTCGAGCGGCGCCGTCTCGGCGTCGGCCTCGCGCTTGACCTTGCCGGCGTTGGCGTTCTTGAGGATGTTCAGCCCCTCGGCGTAGGCGGCCATCACCCCGTACTCGATCCCGTTGTGGACCATCTTCACGAAGTGGCCGGCCCCGTTCGGGCCGCAGTGCAGGTAGCCGTTCTCCGACGGCGACGGGTCACCGTCGCGCCCCGGCGTCCGCTCGGCCGCCTCGACCCCCGGCGCCAGGCTGGCGAAGATCGGGTCGAGCCGTTGAACAGCACGGTCCGGCCCGCCGATCATCAGGCAGTAGCCGCGCTCGAGCCCGAAGACGCCGCCGCTGGTCCCGCAGTCGACGTAGTCGACCCCCCGCTCGCCGACCTTTTCGGCGCGGCGGATGTCGTCGCGGTAGTAGGAGTTGCCGCCGTCGACGATCGCGTCGCCGGACTCCAGCACCGCCGCCACGGCGTCGACCGTCTGCTCGGTGATCTCGCCGGCCGGGACCATGATCCAGACCGAGCGCGGCGCGCTCAGCTTCGATGCCATCTCCTCCAGCGACGAGGCGCCCTCCGCCCCCTCGCCCGCCAGCTTCTCGACCGCATCCGGGTTGACGTCGTAGGCGACGATCTTGTGGCCGTCGCGCATCAGGCGCCGGGCCATGTTGGCCCCCATCCTGCCGAGACCGACGATTCCGAGTTCCATGAGACCTCCGCTGGGTGGCGATGCAGGGACAGGCGGACGATAGCCTGCCACCCGATGGGCGATGCCGCAGCCACCCGCTCGAACGACGCGGCCGACGTGCTGGCGATCTTCGGGATCAGCGGCGACCTGGCAAAGAAAATGACCTTCCGGGCGCTTTACCGGTTGGAGGAGCGCGGCAAGCTCGACCTCCCGATCGTCGGCGTCGCGATCGACGAGTGGGACGACGAGCAGCTGCGCCAGCACGCCCGCGACGCGATCGGGGAGACCGTCGGCGACCCCGATGAGGACGTCTTCAGCCGCCTCGCCGAGCGGCTCACCTACGTCCAGGGGGACTACGAAGACCCCGATACGTTCAAGCGGGTCGGGGAAGCGCTCGGCGAGGCGAAGCAGCCCGTCTTCTACCTGGAGATCCCCCCGGCCCTGTTCGCGACCGTCGTCCAAGGCCTGGGCAAGGCGGGGCTGACCGAGAACGCGCACGTGGCGATCGAGAAGCCCTTCGGCCACGACCTCGAATCCGCCCGCAAGCTCAACGACGAACTGCGCGAGGTCCTGCGCGAGGAGCAGATCCTCCGCATCGACCACTACCTCGGCAAGGAGCCGGTGATGGACATTACCTACCTGCGCTTCGCCAACGCGATGCTGGAGCCGGTCTGGAACCGCGAGCACGTCAGCCACGTGCAGATGACGATCGCCGAGGACTTCGGGGTCGAGGATCGCGGCCGCTTCTACGACGCGGTCGGGGCGATGCGCGACGTGATCCAGAACCACGCCCTGCAGGTGCTGGGGATCGTCGGCATGGAGCCGCCGACCGGCAACCATCCCGACAGCGTCCGCGACAAGAAGCTCGAGTTCTTCAAGGCGATGTGCGCCGCCGATCCGAAGCGCTACGTTCGCGGGCAGTACGAGGGGTACCTCGACGTCAAGGACGTGGCGGCCGACTCGCAGACCGAGACCTACGCCGCGATCGAGCTCGAGGTCGACAACTGGCGCTGGGCGGGTGTGCCTTTCTTCGTTCGCGCCGGCAAGTGCCTGGCGGTGAAGGCGACCGAGGTGACGGTCTTCTTCAAGCGACCGCCGCGGCTCGGGGTCGGCAAGGGCAAAACCCCGGAACCGAACCAGATGACGATCCGGATCGAGCCGGAGCCGGGGGCGCGGATCCGCCTCTACGCGAAGCAGGCGGGCGAGGAGGCCTTCCAGGCTGCCGACATGGAGGTCCTGTTCGAGAAGGCTCCGGGCGAAGACCCCGAGCCCTACGAGCGGCTGCTCGGCGACGCGCTCGCCGGCGAGCACCAGCTCTTCACCCGCCAGAGCTCGATTGAAGAGACCTGGCGGGTGGTCCAGCCACTGCTCGACGAACCGGGCCCGGTCTATAAGTACGAGCAGGGAACATGGGGGCCGGAGGAGGCCGAGAAGCTGACCCGCGGGACGGGCCAGTGGGCGAAGCCGTGGCTGCCTGAAGGCTGAATCCCTAGCGTCCTGGTAGGTTTTCGGGTGCCCTAATTAGGGTGCCCTAAACCAGTCGCCAGGACCCCTTGCCCCCGACCACCGAAATCACGCGCCGCCGCCTGCTGGCAACCGCCGGCGTGGGCGCCGCGGCCGTGGGTCTTGGGGGCGGGGGGCTCCTGGCAGGGCGCCAGCTCGCCGACGCCAGCGGCGAGGGCACCGGCAGCGTCCCCTTCTACGGCGAGCACCAGGCGGGGATCGGCACCGCCGCCCAGGACCGCCTCCACTTCGCCGCCTTCGACCTGCTGACGGAAGACCCGGCAGAGCTGCGCGAGCTGATGCGGACCTGGACGGTGGCGGCGGCGGAAGCGAGCGCCGGCGAGATGGTCGGCAACGTCAACGAGGTGCCGCTGGCCCCGCCCGACGACACCGGCGAGACCGTCGGCCTCCTCCCCTCCCGCCTCACCGTCACCTTCGGCTTCGGCCCGAGCCTGTTCGAGAAGCCGGGGCTGGGCCTGGCCGCGAAACGACCGCCCGCGCTGCGGCCACTGCCGGCGCTGCCCGGAGACGGGCTCGAGCCGGCCGAATCCGGAGGCGACATCTGCGTCCAGGCCTGCTCCGACGATCCCCAGGTCGCCTTCCACGCGGTCCGCAACCTGGCCCGGATCGGCCGCGGCACGGTGGCGATGCGCTGGTCTCAGCTCGGCTTCGGCCGCACCGCCTCGACCAGCCGCGGCCAGGCGACGCCGCGCAACCTGATGGGGATGAAGGACGGCACCGCCAACATTCGCGCCGAGGACAGCGAGGAGATGGAGAAGTTCGTCTGGGTGGGCGGCGAAGGGCCGGCCTGGATGCGCGGCGGCACCTACATGGTCACGCGCCGGATCCGGATGCTGCTCGAGGTCTGGGACCGCGCCTCGCTGCGGGACCAGGAGCGGACGATCGGCCGCCACAAGTACAGCGGCGCCCCGCTCGGCGGCCGCGACGAGTTCGAACCGCTGCCGCTCGAGGCCGAACGCGGCGGCCACCCGGTGATTCCGCCCGACGCCCACGCCCGCCTCGCCTCGGCCCGCGAAAACGGCGGCGCCCGCATCCTCCGCCGCGGCTACTCCTTCACCGACGGCGTCGACGAGAGCCTCGGCGAGCTCGAAGCCGGCCTCTTCTTCATCAGCTTCCAGCGCAACCCCGAGCAGTTCGTCGCGATCCAGCGCCGGCTCGGCTCGGTGGACGCGCTCAACGAGTACATCAAGCACGTCGGCAGCGCCCTCTTCGCCGTCCCCCCCGGCGCCCGGCCCGGCGGCTACGTCGGCGAGCAACTGCTCGCCTGAACCAGTCACAGAACAAAGGAGAAACGCACCACATGCATCGAAATCTCGTCCGGACCCTGCTCTGTGCGGGAGCCCTCGGCCTCGTCCCTCTTACCGCCGTCGGCTGCGGCTCGGGAGACGACACCACGACCGCGGTTGCCGAGACCGTGCAGCCGAACACCCCCCAGGTAGAAGCAGTCGTCGCCGACTACCGCGGCTACCTGCAGGAAAACGCCGGCGAACTGGTCGCGACGACGAAGCCGTTCGTCGCCGCGGTCGTCGCCCGCAACCTCGCCGAGGCGAAAGAGCTCTACGCGGCGCCGCGGATCCCCTACGAGCGGATCGAGCCGGTGGCCGATTCCTTCGGCGCCCTCGACCCGAAGATCGACGCCCGCGAGAACGACGTCGCGGCGGGCGAATTCGAAGGCTTCCACCGGATCGAGAAGGCGCTCTGGGAGGAAGGCACAACCGCGGGGATGGCGCCGGTGGCGAAGCAGCTGCAGGCCGACGTCGAAGCGCTGGCGGCGAAGGTGAAGCAGGTGGAATTGCAGCCGGTGCAAATCGCCGAAGGCGCCAACGGGCTGCTGGGCGAGGTCTCGGCCTCGAAGATCACCGGCGAGGAGGAGCGCTACTCCCACATCGACCTGGTCGACTTCGAGGCTAACGTCGAAGGGTCGGAGGCGGCCTTCGAAGCGGTGAAGCCGCTGCTCGACGAGAGCGATCCGGACCTCTCGGGTGAGATCGAAGCCGACTTCAAGATGGTCTTCAACTCGCTGCAGCCGTATCGGATCGAGGACGGGTTCGTCCTGTACACCCAGTTGACGCAGGTCGACACGAAGAAGCTGGCACTGGCGATCGACACGCTGGCGGAGAAATTGAGCCAAGTTCCTGCAGCGATCTGAGCCACCCGCCGCGGAAACGCCTATGGTGGCTCGCCTGATGAGCGAGCCGGGAAAACGCGCGGACGAGCTGCTGCGGGAGCTCGGCTACGAGAGCTGGCGACCGGGTCAACGCGAGGCCGTGGTCGCCGCTCTCGAAGGCCGCGATTCGCTGATCGTGATGCCGACCGGGGGTGGGAAGAGTCTCTGCTACCAGCTGCCGGGGCTGGCGTCGGAGGAGCTGACGATCGTGGTCAGCCCGCTGATCGCCTTGATGCGGGATCAGTGGGGGAAGCTGAGCGCGCGGGGGCAGCGGGTGGCGATGATCACCTCCGGGATGGAGGAATGGGAGGTCGCCGAGGCGCTGGAGATGGTGCGGAAGGACGCGCGGATCGTCTACTGCGCGCCGGAGCGGTTCGCCTCCAACGTCTTCCTCGAAGCGCTCTCGCGGCGCCAGGTCGACCTGGTCGCGGTCGACGAGGCGCACTGCGTCTCCGAGTGGGGGCACGACTTCCGCCCCGACTACCTGCGCCTGCCCCAGGTCGTTGAGCGGCTGGGACGGCCGACGGTGATGGCCTGCACGGCGACGGCGACGCGGCCGGTGGCGGCCGAGATCGCCTCCCGGTTCGGGATGCGGGAGCCGCTCCAGGTCCGCTCCGGCTTCGACCGGCCGAACCTCTCCTTCGACGTCGTCGCGCTCGAGGGCAAGGGCTGCACTGCGCGGCGGCAGGCGCTGCTGGAGGCCGGGCTGCGCGACCCCGCCAACCTGCCGGCGATCGTCTACTGCGGCACCCGCCGCCAGACCGAAGAGGTGGCCGAGGAGCTGCGCGATGCCGATGTCGCCGCAGTCGCGTACCACGCCGGGCTCGAACCCGAGCACCGGACGGCGATCCAGGCACGCTTCATGGCCACCGACAGCGGCGTCATCTGCGCCACCAACGCCTTCGGCATGGGCGTCGACAAGCCCGACGTGCGCTCGGTCTGGCACGTGACGATCCCGACCAGCGTCGAGGCCTACTACCAGGAGGCCGGCCGCGCCGGGCGGGACGGCCTTCCCTCGCGAGCGGTGATGCTGGCACTGAAAGCCGACCTCGGCCGCCTCGTCCGCTTCAACGAACAGCGCGCCGGCGATCCCGACCTGGCCGTCGCCCGCGAGCGCGGCTGGCAGGCCTACCACGCGATCAAGGAGTTCATCTACGGCAGGGAGTGCCGGCGCCGCGCCCTCCTCGACCACTTTTCCGACCGCACCGCGGGGGCGCCGATGGAGCGGTGCTGCGACGTCTGCGACCTGCTCGAGTGGCTACCGGATCCGGACACGATCGAGGTCCGCAAGAGCGGCAAGGCGAAGGCCGCGCCGGCCCCAGCGCCCGACCTCTCCCCCGCCGACGCACCCCTGTTCGAGGCGCTGAAAGCCTGGCGCCTCACCGCCGCGGTCGGCAAGCCCGCGTACACCGTCGCCGCCAACAAAACCCTCGCCGCGATCGCCGCCGTGCGGCCCAGCGACGAGGAGTCCCTGCTCGCGATCAGCGGCGTCGGCCCCGCCTTCATCGAAAAGTACGCCCCCGAAGTCCTTGCGCTCGTCGCCGAAAACTCGGTCGCCTCGGCAGCCGAAGCCGCCTAATCCCCGCCGACGGGACTATTTCCCTCCATATAAGAGTACTTCCGTCCCGTCGACGTCAGCGCGGTTTCGGCTTCAGGGTCGGCAGCGTCACCCGCAGGTTCTTCACCTTGACGCTGAAGGGGGTGTTGCTGACCTGGTAGTAGGGGGCGTCGCGGCCGAGCAGCTGCAGCCAGACGCGGTGGCGCTTGGCAAAGCGGTAGCCGTTGCCGTGGAGCTGGAAGGTGATGTGCCCGCTCTGGCCGTCGGCGAGGGCGTAGACGCCGCGGTCGACCAGCAGCTGAGTTCCCTCCGGGGAGACGTCCCAGAGGCGGCCGACGATCTGGCCGTGCTGGCCGGTGCTCTGGATCTGGGCGTTGATCGTCGGGCGGCCGAGCATCGTGAAGCCGTCGACGACCCGGCGCCCGTACATGGCGACGTTCGGCTCGGTGTTTTCGGCGATCGTCTTGCAGGCTTCGGCGGTGCCGAAGACGGGATCGAATTCGCGGGCGACGGTCGGGTTGCCTCCGGCCGAGGTGAATTCCTGCACCGGGTCGCGGCCGAAGCGGAAGGCGCCGGGGTGGAGCTTCTTCCAGCCGACCGCCTTGAAGGGCCCGACGTCGGGTTTGTCGCTGGGGCAGGTGGTGAGGGTGGCGGTGACCTGCCCGGGCGCCGGCGCCCCCTTCTTCGCCCCGAGCAGGTGGACGGCGAAGAACTTGGCCGCCTGGTCGTTGAAGAAGTGGTTCATCCCCGGCTTGTTGGAGCCGCGGCTGTGGCCGAGGTCGCCGAGCTGCAGCGCCACCGGCGCCTTGCGGTAGCGCTTGCGCTGGTGGTAGCGGGAGCGTATGAACGTGTAGACGCGCAGCGCCTGCTCGATCGGGAAGAGTTCGTCGGTGAAGCCGCTCTCGATCAAGAGCGGGGCCGGCTTCGAAGCGCCCGGGAGGAAGCGCAGCGGGTAGCCGCCGTGGTTGGCGTAGATCTTCTTCAGCGCCTGGACCGCCGCCGGCGCCAGCGGCTGACCGGCGTCGATGTAGGCCTTGTCCTGGGTGATGTCCGCTTCCGGATCGGCGCAGGGGAACGACTCCGGGGCGCCGCCGCAGTAGTAGCCGTTGACGACCCCGGTCAGGTAGAGGCCGTTGAGGAAGCTGCCGATCGGCACCCCGTAGGGGCGCAGACTCTGTTCCGCTCCGGCAACGGCGGTGTCGAGGTAGCGGCCGTTCGGGATCAGCGCCGAAACCAGGTCCGACCAGGGCCAGCGCGGGTAGGCGGCGGCGATCCGCATCTTCAAACCACCGGGGCTGCGCCAGGGGACGAGCTTGCCGTCGGGCCGCCGCACCTTGTCGCGGAGGAAGGCGAGCTCCATGCTCTGGCCGCCGCCGTAGGAGATCCCGGTGACGCCGATCGCCCGCGGCCGCACCACGCCCTCGTCGGCGAGGAGACCCAGCAGGTACTGCGTGTCCCGCGCCTCGTAGCGGCTGTCGGCGAGGCGGATGTAGCCGCTCGCGCAGGCGCCCGAGTGGTCGCCGCCCGTGCCGCCGCCGCAGGAGTCGCCGAAGCCGCGCGCCGTGTAGTTGACGACCGCGTAGCCGCGACGGGCAAAGAAATCGTTGTTGTAGTGGTAGATCGTCGAACCGTTGCCTGCTTCTTCGGGCGCCGGTCCGGCAGCCGTCGTCGTCTCGAAGTCGGTCTTGCTGCCGCCGAAGCCGTGCATCATCACGATCGTCGGGTAGGGCGCCTTGCCGGCTTCCGGCAGGGTGACGTCGACGTCGAGCGGCACCCCGTCGAAGGAGGGGACGCGGGAGGCGGGGTCCGGCGTCGGGCAGAAGCGGACGCCGTTCTCCGGCGTGCAGGCATGGCCGAAGGGAGCCGTCGCCGAGCCGGCGGCCGGCGTCGCCCAGACGAGGGCGAGCGCAACCACGGTTGCAGTAACCCAGCGCGGCTTCGATCCCACACTCACCACTTGCGAGCATAGGGGTCCTGCACGTCGGGCTCCCAGGGCGGCCCGCACCTCAGCACGAATGATCGACTTCCTGAAAACCCGGCTCGCCGTCGGCTGCGCCCTGGCGCTGCTGGCGCTCCTCGCCTGCGCCGTCCCCGCCCTCGCCTTCAGCCCGCTGGTGCCGCCCGGCCACAAGGTCTATTGGGGCGTCTCCGACACCGGCGACCCGGCCGACTTCGGTCAGTTCTCGAACGACCTCAACAAGCACCCCGCAGTGATCCAATCCTTCCGTACCTGGGGCACCGACTTCGACGAGGTGATCCGCCGCTGGCAGATCGCCCGGGCGCGGCCGATGATCCACCTCTCGACCGCCGACAACAACACCGGCGCCGAGCTGATCACCCCGGCCGGGATCGCCGCCGGGGCCGGCGACCGCTACCTCGTCCGCCTCAACAAGCTCTTCTACGAAAAGGAGATGCGCGCCTACGTGCGGCCGCTCGGCGAGCCCAACCGCTGCCTCAACGTCTGGGCCGCCTACGACTGCGCCGGCGCCTCGCGCGGGCCCGAGCACAGCCCCCGCGCCTACAAACGCGCCTTCCGCCGCGTCTACGTGATCGTCCACGGCGGCGGCAAGGCGGGCGCGATCAACCGCCGGCTCGCCCAGGCCGGGCTACCGCCGCTGACCGTGAAGCTGCGGGCGATGCCGAAGGCGCCGGTCGCTGTGATCTGGAGCCCACTACCTGCTGGCTCGCCCACGGTCCCTCACAACCGACCGCGCCACTTCTACCCCGGCTCCCGCTGGGTCGACTGGGTTGGCACCGACTTCTACTCCGGCTATCCGGAATGGAAGGCGCTGACCGGGCTCTACCGCCGCTTCTCCGGCAAGCCGTTCGCGATTACGGAGTGGGCGGTCGAAAGCGGCGACGACCCCTCCTTCGTCAACAAGCTCTTCGCCTGGACCAAAAGCCACCGCCGCACGAGGATGCTCGCCTACTACCAGGACTTCGGCGACAGCAACAGCTATCGGATCCAGAACTACGGCGCCAGCCTCAACGTTTTGCGTGCCCGGCTCCATTCCGGGCTTTTCCCCGCTTACGCGCGGGGTGCGCCTCACCTACCGCCGCCACCCCCCGGTGGGGTTGGAGCGCCGTGATCGAGGAGTAGCCGGTGAGGTAGAGGCGGCGGCCGTCGGAGATCACCGGCGTGTAGGTCCCCTTCGGGTAGCGGAAGACGCGCTTGCCGCTCCTCATCATGAACCCGCTCGTCGTTTTGTGGGTGAACTCGGCGGCGTAGACGATGTCGCCGACGGCCGAGAGCGAGCCGACCACCTGGCCGCCGGCCGAGCGGCTCCAGCGGACGCTGCCGTCCTTGGCGTCGAGGGCGTAGACATTGCCGTCGAAGGAGCCGATGAAGACGGTCGGCGGGCTGTGCCGGGTGTTGGCGACGGCCGGGCCGGAGTAGGCGTAGCCGCCGGTCGAGTAGGACCAGGCGAGCTCGCCGTCGGAGGTGTCGTAGCTGTAGACGCGGGCGTCGTTGTTGCCGGCATAGACGCGGCCGTAGGCGACCGCCGCGGTCGAGTAGAAGGCGCCCGAGCCGCCGAAACCGGGGCCGAGCGAGCCGCTCTGCCAAACCAGCTCCCCGCTCTTGGCGTCGACCGCGTTCATGTAGCCGCCGTAGTCGCCGACGAAGAGCTTGCCGTCGGAGTAGGCGGGAGCGGCCTTGATCGCGCCGCCGAGCGGGGTCGACCAGCGCACCTGGCCCTTGCCGGTGCTCATCGCGAACAGTTCGCCGTTCTCGCAGCCGAAGTAGACGGTGCGGTCGATGACCAGGGGCGAGGACTCGGCCCGTCCCGGCAGGCCACGTTTCCAGATCACCTTGCCCGTCTTCGCGTCGAGCTTGACGATGTGGCCGGGGACGAGGTTGACGATGTAGAGCCGGTGGTTGTAATAGGCCGGCGAGGAGGCGTTGAGGCGGCCGATCCGCCGCTTCCACAGCGTCTTCCCGGTGTCGGCCTCGAGCGCGTAGGCGAAGCCGCTGTTGTTGACGAAGTAGAGCTTGCCGCCGACGTAGATCGGCGGGAACTCGAGCAGCGGCCGGTCGGTGAAGCGCCAGAGTTTGTCGAAGGGCGGCTTGATCCCCTTCACCGGCAGGTAGCGGGTGCGGGCCAGGTTCTGGCCGAAGATCGGCCAGTTGACCGTCTTCGGCTCCTTCGGCGGCGGCGGCTTCCGCGGCTTGAACTTGCGGATCGCGTCCTCGTTGTGGACGTCTCCCGGCCGCTTCAACAGCTCGTAGGCGAGGACCACCCCGCCGACGACGACGAGCGCTCCCACGATCAGCCCGATCGCCCAGGGCCGGTGCTCCTTCCAGAGGCGCTGCGGGTGCGCCAGCAGCCGCAGCGCGTTACGCATTTATCGCGCGGTTCTCTGACTCTTTCGCGACGCCGCCGATCAGGTCCCTGATCGCTTTCTTCAGGAACAACATGAAGACCGGTCCGGCGAGCGGGATCGTCGGCGTCGTCTTCACCGCGTAGACGATCTCGGTGCCGCCGTCCTTCGGCTGCATTTCCACCGTGCCGACGTGGTCGCGGACCGGCAGGCCGGAGAGGATCTTGTAGGCGAAGCGGAAGGGGGGCTCGTAGGCGATCACTTCCTCGCGCATCGGCGGCCCGGCGACGGTGAGGACGCGGATCGCGCCGAGCCCGTTCGGCTCCGGCTCGCCCTCGCGCTCCAGCTCGGCCTTGCGCAGGGCGGTGATCTCCGGGTAGCGGCGGTGGTCGGTGAGGACGTCGAAGACGACCTCGGGCGGGGCGGCCACCTGGCGGACGTAAGTGAAGCTCGCCATCGCCCGACAGGCTACGTGAGCCGCCAGCGTTGCGGGTCGGAGCCGTCGAGCGCCTCGACCTCGCCGGCGAGCGCCAGGTGGTCGAGGCAGGAGCGGACGATCTGCAGGACCCAGGCGCTGGCCGGGGAATTGGTGTTGTCGGGGCCGATGATCTCGGCGACGATCTCGAAGGCGGTGCGCTCCTCGCCGCCGGCGAGCGCCGCCCGCACCTTGCCGAGCAGCTCGTCGACCTGGCGGCGGGACTCGGCGATCTTCGCCTCGGGGTCGCGGAAGGTGCGGCCGTGGCCGGGGAGGACGAGGTCGACGTCGAGGCGCTCGACCTCGTCGAGGCTGGAGCAGAATTCCCCCACCGGGTCGGGGCTGTGGCCGTAGTCGAAGAAGAGGACCGTCCGCCCGAGCAGGTGGTCGCCGCTGATCAGCAGCTTGCGCTCGGGCTGGTGTAGGACCACGTGGGAAGGCGCGTGGCCGGGGGTCTCGTGCACCTGCCAGGTCCCGAGGTCGGTCTCGATCTCGGCCCCGGGCACGAGCTCGCGGTCGGGCTCCTCGAGCACGTCGATCCCGGATTCCTCGTCGCTGCGCGCCTCGCGGTAGCGCTCCAGCGCCGCTGGCGGCACCCCGCTCTGGCGCGCCGTCTCGATCCGCGCCTCCAGCGCCGCCTGCGGGTCGTCGGCGAGCAGCCGCACGTGCTCCCAGCGCGGGTGCATCCAGAGCTCGCACCCGGCCCGCTCGCAGATCGACCCCGCGAGTCCGTAGTGGTCGGTGTGGGAGTGCGTGCAGACCACGAGCCGCACGTCCTCGACCCCGAACCCGGCCTGCGCCAGCGCCAGGTCGAGCTGCCGCAACCGCCCCTTGCCCCCCATCCCGGTGTCGAACATGACGATCCCGCCGTCGCAGGCGACCGCCCAAGCATTCCCATGCGGAACGCCGGGCCACGGCAACGGCAGCCGCAGCCGCCAGATCCCCGGCATCAACCTTTCAGTCCGCGGCGCCTCTGCCTTTCCAGCCACGCCGGCATCCTTTCAGCTTGGCCAGCTAGCCAACCCCGTCCATCGAACCCATGTCTCCGGCGGGTGGCGCGGGCGCCGGGGGTGCCGAGCATCCAGCGCAGGCACCCCCGAACAGCCCGCGACGGACCCCGCCCGGCCACCTACGTCACGTCAAAAGACCCTGGAACCGGCCCCGTCCGCTCGCCGCTGTCCAGCCGCTCCAGCGCCGCCATGTCGTCCTCGCTCAGCTCGAAGTCGAAGACTTCGAAGTTCTCGCGGATCCGCTCCGGGCTCGAGGATTTCGGGATCACGACGTTGCCGATCTGCAGGTGCCAGCGGAGGATCGCCTGGGCCGGGGTGCGATCGTGGTGGGCGGCGACCGTTTCGATCGTCCCGTCTTCGAGTAGGTCGCCCTGGGCGAGCGGGCTCCAGGCCTCGGTGGCGATCTCGTGCTCGGCGAGCCAGGCACGGAGCTCCGGCTGCTGCAGGCGCGGGTGCAGCTCGATCTGGTTCACGGTCGGCCGTTGCTCGGCCTCGCTCTCAATCCGTTCGATGTCCTCGACCCGGAAGTTGGAGACGCCGATCGAGCGGGCGCCGCCTTCCTCCTGGATTCGTTCGAAGGCGCGCCAGGTCTCGAGGAAGAGGTCGCGCGCGGGCAGCGGCCAGTGGATCAGGTAGAGGTCGACGTGGCCGGTCCCCAGCCGCTCGATGCTCTTCTCGAAGGCGCGCAGGGTCGAGTCGTAGCCCTGCTCGGAGTTCCAGAGCTTGGTGGTGACGAAGACGTCCTCGCGCCGCACCCCGGTCGCCGCGATCGCCGCCCCCACCCCGGCCTCGTTGCCGTAGGCGGCGGCGGTGTCGACGTGGCGATAGCCGACCCCGAGCGCCTCCTCCACCTTCTCCTGCGTCTCCTCGGGCGGGATCTGGAAGACGCCGAACCCGAGCTGAGGCATCTCGACGCCGTCGTGCAAAGTAACTAGGGGGACCTCAGTCGCGTTCGTCATGCGACAGCGGCTACCCCTGAGACAACAGGGCTAATCGATAGAGCTAGGAGGTCGCCAAACCAATTGCCAAGAGCGGAAATGCGCTCATCGCGCCCAAGTAGGCGCCCATCGCGGCGCCGGTGCCCAGGCTCGCCGTGCGCGAGCGGGCACCGGCGATGGCGCCAATCAAGACGAAGGCGGCGGCGATTCCGAATCCAAGCCAGAAGACGTCGGGCATCAGGGCGGCGAGATTACCCGAACAGCTAAGTTGACGCCCATGAAGATCCTCGCCTTCAGCGACCTCCATCGCGACCTCGAGCAGGGCGCGCGGCTGGTCGAGATGTCGGCCGAGGCGGATGTCGTGATCGGGGCGGGCGACTTCGCCTCGATGCACGAGGGGCTGCCGGAGACGATCGGCGCGCTGGCCGCGATCACGACCCCGACCGTCCTCGTTCCTGGCAACAACGAGACCGTTGACGCGCTGCGCGAGGCGGTGGACGGGTGGGCCGCGGCCACGGTCCTGCACGGCGAGGGGACGACGATCGACGGAACCGAGTTCTACGGCCTCGGTGCCGGGATCCCGGTCACCCCCTGGGACTGGAGCTTCGACCTCGACGACGACGCGGCCACCGAGATGCTCGCCCCCTGCCCCGATGGCGCCGTCCTCGTCCTCCACTCCCCGCCCAAGGACCACTGCGACTCCGCCGGAGGCGGTGGCAACTTCGGCAGCCCCGCCCTGCTGCGGGCGATCGAAGAGAAGCGCCCCCGCCTCGCCGTCTGCGGCCACATCCACGAGTCCTGGGGCTGCGAGAGCACGATCGGCTCGACCCCGATCCGCAACCTCGGCCCCAAAGGCACCTGGCTCGAGGTCTAGCTACTAGTAGCCAGGCGGTGCAGCGTCTCGGGAGCGATGTCTGCCCCGTTCGGCCAGACGATCGTCCCGAGCTCCTCGTCAAGTTCGGCTCTTCCGAAATAGCTCGGGTCAGCTAGAGGTGCGAAGACACCCTTCCATTCTTCCCTCGAGAAATCGACCTCTCCGAAGCTTCCATCGTCAAAGGCGAGTTGCAACCTGTGGCCACCAAGGTAATCGAGGTCAGTGACATGGACGATCTTCTCCATGAGTCCGATGCTAGGGAAGTGGAGCAATGCGTTCCAACCCCTCCCCTTGCTCTGCAAGATTCCAGTTCTGAAGCAACTCATCTCGATGGATTGACGCCCATTGCTTCACCAGGCGCAGCGCCCTCGGCGGCAGATAACCACGGAGGGGTTCCAACGATTCGATCGCGATCGACGCCTCATGCTCCCCATAGAGAGCATGAAAGTGCGGGACGCCATGCTCCCGGTAGTACATCGCGATAACGATCCCGTAGAAGATGCTGATCCGCGGCACCGGTCGAACCTAGAAGGCGCGGCTTCACATGTGGCGCGCAGAAAGGGACGTTTCTGCCACGGCATAATCGCGTCAATGGGATATCGCCTCCTCAGATCCGCCGATGCCTTCTGGCGGCGGTCGAATCAGATGAAGACGCCGAACACGGATCTCGGCGGGCATCTCGAGGCTCAACAGGTCGGGGCGCGGATGTGGCGGTTGGAGCCGGGGAAAGCCTCGACCAGGCACCGGCACTTCACGCAGGAGGAGCTCTACCTGCTGCTCGAGGGCGAGGGGCGGGTGCGGATCGGCACCGACGTGCTGACGCTGGCGCCGCTGGACACGCTCCTGGTTGACCCGGACACCGACCGCCAGCTCTTCAACGACACCGCCGCCGACCAGCTCTGGCTCGTCGTCGGCGCACCGCGGGAAGAGATCACGAGCACGCTGGAGATGAGCGAGGAGCAGCTGGAGTTCATGTACCCCGAAGGGCCGAAGGCGCTGCCGCCGGAGCTCGGCGGCGGGCAGGCGGACTACCCCGACGAGGACTAGAGCGCGAGGGAGACCGGCTCCTCGAGCAGCTGCTTGACCCGGGCGAGGAACTCGGCGCCCTCGGCGCCGTAGAGGATGCGGTGGTCGCAGGAGAGGGTGGCTTTCATCAGCCGCGCCGGGACGACCTCTCCGCCGCGGACGGCGGGAACCTCGCGGATCGCGCCGACGGCGAGGATCGCGGCCTGGCCCATGTTGATCACCGCGTCGAACTCGTCGATCCCGTACATCCCCAGGTTGCTGACGGTGAAGGTCCCACCCGAGAGCTCCGGCGGGGTGACGGATCCGTCGCGGACTTTGGCGGCGACGGCGCGGGTGTCGGCGGCGATCTGGCGCAGGCCCTTGCGATCGGCGTCGAAGATCGTCGGCACGACCAGCGCTTCCTCGGCGGCCACGGCGACGCCGACGTTGACCCGCGAGTAGAGCTCGTAGCGGCCGTCGCGGTAGGCGCCGTTGGCTTTCGGGAACTCCCGCAGGGCGATCGCGCAGGCCTTGACGATCATGTCGTTGAAGGACGGGACGACGTCGCCCTCCTTCGAGGTCGCCTTGATCGCCGCCCGAGCCTCGACCGCCTTCCCCATGTCGACCTCGATCGTCAAATAGAAGTGCGGCGCGGTCGCCTTCGACTCCGCCATCCGCCGCGCGATCGTCTGCTGCAGCTTGTTGGGCTCGCGAACCTCGGTCTCGCCTTTAGCCGTTCCAGACGAAGGCTGCTGGCCGACGGGTCCTGCCGCTGCAGGGGACCCACCACCCCTTCCGGTAGCTAAAGCTTCCTCAGGGGCGGTTCCCCCTACAGCGACACCCGTCGGAGGAGTCGCTTCCTCCACATCGTGTTTGATGATCCGCCCGCCAGGTCCGGAGCCGTGGAGGTCTTTCAGGTCAACGCCCTTGTCGCGCGCCAGCCGACGCGCAAGCGGCGAAGCTTTCACCCTCTCCCCGCTCCCGTTGCCACCTCCATCGGCAGCCACCTCGGCCCGTCCCTCAGAGTCAGCCTCTGACGCTCCTCCAGCGGGTGGCACGGTAGGGGGGGCCATCTCTGAGGAAGCTTTAGCTACCGGAAGAGATGGGGGGTCCCCTGCCGTGACAGGACCCGCAGGCCCGGTGCTCTGTCCCTCGCTGTCCGAACCAGCCCCATTCGACTCCCCGATCCGCGCGATCGGCGACCCGATCGGCAGCGTCTCCCCCTCCTGCGCCAAGATCTCCTGCAGCGTCCCCGCCACGTCGGATTCGTAGGCCATGTTCGCCTTGTCGGTCTCGATTTCGACCAGCTCGTCGCCGACCGCAACCTCGTCGCCGACCTGCTTCAGCCAGGTGAGGATCGTCCCCTCCTCCATCGAGTCGGAGAGGCGGGGCATCACCACCTCACTCACGGGGCAACTCCATGCCTACAGGTTGCCACTTCCGCCACCCGGCCCTCACCGGGCCGAGAGCAGGGTGCCGGCGAGGAGCGAGGCGGCAGCTTGGCGCAGGACGTCGGCCCGGACCCGGTCCATCACCGCCTCCTCCCGCGCCTGCAGCCGGCCGACGGTGGCGATCGGCTCAACGTCGGCGCGAGGTTCGGGCGGCGCGCTGGCGACCGCGTCGCCGTAGGCGAGGCAGCCCTGCACGCCCTGGGCGATCAGCTGGGCGCGGTAGTCGGCGCCCTCTTCGATCGGGTGCAGGTTGTCGGCCTGCATCAAGTCGGGGCGGGTGGCAACGGTTCGAGCCCAGTCGGGCACCTGCGTCCCCGGTCGCGAGGCGGCGAATTCGGCGACGACCCGGTTCTTGCCGGCGTTGTCGACGCCATTGACGGTGAAGCCGTGGACGGTCGGCACCACCATGCAGCGGCTGCCAACGGCTTCCGCCACCTTGGCGAGGTTGCCGGCGAGGATCTCGGGATATTCGGGGTTGTCGTTGGTGCCGGCGTCGAAGACGACGACGTCGACCGAGGGGTCGTAGCTTTCCTGGAAGAGGTCGAAGATCTGGTAGCTGTTGTAGCCGCCGACCGCGTTGACGGTCAGTTCGACACCGGGGAGGTAGTTGGCGAGGTAGGGAGAGGTCAGCTCCTCGAGGCTGTCCCCCACCACCAGGACGTGGGGACGCGCCTGAGCCGCGGGCGCACCCAGACAGAGGAGAAGCGCCGCCAGCGCCGCCGTCCCGAGAACGCTGATCCGCCGCACGGGAGCCTTTTTACACGACCCAGTCCTCCTAAACTGCGCGGGTGCCCGCCGCCGCTCGCTTTCAGCTAATCGGCTGCGCGCTGCTGGTGGCGCTGGCGGTCTCCGGCTGCGGAGGCGGCGACTCCGACTCCACCGGCGCCACCTTCACCAGCCAAGAAGGAGCTCCCTTCCGAAGTTCGGGCCCTCATAGGGGCCAAAAGCTCGGAAACGACGCTGACCCCGTCAAGCAGAGCGGGGACGATGGTCGTCCCGTGCCTGCCGGGGACCTCTGCCAGAGCCAGCTCGGCAGCTTCGTCGGCTCGATGGACGGGCTGCGGCGGCGGCTCGCCGTCGGCGTCACCTACGACCAGTACGTCGCCGAGGTGCGGGGGATCCGCTCGACCTACGGCAAGATCCCGATCGGGCGGCTGCAGATCGACTGCCTCACCGCCGTCGCCACTCCCGGCGAGAAGGCCTTCAACCGCTACATCGAAGCGGCCAACGACTGGGGCGAATGCGTCTCCGAAGCCGGCTGCGGCTCGGAAGAAATCGAACCGGTCCTACAGCGCCGCTGGCGGATCGCGTCCCACTTCCTCACGGACGCGAAAGACGCTCTCACCGCCTCCGGCGCCTAGAAAGCGCGAGAGCCGCCCCGAAGGACGGGTAAAAGCGCCGGGGCCGCCAACTGGCGACCCCGGCCTGGTGCAAAGGAACGGACGCGGGAACAGCTACCGAGCGGGACAAGACCCGGCTCCCAACGAACCGCCGGTGCCCGGGGTGGATTCCGCCGGGCGCCCAAACCAGTGCGGCGCCTAGCGGCCCTGCACCTCCAGAGTCCCATCAAGCATGTGATTCAAGTTAGGACCACCTCCTTTCTCTGGTCTCAGAAGTGAAGCAAATGCCGGCGTCGTCCTCTACACCGCGGACATTGCGCCCGAGTGACCGGTCCTCCAAGATGGGCCGATGCAGGGGAACGGGTCGACGATCGTCTTCTTCCCCGAGGGTGCGTTCGGGCCGACCAACAACTGCGTCGGGATCGGTGCGGTGTTGCGGGAGCGCGGCCACCGGGTCGTCTTCATCGTCGAGGAGTCGTTCGCCGGGACGCTGGAAGCTCAGGGCTTCGAGGAGCGGCTGATGCGGCTGACGCCGCCGCCGCAGACCGAGGAAGCGCCGGGCCAGTTCTGGAAGGACTTCATCCGCGACACCGCCCCGGTCTTCCGCAAATCGACGGCCGAGCAGCTGTCCGAGTTCATCGCCCCCACCTTCGAGGCGCTGGTCGACGGCGCCCGCTACGTCGACGACCGCCTGCGCGAGATCATCGACGAGCTGCAGCCGGACCTGGTCGTCGAGGACAACGTCGTCAGCTTCCCCGCCCTGCTCGCCAGCGGCCGGCCCTGGGCGCGAATCGCCTCCTGCAACCCGGCCGAGATCAAGGACCCGGAGGTGCCACCGGCCTTCTCCGGCCTCCCGAGCGCCGACCGCAGCGGCTGGGAGGAGTTCTGGGCCGAGTACCGCGAGGCCCACCGCGAGCTGCACGCCTCCTTCAGCGAGTTCTGCACCGAGCGCGGGGCGCCGCCGCTGCCCGCCGACGACTTCATCCACGAGAGCGAGTGGCTGAACCTCTACCTCTATCCCGACGAGGTGGACTACCCGCGCGCGCAGCCGCTCGGACCGCGCTGGCACAACCTGCAGACCAGCGTGCGGACGACCGACCCGGCCTGGGAGCTGCCGCCGGAGCTGGGCGAGCGCGAGGGGTCTCTGGTCTACCTCAGCCTCGGCTCGCTCGGCTCGGCCGACGTCGAGCTGATGCGGAAGCTGGTCGCCGAGCTGGCTGAGGCGCCCTACCGGATCGTCGTCTCCAAGGGCCCCCAGCACAGCGAGTTCGAGCTCGCCGGGAACATGGTCGGCGAGGAGTTCCTGCCGCAGACCGAAGTCCTGCCCAAGGTCGACCTGGTGATCACCCACGGCGGCAACAACACCGTCACCGAGTGCCTGCACTTCGGCAAGCCGATGGTGGTGCTGCCGATCTTCTGGGACCAGCACGACAACGCCCAGCGGATCGACGAGACCGGCTTCGGCGCCCGCCTCGACACCTACCGCCACAGCGGCGAGGAGCTGACCGGCACGATCGACCGCCTGCTCGCCGACGATGAGCTGCGCTCGCGCCTCGCCGTCACCTCGCAGCGGCTGCAGGCCGCGCGCGGGACTGAGCGCGCGGCCGACCTGATCGAGGCGACCGCGCGCGGATGAGCGAGCTGCCCGAGCACGTCGCCCGCAACCGCGCCTTCTGGAACGAGGTCGCCGAGGAGTGGGTGCGGCCCGGCCGCGAGGACTGGGCCGCCGAGGAACCGCGCTGGGGGATCTTCCGGGTGCCCGAGTCCGAAGTGGGGATGCTCCCGGACGACCTCGAGGGCAAGGAGGCGATCGAGCTCGGCTGCGGGACCGGCTACGTCTCCAGCTGGCTGGCCCGACGCGGCGCCCGGCCGACCGGGATCGACAACAGCGAAGAGCAGCTGGCGACGGCGCGGGCGCTGCAGCGGGAGTTCGGGATCGAGTTCCCGCTCCTGCACGGCAACGCCGAGGAGGTTCCGCTCCCGGATGCCAGCTTCGACCTCGCGATCTCCGAGTACGGGGCGAGCATCTGGTGCGACCCCTACCGCTGGATCCCCGAGGCGGCCCGGCTGCTGCGGCCGGGCGGGGAGCTCGTCTTCCTCGTCAACTCCGTCTTCACGATGCTCTGCGGCCCCGACGACGAGAACGAGCCGGCGACCGACCGCATGATCCGCCCTTACTTCGGGATGCACCGCTACGAGTGGCCCGACGGCTCGGTCGAATTCCACCTCCCGCACGGGGAGATGATCGCCCTGCTGCGCAGCAGCGGCTTCGATCTGGAGGAGCTGATCGAGGTCCGCCCGCCCGAGGGCGCGACCACCCGCTTTCCCCAGGTGAGCCTGGACTGGGCGCGGCGCTGGCCGGTCGAGGAGGTCTGGCGGGCGCGCAAGCGCGGCTAGGCCGGGGTCAGCTCTTCCGGCAGCTCGTCGCCGAGAATGTCCTTGCCGCGGCGGCTCTGCAGGCGGCGCCAGACCTCGAAGCCGAGGCCGACCGCCATCGCGCAGGCAAACGAGCTGGCGAGCGGCAGCCAGAGGTTGTCCTGGAAGGTCTCGCCGCCGAGGTACCCGAGCATCGAGACGTAGACCGCCCAGACCGAGGCGGCGATCGCGTCGGCGGAGGCGAACTCGCGGTAGGGCATCTCCAGGGTGCCGGCGGCGAAGGTGGTGGCGGTGCGCCCGCCGGGGATGAAGCGGCCGACGCCGATCAGGACCATCCCGCGCCGGCGCAGCGCTTCCTCCGCCCACAGCAGCCGTGCCTGTCCCTTCTCGTCGCTGAAGAGGCGGTCGGCGATCGGGTCGCCGACCTGGCGGCCGAGCAGGTAGCAGAGGTTGTCGCCGGCGAAGGCGCCGAGGGCGACCGCGGGGACGATCAGCCAGATCGCCAGGTCGCCCTGCGCGGCCAGGACCGAGGCGGTGATGACGATCGTCTCCGAGGGGACCAGCGGGAAGAGGACGTCGAGCCCGGCGGCGGCGAAGACCACCGGGTAGGTGAGCGCGCTGTGGGAGACCTCGTGGGTGAGCCAGTCGAACACGGCCCACGGCTACCCGGATAAGCAGGGTTTACCAATCCCTGGACGGGTAAAGAAGAAGCTATGTCCACCGGATTGATCATCGCCATAGTCGTCGTCGTGCTCATCCTCTTGGTGCTTGCCGCAATGGCCGCGCGCAAGCGCCGCGCCCAGCGAGAACTGGAACGTCAGCGGCTCAGCGAACAGGCCGGGGGCCACCGCCAGGAGGCGGACCTGCACGCCAGCAAAGCGCAGGAGCGCGAGCAGGAAGCGCGGGAAGCCGCCGAGCGCGCCGAGCGCGAGCGCGAGCTGGCCCAGCGTCACGGCGAGAAAGCCGACGACCTCGAGCAGAAGCTCTAGGTCGACTCAACAGAGGGAGAACAAGATGGTTATCGGAGTCGTAGTCGGAATCTGCATCCTGCTGTTGATCCTCGGCTTCCTCGTCCCCAGGCTCTCCGACCACGCCAGGCGCGGCACGGACAAGGGCTTCGGAGCCGGCCAGCGCGCCGGCAGCAAGGCACCGGGCCCGATCGGCACCCTGCTGAGCAAGTCCTTCGGCAAATCCCAGAAGGCGGCGGACAAGAGCCACTCGGCCGGGAAGAGCACGCGCGAGAAGCTGCCGTTCTAGGACGCCTGGCCCTCTACTCCTTGCTGGAGGGCCATGGCGAGCTCGCGCCGCGAGCTGATGTCGAGCTTGTCGTAGGCGGCGCTGAGGTGAGCCTCGACGGTCTTCACCGTGACAAACAACGACTGGGCGATCTGGCGGTTGGTCATCCCCGAAGCCGCCAGGTCGGCGACGCGCCTCTCGCTTGGGGTCAAGGACTCGAACCCGATCGGCGCGTAACGGCGGACTTTGACCCCGGTTGCTTCGAGCTCAGCGTTGGCGCGCCTGGCGATTCGGGCGGCCCCGCAACGACGGGCGAGATCGAAGGCTTCGCGGAGGGGCGCCCGAGCCTCGGCGCGGCGGCCCTCGCGGCGCAGCAACTCGCCCAGATCGGCAAGTGCATGGGCAACCTCCAAGCGTCGGGGCGAGTTGGCTGCCCCTGCAAGCGCTCCCTCTAACAGCCTGATGCCTTCCTTCCCACCCCGCGAGACAGCGGCAGCCCGTGCGACATGCAGGACCCCGCTGGACGTGCCAAAGTGGCGTGCCCACGGGATCATTTCGTCCACCAGCGCCCGAGCCTCTTCATCCCGTCCTAGCGCCAGCAAACCGCGTACCGTCCAAGGGCAAGCCGAGGCGGTGGGCCCAAGCCCCATCTTCGATTTGACCGGCTCGCTCGAAATGGCAGAGACGTCCTCCAGGGCGCGTTCGAATTCTCCCTTTTCGAAACTAAGGTGAGCGCGCATCAGCAGGATCATCCCGGCCGGAGAGAGAGCGGGAACCTCCCCCTCGACCATGCCTACGGTGCGCAGTTGCGCCTCAGCCTCATCCAGTTCGTCCCGCTCGATCAGAACCTCGACCAGCGGGCCCGTATAGACGACCGCCAAAGGCAATAGTCCCGCCAGTCGCGCCAGGTCGACCGCCTGACGCATGTCCGCCTCGGCCTTGATCAGATCCCCCTCTCCCCAGGCAACGAATCCACCCAGGTATCGGGCGCGGGTCAGCTCCGGCGTCCCCCCACTTTCTTCGGCTATGGCGAGAGCCCGTTCGGCGCCGAAGCGGGCGCTCTCGATCTCGTCCGTGGCGACGAGCGCCATCACCACCAGCGCGGCGGCGGACACCTCGGGCTCCTCGGCGAAGATGCTGCCATTGTTGCCCAGCGCTCGCTTGGCGGCGTCGGCGACTTCAGATGCCGTCCCATGCGCGGCCGCCGCCCGCGCTTCCATCGCCGCGACAAGTCGGGCCGTGGGACTATCCGGATCGACCTCGAGCCGGTTGTCGGCGCTCGTCACGTCGGGGATCGAGGGAATTATCGCCGCCAACGTGCTCAGCTGTGCATGCAACTGGTAAGCCCGTTCGACGTCACCTTCAGAACTCGCGACCTCGACCGCCTCTCGAAGCATCGACCCCGCCTCGTCGAAGCGCCCGCTGAAGGCCATCATCATCGTCAACTGAATCCCCCAGCGACTTCGGACCGACGGATCTCGCGCCCATTCGTCCAAGACCTCCCCTTCGGCCGCAGCGAAAGCCTTTTGATCCGCGGCCCGAGCAATCGCCGTGAGCAAGGGGTCCAGCACCGCAGCTCGCAGCTCGATCGGGGGAGGCTCCTGCAAGGCGCGGCTTAGATAGGCGATCGCAGATCGAGGAGCGCCAGAGCTCAACGCCTGATTTCCCGCTTCAATGAGGGTTTCAACCGTCGCCTCCGCTCCCCGTGCCTCGGTCGCGAGGAGCTGGGTGCCTATCCGCTCCGGACTCGCCCCGCGTTCACGCAGGAGCGCGGCCGCCCGCAGGTGAGACCGCGAGCGCTGGCCAACCGATATGTCGGCGTAGATCGCGTTGCGGACGAGCGGATGGATAAACCGCGGCGAGACACCGCCGTCGAGGATCGCGCTCGCCCGAAGTTCGTCGATGGCTTCGCTCGTCGCCTCCGGATCGCTGCCGTCCATCCCGGTGAGAAGACTGAGATCGCTCCCATCTCCCAGGACAGCGAGGGTTTTCGCTACCTCTCCTGCCCCAGGCGAGAGCCGCGCCAGTCGCGCCAAGACCGTGTGTCCCACTCGCTGCGGTGCCTGTTCGCGGACCAGTCCCGTCTGCATGGCGCTGGGCTCGATCCCTTGTGACACCAGATTGCGCGCGAGCTCGCAAAGGAGGAAGGGGTTGCCGCCGCTGACCTCGTGACAGGTCGCAGCAAAAGTGGGATCAGGCTGCCGGTCCAGTTCCCCGGCAAGCAATGCCGTCGTCGCTTTCGAGCTGAACGGCGCGGGAGAGAGGTGTCGGCCGAGAGGATCGAGGAGTACCCGCCCCAGGCTCGGGGGAGGGTCCGGCTCATCCGGCCGAACGGTCATCGCCAGCAACACGGGCAACTCCTCCAGCCGGGGAAGGAGAAAGCCGACGTAGTCGAGCGATCCGGAGTCGGCCCAGTGGACGTCGTCGATCGCGAGCATGAGGGGCTGGCGCTCCGCCATCGCCGCGGTCACCCAGTAGAGCCCGTGCAGCACGGCGAAGGGATCGTCCGTTCCGCCGTCAGCCGGTTCCAGCCCGAGTGCCGTCCGCGCCGCGGTCGCACCCTCGAGGGTGGCGCCGCGATCTTGCGACGAGAGCGATGCGAGCTCGGCCTCGAAGAGCTGCCGGACCAGCGCGAAGGGAAAGTCCCGCTCCAGCTCGGTAGCGCGGGCGAAAAGGACATTCAGCCCCGCCTCCTCTCCCATCCTCCGAGCCTCTTGGAGCAGGCGCGTCTTCCCCAGGCCGGCACCGGCTTCGATCGCCACCGCTCGGCCGCGGCCTCCGTCGACCTCGGCGATGGCAGCGCCAAGCCCCGCCACCTCCTGCGCTCGCTCTAGCAGCTCCGTCATCCCTATCCTTTCCGCAGTACCTATTTAGGTACTAGAAGATCTTAGGGTCAAGATTGGGGTCTCACCCCCTGGCGAGGGACGCGTGCCGGCGAGAAGCTCCTCTCGCGTGAGGCTGACAGCGATTCCCAAGGGTGAGGTACTTCCATCGCCACTGCTTGCAGGCGATACCCCATCCGCTGGACTTGGCTCTCCAACAGGACCAGCACTCGCTGCCACCCCCAAGGGAGGGAACGGCGCCCTGCCTGACACTGCCCGAGGGCGCCTGCAGGAGATCTCCGGGGTCGGACGACTGGACCGGCCCCGGAGACTCTCCTAGCACCGTCGAGCAACCTGTCCTGCAAAAACTGGCCAGCTAGCCAGTATGATCCCCCGGCCGTGGCAGACCAGGCCGAAATCGCCGCTGGAGAAGGGAACGTCGAGGACGCTCTGGTGCTCGAGCGCGAGCACTGGGAGAACGGGCCGCCGCTGGAGCTGTTCAAGCGGATGCGCGGGCAGTGTCCCGTCCACTGGACCTCCGAGGTGACCGAGCTGCCGCAGGCGAAGGGCTTCTGGTCGGTGACCCGGGCCGACGACGTCCACGCGGTCAGCCGCGACTTCGAGACCTACTCCTCCGAACGCGGCGGGGTGGTCGTGATCGACGAGGTCTTCCCGATCGAGCTGGCGCGGGCGATGTTCATCGGCATGGACCCGCCCAAGCACGACCGGCTGAAGGCGCTCTTCCAGGCCGGCTTCACGCCGAAGCGGATCGCCGCGCACACCGACGCGATCCGGGAGATCGTCGCCGGCGTCCTCGACCGGCTCGAGGGGCACGACGAGTGCGACTTGGTCACCGACGTCGCCCAGCCCGCGGTCTCGCGGGTGATCGGCAGCTTCATGGGGATCCCCGAGGAGGACGACGCCGCCTGGGCCGAGCTGATGAACATGGCGCTGGCGGCGAACGACCCCGACTACAGCCCCGACGTCGACAGCGTCGAAGAGACGATCCAGGCGGCGATCGGGCAGGTCTTCGAGCGCTGCGGGGCGATGATCGCCGAGCGCCGGGAGAACCCGACCGACGACCTCACCAGCGTCCTCGTCCACGCCGAAGTAGAAGGACAGCGGCTGGATGAGCACGAGATCGTGATGGGCTTCTTCCTCCTCGTCGCCGCCGGCAACGACAGCACCAAGGCGACCTACAGCAGCGCGATGCGGGCGCTGATGGAACATCCCGACCAGCGGGAGCTCCTGCTCGAGGACCCGGCGCGGATTCCCGGCGCGGTCGAGGAGTCGCTGCGGATGTTCCCCGCCTTCGCCCACTTCCGCCGCACCGCGACCAGGGATTGCGAGCTCGGCGGCCAGCCGATCAAAGAGGGCGACAAGGTAGTCATGTGGTACGCGTCGTCGAACCGCGACGAGACGCGCTACGAGGACCCCGACCGCTTCGACGTCCTCCGCAATCCCGACCACCAGGCCTTCGGGGCGGGTGGGCGCCACTTCTGCCTCGGTGCCGCGCTGGCGCGCCTGGAGCTGAAGATCCTGCTCGAGGAGACCCTCGCGCGGTACCCGCGGATGGAGATGGCGGGCGCGCCCGTCTTCCTCGAGTCGGGCTTCCTCAACCAGCTGAAAAGCCTGCCGGTCCGGCTGGGCGACTAGTGCGGGAGGAGCGGCCGGTGCCCCCTGCGATCGTCACGGCAGGGGCGGCGGACCTGCGGCGGACGGTCGACGACCTCCACGCCGCCTTCATGGACGACCCGGTCCTCAGCTGGGCCTTCCCAGACGAAGGGAAGCGGCGGCGCTACGGCAGGCACTTCTTCGAGATGCACGCCCGGCGCCTGGTGCCGGGCGGGCTGGCCTGGCGCGCTGACGGCGGTGGGGCTCTCTGGGCCGCACCGGGCCGCTGGCGCGAGTCGCCGCTGGAGATGCTGCGGCTGGCAAGGGCAACCATCCGCGGCCTCGGCACCCATGGCGCCCGAGTCGGCCGCGGCATGCTCGGGATCGAGTCGAAGCACCCGAAGGAGCCCCACCTCTACCTGGCGGTGGTCGGCGTCCGCCCCGAGCAGCAGGGGAAAGGCCTGGGCTCCGCCCTCCTCCAACCCGGCCTCGCCCACGCCGACCGCCTCGGCCTCCCGGCCTACCTGGAGAGCAGCAGCCCCCGCAACGTCCCCCTCTACGAACGCCACGGCTTCGAGGTGAAGGAGGAAGCGCAGCTGCCGCAGGGCCCGCCGATGTGGCTGATGTGGCGCCCGGCCAGCGGCTTTCTATACGGCCATTCAAAGACACGCCCGACCGGATTTGAACCTGGGACCTTCGGTTTCGTAGGACGAAGAGCGGCGATTGCTGCGCGGAGGTGGGCGGGATGCGTCCAGGAGCGCAATAGAGGTGCGCTAAGTAAATCCGGTCGCAGACAATCAGTATCATCAGGATGATGAGCGCCCTGCCCGAAGATATGCCTCCCGAGATGGCAGAGCTACCGGCAAGCTGGAAGAGCTGTCCGAGTGGAGCGCCTGTCCCCAATTGGGTAGCAGCCGTTCATGAGGCCCGTGATGGTCGCGCTGAGGGGCGCATTGCGGATCGGCGAGAAAGCGACAGGACCGAGAAGAATCGGCGCTACGCTTCCTCCGTGACCGCTAAGGAGAAACTCATCCGAGACGTGCTTGACCTCGATGAGGCAAAGGCTACGCGCGCTCGAATCGTGGTCATGGACGAACCCGAGCCGGAGTCCGAGACGGTCCCCCTGCCCGCAGGCTGGGATCGGATGGCGAACGGCGAACCGATGCCCGATGTGGCAGCGGCGGTTCGGCGATCCCGCGAAGGTCACTGAGACTGTGCTCGTCATTGATGCGAGCACCGCAGTTGATCTCTGCCTTGCACCTGATGGGTTCGCCACGCTTCATGAGGAAGATTTGATCGCGCCTCCCCTGATCCTCTCCGAGGTGCTTTCGGTGCTTCACGAGATGCGCTGGCGCGGCGACGTTCCCGAGGAGATGGCAAAACTCGGGGTTGAGCGCCACCGCCAGATGCCCGTACGAATCATGGAGCCCGGGGAGCTACGAGCGGAAGCCTGGAGGATCGCCGACGAATTCGGTTGGGCTAAGACCTATGACGCTGAGTACGTGGCGCTCGCCAAGCTGAACGGATGTTGCTTGGTGACGACTGATGCTCGTCTGCGGCGGGGAGCCGACAGACTCGGCTTCGTGATCACGCCAGCCGACCTTTAGAGCCGTCCAGCAAAGCGCTATCTGAAGTTCAGGTAGCGCCAGCCGAACGCGCCCGACAGGATTTGAACCTGTGACCTTCGGTTTCGTAGACCGAAACCGTCGCTCGGCTGGACTAGGTGGAGCTAGGTTTCAAGCCGATTCCGCGAGATCGGAATCGGCTGAGATCGGCTGGAATCTGTGGGGCTTCTTGCCCCAATTGTTGCCCCAGCGGCGTGGTTAGCGGGCCGCGGCTTCGGGCATCAGGACCCGGGTGCTGCCGTCCTCGGCAACCAGGACAACAGGAAGACCTTCGTCGGCCGCCCGCTTGATCTCGTGGCCGGCCGAGGCGGTGTCGGAGTCGATGAAGGCAGCCCGCTCGGGATAGGGCGAGTGGCCCTCGATCGCGAGGTCGATCGCTTCGTCCATCACCTTGGCGGCGGGGGATCGTCCGTTGTCGATGCTCATTGCCTCTTCCATCCTTCGATCATCTCGCCATAACCGCGCTCGATCTCAGCGATTGCGGCACGCATTCCTTCCCCAAGAGTACCGGGATGAAACGGCTCCCCCCTGCTTTCCGTCGCTCCGCGTGTATCGGTGCATCTCGTTGTGCCCATGAGCCCCGTCAAAGACCCGGATCGTCTCGGTGGACCCGTCGAGCGCCAGCAACAAGACGACGGCGTAATCCATGATCTCCCGTCCGTCCGTCGTGAACTCCACCCGGAGCAGAGCCCCGAGAACATGGTCGAGAACTCGCTGGTAGTAGGCGCTCATGAAAGGCGGCCCTTGGGATCGGTCGACTCTGTGCCGCAGAAACTCGCTGCGACCCGCTCAGCCGATCAGGCGGCCCTGGGAAGATCGTGGAGTCCGGTTCCGGGACGCATCTCGGTATAGGAGTCGAGGGACACAACTACGGCTCGCATCTGACCGTGCTTGGTGAGGACGAACTTCTCCGCGTCTCCGCTCTCCAGACAGTCGACGAGCTTTCCCAGCTCGCGCGTTGCATCCCGAATAGTACGAAGCTCGTCGTTGGAGACCTCGACTCTGCCCATTGCCCCTCCGTCGTGGTTGTGGATTGACTGACAGCTCCGACGTTAATCCCGCGACATGACGGCTTCACAAGCCGTCAGACAAAGTGGCAGCTTTTCTGTCCGAGCCGTTGGCGAAAGTTCGCGCACAGTCCGCGAACTACTCGAAAGAGAGATACCCGGCATGGCCTTCAAAGACGTCGTCAACGTTCCCATCACCAAGATCGACACCGTCATCGAGGTCATCTCCAAAGGAGATGGCAGCCACGAGCGAGACCAGGTGATGGTGAGCAGCAACCTCACCCTGGCCGCCGACATAGACAGCGCGGAGGAGGCGACCCTCCTGCTGCCGATGGCCAGCGAAGCGCAGCAGCAGCCGATCGTCCGCTACACCGATGAGCACGTCAAAGATGGGGTCGTCTTCAAATTCGACCCGATCGACCGCTCCCTCAACGACCAAGAGCTGATCGAGCGGCTCGAAGCCCTCGCGGACGGAACCGGCAAAGCCGAGCAGAACAAAGTTGCGACTCAGATCGATCGCTGCGCAGCAGGGCTCTCCTCAGCGGTGGTTCGCGTGAAGCCGGGGCAGCGGAACCTCAGGCTGTTCTACGAGATTGCGGCACCGAAAGCCGAAGACGGCGCCTTCGAATTCCAGGTCATCGGCCCCCTGCCCTCGTTCGTTATCCAAGGCGGCGGCTCCATCAGTCTCCTGAGCATCCTGCCTCGGGCAACGACCCTCGAGAGCGCGGTCGGACTTCAGAATCCCAGCGACGAAGGCAGCGCAATCGAAAAGGTGGAACACGACATCGCCGGACGCCGGGTAATTGGCTGGTTCTGGCAGAACGACCCGCTGTTCAAAGTCCGCTATCGCTATTGAGGGTTGGCGCTCTTGCCGGAGAACTGATCCGGCTTCCATAATCGATCTCATGAGATGGCTTTCCCGGCTGCGTCGGCCCAACGTGGAGGGCGATTCTTGGGTTGACCCCGATCCTCAACCTGGCGCCTTCGACGCAGAGCTTGATCGGGCTTGCACCGAGAGGATCGAACTTCACCCGGGCAATCCTATTGCCTGCTGCCGAGGACGACTGAGAAGGCGCTGAAGTTGGCCGGCAAACGATCCATTCATGCCGATGCCGGCCGAAAGGGCAAAGCGGTTGAGCATCTTATCGCTGCACTTTGCGTCCTAGGAAGCGATGGCGAGCTCAACGCGTGGACGAGCCTTGTTGACGACGAGGGAGTGGACCTCGTGCTGCAACGGCGCAACCAACCGGAGACGCTTTCGCTGCAGGTCAAAAGTCGTCTGACCACCGCGAAAGGCATAGCCGAGCGAAAGCGATTTCAGTCGCAAGTCCGTGCCGCCACCCTTCGCCCCAGGGACGATCTGTACATGCTGTTCGTGGTTGCAGATCCGAGCACTCTCGACCTCGGACCGATTTGGCTAGTTCCCAGCATTGAGTTCGTTGAGAAAGCATCTGCCGGGCCAAGTCAAAAACATCGCTTTGTCGCGTCAGCCAAGACCGGCACGAAAGACAGATGGGCCACTTATCTGGTGGAGAAGACCGAGCTTCCTTCGCGCCTGCTGGCTGCGCTCAGTACCGCACAGCCATAGTTCCCGCGCAGCAGGGACCGCAAGAGTCGCCTCACGGTTTGCCTCATGTATGCTTGGCAATCTCATTAGGATCTATTAGGAGGCTTTCGAGCTTCTGTTATTAATTGAGACCAAGTAGAGGTAGATATGGGTAACGAGATCGGCGCGATGGGCGCGATCGACAAAGCAATGACGGAGTTGGATGAGGACGAGGCTCGCCGAGTCCTGACGTGGGCCGTTGACAAGTTCGCTCCTGGCGACTTCCGTTCCAGCCGCTCTCAGTCAAAGGGCGAAAAAGACGGTGGAGGCTCGTCCGACGGTTCTTCAGGCAATGGCAGGCAAGCAGAGACCGGCGGCAGCTACGACCGGATTTCTGACCTTATGGATGAGGCTTCCCCTACCTCGATAGTCGAGTGGGTCCTTGTCGCGAGCTACTGGTATCAGGTCATCCAGGGGCACGAGAATTTTTCAGGGCAGGAAGTCAATTCAGACCTCAAGGATCTCGGTCATGGATCCAAGAACATCACCGATTCCTACAACTCGCTCATTAAGCGGAAGCCCCCTCTGGTCCGACAGGTGGAGAAGACCGGCCGCAGTAAGCAAGCCCGGAAGAAGTATCGCCTCACCACTGAGGGCGTTCGCACCGTCGAGCGCATGATCCAAGGCAACGGAGACGAGGATTAGCCGGTGGATCGTGGGGGCTTGGTAAAGGCTCTGAGCTCGGGGCTTCCCTCCAAGCTCGCGTCGGATCTCGCTGATGAATTCATGGTGATCAGGCGGGATGTTGCTTCAGACGTACTTGGGCGAGCTGCACCCGGCAAATTTGTCGAGACCGTTGTTCAAGCGATGGAAGCCCTTGAGAACAACGGTCAATACCGAGCCCAGCCAGAGGTCGACAAATACCTCCGCGGGGTTGAGTCCCGACAAAGTTCCCTCCCTGATGGGTTGCGCGTTTGTGCTGCGCGACTAGCGCGCGCCATGTACGCGCTTAGGAGCAAGCGCAACATCGTCCACAAGGCCACCGTAGACCCAAGTGGTTATGACTTGCGCCTCCTTTACGCAGGTGCCCAATGGATACTGGCCGAGTTGATCAGCCTGAGCCAGGGCATCTCTGGAGATGAAGCGGGACGGCTCGTTGCGGAGGTCGAGTTGCCAGCAGGAGATCTTGTCGAGGTCATCGGCGATCGCCGCATTGTTCACGCTGATCTTGGGGTGCGGGAGGAGGTTCTTGTCTTGCTCATGAGCCACCATCCCGAGCCCATTTCGGTAGTGGCGATCATCAAGTCCCTTGATCGGCGAAGCGAAAGCGGCGTCCGTAAGGCGATAACTGCGCTCTGGAAGGAAAAGCTTGTCGAGCGACCAGGGTCTGGCGAAGTGGTGCTGACCGGTCCTGGGCTTCGCGAGGCCATTCGTGTCGCAAACGAAAACGTCGCTTGATCGGCCCCGCTAGACCGAAGATAGAGACGGCCTGCAGCGGCAGCGATCTAGGGAGCGAGATCGAGCGCCGGGGCCTCCTCCCCCGGCAGTAGATGCGTGTAGCGGGTCAGCGTGAAAGCGGGCGAGTGGTGGCCGAGGGCGCGGCTGAGCTGCAGGAGGTTCGTGCCGCGGCTGAGGTGCATTGAGGCGAAGGTATGCCGAAACGTGTGGAAGCCGGCCCAGGGCGCACCAGCTTGCCTCACCAGCGGCTTGAGGACGCGCGGCCGCAGGTTGCTCGGATCGAGCGGGGCGCCCGATTCGTTCGGGAAGAGAATCGCCGTCGAGTCGTGATCGGGCTGGGCGGCGAGGTTGGCGCGGAGCTTCGCCGCCAGCGAGTCCGGGAGTCGTACCTCGCGACGGCCGTGCTTCGTCTTCGGCGGCTCGATCCGGCCGCGTACCAAAGCGCGACGGACGCAGACCTCGGGCTCGGGGACCTCTAGTTGGACGTGGAGGCGCTGGAGGGCGATCGCCTCGCTGATCCGCAGGCCGGTCGCTGCCAAGAGCTCGAGGAGCAGCCTGTGCCGCTCTGGAGCTTGTCCTATGACGGTCGCCAGCTGCTCAGGGGTGAAGACCTTGATCTCGTCGCCGTCGAGCTGCTGGCTCGGCGGCAGCGCCAGGCCTTGCGCCGGGTTGTAGCGGATCAGGCCCTCGCGCTTGGCCGTCGCCAGCGCCGCCCGCAGCGGGATAGTCGCGTTGGCGATCGTGCGGTCGCCGAGGGCCTTCCCCTGGGCCTCCTCGTCTGCCAGCCAGTCCACGAAGCGGGCAACGGTGTAGGTGGAGACGTCGACCAGCTTGAGGCGGGTGGGAAAGTAGCGGTGAGCGTAGGCGCCGATCAGGCGCCGGTATTCCTTGCGCGTCGTCTCGCGGAAGCCCCGGCGGCCCTGGCCACGGTAGCGCCCGACCCACTCGTCCAGATAGCGACGGAAGGTGATCGCGTTGCGCTCCTGCAGCTCGCCGCGGTCGCGGTCGGTTTCGCTCTCGCGCTTGATCCGCTTCGCCTCCTTGTAGCTGCGGGCGTGGCGCTTCCGCTGCTTGCCGCTGCTGCGGTAGACGCAGGCATAACCGATCCTCCTGCCCTTGCCGTCGATCCGCTTGAGAACGCCGGGCGTCTTGGTCCTGACGAGCCGCCGTTTGTCGCCGCAGCTCTGATCGGCCGCAGGGCCCGTCGTATCCTGAGAACCGCTCATGAGCACCACCTCGTGAGCCATGGGGCGGGCCGTGACAGCGGCGCCGCCCCGCTTTGATAGTCGCGGACAAAACGTTAACAGGACCGGGACCGGTCGCCGGAGCGCGACCGATCGGGAGCGCGACGGCAGTCAGGCGAAGGTCAGCAGAGCCACGGCGAGGCTGACGGCGGCGGGGCGATCCCGGGCCTGGCGGCAGCCGCCTGTGAGAGCGATCATGGAGTTAGACCTGTTCCACATATATATGTCAGCAAGCCAGGGGCGCCTGAGAGCCAGGCCGGGTGCGGTTTGTGGCACCTCGCGGAAACCAAGCTGCGAACTGCGATACGAACCCCAAGGCGAACCCCATAGCGAACCCCCAGACGAACCCCGACGCGAACCACCGGGGCGAAGTGCAGAACGAAGCGCAGGACGAAGTACGGAACGAAGTGCAGAGCGAACTAGTCCGCCAGCCGTTCCAGCACTTCGCGGTCCTTCTCCATCTGCTCCTTGAGCCGCGCCTGAAATTCCTCATCGGCGCGCCGAGTCGCGATGTGCTTGCCGATCGCGGCTCGGACCACATCGGAGATCGGCACGCCGTCGGCCCGGGCGACCGCGCTCAATTCGGCCGCCAGCTCTGGGGAGAGACGAAGGCTCGTCGCCTTCGTCGGCTGCTTCTTTCCTCTACTCATCGCTCACCCTCCCCCGCTCCCAGCGCCGCTCGTCCCCAGGGCACTTCGTCAACGAGGTTCGTCGCCTCATAGAAGTGCTCGACCGAGCCGCGGCGCGGGTGGGTCTCGACCAGCTCTACGGCCCCCTTCTCCGCGAGGACGCGGACGTGGTAGCCAACGTTTGAGATCTTCGGGTCGTCGGCGAGGAGCGTGAGTTCCTTCGGGCTCAGCGTCCCCTCGGCCTCGACGTAGAACCTGAGCAACCGCTTTCGCAGCGGGTGCCCGAGGATCGACAGCAGCACGTCTTCGCGATCTCGGACCTCGTCCACAGCCATGACCTCAGCCTCCTGCCGGCGAGCAAGGGCCCCAGATGTCGGCCGCCTCCAGCGCCGTCCTGGAGGCGAAGACGAAGTCCCCGCATCGGTGGACCAGCCCGCCGCGCCGCAGCCTCGCCAGGCTGTCCGTGGCGGCGATCTCATCGCCGATCACACGCTGCATCTCGCCGGTCGACCAGAGACCCCGGTCCTCGACCAGCAGGCCGATGATCGCCTCGTCCGTCGCCGCATCCCGGTCCGCGACCGGGCCAATACCCTTCTCTTGCATGGGAGTTCACTCTCCTGTGCCACGCCCCCGGCTGTTCCACCAGCGCGGGGGCACTTTTTCGGTTTCGGCGGCGAACGTAGGTGGACGGAAGGGTCCGCTCAAGGGCCGGGCCGAACCTCTGCCTGGACCTCACGTTGCCCCAGGCGTTGCCCCAGCGGCGTTTTCGGCCTCCCGGCCGATCCTCCAGAAGCCCGCAACCCCGCCTTCCAAGCGGCATCGCGCGAACGCGCCCGACAGGATTTGAACCTGTGACCTTCGGTTTCGTAGACCGACGCTCTATCCAGCTGAGCTACGGGCGCAAGAGGCCGGGTGGCACCGGCGAATGACGAGATTAAAGGATGCGGGGCGGGTTTAGGCGAGTCGGGCGTCGAGGGTGATCTCGGGGACGGCGGCCAGGGCGCGGGAGACGGGGCAGCCGGCTTTGGCTTTCTCGGCGTAGGAGCGGAAGACGTCCTCGTCGAGGTCGGGGACGGTGCCCTCTACCTCGAGGTCGATCTTGGCCAGGGTCGGGAGGTCGTCGACGATGCGGAGGTGGACGCAGGCCTGGGCGCGGATGGAGTCGGGCGGGTGGTCGGCTTCGGTGAGGACCAGGCTCAGGGCCATCGCGAAGCAGGAGGCGTGGGCGGCGCCGATCAGCTCCTCCGGGTTCGTCCCCTCGCCCTCCTCGAAGCGCGAGCTGAAGGAGTAGTTGCCCTCGAAGACGCCGTCGCCGACCTTAACGGTGCCGCTGCCGCCTTTGAGGTCACCCCTCCACTCGGCACTGCCGTTCCTCGTCGCCATGCTCGCTCCCTTCGTCGAAGTACGGCGGTCAGCTACCCGCTGCGCCGGCTTTCAGCCGTCGGCCGGATTTGGGGGACGGGCTCTCGAAGTGGACGATGTGGACCTTGACGTGGAGGGGGTCCTCGTCTTTGGCCATCCGGGCGGAGGCGCGCTCCTGAATCGCGAGGAGGCGCCGGATGGTCTCGCCGAGCAGCTCGACCGCTTCCTCGTAGCCGGCGCGGTCGACGGCGAGGGGGACGCGGGCGATCACGTTGTCGTCTTCGTGGATGGTGCCGGCGGTGATCGCGGCTCGGAGGTCGGCGTTGCAGGCGTCGAGCAGGGTCGAGGTGATGCGCCCGTGGTTCTCTTCGGGAATCCGTCGCCAGTCCTCCGGGTCGAGCCAGCTGCGCGCCGTGGCCCGGTAGAAGCGGCCGGTGACGCGGCCCCCCGCCGTCCTCTCCACCCTGACCAGCTCGATCAGCTCCAGCTCCTTGAGCCTGCGGAAGTGGTAGGCGAGGTAATTCGTGTCCCGATTGATCTCTCGAGCGACTTCGGCAGGACTCGCGATGCGCTCGGCGAGCACGCTCATGATGTGGATCCGCGCCGGATGGTTCATCGCCGCGATCAGGGCTTCGTCGGTCAGTTGCGTCGGCGCCCCCACGAGCCCGAGTAAAGCATCTGGCTCAAGAGATTTATGGCGAAGCACCTCTTTTCCAATGCAACACTCCGGCGCGTGATCGGAGAGCGTGTCCACAAGGCCTTCATGCACCCGACCCGGAGGAGCATCCTCCTCCAGATGCACGAGGCCGGCCGCCTCAGCCCGACCGCCTACAGCAAGGCGGCGGGGGAGACGATGAGCGCGACCACCTACCACTTCGAAAAGCTCCTCGACTACGAGGCGATCGAGCTGGTCGGCACCTCCAGGAGGGGAGCGGCGGTTGAGCACATCTACGCGCTCAGCCCGCAGTCGCCGGTCGTCCGTTTCCTGCTCGAGTCCGAGTTGCCCGCGACCCAAGCAGAGGCACCACGCGAGGACCCCCTTGCCCGGCTCCTTGGCGGCAACTCGCGGCGAACCAGCCTTCGCATCGTCCCCGTCCTCGCCGACCCCGAAGGGATGCAGGAGGTCGAGGAGACCTTGCAGGAGGCGAGGGCGCGACTGGTGGAGATCGACGCGGCGGCGCGAGCCCGCCTCGAGGAATCCAGCCAGGAGCCGGCCACGGTGCACGTCGCCCTCACCGCCTTCGGCGCGGGCTGAGCTGACTCTCTAACGCGCTACTGCTGTTTCAGCCGCACGTGCCAGCGCACGTTGGCGGCGGCGACGACCGTGCCGTCAGCGTCGGTGAGCTCGATCTCGCAGGGGAACTCGACCTTGCCCTCGGCGTCGAGGGTCTCCAGGGCCTGTGCAGCCGGAACGCCGAGACGGGCCTTGGCGGTGATCGCACCGTTGGCGATCTTCTCGTAGGAGATCTCGGCGCTGCGGGCGAGCGGGGTCACGTCGCCCATCCGCTCGGCGAAGGCGCCGACGAAGGCGGCGCCCGAGGCGGTCTCGGCCGCGGTGAAGAGGGCGCCGGCGTGCTGGGAGCCGACGTGGTTTTTCAGCTCCGGCCGGTCGGGGAGAAGGACGGTCGCTTCGCCCTCGCTGACCTCGACGATCTCGAGGTCGAGGTGGCCGGCAAAGGGCACCGCCTGGGTCATCCCTTTGGCGATCAGGTCGTAATCGGTCATCGGCCCTGGAACCTAGCGTGTCCCGGACCACCCTTCTCGAGGAAGGTGCGGACGGCGTTCTGCAGGTCCTCGCTGGCGAAGAGCTCGGCGGCTTCGGTCCGCACCGCCTCGTCTGCGGCCGGGATCCCGCCTTCGCGGAAGCGGCGGAGGATGTGCTTGGTCATCGCGTGCGCCTTGGTCGGCCCTTCGGCCAGCTCCTGCGCCAGCTCGAGCGAGGCCGCCTCGAAGTCGTGGTCCTCGAAGATCAGGTTGACGACGCCCCAGCGCTCCATCTCCTCGGCGCCGAAGATCCCGCCCGAGATGACGAAGTGCCGCGCCCGGCCGCTACCGGCGCGCTCGGCCAGCCGCTGGGTCCCGCCCATCGACGGCGTCAGCCCGACCACTTTCTCGACCAGCCCGAACTTCGCCTTCGGCGAGGCGACGATCAGGTCGCAGGCGAGCGCCAGCTCGAAGGCCGCGGTCAGGGTCAGCGCGTGGGCGGCGAAGACGACCGGTGCCGGCATCGTTTCGACCTTGTCGATCATCTCCAGCAGGTCGGTCCAGAGCGCGCTCCCCTGTTTCGGGGTCAGGCCGGCGAAGACGTGGACGTCGACGCCGCCGGAGACGGCGCGGCCCTCGGCGCGGATCAGCAGCGCCCGCGGCGGCTCGGCTGCGACCGCGTCGATCGCCACCCGCAGGTCGTCGATCATCCGCTGGTCGAAGAGGTTGAGCGGCGGGCTGTCGAGCGTGATCGTCGCCAGGTCCCCCGCCCGCTCCAATCTCGCCGCCGGGCTCGTGCTCATAGCTCCGGCACCCTATGGACCTCGAACAGGTTCGTGCCCAGTTCCTGGCCGTCGAGCCCTGCGGTAATCGCAACCAGGTCGCCCGGCTCCGCGATCCCGTGCTTGGCCGCCTCCCCGGCACAGTGCCCGAGCAAGCTGCGCAGCTCGGTCCCGAAGTCGCTCTGCACCGCGGTGATCCCGAAGAGCAGGGCGACCCGCCGCACCGTCTCTATATAGGGGGAGACCGCGAGCACCGGGACGTCGGGGCGGTGGGCGGAGACGAGGCGGGCGGTGCGGCCGGTGTTGGTCGGCACCACCAGCGCCTTCAGCCCGAGCCGGTAGACGGCGCCGACGGCGCTCTGGGCGACCGAGTCGGCGACGTCCTGGGTCGCCTGGTCGGTGCGACTGAATAGCCACTCGGTGTAGGGAAGGTCGGGCTCGGTCGCCCGCGCGATCCGGTCCATCACTTCCACCGACTCGACCGGGTTGTGGCCGACCGCCGTCTCCTCGGAGAGCATCACCGCGTCGGTGCCGTCGTAGATCGCGTTGGCGACGTCGGTGACCTCGGCCCGGGTCGGCCGTCGCTCGGTCACCATCGAGGCCAGCATCTGCGTCGCCGTGATCGCCGGTTTCGAGACCTTGCCGGCGGCGCGGATCAGCCGCTTCTGCTCGACCGGCAGCTGCTCCAGCGGCACTTCGATGCCCAGGTCGCCGCGGGCGACCATGATCCCGCCGCTGGCGGCGCGGACGATCTCCTCGACGTTCGCCGCCGCCTGTTGGCGCTCGATCTTGGCGATCACCGGGATCCGGGAGCCGAGCTCTTTCAGCCGCGCCGAGACCGGCTCCAGGTCGGCGGCGGTGGAGACGAAGGAGACCGCCAGCAGGTCGACGCCGTTTTCGACCGCGAACTCGACCCAGCCGAGGTCGACGCCGGTCGTCGCCGGCAGGTCGGCGCCGCCGGGGATGTTCATCCCCTTGTGGGACGAGAGCGTTCCCCCCACCTCGACCTCGGCGCCGACGCTTTCGCCGCCCTCCCCATCGCTGACCCGCAGCCGGATCGCGCCGTCGGCGAGGTAGACGAGCTGGTCCTCGCGCAGGTCCGAGACCCCCGCCCACTGGACCGGAATCGTGTCGCGGTCGCCCTCCACCTGCTCGGGGGTCAAAGTCACGTGCATCCCGGTCTCCAGCTCGGCGACGTCGTCGCGCAGCGAGCCGATCCGCAGCTTCGGTCCCGGCAGGTCCCCGAGGATCGCCACCTCGCGTCCGACCCGCTCGGCCGCCGCCCGAATCGCCGCGATCGTTTCCGCCTGCCGCTCCTGCCCGGCGTGGGAGAAATTGAGCCGGAAGACGTCGGCCCCAGCCGCGACCAGTCGCTCCAGCACCTTCGGCGCCCAGCTCGCCGGGCCGACCGTGGCGATGATCTTGGTACGGCGCCCAAGGTGGGCGCTCGAGTTCTCTGCGTTCACTGGGCTCACGTCGGGATCACTGTAGAGACCGCGGCTCCGCCGCCCGGCGAAGGCACGCCTTCACGAAGTTCCAGTCCAGACTGGAACTATTTTGGTACTCATAGTTTCTCCAGCGGGTTAGACTCGCTGGAATGAGAGCTTGGAAGAGCGAAGACGGGGTGACGGTCGGGGCGATTGCCGGCACCCACGTGGTCACGCTCGGTTTCGATCTCACCTCCGCCCGTCGGCGCGACTGCCTCGGTTTCGCGGTCCATCGCGAAGACCACAGCGAGGACGAGGCCTACTGGATGCGGGGAATGAAGTCGTTCCCCGGCGTGAACCTCGGGCCGGGCGGCGAGGCCTCGAGTCGTGAGCAGCCGTTTCAGACTTTCCAGTGGGCCGACTACAGCGCCAAGCCCGGCCACGAGTACGTCTACACGGTGGTCCCGCTCTACGGGAAGCCGGGGGCGCTGCGGGAGGGGCCGGAGGTGAAGGTGGCGGTCGAAACCGAGATCGAGATCGGCAACCCGCACTCCGTCTTCTTCAACCGCGGCTCGGTGGCGACCCAGGAGTACGCGCGCCGGTTCCAGGACAAGAAGCCGAGCGAGCTAAGCGGCGAAGCGCAGGCGGCGGCCTATGGCTGGCTCTCGCGCGGGCTGCACGAGGCGCTGCTGGCCTTCATCGGGCGGGCCGCCAGCAAAGGGTGGAGCCTGCGCGGAGCGATGTACGAACTGATCTGGCCCGACGTGCTGGAGGCGCTGGGCCAGGCGGCGAAGCAGGGCGCCGAGGTCAACGTCCTCTACCACGGCATTCCCGGCTCGAAGACCGCGCTCGGCAACGAAGCGGCGATCGACGAAGCGGCGAAAAGCGACGCGAAGATCAAGACCCTCTGTCACCCGCGCACCACCGGCGCGCTGATGCACAACAAGTTCTTCGTTCTCAGCAAAGGCAAGAAGCCAGTCGCCGTCTGGACCGGCTCGACCAACGCGACCGAGAGCGGCCTCTTCGGTCACCTCAACTGCGGCCACATCGTCGAGGACGCGAACGTCGCCGCCGAATACCTCGCCTACTGGGAAGAGATCTGCACCAGCCCGGAGAACAAAGCCGAGCGGAGCTGGATGGGTGAGAACAACCCCCGGCCGCCCGCACCCGGCGCGCCGTCGGAGCCGCTGACCGCGGTCTTCTCCCCGCACAAAGGAACCTCCGTCCTCGAGTGGTACGCCGAGATCGCCGGTGCCGCCAAGGACGCCCTGATGATGAGCTTCGCCTTCGGGATGGACAAGCGGTTCCAGCAGATCTACTCGCGCGACGACAAGGTCCTCCGCTACGCGCTGATGGACAAAGTCGCGACCGGGCGGCGTACCTACGTCGCCGAACAGAAAAAGAAGATCCAGGCGATCCGCAACCGTCCCAACGTGGTCGTCGCGATCGGCAACCGGATCGCCACCAACAGCTTCGACCGCTGGCTGCACGAGCTGGACCGAATCATCCCTCACCCGAACGTGCGCTGGGTCCACACCAAGTTCATGCTCGCCGACCCGCTGAGCGAGGAACCGGTGACGATCACGGGCTCGGCCAACTGGAGCGAGGCCAGCACCAACGAGAACACCGAGAACATGGTGGTCATCCGCGGCGACAAGCGGGTGGCGGACATCTACCTCGGCGAGTTCATGCGCCTGCACTCCCACTACGCCTTCCGCGAGGCGGTCTCCTGGCGGCAGTCGAAAGACGACGAGGATCCCCGGGAGTGGAGGCCGCAGGACCTGATCCGGGACCCGAGCTGGCAGAAGGACTACTTCGACAAAGGCAACGAGCGCTACTGGAGGCGGCTCTACTTCTCGCAGCAGATCTGAGAGCGGAGAGGGAGGGATTCGAACCCTCGAGAGAGCTTGCGCCCCCTACTCGCTTAGCAGGCGAGTGCCTTCAGCCACTCGGCCACCTCTCCACGTGCGCACGCGGCGCTGCAAACGATTGTAGGTATTGACGGGGAATCGCGGGGATAGGCTGACGCCCCGTGTCCGCCCCCTCCCAATCGCACGAGCGCTACGAGCGGGTCTTCGCCGAGGTCGAGGCGCCGTTCGCCTTCGTCGACCTCGATGCGATGTGGGCGAACGCGGAGGCGATGCTCGAGCGCTCCGCTGGCAAGAGCGTCCGGGTGGCTTCGAAGTCGGTCCGTTGCCGGGCGCTGCTGGAGGCGATCCTGGGGCGGGACGAGCGCTTTCGGGGGCTGATGACCTACACGCTGCCGGAGACGCTGTGGCTCGCCGAGCAGGGGTTCGAGGACTTGCTGCTCGCCTACCCGACCGCTGATCTGGGAGCGCTGGAGGAGCTGGCGCTGCGCTCGGCAGCGAATTCGGAGGGGGCGCCGATAGTGATGGTCGACTGCGTCCGCCACCTGGAGATGATCGAGTCGGTGCTGGGGAAGGGGGCGCCGCCGCTGCGCGTCTGCATCGACGTCGACGCCAGTTGGTGGTGGCTCGGCGGCCGGGTCAAGATCGGGCCGAAGCGCTCGCCGATCCACTCGGTCGAGCAGGCGGTGGCGCTGGCGCGGGAGATCGAGAAGCGGCCGCAGATCGAACTCGACGCGCTGATGGCCTATGAGGGGCAGATCTCCGGCGTCGGCGACCTGCCGCCAGGGCAGCGCCTGCGCGGCACCGCGATCCGCTTCATGCAGAAACGCTCGGCCGCCGAAATCGCCGAGCGACGGGGGGCGATCGTCGCCGCGCTGAGCGAGTTCGTCGAGCTGGAGATCGTCAACGGCGGCGGCACCGGCAGCCTCGAACTGACCGCGGCCGAGGAGGCGGTCACCGAGGTCACCGCCGGCTCCGGCTTCTACGCCCCCGTCCTCTTCGACCACTACAGCCGCTTCAGTCTCACCCCCGCCGCGGCCTTCGCGCTGCCGGTTACGCGCAAGCCGTCGGAGTGGGTGGCGACGGCGCTCGGCGGCGGCTATCTCGCTTCCGGTCCGGGAAACGCTGGCCGCCTGCCGGCCCCCTGGCTACCCGAGGGGCTGCGCTTCGACGACGAGGAGGGCGCCGGCGAGGTGCAAACGCCTCTGCTCGGCGAAGCGGCCGCGTCCCTCGACGTCGGCGACCGCGTCTACCTGCGCCACGCCAAAGCCGGCGAGCTCTGCGAGCACTTCGACACCCTCTACCTAGTCGAGGGCGACGCGATCGTCGACGAGGTCCCCACTTATAGAGGCGAGGGAAAGAACTTCCTCTAGGTCGACGGGACGAAACTACCCCTATATGGAGGGAAATCGTCCCGTCGGCGGCTAGGGGCCTAGGACGCGGTCGGTGTACTCGTTACCGAAGACGCGTTGCGGGTCGAGGGTGTCGCGGGCGCGCTGGAAGGACTCCCACTCGGGGTAGCGCGGGGCCAGCGTGGCCGCCGTCTGGAAGTGGCGCTTGCCCCAGTGGGGGCGGCCGCCGTAGTCGTCCATGATCGCCTCGACTGCTTCGAAGTACGGGCGCCACTCCATGCCGCGGTACTGGTGGACGGCGATGTAGGCGGTGTCGCGCTCGTGAGAGGGGCTGAGGAAGGCGTCGTCGCCGGCGGCTACCCGCATCTCGATCGGGAAGAAGACCGGGTAGCGGTTCGACCGCACCCACTCGATCACCCGTCGCACCGCCTCCGGCCCAGCGTCACGCGGCACCCCGTACTCCATCTCGGTGAAGCGGACCCGCCGCTCGTTGGCGAAGACGCGGTCGCTGCGGTCGCTGGTGCGGCTGCCGGAGGCGAGCCTGCCGGCCAGCCGCGAGAGCGCCGGGATCGTCCGCGGCAACGCCTTGCCGGTTTGCGCCAGCGCCCCCAGCGCCCAGTTCTCGAGCACGACGTCGTTGAGGTAGCGAGCGCCGCGACCGCGTGGGCGCGGCGGCTCCTCGGTGCGGTTGCGCTCCAGCACCAGGGCCCCGTCGTCGTAGGGGAAGGTGAAGAGCTCGAAGTGCTCGTGCGCCTCGGCCCGCTCGGCGAAGGTGTCGAGGACCTCCTCGCGCGGGTGCGGCGCGTCGACCCGCAGCAGGGTGAAGGCGGGGACGCAGCGCAGGGTGACGGCGGCGATCGCTCCCAATGCCCCCAGCCCGACCCGCGCCGCCCGCAGCAGCTCCGGGTCGGTGGCGGCGCTGAGGTGGCGGACGCTGCCGTCGGCCAGCACCAGCTCGAGCCCCTCCACCTGGGCGGAGATGTTCCGCAGGCGGGCGCCGGTCCCATGGGTGCCGGTGGAGATCGCCCCGGCGAGCGTCTGCCGGTCGATGTCCCCGAGGTTCTCCATCGCCAGCCCCCGCTCGGCCAGCGCCTGATTGAGGTCGGCGAGAACGGTGCCGCCGCCGACCTTGACCAGGCCGGAGCCGGGGTCGGCGTCGAGCACCCCGCCCAGTCGCTCGAGCCGAATCATCGTCCCCTCGGTCAGCGCCGCCTCGGTGAAGGAGTGCCCCGAGCCCGCGACCTTCACCTTCTGTCCGGCGCTCGCGGCGCTGGCGATCGCCTCCGCCAGCTCCTCGCGACTCCCCGGGTGCAGGATCCGGGCCGGCCGGCAGCGCTGGTCGCCAGCCCAGTTCGCCCACTCGCCGACAGTGCGGGGGCGGTGCCGTGCCATCGGCTGACCTAGATTCCTTCCGCCGCGGCGTGCAGCTCGCCGCCCACCTGCATCGCCCGATAGGCGTAGATCACCGTGAGCAGCAGCAGGCCGGCGATCACCAGGCTCGGGAGCACGTTGCCGGTGAGGCTGGCGACGACTCCGCCGCCGATACCGCCGATCACCTGCCCGGAGGCCCAGGCCATGTTGGAGAGGCCGGCCGCATAGCCCTGGTGGAGGCTGCTCGACTCGGCGACGTCGGAGATCAGCGTCAGCGCCGGGGCAAAGCAGAGGCCGGCGCCGAGCGAGGCGACGATCAGGGCGGCCAATACCGAGTTGAGAGTCGCCGCCAGGGCGATTCCCCCCATTGCCACGGCGCAGATCGAGAGCCCGATCACGTAAGGCGTCCGGCGTCCGATTCGGTCGGACAGGCGCCCCGCGATTGGCGCCAGCATCGCCTCCAGGGCGGCGCCGGCGATGAAACCACCGGCGATCAGGCCATGGCCGCCGCCGAGGTCGTCGATCCGCAGCGGCACCAACACCTCGATCGCGCCGAACATGATCGAGGGGACGGCGACGAAGGCGGCGGCCTCCAGGACTGGTCGCCGGACCATGGTTGTCATCACTTCGCGCAGGCCCTGACGCTCGGGCACCCGCGTCTCCGGCAGGCGCGCGGCGGCGATCGAGAGGAAGACCGTGACCACCAGCACCGAGCTGAAGACGAGCTCGGTGCCGACCGAGCCGGCGATTGCCCCCAGGGCTGGGCCGAGCAGTGCGCCGGCAACGGCGGTCCCGAGGGCAGTGCCGATCACCGAGCCGCGCTTCTCCTCCGGAGCGACGCTGATCAGCCAGGTCAGGGCTCCGGACCAGATCAACGCGCCGGCGATCCCCTGGACGAAGCGGGCGCCATCGAGCAGGAATATCTCTTCGGCGAACCCGAAGACGAGGCTGGAGAGGCCGAGTAGCAGCAGACCGGCGATGACGGTGCGACGCGGCCCGACGCGGCTGGCGACGTATCCAGCCGGCAGCGAACCGACCAGCGTTCCGGCCGCGTAGGCGGCGGAGAGAACCCCCGCTTCGCCTTTGGTGAGGCCGAGATCGTCGACGTACTCGGGCAGCAAAGGCGCGATCGCCGCAAAGAAAGCGACGTCGAAGAAGATCATCGCCGAGGCGAGGATGAGCAACCTGCGCATCATGGAATCCAATCAGGGCGAGCAGGCCCAGGCTCGCTGCCTGATCTCTAGCATTCGGGGGACGGCATTTCGGAGGGGTGGCAGAGCGGTTGAATGCGGCAGCCTTGAAAGCTGTTAGGCGTCTTTCGGCGTCTCGTGGGTTCGAATCCCACCCCCTCCGCCACTTCACCTGAGCTAAAGCTCATTAGGGCAGCACCGCTGGTGGTGGAGGCGCCGTCAAAGAGCTTTGATGCTACTTATTGGTCTGTAGACCTTCAAGTAGCGGGGCGGCAGCGTTCCTTCTCATGGAGGGCGAGCTGCAGCGCAACGTCGGCCGGAACTTGCGCGCGTACCGCCTCGCCCGCGGCATGAGCCAGGAGACGTTCGCCGAGGTGCTCGGCGTCCACCGCACCTACATGGGTAGCGTCGAGCGAGGCGAGCGGAACCTGACTCTGCGCAGCGTCGAGCGGATCGCCGCCCGCATCGAAGAGGAGCCGCTGACACTGCTTCGCCCCGACTTCCCGAACCTGAAGTCGTAGATCCCGGCCGATCTCTATGAGAGGGTGACGCCGATGGACTTCGTCAAGGTCCTGCCGATGGCGTTCGTGATGGTCGCCGGGCCGCAGATCATCAGCAGCTTCTTCTTCGCCACCAGCCCGTCCTGGAAACGGCTCTCGGGCGCCTACGTCCTCGGTGCGGCGGTCTCGATCTCGCTCGTCGTTGCCGCCGCTTTCCTCCTCACCAAGGGCGCCAGCAGCAGCTCCGAAGAAGCCGACTCCGGCCTCACCACCGTCGACTACATCGTCCTGGCGCTGCTCCTCTTCGCAATCGTCCGCACCTACCTGAAGCGAGAGGAGAGCGAACCGCCAAAGTGGATGGGGAAACTCCAGCAGGCGACTCCGAAAACCGCGCTCGTCCTCGGCTTTCTCCTGCTCGGCTTCTTCCCCAGCGACATCGTCACCGCCGTCAGCGTCGGCAGCTTCCTCGCCCGTAACGGCGACACCTTCCTGGAGGCGCTGCCGTTCATCGGCCTCACCCTGCTCTTCTTGGCGACGCCGGCCCTGCTCGTCGTCACCTTGGGAGAGCGGGCGCAGACCCTGCTGCCCAAGGTCCGCGACTGGATGAATCAGAACTCGTGGATCGTCAGCGAGGTGGTGCTCGTCTTCTTCGTCGCGATCGTTCTCAGCGGTTAGCTCTCGTCGAGCTCGACCCGTTCGATCATCTGCGGCTCGAGCGGCTTGTCGCCGGCACCGGTCGGGACCGACTCGATCGCGTCGACGACGTCCATGCCGTCGATCACCTCGCCGAAGACGGTGTGCTTGCCGTCGAGCCATGGCGCCGCTCCGGTGGTGACGATGAAGAACTGAGAGCCGTTGGTGTTCGACCCCGCGTTGGCCATCGCCAATGCCCCGCGCACGACTTTATGGTCGTTGATCTCGTCCTCGAAGGTGTACCCCGGCCCGCCCGTGCCGGTGCCTTCCGGGCAGCCGCCCTGGATCATGAAGTCCGGGATCACCCGGTGGAAGACGAGCTGGTCGTAGAACCCCTCGGCGGAGAGCTTGCGGAAGTTCTCGACGGTTTTCGGCGCGTCCTCGTCATGAAGCTCGAGCACGATCGCCCCGGCGCTGGTGTGAAGGGTCGCTTGCGACATGGCCGAAACCCTAGCTTCCCTTCACATGAATCGTCAGCGGCGAGGACGATCCTGGCGCGTAGGGCCAGCGCTCTTCGGCGAGGGCGGTGGCGCGGAGCCGGATCGCCGCCAGGCCACTGACGTAGCGGAAGCGGTAGTGGGCATGGAAGCGGCCGTGATGATCGGAGCGGGTGACGAGCACCGGGCGCCAGCGGTGGGTGGCCTGCTCCAGGTACTGGATCGCGACCAGCTTGCCGCGACGGGGGATCGGCGCGCCCCAGGTCTTCACCTTGCCGGCGAGGCGAAGCGCTTGGCCGGTCCGCAGGTTCGACGGCCCGACACGGAGGGAGACGCCGCTGCGCACCCGCAGCTCAAGGCCAGGCCGGCGCGCCGGCTCGAGGCCGCCGTCGCCCGCGAAGCTGACGGTGACGCGGCGCGAGGGGCCCGGGGGTAGGCGGAGCTCGAAGCCGCCCTGCTCACCGGTCCTGACCGCGGCGGCCGCGATCGGAACCAGGGCGCCGCGTGAGGGGCGAGAGACGATGCGGACCTCGCGGTCGGTAATTCCAGCCCCGTCGGTAGCGCGCGTGAGGCGGCCGCTGACGAGCGCCGGGGCGCCGAAGGGGACGGTGAGCGAGTCGCCGCGGCCGTGGCCGCCGCGCAGCCGCGCGAAGAGCCGCGACTTCGCCTTCGGGACGCGGGGCGGCGGCACCCGGCGGACCGTCATCTGGGTGCCGTCGGCGCGCAGCGAGGTCGAGGCAGTGTTCCCGGCGGCGTCGGCCGCGTCGGCGCGGAAGACGAAGGTGCCGGTGCCGAGATCGGGCATTGGGGCGACGAGGTCCGCCTTGCCGAGATCGTCCGAAACGAGCTTCGTCGGCAGCTCCGTCCAGTGCTCCTGGTCGACGCGGCGGTAGAGGATCTGGCCGTTGTCGGGACCGGAGTGGGCGTCGGCGACTTCCGCCACCATCTGTCCGCCGGGCTGCTCGGTCGCGAAGGCCAACTCAGGGCTAACGTCGTCGAGGCGCAGCGGCACCGTCACCGCCGAGCTCGGCGCCTCGTTGCCGGCCTCGTCTCGCAGCCACAACTGCAGCGAGTAGCTGCCCGCGGCGGGAACGGAGAGGTTGGCGAGGCTGCGGCGATCGCGGCCAGCGGCGAACCTGACGCCGCTGTCGTGACCGGCGTCGCCGACCAGGCGCCAGGAGGCGCCGGCGATCGGGCTCGCCGCTCCCTGATCGGGGTTCTCCCAGCCAAGGTCGAAGTCGTTGACCCGGCGCCACTCCTCGCCTCCGGCGAGGCTGACCGCCTTCGGGTGGACCGGCGGGTTGTTGTCGATCCGCACCGTGTAGGAGGAGGTGCAGCGCCGGTTTTCGGCGAAGTCGGTGGCACAGGCGAGCGCTTGGTGCAAGCCGTCGCCAAAGACGGCCGTGTCGACACTTTGGTTGACCATCGCTTCGTTCGGGCACGGACGCATCGCCGTGCCCCGCCACTCGCCGCTGATCAGTGCCTTCGCGCAGGCGTGCTCGGTAGAGCCGATCCGGATGCCATCGAGAAAGCTCTCGGCGAAGCGCACGCCACCGCCGAGGTCCGCCGACCAAATCGCGACGTCCTCGTTGCCGCGGCGCCAGCCGCCGGAGAGCAGCTCGCCGCCGATGCCGACGTCAGGCGCGTGGTCGTCCTCGACGGTGATCGTGAGACCGCGGAGAGCCGACCAGGATCCCTGTTCCAGCGAGCACCACTTGCTCTCGGCCCGGGCACACAGCAGCCGGTCTTCGAAGGCCGAGACCGGCGCCGGGAATCCCTTGCTGAACTCGCGCAGGGCGGTGTCGGTCGCGCTGGCGCTGAGGAACGATTCGAAGCCGCTGCCGGCATCGACGCCGAGCCGCTGCTCGATCCCGTCGTGGAGCGCGTGCCACCAGGTCCCGCGGACGGCGGTGATGCCGGCGCCCAGTGGCGCCGTCCAGCGCCAGCGGGCGAAACGGGTGCCGGAGACCGTCTCTTGGCCATCGCGGGTGAGGCTCTTGACGTGAACGCCCGCGAAGGGGTCGCCGCCGGGTGGGACGCAGAAGGCGTCGGGGCGGAACTTGGCGCCGCCGGTCGTGTCGGCCCAGCTTGCATCGGCGCCGGCGTACCAGCCGCACTGGGCGACCGTGTACTTGCCGGCCTCCGCCCTCGCCGCCCCCAAGAGCAGCAGGCTGAGGGCCAGCAGCAGCCCCAGCGCCACGTTCCTTCCCATGGCAAGTCTCGTTCCCGACATCGGTCCTCCTTCGCTTGATTTGCGTATAGAGGTCCAAGGGCTGGGCGGCGAAAACTCTCCCCCCTTTCCGCCCCGAATCAACGGCTTTGCGAGAATCGGAGCCGATGCCACTGCCCACTGAAGATCAGATAACCGAGAAGCTGCGCGCCGTCATCGACCCCGAGCTGCGGCGCTCGATCGTCGAGCTGGGCATGGTCCGCTCGATCGAGGTCAAAGAGTCCGGCCGGGTCGAGGTCGTCGTCTCCCTGACCACCGCCGGCTGCCCGATCCGCTCCCACTTCGAACAGGCCGTCGCCCAGAACGTCTCCCAGCTCGAAGGCGTGACCGAGGTCGCGGTCGGCTTCGACGTCCTCTCCGACGAGGAGAAAGGCCGGCTGCAGCAGACGCTCGGCCGCGGCAAGCTGCCGCAGGGCGCGCTGGCGAAGGTGAAGAACGTGATCTGCGTCTCCTCCGGCAAGGGCGGGGTCGGCAAGTCGACGATGACCGCCAACCTGGCCGCGGCGCTGACCGCCGAAGGCCACCCGGCCGGGGCGCTCGACTGCGACGTCTACGGCTACTCGATCCCGCGCATGCTCGGGGTCAACCGCAAACCGGAAGTGAACGCGGAGCGGAAAATCCTGCCGCTGGAGTCACCGAGCGGCGTCAAGGTGATGTCGATCGGCTTCTTCGTCGAGGACAACTCCGCGGTCGTCTGGCGCGGCCCGATGCTGCACAAGGCGATCCAGCAGTTCCTCGAGGACGTCGCCTGGGACGAGCTCGAGTACCTGCTGCTGGACCTGCCGCCGGGGACCGGGGACGTCTCGATGACGCTCGCCCAGCTGCTGCCGCAGGCCAAGTTCCTCGTCGTCACCACGCCGCAGCCGGCCGCCCAGTCGGTCGCCCACCGCGGCGCCGAGATGGCGAAGAAGTTCGACCTCGAGATCCTCGGCGTGATCGAGAACATGTCCGGCTTCACGACGCCCGACGGCGAGCGCTTCACGATCTTCGGCGAGGGCGGCGGCCAGCTGCTCTCCGACGAGCTCGACGTGCCGCTGCTCGGCAAGGTGCCGCTCTCCGAGCCCCTGCGCGAGCACGCCGACAACGGCTCGCCGCTGGTGCTCGCCGAGCCCGACGCCCCCGCCTCGCAGGCGATCCGCCAGGCGGCCCGGGGCATCGTCGCGGCGACGCCGCAGGAGCTGCCGGTGCTGCAGGCGACGCCGAACGCGGCCGAAGCGCCCCCGGTCAGCGGCACGCCGCTGCCGGTCGTCCAGTAGTTCCTGCGTGACCAAGCGCACACTGCGAAACGAAACTTCTGCCGACAACCTAGGTTAAGGTCTGCACACAAACGCCTAATCCCTGGCTCAGAAAAGTCGGGGAGCGGGGGACCCAAGTGTCCGGGGCGAGCCCACCTTCGAGTGGGGGCGCAGGCTCCTTCAGCGCCAGCCCGTCAGCTAACCCCGCCGGCCGACGAAGGAGGAGTGAATGACGAACGCCCCTGGGGCGGCACGAAGAACGCCCGCCCTTTACATCTCGATAGCGATCCTGGCCCTGGCAGCGGCATTGCTTGCCGTGTCCGCGCCGGCGCAGGCGGAAACCCCGGGAGGGGTCTCCTCGACTACCCCCGAAGTCGAAAACCCAACCGCGCCTCCCGGCAAGGCGATCCTGGTCCGCGGCCGGGCGATCCCGCCAGCGGATGCGCCCCCAGCGGTGAAAAAGGTGATCGCCGCGGCGAACAAGATCCGCACCAAGCCCTACATCTACGGCGGCGGTCACGGCCGCTGGTGGGACGCCGGCTACGACTGCTCCGGCGCGGTCAGCTTCGCCCTCCACGGCGGCAGCCTGATCGACACCCCGATGCCCTCCGGCTCCCTCGCCGGCTGGGGCAGTGCCGGCAAAGGCCGCTGGATCACCGTCTACGCCAACGGCGGCCACGCCTACGCAATCATCGCCGGCCTCCGCTGGGACACCGCCGGCACCACCAACGGCACCGGCCCAAGGTGGCACAAATCCCTAAAGGCGCAAGCGAGTGGGCCTTTCACGGTCCGTCACCCGGCTGGGTACTGAGCTAAGGAGCGGATAGCAGGAGAGGGCGGTGCCCCTCTCACAGAGGCTCCTGAGACCACATCGGCGCCCAGCAGCACGATCAGCTGCGCGACGGTCTCTGGGAGAGGGGCACCGCCCTCTCCCTAACTACGCAGCCTGATTCTTAAAGTAGTTGGCGTTGATCTCGGCGTATTTAGCCCACTCGGCCGGGAGCTGATCCTCGGCAAAGCAGGCGTCCACCGGACAGGCCTCGACGCAGGCGTCGCAGTCGATGCACTCGTCGGGATCGATGTAGAGCTGCTCGACGTTGTCGTAATCGGCCTCGTCAGGCGTCGGGTGGATGCAATCGACGGGACAAACCTCGACGCACGAGTTGTCCTTCTGGCCTATGCACGGCTCGGCGATGACGTAGGTCATTCGGGCAAGTTCTCCTAGCTCGTATTTCCGGTGCCTGCCGGGGGGCCCGGCCAAGCGCGAGCGCACATTTTAGGGATGATGCGGACATGCTGCTGCTGACGGGGGCCACTGGAAGCATCGGTTCGCGCCTGCTGCCGCTGCTGCTGGAGCAGGGAGAGGAGGTGCGCTGCCTGGTGCGGGAGCCGCGGCGGCTGGGGTCGCGGCGGGTCGACGTGCAGATCGCGCTCGGCGATCTGGGTGAGATGTCGGACCCCTACCTGGTGCGCCAGGCGCTGCGCGGGGTCGACCGGGTGGTCCACCTGGCGGCCTCGATCCGCGACCAGCCGCCGAAGCGGATCGAGGAGCTGAACGGGCTGGCGACGGTGCGCCTGCTGCGGGCGGCCGAGCGCAGCGGCGTCGAGAGCTTCCACTTCTTCAGCGCCCTCGATGCGCAGGCGGCGCAGCGGACGCGGTTCTTCCGCGCCAAGTGGCTGGCCGAGCAGGCCGTCCTCTCCTCGCCGCTGAGCTCGACCGTCTTCGCCCCCTCGATCGTCTACGACCACAGCGACCCCTGGATCACGCTGCTGCGCCGCTTCTCCTTCCTGCCGGTGCTGCCGGTCTCGGGCGAGGGGCAGGCGCGCTTCCAGCCGATCTGGGCCAAGGACGTGGCGCAGTGCGTGGTCAACGCGCTGGCACTCGAGCGGGCCGACGGGGAGCGGACGCGGCGCTACGAGCTGGCGGGGCCGGAGACGCTCACCTACGACCAGATATCCGACCAGGTCAGCCGCATCGCCGGCCGGCCGCGGCCGCTGGTCCACATGCCGCTGCCCTTCGTGCGGGCGGGACTGATCGCCCTGCGCAACCTCTTCGGCGAGGCCGTGTTCGCAACCTGGGAGGAGGCCGAGCTGATGGAGGTCCCGATGGTCAGCGAGCGGGGACCGGCCGACGCGCAGGCCCTTGGCGTCGAACCGCGAAGGATGAGCGATGTCCTGGAGAGTGCTTAGGCAGTTGACGGTGGCGGCGGTTTGCGCCGCCGCGCTGGTCGTGCCCGCGCAGGCCGGGGCGGTCTCGCTGGTCCCGCCGAAGCCGAACGTCTTCCTCGGCGTCAGCGACCGCGGCACTACGACCGAGTTCAACCAGTTCACCGAACTGACCGGCAAGCACCCGGCGCTGCTGCAGACCTTCCACCCCTGGGGGAACAGTCTCAACGAGGCCTACGAACGCTGGCGGGAAACGGCGACGCGGCCGATCCTCCACATCTCCACCGCCGACGACCAGACGCTGGCGGAGCTGATCACCCCGCAGCAGATCGCCCTCGGGGCGGGCGACGACTACCTGCTGCAGCTGAACGACTTCTTCGCCAGCAAGGGGCTGCCGGCGTATATCCGCCCGTTGGGCGAGCCGAACCGCTGCCTCAACGCCTGGTCAGCCGTCAACTGTGACGGGTCGCAGAAAGGCGGAGAACACACGACTGGCTGGTACAAGCAGGCCTTCCGCCGCATCGCCGCGATCGTCCGCGGCGGCCAGAGCTTGGAAGGCGTCAACGCGACCCTGGCGGGAATCGGCCTGCCGCCGGTCAACCGCAGCAAAGGCCCGCCGCCGACCGAGCTGCCGGCCGCGCCGGTGAGCATCGTCTGGAGCCCGCTCCCCGGCGGCTCCCCCCGCGTCAAGGGCAACTTCCCGGGCAACTACTGGCCGGGACGGCGCTGGGTCGATTGGGTCGGCACCGACTTCTACTCGCAATATCCCGTCTGGAAGGACCTCAACCGCTTCTACGCCGGCAAGCAGTGGCGCGGGATGCCGGTGGCGATGACCGAGTGGGCCGTCTCCGCAGAGGACGACCCGCGCTGGGTCAAGCAGGTGATCGCCTGGACCGTCCACCACCCCCGCGTGAGGATGCTCGTCTACTACGTCGGCTTCGGCGCCGGCAACCCCTACGACCTCGCCCTCTACCCCCGCACCCTCAACACCCTCCGCAAGAAGATCCGCCGCCCCAACTTCCTCGAAACCGCCGACTACAACGCCAGCCTCTACCCCCCGCTGCCCCCGAAACCGCGGAAGAAATAAGAAGCGCTCCGGCCGATCCAGCCGCCGACGGGACGATTTCCCTCCATATAGGGGTACTTTCGTCCCGTCAGCGGGGAGTTGGGCGGGACAGAAGGGTTCGGAGGGTTTGGAGGAGGCGCTCGGGTTCCTGCGTCGCTTGCCGCCAGGTGACGCGGACGACGGTCCAGCCGGCCGCGGCGAGCCGCTGATCGCGCTCTCGATCCTTCTCGAAGGCAGTGGGCGTACCGTGAATGCGGCGACTGTCGGCTTCGACGATCAATCTCGCATCGCGCCAGAGGAAGTCGGGCATCAGCGAAATACCATCGACGAGCAGGTGACCGTTGACCTCTGGCCGCGAGAGCGCGCCTCTCTTGAACAGCCGCAGGAGCTTCTTCTCGAGCTCTAGACGCGCCTCCTGTTCCTGGGGATCGTGATGCGCGACGGCCAGGCGCAGGCGAGCAACTCCTCGCTTACCCCTGCTGCGCTTCAGCAGCTCCACCACTTCAGCTAGATCGAAGATCCTCTCGACCTCGGCCTGGTTGATCGCATACCGCAGCGTCTCGGGAGACTCCGTGGCGGCGATGTCGAGCAACGTGCGGGCAAGGCCAGCGCATGGAATTCCATCGATCACAGTCCGATCGGCGGGAGCCAGCGTCCCATCCCGATGTGCGGCGATCCCATCGGGGGAACGTCCGCGCCGGTTGGGTGCGATGACGTCCACGCGGTTTCGGGAGTCTTCGAGGATCCCGTGGAGATACGCGGCTGATCGATGGGAGAGGACCGCCCCTGCACCACAGGCGAGCACGGCCGCCATCAGTCGCCCTCGGCGGCTGAGCACTGGATGGCCGACGGCATAGGCCCCTTGATGCACCCGATGCAAGCGTCCGGCCGCCACGCGCTTGTCGACCACCTTGACGTGAAGCCCGAGTTCCTCCAACTGCCAAAGCGCCACCACCCCGAACTGCCGCCCCGCCAGCCCGGCGATAGCCCGGTCAACCCCGACCTCCTGCCGACGGGCCGATTCCCCTCCATATAGGGGTACTTTCGTCCCGTCGGCAGGGGGAGGGGCGGGGGCGCTGGGCATACCCGAAGCGTGCCGAGGAAATGCGCGCTTGTGGTGCGCAGTTCGTGACGTTTCGCGGGCCGAAAGCGCGCGGGCGTGTCACGGGCAAAAAGAGAGGCCCGGTTGCCCGGGCCTCTCGAAAAGTCGCTCCCCCGCTAGGGGGAGCTGCATCCCCGAAAGGGGTGCTTACATCATGCCGCCCATGTCGGGCATACCGCCCGGCATGCCGCCGCCGGCGCCGTTTTCCTCCGGCGGTTCGGCGATGATCGCCTCGGTCACGAGGATGTTCTTCGCGATCGAGGCGGCGTTCTCCAGAGCGGAGCGGGTGACCTTGGTCGGGTCGATGACGCCGGCCTTGATCAGGTCGCCGTACTCGCCGTTCGCCGCGTTCAGGCCTTCGCCCTCCTTCAGCTCGCGGACCTTGTTGACCACGACCGAGCCCTCGAGGCCGGAGTTCTCGGCGATCTGCCGCACCGGCTCCTCCAGCGAGCGGTGGATGATCCGCGCCCCGGTCACCTCGTCCGGCTCGTCGAGCTTCTCCGGGTCGAGGCCGGCCTGCGCGTTCAGCAGGGCGACGCCGCCGCCCGGTACGACGCCCTCCTCGAGGGCAGCCCGGGTGGCCTGCAGCGCGTCCTCGACGCGGTGCTTTTTCTCCTTCATCTCGGTCTCGGTGGCGGCGCCGACCTTGACCACGGCAACGCCTCCGGCGAGCTTGGCCAGGCGCTCCTGGAGCTTCTCGCGATCGAAGTCGGAGTCGGTGTTCTCCGCCTCCTGTTTGATCTGCTTGATCCGGCCCTTGATGTCCTCGGCCTCACCGCCACCGTCGATGATGGTGGTGTTGTCTTTGGCGACGACGACGCGTCGCGCCTTGCCGAGCTGGGCCAGCTGGGTGTTCTCCAATTTCAGGCCCATCTCCTCGGTGATCACCTCGCCGCCAGTGAGGATCGCGATGTCCTCGAGCATCCGCTTGCGACGGTCGCCGAAGCCCGGGGCTTTGACGGCGACGCCGGTGAAGGTGCCGCGGAGCTTGTTCACGACCAGGGTCGCGAGGCACTCGCCCTCGACGTCCTCGGCCACGATCAGCAGCGGTTTCCCACCCTGCATCACCTGCTCGAGCACCGGCAGGATGTCCCGCACGGAGCCGATTTTCTGGTTGGCGATGAGGATGTAGGGGTCGTCCAGCACCGCCTCCATGCGGTCCTGATCGGTGACCATGTACGGCGAGATGTAGCCCTTGTCGAACTGCATCCCCTCGGTGAACTCGAGCTCCATCCCGAAGGTCTGGCCCTCCTCGACGTTGACGACGCCGTCTTTGCCGACTTTCTCGATCGCGTCGGCGATCACGTTGCCGATCTCGTCGTCGCCGGCGGAGATCGCGGCGACGCGGGCGATCTGGTCTTTGCCAGCAACCTCTTTACTCTGCTTGTTGCGGAGGTTGTCGACGACCTCCTCGACCGCCTTCTCGATCCCGCGGCGCAGGGCCAGAGGGTTGGCGCCGGCGGCCACGTTCTTCAGCCCCTGGCGGACGATCGTCTGGGCCAGCAGGGTGGCGGTGGTGGTGCCGTCACCGGCGACGTCGTTGGTCGCGGTCGCGACCTCGCGGACGAGCTGGGCGCCCTGGTTCTCGAAGACGTCCTCGACCTCGACCTCGCGGGCGATGGTGACGCCGTCGTTGGTGATCGTCGGCGCGCCGAACTTTTTGTCGAGCACGACGTAGCGGCCTTTCGGGCCGAGGGTGACCTTGACGGCGTTGGCGACGGAATCGACGCCGGCCTGCAGGGCCCCCCTTGCATCCTCTGCGTACTTCAGCTCCTTGTGAGCCATTTGTGTTCAGTCCTCCTTGGTTACGTAAGTCCGGGGTGGGGTTAGCCGACCTTGGCCAGGACGTCCGACTCGCGCAAGACGAGCAGTTCGTCGCCCTCGACGGTCACCTCGGTGCCGCCGTATTTGGAGTAGAGGACCTCGTCCCCCTCCGCGACGTCGAGCGGGATCCGCTTCTCGCCGTCCTCGTCCCATTTGCCGTCGCCGACGGCCACGACCTGGCCCTTCTGCGGCTTCTCTTTGGCCGTGTCGGGAAGGACGATGCCGCTGGCGGTCGTCTCCTCCTCCTCAATCGGCTTGACGATCAGCCGGTCCCCGAGGGGCTTCAGCTTCATCCGTGAACCTCCGTTATCGGTCTGAGTGGTGAAAGTTGAGAATCGCCGCTGCAGAGCCAAATCTCGACTCTCGCGACGCTTGGCACTCTCGGGTGGAGAGTGCCAACGAGCTAAAGATAGCGAAGTCCTAATCGATCGCCAAGAGGCGGCAGCCAAGAAGATCGGAGATCCCCTCGCCGCCGCGGCGCATCACCCAGTCGTGGTTCCACTCGAAGGCGGGACGCAAGAGCGGCGCCAGCAGGTTCATCCAGGGCTTGGTCGTCCGCACGTTCCACTCGTAGAGGACCGCGGTGACGCCGTCCTGCTCGTAGAGCCGCCAGCGGCCTACGCCTTCGAGCTCCCCCACCGCGTGGCCCTCCATCAGCGTCGGGTACTCGATCCGGGTCGTCGTCACCTCGAAGCAGACCCGGTAGGGCAGCAGGCTCTTCCAGACCATCCGCGAAACGCTGCCGAGGCCTGTGCTGTCGCCACGGCGCAGCTCGCTCGCCTCCTCCACCCCCCGCCACCAGCTGGGCCACCTTTCCTGGGCGTGGATCGCCTCCCAGACCGGCTCCCGCGGCGACTCGAGCAGCCAGGTCGTGAGGAAGGCGTATTCGGCCATCGCTAGATGCCTACGCCCTCTTCCGCCATCGGGTTCAGTTGTGGTGCGGAGTCTCGCCGTTTCCCAGATGGGAGTGCGGCGGCTCGGTTATCTGCGAGAAGCGGATCACGGTGACCACGTCGCTGGCGGCGACGGGGCGGCTGTAGATCTGCTCGAGGAAGCGGATCTCCTCCTCGAGGCGGCGGAACTCGGGGTTGTCGTGCTCGATGTCCCGCCGGCTGAGGTCGCCCGCCTTCTTCACCTCGACGTCGTCGATCACCGCGGTGAAGATCTTCTCGCGCGGGCTGTGGCGGAACCCGACGGTGATCCAGACGACCTGGCCGCGCTCGTACTTGTTGCTCTTGTCGCCGAGCCGGATCGTCGCGGTCTTGCGGCCGCGCTTCAGCTGGTCGATGAAGACCGCCGAGTAGAAGTTGAGGACGTAGATGCCGCCTCGCATCAGGCTGCGAGCGTATAGGAGTGCGGGTGATCGCAGGTACTGGACACCTGTCCTAGGCGAAATCAACAAATTTGCGGTTTCAAGTTGCGCGGCTCCAGATTCGCGGGTCGCCCGCCGATGGAGGCAGGGATGCGCAACCTCACCCGTTTCTCCTGCCTGCCCCTCTCCCTGCTCGCCGCAACCGCGGCCCTCCTCCTGCTGCCGCTGGCCGGCTCCGCCTCGGCGATGAAGTGCGACGGCAAGAAGGTGACGATCAAGGGAACCCCCGGCAACGACCACATCGTCGGCAAGAAGGCCAGCGACGTGATCTACGGCGGCGGCGGCAACGACGTCATCACCGGCGGCCCCAACGGCAACGACACGATCTGCGGCGGCCCCGGCAACGACAGCATCGACGGCGGCCGCGGCTTCGACTCCCTCCACGGCGACGGCGGCAACGACCACCTCGAAGGCGACACCGGCTCCGACAGCATCGACGGCGGTGACGGCGACGATGCCCTCTCCGGATCGAAGGGCTCCGACGGCCTCCACGGTGGCGGCGGCAACGACGTCCTGATCGGCTTCAAGGGCCCCGACAAGCTCGGCGGTGGGGCCGGCGACGACTACCTCGACGGCCAGCAGGGCAGCGACAAGATGGACGGCGACGGCGGCGACGACAAAGTCCTCGGCGACAAGGGCAACGACAAGATCGACGGCGGTTCCGGCTCCGACCACATCGAAGGCGGCCCGGGCGACGACAGCGACCTGCAGGGCGGCGGCGACGGCGACGAAGTCTTCGGCGGCGCCGGCACCGACCACGTCGACGGCGGCCCCGGCGACGGCGACATCGTCCGCGGCGACGCCGGCACCGACGATCTCTTCGGCGGCGACGGCGCCAACGACATCGTCTCCTACGCCAGCGCCACCCGCGGTGGCGTCATCGTCAGCCTCGCCGCCAACAAGGCCAAAGGCGACGGGCACGACAACCTCAGTGGCTTCGAGGACGTGGTCGGCTCGCCGCAGGGCGACGAAATCGTCGGCGACGGCGCCCCCAACCGGATCGACGGCGGCGTCGGCGACGACGACCTCAACAGCGGCGGTGGTGGCGGCCAGGCCTTCGGCGGCCCCGGCACCGACTCCTGCCAGGGCTTCAGCGTCGAGACCTCCTGCGGCCCCGAAGAGTCGCCGCCCCCGAGCCTGGCCTTCGGGACCCTCAACCTCGGTCTCGACGGCTCCAGCCTGATCGTCCAGGGCAGCCCCCAGAACGACGACATCCGCGTCTCCCGCGGCGACGGCGCCTGGGTCATCACCTCGGTGATCCCGATCTTCTCCGGCGACGGCTGCGAAACCCCGGCCTCCAACGGCAACGCGATGATCTGCCCCGACAGCGGCGGCAAAGTCCCGCTGATCGTCGTCACCGGCGGCAACGGCAACGACACGATCGTCGTTGACAACAGCGTCCCGGCCGGCGCCAAAGTCCGGATCAACGGCAACGCCGACGACGACAATTTGGTCGGTGGCAACGGCGAGGACGTGCTGGAAGCGGGCGAGAACTACAACAGCCCGAACAACGGCCACGACCGGCTCGAGGGCAACGGCGGCTCCGACGTCCTCTACGCCGACCCGGGCGGCGACAACTTGCTGGGTGGTCCCGGCAACGACCTCCTGGTCAACTCGGTCCCCACCTGCCAGGGCCACGTCTACGACGGCGGTCCCGGCGAGGACACCGTCTCCTACGCCCGCTCCAACGACAACCTCCGCGTCACCCTCGGCGGCAGCGGCGGCCCGGCCGGCTGCGGCAACGACGACAAGGTCCTTGGTGACAACGAGAGCCTGGAGGGATCCGACGGCCCCGACGTCCTCGTCGGCGACAACAGCTCCAACAGCATCATGGGCCACATCGGCAAGGACACCCTGATCGGCAAGGGCGGCTCCGACTTCATCGAAGCCCTCGACGGTCAGCGCGACAAGATCGACTGCGGTGGCGGTGGCGACGACGTCGTCAAGGACGGGATCGACGTCACCTCCAGCTGCTGAGGTCTAGCGCTCCTCGGACCCCTCTTCGAACCCCTCCGCGCCGATCAGCGGCACGAAGCGGCAGGGAGTGATCGGCTCAGGTTCGAAGCGCCCGCCTTCGCGTCGGTAGAGCGTCAGCACGTCGGCGTCGCCGCCGTCGAGCGGGACGACGAGGCGGCCGCCCTCGACCAGCTGATCGAGGAGGGCCTTGGGGGGTCCTGGCGCGGTCGCGTGGCAGGCGATCGCGTCGTATGGGGCCCGCTCGGGAAAGCCGAGGCTGCCATCGCCGACAACCAGCTCGACGTTGCGTATCCCGAGGGCGACGACCGTTTCGCCGGCGTCGCGGGAGAGCGCCCCGTGGCGCTCGATGCTGACCACGTGAGCGGCGAGCCGGGAGAGGACGGCGGCCGAATAGCCCGAGCCGGTGCCCACCTCTAGGACCAGCTCCGAGCCGTCGAGCTCGAGCGCCTGGCAGATCGCGGCGACGATCCAGGGCTGGGAAATCGTCTGCTCTTCGCCGATCGGCAACGCCGAGTCGGCGTAGGCCCGGTCCCGCAGCGACGCCGGCACGAACGTCTCCCGCGGCACCTCTGCCATCGCCGCCAGCACCCGCTCGTCCTCGATTCCCCGTCCCCGCAACTGGCGCTCGACCATGCGCCTCCGTGCGGCCGCGGCGTTCATGGCAGCGGGGTGTCGAAGAATCCCGGGGGGAAGTTCCAGGTGGAAAACCTCTCGCGCAGATACGGGAGATGGGCGTTCCAATCGTCGGCGGAGAGCGGCTCCGGGTCGCGCGAGTCGATCTCGCTCCCCCGCTTCGAGAATCCCCAGGAGAAGCCGAGCAGGGCGCGAACTTCGTGGCGGCCCTTTTCCGTCTGTTCGATCAGTTTCCCCGCGAGCCCGCAGAGGAAGGTGTGGGCGAGGAAGTCCCACTCCGGCAGGGTGCTGTGAGGGGAGTCGAAGAGCGTCGGGGAGAAGCCGAAGAACCCAAACGGGTGCGGCACCTCACCGAGGGGTTCGAAGAGGTCGATGCGGAAGCCCGGCTCGTGTTCGTTTGTGTCGACGATTTGCACCCAACCGAGCATTTCCCCATAGCCGCGGGCGGGAGGCTCGATCGTCGCCCGGCACCAGGGGAAGCCGCGGGCGAACTCCTCGCAGCCGTAGGCCGCCGGGTCTTCGTTGGTGCCGATCTCCGCCTGGACGACGCCGTCGCTCCCGTTCCACCGGTACGGCAAGTCCAGCCTTCTCGATGTCGATAGCACCACCAGAGCGCGGCTCAGTAGATGTAGTTGCGGAGCTTGTCCGGCTCCAGCACGGTGACGCGGCCGCGCCCCGAGCGGACGACGCCGGCGCGCTCGAGCTCGGCGAGGAAGCGGCTTACAGACTCGCGCGAGGTGCCGGCGAGCTGGGCGAGGTCGGTCTGGTTCATCTGGATCGTCACCTCTTCGGTGGGATCACCCTCTCCGTCATGGCCCTCGCGGCTGAGCTGGGCGAGGATGCCGGCGACGCGGCTGGGGACGGTCTGGAAGGACTGGCGCGAAAGGCGGACGTTGGCGGCGCGGAGGCGGCGGACGAGGCCGGCGACCAGCTTCAGCGAGATCTCGGGGTGGCGCGCGAGCAGCGCCCTCACGTCGTTGGCCGGCAGCGCCAGCAGCTCGCCCTCGCTCAGCGCCTCGGCGCTGGCCGAGCGCTTGTCGCCGTCGAGCATCGCCAGCTCGCCGAAGATCTCGCCCGGCCCCAGCGTCGCCAGCGTGATCGCGCGGCCGTCGGAGTGTTCCCGGGTGACCCGGAAGCTGCCCTCCTTGACGATGTAGCAGGCGTCGGAATCGTCGCCCTCGTGGAAGACCCGGGTCCCGGCCGGAAAGGTCCGCGGCACGGCGACGTGCGAGAAGCGCTCCAGCTCCCCCGCCTCCAGGTCGGCGAAGAGCGTCACGCTCTTCAGCAGCTCGACCGCGCTCTGATCTGCCTCAGGCACTGCACCGATTATGGCAATGGCTTGGCCGGCGAGCCGAATCCCAGCTTTGCTTTTAGTTAAGTCAGGCCGAAGCGGTCAGTTTTCGCGGACCCCGGCTGAAGCCGGCGCCGACCAGAGACTCCTCGTGACCGGAGCCGATTACGGGTTCGCCGTCGAGTTTCTCGACCGAGAGCTTGGGGAGGTGGCCGTCGCGGACGGCGTCGGCGAGGGTGCGCATCGCCTCCTCGAGGTCAGGGCCGGCGAGGGTCTTGAGGCGGAGGAGGCCGCGGCCGCCGCGCTCGACGAAGACGAGCGGCTCGCCGTCGCGGAGGAGGAGGTGGGCTCCCGGGGTGCGACCGGGGCGGCGGCCGCCCTCGAGCTTCGGCCAGGGCAGGGAGGCGCCATAAGGGTTGGCCGGGTCGGTGGCGGCGAGGACGGTGTAGTTCCCGTCGCGTTCGGGCAGCGAGCGCAAACGCTCGACCGCCCCGGGGAGGGCGAACTGGGCGCCGCCGAGACCCTCGACGAAGTAGCCGCGCCGGGCCGTTCCGAGCAGCTCGAGGTTGCCGAGCTCCCCGTAGAGGGTCGAGAAGCCGCCGGGGATGCCCTCGGCGAGGACGGTCTCGCGGGTGACGATCCCGTAGCGCTCGAGCATCAGCTCGGCGGTGGCGCGGAGCTTCGCGCCCGGGCCGGGAGCGTTGGCGAACAGCGGCTGGGTCAACGACCAGCGGCCCTGGACGGCGGCACCGGTGGTGCTGCGGCGGCGGGCGAAGCGGCGGCCGGGGCGTTCTGACGGCGGCACGGCGCGCAGGCGCGGGGCGCGCAGCGGCGCGAAGGCGTCGTTCGTGACCTCGCCCGCCCAGACCAGGTCCCAGAGGGCGTTGTGGATGTCCTCGGCCGGGTGCTCCAGCTCGACGACGAGGTCGAGCCAGAAGGAAGGGCCTGCTTTTAGCCGCTCGCGGATCGCGTCGTGGACCTCGCCCTCCGGCGACTCCAGCTTCGAGTTCGAGGGCGGCGGGCCGGCGAGGCGGACGTCCTCGCGGAAGTAGAGGGCGACGCGCCCGTCGTTGCGGCCGAGCGCGCCGGCGCCGATCCAGACCAGCTCGCCGCTGGTGCAGAGCTCGTCGAGCCAGTTCTGCGAGTAGGCGCCGAGGCGGCGCGGCAGCACGTCGGCCTCCCAGGTTTTCGGGGTCAGCGCCACACCCTGCAGCGGCACCAGCGCCTCGCGCAGGCGGTCGAGACCGGCGCCGGTGCGGCGGAAGGCGTCGACGTTCTGCCAGCTCGGCAGGAAGCGAGCAAGCTCCCGCGTATCGGCCGCCTCGACCTCCTTGCGCAGACGGGCGAGGCTGGCGCGGCGGACCCGGCGCAGGACTTCGGAGTCGCACCACTCGCGCTCGGTCCCCCCCGGCGCCAGCTCGCCGCGGACCATCGCCCCTTCGTTCTCCAGCTCGCGCAAGGCCGGCGAGGGGTCGACGCCGTAGCGGTCGGCGAGCTGGTGGGTCGGGAAGGGGCCGTGGGTGCGGGCGTAGCGGCGGACCAGGGTGCGCATCGCGTCCGGGTGCTCCTCGAGGAAGGCCTCCGGCAAGCCGGGGGGCTCGGGGACGCCGAGGGCGTCGCGGTAGAGGCCGGCGTCCTCGGCGGCGATGTAGCGCTCTTCGCCGGCGACGCGAACGAGCGCCACCCGCCGCTCGCCGACCAGCTTGTCCAGCATCGATTTCGCCGAGTAGCCCTCGGCGACGCGCTCCTCGCACTCGGCCAGGGTGAGGTCTCCGAGGTTGCGCAGCAGTTGCTGGAGGGCGTCGCGGTCGCCGGCGCGGCCGGCCTCGGTGCGGTGCTGCAGCTGCGCCTCGACTTCCTCCAGCGCCTCGGGGTCGATCAGCTCGCGCAGCTCCTCCTGGCCGAGCAGCTCGCGCAGGAGGTCGCGGTCGAGCGCCAGCGCCGCCGCCCGCCGCTCGGCGTTCGGCGTGTCCCCCTCGTACATGTACGTCGCCACGTAGTCGAAGAGCAGCGAGGAGGCGAAGGGCGAGGCGGTCGGCGTCTCCACCTCGACCAGGCTGAGCGCGCGGGAGTGCAGCTTTTCCAGCAGCTCGGCGAGGGCCGGGAGGTCGAGGACGTCCCGCAGGCACTCGCGGTAGGTCTCGAGCACGACCGGGAAGCGGGGGAAGTCCCGCGCCACTTCGAGCAGGCTCTGGCTCTTCAGCCGCTGCTGCCAGAGCGGCGTGCGCTTGCCGGGGTAGGCGCGCGGGATCAGCAGCGAGCGCGAGGCGTTCTCGCGGAAGCGGGCGCCGAACAGGGCCGAGCCGGAGAGCTCGCCGACGACGAGGTCTTCGATCTGGTCGGGGTCGATGAGGACGAGGTCGGCGGGCGGCGGCTCGTCGGCGTCGGGGAGGTGGATGACGATGCCGTCGTCAGACCAGATCGCGTCCGCCTCCAGGTCGCGTTCGCCGCGGATCTTGGCGGCGAGGGCGAGGCCCCAGGCGGCGTGGACGCGGCCGCCGTAGGGAGAGAGGATGCAGAGGCGCCAGTCGCCGATCTCGTCGCGGAAGCGCTCGACCACGATCGTCTCGTCGGAGGGGACGACGCGGGTCGCCTGCTGCTGCTCGCGCAGGTAGGAGACGAGGTTGTTGGCGGCGCGCTCGTCGAGGTCGTACTCCTGCGCCAGCTCGGCGGGGTCGCGGCTGACCGCCTCGCGGGCAAAGGCGCCGATCGCCCGGCCCAGCTCGGCCGGGCGGCCGATCCCGTCGCCCTTCCAGAACGGGACGGCGCCGGGAGCGCCGGGGGCCGGGGTGACGATCACCCGGTCGCGGGTGATTTCCTCGATCCGCCAGGTGCTGGAGCCGAGGAGGAAGGTCTGGCCGGCGCGAGCCTCGTAGACCATCTCCTCGTCGAGCTCGCCGACCCGGCGCCCGTCGGGGAGGTGGACGCCGTAGAGGCCGCGGTCGGGGATCGTGCCGGCGTTGGTGACGACCAGCTGGCGGGCGCCTTTGCGGCCGTGGATCGTTCCTTCGGTGCGGTCCCAGACGATCCGCGGCCGCAGCTCGGCAAAGCGGTCGGAGGGGTAGCGGCCGTCGAGCATGTCGAGCACGTTCTCCAGCTGTTCGCGGGAGAGGTCGTGGAAGGACTGGGTGCCGGTGACGAGGCGCTCGACCTCGTCGACCTCCCACTCTTTGTGCGCAGCCAGCGAGACCAGGTGCTGGGCGAGGACGTCGAGTGGGTTCTGCGGGATCGTCGTCTCCTCGATCTCGGCCTCGCGCATGCGGCGGGCGACGACCGCGCACTCGAGCAGGTCGCCGCGGTATTTGGGGAAGATCCGGCCTTTGGAGACTTCGCCCATGCGGTGGCCGGCGCGGCCAATCCGCTGCAGGCCGCGGGTCACCGACTTCGGCGACTCGACCTGGATCACCAAGTCGACGGCGCCCATGTCGATCCCCAACTCCAGCGAGGAGGTGGCGACGAGGCAGGGCAGCTCCCCCGACTTCAGCATCTCCTCAACCACCGCCCGCTCCTCGTGGGAGAGCGAGCCGTGGTGCGCCCGGGCGATCTCTACGTACTCGTGGGGGGAGTCAGGGGGGCCCTCACCGGACAACAGCTTGGGAGGGTCCGGTGAGGGCCCCCCTGACTCCCCATCCGAAGCCGCTGCGTGGCCTGCTTGCTCCGTGGCGGGAAGTTCCTGTTCGCCTTCTCCGTTCGCCAGCTCGTTCAGCCTCTTTGCCAACCGCTCCGCAGCACGACGGTTATTGACGAAGATCATCGTGCTCGTGTGTTCCTGCACTAGCTCGAGAAGCTTGGGGTAGATGGCCGGCCAGATCGAGCGGACATGAGCGGAGGGCTCGACTTCCGTCGGCGGAGGCCCGTCCTCGCTCGGATAAGCCGGCGCCCCCGGATCCGCCATGTCCTCCACCGGCACCACGATCTCCAGGTCCAGCGCCTTCTTCTGCCCCGCATCAACAATCCGGCACTCCCTTTCTGGGCCAACCAGGAACTGCCCGATCCGCTCCAGCGGCCGCTGGGTGGCCGACAACCCGATCCGCTGTACCTCATGCGTTCCGTCTGAGGGGTTGGGGGGGTCCTCACCGGACCCTCCCCGCTGTTTGTCCGGTGAGGACCCCCCCAACCCCTCCCCCGACTCCCTAACCAACCACTCGAGCCTCTCCAGCGTCAGCGCAAGATGACTCCCCCGCTTCGTCTGAGCAACAGCATGGATCTCGTCGACGATCACCGCTTCGACCCCGGTGAGGATCTCCCGCACGCTCGAGCTCAGCATCAAGTAGAGCGACTCCGGCGTCGTGATCAGGATGTCCGGCGGCTCTTTGGCCATCGCCCGCCGTTCTTTCTGCGACGTGTCCCCGGTCCGCAGCCCAACCGAGATCTCCGCCCCGATCCCCCGCAAGGGTGCCCGCAGGTTGCGCTCGATGTCGTAGGAGAGCGCTTTCAGCGGCGAGACGTAGACCAGCTTCACCCCGGTCCCAAGGTCGTCCGACCGCGCCAGCTTGTCGATCCCCCAGAGGAAGCTGGCAAGCGTCTTCCCCGACCCGGTCGGGGCGCAGATCAGCGCGTGCTCGCCGCTGGAGATCGCCTCCCAGCCGCCGGCTTGCGCCGGCGTCGGCCCCTCGAAGGAGGCCTCGAACCAGCGCCGCACCGGCGCGCTGAACGGCGCCAGCGGGTCAGACCTGGCAGTGCCTTTCGCCTTGGTAGCCAACCCACCGATCTTACGCAGATCGATGGGTCGGCTCTAGCGGCTTACGGGGTGCCGCCGGCGAACCTGACGTATTCGAACCAGGACTTCTTCGGGGTGAAGCCGGCGCCGAAGAGGCCCGAACCGTTGCAGAAGTTGCAGGCGGCACCGACGTCGTCGATCGAGAACCAGTAGACGCGCTGGATCCGCCACTTGCGCTGGTTCTTCTTCAGCAGCGAGAAGGCGCCCCGCAGCTGCGCAGCTTGGCCGGCCGGCCCTTTGGCGAAAGAGTTGCCCGGGGTCTTCGGTTCCGAGCTCCAGCCGAGCTCGGTGATCCAGATCCCGGTGCCGGCATCGTGGCGCTTCTTCATCACGTCGCGGACTTCTTCGACCTGCGGGGTCAGCAACTGGTACTTGGTCGAGTACGGGTGCAGGGCGATGCCGTCGAACTTCGCCGCGATCCCTCGCACCTTGTAGAGGCCTTCGAGGAAGTCGGAGGCGAACCAGTTGTGGTTGCCGCTCTTCGTATTGCCGCCCTTCGGCCAGGCGAAGAGGCCGGCGAGGATCACCTTGGCGCCGGGGTCGGAGCCTTTGATCGCGGTCGAGGTGATCTTCACCATCTGCGCGTATTCGGCCGGGTTCGGCCGGTAGACGAAGAACTTAAAGTTCGGCTCGTTCCAGACCTGCCAGTTGCGCAGCGGCCGGAACGGCACGCCGGGGTTTTCGCTCCAGAAGGAACCGCTCGGCCCGTAGCGGGCGATCGCCGCTTTGACGAAGGCGATCCAGCCGGCCTTGGCCGAGCCTTTCACCGGCAGGTGGGCCGGCACCGAGACGCCGCCGCCGACCGGGACCAGTCGTTCCGCCCAGCCCGGGATCCCGGCGAGGAAGGGCAGGACGTCGATGCCGGTGCGGGCCGCCTCGGAGATCTGCGAGTCGGTGGCGCTCCAGTCGAAGGCGGCGCCTTCGCTCGGCTGCGCGGTCCCCCAGTTGATCGGCAGCCGGATCGTGTCGACGCCGCCGCGGTGGACCCGCTGGTACTGCTCGACGCTGAGCGGGGATTGCGGCACCGCGCCCCAGAACTTGGCCGGCAGCGCCTGCGCGGCCGAGGCCGTGCAGGCGAGCCCCGTTATCGCCAGCAACCCGACGAGGGCTGCGCGCAGGCGCACGCCGAGACCGATGTCACCGCTTGCTTTAGCCATCGTTCAGCCCGCCTTCGGAGCAGCGGAGGAGTCCGGCTGGCGACGCTGGCGCATGATCACGATCCCGGCCGAGACCGCGGCCAGCAGCGCCAGCGCGATCAGGATCGGCACCACCGGCGAAGAACCGCCGTCGTCATCAGAGGTCTGGCTGCTGACATTTTCAGCCGGCTGCACGTTCAGCTTGCCAGCCGCGTCCTTGCCGCCGTTGGCGTGTTGAGGATTGGTGGAACCGTTTCCAGCTTCAGCCCCACCGGTGCCGCTGCCCGAGCCCGTGCCAGCATCTCCACCCGATGAACCGCCAGACCCAGAGCCACCGCCAGTCCCGCCAGCCGAGCCGGCCGGTTCGTTGGAGGAGTGGGCCTTGCCGCCGTCGTCACCGCCACCGACTACCGTCGGGGCCTTGTGGCTGCCGTAGGCAGATGGTTCTTCGGTTTCGTATTCGTATCCGGACGAATCCTGCGCGTTAGCAGCGACCGGAAGACAGGCAAATGCCAGCAGAGCAAGCACTGACAGAAGCGAGAAAACGGATCGGTTCCAGGCGTGGCCCTGGTGGCGGCTCCCAAACATGGCGCGCAAGGTTAGAGGAAAGCGCGGCGGCTTTCTCCCCAATTTTGCTGATAGGGGCCCTTGCCCTGACGGGCGGTGGTTTCGAGCTTGCTGACCGTCATCTCGCCGGTCTTGCCGTATGGCTGCTGGTTGCAGGACTTTTAGTGCTCGGTGCCGCTGGCCGTGCGTCATTGGGGAAACCCTTCTACTGGGGGACGGGACTGGTCCTTGCCTTGGCGCTTTTCTCTGGAGTCTCATCTTTCTGGTCCGGATCGGTTGAGTTGAGCGTGACCGAGGCCGATCGCGTTCTCGTCTACCTCGGCGTCCTCCTTGCCGCGTTCCTGATCGCCCAAACCGACCAAAGGCGCCAACGTTTCGCTGAAGGGATCGTTTTTGCATTGATCGTGGTCGGGGTACTGGGGCTGGCCACCCGTCTCCTCCCCCACGTCTTCCCCGTCGCCGAGGGCCTGGGGAGCGGGCCGCGGCTGCGCTACCCGCTCGGCTACTGGAACGCCAACGGCGTCGCCTGCGGGGTCGCCGCGGCGCTGATCCCCTGGCTCGGCCGGCGCTCGCTGACCCCGGCGCTGCGCTGGCTCGCGGTCGCCTGCCTGCCCGCGGTGCTGCTGACCCTCTACTTCACCTACTCGCGCGGCGGCGTGCTGGCGCTGCTGGTCGCCGGCGGCTGCCTCCTCGCCCTCTCCCACGACCGCCTCTGGATGCTGGGGACGCTGGCAGCCGGCGTGCTCGGGGCGGCGCCGGCGGTCCTGGCGGTGCAGGCCCGCGACAGCCTCGCCGACAACGTCGACAACGCCGCCGCGGTCGACCAGGGCCTGGTCGTGCTGCTGATCCTGCTGGCGGGGACGGCGCTGACGCTCGGCCTCTTCGCGCTGATGCGGCGGCTGGCCAGCCGCCAGGGCGCCCTGACCGGCCGCGCGGTCGCGATCTCACGCGATCCGCGGGCCCTGCGGGCGGTCGCGATCGGCTTCGCCGTGCTCGCCGTCGCCGCCATCGCCGCCGTCGGCGGTCACGCCTGGGACCAGTTTTCGAGCAGCGACATCGAGTTCCCGAACCAGCCCCAGCAGCACTTCAGCGACCTCTCCAGCGCCGGCCGCCACGACTTCTACCGGGTCGCCGTCGACGCCTTCGAAGAAGAGCCGGTCGCCGGCAACGGCGCCGGCACCTACCAGTTCTCCTGGGTGAAGCTGCGCACGCTCGCGACCCCGGTCCACAACGCCCACTCCCTCTACCTCGAGGCCTTCGCCGAGCTGGGGCTGATCGGCGGCCTGCTGGTCCTGGGCATGGTCGGCTTCCTGCTCTGGACGGGCTTCTCCGCCTGGCGTCACTCCAGCGGCGTCGCCCGCGAGCGCAACGCGGCGCTGCTGGCGGCGGCGCTGGCGCTCGCGGTGGGGATGGCGATCGACTGGTTCTGGGAGATCGCCGCCCTCGGCGCCGTCTTCTTCCTCGCCAGCGGCGCCCTGCTCGCCGCCCGCTGCGGCCAACTCGCGAGCGACCGCGTCGCCGCCAACGGGCGCGGGAAGAACCAGGGCGGCATCGGGTTCGCGATCGCCGGCCTCGCCGTCGCCTGGATCACGGCGCTGGCGCTGATCGGGCCGCTCCTGGTCGATCGCGAGATCAATTCCAGCCAGGCCGCGGCGGCGGAAGGCAACTTCGGTGTCGCCGTCGAAAAGGCCAAGACCGCCCGCTCGATCGAGCCCTGGGCGGCGAGCCCGTACGTACAGCTGGGGCTGCTGGCCGAGGTCGAAGGCGATTACACCACTGCGACGCAGCAGATGAGCAAGGCGATCGACCGCGAAGAAGGCAACTGGCTCCTCTACTACCTGCGAGCGCGGATCGAGCACGAGGGCGGCGACGAAGCGGCGGCGCGGGCCGACCGCGCCCGCGCCCAGGAGCTGAACCCGCTGGAGCGCTGCCTTTACGAAGGGTGGGACGGATGCGGATGACGACCAAGCCCCCGCAGCCGGCTCGCGTGGAAGTCGAGAAGCCCAGGCTCGGCGACCAGCAGGGGGCGTGGGGCTCGCGCCGGCGGGGGATGATCCTGCGCCGCCTGCTGGCAGCTGGCGACTGGCTCTCGCTGGTGGCGACGCTCTGCGCCGTCACCGCCGCCACCTCGACCACCGACATCGCGACGCTCTTCTGGGCAGTCCTCTTCAGCCCGGCCTGGATCCTCGTCGTCAAGCTCCACGGCCTCTACGACAACGACCACCGCCGGATCCGCCACAGCACCCTCGACGAGCTGCCCTCGCTGGTCTCGGCCAGCACCCTGGGGACGCTGCTGCTCGACGGCCTGCTGACGCTGAGCCCGGTCGGCCCGCTCTCGCCGCAGAGCGCGATCGCCGTCGGCGTCGGCACCCTCGCCGCCAGCTTCGTCCTGCGGGGGACGATCCGCTTCCTCTGGCACCGGCTGACCCCGGTCGCGACGGGGGTGGTCGTCGGCCCCCCCGCCGTCGCCGACCTGATGGCGCGGCGGATCTCGACCCACCCCGAGGCGCGGCTGGACCTGGTCGGCTACCTCTCGGCCTCCGAGGAGCGGCCGGCGCGGGAGCTGCCGCGGCTGGGCTCGGTCGAAGACATCTCCCGGGTCGCCGCCGAACACGCGATCGAGCGCGTCGTCGTCACCGAACACGAGATGGGCGAGGCGGGGGCCGAGCGCTTGATCGAGCAGTGCAAGGCGGCGGGCCTGGCGCTCACCTTCCTGCCCCAGCACTACGGGCTGCTCGGGCCTGGGATCGAGCTGAACCGGCTGGCCGAGCTGCCGGTCCTCGACTTCCGCTTCAGCGATCCGCCGCGCTCGACGGTGGCGATGAAGCGGGTGATGGACGTGGTCGTCTCGGCGACGCTGCTGCTGCTGCTCTCGCCGCTGCTGCTCGCGGTCGCGCTCTGGATCCTGCTCGACGACGGCGGCCCCGTCTTCTTCCGCCAGCGCCGCGCCGGCAAGGACGGCGCCCCCTTCACGATGTTGAAGTTCCGGACGATGGTCACCGATGCCGAGCAGCGGCTGCCGGAGCTGGTCGACCTCGCCACCCTCGACCAGCCCGCCTTCAAGATCCCCGACGATCCGCGGGTGACCCGCGCCGGTCGCACCCTGCGCCGGACCAGCGTCGACGAGCTGCCGCAGCTGATCAACGTCCTCCGCGGCGACATGTCCCTGGTCGGGCCACGGCCGGAGGAGGAGAGCGTCGTCGCCCTCTACGACGAGCGCCAGCGCAGCCGGCTGGCGATCAAGCCCGGGATCACCGGGCCGATGCAGGTCTACGGCCGCAGCGACCTCACCTTCGAGGAGCGGTTGGCGATGGAGCGCGACTACCTCGACAACCTCTCGCTGCTGACCGACCTCGCGATCCTGCTGCGGACGCCGCGGGCAATGGTCCGCGGCGAAGGCGCCTACTAAAAACGCCGGCAAGCCGGCAAGGGGAGGAATCCGACCTATCGCACTTGCGCTCGAGATCGTCGTCGTCAGCCACGGCGCCGAAGCGCTGCTGCGGCGCTGCTTGCGCTCGCTGCAGGAGCACCCGATCGGCGCGGGGGAGATGCGGGTGACCGTGGTCGACAGCGGCAGCCCCGACGCGACGCCGGACATGGTCGAGCGCGAGTTCCCCGAGGTGCGCCTGCTGCGACGCGGCAACGTCGGCTTCTCGGCCGCCAACAACCTCGTCCTGCGCGAGAGCGAGGCCGAGGCGGTGCTGCTGCTGAACCCCGACACCGAGGTCTACGCGGGGACGCTGGACAAGGCGCTGGCGCGGCTGCGATCCGAGCCGCGGATCGGGATGGTCGGGGTGAAGCTGGTGACCGAGAGCGGCGACCTCGACCACGCCTGCAAGCGCTCCTTTCCCAGCCCGGCGAGCGCGCTCGGGCACTTCACCGGCCTCGGAGGAGGCCAGTACCGGGCGGCCCACCTCGGCGACGACGAGCCGGGCGAGGTCGACGCCGTCAACGGCGCCTTCATGCTCTGTCGCGCCGAGGCGGTCCGCGAGGTCGGCCTCCTCGACGAGGGCTACTGGCTCTACATGGAGGACCTCGACTGGTGCCACCGCTTCTGGGACGCCGGCTGGAAGGTCTTCTACGAGCCCGCCGGCACCGCCCTCCACGTCAAGGGCGCCTCCAGCGCCTCTCGCCGCGCCCCCAAACAGGAGATCGCCTTCCACCGCGGCATGGCCCGCTTCTACCGCCGCTTCGACGCGCCCAGGAACAACCCCCTGCTGAACGCCGCCGTCTACGCCGGCATCGGCGCCAAGCTCGGCGTCAGCTTGGGAATCACCTTTCTGCGCCGGGCGACATAGCCGTCCTGGTCGATCGGCAGCTCCGGCGAGCCGAGGTCGAAGCGGCGCACGTCGGCGAAGCCGGCGAGGAGGCTGCCGGTGACGTAGGAGTGCGGGTGGTAGACGGTGCAGAGGTTGCTGCCGGCGCGGCGCGGGCGTTGCACGACCATCTCGCCGCCGTCGAAGCGCTGCCGCTCGCGGGCGTCGAGCCGGTGGCGGAGCTTCTCGCCGAGGACGCTGAGGACCAGCAGCCCGCACGGCCGCAGCAGGCGCTCGAACTCGGCGAGCCAGGCCCGCTGCCGCGGCTCGTCGAGATGGCTGAAGACCGAGAGGGCGTAGATCAGGTCGAAGCTGCCGCTGACGTAGGGGGTCGGCGGCTCGAGCTCGTTGCGCAGCGCCCGCACGTGCGGCAGGTTCGCCATGCACCAGGCGACCAGGACCGGGTTGTAGTCGCAGCCGTGGACGTCCGGGCCCTCCACCCCGGCCCAGTGGCGGGCGACGCGGCCGCAGCCGCAGCCGAAGTCGAGGACCGCCCGCATCTCGGCGACGGGAGTGCCGGACTCGGCGACGGCACCCTGGATCGACTCGCACAACTGCCTCCCGACCCCGAGGAAGAGCCCGGCGTCGCCGCTGCGCCCGTCGACCAGCAACCGCAGTCGCGGCGGCGGCAGCGGCAGCCCATCGGCCACCTCCAGCTCTGGTTCCCGGGCGCGAAAGGCCAACCACCCCTCCCGCACCCGCTCGACCGGCCCGAGCAACCTCGTCCGGTCGAGTCCATCGGCAATCCGGCTCCGCATCTGCTGGCGCATCCCGCCAGCTTCAACATCAACTCGACGAGAAAGTCGCGGGTACCCGATGAAGGCCAGCCCACGAGGTCGGAATCGAGAACTACCGCCACTCTTGGCGCAGCTCCTCCACTTGCAGACGCAGTGAGGATCGTGGTGAGGTCGCCGAACGGGCGTCGCTCATCGAGACGATGAACACACGATCGGTGTTCTCGTCAAGGCTGTAAAGCAGAAGCATCCACGACCACGGTCCCAGCACGAATCGCGCCGGCGCCCACCTTCCTCCTAGCTGCGGACCCGAGAGCGGGAAGGTTCGAGAACCCGCAGGGAGCGGACTACTCGAGTCCAGGTGTCGGCAGGAAGGCTGAGTCTCGAGATGGCCTCATCCACGTCCCGCTTCGCTTGCGGGCTGACGATTACCTGCGCCACTCAGGCCAGCTCGTCGAGCGACGTGCCTTCCCCGCGCGTCGCCTGGGCCAGTCCCTCCTGGGTGCGCTCCCAAGCGCCGGGAATTCCGTCGAGAATTTCCGTTATCCGGTCGACATCCGGATCTGCATCGTCCAGAGCAGTGGCGAGGAGCGACCGGGCGAGCGTTCCCTCCTGAATATGAGTCCGCTCGGCAAGCCTGGCGAGTTTACGAGCGTGAGCTTCGTCCAAGGTGACATTGATGCGCTTCGGATTGGCAGCCACGGACTGAGGATTGCACAGATCTACACGGTCTGTGTCACCTAGAAGGGAAGGGAGTCGCCGATCTCGCCCAGCGTTGGGGCGTTTTTGTCGCGCTCGCTTAGCAGCGGGTCCTCGACCTCCCAGTCGACGCCGACGTCGGGGTCGTTCCAGGCGATGCCGGACTCGGTGGCGGGGTCGTAGAGGCTGGAGACCTGGTAGGCGACGTCGGCTTCGGCGGAGAGGACGGCGAAGCCGTGGCCGAAGCCGACGGGGACGAAGAGCTGGCGATGCTTGACGTCGTCGAGGTGGTGCGCCTCCCACTGGCCGTAGGTGGGCGAGTTGCGGCGGAGGTCGACGGCGACGTCGAGGATCTCGCCGCGGGCGCAGCGGACCAGCTTCGCCTGGCCGGGCTCGGTCTGGAAGTGAATCCCGCGGAGGGTCCCCCGGCGCGAGCGCGAGTGGTTGTGCTGGACGAACTCGACATCGACGCCGAGCTCGCGCCAGGCGTCGCGGCTGAACGACTCGACCATGAATCCACGCTCGTCGCCGTGAACGACCGGCTCGATCAGGACCACCCCGTCGAGCTTGGTCGGCAGTCGCTCGGCCACTAGCCGAGCGCCTTCCCGTAATGCTTTTCGTAGTACTCGCGGTACTCGCCGGAGCGGATCGGGCCCCACCACTCCTCGTTCTCCCGGTACCACTCGACGGTGCGCTCGAGTCCCTCGGCGAAGTGGACCTGCGCCTCCCAGCCGAGCTCCTCCTTCAGCTTCGCCGAGGAGAGCGAGTAGCGGCGGTCGTGGCCGGGGCGGTCGGTGACGTACTCGATCAGCGACTCGTCGGCACCGACCAGCTCGATCACCCGCTTGACGACGTCGATGTTCTCGCACTCGTCGGGGCCGCCGACGTTGTAGGCCTCGCCGGCCTTGCCTTTGGCCAGCACGGTGTGGATGCCGCGGCAGAAATCCTCGACGTAGAGCCAGTTGCGGACCTGGCGGCCGTCGCCGTAAACCGGCAGCGAGTCGCCGTGGATCGCGTTCAACACGATCAGCGGGATCAGCTTCTCCGGGTACTGGCGCGGGCCGTAGTTGTTGGAGCCGCGGACGATCGAGGCGTCGATGCCGTAGGTGTGGAAGTGGGCGGAGACCAGCAGGTCGCCGGCCGCCTTGGTCGCCGAGTAGGGCGAGGAGGGGTCGAGCGGCGAGGTCTCGGTGAAGGAGCCGGACTCGATCGAGCCGTAGACCTCGTCGGTCGAGACCTGCAGGTAGCGGGGGACGCCGAGCTCACGCGCCGCGTCGAGCAGCGTTCCGGTGCCGACCACGTGGGTGCGGGCAAAGGCTTCCTGGTCGTCGATCGAACGGTCGACGTGGGACTCGGCGGCGAAGTTGACGACGGCGTCGGCGCCCTGCATCGCTTCGCGCACCACGGCCGGGTCCTCGATTGCCCCCTCGATCAACTGCGTCCCCTCGGGCAGGTTCTCGCGCCGGCCCGCGTAGGTGAGCTTGTCGAGGACGACGACGTCGTGCTCGTCCCCCACCAGCCGTACGTAGGTGGAGCCGATGAAACCCGCCGCTCCGGTGACCAAAAGCCTCATTTAAGAAAACACACCTTTCACGCTCCGCGTTCAGAGCTCCGCTTGTCGTTGGGCGAGATAGCCTGCCAGCCCGTCCTGCCAGCTGGGCAGCCGGATCGCGTGCTCGCGCTGGCTGACCAGGGCCGAGAAGGCCGGTCGCGGCGCCGCGGCGCCGAATTCCTCGCTGGTGATCGAGAGCACCCTGCACTCGACGTGCGCCTGCTCGAAGATCTCGCGGGCGAATTCGTACCAGGAGCACTGCCCCGAGGCCGCCATGTGGTGGATCCCGTACTCGATCCCCTCGATCAGGCGGACGATCCCGTAGGCGAGGTGCCAGGTGTAGGTGGGAGAGCCGACCTGGTCGCGGACGACGGTTACCTCGCTGCGGTCCTCGGAAAGCTGGAGCATCGTGCCGACGAAGTTGCGGCCGCCGACGCCGAAGAGGCCGGCGGAGCGGACGATGAAGTGGCGCTTGTTGGCCGCGGCGATCGCCTCCTCCCCGGCAAGCTTGGTGCGCCCGTAGGCCGACAGCGGCGCCGGCTGGTCGCTCTCTACATAAGGCGCGCCCTTGGCGCCGTCGAAGACGTAGTCGGTGGAGACGTGGACGATCCGCGCTTCCACCTTCGCCGCCGCGGCGGCGACGTTGCCGGCGCCTTTGCCGTTGACGGCGAAGGCGGCCTCCTCGGCGGTCTCGGCGCCGTCGACGTCGGTCCAGGCGGCGCAGTTGATGACGATGTCCGGGCGCTCCAGCTCCAGCCGGCGATCGAGCTGGACGGGGTCGGTGACGTCGAGCTCGGCGCGGCCGTAGCCGACGACCTCGTGGCCGGCGTTGCCGGCGGCGAGCATCACGTCGCGACCGAGCATTCCGGCAGCTCCGGTGACGAGCAGCTTCATCCCAGGTCTGGTTTGGGGTCGAGGTACCGCACGCGACGGAACAGGGTATGCGACCGCACGCGGACGGTAGGTTTGCGCCCGTGAAAGGCGAGGCGTGGCGGGAAAGCGCCAGGGCGGCGTGGCTGCCGTTCTGGTCGAGCCGACTGGTGGTGTTCGGGGTCGCGATCTGGGTCGCCTACGTCGGCATGCCGATGGGCGTGCAGCCCGACGCCGTCGTCCTCTCCCACCCCTTCGGCGGCTGGCCGGCCGGGGAATTCCTCGACCTGATCTTCTCGCCGCTGGCGAAGTGGGACGCCCAGCACTACCTCGCGATCGCCTACGACGGCTACGCCGAAGGCCACGCGGGACTGCCCCCGATCGAGCGGCGGCCGGCGTTCTTCCCCCTCTATCCGGGGATCGTCCACGTCCTCAGCGGCTTCGGGTACAGCCCGGCCCTGGTCCTGCTCTACGCCTACGCGGTCTCGCTGGCGAGCTTCTTCGGCGCCCTGGCGATGATCCACCGCCTCGCGGTGTTGGAAATCGGGGAGCGTTACGCGGGCCCAGCGCTGACCCTGCTGGCCTTCTTCCCGGCCTCCTTCTTCTTCGGCATCCCCTATACCGAGTCGCTCTTCCTCCTGCTCGCCGCCGCCGCCTTCCTCGCCGCCCGCACCGGGCACTGGGCGCTCGCGGGGGTGGCGATGGCGCTCGCTTCGGCGACCCGTGCGCCCGGCATCCTCCTCGTCGTCCCGGTGGCGCTGTTCTACCTCTACGGCCCCCGCGCCGACGGCGAGCCGCGCGCGAAGCGCGGGCTGCGGCCCCGCTACCCGCTCCGGCTCGACGCCGCCTTGATGCTGCTGGCCCCGCTCGGGCTGGTCGCCTTCAGCCTCTACCTCCACTACGCGCTCGGCGACGCCTTCGCCTGGCAGCAGGCGCAGGAAACCTTCGGGCGCCTCGGCGTCGACCCCTTCACCGGCACCTGGGACTCGATCCGCGAGTTCGGTGTCGCCGTCGGCCAAGCCGTCAGCGGCGGCTACCGCGAACCGGTGGTCGACCACTGGAACATCCTCCAGTTCGTCTTCTTCGTCTTCGCCCTTGTCGGGGGGATCGCCCTGCTGCGCAAGCTGCCGGTTGCCTATGGGGCCTGGGTCCTCGTCTCGCTGGTGCCGATGCTGATCTCGCAGGCGCCGGTCAGCCCGCTCTGGTCCGCCCCCCGCTTCGTCGCCGTCCTCTTCCCGCTCTTCTTCTGGCTCGCGGTCGTCTGCGAGCGCCGCCGCGCGACGCAGACCGTCGTCGCGCTCTTCGCCGCCGCGATGGCGCTCTTCGTCGCCCAGTTCACCCTCTGGTTCTTCGTCGCCTGAGCCCTGCGCGGCGCGGCGCTGTTAGACGAGTTTGATCTCGGAGCGGTCGCCGACGAGGAGGCGCAGCGTCTTCGGCATCCCCTCGCTGCGGGTCAACTTCACTTCCTTGCCCAGCAGGCTCGCCTCCATCCGGGTGCCGAGGTCCTCGACCACGGAGCCGGAGAGGACGATCGAGTTCTCGACTTCGGAGCGGCGGACGTGGACGTCGTCGCCGATCGAGGTGTAGGGGCCGACGAAGGCGTCCTCGACGACCGCGCCGGCGCCGATCACGGCGGGGCCGCGGACGACCGAGCGCTCGAGCCGGGCGCCGGGGCCAAGGACGACCCGGCCCTCGACCTTGGAGGTCTCGTCGACCTCCCCCTCGATCTCGGTCACCAGCTCCTCGAGCACGAGCCGGTTGGCCTCGAGCATGTCGGCAAGCTGGCCCGTGTCCTTCCACCAGCCGCGGACGACCTCGGAGCGGACCGCGCGGCCGTCGTCGATCAGCTTCTGGATCGCCTCGGTGATCTCCAGCTCGCCGCGCCAGGAGGGCTGCAGCGAGCGGGCGGCGTCGAAGATCAGGCTGCTGAAGAGGTAGACCCCGACCAGGGCGAGGTTCGAGGGCGGGTCTTTCGGCTTCTCGATCAGACGGACGATGTGGTCCTGGTCGTCGAGCTCGGCGACGCCGTAGGACTGCGGGTCGTCGACCGGGGTGAGGAGGATCAGTGCGTCGGGGCCGTGCTCCTCGAAGGTGGTGACGAGGCCGCGGAGGCCGTCGCGGAGGAGGTTGTCGCCCAGGTACATGACGAAGGGCGAGCCGCCGATGAACTCCTCCGCGGTGAGAACCGCGTGGGCGAGGCCGGCGGGCTCGTCCTGGACGATGTAGGTGATCTCGGCCCCGAACTGGGAACCGTCGCCGGCCGCCTCGCGGATCTCTTCGCCGGTCTCCGGGGCGATGATGATCCCGATCTCCTTCACGCCGGCGTCGACCAACGCCTCGATCCCGTAGAAGAGCACCGGCTTGTTGGCGACCGGCACCAGCTGCTTGGCCGAGGTGTGGGTGATCGGGCGCAGACGCGTTCCGGCGCCGCCGGAGAGGATCAGTCCCTTCAGGGCCTCCATCGGGCTGCACCCTACCTCGCCCGGGGATCGCAGCCGTACCTCGCCTAGGATTGGGAATTCATGGTCGCCGCCACCGATCAGCCGCAGGACGAGCTGACGGCGCTTCGCGCGCAGCGCGAGGCGCTGCACCGCGAGCTCGTCCGCAAGACCTACCGCATCGGCGAGCTCGAGCAGGAGATCGCTGAGGTCGCCCGCACCTACGAGGAGAGCCTCAGCTGGAGGCTGACCCGGCCCGTGCGCAGCATCAAGCCGACCCTGAAGAAACTCCTCGGCCGCTGATGCGACGCGACCTGCGCGTGCTGAAAAGCATCCTCCCGCCCTGGGCGATCGCCTTCCTGCGCCGCCTCCGCGACATGCTTCGACGCGGCCGGCAGCTGCGGCTGCAGACGCCGCGGGCGCGCCGCGAAGCCGCCCTGCAGGAACTGGAAGCGCTGCCGCAGCGGCCGCTGATCTCGCTGGTAATGCCGACTTACAAGACCGAGCCCAAGTACCTGCGCGAGGCGGTCGACTCGGTCCGCGCTCAGCACTACCCCGAGTGGGAGCTGATCGTCGTCGATGACGGCTCCGAAGCCCCGGCGCTGGAACAGACGATGAGCTCTTACGCCGCCGACCCGCGGATCCGTTTCCTGCCGCTGCGCGAGAACGCCGGCATCTCCGCCGCCACCAACGCCGGCCTGGAGCAGGTGCAGGGCGAGTTCGTCGGCTTCCTCGACCACGACGATACGCTGACCCCGGACGCGCTGCTGCGGGTCGCGCAAGCGCTGGCCGAGGGCCCCGAGCTCGACGCCGTCTACTCGGACTCCGACAAGCTGACGATCGGCGGCGTCCGCGCCGACCCGTTCCTGAAGCCGGACTGGTCGCCGGTCTACGCGCTGGGGGCGATGTACATCGGCCACCTGCTGGTCGTCCGCACCGCGGTGGCGAAAGCCGCCGGCGGGTTCGACTCCGCCTTCGACAAGATCCAGGACTTCGAGTTCATGCTGCGGGTCTCCGAGCGGACCGACCGCATCCACCACATCCCGCAGATCCTCTACCACTGGCGGGCGATCCCGGGCAGCATCGCCGCCGGCACCGAGCAGAAGAGCGGGGTCGAGGAGCTGCAGGCGCGGGCGGTCTCCCAGCACCTGGAGCGGCTGGGGCTGCCGGCGCGGGCCGAGCCGCACCCGGCGATCCCGCACCGGGCGGTGCTGAGGCCGGCGAATGGCGCCGCCCCGCAGCCGCAGGTGAGCATCGTCATCCGTGGCCGCGAGGGCAGCCCGGAGCTGGAGCGGCTGTTGCGCTCGCTCGAGCGGACCGTTTACCCCGAGCTCGAGGTGATCGTGGTCGAGAACGGCAGCCGGGCCGCCGCTCACAACAAAGGCGCCGGCGAAGCTTCGGGCGAGTACCTACTCTTCCTCGCCCCCGACACCGAGGTCGTCGACCCGGCCTGGCTCTCGCAACTGGTCCTCCACGCCTCCCTGCCGGACGTCGCCGCGGTGGGGCCGAAGCTGGTCCGCCCGGACGGCAAGGTCGAGCAGGCGGGGGTGGCGATCGGGCTGCGCGACCCGGCAGCACCGATGCTGGCCGGGGTCGACGCCGAAGGCGACGGCTACTACGGCGCCCTGCCCTGCTCGCGCGAGGTCTCCGGCCTCAGCGCCGAGTGCATGCTGGTGCGGCGGGAAGACTTCGAGCGCGAAGGCGGGTTCCTGGAGCTGTATGCCTGCGAGTACGAGGATCTCGACCTCTGCCAGCGGCTTGCCCGGAACAACCGCAAGTGCGTCTACGCCGCGACCGCGGTCGTGGTCACCCACCGCAGCGACATCGCCAGGCGGGCCGGCAGCGACATCGTCGACCGCGCCCTCTTCGTCGACACCTGGTACGACCGGCTCGCGGCCGGCGACCCCTACTTCAACCGCGGCTTCACCCGCCAGCGGGCCGACTACGTCCCCTCCGGCTGGCTGGAGCCGGTCCACCGGGCGGTGGGGGCGATGAGGTCGCGATGAACCGGGTCGTCTTCGTCATGTACGGGCCGCTCGACGTCAACAGCGCGATCCAGGCCTTCCACTTCGGCGAGGAGCTGACCGAGCAGGGGTGGGAGGTGACGCTGGCGGGGGTCGGCGACCCGAGCCGGATCGAGGCGGTCGGACATCCCAACTTCGAGTGCATCTCCCACGAGACGCTGGAAGAGAGGATTCGCGCCGGCTCGATCCCGCGCGAGGGGACGATCGTCTGCGGCTGGACGCCGCGGGAGCGGGTCAACCGCCTGACCACGCGCCTGGCCTCGGAGCTGCGGGTCCCCTACGTGGTCCACCTCGAGGACAACGAGAACTACCTCCTGGAAACGATCACCGGGATGACCCTGCCGCAGCTGCAACGGCTGCCGCTGCGGGCACAGGACCGGATGAGCACCCTGGACACGATCCACCCCACCCATTACGAGGAGTTCCTCCGCGGCGCCGCCGGGGTCACCGTGATCACCGAGGAGCTGAACGACTTCAACTTCGGCGAACGCCCCCACCACGTGGCGCGGCCGGGGATCGACAGCGAGCGCTTCAGCCCGGAGCGGCCGACGCGGAAGACCCGCGAGCAACTCGGCCTGCGGCCGGAGGAGTTCGTCCTCGTCTACCACGGCACCATCCACTACGCGAACCAGCACGAGATGATGAGCCTCTACGTCGCCGTGCAGCTGCTGCGGCGCCGCGGACACCCGGTGCGGCTGGTCCGCCTCGGCCACAGCGAGTTCGGCGGCGTCGACCCGCGCGCCTTCCGCGCCGTCAGCGACGGGGTCCTGGAGCTGGGCCGGATCGACTGGCGCGAGGTTCCCGACTACCTGGCCCTGGCCGACGCCTTCGTGCAGCCGGGCGCCTGCGACGACTTCAACCGCTACCGGCTGCCATCGAAGCTGCCGGAGTTCCTGGCGATGGGACGCCCGACTATCGTGCCCCACTGCAATATCGGTCACGACCTCACCCACGGGGAGAACGCACTCTTGCTCGAGCAGGGAAACGCAATCGAGATCATGGCGCGGGTCGAAGACCTGATCGCCGACCGCGAGCTCGCCGGCAAGCTCGGTGAAGGAGCGCGCAAGTTCGCGCTCGAGGAGCTGAGCTGGCGCGACAACGCCACTGCCCTCGGCGAGTTCTACCGCGAGCTGATCAGTGCTCCCGCGGAGCAGGCGGCATGAGCCGGCTGAAAGAACAGGCAGCGCGGGCGCGGGCGATGGCGGCGGGCTCGCCGGCCGTGCGCAAGGCGGCAAGCAAAGTCCTGGGCCGGGTCCCGCCGCCGGGCGGTGAGAACGCCTCGGCCTGGACGATCAAAGACACGCCGCTCAAAACCCTGATCGACCGCTACGGGGGCAACTTCCCGCTGCCCGCCGCCTCCTACGGCACCGTCGAAGACTTCGCCGACAGCGTCGACACGATGCCGAACCTGGCCGGCGCCAACTTCGACATGAAGGACTTGCAGCGCTGCTGGATGCTGAAGGCAATCCTCGGCAACGTCCCGGTGGGCTCAAGGCTGCTGGAGATCGGCGCCGGCGAACCGCTGGTGGCCGGCGCGCTCTCGCGGATCGGCTACGACGTCACCGTCGTCGACGCCTACGACGGCAGCGGCAACGGGCCGAGAGAATTCGAGACCTTCCGCACCGCCTACAAAGACCTCACCTTCGTCCGCGAACACTTCCCGCCGCAGACGCCGGTCGGCGACGATTTCGCCGCGATCTACTCGATCTCGGTCCTCGAGCACGTCCCCCTCGAGGCGATCGACTCGGTGATGAGCCGCTCCCGCGAGCTGCTCGCCAAGCAGGGGGGCGTCAGCATCCACGCCGTCGACCACGTCCTCGCCGGCTGGGGCGCCGAGGAACACCTGGAGAAACTGCGCCGCATCGCCACCGGCATGGGCATCGCCGACGCCTACCTCGACGCCGCCCTCGCCCAGCTCGAGGACGACCCCGAGACCTATTTCGTCTCCGCCGAGTCCCACAACCGCTGGCGCGGCGCCCTTCCCTACGACCAGTACCCGATGCGCCGCATCGTCTCGGTTAACTTGTTCTCGGGCGCCTGAGGCAGAGCTTCCGACTCCCGTTTTCTGGATGCTCCGTCTGATCCGCAACGCCCAGCAATTTCTCGCCGCCCTCGTCGTTCCGAGGACTGGCAGCTCCTCGTCGCTCCGTGGCCGGTTCGCCAAGAGCGGGATGGGGTCACGCCTGCTGCAGGACCGGCGCAGCGAACCGCGGTAGATCTAAAGTCGACGGTTCGCGAAACCGCAAAAACCTGTCATATACGCGGTTTTTTGCGGTCTCGCGGGAGGGACGCTCGAGCGAAGGTCACCTGTTCTTCCACTCGGCTTGCAGAGGGCGGGGATGCCCCTCCGGAGGAATGTTCGGCAATATGCAATCTGACTCTTTGCGCGGCAGAGCCGCGCAGCATGTTCTCCCCGAGCGCTAGCGAGGGGAGGTCATTTCCGGAGGAGGGGCATCCCCGCCCTCTTCCCTCAGCCCCTACAACCGCTCGGCGATCTTGGGGGCTTCGCGCTTGAAGACCCAGACGCCGAGGATGCAGGTGAGGACGTAGATCGCGGCGGCGGGGAGCATGTTGAGCCAGCCGCCGGCCACGGAGACGGCACCGGGGGCGGTGGGGTCGATGATCCAGGCGCGGGCCTGCTCGAAGATCAGCGTCAGCGGGTTCCCCAGGAGGACGTCTTTGAGGAAACTGGGTTCGAGGAAGTCGATCGGATAGATGATCGGCGTCCCGTACATGAGGACGGTCGCTGCGACCGTCCAGATGATCGCGATATCCCGGAAACGGACGTTCAGGGCCGAGAGCAGCAGCGAGACGGCGCAGGTGAGGACGAAGACGAGGAGCAGGATCACCGGCAGCAGAAGCCAGGTCCAGGTGGGGTCGACGCCGTAGGCGAGGATGAAGACGAAGACCGCGATCAGGTTCAGTCCCAGCGTGAAGAGGGCAACCATCACCGAAGAGAGGGGAATGACCAGCCGCGGAAACTGCGTCTTGCGGACGATCCCCTCCTGCGCCAGGACCGAGTTCACCGCCGCGCCGGTCCCTTCCTGGAAGAGGCCGAAGACGACGAGGTTGAAGAGCAGTAGAACGGGATAGTTCGGAACATCGAACCGGAAGATCCGGGTGAAGACGACGAGGAGGACGGCGAACAGCATCAGCGGCCGCACTAGCGACCAGATGTAGCCGAAGGCGGTGCCGTGGAAGCTTTTCTTGAATTCGGTCGCCGAGATCAGCCAGAGCAATTCGAAGAAGCGGCGGCTGCCGCCGCCGGTGGCCGAGGGGCCGCGGACCTCGCGCAGCTCCAGTGGCTGCGCCGGCGCCTGAGCCTCAGCGCTCACCGGCCTCGCCCTCCTTCAGCTCGAACTCGACCTCGGTCTCGAAGAACGCCACGCCGGCCTCGCCTTTGCCGAAGACGACGAAGTCGAGGACGTGGGGGGAGTAGAGGACGATGTCGGAGATGTTGCGGTTGCGGTGGATCCAGCAGCGGACGACGTAGCGGCCGGGGGCGAGGCGGTTTTCGATCTTGCTGCGGATCTGGATCCGCTGGCCGGCGCTGACGCGGTCGGGCAGCTCCTCCAGGGGGACGCCGAAGCCGATCACCTCGACCCCGTCGGGGTTGGCGAAGGTGAAGCCGAAGGTCGGGCCCTCGACGTCCCGCTTCGCCTCCAGCTCGGCGCAGAAGTGCAGGTCCCGCCCCTTCTCGACGTTGGTGACCCGCTCCCCGTTCTCGTCCTCAAGCCAGGCGTCCTCGACGACGACGTCGGCGACCTCGCCGAGCGAGTCGTCGCCGCTGCTCGGGGCCGATTCGAAGTTCAGCCGCAGGTACTTGCGGGCGACCTCGCCAGGGTCGCCCATCGCCCGCACCTCGCCGTCGTGCAGGAGCATCGCCCGGTGGCAGTAGTGCTCGACCGCGCCCATGTCGTGGGTGACGAGGATGACCGTGCGCTCTGAATCGCGCATCTCGTGGAAGACGTCGGCGCATTTCTGCTGGAAGGCGGCGTCGCCGACCGCGAGCACCTCGTCAATCAGGAGGATCTCCGCGTCGGACTGGATCATCACCGAGAAGGCGAGCCGGACCAGCATCCCCGAGGAGTAGTTCTTCAGTTTCATGTCGACGAACTCCTCGAGCTCGGCGAACTCGAGCACGGCGCCGAGGCGGCTGCGCGCCTGGCGCCGCTCCAGCCCCATCATCACCCCGTTCAGCTCGACGTTCTCGCGCGCCGTCAGCTCCGGGTTGAAGCCGACCCCGAGCTCGATGAAGGGGGCCAGCCGCCCGGCCATCCGCACCCGGCCGCTGTCGGCGGCGTAGATGCTGGCGAGGACTTTCAGCAGGGTGCTCTTGCCGGAGCCGTTGCGGCCGACGATGCCGAAGAACTCGCCGCGGCGGATCTCGAAGGAGACGTCGCGCAGGGCGTGCAGCTCGCGGTAGTCGGGCCGCGAGAAGGTCGTGATCTGCTCTTTCAGCGAGCTGATCTTGTTGACCGGGAGCCGGAAGGACTTCGTCACCCCGCGCGCCTCGATCACGACGGGCTCGGCGTCGAAGTCGCGCCCACGCGGGGTCGCCGGGCCGTCTTGGGTGGTCTCGACCGCCATCTGCCGACTAGATAATCGAGCATCGACCGGCCGGGCCGCCGGCTGCGGCGCCTCAGCGGTCGAGGAGGCGGGCGCGGGCGCGCCGCAGGAGGCCGAGATAGCCGCCGCGCAGGCGCTCGATCTCCTCCCGCAGCTGCGGGTTCTCCCGCCGCAGGTGCTCGAGCTCGGGTCGCAGCTCGGCCAGCTCCGCCTGGGCGCTGTCGCGTTCGCTGACCAGCTTCGCCACCGCCCGCCCTGCCGGCGTCGCCTGGGTGGGACGGCGACCGGCCTCAGCCTCGACCAGCTCGCGTCCGAGTCGTTCGTTGACGCGGCGCAGCTCGTCAACGCGACGCTCGAGCTCGGCCAGGCGCTCGTCGCGGTCGCTCACGAACCCGCCCCCGCGAGCATCCGTCGCTGCCGGCGCGAGAGCGCTTCGTCCCAGGAGAGGGCGTGCAGGTCGCCGACTCCGACGCTCGAGAGCGAGCCGGGACGAACGCGGTAGTTGGCCTCCAGGGCCGGGATCACGACACCGAAACGACCGTCCTCGCGCAGACGGCGGTAGAACTCCCAATCCGCCATCAGCACCCCCTCCTCCTCGTAGGCGTAGCCCTCGTGGGTGAACAAGCGGCGAGGCATGAGGGCGATCGAGTCGCCGTCGGAGTTGATCGCATCGTCGCTGCGCACGGCATTGCCGAGCGGCGCGTAGCCCCCCGTCCCCGCCTCCGCGAGCGCCTTCGGCTCGCCGAAGAAGCGCAGCCAGGAGGTGACGTAGGCGATCTTCGGATCGACCTCGATCATCGCCACCGCGCGGGCGACGAAGCCGGGCTCGAGGGTGTTGTCGGCGTCGAGGAAGACGACGTACTCGCCGTCGGCAAGGAGGGCCCCGAGGTTGCGGGCGGTGCTCTCGCCGCCATTCGGCTTGTAGGCGACGCGAACCCGGTCGAGCTCCGCCAGCTCGGCGAGGACCCCGTCCTCGGCGCGGAAGGAGCCGTCGTCGACGACGATCACCTCGAGGTTGCGGTGGGTCTGCGCGCGCAGCGAGTCGACCGCCTCCCGCACCTCCTCGTGCTCCCCGTAGTAGGTGACAACGCCGGTCACCAGCGGCTCGCTCGAAGCACCGAGGCCGCGAAATCCATCCTTGGAGGATGGTTTTTGCGGTCTCGCGGGAGAAAGGTCGGCGAAGAGGTCGCGGTAGGAGGCGAGCACCTCGTCCTCGCCGGTCAGCTCGAGGAAACGAGCGCGGGGGGCGCCGGAGGCGTGAACGCGCTCGACCTCGCCGCGATCGGCGAGCAGGCGCTCGAGGGCGCGGCGGATCGGCTCGCGGCCGCTGCCCTCGGTGTGCCAGCCGCTGACCCCATCCACGACGATCTCCCGCAGGCCGCCGACCGGACTGGCGAGAACCGGCAACCCCGCCCGCATCGCCTCCAGCGCCGCGTCGCTCCAGCACTCGAAGAAGGAGGGGACGGCGAGCAGGTCGTGCTCGCCGTAGCGCCGCTGCAGCTCCTCGTAAGGGAACGGGTCGAGGATCTCGACCCGCTCGTCGCCGGCCGCCAGAACCTCGAGGGTCGCCCGCACCGACTGCGCCATCGGCGCGGTGGTCGTATCGCCACCGATCAGGGTCAGCCGCCAGTCGGCGCTGGCGAGGGAGAGGCAGGCTTCGAGCAGAGTCAGCACCCCTTTCACTCGCTCCAGCCGCCCGACGCAGAGGATCCGCAGCGGCCCGCCGCTCGCCCGCTGACGCGGCTCCGGCTCGGGGCCGGGCTCGAACGGGACGCGGATCCGCGTCGCCGCGCCCAGGTCGACGCCGCCCAGGGCCTCACGGTAGGAAGCGAGTGCCTCCTCGCTCGGGTGGACCACCCGGTCGGCAAGCCGCAGCGCCTCACGCTCGAGGTCGAAGACCATCCGCTCGGCTGGCCGCGGCCAGCTGCCGTCGTGGAGCGCGATTGGCTCCGCCGCTCCCCGCAGCCGCAGCGCCATCGCCGTCCCCCGCAGGGACCGGTGACCGGCCGCGCGCGCCTGCAGCGGCACCAGCGCCGCTCCGCGGTAGTCGGCGAACTCGGCGTAGTCGGGCGGCTCCTTGCCGTAGGCCTCCTCGATCGCCGCCAGCAGCGCTGCCGAGCGCTTGTGGTCTTCGCAGCTGAAGGCGATCGGCGGGACCCCCGACGGCTCCTCGTCTAGATAAGGATCGATCACGGTCACCTCGTGCTCGCGCCCGAGCACGGCAGCGAGACGGTCGACGGCAAGGTCTTTGCCGCTGCCGGCTCGGTGCCCCGAGGAGACGAGAAGGACGCGCATGCAGGAGCGAAGATAACTTTCCCGGGTGGCGATCGGCACCAACGGCCCTCGCCCCACCCCCGCAGGGGCAGCGCGCGGGGCGGGGCCGAGCACTCCCGTCCTCCTGCTGCTGACCTGGCTCTTCGGAGCCTCGGCCTGCCTGCTGCTCTACCTCGGCTCGAAGCTGACCTTCCTGCTCGACGACTGGGAGTTCCTCCTCTACCGCCATGGGGTCAACGCGGACTCGGTCCTCGACCCCCACGGCGAGCACATCGTCGCCTTGCCGGTGCTGATCTACAAGGCCCTGCTGGCGACGGTTGGGATGGGCTCGGCCCTTCCCTACCGGGCCGTCTCGGTCGGACTCTTCCTGCTCAGCGCCGCCCTCCTCTTCGTCTACCTGCGGCGCCGGGTCGGCGATTGGCCGGCGCTGGCGGCGACCGCGGTCGTCCTCTTCCTCGGCGCCGCCTGGGAAGACCTGCTCTGGCCCTTCCAGATGACCTATTTCGGCTCGGTCGCCGCCGGGCTCGGCGCCCTGCTGGCGCTGGAACGGGAGGACCGCCGCGGTGAGGCGGTCGCCTGCGCGCTGCTGGTCGTCTCGATCCTCTTCTCCAGCCTCGGCCTCTCCTTCGCGATCGGCGCCGCCGTCCACGTGCTGTTGCTGGGCGAACGGCGGCGGCGTCTATACCTCTTCCTCGTCCCACTCGCCGTCTACGCCCTCTGGTGGCTGGGCTGGGGACACACCGCCGAATCGAGCCTCAGCTTCCACAACGTCGCCAGGACCCCGCTCTACGTCCTCAACGGTCTCGCCAACTCGGTCGGCTCCGCCACCGGCCTGGTCAACGACAGCGTCACCGTCCACGACCGCCTGATCTGGTCGCGGCCGCTGGCGCTCGTGCTGGTCGTCCTCGCCGCCTGGCGGCTCTACCGGCTGCCGCGAGTCCCGCACTGGTTCTGGGTGGTGCTGGCGACCGGCGGCTCCTTCTGGATCCTCGCCGGCTTCAACCAGATACCCGGGCGCGAAGCCGACGCCAGCCGCTACCAGTACCTCGGCGTCGTCTTCGGATTCATGCTCGCTGCCGAGGTGCTGCGGCCGGAGCTGGAACGGGGGCTGCGGATCGGCAGGGCGGCGCTGACGGCGATCGCCGTCATTACCGTCTTCTCCGTCGCCAGCAACCTCGATCAGCTCCACGACGCCTACGAGGGGACCTACCGCCCAATCAGCCAGCTGGAGAAAGCGGGCCTCGGGGCGCTCGACATCACCGAAGCGACGGTGGAACCGGGCTTCGTCCTCAGCGAAGACATGGTCGACACGGGCTTCGTCAACGTCGACGCCGGCTCCTACTTCGCCGCTCGCGACGCCCACGGATCCCCCGCCTACTCGGAAGCGGAAATCGCCGACAGCCCGCAGTTCGTCCGCTACGCCGCTGACAAGACTCTTTTCGGGGCACTGGGGATCGAACTGGAAACGCTGGGGAAGAAAGCGGCGCCGGCGCGCCAGGCGGCGGTCTGCGAGACCGCCGCCAGCGACGGAGCCGCCTCACCCCTGCTGCGCCTGCCCCCGGGCGGGATCACGATCCGCGCCGGCGCGGCACCGATCAAGCGCTTCGAGGTCAGCCGCTTCTCGACCGGCTCCGCCCCGGTCCTGATCGAAGGCATCGGCGCCGGCGAAGCGGCCAGGCTGCCGATCCCCCGGGACAACGCCAGCGAGTCCTGGAAGCTGCGGCTGATCACCCCGGCACCGGCCCTCGCCTGCCCGCTCGGCGCGGGAGGGGGCGAATGAAGCTCTCGATCGTGATCCCCGCCCACAACGAGGAGGGCTCGGTCGCGGCAACGGTCGAAGGCGTCACCGCCAAGCTCGAACACGAGGCGATCGAGTACGACGTCCTCGTCATCGACGACAACAGCAGCGACCGGACCAAGGAGATCGTCGAAGAGATCGGGGCCTCGAACCCGCGGGTCCGCTGCCTTACCTCCTACCACCCCCCCGGCTTCGGCTTCGCCGTTCGCTGCGGCCTCGAGCAGTTCGGCGGCGACGCGGTGGCGATCATGATGGCCGACGGCTCCGACAGCCCCGAGGACCTGGTCGCCTACCACCGGCTGCTGGAGGAAGGCTACGAGTGCGCCTTCGGCTCCCGCTTCGTCCCCGGCGCCCGGGTCGTCGACTACCCGCGGACGAAGCTGATCATGAACCGGATCGTCAACTTCGGCATCCGCGTCCTCTTCCGGCACGGCTACAACGACACCACCAACGCCTTCAAGGCCTACCGGCGGGAGACGATCGAAGCGATCCAGCCGCTCCTCTCCCACCACTTCAACCTCACCGTCGAGCTGCCGCTGAAGGCAGTGGTGCGGGGCTACAGCTTCGGGGTCGTGCCGATCTCCTGGACCAATCGCAAAGCCGGGGTCTCGAAGCTGGCGCTGAACGAGATGGGCAGCCGCTACCTCTTCATCGTCCTCTACATCTTCCTCGAGCACCACCTCAGCCGCGGCGACTACCGGCGACGGCCGGGGGGCCGATGAGCGGGCGCCGAATCAGCGCGACGCCGGTGCTGCTGGCGGCGATGGCGGCGGCCGCCACCTACATCGTCGTCCTCGGCCAGAAACTGAGCTTCCTGCTCGACGACTGGGGCTACATCGTCCTCCGCCGCGGCAACGACTTCGAGAACTGGGTTCGGCCGGACAACGAGCACTTCGTCGCCGGCCCGGTGACGATCTGGAAGCTCTTGATCGCCACCTTCGGGATCGACTCGATGCTCCCCTACAAGCTGGTCTCTACGGCGCTCTTCCTCGCCGGGGTCTGGTTCCTCTTCCTCTGGTGCCGGCGGCGGGTCGGCGAGTGGGTGGCGCTGATCGGGATGGTGGCGCTGCTCTTCTGCGGTGCCGCCTTCGACGACCTCCTCTGGTTCGCCTCGATCACCTTCCTCGGCTCGACCCTCGGCGGCCTGGGGATGCTCGTGGCGCTCGACCGCCGCGACCGCACCGGCGACCGGCTCGCCTGCCTGGGGCTGACCTTCTCGCTGCTCTTCTCCAGCCTCTGGGTCGCCTTCGCCGCCGGCGCCGCGCTCGACATCCTCCTGCGGCGGCGCCAGCGACCCTGGCTCGGGCGCGTCTTCATCGTCGCCGTACCGGCCGTGATCTACGTCGCCTGGTGGGTCGGCTGGGGGCACGAGGCCGAAAGCGCGCTCTCGCTCCACAACATCGTCCGCTCGCCGGCCTGGGTCTTCGACTCGATCGCCGGCGCGCTCGCCGCCCTGCTCGGGCTGGCGATCCCGGCCGAAGGGATCACCGCCCCCAACGGGCTCGACTGGGGCCGACCCGTGGCAGCGGTCCTGCTGCCGCTGGCGCTCTGGCGGCTCTGGAAGATGCCGCGGGTGCCGCGCTCGCTCTGGGTGGTGATCGCGATCGCCTTCGTCTACTGGTTCCTCGGCGGCTTCGACGTCAAGCCCGGTCGCGACGCCTCGGCCAGCCGCTACCAATACACCAGCGCCGCCTTCGTCCTGATGATCGCCGCGGGTCTGCTCAGCGGCGTCCGCTTCCAGCGCCGGCTGCTGATCCCGGCGCTGATCGTGCTCGGCGCCGCGGTGGTACCGAACACCGTCTTCTTCCACGAAGCCTACGAGAGCTATCGCCGCACCAGCCAGATCGAGCGCGCCGACTTGGCGGCGCTGGAAATCACCCGGCCGCGGATCGGGCCCGGCTTCCGGATCGAAGAAGAGGACGCCGACACCGGCTACGTGCCGGTGGAAGCGAGCGCCTACTTCGAAACCCGCGACGAGGACGGCTCTCCCGCCTACGACGAAGCCGAACTGGCCGCGGCGCCCGAGCACGCCCGCGTTCCCGGCGACAAGGTGATGGCGGCGGCGCTGGGGGTGACGCTCGCGCCGGGCAAGATCGGCAAGGCCTGCCGGCCAGCGCCGCTCGACGAAGGCTCGCTGGTACTGCCGCTCGACCGCGGCGGCGCGTCCCTGATGGCGACGAAGCCGCTGCAACTTGCGCTCGGTCGCTTCTCCGAATCCTTCCCGGTGGCGCTGGGCGAACTGGCCCCCGGCACCTGGACGACGCTGTGGATCCCGACCGACCTCTCGCCGCAGCCGTGGAAGCTGCAGCTGAGCGGCGAAGGGCAACTGACGATCTGCCGGGCGCCTGGAGCATGACCGCGCGACGCGCCACCGAGCTGGTCCTGGCAGTGGCGATGGCTGTCTCCCTCGGCCTGATCGTCACGGCGACGAACGGCCAGGGCTTCGCGATCGACGAACTGTATTACTACGCGCGCGTCGCGATCAAAGACGGCGGCCTCTTCCACTACGACTCGCCCTTCAGCCCCGAGTACCTGCTCTCGCCGTTCAACGGGCACCTCGCGCTCGGGGGGCGCTTCACCTACGAGAGCGTCTTCGCCACGGGCGGCGCCCACTACACCGTCTTCGTCGTCGTCGACGCGCTCGGGATCTGCGCCTGCGCCGGCCTCCTCTTCGTCTTCGCGCGGCGGCGAATCGGCGACGTCGCGGCGCTGGCCCCGGCGCTGCTCGTCCTCTTCTTCGGGGTAGCGCGGGAGCAGTTCCTCTGGCCGCTCGACTTCAACACCTCGGTCGCGCTGGCCACCGGCCTGGCGGCGATTCTCTGCCTGCAGCGCGAGACCCGCCGCGGCGACGTCGCCGCCTGCCTGCTGCTCGCGGTCTCGGCGGCGATGATCGAGGTCGGCCTCGCCTTCATCGTCGGGGCGGCGCTGCTGATCGCGATGACCCCAGAGCGCTGGCGGCGGGCCTGGATCGTGGTCGCGCCGCTGATCCTCTACGCGATCTGGTGGATCTGGTCGGCGAAGTTCGGCCAGGGGGAAACCGAGCTCTCGAACGTCACCGCGGCGCCGAAGACCTTCTTCGAGTCGATCGCCGTCTCCCTCGGCGCCCTGACCGGCACCAATCCCGTCCACGCCGATTCCTTCGGGACCGAAGTGACGACGCTGGGGCGGGTGCTGGCGGCGATCGGCCTCGTCGCCCTGGTCGTGCGGATTGCCCTCGGCGACCTGCCGCGAACGATCTGGGTCTGGATCGTCACCGCCCTCGCCTACTGGACCCTGCTGGCGATCGCCGACCGGCCGCCGCAGAGCACCCGCTATCTGCTGGTCAGCGCCGTGCTGGTGCTGCTGGTCGCCGCCGACTGCTTCCGCCGCCCCCTCTCCAACCGGGTCGGGGCGGTCCTGGTGGTGCTGGCGCTGCTGCCGCTGCCGGCGAACGTCGACGCCCTCTTCACCGCCGAGGACGAGAACGTGCTCCGCACCGACGTCCCCAAGAGCCGGGCCGAGTTCGCGATGCTGGAGCTGGCGGGCGAACGTGTCGACCCCGGCTACGTCGTCTCGGCCGACCCCCGTGTCGCCGACCTCGGCGGCAGCCTCTACCTGGGGATCCCGGCCGGCGCCTACCTCGACGCCTCGAAGGAGAACGGCTCGATCGCCTACAGCCTCGACGAGCTGCGCGAACAGCCGGAGGAAATCCGCGAGATCGCCGATGCGGCGCTGGCGGGGGCGTATCCGATCGAACTCGAACCCGGGGACGCGCCCGGTCCGGCAGAGACCTGCCGGACCACCAAGCCGAGGAATGGGCATCCAGCCGTCGTGGAGATGGCGGGGGGCTTCAACCACGTACGGGTCGCCGGACGGGGGGCGCCTTTGATCGGGCTGCGGCGCTTCGCCAGCTCGGGTCCCGGCGTCCCGATCGCGAAGCTGCAGGCGGGCGGCTGGGCCGTCCTGCGGCTCCCGCAGGACGGCGCGGAGCACTGGAAGCTGGTCACCAACGCCACCGTCACTACCTGCTCGTAGTCCTCGGGCGTCCGGGGACCGTCGGCGGTGGGTCAGACGATTGCCACGCGGGCACCTGAAGGCAGGATCGCCTCGAGCTTGATGCCCATGGCACTGAGCAGAAGGAAGGCGTTCTCGGTGGTTGGATTCGCCGTCTCCGCCGTGAGCATGCGACGCACGCTGGATGCATCGAGTCCAGCTCGATCGGCCAGCTCTTTCTTCGAAAGCTTTCCTTCTTCCCGAGCAGTCTCCAACATGCTGAGCAGCGTGTTGCGAGCGACAAGCGCCTTGACTCGGCGGTCGTAGTCCGCTTTCTCGTCGTGGGGAATGAGCCGGCTGAGGGCGGCGTCGTGGGCGTTGGCTTTCGGCATGAACGGAACATAGCCGAGTTGTTGCATAAAAGCAACACTTCGCTCACGAACCCCTCGATTCCCGCATACATCTTCCTCAAAGATTTGCCCGTCAACGTACGCATCCAGCTGCTGGCGATTCTGGACGCCGTTCGGAGCACCGGACCGGACCAGTGGGCGGACCGGCACAGCCACTGCCCGATGAGGGGAGAGCAACTGTGGCCGATGACCCGGCGCCGTTTGCATCCGTGGACGACTTCATCCGAGCAGACCTCGGCTGATCAGCTCAGCTGCGCCAACCTCCACCGGCTGCGATGGCTGGCGGAACGGCACCTCCTCGCTATCGTCCGCCGCTGCCCGGCCCCCCACCGAGGAGAAGATCTAACTGAACTACGAGCGCCTCTACGCATTCCGGTTCCGCGGCATCGACCAAGAGGCCCGTACCGCCGTCTGGGATGAGATCGCGCCCCATGTCTACGGGCTGATGGGCTCTCCCAGCCGCGTCCTCGACCCCGCCGCGGGGCGCGGCGAGTTCATCGAGGCGATCCCGGCGCAGGAGCGGGTCGCGGTCGACGAGGTCGCCTATCCCGAGGCCGATCACAGCTCCGGCGTGCGGCGGATCACCTCGAAGATCGAGGACGCCGAGCTGCCGGCCGGGCACTTCGACGGCGTCTTCGTCTCCAACTTCCTCGAGCACCTGCCGAGCCAGGAGGCGATCTCCCAGTTCCTGGAAAAGATGCATGCGGCGATGGCCCCCGGCGGCCGGATCGCGATCATGGGGCCGAACTACCGGTACGCCTCGAAGGAGTACTGGGACATGGCCGACCACATCATCGCCCTCACCCACCTGGCGATCGAGGAGCACCTCTACACCGCCGACTTCGAGCCCGAGCGCACGATCCCCCGCTACCTCCCCTACTCCTTCCGCGGCATCCTCCCCCCCTCGCGCAAGCTGACCGCCGTCTACCTCCGCACCCCTCTCGCCTGGCGCCTGCTCGGCAAGCAGTTCCTGGTGATCGGTCAGAAGTAGCAACCGAAAAGACCGGCCCTGACAGGTGCGGCACCTTCATCATCCGGTGCTACACTCGGCCGATGCCGACCACCCGGCCCCGCTACACCCTCACCGACACCGGCGAGCTGCGCGCGCAGCTGGACCAAGCCCAGCGCCATTGGCCCCGCGTCAGAGACAGAAAAGAGCTGCTGCTCAAACTCGCCGCTGCCGGACAAAAGGCGATAGAGGGCGAAGTAGAGGAGCGCAAGAGGGCGATCGCGGAAACCGCTGGAGCCTTTACCGGCGTCTATCCGCCGGATGCGCTCGAGCGGCTGCGCGAAGACTGGCCGGAGTGATCGTCCTCGACGCCAACGTCCTGATCGCCCACCTCAACGGCTCAGACCAGCATCACGCCAGGGCCGAAACCTTGTTGGAAACCATCAGCTCTGAGCCGTGGGGAGTCAGCTCGGTAACCCTCGCGGAGGTGCTGGTCTACCCTGCCCGCGCGGGGCACCTCCTGGACGCGGAAGCGACCCTCGTGGGACTTGACATTCAAGAGCTTCCGATGGGAGGAGGCGCATCCAGCCGCCTAGCCGAGATGCGCGCCGACCTGGGCCTGAAGATGCCGGACTGCTGCGTGCTTCTGACGGCACAAAACAACGAAGCCGCTTTGGCAACCTTTGACGCCGGCCTGCTCTGCGCAGCCGGGAAGCTGGGAGTCGAGCTGGTTCCCGACGCCCCCCGGTAGAAGCCTCAGTTCTTGCGCCGGCCGTTGAACCGCATCCGCGGCACCCGCCACATCGCCTCGCGGACGATCGAGCTGTCCATCTTCGATTTGCCGACCTCGCGGTCGCGGAAGACGATCGGCACCTCGGCGACCTCGAAACCGGCCTGCAGGGCGCGGTAGGTCATCTCGATCTGGAAGGCGTAGCCGCGGGCGTCGACGGCGTCGAGGTCGATCGTCTCCAGCACCTCGCGGCGGAAGCACTTGAAGCCCCCGGTCAGGTCCTTGACCTCGACCCCGAGGACGAGGCGGGCGTAGGCGCTGCCACCGCGGCTGATCACCCGCCGCAGCGGGCCCCAGTTGCGGACGCCGCCACCCTCGACGTAGCGGGAGCCGATCACCAGGTCGGCCCGCTTCGCCGCCTCCAGCAGGCGTGGCAGGTAGGCGGGGTCGTGGGAGAAGTCGGCGTCCATCTCCAGCACCAGCCCGGCGCCCTCGGCCAGCGCCTTGCGGAAGCCGGCGATGTAGGCGGGGCCTAGGCCTTCCTTCTGCTCGCGGTGGAGGAAGCGCACCCGCTCCTCTTCGGACTCCAGCCGCTTGGCGATCTCTCCCGTTCCGTCGGGCGAGTTGTCGTCGACGATCAGGACCCGCGCATCGGCGGGCAGCTTCGGAAGGACGGCTTCGACGAAGGGTTCGAGGTTCTCGGCCTCTTCGTAGGTCGGCAGGACGAGCCAGGCTGGGCCCTGCGGGTCGGTGGCGGTCACGGCGCTAGGGCCGGGCCCGCCCGCCGGTGATCTTCACGAAGGCATGCCAGGAGGGCTTCGGCTTGAAGCGGGGCCCTTCGCGGAAGAGGCCAACCGAGTCGCAGAAGTCGCAGAGCAGCGCCGCGTCCTTCCAGGAGAACCAGACGACCTGCTTCAGGTTCAGCCGCCGCTGGTTGGCGATCAGGTAGCCGTAGGAGTTCTTCAGCTGGCGGACCTGGCCGCGGATCCCCTGCTCGAAGGCGTCGTTCTCGAAGTTGTCCTCCGAGCCCCACCCCATCTCGGTCACGTAGAACCTCGGGCGGTCGTGGTTCTCCTTGCTGACTTCGTGGAATTCCTCGACCATCTCTTCGAGTTCGCTGCTGTCGATCGCGTAGGGGTGGAGGGCGACCGCGTCGAACTTGCTCTTGATCCCGGGCTTGCGGTAGAGCTGTTCGAGGAACACGGACGCCGCCATCCCTTTCTTGCCGCGCGCGTTCGGCCGCGCGAAGAGGCCGCTGAGGAGGATCCGGGCGCCGGGCTGGACCGACTTGATCGCCCGCTGGCTGATCGTCAGCAGCTTCGCGTAGTCGTTGACCGAGACCGGGAAGGCGAAGTAGAAGAAGTTGGCCTCGTTCCAGATCTGCCAGGTCCGCATCGGCTTCGCCGTCGTGATCGCCGGTTCGTAGTTGACGCCTTCGGTTCGGTGTTCGCGCCAGAACTGGCCGCCAGGGCCGTAGCGTTCGACCGCGGCCTTGACGAAGGCGCTCCAGGCGGCGCGCTGGCGGGCGTTGTGGACCGGCAGCTTGGTCAGCTTGCCGAGCCAGGACGGGGTTCCCGCAAGGAAGGGGAGGATTTCCAGCCCGCCGCGGGCGGCGACTTCGACCGTGGGGTCGATCGAGGACCAGTCGTAGCCACCGTTGCGGGTCGGCTGCACCGATGACCAGGCGATCGGCATCCGCATCGCTTCGATCCCGCCGGCGCGCATGTAGCGCACGTCTTCGTCGGTCAGCGGCGTCTGCGGAGCAACGCCGAAGAAACCCCGCGGCAGCGGCGGTTTCGGCTTCGCGGTGCCGCAGGCGGTGAAGACCAGGAGCGCGAGGAGGCCCGCGAGAACGACGGCCGTGAGGATCCGCAGCTTCACGCCTTGACCGTCCAGCGGTCGAGGTTCTGCTCGTACATCTCCTGCAGGATCTCCTCGATCCCGTAGCGCAGCTTCCAGTCGGGGTAGTCGGCCTGGAAGGGGGCAAGGTCGGAGATCCACCAGCGGTGGTCGCCGATCCGCGGCTCCTCGCCCATCTCCCACTGCAGCTGGCGGCCGGCGATCCGCTCGCAGGCGTCGATCGCCTCCAGCATCGAGCAGTTGGAGAAGCGGCCGCCGCCGATGTTGTAGACGGCGGCGGGGCGCGGGGCCTTGCGGAAGGCGTCGAAGGCGGCGATCAGGTCGGCGCTGTGGATGTTGTCGCGGACCTGCTTGCCTTCGTAGCCGAAGACGGTGTAGGGCGTGCCGGTGACGACGCACTTCATCAGGTAGGCGAGGAAGCCGTGGAGCTTGGCGCCGGCGTGCTGGGGGCCGGTCAGGCAGCCGCCGCGGAAGGCGACGGTGGGCATCTCGAAGTAGCGCCCGTACTCCTGCACCAGCAGGTCGGCGGCGGCCTTCGAGACCCCGAACAGCGAGTGGGTCGAGGAGTCGATCGACATCGAAGTGTCGATGCCCTTGAAGTAGTGGTGGTCCTCCGGCAGCTCCAGCCGCTTCTCCAGTCTCTGCAGCGGCAGGCGGTTGGGGGTATCCCCGTAGACCTTGTTGGTCGAGCAGTGGACGAAGGGGGCGTCGGGGCAGTGGGCGCGCGCCGCCTCCAGCAGGTTGAGGGTGCCGTTGGCGTTGACGCCGAAGTCGGTCTGGGGATCGCTGGCGGCCCAGTCGTGCGAGGGCTGGGCGGCGGTGTGGACGACCAGCTCGATCTGGCCGGCCTCGCGGAAGATGCGGTCGACGGTGGCGGCGTCGCGGATGTCGGCGTTCTCCCAGCGGAACTCGGAGGGGTAGGCCTCGATCAGCCGCTGGGTGACGTGCGAGGTCGAGGACTCGGGGCCGAAGAAACGGGCCCGCATGTCGTTCTCGATCCCGACCACGTCGAAGCCCTCGCGGACGAAGTGCTCGACGGCCTCGGACCCGATCAGGCCACCTGCACCCGTGATGATCGCCACCGGCATACGCGTTTATTCCCTTTCGCTCACTGGGGTTGAATTTGGAGGGCGTCGGCGATCCGCGCCTCGTCGGCGGCAATCCACTGGTGGATGTCCGCCAGCACCTGCTCGGCGCTGCGTCGGGGTCGCCACTCGTCGAGACCGAAGAGCCTCGCGCAATCGGAAAGGTACACGGGCACGTCCCCGGAACGGGTCTCCGGCACCGCTGCAATCGGCACTTCGTTGCCGGTCAGGCGCCGGCAGATCTCCGTCGTCTCCAGCAGCGAGAGGCTGCACTCGCGGCCGCCGCCGACGTTGACGACGCGCCCGTCCCAGGCCGCCTGGTCCATCAGCTGCCGCTCGACCAGGTCGACCAGGTCGTCGACGTGGAGGAGGTCCCGCACTTGCTTGCCATGTCCCCCGAACCCGATGTAGCTGAGCGGGTTGCGGAAGTGGTGGGCGAGCATCCAGTGGGTGAAGACCCCCTGGTCGACCTTGCCCATCTGCCAGGGGCCGGCGATCACCCCGCAGCGGTCGATCGCCGCGGGGACGCCGAAGGCCGCCCGGTACTCCTCGATCAGCAGCTCGGCGGCGAGCTTGGTCGTTCCGTAGAGGGTGCGGGCGCCGCCCAGCGGGAAGTCCTCGGAGATCCCGGCCGGGGAGACGCCGGGCACCGCCTGCTCGGCGGCGATCTCGAAGCGGGTCTCCCCCTCCTCCAGGTTCAAATCGACCTGCGGCGCCACCGGATAGACGCGGCTGGTCGAGAGGAAGAGGAAGAAGGCGCCGTCGCGGCGGGCCAGCTCGAGGCAGTTGTAGGCGCCGGTGAGGTTGGTTTCGAACAGGTAAGAGCTGCCTCCATCCACCCCGCTCATCACCGAGGGCTCAGCCGAGCACTCGACCAGGGCGTCGAGCGGCGGCAACGCCGCCAGGTCGTCGGGCTCACGAACGTCACCGCGGACGAACTCGACGCCGGCCTCGGCCAGTCGCGGCAGGTTCAGCGCCGACCCCCTGCGGTAGAGGTTGTCGAGCGCGATCACCTCCCAGTCCGGGTGCCGGGAGGCGAGCGAGACCGCGAGGTTGGAGCCGACGAAGCCGGCGCCGCCGGTGATCAGCAGCCGGGTCAAGGCTGGCGAAGCTATCACCTAGGATCGGCCCACTTGGAGTTCGCGGCGGCCCCCGACAACCTCGACCTGCGCAGCGCCGAAGTCCACGTCTGGCGCGCGGTTCTGGAGACGGTTCCCGCGGACTTGACCCTGCGGCAGGTGCTTGCCCTCTATCTCGACCAGGACCCAGAGGAAATCGAGCTGGAGCGAGGCAAGCACGGCAAGCCTCGCCTAGCCGAGGATCCGCCTCGCCTCGCCTTCAACCTCAGCCACTCCGGCGACCTGGCCCTGGTCGCGGTCGCCCGCGATCGCGAAGTCGGGGTCGACGTCGAGCGGGTGAAGCCGGAGCGCGACCTCGTCGCCCTCGCCGAGCGAGCGCTGACGCCGGAGGCCGCGGCGGCGGTGCGCAAGGCGACCGAACCGGAGCGGGCACACCTCTTCTACGAGCTCTGGACCCGGCACGAGGCCCGCCTCAAGTGCCTCGGCGTCGGTCTGGCGACGCAGCCGACCTGGCCGCCGCCCCCGGTCGCCGTGCAGGCGCTGCCGATCGACGGAGGTTTCGCCGCCGCGATCGCGGTGAGTGGCGATCCGGTCCCAATCCGCTGCTGGACGTTCGGCTAAGCGCGACCATTTGCCGGGTAGGGGGTTAGCTACCTTGAGCACCTTGGTCAGGGCAGCGGGAAAGATCGGGATCGTCGCCATGCTCCTCGCGGGGCTGTGGTGCGCCAGCGCGCAGGCGCTGTCGCTGCAGCCGGTCGGCTCCGGCTTCGAAGAACCGATGTACCTCACCTCCGACCCCAGCGACCCCGACCATCTCTTCGTGGTCGAGCGGGAAGGGAGGGTGCGGCTGCTCGAGAACGGCTCCTCGACCCTCTTCGCCGACGTCAGCTCCCTGGTCGACTGCTGCGGCAGCGAGCGCGGGCTGCAGTCGATCGCCCTCTCCCCCGACTTCGCGACCAGCGGTCGCCTCTTCGTCCTCTACAGCGGCAAAGAAGAACCCGGCGAGATCCACGTCGCCGAAATGCGGGCGGTCGGGGGCAGCGCTCTTGCCTCGATCCCGCGGAACCTGCTGACGATCCCCCATCCCGACGGAACCCATTACGGCGGCCAGCTCCAGTTCGGCCCCGAAGGCAACCTCTTCGTCTCCACCGGCGACGGCGGCGGAGCCGACGACCCCTCGGGGAATGCCCAGAACCTCGAAAGCCGGCTCGGCAAGATCCTCCGCATCGATCCCGACGCCGAAGGCCTGCAGCCCTATGGGATCCCGCCCGGAAACCCGTTCGCCGGCACGCCGGGGGCCAAACCGGAGATCTGGAGCCTGGGGCTGCGCAACCCCTATCGCTTCTCCTTCGATCGCCAGACCGGCGACGTCTGGATCGGGGACGTCGGGCAGGCGGCGCGGGAGGAGGTCGATTTCGCGGCCGCCCCCGGCCTCGGCGGCGGCGCCAACTACGGCTGGAACTGCCGCGAGGGCCTCTTGGCCGGACCGGAAGCCGGATGCGCCGGAGACCCGGGCTTCGTCGACCCGGTCTTCGACTACCCGAACCCCGAACCGGGCTGCGCCGCGATCATCGGCGGCTACGTCGCCCGCGACGCGAGCCTCGGCGATAGCGCCGGGCGCTACCTCTATGGCGACCTGTGCGTCGGCGACATCCGCTCCTTCCTCCCCTCGGACCCGTTTGGAACCGACCGCTACGAGGGCGTCCACGTCGACAACCTCTACTCCTTCGGCCAGGACTCCTGCGGGCGCTTGTACGCCGTCTCCGGGAGCGGTTCCATCTTCCGGTTCGTCGGCCCCAGCAACACCGATTGCCCGGTCCAGACCGGGCCGCAGCCGCCAGAGCTGAAGTACTCCTTCATCGGCGTCCGCGCTCTGCGAAGCAAGGTGAAGCGCAACCGCCGCGCTTTCATCACGGCCTTCGTCTCCCCCTGCAGCGGCCGCCGCGGGCAGCCGGTCAGCCTCTGGCAGGGCCGGCGCAAGATCGGCACGCGCCGGCTCGACCGCGTCTGCACGGTACGGTTCAGGCCGCGGATCAAGCACCGCGTGCGCTTCCGGGCGAAGGTCCTGTCCGACGGTGTCTACACCGAAGCGACTTCGCGGCTGCTGAAGATCCGCATCCTGCGCCGGCATCACCGCTAGCGTCGGCCGCGTCGCGTCCAACCCGCAGCACCCGGCTTCGATGGGCTCCACCCATTTCGATCACGAGATAACCAACCTCCGAACCGCTCCCGGCGAGCTCGTCGTCGACGCCCGGATCGGCGAGCGAACGACGAACGTCTGGATGCGGACGGAGTCGCCGTTGACTCCCACCGCCGACGCGGCGCTGGCGGCAACCGCGATGCCGGCGATGGTTCACGGCGGGACCCTGCGGATGAGCGACCCGGTCAGCGCGCGGATGCTGCGCGGCCAGCGCGAGTTCCAGGCGATCCAGCAGACGTGGTCCCTGGACTGGGTCTTCGGCGAGCCGCTCCGCGAAGTCGAGGTGGTCGCTCCGACGCGCGACGCGGATCCCCCTCCCCGCACCGGCAGGGTCGCCGCCTTCTTCAGCGGCGGCGTCGACTCCTGGGGAACGGTCCTCGGCAACCCCGACGTCACCGACCTGATCTTCGTCCGCGGCTTCGACCTCGCCTACACCGGGCCGCACACGCGGTTGGCGGACGAAGTGGAGGAACGCTTGCGTGCCGCCGCCGAGGAGCTCGAGCTGACGCTCCACGTGGTCACCACCAACTTGCGCGAGATGAGCGACCGGCACGTCCTCTGGGACGTCTACTACGGCAGTGCCGACGTCGCCGTCGCCCTCTTCCTGGCCCCGCTCTTCGACCGGGTGCTGATTGCCAGCGACGCCGATTACGAGGTGCAGGGGAGATGGGGGACCAACTGGCTCGTCGACCAGAACTGGAGCACGGAGGCACTGGAGATCGTCGACGACGGTGGGCGTTTCAGCCGGATGGACCGGCTGCGGCGGCTGTCCGAGGACCCGGTCGCTTGCCGCACGCTGCGGGTCTGCTGGGAGAACCCGGACGAGGCATACAACTGCGGGCGTTGCCGTAAGTGCTTGATGACCATGATCGGCCTGGAGGCCCTCGGTGTGCGCGAGCGCGTTACCTCCTTCCCCCCTGAGCTCGAGCTCGATCGAAAGGTGCTCTCGGAGATCGCGATCAACAATCCGGTTTCGCTCTCCTTCTGGGAAGACATCCTCGACACCTCCCGGACGGCCGGCCGCGCCGACCTCGAGGCCGCGGTGGCGCCGGTGGTGGCAAAGGCAAGGGCTGGGCTGGGCTTCACCCGAGACCAGCGGCAAAGACGGCGGCCGGGCCCGCCCCCGAGCGGAGCGGCGCAGGGCGAGGCGCTGTTCCCCGCCGACTCGCCGCCCGCCCTCTTCGCCTCCCCGGAGACCGCCGCCGTCATCTCCGAGGCGGAGTCGCTGGCCTTCCTCGTCGGTGGCTACGACGGGTCAGGCAACTTCGGCGACGTGCTGATGCTCGACGTCGCGCTGGAGCTGCTGGCGCCCCTGGAACCGGGGCTCGTCGTCCTGCCGGTGCTGGAACGACAGTTCGCCGACCACCATCCGGGCATCGCCGGGCAGATGCTGCGACCGCCGCGCCACGTCGTCTACTTCGACCCCGACGGCTCCGGCGAGGATGACCTGGTGTCGATCGCGGCCGGGGCCGAGCTCTCGACCGCGGTTGCCTACTTCTACGGCGGCGGCTACTTCAACGGGCTCTGGGGTGACCGCAAGCTGGCGATGATGCGGGCGGCGGAGGCGGTGCTGGCGACGGCTTCGCCGGAGCGGGTGCTTCGCCTCGGCTCGGGGCTGCAGGTGGAAGCCTCCTGGCTCGGCGGCCTCTCAGCCGAAGACACCGCCTTCCTCCGTGCCTTCGAGTTGCTCGGCACCCGTGACCCCCGGTCCGGGGAGCTCCTCGCCGGCTTCGGCTCCGCGTTCGTACCCGAAAGCGGCGACGACGCGGTCAGCGCGCTCGCGCGGTTACGGCTCGCCGAGCCTGCCAGCGCGGGGCCACTGCAGGTCAACCTCCACTTCACGGACCACGATTGGGTCACGAGCGAAGCCGGATCGCTGCTCGAGCTCTACCTCGATCTGCTCTCCCATCTTGGCCGCCACGGCGATCGCCCGATCGTCGCCCAGCCCTTGATCGCCTACCTCGACCCCAGGGTCGACGAGCGACCGGCGGAGAGACGGCTCAGCACCGGCCTCGGCGAGCGCGGGATCGAGGTGCTGGAGCCCGTCGTGCTGCGCCCGGCCAGGCTCGGCGCGGCGGCGGCGCAGATTGGCAAAGCTGCCTTCACCGTGGCCTGCTCCTACCACGCCGCTCTCACCTCCTTGATGCTCGGGCTGCCGACGCTGACCGTCGCCCACAACCCCTTCTACGAGCAGAAGGCCGCCGGGCTGCTCGACGCCTTCGGCCAGCCGCCAGAGTTCACGATTCGTCCCGGGGCGGATCCCCGAGCCTGCGCGGAGCTGCTGGAGGAGACGGTGTTCGATCCCGGAGCGGGACGCCGGCTGCGGGTCCAGCTGGCGCTGGACGCGCGGCGACTACAGCGCCGTCGCGCCGTCGCCGAGACCGACCTCTTCGCGCGGATCGCCAACACCGTCGCCGGAGTCGAGGAAGAGGCACCGCAGTGGGTGGGCGATGAAGCCGACAGCGACCGCCGAGTGCGAGAGGCCGAGAGTCGCACGAGAGCAACCGAGGAGCGCGCCGCCCACGCTGAGGTCCACGCCTCGAACCTGGAAGCTCGACTGGCAGAGCTGACCGACTCCACCTCCTGGCGCCTGACCGAGCCGCTGCGGCGGCTGACCGAGAAAGCGCGACGGGAGGGATGAGCGCCGGGACGGCAAGCGCCGTCGTCGATCTCCGCGCGGAGGCCGGCGAGCTCTCCTTCACGGTCGAGGCGGGAAGCGAGCGGCAACGGGTCTCCTTCCGCTCCGATACCCCGGTCCTCCCTGCTGCCGACGGGGTGCTCGCCGCCACCCTGATGCCGGCGATGTCCCGCGGCGGACCGCTGCGCCTGCCAACGCCGGTCAGCGCCAGGATCCTCCGCAACCAGCGCGAGTTCCAGGCGATTCAGCGCCTCTGGTCCTCGCGCTGGCCGAACGAGCCCCACCCGCTGCGGGAGATCGAGGTCAGCGCCCCCTCGCGGGTGGCCGAGGGCCCACGGGAGCGAGGGCGGGTGGCGACCTTCTTCAGCGGCGGCGTCGACTCTTGGGCGACGATCCTCGGCAACCCGGAGGTGACCGACCTGATCTTCGTCCGCGGCCTCGACCTCGTTCCCGGCTGGCCGCAGCACGAGCAGCTCGCCGACGAGGTCGAGCGCCGGCTGCGAGCGACGGCACCCGAGCTGGGGCTGCCACTGCACGTGGTCACCACCGACGTTCGCACCTTCTCCGACCCGCTCCTGCGCTGGGAGAGCTTCTGCCCCAGTGTCGAGGCGGCGATCGCGCTCTTCTTCGAACCCCTCTTCGAACGGGTCGTAATCGCGAACGACAGCGAGTACGGACAGCAGGCGCAAGTCGGCGCCAGCTGGCAGATCGACCACCTCTGGAGCAGCGAGGGGCTGACGGTGGAGGACTGGGGCGGGCGCTTCGGCCGAGTCGAGCGGATGCGGCGGATCGCCGACCACCCGCTGGTCCAGGAGACCTTGCGGGTCTGCTGGATGAACCCCGACGGCGCCTACAACTGCGGCCGTTGCGGCAAGTGCCTGGCGACGATGATCGGCCTGGAGGCGATCGGCGCCAGGGGGAAGATCCGCACCTTTCCCGCCGAGCTCGACCTCGGGCATCTGCGGGACTACCGGATTGTGCAGCCGCTGCAGCTGGCGCTGTGGGAGGACGTGCTGGCGGCGGTCGAAGATTCCGGGCGGACGGATCTGGCGAAGGGGGTGCTGCCGACGATCGAAGCCGGCCGCCAGGCCGTGGGCGCCCCGGCAGCCGAACTGCGGACGGTTCTCGCTTCGAACTCGTGGCGCCTGACGGGGCCGCTGCGCCGCCTCGGCTCTCTGCGCCGGCGCTAGGCGCTGCCGTCAGGCGCCGTTAGTAGGTGCCGCCGAGCTTGCGGTGGTCCCAGGTGGCGGTGCGCAGCGGCCGGAAGCGGATTGCCACCCGCTTCGGCGCCTGTGCTTCCAGCGCCGCCTTGGCATCGCCCTCGACCGAAGTGATGCCCTCGGCGTAGCGCAGGGTCAGCTCCTCGGCGAAGCCGATCACGGTCTCGAAGTCGCGGTGCAGCTCCGCCTCGGCCTCGATCATCGCCCCCCGCAGCTCGCCGTACTCGTGGCCGGTCTCGACCAGGACCGTCGCCCGCGGGTCACGTTCGAGGTTGCGGACCTTCTGCGACTTCGCGTAGGTCCAGATCCAGACCTCGCCCTGGCGGGGGACGAACCAGAGCGGCATCGAGTGCGGCCAGCCGCGCGGGCCGAGGCTGGAGACGACCGCGATCCGCTCCCCCTCGAGCAGCTCCAGCAGCTCCTCGTCGCTGAGCTTGATCTGGTCGCGTCGGCTCATCGCCTCGGACTTTATGCGGGCTTGCACCGCCGTGAGAGGATCAAGCGGTGAAGATCGCGATCCTGATCTACGACGGGTTCACCGCCCTCGACGCGATCGGGCCCTACGAGGTGCTGCGCTCGGCCCCGGGATGGGAGGTCGAGTTCGTCGCCAAGACCCGCGGCGAGGTCCGCACCGACAGCGGCGCCGTCGGACTCTGCGCCGACCGCGGCCTGGCCGAGGTGACGAGCGCCGGGATCGTCCTCGTCCCCGGCGGCAGCGGCAACTGCAAGCTGCTGGAGGACCGCGAGCTGCTCGCCTGGCTGCGCGACGTCGACCGCACCACCACCTGGACGACCTCGGTCTGCACCGGCTCGCTGCTGCTCGGCGCTGCCGGCCTGCTGGAGCGGCGGCGCGCCACCAGCCACTGGCTCTACCTCGAGCAGCTACGTGAGTACGGAGCCGATCCGGTCGGTGGCCGCTACGTCGAAGACGGCAAGGTGATCACCGCCGCCGGCGTCTCCGCGGGAATCGACATGGCGCTCTACCTGGTCGGCCGCGAGGTCGGCCCGGAGGTGGCGCAGGCTATCCAGCTCGGGATCGAGTACGACCCCGATCCGCCCTTCGACGCCGGCTCCCCAGAGAAGGCGCCGGCGTCGATCGTCGAGGCGGTCAGCGCGGCCACGCGCGACGAGTGATCTGAACGAAGGCGTGCCAGGCCGGCTTCGGCTTGAAGCGGGCGCCCGCCCGGAAGAGACCGACCGAGTCGCAGAAGCTGCAGAGCGACGCGTCCTTCCAACTGAACCAGTCGATCTGCTGGAGGTGGAGCCGGTGGCGGTTGCCGAGCAGGTAGCCGTAGGCGGCGCGCAGCTGCTGGGCCTGGCCCCGCAGCCCGACCTCGAAGGAGACCGGGCTCCGCGCCTGCGAGCCCCAGCCCATCTCGGTCAGGTAAAAGCCGCCGCGGCGGTCGCCATGGCGCAGCATCACCCGCCGCACTCCCTCGACCAGCACCCGCAGCTCGGCCGCGTCGCGCGCGTAGGGATGCAGAGCAACCGCATCGAAGTCCGCCTTCACCCCGCGCACCTCGTAGAGGCGATCGAGGAAGTCGGCCGCGTCCATCGCCGCTGGCGGCCCTTGCTTGGGATTGCCGAAGAGGCCGCCCGTCACCACCGTCGCCCGCGGGTCGGCCCGGTGGATCGCCCGGTGGGAGATCCGCAGCAGCTTCGCGTAGCGGGTCGGCGAGGCGGGACGGGTGAAGTAGAAGAAGTTCTCCTCGTTCCAGATCTGCCAGGCGTGGATCGGCAGCCGCGGCAGCGGCTTCTTCGTGCCCGGCGCGTGCTCTTCCCAGAAGATTCCGCGCGGCCCATAGCGTTCGACCGCGGCACGGGCGAACTCTTCCCAGCCCTGCCGCTGGCGGGCGTTGTCGATCGGCAGCCGCGTGTCCCGGGGGCTGGCCCAGTTCGGCGGCGCGCAGAGGAAGGGCAGCACTTCCAGCCGCCCTTCGGCGGCGGTTTCCACAACCTCGTCGAAGTAGCTCCAGTCGAAGCCGCCGTTGCGCTTCGGCTGTACCCCGCCCCAGAACAGCGGCGCCCGGATCGTTTCGATCCCCCCGCCCCGCATCCGCGCCGTGTCCTTCGGCCCCACCCCGGTCTGCGGCGCGATCCCGAAGAACCCCCGCGGCAGCGCCTGGGCACTGGCCGGCAGGAGGAGGAGGGCTATGGTCAGAAACAGGGGAAGAGAAGCTCTGGTCCGTGGCATCCCTGGAGAAACCCGGGCGCCGGGCTCAAGTCGCGCTGGGGACCAGCTCCAGCTCCGACCACGGGCCCTCGCCGCACATCGGCTGGGTCCGGCCCTCCAGCCAGTCGACCTGGAGGTCGTCGTAGTGGGGGCTGGAGGGGTGGCCGGACTGGCCGGTGAAGGCCTGCCAGCGGGAGCGGTCGGGGTCGACCGGGTCGGCGACCATGCGCCAGCTCGGTGCCCAGACGGCGTTGTAGGGGTCGTTGGGGTCGTAGGCGATCTGGCTCACCGTCTCCTGGGCGCCGCCGGCGCGGAGGCGGCGGTTGAGCAGGCGGTCGAAGAGGGGGTTGGCGTCGCCGAGCGGGTGCGGGAACTTCATCTCGTGGACGTGGCCCCAGCGCCAGCCCTCGGGGTCGGAGCCGAAGCGATCGGTGAGGTCGTCGAGGGCGCCGGCCAGCGCCTCCAGCACCAGCCCCTCCCAGGGGCGGCCGATCAGCTCCTCGTCGCCTTCGGCCCAGAGGTCCATCAAGTGCGAGTGCCAGCGCCAGGGCGAGGTGACGTGCGGGAGGAAGCCGTTGTCGGCGCGGTCGAGCCAGCGCTCGCAGAGGTCGCGGTCGCCGATCGCGCAGCGGGCGACTTCGCGGGCCAGGCGCAGGAGGAAGGCCTGGTAGATCGTGCCGGCGATCGAGTCCCGGTCGAGGCAGCCGTCCCAGCTACGCAGGCGCTCGATCGCGCTGCGCTCGCGCTGGCCGCGCGGGTGCAGGCGGCTCAGCCGCGCCGCCGCCTCCACCCCCGGCAGCGAGAAATTGTCTTTCTGGATCGCCTCGAAGCTCTCGAGGTCGTGCTTCTCGCTCGCCTCCAGCAATTCCTCGATCCGCTTCGCCCGGTAGCCGTCGAGCCAGTCGCTGGTGATGTGGTGCGGGTACTCGTCGCCGACGATGCGGTTGTTGGCGGTGACGAGGTACCCGCTCTCGGGATCGACGACCTCGGGCAGTTCGTCGTAGGGCACCGTCCCCTCCCACTCGAACTCGCCGCTCCAGCCGGGCTTCGGCAGGTCCGGGCAGCCGCCGCGGCGGAGCGGCAGGCGACCGATCAGCTTGTACCCGATCGAGCCGCTGCTGTCGGCCCAGATCATGTTGGACGGGGGCGAGGTATGGCCCTCGAGGCTGGCGACCAGCTCGGGGCCGGAGGAGATGTCGAGCAGCTCGAAGGCAGCCGCGAAGGCGGTCGATTCGCGCAGAGCCTGCCAGGCGAGAGCCAGGGGCTCCCCCTCGTCGGCGCCGAGCGCCTCGTTGACGAGCGGGCCGTGGTGGGTCTGCCGCACCTCCAGCACCACCGGCTCGGAGCGGCCCTTGACGACGATCTCCTCGCGCACGACCTCCAGCGGCCGCCACTCGTCCTCGAACAGGTAGCGGTCTCCCTCGACCCGCTCGACGAAGAGGTCCTGGGTGTCGGCCATGACGTTGGTGATCGTCCAGCTGACGTCGTTGTTCTGGCCCATGTACACGCCCGGCATCCCGGGCAGCGAGGCGCCGCGGACGAAGCGGTCGCCGTGGCGGAGGCTGACCTCGTACCAGATGCCCGGCATGCTCGGGGAGAGGTGCGGATCACCGGCGATCAGCGGCGTGCCGCTCTTCGAGCGAGCGCCGTTGACGGCCCAGTTGTTGGAGCCCGAGGCCTCGGCGGCGAGGCCGAGCGAGCGCCGCACCGCGTCGATCTGCTCGACCAGCGGCATCCCTTCGCCGCTGAAGGGCAGCTGGTCGACGACCGGGTTGCCGGCGGGGTAGACGGGGTCGAGCCGCGCCGCCAGCTCCGGCCCCAGCTCCCGCACCATGTCGGCACGCAGCAGCTCCCGCTCCCAATTGGTCGAGAGCCCGAAGGCGAGCAGCTTGCCGAGGCTGAGGATGTCGACCGGCCGCCAGGGGGAGAAGCTCTGGCGCAGCACCTGCATCTCGAAGGGCACCGCCCGGGCGTCGCGGGCGGCGGCGTTGACGCCGGCGCAGAAACGCTCGATCTGGGCGCGCAGCTGCGGCTCCAACTCCTCCACCTCGCGCTCGGCAGCCCGCCGGATCCCCAGCGTCCGCATCAGCCGGTCGAGGGGGAGGCCCTCCTCGCCGGCCATCTCCGCGACCCGGCCTTCGACCACCCGCCGGTAGAAGTCCATCTGCCAGAGCCGGTCCTGCCCGTGGCAGTAGCCCTGGGCAAAGAAGAGGTCCTCCCGCTCCGCCGCCTCGACGTGCGGGACGCCCCAGCGGTCGCGCCGCACATGCACAACTCCGCGCAGCTCCGGGACTTCGATCGTCCCCGAGACCTTGGGCAGCGGCCGCCGCGCAAGGTGGTGCCAGAGGACCGCAGCAGCAGCTGCGAGTAAGCCCGTGGAGGCAGCGCCCCCGATGAGGGCGTACTTCCCGACCGTGCTCTTACGGCGCCTTCCCATGGGATGTGTGTATCACGTTTGGCTGGCTAGCCAGGAATTAACTTCGAAACTTCTTAGCGCGGTCGGGTTTCGAACGGCCATGAAGAAGATCCTGCTGCCTCTCGTCCTCGTCTTCATCGCCGTTCCCACCGTCGCTCAGGCGCAGCCCGGGGCGCTCGACCCGAGCTTCGGCCAACGTGGCCGGCTGGCGCTGAAGCTGCCGGTGAGGGAGCTAGAACTCTTCTACACCGGCAAGCCGCGGGCGGCGCGGATGACGATGGACGCTCTTCCTAGCGGCGGGCTGGCGGCCGCCAGCGGCGCTTTCGTCATCGAGCGCACGGCCGACGGGCGGCCGCTGAAGCGCTTCGGCGGCGACGGCAAGGTCCGGATCCAGATCCCCTCGGGATCGACCTTCGAACTGGGCGACCTCGCCGTCGATCCGCAGGGCCGGGTCCTGGTGGCCGGCACCCAGTACACCCGCTCGCAGACTCCGCTGCGGCGGGCGGTGATCTTCCGCTATCTCGCGAACGGAGACCCGGACCCGAGCTTCGGCGCGGACGGGGTCGTCAACGAGACCTTCGACCAGCAGCCCGCCCTCGACCCCACCGGCGCCCCCTCCCCCGGTGGCTTCAACGTCGGCCTGACCGGCCTGGCCCTGGCGCCCGACGGAGGCATCGTCGTGGGCGGCTACTCCGCTGCACAGGTGATCATGTGCTCCGCCGGGGCGCCCGTGGGCGCGACCAGCCGCGCCTTCCTCGCGCGGCTGACGGTGGACGGGAGCCGGGAATCCAGCTTCGGCGAGGACGGCGTCTTGACCGACGAGGGGACCGAACGAATCTCGCCCCCCGTTCTGGACCCCTCCGGTCGGATCGGCTTCGAGGCGGCCAGTGGCGGCTACTGCGGGTTCCGCGGCCCGGCCGAAAGCGGGAAGTTCGTCAGCCTCCTCGCCGACGGCCAGCCCGACGCCGGCTTCGGCAGCAACGGCGGTAGGCCGCATCCCAACCTGACGCCGGTCACCGACGTCGCCTTCGACTCCCGCGGGCGCCTGCTGGCACTGGGCCAGCGGCCCGAAACCGCCGAACTGGAAGGCGGGATCGGCGACCCCGAATGGCGGGTTCGACGGCTACTCTCCGACGGCAGGCCGGATCCAAGCTTCGGGCGCGACGGCTCCGCCTCGCCGAAGCTGCCCCCTCAGGCGCACCTGGAAGACCTGACGATCGACCACCGCGGCCGCATCGCCCTCGCCGGCTACCGCACCGACAAGTGGAACATGAACGCTCGCTTCCTGCTGACGCGGCTCAGCCGCGACGGCCGGCGCGAACCGGGCTTCGGGCGCGGTGGCTGGGCCGTCACCCGGTTCCTCGCGGGCGAAGCCGCCGCCATCGAGGTGACGGCGGACGGGCGCGACCGGCTGCTGGTGGGAGGGATCCTCGGGGACCCGCGCTACTCCGAAAGCAACGGGCTCGCTTTCGCCCGCTTCTCTGGCCGCTAAGCCTCCAAGTCCCCCGGCAGCCGTCCCTCCCCCTCGAGCTTTTCGAGGTGGGACTCCATCGCCATCGCCGCCATCGGCAGCAGCTCGATCGGGATGTCGACCCAGACCGCGGCGAGGAGGCTGGCGCGGGAGCGCTCGCCCTCGGCGAGGGCGGCGAGGAGCCGGCGCTCGCGCATCAGCCGGTGCTCGACGTACTCGGCCAGCTTCGCCTCCGGGTCGGTGATCCAGGGCCCGTGACCGGGGGCGATCAGCTCGATCTCCTGCTCCTGGAGGAGGGCGAGCGAGTCCATGAAGGCGGCGAGGGAGTTGCCGCCGGGCGGGACGATCGTCGAGCCGAGGCCGAGGACGAGGTCGCCGCTGAAGCAGACCCCGGTCTCGCTCAGGAAGCAGACGTGGTCCTCGGCGTGGCCGGGGGTGGCGAGGGCGCGGAGGCCGAAATGCTCCTCGCCACCCGAGGGCAGCAACACCTCGGCCTCGAGTTCCTCAGCGCCGGCGGTGTGGTCGCCGTGGGAATGGGTGAGGAGGACAAGCCCGAGGCCACCGCGCTCGGCCGCGACGGCGCGGATTGCGTCGAGGTGGACAGGGTCGTCGCTGCCCGGGTCGATGACGAGGCAGGGGTCGCCGCCGAAGAGGTAGGTGTTGGTCCCTTCCAGGGTCATCGGCCCCGGGTTGGGAGCGACGATCTTCAGGACCTCGGGGTGACCGGGTGCCTCAACCATTGGAAGTGGTGAATTTTCCACCCTCGGCGGTGGAAGATTCACCAAGCGTCAGTTCTTGGCGGCCTCGACTTCGCGGGCGATCGCCTCGCGCGCGTCCGGCGGCTCGAGCACAACGAGGTCGCCGGCGCCGCGGAGAATCTCCCGCACCAGCCAGGGCTTGCCAGCGTAGGGCAACTCGACGACGACGGCGCCGTCGGCCAGCTCCTCGACCACGGTCCGCTCCTCGCGCAGCCAGCGGGCGCGCTCGGGCGAGACCCAGACCCGCGCCACCTCGGCGGTCGGCACCTCGCCGTGGGTCATCCAGCCCTCGACCCCGGCGAACTCCTCGACTTCGGGCCGCGGCTCGAACTTCTCCTTCGAGAGGCGCGCCTCCTTGACCCGGTCGAGCTTGAAGTGGCGGACGCCTTCTTTGGTCAGGTCGTAGACCTCGACGTACCAGCCCTCTTTGCCGTTCTCGAGCCGGTAGGGCTCGACCCGGCGCTCGGTGAACTGGTCCTCGTTCTCCTTGTAGTAGCTCAGCTCGAGCACCCGGCTCTCGGCGATCGCCTCATTGACGAGGCGGGCGACCTCGGCGTCGCCGCCGCCGGCCGAGGCGATCTCCAGCCCCTCCTCGGAGGGATCGTGGCCGAGCGCCTTGACGATTTTGTCGCGGGCGGTCTGCAGGTTGGACTGCGGTAGGTGGTCGCCGAAGAGGTCGATCGCCGCCACCAGCGCCTTCGCCTCCAGCGGCAGCAGGCGGGCGGGGCGGGCGAAGTTGTCGCCGTAGGGCTGCGAGTCGACCTCGATCTCGTCGCCGAGCACTTCGGCGTAGAGGACATAGGTGCCGCCGCCGAAGTTGACGACGTTGAGCAGGTCGATGTCCTCCTGCAGCTCCTCGCGGGTCAGCTCCAGCCGCTCGCAGAGGTCGGTGACCTCGAGCCGCTCGCCCTTTTTCGCCGCTTCGATCAGGAGGCCGGCAAGGGTGACGAGGCGGGCGAAGCGCTCGGGCCGGATCGCCGCCTCGCCGCGGCCGTTGGAGCGGCTGCGCTTCGGCTGCTCCTCGAGCGGGCGGTCGACGACCTTGGCGGGCCGGAAGCCGTTGACGTGGCGTTCGAGCAACAGGTCGCGCCGCTTCTCGGCCTCCTCGCGGAGGTCGTCGGGGGCGAGCACCTGGGCGTTCTGGCGCCAGCGCAGGACCCAGGCGATCAGCTCGCGCTCGGACGCGTAGCTGGTCTCGAAGACGCGGCCCTTGCCGGGGGCGTTGTCGGACTTTTTCGCGTTGCGGAGCTCCCCGTAGGAGCCGAAGTCGCGCTCGATCAGCCAGGCGATCCGCTCGCGGATGAAGATCTTCGCCGTCCCCTTCGTCTCCCCCAGCTGCCAGTCGGCGCGGCTGCCGTAGTCGCGGCGGTCGAAGTCCTCGGGCGGCGAGAAGTCGTGCTCGGCCTTGGAGGCGTAGCCGACCTTGCCCTGGATCCGCGAGAGGCGGAAGACACGGACCGCCTCGCGCTCGTGCGAGTGGCCGATCAAGTAGAACTGCCCGCCGCGGAAGACCAGGTGGTAGGGGTCGACCTTGCGCTTCTCGGTCTCGCCCCGCTCCATCGTGTAGTAGGTGAACTCGATCGTCTTGCGGCGGCTGATCGCGGTCTCGATCTTGGAGAGCCGCTGGGAGAGGTCGCGGCCGCCAGCGGAAGCGGTCATCGCCATCTCGACCGGGGCGCGCTCGCCCTCGGCCAGCGGGTTCGGGTGACCCCAGGCGACCTGCTGCAGGGCCAGGCGCAGCGGCTCGGCGTAGGCGAAGCCGCCGTCGGTCAGCAGCATCAGCGCCGTACTGAGCGCCGCCAGCTCGTCGTCGGAGAAGGAGATCGGGTCGAGGTAGAAGTTCTCCGGCGGCAGCGAGTAGAGCTCGGCCTCGAAGAAGCCCTCGCCGGGCTTCTCGACCCCGAGCTGGATCCCGAGGCTCTCCAGCTCCGCGCGATCGGCGTAGAAACGGCGCGCGAACGCGTCGTCGTTCATGTCGCTGTAGCCCTCCACCTCCCGCTTGATCTCGAGGGCCGAAACCGGCCTCCCCTGAGCCATCAGGAACGAGATGAGAGAGAGCTGGCGAATTAGCTTCTCGGTGTCCTTCGCCACTGCTCGGCAGGATAGTCTGCGCGCAGCGCATGGACGTCCTCAGAAACCTCTTCGGCAACCTAAGCGCGGGCATTATCCGGCTTTTGGTGACCGTCGGAATCCTCGCAGCGGTCTATTTCTTCATCGTCAAGCCCACCCTGGACACGACCAAGGACATCAGCCACGAAGTCAACGTCAACGTCCAGAAGGGCTTCGAATCAAGCGATTTCAACGCCATCGGCGACGTCAACAAGCAGATCGAAGACGTCAACCGCCAGGTCCAGCGCGAAGTCCGCAAGTCGCTGCGGCAGTCGCAGCAGCAGGGCAATGCCGACAAGCTGATCGCCTGCATCCAGCGCGCTCACCAGAACGTGGTGAAAATCCAGCACTGCAGCGACCGCTTCCAGTAGCGGCACTCAAATCTGAGTGGCTATAAGGCCAATCAGGGAAGCGACGATCACGGCGGCACTACCGATCAGCGTGTTCTGCATCCGGTCGAAGCGTTGATCCACCCCGTCGAAGCGGCTTCTCATCTCCGCTTTGAGCTCGGCGAAGCCGTCGTCGACTTTCTTCTCGAGGGCGTCGAGGCGATGCTCGGTCACGGTCTCCCTTGGCACCATCACTGCCATGATCCTAGCGTAAGTTTTTGTCTGTAACTGAACAAGACCTGAAAGTCGCCGAACTGAAAATTCTTTGAAGAATCTTCGGGACTTCAGGCGGCGCGCTGGGCGAAGAAGGCGCTGCCGGAGAGGGCGCGGTCGAAGCCCGACCAGGACTCGCCGGCGGGGAGCTGCTTCTCGAGGCGGTCGAAGCTGCCGAGGCGGCCGCCGAGGTTGTCGATCATGTGGACGAGGACGGCCTCGCGGGTGGCGGGGACGACCGGCGATCCGTGCTCGAGCGAACCGTGGTGGCTGAGGATGATGTGGAGGACGCACTGGGCAAGGTGGGGGTCGAAGCCCGGCAGGTCCTCGATCGCGCGGCGGACCGTGTAGTAGCCGAGCGGGATCTCGCCCTGGAGGCGGCCGGCGTCGGTGAGGTCGATCGCCAACGGGTCGTCGTTGTAGGCGACGCACTTGCCGATGTCGTGGAGGAGGGCGCCGGTAACCGCGACGTCGCGGTCGATCCCGGGGAAGAAGTTGGCGGCGGCGGAGACCGCCTGGGCGACCGAGAGCGTGTGCTCGAGCAGCCCGTGCCGGTAGGCCTGGTGGTAGGTCTTGGCGGCCGGGGCGACGCAGAAGCGCTGCCAGGTCTCTGCCTCGGCCCCGAAGAAGTGGTCGAGCAGCTCGCGCAGGTGCGGGTCCTGCACCGTCGCCAGCAGTTCGCGCAGTTCGCCCTCGAGCTGCTCCAGCGAGACGTCGGACTCGGCCGCCAGGTCCGCCGTCTCGTACTCGTGCGGCTCGGCCTCGCGCAGGTTGCTGACCTTGATCTTCGCCCCCCAGCGCTCGCTGATCTCGAAAACGCCGGTGACGAAGACGGGCGTGCCGCTGCAGCAGAGGGCGAAGTGGGCCTCCGCCTCCTCCCAGCAGACCGCCTCGGCGGCGCCGGTGGCGTCGCCGACCGAGAGCCGCAGCCAGGGGTCGCCGTTGCGCTTGCGCCGCAGCTCCCGCTCACGAATCGCGTAGACGCCGCTGACCCGCTGCCCGTCCTCGAGGTCGCAAAGGGCGACGCGGACCATCGGCTCGGCGCTGGCTGCCTCGGCCACCGGCTCCGTTCCCGCGAACGCCTCGATCTGCGTCTGCTCGCTCATCGGTCCGCTCAAGGTAAAGACGGGAGCGGACGCGGTATCGACGCTCAGGTCGGTGGCGAATCGATCGCGAAGAGGCGCCATTCGCCGGGGGCCCCCTTCAGCGTCTGGGTGCCGCGGTCGACGAACTCGAGGCCGGAGCCGACCACCAGCTCCCTGACCGTGCTGGAGACGAGGACCTCGCCGGGGTCGGCGATCGCGCCGATGCGGGCGCCGATGTTGACCGCCATGCCGCCGACGTCGTCGCCGATCAGCTCGACCTCGCCGGTGTGGATCCCGGCCCGCACCTCGATCCCGAGGCCGGCCACCTCGTCCTGGACCGCGCGGGCGCAGCGGATCGCCCGCGCCGGCCCGTCGAAGGTGGCGAGGAAGCCGTCCCCCATCGTCTTCACCTCGCGCCCGCGGTGGAGGGAGAGCTGGTGGCGGACGGCGGCGTCGTGGCGCTCGAGCAGCGCCCGCCAGCCGCGGTCTCCCAGCTCGGCCGCCTTCTCGGTCGAGCCGACGATGTCGGTGAAGAGGATCGTCGCCAGCGCCCGTTCGGACTCGGCCGCACCGCGGCTGCCGAGGAGGAACTCTTCGACCTCTTCGAGGATCGGGTCGAGCTCGCCGGCGAACGGCAGGTGGTCCTCCCCCGCCAGCTCGACGTAGCGGGCGCCGGGGATCGTCTCGGCGAGGTAGCGGCCCTGAGCGGCCGAGACCATCCGGTCCCCGGCCCGGTGCATGACCAGCGTCGGGACGTCGATCGCGGGCAGGATCGAGCGCACGTCCATCTCCCGGTAGAGGTCCATCAGGGCGATCGCGCCGGCCGGGCTCGTCCCCTGGCGCAGCAGCCGCGCCCACCAGCGTTCGAACTCGCGGTCGCCGACCCGGCTCGGCGCCCAGACGTTGAGCGCGACCGCCTTGCCCCAGTCCCGCTGGACGACCTCCCCCCAGCGGTTCAGCGCTTCTTCCGTGGTCCCGGCCGGGAAGTCGGGTGCCTCCAGCATCCGGGCGAAGGTGCCGAAGAGGATCAGGCCCGAGAGCCGCTCGGGATGGGTGGCGGCGTAGAGGGTGGACATCGGCCCGCCCTCGGAGATCCCGAGCAGCGCCGGCCGCTCGAAGCCGGCGGCGTCGACAACCGCCTTCAGGTCGTCCATCGACTCCTCCAGGGTCGGCGGCCGGCCGGGCCGGTCGGAGAGCCCTTGCCCGCGCTTGTCGAAGACGAGCAGCCGCGAGAAAGAGGTGAGGCGGCGGAGGAAGCGGGCGACCCCGGGCTCCTCCCACAGCAACTCCACCTGGGAGACGAAGCCGGGCACGAGGACGAGGTCGACGGGCCCGTTCCCGTGCACCTGGTAGGCGATGCTGACGCCGTCGGAGTCGGCGTAACGCGTCTCGACTTCCATCCGAGTTGAAGTATGGCGGCCGCTCGTCAACGGCACCAGCGGCTATCTCTCCCTACCTGCCGCCACCTCAGCGGACGAAAGGTAGTGTTCAATCGCCATGGTGGGCGCAGGGGAGTGAGTTCGTGATTCTGTCTTTCCACAGTTCCCTCAGCGGGGCAAGCCACCTCCCCTGGGCGGAAGGCGCAAAAGTGGCGGCCCAAGCAGGCTTCGAGGCGATCGACATCGATCTCTGGGAGCTGGGTGACCATCGCCCGGAAGCGGTCCTCGAGGTTCTCGAGCACACTGGTCTAGGAGCGGGCGCAGCCTCCCTGCCAGTCGAGTTCAGACTTGATGGCGAGAGGTTCGAACGTGACTTGGAGCTGCTGGATCAGCGAGCCAAGCTCGGGGCGGCCATCGGCGTCAAGGTGATGTCGCGTTCGGTTCCGAGCTCCGGGGAGGCGCCAAGAGAGGAGACGTTGTCGGTTCTCCGCCAGCGGCTGCGCGCCTGCATGACGATCCTCCAGGCCCACGGTCTGCGACTGGCGGTCGAGATGCTGGGCCCCCTGCACCTGCGCCAGGCTGGTCCCTATGAGCTGATCACCGACTTTGCCCAGTGCGCTGACTTCGCTGCTTCCTGTGGCCCCGACGTGGGCCTCCTCGTCGACTCCTGGCACTGGCATCACGCGGGAGGAGGAGACATCGCGGCGTTCGGGGACCTGATCTTCCACGTCCACGTGGCCGACAGTCCAGACCTGCCTGCCCAGATGATCGAGGACAAGCAGCGACTCCTGCCCGGCCAGGGGGTCATCGACTTCCCGACCTTTTGGAGAGAGCTGGAGGCGAGCGGCTACACGGGGCTGGTGACGCCGGAGGTCCACGGTTACTCCTGCGGGGGAACTCCGATCGAGTGCGCGAGCAACGCTCGGGCCGCAGTCGCCGCGGTTGGCGGCCCGCCATTCACGGCTGCAGCAAGTACCCCCCCCCCTCCCCCGCCCCACCCCCCCCCCCCCCCCCCCCCCCCCCCCGCAGATCTAGGTAAGCCGGCCTCCGACCCGGCAGTCGTAGATCCCCGGAGGCGGCAATGAGTCCGGGGGCGGCGCGATGGGCGATCGAGGCCATCCGCAGGTTCGCGGGAGGCGGTCGCCGACCGATGGCCGAGGTTGCCGACGTCGTCGTCAGCTCGGGTCGCGGGTCCTTCGTCTACGACTCTGGCGGCAGGGGCTACCTCGATACTGTCGCGGGATACGGGGTCGCCTCGATCGGGCACAGCGATCCCGCCTGGGTCGACGCTGTCATCACGCAGGCGCGCCGGCTTGCGGTCACCCCGCTTTACACCGAGGAGCTGGGACGCTACCTCGAGGCCTTAGCAGGAATCCTGCCCTCCGGGCTGGGTCAGATTGCGCTCTGCTCGACTGGCGCCGAGGCGGTGGAGATGGCGGTGCGACTGAGCCAGACCGCGAGCGATCGTCCCGACGTTCTCACTTTCGGCAACGGCTTCCACGGCAAGACCGCCGCGGTCCGCTATGCGAGCAAGCCCGACACCGCCGAGGCGCAGGCGCTGGGACCTCCCTGGCTGCGCTCGACGCCATACCCCGCCTGCCAGCACGATCCCTGTGAATACCTTTCCTGCGGCGACTCGGGGGCAGAGGCGATCGCTGCAATCACCTCCCGCGACGACCTGGCCCGCCTCGGCACTGTCTTGGTCGAGCCAGTGCTCGGCACCGCCGGGAACATCCCCCCTGAGCGCGGCTTCCTGCGTGCTCTTCGCGAGCTCTGCGACGAGCATGGCTGGCTCCTCGTATTCGATGAATCGATTACCGGGCTCGGACGCACCGGCACCCTTTTCGCCTTTGAACACTTCGACGCCCAGCCCGACGTGCTTGTGCTTGGGAAGGGGCTTGGCGGCGGCCTCCCCTTCAGTGCTGTCTGCGCCTCCCCTGAGCTCTGGAACGACTCCGCGCTCGCCTCGCCGTCGTCCACCTCGAGCAGCTTCGGCGGCAACCCCCTGGCCTGCGCGGCGGGGCTGGCGACGCTTCGAATCCTCACCCGCGACGGATTCCTGGAGAACGTTCGCTCGACCTCCCAGGACTTGAGCGCCGGTCTCTGCGAGCTTGCCGCGACCTCGAGCTCGGTGGCCTGGGCACGGGGGCTTGGGCTGATGCTCGGATTCGACCACGTCGATCCGATCAGCGGAGATCTGGCAGACGAGGCCCTCTGCGGCGATCGCTTTCGCGCCTCGAGGGACCGGGGAGTACTGCTGGCCGCTCACAGCCCGCGGATCAGGATCAACCCACCACTTACCCTGACGCCACTCGAGGCGGACCGTCTGCTGGCGGTGCTCTTCGAGGTCTTCAAGTGAAGATCGCGCTCGCCGGTCTCGGCGGGGCAGCAAATCGAGGACACCTTCCTGCGATCAGCCGCCTGACGGCAACCGGACGAGTACAGCTGGTGGCCGCAGCTGACCCGAGCGCCGAGCGCCGCTTGGCAGCGCAGCGCGAGGCCCCCGGCCTGGCGACCTTCAGCAGCACCGCTGGGATGCTCGAGTCGGTTGAGTCAGATCTGTTAGTCGTGGCGACGCAGCCGAGTGCGCATTCTCGATTGGCGATGCTGGGACTCCAGCATCGCCAACACGTACTGATCGAGAAGCCCCTCGCGCTGACCAGCCACGATCTCCGAGCCCTCAGGGAGGCCCGGGTCGCTAATTCCGAGTTTGCACTAGTCTCGGTGTACCAGTACCAATTCTCTCCGGTCTGGACGCGAATCCTGCCCTGGCTGCGGTTTGCCAATCATCTCGGTACTCCATTCACCCTCAAGGTCAAGGTCCAGCGCAATGGCACCGACGCGAAAGCGGCATCGAGATGGCGTGTCGACTCACGCTCGGGAGGAATCCTTGCCGATCATGGCCTGCATTTTCTCGCCCTCGCATGGCGAATCGGAGGGGGGCTGAGGGTGGTGGCAGGGAAGCGGCGGCCAAAGCCACCGGGGCGCGAGAGCGCAACCGCACTAGTGAGAGTCGGCCGCTCGGGGCTCCTCGAGCTGGACCTCAGCGCCAATGCGAGCAATCGGCGCACTCGGATCGAGGCGAGCGCCCTGGGCGCAAGACTTGTCTGGGACGACGCAGAGGCAACGCTGGCAGCGGCGGGCAAGGAGTTCCGTCATTGGGAGGCAGAGGCGCTGAGCAACCGCGCTCACGTCGACTCTCTCTACCACTCGATCTACTGTCACCTGCTCGATGGCGTCGACAACAGGCGCTGGCGCCAGCGGCGCATCGCCGAAACCTTCTCCGTCGCCGATGCCTGTGTCTCCCTGCTCGCTCGCACCGAGGTTGAAGAGGGATCCTGAACAAGGGTGACCCTCAAAGCGACTTCTCACCAGAATCTCACGGAGATCGCGTCGCAGCATTGGGATCTCCTCGAGGCGCGGCCCCCGGCCACTCTGATGATGTCGAGGGACTGGGTCACAACGGCGTTCGAGACGGTTGACGCCGATTCAGAGCCTTTCCTCGTCGCCGCCAGGGACGGAGCACAGCTGGTCGGGCTGCTGCCGCTGGCTCGCCGTCAGGGAGAACGTGCCCCCGTGCTCGAGTTCGCAGGCGCCCCTCACCACGACCTGACCGACCTGCTCGCACTGCCGGGCCGGGAGGCCGAGGCGGCCGAGGCGGTGCTCGGGTTCTTGAAGGAGGTCGACGACGCTGAGATCGACCTCGACGACATCGATCCCACTGGCGTTCTTGCGAGCAGCGACAGCGATGGGATCGTCGACTGGCGGGCAAGCAGCTCGACCTCGGTCCTGGACCTGCGCGAGGCCTGGGAGTGCCGGGTCTCGAAGCGCCGCCGCAAGCGGCTCAACAAGGACATGAGGAGGTTGCGCGAATCGCACCGGGTCGAGATCGAGCAGGTGAAGGGACGGGCTGTTGTTGCGGCATTGCCGGGCTTCGTCGCGCGCCGTCGGCTCCACCTCGAAGCGCGGGGCCGACCGCTGGACCAGCCCCCGGTACCGCTGCTCGAAGGAGTCGTCTCGCGCCTAGCGCCAACCGGTCGTTGCGCTCTTGTCGAATTACGCGTGGACGGGGTCACGGCCGCCGCTGACCTCCTCCTCTTGGACCGGCCGGTGGCAATGTCCTGGGTGTGCCTGCTTGAGGCGGATTGGCGCCAATACTCCTGCGGCAATCTCTTGCTGCGAGAGACGGCTTTGATGCTGCGCGCGGAAGGCTATGAGCTCCTCGACCTGGGACGAGGCGACGAGCCATACAAGTTCGAGATGGGAGCTGGTGGAGGGACCCTGCTGCGGGCGACTCGGCTCAGACCGGAGCGCCGCTGAGCCGCAAGGGGCGCAGCCGGTGGTATAGGCGCAGGAAGGGAAGGAACTTGGTCCGCCGCGCCGCTTCGAAGATCGCTCGTGCCTCCGCTGGCTCTGGAGACAGGCCGAGGCGAGATGCTTCCGCTTGGGCGACCGCCGCGAGCCGGCGGGCCTCGTCAAGGCGACCTTCGAGCAGACACAAGTTCGCTTCGGTCAGCGAGATGCGCGCCAGCTGACGCAGGTCGCCGCCGTTGGCGGCGGAGATACGGCGAGCGCCCTGGAGCTGCTCGCGCGCCTCGACGAATCGACGACGCTGGAGGGAGATTTCGGCTAGGTCCCGCAGCGGATAGGAGACGCCCCGGTGCCACCCTTGTTCCTCGCAGATGCGCAGCTCCGCTTCCGCCGCGACCCGCGCGTCGTCGAACCTGCCGAGCTGGCGGTTGGCCGCCGATCGCACCGCCAGGATGTTGACCACGCCGTGAGGATCACCCGCCTCCGAGGCCAGCTGCTCGGCGCCCTCGATATCGGCCAGGGCCTGCTCCATCTCGCCAGACCGGTAGCTGACCAGGGCCGCGCACCTCATCTGGCGGGCTTCCTCTAGGGGTGAACCGGTGTCCCTGGCTGCCATCTGCCCTACGGCAAGCGCTTTCCGCGCGAGCTCGATCTCCCCGCGCGCGACGTAGGTCGAGGAGAGGACTTCGGAAGCGTGGGATGCAGCAGCGTCGTTGCCCGCGGCCCTCGCGCTCTCGTGGCAGAGCCAGCCGAGCAGGATCCGATCGTCGAGTCGCCCGAGCGTAAAGAGGATGTCGAAGCTCGCTTGGAAGAGCTCCTGCAGCTCATCATCCCTGCCCCGCTCCGCCAGGCGCTTCATCACCGCCCGCAGGCTCTCCAGATGGGGAACGGTCGCCGAGGCATCGTCGGAGCCCTGCGCAAAGTGCTCCTTCAGCACCTGAAGGAGTCGGTCGGTGAACTCGTCGATGATCGTGGGCGGCGTCTTCAGCATCGCGAACCGAGCGAGCCGTTCCGAACAGGTGTAAACGGTTACCTGATTGGTCCTGTGCACTGGCATCAACAGTCCCGTGTCACTCAATGACTCCAGTGCTGCGCCGAGCGAGTCCTCATCGAGGTCGCAGGCGGTGGCAATCTGCGCGGCGGTGGCGCTGCCCTCGATGAAGGAACAGGCACCGAGAACCAGCTGCTCTCTCGGGTTGAGGTTGGACCAGGAGGAGACAAAACGGTCCGGCAGCGTTTTGCCGCTTTTGACTGCAGCGAGGTGCGCTTCCAGCGAGCCGGCCCGATGGTCAAACGACCGCAGCAGCCATTCGACCATCCCTGGGTTTCCTTTCGCGACATCTTCAAGGTGATTGGCGAGAGCGCTGTCGACGCCGCCTTTCAACTCGAGGTTGAGGCTGCGCGCTTGGTCTTCGGTGAGCTGCTTGATGTACTTCGCCTCGAGCCTGGGGAGAAACACCCTGGAAGCCTTCAGGTCCAAAGGGCGGTTGAGCGATGCGATCACGTAAGACCCACGCGGCACCTCGCTGAGGAGGCGACGAATGTCTCCCCCCTTGTCCTCGGAGAGGTGGAGGTCATCTAGCAGCAGCACGGTCTTCCGAAGTGACATGTGGATGCGCAGAGCGTCGAGCTTTTCGTCGTCGCCAAGCGAAGAAAGGGATCGATCGCCGGTCAGGCGCGCCAGCGCCCCGCAGATCTCTCGCAGATCGGGACAGCCCCCTTCACATGGGACCCAGAGGAAGTTGTGTTCGCGCAGATCCGGCGGGTCCTCTCCTGGACCGGGCTCATGAAGGCGGCGCCCCAGCTCGATTGCGGTCGCGCTCTTCCCAATCCCTTCATCCCCCTCGATCGTGATCAACGGGCTCCCCCTCCGAATCAGCTCTTCGAGCTCGCCCATCTTTTCCTCACGGTTACGGAACGGAAAGGGAAGGCTGGGCAGCGCCGCTTGGCCCGCCAGCAGGCCGTCTCTTCTCAGAGCAGGCTCGATCGGGGTGGAAACACCTCCTTTGGCTCCCTCCAGCTGAAGCTGAGCGGCACGGAGCTGAATGAACGCGGTCGCCAGCCCGACCAGAAGGGGAAGGGCTCCGATCGCCACCAGAGTCGGAGAAGCGGACTCCATCGACTCGAATATTCACTGATTTGGCGGCGCGAAGCGCCCTGGCCATCCAGGAGCCCAGGGGGTGTACTTGCGCACCAAGCGATCACCCAAGACCAGCAGGTCAATTGGGCGGTGCATAAACAGCTCCAGGGCGTCCTCCGGCGTCTCGACGATCGGCTGCCCTGGAAGGTTGAGGGAGGTGTTCAACAACACTGGGATGCCGGTGTCGTTGCCGACGAGCTCCAGCAGGCGATGGAGGAATGGATTGTCTTCAGCGCGGACGGTCTGCACGCGAGCGGTGCCGTCCACGTGGGTGACCGCCGCAAGCTGGTCTCGGAACCGGTTCCGAACCTGTGCAACCAGCAACATGTGCGGTGACTCCTCGATTCCGTCGAAGTAAGTAGTGACGTGCTCGATCGGGACCACGGGAGCCAGAGGTCGATAGGACTCGCGCTCCTTGACCTCGAGGTTGATGTAGTCACGTACGCGCGTGTCGGACGGCAGGGCAAGCAGACTGCGGTTGCCGAGAGCGCGCGGGCCGAGCTCGGAGCGACCTCGACAGACCCCTACGAGCTTCCCGCTGACGAGCGCCGATGCGGTCTCCCGCGGCAGATCAGATACGCGTCGCGCGATCACGCCGCCATCTGCAACCGCCTTGACCGTCTCGTCGTCGGAGTACTCCCTCCCCGTATAGACAATTTCTCCGCGCCAACCTTGCCTGGGGGGCCGTCGCGACTGGCCCAGAACGACGTGTGCTCCATACAAGGCAGCCCCCACGGACAGACCGTTGTCTCCAGCAGCAGGGAAGATCGCGACCTGCTCAAACGGCGTTTCCTCGAGGATCCTGCTGTTGGCGAGCGTGTTGAGCGCGCAACCACCGCCGAAGCTGAGCACCGGAGAGGGGTTTTGTCGATACGCCTCTTTCGCCGCGGCAACGACCGCTCGGACCAAGATCTCCTGCCCGGCGTAGGCGATGTCAGCTCGCAGCTGCATCGCGTTCGGGCGACCGCTCAGCTTGTCGGTGAGCCATTCCGAGATGCCCCCGTAGGGGTTGAATCGAAAACGCCCGTCACCAGGGATTTCCACGAACTCGGACATCTGGTCTAAGAGCGCCGGAGTGCCGTAGGCCGCGAGCCCCATTGCTTTGCCCTGCCCACGGGGGCCAAATCCCAGGGCCATCGTCAGGACCTCGTAGAACCACCCAATCGAATCGTGGGCTGCGTACCGCCAATCGCTCGAGGTGCGCTTCCGTACTCCTTTCTGCAGAGGAACGAGCGACAAGGAGGCTCCCTCTGCGTATCCGATCGAGATCGTCTCCACCTCGTCAGTGGGTTCACTCGCTGAAATAGAGCTGCCATGGCCATCGATCACGAGGAGAGCGGAGCTCTCGTGCGGAGAGGTGAAGAACGAAGCTGCGGCGTGCGCAGTGTGATGGTTAACGAACGTAACTCGCGACCAGTCCAACCATGGCGTCGGACGATCGAGGTCGTCACAGCAGAACACTCCCCCGAGCTCATCGAGCTCGACGCCTGCGGCTTCCAAACAATAAGCAGTGGCATCGGCAGCGGGCTGCGCATCCCAAGCGGTATTTCCATGCTTGATCCGCTGCACGCGCTCGTCCTCCACCGCAACCCTGACCCTCCCCTCCTCGACCAGGGCCGCGCTGAAGTCGTGGTCCGAGCCCCCCACTCCGAGCACCCATGCACTCACAGCACACCTCCTGCTTTCTCGATGAGCAGCCAAGAGCCAGAACCCCGACAGAGACCCAGAAAGTGGCGAGGGCCGGATTCGAACCGGCGACACCACGATTTTCAGTCGTGTGCTCTACCAACTGAGCTACCTCGCCTGGGCGCGCGGAAACCGCTTGCGCAGCGGGAAGGCTAGCGGTCCGGGGAGGGCCGTGGTTGATTGCATGGAGGGATGAGCTGGGCGCGGGCTGTCGTGGGGCTGGTGGCGGTGGTCGCCGCGGGGGCGCTGCTGCTTTCCGGAGGGTCGGGGGCCGATCCCGAGACGCCGAAGGGCCTGCCGGGGACGTCACCGCCCTTCCTCGGAGTGGCAGTGCTCGGCGAGGGAGGACTGACGGCGGCGGTCGACGCCTACGGGAACGTGGTCGACCTGCGGGCGCCGGGGCCGGGCGGGCGAGCGCTGATCGAGAACCCGGAGGAGCGACAGGCGGCGGGAACGGTGCCGGTTGACACCGGGGTTCAGGTTCGGGTGCGGATCGGTGGCGGGCCGGCACTGCCGATGTGGCGGGCGGACAAGGTGCGGCAGCGCTACCTGCCGGGGACGAATGTGCTGCGGACGGTCGCCTGGTTCGGATTCAAGCGGGTGCGGGTCGAAGAGGCGATCCACGACGGCCGGTTGGCGGTGGTGACGGACAGCGGTGGCGCGGTGGCGCAGCTGCGGGTCAACGCAGCAGGGGACGCGGTGACCAAATCTCGCGAGGCCCTGCGTCAGGCAGCGGCCTCCGATCGTCGCTGGCTCCGGCGCAGCCGATCGCTCGGAAGCGCTGCGCCAGCTTGGGCCGAGGAGATGTACGAGCGCTCCCTGCTCGTCCTCCGCGCGCTCACCGACCGCCGCACCGGGGCCGTCGCCGCTGGCGCCCGCGACGGCTGGGCCTACGTCTGGCCACGGGACGCGGCGGCAGTCGCCATCGCCCTGGCGGCGGCCGGGCACCAGCAGGAAGCCGAGCTGATCGTCCGCTTCCTGCTCGGTGCTGGGATCGAGCAGGCCGCTCGCTTCAACGGCGACGGCAGCCCCGTCCCCGGCCGGGAGGCCCAGGGCGACGCGATCGGCTGGGTCGTCGCCGCCGCGAAGGCAGTGGGGATCGCCGGCACGGCCCGACAGGCCGCGCACATCCTCGCCGGTGGCCAACCGATCCCCTGGCGCGACCGCGCCGACTACTGGGAGCAAGGCCCCGGCGACTACCTCGGCAACGCCCTCGCCTCGGTCGACGGGACGAACGTACGCCTATATGTAGGGAAATCGTCCCGTCGGCTGGTGAGGCGGCTGGGAGACCCGGGGTCGGGGCTCGATTCGGCGGCGGCGTGGGGGGTGCGGCCGTTTCCGCATCCCGAGCTCTATCCGGCGATCCGCGCCACCCTGAATGAGCTGGTCGCCGCGAGCGGGCGCTTCGGGATCAGGCCCGGCGAAGGCTGGGACGGCGGCGAGGATCCCTGGTCGGCCCCGACCGCCTGGACCGCCTGGTCGTTGGCGGCGCTCGGCGAGCGGCGACAGGCCCTGCGGCTGATGCGGGCGCTGCGCCGCAGCGCCACCCCGGCCGGTGCCCTGCCCGAGCGCGTCGACGCCGGCACCGGTGTTCCCCGCTCGACCACCCCCCTCGCCTGGTCCCACGGCTTCGCGATCCTCGCCCTACGGGAGCTCTGGCCCTAGCTTCTGTCCCCCTCGCTCACAGCTCCCCCCGCATCAACCCCATCAGCTCCAGCGCGCCGGCCTTGTGCAGCGGTTCGTTGAGGTTGCCGCACTTGGGGCTCTGCACGCAGGAGGGGCAGCCGGACTCGCAGGGGCACTCGGCGATCAGCCGTTCGGCGTCGCCGAGCAGGCGCTCGAACTGCTCGTAGCCGCGCTTGGTGATCCCGACCCCGCCCGGGTGGCCGTCGTAGATGAAGATCGTCGAGCGGCCGGTCTGGAAGTGGACGTTGGTCGAGAGGCCGCCGATGTCCCAGCGATCGCACATCGCGATCAGCGGCAGGACGGCGATCTGGCTGTGCTCGGTCGCGTGCAGGGAGCCGAGCAGCGCCTCGGTCGGCAGCTTGCGGCTGAGCGGATCCGGCAGCACGTACCAGAGCGCCTGGGTGACGAAGTTCTGCTCCGGCAGCTCCAGCGCGACGATGTCGATCGGTTCCTGGTCGGAGACCGACACCCTCTGGAAGGCGATCACCTGCTCGGTCACCGAGACCTCGCCGAAGTTGAGCTGCACGCCGGCGACCTCGCGCTGCTCGTGCACGCGCTCGATGTAGATCTCGGTCTCCTTTTTCGGCCGCGTGTACCAGTCGCCGTCGAAGGCGGAGACGATCGCCCGCCGCTCCTCGACGTCGAGGCGGTCGACCTCGTAGGAGCGGCCGAGGTGGAGGTAGACGGCGCCGGGATGGATCGTCGTGAAGGCGCGCTCGGCCTCGACCAGGCCGAGCATCTCGCCGGCGTCGCGTTCGATCACCGCGACCGAGTCGGCCGAGGCCGAGCGCAGCGGGATCCGGTTGGCGACGAACTCGGCGCGGCGCGGCATCAGCTTGCCGCCGACCCCGCGCAGCTCCCCCGCCGCCAGCAGCCGCTCGGCCCGCTCGCGCCACTCCGGTCCGAAGACCTCGTCGTCCTCGTCGGTCAGCGGCAGCTCGTAGGCGGCGGCGATCAGATGCCGGGAGGCGATCTGCTCGTTGCCGTGGTCGAGGATCGCCGCCTCGACCGGCCGCCCGAGGAACTCCTCCGGGTGGCGGCAGAAGAACTGGTCGAGCGCGTCCTGGCCGGCGACGTAGACGGCGAGCCCGCGGCGCCGCCGCCCCGCCCGTCCCCACATCTGCCGCAGGCTGGCGACCGTGCCGGGGAAGGTGACGCAGATCGCCGCGTCCAGCTCGCCGACGTCGATCCCCAGCTCCAGCGCGTCGGTGGCGACGACCGCCAGCAGCTCGCCGTTGCTGAGCCGGGACTCGATCTGGCGCCGCTGCTGCGGGGTGTAGCCGCCGCGGTAGGGAGCGATCCGCTTCGCCAGCTCCGGCTTCCCCCGCCGCTCGAGGTTTTCGCGGGCGAAGCGCTGGATCAGCTCGATCCCGCGGCGGCTTTTGAGGAAGCAGATGGTGCGCACACCGTGGGTGACCAGCTCGGCCAGGAGATCGGCGGCCTCGGAGAGGGCTGAGCGCCGCGTGCCGCTCGCCTCGTCGATCAGCGGCGGGTTCCACATCGCGATCTCCCGCCCGGCGCGCGGGGCGCCGTCGTCGTCGACCAGCTCGAACTCGGTCCCGACCAGCCGCTCGGCCAGCTCGACCGGGTTGGCGATCGTCGCCGAGGCGAGCAGGAAGCGCGGCTCGCGGCCGTAGTGACGCGCCAGCCGCCGCAGCCGCCGCAGCACGTTGGCGACGTGGGAGCCGAAGACGCCGCGGTAGGTGTGGGCCTCGTCGACGACGACCCACTCGAGGTTGGCGAGGAAGTCCCCCCAGCTCTTGTGGTTCGGCAGCAGGGCGACGTGGAGCATGTCTGGGTTGGTCAGGACCAGGTTGGAGCGGCGGCGGATCGCCGGGCGCTCCTCGCGCGGGGTGTCCCCGTCGTAGATCGCCTCGCGCAGGTTCGGGGGGCGCAGCTGGGCGAGCTTGCGCGCCTGGTCCTGGGCCAGCGCCTTGGTCGGGTAGAGGTAGAGCGCCCGGTCTTTGGGGCGGGCGGCGATCCCGTCCAGCACCGGCAGGTTGAAGGCGAGGCTCTTGCCCGAGGCGGTGCCGCTGGTGATCACCAGGTTGGAGTCGGCGGCAGTCTCGTAGGCGCGCAGCTGGTGGGTGTAGAGCGAGTCGATCCCGACCCGTCCGAGCGCCTCCGCCAGCCCCGGGTTGAGCTCCGCCGGCAAAGGAGCGGGACGCGAGCGCTGCTCCTCTTCCGAGGACTCCGCGACGATCCGCCCGTCCCGCCGCGCGGGGTCGATCGCGACCGCCCAATCAGACGCAAGGAGACTTGACCCCCGCGGCGTCATTCGGCGCCCCCCTCATGCTGACGGGACGAAAATGCCCCTATATGGCGGGAAATCGGCCCGTCGGCCTGGTGGGTGCGGCAGATCTCGGCGGCGACGCGCATCGCCTGCAGGGAGCTGCGGTCGTGGATGCGGAGGACGTCGGCGCCCTCGCGGACGGCCAGGGTCACCGCTGCGACCGTGCCCCACTCGCGCTCGCGCGCCGGCAGACGCTCCTCCCACGACCCCGCCAGGACGGCGCCGATGAAGTCCTTGCGGGAGAGGGAGACATAGAGCGGTAGGCCGAGCGCGCGCAGCTCACCGAGCCGCCGCAGGATCTCCAGGTCCTGCTCGGGGCTGAGGTCGAAGTCGAGTCCGGGGTCGATGGCGATCTGCTCCTCCGAGACACCAAGGGCTCGGGCCGCCTCGACTCTCCCCTCGAACCAGGCCCGCAGGTGGTCGAGGACGTCCTCGTACTCGCGAAATGGGCGATCTACCCGGGGCGGTCCCTCGATGTGCATCAGCACGTAGCCGCACCCGCTCTCGGCCACCAGCTCGAACATCTCCTCGCAGCCCCCGGAGATGTCGTTGACGACCTCCGCCCCCGCCGCCAGAGCCTCGCGCGCCACCTCGGGCGAGAAGGTGTCGGCGGAGAGCGGCACTGCAGTCCGGGCTGCCATCCCTTCGATCGCCGGGACCAACGCCGCTGCCTCGTCCTTCGCCGCGACCGGTGGGCCGGCTTTGGCCGCCACTGCCCCGACGTCGAGCATCTCGAAGCCCGCCTCGGCCAGGGCCAGGCCGTCGGCCACCGCCTGCTCGGGCGTGCCGCTGCGGGCGCCCTCGAACATCGAGTCGACGGTGACGTTGACGATCCCGGCGCCGATCGGCCGCGCCAGGTCGAGCGCCCTGTCACCTAGCCGCCACCTCATCGCTCGCAACGGTAGCGAGCGCGGCCTCCCTGCCTCAGGCCAGCTTGCGGATCAGCCAACGATCCTGGAGCAACCCGTCGAGCCGATCCGGGGGCAGCCGATGGGCCTCCCGCAGCTCGACGAGCTCGAACCCGGCGAGCAGGCGGTCGCGGACCCACTCGGTCGGGTGGTAGCTCGCGCAGAGATTGCTCCCCTCGGCGGCGGGGAAGAGCACCACCGGCTCGCCGTCGTCGAAGCGGGCGCCCCTCGCAGGCTCCAGGCGATCCCGGTACGCCCGCCCGTGGGTGGTGAAGAAGAAGACGCCGCCGGGGCGCAGGACGCGGCGGATCTCCGCCATCCATGCAGCCGCCAGGTCGTTGCTCAGGTGCGTGAAGATCGAGATCGCGTAGGCGACGTCGAATTCCTCGCCGCCGTAAGGGAGGGGTGGCTCCAGGTCGTTCTTCCTGGCCTCGGCGAAGGGCAGGTTGCCGTTTACCCAGCGGACCAGCTTCGAGTTGTAGTCGCAGCCGTGGACCGCGGTCTCCGGCAAGTCGGCCCACCAGCGCATCACCCGCCCGCAGCCGCAGCCCCAGTCGAGCAGTCTCTCCGCTCCCTCGATCTCGAACCCGGCTCGGGCCGCCGCCTCGCGGATCACCTGGTTGTGTCGGCGGCCCTCGTCCAGGAACGCCCCCGGATCGGCGTGACCAACAACCATCACCCGCAATCGCGGTGGCGGCAGGGGCAGCGGCGGGCTGCCGTCTCGCCGCTCGTGCAGCGACTGCCGGAAGGCGACAAGGGCCTCGTAGACCCGGAGGAGCATCCGGCTGACCGGGTCGCGCAGGGCGGCAGGCAGATGGTCGAGCCGATTCTTCGCCCGCCGGCGGATCGTGGTTCTCCAGGCCATGGTCGCTACCGTGAAACCGCTTCATGCCACTGAGTTGCGTCTACACCGATCTCGACGGGACCCTGCTCGGCCGGGGCAGCTCGCTCTTCCGCGACGCCGAGGGCGGCTTCAGCCTGGCGCAGGCGCGGGCGCTGGAGGCCTGCCACCGGGCCGGGGCCGAGGTGGTGATCATGTCCGGCCGCCGCGAGCCGCAGGTGCACGAGGCGGCGCGGCTGATGGGCCAGGCCTCCTACATCTACGAGGCCGGGTGCGCCTTCGCGATCGAGGGCGAGACGACGCTGATGACCGGCGAGATGGCGCCGAACGAGGAGGGGACGATCTACGAGCAGATCGAGCAGCGGGGGCTACCGAAGCTGCTCTTCGAGCACTTCGAGGGGCGACTCGAGTACCACTCGCCCTGGCACCACGGCCGCGTCCTCTCCCACCTCTTCCGCGGCAAGGTCGACGTCGAGGAGGCCAACGCGCTCCTGCACGAGCGCGGCGATGACGACCTCCGCCTGCTCGACAACGGCGCGATCGGGCGGCCGATGCCGACCGTCGAGGGCCGCACCCACGCCTACCACCTGGTCCCGGTGCAGGTCAGCAAGGCGGCTGCGGTCGCCGGCCACGCCCGCGCCCGCGGCTACGACCCGCGCGAGTGCATCGCCGTCGGCGATTCGATCGAGGACCTCGAGGTCGCGGCCGCGGTCGGCCGCTTCTTCCTCGTCGCCAACGGCCCCGAGCACGACGCCGGTCTCCGGGCCGCGCTCCCGAACTGGGACAATGTCACCGTTACCGAAGGCAGCATGGGAGACGGCTTCTACGAGGCGGTCGTCACCTCGCTGATGGAAAGCCGGTCCTAAAGGAGAGCTTGTGTCGTCTGAGAACGCGACCGTCGCGGAGCAGGAGTACCTGGAGATCATGTTCTGGCTGGAGGAGGCCGGGCTGCCGATGACGGGCGCCAACATCGCCCGCGCGATGCAGCTCTCGCCGCCGACCGTGCACGAGATGATCGGCCGGCTGACCGACGACGGCTACGTCGAGCGCAACGAGGACAAAACCCTCGCCTTCACCGAGTCCGGCCGCGAGCACGCCAGCTACATCGTCCGCCGCCACCGGATGATCGAGCGCTTCCTCACCGACGTCCTCCACATCCCCTGGGACGAGGTGCACGAGGAGGCGGAGCGGATCGAGCACGCGATGAGCCCGGTGCTGGAGGAGCGGATGCGGGCGGCGATCGGCGACGCCACCACCTGCCCCCACGGCCACCCGATCGTCGAGGGCATCCGCGAGCAGGGCTCGCTGCTGGCCGACGTCGAGGTCGGGGCGAGCGTCGTCGTCCTCCGCTTCGAGAACGAGGCCGAGGAGCTGCTCCACTACCTGAAGGCGGCGGGGCTCGACCCGGGCCTGGAGGGCAAGGTCGAGACCTCCGACGACGAGCGCGTCGTGATCGCCTCCGCCGACGGCAACCACGAGGTCAGTCGCAGCGTCGCCGAGACCGTCTCGGTCCGCGCCGACCCGGCGCCGCCGCCGCGGGCGGCGATCCCGGAGCAGCTGGTCCTCTCGAGCGACCGCTACGGGCGCTAGGAAAAACGCCCCTACTGGGGCACCGCCATCGACATGATCGGCTCGCCCGTGGGGGCTTCGCTGCCGCCGCGGGGCTCTTCGGTGACCATCACCGTCTCGACACCGCTCATGTCGGCGATCGTCGTCTCGGCGTGACCGTGGCGATCGGGGACGAACAGGGCCGGCACGGCTTCGACCTGGCCTTCGCGTTCGACCCAGGCCTCCAGCACCTTGTCTTCGGGCAGCTGGTGGAGGTTGGAGAGCTGCAGGGTGCCGCCGTCGCCTTCCTGGACCATCCGCACGCTGATCCCGTCGATCTGGCGTTCGAGCGTGCTGGCGCCCCCGCCCGAGGAGCCGTCGTCTTTGCCGACCTCGTAGCCGACCACGCCGGCGACCAGCAGGGCGACGAGCGCGAGGCCGGCCGCCGGCTTCAGCAGCCAGCCCCAGGACCGGGACCGCGCCTGGCGCTCCGGCGCCCTCGCCGCCCGCGCGTCGGCGCGCACCTCGGCCATCAGGCTCTCGCGCAGCTGCGGCGGCGGCTCGGTCCGCTCGACCGACTCCGGCAGCGTCCCCAGCGCCGGCTGCAGCCAGCGCATCTCCTCCTGGCAGCGTTCGCAGCCCTCGAGGTGGCGCTCGAAGGCGGACGCTTCCTCGCGCTCCAGCGCGCCGAGGACAAAGGCGGCGAGATCCTCGCTCCAGCGGTTGTGATCGGACGCGTTCATGCCAGCCCCTCCGCAAGGTCTCCCCTGATCTTCTCCAAACCGAGCCTCATCCGCCCCTTCACCGTGCCCATCGGCAGGTTCAGCATCCGGGCGATCTCCGAATGGCTGAAGCCGCCGAAGTAGGCGAGCTCGATCACCTTTGACTGCTCCCCCGGCAGCTTCCCCAGCGCCCCGCGCAACTCGGCCGAGGTCTCGCGCCGCAGCGCCTCCTCCTCGGTTCGCTCCTGCGCCGGCCGCTGCTCCAGCGAAGCCTCGTCGTCGAAGTCCAGTTTCGGCGCTTTCGAGCCACGGCTGCGGAGGAAGTCGATCGCCCGGTTGCGGACGACGCTGAGCAGCCAGGAGCGGACGCTGCCGCGGGCGGCGTCGAAACGGGCGCCGCTGCGCCAGACCGAGATGAAGGCCTCCTGGGTGACTTCTTCGGCGGCGGCGCGGTCGCCGACGATCCGGTAGGCGAGCGAGTAGGCGGCGCCGCCGTGGCGGTCGTAGAGAACCTCGAAGGCCTCGGGGTCCTTGCGACCGACGAGGGGCATCAGCTCCTCGTCGGCCAGTCGCTCCGCCTTCTCTCTCCGCACCGCCATCAGCTACCTGCGTCGCCGCCGGCCTAAACGAGGAACGGTTCGACGGCCTTCAGGACTTGCTTTTCGCTCAATGGGCTGTCGAACGCGGCCGGAGCCGGTTCTTCCTTGTTCTGCAGCCGGATCGCCGCCGCGTGGCGGGCCTCGACCTGGACGATGCCGCCCGCCGCCGCCAGCACTTCTTTGGACTTGATCATCGGCCCGGCGCCGTTGTAGGCGCTGACGCCGGTGTCCTCGAAGGTCTGGGCCAGCTTCAGGAAGCCCGCGGTGTCGCTGTATTCGAAGTTGAACTTCGGTTCCGCCACCGGCTTGCCGCCCAGTTTCTTCACCGTCGCCGCCAGCGCTTCGACGTGCTGCTGCTCGTCTTCGGCGAGGAGGTTGACGAGGCTCTTCAATTCGCCCTTCGCCTTGGCGCGGCTCTTCGCTTCTTCGTAGAACTTCGCCTCCAGGTACTCGAGGGTGAGGGCGAAGTTGAGGATCCCGACGTCGCCGGATTCCGACATCGCCAGCGCCTTGCGGAGGAAGGGGCTGACCGCCGCCGCTCCGTAGATCGCCCCGGCCGCCAGCGCGCCCTTGAGGATCACGTCGCTGCGGGAGAGGTCTCCGCCCTCGACGTCGACCTCGACGGCCGCGAGCTCGGGAGTCTTCAGCTGCTCGTTCATCGCTCTATCTCCTTTTGCTCGTGGCCTCATTCGACCAGGAACGGTTCGACGGACTTGAGGACGGTCTTCACGTCGGCGGGCTTGGCGAAGGCGCCGTCGGGGGTGATCGATTCGCCCAGCAGGGTGTTGAGGACGGCGGCGTGCCGACCCTCGACGCTGTGGATCGCCAGCGCGCTTGCCAGCACTTCCGGGCTCTTGATGTTCGCCGCCTGGCCGAGGTAGGCGGCGGCGCCGAGGTTCTCGACGGTGCCGGCCAGTTCCAGCACCGACTTCGCGCTCTTCAGCGGGAATTCGGCTTTCGGTTCCGGCGCCGGCTTGCCGCCGAGCTGCTTCACCGCGGCGGTCAGCGCTTCGACGTGTTCGGCCTCCTCGCGGCCGAACTTGCGGATCGTCTCCAGGTCGGCTCCCTTGAAGAGCCCGCTCTTGACGACGTCGGCGTAGAAGGCGGTCTCCAGGTACTCGAGGGTGAGCGCGTAGTTGAGGATGCCGACGTCGCCCTTGCCGAACTGGGCGGTTTCGCTGGCACCCGACGCCATCGATTCGGCCATCGTGGTCGTGGTCGTGCCGCTGTCGTCGCCGCAGGCGGCGAGGAAGGCCGCCAGCGCCGTTGAGCCGCCGCCCACCGCGAGGAACTTGCGCCGCGACACCGGGTCACGAAGCTGTTTCACATCAGCCATTTGGGAGTCGCCTCCTGGTCGTTTGCATGCTCGTCCCTACGGGGAGGGCCATGTGGTGGATCAGAATCCGCCGATGGCAACCGCCGAGGCAAGCGCACCAGCACCTGTCGCGAGAACGCGAAGCGCGGCCGTGCTGGTCCTGGCCTCGATCGTCTCGGTCCAGGCCGGGGCGGCCCTGGCGACGACGCTGTTCGACGAGATCGGCGCCGCGGGAGCGGTCTTCCTCCGCGCCGGCTTCGGCGCCCTGGTCCTGCTGGCGCTGACCCGGGGGGCGGTGCTGCGGGCGCGCGAGTGGCCGCATCGTGACGTCTTCCTGCTCGGCGTCGCCGTCGCCGCCGTCAACCTCTTCTTCTACGCGGCGCTGGAACGGCTGCCGCTGGGGATCGCGGTCACGCTCGAGTTCGTCGGCCCCCTCGGGGTCGCGATCGTCGGCTCGCGCCGGCCGCGCGACGTGATCTGGGTGGTGCTCGCAGCTGCCGGGATCGTCCTCTTGTCCGACGGTGGCGGCGGGGTCGACGCCCTCGGCGTCGTCCTGGCCCTGACCGCCGGGGCCTTCTGGGCCGCCTACATCGTCCAGGCCGATCGGGTCGGGGCCCTCGCGCCTGGCCCGGGCGGGGCAACGATGGCGGCGGTGATCTCGGCCGTGCTGGTGGCGCCGCTGGGGTTAGCCCAGGGCGGCGGCGAGATCTTCGTCCCCTCGCACCTGGCGATCGGCGCCGCGGTCGGTGTTCTCAGCACCGCGATCCCCTACGTCTTCGAGATGGAGGCTCTGCGGCGGCTACCCCGCGCCGTCTTCGGGGTGCTGATGAGCCTGGAGCCAGCCGTCGCGGCGGCGATCGGCTTCCTCGCCCTTTCGCAGAACCTCGATGCGATCGAAATCATCGCCATCTCACTGGTAGTGATTGCCTCGGCAGGTGCCCTCCGCTCAACCGCAACGACGCCACGTGACTGAGGGGGAGGGTCACCTCCTCCAGACACTCAACATCGAGCCATAGCGAGATGTGTCGGGAGGGGGTGACCCTCCCCCTCCCTACCGCAGCCGTTCGAGTGCCGTCGCGATCCGCGAAACCCCCTCGGCGGCACGGTCGGCCGGCACCGGGGCGAAGGAGAGACGGAGGCTGTTCTCCCCGCCCTCGATCATGAAGTCGGGACCGGCGACGAAGGAGACGCCGTCCCCTTTCGCCTCGGCGAGGAGGGCGACGCTGTCGGTGCCCTCGGCGAGGTCGAGCCAGAGGAAGTAGCCCCCGTCGGGGACGACGAAATCGGCCTCCGGGATCTGCTCGCGCAGCGCCGCCACCAGGGCATCGCAGCGGGCCTTGAGCTCGCCCTTGACGAACTCGATGTTGCTATCGAGCTCGCCGCTGCGGCAGAGCTCGAGCACGATCGCCTCGGCCAGCATGTTCGGTGAGATGTAGGTCTCATTGGCCTTTTTCGCCAGCTTCTTGATCTCCTCGACCGGACCGGCGAGGTAGCCGACGCGAACGCCGGGGCTGACCGTCTTCGAGAAGGAGGAGGCGTGGACGACCTTGTCGCCCTCGTCCATCGAGAGCATCGTCTCCAGCGGCTCCCCCTCGAAGGGCAGCTCGCGGTAGGGGTCGTCCTCGAAGATCCAGAAGTCGTGCTCGGCGGCGAGAGAAACGACGCGCCGGCGCTTCTCCACCGAGAGCGTGCAGCCGGCCGGGTTGTGGGCGTTGGCGATGACGTGGGCGAGCTTGATCGGCCCTTCGGCGAGCGCCGCTTCCAGCTGCGCGACATCGAGCCCGTCGGCCTCCAGCCGCACCGGCACCAGCTCGACCCCGAGCTGCTGCAGGAGCAGCAGGGTCCGGTCGTAGGTCGGCTGCTCGACGACCACCCGGTCGCCCGGCCCCAGCAGGTGCTGGAACAGCATCGCCCCCGCCTCGAGTGACCCGTTGGTGATCATCACCTGGTCGGCGCCGAGGCCCCCGTGCCGCTCCGCAACCCATTGGCAGAGCCCCGGATGCCCGATCCCGACCCCGTAGGAGAGCGCCGTTTCCCAGTCGGAAGCAAGCGCCCGCGAGGCCGCCTCCCGCACCTGCTCGTGGGGGAGGATGTCGGCGCTGGGAGCCCCGCGCGCGAATGAGATCGTGTCGGTTGCCATCGAGCGACGACCCTAGCAACGCGCCCACGGCCGCGAACCCCCGCCATATACTCGCGCGGCATGGCGGGCTCGTCCGGTTTCCGCGTCGGCACCATCGCGCTCCTCGCGGCGGTCGCGGTCGCGCTCGGAGTCGCGCTGCTCAGCGAGTCCCCGAGTGACGCAGCCGGTGGCTACCGCCCGCCGAAGGCCAACCAGTCGGAGATGGTGCTGCGACGCCCCGACCTGCCACCTGGTTTCGGCAATGGCTACCTCGGCGAGGGACGGGGAGACGACGGCCTGCTTTGCGAAGCCTTCAGCGACCCGTCTGCCCAGCACGGTGCGATGGTCGAGTTCGTGCGCAAGTACCGCCCCAGTGGATGCATCGCCGCCTATGACAAGCTCTACGAGATCCCGGGGGAGCCACCCTTCGCGCCGGTCGTCTTCAGCGGCGTGCTGGCGCTCGGCAACGCCACCGCCGCTACCGACGCCTGGCACCTGATCCCGACGATGCTTGGCCGCGTCCTCTTGGCTGGGCAGCCCCGGCAGGTAGAGACGGCCCTCAAAGTCGGCGCACGAAGCCGACTCTTCCACACGCCGCGGGCATGGTTTCCCTACCTGATACGCGGCAAACACAAGGCTTCGCTCCTCGCCTGGCGCAGCGGCAACACGATCGCCGTGGTCGTTGCCATGGGCGGTTCCGTCGCCACCAACGACCGCGTCGTCGCCGAACTGGCACCGCGTCAGCAGGCGCACATCCTGGAGCCGACCCCGTACACCGCCGCCGAACGTTCCGACGCCGAAGTCGGGCTCGATAACCCGGCCATCGACCTTCCCGTCTACTGGTTGGGGCGCAACTTCCGCCCCGGCCACGGGCTCCCACCCAACCGGCTCTTCAGGTCCTATTTTTCCGGGGAGCCGCTCCCGGAAACCAACGAAGACATCTCGGAAAAACCCTACGGCCCGCTCGGCGTCGCCTACGAAAACATCTGGCTCGATACCTGGACTCCCGCCACTTGGAGCGTATTTGCCGATTCGCGAGTCGGCCGAGCGATCACCTCCTGGAAGTGCACCCGGACGCGGACGATTCCCCTTTCCGAAGGCACGGCGACGATCTTCGCCGGCTACAAAGAGGACTTCCGGCAATGCCCCGATGAAAAGCGAAAAGTCTTCACCGCCTGGGTCGACCTCGGCGAGGTGAGAATCGTCGTCAACTCTCCCCCGGCTTGGGATTTCATCGAAACCGTCAACCCGTACGGGTCCTTCGAGGGCATGGAAGCGATTGTCCGCAGCCTACGGCTGCGGCCCAAGCCGACCTCCTGAGCGGTCGCTAGAGAGAGCGCAGCATCTCGGCCGCGATCGCGGCCGTCTCGGTCGGGCTTTCGCCGACCCGCACGCCCTTCGCTTCGAGCGCGTCTTTCTTCGCCTGGGCGGTGCCCGAGGAGCCGGAGATGATCGCGCCGGCGTGGCCCATCTGCTTGCCGGGGGGCGCGGTGAAGCCGGCGATGTAGGCGACGACCGGCTTCGAGACCTCGGCGGCGATGAACTCGGCCGCCCGCTCCTCGGCGTCGCCGCCGATCTCGCCGACCATCACGATCAGCTCGGTGTCGGGGTCGGCCTCGTACAGCTTCAAGATGTCGATGAAGTCGGAGCCGACGATCGGGTCGCCGCCGATGCCGACGATCGAGGAGTTGCCGGTCCCGGCCTGCTTCAGCTCGTTGCCGATCTGGTAGGTCAGGGTGCCGCTCTTGGAGACGACGCCGATCGGGCCCGGGTCGAAGAACTGGGCGGGGATGATGCCGACGTTGGCCTTGCCGGGCGAGAGCACGCCGGGGCAGTTCGGCCCGATCAGCCGCACCCCCTTCTCCTTCGCCTTCCAGTAGGTCGAGAGCATGTCGAGGACCGGGATTCCCTCGGTGATCGCGATCACCGTCTCGACCCCGGAGTCGATCGCCTCGTCGATCGCCGCGGCGGCAAAGCGCGCCGGGACGAAGATCATCGAGGTGTTGGCGCCGGCCTCGCTGACCGCCTCGGCGATCGTGTCGAAGACCGGCGTGCCCTCGACGTCCTGGCCCCCCTTGCCGGGGGTCACTCCGGCGACGAGGTCGGTGCCGTAGGCCTTGTTGCGGAGGCCGTGGAAGGAGCCCTCGCGGCCGGTGAGGCCGGAGACGGCGAGCTTCGTCCCCTCGTCGACGATGATGCTCATGCGGCGCTCCCGGCGAGCTCGACGACGCGACGTGCGGCGTCCAGCATCGTCTTCTCCTGGTGCAGGTTCGGCAGGTCGGCCTCGGCGAGGATCTTCAGCCCCTCCTCGGAGTTGGTCCCGTCGAGGCGCACCACCAGCGGCACCCCGAGGTCGATCTGCTGCGAGGCGGTGACGATCCCGTTGGCGATCTCGTCGCAGCGGGTGATGCCGCCGAAGATGTTGAAGAGGATCGCGCTCACCTTCGCGTCGCTCTTGATGACTTCGAGCGCGTTGACGATCGCCTCGGCTTTGGAGCCGCCGCCGGCGTCGAGGAAGTTGGCCGGCGCGCCGCCCGCCTGGGCGACGACGTCGAGCGTCGACATGCAGAGCCCGGCGCCGTTGGCGAGGATCCCGACGTTGCCGTCGAGTTTCACGTAGGTAAGTCCCTTTTCCTTCGCCATCTGCTCCTGCGGGTCGTCGACGGTGTCGGCGATCTCGGCCAGGTCCTGGTGGCGGAAGAGCGAGTTGCCGTCGATCGTCACCTTCGAGTCGAGGGCGACGACCTCGCGGCCGGCGGTGACGATCAGCGGGTTGACCTCGATCAGGGTCGCGTCCTCCTCGCGCGCCACCTCGGCCAGCTTCACCAGCACGTCGGCGGCGTCGTCGAGTGCGTCCTCGGCGAGGCCGGCGTCGGCGACGATCGAGCGCGCGTCGGCGGCCTCGAACCCGCTCGGGTCGATGTGCCGTTTGACCAGCGCGTCGGGATCCTCGGCGGCGACCGCCTCGATGTCCATCCCACCCTTGGCGGAAACCATCGCCAGCAGCTTCTTCTCGCCGCGGTCGAGGATGACCGAGGCGTAGTACTCCTCGGCGATGTCCGAGCCGCCCTCGATCCAGACCTGGTCGACGCGGAAAGGCCCCTCGCCGTGGGGACCGACGATGTCCATGCCGAGGATCGCGTCGGCGTGCTCGCGCGCCTCCTCGGCGTCCTGGGCGATCTTGATCCCGCCCGCCTTGCCGCGGCCGCCGATCAGCACCTGGGCCTTGATCGCGCAGGGGTAGCCGATCTTCTCCGCCGCGGCGACGGCGTCGTCAACCGTGTCGGCGACCTCGCCGCTCGGCACGGCGATGCCGTGCTTGGCGAACAGCTGCTTGCCCTGGTACTCGAGGAGGTCCATAGAAGGGGTGGCGCGAGGGGCGCGGCGGCGCAGACTACCGAATGGCATAATGCGCCGCCGCCATGCCCCTTCCCAGCCTCAAAAACATCAAATGGGTAACCACCGACTGCTACGGCACCCTCATCGACTGGGAGAAAGGCATCATCGAGGCCTGTAAGAAAGAGGCGTCCAAAGACGGCTTCAGCTTCGAGGAGGGCCCTTTCCTCGAGCGCTTCATGGAAGTGCAGGCGGAGATCATGGCCGGCTCCTACGAGCTCTACGCCGAGGTGCTGCGCCGCACTATCGTCAAAGTCGCCGGTGAGATCGGCTGGGAAGTCGAGCCCTCCCGGGCCCAGTTCCTGCCCAACAGCGTCGCCTACTGGCTGCCGTTCCGCGAGGCCAACGCGGCGATGGACCGGCTCGGCAAGAAGTACGAGATCGGGATCATCTCCAACGTCGACGACAAACTGCTGGGGATCAGCCGCCGCCACCTGCGGACCGAACTCGACCTCGTCGTCACCGCCCAGCAGGTGCGCAGCTACAAGCCGGACCCCGTTCACTTCAAAGAGTGCGCGCGGCGGATCGGCGGCAAGAAAGGCTGGCTCCACATCGGCTCCAACTACGCGACCGACATCGCCCCGGTGCTGAAAATGAACGTGCCGGTGATCTGGGTCAACCGCCACGGCGAGAAACTGGAAGGGCGCAAAGCCCCCAGCGCGACGGTGAAAAACTTTCGCGAAGCAGTGAAAAAGCTCGGCGCGTCCTGAGCGTCTTCTAGCGTTCAAGCCGCAACTCAGGCGTGAGGCGCCGGTTTCGGGGGTAGTGCGCCCCTCGATTTGCTGATGCAGATTCCCCTTCTACATCCCAGTCACCTGCCTGCCCGCGCGCGAATGCGCTCCGCGATCGTCCTCGGCCTCCTGCTACTGCTCGGGAGCATCGCCCTCGCCAGCCGGCAGAGCGCCGAAGCGGCCGAGCCCTCGGCGATACAAAAACCGAGCTTCGTCGTCATCCAGACCGACGACGAGACCCTCGACCAGCTCTATGCCAGCCTCAACGTCGGCGGCATCGAAGTGCAGGCGATGCCCTACACGCACGCACTGATCGCCAACCGCGGCATCACCTTCAACCGCTACTACGTCCCCTACCCCCTCTGCTGTCCCTCGCGGGTCAGCCTCCTAACCGGCCGGTACTCGCACAACAACAACGTCCGCGGCAACGTTCCGCCCAACGGCGGCTACACCGGCTTCAAAGCCCGCGGCGCCTACAGCCACAACATCGCCACCTGGCTGCAGGGCGCCGGTTACCGGACGATCCACATCGGCAAGTTCCTCAACGGCTACGGCGACGAACCTTTCGACGAAGGCAAAGACGTGCCGCCGGGGTGGAGTGCCTGGCACTCGGTGCTGAAGGCCGACACCAACCACTATTTCTACGGCTACACGCTCAACAACAACGGCTCGATCGAAGGCCCTTATGGCGACCCCGGCAGCTGGGAAACGCGCGAATACGGCGAACGCGACGACTTCGGCTGCCCCAGCGCCCCGCTCGAAGGCAATCCCTGCTTCTACGCGACGGATCGCTTCAACACGATCGCCTGGGAAGAGCTGACCCAAACCTCCCCCGAACAGCCTTTCTATCTGCAGCTCGACTACACGGCGCCCCACGGTGACTTCCGCCGTCCGGCCGGGCCGGAGCCGGCGACCCGCCATTACGGCACCTTCACCGGTGCCCCCTACCCACACAGCCGCTCGCAGGGGTTCAACGAGGGCAACGTCAACGACAAGCCCCGCTTCATCCGCGAAGCGCCATACCTCTCGGGGACCGAGATCCACACCTACCGCGTCTACTACCAGAAGGCGCTGGAGTCTCTGCGGGCAGTCGACGAAGGGGTGAAACTGGTGGTCGACACGCTCGGTGGGCTGCACCGGCTGCGCAACACCTACATCATCTTCACCTCCGACAACGGCTTCTTCTACGGCGAGCACCGGCTCACTGGCGGCAAGTTCCTCGCCTACGAGCCGGCCACCCACCTGCCGTTCCTGATCCGCGGACCGGGGATCAAGCCGGGCACCTCGACCGGGGAGCTGGCGGCCAACATCGACATTGCCCCGACTTTGCTGGAGCTGGCCGGGGTGAAAGCCGACAAATCGATCGACGGTCGCTCGCTGGTCCCGTTCATGCGTGACCCGAGCCTGCGCTCGCGCCGCCCGATCCTCTTCGAGTCCTTCGTCGAGACCGCCGACGTCGAAGCCAACGGCGAACCGCCGGCGCAGCGGGTCCGCCGCAACACCAGCGACGGCGCCAGCGCCTCGATCATCGCCCCGCCAAAGGACTATGAGGGAATTCGCCTCGGTCCCTACAAGTACATCGAGTGGCCGGACGGCGAGAAAGAGCTCTACGACATCACCAAGGACCCCTACGAGCTCAACAACGTCGTCCGGGTCCCCAACCTCTCCCCGATCCGTGCCTTCCTCCACGCCCAGCTGGTCCGCCTCGAGACCTGTGTCGGCCGCGCCTGCCAGGAAGTGGCGCCGAAATTCCCGCTCACCCGCGAGCAGCAGCGGAAGGTCGACAAGCAGCGGCGGGAAGAAGAACGGCAGAAGGAAAAGGAACGCGAAGAAAAGCGGCACCACAAACGCACGGGCTGAAGCCTCGAGCGTTGGGGGAGGGTCTAACCCCCTCCTCTCTCAACTTGCTCGGGTGGATCGCCGGTTGCCGTCCGAGGGCGTGCTGCCCGAGAAGTACAAGCCGTTCGGAGGGGGTCAGACCCTCCTTGATAGTTCGTGAGGTCAGCCCTGCCGCTTGCGGCTAGAGGGAGCTGGGTGAGGGCTACTTGATGACGGCGAGGGTGTCGCCGGCGCCTACTGCGGTGCCTTCGGAGATGGGGAGGTCTTCTACTTTGCCGCTGCGGTGGGCGGTGATCTCGTTCTCCATCTTCATCGCCTCGATCACGCAAATCAGGTCGCCCTCGTTGACCTCGGCGCCCTTCTCGACGGCGACTTTGAGGACGGTGCCTTGGAGCGGTGAGGGGAGGGCCTCGCTGGAGGCGCTGGGGCCGCCGCCGCCTTTGCGCTCACGCTTCGGGGGCTTCTTCCCACCCCCTGCGGCGGGTGCGGCGACGCCTCCTGCGGGGGCCTCGCCGATCACCTTGACGTCGAAGAGCTTGCCGCTGACCTCGACCTTGTAGTCGCGGGTCAGCATCTCGCCGCCGTCCTCGGAGGGCTCAGGCGGCGCCGCGTCGGCGGGAGCGGTCGTCTTCAGCCACTCCTTGTCCTCCATCAGGTCGCGGCAGGTCTCGCCCTTGGCCCACTGCTCGGTGGCAAGGATCGCTTCGTGGAAGGGGATCAGGGTGGTCAGGCCGCCGGAGTCGTATTCGCCGAGCGCCCGCAGCATCCGCCGCGTCGCCTTCTCGCGGTCGACGTCCCAGACGATCAGCTTGGCCACCATCGGGTCGTACATCGGCGTCACCTCGGAGCCGCCCTCGACGCCGGAGTCGACGCGGACGCCCGGCCCGGAGGGCTCGCGGTAGGACTCGCCGATCGGCCCCGGGGCGGGGGCGAAGTTCTTGTGCGCCGCCTCGGCGTTGATCCGGCACTCGATCGACCAGCCGTTCAGCTTCACGTCCTCCTGGGCGATCGAGAGCGGCTCGCCGGCGGCGACGAGGATCTGCTCGCGAACGATGTCGACGCCGGTGACCATCTCGGTCACGCAGTGCTCGACCTGGACGCGGGTGTTCATCTCGAGGAAGAAGTACTCGTCGCCGACCTGCATCCCCTCGATCGTGCCGGCGCCGCGGTAGCCGACGGCCTCGGCCGCGTCGGTGGCGATTTTCCCGATCCGCTCCCGCATCTCGTCGTCGACGTGCGGGCCCGGCGCCTCCTCGACCACCTTCTGGTGACGGCGCTGCAGCGAGCAGTCGCGCTCGCCGAGGTGGATGACGTTGCCGTGCGAGTCGGCCAGCACCTGGACCTCGACGTGGCGCGGGTCCTCGAGGTAGCGCTCGACGTAGACGCGCGGGTCGGAGAAGAACTTCTCGCCTTCCCTGGAAGACCCCTCGTAAGCCTCTTGGAGGTCATCAGGAGTCATCGCCACGCGGAAGCCCTTGCCACCGCCGCCGCCCGCCGCCTTGCAGGCGACCGGATAGCCGGCTTCGTCGGCCTGGCGTTTCGCGTCCTCCAGACCCTCGGCGACCTCGGTCGAGCCGGGGACGATCGGCACCCCGGCCTTCTCCATGATCTCGCGCGCCCGCGTCTTCGAGCCCATCGCTTCGATCGCCTCCGGAGGCGGGCCGATCCAGGTGATCCCCGCCTCGTCGCAGGCGCGCGCCATCTCGGCGTTCTCGGCGAGGAACCCGTAGCCGGGGTGGATCCCTTCGGCGCCGGCCTCCTTCGCGGTCTCGATGATCTTCGGGATGTTCAGGTAGCTCTCGGCCGGGACCGCGGGGCCGATCAGGAAGGCCTCGTCGGCCTCGCGCACGTGGGGGGCGTCGCGGTCGATCTCCGAGTAGACGGCGACCGAGGTGATGCCCATCTCCTTCAGCGTGCGGGCGACCCGGATCGCGATCTCGCCGCGGTTGGCTATGAGGACCTTCTGGAACACGGACGCGGCAGTCTATTTATGTCAGCGGCAGAGACGCACGCTGCCCTGTCCCAGCCCCTAATCCCGCTTGTAGCGGCTCGCTTCGTACTCCTCTACCCACGCCGTCGAGCTCCGCCAGGTTCCGTCGGCGGCTTTCGCTGCCTTCAGCCTCCCCCTCGTCGCCGCCACCCGCAGCGCGTTTGCCGAGAGCTTCTCGGTGGCCAGAGCGGGAAGCGGGACGAGGCGAGCGGGGCCGGCTATCGCGGGGACGACGAACTTGTGGAGGTTGTCCAGGATCGCCCGCGCCAGGAACTCCCCGAGCGGGCCGAGATCCCCTTGGTCGGCGCGCCGAAGGACATTGAGATATCGGCTCCGTTCGCCTTTGTAGATGATCGCCGGTGGGTAGCCCAGGCGGACGAGGAGAAGGTTGAGGACAAGTCGGCCGGCACGACCGTTCCCGTCGAGGAACGGGTGGATTTGCTCGAACCTCACGTGCAAGTCGGCCAACGTCTCCGGGAACTCGCTCTCTCCAACTTTCCTCAGGGCCTGCGCCTTCCCGATCCAATCGCGGATGAGAACTGGGACCTGTGGCCAGTCGGGTGGCCGCATCCCTCCCGGAAACGGCTCGATGTCGTGCTCACGGAAAGAACCGGGGCGCTCCTTGGCGGTCGCCTGCGGATGGGGAGCCACCTCCCAGACCGGCGTCATCGCCAGGGAATGAACCTCCCGAACCTCGGCCAGGGTGATCAGTTTGCCCCCGCTCCAGTCCCCGGGCTGGATGCCCTGCCCGTACACCCAGGCGGCGGCGTCCGCGTAGCCGCGCACCTCGAGGTATTCGCTCAGCTCTTTGTTGCCGACAGCCCGCCCCTCGTTGAGAAGTTGCTCGACCTGTTTGAGGACGAGGGTGTTGCCCTCGATCGCGGTCGAGTGATGCGCCTCCTCCAGCCAGATGCTACGCCAGATCCCGTCCGCCTCGTCCGGAGAGGGGAGCCCTCCAAGCCGCTCACGCAGCTCGGCGATCTGGACTTTCAGGCGCTCATAGACAGCGGCGCGCGATGGACGACCGCGACGGGAGGGAGAAGAGTTGTTCGGTTGCGGCACAAGTTAAATGTACCGAACAAAAGCTAGAGTTGTGCGGTTGCGCGGCGATTAATTGTTCCGAACAAGTTCTGAGAACCTCTGCCAGCTAGTCTGCCGCCGATGCTGATTGAGCTGCAGAGCCATTCCACGGTCTCGGACGGACAGCTGGGGCCGTCCGAGGTGGTGGCGGAAGCCGCCAAGGCGGGAGTGACCACTCTTGCCCTCACCGACCACGACGCAATTGCGGGAGTTCCCGAGGCGGCCGCCGTGGCGCAGGAGCTGGGGATCGAGCTGGTGCCGGCGATCGAGATGTCCTGCGTCCACCGCTACGCGGAAGACCTGCACGTCTGCGGCTACTGGATCGACCTGGAGAAGATGGCTCCCGCCTGCGACCGGGCCCAGGAGGAGCGGCGCTCGCGGGCCGGGGAGATCGTCCAGAACCTGCGGCGGGAGGGTTTCGACCTGACGCTCGATGACGCGATCCGCGAGGCCGGCGCCGCCGACTCGATCGGCCGGCCCCACATCGCCCGCGCCGCCGGCGCGACCGGCGACCTCGGTCCCTTCTTCGAGGAGTACCTGGTGCCCGGCGCCAAGGCCTTCGTCCCCCGCCGCTGGCCGACCGCCGAGGAGGCGGTGGCGACGATCCGCGAGGCGGGCGGCGTCGCCGTGGTAGCGCACCCTTACTGGGACGTCAAGGACCCGGCCCAGGTCGAGGACCTCGTCCGCTCCCTGCGGCCGGACGGGATCGAGGCCTTCTACCCCAGCCACACCAAGGAGCAGACCGAGCACCTGCTGCGCCTCTGCGACGAGCTCGGCCTCGCGCCCACCGCCAGCTCCGACTACCACGGCCCCACCCACAAGACCTTCGCCGAGTTCGGCGCTTACGACACCTTCGGTCTCGGCGAGCCCCAGGTTCCGGCTAGGCCGTAGCCACTCGCAGGCAAACCCATTCGACGAACTTCCCCACGCTGATCTCTTCTTCTTCGAGCCTGCGCAGCATCTGCGCGATCTCGTAGGAGTCCTCCTGCGCCCGCGGCCAAGGCACTTCAGCCCGCTTCAGCATCAGCCGCATGAACCTGTAGCCGATCTGGCGGTTCCGCTTCGGGAAGGGCCGGCGGCAGATGATCCAGGCGCCGTAGAGGGCGGCTTCTTCGGTCCGATCCGGGTAAGGATCGGCTCCCTCGAAGTCGGCCATCGGCTCGTTCAGGATCGACTCCGTGGCCAGCACGGGGATCGTCTGCAGCAACCGCTCCGCCGGAGCGCCGAGCTCCTCCTGCGCGATGTAGATGAGATCGCCGTGCAGTTCCATTCGGCTTGGCATCGAGCCGAATGATAGAGGATATTTACCTTAACGCGAGGTTTTTGCGTGATATCTCGACTACAAGTACTTCTCGCGGTTTAGGGGATTTATGCGCTAAGCTGCCGCCCACCGGAAATGTCGACGAAAGCAACGAGCCTGCGACTTCCCGAGCCGATGGCGGCCGAACTTGCGGCCGTCGCTCGCGCCGACAACATGCCGGTGTCCGAGGCCGTGCGCGCTGCGATCGAAAAGCACATCGCAGAACGGCGGGCCGACAAGGACTTCCAGAAGCGCCTCAAGCAACTCCTCGAGGAAGACCAAGAGGTCCTCAAACGTCTCGCTGAATGAGAAAGGGGAGAGGCTCTCGCCCCTCCCCTCGGAAACTCCGGCGCTGCCCGGCGACTAAGCCGCCGCGGCCTCCTTGGCCGGGATCAGGCCCCGCTGCTCGAGGTAGGCCAGCAGCTTGTCGGCCGATTCCTCGGGGGTCTCGTTCTCGGTGTCGCAGACGAACTCCGGGTTCTCCGGCTCCTCGTAGGGGTCGGAGACGCCGGTGAATTCTTTGATCTCGCCCTTGAAGGCTTTCTCGTAGAGGCCCTTGACGTCGCGCTCGGCGCAGGTGTCGACCGAAGCCTTGACGAAGACCTCGACGAAGCGGTCGCCCATCAGCTCGCGCGCCTCGTCGCGGATCTCCTTGTAGGGGGAGATCGCGGCGGTGATCACCGGCACGCCGTTGCGGCTGAGCAGGTCGGCGACGAAGGCGATGCGGCGGATGTTGGTGTCGCGGTCCTCCTTCGAGAAGCCGAGCCCCTTCGAGAGGTTTTCGCGGACGACGTCGCCGTCGAGGATCTCCAGCTTCGAGCCGCGCTCGAGCAGGTGCCCCTCCAGCAGTCGGGAAATCGTCGTCTTGCCGGACCCGGAGAGCCCGGTGAACCAGAGGGTGAAGCCCTTCTCACCAGCCATGCTTGTCAGTCCTCCTTGTAAGCGTCGATCAGGATGTCGGCGACCTCGTCGCGCGAGAACTCGTGCGGCGGCCGTTCGCCGTTGCCGAGCATTTCCCGGACCTTGGTCCCGGAAAGGAACAGGCGCGCGTCTTGGTCGTGGGGGCAGGTCTTGTTCGAGGCCAGCCCCTCGCACTCGTTGCACCAGAAGGTGTGCTCGAACATCAGCGGTTCGATCCCCAGCTCCTCGATGTCGATCGTGTCGAAGATCTTCTGGGCGTCGTAGGTGCCGTAGTAGTCGCCGGCGCCGGCGTGGTCGCGGCCGACGATGAAGTGGGTGGCGCCGTAGTTGCGGCGGACGATCGCGTGCAGGACCGCCTCGCGCGGGCCGGCGTAGTGCATCTTCGCCGGCTTCACCCCGAGCACCACCCGGTCCTCCGGGTAGTAGTTCTCCATCAGCACCTCGTAGCAGCGCATCCGCACCTCGGCGGGGATGTCGCCGGCCTTGGTCTTGCCGATCAGCGGGTGGATGAAGAGCCCGTCGCAGGTCTCCAGCGCGGCCTTGGTCAGGTACTCGTGGGCGCGGTGGATCGGGTTGCGGGTCTGGAAGGCGACGATCTTCTTCCAGCCGCGGGCCTCGAAGTCGGCCTTGTGCTCGGCCGGGGTCTTGTAGCGGCGCATGAAAGCCTCGTCGTGGTCGGGCAGCGCCTCGACCTCGATCGGGCCGGCGAGCATCCGGTTGCCCTCCTCGTAGATCGCGGCGACGCCCGGGTGGGCCTCGTCGGTGGTCCCGTAGACCTGCTCGGCCTCGCGCTTGACGTCGCGCTCCCAGATCTCCTCGACGGTGAGGCGGCCCAGCTTCTTGCCTTCGTCGGAGGAGAGCTCGATCACGTCGCCGACCTCGCACTCGAGGTCGCTCGCCAGCGTGATCGGGATCGGCCAGTAATCGCCGTCGGTGGTCCGCATCTCGCTGCAGACGCGCTCCCAGTCGGCGGAGCCCTGGAAGCCGGTCAGCGGCGCGAAACCGCCGTTGCCGATCATCTCGAAGTCCGCCGTGTGGCGCTCGGAAAGGGTCAGGGACAGCTCAGCCATCGTCTCGCTCATCTCACCTTGTTCGGGGTTGGGGGAAGGGTCTTAGGAAAGGACGTAGGGGCGGCTTGCCGGTCGCCGCTAGTTGATCCCGCACTCGGTCTTTGCCAGGCCCGTCCAGCGACCTGCGCGCAGATCCCCACCCGGTTCGACCGGCTGGGTGCAGTGGGTGCATCCGATCGACGGGTAGCCGCGATCGTGAAGCGGGTTGTACGGGAGGTGGTGCTCACGGATGTAGTTCCAGACGTCGCGCTCGGACCAGTCCGCGAGGGGGTTCAGCTTCCAGAGGTTGAAGCGCTTGTCCCAGCCGAACTTCGGCGTCTTGGAACGGCTGCTGGAGTCTGCCCGGCGGACGCCGGCGACCCAGCAGTCTACGGAAGAGAGGGCCTGGCGCATCGGCTCGACCTTGCGGATTCCACAGCAGGCGTCGGGGTTGCGGTTCCACAGCTCCGGGCCGTGCTCGGCCTCCTGCTCCTCGAGGGTCATGTTGTGGAAGCGGTCGAACTCGATCCCCAGCGCCTCGGCGAGCCGGTCACGGGTCTCGTAGCTCTCCTCGAAGAGGACCTCGGTGTCGAGGTAGAAGAAGCGCGCCTCGGGGTTGATCGTGCTCGCCAGGTGGGCGGTGACGCTGCTGGTTTTCTGGAAGGAGCAGGCGATGTAGTGGTTGCTGCCGAAGTTCTCGAACATCCAAGCGAGCGCCTCCTGGGCGCTGGCGTCCTCGAGCTCAGCGGCGATTTCCTCGTGGTCGAGGTCAGCCGGTGTAGGCACGGTGCCGGAGAGAGTGACGGGAGGCGGCTTCATCGCGGGCATGCGCGATTCAGATCGCGCACTCCCCCTCTCCGCGCACGACCTCGTACGGGCTCGAGCGGTTCCAGTCGATGAACTCCTGCATCGTCTCCAGGCTGAACTCGGCCGGCAGGGTCAGCTCCTTGACCGCGGCTTCGAAGGGCTCGGCGCCGACGCGCTCGACGAACGGGTTGAACTCCTCGCCCTCGTTGCGCTCGGTCTCGTAGAGCTGGATCCAGCGCTCGACGGCCTCGGGGACGCGTTTGGCCGGCAGGCGCGATTTCAGCCGCTTGCCGAAGGCGACCGGACCGCCTTCGAAGTTGCCGCCGATGTGCGGGATGTAGGCCGGCATCTGGCGGCCGTTCACTTTCAGCGAGGCGCCGTAGAAGCCGATGTTGGCGATGTGGTGCTGGCTGCAGCCGTTCGGGCAGCCGCTCATTTTGATGTGGATCCGCTTGGTCAGCTCGTCCGTGATCTGCATCGCGGTGACTCGCTCCTTGATCGCCCGGTTGAGGCCCATCGAGGAGGTGATCCCGAGTTTGCAGCTGTCGGTACCGGGGCAGGAGACGACGTCGGTGATCTCGCGGGCGCCGGCCTCGCCGAGGCCGAGGGCCTCGAGCCGCTCCCAGACGTCGTAGAGCGCCTCGTCGCGGACCCAGCGGAGGACGAAGTTCTGCTGCACGGTGCTGCGGGCGGCGCCGCCGGTGTACTCGCGCATGATCTGGGCGAGGCCGCGGAACTGCTCCGGGGTGAGGTCGCCGCGGGTGATCTTCACCTCGACCGTGTTGAAGCCCTCTTGGCGCTGCGCCTGCACGTTGCCGGCGAGGAAACGCTCGAACTCGGTGCGGTCGCCGTTCGGGGAAGACGGTTGCAGCGGCACCTCGGGGGCGTTGGCCTCCTCGTCGACGGCGAAGCTGAGGCGCTCGACCAGCTCGGGGCCGAATTCGCGCTCCCGCACCCACTCGCCTTGGAGCTCCTCGTCGACGAGCTCGCGGAAGGCGTCCATGCCGATCTTGTCGACGAGGACCTTGATCCGGGCGCGGGCGCGGTTGACGCGCAGCCACTCCTGGCGGTCGAAGATGCGGAAGACGGCCTCGGCGACCTTGAGGTAGTCGCCGTTGTCGGCCTCGACGAACTCGTAGAGGGTCGGGGCGACACGGGCCATGATCGAGGTGCCGCCGCCGACCTGGACCTCGAATCCCTTGACGCCGTCCCTTTCGCGGGCGAGGAAGGCGATGTCGTGGATTTCGGTGATCGAGCGGTTGGAGTCGGAGCCGTCGAAGGCGGTCTTGATCTTGCGCGGCATCAGCTGCGTCGTCGGGTGGCGGACGAAGTAGCGGACGTAGGCGGTGCCGTAGGCGGTCGGGTCGAAGATCTCGTCGGCGGCGACGCCGGCCCAGGGGTCGCCGGTGACGTTGCGGATGGTGTTGCCGCAGCCCTCGCGGGAGGAGAGGCCGACCTCGGCGATCTCCCGGAGGAGGAGCTCGGTGTCGCGCAGCGGCACGTGGTGGATCTGGATGTTCTGGCGGGTGGTGATGTGGCCCTTGTTCAGCGGCGCGTACTTCTCGACCACGCTGGCGAAGCTGTCCATCTGCTCGGGGGTGACGCCGCCGAAGGGAAGCTTGATCCGGATCATCTGGACGTCGGGCTGGCGCTGCCCGTAGACGCCCTGTTTGAGGCGGAAGCCGATGAACTGGTTCTCTTCCAGCTGGCCGCTGAGGAACTGCTCGGCTTCGTTGTCGAAGTCGTCGAACTCGCGCTCGATGATCGGGATCACGTGGCCGGGGACGTTCTCGTAGGTCTCCGGGTTCGTCAGGGTCCCGGGCCGGCCCTTGCCCCGCTGCTCCTTGTTCTCTGCGACGGCTACCTCCATGGGCAGAAAGGTAGCAAACCTGATTGGGATTCAGGTATTAAATTTTTTGAGCGGAAGAAGAGGCGGAAAAATCCCTGCTACGGGCGCATTTCAGCTATGGGATGGTTTTTTCTGCGCCTGCAGGATCGCCGAAGCCTGGCCGGAGTCGGCGACGTAGCCGCCCTCCGGCTCCAGCGGCAGGTCTTCTCCGCTCCAGCCGACGATCCCCTCGCTCAACTTCACGGCGTCGTAGCCGGCGTCGGTGAGGGCATCGGCGGCCATCGTCGAGCGGTTGCCGCCGCGGCAGTAGAGGACGACGGGTCGGTCCTTGTCGAGCTCGCCGAGCCGGTTGGGCAGCTCCGGCAGCGGCAGGTGGGTGGCGCCGGCGATGCGGCCGACCTCCCACTCGTGGTCGGCGCGCACGTCAATCAGCTGAGCGCCCTCGTCGATCAGCTCGCGGGCTTCCTCGCGCGAGACCTCTCGGGTCTCTCCCTGCGGTGCGTCTGCCATCAGTCGACCTCCGTTCCCTCGATCAAGAATGCGACGCGGACGTGGGCGCGGTACTCGTCGAGGTTCTCGCCGCGAATCCCGGTGGAGACGATGTCGACGGCGCGGATGTTGCGCAGCGAGCCCTGGGCCTGCAGCAGCGCCTGTTTGGCGGCGTCGTCGGTGGACGTCTTGGAGCTGCCGACCAGCTCGATGATTTTCACGACAGCCATGCGGATCCTCCTCGTAGGTCCTCGATGGTCTCCTTGGCGCTGACGCCCTCGAGCAGGGCCGCACGCTGCCAGCCGGGCGCCTGCGGTCCCTCGGGCGCGGGGGCGGCGGCGAACTCGGCCTCGAACTGGGCAATCGCGGCGGCCACGGCCGCAGCCTCGTCCCCTTGAGCGGTCTTCCGTGCCACGGACCAAGCCTAGTTCAAGGGCGGTGTAGCTCGGCGCGGCGGCGCTCGAGGAACCGTGACAGGTTGCGCAGGACCACCTCGGGTTCGCGCTGCAGGCGCGGCCGGGTGATCCGGATCACCTCGATCCCGAGCAGCTTCAGCTCCTCTTGGCGCTGGCGATCGCGCTCGAAGGCGGCGCGGCTGCCGTGCGTCTCGAAGAGATCGAGTTCGACCGCGAAGCGGAGGTCCGGCCAGTAGGCGTCAAGCTCGTAGCCGTGCGCGTTGAAGTTCATCGACGGCGTCGCCAGGCCGGCGCGGCGGACGTGGCGCCGGAAGAGCTTCTCGAAGCGCGAGCGGGTGAAGGAGGGGTCCGGCTGGTAGAGGGCGAGCGCCCGGCGCAGCCGGGCGCGACCGCGATGCCCGCCGGCCCGATCAAGCACGTCTTCGACCGCATGCAGGTCGAAGAGTCCTAGTTCTTCCGTTCGCTCCAGCAAGCGATCGATCTGCTCGGGGCTCTTGCGGATCGCAAGGTCCATCAGCAACCGCGGCACCGAGGTGACCGGTATCCCCTGCACCTCCGTCCGGTCCTCCGGCGCCAGAATCGACGAGAAGTGGACGACGAACTCCCGCTTCGCCCGACGCCGAATCGGCGCCGTCACGTCGATCCGTTCCGGCGCATAGCGATAGATCCCCCAGAGGTAGGCCGCCGACCCATGACTGGCGACAGCAGGCCAAACCACCTCATCCACCTCGTTCGCCTCCGCCCCCAACACCCCCGCCCAGCACCGCGAATGCCAAGAAAGCCGCCGATGCCCAACGGCGTAGACCCCTTGGTGAAGCCGATGCAACCGCCCCGCCTCGGTCCATTCGTGGATGGTCCTTTCAGCATGCCCTAGCGCCAGAAGCTGAGGGGTAGAGATCACTCCGTGCTGCCGCGTAGCGAGATCGGCCATCGCCCCACACCCCGGCGTTCGTCCTTTCCGCGACATACCTCATGAAAGGACGAACGCCACCTGGGTTCTCCCCCTGCGGCCCGTCCCGCGGGCGCGGCGTTAGCGGAAATTCCGGCGAGATGCGCCCTGCGGGCGCTCCCGGGTTAGCTGGGCGCTGCGGTTAGCCGTTGAGGCCGGGGACGGGGGTGCCGTACTTGACGTAGGCGCAGTTGTAGGGGCGGGGGTCGAAGGAGTCGGTGATGGCGCGGCCCTCGGGTTGGCCAGTGCCCTCGATTTCCTTCGTTTCGGTTTTCCCGCCTTTGCCTTTGACCTTGATCTTGCGCGGGGGTTCGCCGCGGCCGCACTGGATCGAGAAGTCTTTGACGCCGTCGCGGGCATCGATGATGTCTTCGCCCCCCATTCCGTAGAAGCGGTCTTCGCCGGGCTGGCCGAGCATCGCGTTGGGGCCGCTGTCGCCGATCAGGACGTCCCAATCGAAAGAGCCCTCCATGTCCTCGTCGGTCGGCGAGAGGTGGACGTGCTTGCAGCCCTTGACCGTCGTCACCCAGGCGGCGTGGGCGAGGAAGGAGACGATCAGCACGCCGGGATGGGCCTGGGTCTCGGCGAAGGAGGCGTCATCGCGGCCGGGGCCGCCGACCAGGGCGCCGCCGGCGCAGCCGCCGCCAGCCGCCAGCAGGTCGCCGCTGCCTTCGCCGTAGAGGAAGGTCGGCCCCGGCAGGCCGCCGACCAGGCCGTCGGCCCCGTCGCCGCCGTAGATCTTGTCCGCCCCCGGCCCGGACTCGACCAGGTCGTCCTCGGGGCCGGCGTGGATCGTGTCGTTGCCGAAGCCACCGGCGAAGCGGACGCTGCCGATCGACTCCAGCGTCCCTTCGACCCGAAGGCTGTCGTTGCCCGGGCCGAGGTCGGCCATCAGCCAGCGGCCGGGTCCGTTGGCGGCGCAGGAGACGGTCGTCGTGCTGTGCGGAGCGTGCGCGCAACCGGACCCAATCGCGAGGCCTTTTTTCGCGGTGATGCCGAAGGTCTGCGTTGTCTCGTCGAAGGCGACGATGAACTGGTCGCGGCCGCTGCCGCCGATCACCTGCAGGCCCGCACCCCCGCCCGGCGTCGGGTTGAGCTGGACGTAGGCGGAACCTTTCGGCGCCGGCTCCTTTCCGCAGGAGCTGGTCCGTCCTTTCGCCCCCTCGCAGCCATCGGCCCCCTGGCCGCCTTCGAGCACGTCCGCGCCGCCGCCGCCGACGAGGTGGTCGTCGCCGAGGCCGCCGTCGATCAGGTTCGCCTGCGGGCTGCCGATCAGGGTGTCGCGGAAGGCCGAGCCTTCGAGGCTCTCGAAGCCGAAGAGCTTGTCGTGGCCGTCACCGCGCGACTTGTGCTCCTTCAGGGAGACCCAGACGCCGCTGCCCTTGCCACCCGCCCGCGCCGTCGCGAAGGATGCGATGTCGCCGGCCCCGGCGCCGCCCGACATGCGGTCGTAGCCGTAATCGCCATGGACCAGGTCTTCATCGCCCGGCCCGCCGTTGACGATGTCGATCCCGAGGTCGCCGGCGACCTCGTCGCGGGCGCCCGGCCCGCCGAGGATCTTGTCGTCGCCGAGGTTACCGTTGACCTGGTCCTCGTCGCCGGCGTCGCCGAAGACCTCATCGTTGCCGCGACCGCCGTGCATCTCATCGGTTCCGGGACCGCCGCAGATCAGGTCGTTACCGAGGCTGCCGAAGACGACGTCGTCGCCGTTGCCGCCCCAGATCACGTCGCGCTCCGGCGTTCCCCGCAGGGCGTCGTCGCCGTCGGTGCCGACGATCTCCGCCTGCCGGCCGTGGCAGCGCGGTACGTCGTCCCCTTCGTTGTCCGCCGCGCTGGCGATCGCCGCGAAAGCGGCAGACGCCAACAGCAGCAAAGCGATGACCCCCCGGAAGCGGCTCACGAGGGCCGGATCGTAAACGTCATACCCGACCTAACCCTCGCCGAGGGCAAAAGCTTCAGGCGCTGCGGATCAGCTTCTTGTTGACGAACTCGTCAGCCCCGTAGCGGCCGAGCTCCCGCCCGAACCCGGAGCGCTTGAAGCCGCCGAAGGGCAGCTCGGGCGCGTCCGCCCCGACTAGGTTGACGTAGACCATCCCGGCTTCGATCCGGTCGGCGACCCGCTCCGCCTGCTCCTTATCCGTCGTCATCACGTAGGAGCCGAGCCCGAACGGGGTCTGGTTGGCGAGCTCCACCGCCTCCTCCTCGGAGGAGACCTTGTAGACCTGCGCCACCGGCCCGAAGAACTCTTCCTGGGAGGCCTCGTCGCCCGGCTTGATCCCGGTGAGGATCGTCGGTTCGAAGAAGTTGCCTTCGCGCTTGCCGCCGACGACGACCTCGGCCCCGTTCTCGATCGCCCGCTTCACCTGGTCCTCGAGCCGGTCCGCCGCGGTCTGCGACGAGAGCGGGCCGACGGCCGTGTCCTCGGCCGTCGGGTCGCCCGGCTTCGCTCCGCCCAGCTGCTCCTTGAACTTCTCGAGGAAGTCGTCGTAGAGCTCGTCGACGACGATGAACCGCTTCGCCGCGTTGCAGGACTGGCCGGTGTTGTCGAGCCGCGCTTCGGCCGCCGCCGTCACCGCTTCGTCGAGGTCGTCGGTGCCGAGGAGGATGAACGGGTCCGAGCCGCCGAGCTCGAGCACGACCTTCTTCAGGTGCTTCCCGGCGATCGAGGCGACGGCGGAGCCGGCGCGCTCGGAGCCGGTCACCGAGACGCCATGCAGGCGCGGGTCGGCGATCACCCACTCGATCTGCTCGTTGGTCGCGTAGATGTTCTCGTAGGACCCCTCGGGGAAGCCGGCGTCGTCGAAGATCTTCTGCATCGCCTCCGCCGATTCCGGGCACTGCGGCGCGTGCTTGAGCAGGATCGTGTTGCCGATCACCAGGTTCGGGCCGGCGAAGCGGGCCACCTGGTAGTAGGGGAAGTTCCAGGGCATGATCCCGAGCAGGACGCCGAAGGGGCTGCGCCGGATCACGGCCGTGCCCTCGCCTTCGGACAGCTGAATCGGCTCGTCGGCCATCAGCTCCTCGGCGTTGTCGGCGTAGAAGCCGTAGATCATCCCGGCGAAGTCGACCTCCATCAGCGCCTGCTCGATCGGCTTGCCCATCTCGCGGACGACGATCTCTGCCAGCTCCTCGCGCCGCTCGGAGTGCAGCTCGCCGACTTTGCGCACCAGCGCCGCGCGGTCAGCGACGGAGGTCGAGCCGGGGAAAGACCGCGACGCCTGGTCACAGCGGTCGATCGCCGCGCGCAGCTCGTCGTCACTGATCTCCGGGTACTCCTTGACCGTCTCGCCGGTGGCCGGGTTGACAACCGCGTAGGTGCTCATTCAGCTCCCCCCGTGTCGATGCTCGTTTCCACAGTTCCTCTACCCCTTCAAGGTCTGTTCCAGCCCGAGGGCGTCCTCGACCGGCACGTAGTCCATGCCCACTCCCTCCGCCACTGCCGGGTGCGTCACCTTGCCACCGGCGACGTTGACCCCGAGCCGCAGCCCCGGGTCGTGTCGAATCGCCTCGGCGACGCCGTGGTCGGCAAGCGCGATCGCGTAGGGCAGGGTGGCGTTGGTGAGGGCATGGGTCGAGGTGATCGGGACCGCGCCAGGCATGTTGGCGACGCAGTAGTGGGTGATCCCGTCGACCTCGAAGGTCGGTTCGCGGTGGGTGGTCGGGCGCGAGGTCTCGAAGCAGCCGCCCTGGTCGATCGCGACGTCGACCAGCACCGCCCCGGGCTTCATCAGCGCCAGCTGCTCGCGGCGAATCACGTAGGGCGCCCGCGCCCCGTGCACGAGCACGGCGCCGATCACGAGGTCGGCATGCGGCAGCATCTCCTCGATCGCCAGCGTCGTCGAGTAGACCGTCGAGCAGCGGCCGCCGAAGTCGACTTCGAGCTCCCGCAGGCGGTCGATCGAGCGGTCGTAGACGAAGACGTCGGCTTCCATCCCGATCGCGATGAAGGCCGCGTTCATCCCGACGACGCCGCCGCCGATCACCATCACGTTGGCGGCGGCAACCCCCGGCACCCCTCCCAGCAGGATCCCCCGGCCGCCCATCGGCTTCTCCAGCATGAAGGCGCCGGCCTGGGTCGCGATCTTCCCCGCCACCTCGCTCATCGGCGCCAGCAGCGGCAGCCGGCCGTGCGCGTCCTCAACCGTCTCGTAGGCGATCGCGGTGACGCCGGAGCCGCAGAGCCCCCGCGTCTGCTCGGGGTCGGGCGCCAGGTGCAGGTAGGTGAAGAGCAGCTGCCCCGGCCGCAGCATCTCGATCTCGCTCGGCTGCAGCTCCTTGACGTGGAGGATCATCTCCGCCGCCTCGAAGACGCCGGCCGCGTCGGCGACGATCGTCGCCCCCTGTGCCGCATAGGAGCCGTCGGCGATCGCGCTGCCCTCGCCCGCCCCGGCCTGGACCAGCACTTCGTGGCCGTGCTCGGTGAGTTCGCGCACCCCGGCCGGGGTGACGGCGACGCGGTACTCGTCGGACTTGATCTCGGTCGGTACTCCGATCTTCATGCGACCAGCTCCCTCGCTCGCAGAGCCAACCAGAACTCGATGCGGTCGTGGGCGCGCGAGAGGTCACGACCCGTCAGCTCTTCCACCTTGCGCATCCGATAGCGCAGGGTGTGGCGATGGCAGTAGACCTGGCGGGCCGCCCGCTCCCACTGGCCGTTCTGCTCGATGAAGGCCTCCAGCGAGCGCAACAGCTCCCCGCCGTACTCCTCGTCGCCGCGCTCGATCGGGCCGAGGACGCTGTCGCAGTAGAGGTCGAGCGCGTCGTCGTCCTGGATCGAGAGGAGCAGGGTGAAGGCGCCGAGGTCGCGCCAGGAGGCGACCTCCGGGGCGGAGCCGTTGTCGAAGGCGGTCGCCTCGAGCGCGCAGCGCGCCTCGTGGAAGGAGTGGCGCAGCCGCTCCGGGGGCGCCGGACGACTGGCGGCGGCCCGCACCGCCCCGCGCTCGCGGGCGAGGTCGCGCCGCACCTCGGTCGCCACCTCGACCGGATCGCGGTCGGCGCAGTCGACCACCGCGCAGAGCATCTCCCGGCCGCCGGCGCCGTGGGGGGCGACCACGGCCGAGCAGGCGTCGGCGGCGAGCGCCGCTTCCAGCGACCCGGCCGCCTCGCCGGGGTCGTCGAGCTGGAAGACCAGCACCGCGGCTTCCTCGCCGATCCCGAAGGGCTCGAGCCGGCGCCGCAGCTCGGTCGGTTCCATCCGCCCGCCGAGCGCCGCGGCGAGGACGTCGCCGGCGAGGCGCCGCTCGGTCTCCCGCGCGACCCGTCGCCGCATCAGCTCAAGCGCCACCACCGCCACCGACTGCTGCAGGATCAGCCGCTCGAAGTCGCCGAGCCCACCGGAGTCGCGGACGATCACCACCCAGGCCTGCGGCGGTCCGCCGCCAGGAGAGATCACCGGGTGGGCGAGCGCCCGCCCGGCGACGTTCGGGTGCGAGGGGACGAACGGGTGCCCGTCCCCGGCGTGACTCAGCGCTTCCTTGCGGATAGTCGCGATCGCCTCGGCCGAGAGCTGGCGGCGGAACCCCTTGCCCGCCAGCCGCTCGCCGCGGCCGTCGAGGATCGCAACGGTGCCCCCGACCGCCGAGGCAACGGTGGCGGCGATTTCCTCCAGCCCACGCTCCTCCAGGACCAGCCGCTCGAGCCGCCGCTGCACCGCGATCCCCCGCTGCAGCACCTCGTACTGCTCGTTGACCAGGCGGGCGAAGGCCTTCTCGGTGATCGCGATGAACGGCACCGAGTAGGGCACCTCGAAGAGCGGGAATTCCCGCTTCTCGGCCTCGGCGACCAGCGCCTTCGGCAGCGATTTGTGGTTGAAGCCGGTCCCGAAGCCGAGCCCGGCGAGGTTGCGGTCGGCGAGGATGCGGATGAAGGCGCGCTGCTTGGCGGCGCTGTCGAGCGGGATCCCGGTGGTCAGCATCAGCTCGCCGCCCGAGAGCCACGGCGTCGGGTCCTCGAGCTCGGAGATGTGGACCCAGCGGACGGGTGACGCGGCGGCGTCCGCGCCGGCCGCCAGCTCGAGGTCGAGCTCGTCGAGCAGGCTCTGGACGGTGAGCACGCCGCCCCCTTAGAGCGACGACCGCCGTCGGGGTTCCGCGGACGAGCCTTTGCGCGAGCCGCCGCCCATCCGATCCCAAGCCTCGCCGAGAACCGAGTGCAGGACGTCGTGGATCTCTTCGAACTGCTCGGTGTCGGCGATCAGCGGCGGCGACAGCTGCACGACCGGGTCGCCGCGGTCGTCGGCGCGGCAGATCAGCCCGCGCTTGTAGAGCTCGCCGGAGAGGAAGCCGCGCAGCAGTTCCTCGGACTCCTCGTCGTTGAAGCTCTCCTTCGTCTCCTTGTCTTTGACCAGCTCGACCGCGTGGAAGTAGCCGGCCCCGCGCACGTCGCCGACGATCGGCAGCTCGTGCAGGGACTCGAGCATCTGGCGGAACTCGCCCTCCTTGCGCAGCACGTGGCCGCAAAGGTCCTCGCGCTCGAAGACGTCGAGGTTGGCCATCGCGATCGCGGCGGCGATCGGGTGGCCGGCGAAGGTGAAGCCGTGGGCGAAGGAGGCGTCTCCCTGCATGAACGGCTCGGCGACCTTGTCCGAGGCGACGACGCCGCCCATCGGCGCGTAGGCCGAGGTCAGCGCCTTGGCGATCGTGATCAGGTCCGGCACGTAGTCGAAGCGCTCGCAGCCGAAATAGTGGCCGAGGCGGCCCCAGGCGCAGATCACCTCGTCGGAGATCATCAGCACGTCGTAGGTGTCGCAGATCTCGCGCACCCGCTGGAAGTAGCCGTCGGGCGGGACGAAGCAGCCGCCGGCGTTCTGCACCGGCTCGAGGATCACCGCGGCGACCGTCTCCGGCCCCTCGAAGACGATCCGCTCCTCGATCGCGTCGGCGGCCCAGAGCGGGTCGCGCTCCTCGGGCCAGCGGTAGATATTGGTGTTCGGCACGTGGCAGCCGCCCGGGGTCAGCGGCTCGAACTGGCTCCGCAGCTCGGTGATGCCGGTGGCCGAGAGCGCCCCCAGCGAGGTGCCGTGGTAGGCGACCTCGCGAGCGATCACCTTGTGCTTCTGGCCTTTGCCGTGGATGCGGTGGTAGTTGCGGGCCAGCTTCAGCGCCGACTCGACCGCCTCCGAGCCGCCGGAGGTGAAGAAGACCCGGTTGAGGTCGCCGGGGGCCAGCGAGGCGATCCGCGCCGCCAGTTCGATCGCCTTGGGGTGGGCGTAGGACCAAAGCGTGTAGAAGTCGAGCTCTTCGACCTGGCGGGCGGCCGCCTCGCCGTACTCGGTGCGGCCGTGGCCGGCGTTGACGCAGAAGAGGCCGGAGAGGCCGTCGAGATAGCGGTTGCCGTGCTCGTCGAAGACGTAGCAGCCCTCGGCGCGGGTGATGATCGGGACCTCGTGGTCCGGCCCGTAGGCGCCCATCCTCGAGAAGTGCATCCAGAGGTGATCGCGGGCCAACTGCTGAAGATCGATTGCTGCCGGGGCTTGCGACGCGGTGGCCATGGAGCCCTCCTCCTCGATTACGACGTTCTGGACAAAGCTAGACCCCAAATCCAACATTCGCAAGTGGTCTTTGGGTCAAGGACTGGAACTGCGCTTGTACGTGGTGTACAAGTCACTCCTGTGCTTTTAGGACATTCGCCCCTTGCGCGTTGATCCACCGGGGCTTACCGTCGCGATTAGGTAGTCAGGGGCCGGGTACCCGAATCCAGCGAGAGGGGGCTGATAGACCGGAATGGACGATCGAGGAGAGACCCCCAGCGTCGAGCTGCGGAGCGTGACCAAACGCTTCGACGATTTGGCCGCGGTCGACGACCTCGACCTCGAGTTCGGCCGCGGGGAATTCTTCACCTTGCTCGGCCCCAGCGGCTGCGGCAAGACGACGACGCTGCGGATGATCGCCGGCTTCGAGCGGCCGACCGAAGGGGAGATCCGGATCGAGGGGGAGGACGTGGCGCAGCTGCCACCGCACAAGCGCCCAACCAACACCGTCTTCCAGAGCTACGCCCTCTTCCCCCACCTCAGCGTCGAGGCCAACGTGGCCTTCGGCTTGAAGCGGAAGAAGGTTGCCAAGGCCGAGATCAACGAGCGCGTCCGCGCCGAGCTCGAGCGGGTCGGCCTCGCCCAGCACGCGAAGCGGCGCCCCTCGCAGCTCTCCGGCGGCATGCAGCAACGGGTCGCCCTCGCCCGCGCCCTCGTCAACCTGCCCAAGGTCCTGCTCCTCGACGAGCCGCTCGGGGCCCTTGACCTGAAACTGCGCAAGGGCCTGCAGGTCGAGCTGAAGCGGATCCAGCGCGAGGTCGGGATCACCTTCGTCTACGTCACCCACGACCAGGAGGAGGCGCTGACGATGAGCGACCGGATCGCGGTGATGAACCGTGGGCGGGTGGAACAGGTGGCGCCTCCGGAGGAGGTCTACAACCGCCCCGCGACGACCTTCGTCGCCGGCTTCATCGGCGTCTCCAACCTGATGCCGGCGACCGTGACCGGCAATGACGAGGTTCGCCTCGACCAGGGTCAGACGATCTCCACCTCGACCAAGGGGTTCTCGTCCGGCGAGCGCTGCCACGCCGTGGTCAGGCCCGAGAAGCTGTGGGTCGAACTGGATGGCGACGGCGACGGGCGGCGGGATCTGCCCCGCGTCGAGGGAATCGTCGCCAGCTCGCTTTACCTCGGCACCGCGACCCAGATCGCCGTCGATCTCGGAGAGGACGTGCGGATGACCGTCCTCGTCCCCAACGCCGACGAGGCCGAGCGCCAGCGGCTGCCGGGCGGCGGCGCCCGCGTCGCGCTCAGCTGGGAGCCAGAGCACATGCATCTTGTCCGCGAGTCCCCAAACGGGGTAGCCGCGGGAAGTAACGGCGGCGCCAGCGCCGCCGACCAGTCGCAACTGGAAACCACCCCAGGAGGTTGAACCGGAGATGCTGAGCAGCGCGAGATCCGACCGCAGGGCCACGGCCATCCTCGCCGTGCTGATCGCCGCAGTGACGCTGGCCCTCGGCCTCGCCGCTTGTGGCGGCGGCGCCGGTGGTGGAAACGGGGGAGAAACGACCGTCGCTGAAGGGGGCAAAGCGGAAGGCGAACTCGTCTTCTCCAACTGGCCCGGCTACATCGATCCGGGCAAGAACGGCACCATCGCCGAGTTCGAAGACAAGACCGGCATCAAGGTCGACTACATCGAGGACATCAACTCCAACGACTCCTTCTTCGGCAAGTTGCAACCTCAACTAGAACAGGGGCAGTCGGGAGGGCGCAGCCTCTTCGTCGTCGCCGACTACATGGCCGAACAGATGCACGACCTCGGCTACCTGCAGGAGATCGAAAAAGATGACCTGCCGACGGTCTTCGAAAACATCCTGCCCAGCCTGAAGAGCCCGGAGTTCGATCCCGAACGAAAGTTCTCGGTGCCTTGGCAGGGAGGCATGACCGGGATCTGGGTTGATACCTCGAAGGCGCCGGAGATCAAATCGGTCAACGATCTCTTCGACCCGAAGTACAAGGGCAAGGTGACGATGCTCGACGAACTCCGGGAAACGCCGGCGCTGGTGATGCTTGCCGAAGGAGTCGACCCCGCCAAGGCCAGCGCCGACGAGTGGCTAGCCGCGATTGACAAAATCAAGTCGGCCGCGGACTCCGGCCAGATCCGGCGCTTCACCGGCAACGACTACACCGAGGACCTGACCGCGGGCAACATCGTCGCGGCGATCGGCTGGTCGGGAGACGCCTCGCTGATCGAAAACCCGAATGCCGAATGGCGGATGCCGACCGAGGGCTGCGTCAGGTGGTCGGAAAACATGGTGATCCCGGTCGGCGCCCCCAATACGGCGGCGGCGATCGCCTTCATGAATTTCGTCTACCGACCGGAGGTCGCGGCCGACATCACCGAATGGGTCGAATACATCTCCCCCGTCGACGGCGTCAAACCGATCCTCGAAAAAAACGGGTCGGAACTGGCGGAAAGCGAGATCGTCTTCCCCAGCGACGAGTTCACCCGCAACTGCACGGGTCAGAACACCCCGCCGGAACTCGACCAGGTCAACGAAGCCTGGCAGAACGTGCTGACTGGCTAATCCGATGAGGAGCTGGAAGCAACGCCTGGTCCCTTACTGGTTACTGGGACCGGGCCTGCTCTGGCTCCTCTTCTTCTTCGTCGTGCCCATGTACTTCATGGGCGAACTGGCGCTCTACTCGGGCTCGCTGACCTCCGGCGGGTTCGAATTCACCTGGGCCTGGTCGAACTTCCCGGATGCGCTCTCCGGTCACACCGAGCAGGTCGTCCGCTCGTTCTTCTATGCCGGCACCGCCACCGTTCTGTGCCTGCTGATCGGCTACCCGCTCGCCTACGCGATCGCCTTCCGTGCCGGCCGCTACAAGACGCTCCTGTTGTTCGCGGTGATCGCACCGTTCTTCACCACCTACCTGATCCGCACGATCGCCTGGAAGACGATCCTCAGCGACGACAGCCCGGTGGTCAGCGTCCTGCAGACGCTCTCGCTGACGCCGGAGGGCGGGCGGGTGCTCGCGACCTCCGGCGCGGTGATCGCCGGCCTCACCTACAACTTCCTGCCGTTCATGATCCTGCCGCTCTACGCGAACCTCGAGCGGCTCGACATGCGACTGATCGAGGCGGCCAAAGACCTCTACTCCTCCTCGCGCAGCGCCTTCCTCAAGGTGACGCTACCGCTGACGATGCCGGGGATCGTCGCCGGGGTGCTGCTCACGTTCATCCCCGCCTTCGGCGACTACGTCAACGCCCAGCTGCTCGGCGGCACCGGCCAGGCGATGATCGGCAACGTGATCCAGTCGCTCTACCTGAACCAGCGCAACTATCCGGAGGCGGCCGCGCTCTCCTTCCTGATGATGGCGCTGATCCTCGCAATCGTCATCGTCTACATCCGCTTCGCTGGGACCGAGGCGTTCATGGGCGACGAAGACGAGGAGGGGGCCTGAGATGAGCGCGCCGGCGAGAGCCTGGGCCTGGGTGCGGCGAAACGCGCTGTTGATCTACGCCGGCCTCGCGGTCGCCTACATGCTGATCCCGATCGCCGTCATCGCCGTCTTCTCCTTCGGTGCGACGCCGAAAGACAAACTCACCTTCGGCCTCGACAACGGCTTCACCACCGAGTACTGGCGGACGATGTTCTCGAAACCGGAACTCAACGAAGCCCTCATCACGAGCCTGCGGCTGGCCCTGTTCGCGACCCTGATCGCGACCGCGATCGGCACCGCGATGGCGATCGCGCTGGTCCGCCACCGCTTCCGCGGCAAGCGCCTCGCCAACCTCTTGATCGTGATCCCGATGGCGACGCCCGAGGTCGTGATCGGCGCCTCCCTGCTCTCGATGTTCATCTACTACTCGTTCGCGCTCGGCTTCACGACGCTGCTGATCGCCCACGTGATGTTCTCGATCAGCTTCGTAGTCGTCGTCGTGCGCTCGCGCCTGATCGGCTTCGACCGCAACATCGAGGAGGCGGCTGCGGACCTCGGGGCGGGCCCGCTGACGACCTTCCGCACCGTCACCCTGCCGCTGCTGGCACCGGGGGTCGTCTCCGCCGCGCTGCTCGCCTTCGCCCTCTCGATCGACGACTTCGTCATCTCCAACTTCAACTCGGGGACGACGGTCACCTTCCCCCTCTACGTCTACGGCGTCAGCCTCCGCGGCATCCCGGTCCAGGTGAACGCCATAGCTACCCTGCTCTTCCTCCTCGCCGTGATCGCAGTCGGGCTGGTGCTCTTCCAGCAGCGCCGGGCGGAAAAGATGGCGGCAGTGCAGCCGGAGGAAGAACCCGGCGGGCCGATTCCGCTGCCGGGGACGGCGGCGGCGCAGTAGTAGCCGACGGTGGTGAGGCTGCGACCTTGGAGCCGAGTCAGCCCTTTCGCGGCTAGACGACGAAGAGCTGCCAGGCCGTCCCGAGGCAGATAGCAAGCGTGCCACATCCGGTGAGAAGGCCAAGCAATTCTTTGCCATTCGTCATCCAAGCCTGCCAACGGACTCTGTTGATGGCGATCTCCATCATCCGGTCCCGGTAGCCGACCCCATCCCCGGATGGTTTCGCCTGCGGAAACACCTTGTCGACCTTGTCTTCGGCTTCTTTGAGAGCCTCGAAAAGGTCGGCCGTCGGGGAGGGAGCCGGCCGGGTCGAGGCACGGGTCAACGAGCGAAGCAGCCGCAGAACGATTCCCCGTTCCGCGAGGTCGGAGTCCTGAGGTGGCGCCGGCGCCACCTCAGGCCGTCCAATCCTCGTAAAGATCGAGAGCCGCCCCCCACAGAGACGAATCAACTCGCTTGTACCAAGCCTTCCCGCCCCGCTGGGGGAACTTCGTCAGTAGCCCCACACGAGCAAGCGCCACCAGCTGATTTCGCACCCGGTTCTGGACGATCTCGATCTCCCACTGGAGGTCCGTGGCATTCACAAGCCCGTCGGGACTGAGGGCGATCGCCACCAGAACCTCCATGCGGTCCTGGTTCCCGAAGAAGAGCTTCGAACGCTTACGCACCCTGGCGCGCTGGCGGTCCGTGAGATCCCTCAGAAGTGGTAGTCGCGCCGCAGCCTCCACCAGTTCACCATAGCACTCTGTTTTATGCCTTCAAGGGCGCATTTTTACTTGTGTTATACGGAATCATGTTTAGAGATACAAAAAGGAATCTAAATATCGCAGCGGGGCTCACGCCCGCCCAGCGAGAGATGGGTGGGCTGTCACACGATCTCTCCAAAGGGGATTCGCCGGTGATCGGCGAGGTATCGGCCGGAGTCGGCCTTGTCAGCGGCCGATGTGGAAGCCGATCAGCTCGGGGACCTTCGCCACGGCTGAGGAGACCGGGCTCGGCTGACGGCCTGTCATCTCGGCTTCCTCTTTCTTGAGGATGCCGAGGCGGATCGCCTCGCCGCCTAGCCAGTGGAAGGGCTCTGGGGGAACGCGGGGGGTCTTGGGGTCGACGAAGGCGAGGCGGGCGTGGTCGTCGTCTTTGCCCAGGGCCAGGGAGGCGAGGGTGCGGCCGACCATGTTGGACGGGCCGACGCCGTTGCCGGTGTAGCCAGCGGCGACCCAGGCGCGGCGCTGGGGGAGCGTCGTTACGGCGGGGAGGTGGGTGGGGGAGGCGTCGATCGGGCCGCCCCAGGCGTGGGTGATGCGGCGGCCGCGGAGGGCCGGGAAGTAGTCGTGGAGGTGCTCGGTGGCGGCGGCGGCGACCTCGGCGTCGACCTCGGCGCGGCCTCGGGTACGGGCGCCGGCGGCGATGCGGCCGCCGCCCCAGCCGAAGGCGATGCGGCCGTCGCGGGTGGTGCGGAAGTAGTGGAGCAGGGAGCGGGAGTCGGTGATGCAGTCGCCGCTCGTCCAGCCGATCTGCTCGAGCACGTCGGGGACAGGCTCGGTGAGGACGATGTGGGAGGAGGCGACGGTGAGGCGGCTGCGCAGCGGGCCGCGGCGGCTCTTGGCCGCGCTGCCGATCGCCAGCACGCCGCGGGCCGCGCGGACGGACCCACCTGAGGTCTCCGCCTCGACGCCGTCGCCGCTCTCGCGGAAAGCGCGCACCGGCGAGGCCTCATGAATCTCAACCCCCGCCGCCAGCAGCTGCGCCCGCAGGCCCAGCGCCAGCCGCGCCGGCTGCACCGTCGCCGAGGTCGGCGAGACGGCGCCGGCGCGAAAAGCCGGCGAGGAGCAGCGCTCCTGCACCTCCTCCTCGCTCAGCGGCTGCAGCATCTCCGGCACCCCGAGCTCGCGGCACGCTGCCAGCGCCCGCTCCCAGGCACCGTCGTGCGCGGGCGCGGTCGAGACCTGGACGTAGCCGGCAGGCCGGAACCAGGCGTCTACTCCGTGCTCCTCGCAGAAGGCGCCGATCCGTGCCACCGCCTGCTCGGCCGCCGCCGCGACCGCCAGCGCCGGCACATCGCCCCAGCGTTCGCGCATCGAGGCGAGCGAGAACCACATCGCGTTGCAGAAGCCGCCGTTGCGGCCGCTCGGTCCGTGCCCGCAGAGCGGTTCGGACTCGAGCAGGACGACCCGCGCCTCGGGCTCCAGCTGCTTCGCGTACCAGGCGCTCCACATCCCCGTGTAGCCGCCGCCGACGATGAGCACGTCTGCCTCGACCCTGCCGCTCAGCGGCGGCCGCGGCTCGACGTCGCCGGCCTCCTCGATCCAGTAGCCCAGGCGGGTGTGCTGCATCCGGTTGATTCTCCAGCACCCGCACCGTCGGCTCTGTCCAAAGGTCGGCCACAGGATTGTCCAGTCGCTCTGAAGCCGACCCGTAGACTCGGATCGATGCCAGGAGATGGTCAGGACTCCACTCCTTACGTCGACGCGATGCTCGCCTACGCGAAGCGCGACCCGGGGCGCTTCCAGGTGCCCGGGCACAAGGGCGGAATCGGCGCCGACCCAGCGATGCTCGAGCTGGTCGGTGAGCCGGGACTGCGCCACGACATCCCCTCGGTCACCGAAGGGGTCGACATCGGCCCCGAACCCACCCCCTTCCAACAGGCGCAGCAGCTCGCCGCCGAGGCCTGGGGCGCCGGTCGCACCTGGTTCCTCGGCAACGGCGCCTCCCAGGGCAACCACGCCGCATGCATGGCCCTGGCTCACAGCGGCAACCGGGTCGTCGTCCAGCGCAACGTCCACTCCTCGGTGATCGACGGGCTCGTCCTCAGCGGCATGCGCCCGACCTTCGTCGCCCCGGAGCTCGACCCCGAGCTGGGGATCGCCCACGGCCTGACGCCGGACTCGCTGGCGGCGGCGCTCGACGAAACCCCGGAGGCGGTGGCGGCGATGGTCGTCTCCCCCACCTACTTCGGCGCCTGCGCCGAAGTAGGTGGGATGGCCGAGGTGGCGCACTCGCGCGGGGTGCCGCTGGTCGTCGACGAGGCCTGGGGAGCCCACCTCCACTTCCACCCCGGCCTGCCGACCGACGCGCTCGCCTCCGGCGCCGACCTCGTCACCTCCTCGACCCACAAGATCATCGGGGCCTTGACCCAGGCGGCGATGCTGCACCTCGGCCGCGGCGGCCGCATCGACGGCGCCGTCGTCGACCGCTGCGTCAGCCTGGTCGAGACGACCAGCCCCAGCGGCCTCCTCGCCGGCTCCCTCGACGCCGCCCGGCGTTACATGTACGTCCATGGCGAGGAGATGCTGAGCGAGGCGCTGGCGGGGCTGGCGAAGACGCGGGAGATGATCAAGCAGATCCCCGGGCTCGACGTACTCGACGAGCGGATGGTGGGACGGCCGGGGGTGGCTGGCCTGGACCCGTTGCGGCTGGGGATCGACGTGCGCGGCACCGGCTCCAGCGCCCAGCGGCTCTGGAAATCCGCCTTCCACGTCGCCGACATCGACCTCGAGCTCTACTCCGGCAACGTCGTCGTCGCCATTTTCGGCGTCGGCGAGGAAGCCGAGCGCAGCGGCGAGCGCCTGGTCGCGGGGCTGCGCAAGGCGGTCGCGGAGCTGGAGGAAACGCCGGGAACGCCGGACGAGAAGCTGGCGCCGGCGCCGCCCTGGGGCGAGCTGGTGCTGACTCCGCGGGAAGCGTTCCTCGGGCCGCAGGAGGTTGTCCCTTTCGAGGCGGCAGCGGGACGGATCGCCGCCGAGGGGCTGGCGGCTTACCCGCCAGGGATCCCCAACGTTCTGCCGGGAGAGCGGCTGACCAGCGAGACCTTGGAATTCATTCGGGAAAGCCTGGACCACGGCGGCTACGTCCGTGGGGGGTCGGATCGGGAGTTGAAGACTCTTCGGGTGGCGCTGTAAGGGAGTCGGGGGAGGGGTCTTCCAGACAACAGCGGGGAGGGTCTGGAAGACCCCTCCCCCGACTCCTCTAGGCTCAAAGCGTGTCCAGCTTCGATGCGATCGCGGACTTGCCACTTCTTATTGAGGGTTGTGAGTTCGAAGGGTTGAGCCTTGATACCGGCGCTTTTGAACGGCTGACGACGATCGTCAGGCTGCGCGGTGGTGGGCAGGAGGGGATCGGGGAGGACGTGGTCTATGACGCCGTCGATCACATCGGGCAGCAGGATCATGGGCCGCCGGAGGGGCTGAACGGCAGCTTCAGCTTCGCGGAGTTTTCGGAGCGGCTGGATGGGATCGATCTGTTTCCCGCTGGAGAGCCGGTGCGGGAGGACGTGTCGCGGGACTATCGGCGCTGGGCTTTCGAGTCGGCGGCGCTCGACCTGGCGCTACGGCAGGCGGGGACGACCCTCGCCGAGGCGCTGGGGCGCGAGCCGCGGCCGGTGAACTTCGTCAACTCGATGCGGCTGGCAGGTTGGGAGGAGGGCGCGAGTTCTTCGATCGAGCCGCTGCGCGAACGCCTTGCCGCCTACCCGACGCTGCGCTTCAAGCTCGACCCCGCCAACGACTGGGACGACGAGCTGATCGCGGGCCTGGCCGTGACCGGCGCGGTCGACTCGCTCGACCTCAAGGGCTTCTACAAAGGCACCCCGGTCGACGTGGAAACCGACCCCGAGCTCTACGCGAAGCTGATCGAGACCTTCCCCGAGGCCTGGCTCGAGGACCCCGACGTCACCACGGAGACGAAACCGCTGCTCGACCCCGTCTCCGAGCGGGTGACCTGGGACGCGCCGATCCACTCGATCGCCGACATCGAGGCGATGCCGTGGTCGCCGCCGAAGGTCGTCAACGTCAAGCCCTCGCGCTTCGGCCCGATCCGCAACCTCTTCGCCGCCTACGACTACTGCGAGGAGCGGGGGATTGGCGCCTATGGCGGCGGCCAGACCGAGCTCGGCCAGGGGCGCGGGCAGATCCAGTACCTGGCCTCGCTCTTCCACCCGGACACCCCCAACGACGTCGCTCCGGGCGGCTACAACGACCCGCAGCAGGCGACGAAGCCGGGGCTTCCAAGCAGCCCGCTAGAGCCGGCGATCGAGGAGATCGGCTTCCGCTGGAGGCTCCCCTAGAAAAAGAAAGACGCCCACAGCGTGGACGTCTTTCTCCAAGGAGAAAAGGTGGTCTCTCGGGCCACCGTTTCTTTGTACCCACAGGAAAGAGTGGACCCTTGGACGGTCACGTTCAACAGAACCGGATGTAGGATCATCATTTCGGCGGTTCAGTAGGGCTTCTGAGCCCTTTTTTCCCTGCAAACACTCGTGGGATAAAAAATCGCGCGTGTAGCCCTGGAGATGCGCGGAACTACGACTTGACGGCAAACGCGCTCTTGCGGATCGCCTCGGTGATCTCGCGCACGAGCTCGGCGTCGCCGCCGATTTCCAGGTCCGCCTCCTGCCCGTTCATCCGCCGCATCCAGCTCGAGGCACTGCCCGATGCCCAGCCTTCCGCCTCGCCCTCGAGGCGGGAGGAACAGGAGACGACCTTGCCCTCTTCGACGCAGATCAGCACCCCGGCGAAGACGGGGGAGGAGCCGCCCTGGATTTCCACCGCGAGGCGGCATTTGCCGCTCAGGTCGAGGGGAAGCTCGATCAGCGGGATCGCCAACAGAAACGCCGCCTCGACGTCGAGGCGGCCGATCTGCGGCGGGTCGGCAAGGTAACGACGCTCCCACCAGGCCCCCGCCGCAAGGGGGACAATCGCCCGCCGCAGCCAGGGCGTCGCCCGGTATGGCGTGCCGCGGCCCTCGCCGGGGTACGGTTCCACCAGGTCGGCCAGGCGCAGGGCGCCGAGGCGCCGCTCCAGCGAGGGATAGCTGATCCGCGGGATCAGCCGGTTCAGGTCGGTCAGGGACAGCGGTTTCGCCGCCAGCGCTCGGATGATGTTCGTCGACCAGCCCTCGACCAACGCCTTGGTCGCGCTCTTACTGGCGGTGGTGCCGAGGGTGATTGGGCCGGCGGGAGCTTCCTGCAGCCAGCGCTCGAGGATCTGGCCGATCGTCAGCAGCGAGCGTCCGGCATCGGTGCTGGCGTATTCGACGGTGCCCGGGAAGGAGGCCTGCCGCTGTCGTTCCAGCGTTCCGATCTCCACCAGTGTCCGCGAGTAGACCCGCATCGTGCTCTGGGGGGGCGAGCCGACGGCCCGGCGCAGATCGATCAAGGGCAGCGGTCCATCCTCCAGCGCCTGCAGGAGGTGGACGTTTAGCGGCGCCGCCAACAGGGAAAGTGCGGTTGCCCCGGCGCGTTTCACGGGCTTCCTATCCGCTTGCGTGTGAGTGGGGAGATGGAGTCGAACGCGGACAAAATTGCACGGGCATCATTTGCCGCATCGGCCAAACCTTCAAGGAGCACACCCAGCGCCCACATTTCCACAGCCTTACTCGACTTTTAAAATTTATGAAAGTCCTGCAAACTACAGCTCGCCAGTTTTTCGCGCGGGTAAGAAGTCACCCGTGTGCACCTGCACACCTTACTCCTTTGGGTACGTCGTCGGTACGAATTTTTAAGCTAGCCAGCCAGCCCGTTTTCGCATCGTCTTGATCCGCCTGAACTCGGCGATGTCCTCGCGCAGGGCAGCGGGGGCGGGGGCGGGCAAAAACCGAGCGGGAAGAGGGGACTCGGCTATCCCTCCCTCGCGACTGTTGACCCGATAGGCCCGCGCGCCGCGGCGCGCGGTCAGAGCCGAGGGAGCGCCCTCGCCCTCCCAAAGCAGACCGGCGTAATCGTCGAGTCCGTAGCCGCTCGGCATTCCCTCGCCGATGGCATCCAAGTAGGCGGCGCGGCGCTCCGGTTCGTTGTTGTAGTGGACGCAGAGGCTGCCGCCGAGGAAGCCGAGGCCGGCAGCGGCCAGCGGCTTCCCCGACGACTTGGTGATCCCGGCCTCGAACCAGCACATAGCCCCTGCGCTCTGGCCGGCGAGGACGATGCCCTGCCGCCAGGCGAGGCTGAGGATCGAGGCGACGTCGTGCGCCTCCCAGACAGCGAGCAGGTTGACAAGGCTGCCGCCACCGACGTAGATCAGGTCCTGGGCGAGGAGGTGGTCGCGCAGCGCCATCGGCCGCCGGCCGAGCCGGAAGAGCGAGACGTCAGAGGGCTCGCAAAGCCGCTCGCCGAAAGCCGAGTAGAAGCTGGCGATCTGCTCGGAAGTGTCGCCGCTGGCGGTCGGGAGGATGCAGATCCGTGGCCTTTCCCCACCGCGTTCGCCGGCCAGCCGCAGCAGCAGCTCGCAGACCGCCCGGTCTGCCGGTCGCGCGCTGAACTCATGCCCGCCGAGGGCAAGGATCCTTCGCACCGGCGTTGCCGTCGCCGCGCCGCGACCGGCCGCCATCAGGCCGCGGGGGCGGTCGAGAGCGCCTCCGGCAGCGGCGCGGCCGGGATCGCGTCGCGGTCGCCCAGGTAGGTCGTCGCGATCCGCATCTCAACCACCCGCGTCCCGGCGACGTCGAGTCGGTAGCCGCGCGCCTGTGGGCGCGAAGCGACGACGCGACTCAGTTCCTCGCCACGGAAGTGGAGTGCCGCCCCGTCCTCGGCCGCATAACCGCCGCACATCCCTTCGCGGAGGAAGCCGTGGTAGGCCTCGCCACGACCCGAGCCGCGCTCGTAATGGACACAATTGCTGAACGGCAGCAGCCCGAGGCCGCGCAACCGCTTCGGCTCGCCGTGGAAGCCGCTGACCGCCTCGGCGAACCAGCAGAGCGAGCCGGCCGAGAGGCCGCAGAGGATGACCCCCGATTCCCAGGCCTCGCGCAGGATCGAGTCGATCCCGTGGGCGCGCCAGACGCCGAGCAGGCTGACGACGCTACCGCCGCCGACGTAGATCAGGTCCTGGGAGAGCAGGTGACGGCGAAGGTCTCCCGGCCCCTGCTCACGGCGGAAGAGGGAGATGTGGGTGGGCTCGCAACGGTGGGCGGAGAAGGCGCGGTAGAAGCGGACGATGTAGTGGTCGGCGTCGCCGCTGGCCGAGGGCAAGAAGCAGACCCGCGGCCGCTCCGCCTTCGTCAACCCCAGCACGTAGTCGTCGAGCAGGGGGTTGCCCGACTCCATCGAGAAGCCGCCACCGCCGAAAGCGACGATCTGCCGTGCTGCCGTCTCCATGGGTAGATGTTCGCCACCAGGCTTCGGAGCGGCGTTGTACAGCGGTCCGAACTTCAGCCCGGCGCGCTCGCCCCCGCGTACAGCAGGCGCAGTTTGTTGCGAGCACGGTGCAGGCGCACCTTCACCGTCCCTTCCGGGATGCCGAGGCGTGTGGCGATCGTCGCCTGCGTCAGGTCCTCCTCGTATTTCATCTCCAGGAGTCGGCGATCGCGTTCGCTCAGGCGCTCGAGGGCGGCGTGCAGGTCGGCAAGTTCGACCGCCGCCAACACCGCCTCGTCCTCCGCTCCCTCGTGGAACTCGATCGTCGCTGTCGGGTCGGGCCGCACCCGTGCGTGCTGGCGGAAGGCCTCGTTGCGGACAATCGTCGCCAGCCAGTAGTTGCGTCGGCCGGGATCGCGCAGGGTCGAGCGCCGACGCCAGGCCCGGAGCAAGGCATCCTGAGCTATGTCTTCGGCCTCGCCCGGATCGCTCGCATAGCGATAGGCCATTCGAAGACAGACCCTCTGTGCCTCACCCCACTCCCAGCCATCGTCGTTCCCGCGGCGATGCCCTATCGGAGAGTTGATTGAACGAACCTACATAAGCAGTGCGCGAAATTGCCACTCTCGCGACGGAAACTGTTCTGAACTTGCGCAGGTCTTCGGACCGCGCCGCGCGGTTGGCGCGACGCGTCCTGCGGCCGCAGGCCGCGTTTTCAGCCGCGCTTTTATACCTCGTCGGGTCGTTTCACTTCACCGCGCCAGCCGTCGCCGCCGCCGTTCTTCTCGACCAGCTCCTTGAACCGCTCGAGGTCGCCGTGGACCCGCCGATCCGCCGCCCCCAGCGCGTCGCCGATCCGCTCCTTGATCCCCTCGGGGACGAAGTCCATCTGGACCATCACCCTGGTGGTCGCATCGTCGATGCGGTGAAAGGTGACGACGCCGGCGTTCTCCTTGCCGTCGGTGTTGCGCCAGGCGACACGCTCGTCCGGCTTCTGCTCGGTGATCTCGGCGTCCCACTCGTGGCGGGAGCCGCCGAACTCGGCGACCCAGTGCAGGTGGGTGTCGTCGATCTGGCGGATCTCTTCGACCCCTTCCATGAAAAGCGGGAAGTCCTCGAACTGCGTCCACTTGTCGTAAACGCTGCGCAGCGGCGCCTTGACCTCTATCGACTCCTCGATCGTGGACATCATCGCTGTCCTCCTCTTTTGGTTTGCCTTTTGTCTCCCCCCGGGTAGCCCGTCCGCTGTATAGATAAACCTGTACTCCGTGTCCAGACTTGAAGAAGAACCTCAACTCAGCATCGGCGACGTCGTCAAGGCCACTGGCCTCGGCGAGGCGACGCTGCGGGCGTGGGAGCGCCGCTACGGCTTCCCGCAGCCGCAGCGCGAGCCGAGCGGTCACCGGCGCTACGGCGCCGAGGAAGTTGAGCGCATCCTCCGGGTGCTTGCCGAGCGCGAGCGCGGGATCGCCCTGCCGGTGGCGATCGAGCGCGCCCGCGCCGCGGCCACCGGCGTTTCCTCGCTCTTCGCCCAGTTGCGTGAGCGCCGACCCGACCTGCAGCCGATGACGGTCCGCAAGCGACACCTGACCCCGCTGGCCCGCGCGATCGAGGAGGAGAGCGCGGCGCGGGCGGAGCGACCGCTCCTGATCGGGTCGTTCCAGCGCGAGCGCTTCTACCGGCAGAGCGAGAGCCGCTGGCGCGAGCTGTCGCGCGGCGCCGCGAGCGCCTTCGTCTTCGCCAACTTCGAGCGGCTGCGGGAGCCGGCCGACGGGCCGGCCGAGCTGCCGGTCGATCGCTCGCACCCGGTCAGCCGGGAGTGGGCACTGGTCTGTGTGGCGCCGGAGCACGGCGCCTGCATGGTCGCTTGGGAGCCGCCGGGGCGCATGCGTCCCGGCGACGCCCGCGAGTTCGAACTGCTGCTGAGTGTCGAGCCGGCGGTGGTGCGGGAAGCAGCCGAGGTGGGAGCCGCCTTGGCAGCGCCGATCGCTCCCGATCTGGCGGAGGGCGCGCGCGCCTACCTCGAGGAGCTGGCGGCGCCACGGCCCGAGAGCCAGCTCCGCCTCTCCAGCTCGATCACCGCCCGGCTGCTCTCGTCACTCGGCGGAGGCTTGAACTGAAGATGAAGGGGGAAACGAGAGATATGACCGTCGCCGGGATCTGCGAGCTGGTCCTCGAGACCGACGACGTCGGGAGACTGACCTCCTTCTACCGCGAGCTTGGGCTGGAGACGGTCCTGGAGGAAGGCGATCGGGTCTGGCTGGCGGCTGGGGAGCGCTGCCGGCTCGGGATCTGGCCCCCCGGGGAGAAGGAGTACTCCGACCGCGGCGGCCGCCACGTTCACTTCGCCCTCTCCGTCGACCACGAGCGGCTCGACGCCTTGGCAGCCGACCTGCGCGAGCGCGGGGTCGAGGTCGAGGGGCCGGTCGAGCACGACGGCGGCGACCGCTCCGCCTACTTCTTCGACCCGGAGGGAAACCGGGTCGAGCTCTGGGACTTCTTCCGCGATGGCGACGGTGCCAAGGGCGGCGTGATGGCGCTGGCGGAGGACGGCGATGGCTCGTAACCGGGTCCACGTCAACGCTTCTCCGGAGGAGGTCTTCGCCGTCCTCTCCGATCCCAACTGCTACCCGCGGTGGGTGGTCGGCGCCGCCGGGATCCGCGACTGCGACGAGGAGTTCCCGGCCGTCGGCTCGCGCTTCCACCACAAGGTCGGCTCCTGGCCCGTCGGCCTCAAGGACCACACCGAGGTGACCGAGCTCGACCCGCCGAACCGGATCGTCTTGAAGGCGAAGGCGCGGCCCCTGGGGACGGCGACGATCGAGCTCGACCTGCGGGAGAGCGCCGGCGGCACCGAGGTGAGGATGGAGGAGGTGGCGGGCGACCGGATGACTTCGCTGGTCGTCGGCAACCCCCTCGCCGACACCGTCCTGCGCGTCCGCAACGCCGAGGCGCTGATGCGGCTGAAGCGGCTGGTCGAGGGGGTGCCGGAGGGCGACCCGATGCACGAGCGCGAGCTGGCCGGACAGCGGGTGTTGGTCACCGGCGGCAGCAGCGGCATCGGCCTCGCCGTCGCCGAGGGACTGGTGCGGGAGGGGGCGCGGGTCGCGATCCTCGCCCGCAACGAGGTCGGCCTGGCGGCGGCGAAGCGCAAGCTGACCGAGGCGGGCGGTGAGGCGATGACTGTCAGCGCCGACATCACCGACCGCGAGGCGCTGACCGCCGCGGTGGACAAAGCCGCCGCCGAGCTGGGCGGGCTCGACGTCCTCGTCACCTCGGCCGCGAGCCTTTCCTTCGGCCGCTTCACCGAGACCGACCCCGACGACTTCGACGCGACGATCGAGACTGTCCTCGGCGGCACCGTCGACACGATCCGCGCCGCGCTGCCCCACCTCGAGGACTCCCGCGGCGCGATCGTCTGCGTCGGCTCGATCGCCGCCCGCATGCCGCTGCCGGGGATGGCGGCCTACACCACCTCCAAGCACGGCCTCGTCGGCTTCCTCGACACGATCCGGATCGAGCTGGAGGAGAGCGGCTCCTCGGTGACCCTGTCGCTGGTCAACCCCGGCGCGGTCGACACGCCGCTCTGGAGCAACCTCGAAAGCTCGACCGGGCTGCTGCCGCCCGAACCGCCCTTCCCCTCCGTCTACGCGCCGGAGTCGGTTGCCGAAGCGGTCCTCAGCGTCATCCGCCATCCCCGCGACGAGATGACCGCAGGCGGCCTCGCCCGCGCCCAGGTCCTCTTCTACTCCTACTTCGGGGGCGTCGCGAAGCGGGCGATGCAGGCGCTGGCGCGGCTCGAGCACACCGCCGGCGACCGTCCCGCAGGCGAGGGGGCGCTCAGCGGCGGCAAGGGCGCCGGCGAGACCAAGGGGGGCTTCGACGGGCGCCCGAGCATCGCCGTCAAAGCGCTCGGCGCTTGGGACGGGATGCTGCGGGTAGTCGGACGAGGGTGATGCATGCAGACGCCGTCGTCATCGGCGCCGGTCCCAACGGCCTGATCGCCGCCAACCATCTCGCCGACCGCGGTTGGAAGGTGGTCGTCTGCGAGGAGCAGCCGGAACCGGGCGGCGCCGTCCGCAGCGGCGAAGTGACCGTGCCGGGCTTCGTCCACGACCTCTACAGCGCCTTCTACCCGCTCACCCTCGCCTCCCGCCACATCGCCCCCCTCGAACTGGAGCGCTACGGGGTCAACTGGCTCAGCGCCCGGGGGGTCGTCGCCCACCCCCACCCCGACGGCCGCTGCGCCCTGCTCTCGATGGACCTCGAGGAGACCTGCGCCTCGCTCGACGCCTTCGCCCCAGGTGACGGGGACGCCTGGCGGCGGCTCTTCGAGCTTTGGCGCCGCGCCGGCCCACACCTGGTCGGGTCCCTGCTGACGCCGCTGCCGCCGATCCGTCCCGCGGCCGGGATGCTGGCCGCGCTCGGCCCCCGCGGCCTCGTCGACTTCGCCCGCTTCTCGCTGCTGCCGGCGCGACGGATGGCGGAGGAGCACTTCAAGGGCGAGGGGGGCGGCTGGCTGATCGCCGGCAACGCTCTCCACGCCGACCTGACGCCGGAGAGCTCCGGCGGCGGCATGTTCGGCTGGGTCCTCTGCGGGCTCGGCCAGCAGCACGGCTACCCGGTGCCCGAAGGCGGCGCCGGCGAAATCACCCGGGCGCTGGTGCGGCGGCTGCGCGATCGCGGCGGCGAAGTGATCTGCGAGACCCCGATCGAGCGAATAGAGGTGCGGGGCCGGCGCGCGCACGCCGCCGTCGCTGCCGACGGGCGACGGTTCGAGGCACGGCGCGCCATCCTCGCCGACTGCGGCGCGCCGGCCCTGTTTCTGAAGATGCTGCCGCCCGAGGCGGTCCCCGAGCGGGTGCGCGACGACCTGCGCAACTACCAGTACGACAACTCGACCTTCAAGGTCAACTGGGCCCTGCGCGAGCCGATCCCCTGGAGCGCCGAGGACGCCCGTCGCGCCAGCACCGTCCACGTCGCCGAAGGGATGAACGGGCTGACCCAGGCGACGACCCAGCTGGCGGCAAGCGAGGTCCCCGACCGGCCCTTCCTCGTCCTCGGCCAGTACTCGATGGTCGACCCCTCCCGCTCGCCCGAGGGGACCGAGACCGCCTGGGCCTACACCCATGTCCCGCAGAACCCACGCATCGATGCCGCGGGCGAGCTGAGCGGGGACTGGACCCGCGAGGAGGAGGGCGAGCGCTTCGCCGACCGGATGGAGGAAGAGGTCGAGCGGCTGGCCCCCGGGTTCCGCCAGCGGATCCTCAAGCGCCACGTCCAGACCCCGCTCTACCTCGAGCGCCACAACCGCAACCTGGTCGGCGGCGCGATCAACGGCGGCACCGCCCAGCTCTACCAGCAGGCGATCTTCCGCCCCTTCCCCGGCCTCGGCCGGCCGACGACTCCGGTCCAGGGCCTCTACCTCGCCTCCTCCTCCGCCCACCCCGGCGGCGGCCTCCACGGCGGCCCGGGCGGCAACGCGGCGCGGACGGCACTTCGCACTGAGCGGCTGCGCTCGCTACTGCGGCGTTAGCCGGGCGAAGTACCCGAACCAGTTGCCGGAGCGCTCGGCGAGCTGCAGCCCGGCATCCGCGCCCATGCGCTCGAGGCTGGCGCGAGTGGTGAAGTGGGGGTCGCCGAAGAGCTCGCCGACGACGAGGCGGCCGCTCGGCTTCAACACGCGGCGGATCTCACGCAGCGCGGCGGCGGTGTCGGGGATCTCGCCGAGGACGGCGGTGAGGACGACGGCGTCGATCGAAGCGTCCTCGAAGGGGAGCCCGGTCGCGTCGCCCTGGGTCGGCACGAGGTTGGTCATCCCGCGCTCCCCCGCCGCCCGCATCACGTGGTCGAGGAACTCCTGCTGCAGGTCGAACAGCTCCAGCCTTCCCTCCGGCCCGACCCACTCGGCGAGGTCGAGGCTGTAGTAGCCGGTGCCGACGCCGATCTCCAGCAGGCGCTCCCCTGGCTGTGGCCGCAGGACCGCGCGCAGGCGCTCGCGGGTGATGATGGGGTGCGGCGCTTCGACCCAGAAGCGCTGACCGTACGGGCAGGCCGAAGGGTTCTTCCGCCACCAGAGCGCGGCCGCCAGGGTCGCTGCAGCCGCCGCGCCAAACAGGCGGCGCGGGCGCATGTTTTTACGCGCCGAGGCCGAAGCCGACCCGGTGCTCGCCGGACTCGACCCGGAGGAACTGAACCTTGCCGAGGTAGAGGGCGATCGTCCCCTCCTCGGTGTGGAGGTCGTACCAGCCGCCCTGCTCGAGCCGGGCGCGCAGGTCCTTCAGGTCCTGGTCGCCAAGGCGGGTGGAGATCACCTGGCCGCCCTCGAAGCCGATCTCGACTCGCTGCGCGTCTGCCATCAGTGCCCTCCCGCGGGTTCGACGATCTCGGTCAGGACCCCGCCGGTCGAGCGGGGGTGGAGGAAGGCGACGCGGCTGTCGCGGATGCCCACCCGCGGCTCGGAGTCGATCAGCTGGACCCCGGCGGCGGCGATGTTCTTCAAGGCGGCGTCGATGTCGTCGACCGCGTAGGCGACGTGGTGCAGGCCAGGTCCGTTCTTGGCCATGTATTTCCCCACGGGGGTGTCGGGGCCGAGCGGCGCCAACAGCTCCACGTGGCCGTCGCCAACGTCGAGCAGGACCGCCTCGACTCCTTGCGACTCGACCGTCTCGCGGTGCGCCAGCTCCAACTCGAAGCTCTCGCCGTAGAGGGCGATCGCGGCGTCGACGTCCTCGACGGCGACTCCGATGTGGTCGATCCTTCCGAACAAGAGCGCGAAGTCTATGCGGCCTCGGCCCTGAGGATCTCCTCCAGCGCCGCCACCGCCACCTCGAGCTGCCCGGGCGTCGGCTCCTGGGTCGCCCAGTGGCGCTGGATCTCCCGGCCCGGGGTGTGAAAGGCCTCGGCCAGGGGATCGCCGTGATGGCGGTCGCTCCAGGCGAACATCTCGACCGCCAAGGAGGCGCCGCCGAGGCCGACCGCGGCCCGAGCGGCGTTGCTCGGCTTCTCGACCAGCCGCTCGAGCAGAAGGGTGCCGCCCGCGGAGAGCAGCATCATCGGCACGATCAGGTTGGAGCCGCAGCGGTCGTGCTCTTTCGGGATCGAGGCGACGTCGTCGACGCGGTCGCGCTCGTAGGCGGCGATCGTCTTGTGCTCGGCGCCGTGGTAGGCGGCGAGGTCGCGGTCGCTCAGCGCCACCAGCGCCGGCGCCACGCCGAGCGCCTGCACGATCCCCTCGCGCAGGGGACTCGCCTGCGTCCGCCTGCGCAGCAGCGAGGTCGCGGCCAGCGTCGCCGCGACCGCGGCGAGGACCCGCGGGTCCTCGAACGGCAGCCGCGCCGCCGGCATCCGCCGCCGCACCAGGGGCAGCACCAGCATCGCCTCGGCGAGTTTGATCGGGCCGCGCAGGCCCGGCAGCTTCGCCACCAGCCCCGGCGCCAGCTCCGGCTTGCGCTCGGAGGCGACTTCGATCCCGCCATCGCCGTCGCGGACCGCGGCCGCCCAGTGAGTCGGCCCGTGGATCAGCAGCCCGTTGCGGAGGGCCATGCCGCCGAGGCGGAGCTTCTCGCGCTGGGTCTCAGCCATCGATCCAAGATAGCTGAGAGGGCGTCGAGCCCAGTCCACTCGACGCCCTCGTCCCCCTTGTTAACGACCCCGGCCGGGGCCCCCAGTCCTGGCCTCCGGCCGGGTGGTCGGCTCTCCCTGGCTACTAGCTCGGTGAGCCGACCCTAAGAACCCCGCGGGGACCGAAAGGTTGCGCAACAACTTTACGAGTTGTCTAATTGTTTCCTTAACGCAGCGAGCCGCTCGCCGAGCTCGATCTCGAAGCCGCGATCGGTCGGCTCGTAGAAGCGGCGACCGTGCAGCTCCGCCGGCAGCAGCGGCTGGTCGCTGACCGCCCCGGGCTCGTCGTGGGCGTAGCGGTAGCCCTCGCCGCGGCCGAGCTTCTCCGCGCCCGGGTAGTGCGCGTCGCGCAGGTAATCGGGGGGGGTCTTGGCGCCGTTGGCGCGGACCTCGGCGCGGGCGACGGAGAGAGCCTTGTAAGAGGCGTTCGACTTCGGCGCTAGCGCCAGGTAGACGGCGGCCTGGGCGAGGTTGAGGGCGCACTCGGGGAGGCCAACGCGGTCGACCGCACGGGCGGCGGCGTCGGCGACGAGTAGCGCCTGCGGGTCGGCGTTGCCGACGTCCTCGGAGGCGAGGATGACCATGCGACGAGCGATGAAGCGTGGGTCCTCGCCGCCCTCCAGCATCACCGCCAGGTAGTAGAGCGAGGCGTCGACGTCGGAGCCGCGGGTCGCCTTGATCCAGGCGGAGACGAAGTCGTAGTGGCGGTCGCCCGCCCGGTCGTAGTCGATCGCCTTGCGCTGCAACGCGTCTTCGACCGCGGCGACGTCGACCTCGCCGTTGGCCCGCTCGACCGCCCGCTCCAGGGCCGAGAGCGCCACCCGGGCGTCGCCGCCGCTGCGCAGCGCCAGCATCTCCAGCGCCGCGGGGGCGATGGCCGGCGGGTCGGCGATCCCGCGCTCGCGGTCGGCCAGAGCCCGCCGCAGCAGCTCTTCCACCTGCCCCGGCTCGAGCGGCCGCAGCTCGTAGACCTGGGCCCGCGAGAGCAGGGCCGAGTTGACCTCGAAGTAGGGGTTCTCGGTCGTCGCCCCGATCAGGGTCAGGGTCCCGTCCTCGACCGCCGGCAGCAGCGCATCCTGCTGGGCCTTGTTGAAGCGGTGGATCTCGTCGAGGAAGAGGATCGTCGGCCGCCCGCTCGCCCGCCGCCGCTCCCGCGCCCGCTCGATCACCCCGCGGATCTCGGCTTTGCCGGCATTCACTGCCGACTCCTCCTCGAAAGCCCCATCCGCTCCCGCCGCCGCGATCCGCGCCAGCGTCGTCTTCCCCGCCCCCGGCGGCCCGTAGAGAATCGCGCTGTGCGGCTTGCCGCCCTCGATCGCGCTCCGCAGCGCCGACCCCTCCCCCAACACGTGCTCCTGGCCCACTACCTCGTCAAGCGAGCGCGGGCGCATGCGGACGGCGAGGGGGGCGTCGGCGGACGGTCGCTGCGGTTCTGGGCTGGCGCTGTCGCCCGTATCGAAGAGTTGGTCGGCCACTGTGGCCGTTAAGGCTAAGCGGCGATCGGCTCCTCCGACGGATGCCGTGTTTCAAGGCGAGCACCCCCACTTGGCTCAGGGATGATCAGCAGCTCCTGCCCGTTGTCGTAGACGAGCAAAACAGCGTCTCCTTCAAGCAGCGCTTCGGTCGCCATCTTGTCGCGCCGAGGGTTGTCGGCCGCAACTAGATGCATCGGGCTGGGATAAGTGTCGAGTTCGGGCGAGGTCATCAAAGCGTCGAATCGCCGCGCCGCCGCATCTTCTCTAATGGAACTCACGATCTCCGCCATTGCCTCACGATCTCCTCGGTTCTATTGCGGGCTTCGAAGTTGGCCACCGCCATCGCTTCGTTGATGGAATCGAACTCACGAATTTCGGGTTCCTGCTTGCCCTCCATGCGGGTGTATTCATGCACGTGATGTTCATGCACATCATCCGCGTTGTCCCACGAAGCTCCACCGCCGCCCGTTTCAATATCTGCTCAGGCACCACGGCGGAGCGTGAAGGAGCCGGGAGAGGGGTTCGCCGGACCCTCCCCGCTGTTGTCCGCCGAACCCCTCTCCCGGCTCCCCCCAACCCGCCGTACAATCGGCCCCTATGGAGATCGCAACGGCAGCCCCCGCGTCCCCGTCCACCTCGACCCTGGAGTCGTTCAACACGGCGACCGGGGAGCTGATCGGGTCGGTGCCGACGATCGTGCCCGAGGAAGTGCAGGGCGTGGTCGACGACGTGGCGCGGATCCAGCCGACCTGGGCGGAGCTGCCGGCGAAGACGCGGGCCTCCTACATGAAGCGCGCCGCCGACGCGCTGCTGGACGACATCGACGAGGTCGCGAAGCTGCTCTCCGAAGAGCAGGGGAAGCCGCTGACCGAGGCCTACACGATGGAGCTGCTGCCGACGGTCGACGCGCTGCACTGGTGCGCGAAGGCGGGGCCGAAGATCCTCGCTGACGAGAAGGTGCCGATGACCCAGGCCTTCACGCTCTCCAAGAAAGGCCGCTTCTCCTACGAGCCGATCGGCGTCGTCGGCGTGATCGCCCCCTGGAACTACCCCTGGTCGATCCCCTTCGGCGAGGTCGCGATCGCGCTGATGGCCGGCAACGGCGTCGTCCTCAAGCCCGCGTCCCTGACCCCGCTGCTCGGCGAGAAGATCCGCGAGGTCTTCGAGAGGGGCGGGCTGCCGGAGGGCCTGGTCCGGGTCGTCCACGGCGGCGGCCGGATCGGCGACGCGCTCTGCCGCTCCAGCGTCGGCAAGGTCTTCTTCACCGGCTCGGTCGACGTCGGCCGCAAGGTCGGCGAGGTCTGCGCCTCGGACCTCAAGGGCAGCGTCCTCGAGCTCGGCGGCAAGGACCCGATGATCGTCTGCGCCGACGCCGACCTCGACAACGCTGTCTCCGGCGCCGTTTGGGGCGGCTTCGCCAACGCCGGCCAAACCTGCTCGGGAATCGAGCGCGTCTACGTGATGCGCGACGTCGCCGATCGCTTCGTCGAGGGCGTCGTCCGCGAGGCCGAAAAGCTGCAGCTCGGCAACCCGCTCGACTGGGACACGGCGATTGGGCCGATGACCTCCGAGGACCAGTACGAGATCGTCTGCGATCTGATCGAGGACGCGGTCGCCTCAGGGGCGACCAAGCGCTGCGGCGGCCCGACCGACGTCCCCGGCCTGCCCGGCAAGTTCGTCGCCCCCACCGTCCTCACCGGCGTCACCCACGAGATGCGGATCATGCGCGAGGAGATCTTCGGCCCGGTGCTGCCGATCGTCGTCGTCGACACCGAGCAGGAGGCGATCGACCTCGCCAACGACTCCGAGTTCGGCCTCGGCGCCTCGGTCTGGACCAAGGACCGCCAGCGCGGCGCCCGCATCGCCCGCCGCATCGAGTCGGGCATGGTCTGGGTCAACGACCACTCCTTCAGCCACGGCGCCTGCCAGTGCGCCTGGGGCGGGGTCAAGGACTCCGGCCTCGGCCGCTCGCACTCCAAATTCGGCTTCTACGAGTGCGTCAACATCAAGATGAACGCCTGGGAGCCGGGCCTCACCCGCGACTTCTGGTGGCACCCCTACGACCAGACCCTCGGCGAGGCCGTCAAAGCCTCGGCCAAGATCCTCTACGGCAGGGGCGAGACCCGCGCCAAAGCGCTGCGCGAGGGGATGGGCCCGCTGCTCAAGGTCGGACGGCGGACGCTGCAGAAGCGCCGTTGATGGAGCGGGCCGAGCCCGCGATAACGGTCGCGGGACTGCGGCGCGACTACGGCGACCGGCCGGCGCTCGACGGCGTCGGCTTCGAGCTGGCGCAGGGCGCGTCGCTCGTCGTGCTCGGGCCAAACGGCGCCGGCAAGACGACGCTACTGCGGGTTTTGGCGACGCTGTTGCGGCCGAGCGGCGGCGAGGTGGCCGTGCTCGGCTGCGCGCTGCCCGCCGAAGCGTGGAAGCTGCGGGGGCGGATCGGCTACCTCGGGCACGAGCCGCTGCTCTACCGCGACCTCAGCGGTCGCGAGAACCTGCGCTTCCAGGCGCGCCTGCACGGGATCGAGCCGGCGGCGGCCTGGGCGCGGATCGAGGAGCTGCTGCGGGCGGTGGGGATGGAGCGGCGGGCCGACGAGCGGGTCGCCGAGCTCTCGGCCGGGATGCGGCAGCGGCTCTCGATCTGCCGCTGCGTCCTCCACCAGCCGGAGCTGCTGCTGCTCGACGAGCCCGACTCCAACCTCGACGCCGAGGGGCGCGAGCTGGCCCGCGGGCTGATCGGGCCCGGCGCCGGCCGCACCCGTGTCGTCGTCACCCACGACCCCGAGCGACACACCCCCGAGGCCGACCAGGTGCTGCAGCTGGGGATCGGCGAGCGGGCGGTGGTGTCGTGACCCCCTCGCGCGCCGCCTTCGCCGCGATCCTCGCCAAGGACCTGCGCTCGGAGCTGCGCACCCTGCAGTCGCTGCCGGCGATGGCGCTGTTCTCCGTCACCACCTTCGTCATCTTCCGCTTCGGGCTCGACCGCACCAGCCTCTCCGGCAGCCTTGCCGCCGGCGTCCTCTGGGCGACGCTGCTCTTCGCCGCCGTCCTCGGCATCAACCGCCTCTTCGTCGCCGAGCGCGAGGAGGGCGGCTTCGACGCGATCCGCCTCGCCCCGATCGACCGCAGCGTCCTCTTCACCGCCAAGGTGGCGGCGCTCGTCGTCTACCTGCTGGCGCTGGAGCTGGTCGCGGTGCCGATCTTCGCGATCTTCTTCCTCGAAGACGCGGGCGGGCTCGGACCGCTCGTCCTCGTCCTCGTCCTCACCGACCTCGGCCTCGCCGCCACTGGCACCCTGATCTCCTCGATGGCGGTCAACTCGCGCGCCCGCGACCTGCTGGTGCCGCTGGTCCTGCTGCCGCTGGCGATCCCGCTGATGATCGCCGCCACCGGCGCTACCGAGCCGCTCCTCTCCCTGGGCGGTCCGTCCTACGACCGCTTCGGCACCTGGCTGATGGTGCTCGGTCTATACGATCTGATCTTCGCCCTGGTCGGCTACGCCGTCTTCGACTTTCTCCTCGAGGACTGACCGGGAACCAGCGTTCCACCTCATCTTCCGAGCATGTACGGCAAAGGACTCAAGCCCCTCTCGATCGCCACCGTGGCGATGCTGGCGCTGTCGCTCTCGCTGGTCTTCTTCTACGCGCCGCTCGACGCCGACCAGGGCTTCATCCAGAAGATCTTCTACCTCCACGTGCCGCTGGCGATGGTGGCGCTGGTCGGGTTCATCGTCGGCGGCGTCTTCGCCGTCCTCCACCTCCGCAGCGACGACCGCAAGTGGGACGCGTACTCCTACGTCTCGATCCACATATCGGTGATCTTCGGCGTCGCGGTGCTGATCACCGGCGCGATCTGGGCCAAGGCCTCCTGGGGGCACTGGTGGGTCTGGGACGAGCCGACGCTGGTCAGCTTCCTGATCGTCTTCCTCCTCTACGCGACCTACTACCCCTTCCGCTACGCGATCGAAGACCGCGACCGCCAGGCCCGCTACGCCTCCGTCTTCGCGGTCACCGCCGGCGCCTTCGTCCCGCTCAACTTCATGGCCGTGCGGATGGCGCAGAGCCTCGTCCACCCGCGCACCTTCGCCACCGCCGACGGCGGCCTGCCGGGGGAGATGATGCTGACCTTCCTCGTCTCGCTGGCGGCGATCGCGCTGCTCTGGACGACGTTGGTCAAGTTCGAGCTGACCGCGAAGAGCGCCTCCGGCCAGGTCAAGCGCCTGCGCCGCGCCCTCGACGCACCGGTCGGCGGCGGCGGCTCTCGGATCGCCCCGGAGGTGAGCTGATGGAGCTGCTCGTCGCCGCCCCGGCGCTGCCGCTCGACGAGGCCGGCAAGTACGTCGCCGGCGCCTACGTCGTCTTCGTCGTCCTCCTCGTCGTCTACCTGGCGATCATGGCGGCGAAAGTGCAGCGGATCGAGAGGGAACTGAGAGACGTGGCCGCGATTGCGGAGGAGAAGAAGGGGGCCCAGGCCGCCCCCGGACGCGGGAGTGAGACGCCTTTGGCGTCTCGCGGGAGCGGAGGAGGCGGCACTGATGTCTGAGTTGCTGGCCTTGGGCGTCTCCCACAAGACCGCGCCGCTCGACCTGCGCGAGCGTCTCTCGCTGACCGAGGGCCGCGCGGTCAGCGCCCTCGCCGAGCTGACCGCGGCGAGCGGGATCCACGAGGCGGCGGCGATCTCGACCTGCAACCGCACCGAGCTCTACCTGATCGTCTCCGACCCGGTCGAGGCCGAGTCGACCGCCCTCGGCGTCCTCACCCGCCAGGCCGAGATCCGGCCGACCGAGCTGCTCGGCCACCTCTACTCGCTGCGCGCCGGCGAAGCCGCCCGCCACCTCCTGCAGGTGACGGCAGGGCTCGACTCGATGATCCTCGGCGAGGCCGAGATCCAGGGCCAGGTCAAACGCGCCTACGAGCTGGCGCTGGTCGAGGGGGCGACGGGGCCGATCCTCAACCGCCTCTTCCGCGGCGCACTGACCACCGGTGGCCGGGCGCGCGAGGAGACCGGGATCAGCCAGAAGGGGGTCTCGATCCCCTCCGTCGCCGTCGAGCTGGCGCGGCGGGCGATCGGCGACCTCTCCGAGAAGCGCGTCCTCGTCGTCGGCGCCGGTGAGACCGCTGAGCTGGTCGCGAAGGCGCTAACTGCGCGGGGTGTCGCCACCGTCTTCGTCGCCAACCGCCACTACGACCGCGCGATCGGTCTCGCCCAGCGCTTCGACGGCGCCGCCGTCCGCTTCGACGAGCTGCCCGAGCAGCTGACAAGCGCCGACATCGTCGTCTCGGCAACCAACTCGCCCCACCACATCGTCGAGCGCGACGGGCTCGAGCAGGTGATGGCGGCGCGGCCCGAGCGGCCGTTGCTGGCGATCGACCTGGCGGTGCCGCGCGACATCGAGCCGGCCTGCCGCGAAATCGGCGGCGTCACCGTCCACGACATCGACGACGTCCAGCAGATCGTCGAACGCAACCAGGGCGGGCGCGAGGGCGAGGCGGCGCGCGCCGAGCGGATCGTCGACGCCGAGCTCGACCGCTTCGAGCGCTGGCTCGCCTCGCTGGAGGTGGTGCCGACGATCAGCGCCCTGCGCGAGCGCGGCGACGAGGTCGTGCGCCGGGTCTTGGCCGAGAACGAGAACCGCTGGGAGGGCCTGAGCGAGGGAGACCGCGAGCGGCTGGAGGCAATGGCGAAGGCGATCGCCTCGCGACTGCTGCACGACCCGACCCTGCGCCTGCGCCGTTCCGCTGGCTCCGACGACGGCTACCACTACGTCAGCGCCCTGCGCGAGCTCTTCGGTCTCGACGTCGAGACCGAGCCGGAGGGCGAAGAGCGGTCGAACGTCACCGAGCTGCGCCGCAAGAAGAGCTAGCGATGCGGGTCGCCACCCGCGGCAGCAAGTTGGCATTGACCCAGGCCCAGTGGGTCGCCGACCGGCTCGGCGGAGTGGAGCTGGTGACCGCGACCTCCGACGGAGAGCCAGGGGACAAGTCGCGTTTCGTGCGTGGGGTCGAGCGACTGCTGCTGGCCGGCGAGGCCGATCTCGGCGTCCACTCGGCGAAGGACCTGCCGGGGGCGATGCCGGAGGGGCTGGAGATCGCCGCGGTTCCCGAGCGCGAGGACCCTGCCGACGTCTGGATCGGCGCCGGCACCTCGCTGGAGGACGTGCCCGAGGGGGCACGGGTCGGGACCGCCGCACTTCGCCGCCGCGCCCAGTTGCTGGCGGCACGACCGGACCTTCGAGTCGAGGAGCTACACGGCAACGTCGACACCCGCCTGCGCAAGCTCGAGGAGGGAGAGCTGGACGCGATCATCCTCGCCGCCGCCGGCCTGCGCCGGCTCGGGCGCGAGGCGGAGATCGGGTTCGCGATCCCGGTCGAGCGGATGGTCCCGGCGCCGGGCCAGGGCGCGCTGGCCCTGCAGGTACGGGGCGAGGACGAGGCGACGGGCGAAGCCGTGGCGGCGATCGGCGACCTCAAAGCGATGCGCGAGCTGACCGCGGAGCGAACCGTGGTCGCCTTGCTGGAGGCGACTTGCGCGAGCCCTCTCGGGGCCCACGCTCGGATTCTCGGCGATCGGATCGAGATCGACGCCTTCGTCGGCCTCCCCAACGGCAGCGAGTGGCTGCGCGACCGCCTCGAGGGCGACGCCGAGCAGCCCGCCCTCGCCGGCGCCGAACTCGTCCAGCACCTGCTCGGCGCCGGCGCCCGCGAGCTCCTCGACCGCGCCGAGGCTCAGAACTAATGGTCGACGGGCCGAAACTACCCCTATATGGAGGGAAATCGTCCCGTCGGCGGAGGGTTTGGCGGTGAGGGCGCGGGCTGGGGTCGTCCACCTCGTGGGAGCCGGCCCAGGCGACCCGGGGTTGATGACGGCGCGGTCGCTGGAGCTGATCGCGAGCGCCGACGCGGTCTTCTACGACCGGCTGATCCCGCCCGGCGCTCTCGACGGGGCCCGCGCCGAAGCGGAGCTCGTCTACGTCGGCAAGCAGCCCGGAGTGCCCTCTGTCCCACAGGAGGAGATCGGCGAGCGGCTGACCGAGGCGGCGCGGACGGGCAAGAGCGTCGTCCGGCTCAAGGGCGGCGACCCCTTCGTCTTCGGGCGCGGCGGCGAGGAGGGCGAAGCGCTGCGCGAGGCGGGGGTCGAGTTCGAGGTCGTGCCCGGAGTCACCGCCGGCGTCGCCGCCACCGCCTACGCCGGGATCCCGGTCACCCACCGCGACGACGCCTCCGCCGTCGCCTTCGTCACCGGGCACGAGGACCCCGAAAAGGAGGAGAGCGCGCTTGACTGGGAGGCGCTCGCCCGCTTCCCCGGCACCCTCGTCTTCTACATGGGGGTGAAACGGCTGGCGCAGAACGCCGCCTCGCTGATCGCCGCGGGCCGTAGCCCCGAGGAGCCCGCCGCCGCGATCGAACGCGGCACCTGGCCGGGACAGCGGACCGTCTCCGCGACCCTGGGGACGATCGCCGAGGCGGTCGAGCGTGAGGCGGTGAAAGCGCCGGCGCTGATCGTCGTCGGCGAGGTCGCCAAGCGCCGCGAGCAGCTCGCCTGGCTCGATCGCCGGCCGCTGCACGGCCGCCGCGTTGTCGTCACCCGCGCCCGCGCCCAGGCCAGCGGGCTCGCCGCCACGCTGCGCGGCCTCGGCGCCGAGGTGGTCGAGCTGCCGGCGATCCGGATCGAGCCGCGGATCGAGACTGCGGAGGTCAATGACGCGGTGGCCAACCTCGGCGATTACGCGCTCGTCTGCCTGACCAGCCCCAACGGCGTCCGCCTCCTCTTCGAGGCGATGCGCGAGGCCGGCTGTGACGCCCGCGCCCTCGCCGGCGCCACTGTCGCTGCGATCGGTCCCGGCACCGCCCGCGGCCTCGCCGAGCATGGCGTCGCCGCCGACGTCGTTCCCGAGCGCTTCGTCGCCGAGGCGCTGGTCGAAGCGCTCGCCGGCGTCGAGGTCGAAGGCAAGCGCGTGCTCGTCGCCCGCGCCGCCGAGGCCCGCGACGTCCTCCCCGACGGCCTGCGCGAGCGCGGCGCCGAGGTCGACGTCGTCGCCCTCTACGAGACCGTCCGCGAGCAGCCTGGCGAGCAGGAGATCGAGGCCGCGCAAAGTGCCGACTACGTCACCTTCACCTCCTCCTCGACCGTGACCAACCTGACCGAAGCCCTCGGCGATCGCTTCCCAACGGGAGCCCGGATCGTCTCGATCGGCCCGATCACCAGCGAGACCGCCCGCGCCGCCGGCCTCGAGGTCGCTGTCGAGGCCGACCGTCACGACGTCGACGGCCTCCTCGAAGCGCTCTTGGATGACGTTCGGCAATCCGCATAGGCACTATCGCCAAACGGACTCGACCAATACGCGAGCCCGCGAGCTCGCAGCGGCGGGAGCACCTCACGGCAGCGTCGTCACTGCCAGTGAGCAGACCGAGGGCCGCGGCCGCCAAGGCCGCACCTGGACCGCCCCCCCGAACAGGGCCCTCCTCTACTCCGCCATCGTCCGCCCCCTGGAAGACCACCACACCCTCCTCCCCCTAGCCGTCCCCCTAGCCGTCTGCGAAGCAGCCGAACACCTCAACCCCTCCCTCGCCTGCAAGGTCAAGTGGCCCAACGACATCCACGTCAACGGCCGCAAGCTGGCAGGCGTCCTCATCGAGGCCCGCCCCCAGGACGGCTGGGCCGTGATCGGCATCGGCCTCAACCTCTACATCCGAGAAAACGAGTTCCCCCCAGAACTACGTCGGACGGCCACCTCGATCTTCCCCGACGATCAACGGACCCAGGAGAGGGGGTCTTCCGGACCCTCCCCGCTGTTGTCCGGAAGGCTCCCTCTCCTGGGTCCCCTCAACCAGCGCTTGGACCACTGGGTATCGGCAGAGCCAACCGAAGTCCTCGAGGAGTGGCGCAAACGCGACGCGCTCCGCGGCCGCGAGATCGCCTGGGAAGGCGGCTCAGGAGTCGCCGACGGCGTCGACGACCGGGGCTACCTGCTCGTCGTCACCTCCAGCGGAGACCGTATCGCCGTTGGCGCCGGCGAGGTCCACCTGACCCGCTTTTGAAGACTCCGGCGCGGCGCCGTTGCCGCCCCGGCCCTTCTGGGCGTCTTTCCGTTTCCGCTTGCGCCGCCGCTTCCCTCCCTTGGGGAAGTTCTTCAGCAGCTCGCGCGCGACCGCGGAGGGTTTCCGCGCCATCCGCATCCGCGCCCCGCGCAGCACCTCCTCGCCCTCGGGCGTGTGCGAGACCGCGGCGGCGAGCAGCGCCACCGCGAGGCGGCGGTCCTGTTTGCGCGCCGCGTGGACAAGGCGCCGGGCGTTGCGTCCGTGCGCGCGACCGGAGGAGTTGACCAGCAGGCCGAGCAGCCGCTTCGTCTCCGGCCAGCGCTGCACCGCGTACTCCTCATGCAGCTCGCGGGTGTAGGAGGCGAGCCGCCAGACCCACGCCTGCGCCTGGTCGCGGCGGCCGATCCGTTTGTCGACCAGCGCCTGCAGCAGGGTCTTCGTCCCCGCCCGCTTGTCCTCGCGGCTCCAGGTACCGACGATGTCGATTGCGTCGTCGAAGGCCTCGGGGTCGCCGAGGTCGGAGATCTCGCTCAGCGCTTTCAGCCGCAGCTGCGAGTTGCGGTTGCGCTGCACGCAGGTGAGCAGGAAGCGTTTGCGCAGCTCCTTGGTGCGGTCGTTCTGCAGCATCGCCCGCGCCCGGCGCCAGCCCTGGGTGTTGACCCGCGCCCCCGCCAGCGCCGCCCAGGCGTGCTGCTCGGGGTAGTCGAGGTTCTCGACCGCGGTCCGCCAGATCTCCCGTTCCAGCACCTCCATCCGCTTCTGCTCGTTCTCGGAGACCGGGACGATCCGCCGCTCGACCCGGACTTTGCGCCCGCGCCCGCGCCGCACCGGCCCGACGACGATGGCGCCGCCGCGGTAGACGTCGCGGTCGAGCAGGCTGTGGAGGGTGACGATCGTCTCGTCGTGGGTGGTCGCCGGGTGGACGAAGTCGAGCACGATCCCCGCCTCCTTGCCCGGCGCCCGCCTCGTGACGCGGCCGACCCGCTGCTGGTAGATCCGCCGCGAGGCGGTCGGCGCCAGGTGCATGCAGATCGTCGCCCGCGGGCTGTTCCAGCCCTCGGCCAGCAGCATCGCGTTGCAGAGGACGTCGACGGTGCCGCGCTCGAAGCCGGCGAGGATCTCGGCCAGCTCGCGCTTCGGGGTTTCCCCGGAGACGGCCTGGGCGTTGATGCCGGCGTCGCGGAAGGCTTTGGCGACGTTCTTCGCGTGCTGGACGCCGGCGGTGTAGACGACGCCGGGGATCTTGCGGAAGCGTGAGCGGTAGAGGTCGGCGATCGCGACGTTGAACGGCTCCTGGTCGAGCAGCGCCGCCAGCTCCTCCTGGTCGAAGTCCTGGTCGACCTCGCCTTTGCGCAGCGGCACTTTGGCGATCGTCCGCACTCCCGGGCCGGGCGGGATCCGCAGGCAGCGCAGCGGCGCGATGACGCCGCGGCGGGCCGCCTGGGCGAGGTCGAAGCGCGAGGTCTGGGTCGGGAAGAGGTCGGCGACGTGGCGGGCGATCAGCGCCCCGGTCGCGGTCATGCCGATGTAGACGGGGCCGGGGAGCTCGCGGATGCAGGCGCTGGTTTTCTCGCCCAGCGCGGTGTGCGCCTCGTCGCAAATCACGATGGAATAAGCGTCTGAAATCTTCTTGTGGTTGCGGACGAACCACTGGTAGGTCTCGACCGTGACCGGGCCGTCGGGGTCGTCGCGATCGCCCAGCAGCGGCGGCCGCAGCCGCTCCTTGTAGCCGCGGTCGGAGATCTCGCCGATGAACTGGTCGACGAGGTTGCGGCGGTGGGTGAGGATGAGGACGCCGCCGGTGCGGGTCGCCTCGACGAAGCCGACGGCGGCGACGGTCTTGCCGGCCCCGGTTGCGTGCTCGAACCAGAAGCGGCGCTCGGCGCCGGGATCCTCGGGCGCCTCCTCGACGACCTCCTCGTCCTCCTCGACGGGCTGTTCTTCCCAGTCCTGCGGCTCCTCGTCGGGCGCGACCTCGTCGTCCTCATCGACCTCCCCCGCCTCACCGGCCGGCGCAGGGGCGCCGTTGCCGCCCTCGCCGCCGTTCTCCGCCAGCTCCTCGGCGGTGCCGGCCTGCTGCTGGCCCATCAGCTCGGCGAGGGTGCCGGAGAGGGCGTCGACCTGGTGCGGGTTCAGTTCCGCCCCGTCGCGCAGCTTCGGCGGTTCGTCGGCGAGGAAGCGCTCGAGGCCGAGCAACAGCGAGAAGTCCCGCCGCCACTGGATCGACGGGTACTCGGCGCCGTCGTCGAGCTCCTTCAATGCACGGTCGAGGGCGCGCCTCCGCGCCGTCCCCGGGGCGAGCGCCTCGGGCCCCTCGCCGTCGAGCAGGAGGGGCTCGCGCGCGAATGCGGCCGCACGCTCGATGTCGGCGCTTGAAGGAACTGCCGCGTCTGCGGCAACGTCGCTGGTCTTGGCCATAGAAGGCTTCCGGGGCTTCAGTCCCCACCGCACACGGTGATCCGGCCGGGACAAGTGAACGAGGCTGCGGGGGCTCGACTGGCGTCCCCCCCGAGTACTCAGCGCGGTCCGCGAGCCGCGAACCGAACGTACGTATTGTACCCATCGAGCGGATGAGTGCGCGACTTAGACCACTGCTGGCGCTTGCCACCCTGGCGCTGGCGATCCTCCTCGGCAGCGGCTGCGGGGGCTCGGAAGGCGAAGAATTCGACGGCTCCCACCCCGACTACGCCAAGGCGCTGGCGGGCTCGCCGGCACCGCTGGCCGCCCTCCACAAGCAGGGGAACGAGCTGCTCGACGGGGGCAAGGACGCCTACGAACAGCGGATAACCGCTTTGCGCGGCTATCCGGTGGTCGCCAACATCTGGGCCTCATGGTGCGTCCCCTGCCGGCAGGAGTTCCCGGTCCTGCAGAAGCTCTCCGCCCGCTACGGGAAGAAGGTCGCCTTCCTCGGCGTCAACTCCGAAGACTCCAGCGACGCCGCCGCCACCTTCTTGCGCGAGGTGCCGGTGCCTTACCCCAGCTACACCGAAACCGGCAAAGACATCCTCTTCTCGGTCGGCGGCGCCGGCGGTTTTCCCGACACCGCCTTCTACGATCGCTCCGGCAAGCTCCTCTTCCTCCACCAGGGTCCCTACCGCGACGAGTCCGAACTGGAAGCCGACGTTCGCCGTTACGCGCTGAAGAGCGGATAATCCCGGAGCCATGGAAGCCTTCGTCGTCATCGCGATCATCGGGACCGGGCTGCTCCTGGCCGAGCTGCTGCTGCCGACCGGCGGCGTCCTCGCCCTGCTCGGGGTGATCGGGCTGACGGCTGCCGGCGTCGCCGCCTTCGGCTCCGACAGCGACGTCGCCGACTATGCCGGAGGGGCGCTGCTGGCGCTCGGCCTCGCTTCCGGCGTCACCTTCTATTTCGTCAGCCGCAAGGTCATCGCCGCCCACCGCAACGAGTCGGTTCGCACCGGGACCGAGGAGATGGTCGGCGCCGCCGCCGAGGCCCGCAGCTCGATCGACCCCGAGGGCAGGGTCTGGCTCGGGGGAACGCTCTGGAGCGCCCGCCTGGCCACGGGCGCGAGCCCGGTCCGGCTTGGGGATAGAGTCCGGGTCGAGGCGGTCGACGGGCTGACCCTGGTGGTGCGCCCGGAGCAAGAGGCCGCGGTCAACGCGAGCGAAGGAGCAGGCTGATGGACGTCGTCGCAGGGATCCTCATCGTCCTCGTCTTCTTCGGTGCGATCTTCCTCGGCACCTCGGTGCGGGTCCTGCGCGAGTACGAGCGCGGGGTGATCTTCCGCCTCGGCCGCCTGATCGCCCAGAAGGGGCCGGGCCTGATCCTGCTGATCCCGCTGATCGACCGGATGGTCAAGGTCGACCTGCGGACGGTGACCCTGAACGTGCCGCCGCAGGAGGTGATTACCCGCGACAACGTTCCCTGCCGCGTCAACGCGGTCGCCTACTTTCGCGTCGTCGACTCCAACCGCGCCGTGGTCGACATCGAGAACTACCTCGTCGCCACCTCGCAGATCTCGCAGACGGCGCTGCGCTCGGTGCTCGGCAAGGCGGAGCTGGACCAGCTGCTCGCCGACCGCGAGCGCCTCAACGAAGAGCTGCAGAAGATCATCGACGAGTCGACGGAGCCATGGGGGGTGAAGGTGACGGCGGTGGAGATCAAGGACGTCGAGATCCCCGAGCAGATGCAGCGGGCGATGGCGCGCCAGGCCGAGGCCGAGCGCGAGCGGCGGGCGAAGATCATCAACTCCGAGGGCGAGTTCCAGGCGGCCCAGAAGCTCACCGACGCCGCCGACATCATCAGCACCAACCCCGCCTCGCTGCAGCTGCGCTACCTGCAGACGCTGCTGGAAATCGGCAGCAACCAGAACACGACCGTGGTCTTCCCGCTGCCGATGGACGTGCTCGAGCCGTTCATCGGCAAAGGCGCGGCCGATCGTGCCGCGGGAACGGAGCGGCCGCCCCGCCCGCCCGCGCCGCCGGCCCCGCCGACGGTGGACGAGCCCGACCCTGGCGACCTCCCCCCCTCCCGCTCCTGAGCTCGCCGGAGATCCGAATCGACCAGCTGACTGGGCTGAGGACGATCCTCGCCCCCGGCCGGGCCGCGCGCCCGGACAGCTTCTCGGCCCGGGCGAGCGAGCCGAAGGGACCCGAGAACTGCCCCTTCTGCGAGGGCCGCGAGGACCGCACCCCGCCGGAGCTATATGCGACGCGGCCCGGGGGCGGCGAGCCGGACACGCCCGGGTGGACGACGCGGGTGGTGCCGAACCTCTACCCCGCCCTCGGCACCTCGCAAGGCGCTTTTCCGAACCAGGAGGACGTAAAGGCGCCTACGAGCGCCCCTGCCGCCGATGCCGGCGCCTTCGCCAGCGCCGGCGATCCACTGCTGGCGACGAAACGGGCGGGTGAACCGGACCTCTTCTCCTCGCGGCCGGCGGAGGGGACGCACGAGGTGCTGGTCAACTCACCCGCGCACCTGACCGCGATGGCCGAGCTCTCCGACGGCCAGTTCGCCGCCGCGATCGCGACCTGGCGCGAGCGGATGCGCGCTCATTCCGGCGCCTCCTACCTGCAGCTGATCGTCAACGAGGGGGGTGGCGCCGGGGCTTCGCTCGAGCACACCCACGCGCAGCTCTACGCGCTGCCGTTCGTGCCGGCAGCGGTCGCCCGCGAGCGCGAGCGGGTCGGCGCCTATGGCGAACGCACCGCCGGAGGCGGCCTCCTCAGCGACGTCCTCGTCGAGGAGGTGCGGCGGCGGGAGCGCCTGGTCGCGATCGACGACGAGGCGGCGCTGGTCTGCCCCTGGGCCTCGCGCTCGCCCTTCGAGCTGCGGGTGATCCCGCGCCGCGAGAGCGCCCACTTCGAGGAAGACGAGGGCGGGGCGGCGATGATCCAGACCGCGATGCGCGCCCTCGCCAAGCTCTTCGACGGCCCGCCCGAGCTCAACCTCTGGATCCGCACCGCCCCCCGCGGTGCCGAGCAGTTCCACTGGCACGTCGACATCGCCCCGCGCCTGACGATCAAGGCCGGCTTCGAGCTCGGCACCGGCGTCGACATCAACGTCTACCCGCCCGAGCGGGCCGCTTCCGACCTGCGCGAGTGCCTCTGATGCGCCCGACCGAACGGCCGATCCCCCGCTTCATCGCCGACACCACCCAGGAGGGGATCCCGCACGGCCGTTTTGCCGAGCGCTTGCGGGAGGAGTTCGCGAAAGCGATCGACGCGCTGGAAGATCTCCCGGCCGGAGTCGAGGTGCCCGCCGAGCTCGATTGGTTCCCAGAGCGGGCCTGGGGCGGCCGCGTCTGGGTCCCCTGCTCGACCTATACGGAGAGCGAGGAGGGGCGGCTGGAGCTGTTCGGCCACGTCTCCTACGTGCAGCCGCCCGGCGGCGAGCCGAGCGACTTCGCCGCCAAGGCCGACTTCACCGACATCCTCGCCGCCGACAACCCCGATTGGCGAATCGACATCAACGACGACGTAATCGGCCGTTGGCGAGGGGAGAACGGACGCGCCGGGGCAGTGACGCTGGTCTGGGGACGACCGCTGGTCCGCGGCGCCGTCGCCGCCACCGCCGTACTCGAGACCGAGACCGTCGATCAGGAGCTGATCTCGCAGGACCGCTTCACCCTCGTAGCCCTTGACGCCCTTGAGGGCTACGGCGACGACGTCTTCATGGAAGTGAAGCTCTGGAGCCGTCGCGCCGACGAGCTTGCCTCCGAGACCCTCTACGCCTGAAGCACGCCCCTAGGCGCTACGCAAGCACCTCGATCGGGAGATCGATCCCCGCTCGCGCCAATCGCGCGTCGAAGGTGAGCAGCGGTTCGTCGAGCATCAGCGCCAAGGCCACATAGAGGGCGTCATAGAAGCTGAAGTTGTCGCGCAAGCCCCAGGCGACGTGAATCAAGAGTTCGTGCTCCACCCGTTCGACCGGCAGCTCGTCGACTTCCCACAGAGCCCTTCCCGCGGCCTCTGCGGTGAGTTCGCCAAGGAGAACCGACCTCCGCAGCGCGTGACCTACCTCCGCATCAATCAGGTGCGGAGCGCACAGCGTGTGTTCATCAGCGTTGAGTCGCTCTCGGACCACCTCCGCTTGAGATCCATGACTGAGAAGCTCGACGAGCACCGATGCATCTACGACGGCCATCAGTCACCACGAGCTTCGCGGATGATGTCGACGATTTTCTGCGTGGTCAGGGTCGACCCGGCGCTCCGCCCTCTGCTCCTCGCGTAGATCTCATTGATCGTCGATTTCCGACTTCTCCGACTGAGCTCCCGCTTGATGTAGTCGGACATGCTCATCCCAGCCAGCGCTGCCCGCTGCTTCAGTTCCCGGTGCAGCTCGTCGGGCACGTTCCTGATCTGAATCATCTTGGACATGTGCAGAACATTATCCCGTGCTCCGGACATGTCGACCACCGTTGCAGTTCTCATGCAAGCGATCCTGCCGAGTCAAACCGCACCCGTGGTGCGCACTCCATGCCAAATCAGCAAATTCTTTGTCAACTAAGAGACAATTCGGCCCCTGCCCCGATAGCTCAGATGGATAGAGCGATCCCCTCCTAAGGGATAGGCCGCTGGTTCGAATCCAGCTCGGGGCATCCACCACGCTGCAGGCTTTCTCCCGGGACCCTGCAACTTTTGACCATCTGAGCTGCTTGTACCGAGAGTGCAGATCGTGATCTCTCGCCCCCGTTCCACCTTCACGCTGGGCATTGCCGTCGGGCTGCTGGTCCTGATGGCGGCTTTTGCAACCCGTGCGGGTGCGACTGGGCGCAGCATCCACTTCGACGGTCGCACCGTGCAGGCCGCCCCGGAGCGCTGGCCGGTCTACCGCCTGGCGCAGCATCCGGGCATGTGCGTGCGCCTCGATCGCCGTGCGGTCTACCTCGGCACGCCCTCGACCCATCAGCGCTGTCCCGCCGAGGCGATGGGGCGACAGCGGGCGATCTTGATTGAACCTGGTGGCGGTGCCCGTGCCTCGGTGCTCGCGATGGGAGCCCGGCGCGCCACCGCATCCGCGGGCGGCGCGGTCTTCACCGGCCTCGGATTCGACGCCTGCACGGCACCCTCTTCGAAGGCGATGGCGGCTTGGGAGGAATCTCCCTACCGGGCGGTCGGCGTCTACATCGGCGGCATCAACCGCGCCTGCTCGCAGCCGAACCTGACGCCAAGCTGGGTGGCGACTCAGACCGAAGCCGGCTGGCACCTGATCCCGACCTACGTCGGCCTGCAGGCCCCGACCAGCAGTTGCTCCAGCTGCGCCAAGCTCAGCTCCAGCCAAGCGACCGCCCAGGGAAGCGCGGCGGCAGTGGACGCGGTCGAAGAAGCGGGGGCGGTGGCGATGGGACCCGGCAGCCCGATCTACTTCGACATGGAGTCCTACAGTCAGACCTCGAGCGCAACCGCAGCGACGCTCGCCTTCCTCGAGGCCTGGACGGAGAAGCTGCACTCGCTCGGCTACCTCGCCGGCGTCTACAGCAGCAGCGCCTCGGGGATCGAGGACCTCGCCGGCCAGATCGGCACCGGGTACGAACTGCCCGACCACGTTTGGGTCGCCAACTGGAACGGGCAGCAAAACACTGCCGACTCAGTCCTTCCGGCGAGCGCTTGGAACCCGCATCGGCGGATCCACCAGTACCGGGGCGGCCATAACGAGACCTACGGCGGGGTGACGATCAACATCGACAACAACTACGTCGACGCCGCCACCGTCGGCTCCGCGACCCTGGTCAGCGGCGACAACCCGGTCGGCTACCTCGACCTCGCCACCTCTCCCGCCCCCGGCCAGGTCCGGGTCCGGGGTTGGGCCTTCGACCCCAACGCGCTGACCGAACCGCTCTCGATCCGCCTCTCGGTGGGAGGGAAGGAAGGGACTGCCGGCGCCGCCACCTACGAGCTCGGAGCGGTCGCGACCCGCTCCCGCCGCGACGTCGCCGCCGAGTTCCCCGAAGCAGGCCCGCGCCATGGTTTCGACTTGAGCCTGGCGACGGTCAAGTCCGGCCGCCAGCGGGTCTGCGCGTACGCGCTCAACGTCTCCTCGGGCGAAGACCGCCTGCTCGGTTGCAAGGGAGCGACGATCCCGGTGGCGCTGCGGCTCTCGAGCCTGAAAGCGAGCGGCAAGACCGTGCGGGTTCGGGTCACCTGCCTCTGGCCGACGGGAACCGAGTGCCCGGGCCAGATCCTGCTCCGCACCCGCTACCGCGTCGCTACCCACTCCCGCGGCGGGCCTCGCACCCGGCCGGTCAGCCGTCTGCTCGGCCGCACCGCCTTCCACCTCAGCGGCGGCGGCGCTCAAACCTTCCGTGTTCCGCTCAGCGCCGGTGGCCGCAGCCTGCTGCGCCAGCGCGGCCGCCTGAAGACCCAGGTCGTGGTGGCGATTCCGGGTGGACGGCGGACGGCCGTCGTCGGGTTGCGCGACTAATCGGTCCCGCCCAGCGCCTCGCGCAGGCGGGCGACCTCGGCCCGTAGCTCGCCGAGCTGGCGCTCGATCCGGTCGAGGCGGTCCTCTTCGACGTTGGAGCCCGAGGAAGATGCGGGCTCCGGCGCCATAGAGACCTCTGCAGCCCCTTCGTCCTGCTCCTCCTCACCGCTGAGCGTCTGCTCGAAGCGGTCCTCCTTCTGCCCGGGGCGCCGCGGATGCCGGATAACCAGCTCGCGCTCGAGCAGCCGCTCCAGCGTCTCCTGCACTGCCGGCAAACCGGGAAAGGGATGGAGACGCTCGCTGCGCTGCTTCAGCTCCCCGGGCGTCTGCGGGCCGCGCAGCATCAGCACTGCCAGCAAGGCTAGCTCTGCGTCGTCCACCCCGAGCGCCTCGGGCAACAGGTGCCGGTACTTGCGGGCGCGGCTGCCGGCGCCGCTCGCGAGCCGGGTCCAGCCGCGCTGCGCCAGCCGCCGCAGCGCCGCGCTGACCGTCTCCTCGTCGTAAGAGACGACCGGGTCGCGGTTGGTCGACTGGTTGCAGGCGAGCCGCAGCGCGTTCAGCGAAAGCGGATAGGCATCCGGCGTCGTCCGCTGCTTCTCGATCAGGCAGCCGACGATGCGGATCTCGACGGCGTCTGGCTCCATCAGCCGCGGTCGGGCCGGTCCGGGTAGATCTCGTCGATCGTGACCAGCGCCCGGTACGGCGCCTCGGCCGCCGCTTCGATCCGCTCCGCCCCGCCCGCGAGCCGGTCGACCACGGCAACGACACCAGCGACCTCGAGCCCCTCCTCACGCACCCGCCCAATCGCCGTCGCCGTCGACCCACCGGTCGTGACCGTGTCCTCCACGACCAGGCATCGCACCCCCGCCTCGACCGGCCCCTCGACCCACCGCTGCAGCCCGTGCTCCTTCCGCGATCCCCGCACGAAGAAGGCGACCAGGTCCTCACCCCCCGCCACCGCGATCGCCGCGCAGGCAGGAGGAATCGCCGCCGTCGCCGGACCACCAACCGCTTCGGCTCCCAGCTCATGAGCCGCCGCCGCGATCAACTCCCCCGCCGCCTTGAACCCAGCAGGCCGCATCAGCGTCCGTCGCGCATCCACGTAGTACTGCGCCGTCGCCCCGCTGGCCAAAGTCACTTCCCCCAGGATCAAAGAATGCTCTTTGAGCTCCGAGAGCAACGTCTGCTTTGCAGCAGCGAGATCGGTCACCGGTGAGTGTGTGTGACCAAGCAGATCAAGGACGCAGGGAGCGTGGCGTGCTCTGCACGCGAGCGACTGAGGACGCCGATATGCGCCGCGTCACACGCGCTCACCAGATGAAGATGTCCTCGCCGTAGTGGATGCGGTTGTAGATCTCGGGCTGATCGGCGATGAAGGTGCGCAGGCAGCCGTGGCTGGCGGGGTAGTCCGGGACCGAGTTGTAGCCGTGGACCGCGTAGCCGCCGTAGAAGTACCAGGAGTAGTACATCCCGTGGGAGTTGTAACCCGGTTCGGTGCGGATGAACTCGTAGTGGCCGGTCACCGTCGGAGTCGAGTACTTGCCCGAGGAAATCGGGTAGATCGCGAACGGCTTGTCGCCTTTGGCGAAGACGAGGACCTGCTTGGAAAGCGGTGCCTCGAGGTGTTCGCCGGCGCCCGGGTGCCGCACCTCGTAGCCGCCCTTGCCGGAGAAGGCTTTCTTCACCAGGCCGGCGCCGGCGCGCTCGCTGCGAGTCATCTCGTTGACCTTGCGATAGGCGAGGACGCCGCGGCCGGTCTTGCCGCCGTAGCAGCGCCCGTCGTTGGCGATGTAGCCCATCTCCCGCATCGCCTTCTTGAAGCCGACGACGACGTCGCCGCACTCGCCCTTGTGCAGGGCCGGGAAGCTCACCTTCCAGCTCTTGCGGACGCTGCTGTCGGCGCCGAGCTCCGGCGTCGCAACGTGCTTGGCGGCAACCGCGTACTTGCCGTTCTCCCGCACCTCGATGTTGGTCTTGAAGACGCCCTTGCCCCCCGCCTTGCGGGTGGAGAGGTTGCGGCTGAAGAGGACGTGGCCGTCGAGGTAGAAGGTGACCTTGACCTTCTCGCCGGCGACGAAGGGAGAGAGCGTGCCGCTGACCGGCACCGTCTGCATGATCTCCGCGCGGCCCTTCTTCAGGTTCCCGACCTTGACCTTCACCGTCGCCTCCGCAGCGGGGGTCGGCGCCGGCGCGGGTTTCGGCTTCGGGGCGGCAACGGCGGTCGCGGGCAAAGCGAGGATGCCGGCGACGACGAGCAGGGACGAGAGACGACGATTCACGCGCGGCATCCTACTGAGCGAGGAGGGCGACAGAGTTGTTCAGCGCGTGCAGCAGCATCCCGGGGACGATCGAGCCGGTCTTCTCATAAAGCAGGCAGAAGATGAAGCCGAGGATGGCTAGCGGCGGCACGGCGCTGAGCCCGGTGAAGGCGTGGAGGAGGCCGAAGACGACGCCGGCGATCAACGCCGCGGGCACCATCGGCAGCCGCTCCCGCAGGCCGCCGAAGAGCATCCCGCGGAAGCAGAGCTCCTCGGAAAAGGGGGCGGCGATGGCGATCAGCAGGACCTGGACCGGCAGCGGCCCGAAGCTTTCGGCGATGTCCTCCTGTTCCGGTTCGACGATGAGGAGCGAGTACAACCCGAGCAAGACCAGATAGGCGATCAGGGCAACGACCATCCAGAGCAGGGCGGAGGGCTCGAACCGCCTGAGGCCGAGGCGGCGCATAGCCGACCCGAGCGAAGCAGCCCCGTTGGAGCGGGCGACGAAGAGGGGCACCAACACCAGGCCGAGGACGAGACCGACCTGGGCGACGATGTTGCCGGTCGCGGTGAGGCCGCCCTCGGCGTCGGTGAAGGCGATCGCGGGAAGGCCGAGGATCAGCCCGACGACGATCGCCAGCACGGCGCCGATGACAGCCCCGCCCGGCCCCCAGTTCGAGGGCGGGAACCCGCGCTCGGGCGTCTCGGCGACAGGCGGGACGGCTAGGTTCCTCTCCATGTCGCCCGCAGTCTCACAGGTCTCCCGCACGACCCGGACCCGGCTGCGGATCCTGCGCCGCCTCGCCTTCCTCGGCGTCGTCCTCGTCGTCGCGATGCTGGCGCTGAGCCAGTTCACCGAGCTGAAGGAGCTGGCAACCGGCGTCCTCGCCTCGACCGCGCTGGTCGTCGCCGTCGTCGGCTTCGCCGCTCAGCGCACCCTCGCGAACATGATCGCCGGGATCCAGATCGCCGTCTCCCAGCCGATCAGCATCGGCGACCGCATCAGCTTCGAAGAGCGGGAGGGGCGGGTCACCGACATCACCCTCTCCTACACCTACGTCGACCCCGGCGACGGCAGCTCGGTGGTGATCCCCAACCAGCTGCTGACCGAAGGTGTCGTCCACAACCACTCGACCGAAGACACCGTCGCCTGACGGCCTCGGGCGCGAAGTACCCTCTGCTGGATGACGCAGCGCACTCGGCGACGCCAGCGCCGGCGCGGGGGGATCGGCGCCAAGCTCCTCCTCGTCGGAGGCGGCGTCGTCGCCCTGCTCGGGATCGCCGCGATCACCGTCGCCTCCTGGGTGCTCGACGTCGCCGCCGACGCCCCCTCGCTTTCCACCTGCGAGCCGATCGCCAAGGGCGGCAACACGGTCCTCTACGCCGCCGACGGCTCCAAGCTGGGGGTCGTCGCCTCGCCGCAGGTGCGCTCGCTGGTCTCAATCGAGAAGGTGCCGAAGAGCCTGCAGCTGGCGACCGTCGCGATCGAGGACCAGCGCTTCTACCAGCACGACGGGCTCGACTACGAGGGGATCCTGCGGGCGGCGCTGAAGGACCTCGAAGCCGGCGAAGCGGTCGAGGGCGGCTCGACGATCACCCAGCAGCTGGTCCGCAACCTCTGCATCCGCAACCCGAAGCGGACGCTGGAGCGCAAGATCGTCGAGGCGCAGCTGGCGATCGAGTACGCCGAACGCCACAGCCGCAAGGAAATCCTCGGCTCCTACCTCAACGTCGCCTCCTACGGGACGGTCGCAGGGACGACCGCGGTCGGCGTCGGCGCCGCCGCCAAGGTCTTCTTCTCGAAGCCGGTCTGGAAGCTGAAGCTGCCGGAAGCGGCGCTGCTGGCCGGCCTGCCGCAGGCGCCCTCCGAATACAACCCGCTGCTGAACCCGCAGGCGGCGAAGGCGCGTCGCAACCAGGTGCTGGGGAAGATGGCGAAGCTCGGTTACGTCAGCGAGGAGCGGGCGCGGGCGGCGATGGCGAGCGGACTGCGAGTCGACCTCGACGAGAGCTATTTCGAGCACCGCGAGCCCTACTTCTTCGACTACGTCGAAAACGAGCTGATCGACCGCTACGGGGCGAACACGGTCCGCCGCGGCGGACTCGAGGTGCAGACGACGATCGAGCCCGAGCTGCAGGAAGTCGGGCTGGAAGCGATGCGCTCGGCGCTGCCCTACTCGACCGACCCCTCCTCGGCGCTGGTCTCGATCGACCCGCGCAACGGCCGGATCCGGGCGATGGTCTCCAGCTCCAGCTACGACGAGAGCAAGTTCAACCTCGCCGCCCAGGGACACCGGCAGCCGGGCTCGACCTTCAAGACCTTCGTCCTGACCACGGCGATCCGCCAGGGAATCGACCCCTATCGCACCTACTACACCTCGAAACCGCTGGACCTCTACCTGCCGCGGTGGGGCCACTGGACGGTCCACACCGCCGACGAAGGCTATTTGGGGACGGTCAACCTGCAGCAGGCGACGGTCGCCTCCGACAACACCGTCTTCGCCCAGCTCGACCTCGACGTCGGCCCGAAGGCGGTGGCGGCGACCGCGCACCAGATGGGGATCGTCTCGCCACTCGACGGGATCCCGGCCGAGGGGATCGGCGGCCTGCGGATCGGGGTCTCGCCGCTGGAGATGTCGAGTGCCTACGCCACCCTTGCCGCGGGCGGCGTCCACCGCAAGCCGATCGCGGTCACCAAGGTCGTCTTCCCCAACGGACACGTCGACCACCCCGACCGGGCGAAGCCGCGGCAGGCCGTCTCGCCGGCAGTGGCCTGGCAGGTGACCCGGCTCCTCCACGACAACATCACCGAAGGGACCGGCACCGGCGCCTACACCGGCTGCGCCGGCCAGGCCGGCAAGACCGGCACGACCGACGAATACACCGATGCCTGGTTCGCCGGCTACCAGCCCAACCTGGCGACGGTGGTCTGGGTCGGCTATCCGGAATCGAACGACGTCTCGATGTCGAGCGTGCACGGGACGATCGTCTTCGGTGGCACCTTCCCGGCTGACATCTGGCACTCGCTCTACGCCAACGCCGGCGTGCCCTGCGAGGAATTCACCGAACCGAAACAGCAGGTCAACTGGGCGCCGTTCTACGGCCGCTACGCCCGTTCGAGCCCGCGCGACGACAGCAGCCTCGGCGGTGGCTCGGGCAAAAGCGGTGACGAATCGCCGCCGCCCGGCAGCGCCGCGGTCGGCGGCTACGACCCCGACGCCTACGCGCCCGGCACGGGGCAGGAACCGTACGTCCCGCCGCCGCCCCCGGGCCCGCAGAGCGTCGGCGGCGGCGAGAACGCGGGCGGGTAAGGGCCGATCGATCCCGGCCTCGCCTTCGCCTTGATGTGGGCCGGCTTCGCCGGCTACCTCGGGTTCCTCGCGGCGGCACCGCGGCTTGGTCGGCGCGTCGTCTGGGGCACGATCCTCGTCCTCGTCACCGCCTTCGCCGTCGCCCCAGTCCTTCTCTCTCACGACGTCTACAGCTACGTCGACTACGCCCGCCTCGGGGTGCGCCACGGCCTCGATCCCTACGTGCATCCGCCGCTTGCCGCACCGAATGACCCCGCCTACTCCCAAGTCACCTGGACCGAAGCGACCAGCGCCTACGGCCCCCTCTTCACCCTCCTCACCTATCCGCTTGCCTGGCTGCCGGTCGGTGTCGCGGTCGCAGTCCTGAAGGGGGCCGCGGCCCTCTCGGTCCTCGGCATCGCCGCCCTCACCGCCCGTATCGCCGCCTGGCGCGGCGCCGACCCGCTCCGCGCCGCCGCCTTCGTCGCCCTCAACCCCCTCGTCCTCGTCCACGTCATCGGCGGCGCCCACAACGACGGCCTGACGATGCTGCTGGCAATGGCCGGCGTCGCCGCCCTCCTCAGCGCCCGCACCTTCAGCGGCGGCGCCGTCCTGACCGCCGCGATAGCCACCAAGCTCCCCGCCGCCCTCCTAGCCCCCTTCGCCCTCATCGGCGCTCACCAACCGCGGCCGACGGGACGAAAGTACCCCTATATGGAGGGAAATCGTCCCGTCAGCCGACTGGTTCTCGGTGGCGCAGGCGCTGCGGCTGCGATCGGGGTCGCGGCGTGGGTCGCCTTCGGCTGGGACTGGCTGCACGGCTTCGGCCTCGCCGGGGAGAACCAGAGCCGGACGAGCTACATGAGCATCCCGATCCTGGCCGCCCGCCTGACCGGCCTCGACCCCGACGCGACCCGCCTGGCCGCCGCCCTCCTCTTCGCCACCGCACTCGCCGGTCTCCTCGTTTGGACCTGGCGAGGAGCGGACTGGCTACGCGCCAGCGCCTGGGCCTACCTAGCCCTCCTCCTGGCCACCAGCTGGCTCCTCCCCTGGTACCTGCTCTGGATACTGCCGCTGGCCGCTATCTCAAGAGACCGCCCGCTGCAGCTGCTCACCCTTGTACTCACTGCTTATCAACTAGGCGCCCGCATCCCTCTCTGAACCCACGGCTCCTGTCGAAGGAGGGTCCTGACCCCCTCCGAACGGCTTGTACTTCTCGGGCAGGCGGCTCTAGGACTGCGGCACCACGACCCACCCGAGCAAGTTGAGTGAGGAGGGGGTCAGGACCCTCCAACCCCAGCCCTCTGAGCCTCTTCCTCCTCCGCCGACGGATGCAAGATCCCCGTCTGAATGCTCCACCCCTCGCGCCGCCCCAGCGCCGTCACGATCCCGACGTAGATCAGTTCCGCCACCGTCAGCACCCCCCGCACCGCGATCGCTATCAGCGACCCCAAAGCGAAGCTCTTGCTCGGCAGCGCCGCCTTCAACCCCCAAGCGAAGGCGGCGTCTTTGGGACCGAGTCCGGCCGGTGCGATCAGGGTGACCAGCGCCGCGAAATAGCCGATCGCCTGCGCGGCCCCGACCAGGAGGATGTCCTCGGTGGGGATGAAGGTGACCGAGCGGGCGACGCAGTAGAGGCCGAGTGCGATCACCAGCCAGTTGAAGGTGTAGAAGGCGATCAGCGCGATCACGCCATGCAGCGGGATCACCGCCGGCAGCGGCTCGCGGCCGAACATCCGCAGGACCCGGTTCGCCAGCGGGCCGAAGACCTTCGGGTGCAGCAGCGCGATAGCCGCCGGTATCAGCAGCAGCACCGCCCAGCGGAAGGACTCCCCCTGAAGGTCCGGGTGCTTGATGATGAAGTAGGAGGCGACGACGACCGCGGAGGTGGCGGAGACCGCCTGTTCGTAGACGATGCTGGCAATCGTGATCCGCCGCGGAATCCCGGCTTTTTCGGAGAGCAGCACCCGCCCGAGCACGTAGAGGACGCTGCCGGGGACGTAGCGCGCCAGCAGCGGCTGCCCCCAGGCGACCTGTGCGCGGCCGAAGCCGATCCGGTAGCCGAGGAAGCGGAGGGCGAGGTCCCAGCCGAAGGCGCTGAGGACGTAGAAGATCGGCAGGACGACGATCGCCGGGACCAGCCAGCCGACGTGGAAGTGGATCCCCTCGTCCTTGATCTCCCCCCATTGGTTGATGACCGTCAGCACGAGGAAGCCGAAGATCACGACGGCGAGGCCGATCTGGAGGGCGAGGCGGACTTTGCGGCTACGCGGCGGCTTTTTGCCGACCTGCGCCCCTGCCTCGCCTACCCGGTGCAGGAATGGTTGGCGGCTCTCCACGTCCGGGCTCACCTTAGTCACTGGCTGTCTGGAATAGTCGGAGAGATGGGCGAGTTCGAGTTGCTGGCGAAGCTGCGCGAGCGCCTCCCCGAGGCGGGCCCCCGGGTTGACGTGGGGAGTGGCGACGACGCCGCGATTACCGTTCCGGGCGGCGCCACCGCCACCTCAGTCGACGCGATCGTCGAGGGGGTCCACTTCCGCCGCGACGAGGCGGACCTGCGGACGATCGGCCGCAAGGCGCTTGCAACCGCCCTCTCCGACCTCGCCGCGATGGGGGCGGAGGCAGGCGAGGCCTACGTCGTCCTCGGCGCTCCGGAGGACCTCGCAGAAGACGACTTCCACGCCCTCCTCGACGGGATGGTCGAACTCGCACACACCACCAGCACCACGATCGCTGGCGGTGACCTGACGCGGGCGCCGGTCTTGACCCTGGCGATCACCGTCGTCGGCCACGCGCCGGCGCCGTCCGACTTCGTCACCCGCGGCAACGCCGAGCCCGGAGACGTCGTCGTCCTCACCGGCGAGATTGGCGGCGCCGGCGCCGGCCGCCTCCTGCTCGACGACCCGAGTCTCGCTGCCGCGGTGTCCGAGGAGACCGCGGCCGTGCTCCGCGCTCGGCAGCTCGATCCCTCGCCGCGCCTGCGCTCCGGCCGCGCCCTTGCCCGGGCAGGCGCCCACGCGATGATCGACCTCAGCGATGGGTTGGCTGGCGATGCCGGTCACCTTGCCCGCGCCAGCGGTGTTGCGCTCGCGATCGACGCCGGCGCGCTGCCGCTGGCTGAGGGCGTTGCCGAGGTCGCCGCCGCGGCTGGGCACGATCCCCTGGAGCTGGCGGTCGCCGGCGGCGAGGACTACGAGCTGCTGGCAGCGCTGCCAGAGGACGCTCTCACCGAAGCGTCCCTGCGAATGGGCGAAGCCGCCGAGACGACCCTCACCCCGATCGGCAAGGTCGCGGCCGGAGACGGTGTCGAGCTCAGGCTGCCCGGGGGCGGACTACTGGCGGCTGAGGGCTATGACCATTTTGCGGAGCCGTAGCGTGGATCCCAGTCAACAGCTCGCGAACGCCACGACGGGAGAGCATCGCCATCGCGACCTGCGCGGGGTCCGGCTTGTAGCTGCCGGCCTCAACCAGAGATTTCAGTTCCTGGGGCTCCATGATTGCCTTCGCGGTCATTATCGGCCCCGTTACCCGGATCCTTAGTTCTTAGTACTCGCACATGCGTCCAAACTGGCGCGGCGACTACCCTTTGAGGTCGTGCCGAATGGATCAGCCCGCATCCTCCTCGTCGACGACGAGCAATCGATCCAGACCCTGCTCAGCTACCCGCTGCGCAAGGACGGCTACCACGTCACCTCCGCCCTCGACGGCTCAGAGGCCCTCCGTCGCTTCGAGGAAGGGCGCTTCGACCTGGTCATCCTCGACCTGATGCTGCCGCAGATCGGCGGCGTCGAAGTCTGCCGTCAGCTGCGCTCGCGCAGCCAGGTGCCGATCATCATGCTGACCGCGAAAGGCAGCGAGACCGACAAGGTCGCCGGGCTCGAGGTCGGCGCCGACGACTACATCACCAAGCCCTTCTCGATGCGGGAGTTCCGCAGCCGGGTGAAAGCGGCGCTGCGCCGCTCGCGGATGGGCGGCGAGGCCAGCGAGGGCGGCGCGATCGAGGTCGGCGAGCTGACGATCGACTTCGACCGCCGCACGGTCAGCCTCGCGGGGGAGGAAGTCAAGGTCACCTACGTCGAGTTCGAGATCCTCGGCGCCCTCGCCCGCTCCCCCGGCCGCGTCCTTACGCGGGAGACGCTGTTGGAGCACGTATGGGGGGATTCCGAGTACCGCGACCCGCGCACGGTCGACGTGCACATCCGGCACCTGCGCGAGAAGCTGGAGGGGGACCCGAAAGAGCCCGAGTACCTCTTCACCGTGCGCGGGGTCGGCTACCGCTTCCGGGACTAGCCTCGATGCGGGGGCTCCGGCTCAGCGACCTCGCCAGCCGCATCACCCTGATCTCGATCGCGATCGCGGTCGGCGCCACCGCGGTCGTCTACGTCTACGCGGTCGCGATCGGCGGCTCGGCCAGCGGCGACAGCGACGTCAAGCTGCAGATCCTCACCGGCGGCCTGATCGCGGTCGCGATCGCCACCGCGATCGGCCTCTATTACACGCGCGCCGCCGCCAGCAACATCCGCAGCCTGCAGGAAGCCGCCCGCAAAGTCGCCGACGGCAACTTCGAAACCTCGATCCCGGTCGCCTCGGCCGGACAGCTCGGCGACCTCGCCCGCACCTTCAACGAGATGCAACGCCGCCTCGCCGAGCTCGACAGCGCCCGCAAGCAGTTCATCGCCAACGCCTCGCACGAGCTGCGGACGCCGATCTTCAGCCTCGGCGGCTTCGTCGAGCTGCTCGAAGACGAGGACCCGAGCCCGGAGGAGCGGGCCGAGTTCGTGCGGACGATGCGCCAGCAGATCGAGCGGCTGACGAAGCTGACGACCGACCTCCTCGACCTCTCCCAGCTCGACGCCGGCGCGGTCGAGATGCGAGCCAGCGCCGTCGACCTCACCGCCCTGGCCCGCGAGGTGACCCGCGAGTTCGGGGCGCGGGCCGAGCTGCGCGGCTCCCGCCTGCAGCTGCGGACCCCGGACCAGGCGGCGATCGCCCTCGGCGACCCCGATCGGGTGCGGCAGATCATCCGTATCCTCCTCGACAACGCCCTCACCCACACCCCCGAGGGCACCGACGTCACCGTGACCACCTACTCCGCCAACGGCCGCGCCGAGCTGACTGTCTCCGACGCTGGGCCGGGGATCCCGCAACGCGCCCAGAAGCGGATCTTCGAGCGCTTCTACACGGCCGAGAAGGCGGGTGGCTCCGGCCTCGGGTTGGCGATCGCCACCGAGCTCGCGCAGCGGATGCAGGGTGAGATCACGATCAGCTCCAGCCGGCGCTTCACCGCTTTCACCCTCGACCTGCCGCCAGGGACGCGCGAAGTGACCGCGCCGAGAGCGTCTCGGACCGCGGTCAGGGCCGCCTCGTGAGGCGACCCCTCATCCTCCTCTCGCTGCTGGCCAGCCTGGCCTTCCTCGCCGGTTGCGGCTCGGCGGACGAGAGCTCGACGCAGGGCCCCGGCACCGCGGCGAAAGTTGCCCAGCCCCCCGAGCCGGAAGTGGTCATCGAGGCCTCCAGCCCCGGCTTCGACACCACCCAGATCTACGAAGAGGCCGCTCCCGGAGTGGTGACGATCCGCTCGGTCTTCGACGCCGGCGCCGCCGAAGGCTCCGGCTTCGTCCTCGACGGCAACGGCGAGATCGTCACTAACGCCCACGTCGTCACCGACGAATCGAGCGGCGACCGCGAACCGGCCAAGCAGGTGTACATCGAGTTTCCGGACCGCAACGTCGTCGCTGCCGAAATCGTCGGTTTCGATCCCTTCGTCGACGTCGCCCTGTTGAAGATCGCCCCCGACGGGTTCGACCTGCACCCGCTCGAGCTGGGCGACGACCAAGACCTGCGGGTCGGCCAGCCAGTCGCCGCAATCGGCAGCCCCTTCGGGGAGCAGCAGTCGCTCTCGGTCGGTGTCGTCTCCGCCACCGACCGCGCGGTCAAATCTCTCACCCAATTTGAAATCTCCGGCGCGATCCAGACCGACGCCTCGATCAATCCCGGCAACTCGGGAGGACCGCTGCTGGACGCCGGCGCCCGCGTGATCGGGATCAACCAGCAGATCGAGACCAACTCCGGCGCCAACGACGGGGTCGGGTTCGCGGTGCCCGTTTCCGCGATCAAGCGCTCGGTCGCCCAGTTGCGCGAGGACGGCGAAGCCGAATACGCCTACATCGGCGTCTCCGGGCAGCCGCTCTACCCACAGCTGGCGAACAAGCTTGACCTCGACACCACCTTCGGCAGCCTCGTCGCCGAGGTCGTCTCCGGTGGGCCCGCGGAGAAGGCCGGGATCAAGGGTGGCAACGACAAACTGCGTTTCCAGGCCGCCCAATACCGGACCGGAGGCGACGTGATCCTGCAGGTGGGGGGAAAGGACATCGTCCGCCCTGACGACCTTGCCGAAGCGATCTCCTCCTACCAGCCGGGCGACGTGGTGACGCTGACGCTACTGCGGGACGGGAAGCACGAAGACGTCGACGTGACTCTCGGCAAGCGCCCCGACAGCTCCGGCTCGGGCTGAGCGCCGGCCGTCCGCGGTGGCGGCTGGACACCACGTCGCCGCCTATCGGTGTAGAACTCCAGCCTTGCTTCAGGAAGTCGCCCTCGGCCACAAGACCCTCGCCGACTACACCCACATCGTCGGCAAAGACCTGACGGAGCAGATCCGCGAGCTCGCCGAGCCGTTGAAAGGCAAGCGGGTGCTCCACGTCAGCGCCACCGCTTTCGGCGGCGGGGTCTCGGAGATCCTCTACACGCTGGTGCCGCTGATGCGGGACGTCGGGCTCGACGCCCACTGGCACGTGATCTTCGGCAAGGAAGAGTTCTACAACGCAACCAAGCTCCTGCACAACTCGCTGCAGGGCGCCGAGGAGACCCTTAGCGACGAACAGTGGGAGATCTTCGACGAAATCAACGCGATGAACGCCGAGGGCTTGCAGGGCGAGTGGGACGTCGTCATCGTCCACGACCCGCAGCCGATCGGCCTCCGCCGCGGCGCCCTCGCCAAGGGCGGAAAGTGGATCTGGCGCTGCCACATCGATCTCTCGACGCCGAACCCGGCGCCAATCGAGCGGCTACTGCCGATGATCGAAGAGTACGACGCCAGCGTCTGGCACATGGAGCAATACGTGCCCAACGACATGGGCCGCCACCGCGAGGCGGTCAAAATCATGCCGCCGGCGATCGACCCGCTCTCGCCGAAGAACATGGCCTTCTCCCCCGAGGACGCCGCCTTCGTCTGTCGCCAGTTCGGGATCGACGTCGACCGGCCGCTGATCACCCAGGTCTCCCGCTTCGACCCGTGGAAGGACCCGATCGGCGTCATCGACGCCTACCGCGAGGTGACCGAGCAGGTGCCGGAGGCGCAGCTGGCGATGGTCGGCTCGATGGCCACCGACGACCCCGAGGGGATGGAGTACTTCCAGAAAACCTTCGAATACGCGGGCGGCGACGAGGACATCAAAATCCTCAGCAACCTCAACAACGTCGGCGCGATCGAGGTCAACGCCTTCCAGTCGCAGTCCGACGTCTGCCTGCAGAAGTCGATCCGCGAGGGGTTCGGCCTCACCGTCACCGAGGCGCTCTGGAAGGGGCGGCCGACCGTGGCCGGCAACGTCGGCGGCATCCCCCTGCAGATCGAGGACGGGGTCAGCGGCTTCCTCGTCGACTCCCCCTCGGAGTGTGCCCAGCGCTGCCTCGAGATCCTCCGCGACCCCGGCCTCGGCAAGCAGCTCGGCCGCGAGGGCAAGGAGCACGCCCGGCGCCGGTTCCTCACCCCGCGCCTGCTGCGCGACTGGCTGCAGCTGTTCGGCGACATCGGCGACTGAGCCGGTCGCGACCAGCGCTACCCCATAGTCGGTACCCCCGGATGGTCCGTTGAGCGGCCAGGCACGCCTGGATAACCCGCCTGGCACACTTCGTATCTCTGCGTCCTCGGGTTTGCCTTTGCCAACCGGCAAAGGCTTCACCCTGCGTCCTTGATCTGCTCGGCCAGTCGCGTTCCCAGTCAGCGCCTGGCCGCTCAACGGACCATCTAGTCTCTGCGGCGTGAGCTCCTCGCCCCTGATCATCGTCTCCAACCGGGGTCCGCTCCAGTTCGACCGCGACGAGAACGGCCAGCGGACCGTCCGCCGCGGCGGCGGCGGCCTGGTGACCGCGCTCTCGGGCCTCGTCTCCCACCGCGACGCCCTCTGGATCGCCTCGGCGATGACCGAGGAGGACGTCGCCGCCTCCGAGGAGGCGGGCGGGCCGATCGAGCAGGAGCTGGACGGGATCGATTACCGGGTGCGGCTGGTCGGCAGCGATCCGGATGCCTACGACCGCTTCTACAACGTGATCGCCAACCCGATCCTCTGGTTCATCCAGCACTACCTCTGGGACATCTCCAACGCGCCGGACATCCGCCAGCAGGAGATCGACGCCTGGGACTACGGCTACCAGACGGTCAACCAGGACATCGCCCGCGCCGTCCTCGCCGAGATCGAGGGGCAGGCGGACCCGCTGGTGATGCTGCACGACTACCACCTCTACACCGCCCCGGGAATGATCAAGGCCGAGCGCCCGGACGCCTTCCTCCACCATTTCGTCCACATCCCCTGGTCGCAGCCCGACAGCTGGCGGATCCTGCCGAAACGGATCCGCGAAGCGATCTACGAGGGGATGCTGGCCAACGACATCATCGGCTTCCACACCCACGCCTACTGCATCAACTTCCTCCGCTGCTGCGACGAACTGCTGGAGGACATCGAGGTCGACTACCACGCCGCCGAAGTTCGGCACGCGGGCGGCAGGACGATCGCCCGCGCCTACCCGCTGGGGATCGACGCGCAGCGGCTGAAACGAGCCGCCGCCTCACCCGAGGTCGCCGAGGCCGAGCGCGAGGTGCTCGAGCGCCGCCGCCAGCACCTGATCATCCGCGTCGACCGCGCCGACCTCTCGAAGAACGTGCTGCGCGGGTTCACCGCGTTCGACACCTTCCTCACCCAGCATCCCGAGTTCCGCGAAAAGGTCACCTTCATCGCCCACCTGCAGCCCTCCCGCCAGGACGTGCCCGAGTACGCCGAGTACCTGGAGCGGATCGAGGCCCTGGTGGCGGTCGTCAACCACCGCCACGGCACCACCGACTGGATGCCGATCGACCTGAAGATCTACGAGAACTTCCACGACGCGGTCGCCCGCTACAAGCACTTCGACCTGCTGATGGTCAACTCGCTCTTCGACGGGATGAACCTGGTCGCCAAGGAGGCGCCGGCGGTCAACACCCGCGACGGGGTGCTGATGCTCTCCGAGAACACCGGCTCCCACGAGGAGCTGCTCGATTACGTCCTCTCGGTCAACCCCTTCGACATCCAGGAGCAGGCCGACGCGATCCACCGGGCTCTGACGATGGAGCCCGAGGACAAACGCCGGCGGGCGGAGGGCCTGCGGGAGATCATCTTCTCCCGCAACCCCGGCGACTGGGTCGACGACCAGCTGAAGGACATCGAGGCTGCCCGCTCGCACGCCTGAGGGGGGAGAGTTTTGCTCGCTGCTCCCTTAAGTAGGGATGCGGGGCATACGAGTTCGATGGGCGGGGATGGGGAGGGTGGTGGCAGTTGTCGCCGGGCTGCTGATCGCCCTGCAGGCGCTGCCCGCCCTCCTGCGTCCACCCGAGCCGCCGCCGCTGGCCGCTGACGTGGGGCTGCCGCGGGTAGTTCCGGCGCCCGTTGAGCCTCCCCCTCCCGAGGTGATCAGGCGCAGGCCACGGCCGAAGCACCGCTACAAGCGACATCGGACCGAGCGCGGCAGAGCTTTTGGGCCTATAGCGGCAAAAAGCTCTGCCGCAGGCATGGATACGCGATCGTCAGCCTCGCCACCGCCATCCGCACCACTTCCTCCGTACGAACCGCCGTCGGCGCCTGCGCCTGCGCCTGCCTCCGCACCACCCGCCCCTCCTCCAAGCGACGGCTCGGAAGAGTTCGCGCCGCGCTAGCGCCATCCCGCCGCTATAGTCCTTCGCCGTTTTGGCCGCACCACGCGAATACGAGCTGGTCCTGATGCTGGACCCCCAACTCGACGCCCCCGCGCGCGACGCGCTGGCGCAGGATGCCCGAGGCCAAATCGAGGCCAAAGGCGATCTCAAACACGAGAACACCTGGGGCCTGCGGAAGATGGCCTATGAAATCAACCACCGCACCGAGGCGGACTACCGCTGGATGCGGTTCGAGGCCCCGAGCGACCTGCTCGACTCGCTCGACCACAACCTGAAGATCGCCGACGGCGTCCTCCGCTTCCGGATCTTCAAGGTCGACGCCGACGCGCCGGTGATCGTCCCGCCCGCCGTCAGCGCCGCCCCCGGCCCGCGCGAGCGCAGCGCCCAGGGAGCCCGCGAGGATCGCGGCGACTCCCCCGACGACACCGAGGAGTAACCGGCGTCTGCCGCTGTTTGCGGGAAAGCCTCTCCCCGAGGGGGGAGAGTCGAGCCGGCTGCCTCCTTAGACTGGAATCCAGACAAGCGAATCCAGAGGAGTGAGTGATTTGGCAGCTTCGAACGTGAACGTGGTCGTGATCACCGGGAACCTGACCCGGGATCCGGAGCTGCGTCATCTCGGCAGTGGAACCGCCGTCTGCAAGCTGCGCGTGGCGGTCAACAGCCGGCGCAAAGACGGGCAGAGCGGCGAATGGGTCGACAAGCCCAATTACTTCGACGTCACCGTCTGGGGAGCGCAGGGCGAGAACTGCGCCAACTACCTCGCCAAAGGCCGTCCGGTCGCAGTTGAAGGCCGGCTCGACTGGCGCGAGTGGGAGGACCAGGGCGGCAACAAACGCCAGAGCGTCGAGATCATCGCCAACACCGTCCAGTTCCTCGGCTCACGCGACGGGTCGGGCGGCGGTGGCAATGGAAACGGCGGCAACGGCGGTGGCTTCGCCCCGCCACAGAGCGACGTCCCCGCCGATATGTCCGACTTCGGCGGCGCCCCCGCAGGTGCCGGCGCCAGCGAAGACGACATTCCCTTCTAGTCGGTACCCGGAGTAGAGGCTCACAGAGCGCCGCTCAGCGGCGCTCTGTAGCATGCCCGGCCGGATGGCAAGGACTGCTGACACCTCTTCACGCGGTGGCTCCCGGCGCGGCGGACGGCGCGGGGCCGACCGTGCGCGACCCCGCAAGTACACCCGGGTCAACTCCGAGGTCGTCGACTACAAGGACCTGAACCTGCTGCGACGCTTCCTCTCCGACAAGGGGAAGACGCGCGGGCGCCGGGTCACCGGACTTTCCCGCCGCCACCAGCGTCAGCTCTCGGTGGCGGTGAAGCGGGCGCGCGAGATCGCCCTGCTTCCCTACGTCGGAGAGCGCTGATGGCGCAGGCAATCCTGCTCCAGGACGTCGATTCGCTCGGCGAGCGCGGCCACGTCGTCGACGTCGCCCCCGGCTACCTGCGCAACTACCTGATCCCGCGCAAGCTGGCGCAGCCGGCAACCGCTGGCGCTCTCGAGGAAGCGAAACGGCGGATGGAGGCGGCCGAGCGGGCCGCCAAAGCTCGGACCGAACGCGAAGCGGAGGCCGCTGGCCTGCTCTCGAAGACGGTGCTGACGATCCACCAGCGGGCCGGCGAGGACGGCAAGTTATTCGGCTCGGTCGGGCCGAAGGAGATCGTCGACGCGCTGAGCGACGCCCGCGGTCTGCGGTTCGAGAAAAAACAGATCCAGCTCGAGCAGCCGCTGCGCGAACTCGGCACCTTCATGGTCGAGATCGAGCTCTCCGACGGCACCACCGCTGCGGTGAAGACGATCATCAGCGAGGAGAAGTAGTCCTCCTTCGTCGTCGCAGGTCTGGCTGGGTTCGCTCCGAGCGGGCGACGGTCGGCCTCGCAACCGTGGCTCTCGCCGCCGCCGGCACCGTGATTGCCGGGCAGTTCAGCCGCATGCTGGCGCGGCGGGCGAGCGAGGCGCACGACCCCGAAGCGCTGCTGGAATCGGCTCCCGCCGCGGCCGCCGACACGGTCGGCGTCGCCGTTCGCGGCTACGAAGAGGCCCCGCGCTATGAAACCGTCCTCTTCAACCTGCTGGCGGGCTTCCTCGGCTCCTTCGCCCTGGTGCGACTCTCGACCTGGGCGATCCGCGACGGTCGCGGCCCCTTCCGCAACGTCAGCATCGGCGGCCGCCACATTCATCATTTCGTGCCGGGGATCCTGCTCGCCTTTGGCTCCGGCGCAGCCGGACTGTTGACCGACGACGACGAGCTCGAGCAGAAGCTGGCGATTCCGATGGGAGCCGGCTTCGGCCTCACCTTCGACGAGGCGGCGCTGCTGCTCGACCTGCGCGACGTCTACTGGAGCCGCGAAGGCCTGCTCAGTGTCCAGCTCAGCCTCGGCGCCACGGCGATCCTCAGCATCGCCATCCTCACCCTGCGGATGCTGCGCCGCGGCGAGCGGCGCCAGGAGCAGGAGGGCCTGATCCCTCCCGCCCATCACCACCAGCTCTCCTTCGGAACTGCCGGATAAAGCTCACCGAGGTGTGAATTCTTTTTGACGGCTTTTGCACGGAAGAGCTACGTGCCTGCCTAGCTCCTCTGGTTTGCTTGCAGGGCGCCCTGCAGCCCCCCCGGTTCCGCCGCCCGGGCGCCTACAACTGGACCGATGCCGCAGCCGCCCACCACCCACGTCCCCCCGCAGAACATCGAGGCCGAGGAGTCGGTCCTCGGCGCGATGCTGGTCGCCGAGTCGACCCTGACGCGGGTGATCGACGAGGTGAAGCTCCACGCGGCCGACTTCTACCTCGACAAGCACCGGCTGATCTTCGAGGTCGTCCACGACCTCTACGCCGTCTCCAACCCGGTCGACGAGCTCAGCGTCAGCGAGGCGCTGACCCAGCGCAACAAGATCGACGAGGCCGGCGGCAGGCACTACATCTCCGAGCTGGCGGCAAAAGTCCCCGCCGCCGCCAACGCCAAGCACTACGCCGAGATCGTCCAACAGAACTCGCTGCTGCGGCGGCTGCTCGGCGCCGGGCAAGAGATCCAGGGTTGGGTCAACGAGCGCGACGGCGAACCGAAAGAGCTCTCCGAGCGGGCCGAGAAACTGCTCTTCGAGGTCGCCCACAAAGAGCAGGCGAGCGACTTCAAACTGCTCGGCGAAATCCTCCACGACGAGGTCGACCGGCTCGAGAAGCTCTCCACTGGCGAGACCGAACTGACCGGGACTCCGTCCGGCTTCCGCGACGTCGACGCGATCACCGGTGGTTTCCAGCCCGGCAACCTGATCATCGTCGCCGCCCGCCCGGCGATGGGCAAGAGCGCCCTCGTCGCCAACATCGCCGAAAACGTCGCGGTGAAGAAGGGGCAGGCGGTCGCCTTCTTCTCGCTCGAGATGTCCGAGGTCGAGCTGGCCCAGCGCTTCATCGCCTGCCGGGCGCGGATCTCCGGCGACAAACTGCGCAAGGGCCAGGTCTCCAAGCGCGACTGGCCGAAGGTGCTGCGCGCCTGCAACGAGCTGGAAGAGGCGCCGCTCTGGTTCGACGACTCCTCCGACCTCGGGATTCTCGACCTGCGGGCGAAGGCGCGGCGACTGCACGCCCAGGAACAGGAGCGGGGCGGCCTCGGCCTCATCATCCTCGACTACATCCAGCTGATGCGCTCCGACGACCACCGCGCCAACCGGGTCGAGCAGGTGGGCCAGATCAGCCGCGGGCTGAAGATCCTCGCCCGCGAGCTCGAGGTACCGGTGGTGGCGATCTCGCAGCTCTCGCGCGCCCCCGAGCAGCGGACGCCGCCGAAGCCGCAGCTCTCCGACCTGCGCGAGTCCGGGCAGATCGAGCAGGACGCCGACGTCGTCGCCTTCCTCTACCGCGAGGACTACTACCGCGACCCCGACGAGGAGCCCGACGGCTTGGCCGACCTGATCATCGCCAAGCACAGGAACGGCCCGATCGGGACCAGGAAGCTGGTCTTCCTCGACCGCTATCCCAAATTCGCCGACCAGGCCCACCAGGAGCCGCCGATCGAGCAACCCGTCGGCGAAGCGCCCCCGTTCGAGGACGCGGCCGCGGCCGGCCCTGACTTCTGATGCCCGCGATCGCCCGCTCCGAGCCCTTCCGCGAACAGGCCTGTCCGCTCGGCGTCTGCGACGGCTCCGGCTGGATCCTCGGCCCCGAAGACGTCGCCCGTCCCTGCGAGTGCCGTGGCGAGCGGCTCAATCGCGGCCGCAGTCGCGGGGTCGCCTCGGCGATCCCGGCCCGCTACCGCGGCGTCTCCTTCGACCGCCCGCCGGTCTCCGACATGGCGCGAGACATGGAAAGCCGCCACGTGGTCCAAGCCGCCCGCAGCTACCTCGAAGAGCTCGACGAGAACATCGCCTCCGGCCGCGGCCTCTGGTTCATGGGCGACACCGGCACCGGCAAGACGACGCTGGGGATGCTGCTCGCGAAGGAAGCGCTGGCGGCCGGCAAGACCGTCGGCATCTACTTCACCCCGAAGCTGCTGACCCGGATCCGGCAGACCTACCAGGAAGCCGAGAGCGAGGACGCCTACGGCCAGTTCTTCAACCGGGTCACCTCCGTCGACCTCCTCTACATCGACGACCTCGGCTCCGAGCGTCACACCGACTGGGTCGTCGAGCAACTCTACGCGGTGATCAACGAGCGCTACGAGAACCAGCGGCCGATGCTGGTGACCAGCAACGCCAGCGGCGACGTCGACCAGGGCCAGCGCCAGCTCGAGGACCAGATCGGTCGCCGCACCGTCTCCCGCCTGATCGAGATCTGCGGCGACCCCCTCCCCCTCTTCGGCGCCGACCACAGGTTCCAGGCTCGCGCCAGCGGCTGACGCCGCAGCCCCTCCGCCGCCCGAGCCCGTCACAATCTCCCGCGGCATGCCAGGAGTGGTGATAGTCGGAGCCCAATGGGGCGACGAGGGGAAGGGGAAGGTCGTCGACCTCCTCGCCGACCGGGCTACCACGATCGTCCGCTTCCAGGGCGGCAACAACGCCGGCCACACGATCGTCCGCGAGGGCGAGGAGTTCAAGTTCCACCTGATCCCCTCCGGGATCCTCTACTCCGAGAAGACTTGCGTGATCGGCAACGGCGTCGTCGTCGACCCCAGGGTCCTGCTCGGAGAGATCGACGGCCTCAAACGGGCGGGCGTCAGCGTCAACAACCTCCGCCTCTCGGCCAACGCGCACCTGATCATGCCCTACCACGTGCTGCTGGACAGCGCCGGGGAGACGAAGCTGGGCAAGCTCTCGATCGGCACCACCCGGCGCGGGATCGGCCCCTGCTACGCCGACAAGGCGCTGCGGCTTGGGATCCGGGTCCAGGACCTGCTCGACGAGAAGATCCTGCGGACGAAGATCCGCGCGGCTCTGGAGCCTAAGCAGCAGGCGCTGCGCGAACTCTCGGTCCAGCGGCGCAAGCAGCTGAAGGAGGCCGGCGAGGAGGCGAAGGCGAGCGAGACCCCCGTCGGCTTCCCGGACCCCCGCCTCGACCTGCACGCGATGGTCGAGGAACACATCAGCTTCGGCCACCGGCTCGAGCCCCATATCGCCGACACGGCCCGCCTCTGCTGGGAGGCGCTCGACCGCGAGGAGACGGTGATCTTCGAGGGCGCCCAGGCAGCCCTGCTCGACCTCGACCACGGCACCTATCCCTTCGTCACTTCTTCCAACCCGATCGCCGGCGCGGCCACCGTCGGCGCCGGCATCAGCCCCAAGGACATCGACGAGGTCTGGGGGATTGCGAAGGCCTATGCGACCCGGGTCGGCGCCGGCCCCTTCCCGACCGAGCTCTTCGACGAGACCGGCGAACATATGCTGCAGAAAGGGCACGAGTTCGGGACGACGACGGGTCGCCCACGGCGCTGCGGTTGGATGGACCTCGTCGCATTGCGCTACGCGGTCCGTCTCAACGGGATGGATGCGCTGGCGATCACCAAGCTAGACGTCCTCAGCGGCCTCGGCCCCCTGCGAGTCGCGGTCCGCTACCGCTCCAAGGAAGGCGCCGAGCTCGACACCTTCCCCTACCACCAGTCGATCCTCCACTCGGCGACGCCGGAGTACGAGGAGCTGCCCGGCTTCGACCTCGACCTCACCGGCTGCCGCAGCGCCGAGGACCTGCCGCGGGAGGCGCGCGACTACCTCAGCTTCATCGCCGAATTCGTCGGGGTGCCTGTGCGGCTGGTCGGGGTCGGCCCCGATCGCGAGCAGGTCATCTGGCTCGAGAGCTGAGGGGAGTCCGGGCTATTTAAGCCGTTCGATCGGGCTGGCGCTATAGATCTTCCAGCTCCCGAGTTCTTTCCTCAACGGCAGAACCCAGTCGATTCCCCTGGGGCCATGCCACTGGGCATAGCCTTCCAGTTCGGTGTTGCCGGTGGTGGTGGACCTGAAGCGGAGGCTGTCGATGGGACCGGTGAGGGTGTTGCCCGAGGTTCCGGAGGCGGCGTCTCCGAAGAAGTCGAGGGCCTCGACACAGTTGGTCACCTTCTCGTTCGACACGTTGAGCGCGTCCCAGACCAGGTCCTCTTCGAATTCGGCCGCGAGATACTTGCAGTCGGTTGCCCAATCTTCGGCCACACGGGCCTTCATCCAGGCGTGAATCACCTTCGAAGCCTTTTCCCGTTCGGCCGCGGTGGCCTCTTCGCCAAAGGTTTGAACGATGTTGTCGCCTTCGGGTATCAGGAACTCGCGGGCGGCTCCCTTGACGTGCGGAAACGGCTGCCCCTCTGGGGCGGTGGTTTCGACCCCCGCGCTAGTGCTCGACTCCTCGCCGCAGCCGACCGAGCCGACGACCAGCGCAAGCAGCAACAGAACCCCTGCAACCATCCCCCTGATTCCCATAAAGACATTTTAGAAAAAAAGGGCCCTAGCGGTCTACAGCCTTGCTCTACAGTCTGTGGGGTGACTTCCGGTAGACGCTCGACCAAGCTGAACGAGCGGCTGCCCCGGGGAAGACACGGATTGCCGAGGGAGGCGGTGACCGAGTCCCAGCGCAACCGCATCCATCAGGCGATGATCGAGGTCGTCTCCGCGCGCGGTTATCCGGAGACGCGGGTGGTCGATGTGATCAGCGTTGCCGGAGTATCCCGCAAGACCTTCTACGAGCTCTTCGAGAGCAAGGAGGACTGCTTCCTCGCCACCTACGACGTGCTGCTGGAAAACCTGCTCGGGGAGGCAACCGAGGCTTTCGAGTCGAAGACCGGGTTCCCCTGGGCGGAGCGAATCGCCGCCTCCCTGGAGAGCCTGCTCCGGCACCTTTCCGCCCATCCCGACGAGGCACGGTTCGCGATCGTCGAGGTGCTGGCGGCGGGTCCAAAAGCTCTGGCCCGGCGCGACGCTGCCCTGCGGCAGTTCACCGGCTTCCTCGAGTCCGGTCGCTCGGAGACGGCAGTCGAGCTGCCTGGGATCACCTCGCTCGCGGTCGCCGGCGGGATCAACGAGCTCCTCTACAGCGAGATCCTTCATGGCGCTGCCGCTCGTTTGCCCAGCCGGCTCCCCGACCTGATCTTTTGGGTAACTCTTCCTTTCCTTGGAGCGGAGGGCGCCACTGCCGAGCGGGAGCGGGTCCGACGGGCGAAACTCCCTTCCTAGCGGCTCGGTTAAGCCGCTCCTTTTCGCTGACGGACGGGTTTATGAAGGACCCTCCGGTGGTAGTTTGAGCCGCTGGAGAGACGTTCAAGCAACTGTTCCCACGGCATCGGACCCAGACGGGCAGGCCGCAAAGGTGAGATATAGGGATATGCGTAAGTACTTGATGTTGTTGATGGCCCTTGCGGCCCTGATCTCCGTCAGCCTGGCGGGGATCGCTACCGGCGCGGGGAGCCCCGTGACGGTTGAAGCCGGCAATCTGAGGGTCACCTTCGACGGCGATTTCAGCCCGCAGAAGCTGCCGAAGAAGAAGTTTGCGCCGATCAGCCTCACCGCCTCGGGCAAAATCGAAACCAAGGACGGAACGCATCCGCCGGCGCTGAAGGAAGTGGTGCTGGAAACCGACAAGAACGGCGCCATCAACGTCAAGGGCATCAAGCCCTGCAAGTCGGGCCAGCTGCAGTCTCGCGACACCGCGGCCGCTAAAAAGGCGTGCCCGAAGTCGATCATCGGCAAGGGCAAAACCACGGTCGAGGTCCAGTTCCCGGAACAGAAACCGATCGACGTGAGCAGTGAATTGCTCGTCTTCAGCGGCGGCACCAGCGGCGGCAAGACGACCCTCTACATCCACGCCTACTTCTCGGCACCGGTGACCGGGGCGATCGTCACCACCGTGAAAATCAAGAAAATCAAGAACGGCCGCTACGGCCTCAAATCCGTCGCCACGATCCCGAAGATCGCCGGCGGCAGCGGCTCCGTGAAGACGTTCAGCCTGAAAATCAACAGGAAGGGCGTCCTCAGCGCCAAATGCCCGGACGGCAAGCTCCAGGTCCACGGGACCGCAGTCTTCGCCGACGGCACCAAAGCCGCCGCGACGATCCCCCGGACCTGCACCGGAACCTGAGAAATCCGGCGTAGAAGCTGAAAAGGGCGGCCCTCGGGTCGCCCTTTTTCATGCCCGGGCGGTTGCACTCCCCATATTGCCGTAGTACAAATAGGCGCACTCGATTAAACTCAGTTGTCTAGATTGGCGGCGATGTCCTTGGGGAGCGACAGCTTGCCGACCGCGGTCGAAAGCGCGAAGGAACGTGATCTAAAGCCTCTGGCGGAGGAGAGCGCCGAGAAGCTGGGCCTCGACTGCCAGCAGCTCGAAGTGATGGAGAGCTACCTGCACGATGCCTGGTTCTTCGGCGTCAAGACCGGGCACACGGTGATGGTCGAGACGAAGATGGGGCAGACCGACCCAGGGCCGGTGATCCTCGGCATGCAGGACGAGTTCCAAGAGCTGATGGAACGCTGCGGGGAGGCGCTCAACACCACCGTTGGCGCCACGATCCAGGCTTGGAACTATCTCGGCGAGGCGTGGGTTGCCGGCACCAGGTTCTGGGAAGTCGAGATCGCCGCCCGTCTCGTCGAAGCCCAAACAGGAGGCTTCGACGAGCTGCTGCGGCGGCTGGAAGAGCCGGCTGACTGAACCCTTGCCGAGGCCCCCTAGACCACGCAGGCCTGGGCCCCGAATGATTTCGCCAGCTGACTGGACTTTTCGAAAATCTGCGAGAAGCGGGGACGCGTCCCTGCCGGATCCGCTTTGACCTTGTTGGTCGCTACTTCCCGCTCCTCGACGAGTTCTTCCGCCTTCTTTTCATTCCCCTCGGGCACGCCGATCTCGTCGATTTCTTCCGTCGTCTCCTGGTAGAGATCGATCAGCTTGAGAAGATTTTCGTTCTGCACCTGCGCGGTCGCTTCCGCTTCGCTCAGTTCTTCGTATTCCTGGGTTATCTCCCGGAAGGCGTCTTCGCGCGCCTGCAGGCCTTTGTTGCAGACCAACTCGAGTTCATGCTCGTATTCCTGTTGGCTGATCGTTGAGCTACCGCCCCCACAACCGGCAGCAACCAGTAGCAGGACGATCGCAATCCCTAGCCCAGCTATTCCCTTTCGCACCTTTTCCCCCTATGGATCCTGAGTACAAAGGAGATACTAACCGCTTTGGCGATGCACCGCCCTGGCCAGCGGTCCCCGTTCGCTCTACTCGTCTTCGTTTGGCAGCACCAGACCGAGCTTCATGCCCTCCAGAACGCTCATCATCGCGTTCCAATCCTTCTCGCTGAGAGGAAAAGGGGCTTGCACCAGCGCCCATGCGGTAGGCGAATAGGTGACCTGCACGGTTCGCTGTTGCCGCTGAGGGTCTTCAGGCTCGGCGGGCCCACCTCGGTTGGACGTCGGAGGGGGGAGCGCGGCAGGCGTCATGATTTCCCTGCCGTCGCCGCTACCTTCCAAACCTTCGACTCGGCGATTTTCGAGGTCTTCGCCGATTTCAGACACCGTGTCAGCGCCTTCGGAAACCTGGGCATAGGCAAGAGTCTCTCGGAAGCGTTTGAGCAATTCCGCAGCGGCCTCGACGCCAAAACCGAGATCGAGCAGGAAGGGCAGCATGATGTGGTCATCCGGGAGGTAACCCCCGTACTTCTCCCAGAGGGTACGGTGGATTTTGGGCCCTAGCGCTGCCCTGCGCGCCCGTTCCCTCCACTCAGGGGAATCCATATCGGCTCCGTACATGAGAAGCTCTCGAGCGTCTACCGTGAGCCTTACTTGGCGCCCTGAACCGCTTCCAGCGTCAATTAGGAGCCCGTACTGCTTCAGCGCCCCCACGGCTTGAAGGCCCCCGCTGCTGCGTGGACTGTACCCCCAGGCTCTCACGGCGCTTTCGAGCAGCGCGGGATGCTCGCCTGCCACGTCCCAGAGCCGTTGAGCGCGCTGCAGCGCTTTCTCCAGGTTGATCGAGGGAAAGCTGGGGCTGCGATGCCTCTGTCGGTTGGCAGCGGTGGAGGACTGTACTCGAGAGGTCTCCATTGCCGGAAGACTACCAAGCTTCAAAGACCTGAGGGCAAATTTATCTCCTATGCTATCTCCTCGATCAGATAGGGTGATAAGATCGCGCCTAGACGAACGAGGAGGGGCAAAATCGGTAGGAGATACGCAGCAGCGCGGGGCTAACCCGAAGGCTCCTCCCGCGTGGTGACTCGCAGCAGCGGAGCGGTGCCGGGCATGTGCGAGGAGGTGGAGCCCCTCGCGCCCGACACCACCAGAGTCTCGTCATGTTGACCGAGGCCTCTTTCTGACTACCCCATGGTACTAGTGCCTTCATGACCCTGGGGAAGGCAAGGACTACTGACACAAAAAAGGCCCCCCTCTTGTACAAGAGGGGGGCCTTTTTGGACAGATGAGTCTTGGGTTACGGGGTGGTTGCGGCAGTGACCGCCCAAGTACCCCAGGCCTTGGCTTCCCCGCCTTCGACGAAGTAGAGGAAGGTTGCGCCAGTGGGGTAGAGATTCTCGAAGAAAGCAGTGCCAGGGAATCCGCCTTCTGCTTCGATCAATTCGTTGTCCGCATAAACGCAGATATCACCGGCAGGAGCGGTCGGTTCGTCGGGGCTCCCGAGGCAATTGGTCGGGTCGTGGAACGGTTCCCCTTCTGCCGTCCGTTCTTCTCCAGCAGCATTGACGTAATGCATCGCTTCCGGTGCTTCGGCAAGCGGGATGTTGAAGGACAAGGAGACGAGCTGAGACGAGCTGTCGAAGGCGCCGACGGCCCAGGCTCCGGTCTCGGTTTCTCCGGGGGGGAGCGTTGCCGTAAACCCGGTTTCGCCATCCTCGCCGCTGCAGACGGTGGTCGGGGTTCCGTTGAGGGTGTATTTCACACCGGTCGCCGCGCCGCAGACACCGCCAGAAGCGATTGGCGTGCCGGTTACGGACTGGCCGTTCGTGCCATTGGTCCCGTTGGCACCGTCCTTGCCAGCCGGGCCTTGCGGACCTGCCGGACCCGCGGGTCCCTGCGGACCTTGTTTGCCCGCGAACTTCTTGGCGATCTTCTTGACTTCCTTCTTCTGCTTGCCGTTGAGGCCCTGCGCAGCGTAGGCCGCCCCGGTAAGTGCGGCGACCAGCGCCACGATCGCCACGACCAGACCGGCCGTGCCGAGCTTGTTATGAATCCGAGAGATCATCTTTCCTCCGTGGTTATTTGACATTCAAGCCGTCGGCTTGGCGACATCCTGATCCCGGGGACGCTGACTGGGGAGCAGGCACGGGCGCGGAGCGGAAACCGATCGCATCGACCGCTACGTCCCCACATCGCCTCTCCTGCCCCCTTCGTTCTCGAGCAAGCGCGTCCCTAGCGCGCCAGACCACGAAATTAGAGTACGCGTCCAACCATGTCAAGGAATCCGCGTGGTAGGGCCGGCTGCCTCTTGATTAGTTGATTATCCTTTGGCTATGCCATTGAAGCTCGTGACGCTCGGTCCGGCCGGCACCTGCCACGAGCGGGCCGTGCGCCGCTACATGGCGTTCCAAGGGGTCGAGGACTACGAGATCGAGTTCATCGCCGACTTCCTCGACGGCCTGGAGATCATCAGGGGCCAGACCGATGCCTTCTTGATCCAGTGCAGCGCCCATCCGAAGGTCCACGAGGTCACCGAGCGCTACTGGCGCGAGGTCTTCGTCGTCGACACCTTCATCTATCCGACCAAGCACCTGGTCGTGCTGACGCGGCGGGAGGTCGACCGCCCCCGCTCACTGGGGATCGTTCCCGCAACCAAGGGATACGTCGACCTCTCTGCCTGGGACGAGGTGATCGACGTCGTCTCCAAGCCCGTGGTGGGAGAGGAGCTCCTCGCCGGCCGCTATGACTCGGGGCTGACGCACATGGAGCACCTCGAAGAGCACGGCGACGAGCTGCGCCTGGACCTCGACATCGGCGAAATCGACACGACGTGGCTCGTCTACGGAACCCGGAAGCGCTTCCAGGGCGAGGTCATCGGGATCCCCTCCCGGGACGTTCTCCTGAGCAACGAGCCGGCGCCTGCGGCATAGGCCTCCGACTCGCTGCCAGGCGCCTAGCTCTTGCCCTTGGGCTTGCCGCAAGGCGGCAATCCAACCCGGGGCTTGGATGCCTGGGAGCGGCCGTTCTGGGCCTTTAGATGGAGCTCCAGCCGCGGCTTGGTGGTGCAGAGGTTTTCCGAGTTTTCGATCAGGCCGCGGTCGCCGCCGAAGAGCTTCATCGAGAAGCTCGTCACCGGTGCGTCGGGGACGCCCAGGAAGCGGGTCCTGACCCTGCCGTTGACGGAGTCGATGTAGCCGACGAGGATGATCCGCAGCTGGCCGCGTAGATCGGCTACGAGGTCGGGGAGTTCGCGGTCGCCTCCGTTGGAGCGGAAGTAGACCTTGCCCCGCAGAGGCTTGGCGAGCAAAGGCGTCCGGGCCTTGACGGTGCCGAGCACCGATTTCGGCGGGCAGGCTTCGGCCGCGAACTGCACCCGGGTGCAGGGGTTGCTGATGTGGGAGTTGTCGATGAACTGGCTCGGGGGCAGGATCACCGTGGCGGCGGCCGTGTTGGCCTGGCCCGGCTTCTGGGTCAGGGTCGCCCGCACCCCCGGGTTGCCGGTGCGCCTCATCTGGCCGTTGAAGGCAATCTTGAGCTTCGGGCTGTAAGGAAGCCTCGAGCACTGGGTTGCCTGGAAGCCGTCGGAGGCCTTGGCCGTCTGGCCGCCGACGGCGGTCACCGTGGCAGTGATCTGCTTGGGGCGACAGCTGGTCGGGTTGATGGTGAATTCGGGGCGATCGATGAGGACGTTGATCGTGCGGTAGGTGATCGGCACCCCTTCGAGGAACTGCGGCAGCGGGTCGGTGACGACGCTCGCCAGCGCGGTGTCGGGATCGACCTGGATCCCGGCTCGGTTGACGACGAGTCCGAGGTCGAAGGGTCCGGCCTGAGCCGGGACGACCGAGACGATCGAGTAGGGCGCGCCTTTGTAAGGACCGGCGAGATAGGCGGCGGTCGGCGCCTTGCCCGGCTGGGGAATCCAGAGGGGGGCGCCTCCGACCCCGCTCGAAGCGGTGAGGCTGCCGAGGCGGGAGCTCGGCGGGCAGGCACCGGTGGCGGCGTCGCCCTCCGGGCACAGCGGCACGCCTTTGAGCTTCGCCAGCAGACCCTGAGGCAGGTGCACGGCGATCTTCTCCGGGTTCGCTTCACCGTCTTGACGGATCAAGGTGAACGAGAAGGGAGTGAAGGCACCGCCGATGGGCGAAAGGCTGCCGGCCTGGATGCGGGGGGAGAAGCCTCCCTTGCCGCAGCCGACCGTCACCTGCATCGAAGCGAACCCCTGCGTGGGCGGACGTCCGGACCAGGGTACGAACGAGTAGTCGGTCAGGTAAGTGCCGCAGCCCGGCGTCGCGAGCGGCGCTCGCGGGCCGCCGAAGACGTTCAGCTTCAGCTCGGCGACGGGAACCTGCGGCAGGCCGCCGAGGGTGTCGATGCCGTCGAAGACCGCGGTCAATTGACCGGTCAGCGGGTTGGGCTCGATTCGCGCGGGCAGCTTCAGGTGAACGCCCTGTTCGTCGGCCACCACCCAGAGGCCGAACAGGCGCCCCGGCTCGGGCGTGCGCTGGTAGACGGAGCCGTGCAGCGTCTCTTCCAGCGCCGGCACCTCAGCTTCGATCGAGCCGATCTTCGCCGCGTCGGGACAACTTGCCGGCAGGTTCTTGCCGTAGCCGACCTGCTCGGCGCTGCAGCCCTGGAGGCCGTCGGCGGCGGCAGCGTTGATCGTGAAGCCCTCGGGCAGGGTTACCCGGGCGCTCTTCAAGGCCGAGACCGCGTTGCCCTGGGGGGATTCGTCCTGGGGAATCACCAGATCGGTGTCGAGACCGGTCGGAGCGGCGGCTTCGGGGTTGGTCAATTGAGTGCTGAAGGACGGTTCGAAGTTCAGCTTCCCGCAGCCGGTGATGTCTGGGAAGGCGATGCTTTTGACCGACGGCTGATCTGGCAGCTGGTAGCTGCGCGCCGTCACCGTCACTTCGCGCTTCAGACTGCAGTCGGTCGGATTGGAGAGGAAGGGCAATTCGGGCGTGCTCACGGAGCGGCCACCGGGCGGAGTCCCTCCATTGATCGCCTCTTCCGGGGTGATCCGTTCTTCGTCATGTTCTTCCGCGGCCGGAACCCCCCAGATCGTCGTCGTCGCTTCGGAGAGGCCGGCCACCGAGGCCAGGCCTTCGGCGGTGGCGACGACGCTGTAGTCGGTGGGATCGATGCGCAGGTTGACAAAGGTCGGATAGGCAGCGGCTATGAAGCCGAGACGGGCGACGACGTCGGTGCCTTTGGGCGGCACCATGTTGTAGACCGGCTCGTTGAAGACGTTCGGGAAGGGTTTGGTCGTCCGCACAGCCGACATCCCCACCTGCGAGTCGAAGGGGCAGGCGCTGCTTTCGAAGCCGCTGCCAAGCTGCTCGGCGGTGCAGCGAGGGACCGCCTGAGGATTCCCGATCACTCCCGGGGGCAACTCGATTTTGATCTCTTGAGCTTTGGCGTATGGCTCGTTGCCGTTTCGGGTGAGCTTGACGCCGATCGTCATGTCGGCATGGGCACCGGCCTGCTTGTCGGAAAGCGAGACAGAGAGCGATTCGATCGCGAATTTGTCGAATTCTTCAGCGGCGCCGGCAGGGGCTGCCGAGATACCGAGAAGGGCTAGAGCCCCGGCAGCGACGAGAGCAAGCTTCCGCAGTGCAAGGCTCATCAGCGGCCTCCCCTCTTGTCAGTGCCGGTTCGCTGCTTGTGGTGCCCTCGGTGGTGTTTCTTCTTGACGCAGCGGATCTTGCCTGCGCGCTTCACCTTCCGCTTCCCCTTCGGGCAACGACGGTTCTTGAAGTTGTCGCCCGCTCCCCGCACCGGCGTTGCGGTGTCGGGCTGGGAAGGGGGCGGCGACAGCTGCGGGCGGCAGCCTTCGCCCTCGCAATTCGCAGGCGAGGATTCGGCGAAGCCACCGCCGACGCGGGCGTCGTAGATCGACGCGGTTTTGTCTGCGTCCACACCGAGCAGCAGGTCGGAGGTCAAGAAGAAGACGTCATCGCCGCTCGGGCTGACCGCCCAGAGGTACTCGTCGCGCAGACTGCGGGGGGAGGAGATCAGGTACAGGCAACCCTGGGGCCGCGTGCAACTGCCCACTCCCTGGGCCTCCCACTCGTAGACGTCCTGGAGGCCGTCGCTGTCGTTGGCGACGAGCGGCTCGCTCGACTCGAAGAAGGCACGACCGCCGTCGGCCCGCAGGTTCTCGAGCCAGGCCTGCGAGAAGAACAGGGCAATGCCTTCCCGCCGTTCGGTCTGCAGCGTGGCGTCTCCGCTCGACGGTGCCCCGGTGGGATTGCAGGAGAGGCACTGGAGCTGATCCGCGGCGGAGTCGTAGCGGTAGATCTGCGCCTTGCCTTCGGAGTCATAGCCGGACAGCGACGCCCTCGATTTGAACAGGAGGACGTTGCCGTCGGGGGTGGCGCGAGCGGGGACGACGCCGAAGCGCCCCGGGAACTGGGGGTTGGCTGCGCCTACCCAGAGGCCGAGGCCGTCGATCTTTTCGATTCCCGGGATCAGTTCGCCTTCCACGTCGCGGTCGGTGACCACACCGACGAAGCTGATCGCCCCTTCCTCGGACAAATAGAGGTTTTGCGCCCCGACCTGAGGTTCGTCGCCGTTGGGATTGGGACCCGCGCCGAGAACGCTCGGGGAGATGAAGTAGGCAGCGCTACCGCCCTGAGCCACGAATACCGGGGTGACGTCGCCGCTGTCGGAGAATTCGATCGTCGTTTCGGAGCTCGCGTCGAACGCTTTCAGGTCTTCGCCCTCCAGGTAGAAGACGCGGGCGCCGCCTTCGGCGATCCCGGCGTAGGTGAGCCCATTGCCGATTTCGAAGGTCTCGGTGTTCTGGTAGCGCAGGTAAAGCGTGGTGCCCACTTTGAAGACCACGCCTTCGCCGTCTAGCGAGGTGCCCATGTAGATGGCGTTTTCGCCGGCTTCGAACGGGAGGTCACCGGGTTTCAGGGACACGACCTTGGTTTCCCTCTCCCCGGTGGCCGGGTTGGGGACACGGTCGTAGATGGCTTTGGTCCCGTCCGGCGCGGCCTCGGGCTCCAGCTGTACGGCAGGGCTGTTGCCGCCCGAGGTGAAGAGGACGTGGTCGCCTCCATCGCTGATCAGCTGCCCCAAGGCTTCCGGGTCAATCCGGCCGAGGCTGCCCTGACCGACCACTTCGGAGTGACCATCCGGGAAGCGCAGGTAGGTCGTCACTTTCCCTTCCAGGACCGCCGAGCCTTCGACCTGCGCGACCCAGAAGCTGTAGCCCTGGTCAGGCGAGCCGGTACCCGGAATGACCTGGACCGTTTCGGCGCCGGTGGGACCGATGTAGCTGGTGCTCCAGCCGCTGGACGTACGGGTAGCGAGGTAGGGGTCGCCAAGTGAAGAGCCCGTCCCGCCGAAGCCAGGGAGAGAGCCGCCTTCGACCTTGAACGGCAGCTTTTCACCGCTGGGGGAGACCTGACGGGTCGTGAAGGAGTTGATCTCACGGGTGGTACCGAGGAGCGGGCGACCGTTGGTGTCGGGCGGACTCACCAGCTCGTAGGCCCGACAGTCGGGCAAGCGAGCCGAAGCGCCGGTACGCAGCAGGGCGTTGGGGCAGGTGCTCGATTCGAGCGGCGCGCTGGGATAGGTGACAAAGCTCGCCAGCTCTTCGTCGGTCCCTTCTTCGTTTTCGGCGACGATGCGGAAGCGATAGGCGGTTCCGTCTTCGAGACCAGCCGCGACCGCGGAGACTTCGACGTCGCCGTTACCGGCCGGGAGCGTTCCTTCACCCGCGATCGCCGCCCCTGCAAACCCTTCGGCTTCGAAGCTCTCTTCGGTGGTGTATTCGAACCTGTAGGTGGTCTCGAGGTTTTTCGGATTGACCTGGGCCACGAGTTCGGCTTCGCTGTCACTGATATTGGCCGCGGACAGCGATTTCACTTCCGGCTCTCCCACGACGGATTCTTTGAAGGCAAACGAGTGGCCAGTTCCCACTTTGTGAGAGGGGACGTAGAGGTAGCCCTTGTTAGGGCTCGAGGGGCCGTTGTCGACGCCGATCTCGGAGGCAAAGTCCGGTTGAAGAGGGAATTCGATGGTCGTCAGGTAATTCCAGTCTTCGTCGAATTCGTAGAGGTGGGCGTTTTCGGTGTCGAAGACGAAGACGCGGCCCGTTCCTTCATCCACCGCGACGGACAGGAGGTTGCCGAGGTCGTTTCCCGGCACCGCCGCGTCGTCGATCGAGCCGATTTTTTCGTACTGGTCCTCCGGTGGAGTGCCAACGACGCTGGTCAGATCGAAGATGTCAATCCGCCGATCGGTACCTTCGGCGCTCACATAGAGTCGGTCGCGCGCGGCGTCCACAGCGACCCCGGTACCGCAGCATCCACCTTCCGCGGTGGTATTGCGAACCGGTGAGTTTCCTTCTTCGGCGGACGTGAACTCATACGCGGTCCCACCGAAGTTGGCGAACAAGTGGTCATTGTCCGCGTTGATCGCCACGCTCGCGGTAGTCGAGCCTTTTTCCGTCACTAGAACAGGGGAATTGCAGTAATCTATTCCGCCAGCTTCGGGTTCGTACGGAGCGCACGGCACGTACCGGAGGACCTGTTGCCTAACTCCATCATTCAGGACGATGATGTAAAGGACGCCCTTGCTGTCGATCGCCAGCGCTTCCGGTCCCTGCGGCGGCTCGATCTCGTCTAAGAAAACGCCTTCCGGGTTGAAGATGTCGATGCGACCTTCGCTGCCGTCATCTTTTTTTCCATAGCTGGCTACATAGATATTTCCGTAAAAATCAGTCGCCACCGCTTTTGGGTCGGCAAAGAAGCCGCTAGGAGGGTGGCCGCTCGACGGCGGGGTGGTCGTTGGACAGCCAGGATCTTCGACGGGATCGAGGGTTTCGACTTTGCAGCCGCCGATAAGCGAGAGCTCGGGATCGAAAACCCGTTCGCCTTCTGCCGCCTGAGCAATCGACGCAGAAAAGACGGTTAGGACCGCGAGAGCCGCCGCAAATCCAGCCCGCAACCAGATCCCTCTTGCTCCATTAGCTCCCGCAGAGCTCATCGTCCCCACCTCCTGTTTCCCCTACCTTCTGTTCCCTGAACATACTGCTTGGTTACCCGAGAGAACACAAGCGTATTTGCCTTCCCCAATTCTGTCAAGACCGCGAGCGAGCCGCCCCCCCGATCGGGGGGGCGGCTCCGAGCATCAAGCTGCTCGTCTCTCGCTTCTTGCTATTCCACGACTCCCAAACCTGTCGGGGTTGTGACGAGGTATGCGGCTTCCCACTTCGCCGAGGGGATGATGCCGCAGTTGATCACTGCGTTGACGAGCAGTGTCGCGTGCCCGGAGGCGGAACCGGTGAGGGTTCCAAGGTGGGTTGTCGCTCCGGTTTTGCAGTTCAAGGTGCCAATCGGCGAGCCAGATGTAACCTGAGCTTCCTCAGAGGCGACTGTGCCGTTTGTGGTGCCTTTGATCCAGGTGATCTCGAGTGTACCGGGATCATGAACCGTAACCGTTCTCGTGCAACCAGTGAAGGTCAGGCCCGTGGGGTTCAGTTGCCCATGCCCAGTAAGCGGGCCTGTTACAGCGCTGCCGGTAACCACCGACGTTACCCCATGGACTGACGACCCGGTGCATGTGTTCTGCGAGAAGCCGGATGTGTCTTTCAGGATTGCCGAGGTGCCCGACTCGAGGCTCCCTGCAATTGTCAAGGCGCTCGTCTGTTTGACTCCTTTGACCTCGAGTGTGGTCGCCGAAGCGCTGCTGGCAAAAGCCATCAGAGCAGTCGCGGCCAGGGCCATCAGGCCCAGCATCTTCAGATACTTCATGTCATTTCTCCTTGTGTCTGCCCAGAGGATTGACCCCCGAGCCTTGGGTACGCGGAAAGTTCTAACGCCTCGCTCGTCTTTAGTCAAGTGCATTTGCAGTAATCGGCTGCCGGCCGTGCAGGAGCCGCCCCCTAGGGGGCGGCTCGAATGTCAGGTAGACGCTTCCTCAGGGCCTAAGGGTGGACCCCAAGGCCCTCCGGGCTTGTAACTGTGTACGTCCCTTCCCACTTCGCGGAGGGGATGATGCCGCAGTTGATCAGCGCGTTGATGTGCAGCGTCGCGTGACCACTGCTGACGCCTGTAAGGGTGCCGATGTGGGTTGTCGCACCGGTGGTGCAGTTCAGGGTGCCGATCGGCGAGCCAGATGTGACTTGTGTGTTCTCGAAATAGACTGTGCCGTTTGTAGTGCCGCTGATCCACACGATCTCGAATGTTCCGGGATCATGGATGGTCACCGTTCTCGTGCAGCCGCTGAGGCTGAACCCTGCGCTGGGATTAGGGCCTCCGTGTTCTGTGAAGGGACCTGTCACCGCGGTCCCCGTGAAAATGGTGGTTATTCCATGCATGTCTGAGCTGGTGCATGTATTTTGCGAAAAGCCGGATGTGTCTTTGAGGATCGTCGAATTGCCGGATTTGAGGCTAGCTGTGATTGTGACTGGCCCGGTCTGTGTGACTCCTTTGATCTCGAGTGTGGTCGCCGAAGCGCTGCTTGCCGCGAATGCCATGATGGATGTTGCTGCCAAAACAGCGAGGCCCAAGGTTTTCAGGCTCTTCATGTCTGCCTCCTTGCTCGTTGGGGTCGCCCCCGAAACAGATATGCCCAGATTCCTAGGACCTTTCGGCCGAGCAGTCAAGAACAGCTGAGTTTTCGGATTGGCCGAGATTCCACAGGAGGAAGAGCCTTCCAATATAAGGGCCGCCCGCTGCGGGCGGCCCTTCCGATTGCTTGTCCTTCAATTGTTACTGCTCAACACCGAGACCTGTCGGACTTGTGACTTTGTAGGTAGCTTCCCACCTCGCAGAAGGAATGATGCCGCAGTTGAGTACGGCGTTGATGTTCATCACTGCGTGACCACCAGTTGCAGCACCTACGAGCGTGCCAATGTGAGTGCCGGCGCCGGTAGTGCAATTCAAGGTGCCGATCGGCGACCCTGATGTAACCTGAGCTTCCTCAGGGAAGACTGTCCCGTTTGTGGTGCCGGAGATCCAGTCGACTTTGAGCGCCCCCGGTTTGTGGACGGTCACCGTTCTCGTGCAATTGGTGAAAGTCAGTGAGCACAATTCCACAGTCAAGAACCGCTGAGTATCTAGATTGAGAAGACGGCGCTTCCCAATCCGCAACTCAATCGTAAAGAGCCGCCCCCACAGGGGCGGCTCCAGAGCATCGAAGCAGTGCGGTGCTTCAATCGTCGTTATTCGACGACACCGAGACCTTCGGTTGTGACCGTGTAGGTCCCTTCCAACTTCGCGGAGGGGATGATGCCGCAGTTGAGAACTGCGAGGACATGGATGGTGGCTTTGCCAGCCGCAACGCCTGTGAAGACACCGAGGGTCGTTGTCGCGCCGGTGGTGCAGTTCAGGGTGCCGATCGGCGAGCCAGATGTAACCTGAGCTTCCTCAGAGTAGATCAGGCCATTTGTTGAGCCGGAAATCCAGCTAATCTCCAACGCGCCTGGTTTGTGCACTTCGGTGAACCTCGAGCAATTTCCGAAAGTCAATGATGAGAGTTTGCCTGTCACAGCGGTGCCGGTTTTCGTTTCGGTACTGCCTTTGAAATTCGACAAAAGGCATGTGTTTTGAGTAAAGCCGGATGTGTCTTTCAAAGCCAACGAGTTGCCAGCGGCAATGCTCCCTTCGATCGCGACAGCTCCGGTCTGTTTGACTCCTTTGACCTCGAGTGTGGTCGCGGAGGCGCTGCTGGCGAAAGCGATAAGAGCCATCGCCACTACGGGGAGGAGGCTGAGAGCCTTCAAGTTCTTCATGTCATTCTCCTTCGCTCCTCGGGGGACCGAGTGATTTAGGTACGAAGGATTACTATCGGCGGGACTTCCATCGGTCAAGAACAACTGAGTTCGTAGAGCTCTGCATTCCTTGAGTTGCGGCACAAAAAGAGCCGCCCCCGAAGGGGCGGCTCCAGAGCATCTAAGCGATGCGGTGCTTCAATCGTCGCTATTCGACGACACCGAGACCTTCGGTTGTGACCGTGTAGGTCCCTTCCCACTTCGCGGACGGGATGATGCCGCAGTTGATCAGCGCGTTGATGTGCATGGTGCCTTTACCAGCAGCGACGCCTGTAAGGGTGCCGAGGTGGGTTGTCGCACCGGTGGTGCAGTTCAAGGTGCCAATCGGCGAGCCAGATGTAACCTGAGCTTCCTCAGAGTAAACTGTGCCGTTTGTGGTGCCTTTGATCCAGGTGACCTCGAGGGCGCCCGGTTTGTGAACGGTGACGGCTCTCGTGCAGTTCGAGAAGGTCAGCGACGAGAGTTTGCCTGTCACAGCGGTGCCGGTTTTCGTTTCGGTGCTGCCTTTAGCGACCGAGGTGGTGCATGTGTTCTGCGAGAAACCGGATGTATCTTTCAGGATCGCCGAGTTGCCAGCGGCGATGCTCGCTTCGATCGCAACCGCTCCGGTCTGTTTGACCCCTTTGAGCTCGAGTGTGGTCGCGGAGGCGCTGCTGGCGAAGGCCATGAGGGCCGTCGCTGCCAGGGCCATGAGGCCCAGCATCTTGATGTACTTCATGGGTATGTTTCCTCCTTGGTTCCGACACCGGTTGATGTCGGTATTTGTTTCCCCCTCCATTCCTAGTGATCGGCAGCTCCTCGATCAAGCTGTTTTGAGCAAGTGGCCAAGACTTGACAGGTTGCTGGTGGCTAGCCCGGAGGAAACCCCTGGAAACACCATGCGCCAATCCTGTGCGGTGCATGGGCTCGCGCGTCGCAGACACTCGTGACTCCCGATCAAGAGGCATTGAGGGCAACCGGTACGAGCGTCTCCCTCAGGCTGTCCGCAATCGCCCGTCCCAGCGCGGTATCCCCGCCGAACTCGATCTGGACCTCCTCCCGCCCGTTGACCCAGCGGAACCACTCCAATGCCGACCCCACGACCCAGGCGTCCGGCTCTCCCTCCAGGCGAGTGACGCAGGAGGCGGTCTTGCCGCCATCGAGGGTGAGCTGCACGCCGGCGTAGCGCAGCGCCGAGTTCGCTCCGGTCTCCAGCGCGAGGCGACAGGTTCCCGTTGCTCGTGCCGGGAACCGCACCAAGGGGACCGCGAGGAGGAAGCCGGCCTCGACGTCGAGACGGCCGATCGGAGGCGCTTCGGCGAGATGTCGCCGTTCCCAGGCGACTGCCGCCGCCAGAGGAGCGGTCGCCTGTCGCAGCCATCGGGTCGCCCGATAGGGCGTGCCGCGCCCGGAGTTATCCCGCTTCGCCTCCACGAGCCCGACGAGTCGCATTGCCGCGAGCCGTCGCTCCAGGGTCGGATAGCTGATCTGCGGAACCAGCCGGTGCAGTTCCGTCAAGGTCAGCGGCCGCGCCGCCAAGGCACGCACGATCGTCGCGTCCCAACCGTCGACCAAGGCCTTGATGGCGCTCTTGGCGGCGGTGCTGCCCAAGGAGATGGGTCCGCCGGGGGCGATTCCCAACCAGCGCTGCAGAACGTCTCCCACGGCCAGCAACCTCATGCCAGCCGGCGTGTTGACGTAGCTGACAGAGGCTGCGAAACCGCTCTCACTGCGTCTTTCGATCACGCCGATCTCGGTCAGCGACTTCAGGTAGGTCCGCATGGTGCTGGCGGGCGGCAGTCCTACTGCCTGGCTGAGGTCGGTGAGCGAGCGCTGATCCTCCTCAAGTGCCTTGAGGATGTGGACGTTGAGGGAAGAGGCGAGCAGGGACAGCGTGCTTCCCCCTGGACGCATCCCAAGACCCCCCTTTCGGTCCGCGACTGGCTAGATCACCACTGGACAGGGAGACTACCATAAAAAACCTGAGTATTTATGCTCTTACCCAGCGGTATTGCCGGCTTTCCGCCCCAGGGCGAAGATCTCGAACTGGTTCTCGGTCGGTTCCTTCGGCCGGCCGTTGCCGTGGAAGACGCGCTCCAGGCTCATCCCGACCGAGTCGTAGATCCCGCGCAGCTCCTCGACCGTGTAGAGGCGCTGGCGGAATTCGATCCGCTTGTCGAGGTTCTCCAGCACCTCGCCGAAGCGGACCGGGATCATCGCCCCTTCCATGTAGCTGTTCTTCTTGTTCCAGCGGTGCTCGACGAGTTCGACCATGCTCTCGCTGGGGATCCAGGAGCGCTGCGGCAGCCGGGCCCGCGCGTAGAGGACGTTGGGGACCTGGATCAGGTTCTGGCCGCCCGGTTTCAGGGCGCGGGAGATCACCTCGAAGGTCTTGTGGTTCTCCTCGTCGGTCTCGAAGTAGCCGACGGCGCCGTCGTTGAGGTTCAAGACGATGTCGAACTCCTCCTCGTAGTCGAGCTCGCGCAGGTCGCCCTGGACGAACTCGGCCTCGAGCCCCTGCTCGGCGGCCTCGGTGCGGGCGATCTCCACCAGTTCGGCGCCGATCTCGACGCCGACCACGGAGAAGCCTTGGCGCACCAGCTCCAGCGAGTGGCGGCCGGTGCCGCAGGCGAGGTCGAGGATCCGCTCCCCGCCCTGCGGTCGCAGCATCGTCAGGGCGCGCTTGATTTCCGACTCGGTCCGCTCGGTCCAGGCCATCTCGGCGCTCATCCCGGTGAACGCCGTCTCGTACCAGTCCTGCGGAATCTCCTCCTTTAGAACCGTCATCTCCCTCTCCCTCGCTGGCTTCCCATTGCACAGGAAAGCTTAAAAGATCAAGGGTTGTGCTGCCTCTCGTCGCGATGATGCCGGCGGACGAGCGGCGCCACGTAGCCGATCAGCGCTCCGACAAGGGTGGCGAGGAGGATGACGACGATCAGCGGCGCCTTGAAGCTGGCGAAGAGGACGTCGAAGCTGACCTCCTGCGAGTTCTGCAGGGCGACGATCAAAACTAGCGCGCTGAGGACGCCGACCAGCCAAGCGCGCCAGTTGACCGGCTTCTTCTCCTGCTGCATCGCACGATCCTATTCCCCGCTATCAGGCAGACTTAAGCCCGATGGGAACCGCGCAACGACCCGACCCGACCGAGTCGGTCCGCCACCAGCTGCGGCCGCTGTTCGACCAGATCGTGATCAAGGAGCTCGATCAGGACCGGGTGCGGCGCTCCGGTCTGGTCGTTCCCCCGGGTACGCATGAGCCGCCGCCCGAGCAGGGGATCGTGCTCGCGGTGGGGCCGGGCCTCGATTGGTGGGCGGGCGCCGGCGTCGAGATGCCGGTGCAACCCGGCGACCACGTCGTCTTCCCCTCCAGCGCCGGCGTCTGGGTCGAAGTCGACGAGGAGCGCCTCCTCGTCTGCCGGGTGACCCAGATCCTCGGCGTGCTCGAGTCGGCTTCGCTCGATCGCGGGTAGCCGGCTGCCGACTAAATAGCCTCGGAGAGGGCGGGCTCGGCCTCGCCCTCCTGCGGCACCGGCATCTCCTCCGGCCGCGGCGAGCGCAGGACGAATATCGCGATCGCGGCGGCAACTGCCGCCAGGGCGGCGCCGATCAGGTAGGCGACGTGGTAGCCGGAGTTGAGCGCCTGCAGCTGCCCCTCGCCGTCAGCGAGCAGCGAGTTGGTGCGCTCGGTCGAGAGCGTCGCCAGCACCGCCAAGCCGATCGAGCCACCCACCTGCATGCTGGTGTTGACCAGCCCCGAGGCGAGGCCGGCATCCTCGGGCGTCGCCCCCGACATCGCCAGGGTCATGATCGCCGGGAAGGAGGTGCCGACCCCGATCCCGATCAGCAGGAAGGGCGGCAGCAGGTCGGTCAGGTAGTTGCCGTCGACCGGCGTGCGGGCGAAGAGGAGGAGGGCGACGACGACAAGGCAGACGCCCGGAATCAGGGTCGTGCGCGGACCGAAGCGCATGATCAGTTTTTCCGAGAAGCCCAGTGAGAGCGAGCCCATCACGATCGTCGTCGGCAGGAAGGCGAGGCCGACCTCGAGCGGGCTGTAGCCGAGAACCCGCTGCAGATAGAGCGCCCCGAGGAAGAACATCCCGAACATGCCGGCAACGAGCAGCGCCTGGAGGACGTTGGAGCCGGCGACGTTGCGTGAGCGGAAGAGCCGCAGCGGCATCAGCGGGTTCGGGATCCGCGCCTGGCGGAAGATGAACAGCGCCAGCAGCACCGCCGAGATCGCGCTGAGGATGAGGGTGCGGCTGTCGCCCCAGCCCCACTTCTCGATCTGCAGGATCGTGAAGACGCCGAGCATCAGCGAGCTGGTCAGCAGCACCGCGCCGGGGAAGTCAGCGCCGGCGCTGAGGCCGATGCCGTCCGGGTTGGCGACCAGGCGCCGGGCGAGGATCGCGACCGCGATCCCGATCGGCAAGTTGATGAAGAAGATCCAGTGCCAGCTGATCGCGTCGGTGAGAACGCCGCCGAGCAGCAGCCCGATCGAGCCGCCGGCGGAGGCGACGAAGCCGTAGACCCCAATCGCTTTCGCTTGGTCGGCCGGCTGCGGAAACATCGTCACGATCATCCCCAGGATCACCGCCGAGGCCAGCGCCCCGCCGAAGCCCTGGATGAAGCGGGCGCCGACCAGCATCTCCTGGTTCTGCGAAGCGGCGCAGAGGAGCGAGGCGGTCGTAAAGATCGTCAAGCCGACGAGGAAGACCCGCCGCTGGCCCAGCAAGTCGCCCATCCGCCCGGCCAAGAGCAGCAGGCCGCCGAAAGGGATCATGTAGGCGTTGATCACCCAGGCGAGGTTGTTCTGGGAGAAGCCGAGGTCGTCCTGGATCGAGGGCAGGGCGACGTTGACGATCGTCGCGTCGAGGACGATCATCAGCATCCCCGCGCAGAGGACGTAGAGGGCAAGCCAACGGGTGCTGTCGTTCTCAGTGGTGTTCATGCAGATAAAGGCTCCTGGACTGGCGGAAAGCTGATTGCCGTCTTCGCGAATCGACGTTATCTACGTAAATCGACTCGGTCCGGCAGGCCGAGGCGCCGGAAGACGGTCTCCTCGCGGGGGATTGGCCTCGCGATGGGGCCACCGAGAATAACCATCTGCACGATGCGCCGGTTGAACGACGTAGGAAGTCGCTGCGCCTCTCGCCCTCCGCGTCGATTGTGTCGTGTTCGAGTGCCAATTTTCGTAAGTCACGAAAGTCACCCCAAAATTGCTCTGAAAGTCACTGGCAGCGCCGAAAATGGCGTCTATTGTCGCTCGGCGTCCATCCAGGGCGCCGAGCGACAAAGCCAAGGGCGGGTAATTGAGGAACGGGCGATCGGTAGACGAGCTGACGACGGCGAACGTGTTGCGCCTGCTCAGCGCTGGCGCCAGCGGAGCGATCCTGATGGCGCTGGGCGAAGGACCATTGCGGACCAAGGAGCTAACGGCGCGAATCGCTGGGTACGCGCCACGCACCATCTACCGCTACAGCACTCGGCTGGCCGATCTCGGCCTAATCGATCGCGACGAGGAGCAAGGGGTTCCCTCGAAGGTGGTCCACACCCTCAGCGAGCCGGCCGGACGTGAGCTCTACGAGCTGGTGAGCAACTACGCCAGCGCCTCCCTGAGACGACTTCCGAGCGGGGAGATCGCGGCTCGGGACTGGGGAGCACTGGCCGTCGTTGCCGATTTCTGGGAGACAGGGATCATCGACGCGCTCAATATCGGGCCGCGCTCCCTGACCGAGCTCACCCATGGGGATCACGGGCTCAGCTTCCACCAGATCAGCCGGCGGGCGGCGTTGCTGAGCAGAGACGGATTTATCGATCTTGCTAAAAACGGCAGCAAGCACCGAAGCTACACGCTGACTGCGAAGGCGCGAAGGGCAATGGGGCTGGTGGCCGGGATCGGGCGCTGGCGAAGGCGCCATGTCGTCTCGGAGGGGAGCGGCCTCAGTCCAACTGAAGCCGCCTGGCTGATGCGGACTGCGCTCCCTCTGGTGGCGCTTCCCGATCACAGCGGCAAGAGCCTCGAGCTGAAAGTCGCGGCGGTTGGGGAAGCGGTGGCTGTGGAGCCCGTTTGGGCGGCGGTCCAGCGCGGCGGAGCGGTCATCAATTGCCCCGACTCTCTCGCCCACGTCGACGTCGCTGCTCACGGAGACGTGATCGCCTGGATCGACTCTGTTCTCGATGGGCCGCGGAATGGGCTCAAGGTGGATGGGGACGATGAGCTCATCGTCGACTGCCTACAACAACTGCACGCAACGCTTTTTGGCAACAGCAACGGCTTTGAGGCGGGTGACAGGAGCCACGCGGCAAATCAGTCAGGTACTCCTAAAAGCAGGTAGGATAAAGAAACATTTTTATGTAATTCCACTGCCATTTTCATAGAAAACCCCTATCGTTCCCAAAAAATGCGCCTGCAAAAAAACGCGCTCGCAGACGCAAAGGGAGAGAGAATGGTGACCGTAGAGTCGAGCAGTCCGCCGTTACGGACCTCTTGGGACGGGGGTGCCAAAACCAAAGGGGTTGGGCTTGCAGACCTCCTGCGGCTGTTCGGCGCCGGAGCCTCGGGGGCGATTCTGCTGGGGTTGCGGGATGGGCCGCTGCGGACGAAAGCGCTGACCACACGGGTTCCCGGCTTCGGGCCGAGGACCGTTTACCGCTACGTCGAGAGGCTGGTCGAGATCGGAGCGATCGAACGGGAAGAGGAACCTGGAGTGCCGTCGAAGGTCATCCATCACCTCACCGATCCCTGTGGCGTCGAGCTTTCCGGGTTGATCGACCGCTTTGCCAGAACCTGGCTGGAAGTCCTTCCCGACGGAGGGATCGTGCCCCATTCCTGGGGCTGCCTGACACAGCTGGGGGATCTTTGGGAGTCGGAAATGTTCAAGAAGCTGAACGGTGGGCCGTGCACGGCCACCGAGCTGGCGCGACTGGACCACGACCTGAGCTTTCACCAGGTCAGCCGTCGCATCAACCTGTTCATGGCCAGCAGACTGCTCCGCGAAAGCGACGAGGATCGCGCGCGGCGCCACTACGAACTGACGCAAGAGGCTCGCCGGCGGACGGCTTTGATCGCGGGGTTGGGGAGATGGCGCGCGCGCTACGTCGGGGCGCCGGAAGAGCCTGGGTTGACGGCCGACGAAACGGCGGAGCTGCTGCGTGCCGCCCTGCCCCTCATCACCCTGCCCGACCACGTCGGCAAGAGCTTCGAACTCAGCGTCGCGGGCGGCGATCGCAGCAATGGCGACGGAGGCGAAGTTGTATGGGCAGAGGTCGCTCCAGACGGAAGCGTCGCCTGCACTAACCCGCTGGCCGACGTCGACGGCCGGGGGCGGGGGGAGATCGGCGATTGGATCAAGGCCCTCTTGCAGGGGAGCAAGGTGAGAGCCAGCGGCGACCGCTCGGTGATCAAGGCCTGCATGGAGCGGATGCACGCGGCCTTGTGGAGGGAAAGCAGCCGGAGCGTTTCAACGCCCGCGGCGGCCGAAGCTGTGACCGCCCGGAGCAACGGCGCGTAGCTCGGCGACCGCCCGCTCCCGCGGCTGCGGCGAGGGGTGGCTCGACTTCGGTGCCGGTGGGGCCGGCTCCAGCGGCGCCAGCTCGGAGACGACGACGTTGACGGTCCCTTCGCGCTGCTCGAGACGGCCGCGGGCGCGGAGCAGGGGGGCGCTGCGGACGAGGGGACGGCGGCGATCGTAAACGGGAGGCGGAACGACGAGGTTGACCGCGCCGCGCTCGTCCTCGAGCAGCATGAAGGTGATGCCGTTGGCGGTCTCGGGACGCTGGCGGGCGGTGACCATGCCGGCGATTTCCACGGTGGCGCCGTGGGCGATCTTGGCCAGGTCGGAGCTGCGGGCGAGCCGGGGATCGAGTCGAGGGCGCAGCAGCTTCAGCGGGTGCTTCTCCACGCTCATCCCGGTCGAGCGGTAGTCGGCGATCAACTTCCCCCACTCGCCGAGCGGCTCCAGCTGCGGCGGTTTGGGCGGCTCCATCGGCAGCGCCAGTTGGGTGCCGTTGCCACCGATCTGGCCGGCGGCGGTGACCCCTACCCGCCAGAGCGCCTCGCGCCGATCGCCCTCCGAGCCCGCGGGGATGCCGTCGAGGGCGCCGGCCCAGGCGAGCCGTTCCAGGCTCGGCAGCCCGGCGCCGACACGGGAGGCGAGTTCGGCAATCCCCTCATAGGGACCGCCGCGCTCGCGCTCTGCCACCAGCGCCTCCACCTCCTCCTTCTTCACCCCCTTCACGTAGCCGAGCCCAACCCGCACCACTAGTCCGCCGCGCACGCCCTCTTCCTCGCGCGGCGTTTCCACGTGGCAGAGGGTCTTGCTGCGGTTGGCGTCGGGCGGCGCCACCCGGATCCCTCGCCGCTGCGCCTCGTGGACGAGCGAGTCCGGCGGATAGAAGCCCATCGGCTGCTCGTTCAGCAGCGAGCAGAGGAACTCGGGGCCGTAGTGGACCCGCAGCCAGGCCGACTGGTAGGCGAGCAGCCCGAAGGCGGCCGAGTGGGCCTTCGGGAAGCCGTAGCCGGAGAAGCCCTGGATCTGGCCCCAGACCCGTTCTGCCACCTCCTCGGAGACGCCGTTGGCCGCGGCGCCGGCGAGGAAGCGCTGGTGGTGCTCGGCGATCGCCTCCTCGGAGCGCTTACGGCTCATCGCCCGCCGCAGTCCCTCCGCCTCGGAGGAGGAAAAGCTGGCCAGCGCCATCACCGACTCGATCACCTGCTCCTGGAAGACGATCGTCCCCAGCGTCTCCTCCAGCACCGGCTCCAGCAGCGGGTGCTCGTAGGGGATCTCGTACTCGGGGTCCTCGCGCCGCAGCTTCCGCCTCTCTATGTAGGGGTGGATGGCGCCACCCTGGATCGGGCCCGGCCGCACCAGCGCCACCTGCACGATCACGTCGTCGAGGTCGCGCGGCTGGGTCCGCGGCAGCATCTGCATCTGCGCCCGGCTCTCGATCTGGAAGACGCCGGTGGTGTCGGCGGCGCGGATCGATTCGAAGGTCTCCTCGTCGTCGAGCGGGATCCGCGAGAGGTCGAGCCGCTCGCCGCGGGCGCGGCCGATCTCCTCGACGCAGCGCTCGACCGCCGAGAGCATCCCCAGCCCCAGCAGGTCGATCTTGAGGAAGCCGGCGTCGGCGCAGGAGTCCTTGTCCCACTGGACGGTCTGCCGTCCCGCCATCGCCGCCGGGACGACCGGGCAGACGTCGATCAGCGGCCGGGTCGAAATCACCATCCCGCCCGGGTGCTGGGAGGAATGGCGGGGCAGGCCCATGATCTCCTCGGCCAGCCCCAGCAGCACCCGCCAGCGCGGCTCCTTTGCCCGCTCGGCTCCGAGCGCGGCGACGAGGTTGCGCTCGACCTCGGCCGCGTCCTCGTAGAAGCCGACCGTCTTCGCCACCTTGTCGATCTCCGCCGGCGGCAGCCCCAGCGCCTTGCCGAGGTCGCGGACCGCGCCCTTCGGCCGGTAGGTCGGGAAGGCGGCGACGAGGGCGGAGTGCTCGTGGCCGTAGTGCTCGTGCACACGAGGGATCAGGACCTCGCGGATGTCGCGCGGGAAGTCGAGATCGACGTCGGGCATCGAGGTCGTTTCCTCGTTGAGGAAGCGGCCGGAGAAGAGGTCGGCCTCGACCGGGTCGACGTGGGAGAGACCGGTTAGGTAGCAGACGATCGAGCTGACGCTGGAGCCGCGGCCCCGGCCCGGCGGCAGGACGTTGCGCGCCGACTCCGGCCCGCGCACCTCGGCGGCGACCTCGCGCGCCAGCTCGAGCAGGTCACGGTGGAGGAGGAAGAAGCCGGAGAGGCCGAGCTTGCGGATCGTCGCCAGCTCCTCCTCCAGACGCCACTGCGCCTCCAGCAGGCGGGCGTTGCCGGCGTAGCGCTCACCGAGGTGGTGGTTGCAGAGGCGGGCGAGCTCGGCGTCGGCGCCGGCGTCCTCGCTGCCGGGATAGCGGTAACCGAGCTGCTCGGTGAGGTCGAAGCGCAGGCGCTCGGCAAGGCGCTCGGTCTCGGCCGCCGCCTCGGGGAATTCGGCGAAGCGGGCGGCCATCGCCCCGGGTGAGGTGAGGGCCGAGGTCGAGTTGCCGCGCCGGTAGGGCTCGGACTCCTCCAGGGTCTCGCAACGGCCGATCGCGACCAGGGCGTCCTGCAGCGGCGCCCGGCGGCGGTCGTGAGCGTGGACGTTGCCGGTGGCAACGCAGGGGACCTGGAGCCGCTCCGCGAGCTGAGCGAGCCAGCGGTTGCGGGCCCGATCGCGGCGCCAGTAGGGCCGCTGCAGTTCGATCCGGAAGCGGTCGCGGCCGAAGGCGGCGAGGAGCCGGCGGGCCAGCCGCTCGCCTCCGGCGGTGTCGCCACGTTCAAAGGCCGCAGCCGCAACGCCGCTACGAGCGCAGCCGGAGAGGCAGACGAGCCCCTCGGCGTGCTCCTCCACCTGCTCGAGCGTCGCCCGAGGTTGCGTCTGCGTCCGCGGCGTGTTGTCGCGGGTGTGCGAGTGGGCAGCGGTCAGCAACCGGCACAGGTTCCGGTATCCCACCTCGTCTTCGACCAGCAGAGTCAGGTGCCGACGGAACGATTCCGGTCCTATATGGACCGTTTTCGTCCCGTCGGCGGGAAGGGCGACCGTCAACTCAGCACCGGTGATCGGATGGATCCCGAAGCCCTTGCAGGCGTGGGCGAACTCCATCGAGCCCCAGAGACCATCGTGGTCGGTGAGGGCGAGTGCCGGGTAGCCCTGGGCGGCCGCGGCGGCGGCGAGCTCCAAGGGCGTCGAGGCGCCATCGAGGAAGGAGAAGGCGGAGTGGGCGTGCAGCTCGACGTACATCGCCCACCTACGCTCGCTGCCGGTACCAGCGCTGGGCGCGGGCGGTGCGGAAGACGGTGAGGGCGCGCCCGTCAGCGGTCGCCACCTCGAAGTAGTGGCGCTGCAGCGGCTGCGGCGTCCACCAGCGGTCCTCGACCAGCCACTCCTCGCGGACTCCCTCGACCATCACCCCCTCGACGGTTGTCGGAGCGCCGCGGGGGTCGGTTCGCACCGCCACCCGCTGGGGGGCGTAGAGACGGCGAAGGCCCGGCATCAGAGCTCTGGGTAGGGAGTGAGCATCGCCCAGCGCTCGGGCACCCGCGAGGCGGCGTCGACGGGGAGGATCTTCAGCAGCGCCTCGGCGCCCTGCACCGCCCGCACCTCGCGCACCGCCGCCCCGAGCCGGCGTCGTCGCGGCTCGACACCGCCGACCGCGAGCTCGAGCTGATCGCGGGCGGGCGGGCCGAGCCCCGCCGCCCGCAGCCGCAGCGTCGTCGCCGGGCCCGGCAGCTCCTCGAGCCGCGGGGCGAGGACGTTGCGCAGGACCCGCGGCGCGGCAGTGGGGCGGCCGAGCCCCTGCTCGACGCTCCAGCTGCCACCGGCGGCCAGGCGGGCGCCGAGGCGAAGGCCGAGCAGGGTCCTGCCCCGTCGCTGCGGCGCCGCCAGGAGGCGATCGACCAGCAGCTCCAGCGCCCGGTCGAGCTGCCGCCCCGCGGTTCCCTCCGGCAGCTCGATCTCCTCGCTCAGCTCCTCGTGAGGAGTCCGCGGCCGCAGCGGCTCCTCTTCGCCGCGACAGAGCCGCAGCGCCCGCAGGCCGAGTTGCCCAAAGCGGTCGGCCACCTGATCGGCGCCGAGGCGGACGAAGGCGGGGACCGTCTCGATCCCGAGGCGCTCCAGCGCCTCGATTAGCTCTCCCGCCTCGCGCTCGGAAACGCCAAGCCGCGTCCGCAGCGCCGCCAGCGAAACCGGTCGCGACCAGCTGCCGGCGGCGAGGAAGGCGGCGAAGCGAGTCGATCCCACCCCGATCGACCTCCCTCCTCCCAGCGCCCCGCGCGCCGCTGCCACAACCTCGGCCGAGGAGCCTCCGTAAAGACCGCGTAGCCCGTCGACGAAGAAGAACGCCTCTCCCAGACGCTCCGACTCGACCTCGGCACCGAGCGCCTCCAGCGCTCCCACCATCGACTCGGTCGCTTCAGCCGCCGCGACCGGATCGTGAAGATCGGCGCGCCCGAACCAGGGCCCCCCGGCATGATCCGGGCGCGCCGGGATCGCCAAACGCTTGTCGATGACGCAGGCGATCTCCATACGAACATATGTTCGTATTCACATCAGGATAGCGCCATAGCGTCAACTGCAGAATTCTCGACTTCCCGGCGGTGCTGAGTCAGCCGCGGGCGGTCTTCGCCGCCTCGACGCTGCCCAGGTACGGGGTCAACGTGAACTCGACCAGATCCGGGAGCAGCGACTCGAGCTCCTCGGTGCGATCGGCGAAGATGCGGCGAGAGATCAGCGAGACCATGCCACCGACCAGTGCCTCCTCCGTGGTCGGCGAAAGGCCGGCGAGGACGTCGGCCGAGCGACCTTCCCGGCCGGCGGCGAAGTACGGCACCAAGTCCTGGATCGCCGCGTCATAGCGCTCGACCACCACCGGTCCGGCGACCAACGCCTCGACCATGCTCAGCCGCGCCAGGTGGGGTTCGGCGACCAGGAACTCGAGCATCGCCGCGATCCCAGCACGAACCGCCTGCGGCCACTCGTCCTCCTGCTCGAAGGCATCGGCAACTCGTTGGCGCAGCTCCGACATCACTGAGTCGTAGGCGGCGACGAAGCACTCGTCCTTGCTGTTGAAGTGCTCGTAGAAGGTGCGCCTGGAGACGGCGGCGTGGCGGGTGATGTGCGCGATCGTCGTGCCCGCGTAACCGTTTTCGGAGACGGCCTCGGCAAGCCCGGCGATCAACCGCTCGCGCTGGTTATGGCTGACGAACTCGCGCGGAAGACCATGACGCCCAGGAGGAAGCCTGGCCAGCTCGGGCGGGTACTCAGGTGAGTCCACTGGCGGGTTGACTGGATCGCTCAAGAGAATCGACGATACCGATCCAGACGAGCGGAGCCCAGTCTGGCTAACTGGCCAGTTTTTTGAGTCGGAAGCCCTCATCGCTGCGCTTTTTCGCCACTAATGTCACCCGCCGCGACTTCGCGTGCGGCCTCTGACCCAATGTAGGGAGTCAGCGTGAACTCGACAACTTCAGGGAGCAACTCGACCACGGCGTCAGCCTCGGAGACGGCGAGGCGCTGGTAGACGATCCAGAAGACGCCGCCGATGATCGCTTCCTCCAAAGTCTCCGGCAGGTCCGTTCCATGCGGGGAGACATCGCGTCCAAGTCGGAACAGGGACACGAACGCCTGCTGGGACTCCTCGTAGTACTCCAGCGCTGCCGACCCCGCCGAGAGCGACTCGACCATGCAGGTGCGGGCGAGCGCCGGCTCGGCGGTGACGTATTCGAGGAAGGCGGCGAGGCCGGCCCGGACCTGCCAGGGCCAACTGTCGAGCTCGCCGGCAGCGGCGATCACTCGCTCCAAAGCGGTTGACATCGCGAACTTCTGGGCTGCCAGGAAGCAATCTTCCTTCGAACCGAAGTTCTCATAAAAAGTGTTGCGAGCGATTGCGGCACGCTTGACGACGTCGGTGACGGTGACGCTCCGGTAGCCCTTTTCGGAGATCTCCAAAGCAAGCGCCTCGATGATCCGAGCGCGCTGATGCCGAACGATGAACTCGCGTGAGAGTTGCTGCCGACCCGGAAGTGGACGGGTTGTTGACTTGGAAGCCACGAACGAAACAGTACCGGAGTCGAATCGCGGCGTTGCGAAGAGACAGAAAGGGATACCGTTTAGGTACCGAAAGATAGACAGGCCGTTTTCTCAATCCAATTCGACCGGGCGGGGATTTTGACCGGAAAGCGTCAGCGCATTCTCAGAGGGATGCTCGAAGCAGTTGGCACCCAAGGGTACGAGCAGGCCACGGTTCAGGATGCGATCAGCAAGGTCGGCCTCTACCGACAGGCCTTCTACGACAACTTCCGCGACAAGGAAGAGTGCTACCTGGAGGCCCTCGACGCCGGCTCGGCCTGGGTCGAGCTGGCGATGCGGAAAGCAATCGGCGCGGAAGCTGGCTGGCGCGATCAACTGCGCGGTGGGCTGAACGGGCTGCTGCAGTTTCTCGACGAGGAACCGGCGATCGGGCGAGCACTCTTGGTCGAGGTTCACGCGGCGGGGCCGCGGGCGGTCGCCAAGCGATCAGAGGCGATGGAACGGGCGGCGCAGGCAATCGACCTGGCGCGGGAGGAAAGCGAGGACGACGCCCCGGCGATCTCCGCCGAGGCAGTCGTCGCCGGCATCCTTGCCGTCCTTCACAGCCGCCTCGCCGGGCGCGAAAGCGAGAGCTTCCTGCGCCTGCTCCCGGAGTTGATGTACCTCGCCGTCCTCCCGTATTTCGGCGCCGACGTCGCCGCTGCCGAGATGCGGGCGGGGCTGGCTTGAACGCTTAAGCGCCCTCGCCGTGCCGGCCTTCGCCGCCGGCGAAGCGGGCGGCTCCGCGAGCCGCGACCTCGAGCACCTCGCGCCCAAGGCGGTGCTCCAACTGCAGTCCCTCGGCGAGCGGGAGGCCGGCGCCTTCGATCGCCGCTCGGCGATCGCTCAGCATCGTCTCCTGGGGAAAGACCGCGAGTCGCTCGACCAGCTCCAGCGCCCACGGGAGAGCCTGCCCCGGCTCGACGATCTCGGTGACGAGGCCAATCCGCAGCGCCTCCTCCGCGTCAACCGGCCTGCCGGTGAGGATCAGATCGAGCGCCCGGCCCATCCCGACGATGCGCGGCAACCGCTGGGTGCCGCCGTCGATCAGCGGCACCCCCCAGCGGCGCTCGAAGCAGCCGAAGGTCGCCGCGGTGCTGGCGATTCGCAAGTCGCACCAGAGCGCCAGCTCCAACCCCCCGGCAAGGCACCACCCATCGATCGCCGCGATCGCCGGCTTCGAGGGCGTGAGGCGGGTGAAGCCCATCGGGCCCCCGGGATGGTCGACGTCGAGGTCGAGGGCCTTGAGGTCGGCGCCGGCGCAGAAGGCCTCGCCGGCGCCGGTGAGGACCAGCACCCGCGCCTCCCCGTCGCTCTCGAAGCGCTCGAGGCCTTCTCGCAGCGCCGTCGCCGTCGCCGCGTCGACGGCGTTGCGGCGCTCGGGGCGGTCGATCGTCAGCACCGCGGCCGCTCCCCGCCGCTCGTAGCGCACCTGCTCGCCGCTCATCGGCAGATCGTTCCACAGTTGGCGGGCTTCAGGACCGAACCGGTTGCGGACGGCTACCCTCAGCGGGTGCGGATCGACCAAATCATCGCCGAGCAGGGGCCGACCTTCTCGATCGAGTTCTTCCCGCCGAAGACGGCGGAGGCAGCTGAGCAGCTCTATGAGACGGCGCGCGAGCTGCGAGCGTTGGAGCCCGACTTCGTCTCGGTCACCTACGGGGCCGGGGGCGCGAACCGGGACGGCACCGTCGAGGTGACCAAGGCGCTGAAGGACGAGATCGGGTTCGAGACGATGGCCCACCTCAGCTGCGTCGGTGAGACCACCGAGGGGCTGGCGGAGACGCTCGACCAAATCGCCGCGGCCGGGATCGAGAACGTCTTCGCTCTACGGGGCGACCCGCCGCGCGGCCAGGAGGACTTCGTCCAGCCCGAGGGCGGGCTCGGCAGCGCCGCGGAGCTGGCGGAGTTCGTCGCCAGCGGCTGGGACTTCGGGATTGGCGGCGCCTGCTTCCCCGAGGTGCACCCGGAGGCGCCCGACCTCGAGACCGACCTGCGCTACCTGAAGACGAAGGTCGACTCCGGCGCCAGCTTCCTGATCACCCAGCTCTTCTTCGACAACCAGGTCTACTTCGACTTCGTTCGAGCAGCGCGTGAGGCCGGGATCGAGGTGCCGATCTTGGCCGGCGTCATTCCCGTCGCCAGCTTCGCCCAAACGAAACGGATCTGCGACCTCTGCGACGCGGGTATCCCGTCGCGGCTGGAAGCGGCCTTCGCGGCAGCGGGCGGGGACCCTGAGCGGGAGTTCGAGCTGGGAATCGCGTTCGCGGCACAACAGTGCGCGGAGCTGCTGATCGCCGGCGTGCCCGGCATCCATTTCTACGCGCTCAATCGGGCGCCAGCCACTCGGGCGGTCCTGGGAGCACTGAAGGCATCTAGGCCGTGGGAGCGGTCGGGTGCTGAAAACATGCTTAGAAACTTTTGAATACCATCCCGTCCGATGAGCGATGGGAGGGGACGGGATGCTTTCTAGAGGACTTGCCGTAGTTGCGCTGATCGCCCTGCTTGGCATAGTCGCGGGCTGCGGGGACAGCGGCAGCTCCAGCGACGCGGGGGAAAATGCCCATATCGACGAGGCGACCGGGTCGACCCACGACCTCTTGCCCGACGAACGGACGGGACCCCCGCCGCCGCCGGCGAAAACCACCGACCTGCGCAAAGCGGCAACGGAAGCAGACTGCTTCCTGCGGACCCATCTGGAACCGAAGAAGGGCAAGCCCGTGAGCCCAGGCACTCCAGCCTCCCAGTACACCTCCAGCCCGCCGGCCGCAGGGGATTACGTAAGGCCCCCGCACCAGCAGGCTGACGGCGCCTACCTGAACATGGTCAAACCAATCGATCAGCTCGGAGCTCTCAACAACGGGCGCATGACCATCCAATACGCGCCCGACCTGCCGGAAAAAATCCAGAAGGAACTGAAGGGCCTCTACGACACGATGTACGGGGCAACGCTGCTCTTCCCCAACGACGAAATGCAGTTCGCTGTAGCGGAGACCACCTGGACGAACTTCATCGGATGCACGGCCTTCGAAGGACAAACGACGCTGGACGCGCTCCGCGCCTTCGGCAAGGAGACGTGGGGGAAGTTCGGAAGCAAACCGGTCGAGTCGGTCCCCTTCGAAGGACCTACTCCAGCGGACCCGGAAGAACCGGAAAGCTCGAAGTAGCCGCGATGGGGCCGCAAGCGGCATAATCCCAATCCATGGGCAAGGGAGAGCGCGAAAGGGAACGGCTTCGCCAGGAACGGATCGAAGCCGAACAGCGTGAGAACCGCAGCGGCAACAACCGCCTGATCGTCACCTACGCGATCGTCTCCACGATCGTGCTCGCGGTCGCGGTCCTGGTCTTCGTCCTCGTCAGCGGCGGTGGTGGTGGCGACAGCGAAAGCGCCAGCGCCCACATCAACGGCAACCAGGCGATGGGCAACACCAATGGGGTCCAGCCCGACGAACGCGCCGGCATCGCTCCCCCTCGAACGAAAGTCTTCGATCTCGACCAAGCTGCCAAGGAAGCCGGTTGCGTGGTCGAACTGAAGCTGAAGGACGAGGGCCACACCCACCTTCCCAGGAGCTCGCCGGAACCGAACTACGAAACCAACCCGCCGACCTCCGGTAATCACGTCGAACCGCCCTACCAGCAGGCCGACGGTGCCTATATCAAGGAACCGAAACAGCTCGACGTCGTCCACTCGCTCGAGCACGGGCGGATGGCGATCCAGTACTCGCCGGAACTGCCGGAAAAAGTCCAGCTAGAACTTAAGGGGCTCTACGACACGATGTACGGGGCCGCGCTGCTCTTCCCGAACAGCAAGATGCCCTACGAGGTGGCGGCAACGACCTGGACCAACCTGCTCGGCTGCAAGACCTACAAAGGGGCGAGCACGCTCGACGCGATTCGCGCCTTTGGCCGGGAAACGTGGGGCAAGTACGGCGGCGAGCCGGTGGAAGGATTCGCCTTCACCGGGCCGACGCCGGCCAAACCGGAAGAACCGAGCGACGAATAGCGCGATAGCGAGCTTTTACGCGCGGTAGGCGGGGAAGAACCCGTCCCGTGGGCGGCCGGCGCTGAGCTCCGCGTAGGCGCGCTCGTCGCAGATCAGCTCCGAGGTGAGCCAGGCCTGGCGCCGGTTGGCGAAGCCGCGCTTGAACTCCTCGAGGGCGTCGCCGGGAGCGATGCCGCCACCGAGATTGAGCGGCAGGCCGAGCTCGGTTGCGTGCTCGACGAGACGGGTGACGACGTTCTTCATCGGCGCCGCGCGGTGGTGGGAGTCGGCGCTGCCGCTGAGGTAGTAGTGGAGGTAACCGTCGCTGACGGCGGCAATCGAGGCGGCGCCGAGGTCGCCGGTCGGTCCTCTGGCGAGGACCAACCAGGTGCGCCCCGCTTCGAGGATCCGGTCGAAGTACCCAGCCCCGAAGAAGTAGTGCGGCGCCGCACCCGCGCGGCGCATCGTCTGCTCGTAGACGTCGAGGAAGCCCGCCCGCTGATCCGCCGTCGTCTCGGGGCCGGACACGAGATCGATCACGTAGCCCGCTTCAAGGTTGCGGCGCACCTGCCGCCGATCACTAGGCCGGCTCTTCGCCGGCAATGCAGGGTCGGCAATCTGAACCACATTCCTCTCCGTGGCGCCAGCCAGTGGCGACGGCCCCAACGCGTGACGAATGAAGACACTGACCAGGCCCGTCCCCGAGAAGTCAATCGCGGCCGGATCGAGGGGCGGGGGGGTCTTCGTACGGACACTTGGAGCGAGCGAAGCGAGCGGGTCCGGTAGAAGACCCCCCCGCCCCTCCCCGCCGACGAGTCCCGGATAGCCGTAGGGGGAAACCCCGTCCCACCCCCGGCCGTCCTCGATCTCCCGAACGACCAGCGGCGCCACCAGCACCCCCTCCTCACTCTCGATCCGCAAGGTGTGGGTGGCGCCCTCGGCGTCGAGAAACTCGTGCGAGCGAAAGAACTCCGAGTCGGCGGCGGCCTCGCCGCGGTCCTCGATCAGGGTCGCCTTGGCGATGGCGCCGCTCACTCGAGGAGGTCGGCCGCGGCGGCGCGGAACTCGTCCGGCAGCACGCCCCAGACCTCGCAGTCGTCCGGCGGGCCGTCGCGGCGGGCGAGATGTGCGCGCATCGTTCCCTCGTGCTTCCAGCCGAGCCCGGCGACGGTCTTCTTCGCGACCTCGTTGCGGGCGGGAATGCGGCCGTAGACGCGGTGGGCGCCGTACTCGTCGAAGGCCTTGGCGATCGTCAACGCCTCGGCACGGCGGCCGACCCCCTTGCCGCGGACGTCGTCGCCGATCAACGCCCCCAGCTCCGGCGCGGTCTGGCGGAAGAGGCCGTAGAGCGCGGTGAAGCCGACCGGCTCCTCGTAGCCCTCGACGACGATCGCGAACTTGCGGTCCTCGCCCGAGTCGTCCATCGCCCGTTGCGTCCAGGCCTCGGCCTGCTCGAAAGCGAATTCATCCCGCTGCTCCATCAACGACTGGATCGCCTCCGGGTTGTTGAACCAGCGGTGGACGGCGGGCGCGTCCCCAAGCTCGAACGGGCGCAGGCTGACTTCCGGGCGATCCGTCACGAGCCGAACCCTACTTCAACGCCGACGGGACGAAAATACGCCTATATGGAGGGAAATCGTCCCGTCGGCCGTCAGTCGGGGGCCAAGCCCTGTGCGGTCACGACCAGCCAGAGGGTTTTGAGGAGGATTCGGGCGTCGAGGGCGAGGGTGCGGTGGTCGACGTACCAGACGTCGAGCTCGATCCGCTCCTCCCAGGGGATGCCGGCGCGGCCTTGGACCTGAGCCCAGCCGGTGATCCCGGGCAGGACCTCGTGGCGGCGTTTCTGGTGCGGGGTGTAGTCGTCGACCTGGGCCTTGATCGTCGGGCGGGGGCCGACGATCGCCATCTCGCCGCGGAGGACGTTGACGAGGTTGGGGATCTCGTCGAGCGAGGTGCGGCGGAGGAGGCGGCCGGGGCCGGTGACGCGGGGGTCGTCGCGGTAGACGACTTTGCCGACCCCGACCGGGTCGGAGCCCTGGACCATCGTCCGCAGCTTCCACATCTCGAACTCGCGGCCGCCGAGGCCGACGCGGCGCTGGCGGTAGATCACCGGGCCGCGGCTGGTCAGCTTGATCGCGATCGCCGCGACGAGCAGGACCGGCGAGAGGATCGCGAGGGCGATCGCGGCGACGGCGATGTCGAAGGCGCGCGGCATCAGCGGGTTCCCGCGGCCTTCTCCCAGCGGCCGCCAGCTCCATGGCGGAGACGGTCCCAGAGGCCGGCCGCGATCGAGGCGGTCGTCAGCGCGTAGTAGCGGGCGATGCGAAACGGAGCCAGCGGGAGGACGCGGCCGAGCAGCGCCGCCGCGATCAGCGCCAGCTGGAGGACGAAGGCGAGGACGTAGAACCAGCCCTCGCCGAGGAGGAAGGCGTTGGTGACGAGGGTGACCAGGTGCAGGAGCGGGCTGAGGTAGCGGAGCAGGCGGTGGGAGACGATCTCGAAGGCGAACAGCGGCGGGTAACCGCGTGGCGAGAGCATCCCCTCGCCGAGGACGATGTCCCAGAGGCCGACCATCATCCGCCGTTTGCGAGCGAACTCTCCCTCGATCGTCGGCACCATCTTCTCCTCGGCGCGGGCGGCGGGCGCGTAGAGCGAGCGCCGCTTTTTCTTGGCGAAGGCGAAGGGGAAGCTGAGGTCGTGGCTGCCGGAGGGGGCGAGCGGGATGTACGTGTCTTTGCGCACGGCGTAGATCGCGCCGTTTCCGCCAGTGACGCCGGCGAGCGCCGACTCCATCTCCCGCACCGCCATCTCGTAGCGCCAGTAGGAGCCCTCCATGTTGTCGCCGTCTGCGTTCCGGAAGCGGACCTGGCCGCAGACGTAGCCGACCTTCGGGTCGGCGAAGGGAGCGACGAGCTGCTGCAGCGCGTCGGGCGCCCAGACGCTGTTGGCGTCGGAGAAGGCGAGGACCTCGCCGGTCGCCTGCTCGGCGCCGGCGTTGAGGGCGGCGACCTTGCCTCCGGGCGGCAGCTCGAGGACGAGATCGGCGCCCGCCGCACGGGCGCGCTCGGCGGTCGCGTCGGAGCTGCCGTCAGAGGCGACGATCACCTGTAGCCGCTCCCGCGGGTAGTCGAGCGCAAGCGCGTTGGCGACCTTGTCCGCGATCACCTCCTCCTCGTCGTAGGCGGGGACGATCAGGGAAACGGTCGGAAGATCCTCTTCTTCAATGAGCGTCGGTCTTTCAAGCCGAAGGTCGCGGGTTCGACCGCGGAGGCGGACCAGCGCCCACAACGCCAGCGGGTAGCCAATGTGCGTGTAGACGAGCAGGCCGGCGCTGAGCCAGAAGAGGACCGCGGCGAGGGTGGTCACGAGTGGGCCTCGAGCAGGTCGCGATAGAGGGCTAGGTGCAATCGGGCGGCCTCGTCCCAGGAGTAGGGGCCAGCGGCGGCACGAGTCGCGGCGGCGGCGAGCCTGGCGCGAGCGGTCTCGTCGTCGATCAGCTCCTGCAGCGCCGCGGCGAGGGCACCGACGTCGCCGGGAGGGACCAGGCGCGCTGCTCCGGTCGCCGCCACCTCGGGGAAGCCGCCGACGGCGCTGAGCAGGAGTGGCTTGCCGAAGGCGAGGCCGGTGTAGAGGACGCCGGAATGCTCAGCGTCTAGGTAGGGGAGGACGACGAGGTCGGCGCGACGGAAGATCGCCGGGATCTCGGCCTCGTCGACAAAGCGGATTACGGTGCGGACGCGGCCGCCGGCCTCGCGCGCCTGACGGCGCAGCGGCTCGACGTCCATCCGCGGGTTGCCGACGATCCAGAGCTCGGGGTTCGGGGCGCCGTGTTCGCCGACGACTCGGCCGTAGGCCTCGATCAAGTTCTCGATCCCCTTGTAGGGCCGGAGCAGGCCGAAGCAGAGGATCACCGGCCCCTCCGCCCCCTCCAGCTCCAGCGGCAGCGATTTCTCCGCCGGCAGCTTCGTCAGGTAGTCGAAAGCGCCGTGGGGGATGACGCGAACCTTGGCGGCGTCGACCCCGACCTCGTCGCGCAGGCGCGCGGCGCTGTGCTCGGAGTGGGCGACGACCGCGTCCATCGCGCCGAAGACGCGGCGGGCCGAGCCAACCTGGCGGCGGCTCGGATCGAGGGGCAGGATGTAGTGGGCGGTCATCACCCGTGGGCGCTTCGGCGGCACCAGGCGGACGTCGAGCGAAGGGATCGTCAGCCACTGGTAGTGGAGGACGTCGGCGTCGCTTCTGTGGCGACGGAAGCGGAGCATGTCGGGGAGGTGCTCGGCGGCCTTGAAGGGCAGCCGCGCCGGCGCGTCGAGGCCGCGAGCGGCGCTGCGGCGGTAGAAGGACTCCTCGACCCGGTAGCCCTCGGCCGCCGGGACCGGCCCGTGGAGAAAGTGGCTGGTCGCCAGCTCGACCTCAGCCCCGGCGCGCGCGAGCGCCGCCGCGAGCGCGCGGTCGTAGGGCGGCGTAAACGCGGAGGGGTCGACGAGCTGCACCTTCATCGCAGGCCGGGATTATCGTGACCCCCTTGCCACCTCTGCTCTCCTACTGCGTCGTGAACACGAACGGCCGCGAGTACCTGCTCGCCTGCCTGGCCGCGATCGAGCGCACGCATCCGGCCGGGGTCGAGCGCGAGATCCTCGTCCTCGACAACGCCTCCGACGACGGGTCGGCCGAGGCGGTGCGGGCGCTTGGCGGCGAGATCCGCCTGATCACGCTGGAGCGGCGGACCGGCAAGGCGGAGAACGACTCGACCCTGATGCGCGAGGCAAAGGGGAAGTATTGCTTCCTGCTCAACGAGGACTCGGAGTTGAAACCAGGGGCCACCGAGGCGCTGCTCGCGGTGCTCGAGCGCGAACCGAAAGCCGCCGCAGCGACGCCGCAATTACTCGATTCGGAGGGGCGCCCCGTCCCCTGCGCCTGGCGTTTCCCCGGGGTGGGGACGGCGGCGATCGGAGGGCTCTTCCTGCACAAGCGGCTGACCGTGCAGAGCACCGGCAAGGCGGTGCGTCGCGTCGACTGGGCGCAGTCGAGCGCGCTGATGGTCCGCCGCGAGGCCGCCGCGGCGATCGGCTACATGGACCCCGACTTCTTTGTCTACTACGACGAGTGCGACTTCGCCAAGCGGCTGGCGGACGCCGGCTGGCACTCGCTCTTCGTCCCCGCCGCCGAGGCGGTCCACCACGACCAGCTCTCGACCGACCTCGCCAAGGGCCTGCCGCGGATCGTCGAGTTCCACCGCAACCGCGACCTCTACATGAGGAAGCACCACGGCCCCGTTGCCGCAATCGCGGTCCGTGTCCTCACCGCCTGGACCTACGCCCTCCGCGCCCTCGCCGCGACCGTCCTCCCCAATCGGTCCCCGCGGATCATGTGGGCCCACGCCCGCCAAGCGCTTCTTCCAAACCGCGGGGAATCGCTCCGCGACCGGGCGGCCTAGTTTCTTAGATCCTCGTCCATGCGCTCGACCTCGTGCGCCTCGGGGATGCGCCCGTCCACCGCGGCTGGTTGAGCCCGCAACGCCGCGAAGCTCGCCATCACCTCGCGCGGGTGGCGCAGGCGCTCGATCCACTCGCGCTCTTCGGCGCTGAAGAAGCCGATCGCGAAGAGGACGAGCGGGTAGGCGGCGAAGAGCGCGACGCGGATCAGGAGGCCAGTCGCGCCGTCGGTCGGCACCAGCAGTTCAGCGAGGCCGACGAGCGCGGCAACCGTCAGCACCACTCGCAGCAGCCGCCCCCACTCGTACGGCACCGGGAAGAGACGCTGGGTGAAGCCGTACATCAGGCCCAGCACGACGAGGTAGGAGGCGACGAGGGCGAGGCCGGCGCCAACGATCCCCAGCGGCGGCACCAGGACGAGGTTGAGGACCACGTTGACGACGAGAGCCCCGACTGCGGCGGGGAGATTGAACTCGGTGCGGCCGGTGCGGCCGAGGATGACGACGAGGACGAGGTAGAGGGCGTAGAGGGTGACCGCGGTCGAGATCAGGCCGATGACTTCGAAGGAGTCGAAGAACTTCGGGTCGGCGAGGGCGCGGACGATCCAGCGGCTGAACAGCCACATCCCGGCGACCACCCAGGCGCAGCCGGCGACGAAGAGGGTGACGACGGTGGCATAGACGCGGCGGGCCTCGTCGTCGCTACGGATCGAGTAGGCGAGCGGTGGCCAGGCGAGCTGGAAGCCGCGGACGAGCACGTTGACCGCCTGCGCGAACTTCACCCCCAGCGAGTAGAGCCCCGCCTCCGCCGCTCCGAGCGAGCGAAGGATGATCAGGCGGTCGGCGAAGTTGAGCGCGTAGAGGGAGACCTCGGCCGGCATCGTCGGCAGGCCGAAGCGGAAGAGGCGGCGCAGCAGCACCGGGTCGAAGCGCAGCGAGAGGCGGCGCCACTGCAGCGCGATCAGGGCAACAACGAAGGCGGCGCCGGTGGCGTAGCTGCCGACGAGGAGGCCGCGGGCGCCCTCTTCGAGCACGACCACGAGGACAACCGTCAGCGCGATCGCCGCCAGCACGTTGAGAATCGTCGTCAGGAAGAAGGCCTGCGCCCGCTCTTCGAGCCGGAACAAGGTCAGCAGGAACTCCCACATCGTCAGCACCCAGAGGCCGCCGATCGAGATCCGCATCAGCTCTGGCGCGGGCTTCTCCAGCAGCAGTTCGGAGAGGGGGCCGGCGAGGGGTAGGGCGAGCAGGGCGCCGAGCGTCGACAGCCAGAAGAGGCCGGCGAAGGTGCTGGCGACGACCTCCTCCGGGCGCTCGTCCTCGCGGTAGTAGAAGCGCAGGATCGCCTCCAGCAGGCCAAGGCGGACGACGATGCTGGCGAAGACGACCGCGGAGAAGAGCACCTCGGCGAAGCCGTAGTCCTCTTTCGTCAGGTACCGCGTGTAGAGCGGCAGCAGGGCAACCGCGATGACCTTGCTGAGGATGCTCGCCGCGGTGTAGGCGGCGCCGGTCGTCGCCAGGCGGCGCAGGTATCCCGACATGGGGGAACCCTAGGTGTGGCGGCGGATCACGGGGTCGTCGCCGGCGACCGCGTGGGCGAGGGAAGCGCCGACAGCCAGCAGCACCCAGGTGATCGGGTCCTCGAAGAAGCCGGCGTAGGCGAGGGTGTGGACGAGGAGGGCGACGAAGGCCGCCAGCACCGCGGCCCGGGCGGCGACGAGGGGGGGATCGACGCCCCAGAGCCCGCGTCCTAGCGTCCCCAGCGCGACGACGACCAGCGCGAAGTAGACGAGCAGCCCGATCAGCCCCTGCTCCGCCGCCACCGTCACCGGCTCGGTGTGGGAGACCGTGACCGGGGCGTCTCTGTTCTCGCGGTGGTCGCGGTAGGCGGCCTGGAAGGAGCCGGAGCCGTAACCCTGGATCGGCTTTTCGGCGAAGAGGTCGACGCCGCCGGAGACGAGGCTGCCGCGGCCGCTGAGGTCGACGTTGAAGCGGTCCCAGGTGAGCTTTCCCGAGCCGCCGACGAAAAGGACGACGAGGACCGCGCCGACCAGGCCCACGGCCACCGCCGCCAGGGTCCAGCGCGGGCTCCAGCGGATCGCCGCCAGCACCGCCAGGCCCGCCAGCAGGGCGAGGAAGCTCGACTGCGAGAAGGTCGGCACTAGGCCGATCCAGAGCACGGCAATCAAGCCGGTGAGGAGCCAGAAGGCCTGGCGGGTCCGCGCCCAGAGCATCGCCGCGGTGGCGATCGTCGTCACCAGCGCCAAGTAGCGCCCGTAGACGTTCGGGTCCCAGAAGACCGAGTTGAGGCGGAAGTAGGTGTGGAATTCGTTCGACCTGATGATCTGGTCGTTCCAGAAGAGGCTGCGGGTCAGGTACTCGACGCTGCCGACGAGCACGAAGGCGCTCGCCTCGACCCCGATCACGATCAGAGCCCACTTCAGCAGCCGCCGGTCCCAGACGACCTCGCGCAGGAGCCGGTAGGCGACGGTGAAGGGGACGAAGAAGAAGCAGACGTTCTGCAGCCCCTTTGAGAAGTCATCCGAGTAGAGCGCCTGCAGGGCGTAGAGGACGACGGCCGCCGCCAGCAACCAGGCCAGCGGCCGCGGCGCATGGCCGGGCGGCGGGTCGGACCAATCGCGCAGCAGCGTCGCCAGTACCGCCGCCGCGATCACCAGGTACAGCGGCACCAGCAGGTTCGCGGTGTCGCCGCCGGCCTCCAAGGGCACCCGGAAGGGGATCGCGAAGACGATCGCCAGCGGCATCAGGATCTCCCAGCGCCGGAAGGCGTAGGCGAGGACGCCAATCACGACGACGGCGAGCGCCAGCAGGGCGACGATCCGGCCCTCGTCGTGGCGGAGGTCGACGATCTGGGCGGTGTGCCACTGGTCGCCGAGGATCAGCACCGGGAAGAGCGCCATCGCCGCCACCATCAGCAGCGCCCGCGGCCTCCCGGGCGGCAGCAGGATCGCGGCGGCGCTGGCGCCAGCCGCGAGGACCAAGCCCGCACCGGCGAGGAAGTCGCTCACGGTCCTACCCCGCCGGCGCCGCCGCGCGTGCCGCACCGCGACTTCGCCTCCTTCGGCGAGGGGTGCAGGCGGATCGTCCCCGGCGTCACCAGCGTCCGCTCGCTGCCGAGTTTGACCCGCAGCTTGTAGCGGCCCGGCTTCGCGGTGCCGCCGCCGCGCTGGCGCCCGTCCCAGTAGTAGACGTGGAACGTGTAGCGCCTGAGGAAGGTGTCGCGGGCGAGGGTGACGACGACCCGGCCACCCGGCTTGATCACCTGGACGAGGCCGTCGCCGCTGATCGTGGTGCGGAATTTGATCCGGATCCGGTCGCGGCGGCAGTCGCCGTTGGGGGTGAAGCTGTGGACCTTCGGCGTGCCCTTGCGGTGGGGCGGGGCGATGAAGGTGACGCGGTCGAGGACCAGGGGCTCGCGCTTGGCGCGCTGCGAGTAGGCGAAGGCGGCTAGCGTGGCAAGGACGAGGAGGGCGAAGACGACTGCGGCTGGGGAGAGGCGCTCCCGCAGCTCATTCCGCCGCTTCGGCATTGTCCTCGCCGACGATTACTGCGACGTCGGCGCCGGCCGAGGCGGATTCGATTTCCCCACTCATCAGCTGCACCTTCCCGATCCCCAGCTGCTTCGCCACCTTGCGTGCTTCGGGCTTGTGCCCGCGTTTGAACATGACGACGCTCTCTTCGAAGCTGGCGCTGCTGTTGGTGACGGCGCCGAGGTCGAAGCCCTTGCCCTCGACTTTGTCGCCGTAGGTGGCGGCGAGGCCGACGACCGAGGTGCCGTTGAGGACGGTGACTTCGATTTCGCTCGGCTTCACCTTCGCCGCCGCCTGCTTGGCGTTGCCGCCACCGTTGCCCTCGTCGCTGCTGCCGAGCAGGAGGTAGGCGGCCCCGCCGACGATCGCCAGCAGGACGACGAAGAGGGCGACCAGGGAGCTCGGGCGCGAAGCGGTCTCGCCGACCCCGGAGAAGCGGCCGCGCAGGCGTTCGCGGCGCGACTGCTCGGGTAGCCCTTCCTCGCGGCGGCGGCGGCGCTCCTCGCGGTTCGAGACCGCCTCGTGTTCGGCCGTCCGCGCCTCCTCCAGCGCCCGCAGCTCCTCGGCCCGCTGGGCGGCGATCGTCGAGGTCTGCTCCTTGCGCTCGGCGTCGCGCTCAGGGGCCGACCCCGCCCACTCGCGCAGGCGGCGGATGTCCCGTCCGTGGGTGAACGAGAGGAGCGCGAGGACGGCGAGGCCGAGGAACGCGGCCAGGCCGGCGAAGGCGCCGATTTGTTCGATCGCGTGGACCAAAGTGGCTGCGAGAGGCTATTCGTTGGAGGCGACCGTCGCCGCGTCGCCACCCGGTGAGGCGATCATCTCCACCACTCGCTCGGCCAAATTAGCCTCGTCGCCGGCCAGAACCAGGTGTTCGAGCGAGTTCAGCGTCTGCTCCACCCACTGCTGGTCGATCGCCTTCTTCCGCACCGCCCGGTTGATCCGCCGCGCCGCCGTCGGCTGCGCCTCCTCGCCCTCGGAGAAGAGGACCTCGTGCAGCTTCTCGCCGGGGCGCGGCTGGGTGAACTCGACCGCGATGTCGGTCTCCGGCTCGTAGCCCGCCAGCCGGATCATGTTGTGGGCGAGGTCGACGATCTTCACCGGCTCGCCCATGTCGAGGACGAAGACCTCGCCCTTGCCGGCACCGATGTCGCCAGTCCGGATCACCAGTTGCACCGCCTCCGGGATCGTCATGAAGTAGCGGGTCATCTCCGGGTGGGTGACCGTGACCGGGCCGCCGCGCTCGATCTGGGCGCGGAAGATCGGCACCACGCTGCCGGAGGAGGCGAGGACGTTGCCGAAGCGGACCGAGGCGAAGCGCGTCTCCGGGTACTTCTCCCCGGCCGCCTGGACGATCCACTCGGCCATCGCCTTCGAGGCCCCCATCACCGTCTGCGGGTTGACCGCCTTGTCGGTGGAGATGAGGACGAAGCGCTCGACCTTCGAGGCGGCGGCGGTCTCGGCGGTGACCCGGGTGGCGATCGCGTTGTTGCGGACCGCCTCCAGCGGGTTCGCCTCCATCAGCGGCACGTGCTTGTAGGCAGCGGCGTGGAAGACGACGTCGGGCTTGAACCGCTGCATCACCTCGAGCATCCGGTGCGGCTCCTTGCAGTCGGCCAGCACCGCCTCGCAGGAGGCGAAGTGGCGCTCCTCGACCATCTCGCGGTCGATCTGGAAGAGGTTGTCCTCGGCGTGGTCGAGCATCACCAGCAGCCGCGGCTTCACCTGGGCGATCTGGCGGCAGAGCTCGGAGCCGATCGAGCCGCCGGCGCCGGTGACGAGGACGATGCGATCGTGCAGGTAGGCGCCGACGCGGTCGAGCTCGCGGACGATCGGCTCGCGCCCGAGCACGTCCTCGACCCGGACCTCGCGCAGCTGTTTGTTCAGCTGGACGCCGCCGCGGAGGAGCTCGAAGACGGTCGGCAGGGTGCGGACCGGGATCTCGCGGTCGCGGCAGGCGGCGACGATGCGGGCGCGGAGGGTCCCCGGCGCCGAGGGGATCGCGATCACCACCTCGTTCGGTTTCGTCTCGTCGAGGATCTTCTCGATCTGCTTGGTCGAACCGAGCACCTTCAGACCCAGCATCCGCATCCCCCGCTTGCGCGGGTCGTCGTCGACGAAGCCGATCGCGGTGGCGCCGAGGTTGGGATTGAGCTGCAGCTCGCGGACGACCATCTGGCCGCCGGAGCCGGCGCCGACGACGAGCACCTCGTGCTTGGGCAGGCGGGCGCCGCGGGTCGGGCGTTCGACGATCAGCCGCACCGCGAGGCGGGCGCCAGCGACGAGGATCAGGGTGAGGATGAAATCGATCACCTCGACCGAGCGCGGCAGCGTGTGCCCGAAGGGCTTGGCGACGGCGAAGACGACGACCAGGAGGGCGCTGGCGACGGCGACGGCGCGGGCGATCAGCATGAAGTCGCGACCGCTGACGTAGCGCCACCACTTCTGGTAGAGCCCGAAGCCGGCGAAGACGATCAACTTGCCGGCGACGACGAACCCGACCGACTGCGCGAAGAGGACCTCGTAGCGGTGCGGCCAGCCGTGCGGCTGGTCGAGGAAGCGCAGCTGGAAGGCGAGGAAGTAGGCCAGCGCGACGAGCGCGGCGTCGGCCGCTACCTGTAGAACCCGGTTGCGATAGACGGGGTGGTTCAACCGGCGCATGAACACCCGAGTTTAGTTGCTGTTTGGCGCTCCTCCTACAATCCCCGCTTCACGAATGCCGCCAATCCTTCTTCCTCTCGCCAGCGTCACCGACTTCTTCCTCGACCCGATCGTCAACTGGGGGACCGACTTCATCAGCAGCACCGGCCTGCCGGCCGTGTTCTTCCTGATGACGCTCGAGTCCGCCTGCCTGCCGGTCCCGAGCGAGGCGATCATGCTCTTCGCCGGCTCCAGCGTCGCCGCCGGCGACCTGACCCTGTTCGGGGTCGTCGCGGCTGGCGTCCTCGGCAACCTCGTCGGTTCCTGGATCGCCTACGCGGTCGGCTACTACGGCCGCATCGACCTGCTGGAAAAAAACAAGTTGATCCACATCAGCCCCAAGCACCTGAAATGGGCCGACGACTGGTTCGCCCGCCACGGCGACGCGACCGTCTTCTTCTCGCGGATGCTGCCGATCGTCCGCACCTTCATCTCGCTGCCGGCCGGGGTCGCGAAGATGCCGTTCTGGCGCTTCACCGCCTACACCCTCGCCGGCTGCATCCCCTGGGTGCTGATGCTGGCCCTGATCGGCAAGAGCGTCGGCGAGAACTGGGAAGAGTGGCGCGACCACCTCCACTACCTCGACTACCTGGTCGTGGTCGCCGTGGTCGCCGGCATCGCCTACCTCGTGATCAAGCGCCGTCGCCGGCCACCGGCCGAGGCGGCGAGCGCCAGCGAGGCTTGAGCGACCTCCCGGCCGCGCGCGCCGTCGCGCTCGGCCTGGTCCAGGGCCCGGCCGAGCTGCTGCCGGTCTCCAGCTCGGCCCACATCGTCCTCGTCCCCTGGCTCGCCGGCTGGGACTGGGAGGAGATCGACCCGGAGCTGCGCAAGAGCTTCGAGGTTGCCCTCCACACCGGCGCCGCGATCGCATTGCTGATCGGCCAGCGGCGCACGATCGCCGAAGAGCTGCGCCAGTTCGACGGCCGGCGGGCGCTGCTGCTCGGCCTCTCCTTCCTACCGGCGGCGATCGTCGGCTACACGCTGGAGCGGCCGATCGAGCGCCACCTCGGCGGCCCCCGGGCGACCGCCTACGGTCTGCTGGCCGGCGCCGCGGCGATGCTCGTCGCCGATCGGCGTCCCCAGCGCCGCGGGCGCGGCGAAGCCACCGCGGCGGACGGCCTGGCGCTCGGCGTCGCCCAGGCGGCGGCGCTCGCCCCCGGCGTCTCCCGCAACGGCGTCACCCTCGCCGCCGCCCGCTGGCGCCGCTTCTCCCGTGACCAGGCCAACCTGCTCTCGCGCACGATCGCCCTGCCGATCATCGTCGGCGCCACCGCGCTGAAGGGCACCCGCCTCCTCCGCCGCGGCACCACCCCAGAGCTGCGCCGCTCCCTCGCCGTCGGCGTCACCGCCTCCTTCGCCTCCACCCTCGCCTCCCAACGCCTGATCCGCCTGGTCGAGCGCGACCGCGCGCTCTGGCCTTACGCCGCCTACCGAATTGGCTTGGCGGCCGTCGTTCTTGCAAAGCTAGGGCGCAAGTGAGCGCGAGCGACGCCTACGCGAAGGCCGGGGTCGACCAGGGGGCGGCGGACTCGGCCGTGGCCGGACTGGTGCGGGCGCTTGGGGCGATCAACCTTGGACGGCCGTCGGCGCAGGTGCCGCTGCCGGGGCATTACGCCAGCGTGATCAAGATCGACGAGCGGCTGGGGATCGCGCTCTCGACCGACGGGGTGGGGACGAAGCTGGTCCTGGCCGAGCAGCTCGGGCGTTTCGACACGATCGGGATCGACTGCGTGGCGATGAACGTCAACGACGTGATCTGCGTCGGCGCCGAGCCGCTGGCGATGCTCGACTACATCGCGATCGAGAAGGCCGACCCGGAGGTCTGCGAGGAAATCGGCATCGGTCTGGCGCGCGGCGCCGAGAAGGCCGGGATCGAGATTCCCGGCGGCGAGCTCGCCCAACTCGGGCAACTGGTCCGCGGCGTCGACGTCTCCGGCGCCTGCTTCGGGACCGTCGCCCTCGACGCGATCGTCGACGGCTCGGCAGTTCAACCGGGGGACGTAGTCATCGGCCTCCCCTCCACCGGCCTGCACTCCAACGGCTACACGCTCGCCCGCTCGGCCCTGGCCGAGATCCCGCTCGACGACGACCGCCTCGGCCGCCCGCTCGGCGACGTCCTGCTCGAGCCGACCGAGATCTACGTCAAGCCGATCGTCGAGCTGCTGCGCTCCGAGGTCGACGTCCGCGGGCTCGCCCACATCACCTCCGGAGGCACGAAGAACCTGCTCCGCCTCGCCGCCGAGGTCGGCTACGAGATCGACGACCCGCTGCCCGTCCCGCCGATATTCGACCTGATCCAGGAACAAGGCGGCGTTTCCGACGAGGAGATGAGCGAGGTCTTCAACATGGGCTGCGGCTTCTGCGTCGTCGTCCCCGCGGGTGACGAATCCAGCGCGCTGGAGCTGCTGCGGCGCCAATACCCGGAGGCGAAGCGGGTCGGGCGCGCAACCGATGGACCACGCCGGATCCTCTAAGCCGCCTGACAGCGCCCGGCATCGTAACGTTGGCGGCGTAAGTGCCCAACCGCCCCTCCACTAGCTCGCAGATGATCGGGACCGTGCTCTCCGGCCGTTACAAGCTGGAGGCGAAGCTTGGCAGCGGCGGGATGTCGACCGTCTACCTGGCGCGCGACACCACGCTCGACCGCTCGGTGGCGGTGAAGGTGATGCACCGCGAGATGTCCGAGCAGGAAGACCAGCTGCAGCGCTTCCGCCAGGAGGCGCGGGCGGTGGCGAAGCTCTCGCATCCGAACGTCGTCGCCGTGATCGACGCCGGTGAGGACGGCGGCCACCCCTACATCGTCTTCGAATACGTCGAGGGGGAGACGCTGAAGCAGCGGATCAACCGAGTCGGCGCCCTCGACCCGCAGGAGGCGCTCGCCTACGCGATCGAGATCGCCCGCGGCCTCACCGTCGCCCACAACCGCAACATGGTCCACCGCGACATCAAGCCCCAGAACGTCCTCATCGACTCCGAGGGGCGGGCGAAGCTGACCGACTTCGGGATCTCCCGCCAGCTCGAGCAGGACGGGATGACCGCTACCGGCCGCGTCCTCGGCACTACCGACTACGTCGCCCCCGAGCAGGCGATGGGCCACCCGGTCGACCAGCGCTCCGACGTCTACTCGCTCGGCGTCGTCCTCTACGAGATGCTGGTCGGGCAGGTCCCCTTCCACGCCGACAGCCAGGTCGGGGTAGCGATGAAACACGTCAACGAGGAGCTGCCCGACGTGCAGCAGCGCCGGCCCGAGCTCTCCGCCGCGGCGGCGATGGTGGTCGAGCGGGCGACCGCGAAGGACCCGGCGCAGCGCTACCAGGAAGTCGGCGAGCTGATCGACGACCTCGGCACCGCGCTCGAGGTCGAGGCCGCGCGGGCCGGGGCGACCACCGGCGAGGCGACGAGCGTGCTGGAGGCGGTGCCGCCGGCCGAACGCAAGCTCCCCGGCGAGCGTAGCCGCGGCCGCTGGTCATGGCTGCTAATCGCCCTGCTCGTCCTCCTCGCCGCCGCGGTCCTGGGAGCGCTGCAGCTGATCGGCAGTGGCAATGGGGGCGGAGGTGGAGGTGCCCTCAACGGCAAGGGCTCGCCGGTGGCGTTGTCGGGAGCCTCGGATTACGACCCCGAGGGCGACGACGAAGAGGACCCGGAGACGGTCAGCTTCGCGATCGACGGCAACCCGACCACGACCGCCTGGAGCAGCGAGCACTACGACGACGACACCTTCGCCGGGACCAAGAGCGGCGAAAACCCCGGCGTCGGCCTCTACGTCACCGCCAAGTCGACGACGAAGCCGGCCGAGATGATCGTCAAGACCCCGACCCCGGGCTGGGACGCGCAGATCTTCGCCAGCCCCTCGGGGCCGCCGGAAGAGCTGTCCGAATGGGGGGAACCGGTCGGCGAGGTGACCGACGCCTCCGCCAGCGAGGAGATCGAGCTCCACCTCGGCTCCCCCGCCAAGTACTTCCTGATCTGGTTCAACCGGGCCTCCCCCGCCCGCGACCAGGAGGGCCGGTACCAGATCGAGATCAGCGACGTGAAGCTGATCGACTGATTCCGGGGGTCGCGGGTATAGGTGCCGGGGGCGGTCCGGAGGATCGTCACAAAACCTTTACATCGATCGGTGTAGCATCAGGCAATGGCAGAGCGAGGCGCCGTACCCAATGTCCCGAAAGCGCGCCAGCGCGCGCTCCATGCCGTGCGCTCGCTGTTCACGCCGCTGCTGCCGGACGACTACCTCGAACTGATCAACCCACTCTGGTCGACGCAGGAGCTGCGCGGCCGCATCGAGCGGATCGAAAAAGAGACCGCCGACGCGGTCACCGTCCTTATCCGGCCCGGCTTCGACTGGCCCGGCCACCGGCCCGGGCAGTACCTGCGGATCGGGGTGATCGTCGACGGCGTCCACCACTGGCGCGCCTACTCGCTGACCACCGACCCCGGCCGGCCCGACGGCCTGATCGGGATCACGCCGAAGCTGGTGGACGCCGGCAAGGTCTCCCCCTACCTCGTCTACAGGGCGCGGGAGGGGGACGTCGTCCGCCTCGGTGGCGTCGAAGGCACCTTCGTCCTCCCCGACCCGCCCCCCGAGCGCCTGCTCTTCATCAGCGCCGGCAGCGGGATCACGCCGATCATGAGCATGCTGCGCAGCCTCAACCGCGACGACGCGCTGGACGACGTCGTCCACGTCCACTCGGCGCGCACCCCGGACGCGATCATCTTCGGCGAGCAGCTGCGCGAGCTGGACGAGCAGCGTGCCGGCTACCGGCCGCATCTGCGGATCACCAGCGAGGCCGGCCGGGTCGCACCCGCCCATCTCGACGAGATCTGCCCCGACTGGCGCCAGCGCCGCACCTACGCCTCCGGCCCCGGGGAGATGCTCGACGACCTCGTCCAGCACTGGCGGGCGGAGGGGGACCCGGAGCTGCTGGAGATGGAGCGCTTCCAGCCGGTGATCGGCGGCGACGTGCTGGCCGGCGAGGGCGGGACGATCCGCTTCCTCAAAAGCGGACTCGAGACCGCCTGCGACGGCGGCACCCCGATTCTCGTCGCAGGTGAGGAGGCGGGGGCGGAGCTGCCCTTCGGCTGCCGGATGGGGATCTGCCACACCTGCATCGGCCGGCTCTGCGAGGGACAGGTAAGGGACCTACGCACGGGCGAGGTCTACGGCCAAGAGGACGAAATGGTGCGCACCTGCGTCAACGCACCCGAAGGTGACGTGAAAATCGCACTATGAGAGACAAGGACTGAAACAGAGATGACCACCACTGCAACTCCCCCGGTCGACACCCATATCGAGAGCCCACTCGCCCACCTCTCCGAGGAGCAGCTGGACGAGCTGGGCCGCGAGTTCGACGCGATCCGCGATCGCGTCATGGGCGAGCTCGGCGAACGCGACCGCCGCTACATCGAGAGCATGATCGAGATGCAGCGGCGCCTCGCCGTGCTCGGGCGGATCCTGCTGCTCGCCTCCCGCAACCGGACCGGCTGGTGGGCCGGGACCGCCTCGCTCTCGGCGGCGAAGATCCTCGAGAACATGGAGATCGGGCACAACGTCATGCACGGGCAGTGGGACTGGATGAACGACCCGCGGATTCACTCCTCGACCTGGGACTGGGACACCGCCTCGACCGCCGAGGCCTGGAAGCACTCCCACAACTACGTCCACCACACCTACACCAACATCCGTGGCAAAGACAAGGACCTCGGCTACGAGATCATGCGGATCGACCCGGCGCAGAAGTGGCACCCGGTCTACCTCGCGCAGCCGGTCTACAACCTGATCCTGGCGGCGCTGTTCGAGTGGGGCGTGGCGCTGCACGACCTCGACTTCGAAGCGATCCGCAAGGGCCACAAGCCGATGCACCAGGTGAAGCGGGAGCTGAAGGGGATCGCCGGCAAGGCGAAAAGCCAGATCGTCAAGGACTACATCGCCTGGCCGCTGGTCAGCACCCTCGCCGCCACCGCTGTCGACGTCGTGGTCGAGTCGCGGCGCCAGCGCAAGCAGCCCCGCGGCATCCTCGGGCGAGTGAAGCGCAGCAAGCGGCGCGGCCGCTGGGCGCCGGTGGTCGAAGCCGCGCTCGACAGCGGCGGCAAGACCTTCCGCGCCACCGCCAAGGCCGACGCCACGGCGAACATCGTCCGCAACGTCTGGGCCTACGCGATCATCTTCTGCGGCCACTTCCCCGACCAGACCTACACCTTCTCCCCGCAGGAGGTCGAGAACGAGAGCCGGGGCGGCTGGTACATCCGCCAGCTCACCGGCTCCGCCAACATCGAAGGCAGCCCGCTCTTCCACGTAGCCAGTGGCAACCTCAGCTACCAGGTCGAGCACCACCTCTTCCCGGACATGCCGAGCAGCCGCTACGCCGAGATCGCCCCCCAGGTGAAGGCGGTCTGCGAACGCTACGGCCTCCCGTACAACACCGGCCCCTTCAGCCAGCAGCTGGGGATGGTGCAGCGGACGATCCTGCGCCTCGCCTTCCCCGGCGGCAAGCCCCGGCCGAAGCCGGGGCCCTACCGCGGGGAGAGCAACGGGAACGGTGCGGCGTAGCCGCGCTTTTTCCCGCGCTGTTCCCGTTCCCTCAGCCGCCGGCCGTCGGGGCGATCGGGGTGCAGAAGAACCCGCGCGGGTGCAGCGGGTCGAGCGCGGTGAGCACGTCGGCCCCGACGATGTGGTCGTAGGGCATCGAGAGGTGGTCGCCGAGGTCGAGGATGCACTGGTTCTGCAGGAGGATGTTTTTCACGTTCGGCCCTGAGAGGAAGGCCGAGGTGTACGGGGTGACGACCTGGTCGTAGCGGGTCTGGATCACCGTGTATTCGACCCCGGGCACGGTGTCGCCGCCGCTGTTCAGCTCGGCGAGGAAGTCCGAGCCGACGATCTGCTCCTCGCAGGCCGGGCAGAGGGCGCCGGTGAACTGTTCGCCGCCGGGGAAGAAGCGGGCGAGGAGGCCGATCCCGTCAACCGTGGTGCCGTGGTTGGAGGGTGAGAGCCCGACGAGGGTGTGGACCTCTGCCGCCCCGCCGAGGAACTTGAGGTACCAGCGCGGCATCATCCCGCCCTGGGAGTGGCCGACGATGTCGACCTCGGCGGCGCCGGTCGCGGCCCGGACTTTGTCGACGAAGGCATTCAGTTCGGCCGCCGAGTTGCGGATCTCGCCGGTGCCGTAGACGCCGATCGCGCCGCTGCCGGCGTAGGAGCCGTAGTTGAGGGCGAAGACGCAGTAGCCGTTGTTCTTCAGCAGCGGCGAGATCGCCTGCCAGCTGTTCGACATGTCGGCGAAGGTGCCGTGGACGAGAACGACCGGGCGCGGATGGGCGGCCGTCGGTTTGCAGGTCCAATCGTTGGCCCCGGGCGGGCTGGCCGTGGGGCTGGTGTGGGCGTAGCCGTAGACGCCGTTCCAGATCACCGGCAGGTCGGCTCGGGCCGGGGCGGCGAAGACGGCGAGCAGGGCGATGAGGAGGAGGGACAGGGAGAGGCTGCGACGCATGGGGAGTCTCCTTCAGGACTGGTTTCTACCTATAAGTTAGTAGCAGCTTGCGGGAGGGTTAACCGCAAACTATCTTGACCATACCCAGGGGCGGGCGGGGCAAACGGAGCACGCTGGCGGCGGTGAGATAGTTGTCTCATGAGAATCGCCAGCCTCGTTCCCTCCGCGACCGAGATGCTCTTCGCGCTCGGCCTCGGCGGGGACGTCGTCGGCGTCACCCACGAGTGCGATCAAGGATTTGGTTGGAGCTCGCCTTCGACCCAGCCGATGGCGACCGAGGCCCAGCGCAGGGCATCCTGGGTAGCAACCGCACCGGGATCGCCGAGGCCGTAACGAATCGCCGCCGCATACGGCGTAAGACGATCAGCTTCACCAAGAGCGGCGGGCACCTGAAGGCCGGCGTCCTGACAAAGCTGCAAAAGGAGCCCGAGATCGTGGGTGAAGGGAAACTCTTGATCTCGACTCGCGATAGCTGCCTTCAGCGCCTTCTCTATCGCCTGCTGGGCACGGAATCCAACAGGCGCGTCTGACACTCGCTCTGCTCTATCCAACGCGCCTCCGCAGCGGCAAGGTCCTCACGTGCAAGCGCGAGAAGATCGCCGGGCAGGTCCGGCACAGAACTCATCAAGCCAGAACTCGGCCCTGCGAAAAGGCTGCATGGACGAGGCCGCCACGTACCTCGCGCCAGCGCTCGGCGTACTCGCGACTGACGACGATGACATCGGCCGGGACCCGCAGATCGCGCAGCGTGCGATGGAGGCGAACAGACTCCTCGGCCTCGTTGGCGACTTCCGGCTCGACTACGAGGAAGTCGATGTCACTTTTTGAACTGCCTTCTCCTCGCGCGTGAGAACCAAACAGAATCACCTGCGCATCAGGGGCAGCCGCGGCCAAGCGGCGGCCCGCCTCCGCGATCAGGTTCTCGTCAACTATCGACATAACCCAAAATCGTAATCGCCATCGCGGATTCCTTGAAATAGTCGTCGCATGAGAATCGCCAGCCTCGTCCCCTCCGCGACCGAGATGCTCTTCGCGCTCGGCCTCGGCGGGGACGTCGTCGGCGTCACCCACGAGTGCGATTACCCGGCGGCGGCGGCCGAACTGCCGCAGTTGACGGCGACGGTCCTGCCGGCCGGCCTCGACGCCGGCGAGATCGATGCGGCCGTGAAGGAAGTGGTGGGCGAAGGCCGCGCGCTCTACACGCTCGACGAGGAGCGATTAGCGCAGCTCGAGCCCGACCTGATCGTCACCCAAGCGGTCTGCGAGGTCTGCGCCGTCTCCTATGAGGACGTGATCACGTTGGCGGCACGGCTGCCGGGACAGCCACGGGTGCTGCAGCAGGATCCGAGCACGCTCGGCGAGGTGCTGGAGGACGTGGCCCGGCTCGGCGAGGCGGCCGGTATCGCCGACCACGCGGCGACCGCCCGCGCCCAATTGGAAGCGCGGCTGGAGTGGGTGCGAACCGCGGTTGCCGGAGCACCTTGCCCCCGGGTCCTCGCCCTCGAGTGGCTCGACCCTCCATTCCTCGGTGGCCATTGGGTGCCGGAGATGATCGAGATGGCGGGCGGCGAGGACGTAGCCGGCAAAACCGGCCAGAAGTCACCGCAGGTCGAGTGGGGCCAGTTGCAGGGCCTCGATCCTGACGTCGTCGTCGCGATGCCCTGCGGCTGGTACCTCGAGGACTCGAAAGCGCAGGCACTGGAGCACTGCGAGCGCCTCGACTCGTTAGGAGCGCGCCGGCTCTTCGCGGTAGACGCCGCCTCGACCTTCTCCCGCCCCGGCCCCCGCCTGGTCGACGGCGTCGAGCTCCTCGCTCACCTGTTTTGCCCCGAGCGGGTCGAGCCACCGCCCGGGATCGGCTTCGCGGAGCTGACGGCTCAGATCTCGCGCTCGTAGAAGAGCATCGAGGGGCCGTCGGGGCCGCCTTCTTTGTTGGTGAAACCCATGCTCTCGTAGAGGTTGCGGGCGGCGGTGTCGGACTCGCCGGTGTTGAGGTCGATGCCGGTGGCACCGGCGGCACGGGCGAACTCGATCGTCGCTTCGAGGAGACGGCGGCCGATGCCGTGGCCGCGCAGGGATGGGATCACGTAGAGCTCCTCAAGGTGGGTTTCCGGCTCGCCGGTCCAGAGGGAAGGGCGGAAGCGGAAGAGGGAGAGGCCGTCGGGCCCGTCACCGGCCAAGAAGACGACGATCTCGCTTTCCTCCTGAAGGCGGCCGACGTGCTCGGTCAGCGTCTCGACGCCGGGGGTCGGTTCGGAGTACTCGAGGTTGAAGTCGTGCAGGAGGCGGGCGATCGCGGCGGCGTCCTCCGCCGTCGCCTGGCGAACGTGTATCTCTGACTGGCTCATGCCCTCAGTCTCCCTCCCCGACGAAGTCCGTGCGGCCTGTGCCTGGGTGATCGAGCGGGCGCGGTACGTCCGCATCGAGGACAGCGAGATCGAGGGGTACGCGCTGGGGCTGGTGCGGGACGCGGGCGACGAGGTTCCGTCGGAGGCGCCGGCCGCAGGCGATCCGGAAACCGCCGCCGCCTTCGCGATCTGCATGAACGCGATCAACTTCGGCTCCGGCTGGTGGCCGACGATCCGCAAGCGGACCGGGCTCAGCGGCTACGGGACGATGGCTGCCGGCGTGCGAGCCCGCTTCGAGGCCGAGGGCCCCTGGAGCGCGGAGGAGCTGGCGGCCGTCGACGCCGGCGAGATCGCCGAGGTGGTGGGACAGGATCCGGGCCATCCGCTGATGGCCGACTTCGCGGCGGCCCTGCGCGACGTCGGCGCTCACCTCCTCGCCGATCATCGCGGTCGCTACCTGGATGTGGTCGAATGGGTCAAGTCGATCCCCGAACTGGCGAGCCGCTTCTCCGCCTGGGACGCCTTCGCCGACGCCTCCTCCTACGAGGGGCGCGAGGTCCCCTTCTACAAGCGCGCCCAGCTCACCGCCGCCGACCTCGAGCGCACCGGAGTCGCCAGGCTCCCCGGAAGCGAGCGCCTCACCGCCTTCGCCGACAACCTCGTGCCGCACGTGCTGCGCGTCGACGGTGTACTGCGACTGGACCCCCAGCTGACCGCCGCGATCGAAGCTGAAGAACTGCTCCCGCATGGCTCGCCGCAGGAGGTCGAGCTTCGGGCCGCCGCGATCCACGCGGTCGAGCTGCTCGCTGCCGCAACCGCGGACGCTCTCTCTCCTGCCCAAATCGACAGCGCCCTCTGGAACCGCGGCGCTGCCCCGCGCTACAAGTCGCTGCCGCGACCGCGCTGCCGCAACACCGCTTACTGACCCCGGAGATCGGTTAAAAGGGAGCCGGGCTCCAGAGAATCTCGTAGAGACCGTCGAGGGCGTCGCCGACCAGGCTCTCCTCGCCGCCGACCAGCACCTTGTCGGTCTTGCCGTCCATCAGCACCGGGATCCAAGCGGCAACTTTGCCCCGACCCCAGGCGCTCGGGTCCGTCGGCGCCTCGGCGCAGCTGTGGACGCTGCCGTCGCCTTCGACCTCGGCCCAGACCGATTGGCCTTCGGCGCCGGGGGCGCCCTCCTCCTCGAGCACGCTCAGCTGCAGGCACTTGCCCTTGTGGTCGGGAAGCTCGATCAGCGGCAAGGTCGTCCGCAGGGCGGTGGCCATTTCGGTCGCCGACATCCCTTCTTCGCCCTCGTCGACGACGTGGTGGTGGCGCCAGCGGGCGACGCCGACGACCAGGCCCATCTTGCGACGGGTTTTCTCCGTCAGCCCGTAGCAGCGGCGACGGCCGGTTCCCTGCCACTCGGTCAGCAGCCCGCCCGCCTTGAAGAGGCCGGCGCGGCGGTTGACCTGGTGGTAGCTGAGACCGTGGTCACCTTGCGCCAATTCGGTCGGCGAGCGGCCGCCGCAGGCCAGCTCCTCGACCATCCCGGCTTCCCAGAGGTCCGCCAGCAGCCCCAGCGAGGCCCAGGCGTGGGCGTCGATGCGGCCGTCGGGGAGCCGCGTCAGCGAAGCATCGGCGAAGCGGTTGACGAGTTCGTAGAGCTCGGTTCCGCAGGGGTCGCTGAGGGTGTGGGTGACCCTCGAAGGGACGCCCGGCTCCTCTTCGCGCTCGACCACGTCCAGTTCGGCCAGTTTGTTCGCGTAGCGGTAGATCGTCCGCGGCGCGTAGCCCGGGACCTGCTCGGTCAGCGACTTCGTCCGCAGCGGCCCTTCGCCGAGGGCCATCAGGATCGCCCCGGTGGCACCGGCGCTGAGCAGCCGCAGCACGTCGGCGGTCGAGGCGCCGGCGACGCACTCGTCCGCCCCGCTCGCGGGCTCTGCATGTATCCCTTCTAATCCAGTCGTCACTTGTTCGCCCTCCAGGGCGTTTTCACTGCATGAACCACTGACTGGTTCCTTCTCGGTACCCGCTGATCTGGCTTGCTAATCCCTAAAACTCGAAGGAACGCGCCTCACGATGGCGCTCGACCGCCAGCCCAACGAGGCGGTCGCAGAGGGCGGGGTAGTCGATTCCGGTTACCTCGAAGAGCTTGGCGTAAACGCTGGTGTCGGTGAACCCCGGCATCGTGTTGATCTCGTTGACGAGAACCGCTCCGTCGGGCTCGACGAAGAAGTCGCAGCGGGCGAGGCCGGAGCAGCCGGCGAGGGTGAAGACCGAGACGGCGAGCTCGCGGACCCGGGCGACTGCCTCCTCGCCGATCGGGGCGGGAACACGCAGCTCCATCCCGCCCTCGGTGTACTTCGCCTCGAAGTCGTACCAGACCCCTTGGGCGACGATCTCCCCCGGCAGCGAGGCCTCTGGCTCGGCGTTGCCGAGGACCGAGCACTCGACCTCGCGGCCGGAAGCGTTTCCCTCGACGATCACCCGCGGGTCGTGGCGCAGCGCCAACTCGACCGCGGCGTCGAGCTCGTCCAGCTTCTCGACCCGGCTGATGCCGACGCTGGATCCCATCCGCGAGGGCTTGACCCAGAGCGGTAGGCCCATTTGCTCGCAGCGGCCCCACCAGTCGTTGCCCTCGACCGCGGTGAACTCCACCTGCGGCACCCCGTGGGCGGCGAAGAGCCGCTTCAGCGTCAGCTTGTCCATGCAGATCGCCGAGGCCAGCACGTCGGAGCCGACGTAGGGAACCTCTAGCCACTCGAGCAGGCCCTGGATGCTGCCGTCCTCGCCGAAGGCGCCGTGCAGGGCCGGGAAGACCGCATCGGCGCCGAGCAGGCCGCCGCCCGGGACCAGCTCCACCGTGCCGCCCGCAGCGGTCCAGCCGCCGTCGCGGCCGATCGTCACCTCGACCGCCTCGTGCCCTGCCTCGCGGAGGCCGCGGGCGACCGCGGCGCCCGAGCGCAGCGAGACCTCATGCTCGGAGGAGCGGCCGCCCGAGAGGACCGCGACCCTCATTCTTCTTCGCCTTCTTCTTCCGAAGCGCTGACGATTGCCTTGCCGACGGTGATCGTCACCGTCGCCCCCGGTTCGAGTTCCTGGCCAGGGGGCGGGAACTGGTCGATCACCCGGCCGATTTTGCCCTGGACCGGCGTTTCTTCTTCTTCGACGTTGGGGGTGAGGCCGGCGGCGCGGATTTCTTCGACCGCCTGCCGCCGTTCCTTGCCGATCACGTTCGGGACCTTGGCTTCTTCTTCGGCTTCTTCGCCGCTGGAGACGACGATCGCCACCGTCGAGCCCGGTTCGACCCGGCTGCCCGCATCCGGCGACTGGCGGATCACCTGGCCCTTCGGTTCATCGCTTTCCTCTTCGGAGATGCTCGCTTCGAGGCCGCTGCTGCGCAGTCGCTGCACCGCCACTTCGCGCTTCGCCCCGACCAGGACCGGGACCTTGATCAGCTTCGGCCCGCGGGAGACGGAGAGGGTCACCGTGGACCCCTTGGTCGCGGTGTTGCCGCCACCGGGTTCGGTGCGGATCACCACGCCGGGTTCGACCGAGTCGGAGTTGACCCGTTCGACGCCGACGTCGAAGCCAGCGGCCTCCAGCTTCCGCGTCGCCGCCGCCTCCCCTTCGCCGGCGACCGAGGGCACCTTGGCGCTGCCGGGGCCGGCGCTGACGGTCAGCGTCACTTCCGGCTTCGAGCAGAAGAAGGTGATGAAGGCGCAGTCTTCGGAGGCCTGGTCGGCGGGCGGCGAGGCGGCGGGGTCCTGCTCGAGCACTTCGTTCGCCGGCGCTTCGCGCTCGACCCGGATCACGTCGCCGACGCTGAAGCCGTCCTGCTCGAGCAGCGTGATCGCCACCCCGAGCTGGTTGCCGGTCACGTTCGGGACCCGGGTCGAGGTGTCGCGGGTCAGCGCCAGGCCGACGAGGATCCCAATCACGATCGCGGCGACGAGCAGTCCCCAGAGCCACCAGTTGCGCCGGCGCTCGTCCTCCAGCGCCTCCTCCTCGGGGACCCCGACGATCGGCGGCGCGGCCGCGAAGGCTGCCGTGTTCTGGGCGACGCCGGGGTCTTTCAGCGCCGCGTCGAGGGCGGCGATGAAGGCGTCGGCGCTCTGGAAGCGCTGTCCGGGTTCCTTCTCCAGCGCCCGCATCACCACCGCGTCGAGCGCCGGCGAGACGGCCGGGTTGATCGAACTCGGCCGCTGCGGAACCTCGGAGACCTGCTTCATCGCCACCGCGACGGCGCTGTCGGCCTCGAAGGGGACGCGCCGGGTCAGCGCCTCGTAGAGGATCACCCCGATCGAGTAGAGGTCTGAGACCGGCGTCACCTCGAAGCCCTGCGCCTGCTCGGGCGAGAGGTACTGCGGGGTCCCCATCACCGAGCCGGTCTGGGTGATGTCGGAGATGCCGGCGCGGGCGATGCCGAAGTCGGTGACGACCGCTTTGCCCTCTTCGTCGACGATCACGTTCTGCGGCTTCAGGTCGCGGTGAACGATCCCGTTGCGGTGGGCGAAGCGGGCGCCCTCCAGCACCTGCCGAACCAGCGCCACCGCCTGGTCGGGGCTGAGGCCGCGGTCGATCAGCTCCTTCAGGGTCGGCCCCTGCACGTAGCGCATCGCGATGTAGTTGACGTCGCCGTCGGAACCGCGATCGAAGACGGCGACGATGTTCGGGTGCTGGAGCCCGGCCGCGTGCTCGGCCTCGCGCTGGAAGCGCCCGACGAACTCGGCGTCCTGCAGGTAGCGACGGTGCAGGACCTTCAGCGCCACCTGTCGCTGAAGGTGCGTGTCCTCGGCCAGCCAGACGTCGGCCATGCCACCGCTGCCGATCCGGCGCAGGACCCGGTAGCGGTTGTCGACGATGCTTCCCTCGCTGACCTCAGCCAATGTTCCTCATTCTCCGTTCAGGATTTGTTCCGCGACGTCGCGGAAGATCGGGGCAGCGACGTCGCCGCCGAATTCCGGGGTGCACTCGATCGAGACCGCGATTGCGGTCTGGGGGTCGTCGGCCGGCGCGAAGCCGATGAACCAGGCCTGGTTTTCTTCGGCGCCGCCACCGCAGGCCAGGTTGCCCGGCGTTTCCGCGGTGCCGGTCTTGCCGGCCACGGCGACGCCGGGGATCTGCGCGTTGGTTCCCGTTCCTTCGGTGACCACGCCTTCCATCGCCGTCGTCAGCTCTTCCGCCGTCTCCTCGCTGACCGCCTCGCTGTAGACGGAGGGGTCCATGGTCTCGACGGTGCGGCCGTCGGGGTCGATCACCCGCTTCCAGATCTGCGGCTTCATCAGCTTGCCGCCGTTGGCGACCGCCGCCGCCACCTGCGCCATCTGCAGCGGCGTCGCCAGCAGCCGCTCCTGGCCGATCGCGACCCGGGCGAGGTCGACCGGATCGTTGGCGCGCAGGAGCTTGTCGTTTTCGATGTCGTAGACCCCGCTCGCCAGGACCTCTTCTTCGGGCAGGTCGATTGCCGGCTTGGCGTTGAAGCCGAACCGTTCCATGTATTCGAACAGGGTGTCGTTGCCGAGCTGTTGACCGAGCTGGCCGAACCAGGTGTTGACCGAGTTGGTCAGGGCAGTGTCGAGGGTGGCACCGAAGAAGTCCTGGTTGAAGTCGTTCTGCAGCGGGGTCCCTTCGACTTCGAGGGTGCCGGGGGCGTCGATCGTCGTTTCCGGGGTGATCACGCCGCTGTCGAGTCCCGCCGCCGCGGTCACCACCTTGAAGGTCGAGCCTGGCGGGTAGCGACCCTGCGTCGCCCGGTTCAGCAGCGGCGTTTCGATGTCGTCCGAGTTCCACTTTTCGAAGTCGTAGGGAACGCGGTTCGGGTCATAGGGGGCGTTCGAGGCCATCACCTGAACGGCGCCGGTCTTGGGATCGAGCGCGACGACGGCACCGTAACCGGCTTCCTCGAGCTCGCCCAAGGCCAGTCGCTGCGCTTCGGTGTCGATGTTGGTGACGATGTCGTTGCCTTCCTGGGCGTGGCCGAGCAGCTCGTCGGCGATCGAGACGAATTCGGAGTCTTCGCCGATCAGTTCCTCGTTGTGGAACTGCTCGAACTCGGAGTCGCCGTACCTGACGAAGCTGTAGCCGATCGGGTGGCCGAAGAGCGAGCCTTCGGGGTAGCGCCGCACGTAACGTTTGCCGGCGCCCTTCCCCTTCGGCACCGACTTCGCGATCAGCGTCCCGTCGGCGGCGAGGATGCGGCCGCGGGGGATCTGCTGCTGCTCGAACAGCGGCCGCTTGTTGGCGTTTTTTTCTTTCAGCGCGTCGGCCTCGAAGACCGACCAGTAGGACGTGAACCCGATCAGCACCCCGAAGAGGACGACGATGAAGGCGAACAATTTGACGATCTGGCGGTTCACGCCGCGGCTCCCAGAGCAACCGCTCGCCCGGCCGGTTCGACCGCCTCACGGCGGGCCCGGTCGGAGACCAAGAGCAGCAGCGCCAGCAGGACGAAGTTGGCGACGATCGAGCTGCCGCCGTAGCTGATCAAAGGGAGGGTGACGCCGGTCAGCGGGATCACCCGGGTGACGCCGCCGATGATCACGAAGGCCTGGATCGCGAAGACCGAGGTCAGCCCGACCGCGAGCAGCTTCGAGAAGCCGTCGCTGGCGAGGAGGGCGATCTTGAAGCCGCGGGCGGTGACCAGCAGGTAGACGAGGATCACCCCGACGGCGCCGAACAGGCCCACCTCGTTGACGATCAGCGAGTAGATCGTGTCCGTCTGCGCCGCCGGCAGCAGCGCCTGGTCGGTCCCTGGGACCGTGATCAGCGCCTGGCCGAAGCCTTTGCCGAAGAGGCCGCCGTCGGCCTGGGCGAAGATCGAGTTGAGGATCTGGTAGCCGCTTCCCTGGGCATCGTTGTAGGGGTGGAGCCAGATTTCCACCCGGTCGTGGACGTGGGGCACGGTGCTGGCGAAGAACCAGGCGCCGACGAGGAACATCAGCATTCCGATGACGACGAAGGAGAAGCGCCCGGTCGCCACGTAGAGCAGGGCGAGGAAGGCGGCGAAGAACATCAGCGAGCTGCCGAGGTCGCGGATGAAGACGAGCATGAACATCGAGGCGCCCCAGACGACCAACAGCGGCCCGAAGTGCTTCAGCGGCGGCAGCGTCACCCCGAGCACGCGGCGGGCGCCGACGATCAGGACCTCGCGGTGCTCGCGCAGGTAGCTGGCGAGGAAGACGATGATCGCGAGCTTGGTGAACTCGGCCGGCTGGAAGGCGATCGGGCCGACCTTCACCCCGAGGTAGGCGCCGTTGACCTGCTGCCCGATCCCCGGCAGCCGCGGCGCCAGCAACAGCAGCAGGCCGCCGATCGCGATCGTGTAGCGGTAGCGCTCCAGCACCTCGTAGTCGCGGAGGAAGTGGATCGTCAGCGCGAAGAGGACCAGCCCGAGGACGAACCAGTTGGCCTGGTCGCGGGCCAGGGTCTCGTCGATCCGGTAGATCATCACCAGCCCGAAGGCGGTCAGGGTGGCGAGCAACGGGAAGAGGTAGGGGTCGGCGTTGGGAAGGCGGATCCGCAGGTAGATGTGGGTCGCCAGGCAGAGCGCCAGGAAGTAGGCGCCGTAGACGAGGCTGAGGTTCCCGAGCTGTTCGTTCTCCTGCGAGAAGACCCCGGCGAAGCCGGCGGTGAGCAGAACGGCGACGGGAACCAGGGCGAGCAGCTCCCGGTTCCTGGCCGAGGTCAACGAAGGCCCTCGGATTTTTCGATGTCTTCGATCAGGGAGACGGCGTCGCTGCGCGAGCGCAGCTTGTGGCCGGTGACCGCGCCCTGGCGCTTCGGCGGCAGCGACTCGGTCTGGATCGGGGTGGTGTAACGCTGCGAGTAGAGGTCGATCCCGAACGGCAGCTCGTAGGGGGCGCCGCGGTAAAGGGCGACGCGGCCCGAGCTATCGGTGCCGAGGAACCAGATCTGCCGGTTGCCGTACCAGGCGCCGAAGGCGACCGCAGCGATGACGAGAAGAACGGCCAGCACCTTGAGGACGGTCCGCAGACGGCGGCCGCGCGGCTGCGCCTCCTGCTCCTCGCGGCGCTTGCGGGCGGCCTCGGCGGCGGCGCGGCGACGCACCTCGGTGGCGCTGAGGCCGGCCTCCTCGGCGCTGGAGCCGATCAGGGTCGCACCCTCATCCGGCCCGCGCGGATTGCCGGCGGCCGGCGCCGCGGTGTCCTCGAGCCGGAAGGCAACGACGGTGATGTTGTCGCGGCCGCCGGCCCGGTTGGCTTCGTCGACCAGCGCCCGCACCGCGTTTTTGAGCGAAGTGGCGCGGGTGAGGAGGCGGGAGATCTGCTCGTCGTCGAGCATCGTCGTCAGCCCGTCGGAGCAGATCAGGAAGACGTCGCCGTCCTGGGCGGGAACGGTCTGGACGTCGACCTGGACCTCGGGTTCGGGTCCGAGGGCGCGGGTGATGATCGAGCGCTGCGGGTGGTCCTCGGCCTGGGCGTCGGTGATCTGGCCTTTGCGCCGCATCTCCTCGACCAGCGAGTGGTCCCGGGTCAGCTGCTCGAAGCGGCCGCCGCGGAGGCGGTAGGCGCGGCTGTCGCCGACGTGCCCGATCGCCACCGCTTCGCCCTCGAGGTCGACGATCGCGGCGGTCGTCGTCGTCCCCATCCCGGCCAGGCCCGGGTCCTTGCGGGCGAGTTCGTGGATCGTTCGGTTGGCGCCCTCGATCGTCTCCTCCAGCACCCGCTCCGGCGGCGCCGCGGGAAGCTCGGCGGGGAACGACTCGACCGCGGCCTTGGAGGCGACCTCTCCCGCCTGCGCCCCGCCCATTCCGTCGGCGACGACAAACAGCGGCGCCTTGGTGAAGTAGGAGTCCTCGTTGGCGTTGCGCTGGCGACCGGTGTCGGTGCGCACGGCCTCCTCGGCGATCCGCAGGCTCATCCGCTCACCCGACCTCGAACCTGAAGACCGTGTCGCCGATCTGCACGTTGTCGCCGTCGACCAGCTCCGCCTCCCCCTGCAGGGTGGCGCCGTTCAGCAGCGTGCCGTTGGTCGAGTTCATGTCCTCGACGAAGAACCGCCCCTCGCGCGAGAAGACGCGGGCGTGGAGGCTGGAGGCGTAGCGGTCGTCGATCCGCACGTCGGCCTCCTTCGAGCGGCCGATCGAGAGGCCGCCGATCAGGTCGAAGCGGTGCTCGCGCTCGAGGCCGCCGCCGCGCTCGGCGATCAGCCAGCCATCCGGCCCGCGCGGCGCCTCGGCATAGGCCGGCGCGGCGTGGAAGCCGGTCGAGTCCGGGGCCGGCGCAAGCGTCCGCCGCAGGTCCTTGAAGGCGCTGCGCGCGATCACGAGCACGAACAGGTAGAGGACGGCAAGGAAGCCGAACTTCAGCGCCACGCTTATGGGGTCGTAGTCCACGCGCACAGCACCTTAATGAGGGCGGCAGCCGCCCTACTGCTCGATATCGAAGGTGAAGGAGGTGGTGCCGACGGTGACCTGGTCACCGGGGCTGAGCCGGGTGGAGGGGACGCGGCGGCCGTTGACCTTGATCCCGTTGGTGGAGCCGAGGTCGACGATCTGCCAGTCGCCGTTGTCGCCGCGCCGCAGCTCGGCGTGGCGGCGGGAGACGTTGGGGTCGGAGAGCACGCACTCGACCGACTTCGAGCGCCCGATCGTCGCCACCGGGCCGTCGAGCACGTAGCGGCGGTCGCCGAGCGAGACGACGGCGCGGGTCGAGACCAGCGCCCCCACCGCCTGCTCGGGCCGTTTCGGCCGGCCGCGATCGCGCTCGCGGACCGCCGAGTAGACCATCGTGTGGCCCTCTTCGCCCTGCTCGGGCGCCTGGCCCTCGTGCGCCGGCGGCTTCACCAGCCGCGCCTGGATCCCGAACTCGCCCAGCCGCAGCCGCTCGTCGGTCTTGAACTCGACCGCGGGCCGGGTCAGCAGGTCATAGCCGCGCCGTCGCGCGTGCTCGAGCAGGTAGCCGGAGAGCTCCTGCTCAAGCGAGCGCTCGTAGCCTTCGAGCTTGCCGCGGTCCTGGCGGCCGAGGAAGACCGTGTACTCGTTGGGGACGTAGACGCGCTGGACCGAGGCGGTCTTGTGGGCGTCCATTTCCTTCGCCAGCTTGCGCGCCAGTTCGACCGGCTGCACCTCCGAACTGAAGGCACGGCTGAAGACCCCCTCGACGAGGCCTTCGAACATCGACTCCAGACGACTCAGCGCACCGATGGCGAAATCCTACGGAAGGGCGGCGCCGTGCAGCGCCAGGAAGCCGCCGACCGCAACCGCGGCGGCCAAAGCGCCGACCCGGGTGGCGACTCCGTGGCCGTAGGCGCCGGGCAAATGGTCTGAGAGTTGGTCGAGCGACTCCTCGATCGTCGTCCCCAGTTCCTCCAGTGAGGGCCGGTGGTTGGGGCGCGGCGCCAGGCAGGCGTCGATCGTCTCGGTCAGCTCCCGCGGCAGGTCGGGGCGGAGCCGGCGCAGCGGCCGCACCCGGCCGCCGATCGCCCGCGCGGTCGCGGCCGGGGTGGCGCGGCGGTGCGGGTTCTCACCGCTCCAGCACTCATAAAGGGTTAGAGCCAGCGAGTAGACGTCGGCCTCGGGCCCGGCCGGCCGCCCCTCCGCCTGCTCGGGGGCCATGTAGGCGAGGGTGCCGACGACGTCGCCGGCCGCGGTCAGCGGCGCCTCGTCGGCGAGGTGGGCGACGCCGAAGTCCATCAGCTTCGCCCGTGGTTCGGAGTCCTCGACCACCTGCACGTTCTGGGGCTTGATGTCGCGGTGGACGACGCCGCGCGAGTGGGCGTGGTCGAGCGCCTCGCAGAGGTCGGCGCCGATCTCGCCGACTTCGCGGTCGGAGAGCTCGCCGGCATGGGCGAGCCGGGCCAGGGTCGACCCCTCGACCAGCTCGGTGACCAGGAGTGCGTTGCCGTCCTCCTCCCCCAACTCGTAGAGGGTGACGATCCCGGGGTGGTTGAGCCGGGCGGCGGCCTGCGCCTCCCGCAGGACGCGGCGCCCCGCCTCCCCCCGCTGCTCGATCGCCTTCACCGCCACCGGCCGCTCGAGGCGGCCGTCCCAGGCCTCGTAGACAACGCCGAACCCGCCGCTGCCGATGCGGCGCTCGATCAAGAAGCGATTGAGGACGAGCGAGCCAACCATCGCTCCTCCCACTTCGCCGGAAAAGAAAACCTTCCTGCCCAGGGAGAGAATGGGAAAAAGGCACCGTTTGCGGGCTGTCCTGGCGTGGAGACGCCGCGGGAAGTCATACTCTCGCCCCCGTGGAGGACTTCACCTCACGACGCCCCCCCCGGCGTGAGCGGCCCCAACGTCGACCGGAGCGCCAGCAGATCATGCTGCGGCGCCTGCTCGCCCTTGGTGGCGGCCTCGTCCTCCTGATCCTGATCGTGCTCGGGGTCAAGGGCTGCCTCGACGCCCGCGCCAACCGCGAGCTCGGCGACTACGCCCGCAACGTCACCTCGATCGTCGAAGAGACCCAGCACACCAGCGCTTCGTTCTTCAAACTGCTGGAAGACCCGGGCAGCGCCTCGGTCACCGACTTCGTCGACCAGGTCGAAGCCGACCGCAGCGCCGTCGACAGCCAGGCCTCCCGGATCGACGACCTCAGCGCCCCCGGGGACATGTCCCACGCCCAGGCCAACCTCGAGCTCACCTACCAGCTGCGGGCCAGCGCGATGGACGAAATCGCCGCCAAGATGAGCACCGCGCTCGGCGAGGCCGGCGCCGAGAAGGCGATGGGAGCGATCGCCAAGCAGATGCAGAAGCTGCTCGCCTCCGACGTCGTCTACGACCAGGTGGTGCGACCGGAAGTCGACGGCGTCCTCGCCGACAACGGGATCTCCGACTCGGACCTGCCGGAGAGCGCCTTCCTGCCCGACGAAAAGTGGCTCGACGAAGGCACCGTCAGCGACGCGTTGAGCGCGGTCAGCGGTGGCGCCAGCACCGACGTCAACGGCGTCCACGGCACCGAACTCGCCAGCGTCCTCGTCAACGAAACCGAACTGATCGAAGGGGCACCGACGACGATCGCCGGCGAAGAAGGGGTCGAAGTCGAAGTCGGCGTCACCAACCAGGGCGAATCGACCGAGAACGGCGTCACCGTCGCCGTCACCTACGAAGGCAACACCGTGACCGGCGAAATCGACGAACTCCCGGTCGGCGAAACCGGAACCGCGATCATCCCGCTGACCCCGGCGCCCTCGGGCGAAGTCACGCTCGACATCGAAGTCGAAGCGGTTCCGGGCGAGAGCCTGACCGAAAACAACGAAGCGAGCTACACGCTGCTGATCGAATAGGGCAGGCTGTAGGCATGCGAATTGCCTACCTGGGCCCTGCCGGAACCTTCACCGAGGACGCGCTCGGCGAAGCGATCCCCGCGGGCGGCTTCGAGCCGCTGCGGACGCCGACGATCCCCGACGCGATTCTCGCGGTCGAGCGCGGCGAGGCCGAGCGAGCGCTGGTCCCGATCGAGAACTCGCTCGAGGGCTCGGTCCGCCCCACCCTCGATGCGCTCGCCTTCGAGGCGCCGGCGGTGACGATCGTCGGCGAGCACGACTACCGCGTCCGCGTCCACCTGATCGCCCGCGAGGGGACGCGGGCCGAGGACGTCGAGGCGGTGCTCTCGCACCCGCAGCCGCTGGCCCAGTGCCAGCGCTTCCTGCGCCAGCGGTTCCCCGAGATCGAACTGCGCAACTCCAGCAGCACCGCGGCGGCGGTGCGGATGGTCAGCGAGTCCTCGCGACCGTGGGCGGCGCTGGGGGCACGAGCGGCGGCGGTGCTCTACGGGTGCGAGCTGCTGCTGGAAGGGGTCGAGGACTCCGCCGACAACGTCACTCGCTTCGTCTGGATCGCCCCCGAGGGGAGCGAGCCGGTGGGGTCGGGGCCTTGGAAGACCTCGCTCGTCTTCTCCGAGGTCGGGGCCGACCACCCGGGCGCCCTGGTCGAGTGCCTGAGCGAGTTCTCCGGCCGCGGGATCAACCTCACCCGGATCGAGTCGCGGCCGCTGCGACAGGGGCTCGGCCAGTACATGTTCTTCTGCGATCTCGAGGGTCGCGAGAGCGATTCTGCGGTCGCAGAGGCGATTGCGGCGCTGCGCACCAAAGCCGCCTCGGTGCGGATCCTCGGCTCCTATCCACTCGACTGAACGGGCCGAAAATCGGCTCGATTGCCGGCACGGGCGCCGAGGTGCCTACAATTTCCGGTCAGTTATGGCCAGGGTGCTGGTACTCAACGCGACGTATGAGCCGATCAACGTCTGCACGTTGAGACGAGCCGCTGTCCTTCTTCTCAAGGAGAAGGCCGAACTTCTCGAGCAGCGGGACGGCGCCGCCCTCCACTCCGAGCGGATGACGATGGAGCGGCCGGACGTGATCCGCCTCGTCAACTACGTCCGCATCCCGCGCGAGGCGCACCGCCGCAAGATCACCCGCCGCGCCGTCCTCGCCCGCGACTCCTGGACCTGCCAGTACTGCGGCTCGACCAAATCAGGGCTCACCGTCGACCACGTCATCCCCCGCTCCCGTGGTGGCCTCTCGGTCTGGGAGAACATCGTCGCCGCCTGCCCACCCTGCAACCGCCGCAAGGGCAACCGCCTGCCGCGGGAGATCGAAATGCACCCGGCGACGACGCCGAAGGCGCCGCCGCCCACCGTCTTCATCCAGGTCGCCAGCCCGAAGATCCCCTCGGCCTGGGAGCAGTACCTGCCGCAGGCCGCTTAGCGAGCCGTCGACCAAAAGAGGCTTCTGGGCGCATAGCTCGAATCCAGCTCTGATGAATGCGAGGGCTGGCGGGATTCGGCGCGCGGTCGCGGCTGCCGTGTTTGCGGCAGTTCTCGTCTTGATCGCGCTTCCAGTAGGCAGCGCAAGTGCGCGCAGCGGCATTTGGGTGAAGCCGACCTCCGCCCTCGAGGCGGCCGCCTTCTGGACGCCGGCACGGATGCGGGCGGCGAAGCCGATCGAGGTGCTCCCGCGGCGGCAGTCGCGAGCGACTCTGCGACGGGGACGGCGCGATGAGCCTGGCCGGGTGGCGGCCTTCGGCATTCCCGGCCCCGGTTTCGGCGCTGACTTCGAACAGGTTCCGGACCCAACCCTGCCCGAGTTCCGGGTCAACGGCGCGCTCTTCCTCTCCTTCGGGATCTTCGGCTACGGCCGCTGCTCCGGGACCGCCGTGCGCTCCCGCAACGAGAGCGTCGTCGTCACCGCCGCCCACTGCCTCAACAGCGGCGGTAAGCGGGGGCGCTGGTTCACCGGGCGGATGGTCTTCATCCCCGCCTATCGCTACGGCCAGCGGCCATTCGGAGTCTTCCCCGCTCGCTGGATCGACACCACCAAGCAGTGGCGAGCCAACGGCAGCGAGAACTACGACGTCGGCGCGATCGTGGTCGGGCGCAACGAGGCTGGCGACAAGCTCGGCGAGGCGGTCGGCGGTACCGGGATCGCGTTCAACCAAAAGGCGAACCAGACCTTCGACGTCCACGGCTATCCGGCCGAAGCGCCCTTCGACGGCGAAACCCAGAGGATCTGCCGCGGCACCCACTTCCTCGGCCACGACGCCAGCTCCTTCGTCTTCCGCGGCCCGCTCAACCTCGCCGTCGCCTGCCAGCTCACCGGGGGCGCCTCGGGCGGCGGCTGGACGATCGCCGGCAACCGATTGAACAGCGTCACCAACTACGGCTACTTTGACGAAACCTCCCCCGCCTACGGGGCCTACTTCGGGAAGGAAGTCGCGCGGCTCTACGGTCGCGCGACGAAGGTGCGATGAGGGGGCGGCTGACGGACGTGGTCTTGGTGGCGCTGGTCCTGGCCCTGGCGGTGGCGCTCGCCGGCGAGGCAGCGCCGAAGACGCATCACCCCCGAAAGGCCCATCCACCTCGGCTCAAGCACCACCGGGTGGCGCCGCCCGTGCGCCTGCTGCCCCCGCCGCCGCGCAGCCGCCTGCTCAGCCAGCACGGCAAGCCCGTCGCCCCGACCCCGTTCTTCCGCTCCGGCTTCGTGCTCAAGGCCGACGGCTACAAGGTCGGCGTCAGCACCTTTGGCAGCGCCGTCTTCCTCGAGGTCTGGCGCGGTCACCGTGGCAAGCGCATCTCCACCGCCTACATGGCCCGCGGCATCGCCCGACCCGAACGCCTGCAGGCGACCTTCGGCAACTTCGGCAAGGTGAAGATGCGCTTCCGGCCCTCCCGTCACCGCACCTGGGTCGGCCAGAAGCGCAGCTGCCGCGGCGCCAACCGCTTCATCAAGAAGCACGGCGTCTTCCGCGGCAACCTCCGTTTCAAGGGCGAAAACGACTACGTCACCCTCCGCATCCACCGGGCCAGGGGAGCGGTCGTCATCCCGGCTCCCAAATGCCGGAAGCGTCGCGGCGCAGCGGGGCCGAACTTCAACTTCAATCCCTTCGAACCGCGGGCGGGCGTCCTCTCCGTCGTCCGCGAAGGGATCGACTCGACCGCCTTCCTCGCCCTCGAAGGCAGGCGCACCACCCAGTTCGTCGCCAGCACCGAAGACTCCCGCCCCCATGTAGCCATCGTCCGCACCGCCGTCCTCCGCAAGCACAGCCCGATCCGTATCGACGAAGCCCTCACCACCGCCAAGCTGACCCCGCCGGCCCCCTTCAGCGGCACCGCCCGCTACCGCGCCTACCCCGACGGCGCTACCTCCTGGTCCGGCGACCTCAGCGTCAACTTCCCCGGCGCCCCCCACTTCCCGCTCACCGGCCCGAGCTGGGAAACCTTCCTCGAAGTGCCGTTCTAGGCGTTGCGTAGGGCCCTAGGCGGGGATAAAGCACCAGGGCTTCTGACCCGTTTCGGCCGCTTTTAGCGAGGCTTTTTCGGCGGCAACCACAGCCTTCACGTGCTTCAGGCGATTTCGCACCTTGATCCTCACCCGCCGCTTGCGCGAATACCGAAGCTGTCGGAACTTGGCTTCGGCTTTACGTAGCTTCGCTTCCGCCGTCGCAAGCTGAGATTGATAGGTCGTGACCGGCGCCGTAGCAGCTGCGCAGTTGGCAGCGATGGTGGCGTAGTCGCCGAAGGCGCCATCCGTTCCAGAAGTCTCGAGTCGATAGGACTCCCCGTAGGCGTAGGAATTCTCGTTTTCCACGACGACGAAGTACTTGCCTGCCTTGAGCGTCACCGACTCCGTCGCATAGTCGAAGGCCTCGATATACCCGCCGAGAGTCTGGATGTGATCACCGTGCGAATCGGTCAAGCTGAACCGCGCGTCGTCTTCGTAAGGGGTGCCGCCGCCGAGGTTCGTCAGAGTGAAAGTCAGTTGAGCGGTGCTCATAGTGGTCACATAGAAGAAGTAGTAATCCCGATCGTTCCCAGTCTCCAGCGCTGCGGTATAGGAGGAGTTGTTCGCCAGCGGCCCGTAGCCGGTGAGGATCGAGTCATTTGGCTCGTAGGCAGGTTGGGCAGAAGCCGCTCCCGTCGAAAGGGCGGAGGCGGCCAGCGCGAGGGCGAACATGAGGGACAGCTTTTTGAGCGAGAACATGCGGCGGATTTATATACGCCGGAAGTCCTCAGCCCCTCCTCATTACTAGGAGAAGTTTTCTTATCCGGATTTACTCGCCCGCGCCGTCGGGCGAAGCTTCGGGCAGCTCACCCTGCCCGTTGTCCTCCGGCGCGCCTGACTCGGCTTCGTCGGACTCGACGACGAGGGCGACGGCGCTGACGCGGTCGTCGTCCTTGATGTTCATCACCCGCACGCCCTGGGTCGAGCGGCCCATCTGCGAGATGCCGCTGACCGAGGTGCGCTGGACCATCCCGTTCTGGGAGATGAAGAGGAGGTCCTCGTGCTCGTTGACGATCAGGGCGCCGGTGAGGCCGCCCTTCTTCTCCGTCATCTTCACGGTGAGGACGCCTTTGGTGCCGCGGCCCTTCACCGGGTACTCGGAGACCGGCGTGCGCTTGCCATAGCCGTTCTCGGTGACGACGAAGAGTTCGGTGTCGTTGCGGGCGATGTCCATCGCCAGGACCCGGTTGTCCTTGCCGGAAACGTTCATCCCTTTGACGCCGCTGGTGTCGCGGCCCATCTCCCGCACGTGCTGCTCGGAGAAGCGGGAGGCGTGGCCGGAGTGGGAGACCATGAGGATGTCGTCTTCGCCCGAGGTGCGGCGCACCTGGACCAGCTCATCGCCGTCCTTGACCTTGATCGCGATGATCCCGTCGGCGCGGATCGGCGTGTTGTAGGCGAGGAATTTCGTTTTCTTGATCAGGCCCTTGGCGGTGGCGAAGGCCAGGTACTTGTCCTCTTTGAAATCGCGGGTCGGGATCACCGCCATCACCCGCTCGCCTTCGCGCAGCGGCAACAGGTTGTTCAGCGAGCTGCCTTTCGCCTGGCGGGCGCCCTCCGGCAGCTCGTAGACCTTGAGCCGGTAGACCTTGCCGCGGTTGGTGAAGAAGAGCAGGAAGTCGTGGGTCGAGCAGATGTGGAGGTGGGCGATGTAGTCGTCCTCTTTCAGGTTCATCCCCATCACCCCGACGCCGCCACGGCGCTGCTGGCGGTAGGTCGCCAGCGGCAACCGCTTGACGTATCCGGAGGCGGTCAGCGAGATCACCATCTGCTGGTCGGCGATCATGTCCTCGATCCCGACGTCGCCCTCGAAGTGAGCGAGTTCGGTGCGACGCTCGTCGCCGTAGGAGTCGACGATTTCCGCCAGCTCGTCCTTGACCAGGCCCATGATTTTCGTTTCGTCGCCGAGGATCGCCCGCAGCTCGCCGATCCGCTCCATCAGGTCGGAGTGCTCGGCGCGGACTTTGTCGGCCTCGAGCGCGGTCAGGCGCTGCAGGCGCATGTCGAGGATCGCCTGCGCCTGCTCGCGCGAGAGCTCGAACTGTTCGATCAGGCCTTCGCGGGCGCTGTCCGGGTCTTTGGAGGCGCGGATCAGTTTGATCACCGCGTCGAGGTTGTCGAGTGCGACGAGCAGCCCCTCGAGGATGTGGGCGCGAGCCTCGGCCCGGCGCAGTTCGAACTGGGTGCGGCGGGTGATCACCTCGCGCTGGTGTTCCACGTAGTGGTGGATCAGCTCGAGCAGGCTCAGCGTCTTTGGGACGCCGTCGACCAGCGCCACCATGTTGGCGCCGAAAGTCGTCTGCATCGCCGTTTTCTTGTAGAGGTTGTTGAGGACGACTTTGGCCGGGGGGCCGCCGCGCTTCAGCTCGATCACCAGGCGCATCCCCGAGCGATCGGACTCGTCGCGCAGGTCGGAGATCCCCTCGAGTTTCTTGTCGCGGACGAGGTCGGCAATCTTCGTGATCAGCCCCCCCTCGCCGCCCTTCTTGACCATGAACGGCAGCTCGGTGACGACGATCGCCTCCTTGCCCCCCTTCAGCGGCTCGACATGGGCGCGAGCGCGTACCTTGATGCTGCCACGGCCCGAGGCATAAGCGTCGCGGATCCCCTCGCGGCTCATGATCCCGCCGCCGGGGAAGTCCGGGCCTTTGACGTGCTGCATCAGCCCCTCGAGGTCGATCCCCGGGTCGTCGATGTAAGCGGTGACCGCGGCCGCGACCTCGCGCAGGTTGTGCGGCGGGATGTTGGTCGCCATCCCGACCGCGATCCCCGAGGTGCCGTTGACCAGCAGGTTCGGGAACCGTGCCGGCAACACCAGCGGTTCGCTCGCCTTCTCGTCGTAGTTGGGGCCGAAGTCGACGGTGTCGGTGTCGATGTCCCGCAGCAGCTCGGTCGCCAGCCGCCCGAGGCGGGCCTCGGTGTACCTCATCGCCGCTGCCGGGTCGTCGTCGATCGAGCCGAAGTTGCCTTGGCCGTCGACCAGCATGTAGCGCAGGGAGAAGTCCTGCGCCATCCGCACCAGGGTGTCGTAGATCGCCGAGTCGCCGTGCGGGTGGTACTTGCCCATCACCTCGCCGACTATGTAGGCGCACTTGCGGTAGGGCCGGGTCGGCTGCAGGCCGATGTCGTGCATTGCGTAGAGCACGCGGCGGTGGACCGGCTTCAGCCCGTCGCGCACGTCCGGCAGCGCCCGCCCGACGATCACGCTCATCGCGTAATCGAGGTACGACGAGCGCATCTCCTTCTCGAGCTCGCGCTCTTCGATCCGGCCGCCGGTGAGGACGTTGGCGTCCATCAGCCCTCCCCTCCGTCGAACGCGTTTGCCTTAGACGTCAAGGAACCGCACCTCCCTCGCGTGCTCCTCTATGAACTCGCGGCGGGGGCCGACCTGGTCGCCCATCAGCATCGAGAAGATCGTGTCGGCGGCCGTCGCGTCCTCCAGGGTGACGCGGGCGAGGGTGCGGCTGGCCGGGTCCATGGTCGTCTCCCGCAGCTGGTCGGGGTTCATCTCGCCCAGTCCCTTGAACCGCTGCACGTCGACGCCTTTGCGGGCCAGCTCCAGCACCGCCCCCCGCAGCGCCTCGAAGGAGAGCGCGACGTTGCGCCGCTCGCCGAACTCGATCTCGAACGGCGCCCGGCCGACCTGCTTCAGCAACGCTTCGTGGACCTCGGCGAACTTGCGGTAGTCGTGGTGGTCGAACAGCGCCGCCGGCAACTGATGGGTGCGGGCGAGGCCGGTCTTTCGTTCGGTCGCCTTGACGACCAGCAGCTCGTCGTCCTGCGAGACCACTGCGGTTTCGAACGGCTCGCTCTCCGGCGCTTTTTTGGCCAGCAGCGCCGCGGCCGACTTCAGCGTCTTCGTCCCCTCGTCGAGCAGGCTCGACTCCTCGAGGAACCGCACCGCTTCGTGGCCGAACTCGGCCTGCAGCGAGGAGCCCCAGCCCTCGTACTCTTTCGAGCGCCGGATGTAGCCCTGCCAGCGGCTCGCGGTCAGCTTCGTCTTCTTGCCGTTGGCGTCGGTCAGCTCGAAGTCCTCGAGCTTGTCGCGCAGCAGCACCTCTTCCAGTTCGGAATCACGCTCGAGGTAGGTGATCTGGTTGCCCTGTTTGACCCGGTAGAGCGGCGGTTTGGCGATGTAGACGTAGCCGGCGTCGATCAGCTCCGGCATCTGCCGGTAGAGGAAGGTGAGGACGAGGGTGCGGATGTGGGCACCGTCGACGTCGGCGTCGGTCGCCATCACGATCTTGTGGTACCGCGCGTCCTCGAGGTTGAACTCGTCGTGGACGCCAGTCCCGATCGCCGTGATCAGCGCCTGGATCTCGTTGTTGGCGAGGACCTTGTCGATCCGGCTCTTCTCGACGTTGATGATCTTCCCGCGCAGCGGCAGCACCGCCTGCGTGTTGCGGTCGCGCGCCTGCTTCGCCGAGCCGCCCGCGGAGTCGCCCTCGACCACGAAGATCTCAGCCAGGCTCGGGTCTTTGACCGTGCAGTCGGCGAGCTTGCCCGGCAGCGTCGAGTTCTCCAGCGCCGACTTACGGCGGGTGAGGTCGCGGGCTTTGCGGGCGGCGTCGCGGGCGCGGGAGGCGTCTATCGCCTTGTTGATCACCCGGCGCGCGTCGCCCGGGTTCTCCTCGAAGTACTCGGCCAGTTTGCGGTTGACCGTCTCCTCGACCAGGCCTTTGACCGGCGGGTTGCCGAGTTTGGTCTTCGTCTGGCCCTCGAACTGGGGATCGTGCAGCTTCACCGAGATCACCGCGGTCAGCCCCTCGCGCACGTCCTCCCCGGCGAGGTTGTCGTCTTTCTCTTTCAGCAGCCCTTTGTTACGGGCGTAGGCGTTCAGGGTCCGCGTCAGCGCCGCCCGGAAGCCGGAGAGGTGGGTGCCGCCCTCGTGGGTGTTGATGTTATTGGCGAAGCTGAAGATCGACTCCTGGTAGGAGCTGTTCCACTGCATCGCCAGCTCGACTTCGCCGGCCTCCTCGCTGCCCTCGAAGTAGATGACCTTGCGGTGCAGCTCGTCCTTGTTTTCGTTCAGGTGGCGGACGAAGTCCTCGATGCCGCCGTCGTACTGGAAGGTGACGCTGTTGGTGGCACCGCGCTCGTCGACCAGCTCGATCTTCAGGCCACGGGTGAGGAAGGCGGTCTCGCGCAGCCGCTCGGCCAGCGTCTGGAAGTCGAACTCGATCTCCTCGAAGATCTCGAGGTCGGGGAGGAAGGTGATCTTCGTCCCGTGCTCCTTCGTCTTCGCCCCCGGCTTCAGGTCGTTCTGCGGCTTGCCCCGCTCGTAGTCCTGCGACCAGACGCTGCCGTCGCGGCTGATCTCCAGGTGCAGGCGCTCGGAGAGCGCGTTGACGACGGAGACGCCGACGCCGTGGAGGCCACCCGAGACCTTGTAGCCGCCGCCGTCCCCGAACTTGCCGCCGGCGTGGAGCACGGTCAGCACGACCTCGGCGGCGGGCCTCCCCTCTTTCTCCATCGTCTCGACCGGGATCCCGCGGCCGTCGTCTTCGACCGTGCAGGCGTTGTCGGGATGCAGGACGACGCGGACGCTGTCGCAGTGACCGGCGAGGGCCTCGTCGACCGAGTTGTCGACGATCTCGTAGACGAGGTGGTGCAGACCTCGCGGGCCCGTCGAGCCGATGTACATGCCGGGGCGTTTGCGAACCGCTTCCAGGCCCTCGAGGACGGTGATGTCCTTGGCGCCGTAGGAGTCGCCGCTGGCTTTTTTCTCAGGCAAGGAGTCCCTTCCGATTGAAACGTAGACACACAAAGCCCCGACTCCTGGAGAGCTCGCTCCACGGCTGTCGGGGCGTCATGCGAGTTGCCATAAGAATACCAGTTCGAGCCCGCGGACAAGCCGGTCGTCTGAGCCAATTTCCCTGCAAATCGTGAAAAATTTGTGCTCAAAAACGCTCAGAGTTGACACGGAAGCGCAGAGCTTCGGGCGCCTGCTCCCCAACCTCGCTTCGCAGCCGCTCCAACAGGGTCTCCTGCATCAGGTCCAACTCCTGCGCCCAGACCGCCCCCGAGCACTCGATCGTCAGCGTTCGATCGCGTTCGGAGACTGGCACCGCGACCGCTGCCAGCTGCTCGCCGACCGCGCTCGACCAGGCGGTCTGAATCGCCGCCAGGGGGGTCTGAGGGGCGACCTGTCCCAGGGCCGCCTTGAACGCAGCGGCGGCGGGACGGGGGGCACGGCGGCGGCTCACGCGTCAGAACCTTTTGTCTGCGGCGGTGGCATCGTCACCACAGTCTCTCGCGCCGCTGCCGGAACCTGTTCGGAGTCAGCCGCGGTGATCAGGACCTGACCGCCATCGCCGAGGCGGGCGACCAGCCGCTCGCGCCGGCCGGGGTCGAGCTCGCTCATCACGTCGTCGAGCAGCAATAACGGCGTCACCCGTCTGGCCGCGAGCAGGGCCTCGCGCTCGGCGAACAGCAACGCGAGCAGGGCCGCCCGCTGCTGTCCCTGAGAGCCGAACCGGCGCAACGAACGCTCGCCGCTACTCAGCTTCAACTCGTCGAGGTGGGGGCCCCAGGAGCTGCGGCCAAGGCGAATGTCCTGTTCCCGGCGCTCCTCCAGCCCAGCTTGGATCTCCTCCGCCGAGCCCGAGGCCCGCGGCGCGTACTCGAGCGTCGCGCTCTCTAGTCCCAGCTCGTCGGCGGTGGTAGCAAACGGCTGCTCCAACGCGGTTACCGCCTCTGCCCGCGCCTCGACTAGGGGAGCGGCGGCATCGGCCATCCCAGCGTCCCAAATCCGCAGGTCCTCGGGTGAGCCGTAGCCGGCAGCGAGCCTCGAGAGCAGCGCGTTCCGCTGCGCCACCGCCTGGCCGAAGCGCTTACGCAGCTCCCCCCGCGCCGGCCAGCGCGCTGCGACGAAACCGTCGAGGTGGGCCCGGCGCTCCGCTGGGGGTCCCTTGATCAGGGTCAGGCGATCGGGTGCGAAGACGGCGACGGGGGGGCGACTGCGGGCGATCGTCGCCGGGTCGGCCGGGCTGCCGTCGAGCAGATGACGGCGCCCTTCGCTGCGGCTGACCGAGGCGAGCAGCTTGCGCTCGATCCCGTCATCGTCCCGGATCGTCGCCTCGGCACGGGCGAGCGAGCCGCCGAAGGGGATCAGGTCGCGGCGATCGCTGGTGCGGAAGGAACGGCCGGTGAGGGCGAAGTAGAGCGCCTCGACCAGGTTGGTCTTGCCGGCGCCGTTGGGGCCGATGACGCTGACGATCCCCGGCTCCAGCTCGACCCGGACCCGGTCGAGGCTGCGCAGCGGCTTCGCCTCGATCGCGGTGACGAGCACGGCGCGCTCACCCGGCCGGCGCCGGCACGATCAGACGTTGAGCCGGATCGGCATCACCAGGTAGCGGAAGTCGTCCCCCTCCACCGGTTCCAGCAGCCCCGGCCGCAGTGGTGAGATCAGACGCACCAGGATCTCGTCGCCGGCGACGCTTTCGATCCCTTCTTTGAGGAACTCCGGGTTGAACCCGATCTCCAGGTCCTCGCCCTCGAACGCAGCGGGCATCGTCTCCCGCGCGTCTCCCACCTCGGGCGTCTCCGCCGCCACCGTCAGCTCGCCGGAGCGGAACGAGAGCCGCAGCGGTGCGTTCCGCTGCGCCAACTGGCTGACCCGGCGAACGACGTCGAGGAGGTCCGAGCGCGGCAACCGCACGTCGTGCTCGTAGGACTCCGGCAGGAGCTGTCGAAAGTTGGGGAATTGGCCGTCGATCAGCCTCGTCGAGAGGAGGATCGACCCTGCCTGGAAAACGGCCTGGTTGGTCAGCAGCGAGATCGAGGCCTCGCCCGCGCCCTCGGAGGAGAGGATGCGACCGAGCTCGCGCAGCGCCCGGGCCGGAATGTTCGCCTCCAGCTCGCCGCCGAGGTCGGCCTCGAGCTCGGTTCGTTTGACCGCCAGCCGGTAGGAGTCGGTGGCGACCATCGTCATCTCCTTGCCGCTGGCGGAGACGAAGACACCGGTGAGGACCGGGCGCATGTCGTCGCGCGAGGCGGCGCGGGCAACCAGCTCGATGCTCGCTTCCAGCGCCGCGGCCGGGATCCTCAGGCCGGGGCTCTCCTCCGGCTGCGGCAGCTTCGGGAAGTCCTCGGCCGGCAACACCCGCAGGTGGAAGCTGGAGCCGCCGCTGCGAATCTCGACGTCGTGCTCGGCCTCGCGCGATTCGATCTCCACGCTCGGATCGGCCAGCGAGCGGGCGATCTCGGCGAAGAGACGGCCGGGGAGGAGGACCGAGCCCTCGTTCTCGACGTCGGCCTCGAGCGTCGTCTCCAGCCCAAGGTCGAGGTCGGTGGCGGCGAGGGTGACCCGGCCGCCCTGGGCACCGAGGAGAACGCCGGAGAGCGCCTGAGTGGCAGCGCGGGTGGAAACAGCCCGGGAGACGATCGAGAGCTTGGAGACGAGGTCTTCGCGTTTGGTCGTGAGCTTCAAGTTGATGTGCCTTCTTAGGTTTGCCTTCTTGAGTTGAGTTAGGTCCTGTTGAAAAGCTTCTGGTCGCGGGGAATTCGGCGGTGCGGTGCCGTTTACCGGCTGTGGAAGGCGCTGTGGGAGGCTGGGGATTCTTACAGCGCGGGCGGCTGTCAGCGCTCCTCGGCCACAGGGTTGTGGATAGCTCCCCGCAACTCCCGGACCTTCTCTGCCAGCTCGACGTCCTCGTCGAGGCTCGCTTCGACCCGCCGCAGGGAGTTGAGGACGGTGGTGTGATCGCGGCCGCCGTAAAGGCGCCCGATCTGCGGCAGCGAGAGATCGGTGAGGTCGCGGGTGAGGAAGATCGCCACCTGTCGGGCCCGCAGCGGGGTGGCGGCGCGGCTGGAGCCGACGAGCTCGGCGCGGGAGATGCTGAACAGCTCGGCCACCCGTTGCTGGATCTCCTCGACCGAGGTCGATTCGGGGCGCTGGTGGCGAGGAATCACTTCGGAGATCAGCTCGACGCTGAGCGGCCGTCCCATCAGTGAGGCGTGGGCGATTACCCGCGTCAGCGCCCCGTGCAGCTTGCGCACGTTGACGTCGATCCGGTTTGCCAGCTCGGTCAGCGCGTCTGTGTCGACGATCTCGACCCCGGCCTCCTCGACCAGGCGCCGCAGCACCGTCAGCCGGGTCGCCAGGTTCGGAGGCTCGACGGCGACGGTGAGGCCCCACTCGAAGCGATCTCGCAGCCGTGCCGCGAGCGTTGAGAGCTCGCTGGGGATGCGGTCGGCGGAGAGAACGAGCTGGCTGCCGGACTCGTAAAGCGCGTTGAAGGTGTGAAAGAACTCCTCCTCGGTCGCCGGCTTGCCCTGGAGAAACTGGACGTCGTCGATGAGGAGGACGTCGATGTCGCGGTAGCGGGCCTTGAAGGCGTCGCTGCCTTTCGCCTTGAGGGCGGCGACGAACTCGTTGGTGAAGGACTCCGCGGTGGTGTAGCGGACGCTGAGGCCGGGGGCGTTGTCGCGCAGGTAGTTGGCGACCGCGGCCAGGAGGTGGGTCTTGCCCAGGCCTGGGGGGCCGTGGAGGAAGAGGGGGTTGTAGGCCTCCGATGGAGCCTCGGCGACGGCGAGCGCGGCCCCGTGGGCGAGGCGGTTGCCGGGGCCGATCACGAACCGCTCGAAGGTGTAGCTGGGGTTCAGCTCGGGGTCATGGTCGGCGCTCTCCTCGAGCCACTGGGGCTCGGCGAAGCTCACCCGTTCCAGCCCGCTGTCGCCGGCCCGCAGTGCTTCCGCGATCAGCGAGGAGTAGCGCCGCTCGGTCCAGGCGCGTTTGTTCTCAGGGGCGGTGAGGAAGAGGGTGTCGCCCTCGGCTGCCGCCGCGTGCAGCGGCTCTAGCCAAAGGCGAAACGTGGACTCGGGGACCGATGCCCTTAGTCGCTCCTGGGTTGTCTGCCAGAGGGCTTTGAGATCGTGTGGGAGAGAGTCATCGGGCACCGGGCGGCGACCATAGCGCCGTGCCTGAGCAGGCAACTTGGGTGCCTCGCAAATCCCGCAGAAAAGATTTTCGGGGGCGTCCGTATACTTTCGCCGGCATGAAGCGCACCTACCAACCGAAGAAGCGGAAGCGGGCGAAGACCCATGGCTTCCGTGCCCGGATGAGCACCCGCGGCGGTCGCGCCGTCCTCAAGCGCCGCCGGCGTAAAGGCCGCAAGCGCCTCACGCCGTAATCGTGGCGCCCAAGCGCCGACGCCTTTCGCGCAGCGGCGAGTTCGACCGCGTGTATCGCGACGGCTCCTCGCACGCGACCCGGTACCTCGTCCTCTACACCTTTCCTCGCAAGGATGAGGAGCGTGACGAGGTCCGCCTTGGCGTCTCCGTGAACCGCAAGGTTGGCGGTGCCGTAGAGCGGAACAAGGTGAAGCGGACCCTGCGGGAGGCATTCTGGAACCTCGCCGACCGCCTGCCACCGCGCCACGACTTCGTCATCGTCGCCCGCGCTGAGATCAAGGATCTGATCGATCGCGACGGAATGCAGGGGGTTTCCGCCAACCTCGAAGAGGCATTGGCGGGGGGCCGTTCCACGTGAAACGCATCTTCCTCGCCCCGATTCGGGGTTATCAGCGCTGGATCTCCCCGGCCTTCCCGCGCCGCTGCCGCTACGAGCCGACCTGCTCCAAGTACGCGGTGGAAGCGGTCGAGCGCTTCGGCGTGATCAGGGGCTTCCTCCTTGCCAGCTGGCGGATTCTGCGCTGCAACCCCTTCAGTCACGGCGGCTTCGACCCCATCCCCGATAGATTCACGCTCCGCACCGGTCCGGTACACCCCGCCGACTGGCACGAAGCCCACCGATGACGCCCCTTACGGCCAACATCCTCCAGCCGCTGATCGACCTCGCCAACGGGGTCCTGCAGTTCTTCCACGACAGTGTCGGCCTCAGCTGGGGAATGTCGATTATCGCCCTCACGGTCGTCACGCGGGCCGTCCTCATCCCCCTGACTTACAAACAGTTGAAGGGGATGCGGGCGCTGCAAGCTCTGCAGCCGCAGATCAAGGAACTGCAGGAGAAATACAAAAACGACAAACAGCGCATGCAGCAGGAAATGATGCGCTTCTACAAAGAGAACGAAGTCAATCCGCTGGCCTCCTGCCTGCCTCTGATCGCCCAGTTCCCGGTCTTCATCTCGCTCTTCTTCGTGCTCAAACACGAGCTGCCCGACGACATCGGCTGCGAGGCGGGCCATTGCGGCAGCGAAGCCTCGTTCCTCTTCATCCACGACCTCACCGCGAAGGCGACGGGGGGCGAACTGATCGCCCTGATCGTCCTCTACGTCGGCACCCAGCTCGTCTCCAGCATGGTCATGATGATCACGGCTGACAAAAGCCAGCGGACGATGATGCTCGTGCTGCCCTTCATCTTCGTCCCCTTCATCCTCAGCTTCCCGGCCGGCCTGATCCTCTACTGGATCACCACCAACTTCTGGACGATCGGCCAGCAGCTGGTGATCAAACGGATCGTGCCGCCGCCGGTGACGGCGACGCCGGAAGGGGCCGCGGCGATACAGGAGGCAAAAGCGCCTCCGCCTCCGCCGCGGAAAAAGAAGAAGAGACGCTGACGCACCTGGGGGGAGGGGACCGGACACCCCCTTCTCTCAACTTGCTCGGGTCATCGTCGGGGGCAGTCCTAGATTCGGCTGCCCGAGAAGTACAAGCCGTTCAGGGGGTGTGTGGTCCCCTCCTTCGGGGCGCCGCTGGTTAGCTGGGCTAGCCCTTGGGGCGTTTCTTGGCGATTCCGGGGTTTCTCGGCAGGTTAGGTGGGGTTGGGCCGCTCTTGCGGATGACGTGGAGGTGGCGGTGCTGGCTGCCGGCGCGGTCGCCTACGTCGAGGATTGATTCAGGTTGCATGGCAAGCGCTTCTGCGGCGTTCTGGAGCTGAATCTCCTCGTCTTCGTCGCGCTTTCCCTTCCAGGCGACTAGGACGCCATTTGGCTTCAGCAGTGGGCTGGCGAGCTCGGCGAGGGTCGAGAGGCGGCCCACGGCGCGGGCGGTGACGGCTTCGTAGGCCTCGCGGCCAGCGTCCCCCGCCAAGTCCTCGGAGCGGGTGTTGAGGACGTTGGCGTTAGTGATCCCGGCGACGGCGATCGCTCGCCGCATGAACTCGCACTTGCGGCCTACCGACTCGATCAGGTCGATTTGGGCGCCGGGCAGCGCCACCGCCAGCACGATGCCCGGGAAGCCCGCGCCGGCACCGATGTCGGCGATCCTCTTCGCCTCGCGCAGCTCCGGCGCCTCGAGGCCGGTGAGGCTGTCGGCGACGTGCACCTGCCAGGCGCGCTCGTCGACCACGGAGCTGACCGATGCCCGCTCCTCCGCCAGCAGCTCGAGGACCTTCTCCAGCGTCGCCCGCGCGGGGCCGTCGATCACTCGGGCAGCAGCGGAGCGACGATCACGCAGCGATTCGGCTCGTCGCCCTCGCTGTAGGTCTCGATCCCGGCGCGCTCTTTCAGCCGTTCGTGGACCACGCGCCGTTCCTGCGCGCTCATCGGGTCCATCTCGACGACGCTGTTGTTCGACAGCGCCTGGTCAGCGGCCCGATCGGCCCGCCCCTCCAGGGTCTCTCGCCGCCGAGCTCGATAGCCCGCTGCGTCGACCACTACCCGCTTGCGCTCTCGCAGGCCGCGAAAGGCCGCCTGGTAGCAGAGCAACTGCAGAGCGTCGATCGTTTGACCGCGTTTGCCGATCAAGAGGCCGTAGTCGTCCTCCCCCTCGACCGTGAGCAGGATCCGGTCGTCGTTCTCCTCGACCACAACCTCGCCGTCGAGGTCGAGCTCGTCCAGCACGCCCTCGACGAGCTCCTGGGCTCGCTCGGCTGGATTGTCGGGCCACTCGTAGCTCTCGGACACGGCCCGCAGGCTATCCCACTCCCGAACGAGGCGCTGCAACCGCGCAGAGGGAGGTGCCGGTAGCGCGTTGACTAGGCTGGCTGGCGATGGGCAAGGTCTATGCCGTGGCGAACCAGAAGGGCGGAGTCGGGAAGACGACGACCGCCGTCAACCTCGCTTCGTGCGCGGCCAAGGAGGGAAACCAGACGCTCCTCGTCGACCTCGATCCCCAGTGCAATGCCACCGTCGCCTTGGGAGGGGGCCGCGACCTTCATCCCTCCTCCTACGATTGCCTGACCGGCGAGACCTCGGTCGCCGAGGCAGCGCGGCCGGCCGGGCCGGACAACCTCTGGATCGTCCCCGCCAACAAAGACCTCGCCGGCGCCGCGGTGGAGCTGCCCCGGATGCAGGGCTCGGAGACGCGTCTGCGCGAACGCCTGGGGCCGCTGCGCGAGCGCTTCGCGGTCACCCTGCTCGATTGCCCACCCGCCCTCGGCCCGGTCAGCGTCAACGCTTTGACCGCCGCCGACCGGGTTATCGTGCCTGTGCAGGCGGAGTACCTGGCGCTCGAGGGCCTGGTCCAGTTTCTGGAAACGCTGGGCTTGATCAGGCGTGAGCTTAACCCTCAGCTAGAGGTTGCGGGTCTGCTCATCACCATGCACGACGAGCGCACCAGGCTGGCCCAGGACGTCGAGTCCGAGCTGCGCGACCACTTCGACGGGATGGTCTTCGAGACGGTGATCCCGCGCAGCGTCCGTGTCGCCGAGTCCCCTAGTTATGGTCTGCCCGTGACCGAGCACGCACCCGCTTCCCACGGCGCCGTCGCCTACCGCGCGCTGGCGAAGGAGCTGGCGAGCCGTGGCTAGCGCTCGGCGCGGGATCGGCCGCGGCCTCTCGGCGATCCTCCCCGAGTCCGAGGCCTCGGCTGCCGGCGAGCTGCGCGAGCTGCCCGTATCGCTAATCAAGCCGAACCCCTCGCAGCCACGGACCAAGTTCGACCCCGACGCCCTCGCCGCGCTGGCCTCCTCGATCGAGGCGACCGGCGTCGTCCAGCCGCTGCTGGTCCGCCCCCTCCCCGACGGCAGCTACGAGCTGGTCGCTGGCGAGCGGCGCTGGCGCGCGGCTCAGCAGGCGGGAATCGAGAAGGTGCCGGCCGTCGTCCGCGACCAGGAGGAGGCCGAGCGGCTGCAGGCGGCGCTGATCGAGAACATGGTCCGCGAGGACCTCAACCCGGTCGAGGAGGCCAAGGCCTGCGATGCCCTGGTCCGCGAGCTCGGCCTGACCAAAGAGGAGCTCGCCCGCCGCGTCGGCCGCAGTCGCCCCGCCGTCTCCAACCTGATCCGCCTGCTTGAGCTGCCCGACGAGGCGCTGGAGCTGCTCGAGGCCGGCGACCTCAGCGAGGGCCACGGCAAGGCTCTCCTCGCCGCCCCCGGGAACGACGTCCGTCGCCGCCTCGCCCGCGACGCCGCCCGCGGCGGCTGGTCGGTTCGCGAAACCGAGGAGAGGGTTCGGCTGGCCAGCCAGCCAAAGTCAAGGCCCAAGCGGGCACCCGTCGATCCCGACGCCGAGGCCGCTCTCCGCGACGCCGCCGACGCCCTCGAGGAGGCTCTCGGCCACGAAGTCACCACCCGCGCCAAAGGGGAGAGCATCGTCGCCGAGCTCCGCTTCGACGACGTCCGCGACGCCCACGCCCTCGCCCGCCGCCTGCGCAAGCGCGGCGGCTCCTGAGCGCTCCGCCCCTCGTCGCTATCATCGCCGTCCCCGGGCGATTAGCTCAGTTGGTTAGAGCGCGTCTCTGATAAGGACGAGGTCCCTGGTTCGAATCCAGGATCGCCCATCCGGCCCTAGCCCAGCCGCGACCTGAGTCGCTTCCCCACCTCTTCTAAGCGCGCGAACTCTTTCTGCTCGGCGGGTAGACGAGAGGCCTCTGGGCGGACCGGCGCAAGGTACTTTGCCGAGTCGCTCGTTCGCGCCGGCGCCGGAGTCTGCAGTCGATGGAGCTCGAGTTGGGCGATCTTGGAACCAGGCGAGAGGCGAATGGGCGCGTCTCCCTCGTTGACCAACTCAAGCGTGAGGCAGCCTTTGAAGCCTGGATGGATGAAGACCGCCGTAGCGACGAGGAGCCCCACGCGTCCCCAAGAGGACCGGCTGACCACAGCCGCAGATAGATCGTCAGGTAGGCCCAGATACTCCAAAGTCCCCGCGAGCACAAAGTGACGGGGGTGAAGCCATAGATCGCCCCCAAACGGAACCACTACGCGCTCCTGCATCGCGGCGAGCTCCTCCTGGCTGATCTTGCTCGGGTCAAGACCCGCGCGCTGCACTCTCTGCAGGAGCAGGAACTCGGTGCCCAGGCGAAGGTCTATGGCCCCACGTCCGATTTGGCTCCTTTCCAGCAGCGGCGTGACGAATAGCCGGCGAGACAGATTTGACTCGCCGAGCGCCCTCTCGAGGTCTTCTCTCCCGAGTGCGCTCATTCCCAGGCTCTGACGATCGCGCTCATCTCGATGGCCTTTCCTACGAGGTTTTGAAGCCGGTTATCCCCTAGGGACTCGACAAGACCCTGAGGGCTATCCCCATGAACTCTAAGTCCCTCCTGCCACCCACCTAACAGGATCGCTCTCGAAGTAAGGGGGTCCTCTGCGCCTACCGGCAAGATCAATAATTCAAGTAACTCGGCCGCTTCTGTTGCTTCCGGAATGATCTTTTCGGGATCTAGACGGCCAACACCTACTTGTGCGGCGGCAGTTTCTCGGAGGAGGTGAGACCTCTTCAAAACCTCCTTACGCAGGAAGTCAAACGGCTGTCCCAAGGATTCACTCGAGTCGGCAGCAATGCTCCGCAGCCAAGTCAGGATCTCGGGAGCCGTTTCTTCCATATAGGGGGTCCAACCCCGTTCGTCCAGAAGGTCTAGCGCAAGTTTCGTGCGCACCGTGTTGGGGGGATAGCCAGGATGCTCGTCGGCGTAGCTGAGCGGCATCACAAAGCCTGCGAAGGCCCATAAATATGCGGGCCCGGTGGCCTCGATGGCCAAGTGGTCGCAGAGCAACTCTTCGAGCCAGCTCGACAGCCAGCTCTGGAGGGTTCCACTGATTTTCGCAGAGGAGCTGGCAGGCCAGGCAACTTCCATGTTTTCAACGGCTTTACCCAATGCCGTTTCGAAAGTGGGATCTTCATGTATCTGGTCATTGACTTTGTTGACCAACTGGGCCTCTGCTACAGCCGAGTGACCTAACTCATGAGAGAAGATCGAGTGCAGGAGCAGACGATCGCTATCGCTCAAAGGGTAGTACAAAATGATGGGTCGCCTGTGAGTCTGAGGGGTGAATCCCTTGGTTTCCTCGATCACCTCAGAGAAGGGCCAGCTGACAGTCGAGTACATGAATTCCACGTCAGGAACCATTACTAGGTCGACCTTGGATCCGACTAACAATGCTGCCAGCTCCTCGGTCAGGTACAAGCTGCCAAGGTTGACACTGGGCTCTTGAGTCGCGGCGAGCCAGGGCATGGCCGCGTGTGCAGCCCGGAGCATCAAAATGATGTCTCGTATGCTTCGGCTGAACGACCGGCGTACAGCAGGTGGGGCTTCGCCTCTTGGCTCTTGGCCAAGGCGAAACTCAGCGGCCCCTATGAGGTCTTCGACGTGTTGCCGCAGCGCCTCTCCGCGGCTGCCGTCGAACGGCTTTAGGCGGGGATCCGCCTTGAGGATCTCGATCTCATAGCCCGCACTGGCTAGGAGAAGTTGAACGTCATCGGTGCTGCCATCCACGATCGCGAACCCCTGCTTTGTCCGGAAACGGTGTTGCTTGCGGCTAGTTGACGACGTCCAACGGCACTAAAGAAGTCGAAAGCAGCATCAATTCGCGGATCCCCCTCCTCCAGGTTCCCAGCAACAGCTTCACGAAGCGCGTTTCCCGTATCGCGAAGCTTTTCCTGAGTTCCTTGCGGGGACCTGTCATCGGAAAGAGTCTCGGCGATGTCCAAGGCCATGTTGGTGGCGGCTAATCCGTTCGTAGAAGGAGCCACGGCCAGCGGTCGCTCGCTGCGGTTGAGAGCGGCATCCAGCAGGCTGGCAGCCTCTTGGAGAACCTCTAGATCCCCCGGGCGCTGTTCGCGAAGACGAGTGAGTCGATCTAGGGCCAGGATCACATCCTCAGCCCAAAGTCCTAGGGCGGTCGCCGAACTCAATCTCTCTAAACGCTGTAAGTCCCGCATGGGCATACCTCTCAATTCTACTGGAGATCCGAGGATGTGCTACACCGTACGAGCTAGCACGGATAGAACCATGGCCCGCACCGATCCTCAGGTAAACCTGCGCCTTCCGCGGGAGGTCTTCGACGTTCTCGAGGCTGCCGCCTTCGTGCATCGTGTGAGCCCGAGCGCCCTCCTGACGGAGGTGGCAGAAGAAGCGATAGACGACCTTCGTCGTGAAAAGCCAGTCGAGGCGGCGCTTAGCGCGCGAGCGGAAGCAGATCGAGGTTCGGCGGAAAAGGTTCAGCGCCTCCCTCGGAACGGGTAGAGGCCCGACCTATACTTTCGGCTTCCAACCACGGTCTGGAGTCCCCTTGCAGCAGATGCAGATCTATGGCGTCAGTTTCGACATGGTCGGCAAGCAGCCGATCGTGCTGCTGAAGACCGTGGACGGAAACAGGTTCCTGCCGATCTGGATCGGGCACCCGGAGGCCGCCGCGATCCTGATGAAGCTGCAGGGCGCCTCGACGCCGCGGCCGATGACCCACGACCTCCTCTCCGACATGCTCGACAACCTCGACGCCAAGTGCGAGCGGGTCGCCGTCACCGAGCTGCGCGACAACACCTTCTACGCCTCGATCACGGTCTCGGTCAACGGCTCCGAAGTCGAGATCGACTCCCGTCCCTCCGACGCCCTGGCCCTCGCGGTCCGCGTCTCGGCCCCGATCTTCGCGGCCGAGGAGGTGATCGAGGAGTCGGCGATCGAGTTCGAGCACGAGGTCGAGGACACCGAGGAGGTCGTCGACAAATTCAAGGAGTTCCTCGACGAAGTAACGCCCGAGGATTTCGCCCAGGGGGACTCTTAGGGCTAGGAAACGCCCTGGGGCGTGAGTGCCAGGTCCAGGATCCGCTCGACCAGTTGCTCGAAGGAGAGGCCGGCCGCCTCGGCGGCCTGGGGGAGGAGGCTGGTGTCGGTGAGGCCCGGGATCGCGTTCGCCTCCAGCAGCCAGGGGCCGCCTTCGCCGAGGATCAGGTCGATGCGGGCGAAGCCGGTGCAGCCGAGGGCGCGGTATGTGCCGAGGGCTGCGTCAATGACGGCGCGGTGCTCGTCGGTCGTCAGGTCGGCGGGGACGTCGAAGCGGGTGCGGCCGATCTCGTAGCGGGCCTCGAAGTCGTAGCGATCGCCCTCCAGCAGGATCGCCTCGACCACCGGCAGCGGCTCGTCGCCGAGCACGCTGACCGCGAGCTCACGGCCGTCGACGAAGCGCTCGAGCAGGACGCGGTCGTCGTAGCTGAAGGCGGAGACCAGGGCTTGGGGAACCTCGCCCGGCGAACGGGCGAACCTGACCCCGAGCGAGGAGCCGCCGCGGCTCGGCTTCACCACCAGCGGGAAGCCGAGCGTCTCCTCCAGCCGCCCCAGCGCGTCGGCGGCGCCGAACTCGCGGAAGGCGGTCTGGTTGAAGGCGAACCAGTGGGGGGTCTTTAGGCCGCCAGGCGTCTCTCGGGAGGCGTCCTCGATCGCGTCCTTCGCCTGCACCTTGTCCATGCAGCGCGCGCAGGCCGCCGCGCTCGGGCCGGTGAAGGGGACGCCGAGGATCTCCAAAAGCTCCTGCACGGTCCCGTCCTCGCCGCCGACCCCGTGCATGGCGACGAAGGCCACGTCGGGACGCTCGGCGACCAGGCGCTTGACCAGGTCCGGGCCGACGTCGATCGGCAACACCTCGTGGCCCAACCGCTCCAGCGCGTCCTCGACCCGCGCCCCCGAGCGCAGCGAGACCCCGCGCTCCAGCGAGCGGCCGCCTTTCAATACCGCGACCTTCATCAGGCCTCGCCCGCCTTGCGGAAGGGGAGGACGTTCGGGGCCGACTCCTGCCGCGGCTCGGGCATCGGCTGCTCCCCGGTCAACGCCCCGTAGAGGTCGACCTGCTCGGCGATCACCTTGCCGATCCGGCGCACCCCCTCGCGGATCTCGTCCTCGTCGACGCCGGAGAAGTTGAGCCGCATCGAGTGACTGCCGCGCCCGTCGACGTAGGCGGCCTGGCCGGGGACGAAGGCGACGTCGGCGCGCAGCGCCTTCGCCAGCAGGTCACTGGTGTCGATGTAGTCGGGCAGCGTCGCCCAGATGAAGAGCCCGCCCTCGGGCTCGGTCCAGGTCGCCTCGGCGGGGAAGTTGTCGCGCAGCGCCTCGACCATCGTGTCGCGGCGGCGGCGGTAGATCTCGACCAGGTCGTCGACGTAGCGCTGCCAGCGCCGTTCGGCGAAGTACTCGCGGACGAAGTACTGGGTCAGGGTCGAGGTGCAGAGGTCGGCGGCCTGCTTGCCGAGGACGATCTTCTCCATCACCGGCGGCGGCGCCACCGCCCAGCCGAGGCGGATCCCGGGGGAGAGGATCTTCGAGAACGTGCCTAGGTAGATGACGAAGTCGCCGCCGTCGAGCTGGTAGAGCGGCGGCATCGGCTCGCCGCCGTAGCGCAGCAGCCCGTAGGGGTTGTCCTCGACGACCAGCAGCTCCTGCGAGCGCGCCAGCTCGACCAGACGCTGGCGGCGCTGCAGGGACATCGTCACCCCGGCCGGGTTCTGGAAGCTCGGCACCGAGTAGATGAACTTCGGCCGCCGCCCCTCCGCGCGCAGATCGGCGAGCAGCTGCTCCAGCACCTCGACCTGCATCCCGTCCTCGTCGCATTCGACCTGGACGACGTCGGCCTGGTAGCTGCAGAGGGTCGGGATCGCGCCCGGGTAGGTCGGCGCCTCGCAGATGACCACGTCGCCAGGGTCGATCAGCGTCTTGCAGACGAGGTCGATCGCCTGCTGGCCCCCGGTGGTGACGATGATGTCGTCGGGGTCGGGCAGCATCCCCTCCGCGCCCATCACCTCGAGGATGCAGTCCTTGGTCTCCTCGAAGCCCTCGGTCGGCCCGTACTGCAGCGCCTTCGCCGCCGACTCCTGGGCGATCCGGGTCATCTGCGCGGCGAAGCTCTGCGGCGGGAAGGTCGAGGTGTCCGGGAGGCCTCCCGCGAGCGAGATCACTTCCGGCCGCGCCGTGATCGCCATCAGGTCGCGCATCGCCGAGGAGCGCATCACGCCGGTCCGCTCGGCGAAGAGGCCGGCGTAGCGCTCGAGGTCGCGGGTGCCGGCGTGGGAGCGGCGGCGATGGGTCGGCTCGGGGACTTCTGCCATCGCTGAAGTGTGGCGGATCGACGCCCGGCCATCGAGGTTTGGTTAGGTTTCGGGCGTGGACGTTCTAACCGAGCTTGGAATCGGGCTGGCGATCGGCATGCTCGCCGGCACCACCGGCACCCACGGGTCAGCCCGGGGCCGGATGACGATCCTCGCCGCCGTGATCGGCTTCGTCGTCGGCTTCCTCCTGGAAGGAATCGTCGGAGCGGTGCTGGGACTAGCCGGTGCCGCGCTGGCCTGCATCGTCATCAGCGACATCGTCTACGGGGCCAGTAGGCGCGAGGGCAGCGGCGGCGGAGCGCTCGCCTTCATCGTCGCCCTAGCGGCGCTGGTAGTGATCGCGATCGCGCTGCTGCTGGAACCGCTGGTCGTGATCGTCGTCCTGGCGCTGATCTGGCTCGGGATCACCCGCCACCGCCGCGCCCAGCGCAAACACGCCGGGCTCCGCGTCCTGCGTTAACGACAGCCGGCACTGGGCATCATTCGGACGATGCCGTCGCGCAAGAAGCTCGTCCTCACCTACGTCGACTCGCTGCGCACCGACATGCTCGAACGGGCGATCGCCGAGGAGCGGGCACCGACCTTCGCCGCCCTCGTCGAGCGCGGGGTGCTGATCCCCGACTGCGTCTCCAGCTTCCCTTCGGTGACCCCGGTCGCCAGCGCCGAGATGGTCACCGGCGTCGGCGCCGACCGACACTGGATCAGCGGCATGAACTGGTACCACCGGCTCGAGCGTCGCTACGTCGAGTACGGCTCCTCGCTGGAGGCGACCCGCGCCTTCGGCGTCTTCCTCGCCCTCTACGACCTCGTCTACAACATGAACCTCGCCCACCTCAGCCCCGAGGTGGAGACGGTCTTCGAGAGCCTCGAAGACGCCGGCGCCCGCACCGCCTGCACGCCGTTCCTCATCTACCGCGGGCGTCAGCGCCACGCGGTCTCGCTGGAGGGGCTGCTGAAACGGGCGGTCGACGTGACGAAATTGAAGTTCCACCACCACACCTGGGGACCCACCGACCTCTTCTACGGGGACCTCTACGCGAGCCGCGAGGTCCCCTGCAAATCGACCTCGATCCCCGGCAATCGCGACGGCTACGCCGCCTGCTGCGCGGCCGAGCTGCTGAAGGAGGACCTCTACGACTTCCTTCTGCTCTCGCTGCCGGACAACGACAACTACTCCCACCAGCACGGCCCGGAGGCGACGGTCGAGTCGATCGCCAAGGCCGACCGCGCCTTCGCCACCTACGCCGAGGAAGCGGGTGGGCTCGATGAGTTCCTGGCAACGCACGCGGTGATCCTGCTCGCCGACCACGCCCAGACCGACGTTCACCGCGGGCTGCCGCTGGCCGAGCTGTTGAGCGCCGAGTGGTCGGTGCTGCAGCCATCGGAGGAGCGGCCGGAGCTGGCCCAGCTCGCGGTCAGCCCGACCGGCCGCGCGGCGCATGTCTACCTGCTGCCGGGAGAGGCGGAGCGGGCGGAGCCGCTGGAGGTGGCCGCGCGGCTGGGCGTGCTCGAGGGGGTCGACCTGGTCTGCCGGCTCGAGGGCGAGGACGGAATGCCGTTGCGGCGCGAAGGGCCGGGTATGCCGGCGACCGGCGGCGAGTGGGCGGTGGTCGAGCGCGGGGGGGAGGCGATGCGTTTCCGTCCCGGCGACGAGGTCGGCGATCTGCGCGGCGGCAGCTGGGAGGTGGAGGGGGAGCTGGGGACGCTGGAGGCCTCCGTCGAGGGCGGACGCCTGCGCAGCGAGATCTACCCCGACCCGCTGGCCCGCGTCTGGTCGGCGCTGTCCGCGCCGCACGCCGGCGACTTCGTCGTCTCCCTGGAGCCCGGCTTCGAGGCGGTCGATTGGGGTGGGGTCAGCCACGCCGGCGGCGGCAGCCACGGGGCGCTCCACGCCGGCGACTCGCTCGGGCCGCTGCTCTTCGTCGGCTGCGGGCCGAGCTCGGCCGACGAGCGCGAGCAGTGGGCGCTCCGCGACGTCGCCCCGATCATCCGCGAACACTTCGGGGTGGCGGCGCAAGGGTGAGGCGCGCGGCGCTCCTGATCGCGCTGGTCGCTTTCCTGCTCGCCGCCGCGCCGGCAGCCGGGGCCGAACGCGTCACCCGCGCCGAAGCGATCGCTGCGGCCGACCAGGACCCGAAGGTCGTCGAGCAGGAACGGGAGCACGGCGAGCTCGGGCCGACGGCATCACTCGACGACGACAAGGCCAACTGGGAGGTCGCCTACTTCGACGGCGGCGAGGAGCGGGTCCTCGTCCTCGTCGACGCCCACAGCGGCGAGGTGACCGAGTCCTGGACCGGCTACCAGGTCGCCTGGAAGATGGCCCGCGGCTACTCCGGCGCCTTCGGCCACAAGCTCAACGCGCCCTACGTCTTCCTGCCCCTCTGCCTGCTCTTCCTCGTCGGTCTGGCCGACTGGCGGCGCCTCTGGCGGGTCGCCAACCTCGACCTCCTGTTCCTGCTCGGCTTCGGCGTCTCCCACTACTTCTTCAACCGCGCCGAGATCGGCGTCTCGGTCCCGCTCGTCTACCCGGTGCTCGTCTACCTGCTTGGGCGCTCGCTGTGGATCGGGCTGCGGGGGAGGGGGGATGGCATCCGCCCGGTCTGGCCCGTCGCCTGGATGGTGATCGCCGCCCTCTTCCTGATGGGGTTCCGCGTCGGCCTCAACGTCGCCGACTCCGGCGCGATCGACGTCGGCTACGCCGGCGTGGTCGGCGCCAACCGGATCGCCCACGGGGAACCGATCTACGACAACTTCCCCGACGACGTCTCCAGCGGCGACACCTACGGCCCGGTCAACTACCTCGCCTACCTCCCCTTCGAGCGGATCTGGCCCTGGTCGGGCGAGTGGGACGACCTCCCCGCCGCTCACGCGGCGTCGATCCTCTTCGACCTCGCCTGCTTCACCTTCCTCATCCTCCTCGGCATTCGCATCCGCCCCGGCCCCGAAGGCCAGCGCCTGGCAGCGACCCTCGCCTTCGCCTGGGCCGCCTACCCCTACACCGCCTACGCCCTCGAGTCCAACTCCAACGACTCCCTCGTCGCCGCCCTCCTCCTGGCGACCCTCCTCCTCGCGGCAAGGCCCCTGGCCCGTGGAGCACTACTCGCCGCCGCGACCTGGTCCAAGTTCGTCGCCGCCCCCCTGGCCCCGATGTACCTCACCTACCAGCGCAAGCTGCGCCCCGCGCTCCTCTTCGTGGCCGGGTTCGCCGCCGTGACGATCGCCGTCCTCCTCTGGCCCGCCCTAGATCCCGGCCTGAAGACCTTCTACGACCGCACCATCGCCACCCAAGCCGGCCGCGATTCCCCCTTCAGCCTCTGGGGACAGACTTCCCTGGAACCCCTCCGCATCACGATCTTGGCCCTCACCGCCCTCGTGTCGATCGCCTTTGCCTTTATCCCCAAACGCAAGTCTCTTGTCCAGCTAGCCGCTCTTTCAGCAGCCCTCTTGGTGGCGTTACAGCTAACCCTCCACCACTGGTTCTACCTCTACATCGTCTGGTTCTACCCGCTGTTCCTCGTAGCCGCGACCGCTGTTGAGAAGGGAACCGGTACCCCCTCCGAACGGCTTGTACTTCTCGGGCAGAAACAACCTCGGACGGCAGCCGCGGCCCCACCCGAGCAAGTTGAGTGAGGAGGGGGTCCCGGTTCCCTAACCCCCAACCACCGGAACCATTACCCGCTCATAAGAGTCGGCAAGACCTTTGTCGTTGACCTCGACGACCGCACCCATCACCCAAACGTCCTCCTCCGCAGTTTCAAACCGCGTCGGCATCTGCGTAATCAAAGACCGCAACGCCTGCTCCGGCTTCACCCCAAGGACACTCGTCCGCGACCCGGTCATTCCCACGTCGGAGACATGTGCCGTCCCCCCCGGCAGCACCCGCCCATCCGCCGTAGGCACATGAGTGTGGGTCCCGAAGACCGCCGCCACCCGCCCGTCGAGGTGCCACCCCATCGCCACCTTCTCGGAAGAAACTTCCGCATGAAAGTCGACGATCACCGCATCCTGCTCGTGGTGGCTGAGAATCGAGTCGACGGTGTCGAACGGTGAGCGGGCGACGCGGAGGCCGACCCCGCCGCTGAGGTTGACGACGCGGACCCGCATCCCGCCGACCTCGACCACGGTATGCCCCCGCCCCGGGTTCGCCTGCGGGTAATTAGCCGGCCGCACCACCCGCTCCTCGGTTTCCAACCACTCGTAAGCCTCGCGGTGGCGGTAGACGTGGTTGCCGCTGGTGATCACGTCGGCGCCGGCGTCGAAGATGTCGTTGGCGGTCCGTTCGGTGATCCCCATGCCGCCGGCCGAGTTCTCGCCGTTGACGATCACCAGGTCCGGCGCGTGCCGCTCGCGCAGCGCCGGCATCGCTTCGCGCAGCCCCTGTCGCCCCGGGCTGCCGACCACGTCGCCGATGAAGAGCACCTTCATGTTGAACCGACCCTATCTGCGAGATTGAGCGGGATGGCCGATTCGGAGGAGACGGCAGCGATCTTGAAGCGGGCGCTCGGGTACCCGTACGCGACGCCCGACCGCTCCTACCTCTACCTGGACGGGGAGGCGCGGGAGCTGCCCGAGGGCGCCCTCGACCTCACCGACCGCACCCCGCTCCTCTCCTACGGCGCCAACTCCGCGCCCGAGGCACTCGCCCGCAAGCTCGCCGCGCTGCCGGGGGTGGAGATGCCGGTCGTGCAGTCGCAGCTGGAGGGCTTCGACGTCGTCTACTCCGCCCACGTCTCCCCTTATGGCGCCGTGCCGGCGACGCTGCACGAGAGCCCGGGCACGACCGCCCCCGTCTTCGTCCTTCACCCGACTCCCGAGCAGCGCACCCTTCTCACCGCGAGCGAGCCGAACTACGACCTGGTCGAGGTCGACGGCATCGCCGCCTACCGCAGCAAGCACGGCTGCCTCCGGCTCGACGGTTCGCCCGTGGCCCTAGCGGCGGTGCGCTCGGAGGGACGGACGCTGCCGGAGCTCGACGAGCCCGCGGTCCTCGACCGGGTCCGCGCGCACGTGGAACCCGATGCGGACATCGAGACCTTCATCCGCAGGTGCGTCGAGTGGGGTGGGATCAAACCCCTTCCGAGATTGGGGCCCGTATAGGGGACCAAAGTGCGGAACGGCGAGCGTCACACCGTCGCGAATCGACGCAGCGCCACCCGCGCGATAGCGGCGTAGGCGGCGAAGAGGATCGCGAGGTGGAGCAGGGGACCGCCGATGCCGGGGCCGGCCTCGTCTAGCGCGGCGGTGATCGCTTCCAGGGCCGGCTTGAAGGGGAAGATGGCGGTGACGTAGCGGATCAGGTCGAAGACGGTGGGGCTGACGGCGCCGGAGGGGACCAGTGAGAGGAAGGCGATCGGCAAGGTCGCCATGAAGGCGAGCAAGGAGACCGCGCGCACCTCGCGGGCCGCCGCCCCCAGCGCCGCCCCGGCCGCCCCCAGCGCCGCGCCCGCGAAGAGGATCGCCAGCAGCCAGAGCCCGAAGCGACTCCATTCGAGCGGGACGAAGATCGCCATCCCCAGCAGCATCAGCAGGGTCACGACCAGCCCGACCGCGACCCCCAGCAGCACCTTCTCGCCCAGCAGCCCGCTGCTGGAGACCAGCCCGCGGGTCAGTCGCGAGAAGGCGTTCTCCTCCCGCTCCAGCGCCAGCGACCCCGCGACCAGGAGGACGACGACGAAGGCGAGGGTCAGGGTTGCGGCGACGGCGATCGCGAAGATTTCCAAAGGCGGGCTCTCGCCGCCGACCACCACCTTGTCGACCTCGATCGGCTGTGCCAACCGGTCGATCAGCGGTTTGGCAACGTTGAGGTTGTCGCGCGCCTGGCTGGCGAATTCGGTCACTTCTTCCAGCGCCACCCGCTGTTGTTTCGGCAGCGCCGGCGTCACCGCTTCGAGGATCCGCGCGCTCGCCCGCAGGCCGAGAATCGGGATCGCCTGGCCGAGCAGGTGGAACTCGCCGCCGTTGACGATCAGCCCCAGGTAGCGGCTGCCTTCCGAGCCGATCCTCCGCGCGATCCGCAGGTTCGCCTGCGCCAACAAACTCGTGATCCGGTCGTCGACCAGTTCGGCCTTGACCGCGTTTTCCTCGTTGACGAGGACTTCGACTTCCGGCACCCCCGGGGCCAGCGTCGAGAGCGAGTTGATCTTGTTGACCAGGTCGTAGGGCAGGATCAGCGCCGCCAAGACGTCGCCGGATTCGACCTTCGCTCGCGCTTCGTCGCGGTCGTCGACAACGACGCACTCGACCCGCTCGCAGATCTGCTCGCGAACGTTTGCCTTCGGCAGCTCCGCCCCGCCGACGTTGATCCGCGTGTTCTCCGGCACTTCATTGAGGAAGGCGACCCGCGGGTCCTCCGGCCCGCGGGAGATCGCGAACCCAACCAGGACCGCGATCAGGATCGGGTAGGCGACCAGCAGCACCGCCTGCAACGGCGAGCGCCGCAGAATCTGCAGGTCCTTCAGCAGCAGCCAGCGCACGCCCCCCATCAGTGCCCCCGGTGGTGGAGGTAGGCGACGAAGGCGGTCTCGAAGTCGCGGTCGGCGGCCTCCGGCGCCTCCCGCCGCACCGCCTCCCGCAGCTCCCCCGCCGAGCCGTCGAACAGCGACTCGCCGTCGGCGAGCACCAACACCCGGCCCCCGTAGCGCTCGGCCTCCTGGATGTCGTGGGTGGAGAAGATCACCGTCGTCCCGCGTCCGGCCAGCCCCGAGACGAACTCCCACAACCGCGCCCGCTGCCGCGGATCCAACCCCACACTCGGCTCGTCGAGCAACAGGACGGCCGGCCGCGACAACAGCCCGATCGCGATATTGATCCGCTGCTGGTTCCCCCCCGACAGCCGCGCCACGATCTCCCCCCGCCGCTCGCCCAGCCCGGTCAACTCCAGCATCTCCTCCACCGACCCCCGCGGATCCCCATGCCCCTCGAGCCGCGCGAAGAGAAGTAAGTTCTCCTCCACCGTCAGCCGTCTATATAGAGCGGCCTGCTGCGGCACCCACCCAACTTCCCCATCAGGAGACTCCACTTCCCCCTCGTCCGGCCTGGAGATCCCAGCCAGGATCGAAAGCAACGTCGTCTTCCCAGCCCCATTAGGCCCGATGACCGCGACCAATTCACCGGGACCTGCTTCTAAGGAAACGCCGCGAAGAGCTTCCCTGCTCCCGAACCTCTTGCTCACGTTCCTAGCCCGCATCGCCGGAACAAGCTACTCCGCCCGCCAGGAGGACCGGGGGTGTCTTCGTACGGACACTTAGAGCGAGCGAAGCGAGCGGGTCCGGTAGAAGGCACCCCCGGTCCCCTCCCAACGCCGGAACTACCCTCGTCCCTTCCCTAGACTGAATGAAATGCCCTTCCCCTCTACGCGCATGCGCCGCATGCGCCGCACCGACACCCTGCGAGGGCTGGTCCGAGAGACCGAACTCACGCCGGGGCACCTGATCCAGCCCGCCTTCGTAGTCGCCGGAGAGGGCGTCCGCGAGGAGGTCCCCTCGATGCCCGGCATCGAACGCTTCTCGATCAACAACCTGGTCGAGGAGGCCGGCGAGATCGCCGCCGCGGGGATCGGCGCCCTGATGCTCTTCGGCGTCCCCGCGGCCAAGGACGACTTCGGCACCGGCGCCTACGACGACGAGGGGATCGTGCAGATGGCGGTGCGGGCGCTGAAGGAGGCGCACCCCGACCTGGTGGTGATGACCGACGTCTGCCTCTGCGAGTACACCTCGCACGGCCACTGCGGCGTCATCCGCGAGGGCAGCCGCGAGGTCGACAACGACCTCACCGTCGAGCTGCTGGCGAAAACCGCGATCTCCCATGCCGAGGCCGGTGCCGACGCGGTCGCCCCCAGCGACATGATGGACGGGCGGGTCGGCTCGATCCGCCACCAGCTCGACGAGGAGGGACATCCCGACGTCCCGATCGTCGCCTACTCGGCCAAGTACGCCTCCGCTTTCTACGGCCCCTTTCGCGACGCCGCCGAGTCGACGCCGGAATTCGGCGACCGCCGCGGCTACCAGATGGACCCGGCCAACGCCGCCGAAGCGGTGCGCGAGGCCGAACTCGACTTGGAAGAGGGCGCCGACATGCTGATGGTGAAGCCGGCGCTCCCTTATCTGGACGTCGTGCGTCGGGTCAAAGAGGCGACCGGCGCCCCCGTCGCCGCCTACCACGTCTCCGGCGAGTACTCGATGCTGAAGGCGGCCGCCGCCAACGGCTGGATCGACGAGCGCGCCTCGGTGGTCGAGGCGCTGATCTCGATCCGCCGCGCCGGCGCCGACGCGATCGTCACCTACTACGCGAAGGAGGCCGCCCCGTGGCTTCGGTGAAGGTCCCGCAGTCGAAGGCGCGCAGCCGCAAGGACGGCTCCGCGATCCCGCTCGACGAGACCGACAAGCGGCTGATGAACCTGCTGCAGTCGAGCTTCCCGCTCGACCCCGAGCCGTTCGCGCTCCTCGCGTCGCAGGCGGACCTCGAGCTCGACGACGTCCTCGGCCGCACCCAGCGCCTGCTCGACGGCCGCATCATCCGCGAGATCACGCCGATCTTCGACACCCGCGCCCTCGGCTACGAGTCGATGCTGGTGGCGGCGAAAGTCGACTCGGCGAACCCGCAGCGGGCGGCGCGGATCGTCAACGCCCATCCCGGCGTCTCCCACAACTACCTGCGCACCCACGACTTCAACATGTGGTTCACGATCGCCACCCCGCCGGACTCGAAGCTGGGCCTGAAGGGGACGCTGGAAGCGCTGATGGAGGAGACCGGGGCGGAGTCGATGCGGGAACTGCCGACCCTCACCCTCTTCAAAATCAACATGAACCTGGAGATGGAGAAGGGGACCGAGGCGCTCGCCGCGCCGGTCGAAGCGGCGCCCCCGCGGGAGCTGGAACCGCAGCCCTACGACGATGACGACATCGCCCTGATCAAGGCTCTGCAGGGACCGATGCAGGCGGTCGCCCGCCCCTACGACGCCGCCGCGCAGGAGCTGGGGATCTCGACTGAGGCGCTGCTCGACCGCCTGCGGGGGATGGTCGACCGCAAGATCCTCCGCCGCGTCGCCGCGATCCTCTTCCACCGCCGTGCCGGCTTCTCGGCGAACGGGATGGGGGTCTGGAAGGTCCCCGGGGACGAAATCCTCGAGGTCGGTGGGCGCATGGCCGCCTTCCGCGGCATCTCCCACTGCTACCAGCGGCCGACCTACGAGGACTGGCCCTACAGCGTCTTCACGATGGCCCACGGCCGCTCGAAACAGGAGTGCGACGCTGTCCTCGACGCGATCGCCGCCGAGTGCGGGATGGGACCGGACGACCGCGCCACCCTCTACTCCTCGACCGAGTACAAGAAGATCCGCCTTCACTACTTCACCGAGGACTACGCGCGCTGGGAGGCGGAGCATTCCTGACGGCGGTGCCGAGGGCTTGTTCGCCCGGGCACAGGAGGTCCTGCCGGGCGGGGTGAACTCGCCGGTCCGGGCGATGCGGCAGATCGGCCGCGACCCGATCTTCGTCGAGCGCGGGGAAGGCTGCTGGCTCTTCGACGTCGAGGGCAACCGCTACGTCGACTGGATCGGCTCCTGGGGACCGATGATCTTGGGGCACGCCGAGCCTGCCGTGGTCGCGGCGGTGATCGAAGCCGCCAAGCGGGGGACGAGCTTCGGCGCCGCGACCCTGGCGGAGGTGCGACTCGGCGAGGAGGTGGCGGCGCGCTTCCCCTCGGTGGAGATGCTGCGGATGACCAGCTCCGGCACCGAGGCGGCGATGAGCGCGGTGCGGCTGGCGCGGGCGATCACCGGCCGCGAGGTCGTGATCAAGTTCGCCGGCGCCTACCACGGGCACTCCGACGGCCTGCTAGCCGACGCCGGCTCGGGGCTGGCGACGCTGGGCGTGCCGGGCAGCCCCGGCGTCACCGCGGCGCAGGCGGCGGCGACCGTGGTGGTCCCGTGGAACGACCGCGAGGCGGTGGCGCGGGCGCTGCGCGAGCACGAGGTCGCGGCGCTCCTGGCCGAGCCGATCGCCGCCAACATGGGCGTCGTCCCGCCCGCCGAGGGCTTGCTCGAGTTCCTCCGCGAGGCGACCCGCGAGGCGGGCGCGCTGCTCGTCTTCGACGAGGTGATCACCGGCTTCCGCGTCGCTCGCGGCGGCGCCCAGGAACTACTCGAAGTCGAACCGGACCTGACCGTGATGGGCAAGGTGATCGGCGGCGGCCTCCCTGCCGCAGCCTACGGCGGCCCGCGCGAGTACATGGAGCGAATCGCCCCGGCCGGCGACGTCTACCAAGCCGGAACCCTCTCTGGAAACCCGCTCGCGGTCGCCGCGGGGCTGGCGACCCTGGAGCAACTCGACGCCGCCGCCTACCAGCTCCTCGGCGCGCTGACCGACCGCCTCGCCCGTGGCTTCGAAGCCCTGGCCCAGAACCGCCCCCTCCAGGTTGCCGCCGCCCCCGGGCTCGTCACCCTCTTCTTCAGCGAGGTCCCGGTGGTCGACTTCGCCACCGCGACCGCCTGCGACACCGACGCCCACGCCGCCTTCTGCCGCGCCCTGCTCACCCGCGGCGTCTACCCGCCCCCAGCCCAGTACGAGGCCTGGTTCGTCTCCCTCGCCCACGACGAGGCGACGATCGACCAGACCCTCGAAGCCGCCGCCGAGTCCCTCGACGAGGTGCTGGGATGAACACCCTCCAGGTGCTCGCTGACCAGTTGCGCGGCGAGGACACACCGATCTCCTCCTTCGTCGTCGACCCGGCCGAGCCGCCGACGCTGGGCGAGCTCGCCGCCTCCGGCCCCGACGCCGCCGAGTACGCCCTCGTCATCGAGGCCGTCCGCGAGGGCTACCTCCTCCACTACGAGCAGCCGCGCCTCCTCGCCGGCCACGACCCCGACCTCGCCCTCCTCGCCGGCGATTACCTCTACGCCCTCGGCCTCGATCGCCTCGCCGCCCTCGGCGACACCCGCCCCGTCGCCATCCTCTCCGACCTGATCAGCGAGTGCGCTCGGCGTCAGGCCGAGGGAAACGTCGATTCGATTGCAGCGCTTTGGCGCGAGGCAGCCGAGAGCATTTCCGCTGGCTCCCGGTAGTGCTATCGACCCCGAGCGGCTTCGCGCAGTCGCTGGAAGGCCAATCTCGTCGTGATGGTGCGGATTGGAGCTTCGCGTTTGAACTTCCGAGAATGGGCTTCGAACCGTTCGATCGCCGCTCGGTTTTCGGCCCGGGTCCTCTCGATCTTCTTTTTAAGTTCCTCTTGCGTCACGGATACTCCTCTCGGAGAACGAAGACAAAAGCATCCTATAGGTCTTGGAGGTCATTGAGGAGTTCCTCAGAGCGGTCGATCTGCTCTCTCAACTTGTCAGCGTGTTCATCATTCGCCTGCGCCACCCGACGCCAGTACTCGGCTTCTCCCTCAGCTTCTCTCAGGCTCCCCTCCGAGATCTCGAACGGCCCCGCCCTTCGCAGCCACTCCCCGTTCTTCATCCGGATCCCGATCGAGACGACGATGAAGACGCCGCCGACAGCCAGAACGCCAGCCGCCGACACCAGCAGCAAGCGGGCCGCCCACAGCACGCCGCGGTTGTCGAAGACGTTGTCGACGAAGTCGGGGCTACGGCTCGCGGGAAGATCTGCCGGGTAGAGGCCTTTGACAAGCAGGACTACCGCAGCGACAGCAGCGACGACGAACGCCCAGCCGACGACCCTTCTTCCCGTCCCATAGATATTCCTCATAGAGGACTAAGGGCTCAGCCCGTCGAACTCGCCCCCCACCCGCGGCCGCTTCCCCGGATTTTGCTCCTCTGTGACGCAGGTCACACCCCCTAAGCAATAGACTTCGAAGCCCTACGCGAACCGACCTGTGGCAGACGACGCGAACAAGGTAAATGGGGCCGAGGAGGCGCCCATCAAGGAGCGGGTAAAGCCCGACCCGCCCGGCTACTTCGAGGGCGAGTCGATGACGCGCCGCCACGTCTTCACGGTTGCCTCGCAGGCGCTCGGAGGACTCGCTGCTGCTGGGATCGTGCTGCCGGCCGTCGGCTTCGCGGTCGCCCCGATCTTCCACCGCGGCAAGGAGCGCTGGGAGGCGGTCGGGCCGGTCTCCGACTTCGTCGAGGACACCTACCGCCAGGTCGTCTTCACCGAGACCGAGGGGATCGGCGACGCCGGTAAGACCACCGCCTACGTGCGCCGCAGCTCCGAGGACCTGGGTGAAGAAGCCGGCAAGTTCGTCGCCGTCTCCAACCGCTGCGCCCACCTCGGCTGCCCGGTCCGCTTCGTCGAGGCCGCCGGCAACTTCATCTGCCCCTGCCACGGCGGCGTCTACGACTTCCAGGGCAAGCGGATCGGCGGCCCGCCGGTGCGCCCGCTCGACCAGTTCCAGACCCGCGTCCGCAAGGGCCAGGTCGAAGTCGGCCCGCGCTACTCCGTCACCTCGCAGATGGAGCCGGTCCGCGCCCGCGACCCCGGGGAGTTCACCGGTGGGATCTGGGAATACCTCTACCCGCCGCGACCCTCTACCTTCCCACCGCCCTGATGCCGAGCTTTCCGAAACCCAAGATTCCGGACGCGATCGTCCCGCCGCCGCTGCGCAAACCGGGCAAACCCGGCAGCGCCGGCACGCCCAAGGGCCAGGCCCCATCGGACCTGAAGACCTCGCCGCCCGAGCGCCAGAGCCATGGCGACAAGCTGCTCGAGCGCGGCAAAGAGGCCCCGATCGACGCCCTCGGCTGGGTCGACCAGCGGCTCGCCGCCAGCGGCTTCCTCACCGGGATGCTCTTCCGCAAGGTGCCGAAGGGGACCAACTGGTTCTACACGCTCGGCTCCGCGACCCTCTTCGCCTTCATCGTCCAGGCCGTCACCGGCGTCTTCCTGGCGATGTTCTACACGCCCTCGGCGACCCAGGCTTATTCCTCGATCGCCCACATCAACAACGAGGTCCCGCTCGGCCAGCTGGTGCACGGGATGCACAAGTGGGGATCGAGCGTGATGGTGATCCTGATCTTCCTCCACATGGGGAGGACCTTCTTCTTCGGCGCCTACAAGTACCCGCGCGAGCTCAACTGGGTGATCGGCGTGGTGCTGCTGATCCTGACGATGACGATGGCCTTCACCGGCTACCTGCTGCCGTTCGACCAGCGCTCCTTCTGGGCCTCGATCGTCGGCATCAACATCAACGGCACCGGCCCGGTGATGGGCCCGTACCTGAGCGACTTCCTGCGCGCCGGCCCTGAGCTCGGCGCGACCACGCTCTCGCGCTTCTACGCGATCCACATGCTCCTCGTCCCCGGCGCGATCATCGCCCTGATCGGCGCCCACATGTACCTCGTGGTCAAGCTCGGCACCACGGCGCCGCCGTGGGTCAAAGCGGAACGGCCGAAGGTCGCCGCCCCGGTCGCCCAGCTCGACGCCGGCGCCAACGGCAACGGCCGCGTCAACGGGAGCGGCGGATGAAGCCGCAGGACAAGCAGAAGTACCTCGAGGAATACGAGTTCCTGAAGAAGAAGGGGAAGCCGTTCTTCCCCTACGCGGTGATGAAGGACTCGGTGATGGCGCTGATCGTCGTCGCCGTGATCATCGCGATGTCGATCATCCTCGGTGCCGAGCAGGGTCCGAAGGCCGATCCGACCTCGACCACCTACGTGCCGCGCCCCGAGTGGTACTTCTTCTTCCTCTTCGAGCTCCTGCGCGTGATCAAACCGCCGGAGCTGGTCCCGCTCGCGACGATCGGGATCCCGACCATCTGCATGGTCCTGCTGCTCCTGCTGCCGTTCTACGACCGCGGGCCGGAGCGGCGCCCGGAGCGCCGCCCGATCGCGACCACGGCCGGAATCATCACGATCATCGCGATGGGCTACCTCACCTACCTCGGCGCCACCGGTGGCGCCCCGACCGAGGTCGAGATGCAGGTCTCGAAGAAGTACGAAGCCGGCAAAGAGGTCGTCGCCGGCGCCGGCTGTCTCGCCTGCCACAAGCTCGGCGAGAACGGCAACAACGGTCCGGGCCCCGAACTGACCCACATCGCCTCCCGGATCCCGCGGGCTGCGATCATTCGCTCGGTCGAAATCGGTCCCGGCATCATGCCTTCCTTCCGCGAACTGCCGCCGAAGAAGATCGAACAGCTCGCGGACTTCCTCTCCTCGCTCGACTAGATAGGCGGTGGGGATGAGGGCGCCGCCCTGAATCCCATGGACACCATCAACGACAACCGCCAATCGCCGGACTTCGCCGGCCAGGTCAACCGCATGTTCGACCGGGTCGCCGGCCGTTACGACGCGCTCAACTCGCTGATGACCGCGGGGCTGCACCACCGCTGGCGTGAGCGGGCGGCGGCGCAAACCGGGCTCCGACCGGGGGATTCGGCGCTGGACGTCTGCTGCGGGACCGGCGACCTGGCGTTGGAGCTGGCGCGGCACGTCAGCCCCGAGGGGCATGTGGTCGGTTGCGACTTCTCCGAGCCGATGCTCGACCTGGCGCGGGAGAAGGCAGCCGAGCGACACACCGGCAGCGTCCGCTTCGAGTGGGCCGACGCGCTGGAGCTGCCCTACGACGGCGAGCGCTTCGACGCGGTAACGGTCGGCTTCGGGGTCCGTAACCTCGCCGATCTCGACCGCGGCCTGCGCGAGATGTCCCGGGTGCTGAAACCGGGCGGCCGCGCGGTCATCCTCGAGATCACCCAGCCGAGCCGGCCACCGCTCTCGCTCTTCTACTCGCTCTGGTTCGACCGCATCGTGCCGCTCCTCGGCGCTCTCTCCAGCGATCCCGAGGCGTACTCGTACCTGCCGGAGTCGGTCCGCAGCTTCCCAAGCCCCCGTGGCCTCGCGGAGAAGATGGACAGCGCCGGCTTCAAAGGGATCCGCTACACGGTCCTGGCGGGCGGGATCATCGCGATCCACAGCGGCATCCGGGCGTGATCAGGGACGGCCATTCCGAAATTTGGTCCCCCATAGGGGCCCAAATCTCGGAGTCATGACCAGGCCTTCCTCGGTCCCGCCGCCCGTGACGGCGGTCCTCGACGCCTCCAGCCGCTGGCTGCCGGCGCGCCTGGGCGAGGTGGAGGGGCTGCTGCGGGAGGCGGTGCGCGGCCACGGCGAGACCCTCGCGAGCGACGCCAGTGCGACCCTCGACGCCGGTGGCAAGCGGCTGCGGCCGATGCTGGTGCTCCTCTGCGCCGGACCCGAGGCGAACGAGCTCGCCGTCCGCGCTGCCGCCGCGATCGAGCTGATCCACATGGCGACCCTCGTCCACGACGACGTCCTCGACGACGCGCCGCTGCGTCGCGGGCTGCCGACCGTCGCCGCCACCTCCGGCCGCGAGCGCGCCGTCGCCACCGGCGACCTCCTCTTCTCCCGCGCCTTCGCCCTCCTCGCCGACGCTGGCGACGCCCGCTCCGTCGTTCTCCTCGCCGACGCCTCGGTAGCCCTCGCCCGCGGCGAGCTCGCCCAGCGCCGCGACGCTTTCGACGTCGAGGTCGACGAGGAGCGCTACCTGCAGCGCTGCCGGCTGAAGACCGCCCGCCTCTTCGAGTGCGCCTGCCTGCTTGGCCGGGAGGACGAGCGCCTGCGCGAGTTCGGCGCCGGGATCGGGCTCGCCTTCCAGCTGCTCGACGACGTCCTCGACGTCAGCGGCCCGCCCGAGCGGACCGGCAAGGCGCGCGGCACCGACCTCCTCGACGGCACCGTCACCCTGCCGCTGATCGAGGCGGCGGAGAGCGACCCGAGCATCCGCGAGGTCGACCTGCGCGCCCTCGATGCGCAGAGCGCCGAGTCCCTATGCGACCGCATCGCCGCGACCGGGGCCCTGGAGCGGGTCCGCGCTCGGGCAATCGAGATGGTTGCGAACGCAAAGGCGGCGCTGGAGAGAGCGGAGTTCGAGGCGGAGCAGCGCCAACTCCTCGCCCTCGTCGCCGACGGCGTCGTCCAGCGCTACAGCTAGCCGACCTGCTCGGTCGGCCGGACGAGGATCTCGTTGACGGCGACGTGGCGCGGACGCGTCACCACGTAGGCGATCGCCTCGGCGATGTCCTCGGACTGGAGGATGTCCATGTCCTCGAAGCGGCCGCGGATCTCCTTCTCGATCTCCGGGCGGTTGTGACTCTGCAGCTCGGTGTCGACCGCGCCCGGCTCGACCAGCGAGACCCGTACGTGGCGGCCGGTCACCTCCTGCCGCAGGGACTCGCTGAAGGCGCCGACGCCGTGCTTGGTCGCGTTGTAGACGCCGCTGCCTTTGCGCGCCTGCCGGCCCGCGACCGAGGAGATGTTGACCATGTCGGCGACCCGTCGCGGCTCTTCCTCGGCCGCCGCCAGCAGGTGGGGCAGCGCCGCACGGGCGGTGTAGAGGAGGCCGAGCAGGTTGACCTCGATCATCCGCTCCCATTCCTCCACCGGCGCCTCGACCACGGGGCCCAGCAGCATCACCCCGGCGTTGTTGACGAGGACGTCGAGCCGCCCCAGCTCCGAGACGGCGCGGTCGACCGCCGAGCTGGCCTGCTCCCGCTCGCTGACGTCAGCCTCGAGCGGCAGCGCCGTGCCGCCGGCGCCGGCGATCTCGCCGGCCAGCTGCTCGAGGCGGTCGGCCCGCCGCGCCACCAGCGCCACCGCGGCCCCGCGCTCGGCCAGCGAACGGGCCGCCGCCTGGCCGATCCCGCTCGATGCTCCCGTCACCAGCGCGACGGTGCGATCCAGGTCCTTTGCAGCGGCGGCCACCAGCCGCCTATACCCGGCCTCAGCCGGTCCACTCAGCGGGCGAAGTCGTCGGCGCCGATCAGGTCTTGGTGGAGGGCGTGGACGAAGGCGCTCGCCGACTCGCTCATGTTGGCGTGTTCCATCGACCGCAGCTGGCCCGCCAGCTCCTGGGCGCCGAGGTCGAGCTGCTCGTCGAAGGCGTCGATCTCGACCTCGTTGTGGACGCTCTCGCCCACCCATTCGCACTCCGGGCAGCGCCGCGAGACCCGCCAGCCACGGCGCTCCTCCTCCTGCTCCCAGGCGATCGGCTGCACCAGCCCTGAGCTGCAGGCGGGACAGACGTGGAGCGTCAGGTCGAGGGTCCTGTCGGGGCTGCGATCGGCCATCCCGGAAATATCGAGGCAAAGCGCGTTGCGGTGATCCGTAATCCGCCCCATCGCTGCCCCAGAAACCCCGCAGGGCAGGATCGAAACCCGCACGAGAGTGATCCGGGCGGCGAGTCACCCCGTTACCATGGGCAAGATGCCAGGAAACATCGGACTTCCAGAGATCGCGATCGTCCTCGTCATCGCCCTCCTCGTCTTCGGGCCGAAACGGCTCCCGGAGCTCGGCCGCAGTCTCGGCCGCGGCATCCGCGAGTTCAAAGGCTCGGTCACCGGCGACCACGACCACGATCACGACGAGGACGACGACAAGCCGAGCCTCGAGGGCGAGTCGGCAAAGGTTCACGGCGACCCGGCCGACGCGGAAATCGTCCGCAACAAGACCAGCTGAGGCGCCGGGATGGCCCGCCGCGTCAGGGCGGTCTCCCATGAAGATCGCCTCACCCTCGTCGAGCACCTCGACGAGCTGCGCTCCCGCCTCATCGTCTGCATCGTCGTCTTCGGCGTCGCCCTGGCGCTCTGCTTCTGGCAGAACCACCTGCTGCTGGAAATCGCCCAGGGCCCGCTGCCCAGCGACCACGACCAGCTGATCACCTTCGGCGTTACCGAGCCGTTCACGACCACCCTCACCGTCTCCGCCTACGGCGCCGTCGTCCTTGCGCTGCCGATCGTCCTCTGGCAGCTCTACGCCTACGTGCTCCCCGCCTTCAGTGCGGCCGAGCGGCGGGTGATCCTGCCGATCCTCCTGCTCTTCCCGGTCCTCTTCCTCGCCGGGATCGCTTTCGCCTACTTCGTCGTCATGCCGGCCGCGCTCGACTTCCTCCTCGACTTCAACGACGGCCAGTTCAACATCCAATTGCGCGCGCGGGACTACTACAGCTTCTTCTCGATGACGGAGATCGCTTGCGGGCTGATCTTCCAGCTGCCGCTGGCGATCATCGCCGTGACCAGGCTGGGAATCGTGCGGGTCGAGCAGCTGACTGAGAACCGCCGCTACGCCTACCTGGTGATCGCGATCGTCGCCGCCGCGCTGCCCGGAGTCGACCCGGTCACGATGCTCATTGAGATGGTTCCGCTGCTTGTTCTGTTTGAGCTGAGTATCCTCCTCGCTCGGGTCCTGGGACGGCCGGGACACAGCGGCGGAGTGGCGCAGCCCTCCCCGCAGGAGTAAGGGAGAGACGAAGTGGCGTCAGGAAAACAAGAGCACAAGATGCTGTTCGACCTGCGGAGCGGCCGCCGCCGCAACCTGGTCAAAGTCGTCTACGCCGTGCTCGCGATCCTGATGGGAGCCAGCCTCTTCCTCACCGTCGGCCCCGTCAACATCGGCGAAATCTTCGGCAACAACAGCAGCTCCACCGACGCCGCCCAGATCTACGAAGAACAGTCCGAGCGGATCGAAGCGAAACTGAAGAAAGACCCGGGGGACGCCGATCTGCTGGCCTCCCTGACTCGCGCTCAGCTCAACGCCGGCAACGCCAGCGTCACCCGCGAAGCCAACGGGGAAACGGTCATCACGACCGAAGCGGTCGAGTCGTACCGGGAAGCCGACCAAACCTGGACCGAATACCTGGAGGCGACCGACGAACCGAGCCCCGCCATCGCCCAGCTGATGGCGCCGATGTACTTCCAGCTGGCCGAAGTCTCGGGCAGCTACCCCGAGGCCGAAACGCGGCTGCAAGCCGCGGCGGATGCGCAGAAGATCGCCGCCGAAGACCGTCCGAACCTGAACTCGCTTGCCGTACTGGCTCGCTACACCTACTTCACCGGCGACTTCAAAGCGGCCGAACAAGCGAGGGCGGAAGCGACGAAAAAGGCCAACAGCGCTTCCGAACGCGAATCCCTCGACAAAGTCCTCGACGAATCCAAGAAATTGGCCACCAGCTTCGTCAAAAGTGCCGAAGAAGCCGAAAAAGCGCAAAAAGCCGGCAAACCCTCCGAAAGCCTGGAAAACCCGCTCGGCGGCGGCGGTCTCACCGGTGGCGGACTGGGCGAATAGCGCGGGTGGGCGATCCGCCCGGCTTCGATGGGCCGTGTAGGGCTCGAACCTACGACCTTGAGATTAAGAGTCTCCTGCTCTACCAACTGAGCTAACGGCCCGTGGACGGGGGAGTATAGGAAGGTCGGCTGCTTGGGTGAAGGCAGCGGCCGCTACTTGGAGCGGCAATATTTTTCGACGAGGCCGTCGATGATCGTGCCGTCGTCGAAGGTGAAGCGGCCGTGGGTCTGGAGGATGTGGTCGCTGCAGCGGGCGGAGGCGTAGCTGCGCTGCTTGCCGGCAGCGCGGTAGCGGCGGCCGATCGCGACGTCGAGGTGGGTGATCGCGCCGAAGCCGGCGGCGATCGGGGGGACGTCGAGGCGGGCGCGGTAGCGGAAGCCGCCGCGAAGCTGTTCGATCGGGACGACGATCGCGTAGGTCTGGGTGCCGGGGACGGTGGTGCGAGCGTGGAGGACCGCGGTCGGCATCCCTTCCAGGCGGGGCCCGTTGAAGATCGTCAGCGCCGAGCGCGCCGGCACCGTCCCACTGTCGAGGAAGATCAGCGCTTCGACGTGGCCGGTGCCGACGATCGCACCGCGGCAGGTCCGCCGCGCTTCCTCGGTGCTCGCCTCGTCGATCGCTTCGGGCGCGCAGCTCGGCAGGCCGGCGACGCTGAGGCGGCCGTCGCGGTCGAAGTCGATTAGCGCCTGCTGCAGCTTCGGTGGTCCGGCGCCGCGGCGGCCGGAGATGTCGACGTGGCCCTGGAAGTCGATCGGGGCGAAGCGGTGGCGCGGCAGCAGCTGCGGCGTGAAGCCGCCGTCGGCGCGGAGGACCACGTCGTCGACTTCGACGAGCGCGGCGCCCGCAGTACCGACCGTACACACGACTCCCACCACCGCCAGCAAGAGCACGTGTCGCTTTCTTCTCGCATAGCGAGAGTTAGGCGACACTCTCCTCCGTCTCAGCGCGGGAAATGGCATGGCGAGGTCAAGGTCGCCGGGAAGAAGTCGCCATTGGTGAAGCGGAGGTTGCCTTCGACCTGGAGCCGGCCACCGGAGCAGTAGGCCTCGATGAAGCCGACCTTCTTGCCGCCGCGCACCCGGGTGGCACCGACGTTCGCTTCGGCCAGGGTGGGGGCGCCAAAGCCACCGGCCACTTCCGGCATCTTCACCTGGACCTGGTACCCGTAGCGCCCCTTCGCAACCCGTTCGACCACGATCGGCACCAGCAGCGCCTGCGGCGAGGGCACCGTCTCATAAGCGTGGGCGATCAGGGTCGGCTTGCCCCCGGTCGGCGGCGCGTTGAAGAAGGAGACCGGTGAGCTGATCGTGAACGGGTCCCGGCCCGGCATCGTCACCAGCGCCTTCCCGGTTCCCTTGCCGACCAGCGCCGTGGCGCAACGCTTGCGCGCCTGCGAGACCGTCGTCCCCTCGAGCTTGGCGATCTTGCAGACCGGGAAGGCCTTGCTGTTGACCCGCCCGTGTTTGTCGATCAGGAACCGGATCGAGCTCAGCGTCGGCGGCGTCGAGCCATCCTTGGTCTTGACTCGGGTGATGCTGCTGAGGACGATCGGGGAGCCGCCGCTCTTCGGCAGCTCCCGCGGCTGCATCGTCGCCGTCGAGCTGACGCAGAGGGGGCCGATGCAGCTGTCGATGCCGGAGGCGCTCGCGCCGAGGACCAGGGTCAATAGCCCTGCCAGCACGGCGGCTCTGCGCAACGGTCTCCTCAATCAAACGCCCTTACAGGGTTTGAAGAACGCGCCTTCCAGGATCGTCCCGTCTTTGAAATCGACTTTGACTTTCGCCTGCAGGCGACCGTCCGGGCAGCCGGCGTTGGCGTAGCTCAGCTTCTTCCCCTTGTAGTTCCATTCGCGTCCCACGGTTAGTCGGGCGTAGAGCGGGATCCCGGAGCCGCCGGCGATCTTCGGGATTTTCGCCACGGTCTTGAACCCGTAGCGCCCTTGGTTGACCCGCTGGATCTCGATCGGGACGACGAAGGTGGTCGGCCCCGGCACCGTCAGGTGGGCGTGGGCGAGGATCACCGGGTTGCCGTGTTTGGGCTTGGCGTTGAAGAGGGTGATCGGCGATGAAGCCGGGATCGGGTCCTGTTCGGGGAAGATGACGACGGCCTTGCCGAAGCCCTTGCCGACGATCGAGCCGGGGCAGAGTTTGCGCGCCTGGGGCGTGGTCGTGGCCGCCAATTTCCCGGGCGTGCAGAAAGGCAGCCCCTTCGTCTCGACTTCGCCGTGCTTGTCGAACCAGATCGTCACCGTTTCGGTGATCGGCGGCGGCGTCCCGTCTTTGGTCTTGACTTTGCCGTAGCCGTGCAGCTTGATCGGCGCGAAGCCCTTTTTCGGCAGCGTCGTGGGCGTGAAACCCCCATCGGTAATGACGACCAGGTTGCCGGCTGGCAGCACGATCGCAATTGCCGTGGCCGCTGCGACCAGCAGCAACGCCGCTCCAAGTACATGCGCTCTTAACAGAGTCTTCCGCACCGAAATCTCCCTCCCGTAGGCGTCTACCGCCAAACTACCAGCCGTGGGAAGGAGGATCGGCAGGGCATGGAGAGGGTCCTCGCGGAAAGGGCCGCACCGAGAGCAACCGTTTTTGCTCCGGCACCCGCGGGCGGTGCTGGCGATCGCGCTGGCGCTGCTGATCGCGCTGGCGGTAATCGGCACCGGCACCGAGGACCGCCTCGACCCAACCACGATCGACGTCGCCGGGACCGAATCCTCGCGCAGCAACGAACTGCTCCGCGAGCACTTCGGCGACAGCGCCCCCTTCGTGATCCTCCTCCGCGGCCCGGCCGCCGCGATCGATCGCCAGGGCCCCGAACTGATCGACGCCCTGCGCGAGGACCCGCGGGTGACCACCCTCTCGCCCTGGGACACCGGCTCGGTCCAGCGCCTGCGCCCGAACCCGAACAAGGCCCTGATCATCGCCGACTTCCACGTCGATAACCGCGTCGCCGTGAACGAGACCGTGCCGCACCTCAACCGGATCCTCGAGGAGCAGATCCACGCCCCAGTCGACGCCACCCAGACCGGCTACGCCACCCTCTTCCGGTCGATCCAGGACAACAACCTCGACGCGGCCGACCGCGGCGAGCTGATCGCCCTGCCGTTCCTGCTGATCATCCTCCTGCTCGTCTTCCGCTCGCCGATCGCGGCGGCGATCCCGCTGGCCTTCGGCGCGATCACCGTCGTCGCCTCGCGCGGGATCCTCTACTTCGCCACCAGCTGGTTCAGCATCGACGCCACCGCGGTCGTGGTCTGCTCGATGATGGGCCTAGCGCTCGGGGTCGACTACTCGCTCCTGATGGTCTCCCGCTTCCGCGAGGAGCTGGCCGAGGGCAACGAGCCGATCGAGGCGGCGCGGCTGACCCGCCGCCACGCCGGCCGCACGGTGATGTTCGCCGGCAGCACCCTGCTGCTCTCGATGCTCGTCTCCCTCTTCATCCTCCCCGGGGCGCTGCTGGCCTCGCTGGCGGGGACCGTCTGCATGGTCGTCATCCTCAGCGTCCTCGTCGCGACGATCGCCGGCCCGGCGATCCTCACCCTGCTCGGCCCCAACGTCGACCGCTGGCGCTTCGGCGCCACCGCCCCGGCCGGTGGCCGCTCGCGGCTGATGGTGTTCGTCGGCGCGGCGCTGCGCAAGCCGGCCGTGGCGGCGGCGCTGATCGGCGGGGTGCTGCTCTTCCTGGCGGCGCCGGCGATCGGGCTGAAGACGGGCCCGCCGAGCCCCGAGCAGCTGCCGAAGGACGCCCCCGCGCGCGAAGACGCGGAACTGATCGGCAAGCAGTTCGGGCCGGGCTACGAAGCGCCGTTCCAGATCGTCGCCGTCTCCGAAGAAGGGCCGATTACCGACGCCAAGAACCTCGCCGCGTTGGAAAACTTCCAGCGCAAACTGGCGGCGCTCCCCGGGGTGCGGACCGTGATCGGCCCGGGGCCCGCGGTGAAACAGGTCCAACCGCTGCAGAACCTCGGCAACCAGATCCTCTCCAGCGAAGGCAACATCGCCCAGGTCAAACAGCTCGGCCGGCTCGGCCGCAGCCTCACCGTCGCCGCTGGCGGGGTCGGGCAGCTGCGGGAAGGGATCTCCGAAGCGAGCGACGGCGCCGGGCTGCTGGCGCTCGGCTCCGACCGGGCCGGCGAGGGCGCCCAGCAGATCGCCAAGGGACTGGCCCGGGCGCTGGACGGAAGTGGCGAAGCGATCGACGCGCTGGACCAGTTCGCGAAAGGGTCGCGGCAGCTCGAGCAGGGTCTGGCGAAGTCGCTCAACGGCCCCCTCCAGATCAAGCTGCTGGTGCGCGACACGATGATCCCCGGCATCCGTCCCAACCTCCAGAACCGGGCGCGGAACCTGCGGAGGTCGCTGAACGCCGACGGCAACGAAAAGCTGCCGCAGCTGATCGCTCCGGCGCAGGTGGCCGAAGCCGAACTGAAAGCGGCGCTGGAGCGGCTGGGGGAAATGACGGTCGGGAAAACCGACCCCCGCTACCAGGAGACCCTGGAAGCGGTGCGGAAGGCGAGCGCCGCGGTGAGCGGGAGAGATCCGGAGACGGGAGCGCCCTACGACCCGCTGCCGGCGACCCCAGAGGTCGAGCCGTACGCGGGCCTGCCGACGGAACTGACGGCGCTGAACGAACGCTTGCTGGTCGACCTCCAGGAAGCGAAGCAGATCGAAGCCTGGTCGATCACCTTCAGGAACTACCTCAAGACCCTCCTCAAAGGCGACGAAAGGCTGGAAGAAGGCCTGATGGAACTGCACGCCGGCAGCAGCCGCCTCGCCGCCGGCGCCGACCGCCTCGCCCGCGAATCGAAGCGCCTCGGCGACGGGATCACGGCGCTCAGCGGCGGCGCCGTGCGGCTGGTCGGCGGGCTCGACCAGCTCGGCGATGGCGCCGAAGCGCTGCAGGAAGCCCTGGCCGGGGGCGTCGAGGAAAGCGCGCCCCTGGAAAGCGGGCTGGAACGGGCGAGCGTGCAGGTGCTGACCGGCCGCAAGCGGATCCGCGGCCAGGCGAGGCGCGTCGGCGACGCCTCTCCCGGCCTCTTCAACTCCGGCTACTTCGTGCTCTCGACCCTGGACGGGACGCCCCCGTCCGCGCGCCAAGCGATCAACGAAACCATCGACCTCGACCGCGGCGGCCAAGCCGCGTCGGTGCTGGTCTTCTCCGACTACAGCTTCAACACGCCCGGCTCGATCGAGCTCAACAAGGAACTCAACCGGGACGCGGCTCAGCTCGCCGACAAAGCCGACCTCACCACCGGCGTCGCCGGCGGCGCCGCCCAGCTGAACGACTACGACCGCGTCACCCGCGAGCGCATCCCCTGGGTGGTCCTGGCGATCACGATCGCGACCTTCCTCGTCCTGGTCGTCGTCCTGCGGGCGCTGCTGCTGGCGGCGATCGCGGTCGCCCTCAACCTCGCCACGGTCGCCGTCGCCTTCGGCGTCCTCACCCTCCTCTTCCACATCCCCGACGACTGGCCGCTCGGCGGCCACAACTACGTTGACGCGGTCGGCGCGACCTTGATCTTCGGCCTCGTCTTCGGCCTCTCGATCGACTACGCGGTCTTCCTCCTCAGCCGCATGCGCGAGCACTACGACGCCCACGGCGACAACGCCGCCGCGGTCGAGTTCGGCCTCTCCCGCACGGCCGGCGTCATCACCGGCGCCGCCCTGATCATGATGGCCGTCTTCGTCGCCTTCGCCGGCGCCCCGATCGCCACCGTCAGCCAGCTCGGCGTCGGCCTCACGATCGCCGTCCTCCTCGACGCCACCGTCGTCCGCATCGTCCTCCTCCCTGCCCTGATGCTCCTCCTCGGCGACCGCGTCTGGTGGCTGCCGAAACCGCTGCAGCGCGTTATCCCCAAATTGAGCGTTTAGCCGCGGGCGAGGGGGGAGAAATTCCGCCGCCGCGTCCTTAAGCGGGGGACGACACCCGGCCCCATGCAGACGAAAGGTTGCGCTACCATCACTACGATGATGACGGCGCTGGAGAACCCGCCGGACCAGCCTCCCGACGCCGAGGACCAGAAGGTCGACACTGGCTCGGCCCTGATCAACCAGAAGTTCGCCGAAGTCGATACTAGGTTCGACCGGGTTGACGCCAGGTTCAACGAAGTCGACGCCAGGTTGGACCGGGTTGACAAGGACATCGGCGAGCTCAAAAGCGACATGAGGACGGGTTTCCAGGAGCTTAGAGCTGAGATGAACACGCGCTTCATAGCCCTCGAGGCTGCCATCGGGAGCTTTCAGCGCACCATGATCGCCGTTATCGTCGTCGCCCTGATCATGAACAAGATCCTCTAGTCCTCGCTTGTCGAGCCCAGGTCCTCGACTCCGCGGCAGATGCCCCGCTTCGTGCATTCCTGAAGCGAGTTATCCCAAATTGAGCGTTTAGCTCAAGGCAGGGGGGAGAGTTGCCACCGCTCGTTCCTTAGGAGCAAGACGGCATCAGCTCTTGCAGACGAAAGGTTGCGGTACAATCATGACGACGGTGGTGGAGAACGAGAAATCAAGTGGCCAGCGGCCGGATGAGCCCACGGGAGAGGCCGGCACGGGCTTGGCCGCTGCCGAACGGTTCGACAAGGTCGAAGCAGACATGCGAGAAGGGTTTTCCCGCATCGACCAGGACATCCGCGATCTTCGGCACGAGGTCAAAGCCCAAGGTGAGACCCTCCGCGGTGAAATTCAAGCCCAAGGCGAGACCCTCCGCGGTGAAATTCAAGCCCAAGGCGAGACCCTCCGCAAGGAAATGAATGCTCAAGGCGAGAGCCTCCGCGGCCAGATGATCGCTCTCGGCGATCGTCTCCGAGACGAAATGAACACTCGACTGCTGGCGCTAGACGCCAGCATCAAGAGCTATCAGCGCACCATGATCGGCACCATCGTCGCCGCCCTGCTCGTCAACAAGTTCCTCTAGGGGTCGCCTAGTTCCCCCAGCACCCGCTGGCAGAGCTCCAGCAGCTGCGCGGTCTGCTCTTCGCGGAGGCGGAGGTCGGTGCGCTCCCCTTCCTCCACCTCTCGCCGGGCTTCCCCTCGCTTCTGCATGCGGGTGAGGACCCGTCGCAGGACCTCGGGCTCGGCCGTCAACTCGATCGTCTCACCACTGGTCTCGCCCCAGCCGAGATCCTCGACGACCAGGCGCAGCTCGTCGGCGAAGCCCTGCGCCACCTTCTCAGCCTGCTCCCAGTCCTCCGCCTCGGTCGCCGTCCACACTTCGTCGATCCCGGTCAGCCGGGTGTGGATCTGCTCGAGCAGCGCGTCCCGCTCGGCGGCTGTGATCTTCACGCTCACTCCCAGGAGAGCGAAGGACTGGCGGGCTCCTTCGCCGACAGCGCGTAGAAGGTCTGCAGCGCCCCCCGCACCGACTGTTGCCGCACCTTTTCCACCACACCCACGTCCGCCAACGTACGCATGTGGTACGAGACCAACGACAACCCGTACCGTTCGTCAAAGACCCGATCCAGCTCCCGCGGCGACACCGGCACCTCAATCCACTCCATCGCCTCGATGATCGCCACCTTGACCGGGTGGATTAGGTAAGGAACCAGAGTGCCCCAGTTGAAGTGGTTGTTGTCCATTTCTGTCACTTGAGAGTCACCAGAGCGGCGACAGACCGCGTCTTGGGGTTTACCGCAAGTGATTGTGAGAGGACGCTTTGGGTAAATCAAATGCAATCGGTGCAGACAATTCCAATGGACACAGCACTTCCGGCTGTGGATCGCAGCTACCGCTTCTCTCGAAGAGGGGCTTGGAAGCTTGAGGCTAGGAATGCGGCCCTAAAGGTCTCCCTCTTTTCCGTCCCCCACCCGGCATGCACCAACTTAAGCAACGAGTTTTCAAAGTCTCGTAGCGTCTTGGCGATTTGCTCCCACCCGATCTGATCGACCAGCAGAAGGCTCATGGACAGATGACGGTCGAACCGATTGTTGAACGTTCCTGTCTCCACAGCGCGCATAGAGGTCGCGATGAAGGATTGGAAGACTTCCCAGATCTGACCGTGTCGGGCAGCGGCAGGAATGCTCTCGAAAATGTCCTGGGCGGAGATATTCGGGGCTGCTGCTCGGAACTGGAAGACACTGGCGCCGTGGAGTGGTCCACCAGTCTTCGTATCAACGTTGACGGCCCAACCCAGGTCCATGAGCCGCTTACATCTTCTAAGGAATCCTTGACTACTCGTGCCCCCAAGTGTTGCTTGCAACTGCGCCGCGGTCAGGGTGGCGTTGTTCAACTCGGACACGATTGCTAGATCCAGACGATCAGCGAATACTTTTCCAACTCGCTGTGGCCATGGAGGCGGCGGGACTGTGGGATTTGCCTTTGGTAGGTGTGAGCTGGCTTCCGAGTCAGGATCGGGGGCTTCGAAGGCAGCAAGATTGACGGTCACTATAAGCGGCTGCTCAGAGCTGTTGTCGAGTCGAATTTTCGCATCCGTTTGCTCCTGCAGAAGCGTTTGAAAGCAGCTCTCCACGGCCTCATACGCTTTGCGCCAAGCACTCTCATCCACCTCCAGCGTCATAAAGGTGTCGACTCGGTGAGTGAGGGCGTCAGCTTTGCCATGCTCCAAAGCTCCTCCCAGCTGATTGCCCATCTCTACGAGTAACTGAACCGTCAATCCATCTCTGATGGAGAGTGGAATCGTGCGCCAGGTTTCGGTATTGATCACCGCTAGTTCCGTAGAGCGGTAGAGCGCTTCCGGTCTGCCCCGTCCGACGGCGGCCGTTCTGACTTTGCGTAGCCAGCCGTGTTCGACGAGCTTCAAGAAGTGCCTTCGGACGCTGTCGTATGAGCTACCCCCGATCGTCTCGAAGAACTGCCGCATGCCCATTTCACGCATGTAGAGCTCGGTGACGATCGTCGCCCGGATCTGATCCATGTAGAGGATGCCGAGACGCTCGAGGTAGCTCTGGCCAGCGCACAGGAGGCGTTGCTCATCGAGCGACTCGGTCGACCCTGGTTGCAATTGCTCGGCTTTGCCTGAACGCACTAGGACCCACTAGTTACCAGACGGCCCACGCCGGCGACCCGCCGGAATGGAGCAGGACGACGAGCTCGGCGGTCTTTACTGCCCTGACCGCAAATAAATGGAAGGGGGTGAGAGCATGAGGATCGCAGTGATCGATCACGCCGTCCCAGCTGTTTCGACCCATAAGAACGGCTGATCTAGAGCGAAAGCGGAGCCTGCCGACTTAGTCGGGCTGTGGGGCAGTGCCCCGCTTTGCCTCCCGGATTTATTTGCAGCACCGCGCGATGGCATCTAGGCTCGGACTCTTATGGAAGCTGATCCAGCGCTGACGGCATATGAGGCCTTTGCGGCCGTCTACAACGAGTTCAATCACGCCAACGACTACGAGATGTGGCTCGGGGAAACGTTGCTGCCCGAGCTCCGAAAGCACGGGCTGCGAGAAGGCGGCAAGGCCCTGGACGTTGGCTGCGGGACGGGTCGCGCCTTCCAGCCGCTTCTGCGGCGGGGATGGCGGATTCAGGGCAGTGATCTCTCGCCAGCCATGCTGGAGCGTGCGGCTGAAGAGGGCGGCGCCGAGGTCTCACTGCAGGCCGCGGACATGCGGGACCTGCCTCGTTTCGGCGAGTTCGACCTCGTGCTTTCGCTCAATGACTCGGTCAACTACCTGCTCGGCGAAGACGATCTCGTGCGGGCCCTCGAGGGGATGAAGGCGAACCTTGCGGAGCACGGCCTGCTCATCTTCGACGTGAACTCCCATTTGACTTATGCGAACCAATACGCGGAAAGGCACGAGGTCGAACACCAAGGCTCGAGCTGGGTGTGGGATGGCCGAGGCGAAGTCGCGCCATCCATCTTCGAAGCCAAGATCTCGGGCGATCGGCTCGAGCCGATCCAACATCTGGAGCGATTTCGGCCTGAAGGCGAGGTGCTGGAAGCCATGCAAACGGTTGGAATCCGCCCCTTGGCATCGCTGGGCATGAGTGAGGAGGAAGGCAAGGTACTGCTCTCCGAACCTCCTGATGAAGGCCGCGACTACAAGGTGGTGTTCATCGGCACCGCCTGATCGGGAGGGCAAATAAAAACCCCGGCGTCTGTGAACTTCACTATGGTGATGGAAGGGTGGGGGCCTGACGATCCGCGCCGTGGGCAGGCTGGGGCCAAACCTGCGGGCGGCTCGCCTCCGGTTGGAACTAAGTCAGGAGCAGGTTGCGGGCCGGAGTGGGGTGCATGCGACCGAGGTAAGCCGGATCGAGGCGGGTAAACGGGATCCGCGGGTTTCGACGGTGGAACGGCTTGCGAGGGCGGTGGAGGTGAAGCCCGGTCAGCTGCTCGAAGAGGAACTGAGGCCGTAGAAGGTCTGCACCGCGCCGCGCACGGTCTCTTTGCGAACCGGCTCGATGACGCCGAGCTCGACGAGCTTGCGCAAGTGGTAGGAGATGAGGGAGACGCCCACCCGACCTTTGAGGATGCGGTCGAGGTCGGTGGCGGAGAGCGGTTCCCCGATCCAGCTCATCGCTTCGATGATCGAGACTTTGACCGGATGCACGAGCAGGGCGACGAGCGCTTCCCAGTCGAAGCTCGGGGTCGGGGCGGGGTGGATCGCGGACGCTGGCATCGAAGCGAGCAACGTTTCCAAAGGGAACAGCGAGGGTCCATACCGATTTCTAGAACGGTATTTCCCTGACAGTCACCGCACCACGGGCGCGTTCGGCGGACGCTCGGCGGTGCGGGCGCGCTTGGCTCCCAGAGAAGCGGTGAAGACGGAGACGAACCCGTCTCCGGAAGCTTCGCAGCGGGCCTGCGATTCCCGCTCGATCTCCTGGAATCGCTTCCAGGAGCGAAGCTGCTCCTCGGCGATGTCCGCACGGCCCTGCTCGTCGACGTTGAACCAGGACCATGAGATGCAGACCTGGGGATCCGAGGTGAGGTGCCCCGCCCAAAACGAGGAGAAGGCCTCCGCCACCAGCTGCTGCAGCGTCAGGCCAGCGATTTCCCGGCGTTCCTCCTCTCCCATCTCCGCCATTTCCTCCTCGTTCACGTAGAGCGGGTCGATGGCCGAGTAGAAGCGCTGCTCGACGCTGCGCACTTTCTCCGTCCGCTCGACTCGGATCGAGCCCGCCGCGAGGAGCTGGCCGATGTGATGGGTGACGGTGCTCAACGGCTGGCGGACGATCCGGGCGAGCTCGATCGCGCTGGCGCTCCCGAGGTCGTTCAGCGCCGCCAACAGTTCGACGCGAACGCGATGGCCGACCGCGTAGCTGACGGCGTCCGGGATCTCGCGCCCGAAGTGGCGCTTCTCATCAACGGTGGTGGTCATGGTGCCCCCCTTTTGGAAAGGGGGGCCGCCTGCCACGGTCCCCCTTGGCTGGTTTGAACGACGGCTATTTCGCCTGCTTACAGCTCTGCGTCGAGTAGGCGGTCAGCGATTCGCCGTCGCGGTAGTCGAATTTGCCGCGCGCCTTCAGCTTCTTCTTGTTCGGGCACTTGGCCGAGATGAAGCTGCGCTTTTCGCCCTTGTAACTCCATTTTTTTTCGATTTTGACGTTGAATTCCTTCAGGGCACCGGTGCCGCCGGCGATCAGCGGGACGTCGAGGTCCAGCCGCGGCCCGTAGCCTTCCTTGTTGTAATTGGAGACGGGGCCTTCGAGGACCAGGCTGACCTGCAGCGGCGTCGTCCCGTAGGTGTGGAGGATGACCACCGGCTTGCCGCCCTTGGGGACGCCGTTGAAGACGGTCACGGTCTGTGGCACTTCATAGACTTTGCCGGCCCTGAGGTAGGCGACCGCGGTTCCGCTGCCGATTTTCGCCTTCGCGCAGACCCGTTCCGCGACTTCGGTCGATTGGTTCTGCAGCTTCCCCGAGTTGCAGGTCGCGAGGCCCTTCGTGTAGATCCGCGCGTTGCGGTCGAAGTCGATGGTGGCGTGGACGGCGGGGACCGGCACCCCGGCCGGATCCGTCGTCGAGGTCGTCAGGGTCCTGACTTTGAGGCTTCCCGGCGTCAGTTTCGTTTTGGAAAGCTTTTTCGGCCTTATCTGCGAATCGATCGACTGGGTGTTGCCGTTGGGGCCGCTCACCGTGGGTCCGGCCCACGCGGCCGTTGCTGCGATCACGGCCGCCAGAACGGCGATCGACGCGATCAGAAATGGACGTCTGCGCATTGCTTGCTCCTAGGGTCGGATTTGGCGGCGCCTCTCCCATCTCTCACAACCGCTCCCAAGGGTCAGAGTAGCGCGTTGATTTCCAGTTAAGTCCCTGCTTGGACGGGTCTTGCCGGGGACCCCCTCGGATACGATCTCGAAGCCGTTCTACCGGGTCGGAGGGGCCGGGGAACCTGAAAGCAAGCGACGATCCGTGGCTGCCAAACCATTAGGCGAGGAGAGGGGCCCGGCCGCGAGCCGGGGAACTACCCCAGCCCGGATTGCGGTGATCGCCGCCCTGGCGGTGGCGGTGATCGTGCTGGCCGTGGTCTTCCTCAGCGGCGGCGACGGCCACAAGTACACCCTGGTCTTCCAGAACGCCGGCCAGCTGGTGCCCGACAATCAGGTGCTGATCGGCGGCTCGCCGGCGGGGACGGTCGAAAGCATCGGCCTCACCGACGACAACCTCGCCGAAGTCAACGTCTCGGTCGACCAGGAGCTGCACGAGGGCACCACCGCGGTGATCCGCGCCACCTCCCTCTCCGGGGTCGCCAACCACTACGTCTCGATCAGCCCCGGGCCGAACAGCGAACCGGCGCTGGACGACGGCGCCGAACTCGGCCTCGCCTCGACGACGACGCCGATCGACATCGACCAGTTCTTCAACACCTTCCCGCCGCGGGTGCGGCAGGGGCTCAGCGACTTCATCCGCGGCAACGCCGCGATCTATTCCGGCCAGGGCGAAAACGCCAATGACGCCTACAAATACTTCGGCAGCGCCCTGAACCGCGCCGGCGCCTTCGCCCGCGAACTCAACGCCGACCAGCGCCTGCTCGCCCGCTTCGTCGTCAGCTCCTCGCGGCTGACGACGGCGGTAGCGGGCCGCGGCGAGCAGCTCTCGAGCGCGATCGGCAACGCCAGCACCGCCTTCAACGCGATCGCCGGCGAAACGGCGGCCTTCGACGCCACCCTGCGGCGGCTGCCGCCGGTGCTGCGGCAGTCGAACACGACCTTCGTCAACCTGCGGGCCGCCCTCGACGACCTCGAACCGCTAATCGACACCGCCAAGCCGGCGACCAAGGACCTGGCGCCCTTCCTCGCCGAACTGCGCCCGGTCTTCCAGAAACTGGTCCCGTTCACGCGCAACCTGAAACTGATCGTCCACCAGCCCGGCAAGGCGAACGACGCCGGCGACCTGCTCGCGGTCCTGCCCAAGGTCCAGGACCTGACCTCGCGCACCTTCCCGCACTCCGAACAGGCGATCTCCGACTTCCAGCCGAACCTGAACTTCATCCGCGCCTACACGCCGGACCTCTTCAACGCCTTCAGCAAGCTCGGCCAGGTCGCCGGCTACTACGACGGCAACGGACACTACGTCCGCGCCGTCACCGCCGGCCAGAACCTCTTCCGCTACAACGCCGACACCTCCGAACTGGAACCACTCAAGAAATCGGAGCAGTTCGCTCCCTTCGGCTCGACCGACGTCAACCGCCGCTGCCCCGGCGGCGCGACCCAGCCCGCCGCCGACGGTTCCAACCCGTGGGTCGGCGGCGGCAGCGTCGACTCCTCTGAATGCGACCCCGGCGACGTGCCCCCCGGCCCATGAGCAAACGACTCCTACTCGCGCTCGGGCTGGTGGCGGCGGTCGTCGCGGTGGTGCTGATCGCCTCCGGCGGCGGTTCCTCCGACGACGCCTACCGGGTGCGGGCGATCTTCGACAACGGCGGCTTCATGGTCAAGGGCGAGCAGGTCCGCGTCGCCGGCGCCAACGTCGGCGAAATCGAATCAGTCAACGTGACGATGCCCGGCGACGTCGTCGCCTACGAGAACGGCGAGCCGGTGGAAAAGCCCGGCAAGGCGGTGATCGTGATGAAGATCACCGACCCCGGCTTCCAGGACTTCCGCCAGGACGCCACCTGCCTGATCCGGCCGCAGTCGCTGATCGGCGAGAAGTTCGTCGACTGCCGGCCGACCTTGCCGCGGGCTCCGGGCAGCGAGCCGGCGCCGCCGCTGAAGCAGATCGAAGACGGGGAAACCGGTGAGGGTCAGTACCTGCTGCCGCTCGGCAGCAACGGCACCAGCGTCGACCCGGACCTGATCAACGACATCCAGACGCTCCCCTATGCGCAGCGCTTTCGCCTCATCTTCAACGAACTCGGCGCCGGCCTCGCCGGCCGCGGCGAAGACCTCGAGGTCCTGGTCAAGCGCGCCAACCCGGTCCTCCGCGACGCCGACCGCCTCTTCGGCATCCTCTCCGCCCAACGCAAGCAGCTGGCGCAGCTGGCGAGCGACTCCGACGAAATCCTCGGCCCGCTCTCGCGCGAGCGAGCGGCCCTCGCCGGCTTCTTCGACAACTCGGGCGCGGCGGCGGAAGCGAGCGCCGAAAAGGGTCCCGAACTGGAAGAGGCGCTGCAGAAGTTCCCCACCTTCCTCGTCGAGTTCCGCAAGACGATGCGGAGCCTGCAGACCTTCTCCGACGCCGGCACGCCGCTGTTCGAAGACTTCGGCACCGCGGCGCCGTCGCTGACCGACGCGACGAAGACCCTGACCCCGTTCTCGGAAGCGCTGACTGTGGCGCTGAAGAGCTTGGGCGACGCGGGCGACGCGTCGGGGCCGATCTTCCGTGAAGCGGATCCGGTGATCAAGAAGGCCCGGGACCTGGCGAAGAGTGGGGTGAAGCCGACGGGTGAACTCGCGAAGCTGCTGGTCAATATCAAGCAGACTGGAGGGTGGGATGGGCTAGTCCGCCTGATCTATAACACGACCGCAACGACCAATGGCTTCGATCAATACGGTCACTTCGGCCGGGCGCGGGTCACCCTTTCTACCTGTCTCGAATACATCCCGTTTCCTGCAGGGTATCCCAGCTGTGCAGCGAGATTCAATGGAACGAATGCTCCCGAAGCCGGCGAAGCGGGAACTAGCACCGCCGAACTTATTAACTTGCTGCGAGAGAAGATTGGCGAACGGAACAATGGCGGTGCCAGCGCAGCAGAAGGTCCCGCCATCGGGATTGGACAGGGCAGTACCACTGAGGAGAGACCCAAAGGCCAAGCCGGCGTCGCCCAGTCCTCGAAAACTGAAGGGACCGAACCCCTTCTCGACTACCTCCTGGGCCCATGAGAAACCGCAGCGGACTCAGCGGCGTCGCCAGTAGCCCGATCCTCGTCGGAGCGGTGACGATCCTCGTCGTCATCGTCGCCGTCTTCCTCGCCTACAACGCCAATAACGGCCTCCCCTTCGTCTCCACTTACAACCTTAAGGCGCGGGTCCCTAATGCCGACGCCTTGGTCAAAGGAAACGAGGTCCGGATCGGCGGCGTCCGCGTCGGCGTCGTCAAGAAGGTGGTCCCGGTCCAGCTCGAAAACGGCGAGGTCGCGGCCGAACTCACCCTCAGCCTCGACAAGAACGCCGAACCGCTGCCGGTGGACTCGACGATCACCGTACGTCCTAAGTCCGCCCTCGGCCTCAAGTTCCTCCAGGTCACGCCGGGCGGTTCGGAAGAGGGCTTCGAGGCCGGGGAAACGATCCCCGTCACCGCCGCCAGACCGGAACCGGTCGACATCGACGAGTTCTTCGACATGTTCGACGAAAAAACCCGCGACGCGATCCGCCAGAACCTGGCCGGCTTCGGCAACGCCCTCGCCGGCCGCGGCCCGCAGCTGAACGAAGCGATCGGCGCCCTCCGCCGCGCCGCCGTCAGCGGCCAGCCGATCCTCCGCAAGATCGTCGAACCCAGCTCCAACTTCGCCGGCTTCTGGCGGGCGCTGGAGGCCCTCTCCGCCACCGTCGCCCCGGTCGCCGAGACGCAGGCCCAGATGTTCGTCGCCCTCGACGGCACCTTCGCAGCCTTCGCCCGCGTTTCCCGCCCCTACATTCAGGAAACCATCGAAAAGAGCCCGCCGACGCTGGACGAGGTCAATGCCGACCTGCCGGCCATTCGCCCCTTCCTTCGCGATACCGGCCGCTTCTTCACCGCTCTTCGCCCTGGGGTGAAAGCGCTCGCCAAGACCTCACCGATAATCGCCGAATCGCTGCACGCCGGTATCCCGGTGCTGAACGCCTCTCCAGTCCTCAACGCGCAGTTGCAACCCACGGCGGAAGCTCTTGTCGATTTCCAAGAAGCGCCGGGTGTCTTCAACGGCCTCGAACTACTTACCGACACTAACCGCCTGCTGAAGCCGGCACTGTCCTACATTGCCCCAAGCCAAACCATCTGCAATTACTGGTCACTCACCTTCAAGAACCTCGCAGATGGAACGGGCGAAGGAAACAGCAACGGCCACTGGCTCGAATTTTACTCTTACGGTGCTCCGGAGGGGCCAAATAGTGAGAGCACTTTTGCTGCCGCGCCAGCTAACCAAGAAGGCGACAGAGAAAACCACGTTCATTACAACCCCAATCCGCAGACTGCCGCACCGGGGCAAGGGAAGGTCTGCGAAGCTGGCAACGAGAAATATGTGAAGGAAGAGACCGTCATCGGTCATTCCCCTGAGCTCTGGGGAACCGATACCCGCGGACAGGTGGAAAAGTGAGCCGCCTCCCCGAGCGCGATCGCCGCGCAGCCGCCGCCGGTACCGGCCGCATCAAGTGGCGGCCGAGCAACGTCACGATCGCGATCATCTTCATCCTCATCTTCACGATCGGCCCCTACCTGGCCTTCACCAAACACGTCCCCTTCACCGGCCACGGCTACGAAGTCAACGCGACCTTCTCCAATTCCGCCAATATCGCCCTCAACTCCCCCGTCCGGATCGCTGGCGTCAACGTCGGCAAAGTGATCGAGACCGAGCGCGACGGCGACAACACCAAGGTCAGCTTCACCGTCGACTCGGCCGGCCGGCCCATCCACGACGACGCCTTCGCTGCGATCCGCCCCCGCATCTTCCTCGAGGGCAACTTCTTCATCGAACTCGATCCCGGCAGCCCCAGCGCGCCGGAGATGGACAGCGGCGGCACGATCCCCGTCAGCCGCACCTCGACCGCGGTTCAGATCGACGAAGTCCTGAGCGCGCTGCAGTCGCCGGTCCGCGCCGACCTCAGTCGTCTGCTCGAGGGCTACGGCACCGCGCTCAACAGCAAGCCCACGCCTGAAGAAGACGCGACGCAGCTGCCGGAGGTCAAAGGTAAGAGCGGCGCCGAAGCGCTTAACGGAGCCTTCCAGTACGGCGGCGACGCCGGCCGCTACAGCGCCCAGGTCACCAACGCCTTCCTCGGCACGCAGCAGAAGGACCTCTCCCGCCTGGTCTCCAGCGCCAGTCGCGCCTTCGGCGCCTTCGCCAGCCGCCAGCGCGATCTTCAGGGACTGATCGTCAACTTCGACGTCTTCACCGGCGCCCTCGCCAACCAGGCGACCAACCTCTCAGCGACGATTCGCCTTCTGGCTCCGACCCTCCGTATCACCCATGCCTCCCTCGTCAGCCTCAATCGCACCCTGCCGCCGCTGCGCACCTACGCGATCGAGCTCCGCCCCGCTGTCGCCGAGCTCCCTGGCCTGATCAGCGCCTCGAAACCCTTCCTCGCCCAGGTCCGCCCGCTCCTCTCGGGCAAGGAGGGGGGTGGCGCTGTGGAGCTCCTGCGCGAATCCACCCCCGCCCTTGCCGGCGCGGCGCAGGCGAGCAAGAAGACGACCCTGCCGCAACTCAACCAGCTTAGCCTCTGCACCTCGAAAGTCATGGTCCCGACCGGAAACCAGGTCATCAATGATCGCTTCAGCACCGGCGGCCCCAACTACCGCGAGTTCCTCTACAACCTCGTCAACTTCGCCGGGATGGCACAGAACTTCGATGGCAATGGCCCCTACGCTCGTGCGCAGATTGGCGGCGGACCTGTTCTGGTGGGTGAACCGAACCCGAACGCGAACAAAGCCACCCTCAGCGACAAAATCAACTACGCCCACACGATTGAAGATCCGCTGGGCACCCAACCGCGGATTGCCAAGGCCCCGCCGCTGAAGCCGGAAGTCCGCTGCTACACGAATCCGGTTCCTGACGTAAACGGCTCTCTCGGTCAGCCTGGCCCGCCCTCCCCGTCCGTCGCAGGAGTGAATCCATGAGCGCGCCGGAACCGAAAGTGAGCCGCTGGACCCACTTCCGCGCCTGGCTGGGGCGGCAGGCACGCGGGCACCGCAAGGACACGATCGCGATCATCGTCCTTGCGATTGCCGGCATCGTGATGATGCTGGGGATCTTCACCCAGCAAAAAGCGTCGCTTCCCGCCTGGCTGCCGCTGGTGGGCGAAGAATTCGACCACATCACCGCCGAGTTTTCGACGGCGCAGGCCGTAACGCCAGGACAGGGCCAGGCGGTCGACATCGCCGGCATCCAGATCGGCAAGGTGGCCTCGGTCGATCTCGAAGAGGGCCACGCCGTCGTCGGGATGGACATCGAGCCGAAGTACATGGAGCTGATCCACCCCGACGCCAGCTTCCTCCTCCGGCCGAAAACCAACCTCAACGACATGATCGTCGAGATCGAACCTGGGACCGGGAAGGGGCACGTGAAGGACGGCGCCCACTTCACGCTGACGCAGACCGAACCGAACACCAACCTCGATGCCTTCCTCGCCACCCTCGACGCCGACACTCGCCAATACATCCAGCTGCTCGTCGCCGGCGGTGCGCAGGGCATCGGAGGCCGCGGCAAGCAGCTCTCCAACGCCCTTCGCCGCTTCCAGCCCTTTGTCCACTACACCGCCGAGCTGAACAAAGCTGTGGCTGCGCGCCATGTTGCCCTGTCCCGGGTCATCCACAACTTCAACTTGGTCACCGAGGAACTCGCCCGCCACGACACTGCGGTCAAGCGCTTCGTCACCTCCTCCAAGGACGCCCTCGGGAACTTCGCGAACCAGCAGGTCTCCGTCGAAAACGCATTTGAAGAGTTCCCCGCCACGCTTGCCGCTGCTCAATCCGGTCTTGCTAGCTCGAACCGCTTCTCCCAAGCGGCCTACCCGACCCTCATCAAGCTGATCCCGCAGGCCCAGGCGCTGACGCCGGCCTTCAAAGCCACCGAGCGCCTCTTCAAGGAAACGACGCCGCCGATCCGCGACCAGATCCGTCCATTCACCCGTGAAATCCGCCCGGTCCTGAAGCACAGCGCCGAAGCGGCCCAACCCTTCGAAAAGACGGTGCGAAGCTTCGGCAACTCCTTGGGCGGATTCAACGCCTTCCTCAACGAGCTCAGCTACAAGCCGAAAGGCTCCCGTCAGAGCTACCTCTTCTACCTGCCCTGGCTCAACCACAACTTCAATGCCTCATTCAACTTAGAAGACGCAGGTGGTCCACTGCTGCGGAGCTTGACGCTTATTTCCTGCACCGGGGCTGACCTTGGCTATGCGTATGCAGGAGGGACCACCGCAAAAGGCAAGGCCTACCTCCAAACCTTGATCGAAACGGTGGGCATTCCACGCTCGGAGGAAATCCCCGTGTCTTTCCCGGTCGATAACCCCAACGGCACCTGCGAATCGAAGAATGTGGAATGAGCAAGCGAGCCCCTAGCACCACTCAGCTCTTGGTTATCACTGGCTTTGCGCTGTCCTGTTTCGGGATCCTCCTTTTCTTGTGGGTCACCTTCGGTGGCCCCACGCCGTTCCGCGCGAAGACCTACGAGATAAAAGTTCCCTTCAACGAGGCGACCCAGCTGGCCGAACAATCGGATGTCCGCATCTCCGGCGTCAACGTAGGCAAAGTCCAGAAGATCGAGTTGGCGCCGAATGGCAAGCAGGCATTGGCGACGGCTGCGATCGACGCTCGATACGCGCCACTGCCGGAGTCGACCCGCGCGATCCTCCGCACCAAGACCCTCCTCGGCGAGACCTATATCGAACTGACGCCCGGATCCCGAGAGGGACAAGAGCTCGAGGACGGCGGCACCCTGCCCGAGGCCAACGTCGCCGAATCCGTCCAGCTCGACGAGATCTTCCGCACCTTCAACGCGCAGACGCGCGCCGCCTTCCAGGAATGGATGCAGGAAGCCGCGGTGGCGATCAACGGGCAGGGCCAGAACCTCTCCTACGCGATCGGCGGCCTGGAGCCGACCTTCACCGAATTCGACAGGCTCTTCCGCGTTCTCGACAGCCAGCGGCTGGCGGTGGGCCAGCTGTTCCGCAACGGCGCCACGACGTTCCAGGCGTTGCGTGGTCGGAATGGAGAGCTGGCCGACCTGATCCAGAGCTCGAACGCCGTCTTCCAAACGACGGCCCGTCGCAACCGCGACATCGAAGCCCTTTTCCGCGCCTTTCCGACCTTCCTTGATGAGTCCCGGGTGACCACCGCTCGGCTTAAAGACTTCTCGCTTAACGCGGACCCGTTGATGCGACAGTTGGTGCCCGCAGCCGAAGAACTCTCACCGACGTTGATCGCTCTTTCGAAGCTGGCGCCTGAATCGAAGGCGTTCTTCGAAGGTTTGGGTCCTGTGATCAGACGCGCGCCCTCGGGCTTTTCCGCTTTGCGAACGATCTTCCGCGATGAATTCCCGCCCCTGCTTCGGGCGGTCGACCCCTTTATACGTAATCTCAACCCCATCCTAGTCGGCTTAAAGCTGTACCGGGTCGACCTTGCCTCTTTCTTCGGCAACATTGCAGCAACTTCCGAGGCGCTCATCACCACGGAAACTGAACGAGCAGATCCGCCTCACGGCCTAAGGGTTGTAGGTGGGATGAACCCGGAAACGCTAGCTACCTATCCTCGACGCCTCACGATCAACCGAAACAGTCCCTACAGTCCCCCGAAATGGGCAGAGGGTCTCGTTTCAGGACTGCCGAGCTTCGAGACCCGTCAGTGCACCACCGGCATCGTTGCCACTTTGGATCCGAGCGATTGGGAAGACCCCGCGTTTAAAGAACGGACGGTAGAGAGTCGAAACGAGGAAACCGAGGAGGAAGAGGTCACCAGGACCCAAGACGAAAACGCCAAGCTCCTCTTCGAACGGATCCAGCAGTACGCCTTCGCTGGTCAGACCAGCACCGCCGGCATCGCCGCCCCGCCCTGCAAGCAGCAGGAGCCCTTCAAGCCGATCTACGGCAGCGGCCCCGCCACGCAGTACCAGCACACGTTCGAACAGCGATAGGGCGTCAGCTGTTGTTGCGGATAAAGCGTTTCAGGAAGACGGGTCTGTCGCCAGAAGCAGAAATAACATTGTCCTGAACACCAACGCTTTGACGCTGCCTCCCGACAGTGATTTCTACGCGTTGTATCCCATCTGGGACAAGCGCCAAAAGCAAGAAGTCATGAAGTTTAGGCATCTCCCTAGAAGGTGCAGCGAAGACACCCAATGACACACCTTCTCGGTTTGCATGTGTCACCGTAGAGCAGGCCAACGCTCCATGCCCTCCCTGCGCGAGGCATAGGGAAGATCCGTTTAGAAAGATCCAAGCGACTCCGTCAGGAGTATCTACGCGCTGCGCGCTCCTAGGGTGCGATCTCTCGGCAGATGGTGCTGCTAATAGCTGCTTAAGGTGCATGTTCAGGGCGTGTGGAATCTTCTCTGAGGGCCCTCGAAAGACGCGGAAGTGTCGTTCTACCCTAATTAAAAGGGGAGTCGGTGGCTGAACCTGCGAGATTGGTTGTACTGAGTTCGGTTGTCCGCACCCGGTAACGCCACCGGTGGCAAGAAGAAGTGTTAACTGAACGATGTGCCTTGAGAAGGTGCTACGAGGCCGACGATGGCCTCGTAGCACGTCCTGTTTATGGAGCAAGCGAAACACCGTGAACGGTGTTAGTCCCGGATGCGTTATTTCTGATGCTGGGGAACCAATCAATGACTTCGGCAAGCTTCTGGCTGTACACACCAGCCCCGGGGCCGGATGAGCATCGGTATGACGATCCGCTTCCGTAAAGGCCGACGCAAACGGAGGGCTGATCACCCCAGCCGTAGACCTGGTTCAGCAACCGCCTAGAGCCATCACACTGACCATAACTGCCTAGCGTGACCGGGTTGCAGAAAGTGCTAGTGGAGGCCTGTGCCGCCCCAGGGCCCAAAAGCCCAAGGCTGAGCGAGGCTACACAAGCGGCGAGAGCAATCAAGAGCCTTGATTGCCGTGCTGCACTAGACATAGATGTCTCCCTTCATAAAGGTTGCACCGGGACCTGTTCCCGACGCTGACCGCTCAGTGTGGAGCGGCAGGTTGTCTTAGACATATGCGATGTGCCAAAGAACCGGGATGTAGTGTGGACATCGGTTAGAAAGTGCTCTCAGTTGTCAGCAGGCCAACCATAAAGCGCCCTGCGGCAAGCGCGTAGCTAGCATCTAGATGCCGGTGGCGGGCACCCGCTCGAGATCGCCGCGCTGGCCGCGCTGGCCGAACGACTAAAAGGCGTGGGTGCCGACCAGGGTGCCGATGAGGCCAAGCAGGGCAGCGACGATTCCGCCGCCGATAGCCAGTAGCGCCACCAGCAAACGGTTCATGAAGCTGCGGACTTCGCGGATATCGGTATTGACTATCTCGAACCCGGCTTTCATCTCCGCGCGGACTTCGCCGAAGGTGGTTTCCATCTTGGCGAAACCGGCATCCATCTTCTTATCCGCCGCCGCGAACCCGTCGTCGACCTTCTTGCTGAGGTCGTCGAGGCGGGGGTCGGTCCACGTTTTCCTGGGAGTCGTCACAGCCATGATCCTAGCGCAACCTTTCGTCTGCACAGGCTTTGATCAACATCAATGAGCTCCAGCCTAGGAGGCTTCGACGCACGCGTGGCGCGCAGAAAGCAAAAAATGAGGAACGAGAGTCGCGCAGGTTCGACGATGTTGCAGCAGCAGCTTGAAGCCGCTCTAGGAGGCCTAGGTGCCGATCAGAGCGCCGATAACGCCGATCAGAGCGACGACGATGGCAACGGCTGCGGCCAGTAGGCCCCTGGTCAACCGGTCGAACTTGTCGTCGAGCTTCTCGAGTTTCTTATCGACCTTCTCGAAGCCCTCGGTCATCTCCCCCCGAAGCTCCTTCACCTCGCTCTTCATCTCCTCACGAGCTTGGTCAAAACGCTTGTCGACCTCCGCGAAGCGAGCATCGACCTTCGCGAAGTTCTCGTCGACTTTCGCGAAGCCAACGTCGACCTTCTTATTGAGCTCGTCGAGGCGATCGTCGGGCCAGTTCTCTCGAAGCGGCTTCACAACCATAATTCTATCGCAACCTTTCGTCTGCAATGCATCAAGCAAGATGTTGATGCAGGCGACCCTAGGTCGCGCCGGCGCACGTGTGGCGCGCAGAAAGTGAAAAGTCAAGAACAAAAGTCAGGCAGATCTACGCAACGGGGATGAAGCCAAGCACGGCGCCACCCGCCGACCGAGAGTCCTGCAGATCTGCAAAAGTCGCCCCTCCGCCCCGGGGATGGATACGCATAAGCAATAATGCGGGACGGAGGGTGATGCGGGCCGGAGAGGCGAGGCCCTCGGAGGACCATCGCCTTGCCGACGTGGGTGCTACTCAGAATCCCGAAGCTGCTTTTCAGTTCTCGCTGCTTGCTCGCAGTTCACGGATGTCGGCTTCGAGACCGTCCATTCTCCTATGCGCCCAATCACGGTTGTCCGTAATTCGTGCGTGAACACCAGTGACGTGTTCACGAATCTCCCTTTGCAACAGACCAAGCACTTCATCCACTCGCTTTGCGGCTGCAGCGAGTCCGGCATCGATCTTCTTGTCGAGGTTGTCAAGATGCTTGTCGGTACAGCTCTGATCATTCATGGTCATCACTGTAGCGCAATGTTTCGTCTGCACACGGTCTACTCGACAGTACATGCGGATTTGACGATGTTGCGGTAGCAGCTGCTCGAGGCGGCCTGATGGTCCTTGGCGAGGCGAACTAGTGGGTGTAAGTGAGGATGGCGCCAATTAGGGAGGCGATGGCGGCGATCAGGGAGACGATGATGCCGCCGCCGGCAACCAGCAGGCGCCCGTTCAATTGGTCGAACTTGCGGTCGAACTTCTCGTCGATCTTGTCGTCAACCTTGTCGAAGCGGGCATCGACGGCCTTGAAGCGGATGTTCAGTTGGCCCTTCAGCTCCCCGATCTCGCCCTTCACCTCCGTGCGGTGCGCCCTCATGTCCCCGCGAAGCCCCTCCATCTCCCCGCGAAGCCCACGGATGTCGGCATCGACTCGGGCGAAGCCTTCATCCATCTTCTTGTCAGCCGCCGCGAACCCGGCCTCCATCTTCTTGTCGGCTTTGGCGAAGCCTATGTTCATTCTCTCATCAGCCTGAGCGAAGCCATTGGCGATCGTCTCGCTGAGTTCGTCGAGCCGCTGGTCGATCCGGGTTTCCTCTGGAGCCATCACGGTCATATCCTAGCGCAACCTTTCGTCTGCACAACCTCTGATCAACGTCAATGAGCTCCAGCCTAGGAGGCCCGGACGCACGCGTGGCGCGCAGAAAGCAAAAAGTCAGGAACGAGAGTCGGTCAGATCTGCGAAGTGGCCCAGCTCCTCCAGGATCAACGCCACCTGGAGGGCATCTGCGCACTTGGGGAGGGGGAGTTCGAGCCGCTCCTCCACCGCCAGAAGTCGGTTGGAGACCGTTTGACGGGTGACTCCGAGGGCTGAGGAGGCGGAGCTGCTGTTGCTGTCGGCCGCGAAATACGCGCGCAGGGTTTCCCGGAGCGGCACGCGGCCCCCCTCTTCATCCAACGGCGCCAGGTACATCTCCCACAAGGAGGAAACGAGGAGCGGGTCTTTGGCGACGCCGGCGATGACGGCTACGTCCCGGTACCGGACGGCCGGGCTCGAACCGGGCCGGGCGAGGCCGGCCGCGGCGCGAGCCTGGTGGTGGCTTCGCCGCCATCCGGGGAGGCCCTCGGCAACCTCGCCGATGCCGAGCGGTGTCGCGTCCGGCCAGGCGCGGCTCGCCCATTTGACGACGCGGTCGACGTCGAGAGGGCGGCGGGCGCCGATCCACGCCCAGGTCTCTCCCTCGTGGGGGGCGATCGCCAGGAGCCTCCCGTCGATCTCGGCGCCCAGCTCCCGCAGCTTGGGGCGCACCTCGGAGGAGGGGGCGACGAGCCCCAGGTGGTAGCCGTCGAGGCTGTAGTTGAGGGGCGCGGGGTCGACCGGCTCGCCGGCGAGGAGGCGCTTTGCCCGCTCGCCGAGGCGGGCCTCCGCGGAGGGAGCCGGGGGCGAGGTCTCCTGCTGGTGTTCCTTCGAGGCGACCGCGATCAGCTGCTCGAGGACGGACTCCTGGGCTTCCAGGGCACTCCCGAGCGGAGCCGGCGCGAGGTCCGGCATCGCCGCCGCCTCGCTCAGCACGAACTGTTGGAGGATGCCCTTGGCGGCCGCGTAGCGGCGGAGCACGAGATCGAGAGGGACGCGGTGGCGGGCCGCCAGGCGAGCCTGGCTGGCCAACGCCAGGGGCGCGGGGCCGGCCCGGTCCGGACCGAAGGCGATCACTTCGATTCCGTACTCCACTCCCTTGCGGACCGCTTCGTTCAGACCCTGGAGGTAGTCGAGCTCCCGGACCGGGTTGTCGGCTTCCATCCCATGGAGGCGATCGAGGACCGCCTGGTTGATCTCAGGCGCGCGGGATCGCAGGCGTTCGGCCAGGAGCGACCGATGCTCCATCTCCCCCCGCGAGTGGCCGTTTGACGAGGCCGAGTTGACGATAACTGCATATTAGGGAAAACACTAAGTTGCAGCAAAGAATCTCGTCTTAACGCTTTGCTGCGGCTAACCGGTGACGCTGACAGTCGGGTACGTAATGGATCAGGGTGAGCCCGCTTCCCAGCCGGAGAAGTTGGAGCTGTCGGGTTCCATCGCCTCCCGCACTCTCGCCAGCGCCTCGTCCTCGGAGGACGCCTCGACGGTGACGGTATAGATCGGGCGGCCGAGGTCGACGGTCCCCGTCTCCGGATCCCCCACCACCATCGAGGTCCTGTTGCCCTCGAACTTGATCCCGGCCGCGGCGAGTCGCTCGCGCTCCTGCCCGGTGATGAACCCCTTGAAGCGGACGGCGAAGGTGGCCATCGGGATCAGCCTACCGCTGGAGGTACGATCTGGCCGTGAAAAAAGGTGAGCGAATCGGCAATTGGAGCCCCGACGGGAAAGCTGAGCGCGCCGCCCTCCGCCGCGACTACCGGGAGCTGACTCCCGCGCAGAGGGCGGAACAGGTCTTCGAGCTCTCCCGCTTCATGTCCCGGGTGGCCGAGGCTGGAGGCCGGCGGCGCATTGCCTGAGCTCGATATCCAGGCGATCCTCCAGCGGCTCGTGGAGGGGAAGGTCGAGTTTCTACTCATCGGCGGTGTGGCGGTGGGCTACCACGGACACGTCCGCGCGACGAAGGACGTGGATGTAGTTCCGGCGCCCGACCGGGAGAACTTGGAGCGGCTGGCGCAGGTCCTGCGTGACCTCGAGGCGGAGATCGAAGGGGCGGAGGACTTCGAAGAGGGTGAGCTCCCCGATCCCTTGGATCCTTCGACGCTGGAGCTCGGCGGCAACTGGGTTCTCGCAACGCGTCTCGGTCGGCTCGACGTGATGCAGTGGATCGGCGACGCCGCGCTCTGGGAAGACCTTTCTCCGCGTGCACTCGAGGACAGCATCGGCGGCTTGCCGATCAAGATCGTCAGCTACGAAGACCTGGTGAAGCTGAAGGAGCTGGCCGGGCGACCCGAAGACCTCGCCGACCTGCAGCGTCTGCGGGAAGTGAACGAGGGTTGAGCGGCGCGGCTCAGGGTGGGCCGGCTTCCCAGCCGGAGAAGTTCGAGGTGTCCGGCTCGATCGCCTCGCGGACCTTTGCCAGCGCCTCGTCCTCGGAGGACGCGTCGACGGTGGTGGTGTAGATCGGGCGGCCGAGGTCGACGGTTCCGGTCTCCGGGTCGCCGACCACCATCGAGCGCCTGCTGCCCTCGAGATTGATGCCCGCGGCGGCGAGCCGCTCGCGCTCTTGCCGGGTGATGAACCCTTTGAAGCGGACGGCGAAGGTGGGCATTGCACCCACCCTATCGCCCGCTTAAGGATTCCTACCCGGTCTTAGCCGCTCGTTCTAATCGCTAGTGCGCTGCGGCTCGTAGCGGAGGATCGCGACGCCGTCGCCGACGATCTTCGACTCGGTCAGCTGCAGCGGCACCTTCGCCTCGCCCGCGGGGAAGAGGCGCTTGCCCTCGCCGAGCAGGAGGGGGAAGACCATCAGGCGCAGCTCGTCGACGAGGTCGTGCTCGATCAGCGTCTGGACCAGGGTGGCGCTGCCGGCGACGAGGATGACGCCGTCGACCTCCTCGCGCAGGCGGGCGATCGCCGCGGCGGGGTCGCCGCTGAGCACGGTCGTGTTCTGCCACTCCGGCCGCTCGAGCGTGGTGGAGACGACGTACTTCGGCATCTCGTTCATCGCCTTGGCGAAGCCGGCCTCGTCTTCGCGCTCGGGCCAGGCGGCGGCGAAGCCTTCGTAGGTGACGCGGCCGAGCAGCTGGGCCTCGGCCTCGAAGAGCTCGTCGAGCTTGAACTTGTCCCCCTCGGCGCCGCGGTCGAAGTCGAAGGCCCAGCCGCCGCGGCTGTAGTCCTCGGATCCCCCCGGGTCCTGGATCACCCCGTCCAGCGAGATGAACTCGGTGACGACGATCTTCCCCATCATGTCCTCCTTCGCTCCGCGGATCCGCTCTTTGCGTGTCCTTTTACAGGGATGACGAACGAGAGGGGGAGAAATCGACATTCGCGCGTAGAAGCCGCTCCCTCCGTGGAAGTCGCAGATTCGCGAGGAAGAATTTCCACAAGCGGCACTTCCCTGTCTTGTTCGGTCACAGCCTCCTCGGGAGGTTGCGGGCGTGCATCCGCTGCGGCCGAAAAGAGGCAGAGTCGTCAACTACGAAGCTCCGATGTGGGAGCCGCTGATCGCGCTTGCGCCGGAAGAGCTTGGTGACTTCATGTGGATGCACGAGGTCGAGCTTGAGGATGGGACGAGGCTGCACGCCTACAAGCACTGCGAAACTCGCCGCTACCTCCACCTCGACCGGGGCGGGCGGGCCTTCGTCTTCATCTGGGACGAGGATCGCCCGGAGGACGAGGACGCTCTCTACGAAGAGGTGGACCCCCGGTGGTTGCTGGAACTGGCGTTGGCAGGACCCGACGAGCGCGCTATTCTCCTCAGACAAAATGTTTCTGCAGAATTCAAGCGACTCCGCTGGGCACGCTCAGCAACCAGGCACAGGATCTCTCGAAAGCGGATCCGTCATGCCATCGAAAACTGCGTTCTCGTTATTGAAAAAGATCCACCGCCGAGCCATCCGACTGGGAGCGACAAACGATTCGTATTTCTGGGGGACGACGAGGAGGGGGTTCCACTGGAGGTCATCGCGGTCGAACCCGCGAGCGGATCCCTGTTCGTGATCCACGCGATGAAGTTGCGTCAGCGCTTCAAGAACGACTATGAGGAGGTGGGGAGTTGCCAAAGATGAAAGATCAACCGAAGAAGAAGGGGCGGCAGAGAATCTTCCTCAAGTCAGGAGTGGAGCTGACTCCTCAGCTGGAAGAGGAACTTGCCGCCGAGGCGGAGCGAGGCTACGACCTCTCGAAGGCGAGACGACGGTTCCTCAAGCAGCCGGTTCTGGCCGATGGCGAAAGCAAACCGAAGATCACCTTTCCGGTCTCGGTGGCCGAACTGAACGCCGCCTGCAAACGGGCCGACGCCGAAGGGCGAACCCTCAGCTCTCTGGCGCGAGACGCCCTAAAGAAGTACATGGATTCCTAAGCGGCGATACGGTTCCTTATATGGAGCGGGACGCGGCGCTTGAAGCTGTGTTCATGCCGGTGAAGCCGGCGAGCACTTTTGAGGAGACGGTCGAGCGTCTGGGGAGCGCGATTCGGCTGGGGCTGTTGGCGCCCGGGGACAAGCTGCCGCCCGAGCGGGAACTGGCGCAGCGGCTGCGGATCTCCCGCTCGACCCTGCGGCAGGCGCTGACGGCGCTGGTGCAGAGCGGGCACCTGGTGTCGTCGCGGGGGCGGACCGGGGGGACCTTCGTCGCCGAGCGACCGCCGCTCACCGAAAGCGCCGGGGAGCCACTCGACCAGGGGGCGTGGGCGGTGCTCGACTACCGCGTGGCGATCGAGTCCGGCGCCGCGGTGCTGGCGGCCGAGCGTGGGGAGGAGGCGCAGTTCGACCGGCTCGAGGAGCTGGTGGCGAAGATGGCCGGGGAGCTGGAGGACTTCGGGGAGTACCGGCGCATCGACATCCGCTTCCACATCGGTATCGCCGAGGCCGCGCACTCGCCGCGGCTGCTGAGCGCGATGACCGACGTGCAGGCGCAGATGAGCGACCTGATCGCGTTGATCGCCCACCCGCCCGAGGTCCTGACGATCGCCAACGAACAGCACGCGAAGTTGCTGAAGGCGCTGCGCAAGGGCGACGGTGCCAAGGCGGCGAAGCTGATGCGCGAGCACACCGAGGGAACCGAGCACATCCTCGCCGGGCTGTTGCCGGCGCCGGTTGCGGTCTAGCGGGGCGCTTTGGCGCTTCCAGGGGTGGTTGAAGCGCCCCGCTAGGCGCGCACCCGCGCGCCCTCGGGGTCGAAGAGCGGCTCGGGCGCGACCTCGCCCTCGACCCAGCGGCCGAAGATCTCGACCTTGACCGCGGTCCCCGGCTCGGCCTGCTGCGGCGGCAGGTAGGCGTAGGCGACAGAGCGCCCGACCGTGTAGCCGTAGCCCCCGCTCGTCACCCGGCCGACGACGTCGCCGCCGACCCGGACCGGCTCGTTGCCGAGCGCGATCGAGTGGGGGTCGGCGAGGGTGAGGCAGCGCAGGCGCTTGCGCGGACCTCGCTCCCTTGCCTCGAGCAGCGCGCCTTCGCCGACGAAGCCCATCGGCTTGTCGAGCTTGACGCAGAAGCCGACGCCGCCCTCGTAGGGGGTCTCGTCCGGAGTGACGTCGGCGCCCCAGACCCGGTAGCCCTTCTCGAGGCGGAGGCTGTCGATCGCCCGGTAGCCGCCGGCGACGAGCCCGTGCGGTTGCCCCGCCTCCCACAGCGCCCGCCAGAGCCCGAGCCCGTACTCGGCCGGGCAGTAGATCTCCCAGCCGAGCTCGCCGACGTAGGTCACCCGCAGCAGCCGCACCGGCACGTTGCCGACCGTCGTCTCCCGCAGAGACATGTACGGGAAGGCCTCGTTGCCGAGGTCTTGCGTAGTTAGCGGTTGCAGCACCTCGCGCGCCCGCGGTCCCCAGATGCCGAAGCAGGCCCACTGCGAGGTGACGTCGTGGACCCGCACCTCGTCTCCGTCGGGCAGATGGCGGCGCATCCACTCGCGGTCGTGGTTGCCGAAGGCGGTGCCGGTGACGATCGAGAAGCGCTCCTCGGCCAGCCGCGCCACCGTGAAGTCGCACTCGATGCCCCCTCGCCCGTTCAGCATCTGCGTGTAGATGATCTGCCCGATGTCGCGGGCGACGCGGTTGTCGCAGAGGATTTCCAGGAACGACTCCGCCCCCTCGCCCTCGATCTCGAGCTTGGCGAAGGAGCTCTCGTCGAAGATGGCGACCGCCTCGCGGGCGGCGCGGTGCTCGGCGCCGATCGCCGGCGACCAATGTTTGCCCGCCCAGCCGCGCGGCCGCAGCCCCTCGTCCCCAGCCGCCGCGTTGCGCTCGTACCAGTTGACCCGCTCCCAGCCGGACTTCTCGCCGAAGGCGGCGCCGTGCTCGCGGTGCCAGGCGTTGGCCGGCGACATCCGCAGCGGCCGCCCGGCCCCCCGCTCGTGGTGTGGGTAGCGGATGTCGTAGTAGGTCTCGTAGGTCTCCTTGACCCGCGCGTGGGTGTAGGCGGGGGAGCGGTACTGGGCGCCGAAGCGGCGGATGTCCATGTGCCAGAGGTCGAGGCTCGATTCGCCGTTGACGATCCACTCGGCCATGACTTTGCCGATCCCGCCCGCGCCGGCCAGGCCGTGGGCGCAGAAGCCGGCGCAGACGAAGAAGCCGGCGACCTCGGTTTCTCCGAGGCAGAACTCGTTGTCGGGCGTGAAGGCCTCGGGCCCGTTGATCAGCTTCGTCACCGTGATGTCTTCCATCGCCGGCACCCGCCGCTTCGAGTTCTCGGTGATCTCCTCGAACCGCTCCCAGTCCTCTTCCAGCAGCCGCCCGTTGAAGTCGGCCGGGATCGCCTCCACCCGTCCCGTCCCCTGCGGCAGGAACGCCGGCTCGCTGCGTCGCTCGTAGCCGCCCATCACCAGCCCGTCCCCGTCCTCCCGGTAATAGACGAGCAGGTCGGGGTCCCGCAAGGTGGGCAGGGGACGCGCCTCGCGGACGGCGTCGAGCGGTTGGGTGACCAGGTACTGGTGGGACATCGGGATCAGGGGGACGCGGACGCCGGCCATGCGGGCGATCTCGGCCGCGTACATGCCGCCGGCATCGACGACGACTTCCGCTTCGACCTCGCCTTTGTCCGTCTGCACGCCCCAGACGCGGTCGCCGCGGACCTCGATCCCGGTCACCCGGGTGTTGGTGAAGATGCGGCAGCCGCCCTGGCGGGCGCCGTCGGCGAGGGCGTAGGTCAACTGCGCCGGGTCGATGTAGCCGTCGGTCGGCAGCCAGGCGGCGCCGAGCACGCCCTCGGTCGACATCAGCGGGAACATCTCCTGCGCGTCGGAAGCCGAGATCAGCTCCAGCGGCAGCCCGAAGGTCTTCGCCCAACCGGCCTGGCGGCGCAGCTCCTCCATCCGCTCCTCGCTGGAGGCGAGGCGGATGCCGCCGCACTCGACCCAGCCGGGGTCGAACTCGGACTCGTTTTTCAGGCGCCGGTAGAGCTCGACCGAGTGCATCATCATCTGGGTCAGCGAGACCGAGCCGCGCAGCTGCCCGACCAGGCCCGCCGAGTGGAAGGTCGAGCCCGAGGTCAGCTGCGAGCGCTCGAGCAGGACGACGTCCTCCCAGCCGAGTTTCGCCAGGTGGTAGGCGAGCGAGGTGCCGCCGACACCACCGCCGACGATGACGCAGCGGGCGCGGTCGGGCAGCTCAGCTGGCGGCACCGGCCGCCTCCTCCAGCAGCGCCTCGAGCCGACCCTCGTCAGCCGACTCGCGCATCCGCTCGAAGTGCTTCGCGCAGTAGTCGGCGAAGTCGAAGTCGAGGTCGGAGATCGTGCTCTGCACCGCCCCCCACATCGCCTCGCGGAAGTCGGACATGAACCGCATCAGCTGCAGCGAGGCAAGTCGCCGCCCGCTCGCCGGCGACTCGAAGTAGGCGGCCAGCAGCGCCGCCTCCTGCGCCTCGTCGAGCTCGTTGTTGACGGCGAAGTTGCCGAGGTCGAAGTAGCGGTCGCCGCAGCCGGCGTACTCCCAGTCGACGATTCGCACCCCCCGCGGCGAGCGGATGAAGTTGGCGGCGAGAAGGTCGTTGTGGCAAGGGACCGGTTCGTGCTCGGGGCCGACGAGGACCGCTTCAATCCGGTGCGCCGCCGCCAGCGCCCACTCGTACGAGCCGGGGACCTCGGCGCCGCGGCCGGCCATCCGCGCCGCGTAGGTCTCGACGATCCGGAAGCTCGAGAACTCGGTCGGCAGCCGTTCCTCGCAGGCGTGCAGGGCGCGCAGCGCCGCCGCCACTTCGGCCAGTGCCCCCGGCTCGCGCAGCTCCTCCTCCGCCATCGGCTCGCCGACGACGAACTCGGTGACGAGGCAGGGCGGCTCGTCCAGCATCGCCACCACCTCGGGGCCAATGCCCGCACGCGCCGCCAGTTCCGCTGCCGCCTTCTCGGCGCCGCGATCGATCTCCAGCAGGTCAGTGTCCTTCCCCGGCAGCCGCACGACCACGTCCTCGCCGGCGAAACGGACCCGGTAGTTGCGGTTGGTGATCCCCCCCTCGAGGGCCACCGGATCCCCTTCGAGCTCCCCCAGCCGCGCTGAGATCGGTCCAAGGGTGTCCGCTAGGGAAGCCATGAGGCGGGTAGAAGAAGCCGCGAAGCCGGGTAGAAGATTCTCCACCGGCCCATTGACACGGGTCAAGTGCAGGATCTAGGCTCGCTCCCACCTTATAGGTGGGTTCGCAATACCTTTTATCCACGAGCTTGGGAAGGCTCAGGGAAGGGAGAAGGTCGATGGAGAGCAGTGTGTCGTCCCCGAATCGTGACGAACAACGTCTCGCGGAACTCGGCTACAAACAGTCGCTGAACCGGGCTTGGAGCGGGTTCTCCAACTTCGCGATCAGCTTCACGATCATCTCGATCCTCGCCGGCTGCTTCACGACCTACGGTCAGGCCTGGAACAACGGCGGCCCGATCGCGATCTCGATCGGCTGGCCGCTGATCTCGATCCCGATCCTGATCATCGGCTTCTGCATGTCGGAGCTGGTCTCCGCCTACCCGACCGCGGGCGGGATCTACTGGTGGTCGGGGCGCCTCGGCGGCCCGGTCTGGGCTTGGTTCACCGGCTGGTTCAACCTAATCGGCCTGGTCGCCGTCCTGGCCTCGGTCGACTACGCCTGCGCGACCTTCCTCAACGTCGTCCTCGGGCTCTACGAAGTGAACCTGTTGGGAGTGAACTTCGGCGACGAAGTCCACATCCTCGGCGAGGTCTTCCTCCTCTTCGCGCTGATCCTGCTCGTCCACACCGCGGTCAACATCAGGCGAACGCACATGCTCTCGCTGGTCAACAGCATCTCGGTCTGGTGGCACGTGATCGGCGTCGCCGCGATCGTCATCGTCCTCATCGTCGTCCCCGACGGCCACCAGAGCTTCAGCTTCGTCTTCGGCCACCGGATCAACAACAGCGGCTTCAGCGACTCGATGTACTGGTTCTACGTGCTGCCGCTCGGGTTCCTGCTGACCCAGTACACGATCACCGGCTTCGACGCCTCCGCCCACATCTCCGAGGAGACCCACGGGGCCTCGGAATCGGCGGCGAAGGGCGTCTGGCGGTCGATCTTCTACTCGGCCCTGATCGGCTGGATCGTCCTCCTGGCGATCACCTTCGCGGTCACCAACGTCGACGGCGCCAACGAAGCGCTCGGCTTCGCGCCGACCCTGCTGACCGAAGCGCTGGGGACCGGCTGGGGCAAGTTCGTCCTCATCATCTCCGTCGTCGGGCAGCTCTTCTGCGGCGCCGCCTGCCTGACCAGCGCCTCGCGCATGTGTTACGCCTTCTCGCGCGACAAAGGCTTCGGGGCGCGCGCCTCGTCGAGGATCTCCACCGTCAACAGCGAGCGGGTCCCGATCTACGCCGTGCTGGCGATGGCGACCGCGGCGCTGCTGATCACCCTGCCGGCGCTGAAGGGGAACGGCGAAAACGTGCCCTTCGCCTTCTTCGCGGTCGTCTCGATCGCGGTGATCGGCCTCTACATCGCCTACGTGATCCCGATCTTCCTGCGCTGGCGCAAGGGGGACGACTTCGAGCCCGGTCCCTGGAACAACGGGCGCAAGTACAAGTGGATGAACAGCTTCGCGACCTTCTGGGTGGCGCTGATCACGATCATCTTCTGCCTCCCGTTCACGCCGCTGGCGGTGCCGTGGAACGACGAATTCACCTGGGAGTCGTTCAACTACGCGCCGCTGATGGTGGGGGTCGTCATCCTCCTGGCCGCGATCGCCTGGTTCGCCTCCGCCCGCAAACACTTCACCGGGCAGGTGCGGGAGATCGAAATCGAGGAAGCGCTGGGGCCCGAACCCGAGGTCGGTCCCGCCCGCCCGTGAGCGGCTTGCCGAAGACGCTGGCGTAACGTTTCCGACATGACCGTCGAGGAGCTGAAGAAGGCGGTCGCGGACGGCACGGTCGACACCGTGCTGCTCGCGATCGCCGACATGGAGGGGCGGCTGCAGGGCAAGCGGCTGACCGCGAGCCACTTCCTCGGCGACGTGCTCGAGCACGGGGCGGAGGGCTGCAACTACCTGCTCGCCGTCGACGTCGACATGGAAACGGTCGGCGGCTACGCGATGTCCTCCTGGGACACCGGCTACGGCGACTTCGAGATGGTCCCGGACCTGGAGACGCTGCGGATGATCCCCTGGCTGCCGGGGACGGCGATGGTGATGGCCGACGTGCAGTGGGGGGACGGGCGCGAAGTCGCCGCCTCGCCGCGGCAGATCCTGCGCCGGCAGTTGCGGCGGCTGGAGGAGCGGGGGATGAGCGCGCTGGCGGCGACCGAGCTCGAGTTCATCGTCTTCCGCAACACCTACGAGGAGGCCTGGCGCAAGGGCTTCCACGAGCTCGAGCCGGCCAACCTCTACAACATCGACTACTCGCTGCTGGGGACCTCGCGGGTGGAGCCGCTGATCCGGCGCATCCGCAACGAGATGGCCGGGGCGGGGATGGAAGTGGAGAACTCGAAGGGCGAGTGCAACCTCGGCCAGCACGAGATCAACTTCCGCTACGACGGGGCGCTGCGGAGCGCCGACAACCACGCGATCTACAAGAACGGCGCCAAGGAGATCGCCGCCCAGGAGGGGCACGCCATCACCTTCATGGCCAAGTTCAACGAGCGCGAGGGCAACTCGTGTCACATCCACTGCTCGCTGGCCGCGGAGGACGGAGCGAACGCCTTCGCCGCCGACCAAGCGCTTTTCGAGCGCTTCGTCGCCGGGCAGCTGGCCTGCATGGAGGAGCTGACGCTGCTCTACGCGCCGCACGTCAACAGCTACAAGCGCTTTGCCAAGGGCTCCTTCGCGCCGACCGCGATCGCCTGGGGGCGCGACAACCGCACCTGCTCGCTGCGGGTGGTCGGCCACGGCGAGGGGCTGCGGGTCGAGAACCGGCTGCCGGGCGCCGACGTCAATCCCTACCTGGCGCTGAGCGCGATGATCGCCGCGGGGCTACACGGAGTCGACGAGGAGCTGCCGCTGGAGGAGGTCTTCGAGGGCAACGCCTACGAGTCCGACAAGCCGCGGGTGCCGTCGAACATCTACGCGGCGCGGGACGCCTTCGCCGCGAGCGAGGTGGCGCGCGAGGCCTTCGGCGGCGAGGTCGTCGACCACTACCTGAACCGCGCCGGGGTCGAGATCGAGGCCTTCGAGGCGGCCGTCACCGACTGGGAGCGCTACCGGGGCTTCGAGCGGCTATGAACGGCGCGGCGGGCAGCGGCGCGCCGGCGATCGGAATCTGCGCGGCGGTCGAGCGGGTGTCATGGGGCGTCTGGGACGGCTATGAGGTGACGCTGGCGCCGCGCGGGTACGTGAACGCCGTGCAGCGGGCGGGCGGGATCGCGCTCGTGCTGCCGCCCGACGAGGCGGCCGTGGCGGATCCCGACCTGCTGCTCGACCGGGTCGACGCGCTGATGCTGGCCGGCGGCGCCGACATCGACCCGGCCAGCTACGGCGCCGAGCCGCACCCGGAGACGCGCGGCACCTGGCCCGACCGCGACGCCTTCGAGCTGGCGCTGGCGCGGCGGGCGCTGGAACGCGACCTGCCGGTGCTGGGGATCTGCCGCGGCATGCAGCTGCTGAACGTGGCGTTGGGCGGGACGCTGGTCCAGCACCTGCCGGAGAAGCTGGGGAACGAGGCGCACCGGACGGTGGCCGGCACCTTCAGCAAGCACCACATCCGCCTCGAGCCGGAGTCGCTGGCCTGCACCGCGGCGGGCGTCGAGGGCTTCGTCGTCTGGTCCCATCACCACCAAGGCGTCGACCAGCTCGGCGAAGGGCTGCGGGTGACGGGATGGTCGGCCGAGGACGACCTCCCCGAGGCGATCGAGCTCCCCGGCAAGCACTTCGCTCTCGGCGTCATCTGGCACCCCGAGGAAGACGAGGACTCCCAGCTGATCGCGGCGCTCGTAGACGCCGCCCGCGCCGAACCTCCCACCCCCACCCGCCGACGGGACGAAAGTACCCCTATATGGAGGGAAATCGGCCCGTCGGCATCGAGGGAGGGGACGGCGTGAGCGCGATCGAGGTGGTTGAGCCGGCGACGGAGGAGGTGATGGCCGAGGTGCCGCGGGCCGGGGCGGAGGAGGTCGACGCGGCGGTGGCGCGGGCGAAGGCGGCGTTCCCCGCCTGGCGGGCGGTGGCGCCGGCCGACCGGGCGAAGCTGCTGCGCGGCCTCGCGGACGCGATCGAGGCGCGGCTGGAGGACCTGGCCCAGTTGGAGGCGCGGAACGCCGGCAAGCCGATCGGCGACGCGCGGGGAGAGATCGGGATGGTGGTCGAGACCTTCCGCTACTACGCCGGCGCGCCGGAGCGGCTGCTGGGGCAGACGATCCCGGTCGCCGGCGGCGTCGACATGACCTTCCGCGAGCCGCTCGGCGTCGTCGGCCTGATCGTCCCCTGGAACTTCCCCTTGACGATCGCCTCTTGGAAGGTGGCGCCGGGGCTCGCGGCCGGCAACTGCGTCGTGCTGAAGCCGGCCGAGCTGACGCCGCTCACCGCGCTGGAGCTGGAGGTGCTCGCGCTGGACGCCGGCCTCCCCGAGGGCGTGCTGAACGTCGTCGCCGGTCCCGGCAGCGTCTGCGGGCAGCGGCTGGTCGAGCACCCCGACGTCGCCAAGATCGCCTTCACCGGGTCGACCGAGGTCGGCCGCGGGATCGCTGCCGGCGCCGCGCAGACGATCAAGCGGGTGACCCTGGAGCTGGGCGGCAAGTCGGCCAACGTCGTCTTCGCCGACGCGGACATCGAGGCGGCCGCGGCGGCGGCGCCGATGGCGGTCTTCGGCAACGCCGGCCAGGACTGCTGCGCCCGCTCGCGGATCTTGGTCGAGCGCAGCGCGGTCGACGACTTCCTCGCCGCGCTGCAGCCCGCGGTCGAGGGGATCGCGGTCGGCGATCCGCTCGACAAGTCGACGCAGATGGGGCCGCTGATCTCGGCCGGCCAGCGCGAGACCGTCGCCTCCTACGTCCCGGAGGACGCACCGGTCGCGATTCGCGGCAGCGCCCCTGACGGCCCCGGCTACTGGTTCCCGCCGACCGTGCTGGCACCGGTCGCCAACGACGACCCCGCCGCCGCCGAGGAGATCTTCGGCCCGGTCGCCTGCGTCATCCCGTTCGCGGACGAGGAGGAGGCGATCCGCCTCGCCAACGAGACGATCTACGGCCTCTCCGGCTCGATCTGGACCGGCGACGGGGCGCGGGCGCTGCGGGTGGCGCGGGGAATCGACACCGGGGTGATCTCGATCAACTCCAACACCTCGGTCCGCGTCTCCACCCCCTTCGGCGGCTTCAAGCAGTCCGGCGTCGGGCGGGAGCTCGGCCCCGACGCGCTTGAGCACTACACCGACGTGAAGAACGTCTACTACGCGACGGAAGGAGGCTGATCGTGGGCGACAGGCTGGCGGGGAAGGTCTGCGTTGTCACCGGGACGGCGAGCGGGATCGGCGCCGAGTCGGCGCGACTGTTCGCCGCGGAGGGCGCGACCGTCGTCGGCGTCGACCTCTCGACCGAGGCCGAGGGAGCGCTGACGATCGAGGCCGACGTCTCCGACGAGGGCCAGGTCGTCGAAGCCTTCCGCCGCGTCAGCGACGAGTTCGGCCGCATCGACGTGCTGATGAACAACGCCGGCATCAACCCCACCGACGACGGCTCGGTGCTGGAAACCTCGCTGGACTCCTGGCAGCGGGTACAGGACGTCAACCTGCGCAGCGTCTTCCTCTGCTGCAAGCACGGGATCCCTCACCTGCTGGAGAACGGCGGCGGCTCGGTCGTCAACGTCGCCTCCTTCGTCGCGACGATGGGCGCAGCCGTCTCGCAGATCTCCTACACCGCCTCCAAGGGCGGCGTCCTCGCCCTCTCGCGCGAGCTCGGGGTCGAGTTCGCCGACCGCGGCGTCCGCGTCAACGCCCTCTGCCCCGGCCCGGTCAACACCCCCCTCCTCAAGGAGCTCTTCGCCAAGGACCCCGAGCGCGCCGCCAAGCGCCTCGTCCACATCCCGATGGGCCGCTTCGGCGAGCCCGAGGAGATCGCCAAAGCCGCCCTCTTCCTCGCCAGCGACGACTCCACCTTCGTCACCGCCAGCACCTTCCTGGTCGATGGCGGCCTCTCGGCGGCCTACCTGACGCCGACTCAGGTGGACTGAACGCGATTTCGTTCACCGGTCCGCCTAACTACTCTAAATACCTTGACTGTACTTCCGTGAACCGCTAACTCTCTCCTCGTACCCAACGCTCCAGGCTTGGAGCGAGAAGAGGAGAAACCATGAAGTACACGCAAGCAGTTGTCTTCATCGCCCTATTAGCTACGGCAGTGCTGGGAACCGGAGCCGGAGTCGCCTCGGCGACCACCACGCTCGAGGTCGGCGGCATGCCGAAAGGTGAATCCGTCGCAATTACAGGCAGCCTCCAGAGCGGCAGTTCACTGCTTCTGAAGGACACAAGCAACTTCACCAACAATGCCTGCACCAGCTCGCACTTCTCTGCAAGCACGAGTAGCCCCTACACCGGCGAATATGTCACAGGCCCGCTTTCTACCCTCACCTTCGGGAGTTGCGCGAGAACGGTGACGGTCCACGCGCCAGGGAAGCTGGAGATCGTGCGCGTTGGCGGCACCACAAACGGCACGGTCTCCTCAGAGGAAGCCCAGTTTACATCGGGATCGCCGATTGGCACCCTGAATTGCCAGACTGGGGCAACAACTCAGCTAGGAACGCTTACAGGGGTGAAAGAAGGTAATGCTACGCTGCACATCAACGCCCTGCTCAACTGCGGCATCATGCCATCTGCGAAACTGGAAGGCACCTACACCATTACAAGTCCGGCAGGGCTAGGCGTCACCGAAGCGCCGGCGCCGACTACCACGCTGGAGATCGGCGGAGTGCGAAAAGCTGAACCCATCGCAATCACAGGCAGCCTCCAGAGCGGCAGCTCGCTGGCCCTGAAGGACACATCCAGCTTCCCCCAGAACACATGCACCAGCTCGCACTTCGCCGCGAGCACGAACAGCCCCTACACCGGCGAATCCGTCACAGCTCCGTTATCGGTGACCTTCGGAGGCTGCACGAGAACGGTGACGGTCCACTCCTCAGGCGCCTTGGAGATGGTGCACATCGGCGGTACCACAAACGGCACCGTCTACACGGAGGAAGCGCAGATCACATCGGGGTCGCCCGTCGGCACCCTGAACTGCACTCCCGGTAAAACAACCAAACTCGGCACGCTGACAGGCGTCAAAGAAGGCAACGCCACGCTGCACGTCAATGCGGTGATCAACTGCGGCATCATCCCCTCCGCAAAACTGGAAGGGGCTTACACCGTCACAGCGCCAGCGGGGCTGGGGGTCTCTGAATAGAGGACACGGAGAAGCCCACAGAGCCGTCCCCAGGGTGGGGACGGCTCACCTGGACTGTCCTAGCCACCGCCGACACAGCTCTCGCCCGAGCTGGTTGAAGGCGTTGATCTTCGCCTCCGTCTCCGGCCCCAGCACGGCCGGGTCGATGCCGATCCTAACGGCGTCGGGGTCGGCCTCGTAGTCCTCGACCCAGTGGAGGGCATCGGCACGGCTGACCTCGGGGTGGAACTGGAGGGCCCAGGCGCGCTCGCCGAGGCGGGCGGCCTGGAGGCAGACCTCGCTGCGGGCGAGGGGGACGGCGCTGGTCGGGAGGGGGAACTCGTAGCTGTGCCACTGGAAGGCCTCGAAGGCAGGAGCGAGGGGGCCGAGGAGGGGGTCGTCCGCTCCCTCGGGCGTCACCTCGACCCGGTGCCAGCCGATCTCCGGGCGCGCGGCTCGGCGCGGCTCCCCTCCTGCTGCTGCGGCCAGCAGTTGACCGCCGAGGCAGAGGCCGAGCAAGGGCACCTCGCGATCGAGCAGCTCCCGCAGCAGCGCTTCCTCCTCGCCGATCCAGCCGTGCCGCTCGCCTTCGTCGACGTTCATCGCCCCGCCCAAGACGAAGACCGCGTCGTAGCCGAGCGGGTCGGCGGGCGGTTCCGGCCGCTCGGCCAGCGTCCACTCGTCGAGCACGCCGCCAGCGTCGCGGATCGCCTCGGCAAAGACGCCCGGCCCGGCGTCGCGCTGGTGGACGATCGCGAGCACTCGCACCGATCCAGTCTCTCACCCGACGAAAGAAGAACCCCAGTGTTGTTGACAGCGGAGCAATCCGAATTAGGGTGCGCGGCGGGAGGTAGTCAATGAACAAACTGTGGGGAAGATCTGTGGGGTTCGCCGCTGCGCTCGTCGTGGCGGCTCTGGCGATCGCCGGCATGGCGGCTGCGGCGCCATGGCAGCACGTCCGTGGCGGCGAAGTCGAAGTCGAATACAACGGTGGCTTCTCGCCGAAAAAGCTCTCGAAGACGAAACCGACGCCGATCACCTTCAACGTGGCGGCGAAAATCAAGTCGCTGAGCACGACCGAACCGCACCCGCCCGCCCTGCGGGAATTCCTCATCGAAGGCGACAAGCACGGCAGCCTCCACGTCGAGGGGATCCCGGCCTGCAAGTCGGGGGAAATCCAGTCGACCACCACCGAGGCCGCCCGCAAAGCCTGCGGCCCGTCGCTGATCGGCAGCGGCAAGACCGACGTCGAGGTCAAGTTCCCCGAACAGCCGCCGTTCATCGCCCACTCCGAACTGCTCGCCTTCAGCGGCGGCAGCAAGGGCGGCGTCACGACCCTCTTCGTCCACGCCTTCCTCACCGCGCCGGTGACGGCGGCGGTGGTCACCACGGTCAAGGTGAAAAAGATCCACAAAGGCCGTTACGGCTTGCTCTCGACGGCGACGATCCCGAAAATCGCCGGCGGCGCCGGCTCGGTCGTCTTCTTCACCCTCACCTTGAAGAAGGGGATCATCAGGGCGACCTGTACCGACGGCAAGCTGCAGGCGCGAGGCACCGCGATCTTCGCGGGCACCAGTCCCAAGTTGACCGGTACGGTAACCCGCCCGTGCACGCCTAAGGGCTGAGCGGCTTGCGGGCGGCGCGGGCGGCGGTCGTCCTGGTCACGCTGGCGGCTGGCGCCGCAACCGCGACCGCCCGCGCCGTCGACGTCGGCTTCTCGCCGATGCAGATCCTCAACGTAGAGATCACTCCGAGGAAGCTCTCACCCACGCACCCGACCCATGTGCGGATGTCGCTCTCGGGGAGTTACCAGACGAGCGACGGTTCCCACCTGCCGGCGCTGCGGGAGCTGAAGCTGGAAGGGGACCGCCATCTCAGGCTCGACTTGAAGGGTGAGCCCGTTTGCCGCGGGGCCCACTACGACTACAGGGGCGCCCTCGAAGACTTCTGCGGCGACGCCGTCATCGGCCATGGCGAGCTCACCGTAGAGGTCGTCTTTCCGGAAGAGCCGCCGATGACGGTGACCGGCGAGTTGAGCCTCTACAACTTCGGCCGCTTGGGCCGCGAGCGGCGGCTTCTCGCCAATGCCTCCTTCCCGGCGCCGGTTACCGGAGAAATTCCTGTTTCGATCACCATCCGCAGGATCGACAAGGGCCGCTACGGCTGGCGGGCGACCGCTTCGGTGCCCAAGATCGCTGGTGGCGCCGGCTCGATCACCGGCTACTCAGTGCGGATCGGCAAGCGGTTCCTCACCGCGACCTGCGCGGGTGGGTGGCTTCAGCTGCGCGCCGTCTCCAACCTCTTCGACGGGACCACGCTTACCGGGAGCTTCATCCACCCCTGCACCGTGTCCGAACCGCACGTGCGGCAGTAGCCGCTCGAGCCAGCCCGGCAGCCACCAGGCGGCGGCGCCGGTCAGGCGCAGGAGGACCGGCAGCAGCAGCAGGCGGACGAGGAAGGCGTCGAGGAGGACGGCGACGCCGAGGATCGCGCCCATTTCCTTCGGCGGCAGCGGGCCGGAGAGAGCGAAGGTGAAGAAGACCGCGACCATGACCCCGCCGGCGGCGAGGATGACGCGGCCGGAGTGGGCGAGGCCGCCGACCATCGCGGCGTGGGCGTCGCCGGTCTGCTCCCAGTGCTCGCGGGCGGAGGAGAGGAGGAAGACCGTGTAGTCCATCGCGATCGCGAAGACCATCGCGAAGAAGAAGACCGGCGCCCAGGCGTCGAGGAAGCCCTGCGGTTCGAAGCCGAGGGGGCCGGCGAGGTTGCCGTCCTGGAAGACCAGCTTGGCGACGCCGAAGGCGGCCGCGGTCGAGAGCAGGTTGGTGAGGACGCCGAGGGCGGCGATCACCGGCGCCTGGAAGGCGACCAGCAGGAGCAAGAAGCCGAGGCCGAGGACGACGCCGATCACCAGCGGCGTCTTCGCCGCCAGCGCCGCCTCGAGGTCGCGGTTCTCGGCGGCGGGGCCGCCGACCTGGGCGGCCGCGGGCAGCTCGGCGCGGAGCCGGTCGAGGGTGGCGTTGAAGGCAACCGTCGCCGGCGGCACGGTCGGCATCGCTTCGATCAGGGCGACGCCGTCGCGGCCGGCCTGCGGGGGCAGGGCCGTCGCGACGCCGGGGTCACTCTGCAACTGCGCGGCGACGCGCTTCGCCTCTCCCTGCGGCGCGGTCACCTGCAGCAGGCCGGGGGCGCCGGGACCGAAGGCGTCGCTCAGCTGTTCGTAGCCGACCCGCGAGTGGTCGCCCTGCGGCACCACCTTGATCGAGGGCATGCCGGTGCGGGCGCCGAGGACCGGCAGGGCAAGGAGGACGAGGATCGCCAGGCCGAGGCCGCCGAAGAGCAGTGGCCGCCGCCAGAGCAGCTCCCCCCAGCGGGCGAAGCGCGGCGAGCGGTGCTCTCCCGAGTGCGCCCAGGAGAGGGCGAGCTTGTCGACCCGCGGCCCCAGCTTCGCCAGCACCGCCGGCAGCAGGGTCAGGGTGGCGGCGAGGACGAAGAGGACCGAGATCATGATCCCCAGCGAGACCGAGCGGAAGGCGGGGCTGGGGACGAGCATCACCGCCGCCAGCGAGACGATCACGGTGAGGCCGGAGAAGAGGACGGCCTTGCCGGCCGTGTCCATGGTGCTCGCGACCGCCTCCTCCGTCGCGAGCCCCTCGCCGAAGAGGGCGTTGCGGAACCGCATCACCACGAAGAGCGCGTAGTCGATGCCGAGCGCCAGCGCGAACATCAGCGCGAAGTTCATCGCCCAGATCGAGATCGGCGAGAGCAGGGTGCCGAGGTAGAGGACCCCGGCCGAGAGGACGAGGCCGGCGATAGTCAGCATCAGCGGCAGGCCGGCAGCGACCAGGGAGCCGAAGGCGAGGACGAGGATCGCCAGGGTCACCGGCCAGGAGAAGAGCTCGGACCTCAGCATCGCCCCTTTGTTTGCTTCGTTGAAGTCGGACCACATGCCGGCCGCGCCGGTGAGACTGGCTTCGACGCCGGGCGCGGTCGCGGCGGCCAGCGGCCCCTTCAGGTCGGCCGCGGCGGCGACCATCCCGTTCGGGTCCTCGGCGGCGGTGGCACGGACGACCGCGGTGTGGCCGTCGCGGGAGATCGAGACGCCCGGCGCGGGGGGTACGACCTGGCCGACGGCGGAGTCGGCGCCGAGGGTGCGCTCGACCTTGCGCAGCGAACGCTGGAAGGCCGGGTCCGCGACGGTGAGCCGCCGCGAGTGGACGGCGACCTGCAGCCCATAGGCGCCGGCGCCGCCGAACGCCGCGTCGACCTGCTTGCGCACCGCGACCGACTCCGAGCCGCTCGCTTCCCAGCCGGCGCCGGAGAGAGCGGTCTCGACGCGGGGGGCGAGGAATCCGAGGCCGACGGCGAGCGCCGCCCAGGCGAGGAAGACGGCGCGGCGGTGGGTGGCGGCGAGCTTTCCCAGTCGCCCGATCGGTCCGAGTGCGGTGGTCGCTACGGTGCTGGCAGTCAAAACGTTCTCCTTCAACCGTTTACAAGTTCACTACTTAACAACTTAACAGTTGTACAAGGTACAATAACACGGATGGCTCGACCGGGCAAAAAAGGCGTTCCCCTCAACCCCGAGGCGGCGGAGCTGGTCGCGCGCCGCTTCCGCGCCCTCGCCGATCCCACCCGCCTGCGGATCCTCGACCACCTGCGCACCAACGACGAGGCCTCGGTTGGCGAAATCACCGACGCCCTCGGCACCTCCCAGCAGAACGTCTCCAAGCACCTCTCCGCCCTTCACAGCGAGGGCTTCGTCGCCCGCCGCAAGCGCGGCACCAGCTCCCTCTACCGGATCGCCGACCCCGGCGTCCACGAACTCTGCGACGGCGTCACCGCGGGGATCGAGTCGCAACTAGCGGAGTTAGAGGCGGTCCTCAGCGGCTAAGGGGGGAGAGAAAGAGGGCGGGGCGCCTTAGTCAACTCATGGTTGACAAAAGCGCCCCGGTCGATTGGCGGATAGCGCGTGTTGCGCGTGTGCAGCACGGGATCGTGACGACGGCGCAGCTCGTCGAGTTGGGATTGACGAAGGCAGCGGTGTCCCAGCGGGCGGGTCGCGGTCGTCTCCACCGTCTCCATCAAGGCGTCTATGCGGTGGGCCACCACGCTCTCAGTAACGAGGCTCGCTGGATGGCGGCCGTCCTCGCCTGTGGTCCTGGGGCCGCGTTGAGCCACGGAGCTGCCGCGGTTCACTGGGGCCTCCTGCGACCGCTCGACGGTCCCATCGACGTCACCGTCCCGACGCACAACGGACGTAAGCGACGGCGCGGCATTCGCATCCATCGCTGCGCGGGGCTCGGGGCACCTTTGTCAATTGATGCTTTACAAAGGCGCCCCTCCTCGGTGGTGACCGTGCGCGATCGCATACCGGTGACGACGGTGGAGCGGACGCTTGGGGACATACGGGCGACGCTTGCGCCCTATCTCGTGCGGCGCGCGATTCGCCAAGCCGAGTTCCTCGGTTTGGGGTTGGGAGAGATCAAGACCGACCGCACGCGGAGCGACCTCGAGCGCTACTTCCTGCGGCTCTGCAGGCGTTATGGGTTGCCGTTGCCCGAGGTCAACGTCCTGATCGACGGGATGACCGTCGACTTCCTCTGGCGCTCGCATCGACTGATCGTCGAAACCGACAGCTACGCGACGCACGGTGGGACGATTGCGTTCGAGGACGACCGCGAACGGGACCTGCGGCTACGGCGCCTCGGCTACGCGGTCCATCGCTTCACCGAACGGCAGCTGGAACTGCGGCCCGAGGCGGTGGTCGAGGACGTGGTTTCGGCTCTGCGGGCGGCTTCAGCGCCGGAGCCGGTCGGATAATTCCTGCGTGACCCAGACGACGACGATCCGGACGCTGCTGGATTTGATCCACCCGACCTCGATCGCCCGCTCGGTCAGCTCTCGCGCGGCAACCGGCAGAAGGTCGGGCTGATCCTCGCCACCGCCGTCGAGCTGGCCGGCGTCCTCGTGCTCACCGGCGTCCTCACCGGCCTCGGCAGCATCCTCGCCGGCGTCACCCTCGTCGCTTGCGCCCTCGCTGCGATCGAAGCCCGGCTCTTCGAGCGGCGGGATCTCGCGGGGTGAAGCTCTAGCCGCCGTCGCAGGTGGGGGAAGGCGACTCGAACCCCATTAGCCCGAAGGTCGCCCGCATCGTCGGCGCGGCGGCGCGGGCCTCGCACTCGCTGCCGATCCGCAGCAGGTCCTTGAGGCAGGAGTGGAGCACGTCGACGGCTTCGCGCCAGCCCTGCTCGTCGAGGCCGAGGCTGACGTTGCTGAGGTGGCGGTCGGTGCGGGAGTCGAAGGTGTCCGCTTCGAAGGCCTCTTTGATCGCTGTATTGAGGACCTCGAGGCCGGCGATGCTGATGCCGTTGCGGGCGTCGGCGGGGAGCCGAGCCCAGAAGTCGTCGCTGAGGTAGGGCTTGGCGGTGCCGCGGTAGAAGTGCTCGGTGGCGCCGCGCACCTGGCGCGTTTCCACGAGCTCGATCAGGTCGAGCTCGTGCAGCACCCGCACGTGGTAAGCGACGTACCCGACCACCTCGTCCTGTTCCGCTGCCAGTTCGCTCGGGCTTGCCACCCGCTGGTTGAGGACGGTCAGCGCCCGCGCCCTGACCGGATGGGCAAGAGCCTTCAGGAGCGCGGAATCGTCGCCCGTGAACGAGGGTTCGCGAGCGCCCTCGCGCTTCTCCTTCGCCTCCCGTTTCTTCCCCAAGTTCTCCCCCCGTTGAGCAATTGGCGCTGCGGAATTGATCAAGCATATTGCGCTCAAAGGGGTGGCTACCCAAATTTCGGCCTTTCCGAGGAGATTCTCTCATTGGTGGAAAAAGCTCCACTAAAGTGGCCGCGGCCAACAGCGGCGGCGGGGGAGCCGCCGCGCGGCCCGAAAGGGGGTGGAGTCCGTGGCGATCAATAAAGCCGAGAGCGTTGCGCCGCTTCTCCGAGTAACGAAGATCGGCTAGCGCTCCGGCGCCAGGTCGCGACCCACCTGCCGCATCTCCTTCAGAGATCTAGCTCGGGTAATGGAGGAGATCGCGGCAGGGGGCTCCATCGCCGGCGTGGCATCGCCGACGACCAGGTGCAGGGGCTTGCCGGCAGCGGCGCAGCGCTCGGCGATCTCGCCGACGACCTTCCCCGCGAGGCTCTGCGAGTCGAAGCGGCCCTCGCCGCTGACTACCGCGTCGGCCCAAGCGAGGCGAGCGTCGAAGTCGATCGCGTCGAGGACGAAGGCGGCACCGGGACGAAGCCTCGCCCCATAGGCCCAGAGCCCGCCCGACAAGCCGCCAGCGCAGCCGCTCATCGGCACCCCGCGCGGGTCCCGCGGCAGCTCGGCGGCCATGGCGTTGAGCCGCGCCGTCAGTCTCTCGACTGCCGCCGCGTTCGCTCCCTTCTGCGGGGCGAACAGCCGCGCTGCCTCCTCATAGGCGGCGGTGACGTCGCAGAGCACCTCGATCTGGACCCGGCCCAGCAGTTCCGCCCGACGCAGTGCCTCGATCGCCCCGGCGCCACCGTCGGTGCTGGCGCTACCGCCGACCGCGACCAGGACCCGGCGCGCTCCGGCCGCGACCGCCGCCGCGATCAACTCGCCGGTGCCGAAGGTGTCGGCGCGCTCGGGATCGCGATCCTCCGCGGCGACCAGCGGCAGCCCCGAGACCTGCGCCGTCTCGACGATCGCGGTGGCGCCGTCGCCGAGCAGCCCGAAGCTCGCCTCGAGGGGCCGCCGCAGCGGGTCGTGGGCCATCGCCTGCCGCCGTTCCCCGCCCAGCGCCGCCAGCAGCACCTCCATCGTCCCCTCGCCGCCGTCGGCGACGGGACAGCGCTCGGCTCCGGCGCCGCCGTCCTCGAGCCCACCCGCGACCGCCTCCGCCACTGCTCCCGCGTCGAAGGTCCCCTTGAAGGAATCCGGGGCTACGAGGAAGCTAGTCACCGACGATCGGCGGGACCGCCGAGGCCATGTGCACGTAGCCGGTGATGCTGGGGTGGATGCCGCTGTCGGCGGCGATCACCCATTCGGATTCCCCTTCGGCTTCGGGACCCTTGCAGAAGGTCTCGGGATGGAGCAGCTTCAGCTCGTCCTGGGTGAGCCACGCCTGGACGCTCGGCCCGTCGGCGGGCGGGCACTTGCTCCCTGTCGGAGCGACCGGGCTGATGTCGATGCCGACGTTGAAGTGCGGCGGCGTCACCAGCTTCAGGCGGTTGCCTTTGAATTCAGCCACGGCGGCGGCGATTTCTTCGTTCAGCATCTGGTTCGCGCGGGCGATCTCGACCGTCCGGTCGAACACCGCGAGGACTGGAATCGAGAGGTGGTACTGCATCACGTAGATCGTCGCCGAGGTTTTCTTCAGCAGGTCGACGTAGAGGCTCTTCAGCCAACGGCGTAGTTCGACCTTCGTGAATTCTTCTTCGATGCACTTTTCGAACCCCGACAGTCCCTTCTCCACCGCGCACCACCAGTTCGCGGGCTCGAGCATCATGTTCGAGAGCATCGGGTTGGCGCCGAGGGTAAGCAGGACGTAGTCGGGATTTTCTTCCTCGATTGTCTTCGTGGTCTTGTAGAACGAGCCGCTCGGCGCCCAGTTCCTCGGTTCCGCGCCGCTGATCGCGAAGTTCTTGTAGTCGAGGACGCCGTTGTCGGTCGCCCACTGGGCCGCCCAGGAGGCTCCAGTCGCGAGGCCGTAGTCGGGCGAGTAGTCGACGCTCGTTTCTTCCTGCGCGGTTGTCGCCATCGAGTTCGAGGAGCAGGCGTCATTCATGTTCTTCGGTGCCGGACGGCAATAGAAGGCAAAGGCGGCGCCCGACATCGGTTCGCCGTTCCAGTAGTAGCCGAAGCCGGCGGTGACGGAATCCCCCAGGGCGCGGACCCGAGGGCTGCTGGCGGTGCCGATCGTGACCTGCGCGTATTGGCGCACGCTGCGGGAGACGAGTTCGACCTCGTCGCTGCCCCGGAATCCCTGCGGTGCCTCGTAGATCAGTCGCCCCGCGCGGACGCGGGCATGGCCGCGGCTGCCCTTGCGCGCGGCCCACGGGCGCTGCGTGTCGCATACCGGCAGCGGCACCGAGATCCGCGCCCCCGGCTTCACCCGCAGGTGCGGGATGCTGCTGCAGACGGGTTTCGGTCGAGGGCCACGGAGCGGCCGCCCGGTTGCCAGGTCGCGCGAGCTCAGCTCGGCCTTGCCGTCGCCCTCGATGTCGAGCCGGCCGCTGGCGAGGACTCGGACCGATGCGCCCTGCCGCAGTTGCCGGCTCAGCTCGGTGTCGAGCCCGACCCGGTGGACGAAGGTGAAGCGACGGCGCCGGTCCGGGAGCCGCTTCTGGCCGCCGTTCAGCCGTTCGTGCAGGACCCAGGAGCGGATCGTCTTCCCGCGCGCACCGATCAACGCGACCCGTAACTCCGCCAGCCGTCCCTTCAGCTGGATCGGGTAGTGGACGGGCACGAGAATCGAGTCGAGGCCGTTGGCGGAGGTGCCCACCACCGGGTTCCCCACCGCGACCTTCGGCTGCGGCTTCGGGTCTTTCACCGGCCGCGCGCTCGCGCAAGCCGCCAGCACCAGCAAGCCGAGGACGAGCGGCGGGAAGATCGAGAGGCTGAGCCGGGTAGAGCGCAAGAATCAATCTTATGGCGAAGGCGAAGGAAAAATCGAGCAAAGCCGAGCTGAGCGAGTACGAGCGCAAGCGGGACTTCGGCAAGACCGCGGAGCCGGCGCCGAAGAAACGGCGCAAGAAGAAGGGCGCGCCGCGGTTCGTCGTCCAGGAACACAGTGCCCGTCGCCTGCACTGGGACCTGCGGCTCGAGCACGAGGGGGTCGCCGCTTCCTGGGCGATCCCGAACGGGATCCCGGAGACGCCGGAGGAGAACCGCAAGGCGGTCCACACCGAGGACCACCCGCTCGAGTACCTCGACTGGGAGGGTGAGATCCCGAAGGGCGAGTACGGCGCCGGCACGATGAGGATCTGGGACTCCGGCACCTACGAGCTGGAGAAGTGGGAGCCGGGGAAAGTGATGGTCGAGTTCCACGGCGAGCGGCTGCAGGGGCGCTACGCGCTCTTCCGCGCCGGCAAAGCGGAGAAGGACTGGATGATCCACCGGATCGACCCGCCCGCTCGCGAGCGCGACCCGTTCCCCGAGAACGTGGTGCCGATGCTGGCGCGGCTCTCGACCCTGCCGCGCGACGACGGCAAGTGGGCCGTCGAGGTGAAGTGGGACGGGGTGCGGGCGCTCGCCTACTGCCAGCCCGGCCGGGTGACGCTGCAGACCCGCAACCTCAACGACGTCAGCGTCCAGTACCCGGAGGTGCGGCGGATCCACCGCGCGCTGGGGTCCCACGACGCGGTGCTCGACGGCGAGCTGGTCGCCTTCGACGAGAACGGCAAGCCGAGCTTCGAGCACCTGCAGCAGCGGATCCACAACACCGACCCCAACGTGGTCAAACGGCGGATGAAGACCCACCCCGTCGTCTACGTCATCTTCGACCTCCTTTATCTAGACGGGGAAGACGTGACCTGCGAGCCCTACACGCGCCGGCGCGAGCTGCTCGAAGGGCTCGAGCTCTCCGGCGAGAGCTGGCAGACCCCTGGTTACGCCGTCGGCCACGCGAAGGAGCTGCTGGCGGCGAGCAAGGAGCAGGGGTTGGAGGGAGTGATGCTGAAGCGACTCGACTCCGTCTACTGCCCCGGCAAGCGCACCGGCACCTGGCTGAAGGTGAAAAACACCAGCCGGCAGGAGATGGTGATCGGCGGCTGGACGCCGGGGGAAGGGCGTCGCCGCAACCACCTGGGAGCCCTCCTGGTCGGTTACTTCGTGGAGGACGGCGGCAAGCCGGTGCTGCGCTACGGCGGCAAAGTCGGGACCGGGTTCAAAGAGCAGGACCTCGTCGCCTTGATGACGCGGCTCGCGCCGCTGGAGCGGAAGACCAGTCCCTTCGGCGCCGGCACCAAGCCGCCGAAAGGGGCGATCTTCGTCGAGCCGCAGCTGGTCGCCGAGATCGAGTTCCGCCAGATGACCAAGGAGGGGATGGTCCGCCACGGCGCCTTCAAAGGCCTGCGCGAGGACAAGCCCGCCGACGAGGTCGTGCTCGAGCTTCCACGTGACGAGGACGTCGACCACCCCACGGGGATGGTCTTCGGCCTCGACCCCGCCCCGCCGGCGAACGTCCTCGATTGCGCCCAGGTGGCCCTCTGGTTGCGCGGGATGTTCGAGCAGCTCGGGCTCGCCTGTTACCCGGCGGCCTCCGGCGAGGGGGGGATGCAGGTGTTCGTGCCGCTTAACTCCGATGCCACCGACGAGCAGGTGCGGTCGTTCGCCAAAGCGGTCGCCGAGACTCTCGAGCAGCGCTTCGGCGACCGGGTCGTCACGCAGGCGTCGAAGGCGAAACTGGCCAGCAAGGTGCTGATCGACTGGAGCCAGGAAACGCAGCCGATCGTTTCTGCTCCGCTCGGGTGGGAGGAGGTGGAGGCGGGTCTGGAGTCGGGGAACCCCGGGTTCTTCGACCACGCCGCCGCCAGAGACGCCCCCTTCGCTCCCCGCCTCGGCGAAGTGCAAGAGCTGCCCGCCATCTGAGCGCCCTTCCGACATTTGGGGGCCTATAACCCCCCAAGGTTCGGAGACCCCGAGGGATTAGGAGGTGGGGGGAACGGGCAAGTAGCCGGTATGGAGGGAAACGGCGTTCGACGCGACTACAGGCCCGAGGGCGAGGCGCCGAAGTCCGGCGTGCCTTCGACCTTCAAGCGGACGCTGACCGAGTTCCAGGAGGACAACCTCACCGACTGGGCGGCGGCGCTCACCTACTACGGCCTCCTCTCGCTGTTCCCGGCGCTGATCGCGATGGTCTCGCTGATCGGGATCTTCGGCGACCCCCAGACCACCACCTCGAAGCTGACCGAGATCATCACCGAAATCGGCCCCGAATCCGGGGCGGAGACCTTCGAAGGCCCGATTAAATCGATCACCGAAAACCAGAGCGCGGCCGGCTTCGCCTTCGTCTTCGGACTGGCGGCGGCGCTGTGGTCGGCCTCCGGCTACGTCGGCGCCTTCACCCGCGCCTCGAACATCATCTACGAGACCCCCGAGGGGCGCCCCTTCTGGAAGCTGCGGCCGCTGCAGATCGGGGTCACCCTGGCGATGATCATCATGATGGCGCTGCTCGCCCTCGGCCTCGTCCTCACCGGCCCGGTGGTCGAAGCGGTCGCCAACCCGATCGGCCTCAGCAGCACCGCGGTCGACGTCTGGAACATCGCCAAGTGGCCGGTGATGGCGGCGATCTTCATCCTCATGGTCGACGTCCTCTACTACACGACGCCGAACGTGAAGATCCGCGGCTTCAAGTGGGTGACGCCCGGGGCGCTGCTCGCGATCGTCGTCTGGGCGATCGCCTCGGCCCTCTTCGCCTTCTACGTCTCCAACTTCAGCTCCTACGACAAGACCTACGGCACCCTCGCCGGCCTCGTCGTGCTGCTGCTCTGGTTCTGGATCACCAACCTGGCGATCCTCTTCGGCCACCAGATGAACGCCGAGCGCGAGCGCAGTGCCGAGATCGAGGAAGGGCGGCCGCGGGCCGAGAAGGAGATCCAGCTGGAGCCGCGGGACGAGCCCAAGGACCAGAAGACCACCTGAGAGGAGAGAGGATGCGAGGAACGAAGTCGATGTCGAAGACGGCAGCCCAGATCCCGGCCTACGTCAAGGAGCTGGCGGAGAACGAATACGCGCGGGAGAACCTCCGCAAGGGGGCGGAAAGCCTGCGCGAGGGCGCCCGGGCGCTGGCCGACCGGCGCGAGCACCCGAAGCGCAAGTGGCCGAAGCGGCTGGCGGCGGCGGGCCTCGCCGGCGCGGCGGCGGCTGGCGCGGCGATCGCGGCGAAAGGGTCGGGCAGCTCCAACGGCGCCGGCGGTGACTCGCAGCAATGAAGGTCGTCTTCACCCCGATCAGCGTCATCCTCGGGCTGATCGCCGGCCTCGTCGGCAAGAAGATCTTCGAACAGGTCTGGGGGCTGATCGACGAAGAGGAGCCGCCGAAGCCCGAACACCGGGAGTTCTCCTGGCCGAAGCTGGTTGCGGCGCTGCTCGTCGAGGGGGCGATCTTCCGCCTCGTCAAAGGTCTGGTCGACCACGGAACCCGCACCTCGTTCGCGAAATTGACCGGGAAGTGGCCGGGCGAGGAGGCCCCGGAACCGGAGTGAGAAAAGGCTCGGCGGGGTAACAGTGGGATTGCACCAGTCGTCCTATGCAAACGGCGAAACGGAGGAGCGGATGAACACCAGGGCAGATAGGGGAGCCGGCATCGGCGGGATCTCGTTGGGAGGCATCCTCGTGATCATCGGGATCATCCTGATGATCGTCTGGAGCTTCTGGATCGGGTTGATCATCGCCCTGATCGGGTTGATCGCATTCGGCGGCTTCGCCCGCGGGAAGTGGTACTGACAGCCCGTCTGAATCCTCCCTCGCTGAGGCTGGCCCTGGTGTAGGGTCAGCCTCAAGTGCCGGGGGCCGCATCGCGAAACGCTCGCATCGCCTGGATCGTCTTCGCGATCCTCCTCGTCTTCGGCGCCTGGCTCTCTGCCGCCAGCGCCTCCTCCGGGATCGCCTTCTTCTACTCGGTCCCGATCGGCCTCGCCGCCTGGTGGTTCGGCTCCCGCGGCGCCTTTCTCACCGCGATCGTCGCGGTCGCCTTCTACGTCGCCGGCCACCTCGTCCACAGCGTCCCGCACTTCGCGCTGGCGCTGGCGATCCGCGCCGCCTTCTTCGTCGGCGTCGCCGCGCTCGCTTCCTGGATCAGCGAGCGGCTGCGGACGCTCGAGCACTCGGCCGAGGAACTGGAGGCAATCCGAGCGGCGCTGACCCCGACCGAGCTCCCGGACCTCGCCGGGGTCGAGGCGGGCGCCGCCTTCGTCCCCTCTGAACTCGGCGTCTCCGGCGACTTCTACCTGCTGACCAACGGGCCCGACGGATCGGCGATCGCGATCGTCGGCGACGTCGTCGGCCACGGTCCCGAGGCCGCCCGGCTCGCCACCTTCATCCGCGCCCGCTTCGCCGCCTTCGCCGCCAACACCAGCGACCCGGCCGAACTGCTGACGCTGGCGAACGCGGCGCTTGCCGACCGGCCCGGGCGCCGTGAAGAGCTGGTCAGCGCCGTCTGCGTGCGGTTCAAGCCGGGGGATGAGAACGTCTGCTGGGCCCGGGCAGGACACGCCCCGCCGCTGCGGCTGCCGCAGCTGGACGAGCTTCCCGGCGACGGCTCGACCTTTCTGCTCGGGACCGAACAGAAGCTGGAGTTGGAGAACACCGAGAGCTCGATCGCCGATAGCGAGGGTCTGATCGTCTACACCGACGGTGCCACCGACGTGCGGCGTGGCAAGCAGATGCTTGGCCTCGAGGGGCTGACCGAGGTGCTCGCTCCCCTCGCCGGACTCGCCGCGCGAGTGATCGCGACCGAGTCCGAACGGGCGATCCTCACCTGGGCTGACCGGCCGATCCGCGATGACCTCTGCCTGTTGGTGTTGAAGCCCCGACCCGGGTGACACCGCCGTCAGGTGCCAAATGGCACCTCAGAAAGAGGGCACCCGTACCTCATTGATTCCCAGATGGAACTGTGACAAAAAGGCATGGGTATTAGTTGTTTCTCCTTGGTCCCCGGGGCACCGTTTCCCACATAACTGGTCCCGGGGGTCGAATCCTGAGAGAGCTGTATTGCTGCGCCCCCGCGTCTCTGGCGCGGGGGCGTTAGCTTCTGGCGATGGCCCCGGTGGATCGTCCGCTCTTCGTCGTCACCAATCGGTTGCCCGAGAGTGCCGTGGCGCTGCTGGGGGAGGCCGGCGAGGTGCGGAGCGACGAGCGGGAGACCGCGATCCCGCGCGACGACCTGATCGAGCTTGTTGGGGGTGCCGAGGCGATCCTGACCCTGCTCGGCGACCGGGTCGACGCCGAGCTGCTCGAAGCGGCTGGGCCGCAACTGCGCTGCGTCGCCAACGTTGCCGTCGGCTACGACAACGTCGACGTCGAGGCGGCACGGGAGCGGGGGGTCGTCGTCACCAACACCCCCGGGGTGCTCGATGACGCCACCGCAGACCTAACGCTGGCTCTGATCCTCGCCGCAACCCGAAGGGTGGTCGAGGGCGATCGTCTGGTCCGCTCCGGCCGCGCCTGGAACTGGGGGATGCACTTCATGCTCGGCAGCGGGCTGCAGGGGAGGCTGCTCGGGATCGTCGGGCTGGGCGGAATCGGCAGGAAGGTGGCGCAGCGGGCGCGCGCCTTCGGGATGCGGATCGCCTACTACTCGCGCCACCCGGCGCCGGCCGAGGTCGAGGCCGAGTTGGAGGCGGAGCGGATGCGGTTCGAGCAACTGCTGGCCGAGGCCGACGTGCTCAGCCTCCACTGCCCGCTGACGCCGGAGACGCATCACCTGATCGGTCCGGCCGAGCTAGCGGCGATGAAGCCGAGTGCCGTGCTTGTCAACGCCGCCCGCGGCCCGGTGGTCGACGAGGGGGCGCTGGCGGCGGCGCTGGAGGAACGGCAGATCGCTGCCGCCGGCCTCGACGTCTACGAGCGAGAGCCGCACGTCGAGCGGCGGCTGCCGGAGCTCGACAACGTCGTCTTGAGCCCGCACCTCGGCTCGGCCACGGTCGAGACCCGCGCGGCGATGGCCGAGCTGGCCGCCCGCAACGCGATTTCTGTACTCAGCGGCCAAGGGCCGTTGACCCCGGTGGCGTCACAATGACCGAGTGAGCGCGGTCACGGCGAAACGGATGGTCCGGCACCGGATCGGCGGCGAGGAGACCAGCGGTTCCTCCTCCCGCACCGCCCCCGTCTGGGACCCGGCCACGGGCGAGCAGCAGGCCGAGGTCGTTCTGGCCGAGCCCGCCGACGTCGACGCCGCGATCGCGGCGGCGTGGGAGGCTTTCGCTGACTGGTCGGAGGCCTCCCTCAGCCGCCGCGCCAAGGTGATGTTCGCCTTCCGCGAGCTGCTCAACGCCAACGTCGAGAAGCTGGCGCGGATCGTCTCCTCCGAGCACGGCAAGGTGCTGGAGGACGCGAAGGGCGAGGTACTGCGCGGGTTGGAGGTGGTCGAGTTCGCCTGCGGGATCCCGCAGCTGCTGAAGGGCGAGTACTCCGACCAGGTCTCGACCACCGTCGACGCCTACTCCTTCCGCCAACCGCTCGGGGTCTGCGCCGGGATTACCCCGTTCAACTTCCCGGCAATGGTGCCGATGTGGATGCATCCCGTCGCCATTGCCTGCGGCAACGCGTTCGTCCTCAAGCCCTCCGAGCGCGATCCCTCGGCCTCGAACCTGGTCGCCGAGCTCTACGCCGAGGCGGGGCTGCCGGAGGGTGTCTTCAACGTCGTCCACGGCGACAAGGTCGCGGTCGACGCCCTGCTCGACCACCCGGACGTGGCGGCGATCTCCTTCGTCGGCTCGACCCCGATCGCCTCCTACGTCCACGCCCGCGCCACCGAGAAGCGCAAGCGGGTGCAGGCGCTCGGTGGGGCGAAGAACCACGCGATCGTGATGCCGGGCGCCGACCTCGGCTACGCCGCCGACCAGCTCGCCGCCGCCGGCTTCGGCTCGGCCGGGCAGCGCTGCATGGCGATCTCGGTCGCCGTCGCGGTCGGCGAGTCCGGCGACGCCCTGGTCGAGGAGGTCGCGGGGCGGGCGCGGGAGATCAAGGTCGGCCCTGGCCTAGAGCCCGACTCGGAAATGGGGCCGGTGGTGACGCCGCAGGCGCGCGACCGGATCGTCGACTACATCGGCGAGGGCGCCGAGGCGGGCGCCCGCCTCACCGTCGACGGTCGCGAGCTCGAGGTCGACGGCGGCGGCTTCTGGGTTGGCCCGACCCTGATCGACCAGGTGCAGCCGGAGATGTCCGTCTACACCGACGAGATCTTCGGCCCGGTCCTCTCGATCGTCCGCAGCGACAGCCTCGACGAGGCAATCGCGCTGATCAACCGCAACTCCTACGCCAACGGCGCCGCGATCTTCACCGGCTCCGGCCACGAGGCCCGCCGCTTCCAGCGCCAGGTCGAAGTCGGGATGATCGGCATCAACGTCCCGATCCCGGTCCCGATGGCCTTCTACTCCTTCGGCGGCTGGAAGGAGTCCCTCTTCGGCGACCACCACATCCACGGCCCCGAGGGCGTTCGCTTCTACACCCGCGGCAAGGCGATCACCAGCCGCTGGCCGGCCGGCAACGCTGCCGGCCCCGGCGACACGGGGTCGATGCACTTCCCCACGTCGAGCTGACTCAGGGCGATGGCGGCTGGCCGACCGCCAGGCAGAGGCGGTCGTAGATCTCGTCGGCCTGCTCGATCGACATCGTCGGCCGGCGCCGTGAGAAGAACCATGCGAGGAGTCGCGCGGGGAGGATCGTGACGCCTCGCCGTTTGGCCGGGACCTTGTCGATCACGTAGGCGTGGCTGAAGACGAGGAGAGCTTGGACCTCCATGCCGGTGATTCGCTCCAAGGCTTTCTTCTCGCCGTAGCTCTGAGCCAGCATCTTTTCCTCGAGGTCGTCGAGGAGGATCCGGCCGCGACGGCTCTTCGTCTCGACCGTGAAGAGGCCGCCCGGCCCGACCACGATGTGGTCGATGTTGCCTCTGCCGAAAGAGACGTCGTGAATCACCTGCCAGCCATCGGTGGTCAGGCTCTCGAGGATCTCGCCGACCACTTCCTCGCCTTCGGCCCCCTGAGACCAGGTGCCGTAGTCGCGCTTGAACCTGCCGCCGAGGAATCGCAGCCATCCACGACGGTTCGCTTCCGCCCTCACATGCTGCCCGGCAACCCGCCTCGGCTCGATCTCGGTACTCACCGGTGCTTGTTCGGTCACATGCTCAGGAAAGATGAGGCGAGCAAGCGGATGTTCGGTTTGATGGAGTGCGCCTATGGAGTTCTTGGGCCAAGAGGACCTTCACCGCGGCAAGCACGTCGACTTCGTCGCCAAGCGCTATCGGCGCGCCGACGGCAGCGAGATCGAGCGGGAGGTCGTCGAGCACCCGGGCTCGGTTGCCGTGCTCGCGCACGACGAGGAGTTCGCCTATCTGGTGGCGCAGCCGCGGGAGGCCGTCGAGGAGGACGAGCTGCTGGAGATCCCGGCCGGGACGCTGGACGTCGAGGGCGAGGACGAGCTCGAGTGCGCGAAGCGGGAGCTGGCGGAGGAGGCGGAGTTGCAGGCCGAGAACTGGACCCTGCTCCATGTGGTCTACCCGAGCCCAGGCGTCCTCAGCGAGAAGGTGACGATCTTCGAGGCGACCGGCCTCTCGCCGGCAAGTGGCGAGCGCGACGACGACGAGGAGATCGAGATCGTCCGCCTGGACCTAGCCGAGCTCGACCGGGCGCTGCCGGAGATCCGCGATGCCACCACGGTGATCGCGCTGCTGCGGTTGAAGGAGATCCTCGCGGAAGAGAGGTAACCTTCCTTGCATGTCGCCGACATCAGAGGTCGGCTACGTCTTGTGTCGGTAATCTTTCCGCGTGGCCTTCGTCAACCGCAAGCGGGAGCTGGCTCAGCTGGAGCGTTGGTGGTCCTCCCCCGGCGCCGGCATGGCGATCGTCTGGGGTCGAAGGCGGGTGGGCAAGACCGCGCTGCTTCAGCACTTCGCGTCCGATCTGCCGAGTGTCTTCCATACGGGAGCCCGGCGACCGGCGGCGGCGGAACTGGCCGCTCTGTCCCGATCTGCCGAGTCCCTGTTCGGAACGGGAGTGAGAGATCTCGCGGTGCGGCCCTTCGCGGACTGGGAAGACGCCCTGGAGACGCTGGCTCGGGAAGCCCGAAGCAGACGCATCCTGTTGGTCCTCGACGAGCTCCCCGCCCTCGAGGCAACCTCTCCCGACCTGCCCACCGTGATTCGAGCGGTGTGGGACCGGGTGCAGGGCCGGACGAAGTTGAAGGTTCTCCTTTGCGGCTCGGCGGTGCGAACGATGGAGGCAATGCAGGAGGAGCGTTCCCCCCTCTACGGGAGGCTAGATCTCTCGCTCCTGCTGCACCCATTCGCTCCGCACGAGGCGGCTTCGATGCTGCCGTCTCTGAGCCCGCAGCAGCGGGCGCTGGTCTGGGGCCTGGTTGGCGGGATGCCGCTCTACCTCCGCTGGTGGGATCAGGGCGCCGGGGTCCGGGCCAACCTGCAGCGCCTCGCCTGCACGCCCGGGGGCCAGCTCCTCACCGAGGGGCAGCTCGTTCTCGCGACGGAGGCGGATGACGGCGACTTGGCTCGCCAAGTCCTTTATGCGATCGCCTCCGGCCGGACCAAGTTCAACGAGATCGAGCAGACAGTGCGCGCCGATCCGACCCGGACGCTCGAGAGGCTTGTCTCCCTGCAACTGGTCGAGAGGCTGGCTCCTGTGACGGAGGACCCGCGGAGGACTCGGCGGCGGATCTACCGCCTCGCCGACAATTTCCTTGGCTTCTGGCTGGGTGTGCTCGACCGCTTCAGGCCGGAGATCGAACGCGGCCTGGGCGAGAGCATCATGCCGGTCCTGATGGAGTCGTTGGACGACTACATGGGGAACCCGTGGGAGGAGGCCTTTCGCCTTCACCTGCGGCGCCTGGCCAACAGCGGGGACCTGGGGGACGGAATCGTCGCGATCGGACCTTTCTGGACCGCGGCGCAAGATCCGGCCGAGATCGACGCCGTGGCCTTGGCCGGGCGCGGTAGAGAGGCGGTTCTCCTCGGCGAGGCGAAGTGGCGGAAGCGGGTGGATGGCAGTCGCATCCGAGCCGACCTCGAACGGAAGGCCGCCGCCCTTCCCAAGCTCGCGGGGGAGCCGCGCTTTGCCGTCGCTGCGCGGGAATCCGTCGCGGGAGAGGACGATCTTCTCCGGGTCACCGCCGCGGACCTCTTCTAGTCAAAGCCGTTTTTGCATGCCCCCCATGGGGTAGCTCGGTCTTCCGTGTTCCTTTTCTTCTCCAACAACCTCGGCTGCGCCGGCTCGCTGCTGGTCTCGGCCGTGGTGACGCTGGTCCTGCTGCTGCTCTTCGGCGTGATCGAACTCGGTTAGGCGGCGATGGCCTGAGTAAGGGCTCGCTTGGCGTTCGAGAGAACGGGGTCGCCGTGTGAGGTGAGGATCATCTCGATCGGCAGGTCGAGGGCCGGGCGGAGGGACTGGCGCAGGTCCGCGACGGTGGCGGATTCCGGCAGCCAGGAGGCGGGGCAGGTGTGGAGGCCGGCGCCCTTTTCGCCGTCGCCGAGGAGGGCGTCGCCGGCGATCAGGGCTCTCGTCTCGGGGTGCCAGTAGAGGACTTCGCTGCGCGGGCGCGCCTCCAGCGGGAAGAGGCCCGCAGGCAGCTCGTCGCCGATTCGAAAGACGTCGGTGACGGGGGCGCGGCGAGCGACGGCGGCGCGGTTGCGCGAGTGGGCCCAGATCCGGGCGCCTTCGAAGCGGCTCGCGATCTCCCCGGCCGAGCGGGCATGCCAGTGGATCGTCGGCAGCACGTGCAGCTCGCGGTCGCCGAGGCCAAGCTCGAGCTGGTCCCACTGATCGCCGACGAGCAGAGGGTCGATCAGCACGAGCTCGGCCTCGGAGGCGATGGCGACCGCGGCCACCTCCCGCTTCCACTCCTCGTGGTGGGCGGCCCAGCGCCACAAGCCGGGACGCAGCTCTTCGCCGAGCATCGTGGCTAGCGGCGGGGGTGCCGGCGAACCTGGCGGTCGCGATCGGCGGCTTCCCGTAGGCGCCGCTGCGACTCGGCTGCATTGGCAATGGTGAGGTTGGCGAGAAATCTCATGATCGGCCTCCTCTGGCATCGACACTGGCAAAAAGCGTTTGCTGGTGTCTCCAACACTAGCTAAACTAGATAGCCAGTGTCAACCCCGATTAACAGAGCCGCGCTGGAGCAGGAGTCGGAACTGGTGGTGGATTTCGTCAACACTCGCGACCTCGAGGAGGAGACCGATTCGATCGCAGATGCGCGGGGTCTGCAGGTTTGGATCCGGGAACGCACCGGCGAGTATGTGGACGAACCCGACGAGGAGGCCTGCGGGCGTTTGCTCGGCCTGCGCGAGTCCTTACGGGCGTTGCTGCGGACCAACAACGGCGAGGAGATCGAGCCGGATGAGCTGGCGCCGCTGCGAGAGGCCGCCGAGCGCAGCCGCTTTCGCACCACCCTCTCTGCCGACGGCCACCTCGAGCTCGCGCCCGCCCGCTCCGACCTCAGCGGCTTCGAAGCCCGCGTCCTGCTCGCGATCGAGCGCCTCCAGTCCTCCGGAGCCTGGCCGCGCCTCAAGGCCTGCACCGACGACGAGTGCCAGTGGGCCTTCTACGACACCACCCGCAACCACTCCCGCACCTGGTGCTCGATGGACGTCTGCGGCAACCGCGAGAAGACCCGCCGTTACCGGGAGCGCAAGGGCACCGGCTCCTGAGCCGGCTGCTCCCCGCCTTCGCCCTCGCGGGCCGGCTTGGTCCGCTCGCAGAGGTCGGCGAATTTGTCGAGCAGCGCTTCCAGGCGGGTGAGGGTGGGCCCCTCGCGACCGAGCGGTTCCTGGTGGGCGGCGCCGGAGATCTCGCGCATGGCGACGTCGATCTCCTCGGCGAGCTCCGGCGTCCAGCGGATCCCGTGCAGTTTCTGGACCCGGATCGGGAGGGACTGGCGCTCGACGACGCTGTTCAGCAGGTAGACCTCGATCAGCCGCTCGTAGCCTTTGCGCAGGTCCAGCAGCCAAAGCTGCGCCCGCCGCTCGTAGGCGGAGTCGCGACCCTTGTATAGACCGCGGAGCTCGGTCTTCAACTCGTGCCGCAGCGCCTTCAGCCGCTGCATTGGCGAGCGCGCCTCCCACGGCAAGCTGTCGCTGACGACGCCGACCTCGCCGGCGGCGCGGGTCAGCGCCTGCGCGTGCAGCTCCAATCCCAGCGCCTCCGCCTGTTCCAGCAGGTAGTAGACGAAGACGAGGTCGTGGGTGAGGACGACGACCTGTCGCTTTCGGGCTTCCTCGGCGAGGCGGACAGCCAGGTGCTCGCGGCGCTGGTGGTCGAGCGAGGAGATCGGGTCGTCGAGGATGATCGTGCTGCGCTCGTTGCTGACCCGCAGCTCGGCGAGGAAGAAGGCGGTAGCAAGCGCGGTCTGCTCGCCGGTGCTCAACACCTTGGCGACGCGCTCGCGGCCCTCGCTGCGGAGCTTGAAGCGGACGGCGGGCTTGCCCTTGCTGGCCGAGGCGTTGAGTTCGACCCGATCGGCGATTGGGTCCAGCTCCTCGATCTCCTCGGCGAGCGCCTCCTGCAAACGGCCGGTGATCGCCAGCCGGCTCAGCTCGCCGATCCGCTGCGAGATCTTCCTGGTCGAGAGCTGGGACCGCGCCTCTTCCCAGGCGGCGATCTGCTTCAGCCCGCGCAGGTGCTCGATCAACTCGTCGAGCGATTCTTCGACCGCGCGCCGCTCGCGCAGCTCCCGCAGGCGCCGCTCGATCCGCTCGCGCTCCTCCCGGTCGCGGAGGACCGCGAAGCCTTCGGCTTCGGCTACCTGGACGGCGACGTAGTCCCGCAGCGGTCCGAGATCTAGCGCCCGGCCCGGGTGCGGCTCCGTGGCTCCCGTGGCGATCGAGAGACGATCGGCGAGCGCCTCCAGCGCCGCCTCGGCTGGGCCGCGCAGGTGCTCTCCGCCGGCAGCGACCGCGACCTCGATCAGGTTGGCGATCCTCTCCAGGTCAGGCAGGTCTTGCAGCCGTTCGGTCAGCGCCAAGTCGACGAGGCGGACCTGCTCGCGCAGCTCGCCGGAGACGAAAGCCTCGAAGCGGTGCATTCGCTCGTGCGCTTCGTCGCCGAGGCCTTGCTGGCAGACGGGGCAGGTCGCCTCGCCCCCATCGTCAGGAAACGACCCGCCGCCGGCCTCGACGAAGGCTCGCGCCGCCTCCCACATCACCCGCCACTCTTCCCCGCCCGTACCCGGTTGCGGCTGGTCGGCGAAGGCTTCCTTGGCGAGCTGGTCGACCGCGGCTTCAGCCCGCGCGAGCCGCTCGCGCATGTCGGCCATTTCGGTCAGCACCTGGTCGTCAAGCCGGTCCCAGGCGTTTTGCAACCGCTCTGCCAGCTTCCGCACCGAGGTGGCTCGCTTGCGCGCCTCGCGCTCGAGCTCTTCGCCGCGCTCGCCGGCGATCGTCGCCTCCGCCCGCTCCAGCTCGGCCAGCTCCTTCAGCTCGGCCTCGTCGAGGCGCTCGAAGCTCCTCGCCTCCTCCTCGGTCATCTCGCCCGGCAGCTCCGGCAACGCCTCGCGCCGCTCCTCGATCCGCCGCGCCAACTCCTCCGCCAGCGCGTCCTGACCCTCGGCCAGCTCTTTCAGCAGGCGCAGCGGCCGCGGCGTGTGCTCGATCGTGTTCGACTTGGAGACGTGGACGTCGGCGCAGCTGGCGTCGAAGGCGGTCATCGCCGAGAGGATCCGCGGCGCTTCGTCGTTGAGGTCGACTTCGACGGTCCGCTCCTCGCCGTCGACCGCGAGCACGAACTCGGCCGTCTGCGGCGCGTCGGCCTTGCCGGGGTCGAAGACGTCGTGCAGGACCTCGCCCGGTTCGGCCGAGCGGCAGACCCGCCGGCAGAGGCGGCCGTAGCCACTCTTGCCGGCGCCGTTCTCGCCGAAGACGATGTTCAGCCCCGGCCCGAACCGCAGCACCTGGTCTTCGGCCAGACGGTTGACGTTGCGCAGGTCGCGGATCTGCCGCAGTTCGACCCGCCCGTGCTCGGTCTCGTCAGCCGGAAGGTTCGCCAGCTCCAGCGGCGGCAGCGTCTCCACCGGCGCCTCTCCGCAGAGCACGGCGAGCACTTCCGCCCCACCCGCCTCGTCGAGCGGACCGTCGCAGAGCTTCCGCATCAGGCCGCGCTGCCAGTCCGGCAGCTTCTGCGACCAGTTGAAGATCCTCCTCTGCAGCAAGGCGTCCTGGTCGGTCATCGACCAAGAAGCTTCTCAGAAGCCGGGTCTCCGCTCCGGGGTTCTGAGATCCTGCAACCCGATGTGGGTGCAGCGCCCGATCCGACTGGCGGCCCGGCCGCGCGGCTTTCACTTGATCACGAGCGAAGTGGTCGAGGATCTACCGGAGCTGAGGGAGATCTCAGTCGGCCTCCTCCACCTCCTGATCCAGCACACCTCGGCCTCGCTGGCGCTCAACGAGGACGCCTCGCCGGACGTCCGCCGCGACTTCGAGTCCTGGTTTGACCGCGCCGTCCCGGAAGGCGCTCCTTACTGGACCCACACTCTCGAGGGTGCCGACGACATGCCCGCCCATATAAAGGCGGCGCTGCTCGGACCCTCGCTGACGCTGCCGATCGCCAAAGGCCGCCTGGCGTTGGGGACCTGGCAGGGGATCTACCTCTGCGAGCACCGCGACCACGGCGGCAGCCGATCCTTGATCGCGACTTGCTGGGGCGAAAAAGCGGTTTAGGATCGGGTCGTGCGTCGTCTCGTCCTCCCGCTCGCGTTGCTCTTGTTGCTTCTGCTCCTGCCGGCGCACGCGTTGGCGGCGACCGGTGATCTCAGCTTCAAAGACTGCGTAGCGAAGTTCGCGATCGGCTCGTGCACCGGTCTGCCGAATCAGGAAATCCTCGAAGGCGGCCGCGACGTCGCCGTCAGCCCCGACGGAAAGTACGTCTTCGTCGCCGACGGGCAGGACGGGGTGGTCGGCTTCACCCGCAACGGCACGACCGGGGCGGTCACCTACGCCAGCTGCTTCGACAGCGGTGGCGGCGCCCCATGCACGCACGCGCCGAAAAACTTGTTCCTGCAGCCGCGCTCGATCGCCATCTCCCCCGATGGCGGCACCCTCTTCGTCGCGGCTGAAACCTCCGACACGATCGTCCGGCTCAAAGTCGGCGCGGGGGGAGCGCTCAGCTTCGACGGCTGTGTCGAGGACGACGATCTGCCGGACTGGGAATGCGGAACGGAGGTGGCGAGCCTCGAAGACCCCACCACCGTCGTCCTCTCGCCCGACGGCAACTCTCTTTACGCGACCAGCGGCGGCGCGACGCTGAGCCACTTCGGGGCCAACCTCTCTCTTTTGAACTGCTATCGCGAGGTGGTGATCACCGGCTGCGCAACCCAGGCCGAGCCGCTCAGTGCCGGCCGCGGGCTTGCCTTCAGCCCGAGCGGAGCCAACCTCTACGTCACCTCGATCGGCCGTGACGCGATCGCCTGGTTCAAACGCGAGAGCAACGGGTCCCTGACTTTTGTCGGCTGCATCGCCGACGGCGACGACGCCACCGCCTTCACCGACAACTGCGTCGAAGATTCCGCCGCCAACTACGACTTCATGAACCACATCACCGTCAGCCCGAACGGCGAACACGCTTACGTGACCGACGAGACCGGGCTCGGCGTCGTCTACCACTTCACCCGCGATGGCACCACGGGGACGTTGACCCGCCAGGACTGCCTGGCGGACGACCTCAACTTGGATGCCCCCGGTTGCGCGGAGCTCGACGACGCCACCGGCTCCGGCCTTGCCTCGGTGACCGACGCCGTCGTCAGTCCCGACAATGCCAACCTCTATGCCGTCGCCGGCCAGGATTCGGCGCTCAGCACCTTCGGTCTCCTCGCCTCGCCGGCAGGCAAACTCAGCTTCATCCGCTGCCTGCGGGCGAACGAAGTCCAGGGTTGCACCGGGTTCGGAACCTCGAGCGCGCTTTCGCAGCCGCTCGGCGTCGCGATCAGTCCCGATGGCCACGACGTCTACGTCGCCAACAACAGCGGCGGTGTGCCCGCCCTCCTCCACTTCGAGCGCGAGGCGCCGGGAAGCCGCTCTGGCGGGAGCGAAGAACCCGGAGGAGAAGAACCGGGCCCGGATCCGGGCAGCGGTGGGGGAGGCACGGGCACGGGAACGGGCCAGACTCCCGGCACGGGATCCGGCGACAAACAGCCGACGCCGAAGTGCAACGGTCTCGCGGCGACGATCCTCGGCACTGCTGGCAAAGACAACCTCCGCGGGACGAAGAAGAAGGACGTGATCGCCGCGGGTGCGGGCAATGACAAAGTCGATGCCCTCGCCGGCAAGGACGTCGTCTGCGGCGAAGGCGGCAACGACAAGCTCGGCGGCGGTCCGGATGCCGATGTTCTCCTTGGCGGCCCCGGCAAGGACCTGCTCAAAGGCGCGGGTGGTCCCGACAAGATGCTTGGCGGACCTGGCGCCGACACCCTCCTCGGCGGTCCCGGCCGCGATAAAGCCAAGCAGTAGCCGGGTAGCTACGCGGCCAGCCGGCGTTCGTCACGCCGGCGCAGCTCGATCACTTGGCCGCCCTTGACCTCGACGGGCTCGAACTCGGCGACGGAGAGGATCACGTAGCTGTAGCCGCAGGCGCAGGCCTCGCGGCCGACGTCGTCGAGATCCTCGACCAGGACGTCGGTCTCCTCGGCGCAGCTGGAACAGACAACGGTCACTTGCAACATGACTCGATGGTGGCGAGGGGTCCGGACGGAGCGAGGGTTCCTGCAGGGCGTCTTGCAGCCGGAGCTCCGAACGAGCAGATAGCGTCGGCGCCCGTGGCCGCATCCCTCACCCGCAAGCAACTGCTGATCGGCCTCGGGATCGCGATGGCCGGGTTCTACGTCGCCTTCGGGATCATCGACGCGAGCTTGAAAGACACTGGCGGCCCGTCGATCCTCGGGCTCGAGTTCGCCGGCAGCGCCGATCGCCTTGAGGATATCTTCGCCGAATGGGGCGCCCACGGGCGCGACCTCGCCCGCCTCTCGCTCTGGATCGACTTCCCCTTCATGGTCGTCTACGGGGTCTTCTTCGCCCTCGCCTCGCTCGCGACCCGGGACTTCGCGCGGGCGCACGACCGACAGGCTCTCGCCGCCGCTGGAGGTGCCGCCGCGGCCTTCGCGATCGCCGCAGCCCTCTTCGACGCTGCCGAAAACATCCTCTGGCTCCTGCTCCTCGGGGGCCACGGAGGAGACGCGGCGCCGACGATCGCCACCGGCTGCGCCGTCGTCAAGTTCATCCTCATCGGCCTCGCGATCGCCTACGTGCTGTGGGGACTCGCCGCCCGTTTGGCTCTGCACGGACAACGAGCAGATAATTACTAAAAACGTTTCTAACGTAATACATTTATTTCGAATAAGCACCAAAATTTATCTATATATTGAGCGCCCCCAAGTAATTCGAAGTACCAAAGGCAGGGAGTATGGAAGAAGCGCTCTGGGAGGCTGCGCACAGTCCGGCCGCTGACGAGAACGGAGAGATCTCCGTCCTCGTGGCCGACGATCACCCGCTCGTCCGCGAGCACGTCGCCGAGGTAATCGGGACGGACGAGCGCCTGCGCCTGGTGGGAGAAGCGGGCGACGGCGAAGAGGCGCTGCGGAAGGTCGAGGAGCATCGTCCGGACACGATCGTCCTCGACGTGATGATGCCGGTTCTCGACGGCGCCGCGGTCCTGAAGCGATTGCGGGAGCGACAGATTCCAATCCGTGTCCTCCTCCTGGCCGCCCACGCCACCGTCGTCCAGATGCGCAACGCTCTGCGCCACCACCCGGACTCGCTGCTACTAGGGGACACCAGCGCCCAGGGGATCTGCGAGGAGCTGGTCGCGATCAACAATGGAGGAACGCTTTCTCCGGGACGGCTCAACCTCGAGCGCGCCCAGCTGCTCGCCCGCAACAGGGTCGAGTTGAGCGGCCGTGAGCTGGAAGTGTTGAAGCTGAGCGCCGAGGGCTTGACCCGGCGCGAGATCGGCGAGCGCCTCCGCTTCGGTTCCAGCACGGTCAGAGACATCCGGCGCGACATCTGCACCAAGCTCGATGCCCCCTCGATGCAGGTGGCGATCGTCTCCGCAATGCGAACCGGGCTGTTGGAGTAGGCACAGCGTCAATTTCCACATACTGACTTTTGCGTATGTGTAAGTAAGAGGATGGGCGCTCGTTTGGCGAGTGCGGGTTCCGAATAAGTCCGCCCGCACTGCCGATGAAATTCACCCTCGGCCCTGCCAGGGTCCCCTCCGCGGCAATGCACTGACAGGGAAGTAACTCTTTTTCCAGCTTGGGAGGGCGGGCTTGATGGCTAAACAGCGGGTACCACTGCGCACTTTGATCGACCGAGGACGAGGACGCGCTGCGACCTTTGGAGCGTCTCTTGCCACCGCTGTGCTCGCGATCGGGCTGGCGCTGGTGGCGCTGACCGCGTCGATCCTGGTGCTGGGTGCGATCGGGGTCGACGCCGCGCCGGCCAGCCTGACGCTGGCCGCCCAGGACGCCGTCGCCGCCCTCTACGTGGTGCAGCTGGTCGGAGTCTCGTTCTTCAACCACACCGCGGGGCTGCGCTTCGGCGCCGTTCCCGGCCTGCTCCTGGTCGGCCTCTCGATCGTCGCCGTCACCGCTGTGGCGGCGCGGACGATGCCGGGCTCGACGCGCAGGAGGATGACCGTCGCCCTGGCGATGCCGATTCCCTACGCCCTGCTGATGGGGCTCGGCGGGCTCTTCGTCCCCCTCCACGTCGCCGCCCCCGGATTCGCCTCCGACCTCGTCGTCTCCCCGTCCCCCGCCGAGGCCTTCCTCCTGCCCCTCGGGTGGGGCTTCTTCTTCGCCGCGCTGGGTGGGCTGATCGGCGCCTTCGGCAGGGACTGGCGCCACGCCGCCTCGCGCGCGCTCGGCGCCTGGGCCGCGCCGCTGGCCTGCTCGCTCCGGTCCCTCGCCGTCGGCCTCGGCCTCAGCGCCGCGGTCTCGATGCTCGCGATCCTGGCGCTGACCGATGGCGACCTGGGTTGGGCCTTCGACGGCGGCCCCGGCCACACGTTCGAGGTCCTCGGCGGCATCGTCCTCGCCCTCCCGACCCTGGCCGCCGCGGTGCTCGTTTCGGGCTTCGGCGTGCCCTTCAACTGGCAATTGGACGCACTCACGGAAGGCAACGGCTCACTCTCGGCCCTCGGCGGCACGCTGCCGGCCAGCGATCCGTCCCAGGCGCACGGTGCACCCGGGTTGCTCGCCCTCGCGCCCCTCGTCGCGATCGCCACGGTCTTCGCGATCGGCTGGCTCTCGGCCCGCAGTTCCGGCGCGGACGCGAGGCTCGCCCTCGCCCGCACCGTCCGCGCGGCGGCGGTCACCACCGTCGCCGTTTGGGTGCTCGCCCTGCTCGCCCGCGTCGACGCGCAGGCCGGTGGCCTGCTCGGTTTCCACCTGGCACCGGACGGCGCCGCGCTGCTGTGGCGGGTGCCGCTGGTCGCCTTCGCCGGTTGCTTCGCGGGCAGCTTCGCCTCGATGCTGACGAGCGGGGCCGAGTCGCGTCGCCGGCTCGCGGCCACGCTCAGCCCGTCGGCCTGGCTGCCGCGCATGAGCCGGCCCGCCTGGGTGCACCAGGGATTGACCTGGCGCGCCGCGCTCGGGCTCGCCTTCGCCTCGCTGCCGATCCTGACGATCGCCATGGGTGCGACCGGCGCCTCCAGCTCAGCCGCGCCGGCTGAAGTCAGCCTGGCGCCGATCGCCAAAGCGGCCGACGAACGCCTCGAACGCGACAGCAGGCACGACGAGAGGGTCGCGGTGACGGCCAATCCGAACACGCTCGCGATCGATACGGCGAGCGTGGAAACGCCGCTCGCCGAGCTCGGGATCGCCCCCGGTGCTTCCCCCACCGCCAAGGGGAAGCAGGTGCTCGGCCACTACGGCGAACTCTTCGGCCTCTCCGACCCGCCCACCGAACTGGGCCAGGCGGAAACGACCAGCGACGACTTCGGCATCACCCATGTCTCCTTCACGCAGATGGCGGCCGGCCTCCCGGTTTTCGGCAGCGGCATCAGCGTCCACTACTCGGACGAAGACGAGACGCTCGAGTTCATCAGCGGATCGGTGATCCCCGACGTGACCGTGTCCCAGGGCAAAGCCCAGCTCTCGAGCGAGCAGGCGATCAAGGTGGCCAAAGACGCCTTCGCCGGGGGCAGGCTTGCGGCGCCCGCCAACCTGCAGGTTTACGCCGGCCGGCCGCCCTACATCTCAGGGCCCGACGCGCGGGTGTCCTGGTTCGTTTGGCTGATCGGCGACTCGGGCCGGCGCTCGAAGGAATACGTGGTCGACGCCGTCACCGGCAAGATCCTCGACGTCCTCGACAAAGGCGACTACGCGCTCGACCGCAGGATCTACGACGCGAAACTGAAAAACGTGGTCCCCGGGACCCTGGTCCGCACCGAGGGCCAGCCGCCGACCGGTGACGTCGACGTCGACAACGCCTACGACAACACCGGACACGTCTACGACTTCTACCTCGAAAAATTCGAACGCGACAGCTTCGACGGGCAGGGGGCGCCGCTGATCTCGACGGTGAACTTCGCCGAAGCATCCGGCGCGCAGTTCGAAAACGCCTACTGGAACGGCCAGCAGATGGTCTTCGGCGACAACTACACGAAAGCGCTCGACATCGTCGGCCACGAGGTCACCCATGGCGTCACCCAGTACACCTCCCGGCTAGGGGGATCAGGGGAAGCGGGAGCGTTGAACGAGAGCTTCTCCGACATCATGGGAGCGACCATCGAAATGCTGGTCACCAGCGAAGAAGACTGGAAAATCGGCGAGGATCTGCCTGGCGGCGCGATCCGCAACCTCAAAGAACCGAAAGAATTTGGCGACCCCAAAACCCTCGCCGAATGGATCATCACCTGCCTCGACAACTTCGGCATCCACACCAACAGCACGATCACGAGCCGTGCCTTCAACCTGGCGGCGACCAACCTCGGCCTGGAAGAAGCGGCACTGGTCTTCTATCGAGGCTGGACGGAATACCTCCCCAAGGGCGTCACCGCCACCCTCGAGAGCGCGCGGGCAGCGACGCTGAAAGCGGCGTCGGAATACTTCCCGGTCGGCTCGGCTGAATACAAAATCTTCGAAGAAGCCTTCAACACGGTCGGCCTCAACGGCAGCGCGCTGCCGCCCAAACCGACCTGCAACGTGACCCCCGGCTGCTCCTTCGCCCGGGCGCTGAAGAGCCAGGAAAGCGTCAACGGCGCCTCCTCGACGCTCTCGATGCTGAGCACGCTCTACAAGGCCCGCGGCGAGCTGGCGCTCGGCTCGGCTGCCGGCGACCACTTCCTGCCCCTCTACGAAGGGCACATGGGCCGGATCACCGAACTGGTCGACCAGGACCCGGCCCTGGCCGAGATGTCGGTCCGCGGCCTGGCGGAAATCAGTCCGGCCCTGGAAGCGCTGATGGAAGGCGAAGGGGACAAACACACCCTCACCCCGGCGCAGATGAAAAAGATCGAAGTCGCGCTCCTGCGACTCGCCAAAGACGACCGCATGTACGGCGGCTCCGAAGCCGGCGAGCTGGCCGACCTGGTCGAAGAAGAACTCGAATGGCTCGACCTGTCGAGCTATGGCGGCATGGACTACGAAACGGGCTTCCAGCGGCTCAACGGCGAAACCGAAGCCAATACCACCCTGTCGGAAACCGGTCAGGTGATCGCCCCGGAGTGCGGAGGCGACCCCTACGCCAACGACTTCGCGGTCAACAGCTTCTACGCCGAAACCCCGGGTCGCAACATCCCGGGCCAGGTCTCCGGGCTCAAAGCCGGTGGCACCGCCTGCGGTTCCGTGGTGCAGAAAACGGGCTCGTGGTCGACCTGCACCGGCAAAGAATCGCTGAACTCGCAGGTGACGGTGCAGCTGCCGCCCGGCGACAAAGTCAACTCGACGAAAAACTACGCCAACGGCTCCTGGGTGGGCACCGCGTACGGCCACGCAATCGCCTGCGCTGGCGAAGAAAGCCGGGTCATCGAAGGCTACGCGGGCCTGCGCTCGCTCTCCAGCTGGACCTCCTCCCAGTGCCCAACGACCGCGATCGCCTGTTACGAAGGCAGGGCCAGCTACGAAGGTAGACCGGGCTACAGCTACGCCTACGTGACCGAATCGGCCGGCGTCGCGACGATGACGATGACGCCGATCCAGGTGACCGTCGAAGGGGTGCAGGTTCCGGTCGGCTTCGGCAAATTCTCGGTCGAACTCTGCGCCCGTGCGGGCTCGAGCGCCTGCGGCGGACCGACGGGGGCGTGGATCCACCAGAACGGCGAAGCGGGCGAAGCGGGATGCCCGGGCGGCAAGGGCCTCTACACGGTCACCGCCAAAAACTACGCGGGACAATCGACCCAGCCCGCCCGCTCCTGCGTGCGCTGGGACCCGGAAGCCCGGATGCAGACGATCGACGCCCCCAACAGCGTCAACGCGGTCACCTGCATACCGGGTTCGACCACCTGCGTCGCCTCCGACAGCAAAGGCAACGCCTTCTACTCGACCAACGTCAGCGCCACCGCGGCGGCGACCTGGAACTCGTGGACGGGCCCGGGCGTCAGCCCCAGCTGGGCGATGGCCTGTCCCTCCAGCACCCTCTGCTTGATCGCGGCCGGCGAAGTCGCGGGCGGCGGCGGCAACGTCTACAAGGCGACCAGCCTCGGCGGCGCCTTCTCGACCTCGTTCCTGCCGGCCAACGGCGTCGGCTCGATCTCCTGCCCGTCCGCCAGCTTCTGCGTCACCGGACAGGAAGGCGGCGGCTTCATCCGCTACTCGACCAATCCCTCCGGGATCAGCTGGACGGCGCGGGCGATCGGCACCGGGGCGATGAAAGCCGTCTCCTGCCTCTCCGTCTCCTTCTGCGCCGTGGTCGACGACACCGGCAACGTCCGCGTCGCCACCACCGAAGCGCGGGTCAAAGAAGCGACCGGCTACGCGGCGACCAACGTCAACGGGACCAAAGCGCTGACCGGAATCTCCTGCAGCTCGACGACCAACTGCCTGGCGATCGACGGCGGCAAAGAAGTCCTGAAGCTGACGATCGCCCAGCCGGCAGGGACCGCCACGGTCTCGAAAGTGACCGTAACGGGGGCCGGGGAACTCACCTCGGTGACCTGCACCGGCGCGACCTGCGTCGCGGTCGACGCCTCCGGCGGGGTCTTCACCTCGACCAACAGCGGCACCAGCTGGGAAAAGCGGCAGGAAGCGGGCGACAAACTGAAGAGCGCCAGCTGCGCCTCGGTCTGGCTGTGCGCGGGGGTCAACGTGGCAGGTGACGTGGTCACGTTCAATCCGGCAGCGGTCTCGCCGAACCTGACGCAGACCGTCTCCAGCGGCAACGTCGTCAACGCCTCCTCGTGCGTGCCCAGCACCAGCACCTGCGTGGTCAGCGACAGCAAAGGCAACGCCTACTACGCCACCAATGTCACCACCCGCGCCAACGCGACCTGGAACCTCTGGAGCGGCCCGGCCGAACAGAGCCCGAGCCAGGCGGTCGCCTGCCCGTCGACGACGGTCTGCGTCCTCGCCGACGGCAAAAGCGCGAGCGGCGGCAACCTCTACTACGCCACCTCGCTCGGCGGCGCCTTCTCCACGGGGTACCTGGCCAGCAGCGGCGTCGATGCCGTCTCCTGCCCGTCCGCCTCGTTCTGCCTGGCGGCGGAAAGCGGCTTCGGTCGGTTCCGTTACTCGACCACGCCGGCCTCGAGCACCTGGACCCAGAAAGAAATGTCCGAAGCCACGGAAACGACGGCGATGAAGGGCGTGCACTGCCTCTCCGCCTCGTTCTGCGCGATGGCCGACAACAAAGGCAACGTCTACGTCGCCAACACCGCCGAAAAGGTGCAGTCGGCGACCTGGACGAAGACGAACGTCGACGGGACGACCGCGCTTACCGGCGTCTCCTGCATGTCGACCACGCTCTGCATCGCGGTGGACAGCGCCGGCAACACCCTGCGGTTGACGATCGACTTCACCGGGAAAGCCACCGCGGCGAAACGGAATGTCGGCGGCACCAACGAATTCACCGGCGTCACCTGCACCAGCTCGAGGTGCGCGGTGGTGGACAACCTGGGCGTCGTCTTCGTCTCGGCGAGTGCCGGGGAATACTGGACGCAGCGGCACGACCTGCCGAACGGCATCACCAGCGTGTCCTGCGCTTCCAACTCCCTCTGCATCGCCACTAACAAAGCGGGGCAGGTGACCGCGTTCGACGCGAGGTGAGGCGCCGGCTGGCGTCGCTGGCCCTGAGCGCGCTCGCGCTCGGGGCCCTGGGCGGCTGCGGCGGCGGCGATGCCGAAACCGGTGGTGCACGTGGAGGGCGGCCGCTCGTCGTCTACGGCCGGGAAGGCGGAATCCGCTTCGAGTCGAGCAGGCTGGTGGTGGGGGCCGACGGCGTCGCCACCCTGCGATCGGAAGGGTGCGCGGTTCGCTTCCAGTTGGAGACCGGCTTGTGGCGGCATTTGCGGGAGGAGGTCGTGCAAACCAACCTGGCCGCGATCACCGGCGATTACCCCGCGGCGCCGGGAGCGGGCGACACGATCACGGAAGCGATCGCGATCGGGTCAGATGAGGTGCGGATCGAGGACTTCACCACCCTGCCCCCGGAGGTCCAGCACAAACTTTCTTCGCTTCTCGAACTGCTGGGCGAGGCCTTGAGGGAGGGCCAGCGCCACTTAGCCGCCGCTTGTTGATCAGTTACCGCTCAATGCGAAAGCGAACTTTCATATTTCCCTTAGTACAAGGGCTGCCATTGAGCAATAATGAACTGGAGATGGGCAGGCGGACGAACGGCAGCGGCGGGCGAGGGCACTTGAGGTTAGCCGCAATCGTCGCCTGCCTGGCGCTTGCCCTCGGTGTCGCGACCGCCTCCGGAAGTCCCCCTGCCGGCCCTGCGCCCGGCCAGCTCTACGGGTTCGGCGACAACGGTGCGGCCCAGCTCGGCAACGAAATCAACGTCGAAACGCAAAACCCGAACCCAATCCCCGTGCTGGTGCCCCTGCCCGTTCAGGACGATCCTGTCGTGCAGATGCAGGGGAGTGGGCTGCACACCCTCGCAGTCACCGAGAGCGGTGCGGCTTACGCCCTCGGCTACAACTACCACGGCCAGCTCGGCAACACGACCTACAACGAAGGCAACGGACCGCACGGCTGGAACCCCGTCCCCGCCCCGATCGTGTTGCCCGGCCAGGAAGGGCCCATCGTCGAAGCGGCGGCGGGCCATGAGTTCAGCCTCGTCGTCACCGGGGGCGGTCAGCTCTACGCCTTCGGCAACAACTCCAACGGACAGCTCGGCAATGAAACCAACATCAACCAGATCACCGGCAAAGCGAACCCAACGCCGACCCTGGTGGATCTGCCCGGCCAGGAAGGACCGGTCGTCCAGGCGGCGGCAGGCAGAATCCACAGCCTTGCGGTAACCGCAACGGGCCAGCTCTATTCCTTCGGCAACAACTGCTGCGGCCAGCTCGGCAGGGTGACGATCAACCCTCCCCGCGAATGGTCGAACCCGATCCCGACCCTGGTGGAAATGCCGGACGAGGCAGGGCCGGTCGTCGAAGCCGCGGCGGGCAGCTTCTACAGCCTCGCTCGAACCGAAAGTGGGCAGGTCTACGCCTTCGGCGAAAATCGCTACGGAGAGCTCGGGTTCGAGGAAAACAGCGGCCCCGGACCGGACCCCAGCGAAAACGACCATCCGACGCCGACGCTGGTCACGTTCCCTGGAGCCACTGGACCTGTCGTGCAAATTGCCGCGGGGGATGCTCACACCCTCGCCTTGACCGAAAGCGGGCAGGTCTACGCCTTCGGCGCCAACAGCTCGGGCCAGCTCGGCAACACGATCAACATGGACAACGCGGAAGCTAACCCGACGCCGACGCCGGTCCTGCTTCCAAATGGGTCAGGCAAAGTCGTCGAAATTGGCGCCGGATACTCAGCGAGCTACGCACTCATCTCGACGGGACGGTTGTATGCCTGGGGCTGGAACTGGTACGGGCAGCTCGGCCGCTGGACGAACACCAAAACCTTGAACCCGAACCCGATGCCGACGGTAGTGCCGATGCCGAATGGGGCGGCGATCGAGACGATCGCCCATCACACCGGAGATCACATGCTGGTGGCGATCGGGATGGTCGTGACCACGAGCTCGCTGCCAGCCGGCGGCGAGGACGAACCTTACGAAGCCACGGTCGAAGCCGAAGGCGGCGAAGGCCCGTACCAGTGGTCGGCGACGGGCCTTCCCTCGGGTCTCTCGATCGACGCGGATACGGGTGAGATCTCCGGCACGCCGACTGGGGTGGCGTGCGGGAAAGCGTCCTGCAACTACGCGGCCAAAGTCACGGTCACGGACGAAGACGGCATGCAGGTAACGAGGCCGCTGACGCTGGCGGTGACGGCTGCCGAAGACCTCCCTGAAGAAGAACCGCCCGACGAAACGAACCCGCCCGACGAAAAAGGTCCGCCGCCGCCACCGAAAGAAGGGGACTTGCTGCCCGCTGGGCTGCGGATAGGGAGCGTCAAGGCGTTGTCCTCGAAAGCGAAGGTGGTGGCGAAGGGGACGATCGCCGGCGAGGCCACCGGCGTCGTCTCGGTCCGGGTCAGCGCTCGCCAGCACGGGCAGAAGGTGGTGAAGAGCAGGGCGGCACGGATCGCCGACGGCCGCTGGCACGTACAGGTGCCGTTCGCCTGGCTCGAGAGCCACCCGAAAGCAACTGTCCAGGTCACCGCCCGCTTCGGCGGCAGCGTCGGAGTACAGAGCGACCTCGCCAAGCGCCGCCTCAAGTCCTACTGAAAATCGTCTAGGCAGGACTAATAAGAAGGTTGCCCGTCTCGTTGACCGCGGCCTCACAAGAAGTCCGCCCGCCTTGGCGATGACAAGGGATTCCGCTGCTGACAGGCTGGGCCGGTCCTACGACCGGAGCCGACCTGACTATGCATACCCACTCGCAGCCTTCTCACCACTCTCGCAATCGCAACCGTGACTTTGCCGGCATTTTCGTTCGGTCCGCTGGGGCAGCTGCCCTCGCGATCGCCTTCGCCCTGACCGCACTGTTTGCGGTTGCACTCGGAATCGATGCCCTCAACCTGGGCGGCGGCACCGCGGTCCCGAACCCCCTCGGCGCTGCCGGAGAGAACGCGGGCGTGGCCTTCTACCTCTCGCAGCTCGTCGGCGTGTCCTTCTTCAACCACACCGGAGAGCTGCGGTTCGCGGCCTTCCCCGGTCTGCTCCTGGTCGGGTCCTCGATCTTCGCCGCGGCGGCGATCGTCGTCAAGTCGACGCCTGGCTCGCGGCGCAGGAAGGGGCTGGTTGCCCTCCTGATGCCAGTTCCCTACGCGCTGATCGCCGGCCTTGGCGCCCTGCTGGTGCCGCTGCACGCTACGGCTGCCGGCTTCGCGCAGGCGACCTCCGTTGACTTTTCCGCCAGCGAGGCGTTCCTGCTGCCGCTCGCCTGCGCCCTGCTGTTCTCCTCCCTCGGCGGACTGGTGGGGATGTTCGGCAGGGACTGGTTGCGCGGCGGCTCCCGGCTGCTCGGGGAGTGGGCGGTGCCGCTGGGCTCTTCTTTGCGGGTGCTGGCGGTCAGCCTCGCCATCGCAACCGTTCTCACGATCGCCGGGGGCCTCGCCCTCGCCGGCGACCGGATCGACTCTCTCGAGGCCGCGATCGGCGGGCTCCTCGTGCTGCCGACCCTCGTCGCCACCGTCCTCCTGGGCTCCTTCGGCGTCTCGGTCGACTGGAGCGCCGACGCCCTCTCCCACAGCCAGGGCTCGCTGGCGGGAATTTCTGCCGGTCTTCCCGGTGCCGACCTGCTGCCCCTGCTCGGCCTGGCCACCGTCCTTGCTGTCGGTTGGCTGACCGCGCGCCGCTCTGGCGAGGTGAAGCTGTCCCTGACCAACTCCGTCCGCGCCGGGGCGATCCTCGCCATCGCCATCTGGGTGGTCGGGCTACTGGCGCGGGTCGACGCGCAGGCAGGCGGTCTCCTCGGCGTCCACTTCGCGCCCGACGCCACCTCGCTGCTCTGGCACGTGCCGCTCCTCTCCTTCCTCGGCTGCTTCGCCGGGGCCAGCGCGCAAGTGTGCGCTCGGGGAGCGCAGGCGCGGCGCCAGCTCCTCGACGTCCTCGTCCAGGCCCTGTTCGCGCCTCCGTCGGCCAGCACCCCGCGTTGGCTCGATCCCGCCCGCCAGGGAGTTACCAGGCGCGCCAGCGCCGGCCTCGCCTTTGCCGCCGTGCCGCTGGCAGTCGTCGCGATGGGGCCCGCGGGGTCTTCCGCTCCCGAGCCGGAGCAGGTCTCTTACGCGCCGATCATGAAGGAAGCCGAAGGGGAGCTGGAAGCCGACAGCACCTCACCCGGCGCGGTCAAGGTCACGGTCAACTCCGCCACCCGGGCGATCGGAACCGCAAGCGCCCGGATCCCGGTGAAAGCCGTGGGGGCAGCCGCTGGCGACCCGCCCGCCGAGAAGGCGAGGGCGGTCCTGGCTGAATACGGAGACCTCTTCGGTCTCTCCTCGCGCCCGGCCGAACTTGGCCGTGCGCACTCCACCACCGACCAGCTCGGCATGACCCACGTCAGCTTCGAGCAGATGGCTGCCGGCGTCCCGGTGTTCGGCGGTGAGATCAGCGTCCACTTCTCTGCCGACGGCAAGTACGTCGACTTCATCAGCGCCTCCACCGTCCCCGACGTCTTCGTCGCCGACACCGCGCTCGAGATCGACAAGGCAGCGGCGCTGGATCGCGCCAAGGCGGCGCTCCCCGGGGGCGAGCTGGTCAGGGAGCCGACCCTGGGGGTCTACGCCGGATCCGGCCCGATCGTCTCCGGCCCCAACGCGCGCCTGGCCTGGCTCGTCTGGCTGGTCGACACCCCGCACGCAACCTCGAGTGTGTACGCGATCGACGCCGTCTCCGGCAAGGTCCTCCAGGTCATCGACAAGAGCACGGAGGCCCGCAACCGGCTCGTCTACAACGCCAACCACACCTTCACCCTGCCGGGAACGCTCGCCCGCAGCGAGGGCCAGGCGGCGACCGGAGATACGGACGTCGACAACGCCTACACCTTCTCCGGCGACACCTACGACTTCTACTGGACGGAGTTCGGGCGCGACAGCTACAACGGCAAAGGCGCGACCCTCAAATCCACCGCCCACTACGGGACCAACTACGCGAACGCCTTCTGGAACGGAGTGCAGATGGTTTACGGGGACGGCTACGCCTCGGCCCGGGACGTGGTCGGCCACGAGCTCACCCACGCGGTGACCGAATACTCCGCCGGCCTGGTCTACTCGGGTCAGTCCGGTGCGCTGAACGAGGGCTTCTCGGACATCATGGGCGAGAGCGTCGAATGGTTCAAAAAAGGGAGCGCCGACTGGATAATGGGCGCTGCTCTGCCCGGTGGGGCCATTCGCAGCCTCAAAGAACCGAACGAATACATCGTGCTGGGCCAGCCGAGCCCCAAGCACCTCTCGGAATGGTATACGGGCTGCGCTGACAACTTCGGCGTTCACGTCAACAGCACCATCTTCGGTCACGCTTACTACCTGCTCGCCACCAACATCGGTGTCGAAGCCTCGGCCAAAATCTTCTACCGCACCCTGACGGTGTACCTCCGTCCCAACTCGACGATGGAGGACGCGCGCAACAGCGCGATCCAGTCGGCCGCCGATCTCTATGGCGGCGGATCGACCCAGTACAACCAGACCGTCAGCGCCTTCAATGCGGTTGGCCTCAACGGCACCGCCCAGCCGCCGCCCTCGAGCTGCTCCCCGACCCCGGGGTGCTCGTTCGCGGTCGCGATCGAATCGGCCGCGGCCGGAGCCGAGGAAGGGCCTTCGACGGCCTCGATGCTCTCGACTCTCTACAAAGCCCGTGGCGAGCTGGCGCTCGGCTCCGCTGCCGGCAACCACTTCCTGCCCCTCTACGAACAGCACATGGGCCGGATCACCGAATTGGTCTCCCAGGACCCGGCGCTGGCGGAAATGTCGGTCCGCGGCCTCGAAGAAATCACCCCGGCGCTGGAAGCGCTGATGAACGGCGAAGGGGAGAAATTCACCCTCACCCCCGCCCAGATGAAGAAGATCGAAGTCGCGCTGAAGCGGCTCGCCCAGGACGACCGCATGTACGGCGGTCCCGATGCCGGCGAGCTGGCGGAACTAATCGACGAGGAACTCGAATGGCTCGCCCTGCCGAGCTACGGCGGCATGGACTACGAGGCCGGCTTCGAGCGTCTCAACACCGAAACCGAAGCCAACACCCTCTCCGAAACCGGTGAAGTCGTCGAGCCTCTCTGCGACGAAAGCGTCTACTCCAACAACTTCGCGGTCAACAACTTCTCCGTCGACACCCAGGGTCGCCGCATCCCCGGGCAGGTGTCGGGGCTGAGCTCCCACGGCGTCGCCTGCGGCACCGTCGTCCAGGCGACCGGCTCGTGGTCGACTTGCACCGGCAAAGAAACGCTGAACACCCAGATATCGGTGCAGCTGCCGCCGGGCGACAAAGTGAACTCGACCAAAAACCTCTCCAACGGCTCCTGGGTCGGTAAGGCGAGCGGCAACGCGATCGCCTGTGCCGGCGAAGAAAGCAAAGTCATCACCGGGCCCGCGGCTCTGCGCTCCCTCTCCAGCTGGAGCTCCTCGCAGTGCCCGACCACGGCGGTCGCCTGTTACGAAGGCCGGGCCAAATACGAAGAAAGGATCGGCTACGCCTACGCCTACGTGACCGAATCGGGCGGCGTCTCGACCCTGACGATGACGCCGATCCAGGTGACCGTCGAAGGCACCCAGGTCCCGGTCGGCTTCGGTGAGTTCGGGGTCGAGCTCTGTGCTCGCGCCGGGGCTCCGGGGACGACCGAATGCGGCGGCTCCTCGGGGACCTGGATCCACCAGAACGGCGAATCCAGCGAAGCCGGCTGCGCGAACGGCAAAGGCCTCTACTCGGTCACCGCCAAAAACGGCGCCGGGCAGTCGACCCAGCCTGCCCGCTCCTGCGTGCGCTGGGAGAACGAAGCGCGGATGCAGACGATTGACGCGCCCAACAGCTTGAACGCGGTCTCCTGCATCCCCAGCTCGACCACCTGCGTCGCCTCCGACAGCAAAGGCAACGCCTTCTACGCGACCAACGTCAGCGCCACCGCGGCGGCGACCTGGAACTCGTGGACGGGTCCCGGGGCGAGCCCGAGCTACGCCCTCTCCTGCCCGGCGACCACGCTCTGCCTGATCGCCGCCGGCGAAGTCAGCGGCGGCGGCGGCAACGTCTACAAGGCGACCAGCCTCGGCGGCGCCTTCTCGACCTCGTTCCTGCCGGCCAACGGCGTCGGCTCGGTTTCCTGCCCGACCACGACTTTCTGCGTCACCGCGCAGGAGGGCGGCGGCTTCATCCGCTACTCCACCAACCCCTCCGGGATCAGCTGGACGGCGCGGGTGATCGGCAGCGGGGCGATGAAGGGGGTCACCTGCCTCTCCGTCTCCTTCTGCGCCGTCGTCGACGACACCGGCAACGTCCGCGTCGCAACCACCGAAGCGCGGGTCAAAGAAGCGACCGGCTACGCGGCGACCAACGTCAACGGGACCAAAGCGCTGACCGGGATCTCCTGCAGCTCGACGACCAACTGCCTGGCGATCGACGGCGGCAAAGAAGTCCTGAAGCTGACGATCGCCCAGCCGGCGGGAACCGCGACGGTCTCGAAAGTGGTCGTGCCGGGCGCCGGCGAACTCACCTCGGTCACCTGCACCGGCGCGACCTGCGTCGCGGTCGACGCCTTGGGCGGCATCTTCACTTCTGAAAACAGCGGCACCAGCTGGACTCGACGCCACGAAGCCGGGGAGAAACTGAAGAGCGTCTCCTGCGCTTCGGCGACGCTCTGCGCGAGCGTCAACGTCAGCGGCGACGTCGCGATGTTCAAACCGTGATGAGGCCCGTGGGCACCCTTCAAGAGCCCGGCGTCGCGCCCGCCGGGCACCGCGCCTTCCCGCTCGCTCGGCGGCAGCAGCGGCGCCCCGCCGCGCCCGTGCTCTCCCTCTCCGATCTGCACGCGGAGGTGGAACGGGCGCTGGTCGAGGTCGAGTTCCCGGCACCGGCCGGGGCCGAGCGCCTTGCCGAGGCGGCCCGCTACGCGCTGCTCGGTGGCGGCAAGCGGGTGCGGCCGATCCTGACTATGGCCGCCGCGCAGGCCCTCGGGGCGCCGGTGGAGCGGGCGCAGCCGACCGCCTGCGCGCTGGAGCTGATCCACACCAACTCGCTGATCGTCGACGACCTGCCGGCGATGGACAACCACGCCAAACGGCGGGGGCGGCCGACGCTGCACCGGGTCTACGGCGACGACATCGCGATCCTCGCCGGCTGCGCCCTGCTGAGCGAGGCCCAGCGCCTGATCCTCGCCGACCAACCCGGGCCCGCCGAGCTGCGCAACCGCCTGCTCCGGGCCGTCCTCGAGGCGACCGGCACTGCCGGCATGGTCGGCGGCCAGTTCCTTGACGTGACCAAGTACCGGCCGCGCGACCGCGACGACCTCGAACGGCTGCAGATGCTGAAGACCGGGACGCTGCTGGTGGCGAGCGTCCGCTGCGGCACCCTGATCGCGGCCGGCAGGACCGATGCCGCCTTCGACCGCTTCGCCGAGAGCCTGGGATCCCTGTTCCAGGTGGTAGACGACATCCTCGATGAGACCGGCAAGGCGCGCTGGCTGGGGAAGATCCCCGGCAGCGATCGGCGGGCGGGGAGGATGACGCACGTCACCATGTTCGGCCTGCGGCGCGCGAGGGAGCGGGCGAACTCTCTGCACGAGCAGTGCCTGGCCAGCCTCGAGGAGATCGAGCAGCAGGTGCCTGGCCGCACCCAGCCCCTGCGCGAAATCGCCGACCTGGTCCTGCGGCGAGAGAAGTAGAGGTGGCAGGCGCGCGGCAGAGCTCGGTCACGCGCACCGCGGCCCGGCTGTGGTGGTTGCCCCTTGTCCCCGTCGGCTTCTTCGCCGATCGCGGCTGTCGCCGGCGCTGGCTGACGATGCCCGGCGTGGTGATCGTGACCGCGCTCACCTCGTCGGCCGGCAAGCTGATCTTCCGCCGTCCCCGTCCCGGCTCCTCATACCGTCTCGTCCCCTGGGGCGGGCTCGCTGCCGCCGGCTTCCCCAGCACCCACTCCGCCTGCGCCTTCGCGGTCGCCGGCTGGCTGCGCACCTCCCGCCAGCGGCACTGGCTGCACGCGCTGGCCGTGCTGATCGGCTACTCGAGGGTGCGCTGCCGCGCCCACCACGTCACCGACGTCGCTGCCGGGGCGATCCTCGGCTACGGCCTTGCCCTGCAGGTCGACAAGGCCTACGCGAGCGTGCGAGCTCGGCGCACCCGCCCGGCTCAGTCGACCATCCCCAGCGCGGTTTCGAGGTCGCCCGTGCACTCGCCGAGGCGGCGGCCGAACAGCTCCTCGATCCCGCGCAGGCGGTTGGTGACGGTGCGGCGATCGACTCCGAGCACGGCGGCAGTCGACGAGATGTTGCGCTCGCTGGCGAAGTAGGCGCGCAGCGTCTCCCGGGCTGCCTTGCCGCCGTCGCGTGTCGCCGCCAGCGGCTCGAGGTAGATCTGGCGCAACGAGGTGGTCCCGAGGTCGTCGCGGAGGATCGAGGCCAGCACGGCGACGTCCGCGTAGCGAAGGGTCCGCGCGCCTCTGCTCTCGGCGATCGGCAGCGCTGCCTTGGCCTGGCGATGGCTGAGCCGCCAGCCGGCGATTCCCTCGGCCGGCTCGCCGACGGCGGCGACGACCGGGTCCGGCGAGAGCGAGTTCAGCGCCCGCGCGGTCTCCTCCGATCCGAGCCGAGTTCTGCCGCCGAGCCAGCACGCCCAGGCTGGCTCCTCTTGATGGGCGTCCGCGAGCAGGCGGCGATCGAGGCTGGCGGCAAGCTCGCGCATCGCCTCGTGGCTTCCCTCGCCCTTCACCATCAGGCCGAGGTGGTGGCCGTCGAAGTCGTACTCGAGCCCCATCTCGCCGCTGGGCTGACGGCCGGCGAGCAGTTCCTCGAGGTAGCGGTGGCGTCGCTCCGCGATGGTGGCGGGTCGGCTGCTGGCCTCGCGAACGTGTTCGTCGCTCACCGCTTGGAGCAGGCGGTCGAAGACCGTCGCCTGCAGGTGGAGGAGACGGCGGAGGGTGGAGGTCGAGACCCCGACGCGCTCTGCCTCCTCGATGAGGATGTCGACGAGGAAGGCGTTCGCGGCCGAGTAGCGGCGGAGCACCGCGTCGAGGGGGACACCGGAGCGGGCTGCGAGACGGGGCGACGTCAGCACTGCGGCTGGAACTTCCGGGTTCTGGCGTTCGCCCAGTTCGATCGCTTCCACCACGTACTCGAGCAACGCGACGCGGGTCGCTGGCAGGCAGTCCATGTACTCCAGGTAGGCCGGGTCGGCCGCGCGATCCTCCGGGATCGGGTCGACGAGTGTGGCAAGGCTCGCTTCGATCTCCGGGAACCTGGTGCGGAAACGCGCTGCGAGCGCGGCGAACGAGCTGCTCATGCCAGAACTATCTATCGATCGGTGCAACCGACCGCAACTCTCGAAAAGACACCGGGTTTCCCCTATCGACTAGTCGAACGGGACCGGTTCCCAATGAACAAGGAGGCGGTATGAGATCTATAGGTAGGGGAACGCGGGCGCAGCTCGCGTTCGCGTCGATGGCGATGGTGTTGGTGGCGCTGGTCGGGGTCGGCAGCGCGACGGCGGAGAAGCCGGTGACGGTGGAAGCGGGGAACCTCGAATTCACCTTCGACGGCGGCTTCGCGCCGAAGAAGCTGCCGAAGAAGAAGATGGCGCCGATCACGCTGAGCGCCTCTGGGGAAATCGAGACCAAGGACGGCATCCATCCGCCGGCGCTGACCTCGGCGATCGTCGAAACCGACAAGAACGGCGCCGTCTTCGTCAAGGGCCTGCCGGTCTGCAAGTCCGGGAAGCTGCAGTCCCGCACCACCGCGGCGGCGAAGAACGCGTGCCCGAAGTCGATCATCGGCTCCGGCAAAACCACGGTCGAGGTCCAGTTCCCGGAACAGAAACCGATCCTGGTCAACTCGGCCCTGACCGTCTTCAACGGCGGCCAGCGGGGCGGCACGACCACCTTCTACATCCACGCCTTCTTCACGGCACCGATCTCGGGCGCGATCGTGACCACGGTCAAGATCAAGAAGATCCACAGTGGCCGCTACGGCCTCAAATCGGTGGCGACGATTCCGAAGATCGCCAACGGCTCCGGTTCGGTCCTCTCGTTCGACCTGAAGATCGGCAAGCGCTACACCTACAAGGGCAAGAAGGTCAGCGTCCTCTCGGCGCGCTGCGCTGACGGCAAGCTGCAGGCACGCGCCAGCGCCCTCTTCGCCGACGGCACGAAAGCATCAGCCGACATCATCCGCACCTGCACCCCCCAGGGCTGAGGAGCGGGAGGCGAAGCAATTCAGCAGGGGCGGCCCGGGTTACGCATATCCCCCCGGGCCGCCCCCGCTGGAATTACTCGGCAGCAGTCCTTCCATAGCCGTCGCGAACCGCTGCTCTTCCTCCTCGATCGGATCGGCGGCGAGGTCGAAGACGTACTGGTGGAGGGTCAGGTCGCCGAGCCTGCCCTGAGTCCGCAGCCCGCAAAAGCTCTCGGCGCTCTTGCGCGGGTGGGCGAGGACGACGTGGTTGCAGCGGTAGCTGACGCCGTAGGTCACGGCTTGCTCGATCGAGGAGCGGTCGGAAAGGTGCTCCTTGACCGGGACGTTCTTGATCTCGATCAGGAGAGGGTGCGTGCCGGTCTCGGGATCGCGGACGACGACGTCCGGCGTCGCCTTCTCCGACGGCTTCTCGTCGAAGAGGAGAGAGGCGCCGGCGCCGTTGCCGTCGAGCACTAGCTCGGGCCATTCGCGCCGCTGGGACTCGCCGCCGAGGAGGTTGCGGAGGTAGTTCTCGAAGAGCTTGCTCATGTCGAGCACTACGGAGAGGAGGTTCAAAGGGCCCTCGCGGCTCTCGAGCTTGGCCCCGTGCTCTTCGACGATGGCGGCGGCGAGATCGACGGCGGGCCGGTAATAGGAGCGCAGCGAGGGAAGCGGCAGCGAGCCGGTGACTAGGGGGTCGCGGAGGAAGGTGCGCGATTCGTCGAGGGGGACTTCGGCGAAGAGCTCATAGAGGGGAGCGAGACGATTCAGCAGCAGCCGCCGCTCCCTGCGCAGGGGTTGCTGCGCGCGCAGCCGCACGGCCAGGAACCACGCCGCGTATTTGAGGCAGCGGTTGGCGGCGTTGTCGGCGCTGCGCTCGAAGCGACTGGCGACGACGCGATGGGGGATGCCGCGAGAGCGGAGCTGGCGCACCGTGTCCGTGGCGAGGATCCGGCCGCGGGGGAACGAGGTCACTTCGAGCCCGCGCTCGTACTCCTGGAGGAGACCCTTCGACGCCACCTCCTCGAGGCGTGCGATTAGGCCGTGGGCGTAAACCTCGAGGAGGGATTCGGTCCAGGTCGAGTCGCGCTCGTAGGAGCGGACGCCAAGCGGCGGTCGCGGCACCTGGCGGGCGATGGCCAGCAGCCGCGCCAGGTTCTTCGCCGGCGTCCGCGGTTCGACGTCGATGCTGACCCGCTCGTTGAGGGGGATCAGCCCGACATAGCCCCGCGCCTGCAGGCGGACCTTGCCGTCGATCAGCTGGATCGTGAAGTAGTCCTTGCCCTCGACCTCGGGATCGAGCCGCAGCCCTCCCTCGCCGTCGAGCAGATCCTGGATCGGGACGTCCGCGGTGCCGAACTCCTTGACGAGGTGGACGGTCGAGGTTGACAAGAGACGGCTAGGTGGCGTCGCGGAAGATTCGCTGCCAGATCTTTTCGATCTCCTCGAGCTCTGCGGGGTTGAGCCGGTAGGCCTTCTCGAAGAGGAACCGCAGCTGGTGCTCCCAAAGCGACTCGAGGTCGGTTTTGTCCGCTAGGTCGATGAAGAAGGTGTGGCCGAGAGCGGCGAGGGAATTTTTCTTCGCTCGGCGGTTCGCATCGTCGAAGAACCCGAGCACCCGCCGCCGCAGGTCTTCGTCGAGCCCTCCTTCCTCGAGGAACTGCTCGGCGATGGCTCTATCAGGCTCCATCGCGATCTTCGCGAAGCGCCGCTCGAAGGCCGCATCGACCTCGTCGACTCCACGGTCGCGTGGGTTCATCGTCGCCAGGATCGCCAGGTTGGCTGGGACCTGCACCTGCTTTTCACTGTCGAGTGCGGTCTGGAACCGCACGCCGCGCTTCGACTTCTCGACGTAGGTGAGTGCCTCGCCGAAGACCCGGCCGGGATCGGCGCGGCTGAGCTCGTCGATCACGATCACGTAGGTCCGTTCCTGTGGATCTTCCGAGGCATCGCGGCACATCTGCAGGAAGGGCTTGTCGACCGGCTTGAAGGTACCGTCGCCCTGGGGAGCGATGCCCTGCATGAAGTCCTCGTACTGGTAGGCGGGGTGGAACTGCAGGAAGGCGATCCGGTCTTCGTCGCCCTCCACGAGGGTCGTGCCGATCCGCCTCGCCCAGTAGGACTTGCTGGTCCCGGGAGGGCCGGTGAAGATCACGCCTCCGTAGCGGTCCAGGAGCGCGGTCGCTTTCGTCAGCATCGGATCGCCCGCCTCCAGCGGCTCCTCCGCGAGCAGTTGGTTCTCCTGTGACGCCGAGGACGCCTCCTTGCCCGGGGAGGGGAGATACTCGGCCGCCGAGGCAGGTTGCGACTGGAAATTCAGAGCCATCATTTCCCCCCGGAGAAGATCAGTCGCCGCTCATCGGCAGAGAGACCCGTCTCCTCTACGAACCTGTCGATCATGAGTTCGAGAGCTGCTCCGCTGTGTACTGCGTCCTCCTGGATCGGCCGGTCGCGGTGCAGCCACATGGCGCAGTCGTGGAGGTTGGGCAAGGCTTTCTCGCGGTGCAAGTCGTTGTCCAGCATGATCACCGGGCCAAGGTGTTCGAGATAGTCATCGGTGAACCCGACGCGCCTGGGGCGTTGCGAGAGGATCACGATCACCTGGCTCCAGCCGGCCCCGGGCACGGTGACCGCCGGGCCATTCGAGGGGTATTTCTTCGTCCGCCACCCTCCGGTCGGTTGGCGGTGGGCGCCAAACGGGTTGAAGTAGGGCGGCAACGAATCTTCGTCGTCGGTGGTCGTCACGGCGGTCAGTGCATCCACCGCCGCCACGTAGGTCGCGTCGCCGAGGCCGAGGGTGACGGTTCCGTCCCCCTGCGTCATCGCGTGCTTGAGGATCAGGAAGTTGCAGAGGCTGGGCTTCGCCCTGCAGGTGCTGAGCCGCTCGACGGCTTCCGCCAGGGTCGGACCGCTCAGGTAGAAGGGCACGTTACTCCTGCTCGCCGGACTTCCGCACCGCCTCGACCGTCAGTTCGCAGAACTCCTTCTTGAGGTCGATGCCGATCGAGCGGAAGCCCTGGCGGTGGGCGAAGGCGAGGGAGGTGCCGCTGCCGCAGAAGGGGTCGAGGACGATCCCCTCGGGCGGGGTGGTCGCCAGGATCGGGATCTTCACCAGGTCCTCGGAGAAGGAGGCGCGGTGAAGGCCCTTGCCGCGGGCGGGCGGCACCTGCCAGGTGTCCAGCGGCGGTAGCTGCTTGCCGCTCGCGGTTTCGCGGGCGACCGGGTCGCGGTCGAAGAAGTACCAGCGCTCCTTGGTGAAGTGGAAGACATACTCGTGCGAGACCGAGCAGCGGTCGCGAACCTGGTCGGGGATCGGGTTGGGCTTGACCCAGACGTTGTCGTTGCGGACCAGCCAGCCGTCGTCCTGCATCGCGATCGCGAAGCGATGGGGGATCAGGAGCAGCTGCTTCGGCCGCGCCCACTTGCCGTCGCCGCGCTTGTCCTGCGGGCGGATCCCGAAGCGGCGGGCGCCCTGCTTGGCTTCCTTGCTGCGGTGCTGTCCCTTGCCGCTCCAGTAGGTGTCGCCGAGGTTGACCCAGAGGCTGCCGGTCTCCCGCAACAGCGGCTTGCAGGCGCGGAAGACCTCGACCAGCTTCTCGACGAATTCCCGCGGGTGCTCTTCCAGCCCGATCTGCTCCTCGTGCTCGTAATCCCGTTGCCCGTAAAAAGGGGGCGAAGTCACGATGCAGTCGACTTCGAGCCCGGCCTCCACCAACAGCTTCAGGTGCTTGGTCACGTCCCCTTGGAAGACCAGCGTCGACTCGTCGGCGTGATATGCGCTCTCGACGAGCGTCTCGTCCTCGAACGTGGCCTGCGGCGTCGTCGCCGGATGCAGCGCCCGATTCGCTTTCGTGTCCTTCAGCCGAGTGACGCCGTCGCTCTCCTCGAGCGATGCGGCTGAAGTAGCGAGTCCCGAGCGCATGGCGCCCGTTTATATCTGTCGAGGAGGATGCCGCTGAGAGGGGATCACACCACCGCCAGCGGGTTGACCGGGCCCGCCGTGGCGCCCTTGATCTTTGCCGGAGAGGCGATGAAGAGGAACTCGGTCGCGTCGAGGGCGCCGGTGTCGGCGTTCTCGAGGATGAAGGTGCCGGTTTCCGCCAGCAGGTGCTGGTGGACGGGGAAGTCCTGGTCGCGGCGACCCTCCTCGGAGGGAACGACCTCGAACCCCCAGTTGTCGGCGCCGACGAGGGAGACGCGACGGTCGCTCAACCAGCGGGCGGCGTCGCAGCCGACGCCCGGCTCGCTCTCCAGGTAGCGCCGGGGGTCCGCCCGGTAGAGGCGTCCCCAGCCGGTGTGGAGGAGGACCGCATCCCCGGGCTCGATGGTCGCCTCTTGCCGTCGGCACGCTTCCTCGAGGTGCGTGGGCGTGACGACGAAGCCGCCCTCCAGCTGCTCTCTGCCGAGCAGGCCAGGGAGGTCGAGACGAACCCCGCGGGTGATCCAGGGGGTGGCCTGCTCGATCCCGAGCGTCCGCAGGCCCTCCTGCCCGAAGACCTCCTCGAGGGGGCGGCCGTTGTAGAACCTGCCGTCGATCCCGCTGTGCCCGAGGGCGTCGACGTGACAGCCGTTGTGGAGGCCGCCGACGACCAGCTCTTCGAGGTAGGTGTCGGCGTTCTCCGAGCGGCGGCGATGCTCCGCGGTGGCCCCGTGGGCGAGGAGCGTCTGTCCCCAGGTCCGTCCCTCCCATCGGGGCGCGGCGGCGTCGAGCGGCGGCGCCAGCTCGATCACCTCACCCCTGCGGGGGATCTTCAGCGCCCTCAGCAGCCGCTCGGGAGAGAGCTCGTTGCCGCTGCCCCGGGTGTCCTCGGGGCCGTACCGGGACGGCCACCAGGGCATGGCTAGGCCAGCAGCCGCCGGCCGAGGTCGGTGCAGTAGGGGCGGCGGGCCTCGAAGTCGCGGGCGACGTTGACCCGCTTCAGCCAGCGGTCGCGGCCGCTGTAGGTCGGTTTGAAGGGGCGGCGGCCGTGGACCGCGCGGTGGTTGTTGAGGATCAGCAGGTCGCCCGGCTTCAGCACCACTTCCCTGAGGTGTTCGTCGATCGTCTGGCAGAAGCCTGTGACCGCCTCGTACACGTCCTCGTCCTCGCTGGCGACCGACATGTAGGCCGGGTCCACGCACATCTGCAGGCCGGTGCCGTTCTGGCTGAGGATCGGCGTCGGCTTCACCGCGGACTCGGTCCAGTCTTCGATCCCGGCCGCCTCGGCACCGGCCGCCTGCGCGTCGTCGGCCGCGATCCGCACGCACGGCTCGAAGAGGGATGCCGGCAGGTCCCGGTGCGACTGGATGTCGACGATGGAGGCGACCGTGGTCGGCGCGCCGGTGGGGTTGCGCAGGCAGAAGAGGCAGATGAAGTCGGCCCGACCGGGGTGGTAGGCGTCCTCGGTGTGCCAGGCGAGCTCGACTTTGCTGCTGGCGCCCACCTGCTGGTCGGCGAAGGTCTCCATCGGAATGATGTCGTTGACGAGGTGGCCTTCCTGTTGCGTCGCCCAACCGAACACGGATCCGAGGATGCTGCCGTAGAGCATCACGACCATCTCGTACTCGAGCGATGTCTTCGTCGTGATCGGGTCCTTCTGGGCGATCGGGGTGTTGCCGAGGTCGTGGTCGCGGATCATGTGGCGGCTGACCAGGGCGAAGTCGGCCTCGGGGTCCTCCATGTAGGAGGCGATCGCCTCGACCACCCTTCCCGGCATCTCCTCCGGGAACCGGCCGAGGTCCCGCAGCAGAGCCTCCTCGTCGCTGGATCCGTATTCGCGTCCCAGCGAGCGGCAGAGGCGGCGGATCTCGATCGCCTCGTCGGCGGTCAGCTCAATCTCGAGCATGGCTCGCCTCCTGGGTCGTCGCATCGGAGAGCACGCCCGACCGGATTCGAACCGGCAACCTACGGCTTAGAAGGCCGTCGCTCTTCGAGCCCGTCCGCTGACGCAGCTCGCTCTCGAGCGACCGCGTGGTGCCATGAGCTTTTGACTCACTTGAGGGCACCTCGGTGCCACCGACCAGAGGCCGGTGGTCCGTCTCCTTGCGGAAGACAGACGCCGAGACCTTCGCTACGCCTTGTAAGGGCTCTTGGACCATTTGAGCTACGGGCGCAAGATCTGGAGAAGCTTGAACCGCGAAACCGAGGGCCCGGAGCACCCGCTCCAGAACCGGTCGCGCGCTGGGCCCCGGCTCCGGGGCGGACAGGAACGCTTCGCTGAGGCGAAGCAGGTAGCTGGCGAGCATGGTCGGGTCGCGGCGCTCGATCGACCGCGCCAGCACCGGGCGGAAGGCCAGCGCCTGCATGAGCCCGGCGCGGGGAAGGTGGGAAGTCGGGGCGTCGGGATCGACCGTGCTGGCCCTGCTCCAGGCTTCGGCGATCGTCCAGGCGGGTCCCTCCTGCTGCTCGCACAGCCGCTCGGCGGCGAGCGGGAGCGGCTGCGCCATCGGCGCGCAGAGGAAGCTGGCGCGGGCGAGGACGTCGGCGAGCTCGGAGCGCGGCACGCTTCCCTCGCCGATCCGCTCGAGGGCCGCGACCGCCGGGCTGGCGGCCAGGTCGTCGAGGAAGTCGTCGATCCAGACGACGTCGCCGTTGCTCGAGCCGATCTTCTTGCCCGCGGAGGTGACCAGCCCGTAGTAGAGCCACTCGTATGTCTTCTTCGCGTGGTCGGGCAGCAGCTGGACCAGGAGGTCGGCCACCACCGTCTGGGCCGGCCGCCACTCGTCGCCGAGGACTTCGAGGAAGGAGACGTCGGGGTCCAGCTCCGCGATCATCCGGTGGCAGACGGCGAGGACCCGGGCGCACTCGGTGGGGGCGCCCTGCTCGTTGAGCAGCACCATCGTTGCGTACTCGGAGCGATCGCTGCGGTAGACGACGCCGCCCGTCTCCTCCCGCTCGAACAGGCCCAGGCCCAGCCCCCGCTCGACCAGGTCGCGGGCCCGGGGCACGTCGTCGGACTCGAAGTCGTAGAGGTCGATCGAGACGCCGAGTCGGGCCAGGGTGCGCTCGTGTCCGGTCAGCACCCACTGCCGCATCTGCTCGCTGAGCTGTCGCTCCGGCTCCTCGCCCCGCAGCCAGCCCTCCATCAACCTCGCGGCTGTGTCCCCCTGCGATTCCTCCTCCTGGGGGTTGGGCCCGGGGGTGGACTCGGCCGCGGCCGCGCCGGCGTTTTCGCGGAAGGCGCCGGAGCAGAGCTCGACGAAGCGGTCCCCGGCGAGGCCGCTCGTCTCCGGGGTCTCGCCCTGGTGCCCTTCCAGGTAGCCGGCCATCGCTTCGCACATGCGCCGGCCGATGTCGGCGACGAGGCTGCGGCGCCGCACCGTTGCCCCGGCCGCTTCCAGGGAGCAGGCGAGCGCCTGCCCGAGGGCGACGTTGCGCAGGTGCCCGAGGTGGAGGGCCTTGTTGGCGTTGGGCCCGACCAGGCTGACGTCGTGAGGCATGCCCTCGAGCAGGTCGGCGGTCTCCATCCCCGCCTCCGCGCCCCCCGCCAGGCGCCGCTCCAGGTCCCGCAGCGCCTCGGTCTCGAAGCTGAGGAAGAGGTCCGAGCGTCGTTGTTCCGCTGTGGCGACGGCGGGGTGCGAGAGGAGGGAGGCGATCAGCGCCTGCCCGGGAGGGCTCTTCAGCCAGTCCCGCTCGGCGAACCGGAAGCGGAGGTCGGCTTTCTGGGCTTCGTCGTCCCGCGGCTGCACGGCGACGCAGCGATCGAGCGCGCCTCCCGCGGCCAAGAGGCCTTCGCACTCCCCAAGGAGCCCCCTTCCCACATGGTCTTCTCCCTGTTGTGCGGCGACGCGGCCGCCTGCCTCCTGGCCCATCGATCCCCTCGCTTCGCTCCGGTACTTCGGGAGCCCTGAACGTCCCCCACGGGAGCGACCCTACCAAAAGGCGTTGAGTATTCAACTCCTTCTTTTCGGTACTGAAGATTTCGATCTAAGTATGAATCGGTGTTCGATAAGGTACCCACCGTTCTCTGGCAGGGGCCAGAGCGAATCCGGGAGGTCGTCTTGAAGTTCGTAGGGGACACGCTCAGTGTCAGCTCCGTCAGCGCTGACGGCAACACGCACACCGTCAGCCTTCCGTTCTACCACCGCGCCGCAGTGGGAGTTTTTCCCGGCACCACCCTGTTCGCGGTGCCGTTGACCAGCACCAACGAGGTGGTGCTGACCCCGATCGACCCAGAAAAATGGGGTGACCTCTGGCGGCTGGAAGCGACGGTCAAAGACTCCCCCGGCTCGGCGAAGTCACTTGTGGAGACCTTGGTCGCGAACAACGTCAACGTCCTGGTGCACGAGGGTGTGTCGGAGGCGGTGAAGCAAGGTCCTCCGGTCCACCAGGTCTTCGAGATCCTCGACCTGGCGAATTACACCGACGCTATCGACAGCGCTTCGGAGACGCGCAACTCGGGCAGTAAGGCCATGCTCAAGCCGAACCACCTCGTCAACAAGCTGATCGCCGGCTCGGCCGACTGCCTGAACCAGGCCCCTGAGCGCAACGGGTGGGAAATGCGGTTCGACCGTATGGAGTTCTTCTTTCGCAACAAGGAGGCGCGGTTCAACTGGTCCGAGTTGACCTTGAACGTAGACAACGAGGTTCACGTGCCCTCCAGCTTGATGAAGGAGCTGGCGCTGGTGAAGGACGACAAAAGCCCCTTGCCGCTGCACATCATCAGCGACACCGAGCAGAAGTACGTGAAGCTCCGCGTCCTCGCTCCCGAGAAGTACTACGTCCTGTTCGAGGTCGAGCACATCGAGCGGGTCGGTGCGATCGACGAATTGATGTCGGTGTTCAGTAACCGCAAAGCGAACATGATCGACAGCTACAGTCGGCTGAAAAGCATCAATCGCAGCGCCCTCTTCTACGCGCTGGCCGAGTTCGACAAGAAATTGACGAAACGGAAACTCGAGTCGATGCTGAAAGAGCTCATCTGCACCTCCTCGGCCCTTTCGGTCGTCCTCAAGGGAGCGTACGGCAGCAATGGGCCGCCGCTGGAGAAACTCGCGCTGCCGGAGTCGGTGTCGATCCGACCAGGTCCGGCTGACCGGAAGTCGTTGCCGCGCCGCCAAGAGCCTCAGATTGCGGGGGATCGAGATGAGGAGCTGAAGGACCCGAGGCGCTACAGGCTCGGCGCCCCCTATTACCTGTACGGACGGGGGTCGAGCGAGTGGACGCTCAACACCGCCCAGGTCTTCATGGCGGTCCCTTTCGGGGACAAGGCCTACACCGAATTCTACGATCATTACATCGCCAAACCGGTGAAAAATGCGGGCCTGGAACCGTTCCGGGCGGACCGCGTGCCCGCTCGCGCAAAACGGCAGTCGATCATCGAAAAGATCGAGGAAGGAATCGCCCGCTCACGCTTCGTCATCGCGGACATCACCGACTCCAACCCCAACGTCATCTACGAGGTAGGCCTCGCCGTCGGCATCTCAAAGCCAGTCCTCCTCCTCTGCGACAGCAAACACTTCGACGCCCGCGAGATCCCCTTCGACTTCCAATCCTACGAGCTCCTCGAGTACTCCCCCTACGGCGCCGACCGCCTCAAAGTCCAGCTAGCCAACAAGATCGCCCAGCTGAAGGAAGACACGCCGTAGCCCAACTTTGACCAACGGCCCAGCGAGGACGCCGCCGTGCGGATCTTCCGCCGATGGGGCTGGGCGGATTCGAACCGCCGAGCTCCTGGGTGCGATTTAGGCTGCTGGGGTACTCGCCATCCGCTGGGATCCCGCATGGCAAGTGGCTTTGCGCCGCTCGCGATTCGCTGACGACCGAGCCCGATATGCGTGGATATGTGGCGATTGTCGGGGTGTTCTGGCAGAAACGCGGATTTCTGCCCGTTGAGTTGCCGCTCGGTTTGAGTTTTCGGCCTGGCAGGCCACCCGTTGTCAGCTGAGGCCGCCAGCGGTCGACCGGAGGCGGACGCAGGTGAACCCGAGCCAACTACCTCAGGTCGTTGATAGAGCCGCTTGAATGCGGTCCGCAGCGTCGGCAGGCGGCTCGTGCTCCCAGATGCGCAGCGATCTCCAGCCGCTCGACCTCAGCAACTCGTCATTGGAACGGTCGCGGGCGACGTTCCGGGCCAGCTTGGCCGTCCAATAATCCGTGTTCGACTTTGGACGGGCAAGATGCTCAGGGCATGAATGCCAGAAGCACCCGTCGACAAAGACGGCGACCTTCCACCGGGTGAAGACGATGTCGGGTCGGACGAATCGTTCGCCCAGACCGAGGCGCAGGTCCTTTCGGAAGCGCAAACCTCGTCTGTGAAGCTCGCTGCGCAGCCGGACCTCAGGTGAGGTGTCAGCTCTTCGGTTCGCGCGCATACTCCGGCGGACGCCGGGACTGCTCGCAGGCGGAGAAATCAGGTCCGCGATGCGAGGGTCCTTCTCGCTGGCGACGAGGTCCCTGCCCTTCGAGCGTTCCGCATCGGGGGCGGTTGTTCGTCATGTCCCGACAGGTGCGCGATCAGCGCGACCCCGACGGCGCGGGCCAGCTTCGGGGGCACCGCATCTCCGACGACGCGATAGCCATTGCAGTGGGTTGGTGGGAAGACGTACCAGTCCGGGAAGGACTGGATACGCGCGCACTCGCGGACAGTGAGCAGTCTCGGCTCATCGGGGTGGATCGCTTGGCTACTGCTGTGGCGAGCGCCGCTCCCGTCCGGCTTCAGCTTCCCCTGTGCCCGGACGACCTTCGCCGGTAGCTCCCAACGCAGCCGATCCCGCTTATAGCGGTCGTTGCGGGCGCCTTGGGGGGTGGAGGCGAAGGACCGACGTACCTCGGGCGTGTGAGCCCGTTCCAGATGGTTGGGTACGGTGGGAACCTTCGAAGGACCGGCGGCCTTGGGCAGTCCGCCGAGCGTTGTTTCCAGCGACGTCCAAGCGTTCTCCCGGTCGGGTCCATGGGAGGCCGGAGGAAAGACGAACGACCGCCCGCGGCGACCCCTGAGGCCGACCACGATCAACCTCTCTCGGTGCTGACCGACGCCGTAGTCCGCAGCATCGAGGACCTTCCAGGACACCCGATATCCGGCGTCCTCAAGCCGGGCGAGGATAATCGGCCAGGCGCCGCCCGGCTCGCCGCCAGGCCCCGCCGCGCTGAGGAGGCCCTTGACGTTCTCGAAGACGAACGCCTGCGGTTTCAGCACCCGCAGCAAGCGGGCGTAGGCTTCGAAAAGCATGCCCGTTTCACTGGTGAGCCCCTCGCGCGAGCCGGCAACGCTGAACGAGACGCATGGCGGGCCGCCGCTGAGCAACTCCAGCTCGCCAGGGCTGATCTTCAGGCGTCGGAGAAGCTCCTGCCCAGAGATCTTGCGGATGTCGCTTTCGATTACCTCCGCGCCTTCGAGATAGCGGCGCCCATTCGGCAGCTCGACCGCATTCGCTTGGTTGGTCCGAAGGGTCCAGCAAGCCCAGGTGTCCAACTCGATCCCGGCGAGCACCCGAAAGTTTGCGAGCTCCAGGCCAAGGTCGAGGCCGCCGCCGCCTGAGAAGACCGAGAGAACGCGCGGCCGGCCGGTCGGGGCGGGACGTGCTGCCTGCCCTCTGCGCTCCCTCTTCATCTCGTCAGAGCATAATCGTCGTGACAGCTGCGGGGTTCGCGAGACGCTGTGCCGTGAAGACTCTCGTATAGGCTCGGACCCTGAGTTATCAGTACGGAACCATTGGTCTAGGCATCGATCTCGCACGGGAGAATGGGGCGCCCTAAGAAATGACGAAGTTCCGTCCCGAGAATGACGACATCGGGGTTGACGGCCTGCGTCTCGACCCCGACAACCCGCGGTTCGTGACCGACCGGGACACCGCCGACCTTAAGATCTTCCTTCCTTGGTTCCACGGAGACGCCGACCTTCTGGCGGTCGGTTCCTCGATCGCGGCGAACGGCTATCACGCGGCCGAGCCGCTGTTGGTGGCGCCGCGCGACGATGGAGATGATCGACTCGTAGTGGTCGAGGGCAACCGGCGCTTTGCGGCCGTGCTGGTCCTTCTCGATCCGGAGCTCCTTCCGCGGCTCTCACAGTTTCATGAGCTTTCCGAGGAAGCCGACCTGGAGGAACTGAGAGAGCTTCCATGCCTCGTCTACGAGAGCAGAGATCAGATCCTCGACTACCTAGGAAACCGCCACGTGGTCGGGGTGAAGGAGTGGAAGCCCTTGGCAAAGGCCCGCTACGTAAAGCAGCTTCAGGAGCGAGCGGAAAAATTGCAGGAGGACAAAAGCGACAAGGCGCTCGCCAGGAGAATCGGGAGCAATGCGGCTTACGTCCGCCGCTTACTCAACAGCCTCCAGGCTTTCGAATCCGTCGAGCTCAAACAGGCCAAGGACGAGGCGCGGTTCTCGATCCTGCAGACGGCGCTCCAGTACAACCCGATTGCCGATTGGGTGGGTATCGGCGCCCGGACGCGCGAGGGTGAGGAGGACGTGAAACCGGACTCCCTCCAGGAGCTGGCCGACTGGACCCTTGCTCCGTCGGACCCGGAGAAGTCGAGCCCTCCGCGGGTCAACACCCGGCGGCTCCCCCTCCTCGCCGACGTTGTCGGCAACGACGAGGCGCTAGCGGCATTTCGCAGAGGCGAGACGATCGAGCGCGCCCATCGCCTGACCGATGCGGCCGGAAAGGCGCTGCTGGAGGCGATGACCGAGGCCGGAGAGGCGATGGGGAGCGCGGTCAGTCAGGCAGACAGGCTGACGGAACCGCCCTCCACTGCCCACACCGCCGCGATGGATGTGATCCAAGAGCGGACGGAGCAGCTCTCTAGCGCGCTCGACGCCGCGGAGTCCCAACAGCCCGAGGATGATGAATCTTCCGGATCCGCCGACGGGTAGTCGGACGGGCCTCGTCGCAGATTGGGTCGAGTTCGCCGCTGCGGCGGACATCGATGGGATCTTCGTCGGCGACAGGCTCGTCGACATGCGGGAGGAGGTCGTCGAACGCAAAGGGGGCCAGCGGACGCCTGTGAAGGCCGACAAGTGGCAGAAGGAGGCGGAGGAAGTGTGGGCGCTCCTACGTTCCCGCGCCGAGTTCTACGGAGAGGGCTATCCGTTCGAGGTCCAGCCGGACGTCCTCGAGATCCAGACGAAGTCGCTGGACGATCGTCGCCTTGCGTATGCATTCCTGTTGGCCGCGGCAAATCTCGCCGCGTTCGCTGATACCGATCGGCACCGGCTGACGGGTGGGTTCGAGCGGGCCAGCCGACATGCGATGGCCGCGCTTCTTCCCAGCGGATCGACCGTGAGCGTCTTCGGAACGAGCTGCCGGGACGACGAGCGGTACGGGCAGACGAAACTGATCGACCGCCTTGAGAAGCTCGCCGAGGATCTAGCGACCAGGCTTACGCTCGAGGGGCAAAGACATGGAAATAACTCGGTCGACCGCATCAGCGGCGACGGCGGTCTTGACCTGGTCGGCTGGCCAGACCTGGTCGAGCCGCGGAAGAGACTCCCCGTCTATTTCGGGCAGTGCGCTTGCGGCGAGCAATGGCAGACGAAGCCTTACGAGGTCGCCGCGGTCACCTGGAACCACCGGCTGGAGCCCGTAAGCCAGATAGTCTCGGTCACGCTGATCCCCTACGCCCACCGCGCCGAGGATCACGACTGGCTCGATCTCTTTTCTGTAATTCCGACCGTGCTGATTGACCGCCCCCGCTGGCTCGACCTGGTGGAGCGGTCCGGTCAGTTAAGTGAGGCCATCGCGGACATGCCTCGTAGCTGGATGCTCAATGAATTGCCGGGTCTTCGCTCCGCGGCTTAGCCCGCCAGTTCATCGAGCTAGTCGCTACCCAAGCGAGCGGAATCAAGGGCAATCGCTGCCAAACCCCGCACATATGGGCCGATCAGGCAGTTTCTGCCCGATCGGGAGCGGTATTTGGGTCTCGGTTTAAATGATCGCCGGAACCCGATCTTGCGACATGCAGGGGGTTCTGCTGATGGAGCTAGGCGGATTCGAACCGCCGACCTCCTGGGTGCGATCCAGGCGCTCTGCCAGCTGAGCTATAGCCCCGGGCTTGCGGGTGGGAAGTTGCTCCCAGTTCCTCGCAAGCGACAGGATAACCGCATAGTCTTTGACAGCCTCCCCCGCGGAGATGGCGAGCATGAGCATTCTCGACGACGCGATACGCGAGCATTTGGAACTGAAGCGCGCCCATGGCGCGGACGAGGCTGAGGTCAAACGGCTCGAGGACGAGGCGTTCGGGCCTCCGGGGCGGCCGGACGCGCCGGACCCGCTGGCCGAGGCGCCGACGGAGTTCATGGCCACGCCCGAGGCGGAGGCGGCGCAGGCCGAGGAGGGCGGCGGTCGCCGGATCAACATCGCCGATCTGCAGGAGGCGCCGCCAGCCGACGCGCCGGCCGCACCCGCGGAGGACGCCGCCCAGGCGGCGCCCCCGGCCGAGGAGGAGCCACCGGCGCTGGAGCACGAGATCGTCCCGGAGGCCGAGGCCGAGGAGCCAGCTGTCGCCGAGGCAGATCCCGAGGACTCGTCCATCGCCGACGCGGGCCACTCGACCGAAGAGCGCCATGCGATCGCCGAGCAGCCGACCGAATTCTTCGACGTCGAGGCCGAGATGGGGACCGAGGACGCGCCCCCGGTCGAGGCGCCCAGCCCCTCCGACGAGGAGATCGTCGCGGCCGAGATCGCCGAGCCGCCGCTCGCCCCGGTCGAACCGGCCACCGAGATCCACGCCTCCCGCGCCGACACCCCCGTCGAGGACGCCGAGGAGGAGGAAGAGGACGACGACTTCTGGAGCGAGCAGCGCCTCTCCGACGAGCTCGACCAGGCGCTCGAGGCGCCCCTCGTCGAGGAGGACGACCCCGCCCCCGCAGCCGAAGACGACTTCGAGGAACCCTCCGAGGAGCACGAGCAGCCGCAGGCTCAGGCCAACTACGACCCCGACACCGGCCACGAGGACGTGCTCGAGGACACCCCGGACTTCCTCGAGGACGCCCCGGAGGACGACGAGCTCTGGTTCGAGCAGAAGCCTCCGAAGGACTTCGACTTCGACGACTAGGCGCTAGCCAGCTGCGGCATGTCAAAACTGGAGTTTTCGGCAGAGGACCGTTTTGCGGTAGCGAACATCGCAACTCCGGAACTGGCGCCTCACCCGTTCACGGTCGGAATCGTCAGCCAGTCGGCGGTCGGGCTCCGGAACTGGCAGATGGTCTGGGACTTGCGCCAGCTCGACGGTTACACCGTCTATGAGGACATCCTGGATGCGCTCGATGAGGCGATCAGCTACGAACGCGGCGCCCCGATCCTCTACGTGGCCCCGGAGAAGGTCGAGTCCATCGAAGCGGGGCTCATGCGGTTCAAGAAGACCAAACCACTCATCCTTCCCACCCGCAACAAGCCCCTTCCGAAGCGCCCGCTCGACCTCGCCCCCTTCACCGATGGCTGGAGCGGAAGTCAAGACGGGACGGGCTTGACTCCCCTTCTCGACGTCGACAACGAGCTCAACGCAGATCGCATGCGTGCCACTCTCAGGGACGACGGACGGGTGGCAGCCGAAATCGGCCTGATACCGAGTCATCGAGAGGCCGAGGAGATGGTGGACGCCATTCTCGACGACCAAGGCTTCCTCGACGCCTACTCAAAAGTGCTCGACGACGTGCAGTCAGAGCGCGAGCAGCTGCTCTCCACGTTCCTGGAGGGCATTGCCTCCCATTCCCTCTTGTCCGAGGTCGCCTTGACGATGAAAGGCGACTGGATCCAAGTGGTGCCGATGCATGCTGGCGCGCTCTACGAGCTGGATACGGGTTCCGAGTCGCTCTTGGTCCGCCCAGCTCGATCAGGGCAGGGCGCGCACTGGCAACGATTCGCCTCCGCCATCTCCGAGCTCGAATACCTGATCAATGAGCCGGATGTGGACGAGTCGGCGATCGAAGAGCTCCTGACTCGGAACCCCCTATTCCTCAGGGGCCTCAACTACACCCAGGCCTATCACCAGGTTGTCTTGCCGCTGGGAGACGGACGTCACTACAAGCCGGACATAATCGCCGAGCCAGCCGATAGCGATTGGTGGGACATCATCGACATCAAGCTGCCCAAGGAGAAGATCTTCGTTGGTCGGCCGGGAAGGATTGGAATCTCGGGAGCGATCAGAGAGGCGGCCAGCCAGTTGCGCGAGTACGCACGCTGGTTCGACGGCGGCAGCGTGGCGAAGAGAGTCGAAGAGCGGTACAAGATTCGCTGCCACGAACCTAAGCAGGTCGTGATCATTGGGCGAGATCCCAGAGAGTTCTCCGAGGAGCAGAGACGAGCCGCGAGAAGCGCTCATCCCAATCTGGAGATAGTCACCTACGACGGCCTTCTAAAGGCGGCGAAGAACCAGCTTCTCTTCTAGGTGCCTGCATGGAGCCAGCCGGGTTCGAACCGGCGACCTCCTGCTTGCAAAGCAGGCGCTCTGCCAGCTGAGCTATGGCCCCGTCCTGCGGATTGTAGGGCGCTCCCGCTCGCGCGGAAGCGCCCGCACGCCTATTTCTTCTTCTTCGCGACCGTGAACTTGACGATCTTCGTTGCCGTGTTGCCGGCGGCGTCGGTTGCGGTCATCGTCAGGCGGTAGACGCCCGGTTTCAGCTTCTTGCCGTTGGGCAGCGTCGCCTTGTTCGGGCCGGGGGCGCCGGGGCCGCTGAACGGCTGGCCGACTTTCCGGAACCGCGGACACCGTTTCTTGTCCTTGTTCTGCGGCGTCTGTTTGACGCATTTGCGGCCGACCTTGCGGCCGGGCAGCTTCTTCGCCAGCTTGAACTTGACGGTCGCCGCCTCGGAGAGGTTGTAGAGGACCTTGCCGCCGGCGACCTTCAGCCCCTTGACCCCCGGGGGAGTGACGTCGCACGGCCCCTGCGTGGTCGCCTGGGTCGAGCACTGGTCCTGGGTCTCGTCGCCGAACCCGTCGCCGTCGGCGTCGGGCTCGATCGTCGCCGCGACCAGCAGCTCCCCGGTCGCTTCGGTCGACCCGCGGGCGCCGCTGCCGTCGACCAGCGGCGGCGAGTAGACGTAGCTGAACTTGTCGCCGCTGTCGTTGACCGTCGCCTGCACGTATCTGCCGGCGTCGATCGCCAGGTGCTGCCCTTTTTTCACCGGCACCCGACCGGCGAACTCCTGGATCGGCGCTTCCAGCGCGTCTTCGTTCACCTGCAGCGTCACCGTCGGCCCGGTGGCGGCCGCCGTCGCCAGCGCGGTGCTGTCGTCGCCGGGGTCGCGCGAGATGTCAGCGACGCGGAAGGTCACCTGCTGGGCTTCGGTGATGATGTAGGCGCGGATGCGGAACTTGGTGATCACGCCGTCGACCGGGGCGCCGCCCGCGTAGGGGTCGCCGTTCGGGTCGCTCGGGTGGATGAAGGAGACGATCGTGCAGGTGCCGTCGAACGCGGCGCACTCGCCGGAGTTGGCCGGGTCGTGGTTGAGCCGGCTGCCGAAGGTCGTCGCGCCTTGGGCGAGCGCCGGCACGAGCAGCATTGCGCTGGCTACGGCGAGGAGGAGGATGGTGAAGCGCCTCTTCAGGTGTGACATCGGGGTCCTTTCGGTTGCGAGCGCGCTGCTCAGTCGCTGACGATGGTGAAGCTCGGTCCGTTCTTCTTCGCCGCGTTGCCAGCGGCGTCCCGCGCCCGGACCACGACGCGGTAGGTGCCCGGCGCCAGGCTCTTGCTGCGGCTGAGCCGGCCCTGGAACTTGACGCGGTTGGCCCCCGCCTTGCCGGCGAAAGGCGGCAGCTTCCCGGCCGCGACGTAGCGGACGCACGCTTTGCGGCTGCGGTTCGCCGCCGTCGGCTTCACGCACTTGCCGCCGACCCGTCGCCCCGGCTGGGCGCGCTGGAAGACGACGGTGGAGCGGGCGGGCTCGCTCAGCCGGAAGGAGATCGTCGTCCCGATCGGCAGCCGCGAGACGCTCGCCAGCTTGCCCCCGAGTAGCCAGCGCTTGGCCGAGACCTTGAGGTTGGTGATCTTCGGCTTTTTCGTGTCGCCCCCGCCCCCTTGTTCCTGCCCGACCTGGATCGTCACCTTGGCCGGGTTGGCGTCGGAGACGGAGTCGCTGCCGGTGTAGGTGAAGCTGTCGGTGCCCTTGAAGTCCTTGTTCGGCGTGTAGATGACCTTGCGGTCAGAGAGCCCGCTCAGCGTCCCGTGCGCGGGCGGCGTCACGACTTCGAGGAAGGGATCGCCGATCGCCTCAGGGTGCGGCGGTTCTTTGCCGGCGCCGTTGTCGGGATCGGTGCAGCTGAAGTCGATCGAGACGAAGCCGTTGACCGGGATCGAGACGTTCCGGTCCTCGCAGGTCGGCGAGAAGTTGGTCGCCCAGTCGGCGTTGCCGTCGAAGTGTTCGGCCGCTTTCCAGGATGCGGGCACCTGAGAGGATTCGCCGCTGAGGTTCTTTTCGGCGAGATCCCCTTCCGTGAAGACCCCGAGGGTGTAGATGATGTGCTGTCCATCGGGGGACCAGACGCAGTTGATGTTCCCGATGGAGGAGGTCGCGAACGGCGTGACCAAGCCGCCGGTAACGGGCACCAAGTAGGTATCGGCGGCTGAGCTCATCGGGCCGCGGGTGAAGCAAAGCGTGTTCCCGTCCGGGGACAGCGACGGTTGCCACTCGTCTTCTTCAGTCGCCAGGATCGGGGTCTCGGCGCCTCCCAAAGTCACCGGGCTCTTCTTGTAGAGGTCCCGCTTCGTCCCGCTGTTGAACGGAGGGATGCCCCGGTTGTAGTAGAGGGCGTTGCCATCCGGGCTCCAGACCGGCCGTTCCTCGGTGATGCCCACCGTGTTCGTGATCTGCACCGCTTCTGAGCCCGGCGCCAAGCTCTTGACCCAGAGGTCCCCTTTCGCTCCATAGGCGATGGCGCTGCCGTCGGGGGACCAGGAGGGCCGGTCCTGGGATTCCGCCGCTGGGACGAATTCCGTCTGGCTGCCGGTCCGCAGGTCCAAGATCCAGATCGCGTAGCTCGTTCCCGACCCGGCTGCGTAGGCGATCCTGGTGTGATCGGGGGACCAGTTCGGCTGCCGGTGACGCACTTCTGCGCCTGCTGGGAGCGTCGTCACCTGGACGGCGGCTCCGGACGGGTAGTCGGCCACGTAGATCCGTGCCGCTTTGTCGCCGGCGTTGGGTGCCGAGACTCCTTCGCCCGCCCGCCCGCTGGTGAACGCGATCTTCCCCGGGGGACCGGGGATGAAGGTGGCGGAGGCGGCAGCCGGCAACGCACCGAAGAGGACGAGGACGAGGCTGCCGATCGTCAGCAATCGGCGGGACACAGCTTCAACCTACCGGCCCGGTGACAAAAAACGCAAGGTTCCCTGGTTGGTTTTGGACGGGAGGCTGGGAGGGCGGAGGAGCTTGAGTTCAGATGCCGGCGCGAGAGGCGATCTTCTCCGCAGCCCAGACGCGCTCGTCATGGGTCGAAGAGTGGTTCAAGGTCCAACTGTCGAGAATGAAAGGCGTCAGGTTGGGGTGAGCGGGAAGACGCTGGCGGGTCAAGGCGAGTCCCAGCACGGGATCGAGCCGCAACCTGACGTCGATTGCCCGGATGCCATGGTCGAGCGCCGCGACGATCGGGGCGGTGGCGGGAGCGCTGAGCAGGATCAGCTCCGCGATCGGGGTCCCGTCGACCACCGCCCGGGCAGCGACCTCTCCTCCATAGCTGTGCCCGAAGACACTCTGAAGCCCCTCGGGGGCAATATCTTCCTGCCATTCGCGGAAATCGACGGCGGCGCGTTGGCGATGCCCCTTCCGGTAGAAGCCGCTCCAACTGAACCGTGCCCCTCCGGAGTAGAGGTTGGGTCGCAGATCGGCGTGGACGTACCCGTGGAAGCCGGCGCCAGGACGCCACCAGTCTCCTTTCCACCCCCAGGTCCCGTGGATCATCGTCGACTTCGCGTGGCCGCCAGTGACGCCTCCCCCGTTGCCGCCGTGGGTGCCAGGCGGTTCATCCGTCGGCGGCTGCGAGGCCAGCTGGGTTGCGGTGGCCAGGGCGGCGACAATCGGATCGCGCGAGCGCAGGGCCTGCTGGATCCGGCTTCTGACGAATGCGAGCAGTTGCCTGCGTCGGAGCTGAGGATCGGTCTCGACAAACCCGCCTGCGAGTTCCATGAAGCGCTGGCGCCAGCGGGCTGGCGACCATTCCCTGAGCCGCATTTCGCCAAGCTCGCGGTCCATCGGGAGGTGGGAGAACGGGCGAGGTCCCAGCCGCAGCCCCGTCTTGGTCAACAGGTTCGACAAGGCGACCGCGGCCGCGGTCGACTCTCGCTCCAGCGGGCTGCCGAGGACCGCCAGCAGGAAGCCGACGGTGGCGACCGGATCGGCCTCGCGGGCGGAGCGCCAGAGATCGACGCGTTGCTCGACGAGGATCTCCGGCTGAAGCTCGACCAACAGCTCGACCGGATCTTCCACGGCCAGATTCCATCTTCCAACCGCGAGCGGCGGGGAAAACCCGATCTCTTCCAGCGGAGTGGCCAGCCCTTCGGTCGCTTGGCCGGACTCATCGGTCAACGCCGATATAGCGGCTACGCGACACACATTGAGGCTCTCGAAGTGCTCCCTTGCCTCCGCCGACTCCGGCTCGGGCGAGACGACAAAGCTCTCCTCGTCCCCGCTCTGCCAGTCGCCGGACGATCCCTCCACGCGCCAAAAAGTAGCGGGCACCAAATTTCACTGTCGGGCCAGTCCTACTTTGGTACGTCTGGATCTAATAGTTTGCCCGCCTTGAACGAGCGGGCGGACCGAGAGCAATGATGCCCCCGGCGAAAGATCCGTCGCCGGCCGCGATCGACGGCAACAGCGGCCAGGTCGCCTCCTTCTACCTCGGGAACCATCACAAGCTGATCCACCGCCATACCGAGTCGATGGCGATCAGGGCCGACCAGACGGCCCGCTGGACCTTGCGGATCGACTTCGAACTCCCGCGCGCCCCGCAGGCCGGCTGTGGCGAACACAACGGGGAAAGGATCTTCCTCTTCCCGCTGCTGTTCCTGCGCAAGGCACAGGGCCGCACCGGGTTCGAAGCGCGTGACGAGCAGGGCGCCACCGTCCCTTTGCTCAATCGCAAGCTCAGCGATGAGATCTCCGGGCGGGCGGCGGCGGTCGCGGCGACCCGGCTGGTCGAGGCCGGCCGGATCGAGAACCCGGACTTACCCGACCTGCCGTCAGAAAGCCTGGAATTCGTGTTCGAGCGGGTCTGCAAATGGCGCCCCTACATCGCCTCGGTCATTCTCAGCAAGCTCAAGCACAACCTCGACAAAGGGATCCGCAAGGTCTGGCGGGAGGAAGGACTGATCGAGGATCTCGAACTCCTCGTCGACCATTCCTTGGTCTGGGTGCCGCTGCGGGGCCTGCCGGGGGAACGCCGCGTGATCGAGGTCGGCCACGACACCGAGCTCTCCCGCCGCCCCCTGCTCCGCTGGCATTTCGGCGAGCTGAAGCTCCCCCGGAACCGGTTGCGCTGGTGGCGGCGGCGACACCGCCGCAGACAGCTCGCCGATGAAGAGCAAGTCCTCGACACGGGCGAGGCGAAGTACGGTCAAACCGCACGGCGGGCAAGCCTCTCGGTGCTGGGCGAGCGCTTGGCCCAGCCGCTCGGCTGGATGCCGATCGAGTTCGACTTCCCGACCATCTACACGCGCCGCTGCGACTCCTACCACTTCGAGATGACCTGCCCCGGGGGGCTGAAACCCCGTGGGGTGCGGGTGACGATCGACGAGGAAGGCGGCAAGAACGGAAAGGGGGAAAGGGAAGAGCGGGAGAGCCCGGCCACCGACGAGGGTCAGCCGCCGGCTCAGAGCGACGAGAAGAAAGCGAAGGAGGAGCGCAAGGACCTGGAACGGTCGGCCAGGAAGACGATGGGGAGCAGGGCCGCCCACCTCTACCTGCCCGGTGGGCGCGACGTCGGCGACGTGGTGCTGCGGGCGACGGTCGGGATCAGCAGCGACGCGTTCCCGATCCTCTGGGTCCTGATGGGCACGATCACGACGGTGATGCTCTGGGCCCTGGTCGCGCTCAACCCGAACTGGCTGGTGGGCGACGGCAAGAGCCACAACGAGATCGCCGCCGGCGTCCTCCTGATCGTCCCGGCCCTGCTCGGCGCCCTGATCGTCGGGTCGGACGAAAAGGCCGAGAGCAAGCTGCTCAGCGGCGCCCGCATCTTGCTGCTGGTGACCGGCCTCTGTTGCGCCGGCGCCACCGCCGTCCTCACGGACATCAAGCCCTTCAGCACCAAGCCACAGGCGACCTGGGCGGTGTGCGCCGCCGTCGCCACCGCCGCGCTGATCCCGCTGGTCACTAGCTGGCTCCTCTCGCTGGACGCGGTCTGGCGAGCGCGGGAAGCGCTCAACTCGGTCACCCGCCAGTACCTCGCCTTGTTCGGGTTGGCGGCGCTGGCCCTGGGGTTGGTCGTCCTGCTCCCGCACACGGGGGGCGACACGATCTTCCGCGCTGCGCTGGCGAGCTGCTTGTTGCTCCTCTCGGTGCTCATGATCCTGCTCGCCAGCAACCGTCTGGCGGTCTCGCTGGAGGCGAACCGGAAGTTCCTCTCCGTCGCGGCAATGACCCTCGCCGCCCTCTGCCTGGTGCTGGGTTGCGTGGAGCTGCAGAAGATCTCCGCGCCGGACGCCAACTGGCAGAAGGACGCCGAGGATTTGGCGAGGGCCATCCTGCCCGTTGCCTTCTTCTCGGGCCTCGCCCTCTGGGGCATCACCCGAATCTTCGGGCCGAGAAGGGGGGAGCTCTCGATTGCTCCCTCGGTCGGCCAGGCCCTGATCGCCGAGGAACGGATCCGCGAGCTGCGCCGGTTGCGGGAAATCAACGCCAACCCCGAGGCCACCTGGCGCCGGGTGATCAGCGGGGCGAAAAGGCTGCGACCGACCTCCGGCCAGGAGAGCGAGGAGATCGGAGTCCAGTCGAAGGTGAAGGTTGAGCCGGCGGGGAAGACCGAGGGAGATTGGGTGATCGCCAACTCCTCCAGCACCGAGCTGCCCGAGTACCGGGAAGAGGAGTTCCCGAAGCTGGTTCAGTCAAAGGAGGAGAGCCCAGGGGTCGAGATCGAAATCAAGGCCGAGGAAGTCGAGGAGTCCGACATCAAGGCGATCGCCGAGCGCGAAGGGATGACGGAGCTGGAAGTCGAACTCGCGCTTCTCAAGCACCACGTGCAGATGCTCGAGGCGGGCGGCAATCCCAGGTTCAGGGATCGGGTCAAGGCACGAGTCTCGCGGTTTCGCGGGCGCTGATCAGGCCAACAGGCTCTCGGCCCGGTGGCTCTCGGGCAGGTTCTGGTCGGCGTGGTAGCTGGAGCGGACCAGGGGGCCGGCGGCGACGGACTCGAAGCCGAGGTCGTAGGCGGCCTGCTCGAGCGCCGCGAACTCGTCGGGGTGCCAGTAGCGGACGACCGGCAGGTGGTTCTCGGTCGGGCGCAGGTACTGGCCGACGGTGAGCACCTGGACCTCGTGCTCGCGCAGGAGGCCGAAGGTCTCGACCATCTCCTCGAAGCTCTCGCCGAGGCCGACCATCAGGCCCGACTTGGTCACGACCTCCTCGCCGCCCATCTCCTTCGCCATCCGCAGCACCCGGGCCGAGCGCAGGAACTGGGAGCCGCGGCGGGCGATCGGGTAGAGGCGCGGCACCGTCTCGACGTTGTGGTTGAAGACGTCGGGCCGCTCGTGGACGACCTTCGCCAGCGGCATCTCCTGGCCGCGGAAGTCGGGGGTGAGGATCTCGACCTTGCACTCGGGCGCCAGCATCCGGATCGAGCGGATCACGCCGACGAAGGCGCTCGCCCCGTAGTCGGGGAGGTCGTCGCGGTCGACCGAGGTAACGACGGCGTGGCGCAGCCCCATCGCCTTCACCTGGTTCGCCACCCGCAGCGGCTCCAGCGGGTCGTTCCAGGTCGGCTTCCCGGTCTGGACGTTGCAGAAGCCGCAGCGCCGCGTGCAGACGTCGCCCAGGATCATGAAGGTCGCCGTGCCGCGCTCCCAGCACTCGCCGACGTTCGGGCAGTTGGCCTCCTCGCAGACCGTGTGCAGGTTGTCGCTGCCGATCTTCTCCTTCAGCCGCCGGTAGTTGGGCCCGCCCGGCGCCGGCACCTTCAGCCACGGGGGCTTGCGGGCGCGGCGGAAGGGGACGGTGCCCTCGGCCTCGGCGGCGGTCCCGCCCGGCTTGGCGCGGGAGCGGGTGACGTGGATGCGCTCGGTGCTGGACACCGACGCCTACGTTAGCTGAGCGGCCTCACCCGCCAGCCGAAGCGGGCGGGGGTCTGGTCGACGTTGCCGAAGCGGTCGATCGCCCGCACCTTGAAGAGGTGCCTGCCCGGCTTGACCGAGCGTTTGAAGGGGTTCGGGCAGGCGCGCCACTTCTTCTTGTCGAGCTTGCACTGGAAGCTCGACTGCGGCTCGCTCGCGGCGAAGCGGAACTTGGCGAGGCGCTTGAAGCCGAGGCGCGCCGGACCGCGGACGATGCGGGTGTTGGGCGGCGTCGTGTCGGCTGCCACTTCGGTGACCCGCGCCGGCTCGACGCTCGGCGCTGGCGGCGCCTGCAGCTCGAAGGCGCCGACGTCGGACCCGTCGCCGCCTTCTTTGTTGCTGATTTCCGGGAAGTCGCTAGGGCGGTGGAGGCCGCGCTGATCGACGCCGCTGCCGAAGGAGTTGCCGCGGTCGATCGCGATGCTGTTCTCGAGCAGCGCGTGGGTGGGAGTCGGCCCGCCGTTGTCCCTCAGCATCGGATCGAGGCCGGCGACGACTTCGACCAGGTCGCTTGATTTCGTGAACCCGCAGCTGCCGTCTTCGTCGAGGTTGAAGCCGCCAGAGACGAGCGTCCCGAAGCAGCTTTCGGCGTCCCCCTCCGGATTGGAGATGAGGGTGTTGCGAACGGCCTGGCTGTCAGCGAGGTAGAGGTTGGCGGCGAAAACTTCCGCGGCGGAGGCCGAGTTGCCGGTGATGGTCAGGCTCGTCAGCTCGGCTTTGTTCCCGGCGATGCCGCCGCCGTCGGCCGAGGTCGTGCCCGCTCCGTCGGCGAGGATCGAGTTGCCGCTGATCGTGCTCCGTTCGATCGTTGCTTCGCCCATCGCGTCGATGCCACCGCCGACGGCGAAGACCGAGCCGGTTTCGCCGAGCGCTTCGACGACGTTGCCGCTGATCGTGCTGCGGTCGATGGTCAGTTTCCCGAAGGCGTAGATCCCGCCGCCTCCGGCCGCGGTTTCGACCGAGCCGTCGATGGAGACGGCGCGGTTTTCGCTGACGACGGATTCGCGCAGGGTCAACGGCCCGATGCTGTGGACGCCGCCGCCGCTGCCGGTGGGGGTCTCTCCTAGTTCTTCCACCGATTCGTTGGCCACCACCGCCACCCGGGTCAGGGTGAGGCTGCCGCTCTTGTTCAGGATCCCCCCGCCCGCGCCCGAGTTTCCTTCGGTGACGGTCAGGCCGGTGAGCGTGCCGGTGACGCCGTTGTCGAATTCGAAGATGCGGAACATCGCCCCCAGGGGCGCGCGCCCCACGGTCAGGCTCTCGGGACCGGGGCCGGCGATCGCGAGGTCCCCTTCGATCTGCGGGAGCTTGTTCTCGAGCGGGATCTTCCCCGTCACTTCGATCTCGATCGAGTCCGGGCCGGCCTGCGCGTTGGCGACATCGATCGCCGTCCGCAGCGTCCCCGGCCCGTCGCTGCCGAGGCTCGTGACCGGGATCGGCGCCGCGGCCGCGGCGGCATCCGGCAGGCAAGCCGCCGCCACGGCGAGCAGGCCTAGGAGTCGGATCAGGCGGCGCATGGTCGCGGCAGCCTAAGCGGCGACCCCGTCGGCGGCAACCGGCTCGCGCTCGAAGACGCGGGCGTAGGCGGCGACGAGGGCGTCGGCGAAGGCGTCGAGGTCCTGCTCGGCTCCGAGCTCGCGCGAGAGCGAGGTCATCGAGACCCCCTCGATCCCACACGGCACCACCCACTCGAACGGCTGCAGGTCGTTGTTGACGTTGACCGCGAGCCCGTGCGTGGTCACCCCGCGGCTGACGTGGAGCCCGATCGACCCGATCTTGCGTGGCCCCCTTGCCGACGGGACGATTCCGGTCCTTATAGGACCGTTTTCGTCCCGTCGGCCTTGAACCCAGACGCCGGTCAGGCCCTCGATCACGCTTGCGCGCACGCCGGCGCTTTTCAGCGCCTCGATCATCGTCCGCTCGAGACCCCGGACGTAGCGGTGGACGTCGTCGCCGTAGCCGCGCAAGTCGACGATCGGGTAGGCGACCAGCTGGCCTGGGCCGTGGTAGGTGACGAGGCCGCCGCGGTCGGTCTCGCGGACTTCGATCCCCTGCGCTTCGTACCAGGCCGCTCCCATCGGCAGCTCCTCCGGTTTCGAGCGGCGGCCGCGGGTGTAGACGGGCGGGTGCTCGAGCAGGAGCAGGACGTCGCCGATCTCGCCGCGCTGGCGCTTCTCCGCCAGCGTTTTCTGCATCTCGCGCGCCTCTTCATAAGGGACGATGCCGCGGCGCGCGACCAGGATCTCACCGCTCATTCACGAATCGTTGCAGGGCGCGGCCCTATCCTGTGAGCGCCGACCCATGGTCCAGTCCAAACCCCTCCGACCCGATTGGCTGCCGGCGGTGGCGCTCTCCTCGGCGCTGGCGCTGCTGATGCTGCTTTGGAGCCCGCCTGTCGGCGACCTCGCCGCGCAGGTCTTCCGCACCGAGCTCTTCGAGAGCGCCGGCCTCGCGATCTGGAACGGCAGCTGGTACGGCGGCCACTACACCCTCACCTACAGCCTGCTCTTCCCGCCGCTGGCGGCGCTGCTAGGGCCGCAGGTGGTCGGCGGCCTCGCGGTCGTCTCCTCCTCCTACCTCTTCGACCGCCTCGTCCGCGACCGCTGGGGAGTCGAGGCGCGCTGGGCGACGCTCTGGTTCGGCGCCGGCGTCGTCACCCTGCTCGCCGACGGCCAGCTCACCTTCGCCCTCGGCGTCGCCTTCGGCCTCGCGGCGCTGCGCTGCCTGCAGACGGGACGGGCGCCGCTGGCGCTCGCCGCCGCCGCGGCCTGCCCGCTGGCGAGCCCGGTAGCCGGCGCATTCCTCGCCGGCGTGCTGCTCGCCGGTGCCGTCGAGGCGGGGCGCCGCGCCAGCCGCATTGCCCTCACCGCCAGCGCCCTGGCGCTCGGCCTGGTCCTGGCGCCGAACCTCGCCTTCCCCGAAGGCGGCCACTTCCCCTTCGTTTTCTCCTCCTACGTCGCGATCCCGCTCTGGTGCGCCGGCGCCCTCGTCCTCACCCAGGGCGTCCGCGAGGAGGAGCGGCAGCTGCGACGCGTGCTCGTCGCCTACGCCCTCGCCTCGACCCTGATCTGGCTGGTGCCGAACGCGATGGGCGGCAACGCGGTGCGGCTCGGCGCCCTCTTCGGCGGCCCGGTCCTCGCCGCGGTCCTGCTCTCGCGGCGGCCGCGCCCGACCGTCCCGACCTGGTTCTTCGCGCCGCTGTTGGCGCTGGCGATCGCCGGCAGCCTCTACTGGCAGCTGACCGCCAGCGTCACCCAGATCGCCCGCTCGGTCGGCGACCCCTCGACCGCCTCTGCCTACTTCCACCCGGTGGCGAAATGGCTGCGCGACGAGGGCGCGGCGGGGGCGCGGATCGAGGTCCCGCCGACCGCCAACCACTGGGAGTCCGCCTACCTCGCCGACCGCTTCGAACTCGGCCGCGGCTGGCTGCGCCAGCTCGACACCACCCGCGAGGACCTCTTCTACGACGACAAAGCCCTGACCGAGGCGAGCTACGGCCGCTGGTTGCGCGCCAACGCGATCTCCTACGTCGCCCTGCCCGACGCGCCCCTCGACTACTCCTCGGTCCGCGAGCGCCGCCTGATCCTCAGCGGCCCCTCCTACCTGACCCTGCGCTTCCGCTCCGAGCATTGGCGGATCTACGAGGTGCGCGACCCGAAGCCGCTGGTCGCGCCGATGAACGGCGCCGCCGCCGAGACCCTCTGGTTCGGCCACCAGGGCTTCGCCCTCGACGTCCAGCGTCCCGGCAAGTTCCTCGTCCGCGTCAGCTTCACCCCCTACTGGTCGATCGCCCGCGGCCACGGCTGCATCCTCCGCCGCGGCGACTGGACCGTCGCCCGCGCCAGCCGCCCCGGCATCTTCCGCGTCGCCGCCGACTTCAGCGTCGGCCGAGCCTGGAACGCGGCGACGGGCGCCAGCAAGACCTGCTGACGGGACGATTTCCCTCCATATAGGGTTACTTTCGTCCCGTCGGCGGCTTAGCGGGTGCCCTCGAGGGTGGCTAGCGCGGCTTTGACCACGTGCTCCTCGTGGGGGATCGCGGCCTGCTCGAGGCGTTTGGAGTAGGGCATGTGGACGTCGGCGCCGGTAACGCGCTGGACAGGGGCGTCGAGGTAGTCGAAGGCCTGCTCGGTGATCAGGGTCGAGAGGTTGGCGCCGACGCCGCCGTGGGGCCAGCCCTCCTCGACGATCACGGCGCGGTTGGTCTTCCGGACCGAGGCGAGGATCGTGTCGAGGTCGAGCGGGCGCAGGGTGCGGGGGTCGATCACCTCGGCCTCGACACCGTGCTCGTGGGCGAGCTGGCTCGCCGCGCCCTCGGCGACGTGGGCCATCTTGAGGACGCCGACGATCGTCACGTCGGAGCCCTCGCGCCGCACCGCCGCTTCGCCGAACTTCAGCGGCTCGGTCCCGTTCTCGCCCTCGGGCACCTCGCCGCGCGTCCCATATAAGGACTCGTGCTCGATGAAGACGACCGGGTTGTCGTCGCGGATCGCCGCCTTCAGCAGCGCCTTGCCGTCGGCCGGGGTCGAGGGGCAGGCGACGAGCAGGCCCGGCACCTGCAGGTAGAGCGCCTCGAAGCTGTGGGAGTGGGTGGGGCCGAGCTGGTGGCCGCCACCGCCCGGCATCCGGATCACCAGCGGCACGCGAACAGCGCCGTTGAACATGTAGGGGATCGCGGCGGCGTGGTTGACGATCTGGTCCAGTGCCAGGAGGCTGAAGTTGACCGTCATCAGCTCGACGATCGGCCGCAGTCCGTTCATCGCCGCGCCGACGCCGGTGCCGACGATCGTGTTCTCGGAGATCGGGGTGTCGCGGACGCGGCGCTCGCCGAACTCCTCCAGCAGCCCCTCGGTCACCTTGAAGGCGCCCTGGAAGACGCCGACGTCCTCGCCCATCACGAAGACCGCCTCGTCGGCGCGCATCTCCTCCGCCATCGCGTCGCGCAGCGCTTCCCGCATCCGCAGCGTCGCCATCAGCCTTCGTCCTCCTCGCCGGGGGAGACGTCGCCGCGGTCGGGCGCCTCGACCCCCTCCGCCTCGCCCTCTTGGACGTCGCCCTGGGCGGCGGGGTTCGGCCGCGGTCCCTCGGGCTGCCCGGCATAGGCGGCGCCGGCCTCGGCCAGCTCCCGCGCGGCCTCAGGCATGTGCGCCTCGTCCTCGCCGCGGTGCGGCTCCGGGCTGCGCTCGTCGACCGCGTACCAGCCGCCCGGCTCGGTCTGGGCGTAGAGGTTTTCGTACATCGTGTCGAGCGCCGGCTCGGGAGACTCTTCGGCGAACTTCACCGCCGCTTTCACCGCCTCCTCGGCCGCCTCCCGTGCCTGCTTCACCTCGCGCTCGCCCAGCACGTCGGCCTCCAGGCAGCGCCGCGCGAACTGCTCGATCGGGTCTTTCTCCTGCCACTCCTCGACCTCCTCGCGCTCGCGGTAGACCTCGGGGTCGGCGGCGGAGTGGCCTTTGTAGCGATACGTGAACGCCTCGAGCAGGGTCGGCCGCTGCTCCTCACGCGCCAGCCGGATCCCCTCGGCGACCCCCTCGCGGACCGCGACCACGTCCATCCCGTCGAGCCGCTCGCCGCTGATCCCGTAGCCCTCGGCCTTCTTCGAGAGGTCGGTCTGGGCCGAGTGGCGCTCGACCGAGGTCCCCATCCCGTAGAGGTTGTTCTCGACCATGAACAGGACCGGCAGCTTCCACAGCGCCGCCAGGTTCATCGTCTCGCCGAAGTTGCCGGTGTTGGAGGCGCCGTCACCGAACATGCAGACGGTGACCGCGTCTTCGCCCTTGTACTGGGAGGCGAGGGCGATGCCGGCGGCGATCGGCAGGTTGCCGCCGACGATCCCGTAGCCGCCCATGAACCGTTTCTCGGCGTCGAAGATGTGCATCGAGCCGCCGCGGCCGCCGCTGGTCCCGTCGACGCGGCCGAACAGCTCCGCCATCACCCGCCGCGGCTCGGTGCCGCGGGCGATCGCGTGCCCGTGGGTGCGGTAGGTGCCGATCAGGAAGTCTTCGTCGCGCATCACCGAGGTGGTGCCGACGATCGTCGCCTCCTCGCCGATCGCCAGGTGCAGGAACCCTCCGGCCCGCGCCCGCTGGTACTGCCGCCCCGCCTCCTCCTCGAAGCGGCGGATCAGCGCCATCCGCGCGAGCAGCTCGTAACAAGTGGCGGCGTCAGGCAAATCTGCCATCGCCTCTCACCTTAGCTGCGTGCTGCCGCCTCCACCGCGTCCTCGAGACGGTCGTCGCCCCAGAAGACCTCGTCGCCGACGACGACCGCCGGCACCCCTTCGACGCCGAGGTCGCCGGCGCGGTCGGTCGCCTCGCGCAACGCTCCCTTCACCGCTTCGGTTTCGACCGCTTTCAGCAGCGCCCGCGGGTGCAGCTCGCAGGCGGCGCCCGCGATCGTCACGTTGTCGGCGTCGCTGAGGTCGCGGCCGGCGGCGAAGGCCTGGCGGAAGCCGGCGAGGGAGAAGGAGACGGCGCGGCCGGTCTGCTTGGCGAAGGTCGCCGCCCGCATCGCCACCAGCGTGTTCCCCGGCCACGGCTTCGGCCAGGCGATCGGCGGTAGCCCGTACTCGGCGGCGCGTCGCTCGACCTCCGCGATCCCTTCCGCCCGCGCCTCCGTCTCCGCCCAGGACCCACGGTCGAAGCGACGGAACAACCCGCCGAGCAGGACCGGCTGCCACTCCGGCTGCTCCAGTTCCGCCTCGGCGAAGAGCCCGCTGATCCGCTCCGCCGAGAGGTACGCGTAGGGCGAGCCGAGGTCGTAGTAGAAGGTGGATCGGCTCACGCGACTAGGCGTGGATTGCCCAGCCATCCACGGCGCGCGCCGCGTCGAGCACAGCCTCCGACACCGTCGGGTGCGGGTGGACGATCCGCGAAAGCTCCTGGTAGCCGCCCTCGAGCGCCATCGTCGCCACCAGCTCGGCGATCATGTCGCAGGCGCGGTTGCCGACGACGTGGGCGCCGAGGACCTCGCCGTACTTGGCGTCGACGACGAGCTTGACGAGGCCGTCTTTGTCGTCGTAGACGACGCCGGCGCCCTCGCCGGAGATTTTCTGCTTGCCGACCTTCACCTCGTGGCCGGCCTCCTTGGCCTGCGCCTCGGTGAGGCCGACGCTGGCGACCTGCGGCTGGCAGAAGGTGGCGCCGACCATCAGCTCCTGGTTGACCGGGTGCGTCTCGACGCCGGCCGCGGCCTCGACCGCGACGACGCCCTCCTCGGAAGCCTTGTGGGCGAGCGCCTTGCGGTTGACGAGGTCGCCGACCGCAAACACCTTCTGGTTCGTCGTCCGCCCGTACTCGTCGACCTTGATCTTGCGGCCGCCCTCCTCGAGCTCGACCCCGGCCTCCTCCAGCCCCAGCCCCTCGGTGTCGGGGGCCCGGCCGCCGGCGATGCAGAGGTAGTCGACCTCGGCGCTGTTGTCGCCGTAGGTGAACTTCACGGATCCGTCGCCGGCCTCGACGTTCTCCACCGGCGCCCCGGTCGAGATCTCGATCCCCTGTTTCTTGAACACGCGTTCGACGACGCGGGCGACGTCCTTGTCCTCGGCCGGGAGGATCTGGTCGAGCATCTCGATCAGCAGCACCTCGGTGCCGAAGCGGGCGTAGGCGGAGGCGAGCTCGGCCCCGGAGGCGCCGGCGCCGACGACGGCGATCCGGTTCGGCCGCTCGGGCAGCGACCAGGCGCCCCAGGTTTCGACCACGCGGCCGCCGAACTCGACGCCGGGGATCGGCAGCGCCACCGAGCCGGTGGCGAGGGTCACCGCCTTCGCCTCGTAGACCTCGTCGCCGACCTTGACGTTGCCGTCGCCGGTCAGCGAGGCGTCGCCATGGATGAACTCGATCTTGTTTTTCTTCCACAGCCCTTCGACACCGCCGGAGAGCGTCGCCGAGACGTCCTCGCGGCGTTTGTGGAGGGCGCCCCAGTCGAGCTGGACGTCGTTGCCGACGACTCCGAGCTCGGCGGAGGCTTGCGCCTCGTGGAAGATCTCGGCGGTGCGGAGGACGGTCTTCGCCGGGATGCAGGCGTAGTTGAGGCAGCGCCCGCCGGCTTTGTCGCGCTCGACGACCGCGGTCTTCTGGCCCAGCTGCGCGGCGCGGATCGCGGCGACGTACCCGCCCGGGCCCCCGCCGATGACGATCTGGTCGAAGGAGTCGGCCATGCGCTTTGAGCCTATAGAAGGCGGCTTCCGAGCATGGTGAGGATGCTCACTGGCGCTCCCGGGTCGGCATCTGGATCCGGGCCATCGCCTTGACCATGAAGTAGAAGAAGGTGCCGGCGACCGCGAGCAGGGCCAGCGTGCCGAGGATCTGGCCGACGCTGGAGGCGCCGACGACGAGGCCGAAGAAGGCGCTGAAGAGGACGATCACGAGGACGAGCTGGAAGCCGAGCACGGCCCAGTAGCGGGCGTGCCACATCCCCCAGGCCATCATCCCCATGATCACCGCCGGCGCCACCACCTGGGCCAGTTTCGGCTGTTCGCCGTTGACCTCGACCCCGGCGGCGTAGCCGACGACGATCGAGAGGACGATCAGGGCGGAGACGATCGCGCCGACGGTGACGACGGTCGGCCGCTCGCCCTCGGCCAGCGGCTCCAGCGCTTCGCGCGCTTCCTGGTTGCGCTGCTCGGCGCGGGCGTAGCCGCGGGCCATCCGCTCGCTGCCGCTGCCGCGCTGCTTGCGCTTGACCTTGTCGTCAGACACAGCACACCTCAGACACCGCACACCTCAGCCACCCGGCGCCACGCCCTTCTCGCCGGCGGCGAAGGCCTGCCGCAGCTCTGCCGCCGTAGCTTCGGGGTCGGCGGCGTCGCGGATCGCCCGCACCACGCAGAGCCGCTCGGCGCCGGCCTTGACGACCTCGCCGGCGTTGCCGGTGTCGATGCCGCCGATCGCGAAGAAGGGATGGGGGGCGTGCTTGGCGGCATGGGCGATCAGGTCGGTCCCGACGCCCGGGCGCCCCTCTTTCGTCGGCGTCTCCCAGATCGGGCCGACGGAGATGTAGTCGACGGGGCGATCCTCGCTCGCCGCGATCTGCTCCTCGGAGTGGGTCGAGAGGCCGACGATCGCGTCCGGTCCCAGCAGCTCCCGCGCCTGCTCGGCGCTGACGTCGTCCTGGCCGACGTGGACCCCGTCGGCGTCGCAGGCGCGCGCCAGCTCGGGGTCGTCGTTGAGGATGAAGAGGGCGCTGAAGGTGTCGGCGACGCGGCGGAAGGTCTCGGCCGCCCGCTGGATCTCCGCCCGCCCCAGCTCCTTCTCCCGCAGCTGGACGATGTCGGCCCCGCCGGTGAGGGCCGCGCGCAACAGCGATTCGAGGTCGGTGACGGGGCGCGCCTCGCAGACGAAGTAGAGGCGAGCGGTCCGCAGCCGCTCGCGGCGCAGCGGGCCGTCGCCCTCGGGTAGCGACAAACTCATGCCTGGATTATGGACAGACCCCCCGGCCGGCCGCGGCGGAGGGGTAGCATCGGAGGCACACGGGAGCCCGCGAGGGCTGAGAGGGTGGCATCGAGGCCGCCGACCGTTTCGACCTGATCCGGGTAATGCCGGCGGAGGCAAAGGCTTTGACTGAGAAGCGCGGTTTCGATGTGGTGATCGTTGGCGGCGGCGTCATCGGGCTCGCCTGCGCCTGGCGGCTGGCGCAGCGCGGGGCGGACGTGGTCGTGGTGGAGCGCGGCGAGCCGGGGATAGGGGCGACGCGCGTCGCGGCCGGGATGCTGGCGCCGGTCGGCGAGCTGACCTTCGGCGAGCCGGAGCTGCTGGAGCTGACCCTGGCGGCGGCGCGGCTGTACCCGGAGTTCGTCGCCGAGCTGGAGGCGGCGACGGGTGCGAGCACTGGCTACGAGCGGTTGGGCGCTCTGCACGTGGCCCTCGACCGCGACGAGGCGGCGCAGCTGCGGCGGGTGCACGACCTGCAGCGCTCGCTGGAGCTGGAGGCGGAGTGGCTGGCGCCGCGGCGCTGCCGCGACCTCGAGCCGGGGCTGACGCCGTCGTTCCACGGTGGCGTCTTCGCAGCGGGCGAGGCGGCGATCGATCCGCGGGCGCTGATGCGGGCGCTGCTGGCGGCCTGCGAGGCGGAGGGAGTCGAGGTTCGGAGCGGGGTAGGGGTGGTCGACGGGATCTTCGAAGGTGAGCGGATCGTCGGAGTGCAAACCGCGAGGCGTCGATCCGACACCCAGGAGGTGTCGGATCGACGCCTCGATGAAGAGATCGGGGCCGAGACCGTGCTGCTCGCCGCCGGCGCCTGGTCGGGCGGGATGGCCTGGCTGCCCGAGGAGGCGCGCCCGCCAGTGCGGCCGGTTAAAGGCCAGGTAGTCGAGCTGCGAAGCCGCAACGAGGAGCCGGTCGCCCGCCACATCCTCGCCTCCGAGCGGGTCTACCTGGTGCCGCGCCCCGACGGCCGCCTCGTCGTCGGCGCCACCGTCGAAGAAATGGGCTTCGACACGGTCGTCACCGCTGGCGGCGTCCACGAGCTGCTGCGCGAGGCCTACCGCCTCCTCCCCGACGTCGCCGAGATGGAGCTGCTCGGCGCCACCGCCGGCCTCCGCCCCGGCACCCCGAACAACCTTCCCCTCATCGGCCCCGGCGCAATCGACGGCCTCGTCCTAGTCACCGGCCACTTCCGCAACGGCATCCTCCTGGCGCCCCTGACGGCTCGAGCGGTCGCGGATCTCCTCTCCGGCGATCGGCGTTCGTCCTTTCCGCGGAATAGACCAGGAAAGGACGAACGCGCTGTTACGGGGGTGAGGCAAACGTCATGAAACTCCTGAGGATCGAGTTGAACGGGAGGCCACACGAGCTGCCCGAGGGGGCGACGCTCGATGCCGCCGTGCGCGCCTCGGGCGCGGAGGAGGGGGGACGCGGCGTAGCGGTCGCCCTCGACGGCGAGGTCGTGCCCCGCGGCGAGTGGGCGACGACGCCGCTGCGCGAGGGGCAGGGGGTCGAGGTGCTCGCCGCGATCCAGGGCGGGGCGGAGACCTGGGAGCTGGGCGGGCGTGAGTGGGGATCGCGGTTGATCGCCGGCACCGGTGGCTTCCGCTCGCTGGAGCAGATGGAGGGGGCGCTCGCCGCCTCCGGAACCGAAATCGTCACCGTCGCCCTGCGCCGCGTCGACCCTGCCGCCGAGGGCTCGGTCCTCGACGTGATCGATCGCCTCGGCCTCTTCGTCCTCCCCAACACCGCCGGCTGCTACACCGCCCGCGACGCCGTCCGCACCGCCAAGCTCGCCCGCGAGGCATTCAGGACCGACTGGATCAAGCTCGAGGTGATCGGCGACGACCGCACCCTCTACCCCGACGCGGTCGAGCTGGTCGACGCCGCCGAACAGCTCGTCGCCGACGGCTTCACCGTCCTCCCCTACACCAACGACGACCCGATCCTCGCGCGTCGCCTCGAAGAGGCCGGCTGCGCCGCGGTGATGCCGCTCGGCTCCCCGATCGGCTCCGGCGCCGGCATCCGCAACCCGTACAACATCGCGATCATCACCGAGCGCGCCGAGGTCCCGGTCGTCCTCGACGCCGGCATCGGCACCGCCTCCGACGCCGCCCAAGCCCTCGAGCTCGGCTGCGACGCGATCCTCGCCGCCAGCGCCATCTTCGGCGCCGAGGACCCGACCGCGATGGCGACCGCCCTGCGCCGCGCCGTCGAGGCCGGCCACCTCGCCCGCCGCGCCGGCCGCATCCCCCGCCGCACCCACGCCGAGGCCTCAACCCCCTACGAGGGATTGCCCGACCTCTCCTGACCGTCGCCCTCTACCATGGGCACCTCGCCCCTGTAGCTCAGTTGGTTAGAGCGGCGGCCTTTTAAGCCGCGCGGCGCGGGTTCGAATCCCGCCGGGGGCACTCTCCTCTTGAGAGTCTCCTGTCCGGTGCTCCAACCATCCCTTCAGACCCGCTCTCTCGCCCTCAGCACGCTGATCGCGGCGGCTACGGTTCTCTCGGTCTATCCCGGGACGGCTACGTCGTCCCCCGCCTCTGGGCCCCGGGCAGGGACGGCCCACCCGGGAAGATGCCTCGGCAGGTCAGCCACGATCGTCGGTCACGGGAAGATCCACGGCACCGCCCACGCCGACGTGATCGTCGGAGGGCGGGGGGACGACCACGTCTTCGGTGGGGGTGGCAACGACCGGATCTGCGTAGGCGACGGGGAAGACACGATCGAAGGTGGGATCGGCAGCGACCGAATCGAAGCGGGAGCGGGCGTCGACGAAGTGATCGGCGGCAATGGCAGCGACCTCGTGCTGGCCGGTCCCGAGATCGACACCGTCTTCGGCGAACGCGGTAACGACCGGCTCTACGGCGGACCAGGAGACGACGACTACCTCCACTCGGGACTGGGAGACGACACCGTGGGCGGGGGGTCGGGCAACGGCGATCACGTGATCGGCGGCGTGGGCAACGACCACCTCTCCGGCGGCCGGGGTGACGGCGACGTGCTCGAGGGCGATCGCGGCACCGACAGGATCGACGGCGGGGCCGGCGCCCATGACATCGCTTCCTATGCCCTCGCCGGCCGGAGCGTGGTCTACCCCGGGGGCATCGGGGTGGACGTCCGCCTCGCTGCCGGCACGGCCAGCGGCGACGGCGGCGACACGCTGCGCAGGATCGAGAACGTGGCCGGCACGCCCTTCGCCGACACGATCGCCGGCGACGCCGAACCGAACGAGCTGTACGGCGGGGGCGGGCCCGACGAACTGATCGGCGCCGGTGCTGCCGACGCGGCGTTCGGCGGCACCGGTCTCGACCTCTGCCGGGAGGTGGCGATCGCCGAATCGTGCGAGCTCCGTGGGGGGCGCGCCGACAACGCCGCCGACGAAGCCGCCTTGATCGTGTTCGAAGAACACCCGCCACCGCCCCCGACGTTCGCGGTCGACCTGCCCGGCGGCCCCGCCACCGGTGAGATCACCGGCATCGTCGAACACGGCGTCAACCTCGTCGACAAGCAGGGCTTCCAGGTGCGTGTCGCCTTCCTCGGCGACAGCTGGGTCGTCACCGAGCAGGGGTTGCCGATGACGGCCGGCGCAGGCTGCTCGCTACTGAACCCCGAAACCGCGAGCTGTCCGATCACGACGACGCCAACCGGGCTCTTCCTCGACGGCGGCGAAGGCGGAGACCTCCTCGCGATCGAGCCCTCGATCCCCGCCACCGTCTCGGCGCGACTGATCGGCGGCAACGGCGCCGACACCCTGGTCGGCGGTGCCGGGAACGACAGCCTCGAGGGCAGCTCCGGCACGGTAAGCGGCGATCTGCTCTACGGAGGGGCGGGCGCCGACGCCCTCGCCGAAGGTTCGGTGCTCGACGGCGAAGGGGGCTCGGATCTGCTGATCGCGGATTCCTGCGGCGAGACGATCGACGGTGGCCCGGGCATCGACAGCGTCTCCTTCGCCCGCTCCACCTACTTGGGCGTTGAAGCGACGCTCGGGGGCACCGCGGGCATCGCCCCGTACGGCAGCTTCCCCGGCGGCTGCCCGACCGAGCATGGCGGCCCGCCGTCGAGCCAGATATCGAGCTCGGTCGAGCGCATCGAGGGCAGCCCCAACCGCGACATCCTCAGCGGCGACGGCAGCCGCAACACCATCCTCGGCCGTGGCGGTGACGACGAGATCCATGGCGCCGGCGGCGACGACTTCCTGGTCGGCGGGCTGGGGATCGACGCCATCTTTGGCGAACTCGGGGCGGATCGCCTCTACGCCCGCGACGGCCGCCGCGACAAGGCGATCGACTGCGGGTCAGGCACTTCCGGGACCCCCGTCATCCGCGGCGATGTCGCCGTCGCCGATTCAGGAGACCCGCTGGCTCGCCACTGCGCCAGGCCGCCGGAGCGGAGTGCCCGTGGGCACCGTCTTCCGCGAGACGGCCTACCTGCGGTCGGGGATCGTCGATTCCGTCGGTGAAACGGTCGTAAAGGCCGGCTGAAGGCGCCGATACCTGCCTGGCCGGGCGCTCCTCCGGTGTGCTCTACTTGAGCGATGGGCGGGGACGGCGCCAACAGCGACGGGATGCGCCATGACCAGCGCCTGCTGCGCGTTCCGGTCGACGAGGCGAGCGACGACGAGCGTCGGGTCAACCGCATCCACAAGGAGATCGAAGGGGCCTTCCACGATCTCCGCGACATCGACGAGGGCGTCTCGATCTTCGGCTCGGCGCGGGTCGAGGAGGGGCACCGCTGGTACGAGCTGGCTCGTGAGACCGCGGCCTGCTTGACCCACCACGGCTACACCGTGATCACCGGTGGCGGCCCCGGTCTGATGGAGGCCGCCAACCGCGGCGCTGCCGAGGCGGGCGGGCTCTCCGTCGGCCTCAACATCGAGCTCCCGCACGAGCAACAGGTCAATTCCTACGTCAACCGCCAGTACGAATTCCACTACTTCTTCGCCCGCAAGCTGATGTTCGTCCGCTTCGCCCGCGCCTTCGTGATGATGCCGGGCGGCTTCGGCACCCTCGACGAGATGTTCGAGTCCCTGACCCTGATCCAGACCCATCGCATCCACTCCTTTCCCACGATCCTCGTCGACTCCGAGTTCTGGGACCCGCTGCTGGAGTGGATCGACCGCGGCCTCGAGGATCACGGCCTGATCTCCCCGGGCGACAAAGAGCTGCTGGTCGTCACCGACGATCCTCATGACGTCTGCAGGCACGTGATGCGCGCCACCGAACAACAGCGCGAAGCGGCTGGGAAAGCGCCTCAGCCCGAACGCTAGTGCCGGAAGTGCCGGTGCTTGGTGAAGACCATCGCGACGCCGGCCCCCTCGCAGGCCTCGATCACCTCGGCGTCTCGTTTGGAGCCGCCGGGTTGGATGACGGCGGTGGTGCCGGCCTGGATCGCCAGCTCGGGGCCGTCGGCGAAGGGGAAGAAGGCGTCGGAGGCTAGGGCGGAGCCGGAGAGGAGCTGGTCGGCGTCGGCGCCGCGGGCCTCGCGGCACTTCTCGACCGCGAGGCGGACGGAGTCGACGCGGCTCATCTGGCCGGCGCCGATGCCGAGGGTGGCGCCGCCCTTGGCGAGAACGATCGCGTTGGAGCGGACGCGGCGGCTGACGGTCCAGGCGAAGAGCATGTCCTGCCACTGCTCCTCGCTCGGCTCGTTGCCGGTGACCGCCTCCATGATCTCCCGCGGCTCGGGGTCGCCGTCGCGGTCCTGGATCAACAGTCCGCCCATCACCCGCTTGACGTCGCGCTCGCTCGGGTCGGGCTGGCGGCGCTCCTCTTCGCAGAGGATCCGGATCGCCTCCTTTTGCGTCAGCACGTCGAGGCCGCCGTCCTCGTACCCGGGCGCGCTCAGCACCTCGACGAAGTTCTCGTGCAGCTTCTCGGCCAGCTCGCGGCCGATCGGGCGGTTGATCGCGATCACGCCGCCGTAGGCCGAGAGCGGGTCGCAGGCCAGCGCCTTCAGGTAGGCCTCGAGCGCGTCGGCGCCGATCGCCACCCCGCAGGGGTTGTTGTGCTTGACGATCACGCAGGCCGGCTGCTCGAAGTCGCCGACCAGGCTGCGGGCGGAGTCGAGGTCGAGGACGTTGTTGAAGGAGAGCGCCCGCCCGTGCAGCTTAGAGCAGCGCGAGAGGATGTGGCTGCGCAGGCCCTGCTCGGCGTAGAGCGCGGCGCGCTGGTGCGGGTTCTCGCCGTAGGAGAGGTCGAGCACCTTCTCGTAAGCGACCGCCAGGTGTTCGGGGAAGTCCTCGTACTCCATCGAGAACCAGCGGCTGATCGCGGCGTCGTAGCGCGCGGTCTGGGCGAAGGCCTCGTTGGCGAGCCAGTGGCGGGTGGCGGCGGAGATCTCGCCGCCGCTCTCTTCCAGCTCGGCGACGACCGCGTCGTAGGACTCCGGTTTGACGACGACGGCGACGCTCTCGTGGTTCTTCGCCGCCGCCCGGATCATCGTCGGGCCGCCGATGTCGATGTTCTCGATCGCGACCTCGTGGGCGACTTCGTGGCCGGCGACGGTCTGCTCGAAGGGGTAGAGGTTGACGCAGACGACGTCGATCGGCTCGATCCCCTCGCGCTCCAGCGTCGCCATGTGGTCGGGATCCCCGCGCCGCGCCAGCAGCGCCGCGTGCAGTCGCGGGTGCAGCGTCTTCACCCGGCCGCCGAGGATCTCCTCCTGGCCGGTGAACTCGGAGACGTCGGTCACCTCGAGGCCGGCGTCGCGCAGCGCCGTCGCGGTGCCGCCGGTGGAGAGGATCTCGACCCCGAGTGCCGCCAACCCCTTGGCGAAGTCGGCGACGCCGGTCTTGTCGGAGACCGAGATCAGCGCCCGGCGCACCCGCACCTGCCCGTTGCCGAGGCTCTCCTGCTGGGTGTCGGTGGCGGGGTCAGTCATCGATCGCGACCGTCCGCGGGTCGCTGGGGTCGATCCTAACCCGGCCCTCCGCGATCATGCGGATCGCCTCCGGATAGAGCTGGTGCTCGACCGCGTGGACCGCCGCCTCCAGCTCCTCGCGCGCCACCCCCGCGGGCACCGGGACCTCGCGCTGGGCGATCACCGGGCCGGTGTCGACGCCCTCGTCGACGAAGTGGACGGTGACGCCGGTGGTCGCCACGCCGGCTTCGAGCGCCTGGCCGATCGCGTCGAGGCCGGGGAAGCTCGGCAGCAGGGCGGGGTGGATGTTGACGACGCGGTTGCGGAAGCGGGCGACGAAGGGGGCGCTGAGCAGCTGCATGTAGCCGGCGAGGACGACGAGGTCCGCCTCCCGCGCCTCGATCCAGTCGCCCATCGCCTCGTCCCGCGCCGCCCGGTCGGCGTAGTCGACGGCGGCAAAGACCCCGGTCTCGACTCCGCCGCGGCGCCCCCGCTCGAGCGCCCCGGCGGCCGGCTTGTCGGAGCCGACCCCGACCACCTCGACCAGGCCCCGCCCGTGCAGCTCGTCGAGGATCGCCTGCAGATTGGTGCCGCTGCCCGAGGCGAGGACGACGATCCGGAAGGCGCTCACGCGGGCATCTTGGCGCAGTGTTAGGTCGCCTAACACTGCGGCTGGGCTGAGCCTCGACAAGCGAGCCTGGCTGCTGGCCATCACCTAGTGGCGCGAAAGGATCATTAATCGAATACTGAGTATCTGCTGAAGGGCAACTGTCCCGCCTTTTGCGTTTTTCCCTCTACAGTCCAACTGGCGACTTTTCAAAGGCAAGGGGGCGAATTGAGTACTGCAGGTAGGCCGGCCAAGAGCCTTGGTATGGCCATCCTCGCGTTGACGATCCTGGCGCTTCTCCTCTGGGCGCCGGCGGTTCGTGCCGCTGCCCCGGCCAACGACGATTTCGTCGACCCCGTCGCCCTCGCCGAATCCCCCAACTCGGTGAGCGGCACCAACGTCGAAGCCAGCAAGGAGTCGGGAGAGCCCGACCATGCGGGGAACCCCGGCGGCCACTCGGTCTGGTACTCGTGGACCCCCGGCACCACCCGTCTGGTCGGGATCGGGGCCGGCAGCTGCTTCAGCTCGATCGACACCCTCGTCGCCGTCTACACGGGCCCGAACATGGGCTCGCTGACGCCGGTCGCCTCCAACGCCAGCCCCTTCGGGAACAACTGCTTCAACGAGCCCGCCCAGGCTGAGTTTGAAGCCCTCGCCGGAACCACCTACTGGATCGCGGTTGACGGCCGCAACGGCGCCGAGGGCTCGTTCGAATTGCAGTTCCACGGCCCGCCCTCTAACGACGACTTCGACGACGCCCTCAGTATCGGCGCCCAGCCGCCGCAGGCCGTCTTCAGCACCAGTCGCCTCAGCGACAAGGAGGCGGGGGAGCCCGACCACGCTGGCGACCCCGGCGGCCACTCGGTCTGGTTTTCCTGGACGCCGACCACTAGCGAGCCGGTGAAAATCTCCACCTGCACCTCTTTCGACAACTTCGACTCGGTGCTCGCGGTCTACACCGGCTCCGAAGTCGGAGCGCTGACGGAGGTGGCGAGCAACGACGAAGCCGCCGACCCGGTCATGTTCCCCGGCTGCGCGGGCGCCAACAGCGAAGTGGTGATCAACGCGGTGGCAGGGACCACCTACAAGATCGCCGTCGACGGAGCCGACGGCATCGTCGGCAGGTTCAACCTCCGAATCGAAGGGCGACCCGCCAACGACGACTTCGATTCCGCTCAGGCGATCGGCCCCGGGAGCTTCTTGCTGGGCAGCGCCGAAGGCAACACGAAGTTCGCCACCAAGGAGGCGGGGGAGCCCGACCACGCTGGCGACCCCGGCGGCCACTCGGTCTGGTACTCGTGGACTCCCAGCGCCAGCGGGCCGGTGAGGATGACGGCCTGCGGCGCCGAAGGCCCGATGGACACCCTCCTCGCCGTCTACACCGGCGCCGACCTCGCCGCTGCCACCCTCATCGCCGCCAACGACGACGGTCCCCTGCCCCGCTGCGGGAACGTCGGCAGCGAACTCGAGATCAACGCCGTTGCCGGGACGACCTACCGGATCGCGGTCGACGGCAAGAACGGCAGCCAGCGACGGTTCCAGCTCCAGCTCGAAGCGCCTCCCGCCAACGACGACTTCGCCGCCGCGAAAGCCCTCCCCGGCACCCCCAGCGTTTCCGAAAGCGGCTCCAATGCCCTCGCCTCGAGCGAGGCGGGCGAGCCGAAACACGCAGGCAACGCAGGCAACGGCTCCGTCTGGTTCTCCTGGACGGCGCCGGAAACGGGGCCGACCGCGGTCTCGATCTGCCCGTACTTCGAAAACGCTCCCGACACCCTGCTCGCCGTCTACACCGGCGGTTCGGTCGGCAGCCTGACGCCGATAGCCGCCAACGACGACTCCTCGGCGGCGTGCCAGGAAGTCGGCAGCGAGGTGACGCTGAACGCGGTTGCCGGCACCACCTACAGGATCGCCGTCGACAGCAAGGGCGCCAGCGGTGGCCCCTTCTCGATCGCGATCGAGGGCAGGCCCGGCAACGACGATTTCTCCGCGGCGCAGGTGATCAACCCCGGTCTCGGGAACTCCGGGGGCTCGACCCTGTTCGCCAGCAAGCAGAGCGGCGAGCCCGACCACGCCGGCGACCCCGGCGGCCACTCGGTCTGGTTCTCCTGGACGCCGACCGAGAGCGGCCCGATTGACGTCTACACCTGCGGCCGCCCCGGCATCGACACCCTGCTCGCCGCCTACACCGGCTCCTCGGTGAGCGGGCTGACGCAGGTGGCGGCAAACGACGACGGTGGAGAGATCGCCCAGAACGAATTCTGCGAATCGACCGACGGCGACAGCGAGGTTGTCTTCGCGGCGACGGCCGGCACGACCTACTGGATCGCCGTCGACAGCAAGGAAAGCGAGGGCCGCTTCGGCCTCTACCTCGAAGGAGCGCCCCAGAACGACGACTTCGCCGACGCGAGCGAGCTCTCCCCCGGCCTTCCCGGCTTCGGGTCCGCCTTCACCAAGCTGGCGACCGCGGAGAGCGGCGAGCCGGACCACGCGGGGCAGGATCCCAGCCACTCGGTCTGGTTCTCCTGGACCGCGGGCAGCTCCGACCCGATCGCGATCGAGACCTGCGCGCGGAGCGGCGACCTCGACACGGTCCTGGGCGTGTACACCGGCGCCGACCTCACCAGCCTGACCGAAGTCGCGAGCGGCGACGACGGGCAGAGTAAGAAGGGCTGCGACCCCACTGACAGCGTCGTCGAATTCACCCCGGTCGGGGGAACCACCTATGAGATCGCCGTCGATGGCAAGGGGGGAAGCGTCGGCAGCTTCCAGCTGATCGTCGAAGGAATCGCGTCCCATGACGACTTCAGCCAGGCTCTGCCGCTCGGCGGCCGCCTGCCCGTTACCTGGGGGATGGTCTCCAACCGGTTCGCCACCAAGCAGGTGGGAGAGCTCGAACACGCCGGCGACGCCGGTGGCTCGTCCGTCTGGTTCAAGTGGACGGCCCCCCGTAGCGGGATGGTCAGCGTCGACACCTGCGAAGCCTCCTTCGACACCCTGCTCGCGGTCTACACGGGCGGGACGGTCGGGGCTTTGACCCCGGTGGCAAACAACGACGACGGGGGCGGCAGCTGCTCCCCAGGCAGCAATCTCAGCTTCGATGCCGTCGCCAACGCCACCTACAGGATCGCGATGGACGGCAAGGGCGGCGCCCAGGGGATCTCCACTCTCAACATCGACGAGCGGGCGGCCAACGACGACTTCGCCGCCGCCGAGGAGATCCCCGCCACCCCCGGCTGGTACTGGCCCGGGGAGACGATGCTGGCGACGAAGCAGAGCGGCGAGCCCAACCACGCCGGCGACCCTGGCGGCCACTCGGTTTGGTTCTCCTGGACGCCGAAGAAGAGCTGGGAAATCGAGCTGGATGTCTGCGCCAGCGGCTTCGACCCGCTGATCGGCATCTACACGGGCGATGCCCTCGGTGGCCTCATTCCCGTCGCCACTGCTGACGCGGGCAGCGGCGATTGCGAAGAAGGGCGGAGCGTCAGCTTCACGACGGTTGCCGGCGAGACCTATCGAATTGCCATCGACGGCAACGGGGGCGACGAGGGGCACTTCCTCCTCCACCCGAGGGCGGAGAGCGTCTTGCCGCACACGCTGAGCATCGCCAGAAACGGTGGCGGCGCCGGCACGGTCGACGCCAGCCTGACCGGTCTCGACTGCGGCACGATCTGCAGCCACGATTACGAAGAGGGAACGGCGATCGTGCTGATCGCGACCCCTGTCGCGGGCTCCACCTTCGGCGGCTGGTCGGGCGGGGGCTGCTCGGGGACCGGTCGCTGCCAGATCGCGATCAACTCCGACACCCAGGTCACCGCCACCTTCACGGCGCCCCCTGGCGGTGGGGACAGTAGCGGGGGCTCCAGCGATGGCGTCCCTCCCGTTACCGCCCCTCAACCCCCGCCAGCAACTCGGAAACCGCTCAAATGCAAGCGCGGCTTCAAGAAGAAGCGGATACACGGCAAGGTGCGCTGCGTGAAGAAGAAAAAGAAGGCGAAGCACCGCCACCATCACTGAGCGGGCTCGCCCGCCTTCGCCGTTTTTGCGAAAGATCTGTTGAATAAAAACTTCGTAGGTGGTATTTGGGTCTCTTCCGATTATCTAAAGCCCGGCTCCTAGAGCTGGGCGCAAGGGAGAGATGAAGATGAAGAAGTTGAAGACGTTCGCGCTGGTCGTGGCGGCGGTCGCGGCAGCGCTGGCGACCGTCGGCGCCGGCAGCGCCTTCGCGACACCGACGTCGCTCTGCAAAGCGCCGACAACACCGGGCGGCCTGCCGCTGTGCGAAGGCGCCCACCTCTATCCGCCGGGGACGACAATCCACGCCCACTTGGAGGCCGGGACGAGGCTCGTGATCCCGACCCCCAACGGCGTCGTCGAATGCAAAGGCTCGACAATCGACGCGGTCACCGAGGCGGCTACAGCGATGCCGCTCGGGGCGTTCGTCAACGCTCTCACCTTCGGTGGCTGCGAAGACGCCGGTCAACCGGTTGACGTCCAGGTGGTCAAACCCGGCACACTCGACATCGAAATCATCGACATCCCGGTCTGGACCCACAACGGGACACTGACGATGACAGGGATGGAAATCCGGGTGCTCTGGACACTCACCGGGGATGAATGCTTCTACGACCCCGGCCACGTTGGAGTCCTCACAGGCGGGCCGATGGCGACAATCGACTGGGCCGGACCCCTCACCTTCACAGGGGGAAATCTCGGTTGCGCACCCGGCAACGGCAACTGGAACGGTGCCTACACAGTCACACAGCCGGAACCCTTGTGGGTCTCGATGTAGTTGGTAGTTAGGCGAGTCTGGTGGCGCGGTCGCTCAGGCGGCCGCGCCTTTCCTCAAGGCGCCGCGGCGATGGTCTCGAGAGCGTATTTGCCGTCAGCCTCATCGGGATCGCCCAGCGGGTAGTCCCCCGTGAAGCAGGCGTCGCAGTGTTCGCCGGGGTCGCCGCCGATCGCCTCGTAGACGCCGGCGATCGAGAGGTAGGCGAGGCTGTCGGCCTCGAGCTCGGCGGCGATCTCCTCGATCGAGCGGTTGTGGGCGATCATCTCCTCGCGGGTCGACATGTCGACGCCGTAGTGGCAGGGGTTGCGGATCGGCGGGGCCGAGATCCGCAGGTGCACCTCGCTGGCGCCGGCGTCGCGCAGCATGCCGACGATCTGGCGGGTGGTGTTGCCGCGGACGATCGAGTCGTCGACGACGACGAGGCGCTGGCCGGCGACGATCTCCGGCAGCGGGTTGAACTTCAGCCGCAGGCCGTGCTTGCGCAGCTCCTGGCCGGGCTGGATGAAGGTGCGGGCGACGTAGCGGTTCTTGATCAGGCCGTCGTCGCGGGGGATACCCGAGGCGCGGGCGAAGCCGGCCGCGGATGGGTTGCCGGAGTCCGGGACGGCGATCACCAGGTCGGCCTCGACCGGCGCTTCGCGCCAGAGGATCTCGCCCATCCGCCCGCGCGCCTGCTGCAGCACCTTCCCCTCGAGGCGGCTGTCGGGACGGGAGAAGTAGATGTGCTCGAAGACGCAGCTGGCGCGGCGCTCGGCCTTCACCACCTGACGCGTCTCCAGCCCACGCTCGGTCAGGCTGACCATCTCACCGGGGTGGACCTCGCGCATCAGCTCGGCGCCGATGATGTCGAAGGCGCAGCTCTCGGAGGCGACGACGAAGCGGTCGCCGAGGCGGCCGAGGCTGAGCGGCCGGATCCCGTGCGGGTCGCGGAAGGCGACGATCGCCCGCTTGGTCATCACCACGGTCGAGTAGGCGCCCTGCAGCCGCGGCATCACGTCTTCGACCGCGTCCTCGATCATCTTCCCGTCGTGAGAAGAGAGCAGCGCCGCAATGACCTCCGAGTCGGAGGTGCCGCGGAACTTCAGTCCCCGCTCCTTCAGCTCGCCCCAAAGCTCGACCGCGTTGGTGAGGTTGCCGTTGTGGGCGAGGGCGACCTCGCGGCCGTCGTCGCGCCAGATCGGCTGCGCGTTCTCCCAGGAGCCGCCGCCGGTGGTCGAGTAGCGGACGTGGCCGATCGCCATGTCCCCCTGCATCGCCGCCAGCTTCTCCTCCGAGAAGACCTGCGAGACCAGCCCCTGGTCCCGCATCGTCGTGATCATCCCGCCCTCGCAGGTGGCGATCCCGGCCGACTCCTGCCCCCGGTGCTGCAGCGCGTAGAGCCCGAAGTAGGTCAGGCGGGACACGTCGTGCCCGGGTGCGTATACGCCGAAGACGCCGCATTCATCTCGCGGCCCCTCGCGGTCGATGCTGAACCCCTGGTCGGGAGTCAAAGCGCGTTTCCTCGCTGCTGGTCGAAGACGGACGCGCAGGCAGACGCTGGACTCTCTGCCTACCGGGGGAGAGTAGCAACGCTCTGCGGCTACGCGGCCCGTCTTCGACTACCGCAAATTCCCGGGTTCCGAGCGAAGCTACGCGAGCTGCAGCGGCGACTCCACCGGCTCGCCGATCACCAGGCCGAAGCGGTCGAGCAGCCCGGGGACGCTCTCCGGCTGCATTTCCAGGCCGTAGCGGTCGTTGAGGGCCGTCAGTTCCTCCGGGCTCGCGTTGAGCACGCCGCCCATGTCTACGAGCTCCTCGAAGAAGTGCTCGAAGCCGGCCGGGGCGATGATCTCGAGGATCCGGCAGGGCACCTCGCCGGCGTTCCAGAAGGTGTGCCACTCGTTGCGGGGCTTGAAGACGAGGTCGCCGGGGCCGGCCTCGACCACCTCCTCGCCGAGCAGCCCGCCCATCCGGCCCTCGAGCACGAAGCTGTACTCGTCCTCGCGGGTGTGCCGGTGCAGCGGTGCCGCCAGCGCGTGGGGCGAGAGGGGGTGTTCGACCAGCGAGAAGTCGCCGCCCGCGTCCTCGCCGTCGATCATGAAGCGGACCCCGATGCTGCCGAGGAAGCCCGCCTTGCCGTCGCTGGGACCAATAACCGTTGCCATCGTTCTCTCCTTCTAAATTTCGTAGGACATCTATGTCTTGCGAAAGGATAGACACATCCGAGCCCATCTGTCAATATTGGTCGTACACATATGTCCTCTAAAAGCACCGAGAAGCGGAAGTACGAGAAGAAGCAGCGGGCCGAAGCCGAGGCGCAGACCCGGTTGCGGATCACCGAAAGCGCCGTCGAGCTGCACGGCACCCTCGGGCCCGCGCAGACGACGATGAGCGCCGTCGCCGAGCACGCCGGGGTCCGCCGCTCGACCCTCTACCGCCACTTCCCCGACGAGCGGGCCCTGTTCGGCGCCTGCTCCGCGCACTGGGCCGAAGCCAACCCGCCGCCGGACATCAGCCGCTGGGCCGAGGTCGAGGACCCGGGCGAGCGTCTAGACCTGGCGCTCGCGGAGATGTACGCCTATTACCGGCGGGCGGGAGGCATGATCGACAAGCTCCTCCGCGACGAAGATGCGGTGCCGGTCGTCGCCGAGAAGTTCGCGGCCTACCACCAGTTCCTGGCGATGGCCGCCAAGATCCTCATGCAGGGCCGCGGCCTCCGCGGCAACGCCGCCAAGCGCACCCGCGCCGCGATCGGCCACGCCCTCGCCTTCCGCACCTGGCAGGACCTCACCGAGGCGCAAGGCCTCGACGACGACCAGGCAGTCGACGTGATGTCGCGCCTGGTCGCCGCCGCGGGCTGAGCAGAGCTTCTAGCCCTGCCCCTTCAGTTTCACTTTGAGCTTGTCGGTGCTGACCTGGCCGGCGACGTTGGTCGCGCTGGCGGTGATCTTCAACGTCAGCTTCTTGCTCGGCTCGAGTTCCTTCAGTCGTTTCGTCAGTTTCGACTTGAATTTGAGCTTGAAAGAGGCGAGTTTGCCGGGGAAGACCGTCTTCGGCCCGGCCTTCAAGGTGACTTTCTTGCCTTTGCCGAGTTTGGCGACGCCTTTGACCGTCACCGGCCCTTCTGAGCTGGCGGTGATGACGATGGTCACGGCTTTCTTGCCGACTTTCGCCGAGGTGTCGAGGGCGATCAACGGGCAGGTCGTTTGCGCCGCTGCGCTCAGCGGGCAGCCATCCTGCGTCTCGTCCCCGTAACCGTCGTTGTCAGCGTCGGGCTCGATGACCGCCGCCAGGGGCACGCGTGCTTCCGTCGCGTTCATGAAGGTTGCGCTCGAGCCGACCGCGACATCTCCAGGGGCGACGCCGAGCGCTCCGGGGACTTCGTTGCAGTAAAGGGTGAACCCTTCGAGGGGGGTTCCTTCGTAGGTGAAGGGGGGTCCGTGGATGCCCAGCTTGTCCCCCGCTTGCACCGGCATCCGGGCGTCCGCGACGGCTTGGCCGTTCACAGCCTGGATCGTCTGCTGGTTGATCACGGTGTAGTTCTCGCCGCCCGTCGGTCGCATCACCTTGACGTAGGTGGGGACCGAGAAGGGGAACGGGATTTCGCTCTTGACCTTCACCTTCGTGATCACTCCGCTGACGGGAGCGCTGAGCGGCAGGTCGGTGGCTGGAGTTGACAGGGTCAGCAGCGTGTAGGGGCCGGGAGCGGCGTTTTCAGCGGTGCAGGTGTCGCCGAATTCGACGGCCGCGGAAGCGGCACCCGGGCTCAACGCCATGGTCGCGGCGATGGCAGCCACGAGCAGGACCAAACGACTTCTCATTTCACTCTCCCCAGTTACGGATTCCTTTGCGGCGGAGAATATGCGCGGCCTCAGACGCAGGGACGCGGGTGGACCAGTGTTCTAGGGCCCAGCGGACCGTTTTCCGCTGGGCCGCTTCACACCGATTGGGAAGTTGCGCTAGGCCCGCTCTTTGGCGGCCTGCCGCAGGCTCTCGCCGTTCTCTGGGTCGAAGAGGTGCAGTTTCGCGGTGTCGGCCCAGAGCTGGGCGGTCTCGCGGCGTTTGACTTTGCTGGTCGGGTCGAGGCGGGCGACGATCTGCTCGTGGCCCTCGCGGATTTCGCCGGCGCCGGTTTCGTCGAGGCTCTCTTCGACGATGTCGGCGAGCTGGTCTGACTGGACGCCTTCGGACTCGATGTGGAAGTAGGCGTAGAGGTCGGAGCCGAGCGACTCGACGAGGTCGATCTCGGCCTCGAAGGTGATCCCACGCTCCTCCTTGAGGTCGCCGATCACCTCGACGTCCTCGAAGTTCTCCGGCCGCAGGCCGACGATCACCTGGCCGTCGCGCCGCCCCTCGACGTCGAGCTTGTCCAGGTCGACCTCGCCGATCGGCAGTTTCAATTTCCCGCCGTTGATCTCTCCCGGCATGAAGTTCATCGCCGGCGAGCCGATGAAGCCGGCGACGAAGAGGTTGACCGGGTTGTCGTAGAGCTCGGCCGGGGTGCCGACCTGCTGCAGGGCGCCCGCCCGCATCACCGCCACCCGGTCGCCGAGGGTCATCGCCTCGGTCTGGTCGTGGGTGACGTAGACAGTCGTCGTCTCCAGCTTCGACTGCAGTTTTGCCACCTCGGTCCGCATCTGCACCCGCAGCTTCGCGTCGAGGTTGGAGAGCGGCTCGTCCATCAGGAACGCTTTCGGGTCGCGGACGATCGCCCGGCCCATCGCCACCCGCTGGCGCTGGCCGCCGCTGAGGTTCGCCGGACGCCGGTCGAGGTGCTGCTCGAGGTCGAGCGTCCGCGCCGCCTCCTCGACCTTCTTGTCGATCTCCGACTTGTCGACGCCGGCCAGCTTCAGCGCGAAGCCCATGTTCTCCCGCACCGTCATGTGCGGGTAGAGCGCGTAGTTCTGGAAGACCATCGCGATGTCGCGGTCCTTCGGCGAGCGGTCGTTGACGGTCTCGCCGCCGATCTTCACCTCGCCGCTGGAGATGTCCTCGAGCCCGGCGATCATCCGCAGCGCCGTCGACTTGCCGCAGCCCGAGGGGCCGACGAGGATCATGAACTCGCCGTCCTGGATGTCGAGGTCCATGTCTTTGACGGCTTCGAAGCCGTCGGCAAAGGTCTTGGTGACTCCGTCGAGGACTATCTCTGACATCGGTTGGCTCCTTTATCCCTTGACGGCGCCGGCGGTGAGCCCGGCGACGATTCGGCGCTGGAAGATGAGTACGAAGACGATGATCGGCACCGTCACCACCACGGCCGCGGCGGCGATGCTGCCGGTCGGCGCGGTGAACGACGATTCGCCGGTGAAGAAGGCGAGCGCGGCGGGAACGGTCCGCGACGCGTCCGAGCTGGTCAGCGAGATCGCGAAGAGGAAGTCGTTCCAGCAGAAGATGAAGACGAGGATCGCGGCGGTGAAGACGCCCGGCGCCGCCAGCGGCACGATCACTTTCGTGAACGCCTGGAACGGCGTCGCCCCGTCGACCTGGGCCGCCTGCTCGAGCTCCCACGGGATCTCCCTGAAGAAGGCAACGAGGACGTAGATCGCCAACGGCAGCGAGAAGGTTAGGTAGGGGATGATCAGGCCGAGCCAGGTGTCGTAGAGCCCCAGCGCCCGCCACATGTCGAAGAGCGGACCGACGGTGGAGATCGGCGGGAACATCGCGATCGCCAGGGCCCCGGCGAGGATCACCCGCTTGCCGGGGAATTCGAGCCGGGCGATCGCGTAGGCGCAGAAGGAGGCGAGGACGATCGAGATCGCGGTCGTGATCAGCGCGATCCCGATCGAGTTGATCAGCGGCTTGATGAAGGGGCTGTCGTCGATCCCGCCTTCGAACAGGCTCTTGTAGTTGTCGAAGGAGACGTCGGAGGGGATGAACTTCTGGTCGGTGAGCGCTTCCGGCGGCTTCAGCGAGATCGAGATCAGCCACAGCACCGGGATCAGGGCGAAGATCACCACCAGCGCGATGGCGATGGTCCAGAGGGCGTAATCGCGGCTGCTGCGTTCCATCTCAGCCTCCCGGTCGTCCTTCCTCGACTTTGGCCCCGAAGCCCCGCACGAAGACGAAGGCGATGAGGAAGACGCAGAGGAAGATCAGCACCGAGACCGCCGAGCCAAGGCCGAGGTTGAGGCGGCTGATCAGCTGGTTGTAGCCGAGGATCGAGACCGATTCGGTGTCCAGCGCACCGCGGGTCATGATGAAGATCGTGTCGAAGACGCGGAAGGCGTCGAGGGTGCGGAACAGCAGCGCGACCAGGATCGCCGGCTTCATCAGCGGCAGGGTGATCCGGGTGAACCGCTGCCAGGCGGTGGCGCCGTCTACCCGCGCCGCCTCGTAGAGCTGGCTGTCGATCGTCACCAGGCCGGCCAGCAGCAGCAGCGCCATGAAGGGGGTCGTCTTCCAGACCTCGGCCATGATGATCACCGCGAAGGAGCTGAAGCGGCCGCCGAACCAGTCCTTTTCGTCGGGGATCAGCGGCAGGTTGTTGACGAACCCGGTTTCCGGCGAGAAGGCGAACTGCCAGGCGAAGGCGGCGACCACGGTGATGATCCCGTAGGGGATGAGGACCGAGGTACGGACGACCCCGCGGCCGAAGATCGCCCGGTACATGACCATCGCGATTGCCATCCCCAGCACCAGCTCGATCGCGACCGAGATCACCATGATGAAGACGGTGTTGAAGAAGTCCGTCCACCAGAGGTCGGAGGAGAGGACGGCGGTGTAGTTGCTGAGCCCGACGAAGCCGCCCTCGTCGGGGAAGCGGAGGTCGACGTCCTGCAGCGAGAGGATGACCGCGTAGACGATCGGATAGGCGGTGACCAGCAGCATCGCCACCACCGCCGGCGCGCAGAGCATCCAGGCCAGTTTGCGCTCCGAGCGGGTCCGCGAGGAGGCTTTCTTCGGGGCCGCCTCCTGCGGCGCGGGGTTGGCGGGCGCGTTGACCGTCATCAGAGCAGCCCCTCCCGCTTGACCGCGTCTTCCACCTTCGACTTCAGTTCGTCGTAGACGGATTCGGTGTCTTCGGGGTCGATCTTGTCGGGCGGGTGCAGCGAGCGCTGGACCGCGAGGCTGACGTCCTGGTAGGCGGGGGTGGTCGGCCGCGGGCCCGAGGCTTCGATCGATTCCTTCACCAGCTCGGCGAAGCCGGGGTAGGCGCCGGTCACGACTTTGTCGGTGTAGAGATCGGAGCGCGAGGGCGGCAGGCCGTCGAGTTCGACCGCGGTTTTCTGGCTGTCCTTGTTTGCCAGACAGGTGGCCGCTTCGAAGGCGACGTCCTTGTTTTCGGAGTAGGAGCTGACCGCGAGGTTGAAGCCGCCGAGCGGGGGTTTGCTCGGGGTGTTGGCGTCGACCCGCGGGAAGCGCGCGAAGCCCATGTTCTTGAACACGTCCGGCGCTTCTTCTTTGGCGCTCGCGTAGGCGAAGGTGTAGTTGGTCATGAAGGCCGATTCACCGGCCTCGAAGCCGAGCCGGGCGGTGTCCTCGTCGGAGGTCGAGAGGCTGGGCGGCGCGGCGCCTCCGTTGGCGAGCTTGCCGATCACTTCCAGCGCCTTTTCGGTCGGCCCCTGTTCGAGGTCGACTTCTTCGGGGCCGGAGAGGATTTCGGTGCCGGCGCTCTCGATCAGCGCGTTGACGAGGACCATGTAGCCCTCGTAGCGGTTCGCCTGGACCTGAATCGAGCCCGCTTCCTTCAGCCCTTCGGCCTCTTCGATCATCTGGTCCCAGGTTTTCGGCGGCTGCTTGACCAGGTCTTTGCGGTACCACAGCAGCTGGGTGTTGGTGTTGAACGGCGCCGCGTAGAGCTTGTCCTCGAACGACGCGGTTTCGATCACGTTGGGGAAGACCTTTTCGGTCACCGCTTTCTTCTCGGCCCCCGTCCACTCTTCGACCCAGCCGGCGTTGGCGAACTCGCCGGTCCAGATCACGTCCATGCCGACGATGTCGATCGAGGAGTCCTCGGCCCCGAGGCGGCGGACCAGCTGTTCGCGCTGCTGGCTCGCGTCGGTGGGAAGGAATTCCGGCGTGATCGTGTACTTGCCGTTCGATTCTTCCGAGCACCGTTTCGAGACTTCCTCGATCGTCCCGCCCGGCTGGATCGCGACGAAGAAGGTCAGCTCCTGTGGCCCCGACCCGTTCGAGCTGCCGCCGCAGGCCGAGAGCGCAACCGCTGCGATCGCGGTGAGCGCGAGACTGGCGACCCGGGGAGCCCAACTGGATTTCAACGCTTCTCCTCCATCCCGCACCCCCTTCCGGGGGGTGCATTGATGAAGCTGCCCGCGAGACTGCTTGCCTAAACCGGTGCTAGGCGGCGAGCAGCGCTTCGAGCGCCTGGCGCAGGCCGGCGACCGCCGAGGCCAGGGGCGCGTCGTCGCCGGCAGCGCGGGCGCGCACCAGGGCGCCCTCGATCGTCGAGACGACGAGGCCGGCGAAGTTCTCGGCATCCTTCTTCTTGACGCCTTCCTCGCGCAGGGCGGCGGCGATTGGCGCTTCCCAGCTCTGGAAGGCGGCCGTCGCCGCGGCGGCGAGGGCCGGGTCCTCGGGGCGGGCCAGCGCTGCGGCGGCGACCGGGCAGCCGAGCCGCTCGGGCTGGTCCTTGACCCGGCGGCGGAACATCTCGCCGAAGGTGCTGAGGGTCTCGGCGAGCCCGAGCTCGGCCAGCGAGCTTTCGATCGCGGAGCGGATTTCCCGGCCCTCGAGTTCGGCCGCCTCGATCGCGAGCTGCTTCTTGCCCTCCGGGAAGTGGTGGTAGATCGAGCCGCGCGGAGCCTTGCCGCGGTCGGCGACGTCGCGCAGCTCCATCCCGGCGTAGCCCTTCTCGGCGAGCAGCTTGCGGGCGCCGTTCAGCAGCCGGTCGCGCCCGTCGCGGCGCGTCGGTTCGGCCGCTTCCGCATCGGCGATTCGCGTTATGCCCACGGTCATAGTATAGTCGCGGCCACGATGTATGACCGTGGGCATAGAGCGAGCGTGGTGATCGCCTGCACCGGCGCCTTCCTCGTCTTCCTCGACACGACGATCGTCAACATCGCCTTCCCGGACATCTCGGCCTCCTTCCCGGAGGCGAGCCGGGGGTTGCTCTCCTGGGTGCTCGACGGCTACTTCGTCGTCATCGCGGCGCTGCTGGTGCCGGCGGGAGGGCTCGCCGACCGCTTTGGCCACAAGCGCGTCTTCCTCTGGGGGCTGGGCGGCTTTACCCTGGCCAGCCTGCTCTGCGCGGCCGCGCCCTCGCTCGAGACGTTGATCGCCTTCCGCGTCATCCAGGGAGTCGGCGCCGCGGCGATCGCCCCGACCTCCCTGGCGATCGTCCTCGACAGCTTCCCGCCCGAGAAGCGCGCCACCGGCGTCGGCCTCTGGGGCGCCGCCGCCGCGGCTGCCGCGGCGATCGGGCCGACCCTCGGCGCGGCTCTGGTCGAAATCGACAGCTGGCGCCTCGTCTTCCTCGTCAACCTGCCGCTCGGCGTCGCCGTCCTCCTCGCCGGCCGCCGACTGTTGCCCCAGCAGGCGCTCCGCGACAGCCGCCTGCCGGATCTGGCCGGAGCGCTGATGCTGGCGCTGGGTCTGGCGGCGGTGACCCTGGGGATCGTCGAGGGCAACGACTGGGGCTGGACCAGAACCGGCACGCTCGCCGCCTTCGCCGCCGCCGCGGGCCTGCTGGGCGCCGTCGTCGCCCGCAGCCTGCGCCACCCGCGCCCGATCGTCGAGCCGGCGCTCTTCGCCCATCGCTCGTTCGCTCTCGGCAACCTCGGCACCCTGCTCTTCGCCGCCGCTTTCTTCTCCCTGATCCTCGGCAACGTTCTCTTTCTGACCACGGTCTGGGGTTACAGCATCCTCAGCGCCGGCCTCGCCGCCCTGCCCGGCCCGGCGATGACCACCGTCGTCTCCGGCCCCGCCGGTCGCCTCGCCGATCGCTTTGGCCACCGCGCCGTGATCGTCCCCGGCACCCTCGTCTTCGCCGCCGGCGCTTTGGTCCTTCGCTCCGCCGGCGCCGAGCCCGACTACATCGGCCTCTGGCTGCCCGGCGCCACCCTGACCGGGATCGGCATCGGCCTCGCCTTCCCGACCCTCGGCTCCACCGCCGTCCGCGACGTCGCCGACGACCGCTTCGCCACCGCCAGCGCCGTCAACGCCGCCTTCCGCCAGGTCGGCGCCGTCCTCGGCACCGCCATCCTGATCGCCATCGTCGGCGACCCGGCCAGCCTGGCCGAGGCGCTGCGAGTCTCCGACGGCGCCTACCTCTTCGCGGTCCTCGCCGCGGTCGCCTCAGGCGCCGTCGCCCTCGGCCTGCGCCGCCAGCCGGCGCGAGCCCCACTCGAGATCGGTGAGGCCGCGCCTGCCAGCTACGGCGAATAGATCAGCCTTTCGCCTGGCCCTTCAGCTTCACTTTCAGCGTTTTCTTGGTCACCGCACCGGAAACGCTGGTGCCGGTAATCGTGGCCTTCAGCGTCAGCTTCTGTTTCGGGCTGAGCTGGGCCAGTTTCGCCTTCACCTTTTTGGTGAATTTGAGCGTGAACTTGCCGAGGACGCCGGGCGTCAGGCTCTTGGTCCCGCCGTTGAGCTTCGCCTTCTTGCCTTTGCCCAGCTTGACCACGCCTTTGACCGTGACCGGCGCCGGCGTGTCGGTCGTCACCACGATCACGACCGAGCCTTTCCTCACCTGCTTGGTGGTCGAGAGGGTGACCACCGGGCAGGCGGCCTGGGTAGTCGCGCTCTGAGGGCAGCCATCTTGGGTCTCGTCGCCGTAGCCATCGTTGTCGGCGTCGGGCTCGAGGACGACGACGATCGGAACTTGGAGGCCGCTCAGTTCGCCGGCCAAGGTCGCAGTCGAGCCGTTGGGTGGATTCGGGCTGAAGACTCCGACGCGGTCACCCGGATTTTCGGTTTTGCAGTAGAGGCCTCCCGTTTCGCCGCTGGCGTTGAGGCTTCCACCGATGTGATCGCCCGCTGCCACCGAGATCCTCGTTGCCTGGCTGTTCGGCCCGCTCGCCAGGAAGAGCGGAGCACTTTCTCCGATGACCTGGAACTGTCCCGGACTTCCAGTCGGTCGGAAGATCTTCAGGGTCTCGGAAACGGTCACTTCAGGAGGGATCGGGATAATCGAGATGCGCCAGCTCGTGATCACCCCGTTGCTCGGCACCGTGGCCGGCAGGGGACTACCGGGGGCATTGGCGAGGGATACCGGGATCCCGAGTCCCGATATGTCGGCGGTGCACCCGTTGCCGACTTCAGTCGCCGCCGACGCGGCGGCTGGGGTGAGGACCGAGACGACTAGAACGGCGCCGATGGCAGCCGAGACCAACCTCAACTTCATTTCTCTCCCTTCGATCGAACCTGCGGCGGCGAGCATAACCACCATCGGCGGATTGGAACGGAAAGCCGACCTTTGATGGACGTTCAGGCAGGATCGAGCGAGCGCCAGGCGCTCTCGGCCTCGGCGAGGCTGACAGAGAGGCTGCGGTCGCCGGCGCCGATCGCGATCTGCTCGCCGCCTACGGTGCCGATGAGGACGGCGCCCAGCTCCTCGAGGGTCGCGCGGTCGCCGCTGACGAGGAAGCCGCCGGGACCCTCGCCGAAGAGGGCTTCCTCGGGCTGGGCGCCGCGCTCGCGCAGGTGTTCGACGTTGGCGTCGCAGCCGATGCCGCCGGCGATCGCCGACTCGGCGATGGCGACGGCGAGGCCGCCGTCGGAGACGTCATGGACGGAGGAGAGCTTGCCGGCGCGGACGGCGGCGCGGACGACTTCGCAGGCGGCGATGGCGGCGGCGACGTCGGGGCGGGGGAGGCCCATCTTCAGCTCGCCGCGCTGCTTCGCCAGCTCCGAGCCGGCGAGGCTCGGTTCGAAGGGGCCGATGAGGCCGATCGCGTCGCCCTCGTTGGCGAAGGCGCTGCCGGCGACCTGGGCCGGGTCGGGCAGCTCGCCGACCATCGCCACCACCGGCGTCGGGTAGATCGGGCCTTCGGGGCCCTCGTTGTAGAGGGAGACGTTGCCGCCGACGACGGGGACGCCGAGGGCGTTGCAGGCGTCGGCGAGGCCGCTGACGGCGTTGTCGAGCTGCCAGGCGCCGGCCGGCTTCTCCGGGTTGCCGAAGTTGAGGCAGTTGGTCAGGCCGAGCGGCTCGGCGCCGACGCAGGCGAGGTTTTGGGCGCACTCGAGCACCGCCTCGACCGTCCCCTCGTAGGGGTCGCAGGCGACGCGGCGGCCGTTGCCGTCGATCGAGACGGCGATCGCGTTGCCGGCCTCGGGAAGCTGCAGGACGGCGGCGTCGGCCTGCTCGGGCCGGCGCACCGTGCGCGAGCCGACGATCGAGTCGTACTGCTCGAAGGCCCAGCGCTTGGAGGCGATGCTCGGGGCCGAGAGCAGGGACAGCAGCTCCTGCTCGGGCGCGGCTCCCGGCGCCAGCGTCTCGCGGTTGCCGTAGATCCAGCCGTCGGGCTCGGCCGGGTCGAGGTCGTAGAGCGGGCAGCCGTCGACCAGCGCCTCGACCGGCATCTCGCCGACTACCTCGCCGTCGCGGAGGATCCGGATCTGACCGCCCTCGGTGACGGTGCCGATCTCGGCCGAGCCGGTCTGCCATTTCTCGCAGATCGCCCGCACCTCCTCGACCCGGCCCGGCTCGACCACCGCCAGCATCCGCTCCTGGCTCTCGGAAACCATGATCTCGAAGGGCTCCATGTCGGCCTCGCGCAGCGGCACCCCGGCGACGTCGATGTCGATCCCGACCCCGCCGGCGCTCGCCATCTCCCCGGCCGAGGAGGTCAGGCCCGCCGCGCCGAGGTCCTGCAGCGAGACCAGCAGCCCCTTCCCCAGCAGCTCCAGGCAGCACTCGAGCAGCTTCGACTCCTCGAAGGGGTCGCCGATCTGCACCGTCGGCCGCTTCGCTTCGTCGCCCTCGCCGAGCTCGGCCGAGGCCAGCACCGAGGCGCCGCCGATTCCGTCGCGCCCGGTCGAGGCGCCCATCAGGACGATCGAGTTGCCGACCCCGGCCGCCGCCGCCCGCACCATGTCGGCGGTCTTGGCGAAGCCGATGCACATCGCGTTGACCAGGCAGTTGTGCTCGTAGGGCTCCTCGAAGTAGATCTCGCCGCCGACCGTCGCCACCCCGATCGAGTTGCCGTAGTGGCCGATCCCGCGGACCGCGCCGTCGAGCAGGTGGCGCGAGCGGACCGAGTCGAGCTCGCCGAAGCGGAGGCTGTCGAGGATCGCGATCGGCCGCGCCCCGATCGCGAAGACGTCGCGCATGATCCCGCCGACGCCGGTTGCCGCCCCCTGGAACGGTTCCACCGCGCTCGGGTGGTTGTGGGACTCGACCTTGAAGGCGACCGCGTAGCCGTTGCCGACGTCGACGGCGCCGGCGTTCTCGCCCGGCCCCATCACCACCCGCTCGCCCTCGGTCGGCAGCCGCCGCAGCAGCTTGCGCGAGTGCTTGTAGGCGCAGTGCTCGGACCAAAGCAGGCTGAACATCGCCAGCTCGACGTCGTTCGGCTCCCGCCCCAGCTTCTCGACGATCAGCTGGTACTCGGAGTCGGTCAGCCCGAGCTCGCGGTATTTCGGCGTCTCGACGGTCATCCCCGGGGCGCCTTAGTCAACCCCTGGTTTACAAAAGCGCCCCGCCCGAGCCGATCGAAGACGCGCAGCCCGTCCGTCGACCCCGTCAGCGGATCCACCGCGTGCTCGGGGTGCGGCATCAGCCCGAGGACGTTGCCGCGCTCGTTGGTGACGCCGGCGATGTCGCGGACCGAGCCGTTGGAGTTGTGGCCGTCGGCGTAGCGGTAGGCGACCTGGCCGTTGGCCTCCAGCCGGTCGAGCATCTCCTCCGGCGCGTAGTAGCGGCCTTCGCCGTGCTTGGCCGGGATCGAGAGCGTCTCTCCCGTGCCCTCTTCGATCAGCTCGACCTGGTGGCAGCGAAAGCGCAGCTCGACGTTCCGCAGCAGCGCGCCCGGCAGCAGTCCCGCCTCGCAGAGGACCTGGAAGCCGTTGCAGACCCCCAGTACCGGCATTCCCGCCTCGGCGGCCTCGGCCACCGCTTCCATCGCCGGGGAGAAGCGGGCGATCGCGCCCGCCCGCAGGTAGTCGCCGTAGGAGAAGCCGCCGGGGACGACGACGCCGTCGACGCCGTCGAGGTCGCGGCTCTCGTGCCAGACCAGCCGCGCCCCGTCGCCGTGCAGCTCGCAGGCGTGCAGCGCGTCCCGCTCGTCACAAGACCCGGGGAACTGGAGGATCCCCCAGATCACAGGGTCTGGATCTCGTAGTCCTCGATCAGGGGGTTGGCGAGGAGCTTCTCGCAGAGCTCGCCGAGTCGCTCCGGGTCCTCCGCCTCGAGCTCGACCATCCGCCCGACGTGGACGTGCTCGATTCCCTCGAAGCCGAGCGCCGGCAGCGCCCGCTCCACCGCCTTGCCCTGAGGGTCGAGGATTCCCTCCTTGGGGCGGATCAGCACCCGTGCCTTCAGAACGTCTCCCCGGTGATCCGCTCGTAGGCCTCGACGTATTTGGCCCGCGTCTGCTCGACCACGTCGGCCGGCAGCTCCGGCGCCGGCGGCTTCTTGTCCCAGCCGGTCTCCGAGGCCCAGTCGCGGACGAACTGCTTGTCGAAGGAGGGGGGCGTGGCGCCCGGCTGGTAGCTGGCGGCGGGCCAGAAGCGGGACGAGTCCGGGGTCAGGACCTCGTCGCCGAGGACGATCTCGGCGCCGGCGTGGCGGCCGAACTCGAACTTGGTGTCGGCGAGGATGATTCCGCGCTGGGCCGCGTGCTGGGAGCCGCGCTTGTAGACCTCGATCGAGATCCGCCGCAGCTCTTCCAGCAGCGCCCGGTCGCCGACGATCTCGGCGGCGCGGTCGAAGTCGACGTTCTCGTCGTGATCGCCGATCTCGGCCTTGGTCGAGGGGGTGAAGATCGGCTCCGGCAGCTGGTCGGACTCGACCAGGCCGGAGGGCAGCTCGATCCCGCAGACCGCTCCCTCTTCCTTGTATTCCTTCCAGCCCGAGCCGGACAGGTAGCCGCGGACGACGCACTCGACCGGGTACATCTCCAGCTTCCGCACCCGCATCGCCCGTTCGGCGACCTCCTCGGGCACGTCCTCGGAGATGAAGTGGTTGGGGACGATGTCCTCGGTCAGCCCGAACCAGAAGACCGACATCCGGTTCAGCACCTTGCCCTTGTCGGGGATCGGCGTCGGCATCACCACGTCGTAGGTGGAGATGCGGTCGGAGGCGACCATCAGCAGGTCGTCCTCCCACTCGTAGATCTCGCGGACCTTCCCCGAGGAGAGGAGGTTCATCTCGGCGACGCTCGGCACGAAGCCGATGCTAACCATCCGCGGCGGCGGACCGATCTCCGGCTTGTCTGCGACTTCGCTCACAGCGGAGAAGAACCGGCTCTGCGATGCTCCCCCCGTGGCGCTCCCGCCCGAACCGAGCAGTCCCCCGCTGGTGCAGATGCTGCGCTGGGCCTTCCGGCCGATCGCCTTCATGGAGGACTGCCGGCGCCAGTTCGGCGACTCCTTCAGCGTCCGCTTCCTCGGCTTCGAGCGGCCGATGGTGCTGATCTCCGACCCGGAGGCGATCAAGACTCTCTATAGAGAGCGCGAGCACGGGCTGCCGCCGGGGCGCAACGCCATCCTCGAGCCGATCGTCGGCTCGAAATCGCTCTTGATCCAACAGGGGGCCGAGCACCTGAGCCGGCGCCGGCTGATGCTGCCGCCCTTCCACGGCGAGCGGATGCGCTCCTACGAGGAGACGATGAACGAGATCGTCGGCGCCGAGATCGACTCCTGGCCGTTGAACAGCGAGTTCCCGATCCACGCCCGGATGCAGGCGGTGACGTTGGAGATCATCCTCCGCGTCGTCTTCGGCATCTCCACCGGGCCGCGGCTGGACCGGTTGCGGGAGATGCTCGCCACCGTCCTCACCGAAACCGCGACGCCCGGGCGGCAGGTGCTGGGACTGGTGCTGCAGCGCTTCGGCATCGGCGGCGGCATGTTCGCCCGCTTCGAGGGGCAGCTGCGCGAAGTCGACGAGCTGCTGCTGGCGGAGATCGCCGAGCACCGGGAACGGCCGGATCTCGAGCAGCGGGAGGACATCCTCTCGATGCTGATGCAGGCGGAGTTCGAGGACGGGACGCGGATGGAGGACCGCGAGCTGCGCGACCAGCTGATGACGCTGCTGCTGGCCGGCCACGAGACGACCGCGACCGCGCTGGCCTGGACCTTCGACCTGCTGCTGCGCCACCCGACCGTGCTGGGGCGGCTGCGCGAGAGCCTGCTGGCGGGCGAGGAGGACTACCTGCGGGCGACGATCTCCGAGTCGCTGCGGCTGCGACCGGTGATCCCGCTGGCGGGACGGCGTCTCGCCAAGGAGCTGGTCGCCGACGGGCTGACCCTGCCCGAGGGAACCGACGTCACCCCGGCGATCTGGCTCACCCACACCCGCGCGGACATCTATCCCGAACCGTTCGCCTTCAAGCCCGAGCGCTTCCTCGAGGACGCCCCCGACACCTACGCCTGGATCCCCTTCGGCGGCGGCGTCCGCCGATGCATCGGCGCCACCTTCGCCGAGTTCGAGATGCGCGTCGTCCTCCGCGAGGTCCTCACCCGCTGCGAGCTCCGCAAGGCCAACCCGATGCCCGAGCGCACCGGCCGCCGCAACATCACCCTCTCCCCGAAGGACGGCACCCCGGTGGTCGTCACCGATCGGGCACAGAAAATCTCCAGAGATTTGGCTTTCAGCGCGTAATTCGTCGCAACATTCTGTCTACACTCCTGTCATCATGGAGCTGCTGACCATGGAGGACAGGCGAACCAACTGGAACGACGACCGGCTCGACGAACTGAGCCGCCGCGTCGACGACGGCTTCAAGGAGATGCGAGAAGGCTTCGCGCGGGTCGATGAGAAGTTCGACCGGGTCACCGCTCGCATCGACAAGCTGATCTTCACCATGTGGGCTGCCGGCGGCGCCGTTGGCGCGACGGCCATCGTCAGCCTCCTCAAGCTCGCCTTCTTCTAACGCGAATCTGACAACACGCTTCGAGACTTTTTGTCTACACTACTCCCATGGAGGCACTTCTGGAGAAGGAGGGGAACGTGGAGAGTTGGAACGACGAGCGGCTGGACGAACTGAGCCGGCGGGTCGATGCGGGGTTCGAGAAGATGGCCACCAAGGTCGAACTGACCGCGCTCAAGAATGAAATGAACCTCCGATTCGACGGGGTCGACGCGCGGTTCGAGGAGGTGGATAGGCGGTTCGACGAGGTCAGCGGACGCTTCGACGAGGTCAGCGGACGCTTCGACGAGATCAGCGGACGCTTCGACGAGATCAGCGGACGCTTCGGTGAAGTCAATGGGCGTTTGAGTGAAATCGGTGGACGCTTCGGCGAAGTCGCTGGGCGTTTCGACAAGATCGAAGATCGTCTCGACCGCCTGAACAACACGCTGCTGATCGGCCTCTTTGGCTTGGTCGCCGCGGTGATCGCGAACGGAATCTGGGGCTGAAGCTCAGCCGCCGGACTTGGCCGGCGAGTGCGGGTGCTCCTTCGCCCACCTGGCGATCGCGCCGGAGCCGGAGATCACCTCGCCGTCGTCGAGGACGAGGATCGGGACCTCGTTGGTGCCGCTGAGGCGCTTGATCTCCGCCCGGTCCTCGCCGCGACTGCCCCAGGTCAGCGGCATCCCGCGATACCCCTTCACCGTCTTCAGTTCGTACTCGTAGCCGGCGTTGTCCAGCGCCTTGCCGGCCTTCGCGCAGGGATGGGCAAAGCCCGGCCCCCGCTTCTTCTGCCCGCAGGTGTAGAGGATCACCCGGCCAGCCTAATCCACTCTGATCAGGACCGCAGCGCTTCGAGGCGTTCGAAGATCTCGGGGACGTGGGTGAGGTAGGCGCTGTAGTCGAAGACCTGGTCGAGGTCTAGGTCCGGTGCGGCCTCGGCGAGGAGGTCGCGGAACTCGGTGCGGGTGTCCCAGGCCCGCTGGGCGTTCTCCTGGACGACGCGGTAGGCGTCGTCGCGGGTCATCCCGGCCTCAACCAGGGCGGTGAGGGCGCGCTGGGAGAACAGGGCACCGTAGGTGAGGCCCAGGTTCTCGCGCATCCGCTCCTCGTTGATCTTCATCCCCGACGCCACCTTGGCCGCCAGGTCCTGCATGTAGTCCAGGGCGATCGTCGCGTCGGGCAGGATCACCCGCTCGGCGCCGGAGTGGGAGATGTCGCGCTCGTGCCAGAGGGCGACGTTCTCAACGCCCGCCTGCGAGTAGCCGCGCAGGACGCGAGCGAGGCCGGTGATCCGCTCGGTGCGGATCGGGTTGCGCTTGTGCGGCATCGCCGAGGAGCCCTTCTGGCCGGCGGCGAACGGCTCTTCGACCTCGCGCACCTCGGTTTTCTGCAGGCCCCGCACCTCGGTCGCGAAGCGCTCGAGGCCGGCGCCGGCGATCGCGATCGCCGTCAGTAGCTCCGCATGGCGGTCGCGTGGGATCACCTGGGTGGCGACGTCCTCGCGACCGAGCCCGAGCTTCTGCATCACCCGCGCCTCGACCGCGGGCGGCACCGAGGCGTAGGTGCCGACGGCGCCGGAGAGCTTGCCGACGGCGAGCTGGGCGAAGGCCTCCTCCAGCCGGTCGAGGTTACGGTCGGCCTCGAAGGCGAAGCCCGCGAGCCGCAGGCCGAAGCTGGTCGGCTCGGCGTGGACGCCGTGGGTGCGGCCGACGCAGAGGGTGTCGCGATGCTCGAGCGCCCGCGTGACCAGCGCGTCCCGATAAGCGCAGGCGCTGGCGAGGACGACTTCGCCGGCCCGGCGCAGCTGCAGCGCCAGCGCCGTGTCGAGCACGTCGGAGGAGGTGAGGCCGTAGTGGATCCAGCGGCCGTGCTCGCCGACCGAGGCGGCGACGACGTCGACGAAGGCGGCGACGTCGTGGTCGGTCACCTTCTCCCGCTCGTCGACCGCCTCGACCGTGAAGGCCGCCCGCTCGCGCGCCTCGCGCGCCGCCCCTTCCGGCACCACGCCCTCCGCCGCCCAGGCCTCGGTGGCGGCCAGCTCGACCTCAAGCCAGCTCTCCAGCTTCGCCTGCTGCGTCCAGACCGCCCCGATCTCGGGGCGGGTGTAGCGGGGGATCACGCGTTGATTATCCGCCCGGCGAGGACGCCGGCGTTTTTCGCCCCGTCGATCGCGACGCAGGCGACCGGGATCCCCGGAGGCATCTGCACCGCCGAGAGCAGCGCGTCGAGCCCGCCCAGGCTCTTGCCAAGAATCGGCACCCCGATCACTGGCAGGTCGGTGTGGGCGGCGGCGACTCCAGGTAACGCCGCCGACATTCCGGCACCGGCGATGATCACCTTCAGCCCCCGCATGCGGGCGTTCTGGCAGTACTCCCGGACCAGCTCGGGGTCGCGATGGGCGCTCATCACCCGCACCTCGTAGCGGATGCCCGCTTCCTCGAGGGCTTTGCCGGCCGGTTCCATCTTCGGCTTGTCGTTCTTCGAGCCCATGATGATCCCGACGTGCGGCTCGTCGACGTCGATTTCGGTGAAGGCTTCCTCGACGGTCGCCATCGTCGCCGTCTCGGTGGGATCGGCGGGCCCGCCTCCTGCGGGCGTGGCGGTCCCGGTCGGCTGCGGCTCCTCTGAGATCTCGCTCATCTCGCTCCTTCGGATTCTGTTGGTGAGGTTCTGTTGATGAACTGAATTAGCTGGGGACGCGCTCGACGGCGCGGGCGGCGATGTCGGTGCGGATCTGCATTCCCTCGAACGAGATCCGGCTGGCGGCATCGTATGCACGATCGCGCGCTTCGGCGGGACTGCTACCCAACCCGGTCAGGTTCAGCACCCGGCCGCCCGCGGTGACGATCTCGCCATCGCGCTCCGCCGTACCCGCGTGGGTCACCTCGGCAACCTCCGCCGCCGCGGCGAGGCCGCTGATCAAGTCTCCCTTGGAGGAGGACTCCGGGTAGCCAGCGGAGGCGAGGACGACGGTGACCGCCCAGTTGTCGTCGAACTCGGCACTGATGCCGGCGAGGCCGCCGGGCTCGCGCGAGGCGAGGAAGAGCTCAGCGAGGTCGGAGCGCAGCCGCGGCAGCACCGCCTGGGTCTCGGGGTCGCCGAAGCGGGCGTTGAACTCGAGCACCTTCGGCCCCTCGGGGCCGATCATCAACCCGGCGTAGAGGACGCCGTGGAAGGGGACGCGCCGAGCGGCCATCGCCGCGACGACCGGCCGGTGGACCTGCTCGACGATCTCCTCGACCTTGGCGGCGCCGAAGCCAGGGACGGGGGAGTAGCTGCCCATGCCCCCGGTGTTGGGTCCTTCGTCGCCGTCGAAGATCCGCTTGTAGTCCTGGGCCGGGGCGAGGGGGACGACGTTCTCGCCGTCGCAGAGCGCCAGCAGCGAGAGCTCCTCGCCCTCGAGGAAGTCCTCGAGTACGACCGTAGTCGAGCCGAAGCGCCGCTCGGTGAAGAAGACGTCGACGGCGGCGCGGGCCTCGGCCTCGTCCTGGCAGATGATCACGCCCTTGCCCGCGGCGAGCCCGTCGGCCTTGAGCACGGTCGGGTAGGAGCAGCTGGCGAGCTGTTCGAGCGCTTCCTCGCGGCTGCGCACCAATACGTGCGAGGCGGTCGGCACCCCGGCCTCCTCCATCAGCTCCTTGGCGAAAGCCTTCGACCCCTCCAGCGCGGCCGCGTCCCTGAGCGGGCCGAAGGCGGGGATGCCGGACCCCTCGAGCGCGTCTACCGCCCCTGCCACGAGCCCCGCCTCGGGGCCGATCACGGCCAGGTCGACACCGTTCTCCTTGGCCGCCGCGACGATCGCCGGCGCGTCGTCAGCCGCCACCACCGGCAGGCACTCCGCGTCCGCGGCGATCCCGGCGTTGCCGGGCGCGCAAAGGACGTCGGTGACCTGCGGCGAGCGCCGCAGCGCCCGCACGATCGCGTGCTCGCGCCCGCCTCCGCCTACGACCAGCGCCTTCAACGCGGCTACAGCGCGCCGGCCAGGTCGCCGGCCGGGATCGCGGCAAGCGTCTGGCTGGTCATCGTCCCGCGCGAGCCGAGCTCTACCGAGACCTTCGCCATCGTCTTGTCGTCAGGCGCCTCGACCACGGTGACGAAGTCGTACTGCCCCAGCGTCGCGTACTGCGAGAGCACCTTCACCCCCATCTGTTCGACCTCGCGGTTCACCTCATCGATCCGCCCGGGGTTGTTCTTCAACGTCCGCACACCCTCAGCGGTCAAGTTGGTCAGCATCAAGAAAGTCGGCATCTCCGCCCCCTCAGCTCGAAATTAGGCCTCCGGCTCAACCGTACTGCTTTGGGCGGGGTGAGGAGACCGGGTGCCCCTCTCCCGAAGACCGTCGCGCAGCTGAAGCGGAGCGCAGGGCGCCATCGTGGTCTCAGGAGCCTTCGTGAGAGGGGCACCCGGTCTCCTTGCTCCCTCGACATCAGCCAAAGAAAAAAGGTCGACACGCGTCAACTGCCAGCTATGGCTGGAGGTGTCCGGTGGGGGTCGCTGGGTACTCAGCATGGAGCCGCGCCAATAACTTCAGAGGCGTCAGCCGGAAGGCGATCCTCGCGGCGGAGGTGCTCCCAGCGACCCCCACCGGACACCTCCTAAACCCCAGGCCTAGTACGCGTAGTACCCAGCGTGAATGTGATCGCAGTGATCGGGCAAGGCGAACGCTGGCCCAAGCCCGTCAAGGTCGAAGCAGTAGATCAGCTCGGTCGGGTGCAGCGGGTCCGGCAGCTGGGCGAGGGCGTAGCCGAGCTCGGCGCAGGGGGCGGCGGTCGAGGTATCGGTGCAGGAGACGCCGTCGACGGCGGCGATGTCCATCGCCCGCCCGTAGAAGTGGTTGGAGACGTTGCCCGAGGCGGTCATCTGCGAGTGGTCGGAGCGCAGGGAGCTGATCGTGATCTGGTGCTCGCTGGTCATCAGCGCCAGCAGGCCGACGACGCGCTGGTCGAGCATCCCGGCCTGGATGTCCCGCAGCTCGAGGTCGTTGGAGAGGGTGAGGTTCTGCCAGTTGATCTGCGAGGCGGTGTCGCCGGGGAGGACGATCGTCCACTCTTTGCTGGTGACGGCGCATTTGCCGGCCAGCTGGTCGGCCTCGCTGGCGATGGCGTCGACGTACCAGGCGGCCTGGTTGTGGGTGAAGACGCCGGCGTCGATGCTGCCGCGCGACCACATCAGCCGCGCCAGGGTCGCCGCCGAGTCGTCGATGTCGGCATGGCGGACGCGGCCGTCTTCGTCACCGTCGACCCCGTAGTCGTTCCACTCCATCTTGTCGAGGCCGAGCGGGCCGAAGGTGCGCAGCTGCTGCGCGTTCATGCCGCGGCCGAAGTTCGACTCGAGGCGGGCGATCGCGGCCAGCGTCCAAACGCCCCGCTTGCCGAGTTCGTAGCGGCCGGCAGCGGCCTCGAAGGCGCTCAGATAGCCCTCCGGGATCTGACCCTTCCAGTCGTCGGCCGGGGTGCACTTGAAGACCTGGATCTGCGGCGTCAGGGTCAGGGTCGTGTAGCTGCCCCCGACTTCGTCGGCGTAGCAGCCGGCGTTTTGCAGCACCTCTTCGACGTACCAGTCGGCGTGGTTGTAGGCGAAGATCGCGCCCCAGACGTCCTCCGGCATGCCAGCGGCGCTGAGGTAGCGGGCGGCGGCGTAGATCGCGTCTTCGGGGTTGTTCGGGTCCGCTACCCCGTCGCCGTTGGCGTCGACCCCATACATCGCCCAGGTTTCCGGCATGAACTGCATCCAGCCGACGGCGCCAGCGGAGGAGGGGCCGAGGTTGGTCCCGAAGGCGGTCTCGATCGCGTTGATCCCGGCCAGGATCGCCGGCCCCTGCGGGCCCAGCGCGTACTGGTCGGAGGCGTGGTGGTAGATCGGGATCAGGACTGGCGGCACGCCATTGATCGCACAGCTGGAGCTCGGCAGCGAGGGGATCGTGAAGGCGCCGACGCCGGGCGCGATGGTGGCGCCGCCCGCGGGGGTCACTTCGGTTTCGGCTTCGGGCGCTTCGGCTTCGACTCCGCCTTCGCCAGCGTCGACCCCACCGCTGGGCGGCGGCGTCTTCGTCGCCGGAGCGGGCGGCGGCACCAGGGTTTCGTTCTGCTTCAGCGGCGCTTCGTTGCTTTCGGATGCTTCCAGCGCCGAGCCGGGGACCAGGCCGCTGGCGGGCGTAGCCGCGTCGGCGCGAGCGACGGCGATCGGAACCGCCAGCGCCGCGGTCGCAGCCGCGGTCGCCATCACCGCTTTGATCTTGCGCGCGCTTTCCATCAGCCGAGGACGTTGACGACTCGCCACTGCTTGTTTTTCAGCTGTTCCATCTCCAGCCGCAGCTCGCTGGTGGCGCCGACCCGCAGCAGCGAGACGCTGACCGGGTAGATGCGATCGTGCGAGGGAGCGGGGACGACGTTGAGGACTTTCGCCTTCGGGACCTTGACCCCCGCCGGCTGGCGCGGCGGTCGCTGCAGCAGCGCCTTCGTCACCGCCGGCGTCGCGGTCGCCTTGAAGGCTTTGCGGACCTCGCCCTTCTCGGCGCCGGTCTCGTAGACGACGAAGGCGTCGGCGAACTTGCGGGCGACGGCGATCGCGGCGGGACCAGCGGGCGGGCCGTCGACGCTGGCGGCGGCCGAAGCGGTGGCACCGGTCGCGGGCTCGGCGGAGGGGTTGGTGGAGAAGGTGTCGGTGGCGGGGTTGCCGGTGTTGCTGGTGGTGGCGACCGGGGCTTCGCTCGAGACCGCCTTCGAGCCGTCGACCTTGGAGCTGTCCTCGGCCGGAGCCTTGAAGACGGGGGCCGCCCCCTGCAGGGTGGGGTCCGCATCGGGTTTCGGCGCGGCTTTGACCGGGGTGGGCTCGGGCGCCGGCTCGCTCGTCACGGCGACGGTTGGCGCGGGCGCCGACTCGCTGCCGCCCGAAGAAGCGAGCGAGTAGCCGCCGATCCCCAGTCCCAGCGCCAGCACCACGGCACCGCCGGCGACGAGGGCGCGGCCGCCGTCGCCGAGGCTGCGGAAGTAGTCCTCTGCCGGCCAGAGCAGGTTGTCGCGCAGGGCCAGCGAGAGGTCCTCGAGGGCCTCCTCCCGGCGCCGTCGCGGGCGCGCGTTGATCGGGGTCTGGTCGTCGTTCATCTGGTCTTGCCGGGGCTCTCTCTAAGCCTACGGTGGCTGGCCTAATTAAAGAGCACCTATACGAGGTTCTTGTTTCGGCAGAAACCGCCGCAAAGATGAGCCCCGAAATGCGGTAGGCAACGGCCGTTATGCAGCGGCTGGGGCCGGCGCCTCCACCCGCTCGAAGACGATCTCTCCTTCGGCGGCGTCGACGCGAACCCTGTCGCCCTCGCCGAACTCGCCCTCGAGGATCTTCAGCGCCAGCTTGTCGACCAGCTGCTTCTGGATCACCCGCTTCAACGGCCGCGCCCCGTAGGTGGGGTCGTAGCCGAGGTTGCCGAGCAGCGTGCGGGCGTCGTCGGAGAGCTCGATCTCGATCCCCCGCTCGCGCACCCGCCCGACCAGCTGGTTCACCTGCAGCTCGACGATGCGGCCGATGTCGGCCTTCGAGAGCCGGTGGAAGATCACCGTGTCGTCGATCCGGTTGAGGAACTCCGGCTTGAAGGTCGCCGCCAGCACCTCTTCGATCCCCTCGCGGATCTTCTCGTCGACCGCCTCGCCGACGATCCGGTCGGAGCCGACGTTCGAGGTCATGATCAGGACCGTGTTGGTGAAGGAGACGGTGCGACCCTGGCCGTCGGTCAGGCGGCCGTCGTCCATCAGCTGCAGCAGCGTGTTGAAGACGTCGGGGTGGGCCTTCTCGATCTCGTCCAGCAGCACCACCGCGTAGGGGCGGCGCCGCACCGCCTCGGTCAGCTGCCCGCCCTCCTCGTAGCCGACGTAGCCGGGGGGAGCGCCGATCAGCCGCGCGACCGTGTGCTTCTCCATGTACTCGGACATGTCGAGGCGGACGATCGCCTGCTCGGAGTCGAACATGAACTCGGCCAGCGCCTTCGCCAGCTCGGTCTTGCCGACCCCGGTCGGGCCGAGGAAGAGGAAAGAACCAATAGGCCGGTTCGGGTCAGACAGGCCAGCGCGGGAGCGCCGCAGGGCGTTGGAGACGGCGGCGATCGCCTCGTCCTGGCCGATCACCCGGTCGTGCAGCCGCTCCTCCATCTGGATCAGCTTCTGCACCTCGCCCTCCATCAGGCGGCTGACCGGGATCCCGGTCCATTTGGCGACGACCTCGGCGACGTCCTCCTCGGTGACTTCGTCGGCCAGCATCACTTCGCCACCAGAGTGCAGCTCCTCCAGCCGCGCCACCTGCTCCTTGACCTGCGCCTCCAGCTCGGGGATCTCGCCGTAGCGCAGCTTCGCCGCCCGCTCGAGGTCGGTCTCGCGCTCGGCCCGCTCGGCCTCGCGCTGCGCCTCCTCCAGCTTTTCCTTTGCGGCTTTGATCTGCTCCAGCGGCTCTTTCTCGTTCTGCCAGCGAGTCCGCAGCTCGGCCGCCTCCTCGCCGAGGTTGGCGAGGTCCCCCTCCAGTGCCTGCAGCCGCGCCCGCGAGGCATCGTCGGTCTCTTTCTTCAGCGCCTCGCGCTCGATCTCCAGCTGCTGGATCCGCCGCTCGACCTCGTCGATCTCGGTCGGCACCGAGTCGATCTCGATCTTCAGCCGCGAGGCGGCCTCGTCGATCAGGTCGATCGCCTTGTCGGGGAGGAAGCGGTCGGCGATGTAGCGCTCTGAGAGGGTGGCCGCGGCGACGATCGCCGCGTCGGAGATGCGGACCCCGTGGTGCTGTTCGTAGCGCGGTTTCAGCCCGCGGAGGATCGCGATCGTGTCGTTCATGTCGGGCTCGCCGACCAGCACCGGCTGGAAGCGCCGCTCCAGCGCCGCGTCTTTCTCGATGTGCTTGCGGTACTCGTCGAGCGTGGTCGCCCCGACCGCGCGCAGCTCGCCGCGCGCCAGCATCGGCTTCAGCAGGTTGGCGGCGTCGACCGCGCCTTCGGCGGCGCCGGCGCCGACGATCGTGTGGAGCTCGTCGAGGAAGAGGACGATCTGGCCCTCGGCCTGCTGCACCTCGTTCAGCACCGCTTTCAGGCGCTCCTCGAACTCGCCCCTGTATTTCGAGCCGGCGAGCAGGGAGCCGATGTCGAGCGCGATCACGCGGCGGTCGCGCAGGCTCTCGGGGACGTCGCCTTTGACGATCCGCTGCGCCAGGCCCTCGACGATCGCGGTCTTGCCGACCCCGGGGTCGCCGATCAGCACCGGGTTGTTCTTGGTCCGGCGACTCAGCACTTGGATGACGCGGCGGATCTCCTCGTCGCGCCCGATCACCGGGTCGAGCTTGCCGCTCTCGGCCTCCGCCGTCAGGTCGCGGCCGAATTTCTCCAGCGCCTGGGCGTTGTCCTCGGCGTTCGGCGAGGTCACCTTCGCCGGGCCCTGGACCGCCTTCACCGCCCGCTCCAGCTCCTCGCGGTCGGGCAGCAGGTCGGAGACGCCGGAGCCGTCCTCGGCCAGCGCCAGCAGCAGGTGGCCGACGGTGATGTAGCTGTCGCCGAGCTTCGCCATCGCCTGCTCGGCGGCGCGCAGGACCCGGGCCAGGTTGGAGGACATCTGTGGGTCGGCGCCGTCGCCGAGGGTCGGCAGTGCGCCGACCGCCGCCTCGGCCTGCGCCCGCGCCGTCGCCGGGTCGACCCCGACCTTCTGCAGGACCGGGATCGCCATTCCTTCGGCCTGGTCGAGCAGCGCCAGCAGCAGATGGGCGGAGGCGATCTCGGAGTTGCGCCGGGCGCGCGCCAGCTCCTGCGCGCTCGCCACTGCTTCGCGGGATTTCTCGGTGAACCTGTCCGCCTGCATCAGCTCTCGTCTCCGTTCTCGCCGTTTTTCGTTCCGCCGACTTCCTCCAGCCGCTTGCGCAGCCGCGCCACCTCTGCCCGCAGCCGCTGCACCTGGTTTTCCAGCGCCAGCACCATTTCCACCCCGGCCAGGTTCAGCCCTTCGGCGGTCATCTCCTGGATCCGCCGCAGCCGCTCGACGTCGCGCTGGGAGTAGAGGCGGGTGTTCTTCGGCGAGCGCTTCGGCGCGATCAGCCCCCGCTGCTCGTACATCCGCAGCGTCTGCGGGTGCATCTCCGCCAGTTCGGCGGCGACCGAGATCATGAAGACGCCCTGCTCTTCGTCGAAGGTGGCTTTGACGCGGCGACGGTAGGTGGCCATCAGCGGCCCGCCTTCCGCAGCAGCTCGGCGCGCGGGTCGGACCCGTTGAGGGCCTCGGCGAGCTTCTCCACCGCCTCGCTCTGCTCCTCGCTGAGGTCAGCGGGGATCGCGATCTCGAGGCGGTAGCGGATGTCGCCGCGGCCCGAGCCCTTCGGCTTCGGCGGGCCCTCGCCGCGCAGTCTCTGGATCGTCCCGTGCTTGGTCCCGGGCGCGACCTTGATCCGTTTGGTCCCGTTCAGCGTCGGCACCTCGATCGTGCCGCCGCGGATCGCCTCGACGACCGAGATCGGCACCGTCACCTCGAGGTTGCCGCCGTCGAGCCGCTTGAAGATCGGCGAGGAGGCGACCCGGGTCGTCACATAGAGGTCGCCGGCGGGACCGCCGCGCGGCCCGTCCTCGCCCTTGCCGGCGAGGCGGATGCGGGTGCCGTCCTTGACCCCGGGCGGGACGTTCACTTTGTAGCGCTTGGTCTGCTGGGTGAGCCCGGAGCCGCCGCAGGTGGGGCAGGGGTCTTCGATGATCTGACCGGAGCCGCCGCACTGCGAGCAGGGCTGGCTGATCGAGAAGAAGCCCTGGCCCTGCGCCTCGACGCCGCGGCCTTCGCAGCGTGGGCAGGTCTTCGGCGAAGTGCCCGGTTTGGCGCCGCTGCCGTGGCAGGTGGCACAGCGGGAGGACTTGGGGACGGTGACGGTGATCTGGGCGCCGTTGATCGCCTGGTCGAAGGAGAGCGAGACTTCGGTCTCGAGATCGCGGCCGCGCACCTGCTGCGTCTGCGCCCGTCCGCCGCCGCCGCGGTTGAAGACGCCGCCGAGGATGTCGCCGAAGTCGAAGCCGCCGAAGCCGCCCGGCCCGGTCCCGAACGGAGCCCCGCCGCCAGGACCGCCGCCGAAGCCGGCGAAGACGCCGCCCTCGTCGTACTCCTTGCGCTTCTCGGGGTCGCCGAGGACGTCGTAGGCGGCGGAGATCTCCTTGAACTTCTCCTCCGCCTCCTTGTCGTCCGGGTTGCGGTCAGGGTGGTACTTCCGGGCCAGCTTCCGGTACGCCTTCTTGATCTCCTCGTCGGTCGCCTTCTTCGAGACGCCAAGCGTCTTGTAGAGCTCGTCTGCCACTTTCCTCCTAGGCGCTGACCACCACGCGCGCCGGCCGGACCAGCTGCTCGCCCATCCGGTAGCCCTTCTGCATCACCTCGACCACCGTCCCGCTCTCGGTCCCCTCGACCGGCATCGTCGAGAGCGCCTCGTGCTGGTTGGGGTCGAACTTCTCGCCCTTGGGATCGACCGCCTCGATGCCGTGCCGCTGCAGCGTCTCCCGCAGGTTCCCGAGCACCATCTGAACCCCCTCGGCGAGCCCATCGCCTCCCTCAGAGGCCTCCAGCGCCCGCTCGAGGTTGTCGACCGCATCGATCACTTCCCGAGCCACCTCAGCCTTTCCGCGAGCAGCTGCGGCCTGAACGTCACTGGCAACACGCTTGCGAAAGTTCTCGAAGTCAGCTTTCGTCCTCCTGGCGAGATCGAGGTACTCCTCCTTCTGCTGGTTAGCGTCCTCCAGCAGCTTCTCGAAGTCCGCCTCGACGGCCTGAGCCCCAGACTCATCCGCCTCTCCCGCGGGTGGCGACGATGCCGAGGACTCTCCCGCTAGGGAGAGCCCGGCATCGGAGACAGGACCCGCGGGCTCCGCGCCTTCGTCCCGAAGGTCGTCCTGAGGAGACCTCATTTGTCCTCCTCGTCGACCACCTCGGCGTCGACGACCTCCTCCTCATCGGAGGAAGCGCCATTCTCGGTCGGACCCTCCGTGGCTGCCTCGGCCGAAGCCGCGGCGTAGATCTGCTCGGAGACTTTGGTCATCGCGCTGTTGAGGGCCTCGACCTTGGCGTCGAGCTCCTCTTTCGAGCCGCTCTCCAGCGAATCGCGGACGTCCCTGACCGCCGCGCGCACCTGCTCCTTTGCGTCCTCGTCGACTTTGTCGCCGGCCTCCTCGATCGCTTTCTCCGCCTGGTAGGCCGAGTTCTCGGCGAGGTTCCGCGCCTCCGCCAGCTCGCGCTGTTTGCGGTCCTCGTCGGCGTGGGCCTCGGCGTCGGAGACCATGCTCTGGATTTCCTCGTCGGAGAGGCCGGAGCCGGATTTGATCTCGATCTTCTGTTCTTTGCCGGTGCCTTTGTCGGCGGCGCTGACGTTGATGATCCCGTTGGCGTCGATGTCGAAGGTGACCTCGATCTGCGGGATGCCGCGCGGCGCCGGGGGGATCCCGGTGAGCTGGAATTTGCCCAGGCTCTTGTTGCCACTGGCCATCTCGCGCTCGCCCTGGAGGACGTGGATCTCAACGCTCGGCTGGTTGTCGTCGGCGGTCGAGAAGACCTCCGACTTCTTCGTCGGGATCGTCGTGTTGCGCTCGATCAGCTTCGTCATCACGCCGCCTTTGGTCTCGATCCCCAGGGTCAGCGGGGTGACGTCGAGCAGCAGCACGTCCTTGACGTCGCCGGCCAGCACGCCGGCCTGGATCGCGGCGCCGACGGCGACGACCTCGTCCGGGTTGACGCCCTGGTGCGGCTCCTTGCCGGTCAGCTCCTTGACCTTCTCGCGGACCGCCGGCATCCGGGTCATGCCGCCGACGAGGACGACGTGGTCGACCGCGGTGTCGGCGTCGGCCAGGGCCTGTTTCACCGGCCCGACCACGCGGTCGAGCAGGTCGCCGGTCAGCTCGTTCAGCTTCGAGCGGCTCAGTTTCAGATCGAGGTGCTTCGGCTGCCCCTCGACCGCGGTGATGAAGGGCAGGTTGATCTGCGTCTCCTGGGTCGAGGAGAGCTCGATCTTCGCCTTCTCCGCCGCCTCGTAGAGGCGCTGCAGCGAGTTTTTGTCCTGCGAGAGATCGACGCCCTGGTCGCGCTTGAACTCCGCCACCAGCCACTCGACGATCGCTTTGTCCCAGTTGTCGCCGCCGAGGTGGTTGTCGCCGGCGGTCGCTTTCACCTCGAAGACGCCGTCGCCGATTTCCAGCACCGAGACGTCGAAGGTGCCGCCGCCGAGGTCGAAGACGAGGATCGCGTGGTCGGTCTCCTCTTTGTCGAGCCCGTAGGCGAGCGAGGCCGCGGTCGGCTCGTTGATGATCCGCTTGACCTCGAGCCCGGCGATCTTGCCGGCGTCCTTGGTCGCCTGGCGCTGGTCGTCGTTGAAGTAGGCGGGGACGGTGATGACGGCGCTGTCGACGGTGTCGCCGAGCTTCGCTTCGGCGTCCGCTTTCAGCTTCTGCAGGATCATCGCGCTGATCTCCGGCGGGCTGTACTGCTTGCCGCGCGCGTCGACCCGGACGTCGCCGTTGGGGCCGGCCTCGACCTTGTACGGGACGATCGTCTCCTCCTCTTTGACTTCGGCCTCCTTGCGGCCCATGAAGCGCTTGATCGAGAAGATCGTGTTCTCCGGGTTCATCACTGCCTGGCGTTTGGCGACGGTGCCGACGAGGCGCTCGCCGCTCTCGGTGAACGCGACGACCGACGGGGTGGTGCGCCCGCCCTCCGCGTTCTCCAGAACGGTGGGCTCGCCGCCCTCCATCACCGCCACGCACGAGTTGGTCGTGCCGAGGTCGATACCGATCGTCTTTGCCACTTTTCCGCCTACCTCCAGCTGGGTTGGGTTGATGAAGCTCTAAAAATCTAAGTGGCAGTATGGCAGATCCTCGAAATAGTTCAAGCGTTGATTTTCTCCCGCTCCGATTCGTTCTGGCCCGAAGTGGGTTACAGGTAGGGCAGGCTGTGGGAGGCCGGAACCGACGTAGGAGGAAGACCTTTGAACCGCATTACGAGAAGCGCGATTTCGCTGGCGCTCACCGTCCCCCTGATCCTGGGGCTCTTCGCCGCCAGCGCCGGCGCCAAGTACGGGCCCGGGCACCAGGTCAACGTGATGACCCGGAACCTCTACCTGGGGGCTGACCTGACCCCGGCGATCGCCGCCAAATCGACGAAGGAATTCGTCGAAGCGAACGGGAAAATCCTCCGCGACGTCACCGCCAACAACTTCCCGCTGCGCTCGAAGGGGTTGGCGAAGGAGATCAACAAGAAGAAGCCCGACCTCGTCGGCCTGCAGGAGGTGGCGCTGTGGCGGACCGGCCCGCCGAGCCTGGAACCGCTGCTTGGCACCGGTGGCGCGACCGCGACGACGGTCCGCTACGACTACCTGGCCGAACTGCTCACCCAGCTGAACAAGGGCAAGAAGCGCTACCGCGTCGCCGTGGTCCAGCAGGAGTTCGACTTCGAGGCTCCGGCCGACGAGAATCAGGTGCCCAACGACGGCCCCAACGGGCTGATCAAAGACGCCGAGATCAACGGCCGCCTGACCATGCGCGACGTGATCCTGGTCCGGGTCGGCGCCGGCGTCGTCACCAGCCACCCGCAGAAGGGCAACTTCCAGAACATGCTGACCGTGCAGCTCTCTGGGGTCGAAGTAAAAGTGCTGCGCGGCTGGACCGCGCTCGACGCCAAGGTCCGCGGCAGCAAGAAGTTCCGCTTCGTCAACACCCACCTGGAGGCGTTCGACGACTCCAGTCAGGTGCCGAGCATCCGCGCCCTGCAGGCGGGCGAGCTGGTCGCCAAAGGCGGGCCGGCGACGACCAGCCTGCCGGTGGTGCTGCTCGGCGACCTCAACTCAGACGACGACACCGTCGAGGGCGGCGACCGCCAGGCCTACCAGGCCCTGGTCAAAGCCGGGATGCGCGAGCGCAGCACCGCCAAGCCGCTCGGCTGCTGCCTCAACTCGAGCCTGCTGGCGGTTGGCGCCGGTGGCAGCGTCGCCGACTTCGACCATCAGGTCGACCACGTGATGACCCGCGACCCGAAGAAGGTGAAGCTGATCTCCTCCGCGGTCACCGGGCGCCAGCCGGTCAACGGCTTCTGGGACTCCGACCACGCGGGCCTCTTCAGCTCCCTCTGGCTGCTTCGGTAGGGACTGCCTCTCGCCGAGACCGCAGAATTCCTTCCTCAAGAGGGAATTTTGCGGTTTCGCGGGGGTTCAGCCCTCGCCGGCGGTGCGGGCGACGAATTCGGAGACTTCCTGCGCCTGCTCTTCGTTGAGGATGCCGCCCGGCATCCGGCCCGGGGTAGTCGAGCTGTCGACGCCCTGTTCGATCGCGTTGAGGACGCGGCCTTCGGTCTTTTTGATCGTTTCTTCGTCGGTTTCGATTTCTTCGGGGGTTCCGGTCAGTTCCGGCGGCCCGTTGGGCGCCAGCAGTTCGTCGAGGTCCGGCGCGTAGTTGCCGTCGGTGCCGGCGCTGTAGAGCGCGTGGCAGGTGCCGCAGTTGGTGACGAAGAGGGACTGGCCGTCCTCGAGGTTCGCCGGGACCTTGTCCTCCCCGTTCTCGCCGTCGCCCTTGGCGCGGAAGGCGGCGAAGGGGATGACCACGGCGAGGACGAGGACGAGGACCCCGAACCAGATGAAGGTGCGCTTGCTCATTGGGCGGCGCGCATACTAGATGATCGGCTCCCCAACGAGGCACGCCTGGATGACGCACCCGGCACTTCGCGGCTCTGCGTCCTCGGGCTTGCCTTTGCCACCAGCAAAGGCTGCGCCCTGCGTCCTTGATCCGCTCGGCCGGGCACGCCCCCAGTCGCACCTCGCCGGGAAGCCGATCATCAGCGCCCGCCGCTGCGCGGTTGCACCACCGCCCCGGCGCGGTTCTCGCGGTACCAGGGGCACATCCGCCGCAGGGCGCACTCGCCGCAGCGCGGTTTTGGCCGGCAGACGGCGCGGCCGTGCCGGATCAGGTTGACGTGGAGCTCGTGGGCGTCCTCGGGCGGGACGATCGCCAGCATCTCGTCGTGGGCCTTCTCGAAGGAGGCCTTGGCGGGGAAGAGGCCGAGCCGGCCGCCGACCCGGTGGACGTGGACGTCGACCGGGATCTCCGGGATCCCCCAGGTGAAGATGAGGACGCAGGCGGCGGTTTTGCGTCCGACCCCCGGCAGCGAGAGCAGGTACTCGAGCGACTCCTCGCGCGGCGCGGTCTCGGTCCAGTCGAGGTCGGGCGGGTCGCCCAGCCGCTCGAGGATCGCCTGGATCCGCGGTGCCTTCTGCTTGGCGAGGCCCCCGGGGCGAATCGCCTCCTCCAGCTCGTCGATCGGCGCTTCGCGCACCGCCTCCCAGCTCGGGTAGCGCTCCCGCAATTGGGCGAAGGCGACGTCGCGGTTGCGGTCGTTGGTGTGCTGGGAGAGGACCGTCTTCACCAGCTCGGCGACCGGGTCGCCGTGCGGTTCCTGCGGCGGCACCCCGTACATCTCCCGCAAGCGGTCCCGAATCGCCCGCACCCGTCGCCTGTCCGGCCGCTTCCAGCTCACTTGAGTTGGACCCTATTGGACCCCCTTCGTGGCCGTTAACGCGCGGGCTACAATCGTTGGTTCGTGTCCCGTGCCTTCGCCGCGATAACCGCCCGCCTGCCCAAGGGCTGGGGCGACCTCGGTCGCCAGGTCGCCGTGCTCGTCTCGGTCGACCTCGCGTACACCTTCGTGCGCGGGATCGCCGACGGCGAGCGGGGGATAGCGATGACCCACGGCCAGCAGGTGATCGACTTCGAGCGCGCCACCCACACCTTCTTCGAGCCCGGCCTGCAGGAATTCTTCCTGCCCGCCCGGGGCCTGATCGACCTCGCCAACCAGATCTACCTCAACGCCCAGTTCTCGATCGCGCTCGGGTTCCTCGTCTGGCTCTACCTCTTCCGCAACGAGTCCTATTACTTCGTCCGCAACATGTTCGTCGTCTCGATGGGCCTGGCGCTGGTCGGCTACTCGCTGTTCCCGACGGCGCCGCCGCGGATGTTCCCGGAGTACGGCTTCGTCGACACCCTCAATGCCTTCGCCGGGGTCAACCACGACTCGGCCCTGGCCAAGTCGTTCATCAACCCCTACGCGGCGGTGCCGAGCATGCACTGCGCCTTCGCGATGATGATCGGGGGGAGCGGGATCATGGTCTGCCGCCACTGGTGGTCGAAAGCCTGGTGGGCGTTCTGGCCGCTCTTGGTCTCCTGGGTGACGATCGTCACCGCCAACCACTACTGGGTCGACGCCGCGCTCGGCTGGATGGTGGCGCTGGCCGCCGCCACGGCCGCCTACCGGCTGGCGCTGGCCCGTCCCGAAGCCTGGTCTTTCCGCGTTCCCAGCCGCGCCCCCGCCCCGCAAGAGGCCGAGGCGTAATAGCCTGACCCCGAATGGGACCTTCGGCGCCGCCGCGGCGCGGGAATCGCGGCAACGCTCGTAACGGGCAGGAGCTCCGCTCCTACGCCCGCGATCGGCTGATCGAGTCCCGGCTGACCCCGAACGCGATCTCGATGATGGGCCTGGTCGGCAACCTCGTCGCCGCCGCGCTCGTCACCCAGCGGCTCTTCTTCCTCGCCGGCGTCGCCTTCGTCCTCGGCTCCGTGATGGACACCCTCGACGGCCGCTACTCGCGGATGTCGGGCAAGGGGACCCTTTTCGGCGCCTTCCTCGACTCGACCCTCGACCGGATCGAGGAGGGGATCGTGCTCGCCGCCGTCGCCGGCTACTTCGCCGTCCAGGGGGACGACTTCGCGGCGGCGATGTGCGTGGTCGCCGTGCTCTTCTCGCTGATGGTCTCCTACACCCGCGCCCGGGCCGAGGCGCTCGGGGTCGAATGCAAGGTCGGTTTGGCCACGAGGCCGGTGCGCGTGGTGATACTTTCGATCGGCTTGATCTTCGCCAAGGGCGCCGGCATCGGCGACTTCGAACTACTGGCCCCGGCGGTCTACGCGATCGCCGCCTTGACGATATTCACGACGTTCCAGCGGGTATGGCATGTGAGAAACGAGCTTTCCGGCGAGGTCTCCGGCGTCAAGGGCGACGGCGGCACCGACGGGGACGTGTAACCAGCGAAGCCGCCCGGTGTCTTCAGCCACCCAGCGCAATCCAGGAGGACTTCCGAATCAATGAGTGAGAGCAACGGAGCCAACGGCCACAGCAACGGCGCCGGCCGCCCGGACGAGAAGGTCCGCGTCGCGATCGTCGGCGTCGGCAACTGCGCCAACAGCTTCATCCAGGGCGTCCAGTACTACAAGGACGCCGATCCGGGCGACGAAGTCCCGGGTCTCATGCACGTCGACCTCGGCGGCTACCACGTCCGCGACGTCGAGTTCGTCGCCGCCTTCGACATCGACGCCGAGAAGGTCGGCAAAGACCTCGGCGAGGCGATCTGGTCGGGGCAGAACGACACGATCAAGTTCGCCGACGTCCCCAACCTCGGGGTCACCGTCCAGCGCGGGATGACCCACGACGGCCTCGGCAAGTACCTGAAAGAGAAGATCACCAAAGCCCCGGGCGAAACCGCGGACGTCGTCGGCATCCTCAAAGAGACCAAGGCCGACGTCCTCGTCTGTTACCTGCCGGTCGGCTCGGAGGAGGCGACCAAGTGGTACGTCGAGCAGGCGCTCGCCGCCGGCGTCGGCTTCGTCAACTGCCTGCCGGTCTTCATCGCCCGCGAGGACTACTGGGACAAGCGCTTCCAAGAGGCCGGGCTGCCGATCATCGGCGACGACATCAAGAGCCAGGTCGGGGCGACGATCGTCCACCGTTCGCTGGCGCGGCTGTTCCACGACCGCGGCGTGCGGCTGGAGCGGACCTCGCAGCTGAACGTCGGCGGCAACATGGACTTCTACAACATGCTCGAGCGCGAGCGGCTGGACTCGAAGAAGATCTCGAAGACCAACGCCGTCACCTCGATCATGGGGCACGAGCTGCCGCCTGAGAACGTCCACGTCGGCCCCTCCGACTACGTGCCGTGGCTGACCGACCGCAAGTGGGCGCACATCCGGCTCGAGGGCAAAGCCTTCGGCGACGTGCCGCTGACCGCCGAGCTGAAGCTCGAGGTCTGGGACTCGCCGAACTCGGCCGGCGTCGTCATCGACGCCGTGCGGCTGATCAAGCTGGCGCTCAACAACGGCATCGGCGGCCAGCTCGACGGTCCCTCCAGCTACCTGATGAAGAGCCCGCACAGCCAGCGTCCCGACGACGAGGCCCGCGAACAGACGGAGGAGTTCATCGCCGCCAACGCGCGCGGGAAGAGCCTGCCGGGCCAGCCCGCGGGTGAGCCTTCGGGCGCGGCGTCAGCCTAGAGCCGCACCCGCAACGCCGAGACCGCAAAAACCATCCTTGAAGGATGGTTTTTGCGGTCTCGCACTTTCCTGACTCTTATCCTGCTCCCGTGGTCTCCGAACCGCTCTCGATCGCCCAGGTCTTCCCCGTCCGCAGGGCGGGGGAGAACCCAGCGGCGCGGTTCGCCACCGCCGTCTCCGAGGAGCTGGAGCGGCGCGGGCACGAGGTGCTGCGGGTCAAGACCGGGGACCCGGTCAAACGGCTGCTGAAATCGCGGCCGCTCGACGTCGTCCACGTCCACGATCCGTTCGCCCCGAGCGCACCCTCGGCGGCGCTGCGGCACTCCTTCAACCTCAACGTCGCCACCTTCCACGACCCACGGGAGCGAGTGCTGGCGACCCAGGTGGCGCGGCCGCTGGTGGAGATCTTCTTCGGCCGGATCGACGCGCGGACGGTGACCCGGCCGGAGACGGCGGAGCTGCTGGAGCGCTTCTTCCCTGCCGGTTACGAATTGCTCGACGGGGCCGCTCCCGACAGCAACCAGGACTGGGGAAGAGTTGCCGCCGAGCTGGAAGCGATCTACCGGGGCCTGCTGGCGCGCCGCCACGACCCGACGGGGAACCCGGAGGTGCGCGAGCGGATCTCGGGGCGGCCGCTGATCGAGGTCGACCTGCACATGCACACCGACCACTCGGGCGACTGCGCGACGCCGGTCGACGTCCTCATCAACACCGCCCGCGACCGCGGCCTGGGGGCGATCGCGATCACCGACCACAATGAGGTCTCCGGGGCGATCGAGGCGCGCAAGCTAGCCGAAGAGCTGGGTGACATCAAGGTGATCGTCGCCGAGGAGGTGAAGACCGCCGAGCAGGGCGAGGTGATCGGCCTCTTCCTCGAGGAGAAGATCCCCAAGGGGCTGACGATGGCGGAGACGATCCGCGAGATCCGCGCCCAGGGCGGGCTCGTCTACGTCCCGCATCCGTTCGACCGCTTCCACTCGGTGCCCGACTACGAGCACCTGCTGGACGTCGTCGAGGAGATCGACCTGCTGGAGGTCTTCAACCCGCGGGTGGCGGTGACCGCGTTCAACGAGGAGGCGGTGCGGTTCGCAGCCAAGTACCGGATCGTCCCGGCCGCGGGCTCCGACAGCCACGTCGCCCAGGGGCTCGGCAGCGTGCGGCAGCGGATCCACGACTTCGACGGGCCGGCCGAGTTCCTGGAGGCGATGCGCGGCGCCGACATCACCCGCAAGCACAAGAACCTCGTCTACGTGCAGACGCTGAAGTTCCTGCAGACGACGGGGCGGCCGAAGGCGCCGAAACGGCGGGTGCCGGACGCGAAACCGGTGCGCGGTGGGCGGCCGCGGCGGCGCAAAGAGGGGCGGCGGGCGAGCAAGTCCTGATGCAGACGGACCGTCGCAAAGGAGCCGCGCCCGCCCCGTCAAAGAACGCCCCGATGCGCAGCATCGACGACGAGATCCGAGAGAAGTACCTGGAGCGGGCGATCCGCGAGCTCAACCAGATGAACCGCGAGGTCCAGGAGTGCCCGCACTGCCCGCGGGGCAAGCTGATGCCGGTCCTCGGCTCCGGCCATCCGCAGGCGGACGTCTTCATGCTGAAGCAGGCGCCGCTGGCCTCGGAGATCGAGGAGGGGGTGGCCTTCTACGGCCGCTCCGGCAACGCGCTGATGAAAAGCTTCAAGCGCCTCGGCATCGACCCCCTGGTCGTCTACGGCACCCTCTGCGCCAAATGCCCGATCCCGGAGCCGGACCTGGCCGCGGGGGAGTGCGTCGGCCGCCTGGTCGAAGAGCTGGCGATAGTCCAGCCGAAGATCGTCGTCATCATGGGCGAGCCGGCCCTCCGCATCCTCAACGGCCTCAGCGTCCCCCTCTCCCGCCCGATCGAGCAGCGCGAGGGCGAGATCCAGCCCTTCACCCCCACCATCGACGCCCTCTACGTCCCCGACATCGACGCCTCCCTGGACGAAGAGGGCGCCAAGCAGCGCTTCTGGCGAGCCTTCAAGCAGCTAGGCGACTGGTACGACGACCTGCCACCGTATTAGCGCCGGCCCGACGGGCGCCACTGCGCGGACGCACCCGCGGATGACGCGCCTGGACGGCGCATCGCAGCACCCGGCTCCTCCCGAATAGCGCCGCTATTCGGTCGTCGCCGTGCACTCCGCTGCTTGCCCAGTCACGTCCCCGCGGGCACGGCCGCTTGTGGCGACCGTCAGTCCGGCGCGGGTGATGCAGGGGTGAAGAAGATGCCCTCCCGCCCACTGGGAGTCGAACCCAGACGTGCGGATGAACCGCACAGCAGATTGACAATCTGCCGCGTCTACCGATTCCGCCATGGACCCACGTAGTGGGCGCGAGGGCACAAGGAGTGTAGCCCTCAGGCGTGCGGCGGGCCGCCTTTGCGCGGGGTGTCGCTGGGGTGGCCGGCGTGCTTGGCGGGGTGCATTTCGCCCTCGGGCTTCGGCTTGTGCTCTTTCTCGCCCCTGGCGCCGGGGTCTTTGAGTGCGGACGCGGCGGCTTTGGCCTTGTCGGTGAGGCTGCCCTCGCCCTTGGCGACCTTTTTCAGCTCCTCGGCGTCGGCTTTGAGGCTGTCCACGCCTCCGCGCTTGTCGATCGTGTCTTTGGCTTTGTCGGCCAGTTTCTTGAAGTCCATTGGTTCCTCCTAGCGATAGCGGCGTCTCTCGCCCTCATACCCGCCACGGCCAAACTCAGCGCTCGCTGAAAAAGTGCCCCTATAGGGGGTAGAACTCAGCGAACGCTGAATTTTCCCCGCTCAGGTGAGCGGGGCGGCGGCCTCGGCGAGGGTGGTCATCGGGTCGACCTTGGCGGAGGCCAGGCCGCGGACGACGATGGTGTCGAGGGGGCCTTCGTAGGCGCTGAGCTGCCGTTGGGCGTCGGCGCTGTCGGCGGCGGCGACGCCGACGGTTCCCTCTGGCTCGGCGAGGCGATCGAAGTGGTCGCGGTAGCCCTTGTGGAGGTCGCGGTAGAAGGACTCCTCCTTGGCGAGGCGGTCGGCGGCGTCGGGGCCGACGGCGGTGCGGACGTAGCCGAAGACGGGGGGAGCGGGACGGCCGTTGTTCGCGGCGCCGGCTTCTACCTTCTCGCGGGCGCCGGCGGCGAAGCCGGGGGTCATCCAGTTGAAGAAGACGCCGTCGTAGGAGCTGCCGGCGAGTTCGCACATCTTCGGGCCCATCGCGGCGAGGACGAGTTTGACCCCGGGGAGCAGCTCGCGCAGCTCGGGCAGCGCCTCGCGCATCTTCGTCAGCGGCTTCTTGGTGAAGCCGGCGCCGACGCCGAGCCAGAGCTTCGCCGGGTCGACGTCGAACTCCTCGATGTCGGCCGCGATCTGCTCGGGCGGGGTGCGGTCGAGGGCGATCACGGCGACGCCGAGCTCGATCTCCGGCGCCGCGGCGGCGAACTCGGCCAACGTCGCCAGGCCTTTGGCGCCGGGGTGGTCGTTCGACCAGATCGAGGCGTAGCCGAGCTCGGCGCAGCGCGCCGCCAGCGGCCGCGCCACCTCCGGGTCCAGCCCCGCCGCAACTCCAAACGCCCTACTCGCCATCGCTCGCCTCCTCCGCTTCGCGTTTGGCGGCGGCTACCCGCTTCGGGTCCCGTTCGAAAAGCGCCACGCACTCGATGTGCGGGGTCTGGGGGAACATGTCGACCGGCCTCACGCGCGCCAATCTATAGCCGGCCTCTCCCAACTGGGCGGCGTTGGGGGCGAGCGTGGTCGGGTTGCAGGAGACGTAGACGATCCGCCGCGCCTCGCACTCGAGCACGCGGCGGACGATCTTCTGCGAGAGGCCGGCCCGCGGCGGGTCGACGACGACGACATCGGGCTTGCCGGCCTTCTCGACCAGCAGCCGCACCCCGGTGCGGGCGTTGGCCGCCATGAAGTGGGCGTTCTCGATCGCGTTGAGGTGGGCGTTGCGCTCGGCGTCTTCGATCGCCTCGGGGACGATCTCCAAGCCCCAGACCTCGCCGGCCTGCCCGGCCATCGTCAGCCCGATCGTGCCGATCCCGCAGTACAGATCAAAAACAAGCTCTCGACCACTCAGCCCCGCGTATTCGCCGGCAACCGCGTAGAGGCGCTCGGCCATCTCGGTGTTGGTCTGGAAGAAGGCGCCGTGGGACATCTCCAGCTGCAGGCCGCAGAGCTCCTCCCGCAGCCGCTCCTCGCCGAGGACCCCAGTCGGGCCGTCGCTGCTGCCGGCGTTGCCCTCGACGATCGTGTGCAGATCGACCGGTGGTCGCGGGAAGCGCGCTTTCACCGTCACCAGCCGGGTCTGGACCTGCCCGGTGCGCCGCCCCTCGCGCACCGCGAGGTTGCGCAGCACCCCGCGCTGGGCGCGGCGGTCGTAGGCGGGGATCGACTCCGCCCGCGCCCACTCGCGCACCGCGTTCCGCGCCTCGTTGCCCGCCGCGGTCCCGAGGTGGCAGTCGTCGACGTCGACGATCAGGTCCCAGCGCCCGCGGGCGTGGAAGCCGAGCGCCAGCTCGTCGTCCTCTTCCCCGAAGGAGTATTCGAGCTTGTTGCGGTAGCGCCACTGCTCAGCCGCCGGCACGATCTCCTCCAGCTCGTAGCCCTCGAGCCCGCCGATCCGTGCCAGCGCCTCGCCGACTTGCTCCTGCTTGTAGGCCAGCTGGCGCTCGTAGGGGAGGCCCTGCCAGGGCGCTCCCGGGCAGGGCTCGCCGCCGTGGACGCAGACGTCGGGCAGGCGGTCGGCCCCGGCCTCGACGACCTCGACCGCCCGCGCCTCGGCGAAGCGCTTCTTCGCCTTCGTCACCTCGGCGCGGACCCGGTCGCCCGGCAGCGCCCCGGTGACGAAGACGACGAGGCCGTCGCTGCGGGAGATCCCCCGCCCGCCGAAGGCGAGCGAGTCGATCTCCAGCTCGAGCTGATCCCCGCGCTTTATGGCAGGGCTTTGCGCGCCTGGTTGACCAGCCGCTCGAGTTCTTTGATCAGCGAGTCACGCTGTTTCTTGCCGCGTTTGACGAGTTCGGTGAGCAGTTTCTCGGCGTCGCTGCGGGTCATCCGGCCGCGTTTGACGGCGTCGTCGACGACGTCCTGGATGCGGTCGCGGCTCAGGGTCACGCTCTGCTCGAGGCTCTCGCGGAACTGGGCGACGCTCTTGTCGAGGCCGCTCGTCGCTTTGCTGGAGGCTTTCCGTTTCGAGGTCCTGTTGGTGGTGCGTTTGGCGGAGCTTTTTTTCGAAGCTTTGGTGCTTTTCCTGCTTGCTTTCGAGGCCGCTTTTTTCGAAGCTTTTTTGGCTTTGGTCGCTTTGCCTTTGGCTTTCGATTTCGTCGATTTCGCTCGTTTGGCCGATTTCGTCGATTTCGATTTCGCGGCGGCTTTCGCTTTCGATTTGGTGCTTTTCGATTTGCCGGTCGCTTTTTTGTCCGCCATCTAGGTCTGCCTCCGTTGTCGGTTGTCCCGCTGGTGGGACCCGACTATCTCAATTCCGCAGGAGGTCTGGCTCGGCGGCGCGAAATCGTGCCTGCACGGGTGCATGATCGGAGAGCCGCAGCGCCCGTCCTTCGCACGGCAGCTCGCGCTGCTCCGGGGGCCAGCGGGTCGGCTGTTCGACCACCTCGAGGCCGCGGCAGAGGATGTGGTCGATCGCGCCCGGCGCCGTCGACGGCGCCAGCCCGAACTCGTCCTGCAGCTGCTTGAAGACCCGCGGGTTCTTCCCGGGGCGGAGGTTGAGGTCGCCGCCGAAGATCAGCGGCGCGCCGCCGGCCCACTCGAGCGCCGCCCGCGCCGCCTTGATGACGTCCGCGGCCGCCAGCTGCGGCCAGTCGTTGGTCGCGTGCAGGTTGGCGACGCAGAGGCCGGAGGCGGTGCGGACGAAGCCCATCGCCCGCCGCTCCGGCTCGCCTTCGTGGATCGCCATCTCCCGCCGCTCGGCGATGCCGCCGAGCTTGCCGGGGACGCGGACCAGGATCAGGTTCGAGCCTCCCTCGCCGGAGGCGATCAGGTCCGGGTTCTGCCGCGCCAGCAGGCCGCGCAGGGCGCCCAGGCTGTTCCGCGAGGTCAGGGTGCGGTGCCAGTCGGCGCGGCAGGCGCGCGCCAGCGGCTCGGCGAAGCGCGGCGGGCACTCCTGCAGCATCGCCACGTCCCACTCGGCCCGCGAGAGCAGCGTCGCGAACTCCTCGGTGAGGTCGCGGTTGACCTGGACGTGGGTCGCGTTCCGCGTCTCCAGTCGCAGCAGCCGCGAGCGCCAGGTGCGCAGCTCCGGGTCGGGCGGGAAGTCGCGCCCGTGGAAGAGGTTCCAGCTCAGTGCCGTCAGCTCCATCCGCCGTAGTATCCGCAAGCTTGTTGATCGCGATGCGAAGCGGAGCGCACTCTTGACGAATTTCCTCACCGGCGAAGAGATCGGGGCGTTCGAGCTCGGCAAGCTGCTCGACCGCGCGGCCGAGCTGAAAGCGGGGCGGCACGAGGGCGTCGGCCGCGACTCGCTCGCCGGCCGCAGCATCGCCCTCGTCTTCGAAAGGCCATCGACGCGGACGCGGATCAGCTTCGACGTCGGCGTCGCCGAGCTCGGCGCCCACGGGGTGATGCTGCGTGGCGACGAACTGCAGCTCGCCCGCGGCGAGTCGACCGGCGACACCGCCCGCGTCCTCTCCCGCTTCGTCGACGCGATCGTGATCCGCTCCGGCTCGCACGAGGTGGTCGCCGAGCTTGCCGATACGGCCGAGGTGCCGGTGGTCAACGGGCTCACCCCGCTGCACCACCCCTGCCAGGCGCTCGCCGACCTGCTGACGATGCGGGAGCGCTTCGGCGACCTGCAGGGCCTGCGCCTTGCCTACGTCGGCGACGGCAACAACGTCGCCCGCTCGCTGGCGATCCTCGGCGAGCTGGCCGGGGTCGAGGTGGTCGTCGCCGCGCCCGAGGGCTACCAGCTCGAGGAGGGGCATGGGGCGAAGCTGACCGCCGACCCGCGCGCCGCCGCGGATGGCGCCGACGCCCTCTACACCGACGTCTGGGTCAGCATGGGCGACGAGGAGGAGGCGCAGCGACGGCGTGCCGACCTCGCGCCCTTCCGGCTAGACGGCGACCTGCTCGCCGCCGCCTCCGAGCGGGCGATCGTCCTCCACTGCCTGCCCGCCCACCCGGGCGAAGAGATCACCGCCGACGTCTTATATGGCGAGCGCTCCGCCGTCTGGGACCAGGCCGAGAACCGGCTGCACGCGCAGAAGGCGCTACTGGAGATGCTGCTCACCGAGTAGCGGGCGCCCGATGCATCCCGAGATCAACATCGGCCCACTGACGCTGCAGACCTTCGGGCTGATGTTCGCGCTCGCCTTCCTCGCCGCGGGGGCGCTGATCTGGAAGCGCTTCGAAGAGATCGGCAAGCCGCCGGACTGGGCCTATGAGATGGGCTTCTCGGCGCTGGTCGGCGGCGTCGTCGGCTCCCGCGTCTACTTCATCGTCGACAACTACAGCGAGGTCAAGGACGACCTCCTCGGCAACGTCTTCAGCGGCTCCGGCCTGACCTGGTACGGCGGCGCGCTCGGCGGCGCCATCGCCGTCTTCCTCTGGGCCTGGTACCGCGGCTTCCTCGGCCTGGCCCTGCTCGACGTGGCGGCGCCGGCGCTGGCGCTCGGCTACGCGATCGGCCGCTGCGGCTGCCAGCTCTCCGGCGATGGCGACTACGGCAAGGCCTGGGACGGTCCCTGGGCGATGTCCTATCCCGAGGGCACCGTCCCGACCGACCAGACGGTCCACCCGACGCCGATCTACGAGACGCTGGCGATGGGGCTGGGCGCCTGGATGCTGTGGCAGCTGCGCGATCGGGTGCGTCCGGGGATCCTCTTCGCGATCTACCTGCTCTACGCCGGGACCGAGCGCTTCCTCGTCGAGTTCCTCCGCCGCAACACCGACGTGGTGCTGGGGCTGACGCAGGCGCAGCTCGAGAGCCTGGTGATGATGATCGCCGGTGGGGTGTGGATCGCTATCGTGAGCCGCCGCCACGGAGGCATCGGGCGGCCGGCGGCGAATGGAGTGGCTCGCGCCGAGGCTTAGGTACTCCCAAGAGCCTCGTATCACTGGTATCTTGCGCAAAATCTTTGGAGCGGTACGGACAGGGAGGATTGGCGGTAATGGCGGCTATCGATGTTCAGAGCGAGGGGCCTTCGGCTCGCACCGTGGGAGCGATCCTCGACGACGCGGCTGAGCGGATCGCCGCCGCCGGAGTCGATGACTCGCGCACCGAGGCCGAAATCCTGGTTGCCGACGCGCTCGGCGTCGCGCCGAGCGAACTGAGCGTCGAGAGCGCCGGCGAGGTCGACCCCGAGGCGGCGGAGAAGATCGAGCGCAACGTCCAGCGCCGGGTCGAGCGCGAGCCGATGGCCTACATCCTCGGCCGCGCGCCCTTCCGCAACCTCGAGATCTACGTCGACGAGCGCGTGCTCTGGCCGCGCCGCGAGACCGAGCTGCTGGTCGAGGTGGGAGCGGCGCTGCCCGAGGGCGCGCGCGTGCACGAGATCGGCACCGGCTCCGGCGCGATCGCGCTGGCGCTGCTGTCGGAGCGGCCCGACCTGAAGGTGACCGCCTCGGACCTCTCGCCGGAAGCGGTCGAAGCCGCGCGGGAGAACGCCGAGCGGCTCGGGCTCGATTTCGAGGTGACGGTCGGCAAGGGGCTGCCGGAGTCGGTCGAAGCCGAAGACGTCGACTTGGTGATCGCCAACATGCCCTACGTCACCGACGAGACCATCTTCGAGCGCTCGCCGGAGATCCAGAAGGAGCCGCGGGTCGCGGTGACCGGCGATTGCGGCGAGGACGGCCTCGGCGTGATCCGCAGCGTCATCGCCGAAACGCCCTCGGGCTGGAAACTGGCGATGGAGCACGACACCCATCACGGCCCGACGATGCGCGAACTGTTGCGCGACGCGACTACCCTTCAGGACTATGAAGGTGACGACCGGGTCACCGTCGGCTACGCCCCCTGAGGTAAGAGTCGACGATGAGTGAGGCACCGACGGGGGCGGAGGCGCCCCCGCAGCCGGGCGACCGCTCGGTCGCCGTCTCCACCGAGGAGCAGCGCCGGGCCAAGGTCGAGCGCCTGCGCGCGGAGGGAGTCGATCCCTACCCGCACGCGTTCCCGGGGCGGATCCACGTCGAGGAGATCGCGGCGAAGCACGACCCGGCCGAGCTGGGGGAGGGCGAGCACGAGGACTTCAGCTACCGGGTGATGGGCCGGGTGACCGGCAAGCGCGGGCACGGCAAGACCGCCTTTCTCGACGTCCGCGACATCACCGGCACGATCCAGGCCTACGCGCGGCGCGACGTGCTCGGCGAGGAGGCGTTCGCGCGGGTAGAGGAGCTCGACATCGGCGACCTGGTCGGGATCGAGGGGCCGCTGCACGTGACCAAGCGCGGGCAGCTGGCAATCGGGGTCCGCGAGTGCACGCTGCTGGCGAAGGCGCTGAAAGACCCGCCCGACCTCTTCCACGGAATCTCCGACCCGGACACGCGCTACCGCCAGCGCGAACTTGACCTGATGGCGAATGCGGACTCGCGGGAGGTCTTCAAGAAGCGCAACGACCTCCTCTTCGCGATCCGCGCCCACATGCACGAGCGCGGCTGGGTCGAGCTGGAAACGCCGGTGCTGCAGCGGCTGACCGGGGGCGCCGCGGCGCGGCCGTTCGTCACCCACCACAACGCGCTCGACCGCGAGCTCTTCCTGCGCACGGCGACCGAGCTGTACCTGAAGCGGGCGATCGTCGGCGGCTTCGAGGACGTCTACGAGTTCGGCAAGTTCTTCCGCAACGAGGGGATGTCGCCCCAGCACAACCCAGAGTTCACGATGCTGGAGATGTTCGTCGGCGGCGCCGACTACAACGGCGTCATGGAGTTCATCGAGGTCCTGGTCGCGAGCGTGGTGCAGAAGGTGATGGGGACGACGGTGGTCGAGCGCGACGGGGTCGAGATCGACTTCGCGGCGCCGTGGCCGCGGGTGCGGCTGCGCGACGAGCTGCTGCGGGAGATCGGGCTCGACATCTACGAGGCGAGCCGGGACGAGCTGGCCGAGGCGGCGGGCGACGCGGTTGGCCCCGACGACGACTGGGCCGGGGTGGTGGACACGCTGCAGGGCAAGTTCGTCGAGCCGAAGCTGATCCAGCCGACCTACATCATCGACCTGCCGATCGACATCTGGCCGCTGGTCAAGGTGCACCCCGAGAGCGACCGCGTCTGCGAGGCCTTCGACGGGATCGTCGCCGGGATGGAGATCGTCGGCGGCGGGACCGACCTCAACGACCCGGTCGAGCAGCGCGAGCGCTTCATCAAGCAGCGCGAACGGCAGGAGAAGGGCGCCGAGCCCGACCCTCATCCGCACGACGAAGAGTTCGTGCGGGCGCTCGAATACGGGATGCCCCCGGCGAGCGGCTGCGGGCTGGGGATCGACCGCCTGCTGATGATCATGACCGGGGCGAAAACGCTCAGAGACGTGATCATTTATCCCGCGATGCGTGAGCTGGGCCAGTAGGACACTGCTTCTCATGAGCCTGCTGCTGGCGCTCGTGCCGGCGGCGGCTGAAGCCAAGCCCTGGCACCCCGATGTGGCGGCGGCGCGGCACTACGCGCAGAAGCGGGCGGGGGAGGTCGCCTTCGCGGTGATCGACCAGCGCGGGCGCTTCCGCGGCTACCGGGCGCGGGACACGGCGCCTGCCGCGAGCGTCTTCAAGGTGATGCTGCTGGCGGCGCTGTTGCGCAAGCGGAACGAGCACCCGCTGCGGCGCGGCGACCGGCGGCTGCTGGCGCCGATGATCCGCTGGTCCGACAGCGTCGCGGCGACGCGGGTTCGGGACATGGTCGGCCCGCGCCGGATCCGCCGCCTGGCGCGCGTCGCCGGCATGCGGGACTTCCGCTACCGCTCCTGGTGGGGCCTGAGCCGGACCAGCCCGCGGGACCAGGTGCGGTTCATGGCGCACCTGCAGCGCTACGTCCCGAAGCGGCATCGCCCCTACGCGCGCTACCTGCTCTCGCACGTGGTGCGCTCCCAGCGCTGGGGTGTGGGCCGGGTCGTGCCGCATGGCTGGAAGCTCTTCCTCAAGGGCGGCTGGGGCAGCGGCAGCGGCCGCGTCGACCACCAGGTGGCGCTGCTGAAGCACGGGCGGCGCCGCGTCGCCCTCGCGATCTTCACGGAGTTCGACCCCAGCCACGCCTACGGGAAGCGGACGCTGCGCGGCGTCGCGGCGCGGTTGCTCAGCGGGCTCTAGTCGCAGCGGTGTGCTTTATAGCCCCCTGAGGTCCAAAAGGCACACCGATTCAGACGGTCGACCGCATCAACCCACCGTCGATGGGAATCACGGTGCCGGTGATGTAGGCGGCGCGCTCGGAGCAGAGGAAGGCGACGAGGTCGCCGTACTCCTCGACGGTGCCGAGCCGGCCCGCCGGTACTTCATTCTGGGCGACCTCTTCGACCAGCTCCATCGAGCCGGCGAGCTCGGCCATGCGGTCGGTGGCAAAGCGGCCGGTGGCGACGGTGTTGACCGTGATCCCGTCGCCGGCGACCTCCCGCGCCAGGGTCTTGAAGAAGCCGACCGTCGCCATCCGGTGCGCGTTCGAGAGGTTGAGCGCGGGGTTGATCTCGATCGTCGTCGTCGAGCCGACGTTGACGATTCGCCCCCAGCCTTCGCCGCGCATGCCGGGGACGACGGCGCCGGCGAGCACCCGCGGCGCCAGGACCAGCGAGCGGTAGGCCTCCTCCCATTCCTCGAAGCCGTGGTCGAGGGCGCCGCCCGGGGGCGGCCCCCCGGTGTTGGTGACGAGGATGTCGACCGGCCCCAGCTCCTCGGCGACCTCGAGCGGCAACCGCGCCAGCCCCTCCAGGTCGGTCGCGTCGGCGACGAAGGGAGTGCCGCTCCCGATCCCCGCCACCGCCTCCTCGAGCCGCTCCCGCGATCGGCTCGCCAGCGCGACCCGCGCCCCTTCGCGAGCCAAGGCCCCGGCGATCCCTCGCCCGATCCCCCTGCTCGCGCCCATCACCAAAGCCACTTTCCCCTCGATCCCAAGCTCCATCCCAAAGACTCTAGCCGCGCCCACGATGCTCAGAACCCCTTGCGCGGGTATCGTTCCAGTCGAGCGCCCGTAGCTCAGTGGTCAACGGGTCCTTTCGGGGGCCCAAAGAGCGTCGGTCTTTCAAGCCGAAGGTCGCGGGTTCGACTCCCGTCGGGCGCATCGTTTCGCCTTCGTCCTCTGCTCGTGTTCCTACCGAGCCGCTCCTCTGCTCCCTGAGCCCGGCAAGGGCCATACAGCGCTCCACGCCTCCGCCCGCCTGTCCGACTGCGCCTTCGAGCAGATCGTCTATCCACAATCTGCAACAATTCAAATCCACAATTTGCAACATTCCCTATCCACAATTTGCAACAAACTGAAATCACGGTTTGCGACAAGAGAGGCCTATGCCCAAGATCTTCCCAAGAGCTAACCAATCCCTCGTCGCCGAGGCGTTGGCCGATACCCGGGTGGTCCTGCTCATGGGGGCCCGGCAGGTGGGCAAGAGCACTCTGGCCGAGCAGATCGTTCGCACCGACCACCCGGCGAGGATGATCAACCTGGATGAGCAGCCGCAGCGCGAAGCGGCCCTGGCCGATCCGGAGGGGTTCATCGCGGGGTTGGAGCGGCCAGTGTTGATCGACGAGGTCCAGCGTGGAGGGCCGGACCTCTTCCTCGCGATCAAGTCCGTCGTCGACGCGGACCGGTCACCGGGCCAGTTCCTCCTCACCGGCTCGGCCAACGTCCTGCGCACGCGCAAGGTCTGGGAGGCCCTGACGGGACGGGTCGAGTTGATCAACCTCGGCCCCCTGACGCAGGCCGAGATCGAGGGGTTGTCTCTCAACTTCGTCGACGCCGTTTTCGCCGGCAGGCCGCCGCAGGTGGAGGGAGCTCCGAAAGGCCGTGATGCCCTGCTGGGGCGATTGATTGCCGGCGGCTACCCGGAGGCACGCCTGCGATCGCCCAAACGCCGGGCTCGCTGGTTCGACAGCTACATCCAGACCACTCTGGGACGGGACCTCAAAGACATCAGCCAGGCACGCAAACTCAACGAGATGCCACGCCTCCTGCGTCTGATCGCCTCGCAGACGGCAAACCTCTTCTCGGCCAGCAATCTCAGCCAGCGACTTTCAATTCACAGCCAGACGGTCGACAGCCACGTCAGCTTGCTCGAAGCCATCTTCCTGGTGCAGCGGCTGCCCGCTTGGACGCCGGGCATCGGCAGCCGGGAGATCCATCATCCGAAGATCTACGTTTCCGATACCGGCCTGCTCCTGCACCTGCTCGGTGCAAATGAGAAGAGGCTCCGCGAGGACGATCAGATCACCGGCAAGGCGCTGGAGAACTTCGTAGCGATGGAGCTGGTGCGCCATGCCGACTCTTCGGAGGAAAACCCCAAAGCCCACCACTATCGCCGGGGGCGAGATGAGATCGACGTGATCCTCGAGAACCGCGCCGGCGACATCTGCGCGATCGAGGTCAAGGCCAGCGCCACGATCAGAGACAAAGACTGGGGTGCCCTGGCGCGACTGAGAGACGCCCGCCCAAAGTCCTTCCGCTGCGGCGTCCTCTTCTACACTGGCGCTCAAACCCTGCCCCTGGGCGACCGCCTCTTCGCTGTTCCCCTAAGTGGACTTTGGGCTCAGTAGAAAACGGTGCAGCCGGCCTGCGTCTTCACGGCTAAGGGCGCTGCCCCTGCGCCGCGAAGACTTCGACGGCGAAACGCTCTAGGTGCGCCGGCCGCCCACGAGGGCCGGATCCTCGAGGGGACGAAGACCGACCACGGCGAGCCCGACGCCGGTCGCGTCGTTCCGGTGCCGGCAACCCTTGCCTGGATGCTCGAAGCCCAGATCAACCTCAACGGCCCCGACTGCGAGCTGCTCTTCCCGACCCCTCGCGGTCGCCTCTGGCGCGAGCGCACCTTCTACCGCGACCTCTGGAAGCCCACTCAGGAAGCCTCTGGTCTAGACATTCGCCCTCATGAGTGTCGCCATTCCTACATAACTCACCTACGAGCTGCAGGAGTCGACGATGTCGATCTCGCCGAGGTCGCCGGGCACGGAATCAAGACGATGATCTCGATCTACGCCCACTCTCTGGGACGCCGCCATGATCCGATTCGGAGGGCTATCGGATAAAGGAGGTGAGGCGTAGGGGTCCTAGATCTTTCCGACCGCTTGATTACGGCAGCTATCTACCGAGATCATGCAACCGGCGCACGGCCAAGCCGAATCGCGTTGTTGAAGTTAGGATCGCGGCGGACCGATTGGCTACTCAGAGATGACGCCGGCAAAAAAGAAACAACAGGGCAGCGAGATCGCCGCCCTGAAAGTGCGCCAGTGGCAGCCAGAGTGGGAGCAGATCGATTTCGATAAGCCCCACCGCTCGAAGCCCGATGATCACTTCTTCATCTTCTCGATTCGAGCTTCAACCCTCCGCGCCCTATCTGGAATTCAGCGCCGTGACGCGAGCAAAGGAGCTCGCCGTCGCACGGACCTCGGCATCCAGCGGCGACACGACGAGAAACGCTCCGAAGAGATCTCTCGATTCATACGCCATGGGTATCCCTGGTCGGACTTAGGCAAAACGCGGCGTGAGTCAGGCGAATTTGATGATCTAAAACAGCCGGGGTGGCTGCCTACTGCGATCGTGGTCAATATCCGCACTGCCGGCGATGAAATGGGGGGAGCAACGGTTGACCCCGACGATCTGATCTCGATCGATTCCTCCGAGGGTGGGAGTTCAAAACTTCACCTTCCCATTGGTGCCGACGAGGGGGAGTGGGAACCTAACTCACTCCATCCAATTGAGGTCATCGATGGCCAGCACCGGCTCTGGGCTTTTGATGCCAAGCAGGGAGCGTCGGACTATGAGCTGCCAGTCGTCGCCTTTGTCGGTTTAGACCGAACCTGGCAGGCCTATCTGTTCTGGACCATCAATATCAAGCCGAAACGGATCAACTCCAGTCTTGCCTTCGATCTTTACCCGCTGTTGCGCCATCAGGATTGGCTGGACCGCTTCGAGGGCCCCGCGATCTACCGTGAGACCCGCGCTCAAGAGCTCACTGAGCTCATGTGGTCTCACGAAGCGAGCCCCTGGTATCGCCGAATAAACATGCTTGGAGAAAAAGGCGACCGCAACGTTCGGCAAGCTGCTTGGGTCCGTGCGCTACTCGCTACCTATATTCGCCCCTTCGAGGGTAGCCGCGTGCCGATTGGTGGGCTCTTCGGCGCTCCGGCTGGCGAAGATCAAGAGGTCCTTGACTGGACCCGTGAGCAGCAAGCGGCTTTCCTAATCTTCGCTTGGTCACAGGTCGAGCGGGCGGTTACGGCCAGCAAAGCGAGCTGGACCCCCATGCTGCGCCGGGAAGCCCAGCGGGGTGCCGAGAGCAGGGATGAGCCAAAAACGACGATCAACGCGGATCGTCAGCGAGCCCCCTTCGTCAGTCGTTTTAGCCTCTTGGCCACCGACCAAGGACTGAACGGCATCCTCTCACTAACTAATGACCTCGCCTACTTGGCAGTTGATGAGCTTCAGCTTGCTGACTGGCGGGCCGCTGAAGCGAGTGAAGTGTCCGATCAAAAGGCGGTCTCAGAGCAGTTAGATGGGCTCGCGGAGCAGCGGGTTGCGACTCTGCTCAGAGAGATTGGTGATGCGATTGCCGATTTCGACTGGCGGACTTCTGGGGCACCCAACTTGACTGATGAGGAGCGTCGTCGCGCTTCCGTCTTCCGCGGGACGGGCGGATATCGCGAGCTGCGGTTGCAGCTTCACGAACATGTTGCAGCAGCTGAAGCAGAGTTGGCTTCGCCATTGGCCGCGGAGGCCGTAAAAAAGCTCACCCGCAACCGCTAACTCCATGCCTGAGTCCGGCGTGACGAAAAAGCATGGCGGCGCTGGGCGCTCTGTTGAGGAAGTCTTCGAAAGCGCCTCGCGATTTGCTGTCGAGCGAGCTGCTCGCCGCGTCAAAGGCCGGCTTTACCATGAACGCTGGCTCGCCTCCACCAATATGTACTTGAACCAGGCTCCCACTCGTCTGAAGGCGCAGTTCAAGCCGGATGGAAAGCATCCAAAAAAGCCATTGGTTTATGCCGCTGGAACGCGTGAGGCGATGCACCTCGCCGAGTACATCGCAGCCTCGGCTGTTCTGCATTGCGTCGATGGCTGGACCTACCTCGGGCGGGCTCTGGCCGCCCAGTTGCGTGGGGACTCCAGCACGTCTCGGCATCTTGGCTATTACGCTGAGTTGCGGGCCGCGGTATCTCTGCTTGCCGGTCAAGGGGTAGGTGTCTTCGCCGGCCCCCACGTCATCCTCAAGGAATCCAATGACGTGGAAATCTTCCACCAATTACCTACCCACGCCTTTGCCTGGAACGCGTTATCGGCTTGGACCGATCTACCCGGTAGTGTCGAGCTTCTGGGCGATGTGATCCAACCTGCTGACGCCAGGCTTGTCGATTGGCTCGCGCCGCTAGCCGGTCCCAATCTTTGGCAGCAGACCGGACGCGACTATCTTCGATACTGGGGACTCGACGTTGAGCGGTTTGGACGTGATCGCGAGGCGAGGAACGACTCCAGCTATCAGCCTCGGACGGCGTTCGGCGCCAGCCCGCCAGCAAGTCGGCGGGCGGTCGAGTTCAGCTCCGATCTCTGGCGACTCTTTGAGCCGCTCGGGGCAACGAACTTCGACATGTTAGATCGGTACCTCCTACGCCGAACCTTGCGGCGATTGTTCGCGCTGCGGTATGACCGCTCAGCGGACGACGATCCGCAAGGATTCCAAGCTTTTTTTGAGCAGGCGCTAGGAACCCTGCAGACCTCAGAATCCGAAGAGCAACTAACCCGCTTCCTCAACCGCCAGAGCTTTGCTGAAGAACCCCCGCTGTTCGCCGAAGCCGAACTCAATTCGGACATAAATGACCCAGAGGATCACTTCCAGGTCATTGCCCGCGCCGCCCTTCTACTTCGCGTTGCCAGTGGCTCGGCGCAACGAATGCTGGGGGAAGCGAGCTTGCCCTATTTGAAGTTCGAATGGTGGAGTCGGCAGATCGCCGCAAGCCGCGCACTCGCCGAGGCAGATATGTCGATGAGAACTCCTGAGCTACTTTGGCTTGACGTGGAAGAAGCCATCACGGGCCTTGATGAAAAAGTTGCCGAGGGCGATGTCGACACCTATTCAACGCTTACTGGCCGATGTCCCGCCGAGCTCTCAGTCCTGGGGGGCTGCGAGCGTATTGCTCTCTGGGCTCTAGCCGCGTGAAGTACATGGGCTCAAAGCGGGTGATGCTGCAGAACGGATTTGGCAGCGCTATCACTGCTGCCGCTCAGGAGAGTGAGCGGATAGTTGATCTATTCGCTGGTTCAGGAGTCGTATCTTGGTATTCGGCAGAGAAGTTCGATCGACCCGTTTTGGCAGTCGACCTTCAGGCTTATTCAGCGGTGTTGGCGAGTGCAGTGATCACCAGGACTCGTAGCCTCAACCTGTCAAAGCTCGAACGGGATTGGATCGAGTCCGCGCGGCGCAGTGCCTATCGACACTCGTGTTGGAAAGCCAGTAAGGAGTTCGATGAACCGATTGATCGCCCCGCGGTAGAACGGGCGCGGACGCTATGTGAGACAGAAGGAAACGGCTTAATCTGGAAGGCCTACGGAGGTCACTATTTCTCTCCCCGTCAGGCCATCCAACTAGATCGGGCGCTGGAGTTGCTTCCAGCGCGAGAGCCCGATCACTCTGCCTGTCGAGCTGCCGTGATAGCGGCAGCGGGGTACTGCGCTGCCGCGCCTGGCCATACCGCCCAGCCATTCCAGCCGACTGACTCAGCTATCCCCTACATCCGAGACTTTTGGCGGCGCGACCCACTTGCCTACGTTCGTTCGTGGCTTGAGCAAATTGCGCCTAGGTGCGCTCAGCGAAAAGGGGCGACCGAGGTGGCTGACGCATTGGATGTGGTCGAGACTCTAGATGCTAGTGACCTAGTAATCATTGATCCTCCCTACTCGGACGTTCAGTACAGCCGCTTCTACCATGTTCTTGAGGCCATCGCCCGAGCTACTAGCGAGACAGCACCGCTTGCAGTCAGTGGAGTTGGCCGCTACCCGCCCGCATCGGAGCGGCCACGCTCGGATTTCTCACTTAAGTCGCAGTCAAAGTCAGCGATTGAAGATCTCTTGGACGCTCTAGCCGATGTTGGCTGCAGGGCGATCATCACTTTTCCCGCAGCTCGCTGTAGTAATGGGCTATCAGGAGCTCAGATTGCCCGCATTGCAAAAAGCCAGTTCAAGGTCCAGACGAAAACCGTAAAGGGCCGCTTCAGCACGCTCGGCGGCAACGGCACTACTCGGGCTGCTCGGACCGCTTCGGCTGAGTTGATCATTTCGCTGACCCCAGCGAGCTAGCGCTGGTTTGGATTGTCGCCAGGCAGCCATCGTTTCATTTCAGTCGCATCTGCCCCCAACCCGCTGCACCAAGCCACCGCCGCCCTCCTTTCAATCCGGTGGAACGGCTTGATCAAGGCGTCAGAGATGTCCGGAACTAACTTTCGCCGTTGCGGCGGATCGCTTCCTCGCGGGCTTTTCTGACCCTCTCAAGATCCCTCGCATACGGACGGCCAACACTTATGGAGTAGTCGATGCGATTGCAGAGACGGTGCGCAAGGATGGCGTTGTCCACGTCTCGGTGGCCACCCTCTCTCTTGGAGCGAGGGAAGTGCTCGTGGGTGGGCATCCAGTCGCTCAATTCGTCGCTGACCGGGTCGAAGTAGCACGCGCCTCCAAGCTCCTCGGGGCAGAAGCATTCCGGCATCTTGCATGCGAGCTGCGTGATGTATCCCTGCTCGGCTGCCTTGATGAGGATTCCCTTGACGCCGAGCGCCTTCAACTTCGCTGCAGCGGCTCGGCCGCGTTCAGGATCCCGCTCAACCCTCGGCATGCCCCAACCTTACGCGCTCGGGGACCCGCGTATTCAAGTCGGATTTCGGTCGCATTGACGCCGCAATCTCGCTCCCGGCGGGGAGGACCCTCCTCCTTTCAAGCCGGAGGTCGCGGGTTGGACTCTCGTTGGGCGCATTATTGTGCGAGGCCGCCTGCAAAGCCGCAATTCGCTCTGCAGGCGAGATTGCGGCTAGCTGACCCTGCTCGTCCTCGAAGGTCAACGGGGGTCAAAAGTCAGGCAAGGTCTGGACTTTGGGCGGCACCTTCCCTTCATCCTGGAAGTCGCTGTACGAGCCGATCTTCAACCGAGAGCGATTTCGACCCCTCCCCGAGGTTCGGGAGGCTATATCTGCGGCGGGTCTCACCTGCTTGGTCGTCCTCGGCATGGATGAGGTCGACAGTGAGGTCGTTCTGTCCGAGTCGCCCGATGAAGCACGCGACTACAAGATCGTCTTCATCGCCCCAAGTCTTCCCCGTGGCCTGATGATCCGCGCAAATCGGCCTCAGATCATCCACGGGGGTCGCTGCCGCTCTGCGCCCTCGGTGGGTGCTCCGGGGTGGTGAAAGTTGGGCTGACCTCTATCGGAGAGCCGAAAGAAACCCTGGTTAACCCGGCGGGGCGGTCCCGCAGGACACGCCGTGCGAAGCACCGCCCCGCATCTGGCTCCAGCTAGCCGATCTTGTGCGTCTGGACTATCGGAGCGACCTGGTTAACGGCTCCCATCTTCATGTTCTCACCCCCCTCCTTTATTTGCGCTGGTCCGGAATAAAGTCCCACGCGCGGGACTGGGCCTAGCTCGGAGAGGGGTTGCGTCTGGTAACTAGTAGTTGCCCATGCATTCAGGGACGCCCGACCAATCGACTACGGCGATAGGACAGAGCGAGGCTGCAGGCGCGCTGCTGTGCACCGGCCAGAGCTATCTAGAGCGTCTCGGAGTCCTCTACATGGAGAGGATCAGGATCACCATCGTCACCGAGCTCTTCATGCGGGAAATGAGCCCCGCACAGTTCTTCGAGACGGTCGGCGGAAGTTCATATTCCAGCGTCTACAGGCACTTCAAGAAGCTGGTAGAGCACGGCTGGCTTCGTCCAGTCCGACCCCTTTCCCAGGGTCCGGGCAGACCGGCCACCCTCCATAGAGCCACCGAACTGCCGGTCATAGACACCGAAACCTGGGAGAAGTTCCCCACTTCCATCCGCGACGCCTTCACGGTGCAGGCTCTAGAGGAGATGGGCAGTCGCCTCGGCGAAGCGCTGCGCACAGGAACTGCCGAGAACCAGGTCGAGCAGCTCGCGCTTTTTCGTACCGCTCAGCTCGATGGACTCGGCTGGTGCAACGCCCTGGAGGCTGTTGAGCGCTGCTTCAAGGTGCTTTCGCAAGTTCAGTGGGACGCCAAACGCCGGCTCGAAGATGGCCAGGAGCGACCGCGCTCAATGATCGTCAACCTCGCTGCTTTTGAACTCCCGTCAGGCCAGCCGTCCCACCCGCTCCAAGACTCCGACCTTCCCGCAGCTGACCCGTCTCTGATCCGGGGCGACTGGCCGCAGCGGATGGGAAAAGTTTTCGCCGACCCTCTGAATCTCGCCATCATCGACGTGCTAAATGACAGGACTGCAACGCCGTACGAGCTTTACCAACGTTTGGGGGAAGCCACCCCCCGCCAGTTCTTCGAAAAGTGCCAGCAGATGGCTGAGCTTGGTTGGCTCGTCCACGTCGATAACCGACGCCCAGGGGGCGCTTATCGGGGCGCCCGGATCGTTCGCTTCCGTGCCGCTGCCCCCAAGGTTTCGAAGACGACGATTTTCCGGCCGATCCCCGAGGCAGTTCGACAAGGGGATAGCTGGCAGGTATTCGATCGCTTCTCTTCGGCTTCGCTTGCTGCTCTGAAAAGCGGGACGTTCAACAGCCGTCCCGATCGCCACCTGACCCTGAACCAGCTGCTTGTCGACCAACGCGGTTGGATGCAGGTCATAGAAGCTGTCACGGAATGTCGGGAAGCCCTGACTGACGTCGAACAGCGCGCGCAGCGCCGACGAAAAGCTGGCGCGGAGGTTTCCGCGATCGGCCTGCTGGTGAACGCCTTTGAAGCTCCACATCGCGGGATGCGCGAATAGTTCACTTCGCATCTACCTGCGTTCACGAGTGGGTGTGCAGCAAGGTTATTTCCACCGATCCGGTTTGAAAACCCTCTGATCGAAGCTGAAACTGGCCGGGTTCTGAGCGATCAAACCTGCTTAGGACAATTCAGTTTCCTATCGGAAGGGCAGGGGACTTTGGCCCCGCGGGATCCACTCAACTCAGGCGTGCATCTTTCGCCATGCGGGATCGCAATCCGCCGTCTGGCCCTGGCAAGAGGCATCACGTACTCAGGCGGGAACGCGGCGTTCTGGGCCTTATCCGCGATCCTCTACCAGAGGACTCATTCCCCTGGCTTGGTCGCGGCCGCTGCGCTCGCATCGTTCTCGGTGCCGGCGGCCTTGAGTCCTTTGGCGGGTTGGTTGGGGGATCACGTCGACCGCAAGCAAGTGATGGTCGGCTCGGAGTTGGCCGGCGCGGTCACCTTCCTTGGAATGGCCTGCGTCGGCTCGCCGGCTGCTCTCCTAGGGCTCCGGGTGTTGGCCTCAGCGGCGTCCGCCCCACTGGTGCCGGCGACCTCGGCCGCGCTGCCGAAACTGGTGCCAGAACACCGGCTCGAGGAGGCAAATGGGGCGCTGTCCAAGGCAGGCACCGCTGGGGGATTGATCGGCCCGGCGGTTGCAGGGATCATGCTCACCCTGGTCGGCGGGTCCTGGGTCTTCGTTCTCAACGCACTTACCTTCCTCGCCTCCGCGGGTTTGATCCTGTCGGTTCACGGCGATTTCCGCCCACGGCGAACCAGGAGGGGAGGGATCGTGGCCGGGTTCACCTATCTGCGACGAAACCGGGCGCTTCGCAAGATGAGCGTGGCCTACGCGGTGATCTTCGTCGGGGTGGGGATCACGGTTCCCGCGGAGATCGTGCTGGCTGCGGAATTTGGCGTCGGGTCGCTCGGCTACGCGGCCCTGATCTGCCTTTGGGGACTAGGGGCTGTGCTCGGCGCGTCCCTCGCAGAACGCTTCGGTGCCGGGCAGCGACAGATGGCGCTCCTGAGCGCCGCGGCGTTGGTTTTCAGCTTCGGCTTCCTGACGGTCGGTGCCGCTCCCCTTTTCGCGCTTGCCTTGCTCGGCATGGCCTCGGCCGGCACCGGGAGCGGACTATGGGAGGTCGCTCAAACCTCGTTCGTCCAGCGCGTCACGCCTGACGAACTTCGGAGCCGTGTTCTCGCCGCCAGTGAGGCCCTGATGCAGGGGGGAGTTGCGGTTGGGCTACTGGGCTCGAGTGCGGTAGTTGCCGCCGCAGGTGCAAGGGGCGCCTTCGCCGTCGCTGGCGGCGCCTCCCTGGCCGCCGCGTTGATCCTCCTCTTCCGTGGCCTCGGGGCCGCAGCCACCACTCCACAAGACTGCTCGCGGCTGTCCTTCCGCGAGTACGACGCGAGGCGGGGAGCCGGGTTGGAACTCCCCCAGTTCAATCACAGTTGCCCGGCTCCCGCCTGCCTCGCCAATGGCCCGCCCGCACAGCTTGAGCCTTGAGCGGGTGCGCTTTCAGCCGGGGAGGCGTGGCGCGCCGGACGGACGTCGCGGTCGTTGACTGGGTTTCGTCCGCGACGTTCGTTCGGCGCGCTGCCGCCCCGGTGCTCCGAGGGAGTCGATGAGCGGCGATCCGACCCAAGCGGGGGGCGACAGTGCTCGCCTCTCGATCTCCAAGGAGCAGCGGGACCTGTTGTTCGAGCGGATCATCAGCGATCTCGCTGGGGCCGAGGCCATCTTGGAGGCCGTTCGGGGCGAGGAGTGGGACAAGGCCGATCGCCTCAGCCGCAACCTTTGCAACGGGCTGACTTTCGTCATGAACGATCTGGGCTGGGTGGTCGACAACGAGCGGCCCATAGAAGTCTCGACCTCTCCCCTCGTCGTGCGAGAAGTGCTCGAGCAATTAAGGGCCGAGGCAAAGGACCTTGATCCGCACATCGACGTTCGGGGTGCGGCGGAGGAAAACCAGGAGCTGATCGCGACCTGCGAGCGGCTCCTCACCTCCCTGGAGGCCCAGGTGGCCCGCGAAGGCCCTCGGGGCTCTGCCGCTCTGCCCTTCGGCGATCCAACGGAAGGAAAGCTCGCGCAGCAGGAGACCCTCCGGTTGCTGATGGGAGCCCATCCGCGGGGCCTCGGGTGGCAGGAGATCATCCAGTCCGTTGCAGCGGATTTTCCGGAGTGCGGGGTTGCCGGCGTAGAACGCGCGCTGCATGAACTCCTCGATGCCGATCTCGTCGAGCGGAGGGATTTTGGGTTTGCGGCGACCGAGGGAGCGATGCTCATCAATCGGCTCTGGGACGACCTGACGGATGTCTGCTAGTCGATGAGCCTGAAGGAAGGTCCGCGGCTTCCTCTTTCGCCGGGCGCTCACGATCAATCACCCTCGCGGTAGAATGCTCAAGAACTTTCGGCTAATGCGCCGAGGTGCGCGGCATGCTCGGCGGTGGTTCACGCCTCGAGGGCTCGGGGCGGGAAATAGGAGAAGAAATGAAACGATCGACGCGGATCGGATTCAGCATGTTGGCGGGCCTGGCGCTTGCAGGGCTTGGAGCGGGCAGCGCCTCGGCGACCACACTCGAGGTTGGCGGGGTGAAACAAACCGGCTCCGTCGCCATCACAGCGAGCCTCAAAGCCGGCAGCCTGTTTTATGTGAAGGACACAGCGGGGTTCATCCAGAACGCTTGCGAAACGGTGCATCTCGCTTGGAGCACGTCAAGTCCGTACAGCGCCACGTCCGTCAAAGGGACGGTCTCGACCCTGACCTTTGGGAACTGCACGAGACCGGTCACCGTCCACAAAAAAGGCAAGTTGGTCATCACCTCCACCAGCGGCACAACCGGCGAAGTCGGTTCCGAGGAAGCTCAAGTGACATTCAGCTCGGCCATAGGCACCTTGAACTGCACGACCGGCTCGAACACCTATATCGGTTACGTGTTTGGTGTCGCTTCGGGCAACGCGAACTTGGTCACGTTCGGCAACGTGATCAACTGCGGCATCATCCCCTCAGCGAGATTGGAAGGCGACTTCAACATCACAAGCCCGGGCGGCCTTGGTGTCACCGGTTGACGATAAGAGATCTAGTCGCGGGCGCTGAACAGGGCGACCGTTCCGACCACCTCGAGCTCGTGCGAGCCGAAGTGGCTACCCAGCACGGCATCGAGAGCCTCGGCGGTGTCGTGCTGACATTCGCACCGGCGGCTTCGAGCGGCGGCGCTAATGTCATCCCATGGCCAAGGCGAAGGTGCAGCGGCGTGGGAGCGGCTCGCGCGAGCAGCCGCGGACGGTGCTGGCCCGCCGCCTCCGCGAGCGCCTGCCGGAGCTGCAGAAGGCCGTGGCGACGCGGGTCTACGCGATCGCCGACCCGTATGAGGTGGCCGACCCGGCCTACCTGGAGGGCTTGAACGCGGCGGTGGCCGCCGCGGTCGACTACCGACTGGCGGTGCTCGAGGTGGGGAAGCGGCGGGCGCCGGCGGTGCCGGAGGTGCTGCTGGCGCAGGCGCGGCTGGATGCGCGGGACGGGGTCGCGCTGGAGACGGTGCTGCGGCGGTACTTCGCGGGGAACAGTCTCGTGGGCGATTTCCTGGCCGAAGAGGCGGAGCGGGCGGAGGTGGGGAGCTCGGAGCTGCGGCGGCTGCTGGCCGAGCAGGCGACGCTGGGCGACCGGTTGATCGAGGCGGTCAGCGCCGAACACGCGCGGGAGTCGGCGAGCCGGCCGAGCAGCGCGGCGGAGCGGCGGCGGGAGCTGGTGAAGAGCCTGCTCGCCGGCGAGCTGGTCGACGGCGCCGAGCTGGACTACGACCTCGAGGCGCACCATCTCGCCCTGATGGCGCGGGGGCAGGGCGCGGCGGAGCTGATGCGGGCGCTGGCGGACCGGCTCGACCGTCGCCTGCTGATCGTGCAGCGGGAGGAGGAGCCGAAGTGGGCCGGCTGGCTCGGCGGCCGCCAGCCGCTCGGCGCCGCCGAGGCGGTCGCGGCGCTACGCCAGCTCGCGCCCAACGGCGTCTTCGTCACCGTCGGCGAGCCCGGGGAGAGCCTCGCCGGCTGGCGCTTCAGCCACCACCAGGCGAAGGCGGCGCTGCCGGTCGCCGAACGCCGGCGCGAGCGGGTCCTCCGTTATGGCGACGTCGCCGTGCTGGCGGCGATCGGGCGCGACGAGCTGCTCGAGACCTCGCTGCGCCAGCTCTACCTGGAGCCGCTCGAGCGCGGGCGCGACGGCGGCAGGGTGGGGCGCGAGACCCTGCGCGCCTACTTCGACGCCGACCGCAACGTCTCTTCGACGGCGGCTGCCCTTGGCGTCGACCGCCGCACCGTCCGCAACCGCATCCGCGCGATCGAGGAGCTGCTCGGCCGGCCGCTGCGCGGCTCCTTGGCCGATCTCGAGATCGCCCTGCGGCTCGACGACTGACACGCCTCGCAGCCGCGCTTCCCACATTGGCGTATCGGCGCCGCCGAAAGGCTCAGATTGGGGAGGAAGTGCTCACCCCGCCCGGCGATGATCGGGGCATGAAGAAGAACTTCCTCCGACTCACCCCGATCGCGTTCGCCGCCCTGGCGCTGGTCCTTGCGACCGGCGCCAGCGGCGAGCGCAAAGTCGAGTGCGCTGGCAACATCTGCTTCAGCGACGATGGCGGCATTTCCCCGACCAGGCTGCCTCGGCACGGCAAAGCTCCGGTCACGGCGCGCCTGATCGCCGGGATCGAGAGCCGCGACGGCAGCCATCCCCCGGCGCTGCGGTCCGTTCGGATCGACGTCGACAAGACGATCGCCGTCGACGCCGTCGGCCTCCCGACCTGCCGGAAAACCCAGCTCGAAGCGAGCAGCTCGGCGACCGCCCGCCACGCCTGCGGCGACGCGATCGTCGGCTCGGGCGAGGCCGAAGTCGAGGTCGCCTTCCCCGAACAAGAGCCGTTCCGCTCGACCGGCCCCCTGATCCTCTTCAACGCCGCCGTCCACGGCACCACCACCACCGTCCTCCTCCACGCCTACGTCAACGTCCCGGCGCCGACCGCGATCGTCACCAAGGCGACGATCACCCGCATCCACCAAGGGCCCTACGGCCTGCGGATCCAGGCGCGGGTGCCGCGGATCGCCGGTGGCTCCGGCTCGGTCACCCGATTCGAGCTGAAGGTCGGTCGTCGCTACACCTACAAGGGCCGCAAGAAGAGCTTCCTCGAAGCCGGCTGCCCGACCGGCACCTGGCGGGTCAAAGGCCACCCCGAGTTCGCCGACGGCACCGAGCTCGGCCTCTCCCACCTCTTCTCCTGCACGCCCCGGGGCTGAGGGTTCCCCCGCCCCTATCCCGTCGCGACTGCGGCGGCTACTTCGGTCGCTGCCGGTCGCGCCGGGAGAGGATGGCCTTGGCCACGATCGACGCGTACTGATTGGCCGCTTCGATTCCGTCGTCGCGTTCGGCGAGCTCGATCAGGGCATGTCCGACCGCCTCGGGGTCGAAGCCCGTGCCTATCACCTCGTCGGTTATCTGATGCACCGTTCGGGCCGTGCCGAGCGGTTGACTCGATGACCTTCCCTGAGCTTGGGTCGGCTGACGGGGGAGGCGAACCGGAGCATCGAGCAGGCTCGCGGTGGCGTATCGATTGTCGGGATTCACTAGCTGCGACTCTGACAAAGGTTTCGGATGTGCCCGGCGCTTTACGAGCAGGCGTTGACCGAACCATAGGTCCGCCCACACCCATTCGTCGTCGCTTTTCCCGGAGCCTGCGCTCAATACCTCGCTGATCCGAACCAGGCCGAGGCCGGCCAAGCCGAGCCCGCCTTCCGCCTGGCCCAGGCAGTCGATCTGGCTGTGCGGGGGACTCCAGGTCATGATCGAGGGATAGGGGAAGCTGGGGACCTGGCGGCCCTCGCCGATCGCCCAGAGACGTTCGGCTTCACTGGCGACGTAGGGGCGGTCGAGCAGCGGCATCTCCGGCTCCTCGTCGACGGTCGCGCCGACGATGGCCCCGGCCATGGTGGCGACGCTGTCGGTGTCTATGCCGAGGCGGTTCGAGCAGGCCGCGATCGCCTCCCCTGGCTCGCCTTTGAAGAGCCACGCAGCCACCGCGCCGAGGACCGCGGTTTTCGTCCCCGAGCCCCGCTGCTCGGGCCGGTATGCCTCCAGTGCCTCGACCGCGTCCTCGAACCCTCCTGCCCCGGCGCCGATCCTTTGCAGCGCCTCGAGCTCGTCGAAGACCTCGGCGACGACCCCCTCGACCGCCTGCTCGAGGGAAATCGAGCTCTGCTCTTCCCACAGGCCCAACCACAGGCTCGCGAGGAGATCGTGGGATTCGATCAGGGCTGCCGCCTCACGCAACGATGAGGCGATCTCCCACCACTCCTCCGGTCCGGGCGGCTCCCCGCTCTTCAACGAACGGTCGAGGCAGGTGGCGTGGAAGAGGGCGCCGAGGACACCGCGCATGTGGCCGTGCGTGGAGACGGCGTTGACGATCACGTCCGTGCGCCAGTCATCTTTTTTGCCTGCCGCCCAGACATGCGGCTGGATCCGCATCGCGGCTCCGTTGCCGCCGCCGTCGACGTAGACGCTCCGTTTCGAGGCGAAGAAGTTGGTCGACCAGGAGACAGCGCGGCGCTTCAGGTTCGCGGCCGCTTCGCGCGAGCCGCGTCCGGCTCCGAGCGCGTAGCTCGGCCAGACGGTGAGCTCGATCTTGGCGAAGGTCTCGGGGTCGAAGACGCCGTCGCCGCGGATCGAGCGACAGGTCGCCAGCCGCAGTTGGGTGTCGTCGGAGATGGCCCCCGCGGGAAGCTCCACAGTCGGGCCGAACCGACCCCCGACCCTTCGGCGCCAGGCCACCGGAGTCGAGAGCGGTCCGGTGACGCCGCGGCTGGCCATCGTCCGCGAATCGGCCAGCTCGGTGATGAAGCCGAGGGCGTCCCCGCAGGCCGCCCAGAGGGCCGAAGCCCGGATTCGGCGCAGTCGCCGCGGCTCAGGGCTCGAAGGCATCGGGGTCGATCACGATCGGGATCTCGTGTGCCGGCCCGGACTCGCCAGGCACCAGCAGGATGTCGCGGGCGGAGGCGACGATGTCGGCATGGTGCCCCCTGGCGACATAGACCTTCAGAAGGCCGTCGAGCATCAGTTCTCTCGGATAGAGGACCTCGGCTTGGTAGCAAGTTGGCAGATTGTCTGGCATCTGGTCCTCACGGGTGACGCGGTTTCCCCGCCACCGCTCGATTCTCTCGGCGAATAGGGCTTCAAGGCCGGCAGGGCCCTCCGCTCTCCGGCATCTGGAGTAGATGTTGTTGGTAGTTGCGAAGAAAACTCCCTCGTGCGAGAGCATCTCGGGGTCGAAGGCGAGCGCGCACCACCAGACGTCCGTATGGGCGTGCGTGCGCGTCGAGTGGTCGAAGTACTTGGTGTTGATCTTGCTGATGGAAAGATTGACGTGGCCGAGCCAGTCCTCGTCCTTTCGGGTGGAGGCGTTCGGGTGGTAGACGTACTCCAGGTAGTCCTCTTTTTTGAGGCGTTCGCGGGAGAGGACGGCGCCGACCCCGAAGATGCCGACCAGCCCTTTGTTGGTCGTGAAATGAACGATCTCGGATATCTCCCGCCGGCTGACGATGTCCGCGATGCTGCTCACAGGTCGACCTCACGATAGGTCTTGGCGTCGAGCAGGTGGACGACCTGCGACTCCTCGCCTGGCTTGTAGGTGAGGGCGACCGATTTGCGTGCTCGTCCGATCGCCATCGCGACCAGGCGCCGGTGGTTGTTGAGCTGGGTGTCGTTCTCTTCGGAGCCGTGGGGCATCTGCTCGGCGGCCAAGCCGAGGATGTAGACGTGATCGAACTCGAGTCCCTTCGCGGAGTGCAGGGTGCTGAGCCCCACCTGCTCCTCGCCGGTCGGCCATTCCGCCCTCCCCTGCAGCTCGACGAACGGAATCTTCGCCGCACTCAGCCGTTCGCGAACGAAGTCGAACCATCCCCCGCCCTTGGCATGGAGAAGGGCGACGGACTCATCGGACGGTTTTTCCTCGATCGAGCGAATAACCCAGTCCATCTGGGCCGTGAAGCTCCCCCGGACCACGAACGGGACCTCTCCCTTCTCCGCACAGCGCTTGAAGTCGGGAAGGGTGCCGTCGTCTTCTTTGGGCAGGTCCCGGACCAGCGGCAGCGCGAAGGCGGCGATCTGGCGGGTGTTGCGGTGGTTCCGGCGCAGGTGGTAGGTCTGGCTATTTTCGACCTTGACCTTCACCTCGGGCCAGCCGAATCCACGGGGATAGACCCGTTGGATCGCATCGAGAACGAAGGTGGTCGAGTGACTCCGGGCCAAGTGATTGGTGAGCCCGCGGATCTGGTTGGCGGAGAAGTCCTGCGCCTCGTCGACCACCACCACGTCCCATCTTTCCTCTGGCGAGGGCTCGCGCTGCACCATGCCGAGGTCGACGTCTGCCCAGTCGAGCAATCCCTCCTCCTCTTTCCAGGCCTTGTAGGGCTCGATCACCTCGTCGACGATCCGCTCGCGTCTTTTGCGGCTCACGCGGGGTGCCGGCCCCCTCCCGCGCCTTTCGAAGTAAGGATGTTTGGGGTCCGCGTAGTACTGGTCGATCTGCTCCGGTAGGTAGCGACCGAGCACGTAGTCGATCTCGTCGAGGAGGAAGTCCCGCTCGTACCCGATTCCGTTGCCGAGCTTCCAAAGCTCCCTCGATCTGCGGGCGGGCGAGAGAACCCTGGGCTTGTCCTGCACCTCCCCGGCCCATTTGCCGAAGGTCGAGATCTTGAGGTGGACCTGATCGAGGTCCATCTTTTCCTCGACCAGCTCCTTGACGTAGCCGCGAAGGGTCTTGTTGTAGGTCAGGACGAGCACGCGCACCGGAGCCTCGATGCCTTTGCGGCTGCGCTCGCTTACCCGGGCGCCGGTGACGTGGCGCAATCGCAGGACCGCGGTGGTGGTCTTGCCGCTACCGGCGGCTCCGCGAATGAGCACGAATCCTGGTTGGTAGTCGTACAGGATCGGCAGTTGCTCGGCCGTCGGTTTTACGTCGGCAAGTACGCGCATGCTTCACTCGGCGATGCGGCCGTCGATCTCCGCGAGCATCTGTTCGATCGGGAAGAGGCGACTTGGGTCTTCGTCGATTCCTTTCTCGGGGTCGTGCAGCGCTGCTTCGAGAGAGTCGGCGAGCCTCTGCCGATCGGCGGGGCCGAGGATCGCGAGAACTTCTTCCGCGGCACGGAGCGCCTGAAACTGCTCGAAGGCCGAGCGCGAATCGCGGATTCCTTCGATGATCTGATCCAGGCATTGCACGAGGGGCACCGCCTCGAGCAGGGTCAGGGCGACTACCCGGTCCCCGTCGCGCCCGGTCCCGAAGCGCTCCTTCACCGTCCGTGGGGTGATCGCCACCTGGCCCGCGAGCGCCCGCACCTCGGCCATCAAAGCGCCCATCTGGAGGGTTCGTTCATTCCCCGGGGGTTGAGTGGAGCGAAGGCTTTCGTATCTGCGACCGCACTCGTCCAGCCTCTCGACGACAGAGTCGACGGAACCGATCGAGCTCCGGAGCTCTCGCTCGACATCGCGACGCGCGGCGCGGGCTTTCCCCCGCGTATCGACCGACTCGTTCGCCAACTCGGCAGAGTCGAGGGCAGCGGCCAGCGAAGGCAGGATCTCACGCTTGGTGTCTGGCGTCAGCAGCCGCAGGAGGTCGAACAATCCCCCCGCGCTCGCCTCGCCCGCTGGCGTCTTCACCGCGCCACCGGTCAGCACGATCGCTCGCACCAAGGCCGGAAGCCAAGCAAGGGCGATCACGATGGCCGTCACCGAGGTGACGTGGAACTGGACTGCGACCTCCCCCTCGAAGTTTCGAGTTATCTCGAAGGGACTGAGGAGGGCCAGGAGCAGGACCACGGCGCCCCAGAACGGAGAGATGCGCGAGATCTCACGCAGGAGACCCCGAAGGGAATCGACGACTCGCGCCTCCTCGCCGGAGGCAGGGGGGACCGGCCGGTGTCGCTCGAAGGGCACAGAGCCTCCTATTCGAGAATAAGAAGTACCGGGTCCATACTCGAGTTAGGTCGGCTAATGGGCAACAGGTGCTTTAGCGGCGCAGCCGATCCGCCAGGCTGGTCAGCTCGCCGACTTCCGTGCCCAGCGCGTCGGCCAGCCGCAGCAGCGTCGTGTAGCTGGGGTTGCGGACGCCGCGCTCGATGCCGCCGACCTGGGTGAGGTCGGTGCCGGCCGCTTCGGCCAGTTCCTCCTGGCTCATCTCCGCCTCGGCGCGCAGCATGCGGACGGCCTCGCCGAGGGCAGCGTGCTCGGGCGAGCGAGGTTTGCTGCGGCGCGGGGGCGGCATCGCGCCATGGAGCCTCTCTATTAAAAGACTTCAGTGTTAGGGTATTTATGACATAACATCTGGAGCGCCGGAAACGGGCTGAACGGTCGGCCCTCCCGCGTCGCTCATGCCGCCCTCTTCTTCAGAGCTGATCAGCGCCGTCGGCCATCCCTTGCGCCGGCGCATCCTCGCCGCCTATCTCGACGGATCGCTCGAGTGCGCGTCCGCGCGGGACCTGGCTGAAGCACTCGACCAGCGAGTAGGGCAGGTCGCCTATCACCTGAAGACGCTGGCGAAGAGCGAGATCCTGCGGCCGGTCCAGCGCCGCGGGGGGCGGGGGGGCGGAGGAGGCTCGCTGCTGGGCCCTCGACGTCGAGGCGGAGTGGCTGCGCTTGGTGCTCGAGGTCTGGGTCGAGGCGGGTCTAGCCAACTGAGCCGTCGACCAGGTGGAACGGGGCGCGCAGGCGCGAGCGCAGTTCCTCGGCCGCGTGCGAGCCGGCGCCGGGGTCGGCGACGAGGAAGACCTCGGTCGCCGGGTACTCGCGCAGCTGGTCGGTGACGGTCTGCACCACGTCCTCGTCGCCGACCCGGGCGGTGGCGGCGACCCCGGCTTGGGCGAGCGAGGCGAGGCTGAGGACGAGGCTGCGCTGGGCGCGTTCATGGCCGGGGCGGGTGTCGGAGGCCCAGCGGTCGAGGAAGCGGTTGCGGGTCGGCGCGAGGACCAGGACCTCGGGCTCCGGCTCGGCGGGGTCGAGCGGCTTCGAGGCGGCGGCGATGCGTTCGATCGTCGCGCTGTCCTCGAGCGGCTGCTCGACGACGACCAGCAGGTGCTCGCGCAGGTCCGGCGCCGGCGCCGGGACGATCGGCCGCAGCGGCGGCTTGCGCACCGCCATGACGATGATCGTGGCGGCGGCGAGGGCGCCGACCGCCATGCCGAGGCCCGGGCCGCCGAGGTAGAAGCCGCCGACGATCGAGACCGCGATCCCCTTGACGATCAAGGGGAGCTTCCATGCCGCTATGCCCTGACCGTCCATGCTTCGAATTTAAAGGGTCGGCGGCGCCAGTCAATCCCCTTGGCGGATGACGAGGTCGCGGAGGCTGCGGAAGTCCTCGGCGCAGGCGGGGCAGCCGTCGAGGTGGGCGTGCATCCCCGGCACCCGCTCGTCCGCGGGCTCGCCGGCGACGAGGAGCTCGACGTAGCGGTCGAGCTCCTCGAAGCACTGCTCGCAGGTCAGCTCCGGGGGCGCGGGGCCGAGAGCCCGGCCGAGGATCTCCTCGCGCTTCATCGCTCCTCCTCTCCGCCGCCGAGATCGAAGCCGCGGGCGGCAAGGGCCCCCCGCAGCTTGCGACGGGCGTCGTGCAGGTTCTTGTAGAGGGCGCCGCGGGTGCTGCCGAGGCGCTCGGCGAGGACGTCGATCGGGACGTCGTTGAGGGCGACGGCGACGAGCACCTCGCGCTGGCGCGGCCCGAGGCTGCGCTCGATCTCCTCGCGCAGGGCGGCGAAGAGCTCGGCGTCCTCGGCGCGGCGGCCGGCCCCGGACCCGGCGGCGGCGAGCGTGCGCCAGGCCTCGTCCTCGAGCGGGACCTCGCGTCCCTGCCAGGCGCGGCGGCGCACCTTCACCGCCGCCTCGAGGAGGGCGAACTTGTAGGCCCAGGTGGTGAAGCGGCTTTCGCCCCGGAAGTCGTCGAGCTTGCCGAGGATCGCGACGAGGGCGTCGTCGGCCGCCTGGTGGGCGAGGTCGTCGGCGTCGCCGCCGCGCGTTTTTAGCTCGGCGCCGCGGCGGCCGATCTCGAACCGCGCCGCCTTCAGCAGCAGCGCGTGCAGCTCGGCGACCGCGGCCGCTCCCTCGGGACCGTCGGCGCGCAGCCGCTCCACCCAGTCGCGGGCGGGGGAGTCGGCAGGCCTCTGCGTCGGCGTCGTCATCAGCGCGGTCGCCATGAATTGTTAGCGACCGGTGGCGGCGATTCCTTACCTGCGGATTTCCGAGGTAAGAACGGGCCGGTGGGCGACGCAGATGGGACACACGGCAAACGACTCAAGGAGGTCCCATGTCAACCACCGCAACCCTCGACCCGCGCGACGCGACGCTGGCGCCCAGCTTCGGCGAACGCCTCAAGGCGGACCCCGCCTACCAGGCCTTCACGCTGCTGCGCATCGCCTTCACCGTCGCCCCGATCCTCTTCGGCCTCGACAAGTTCTTCGACGTGATGGTCGACTGGGAGCAATACCTGGCGCCCTGGATCAACGACATCGTCCCCGGCAGCGCCTCGACCGCGATGCACCTGGTTGGCGTGATCGAGATCGTCGCCGGCGTCGTCGTCCTGCTGAAGCCGCGCTACGGCGCCTACCTCGTCGCGGCCTGGCTCGGCGGGATCATCGTCAACCTGCTCACCTACTCCGGCTACTACGACATCGCCCTGCGGGACTTCGGGCTGATGCTGGGGGCGCTGACCCTGGCGCGGCTGGCGAGCGTCTACGACCCGCCGGGGACCGAGGTTCGCTTCTAAGGCGAACCTAGACTGGGAGGGATGCCGCCGCTGCTCGAGCGCCTCGGGGTGGAGCTGCCCGTCGTCCAGGCCGGGATGGGCGGCGGGCTCAGCCGGCACGAGCTGGCGGCGGCGGTCTCCGAGGCCGGTGGCCTGGGGACGATCGCGGTCAACGGGGCGGCGGCGATCCGCCGCGAGCTGGCGGCGGCGCGGACGCTGACCGGGCGCCCGCTCGCCGTCAACGTGCTGCTGCCGTTCGCGCGGCGGGACTGGTTCGAGGCGGCGGCCGCGGCGGACGTCGTCGTCACCTTCTGGGGCAAGCCGCGTCGCCGCACGCCGGGCGTCTGGCTGCACCAGGTCGGCTCGCTCGCAGAGGCGCGGGAAGCGCAGGCCGCGGGCGCCGACGGCGTCATCGTCCAGGGCGTCGAGGCGGGCGGCCACGTGCGCGGGACGACCCCGGCGCTGGAGCTGCTCGAGCAGGTGCGCGCCGCGTTGTCTCGCGGCTACCCGCTGCTGCTCGCCGGCGGCGTCGCCGAGCCCGCCGACGTGCACACGGCCCTGGAGGCCGGAGCGACGGCCGCCGTCGCCGGCACCCGCTTCCTCCTCAGCGAGGAGAGCCGCGCTCACGCTCTATATAAGGACCGCCTGCTGGCGGCCGACGAAACGCTCCTCACCGACCTCTTCGGCGCCGCCTGGCCCGCCCCGCACCGGGTCGTCCCGAACGCCGCGACGGCCCGTGTGCTGGGTCGGCGTTCGTCCTTTCAGGGTCTATACCGCGGAAAAGACGAACGCCACCCGTTTTTGCGCGCTCCTTCCGCGAATCGCGCCCTCAACCGCGTGCTGGCGCCGGGGGCTCGGTACACGCCCTCGTCCCTGCAGTTGCGGATGATGCGGGGGCAGCGGCCGGGGGGACGATTGCTGACGCCGGCGGGGCCGACGGATGACGGGCCGGCGACGCTGGTCGACGCCGGGGCGCTCTACGCCGGGGAGACGGTGGCGCGGATCGACACCGTCCGACCCGCCGCCGACCTTGTGCGCGAACTCAGCGGTTGATGATGTTCAAGCTCGCGGAATAGGGGTATTTCCAGGGCGGTTTGAGCGGGATGGGCCGCAAGAGAGTTCGGTCCTCGGCGCTGGGCTCCCTCCTCGCCGCCGCGCTCCTCCTCACCGCTGGCGGCTGCGGCGACCTCAGCAACGACGAGCTCAACCGCGGGGTCGAATCGCTGAGCGCGCTGGCGGCACAGGGGCAGCTGGTCGCCAACGGCGTCGCCCGCGACGCGACCAAAACCACCTACGCGCGGGCGATGGCGCGGACGCTCGGCGAGGAGGCCGAGCACGAGGCCGAAAAGCTCGCCGACGCCACCCTCGAAGAACCGGAGACCGCCGACCAGCGCCATGCCGCCGTCGCGGTCGCCGGGGAAATCTCCGGCCTGCTCTCCGAGCTGCAGACCTTCCCCGGCGACGAGCGCCACGGGGAACTGGTTGAAAAGCACCTCGCCGAAGCGGGGGAAAAGGCGGACGCGATCGTCGCCCAGCTGAGCGGGGACGCGCCGTGAGGACGATCCTCAAAATCGCCCTCGGGATCATCGCCGCGATCGGCGGCTTCCTCGACATCGGCGACCTCGTCTTCACCACCCAGGCCGGGGCGCTCTTCCGCTACGACCTGCTCTGGGCGGTCGTGCTCGGCGTCATCGGCATCGGCGTCTACGCGGAGATGTCGGGACGGGTGGCGGCGGTCAGCGGCCGCCCGGTCTTCGACGTGATCCGGATGCGGATGGGCTTCGGCATCGGCCTGCTCGCCCTCGTCGCCAGCACCGCGGTCAACCTGCTCACCGTCGCCGCCGAGCTGGGCGGGATCGCGATCGTCCTCGAACTCCTCCTCGACGCCCCCTACAGCATGTTCGTCGTCACCGCCGCCGCCGCGCTCGTCCTCATTGTCGCCCTGCTTCCCTTCGGCGGCATCGAGCGCGTCTTCGGCTACGGCGGCTTGCTGCTGTTCGTCGTCGTCGCCACCGTCTTCCACCAGGACCCCAAATGGGGCGACGTCGCCCGCGGCTTCGTCCCCTCGCTCCACAGCTCGACGCTCTACCTCTACTTCGTCGTCGGCGTCTTCGCCGCGGCGCTGATGCCCTACGAGGTCCACTTCTATTCCTCCGGTGCGATCGAGGAGGGCTGGACGGAGGAGAACCTGAAAGAGAACCGGCTCAACGCGATCTTCGGCTACGGCGTCGGCGGCGTCCTCGCGGTGGCGTTGGTGATCGTCTCCGGCACCCTCTTCCACCCGCTCGGCGTCGAACCGAGCGACCTCGGCACCGTCGCCCTGCCGATGCAGGGCGCCTTCGGCGAGACCGGCCTCCTCCTCGCCCTCGGCGGCATCCTCTTCTGCGTCGGCGGCGCCGCGATCGACTCCAGCTTCGCCGCCTCCTACAACCTCGCCCAGTTTCTCGGCTGGGAGTGGGGCCGCTACCAGGGCCCGCGCAGCGGCGCTGCTGGTCGGGGAGGGCCTCTACCCGCGGCGGCTGCCCCGCTGGGCCGCGCGGATCGCGCGGCGCGTCTCCGGCCCGGAGACGTGGGGCAGCAACGCCCTGCGCATCCCCTGGGAGGAGGTCGACGATCTCGGCGCGACCGTGAAGCTGCGGAAGAAAGCCGAGGACCTCGGACTGGGGATGGGGGACGACCCGCGGCGCTGGTTCGTCAGGAGGCTGCCGTGGAACTGAAGTCGCTGAGCGAGCTGCTGGGACGGAGGGTCGTCGACCGGTCCGGCCGCCGCCTCGGCCGCGTCTACGAGGCGAAGGCGCACTGGGAGCGGGACGGGACGGTCGTCATCGACGAGCTGATTCTCGACCGCGGCGGCCTGCGACGGCGCCTGCGCGGCCCCGGCGGCCCGGAGGAGCAGTCGTTCCCCTGGGAGGCCGTGGTCGAGCTGACCGCCGACGCCGTTGTGGTGCGGACCTGAGGAAACGGGCCGGTATATCGCTCCTGTGAGAATGCAGGGCATGGCGGGGGGACAGATCCTGCGGATCGCCGAGCGCGATCTCGGCACAGAACGGTGCGAGCTGCAGCTCGACGGCGAGCTCGACCTCTGGAGCGTCGAGCGCCTGCAGGCGGTGCTGCAGCGGGTGGCGCGCGACAACGCCGCGGTCGTCGTCGGCCTCGAGAGCTGCGAGTTCGTCGACTCGACCGGGATCGCCCTCTTCCTCCAGGTCCGCCGCCAGCTCGAAGACGAAGGCGGCCGCCTCGTCCTCTACGGCTGCTCCGAGCAGGTCCTCCGCATCTTCACCGTCGCCGGCCTAACCGATGCCGGCATCGTCTTCAGCAGCCGTGGCGAGGCGCTGGCGGAGCTGGCTGCTGTCGAGTAGCGCTTCAGTACTCCCGCGCCAACTGACCTCGCAGCCAGGCGCACCAGAGTGCGAACAGCAGGATCGCGATCAGGGCGCCGATCCAGTGCGCGCCGATTAGCACCGCGACGAGGCTGGGAAGGCCGGCGAGGACGGCGCCGATGAGTACGAGCCGGACCGGCAGGCGCACGAACCACGAGGTGATCGCGGCGCAGAGGAGCCACGAGATCGGTCCGGCGATCCAGCCCCAGTCCTCGAAGAAGCCGTGCGGCAGGGCGGCGCCCAGCGCCCCGGCCAACAGCAGGACCGCCAAGAGCTGGGTCGATGCCGCTTGCCAGAAGGTGCGGAGGCTCGTCGAGAGGCTCATCCCCTCCGAGGCTATTCGACGACGATCTTGCCCTTCATGAAGGGGTGGATCTTGCAGTGGTAGGCGAAGGCGCCGCGCTTGTTGAACTGGACCGTCTTGGTCTTTCCAGGGGCGATCCCCTTGGTGTCGAAGCTGCCGCCCTTGGTCGCCGTGTGGGTCGTGTTGGCGGTGTTGGTGAAGGCGACCCGGGCGCCGCGCTTGACCTTCAGCGCCCCCGGCTTGAAGGCGAAGTTGACGATCGAGACCTTCTTCGCGGCGCTGGCCGTGGCCGTCGCCGGCCCGGAGGCGTCGCTTTCCCTCACCGCGAGGGTGGCAAGCAGGGCCAGTCCGACAACCAGGGCGAGAGCCCCCCGTCTGTATCGCTGCAGTGAAGTCGTCATGGCTCGGGATACGGTTGTCATCCCAAGGGGGTTCACCGACCCGCTCGGCGGGCCATAATGGCGCATGGGCGGTTAGCTCAGTTGGGAGAGCACTTGCCTTACAAGCAAGGGGTCACTGGTTCGAGCCCAGTACCGCCCACTCGTGAATCGTTCGACGCAGACGCAGACCACGGTGATCGAGCGCCTCTTCAGGAGGATGCTCCAGGGGGAACCCGAGCGAGTTCTCGACCTGCTGCACCCGAAGATCGAATGGACGCCGACCGTCTGGAGCGGCGAAGCGATGTACCGGGGGCATGAAGGGGTGCACCTCTGGCTCTCCCAGTTCGGCGAGAGCCTCGAGCACCTCGATATACGCGTCCTCAAAGTCGAGGAACAGGAGGGGCGCGGCGCCGTCCTCGGCATGGTCTTCGACACCCGCGGCGCGCAGACATTTGCCGTCGAAGTCCCCTGGAGCTACGAGATGGAGGGCGACCTCCTCCGCCGCGGCCGCGCCCACGGCAGCTGGGAGGAAGCGCTGCAGGCGGCCGGGCTCAGCTGACCACCTGCACCGCCAGGACCGCTGCCACGACCAGGCCGATCGCCGCGATCGAGATCCGCAGCGGGTCGGCGGGGATGCGGCGGGCGTAGTGGGCGCCGAGGCGGCCGCCGGCGAAGGAGGAGACCATGATCGTCAGCGCGTAGCGCCATTCGACGGGGGCGAGGAAGGCGTAGGCGACGGCGGCGAGGAGGTTGGCGCAGCCGGCGAGGAGGATCTTCATCGCGTTCAGGTGCTGGAGCGTGTCGGCGACGAAGAGGGCGAGGAGGGCGAAGATGAGGATGCTGACGGCGGAGCCGAAGTAGGCCGCGTAGGCGCCGCTGAAGAAGATCCCGGCCGTGAGGTAGGGGGAGTGTTCGTTGCCGGCGTGCGCGAGCCGCGGGCTGAGCCGGGGCTGCAGGAGGAGCAGCAGGCAGGAGGCGGCGATCAGGAACGGGACGATCGCCTCGAAGGCGGCGTCGGAGGTGAGCAGGAGGAGGACGGTTCCGGCCGCGGCGCCGACCAGCATCGGCACCAGCAGGCGCGTGAACCGCTGGCCCTGCTCGCGCAGCAGGTCGCTGTAGCCGAGGGCGCCGCCGACGGAGGCGGGGACGATGCCGACGGTGTTGGTGACGTTGGCGGCGAGCGGCGGGACGCCGAGCGCGACCTGGGTCGGGAAGGTGATCAGGGCGCCGCCGCCAGCGACGGAGTTGGCAAACCCCGCCGCGGATCCGGCCGCCGCGACGGCGAGGATCTCGAGCACGGTTGCAGTCTCGCCGAAAGGGGGATCAGGCGGCGACGCGCGGCGTCGGCGTGCCGCCGCGGCGCTTCTCGGCTTGGGTCACGGCGTCGAAGAAGTAGTCGTTGCGGCCGCGGCGGAGCGGCCGCGGCATCGCGTGACGGGCCTGGCGGTGCGCTGTGGCGATCGAGCGGAAGGCGGCCTCGTGGGCAGCCGTCCAACGGATGCCGAAGACCTCCCGCACCCGCGGCGGCAGCGTCCCTTTGACGATCAGGTTCTGCGTCTCCAGGTTTAGCCGCGCCGTCAGCGGCACCGGCTGGCGGAAGGCGACCAGCGGCGCCATCTCCAACGCGTGCGCGGTCGCGTGCATCGCCGGCGAGGCGAGCTTCTCCTCGAACCAGGCGCGGAACTGGCGGTAGCTGCCGGGGACCTCCGAGCGCGGCAGGCCGAAGAGCTCGCCGAAGCGGACGTAGTCCTGCCAGAGCGCCTCGCGCTCGCCTTCGCTCAACGGCGCCACCATCGTTTCGTACATCGCCCGGCCGGAGTCGGCGATCACCGCCAACGTCCACAGCATCAGCTCTGGGTCGAAGGCGGAGTAGGCGGCGCCGGCGGGATGAGCGCCCGCCGCCTCGGCCAGCTCGCCCTTGATCCGCTCGTGCAGCCGGTGCACCGCCGCCAGCGCTTTGTCGGCTTCGGCCTTGGTGCCGAGAAAGACGGTCTCCTGGATCTTCGCCGTGCGGGCGAGGCGGGTGAAGGGGTGGTCGCCGGCGTTGGAGCTCTGCATCGTGCCGGTGTAGGTGAGGGGTTCGAGGGCGCCGATCAACAGCGCTCGCTGCCCGTACAGCAAACCGACCGATCGCTCGCCGTGGACGCGGCGGGCCATCGATCGGCCGGGCGCAAAGTGATGCTCAGAGTCGCTCACTGGTCGTCTGGCCAGCCACTTTAACCCAGCGGGTGACAAATTGAGCAAATTGTCCAGAGCGACGCGGCTAGGCGGGCGGTTTTTGGCTCAACGCCACCATCGCCGCGCCGGAGCGCCCGGCGTCCGCCAACGCCCGCAGCTCGAAGCCGGCGAAGATCTCCTCCATCTCCTCCCGGCTCAGCGTCTCGCGATCGAGGGCCTGCGCCGCGAGCTCGTCGAGGCAACCGCGATTGGCGGCGAGAAGCGCCCGGGCCCGGCGATAGGCCTCGCGGGCGAGCGTCATCGCCGACTGGTCGACCTCACGCCGGGTGGCGTCGGAGACGCGCCAGCCGTCGACCGGCATCGCGATCGGCGGCGGGCCGTCGTGGTCGAGAGCGACCCCCATCCCGAATTCGGTGATCATCTGCGCGCAGACCGCGTAGACGTTGGCGAGATCGGAGGAGACCCCGGAGTAGCCCTCGCCGAACACCTCCTCCTCGGCCGCCCGGCCACCGAGCGAGGTGACGACGCTGTCCAGCAGCTCTTCGCGCGAGCGCATGTAGCGGTCCTCGTCGACCGAGCGGGCGACGAACCCGAGCGCCGAGCCGCGGGGGACGATGCTGAGCATCTCCGGCGCCTCGTCGCTGACGAGGCGGAAGCAGAGCGCATGGCCGGCCTCGTGGTAGGCGACGATGAGGCGCTCTTTCTCGGTCATGCGGCGGCTCTGCTGCGAGCCCAGCGACTGGCGTAGCAGCGCCTCGTCGAGGTCCTCGCGGGTCATGTAGAAGCGGCCGGCGCGGCCGGCGATGATCGCCCCCTCGTTGAGCGCGTTGGCAAGCTGGGCGCCGGTCATCCCGGTCGTCTTGCGGGCGACGTCGGCGAGGTCGAGGTCGGGGGCGAGCGGCTTGTTGCGGGCGTGGCTGCGGAGGATCGCCTCGCGGCCGTCGCGGTCGGGCGCGGCGACGAGGACCTGGCGGTCGAAGCGGCCGGGGCGCAGGAGTGCTCTATCGAGCTTTTCGACGTGGTTGGAGGCGGCGATCACGATCACCATCCCCGGGTCCTTCTCGAAGCCGTCGAGCTCGACCAGCAGCTGGTTCAGCGCCTGCTCGCGCTCGCTGGTGCCGCCGTCGCCGCCCCCGCTGGAGCGGGAGCCGCCGATCGCGTCGAGCTCGTCGATGAAGATGACGGCGCGGCCGGCCTTGCGCGCCTCCTTGAAGAGGCGGCGGATGCGGGCGGCGCCGCGGCCGACGAACATCTCGACGAAGCTGGAGCCGGAGGCGGCGAAGAAGTCGACGCCGGCCTGGGCGGCGACGGCGCGGGCGAGCATCGTCTTGCCGGTCCCGGGCGGGCCGTGGAGGAGGACACCGCGCGGGGCCTTGGCACCGAGAGCGGAGAAGCGGTCGGGTTCGCGCAGCCAGGCGGCGACGTCCATCAGCTCCTCCTTGGCGGCGTCGACGCCCTGGACCTCCTCCCAGAGCACCGCCTCGGTGCGGGACGCCTTCACCGTCTCCGGCTTCGTCGACCCCATCATCCCCCGCGCCATTTTCAGGAAGACGAAGCAGAGAATCGACATGAAGACGACCCCGAAGACGGGGTACCAGTTGAAAAAGAATTCCTGCACGGCGGTCGCCATCCACGCAGTGTGGAGACATAACCACGATTCCCCCATCGCACATCCGTCCAAATGTGGGAAAAGGGCTAAAGGTCGTGCCTGAGGTGAGGCGCTTTGGTGACTACCGCTCGACCTGGGAGCCGCCGACGATGGCGTCCTCGCCGGAGTCACCGAAGACGACCCAGGCCTTGTTGCCGCCGTCGTAGTCGGGGGCCCAGAGCTTCAGCGTCGCCGGCCGGCCCCAGACGGTGACCTGCTCCTCGCCGGTCGAGTCGAGGCCGCGCCAGATCCGCACGAAGGGGTTGTGCTCCTGCTCCTCGCCGACCGTGGTCGGCTCTTTGTGGCCGGGGTGGACGGTCGTGCTGGGCGGCAGCTCCAACAGCCGCAGGACCGAGGCCTTGAGGTCGGCGAAGCCGCTGGCGCCGGGAGCCATCGTCCCGCCCACCGTCCCCTTGAAGAGAACGTCGGCGGTGAAGACGTCGGAGGCGTCGATGAGGAAGGCGAGGTGACCGGCGGCGTGGCCTGGGGTGTAGAGGGCCTCGACTTGCAGCCCGCCGGCGTCGAGCTTCTCGCCGTCGCCGAGGACGATCTCGACCTCCTCGTCGAGCTCAGCGGCGCAGTCGGCGTGGGCGACCAGCGGCGGGTTGCCCAGCTGCGCCCGCGCCTCGGCCAGGCCGGCGACGTGGTCGCCGTGGGGGTGGGTGACGAGGACGTGGGTGATCTCGATCCCGTCCCGCTCGGCCCGCTCCAGCAGCGGCCCGAGTTCGTCGTTGCCGTCGATGAGGACGCCGCTGCCGCGGTCGGGGTCGGCGACCAGGTAGGCGTTCGACAGCCACATCGGGTTCTCGGTCCTCTCGACGATCACTGCTCCTCCTCGTTCGCGGAAACGGCTGCCGGAGAGGTTACGGCGCTGCCGTCGAGGAGGGTCTGGGCGACCAGCTCGGGGTCGTCCCAGGTCGGGGTGTGGCCGACGCCGGGGAGGACGAGGAAGCGGGCGCCCGCGGGGCGGCGGTGTGGCTTCGGCGGGCCGAGCAAGCGGTCCTTCTCGCACCAGGCGATCGTCACCGGCACCTCCTCCGGGTAGCCGGCCGGGTCGAAGACGTGGCTGCGCATCGCCCGGTTGGCGGCGTCGTAGCCCTCGCCGTCGAGCCAGCCGAGGGCGAGGTCCCGCGCCGCGTCGGGCGGGATCCGCTCGGGGTGGGCGGCGATCGACTGGAAGGCGGCGGCGCGGGTCTGCGGGAACTGCAGGGCGAGGCCGAGGAAGGGGCGCGCCGCCTTCAGCCAGGGCGAGCCGCGCAGCAGCATGCGGGCGCCACCGCTAGCCGGTTCGCCGAGCGGGCGTTGCCAGAGACCGGCAGGGGAGAGGGTCGTGACCGAGGCCGCCCAGCCGCAGCGGCCCATTTCCAGCGCCACCCAGCCGCCGAGCGAGTTGCCGGCGACGTGCGGGCGCTCGACCCCGTTGCGGGCGCACTCCTCGTGGACGGCGCGCGCCAGGTTGGCGGCGGTCGGCTCTTCGCCCTCGGGCAGCGGCGCCGTCTCCCCGAAACCCGGCATATCGATCGCGTGCACCTCGCGCTCCCCCTCCAGCAGCGGGACCACCGGCTCCCAGATGCTGCGGGTGCCGCCGAGGCCGTGGATCAGCAGCAGGTCCCGGCTCACCGCGCGCCCGGCTTCGCGAAGAGCGCCTGCACGTCGCCGATCCGCCGCTCGCGGAAGCCCGCCTCCGAGGAGCTGAGGTAGAAGTCCCAGAGGCGGCGGAAGCGCTCGTCGTAGCCGCGGGCGCGCAGCCGCTCCCAGGCGGCGAAGAAGCGCTGGCGCCACGCGGCCAGGGTCGGCGGGTAGTGGTCGGTGATGTCGTCGAGCCAGACCTGCTTCATTGAGGTGACGCGCTCGAGGCAGCCGCTGATCAGCCCCTCCGAGGGCAGGCAGCCGCCGGGGAAGACGTGGGTGTTGGCGAAGCTCCTCGCGCCCTTTTCGATCTCGTAGATGCGATCGTCGATCGTGATCGCCTGCAGCAGCATCAACCCGTCGTCCGTGAGCAGCTCGTCGCAGCGGCGAAAGTAGTCGTCGAAGTACTGCCAGCCCACCGCCTCGATCATCTCGACGCTGACCAGGCGGTCGAAGCGCCCTTCGAGGTCGCGGTAGTCCTGCAGCAGCACCGTCACCTGGCCGTCGAGGCCCGCCTCGCGGACCCGGCGGCGGGCCAGCTCGTACTGCTCGCGGGAGATCGTCGTCGTGGTGACGCGGCAGCCGCTGCGCCGCGCGGCGTGGATCGCCATCCCGCCCCAGCCGGTGCCGATCTCCAGCAGGTGGTTCCCGGGGCCGAGCCGGAGGTGGTCGCAGATGCGGTCGAGCTTCGCCAGCTGCGCCTGCTCCAGCGTCGCCGCCTGGTCGGGGAAGTAGGCGCAGGAGTACATCATCCGCTTGTCGAGGAAGGACTCGAAGAGGTCGTTGCCGAGGTCGTAATGGGCGGAGATGTTGCGGCGGGAGCCGGGGCGGGTGTTCTCGGGGACGAGGTGGCGGACCCGGTGCCAGAGCCCGCGCGGGCGGGCGATGGCGCCGCGGAGACCGTCCATCTCGCGCAGCTCGCGGGCGGCGATCCGGACAAGGGAGACGAGGTCGTCGGTCTCCCAGCGGCCCTCGACGTAGCCCTCGCCGAGGCCGACGCTGCCGCGCAGCGGCCCACGCCAGGCGGCCGGGTCGTTGACCTGGATCCTCGCCGTCAGTTCCGAGTCGGGCGGGCCGAAGCTGCGTTCGCGCGAGCCTTCGACGACCTCGATCCGTCCCTGGCTGACCCGGCCGAGGACGGCACCGACGCCGGCACGGGCGAGCGCGTCCCTCATCGCGCCGTCTCCGGGTGCGGGTGGTAGCGGGCTCCCTTCAGCTTCAGCCGCAGCGCCTGCGCGTAGATCTTCGCCACCACCTGCAAGGACATGGCGGGGTAACGGGCGAGCATCCGGTTGAGCGTGCCGCGACTGAGCTCCCGTCGCCGCAGGTTCAACGTCGCGTCGAAGGTCTTCCCATGCTCGCCGCGAGGGCGCGACTCGATCTGAACGGCGATGGTCTCGCCGGGCTCGGAGGCGCGGAAGGAGTAAGTCTGGTCCATGCCCATCAGCGGGGAGACGTGGAAGGCCTTGTCGAGGTCGTCTGCGAGCACCGTACCCTGACGCTCGCCGCGCGCCAAGACGTAGGGATGGCGCTCGCCCCAGGGGGTGTTCTCGACGTCGGCCACGATTGCATCTACCCGCTTGTCGCCCTGGTCGAAGCAGTAATAGAGGGAGACAGGGTTGAAGCTGTGGCCGAAATAGCGCAGGCCGGTGAGGAGGCGGACGGGGCCGACCGGCCGCTCGCCCGTGGCCGTGGCGACAGCTTCGCGCGCGCACTCGTCGAGCGGGCGATCAGGATCGCCCATGAAGTCCTCGCGCCGGAACCGCGCCGGCGCGGGTCGCCGGGCGGAGAAGAGCGGAAAGGGATCGAGCACCTCCGGCAGCTCGCCGAGGTCGAGGTACATGAGGAAGAGGCGGTAGCGGAACGAGTGCTCGATCGGCTCGAAACGCCGGTGGCGGATGGTGCCCTCGTAGACGGCTGAGGCGGGGGGGAGGGACGAGGGGCGGGGGTCGGCGGGCAACAGCGGGGAGGGCCCGGCGACCCCCACTCCTTGTCCCTCGATCGTGGTCGTCACGCCGCTATCTCCTCCCGTAACTCCGAGCTTTGGGTGGCTATAGCCCCCCGAAGTTCGGAGGGGTGAGCCAGCACCTTGCCCGTGATCTGCTCGCAGACGCGGTTTGCGCTGACGACGCCGTCCTCGTGGAAGCCCCAGCCCCAGTAGGCGCCGCAGTAGTGGGTGCGGTGGATGTTGCCGGAGATCTCGGGGTGGCGGGACTGGGCGGCGACGCCGTCCTTGGTGTAGACGGGGTGGTCGTAGGCGATGCGGCGGATCACCTTCGCGGGGTCGATTTCGGCGCTGCGGTTGAGGGTGACGAAGTACTGGCGCTTCGATCGCAGGCGCTGCAGGTGGTTCATCCAGTAGGTGACGGTGGTGCCGGCGGCGGGCTCCTCGCTGAGATGGAAGTTCCAGCTCGACCAGGCGGCGCGGCGGCGCGGCATCAAGGAGGCGTCGGTGTGGAGGACGGCCTCGTTGCGCTGGTAGGGGATCGCGCCGAGGACTTCGCGCTCGGCCTCGCTGGGGTCGGCGAGCAGCGCCAGCGCCTGGTCGGAGTGGGCGGCGATCACGACTTGGTCGAAGTCCTCGCTCTCGCAGCCGTCGACCTCGATCCGCGCCCGGTCCGGCAGGCGCTCGATCCGTCGCACCGGCGCCCGCAGCCGCACCCGGTCGCGCCAGGGCGCCGCGATCGCCTCCACGTAGCTGCGCGAGCCGCCGCTCACCGTCCGCCACCGCGGCCGGTCCCGCAGGCTGTACATGCCGTGGTTCTCGAAGAACTCGGCCATGAAGCTCGCCGGGAAGCTCCACATCTGCGCCGGGTCCGCCGACCAGACGGCACTCGCCTGCGGCACGATCAGGCGCTCGACGAAGTGGCGGGAGAAGCCCTGCTGCTCGAGCCAGTGCCCGAGCGAAGGCGCGGTCCCGTTCATCCCGATCAGCGCCCGCGCCTCGCGGTTGAAGCGGCGCCAGTCGCGCAGCATCCCGAGGAAGCCGGGGTTGAGGAGGTGGGCGGGGCGGGCGAAGAGGCCCCACGGGGTGCCGCTGTACTCGAAGCGGCCACGGCCGTCGGAGACCGAGAAGCTCATGTGGGACGACTGGCTCGCCACCCCCAGCTCCGCCAGCAGCGCTTCGAAGTTCGGGTAGTTGCGGTCGTTGAAGACGATGAACCCGGTGTCGATCCAGTGGGTCCCGTCCTCGGCCTCGACCGGCACCGTGTGCGTGTGCCCGCCGATCCGGTCGCTCGCCTCGTAGACGACGATCTCGTGCTCGGGGTGCAGTCGGTGCGCCGCGACCAGCCCCGAGATGCCAGTTCCGACGATCGCGATCTTCATCTGTGCCCTTCTACGGAAAGGCATCTTGATCCGGATCAGCCGTAGGGGCGGTAGAGGATGCGGCCGCCGAGCAGCTCGGTGACGGTGGTGAAGCGGTAGCCGCGGCCGCGCAGGGTGTCGATGATCCGCGGCAGCGCCGCCAGGGTCTCGCCGCGGGGGCCGCCGCCGTCGTGCATGAGGACGATCGAGCCGGGCTGGGTGTGGCCGACGACGTTGGCGTAGATCGCCTCGGTGCCGGGGGTCGACCAGTCGCGCGGATCGACGTCCCAGGTGACGGTGCGCATGCCGAGGCTGCCGGCGCTGGCGACGACGCTCCCGTTGACGCCGCCACCGGGTGGGCGGAAGAGGCAGGGCTTGAAGTGGGTTACGGCCTCGATCCGCCTCGCGGCGCCGGCGATCTGCGCGTAGCCGGGATATTCGACGTGGTCCATCGTGTGGTCGCCGATCTCGCCGCCCTGCGCGAGGACCTGTCGCATCGCGTCTTCGCGGCCCGGCATCACCTGGCCGACCTCGAAGAAGGTCCCGGGGACGCCCTTCTCGCGCAGGACCCGGAGGAAGTCGTCGGTGTAGTCGCTGGGGCCGTCGTCGAAGGTGAGGGCGACGACCTTGCGCACGCGCGGGCCGTTGGTGACGAGACCGGTGCCGCCGCCGGTGCAGCCGACGGGGCGGACCGCGCGGAGGCGGAAGCTGTTGGCGCGGCGGGCGGGATAGGCCAGCGCGCACTGGCGGCGCACTTCGCAGCCGTCGCTCTGCAGGACCTGCCATTCGTAGCGGCGGGGGGAGAGGCCGGCGGCTTCGGGCTCGAGTGCGACGACGAGCTTGTCCGCTTGCGGGCGCTTGACCGTGGCCACGACGCTTTCCTTCTCCAGCGGCTTCCCCGAGCCATCGACCACGACGAGGCCGAGGCGCTTGTGCGCCTTGGGCCCGCCGAGGCAGAGCAGCCGTTCACGCTCCTGCCCGGCGCGGCCGACCCCAAGGCAGAGGTAGCGGGCCGCCGCCCGCCGCACATCTGGCCGCGCTTCCAGCTGCTCCAGGGCAACCGGCTGTGCCGTCCGCACGGTGAAGACCAGCTCCCGCCCCGCCTGGAAGAGGTCGGCGTGCTCGAGCCGCTGCGGCCGAGCGCTCGCCGCGCCCGGGAGCAGCAGCAGCGCACCGGCGGCGAGGGCGGCGGCGCACAGGATCTTGCGGGAGGCGGCGGCGGTCAGGCGCATGCATTTCATCACTACCGTGTTGGGACCGGTTGTGAGCCCTGGCAGTCAAAGGAGAAGCGGTCACCTGGCGTGGGCCGCTGCCGTCGTCGCGCTGCTCGCGGCGGCGCTCGCCCCTGCTCTCGGCAGCGCCGAGACTGGCGGCGCCGGCCAAGTCGAATCGGGCGGCAACGTCAGCAACAGCGCCTTCGACCGGCAGGGGATGTGGGTCTGGTACGTCTCCCGTTCCGAGGGCGGCAGCATCGGCTCGATCATCGCCCGGGCCAAGCGCAACGACGTCGGCACCGTCTACGTGAAGGCGGGCGACGGCGGCGGCAACTGGAGCCAGTTCAGCAAGGGCCTGGTCCAGGCGCTGCACCGCGGCGGCCTCAGCGTCTGCGCCTGGCAGTTCGTCTACGGCGACGCCCCCGTCGCCGAGGCCAGGGCCGCTGCCGCGGCGGTGCAGAAGGGCGCCGACTGCTTCGTGATCGACGCCGAGGCCGACTACGAGGGCAAGTACGCCGCCGCTGACCGCTACGTCCGCACCCTCCGCGCCCGCATCGGCGACACCTTTCCCGTCGCCCTAGCCGGCTTCCCCTACGTCGACTACCACCCCTCGTTCCCCTACTCGGTCTTCTTCGGGCCGGGCGGCGCCACCTACAACCAGCCGCAGATGTACTGGAAGACGATCGGCACCTCGGTCCGCACCGTCTACGAGCACACCTACCTCTACAACCGCGTCTACGGCCACCCGATCTACCCGATCGGCCAGACCTACGAAGCCCCCGGCAGCGCCTCGATCCGGCTCTTCCGCCGCTTCGCCGCCAGCTACGGCGGGCTGCCGCCGAGCTGGTGGTCCTGGCAGGAGACGAACGGACAGGAGTGGGGGGCGGTCGGCGCCGACAGCGCCCTGCGGCCGGTCGCCGGCTACCGCCAGGAAATCGTCCACCCGCTGCTGAAGCGCAAAGCCAGCGGCGACCTCGTCGTCTGGGCCCAGGAGCACCTGATCGCCGCCGGCGCCGACCTCCCGGTGACGGGCATCTTCGGCCGCCAGACCGCCCGCGCCGTCCGTGTTTTCAAGGAAGCCCACGGCCTCCCCGCCAACGGCATCATCGACACCGACACCTGGAACGCCCTCCTCGCCTTCACGCCCTACCGCCCCCGCTGGACCGCGGCAGGCGCGAGCACCGCGAGGGCGCGCCCGGCGACCCGCCCGCTCTCGGCGAGCCTGCCGGCGAAGGCCTACGAGATCCCCGGCCCCGCGAAGCGGGGCGCTGTTAGACGCTGATCCGCGTGGTCAGCCGGCCCAGGGTCGGCGACTCGATCGCGATCTCGTCGCCGTCGGCGAGCCAGACGCGGGGCTTGCGGCCCATGCCGACGCCCTCGGGGGTGCCGGTGGAGACGACGTCGCCGGGCTGGAGCGTCATCAGCCGCGACAGCTGCGCCACCAGCTGCGGGACGCTGAAGATCAGGTCGTCGGTGGCCCCGTTCTGCATCTCCTCGCCGTTGAGGGTGAGTCGGACCCCGATCCGGTCGTGCGGCCCCGCCTCGTCCGGCGTCACCAACCAGGGGCCGCAGGGCGCCGACCCGTCGAAGACCTTGCCCGCCATCCACTGCGGCGTCGCCCCCTGCAGGTCGCGAGCCGAAAGATCATTCAGCAGCGTGTACCCCGCGACGTACTCGAGCGCCTCGGCCTCCTCCACGTCCTTCGCCCGCTTCCCGACCACGAACGCGACCTCCGCCTCGTAGTCCGTCTTCCCCGTCGGCACCCGCACCGTCGCCCCATCCGCCACCAGCGCGTTCGGGTACTTGGCAAAGATCGTCGGCACCTCCGGCAGCGAATCCACATCTACCCCCACCTCCGCCGCGTGCCTCCGGTAGTTCAACCCAATACAAACGATCTTCCCCGGGTTCGGAACCGGCACCAACACCTCCACCGCCGACATCGGATGCGAGGGAGCGCCCGTGTCACCGAGCCGGTTCCGCAGATCACCGATGCGATCCGCAGCAACCAGCTCCCTCAACGACCCCCGATGCGGCTCCCCGAGCAATGCCCAAGCATCGACAACCCGCTCTTCCTCCAGCACCCCAGCCCGAGCCCCGTCCCCAGCATCAAACGTCAGCAGCCTCATCCCCGCGCACCCTAGCTAGACAAGTGGAGTGGGTGCCCCTCTCCCAGAGGCTCCTGAGACCACATCCGCGCCCAGCAACACGATCAGCTGCGCGACGGTCTCTGGGAGAGGGGCACCCACTCCGCATCTACGCCTGAGCCGGCTCCGGCTCCACCTCAAACGCGGTATCGACGAGCGTCTCCCGCTCGATATCGGACTCGCGGACCAACCACAGCGCAAGGACCGGCCCAGCAAACGAGAGCAAGGCTCCCAAGACGAGGATCTCGTTCAACCCATGGATGAACCCCTGTTCCGCCGCATTCCGAGCCGCGTCCTGCGCTCCCTTGGGAAGCCCCGCCACCGCCTGCGGCAGCGCCCCCGACGAGGTCGCCTCGACCAGGTTCCGCGCCTGCTCTCCGTCCACCGCACCGCCCGCGACCTCCTGCGTCTTCGAGGCACCGGTCCCGAGGAAGATCGCGCCCCAGGCGGCGATCCCGACCGCGATCCCGACCTGGCGGAAGGTGTCGTTGATCCCGGCCGCCATCCCGGACTGCTCTTTCGGCACAACGCTGAGGGCCACGTCGGCGATCACCGGGTTCAGCAGCCCGACGCCGACGCCGGCCAGCAGGAACCCCAGCAGCAGCGCGGTCCACTCGGAGTCGAGGCTCAGCCCCGACATCAGCAGCAGCCCGAGCCCGGTCAGCGCCAGGCCGGCGCTCATCAGGTAGCGGGCCTTGACCTTCGCCAGCGCCATCCCGGCCATCGGCGCGACGATGAACGAAGCGACGGTGATCGGCAGGTAGCGCAGGCCCGCTTCCACCGGCGAGTGACCGAGGAAGCTCTGCAGGTAGAGCGTCAGGTAGAGGAACAGCGCGAACATCGAGCCGGAGACGGCGAAGGCCGCCAGCTGGACGCCGGCGAAGGCGCGGCGACGGAAAAAACCAAGCGGGAGCATGGGTTGCTCGACGCGTCGCTCGATCGCCAGGAACGCCGCCAGCAGCACCGCGGCGCCGGCGAAGAGGGAGACGATCGTCGTGCTGCCCCAGCCCTCGGCGTTGCCGCGGACCAGCGCCAGCACCAGCAGGAAGAGGCCGAGCGAGAAGGTGACAAGCCCGCCCCAGTCGATCCGGGTCGCGTTCGGGTCCCGGGACTCGGCCAGCTTCCAGTAGGTGACGGCGATCGCCGCGATCCCGATCGGGACGTTGATCAGGAACACCGACTCCCAGCCGAGGCCGTCGGTGAGCAGGCCGCCGACCAGCGGCCCGATCGCCACCGCCATCCCGATCGTGCCGCCGTAGATCCCCATCGCCATCCCGCGTTCGGGACCGCTGGGGAACTCCTGGGCGACCAGGGCCAGGGAGACGGCGAACATCACCGCGCCGCCGATGCCCTGCAGGCCGCGGGCGAGGTTGAGGAAGGTCGGGTCGGGCGCCAGCGCGCAGAGCAGCGAGGCGAGCGCGAAGACGCCGAGCCCGAAGGCGAAGACGCGCCGCCGCCCGAGCCGGTCGGCCAGCGAGCCCGCGGTCAGGACCAGCGCCGCCAGCGAGAGCGCGTAGGCGTCGATCACCCACTGCAGGTCGGTGAAGCTGCCGCCGAGGTCCTGCTGGATCGCGGGCAGCGCCGTGTTGACCACGGTGATGTCGAGGAGAAGCATGAAGGTGGCGACGCAGACCGCTCCCAGCGTCCACCACTTGCGATTGGTTTCGGTGCCCATTTGAGGACCTCCAGACTGTCGAGTACAATTCGTAAGGCAACCTTGTAAGGTGACCTGACCAGGCGACCTTATCAGGCTTCCTGACGAAATGTCTCCCGATTCCAAACATCCCCTCTGGATCCCTCTCCCGGGCCTGCTCGACATCGCCTCCGAGGCGCTCTTCGACGAGTTCCGGACCGAGCTCGAACAATCGGAGTTCGGCGACATCCGGCCCACCCACGGCTGCGTCTTCCGCTTCGTCGGCGGCGAGGGGCTGCGCCTCACCGACCTCGCCGAGCGGGCGAAGCTGACCAAGCAGTCGGTGGGGGAGATCGTCGACGACCTGGTCGATCGCGGCTACGCCCAGCGCATCCCCGACCCGGACGACAAGCGCGCCAAGCTGATCTGCCTGACCGCGCGCGGCGAAGCAGCGCAGGCCCACGGGCGCGAGCTCTTCGCCAAGGTCGAGAAGCGCTGGGCCGAGCGCTACGGCGCCGAGCGGATCGCCGCCCTGCGGGAGATCCTGGAAGAGGTCGCCGCCACCGAGGCGCCCTTCGCGGTTCCCGAGATCGCCCAGCCCGCTGCCGCTTAGCGGGACGCCGCGGCCGAACGGCCTCACCCCACCTGTACAGGCGGGCTAATACGGATGGCGCGCCCGCGCCCAGCCGCGAGGATGCGGTTGCGTTCGGAGAGGGCACCCGGCCTGGGAATGAGGGAGAGGCTGCGGGGGCCGGTGGGCGGTGCGGTTCGGGGTGGGACCGACACCGCCCACCACCCCCGTAGGGCGCCCGGCCGCGGCGTCTAACCGCGCCCGCGGCGGGCGACGAAGTCGATCTGTGGATGCCGGGGCGTGCCGGTTCGGCAATAGGATTCGCCGCGTCCCTTCTCCGCGTATGAGGCGGCGATCTTCTCCCGCGTCACCCGCCCGGCGAGGACCGTTTCGCTCCATTCTTCGGAGGTGTCGATGCTGTTGGTGTAGCGGAACCTGCCGTTGGGGTGGATCCGCGCGTCGAGCTGGTTGGTGTTGAACCAGGAGTCGTAGACGTCGCCGTTGCTGCAGTGGAGGCGGACGTGGAGGTGGATACCGGTGACGCGGCGCCCGCGGACGACCAGGCGGATGTGGAACCCGTCGCGCCCCCGCGCTCCGTAGACGGCTTTGACGCCGCCGCCGCCCGCGCCCGCTTCCTCGTCGAGGCCCGGACCGCCGAAGAGGCGATCGGCCCCGGGACCGCCGAAGAGGCGATCGGCCCCGGGACCGCCGAAGAGCCGGTCGGGACCGCGCCCGCCGGTCAGCAGGTCGTCGCCAGGGCCGCCGAAGTAGACGTTCCTGCCGTCGTAGCCCTTGTGGGGGAGGATCACGTCGTCGCCAGGGCCGCCGTAGGCCGGGTCGGCTTCGTTGCCGACGATCCTGTCGTCGCCCGGACCGCCGTAGATCGCCCCGACGGTGCCGCCCTCGACCCTGTCGTCGCCGGCCCCGGCGCAGATCGGGCCCCAGCTTCGGACGATCTCATCGTCGCCGCCGAGGGCGACGATCGGGCCGAGGGCTTCGAGGCGATCGTCGCCGGACGTCCCCTGCACCGCCGCCAGCTTGCCGTGGCAGCGGAAGCGATGGCCGTCGCCGCCGCTGAAGCGGGCCAGGGCAAGGCGCGCACGTTTGCCGAGGTAGGCGAAGCCTGCCGTGGTCGCCGCCCCGTTCGGCGTCAGCGCCAGGTCCGTCGCCAGCTCTGCCGGCGTGCTCGAGTCGATGTAGGCGCGGGAGAGATTGACGTGGGCGAAGCCGTCGCCGGCGAAGCGGGGATCAAAAGCGCCGTTCGGGTAGAAGCGCGAGACGGCGGTCAGGTAGCCGGCTTCCCCGGCGAGGAGGATGCGGTCCTCGCCGTCGAGCGCCGCCTCGGTCGGTTCGAATTCAAGGTTGGTGGTGTGGTCGTTGGCGACTTCGGCGACGCCCTTCACGCCCGCTGGGCCGAAGCTCGGGTCCTCGGTGCCGTTCGATCTGAAGGCGACCATGACTTCGCCGCCGACGGCGACGATGCGGCCATTCCGCTGCACCAGGACGGCGAGGGCGGCTCCCGCGTGGAAGAGTTCCCCTTCGCTGATCGCGGTGTCGGCGCGGGAGCGGGCGAGGCCGTTGCCGGAGAAGGAGGTGTCGAGGCCGCCGCTCGCCGTCAGCCGGATGACGAGCAGGTCGTCGGCGATGCTGCCGCCCGCGAGGACCTTCCCGTCCGGCTGCAGGGCCAGGGAGCTGAGGTCGCCGACGCCGTACCTGCCGCCGCCGTCGATGAGCGGATCGAAGAAGACGATGCCGTCGTCGCCGAAGCTGGGATCGAGGTCGCCCCTCGACGAAAAGCGGGCGACTGCCGAGCCTTCGTGGAAGCAGCGGAATTCTGGTTCAGCTTCGGAGTCCTCCCGGCAGGCTTCGGCGTCGCCGACCGCGACGACGCCTCCCGCCGAGTCAATCCGAACCCGCTCGAAGCCCTCCTCGATCGTCCGGTCGGCGGCGAGCGGCCCTCCGGGCTGGAGGTGCACCGTGGCGATGCCCCCGGGGCCGAAGCCGGTGTCGAGCTGTCCATCGGCCCCGAGGGCCGCGACGGCGAAGTCCCGCTCGCGGCTGCCAGCGAGGACGATGCCCCCGTCGGGCTGCAGCGCGAGGTCGTGCCAGGTGCCCGCGGGCGCGGCTGCCGAGCCGCCGACGCCGAAGCCGTCGTCGACCCTGCCGTCGGGCAGGAACCGCAGCAGCCTGCCGCTGCCGTCGTTCGCCGTGGCCAGCACCAGGTAGCGGCCTGCGGCGTCGATCTCGATCCGGTCCTCGACGTTCTGGGCCGCGGGATCGGCCGCCAGCCTGACGATCCCCTTCTGGCCGAAGCCCGCGTCCCGTTCCCCGGGCGCCGCCCCCGCGGACCCGGCGCAGAGCAGAAAGCAGACGAGAAAGACGAGCACCCCCACGCCCACATAATCGCCCCCAGCCGCCAAAGTTGCGCCCACGCCCCGCCAACCCACCGCTCCTGAGATAATCCCCGGCCCCGGGCGAGCCAGCCCGTCCCTGGGGGCGTAGCTCAGTTGGTTAGAGCGCCGGCCTGTCACGCCGGAGGTCGCGGGTTCGAGTCCCGTCGCTCCCGTATCCTGGCTCGACCGCGTCGCGGTCCCTCGGCTTGGGGACCGCGCGCAGTGCCTCCAGTGTCGCTTGGTCAAGTCGAATTGAGACTGCAGCCTTTACCTGCAGTCGAACCACGAGCTCCATCTGCGGTGCCGCCGTGGACGCGGTCCCGCCCAGAAGGAGCACCAGAATCAACATTCGGGTCTTTGCGTTGGTGAACATGTCTACTCCGTTCGTGAATGGCAATGAACGGAGTCAGGGAAGGTGGTAGCCGTAGGCTTTAAGTACTCCAGCGTAGGGACGGCGTAGCAGGGATACCGTTAGGTTTCCCACGGAGATGGCTGGGGGAGAGCAGGTGTGGAAATTCTTCGTGTTGAGGAACCTGACGGTAACCCATGCAGATCAAGCGCTTGATCCCATCACCGGGCGTGGGAAGCGTGAACTTCTCGCTTGGCTGGTGTTGCATCCGGGAATCCATGATAGGACCACGGTCGCGGGCCAGATCTGGATGGAGGATTCCGACTCCGTCGCCCGTCGCAAGCTGCGCCAGGCCTTGAAGGCGTTGTTAGACGCTCTAGGTCCTGACTTCAGTGAGTTGGTTAGTCGTTCCCAGGCCCAGGTCGGGATTCCAAAAACGTCCTCTGTGTGGGTGGATGTCCATGCGCTCGAGGAGTTGGCCGAGGAGGGCGGGCTCGATGCCATCCTCGACATCACGGAGGCCGAGTTGATGCCTGAGCTTTCGACTGAGTGGATCACCCCTCACCGGGTAGCTCATGCTCAGGCTGTTATTGCGATGCTGGAGCGCCTCGCGAACCGGGCTGAGCTCCGGGGGGAAATGGGCGTTGCCCGCACGCTGACCTCACGGTGGGTTGATCTCAGTCCCTCGGCGGAAACGCCGCGGCGGGAGATGGTTCGCCGGCTGATCGAAATGGAAGATGTCGCGGGGGCAAGCGTAGCGGCCGAGGAACTCCTGTCGACCTTACGTGAGCGGGGCCTCAAGCCCTCTCCGGAAACGCTGGCGGTACTTGCGGAGCTTCACCGGGAGCCCAGCTCAGTACAAGAGGATCCGTCCAAAGGCCGAGATGCCCTTCTTGTCCGACTCGGCTCATCTGATCAAAAGGTGGCCGTGCAGGCCGCACATGCTCTCGCGGTCGAATCCCTCCGGAGAGACGAACACGGAACCTGCTTGCCGCTGACCGTCGAGACCGATCCCGACGCCCCGGCGCTGCGAATCCGGGCTGGGATCGCTTCCCTGCGAGAGGTGAAGGAGTCGCTGGCCACCGTCCGGGATCTGCTGCCGGAGCCCGACCGTTTCCTCGCTCACGTCCTCCAGCGCCTCTTTGAAGTGCCGGATCTGGCTCCAACCGCCGCCCGTGACGTCATCTCGCGCGTGAAGAACGTCTCCCCGCGTTTAGTCTCAATCGAAGGAGGGACCGTGTTGACCGAGCGTGTGGCGACCGTGATCGAGCGCCTCCGCGCCGGTGACGACATCGCGATGATCGGCCCGAGCGCATCCGGGAAGACCGTGGCCGCCGCACAGATCGTCCACCGTCTCGCAGCATCGGGTTGGACTGCCTCTTGGATTGACCTCAGCGAGCCGACGGCGGGCTCGGCTGACCTGTTCATCTCTCTCGCCTTGTGTGAGAAGGGGCCCGCCGCTTCACACTTGATCGTCCTCGACGACATACAGGCCAACCCCGGGTTGGCCATCCAGATCGGAAACCTGCTCAGTTCGCTCTCGGGTTCGGTCGATTCCAGTGTGCGGATCCTTCTCCTGGGCTGGGACTCCGCACGGGCCCTGGCTGGGGAAGCATGTCCGGGGGCGGTGACCGTGGCCTGTTCCGGAGAAGATCTGCTGCGCCCCGTCATCGAAGGCCTAATCGGCGGCGATGTCCGCGACGAGGTCCTCTCGGAACTCCGACATGTGAGCGCCGGGGACCTGCTAGTTGCCAACAAGGCCTTGGAGCATTACCTCCGAACCGGAGAGGTGCCCTCGCTCGAGGAGATCGCGGGCGCCAGCTTCGTGGCGCTGACCGGAGACCGGCCGCTTTCCGCGGAGGCGACCCGCCTCGCCTTCTGCCTCGCTGCTCTTGGCCAATTTGAAATCGACGCCGCCCGGAACTTCGCGGAAGCACAGTCACGCCCTGCACTTGAGGAGCTTGTGGAGCGACGCATCGTCCGTCCCTCTGGGTCCTTTGTGGCCATCGGCCATCGCAGCCACGCGGCGCTGATCGCTATGCACCTGCAGAGGGAATGGCCTGAGCTGGTTGCTCCCCTTGGGTCGCCGGTGAAGCTCAGCCTCGAGTACCTGCGAACGGCGGGCGACGAACAGATCGTGGCGATGCTGCAGCGCCTGGATCTGGCCAGTGCCGCTCGCAAGGACTCGGATCAACACGGCAGCACCTTCCTCGCTCGCGCGTGGGAGTCGATTCAGGTCCTTCGCAACTACCTGCGTCGACAGGCGGAGGGGGATGCGACTTGGGGAGACAACATCGCATCCGCCATTCATGCTTCCCAGACTTTCAGCCGCTTCGATGAGGAAGCCTGGAGAACCACTGCTCAGTTCGTCCGCCGTCGCTGGGCGATTGACGCGGACGAGCTGCCGAGGCCCCGTGGCGAGACGTCCCGTGAGCGGGACGACTTCACCGCCATTGCGGAGAAGATGAGGCTTGAGGACGTGGCCAAGAAAGCCGAGAAGGCGCCGGTGGAATTGCCGGCGGACTCGATCGACTTCGACCGCATGCACAGAACCTGGGTCTTGGGCCAACTGCTCGGCTTCGAGGGCTCTGCGCCAAGCCGCTGCGGCAGCCGGGTGGAAGACCTGGTCAAGGCGGCCGAGCGTGCCCAGGAGCCCGAGGGCAACTTCTACCCTGCGCGGGTACCCTGGGTGACCGCACGGGTGGTGCTCGGCCTCACCGCGGTCGGCCACACCATCAGCTCAAGTCGGACCGTGCAGCAGGCATCTCAGTGGCTGCGCCGACCCTACCCAGAGGGCCCATACCGCGCGGGCGCATGGGAGAGCGGAACCGGAACCTGGAACTCGACCGTCGAGACGACCGCGATGTGTCTCGCCGCCCTCATCCGTGCCGGAATCTCTTTGGACGACCTGACGATCAGAGCCGGCCGCGCCTACCTGCTGAGCCAGCGGGCGGCATGGATCCAACCCGGAGCAGAGGTCGACGCCGCCGACTCCCTCGAGGCCTACATCCTCACCGGCGGGCGCTGGCGGGAGGTGAGCGCCGAGCTGATGCACCTGCTCTCGTGGGCAAGGGACCGCGAGCCTTGGACGCGCACTTCTTATCTCGCTTCGGAGTCACAGGCGCAGAGCAGCGCCGTGGCCCTGGTCGCTAACTCGCTCGTCGGCATCCTGTGGGCGACCGTGAAGGCGGAACTCCCGATCCTGTTGGAAGGGATCGCCACGGAACGGGACGCACCGATCGAGCCAGAACATCTGGTTACCAGCGGGGAAAGGGACCGATGAGTTCGCCCTTGCTCGATGCCGCGCGGGTGACGCTCCGGGACTTTCGGTCGCGGCGCGACAGCATCGATCCCACGATCGTCAACTTTCCCCAGTCGGCTTTGCTCGAGTTACACCGCTCGATAGCGGTGACCGCCGTCTCGAGGGTCTGTCAGCTGATCCCTTTCGATCCGGCGGGATGGGACCCAGAGGCCTTTGAGCACGGAGTCTGGCGCGATGTGGCCTCCAACGGGCGGCTTACTGTGGAAAGGATTTACGTGCTCCCTCACCGGGGCATCTCCAAAGGGGATGTCAGTCGCCAGGTCGAGCTGGATTTCGCCGCTGGCGTGAAGAGCAGAATTGTCTTCCTCGGCAGTATTCCTGAGACGAACCAGGCGGAGATACCGGACGGGCTCTGGCTGGTGGATGAGGATGTCGTCGTCGTATCGCGCTCGCAGGTCGGGGGTGAGGATGCGATTTGGACCATTAGCGAACGCGCGGCTGATCGTGGACAAGGAGAGGGGTTCTGGGATCAGCTGCTGTCGTGGTCTGAGGATCCCAGTGCTCCTATCAATCCTCCCGTCGAGCTTGAGGAGCCACTCGTTCTCAGTGCTGATTTGGTGCATGGGGTGAGTGACGTACTGTGCACCAGTGACCATGTGGACCGGACCGGTTGTGGGTGGTATCACGGGACTTGGCAATACCTGAGGTTGCTCAACCTCGTTTCCACCCCCACCTGGCATTCAGAGTTCTACTTGGAGCGAATCGCTGCGGCGACGCAAGGGAGAGAATCTCCTCGGATCCTGATCACCGGAACGGCCGATTACTCGATGCTCGCCTACGTGTCTGCCGCGACTCCGGCGGCTGCCGCCACTGATTTGCTCGACATGTGTGCGACCCCCTTGTTCGCCTGTCGCTGGTTCGCCAAGCGAGTCGGAAGACCGGTGGGAATCTACGAGGAGGATCTCTTCGATACTTCTGCTCCAGCCGGTGCCTACGACCTCATCTGCTGCGATGCTTTTCTCACTCGCTTCGGCCCCCGGGAGACCAAGAAGGTGGTGGAGGCCTGGGCCGGACTCCTCAGAAGCGGTGGGTCGCTGGTGACCACTGTCCGGATCCATCCCCGCTCCGCGAGGGCTCGAGAGTTCGACGTGGCAGTACGCGATTTCCGTGAGCGAGCCGAACATCGTGCCCGCCGCTGGCGCCCCTTCCTGAAGCGATCTCCCGCTGAGATCGGAGTTCTCGCCGAGACTTACGCCGCGCGCATGAAGAGCAATGACCTCGGAGGGGAGGAGGACGTTCGGGCGGCCCTGTCCCAAGGCGGATTCCAGATCGATTTCGAGGAACTGTCGGAGGTACCGGGAGAGCTGTATCCGACGACGTACCTTCGTTTGGCGTGTATGAAAACCTGATCGAAAGGACCTGAATTCAGATGAAAGAAATAGTGATCGTTCACGGAACCGAAGGAAACCCGGAGGAGAACTGGTTTCCCTGGCTCGCCGAGGAAGTTCGCAAACGAGGCCATCGGGCGGTCGTGCCCAGCTTTCCGACCCCGGAGGGACAACAACCTGACCGATGGCTAGAGGTTCTCGACGCGACGGCCGGCAGGCTGACCTCTGACTCCGTGCTCGTCGGGCACAGCTTGGGAGTGGGATTTCTCCTGCGAGCACTCGAACGGGCTGAGACCTCAGTGGCGGGCACGTTCCTCGCCAGTGGCTTCGTGGGTGAACTTGGCCTTGAGGCTTTTGACCCACTCAACGCCCCCTTCTTTGAGCAAGACTTTGACTGGGACAGGATCCGCGGCGCCAGCGATGTCTTTCGGGTTTACACCGGTAGTGATGACCCATACGTCCCGCGGGCGAAGGGAGAGGAGCTCGCCGACCTGCTTGGGGTCGAGTTGATCGTCATCGACGGTGGCGGGCACCTCAACACGGCAGCCGGTTATGACACCTTCAAGCAGCTCCTCGACGACATTTCTACCCTGCTCGAGTCCGAAAGAGCAAGAAGCTGAGGTGTCGAGCGTCCGATCTGTGATGCGCAACCGGAAAGCAGTTCTCCCGGAGCATTAGTGCGGCACGGCTTCGTCAAGTTCTTCGGCCGCGCCAGTAGCCGTTCTTCCCGCGAACGCTCGATCGCCGACGTCGTCGCCACCTCAGGCAGCCACCGCATCTGCACCTACCCTCGGGGACGTCGGCCGCGGCAGGTGCGGGACGGGGACCTGATGTTCATGGGGCAGCTGGTGCGGGGGCCGAACGACATCGTGGTTTATGGGCGGGCGGTGGCGAAGGGTTATGAGGAGGGGCGGGACGATGCGGGGGCGGAGGACGTGGCGCGGCGGCCTTGGCTGGAGCGGTGGCCTCACTTCATCCGCGTCCATGGGGCGGAGTTCGTCGAGGGGACGCTGGCGGACGGGGTCTCGCTGGGGGAGCTGATGGACGAGCTGGGGGCTTATGCCTTCGGGCCGACGGCGGAGAACGCGGACCGTGGGGTGGGGAACGTCGATCCGCGGCAGTCGATCCGGCAGGCCGCCGCGATTCGGTTGTCGGAAGCTGGGGCGAGCTGGCTCACTGAGGAGCTGGAGAGGGCCTTCCGCCGGCACGGGAGGCTGCGGGCGGAGGAGATGCCGGGTCTCGACTGGGACTAGGCGGGCTTCAGGTGCTCGACTTCGCAGCCGAACTCGCTCTGCATGCGCGCAGCGATGAGGGAGCGGTGGCAGGCCTCGGGGTCGCGCTCGACGCAGAGGAGGGCCGGATGCTGGGCGCCGATCCACTTGACGATCGGCTCCAGGTCGACCCGGTCGAGGACCTCCTCGGTGTAGCGGCTCACGTACTCGGGCGCCAGCTCGGTGCGGGAGCGTTTGCCCTCACCGCGCCGCTCGTCCTCGCGGTACTGCAGCTGGCGCATCTCGGTCGTCGGCGCCAGCTCGGGCAGGTGGCCGTAGGCGATGCCCGCTTCCGCGAGCGCGGCTTCGAGGCGGCGGGCGTTCGCCCAGGCGTACTCGCTGCCCCGCACGCCGCGGCGCTGGCGCACGTCGAGGAGCAGAGTGATCCCGGCGCCGCGGAGGGCTTCGACGAAGCTCGCTCCGTCGAAGCCGTAGACGCCGATCGTGGCGAGGGTGCGGCTCAGTAGCGGGGCGGCTGCTCGCGGTAGGCCGGGTCCCGGACTTCGCGCCGTTCTTCGACGGGCGGCGCTTCGCCGGGCGCGAGCGGCCGGGCGCGGCGGGACCAGACGATTTCCTGGAAGAGGCCGATCAGGAGACCGACCGCTCCGGCGATCATCAGGATCACGCCGATCGTGTCGATGCTGAGGCCCTTGACGTGGATGTTGGTCGCGAACTTGAGGATCGCTCCAACCGCGATGAGGAAGATGCCTGCTCCGATAGTCATGGCAGCCGGATACCCCGGGGTTGGATCGACAAAACGAACTGGACGCTCGTTCCCCCTGGATTCACTCTCCCGTCCCGGCTTAAGATCATCGGCATGCCACGGGCGATCGCCCTCGTCGCAGTAATTGCCGCGCTGCTGGCGCCCGCCGCGGCGAGCGCGGCGACCCGCTTCGCGACGCCAGGGGGAGGAACGGTGCCCGGTTGCCCGCAGCCGACGCCGTGCTCGCTCGAGTACGCGATCACGGCTGCCGCGCCCGGCGACGAGGTGGTCGTCGGCCCGGGCGAGTACACGCTCGCGGCGACGATCGAAACCGAAACGCCACTCTGGATCCACGGTCAGCCGGGTCCGGCGAAGCCGCGGATCGTCGCCGCCGGCCAGTCCGTCTTCAAAAGCTTTGTGCCGCAGCGGCTCAGCGACCTCGAGCTCGAATCGACCGACACCGGCGACGGCGTCCTCTTCGTTCCCGCGGGTGGAACCGTCGTCGAACGGCTGAAGCTGTTCTCGCGCGGGACCGAAGCCCTCGGGTTCCGGGCGGGAACCACCTTCACCATGACCGACACGCTGATCGTCGCCGAAGCCCCGGCCAACGCGGTTGGAGTCTTCATCCAGGGCGCTAGCCCGGGGGCAGCCCAGCTGCGCAACGACACGATCGTCGCCAAGGGCGGCGAAGCGATCGCCTTCGGCGTCTTCATGGTCGCCAAAGACTCTTCGCTCTCGGTGGCGGCGACCAACACGATCGCCAGCGGCGACCAGTTCGATGCCTCGGCGCGGAAATCCTCGGAAGCGACCGGTTCCACCCTCAGCGTCAGCTTCGACCACTCCAACCTCGACACCACCGACGGTGAGGTGACCTCGACCAACGGGCAGACCGCGCCGCCCCTGTTCGCCGCAGGCGGGTTCGAACCGGCGCCGGGCTCGCCGACGATCAACTTCGGGATAAACAATGCCGCCAACGGACCGACCGACCTCAACGGCAACCCACGAACGCTCCCCGCGCTTCTCACCTGCGCCAAGCCCGCTTTCGCGATCACCGACATCGGCGCCTACGAGTTCGTCCCCCCCGCGGTCACCTGCGTGCCGCAGACGAAGATCGTGAAGCTGAAGAAGCGCGGCCGCAAGGCCAAGCTGCGCTTCACCGCGACCGGGACCCAGGAAGCGGTCACCTTCAAATGCCGGCTCGACAAACGCCGCTGGCGCCGCTGCGCCTCGCCGAAGGTCTACAAGCGCCTGAAGCCGGGACGTCACGTCTTCAAGGTCCGTGCCTTCACCAGCGCTGCCGAAGACCCGTCGCCGGCGAAGCGGAAGTTCCGGATCAAGCCGCCAGCGAAGTCCAAAGCCGGCGCTCGGCGCTGACCACGGCCTCCGCTCCGGCTCCTACCGCCTCCCACAGTCGCGCCTCGGGCTCCTCGCTCTCGCTCGCGGCTTTGAACGCCTCCGCCAGCTCGGTCCAGCGCGCCGCCGCCTCCGCCGCCAGCGGCGCTTCGTCCCGCCCCGCCTCCTCGAGGAAGCGCGAGTACATCAGCCGGAAGCAGCCGCCGCCGGTGCCGCGGCGCTCGATCACCTGGTAGGCGAAGCGGGCGCACCACTGCCAGTCGGCGACGGCCTCCGGCCAGGAGCCGGCCTCGGCCGCCAGTCGCTCCAGCGCCGGCACGCCGGCGAACTCGCCGAAGGGCGGCTCCAGCATCTCGCCCACGGCGCGCTCGATCGCCCGCGGCACCGCCTCCTCCAGCCGCTCGCGGTCGATCGTCTCGGCGACGGTGAACATGTGGCCTTCCAGCGGGTAGGCGGGGTGGCCACTGTGGCGCGCCCGCGCCAGGTTCTCCAGCCGCGTCGTCTGCAGCTCCTCGAAGCCGGTGTCGGAGAGCCGGGCGACCTCGTCGTCGTAGCCGGCCAGCACCACCGCGTGGCCCGGGAAGTGGGCCGAGTTGCCGTAGTGGTCGAGGTAGTAGATGTCGGTGAGGAGCAGGGCGGGATGGCCCGAATCGACGGTCTCGCGCGCCGCCTCCCAGGCAGCCTCGCCGTCCTCTTCGGCGAAGGTCCGCAGCTCCAGCGCCGCCCCGGTCAGCTCGCGGAAGCTCTCCTCCAGCCGCGCCGTGCGGCCGTTGAACCAGCGGCTCGGCGAGGAGTCGTCCATCGCCAGGTAGTAGAAGCCGGCGCCGGCGCCGAGCCCGAAGGCCATCTCCTCGCTGATCTCGACCCCGTGGAAGGCGAGCAGGTTGCGCAGCGCCGTCGAGCCACAGTGGTTGCCGGGGGTGTGGACGAAGCCGGGGACGGTTGGCATAGAGCCATTCTGACCCGACACAACGTGTCGGGTTCCGTCATCCTCTCGCGCCGATGCACGACCTCGACCTGAAGCTGCTGCGCTGGATGCGCACCCACGGCCACTCGCCGGGAGTGGAGGGCGCCGCCGTCGCCCTCGGCAAGGTCGGCAACAACGGCCTGATCTGGCTGGTCCTCGGCCTCGTCCTGGTCGCGATCGACAGCTCGCGCTGGGAGCAGTGGCTCGTCTGCGCCCTGCTCGGCCCCCTCGCGATCGGCCTCAACTACGCGATCAAGCTGCTGGTCAAGCGGCCACGGCCGGTGCTCGAGGGCCTGCCGCCGCTCGGCGGCGCCCCCAGCTCGCTCAGCTTCCCCTCCGCCCACGCCACCTCCTCCTTCGCGGTGGCGACGGCGATGGTCCGGGTCGACCCGGCGATGGCGGGCGCCTTCGCCGTCGCGATCCTGATCTCCCTCGGCCGTCCCTACCTCGGTATGCACTACCCGTCCGACGTCCTCGCCGGCGCCTTCCTCGGCGTCGTCCTGGGCCTGATCGTCCCGCTGCCCGGATGAAAGCCGCCCCCGGACGCGATAGCGGAGGAGGCGGCGCCTGATGAAGGTCGGAATCGTCGGGCTGCCGAACGCCGGCAAGTCGACCCTCTTCAACGCCCTGACCAAGGGCGGCGCCCAGACCGGCGACTACCCGTTCACGACGATCGAGCCGAACGTCGCCGTAGCCCAGGTCCCCGACGAGCGCCTGGAGCAGGTCGCCGCGACCGTCAAGAGCTCCGAGCTGGTGCCGGCGAAAATCGACTTCCACGACATCGCCGGCCTCGTCAAAGGCGCCTCCGAGGGGGAGGGGCTCGGCAACCAGTTCCTCGCCTCGATCCGCGAGACCGACGCGATCTGCCACGTCGTCCGCTGCCACACCGAATCGGACGTGCCGCACCCCGACGGCCGCGTCGACCCGCTCGCCGACATCGAGACGATCGAGACCGAGCTCGTCCTCGCCGACTACGACCAGGTCGAGCGCCGCCTGCCCCGCGTCGGCAAGCAGGCGAAGTCGGGCGACAAAGTAGCGCAGGTCGAGCACGAGTGGCTGCAGGCGGTGCACGAGGCCCTCGCCGCCGGCCGTCCCGCCCGCTCGATTCCGATCCCCGAAGCGGCGCCGCAGGCGGCCCAGAACCTGCAGGCGCTGACGACGAAGCCGATCCTCTACGTCGCCAACGTCGACGAGGGCGACGCCGAGGCGCCGGAAGCGGTCGTCTCCCACGCCAACTCGGTCGGCGCCGGCGTGGTCGCGGTCAGCGCCCGGATCGAGGGCGAGCTGGCCGAGCTCGACCCCGCCGAAGCGGAGGAGATGCGCGAGTCCTACGGGGTCGAGGGCTCGGGCCTGGCGCGCCTCGTCCGCGCCGCCTACGACCTGCTGGAGCTGATCACCTTCTTCACCGCCGGCGAGGGCAAGGAGGCGGTCGCGCGGCCGCTGCGGCGCGGCGCCACCGCCCTCGAAGCGGCAGGAACCATTCATACGGAGATCATGGAAGCGTTCGTCAAAGCCGAAGTGATCGGCTGGCAGCAGCTGGTCGAGTGCGGCGGCTACGCGCCGGCCCGTGACAAGGGGCAACTACGGATCGAGGGCCGCGACTACCTCGTCGCCGACGGCGACGTGATCACGATCAAGGTCTGAGCGCCGGCCGCTCCCGCGGCTGAGACCTGACCGCCCCGCCGATCGGTGCTGCATCGGGGCGGTAGCTGTCAGGCCTCAGCCACCCTTATGAAGGGAGGTGGCCGGATAGGCCGAGCCGCATACGTTGAACTGCATACGCATCACCTCCTCTCCGCGCCGGAAGCGTCCTTCTCGGCGACAGACTGGTTCCTATTACTTCGACCGGTCTCAGTAAAGGGCTCTAGCTAGCCATTTTCCTGCAATGTCCGAGCATTTATGCCCTATCGTGCCGCTCCTGTGGAGTCGATCAATCGAAAGGGCTTGGGGATGGCGGAGAAGGACGACGAGGGGAAAAAGCGCGGCCGCAGGACGGCCGCCGAGACCATCTGCACCGTGCTCAAGCACCCGCTGCGGGTGCGGATCCTCGAAGCCCTCAACGAAGGTCCGCGCAGCCCCAGCCAGTTCGTCGAGGAAGGCCTGATCCCGAAGGAGCACTACAACAGCTACCAGCAGGCGCTCTCGCTCGCCTCGTACCACTTCCGCGAGCTGGAGAAGGAAGGTTGCCTGGAGGTGATCGAATCGATCCCCCGCCGCGGCGCGGTCGAGCACGTCTACCGCGGCCTCGCCCGCGTCTTCATCGACGACAAGGAATTCGAAGAGATGCCGCGGCCGGACCGGCGCCGCCTCTCGCGGATCTCCTTGCAGGGGATGGTTGCGCGGGCCGACCGGGCGATCCGCGAGGACACCTTCGACGGCCGCGCCGACCGCCACCTGACCTGGATGCCGATGCAGCTCGACGAGCGCGGCTGGGGGGAAGTGATCGCCGCGCTTGCCGCGACCTTCGCCGAGCTGACCCAGATCCGCCACGACGCGCGCGACCGCATCGCCGCCTCCGGCGAAGAGGTGATCCCGGCGACGGTGGCGATGCTCGGCTTCGAGTCGCCGCCGCCACCACCCCTGCGCGGCGACTGAGACTAGAGTCCTCCGCATGGAGGAACGGGCGCGGTTCCCGGAGGTCGCCGCCAAGGCCGGCCACTACGAGAGCTTCTACATCAAGGCCTGCCGGCCCGACGGCGGCCAGGGGGTCTGGATCCGCCACACGGTCCACAAGCGCCCGGGCGCCGAGCCGAACGCCTCGATCTGGTTCTGCCTCTTCGACCGCGAGGCGGCGGGGCCACGCGCGACCAAGGTGACGGTGCCGGCGAGCGAGCTCTCGACCCCGGCCGGCTCCTGGCTCCGCGTCGCCGACGCCGAGATCGGCCCGGGGCGGGCCGAGGGCTCGGTCGAGACCGAGGCGTTGACGGCGGCCTGGTCGTTCACCTTCGCCGGCGACGCCGAGCCCTGCAAGTACCTGCCGGCCGACTGGCTGTACAGCGCGCCGCTACCGAAGACCAAGTTCCTCGCCCCGTTCCCCGACGCCCGCTTCGAAGGGCGGTTGGTGATCGACGACGAGCCGTACGAGCTGAGCGGCTGGCCGGGGATGATCGGCCACAACTGGGGGAGCGAGCACGCCGAGCGCTGGGTCTGGCTCGAGGGCACCGGCTTCCCCGACGCGCCAAACACCTACTTCGACGCTGGCGCCGCCCGCGTCCGCCTCGGCTCCCGCGTCAGCCCCTGGATTCCCTCCGGGATGCTCGTCCTCGACGGCGAGCGCCACCGCCTCGGCGGCCTCGGCGCGATCCGCTCGGCCCGGATCGAAGCGCAGCCCTCGGTCTGCAGCTTCACCCTCCCGGGGAGGAACATCGTCGTCCGGGGCCGCGTCTCCGCCCCCGAGAAGGACTTCGTCGGCTGGGTCTACGCCGACCCGGCCGGCCCCGAGCACAACACCGTCAACTGCTCGGTCGCCGACCTCGAGCTGACCGTAGAACGCCCCGGGTTGCCCCCGCGCCAGCTGTCCCTGCCGGGCGGCGGCGCCTACGAGCTAGGCATGCGAGAGACCCCAGGTCATCAACAAGATCACGGCATCCCGATCCAGCCGTACCCCGACGGCTGACGGGGCGCCTTTGTCAACCAGAGGGATACAAAAGCGCCCCGCGCTGGCGGGGGCGGGGCGGTATTGGTGGATTTGGATCTTGGTCGCGCCTGTAGTCGCCTGGACGCTGATCCGCCTCTTCGGTCTCGACCGCGGCGTGCCGTTGGTGCCGCTGATGGCGTTTACGCCCTACGTCGCCGTAGCGGCGCTGCTCGTCTTCGGCGTGGCGACGGCGCTGCGCAATTGGGCGGCGGCCGCGGTCGCCGGCTTGGCGACGCATTGCCTGGCGCTGGCGGTGCTGCCGCGGGCAATCGGTGACGGGACCGTCGACCCGGGCAGCCGCGAGACGCTCACCGTCCTCTCAGCCAACGTCTACCGCGGCAAAGGCGACCCGGAGGCCCTGGCTGCGCTGGTCGACCGCTACGACGTCGACCTGCTGGCAGTCCAAGAGCTGACCCCGCGCTTCGCCCGCGGGCTGCAACGCGCCGGGATCGGCAGCCGCCTGCCGGAAGCGGTCGAGCAGATCAAGCAGGGCGCGGGCGGCGGCGGCATCTACTCGCGCTTCCCGCTGCGCCCGATCGACACCGGCTCGGCGACCTTCTTCCGCCAGCCGCGCGTGATGCTGACCCTCCCGAGCGGCCGCCACCTCCGCGTCGTCGACATCCACCCGCTGACCCCCGGCCGCACCGGGATCGACGACTGGGAAGACTCGCTCGGCGACCTGCCGACGACCGGGAGGGGCGTCCCCTGGGTCCTCCTAGGCGACTTCAACGCGACCCTCGACCACTCGCGCCTGCGCGAGGTTCTCGACCGCGGCTATCGCGACGCCGGCAACGTCGCCGGGATGGGCCTCATCCCCACCTGGCCCAACAAGGGTCACGACCTTCCCTTCCCCGTGATCACGATCGACCACGTCCTCGCCGCCGATCGCCTCGACTTCGCCGGCTACGGCGTCGAGGACCTGCCGGGCTCCGACCACCGCTCGATCCACGCCGAGCTGGCGCTGCCCGAACCCGAAAGCTAGTTGCCGCTGACGACCTTCTCGAAGGTCATCCAGGTGTCGTAGCCGCCGAGCGCGACCGAGAGCTGGGAGCCGGTGACGGTCGAGTTGCCGCCGGTGCCGACGAGGGTGGCGCTGACGATCCGCGGCGAGACTCCGGTCTTGGTGATCACCACCCGTTTCAGCTTGCCCTTCAGGTAGCCGCCGAGGCGGGAGCTGATCTCGGGGCCGGTGAAGTCCAGCGTCCACTTGTGCAGCGGGCAGTAGTAGTCGTAGGGGTCGGGGACGCCGACCAGGTAGGGGACCGGGAAGCCGAAGACGTTGACGGCGCTCTCGGTGTGGCCGCCCGAGCAGGCCGAGTAGAGGGTCTGGGCGATCGCCCCCTTGTAGGTGACAACCTGGCCGCGGGTGGCGGCGACGGCGTCATTGGTGTTGGTGTACTCGCTTTCCAGCCCCCCGTAGACCTGGCTGCGGGTGTCTGAGTAGAGGTCGAAGCCGTTGCCGCCGACGTCGCCGGTGAGGGCGATCGAGCGGACCGCGACCGCCTGCGCCTTCAGCTCCTCGGTCGGCCAGGAGGGCGGCACCTCGTTCGGCATCACGCCTTTGACGTACTGCTCGAGGGCGAGCGCGTTGACGACGTTGAGCGAGCCGGCCTCGCTTTCGGTCGGCACCGTCTCCAGCGCCCCGCGGTAGGTGCCGTGGCCGGCGATCGCGATCTTGCCGCGCCCGGCCGCCCGCAGTTTGCGTCCGCAGTTGGCGAGGGTCTTGCCGCCGCTGCTGCGCAAACGGACCGAGCCGCCGTTGCGGTGGGCCTCGTAGCTGCGGCGCGGGTCGAGCCGCTCGCCGCAGGCGCTGGTGGCGCCGCTGAATTCGACGTCGCCGGGGGAAATGTCGAGGAGGACGCGGACCACGCGCCCTTTCGGGGCCGTGCCGATGCTCGTCCCGGAGTAGTAGTGGCCGAGGATGAAACGGTAGCCCTTGCCGTGCTTGGCGTAGCCGTAGGCGCCATAGGCGCTCATCCCGACCCCGTGGCCGAAGCCGCGCCCGTGCACGACCCAGCTGACGCTGGCCTGCGCCGTCACCGGGTAGACGAGGGTGAGCAGGACCCCCGCCAGAATCGTCTTCACGATGGCCCTGTTGATGAGCTTGGACATCTCTTCGCGAACAGTTTCAACAAAGCGGAGTAGCGGCCTGCAAGTGCGGGGGCGTACCCTGGAAGTGCAAGGAAATTTCGAGGAGGACGCGATGGCGACGCAGACCGTGCAGGCAACCGACCACAAGCTCCTCGCCGCCGGTGAGTGGACCGAGACCGGCGAGTGGAGCGAGGTGAAGAGCCCCTACGACGGCAGCGTCGTCGGCCGCGTCGCGCAGGCCGACGAAGCGCTCGCCGGGCGGGCGATCGAGGCCGCGCACGAGGCCTTCGCGGGGACCGACTTCCCGCAGCACCGGCGGGCGGCGGTGCTGGAGCGGGCGGCCGAGCTGGTCGCCGAGCGCTCCGAAGAGCTGGCGGCGACGATCGCCGCCGAGGCCGGCAAGCCGATCAAGACGGCGACGCTGGAGGCCGAACGCTGCGTCTCCACGCTCGAGTTCTCCGCGGTCGAGGCGCGCAAGCTGACCGGGGGCACGGTGCCGATGGACGCCTCGCCGGCGGGGGTCGGCAAGCTCGGGGTGATGCTGCGCGTCCCCTACGGGGTCGTCGGCGCGATCAGCCCCTTCAACTTCCCGCTCAATCTCGTCGCCCACAAGCTCGGGCCGGCGATCGCCGCCGGCAACGCGATCGTGCTGAAGCCCGCCGGCCAGACGCCGATCTCGGCTCTGAAGCTGGCGGAGATCCTCGGCGAAGCCGGTTTGCCGGAGAACTGGCTCTCGGTCATCCCCGGGCCCGGTTCCAAGGTTGGCAACAAGATCGTCGAGCATCCGCTGACCAAGGCGATCACCTTCACCGGCTCGGCCCCGGTCGGCTGGGACATCCGCTCCAAGGTCCCGCACAAGAAGGTCAACCTGGAGCTGGGATCGAACGCGCCGCTGATCGTCAACGCCGACGGCGACTGGGAAGCCGCCGCCGACAAAGCCCAGCTGCACGCCTTCAGCCACGCCGGCCAAAGCTGCATCTCGATCCAGCGCATCCTCGTCCACGAGGACGTCGCCGAGGACTTCACCCAGCGGCTGGTCGCCAACGTCGAGAAGCTGACGGTCGGCGACCCGCTCGACGAGAACACCGACGTCGGGCCGCTGATCACCCCCGACGACCGCGACCGGGTGAAGGAGTGGGTCGAGGAGGCGGTCTCCGGCGGGGCCGAGCTCTTGACCGGTGGCGAGTTGGTCGACGAGGGCCGTTGCCTGGCGCCGACCCTGCTGAAGGCGCCGCCGAAAGAGGCGAAGGTCTGGTGCGAGGAGATCTTCGGCCCGGTGGCGACGATCGACACCTTCACCGCCTTCGACGAGGCGTTGCGGCTGGCGAACGACTCCAAGTTCGGCCTCCAAGCGGGCGTCTTCACCCGCGACATCGGCCGCGGCCTCCAGGCCGGCCGCACCCTCGAGTTCGGCGGCGTCCTGATCAACGAGGTGCCGACCTTCCGCGCCGACCAGCAGCCCTACGGCGGGGTCAAGGACTCCGGCAACACCCGCGAGGGTCCGGCCTACGCAGTCTACGAGCTGACCGAGGAGCGGTTCGTGACGCTGCAGGGGTAACCGCCGCAAAACGTTGCTGCGTAGGAAGACGGCATCTCAGCTCGGTTCCGTAAGCGCTTTCGCCAACCGCCGCCGCCGTTGCTCGATCAAAGCTTCGATCTCGGCGAGCAGCGGCCTGTCCTGGAACCCCACCGGCAAGGAGGCCCGGGCTGCTTCGGCTGACTCGCCGACGAGCTCGATCATCCGCGCCGCCCGCCGGCGCACCAGCGTCCCTTTCACGTTCAGCGCATCGGCCAAGCGATCGAGGTGGCGGCGGCGCAGGTATTCGGGCCGGTTCTCGCCGCCGTACTTCATCGCCAGCTTCTTCCTCGTGTCGGTGAAGACAGCGGTGCAGAGCAGGTCGTAGAGCGGGGCGAGGCGGATCGCCTCGGGGCCGTCGAGGAGCAGCGAATAGTTCTTCGCATGGGCGTCGTGGTTGGCGATCAGGAAGTTGAAGAGGAGGGCGTCGGCGAGAGCGGTGACGTCGCGCGCGGGGGCGCTGGAGACTCTCCAGACCAACGCGGCGCAGGTGGCGACTCCGGGGCCGCCGTCGCCTTCGTACTTTTCGGCCGGGGCGACCCCCAGTGCCTGGCAGAAGTCCTCCTGGTGCAGTCGGGTGTCCGGAAGCGTCTCGGGGTCGCGGTCGTAGCGGCGGGCGAGCAGGAACTCGTGCCCGCCGACCTCCCAGGGCTCCGCCACAGCGACGTCGAGGCCGATTGAAGCGGCCAGGGCCATGCAGTAGGCCTCGTCGACGATCGGTTCGCTGACGCGGGCGATCGGCATCTTGAGGATGTGGGTGCTCGGCGGGGCGCCTCGGGTAAGGCCGATCTGCTGCCCCTCGCAGAGGACCCCGATCTTGTCGTGGGCGCCGGCGAGGGAGATCCGGATGCCCTCGTCGTCTTCGGCGTCGTCGAGCAGGGCCAGGGGCCGCTCGGGAAGATCGGCGAGGAGCTGGCGCAGCTCGGTTTCGTCCAGCCACCGTGGCGGGTGGGTGACGGTTCCCGGCGCCGGGCCCTCGGTCGGGCCCAACGAGATCGCGCCGGCGCACTCGCCGCCGATCGCCGCGAGCACGGCGAACGGGTTGTCGGCCGATACGTGGAAGACCCGCGCCACCGCCCGCAGGAAATCGCCTTCCGGCAGCAGCCCCTGGAAGAACGGACCGCATTCGTCGTCCTCGAACGGCTCCTCGCGGAGTGGCAGGCTGAGCGAGACCGGCGCCGATTCCGCCTCTACGTACTCGGTCGCGTAGGCAAAGCGGAGTCTCGCCTGGGGGAGTCGCTCGAGCGTGCCGACCTCGACGCCGTGCAGGTAGACGACGAGCTCGTTCACCGCTGCCTCGCCACCAGCTCGATGCCGAGGGCGGAGAGAACCCTCAACACCCCGTCTATCTGGGCGCTGGCCTTGCCGTTCTCCAGTTCGCTGACGAAGCGCGGGGTGGTGCGTGCGACCTCGGCAAGCCTATCTTGGGTAAGGCCGAGCTCCCCGCGGCGCTGGCGGACCGTTGCGCCCAGGTCGTCTTGGTCGTAGATGATCGTCGGCAGCATTCCCGTTCGGGAAAAAGTAGTCCAGCGACCTACTTTTGCCATCGATTTTTCCCGTTCGGGAAGATTCGCCCGGAAAGAGGTGTATTCAGCCCGCTTCATTCCCGTTCGGGAAGAAGCAGCGACCCTGCCTACTCGTGTGGCCGCGCCATCCTCCGATGGTCCAACGCCTCCTCCAAGACCGAGGGCTCGACCCCCTGCTCCAGGGCGACCTCGCGCAGCGACCGGCCTGACTCGGCCGCGGCCTTGACGATGTCGGCGGCGCGGTCGTAGCCGATGTGGGGATTGAGGGCGGTGGCCGTCGCCAGGGTCGCCTCGGCGTGGCGGTTGGTCATCTCCTCGTTCGCCTCGAGGCCGGCGACGCATTTCTCGTTCAGCAGGCGCGAGGCCGAGGCGAGCAGCTTGATCGAGTCGAGCAGGTTGCGGGCGATCAGCGGCACCCGGACGTTGAGCTCGAACTGGCCCTGGCTGCCGGCGACGGTGATCGCGGCGTCGTTGCCGATCACCTGGGCGGCGACCTGGATCACCACCTCCGGAATCACCGGGTTGACCTTGCCGGGCATGATCGAGGAGCCCTTCTGCAGCTCCGGCAGGCGCAGCTCGGCGAGGCCGGCACGGGGGCCGGAGCCCATCAACGCCAGGTCGTTGGCGATCTTGTTGAGCGAGACCGCGTAGACCTTGAGCGCGCCCGAGAGCTCGACCAGGGCGTCGCGGTTGGCCTGCGCCTCGAAGGCGTCGAGCGGCCCGGAGATCTCGAGGCCGGTGTCGGAGGCGAGCCGCTCGCGCACCTTGATGGCGAACTCGGGGTGGGTGTTGAGGCCGGTGCCGGTGGCGGTGCCGCCGAGCGGGATCTGGCCGACCCGTCGCAGCGTCCCCTCGACCCGCTGCACGCCGAGCCGCACCTGCGCCGCGTAGCCGCCGAACTCCTGGCCGAGCGTGACCGGGACCGCATCCATCAGGTGGGTGCGGCCAGCCTTGACCACGTCGGCGAACGCCTGCGCCTTCTCTTCCAGCGCGCCCTCGAGCCCGCCCATCGCCGGCAGCAGGTCGTGGGTGACCTCGTCCAGCGCCGCCAGGTGGACGGCGGAGGGGAAGACGTCGTTGGAGGACTGGCCCATGTTGACGTGGTCGTTGGGGTGGGCACCCTCGCCGGCGAGGTTGGCGATCACCTCGTTGGCGTTCATGTTCGAGGAGGTGCCGGAACCGGTCTGGAAGACGTCGACCGGGAACTGGTCGTCGTGCTCGCCCTCGGCGATCGACTTGCCGGCGGCGGCGATCCGCTCGGCGAGGTCGCCGTCGAGCTGCCCGAGGGCGCCGTTGGCCTCCGCCGCCGCGCCCTTGATCCGGCCCAGCCAGCGCACCACCGGCACCGGCACCTGCTCGCCGGAGACCGGGAAGTTGTCTACAGCTTTAGTCGTCTCGCCGCCCCACAACTGCTCTGCCATGCGTCTCCTTATGTTCAGCCGTTGCTCTGCCCGGCAGCGTATCCATCGCGGTATGCGCGGACGAACTCCGGTGGCAGCGGCTGCTTGTCCGGAGCGAAGCGGGCAGCGACGACGAGGCGGCGGAGGAGGTCGGCGTGGATCCCTTCGCCCTCCTCGCTGCCGCGCTGGACGGCGCCGAGCAGGTAGCCGAGCTGGAGGCTGGCCTCGCCGCCGGGGTCTTCCCTCGCTTCGGCGTTGAGCGCGGTCGCCGTCTCCAGTAACGCTTCGCCGACCCGCGAGAGGTCGCCGCCGCTCTGGTTGCGGGTCAGGCATTCGCTGATCAGCGTCTCGCCTTCGAGCAGCACTTCGTCCGGCGCGGACGCCAGCGCCCGTTCGTAAGCGCCGGCGCCTTCGAGGCAGGCGACGGGCGTCGAGTTGTCGGCGCTGCCGCAACCGGCGACGAGTGCGAGCGCGACGATCAGCATGGTGGCGGCGAGGGCGGCGAAACGCATCGCCGCATCCTATGGAGCGGACCGCCTCGACTCAGTCGCCGGCCAACCGGGCGGAGATGCCGCCCGTGGTCACCTGCGAGATGCCGCCGGGAGGTCCGGCCGGGGCGCGGGGGGCCGCTTTCGGTTTCTTCTTCGGCGCCGTCACCGGTTTGACGCCGGCGAAGTTGACGGAGAGGACTTCGACCCATTCGGCGAGCTGGAACATCGGCGCGATCGCGTGGTTCCAGGAGAGGTGGAGGTGGTTGCCGCAGCCGTGGCCGGCGTCGCCGTCGTAGCCGACCCAGCGGAAGGGCACCCGCGGCTGTTCGGAGACCGGCTCGGCCCAGAGGGCGAGGCGGGTGATCCCGGCCCAGTTGGCATCGCATTTGGAGCTGGGGCTGGTGGGGACGATGTCGACGGCGAGCCCGTTGTAGTGGTCGGAGTTCCTGACGTGGCAGCCGTTGCAGCCGACGTGTTCGCCGTTCGGCAGCGGGCCCGAGTAGCCGTCGGTGACGTAGATCGGGTACCGCTTGGCGAGCCAGCGCAGGTTGGGGATGATCCGTTGGTCGACCATGTCGCCTTCGGCGTGGGGGATCGAGGCGGGGATCGGGACGATCTTGCCCGGCGCGTAGACGATCCGGGTCGGGATCGGCGCCGCTTCGGCGTAGGCGCAGATCGCCAGCAGCGGCGCCAGCGAGGCGGCGAAGACGGCGAGGGCGCGGGTCCAGGCGTGGGCGAGGAAGCGGTGGCTCACTCCCGCCTTATCGGCCGTACGACGCCGCTTCCTTGAATCCTGCTTAAGAGATCCCGAGGGCATTGGGTGTTCGAACACGGCGGGATAGGGTTCGATTCGTGCCGACCGTCCGCGAAGCCGCCTTCGACCTCTTCCGCGCCCATGGGATGACGACGATGTTCGGCAACCCCGGCTCGACCGAGCTGCCGATGCTGGCCGACTTCCCTGGCGACTTTCGTTACGTGCTGGGCCTGCAGGAGGCGGTGGTGGTCGGGATGGCCGACGGCTATGCCCAGGCCTCGGGCCACGTCACCGTCGTCAACCTCCACACCGCGCCGGGGGTCGGCAACGCGATGGGGGCGATCTTCAACGCCCAGGCCAACCACTCGCCGCTGCTGATCACCGCCGGCCAGCAGGCGCGGGCGCAGATCACCCTGCAGGCGAACCTGACCAACCGCGACGCGACCCGGATGCCGCACCCGCTGGTCAAGTGGTCCTACGAGCCACCGCGGGCCGAGGACGTGCCGCTGGCGCTCGGCCACGGGGCGCACCTCGCAGGGCTGGCGCCGCGCGGGCCGGTCTTCGTCTCGCTGCCGATGGACGACTGGTACGCCGAGGTTGACGAGGCCGACGCCAACGCGGCGATCGAACGCCAGGTCGACGGCCGCTCGGTCGCCGACCCGGAGGCGGTACGCGCCCTCGCCGAGCGGCTCGACAACGCCTCCAACCCCGTGCTGGTAGCCGGCCCCGACATCGACACGGCGGGCGCCTGGGACACCGCCGTCGCCCTCGCCGAGCGCCAGCGGCTGCCGGTCTGGGCCTCGCCGGCGACCGGCGGCGTCCGCCTCGGCTTTCCCGAGAACCACCCGAACTTCCGCGGCGTCCTGCCGCCGGCGATCGGCCCGGTCGGGCAGACGCTCGAGGGCCACGACCTGATCGTCGTCGCCGGCAGCTCGGTCTTCCCCTACTACCCCCACATCCCCGGGCCGCTGCTGCCCGAGGGGGCGCAGCTGGTGGCGATCACCAGCGACCACGACGAGGCGGTGCGGGCGCCGATGGGCGACGCGATCGTCGCCGACGTGGGCCTCACCCTGTCGGCGCTGCTGGAGGCGGTGCCGGAGTCCTCGCGGCCGGCGCCGGAGCCGAACCCGGGGCCGGGGGAAATCCCCGCCGAGGACCCGCTCAACGCCTCGACCGTCCACAGCGCCCTGGCCGAAGTGATGCCCGAGGACGCGATCGTCGTCCTCGAGTCTCCCTCGAGCACGTTGGCGCTGCGCAACCAGCTGCGAATCTCCCGTCCCGGCAGCTACTACTTCAGCGCCGGTGGCGGCCTCGGCTTCGGCCTCGCCGCCTCGGTCGGGGTGCAGCTGGCTCAGCCCGACCGCCCAGTCGTCTGCGTGCTCGGTGAGGGCTCGGCCCAGTATGCGATCACCGCCTTCTGGAGCGCGGTCGCCTACCAGGCGCCGGTCACCTTCCTCGTCCTCCAGAACCAGGAGTACGCGATCCTCAAGTGGTTCGCCGAAGTCGAGCAGGTGAACCAGGCGCCCGGCCTCGACCTGCCGAAGCTCGACGTCGCCGCCGTCGCCGCGGGCTACGGGGTGAAGGCGCAGCGGGCGAAGAGCCGCGACGAGGTCGCCGGTGCCCTCAGCGCCGCGCTCGCCTCTTCGCAGCCGGAGCTGGTTGAAGTCCCGGTCTCGCCGGGCATGTCCCTCTTCTAGAGATGTTGGAGATTCGGACACGCTGGAGGAGGGCCGGGGGATGCCCGCCGGACAACAGCGGGGAGGGTCCGGCGGACATCCCCCGGCCCTCTTGACGTAGCGATGGCCCTCGGCACGAGAACGCGTTCTGTACCGCCCCCGCCGAGCCAGGCGGTTGAGGATCGGGCCCCTGACTCACTGGCGGATGGGGTTGCGCAACCGCTGCGAGAGGAGCTGGAGCAGCTGCTCGGCACCGACCGCGTGCTCCATCGCGTCTCCGACCTCGTCGCCTACGCCTCCGACGCCAGCCCCTACCGGCGCTTCCCGCGGGCGGTGGTCGAGGCGCGCGACGCCGATGACGTGGCCGCGTTGTTTCGCTTCGGCCGCGAGCGCGGGATCCCGGTCACTTTCCGTGCCGGCGGCACCAGCCTCAACGGCCAGGGGCAGAGCGACGGCATCCTCGTCGACGTCCGCAAGCACTGGGGCGGGGTGCGGGTCGAGGAGGACGGCGCCCGCGCCCGGGTGAAGCCGGGGACGATCCTCGGCCACGCCAACCGCGTCCTCGCCCCGCACGGCCGCAAGCTGGGCCCCGACCCGGCCAGCACCGACGTCTGCACCGTCGGCGGCGTTGTCGCCAACAACTCGGGCGGAATGCGCTGCGGCGTCACCAAGGACTCCTACTCGACGGTGCGGGAGCTGACCTTCGTCCTGCCCTCGGGGACGGTGATCGACACCGCCGCGCCGGGCGCCGCCGAGCGCTTCGCCGCGGCCGAGCCGGAGCTGGCCGCCGGCCTCGAGGCGATCCGCGACGAGATCCGCGCCGACGCCGAGCTGGCCGAGCGGGTCCGGCGCAAGTTCGAGATCAAGAACACGACCGGCTACCGCCTCTGCGCCTTCCTCGACGCCGACGAGCCGCTGGAGATCTTCCGCCGCCTGCTGGTCGGCTCCGAGGGCACGCTCGCCTTCATCGCCGAGGTCGTCTTCGAGACCGTGGCGCAGCCGCCGCTGACGACGACCGCCTGGGTCCACTTCCCCGGCATCGACGAGGCGATCGCGCCGGTCCAGGACCTGGTCGCCTCCGGCGCCACCGCGGTCGAGCTGATGGTCGCGCCGGCGCTGATCACCGCCGCCTGGAACATGGTCGGGGCGCCGCACGAGTGGAAAGAGCTGCCGCCCGAGTCGGCGGTGCTGCTGGTCGAGTTCGGCGGCGCCGACGAGGGCGATCTCGCCGCCCAGGTCCTCCGTGCCGAAGCGATCCTGCGCTCGCACGAGACGATTCGGCCGCTCGAGTTCACCCAGGAACCGGAGGCGATCGAGCTCGCCTGGCGGGTGCGCGAGGGGCTGCACGGGCTGATCGGGCGGGTGCGGCCGGAGGGGACGGCGCTGATCGTCGAGGACGTCTGCGTGCCGCCAGCGCGGATCGCCGAAGGCGCCAAGGACCTGCAGGCGCTGCTCGGCGAGCACGGCTTCCTCCCCGGCGTCGCCGGCCACGCCTCGGCCGGGAACCTGCACTTCATGCTGACCCCGGACTTCGCCAAGCAGGAGGACCTCGAGCGCTACGAGGCCTTCATGGGCGGCCTGGTCGAGCTGATCGTCGGCAAGTACGACGGCTCGCTCAAGGCCGAGCACGGGACCGGGGTCAACATGGCCCCTTATGTAGAGCGCGAGTGGGGGGAGAAGGCGACCGAGCTGATGTGGCGGCTGAAGCGGCTCGCCGACCCCGACGGCGTCCTCTCGCCCGGCGTCCTCCTCAGCCGCGATCCCGGCGTCCACCTCCGCAACCTGAAAACGACCCCGGCGATCGAGGACTGGGGCGGCGCGAGCGCCTGCGTCGAGTGCGGCTTCTGCGAGCCGGTCTGTCCCAGCCGCAACCTGACGACGACCCCGCGCCAGCGGATCGTCCTGCGCCGCGAGATGGCGCGCCAGCCCGAGGGCTCGCCGGTGCAGCGGGCGCTGCTGGCCGAGTACGACTACGACGCGATCGAGACCTGCGCCACCGACGGCTCCTGCCAGCTCGCCTGCCCGCTGGGGATCGACACCGGGCGGATGGTCAAGGAGCTGCGGGTGGCGCAGCATGGGGAGCGGGCGGAACGGGCTGCGTTGGCGGCGGCGAAGCGGTGGGGGGTCGTCGAGCAGGCGTCGCGGATGGCGTTGAAGGTCGGCGGTCCCTTGGCGCGAAGGACGAAGCGCGGGAAGGGGTTGCCTGGACCGGCGGCTGGGGGAGGAGTGGGTGAGCCTTCCCGGGCAACAGCGGGGAGGGCCCGGGAAGGCTCACCCACCCCTCCGGCCGACGCCGCAGCGGTCTACGTACCGAGCTGCACCAACCGCATCTTCGGCCCCACCTCCGCCTCCCCCGCCGACGGGACGAAAGTACCCCTATATGGAGGGAAATCGTCCCGTCGGCGGTCGGTTGTCGAGGCGTTGGTGGAGGTATCGCAGCGGGCTGGGGCGCCGGTTTGGGTGCCGGGGGATGTGGCGGGGAGTTGCTGCGGGTTGCCTTGGAGCTCGAAAGGGTTCGCGGCTGCTCATGCGCACAAGGCGAATGAGATGGTCGAGCGGTTGTGGGAGTGGAGTGGGGAGGGGGCGTTGCCGGTGGTGATTGATGCGGCATCCTGCACCGGGGCGATCGCCGATCCCGCTGATGGTGTGTTGACGGAGGAGAACGCGGAGCGGCTCGGGAAGATCGAGATCGTCGACTCGGTTGCCTGGGCGCTGCGGCTGCTGCCGAACCTGGAGATCGGCGAGAAGGTCGCCTCCGCCACGGTCCATCCGACCTGCGCCACCCGCCGTCTCGGGCTAAAAACGCCGCTTCGCGGCCTCGTGGAGACCATGGCTGAGGAGGTCTACATCGCCCCCTCTGCGACCTGCTGCGCCTTTGCCGGCGACCGCGGAATCACCCACCCAGAGCTCACCGCCTCGGCCACCCGCCCTCAAGCAGAAGAGCTGTCCGGCCGCACCTTCGACGCCCACCTCTCCAGCAACCGCACCTGCGAGATCGCGATGACCCGCGCCATCGGCCAACCTTACGAATCGCCCCTCGTCCTGCTGGAGCGCCTCACCCGAACTTCCTCAACCTCTACCCAGCCAAGCTGAGGTTGAGGAAGTTCGGACTAGGCGCTCTGCCCCTCGGTCGTTCGCGCTTTAACCGCGTCGACCGTTTCCGCGTCGATGTCGCGCACCAGCGCCGCGAATTTCGGTTCGGTCTCCATCCGTTTGTCGAGCAGCGGGTTGACGATCCCGCGCAGGGCCGAGACGTAGCGCCACCATTTGGGGACGAAGATCCGCGGTGCTCGTTCCTCGATCCCGCGAACCAGGCCCGCCCCCGCCTCTTCGGGCGTGATCCGTTTCATCAACCACTCGGGGCTCAGCTCGCGCACCCGCGGCGAGGTCTCCTGGGCGAAGGCGTCCTGCACGAGTTTCGTGTCGACCCACCCGAAGTAGGCGACGCCGGCGCTGGCCCCGTGCGGTTTCAGCTCGGCCCGCAGTGCCCGGCCGAGCGACTCGACCCCGGCCTTGGCCGCCGCGTAGGGGCTGTTGCCGAAGCCGTTGGCAAAGGCGTAGACGGAGGAGACGACGATCATCTGGCCCTGGCGCTCGACGATCTGCGGCAGCGCCGCCCGCACCGTCCGCCAGACGCCGAGCAGGTCGACCTCGAAGACCCGTTCCCATTCCTCGCCGGAGATCCCGCGCACCGTCGCGAACTGCTTCTGGGCGATGCCGGCGTTGGCGACCGCGACGTCGAGCCCGCCGAACCGCTCGACGACCTCGGCGACGGCGTTCATCAGCGCGCTCTGGTCGGTGACGTCGCCGCCGAGCCCGATCGCCCGCGCCCCGATCCGATCCGCCGCCTCGCGCGCCTCCTCGGCGTCGAGGTCGAGTACAGCGACCGAGGCGCCGCGCAGGTGCATCTGCCGCGCCGTCTCGAAGCCGATGCCGCGGGCGCCGCCGGTTACGAGGGCGACTTTACCGTTGAGGTCGTAGCGGTCCATCGGCGGCTCACCCTACTCGCTCATAGAATCCTGATCTTCATGCCCGGATTCGAGCCCGTCGACCCGAAGCAGTCCTTCCCCGCGCTGGAGGAGCGAGTCCTTGCGCGCTGGCGCGAGGAGGGGGTCTTCGAGCGCTCGCTCGCCCAGCGCGAGGGCGCCCCGGTCTGGAGCTTCTACGAGGGCCCGCCGACCGCCAACGGCCGCCCCGGCTCCCACCACGTCCTCGCCCGCGTCTTCAAGGACGTCTACCCCCGCTACAAGACGATGTGCGGGTTCCGGGTCCCGCGCAAGGCCGGCTGGGACTGCCACGGGCTGCCGGTCGAGCTCGAGGTCGAAAAGCAGCTCGGCATCTCCTCCAAGCAGGAGATCGAGGAGTTCGGGATCGCCGAGTTCAACCAGCGCTGCCGCGAGTCGGTCTTCGAGTACGTCGAGGACTGGAACAAGCTGACCGAGCGGATCGGCTTCTGGATCGACCTCGACGACCCCTACGTCACCCTCGAGGACGACTACATCGAGTCGGTCTGGTGGTCGCTGAAACAGCTATGGGACAAAGGCCGCCTCTACGAGGGCCACAAGGTGGTTCCTTACTGCCCGCGCTGCGGGACGGCGCTGTCGTCGCACGAGGTGGCGCTGGGGTACGAGGACGTCAAAGACCCGTCCATATATGTGCGGTTCCCGCTGCTGGGGGATGACGGGAGCGAGAGCGGCGAGTCGCTGCTGGTCTGGACGACGACCCCCTGGACCCTTCCCGGCAACGTCGCCGTCGCGGTGGCGCCCGAGGTGACCTACGTGCGGGCCCGGGTCGACGGCGAGACCGTGATCCTCGCCGAGTCGCTGGTCGAGAAGGTGCTGGGGGAGGGAGCGGAGGTGCTCGACCGCTTCCCCGGAACCGACCTCGTCGGCCGCCGCTACCGTGGCCCCGTCTTCGCCCTGGAGGACGGCGGTCCCGCTAACGCCTTCCAGGTCCTCGCCGGCGACTTCGTTACCACCGACGACGGCACCGGCCTCGTCCACATCGCCCCCGCCTTCGGTGAAGACGACTACCGGGTCGCCGCCGAGGCCGGGATCTTCGACCCGACCGACGCCGCCACCCTCTACAACCCGGTCGGCCTCGACGGCAGGTTCGACGGGCGCGTCAGCGGCTTCGAGGAAAGATTCGTCAAGGACCCCGAGGTCACCGCGGCCCTGATCGCCGACCTCGACCAGCGCGGCCTGCTCTTCCGCGAGCAGGTCTACGAGCACGCCTACCCGCACTGCTGGCGCTGCGGCACGCCGCTCCTCTACTACGCGAAGTCGAGCTGGTACGTCGCCACCTCGCAGGCGCGGGACCAGCTTCTCGCCAACAACGAGGAGATCGGCTGGCACCCCGAGCACATCAAGCACGGACGCTTCGGCAAATGGCTGGAGAACAACGTCGACTGGGCGCTCTCGCGCGACCGCTACTGGGGGACGCCGCTGCCGATCTGGGAGTGCACCGGCGAGGACTGCGACGGGCGCCTCTGCGCCGGTTCGGTCGCCGAGCTGAAGGAGCGGGCGCGGGAGACCGTGCCCGAGGACCTGCACCGCCCCTACATCGACGGCGTCACCCTCGACTGCGAGGACTGCGGCAGCATCATGCGCCGGGTCGTCTCGGTGATCGACACCTGGTACGACAGCGGCGCGATGCCCTTCGCGCAGTTCCACTACCCGTTCGAGGGCAAGGAGGAATTCGAGGAGCGCTTCCCGGCCGACTACATCTGCGAGGCCCAGGACCAGACGCGCGGCTGGTTCTACACCCTGCTCGCCGAGTCGACCCTGTTGTTCGGAACCTCCAGCTACGAGAACTGCGTCTGCCTCGGCCTCATCCTCGACCCCGAGGGGCAGAAGATGTCGAAGAGCCGCGGCAACGTCGTCGACCCCTGGGACGTGCTGAACGCCCACGGCGCCGACGCCTTCCGCTGGTACTACCTGACCGCCCAGCAGCCCTGGGCCGGCTACCGCTTCAGCGTCGACACCGTCGGCGAGTCGGTCCGCCAGTTCCTGCTCACCCTCTGGAACACCTACTCGTTCTGGGTGCTGTACGCGAACGCGGAGAACCTCGGGCCCGGCGAGTTCCCCGCGAGTCCGCGGGAAGCGTCGAATAGCGACGCCAACGGCGGACTCGGCGACCTCGACCGCTGGGCGCTCTCGCGTCTGCAGGCGACGACGGCGACCGTGCGCGAGCGGATGGACGACTACGACTGCACCGCCGCCGGCCGCGCGATCGCCGACTACGTCGAGGAGCTCTCCAACTGGTACGTGCGACTCAGCCGCCGCCGCTTCTGGGACGGCGACCGCGCCGCCTTCGCGACCCTGCGCCACTGCCTGCTCGAGACGACGGCGATGCTGGCGCCGTTCATCCCCTTCCTCGCCGACGAGATCCACCGCAACCTCGCCGCCCCCGACGCCGCCCCCTCGGTCCACCTGCGCGACTTCCCCGAGGTCGACGCGGCGCTCGCCGACCCCGACCTCGAGCAGGGGATGGAGGCGGTCCGCCTCACCGTCGAGCTCGGCCGCGCCGCCCGCGCCCAGGCGAAGGCGAAGGTGCGCCAGCCGCTGCGCCGCGCCGTGATCGTCGCCAACGAGGCCGAGCGCGCCGCGATCGAAGCCCGCGCCGACCTCGTCACCTCCGAGCTCAACGTCAAGGAGCTCGACTTCGTCAGCGACGAGTCCGAGTTGGTCAGCTACTCCGCCAAGCCCAACTACCGCGCCCTCGGCCCCCGCTTCGGCAAGAGCATGCCCCAGGTCGCCGCCGCGGTCGAGGCCCTCGACGCCGCCCACGTCGCGTCTGTCCTCGCCGAAGGCGGCGAGATCGGGATCTCGATCGACGGCAGCGACCACACCCTTGGCCCCGATGACATCACCCTCGCCCTCCAACCCCTCGAGGGCTACGAGGTAGAGGCCGAGGCCGGCCACGCCGTCGCCCTCCAGCTCGACCTAGACGACGAGCTCCGCCGCGAGGGACTGGCCCGCGAGATCGTCCACGCCGTCCAGAACGCCCGCAAAGCCGCGGGCCTGGAGATCACCGACCGCATCGACCTCACCCTCGCCGGCGACCCCGACCTCCTCGCAGCCGCCCAGGCCCACCAGGACTACCTAGCCGGCGAGGTCCTAGCCACCTCCGTCTCCTACGGCGACGGCGACGGCGCCGCCGCCAAAATCGACGGCCGCGACCTCAACATCGGCGTCTCGCGCGCGTAGCGAGAGGCGCATTGAGCACCTATACGGTGCTCAACTAACCACTGGATTTATTGATCGGCCTTTTCGCCGATGATGAAGTCGGCTTTGGAGGAGTCGTCGAACTTCACCCAACAGTGATCCGGCGAGACGCCGGCGACCTCGACGAGGGCCTCTTCGATGCGTCTGGCGATCTCCGCCTTCTGCTCGTCGGAGCGGCCCTCGTACCAGTGGACGTGAACGAACGGCATGGGGGAGAAGGCGCCGGGCGCAGCCGCCGTTAGGCGAGCGCCGGCTCCAGCTCGGCCTCGAGGCGGCGCTTCGGCATCGCCCCGACGACTTTCTTCGCGATCGCGCCGTCCTTGAAGAGGATCATCGTCGGGATCGAGAGGACTTCGTAGTTGGCCGCCGTCTGCTGGTTCTCGTCGACGTTGATCGAGACGATCTTGAGGTCGTCGCGCTCCGCGTCCATCTCCTCGAGGACCGGGTGGACGACGCGGCACGGACCGCACCAGGGTGCCCAGAAGTCGACGAGGACGGGGCCCTCGGCGTCGAGCACGTCAGCTTTGAAGGTGGCGTCGGTTACGTCCGTCAATTTGCCAGTCACGTTCGGTCTCCCGGTTGCGGTTTCGCTTCAACTCAATACTTCAGAAAGTATAGCGGCACTGGTCAAGCTCGGAAAAGGCGTCGGCTCTCCCTACCCGCCAGGCCCGCGATGGTATTCCTTGGCGGGTGACGAACGCGGAGATCGCCGCCGCCCTGGAAGAGTTGGGCATCCTCTACGAGCTCGACGGGGCGGTCAAATACAGGGTGCTGGCCTACGGCACCGCCGCCAAGGCGATCCGCGAGAGCCCGGTCTCGGTCGCCGAGCTGGCGGCGCGGGGGGAGGCGACGAAGGTCCCCGGCGTCGGCAAGACGCTGGCGGAAAAGATCGACGCGCTGATCGAGACGGGCGAGATCCCGGCCGCGGTGAAGCTGAAGGCGAAGTTTCCGCCCACGCTGATCGAGGTCACCCGCGTCCCCGGCGTCGGCCCGAAAACCGCCCGTCGCCTTTTCGAGGAGCTGGAGATCTCCTCGATGGAGGACCTGAAAGCCGCGGGGGAGGCGGAGAAGATCCGCGACGTCAAAGGGCTCGGCCCAAAGGCGGAGGAGAACATCCTCGCGGCGCTCGAGCGGCTCGGCGAACCCGGCGAGGGACCCGGCCGCCTCCTGCTCTCGAAGGTGAAGCCGATCGCCGAGGAGCTGGCCGAGGCGCTCCGCGAGCACCCGGCCGCGATCCGGGTCGAGGTCGCCGGCTCGGTCCGCCGCTGGGGGGAGACCTGCAAGGACATCGACCTGATCGCCACCGCCGAGGAGTCGGGGGCGCTGGCCGAGCACCTCGCCACTCACCCGCTGATCGCCGCTGCCGGCACCCCCACCGCCAACGGCGTCCACGCCCAGACCCACAACGGCGTCTCGGTCGACCTGCGGATCGTCGCGCCCGCCGCCTTCGGCAACCTGCTCCAGCACTTCACCGGCTCCCAGGCCCACAACGTGCAGCTGCGCGAAGAGGCGGTCGCCCGCGGCCTCTCGGTCTCCGAGCACGGGATCACCGAGACCGAGACGGGCGACGTCCAGACCTGCGCGACCGAGGCCGAGGTCTACGAGCGCCTCGGCTACTCCTACATCGAGCCGGAGCTGCGCGAGGGCCGCGGCGAGCTGAAGGCGGCGCGCGAAGGCGGGCTGCCGGAACTGATCGAGCTCGCTGACATAAAGGGCGACCTCCACTCCCACACCACCCTCTCCGACGGCCGCAACAGCGTCGAGGAGATGGCCGAGGCGGCGCGCGACCGCGGCTACTCCTACCTGGCGATCACCGACCACTCCGCCAGCCACGGCTTCGGCGACCACGTCACCGCCGAGCGCCTCTGGGAGCGGATCGAGGAGGTGCGCGCCTGGAACGCGTCTACCGACGATGACGACTTCCGCCTCCTCGCCGGCTCGGAGATCAACATCGGCCTCGACGGCACCCTCGACTACCCCGACGACCTCGTCGCCGCCCTCGACTGGGTGGTCGCCAGCGTCCACACCTCCTTCTCGGTCTCTGAGGCGCAGATGACCGAGCGCGTCGTCACCGCGATCGAAAACCCCGACGTCGACTGCATCGGCCACCCCACCGGCCGCCTGATCGGCCGCCGCGAGCCCTACGGCATCGACGTCGAGGCCGTCGCCGAGGCGGCGGCCCGGACCGGCACGATGATCGAGATCAACGGCAACCCCAACCGCCGCGACCTCTCCGACCTCCACGCCCGCCTCGCCGCGGAGGCCGGCGTCAAGATCGTCCTCAACACCGACGCCCACGGCGTCGACACCCTCGACAACATGGCCTACGCCGTCGCCACCGCCCGCCGCGCTTGGCTCACCGCCGAGGACGTCGCCAACACCCGCGGCTGGACGCAGCTCAAGAAGCTGATCGGCAGCTAGGGACTCCCGGGGAGTGCTTCGACCACTTTCGACTCCTCGTGCTCGAAGGCGGGAGCCATTGCCTCGATCGCGGCGCGTTGCAGACCTTGAGCTTTCGCTACCTGGCGCCAGGTCGAAGTCGCCTGGCCGACCTCGCGCAGCGTGCTCCGCGCCGCCTTCGGGTCCAGCCGGAACTCCCCTGCAACGCCGAGCAAGACCTCGATACTCGCTGCCGTCTCGTCGAAGTCGATCGCGGTCTTCAAGTGGCGAGGGCCGAGCTCCGGCTCGGGGTTGAGGTCAAAGGCCGGCGAGAGCGACCAACCCGCGCTGGACGTACGCAGGAACCCGTGGTTGCGGAGGTGGTCGTCGGTGTTCGTGATCAGGATCGAGAAGGCGATCCGACGCCAGAGGCGGGCCAGGTCCTCGGTCGCGGCCGGCGAGTTGGTTTCGATCACCTCGGCGATTTCGAGGTAGCTGCCAGAGTCGCCATCGGTGGCTTCCAGCATGGTCATCGCGCTGACGTAGGGAATCCGCTTATCTGCCTGCCGGTCGAAGCGGTCGACGATGAGGACGCCGCGCCCGCTCACCTCGATTAGGCGACTGGCGGGAACTTCGATGCCGGCGAGTCGCGCCAGCTCCAGGGCGACCGCCTCCCACCTGATCACCTCCCAGCGGTCGCTGGACGGCTTCGGGAACTTGGCGATGGCCGCTCGTCCGTTCTCGTCGATCACATGTGCCTTTGGCCGGGCGCCGCCCAGGGAGCTGCCGCCCTTGAGCAGAGCGCGTAGGTCCTCGTCGTCCTCTTCCTCTCTATCCACCCGTTCCGCGGAAGCCAGCAAGCGGGGCAGGCCGATGAGGGCGGGAACGCCCGTGTCCTCCTGGGCAAGAAAGGTCTCGGTCTCGGGATCCCGGAAGCGCAGCGCGCCCTGTCGCATGTCGTCGCGGGCGCCGAGCAGGTAATCGATCTCGCCGAGGCTGCGCCGGGCCTGGTCCTGCGCTTTGGCGCGCCGCCGCTCGGCCCGGCCGATCAGCACGCGGCCCCAGCGGTCGGGTGCGCAGTCTCCGAAGGCAGCGAAGATCTCGAGGCCGGTCGGGGTCTGCTGCAACCCGTCCCGGAGGGGTAGAGCTGGATCCAGCTCGAAGGCGCCGGGGTGTTCCAGGTATTCGGGGGCATAGGAGAAGGTCGCCGACTCCCGGTTGCGGCGGCGATGGGACCACAGCTCTCCGGCGCGCAGGTCGTCGCCGTCGACCGCGACGAAAACCTCGACCCGCCGGTCACTCATCGGAGCCTTCTCTCAGAGACCGCGGCCGCACTCGCTCCGGCAGCCGCTGCCCGGAGCGGAGGCGACCGACGTCCGATTCGTAGGGGTCGAGGGCCGCGGTCAGCTCGTCGAGAACTCCGAGTCCCCGGAGGACGCGCAGGAGGTTCTCGGTGCTGACGCCGCCGTCGCCGTCCTCGAGACGGATGAGGGTGGTGCGAGCGACGTCGCTACGGTCGGCGAGCTGGGCCTGGGTGAGGCCGCGTAGCTTGCGCCAAGCGGTGAGATCCTCGCCGAGGGAGCGAAGCGCGCGCCGCAGTTGAGGGGGAGTTCTCTTCTGTTTGTGTCCCATATATAGGACACTATATCCCCTAAAATCCTATATATAGGACTTAAAGTGATCCCCGCAACCCCGGCGCCCGCACCAGCTCGATCGGGCGCAGGGCGGGGGTGGGGACGACGTAGAACTTGACGCCGTCGCGCTGCTCGATCGCCAGCACCGCGGCCTCGCGGGTGTGCCAGGCGAGGGAGACGATCAGGGCGTAGCCGGAGCCGACGGCGGCGACGCCGGGGAAGAAGATGCCGATGACGCCGGCGGCGAGGGCGGTGAAGAAGATCGGCCAGAGGCGGGTGAAGGCGATCCGCGCCGGGCTCACCTCCGGCAGCGAGGTTGCGGTGCGGGCGCGGGCGAGGGCGTCGCGGACGTCCTCGGCGGCGCGGTGGGGCCGGCTCAGGTAGACGCCGATCGCCAGCGCCACCAGCCACCAGCCCGCGGCGATCAGCGCGATCGTCGTTTCGCCGTCGCGGTTGGCGGCGATCGCCGTGATCGCGCCGAGCGCGGTCGCCTCGGCGGCGGTGATGAAGACGCTAGCGCGGAGCAGGTCGGTGTAGGTCATCGCGTACTGGACTACCCCGCCAGCCACTCGAGGATCTCCAGCCAGCCGTCGAGGCCGCCGACGGTGAGGTCGGACTCCTCGGCCAGCTCGGCCGGCGCCTCGGCCGAGAGAACGCCGACACAGACCGCCGCGCTCAACCGTCCCTCTTCCTGCAGCTCTCGCAGGCGCCGGAAGGCGTCGAGGTCGGTGCGGTCGTCGCCGGCGTAGGTGGCGCGGTCGAGCTCCTCGCCGGCGAGCAGTGAGGCCACGGCGCCGTCCTTGCCGCCGCCCCCGGCCGGACGCAGCTCCAGCACCTTGCGCCCCCAGCGCGGTTCCAGTCCCGCCCGCCCCGCTTCGTTGGCGATCTCGCGGGCGCAGCTCTGCGCCCTCGCCTCGTCCTCGGCGCCGCGCCAGTGCAGGGCCTGGATCGGCCCCTTGTCCTCCTGGCGCAGCCCGACCGCCGCCAGTCGCTCGGCGTCGACGCCGGCGAGGAACTCCGAAGCTTCGCCCTCGCGTCCGGCGATCGAGGGATCGGGGCGCGGCGTCTCCTCCCCCGGCAGCAGCAGCTCGAGCCCGTGGTTGCCGGCGTAGGCGAGGGTGTCGAGGCCGACCAGCCGCCGCGCCTCCAGTGCCCGCCGCCCAGAGATGCAGCCGACCAGCGCGTAGCGCTCGGCCAGTGCCGCCAGTGCTTCGCGCGCCGCCGCTGGCACCGCCGCGTCGACCGCCCGCTCGACGATCGGCGCCAGGGTCCCGTCGACGTCGGTGAGGACGGCGGCCCGGCCGGGCTCGCGGCGCAGCGGCTCCAGGCGCGCCGCCCAGTCGCCGCTCCCGCTCTCTGGGTCGCTTGGCACGGCCTTAGTATCGCGGGATGCCAGCCGCCGCCGCGACCCCGGACCACGCGATCTGGAAGCTGGCGGCGATCGGGACCCTGGCCGGGATCTTCAGCGGCCTCTTCGGCGTCGGCGGCGGGACGATCATCGTGCCGCTGCTGATCTTCTGGTTCGCCTACGGCGAGCGCCTCGCCACCGGCACCAGCCTCGCCGCGATCGTCCTCATCGGCCTGATCGGTGCAATCGCCCAGGGTGGGATCTACGGCAACGTCCACGTCCTCACCGGCCTGCTGCTGGCGATCCCGGCGATCGCCGGCGTCCTCCTCGGCACCGCGATCCAGCAGCGGATCCCCCAGCGCGCCGTCTCCTACCTCTTCGCCCTGCTGCTGGTGGCGATTGCGGTGGAGCTGATCCTCTCGTGAACGAGCACCCCCATGGATGAGCTTGCGGCGGTCCTGATCTGCGTCTTCGGCGGCCTCACCGGCGGCCTCGTCGGGGTCGGCGGCGGCGTCCTCTTCGTCCCGGCGCTGACGATTTTCATCGGCCTCAGCCAGGTCGAGGCCGAGTCGACTTCGCTGCTGATGATCGTCCTCGTCGCCCTGGTCGGCGCCTACCGCCAGAACGGCTACGGCAACGTCCGCGTCCGCGAGGCGCTGATCATCGGCGCCCTCTCGCCGCTCGGCGTCTGGATCGGCGTCACCGTCGCCAACCACGTCTCCGAGCGCACCCTGCAGCTCTCCTTCGCCGCCCTGGCCCTGTTCATGGCCGCCCAGCTGGTCCGCCGCGCCCGCGCCGCCTGAAGTCAGCCCGTTTACCTCGATGGTCTACGCTCGAAAGCGTGGACTCTCTCACCTGGGAAGGGGACCTGCCGCACCTGCGCTCGCCGGTGATGGTCTGCGCCTTCCGCGGCTGGAACGACGCCGCCGCGGCCGCCTCGACGGCGCTCACCGCGGTCGCCAACTCGCTCGACGCCCAGCTGATCGCCTACGTCGATCCGGAGGATTACTTCGACTTCCAGTCGACCCGGCCGACGATCACCATGGACGAAGGCCAGACGCGGCGGATCGACTGGCCGGAGAACAACGTCTTCGCCGTCCGCGTCCCCAGCGCCGACCGCGATCTGGTCCTGCTCGACGGGACCGAGCCGAACCTGCGCTGGCGCACCTTCTCGGAGACGATCGCGACCGTCGCCGACGCTCTCGGGGTGGAGATGATCATCACCCTCGGCGCCCTGATCGCCGAGGTCTCCCACACCCTGCCGGTGCCGATTACCGGTCTCGCCTCCAGCGCCGAGCTGGTCGAGGAGCTCGAACTCGAGCGCTCCAACTACGAGGGCCCGACCGGGATCGTCGGCGTCGTCCACGACCTCTGTCGCCAGAATGGGATCGACTCCGCCTCGCTCTGGGCCGCGGTGCCCCATTACGTCGCCGCCGTCCCCAACCCGAAGGCGGCGCTGGCGCTGCTGCGCCGGCTCGAGGGCCTGACCGGGATCGCCGTCGAGGCCTCCGAGCTGGAGGAGGAAACCGCCGACTACGAGGAGCAGATCGGCCGCGCCGTCGCCGCCAACCCGGAGATCGAAGAGCTGGTCTCCCGGATCGAGGCCGAACAGGCCGACCTCCTCGACGAGGAGGGCGACCTCCCCAACGCCGACGCCCTGGCGCGGGAGTTCCAACGCTTTCTCCGCCAGCGCGGCGACGAGAAGAACTGAGGACGCTGCAAACCTGCGCATCTCTGCGTCCTCGGTCGCCCAAATAGCTCTGCTATTCGGGCTCCCTGCGTCCTTGACCTGCTTGGTTTTCGCGCCCTCAGTAGGCAGTTACGCTTCCGCGGCCGGGCAGATCAGGCGGTAGTCGCACCAGCTGCAGACGCTGGGGGAGGGGCGGGGCTCGAAGTCCTGGCTGAGGATGCCCTCGCCGACCTGGAGGACGGTGCGCTCGACGCGCTCGGCGTCGTCGGGCCGGGTCGGGGCCGGCACCTTCTCGGCGTCGAGGACGTAGTAGTAGCTGCCGGTGCTGGCCTCGATTCCCCAGGCCTCGCGGGCGGCCATCCGGTAGAGGGCGAGCTGGAGGTCGTCGTTCAGGTCCTCCTCGCTCTTGCGTTCGCCGGTCTTGTAGTCGATCAGCTCGTAGTCGCCGTCGGGGAGGCGGTCGACGCGGTCGACGCGGCCCCGCACGTGGTGGTCGCCGACTTTGAAGTCGAACTTCTTCTCCAGCCAGACCGGTTCGCCCTCGGACTCGCGCTCGCGTTCCCAGTAGAGGCGCAGCGCCTCCCGCGCCCGGTCGCGGAACTGCAGCTCGTCGTCGCTGGAGCCAAATCCGGTCCGTCGCCAGCCCTGCTCGAAGAGCCGGTTCAGGACGGCCAGACCTTCCCCGGGGTTCTCAGGCGGCTCTTTGTGGAAGCGCTCGAGGACGTTGTGGAAGAGGATCCCGAAGCGCTGGTTGATCGTCGGCTCCTGGGGGATGCCGAAGACGCGGGCGAACTTGTACTTGAGCGGGCAGGTGAGGTAGAGCGAGAGGTCCGACGCCGAGAGGCTGAGCATGCCGTCGCCGCGCTTCGGCAGGAACGCCGCCAGCGAGGGCTCCTCGCGGGCGGCGATCAGCTCCAGGCGCCTGCCGCCCTCGCGCTCGGAGTCGAGCAGGTAGGCGTCTAAGGCGGAGGCGTCGAGCTCGGCCTGCTGCTCGGGCGTCGCCACCTGCCGCAGCAGACCGTTGACCGCCTCGATCGCCTCCGCGGTCGTCTCCTCGCCCGGCCGCTGCGCCAGCGCCGCCAGCTTCAGCAGCTCGAGGTAGCGGGCGATCGCCCGGTTGACGTCGATCGCGGTGTCGAGGCGCGGCTCGGAGAGCTCCCGCCCCGCCCGCCAGGAGGCCTCCAGCACCTGCTCGCGCAGGGCGCGGTAGGTGGCGTGCAGACCCTCGGCCGGGCCGAACTGCTCCTCTTCGTGCAGCTCCTCAACAACGCCTTCGGCAGCCGCCGCCGCCAGCGCCTGCTCGTAGAAGCGACTCGCACGCGCCGCCTCGCCGCCCGGGGTGCGCTCCAGTCGCGAGAGGACCAGCCCGTCGCGCGCCGGCCAGCCGATCCGCTCCCATTCGCCCTCCTGCTCGAGCCCGAGGACGAAGACGCGGTCGAAGCCGAGCCCCTTCACCGCCGAGGTCGCCATCACGTTCACCGCCCCCGGCGAGTGCTGGTGCTCGGTCTCCTCCGGCTCGGTTCCCGCCTCGGCGACGGCGCTGAGGTAGGCGACGAAGTCGCGGGTCGAGCCGTGCGGTTCGCGCCGGGCCCAGGCGGTCGCCAGCTCGGCCAGGTGGGAGAGGCCGAGCAGTCGCTCCGCCACCTCCGGCTGGGCGGCGAAGAGGCGTTGGCGCCGCAGCCCCACCTGCTCGATCAGCCGCCGCACGAAGACGTCGGCTCGCCGTTCCTCCATCACCGCCGCGGCGCCGTTGTAGAGCTTGAGGAAGGTCTGGATCCGCTCCCGCGCCTCGGGCTGGAACTGGGGGCTGTCGAGGGCGGCCTCGCAGGCGGCGACCATGTCCTGTTTGCGCCGCCGCGCGATCGTCGTCAGCCGCGCCAGGTCGCCCGAGCGCAGCTCGACCGGGGGCCGGGTCAGCGCTCGCGCCGCCGCCGCCGAGTCGTCGGGATCGGCGAGGACCCGCAACCAGGCGATCGCGTCGCGCACCTCGGGCCGCTGGAACAGCGCCGTCGGCCCCGAGAGGTGGAAGGGGATGCCGCGCTCTTCCATCGCCGCGGCGACGGCGCCACCCTGCTTCGCCGGGTCCTCGACCAGGACGCAGATCTCGTCCGCCGCCGTGCCCGCGGCGACCAGGTGCTCGACCGCTCGCGCCACCGCCTGCGCCTGCGCGCGCTCGTTGCTGCAGCGCCAGAAGCCGAGCTGGGGATCGCGGAAGCGGTCTACGAGGAGGATGCGGTCGCCACTCGGGTGGACGGAGTCGAACCACTCCTCGGCCGGCGTCACCTCGGCGGCGGGGCCGATCTCGAGCGCGAGGACCTGGTTCGGGTCCTCGGCGGCAAGCGACTCCAGGACTGCCCGCTCGGCGGCCGTCGCCTCCTCCAGTTCGTCGACCATCACCGCCCCAAAGCGCTCGGCGATCCGCCGCCGCACGTCGGCTCGCTCGACGAGGAGGCAGTCGAGGGCGAGGAAGACGTCGCCGCGGTCGAGGCTGCCGGACTCGGCGACGATGCGGTCATGGGTCGCGTAGAGCTCGGCGAACTCGAGCTCGCGCCGCACCGCCTCGCGCTCGGCCTCGTCGCCCGCCGTGGCCTCCTGCGCCTGCGCCCGCTCCGACAGCGTCGTCGGGCCGACTCGTTCGGCCTTCAAGGTGTCGATCCGCGCCAACAGGCGTGCCAGCAGCCCGGTCGGGTTGCCGCGGATCTCGTGCCGGCGCAGCGGCAGGCGGTCGAGGCGGTCGAGCAGCAGCGCCAGCCGCTCGGCTCGGCTCAGCACGTCGAAGAATGGATCGAGCCCCGCCTCCTCGGAGTAATCGCGCAGCAGCCGCTCGCCGATCGCATCCCAGCTGCCGACCCAGAGCTCCTCGTAGGAGCCGATCAAGAGCGCCTCGCAGCGTTCGCGCAGACGCGCCGCGGTGGCCTGGCGGGAGGCGATCATCAAGACGCTCTCCGGTCGGGCGCCGGCGGCGACCAGGTGGGCGAGGCGGCGGGCGAGCAGCTCGGTCTTGCCGGTGCCGGGGGCGCCGACGATCAGCAGCGGCCCGCCCTCGTGCGCGACCGCGCGCTCGCGCTCTGAGGCGGCGGTCTCGGCGGCTGGTCGGTCCTCGCGCACCACCCAAAGCTAACGGTACGTAGCATGCGGCCGATGGACGTCCTCTCCGCCGACTGGCCGGCGATCTGTCGCCGCATCGTCGCCGCCCAGCGCCCGATCTTCGAGCGGGCGCGGACGAGCGAGGAGCGCACCGTCTACGAGGGGGTGGGCGAGGGCGGCGACCGCACCCTGGTGATCGACCGCGAATGCGAGGACGTGGTCTTCGCCGAGCTCGACCAGCTCGCCGCCGCGGGCGCCTCCTTCGTCGCCGTCTCCGAGGAGCGCGGCGAAGTCAGCTTTGGCTCCGGGGGGGATGCCCGGGTGGTGATCGACCCGATCGACGGCTCGCTCAACGCGCGGCGGACGATTCCCTCCTTCGCGGTCTCGATCGCCGTCGCCTCCGGTCCCTCGATGGCCGACGTCGAGTTCGGCTTCGTCCACGACTTCGGCGCTGACGAGGAGTTCCTCGCCCGCCGCGGCGAGGGCGCGCAGCTGGACCAGCGCCCGGCGCGAGTTTCGCCCGCGGCCGAGCGGCTCGAGGTGGTCGGAGTCGAGTCGGCCGAGCCGGAGTGGTCGCAGGCGCCCTTCGAAGCCCTCGCCGGCAAGGTCTTCCGCCTCCGGGTCGTCGGGGCGATCGCGATCTCCGCCGCCTACGTAGCCGCCGGCCGCTTCGACGCGATGCTGAGCTTGCGAGCCTGTCGCTCGGTCGACGCCGCCGCCGCCCAGCTGATCGTCCGCGAGGCCGGGGGCGCCGTCGCCTTCGGCTCCGGCGAGCTCTCCGAGGCGATGCTCGACCTCGAGGCGCGCTACCCGATGGCCGCAGGCAGCGGCGAGGCGGCTCTCGCCACGGTGCGAGCGGCGCAAATGGCGCGCACCGCGTAACCCTTCTTCCCGAGCGGTTTACAAACACCTGTTCCCACGAACTTACGTTCGTTACACTCGGGTACTTCCCCAGGCCCCCAAATCAAGACTGAAGAGGTGTTTTCTTCGCATGGCTGAGAGCAAAAGCAACGGCAGCAAATCCAAAACGCAGGCCAAACGGGCCACCACCGAAGCGAAAAAGTCCGCGGTGAAGACCGCCAAAGCTTCGAAACGCGCCGCGACCAAGACGGCCGTCGCCGAGAAGAACCAGGTCCAGACCGTGGTCGAGACCGCCGTCGACGTCCCCGTCGGCGCCGTCCTCGCCGTCAGCGACCGCGTCGGCGAGCTGGTCGAGCCCTGGACCGACCGCAGCAAGGCCGAGCGCCAGATCAAGAACTACCGCAGCAACCTGCGCAAATCGCTGAAGCGGACCGAGCGCCGCGGCAGCACCGCCCGCCGCAAGGCGATCACCGAGGCCCGCAGGACCCGCAGCCAGGTCGAGCGCGAGGCCCGCAACCGCCGCAACGAGGTCGAGCAGCGTGTCCGCAAGGCGATCGAGGAGCAGACCTCCCGCGCCACGGGCGTGGTCGACAGCGCCACCGGCGTCGTCGGCACGGTTAGCAGCCAGCTGGCTTCGCTCCGCTAGCGACCGGCAATCGTCACCGGCCGCGAGGCGCCTGGTCCGTAGGGCCAGCCCTCGCGGCCTTTTACGTAGGCGCGGAACTGGAAGCGGACGCCGCGGCTGTCGTCGTCGCTGAAGCGGTAGGCGTAGCGGAAGTGACGGCGGGCGTCGGTCTCGATGGTGCGGAACTCCGACCAGGGGGCGCCGCGGTAGCGGAACTGCAGCTCGACCGGGAGCTTGGTGCCGGCGCCGCTCTTGGTCCCAATCGTCGCGACCTTGCCCTTGAAGACGACCGGGCGGCCGCCGACTTTGGCGATCGCGGCTGAGGACCGCAGCCGGACCTGAGTCTTCGCCGTGAGGCGGATCGCCGACGCCTTGGCGCGGCTGAGCAGGTGGGTCCCGGCGAAGCTGGCGGACACTTCGCGGCTCGGACCCTTCGCGAGGCGCAGCGAGAAGGTTCCGTCGGGCTGCGTGTGGACGACGGTGGTCCGTCGAGCCGGTGCAGCGCCCTCGGCGAAGGTCTCAGTGACCGCGATCTCCTGCCCACCCAAGGCGCCGCCGCTGGCTCGCCGCAGACGTCCGTCGAAGCGGAGGCCGGAGAGCTCGGCCGCCAGTGCCACCGGTGCCTTCACCGGGTTTACCAGGACCATCTTGCCGCCGCGGGCCCGGCCGGTCCCGGTGGCGGCGTTACCGGCGAGGTCGAACCCGGTGGCGCGGAACTCGTACTTGCCCTCCGGGTAGACGTCGGAGTCCCAGCGGGCGATCAGGCGGTCGCCTTCCACGCGGATCGGCAGCGATTCGAAGTCGGCGCGCGTCCCGGCAAGACGCACGGCGATCGCGCCCTGGCTCGCGGCGGGCCCCGAAAGCGCGTCGCTGACCGTCGCTTCGATCCGCTCGGGGTCGGCAGGGTCCTGGGCGGCGGCGAACTCGACCCGGGGAGGCGCTTCGTCGATCCGCACCAGCTCGGCTTGCGGTGCTGATGCCCCCGCGGATCCATCGGCCACGTTGCCGGCGCCGTCGCGAGCGTAGAAGGCGACACTGTGGACGCCGCTGCCACCCACCCAGGCGCTCGCCTCGTCGCCCGCGGCGGCAGTCGGCGCTCCACCATCGACCGCGATCGCAGTGAATGGGCCAGTCAGGCCGGCCGCCGCCATGCCCGAGAGGGAGTCGGACGCGCGCGCGGTCAGCTTCACCGGTCCAGCGCTCCAACCGCTTGGCACGCCCGTCAGAGAGAGCCGCGGCAGCGTCGCGTCGACTTTGAAAACCGCGGTTCGCAGCGGCGAGGCGACCCCGGCTCCCGAGACCGCGACGACCCGCGCGTAGGTGGTGCCCTCCGGAAGGGTCCCGAGGGAAACCGCATCGTCTTCGATGCCGCCACTGAGATCAGTCTCGGCGACGGTGCAGGTGGAGCTGAAGCAGGGGGAGCTGCCGCCGCCGCGATCGAGGGAGACCGCGTAGCCGTGGATGCCCGAGATCGGTAGCGGCGCAGCCGGATGCCCGATCTGGAGCAGTGCCGGCTCAGTCCCAAGCAGCCAGCGAGCTGGGCTCACGGGTTCCGGCGGTGGGGGCGCGACGTTGTCGAAGCGAAGGGTCGCCGTGCCGCGACGAAGCTCGTGGCCCGCGGCGTCCTCGAGCCAGGCTTCCAACGAGTAGACCCCGGGGATCGGCGGCACTTCCACTCTTTCCAGCAGATCGAAGAGCGGTTTTTCGACCAGAGGTCCCAGTTGGGTCCCCCCCTCGTCCTCGAGTCGATAGAAGGCCTTGGTCGCTCCATCGGCAGAGCCCGGAAGCTGTTGCGAGACGATCTGGAAGACGTTGCTGGCCTGCCATTTCTCGGCTGCCGTGGCCGTGGAGGGGAACGCGGATGCCGCGACCACGGCGCCCAGCGCAAAGACGATCGCGAGGACGATTCTTTGCTGAAACGAACTCATGGCCCGAACTCCCCGGCCGGGCTGTCGCCGGTCGAGCTGGTGACCGGAGCGGGTTCAGGTTCAGGGGCCGGGGCGGGCGGTTCGTATTCCACCGGGTCGCTGTTGACCGGGGCTTCGGGAGCGGGTTCGCTTTCGGCACGCGGCTCAGGGGCGGGTGGAGCTGCCTTGGGTTCAGGCCCGGGCTTTGGCTCCGGTGCCGGAGGCTTTGCCGGCTCGTAGTCGACCTTGGCAACCGCGCCCCGCGGCTTCGGCGCCTCCGTCAGCTGCCGCTCCAGCCGAGCCGGGCGCTCCTGCTCGGCCGCGAGCGGTGAGGGCACGATGCCACTGGCAACGCAGGCCACGGCCCCGCCTGCGGCGCTAATGCAGATCGCCGCCACCTTCACCACGCCGGCAATCCCCGTGCCCCCGACCCCGCTGCCGGCCGTTGCCGCCGACCCCGTCCCCCCGCCGAAGCGCTGGGCCAACTCGCCGACGGCGTCGTGGGCCCGTTCCCAGAGCGAGCGGTGGAGCGGCAAGGCGGGCGCCAGCGCGGAGGCGGCCGCCGGCGCCGCCCGGTAGGCGCGCAGCGTCGCCCGGCAGTGGGCGCAGGCGCGCAGGTGCTCGCGCAGCTCGGATGCCTCCGCCGCCGTCACAGCGCCGTCGCAGAAGGCGGAGAGCAGCGGCTTCACCTCCTGGCAGCGCTCGCCTCCCTCGCTGCGCGCGACCATGCGCCGGAAGCGCTCCCGCCCCGCAGCCAAGGACTTGTTCACCTTCGTTTGGCTGAACCCGGTGATCTCGCCGATCTCCACGTAGGAGTAGCCGTGCGCCAGCAGCGACAGCGCCCTCAGCTCGTGCGGCTTCAGTGCCCGCAGCGCCTCGCGGCTGCGGGCGATCGTCTCCTCGCGCTCGGCGCGCTCGGGTGGCCCGTCGCTCTCGGCGGGGAGGAGGCTGACCCAGTCGTCCCTGCCGGGCTCGGGCTCCAGCGCGGCGGGGCCGGCAAATGCGCGCTCCCGCTCTCCCCGCAGCGTGATCGCCTCGCGTTTGACGACCGTCTGCATCCACTTGATCAGGTGTCGCGGATCCTCGCTAGGGGCTTTGCGCAGGAGGATCTCGAGGCTGCGCTGCAGGGCGTCTTCGGCGTCGTCGAGGCAGAGCGAGTAGCGGCGCGCCGTCCGCCGCAGGGTCGCCTCGTTCTGCGCATACGCCTCCACAGCCGCTCGCTTGCGAGCCGCGTCCACCGCTTCTACACCCCCGCCGTTTGAGTTCAACCCATCGGACATTTGCAGCGATTAGGCGTCAGACCGGTAACTCTCTCCCCCCTTTGGACACATTCCTCAGCCCAAATTTGCGGAAATTGCAAGACCGACCAGAAGATCGTCCACCTCTCCACGGGTCGGATAGGATCGCCCTGTGAGCACTTGCGTAGTCACCGGCGGCGCCGGCTTCCTCGGGTCCCACCTCTGCGAGCGGCTGCTCGGGGACGGGCACCGGGTGATCTGCATCGACAACCTCGAGACGGGGTCGCTGGAGAACATCGCCCATATCCGCGACGACGCGTTCGACTTCCGCCACGTCGACATCACCACCTACGTCGACATCCCCGAGGACGTCGACTTCGTCTACCACCTCGCCTCGCCGGCGAGCCCGATCGACTACCTACGGCTGCCGCTGCACACGCTCAAAGTCGGCTCCCACGGCACCCACCACATGCTCGGGGTCGCGAAGTGGAAGCGCGCCCGCTTCCTGATTGCCTCGACCAGCGAGGTCTACGGCGACCCGGAGGTCCATCCCCAGAAGGAGGACTACTGGGGGCACGTGAACCCGATCGGCCCGCGCGGCGTCTACGACGAGGCCAAGCGCTACGCCGAGGCGCTGACGATGGCCTACCACCGCCAGCAGGGCGTCGACACCGCGATCGTCCGCATCTTCAACACCTACGGCCCGCGGATGCGCGCCCACGACGGCCGCGCGATCCCGACCTTCCTGCGCCAGGCGCTGCAGGACCGGCCGCTGACCGTCTTCGGCGACGGCAGCCAGACCCGCAGCTTCTGTTACGTCGACGACCTGATCGACGGCATCGTCCGCCTCGCCGAATCCGACGTCCACACGCCGGTCAACATCGGCAACCCGGACGAGTTCACCCTGCTCGAACTGGCGAAGACCGTGGTCGAGCTGACCGAATCCCGCTCCGAGATCGTCTACGAGGCCCTGCCCACCGACGATCCGAAGCAGCGCCGCCCCGATATCGGCCGCGCCCGCGACCTGCTCGGCTGGGAGCCGACGGTAGCCCTCAACGAGGGCCTGCGCCGCACGATCGACCAAAGCGGCATCGAGCGCCTCGTCGGCGACTCGGCCTAAAGCGCGCCAAAGGCGCAAAAAGGGCGGCCCGGAGGCCGCCCCTCTCGCGATGCAGCGAGCTTCGTTAGCTACTGAGTCTGGGCGGTGAAGGAGAAGGTGCCCAGTGGGTTGCCAGCGGAGATGTGGTCTTTTTCGACTTTTTTCTCCGCCTGTTCTTTGGCGAACGCTTTTTCAGCCGGTTCTTTGCATTTTTCCGGGAGGCTGCCGCACACGCCTGCTTCGTAGTAGGCCTGGTAGACCTTGACGAAGCCCTCGAGCACTTCAGCCGAGATCGGCTGCAGTACCGCCGAGGAGCTGACGCTGACGGTGCGGGCCGCCGCGTCGGTGGTCACCCCGGTGATGGTCAGGTCCGCGATCGAGCTGCGGCCGAGGTTGCCGAGGTTGAGGCTGTCGCTGGCATTTGATTTGGCGACGACTTCGACCGTCACGGTTTTGGCCGAGAGATCGATCCACATGTTGCCGAGCGTGATTTCCGTTTCCAGCGCCGTGGTCGGGCTGGTCGGGAGTTTCTGCGTCAGCAGCAGGCCGCCGGCGGTCTGGACGACACCGGCCGCACCGCTCGGAGCGATCGTCCCCCCGGTGATCGGGAGTTCGTAGTTGCCGAGGCCTTTTTCGGTGGTCGGGGCAATGACTTTCGCTTCCGTTTCCACGTCTTTCAGCTTCAGCAGCAGTTCCTGGTCGGCTTTGAAGCTGACGTTGCCGCCCGGCAGGACGGTGACGGTTGCCGGCTGCTCTTCGGCTTTCGCCGATCCCATCAGCTTGTTGCCCACGAACGGCTTCTTGCCTTTTTTGAAGCCGAGCTTCTTGTTCAGCTGCTTGGCAGCCGCCTTGGTCAGCTTCAGCTTTTTCACGGTCATGGCGACGCCGAAGCCGGCCCGGGTGTAACTCCAACCGCCGAGGGTGGCGAGCTTCACCTTCTTGCCCGCGACCTTGGCGAAGAGACCTTTCTTCGTCGTGTCGACTACGAGGGCCTTGACTGGAGCCTTCTTCTTGCCGTGCTTGAACGTGAGGCCGCCGCCGAGCTTGAGCGTGCCGGCGCCGTTGGTCGGGTCCACTTCACCGCCGACGACGGGGAAGGTGGCCTTCTTGCCCTTCAGCTTGGCGGGCTTGATCTTGACGATCTTCACCCCGTGCTTCTTCAGCGTCTTCATGAAGCCGTTGTTGAGGGTGACGGTGGCCGAGCCGCTTTCGACGGGGTCGGCTGCGGCAGAGGCGAAGGGAGCGAACGCCAGCAGCGCGAACAGCGCAGCCGCGAGAACCGCCAAAGGCAGTTTCGTCCCCCGAGCCATCCGTGGCTGGGTTGCTTCAGTCATGTATGTGTCCTCCGTTGCTGCCGCCCCCTGCGGTGCCTATAGGCGACTTACGGCGAGTTGACTTGTCTGAACAGCGTATTCCCGCTTGTCTCGCTTTTACAACCCCGCAACTGGACCGATGTTCCGGTCCCCGCGTGACAGCGGGCGCCGCTGGTCGGCAGCCCGCACCCGGAGCGGTCGCCCCAATATCCTCCCAGGCGATGGCGATCAGCGACAGCTCCGGCGCCCAGGAGGCGCACCGCACGATCGCGCCTGTCGTCGGCCCCGACGACGAGCGCGTCTTCACCGACTCCGGGATCGAGATCAAGCCCCTCTACGACGAGGGGGACGTCGCTCCCGGCCTCGAGGAGCGGCTTGGCGAGCCCGGCGCGCCGCCGTTCACCCGCGGCATCCACGAGGGGATGTACCGGGACCGGCTCTGGACGATGCGCCAGTACGCCGGCTTCGCCTCGCCCGAGGACACCAACGAGCGCTACCGCTACCTGATCGAGCACGGGTCGACCGGGCTCTCGATGGCCTTCGACCTGCCGACCCAGCTCGGCCGCGACTCCGACGACCCGCTCTGCCACGGCGAGGTCGGCCGCACCGGGGTGCCGATCGACACGATCGAGGACATGCGGATCTGCTTCGACCAGATCCCGCTCGACGGCGTCTCCACCTCGATGACGATCAACGCCCCGGCGGCGATCCTGCTGCTGCTCTACGAGCTGGTGGGCGAGGAACAGGGCGTCCCCTCCGAGAAGCTGCGCGGCACCGTCCAGAACGACGTGCTGAAGGAGTACATGGCCCGCGGCAACTACATCTACCCGCCGGAGCCGACGATGCGGCTGACCACCGACATCTTCGAGTACTGCCGCGAGAACGTGCCGAAATGGAACACGATCTCGATCTCCGGGTACCACATCCGCGAGAAGGGCTGCTCGGCCGTCCAGGAGGTCGCCTTCACGCTCTCCAACGCGATCGCCTACGTCGAAGCGGCGCTCGAGCGGGGGCTGAAGATCGATGAGTTCGCGCCGCGGCTGGCCTTCTTCTTCAACGGTCACAACAACGTCTTCCAGGAGATCGCCAAGTTCCGGGCGGTGCGGCGGATGTGGGCGAAGATCGTCGGCGAGCGCTTCGGCGCCGAGAACCCGAGCTCGCAGAAAATCCGCTTCCACACCCAGACCGGCGGCGTCACCCTGCAGGCCCAGCAGCCGGAGGTCAACATCATCCGCGTCGCCCTGCAGGGCTTCGCGGCGGTCTGCGGCGGCACTCAATCACTGCACACCAATGGGTTCGACGAGGCGCTGGCGCTGCCGACCGAGCGCTCGGCCCGGATCGCCCTGCGCACCCAGCAGGTGATCGCCTACGAGTCCGGCGCCGCCGACACCGTCGACCCCTTCGCCGGCTCCTACTTCGTCGAGGGGCTGACCGACGAGATCGAAACCCGCTCCTGGGAGCTGATGGACAAGGTCGAAGAGCTCGGCGGCTCGGTCGAGGCGCTGGAGTTCATGCAGCGCGAGATCGAGGAGTCCGCCCTCAGCTATCACGAGCGCTACAAGAGCGGCCAGGACGTGATCGTGGGCGTGAACAAATTCGTCACCGACCAGGTCGACGACGTCGACATCCTCAAGGTCGACCCCGAGGCCGAGCAGCGCCAGCTCGCCCGGCTGGCGGCCTTCAAGGAGAACCGCGACCAAGCCGAGGTGGACGCCAAGCTCGACTCCCTCCGCGACGTCGCCCGCGGCGACGGCAACCTCCTCCACCCGATCCGCGCCGCCCTCAAAGCCAACGCCTCGATCGGCGAGGTCTGCGGCGCCATGCGTGAGGTCTTCGGCGAATACAAAGGTGGGGCGTTTTTCTAAGGGGTGGGCGGCGGTTGGGTCCGCACGCCTGAGGACGTCTGTGGCCGGCGCATTTCGTCGTCCTCAGTCGCCCGAATAGCGCTGCTATTCGGGCTCCCTGCGTCCTAGAACTGCTTGCCCACAGCCGCCCTCAGTCGCACGTCCCCTGCCCGCCGACCACCCCAGAGGTGTGAACATTCCATCCCAGGCCGAGGGAGGGGGAGGAACGAGGCGGCCTCGGTTGAAGCCGCAACCGATGATCGAGGTTTCCAGGACCCTGATGAAGTCCGAACCCGAGTTGACGGAGCTGATCGCGACCGTCGAGGGGGTCGAGGTGACGATGGCCGAGAAGGGCTTCGGCACCCGGGTCGAGATCCGCGCCGCCGAGGAGACCGGCCTCGCCGAGTCCGACCTCGAGGCCGTCCTCGACCGCCTCGCGGAGCCGCAGCGGCGCCCGTTCGTCTGACAACGAAGTTCAAAAGGAGACTCTGAAGAGTGAATACCCTGAAGCGGCACCTCACGGTTGCCAACGTCTTGTCCATCACCGCCGTGTTCATCGCCCTCAGCGCGACCGCGGTAGCGGCGACCAAACTAGGTGCCGGTCAGGTCAAGGCCGTCAACATCGCCCGCCAGGCGGTGACCAACGCCAAAATCAAGACCCAGGCGGTCACCTCCGGGAAAATCAAAGACGGCGGTGTCAATGGCCGCGACATCGGCGCCGGCCAGGTGACGAGCGAAAAGATCGCCACCGGGGCGGTCACCGGCAAAAAGATCGGCAAGAAGGCCGTCAGCCCGCGGACGATCGCCGCCGAAGCGGTGACGACCGGGAAACTCGGCAATGAATCGGTGGTCGCCTCGAAGGTCTCGAAGTCGTTCTACGAACAGCTGGTCCGCAACGTCGCCTACTTCAGCAAGAGCAGCGCCTCCGACAGCGAAGCGAACAAGTCGGCGACTGCTGAATGCCCCAGCGGCAAGGAGGCGATCGGCGGCGGAGCCCGACTCGAAGGGGAACTCGCCGAGGTCTCGGTGACCGGCTCCTACCCGCTCTCGACCGGCAGTGTCCGCAACGGATGGGTCGCTCTCGCGCACGAGACCGGCACCGGACAGGCGGGCAACTGGTCGATCGTCGCCTTCGCTGTCTGCGCCGAAATCTAGTATTCATCCCGCATCGTGGAAACACGAAGGGTCCGCTTCGGCGGGCCCTTCGTACGTCTGGGGGTGCCCTGAGGGCACCGCGTCGGCGCCCTAAATAGACTTCCGCGCCCGGTGCGAGAGAGAAACCCCGAAACCCACGACGAGAAGCTCGCCTACCTGCGCGAGCTGCGCGAGGCGGCGGTCCACTCGGCCTCCGAGGCCGCGGTCGAGAAGCAGCACGCGAAGGGCAAGATGACCGCCCGCGAGCGGATCGAGAAGCTGCTCGACCCCGGCTCCTTCGAGGAGCTCGACACCTTCGTCCGCCACCGCACCTACGACTTCGAGATGCAGAAAAACCGGCCCTGGGGCGACGCCGTCGTCACCGGCCACGGGACGATCGACGGCCGCACCGTCTTCGTCTTCAGCCAGGACTTCACCGTCTTCGGCGGCAGCCTCGGCGAGGTGATGTCGGAGAAGATGTGCAAGGTGATGGACCTGGCCGCCCAGGTCGGGGCGCCGGTGATCGGGATCAACGACTCCGGCGGCGCCCGGATCCAGGAGGGGGTCGTCTCCCTCGGCGCCTACGGCGACGTCTTCGTCCGCAACGTCCAGTGCTCGGGCGTGATCCCGCAGATCAGCCTGATCATGGGTCCCTGCGCCGGCGGCGCCGTCTACTCGCCGGCGATGACCGACTTCATCTTCATGGTCAAAGAGACCTCGCACATGTTCATCACCGGCCCGGAAGTGATCAAAACCGTGACCGGTGAGGAAGTCGAGTTCGAGGAGCTCGGCGGCGCGATGAGCCACAACTCGAAGTCCGGCGTCGCCCACTTCGCCTCCGAGGACGAGGAGAGCTGCCTCGAGGACGTGCGCTACCTGATGAGCTTCCTGCCCTCGAACAACCTCGAGGCGCCGCCGCGTTTTTCCCCGAGCGACGACCCCGAGCGCGAAGACACCGAGCTCGACACGCTGGTCCCCGACGACCCGCAGAAGCCCTACGACATGCGCGACGTGATCGCCCGGGTCGTCGACGACGAGGAGTTCTTCGAGGTCCACGAGCACTTCGCGAAAAACATCGTCTGCGGCTTCTCCCGCCTCGACGGCTATCCGATCGGGATCGTCGGCAACCAGCCCGCCTTCCTTGCCGGGGTGCTCGACATCGAGGCCTCGGAGAAGGCGGCCCGGTTCGTGCGCACCTGCGATTGCTACAACATCCCGATCCTGACCTTCACCGACGTGCCCGGCTTCCTCCCCGGCACCGACCAGGAGTGGAACGGGATCATCCGCCACGGCGCCAAGCTGCTCTACGCCTTCACCGAGGCGACGGTGCCGAAGCTCACGGTCGTCACCCGCAAGGCCTACGGCGGCGCCTACGACGTCATGAACTCCAAGCACATGCTGGCCGACTACAACGTCGCCTGGCCGACCGCCGAGGTCGCCGTCATGGGCCCCGAGGGCGCCGTCAACATCATCTACCGCAAAGACATCGCCAACTCGCCGACCCCCGACGAGCGCCGCCAGAAACTGATCGACGACTACAAAGCCCACTTCGCCAACCCCTACTCGGCGGCGGAGCGCGGCTACATCGACGACGTCATCGAGCCCCGCCAGACCCGCCCGAAGCTGATCCGCGCCCTGCGCATGCTGCAGACCAAGCGCGTCGACCAGCCGAAGCGCAAGCACGGGAATATCCCGCTGTAGCGGGCGTGGGGGAGGGGCCGGTGGGGGTCCCGGCGAGCACCTCCGCCGCGAGAAGCGGAACTTGCTGACGCCTCGAACCGTGGCGCCGCGGCTCCATGCTGAGTACGCCGGGACCCCCACCGGCCCCTCCCGATGAGCGAGGTACCGGCTAGACGAGTGAACGACGCCAGATTTGAAAGGCGATCAAACCGATGCCGCCGATGATGATGACGAGGTTTCCCTCGGCCGCACCGGCGAGCAGGATGAAAACGGCAACGGCAAAGCCGATCGTGCTTCCGTGCCGCACCGCCCTGCGATTGAACCTTGCCACAGTCACCTCGGGGTCGATCCCTTGCCGCTGATCCCGTCTGAGCTGCCAGAGCGCGACGACGAACACGACGCAGAAGATGGCCAGAGGCACCAGTAGGCGAGTCGAGTCCACTTCCGACTATCGGCAGTCGTGACACTTTCTCAACAGGGCGTTCGTCCTTCCTAGTCCTGTGGGCGGACAAAGGACGAACGCCGACTGGTTTAAGGGACGGCGATGGCCTCGGTCTCGACGCCACCGCCGGCTCCGCGGCCGCCAGTGGCGCCGCCCTCCTCGGCGCCGAGGCGGTGGGCGAGGTAGACGGGGACGATCGAGATCAGGATCACGAGGACGGCGACGGCGTTGACTATGGGGAGTTCGTGGGGGCGGAAGAGGTTGGAGTAGATCCAGATCGGCAGGGTCTGTTCGCCGGCGCCGATCGTGAAGTTGGTGACGATGATCTCGTCGAAGGAGAGGGCGAAGGCGAGCAGGCCGCCGGCGATCAGGGCGCTGCGCATGCCGGGGAAGGTGACGTAGCGGAAGGTCTGCCAGGTGTGGGCGCCGAGGTCGGCCGAGGCCTCCTCGAAGGAGCCGGAGAGGCGGCGGAGGCGGGCGACGGCGTTGTTGTAGACGATGACGATGCAGAAGGTGGCGTGGCCGACGATCACCGTGAAGAGGCTGAGCGGGACGTCGAGCACCTGGGTGAAGGTGTTGGAGATCGCGACGCCGGTGACGATCCCCGGCAGGGCGATCGGCAGGATCACCAGGAAGGAGATCGTCTCCCGCCCGAAGAACCGATGGCGGGCGACGGCGATCGAGGCGAGGGTGCCGAGGACCAAAGCGATCGTGCTGGCGGCGATCCCGGCCTTAATGGAGGTGACGAAGGCTTCGCGCGCCGCCTCGTCCTTGAACGCCTGGCTGAACCAGTGGGTGGTGAAGCCGGGCGGCGGCCACTCGAGGATCTTGCTCGAGTTGAAGGCGTAGATCACGATCACGACCAGCGGCACGTAGATGAAGGCGAGCCCGACCGCCACGGCGGTCCGCAAGAGCCATTCCGAGCGTCTCGAAAGCCTCATCCCGTCACCTACACGTGCTCGAAGGCTCCCAGCCGGCGGGCGACCAGGAGGTAGGCGATGGTGACCACGATCGGGACGATCGCGAGGGCGGCGGCGAACGGCTGGTTGTTGGCGACGTTGCTGAAGATGACGTTGCCGATGAACTGGTCGTTGGAGACCAGGCGCGGGGTGATGTAGTCGCCCAGCGTCAGCGAGAAGGTGAAGATCGAGCCGGCGACGACGGCCGGGAAGCTGAGCGGCAGGATCACCCGGCGGAAGGTCGTGAAGGGGGAGGCGCCGAGGTCCTCGGAGGCGCTGATCAGCGAGTTCGGAATCCGCTCCAGACCGGCGTAGATCGGCAGGATCATGTACGGGAGCCAGAGGTAGCTCATCACCAGCCAGACCGCGGTCATTCCGTAGCCGGGGCCGTGCAACCCGATCGGGTCGAGCGCCCAGTTGATCGCTCCGTTGGCCGAGAGCAGCGTCCGCCAGGCGTAGACCTTGACCAGGTAGCTCGACCACAGCGGCAGGAGGATCCCGATCACCAGCAGCGCCTTGCCGCGACGGCTCGCCAGCTTCGCCATGTAGAAGGCGATCGGGAAGGCGATCACCGCGTCGGTGAGCGTGACCAGCAGCGCGGTCCGGACCGTCCGCCAGACGATGTCGCGGTAGACCGGTTCGTTGACCAGCGATTCGAAGTTCTCGAGGGTGAATTCCTTGATCGTCGCCCCGCTCAGCGGGTCGACCGACCAGAAGGCGGCGACCAGCAGCAGCGCCAGCGAGCCGAGGTAGCCGATCACCAGCCAGCCCACCGGGCCGGCCAGCAGCGCCCCTACCTGCAGGCGCTCGCGGCCGTGGAAGAGGTCGGCGAGCCGATGGCCCGCCGACCTCCTCTCCGCGACCGCTTCAGATGCCATCGGCTAGAGACTCTTCCTCAGCCTTTGATCGTCGTCCAGGCTTTGACCCAGTCGTTGTAGTCCATGCAGCTTTCTTCGCCGTTGCCGCAGTCCGCCAGCGGGGTTTCCCAGTAGTAGACGCGGTTCCAGAAATCCGGTTCTTCGGCGTGGTATTCGGCGCAGAAGTTCTTGTTCGCCGTCTCTTTGCAGGCGAGTTCCTGGGCCGGTGCCTCGCCGAACCATTCGGCGACTTCCGCGTTGACTTTCGGTTCGATGATCCAGTTCATCCACTCGTACATGCAGTTGGGATGTTTGGCGTCCTTGGCGATCATCCAGGTGTCCGACCAGCCGGTCGCACCCTCCTTCGGCAGGAAGCCCTGGCTCGCCGGGCTGGCCTGCACCGGCACGCCTTCTTCCTTCAGCGCGAAGTACTGGTACTGCCAGGTGGTGCCGACTTGGACATCGCCCCCCGCGTAGGCGGAGATCTGCTTGGCGGCTTCGGACCAGTATTCGCCGACCAGCGGCTTCTGTTCTTCCAGCAGGCCGACCGCCGCGTCGAACTGTTCTTCGTTCAGCTCGTAGGGGTTTTCGATCCCCAGATCCGGCTCATGGGTCTTCAGGTAGACCGCAGCTTCGGCGATCGACATCGGATCGTCGTACTGGCTGATCTTGCCTTTGAATTTCGAAGCGACTTTGGGGTCGAGCGTCACGTTCCAAGAGTTCGGAGCGGGTTTGACGTCGTTGCCGTTCCACATCAGCAGGTTGGCGCCGCGGCCGTGCGGGATCCCGTAGTTGACGTCTTCGAAGGTGTTGTACGGCTGGTCCTTGAGGTCGCTGAAGACCGTCGCGTAGTTGGGAACTAGATCGGTGTTGACCGGAGCGACGAGGCCAGCGGCGACGAGCCGGGCGGTGGCGTTGCCGGAGGCCGAGACGCCGTCGTACTGCCCGGTTTTCATCAGCTCGACCATTTCGTCCGAGGTGCCGGCTTCCTTGTTGTTGACTTTGCAGCCGGTTTTCTGTTCGAACGGTTTGCTCCAGTCGGGTTCGACGTAGCCGGCCCAGGAGATCAGCGAGACTTCGCCCTCGCCTTTACCGAGCTTCTGCAGTGCTTCGCTGCTGCTGCCACCGCCGGTGGTGTCGTCGCTACCGCCGCCGCAGCCGGCGAGCGCGAGCATGAACACGACCAGGCCGGCAACGACGAGCCACGCCGTGCGGGCGGGGTTGCCATCCCTTCTCCTCATGATGGTGCTACCTCCTGTTTGGTTGACTTCCCGCCGACGGCGGCCGCGTGCTCCGGACGCCACCCGACTAGGACCTCGTTTCCCTGCCCTGGCAACGCGCCTGAAGACGCGCTCTCCACGTTCTGTCTGACGAGCTGGAGCTTCTCCCCGGTGTCCAGCTGAACCGTGAAGCGGGTGACCATGCCGGCGTAGGCGACGTCGACGACCCGGCCGGTCTCCGTGTGGAGGCCGTCGGTCGCGGCGCCCGGCGCCAGCAGCTCGATCTTCTCGGGGCGGATCGTGATCCGCTCGCCGTCGCGCTCGAGCAGGTTGGAGACGCCGACGAAGCCGGCGACGAACTCGTTCGCCGGGCGCTCGTAGAGCTCCAGCGGCGATGCCACCTGCTCGATCCGGCCGCCGTTGAAGACGGCGATGCGGTCGCTCATCGTCAGCGCCTCGTCCTGGTCGTGGGTGACGTAGACGAAGGTGATCCCGACCTCGCCCTGGATCGTCTTCAACTCGGTCTGCATCTCCTCGCGCAGCTTCAGGTCGAGGGCCCCGAGCGGCTCGTCGAGGAGCAGGACCTTGGGCCGGTTGACGATCGCCCTGGCGAGGGCGACGCGCTGACGCTGGCCGCCCGACAACTCGCCCGGCTTGCGGTCGGCGTAGCCGGGAAGACGGACCATCTCCAGCGCCTCGTCGCGCCGCTGCGCCCGCTCGGCCTTGGCGACCCCGGCGACCTTCATTCCGTAGGCGACGTTCTCGCCGACGCTCATGTGCGGGAAGAGGGCGTAGTCCTGGAAGACCGTGTTGACCGCCCGGTCGTACGGCGGCACCCCGCTGACGTCCTCGCCCGCCAGCTCGATCGTCCCGTCGGTCGGGTCCTCGAACCCGGCGATCATCCGCAGCGTCGTCGTCTTCCCCGAGCCCGACGGCCCCAACATCGTGAAGAACTCCCCCCGCGCGATCTCCAGGTCGATCCCCGCGACCGCCGCCACCTCCCCGTAGTACTTGGTGAGGCCCGAGAGACGAATGTCAGCAGCTGCAGTGTCTATGCCCGTGACGTTATCCGCGACGGTGCGGATTGCAAGAACAAAGTGGACGGCGAGTCTTAGCCGCAGTGGAGTACGGGTGCGTGGGGGTGGGGGAGGGTCCGGGGGGGGGGGGGGGGGGGGCCACCGCCGCGCGGGGCGTGGATTGGCTGGCGCCTCGGGCGGCGCGGCGCGGCTCCATGCTGAGTACCCAGCCACCCCCACCGGACCCTCCCTGACACACGACCCGGTTGGGTTTGTGGTTGCTTAAGCCTGATGGCTGGTGATGAGCCGATTCGTCTGGTGCCACCTGATCCGGGTTGGCCTGCTCGGTTCGAGCAGGAGCGGGCCTTGCTGGCGGGGGCGATCGGGGAGTGGGCGCCGGGTGGGATACATCATGTGGGGAGCACGGCGGTGTCGGGGTTGGAGGCGAAGCCGATCATCGACATCCTCGTCGGGGTTCGGGACCTGGAGACGGCGCGGGCTTGTTTCGGGCCATTGGCGGAGCTCGGCTATGTCCACGCGCCCTACCTGCCGGAGGAGATGCACTGGTTCTGCAAGCCGGACCAAGCGCATCGCACGCACCACCTGCACCTGGTCCCGCACGACTTCCAGCGCTTTAGGGACGAGCTCGCCCTCCGCGATCGGCTGCGGGAGGACCCGGGGCTGGCCGAGCGCTACGCGACGCTCAAGCGCGAGCTGGCGAGCAGGTACCGCGAAGACCGCGAGGCCTACACCGACGGCAAGACCCCTTTTGTCGATGCGGCACTGATGGCCTGGGCCCGAGCGCGGAATCGAAAGGTGGATTGAGCACCGTATAGGTGCTCAATTACGCACTGAGATCCTTTAGCGGAGGCGCGGATGTACCCGCGCCTGATCCTTACCGGCCGCTTCTAGTACCCGGCCGGGTGACGGGCGACGAAGCCGACGTTGTCGCGCAGGTCGGCGTGCCAGCGGGGGCCGGTTTCGCCGCCGCTGTCGCCGGAGGTGTCCCAGCGGAAGCCGGCGATCACGGCGTAGGCGTGGCCGGCGTTGGCGTAGGTGGTGATCCAGCGACCCTCGCCTTCTTCGGCCCACTTCATCATCGGGCCGGAGGGGAGGGGGCTTTCGAGGAATTTGCCGCCGTGGAGGGCGAAGGAGACGGCGCCGGAGCAGTCGTAGCCGCGGTCCCACCAGCGGGCGTGGCCGCCGCCCCAGACGTACGGTTTGCTGCGGATCTTGTTCGCCGCGGCGATCACCTTCTTGACCCGGGCGGGAGCGCTTTTCGGCGGGATCAGCATCCCGTTCGCCAGCAGCTTCGCCTTCGCGGTCGGGGTGCAGACGTCGACTTCGGCCGGGGACATGCCGCCGGTCGTGCAGCCTGCGGAGGCGCCAGCCGGGGCGATGAAAGCGGTGGCGAAGAGGGCGACGACGAACGCAAGCCCAGCCAACCTGAAGTTGTGGCGCAAACCGATTCTCCTTCGTCGGCCTACGGGGTTAGCTGTCGGGCTGGCGCGAAAGGAGCTTGCGCCCCCACCTTGGACCTGGTGGGTTAGCCCCGGAAACTTGGTTCCCCCGCTCCCCATGCGCCCTTTGCGCTGGGGATTCGGCGTTCCGGTTATCGAACGCGGGCAGTGTAGCCGATTGGACGGCGTGTCGCTCACAAAACGCAAATATTCGGTCGAAGATCCCGCTCCCATGGAGAATCTGTTCGACGTCTCGGCTGGTAGCTTGCGGCCTGGGATGAACCTTTCGGGCCGCAAAGCGCTCCTCACGGGGGCCACGGGAGGCCTGGGAAGGGCGATCGCAGCGGCTCTGGCCGAGCGCGGCGCGGTCCTCACGCTCAGCGCCCGCAACCGTGAGGCACTGGAGCAGATGGCCGCGGAGCTGCCCGGCAGCGGCCATTCCGTCCTCCCCGCCGACCTCGCCGAGCCCGACGTCGCCGAGCGCCTCGCCGCCGAAGCCACCGGCACCGAGATCCTCATCGCCAACGCCGGCCTTCCCGGTGCCGGCAAGCTGGACGAGTTCAGCGCCGAGGAGGTCAAGCGCGCTCTGCGCGTCAATCTCGAGGCGCCGATGCTGATGGCCCAGGCGCTCTACCCGGCGATGCTCGAGGCCGGTTCGGGCCACCTCGTCTTCGTCGCCTCCCTCTCCGGCAAGGCCGCCAGCCCCCGCAGCTCGATCTACAACGCGACCAAGTTCGGCCTCCGCGGCTTCGCCCTGGGACTGCGCAGCGACCTCAACCCCCGCGGAGTAGGCGTCTCGATCGTCTCCCCCGGCTTCATCCGCGAAGCCGGCATGTTCGCCGATGCCGGCGCCAAGCCACCCCCCGGCATGGGCACCTCCACCCCCGAGCAAGTCGGAGCAGCAACGGTGAAGGCCATCGAGCGCAACAAGGTCGAGATAACTGTCGCCCCCCTCCCCCAACGAGCGGGAGCCCACCTAGCCCTAGTCAGCCCTTCCCTCAGCGTCAAAGCCCAAAGCGGCAGCGCGGGCCAGAAGGCGGCCAAAGACATCGCCTCCGGTCACAGCTCCGACAAGCGCTGAATCAGCGAGTCGGGCATCCCTCGAACGGGCGGATACTCAAAAAGCCGGCCTAATTAGGCCGGCTTTTGTCCGGGCGAGGGATGCCCGACTCGCCCCCACCTCCGTTTTCCTAGGATGAACCCGTGACCACCAATTCCTTCGGCGCCCGATCGACCCTGCAGGTAGGCGGCAAAGAGTTCGAGATTTACCGCCTCGATGCCCTCCAAGACCGCTTCGACGTAACCCACCTCCCCTACTCGATCAAGGTCCTGCTCGAGAACGTGCTGCGCCTCGAGGACGGCACCTCGGTCAGCGCCGCCGACGTCGAGGCGATCGCCTCCTGGGACGCTGCGGCCACGCCGAGCGCCGAGATCCCCTTCCAGCCCGCCCGCGTCCTCATGCAGGACTTCACCGGCGTCCCCGCCGTCGTCGACCTGGCGGCGATGCGCGACGCGATGGAGGAGATCGGCGGCGATCCCGCGGCGATCAACCCGCTGGTCGACGTCGACCTGGTGATCGACCACTCGGTCCAGGTCGACGCCTTCGGCAACGAGCGCGCCTTCGCGGTCAACGCCGAGCACGACTTCGAGCGCAACCGCGAGCGCTACTCGTTCCTCAAGTGGGGGCAGCATTCCTTCGACAACTTCCGCGTCGTCCCGCCGGCGACCGGGATCTGCCACCAGGTCAACCTCGAGTACCTCTCCCAGGTCGTCTACAGCCGCGAGAACGGCGGTGCCCTGCAGGCCTACCCCGACACCCTCGTCGGCACCGACTCCCACACGACGATGGTCAACGGGCTCGGCGTCCTCGGCTGGGGCGTCGGCGGGATCGAGGCCGAGGCGGCGATGCTGGGCCAGCCGATCTCGATGCTGCTGCCGCAGGTCGTCGGCTTCAGGCTCTCGGCCGAGCTGCCGGAGGGGGCGACCGCGACCGACCTCGTCCTCACCGTGACCGAGATGCTGCGCGAGCGCGGCGTCGTCTCCAAGTTCGTCGAGTTCTTCGGGCCCGGCCTGCCGACCCTGGGCCTCGCCGACCGCGCCACCCTCGGCAACATGTCGCCGGAGTTCGGCTCGACCTGCGCGATCTTCCCGGTCGACGCCGAGACTCTCCGCTACCTCGACCTCACCGGCCGCCCGACCGAGACGATCGAGCTGGTCGACGCCTACGCCCGCGAGCAGGGGATGTTCCACGACGAGTCGACGCCGGACCCGACTTTCTCCGACCTGCTCGAGCTAGACCTCGGCGACGTCGAACCGAGCCTGGCCGGGCCGAAACGACCGCAGGACCGGGTGCCGCTAGCGCAGGCGAAGGAGGCCTTCCTCGAGGCGATGGGCGAGTTCGACCCCGACGCCGCCGAGCAGATGGGCAATGGCCGCGACGAGGCGATCGAAGAGTCGTTCCCGGCTTCGGACCCCCCGGCCGAGGACCACGACGACGAGAACGGCAAGCCGCGGCAGGCCGTGAGCGCGACGGCGACGGCGCCAAAGCGAACGAACGACGCGATCGAGGTGACGCTTGCCGACGGGACCGAGGTCGAACTCGACCACGGCCGCGTCGTCATCGCCGCGATCACCAGCTGCACCAACACCTCGAACCCGAGCGTGATGGTCGGCGCCGGCCTGCTCGCTCGCAACGCCGTCGAACGCGGTCTGCAGCGCAAGCCCTGGGTGAAGACCTCGCTCGCTCCCGGTTCAACCGTCGTCACCGATTACCTCGAGCGTGCCGGCCTGACCCAGTACCTCGACGCCCTTCAGTTCAACCTGGTCGGCTACGGCTGTACCACCTGCATCGGCAACTCCGGTCCGTTGGCGCCGGAGATCTCCGACGCGGTCGCCGAGAAGGACCTGGCAGTCTGCTCGGTCCTTTCCGGCAACCGCAACTTCGAGGGACGGATCAACCAGGACGTGAAGGCGAACTACCTGGCGAGCCCGCCGTTGGTGGTCGCCTACGCGCTCGCCGGGCGCATGGACATCGACCTCGCCAACGAGCCGCTCGGCGAGGGTCAGGATGGAGCGCCCGTATTTTTGCGCGACGTTTGGCCCGACACCGTGGAGGTCAAACAGGTGGTCGGAACCGCGGTCGAATCGGAGATGTTCAAGCGCAACTACGCCGAGGTCTTCTCCGGCGACGAGATGTGGAACGCGGTCGAGGTTCCCTCCGGTGACCGTTACACCTGGCCCGACTCCACCTACGTCCGCCGCCCCAGCTTCTTCGAAGCGATGCCGGCCGCGGCCCCGGGTGTTTCTCCGATCGCCAGCGCCCGTGCTCTCGCCCTGCTCGGCGACTCGATCACCACCGACCACATCTCACCCGCCGGGGCGATCAAACGCGACGGCCCCGCCGGTCGTTGGCTGACTGAGCAGGGGGTGGAGGTGAAGGACTTCAACTCCTACGGCTCGCGGCGCGGCAACCACGAGGTGATGATCCGCGGCACCTTCGCCAACATCCGCCTCCGCAACCGATTGGTCGATCGCGCCGGTGGCTATACCCGCCACTTTCCCGACGGCGAGGAGACGACGATCTACGACGCCGCGATGCAGTACGCAAGCGAAAACGTGCCCCTCGTCGTACTAGCCGGGAAGGAGTATGGCTCCGGATCCTCGCGCGACTGGGCGGCGAAGGGAACGAAACTGCTCGGGGTGCGGGCGGTGATCGCCGAGAGCTACGAGCGCATCCACCGCTCCAACCTGATCGGGATGGGGGTGCTGCCGCTGCAGTTCGCCGAGGGCGAGAACGTCGAGTCCCTGGGGCTTACCGGGGCTGAGAGCTTCGACGTCGGCGACCTCGAAAACGGTCAAGCGAAGACCGTGACTGTTACCGCTTGCAGTGACGATGGAGTCGAGAAGACCTTCGAGGCGACGGTCCGTTTGGACACGCCGAATGAGGTCACCTACTTCATAAACGGCGGTATCTTGCAGACTGTGCTGCGCAAGCTCAAAGGGTAGGCGCAGCGGGGCCGCGGGAGGCAGGGGGGTCCGCGCGACCCTCACTGCACCTGCGCGTCGGTAGCCAGGGAGGGATGCCGACGCGGCCGTTCCCCCTGGCGGGACTGCCCTGAGGAACAGTCAGCGTTTAGCTATACAGCCTCGATCAGCCTCGGTCAAGCGGAATCAAGCGCTTTAGGCCGGTTCTGCTCACTTTCCGTGGCGGTTACTTCGGAACTTGCTTGTACACGTATACCCCAGCCCTTCCGCTCGATCAACTCGATCCCGATCACGCTGCCCACCGGGCCGACCGGGGTAAGGGTGGCGGCAAGGAGGGTGTAAGGGGCCTGCTTGCGGATGCAGGCGACCCAAATCAGCACGCACAGGGCGATGAAGCCAAGGCCGTGAGCCCAGCCGAAGATCATCGTCTCGGTTTCGAACCCCGGCAGCAGCCAGAAGAGGAGCAGTCCGGCGAAGATCGCCAGCTCCACCCAGGAGAGGCGCTTGACCCAGACGAACAGCTCGCCCGGGACGGGCTTTTCGAACGGCTTGCGGGCCATCGGCTCAGGTTCCGGGCGTCAGCGCGGTGAGCACGATCCGTTCCTGCTCGCGCGCGTGGGCGCCGGAGTAACCCTCGCCCGGGCTGGCCCGCCCCTGGCGGCCGATGTAGGTGAGGGCGACGCCCTCGGGCAGGATGTCCGGCATCCGTCGCGACATCACCTTCCAGGCGCCCATGTTGCGCGGCTCCTCCTGGACCCAGGCGATCTCCTTCAGGTTCGGGTAGGAGCCGATGACACGCTCCAGCTGTTCCTTGGCGAAGGGGTAGAGGACCTCGACCCGGGCGATGGCGACGTTCTCGGCCGCCTGCCGCCGCTCGTTGTCGTCCATGTCGAAGTAGACCTTGCCGGTACAGAGCACCAAGCGCTCGACCTTCTCCCGCCGCTCCTCCGCGGTGGGGTCGTCGAGGATGAACCGCAGTTCGCCTTCGGTCAGTTCGTCGAGGGTGGTGGCGGCCCGCTCCAGTCGCAGCAGCCCCTTCGGGGTGAAGACGATCAGCGGCCTCGGCTTCTTGATCAGCGCCTGACGGCGCAGCAGGTGGAAGTACTGGGCGGCGGTGGTCGGGTTGGCGATGCGGATGTTCCCCTCGGCGCCGAGCGCGAGGAAGCGCTCGATCCGGGCGCTCGAGTGCTCCGGCCCCGAGCCCTCGTACCCGTGCGGGAGCAACAGCGTCAACCGGCTGGTCTGGCCCCACTTCGACTCGCCGGAGACGATGAAGCTGTCGATGATCACCTGGGCGGCGTTGGCGAAGTCGCCGAACTGGGCCTCCCAGAGGACCAGCGCGCTCGGGCTCGCCGCCGAGTAGCCGTACTCGAAGCCGAGGCAGGCGATCTCCGAGAGCGGGCTGTTGTAGAGCTCGAAGGGGGCGGAGGCGTCCTCGAGGTGCTGCATCGGCGTGTACTCGAGGCCGGTGTTCTCGTCGTGGAGGACGAGGTGGCGGTGGGAGAAGGTGCCGCGCTCGGTGTCCTGGCCGGTGAGGCGAATGTGGACGCCCTCGGTCAGCAGCGTCCCGAAGGCCAGCGCCTCGGCTTGGCCGAAGTCGATACTGCCGTGCTCCAGTGCCTCGGTCCGGCGCGAGAGCGGGCGGCGCAGCTTGCGGTGGACGTTGAAGCCCTCCGGCGTCTTCAGCAGCGCCTCGTTGATCGCCCGCAGCTTCTCCGCCTCGACCGCGGTGTGAACCGGCGGACTGGCGGTGCGGTCGAGCAGTTCGCCGGTCTGGGTGGTGGCGCCGGTGACGGTCGGGTCCTCGTACTCGCCCGCCTCCATCTTCTGCCGCAGCCCTTTCAGCGCCGCGGACATCTCGCTGTGGCGCTCGTCGGAGCTTTTCCCGACCTCCTCGGCCGAGACCGTCCCCTCTTCGATCAGCTTCTCGGAGTAGATCTCCGAGACCGGGGGGTGGCTCTTGATCTTCGCAGCCATCGTCGGCTGCGTGTAGGCGGGCTCGTCGGTCTCGTTGTGGCCGAAGCGGCGGTAGCCGATCACGTCGATGACGACGTCGCGGCACCAGCGCTCCCGGTAGGCCATCGCCAGCCGCACCGCGCCGACGCAGGCCTCGACGTCGTCGGCGTTGACGTGGATGATCGGGACGTTGAATCCCTTCGCCATGTCGGCGGCGTAGGGGGTCGAGCGGGCCTCACTGGGGTCAGTGGTGAAGCCGACCTGGTTGTTCTGGATCACGTGGATCGTGCCACCGGTCGTGTAACCCGCCAGCGACTGCAGGTTGAGCGTCTCGGCAACCACACCCTGAGCGGGGAAGGCGGCGTCGCCGTGCAGCAGCACGGGTACCGCCCGCTTGAAGTCGTGGGTCAGTTCCGAGCCCTCGAAGTCCTGCTGGAGGAAGCGGGTGCCGCCGGTGACGACCGGGTCGACGAACTCGAGGTGGCTCGGGTTGGGGTAGAGGCGGACCGAGATCTTCTCTCCGTCGGCGGTCTCGTAGACCCCGCGGTGGCCGTAGTGGTACTTGACGTCGCCGGTGCCGCCGTGGGGGATCGCGGCGACGGCCTTGACCGCGTCGATCTGCTTCGAGCCCTCGAACTCGGCGAGGATCGACTCGACCGGGCGGCCGAGGTTGTGGGCGAGGACACTGAGGCGGCCGCGGTGGGCCATCCCGAAGACGACCTCCTCGGCGCCGGCGCGCTGGGAGAGGTTGACGACTTCGTCGAGCATCGGCACGACTGCGTCGAGCCCCTCGATCGAGAACATCTTCTGCCCCAGATACGCTTTCTCGAGGAAGCGCTCGAACTGGAAGACGTCGATCAGCCGGTTCAGCAGGCGCTTCTTCTCCTCGTCGGTGAGGGGCTGGCGGTGCGCCCCGGTCTCGATCATCTCCCGCAGCCAGATCCGCTGCTGGTGGGAGGAGAGGTGCTCGACCTGGTAGCCGATCGTGCCGCAGTAGGCGTCGCGCATCCGTGGCAGCGCCTCGAGCAGGGTTTCGCCGGGGACGCCGATACGGAGGATCGAGGCGGGGATCCGCTCCATCAGCTCCGGGGTGAGGTTGACGTTCTCGGGCTGCAGCGCCGGGTCGCCCTTCGGCTCCGAGCCGAGCGGGTCGAGCTGGGCTGCCAGGTGGCCGTGGGTGCGGTAGGCCTTCAGCAGCGAGGTCGCGGCCTGGACCGCCTGCAGCAGCTCTTCGTCGATGTGGCCCGGGGCGGTGGTCGGCGTGGCGGCGCTCAGCGGCGGCGCCGAGGCCGAGGCCGGGTGGGCGGTGCTGACGACGGAGGGCTCGAAGCCGAGGTCCCGGGCGACGCACTCGTAGAACTCGTCCTCGCCCTGCAGCAGTTCCTCGACCCGGCGCAGGAAGGCGCCCGACTCGGCCCCCTGGATCACCCGGTGGTCGTAGGTCGAGGTCAGCGTCATCACTTTGGAGACGCCGAGCTGCTTCAGCCGTTCCGGCGAGGCGTGCTTCCACTCCGGTGGGTAGGCGATCGAGCCGGTGGCGATGATCGCGCTCTGGCCTGAGAGCAGGCGCGGCACCGAGGCCATCGTCCCGATCCCGCCCGGGTTGGTGAGCGAGATATTGGTCCCCTGGAAGTCGTCGGCGGAGAGCTTGTTTTCCCGCGTCTTCGCGATCAGCTCTTCGTAGTTGGAGTGGAAGCCGGTGAAGTCGAGCCCGTCGGCGCCCTTGATCGCCGGGACCATCAATGAGTGGGAGCCGTCCTTTTTCTCCACGTCGACGGCGATCCCGAGGTTGACCGGGCTGCCCTCGATCGCGAACGGCTTGCCGTCCTCTTCGGCGAAGACGCGCGTCATCACCGGGAAGTCTTTGGCCGCCTCGACGATCGCCCAGGCGACGAGGTGGGTGAAGGAGACCTTCAGCCCCCGCTCCTTCAGCACCGAGTTGATCGCCTTCCGTTTCGCGTCCAGCGTGTCCACCGCGATCGTGCGGAACGAGGTGGCCGTAGGCACCGCCCGGCTCTCGTCCATCGCATTGGCCAGCATCGCCGCGGCCCCCCGCAACTGCTTAGCCTCGCCCTTCGCAGCGACAGCCCCATTCCCACTGCCGTCACCAGCGTTCAGCACATCCTCTTTGGTCACCTTCGCGCCCGGTCCCGAGCCACTAACCGAAGCAAGATCGACGCCGGTAGCTTCAGCAACCCTCCGCGCAACAGGCGTCGCACGGACATCAGCGCTTCCGTTGCCCGACCCACCGTTAGAGGTGGCGGTTTCCTCAGCCGCCTCTCCCGCGGGTGGCGACGATGCCGAGGACTCTCCCGCTAGGGAGAGCCCGGTATCGGAGACAGGACCCGCGGGCCCCTCGCCCTGTCCCTCGCCGTCCCCACCACCAGCTTCCATCTCAGCAAGAGGCGCCCCCACAGGCACCTCATCGTCAACCTGCGCGATCAGCTTGGTGATCACCCCGTCCATCGGCGCCGGCACCTCGGCGTCGACCTTGTCGGTGGAGACCTCGACGACGGTATCTCCCTCGCTGACCGTGTCGCCCTCGGCCACGTGCCACTCGAGGACGATCCCCTCGGTCACCGACTCGCCCATCTCGGGCATCGTGATCTGGACGGTGGCCGTCTCTGGCATCTCTGGCCTCAGTCTAGGGGAGCGGGTTTACCGGAGCCGTCATCGAGATACCCTGGTACCCGATGAGCTACTTCGTCACCGGCGCGACCGGCTTCGTCGGTCGCAACCTCGTCCAAAAACTGCTTGAGCGCGAGGGCACGATCTACGCGCTGGTGCGGGCCGGGTCGCGCGGCCGGCTGGAGGAGCTGCGGACCAGCTTCGGCGCCGACGGGGCGCGGATCGTCCCGATCACCGGCGACCTCTCCCAGCCCGGGCTCGGCGTCTCCGAGGAGGACCTGCTGACGATGCGGGGCGAGGTCGACCACTTCTTCCACCTCGCCGCGATCTACGACCTCACCGCCGACGCCGAGGCGCAGGAGATCGCCAACGTCGACGGTACGCGGCACGCGATCGAGCTCGCGGGCGCCCTCGAGGCCGGCTGCTTCCACCAGGTCAGCTCGATCGCCGCCGCCGGCCTCTACAAGGGCGTCTGGACCGAGGACATGTTCGACGAGGCCGAAAAGCTCGACAACAACCCCTACTTCCGCACCAAGCACGAGTCCGAGCGGCTGGTCCGCGACGAGTGCCAGCGGCCCTGGCGGGTGTACCGGCCGGGGATCGTCGTCGGCGACTCGCGGACGGGCGAGATCGACAAGATCGACGGCCCCTACTTCATGTTCAAGACCCTGCAGCGGCTGCGCCGGGTGGCGCCGTCCTGGATGCCGTTCCTCGGCTTCGAAGGCGGCGAGATCAACATCGTCCCAGTCGACTACGTCGCCGCGGCGATCGACCACATCGCCCACAAACCGCGGCTGAACGGGCGCGCCTTCCACCTCACCGACCCCAACCCGCACACCGCCGGCGAGGTGATGAACATCTTCGCCAAGGCCGCCGACGCGCCGCAGATGGCGGTGCGGGTCGGCACCGACGTGACCGAGCCGGCGACGGAGGCGGTGCGCACGGCGCTGAAGCTGTTCCCGCCGGCGCGGCGCGCGGCGAAGGTGGCGCTGGGCCAGCTGGGGATGCCGCCGGAGGTCCTCGGCTACGTCGACTACCCAACCAGCTTCGACTCGACCAAAACGCGGAAAGCGCTGAAAGGCTCCGGCATCGAGGTGCCGCCGCTCGAGTCCTACGCGACCCGGGTCTGGGACTACTGGGAGCGCAACCTCGATCCCGACCTCTTCAAGGACCGCTCGCTCTCGGCGGCGGTGCGGGGCAAAGTGGTGCTGATCACCGGCGCGTCTTCGGGGATCGGCAAAGCGACTGCGGTCAAGGTCGCCGACGCGGGGGCGACGGTGCTGTTGGTCGCCCGTTCGCTCGACAAGCTCGAGGAGACGAAGGAGGAGATCGTCGCCGGCGGCGGCACCGCCCACATCCACCAGTGCGACCTCTCCGACATCGAGGACATCGAGCGGATGGCCGAGGAGGTGCTCACCTACCACGGCCACGTCGACATCCTCGTCAACAACGCCGGTCGCTCGATCCGCCGCTCGATCGCCCTCTCCTACGACCGCTACCACGACTTCGAGCGGACGATCCAGCTCAACTACCTCGGCGCGGTGCGGCTGATCCTGGCGCTGCTGCCGGCGATGCGCGGCCGCAAGCAGGGGCACATCATCAACATCAGCTCGATCGGGACGCAGACCAACCCGCCGCGTTTCTCCGCCTACGTCGCCTCGAAGGCGGCGCTGGACGCGTTCAGCCGGGTGATCGCCTCCGAGGTGGTCGACGACAACGTCCACCTGACGACGATCAACATGCCGTTGGTGCGGACGCCGATGATCGCGCCGACGCGGATGTACGACATGTTCCCGGCGATCACCCCGGAGGAGGCGGCGGAGATGATCGCCAAGGCGATGATCAGGCGGCCGAAGAAGGTGGCGACCCGGCTCGGCAACTTCGGCGAGCTGATGTACGCGGTGGCGCCGAAAGCCAGCGACTCGATCCTCAACACCGCTTACAAGCTGTTTCCGGATTCGCAGGCGGCCAAGGGGAAGAAAGAGGAGGCGCGGGACAAACCGCCTTCGACCGAGGCGGTTGCCTTCGCGCACCTGATGAAAGGCGTGCACTGGTAGTGGGGGAGGGCGGGGACCCCCTCTGCCGGACAAACGCCGGCCTGATTAGGCCGGCGTTTTGAGTATCCGCCCTTCAGAGGGGATCCCCGCCCTCCATCTCGGGCGTTGGTAATGGAGCGGCGACTCAAGCATTGGGGTTGGGGCTACGAGGACCAGGCCCCCTCGGCTACGCAGCTGCGGGAGGCGGCGGAAGGGATCCGGGCGCGGTTCGGGTTCGGCGGCGAGGTCGAGAAGCCGGTGCCGCTGGAGGAGGTGGAGCTACGGAAGTCGCGGTTGAAGAAGCCGAGTGGGTTTGGGGACTTGTTCTCGGATGGGCACTACGAGCGGGTGTCGCACGCGCTGGGGAAGGCGTACCGGGATGTAGTGCGGGGGTTCTACGGGCGGTTTGAGAACGCGCCGGATTTGGTGGCGTTTCCGAAGGACGAGTCGGAGATCGAGGCGGTGCTGAGCTGGGCGGAGGCCGAGGGGGCGGCGGTTGTTCCTTTCGGCGGCGGGACGAGTGTGGTTGGTGGGGTCGAGGCGCGGGTGGGGGAGCGGCCTGTGGTGTCACTTGATCTGCGGCGGCTGGATCGGGTGCTGGAGGTCGACGCGACCTCACTGGCGGCGCGGATCCAGGCCGGGGCGACGGGTCCCGGGCTGGAGGACCAGCTGCGCGAGCACGGGTTGACGCTGCGGCACTTCCCGCAGTCGTTCGAGTATTCGACGCTGGGCGGCTGGATCGCGACCCGGGCGGGCGGGCATTTCGCGACGCTGGAGACGCACATCGACGACCTGGTCGAGTCGGTGCGGGCGATCACGCCGCGGGGGACCTGGGAGAGTCGGCGGCTGCCGGGGTCGGGTGCGGGGCCTTCGCCCGATCGGCTGCTGATCGGCTCGGAGGGGATCCTCGGGGTGATCGCCGAGGCCTGGGTGCGGGTGCGGCCCCGGCCCGAGTTCAAGTCGTCGGTCGGCGTCGAGTTCGGCGATTTCAGGCAGGCGGCCGAGGCCGTGCGCGCGATCGCCCAGTCCGGCCTCTATCCCTCCAACTGTCGCCTCCTCGACGCCGCCGAGGCCGAGCTGACCGGTGCCGGCGACGGCGGCTCCCATCTGCTGATCCTCGGCTTCGAGTCCGCCGACCACCCCGTAGACGCCCCAATGGACCGAGCGCTCGAAATCGCCCGCGACCACGCCGGCACCCCCGGCGCCCTCCGAACTTCTCCGCCGACGGGACGAAAGTACTCCGATATGGAGGGAAATCGTCCCGTCGGCGGTGAAGGTGCCGGCGCGGTGGAGCAATGGCGCGGGGCGTTCCTGCTGGCGCCGTACCTGCGGGACACCTTCGTCGCCTGCGGGGTGCTTTCGGAGACCTTTGAGACGGCGATTACCTGGGACCGCTTCGAGGAGTTCCAGGCGACGGTGATGGAGACGGTGCGGCGGGCGACCGCGGAGGCCTGCGGCGTTCCCGCCGACGGGCCCGGCGCCCCGCGGATCAGCTGTCGGCTCACCCACGTCTACCCTGACGGCGCCGCGCCCTACTTCACCGTTCTCGCCCCCGCCATTCGCGGCGGCGAGGTCGAGCAGTGGGACGAGATCAAGGCCGCCGTCTCCGAGGCGCTGATCGACGCTGGCGGCACGATCACCCACCACCACGCCGTCGGCCGCGACCACCGCCCCTGGTACGACCGCCAGCGCCCCGCCCCCTTCGCCGCCGCCCTCCGCGCCGCCAAGGCCGAGATCGACCCTGCGGGGATGCTGAACCCGGGCGTCCTCATCGACCCCGCCTGACCCGGCGACTTACGAATTTCTTAGCCACGCTTGACGGGCCCGAAAAGGGTGCGGGGGACCATCGGAGTCGTGCCAGTCAGCCAAATAAGGAGGCTTCGATGTTCGAGACAGGTCGCAAGCGCATGCGAGCCACAGCAATAGCCCGCCGCAACCTCGGTTCCCGCCGCCGCAGTCCACGGAAACTGCAGCGACAGCTGCCGGATGCCGACGAGGCGGCAGGTGGAGGCGACCCCTTCTACCCTTTCCTCTATGTCGGCTGACAAAGGGGCCCCCAAACCCCAGCGAGAGGATCCCTGGCAAGTTAACGAGGACGCGCGTCGACGGCAACTGCGTGAAGACGGTCGCCGTTCCCTCGGGGTCAACCTCGCCGAAGGACTGGCCCTGAGTGAATTCCTCTCCACGTTCACTGGAAGCGCCAGGCGCCGTTGACTCAACCGGCGCTGCGCTTACAGCAGTTGCTGGAGCGGCTTGTTAGAGCCGAGATCCGCTTCATCCTCGTGGGCGGTCTGGCGGTGAATGCCTGGGGCTACATGAGGGGCACCCAGGATGTCGACGTGGTTCCCGATCCAGATCCGAAGAACCTCGCGAAGCTCGATTCACTGCTGCGCGAGCTGGGGGGAAAGGTGGATGTTGGCGGCCGCTTGCTCGCCGCCGATGCCATCAGCACCTTTCTGCGAACTGGCGACCGGACCCTCGTCCGGACGGAGCTGGGAGAGGTCGATGTTCTCCAAGGGCTGCCGCAGGTGCCTAATTACTCGCAGCTGGAGGAAGGGGCCACCACTATCGACATCACGGGCCTCGAGGTGCGCGTCTGCTCGTTGGAGCACCTGCTCGAGATGAAGCGTGCAAGTGGGCGTCTCCGCGACAAGGACGACGTGGAAGCGCTCGAAGCAGCCCAAGGGAAGGGAGGGTCCGAGGCCTGACCTCGCCCAGCGGTACCCTGTCGCGACTCGCATTCCCGGTTGGGCGGCCGATCTCGGCGGCTCCGCCGCCTCGCTTCGATGGAAACGATCACCTCCGAACAGCCCACCGTGCCGGCTGAGCCAGAGCACTCGCGCGAGCCGGAAACCGGCGAAATCGTGCGGCGGCGCTCGCCGCTGCGGGCGGCGATCAAGACCGGGCGGCCGAAGGAGTGGATCAAAAACGTCTTCGTCTTCGCCGGGCTCCTCTTCTCCGGCAAGTTCAACGAGTCGCACGCGGTCATCGAGGCGCTGATCACCTTCGTCGCCTTTTGCATGGTCTCCAGCGCCGGCTACTTCCTCAACGACCTGATCGACGTCGAGCTCGACCGCAAGCACCCGAAGAAGCGCTTCCGGCCGATCGCAGCGGGGGAGCTTTCGGAGCGGGCGGCGATGACGATCGCCCCGGTCCTCGCCCTTCTCGCCGTCGCCCTCTCCTTCGGCGCGGTCAACTGGGAAGTCGGGTTGATGGTCGTCGGCTACGGCGTCGCCCAGACCGCCTACAGCCTCGGCCTCAAGCAGATCGTGATCATCGACGTGATGACGCTGGCGGGGCTCTTCATCCTCCGCGTTGCTGCCGGCGCCAGCGCCGTGGACGCCCACGCCTCCGAATGGCTGCTGCTCTGCACCGGCATGCTCGCCGCCTTCCTCGGCTTCACCAAGCGCCGCCAGGAGGCCGTCTCCGAGCTGCACGAGGGCACCTCGACCCGGCCCGTGCTCGAGCACTACTCGCTGCCCTTCCTCGACCAGATGGTCTCCCTGGTCACCACCGGCACCGTGCTCAGCTACGCGATCTACACCGTCAACTCACCGCTGATCGGCAGCCAGATGATGCTCACCATCCCGCCCGCCGTCTACGGCATCTTCCGTTACCTCTACCTGATCTACGACCGCAACGACGACCGCTCGATGTCCGGCATCATCGCCGGCGACCGCGGCATCCAGGCGGCGGGCGCGGCCTTCGCGATCATCGCCTTCCTGCTGCTCTACGTCTTCAACTAATCCTGCGTTCGGCGTTCAGGTCGAGATTGAAGAGGCTCTGGGCATTGCGCGGTGCCACATCTGGATATGCCTCGTTGAAGAAGCGAGTGTCCCGTACGAGTCCGTCACCCGGGGCCCCGCGAAGGATGTGGCGAGCGGGGATCTGGATGGAGAGACTTGGCTCTACGCTCCACGCAATCTCCGTCCTCGGACCGAAAAGGGTCAACGTCACGCCCTGAGGCAAGGCGGCGCTAGGGGCAATTACACCCCTCGCCCCCGCGGCAATGAGTCTCCGGGCCTCCGCTTGGCATGGCCCCCACCCATCGGAAACCAACGCATCCCATTCGAAACCTTGGTCCTCGGCGAGGGAGGGAGTCGAGTAGTCGACGACGGCACCCTCGTCGATCCTCAGTTCCCAGATGCTGACCGACAGCTCTCTCGCGTCCTCGACCTTCCGGAGGTTCTCCGAGCGAACCATCTCGGCGAGGGCTGACGCCACATCGAGAGTGCAGTACTGGGAGATAGTTCCGGTCTGCGGATCGTTCCAGCGACCCGAGCGACTGTTCGGCGAGACCCACAGGCAAGTGTCGTACGTAGTTGCCCGATAAACCACGCCCCGCGCTCGTTTGAAGGCGATATCCGCCATGGTTCAGGTTGCGTACTGATTTCGGCTGCTTCGGGCGGCGGTGAGTAGGCTGCGCTCCGACGCTGGGTCCGCGAGCAGGTCAATCGGGCGTTCTCCGTTGAGATCTCGTCGAGGACGCTGAAACCAACCGACGATCCCCTTGGGGGTCCAGGCGTGGCGAAGGATCGCGACGAGATGGGCGACGAGCTGAAGCCGGTGCTCGGCCTCTCCTGGCTCCGAGCTCCATCTGCGAACGGTACGAGGATCGACGTCTAGCAGTTTCGCGAGATCCGCCTGCTTTACACCGGGCAGGCTGCGCTCGATCTCCTCGAGTAAGCGACGTCGATCCGCTGAGGCGCCACCGACGAACTCATCGAGGGCATCGCGGATCACATGGCGCACTCGCTCGATGCCGATCAAAGCGGCCTCGAATCTGTCGAGATCGTCGGGGGCAGCATTCATGGCATTGGTGATGTCCACCATTGCTGCGTAGAGAGTCGCTTTCTGCTCAAAGCTTAAATCTGCTGCCTCTAGTTGCGGCTTCAGGGCACTGAGCCTTCTTCCGACCTCGGTGAGACGCTTCTCGGCGGATCCATCGATCTCGGGATGGGCCGTCACCTCCGCGATAGCGGTCTCGAACGCGGCCTTCACTCCCTCAACCTCCGTATCGATCTCCAGCAGTCGTCGGAACTGTGGGTCCTTGGGGGTGGTTGCGGTCAAGCTGTCTCCTTCCTGTCCGCTGAATAGGACGGACAAGGGACAGCTTAGCTCAGTGAGACGATCCGAAACTGCGGCTGCAAATCCGCAACGAGCGAAGTTAGAGAACTTCTTCTGGCCCGGCCTCCATCAGGTAAAAGCGCGCACGGCCGAGCTCCTCGCCGTTGACCTGGACGACGGCGGCGTGGGGGCCGGCGGTGTTGAAGGCGGCGGTGGCGGAGATCGACATGACCAGGCGCTGCTCCTGGCCTTCGGGGAGGCCTGGGGGGCGGCCGGTCTCGAAGTTGGCGGTGAGGCCCTCGCCGAGCTCGGCGCCGTCGGGGTCTTGGACGGTGACGACCAGCTCGTGGGGGGTGTTGGTCTCGTGCCAGGCGACGTCGATGCCGAGACCGATCGAGAAGGCCCACTCGTGGGGCAGCTCGGGGAGGCGAAGGACGTTCCAGCCGCCGCCGGTCAGGTAGAGCTTGCCGTTGACGGCCTCGCTGTGGTCGCAGAGGAGGAGGAAGCCGATGTTCACGCGGCCTCGCCCTCGGCGTAGGGGATGACGGAGAGGTCGGAGCGGAGTTCGACTTTTCCGTTGCGGGTGAACTGGAGGTCGATCGTCTCGTTCTTGCGGTAGGTGCCGAACAGGCCGAGGTACATCGCCAGCCAGCGACCGGTCCCGACCTTCTCCTTGACGATCGGACGATCGAAGACGATCTCGCCCCCTTCGATCCGGTAGCTCTCCTTGCCCTGCTCGATCCCGTTGATGAAGACGGTGAACGGCGGTTCGGCCCCGGCCGGCAGCTTCACCCGCTCGCCGGCGGCGTAGCTGCCCTTCGGGATCTCGGTCTCTGCCTTGCTCATCGTCGCTCCGCTTCCAGAGTCTCCCGCACCAGGTCGAACGGCGTGTCGTGCCCGCTCGGGTCGAGCTCCTCCCGAACTACCCCGCCCCGGAACGGCACGAACGTCCCATCCCCCCGCACGTCCACCCCCGCCACCGACTTCCGAAAGAGCCCGCCGCTGCTGAGCTGCAGCCGAGCGCGCACTTGGTCCCCCGGCTCGAAATCCCGCAGCGACTGCACCCGCCGCACCGGTCCCTCACTCCGAATAGCCAACGCCCGCTCCCGCATAGCGGCCACAGCTTCCCCCAGCCCCTCAAAGGACCCGTGATCCACCTCCGACCCATGCCGGATAGTCAACTTCCACCTCGGACGAGACACCGAGCCCAGCCTAGGCGATCGAAGGAGGGTCGGGTGCCCCTCTCCCAGAGGCTCCTGAGACCACAATCGCCCCCAGCAATCCGCTCAGCTGCGCGACGGTCTCTGGGAGAGGGGCACCCGACCCTCCCCCCAATAAACTAGGACTGCCGCATCAAGCCCCGCGCCGAGGCCGTTTCGGCCTGCGAGCCGGCGGCCCGACGATTTTCTCCGGCCCCTCCCGCTGCTCGATCGGCACGTACTCCAACTCCCGCTCGCCGGTGTAGATCTGCCGCGGGCGGGCGATTTTCTTCTCCGGGTCTTCCTGCATCTCCATCCACTGGGCGACCCAGCCGGCGGTGCGGGGAATGGCGAAGATGACCGTGAACATGTCGGTCGGGATCCCCATCGCCTCGTAGATGATCCCCGAGTAGAAGTCGACGTTGGGGTAGAGCTTGCGCTCGGTGAAGTACTCGTCGTCCAGCGCCCGCTTCTCCAGCTCGCGCGCGATGTCCACGAGCGGGCTGGCCTCGGTCGCCTCGAAGACCGGCTCGATGTACTGCTGGATGATCCGCGCCCGCGGGTCGTAGTTCTTGTAGACCCGGTGGCCGAAACCCATCAGTTTCTCCTCGCGCTGCTTCACCCGCTCGAGGAACTCGGGGATGTTCTCCGGCGACTCGATCCGCCGCAGCATCCGCAGCACCGCCTCGTTGGCGCCGCCGTGCAGCGGCCCGTAGAGCGCCGCCACACCCGCCGCCACCGCCGAGTAGGGATCGACGTCGGAGGAACCGACCCCGCGCACCGCGTTGGTCGAGCAGTTCTGTTCGTGATCGGCGTGGAGGATGAAGAGGACGTCGAGCGCTTTCGTCAACGCCTCCTTCGGGATGTGCCGGTCCTCGGTCTTCTTGAAGACCATCGAGAGGAAGTTCTCGGCGTAGTTGAGCTCGTTGTCCGGATAGACGTAGGGCAGCCCCATGTTGTGCCGGTAGGAGAAGGCAGCGAGGGTCGGGACCTTGGCGATCAGCCGCACCGCGGCCATGTAGCGCTCTTCGGGGTCGCCGATCTGCTTCGCGTCCGGGTAGAAGGTCGAGAGCGCGCCGACGCCGGCCAGCAGCATCCCCATCGGGTGGGCGTCGTAGCGGAAGCCCTCGAAGAAGTGCTTGAGGTCCTCGTGGACGAAGGTGTGGTGGGTGATGTCGAAGATCCAGCGGTCGAGCTGGGGCGCGGTCGGCAGCTCGCCGAAGACCAGCAGGTAAGCGACCTCGAGGAAGGTCGAGCGCTCGCAGAGCTGCTCGATCGGGTAGCCGCGGTGTTCGAGGATTCCGGCGGCGCCGTCGATGTAGGTGACCGAGGAGCGGCAGGAGGCGGTGTTGGTGAAGGCCGGGTCATACGACATCAACCCGAAGTCGTCCTCGTCGACTTTGATCTGCCGCAGGTCCATCCCGCGGACGGTGCCGTCGGAGATCGGCAGCTCGTAGCTTTTCCCGGTGCGGTTGTCGGTGACGGTCAGGGACTCGTTACCGGAGGTGCTGCTTGAGGCGTTGGCGTCGGCGGTCGGGTCCTGCGTCTGCTGCTCGGTGGCCATCGCCCCTCCTTCGTGACTGGGTGGTCTAGGAGGACCGAAGTCTAAGGGTTGGGCGCAGCCGGGCCCTCGAACTGCGTCATCGCCCGCAGCTCCTCGAAGCGGGCGTCGATCTCCTCGCGGGTCAACCGCGAGACCCGCTCGGTGCCGAACTCCTCGACGTTGAAGGAGGCGAGCACGGTCCCGTAGCCCATCGCCCGCCGCAGCTCGGCCTCGTCGAAGCGGTCGCCGCAGCTGTCGAGGTAGCCGAAGAAGCCGCCGGCGAAGCTGTCGCCGGCGCCGGTCGGGTCGCGGACGTCCTCGAGCGGGAAGCCGGGGAGAGCGAAGAAGCCGCTCTCGGTGAAGAGCGCGGCGCCGTACTCGCCCTGCTTGGCGATCACCGCCCGTGGACCCATCTCCATCACCGCGCGGGCCGCCCGGGCCAAGTTCGACTCGCCGGTCAGCATCCGGATCTCGGCGTCGTTGACGACGAGGACGTCGACCTCGGCGATCGCCGCCGTCAGCGAGTCCTTGGCCGTTTCGATCCAGAGGTTCATCGAGTCGAGCCCGCTCAGCTTCGCCGCCCCGCACTGGGCGCGGACCTGGCGCTGCAGGTCGGGCTGGATGTTGGCGAGGAAGAGGGTGTCGGCGTTTTGGGACGCCGCCGAGAGCTTCGGCTCGAACTCGGCGAAGACGCCGAGCTGGGTGTCCTCGGTGTGGGCGACGTTGAGGTCGTACTCGTAGCGGCCGCGCCAGAAGAAGCTCTGGCCGCCCTCGACGCGCTCGACGTCCTCGGTGACGATCCCGCGCTGTTCGAGAACCTCGAATTGCTCGGCGCCGAAGTCGTCCCCGACCGGCCCGACCGGGCGCACCTCGGTAAAGAAGCTGGCCGCCAGGGAGAAGTGGACGGCGGCGCCGCCGAGCATCCGCTCGCGCTCCCCGAAGGGGGTCTTCACCGCGTCAAAAGCAATCGATCCGACAACCGTCAGTGACATAGGCGTGGCAGCCTAATCGAGGTGACAGCGCGAGCGGCCGCTGCCCTGCGAGACTCCCCGGCCGATGAAAGCGATCCAAATCGAGGAGTTCGGCGGACCGGAGGTGCTGCGGCACGTCGAGGTTCCGGACCCCAGCCCCAAGCTCTCCGAGGTCGTGGTCAACGTCAAACGCAGCGGTGTCAACTTCGCCGACACCCACGCCTCCCGCAACGACTACCTGGCTGAGCAGACCCTGCCGCTGATTCCCGGTGCCGAGATCAGCGGCCAGCTCTCCGACGGCCGCCGCGTCGCCGCCCTGCTCGGCAGCGGCGGCTACGCCGAGAAGGTCGCGGTGGCGAAATCGCAGCTGATCGAGCTGCCCGACGGGGTCGACTACGACCAGGCCGCCGCCGGCCTCTTGCAGGGGCTGACCGCGATGGCGCTGGTCCACCGCTGCGCCCGGATCGAGCCGGGGGAGACGATCGTCGTCGAGGCCGCCGCCGGCGGCACCGGCACCCTGGCGGTGCAGATCGCCAAGCGGGCCGGGGCGAAGGTGATCGGCCTCGCCTCCAGCGAGGAGAAGCGCGAGCTCGTCCGCAGCCTCGGCGCCGACGCCGCCGTCGACTCCCGCGCCGAGGACCTCGGCGAGGCGATTCGCGAGGCCAACGACGGCAAGCGCGTCGACGCCTTCCTCCACATGAGCGGAGGAGATGCCTTCGAGGCCGAGATGGGCGTGCTGGCCCCGCTGGGACGGATGGTCGTCTTCGGGATCGCCTCGCGCGAACAGCGCCAGATCTCGACCGCCTCGCTGCTGCGCGGCTCGAAGTCGGTGATCGGCTTCTGGCTCGCCCACCTGCTGGTCCGCCAGGATTTGCTGGTGCCGATGATCGGAGATCTGCTGGCTGCGATCGCCAAAGACGAGCTGGCGGTTACGATCGGAGAGGTCTACCCGCTCTCGGAAGCGCAGCGGGCGCACGAAGACCTGATCGCCCGCCGCACCAGCGGCAAGCTCCTCTTGGACCCTGCTCAGTGACGCACATCAAGTGACGCAGATCAAGTGAACTTCAAGGAACTAGGCCTCTCGCCTGACATCCAGCAGGCACTGGACGAGCTCGGCTACGAGGACCCGACGCCGATCCAGGAGCAGGCGATCCCGGAGCTGCTCGGCGGCCACGACGTGATCGGTCAGGCCCAGACCGGGACCGGCAAGACGGCTGCCTTTGGGCTGCCGCTGCTGCAGTACCTGGATCCGGCCAACCAGGAGGTGCAGGCGATCGTCCTCACCCCGACCCGCGAGCTCTGCATCCAGGTGACGCAGGCTCTGCGCTCCTACGCCGAGCACCTCGACATCGAGATCGTCGCCGTCTTCGGCGGCGCCCCGATCCGCTCGCAGCAGTCGCAGCTACGCTCGGGGGCGCACGTGGTCGTCGCCACCGTCGGGCGGATGATGGACCTGATGTCGCGCCGCTCGCTGGTCCTGACCGCGGCCCGCTACGTGGTCCTCGACGAGGCCGACGAGATGCTCGACCTCGGCTTCATCGAGGACGTCGAGAAGATCCTGCGGATGTGCCCGAGCGGGCGCCAGACGGCCCTCTTCTCGGCGACGATGCCGCCGCCGATCCAGAAGCTCGCCGAGGGCTACATGTACGACCCGACGACGATCAGCATCACCCCGGAAACGCTGACCGTCGACAAGATCCAGCAGGCCTACGTCGAGGTCCCGGCCAAGCAGAAGGCCGCCCGTCTGGTCGAGCTGCTGAAGACCGAAGAACCCGAGCAGGCGATCATCTTCACCCGGACCAAAATCGGCGCCTCGAAGCTGGAGAAGACGCTGAAGGACAAAGGCCTCGACGTGAAGGCGCTGCACGGCGACCTCAGCCAGGGGGTCCGCGACGGGGTGATGATCTCCTTCAAGGACCACCGCGTGCGGCTCTTGGTGGCGACCGACATCGCCGCCCGCGGGCTCGACGTCGACCACGTCACCCACGTCATCAACTACGACGTGCCGAACTCCTCGGAGACCTACGTGCACCGGATCGGCCGCACCGGCCGGGTCGGGCGGACGGGACGCGCGATCACCTTCGTGACGCCGGACCAGAAGGACGAGATCGCCCGCATCGAGCGCGACGTCAAAACCAAGATCGGCGAGTGGGAGACCCCCGAGGAGCGGCTCGAGCACGCCCCGCCGCCGCGGCGCCGGCGCCGCGAGCGCGAGGAGCGGCCGGAGCGCGAGGGCGGACGCGAGCGAGAGCGGCCAGCGGTTGAGGCCGAGCCGAGCGGCAACGGCAAGAAGGAGACGACCAAGCTCTTCGTCAACCGCGGCGAGCGCAGCGGCATCAACGAGGAGGCGCTGCGCTGGGCCCTGCGGGAGGGCGCCGTCCTCCCCGAGGAGGCGATCCACGACGTCCGCGTCCTCCACCGCTTCTCCTTCGTCGAGGTAGATCCTGCGGTCGCCGAGCGCACCGTCGAGTACCTCGACGGCACCAAGCTCGAGGGCAAAGAGATCCGCCTCGAGATTGCCAAGAGCTAGCGAGTCGATCCCCCGCCTGGGGGTATCTACGAGAAGTGAGGCTCGTACCCCCGCTTTTCCTTGCCTGTTTGCTCGCTGTGCTCGCGCTGCCGTCCGCGGCTGCCGCTGACGCGACGCCGACCTGTGCCGAAGGACCGATGACGGTCGGCGGCACCACCTACGGAACGCCCTGCTCGGACACGATCGTTGCCTCGCCGCATGTCGCCTCCGTGGAGGGCGGGGGCGGGGACGACACGATCGTCGCGGCTGCGGCCGCCTGTCCCGCTGGCTGCCACCTCGGTGTCGGCAGCCAGACCTTCGAAGGCGGCGAAGGGGACGACATCGTCTTCGGCGAGCGCGGCAACGACGTTCTCCTCGGCGGCCCCGGCAATGACCAGCTCTTCGGGGGGATCGGCGACGACCTCCTGCGCGGGGGGCCGGGGAACGACCGCCTCGCCGGCGGCTTCGGCTTCGACTCGATCGACGGGGAGGAAGGGGACGACTACGTCCGCGGCGACTCGACGATCGACCGCATCTTCGACAGCGGCGGCGGCGCCGACACCCTCAGCTACTCGACCGGGATCACCCCCGGCTTCGGCGGCACGGTTCCCGTCAGCGGGTTCCCTGGGGCGGGCGGAGAGCGCGGGTTGCGACTCGAACTAGGAGTAGGGGGCGAAAACGGCGAGAACGGGGTGGCGGCGAACGGCGGCGGTGTCGACGAAGTCGAAGTCGGCGTCTTCGAGACGATCATCGGCACCCCCTTCTCCGACTACATCGTCGGGACGAGCGCGGGGGAGACGATCTATGGCGGCGGCGGTGCCGACGCGCTGGTCGGGGGCGGGGGTAGCGACACCCTCATTGGCGGCGCTGATGGCGACAACGTCGACGCGGGCGGCATCGCCACGCGAGACACCGGCAAAGTCAGCGTCGGCTTCATGGCCCCGCCCGGGGCGACGCCCTACGCTCAGCTCTACCTGGTTGGCAGCAGCGGCATCGACGACGTCACCGCCACCTATTCGCCGACGGTCGTGACCTTGACGCTGGCGGCGGGGGCGTTCGACCAGAGCGCCGCCGACGCTGGCGGCTGCAGCTTCGAATCGGCGACCGAAGCGGTCTGTGCGCTGACCGCGCCGCTCGACTCGCTGCTGTTCGCGGGCATGGGCGGCAACGACACGCTCGAGGCCGGCGACTTTCCCGCCACGGTGGCGGTGGTCGCGATCGGCGGCGAGGGTGGCGACGAGCTCAGCGGCGGTGAGGAAAGCGAGGACATCCTCGTCGACGGGCCGGGGAGCGGCAAAGACGCCCTCAGCGGCCTTGGCGGCGACGAGGCGCTGACCCACAACGGCGGCGCCGACGAACTGCTGGGCGGCGACGGCAATGACCTCTTCGTCTCGAGCTCGATCTGCGACGACGAGCGGATCGTCGGCGGTCCCGGCCGCGACAACGCTTCCTGGGCGCGCTTCGGCGAAGGCGTCGAGGCGAACCTCGCAGCCGGTACCGCAGGCCGCCCTGGCAGTGGCGAGGCGCCGGAGTGCGGCGGCGAACCGGTCGACACGATCGCCGAAGTCGAGGACCTCGAGGGTTCCGGCTCCGGCGACGTCTTCTTTGGCGACGGCGGCCCCAACCAGCTGTTCGGGCGCCCGGGCGCCGACGCTTACTTCGCCGGCGCCGGCGAAGACTCGATCCTCGCCAACTCCGGCGACGCCGACAAAGTGATCGATTGCGGGCCCGACGACGACTCCGCCCTGATCGACCATCCCGAGTATGGCGATCCCCAACCGGTCGAATGCGAGTCGGTCGCCGAAGCCGACCCGAACAACTTCCGCACGATCACGTTGCTGCCCCCGCCGCCGCTACCCGAACCGCCACCGCCTGTGGACCGACGCGCCCCGCGGACCACGCTCGGGTTCCATCCGCGCTCGCTCCTCTTCACGCACGGCAAGTGGCGCCGCGTCGCCTTCCGCTTCGCCGCGAACGAGCCGGGCTCGCGGTTTCGCTGCAAGCTCGACCGCAAGCCCTACCGCGGCTGCACCTCACCGCGCCCCTATCGGGTCAAGGCCGGCCGCCACACCTTCCGCGTCTTCGCGATCGACCGCGCCGGCAACCGCGACCGCAGCCCGGTCCTGTTCAGGTTCCGGCTGGTCAGGCGCTAGTCAGCTCGGCGATCGTCTCCAGGAGGCGGTCGAAGTCGATCGGCTTGGTGATGTAGCCGTCGATCTCGAGGTCGGTGGGGGCGTCGGCGTCGCCGGGGTTCTGGTGGGCGCTGACGATCAGGACCGGAACCTCACTGCCGCTGCCGCGGATCTCGCGCAGGGCGTCGATGCCGGATTTGCGCGGCATCATCGCGTCGAGCAGGAGCAGGTCCGGGGCGACGCCGCCGGCGATGTGGTCGAGCACCTCCTGGCCGTCGGCCGCGGTGGCGACGGCGTAGCCGGCCATCTCCAGCCGGGTCCGCATCAGCAGCAGGATCGTCTCCGAGTCGTCGGCGACCAGGATCGTCGCCATCAGCCCGCCTCCGCCGTCGCCTGGCCCTGGCCCCTGCCGGCGCCTTCTCCGGGGACGGCACCGCTCGCGATCGGCAGCCGCAGCCGGAAGGTCGATCCCTGACCGACGGTCGACTCGGCGCTGATGCTGCCGCCGTGCGCCTCGGCCAGCGATTTCGAGATCGCCAGGCCGAGGCCGGTGCCGCCGACGCGCTGGGTCAGCCCCGCGTCGCCGCGGGTGAAGCGCTCGAAGATCCGCTGCAGCTGTTCCTCCGGGATGCCCGGTCCGTTGTCGCTCACGCTGATCTCCACCTCGGCGCCGAGGGTCCGCGCCGCGACCTCGATGGACGCACCTTCGGGCGTGTACTCATGCGCATTCGTAAGCAGATTCACCAGTATTTGCCTTATCCGGTCGGCCTCGACGTTGATCGGCGGCAGCCCCGGCTGGAGGTTTTCCCGCAGGTGCTGCCTCCCTGCCTCGGTCTGGGCGCGCATCGTACGCACGACGTCTTCGACGAGCGGCGCGACCTCGGTCGGTCGCGGCTGGATCGAGAGCCGGCCGGCGTCGGAACGGGCGAGGTCGAGGAGGTCGTTCAGCAGCCGCACCAGGTGGCGGCAGTTGTCGAGGATCACCTCCACCGTCTCCGCCTGCCGCGGGGTCAGCGAGTCGCGTTCCAGCATCAGCAGCTCCGCGAACCCCTGGACCGAGGTGAGCGGGCTGCGCAGCTCGTGCGAGGCGGTGAGGACGAACTCGTCTTTGAGCCGGTCGAGTTCGGCGCGTCGCACCTCCTCCAGCTCGAGCTCCTCGGCCATCTCGTTGAAGGCAGTGCCGAGGGTGGCGGTCTCGGCGAGGCCGCCGACCTCGACCCGGGCGCTGCGGTCGCCGGAGGCGAGTCGCCCGGCCGCGGCGACGAGCTCCTCGAGCGGGCGTCGCATCGAGGAGATCAAGCCGCTGAAGAGGAGCAGCGCCCCGGTCAGGCCCGCCAGCAGGCCGGCGGCGACCAGCAGCGCCGTGTCGCGGGTGTCGCCGGAGATCTCGTCGCGCAGTTCGCTGCGCCGAGCGGCCTGCTGGGTCACGACGGCCCGCGCTGCCTGCCCGCCGTCGCCGCGGGCGATCCGTTCCCGCGCCACCATCTCGACCTGGTAGGAGCGGGCGATCGCGTCCTCGAAGTCCTGGCGCTGCTGGATGAAGCGGCCGACGCCGATCACGGCCATCGCCGTGAGCACGGCGAACCCGATCGCGAACCCGATCCGCAGCCGGTTCGCAAGCGACGGGCTCAGTCGCCCATTGGATCGTGAATATGCTTGCGCCCCTATGGCTGACGAGGCTACCGAGCAGGACGGAACCGTCGCCGCTCCCGACGGGATCGATGCGAAAGCGGTCGAAGCGTGGTTCGGCGAGAACGTTGCCGGCGTCGGCTTCCCGCTGCGCTTCGAGCGAATCGCCGGCGGCCACTCGAACCTGACCTACGGCGTCACCGACCCCGCCGGCCAGAAGTGGGCGCTGCGGCGACCGCCGCTGGGCAAGCGGCTCGGCTCCGCCCACGACATGCGCCGCGAGTTCAAGGTCGTCTCCGCTCTCGGGAGCACCGAGGTCCCGGTCGCTCCGGTGGTCGGGCTCTGCGAGGACGAGAGCGTCAACGAGGCGCCCTTCTACGTGATGGAGTTCGTCGAGGGCCCGATCCTGCGCGGCCTCGCCGAGGCCGAGGTCTTCCCCGACGAGGGGGATCGCCGAGCGATCGGCGAGCGCGTCGCCGACACCCTGGTCCAGATCCACGCCGTCGACCCCGACGCGGTCGGCCTCGGCGACCTCGGTCGCAAGGAGGACTACGTCGCCCGCCAGCTGCACCGCTGGCAGGGACAGTGGGAGAAGTCGAAGACGCGGGAGCTGGAGCCGATCGACCGCGTCCACGAGGCGCTCTCGGCGCGGATCCCCGAGCAGGGCCCGGCGACGATCGTCCACGGCGACTACCGGCTCGACAACATGATCCTCACCGACTCCGGCGAGGTCGCCGCCGTCGTCGACTGGGAGCTCTGCACCCTCGGCGACCCGCTCGCCGACGTCGGCCTGCTGATGGTCTACTGGCCCGACCGCGGCGGGGACACCCTCGCCCTCGGCATGCCCGCCAACCTCGCGCCCGGCTTCCCGACCCGCGAGGAGATCAAGGCGCGCTACGCCGAGCGCAGCGGCCGCGACCTCTCCGACCTCGACTTCTACGTCGCCCTCGGCTACTGGAAGCTGGCGATCATCCTCGAGGGCGTCTACGCCCGCTACACCGCTGGCGGCTACGGCAAGGTCAACGAGGGCGTCGAGGCCTTCGCCCGCCTCGTCGAGCGCCTGGCCGAAGAGGCCGAGCGGGTCGAGCGGGCCGGCTAGACATCTTCTACTTCTGAAAAGGTTCTGCGCAATTGGTCCGGCAGAGGTTCTGTGGGTTGCCGGAGGAATCGAGTAAGGAGAATGTCTTGAAGCAGCTACGCAAGCGGTTGACGTACGCCAACGTGATGTCGTCGATCGCCGTGTTCCTCGTCCTTGGCGGAGCCTCCGCGTTCGCCGCTGCCCAGCTCGGCAAGAACAGCGTCGGGTCCAAGCAGCTGAAGAAGAACTCGGTGACCAGCTCCGAGATCAAGAAGAACGCCGTCACCAGCGCGAAGATCAAGAAGAACGCGGTCACCACGGCGAAGATCAAGAACGAGGCCGTCACGGGGGCCAAGGTGAACGAGGCGACCCTCGGCACCGTCCCCAGCGCCAACTCGATTCCGCCCGCCGAACCGACCCACCTCGTCGGCGCGCCGGGAGAGCCCGGGTTCGAAAACGGCAGCACCCAGTTCAACGAAGGGTTTAAAACCAACCCTGTCGGCTTCTACAAGGACCACGAGGGCATCGTCCACCTCCAGGGCTGGGCGCTGGTCGGCGGCGGCGGCAGCGGGGTCGCCTCGGTCTTCACGCTCCCCGCGGGCTACCGCCCGGCGGCGGGCGTGGTGACGATCCTGAGCCCGGTGAGCGGGCTCGCCACCTTCATCGGCGGCAGCGGTGCCTCGCTGGGGCCGATCAACCTCGACGGCAAGGTCGCTGGCGAAGAAGGAGAACCGATCGTCCTCGACGGAATCACCTTCCGCGCCGAGGGCTGACGAAGGATCTCTGGCCCTCCTCCTCGGGGAGGGCCAGAGCCTTCATCTTCCGCATGCCGGGAAGCAAGAGAAGCCTGGCCTCAGTTGCTGTCGCGGCCCTGTTGATCGGGTCGGGTTGCGGCGGGGGCCAGGACTCCCCTTCGTCAAAGACCACCTCCGCGCGAGAGCAGGCGGAGGCGAGCCAGGGGCCGTCGGCCGCCGCGGTCGAAGTCGGCCAGAGGAAGAAATCCGAAAAGCCCGGCGCCAAGGCGACCCCCGGTTCCACTCGCAAGAAGAAGGCGAAGAGCGGAGAGGGGAAGCCTGGGCCGGATGACCGCGGCCGGAACCAGGGTTCAGATCAACCGGCCGGCGTCCCGGCGCGGGTCGAGGAAGCGATCGAAGGCGACGAAAAGGTCCTCAGGCAGCGCTTTCGCAACCGGTCCGAGGGCCTCCCGCCCGTGGTCGAGGAAGTGCTGGAAGAGGCGGGAAGCGGTTAGACCATCCGCGTCGCGTGCCGGGGCTCGAGGTTCCCTTCGGCTTCGGCCTCGGCACGCTTCGCCCAGCGGTTCAGCTCGCGACGGGCGAGGACCATTTTGTGGACCTCGTCGGGGCCGTCGGCGAGGCGGAGCATGCGGCTGAAGCGCCACATGATCGCGAGGGGGGTATCGTCGGTCATGCCGAGCGAGCCGTGGATCTGGATCGCGCGGTCGAGGACGTCCATCACCATGTTGGCGGCGACGATCTTGATCGCCGAGATCGCCTGGCGGGCGGCGCGCTTGCCCTCGGTGTCCATCTTCCAGGCGGCGTAGAGGGTGAGCAGGCGGGCTTGGTCGATTTCCATCCGCGAGGCGGCGATCGACTCCTGGACGAACTGCTTGTCGCCCAGCGGACCGCCGAAGGCGCTGCGTTCGTTGGCGCGGCGGCACATCAGCTCGTGGGCGCGCTCGGCGGTCCCGATCGCCCGCATGCAGTGGTGGATCCGGCCCGGGCCGAGGCGGTCCTGCGCTACTGCGAAGCCGGCGCCGCGCTCGCCGAGCAGGAACTCCTTCGGCACCCGGCAGTCTTCGTAGCGGATCTCGCAGTGGCCGGGGCCGCCGTCGTGGCCCATCACCGAGATCGGCCGCACCAGGTTGAACCCGGGGGTGTCGGTGGGGACGCAAATCATCGAGGCGCGGGCGTAGGGCGGGGCGTCGGGGTCGGTGACGACCATCGCGATCGCCAGCTCGGCGCCCATCGCGCCGCTGGTGAACCACTTGTGGCCGTTGACCACCCACTCGTCGCCGTCGAGCTCGGCGCGAGCCTGCAGCAGCGTCGGATCCGAGCCCGATACCTCCGGCTCGGTCATCGAGAAGCAGGAGCGGATCCTCCCCTCCAGCAGCGGCTCCAGCCAGCGCTCGCGCTGTTCCTCGGTCCCGTGCTCGGCGAGGATCTCCATGTTGCCGGTGTCCGGGGCGGCACAGTTGAAGGCCATCGGCGCCGCCATCGGGCTCCGTCCCATCTCCTCGCAGAGCAGCCCGTACTCCCAGTTCTTCAGCCCCGGCCCGAAGCGCTCGTCGGGCATGAAGAGGTTCCAGAGCCCCTCGCTCTTCGCCTTCTCGCGGACGGCGACGAGGTTCTCGGGGTAGGGGACGCCGGGCCTGACCTCGGCGTCGAGCGCTTCCATCAGCTCCCGCTCCTGCGGGTAGACCTGCTCGTCCATGAAGTCGAGCACGCGCTCGCGCAGGCTCGCCACCTCGGGGCTGGGGTTGAAGTCCATCTCCGTCCTCTCTCCTCGTCCGCTTCGGAGGAGGAACGCTATTGGATCGACCGCTCAGGCTCGCCGGTAGCGGGCGAAGAGCTCGCCGTCCTCCTCCAGGAGCCAGGCCAGCTCCAGCCCGGCCACCCCCGGCAGGCCCCCCTCGAGGATCCGCGGCGCCCCACCGCCGGAGAGTTTCGGCGCGATCGTCAGGAACAGCTCGTCGACGAGGCCGGAGGCCTGGAGCGAGCCGTGCAGGGTCGGCCCTCCCTCGCACATCACCGCCCGCACGCCTTCCTCCCGCAGGGATCCGAGCATCTCGCTGAGGTCGGTCCATTCGCCGCCGCCGCTTTCAACCACGATCAGCCGTTTCTCGAGACCGGCGTAGCGCTCGGCCCGCATCGTCCCGGCGCCGATCATCACCGCGTCGAAGCGGGTCCGCAGCGTCGCCAGCATCTCCGTATCGGTGTCGGAGCCGATCGGCCCCGAGCGGCCGTCGATCGTCGCCCGGCCGTCGACGGTGGCGACGAAGTTCATCGCCAGGAAGGGTCGGTCCTCGTGTGCCTCCTCCCACGGACGGTAGGTCTCCAACTGCTCGGAGACCGTGGTCGGACCCGGATCGGGCAAGAGCCGCCGCATCGGTGCGGAAGCTACCCCGTTTGCGCGAGCGCATGCGAGCGCGCTTTTAGCTGTAGTCGTGCCAGCCGGCGAACTCGCGGCCGGCGAACTTCTGCAGCTCGGCGACGTCCTCGGTGAAGCGGCCGCGGACGCTCTCGAAGAGGTCGTCGGGCAGCTTTGGCTTCGGCGCCGGCGGCTTGTCCGGGTCGTGGACGACCTTCTCGACCAGCCAGCGCATCGACTCGGGCAGGCGGTCGAAGTTGCGGTCGAGGGAGCGCAGTCCCGGCAGTTTCACCAGCTTCTCCATCAGCTGGTATTTGTCGCCCTCCTTGGCGCTCGACTTCTCCCACTCGCGGTCGAACTGCTCGGAGGTGAAGCCCTCGTCGACGCCGGCGAAGGCGAACGCCTTGCGCATCGTCTCCTCGCGTTCTGACTGCAGCTCCTCCTGGGTGATGATCTCGATCTGGGCGCGGTCGAAGCGCTCGAGATAAGGCTGCAGCTGCATCCAGTACTTGGAGCGGTTGGTGTAGGAGTTGTCGGGATTGGAGAGGACCTCGACTAGGTCGCCGGTCTCGTAGCCGGCGCCGGTGGCGTGGACCCAGTGGGAGAGGATCCGCTTGATTGGGTCGCGGACCATGTAGAGCAGCCGCGCGTCGGGGCAGTTCTGCTCGATCCGCTCGGCGGCGCCCTCGAAGCGGGGCAGGTTCGTGTAGTGCGGCGAGGACTCGCCGCGGACCTTGAAGCGGTCGTCGAAGCGGCTCGCGTACCAGTCGAGGCCGAGGTCCCAGTTCAGCTCCTCGACGAAGAAGTTCAGCTCCTTCGGCTTCGACATCTGGATTTCCGGATGGAGGCCGAGGTAGTGGTGGATGCTCGTCGTCCCGCACTTGAGCCCGCCGATGATGATCAGGTTCGGCAGCTGGGCGTGGCGCTTGCGGCGCTTGCGCCAGCGGCTCTTGCGATCGGCGGCGTAGCGCTCGCGGGCGCGCGAGCACATCGCTTCGTCAGCGGGGTCACGGTGGGCGGTGGGCGGCAAGGTGTGCGTGTCGGTGTCCGGCACGAGCGTGGCTAGTCTAGCTGCGATGCCCGCCGCCGATCTCCACGCCAGCTTCCGTCGCTTCTTCGACGCCTCGACCGAATTCTTCCGCCACCTCTCGGAAATCGACTGGACCACGTTCGGGCTCGCCCTGCTCTTCCTGCTGGCGATGCAGCTGGCCCGCGCCTGGGCCTGGCGCAACGTGCTGCGGGCCGCCTATCCCGACAAGAAGATCCCTTTCCTGCCGCTGGCCGCCGCCTACCTGGCCGGGGCCGGGATCAACGCGATCGTTCCCGCCCACGCGGGCGACGCGACCAAGGTCTTCCTCGTCAAACGGCAGATCCCCGACTCCTCCTACCCGGCGGTGACCTCGTCCTTCCTGGTCCAGACCGTCTTCGACACCTCGGTCGGGGTCCTCGTCCTCCTCTACGCGATCACCCAGGGGCTGCTGCCGCCCCTGCCCCAGATTCCCCACCTGCCCGCCTTCGAGATCTCCTTCTGGGCCGACCACCCGAACCTCTTCTTCATCACCGTGGCGGCGACCCTGCTCGCGATCGCGATCGCGATCTACCTGCTCGCCCACCGGGTCCGCCGCTTCTGGGCCCGCGTCCGCCAGGGCCTGGTCATCCTCAGCGAGCCGCGCCGCTACATGCGCGAGGTCTTCGCCTGGCAGGGAGTCGGCTGGCTCTGCCGCTTCGCCGCCTTCTGGTTCTTCCTCGAGGCCTTCGGAATCGGCGGCTCGGTCGGCAACGTGATGCTGGTGATGAGCGTGCAGGCGATCGCCAACGTCGTCCCCTTCACCCCGGGCGGCGCCGGCGCCCAGCAGGCGCTGCTGGTGGCGACCCTGCACGGCCCGACCCGCACCGCCGTGCTGTCGTTCTCGGTCGGGACCCAGATCGCGATGGCGGCCTGGTCGGTGGTCCTCGGCTTCCTCTCGATCCTGCTGGTGTTCCGGACGACCGACTGGCGCGGCTTGATCAGGCAGGCACAGGAGGAAGCCGAGGGAGAGAAGGCCGCCGAAGCGGCTCCCTCTTAGGCCGGAAGGGGTCCGAAATCGCCCCATTCGCCGCGGACCGCGTCGAGGCGGAAGCGGATGAAGGCGGAGGCGCGGTGAAAGGGTTGGGCGCGGTCGGCGGCGACGGCCGCGTGATGGGAACCGCCCTGGCGGTACGCGTAGTCGCGCATCGCCGCCGCCGTGCGCCAGAGGGAGAAGGTGGAAACGAGCGGCGGCCGGCCGAACCCGGTCGAGGCGAGGAGACCGGGCGCGTCGAGGACGTCGGCTTCGGCCGGGGCGGACGCGCGGAGGAAAGGGCGGAGACGCCAGGGCTTGAGGCGGCCGAGGGTGAGGGCGGCGACCGGCTCCTCGTCGTCCACCGGCAACTGGCGCTCGGGCAAGCCGGGCATCTCCGGCCACGCGCCCGAGACTCGCAGCGGCGTCATCCGCGCCTGCCAGCCGGCCGAGAGCGCTCGTCCGAGGGGGTGATCGGCAAAGCGGTCGCGCGCGGCACCGTCGTCCCAGGCGGCGATCAGGGCGACGGTCCCGAAACTGGGTTTCGGAAGCAGGCCGGCGCCGAGCGGGGCGGTGAAGACGGTCTCGGCGTAGCGCAGGCCCTCCACCTGCTCGGGTTGGGGCCGTTTGGCGAGCGCTCGCAGCCCCTGGCGGGGACCGAGGTGGGCGATGTCGATCGAGACGATCACGTCAGCGGGCTAACCTAGGATCCACTAGGTTGAATTTAGAAGCTACCTAAGGAGCACTAGGTTGTCAACGAAGACCGGGTCCGACTCACGCCCACGTCTTACCGCCGCCGAGCGACGGGGGAAGGTTGAAGCGGCCGCCGCCGACCTCTTTGCCGAGCGCGGCTACCGCGGTGCCTCAATCGAGGAGATCGCCCGTCGCTCTGGGGTGACCCCACCGGTCGTCTACGACCACTTCCCCTCCAAGCTCGACCTCTACCGGCAGCTGCTGGAGGTCAACTTCGCCGAGCTGCGGGCGATTTGGAGCCGCAGCTTCCCCGGTGACGAGCCACCGCTGCAACGGGCGGCGCACGCCTTCAACGGCTGGTTCGCCTACGTCGAAGAGCATCCTGCCGCTTGCCGCCTGCTCTTCCGCGAGCCGGCCGGCGATTCGAAGGCCGAGGCCGTCCACGCCGAGGTCGCCGCCGCCAGCCGGGCCCAGGTGATGAAGGTCTTTGCCTCCGAGCCCGGCGCCGGCGGCTTGACCGGATCGGTGGCGGGGGAGGGCTTGGAGATGGCCTGGGTCGTCCTGCGCGGGGTCCTCCAGGGGCTGGCGCTGTGGTGGGTGGACCACCCCGATGTGCCCCGTGAGCGCGTCGTCGCCACCGCGATGAACTCGCTCTGGATCGGCTTCGAACGCGCCGCCGCGGGAGAAGCCTGGCTTCCCGATCAGCTCGACCAACCGGGATAGCGGCCGCCGACCCGCCATTGCCAGGGCGGTCGTTCGGAGACTGGGAACTCGTAGTGGTTGTGGCCGGGCAGCGTCTCCAACGGGACCAAGGCCGGATCGTCCTCGGCGCGGACCTCGACGCTGGCTGCCGCTTCGACGTCGCCTCCGGTGGCGCGGCGCACTTGCCGTTCCCAGCCGAGGCTGGGTCGGTAGAGCCAGTAGACGATTTCAACCAAGCCGGTCGCTCGGCGATGGTCGACCACCTCCGTGAAGGCGGTGGTGCGGCGGCCGGAGGCGGTGAGGTGCGGGCCGGCGGCAACGGCGCAGCTCTCGCGCCGGCAGCGGCGGAAGTCGACCGGCATCAGCGGCAGCCCGGAGGGCCCCGGCAACGCCACCGGCGCTGGAGCCAGCGCCCGCGCCAGTCGCGCCAGCGGCCAGCCGTAGGCGGGAACCAGGGGGTGATGACTGCAGCCATCGGGCAGGTGGGGGCCGCAGCGCATCTTCCTGCCGATCGCACCCGCCAGCTGACGTCCGGCGTCAACCTCGCCGCCGGAGGCGATCGCGGCGATGCCGGCGAGCAGGAGCAGCGCCACCAACGCCGCCAAGCCCGCCTGCTCGACGCTGGCCGAGCCCCGCTCTCGATCCCCGCCCCTCCTCATCGACCGGACGCTAGGGCGTCTCGGCGCACGTGTGGCGCGCAAAAGCTGACGATTGTCTGCCGGCAATGAGTCGCTTCTGCTTACATGCAGGGCGATGGAGGGCTTCAACCTTTTCGGCGACCCGGAGGAGTTCCGCGCCCGCATGGAGGAGCTCCAGGAGCAGATGCAGTCCTCCCAGCGCGTCGCCTGGGCCGACAACGCGATCAAGCTGGCGGTCGAGATGACCGTCGCCTCGATCGGCCGCCTCGACCTCACCGGCAGCGCCGATGAGCAGGCGATGCAGGTCCGCGACGCGATCCGCGTCCTCTTTCCCGAGGCCGTCACCCTGGTCCGCGAGGCCAGGGAAGGCCTCTCCTGAGGTCCGCTAGAAAAGCTCGACGCGGATTGAGAGCATCGCGCCGCGGCCGCTGAGGCCACCTGCCAGCTCGACCGGGAGGGCGATCAGCAGCGCCGGCACCGCCAGGACGATGCTGGCGAGGGCGTCGATCCGTCGCTGCCAGGGTTTGGCCGCGGGTCTGGTCGGAGCGCCGCGCAGGGCCCCCAGGGCGACGTTGTGGCCGAAGGTGACGCTGTTGAGCAGGGTCTGCCAGGTGGCGGCGAGGCTCGCCAGCGGCTGCCAGCGGCGGGACTTGACGATCTGGTCGCGGCGGGCGACGAGGCGGCGGACCGCCTCCAGGGTGAAGAGGTGGCGAGCCCCCGGGTGCAGCCCCGACCAACCGGCGCCGCCGAGCGAGCAGGCGAAGCTGGCCCGGTTCTCGATCCCGATCGTCTCGTCGTCGCGACGGGCGTCGAGCTCGCGCAGCGCCTCCTCGGCGTCGCCAGGCTCGCCGACCACTCCGAGCCCGCAGCTCTCGCACCTCCGCACCGGTCCGGCCAGGCCCGGCTTCTGGCCGATCCAGCCGAAGAGCGGCTCGCCGCAGGCGGGGCAGGGTGGGTTCTCGGGACCGGCTCCGGCCTCGAGGGGGACGACGGCGTGGGGGCTCTCGGCCTGGTCCATGCTCGGGTAGCGTACGCGTCGTGCGCCTCAGCGAGATCATGACCTCGGGCGTCGTCACCGCTACCGCGGAGGCGAGCGCCCTGGAGGTGGCGAGGTTGATGCGCGACCACCGCGTCGGCTCGGTCGTGATCGTCGACTCCGCCGCCAAGCCGGTAGCGATGGTGACCGACCGCGACCTCGCCCTGCGCGTCTTCGCCGAGGGCGCCGAGCCGGCGACGCCGGCGCTCGAGCACGCCTCGCGGCCCCTGGTCTGCGGCGATCCGGAGATGGAGCTCGACGAGGCCGCCGTGCTGATGGCCCAGCACCGCGTGCGGCGGCTGCCGGTCGTCCGCGGCGAGGAGCTGGTCGGGATCGTCAGTCTCGACGACATCGCCGTCCGCAGCGGCAACCTCGAGGTGGCGCAGAAGATGACCCAGGACGTGATCGAAGGGGCTCTGCCCCAGTTCTACTTCCACGAGAGGGGATAGATGCAAGACAGCAAGGCCGAGGTTCGGGCCCGGGAGCAGCGCTGGGCGATTCCGGCGGGGATCGCCAGCATCCTCGCGGTGGTCCTCCTGTTCGCCGCGAAACCGCTCAACGTCAGCGGCGACGGCCAGGCGGAGTTCCTGCGCGAAGTCGACGCCCACGGCGGCCAGGTCGTCCTCTCCGACCTGATGCAGGCGCTCGCCTTCCTGCTGCTGGCGCTGCCGCTCGTCTACCTCTTCCGCGCCGTCGCGGCCCGCAGCGACCGGGTGCGCCCGCAGCTGATCGGCCTCGTGGTCGCCGCTCCGCTCTTCCTCGCGATCTCCTCCGGGCTCTCGATCGGGGTCACCAAGGAAGGCGCGGACAACTTCCTCGCCGGCAAGGCCGAGCCATCGCTGACGCCCTCCGAAGCGCGCGAGGAATGCAGCGAAGAGAAAGAGGACGAAGGCAACGACTTCCTCGTCGACGAATACGACCCCGGCAAAGGCGAGACTCCGCTGCGCGCCTGCGAGGACCGCAAGCTCGAAGACGACGAGGCGACGGAGGCGATCGGCGAATCCTCGCTGGTCCCGATCGCCACCGGGCTCGGCCTCGCCGGCGTCTTCGGCCTCGTCGTCGCCCTCCTCTACACCGGCCTCTGGGCGATGCGCACCGGCCTCCTCTCTCGCTTCTGGGGCTCTCTGGCGATGGTCGCCGGGATCGCCTTCCTGCTCGGGCCGCTGATCTTCGTGACCATGGTCTTCTTCGTCTACCTCGGACTCCTCGCGCTCGGTTTCGTCCCCGGCGGGCGACCCCCCGCCTGGGAGGCCGGCGAAGCGATCCCCTGGCCGACGCCGGGGGAGAGGGCCGCCGCCGAAATGGAACCGCAGGGCGGCTGGGACGAGGCCGACGAAGCCGACGAGGACGAGGAGCGGGCTACTCCGCCCGACCGGCGCTGACTTGCTTGCGGTGGGTGCGGATCTCGCTCATGATCCGCTCCAGCCGCGGCTCGACCGAGCTGTCGACGTGGGACATCGCCGCGGCGACGCCGGGGTGGACGGCGGCGATCCGCTCGTGCATCGCCTGCGCCACGGCGCGGTAGGTGGGGTGCCCCTCGCGACCTGAGCGCAGCTCGATCAGGTGCATCGCCTCGCGGGCGTTGAGGTCGAGGGTGTAGCGGATCCGGTAGGCGAGGCTGAGCGCATAGGGGGCCTGCTCGGCGAGGCCGGCCTCGGTCAACCGCTCGTACTCGCCCCGCGAGATCTCCAGCGCCCGCTCGAACTCGCCGCCGACGCCGGCTTCGCGCACCTCCTCGGGGATCCCGGCGCCGAGGTCGGGGCTGAGCCGCTGCCACTGGCAGGTCAGCATCCGATGCCGCTGCAGGTCGCGGAAGGCGCCGTAGTCGGAGACGATCTCAAAGCGGTAGCGCAGGGCCTCGAAGCCGCGGCCCGGCCGGTAGCGCCGGTTGGCGCGATCGCCGACGACCGCCGCCAGCAGCTGCGCCCGCTCCTCGCGGTCGAGGACGTCGATGCGGGCGAGGACCTCGGTCTCCGGCGCGCTCGCCTGCTCGAACAGGGAGGAGGCGAGTAGGTCCTCTTCGGAGCCGTCGACGTGGAGCAGCTCGACCGAGGGAGCGTCGTCGCCGTCGCCGCGCCGGTCGAGGCCCAGCCGCGCCACCCAGGCCTCGGTCTGCTGGCGCCGTCGCTCCAGGTAGGAGATCCACTCGCCGCCGCGGTCGGGGCGGTCGACCCGGGAGACGAAGCTCGGCATCACCTGCTTCAGCTCGCTGAGGATCATGCCCCCGTACTCGCGCGCCTCCGGCAGCGGCGAGGCCATCAGCCGCATGATCAGCTGCTCGTAGGCCTGGCCGGTGGCGTAGATGCCGACGTGGCTGAGGGTCGCCGCCGGCAGCAGCCCGCGCAGGAGGTCGAGCGCCTTGGCCCGGATCGAACGCCGCCAGGCGCCCTCCGGCTCCTCGCCCCGCGGCCAGCGCGCCGCCGCCCACTCCTCGACCTCGGTCAGGGAGCGCGAGTAGATCGCGAAGATCTCGTCCATCGCCGCCGCGAACTCCGGGCCCAGCTCCTCGTTCCGGTAGAAGCGATAGCCGCCTTCCGGCAGCGGCTTGTCGTAGGGGATGTAGCGGGTCGACTGCTCGAGGTAGGCGGCGAGGCGGCCGCGCTGCAGCACCTTGGTGAGGATGTTGGAGACCCACTCGCAGGCGACGTGGGCGCCGCCGAGCTGGGCGATCGAGTCGTCGCCGTAGCCGGCGAAGACGCGCTCGTAGAGTCCCGCCGCGCGGGTGCCCTCCTCCTCGTCGAAGGGCCGACCGCCTTCCGGCGCATCGGCCGCGAACTCCTCGAGGTAGAGCCGGCGCACGGTCCCGGAATAGCGCGAATAGCGGGCAAAAAGCGCTCCCTTGACGGTCTCCGGCAGGTTGACGAGGGCGAAGACGGGCCGGTCGAGGTTGGTGAAATGCGGGGCGAGAAGCGCCCGCTCCTCAGCGGTGAAGTCTTCGACCGGATAGCGCACCGGCGCATCGTAGTGGGCGCTTCGGCGGGGCAGCGCCGAGGCGATCTGGCTCAGGCCTGAGGCGCTGGCGGCGCCGCCATCAGCTCGACCCGATGGCCGCCGGGCGCGATCGCCAGGACGCGTGGCTGGCCCCAGTGTTCGCGTTTCGGCTCGACCTCGAAGCCGCGCTCGCGCAGCCGCGCGACGGTCGCGTCAAAGCCCCTGACGACCACCGCCAGGTGTCCAGGCGAGGGCACAGTTGGCTGCTCCTTCGGCATCAGGTGCACTTGCGTCCCATCGCGCTCCAGCCAGGTGTACTCGCTGAGCGTCTCCGGAGGCTCGACCCGCGTGAACCCGATCAGCTCGAAGAAGCCGACGGCGGCCTCGACCTCAGCCGGCGCGACCTCGATCCCGACGTGATGGAGCACCTTCAGAAATTTACAGAAACGTTCCAGTTACGTATGTTTTTGTCTGCTACGGTCTCAGGCATGGAGGCAATGGTCTTGGACAGGGAGGAGGCAGAGATGGTGGATTGGGACGACGGACGTCTTGATGAGAGATTCCGAGCGATCGACCAGAGGTTCGATGAGGTGGATCGGAGGATGGACGAAGGCTTCGCCCGTATGGATGCAGGCTTCGCCCGCATGGATGCAGGAATGCGAGACCTCGGCAATCGCCTTGATGGAGGACTGAAGGATCTCAACGGTCGCCTTGATGGAGGACTGAAGGATCTCAACGGTCGCATCGATGGAGGGCTGAAGGATCTCAACGGTCGCATCGATGGAGGGCTGGGAGAACTCAACGGTCGCTTCGATGCGATGCAGCGGACCCTGCTGGGAGTGAGCGGTGTGATCATCGCGGCCCTGATCGGCCTCATCGCGACCCAGCTCTAGGGCTCAGAGCAACAATGACCCCAACGCCGCGAGGACGACGATCGCGGTCGACCAGGTGAGGGCCTCGGCGGTGATCTCCATGTCAAGGCCGTAGGCATGGGCGATGACCAGGGAGTTGAGGCCGGAGGGCATCGCCGAGAGGAGGCGGTAGGCGGCGGGGAGGTCGATCACGGGGGCGGCGAGGAGCATCAGCAGGCCGGGGACGACGGCGAGACGGGTGGCGATCACGAGCAGGACCGGGCGGGTGAGCGGCGGCGGCATCGGCAGGGAGCCGCTCTCGGCGTTCTCCGCCAGGGTGGCGCCGACGGCGAAGAAGCCGATCGGGAGGATGGCGACGATCAGGACCTGGGAGAGATCGACGAGGAGGTTCGGGGCGAGGGCGTCCGGGGCGAGGAGGCCGGCGATCGCGGCGTAGAGCGGCGGGTTGCGGGTGAAGAAGGCGCCGACTCGCTGGCGCGGCGTTTCGCCGGCCTTGGTCCCGAAGGCGGCGCCGACGGCGAAGGCGCCGAGCAGCAGGCAGGGGCCGGTGACGAGGACGTCGTAGAGGACCGCGGTCGGCAGCTCGTCCCGTCCCAGCAGCGCCACCGCCAGCGGGTAGCCGAGGTAGCCGGTGTTGACGCTTAAAACAGTGCAGATCACCGCTCCCACCTGGGGACGGGTGAGGGTGAGGAACCGGGTTGCGACTCCCCAGGCGAAGAGGGCCCCGAGCGAGGAGGCGACGATCCCCAGCAGCAGCCCGACGCCGTGGCTGACGTCGATCTCGCTGGCGGCGATGTTGAAGAAGATCACCGGCGGCAGCAGCACGTAGAGCAGCAGCGTCAGGGCGCTGCGCGAGGCGCGGGCGGCGCCGGCGGGCCAGCGGCCCTCGGACCAGACGCCGACGGCGACGGCCGCGACGATCGCGCCGGTGGTGAGGAGGACTCCGATCGGGCGGTTCTACCCGAAAAGGCTGCGGCCGGCGTGTTCGGCGAACTCGACCAGCGGCTGCGGGACGATGCCGAAGAAGATCGTCGCCGCCGCGGCGAGCAGGGCCGGACCGGCGATGTACCAGCGGCGGCCGGCCTCGGGATCGATCGGGTCGGCCTCAGGGGAGGCGCCGGCGATCACCGGCTGCGCACCCGCTGCCCGCTCGCTCTCGGGCCGCATCCACATCGCCGCCACCACCCGCAGGTAGTAGGCGAGCGAGATCATCGTCCCGACCGCGATGAAGACCGCGAGCCAGGTGTAGTCGCCTTCGACCAGCGCCTCGATCAGGTAGAGCTTGCCGATGAAGCCCGCGGTCGCCGGCAGCCCGGCCAGGGCCAGCATCGAGATCGTCAGCGGCCAGGCCAGCAGCGGCCGCTTGGTCCCGAGACCGCGAATGCCGCGGATGTCGTCGCCGAAGACCGTTTCCCGCTCGCGGGCGACGATCACCGCGAAGGCGGCGATGTTCATGAAGGCGTAGGCGGCGAGGTAGAAGACCAGCGAGCTGGTCCCGGCCTCGGAGGCGACGACCACGCCGCCGAGCATGTAGCCGGCCTGGGCGACGCCGGACCAGCCCATCAGCCGCTTCAGCGAGTCCTGGCCGAGGGCGCCGACGTTGCCGACGACGATCGAGATCGCCGCCAGCGCCGCCAGCGCCGGCTGCCAGGAATCGAGCTGGGAGCCGAGGGCGACGTCGAAGAAGCGGAGGAAGACGGCGAAGGCCGCGGCCTTGGTCGCCACCGCCATGAAGGACGTGATCGGGGTCGGCGCCCCCTGGTAGACGTCGGGCGTCCACTGGTGGAAGGGGGCGATCGAGGTCTTGAAGGCGAGCCCGACCGCCGCCATCGCGATCCCGATCAGGATCAGCGGGTCGCCGTCGAGGCCGTTCTTCGCGATCCCGTTGGCGATCCCCGCGAACCCGGTCGAGCCGGTACCGCCGTAGAGGAAGGCCATCCCGTAGAGCAGGGTCGCCGAGCCGATCGAGCCGACGATCAGGTACTTCAGCCCCGACTCGAGCGAGCCCTCGCGCCGCAGGTTGGTGGCGCAGAGGATGTAGAGCGGGATCGAGAGCGTCTCCAGGGCGACGAAGAAGGTGACGAGGTTGGTCGCCTGGGCCAGCATCGTCATCCCCAGGACCGAGCCGAGCAGGAGCGCGTGGTACTCGCCGGAGCCGGCTTCCGCGGTTGCCCGCTCGCGGATCGAGAGGAGGACGCAGAAGGCGGCGGTGAGGATCGAGATCAAGGAGATCGAGATCGCCAGGTCGTCGAGCCGCAGGGCCCCGGTGATCAGCGTCTTCGGGTCGTCCCACTGCCAGATCAGCAGGCCAGCGGCGGCACCCAGCGTGACCATCGTCAGCAGCGGCGCGGTGCGGCGCAGCGGGCGAAACACGGCGCTGAGGAGGACGACGCAGAGGCCGACCGTGAGCGCGATCAGCGGCGAGACGCCGGCGTAGTCGATGTGGGGCTCGTTGAAGTTCATTTGTTGGCGAGCTTGGCTTCGGGGGCGTCGCCGCCGTTGACCTTGGAGACAGTCTGTTGAACCTTCGGTGCCGTCCGCTCGAGGATCAGCTGCGGGTAGAGGGCGAGGCCGAGGATGCAGAGCACCAGCGGCACCAGGACGAGACCGTCGCGCACCCCGATCTCGCGGGACAGCAGCCCCTCCGGCTTACGGTTGTGCATCGCCCCTTGGTAGAGGCGGAGCGCGTAGTAAGCCGACATCGCGACGCCGGTGATGGCGACGAAGGCGAAGACGATCTTCGCCTGGAAGAGGCCGTTGAGGATGTAGAACTCGCCGACGAAGTTGGCCGAGCCCGGCATCGCCAGGGTCGCCAGGGCGACGATCAGGAACAGCGCCGCCAGCACCGGCGCCCGTAGCGCCATCCCGCCCATCTCGCGGATGTCTTCGCTGCCGGTCCGCTCCAGCAGCAGGGCGACGATGACGAAGATCGGGGCGACGACGAGGCCGTGGTTGACCATCTGCAGGACCGCCCCGTCGGAGCCGTCGGCGCGCAGGGCGAAGATCCCGATGGTGATGAACCCGAGCTGGGCCACCGAGCTGTAGCCGGCGATCAGCCGCACGTTCGTCTGGGTGAACGCCATCACCGAGCCGTAGAGGATCGAGGCCAGGGCGATCAGCAGGACCACCTCCTGGAATTCGACCGTGGCGTCGGGGAAGAGCGGCAGCACCACCCGCAGGAAGCCGTAGGCGCCGACCTTGGCGAGGACGCCGGAGAAGACCATCAGCGCCGGCAGCGGCGCCGCCCGGTAGGCGTCGGGCATCCAGCCGTGGAGCAGGAAGGCCGGCATCTTGACCAGGAAGGCGGCGGCGAAGAACCAGAAGATCCACTGCTGGCTGCCGTGGCTGAGGCCGTGTTCGCTCAGATAGGCGAAGGAGAAGCTGAGGTGGCCGCCGTCGGCGGCGAGGATCGCGGTCGCGATCGCCGCGACCAGCATCAGCAGCGAGCCGATCAGGGTGTAGACGATCATCTGCAGCGTCGCCGCCGAGGCGGTCTTGCCGCCTTCGCTCGTGCGGTCGTGGCCCCAGGCCCCGAAGAGGAAGTAGAACGGGACCAGCATCAGGTCGAAGAAGAGGACGAAGAGCAGCAGGTCCTGGGCGAGGAACGCCCCCAGCGTCGCCGTCTCGGCGACCAGCATCAGGAAGTAGAAGGTCTTCGGCCGCTCCTGCTCGCGGAAGGCGGCGAAGGCGACGCCGCCGACCCAGAGCACCGCGGTCAGCAGGATCAGGAAGAGGTTGAGGCCGTCGATGCCGAGGCTGTAGTCGACGCCGAGCCCGGAGATCCAGGGCTCGTCGACGGCGTACTGCAGAGCGGAGCTGCCGCCCTCGAAGCCGACCGCGGCGGCGATCGCCAGCCCCAGCGTCGCCACGGTCCCCAGCGTCGCCCACCCGCCGACCGCCCGCGCGGGGAGGAAGAGGCCGAGGAGGCCGAACGCCAGCGGCGCCCAGAGGATCGCGCTGCTCATGAGCTGCTCAACAGGAAGTAGAGGGCCAACCCGGCGAAGCCGGCGATCAGGAGCAGCGCGTAGCTACGGACGAACCCGTTCTGGACGGCGCGGACGACGCCGCTGGCGCCGCGGACCCCGCCCTCGGTGCCGCTGATCAGGCCGTCGACGACGAAGCGCTCGAAGACGCGGTTGGCGAAGCGGCCGATCGCCAGGGCCGGGCGGACGACGAGGAAGTCGATCGCCTCGTCGAAGTACCACTTGTTGACGAAGAGGGTGTGCAACGGCCGCAAGCGCCGTTCGAGCTGCCGCGGGCGCTCGGGCTCCCTTACGTAGAGCAGGTAGGCGATCCCGATCCCGGCCAGGGCGATGACGCCGCCGATCCCGAGGCCGGTGTAGTCCTGGCCGAGCGTGGGCTCGATCGCCGCCAGCGGCGAGCCCTCCCAGACCGGCTCGAGGAACTTGGTGATCACCTCGTCGATGCCGGGCACCTGGACCAGACCGCCGACCAGGGCGAGGAAGGCGAGGATCGCCATCGCCACCCGCATCGGCAGCGACTGCTCGGCGATGTGGTGCTCGGGACCCGGGAAGCCGACGTCGGTGTCCTCGGGCTCGCCGGTGGCCGGGTTCTTCGGCGCCTCGTGGGCGACGTGGCCGGTCTCGATCAGCTCCTGTGCCTCCGGGCAAGGCCGGCCGGGCAGGACCCGGAAGACGAGCCGGAAGCTGTAGACGGCGGTCATCAGGGCGCCGACGTAGCCGAGCACGGTGAAGATCAGGTACATCCCCCCGCGCGCCTCGGCGAAGGCGAGGATCTCGTCCTTGGAGAAGAAGCCGGAGGTGCCGGGGAAGGCGGCGAGGGCGAGGGCACCGCAGACGAAGGTGATCGAGGTGAACCGCATCGCCTTGCCGAAGCCGCCCATCCGGTCGATGTTCTGGTCGTTGGCCATCGCGGCGATGATCGAGCCGGCCGCCATGAACAGAAGCGCCTTGAAGAAGGCGTGGGTCATCAGGTGGAACATGCCGGCGCTGTAGGCGCCGATCGAGACGCCCATGATCATGTAGCCGATCTGGCTCATCGTCGAGTAGGCGATCGCCCGCTTCAGGTCGGTCATCACCAGCGCCATCGTCGCCGCGACCAGCAGCGTCGCCAGGCCGGTGAAGGCGGCGATGTCGGCGGCGGTCGGGGCGAGTTCGAAGAGGACGTGGGTGCGGGCGATCAGGTAGACGCCGGCGGTGACCATCGTCGCCGCGTGGATCAGCGAGGAGACCGGGGTCGGGCCCTCCATCGCGTCCGGCAGCCAGGTGTGGAGCGGCAGCTGGGCAGACTTGGCGAAGGCGCCGACGAGGAGCAGGAGGCAGATCGCGGTCACCGTCCACTCGTTCGTGCTGAAGACCTCGGGCGCTTTCTCGAACACCGTCCCGTAGTCGAAGGAGCCGAGTTCGCGGAAGATCAGGAAGGCGGCGAGCACGAGTCCTATATCTCCGACGACGTTGATCACGAAGGCCTTCATCCCCGCCCGCGTCGCCGTCTCGCGCCGGTACCAGAAGCTGATCAGCGCGTAGGAGGCGAAGCCGACGAAGGCCCAGCCGACCGTCAGCAGGACGAAGTTGCCGGCCAGCACCAGCAGCAGCATCGAGAAGACGAAGAAGTTGAGGTAGCTGAAGAAGCGGTGGTAGCCCTCGTCGGACTGCATGTAGCCGTAGGAGTAGAGGTGGATCAGGGTCGAGACGCCGGTGACGACGAGGACCATGAAGATCGAGAGCGGGTCGACGAAGATCCCGAGCTTGATGTCGAGGCCGGCGACGTTGGCGTAGTCCCAGAGCGAGGAGGCGTGGTGGCGCGCCTCCGGCTCGTCGCCGAGCAGGGAGAGCAGCGCGGCGACGCCGCAGGCGAAGGCGAGGCCGATCGAGATCGTGCCGATCGCGCCCGCCACCTTCCGCGGCAGCGCCCGGAAGCCGAGGCCGATGACGATCGAGCCGAGCAGCGGGAAGAGCAGGACCAGCCAGGCCCAGGCGGTAGCGCTCATCCGCGTAGCTCTCGCAGGTCGTCGACGTCGAGCGGCAGCCGGCGGCGGAAGATGGCGACGATCAGGCCGAGGCCGACGACGACCTCGCAGGCGGCGATCACCATCACGATCACCGCGAAGACCTGCCCCTGGCCGTTGCCGACCATGCGGCTGAAGGCGACCAGGGCGAGGTTGCCGGCGTTCAGCATCAGCTCGAGGCAGAGCAGGATCACCATCGGGCTGCGGCGGAGGAGGATGCCGAGGGCGCCGGTGGCGAAGAGCAGGGCGGAGAGGACGATGAACCAGTCGGTGGTCATCGGGTGGCTCCGGCGGTGGGGGTGGGGGATGGGGATACCCCCTCCTCACGATTTGGGGAGGGTTCGTCGGGGGTATCCCCATCCCCCTCTCGACGGCGGGCGGCCAGGACGATTGCTCCCACGGCGGCGAGCAGGAGGAGGATCGAGCTGGCCTCGAAGGGGAGGAGGAACTTCTCGAGGAGGAGGCGGCCGATGGCGGCGGGGTTGCCGAAGCCGGCATTGACGTCGGGGCCGTTGGTTTCGAGCGCCAGCAGTGAAGAGGAGAGGACGGCTATGGAGAGCTCGACGAAGAGGGCGATGCCGAGGAGGGGGGCGAGGAAGCGCTGGCCGGGGATCGGCTCCCAGGCCGACTCGCCACCGCTGCCGACGTAGGCGACGACGAAGACGTAGAGGACCATCACCGCGCCGGCGTAGACGACCACCTGGGCGGCGGCGACGAAGGCCGCGGTCAGCAGCAGGAAGAGCGCCGCCAGCGAGAAGAGGTGGACGATCAGCGCCAGCACCGAGTAGAACGGGTTCCGCATCGCGATCACGCCGAGGGCGCCGCCGAGCGCGCCGATCGCGGAGAGGAAGAAGAGCCCCTCTTCCACTACTCGCCCTCGCTCCTCAGCGGCGTCCGTTCGACCGGCTCGGCGAGCAGCATCTCCTTGGTGAAGATCAGGTCGCGGCGGTCGTAGTCGGACATCTCGTAGTCGTGCCCCATCGTGATTGCGTCGAAGGGGCAGGCGATCTCGCAGTAGCCGCAGAAGATGCAGCGGGCGAGGTTGATCTCGTAGACGGCGGCGTAGCGCTCGCCGGCCGAGACCCGCTCGCCGGGCACGTTCTCCGCCGCGACGACGCGGATGCAGTCGGCCGGGCAGGCGGCGGCACAGAGCGAGCAGCCGACGCATTTCTCCAGCCCGGTGTCCTCGAAGCGGTGCAGCTTGTGGCGGCCGCGGAAGCGCGGGTAGACGGGCGTCTTCTCCTCCGGGTACTCGATCGTCATCGGCCCCTCGATCAGCCGTGCCATCGTCGTCTTCAGCCCCCGCAGGGTCTCGCCGAAGGCGCGGTAGGCGCCGCCGAGCCCGCCCGGCTCAGGACCGCGCTGGACCTCGACGACGTCGATCGAGTCGAGGTAGGAGGCCGACTTCGGGTCGAAGCTCACGTCACCACCACCAGGACGGCGGTGACGAGGACGTTGAGGGTGGCGAGGGGCAGCAGCACTTTCCAGCCGAGGCTCATCAGCTGGTCATATCGAAGACGCGGCAGCGTCGCCCGCACCCAGATGAAGACGAGGACGAGGCCGAGCATCTTCGCCAGCATCCAGATCGGGTCGAGCCAGCTCGGGCCGGGGCCCATCCAGCCGCCGAGGAACATCGCCGCGGCGATCCCGGAGACGACGAGGATCTCCATGTATTCGACCAGGAGGAAGGAGCCGAAGCGCATGCCGCCGTACTCGGTCATGAAGCCCTGGACCAGCTCGGCGTCGGCCTCGGGCATGTCGAACGGGGTGCGGTTGGTCTCGGCGAAGCCGGCGAGCATGAAGATCAGGAAGCCGACGAACTGGGGGACGATGAACCAGAGCTCACCCTGGGAGTGGACGATCGAGACCAGCGAGAGGGAGCCGCTCATCATGATCACCCCGAGCAGCGCCAGCCCCATGCTGACCTCGTAGGAGATCAGCTGCGCGGCCGAGCGCATCGCTCCCAGGAGGCTGTATTTGGAGCCCGAGGACCAGCCGCCGAGCAGCAGTCCGTAGAAGGCGATCGAGCCGATGGCGAAGAAGTAGAGGATCCCGATCGGGACGTCGATCCCGTAGAAGCCGACCCCGCCCTGGACGTCGCCCCAGGGGATGATCGCCAGCGAGAGCACGCCGGCCAGGACCGGCAGCAGCGGGCCGAGGATGAACAGGGTCGAGATCGCGTTCTCGGGGCGGAAGGACTGCTTGGAGATCAGCTTGCCGACGTCGGCGAGCGGCTGCAGGAGGCCGAAGGGGCCGACGCGGTTCGGTCCGTAGCGGTGCTGGAAGCGGCCGATCAGCTTCCGCTCCAGGACCGTCAGCAGGGGCAGGATGCCGAAGATCACCGCGAAGATGACGATGCTCTTGACGATCATCACCCAGGTGGCTTCGGCGAGCTGGGTGTCGGCAAGCGGCAGCATCAGGCGCGGGCCTCGCTCAGCTTCTCGATCTTCACCTGAACGGGGCCGCCGTTCAGCAGCGCGTTGGCGTTCGCCTCGGCGACGCCCTCGGCCATGAAGACGGTGCCGGGGCTGATCCGCTCCTTGATCAGGACGGCGGCGGTGAGGCTGGATCCGTTCTGGCTGACGCGGACGGCCTCGCCGTTCTTCAGGTCTAGATGTTGGGCGTCTTGCGGAGAGATCTCCAGGCGCTGGTGGGGGGTAAGGAACTTCAGGGGTGGGTTGAGCTCGGTGACGGGGCCGGCCCAGAGGTCGCGGTAGGTGCCGAGGAGGAGCGAGCCGTCGTTCGAGGTGTTGGGGGGGACCGCCGAGGGGGGGTCGGCGGACGCGACTCGGCGAGGAGTCGCGTCGGGTTGGACCATGCTTACTGGCGCCTCGCGCTGAGTGTCCGGCGACCCCCCCTCGGCGGTCCCAACCGGGCCGGGGCTAGGGCTCTCGGTTCCTAGGCGGTCGCTGGTGGAGCCTTCGCGGTCTTGCCAGCGGAGGCCGCGGCCGCCGATGTCGGTCTCCTCGATGCCGTTGTAGAAGCTGACGGCGTCGGTGAGGGCATTGAACGCCGTGGGCTGGGAGTTGATGCCGGTGTCGAGGCCTAGAGCCTTCGCCAGTTCAGAGAGGACCACGATGTTCGACTGCACGAAGCCCGGGCGAGAAGCTGAGGGGCGGACGCGTTGGAGGCGGCCGTCGGGGTGGGTGACGGTGCCGTCTTTCTCGGCGTGGGTCTCGAGCGGGAGGACGACGTCGGCCTTGGCGGTGGTCGCGTTCTCGTGCATCGAGAAGGAGACGAGGAAGTCGCAGGCGGTCAATGCCTCTTCCCAGGCGGGGGTGTCGGGGAAGTCGCGCAGCGGGTCGGCGCCGAAGAGGACGAGGTGGGTGACCTCGCCGTCGATCAGCGCCTGGCGGATCTCCTCGGTGGGGCGGCCGGCCACCGTCTCGGCGAGGCCCGGACCGGCGTCGGGGAGGCAGCCGGCCTCGCGCAGGCCGCGGGCGTTGGTGGTGTCGGGGATCTCCAGCAGGCCGGCGCCCTCGGTCGTTGCCATGCCGGTCGCCTCGGCAATCTTCAGTAGCGCCTCGGCGGCGGCATCCTCGCGGGCAATCCGCTCGCCCCAGATGACGACGACCTTCTCGGCCTCGCGCAGGGTCCCGGCAACCGGGGTGGCGACGTTCTCGGCGCCGCCGATCGCGCTCGCCAGCTCGGAGACGAAATGCGCGGCCTGGCCGGGCGCATAGCGGGCGATCGCCTCGGCGCCGCCGTCGAGCGCGGTCGGCCGCTCGGTCGCGACGACCAGCTTGGCGCCGTTGCGGCGGATCGCCTTGCGGACCCGCAAATCGAGGATCGGCGAGCTGTGCAGCGGGTCGGTGCCGAGGACGAGGACCGCGTCGGCCTCGTCGATGTCGCGCACCTTCGCCGAAATGCTTGGCTCGCTGAGTCGTCGCAGCACCTCCGCCTCGGGTCCCCGAGAGGGGCGCGAGTCGATGTGAGCCGACCCAAGCGCCTCGCGCATCAGCTTCTGCAGCAGGAAGCCCTCCTCGTTGGAAGCGTCGCCGATGATCGCCGCGACTGCAGAGGAGGCGGGGGTGGTCCTCTCCGGACCCTCCCCGCTGTTGTCCGGAGAGGACCACCCCCGCCTCCCCCCGCTTGCGCCGCGCAGCCCGTCCGCGACCCGCGCGATGGCTTCGGTCCAACCGACCTCGGCGCCGCCCTTTAGCCGCGGCCCCGTCACCCGCTCCGGTGCGTCGAACATCTCGAACCCATAGCGGCCGCGGTCGCAGAGCCAGCCGTCGTCGACCTCGTGGTTGTCGCGGGAGATCACCCGTTTCACCTTCTCGTCGCGGACGGTGAAGCTGACGTTGCACTGGCTCGGGCAGAGCGTGCAGACCGAGCCGGCGTGCTCGATGTCCCAGGGCCGGGCGCGGAAGCGGTAGGTGTAGTTGGTCAGCGCCCCGACCGGGCAGATGTCGGTGATGTTGCCGTGGAAGGGGGCGACGTAGGGGCGGTCGTCGAAGGTGCCGACGTAGGTGCGGTCGCCGCGGTCGATCAGCTGCAGCTGGGCGTCTTCGGAGACCTCCTGGCTGAAGCGGACGCAGCGGTAGCAGAGGATGCAGCGCTCGCGGTCGATCGCGACCAGCGGCGAGAGCTCGATCGGCTTCTCGAAGTGGCGCTTTTCGTCGATCACGCGGGAACGACCAGGGCCCCAGCCGTAGGAGATGTCCTGCAGCGGGCATTCGCCGCCTTTGTCGCAGACCGGGCAGTCGAGCGGGTGGTTGACGAGGAGGAACTCGACGACCGCGTTCTGGGCCTCTTTGACCTGCTCGGTGCGGGTGTGGACGACCATCCCCTCGCGGACCGGGGTCGAGCAGGAGGTCTGCAGTTTCGGGATCCCCTCGATCTCGACCAGGCACATCCGGCAGGCGCCGACCGGGTCGCCGAGTTTCGGTTCGTAACAGAAGTAGGGGATCTCGACGTCGCCCTTGCGGGCGGCGTCGTGGAGCATCTCGCCCTCGACCGCGGGCACCTCGCGCCCGTCGATCGTGATCGTCACCTCGCGACCGGCCGGGCTCACGTCGATGCCCCCAGCGTCTCGGGCGCGCCGCGGACGACGGCGTGCGGGTCGACGACCAGATCCGGGTTGGCCATCACTTCCTCGAACTCCTCCCTGAACTTGCGGACCATCGCCCCGACCGGCATCGCCATCGAGTCGCCGAGCACGCAGAGGCAGTGGCCGATGATGTTCTGCTGGACCGAGCTGACGACGTCGAGGTCCATCGGGGTGGCTTCGCCGCGGACCATCCGCTCCAGCATCTTCACGGTCCAGTTGGTGCCCTCGCGGCAGGGGACGCACTTGCCGCAGGACTCGTGGTGGTAGAAGCGCGCCGTCCGCAGCGCCAGGTGCGGGATCGAGACGCGGTCGTCGCAGACGATGATCGAGCCGGAGCCGAGCATCGAGCCGGCCTCGGCCATCGCCTCGAAGCTGTAGGGGAGGTCGAGCCCCTCCTCGGCGGTCAGCACCGGTGAGGAAGACCCGCCGGGGAAGAAGGCCTTGATCTCGTGGCCGTCCTCGGGGCCGCCGGCGAGGTCGCAGATCAGCTCCCGGGTCGGGATCCCCAGCTCGACCTCGTAGTTGCCGGGGCGACGAACAGCGCCGGAGATCGAGACCACCTTGGTCCCCGGCGACTGCTCGGTGCCGAAGCCTTTGAACCACTCGGCCCCGTGGCGGACGATGTGGGGGACGTTGGAGAGGGTCTCGACGTTGTTGATCAGGGTCGGCCCGCCGTAGAGGCCTTGGACGGCCGGGAAGGGCGGCTTCAGGCGCGGGTTGCCGCGCTTGCCCTCGAGCGCATCGAGCAGCGCGGTCTCCTCGCCGCAGATGTAGGCGCCGGCGCCGCGGTGGACGACCAGCTCGAGGTCGCGGTGGCAGCCGAGGATGTTCGTCCCCAGGTAGCCGGCCTCGTACGCCTCGGCGACCGCCTGGTCGAGGATGTCGGCCTGCTCGTCGTACTCGCCGCGGATGAAGATGAAGGCGTGGCCGGCGTCGGCGGCGAGGGCGGCGATCGCGATCCCCTCGATCAGCTGGTGCGGGTTGCGCTGCATCAGCTCGCGGTCCTTGAAAGCGCCGGGCTCGGACTCGTCGGCGTTGCAGCAGAGGTACTTGGCCATGTCGCCGCGGGGGAGGAAGGAGGCCTTTTTGCCCATCGAGAAGCCGGCGCCGCCGCGTCCGCGCAGGCCCGAGTCTTCGAGCTGCTGGAGGACCTCGTCCTGCTCCATCTCCTTGTAAGCGCGCTCGAGCGTCGCGTAGCCGCCGGCGAGCCGCTTGTAGCCGTCGATGGTCCGCAGCGCCGAGTCCTCGGCGTGCTCGAACAGGACGCGCTTCTCCAGCCGGTGCGGCATCAGCCGTCCCCCGCCAGCCCGCGCTTCGCCAGCGCCTTCTCGGGCAGGACCTCGTCGCCGGCGCGCAGCTGCTCGATCGCGACGCCGGCCTCGGCCGCCTCCAGCGGCCCGTAGTAGCGCTGGTCGATCGAGGCCATCGGGGCGATGTCGCAAGCGCCGAGGCACTCGAACCCGGTCACGTAGAAGTTCGCGTCATCCTCGCCGGTGGCCTCGCGGAAGGCATCCAGAAGACGGTCGCCGCCCCGCATCCAGCAGCTGATGTTGGTGCAGACCTCGATCCGGTGGGTCCCGACCGGTTTGGTGTGGAGGAGGTCGTAGAAGCTCGCGACCGACTCCAGGTAGGCCGGCGTCACCTTCATCACCGCGGCGGCCTGGCGGATCCCCTCCGGGGTGCACCAGCCGTAGCGCTCCTGCACCGCCCACAGGGCCGGGATCGAGGCCGAGCGGCGGTCGGGGTAGCGGCCCATCAACGTCTCGATCCGCTCTCGCAGCTCTGGCGGGCAGTCGACCTCGTGCAGCTCTGGGATCTCCTCCTCGGCGCGGCCGGGGATCCGCCCCTCGTTGACCGCGGGGTCGACGGGAAGGTTCGGATTGCTCATCCCGGCTCCGTCGACGGGGCTCATCGGTCGACGCCTCCGAGGATCGGATCGAGCATCCCGAGGCTGGCGATCATGTCGGCGACGTAGGTGTCGACCGCCATGTCGCGGAAGGCCTGCAGGTTGACGAAGGAGGGGTCGCGGAAGTGGACCCGTGCGGGCTTCGCCGAGCCGTCGGCGAGGACGAAGCAGCCGAGCTCCCCGCGCGGCCCCTCGATCGAGTAGTAGACCTCGCCCGGGTCGACGCGGAAGCCCTCGGTGACGAGCTTGAAGTGGTGGATCAGGCTCTCCATCGAGGTCGAGAGCTCCGAGCGCGGCGGCAGCACGTACTTGCGGTCGTCGGCGATGTAGGGGCCGTCGGGGAGGGCGTCGAGGCACTGGCGGACGATGCTCGCCGACTCGACCATCTCCGCCACCCGCACCCGATAGCGGTCGTAGTTGTCGCCGACCGTGCCGACCGGGATCTTGAAGTCCATCTCCGGATAGGCGAGGTAGTCGAAGGCTTTGCGCAGGTCCCAGGGCTCGCCGGCGGCCCGCAGCAGCGGCCCCGTCACGCCCAACTCCAGCAGCCGCTCGCGGGAGACGGCGCCGACGCCTTTGGTCCGCGAGAGGAAGACCTCGTTGCGGTCGAGCAGGTCCTGGTACTGGCCGACCCGGGTCGGCATTTCCTCGGCGAAGGCGCGGCACTTGGCCTCGAAGCCGAGGGGGATGTCCTCGATCACGCCGCCGACCTGGAAGTAGCGCGTGTGCATCCGCTGCCCGGTCGCCATCTCGAAGAGGTCGAGGATCTTGTCGCGCTCGCGGAAGCAGTACCAGAGCATCGAGATCGCCCCGAGGTCCAGCGCGGTGGTGCCGAGCCAGACGAGGTGGGAGTGGATCCGGTTGAGCTCGAGAAAGAGGGTCCGCAGGTACTTGGCGCGGGGCGGGATCTCCAGCCCGATTAGCCGCTCGACGGCGCCGCAGTAGGCCTCCATCTGGAAGAAGTAGGAGACGTAGTCCATCCGCTCGACGAAGGGGATGACCTTCCAGTAGCTCTTGTCCTCGCAGGACTTTTCGATCCCGGTGTGGACGTAGCCGATCACCGGCCGCAGCTCGCGCACGATCTCGCCTTCGAGGTCGACGACGAGGCGGAGGACGCCGTGGGTCGCCGGGTGGTGGGGCCCGACGTTGACGGTCATGATCTCGCGGTCGCGGTCGGGCGTCTCCAGCAGGTCGGTGCTCATTCCCACTTCTGCCTGACGCTCAGTCATAGCGCTGTTCCGTGTAGGTGAAGGTGACCGGCTCGCCGCCGACCGGGAAGTCGCGGCGCTGCGGCCAGCCGACGTAGTCGTCGGGCATTAGGATCCGGGTCAGGTTCGGGTGGCCGCGGAAGACGATCCCGAAGAAGTCGAAGACTTCGCGCTCCTGCGCCTCGGCGGTGGGAAACAAATCAACACATGAGTCGATTGACGGAAGTGGTTGGCCCGCGGGTCCTGTCTCCGATACCGGGCTCTCCCTGCCGGGAGAGTCCTCGGCATCGTCGCCACCCGCGGGAGGGGCGTCTTCGAGCATCGCTTTTACGCGAATGCGCTCTACGCGGTCGCGGTTGATCAGCTCGTAGTGGACGGCGAAGCGGGGTTGGTTGGGGAGGTAGTCCGCCGCGTGGAGGGAGCTGAGGAAGTCGTAGCGCTGGCCGGGCTGCTCCTTCAGCCAGCGGAGGACGTCGAGCACCCGCGCCGGGTCGACGTTCAGCGCCGCCTGGGCGCGGTCGTAGGAGGTCGCGAGCACGGCCCCGGGGCAGTCGCGCTCGATTTCCCCCCGGATCAGCTCCAGTCCGGGGGCGTCAGGCAAGGCTCAGCTCCCGCGCTTCACGGTAGGCCTCGGCGGCCTCCGGGCTCGGTTCGCTCCGCGGTCCGCCGCGCGCCCACTCCTCGGTCCCGTAGCCGCCGTAGCGCTGGCGCCAACCCTGGTCGGGGTTGCCCATGATCTGGCGCTGCAGCTTGGTGAAGCCGTAGAGGACCGCCTCCGGCCGCGGCGGGCAGCCGGGGACGTAGATGTCGACCGGGAGGAACTTGTCGGCGCCCTGGAGGATCGCGTAGTTGGCGAACATCCCGCCCGAGGAGGAGCAGGCGCCCATCGCCATCACCCACTTCGGCTCCAGCATCTGGTCGTAGAGGCGGCGGATGACCGGCGCCATTTTCACGCTGACCCGGCCCGAGAGGACCATCAGGTCGGCCTGACGGGGCGAGGCGCGCCCGGCCTCGGCGCCGAAGCGGGCGATGTCGTAGCGGGCGGTGACGGCCGCCATCGGGATGCCCTCGATCGCGCAGCAGGCGAGGCCGAAGGTGAGCGGGAAGATCGAGTTGGCCCGCGCCACGTTGAGCACCTTCTCGAAGTTGGTGGTGAGGACCCGCTCTTCGACGTAGCGGTCGAGGTCCTCGCCCTCGAGGTCGCCGCGGAGCAGGTCGCGGGCGGCCAGCTGCTTCTCGCGCAGGGTGCGGCGCTCTACCTCCAATCCAACGCCCCCTTCCGCCAGACGTAGACGAAGGCGACGAGGAGGAGGCCGACGAAGGTGACGACCTCGCCGAGGACGAGCAGGCTGTCGGCGCCCTTGAGGATGACCCCGATCGGATAGAGGAAGACGACCTCGATGTCGAAGAGGATGAAGAGCATCGCGATCAGGTAGAAGCTGATGCCGAAGCGCAGCCCGGTGGCCGCTTCGACCGGGATCCCGGACTCGTAGGGCTCGCCCTGGCGGCGGCTGGCGGCGGTCTCGCGCGGCGGCTTCCTGGGGCCGAGCAGGTGGTTCAGGATCGCGAAGATGCCGCCGACCGTGAGGCCGAGGAAGGCGAAGACGAGGATCGGGAGGTAGGTCTTGAGCACGGGGAGGTGGGGTCCGTCAGCGCTGTTATACACCGACATTGTGACAACTTGCTACATAGTGCTTTTCCGCATCAGCAAGCCGAATTCCGACCCCTTTAGGCGGATATAGCTCGTGGTCGGCCTCCACATCGCCGTCGGCCTCCTCCTCATCGTCCTCAACGCCGCTGCCGGCCTCGTCGGCGGCATCGCCTGGTACCGCAACCAGCCTTCGATCCCCTTCTGGTACCTGCTCCGCGCCGCCCAAGCCGCGGTCTTCCTCCAGGCTCTCCTCGGCGGCCTCCTCGTCGTCACCAACCACCAGCCCGAGGAAAGCCTTCACTACCTCTACGGGATCCTCCCCCTCGTGGTCTCCTTCATCGCCGAGGGCGCCCGCCTCGACGCCGCCCAACGCGAGGTCGGCGACCTCGACCCCAAGTCCCTCACCACCGCCGAACAAGAGTCCCTGGCCCTAGCCATCGTCCGCCGTGAGATGGGCATCATGGCCGTCAGCTGCGGCGTCATCTTCTTCCTCGGGCTGCGCGCGGCGGGGACTAGCGGGCTATGAGTTCGCCAACAAGAGCCCGACGCTGGGCATACATGTCGATCCTGCTCGCGCTTGTGGGAACCGGCGGGGCTGCAATCGCCCCGGTGGCGGAGGCCGACGTCGTCGAGCTGGCGTCGGGCCGGTATGCCGGCCGCGAGTGGTCCTTCAATGTTTCGGGTCCCAAGGAAGAGCGCTGTCTCGGGCTCCAGACGCTAGGCGGCGGATGGAGCAGCGAAGGCAAGGTCTGCGAAAAAGAGGCACCGATACGGCGGTTCTGGTCTTCGGGTTTCGGCGATGCGGCTGAAAACGATGCCTCGACGATCGCGGTCAACCTCACCGCGCCACGCGTCGCCAGCGTGCGGTTGCTGCTCGGCCACCCCGGTCCGCACCGGCACGCTTCGACCTGGCGGTTCCTCCACACCCGATCCCCGAGTCCTCAGCAGTTGGAAGAAGCTGGCCTCGAGTTTCCCTTCAATTTTGTCGTCCTCACCGGCATCGGCAACCTCTGCGTCGAAAAGGTGCGGGCCTTCGACCGGAGCGGAAACCGGCTCGCGAAGCTCTCGCTCCCCTGCGAGTACTGACTGGCCCCAGTTCATCATCGAAAGCGGGATTGAGCACCGTATAGGTGCTCAACTATCCACTGAGTTTCTTGTCTATCGGAGCGGGCGGTACTCGCCAGCGTGGAAGACGAGCGGAGCGCCCTCTTTGGCCTCCAGCGCCCGGACCTCGCCGGTGACGATTACGTGGTCGCCGGCGGAGATGACGTCGCGGAGGTCGCAGGCGATCCAGATCAGGGCGTCGGCGATGGCGGGGAGGCCGTCGCGCTCGCTCCAGGCGACGCCGGACCACTTCTCGGCGACGGGGGCCTTGGTGGCGAAGGCGCGGGCGATCGGCTCCTGGCCGGCGTGGAGGACGCTGATGCCGAAGCTGTCGGCGGCTTGGACGGCGAGCAGGGTGCGGGAGCCGCGGTCGAGACAGGCGAGCATCATCATCGGCTCGATCGAGAGTGAGCAGACCGCGTTGGCGGTCGCCCCGGCGGGTCCCTCGGGGCCGCTGGCGGTGACGATCGTGACCCCGGTCGGGAGCCCCGACATGGCGGCGCGGAAGGCGTCTGGCTCGGGAGCGGGCATCGTCAAAGCTTGACCGGCGCCACTAACAATATGATGCCCGCCGCATGCGTCCTGCGTTGGTCATCGCAATCCTCGTTGCCGCTGTCCTCGGCCTCTCGGCCTGCGGTTTCGGCGAAGAAAAGCTCTCGGTCTCCGAAGACGACTCCAACTACAACGGGGCCGTCCTCTTCGCGACCCACTGCTCCGGTTGCCACACGCTCAGCGCCGCCGGCACCCAGGGCAGCGGCAACCGCGGCGAGCGCACCCAGGGACCGAACCTGAACCAGCGGGAAGAGTCCTTCGACGACGCCCTCTTCGCGATCCAGAACGGTGGCTTCTCCGGGGCGATCATGCCGCAGAACATCGTCGTCGGCGACGAAGCCAAGGCGGTCGCCAAATTCGTCGCCAAGTACGCCGGGTCCGAAGCCGAACAGTCGCCGCGACCCGGCGAAACCAAAGCTCCCTAGAGCGGGGTCTCCCATGTTGGACTTGAAGGCGATCCGCTCCGACCCCGAGCGGTTCAAACAGGCGTTGGCGCGGCGGGGGGCGGCCGAGCAGGTCGACGAGCTGCTGGCGCTCGACGCCCGGCGGCGCCAGCTGCTGCCCGAGGTCGAGAGTGCCCAGGCCGAGCGGAAAAGCCTTTCGAAGCAGATCGGGGAAAAGAAACAGGCTGGCGAAGAGGCCGAGGCCGAGCAGCTGATGGCGACGGTGGGAGGGCTGAAGGAGCGGATCGAGTCCGGCAAAGAGGAGCTGGAGCAGGTCGACGCCAAGCTCGGTGAGCTAGCCCTGACGCTGCCCAACCTCCCCGACCCCGACGCGCCGGCAGGGGAGACCGAGGAGGACGCGGTCGTCGTCCGCGAGGTGGGGAAGCTGCCGAAGTTCGACTTCGAGCCGCGCGACCACCTCGAGATCGGATCCGAGCTGGGCCTGATCGACATGGAGGCGGGGGCGAAGCTCTCCGGCTCCCGCTTCGCCTACCTGAAGGGCGACCTGGTCCTGCTGGAGCTGGCGCTGGTCCGCTTCGCGATCGAGCTGGTCCGCGGCGAGGGTCACGAGCCCGTGGTCCCGCCGGTCCTGGTCCGCGAAGAGGCGTTAGAGGGAACCGGCTTCCTCCCCGGCGACCGCGACCAGATCTACGAGGTCCCCAAGGACGAGCTCTTCCTCACCGGCACCTCCGAGGTCGCCCTCGCCGGCCTCCACGCCGACGAGATCCTCGACGCCGGCGCGCTGCCGCTCCGCTACTGCGCCTTCTCCACCTGCTTCCGTCGCGAGGCCGGCGCCGCTGGCCGCGACACCCGCGGCATCTTCCGCGTCCACCAGTTCGACAAGGTCGAGATGTTCTCGTTCGTCGAGCCGGAGGCGTCCGGCGAGGAGCACGAGCGCCTGCTGGCGATCGAGGAGCGGATCCTCGGCGAGCTCGAGATCCCCTACCGCGTCGTCAACGTCGCCGTCGGCGACCTCGGCGCGCCAGCGGCGAAGAAGTACGACTGCGAGGCCTGGATCCCGAGCCAGGGCCGCTACCGGGAGCTCACCTCCTGCTCGAACACGACCGACTACCAGGCTCGTCGGCTCGGCGCCCGCTACCGCCCGGCCGAGGGCGAGGCGCCGCAACCGGTCCACACCCTCAACGGCACCGCCTGCGCTGTCGGCCGCACGATCATCGCCCTGATCGAGAACCGCCAGGAAAGCGACGGGAGTTTCACGCTACCCAAAACTTTGCATCCGTACGGAGCGCCTGAAAGAATCGCGCCACGATGAGCACGAGCGTGCGGGAGGCGAAGCGGGTTGTGCTCTGCGACGATCACGAGATCGTCCGCGAGGCGATCAAGGCGCGCATGGTCAACTCCCCGATCGTCGAAATCGTCGGCGAGGCGGGCAACGGCCGCGACGTCGTCAACGTCGTCAAGGAGCTGGAACCCGACGTCCTCATCATCGACGTCGAGCTGCCCAAGCGCGACGGGATCGAGGCGACCAAGGAGGTCCTCAAAGTCCGGCCGCGGACGAAAGTGATCATCTTCACCGCCCACGCCCAGCCGGACCTGCTGGCGCTGGCCCTGCGGGCCGGGGCATCCGGCTACGTGCTGAAGTCGGCGCCGGCCGAGGACATCGCCAAAGCGGTGAAAGCGGTGACCGGCGGCGGCACCTTCCTCGGCGGCGACTTCGCCGGCGGCAAGCCCTCCGAGGTGGAGAAACTGCTCGAGCTCTCGCCACGCGAGCGCCAGATCCTCGAGCTCCTCGCCGAGGGCCTGCGGGTGAAAGAAATCGCCGACCGCCTGCAGCTGAGCCCGGCGACCGTGCACACCCACGTGCGCAACGCGATCGCCAAGCTCGAGGTCGACACCCGCACCGAGGCGGTGGCGCTGGCTGTGCGCTTCAGCTACCTCGGTGCCGGCGGCGGCGCGCTCTAAAAGCGCGTAGGCGCTGCGCGCCTACGCCTTCGTCTCCAGGGTCAGCGCGCAGCCGTTGATGCAGTAGCGCTTGCCGCCCTTGTCGCTCGGGCCGTCGTCGAAGACGTGGCCGAGGTGGGCGTCGCAGTGCTTGCAGACGACCTCGGTGCGGCGCATGAAGAGGCTGTTGTCGGGCCGCAGCTCGACGTGCTCGAGGTTGGCCGGCTCGGTGAAGCTGGGCCAGCCGGTGCCGGAGTCGAACTTGGTGTCGGAGGAGAAGAGCTCGGTGCCGCAGCAGACGCAGCGGTACATCCCCTCCGCCTTCTCGTCCCAGTAGGGACCGCTGAAGGCACGCTCGGTGCCAGCCTTGCGGGTGACCTCGAACTGCTCCGGCGAGAGCTGCTCGCGCCACTCCTGCTCTGACTTCTGAACTTTCGTCGTCATCCTTCTCCTTTCGTCTCTAGAAAGGGTACGCCCCGGGTAATACGGGCCAGATGAACCAGCGGGTCAAAGTCACGATGTTCCTCGGTGCGGCAGCTGCCGCCCTCGCGTTGAGCGGGCTGGGGGCAGGGAGCGCCGAAGCCGCCTGTGCGGGCCAAGGCAACGCCGCCGCTCCCGCCGCCGCCCAGGAGAAGGCGATGCTCTGCCTGGTCAACCAGGCGCGCCGGCAGCGCGGCCTGGCTCCGTTCGCCGTTCCCACCTCGCTCGCCCGCGCCGCGGCCCGCAAGTCGGGCGACATCCTCCGCTGCGGCGAATTCAGCCACGAAGCCTGCGGACGTGAATTCACCTACTGGATCGAACGGTTCGGCTACCGCTTCTGCTCGGCCGGCGAGAACATCGCCTACGGCGGCGGCAGCTACGCGACCCCGCGCTCGATCTTCTCGCTCTGGATGCACTCGAGCGGCCACCGCCGCAACATCCTCGGCGACTACGAAGACATCGGCATCGGCCTGCAGGTGGGCGCTCTCGAAGGCGAAGGCGGCGCCCACGTCTGGACCCAGGAGTTCGGCAGCCGCGACTGTTAGCCGACGCGTCTGAGGTCACGGCGCCTATGAGCCCCCTCGGCTCAGACACCCTCGCTGGGCTTAGGATCGCCCGGTGCTCGACGTCTTCTACGAGCCGGACGGCGACCTCTTCCGCGCCACCGAGCTGACCCGCGGGCCCTGGGACCCCGGTGCCCAGCACGCGGGGCCGCCAGCGGCGCTGCTCGGCTACGCGATCGAGGGGCTCCCCGAAAGCGAGGAGTTCCAGGTCGGTCGGGTCACCTTCGAGATCCTCCGCTCGGTGCCGATTGCGCCGGTCCGCGTCGAGGCACGAGTGGCGCGGCCGGGTCGGCGCGTGCAGATGGTCGAGGCGGAGCTGAGCGACGCCGAGGGCGAGGTGCTGATGCTGGCCCGGGGGTGGCGGATCCGGAAAGCGAGGCTCGAGCTGCCGGGTGAGGCGCTGGTCGCGAGCCAACCGCCGCCCCCTCCCGAGGACGGCGACCTCGCCGACTTCTTCCCAACCGCGCAGGAGCACGGCTACCACTCGGCGATGGAGGTGCGCTTCGTCGCTGGCGGCTTCCTCGAGCCGGGGCCGGCGACCGCCTGGCTGCGGATGCGCCAGCCGCTGGTGGCGGGGGAGGAGCCGACGCCGCTGCAGCGCACCCTCGTCGCCGCCGACGTCGGCAACGGGATCAGCGCCGCGCTGGACTTCCGCCGTTACCTCTTCATCAACGTCGACCTCACCGTCCACCTCGAGCGAATGCCGAAGGGGGAGTGGATCGGCGTCGACGCGGCGACCCTGCCGCGGCCGAAGGGGGTCGGCACCGCCGAGTCGACGCTGTTCGACGTGGGCTACGGCAGGATCGGCCGCGCCCTGCAGACGCTGCTGATCAGCGAGCGGTAAGCCGGACGAAGATCATCGCCGCCGAGGCGAGGCAGACGGCGCTGGCAAAGAAGAAGGCGCCCTCGTAGCTGGTCAGGGCGGCGACGGCGCCAGCGATCGGAGCGCCGAGCCCGACCCCGGCGTCGAAGAAGGCGGTGTAGGTGCCCATCGCCGCCCCGCGCGCCTGCTGAGTGACCCGGCCGAGGGCGATCAGCATCAGCGAGGGGTTGAGCAGCGAGAAGGCCGCCCCCATCGCCATCCCGCCGGCGAGGGCGACCGGGAGGCTGTGGGCGACCGCGATCAGCAGCAGGCCGAGCGCCTCGCCGACGGTGGCGGTGATCGCCACCGGCGCCGCCCCCATCCGGTCGGGGAGGTCGCCGAAGACGAGCCGGGTGAGGACGATCATCGCCGCGAAGGCGGCGAAGACGGTGGCGCCGTGGCCGACCCCGCGCGCTTCCAGGTGGAGGACGATGAAGGTGGCGACAGCGGCGTAGCCGAAGGAGGCGAGGGCGATCGCGAAGCCCGGCCCGACCGCCTCCGGCGCGATCAGCGGGTGCGGCTCGGCGTGGGCGAGCGGGACGAAGGGATCGCGGGCGGCGCTCGCGATCAGCGCGCCGAGCACCGGCAGCGCCCCGGCGACGATCCAGACGAGGGTGTAGCCCCCGACGTTGAGCATGATCTCGCCCAGCAGCGGCCCGACGCTGAGCCCGCCCCAGACGGCGAGCCCGTAGAGGCCGAGCACGCGGCCGCGCCGGTCCTCCGGCGCCAGGTCGACGATCCAGGCCGAGCCCGCCGTGTACACGCCTCCCTCGCCGGCGCCGAGGACGAGGCGGGCGAGGATCAGCCCGGCGATCCCCAGGCTCGGCAGGTAGAGGAACCCGCTCAGCGCCACCAGGCACGCTCCCGCCACCAGCGTCGGCTTGCGCCCGCGGGTGTCGGCGAGGCGGCCGGCGATCGGGCGCAGCAGCAGGCCGGTGACCGCATAGGCGCCGATCACGACCCCGACCGCGACGTCGCCGGAGTCGAGCGGGCCGTGGATGTAGCGGGGGAGGACCGGCAGCACCGAGCCAACGGCGACGAGGCCGCAGAAGGTGGCGGCGAAGACGGCGGCGAAGCTGACGCCCGGCCGCTGGCCCTGCGCGGGATGCGGCGCCGCGGGCGAGCTCACGCCAGCAGGCCGCTGAGGTCCTCGAGTACGAAGTCGGGGGCGGGGTCCGCCGCCGCGGCCTCCTCCCGCGAGGTGGTGCCGCTGAGGACGAGGACCGTTTCCAGTCCCGCCGCCTGCCCGCCGGCGATGTCGGAGGAGACCCGGTCGCCGATCATCGCCACCCGCTCGGCGCCGCCGAGCGCCGCCCGCGCCATCTCGAACAGGTGCCGCTCCGGCTTGCCGGCGATCTCCGCCCGCCGGCCCGAGGCGGTCTCGACCGCGGCCAGGACGGCGCCGGTCCCGGGCAGCTCGCCGCCGGGGTGGGGCATCGTCGGGTCGCGGCTGGTCGCGACGAGGGCGGCGCCCCGGTCGAGCGCCTGCTTGGCCGCCAGTAGCTCCCGGTAGTCGAACTCGCGGTGGCCGGAGACGACGACCACGTCCGCCTCCTGCGCCTCGTTGCGCTCGAGCAATCGTGCCCCGGCATTCGCGACCATCTCTTCCAGCGCCGGCATCCCGATTACGAAGGCGCCCCCGCTCTTTCCCGCCGCGGCAGCGGCAGCTTCGCCGGCGAGCCGCGCCGCCACCATCCCGGCAGTGACGACCTGCTCCGGGACGACTCCCACGCCCATCTCACCCAGTCTCTTTGCGTAGGCCCGGGGATGTTTGCTCGGGTTGTTGGTGACGAAGACGAACCGCTTGTCGGCTTCCAGCAGCGCCCGCAGCGTCTCCGGCGAGCCCGGCACCGGCTCGCGGCCGATCCAGACGACGCCGTCGAGGTCGACCAGGAGTCCGTCGAAGCGATCGGCGAGAGGCACGTCCGCACCTTATGCGCCCGGCTCGATAGCGTGCCCGGCAGTGAGCGCCAACGGACCAGTCGTCGTCGCCACCGACCTCCATCGCCGCTTCGGCGCGGGGGAGACCGCCGTCGACGCCCTCGACGGGGTCAGCACCAGCTTCGAGCGCGACCGCTTCACCGCGATCATGGGCCCCTCGGGCTCCGGCAAGTCGACCCTGATGCACATCCTCGCCGGGCTCGACAAGCCGACTTCGGGCACGGTCGAACTCGACGGCGTCGACATCACCGGCCTCGACGACGGCGAGCTCACCCAACTGCGCCGAGACAAGCTCGGCTTCGTCTTTCAGTTCTTCAACCTGCTGCCGGTCCTGACCGCGGAGGAGAACCTGGTCCTGCCGCTCTCGATCGCCAGCCGCAAGCCCGACCGGGTCTGGGTCGACCAGCTGGTCCGCACCGTCGGGCTCGAGGACCGGCGCACCCACCGGCCGGCCGAGCTCTCCGGCGGCCAGCAGCAGCGGGTCGCCGTCGCCCGCGCCCTGGTCAGCAAGCCGGCCGTGGTCTTCGCCGACGAGCCGACCGGCAACCTCGACTCGAAGGCGAGCGCGGACGTGCTGCGGCTGTTGCGCCAGGCCGTCGACGAGTTCGGCCAGACGGTGGTGATGGTCACCCACGACCCGGTCGCCGCCGCCCACGCCGACCGGCTGATCACGCTGCAGGACGGGAAGATCGTCAGCGACGCCGCCCCCGGCTCGGCCGACGACGTGATCGAGCTGCAGAAGCGGCTTGACTAGCCTCGGCCTCAAGAGCCTCTGGGCTCGCAAGGTCCGGGCCCTGCTGACGACCTTCGCCGTCTTCCTCGGCGTCGCCTTCGTCGCCGGCTCCTACGTCCTTACCGACACGATCTTCGCTGCCTTCGACGAAATCTTCGACGAGTCGTTGAAGGGGACCAGCGTCGTGATCACCGCCGAGAACCCGGTCGAGCAGGAAAGCGGCGAAATCCCGACGATCAGCGCTTCCCTGCTGCCGCGAGTGGAACGGACGCCGGGGGTGAAATTGGCCGCGGGGGCGATCTTCACCCCCGGCGCTTTCTTCACTGCCGAAGACGAAAAGATCGGCAACAAATTCGCCCCCAAGTTCATCTCCTCGGCCCTGCCGGGGGAACTCGAGTCCCTGACCTACGTTGAGGGGCACCGGCCGCGAGGGCCGACCGAAGCATCGCTGGAGAAGGCAACTGCCGACGACGCCGGCATCGAGCTCGGCGACACGATCAAGCTGATCGCCCAGGGGAAGTTGGAGAGCTTCCGCCTCGTCGGCCTCACCCAGCTCGGCAACGCCTCCTTCGGCGGCGCCAGCATCGCCCAGGTGACGCTGCCGGTGGCGCAGCGCCTCACCCACAAGCGCGGCCGCTTCGACCAGATCTCGGTTGCGGCCGACGGCGGCGTCTCGCCGGAGGGGCTGAAACGGCGGATCGAGCGGCGGACGCCGGCGGGGGTGAAGGTCGAGACCGGCAAGGAAAACGCCGACCGCGCCTCGGAGGAGATCCGCGAAGGCCTCGGCTTCCTACAGACCTTCCTCCTCGTCTTCGGCTTCATCGCCGTCTTCGTCGGCTCTTTCCTGATCTTCAACACCTTCTCGATCACCGTCGCCCAGCGGGTCAGCGAATTCGGGATGCTGCGCACGCTCGGCGCCTCGCGGCCCCAGATCCTCACCACGGTGATGGTCGAGGCGCTGGCGATCGGGCTGGCCGGGGCGCTGCTCGGCATCGGCGGCGGCTTCCTCATCGCCAAGGGGATCAACGCCCTCTTCGTGGCCTTCGGGATCGACCTGCCGACCACGAGCCAGGTCCTCGAGTCCCGCACGGTGATCGTCGCCCTTCTTGTCGGCGTCGTCGTCACGGGCGTCGCCTCACTGATCCCGGCGCTGCGCTCGACGCGGGTGCCCCCGATCGCCGCCCTGCACTCGTTCCGCCCGACGCCGACCCGACGCCGGCGCCTGCTCAACCTGGCGCTCTCGCTCCTGCTCGGCGCGGCCGGTTTGGCGATGGTCGTCGCCGGCCTCTTTGGCAGCGGCGGCGCCGGGACCCGGGCTGGGCTGATCGGCGGCGGCGCCGTCGCGATCGTCTTCGGGGTCTCGATCTTCAGCCCGCGCCTGGTGCCCCCGCTCGCGGCCCTTGCCGGCTGGCCGCTGGAGCGGCTGCGGCACCTCACCGGTCGCCTCGCCCGCGAGAACGCGCAGCGCAACCCCAGCCGCACGGCAGTGACCGCGGCGGCGCTGATGATCGGCCTCGCCCTCGTCGCCTTCGTCACCGTTTTCGCCGCCGGCCTCAAGAGCACCGTCGCCCAGGTGGTCGACGAAAACTTCGCCGGAGGGCTGATTGTCCAGAACACCGACGGTTTCTCGCCGATTCCCAACGGCGCCGCGATCGCCGCCGAGCAGGTGCCCGGGGTGGAGGCAGTGGCGACGCTGCGGGGAGCGGAAGCGAAAGTGGTCGAAGGCGGGGTGCCGGGCGCGAAGACCAAAGTCAACGCCCCCTCGCCCGACATCGGCGAAGCCGTCAACATCGAATGGAAGCAGGGCGGGCCGGATGTCCTGCGCAACCTCGGCGATGGCGAAGCGGTCGTCTCGGATGACTTCGCCAGTTCGCATGGGCTGAAGGTCGGCGACCGGTTCCAGCTCCTGACCCAGACCCGGGCGCGGCCGAGCTTCCGCGTCGCCGGCGAGTTCGACTCGAAGCTCGGCGTCTTCGGTGATGTTCTCGTCACTCAGGCGGTGATGGCGCGCGACTTTCGCCAGACCCAGGACCTGATCGACTTCATCGAGCTCGAAGACGGGGCCGATGCCGAGCAGGTCCAGACGCTGTTGACCAAAGGCGTCGAACTCGGCTTCCCAGTTGCCGAAGTGCTGAACCAGGGAGAACTGAAGGAAAGCCGGGAAGAACAGATCAACCAGCTGGTGATGCTGGTGATCGCCCTGCTCGTCTTCGCGATCCTGATCTCGCTGTTCGGGATCGCCAACACGCTGGCGCTCTCGATCCACGAACGCACCCGCGAGCTGGGAATGCTGCGGGCGATCGGGATGTCCCGCCGTCAGGTGCGGACGATGATCCGCTACGAGGCGGTAATCACCGCCCTGATCGGGGCGATCCTCGGGATGGTGCTGGGGGTCGTCTTCGCGACCCTGATCGCCCAGCCGCTGAAGGACGAAGGCTTCACGCTCTCCTATCCGGTCGGCACCTTGGCGCTGCTGTTGGTCCTCGCCGCGCTCGCCGGGGTGCTGGCGGCGATCCTGCCGGCGCGACGGGCCTCGCGGCTCGACGTGTTGCAGAGCCTCCAGTACGAGTAACTACCCCAGGCCCATTCTGAGGGCGCCGCAGGCTTCCAGCATCGCCGCCCGCGCCGAGGGGCAGATCGCGGTCAGGTTGGCGAAGGTGTGGACGAGGCCGGGATGGCGGCGCAGGGCGACTTGGACCCCCGCCTTCCGCAGCCGCTCAGCGTAGGCCTCGCCCTCGTCGCGCAGCGGGTCGAAACCGGCAGTGGCGATATAGGCAGGAGGAAGGTTGCTGAGGTCGGCGGCCTGGAGGACGGTGACGCGCGGGTCGTCGCGATCGGTTCCCGGTGGCAAGTAGCGGTCCTCGAAGTAGTCCATGTCGCGACGGGTGAGGAGGAAGCCCTCGCGGAACATGTGCCGAGAAGGCAGCTCCCGGCTGCAGTCGGTGACCGGGTAGATCAGCAGTTGCATCGCCGGCGGTGGCATGTTCCCGTCGCGCGCCTGCAGGCAGACGGCGGCCGCCAGGTTGGCGCCGGCGCTGTCGCCGCCGACCGCGACCCAATTCGCAGCCACCGGAGGATCGCCTGGGTATCCGGTGGCCCAGGCGTAGGCCGCGCAGGCGTCTTCGACCGCCGCGGGGAAGGGATGCTCGGGGGCGAGCCGGTAGTCGACCGCCAGCACCTGCGCCCCGGAGTTGGCGGCAAGGAAGCGGCAGGGCGCCTCGTGGGTCTCGAGATCGCCGATCACCCAGCCGCCCCCGTGGAAGTAGACGAGCAACGGCAACGGCTCGGCGGCGGGGGAAGGAGGAACGTAGAGCCGAGCTGGGATCGCTCCCGCCGGTCCTGGGATCTCGATCTCCTCGACCCGCGCCATCGCGATCCGCGGGCGCGCGGCCACGACCTGCGCTTCGTAACGGCGCTGGGCCCTCGCGTCGGCGACGTCGGCTCCTTCGGCGAGGCTGTCCCCCCGCGCCAGCGCCGCGATGCGCAGCAGCGCCTGGACGTCGCTCTCGAGCGTCTGCCCGTCGAGCCGGGGCGGCGCTCCGAAGAGCAGCCGCTGCACCTTTGGCGGCAGGCTGCAGGCAAGCCTGAGGACGTGGTGCTCGACGGCGGGAGGGAAGCGGGGCAGCGCCACGGCGGCAGGCTATCGGGCGGGCTTGGCGAAACCCCCGCGGACGCCTGGCGGCGGCGGACACTGCGCGGTGCGGCGCGCGCCAGCCGCACACGCGGGTTTCACCAATCCCGCCACCCACGGACCGATGTCACACATTGGCCACCTAGCCAGGAGATAGCTTCGACGACGTGGAGGCGGCGGCGAAAGCGCGGACGTCGGTCAACGGGCACGGCCCGGGCCCGATCCGCGGGCTGCCACCGGGGCCGCGGATGCCGCGGGCGCTGCAGACGGCGATCTGGTCGCGCCAGGCGCAGTGGTTCCTCGAGCAGAGCCGTGCCCGCTTCGGCCCTATGTTCTCGATCAAGATCGCCTACGAAGGCGACTGGGTCGTCCTCGCCGACCCCGAGCTCGTGAAACAAGTCTTCACCGGCGATTCGAAGGTCTTCCACGCCGGCGAGGGCAATCAGATCCTGCGCCCGATCCTCGGCGAGAACTCGGTCCTCGTCCTCGACGAGAAGAAGCACATCGGCCAGCGCAAGCTGCTGCTGCCGCCCTTCCACGGCGAGCGGATGCAGGCCTATGGGGAGAAGATGACCGAGATCGCCGCCCGCGAGATCGAGAGCTGGCCGACCGGCGTCCCCTACAAGCTGCGGCCGCGGATGCAGGCGATCACGCTGGAGATCATCATCGAGACTGTTTTCGGCGTTCACGATGGCGAGCGGATGGAGCCGCTGCGCGAGGCCCTGCGGGACTTCCTCGACCTGACGACGAACCCGCGGGTGCTGCTGCCGGTGCTGATGGTTGGCCCCGACCGGGTCAACCTGATCCCCGCCTTCCGCCGCCGGGTCGAGCGGGTCGACCGCCTGATCGCGGCCGAGATCGCCGAGCGCCGCGCCGCCGAGGACCTAGAGGAGCGCGAGGACGTGCTCTCGATGCTGGTCGGTGCCAGGCACGAGGACGGCAGCCCGATGAGCGACAAAGAGATCCGCGACGAGCTCCTCACCCTGCTTGTCGCCGGCCACGAGACGACGGCGACGGCGCTCTCCTGGGCGATGGAGCGGCTGACCCGCCACCCGGAGAAGCTCGAGCGCCTGCGGGCCGAGGTCGTCGACGGCGAAGAGGACTACCTGACGGCGACGATCCAGGAGACCCTGCGCCTGCGCCCGGTGATCGTGATCGTCGTCCGCAAACTGACCGAGGCGGTCGAGCTCGGCGGCTACGAGCTGCCGGCCGGGGCCGGCGTCACCCCCTGCATCCACCTGATCCACCGCGACCCGAGCATCTACCCTGATCCCGACCGCTTCCTGCCCGAGCGCTTCCTCGACAACCCGCCCGGCACCTACACCTGGATCCCCTTCGGCGGCGGCGTCCGCCGCTGCCTCGGGGCCGCCTTCGCCCAGTTCGAGATGGCCGTCGTCCTCCGCGAGCTGGTCCGCCGCCGCCAGATCCTGCCAGCCAACCCCGCCCCCGAGCGCAACTACCGCCGCGCCATCACCGAGACGCCAAGGCACGACGCCGAAGTAGTGCTCCACTAGGTCGACGGGCCGATTTCGGTCCATATAGGGACGTTTTCGTCCCGTCGGCTAGCGGGTAGGGAGGTCCGCAATGAAGCCCGGCAGCCGTGAGACCATTCCGACCATCTCCGAGGTGGTGCGCGATGCGACGGCGATCGTCGATCCCGAGGGCACCGACACCGCCGTCCTTGGCTTCTTCGAGAGCTTCGAGGACGACGACCGGCCGGCAACCGCGGCCGAGGACCTGCAGGGCGAGCTGCTCAGCACCGTCCGCGGCATCGACCCCGAAGGCGACGACCCCGCCGCCTTCGCCGCCGCTGCCGCCGCCGTCTGGCTCGCCACCAACCCCAGCCAGGCCGACAACGGCGACCACGTCCTCCGCGAGGGCGTCCGCCTCGTCTTCGAAGGCAGTCCGCCCGAGCCGCTCGCCGAGTGGCTTGCGGCTCGGGGTGTCGAGCTCTAGATCAACCGCAGCCGGTGTTGTTGCCGCAGGACGAGCACGTGTAGCAGGAGCCCGTACGCTGCATCATCCCGCCGCACTGTTCGCAGGCCGGGCCGAGCTCGAGGCCCTGCATCTTCGCGGGACGGACCGGAGGCTCTTCGGTCAGGGCTGAGGCGGCCGGGACCGGGGGGCTCGACTTGGCGGCCTCGCCGTTGCCGTTGCCGCCGTTCGAGTGGCCGTTGCCGTTCGCCGGGCCGGCGGTGTCGCCGGCCAGCCCGATTGCCATCTGCGAGGTCTCGGCTTCCTTCTTGTTGCGGACCTCCTGGGTCATGATCCCCAGTTCCTCGAGGGTCTCGGTGTCGTCGATGAAGCGGCTCGCGAGCCAGCGCATGATGTAGTCCGGCATCGATTTCGCGAACGGGATCTCCGGGTTCCGCGTCATCCCCTCCGGCTCGAAGCGCATGTAGCTGAACTTCTGGACGAAGGTCTCGAGCGGCACCCCGTACTGGAGGCCGAGCGAGATCGCGGTGGCGAAGGCGTTGAGCAGGCCCCGCAGCGTCGAGCCCTCCTTGCCGATGTCGGTGAGGAAGATCTCGCCGAGGGTGCCGTCGTCGTATTTGCCGGCGGTGATGTAGCCCTCGTGCCCGGCGATGTTGAACTTGTGGGTGATCGATTCGCGCTCGAGCGGCATCTTCTTGCGCACCGGCTCGGCCATCGTCACTTCGGCCTCGGCCTCCTTTTCGTCCTGCGCGTCGGTGCGCAGTGCCTGCGCGGTCTTCGAGCCGTCGCGGTAGATCGCCAGCGCCTTCAGCCCGCCCTTCCAGCCGCGGGTGTAGGCGTCGGCGATGTCCTCGACCGTCGCCGTCTGCGGCAGGTTGACGGTCTTCGAGATCGCCCCGGAGATGAACGGCTGGGTCGCGGCCATCATGTCGATGTGGCCGGTGTGGGAGATCGCCCGCTCGCCGACCGCGACGTCGAAGATCGGCAGGTGCTCGTCCTTCAGGCCGGGGGCGTCGACGATCGTGTTGTTCTCCTTGATGTGGGCCTCGATCTGGTCGATCTCGGCGTCGGAGTAGCCGAGGGTCCGCAGCGCCAGCGGCACCGAGCGGTTGGTGATCGTCATCTGCCCGCCGCCGACCAGCTCCTTGAACTTGACCAAGGAGAAGTCGGGCTCGATCCCGGTCGTGTCGCAATCCATCAGGAAGCTGATCGTCCCGGTCGGGGCCAGCACCGTCGCCTGCGCGTTGCGGTAGCCGTGCTCCTCGCCGAGCTCGACCGCTTCGTCCCAGGCCCGCTGGGCGGCCTCGAGCAGGTCGCCCTTGATCCCGGTCCCGTCGACGTCGTAGGAGGCGTCGCGGTGCATCCGCATGACGCCGTTGTGCGGCTCGCGGTTGCGCTCGTACTCCTCGTAGGGCCCGGTGGCGCCGGCAGCGATCAGCGCCGACTGGCGGTAGGCGCGACCGGTCATCAGCGCCGTGATCGCGGCGGCGACGTTGCGGCCCTCGTCGGAGTCGTAGGGGAGGCCGTCGCTCATCAGCAGCGCCCCGAGGTTGGCGTAGCCGAGGCCGAGCTGGCGGAAGCGGTTGGCGTTCTCGGTGATCTCCTCGGTCGGGTAGCTGGAGAAGCCGACGACGATCTCCTGGGCGAGGAAGACGACGTCGACCGCGTGCTCGAACTCGGCCGTGTCGAAGCTGCCGTCCTCGCGGCGGAACTTCATCAGGTTGAGCGAGGCGAGGTTGCAGGCCGAGTCGTCGACGTGCATGTACTCGCTGCAGGGGTTGGAGGCGTTGATCCGGCCCGACTCCGGGCAGGTGTGCCAGCGGTTGATGATCGTGTCGTACTGGACGCCCGGGTCGGCGCAGCGCCAGGCGGCGTCGGCGATCTGGTTCATCAGGTCACGGGCGTCGACGGTCTTCACCGGCTCGCCGGTGGTCCGCGCGGTCAGGTGCCAGTCCTCGCCGGCCTCGACTGCCTCCATGAACTCGTCGGTGACCCGGACCGAGTTGTTGGCGTTCTGGTATTGGATCGAGGTGAAGCCCTCGCCGTCGATCGACATGTCGAAGCCGGCGTCGCGCAGGGCGGCGGCCTTCTTCTCCTCGTCGGCCTTGCACCAGATGAAGTGCTCGATGTCCGGGTGGTCGACGTCGAGGACGACCATCTTCGCCGCCCGCCGCGTCTTGCCGCCCGACTTGATCGTCCCCGCCCAGGCGTCGGCGCCGCGCATGAAGCTGACCGGGCCGCTGGCGGTGCCGCCCTTCTGCAGCTGCTCCATCGAGCCGCGGATGTTGGAGAGGTTGATGCCGGAGCCGCTGCCGCCGCGGAAGATCTTGCCCTCTTTGGTGTTCCAGTCGAGGATCGACTCCATCGTGTCTTCGACGCTCAAGATGAAGCAGGCCGAGCACTGCGGCGTCTCCTCGAAACCGACGTTGAACCAGACCGGCGAGTTGAAGGCCGCCTTCTGGTTGAGCAGGATCGCGGTCAGCTCCATCTCGAAGGCGTCGGCGTCCTCCTCGGAGGCGAAGTAGCCGCCCGTACGCCCCCAGTTGGAGATCGTCCCGGCGACGCGCCCGATCATCTGTTTCACCGAGCTCTCGCGCTCGGGGCTGCCCATTTGGCCGCGGAAGTACTTCTGGGCGACGATGTTGGTCGCGTTCTGGGACCAGGTCGTCGGGAACTCGACCCCGCGCTGCTCGAAGGCCGGGCTCTCCGGGTTGCCGATCACGGCATCGCGGATCTCCCACTCGACTTCGTCGAAAGGATGCACTCCGGGCGTCGAAAAACGCCGCTCGATAGAGAGGCCCTCAAGACCGTTCTTTGGGCTTGCAAGTGCGGTCTTCGACATCGAACTGCTCCTCTCTCGGCGGCTTTCGGCGGTAACTACGCAGGATCGCTAACTGGCCGGTCGGAAAAAGTGCCCGAAGTCGCAAATAAAGGCCTCGGGTGTGTGCACAGCCGCTCTCTAATGGTGACAAGTCCGCAATATCGGCATGAACTTCTGGGTAGCCTTTCCGACATGGAGGAACTGCGCAGGGGCGCAGAGCGGATGGGAGAGAAAGCCACGGCGGCGCGCGAGGCGATGGGCGAGCGGGCGACGGCGGCCAAAGAGGCAGTCGGAGAGCGCGCCACCGCAGCCAAAGAGGCGACGGCCGAGGCGATCGCAGCGGTCAAGCCGAAGCTGCGCGGCGTCTCGCACGAGTGGGCCTTCTTCCTCTCGCTCGGATTCGGCGCCGCTTTGATCATCCTCGCCGACTCGCCGAAGGCGACCCTAGCCGTTGCGATCTACGTCGCCAGCCTCTCCGCCCTGCTCGGCACCAGCGCCCTCTACCACCGCGTCAACTGGACCCGGCCCCACGTCCGCCAGTGGATGCGCCGGCTCGACCACAGCATGATCTTCTTCCTCATCGCCGGCACCTACACGCCCTTCGCCCTGCTCGTCCTCCAAGGCACCCTGGCGATGACGATCCTCGCCGTCGTCTGGGTCGGCGCCGTCGCCGGCGCGATCGTCGAGATGATCTGGATCGACCACCCGAAATGGGCCTCGGCCCTGATCTACCTCTCGCTCGGCTGGGTCGCGGTCGCCACCTTCCCCGAGCTCTGGTCGCAGATGGGACCGGGCGGCACCCTGCTCGTTGCCGCTGGCGGCCTCCTCTACACCGCCGGCGCCGTCGTCTACGCGATTCAGCGTCCGAACCCGAGCCCCGCGGTCTTCGGCTACCACGAGGTCTTCCACCTCTTCGTCATCGCCGCCGCGATCGCCCACTTCTCCGCGATCGCCTTCTTCGCCCTCCCGCACGGGTAATCAGGTCAGCAGCCGTTCCTCGACCGCATCGGCGGCGGCCTTTGCTCCGCCGGCAGCAGCGAAGGCGCCCTCCAAACGCTCCGCACCAGCCCGGCACTCGATCGCCTCAAGGACCTTGCTGCGCAGGCGATCGGGGCGCAGGCGCCGGGCGGGAAGGCGGGTCCCTGCGCCGCTGGCTACTACCCGTCGCGCGACCTCGAACTGGTCGCGCCCGAAGGGGACGGCGCAGACCGGCACCCCGAGGCCCAGCGCCTTCTGAGTTGCCCCCATGCCGCCGTGGGTGATCGCACAGCTCGAGCGCCGGAGGATCGGCGTGTGGGGAGCGAAGGGAACGACGGTGGCATTGGCCGGGATCTCGATCCTCTCGGTCGATGCCGCGGGCATCGTCCCGACGACGTGAACCGGCTCGTCGGCGAGCGCCTGAAGGGCCACCTCGACCAGCTGCCCGTCATCTTGGAACTCACTCGAGGTAGTGATCAGGACGAGCGGCTCGTCGATCTCGTCCAGCCCCGGGGGTAGGTCCCCCGGCGGCTCCCACTCGCAGGGACCGACCATGACAACGTTCGCCGGCCAGTCGCCGCGCCGGTGTTCAAAGGGCGGGGCAGACATGTAGAGGTGCAGCGGGGCCGCCGAGAGTGCCCTGGCGATGCCGAGCAGCTCGAGCGCGACTCGGAAAGGCGGCAGCGGGAAGGGTCGATAGCAAGACCACGGCCCGCCCCAGGACGCGGCGGCGTTTAGCGCTCCCGAAGCGAGGACGTCGACGATCAGTGCATCGGGCCGCGCGCTCTCGATGGCTTGAAGTAGATCTCGAGAGTCGTGCGGAGCGCGGAGGCGTAGCGTGCGCATTGCTCTCAGCTGCGCCCCGGTGGCGGTTCGCGCCCGCCAGTCTTCCATCGGCAGCGCTTCGACTTCCCGAGAGATAGGCGCTGCGTCGAAGCCGCGAGAGTGCATCGACTCGACCTCGCCCCCCAGCGTCCGCAAGACCACCTCGTGGCCGCGTCGGCGCAACTCGTCGAGGACGGGGACGAGCGGGTAGAGCTCTCCGCGGGAGGGGGCGGTGTAGGCGAGGATCCGGCTCAGGAAGGGGCCTTCATCAGCGGTTCGATCAGCTCCTGCATCGCCAGCTTGGTCTGCGGCCTGCTGAGTCCCCGGTCACGGCGCAGCAGCTTCCAGGTGTAGATGTCGGTCGCGGTGACGAGCTGGGCCAGGCGACGCTCATGGGTTTTGCCCCGCAGCCCCTCGAGAGCGGGGGCGAAAGCCTGCCGGCACCACTGCAGGTGGTAGAGGCGGCCGGCATCGGCGAGGTGCTTGAGGATCTGCTCGCGCTCCTCCTGGGCGAGCAGCCAGAGGATCCGGTCTCCGAACCGCTCGTAATGGTCGACGAGGTCGCGGACGATCTTCTCCGGGTTCCCGATCGGCAGCGGACCGCGGTCGGCCCCCATCTTCTCCCCCGTATGCAGGTAGGAGGCGAGGAAGAGGCCCTCCTTGCTCTCGAAGTGCCGCAGGACCGTCTGCACCGAGACATGCGCCCGTCTGGCGATCTCCGAGAGGGTGATTTCGTCATAGAAGAGTTCCGCGAAAGCGACCTCGACCGCATCGAGGATCTTCTTCCGGGTTACCTCGGCGGCCTTCGCACGGGCCTGCATCCGATAGGGGCGTTTCGCCTTCGCATCGCCGCTCATGGCGACACGGTATCCGCCCCCGAGGCCGCCGCTCAGCCGTAGGCTTTCCCATATCCCCACGGGGCCGCGATCGAGAGTTTCCATTCGCCCTCGACCTGCCGCAGGACCAAGACCGCGTCGGCGGTCTGCTCGAAGTGCTGTCGTGGCCGCTCTCCAGTGCGGATACGCCAGCGCTGGTGGACGAGGAGCACCTCGCCGGCACTGACCGAGCTGCTCAGCTCGACGCGGATCTCGGTGCGCCTGCGGACCATCTGGGCGAGCACGCTGCGGATGTGCTCCCGGCCGTGGATCGCCGTCGCGTCGGGCGTGATCAGGCAGCCGTCGCGGGCAAAGCAGGAGGCAGCGCCCTCGAGGTCGCCCGCGTTCAAGGCCTGGGCAAAACGAGGGCAGACCAATGTTGAGCTTCGGGGAAGGGAGGTTGCGCTCCTCACTTTCACGTAAATAAGATTAACGTGAAAGAGCGACGCCGGCAAGCGGGGTCGCCGATGGGAGGAGTCGAGAGATGAGAAGAGGAATGGCAGCCGCCGTTGCGGTGGTGCTAACTGGGATCGCGGTCGTTGGGCTCGCAACCGCCAAGAGCAAAGGTCCGAAGCCGCTGGTTGTGCGCGCCGGGAACATGGTCCTGACGCTGAACGGGGATGTCGAACCAAAAACGTTGCCCAAGCACGAGTTTGCCCCGCTGGGCTTCTGGGGTAGCGCAAAGCTCGCGACCGTTGACGGCTCGCACCCGCCGGCGCTCGACGAAAGTCTCTTCGACGTCGACAAGGACGTGGTAATCGACGTCACGGGTCTGCCCGCCTGTCGGATCGGGCAGCTGGAAGCACGCGAGACGAAGAAGGCCGAAGCGGTCTGCGGCGACGCGATCCTCGGCCGCGGCACCGCCACCGTCGAGGTCGCCTTTCCGGAACAGGAGCCGTTCGACTCGACTGGGCCGCTGATCTTCTTCAACGGCGGCGAGCGGCACGGTGTGGTGAAGGTGTTGGCCTACGCCTACGTCAGCGTCCCGGCCCCGACCGCGGTCATCGCGACGGCGGAGATCAAGCGGGTCAGCAAGGGTGCGTACGGCCTCCGCGTGGAGACCGAGTTTCCGCGGATCGCCGGAGGAGCGGGCTCCGTGGTTGCCGCCAGGTTCAGCATGCGGCGCGTCTATACCTACAAAGGCAGGCGCCGCAGCGTGATTTCCGGCCGCTGCCGGGATGGCCGCCTGCAGGCACGCGGCGTCTTCGACTTCAGTGACGACTCAGTCCTTTCCGGCAGCATCTTCCGTACCTGTACGGCGGTCGGCTGAGGCTGCAAGCTGGTCCCGGCAGCCTCAGGCCGGGACCAGCTCGCGAAGCTGCTCGACTTCGGCGACCAAGGTCGCCAGGATCTCCTCCAGTTGCTGGGACTGCTCGGGGGAGAGCCGGAGGCGGCCGTCGCGGTAGAGGTCGGCGGCTTTCGCGACCGGCAGTTCGGCCTCGAGGACGCGACCGCCGAGGGCGCCGAGGACTTTGCGGGTCTCGGCCTGCGCCCAGACGGCGCCGAACATCCCGGTCGAGGCTCCGATTACCGCCGCGGGCGTGCCGTTGAGGGCGCTCTGCCCGGCCGGGCGGGAGGCCCAGTCGAGGGCGTTCTTCAGCACGCCGGGGATCGAGTGGTTGTACTCGGGGGTGGCGACGAGGACGGCGTCGGCCTCGCGCATCGCCTCGCGCAGCTCCGCCACCGCGACTGGCGTCTCCAGCTCCTCGAGGTCGGCGTCATACGGCGGGATCTCCGCCAGCCGCTCGAACTCGACGAGCTCCACCCCGGCGGGAAGCCGCTCGGCGGCCTCCCGCAGCAGGGCGCGGTTGTAGGAGTCCCGGCGCAGGCTTCCGGTGATGCCGAGGACCCGCATGATTAGGCCTCCTCGCGGACGAGCTCGAGCTCGACGTTGATCGTCACCGCGTACTCGAGGACCTCGCCGCCGCTCGGCAGCTGGGCCTGCCAGTCGAGGCCGAAGTCGCGCCGGTCGACGGTCGCCTCGATCGAGAGGCCGACGCGGGCTTTCCCGTAGGCGTCCTCGCCGAGGTGGGCGAAGCGGCCGCTGGCCTCGACCCTGCGGGTCTCGCCGTGGATCTCGAGGTCGCCGGCAACTCGGGCGCTGCCGTCCTCGCCGACGCTCAGCTCAGTCGAGGTGAACCGCAGCTGCCGGAAGCGCTGGGTGTCGAAGAACTCGGGGGAGAGGAGGTGGCCCTTCAGCATCTCCTCCTCGATCGCGATGCTCTCGACCTCGACCGTGCCCTCGAGCCGTGGCTGCTCGCCGCCGGTCAGGTGCGCCTCGTAGCGGTCGAAGCCGCTGCGGAAGGTGGTGACGCCGTTGTGGGTGACGGCAAAGCCGACCGAGGAGTGGACGGGGTCCACGGCCCAGGTGCCTGCCGGAATCTGTTGCTGGGTGATCGTCTCTGCGCTCATGTTCTCTTCTTTCCCATAGTGGTTGATGCTGAAACCTTTGACTTGGAAACAATCTTAGCCAGAAAAGCTTTGCCTGTCAACTATTGTCAGATCAACCTTCTTGTGGGAAGATGTGGGCATGGCTGAGACGACTACGGCAGTAGCCAAGACCAACGGCAAAGGCGCGGACTTCGATCCTCACCGCGAGGCGTGGATCGCGCTTACCCAGACGCACGCGGCCGTGACCGGCCGCCTGCAGGAGGTCCTGACCGCGGCTGAGCTGCCGCCGCTGCCCTGGTTCGAGGTCCTCGCCACCCTCGACCGCGCTCCCGAGCAACGGCTGAAGATGGGGGAACTGGCCGAAGCGCTGGTGATCACCCGCGGCGGCCTGACCAAGCTCGTCGATCGCCTGATCAAGGCGGGCCTGCTGGAGCGGACCTTCTGCGAGACCGATCGCCGGGTCAGCTACGCGACCCTGCTGCCCGCCGGAGTCGAGTTGCTGGGAGAAATGCGGCCGCTGGTTCGGGCCGAGCTTGCCGCCGCCTTCAGCGCCAACCTCAGCGTCGGGCAGGCGGAAGAGCTGCGCGCGATGCTGGAGCAGGTCCGCGGCTCGGCCTGCGGGAACAGCTAGCGCGCTTAAGCGAGAGCGGCCGCGGCTCGCTCTTTAGCGGACTCGACGATCGCCAGCACCGCGGGCTCCTGGCCCTCCCGCAGCAGCACGATCGGGTCGGGCTCGCCGTTGACGATCCCCTCGAAGAACTCCTTGCGGTCCTGGTAAGTCGGCAGCGTCCCCTTCGCCCAGCCGCGGGCATCGTTGAGGATCACCGCCAGGCGCGCGTACTCCTCGCCGAAGAGCTCGGAGATCTCGCGCTTCATCCGCTTCGCCAGGGCAGGGGAGGCGCCAGCGGTCGAGATCGCGATCGCCAGCGGCCCGGTGCGGACGATCGCCGGCAGGATGAAGTTGCAGAGCGGCGGCACGTCGACGATGTTGACCAGCATCGCCCGCTGCTCGGCGTCGTCGAAGATGCCGATGTTGACCTCGGAGTCGTCGGTGCAGGCGATCACCATGAAGACCCCCTCGAGGTCCTCCGGTCCGGCGTAAGCCCGCTTCTCCCACTGGATCGAGCCCTCGCTCGCCAGCCGCTCCAGCTCGGGGTGGGCAACCGGGGCGATCAGGGTGACGTCGCCGCCGCAGGCGAGCAGCCCCTCGACCTTCTCGAGGCCGATGTCGCCGCCGCCGACGACCAGGCACTTGCGCCCGGTCAGTTTCAGGCAGGCGATGTAGAAGGGGGTTTCGAGCATGTCCCGCACGCAGGACTGGTCGCAGATCCCCTTGCGGTACTGGCAGACGCACTCCTTGCCGGCGTAGGCCTGGGCGGGCATGTCATGAAGGTTAGTGATCCACTGCCGACGGGCCGAAAGTACGCCTATATGGAGGGAAATCGTCCCGTCGGCGGCTAGATCGACTCGAGGGTGACGCGGAGGCCCTCGTCGAGGCCCATCTCGGCGCGCCAGCCGAGCTCACGCTCGGCGCGGCCGGCGTCGATCGAGATCGCCTGCACCTCGCCGGTGCGGGCGGGGGCGAATTCGGGCTCGAAGCTCTCGTTGCCGGAGAGCCGCTTCAGCGCCTCGATCAGCTCCAGCACGTTCGTCTCCACGCCGGTACCGACGTTGATCGGGCCGGTCGCCTCGGAGTCGCCGGCGGCGAGCGCCGCCGAGACCACGTCCCCCACATATATGTAATCGCGGGTCTGGGTGCCGTCGCCGAACACCTTCGGCCGCCCGCCCTCCTTCAGCAGGCCGCAGAAGATCGCGATCACCCCGGCCTCGCCGAGCGGGTCCTGGCGCGGGCCGTAGACGTTGCCCAGTCGCAGCGAGACCCCGGAGAGCCCGTAGAGGCGCTCGTAGAGGGAGACGTAGCCCTCGGCCGCGAACTTGCTCTGGCCGTAGGCGGAGAGCGGCGCGATCGGGGCGTCCTCCGGCAGCGGCAGCTGCTGGCCCTCGCCCTCGCCGTAGATCGCCCCGCCGGTGGAGATCGAGACGACGCGGCGGGCGCCAGAAGCGCGCGCGGCCTCGAGCACGTTGGCGGTGCCGCCGACGTTGATGCCGGCGTCGAAGCAGGGGTCGGCGAGGGACTTGCGGACGTCGATCTGGGCCGCGAGGTGGAAGATCGCCTCCGGCCGTTTCTCTCCCGCCAGGCGGCTCAGCGCCTCGCCGTCGCGGATGTCCAGCTCGACCAGCTCGGCGCCGTTTGCCAGGCCCGGCTCGAGGTTGGACATGCGGCCGGTGGAGAGGTCGTCGACGACCGTCACCTCGTCGCCGCGGGCGAGCAGAGCGTCGACCAAGTTCGAGCCGATGAAGCCGGCGCCGCCGGTTACGAGACACCTCATGGAGCGGTGATCCTAAGCGGATCGGCAGGGACCTGGGAGGAGATCGGACGGATGGATGCCCGCTTGCGCAGCCGAGATGCCCTGCTACCCTCGCCGCCCCATGAGACTGATCGTCACCGAGAAGAACAACAGCGCCAAGAAGATCGCCGAAGCCCTCAGCAACGGCACCAACAGCGCTGACAAAACTTTCAAAGTCCCCTTCTACGCCTGGACCGACGAGGAAGGCAACGAGCAGATGACGGTCGGCCTCAAGGGCCACGTGCTCGGCCCGGCCTTCCCCGAGGGCTACTCGAACTGGCAGAAGACCGACCTCCACGACCTGATCGACGCCAGCCTGATCAAGGAGCCGACCGACAAAAACGTCGTCAAAGCGATCAAGAAACTGGCGAAAGAGGCGGACGAGCTGGTGATTGCCACCGACTTCGACCGCGAGGGCGAGCTGATCGGCCTCGAGGCCCTGGAGGAGATGCTCGACGCCAACCCGGCCCTGGGCACGCGCGAGGAAACCGACGCCGGCACTCTGACGATCCAGCGCGCCCGCTACTCGGCGCTGACCAAAGAAGAGATCGAGCGCGCCTTCTCCAACCTCGACACGCTCTCCTACCCGCTCGCCAACGCCGGCGCCGCCCGCCAGGACATCGACCTGCTTTGGGGCGCGACCTTGACCCGCGCCGTCTCGCTCGCCAGCCGCCGCTTCGGCTCCAACTTCCTTTCGGTCGGCCGCGTGCAGAGCCCGACCCTGGGCCTGATCGTCGAGCGCGAGATGGAACGCCGCGCCCACGTCGCGAAACCGTTCTGGGAACTGTTCGCGCGGTTCGATCATCCCGACGGCAGCTTCGAGACCCACCACAGCGTCGACAAATTCTGGGAGAAAGCCGAGGCCGACGCGGCGCTCGCTGGCACCTCCAGCCCCGGCACGGTGAAGTCGGTGACGGCGCGGAAAAACACCCGCAAGCCGCCGACCCCCTACAACACCACCGCCTTCAGCACCGACGCCTCCAGCCGCCTCGGCATCACCCCCGCCAGCGCGATGCGGATCGCCGAGGACCTCTACATGGACGGCTTCATCTCCTACCCGCGCACCGACAACACTGTCTACCCCTCCTCGCTGCCGGTCCGCGAGCTGGTCACCTCGCTGGTACGGATCAAGGAGTTCTCCGCCGCCTCGGGCCTGCTCGACGGCGAGCTGACCCCGACCCGGGGCAAAAAAGAGACGACCGACCACCCGCCGATCTACCCGACCCAGGCGGTCCACCCGGGCGCCCTCGAGGGCCCGAAGAAACGGGTCTACGAACTCGTCGTCCGCCGCTTCCTCGCCACCTTCAGCCCGCCGATGATCACCGAGTCGACCCGCGCCGACATCGAGGCCGGCGACCAGACCTACTTCGTCCGCGGCTCGGTCGTCGTCGACCCCGGCTACGCGGGGATCTACACCTACGCCCGCTCGGCCGACGAGGAGATCCCGAAACTGGAAGAGGGCCAGACCCTGCAGCTCGAGGGCGACCCCTGGATCGTCGACAAGGAGACCCAGCCGCCCGGCCGGATCTCGCAGGCGAAACTGATCGAGATGATGGAGGAGCGCGGCCTCGGCACCAAAGCCACCCGCGCCGACATCATCCAGAAGCTCTTCGACCGCGGCTACGTCTACGGCAACCCGCCGATCCCGACCGAGACCGGGATCGCCCTCTACGAGGCGTTCAAGAACTACGTGCCGGCGATGGCGACGCCGGAGATGACCGCGACGCTGGAGGCGGAGATGGACCGGATCGCCGCCGGCGAGATGACCAAGGGCGCGGTCGTCGGCGAGAGCCGCGACCTCCTGCACAAGACCTGGGACGAAATCGACGGCGCGCGCGAAGACCTGGCGAAAGTGATCTGGAAAGGGATGGACGAGGACCGCATCCTCGGCCCCTGCAAGGTCTGCGAAGAAGCCGGCCGCACCAAGGAGGACGGCTCGCCGAACATGCTGCGGATCATCCGGGCGAAAAAATCAGGAAAAAGGTTTGTGGGATGCAGCGGGTGGACCGCCGACGACCCCGACTCCTGCGACCAGACCTTCCCGCTGCCCCAGCGCGGCGACGTCTTCCGGCTCGAGGAGCGCTGCTCGATCTGCGACCGCACCCCGCGGCTCAAAGTCCAGCCGTTCCGCGGCCGGCCCTGGAACCTCTGCCTCAACGACGACTGCGAGTCGATGCAGGAGATGAAGAAACGCCGGGCCGAGCGCGAAGCCGCCAAAGCCGCGAAAGCCGAGATGGAAAAGAAACCGATGCCCGAGAAAGACAAATCGAGCACGGCGACCCGCAAGCGGAAACGGGCTAAAGCAGCCGCTAAATGACGTGACCCAGGCGTCGCCAGGCAAGGACGCAGGGAGCCCGAATAGCAGCGCTATTTGGGCGACCGAGGACGCCGCATGGCGGCGATCTGGGGCCGTCATTTGATGTTCATCTCCCTGGAGGGCGTGGACGGCTCAGGGAAGAGCACCCAGGCGCGGCTGCTGGTCGAGGCGCTGGGGGAGGGGACGGTGGCGATCCGCGAGCCGGGTGGCACCGAAGCCGCTGAGCGGATCCGCGAGCTGCTCGCCGACCCGAGCGTTTCCCTGGAGCCGCTGGCCGAGCTGATGCTCTTCCTCGCTGCCCGCGCCGACCTCACCGAGCGGGTGATCCGCCCGGCCCTGGACGACGGGCGCCACGTCGTTGCCGACCGCTTCAGCGACTCCAGCGTCGCCTACCAGGGCGCCGCCCGCGGGCTCGGCGTCGGCGAGGTGATCGGCCTCTGCGAGATCGCCACCGACGGCCTCTGGCCGGACCTGACGGTGCTGCTGCGGCTGGATCCCGAGACCGGCCTCGGCCGCGCGGAGGGGGACGACCGTTTCGAGCAGGAGGGGTTGGGCCTGCAGCAGGCGGTCGCTGAGGCTTACGAAGAGATCGCCGTGATCGCCTCCGACCGTGTCGTCGTCGTCGACGCTGCCGGCTCGGTCGAGGAGGTCCACGAGCGGGTGATGGAGGCAGTGAATGGCCGACTCGCCGCTGCTTGAGGCGACCGAGCACCAGGCGCGGGCGCGGGTGGCCCTGAACGCCGCGCTCGCGGCCGAACCCTCGCACGCCTATCTCTTTCACGGGCCACGTGGGTCCGGCAAGCGTGCCGCCGCGCGCTCGTTCGCGGCGGAGATCCTCGCCGCTGCCGCCGCCGACCCCGAGGACGCGCGGCGGCGGGCTCTGCTCGACCCTTCGCCCCATCCCGACCTCGTCTGGCTCGCCCCGGCCGGTGCCCAGCACATGGTCGAGGAGGTGCGCGAGCGGGTGATCCGCGCATCGGCCTACCGGCCCTTCGAAGGCGGCAAGCGGGTGTTCGTGATCGAGGCCGCCGAGGCGATGCGCGACGAGAGCCAGAACGCGCTGCTGAAGACGCTCGAGGAGCCCCCCGGGTTCGTCCACCTGATCCTCCTCAGCTCCGACGGCGAGGGCCTCCTGGAGACGGTCGCCTCCCGCTGCCAAACCATCGAATTCGCCCCGCTGCCCGCCGAGGTGCTCGAACGCGAAATTGCCGACGGGACGAAAGTACCCCTATATGGAGGGGAATCGTCCCGTCAGCAGGAGGAGATCGCCGCCGCGGCCCGGCTCGCCGCGGGCGACCTCGAGCGGGCACGGCTGCTGTTGAGCGAGCGCGGGCGGGAGCTGCGGGCCGAGGCCGAGCGCTGCGTTGGCGCCGCCCTGGCGGGGGAGTGCGGTGGCGCTCCCTGGAAAGCGCTGCTCGACCGCGCTCAGGCGGTCGGCGCCGACGTCGAAGCAGCCACCCGGGAAGCGCTGGAGGAGGAAGCGAAGGCCGGGGTCAAACGCAGCGCCAAGGAGATCGGCGACGGCGCCAAACGCGCCGGGCGCCGCCGCCGCACCGAGATCCTCGAGCTCGGCTTCGAGCTCTGCGCCGCTTGGCTGCGCGACCTCGCCGCGGTCGCTTCCGGTGCCGAGGAGGTCGTCTTCAACCGCGACCGGCTCGAGCAGCTGCGGGCTCAGGCCTCGGGACTCGATGCAGCCGTCGCCCGTCAGGGCGCCGCGCTGGTCCAGGAGACCCGTCGCAGCCTCGAACTGAACGTCAGCGAGGAGCTGGCGCTAGAGGCTCTCTTTTTTAGGCTCGAGGCGCTCTTCGCCGGTTGAGCCGTTCCGTCCCTCACCGCTCCCCTTTTCCGCCAGCGCCTTTTCGATCGCCCGCTCCTGCGCCAGCCGGGTGATCTGGGCAGCCTGGCGGGACATGATCACGCTGAAGTTGAGCGCCAGCCCGAGCAGTAGCAGGAGCACGACGGAGAAGAGGGCGACGTTGGTGTTGCGGACGCCCATCGCGTCGGCGAGCAGCTCCAGCAGCCCCGGGAAGGCGGCGCCGGCGAGCATCCCAAGCCCGGCGACGAACCAGATCACGCTGTAGCGCTCCTGCAGGCGGTCGCGGCGGATCAGGTCGAGGATCAGGAGCATGAAGAAGATCGCGATCACCGCGGCGACGATCCGCGTCTGCGAGGTGAGGTGGACCTGGGGTTCGGCCTGCCCCGCCGCCAGCACCAGCGTTCTCATCGCTCCGCCTCCGCCTGGCGCGGCCGGAACTGGCCGACGAGGAGGACGACGAGCCCCTTGAAGATGAAGAAGGCCGAGCGCAGCGGCGTCAGGAAGGAGCTGCCGCCGGCCCGCTCCAGCATCCGCACCGGCAGCTCCTCGACCCGCAGGCCCTGGCGCACCGCCAGCTGCAGCGACTCGATCTCGGCGAAGTCCGGCGAGTAATGCTGGGAGAAGAGCGCCATCACCCGGCGGTTGGCCGCCCGCATGCCGCTGGTCGTGTCGGTGAAGCGCTGCCGCGTCGCCAGGGTGAGGAAGAAGCGGAAGACGCTGATTCCGATCCGCCGCGAGAAGGTCGGCTTGTAGTCCCCGGAGCCAGCGACGGCGCCGGAGTGGTAACGCGAGCCGATCACCAGGTCGGCCCGGTCGGCCTCCACCTCGGCCAGCAGGCGGACGACCTCCTCGGGCGGGTGCTGGCCGTCGGCGTCGAGGTGGGCGCAGGCGTCGTAGCCGTTGCGCAGCGCGTAGAGGTAGCCGGTCTGCAGCGCCGCCCCCAGGCCCTGGTTGAAGGGGAGGGAGGCGACCAGCGCGCCCGTCTCGCGCGCGCGCTCGGCGGTGGCGTCGCCGGAGCCGTCGTCGACGACGAGCACGTCCGCCCCCGGCAGCGCCTCGTGGACGCCGGCGATCACCGCGGCGACGGAGTCCTCCTCGTTCCAGGCGGGAATGAAGACAAGCGTTCGCACAAGTTCGATTCTCCCACGTAGGCACGGAAACTCCTGGTCTGCCGCGACGACGGGGGGATTGTGTTAGTAAATCTTCATGCGACGTTCGGAGCAGACCCCGGCTGGACCGCCCCCTGGGGCGCCGCGGATCGGGATGCGCCTCTGGCTCACCGGCGCCTTCGCCGCGGTCAGCCTGATCACCGCCGCCGCCGTTTACTTCTTCGGCGACAAGCCGCAGGCATTGATCGCCGCGGTCACCGTCGGCGTCCTCGCCGGCTTCCTGATCGCGGTCGCGATCTCCCACCGCGTCGTCAGCCTCGCCCGCGCCGCGGGGGAAATGGCGGGGGGCTCGTTCGACCACCCGTTGAACACCTCCGGGCCGGACGAGATCGGCGACCTCGCCCGCGCCCTCGACTCGATGCGCGCTTCGCTGAAGGAGAGCTTCGGCGTCCTCTCCTCCGACCGCAACAAGCTCGCGGCGATCTTCGACGGGCTGACGGACGTGGTGATGGTCGTCGACTTCGAGGGACCGGTCCGCTTCTCCAACAGCGCCGCCTCGCGCCTGCTCGACGAATCCGGCCAGCCGCCCGAGGAGGCGCTGCCGTTGCTTTACCGCGCCGCCGAGGTCGGCTTCTCTTCCCACCCGGCGTTGCGGATCGGCGATCGCGCCTACGCGCTGACCGCCCGCTCGTTGCCCGACGAGCGGGCCGTGCTGGCGGTGATGCGCGACCGCACCGACGAGCTGCGCACGGAGCTGGCCGAAGCCGACTTCGTCTCCAACGCCGCGCATGAGCTGCGCAACCCGCTGGCCGGGATCTCCGGCGCGATCGAGGTCCTGCAGAGCGGCGCCAAGAACGATCCCAAGGACCGCGACCACTTCCTCAAACGCTTGGGGGAAGACGCCGAGCGGATGAACCGTCTGACCCAGTCGCTGTTGACTCTGGCCCGGGTCGAGTCCCGGGGTGCTCCGGAGAGCGAACCCGTCGACGTGCCGATGGCGATCAAGGACGTGGTCAACGCTTGCGAAGCACCGCCGCACGTGGAGCTGGTCGTCGACGTCGAGTCCGATCTCGCCGCTACCGGCGATCCGACGTTGCTGCGGCAGGTGATGATCGGCCTGCTCACCAACGCCTTCAAGAACACGCCTCCCCCCGGCACCGTTACCGTTCGCGGCCGCCACGAGAGCGAGGGCGAAGTCATCTTGGAGGTCATTGACACTGGAACCGGCATTCCCGCAGGCGAGCTCGAGCGCGTCTTCGAGCGCTTCTATCGGCGCTCGGAGTCGCGCAAGCAGGAGGGCTTCGGCCTCGGCCTGGCGATCGCGCGGCGGATGGTCGACGTGATGGGCGGCCGGATCGGCGCCGAGTCGGTGGAGGGGGAGGGGAGCACCTTCTGGGTGCGCCTCCCGATCGCGCAACCGAGCCCGACCCCGGTCGCATGAGCAGCGGCCGCATCCTCATCGCCGACGACGAGCCGAGCGTGCGCGACTCGGTCGGCTACGCGCTGGCCCAGGAGGGCTTTGAAGTCACCCCGGCCGCCGACGGCGACGAGGCCGCCCAGCTGCTCGGCAACGGCGTCCCCTTCGACCTGCTGATCCTCGACATCATGATGCCGGGCCCATCCGGGCTCGACATCTGCCGCGACGTCCGCTCGCGCAGCGCCGTCCCGATCATCGTCCTTACCGCCAAAGACGCCGAGGTCGACAAGGTGGTCGGGCTCGAGGTCGGTGCCGACGACTACGTGACCAAGCCCTTCTCGGTGCGCGAGCTGCTGGGGCGGGTGCGGGCGCAGCTGCGGCGGCGCGAGCTCGACCGGGCGCCGCTCTCCCAGGCGGTGAAGATCGAGTCCGGGCCGGTCTCGATCGACCTCGTCCGCCACGTCGCCACCGTCCGCGGCGTCCCCGTCAACCTCACCCGCTCGGAGTTCCAGCTGCTGCGCCTGCTCGTTGCCCGTCCGGGGGAGGTCTTCTCCCGCGCCCAGATCATGGAGGAGCTCTGGCAGACCGAGTTCGACGGCGACGAGCGCGCCTGCGACGTCCACATCTCCAACCTGCGCCAGAAGGTCGAGCGCGACCCTCAGAAGCCGGAGCTGGTCCTGACCGTGCGCGGCGTTGGCTATAAGTACAACCCAGACGCCAACTAGGAGAGGGACCCTATGCCACTGGTACCGATGGTCGTCGAGCAGACTGCTCGCGGCGAGCGCTCATTCGACATCTACAGCCGCCTGCTCGCGCAGCGGATCATCTTCCTCGGCGAGCCGGTCACCGAGGACCTCGCCAACCTGATCATCGCCCAGCTGTTGCACCTCGAGGCCGAGGACCCCGACAAGGACGTCAGCCTCTACATCAACTCGCCTGGCGGCTCCGCCTACGCGGGCCTGGCGATCTACGACACGATGCAGTTCGTCAAGCCCGACGTGCAGACGATCTGTTACGGGATCGCGATGTCGGCCGGGTCGCTGATCCTCACCGGCGGGGCCGCCGGCAAACGGATGGCGCTGCCGAACAGCCGCATCCTCATCCACCAGCCGAGCGGGGGATTCGAAGGCCAGTCGAGCGACATCGAGATCCACGCCAGGGAGATCCTCGCCCTGCGCGAGCGGCTCGACCAGATCTACGTCAAGCACACCGGCCAGTCGGAGGAGCAGATCCACACCGACATGGAACGCGACAAATTCTTCCAGCCGCAGCAGGCGGTCGAGTACGGCCTGATCGACCGGGTGATCGAGTCGCACGAGTTCCAGGGCGGGGCCGCGGGCGGAAGCAACGGCTCCGCGCCGTAGCCCGGGCTCAGTCGCCGAGGCGGTGCCAGGCCCAGAGGCCGGCGACCGCCGCGGCGCCGCCGGAGACGATGCCGCCGATCCCCGCTTTACGGGTCTCGGGATGGCGGGCGGAGATTCCCAGCGCGACCGCGTCGGCGAGGTCGCAGGCGCTGGAGACGAGCAGCATCGTCCGCAGCGCCTCGCGGTCGTCGCGCGCGGCCAGGGCCAGGGCCCCGATCGCGATGTCCCTGCCGCCGCCGAGCTTCGCCAGCGCCTCGCCGCCCGCGTTGACCTCGCCGAAGCCCAGCAGCCGCAGCGCCGGCCGCGTCGCCAGGAAGATCCCGACCCCCATCGCCACCCGGCTGGCGCCGATCTGCAGCGCCACCTGCCGCGCTTTGCGGTCCATCTTCGCTCCCCGGAACATCGCCCCTTACCTACCCACCTGCCCGGATCTGCATCATGGGGGAGTGGCAGAGGGCGACACGATCCTGCGGCTGGCGCGCCGCTTCGAGACGACGCTGCTGGGCGAGGAGGTGGCGGCCTCGGCCCCGAACCCGCGCGGCAAGGCGGCCGGGATCGAACGGCTGAGTGGACGCGTCCTCGAGGACGTCTGGGCGCACGGCAAGCACCTCGTGCTCGGCTTCGGTGAGGTCTCCCTGCACAGCCACCTGGGGATGAGCGGTGGCTGGCACTTCTACCCGCCCCGCTCCCGCTGGCGGCGGCCGCGGAGCTCGGCCTGGGCGGTCCTCTCCGGCGGCGGCTGGGACGCGGTCCAGTTCGGCGGCCCGACCCTGCAGCTGGGCACGACGGCTCGGGTGCGCCGCAATCCTCAACTGACGCGCCTCGGCCCCGACGTCCTCGCAGCGGACTTCGAGCCCGACCCCGTGATCGCGGCGATGCGTGCCGACCCCACCCGGGGTCTCGGCGACGCCCTCCTCGACCAGCACCTGGTCGCCGGCATCGGCAACATCTTCAAGAGCGAGGCTTGTTACGCCGCCCGCATCGACCCCTGGCGCCCGATCGGGGACCTCAGCGACGAGGAGCTGCGAGCGGTCCTGCTTGCCGCCCGCGAGCAGATGCTGAGCGCGGTCGAGCGCGGCGATCGCCACCAGTTCAAGATGTACAAACGCCGCCAGAGCGTCTGCCCCTCCTGCCGTGGCCCGGTCTCCTCACGCGGTCAGGGCGACGCCAACCGCACCACCTACTGGTGCCCGCGGTGCCAAAGCTGAGGCGGCGGCGGCGCGAGTCGCCCGCTCCCCGACCGCGCCCGCGCTCCTACTACCTGGTGGCCGGCGTCCTGCTCGACGAGGAGATGGATCGGCTGCGGGCGCTGCCGGCCTTCGCCGACGGCCCGCTTGCCGAGCGGCGCCCAGAGCTGAAGGTGCGCCGCGCCAGCCGCAAGCCGAACCGCCTCGGCTTCGCCGTCCCCAGCGAGTTCCGCCTCTCGGTCACCGCCTATTCCGAGATTCGCCCGGGCGACGTCCTCGAGACCCTGCTCCACGAGCTGGTCCACCTCCACGTCGGCCGCGCCAAAGAAGCCCACGGCTGGCACGGCCCCACCTTCAAGCGCGTGTTGTCCCAAGCGATGCGCCAGGCCTACGGCATCGCCATCCCCACGCCGCGAGCCACCCTCCACGGCCCATACGCCGAGGCGATCGAGGCTCAATCACGCGAGACCGCAAAATTCCCTCTTGAGGAAGGAATTTTGCGGTCTCGCGGTTAGCCCTCCGCTTCTTCCTCCTCCCACCGCTTGCGCTCGCGCAGGCGGTGGACGAGGAGGACGAGGATCACGATCAGCGCCGGGGCGAAGACCGGCAGCGCCACCAGGGCGCTGTGGTGGGCGAGCGGCAAGGTCACCTGCCGCCGCCGTGCTGGAAGCCGGGGAGGCCGCGCAGGCGCAGCCGCGCCCGCCGCGGCGCCGGCCGCAGCCCCACCGCCAGCCGGTGCAGCGCCCAGGCGAGGAGGATCAGCAGCGCAAGGGCAATCCCGGCCACCGCCGAGTAGGCGAGGGTGGTGACTATGGGACTACCCGCCTTCGCCTCGCGCTGCAGCAGTTGGTGCTCGTCGCCGAAGCTGCGGGTGAAGTGCGACGGCGCCGGCACTTCGCCGACCGGAATCGCCTCGTCGCGGGGCAGGTAGATCGGCAGCGCGGTCAGCGAGTTGCCCTCGTGGAGGCGCACCATCGCCTTCCAGTTGCCGTGGACGGGGATCGGTTCGGTGCTGCGGTAGACGCCCGGAGCGGTTCGCTCCAACGGCGCCACCACGAGGCCGCCACCCTGCCAGGCGGTGACGTCGAACCACTCCGCGTCGGCGGCGGCGTCGGGCGGGCTCATCCGCACCGTCGCTTCGACCTCGCGTCCCGCCTGCCCGCCGACGTCGCGCAGCGCGACCCGGGCGCTAACGCCTTCCTGGGCCGGCGTGTAGAGGCCGTAAGCGACCAGCGCGGCGAGGACGGCGGCGCTGCAGAGCGCGGCGCGGCGCAGTTGCGGCGAGCGGGGGAGGGGGATCGGCGAGAGGTGGGCGCCGATCCAGGCGCCGATCGTGGCACCGGCAATCGCCGCGGCAAAGCCGACGATTGCCGCTTCCGGGAACGCGGCCGCGTTCCAGGGCAACGGCATCCAGAGCTGCGACCAGGCCCACTCGGCGGCGAGGCCGACGGTGCCGATGCCGGCACCGGCGGCGAGCCCAAAGCGCAGCGGCTTCCGGGTCGAGACGAAGAGCGCGATCGCCTCGACGACGACCGCCTCGACCACGTAGAGCGGGAAGTGGGGCATCGTCTGGCCCAGCACCGGCCCGATCATCAGCGCCAGGCCGCCGCGCAGGAGGATGAAGAAGCCGGCCGCGCCCAAGGCAGCACCGGGACCGGCGTAGACGCGCGCCAGGACCAGGCCGACGCCGGCCGCCACCATCAGCAGCAGCGGCTGGAAGATCAGCTGGAACTGGGGGACGCCGAAGTCGAACTCGGCCTGGAAGGTCGAGAGGCCCAGCATCAGGCCGCCGGTGAGGGCGATCGCGCGGGCCATCTTCGTGTGCAGGAGCTCCTCGAGCGAGGTCTCACCTGAGGCGTTCGCCCGCATTCCCTCGACCGCGAGGACGGCGATCCCGACCAGGGTCATCGCGGCGCCGCCGATCAGCATCAGGTGGGTCGGCCCCCAGAGGGTCACGTCCTGGCCGAAGAGGCGGTGCCAGACGTCGTCGAGCGGGAAGCCGATCAGCGAGAAGGCGCCGCAGGCGCAGATCAGGACGCCACCGAGCGGCGCCCACCAGTCGCGGCCGATCCGCACCGCGACCGTGCTCGGCTGCTCTTTCGGCAGCACCATCGCGAAGAAGCCGGCGCTGAAGATGCCGAAGAGGCCGATGAGGATGAAGTAGTGGGCAGGGTTGGCGAGCGGGCCGGCGTCGCGGCCGTTGTCGATGTGGAGGGAGATGTCCCAGTACATCCCGAAGAGGGCGGTGAGCAGGGAGGTGGTGGCGACGACCGAGGGGAAGGCGACCCAGCCCGGCATGCCGGAGCTGCGCTCGCTGAAGTCCGCCAGGCGCTGCAGCGTCTTCACTCGGCCGGAGCGGTGCCCGAGGCCGAGGAAGAGGAGCGCGCAGGTGACGATCGTCGCGGCCGTGGTGGCGATCACGATCTGGCCGATCTCGGCGCCTCCGGCAGGAGGGGAGGCGGCGGCGAGAAGCGTTCCGTAGAGGTTCATAGGAAGTCCTTGGAAGAGGGTGGATTGCAAGAAGTCTGTTCCCTCATAAACGTTACCTCAAACGAGGTTACATTCCAAATGTAGACTCGGCGCATGGCAAAAAAGCCTGCTGACAGCGGCGATCCGGCCTCCGCGGAGGCGAACCTCACGGTCGAGCAGCTCGCCTACGAGACCGGGATGTCGGTGCGGAACATCCGCAACCACCAGTCCCGCGGCCTGCTGCCCCCGCCCGAGGTCCGCTCCCGGGTCGGCTACTACGGGCCCGAGCACGTCGCCCGCCTGCGCCTGATCCAGGAGATGCAGGCAGAGGGATTCAAGCTCAGCGCGATCTCCCGCCTGATCGGCGAGCACGGGGCGGACGCCGACCGCTTCGTCGGCCTCCGCCAGGCGATCACTACCCCCTTCGCCACCGAGCAGCCGGAGGTCTACGACCGCGCCGAGCTGGTCGAGAAGTTCGGCACCGACGACGACAAGCTCGTCGACAAAGCGAAGAAGCTCGGCCTCCTCGTCGACCTCGGCGACGACCGCTACGAAGCCCCGAGCCCGGCCCTCGTCCGCGCCGCCGAGGAAGTGATGGCGATGGGCATCGAGCTCCCCGCCGCCCTCGCCGCGATCGAGAAACTCAACCGCAACGCCCAGTCCTCGGCCCGCACCTTCGTCGACCTCTTCGTCGACAAAGTCTGGAAGCCCTTCGACGACGCCGGTCGCCCCGAGGACGGCTGGGAGGAGATCATCGCCGCCATCGGCCGCCTCCGCCCCCTCGCCTTCGACGCCCTCAACGCCACCTTCCGCCTCACTCTTACCAGCGAAATCGAGAAAGCCTTCGGCGAAGTCCTCGAACGACGCCAGAAGCGGAAATAAGCCGACGACCGGACTTGAACCGGTGACCCCTTCATTACGAATGAAGTGCTCTACCAACTGAGCTACGCCGGCGGGCTCGGGGAATTGTAGAGAGGGAGCGGCTTTCGGTTCCGTCGCGGCGGCTGGGGATGATCCGGGGGTGGCATCGGAGGCGGCGACGAAGCAGCGGCAGGACAACGAGGTCGAGTTCGGCCGCATCGTCGCCTTCAGCGATGGGGTCTTCTCGATCGCGATCACGCTGCTGGTCCTCAACATCGGGATCAGGAAGGGGCTGACCGAGGGGCAGATCAACGACGCCCTCTGGGACCAGCGGGACCTCTTCTTCGCCTACGCGATCAGCTTCGCGGTGATCGGCCGCTTCTGGCTCGTCCACCACCGCTTCTTCTCCGAAGTCCGGGCCTTCGACGGGCGGTTGATCGCGCTCAACCTCGCCTATCTGGGAGCGATCGTGCTGATCCCCTTCAGCAGTGAGCTGCTCGGCGAGTACGGGGGGACGACGACTGCGGTCGTCTTCTACTCGGTCAACCTCGCGGCGGTCGTCCTGCTGGGCTTGCTGATGCACATCGACGCCCGCCGCCGCGGGCTGACCAAGATCGACCACCTGAGTCACCGTGAAACCCAGATCCGCAGCACCTACATCGCCGGCATCTTCCTGCTCTCGGTCCCCGTCGCCTACTTCGCCCCGGACGTGGCGCCGTACCTCTGGCTGGTGCTCTTCGTCGATCCCTCGGCGCGCCTGGCGCGACGCCGCTCAGGGGCGGACGACGAAGGCGACCGACTCGCCGGGCCTCGAGCAGGAGACTGACCAGCCGCGGTCGGCGACCACCGCCTGGCAGCGGTAGGAGCCGACCGAGCAGCCCCAGCGAGAGGCTCCCGCGGGGCGGTTGCAATCCGGGCTGTGCTCCCACTCGGCTCGTATCGCCCGCTTGGTAGCGGCGGCGCTTTCCGGGGCGGTGGCCGTGCCGGTGGTCGGGTCTTCCGACCCGCCGCAGCCGCTCAGGGGCAGCGCGACGAGGGCGAGGATCGCGAAGGGGGTGGCCAACCGCATGCGGGGGAACCTACTCGTCGGCAACCTCCTCGTGCGGCATCTTGCCGCAGATCGGGCACTCCGGCTCCGGCGTCACCGGCTCGCGTTTGACCTCCATCGTCCGCAGGTCGTAGATGTGGGCGACGCCTTGGGTCGCCGGCCGGCTGAGGCCGGTGAGCAGGTGCATGGTCTCCATCGCCACCTGACCGCCGATCAGCCCGCAGGCCGGGCCCAGCGTCGCCGCCGGGCTCGGTTTCGCCCGCCGCTGTTCGATCGCGACGTCGAAGAGCGGGTACTCGCGCCGGTAGCCGATCTCCTGGCAGATGAAGCAGCCGGTCTTGCCGGGGACGTAGAGCGGTCCCACCCTGGCGATCGGCGGGAAGTGGCTCATCGTGATGTAAGGGATCCCGGCCTTGAAGCAGGCGGAGTTGCACCAGCGCTCGATCTCGTGGGCCGGCCAATCGGCGGCGTCGATGACGACGTCGGCCCCGTCGATGAACTCGGCGATGTCTTCCTCTCCCTCCAGCCGGCGAGCCGCGGTGGTGATCTTCGCCGCCGAGTTGAAGGCCCGTAGGCGCGCCGCCGCGCACTCGACCTTGAGCAGCCCGACGTCGGCCTCGGTGTAGAGGATCTGTCGGTTGAGGTTGCTGAGCTCGACCCGGTCGCCGTCGATCAACCACATCTCGCCGACGCCGGTGCAAGCCAGAGCCCAGGCCGACCAACCTCCGAGACCGCCTACTCCCAGCACCGCCACCTTCGCCTCGCGTAGGCGCTGTTGGCACTCCGAGGGAGTGATCCCGCCGCTGCCGACGTCGCTGAAATAGCGCAGCTGGCGGTCGAACCGTTCCAGTTCCGCGGCGGGCACGAGCTCGTCGTCAGCGGCGTCCTCGACCACCTCCAGCTCCTTCAGCTGCGCCATCAGGTCGTCGACCTCGTCGGCCCCGAACTCCTCCCGCAATTGCTCCAGCGTACGTTCGCCGTTGACGGCTGCGAGCAGCCGCCGTTCCTCCGCGTCGGGCTGCTCGATGCGGATGTCGTTGTCGGCGCTCGGTCGCAGGAGGTAGATGTCCCCCTCCGGGGTTTCGATCTCCTCAGTCGTCCGTTTGATCCGTGGCCTGCGCAAGTCCCCTCTCCCCCCTAGTAGCTCCCATAGCGCAGTAGAGACCGGCTCAACAGTCGGGAGAGTTTCTAAACGAGAAGAGTACGAGCGCGTTCGAAGATCGCGTCGGTCATCGGCACGGTCAACTTGCCGGTGAAGGTGTTCTGCTGGCTCGGGTGGTAACAACCGAGGAGCCGCCAGGGGCCAACCTCCGTCTCCGCTCCATGGCCGAACTTCGGTCGCGGTCGCGGCACCTCCTCCCCGATCGCTTTGGCGGCGCGGAGGAAGCCGTCCCAGCCGAAGGAACCGAGGGCGACGATGACCTGGCAGCGATCCAGCAGCTCCAGCTCGCGCCGCAGGTAGGGGAGGCAGGTGTCGCGCTCTTCCGGCGTCGGCTTGTTGGCCGGCGGGGCGCAGCGGACGGTGGCGGTGATGAAGGCGTCGCGCAGCTCCAGCCCGTCGCCGCGCCACTCCGAGGTCGGCTGGTTGGCGAAGCCGGTCCGGTGCAGGGAGGCGTAGAGCCAGTCGCCGGAGCGGTCGCCGGTGAACATGCGGCCGGTGCGGTTGGCGCCGTGGGCGGCCGGGGCGAGGCCGACGATCCCCAGGCGGGCGCCGGGGTCGCCGAATCCGGAGACCGGCCGCGCCCAGTACTTCTGATCGCGGTAGCGCCGCGGCGGGTTGGCGGCTTGGTCCTCGCGCCACTTGACCAGCCGCGGGCAGAGGCGGCAGCGGTGGATCTCCTCGGCCAACGCCGCGAGGGCCTCGGCACGGCCGGAGCTCATAGGCTTGCGCTCGTCGTCATGACCTCGAACCGAATCATGCGCGGCTCGCTCGTGCGCCGCGCCTTTGCCCTCGCGGCGGTAGCTCTCGCCCTCATCCTCGGACTGAGCGCTTGCGGGAGCGATAGCGACGATTCCGCGATCGACCCCGAGGCCGACGCCCGCGTGCTCAACGAAGTCCTCGCCCGGCAGCTGGCCGCGGTCGAGGCTTACGGCGAAGCGTTGCCGGCGCTGCACGGCGCGGCGCTCGCCACGGCTCGCCACTTCCGCGCCCAGGAACAGGAACACGTCGACGCGACGACGAAGGGGCTGCGCGGGTTGGCGGGCAAGGCCGATCCGCCGCCGGAAGCGATCGAGGTCGGCGAGCTGGAGACCCCCGAAGCCGCCTGGCGCTTTCTTTACGAGCTCGAAAGCGCGACGATCGACGCCGAGCTGAACGCTGTCGGCAAGCTGACGATCGCCTGGCCGCGACCGCTGGTCGCCGGAATGGCCGCGAACCAGGCGCAGCGGCTGGTCCTGATCCGCCGCGCTCTTGGCGCAGAGGGGGCGGAGCTGGTGCCGAAAGCCTTCGAGATCGGGGAAACGGCCGCTCCAGAGGAGATGATGAAGCCATGACCGCTCCCCTTTACGCCATCGGCCGCTTCTGTTCCCGCCATCACTATCCCGTGATCGGGGCCTGGATCGTGCTCGCGATCGCGCTCCTCGCGATTGCCCATTCCGCCGGCAGCAAGACCAGCGAAAACCTGACCCTGCCCGGAACCGACTCGACCAAGGCGACCGAACTGCTCGAAGACGACCTGCCCGAACAGGCCTACGGCAGCAACCCGCTGGTGTTGGAAGCGCCGCAGGGGGAGAAGCTCACCGAAGCGAAGTACTCGGCGGCGGTGGCAGAAACGGAGAAGCGTCTGAACGCGCTCGCCGACGTCAACTCGGCGGTCAGCCCGCTCAGCCCCCAGGGCGCCGCCTTCCTCAGCAAAGGCAAATCGATCGGCTACTTCCCGGTCGTCCTCTCGGTCGGCCCCGGCGAAATCGACGAAGAACAGGCGGAAAAGATCCTCGACGCCGCCGGGCCGGCGAAAAAGGCCGGGCTGAACGCGGCGATCGGCGCCTACGTCGGCCAGCAGCTCTCGAAGCCGGCGACCGAGACCAGTGAGGCGATCGGCCTGGCGGCGGCGGTGGTCATCCTCCTCTTTGCCTTCGGCACGGCGACGGCGATGATGCTGCCGATCGTCTCCGCGGTGATCGGCCTCGCCTGCGCGCTCTCGATCATCCGCCTGCTCGAGCACGTGCTCGAGGTGCCGGGGGTGGCCTCGACCCTGGCGACGATGATCGGCCTCGGGGTCGGCATCGACTACGCCCTCTTCATCGTCACCCGGCACAAACTGCAGCTGGCCGACGGGATGGATCTGCGCGAGTCGATCGCGCGGGCGACCGCGACCGCTGGCGGCGCCGTCGTCTTTGCCGGCTTCACGGTGGTGATCGCGCTCTGTTCGCTCGCCTTTGCCGGGATCCCGTTGGTCTCGACCCTCGGCTTCACCGCCGCGGTGGCGGTGGTCGTCGCGGTCAGCGCCGCGACGACGCTCTTGCCGGCGATGCTCGGCGCCCTCGGCCCGCACATCAACTCGCTGCGGGTCAAGCTCGGGAAAACCCACCCCGACGACAAGGAGCCGCACGGCTGGCGGCGCTGGGCCGAGTGGGTCAGCCAGCGGCCCTGGAGCGCGACCGTGGCGGCGTTGCTGGTCCTCGTCGTCCTGGCGCTGCCGATCTTCCAGCTCGAGCTGGGCCAGAACGACATCAGCGCTCTGCCGAAGGAAACGACCTCGCGCCAGGCCTACGACTCGCTCAACAAGGGCTTCGGCCCCGGCGTCAACGGGCCGCTGCTGATCGCCTCCGAATTCTCCTCGCCGGAAGAAGCGAAGCAGGTACTGCCGAAGCTGGGGAAAGCGGTCGGGGGCGCCCCCGACGTCGCCGCCGTCAGCGAACCCACTCTCGACAAAGCGGGGACTACGGCGGTCTTCACCGTGATCTCGAAATCGGAGCCGTGGGCGGACGAGACCGTCGACCTGGTCGAAGACCTGCGCGGAACGCAGATCCCGCAGGCGCTGGAAGGGACGAAGGCGAGCTCCTTCGTCGGCGGCCAGACTGCCGGCTACATCGACCTTGCGAGCCAGATCAGCGACAAGCTGCCGTTGATGATCGCGATCGTCGTTGCCCTCAGCTTCGTCGTCCTCCTCGTCGCCTTCCGCTCATTGCTGGTCCCGGTCAAGGCGGCGGCGATGAACCTGCTCTCGGTCGCCGCCGCCTATGGAGTCGTCACCGCCGTCTTCCAGCTCGGCTGGGGCTCGTCGCTGATCGGGCTCGACCACGCGATCCCGATCGTCTCTTTCGTGCCGCTGCTGATGTTCGCGATCCTCTTCGGCCTCTCGATGGACTACGAGGTCTTCCTGCTGACGCAGATGCGCGAGCACTACGAGGAGTTCGGGGACGAGCGGCGGGCCGTGGTCGAAGGGCTGGCGAACACCGGCCGGGTGATCACCTCGGCGGCCGCGATCATGGTCTGCGTGTTCACCAGCTTCGTCCTCAGCGGCAACCCGGTGGTGAAGGAGTTCGGCGTCGGCCTCGCGGTGGCGATCGCGATCGACTCGACCCTGGTCCGCTGCCTGCTGGTGCCGGCGGTGATGGTCCTGCTCGGCAAGCGCGCATGGTGGCTGCCGGCTTGGATGGACCGCTTGCTGCCGAAGGTCAGCATCGAGGGCGAGGAGTACTTCGCGAAGAGGGACGCGGAAGCGGCGCCCGCTGTGGCTAAATGAGCGGGGATGTTCCCGCTCAACCTGCCTAACGCGCTTACCCTCCTCCGCATCCTCGCCGTGCCGGTGGTGGTGGTCGCCCTCCTGGGCGAGACCTCCAACGGCGACACCCTCGCCGCCGCCGTCTTCGCCCTGGCGGCCGCAACCGACGGCCTCGACGGTTACTTCGCCCGCTCCCGCGACTCGGTCACCACCTTCGGCAAGCTGATGGACCCGCTCGCCGACAAGCTGCTGGTCACCGGCGCCCTGCTCTCCCTCGTTTCACTGGGCCGGTTGGAGGCATGGGTGGCGATGGTGATCATCGCCCGCGAGGTCGCGGTGACGATCCTCCGCACGGTCGCCGCCGAGCGCGGCATCGTCATCGCCGCCAGCTGGCTGGGCAAGCTGAAGACCGTCCTCCAGATCGCCGCCATCATTGCCCTCATCGCCACCAACCCGGCCCCGCTCTGGGCCGACATCCTCGTCTACGTCGCCTTGGCGGTAACCGTCGTCAGCGGCTTCGACTACTTCTTCGGCCTCCGCCGCCGGATCGAGGAGCTGGAGCGCGAACGGGCCGCCAGAAAAGCAAAACCGGCGGCTTAGCCGGTTGGTGGGGGAGGGTGCCGGTGGGGGGTCGCTGGGAGCACCTCCGCCGCGTGGATCGTGGTTGGGCTGACGCCTCCAGGCTTTAGGCGCGGCTCCATGCTGAGTACCCAGCGACCCCCCACCGGCCCCCTCCAGCGAGCGAGCACCGGCAGACGTTTCAGGGTTGGCCCCTCTTTTTAAAAAAGCTGGGTGACTTCGGCCGTCCCGAGGCACGTGTGGGGGAGGGGGCAGGGGCACCCCCTCGCGGTACTCAGCATGGAGCCGCGCCACCAACTCCTGCGGCGCCAGCCAATCCCCGCTTCACGCGGCGGAGGTGCTCCGAGAGGGGGTGCCCCTGCCCCCTCCTACGCAGCCGGCGCCTCGAGCCACTCGCGCATCGTCACGTGATGCGCTCCGTGCTCTCCACTCCGCAACTCCGCCCGCAAATCGCCCAGCGTCCCGTACCGCTCGGCAACCACGTTGTGCCGGTGGATCGTCTCCAGGTTCTCCTGGCGCGCCATCACGAAGGTCTGCTCGGGGAGGTCGGTGTAGTCCTCGACCACCTGGCGGAGCATCTCGCGGACGCAGTCCTCGACGAAGCGGGGGTTTTCGTGCGCCTTGACGACGACGGAGCGCTCGTCGGTGCGCTTCATCAGCTCGTAGATCTCCGAGCTCATGCTGTTCTCGACGATCCGCAGCAGCTCCGGCGCCTCGATCCAGGCCGGGCCGCCCTCGGGGCAGCCGACGTAGAGGGTGCCGATGCCGCGCTGGTTGTGGGTGGCGACGGGGACGAGCTCGAGGATCCGCTCGATCTCGTCGGGGCCGAAGCCGTCGTTGCCGAGCCGGTCGCGGGCGAGGGCGGCGACGGCTTCCTGGGCGCAGGGGCAGGCGGTCATCCCCTGGGCCTCGACCCCGGTCAGGGTGCGGGTGCCGCGGGCGGAGGCGACGGCGGTGCCGTAGAGGACGTAGATCTCCTGGGTGCTTTTCCCGGTTTCCGGCGTCTGCACCGTCTCCGGGTAATGCGCCTTGATCGAGACCTCGGCCCGCTCGCCGCCCTGGCGCTCGCGCACCTTCTCGGCGACGTGGGCGGCCAGGACCTCGGCCTTGAAGGCCTCGCCGAGGACGACCTCGTCGATCGCCTCGCCGACGATCTCCTCGAAGCGGGACATGTGGACGCCGGCCTGCTGCGGGTTGAGGTCGACGAAGCACTCGAAGTTGGCGTAGAAGAGGTTCTCCTCGCCGTCTGCCTTGACGCGGATGACCTTGTCGACGCCGGTGACGCCGACGCGCGAGAGGCTCACCTGGGTGGCCGGCAGGGCGCCCTGGACGTCGGGGACGGCTGGGGTGGCGGTCGACTGACTGGCCATCGGCTAACCAATAGTAAGCAACTGGGCCCGCCGGCCGGGGGTGACGAACTCTCTGCGGACGTTGGAGAATTTTTACTGCCTATAATCCGCGGCGGTCGGAGCTTTGGGGCCGGCCCCCGCGAATCGGGGAGAGGGAGAGCGGCGAGTGAGCATCGAACCCTTGGAGACCGCGTCCGACGTCATCGAGCGCGACCAGGAGACCAGCCCGATCGGAGAGATCGAGGAGCTCCAGGGTCTGATCGCGCAGGGTCGCGAGCGCGGCTACCTCACCTTCGAGCAGATCTCCTCCACACTCGAGGAGGTGGAGATCACCAAGGAGCAGGTGACCCAGCTCCACGCCCACCTCGTCGAGCACGGGATCGACGTCATCGCCGAGGACGGTGTCAGCGCTTACAAAGCTCAGCGCAGCGGCGAGAGCGCCTCGGCGAAAAAAGAAGAGCTCGACCTCACCGTCGAGCCAAGCCTCGACTCGCTGCGCCTCTACCTGCGGGCGATCGGCCAGGTCGACCTGCTGACCGCGCAGCAGGAGGTCGAACTTGCGAAACGGATCGAGCGCGGCGACATGCTGGCGAAGCGGCAGATGGTCGAGGCCAACCTGCGCCTGGTCGTCTCGATCGCGAAAGGCTATTTGGGGCGCGGGCTCAGCTTCCTCGACCTGATCCAGGAGGGCTCGCTGGGGTTGATCCGGGCGGTGGAGAAGTTCGACTACCGCCGCGGCTACAAGTTCTCCACCTACGCGACCTGGTGGATCCGGCAGGCGGTGACGAGGGCAATCGCTGACAAGGCGCGGACGATCCGCATCCCCGTCCACATGGTCGAGAAGCTCAACCGGGTCGCCCACGTCGAACGGCAGCTGGTGCAGAAACTGGGGCGGGAGCCCGAGCCGGCGGAGATCGCCGAAGAGCTGCGCTGGCCGGTCTCCGACGTGCGGGACATTCTCCGCGTCGCGCAGTTGCCGGTCTCGCTGGAGAAACCGGTCGGGGACGAGGACGAATCCGAGCTCGGCGACTTCGTCGCCGACGACGCCGTGCTGGAGCCCTTCGAGGAAGCGAGCGAGCACATGCAGAAGGAGGGCGTGAAGCGCGCGCTGGAAGCGCTGCCGGACCGCGAGCGGCAGGTGATCGAACTTCGCTACGGCCTCGCCGGCGCCGAGCCGCTGACGTTGGAGGAAGTCGGCCGCACCTTCGGCGTCACCCGCGAGCGGATCCGCCAGATCGAGAACAACACGCTGAAGAAGCTGAAGCGCCTCCCCGAGGCACAGATGCTTCGCGAAGCTTCTTGATCGTTAGCGCGGCTCTAGTACGAAGACGGTGGGCTCGCGGTCTAGCTTCGACTCGTAGTAGTCCCAGCCCTCGTACTGCTCCATGTGGCGGCGCCAGAGGTCGGCGCGCTCCTCGCCCTCGGCTATCCGCGCCCGCACCTTGACCTGCCTGCGCCCGACCTCGACCTCCGCCTCCGGGTTGGCGCGGAGGTTGAGCGACCAGGCTGGGGTCTTGGCGTTGCCGGCGTTGGTGTTGATGACGACGAAGCGCTCGCCGTCGGCGAGGTAGAGGACCGGCGCCGTGCGCGGTTGGCCGGACTTGCGGCCGGTGGTGGTGAGCAGGAGGACGGGACCGCCGCCGACCTTGCCGCCGACGCGGCCGCCGCTCAGCCGGTAGACGGGCGTGTTGAGCTTGCCGGCCAAGCGCAGCCCGGTCGCCCCCAGCGAGTGGGAGAGGCGCGAGTAGAAGCGGTCGCTCGGCACCGCGTGAGTATTCCACCGCGCCCAGCTACAGTGGTGGCGATGGCCGGGCCGCACCCCTTCCGCCGCGCCGCCGAGAGCAAGGACGTCGACCTGCTCACGGAGACGCTGCGCGAGGACGTCGTCCTCCACAGCCCCGTCCTCTTCCGCGGCTTCGAAGGCCGCGACACCGTCGTCACCGTGATAACCCACGTGGCGGCGACGCTGGAGAACTTCTCCTACACCGACGAGCTGACCGAAGGCGACACCGTCGTCCTCCGCTTCAAGGCAACCGTCGGCGACCGCGAGCTCGAGGGCATCGACTTCCTCCAGCTCGACGACGACGGCCGCGTCCGCGAGCTCACCGTTTTCATGCGCCCCTTCTCCGCCCTCAACGCCTTCAACGAGCAGATGAAGGCCCGGCTCGAAGCATCGGAAGGTTAGACTTCCCCCTCTCAACTCGGGGGAGTGTCCGAGTGGTTAAAGGAGATGCGCTGTAAACGCATTGGCTCTGCCTACGCAGGTTCGAATCCTGCCTCCCCCACTACCTACCTCTGCTTGGGGCGTCCTTGCGCCCATAAAGGGTTGGCTACCGTCAGAATCACGAAGACCCGCCGGAGCGGGTCTGGATCGCGAGAGGGAGCTACCCTCGAACGGCTTGATATCCAGGGACACCGTACAAGAAGGGTTGCCGCGCGTCAACTATTCCCCGGCGTGCCTTGCGCTAATCTCGCTGGCGGAGGAAAGAAGCGAAAAGGTTTCGCGAGCGGCTTGATATCCGTGAGTTCGAGGGTAGCCCCTCGGATGGGGTTCGAATCCCCCTTCCTCCGCCACAATTTGCTGTAGGACACGGGATCACTATGGAGGGGCGCGAGCATCAAGCGTCCGGTGGGTAGCGCCCGCCCTAGCGCCTAGCTCGTGTCCCTCAGCATGCAACCTTCTGGGGCACGCGCTGAAAAGATGTACGTATGCTCGATGACCGCGTGATCGCAATCGCCGGAGTGGGGGGTGGGCTCGGGCCGCTCGTCGCTCGGCAGCTCGCCGAGGCCGGCGCGGCGGTCGCCGGGACCGATCGTTCGCGGGAGACGCTCGACTCGCTCGCGGCCGACCTCGCCCTCCCGGCCGAGCGCTGGGACGGGCGGACCGTCGATCTCCTCGACGAAGATGCCGCGCGCGCCTGGTGCGCCGCGCTGGTTGAGCGCTTCGGGCGCGTCGACGGTCTGATCCACCTGGTCGGCGGCTGGCGCGGCGGGCAGCCGCTGCAAGAGGCACCGCTCGCCGACTGGGAGCTGCTGCACGACCTCCTCGTCCGCACCGTCCAGCACACGAGCCGCGCCTTCCACGATCAGCTCGCCGCCAGCGCCAACGGCCGCTTCGTCCTCGTCTCCTCCAAGCAGGCGCAGGCGCCGACTGCCACCAATGCCGCCTACGCCGCCGCCAAGGCGGCCGCCGAGGCCTGGACGCTCGCCCTCGCCGACGGCTTCGAAGGCAGCGACGCCACCGCCAACATCGTCGTCGTCGACGCGATCCTCACGCCGCGGATGCGGGAAGAGGAGCCCGACAAGGACTTCCCCACCTTCACCCCCGCCGAGGACATCGCCGCCGCGATCGCATTCCTTTGTTCGGACGCGGCGAAAAAGATGAACGGGCAGCGCCTGCCGCTTACCATGGGCCGATGAGCGGCCGCAAGGGACAGAACGCGAAGCCCGACGGCAAGATGACGATCGGGGAGCTGGCGCGGCGGACGGGGATGACGATCCGCAACATCCGCGCCCACCAGACCCGCGGCCTGCTGCCGCCGCCCGAGGTCCACGGCCGCACCGGCTACTACAACCAGGGCCACGTCGCGCGGATCGAGCTGACCCGCGAAATGCAGGCCGAGGGGCTCAACCTCGAGGCAATCCGCCGCGTCCTCGAGAGCAGCGAGGGCTCCTCCCGTGAGATGGTCGACTTCGCCCGCGCGATTCGTGCGCCCTTCGAGGACGAGACGCCGGAAATCTTCGAAGAAAGTGAGCTGGCGTCTGATTGGGGTGTCGAGAAATTCGACCCAGATCTGGCCGCCAGAGCGGAACGGATGGGGATCATGCGCCAGCTTCCCGACGGCAAGATCGAGGTGATCAGTCCCCGTTTGCAGCGCGCCGGCGCCGCCCTGATCGAGCTCGGCGTCTCTCCCCAGGCGGCGGTCGAGACCGCCGAGAGCCTGCGCCGCGCCTCCGAGAAAGTCTCCCGCACCTTCGTCGAGCTCTTCGTCCGCGAGATCTGGGAGCCCTTCGAAAAGGCCGGTCGCCCCGAGGAGGACTGGCCGAAAGTGCGCGAGGCACTCGACCGGATGCGCCCGCTCGCCTCCGACGCGCTGCTGGCGATGTTCCAGATCACGATGGGCGAGTCGACCGAGAAAGCCGGCGAACGCACCCTCCGCGCCGCCGGCGAACCGTCCGGCAAACGCCGCCGCAAACGCTCTAGCCGGCGATCGTGAACCGCTTGCGCAGCGGCTTCGATTCGTTCGCCGCTTCGTCGGTCGCCCGCAGCACCGCCAGGTAACGCCCAGGCCGCGCCCGGAAGTGCTGCCACAGCGCGCCGAGGCGCAGATGGTTGACGCCGATGAACGCCTCCCAGGTTTTGAACCCGTTGTAGACGCGCTTGTCCTTCGAGTTCAGCCGGTAGTACTCGGCGTCGAGCGTCCCGCGCTCGCTGATCTGGACGCTGAACCCGATGCCGTTTCCACCCTTGACTTGTTGCTTTGCCAGCGTCATCGACCCCAGGGTCGGCGGCTTCAAGTCGAGGTTCAATGGCGGCTGCGGACCCGGATCGGAATCGGGGTTGCCGGGAGTGTTGGAAACGATCACCTCACCCCGCACTGCTGCGTGCAGCTTGCATTGGAAGAAGTACTCGCCCGGCGCGGTGAACTGGAGCGTGAAGCTGTCGCCGGCGCGGTGGGCGGGCGCGTCGGTGCCAGGGTCCGAGTCCCACTGTAGGTCGTTCGCCGAGATGCCGGTCACCGAGTGCGCCAGGTCCGGCCCGAGCCAGTCCCAGGTCACCTTCTCGCCAAGGTCGACGTGGACCTGGGGCTGCGACCAGGCGTAGTTGAAGATCGAGACACGCGAGTTGACCGCCGCCGCGCTCGCGGGGAAGACCAGCGCCAGCGCCGCCGCTGCGCCTAGGAGACGAGGTACCAACCGTTCATCCCCTGGTGCAGGTGCTGGAAGACGTGGCAGTGGTAGAACCAGCGCCCCGGGTTGTCCTCGACCAGCTCGAAGGAAAACGAGTCGGCCGGGCCGAAGGTCTTGTTGTCGACGATCCGCCCGTCCGGTTCGGCCCAACGATGGCCGTGCAGGTGGAAGGTGTGGAAGAAGTTGTCGATCCCGTAGACGTGGAAGCCGACCCGCTGACCCACGTGCGCTTCCAGGGTCGGCGTGTTGCCGGCGTAGGCCTTGCCGTTGACGCAGTAATAGGTCCCCTGCAGGCCGGTGATCGAGGGGTCGAAGGTGTGGAAGGCGAGGAAGAACTCGGCGTCGGGCCGCGCCTCTCCGCGCTTGCGAATCACCAGCGGCCCGAACAGGCCCTTGAAGACTGGCAGCGGGTCCATCGGCCCGTGGTCGTGGTAGAGCCAGGTGCCTTCGGTTCCTTCCTGCGCCTCCCAGACGTAGGTGAAGGTGCGGTTGCGCTGCACGAAGCCGCCAGGGTCGGTCCACTTGCCCTTGTAGGCGCCGTCCATCTCGTTGGCGTAGAAGATCCCGTGCGGGTGGATCGTCACCGGCGCCGCCAGCTTGTTGCGGAAGTGGACGACGACGGTGTCGCCAACCTCGGCTTCGATCAACGGCCCCGGCACCGTCGCCTTCCCCAGCGGGCTCTTGAACCCTTCGGAGTAGAGCCGGTAGCCGTAGGCGGCGAACCGCGTCTTTCCCTGCTTCACCTTCTGGGCCATCATCTGGTCGCGATGGCTGGGGACGATGTCCCACTGCACCGGCTCCGCCGCGATCCAGTACTCGCGGGTGGAGCCGCCGCTCGGCAGGGCCGCCAGTCGCCGCGCGCCGGCGTCCTCGCCCCGCCACTCCGCCGCCGTCACCTTCGGCGGCACCTTCACCTCCCGCGCCAATCCCTCGACGTCGATCTGCCCTTCGTCGGTCGCCACCTCCTGCCCGGCGATCGTGCAGAGAAGGGCGCCGCCGGAGAGGGCGAGGAACCCCCGGCGATCGATCGGGTCCGGTGCCACGCGGCTACTTCTTGACGGTGACCGTCATCTTCATTTCCGACGGGTGCACCGTGCAGATGAACTTGTAGGTGCCAGGTACTTCGAAGGTCCGCTGGAAATGGGCGCCGGTCACCGCCGTCGTCGTGGTCGAGAAGCGGGACTTGTTCTTCAGGGCTTTCGGCCCCTGCTTCAGGTGGACGTCGTGCGGATAGGTGTTGTAGGACGACCAGACCCACTTCACCGCCCGTCCCTTGCGGATCGTCACCGCGGTGGGGGCGAAGTAGAAGTCGTTCACGGTCACCTTCACCGGGGGCTTCTTCGGCGCCTGCGCCGAGGCCGCGGTCACCCCCGAGAGGGCGACCGCGACGACGCAGCAGACTGCGACGAGCGCCTTGATCGTCTTCGCCCGCCTCATCCGCAGTTCACCTCCCCCGGCTGCGGCGCTATCTCTACCGGCTGGAACTCTTCGAAGGCCGGGTGGGCGGCGATGCGCCTGACCCAGCTGCACTCCTGCTTCTGCGGCGGGTTCGAAGACGCGTAGCCGAGGATCGTCTTCGGGTCGTCTTCTTCTCCGAGGTTGATCTGCAGGCCGGCTTCGATGTCGAGGCTGCGGACTTGGTCGGCGAGAGCTTCGGCCTGCGGACAGCCCGGGTAGATCTCGCTCACCGGGACTTTGCCGTTACCCGGGGCGAAAGTCGCCCCGGCGCTGTTGCCGCTCCAGCAGTTGCCGCCGCCGGTGTTGTCGTTCCAGAAGTCGAATTCCCCGTTCGGGTCGGCCCCGTCGCGACCCATCGAGTTTTCGACGATCTGGTTGTTGACGTTCTTGGCGTCGTCCCCCTCGTTGGCGACGAAGACTTCACCCGGCCCGGAGAAGGAGGCGATGCCCCACTTGTAGTTGCCGAAGACGTTGTTCTTCTTGACGACGTTGTGGGCGCCGCCGTAGAGGACGATCCCGACCCCGGTCGGGTAGTTGACCGTCGCTCCCGCCACCTGGCCGAGGCCGCCGGAGACGGTGTGGAATTTCGAGCCGGCGAGGAAGTAGTCGTAGTTGTTCCAGAACACGTCGTTGTTTTCGAACACGTTCCAGCCGTTCGGCTCGAAGCCCTCGCTGTCGAGCGTGTTGGGAACGATCCCGGCGCCGTTGTTGTAGAAGGCCGAGTCGATGATCTTCACGTACTTGGAGTTGGTCCCCGAGTAGCCGAGCACGTTTTCGTAGCTGCGGTCGTTCTTCAGCAGCGTCCATTTCGGCTTCCGCTGGCAGGGCTTCGGCGGCGGCGCCACGCCGTGGTTGGTCCAGGCCTTGCTGTCGCAGGGCGTTTCGCCGACGTAGAAGGCGGAGTCGCCGTGGTGGAAGCCGGCGGAGTTGGTCATCTTGCCGCCGAGACATCCCTTGGCGAAGAGCCCGTAGGAGCGGTTGGCCGAGGTCAGCAGGTTGTTCATCGTGTAGCCGTCGCAGTGCTGGCCGCCTTCACCCGAGGCGTGGATGAAGAACCCGTTCGACTGGTAGTTGCGGGCCCACATGTTTTCCAGCACCAGCCCGTCGACGCTGATCGCCTCGATCCCGTTCTGGGCGGCGCCAAGCTCCCCCTTGGCGTTCTTGCCCTCGAGGACGACCTTCTTGCGGTCCTTCTTCGTCCCTTTGATCACCAGGTCGTCGAAGCTCTTCTTGCGCAGGGTGCCGTCGAGGACGACGCCTTCGACGTACTTGCCCGGACGCACCGCCACCACGGCCTTCACCTTCGCGTTCTTCTTCTTGGCCTTGAACGAGCCCGCGGCGTCGACCGCCATCTGGATCGTCCGGAAGCGGCAGCCGTGCTTGCAGACTTCGAAGGTCCTCGTCGCCTGCTTCTTCTTCTGCCCTCCGCTCTTGCCGGCGAGGGCCGGGGTGGCCAGGGTTCCGAGCAGCGCGCATAGCCCGAGGACGAGAAGAGGGACTGCCAGCCTGTGCTTCATATCGCTCCTTGCAGCGTCGTTTTGCCTTCGACCCTGCCTCCCAGCGGGCACCTCTTGTCGGCCCCTTATGCCGACGGTTGAAGCGTAGCGGAGCCTGGCCGATCAGCCAGGAACGATCGTCCGCATCGCTTCTTCCAGTTCAGACACGCCAAAGGCGCCCTCGATGCGGTCGCGGACGATTCCCTTGCGGTCGATCAGGAAGGTCCAGGGCTCGGTTTCCAGGTTGTAGGCCTGGACCTGGGGACGTGGGCCCTTGGAGATGTCGTTGTCGTTCCAGATCTCCATGTGGATGAAGTCGGCTTCGTCGCCGTAGGCGTCGGCCACCTGCTGGGCGACGTCGACGACCGGACCGCAGACCCGGCTCTGGCAGAGAGCGGGGGTGGCGAAGACGAGCACGACCGGTTTCTTGCCGACCGCGTCGGCAAAGTCGACCTGGTGCATCTGGTCGGGAGGGACCCGGGTGTCGATCTTTGCCATGTCGTTGCCGACGTCCGCCGCGGTCGGGGTGTGGATCACCGGCGCCTTGTCCCCCGCCTGGGGGATCCGCGGGAACTCGCCGACCACCGGGGTAGCCGTGATCCGCGTCGCTTCCAACCCGTCCTTCCCCTTCAGCATCGCGATCGCTAGCCACGGGCCGTTACGGTCGAAGTCGACCTTCGGCACCACGTAGACGGTCGTTGCCTCGCCGGGGGCCCCGGCGTCCTGGGCCCGGTAGGCGGGCTTCGTCTCCAGCGAGGTGACCTGGGCCGGCAGCGGCCCCTGCACCGGCCCCTTCGCGTCCTTGGCGAAGTAGAGGGCGACGTCGGCGTCGTCGATCTGTTCCTGTCCCACCGTGAAGACCCCGAACGGGTAGCGGTTCTCGCCCCGGTCGAAGGTCTGCGCGGCGGGCGCGATCACCAGCTTCGCGGGCTGCGCCCCGGAGTCATGCAGCAGGTCCCCGATCGTCTTTCCCTTCGCCGCGGGGAACTCCGTGGCCGCGGGAGCGGTGCGCGAGGCGTCTTCGGATCCGCCGCAGCCGGCGAGAAGGATCGGGGTTATGGAGAGGGCAAGAAGCAAACAGAGCCGGGGGCGCATCCGGGGGAAGCTACAGATCGGATGGAGCAAAGTGGTCAACCGGATCCCCAGAATGCCCATCGGGCCGTGTGATCAAGAACCTATGATGGCCCCGGCCGGGTTCGCAAAAGAGATAGGGAGGCGTTGATGCCTGGGAAGAAGCTGATCGTGCCGCTGGTTGTCTTCGCCGCGCTACTGGCGGCGGTGCCGTCGTTCGCGATGACGGACGCGGAGAGCACCTACAAGGCCGAAGTGGAACCGATCTGCAAGGTCAATACCGAAGCCAACGAAAAGATCCTCAAAGGGGTCCGGCAGTTGGTCAAGGCGGGCAAGCTCGGCCCCGCCTCGAAGAAAGTCTTCGCCGCCGCCCGGGCGTTGAAGCGCACCCGCAGCGAACTGCTCGCGGTTCCAAAGCCGCCAGAAGACGCGACCCGGCTGACCAAGTGGCTCGGCTACGTCAAGGAAGAGGTCACCTTGTTCGAAAGCCTCGGCCGCAAGCTCAAGGCCGGCGCAAAGACCCAAGCCCAGAAGATGGTCCTGCGGCTGAAATCGACTGCGGATCGAGCCAACAACACCGTGCTCGACTTCGAATTCCGCTATTGCCGCTTCCAGCCCTCGAAGTTCATCTAGGCCGATGGCGGTAATCGCGGGCGCCCGCACTCCACGCGAGAGCACGCGGGCGCTCGCCGCCTCGATCAGCAGCGGCGATCTCGACGGCGCCGCCCGCTGCTTCGCCAAAGACGCCTGCCTCCTTACTCCCGACGCCACCGCGGTGCGGGGGCGCGAGGAGATCAAGCCGATCCTCCACCAGCTGATCGTCGCCCGCTCCCAGATCGAGGTCCAGGACAGCTCGATCGTCCTCGCCGGCGAAGTCGCCCTCGGCAGCGAGCGCTGGCTCGTCACCTCCGCCGGCTCAGAAGGAACCCCCTTCACCAGGACCCTGACGCCGACGATCGTCCTGCGCCAGATCGAGGACGTCTGGAAGCTCGCGGTAGCCATGCCCTGGGTCCGCCGCTGATCGCCCGCCACCGTCTAGAATCATCCTGAGCGCACGGCTCCGCAGGGAAGCCAACCCGCCCGGATAGCTCAGTTGGTAGAGCACTTCCATGGTAAGGAAGGGGTCACGAGTTCGAGTCTCGTTCCGGGCTTCCGCAGCGTTGCGAGCCGCCGCTTGGGCTCGACTCGAGCTTTGCAGCCTCCCCTAGCGCTCAAGGGGAGGTTCAGCCCACGAGCGATGTGATGCAGGGTGCCCCGCTGTGCTTGGGGCCGTCCCTTTCCACGACCCTGAGGTGCCAATGGAGGTCCCCCGCCTTCTCGGGGGTTCGTTCGTATTGAGGGGTCCGCGCACATTGATTTGCTATTTAAAAACGTAATCCTCTAGAATTCCCCGAGGCGCCTTAAGGCGCCAGTCCCCGCCGGCAGAGGTCCCCCCCTCTGTCGGTGAGGTTCCCTGATGCCTCTTTCCCTGTGAGGCATGAGATGCAGGGGCCGGCTTGGTTCCCAGCCGGCCGGCTCCTGTGCGGCGGATTAGAGCCGGGCTTCCAACCGCGATCTCTCGACCAGAGCTGCTTCTTCCCCGAAGTAGGGCCGCACCGCAAAGAAGACGAGATCCGCCGCCCGCAGCTCGAGGGGTTCCTCTGCCGGATTCTTGAGCGCGCACTCGACTGACCACGCGATTCCTCCTACGATGAAGGGGGCAGTGCTTGGAGGTGGAGAGTGGCGAGACAGATCGGTCTCGCGGCGCGCGGAATCTACCGCGCGGGAGAGGCGCTCCAAAAGATCTCGACGCGCGGCTTGGACGCGCATGCCCGTGATGGGCGCTTCGGCTATCGCCCCGCGGGCGATGTCGGGCTCGTCCTTCACGTAGTGGACCATCCACTCGACGGCGGCGCGGATCCGGGACGGCCAGCTGTCTTCTTCCTCGCATGCCGACTGCAAACGCTGCCAGAAGACCTCCGTCCACCCTTCATAAGCCGTGGCATAGCAGTCGTCCAGGTTGACGAAGAGCTCGCGGAACCGCTCCTGCGTGGTGCCGCTCGCGGACACGACTTCCTCGACCGTGAGCTGCCGATAGCCCCGATCGCCGCTCAGGCCGAGCACGGAGGTCAGCAGCGCGTCGCGCGCGTTGTCGGCGCTTGGGTCAGGCCCCGAGTCCTCTTTTCCGTTCGCCATTCGATGTCCTGCCACGACCCGGGCCTTCGACCGGTGCTCGACTGGAGTTGAAAAACAATATTACTCTTTTATAGAGACGTGACCCTCATAGACACAAATTGCTGCAGGGATCCTGAGCAAGGACTATCCTTGACGGGTGGCAGGTTTACCCCAGCATCTAACCGGGGGCCCGGTTGGCCAGGAGCCAATCGCGAGGGAGGTGGTCGAAGACCACCAGCGCCGCCGCATCGCCTTGGCGGCTTACCCCGTCTTCGCCGAACGCGGCTACCGGGGGACCACCATCGACGACATCGTCGCGGTTGCCCGAGTCAGCGTCGGCAGCTTCTACAGCCTCTTCGAGGGCAAGGAGGGTTGCTTCCTCTTTCTCTACGACACCGTCGTCTTGGAGGCGCGGGAGCAGTTGCGCGAAGCGATTCCGCCCGATGCGCCCTGGCCGGAGGCGGCAGGCACCGTCCTCCAGGGGCTGTTGAAGATCGCCGCGGCGGAGCCCCTGCGCGCTCGCATCGTGCTCGTGGAGGCGCCGACGGCCGGAGCGGCGGCCGAGGAACGCTATGCGGAAACGATGGCGGAGCTGGCCGGGTCTCTCCGGGGTGGCCGGGAGCTTCGGGAGCAGGGGGCCGATCTGCCGATCGGGCTCGAGTCGGCGACGGTCGCCGGCATCGCCTGGCTCCTCCACCAGCGCTTGGTCGCCAGTCAGTTGGAGGAGATCCCCGCCCTCCTGCCGGAGATGGCGGAGCTCGTCTTCGAGCCCTACCTCGGGCCCGGCGAGACAAAAGCGTCGATCGAGCGGCTGCTCTCCACGGCAACCTCCTGAGCAGGTCCACCTCCGGCTCGCCCTGTGCCTCGACCAGAGGCAGCGGTGGCGTCTGAGGCCAAAATCCAGGTCGGCCCTTCCGGCTTCTACGCCGGGAGGCTGAGCAGTCTGCCCTCCCCCCGCGACAGGATCTGCGCCGCGGTCGTCGAGTTCCTTGCGGCATACGGTCACGAGCACACGACGCCGCAGATGGTCATCGGCCGCGCCGAAGTTACCCCCGCGCAGTTCGCTAGGGAGTTCGGCGCCGTAGAAGAGGCGGCGATCGCCGCGCTCGAGGAGATGGGCGCTCGGTACCTCACCCTCGTCGAGCGGGCCTTCGCGAACGCTCCCGGGGGCTGGCGGGACAAGCTTCGCGCCGCTGTCTACGCGGCGGCGGAAATCCTCCGCGAGAATCCCGTCGACGCCCGCTTCGGGGCCTACGAGATGATGCGGCTCGGCGGCTCGGCCCGCTCCCGCAGGGACCAGATGCTGATCCCGCTGGTCGAGATGGTCGACGCCGGCAGGCGTGAGGTTGGGGTCGGGCGCCTGCTCACCCGCGCAACCGCCGAAGTCGTCGTCGGCTCCTTCGTCGACGCGGTCGTCAGGCAGATCACCTTCGAGAGTCCCAGCGACCCTAGCGAGTATGTGCCCGAGGTCATGCACCTCGCAGTCCGGCCGTATCTCGGCTCCGCAGTTGCCGCGGAAGAGCTGGTCAGGCCGCAGACTGGATAGGACAGCTTCACGGTGCAGCCCACCGCGAAAGGTATTTTTAAGGATGTGGCCGAGCAGACCCACGCTGGGGATCAAAGCCCGGAGCTGGCCCGGCTCCCCCCGGGGCGGCACGGGTTGCCGCGCGAGTTTGTCGTCTCCAACCAGCGCGGCCGGCTCGCCGCCGGGACGATCGCGGCGGTAGTCGAGCACGGCTACCACGAGACCACGGTGACCCAGATCGTCCAGGCAGCCGGGGTCTCCCGGCGGACCTTCTACCAGTACTTCAGCTCGAAGGAGGAATGCTTCGTCGACACCTATCGGGTCGTCGAGGACTTCCTCTTGGGGGAGATGCGGGGCGCGGGGAAGGACGACGACTGCTTCGAGCTGCTCGGCGCCCGGCTCGCCGCCGGCCTCGAGGTCTTCGCCGCCAACCCGGACCTCGCCCTCTTCCTCCTCGCCGCTCCGCAGAGTGCCGGCGGCGAGGTGCTCGAGCACTACCGCGCCCTCCTCCGCAACCTGCAGAGGGTGCTGAAGGAGGGAATGGACATGGGGCGGTCGGCTCACGACCCCGGCCCGGCCGTGAACGACGGCCTCGCCGGGGGCATCGCGTCCCTGATCGTGGCCGCGGTCCGCCAGGGCGAGGGGGCCGCACTGACGGCACGGCTCGACGAAATCGCCGAGCTGGTGCTCGCTCCTTACCTGGGCCGACAGGCCGCCGCCGACGCGGCCCGGCAGCTGGTCGCCTAAGCACTGCCTGCGGCTGGCCGAGGGTCGGCGCGGCCGGGTGGCTGCCGGCGCGCTCGCCCCATGCAACATTCTTTAGGAAACGTCTCACCCAAGCTTTGTAGACATCATCCTCAAATCGTGTTACATTTTCCCTCGCTCTCCAGGGAGGAGGGCAGGGAAAACACAACAGCGGCTCCACCGGGGCGCCCACTTGTCAGAGGCGTCCAGACCGCTCGACTGGGAGAGGAACTCCGCAGATGAATCGTCTACGCCACCCGATTCGCGCCATCCGCGAACCATTCGGCACCGCAGGCCTCGTCGTCGCCTGCATCGCCCTCGTCGCCGCCCTCGGCGGCTCGGCCTTCGCGGCCGCCAAGCTGACTTCGAAGCAGAAGAAGGAAGTCGAAAAGATCGCCAAAAAGTACGCCGGCAAGCCGGGCGCCCCCGGCGCAACGGGTCCGGCCGGTCCGGCCGGTCCTCAGGGGAACCCGGGAGCCAACGGCGCCGCTGGGAAAGACGGGACCGACGGGACCAACGGGACCAACGGCATCAGCCCGGTAGGAACCTCCTTCACCGGCAACCAAAAAGGCTGTCAAGAAGGCGGAGTGGAGTTCAAAGGCTTCAACACCACCGTTGCCTGTAACGGCGTGAAAGGCGCTGACGGTGCAGCCGGCCTCCCCGCAACGTTGCCGTCGGGCGAGAGCGAGTACGGCGCTTACAGCACCGGGCTTGCCGGCGACGGTGAAAGCGGTCCAGCCATCGCCCCGGCGTTCGTTTCCTTCTCCTTCAACATCCCCCTCTCGGAAAAACCGAAATGGGTTTGGGTGAACGGAGCCGGAACGGGCGTCTTCGCCAATTCGCAAGGAACCATAGAAGACTGTGACGGCTCTGCTGCCGAACCGGAAGCGGACCCCGGCTTCCTCTGCATCTATTCCAAATTTGTTCAGAAACTGCCCTTCGATCAGAGTCCGACTCCGAACGACGGGGAAGGCGTTAACAGTCCTTACGGAGTGGTGCTCAAGGCGGCATTCAGTGGGAGTGGCGAAACCGAATTCCCGATCGGACTCGTCTCCGGCACCTGGGCGGTCACCGCACCGTAGTTGAGGTCTCGCCTGCCATCACCCCGAGGACCGTTCCACGGCCTCGGGGTGGCGGTAGCGATACGTCGGCGGAAAAGGAAGAGCTAGTAGCCAGGGGACGGAGATGCAGGAGCGTGTGAACAGAGATATGGGCAGGTGGCCTTACCGAGGAAGCGTCGCGCTCCACGCGCTCGTCCTCTTCCTCCTCGCTTTATCGGCCGCGGCCCCCGCCGCCAGCGCCGCAGAATTCAAATACACCTTCGACGAAGGGCTTTCGCTGACCGGCGACTGCAGCACCACCCCTGGGGTCGACGAGGTCGAGGACCCCGACTGCGAACCGACCTACCCGGCGCCGCCAAACGGGCCCAGCGGGCGGTTCAATAAACCCTCCGGCCTCGCCGTCGATGAATGGGGCAACACCTACGTGGCGGGCTACGGCCCCGACGGCCGGGAAGGGCGGATCGAGGTCTTCGACAAAGAAGGCCACTTCGTCACCGAGCTCGACGATCCCTTCGGTCCCCTCTCCCTCGCCGTCGACGGCGAAGGCAATCTCTACGCCTATGAGGCGCTCTCGGGCGTGATCGGCGCTCCGCCCCAGAGCTTTGTCCGCTACCCGCCCACTACCTACGATCCCGCCGCCGGGGAGATCGCCTATGACCCCGACGACCGGGTGGTCATCTCCCCCGATGCCAGCAACTTCTTCAACGGCCTGGCGATCGACCGCCAGGACCCCGCCGACGCAAGCGACGACCGCCTCTACGTCGGCGACGGCGCCCGGATCAGGATCTACGCCTCCGCCGTCGACGGCAACACCCTGGTCGACACGATCGAACCGCCGGGCCTCAACTTCTCGGTCTTCGTCGCGATCGACTCCGAGCGCCGCCTCCTCTACACCACCCACTGCAAAAGCGGCCCAGAAAAATGCGTGGTCTGGGTGCTCGAGGCCGACGCCCCCTACACCTTCATCAAAGAGATCACCGGCGCCGAGACCCCGCAGGGCAAATTCTTCTCCACCCAGGGCGAAATCTCGCTGGCGGTCGACGAGACCAACGGCCACCTGTTCGTCGGCGACCTGGCGGCCAAAAAAGAAGTCTTCGAGCTGAAAGACGACGAGCAAGACGGCAGCTATGAGTTCGTCTCGAGCTTCGCAGTTCCCAAAACCCCCTTCGGCGCGCCGGTGCAATCCGACGTCGCCGAGAATCCCAAAGACCCCGACCCCGACGAGGCCAACCCCTACGACAACTACCGCCACCTCTACGTCCCGATGCCCTTCGCCTCGGGCGCCGCCTTTTCCTTCGCCCCGCCGACGATCGGCCCGCCGACGATCGAAGCCGCCGCGGCGACCAACGTCGGCGCCACCGAAGCCGAACTGGAAGCCCAGATCAAACCGGGCCAGCTCGCCACTGAATACACGTTCGAATACGTCACCGAGGCGCAGTACGAAATCGACGGCTTCGCCTCGGCGGGCGTGGCGAAGACCGGCGACCTCCCGGCCGTCAATCCGCCCCAGCCGGTCAGCGCTCTTGTCAGCGGCCTCGCCCCCGGCGAGAGCTACCGCTTCCGGCTGCGGGCCGAGAACGAAGCCGGGGAAGGGGAGGCAGAAGGAAGCTTCGCCACCTACGAGGACGCCCCGGTCTCGGACACCTGCCCGAACCAGGCCCTGCGCAACGGCCCCTCGGCCGCCCTGCCCGACTGCCGCGCCTATGAGCTCGTCACCCCGCCCGGCGCGCGCGGGCCCGACGGGCCGGGCTTTGAAGGCGAGCGCTTCTCGATGGTGCAGGCCTCCCCCGACGGCAGCAAGCTGAGCTTCGAGATCAAGGCCGGCGCCCTGCCGGGCACCGAAGCCTCCGGCTACTTCTTCGGCGACCCCTACGTGGCGACCCGTTCGGCCACGGGCTGGTCGACGAAGCTGGCCGGGCCGACGGGGACGATGGCGAGCAAACCCCAGCCGGGCAGCTTCAGCCCCGATCAGGGCTTCTCCTTCTTCACCGCCAGCGGCACCGGGACCGCCGTGATCGGCTCCCGCCAGACCACCTACCTGCGCTATCCGGATGGCAGCTATGCGCTGATCGGCCGCGGCTCGATCGACACCGACCCCTACGCGCACGGCAGGCTGATCACCGAAGGCGGCACCCACGTGATCTTCCAGACCGAAACCCCTGAGCCCTTCAAAGCCCAGCAGCTCGAGCCGAACGCGCCCCCCGAAGGCATCGCCGCCGTCTACGACCGCACCCGCGACCCGATCACCGGCGCCGAGCAGACCCACGTCGTCTCGCTCCTGCCCGGCGATCTCACCCCCACCCAGGAAGCCGCCTACG